>Ga0209579_10000001_pt1 | contig 2171361 bp, 2088 predicted proteins | sample Coa_R1_2_FD_187152 | JGI IMG/M metagenome (GOLD analysis project Ga0209579, IMG submission 187152) | Surface soil microbial communities from Centralia Pennsylvania, which are recovering from an underground coalmine fire - Coalmine... | ecosystem: Environmental > Terrestrial > Soil >...
GATCTCGGTGGTTTCGAGTTGAGCATGGCCCATCCATCGTTTGATGAGCGTAAGCGGTATCTGATTAAGTGCCGCCTCGGCACCGAAGGCGTGTCGCAAAGCTTTTGGCGTACAGAGATAATTTGGGTTCGCCGCGCGTTGCATCACCTGTCGAACGCGACGCCATGCCGTCGTCCTGCTCCATGTCCAAAGGCGTTGGCGCGCTTTGGCAGGATCACCTCGCGCTTCGCTGTAGTGATGTACACCATCCAGATAGAACAGCAGATTTCGGGGAACCGGCACGGCCCGGATGATGCCCTTCTTTCGGCGTTTCAACGTCTCAAAGTTGATTGACCCGTTCGCTTCGTCTATGCGCTCGGGCGTGAGGGCCAGCACTTCCGATACCCGCGCACCACTGAACGCGAGAACGGCGCAGAAGCTCGACGTTTTCCCCCGTACTTGCAGCGCTGCCCGAAGAAAGGCCGCGCGCTCGGTGGGGACTAGGTATTTGCGGCGTCCGCGCTCGTCAAACAAAGACCAATCCATGCCTCCATTCATGGCTATTCCCGCGTGAGCGTGTCTATTCTTTTTGTTTGACTTCCTTGACTGCTTTGAAACAAAATCCCCCATATTGTTTCAGAATAGCATTCTTTTCATCATCTTGTTCAATCTACTGATGCGAGCGTGCGCGCAAGCGCTGAAGCGCCGCTATTCATCCACAGCTATCAGTCAAGGTCGTGTTGCGAGATATTGGATTTTCGTCGCACTTTTAACACATGCAGGTTCTCAAGAATCGGCGGATGATCTTAAAGAGTGGCTCGAATGACCCGACCACGCAGCGCCCAGAAAATCTGCTTTTTCATTACACCAATCGGCGAGCCCGGCTCTACGGAGAGGAAACGTGCTGACCAGGTGCAGCGCTACATCCTGCGCGAGGTTTTAGGTAGGAAGTATAAGATAGTCCGCGCGGACGAGTTAGCTCACCCTGGCTCCATCACCCACCAGATCATTTCCCTGCTCTACAACGCGGATCTCGTGATCGCAGACCTCACAGGATCGAACGCAAATGTCGCCTACGAACTCGCCGTGCGGCATGCGTTCAATAAGGTCTCGATCCATCTTATTGATAGGGCTGACCACATCCCGTTCGACCTCAAGGACGAGAGAACCATCGTCTTCGACTTGTCCGATCCGGACTCGAACGACGAGTGCAAGAGGGAGCTGAAGCGATACATCGCAGCAATCGCGGGCGGCAGGACCGAGTACTCCTCCCCGGTGTTTCGCACGCTCGGCGTAGCGGCCGCCACCGCCGAGGAGAAGGAGGGCTTCCTCGACACGCTAGCAGACAAGGTAGACTCGATAGCCTCAGACGTAAGTTCGATTGAGTCTACCCTCACGCTCTCCGACTTGGACGAGATCGACTCCATCAAAGACGATGTTGAGACGTTGCTGAAAGTGCAAGCGGACGCTCACGCGGTTCAGAAGAGGATCGAGGCGACACTGAAATTGATATTCGACAAGCTGGGCTGATGAGCGGTAGCTCAGGCTTATGTCAGCTTCGAGCGCTTTAATAGCGCATCCTGAATTTGCTGGACGAGAGCTGCGTAACGACTGTCATCATTAGTTGATCGAACTGGATCAATACAAAACCGAATTATTCGATCTCGTACTTCACGTTCGCATTTTGACAGCACTTCGCGGTCCGCTCGATCTTCGCTTTCCATGAAGACGGGGTCTAGGATCGATACCGCGATTTGTGCCGAACCGAACGCCTCTGCTGCCACCGCTTCCCAAGGCTCAACTCGCCAGCAAGCGGTTTGGTCGGAGCAGCTTAGCAGACCCAGGCGATACAAATGCCACAGCGCCACGTTGTGTGAGCAGGCATATGCGCCATGTTTCGAGGAGTAGTGAAGTATCTCCTTTGCAAGGCGAGCACCTTCCTGCTTCCCCACTAGGGCATCCATACCCCTACTGCATGATTGGAGACGATGTTCAAAACACAGAAAATCGGGTTGATGCTTTTCCGCCAGCTTAGATAAGAGTTTCTTAGCTGACGGCATGATGAATTCTGGAGCGACAAGATCGTCATCATATAGAACAACGCGCCGGACACTGATACCCAACCGGGCCAGTTTGTCGGCGACAAGGGAGCCCGCGTGTGCGCTCATGCATAGCTGCGCGTCGTCAAATAGTCCCGTACGATCCGCATACACATGGCCGTACTCGACGCAAACGTCGAATTTGTGAGGGCGCAAAATCACCTTGCTGCCTCGATCAAATCCATAGCTTGAGCCGGGCCGTTATATTGCTCCAATTGATTGCACAATCGCAGCGAAGCCTCTTGAAACTTGGGCTCGAACGCCAACGATAAGACTTTTGAACGGAAGCGCTCCTCGTCTCCGAGGATTTCTTCCTCAACGATCTCGCCGGCTCCCTCTAACGCAAGTTTTTCCGAATGATACAGGCGTTCGGAATCGTTGTGCGGTAGCAAAAGCTGCGGCACGCCATGCTTGATTGCAAGCATCATGGTATTGGCGGTGCCAGCGTGTAGAACAACGTCGGCCTTCGACATTGCCGTTCCCCCAGGCAGCCAATCTGAAGAGCTACCGCTCGTGCCGGCGGCAATTAGACCGATGCCGGACTTGGAAAGGGCGTCTAACGAGCTGGACCAAACTGCTCTCGAAACATCGCTAGTGGAAAGATAGACATAGAGGCAAGCACTCTCATCTCCGCATCGCTTTACTTTCAAAGGCATGTCCTGATATTCGAGCGGCTCAAAGAGGAGATGGCCCACGAATGCGAACTGCTCCTTTGTGGAAATTTCAGGTTCCAAACTGGGTATCATTGGAACTGTAATGACGGTCGCAAACTTTGTCACCAGCTCGGACAGATCGGCGATAGCCCCCACGCCATAGCTTTCGAGATAGCGATTGTGGAACAGGATCGCATCGGCGAGCGATCCGACTGACATCTCGCGTGTGTGGAGGCGCAAATCTGCTGTGTCCGCCCATGTGAATGTGCTTCCGAATGGAATAGAGTTTTGGATGCATGTGAGCGGAAGGGTGACGTTGGATTCCATAAACGCATAGTCAGGTCGAAATTTGCGAATGATTTCAGTTTCCAAGCGAAGCGTCTTTTCTAGATAGCCTTCGTCGGTGATGCCGAGATGCGCAGCGATCTCGGTCCACGTGTCACCAATTGGCGGGCCCGCCTGTTTCCTTTGAGGCTTCACGGCCAACGTCCAACTGAAGCCGAACTGCTCAGCCAACGAAACAAATTCTTCTCTGATCAAAAAGTGCGCAGAATGACCGCGACGACGGGCTTCATCGGCCACGGCCATGCATCGCGTCATTGGTCCAAGCCCACGTCCGCCGACCATTGGAGCAAAGAGAATATTCACGCTTGCCACTGTCGAATTAGTGTGGGCTGTTCCCTAAAGCTTTTGACCAAACGGCTACGGAATCCGCTGGCAGTTCCCGACGTCGTGGTCATCAGACCACCAAGGGCGGTGGGCACGGAGAGAGCGTGGATATGTGCTTTCGGAAATCGATTGGAAATCGCAGCTCGAGTCATGCGCCAAAGAGGCGAGGACTCCCGGAGAAGGCGCCCAGCGCCGACGACGTTGACCGGCTGGTGCCCTTCCGGGAACTGATGTGCAACAGCTGAAACAAGCTCAGATAGCTCCGAGGCGGCCCAAGTAAGTATTTCTTGAGCAACTTCGTCGCCAGCGTTCGCGTGCTCTATCACTTTCACCGCAAACTCCGGCCCAATAACAAGTTTCCCGACCGAAATGTCCTCGATGACAGCGTCCAAAGTCGAGCAACCGGATTGAGAAACCAGCTCTCGGGAGAGCGTTGTCGCAGGACCGCGGCCGATCCACTCGTGGCCTATGGCTTCAACGGCCTTCGCTGAAATACTTATCGCCGAGCCGTATTCGGCAAACATATAGCCGGTACCTATTACGCGATGTTCAGTCCCGTCAAAATCGATCCCGCGACAATTGCAGCCTGTTCCCGCCGAGACGCAGATTCCATGACCGCTCTCAATTCCCGCGATTAGGGCCAGCGTTGTGTCGTTAACTAATCGAAGTTCACTGCATCCAGGAATGCTTGCAACTAAAGCTTCCAACTCGGCTTTTTGAGAGAGCCAATCATATCCCGCCAATCCAACGCCCAATTCAAATTCTATTCGGCCCGCTTCTCCGCGAACGGCGTCATCTAAGCCAACCCTGATGATCGCTAGCAATCGGTTCAGATATTCACTATGACCAATCCGTCTTGGGATACCTCCAAGACCCCGCGCGAAGGACAGAACGCGCCCATTTTGATCTGCAACAAGCACATCGATCTTTGTACCACCAGAATCAACACCGACGAGGTAGCGTCGAGACATCGCTATTCAACAAAGATATTTTGAGGTTTACCCTGAATTGCGGACACAATATTGCCGACCCAAATCAACCTCAGAGCTTGTAACGATTCATCGGAATACCAAGCATTGGCTGGTGGTAGGCTAACCGAATCCAACGACGCGATCTTCAGCGCTAAGGTGCTCTGACTTCGGGTTACCGAATACCCACTAATGCGTCCATCGCGCAACAAAGGAAAGAGCGCTTCGTGATCTACCAGGTGTCTACTCGCGAGGTTCACAATTATAACCCCAGGGCGACACCTAGCCAGGAGATCGGCGCCGATGAACCCGACTGTTGGCGTTGGACCGCTGGTCACCGTTTTCAGGCAAATGCAAATTACTTCGGACAACTCGAATAACTTCTCCAATGAAACCAACGTGACGCCGGTTTGATCGCGCGGCGTTCTATTCCACGCGATGACGTTTGCTCCCAGCGCATTCAGCATCTCTGCAACGCGCCCGCCGATACTTCCAAGCCCAACCACGCCGACAGTGCGACCTTTCAGGTTGATGCCTTTGCGAGATTGCGGTTCCTGGCCTTTTATCATGTCCTTGTATGCTTCGTGGATCTTGCGAGAATGGACCAAAACTTCGCATAAGGTCGATTCGGCAACGCTTTCCGTTGAATATCGAGGAACGTTCAGCAATAGAACATTGTGGGCCTTTGCGAGCGGCGGATTTGCCCATTCCATTCCCGTGATATCGACTGAGATAGCTTTGATCGCCTGTACATTGGGATGGGAATAGAAACCGTCATCTAGCTTTTTCACCACATCGTAGTTGAGCATCAGGTAGTCAGACCCTTTGCACATCTCAGCAAGCTCGATTTGGGTGACGCTTGGTTTTTCCGTGTAGACGACTTCGCTCAATCCCTTTAGAGGTTTGAGGTCCGCTTCGCCGATCATGCCTGGAACGGTTACGACCAAGGTCTTCGGGAGCGTCATGCTGGCTTTCCTAGCTGTCGATCTGCGGAAGAAGCGCATAGTCGTCACTATACCAAACTGAACGCGAGCGCGGATAACCCCGTCTGGACCAAAATCATCACAAGCCCCGCCGCACCAACAAAAAGCCAAATCCAGTTCAACGCTCTAACGATACCCAGAGCGGCGTGAGATTCGCCGATTGGGGGCTTTGGATAGAGACCTACGTCTTGCAAGTCCGGAATTTCTTTGAAGGGAAAATAGCAGCGCTCATCCAAACTGGTGGGCTTGTTAACTTTGCAATACTGGTCCCAACGATGCTCCATTCCGGCAAGACCGAATTCGGAGAGGCCGAGCTGGTGTTCGATTGCTCGTGCGGTCGCGTATCTCAGATATAGCCAGCTTCTGCCTGAACGAACGACGTTTTCCCAATATCGATTTACAATGTGCCCAAGAATGGCAGTACCTATGAAGAGGATACCGAGGACGTATGGAGCTACTTCCGAAAGCCCTTTGTTGGCGGACCCTAACGAGAACGCGACCGTTGCAGGAAGTAGAGCGAACAGCGCGGTTTGAATGGTTATGTAGAGCGTATTCTTGTTGTGACGTAGCTCATCCTCGTGAGAATACTGTGTCCAAGCCAACTCGTAGATCAGCCGAAGCCAATTATCTTGCGAAGGGCAGGCGTCGGGGATCAACAAATCGTTGGCAGGTTCGGACTCAGTGGCTACAGTCCTTTCAACTATAGGAGTCGAAATGCTCATGTCGCACCCCAGGTTGCGGCGCTAAATAGATATAGTCGGCGAAGCAATAGTTCAAGAAGTGGCGTAGATTCCGGTCGTAGTCTTTCGGGGAGGATAGTTATCGCATTGAAAACCAAAGACTATTTGTCGAACTCATTGAGTAGGTCGACAACCGTTTCTGCGCAGCCCCAAGAAAGCGAGACACCTGCGCCGCCGTGACCGTAGTTGTGGACGACACAAAAGCGGTCGAATTGCTCCAACTCAACACGAATTCCTGATGGTCGAAATGGACGTAACCCCGCAGACGAGGCTCTTGCCGAAGGCGTTTTGAGTCCCTTGCCGGCGGATGTGGAATTGCGTCGGTGAAACAGACCGGACGCGATCCATGGTCGGACTACCCGCAAGATTAAGTCGATGTTTTCCTGAGTGGGATTGCTGTCCGTAAATGTGCGCTGTAGCAGCGACCCGAGAACAAGGGCATCACGGCGAGGTATAAGGCAATATTCACCGACGCCAACGGAACAACAGATGTTTGGATCAGGAGGGCACAACACAACCTGCCCCTTAACGCCGACCATGGTAGCATCGCCGAATATGTGCCCCCCGGCGAGACCCAAAGCGTTTACATAGAGCTTTGCATCAATTCGACGAACGTCATCCAGAGATCGAAATATTATGCCGGATCCAAATTTTCCACCCAGTTCTCGAAACCTGTGAACAAGCCATGACAAATAAACTGGCATCGCAACGACATACGTTTCAAAGGACTGTTCATAAGTAAGTGCTGGCATATCGTTTGGCATCGGTGGTGGACTAGCTACAGGCTGCCCAACAAATCCAGGAAGCATATTCGAAAGCTCGCTCGGAATTGCCAACCCGCCTTCCACTTCCGCTTCCGTATAAAACTCTCGGTGATGAACAAGCTCAATTCCGCAGCTGCAGTCGAGCTCTTTAAATTTGTTAAACGAATAGCGGCTCCAGTAGACTTCTCGCGCTCGGTAGCTGTCATCAACCTCTTTCTGTCGGGTCCATATCGGCAGCCATAGCGCACAAGCCACTTCCGATACGAGAGGGCGCCTCTCCAGACCGTCCGCCGCAATATATTCCGAATATATAGTTACATTGGACCACGACCGTTCCATAAGGCGAACGCCAACGGTAAGGCCAGAAATCCCTGCCCCGAGTATCGCTATCTGTAGATCTTTTTTTGCCAAGACATTTTCCACCAAATCTCTGAACTATTTGCTGACTTGAGAGAACGTGCATCGCGCGATGAACGCGCAACATGCCCATGTCGCTATAGGTTCAGTAGCAAGCTTTCTTTGACCTCCGACGCGCTGCAAGGCCAGATTGATCGCCGAAGCATAGCATCCTAGAGTATCTTTGTCAGGTCGGGGGAATCATGCAGCTTAAGTTGGTCCGCTCGCAGCGGGACAGCGGCATCGTGTCGAAGGCGGTGGTCTTCTGCCTCGACGCGAGGGTGCATCTCACGCCTGAGGAACAGGCCAACGTCAATCGGTACAAGCTCGGCGGGCAGGTCATCTACAGCAGCGAAGCGTCGCAGCGGCACCTCATCAATGCGAAGATCGATCACATCATCGGCACGACCGCGAGCATTACGCGTGGTATCGGCTCCCTCGCGCTCGCCGCGCTCCATCTCAATATCTCAATCAACGGGCTCCAGCGCGGCCAGCACATCGAGTGCAAGACGCTTGACGAGCTCCTTGAGGCCGAAAACGCCCTCATCATCGCCTGCCAGAACCTGCGCACCTATCTCGACACCGCCGCCACCTTCGACGGCCGCGCCGTCCTCCTCGACTTCACGGACAAGACCCCGACGGTCATCACCTCTCCGGACCAGCCTGCGCTTGCTCTCCCGTCACAAGCTCCGTTTCCCGAAGCGGAAGCCACAGCCCCGTTCGCCGCGTCTCCCGAGTTCGCTTCGTATGCGAATGCGTACGATGGACCGGCGCAGGGCGCTTACCCTTCTTTGATGAGCGAGAAAGTGGATGCGTTCTTCGCGAGCATGGGGAGGCTGTGGCGGGACGCGCCGCTGCCGGTGAAGTTCATCATCGCCAGCGTCGGGTTCGTGTTCTTCGTTGCTCTTGCGGGGCACATGAGATGATGGACTGGCGCGGCAGGCCCACGACGTACAAGCCCTTCGCGCGCTGGTTCACCAACGAGCGCGCCCGTGAGGTTGAGGAGGTGAGGGGCCAATACGCGGCGCTCAGCGCGCGGCAGGCGGCGTTCCGATATTCCCCCGAAGATGAGTGCGCCAAGGTCGATCGCTTCCTGTGGAAGGTTCCGGAAGCGCTGAAGCCTTCGTTCTGGGAGGCGCTCAATGCCCTCCTGCGTGGCGAGCGGTACATCTTCGATCTGCCGCCGCCGGACCTGGAGCGCATGTCGCTTGCCGAGTTCGCGGAATACCGCAACTTCCTCCGGCACAAGGAGTATTTCTTCGCCAACCAGGACACCGTGCTGCGGCTCTTGCATGAGTGCCTCGTGCGCAATTTCTGCGCGCTTGCCGACGTGTTGCCCCAGGCGGAAGGCCCCTCGCCCTTCACCGTCCCGCTCGTCTACGCGCTCCCCGACCCGAAGACCCTCATCACTCAGCTTCTCGTCACCCTGGGCGAGGCGCAGTACCTGGATCGCGGGCTCTTCCTGGACGTTACCTCGCAGCTCAACCGCAACGTCTGCGACGCCTCGGGCATCGTGCCGGGCCAGCCCCGCAAGAAGCCGTACAAGTATCCCGTGGACAGCGACCTGCCGCTGGACAAGCTCGTGGGCGAATACCTTGCCGGCACGCCCTTTCAGAAGCTGTTTCTCGCGCCGGTGCCCTTGAAGCTGACCCATGAAGACCGCTTCAGCCACATGCACATCGTGGGCGGGACGGGCGCGGGCAAGACGACGCTGCTTGAGAACCTCATCGCCCACGATTTCGATTCGCCGGACTGCCCGAGCCTTATCATCGTGGACAGCCAGGGCGACCTCATCAACAAGCTCTCGCATTTGGACCGATTCCACCCGGATCATGGGGAATTCCGGGACCGCTTCCTCCTCATCACCCCGAAAGACATCCAGCGTCCACCCGCGCTCAATATCTTCGACGTGAACCGCTCTCGCCTCGGCAGCTACGACGACCTCACCAAGGAGCAGGTCACCGCTGGCGTGATCCAGACCTTCGACTACCTCTTTACGGGCCTCTTAGGCGCGGACCTCACGGCCAAGCAGGGCGTGTTCTTCAAGTTCGTGGCACGGCTCATGCTCGCGCTCCCCGAGACCATGGGCCGGAACGCCACCATCCTCGACATGATGGCCCTCATGGAGGACGCGACGCCGTACAAGGCGGCGATCCAGTCGCTTCCGCCCATCCAGCGGACATTCTTCGAGAAGGATTTTAGCGGGAAAACCTTCGTCCAGACCAAGGAGCAGATCCGCTACCGCCTCCAGGCCATCATCGAGAACCCGGCTATTGCCCGGCTCTTCACCAGCTCCGAGACGCGCATCGACCTGTTCGAGGAGATGAACCGGGGCTCGATCATCCTGGTAGACACCGCCAAGGACTTCCTCAAGGGCGCGTCCTCGCATTTCGGACGGATATTCATATCGCTTGTGCTCCAAGCGGTTTTGGAGCGAGCAGCCATACCGGAGCATGAACGCCGCCCGGCCTTCCTCATCGTGGACGAAGCCGCGTCGTACTTCGACAGCAACATAGATGATCTTCTGACTGAAGCACGAAAGTACAAGGTGGGGTGCGTCTTCGCGCACCAGTTCCTCGACCAATGCACGTCTTCGCTGCGGGCGTCCTTGGCGGCGAACACCTCGATCAAGATGGTTTCGGGCGTTTCGATGCAGGACGCGCGGGCGCTCGCGCCCGACATGCGGACGACGGCCGAGTTCATCCTCTCGCAGCCGCGCCTTCACTTCGCATCGCACATCCGCAACGTGACGCCGCAGGCGGTGTCTATTCCGGTGCGGATTGGGGCGCTGAGACAGGAAGCAGAGCTTTCGAGGACGGACTTTGAACGGCTTCGATTATTGAATGCCGAGAGGGTTAGTTTGCCTCCCATAGGCCGCTCTGCGGAGGGCTCGGCACAAGAAGAAGAAAACATCGCCGGAGGCGGTGCGGGGCGGGAGGAAGGACACGATCCGACGGCGCCGAGTAGCGAGTGGTAATGAGAAATGAGAAAAAATCTCTATCAAGTCGGGCACGAGACTGATGGGCCGAGTGCGGTCATGGCGCGGTACGAGCACCTAATGCGATAGCGAATTGAAGGCGAAGGAGCGATACCGTATCCCCCTCCGTATCCCCACCTATATCCGGCTGGAGCGCCTGCTTCGGCGCGCAATCGTTAATATTATTTGGCGCTACTGCAACCAACTGACCATCCTGCCGTTGATGCTCTGTACGGTCAGCGATCGAGAGAGCTTCATTGGTGCCTCTCGCGACCTCATTCAGGACGGAGGACATCATGAATATGCGCGTCCTTGCGGGCGCTCTGCTCGCCTCGTGCTGCGCGTTCGGCGCGCAGGCCGGATTCTTGCAGTTTCCTCTTCGGTGTTCCGATCCTGGCACCCCCTGTCCCGCAAGTTCGATCAACTACACCATTCACGGGGCTTATACCGCGAACTCCATGAACTCGATCCTCGATCATTCCATGTTTCTGAACCCCAGCTCGAACTATTACCCGTATGGCGTCACGCAGACCTCGGCTACAGGAGGCGACGGCATCGTGGAAGCGTTCAATGGCGAGAAGGCCAGCCAGCCACGGCTCTATAGCGATTTTCGATGCGTCGGCGGCAATATCTATATCCATCCCGATTGGGACCGAACCCAGCGCCTGACCAATACGTTCGGTTGCCCAGCGAATTATGCGTCTTATGACGAGCATCCTGGATATGACTACAAGGCGTCACTTGGCACCCCCGTCTACGCCGCCGCGACGGGAACGGTGATCAGCACGATTTGCTATACCGCTAACTTGGGCGCGGGAAGTTGCGACGATTGGGGTGCGCTCGCCGTGAATGCCGGCAACGGCTACTTCTATCAGTACCTCCACATGGACACTCACATCCCGGTGTCACCCGGCCAGACGATCACCGTGGGTCAGCAGGTGGGGACGGTCGGCGGCAGATGCGGCCCCGGCTGTACATTCGGCCCTCATCTTCACTTCGAGGTGCGTCATATCGGGCCTAAGATCGGCGCGGAGGTATATCCCATCGTTGATCCCTACGGCTGGGTTGGCGGCGGGACCGATCCGCTCTATAGCGCCCCATATGTTGCGCCCGCGAACCTTTGGCAGTAGCGCGTTAGCGCCATTTTATGCTTGTGAGCATTCCTTGTTCGCTCTGATCGTCGGCGTTTAGCGCGACCCGATAAATCAGGTCATCATGTATGAAGACATATTCGTCCACGGGCGCGTCCGTCGCGTCGCCCGCGGGAAAACGATAGTAGAGCGCCTGCATACCGTTCACGGATATCAGTCTCCCGCTCGGGTCTGCCACACCTTGCACGCCCACGGCAGCTGCGCCGCTCGATTGGTAGTCCGCTATGGTGTGATAGATCGCATCGTTGGCGCCGACAGGCTGCTTTACCAGCACTACGCTCGCGGGCCCGATATCAAACTCGCCTCTTGATGTGTTGGAAGGATCGTAGATCGAAAGCAGCGTGCGCGAACCCCACGGCGTACCGCTTGCAACCGTGGAGCCTTGGACCGCGTATTGCGACGGATAGCTTATCGAAAATCCTGTGTCAGGGTCCGTATAGGTCTTCCATGCGGCCTGATCCGTAGAAGGCGTTGCGGGCGCGCGCAACAAGGCCACCGCCGCAAACGCGGCAATAATAGCGAGTACAATGAGCGCGAGCGGCCAGACCTTCCACATGTCGCAAGTATAGCAATCTGACCTTCGCGCAAGTTTCAAACCAATCAAGCGCGCGCTCTCGCGAGCCGGTTTCACCGCCCATTCACATTCGAGGATGCTGAAAGGCAGTCACAAAAAGAGGGCGGGGCCGCGAAGCCCCGCCCCAAAACTCCTTCATCGGGAGTTTGTAGCCACCTGATCGCGGCGCTTGATCCGCTCTTGAAGCCAATCCAGCACTTCCTGCTCGATCCATCCCACCCTGCATTGGCCGAGCTGTATCCGCTTGGGGAACGCTCCAGCCGCCTCAAGGCGGGCTACATGTTGCGGGGAGTACAGAACCAACTCCTTGAGCTGACGCTTCGACAGTATGCGCATCGCATATCTCCTCGTGAGAGGAGCATCGCGATGCTCCAAGGGGTTTCGGGCCCATTGGGAGAAACAACCATAGCGCGCTGCGGCGCGCTTCTCAACATCGCTGTGCAGGGCGGAATGCGGATCGCTGCAGATGTGATCAAAGAACTTGGCGTCTCTCGGAGGTGCGCACCTGAACATTGCGGAACATGCTGCGCGTTTTGGTGGGGCGGCGCTGGTGCTACCGGCGTCGTATGAGACAGCGGCGATCACGAATGAACCGCACAAAGACCGGACGGCGCATCGAGCTATCGCCGCGCGACATCGAGCTATTCAGACTCCTCACCCGCTACCGCTACCTCCGCTCGACGTACCTCTACGCATTCGTGGGTGGCGCATCTGAGACGCGCTTCAAGGAGCGGTTGGGCGATCTGTTCCATGAGGGCTACCTGGGCCGACCACAACAACAATGGGCGTTCGCGGATGCCCGGTGCATGCCCGTGGTCTACGAGAGCGGCAGGGGCTCCATACGGGCGCTCCGCGCGTGCGGAAGTGGCTTGGATGAGGACGGGCGGCAGGTGGCAGCATCCGCGCACCGGCAGTTCCTCCATGCGCTCATGGCCTGCGAGACGCTGGCGAGCATCGAGTTTGCTGTGCGCGCCGACGAACGCCTGCGGTTCATCGCGTGGCCCGAGATACTGGCGCGTGCGCCCGAAGCTCTGCGAACCTCCACTACGTCCTTCCGGCTTCCCGTGCCCTCGGGCGGCTATCTGGTGCCCGATGGCGTGTTCGGGATCGAGTACCGCGATGGTGAGGCCAAGGCATATCGGTTCTTCGCCATTGAGACGGATCGGGGCACCATGCCGATAGCGAGAACCAATCCGAAGCAGACCTCATACCTAGGGAAGCTCGCCGCCTATAACGAGATCATCGCCCGACAGGTCCACAAGACCCATTGGGGCGTACCCAACCTGCTCGTGCTCACCCTCACCACGGGCGCCGCCCGCTGTTCGGAGATCGTCGCCAAGCTCGGGGGAGGCAGCAGTCCTGCTTTCCTGTTCAAGTCGGCGGACGGAAAGGCGCTCTCGAAGCCGTTACCGGACCTGCTCTCGGAACCTTGGGCGCGAGCCGGATCGCCGCCGCTCTCGATAGCTGAGTCACGCTGACTCACCTTCAACCTATAGGGTTGAGACTATAGCGAGACTAATGCATTCTGGCGGCGGCTTAGATTTGGCTATCCCATTGAAGGGATTGGTGGGTGATGCAGGAATCGAACCTGCGACCCGCTGATTAAGAGTCAGCTGCTCTACCGACTGAGCTAATCACCCGTGGCCGGAAGGCCAGGAAGGGGCGGCCTATAGCAGAGGGGCGGCAGGTAAGTCCATGCCGCCGGGCCAGCTTTTTGGGGACGGCTGGGACCTAGATGATCCCGCCGGAATGCCTGGGGATCTCGACCTGGCGGTGGACGTGGACGCTCATCAAAAGGCCGAAGCCGAACATGACGCTGAGCATGGCCGTCCCCCCATAGGAGACCAGCGGCATGGGGATGCCCACGACCGGGATCAGGCCCATCACCATCGCGCCGTTGATGAGGATATAGAAGAAGAAGTTGAGCACCAGGCCCATGGCGACGAGGCGGGCGAACTGGCTGCGCGCGGCCATGGCGATCTGGACGCCGTAGCCGATCACGATGGTGAAGAGCAGCAGGAGCGCGACCGAGCCCACGAAGCCGAACTCCTCGCTGAAATTGGTGATGATGAAGTCGGAATGCTTCTCGGGCAGGAAGTTGAGCCGGCTCTGCGAGCCCTGGAGATAGCCCTTGCCCGTGAGCCCGCCCGAGCCGATCGCGATCTTGGCCTGGGTGATGTTCCACCCCGCGCCCAGCGCATCGGACTCCGGATTGAGGAACGTCATCACCCGCGCCTTCTGATAGTCGTGCAGCAGGAAGCGCCAGGCGAGCGGTACCGCGGTGGCGACGGAGGCGAAGGCCGGCGCGATCCACCACCACGAAAGCCCCGCCAGGAACAGCAGCGAGAAGCCGTCCGCGACCAGGATGATCGTGGTGCCGAGATTGGGCTGCTTGAGCACCAGGAACGCCGGCATCGCGATCATGACGATGGGGATGAGAAGGCGCAGCGGCCTGGACACGTCCTCGACGCCCAGCCCGTGCAGGTAGCGCGCCAAGGCCAGGATCAGCGCGATCTTCATCAGCTCGGACGGCTGCAGCTCGAATGGGCCCAGCGTGAGCCAGCGCTGGGCTCCGAGCGCCGAATGCCCCGCGGCGAGGACGACCACGAGCAGGATCAGCGAGATGCCGTAAGCCGGATAGGCGATGCTCAACCACCAACGGATGTCGACGAGCGCGGCGGCGATCATGAGCACGAGGCCGACGGCGAAGAAGATCATCTGCTTGCCCGCCCACGGGCTGAAGCTCGCGCCCGCGACCGAATAGAGCATCGCAAAGCCCACACAGGCGATGAGCGAGATCAGGAGCACCAGGCCCCAATTGATCTCGTAGAGCTTGTCCACGAGGCTCAGCGTGCGCCGCGCGGCGGCATAGGCGCGCGTGGTCATGCGTGGCTCGCTTGTCTGTCGGCGGAGGCCGCACTCACCGGATAGGCGGTGCGAAGGCCGAGCACGTCGCGCTGCTGGGCGAAGAGCAGGATGTCGCGCACCATCTGCACATGCGGATGGGCGCCGACCGCGCCGTGCTCCATCACGATCGCGGCCGCGTAGCGCGGTGCCGTGACCGGCGCGAACGCGATGAACAGCGCGTGGTCGCGCAGCTTCCAGGGCAGCGACTCGTTCTTCTTGACGCCGGTCTCGTGCTCTTCCTTGGAGATCTTGCGCACCTGCGCGGTGCCGGTCTTGCCCGCCATCTCGAAGCCGGGTTGGGCGATGCGCCAGGCATAGGCCGTGCCGCCTGGCTCGTTGGCGACGGCGTTCATGCCTTCGCGGACCAGCGCGAACGCCTTGTCGGAGAAGGGCAGCGGATCGGCCACGGCACGCGGCTCAGCCGTGTTGCCCACGACACGGGTGATGCGCGGCACCACCGCCTTGCCGCTGGCGATGCGCGCAACCTGGGTGCAGAGCTGGATCGGCGTCACCAGCACATAGCCCTGGCCGATGCCGGTGTTGAGCGTCTCGCCTTGTTGCCAGGGCACGCCGTATTTGGCGAGCTTCCAGGCGCTGCTCGGGATCACGCCGCCGATCTCGCCGGGGATCTCGATGCCGGTCGCGGCGCCCAAGCCCAGCCGCTTGGTGCCCTCCGCGATCCGGTCGATGCCCAGACGGCGCGCCGTCTCGTAGAAGAACACGTCGCATGAGGCCTGGATGCCGCGCTTCAGATCGACATGGCCGTGGCCGCCCTTCTTCCAGCAATGGAAGGTGTAGTTGCCCATCGCATAGGAGCCGGTGCAGTTGACGGTCAGATTGTCGAGACCCGCATCGACGGCGGCGAGCGCGACCGCCGGCTTGAAGGTCGAGCCCGGCGGATAGGCGCCGGACAGGCATTTGTTGATCAGCGGCTTGTGGTCGTCGGTGGTGAGCGTGTGCCAAACGTCCTGGGTGATGCCGACATTGAACAGGTTGGGATCGAAGCCCGGCGTCGAGGACAGCGCGAGCACGTCGCCGGTCTGGCAATCCATCACCACGAGCGCGCAGCTTTCGCCGCCCAGCCGCTGATCCACGAAATGCTGCAGCTCGCGGTCGATGGTGAGCCAGACGTCCTTGCCCGGCGTCGCCGGATCCTTGCTGAGCTCGCGGATGACGCGGCCATAGGCGTTGACCTCGACGCGGCTGGCGCCAGCCTCGCCGCGCACCGCGTCGTCATATTGCTTCTCGATGCCGCGCTTGCCGATGCGGAAGCCCGGAAGGTCGAGCAACGGATCGTCGCCGTCGCTCTTCTTCTTGTCGTCGGGCGACACGGGGGCGACATAGCCGAGCAGATGCGACAGCTCCGGTCCGAAGGGATAGGCGCGCGTTTCGCCGACATCCGGCTGAAGGCCGGGAAGGTAAGGCAGATGCTGGTTGACGAGCGCGAACTCGTCCCAGGTCAAATTCTCGGCGACGAGGACGGGAACGAACTTCTTGTTCGCCGCCAGATCGCGCAGCACGCGTTTCTTCTGCTGGTCGCTCAAGGCGATGACGCGCGCGATCGTGTCGAGCGCTTGCGCAGCGTTGCCGTTGAGCTGTTCGGCGACGAGGAGCAGGCGGTAGTTGCGGCGGTTGTTGGCAAGCTCCACGCCGAAGCGGTCGAGGATGCGTCCGCGCGGCGGCGCCACCAGCCGCTCGTTGACGCGGTTGTCCTCGGCTGCGGTGCGGTAGAGATCGCCGTCCTTGATCTGCAGCTGATAGAGCCTGCCGCCCAGCGCGCAGAGCACCGCCGTCATGCCGCCGGACATCACCAAAGTGCGGCGGGTGAAGGTCGCGTAGCGGCTTTTGTCCTTGCGGTCGAACAGCGGCATCAGAAGTCTCCCCGCAAGGGGCCGACCAGGCGCCGATGGATGAGCCCTAAGAACATCGCCACGAGAACGTAGAAGATGACGCTCATCGCCAGCTCGCTCATCACCGGCGCGAAGGGCGGGATGCGCCAATAGAGCAGCGCCTCGACCGTGTAGGCGGTCGCGCAGCACAGCGTCGCGGCGGTGGCGAAGCCCAGGATCGCCCACACGCCGGCAAGGCCCGCGAACGCGTCGCGCTGGCGGTCGATCAACGCGAAGGTGACGATGAAGGACACGGTCCACACGCCGGGCGGGCCGCCGGAAAGAACGTCCTCAAGCACGCCCGCGGCAAAGGCCCAGAACGGCGGCATCAGATCGGGACGCACCAGGCCCCAGAAATAGATCGGCATCAAGCCGAGCAAGGGCGCCGGCACGAAGCCGCCGAGGAACGAAATCGGCAGGTTCGCGATCACCACGCCGAGCAGCGCCAACGTCACGGGAATGACGGAGGCGAAGACCCGGCTACCCATGAGCGTGCTGACGTGTTCCATCGCCACGCCTCACTGGTTGTCCGTGTCGTCGTCGGTCGCAGGCGGCTGCTGCGGCGCGGGCTTCGGCTTCTCGGCCACAGTCGCCTGCGGCTTCGGCGGCGCAGGGACGATCAAGGGCGGTGTCGTTGGCGCGTTACCGGCAGGCGGGGGCGGCGGCGCGGCGGGCGGAAGGCCTGCGGCGGTGACCGGAAGATCCTTCGCGGTCGGTGCCGCGGGGATCTCCACCGGGTTCTTGAAGTCGACGACCTCGACGTCCTGCGTCGAGGCGGGATCGGCGAGAAGGGCGACGCGGAAGCTTTTGCCGTCGGCGATCACGGTGCCGATGGGAAGGCCGGGCGGCAGGATGCCGCCGTCGCCGGAGCTCACCACCTGATCGCCTTCATGGACCTGCGCGCCTTGCGCCAAGGTCTCCAGCGCGGGCGCCTTGGCGTTGTCGCCGGTGAGGATCGCCTGGGCGTGGCCGGGCTCGCTGATCACCGGGATGCGGCTGTTGAGATCGCTGAGCAGGATGACCCAGGAGGTATGCTCGCCCGCGAGGAAGATGCGCCCGATCATGCCGCGCGTGTCGATCACCGCCTGGCCCGGCTTGACGCCTTCGGCCTTGCCGGCATCGAGGATCATCGTCTCCAGGAACGGCCGCCTGGCGCGCCCGATGACATGGGCGAGCACGGAAGAGAGCGAGGGATCGGGCACGGCATGGAGCAGGAGCTGATAGCGCTTCACCCGTGCCTGCAGCACCACCGCATAGGTCTGCCACTGCTTGAGGCGCGCGTTCTCGGCCTTGAGCCGGACGTTCTCGTCATGAACGGCCATCGTATCGCCGAGGCTGTTCCACCAGTTCGACACCGCGTCGAACGGCTTGTGGACGACCTCCAGCCCCGGCGCCATCCAGTCCGTGACATGCGCCCGGGCGCGGTCGAAGAGCGAGGATTGCGCCTTGCCGATCAGGACCAGGGCGACCGCGAGCACGAACAGGACCACCAGCGAGAGCTGATAGCCGCCTCGCGCCCGCCTGTTCGTCCAAGTCCCGTTGGCCATGACCAACCCAACTCAACTCTCGCGGCCGAGCCGCGACTAGAACGCCGTCGATAGAACGTGCCGCATGCTCTTCGAATTCTCCAGCACCCGTCCGGTGCCGAGCGCCACGCAAGACAAGGGATCGTCGGCGATCGACACCGGCAAGCCCGTCTCCTCGCGCAGAACCTGGTCCAGCCCCGCCAGCAGCGAGCCGCCGCCGGTGAGCACGATGCCCTTGTCCACGATGTCGGCCGCAAGCTCCGGCGGCGTCGCCTCGAGCGCGACCTTCACCGCCTCCACGATCGCCCCGACCGGCTCGGCGAGAGCCTCGGCCACGTGACGCTGGGTGATGGTGATCTCTTTCGGCACGCCGTTGAGGAGGTCGCGGCCCTTGATATCCAGGGTCACGCCGTTGCCGTCCGACGGCGGCGCGGCCGAGCCGATTTCCTTCTTGATGCGTTCGGATGATGCCTCGCCGATGAGCAGGTTCTGGTGGCGGCGGATATAGGCGATGATCGCTTCGTCCATCTTGTCGCCGCCGACGCGCACCGAGCGCGAATAGACGATGCCGCCGAGCGAGAGCACCGCGACCTCGGTCGTGCCGCCGCCGATGTCGACGACCATCGAGCCCGTCGGCTCGCTGACCGGAAGCCCCGCGCCGATCGCGGCCGCCATCGGTTCCTCGATCAGATAGACGCGGCGCGCGCCGGCGGAGAGCGCGGATTCCTGGATCGCGCGCCGCTCCACCGCCGTCGAGCCCGAGGGCACGCAGACGATGATCATCGGATTGGCGAACGAGCGGCGATTATGGACCTTGCGGATGAAGTGCTTGATCATCTCCTCCGCGATCTCGAAATCGGCGATGACGCCGTCGCGCATCGGCCGGATCGCCTCGATGTTGCCGGGGGTGCGCCCCAGCATCATCTTGGCGTCGTTGCCGACGGCGCGGACGGACTTCTTGCCGCCGCGCGTCGTGATCGTGGCCACGACCGATGGCTCGTTCAGGACAATGCCCTTGCCTTTGACGTAGACAAGGGTATTGGCCGTCCCGAGATCGATCGCCATATCGCTCGACAGTGCGCCGAGAAGACTGCCGAACATGCTCTATTCCATCCTTTGTTGCGCGCTCTTTGCAATAACCGTTCCGGGCTCAGCCCGCCACGGTTAACGCCTCCGGCGCGTGTTTTTCGCGTTTCACCAAAAGCTTGTTGAGGGCGTGCACATAGGCGCGCGCGGCGGCCACCAGCGTATCGGTGTCCGCGGCGCGGGCCGAGGCGCTGCGCCCGCCCTCTTCCAGCCGTACGCTGACGGTGGCCTGCGCGTCGGTGCCTTCCGTGACCGCGTTGATCTGGAAGAGCTGCAGGTTCGCCTCGTGCGGGCAGAGTTCGTGGATCGCCTTGAAGATCGCGTCGACCGCGCCGTCGCCGCTCGCTTTCGCGGTGCGATCCTCGCCGTCGATCATGAGCGTGAGCTCGGCCACGGGCGCGACACCGATGCCGGTCTCGATGCGCAGCGCCTTGATCGCGATCGTCTCGCCGTCATGCACGCCGTCATCAACCAGCGCGGCGATGTCTTCATCGAAGACGTGCTTCTTCTTGTCGGCCAGGTCCTTGAAGCGGCGGAACGCGTCCTCGAATGCATCCGTCTCCAGCGCGCAGCCGAGCGCGGCCAGCTTCTCCTTGAACGCGTGGCGACCGGAGAGCTTGCCCAGCACCAGCGAGCTTTCCTTCACGCCGACATCGACAGGACGCATGATCTCGTAGGTCTCGACGTTCTTCAGCATGCCGTCCTGGTGGATGCCCGACTCATGCGCGAAGGCGTTCTTGCCGACGATGGCCTTGTTGTACTGCACCGGGAAACCGGTGACGCTGGAGACGAGCTTGGAGGCGCGTGCCAGCATCGTCGTGTCGATATCGGTCGCGAACGGCATGCGGTCGCGGCGGACCTTGAGCGCCATCACGACCTCCTCCAGCGCTGCGTTGCCCGCACGCTCGCCGATGCCGTTGATCGTGCATTCGATCTGACGCGCGCCCGCGAGCACGCCGGCGAGCGAATTGGCGACAGCAAGGCCCAGATCGTTGTGGCAATGCGTGGAAAACACCGCTTTATCTGCATTAGGAACACGTTCGCGCAGCATGGTCACGAGCTCGAAGAACTCCTGCGGCGTCGAATAGCCGACGGTATCGGGCACGTTGATCGTGGTGGCACCGGAGCGGATCGCGAGTTCCACGCAGCGGCAGAGGAAGTCGCGCTCGGTGCGCGTCGCGTCCTCGGCCGACCATTGGACGTCATCGGTGTATTTGCGCGCGCGCGTGACGGACGCGCCCACCGCGTCAAGCACCGCATTCTCGCCCATCTGCAGCTTGTGCTTCATATGGACGGGACTTGTGGAGATGAATGTGTGGATTCTAGGGCGCTGCGCCGAGCGCACCGCCTCGCCCGCGCGGTCGATGTCCTTGAAGCCCGCGCGCGCAAGCCCGCACACGCTCGCGCGCTTGACGATCCTGGAGATCGCGCTCACCGCGGCGAAATCGCCGGGCGAGGATATCGGGAAACCCGCCTCGATGACGTCGACGCCCATCGCGTCGAGGAAGCTGGCCACTTCCAATTTCTGCTCGAGCGTCATCGCGGCGCCAGGCGACTGCTCGCCGTCGCGCAGTGTCGTGTCGAATATAATGATCTTGCCGGCAACCATTGAATCGCATCCTTCCGTTCGCCGCACACGCGGCTTCATTTCTCCTTGTCTCGCCCGTCATCCCCTACGCATCCGACACGGAACACATCCGCATCCGCCGATGCCTAGGGGCGGCTAAGGAGAAGAAGCGTCGTGAGCGGCGAACCGAGGGAAGGACGAGGCGTGTGGTGAAGGCGCGCGCAAACGCGGGCGGAAATTCCGCCGTCCGCGATTCGAATGCGCAGGCCTTTCGCCATGGTCCAGTCGCCGTTCCGCCGGCCGAGTTTACGGTTCGCTAACTCTAACGAGCGGCCGTTAAACGAGTGTAAATGCGCGCGTTTTCGGCTTCGTTGCGGGAGTCTTACGCCGGAACCGCGCCCGCGCGCAATAGGATAACCCGCTGATTTCAAGGCTTTTTTGCGGAAATCGGTCCGGCATGCTACCGCGGGGCGATGACCGCCATGATCGCGCTTCAGAAGGTGAGCCTCTCCTACAAGGGCGCGGGCGCTGCGGCCGTCCAGAATCTCGATCTCGACATTCCCGCCAAGACCTTCTTCGTGCTCATCGGGGAGTCGGGCTGCGGCAAGACCACGACGCTGCATTTGATCAACCGGCTGCTGGAGCCGGACCAGGGACGCGTGCTGGTGGAGGGGATAGACGTGCGGACCGTCGATCCCGTGACGCTGCGCCGGGGGATGGGATTCATCTTCCAGGCGATTGGCCTCTTCCCTCATCTCACGGTGGCCGAGAACATAGGGATCACGCCCAAGCTGCTCGGCTGGGCGCCGGGGCGGATTACCGCACGGGTGGACGAGCTTCTCGATCTGGTACGGCTGGAGCCCGCCACCTACCGCGATCGGCGGCCAGCGGCGCTGTCGGGCGGACAGCGCCAGCGTGTCGGCCTTGCCCGCGCGCTCGCCGCGGAGCCGCGCGTCATGCTCATGGACGAGCCGTTCGGGGCGCTGGACCCCCTCACCCGCGACGACCTGGCGGCCGAGTACCGGACGATCCATGAGACGCTGGGGCTGACCACGGTGCTGGTCACCCACGACATGACCGAGGCGCTGCTTCTGGCCGACGAGATCGCGGTCATGCGCGCGGGCGGGATCGTGCAGACCGGCACGCCGCGTACGCTGCTCGACGCCCCGGCCGATGATTTCGTCCGCACCCTGATCGAGACGCCCAAGCGCCGCGCCCGCCTTCTCGCCGAGGCCACCGGCCTGGGGCCGCCGGCGTGACCGGGACCTCGATGACCGACGTCGCCTGGGAGCGGCTGCCAGACTATCTGGGCCAGCACGTGCTGCTCAGCATGAGCGCGATCGCGATCGGGGTGGCGCTGAGCCTGCCGCTCGCGATCCTGATCGCGCGCACCGGCTGGCTGCGCGGTCCGGCGCTGGGGCTGGCGAGCATCGTGCAGACGATTCCGGGCCTGGCGCTGCTCGCCCTGTTCTACCCGCTGCTGCTCGCGCTCTCGGCGTTCAGCGAGCGCGTGCTCGGCTTCGGCTTCCGCGCGCTCGGCTTCCTGCCCGCGCTGCTCGCGCTCACGCTCTATTCGATGCTTCCGGTGCTGCGCAACACCGTGACGGCGCTCGCGGGCACCGATCCCGCGCTTATCACGGCAGCGCGCGGCGTTGGGATGACGCGGCGGCAGACGCTGACGATGGTGGAGCTGCCGCTCGCGGCGCCCATCATCATGGCCGGCATCCGCACGGCGGCGGTATGGGTGATCGGCACCGCGACCCTTTCGACGCCCGTCGGCCAGACGAGCCTGGGCAACTACATCTTCACCGGCCTGCAGACCGAGAACTGGGTGTTCGTGCTCTTCGGCTGCGTCGCCGCGGCGGCGCTGGCGCTTGTCGTCGACCGGCTGCTCTCGCTCGCGGAGGACGGCTTCGCGCTGCGCTCGCGCGCGCGGCTGATCGCGTCCGCGGTCGGGCTTCTCCTTGTGCTGGTGCTGAGCGTGCTGCCCTCGCTTGGCGGCGCATCGAAACCCGTCGTCATCGGCACCAAGAGCTTCGAGGAGCAATACATCCTGGGCTCGCTGATCTCGGACCGGCTCGAAAAAGCGGGATTCAAGGCCGAGCGCCGCGACGGGCTCGGCTCGACCGTGGTCTTCCACGCGCTGGAGGCGAACGACGTCGACGTCTATGTCGACTATTCCGGCACGCTGTGGACGACGCAGATGAAGCGCAGCGACATGCCGCCGCGCAAAGTCGTGCTCGAACAGTTGAGCACGTGGCTCGCCAAACGCGGCGTGCGCTATGTGGGCGCGCTGGGCTTCGAGAACGCTTATGCGTTTGCGATGCGCCGGGACCGCGCGAAGGCGCTGGGCATCGAGACGCTCGCCGATCTGGCCCCTTACGCATCGCGGCTCAAGATCGGCGGTGATTTCGAGATCTTCAACCGCCCCGAATGGGACGCGGTGGCGAAGGCCTATGGCCTGCATTTCGCCGTGCAGCGCCAATACCAGGCGAACTTCATGTACAGCGCGCTGGTCGACGGCGACGTCGACGTGATCTCGGCCTTCTCCAGCGACGGGCGCATCGCGCAATACGACCTGAAGCTCCTGGGCGATCCCAAACAGGCGCTGCCGCCCTATGACGCGGTGCTTCTGGTTTCGCCGCGCCGCGCGAACGACGACAAGTTCCTCGCCGCGCTCAAGCCGCTCATAGGCGCGCTCGATCTGACCACGATGCAGCAGGCAAACCTGATGGTCGACCGCCCGAACGACAAGCGCACGGCCGAGCAGGCGGCGCAGTTCCTGGAGACGCGACTGAAGCGGTAGCGCCTATTTCGGCGTGGCCGAAAGGGGCGTGTCCGCGACGACCCGGAAATCCTTGGCCGACAGCAACACGGCATGATCGGTCTTGCCGTCGTAATAAGTGACAACAATACGCTCGCCGTCGAGTTGTTGGACCCCGGATACCAACACCGCATCGACAAGCTTCACCGGCTTGCTGCTGCCGATACGGTAGACATAAAGCGCATGACGGTCGGCCGAGGTGATCTTGCCGTCGCCATTCGTGTCCGCGTCGGCCACATCCATCAGCAGCGCCGTAACCGGATCGGCCGCGTTCTGGGGCACCGGCACCAATTCGCGAACTTGGTATACGCCCTCGATGTCGTGCTTGACGCCATGGAACAGCCAGCGGTTCTTCATCGTCTTCAGATCGACCGCGAGCAGGTTCACGATGTCGACGTCATACGACCGGCCGCCGGAGCTCAAGCCGTAGGAACCGCCGCGCGCGACGCGCTGCAGGGTGGCGATTCCCTCGTCCGTGCCGTCCAGATGCGTGATGACCGTCGAGCCGGCCGTCTCGCCGAGACCGGCGAATTCATAGGTGTAGCCGTCACTGGCTGGCTGGGGCGCGGCGGGGGCTTCGCGCGGCGCCATGGTCCAGATGAGCGCAGGCACGCCCGCGAACAGGATCAGGCAAGCTGCGCCCAGGAAAAACAGGATCGAATTGATGCGCCCGAGCCAGCGGAAAAAGCGGTTGTCGTCGGCCATGGCTGCCCCCCTTCAGATGCCCGCCCCCAGATCCGAGAACGCCTCGGCGAGCGAAGGCTCCTCGTAAGGCCCCGGCCCGGCGGAAATGTGGCGCACGAGGCGGTCGATCTGGGCGTTGATCTCGGGCACCGCGACCACTTCCCACCAGGACGGCCTGGTGAGCGGGCCAAGCGCGAACAGCCAGGACGAGACGTGGCCGGCCGAGCCGAGCGCAGCGCAATCGTCCGTCTCGATGCCGAGCCCGAGCACGTCCGGCGCGATCAACCCGCGCCGCCTGAGATCGGCGAGCACCGGGAAGGCGAGCCGGTCCATGTCGCTGCGCGGCCCGGTGCAGTTGATCACGCGCGCGGCCCCGAACACCCGTTCGCGCCCCGTGCCGCGCTCGCGCAGATGGGCCTCCATGCCCTCTTCGCCGCGGCGATAGGCGAGCACGCGCCCGCCCATCACCTCGAGCTGGCCCGAACGTATGAGTGCCGCGAGGCGATCGGCGATGCGCGGCGCCATGCGGTGGCGGTGCACGTCCCAGCGCGGACGCAGATGGCGCAGGAACTGCGCGCGCTCGGGTGTGCTCCACGACGACCATATGCGCGCGACGGCGGGACGCATCGCGTCCATCACGCGCTGCCACGGCACGCCTTTCGCTTCCGCCGCACGCGTCTCATCGCGCAGCAGCCGCATTAGCGCACGCGGCGATCCGTGCGTCTTGGCGTCGGGGAAGACCGGCCAGCTTCCGCCCGCGCGATGGGCGAGCGGAAGATAGCCGCGCCGCGAGATCGCGAGCATCTTGCCGGTATGTCCAAGGCCCGCGAGCTTCAGCGCGACGTCGACCATGGTGAGGCCGGTGCCGAGCAGGATCACCGGCGCGCCGCTCACAAGCCCGTCGAACGCGTCGCTCGCCCAGGGATCGGGCACGAAGAGCGTGGTGTCGTAGAGCCAGGAATCCTTCGCATGCGGCGGCCGCGGCGGCAGGTTGCCTGTCGCCAGCACGACGATATCGGCCTGGACCTCGCGCCCGTCCGCCAGCAGCACGCCGCGCGCCGGGAACTCGAGCAGGCCGACCGCCTCGCCGCGCACGACGTTGAGACCGCGTGCCGGATCGCGCGAGACGGCGTCGTGGACGCGCTCTTCGATGTAGGTGCCGAACAATTCGCGCGGCACGAAGGCGCCCGCGAGATCGCCGCCGCTCTCCTTCAGCGCATCGTCGAGCGCGCCCTGGTGTGACGCGAGCCACGGCGCGAAGGCAGGCTCGAGCCCGAGCTCCATGCGGCTGACGGGCACGTTGAGCAGATGGTCGGGCGCGCACGCGCCATAGGCGAGACCGCGACCCACGCGGCGTGCGCGCTCGATCACCACCACGCGCGCATTCGGATTGGCGCGCGCGAATTTCAGCGCGAACACGCCGCCGCTGAAGCCGCCGCCCACCACGGCGACCGTCAAAGCATGTCCGCTCACGTGAGATGCACCGGATTTGATGAAAGACCCGGCCCTCTATAGCCCGGAGCGCGGCCTCGTTTCCACGAAATCCGCCAAGATATTGACACAAAAAGTTCCATTGAGCGCCGCAACCGATGCGTTCCCAATAGATCAACCCCAACTCGTCAGACGCAAAAGACGAAGAAAGGAGATTCGTGCCCGATTTCGAGATCCGCTATTTCAACGCCGACGGTACGCTTTCCGTCATCCAAATGACCTCCCACGGCACGCGTGAGGACGCCGAAGCGCATGCCAAGCATCATCAGCAACACCACGCACGCTTCGAAGTGCGCGAAATGAATGCCGCCGCGCGACGGAGCTGACGTCAGTTCTTCGCCCGGTCCACCAGCTTGTTCTTCGTGATCCAGGGCATCATGGCGCGCAGGCGCTCGCCCACCTCCTCGATCGGATGGGCGGCGAGGCGGGCGCGCGTCGCTTTGAACGAGGGCTGGCCGGCCTTGTTCTCGAGCACCCAGTCGCGCGCGAAGCGCCCGGATTGGATGTCGTCGAGCACGCGCTTCATCTCGGCCTTGGTCGCGGCATTGATGAGGCGCGGGCCGGTGACGTATTCGCCGTACTCCGCGGTGTTGGAGATCGAGTAGTTCATGTTGGCGATGCCGCCCTCATAGATGAGATCGACGATGAGCTTCACCTCGTGCAGGCATTCGAAATACGCCATCTCGGGCGCGTAGCCCGCCTCGACCAGCGTCTCGAAGCCCGCGCGGATGAGCTCGACCAGCCCGCCGCAGAGCACCGATTGCTCGCCGAAGAGATCGGTCTCGCATTCCTCGCGGAACGTCGTCTCGATCACGCCCGAGCGGCCGGAGCCGAGCGCGCTCGCATAGGCCAGCCCCAGATCGTGCGCGTTACCGCTCGCGTCCTGATGGATCGCGATCAGCGATGGCACGCCGCCGCCTTTGAGATATTCGGCGCGCACCGTGTGCCCGGGCCCTTTCGGCGCGACCATCAGCACGTCGAGATCGGCGCGCGGCTCGATCAGGCGGAAATGGATGTTGAAGCCGTGCGCGAAGAGCAGTGCCGCGCCCTGCTTCATGTTCGCAACGAGATCACCCCGATAGATATCCGCCTGCAGCTCATCCGGCGTGACCATCATCATCACATCGGCCCATTTCGCCGCTTCCGCCGCGCTCATCACCGCGAATTTCTGCGCCTTCGCCTTGTCCGCCGACGCCCCCTCGCGCGCCGCGACCGCGATCTCCTTCACGCCCGAGTCGCGCAGGTTCAGCGCATGCGCGTGCCCCTGTGAGCCGAAGCCTATGACCGCGACCTTCTTCGCCTTGATCAGATTGAGATCGGCATCCCGATCGTAATAGACGCGCATGAGTGACACCTCTGTCGGTTACTAGAACGGAATGATGCTAACTTCTCTCACGCCAGGAAGCGCAGTGACTTCTGTTTCCCATCGCTCCAGATCTTCAAATGCTCCGGAAGTATCTAAATCGGCCGTGAATTCGGTCGACGTAAAAGTCGCCCTACCCATCCTGGTCCCAAAAATCTTTCTCAATCGCCCGCGAAAAGTCAGAGATTTCTCGCTCTTGATGTTCATGGGCTCGTGCATGACGGTCAGCGCATTTCGGACAAACCGTTTGTCGTAATTTGAGATTTCTGTGGCGTCTAAGTAACGGCTCTCCAAACTGCGCAACCGGCTTTGTATAGCCTTCATCTGGTCCAGAATGACCTGCTCACTGGGAGTGGCTTGAAGTTCGAGGCTAATCTGTCCGCGTGCACGCGTTATGGGGTTATCTACTTTGTAGCCAGCCGCCGTCAGTGCCTGAACCGAGGTTTTTAGATCCTGCCGGGCGCGCTTAATGTCAGACGGTCTAGTTCGAGAGAATTTGATTGCGCGATAGAGGCTAATGTCGAAAGGTATTTCGTCTTCCGCCAATTGCATATGAATTATCGGCTTTTGAAGCATGTGCCTGATGCCAATTTCATAAAACGCATTTGGATTTAGCGCACTAAGATCCGCCACGACCACTTCTGCATCGATCAAATGTTTGATCACTTGAGCGTCTATCATACCAGGAGACGAAATCTTGTCGGCTCGAACAACGGAATACCCACCCAGTTCGTCAAAGACCGGCTCAACAATCTCTTCCAAAAGCCAATCGGCGTGTATTCGAGTCTCGCTTTCGGCGTCGCCAATGGGGCCTACAACAAAGCAGAGCTTCTTTTCATTCATAGAATGCACCCACTGAATGTTCGGGCGAACGTATCACATCGCCTCTGGGCCGCGGGAGATGGCCGCGACACCTGTACGCGAAACGTCGGCCAGACCCAAGGGGCGCATGAGGTCGACGAAGTTGTCGATCTTCGCCGGGCTGCCGGTGATCTCGAAGACGAAGCTGGTATGCGTGGTGTCGATGGGGCGGGCGCGGAAGGTGTCGGCGATGCGCAGCGCCTCGACGCGCTTCTCGCCGGTGCCCGCGACCTTGACCAGCGCCAGCTCGCGCTCGATGCCGGGCTTCTCCAGCGTCCAGTTCACGACGCGGTGGACGGGCACGAGGCGACGCAGCTGCGCCTCGATCTGCTCGATCACCTCGGGCGTGCCGGAGGTGACGATGGTGACGCGCGAGGTGTGGGCGGCGTGGTCGACCTCGGCCACGGTCAGGCTCTCGATGTTGTAGCCGCGGCCGGAGAACAAGCCCACCACGCGCGCGAGCACGCCCGCCTCGTTGTCGACGAGCACCGCGATGGTGTGGCGTTCGACCGGCTTCTGCATCACACCAATATCTTTCCCGCTTCGCTCACCGGCGCGGTGTCTTCCGCGTCGCTCAGGATCATCTGGTCGTGCGCGGCGCCCGAGGGGATCATCGGATAGCAGTTCTCGTCCGGATCCACGCGGCAGTCGAACAGCACCGGCCGCGGCACCTCGATCATCTCGACGATCTTCGCGTCGAGCTCGGCGGGCGTCTCGGCGCGCAGGCCGACACAGCCGAAGGCGTCGGCGAGCTTGACGAAATCGGGCAGCGCCTCGCTGTACGAATGCGAATAGCGCCCGCCATGCAGCAATTGCTGCCACTGGCGCACCATGCCCATGTAGCGGTTGTTGAGGATGAATATCTTGACCGGCAGGCCGTACTGCACCGCCGTCGACATCTCCTGCATGGTCATCTGCACGCTCGCCTCGCCCGCGATGTCGATGACGAGCGCGTCCGGATGGGCAATCTGCACGCCGAGCGCGGCCGGCAGGCCGTAGCCCATCGTGCCGAGCCCGCCCGAGGTCATCCAGCGGTTGGGTTCCTCGAACCGGAAGCGCTGCGCGGCCCACATCTGGTGCTGGCCGACTTCCGTCGTGACGTAGACGTCGCGGCCGCGCGTGAGCGCGAACAAGCGGTCGACGGCGTGCTGCGGCTTGATGAGCGTGTCGCAATTGCGGAAGGCGAGCGAGTCCTTCGCGCGCCAGCCCTCGATCTCAGCCCACCAGTCACCGAGGAGCGCGCGCTTGCGCCGCTGGCTCTTCCAGAAATGCACCATCTCCTTCAGCGCCTTGGCGGCGTCGGCGATGATGGGAAGATCGACGCGGATGTTCTTGTTGATCTGCGAGGGATCGATGTCGAGATGGATCTTCTTCGATCCCGGCGAGAACTTGTCGACGGCGCCGGTGACGCGATCGTCGAAGCGCGCGCCCAGGCACACCATCAGGTCGCAATCGTGCATCGCCTTGTTGGCTTCGTAAGTGCCGTGCATGCCGCACAGGCCCAGCCATTGCGGGCTCGACGCCGGGAACGCGCCCAACCCCATAAGGGTCGAGGTCACGGGGAAACCGGTCAGCGCCGCAAGCTCGCGCAGCAGCCGGCTCGCCTCGGGCCCCGCATTGACGATGCCGCCGCCGGTGTAGAGCAGCGGCTTCTTCGCGCGCTCCATCATGTCGAGCGCCTTCACGATGCCTGCGAGATCGGGCTCGGTCTTCGGACGGTAGGTGCGGTGGCGCACCGAGGCTGGCCCGACATAGCGACCTTGGCGGAACTGCACGTCCTTGGGGATGTCGACGACGACGGGACCGGGGCGGCCGGTGGACGCGATCTGGAACGCCTCGTGCAGCACGCGCGCCAGGTCGTTCACGTCCTTCACCAGCCAATTGTGCTTGGTGCAGGGACGCGTGATGCCGACCGTGTCGCATTCCTGGAACGCGTCGTTGCCGATGAGATGGGTGGCCACCTGTCCCGTCAGCACGACGAGCGGGATGGAATCCATCAGCGCGTCGGCGATGCCGGTAACCGCGTTGGTCGCGCCGGGCCCGCTCGTCACCAGCACGACGCCGGGCTTGCCGGTCGAGCGCGCATAACCCTCGGCGGCATGCACCGCGCCCTGCTCGTGGCGCACCAGCACATGCACGATGCCCTCCGATTGGAACAGCGCGTCATAGATCGGCAGCACCGCGCCGCCGGGATAGCCGAAGATGTGCGTCACGCCCTGATCCTTGAGCGCGCGGATCACCATCTCGGCGCCGCTCATCTCCTCGGCCATGGTGCCCAGGGTCATCAGTTCGTTCGTGTCCTTGTCCATCGCTTCGCCCAAACAAAAAGGGGCGTCGCCGCCCCTGAACGCCGCCATCCGGGAGCCGGGGCCCTAGCCCCGCCCGGAAAGCGGCTCACCGATAAGTACGCGCCTGAAGATCATCTGCCCGAACCCATGCTTCAGCTGCGATATAGCAACTTCATGAGAGATGCTCAAGCATATTGGGAAGGATATTGCCAAATTCTTGCGAATCCAGCCAAATCCAGTCTGCCATGCGGTGCCGGAACCAGGTCATTTGCCGCTTGGCGAACTGCCTTGTGGCGGTCACGGCGTCCCGAATGGCGTCGTCCCGGCCCATTTCCCCGGCCTGGAGCGCCCAGAGCTGGCGCAGCCCCAGGATCTTAGCCGCCGGCAGCGCCGGGTCGAGGCCTTTCAGCGCCGTTGCCTCCTCCATCGCGCCCGCATCGAGCATGGCGCGGAAGCGGACGTCGATGCGTTCGCGCAGCTTGGGCCGCGGCAGGTCGAGGACGAATTTCGCGACCTTCAAGCCCGCAAGCACAGGCTTCCCCTTCTCGGCCTGCCACTCGCCAAGAGGGCGGCCCGTCGCCTCGAATACCTCATAGGCACGGAGCACGCGCTGAGGATCGGATGGACGCAGCTCGGCCGCCGTCCTTGGATCGCGCACGGCCAACTCGCCATGCAGCGCCGCGACGCCGATTTCCTTCAGCCGGGCACGCGCGGCCTCGCGCACCGGTGCCGGGACCGGCGGGATATCGGCGAGGCCGTCGGTGAGGGCGGCGAAATAAAGCCCCGTGCCGCCGGTGAAGATCGCGGGGCCTTTCGCCCCGGCGAGCGCCTCTTGCGCATCGCTGCGGAAACGTCCGACGGAATAGAGCTCGCGCACGCCGACATGGCCGTAGAGGAGATGGGGGACGCGGGTCCTGTCTTCATCGGAGGGTTGAGCCGTCAGGACCGGCGCTTCGCGATAGACCTGCATCGAGTCGGTGTTGATCACCGTGCCGCCCGTGGCGCGCGCCAGCTCCAGCGCCGCGCGCGACTTGCCGCTGGCGGTGGCGCCTGCGATAAGCACCGCGCTCACGGGGGCGCGCGCGTGTCCGGACGATTCTCTCATGTCCTCAATGTTATCGCAGACGACGCGCGAAGTGCGGCCGATGCTTTGGCCCGGTTTGGAGCGATTTCCTGGCTGTCGGACGGGCGGGCTTTCGACCTGGCCTTCGAGGGAGATGCCGCGCCGCTCCTTGCCTTGGCGCGCAATGCATGCCGTGGCGACGTCAACCTGCTCGCGGCCGGAAACCGCCAAAAAAAGCTTCTCGTCGCCGACATGGATTCGACGATCATCGGCTGCGAATGCCTGGACGAGCTCGCGGACCAGGCGGGCCTCAAACCTCGCATCGCCGCGATCACCGAACGCGCGATGCGCGGCGAGATCGCATTCGCGCCGGCGCTGCGCGAACGCGTGGCGCTGTTGAAAGGATTGTCGCTCGACGCACTGGAACGCACTTGGCGCGAGCGCGTGCGGCTGAACCCAGGCGCCAAGGCGCTTGTCGCGACGATGAGAAGGCATGGCGCCACCACGCTGCTCATCTCCGGCGGCTTCACCTATTTCACCAGCCGGGTCGCGGCCGAAGCGGGGTTCGACGATCACAGAGCCAACGTGCTTCTCGACGACGGCGCGGCGCTCTTGGGGCTGGTGCGCGAACCGATCCTGGGCCGCGAGGCCAAGCTCGAGGCAATGATGAGCCAAGCCGCGCGCCTCGGCATCGCCGTGGAGGACACGCTGGCCGTGGGCGACGGCGCCAACGATCTCGACATGATCGGTCGCGCGGGGCTGGGCGTGGCCTATCATGCCAAGCCCGTGGTCGCGGACGCGGCGCCGGCGCGCATCGACCACGGCGATCTTCGCGCGCTGCTCTATCTGCAGGGCTACCGCGACGACGAGATCGTTGTCGCTTAGCCGAGCTTCAGCGCGACATAGGTCAGATCGCCGCCGCGGTTGACGAGGATGAGCTCGACTTTCTTGCCTGCCCTGGCGTCGGCCTCGATGAGGCGGGCTACGTCGTCGGGCGTCTTCACGTTCTGGTTCTGCACCTGCACGATGACGTCGCCGGGGCGCAGGTTCTTCTCGGCGGCAGGGCTTTCGGGGGCCACGTCGGTCACGACGACGCCGTGGATGTTGCCGCCGAGCTTGAACTGCGCGCGCGCGTCGCCGTCGATGGGTGCGAGCGAGAGGCCGAGGCCCGAGACGCGCGACTTGGGCTTGGACTGCGCGGCCGGCGGCGGTGTCTTCGCGACGGCATGAATCGGCTTGTCGTCCTCGAGCTTGGCCACGGTGAGCTTCAGCGTCTGCTTCTTGCCCTTGCGCAGCACGTCGACGGAAACAGTTTTTCCGATCGGCGCGTCGGCGACCATGCGCGGCAGGGCGCGCGAATCCGTCACCGCCTTGCCGTCGAAACCGGTCACCAGATCGCCATTGGCCATGCCGGCCTTGGCGGCGGGCCCCTTTGGCGTCACGTCGGTGATGAGCGCGCCGGTCTTGGCGGGCAGGCCCAGCCCTTCCGCGAGATCGTCCGTCACCGCCTGGATGCGCACGCCGATCCAACCGCGCCGCGCCACGCCGAACTGGCGAAGCTGGGCGACGACCGAACGCACGAGATTGGAGGGTATCGAAAAGCCGATGCCGACCGATCCGCCCGAGGGCGAATAGATCGCCGAGTTCACGCCGACCACGTTGCCGTCCATGTCGAACAACGGCCCGCCGGAATTGCCGCGGTTGATCGGCGCGTCGGTCTGGATGAACTCGTCATAGGGGCCGGCATTGATGTCGCGGTTGCGCGCCGAGACGATGCCCGCGGTCACCGTGCTGCCCAGCCCGAAGGGATTGCCGATCGCGATCACCCAATCGCCCACGCGCGCATGATCGGAATCGCCGAAATGCGCCGCGGGCAGCGGCTTCTTCGGCGTCACCTTGAGAAGCGCGATATCGGTCTTCTCGTCGCGCCCGATGAGCTTGGCCGGCAACATCGTGCCGTCGTTGAACGTCGCGGTGATGTGCTCGGCATCTTCGATCACGTGGTTGTTGGTCACGATGAGGCCCGACGGATCGATGATGAAGCCGGTGCCGAGCGAGGTCACATGCCGCGGCTGCGCGCGCTCAGGCCCAAGGAAATTCTTGAACAGCTGGGCGAGCGGCGAGTCGGGCGGGATGTCGGGAAGGCTCGCCTGCGGGGCACCCTGCTTCAGCGTCTGGCTGGTCGCGATGCTGACGACGGTCGGAAGCAGCTTGTCGGTGAGATCGGCGAAGGAATCCGGCGCCGGCCGCGCGACAGCGGGCGCGGTCACGACCAAAAGCACCAGGAACAGCAAGCGAGCGCGCATGCGCGACAACCTTTCCATCATTCGGGAATCGTAGACCAGATAGGCCCCGAATATGAAGCAAATAGGGCGAAAATTCCGCGTGACTTTATGGTAAGCGCCGGATGCAAACTGGCCGAACCCCGGCGCGGCGTCTAAGATGGCGGGATCGGCGCAGTGCGCGAGGGGGTGTCATGAAATTCGGCGGTACCGTTTCCTTGACCGCGCTCCTGATCATCGCGCTGACGCCGGCCCGGGCGAGCATGCCCGATTTGACGATCTCGAGCGCCGCCACGAGCGGCGTCACATGCACGGCGGGGGTATGCAGGGGAAGCGGTGGGGCCGCGAACCTCAATCTTACCGATCTGACCAACATGCTGGGGTCGTCCGATATCACGCTGCAGGGCGATTCGACGTTCCAGGACATCCTCGTGCGGGTGCCGGTCGCCTGGGCCAGCACGCACAAGCTGACGCTCGACGCCTACCGCTCGATCATGATCAACGCTGCGGTGACCGTGCAGGGCACGTCCGGGCTGACGCTCACCACCGGCGGGTCGGGAACGCTCTCGATCCCGAAGAACGTCGCGTTCTGGGACTTGACCAGCACCCTCGTGATCAACGGCAATTCCTACACGCTGGCGAGCGACATCGCGACGCTCGCCGCCGACATCGCGGCCGCGCCGTCCGCCCGCTATGCGCTGGCCGACAATTACGACGCAACCGCCGACGGCACCTACGCGTCGGTTGCGATCCCGACCACCTTCACCGGCACGTTCGAGGGGCTCGGCAACACGATCTCCCACTTCACCCTCACCGACGCGACGACGTCGACCGCGACGGGCCTGTTCTCCACCCTGCACGGCGGCGCGATCCGCGATCTCAAGATGACGGCCGCAACGGTCGCGACGAGCAAGGAGCATGGCGGCGGCGTGGGCATTCTTGTCGGCTACAACGACGGCGGGACCATCGCCAATGTCCGCATTCAGGGGCGCATGACCTGCCGCGGCGCAGGCTATACCAGCGTCGGCGGCATCACAGGAGACAGCGCCTCCGGCGGATCGATAGACAGCGCCTACGCCAATGTGATCGTCAAGATCGGCGCCGCGCGCACGGCCGAGGCAGGCATCCTCGCCGGCAACAACACCACCACGATCACAAACTCCCAAAGCGCCGGCAAAATCTCGCAGATCGGCAACAGCAGGACCGTCACGATGGGTGGCCTTGTCGGATACAATTGGGGGACGATCAGCGACTCGCAGTCATCCGCATCGGTCACGAGGGGCGGAACCATCGGCGGACTCGTCGGCGTCAATGTGGGCACGATCTCGAATGCCGCCGCCAGCGGCACTGTCGCCGGACCCGCCGACAACGCCGGTGGCCTGGCCGGCTTCAACAGCGTGATTTACCTCAGTGTCGGGAACATCACCGGGTCGCATGCGAGCGGCAACGTCACGAACACCGGCGGCACGGCAGGCGGTTTGGCGGGCCAGAACATGGGTAGCGCGATCTCGAGTTCCTACGCGACGGGCAACGTCTCCGGCGACCTCGCGGCGGGCGGCATCGCGGGCATCGACGGCACATTCAACGGTACCGGCGGCACCATCGACACGTCCTTTGCGACCGGTACCGTGACGGCCGCCTATAGCGGGATCGCGGGTGGCGTGACGGGAGGCATCGGCGCGGAGGCGCTCGGGCAGCCGGGTGGCAGCGTTTCCCGCTCCTTCGCAACCGGCAATGTGACGGGCGGAGACAACTCGATGGTGGGCGGGGTCGTCGGCACGATCACGGTCGGTTCGGTCCAGGACGTCTATGCCATGGGGGCAGTCAGCGGCGGCACCAATTCCAAGGTCGGCGGGCTCGTAGGGCGCAACGGCTTCGACGCGAGCGACCAAGGCACGATCGCGACGTCCTATTCGACCGGCGCGGTGAGCGGCGGGGCGGGCTCGACGCTCGGCGGGCTCCTCGGCTTTCAGACGGCGGGCGCGGGCAGCGTCACCTCATCCTATTGGGACACCGACACCAGCGGCATCACCAACACGGCGCAGGGGGCGGGCAACGTCTCCAGCGAGCCGGGGATCACGGCGCAAACCTCGGCGCAGCTCCAGTCGGGCGTGCCTACCGGGTTCAGCACGTCGATCTGGAGCCAGGGCGCAGGCGTGAACGGCAACTTCCCGTACCTCACGGCCAACCCACCGCACTGACTATTTCTTCTTCCGCCCCGTAACTCCGCCGCCGCCGAGATATTTGAAGAACTCGCCGTCGGGCGTCAGCACCAGGGTCGTGGTGTCGCCCCGGAGCGCGTCCTGATAGGCCTGCATCGAACGATAGAAAGCGAAGAAGTCGGGATCCTGGCCATAGGCCTCGGCGAGGATGCGCGCCTTCTCAGCGTCGCCCTCGCCGCGCAGGATTTCGGCCTGGCGCGTAGCCTCCGCCAGTATCACGGTGCGATCGTGCTCGGCACGCGCCTTCACGCGCTGCGCGGCCTCATCGCTCTCGGCACGGAATCCGGCGGCCTCGCGCTCGCGTTCCTTCTGCATGCGCCGGTAGATCGCCTCGTCGTTGGCGGTCGGCAGATCGGCGCGGCGGATGCGCACATCGGCGATGACCACGCCGAAGCTGGCGGTCTCCTGGTTCATCACGTCTCGGACGGCCGTCATGAGCCGCTCGCGCTTCTGCGAAAAGGCGGCGGCGAAGGTCTCGGACCCGAGCACGCCGCGGATGCTCGAGGACAGGATCGGCTCGAGCAGCGTGCCCGCGTGATCGGTGTCGCCATTGGGCACCGATTGATAGAATTTGAGCGGATCGACGATGCGCCAATGCGCGAAGGCGGTGACCTCCAGCCGCTTGTTGTCCGCGGCGATGACCTCCTCGCTCGCGGCTTCGAGCGTCAGCAGGTGGCGCGGCATGAAGTTGGCGTATTGCACGAACGGGACCTTGAAGTGCAGCCCGGGCTCGGTGATCACCGCTTCCGGCGCGCCCAGCCGTGTGAGCAGCACCTGGTCGGTCGGATAGATCGTGTAGACGCAGGAGATGACGGCGACCAGCACGATGGCGGCCACGATCGCGATGACCATGCCCGGCCAGCTTCTCATTGGATGCCTCCGCTCGGTGCCGCGTCCGGATCGGCGGGCACAGGCGGCGCCGGACTGGGGTGCGCGGCTTGCGCCGGCTGGGGTGCTGCTTTCTGCAGCGGCGGAAGCTGGAAATTCGCGACGGCGCCTTTGACGCCGCCGTCGACGATCACCTTGTTCACCGGCCCCAGGATCCGGCTCATCGTCTCCAGATAGATGCGTCTGCGCGTGACGTCGGGCGCCTTCCTGTACTCGGCCAGGATCGCCAGGAACCGCTGGGCCTCGCCGCCGGCCTCGGCGATCGTCTTCTGGCGATAGGCTTGCGCGTCCTCGACGATGCGGTCGGCCTCGCCTCGCGCCTTGGGGATGAGCGTGCCGGCGGATTGCTCGGCCTCGTTGCGCAGGCGTTCGCCTTCCGCGCGCGCCTCCTGCATTTCGTGACCGGTGCCGATCGCCTCGGCGGGGAAATCGGTCTTGAGCAGCTTGACGCCGGTGATCCGGATGCCCAGGCGATAGCCATCGACGATCTTCTGCATCATGTCGCGGACGCGCGATTGGATCTTGCCGCGATCGACGGTCTGGATGCGCTCGAACCGGCTCTGGCTCACGACCTCGCGCATGGCGCTTTCGGCGACCGCCTTGATCGTGCTTTCCTGCGCATGCGGCACGTTGAAGAGATAGGCCGGCATGTCCACGATCCGCCAGTAGACCGTGAAGTTCACGTCGACGATGTTCCCGTCGGCGGTGAGCATGTGGCTTTCCTCAGGCACATCGCTCGGACTTTGCGAAGAATCCTCCTCGGCCTGGAACCCGACATTGACCCAGTTGGCCTTGTCGATGTTCGACTTGTAGGCGACCTCGATCGGCCAGGGCAGATGGAAATGCGCGCCCGGACCCGTGATCCTGCTGACCGCGCCGAAACGCAGCACGATGCATTGCGAGCCTGCGTTGACGAAATAGATACCGCTGAAAAGCCACAGCACCAGCGCCGCCGAGCCGATAAGGGCGAGCGAGCGGCGGGTGAACACCGGACGGGGAAGGATCGCGCGCAGCCTGCCCACGCCGCGGCGCAGATAGTCCTCCAGCCCCGGCGGCGTGCTGCCGCTGCCGGACGGCGAATGGCCCCAGGGCCCGCGCGGAGACTGCGAACCGTTCTCGTTCGTGCCGCCTTGATTGCTCCAGGGCATCTTATCAGCCTTCGTTTCCTTGGTTTCCCAAGGTGTGGCGGTTATATGTGCAACGGATGCTGGGCGCAACGAAGGCCCTCGCGGGAACGAAGATGGTCACACGCGAAGAAGTCTTGAAGGCGCTGGAGCAGGTCGTCGACCCGGCGAGCGGCAAGAGCGTCGCCGCCGCCGGCATGGTGGAGGGGCTCGTCGTCAAGAACGGCAATGTCGGCTTCGCGCTCGAGGTCGCGCCCGAGCGCGGCCGCGGCGCCGAGCCGTTGCGCAAACAATGCGAAGAGGCGGTCGCGGCGCTGCCCGGCGTCCTGTCCGCGACCGTGGTGCTCACCGCGCATCAGGGCAAGGCCCCGGACACGCCGCGCGTCGCGGCGGCGCCTCAGCCCTCCGGCGTCGCGGGCGTGGAGTCGATCATCGCGGTGGCGAGCGGCAAGGGCGGCGTGGGAAAATCCACGGTCGCCGTGAACCTCGCGATCGGTCTTTCGCAGGCAGGCCTGAAAGTGGGGCTTCTCGACGCCGACATCTATGGACCGTCGGTGCCGCGCCTGCTTGCGATCCGCGAGAAGCCCGGCCAGGCCGCGAACCACAAGCTCCTCCCAATCGAGAAGTTCGGCATCAAGACCATGTCCATCGGCTTCCTGGTCGACGAGGACACGCCGATGATCTGGCGCGGGCCGATGGTGCAGAGCGCGCTGACCCAGATGATGAACGACGTCTCGTGGTCGCCGCTCGACGTGCTCGTCGTCGACATGCCGCCGGGCACGGGCGATGCGCAGCTCACCATTGCGCAGCGCGTGCCGCTGAAGGGTGCTGTGATCGTGTCGACGCCGCAGGACCTGGCGCTCATCGACGCGCGCAAGGCGATCGCGATGTTCGAGAAGATCAAGGTGCCGATCCTGGGGCTCGTCGAGAACATGAGCGTCTATGTCTGTCCCAATTGCGGACATGAGAGCCATATCTTCGGCCATGGCGGCGCGCGCGCGACGGCGACAAGGATGGGAGCCGCGTTCCTGGGCGAGATCCCGCTGGTGGGCACGATCCGCGAGATGTCCGATGCCGGCACGCCCGTGGTTGCGCAGGCGCCGGAAAGCGCCGAAGCTAAGGCTTATTTCAGGGTTGCGGAAGAAGTTGCGAAGAGTTTGAAGGCGCCCTTGCACGCGGCGCCGAGAATCGTGCTGGAATAGAATCATGGCCACCCCCAAACCCCAGATACGCAGCCTTTTCGCGACCCCCGTCTGCGTGCATTTCCTTCCCGTGGCCGCGGAAGCGAATCCGGAACTGCGGTCGTTGATCCTGGAGAAGGCGCAAAGCGCGCAGGCTGGCGCGCGCGGCCAGGGCTGGCGCTCGGCGCCGGATTTCGAGAGCTGGGGCGGGCAGCATGCCCAGACGCTGCTGCGCGTCGTGCGCGAGATCGCCAACAGCCTCACCTCCAAGCGCACGGGCGCGCGCGTCACGCTCGATTGGGCGGTGCAGGCTTGCGCGAGCGTGCGCCAGAAGGGCGACTATCAGGAGATGGCGGCGCGGCCCGGCGCCTATTGGTCGGGCATCTATTACGTCGACGACGGCTATGCGAAATCGGACGACGAGGCGCTTGGCGGCGAATGCGAGCTTGCCGATCCGCGCGGCGCGCTGCCGGCGATGGTCGCGCCGCAGCTTGCCTATCGCGTGCCGGGCGGGCTCGCCGCCGGACAGAGCGAGATCATCCGCCCGCAATCGGGCATGATCGTGCTGCATCCGTCCTGGCTGGCGCGCGGCGAACGGCGCTGCGACGGGCCGGCACAGCGCCTTGCGATCGAGTTCGATCTCGCCGTGCCGGCTCCCGCGGCTTGAGGATCAACGCCCCGCGGTGATGGTCATGGTGATGTTCTGGCCGTTGCCCATCGGCTCGGTCCATGTGTCGCCGACCTTGTGATCGCCTTTGATCTCGCTGCAGTTGGTCGCGTTCTTGGGATCGCTCGGCGCCGGATCGGTGAGCGTGAAGCAGGCATGGGTGTCGCCCTGCCAAGTATAGGTGCCTTTGTAGACCTTGCCGTCCCCGGCGTGGCGTTCCCAGGTCTTGTCGACATTGACGTAGATGACGGTCTTGCTGCCGTCGGGCATGGTCTGGGTGACGGTGTTGCCGTAAGCGACGGCGAACGGATCGGCATTGGCGGCCGCAGCCGACAGCACGACGGCCAGAAGGCCGAGCGCAACGCGTTTCATGGAAATCCCCTCACGAGTGTGGCGCGGCGAGGACCGCCGCACCCAGGATATGGTGAACGAAAAAACGCCCGCAAGCGGCGCTCGCGAAAAATCCGCTAGTGGATTTCTCCACTAGCGGATCCGTGATTTCGTCCTATTGGATGCCCGCAACCAGCGAGATCGTATAAGGCCCTGCCGTCCAGCTATCGCCGACCTTGTGCGCGCTGATCGGCGCGCAGGCCGGGTTGGGCAGGCCCGGCACCGCCGGTGAGGTGGTCAGGCAGATCATGGCGCCATTGATCTTCCAGGTTCCGCCGAAGCTGACCATGCCCTGCTTGCCGGTGAAGGTCCCGTCGGCCTTGTAATAGACATGCCGCTCCGTGCCGGACGCATCCTTGGTGATCGTCGTATTGCCGAAGCGTGACGCCATCACGCTGTCGTCGGCGAGTGCGGAGCCCGCCAGCAGAGCCGCGCCCAAACCGATCCAAATCGCACGCATGCAATTCCCTCCCTTGCTGTCGTTTCGAAGTTTACGCCTCACGCATTGTACGCAAGCCGAAGTCCCGGCGAGCGCCATTCCATCGCCGCAAGCTTTCCCGTCGACGACATCGTGACGAACGCCGTGCGCATGTCTTTGTCCCCCCAGCAGATGTTGGTGACGATCAGATCGGGGAGCGGCGTGTGCTCGAATTTCTTCGTGTCGGGCCAGAAGGTCGAGATGCCGCCGGCCAGGATCGTCGCCACGCATACCCCGCCGTCTTCCTGCACGCCGAGCGAGTCGAAATAGCCGAGCCCCGGATAGGCGCCCTCGAAATTCGCCGGCGTGAAGCCGCTCGGCGGCAGCGCCGTGCCCGGCGCCGACAGCGGCAGGCTCCAAAGCCGTCCCGGGAACGTCTCGGCGTAGTGCACCGTCTTGTAGTCGGGCGACATGCCCACGCCGTTCGGCGACAGCAGCTCGCGCAGGACCTTGGTGATCTTCGAGCCGTCGGCCTGCGCATAATAGAGCGCGCCGTGCGTGCGATACTTGTCGTTCGTGCTGCCGTGATCGGTGAACCAGAAGCCGCCCTGTTGGTCGAACACCAGATCGTTCGGCGCCTGCAGGTTCTCGCCGTCACAGGACGTGTAGAGGACCTCGACCTTGCCGCTTGCCGGATCGATGCGCTCGATGCGTCCGCCCTTGTGCGACGGCGGGGTGTGGCCCGGGATCATCAGCCCGTCGCGCTCGTGGATCTCGAAATTGCCGCCATTGTTGCAGCAATAGAGAGAGCCGTCGGGCCCGATCGCCAGCCCGTTGGGGCCGCCGCCGGGTGCCGCCACGGTCTGCGTCTTGCCGTCGGGCTTGACGCGCGTGATGCGCCCCGCGCCCATCTCCACCACGACGACCGAGCCGTCGTCCATCGCGACGGGACCTTCCGGAAACCTCAACCCCGTGGCGAGTTCGCGAAGCGTCATGGCGTTTCCCCGATTTCTATCGGCGTCAGGCTAGCCCAGCCGCGTGCGCGCGCAAGTCCCGCTCGAGGGTGACGTAGCTGTAGCGCAGGCCTTCGGGCGTTTGATGGTCCTCGCGCGCCGTCTCGCGCCATGTGCTTCGGTCGAAGAGCGGCATGCGCGTGTCGCCTTCGACATTGCCGTGCACCTGCGTCAGGTGGACGAGCGTCGCGTGCGGCAGCGCGGCGCGATAGATCTCGGCGCCACCGATGACGCAGATCTCGGGCACCTCGCCCGCACGCGCGATGGCTTCGTCGAGGGAATGAACGACGATGGCGCCCTCGGCATGGAATTCCCTGTCGCGCGTGACGACGATGTTGGCGCGGCCCGGCAGGGGTTTCTTAGGTAAGCTCTCCCAGGTCCCGCGGCCCATGACGCACGGCTTGCCCACCGTCAGCGCCCTGAAGCGGCGCATGTCGTCGGCGATGCGCCAGGGAAGCGCGCCGTCCTTTCCGATGACGCCGTTGTCCGCCATCGCGACGACGAGGGAGATCGCGCTCAACGCCGCGCCGCCTGTGCGAGCGCCTCGCCGCTGAGCCTGTAGGCGTTCCAGTTATGGATCGCCGCGGCGCCGAGGCTGTCGTAGAAATCGATCGACGGCTTGTTCCAGTCGAGCACCTCCCAGTCGATGCCGATGCCGCCCCGCTCCAGCACGCGCCGCGCGAGGTTGCCGATCAGGGCCTGGCCGTAGTGCCGGCCGCGGAAGTCCGGCGGCACGAAAAGATCGGCGAGATAGATCTTCCTGGCCGCCGCGAAGCTGCCATAGGTCCAGTACCACGTCGCGATGCCGGCGGGCCGTTCGCCCTCGAACAGGAGGTCGCAGAAGATCGGCGGATTGTCGCAAAAGTAGTCGCGGCGCACGACGTCCGGCGTGATGCGGAAGCGCTCGAGCAGGTGCTCGTATTCGGCAAGTGCATGAAGAAGTGCAACGATGGTCACCTCGTCGCCCGGCACGGCCTGCCTGATGGAAAAAACCGTCATCCCGATTCACCCCAAATTTTCAGCAGGATAGGCCATGGATCGCGCTCGCGTCACGCCGGGCGCGGGAACCGCCGGGCGCTCAAATCGTTAACACCGCTGAAAAAGGAGTTTTCATATGAAGAAAGTGCTTTTATCCGCGGCCGCGCTGGCGGCGCTTTTGAGCGCGCCTGTCGCCATGGCGCAGGACCAGAACGACAAGCCCAAGCAGGAAGATCGCGCCAATCCCGGCAACGACAAGCCGGACCAGGGCGATAAACCCGATCGCGGCGGCGATCGCACGAACGGCCCAGGCGGCGCGATGCAAGGTCCCGGCGACAACAACGGGCCGGACCGCGACAAGAACCGCAATGTCGACGTGCACAAGAACGTCGACGTGAACAAGAACGTCACCGTCCACAAGACGGTCGACAAGACGACGGTGATGAAGTTCCGCGCCAACATCACCGCGCCGCGCCACTTCCACATCGCTGCCTATGTGAGGCCGCCGGGCTGGTATCCGCACCGTTGGACCTATGGCGAAAGGCTGCCGCGCGCTTTCTTCGCGCCGGAATTCTTCATCGTCGACTTCGGCGCCTATGGCCTGATGGCGCCTTGGGACGGCTATGAATGGGTGCGCTACGGCGACGATGCGCTGCTCATCGACGTTGACACGGGCGAGGTCATCCGCGTCGAGTATGGCCTGTTCGACTAAGCCTTACGCGCGGGGCTTGAGCGAAATCCCGGGACGCCGTCCCGGGATTTTGCTTTTCACACCGCCACTTCCGCCTTGATGTGCGGATGGGCCTGGTAGTTCTCCAGTCTGAAATCCTCGTATCTGAACCCGAAAATGTCCTTGATGTCCGGATTGATGCGCATGGTGGGCAGCGAATAGGGCCGGCGCGACAGCTGCTCGCGCGCCTGGTCGAGATGGTTGAGATAGAGATGCGCGTCTCCGAAAGTGTGCACGAACTCGCCCGGCTCGAGGCCCGTCACCTGCGCCACCATCACCGTGAGCAGCGCGTAGCTCGCGATGTTGAACGGCACCCCTAGGAAAATGTCCGCCGAGCGCTGATAGAGCTGGCAGGACAGCTTGCCGCTCGCGACATAGAACTGGAACAGGCAGTGGCAGGGCGGCAGCGCCATCTTCGGCACGTCCGCCGGGTTCCACGCCGTGACCATGAGCCTGCGCGAATCCGGGTTGCGCTTGATGTCGGCTATGAGGTTCGCGATCTGATCGATCGAGCCGCCATGGCCGTCGGGCCAGGAGCGCCACTGATGGCCGTAGACGGGCCCCAGCTCGCCCGCGGCGTCCGCCCATTCGTCCCAGATGCCGACACCGTGCTCCTGCAGATAGCGCACATTGGTGTCGCCCTTCAGGAACCAGAGAAGCTCGTAGACGATGGCCTTCAGGAACAGCTTCTTGGTCGTGACCATCGGAAAGCCTTGGCCGAGGTCGAAGCGCATCTGATGGCCGAAGACCGACAGCGTTCCCGTGCCCGTGCGGTCGCGCTTCTCCACGCCGCTTTTCAGCACGCGTTCCATGAGGTCGTGATACTGGCGCATGGGGCAGACTTCGGTGATTCCTTGGTATTTTAACCCGTAGCGCCTATATTAGGGACGTCCGGGCAACCGGACTATGGCGATAAACGGCCTCGTAATAAGCGGACCGGACCCGGGGGCGGTACCCGGCGCCTCCACCAAATGCCCTTTTCGGGAGGGCATCTGTGGGGGCGAAACAGGATCGACGGACGTGTAAAGGTGGTTCTTTTGCCCGGTGTTGTTCCGCCGTTATCGGACTACTCGTACAGGTGCCAACGATAACGAAATGGCCCTCGCTGCCTAATAGGTAAGCGCAGCCCGGGGAGAGCTGGGCAACAGAATCTCCCCACCTATTCCCCCATCGCGAACGTTCTCTGGGTGGCCGGGTCATGCCCGGCCATGGAAGCTGGGCAACAGAATCTCCCCACTTATTTCCCTTACCGGGCCCCTTCTCCCTACCAGGGCACTTCGTTTCGGATTCTCTGCCCCAGCAGCGGATATTTGCGCGCGAGCCGCCGCAGGTCCTCGCCCATCAGGTTCATCATGCGCATCTCGGTTCGCGCCCACACCGTGCGCTTGTAGGTTCCCCCGTCGCCCAGCGATTCCTCGCCGATGATGTCGCCGGCCTCGAGATCCCATGAGCCGTTCTCGTCCTCGGCATGGGCGCGGCCGGAGATCACCAGATAGAACATGTCCGCGCCCTGGCCCGAGACGGCGATGCGGGTGTGGTCCTGGACGACGCTGGCGCCCATCGTGTCGAGGATCTGGCGGATTGCATCCACTTCGAAGCCGTCGAACAGCGGCTGGCGCTTGACCATGCTCCAGGTGATCGAGAATTCGCGCTTGTGCAGCCCGTTGACGAAGCCCGTGGCGATGATGCCGACGGGCAGCGCGAAGAGCACGAGCCCCGTCACCATCGTGATGCCCGCCCACAATTTTCCCGCCCAGGTGATTGGCGTCTCGTCGCCATAGCCCACCGTGGTGAGCGTGGTGATCGCCCAATACATCGCGCCCGGCAGCGTGCCGAAGATCTTGGGCTGGGCCGAGCCCTCGATCAGATGCATCACCTCTCCCGTCACGCAGACCGTGAAGATGAGGAGGATGAACGCGCCGAACAGCGCGCGGCGCTCGGCATAGAGCACGCCGAGCAGCGCCGGCATCGCCTGCGAATAGCGCGCGATCTTGAGCAGGCGCAAAAGCCTCAGCACGCGCAGCGCGCGCAGATCGACCGCACCGCCGAAGGCGAGCGCGAGGAAGTAGGGCGCGAAGGAGAGGAAATCGACGATCATCATCGGGCGCATCGCGAAGCGCAGCCTGCCGCTCCACGGCTTTCCGTCGCCGATGCGCGGATCCTCGACCGAGGACCACACGCGGAAGAAATACTCGACGGCGAAGATGTAGACCGTCACCTGCTCGAAGGCGGAGAAGAACGCGCGATAGGGATTGTAGAGCTCCGGCACCGTCTCCAGGATCACCGCGATCGTGTTGCTCACGATCAGGAAGATCAGGAACATCTCCACCACGCGGCTGATGCCGCCTTCGGTGTGGCCTTCCTCCAGGATCAGATAGGCCCATTGGCGCACGGTCGGCCGGTGCTCGGCCTTCCGCGCCAGCCGCTTGGAAGATTGGGTGTCGTTCTCCTGCTGCAATCCAAGCCCCCTTGAAGGTCGCGAGGGCTAACTACCCCGCCGCGCACGATCGATCCAAGACAAACGTGCGAGGCCGCTTTTTTCCGTCCCTGGGGCCCAGGGTTCCTCGGCTTCCCCGCAAGAGCTTATGAAAACGCGGTAATTTACCTGTTGAGACTAATTCGCAATTATGTAAGCTAGCTGGACGACCGGCCCTGCGCCCGACACGGTGCGGCGAGTGCGTCGGAAAAGAGCGTCCATCGACGGGGAGTTCGCCATGAAGTCCATGATTTTCGGGGCTTTGCTCGCGCTATGCTGCACGGCGCTTGTGCCCGGCCACGCCCTCGCGAACGGCGGCGTTTGCCCGAGGCCCGCCATCGGCGGCGAGATCGCGCCGCCTCCCGACCTCTTCAGCTCCAACGGCACGCTCGAGACCGCGCTCAACTATTTCACCTCGGTCGACGACGAGGGCCGCACGCTGTTCTGCTTCGTCACGCCCGACGGAAAGCTCTCGCCGACGCTGCACGTCAATCCCGGCGACCAGATCAAGATCCATCTCACCAACATGATCCCCGCGAGCCCGGGCGGCCGCTCGGACGTCGTCAGCAACGACACGGTGGTCTGCGGCAGCAGGACGATGACCGACACCTCGGTCAACATGCACTTCCACGGCATGAACGTGACGCCGGGATGCCATGGCGACGAGGTCATCCACACCCTCGTCAATTCCGGCAAGACCTTCGACTACCATTTCCGCGTTCCTCCGAACGAGCCGCCGGGGCTTTACTGGTATCACCCCCACGTCCACGGCCTCTCGTCGGTCGCGGTGCAGGGCGGCGGCACCGGCGTCATCGAGGTCCAAGGCATCGCCAACATCCAGCCGGCGGTGGCGGGCCTGCCCGAGCGCTTCGTCGTTCTGCGCGACGAGCCCAGGATCGGCGACGTGCTCCATCTGACCGATTTGAAGCAGGTTCCCAACTGGGACGTCTCGGTCAATTACGTGACCGTCCCGTTCCCCGCCTACACGCCCGCGACCATCACCATGCAGGCGGGGCAGCCGGAGTTCTGGCGCGTCGCCAACGCGGCCGCGAACACGATCATGGACCTGCGCGTCAAATATGACGGCGTCGACCAGCCGGTGCAGATCGTGGGCTATGACGGCGTGCCGGCGGGCTCGCAGGACGGCACGCGCCAGGGCGTGCTCGTGACGCAGACGGGCATGCTTCTGCCGCCCGCAAGCCGCGTCGAGTTCATCGTGAACCCGCCCGGGCCCGACGTGAAGAGCGCCGTGTTCGAGACCGAGAACATCGAAGGCGGACCTGCGGCGGACTCCAATCCCACCCGCCCGCTGGCGCAGATCCTGGTGAGCAGTGCCCCGGTCCATCTGCCGCGTGTGCCCAAGCCCAACGGCCCGCCGAACAAGCAGCGCTTCGAGGACCTGAAGGCCGCGAAGGTCACCGCCAGGCGTCTCCTCTATTTCTCCGAGACGCCCGCCATCATTCCCCGTGACGGCAAAGGCCGCGTCGTCGAGCCGGTCGCGTTCTACATCACCGTCGACGGCCAGCTGCGCGAACTCTTCGACCCCAACGAGCCGCCCGCGATCATCACCACGCGGGGCGCGGTCGAGGAATGGAAGATCCAGAACCGCTCGCCCGAGGTGCACGAGTTCCACATGCATCAGATCCATTTCCTGGTGCAGGAGGTGAGCGGCGTGAAGATCCCGCTGGACCAGCAGCAGTTCTACGACACGTTCCAGGTGCCGTACTGGGACGGCAAGCACGCCTTCCCCTACATCAAAGTGAAGATGGATTTCCGCGGCGCGGTCGTGGGCGACTTCGTCTACCACTGCCACATCCTCGACCACGAGGACGGCGGCATGATGGCGATCATCCGCGTGCTGCCCAGGAATCCCACGAAAGGCTGATACCGTGCGTATGCCGATGATCTTAAGAGGCGTGCTGCTTGCGTTGGCGGCGGCGCTCCTGATGCCCGCTCACGCGCTTGCCGGCGCGAGCGGCGGATGTCCGCGGCCCGAGACCGGCAGCGTCGTCCAGCCGCCGCCGGACGTCTATTCCAAGAACGGCGCGGTGCGCCTCGACTTCAACTACTTCACATCCGTCGACGACAAGGGCCGCACGCTCTTCTGCTTCGTCACCGATCACGGCCTGCAATCGCCGACGCTGCATGTGAATCCCGGCGACAAGATCGTCCTCAACGTCACCAACATGGTGCCGGCCGACCCGGGAAAGACCGAGGTGGTGTCGAACTCGACCGACGTCTGCGGCGATGCGAACATGACCTCGACCTCGGTCAACGTGCATTTCCACGGCACCAACACGCTTCCCGCCTGCCACAGCGACGAGGTGATCCGCACCCTCATCAATTCGGGCGAGACGTTCCGCTATGAGGTCGACATCCCGAAGGACGAGCCGCCGGGGATGTACTGGTACCATCCGCACGTCCACGGCATCTCGTCGGCGGCGGTGACGGGCGGCGCGTCCGGCGCGATCGAGGTGGAAGGCATCGAGGCGATCCAGCCGGCAGTGGTGGGCCTTCCCCAGCGCATCCTCGTCATCCGCGATCTGGCGGTGGCCAGCAGCGGCCCCGCGATCGGCACGACGCACCCGGTCGTCGAGCCCTTCTGGGACATCTCGACCAACTACGTGCCGGTCGAATATCCGGTCGAGACGCCCGCCGTCCTGAAGATGCATGCGGGCGAGAAGGAGTTCTGGCGCGTCGTCAACGCCTCGGCCAACTCCATCCTCGATATCCAGCTCAAATACGACACGGTGCAGCAGCCGCTTCAGGTCGTGGCCTTCGACGGCGTGCCCACCGGCTCGCAGGACGGCAAGCATCAAGGCACGATCATCACCGAGAACGACATCCTCATCCCGCCCGCAGGCCGCGCCGAGTTCATCGTCACCGCGCCCGACGCATCGGTGAAGAACGCACAGTTCTCGACTGAGACCATCGACACGGGCCCGCTCGGCGACTCGCTGCCGTTCAGGCCGCTCGCCAATATCGAGCTCACCACCGATCCGCTCGGCCTGCCCGTCACCCAGGCGCCGAAGGGGCCCGCCAACGCCCAGCGCTTCGCCGATCTCGACAAGATCAAGCCGACCGCGCACCGCAAGCTCTATTTCTCCGAGAGCTTCGGCCATGTGCGCGGTGGCGGCATCGGGCGCGGCGGCCAGCGCGTGAACTTCTTCATCACGGTGAAGGGCCAGAAGCCCGTCCCCTACGATCCCAACAATCCGCCCGCGGTCATCACGACCCAAGGTGCGGTCGAGGACTGGACGATCGAGAACCAGGCGCCGGAGGTGCATGAGTTCCACATGCATCAGATCCACTTCCTGCTGCTCGCGATCAACGGCGTGCCCGTGCCGCCCGAGCAGCGCCAGTTCTACGACACGTTCCAGGTTCCCTATTGGGACCAGGTGGGACCGTTCCCGAGCATCAAGGTCAGGATGGATTTTCGCGGTCCCGTGGCCGGCGATTTCGTCTATCATTGCCATATCCTCCAGCACGAGGACGCGGGCATGATGGCGATCATCCGGGTGCTGCCGAAGAAGTGAGTGTGACATGCGTAACCTGAGCCGGCCACTTGCCGCGGCGTTCGCGCTGTTGCTGGCGGTATCCGCCGCACGCGCCGACGACACGCCGCCACCACCCGTGAACGGCCATTTCACGCTGCAGACGCTGGACGGCAAGACGGTCAGCGACACCGACTATCGCGGCAAGTACCTCGTCGTCTATTTCGGCTACACCTTCTGTCCCGACGTCTGTCCCACCACGCTGTCGCAGATCGGCGCTGCGCTCACCGAGCTCGGCCCCAAGGCGGACAAGTTCCAGCCCGTGTTCATCACCCTCGACCCGGCGCGCGACAAGGAGCCGGTGATGCGCGACTACATGAAGGCGTTCGATCCCAGGATCATCGGCCTCATCGGCGATCCCGAGGACATCGAGGACGCGGCGAAATCGTTCCATGCCTATTATCGTCCGCGCGCGCTGGGCAACGGCCAATACACCGTCGACCACAGCTCCTACATCTACGTGATCGATCCCAAGGGGAAGTTCGTCGAGCTGCTCACCGGCGACCTGCCAGGCCATCCGTTGGCCTCCGACCTCAAGAAGCTCGTCAAGTGAGGCGGCTCGCCCTCATCGCCGCCTGTTTCGCCTTCGCGGCTGGCGCGCGCGCCGCCGAGCCCGCGCATTTCGCCGATGCCGACAACGAGACGCTGGTGATGCATGGCCTCGACATCTACAGCCAGCGCTGCGCGGGCTGTCACGGCCGCAGGCTCGAAGGCCAGGCGCTGTGGCAATTGCGCGACCAGTATCTCGGCCGCCGCGCGCCGCCGCACGATTCGACCGGCCACACCTGGCAGCATTCCGACGACGACCTGTTCGCGATGACCAAGGACGGCCGCTTCCCGCAAGCGCCGAAGGACGTCGTCTCCTACATGCCCGCCTTTGACAAATCGCTCGGCGACGACGACATCCTCGCCGTTCTCGCCTTCATCAAGTCGCGCTGGCCGACGGGCATCCGCGCCTCGCAATCGATGCTCAATCCGGGCTTCAAGGGCATGCCCAAGGACGCAGACAGGGTGGACTGGACGCTGCCGCCCAATTGCACCGCCTCGTTCCAGCGCTGGGGCCTGTCGCAGCCGAAGTGACTATTTCGCCGCCAGGACTTGCGGCATCGAGGGGACGTCGTTCGCCTGCTTGTTCAGCTTCTGCGGCTTGAACTCGGCAACGGCCTTCTGTGCGGCGGACAATTCCTCGGACGAGAGTTGGGTCGCGATCGCCTCAGTGCGCGTCTTGGCGATCGCGTCGCCCGACGCGGCCGCGATCCCATACCATTTGTACGCATCGAGCAGGCTTTGCGGCACGCCGTCGCCGCGCTCGTAGAGGACGGCGAGATTGAACTGCGCGTCGACATAGCCAAGGCTCGCCGAGCGCTCGAACCAGCGCGACGCCTCGCTGAAATCCTTCATGCCCTCGTCGGCGCCGGCATAGAGGACGGCGAGATTGCTCATCGCATGGCGGTTGCCCTGGGCGGCCGAGGCCAGATAAAGCTGCGTCGCTTTCGCCGGATCGGCATGGACGCCGCGTCCGCTCTGATACAACGCGCCGAGCGCGTTCTGGGCGACCGCATTGCCGTGATCGGCGGCGCGCCCGAGCCAATGCGCCGCAAGCGCGTCGTCGTGCCCGCCTTCGAGATATTTGAGGCCGATCAGAAGCTCCGCCGATGCGTTGCCTTTCTCGGCCAGCGCGCTCAAACGGTCGAGCGGCGCAAGCGTGGGGCGCGCCGGCGAGGCAGCCGGCGCGGGCTTGGACTGGGCCTGGCTTACGCCATGCGAACCGGGGTGGAAAATGAACAGCGCGCCGGCGGCTCCGAGGCTGATGATCGCGACGACGGCCGCGGCCATCACGCGGCGGCGGCGGCGCGCACGCTCTTCCTCGAACTCCGCTTCGCGTTCCGCGGCCTGACGCGCACCTTCCTTGGCGATGCCGCGCACGGCCGTGAGATAGGCATGCTTGGTGTTTTCGGAAAGCGGCGAGTCGTCGGAAGGCTCTTCGCTCTGCGCGACATCGGGTATTTCAGGCGCGGGCAATTCGACCGCGGAAATTTCGGGCTGGTGCTGCTCGGCCGGCGCCACGGGCTCGGCCCAGGCGAGCGCACCGGAGACCGCACCGCGCTGCGGCGCCTCCAGCGCTTCCATGCGCGTCTCGAGCTGATGGATGCTCAGGCGAAGCTCGGAGACGGTCTTCATCTGCCGCGCGTCGGCGCCGTCGGCGCGCGCCTGGAGCTGTTCGATCTCGCCGCTCACCGGCTTCAACCGGCGCACCGCCTCGGTCTCGTTCGCGGCCTGGCGCGTCTCCAGCCCGGAGATGGATTTCTCGAGCACGCGGATGCGCGTGTCCAGCCGCGCGATGACGGCGTCGGTGCCGTCCCGGATCGCGCTCTCGGGCAGGATCAGCCGCTTGGCGATCTCTTCCAGATGGGCCGCGTGCTGGCGCCGGCGCTCACCCTGCTCGGCCAGGACGTCGCGCGGATCTTCGGCAGACGCCTCGGATCGTTCGGCCGCGGCCGGTTCCTCTTCCACGACCTGCTGCGCAGCTTCGAGGACGTCCTGCGTCGCAGGCTCGCTTGCGGGCGCTGGATCGGCGGCTGCCTCTTGGGGCTCCTCGGCCGGCTCGTCGGGCTTGGCCTCCAACGCCTCGGCCGCAACAGGAGCCTCGGGCACGGGCTCTTCAACGGCGGCTCGGGCCTCTTCGGCAGGCGCCGCCGCTTCGTAGACGATCCAGTCCTCCAAACCCTCATCCTCGGCGGCCACGGATTGGGGGGCTGGCGCTGGTTGCGCGTCGTCGGCGGGAGCGCTTTCCGGAAGGAACGCGTACAGATCGGGCTGATAGTTCACCCAGATCGCCGCCGATGGGTCCTCGTCCTCTTGGGGGCCAGGCGCTTCGGCGACGGACTCGTGTTCAGGCGCTGAGCCCGGCACCAGGGCGCGCAGAAGCTCGCCGCGGCCGGAAAAGAAGCCATAGACGGTCGCCCGCGCCATGCCGGCCTCGTCGGCCACGGCCCCAAGGGTGAGCGCCGTCTCGCCGTTGCGCGCGACCAGGCCCTTCGCGACCCCGATCAGCGCCTCGCGCATGGCGGCACGCTCGCGCTGGCTGACCCAATGCGGCTTCGTCGCGGGCTTGAAGATGTCAGTCCTGACGGACAATGCGCCAATCCAGGGCCCCCAACGGGCCTCTCCTCGTGCGCGCCTAAGATGCCTTACGGCGAATGAAGATTTGGTTTGGGGGCGCCGTTTACGAAAGGTTACCGCTTGGTTGTGAATTGTCGCCAAAAACTCCGCCTTCGGGCCCACAACCCCTTTGGCCCTGCTTGCATCGCCGCGCGTTCTCCTGTTGCTTGAGACCGCATCAACGAATCTGGCGTCATGTACAATTGCGCGAAGTGCCCGGGCTATTGCTGCTCCTATCCGCTGATCCAGCTCACCAAGCGCGACGTGGAGCGGCTGGCGCGCCACTTCGATCTGACCTTCGAGCAGGCCCGCAAGAAGTTCACCAAGGTCGACACCGGCGCCAAATACGCCATGCGGCGCAAGGCGGACGAGGTTTTCGGCCGCATCTGCCGCTTCTTCGACACCGACAAGCGCCGCTGCACGATCTATAACGCCCGGCCCACGATCTGCCGCGAGTATCCGGGCGGGCGCTGCGGCTATTACGATTTCCTCGCCTCGGAGCGGTCGAGCCAGAACGACCCGGACCACATCGCCACCACCTGGAACAAGTAGGCGGGATCGAGCGCGAGATAGAACGCGGCGGCGATGACGGCGAGGTCGAGCGCGTAGAGATAGCGATAATCGCAGGCGATCGAGATCACGAAGAAGCTCGCCGTGAAGGCGAACGCCGAGACGAGCAGGAACGCGAACGCCGTATCGCCGGGCGCGCGGCGCTTCAGGAACAGGACCAGCATCCCCAGCCCCAGGATCGCGAAAGTGAGATGGGAGAGCGCGGGCGTTCCCATGAACGCCTTGGCATAGGCGCTTAGCGCCAGATCGCGCGGGCTCTGGCGCGGCTTCAGGTCCAGATCGGCCATCTCGCCCGCGGGCCCCTCGACGCCGACGAAGACCGGCCGGCAAGCGTCGATATCGGGGGTGAGCACCACCCAGCGGAAGACCTCGGCTCGGGTCTTCAGATAGAGCCAGGGATGGCCGAGCACGAGATCGACCCACTGCCGCGCCATCGTTTCGGGCTCGGCGTCGGCGAACGCGTTCTGCAGCGCCTGCGAGCCCACCAGCGTGTCGTTGCGCTGCGGCGTGTAGAGCCGCACACCGTCGGTGCGGATCAGCCGTTCGAGATCGGAATCGTCCTCATCCAGCCGGTCGAGCGGCAGCGAGGGATCGGCCTTCACCGCGCCGATGAGATCGTAGAGCCGCAGCAGCTTGAGCTGCGCCACCGGTCCTTCGCCGTGGTCGCTGTTGCGCGCGAACAGCACGCCGGCGCCGAACACCACCACCAGAGTCGCGGCAAGCGCTGCGAATCCGATCAGCGCGCCGGCTTTGAGTCCGCGATTGCGCCACGCGACGACAGCCAAGGCCAACGCACCGAATGCGGGCGCGACAAGTCCGTTCTGGCGCGTGAGCGCGGCCAGCGCGAAGAGCACGAACGCGGCCATGGTCCAGGCCCAGCGCGCTTTCGCGTTCGCCCAGCGCGCCTCGGCCTGGGCCAGCGCGATGAACCCCGCGACCATGGCGTTGGCGAACAGCACGTCCTTCCAGACGATGGTTTGATACAGAATCAGTTGCGGAAGCGGCAGGCAGAGCAGGAGGACGCCGACCGCGAGCCATCGCACCTGCGGCCTGAGCCAGACGAGCGAGAGGAGTGCGGTGAACAGCAGCGCCGCGTCGAACAGCACGAAGAGCCCGGTGCCGGGCAGGATCCGGTCGCCCAGACCCAGCAGCCACGCCATCACCGGCGGGTGCCAGGAGTGATAGAAGCCGAAACGCCCGTCATGCAGCTGCACGATCGAATCGAAGGAGAGATGCCCCGGCCAGGAGAGGCCGAGCGTGATGGCGCATCCCGCGATCAGGGCCGCCGCCGCCGCGATACGCGCTTTCGAACCCGATGCCATCGCCCCTCCGATTTTCAGTATGGCGCGGTTCGGCGAATTGTTCATCATGGCAGGCCATGAACTACCGCCACGCCTTCCATGCCGGGAACTTCGCCGATGTGGTCAAGCATCTGGCGCTGGTGTCGATCCTGACGAGCCTGAGGAAGAAGCCGGCCGCTTTCGCCGTGGTCGACACCCATGCCGGACGGGGGCTCTACGACCTGAAGAGCGACGAAGCCGTGCGCGGCGGCGAGGCGGCATCGGGGATCGAGCGCCTGCGCGATCAGGGCGGCGGATCCGAGACGCTGCGGCTCTACCTCGATCTCGTGCGCGGCGTGGGCGAGGGGCGCTATCCGGGCTCGCCGCTCATCGCGGCCAAGCTCCTGCGCGAGCAGGACCGTATGGTCGCGATCGAGAAGCATCCGGAGGACTTCCGCGCGCTGGCCGTGACGCTCGCACCCTTCCGCCGCGCACGCGCCGTCGAGGCGGACGGCTATGCGCGCCTGAATGCGCTGCTGCCGCCGCAGGAACGGCGCGGCCTGATCCTGATCGATCCATCTTTCGAGGCGCCGGACGAATTCGCAGACGCCGCGCGCGCCGTGGGCGGCGCTCTCAAGAGGTTCGCGACCGGTATCGTCGTCGTCTGGTTTCCGATCAAATCGGCCAGCGCCGCGGACGCCTTCTGCGGCGAGATCCTCGCATTCGGCCCGGTCAAGGCTCTGAGGCTCGACATCGCGGTGGACGCCCCGCCGGGCCGGCTCGGCGCTGCCGGCCTGTTGGTCATCAACCCGCCTTTCGGCTTCGCGCAGGACATGGCCGCGACGCTGGCCGAGGCCGTCCCGCGCCTGGGCCGGGAAAAACCCGCCCGCACCGAGATCCGCACCCTGGCGGGCGAGAACTAGGCGCGCTTGCGCAAAGGGCGCGGGTTAAGTATCTGATCCCCCGCCGCGGACAGGTGGCTGAGCGGTTGAAAGCACCGCACTCGAAATGCGGCATACTCGCAAGGGTATCGGGGGTTCGAATCCCTCCCTGTCCGCCACCACCTTTCCTGTTTAACATCAAATACTTAATTTGCCGCAGCCATGGCTATTGGCCTTTCCCGAACGGCGTGCCGCGCACGGCGCTGTAGGTCGCATCGAACACGCTCAGAGAGCGCAGATCGGCGACAGGGCCGGTGTGGATCGGATCGTCGAGATCGAGCACCTCGGGCGCATCGAGCGTGAAGCGCGGCCAGGCGGGAAGCACATCGCCGTTGGGATCGCCGGTGCGGGCGAAGTTGACCCAATAGCGCGACATGGCATCCGCCAGACGACGATCGGCGGCGGTCCAGGCCCAGCGTTCCTGGTCGAGATGATCGAAGACATACCAGAGCTCCGCGAAATGGCTCGGCCCCCAATTCGCATAGACGGAACCGGCGGGAAACGGCGGCGCGTGGCTGAAATGATAATAGTAGACGGGTTGCGTGCCGTGCATCGCGGCAAGCCGGGCCCAGGCCCACATGTCCCAGCCGAAACGCAGATCCCGTTCGAAGTCGAGGCGCGCGCGCACCGCCTCGGCATCGGTCGCATGCGGGTAGGCGGCGAGGAGCTGCGGCGGCAAGGCGCCCCAGCGCTTCGCGATACCGGCTTCGAAACTCGCGGCCTTCACCGTGTCGAGATCGTCGATCAGCGAACGCGCTTCGTCGGCATTGGAGCCGATGAGGATCGGCACGTCGTTCTCGTCGCCGGCCGCGAACACGTCATAGGGCGAGCGCGGCAAGACGCAGGGCTCCACGACCGCATGGGAGATCTCGCCGGCTTTGCCTTTGAGCAGCGCATCCGCCGGCAGCGCGCGCAGCCCGGCGAGCGATTTCGCGCCGACCGAGCGCATATAGGCTTCGCCCTCCCGCTCGGCATTGACCAGCAGGTAGTTCGGCGCGAGCTGCAGCGGCTCGAACATGCCGCCGCTTTCGGCGATGGCGCGCGCGAACAGACCTTTCGCCGACGGTGACGCCATGAGAATGCTGACCGAGGCGGCGCCTGCAGATTGACCGGCGATCGTCACGCGCGCGGGATCGCCGCCGAACCGCGCGATGTTGCGCTGGACCCAGCCGAGCGCCGCGATCTGGTCCATGAAACCGTAATTGCCCGACGAATGACGGACGGACTCGGCCGTGAGCTCGGGAAGCGCGAGGAACCCGAACGGGCCCACGCGATAGCCGAAGGTGACCACCACGGCGCCCTTGGCTGCCAGCCTGTCTCCCCAATAGAGCGGCATCGAAGCCGAACCGTTGGAGAACCCGCCGCCATAGATCCAGACGATCACCGGAAGCCTGGCGTCCGGTCGATCGGCGGGCGTCCAGACGTTCAGATAGAGACAGTCTTCGCTCGTTGCCGGAGGCGTTTCGCCCGGCATCGACACGCCGCTCTGCATGCATGCGGGCGCGAAGCTCTTGGCGGCACGCACGCCGCCCCACGGGGTCACGGGCCGAGGCTCGCGCCAGCGGAGCGGCCCAAGCGGCGGCGCGGCAAAGGGAATGCCCTTGTAGACGGTCAGCGCGCCGTCGCGCACACCTTCGACGGCGCCGCGGTCGGTGACGGCCGCACGGGCGCCGCAAGCCGCCATGACGAGGGAAAGCAGAAGATAGAGAGCGCGCCGCATGCCGAAATCCTTTCGAGGCCTCGGCTCATACAGTTGTGAAGCTCACCCGGCCTGGGCAAGCGCGCCGGCATACGGTTCACGTCTGCTGTGATACGGTTGGTCACAAAACCCCGAAAGTTCATGGCGATGTCACAAGATACGCTCTCCACGGGCTGGACGCCCCAGCTCGGTTCGCGATCTCTGGCGCTGGGTTTCTTCTACTGGCTGACCTTCCTGCTGGTGCTCGAGCCCGGCAATGTTGCCGGCGCCTTGGACGCGGGAAGCCGCCTCGACTGGGCCCAGGAAGCCATGCGGATCCTGGGCGCGAGTCTGTTGGGCTGCGCCGTCACGCCTATCCTGCTGGAGCAGGTTCGGCGCTTCCCGGTCGAAGGCGATCACTGGCGGCGGCATGCCGTGCTGCAGATCGCCGCCTGCGCGATCGTCGCGGCGCTGCTGATCGCGATCTCGTGCGTCCTGGCGGACTGGCTTTTGCGATCGGAGCACCGGCCGTTTGGCCTCGCCCTCGTTCAGGAGCTCGTGGCGAACGGCCTGCTCGTCGCGTTCTCGGTTGCGTGTTTCGTAGCGCTCCTTCATGCCATCCGCTTCTTTCGCCAGGCGCAAAGTTCGAAAAGCGCCACCTCCGCGGCCTTTCCTGCGTTCATCTCCATAAAGACGCGCGGCCGGCTCACGCGCGTCGACGTCCGGGACGTGGATTGGATCGAAGCGCAGGGCAACTACCTCGCTCTCCATGCGGGCGCGACGGTCCATCTCTTGCGCGAGAGCATGGCGCGCATGGAGGCGCGTCTCGACCCTGCGTGTTTCGTGCGGATACACCGCCGCGTGATCGTCGCCGCCGATCGCGTGCGATCCGTCGTGCCGGTGGCGGCGGGCGACGCCAATGTGCTCCTGAAGGACGGCACCGCTCTGCGGCTTAGCCGGACCTATCACGATCGCGTCGGGGCGCTGGCGTCCAGTGCATCCGGGACCGATCTCTCACATACCTGAGTACGGATGAATGACGGGCGTCGCTCTCCGTGCTGCGACTTTCAATTCGGCGCGTGAGCCGCGCCGCGGCGCCGATTGCGTGCGCGACTACCGGCTTTTTGCAGTTTCCCTGATCGCGCTCGCAATCAAATCGAGCGGCAAAATGAGTTTGAGCGGGTCGTCCAATAGAGGCACTGCGCCAAAGCGCTCGTACCATTCGGCCGCGCGTTTGTCTTTTGCATCGATGGCGAGAGCCACGCCGCCGACTTCCGCGGCAACGGCCAAGGCCCGCTCTCCCGCTGCGAACAACAGCTCGGCGCCAAGCCCCTTTCCTTGCACCGACAGGCTGACCGCCAAGCGCGCGAGCCGAAAGATCGGGACGCCGTAGCGCCCCGGCTTTTTCGTGACCTTTGCAGGGACATGAGCAAACTCAATCGATCCCGGGCTGATGGAGTAGTACCCAAGCACGCCAGCAGGTTCGCCGCGCGAGACGGCGACGAATGTTTTTGCGCCGCCGGTCTCGTGGTTCTGCCTTGCGAAGCGCTCCAGGTAATCATTGAGCGCGCGCACACCGCAATCGAAGTGCTTGCGATCATGATGCTTGGCGATCGCCTCTTCGCGCCAAGCGATGCTTTCCGTCACTAGCGCGAACGGCGGCGACGCGCGGCTTCAATCAACACGCGCGTGGGCTTGGGCGGATTTTCGAGCAGGTTCAAGACCCGCTCCGTGTCTCGTTTCGACACGACAATGCGTTCCGCCTTGTCCACGATCTCGCGCGCGGCCTGCAGCACGCGGCGCATGATGAAGCTTGTGACGTCCAGCCGCTCTTGCGCAGCCGCCGCCACAAGAAGGCGCTTCTCCTCTCTCGTAGCCCTGAGTTCAATCCGATCATCGCGGGCGGCAACAGACGGCGCCATCTCGACCTCCAATTTGGATACATGCTAGCGTACGGATGGTGTCCGTGCAAGTTACTTCCCGCTTTGCACCCCATCCCCCCGGCCCTGTAGACTGACCCCCGGTTTCCGCAGAGGCGCCTATGACCGAACAGAGCCTGCCCGGCTGGCTGTATCTCGACCGCGATTTCTTCGAGGCCGAGCGTCGGCACCTGTTTGCCAAGACCTGGCACATCGTATGCCACGTGAGCGATATCCCGGAAGCCGGCGACTACCTCACGCTCGACATCCTGGGTGAGAAGTTCGTCAGCCTGCGCGGAGCCGACGGCGTGGTGCGCAGCTTCCACAATGTCTGCCGCCACCGCGCCTCGCGCCTGGCCGACGGCGACAGCGGCAATTGCGGGCACAGGCTCGTCTGCCCCTATCACGCCTGGAGCTACGGCCTGGACGGGACGCTGCGCTCCGTGCCGCCCTGGCAGGGGATGGAGGACCTCGACCTCAAGCGCCACGGGCTCAATTCCCTCGACCAGGAGATCTGGCGCGGCTTCGTCTTCGTGCGCACCGAGAAGGGCCTGCCCTCCGTCGCCGAAATGATGGAGCCCTACGAGACCGAGATCGCCCCGCACGGCTTCGAGGACTTGAAACCCCAGGGCCGCGTGACGCTGAGACCCCGCGCCGTCAACTGGAAGAACATCGCGGACAATTACGGCGACGGGTTGCACATCCCCGTCGCCCATCCCGGCCTCACCCGCCTGTTCGGCAACACCTACGCGCTCGAGGCCAAGCCCTGGGTCGACAAGATGGACGCGCGCGTCGGCACGAAGCCGTCGTCCAACTGGGTGGAGCGCGCCTATCAGAAGCGGCTGGGTCTCTTCGACCATCTGCCCGAGGAGCGCAGGCGGGTGTGGAGCTATTACCGTCTGTGGCCGAACATCGCCTTCGACGTCTATCCCGACCAGATAGACTTCATGCAGTTCGTGCCGATCTCGCCGACTGAGACCATGATCCGCGAGATCGCTTACGTGCGCCCCGACGCGCGGCGCGAGGTGCGCGCGGCGCGCTATCTCAACTGGCGCATCAACCGCCAGGTCAATGCCGAGGACACCGTGCTCATCGCGCGCGTGCAGGCGGGGATGGAATCGTCGAGCTATGTAAGCGGGCCGCTGTCGAAAGCGGAAGTGTGCCTCGCGGCGTTCGCGCGGCGGATGCGCCAAGCGATCCCGCCTTCGGCCTTCACGCCGCCGGGTTCCTACGCGGACCTCAGGCGCGCCGCGGAATAGATGCGCGCTCTCCTCGCGCTGCTGCTGCTCGCGGTGCCGCCCGCGCACAAGACGCAAGCGGTCTCGATATATCAGCAGGAAGAGGCGATGAGCTTCACCCAGCGCATGCGGCGCTGGAGCCCGCTGATCGCCAAGGCCTCGAAGCGCTTCGGCGTGCCCGAGAGCTGGATCCGCGCGGTGATGCAGGCCGAGAGCGGCGGACGGCTGACGCTGGACGGCAAGCCGATCGTCTCCGACGCCGGCGCCATGGGGCTGATGCAGCTCATGCCCGCGACCTATGCCGAGATGCGCGCGCAATACGGACTCAAGCGCGATCCCTTCGACCCGCACGACAACATCTTCGCGGGCGCGGCTTACTTGCGCTGGCTGAGGGCCCGGTACGGCTATCCCACGATGTTCGCCGCCTACAATGACGGGCCGGGCAACCTCGAGGACACGCTGAAGAGCGGCGGGTTGTTGCCCAGGGAGACACGACTCTATCTTGCGGACGTCACCGCCTCGGTCGAAGGCCGCAAGGGCGGCGCGCGCGGCATGGCCGAGCTCACGCGCCCGAACGGCGAGCCGATCCTCGTCGACTGCACGCAGGTGACGCGCATCCGCGCGCCCTTGCCCGACGAGTACACCGACACGGTCCAATCGGTGATCACCATCGGCAAGATCCGCCAGGGCGTGCGCGAGGACCTCGCCAAGGCCACGATGCTGATCCGCAGCCGTGGCGGGGCGATATAAAACTTCCTCAGCCCCACACCACTGTCATCCCCGGCCGAGCGCAGCGACAGCTGCGCGAGGGGAAGGGGACCCAGGTGGAGAGAGCGAGACCGGTCCAACCACCTGGGTCCCCTTGACCTCGGATCGCTCGCGATACGAGCGATCCTCGCCGGGGATGACAGTAGTGCTTTAAACACAAAGCCCGCACAGGGGACGCTGCCGTACGGGCTTCTTGGTTTCGACGCTCCGGCGAGCAGCCGCCGCCCAACTCAATGAGCGACGAACAGACACCTTCGCATTCGTCCGCGGGATCATGGAACGAACGTTCCGCGGGCGCGCCCGGACTTGCGCCCTTCCCTGTCTGACGTGCCCAGGCCTTCTCAGATCACCGGCAACCGCGCTCCACAACTTTTCCGAAAATGGAAATAGGGATTGCAACCGGGAGTTCAAAGGGTGCGAAGCAAGTTATTTTCCGTATACGGAACGTATGTTCAAAACAAATTGTCATGGCCCGCGAATGCGGGTCACCCAGCTGGGTTCTGCACATTGCTGAAAAGGATTCACGCGGAGGCGCGGAGCCGCGGAGGTTCTTTTCTTCTCCGCGACTCCGCGTCTCCGCGTGCGAAATTTCGAAGAGCGCTGCTGTATCACCTGGGTGGCCCGCATTCGCGGGCCATGACAGTTGAGGTCGTGGCCTACGGTATCCGCGGATCCTCGCCGAAATGCGCATGGCCGATGGCTTTGCGCAGATCGGCGTCCAGCTTGCCGCAATCGAGGACGACCTTGTCGTCCACGACCTCCTTCACCGCCGAAAGCGGCACGGTGAAGTCGCCCGCGTTCTCGATATAGACGCGGATCTCGTGACTGCCCACATGGCGCACGGCGCCGAGCTGCTTGTCGCCGTCATGCACGAACACGGCGAAATCTTCGCGGATGGAATTCATCTTCAAATCTCCGTTTCAGACATAACGCGGGATGGGGCCGTTATGTGGCGTCTTGTGCTCGAGATCGAACGCAACCTCGTCGATATAGCACCAGCCCCAGCCCTCGGGCGGATCATAGCCTTCGATGATGGGATGGCCGGTGGCGCGATAATGCTTGGTCGCATGCCGGTTCGGCGAGGAATCGCAGCATCCCACATGGCCGCAGGTCCGGCAGAGCCGCAAATGCACCCAGCGCGCGCCGATCTTCAGGCACTCCTCGCAGCCGAGCGCGCTGGGCACGACCTCGCGGATCGTATCCAGATGCGTGCATTCATCCGCCATGCGCCGTCTCCTTTTCCTTCTCTTCCGCCAGATAGGCATGGATCGCCGCCACGACCTGGGCGCCCTCGCCCACTGCCGCGGCGACGCGCTTGACCGATGCCGCGCGTACGTCGCCGATGGCGAAGACGCCGCGCCGGTTGGTCATCATCGCCCCATCGGTCAGGACGAAACCTTTCGCATCCAGCGCGATCCCCGATTTCGCGAGCCAGTCGGTATTGGGCGCGGCGCCGATCAGAAGGAAGAGATGGCGGATCGCGTGGCAGTCTTGCCTGCCCGTCAGGCGATGTCGCCAGGTGACGGTCTCGAGCGCGCCGTTCTCGCCCGCGAGCGCCGACACTTCGGTCTGCGTCAGCACCTCGATATTGGGCTGGGCCGCGATGCGGTCGCAGAGATAGCGCGACATGGTCGCATCCAGCCCCTTGCCGCGCACGATCATCCAGACCTTCTTCACGCGGCTGCCCAGGAACACCGCCGCCTGGCCGGCCGAATTGCCGGCGCCGACGAGCGCGACCTCCTGCCCTGCGCAAAGCCGCGCTTCGAGCGCCGAGGCCCAATAGTGCACGTGGCTGCCTTCGTAGGCGGCGAGATTCTCGACGTCGAGCCTGCGATATTCCGCGCCCGTCGCCACGACGACGCCGCGCGCGCGCACGCGCTGCCCGCCCCTGAGCGCGAAGACGTAAGGCGCGCTACCGCAGCTCAGGCTCACCGCTTCCTCGGGGATCGCCATCTCGGCGCCGAATTTCTGCGCCTGGTTGTAGGCGCGCGCCATCAGTGCCAGGCCGGTGATGCCGGTGGGAAAGCCCAGATAGTTCTCGATGCGCGCCGAGGCGCCCGCCTGGCCGCCGAAGGCGCGGCAATCGAGCACGATGACGGAAAGCCCTTCCGACGTCGCATAGACCGCGGCCGCCAGCCCTGCCGGCCCCGCGCCCACGATCGCGACGTCGTAGAGCTTCTCGCCGTCGATGGCGTGGGTCATCCCGATGCAGCGCGCGAGCTGGTTCTCGCTCGGGTTCCGCAACAGCTCGCCGTTCGTGCACAGCACGATTGGAAGCTCGCCAAGCGCGACGTGGAAGCGCTCGATCAGGGTCTTGGCGCAGCTGTCGGTGTCGGGATCGAGGCGCTGATGCGGATGGCCGTTGCGGTTCAGGAAATTCTCGAGCCTGAGCACGTCGCGGTTGTCCGCGTCGCCCACGATCACCGGACCGCCCACGCTCTGCTCCAGAAGTGCTACGCGCCTTAAGATCAGAGCGCGCATGATCTTCTCGCCGGTCTCGGCCTCCGCGACCATGACGTCGCGCAGCCGCGCCGGCGAGATCAGGATCGCCTCGACGTCGGATTCCGCGAAGGCATCGGCGAGCGCCGGCCGTCCCGACAGATGCGCGAGCTCGCCCATGAACGAGCCCGGCCCATGGGTGACGATGGTCTCGGCGTTCCGATGACTCTCATGCGGCGCGACGCGTACCTCGCCCTTGAGGATCACATACAGCCCGCGCGTCTCCTCGCCCGCGCGCGCGATGAGGTCGCCTTTGGCATAGCGCGCCTCGCTGCCGAAGCGGCGCAGGCGGTCGATCTCCGCCTGCGAGAGCTTCGGAAACATCTGCGCGGCGCGGGTCTCGATCAGGGGGCGGGGGGCTTCGGACATGGGAGGGAGGGTAGCAGATTTTATGCCCATCTCACCAAATCCAAATTGTCATGGCCCGGTCCATAGCGGCACCGTATGGACGCGGGCCACCCAGCTGGGTTCTGCACGATTTGGAAAGATTCACGCGGAGACGCGGAGTGGAGCTCGTCCTCCGCGACTCCGCGTCTCCGCGTGATTCATTTTGCGAGAGCGGACAGACGTCACCTGGATGGCCCGCGTCCATACGCTGCCGCTATGGACCGGGCCATGACAAGTGGAGGTGTCTCAATACCCCATCAAGCTCGCATACCGGTCCCGGTGGTAGGACGCGCCGCCGTACATGGCTTCCGCGACGCGGGCGCGCTTGAGGTAGAGGCCGGCGTCGTGGGCATCGGTCATGCCGATGCCGCCATGCATCTGGATCATCTCGTTGGAGACCAGATGCAGCGTCTCGCTCGCCTTGGCCTTGGCGAGCGCCACCAGTTGCGGCACGTCGTTGGCGCCCTTGTCGATGGCGATGAGCGCCGCCTCGACGCAGGAGCGCGTCAGCTCCAGCTCCGTGTACATCTTCGCCGCGCGGTGCTGCAGCGACTGGAACGTGCCGATGAGCTGGCCGAACTGGGTGCGCGTCTTCAGATAGTCGAGCGTGATCTCGAAGGCCTGCGCCGCCGTGCCCAGCATCTCGGCCGCAAGGCCCGCGCGGGCGCGGTCGAGCACCTGGTCGAGCGAGGCGGAAAGCGACTCGCCTTCGGCACGATCGAAGGTGAGGCGCGCCAAGCCGCGGCTGTCGACGCTGGAAAGCCGCCGGCGCGCAAGCCCTTTCGCATCGCCGCGCACCAGGAACAACCCGTCCTTCGTCGCCACGATGACGAGATCGGCCGCGCCGCCCTCGGCGACGAAGGTCTTGGTGCCCGTGAGCGCCTTGGTCATCGCGAGCTTTTCGGGATGATGGTGCGCGCCCTCGTCCACCGCGAAGGCCGCGACGGCCGAACCGTCCGCGATCCCGGGCAGCCATTGCTGCTTCTGCGCGTCCGTGCCGCCGAGCACGAGCGCAGACGCCGCGATCAGCGCCGTGGAAAGCAAAGGCGACGCGGTGAGCGTGCGCCCCGTCTCTTCGAGCACGATGCCCAAGGTCAGACAGCCCAGCTCCGTGCCGCCGAATTCTTCAGGCACCAGGATGCCGGCCCAGCCCATCTGCGCCATCTCGCGCCACACGGCGCGGTCGAAGCCGTCCGCATTGCCGCCGTCGCGCAGCTTGCGGAAAGTCGTGACGGGGGATTTCTCCGCGACCCACGCTTTCGCGGCGTCGCGCAGCATCGTCTGCTCTTCGGTGAAGACAGCCATGGTGATTTATCCGTTTTGTGTTGATGTCGGGCTTTCCTCTCCCCTTGTGGAGAGGAAAAAATCATGGGTTTGGGCGGAGCGAAGCGGAGGCCAAGCCCTTGATTTTTCAGGTGAGGGGTGAGCCGCGGTGGTCCGAACCACGTCCCCCTCACCAGCGAAATCTAAGCACTTAGCTGCGCTGCGCTCCGCTAAGTGCAAGATTTCGCGTCCTCTCCCACGAGGGGAGAGGCAGGGTTGCGATGCGCTCATCATTGATGATCGAGCAGGCCGAGGACCCGCTTGGAGACGACGTTGAGGTTGACCTCGCTGGTGCCGCCTTCGATGGAATTGCCCTTGGCGCGCAGAAGCCCGCGCATCGCCATGATCTCGGCCGGACTGTAGCCCTCGCCGTCCCAGCCCAGCCCCTGGCTGCCCATCGCCTCGACGAGCAGCTCGGTGCGGTCCTGGTTGAGCTTGGCGGCGGCGTATTTGATGATCGAGGTCGCGGGGCTCGGGCCTTTCTGGGTTTTCGCTTCCTCCTGCAGGCGCCGCACGGTCAGCGCGAAGGCCTGCGCGTCCATCTTGTGCGCGGCGATGCGCGCGCGCAGATCGGCGTCGGCGATCTTGCCGTTCTCCAGGCCCACATAGTCCTTCGCCGCGTCCTGCAGATCGTAGCCGCCGCCTCCGCCGAAGCCGCCCGACGAGATGTTCTGGCGCTCGTACTGCAACAGGCGCTTGGCGATGTCCCAGCCGCCGTTGAGCTTACCCACGAGATTGGCTTTGGGCACCTTCACGTCGGTGAAGAAGGTCTCGCAGAACGGCGAATTGCCGCTGATGAGCTTGATCGGCCGCGTCTCCACGCCCGGCGAGGTCATGTCGAAGAGGATGAACGAGATACCCTCGTGCTTCTTCGTGTTGTCGGTGCGCACCAGGCAGAAGATCCAATCGGCATGGTTGGCGTAGGACGTCCAGATCTTCGAGCCGTTGATGAGATAGTGGTCGCCCTCGTCGACGCATTGGGTGCGAAGGCCCGCGAGGTCCGATCCCGCGCCGGGCTCGGAATAGCCCTGGCACCAGCGGATCTCGCCGCGCACGATCTTGGGCAGGTGCTCCATCTTCTGCTCTTCGTTGGCGTATTCGAGGAGCACGGGCCCGAGCATCCAGATGCCGAAGGAGGCGAGCGCCGGCGGCGCCTTGGCTCGGCCCAGCTCCTGCTCCAGCACGCGCGCCTCGGCGGCCGTAAGCCCGCCGCCGCCGTACTGCGTGGGCCAGGTCGGCGCGGTCCAGCCCTTGGCGCCCATGCGCTCCAGCCAGAGCTTGGCGTCTGGGTTGGTCCATTTGACCCGCTTGCCGCCCCAGATGGAGGCATCGCCCTCATCGGTCAGCGCCCGGGCGCCCGCGCCCTTCAGCGAGGCAGGGAGATTGTCCTCAATCCAGCTTTTGACTTCGCTACGGAAACTTTCGAGATCGCTCATCGGGTCGCCTGACATCTTGTCAGCGCGCATTGTTGCGCCCCTTCCCAAGGCGTGCAAGTGCGGCCTCAAGAGCTGGAAGCCTATTGCGTCGATGACGCTAGCGCTTGAGACTTGAAATCGCATTCGCGAAAGGATCGACGCGCATGGCGCCGCCGGCGGTCGGGCCGATGTGCCCCTTCTTCATCGTCAGCGACGTCGCCAAGGCACTTGTGTTCTACACGCAAAAGCTGGGCTTCGAAACGACCTTTCGGCAACCGTTCTTCGCCATTGTCCAACGCGACGGCGCGATGCTGTTCGTCAAAAGCGGCAACGCGCCGCCGCTGCCCAATCCCGGACGCGATCCGCAGATGCGCTGGGACGCCTATTGCTACACGCCCGATCCCGATGCCTTGGCCGCCGAATATGCCGCGCGCGGCGCGCCGTTCAGCAATCCGCTCAAGGACACCACGGATGGCCTGCGCGGCTTCGAGATCACCGATCCGGACGGCTACGTCCTCTTCTTCGGGCGTCCGAAAGAGCCACGACCAAGCTGACGGAATATTAGGGCCGTTTGGGCACCGCTCCTGTGCGGAAATGTCGGCCTTGGTGCCTGAGAAAACGCTTTCTTGCGCGTCGCAACCGCCGCTTCATTCGCGCAATTATCTAATATAAAGACCCCGCAGACCGCCCATTTCGAGGAACACCTTGCGCAACCGAACCAAGCTGACCTTGAGGGTGCCGGTGCCCAAACACCGCCCCGGCGACACGCCCGATTTCAGCGCCCTGCAGATCCAGAGCGCCGGCGAGGCGCGGCGTCCCGAGATCGACGCCCATCCGCGCGAGATGTCCGACCTCGCCTTCTCGCTGATCCGCGTCCTGGACGGACAGGCCAAGGCGGTGGGGCCCTGGGCACCCAAGCTCGACGCCGACACGATGCGCCGCGGCCTGAAGACGATGCTTCTCACCCGCGCCTTCGACGACCGCATGTTCCGCGCCCAGCGCCAGGGCAAGACCTCGTTCTATATGAAATCGACCGGCGAAGAGGCCGTCGCCGTCGCCCAAGCTTTCGCGCTCGATCGCGGCGACATGTGTTTTACGAGTTATCGCCAGCAGGGCCTGCTCATCGCGCGCGGCTATCCGCTCGTCGACATGATGAACCAGATCTATTCGAACTCCCACGACCCGATCAAAGGCCGCCAATTGCCGATCATGTATTCGAGCAAGGCGCACGGCTTCTTCACCATCTCGGGCAATCTCGGCACGCAGTTTCCGCAAGCGGTGGGCTGGGCGATGGCGTCGGCCTATCGCGGCGACGACAGGATCGCGGCGAGCTGGGTCGGCGACGGCACGACGGCGGAGGGCGATTTCCACTATGCCTGCACGTTCGCGTCGGTGTACCGGGCGCCCGTGATCCTCAACATCGTCAACAATCAATGGGCGATCTCGAGCTTCGCCGGCATCGCGGGCGGCGACGAGTCGACGTTTGCTTCTAGAGGTATCGGCTACGGGTTGCCCGCGCTGCGCGTCGACGGCAACGACTTCCTGGCCGTCTATGCCGCGACGCAATGGGCGGCGGAGCGCGCGCGCAACAATTTCGGCGCCACCTTGATCGAGCACTTCACCTATCGCGCCGAGGGCCATTCCACCAGCGACGATCCCAGCCGCTACCGCCCGAGCGACGAGGCCAAGGCCTGGCCGCTGGGCGATCCCGTCGAACGGCTCAAGCAGCACCTCGTCGGCTTGGGCGAATGGAGCGAGGACCAGCACCAGGCCGCTCATAAAGAGGCGGTCGAGCAGGTCACCGCCGCCAACAAGGAAGCGTCGAGCCACGGCACGCTCGGCGAGAACAAGCTTCCCAGCGTCTCCACCATGTTCGAGGACGTCTTCAAGGAGATGCCCGAACATCTGCGCCGCCAGCGCCAGCAGTCGGGGGTCTGACCATGGCGACCATGAACATGATCCAGGCCTTGAACTCGGCCCTCGACGTGATGATGTCGAAGGACCCCGACGTTCTCTCCTTCGGCGAGGACGCGGGCTATTTCGGCGGCGTCTTCCGCGTCACCGACGGCTTGCAAAAGAAGCACGGCCTGACCCGCAGCTTCGACGCGCCCATCTCGGAAGGCGGCATCGTCGCCGCCGCCATCGGCATGGGGACCTACGGATTGCGCCCCGTCGTGGAGGTGCAGTTCGCCGACTACATCTATCCGGGCTTCGACCAGATCGTCTCGGAGGCCGCGCGCATCCGCTATCGCTCCGCCGGTGACTTCACCGTGCCGATCACCATCCGCACGCCGTACGGCGGCGGTATCTTCGGCGGCCAGACGCACAGCCAGAGCCCCGAGGCGCTGTTCGCCCACGTCGCGGGCATCAAGACGGTGATCCCGTCCTCGCCCTACGACGCCAAGGGTCTCCTGATCGCGGCGATCGAGGACGACGATCCGGTCATCTTCCTGGAGCCCAAGCGCATCTATAACGGCCCGTTCAACGGCCATCACGACCAGCCGGTGCAGCCCTGGTCGAAATTCGCCGAGAGCGACGTGCCGGAGGGGCACTACACGATCCCGCTCGGCAAGGCGAAGGTCGTGCGCGAGGGCAAGGATGTGAGCCTCATCGCCTACGGTACGATGGTGCATGTGGCGAAAGCAGCGGCCGCGGACAGCGGCATCGACGCGGAAGTCGTCGACATCCGCACCATCGTGCCGCTCGACATCGACACCATCGCGCAATCGGTCAAGAAGACCGGGCGCTGCGTCGTCCTGCACGAGGCGACACGCACCTCAGGCTTCGGCGCGGAGATCGCCGCCCAGGTGCAGGAGACCTGCTTCTATCACCTGGAAGCGCCGATCGAGCGCGTCACCGGCTGGGACACGCCCTATCCGCACGCATTCGAGTGGCAGTATTTCCCCGGACCCGCGCGCGTCGTGGACGCGATGCGCCGCGTGATGGAGCGCTAGAGCCATGGGCAATTACGTCTTCAAGCTTCCCGACGTGGGCGAAGGCACCGCCGAGGCCGAGATCGTCGCCTGGCACGTGAAGGTCGGCGACGTCATCGCCGAAGACCAGAACCTGGTCGACGTGATGACCGACAAGGCGACGGTGGAGATGACCTCGCCCGTCAGCGGCAAGGTGACCGCGATCCACGGCGAGCCCGGCGAGATGGCGCCGGTGGGCGCGCCGCTGGTGGAGCTCGAGGTCGAAGGCGCGGGCAACGTCAAAGGCAACGGCACGGCGGCGGCGAAGAAGGCTGAAGAGAAACCTGCGCCGAAACCCCAAACAAAAACGCCTTCCCTCTCCCCCTCCGGGGGAGAGGGCAAGGGTGAGGGGGTGTCGAAGTCTGCGCCTGTGTCTCCCCCTCACCCCGACCCTCTCCCCCTGCGGGGGCGAGGGGGCGCAGTTGTGCAGGCCTTCACCACCCGCACACCCAACGACAAGCCGCTCGCCTCGCCCGCGGTGCGCCAACGCGCTTACGAGCTCGGCATCGGGCTTCAGTTCGTGCCGGGCACGGGCCCCGCGGGACGCGTCAGCCATGCCGACCTGGACGCGTTCGTGGCGTCGGGCGGGCGCGGCGTCTCTGTGCGCTCCGGCCCCGCGCCGCGCGATGGCATCGAACAGGTGAAGGTCATCGGCCTGCGCCGCAAGATCGCGGAGAAGATGCAGGAGGCCAAGCGCCGCATCCCCCACTTCGCCTATGTCGAGGAGATCGACATGACGGAGCTGGAGAGCCTGCGCGCGCATCTGAACAAGACCAAGAAGAAGGATCAGCCCAAGCTCACTGTGCTGCCCTTCTTCATGCGCGCGCTGGTCAAGGTGCTGCCCGACTATCCCCAGATCAACGCGCGCTTCGACGACGATGCGGGCATCGTGCACCGCCACGCCGCAGTCCATATCGGCATCGCGACGCAGACCGCCAACGGCTTGATCGTGCCGGTGGTGCATCACGCCGAGGCGCTCGATATCTGGCAGAGCGCCTTGGAGGTCGCCCGCGTCTCCACCGCCGCGCGCGAGAACAAAGCCACGAAGGACGAGCTCTCCGGCTCCACGATCACGATCACGAGCCTGGGTCCGCTCGGCGGTCTCGTAACGACGCCGGTGATCAACCATCCCGAGGTCGCCATCATCGGCCCCAACGCCATCGTCGAGCGCCCCGTGGTGCGAGATGGCGCGGTTATCGTGCGCAAGATGATGAACCTGTCGTCGAGCTTCGACCACCGCGTCGTCGACGGCTACGACGCCGCCGAGTTCATCCAGCGCGTCAAGGCGCTCCTGGAGCACCCGGCGACGTTGTTTATGGACTAACCCCCAACTGTCATGGCCCGCGAATGCGGGCCACCCAGGTGAAAGCGGCTAAACGTTGCAAGACCTGTTCGAACATCGTCCTGCACCAGCATAAAGACGTCACCTGGGCGGCCCGCAGTCGCGGGCCGTGACAAGTTTGTTTGCGGAGAAACAAATGTCCGAGACCATCCACACCAAAGTCCTCATCATCGGCGGTGGGCCCGGCGGCTATGTCGCCGCGATCCGTTGCGGGCAGCTGGGGCTCGAGACCACGCTGGTCGAGTCGCACAAGCTCGGCGGGACCTGCCTGAACGTCGGCTGCATCCCGTCGAAGGCCGTCATCCACTCCGCCGGATATTTCGAGACGATGGCGCGCGCGGCCTCGGACAAGGGGCTGCACGGCATCAAGCTCGCGAGCCCGCCCACGCTCGACATGGCGGCGCTGGTCGCGTGGAAGGAGACGGTCGTCAAGAAGCTCAACACCGGCGTGGCGGCGCTGCTCAAGCGCGCCAAGGTGCGCGTGGTCCAGGGCTGGGCCGTGTTCTCCGACGCCAAGACCTGCAAGGTCGGCGACACCACCATCACCGCCGAGCACGTCATCCTCGCCACGGGATCGCTGCCCGTGGCGCTGCCCTTCCTGCCCTTCGGGGACAAAGTCATCTCCTCGACCGAGGCGCTCGAGCTCGAGGAGCTGCCGAAGAAGCTGGTGGTGGTCGGCGCGGGCTATATCGGGCTCGAGCTCGGCATCGCGTTGCGTAAGCTGGGCAGCGACGTCACCATCGTCGAGGCGCTCGACCGCATCCTGCCGCTCTATGACGCCGAGCTGGTCGCGCCGGTCGCCAAATGGCTCAAGACCAACGGCGTCACCGTGCATCTCTCCGCCAAGGCCAAGGGCGCGGACAAGGGCGGCCTCGTCGTCGAGATGGCGGATGGGAAGACTGAGACGTTCCCCGCCGACAGGATCCTGGTCACGGTGGGACGCAAGCCCAACACCGAGGGCTGGGGCCGCGAGACCATGGCGCTCGACATGGATAGTGAAACGGGTGGGCGCTTCGTCAAGGTCGACGACCAGTGCCGCACCTCGATGAAGAACGTCTGGGCCGTCGGCGACCTCGTCGGCGAGCCGATGCTCGAGCACAAAGCCGCGACCCAGGGCGAGATGGTGGCCGAGATCATCGCAGGCCATAAGCGCCGTTTCGCGCCCGCCTCGATCCCCGCCGTCTGCTTCACCGAGCCCGAGATCGTGAGCGCCGGCCTGCTGCCCGCCGAGGCCGCCGCCAAGGGGATCGAGACGATCACCGCCGTCTTCCCCTTCGCAGCGAACGGCCGCTCTCTGAGCATGGATTCGGGCGAGGGCTTCGTGCGCGTGGTGGCTGCTAAGTCCGATCATCGTCTGCTCGGCATCCAGGCCGTCGGCGCGCACGTCGCCGAGCTTTCCGGCGAGTTCTCCCACGCGCTCGAGATGGGCGCGCTGCTCGAGGACGTGGCCGGCACGATCCACGTGCATCCCACGCTCAGCGAGGCCTATCACGAGGCGGCGCTGCGCGCGCTGGGGCACGCGATCCATATCTGACGCGCACGCGCGCCTCTTTCGATGAGAGAGGCGCGCGTCGCGGCGCTCTATTTGCTCGAATAGAGCTTGAGGATGAACGCCGCACCGATGGCCCCGCCGGCGCCGGGCGCGCCCGCCCAATAGACGTTGACCTTGTAGGTGCCCGGCGGCACGTCATGCGTGCCGGTGCCCACATGCTGGATGAAGTTCGCGCCCAGCATGTCGACGTCGGGCTCCGCGCCCAGCGCCACCGCCGGCGACGCGAAGCCGTAGGGCGTCTCGTAGTGGCCGTACATGTGCACGGGGCCGACGGGACCGGTCAGCGCCACCTGGAACAGGGCCAGGCTCGACTTGCCGTAGAAATTCGGGCCGCCCAGCAGCGCGCTCAGATGCGCGTCGAGGCATTGGCCGTCGCGGAGCGTGACGCTGGTCGAGAGGACGGGCCTGGGATCGAACTGCTTGCCTTCGCCGCCGCCGGGGTTGGTGCCGAAGACCGCCGTGGTCGTGTGCAGGTTCTCGTCGCCGACATCGGTGACGAGATTGACCGGACCTTTGCATTTGTAAGGCGCTATGACCGGCGCGTTCGGGGTCCCCTTCTGGAAGAACGAGTTCGCTTGCGCGTTCGCTCCGCCGGACGCCGCAAGCAATACCGTCAGGGCGGCAACACCGACACCGAGATTTCGCGTGTTCATGGGAAGAACCTTCCGTTTGGCGGCAACCCTCGCTGCCACCTCTGATAGAGGTTACCACGACGGAAATGTTTCGGTAAGGACTCAGAAATGGATATGGGCCTGCCGGATATTTTTTGACCTACAAGCGCTGGTATAGGCGCCGGCTCAGCGCGGAAAATGCTGCACCGCGATGAGGTCCACGATGCGTTCGAGCCAGGCGCGATCAATCTGCGAGAAATCGTCCGTCCTGTCGCTGTCGATGTCGAGCACGAGCTTGGTCTCGCCACCTGCCACCAGCGGCACGACGATCTCGGACTTCGAGAGCGCGCTGCAGGCGATGTGGCCCGGGAACGCGTCGACATCGGGGACGATGACGGTCTGGCGCCCGCTTGCCGCCGCGCCGCACACGCCCTTGCCGAAGGGGATCGTCACGCAGGCGAGCGGGCCCTGGAACGGGCCGAGCGTCAGCATGTCGGGCGCGGTCGCGCGGTAGAAGCCGACCCAGTGAAAGCCGAACGCTTCCTTGAGGATCGCCGCGACATTGGCGAGGTTGGCGATCAGATCGTCCACGCCCGCCATCACCGCCTCGATCTGCGGCAGCAGGGCGGCGTAGATCTCCGCGCGCGACGCACCTTCGGGGACGTGCAAAGTCTCGCTCAAGCCGTCGTCCTTCCCGAAACGAAAAGAGGCCGCACGACGCCGTGCGGCCTCCTATATCGCAAAACGCGCCTCAGCCGGTGATGAAGTCCGAGGTGCTGAGCCCGTTCAGGTGGCTGCCGCCGGTGACGTCGATCACCAGATCCGCGCCCGCCTGATAGCCCGCGACGCCATTGGTGTCGACGATCAGGAAGGTGTGGCCCGCCAGGTTGCCGGAGGTGGCCGTGAACAGCACGGCGTGGTTGGCGCCGAGCTGGCCCGCGCCGATATCGGCGGCGAGCTCGGTGTTGAAGTTCGCGCCCGAATCCAGCATGCCGCTGGTTACCGCGCCGTCGATGCCGGTGACCGCCGAGTTCAGGTGGAACATGTCGCGCGTGGTGTCGAGGCCGATGATGGTGTCGTAGGTGGGGCCGGTCGAGTCCGACGCCGCGCCGTAGACGAACACGTCGTGGCCGGTGGAGACCGTCATCGTGTCGGCGCCCGCGCCGCCGTTCAGCACGAAACTGTTGATGCTGGTGGCGGTGATCGTGTCGTTGCCCGCGGTGCCGTTGACCGTGATCGTGGTCGCGGAATCGACGCCGACGCTGAGCGCGTTCCACTGATCCAGGGCGAACGTCACCTGATGGTCGGTGGTCACGATCCGGTCGACGCCGGCAGCCGAGAGGCCCGCGAGCTCCAGATCCGTCATGGCGGAGATGTGGGCGCCGGTGTCGGAGATCGACACCGCGTCGGACTGGGTGAGCTGCACCGTGCCCAGCGCCTCGTACTGGGCGACCGCGAGCATCAGCTTGTTGTTCGTCGAGTCGATGATGTTCACGCCGTCGCCCGCCAGCGCCTGGATCTGCGATGCGGTCATGGCCTGGATGTGGCCGGCGCTGTCGACCAGCTCGATGCTCGCATGCGTCGTGCCGTCGGCATTGAACAGCTCGCCGAGGATGTTGGTGTCGTGGGTGATCTGCGACACCGAGAAGTGGACCTCGCTGGTGGCGCTGTCGCTGACGACGACCTTGTCGACATGGCTGTTGTTGTTGAGCGTCATCAGCGCGTTCTGGACGTGCGCCGCCGTGTCGGTGACCGTGAGCGAGTAGGCCGTGGCGTTCTGATTGTGCAGCAGCGCGATCGCGCCCGCGTCGGCCGTCAGCTGGGCGACGTTGATGCCGATCGCGGCGTTGTCGGAGACCACGATCGTCGACAGCTGGGTGTTGGCCTCCAGCGCGTTCAGATAGGTCGTGATGTTCGCCGCGGTGTCCACGACCTTGAAGGTCACGGGCGAGCCGTTGCGGTTCGTCACCTCGGCCAGGACCGAGGCGTCGTCATGCACTTGCTGCGCGGTCACCGTCATCTGGCCGCTGTTGGAGATGACGATCGAGCTGATCTTGCTGGTGCCGCTGGTCGTGTTGTAGGCCTCGATCTGGTCCAGCACCGCCTGGACGTGGCCGCCGGTGTCGGACAGCGTGAGCTGGACCTGCGTGGCATTGGCGTTGCGCAGGTCGAGGAGCACCGTCGAGTCGATGGTGAGCTGCGACGCCGAGAGCGTGATGGCGGCGCTGTCCGAGATCGTGATGACGTGGATGTTGTGGTTGAAGGTGTCGGCCTGGAGGTTGCCCAGGTTTGCCTGGATGTTCGCCGCCGTGTCCGTGATGCGCAGCGACGCCGGCGCCAGGCCGTTGGCGTCCATCATCACGCTCAGCACGCTCGCGTCGCTGGTGAGCTGCGCGATCGAGACCGTGACGTCGTGGTTGTCGGTCACGATCACCTGCGTCACGCTGGGGTTGGCCTCGAGCGCGTCGAGGTTGGCCGAGATGTGCGCGCCGGTGTCGCTGACGATGACGGTATAGGGCCCGACGATCTCGCCCAGCGCCGTGGTGTCGTTGACGAGCTGAGACACGGACAGCGTAAGCGACGCGCTGTCGCTGATGATGATGTGGTCGACATGGGTGTTGCCGTTGAGCGCGCCCAGCGCCGCGGAGATCGCCGCCGCCGTGTCGCTGACCGCGACATGCGCCGGCGTCGTGCCGTCGGCATTGAACAGCTCGGCCAGCGCCGTGGTGTCGGACGCGGCCTGGGCGACGCTGATCGTCACCTCGTGGCCGGCGCTGTTGGTGACGATGATCTTGTTCACCTGGGCGCTGCCGTTCAGCGTGTCGAACGCAGCCGAGATGCCGACCGCGCTGTCGGCGACCTTGACGTTGGCCAGAGCCGAGCCGTTCGCCACGTAGAGCTCGGCGAGCGCGGTGGCATCGGCCGCGATCTGGGCCGCGAGCAGCGTGACCTCATTGGTGGCGCTGTCGCTGACCAGGATCTTGTTGACCTGGCTGTTGGCGTTCAGCGCGTCGAAGCTTCCGGAGATCGTCGCGGCCACGTCGTTGACCGTGACGTTGGCATGCGTCGTGCCGTTCGAATTGTAGAGCTCGCCCAAGCCCGCAGAGTCGCTGGTGATCTGGGCGACATTGACCACGACCTCGTGGCTGCCGCTGTCGCTGACGACGATCTTGTTGACCTGGGAATTGGCGCTCAGGCTGTCCATCGCCGCTGTGATGTTGGCGGCGGTGTCGGTGACCACGACCTTGGCGTGCGTCGTGCCGTCGGTGTTGTAGAGCTCGGCCAGCGCGGTCGCGTCGCTCGTGATCTGGGCGATGTTGATGCCGACCTCGTTGGTCGCGCTGTCGCTGACGACGAGCTTGTTGACCTGGGTGTTCGAGTTCAGGCTGTCCAGCGCCGTGGTGATGTTCGCCGCCGTGTCGGAGACGATCACGTTCGCCGCCGTCGTGCCGTCGGAATCGAACAGCTTGGCGAGCGACGCGGCGTCGCCGGTGAGCTGGGCGACGTTGACGACGACCTCGTTCGTCGCGCTGTCGGTCACGGTGATCTTGTCGACCTGGGTGCTGACGAGCCCGTTGATCGCGGTCGTCACGTTGGCGGCGGTGTCGGCGACGTTGACATGCGCCTGGGACGTGCCGTTCGCCTGGAACAGCTCGCCCAGCGCGGTCGAATCCGCCAGGAACTGGACGGCGGTGATCAGCACCTCGTGCGTGGCGCTGTCGCTGACCACGATCTGGTTGACGTGGCTGTTGCCGTTCAGCGCGTCGAAGGCGGACGAGATGTTCGCCGCCGTGTCGTGGACGCTGAGCTTGTAGGACGTCGAGTTCGCGTTCAGGAGCTCGGACAGCGCGGTCGCGTCGCTGGTGATCTGGGCGACGCTGAGCGTGATCGCGGCCGAGTCGGTGACCGAGATCGTCTTGACGTGGCTGTTGGCGTTCAGCGCGTCGAGCGCGGCGGAAATGTTGGCCGCGTTGTCGTTGATGCGGATCGTGTACGGGTTGCCGTTCTGGTTGTGCATGATCGACAGCGCGTGCGCATCCGCCGTCAGCTGCGCGACGCTGAGCAGCAGCACGCCGTTGTTGGAGATGACGATCGAGGTGATGTCCGCGTTCTGGTTCAGCGAGGCCAGGTTCATGCGGATGTTCGTCGACGTGTCGTCGACGGTCAGCAGCACCGGCGAATTGTCCTGGTTCTGCAGCTCGGAGAGCACCACCGCGTCGCTCGTGATCTGGGCGACGGTGACGGTGATCGGCGCGCTGTCGGAGACGATGATCGAGACGATGTCGGGGTTGCTCTGCAGCGCCCCGAGATTGGCCGAGATGTTCGCCGCGTTGTCGACGACGTCGATCTGCACGCCGGAATGATCGAAGTTGGAGAGCTTGCCCAGCGCCGAGGTGTCGGCGCCGACCTGCACCGCGGTCAGCGTCAGGGCCGCGTTGTCCGAGATCACGATCGAGCTGACGTTGGATTCCGCGTTCAGCCCGTCGAGGCCGGCGGCGATATGCGCGGCCGTATCCTGGACGACCAGCGTGACGGGCGAGCCGTTCTCGTTCTCAAGCTCGCCGACGGCCGTCGAATCGTTCAAGGCTTGCGCGACCGTGAGCGTGATCGTGGCATCGTCGGAGATGATGATGTGGTCGACCTGGGTGTTGGTGTTGAGCGAATCCAGCGCCGCCGAGATATGGGCGGCGGTGTCGAAGACCGCAACCTTGGCCGGCGTCGTGCCGTCGGAATAGAAGAGCTCGCTCAGCACCGTCGTGTCGGTCGAAAGCTGGGTGACGGTGACCTGCACTTCGGTGATGGTCGTCGGCGCGGTATCGTTGGTGACGATGACCTTGTTGACCTGGGTGTCCGCGTTGAGCGCATCGAGCGCGTTGGTGACATTCAGCGCGGTGTCCGCCACGGTCACGTTCGCGTGCGTGGCGCCGTCGGCATTGTAGAGCTCGCCGAGCGCGGTCGTGTCGCTGGTGATCTGCGAGACCGTGACGACGACCTCGTTGGTGGCGCTGTCGGAGACGACGATCTTGTCGACATGGGTGTTGGAGCTGAGCGCGTCGAGCGCCGAGGTGATGTCGGTCGCCGAGTCGTTGACCGCGACATGGGCCGGCGTCGTGCCGTTGGCCAGGAACAGCTCGCCGAGCGCGGCCGTGTCGTTGGCGGCCTGGGTCGCGGTGATCGTGACCTCGTGGCTCGCGCTGTCGGAGACGATGATCTTGTTGACCAGAGCGCTGGCGTTGAGCGAATTGAACGCCGCGCCGATATCCGCCGCCGTGTCGGAGACGATGACATGCACCGTCGAGGCGTTCTGGTTCTGGATCTCGCCGATCACGACCGCGTCGCTGGTGAGCTGGGCCACGGAGACGGTGATCTCGTTGTTGTCGGAGATCGTGATCTGGCCCACATGGCCGTTCGCCTGCAGCGCGTCGAGATTGGCGGTGACGGCGGCCGCCGTGTCGGTGACGTTGATCGAATAGGAGCCGTTGGTGATCTCGCCGAGCGCCGTGGTGTCGTTGGCGACCTGCGTGGCCGAGAGCGACAGCGCCGCGGACGGCGTGATCGTGATGTGGTCGACCTGGGTGGCGGAATTGAGCGTGTCGAACGCCGCGGAGATGTTGGCCGCGGTGTCGCTGATCGCGACATGCGCCGGCGTCGTGCCGTTGGACTGGAACAGCTCGCCCAAGGCCGTCGCGTCGGAGCCGAGCTGGGCGACCGTGATCGTCACCTCGGCGCTGCCGCTGTTGGAGACGATGATCTTGTCGACATGGGTGTTGGCGTTGAGCGCGTTGAAGGCCGTGGAGATGTTCGCCGCCGTGTCGCTGACCGCGACCTTGTCCGGCGTCGTGCCGTTGGCCTGGAACAGCTCGCCCAAGGCCGTCGTGTCGGACGCCGCCTGCGAGACGCTGATCGTCACCTCGTTGGTCGCGCTGTCGGAGACGATGATCTTGTCGACATGGGTGTTGGCGTTGAGCGCGTCGAAGGCCGAGGACAGGCTCGCCGCCGTGTCCTGGACCGCGACATGGGCCGGCGTCGTGCCGTTGGACTGGAACAGCTCGCCAAGCGCGGTGCCGTCGGACGCCGCCTGCGACGCGGTGATCGTCACCTCGGCCGAGCCGCTGTTGCTGACGACGATCTTGTCGACGTGGCTGTTGGCGTTCAGCGCATCGAAGGCGGACGAGATGTTCGCCGCCGTGTCGGAGACCGCGACATGGGCCGGCGTCGTGCCGTTGGCCTGGACCAGCTCGCCGAGCGCGGTGCTGTCGGTCCCGGCCTGCGCCGCGTTGATCGTGACCTCGTTGGTCACGCTGTCGGAGACGACGATCTTGTCGAGATGGGTGTTGGAATTGAGCGCGTCGAAGCTCGATGAGATGTTCGCGGCGGTGTCGTTGACCGCGGCCTTGTCCGGCGTCGTGCCGCCCGCCTGGAACAGCTCGGCCAGAGCCGTGCTGTCGGACGCGGCCTGCGCCACCGTGATCGTCACCTCGTTGGTGGCGCTGTCGGAGACGATGATCTTGTCGACATGGGTGTTGGAATTGAGCGCGTCGAACGCCGAGGAGATGTTGGCCGCCGTGTCAGAGACCGCGACATGCGCCGGCGTGACGCCGCCCGCCTGGAACAGCTCGCCCAGGGCTGTCGTGTCGGACGCTGCCTGCGAGACGCTGATCGTCACCTCGTTCGTGGCGCTGTTCGACACGATGATCTTGTCGACATGGGTATTGGCGTTGAGCGCGTTGAAGGCCGTGGAGATGTTCGCCGCCGTGTCGCTGACCGCGACCTTGTCCGGCGTCGTGCCGCCCGCCTGGAACAGCTCGCCCAAGGCCGTCGTGTCGGACGCCGCCTGCGAGACGCTGATCGTCACCTCGTTGGTCGCGCTGTCGGAGACGATGATCTTGTCGACATGGGTGTTGGCGTTCAGCGCGTCGAAGGCCGAGGACAGACTCGCCGCCGTGTCCTGGACCGCGACATGGGCCGGCGTCGTGCCGTTGGACTGGACCAGCTCGCCCAGCGCCGTCGTGTCAGCCGCCGCCTGAGCCGCGGTGATCGTCACCTCGGCGCTACCGCTGTTGTTGACGACGATCTTGTCGACATGGGTGTTGGAATTGAGCGCGTCGAAGGCGGACGAGATGTTCGCCGCCGTGTCGGAGACCGCGACATGGGCCGGCGTCGTGCCGTTGGCCTGGACCAGCTCGCCGAGCGCGGTGCTGTCGGTCCCGGCCTGGCTCGCGCTGATCGTCACCTCGTTGGTGGCGCTGTCGGAGACGATGATCTTGTCGACATGGCTGTTGCCGTTCAGCGCGTCGATGGCCGAGGAGATGGCGGCCGCCGTGTCGCTGACCGCGACATGGGCCGGCGTCGTGCCGTTCGACTGGAACAGCTCGCCGAGCGCCGTCGTGTCGGAACCGGCCTGGGCCGCGGTGATCGTCACCTCGGCGCTGCCGCTGTTGGAGACGATGATCTTGTCGACATGGGTGTTCGAATTGAGCGCATCGAACGCCGAGGCGACGTTCGCCGCCGTGTCGGAAACCGCGACATGGGCCGGCGTCGTGCCGTTCGCCTGGAACAGCTCGCCGAGCGCGGCGGAATCCGCCGCGGCCTGAGCGGCCGTAATGGTGACTTCATGCGTGGCGCTGTCGCTGACGATGATCTTGTCGACATGGCTGTTGGCGTTCAGCGCGTCGATGGCGCCCGCGATGTTCGACGCCGTATCGCTGACCGCGACATGGGCCGGCGTCGTGCCGTTGGCCTGGAACAGCTCGCCCAGCACGGTCGTGTCCGCCGCCGCCTGGGCCGCGGTGATCGTGACCTCGTTGGTGGCGCTGTCGGTGACGACGATCTTGTTGACGAGGGTGTTGAAGTTGAGGTTGCCGATCTGGGCGGCGATGGCGCCCGCCGTGTCGGCGACGATGATGTGGACGGGTGAGGCGTTCTGGTTGGTGATCTCGCCGATGACCGTGTTGTCGATAAACAGCTGGACGACCGAAACGGTGATCTCGTTGTTGTCGGAAATGACGATCGCCGTCACATGGCCGTTCGTCTGCAGGGCGTCCAGGTTCGTGGTGACGTTGGCGGCGGTGTCGGAGACGTGGATCGTGTAGGAGCCCTGGATCTCGCCGAGCGCGGTGGTGTCGGTCGCGACCTGGCCGGCGGTGAGCGTGAGGAAGCCGGTGGTGACGACGATCTTGTCGACATGGGTGTTGGAATTGAGCGCGTCCAGCGCCGAGGAGATGTTCGCGCCCGTGTCGGAGACCTTGACGTGCGCGGGCGTGGTGCCGTTCGCCAGGAACAGCTCGCCCAGTGCGGCGGTGTCGGAGCCGGCCTGCGCCGCGGTGATGGTCACCTCGTTGCTGCCGCTGTCGGTCACCGTGATCTTGGTGACGGAGCTGTTGGCGCTGAGCGAGTCGAAGGCCGAGGAGATGTTGGCGGCGGTGTCGTTCACGTGGAAAGAGACCGAGCTCGCATTGGCGTTGACGACCTTGGCGAGGGCGCCGGAATCGCTGGTGAACTGCGCGATGGTGAGGTTGATCGCCGAATTGTCGCTGTCGGTGATCACCGTGATGTGGGTGTTGGCCTGGAGCGCGTCGAGATTGGCCGAGATGTTCGCGCCGGTGTCCGACACTCTGAACGAGACCGGCCCGCTGTTGTTGTTCGTGACAATGGCGAGCGCGCCGGCGTCGTTGGCGATCTGCGACGCGGTCAGCGTCATGACGGCGCTGTTGGAGACCACGATCGAGGTGATGGTCGAAAGATGCGCCTCGACGGTGTCGAGGGTTCCGTCGGCCTGGATGTGGGCCGCGCTGTCCTTGAGCGTGACGTTGGCGGCGGTCGCGTTGGCGTTGACGAGCTCGCCGAGGACGTTCTGGTTGTTCGCCACCTGCGAGGCGGTCAGCGTGACGACGGCATTGTCGGAGATGACGACCGAGGTGACCTGGGAGCTGGCGCCGATGGTGGCGAAGCTGTTGCCGATATGGGCGGCGGTGTCGCGGACGGTGAGCTGGGCGGGCGAACTGTCCTGATTGATGAGCTTGCTGAGGGCGGTGGCGTCGGTGGTGAGCTTGGCGACGTTGAGCGTGATCGGGCTGTTATCGGCAATGATGATCTGGCTGATATGCGCATCGCCGTTGAGCGCGTTCAGCGCGGCTTGGATGTTCGCGGCCGAGTCGTCGATGTTGAAATTGGGGCCGGCGTCCAGCGTCGACTGGTTGGCTTCCCAAAACGCGACCGTGTAGTTGTTCGTCATTTGATGCCCCTGTTGCGCACGCATGCGCGCTCTGTTGCCCTCGCGGCTTCGTCTCTCTGGACGAACGCCACGGCGTCGCCGAATCCAGCTCGGCGTGACGGCCTGTAATATCTAATGTACTGGAAAGATTGTTTAACGGAAGCCATGGACATTACATTAATTTTCTGTCATTAAATGTCTAATAGCCTTGGAAATAAACGGAATTTTAAGCCTGTCCCCGCCGATCGCGTTGCGTCACGGCGCCACGCCGCGTACCCGGACCGTGCCCGCAATCCGCCTTATTAATTAAGGCCTTGGGGCTGCATCCGCGGGTCACCACAACCGCTGCCTACTCGACCAGGCGCACGTCCAGGGGCCGCTCGTCGCTGCGGCCGCGGTCGTCGACGGCGCGGACCCGGAACTGGCCGGCCCCGGCCGGCTGCCAATAGAGCGGCTCGCCCGGGGCGCTGCGCCCGACATAGGCGTCGTCGACGAACCAATAGAGCGCGTGCGCGTCCGCGTCGGTGGTGGCGTTCAGCGCCAGGCGCTCCCTCGCCTGCTCTTTGAGGCGCAGCACATAGGCGCTGCCGCGCAGCGGCGAGGTGATCCGCGGCGCGGCGCCGTCGGGCCGCCCCGCATCGGCGCAGCCCTCCGCGCGCGGCGGCTTGCGGCGCGGGATGCCCGCCTCGATGAAGACCTGCTGCAGGTCGGACGGCCAGAACTCGTAGATCTCCTGATGCACGCGCTTGCCGTCGTAAGGCGGACAGGCCGCCAGCCCCGTCGCGTCGTCGATCATCACCGGGCGGTGCACGTCGCTCACCCGGATGGGAGATTTGCCGGGGATGAACCAGGTCGTGCCGCGTTCCGGGCACCACTGGTTGGGAAGCGCGCCGCTGGCCAGGCAGATCTCGACGCGCGCAAGCCCTTTCGGCGGAGGCGGGGCGGGCCGGACCGCTTCGGGCCTGTCGGCCTCGACCGCGTCGGCGATCTCGAAGAAGAGCGGCGCCGCCGCGTCGACGCCGACGAAGGCGGGATTGCCCGAGCCGTCGAAATTGCCGACCCACACCACGAGCACGTAAGGCCCGAAGCTGCCCGCCGTCCACGCGTCGCGGAACGCCCAGGACGTTCCCGTCTTCCACGCGACGGGCGAATGCATCGGCTGTGCGCCCGCGCTCTCGTCGGGGCGCACGTGCTGGGCGAGCATGTCCATCACCATGTAGCTCGCTTCGGGGCTGATGAGCTGCGTGCCGGGGGCTTGGGCATCGGATGCGTTCAGCCTGAGCGGCTTGAGCCGGCCCTTGTTGACGAGCATCGCGTACATGCCGGCCAGCTCCTGCATGCTGACCTCGCCGCCGCCGAGCACCAGCGCGAGGCCGTAATGCTCCTCGCTCGCCATGTGCCCGATGCCGGCCTCCTGCAGGAACTGATAGAGATCGGGCCCGTGCAATTGCGCCGCGATCCACACCGCGGGGATGTTGCGGCTGCGGTTGAGCGCGTCGGTCGCGGTGATGGGGCCTAAGAACCGGCCGTCGAAATTCTCCGGCGTGTAGGGCCCGAACGAGGTCGGCACGTCGCGCAGCACGGTCTGCGGATGCGCGATGCCCTGGTCGAAGCCGAGCGCGTAGATGAAGGGCTTGAGCGTCGAGCCCGGCGAGCGCCGCGCGAGCGTGCCGTTCACCTGGCCTTTCAACTCCTTGTCGAAATAATCCGCCGAGCCGACCAATGCCTTGACGCTCATGTCGCGCGTGTCGACGAGGATCGCCGAGGCGTTGCGGATGCCGCTGGAGGCGCTGCGCGCGATGTGGTTCGCGATCTGCCGCTCGAGCAGGTGCTGCAGGTCGAGATCGAGCGTCGTCGTCACGCGCGGCCCGCTCTCGCCCGCCATGCGGCCCGCCCCGAGCACCTGCTCCACCGCATGCGGCGCCTCGAAGGGCAGCGAATTCAGCGGCCGGATCGTCATCGGCAGCGCGAAGAGCGGCTTCAGAGCCGCGTCTTTCGGATGACCTTTCAGCCAATGCGCATAGAGACGGTCGCGCGATGCCGTCAGCCGCTTGTTCTCGAACTGCGCCGGCGTGGCGCGCGACTGGCGCACGGGGTCCTGCGGGATGACCGCGAGCGTCAGGGCTTCCGGAAGCGTGAGATGGCGCACGGGCTTGCCGAAATAGATCAGGCTGGCGGCGCCGGCGCCTTCGACGTTGCGCCCGTACGGCGCCTCGTTCAGATAGGCTTCGAGGATGTCGTGCTTGGAATAGAAGAGCGTGAGCTGCACTGCGCGCGCGACCTGCTCGAGCTTGCCCAAAGGCGTGCGCGTGTTGATCGGCCACAGCAGGCGCGCAAGCTGCATGGTGATCGTCGAGCCGCCCTGGCGCGCGCCGCCACGGACGTAAGTGACGAACGCGCCACGTGTGAGGCCGTAAGGGTTGAAACCCGGATGCCACCAATACCAGCGGTCCTCGCGCAGCAGGACCGCGTCGACGAGATCGGGCGACATCTCCTCCAGCGGCACCCAGAGGCGGTAGCGCTCGTCGCTGGCCAGCGTCAGCCGCAGCAACCTGCCCTTGGCGTCCGTGACCGCGACCGAGGACGGCTTCCAGCTCGACAGCGGCGGATGCGGCCACAGACGGATGCCCGCCAGGATCGCTACGATGAGCAGAAGGCCGACAAGCCAGTTCTGCCATCGCACCACGAACCGGACGAGCATCCGTGTCACGGACGCACCACCGTCAGCATGTCGCCGCCCTTGGCGCGCGCCTGGATGCGGCGGTCGTACATCGACTCGCCGTATGCGGGCGGCACGATGAAGCGGCCCGCAGCGCTCGCCTTGATGCGATAGACGAACTCCTGCACGTCGGGCGTCGCCAAACCGTAGATCACCACGCGGTCCTCGCGCACGTCGCTGTAGGCCGGCGTCCAGGTCGAGGTCGGCTGGCGCAGCGTGCTCGTGAGCACCGGATCGAAGCCGCCGGGCAAGAGATCGACGATGGCGAGATCGCTCTCGCCCTTGTCGCCGGTGGCACGGATCTTCAGATGCACGTCGATCTCCTCGCCGAGCGTGATCTTGTCGAGCGCGCCCCCTTTCGTGTCGGTGTATTCGCGCAGGATCTCGAGCCCGTTCTTGATCTCGGTGGTCGGCACGTCGCGGTCGTAACCCGCCTGCGCCACCATCGCCCAGGCGGGGAGCGGGCTCGCGTCGTTGACGCGCAAGCCCGTCGCCAGGCCGCTGAAGCTTCCCGCCTGCAGCATGTTGTTCTGCAGCTTGGTGACCCCGAACTGCGCGCCGTTGGCATGCATCTCGGCGATGGAGAGCTTGTCGACCGCGCTTGCGCTCGAGCTCGCATACGCATCGAAGGCCAGCATCGCCATCGCCGCCGAGAGCGTGTTGAACTGGTTGACCTCTAGCGGCTTTGCCACGTTCTCCATCGCGCGCGGCGGCAGCGCCTTCGCCCGGTCGGGGAAGTGCTTGGCGAGCAGGTAGAGCACCGTCGAATCGTCGATCAGCGGATCGTCGTAATCGGCGTAAGTGTAGCTGCCGTCATCCGTGCGCCGTTCGAGATGCGCCTGCAGCGGCGAGATCAGCTTGCCCGCCTGATCGTCCTGCTTGAGCAGCGCATAGGACGCCGCCAGCCATCCGGCCGCGAGGTCGGTGCGCCAGGTGTTGGGATAGGCCTCCTCCAGCCGCTTCTGCACCGAGGCGATGTCGTTGGTGGTGACGTTGCCCTGGCGCGTGAGCAGATAGACCGCATAGGCGCGCTCGCGCAGGCGGTACAGCGTGGTCGCGCTGTCGTCGTCGGCGAGGAGCTGCAGGAAGCGGTTGCCGTTGTCGATGACGTCCTTCGGGACGGCGACGCCGCGGTCGCGCGCCTCGATGAGGAAATGCATCGCATAGGCCGAGACGAACGGCTCGGAATCCGGCGTCGCGGTCCACAACCCGAAGCCGCCCTGCTCGTTCTGGCGCGAGCGGATCGCGTCGATCTGCCCGGCCAGCGCATCGCCTTTCGACGGGCCGCCAAGTCCCGGCTGCAACGCGCGCGCGAAGGCAGGGACAGAAGACCATTTGCTGGCGACGAGGCGCGGCATCGACGCGCTCACGATCTGCTCGGTGCAATAATTGTCGGTGTTGACGAGCCAGCTCGTCAGCCCCTGCGACAGCGCCAGCGGCACCGTCGAGACGCTGGCGTCGCGCGTCGCGTAAGCATCGTACATATGACGCAGATCGGCGACGGTCTTGCCCGTGTTCGGCGCAAGCCGCGAGAAGCTCACCTGCATGCGATAGGCCGCGGCCGGGCGCACCGAGACGTCGACGCGCTGGCTCGCGGATTTCGCACCCGCGCTCGCGGTGAAGATCAGCGCGCCGGAGCCCAGCGTCCCCGTCGCCTTGACGCGGAACGTCGCCACGCTCTCATGCATCGGCGCGATGGCGAGCTTCTGCACGTTGCCGCCCAGGACCTGAAGCTGCGGCCCCGTCTTGAGCGCTATCATGACCGGCATCGCAGCGGTCCCCGCGCGTGCGATATTGTTGGAGACGCCGACCCCGATCTCGGCCTCGTCGCCGGGCGCCAGCGTCGTCGGCGCATCGGGCGAGAGCACGAAATCGCCGCGCACCGTGGACGAGCCTTCCGCCGTGCCGATGAGGTCGGGCGTCACCGCCACTGCCATCACGCGCAGCTTGCCGTGGAAATAATCCGGCACCGCGTATTGGAAATCCTTCTCGCCGTTGATGTCGACGATGCCGGACCAGTAGACCACGGGCTTGTCTCTACGGCGCTTGAAGGGATTGAGCTGGCGCCCGATCGCGTCGCCGCCGTCGCCGCCGGGCGCCGCGGCCGCGGCCATCAGCTTCTTGAAGTCGGGCAGGATGAGATCGAGGATCTGCGACGACTGCACGTCGAGCATGCGCTTGCGGAAGAAGAACGTCAGCGGGTCGCCGAGCTTGTAATGCGCGACCTGGAGGATGCCTTCGTCCACCGCGAACAGCACGACGCGCGCGGGCTTGGCCGCGTGCAGCTTGAACGTGGCGGTCGTGCCCGGCTTGACGAGCTCCGGCGCGTCGATGGTCATCGCGTTGCGCCGCGCATCGACGTTCACCGAGAACGGCACCACGCCGTAGCTGAGCGGGCTCATGAAGATCTCGTCCGAGGACGGATCGCGGATGTACTGCACGTTGATGTAGCCGTTGCCCTCGAAGCCCGCGGGCACCGAGATGTGCTGCACCGAGTTCGTGGTCTTGGCCGTGAACCAGGCATGGGCATAGACCTTGTCGCGCTCGATGGTGATGAGGCCGCTGCCCGCATACGGCGCGCGCAGCGAGATCTCGATCGGCTCGCCGGGCGCGTAATCGTCCTTGGAGAGCTTGATCTGCAGCTCGGCGTTGCGGTCGAGCGAGCGCGACAGATTGGCGTCGCCCTGGACCGAATATTCGACGCGGTTCACCTCCAAATCGCCCTGGCGCACGAGCAGCGCGAAATCGCCCGGCTTGTCGGTCGGCAAGGCGTAGTCGAGCCCGCCCGCGGGGATGACGAGCGCCGCGGAACTGATCGGGATCTCCTTCAGCCGCGACTCGTATTTGTAGACGCCGGAATCCTGCTTGGTGAGGACGGAGATGTAGCGCCGCTCGATGAGCTGCGCGGTGAGGCCCTTGAGCTCGATCGATTTGGTCTCGTGATCGATCGCGATCAGATGCACGGCGCGCGGGCTGCCCCGCTTCACATAGGAGAGATCGTCGGCGGCCTTGTAGCCCACCAGCCAGGAATTGCTCGACACCAGCGTCTCGGCGCTCGCCGCGACGTTGCGCCCGCCCTCGGCCTCGTAGACCTTGGCGAGGAAGCCGAGGCGGTAGGTCGCGTCGGCGTATTTCTTGAGCGCCAGATCGAACTCGGCATGGCCCTTGTCGTCGGTCTTGCCGTCCTGGAGCTGCGTCGTATAGCCGTCCTTGGCGTGGCGCAAATCGTAGAAATGATAGTCCGGCCAGCCGTGGAACGCAGGGAAGGTCGGATTGAGCGTCAGCGTCGCCTCGACGCGCCGGTTTGCGGCCGGCGTGCCGAAAAGATTGCGCGCATCCACGATGCCCTTGAGCTGGCCAGGCGCTACCCAGCCGTCGGCGACGTGCGCCGAAAGGGTCGCATCCACCTTCATGCTGTCGGGCAGGAACTCCTTCACCGACACGGTGGTCGAGCCGATGGAGATCTCGTCCTTGTCCTTGCCCACGAGATAGAGGTTCACCGCCCAGGTGCCCGTGGGCGCCGTCTCGCTCGGCTGATAGGAAAGCTCGCTGAAGCCCGAGGCGTCGACGGTCACGACAAGCTTCTTCACCGTCACGCCGCGCGGATCGACGATCTCCGCCACAAGGGGGACCCCCGCCGGGCTCTTGGCCCAGCTCGCCGTGCGCACGATGAGGCCGATATGGAACAGGTCGCCCGGGCGATAGATGCCGCGGTCTGAGAACAGGTACGCCGACAGCTCGCCTGCGTTCAGCGCATTGGCCTCGCCGCCGACGTCGAAGCGCGAATAGTCGAGCTTGCGGTCGCTGCCGTTGATCGGCAGGAACGAGAGGTCGTCGCCCTTGGTCACCAGATACATGGACGGCTTCTTCTCGTGCTCCAGACCTTTCAGCGTTGGGAAATGCACCACGCCGTCGGCACTGCTCGTCTCGCTGAACAGCGTCTGACCGTTTATCGCCAGGATGGAGACGGTAGCGCCCGCGACCGGCTGGCCGGTGCGGATCGACTGCACGAAGACGTCGCGGCTGCCGTCGAGCGCCTTCTTGGCGAGAAGGCCCAGATCCGTCACCACGATCAGGCGGGTGTCCGACGTCTCGTCGCTGCTGCTGGCGTCGCCGGAGGTATCGTCGCTGGTCTCGGAATCGGCGTCGTCGTCGCTCGTCGTATCGTCGCTCGCCTCCGCCTTCTTCTTCGGCGGCGCATAGGACGCGAGGTGGAGCAGGAAGACGCCATGCTTTCCCTCTTTCAGGTACTGGCCGAGATCGACGCCCTCGTAATGCGCACTGCCGGGATCGCTTTTGGGGAAGACGCGCGTGTTCTCGAAGCGCTCGACGATATGGTCCTCGCCCATGCGATAGGAAAGGTCGGGCTTGGAATAGGTGCCGTCGTTGAAGCTCACCAGATGCTGGAGCTGGTCGGGCAGCACGCGCCCGATGGTGAGCTTCATGCCCGGCACGTTGCGCGAGACGACCGAGACGCGCTTGTCGCCGCTCAGCGACAGCAGCGAGCCGTCCGCCATGAAGTGCAGGAGCTTGGGATAGTCCGGCACCTCGACCACGTCGCGGTATTTGTAGCCGAAGATATAGCCGCCGAAGGATTTGAGCCCCGCATTGACGTGCACGAAGACGCGCTGGCCGGGCTCGGCGTGGAACTTGAAGCTCTGCGCTTCGGAGAATTCCTTCTCGGTCGGCACCAGATCGAGCTTGATCTTCCGCGACTGGCGCAACACGTCCTCACTCACCTGTCCCGTCGACCAGCCATAGGGCGGATCGTCGTCGTCCTGGCTGACACCCTTCTTGCGCTTGGGCAGCACCCAGGCCTCGGTCGCGGCGGCGAGATCGCTGCCCTTCACAGCGTCGCTGAGGCCCAGCACCAGCACCTGCTCGGGCTCGTAGCGGTCGTTGTTGACCAGCGTGGGCGTGATCTCCGTGACCCTCAGGCTGTAGAGCCCGGGCACCGCGACCCCCATGGTGAGCGTATCCTTGGTCGGATCGCCGCCGCGCGCGCTGCGCACGCCCTCGCTCAGGAAAAGCTGAACCTGGTCGTCGTCATGCGGCAGCGCCAGGGGCTCGGAATGGACCCAGGCGTGGGTCTTGGTCGTGTCGTAAGTGACGGTGAAGCCGAGCGGGGTGGCGAGCGCGCCCGTCGTGTCGCGGCCCATAAGCTTGAGCGCGACGCGCTTCTCCAGCTCCGCCGGATCGACCGGATAGTTGAAGGTGAGCTGCATGATCGTCTTCTTCGCCGCCGGGTTCTCAGGGTCCTGGTAGAACTCCTTGGTGCCCTCGCTTACCGAAAAGCCCGGCATGTCGAAGGTGAAATGGTCGTCGGCGACGAGCACATGGGCTGCGAAGGCCTGCGCCGGATCGAACTGCACCTCTTCGTGCAGGCCCACCGGCCAGTCCTGCGCCGGCTTGAAGATGAGCGTGCGGTCGTCGCTCCAGCTCCACGCGCCCTTGAGTGCGGGGTCCATGGTGATGCCGCTCTTCACGGGCTTGCCGACGAGCGCGAGGGGCGCCACCGAGCCCGAGAACTTCACCGTCAGGGGATGGATGACGGTCTTGGGGCCGGCGTCGTCATAGTAATAAGTGATGGCAGGCGTCTGGACCTCGAAGGTGATGCGGTCCGGCTCCGGCGGGCGCGGCAGGTGCAAGTACCACAGCACCCCGAAATAGCCGCCCAGCACCAGCGCAACCACGCTGAGCGTGGCGCCCAGATACTGGCGCGGATTCGCGCTCATCGAGGACGACGCCTTGCCGACCCAGGCGGGCGGCGTCCAGGCCACGCGGCCGAAGATCCTGGGCAGCAAATCCGCCAGGAACGTATAGGTCCAGCGCGCGGCGCGCACCGGCAGCATCGCCAGGAATCGAATCAAGTCCATAACGCCCCCTTGAGACGGTCGCCCGCCCCGATTCTCAAATCGCCGCCAGCTTAGCATCCCAAGGCAATCGTCGCCCGCGACCCTGCCGCATCCGGCACAGCCCGTTCAGGACTCAAAAACCTTGGAAGATCGCTTCGCCAGCACCACTTTCAACGCCGAAAACCGTGCTCGGCGTCGTGTAGAAAAAAACCGTCAAACCTTGACCGAATTGCGACATGCAAGAGCAAGCTTGAAAAAATCGTTGATACACTTTGCAGCAATTCGCGAGCACGCGCGCCAAACTCAAAACAGATCGTCCTCGCCCGCTTCAGGCAGGTGACCCACGGCAACAGACGTCTTCCGACGTCCGGCCGGGGTAAGCTCCTGGTTCGCAGATCGTTTGGGCGACATCCGTCAGCGTGGCTCGGGCGACGCGCCTTTGGCCGCCATGCGCTGAAGCTGGAGCTGACGCAGGGCGTCCAGCCTATCCCGCGCCAGCGTCATACCCGGCTCGCGCTCGAGCACGCATTGCAGAACGCGCGCCGCCCCACTGAGGTCGCCGGCGGCAACGAGCATCTCCGCGCGCCCGATATGGCCCCACACATGGGAACCGTTGGCGCAGATCGCGTGGTCGTAGAAGGCGAGCGCTTCCTGGATGCGGCCTTGCTCGCCTTCGATGCGGCCAAGCTTGGCGAGCACCGGCGCGCAATCGATGTCCTGCGCCAGCAGCTCGCGAAAGATGCGCTCGGCGGCGACATGGTTGCGCTGCTTCAGAAGGCCGTCGGCGAGTTTGAAGCGCTGCCGGAAGTCGGTATCCGCGTGACTTTTCGCGAGCGAAGGATTGAGCGCAAGCGCACGCTCGAACAGCGCGCCGGCGCCCTCGTGGTCGGCCGTGCGCTGCTTCAGCTCGCCCAAGCGATAGATCGCCCAGGCGGAGTCCGGCTTCTGCTCCAGGATTTCCTGATAAGCGCGCTCGGCTTCGGCGAACCGGCCTTCCCTCCACAGCCGGTTGGCGTCTTCGAACAGATCTCCCGATGCAGCTTTGTCGGACAAGCAGACCCCGCGACACGCGTTCTGCCGGCGCCTCGCCGGGCGCTGGAACGTATCGCGCGCACCGGGCGCGATCAATCAAGTTCACATAGGCCTTGCGCGACGGCGAGTGATTGTCCTGCCGTGGCGGCCGGAAGAAAGCACCTCCCCCGCGCCGAAATGGGTCGCAACCAGCCTCATCACGCCATTCCGACGGCTTCGCGCAAACCCGTCAGCGCCGGTGTGTCCCGTGACGCCTCTGCTATGATGGGCACGCCCAAAAGGGAACCCGCCGTGACCAGACCCGCACTCCTCATCGCGCTCGCCGCCTGCTGGATCGCCGCCGCGGCGGCATCGGCGGCGCCCTCGCCGTCGCAATGCCGGGCGCGCGCCAACGATACGCGGGCCAAGCTCCTGGAATGCATCGGCGGGCGTTCGCTGTGGAAGCATCTGGCGCATTTCCAGAAGATCGCCGACGCCAATCCGGACCGCGACGGCCACGGCAATCGCGACACCGGCACGCCCGGCTATCTTGCCTCCGTCGATTATGTCGCGCGGCTGATGCGCGGCGCCGGCTATCGCGTGACGATCCAGCCCTATGAGTGGAAGCATTTCGACATCCTGGGCACGCCGAGCTTCGACATCGGCGGACGGGCTGTCGAAGAAGGCTGGTCCGTCGTCCGGCTGTCCGGCAGTGGAACGCTTACGGCCGGCGTGCAGGCCGTTGCCGCTTCCGGCAGCGGCTGCGCCGCGCAGGAGTTCGCAGGCTTCGTGCGCGGCCGAGTCGCCTTGCTTCGCCGCGGGCCGTGCGAACCCGATACGCAGGTTGCCAATGCGCAAGACGCGGGCGCCGGCGCCGTCATCTTCTACGGCGGCGAGGAACGCGGACGGCGCAGCGATGCGGTCCGGCTCACCGAGTCGGCGGGCATTCCGGTGCTTGCCGTGTCGCATGAGCTGGGCGCGGCGCGCGAGGCGCGGATCGACGTCCAGACGCAGCGAAAATCCGACACCGATTACAATCTGATCGCCGATTCGCGGTTCGGAGACGCCCGGCACACCGTCGTGGTGGACGGCCATCTCGATTCGATCTACGGCGCCGGCATGCTGGACAACGCCTCGGGCTCGACGACGATTCTGGAGATCGCACTCGCGCTCGCCCACACCAAGACGCACAACCGGCTGCGCTACATCTGGTTCGGCGGCGAGGAGCTCGGCCTTCTGGGCTCGCATTATTACACGAAGACGCTGAGCGCCGACGACTTGCGCAAAATCGCCTTCGACATCGACGTGGACGTGACAGCGACGCCGAATTTCGACGTGCTGATCGCCGATCCCGCCAAGGCGCGCAACGTGGACAAGTTTCCGCCCGACGTCGTGCCAGGGTCGCGCATCGGCAACCGCGCCTTCACCGACTATTTCCGCTCCGCCGGGATCGTCTCGCGCGTGGCGGGCTTCGGCAATGACGGCACCGATTCCAACGCCTTCAGCCTGGTGGGCGTGCCCAACAGCGGAATCCTCACCCAGCAGGATTGCTGCAAGAAGCGCTGGGAGACGAGCCTGTGGGGCGGGTTCCTGGGCAACTACGAAGGCAAGGTGCCCGGCCACAATGGCGGCTGCGTCGACAACCCGCACCGCTGGTGCGACAACCTCTCCAACAACGACGCCTTCGTGTTCGACTTCGTGTCGAAAGCCGTCGCCGCCGTCACCCTGACGCTGGCCAACGACAAGTCGCTGAGGCACTGAACGCCATGAGGAGATTCGCCGCAATAGCGCTGGTGCTGTGCGGCTGTGATCAGGGGATAAGCCGGCTTCCGCATGGATATAGCTATGTGCAGATCGACGGTGTGAACGGCATGATTGTCGCCGACGCCACGCACGAGGTCGCCGTCGAACCGAACGTCAAGCGGTATGCACTCGTCGGCGATTTCGTCGTAGGAGAAAGGAATGATGCGGAATTGAGCCCGAAGCTTTCAAGACGTTTTGGATATTTCATATTCGACACACGGGACGGAAAATACGTCGAGGGATTGAGCGAACGACAATTCGAAAAGGAATTGGGGGCGCGAGGCTTGCCCTCGCACCCCTTGTAAGCCGCTTTCGCGTCCGGCGCTTAAGGCGTGAGCGTGTAGATGACGCCGGCGCCGCTTGCGCCGCCATATTGCGTCGTTCCGTAGAGCTTGCCGTCCTTCAAGACCAGATTGCTGATCGTGAACTGCCCGTCGCTGCCGCCGGTGAAGGTGTAGAGCAGCTTGTAGTTCCAGGCGCCGTGCATGGGCGTGAGCTCGAAGATCGTTCCCGCGCTGTCGTCGCCGTCGCAATGCGTCGTGCCGAAGATATTGCCCGCATCGTCGAGCAGGAGATTGCGGAAGCTTCCCGAGATGCCCCATCCCGGAACGCTGGCGAGCACGGTGAACTTCAGGCTTCCCTTCTTGAGCTTGAAGACCGTGCCGCCGCCGGCCGTGCCGCCTTGCGTCGCGGCGCCGTAGAGATTGCCGGCGGCATCGGCGACGAAACCGGCATAGGGATAGGCGCCGTCATCCGCGTTCTGGAAGCTGTGAAGAATGGACTCCGTCCACGCAGGCCCGGGCGCCAGCTTGAAGATCGTGCCGAACCCGGCATCGCCTCCGACCGACGTCGTGCCGTAGAGATTGCCGGCCGCGTCGAAGGTCACGCCGGCGAGCGGTGCCGCGCCGTCCGTGCCCGTGCCGAAGCTGTAGAGCACGACCTCTGTCCACGCTCCGCCCTTTTTCACGGGCGCGACGAGTTCGAACACGGTGCCGTTGCCGGAGGTCCCGCCCGCGGCCGTGGTGCCGTAGAGATTCCCCGCCGCGTCCATGGTCAGGCCGGCCTGGGGATCGGCGCCGTCCGTGCCGCCCGCGAAGCTGTAGAGGACTTTCTCCATCCCGCCCTTCGCCCGGAACACGGTTCCCACCCCCGCGGCGCCGCCGGCAGTGGTCGTGCCGAACAACGCGCCGTTCGAATCCATGATGACGCCGCCATTCGGTGCGGCACCGTCGGAGCCGCCGGCGAAGCTATGCAGCACCACCTCGCGGCCATTGCCCGTGACCCTGAAGACCACGCCGTTGCCGGAATCGCCGCCCGAAACGGCCGTGCCGTAGAGATTGCCCGTCGGGCCCATCACGAAGCCGTCGACGGGATTGCCGCCGTCGCTGCCGCCGGTGAAATTGTGGACGACGCTCAAGCTCTGCGCTTGGGCACCAGGGATCGCGAGCCCGGCCGCGCAGGCAAGCGCCAGCCCGAGCTTGATGGACGATGCCGATTGGGGATTCATGAATCTCGCCTCCGCCCTTTGCGGTTCCCGCGAGGGTATAGCACGTTCGCGGGACGCGCGCTCGGGCCGATTGTGCCCGAATTCCGCGGCTTACCGAAGCTTCATGTCTGCGAATTCACGCCTGGGGGCAGTCCGCCGGTGGCACTCTTGCCGCGAAGCCCTTCGGGAGAGCGCCATGTTGTCCAGATCCCTCTGCGTCGCCGTCGTCATGCTCCTTGCCGGGCCGGCGCTGGCGCAGCCCATGCCGCAAACCTGCCAGCGTCAAGGCCATGAACGCACCGCGTCGCCGCAGCACGCCGCCGCGCGGCAGGCGATGCATCAGGCCTGCGCCGCCGACTTCGCGAAATACTGTGCAAACGTGCCCAAAGGGTGCGGGCGTCCGATGCAATGCTTGAAGGCGCATGAGTCCGAAGTGTCGAGCCAATGCGCCCAGGCGTGGCAGAGCCTTCACGCGACGCGCTCCTGATCAAATAGACGGGATATGCCGGCGCAGCGCTTCCAAAGCGCAGCGCAAGGGATGATCATGCGCCCGCTTTTGACCGTCGGGGGAGCGCATGAAGCCGTTCGCGATCGCGATCATTGTCCTCATCGCGTCCATCGCAACGGCTGAGGCCGCGCCCGGCGACGGCGTCTATGCGCGCGCCGGCCGGATCGTTTCCGCCGGCGACGGAGCGCGGCTGAATTTCGTCTGCATGGGCCGCGGCTCGCCGGCCGTCGTGTTCGACTCCGGCTGGGAGGATTGGGCGCCGGTCTGGGCGATCGTGCAGCCGCAGGTCGCCAAGTGGACGCGCGCCTGCAGCTACGATCGCGCCGGCGCGGGCTTCAGCGAGGCCGGACCGATGCCGCGCACCAGCGCGCGAATCGCGACCGAGCTCCACACCGCGCTTAATAGTGTGGGCGTCGCGGGGCCGTATATCCTCGTCGGCCATGCGTTCGGCGGCGACAATGTCCGCGCCTTCGCCGATCTCTTCATGTCCGACGTCGCGGGACTGGTTCTTGTCGAGGCCGACGCCACCGAACTCATGTCCCGGCAGAGGCAGGACCGCGATCACAAGGGGCATGCCGATCTGCCCGTGGAATTGCGCGCCTGCCGCGACGCCATCGCCCGGCACAAGCCGCTTCCGCTGCTCGGTTCGGGCAGCACGCAAACCTGCGCGCAGCAATTCTTCCGCGGCCTGCCGGAGGCGCGATGGTCGCCCGAACTCAACGCGAAGCTGATGGAGATCGCCAACACGAAGGTCGCGATGTACGACGCCTACGCCTCCGAAATGGAGGAGACGGCACGCGACGAGGATTTCCTGACGAAGAACGTCCGCTCGCTGGGCAACCGTCCCCTTCGCGTGCTCACGACCGGCTATCACGCCCACGGCTTCTTCGACCCGAAGCGGGTGTGGACCGCGCAAGAGCTCGCATACGAGCGAGACGTCCAGGCGGCACAGGCGCGCTGGCTCCCATTGTCCACGAACGCGAAGCAGATGTTCACGCACAAGAGCTCGGAATATATCCCGTTCGACGATCCCGGCTTCGTCGTCGGCGCCATCCGCGAGGTCTACGACCAGAGCAGGAAGCCGTGACGGCAGCCCTCAAGCGGCGAGCAGGGCGCGAAGACGCGTAGCCAGCGTGGCCGCGTCCGGGCCCACCACGACATGGACGTTCCGCGGCTTGGGCCTGACGATGCCGCGGGCGCCGAGCGCGTTCAGGCGGGCTTCGTCCACGATCGCGGGATCGGCGACGTCGACGCGCAGCCGGCTCGCGCCCGTCGCGACCGCGCGGACGTTGCCGCCGCCCCCGAGCGCGGCAAGCAGCGCGTCCGCGTCGGCGATGTCGTGACGCGCGGGGGCGGCTTCACCGGCCGCCATGGCGTCGCGGATCTCGCCCGCGACCTGATCGGCCACGGGTCCGAGCACGACCTGGAGAGCCTTTGCCGAGGGCCGCACGACGCCGCGCGATCCAAGCGCCTTCAATTGCGCCTCGTCGATTTTGGACGCGTCGTTCACGATCAGCCGCAGGCGCGTCGTGCAGGCGTCGACGCTGACGAGATTGGCGGACCCGCCAAGCGCCGCGACGAACCGCGCGCCGCGCGTTCCTCGCGCGACCGCCGCATCGGCCACAGCCTCGCCCTCATCCTCGCGGCCCAGCGTCTTGAGATCGAACGTGCGGATGGCGAAGCGGAACAGCCCGTAATAGAGCGCGAAATAGACCGCGCCCACCGGCAGGAGCAGCCAGGGCCGTGTCGCCTTGCCGAAATTGATCACATAGTCGAACAGACCGGCCGAGAAGCCGAAGCCGAGCTTCACGCCCAGCATGTCCATGATGACCATCGAGACGCCGGTGAGCAGCGCGTGGATGGCGTAAAGCATCGGCGCGAGGAACATGAAGCTGAACTCGATCGGCTCGGTGACGCCGGTGAGGAAGGCGGTGAGCGCCATGGACAAAAGCGCGCCGCCCACGGCCTTGCGCCGCTCGGGTTTGGCCGAGCGGTACATCGCCAGGCACGCCGCCGGCAGGCCGAACATCATCACCGGGAAGAAGCCGGACATGAACCGTCCCGCCGTCGGATCGCCCGCGAAGAAGCGCTTCAGATCGCCCGTGACGCCGTGATAGTCGCCGACGATGAACCAGGCGATGTTGTTGAGGATGTGGTGCAGGCCGGTGACGATCAGAAGCCGGTTCAGCACGCCGTAGATGAAGAGGCCCACGGGGCCGGCGCCGATGACGGCGTGGCTCGCCGTGTCGATGCCGCCGGAGACGTCCGTCCAGCTCAAGCCCAGCACGGCGCCGAGGCCAAGCCCCGCGACGCCGCTGGCGATCGGCACGAAACGCCGTCCGCCGAAGAAGGCCAGATATTCCGGCAGGCGGATGTCGCGGTAGCGGTTGTACAGCCATCCCGCGATCAGGCCCGATGCGATGCCGGTGGGCACGCTCAGCTTCGCGAGCGCCTGCTCCTTGAACGCCTGGGCCGCCAGATCGCGCGCCGCCGCACCGTATTGCGTCAAAGCTTGCGGCGGCACGCTCATCAGCGCGGCGGCGGCCTTGGTTGCCACCAAAAAGCAGACCGCGCCGGCCAGGCCCGCGGCACCATGATTTTCCTTCGCCAGCCCGACCGCGACGCCGATCGCGAACAGAAGACCGAGATTGGCGAAGATCGCATCGCCCGCCGCGGCGATAAAGGAGACATTGAGCAGGTCGGGTTGGCCAAGCCTCAAGAGCAGACCCGCCGCCGGCAGGACCGCGATCGGCAGCATCAGCGCGCGGCCCAGCGGCTGCAGGCTTTCGGCGAAAGCTCTCATGATCTAAGCCTCCCTTCGGGCCACGGCGCGAACGGCCTCGGGCGTGGTTTGCTGCAGGGCTTCCGCCGCCACGGCGCGGCAGCGTTCGATATCGAGCACGCGCACTGCCGCCTTGGTCGCGGCGATCGCGGAGGGCGGCACGGAAAACTCCTCGACGCCCAGCCCGATCAGGATCGGCGCCGCCAGCGGATCGGCCGCGAGACCGCCGCACATGCAGACCTTCTTCGAATGCGCGCGCGCGCCTTTCGCGGCCGCAGCGATCATCCGCAAGACCGCCGGATGCAGCGCGTCGATCTGGGACGCAAGCTGCGGATGAGAGCGGTCCATCGCCAGCGTGTATTGGGTGAGGTCGTTGGTGCCGATGGAGATGAAATCGGCCTCGCTCGCGAGCTGGTCGGCGAGCACGGCCGAGGCCGGCGTCTCCACCATGACGCCGAGCGCGATGCTCTCCTCCATGCCACATTCGCGCTTCAGGCTTTCGATCATCGCGCGCACCGATCTGAGCTCGGACAGCGACACCACCATCGGCAGCATCACCCGCGCCCACGGCCGCACGCGCAGGATCGCGGCGAGCTGGGCGCGCAACAGATCCGGCCGCCACAACCCGGTGCGGATGCCGCGCAGCCCGAGCGCGGGATTGTCCTCCCTGGGCAGCCGCAGATAAGGCACCGGCTTGTCGCCGCCGATATCGAAGCAGCGGATGATGAGCGGCCGCCCGTCGAGCGCCGAGGCGATGGCCTGATAGCTCTCCCATTGCTCGTCTTCGGATGGTGCCGTGTCGCGATCCTGGAACAGGAACTCGGTGCGCAACAGGCCGCAGCCTTCCGCGCCGAGCGCGACCGCGGTGCGGGCCTCCTGCGCGCCGCTGCCGAGATTGGCGAACACCTCGATGCGCGTGCCGTCGGCGGTGAAGCAGTCTTCGAGAGCATGCGCTTGCGCCTCGCGTCCCCGTGCCGCGCAGACCGCGAGCGCCGCGCGCGCTTGCGCGAGCTCGGACGCTTCCGGAGCGACGTGCAGCACGCCATTGTCGGCGTCGAGGATGAGCGTGGTACCGTCGGCGATTGTCGTGATAGCGGCTCCCACGCCGGCAAGCGCGGGAAGGCCGAGCCCGGCAGCGAGGATCGCGACATGCGAAGTCGGCCCGCCTCCGGCCGAGCACAATCCCGCCACGCGCCCCGGTCCGAGCGTGATGAGCTGCGAGGGCAGGAAATCCGCCGCCAGCAGGATCGCATCCGGCGGCAGGTCCGGCGCCGGCGGTTCGGCGCCGGTGAGGATCCCGACAAGCTGGGTCTCCATGTCGAGAAGATCCTGCGCGCGCTCGCGCATCAGCGCATTGTCCATCGCGCGCAAGGCCGCGGCCGCGTCGCGCAGGCTCGCGCGCCAGGCGAACGCCGCGCTCTTTCCGCGTTCGATCATGACCCGCGCCGCGTCCAGAAGCTCGGGATCGTCGAGCAACGCGACATGGGCGCCGAGGATGCCGCGACGCGCGGGATCGTCGCCGGCGGCCTGTGCTTCGAGCCGCGCGCGCAATTGGCCAAGCGCGCCGTCGAGCGCCGCCCTCTCGCGGGCGATGCCGGCGCCCTCTTCCGCGACTGGGATCTCCGCGGGCTTGAACTGGACGGCCCGGCCTATGGCCATGCCCGGCGCGGCGCAAACGCCGCGCAGGCTTTTTCCCAAGACCGCGGCAGGTTCAGCGGGCGAGCGGGGCTCGGCGGCGGCGCTTTTCGCCGGCGTCTCTCCGAGCCCGGCCGTGACGAGCTCGCACAGCGCCGCGACGGCTTTTTCGGCGTCGCCGCCCACAGCACTGATGCCGACGCGCTCGCCATGCTTGACGCCTAGGGACATCAGCGCCACGACGCTCTTCGCGTTGACGCGCTTTGCGCCGCGGACGAGCTGGATATCGCAGTCGAAGCGCTTGGCGGCGTTGGCGAGCACGGCGGCGGGGCGCGCATGGATGCCATGGGCGAGCATGACGGCGACATCGCGGCCGGCTTCTTGCGCCTTATCCTTCCGCGCGGCGACGGCAAGGTCCGCAAGCGGCGCGATCTCCATCAGGAATTCACCCGCTGTAACGCGGCGTGCGGGACTTTTGCGCACGATGCGGAACTTGTCGCCGTTGATGAGCACGACGGGCGAGATCAGGCTCTTGGCCCGCTCGAAGACGAAATCCAGGTCGAAGCGCAGCAGCGGATCGCCCGTCTTGACCGAGCGGCCCTCCGCGGTCTCGCCGACGAAACCCTGGCCGTGCAGCGCGACCGTCTCGAGCCCCACATGGATGAGGATCTCCGCGCCGTTCGAGGCGCGCAGGGTCACGGCGTGCTTGGCTGAGGAGATCACGACCCCGTCACACGGCGCGCGCACCGACGCAGCCGTCGGATCGATGGCCAGGCCGTCACCCAGGATGCGCTGCGAGAAGACGGGATCGGGCACTTCGTCGAGCGCGCTCACCCAGCCGTCGATCGGCGCCACGAGCACGAGGTTCGTCATGGGCGGGGCACAAGCTGCACGAAGTTCAGCGCCCAGAAGGGGTCGACGCTCTTCTGCGTGAAGACGAAACACAGATCGTGGACGCCGCTCAGTCCCGTCAGCGGCGCGGAGAGCTTCTGGGGCGCACCGCCCGGAGCAAGCGGCACGACGGCGACAGGTGCCGTGTCGCAGCCGTCCAGATGCACCTCGAGCTCACCCGCCTTGGTGCGCGGCGGACGCAACGCGATCTTGTCGCGATCGGCGCCGATGCTGAAATTGAACGGCAGCTGCACGGCGCCCGCCTCGACGCCGGCGATGCCGCCAAGATCGGCCTTCTCGTAGATCCAGCAGGGATCGAGGATATCGACCAGGAAGACGTCGTGCCCGCCCGCGAGCGCGAGCGGAAGACGCTCGCTGCAAAGCTTGAGCTCGCGGCTGTCGCGGTGCAGCAGCGAAAGCGTGTCCAGCTCGTGCACGGTGGGCGCGGTCAGCGCACGGCCGTCGACGAAGGCCGCGACCTTCAAGGTCGCGGGCAGCTTCACCGCGAACGGGCCGCCATAAGACGGCGAGCCCGGCTTCGGCGCGCTGCCGTCCAGCGTGAAATGGATCTCGCCGAGGCCCGACTGGGTCGAAAGCGACACAAGGGCGGCGGCGCGTCCGTCTTCGAACGCGGCCGCGACGTTCACCTCGAACGCGCTGGGCGCGAAGCCGATCTTGAGCGCGCGATAGCGGTCGAGCTCGGGCGCCATGCGGTCGCGGAAATCGTTCCAGTCATGGGTGCTCGACCAGCCTAGCTCCGCTACCGCCGCGGCGCGGGGGAACGCCATGTGGCCCACCTGCGCATCGCTCGGGATGTGCTCGGTCCAGATATTGGCCTGTAGGCCGATGACATGGCTGCGCGCCTGCGCGTCGAGAGAAGCAGGCAAAGGATCAAAGGCGTAGACGTCCTGGAGCGTCAGCACATGGCCGCGGCCTGGAGGCTCATCGGCGCCTGGGCCTTGCCGGTTGTCGAAATAGAGCATCGGGGCGGGCGACAGCACCGTGTCGTGTCCGGCCTTCGCGGCGGTGACGGCACCATCGATGCCGCGCCAGGACATGATCGTGGCGTCCGGCGGGATGCCGCCTTCGAGAATCTCGTCCCAGCCGATCATCTTGCGGCCGTGATGGGCGAGATAGGCGCCGATCCGCGCGATGAACCAGCTCTGCAGCGCGTTCTCATCCGAGAGGCCGAGCGACTTCATCCGCGCCTGGATGGCGGGATTGGCCTTCCACTCATCCTTCACCGCCTCGTCGCCGCCGACATGGATATAAGGACCGGGGAACAGCGCCATCACCTCGTCGAGGACGTCTTCGAGAAAGGCGAAAGTCGCATCGTCGGTGTTGTAGAGATAGGGAAGCACGCCCCAGTCGCTCGTGACCCGCGACGGCGGCGCCTCGGCCGAGCCCAGCTTCGGGTAAGCGACGATCGCCGCCATCGCATGGCCGGGCATCTCGATCTCGGGAACGATGGTGACGTTGCGCGCGGCCGCGTAGCGCACCACGTCGCGGATCTGGGCCTGGGTGTAGAAGCCGCCATAATGCGCGCCGCGCCAGGCGCCGACCGAGGTCAGCCGGGGATATTTCCTGATCTCGATGCGCCAGCCCTGGTCGTCGGTCAGGTGCCATTGCAGGACGTTGAGCTTGTGCAGCGCCATCGCGTCGATCAGCGCCTTCACCGTCGCGACCGACTGGAAATGGCGTGCGGAATCGAGCAGCAGCCCGCGCCAGGCGAAGCGCGGCGCGTCGTCGATGTGCATGGCGTCGAGCGCGGCCGGGCAACCGCGGCAGGGCGTCTGCGTCATCAATTGCGCCAGCGTGACGGCGCCGTAGAACAGGCCTGTGTTTGTGCGCGCGGAGACGGTGACGCGCTCGGGCGCGACGTCTATGGCGTAGCCTTCTTCCGCCACAATCGCGGCATCGCGCTTGAAGACGATCGCGGCCGGCTTGGCCGCGGGCACGGAACGCAACGTCAACCCGCGCATGCGCCGGACCAGATCGATGAAATAGCCGGCCGTCCCGGGATCGGCGGAGGCAACCGCAGCACCGTTCGCGATCTCGATCCGGCCCTGGGCGGGCACGATATGCGCCGGCAGCGGGATCACGGAGGGCGCCGCCATCGCCAGCGTCGGCACGAGGAGCAGGGCGGCAAGGGCGGACGGGAATTTCAAGAGCGAAAGCCCCTTCGCAAAAATGGGCGGAGCGACCGTCACGCGCCCCGCCCATCGTCATAGCAGCATCCGCGGAAAAAAAGGATCCGGGTCAAGGGGACCCGGATCCAGTTCCAACGGGGATCAGTATTTCGCCCGCACACCAAGGAAGAACTGCCGCCCGTTCGAATAGAAGGCGCGCGGCTGGTCGGGCGTGTTGGCGTAGTATTTGAGCGTTTCGTCGTCGAGGTTGAGCACGTCGAACGTCACCGCGAGGTGGTCGTTGAGGTCGTAGCTCGCCGACGCGTCGAGATTGCCGATCGAGGCCTGGTGCTCTTGCGTGCTGCGGTCGAGGCCGACAAGCACGCTCGAGCGCCAGGTATAGGCGAGACGGGTGCTGAACGGGCCCTGCTCGTAGTAGAGCGTGGCGTTGGCGGTGTGCTTGGCATCGCCCAGCAGCGGTCCGCCGTGATCGGCCTGCTCGCCGTCCGCGAGCGTGTAGTTGGTCATGACGCCGAAGCCGTCCCACAAAGGCTGCTGCCAGGAGAGCTCGATGCCCTCGTCGGTGCCTGAGGTATTGAACGGCGAAGTGATGGCGTAGGTCGAGTAGACAGGCTGGCCCGTCTGCCCGGTCAGCGTCGCGTTCAGATAGACCGCGTCGTGGACGCCGAAGTTCACGTACGAGGTGAGGTCCATATAGAACACGCCGACGGAGAGCAGCGAGGCTTGTCCGTAGTACCAGTTCCACGCGCCGCTGAAGGTCCACGCCCGGATCGGCTTGAGGTCCGGATTGCCGCCGGTGCCGGTCAGGATCGAGTCGGTGAGCGACACCGCGCCGCCGAGCGCGCTGTAATCCGGCCGCGAGATCACGCGCGAAGCGGCGAATTGCAGCTGCTGTTGCGCATCCTCGGTGAGGTCGTAGGTCAGGTTCGCGCTCGGCAAGGGGTCGTCATAAGTGTGCTTGATCTCGTCGAGGCTGAACGCGCCGTAATTGTTCGGCGTACCGTTCGCGTTGCTGACGTAAGACGAGACATCCTCGTCGGTCTGCACGAAGCGGAAGCCGATATTGCCGCGCCAGCGCGAGCCCTTGAAATTGGCCTGGGCATAGGCGGCGGTGTCGGTCTCCTTGGTCTTGAAGCTGCCTGGCCAGTAGAAGGCGAGCGGGCTGTAGGGCGTGACCGCCGGCATCACCAGCGCCTGGATCTTCGACCAGTCGGGAAGCCAGATGTTGCCCAGGATGTTGTTGCCGCCGCTGATCGTGTTGCCGAAATCTGCCGGATAGAGCGCGCCGGACCACACCGCCGAGGATGGAGTCGCCGGGCAGGCGAAGGCGCAGGTGCCCTCGTCGTAGCCGACGACGTTGCGGATGTGCTGCGAATAGCGGCCGCCGACCTCGATCGAGTCGAGCGCGCCCATGCCGATGTCGTAAGTGGCGTCGGCCTGGGAATAGAACTCCTGGTCGATCGCGGTGAACTTGTCGCTCCACGCCCAGTCGTTGTTCATCTGGGCCGCGTCGGCGGTGTTGATGTCGGGGAAGGCAACCGCCGCGGGACCGCCATTGGCGAAGTTGAAGCCGACGCCCGTCTGGCCGTCGCTCTCCCAGGTCGGCTGCGAAGGCGTGAGACCCTCGCCTTCGGTGTAGCCGACCTTGAAATGGACGTTCCAATTCTGGGCCGGCAGCCACAATGCGTCGGCGTTGAGATACCAGGTCGAGGCGGCGGCGCCCGGACGGTAGATCGAATCCTCGACGACGCCGTCGACCACGTTGCCGGTATTGGGATTGATCTTCGGGAAGACCGCCGACACCAGCGTGCCGTCCTTGATCGTCATGCTGGTTGGCGTGTTGCCGCTGGCGATCTCGTTCTGGATCCACGCCATGTAGTTGTTGTTGGTGTTGTCGGCGTCGAGATGCGAATAGAAGCCCGAGAAATCGACGTCGAACGAATTGCTCGGCCGCCACTGCGCGTTGAAGTCGCCGCCGGCCCGCTTGCGGTGCTGCTCGAACAGCGCCGAGCCGATCAGGGTCGGATAGAGAACCGGCTTTCCGGTGAGCGCCGTCGTGGTGTTGTAGCCCAGGAACTCCTGGCCGTCGCGGCGCAAATGGCGCTCCTCGTAGAAGCCCTGCACCACGATGCCGAAATTGTCGGTGTCGTTGTGCCAGGCCATCAACGCGTTGACCTGCGGGTCGATCTTGCCGGGCAGGTCCGCATACACCCCTTGCGCCGAGGCTTCGGTGGTGACGGCCGACGCGAAGTCGAGCGGCTTGCGCGTGATGATGTCGACGCTGCCGGCCGTGCCGCCTTCGACCATGTCGGCCTGCTGGCTCTTGTAGACCTTCACGCTGTCGACGATCTCGGCCGGGAACAGATCGAACGCGACGCTGCGGCCGACCGTCTGGAACTGGTCGAGGATGAACCAGTCGCCCGTCGCCACCGTGTGGCCGTCGACCATGGTCTGGGTCAGGCTCGGATTGGTGCCGCGGATGGCGATGCGGTTGTTCTCGTCGAAGCCGCCCTCGCCCGAGGAGGACGAGAACGTGGTCACACCGGGCACGCGCTGCAGCGCGTCGGCGACGTTCTTGTCCGGCAGCTTGCCGATGTCCTCGGCCGAGACGGCGTCGACGATGGTCACCGACTGGTGCTTGATGTCGATCGCGCGCTGGTTCGACGCGCGGATGCCGGTGACGACGACGGTCTCGATGCCGCCGCTCTGGGCCGGCTGGCTCTGCGCCATCGCCGGTCCCGCCGCGACCACCAGAGCCAGCATGCTCGCCGAACCCGCCAATACCGCTTTCAGTGACATAGTCCCCCTCCTTGGCTACGCGCCGCGTTCCCCGCGACGAAAATCGCTCCTGGCCCGCACGGCCTATCGCATCCCGATAGCACCATTACAATGCCAATGTAATACCATTCATCGCGATGGTCCTTTCTGTCAAGCCATATTTTGTCACAAAAAAAATCCGGTTGACGGGACATAGTGGTTATGTGGTATGCAATTGGTCTTATACCAGCCGGTCCCGAGGCTCTTGCGGCCCGTTCGCAAGCCGAAAAAGGCAATCGGCGTCAAGGAGATAGCGGTGAACTCGCTGGCGGCGCTCATCGGACGGCTCGACGAGACGAACAATCTGCCGCTGTACCAGCAGCTTCAGCGCGGCCTGCGCCAGGCGATCGAGAACAAGCTGCTTGGTCCCGACGACGCGCTGCCGCCGGAGCGCGATCTCGCCGAGCAGTTCTCCGTCTCGCGCATCACGGTGCGCAAGGCGCTCGACGGCCTGGTCTCAGAAGGTCTGCTCACGCGCAAGCAGGGCTCGGGCACGTTCATCTCCGGCCGCGTCGAGAAGAACTTCTCCAAGCTGACCTCGTTCACCGAGGACATGATCGCGCGCGGCCGCACGCCGAGGAGCTCGTGGCTGCGCAAATCCAAAGGCACAGTCACGCCGGAGGAGTCGCTGACCATGGGCCTGTCGCCGGGCACACCGGTCTATCGCTTCCACCGCCTGCGCTTCGCCGACGACGCGCCGATGGCGCTGGAATATTGCACCGTTCCCGCCTTCTGCCTGCCGTCGGCCGATGCGGTGGAATCCTCTCTCTACGCAGCCCTCGAGAAGGCCGGACACCGCCCGACGCGCGCGCTGCAGCGGCTGCGCGCGGTGCTGTTCACCGCCGAGCAGGCCGAGCTTCTGGGCGCGCACGAGCATGATGCGGGGCTGCTCGTCGAGCGCCGCGGATTCCTTCCCGACGGGCGCGCCGTCGAGTTCTCGCAATCCTACTATCGCGGCGACATCTACGATTTCGTCGCCGAGCTGAACGCGTCCGAACTGGAATAGAGATGCGGCACGAAGCCTCCGCGATGTTCCAGGAAAGCGCCGAGGCGCCGCGCGTCGTGGCCCGTCTTCTCGAGAAGAACCGCGCCGCGGTCGCGCGCCTGGCAGCGAGACTTCGCGCGCAGGCACCCCACGCCGTCGTCACCGGCGCGCGGGGCAGCTCGGACAACGCCGCGACCTTCGCCAAATATCTCATCGAGACCAAGACCGGCACGCTGACCTCGTCGGCAGGGCTTTCGACCAGCTCCGTCTACACCACCCATCCCAAGCTCGACGGCACCGTGTTCCTCGCGATCTCGCAATCGGGAAAGAGCCCGGACCTGCTCAAGGCGGTCGAGGCGGCGAAGGAGGCCGGCGCGTTCGTCGTGGCGATCGTCAACGACGAGACCGCGCCGCTGGCCGGCCTCGCCCACGAGATCCTGCCGCTGCATGCGGGACCCGAGCGCAGCGTGGCGGCGACGAAGACCTGGATCGCCTCGGTCGCAGCGATCGCCCAGCTCGTCGCGGCGTGGAGCGGCGACGGCGAGCTCGACGCCGCGCTCGCGGCACTTCCCGCGCTTCTCGAACGCGCCTGGTCGCTCGACTGGAGCGCCGTGGCCGATCGATTGAAAGACGCTCACGATCTCTATGTCGTCGGCCGCGGATTGGGCTTCGGGACGGCGCAGGAAGCAGCCCTCAAGCTCAAGGAGACCTGCGGCCTGCACGCGGAAGCATTCAGCGCGGCGGAGGTCCGTCACGGCCCGATGGCGCTGGTGAGAGAGGATTTCCCGGTGCTCGTCTTCGCGCAGGACGACGAGACGATGGAGGGCGTGGCCGAGGCCGCCGAAAGCTTCGTCAAGGCGCACGCTTCGGTGATGACGGCGGGTGTGGCGTGCGCGGGCGCGTTGGTCCTGCCGAGCTTGCGCGCGCATCCGGTGCTGCAGCCGATCCTGATCGCGCAGAGCTTCTATCGCGCCGCCAATGCGCTGGCCTTCGCGCGCGGCGCCGATCCCGATCGCCCTCCCCTGCTGAACAAGATCACCGAGACCGTGTGATGAGGCAGGTCCTGCGCAACGCCCGCGTGCTGACCGGCTCGAAGATCGAGCGCGGCCTCGCCGTCGTGATCGCGGACGGAATCATCGAGGCCGTGACCGCAGACGGCGAAATCCCCGGCGGCATCGATCTCGCCGACGGCATCCTGCTGCCCGGCTTCGTCGACATCCAGGTCAACGGCGGCGGCGGCGCGCTGTTCGGCGAGCAGCCGTCGGCCGAAGCCATCGGCGTGATCGCGCGGGCGCATCGGCGCACCGGCACGACCGGCTTCCTGCCCACCATCATCAGCGCCGATTTCGAGCGCATCGCGCGCGCCATCGCCGCCGTGGACGAGGCGATCGGAAGCGGCATGCCGGGCGTGCTCGGCATCCACATCGAAGGCCCGTTCCTCAGCCCCGAGCGCAAGGGCATCCACGACGCCTCGCGCTTCCGCATCCTCGACGAGGACGCGTTCCGTCTTCTGACCTCGGCCAGGCGCGGCCGCACGCTGGTGACGCTCGCGCCCGAAGAGACGACGCCCGCGATGATCGCAAGGCTCAAAGGCGCAGGCATCATCGTCTCCGCCGGCCACACCAATGCGAGCTATGTCGAGACGCGCGCGGCGCTCGATCACGGCGTCACCGGCTTCACCCATCTCTTCAACGCGATGTCGCAGATGCAGGGACGCGAGCCCGGCGCTGTCGGCGCGGCGCTCGAAGACACGGCAAGCTGGTGCGGCGTCATCGTCGACGGCTATCACGTCGATCCGGTGATGCTGCGGCTGGCGCTGAGGCTCAAAGGGCCCGAGCGCATCATGCTCGTCAGCGACGCGATGCCGAGCGTGGGATCGGACACGAAATCCTTCATGCTCGACGGGCACAGGATCGTCGCCGAGAACGGCGTGTGCGTGGCGCGTGACGGTACGCTGGCGGGCTCCGATCTCGACATGGCGAGCGCGGTGCGCAACGCGGTCAAGCTGCTCGGCCAGGACCTGGCGCAGGCCGCGAACATGGCGAGCCTGAATCCCGCCGCGTTCCTCGGACTCTCGGGCTCGATCGGCAGCATCGCGCCGGGAAAGCGGGCCGACCTCGTGCTGATGACGGACGGCTTCGACGTCATGCAAACCTGGATCGCCGGCCGCGCGTCGGACGCTTGAGCATGTCCGGCGTGAACGAGGCCGTCGCCGCCGTCACCGCCCGCATCGAGGCGCGCAGCCGCGATGGCCGCGCGCGCTATCTGGCGCGCATGAAAGAGGCGCGGACGCAAGGCGTGGGCCGCGCGCGGCTGGATTGCGGCAACCTCGCGCATCTGTGCGCCGCCGCAGCGGCGGACGACAAGCGCGCGATCCGCCTCGGCGAAGCGAAGAACCTCGCCATCGTCACCGCCTATAACGACATGCTCTCGGCGCATCAGCCGCTTGGCGCATACCCCGACATCATCAAGGACGCGGCGCGCGAAGAGGGCTGCACCGCTCAGGTCGCAGGCGGCGTGCCTGCCATGTGCGACGGGGTGACCCAAGGCCGGCCCGGCATGGAGCTGTCGCTGTTCTCGCGCGACGTGATCGCGCTGTCGACCGCGCTTGCGCTCTCCCACGGCGCTTTCGACGCGACGCTGTGCTTGGGGGTTTGCGACAAGATCGTGCCGGGAATGCTGATCGGCGCGCTTGCTTTCGGCCATCTGCCGACGCTGTTCGTGCCGGCGGGTCCCATGCCGTCGGGCCTTTCCAATTCGGCGAAGGCGCGCGTGCGCGAGGCCCATGCCGTGGGCGCGGCGAGCCGCGCCGAGCTTATGGAGGCCGAGAGCGCGTCCTATCACGCACCGGGCACCTGCACCTTCTACGGCACCGCCAATTCCAACCAGATGCTGATGGAGGTGATGGGGCTGCATCTTCCGGGCACGGCCTTCGTCCCTCCGGGAACGATGCTGCGCGATGCTCTGACGCGCGCGGCGGCGGCACGGGCCTGCACGCTCGCGCGCGATGGAACCGGCGCGCTCGCCGAGATCGTCGATGCACGCGCGATCGTCAACGGCGTGGTCGGGCTGATGGCGACGGGCGGCTCGACCAATCATACGCTGCACCTGCCGGCGATCGCGCACGCCGCGGGCCTGATCCTCGAATGGGAGGATTTCGCCGACCTTTCCCGCGTAGTCCCGCTCCTGGCGCGCATCTATCCCAACGGCAGCGCCGACGTGAACCGCTTCCAGGCGAGCGGCGGCATGGCGTTCATCGTGCGGGAACTCGTCGCCGCGGGGCTGCTTCATGCGGATGTGCAGACGGTTGCGGGCCCGGGCCTGCACGCTTATGCGCGCGAGCCCCATATCGCCGAAGGGCGCCTTGCCTGGCGCGACCCTGCGCCCAGCGTTTTCGATCCCGACGTGGTGAGGCCCGCCTGCGATCCGTTCGACGCCGAAGGCGGATTGCGCCTGCTCAAGGGCAATCTGGGGCGCGCCGTGATCAAGGTCTCCGCCGTGGCGCCGCGGCATCGCCGCGTCGAAGCGCCGGCGCGCGTGTTCCATGCCCAGGAGGAATTCCTCGCCGCTTTCGCGCAAGGCGCACTCGCGCGCGACGTCATCGCCGTGTTGCGCTTCCAGGGTCCGAAGGCGAACGGCATGCCCGAGCTGCACAAGCTGACGCCGCCGCTTTGCGCGCTGCAGGCGCAAGGCTTCGCGGTCGGCCTCGTCACCGACGGGCGCATGTCGGGCGCGTCCGGCAAGATCCCCGCGGCCATCCATGTGACGCCGGAAGCCAAGGACGGCGGCCCTCTCGCGCGTGTCCGCGACGGCGACGTGATCCGCATCGATGCGGAACGCAACCTGCTGGAAGCGAAGGTCGAGCCGGAGGTTCTGATGTCGCGTCCAGCCGCCGCGCATGACGACGGCGTCTACGGCATGGGGCGCGAGTTGTTCGCGCCGTTCCGCGCTCTCGTCGGCCGCGCCGACATGGGAGCGAGCGTGCTGTGAGCGATATCGCCGAAATCCTTGCGCTTTCGCCCGTGATCCCGGTGCTGACCATCGAGGATGCAAACGACGCCGTGCCGCTGGCGCGGGCGCTGCTCGGCGGCGGGTTGCGCGTCCTCGAAGTCACCTTGCGCACGGAGCAAGCGCTCGACTGCATTTCCGCGATCGCGCGCGCAATGCCCGATGCGATTGTCGGCGCCGGAACGGTGCTCAGCGCGCGCGATTGCGCGAGGGCGCACGACACGGGCGCGCGCTTCGCGGTGAGCCCGGGCCTCACCGACGGCCTTGCCCAATCCCCGCTTCCGCTTCTGCCCGGCATCGCGACCGCGAGCGAGATCATGCGCGGATTGGACTTCGGCCTCACCTGTTTCAAATTCTTCCCGGCCGAGAGTTCGGGCGGCGTGCGTGCGCTGAAGGCATTCGCGGGTCCGTTCGGGCAGGTCCGGTTCTGCCCGACGGGCGGGATCAGCCAAGACAACGCGCCTCTCTATCTGGCGCTCGCCAATGTGGTCTGCATCGGCGGCACCTGGATTGCGCCGGAAAACCTCATCGCGGAGAAGAATTGGTCTGCAATCGCCGAGCTGGCGCGCGCTGCTTCCCGCCTGCGGACACCAAGTATAAAATCGGATGCGGCGGGGCATCCATGAAGGAGATCGACATGAGAACTCTGGCGTTGGCGGCCTTGCTCACCGCGCTCGCGGCCCAGGCGCAGGGCGACGTGCTTCCCAAATCGACCGCGGCGATCGTGCAGGGCTCGCAGATCTGCCTGCGCGCCGACCGCATCCGGGGCCGCACCATCGTCGACAAGCAGACCATCGTGTTCCGCATGAACGACGGGACCTATTGGAAGAACACGCTGCAGAAGCCCTGTGTCGGGCTCGCGATCCGCGACGGCTTCTCGTTCGCCACGACCGACAACTACATCTGCTCCAACCAGCAGCGCATCCGCGTGCTCGGCCAGGGCAATGTCTGCTATCTGGGCGATTTCACGCAGACCGGATCGCCGGTGCCGGGTGCGGCGCAGTGAAGCCGCTCGACAGCATCGTCATCGTGGGCGGCGGGACGGCGGGTTGGCTGACCGCCGCCCTGCTCGCCAAGCGGCTCGGCGCCGACAAGCCCAACGGCGTGCGCGTCACGCTGATCGAATCCAGCGACATCGGCACGATCGGCGTCGGCGAAGGGACGTTCCCGACCTTCCGCCGCACGCTGCGCACCATCGGCGTCGGCGAGGCCGAGTTCATGCGCGAATGCTCGGCCGCGTTCAAGCAGGCGATCCGCTTCGTAGACTGGGAGCGCGCGCCGGTGAACGGCCGGCACACACATTACTATCATCCCTTCAATGTTCCGCATCTGATGGCGATGGGGGCCGACATGGCGCCCTATTGGGCGCTGGGCGAGGCGGGCAAGGACGTGCCGTTCTCCGACGCCACCACGTTGCAGGATAAAGTCGTCGACGCCCTCAAGGCGCCCAAGCGCATCGACGACGCGGCCTATGACGGGCCGATGAACTATGCCTATCATCTTGATGCCGCCAAGCTCGCCGTGTTTCTGAAGAACACCGGCGTCAAGTTGGGCGTGCGGCACCTGATCGGCAACGTCGCCAATGTCGTGCTCGACGAGCAGGGCGTCATCGCCAGGCTCGAAACCGTCGAGCACGGCACGCTGGAAGCCGGCCTCTACGTCGACTGCACCGGCTTCGCCGGCGTGCTGATCGGGCGCGCGCTGGGCGAGCCCTGGCGCGACGTGACGAACATGCTCTTCGTCGACCGCGCCGTGGCCATGCAGGTGCCTTACGCGAGCGAGAAGACGCAGATTTTCCCGGCGACGATATCGAGCGCGCATGAATCGGGATGGACCTGGGACATCGGCCTGGATACGCGCCGCGGCATCGGCTTCTGCTACTCGGGCAAATACACCGACGACGACCGCGCCGAAGAGATCCTGCGCGGCTATATCGGCGCGCCCGCGGAGGGCCGCAACGCGCGCCGCTTGAAGATGCGCGTGGGCTATCGCGACCGGCAATGGGTCAAGAACTGCGTCGCTATCGGGCTTTCGGCCGGGTTCCTGGAGCCGCTCGAATCCACCGGCATCATCCAGATCGAGGCGGCGGCGCACATGATCGCCGAATACTTCCCGCGCCACGGCGACATGGAGCGCGTGGCGACGCATTTCTCGACCATCATGCGGCGGCGCTTCGAGCTCGCGGTCGACTTCATCAAGCTGCACTACTATCTCAACAAGCGCACCGATCATGCGTTCTGGATCGACAACGCCAGGCCCGAGACCGCAAGCGACGCGCTCAAGGACAAGATCGAGCTCTGGCGGCGGCGCCCGCCGACCTCACTCGACTTCGACACGACCTATGAGGCGTTCAAATATCAGAGCTACCAATACATCCTGTTCGGTCTCGGCTTCAGGCCCGACATGGAAGGCAACGAGTCCGCCTATCCCTTCGGCGAAGAAGCGCGGCGCGAGTTCCGCCGCGTCCAGGCCGCGTCGCAGCAGGCGTTGAAGGCGCTGCCGGATCACCGTGCGCTGCTGGACGAGATCTACGCGAACGGCTTCAGGCCGAAAGCCGCGCGCGGCGGCGCCACCATCGCGGCCCGTGAGGACACGGTCCCGACCTCGCAGATGATGCATCGCTGAAGTTCAGGGGCTCTCGAGCTCGCGCAGATCGCGCCCGCGCGTCTCGCGGCCGAACCAGGCGATGAGCGCGAGCGAGACCAGCGCCGGCACCGCGACGATGGCGGCGGCCAGGCCCAGCGCCGGGACCAGCGCCAGCGCGCCCAAGCCCTGCGCGATGAGGCCGCCGACCTTGCTGCAGCCCGCCACCCAGCCCGTCGCCCTTCCGCGCACGCGCAAGGGGTAGTTCTCGGCCGCGTAAGGCAGAAGGATCGAGATCACGCCGGTCGAGCCGACGATGAGAAGAGCGACCGGCACGAGCGGATCGCCGCCGCTGGCGCGCAGGAGCAGCGCCGCAAGCCCCAGGACCGTCATCGCGATCATCAAGACGAGCGACCATTTGGTGCTCCAGGCGCTGTAGAGCCAGGTCACGAGCGCGACCGTCGGCACGGCGAAGAGCGCCGATTTGGCGATGAGCGCGCTGGCCGCGCCCGCGCTGCGGCCTTCCGCCACCAGCGTGGCCGGCAGCCACAGCAACACGCCGAAATTGACGAAGCCCCAGGCGAGCGCGGCAAGCGTCAGCGCCACCGTGGTCCCGAGGAACCCGTGATCGACCGGCGGCAGGGGCGTATGATCCTCGGCCGCATCCTTTTCGATCGTTTCGGTCGAGCGCGTCAGCGAGACGCCGAACCGCGCCAGCACGCTTCGTGCCTCGCCGATGCGGCCCATCATCTCCAGGAAGCGCGCCGATTCCGGAATGAACGGGCTGAGCGCGATCAGGATGAGGCCGGTCGGCAGGTTGAGGAACCACATGATCCGCCAGCCGAAGAGGGGCTGGAGCAGCGCCGACAACCCGCTGGACGCCAGATAGCCGCCGACCGCGCCGACGCCGCCGACCAGCACCAGGCACCAGCTGCGGTGCCTGGTCGGCATCAGCTCGGCGAGCAGTGCATAGGTCACCGGCAGCATGCCGCCCGCCGCGGCCCCCATCAAAAAGCACATCACCAGGTTCCACCAGAACGACGGCATGGCGCCGCAGATCGAGGTGCCGATGAACATCACCGACGACAACAGGATCGTGGCGCGCCGCCCATAGATGTCGGCGAGCGCGCCCCAGACGAACGATCCCACCGCGGTCCCCACCAGGGCGCAGAACGGCAGCATCGCCACCGTCGCCTTGCCGATGGCGTATTCGCTGCGCATGCCGGGCGTGACGAAGCCCAGGCTCGCGGGCTTCATGATGTCGATGATGAGGGCCACGGAAAGGACCGCCATCAGCATCCAGTGCGCGGCGGTCAGCGGCGCGTCTTCGGGCGGCGCGATGGCGATGAAGGGTTCGTTGCTTTTCACCGCCCTCGGCAGCAGCCCGTAGCCCGCGGCCGCGATCCCGGAGACGATCAGCGCCATCCCTAGGATCATGCCGGGGTCCATCGGCATGCCGGCGAGCACGAAACCCATGTTGCGCGCCATCCAGAACATCGGAAGATGCAGCAGCACGCCCGCCGTGACGACGCCCGAGCCCAGCCAGAAGCCGAGCGCGCTGCGACGGTCCGCGAACATGAAAAGGCTGCGCGTGCCCGAGCCGGTTTTCCCCCACATAACCGTTGGATATCATGTGGAGTTCGGTATCGCAAAATCGCGGGCTCAAGGATCGGCGTCGATCGTGCTAGTGTCAGTCGACATTGGGGGGAAACCATGCACCGATTTTACGTTGTAGCTCTCATCAGCACGCTCGCCGCCGCGGCTTGCGGCAGCGCGAGCGCCGGGCCCGTCTACGACGTGGTGATCCGAGGCGGAACGATCGTCGACGGCTCTGGGACCAAGCCTTATGTCGGCGACGTCGCGGTGAAGGGCGACCGCATCGCCGCGATCGCGCCGCATCTCGCCGGCCGCGGCAAGGTGGAAGTCGACGCGCGCGGCAAGGCGGTGTCGCCGGGCTTCATCAACATGCTGGCGCATCCCGAGGAGAGCCTGATCGCGGACGGACGCGGCTTGTCCGACCTCGCGCAAGGCGTGACGCTGGAGGTGATGGGCGAGGATTCGATGGGCCCCTTGACGCCGCAGATGAAGAAGCTCGGCGAAGAACGCCAGAGCGACATCAAATACAAGATCACCTGGACGACGCTCGGCGAATATCTGGGCATGCTGCAGAAGAAGGGGATTGCGCCGAACGTCGCGTCCTTCGTGGGTGCCGCGACGGTGCGCGCCAACCTGCTCGGCGAGGCCGACGTCCAGCCCACGCCGAAACAGCTCGAGGCGATGCAGGGTCTCGTCAAACAGGCGATGGAAGAAGGCGCGCTGGGCTTGACCGACGCGCTCATCTATTCGCCCAACACCTATGCGAAGACGCCCGAGCTCATCGCGCTCGCGAAAGTGTCGGCGCGCTGCGGCGGAATGTACATCGCCCACATCCGCAGCGAAGGCGACCGGCTCCAGGACGCCGTGCAGGAGAGCATCGATATCGCGCAAGCCTCCGGCGCGCCTGCCGAGATCTATCATTTCAAGCAGGCCGGGCGCTCCAACTGGCCCAAGCTCGACAAGATCATAGGCATGATCAACGCGGCGCGCGCGCGAGGCGTGCGCATCACGGCCGACATGTACACCTATACCGCCGGCGCCACCGGCCTCGACGCGGCGATGCCGTCCTGGGTGCAGGACGGCGGGCTGGAGAAATGGATCGCGCGGCTGAAGGACCCCGCCATCCGCGCCAAGGTGAAAGCGGAGATGCTGAACCCGCATCCCAAGACGTGGGAAAACCTCTATGCGGGAGCGGGACCCGAGGGCACGCTGCTTCTGGCGTTCAAGAATCCCAAGCTCAAGCCGCTCACCGGCAAGACGCTGGCCGATGTCGCCAAAGAACGCCATGAAAGCCCTGAAGACGCGGCGATCGATCTTGTGATCGAGGACGGCTCGCGCGTGGGCGTCGCGTACTTCCTGATGAGCGAGGACAGCGTCCGGCGCGAGGTCGCGCTGCCGTGGATGAGCTTCGGCTCGGACGAGGCGGCGCCGGCGCCTGAGGGCGTCTTCCTGCTCGCCAACAGCCATCCCCGCGCCTACGGCAATTTCGCGCGGCTGTTGGGGCACTATGTGCGCGAGAACCACGATCTGACGCTGCAGGACGCGGTGCGGCGGCTGACGGGCTTTCCGGCCCAGAACCTGTCGCTGTCCGATCGCGGCTTGCTCAAAGCGGACTACTACGCCGACGTCGTCGTGTTCGATCCGAACACGATCGCCGACCGCGCAACCTATGCGAAGCCGCATCAGCTCGCCGTCGGCGTAGAGGACGTGCTCGTGAACGGCGCCTTCGCATTCAAGGACGGCAAGGCGACCGGGGCCGCGACGGGACGGTTCGTGCACGGCCGCGCATGGCTCGGCGCGCCCGGCGGCGGATGCCGCGCCGCGCCCTCCGACTGGTCCTGGAGCAAATGAGCTGCGGCTCCGCGCCGGGGGGAATTTGACCCCCAGGTTGAATGGTGCGAATATTCAAGCAGGGGGGCGGTGCGCATGAAGATGCGCCTTTTCGCGCCATTGCTTGCAATCCCGGCGGTCGCTGTGGCGGCCGGCGTGTTTGTCGCGTGCCCCGCTTCATCCCAGGACGCCTCCGACGGAACGGTCGTTTCGCGAGCCTCCGTGCGTGAATCCCGGCCCGGGTCGCTGGTGGCCGCCGTCGAGAACGAGTCCGGCGATGTCTACGCCAGCGTCGTGCTGCCCTGCCGGGAAAAGAAGGAGCAGATCATCGCCGCGGAAAGACAGCGCGAGGAAAGTTGCGCCGAATGCCAGGCGCAGCTGCCGCAACTCGCGATCGTCGAAACGCAGGCGATGTCGCGCTGCGACATCAAGGGCTATGATGCCCGCATCGCCGACATCGACCGACACATCGACACGGAGATCGAACGCTTCAAGAAGCTGGCCGCGGCCTTCGAGCAGCAGGCGCGATCCAGCGAGGCGCTCGGCGAGGAGATCAAGGAAGGCGAAACGGAAGCCGAAGCGACGTTCGCTGAAGCCGCCGCGGGCAAGATCATGGATTGGGCGCCGGAAAAGCAGATCGACATGATCGATGCCACCGAAAAGATGATGCAGGGCGGCAAGGACGTGAGGCGCGCGACAAGAGGCGAGCTCGGCGCGTTCGTCGCGGAAATGAGGGCCGAACTGCGGGGCAAGTCGAAGCGGGAAGCGCGCGCCATTCTCCTGAAAAAGCTCGAGCAAGCCAGGCGCCTGACGGACCGGATCAAGGCCGTGAACTTCACATCGCAAGAGCTCGCCGCCAACAACATCGACAAGGTCGCGGGCATCAAGTCCGATACGACTTCCAAGGTCCTGGATGAAGCCTATGGCGCCCTGGTCACCGGCCTGAGCATCGCCAAGGATCAATCGGTGAAGAGCCTGCAGGAGATCGTGAAGCTGAACGGCGTCCTCGGCTATTCGCAGGATACGGTCAAGATCGGGCAGGTGTTCGGCAATCTCAATCAGCTGTCGCGAAACGTCGACGGACTCTCAAGTCTTGCCCAAGCCGCGGAGAGCCAGCGCGTGATCGCGAAAGCCGAAATGGACTACCTCGTTCAAAAGCGCAAGATCCTGGTGGAACAGCGCGATGAAGCAGCCAGCATTGCGGGTGGACCTTAGCGCGACGTCAAGGGGGCGGTGCGATGAACCGATGGACGAACACGCTCGGGATATCTCTGCTTCTCTGTCTTGCGCTCGTCTCCGCGCCGGCCTTCGCCGACGACGACGACGCGAAGATGATGGCCCAGCTCGCCTTGATAAAGAAGAGCTGCGAGGAACATCAGGCTGAGGCCAAACGCAAGGAGCAGGAGCTGGAAGCCGCGAAGGCTTCGGCAAATCTTCCGCCGCAGCAGGCTCAGGACGTGGAGCGGAAGCTCCAGAAACTGAAATCGGTCATCGCGGAAACGGACGAGCTTCTCGCGCGTCCCATGCCGCAAACCAGAGCCGATCAGGAATCCTATCTCAAGACGGCCAGCGGAGCGATCGCGGCCACGCACGCTTACGAAAGCGCGGTCTCGAAGGATCTCCGCATCGACCCGGCATCGCGCGTGGAAGCCGTGCTGCAGAAGCTGGGCAGCGCGGAGGATTTCCAAACCAGGTTCGGAGCGTTCGACAATCAGAACGCCGTGAGCAATGCGGCTCTCGGCGCCGCGGCGCCCCCCGGAGCCAACACGAGCTTCTTCGGGCTGGCCGGCCGGTTGCCGCCCAGCGCGATCGTGCAACCGCAACTGTCCAGCGCGTACACGCCCACGACGGTCGAGGCGGCGACGAAGATTTCCAACCAGGATCACGGCGTCGGCGGAGGGATCATGCTCGAAGGAGCGGCCGGCGGGCTTGCCCCCGTGTCGAGCGCCACCTATGACGGCAGCATCAACGCGCTCGTGCTCAACGGCGACCTCGTCTATTTCGTGAAAATCCCGCCGTGGTCTCTCGCCACCATGTGCCGCGAGATCGGCGCCGACAGGAATGCGTTGCTTGGAGTTTCCGAAACCGGAATCGACGGTCTCACATTCGGCGACAAGCCGGAGATCTACAAAGGCACGGACCTCGCCTATGAGCTGATGATGGCCGACAAGTTTCTCGGCGACGTGATTTTCGGGCAGAACCATTCGTGGACTCAAGGTTACAGATTTCCGGGCTCCGCGCCGGTGCCGGCCGCGATCAAGTCCAGCATGCTGGTGCGGTTCTCGTTCGGAAACTTTCAGTTTGGGGCGGACGACGGCCAACTCTCCCTGGTGAGCTCTTCGCTGGAGGTGCGGATGATGCCCACCTCCGCCGCGCAGTCGCCGACCGGACAATTGTTGCCGGACTACAACGCGATGGACAAAGGCTGGACGCCGCCGGGCGCGTTTGTCGCCAACGCCCGCATCCTCACGGACAATGTTGCGTATTTCCGCAACGAAGCCCTGATAAACGCCGTGTTCGCCGACGGCGAGACCGCCGCGGTCCTGCGCTCGCTGAAGCAGGCAAACGTGAATCTCGACGCGCTGGCGACCACGATCGAATCGGGGAATCCGGGATGAACCGGCTGCGTCCGGCAGCAGCACTCGGCGCGTTCATGGCGTGCTGCGCATTGGGCATCGCGGGTGCGGCCGCCGATCCCGCGCAGGACTGTCAGCAGACGGCGGATCCCAACCTGGCGATCGACGGATGCACGACATATCTCGCCACGGCGACCGGCGATCAAGCGATCAGCGCAGAATTCCTGCGCGGCAGAGCCTATTTCAACAAGCACGATTTCTATCACGCGGTGAAGGATTTCACGGCGGTCATCGGCGGCAGGCCGAGCGCCGAAGCCTATGTCTTTCGCGGTCTCGCCTATGTCAACCAGGTCGCCGACGATCCGGGGTTCGCCGGCATGGCGCTGTCCGACATGAACCAGGCCTACACGTTGAAGCCGGACCTCGACGCGACCCTCAAGCCGGATTTCGCTTTCGCCTATGCGGCGCGCGCGGCGACCGGCCTTGCCGATGGGCAGGACGCGCAGGCGCAGGCGGACGAAGACCAGGCCGCACAGCTGAAACCCGATCTCGCGGCGGCTTTCAAGGCGGACTTCGGGCAAGCTTATGAAAAACGTGCGATGAAGAATCTTGCGGGTGGGCAATATGACCGCGCCGCGAGCGACTTTCAGCAAGCCATTGCGCTCGACCCGGCGACGAACGACAAGCTGGCCCCCTTCCTGCAGGAGGCGCGGACCGGACAGGCGGGCCCTTACGCCGCCATCGCGCAAGGAGACCAGCACGAATCGGATGGCGACTATGATCGGGCCGTCATCGACTACTCGAATGCAATCCAGGCGAACCCAAATCTGGCCTTGGCCTATATGAGCCGCGGACAAGCATACGAGGTGCTCGACCGTCTCGACGAGGCGGGCGCGGATTTCGATTCGGCGATAGGCCTCGATCCGAACAACTGGAACGGATATTACGCGCGCGGAAGGCTTCGGCAGTCCATGGATCAACCCGACCAGGCGACGGGCGATTTCAACGCGGCGCTGGCCCTCCTCGACCAGAATCACGATGCCGCCGCCGAGAACGAAAAAAAGTTCCTCAACGACGCAATCCGCTCGGCGCAGTTCGACAGCACTCTCGACGAGCACTGGGGTTCCTATCTGAACGACATTCAAAGCGCCGGCAACTATCCGAACTGGTCTTCGCCGCCCCATGACGTCTACGCCCAGCGTCACCTTCCGCCCGGAGCGACGGAGCCCACGCAAACCGCCGATGCCGCACCGTCCCCGGCGCCGGCTCCTTCTCCCGCTCCTGCGCCAAATCCCCTCGCCTTCCTGTCGAGCCCATGGACGTGGTTGTTGTTGGGATTGGCCGCGATCTGCGGCGCCGGCGCCGGCGTGTTCTTCTACTTTCGAAGAAGAGGCTGACGGCCGACGGCTTGCGCGCCGGGTGAAAAGCGACGGCTGAGGAACGGGGAGTCCTTTTCGCCAAATCGCCTTAAGGCCTCGCGAGCCTTGCTGATGCCGATCCGAGGCCCCGATACGATTTCGACGTCACCATGACGCCGGTAAAGGGCAAACGGCTTTGCGAGCAGCGAGGCGCCGTTCAGCGAACCGTCGACGGCGAGCGCCTGGCAAAGCCGGCCGGGGCCGGCGCAAAGCTTGCGCAAGTCTTTCGTTGCCCGCCGGCGCTGCATGGCAGCCAGCGCCTCCACCGGCTCGAGCGCGCGGATGAGGACCGCGCTCCCTCCGCGGCAAACGAAGTTCAGGCACCAGTGCAGCCCGTAAGAGCGATAGACGTAAGCGAGCCCGGGCCGCTCGAACATGACGGCGTTGCGCGCCGTGCGCCGATACAGATAGCTGTGAGAGGCGGGATCCTCGGGATCGTAGCTTTCGGTTTCCACGATCCGCCCGCCGACGCCGTTCACCAGCAGGACCACGCCGATCAGCGATACGGCCACCTCGTTCGCATGCCTTGCGAAATACCGCTCGGAAAGCCGCGCTCGCCCGATCATGCGTCGTTGCAGCCTCCTCGCTGGCGGCCGGGCCGCAGCCGCAGGCATCGTCCTCTTCGGTCTTGCGGTCGGAATAGGCGCATGCAGACGTCTCCGGGTCTATTTGCCGGCCGGCGCGGCAGCGGGGTCCAGGCGCTGGGCTTCGGCGCGGTCCGCAGCCGCGCCCGCCGCGTCGCCGAGCTTTTCCCTTACGGACGCCCTCTTCTTGAACGCTTCCGCGTAGCCGGGCTTGGCCGCGATGGCGGCATCCAAATCCGCTTTCGCCCGGGTGTTGTCTTCCAGGTCGAAGTAGACCGAGCCGCGCTCTTCCAGGACTTCGGCGTTGTTCGCAGACGACGCGAGGGCGGCATCGAGATCGCGGATCGCGGCGTCGTAGCGGCTTTGCCGGTGCAGGACCAGCCCGCGGTCGTACAAGCCGGCCCAGTTCGTGGGATCGCTCTGCAAAGCGGATGTGTAGTCCGCGATCGCGGCGTCGTATTTGTCGGATCTCCATTCGACAAGTCCGCGATCGATCAGGAGGCTGACGTTCTTCGGATCGATCTTCAATCCGCTCTCGATGCGGCTGAGCGCACCGGCCTGATCGTCTTTGTCCATGAGCACCTCGCTGAGATGGACGATGGAATCGATGTCCTTGGGATCGATGCTGAGCGCCGCCGTGAAATCGGCGATCGCGGCGGTCAGATCACCCTTGTCCGCATAGGCCAGGCCGCGATCGAACAGGATGATCCCGTCCTTCGGATCGAGCGCCAACGCAGCCGAGTAATCGGCGAGCGCGAGATCGTTCTTGTCCTTGTCCAGATAGACGTTTCCGCGCATGACGAGCGCGTGGACATGGTCCGGCTTCAATTTGAGGGCCGCGTCGAGCGACTTGAGCGCCTCGTCGTCGCGCTGAAGGGCGTGAAGCACCTTCCCCTCCTCGTAGAGATTGTCGGGATCGTTCGGCTCGAGCGTCGCCGCCTTCTCGAAATCCTTCAGCGCCTCGGCATGTTTGCCGGTCGCATGGAGGGACAAGCCTCGGTCGTAGAGCGCGGCGGCATTTTCCGGTTCGATCGCAAGGGCCGCGTTGAAATCGACGAGCGCGTGAGCGTCATCGTTCCTGCGTTGCGCGACCAAGCCGCGATCGATGAGCAGCGGTACGTCCTTGGGATCGATCTTCAGCCCTTCCTCGAAACGGCGAAGCGCGTTCACGTCGTCTCCGGTGGCCGCATAAGCCTCGCCCAGATCGTCGATGGCCGTCACGTCCGTGGGATCCAGGCGCAGCGCGGTCGTGAAATCGGCGATGGCCGCGGCCTGATCGCCCTTGTCCGAACGGGCCAGCCCCCTGTCGAAATAGGCCGCGGAGCTGTTTGGATCCAGCTTCACCGCGAGCGAATAATCCGCGAGCGCCCGGTCGTAATCCTTGCGCGCCAGATACACGTTGCCGCGGTCGACGATGGCGTCCACGTCATCGGGCTTCAGCTTCAGGGCCGCGTCGAAGCTCTTCAGCGCGTCCTCGTCGCGTCCCAGCGCCTTGAGCTCCGCGCCCTGTTTGTACTGCGCGTCCGCATCCGAAGGATCGAGCGCGACGGCCTTGGTGAAATCGTCGAGCGCCGCGGCATGATTCTTCATGGCCTCATAGGCGAGGCCGCGATCGAAATGGGCCGCGGAATTGCCGTCGTCCCGCGCCAGCGCGGCGTTGTAATCGGCGAGCGCCAGATCGGTCTGGCCGCTGTCCAGACGCAGATTGCCGCGGTCGATCAGCGCGTCGAGATTCGTCGGATCGAGACGCAGAGCGGTGTCGTAGTCCTTCGCGCCCTTGTCGCCTTCCCCCATCTGCCGCGTCGCGTCGCCGCGCAGGACATAGGGCCATGCGAATTTCGGGTTGAGCGCGATGGCCTGGCCGCTGTCCCTGACGGCCGATTTGTAGTCCTTGGTCAGCGCATAGAAATTCGCGCGATAAGCCAGGCTCACGGAATCGTCGGGATGGGCGCTGATCAGCGCGTTGAGCACCTTGAGCGCCTCGTCGAAACGATTCGTCGCCTCGAAGATCACGCAGCGCTGACGCTCCGCCGCGGCGTGGTTCCGCGCGCCGTGAGCGAGAGACGCGTCCGCATCCTTCATCGCGGCGTCGTATTCGTTCCGGTCGGTCTCGAGCCGGCTGCGCTGATAGTAGGCGAACGCCATGTCCGGATCGGCGGCGATGGCGGCGTCGTAGTCTCTTCGCGCCTTTTCGACATCGTGCATCGAATAGTACCAGGTGCCGCCGCGGCTGGTGAGCGCGACGGCATCGCGCGGATCGATCTTCAGAGCCGCGTCGTAATCCGCGATCGCCGCGTCGTGCTTGCCGGTGTCGTCCTCGACATCCCCGCGCAGGGTGAACGCGGCAGCGTCGCTCGGATCGGCTTGGATCGCGGCGTTGGCGTCGGAAAGCGCGGCGTCGTAATTCTGCTGCACATATTGCGCCTTGCCGCGGGAAACGAGGGCGTTGGCGAGCTGCTTCGAATCCTGGGGCTTGCCGTCGATGACGTGCGTGCAGAAGGCAATGGCCTCTTCCGGGTCGGCGACGTCTGCGCGCTGATCCGGACAAACCGTTGCGCCCGACGCCTTCGCGGCGGCCGGAGACGGCACATCCGCGCGGGCGGGCGACAGCATCGCGGCGCAGATGATCGCGACCGACGCGAGGTTCAAGCAGCCCGGCGAGGCAAGCCGTTTGGCGACAGCGCTCATGCTATTCCCCTTTTCCTAGCCATGGTGCACCTCCGGCAGGGCGATGATTTCCAGCGGAGCGCGGGCCAGCCAGGTGGCGGCCGCCTTTCGCACCTCTTGCAGCGTCACGCCCGTGAACAACGGAATCATCACGATCATTTCGTCGAGCCTTTGCGGCTGGCGCGCGGAACCGTCAAGCCCGCCGATCCACCAATTGTTGGTCTTCTGGCGGGCGGCGAGGCCGGCGAGGATAGGCTTGCGGGCCGATTCGACGTCCTCGTCGGTGATCTCGCCCTGCGCCATCCGCGCGGCGATGTCGCGGATCTCGGCGCGCACGATATCGGCGTCCTGCGGCGACGTCTCCACGAGCGCCTGCATGTAGCCTTGATCGGCGTTGTCGGGCGTGAACATTTCCACTTCCGGCGCGTAGGATTTTCCCATCTCCTGGCGTATGCGGTGGCGCAGCTTGTTGTCGAAGACTTTTCGCAGGAGCATCAGCGAGACTTCCTCGCGCCGCCGCTCCGGCACGGCGACGTAAAGCGGCCAATCGGCGCCGACGACCGCCACCTCGGCGGGACCTTCCCGCGTCGTCCGCACCGGCGCGATCGGATGGTCGGGGAAGCGCAGAAACGATGCATCCCCGCGGTCGCGGTTGCCGGCTTTCCTCGGCCGCAGCGCGCCGAAGGTTTCCGCGACGTATTCCGTCGCCGCGGCCTCGTCGACGTCGCCGACGATCGTGACCTCAAGAGGCGCGTCGGTGAGCGCGGGCTTGAGGAAATGCGCGATATCTGCGGCACGCAGCCCAAGCAGTTCCCGCCGCGGCGCAAGCCCCTCGCTGCCGACCGCGGATTCCAGCGCATAGCGAGCGACCAGCTCGGGCTCCGAGCGAGCTCTGCGGTAGAGGTAGTCCATCAGCGTCGGCATGCGCGCGTTGTACGTCTCGCGAAAGCCGGGATCGGTGGCGAAGGCGGCGAGGATCTGCAGTTGGATGTTGAGACCGCGCTGGCTCGTGGCGCCTTTGAGAACGAACGCGTCGTCTTCGATCTCCAGCGCCGCGTCCCATCCGGTCTGCGAGAAGAGTTCCTGCATGTCCTGGATGTCGTTCCGCCCAAGCCCCATATAGGCGAACAACTGCGATCCGAACTCGGCGGCAACGCGCTTGCGATCGGGAATTTCGCGGCGCCCGGCTCCGAAACGCACGTGGACCTTCACGGCATCGCGCTCGAAATCCGTGTGCTTGAAATTGAGGACGACGCCGTTCTCGAACGTCACCCGCACGAATTCCGGCGATGCGATCGCTTCGCGCTTCACGACCGCGCCGCGGGTTCCGAACGCGGCATAGGCCCAAGCGGCAGCTTTCGCCGGCCGCGCCGCTGCGTCCGGCGGCGCGCGCCCGCCGGTCTCCAGCGCCTGGCGCACCGCGTCGGGCGAAACCGGGTCCTCGGTGGACAGCATGATCAGCGGGCCGCCGCCGGACCAGTCCTTCGCAAAAGCATCCGCGACGTCGCGCGGCGAGATGCGCTCGACAGCGGCGTCGAAGGCGCGGAACGCTTCGGTCGGGGAGGCCACGACATCGCCGGCAGCTTCCTTGTCCGCGATCAAGACCGCAAGCTCGCCCGACGTTCGCGTCGCCGCGGCGCGCATGCCGCCGCGAAGCCTGGCGCGTTCGGCGTCGACGGCATCGTCGACTTCCTGTTGCGTCGGCCCTTGTTCGGAAAAGCGCTGCCGTTGCGCTTCGGAGGCACGCAACGCACGGTTCCAGCCGCCCAGGAGCGGGACGGTGTCGACGCAGCTCACCCGCGCTTCGCGCAGGTCGTTGGATGAAAACGCCTCGGAGGAAAGGAACGGGGCGTCGTCCGGCTTGGTCACGGCGGCGAGCCGGCGGTTGAGGATGCCGGTCCAAAGCTTGGTGAGCATCGTGTCGCGAAGCCGCGTCACGTCGTCGACGGGTTCGAGATGCGCCGCACCGACGCGGCAGACCGATATCCGCGCCGACAGCCTCGTTTCGGTGCGCGTGCGGATGTCGAGGCCGCGCCGCTCGTCGGGCTTTGCGAACCCCACGCGCACAGGCTTCGGTCCGTCGCTGCGCCAGCTCGCGAACGCGTCGCGGATGCGCTGTTCGAGCTGATCCTGCGGTTCGTCCCCGACCGCGACGATGAACGCGTTGTCGGGCCGATACCAGCGGCGATAGAAATTCTGCAGCGACGTTCCCGTGAGCGCGCGCAATTCATCGGGGCTGCCGAACGTATCGGGCCGCGTCGAACGCAAGCCCGGCGTCAGCAATCGCTGGGCGTCTTCCTGCGCCACGAGCTCGGGACCCAGCCGCACCTGGCGTTCGGCCAGGATGATGGCGCGCTCCCGGTCGACGGCGTCTTGCGAGAAGGCCGTGCCGTCCGCGACCTTGCGCAGCCATGTGAAAGCGAGGTCGAGAGAGCTCGGCTGGTCGTTGAGCAGATCGAGACTGTAGGTGGTCGAGAAAAGATCGGTTCTCGCGTTCTGATCGCGGCCGAATTCGACCCCGGCATTCGCGAACTGCGTTTCGAGACCTGCCTCATGGGCGTTTTGTCCGCCGCTGAACGCCATGTGCTCGACGAAATGGGCCGCGCCGCGCTCCCCCTTTTCCTCGTCGAAAGCGCCGGCGTCGAACGACAACCGCAACGACAAAGCCCCTGCGGGCGTGGCGTTGCGCATCACGGCGTAGTGCAATCCATTCGGCAGGACACCGAAGCGGATGTCCGGATCGGAAAGAATTGCGGCGGCGGAATCGATCGGCGCGGCGGGCTGCCCGCTTGAATGCTCATCAGCGGCGCAAACGCATGCGTACAACGCAAACAGCGCGGCCAAGCCCGCGCGCCGTGCACAGATCCTCGACATCAAACGCCCCACCCACCCCCGGGCGGACTATAGGATATAGGAGCGTCGACAGATATAGGAGAACCGCCGCATCAACCGCCTATTGTTCCCGCAACTGGCGCGCCGGCCGGGCGGTGAGCGCCCTCCAAGAGCCGGCCAAGCCCATCACCAGGGCCGCGACACCACCGCCCAGAACGGTCAGCGAGACGGCGCCGGGATCGAAGACGAAGGGCAGCCCGAAGACATTCCCGGCGATCGCCCACGCTGCCGCCGTTCCGATGCCGATCGCGAGCACGCCGGAGACCGCCCCCAACAGTGCGTATTCGATGGCATAGATGGCGAAAATCCGCCCGCGCGTGGCGCCGAGAACTTTCAGCATGGTCGCGGCCGCCAGCCGCGCGCGCTGGCTGGCGGCAATGGCGCCCGCCAGGACCAAGAGCCCTGCGAGGATCGTGACGAGCCCAGCCGCGTCAATGCCGACGCTCAACTGCTGCAGCATCGCGCTCACCTGCGCGATGGCGTCTTTCACGCGAACCGCGGAAACATTCGGGAAAGCATCGGTGACCGCGCGGTAGAGCGGCTCCTCGTCCTTTGGTGCCACGCGCACGGTGGCCAGGAAGCTGTGCGGCGCCTTGTCGATCAGGCCCGGCGACAGGACAAGAACGAAGTTCTGCCGTCCGTTGCTGAAATTCACCTCGCGCAGATTGGCGATGCGCCCGTCGATCTCGCGCCCGAGCACGTTGAGGCCGATGGCGTCGCCGATCTTCAGGTCCAAGCCATGCGCCACGTCCGCGTCGAGGGAAATCAGCGTCGGGCCGCGATAGCTTGCCGGCCACCATTTGCCCTCGACGATTTCGGTATCCTTCGGCGGCGCGGCCGCATAGGTGATGCCGCGGTCGCCGCTCAGCACCCAGCGCATGCCGCTCGGGACCTTCACATCGCGCGCCGGCACGCCTTTCAGCGAGACGATCCTTCCGCGGATCATCGGCGTGCGCCGGTAGTCCTGTGCGGAGGCAAAGCGCGATACGATGCGATCGAACGCTTTCGCCTGGTCCGGCTGGATGTCGATGAAGAAGAAGCTGGGGGCGCTCTCGGGGAGCTCGTCGCGAACTTGCGCAGCAATGGTATGGCCGAGCAGCGTGACGGTTGCGAGCAGCGTGAGACCCAGGCCGAGCGCCGTGACCACGCCGGCCGTTCCCGCGCCGGGCCGCACGAGATTGGCGAGAGCCAGGCGAAGATTCGTGTCGGCCGCGCGCGGCAATCGCGCGATCGCCCAGCGCAATCCGCCGGCGATCAGACGAAGGACCAGCAGGCCTCCCGCGATGCCGCCGAGAAATTCCACCGCGAAAGATCTTGACGGCGCGATCGCGAGCGCCAGAAGCAGGACCGCGATACCGGCGCTCCCGGAAACGAGCCAATACGGCCAGCGGATTCGCGCGCGGCTGGGATCCACGATATCGCGGAACAGGCTGGCCGGCGTGATCGCCCGCGCCCGCGCCAGTGGCGGGACTGCGAACGCTGCCGCCGCGAGCAATCCGAACGCACCGGCCAGCAGAAGCGGTTTCGGATAGATCGCGAACACGGTCGGCAGGGGAAGGCTGGCGCCGTAGAGCCACCCGATGAGAAACGACACCAGGGCGCCGCCTATCGCACCGGCGACGACCGCCAGCGCCGCGATGGTCATGATCTGGATGAAGAAAGCCATGAAGATGAGCCCGCCGTCCGCGCCCAGGCTCTTGAAGATCGCGATCTCGTCACGCTTGCGGTCGAGGAAGGCCGAAATCGCCTGTCCGGCGCCGACGCCGCCGACGGCAAGAACGGTCAGCCCCGTCAGTGTCAGGAACATCGTGACCTGATCGATGAAGCTGCGCGTGCCGGGCGCCGGATTCTCGCGCGTGCGGATTTCCCAGCCCGCGTCGGGGAACGAGCGGATGGCCGCCTGGCGGAATTCTTCGGTCGAAAACGACGGCGGCGCCGCGATGCGATAGCCGTATTCGATGAGGCTGCCCAAGGTCACCAGACCGGTGCGCTGCAACGCGTCCTTCGATATCAACAGGTGCGGACCGAGGCTGAAGCCGCCCGAGACGCGACCCGGCTCCGCGACGAGAACCGCGTTGATGCGGAAATCCTGCGTGCCGATGCGCACGGTGCTGCCGCGCGCGATGTGCAGGCGGTCGAACAGCGTCTCCTCGGCGACCGCGCCGCAGATCTTGCCGTCGCATTTCAGCGCGTCGCGCAACGCCATGTCGGGCGAGAGCTGCACGTGGCCGTAGAGCGGGTAGAGATCGTCACCGGCCCTCAGCTCGATGAGCTGCCGCTCGCCTTCCGCGCCGTTCCTGATCGCATAGGCCATGGCGCGCATCGCGGCGGTCTCGGAGACGCGCCCAGTGCGCGCCAGAAACGCGTGCTCGGCCGCCGTCGTCTCGCGATGCACCAGACTGACCAAAGCGTCGCCGCCGAGCAGCACGCGGCCCTGCTCCGACATGCCGGTCAGGAAGGCCTCGGAAAGCGATCCGACTGCGGCGATCGCCATCACGCCCAGGACCAGCGAGGCGAAGAAGATGCGGAATCCGGAAAGACCGCTGCGCAGCTCGCGGCGCGCCAGTCGGAAGGCGAGCGCGATGTTCATGCGCGGCTGTCGGCCACGACGCGGCCGTCCATCAGCCGCACGATTCTGCCGCAGCGCCGCGCGAGCGCCTCCTCATGCGTCACCAGGAACAAGGTCGTGCGCGCGCGGGCGTGCAGGGCGAAGATGAGGTCGGCGATCTCCGCTCCGGTCGTGCCGTCGAGATTGCCGGTCGGCTCGTCGGCGAACAGCAGCTCGGGCTCGCCCGCCATGGCGCGCGCCAGCGCCACGCGCTGCTGCTCGCCGCCGGAAAGCTGGCTGGGATAGTGCTCGGCGCGAACCGCGAGACCGACGGCGTCGAGCGCGGTCTTGGCGCGCTTGAAGGCGCCCTGCGTCCCGGCCAGTTCCAGCGGCACCGCGACGTTCTCCAGAGCCGTCATCGTCGCGATCAGGTGGAAGGACTGGAACACGATCCCGACGCGGCCGCGGCGGAAACGCGCCAGCTCATCCTCGGAACGCCGCGTGATGTCCTCGCCGGTCACCGCGACGCGACCCGAGGTGGCGGCCTCGAGGCCGGCCGCGATCATCAGAAGCGACGACTTGCCGGAACCCGACGGACCCAAAAGCGCGACAGACTCGCCGGCATCCACCTTCAGCGACACGCCGTTCAGGATGTTCACCAATCCCGCGGCGTTGGGCAGCGCCAGGCGTACGTCTTCCAGATCGATCGCCGAACGCTGCATGAAGTGATTCCCGTGATAGGCTGGCAGGGCACTCTAGGCGATATGGCATGAAAATCGCGGGTTTCAAGCTTGTCCGTGCGGCGCTCGCCGCCATGGCCGCGCTGACGCTCGCGGCCCGTCCGGCAGATTGCGCGCCGGTGAAGATCCTCGCTCTGGGAACCAGCCTGACGCAGGGCTACGGCCTGCCCCCCGGCACCGAATTCACGACCGTTCTGCAGGAAAAACTCAAATCGGCCGGGGTGGATGCGACGATCATCAATGCCGGCGTTTCGGGCGACACCTCCGCCGACGGGCTCTCGCGGCTGAACTGGTCGCTGGCCGACAATCCCAACGCCGCCATCATAGAACTCGGCTCCAATGACGCGCTGCGCGGCCTGGCGCCTGCCCAGACCGAGAAGAACCTGGCTGCCATTCTCTCGAGGTTGAAGGCCGCGCACGTCCCGGTTCTGCTCTGCGGCATGCGCGCGCCGCGCAACCTCGGCCCGGAATATGCCGCGCAGTTCGACGCGATCTATCCCAGGCTCGCCAAACAATACGGCGTGCTCTTCTACCCGTTCATCCTGGACGGCGTCGCGCTCGATCCGAAGCTCAATCAGGCCGACGGCATTCACCCCAACCCGGCCGGCGTGCGGATCATCGTCGGCCGCATCCTGCCGGACGTGCTGCGGCTGACCAGAAGCCGCGGTTGAGCCGCTCAAGCCGCAAAAAATCCCGTTTCCTTCATGTCCCCCTGCTCGGAACGGAGGCCGACATCGCGGAGGCATTCGCGAAAGTCCGCGCCTGCGCGGACGAGCTTGGCGATCTCAAGGACGTGCCTGGGATTTCTGGGCCGGCCGATCAGCGAGACCACCGGCTGAAATGCGCCAGCGACAGAAGGCGCTGGGTATCGGCTTCACGCGTCACCATCTCCCCGCCCTCGACATGGCCGCCCAGGTCGGACATGGCGTGCTCGAGCGCATAGCGCACCGCGAGCGACGAGGCGCGGATGGCATAGGTCGTGAGCACGACGAAGAGCGGCTTGTCGCTCAGCGCCTCGCGGCAGAGCTTCAACAGCTCGGGAAGATCGTCGAACAGCTTCCAGACCTCGCCCTTGGCGCCGCGGCCGAATTTCGGGGGATCGACGATGATCGCGTCGTATTTCTGGTCGCGTCGCGCCGCCCGCGCCATGAATTTCATCGCATCGTCGCAAATGAAGCGGATCGTCTTGCCTTCCAGCCCGGCCGCTTCCTGGTTCTCGCGCGTGTAGGTCAGCGCCTTCTTCGAGGAATCGAGATGGGTGACGTCCGCGCCGGCCCGCGCCGCGATCAATGACGCGACACCGGTGTAGCCGAAGAGATTGATCACCCGCACCGGACTGCGCGCGCCTGCGATCTTGTCCTCGATCCAATCCCACTGCACCGCCTGCTCGGGAAAGAAGCCCAGATGGCGGAACGGCGTGCAATGGGCCCAGAACCGCAGGCCGCGATATTCCATGATCCATCGCTCTTCGACGCCGTCGCGCAGGCGCCATTTGCCCGCGTCCTCGTCGTCGCCGCTCACGAACACGCCGTCCGCCTGCGCCCATTGGCGTTCGTCGAGGCGCGGCGTCCATAGCGCCTGCGGCTCCGGCCGCACGAACCGGTACGGCCCGAATTTCTCGAGCTTCTTGCCGTTTCCCGTGTCGAGCAGCGCGTAGTCGCTCCAGCGGCCGGCATCGAGCAGCGCGATCTTGGGAGCGTTCATGGCGTGCCCGGGGCCGGAGCCGGCATTTCGCGGACGATCTGCGAAATGGGCTGGTTCATCCATGACGCGACGATACAGAAGACGCACGACGCTGTTCAAGGCCGTCTTCCGCAGCTCGGGCATCTCCATCGCCCCTGCCGAGTAGGCCTCTAAATGGCGATGTAGGGACGCCGTGTTTCGTAAAGCACCAGCGCCGCCGCCGTGGCGAGGTTCAGCGAGTCCACGCCGCCGACCATCGGGATCTTGACGAGGCGCGAGCATGCCTGCGCCACCGGCGCGGACAGGCCCGATTGCTCCGTGCCCATCACGACGAGCGCGGGCCCCTGATAGGCGCGGCGATAGTCGGTGTCGGTGGCGACATGCGTGCCGATCGACTCGCCCGGCCAGCGCCGCATCAGTGCGAGGAAATCGTCCTGGCTCATGCGCGCGAGCGGCACGCGGAAGATCGCGCCGACCGACGCGCGCACCGCTTCGATCGCGAAGGGATCGCAGCTTTCGCCGACGAGCACGATCACCCGCACGCCGACCGCTGCCGCCGTGCGCATGATCGTGCCCACATTGCGCGGATAGCGCGCGGATTCGAGCGCCAGCCACGTCTCGGCCGGCTCGCGCGACGGCTCGGGCGCTTCGGTCCATCGCTGCTCCAGCGCGCAGACCAAGGTTTGCGGATTGTCGCGCTCCGACACCTTGGCCAGCAGCTGGTCGGGAACGTCGAGGCATTCGGCGCCCTTCGCCAGCGCCCATTCGACAAGCGCGCGCGTGTGGGCGACCTCGATTGCGCCGCGGCCGACCAGCAGGATCTTGGGTACCCAGCCTTGTGCGCGCGCGACGTCGAGAACGCCCGCGCCTTCCGCGAGGAACAAGCCGGTCTCGCGGCGCGCTTTGCGCATCTCGAGCGAGCGGATGAGTTTGATGGTGTCGTTCTGCAGACTGGAGACTTGCCGCAGGCCCTGCATATCGTCAGACCACCGTAGATGCGCACGAGTTCGAAGGACCGGCCATGGCCCTACCTAATGGCGGGTCATGGCGACGGTCAATATGCACAGGCATGAAAGCAGGGACCGAATGGCGCTGGGGCCGTCAGGGCGAGCCTTGCTCCGCGCCTTTCGGACCCTGGACCGGCGTCCTCGCGGCCCTTTCAGAGCCCCGCACCGGACGGCCAGCGCAGTTCCGCTTCCAGCGCGGTCAGGCCTTCCTTCAGCAAGCCCATGATTTCGCCGACCTGCACCGCCGTCGTGATCATCGGCGGACAGACGAGAAAGTGGTCGCCTTCCGCACCGCCGCGCGTGCGCCGCGCATAGAGGATCAACCCGCGCTCATAGGCCAGCTCGACCAGCCTGAGATAGGCGTTCACCTCTTTGGGCAATGGCTGCATGGTCTCGCGATCGGACACGAGCTCGAAGGCGAGCAGCAGACCCTTGCCGCGCACGTCGCCGATGATGGGATGCGCCTCTTTCAGCTTCTCCAATTCGGCCTTCAGGAGATCGCCGATCGCGGCGGCGTTGCCCATCAGGTCATGGGCGAATATCTCGTCGATGACGGCCAGTCCCGCGGCACAGGCCAGCGGGTTGCCGGCATAAGTATAGCCGTGCTGGAAGCCGCCGCTGTCGAGGACGGGCTCGACGATGCGCTCATGCGCCAGCATCGCGCCGAGCGGCACATAGCCCGCGCCCAATCCCTTGGCGAGCGCGATGATGTCGGGATTGATCCCCCAATGCTCGGCGGCGAGATATTTTCCCGTGCGACCCGCGCCCGTCATCACCTCGTCATAGATGAGAAGGATGCCGAACTCGTCGCAGATCTCGCGGATGCGCGGATAATATGTGTCCGGCGCCACCAGCGCGCCGGTCGACGCGCCGCCGATCGGCTCCATGATGAAGGCGAGCACCGTCTCGGGTCCCAGCTCCAAGATCTTGTCGCGCAGCATGTCGGCATAGCGGATGCCGCGCTCCGCGTCGCTGAGATTGTCGCGGTCGAGATAGCAGCGCGGCGCCGGGATCTTCGGCATCCCGCGCAGCATCGGCGTGAAGGGCTCGTTCAGCGGGCCGTATCCCGTCACCGCCAGCGCGCCGAAGGTCGAGCCGTGATAGGACGGCATGCGCGATATCACGCGCCAGCGCGCGCCCTCGCCGATCGCGACCACGTGCTGACGCGCGAGCTTGAGGCAGCTCTCGACCGCTTCCGATCCGCCGGAGACGAAGAACACCTTATTGTGGCCCTCCGGCGCCAGATGCGCGAGTTGCGTCGCCAGCCGCTCCGCCGGCTCGTTCTCGAAATGCAGCCGATAGCCGAACGTGGCGCGCTCCATCTGCCGGCGCATCGCGTCCAGCACGCGCGGGTTGCTGTGGCCGATATTGGAGACCATCGCGCCGCTGGAGCCGTCGATATAGCGCTTGCCGTCGATGTCCCACAGATAGATGCCTTCCGCGCGGTCGAGCAGCGGCCGGCGCGAGCGCGATTGATAGAACAGGTTCGAAGTCTGTCCGGGATGCCAGTCTGCGCCGCCGCCCATGAGGTGAATGCCCCGCGATATCGAAGTGGCAAGATAGCCGGAAAGATGGGAAACTTCATCGTCGGCGGATGGGGATATTCGATGGGCGGCAATCCGAAAGCGGACGGCATCGTCATCGCACGCGCGACGCGCGAAGACGCGCCGGCGATCCATACCCTGCTGCGCGCGCTGAGCCGGGCGCTCGACCGGCCGCATGACGTGCGAAGCACGCCCGACGACATCGCGCGCTACGGCTTCGGACCCTCTCCCGTCTTCGAAACCGTGCTGGCAAGACGCGGCGGAACGCCGGTCGGGCTCGCCCTGTTCTTCTACGAGTTCTCAACCTGGCGCGGCTGTCCGGGCGTCTATATCCAGGACCTCTATGTCGACGACGAGCTGCGCGGCAGCGGATTGGGGCGAAGGCTTCTCGCCGCCGTAGCAGTGCATGCGACCGAGCGCGAAGCCACCTACATGCGGCTCTCGGTGGATGTCGGCAATGACGAGGGGCTCGGCTTCTATGGACGCCTCGGCTTCACGGCACCGAACGAGCAGACGCTCGTGCTGGAGGGCGCGCATTTCTCGACGCTGGCGAAGCTATGAGAGCGGTTCTCGCGGCGCTGGCAGCCTTTGTTTGCTCGACCGCGCTCGCGGATCGCGCGCCGGTGCTGAAGCAGATCAAAGTCCCGCACGACTACTACTATCGCGAAATGTACCTGCCGCAGCTCACCAGCGGGCCGAGCGCCGCCGCGTGGTCGCCGGACGGCCGATCGCTCGTCTATTCCATGGCCGGCAGCCTGTGGCGACAGCGCATAGACTCCACGACCGCCGAAGAACTCACCACCGGGCCCGGCTACGATTATCAGCCGGACTGGTCGCCCGACGGCAACACCGTCGTGTTCGTCCGATACCTGCACGATGCGATGGAGTTGTGCGCGCTCGATCTGAAGAGCGGCGCGGTAACGCAATGGACGCATGGCGGCGACGTCAATCTTGAGCCGCGCTGGTCGCCGGACGGCAAGCACATCGCCTTCGTGTCGACCAAAGGTACGGGCCATTTCCACATCTTCATCGGTAAGCCGGCGCAGGCCGGTTTCACCGCCGCGCCATGGTCGAAGGAGCGCAAGAGCAGGATCGCGCGATACTACTACAGCCCCTTCGATCAGCAATTGAGCCCGGCCTGGTCGCCCGACGGGCACGCGCTCGTCTATGTCGACAATCCCGAGACCGGATACGGCAGCGGCTCGCTGTGGCGGCGACAGATCGACAAGCGAACGCCCGCGCACCTGCTGCATCGCGAGGAGACGAACTGGAAAGCCGCGCCTGACTGGTCACCGGACGGCAAGCGCGTGATCTTCTCGTCCTATGCCGGGCGGCAATCGAACCAGCTCTGGACCGTAACGGAAACGGGCGACGACTATCCGTTGCCGCTCACCTTCGGCGGGGACGACACGACGCGGCCGCGCTGGTCGCCGGATGCGAGCCGCATCGCCTATATCTCGAACCGCAACAAGAACACCGAGATCTGGATCCAGGATGCGATCGGCGGCGCGCGCCGCAAGCTGGACGTCGCGCAACGCATCTACAAGCACGCGATGGGCACGCTGGAGCTTTCGATCGTCGACGAAAGCGGTAAGCCGGTTCCGGCTCGCATCGCGATATTGGGAAGCGACGGCCGCTCCTACGCGCCGGATGCTGCCAATGTGCGCGGAGACGATTCCTTCGACCGCTCCGCCCAGGAATTCGAGACGCACTATTTCCAGACCGCGGCAGCGCCCGTGCGCGTCACGCTTCTCACCGGGAGGGCGTCCGTCACCGTCTGGTATGGCGACGAGCACGCGATCGCGCGCATGAGCGCCGATATCGCCGCGGACAAGACGGATGCGTTGAAGATCACTGTGCACAAGCTCGACCTGCCCGCCTCCTTCGCAGCCTGGCGCAGCGCCGACGTGCATGTGCACATGAACTACGGCGGCACCTATCGCACCGAGCCGAAGGACCTCGTGGCGCAGGCGAAGGCCGAGGACCTCGATCTCATCTTCGACCTTCTGGTGAACAAGGAGCAGCGCGTTCCCGACATCGCTTATTTCTCTGGCGTGCCGGACGCGGCTTCGACGCCGGAGGTGCTCTTGGCCCATTCGCAGGAATATCATTCGAGCTATTGGGGGCATCTGGGCATCCTGGCCCTCGACGATCACTACATCGTGCCGGGCTATGCCGGTTATCCGTATACCGGCTCGGCGAGTCTCTATCCCGACAACGCCGCGGTCGCCGATCTCGCCCACGCGCAGAACGCGCTTGTCGGCTACGTCCATCCGTTCGACGTAGCGCCAGATCCAGACCACGACGCCGTCATCACCGACGAGCTTCCCATCGATGTGGCGCTCGGCAAGGTCGACTATTACGAGGTCGTCGGCTTCAGCAATCATCGCGAAAGTGCGTCGATCTGGTACCGCCTGCTCAATTGCGGCTTCCGCCTGCCCGCCGCCGCGGGCACGGATGCGATGACGAATTACGCCTCGCTGCGCGGCCCCGTCGGGCTGGCGCGCGTCTATGTGCTGCCCGATGCGTCCGCGGACGGAAGTCCCGCGGCGCGCGAAAAGGCGTGGCTCGCGGGACTGAAAGCCGGACGCAGCATGGCGACGAACGGACCGCTGCTCGGCTTTATGGTCGACGACAAGCCGCCCGGCAGCGAGATCGACCTGCCGCAGGGCGGCGGCGAGGTCGCCTATAGCGGCTGGCTGCGCTCGCTGACCGGCATCGATCACCTGGAGGTCGTGCTGAACGGAAAGATCGTGAGCTCGGTCGCGCTCGCGGGAGACCGCACGACGGCCGACCTCGCGGGCCATATCCGGATCGGCGAAAGCGGCTGGCTGCTGCTGCGCGCCTGGAACGAGCATGCGACGCCGGTCGTATTCGATCTATATCCCTATGCCACCACCAATCCGGTGTTCGTCACCGTCGGCGGCAAACCCACTCGATCGAGGACCGACGCCGAATTCTTCCTCAAATGGATCGACAAGGTGAAAGCGTCCGCGGCGGCCAACCGCGATTACAACAGCGCGTCCGAACGCGATGCGGTGATGCGCCACATCGACGACGCGCGGCGCGTCTTCGAAGAGCGGCGCTAGGCCGCCTTCGGCACGCGGCCGCGGCGGAAGTCGCGGATGATCTCGCGCGCGGCATTGTGGCCGGGAAGACCGCTCACCCCGCCGCCCGGATGGGTCGAGGCGCCGCACATATAGAGTCCCTTGAGCGGTCCGCGATAATCGCCGTGTCCGAGCACCGGGCGCGCGCTGTAGAGCTGGTCGAGGCTGAGCTGGCCGTGGAAGATATCGCCGCCGGTGAGCGCGAGCTTGCGCTCCATGTCGAGCGGCGACAGGATCATCCGCCCGACCACCGAGGCGCGGAAATTCGGCGCGTGGCGCGTCATCGTGTCGATGACGAGATCGGCGACCTCCTCGCGACGGTCGTCCCAGCTCGCGCCATTGGGAAGGACCGGCGCGACGTGCTGGCAGAACAGGCTCGCGACATGCCGGCCCTGCGGCGCCAGGCTGTCGTCCAGCACGCTCTGGATATGCATCTCGATCACCGGCCTGCGCGCCCAGCCGTGACGGCGCGCATCGGCATGGGCCTCGTCGAGATAGCCGAGCGACGGCGCGATCATGATGCTGCCGCCGTGATGGTCCATCGTGTCCGTGCTCGGCCGGGCGGTGAAGTTGGGAAGCTCCGACAGGGCGACGTTCATGCGGAACGTCCCCGATCCGCATTTGTAGTTGCGGATGCGCTCCATGAAGTCATCGGGCAGCGCCCCGACCGGGATGAGACCGCCATAGAGCAGCTTGGGATTGATGTTCGAGACGATTGCGCGGCCGCGGACGCTCGAGCCGTCCTCCAGCACGACGCCGCTCGTCTTTCCCTTGTCCAGCAGGACTTCCCGCACCGCGTTGCCGACGCGGATATCGACGCCTGCCTCGCCGCAGGCCTTCGCCATGGCCTGCGTGATCGCGCCCATGCCGCCGATGGCGTGGCCCCATGCGCCCTTGATGCCGTTCACCTCGCCGAAGACGTGATGCAGCAGGACATAGGCCGTGCCGGGCGCATAGGGGCTGGCATAGGCGCCGGTGATGGCGTCGAAGCCGAGCAGGCCCTTGAGCGCATCGGTCTCGAACCAGGAATCCAGGATGTCGCCCGCGCTTTTGGCGAAGAAGTCGAGGAGGTCGCGCTGACCTTCGATCCTCAAGCTCCGCACGCGGTTGCCTAAGGTCAGCGCGGTCAGGAGATCGCGGACGCCGCCGCCGACGTTCGGCGGCGTCTGCATCAGCATCGAGCGCAACAGGTCGACCATCCTGTCGAGGCGGTCGTGATAGGCCGCAAGCGCCTGCGCGTCGCGGGCGGAGAACTTCGAGACCTCGCGGAAGGTGCGTTCCGCGTCGCGGTCGACGATCAGGTAGCGCTCGTCGTCGAGCGGCGCGAAGTAGGAGATGTGGCGCAGCACGACCTTGAGCCCATGGCGCGCCAGCTCCATGTCGTGGATGATCTTCGGATCAAGCAGGCTCACCGAATAGCTGGCGACGGAATTGCGGAAGCCGGGAAAGAACTCCTCGGTGATCGCGGCGCCGCCGACGATGCCACGGCGTTCCAGAACGCAGACCTTCAAGCCCGCTTTCGCGAGATAGTAGGCGCAGGTCAGGCCGTTATGGCCGCCTCCGATCAGGACCGCGTCATAAGAGTGCTGCGAGGCCATGCGATGTTCCGCGTTGCGACCCGTCAGTTTGGACCGAAACGGTGGCCGTGTCTTCGACACCGGGCATCCCCGATGCGCACCGTTGCGCGTTTCCGCGAGATGAAGGGGCGTGTGGCCAATATTTCACGCATACAACCTTAGCAATTGTAAAATACAACTCGCCATGTGATAGAATATGTGCTTACCATAATTCGGGAAAAAGATTTGCGGGGCTTTCGGCGTGCTTAGGGGCTCTGGTCCAACGCAGGAACGGCATGGAGGCAATCGCCAACGTCCTGGAGCTGATCCGCCAGCAGCTCGACTCCTATTTCCAGAACGTCAGCCGGCGCTCGGACGACTGGGTGATCCTGTCGAACGTGTTCGACAACCAGGGCGGATTCTACGGCGCGACCGACAACAAGATCGTGATGTTCCTCGCCAATATCGCGCACGAGACCGTCATCTCGACCTACACGCCGGCGGTTCGGACCGGCTCCGGCAGCTACGCCGCGGTGCCGCCGCCGCTCTACATCGACCTGTTCGTCCTGTTCTATGCGAACTTCAGCAACGCGAACTACGTGCAGGGGCTGCGCTCGATCTCGCGCACCATCAGCTACTTCCAGCAGAACCCCGCCATCACGCGGGACACGACGCCCGGCCTAGATCCGGCGGTCGACAAGATCCTGATGGAGTTCACCAATCTCGACATGATCAACTCCAACTACCTGATGGGCATGATGGGCGTGAAGTATCTGCCATCGGTGTTCTACAAGCTGCGAATGATCCCGTTCGTCAGCAGTGCAATGCAGGCGGCCATTCCGGCCGCCCAGGGCGTGCAGGCGCCCGGACAACCGGCTCCGCTGCCGCCTTCGGCTGAGCGGACCGCGTGACGCGTATCACGGCTGCGTCCTCAGCCGGTTTGTGCTCGTACCGCCGCGTCCCGCGCGGCGGCCGGAGGGGCTATGAAGGTATCGTTGATCCCGCTGCGCCGTGGCGCCGGGCCGGAGCAGAATTTTCGCGCGCGCCAGCCGGAAAGCGCGTTCTACGAGACACTGATGCGGGTGTCGTTCGAGCACCCTTACTACAACCTCGCCGACGGCGCCTGTCCCGACTTCAGCGTGCAGCCCACGATCACGACCGCGGCGCTGATGAAGTCGCTCTCGCTCCTGTTCCGCGACGAGGGAACCGGATTCGCCGTACTCTACGACAAGAAGAACGCCGCTGCGCTGTGCAACTACCTTGCGCGCCAGGGAAGGCAGGTGAGCAGCCTGCTGCCGGAGTACTGGACCAGGCTCTCCTTCCTGCTTCTGTCGCGGAACCCCTATTTCGCCAGCATCAGCGCGATCCCGATGGATGCCTGCCCGACGGACTGGCGCTATTATTTCGCCAACATGGACGCGCACGGCGCGGCACCGGTGCTGCTGAACACGGGTGATGCCGTCTCCGCCGACGAGCTCCTGCCGGTGATCGCGCAGCAGACCGTGGTGCCGGTGGACGTCCGGTATAAATACGTCGAGGCCCGCACCATCTCCGGCGAGACCGCGATCCAGGAACCGTGCCGGCCGACGCGGGACTACGGCAACGGCCGCACCGTCACGCAGCAGCTGAACGAGGTCTATCTCAACTTCTCGACCGTGCGGCAGGGCAAGTACACGATCGGCAGGGTCACCAATGCCGGCGAGTTCGAGCCGTGGCAGGTGGGCGTCTATGCCGACGACTCGCTGATGCCGTTCGCCTTCGTCGATCTCCTCTTCAGCGAACCTTATGCGGGGGCCGGCGGCGTCTACCCCGTCCAGTTCGCGGGTTCCCCGGCGACCGGGACGATCGCGCCCAAGGATTACACCCTCGCCTTCGACGCGCGGCGGACGCAGTGGCGCTACTATGTCGTGCAGCAGGCGGCGAGTGATCCGTTCGACAAGCTGCGCATCGAAAGCGAGAGCGGCGACGTCACCTTCTCGGGCCCCCATGCGGCCGTGCTGCCGAACGGCGACGAGGCGACCGAATTCCAGAGCAAGCAGGCTCTCGTCATGCAGCAGCAGTCGCCCTACCACTTCCGCCTGCTCGGACGCCACACGCGCGGCTCCCGCCGCGAGCAGGAGCTGCTGAAGCGGATGCCCGTCTCCTCGCCCGCTCAGGTGACGCCCGCGGCGAATTCCGAGACGACGGCCGGCACGCGCGCCATCGCGCCCGTCTTCGACGCCAATTCCACCATGTACGTGTACGTCTGATCGCAGGAATCCCAACAGCTCAAATCCAGGCAACCATTCTCAGGAGCAACCCATGGCAGGCTACAAGAACAGAACCACCCCCGGCGTCTATGTGACGGAGCTGAGCGCGTTTCCGCCCTCCATCCGGGGCGTCGCCACCGCGATCCCGGTCTTCATCGGCTACACCGAAAAGGCCACGATCAGCGGCAAGCCGGTGTTCAACACGCCGGTGCTGATCAATTCGCTCGCCGCCTATCAGCAGATTTTCGGCGCGGGCTACGAGCCGAAATTCCTGATCCAGGACGGCACCTCGGACGACTACGACGTCAGCGCGATGCAATGGGTGGCGGATGCGGCCAACACCACCGCGGGCGGCTCATACGTGCCCGCCTATTACCTGCTGACGACGGAGCAGCCGGTCCAGACGAAGGAGGTCAACCAAAACGGCGTGCAGGCCGTCGTTTCGGTCCCGCAGCCGCCGCTGGCGACGTTCAACCTCTACAACAGCCTGCGGCTCTTCTACAACAACGGCGGCGGCACCTGTTACGTCGTTTCCGTCGGCAGCTACGCCGACGCGGTGGACGCCACGACCGGCACTGCAACCATCGACGCCGATCTGTTGACCTCCGGCCTGCTGGCGGCGGGCGAGCAGGTCGGACCGACGATCGTGCTCATCCCCGACGCGGTTCTGCTCGCGGCGGACACGGCTGCGGCCGGCACCATGCCGACCTCCACGGCGTTCAACGCTCTGACCCAACTGATGCTGTCCGAATGCGCGCGCCTGCAGGATCGCGTCGCGATCATCGATGTCTACGGCACCCAGGCGATCGACACCGTGGACCGCGTCCAGCTCGACCTCGACATGACGCAGGTGATCGCGAACTTCCAGGAAGGCGTCGCCGAGAGCAACCTGAACTACGGCATGGCGTATTTCCCGTTCCTCGTCACCACCGTCGTCGCCCCGAGCGAGATCGACTACTCGAACTTCAACGCGCCGCCGGACAGCGGCACGCCGCCGGTTTCCGACAATATCACCAAGCTGACGACCATCCTTCAGGACCAGGCATCCTACAGCTATCCGCCGAAGGACCCGGCGAACGCGGATCCGACCAAGAACGACAACCCGACCTATCAGAGCATCAAAGCGCAGATCGAGAAGATGCCGACCACGATGGACACCTCGACCGACGCCGGGCAGGCGGCGATCACCAAGCTGAACCAGAACCTGGTCAATGCGGTGCCGGTGCTCCAGCAGATGGAGAACATCGTCGCCTACCAGTCGAACCTGTTGCCGGCGAGCGGCGCGATGGCGGGCATCTACACGCTGAACGACGCCAGCGCGGGGGTGTGGAACGCACCGGCCAACGTCGTGGTGGCGACGACCGTCGGCCCGAGCGTTCCGGTGAACTCCGACCAGCAGGGGCCGATCAACGCGCCGATCAACGGCAAGTCGGTCAACGTCATCCGAGACTTCGTCGGCCGCGGGCCGGTGGTGTGGGGTGCCCGCACGCTCGACGCCAACAGCCTCGACTACCGCTACATCCAGGTGCGCCGCACGCTGGTCTACATCGAGACGTCCATCAAGACGTCGCTGAACCAGTTCGTCTTCGCGCCGAACGACGGGCAGACCTGGGTGGCGGTGACCGCGATGGTGTCGGCCTTCCTGACCAATGTGTGGGCGCAGGGCGGCCTGCTGGGCGACAAGGCGTCGGACGCCTTCACCGTGCAATGCGGCCTCGGCAGCACGATGACGGGCACCGACATCCTCGACGGCTACATGATCGTGCAGGTCACGCTGCAGATGATCCGGCCGGCCGAATTCATCGAGCTCACCTTCAAGCAAACCATGCAGGGCGTCGCCTAAGCGGCCGCGCGAAGCGAACACGGACAAGGAAAGGAACAGGAGAACGACATGGCAGGCGAAGTCCAGGACCAGAATTGGCCGCTACCGAAATTCTACTTCTCGGTGCAGCTCGGCGACGACAACACCGTCAGCTTCCAGGAGGTCACAGGCCTCGAGAGCGAAACCCAGCCGATCGAATACCGCCACGGCAACAGCCCGGTGTTCGCGCCGCTCAAGATGCCCGGTCTGCAGAAGGTGGGGAACGTGACGCTCCGCAAGGGCATCTTCGTGACCGATTCCAAGCTGTGGAACTGGTATAACGAGATCAAGCTCAACACGATCAAGCGGCGCACGGTCGTCATCAATCTGCTCGACGAAACGGGCACGCCGAAGATGGTGTGGACGCTCAACAACGCGTGGCCGACCAAGATCACCGGCACGGACCTCAAGTCGGAAGGCAACGAGGTCGCGGTGGAAGCGGTCGACATAGCCTACGAGACCCTGACGGTCGCGGCGACCTAGCGAGGCAAGGGCACGATGAGCGAGAACTACTATCCGCCGCCGGGATTCTATTTCTCGCTCAGCGTGCTCGGCTCGGCCACCGCGCTCAGCCTTCTGACGAGTATCGACGCCAGCTTCCAGGAGATCTCGGGGATCGAGGCGGAGTCCGGCGCCGAGGAGCTGGTCGAGGGCGGAGAGAACCGCTTCATGCACCGCCTGCCCAAGGCGACGAAGTATTCGAACCTCATCCTCAAGCGCGGTGCCGTCACCGGGGATTCGTTCCTGGTCGAGTGGACCGGGCTGACGGTGGGCTCGTCGCTCACCGTGCCGATCCTGACGCAAAACCTGCTGGTGACGCTGCTGAGCGAGAACAAGATACCGCTGATCGCATGGGCTTTCGTCAACGCCTATCCGGTCAAGACGCAGATCTCTGCGCTCAATTCGGAGGAGAACAAGGTCCTGATCGAATCGATGGAGTTCTCGTACAACTATTTCGAGCGGCTGAACCTGGGCGGCGCGGCGTCGGCGGCGGTGAAGGTCGCGAGCCTGGCGGCGCGGCTCGCCGCGGGCGTGTGAGGCGGAGCGGAAGATGGCGCTTGAGATCAGCGAGATCGCCATCCAGATGCGCGTGCGCGACGGCGCGGCGCCTCAACCGGGCGACGGTACGGCCGGCGGCGGACCTGGTCCCGGCGGCGCGCGGGAAGGCTCGGCCGAGGAGGCAAGGACCGAACTGGTGGAAGAATGCGTGCGGCGCGTCCTTGCGGCGCTGAACGCCCGGAAGGCCCGCTGACATGAGCTTCTCGCCAGCCTTGCGCAAGCTCAACCTCATGGCCTATCGCGACAAGACCTTCAAGACGAAGATCGGCGAGCAGCAGGTTCCGATCAATCCGGAGTCCTATTCGCAGAACTACCAGATCCTCTACAACAAGAAGCAGGCGCAGGGCAGCAGCGGCGGCTCGCCGGACTACAACCAGACGCCTTCGCAGTCGGTGAAGTTCGAGCTGGTGTTCGACGGCACCGGCGTGATCCCGACGAGCATCCCCGGGGTCGTGCCGTTCACCGAGGACGGCATCGCGGCGCAGCTCAAATCGTTCCTCAACCTCGTCTTCACCTTCAACGGCGACATCCACAGCCCGAACTACCTGATCCTGAGCTGGGCGACGCTGATCTTCCGCTGCCGGCTCGAGACGCTGGACATGAAGTACACGCTGTTCAAGCCCGACGGCACGCCGTTGCGCGCCCGGGCGAACTGCAACTTCGTGTCCTATGTCGACGAGACGACGTTGGCGCTGACCTCCAAGAAGAAGTCGCCGGACCTGTCGCGCGCGGTGACGGTCAAGGCCGGCGATACGCTGCCCCTGCTCTGCTATTCGATCTACGGCAGCAGCGTCTACTACCTCGAGGTCGCGCAGGCGAACGGCCTCGCCGACGTGCGCCGCCTGGTGCCGGGCATGCAGCTCCTCTTCCCGCCGCTTCAGGATTCGGCCGCATGAGCGCGCCCTCCCCGCTGACGGTCTCCGGCTCGCTCTGCACCTTCGCCATCACGTCGCAGGGCAACGAGATCGACGGCGCGATCCAGGTCTATTCCATCGAGACCTGGAACGAGGTCGGCAAGGTTCCGAAGGCGCGGCTGGTGATCTTCGACGGCTCGGCCTCGGAGCAGACCTTCGCGGTCAGCAGCGCGCCGACCTTCGTGCCCGGCGCCAAGATCGAGATCCTGGCGGGCTACGACAACACCAACAAGCCGATCTTCAGCGGTGTGGTCGCGGCGCAGAGCCTGCAGATCGACGCCAAGAGCGCGTCCAAGCTGGTCGTCGACATCGTCGATCCCGCGATCAGCATGACGCTGGAGCGGACCAATGCGATCTACGAGAAGACCACCGACAGCGACCTGATCGGCAAGCTGATCACCGCCAATGGGCTTTCCAAGGACGTGAGCCCCACCGCACTGGTGCACGAGGAGATCGTGCAGTTCTATGCGAGCGACTGGGACCTCATGCTGATGCGGGCCGAGATGAACGGTTTCGTCGCCTGGGCTGAAGGCGGCAAGGTGAGCGTCAAGCCGCCGGACACCAGCGCGGCGCCGGTGCTGACCGCGGGCTTCGGCGACGCGATCTACGAGTTGGAGGCCGAGATGAATGCGGCGACGCAGTTCGCCTCCTCCGCCATCAAGAGCTCGGCTTGGGATGCGACGACGCAAACGCTGATGACCGCGGGCCCGGGCACGGTGAACGTGCAGGAGGCCGGCAATCTCTCCTCGGCCGAGCTCGCCAAGGTGTTCGCGGTCAAGACCTATCCGCAGGTCACCGGCGCGCCCATCGAAAAGGATTCGCTGCAGCAATGGTCGTCGGGCGAGATGCTCAAGTCGAAGCTGTCCAAGATTCGCGGCCAAGTGAGTTTCCAGGGCAGCGCGCTGGCGCAGGTCGGCAAGATGATCGCGCTGGCGGGGCTGGGCACGAGGTTCAACGGCAACGTCTACGTGTCGGGCGTGCAGCACTGCATCCGCGAGGGGCGCTGGACCACGGCCGCGACCTTCGGCCTGTCGCCGACATGGTTCGCCGCGGATACGCCGAACATCGCCGCGCCCGGCACGTCGGGCCAGATGCCGGCGGCGAAGGGGCTGCAGACGGGCGTCGTGAAGAAAGTGGCGCCCGACCCGGGCGGCGAGTATCGCGTGTTCGTGTCGCTGCCGCTGCTCGGCGACGACGCCAAGGGCGTATGGGCGCGGCTCGCGAGCTTCTATGCCTCGAACAAGTTCGGCGCCGAGTTCTATCCGGAGGTGGGCGACGAGGTCGTGATCGCGTTCATGAACGAGGACCCGCGCTATCCCGTGATCCTCGGCAGCGTGTACAGCAAGAAACTGCCGCCGCCGCTGCCGCCGGACGAGAAGAACACCAAGAAGACCGTCCTGACGCGAGCCAAGCTCGAGATCACCTTCGACGACGACAAGAAGATCATCACCATCGCGACGCCCGGCAAGAACACGATCGTGCTCGACGATACGGGCAAGACCATCAAGATCGCGGACATGAACAAGAACAGCGCGACCTTCTCCAGCGCCGGCGTCGCGATCGACAGCGCCGCGCACGTCACGATCAGCGCCAAGGGCAACATCACGCTGGACGCCAAGGGCAACGTCGCGCTCAAGGCGGCCGCGAACGCGACGCTGGAAGGCCTTCAGGTGACGCACACGGCGAAGACCAAGTTCTCCGCCCAGGGCACTGCGCAGGCCGAGCTCAAATCCTCCGCCATGGTCACGGTCCAGGGCGCGATCGTGAAAATCAATTGAGGGATGTGCCGATGCCGCCAGCCGCGCGCCTGACCGACTTCCACCAGTGTCCCCTGGTCACGCCTGGCGTGCCGCCGATCCCGCATGTCGGCGGGCCCATCGCGGGGCCCGGCGCGCCGACGGTGCTGATCGGCGGGCTGCCGGCGGCGAAGGTCGGCGACATAGCGGTCTGCGTCGGGCCGCCGGACGCGATCGTCAAGGGATCGATGACGGTCATGGTCATGGGCATGCCGGCGACGCGGATGGGCGACAAGACCGCGCATGGCGGCACGATCATGGTCGGCTTCCCCACCGTGATGATCGGAGGCTGACCGGCCATGGCCAATGTCGAGAATTCCTTCCTCGGCACCGGCTGGAGCTTCCCGCCGACCTTCATGCGCACGGACTATTCGGTGCTGATGGTCAAGGACGAGGCCGACATCCGCGAAAGCCTGTGGATCCTGCTCTCCACGCTGCTCGGCGAACGCGTGATGGTGCCGACCTACGGCACCGACCTTTACCGCATGGTGTTCCGCGCGCTCACGACGACGCTGCGGACCCAGATCGCCGACATGGTGCAACAGGCGGTGCTCTATTGGGAGCCGCGCATCACCGTGGAAAGCGTGACGGTGTCGCCGGACGGCACGCTCGACGGGCAGGTGCTGATCGGAATCAGCTATGTGATCGACAAGACAAACGCGCGCAACAATCTCGTCTATCCTTACTACAAGCAGGAGATGACGTTGCCGCAGCCGCCGGCGTGACGCCATGGCGCAGGACCCGATCATCCTGAACGGCGCGCCGAGCCAACTCGACCGGCGGATCGACGCCGTCTCCGGCGAGCATGCCGAGGTCGATGGCCGCGGCCTCGCGGCGCTCCTCGCCTTCCCGGCGGAGTTCGGCAAGCTGATCCTCTTCTACGACCTCGACGACCGGCCGGACGGGACCTGGGAGGACTTCTTCGTCTACGACGCGTCGCTGGCGCTTTCGCGGCTCGCGGCGGCGGATATGGCGGCGCGGTCGGAGGCTTTCCGCGCGCTGGAGCAGCGCACCGCCCAGGCCGAGGATTTCCAAGCGAAGTTCGCAGCCTTCACCGAGATGTTCGCCGCGGCGGCCGAGCCGGCGCGCGACGTCGACCGCTGCCTCCGGGGCCTTTCGACGGAGATGCACGACGAGGCGGCGCTCGCGTTCCGCACGCGTGTGACGGCCGCGATCGAGGACGGGCTCAAGGGACAACTCGCGCTGCTCGCCGGCTATGCCAAAGGCGCGGACGGCGCGCGCGCGCTGCGGCGTACCGTGCCGCTCGATCTCTCCGGCTTCTCGGCGATCTGGGACGCCGGCGACGCGGGGGCCGACGGCTCGATCTATGACGGCCGCACGCGGCAGCAGAGGATCGACGGCGCGCTCACGCATGTGCGCGCCGTGTTCGACGCATCCATGGACGGGTTCGGCGATCTCGCGAGCGCGGCGGCGTCCGACCTCGACGCGACGCTGGCGACGGGCAACCACAAGCCGCACCTCGCGCTCTACATCGCGTTCCTGAAGCTGTTCGCGACGGCGCAGGACACGATCAACACCATGGCCGAGCGCTATGCCGCTTTCTATTACCATGACGTGCTGCGCGAGGACTACCGCAAGGCGGCGCCGGACCGCGTCTATCTGACCTTCACCCTTGCCGACGACGAGGACGCGACGAGCAGCGTGGTTCCGGCGGACACGCTGTTTCCCGCGGGCCAGGACGCGCTGGGCGAAGACATCCTCTACGGCGCCGAGAAGAGCCTGACCGTCACGGCGGCGGCGGTCACCGACATCCGCACGCTGCGCGTCGAGCACGGACCGCTGATCCCCAAGCGCGGCGATCCCGGCGGCGTGGTGACGCGGCGCATCCTGACCTCCGCCGCCGCGACGGCGCCCGTGCAGAACGTCGCGGACGCATGGACGACGTTCGGGCCGCTGGTCGAGAGCGAGAGCGCGACGCAGATCTCGACGCTCGCCCTGCTCGGCTTCGCGATTTCGTCGCCGACGCTGATGCTGATGGGCGGAACACGCAAGATCACGCTCACGATCAGCTATTCGCAGGAGTCGGCGCAGGCGCTGGACGCGCTGCTGGCGGCCTTGTCGGAAGCGACCGGCATGGAGCAGTCGGCGATCCTCGTCGCGGTGCTCGAATCCGCCTTCGCGATCACCTTGTCGACGGTCGACGGCTGGCTCGCGGTCAAGAGCTACGACGTGACGCTGCCGGAAGGCGGCGACGGCTTCTCGCTGGTCATCGGCTTGGACGAACAGGCGGACGGCATTGCGCCGTTCGATCCCGCGCCGGACGCGGTCTCGCCGGACGACGGCCCCAACCCCTCGCCGAAAGCGCCGACGCTGCGCGCGTATCTGCGGCAGGAGGCGGTCGCGCTGGGCACGACGCAGGTCGCCGGCGCGACGGTGGAGGTCTATCCGCTCTCGCTGCTCGAGCCTCTGCGGATGACCGCATGGTCGATCGACGTCTCGGTGACCGGCTTCGCGGTCGCGGCGCTCGCCAGCACCGACGGCGAGATCGATCCCAGCAAGCCCTTCGTCGCGTTCGGCGCGGCGCCGGTGGTGGGATCCTTCCTCGACATCCGCGCGCCGGAACTGTTCGTCAAGATCCCGGCGACGCTGTCGGTGGCGCTGAGCTGGTTCGCGCTGCCGCCCAACACGGACGGTTTCACCGGCTGGTATCGCAACTACACCGTCGGTCTCGACGGCAAGGAGCAGCAGACTCAGCTTCTCGACAACACGTCCTTCACCGTCGGCATGACGGTCGAAAACCACGGCCCCTGGACGCTGGCGACGCTTACGGCCGAGCAGAGCTATCTGTTCCGCACCGAGGACGGCGTGAACTGCGTCACGCCGCCGGCGCTCAAGGGCACGCCGTGCCGGACGACCGAGTTCCTGGACCTGAGCGTGACGGCGGCGGACGCGCCGGCCTATTACGATCCGGCCGCCAGCGCGATCCGCATCGCGCTGTCCGCACCGAGCTATGCCTTCGGCGACAGCCTTTATGCGGTGAACGTGCTGGCCTCGGTGCTGTCGGACATCAGCCCGGACAGCACCTCGACCGCCGACAGCAACACGACCGCAACGGCGACCGCGACGGCCAATGGCGACGTCACGACCACCACGACGCAAAGCCAGACGAAAACCACCGAGACGACGGTGACGACCGAGACCGAAGGCGACGTGATCAACTATCCCAACCAGCCATGGCTGCCGCAGGCAACGGCCGTCGACATCACTTACACCGCGCGTGCGACCGACGGGGATGGGACCTATTTCTACCTTCTGCCCTTCGCCGGCATCGCGGTCAGCATGCCGAGCGAAGACGCGCCGGAGCCCTTGCTGCCCGACTACCCCTATCCCGGCAATCTCTATATCGGGCTCGACAAGCTCCTGCCGCAGCAGACCCAGACGCTGTTCTTCCAGATGACGGCAGGCGGCGGCGCCTGGCCGGATCCCGGCGCGGCGGTGAGCTGGGCCGTCCTTTCCGGCAACGACTGGGAGACGCTGAGCGATGCGCAGATCCTCGCCGACGGCACCAATTCGCTGCAGAACTCCGGCATCGTCGCGCTGAGCCTGCCGGCGTTCGACATCGCGCCGGGCACGGTGATGCCGGCCGGCGCGCGCTGGCTGCATGTCGGCGCGGCAAGCCCGCAGACTCATCCGACGACCGGCGCCCTGCTCGCCAACGCGCTCACCGCCCGTTGCCGCGGCGCCGACGGCGCCGACCGTTTTGCGGGACCCCTGCCGGCGGGGACGATCCAGAGTTCGGTGCAGGACCTGCCGCTGGTGGCAGCCATCCTGCAGCCCGCGGCGTCGTTCGGCGGGCGGCCGGCACAGACCGGCGATGTGTTCCGGACCTGGCTTGGCGAGAGGCTCCGTCACAAGAACCGGGCGATCCAGAGCTGGGACATCGAGCGGCTGGTGCTGGAAGCCTTTCCCGCGATCTGGAAGGTGCAGGCGCTGCCGGCGCGGGACGCCGCAGGCGAGACGGTGCCGGGGCACATCCTGGTCGTCGTGGTGCCGGGACCGGAAAGCAGCGGCACGATGGAACCGGCGATCCCTTATGCGAGCCCGGACCTGCTGGCGCAGATCGACGCGATGCTGAGCGAGGTCATCACGCCCTTCGTCGTGAGCCCGTTCGGCGGCTTGCGCATAGCCAATCCGATCTATGTGCGCATCAAGGTCAGCGCCGCGGTGCAATTCGCCGCCGACGGCGACGGCGGTGCGCTTGTGGGGCAGCTCAACAGCGAGCTCGTCGAATATCTGTCGCCCTGGTTCTATGACACCGAGCGCGCGACGCTGGGCGCGAACTATGTGACGGAAGACGCCATCGCCGAGTTCATCGAGACGCGGCCCTATGTCGACGCGCTTTCCTCGCTGTCGCTGACCTACCTGCCGGACCTGAATAGCGTGCGCTGGTGCTTCCTGACCTCGGCGGCGCAGCACGATCTGACGGCGGTCGACGTCGGCCCCTGCGCGCTGGAGACGGCGCTGCCCGCGCCGGTGCCGGCATGAAGGCGGTCGTGCAGCAGACGCGCGTGCCGCGGGAGACCGAACCCGAAGCGGCGCAGGCCTTCGCGGGAGCAGCGTCCGGGCTCGCGCGGGTGATGAACGAAGGCCCGCGGGCGGCCGCGCAGCAGGCGCTGCGCGCGACGCTGAACCCGCCGGTGCAGCGTCAAGTCAACAGCACCGGCCTGCCGGACGCGCTCAAGAGCGGCGTCGAGGAGCTGTCCGGGCTTTCGCTGGACGACGTGCGCGTCCACTACAACGCGACGACGCCCGCGCCGCTGCAGGCGGCGGCTTTCACGCGCGGCAGCGAGATCCATCTCGCGCCGGGCCAGGAGCGCCACCTCGCGCACGAGGCCTGGCATGTCGTCCAACAGAAGCAGGGCCGCGTGAAATCGACCGGCACCGTCGCCGGCCAGCCTCTGAACGACGATGCGGCGCTGGAGCACGAGGCCGACGTCATGGGCGGCAGGGCGTTGAACGGACCGGTGCAGCGCCGCGCGCTTTCCTCGGTCGCGCGCGGCGCGGCGGTGGTGCAGCGTGTGAAGAAGCAGGTCACCGGCATCACCCATCTCGTCCAGGCGCGCGACGATTCCGTGTTCGAGGGCGATGAGGTCGCCGAACTGCACGACCGCGATATCGTCGACATCGACGAGAACGACGTCTACCTCTCGCGGCGCGGGCCCAACCAGGAAGACTTCCGCGAGACCGAGGACCGCGACGGACCGCAGCATTATGAGTGGTTCCGCGTGCGCACGATCAACGGCATCGCGGCCGCGCCGGACACCTACATCCGCGAGGACACGATCGAGGATGTGGGCGAAGACGCGCTGGACGTCGAACCCTGGCTGGTCTTCGGCACCGACGGCCGCAGCGAGCAGGAAATCCGCGACGCCGTGCGGATCGGCTACCGCCGCTTCGACACCGCGGAGTCCTATCATACGGCGCATCTGCTTTCCGCCGTGCTGAACGACAGCGACCTGGACCGCAGTGAGTACGAGATCATCTACAAATTCGACGTGGAGCCCGGCGAAACCGCCGAGGAGCTCGACGACTGGCTCGTGCGGGTCGCCGGCATGTTCGAAGGCCGCATCGACACCCTCATCATCCACAATGCCGGCGGCGGCGATGAGGCTGTCGCAACCGCTTGGGGCGTGATGGACACGCTCAAGCGCGAGGGGATCGTGCGCGAGATCGGCCTGGGCAATGTCAGGACGCAGCACGCCGGTCTGGTCAATGCGCTGCAGGAACAGTCGCCGATCGACGTGATCGAGAACTCCATCAGCAGCATCCTGAGCGACGACGGTCTCCGTGAGTTGGTCGCGGGCACGGATGCGCGAGTTCTCTACTACGACGTCATGGGCTTGGCTCGCGCCGCCGGCGTGAACAACGAGGCGGGAATCCGGGCATTGATCGCCACGATGGAGCAGATCAATCCGCGCAGCGCCGCAATCCTCAGCAGCTCGCGCTCTGAAGGACGGGAGCAGAACTTCGAACGTTACGGGACCGACGCCGGCGTCTGGAGCAACCAGATCATGGAGATAATTTCAGGCTGGAAGCGGCGCGCCGCCGCCCCCGCCGAGGAGTTGCCGCTTGCCGTCCGTCAGAAGCTCTTGAGGGTGTTGCAGAACCACGCCGTGCTGGCGCGCGGTTTTCAGGAGGAATTGCTGAGGCGGCAGGATTCCAAGGACAGCGAAGCGACAGTGCTGCCGACGCCGACCGAAAGCGAATTCACACAATGGTTGACCAGAGGACTCGAACTGCCGCGCGAAATACTCGCCGCGGTCGTCCCCGACCGTCCGGGTTTGCTGGCGCGCTATCGCGGCGCATCGGTGGTGGAGCAACTGAGGCTGCTGATGTTCGGCACGAGCTGCTACGCGATCCCGGCGGCGGAGATGATCAGCCTGACATGCCATACGCTCGAGGAATGGAACGCCGGCGTGCGGTTTCAGTGCACCCAGATCGCGAACCAGGGCTGACGGACCATGGCCGACAGCGCCGTCATCAACGCCGCCGCGACGCCGAGCAACCACGGGCTCGACTTCGCCTGGCTGAAGGCGCGGGGCGTCGACATCATCCAGCTTCTCGCGGGCAACGTCTGGACGGACTACAACGAGCACGATCCCGGCGTCACGACGCTCGAGCAGCTCTGCTACGCGCTGACCGAGCTTTCCTACCGCGCCGAGTTCCCGATGGCCGACCTCCTGGCCGATCCGCGCGGCGCCGTCGACGCGCACGCGCAGGCGCTGTTCACGGCACGGCGCATCCTGTCGTGCAATCCGGTGACGGTGAACGACTACCGCAAGCTGCTCGTCGACCGCATCGCGGAGATCGCCAATGCCTGGCTGACGCCGCTGACGCCGGACGAGGCGGACGGGTTCGTGGGCCTCTATCGCATTTGCGTATTCGCGCCCGGCGCCGATCCCTGCGGCTGCGAACCCCACCACGAGCCCGACCGGATCCGCAAGACGGTCAAGGACGTCTATTGCGCCTATCGCGATCTGTGCGAAGACGTGGACGACGTCGTGCTGCTGGGTCCCGTGCGGACGGTCGTGACCGCCACCGTGTCCATCGATTCGACGCGCGCGGCGGAGGCGATCCTGGCCGCAATCCTGTTCAACGCCGCCAACGTCTTCGCGCCCGTGCCGACCCGCATGCCGCTCTCGGCGCTCATCGACGCGGGCAAGACCGCGACGGAGATCTTCGACGGGCCGGTCCTGCGCAACGGCTTCATCTCGAACGACCAGCTGCAGCCGATGGCGCCTTGCATTCCGGTGTCCTATGTCGCCCGCGCCATCGCGCGCACGCCGGGCGTGGCGGGCGTGCGCAACATCACGGTCAAGGCGGGCGACAACCCGCCGGTCTCCGGCGGCAACGTCGCGGTGCCCGCGGACGCCATCCTGGTGATGGACACCGAGCCGACGCCGAAGGGATACACGATCCGGCTGCTGCGCAAGGGCGTCGAGGTCAAGCCGGACATCCGCCGGGTCCACAGCGAGCTCAAGCGCCTGCGCGCGCAGCAGGCACGCACCTATCCGCTGGCGGCGCAGTACGATCGTTATTTCGGCATGCCGAAGGGGCGCCACTACGAGCTGAAGAGCTACTATTCGATCCAGAACCAGTATCCCGCGGTCTACGGCATCAACGAGCAGGGCGTGCCGCCCGAGGCGGGCACGGCGCGGCGCGGCCAGGCCAAGCAGCTCAAAGGCTATCTCCTCGCCGCCGAGCAGATCCTGGCGAATTTCCTCGCCCAGCTCGCCAATGCGAAGCGGCTGTTCTCCATCGAGCCGCTCTCACAGACCTATTTCCTCCAATACCTCGACAAATCGGTGCCGGAGGTCGAGCCCATCCTGACGGCAGGCTACAAGACCGGTCTGGACCGCATCGTCAGCGCCAGCGATCCGGTGCTCGAGCGGCGCAATCGCTTCCTGGATTTCCTTCTTGCCCTTTATGGCGAGATGCTGGACGCGTCGATGCTCGTCACCCGGCCGGGCCGCACGCCGAGCGACTCCGAAGAGCTGACGCGACTGCAGACCGCGAAGCTGCGGCTTCTTCATGCGTTGGTCGCGGCGACGCGCGGGCGCGGACGCGGCTTCGACTACCGGGCGCCGGCCGGGACGCGAAACATCGCGGGCATGCTGATCAAGTCGCGCATCCAGCTCGGGCTCGACCCGTTGCCGCAGCGGCTGCGCGCCGACCTTCTCGCCGAGCATGCGGCGAAGATCGTGGCGACCGATCCCGAGGCGACGATCGGACAACCGCTTGCCGGCGACGAAGACGCGATCCGCGACGGGTTCCGCGCCGTGACGCCGCCAGGCGATGCGGGAGAGGGGCCGTCGGTCCTGCAGGGCCAGCGCTTGACCGACGAATTCCTGCGCGCGGCATCCGATGTGGCGAACTATCGCGTCGGGCCGCTCGCGGGCGGCCGGGGCGTGGCGCTCGTCTGCCGCGCATCGGCCGGCGAACCCTGGCGGATGGTCGGCCGCTTCGCCGACGAGGCAAGCGCCGGCGCGGCGGCGACGCGGCTGGCGCAGGTGGCGAGCGCGTTGTCCGATCCGACCCGGCAGCTTCAGGTCGTGGAGCATATCCTGCTGCGCTCCGCGCGCGGGATTTCGGGGAGCGACGACTTCTCCTACAGCTTCACGATCAGCGCGGTGGTTGTGGCGTCGTTCGGACTGGTGGGCGACCAGGACTATCAGACGGCGGTGCGGCAGGTCGTAAGCGCCAACGCGCCGGCGGCGGTGCTGGTGGAATACTGCTTCCTCAACCCGGCGCAGGGGCTCCTGTTCGATGCCGCTTACGGCGCGTGGCAGCTTGCTCTCCATTCCGGGTTTCCGGCTGGGATCGAAGCGACATCCATCATCCTCAGGGATTTTCTGGCGGCGCACCGCTCGCCCGAGCCGGAGGTGGCGTGATGGCAGGCGCGGCGCACCGGGTCGCCACGCAGAGACTCCTCGTCGATGTCGTCAGCGAGGCGACGGCGCTTTGGCTCCGGCCAAGGCTGGCAGATATCAACCGGCAGCGCTTCATGCCCATCATCGCGCGGGTGCTCGACCGGCAGGCACCGGCAGGCCTCGACATCACGCTGCCGCCGATCCGGCTCGATCTCGGCGAATTGCCGGCGGAGGGCTTCGAGGAGGAGGCCGAGCGGCGCCTGGCGCGGAGCCTTGGCGAAGCGATCGAGCGCGCGCTTCGGGATCTGGCGCGGGAGCAGGTGCGGACGCGATCGCTGTCGCGCCTGGCGGAGCTGGAGCATTTCCTGTTGCGGGGAGCGTTGCCCTTCGGCATTTCAGGCGAAGGCTTCCGCCCCGGCGACGCCGTCGCGATGCTCGCAGACGCGGAGCCGGCAGCACTCGACGAGATGCTGCGCCGGCATGCGCATGACCGCGGCTTCATCGGCCGAATCGTCGCCCAGCTCACGGACACGGAACTGGCGCGGCTGCTGCAGACGCTCGAGCCGGAGCATGCGGCGCTCACCCTCGCCTATATATCGGACCTGAGGCTCGGTTATCGCGTCGACCCGCCGCTGCCGCTGCCGGAAGCGTCCTTCTCCCGCCTGCTCTGGACCGTGGTGCTGACCTATGTGCTGCGCGATCCCGGCACGCAGTTCAACCGCCGGGCCTTCATGCGTCATGTGCTCAAGGGGATCGCGGAAAGCGAGATGATCGCCTATGCCGATCTGGTGCAGGCCTTCGGCCTCAGCCTGCGCAAGACGGCGAAGCGGATGAAGATCACCTCGTCGCTGCCGGCGATCGTCGAAACTCTGCTGCGCGAGGTGTCCGACGGCCCCCTGGCCGCCGAAAGCGTCGTCCTCACGGACGAATCCGATGCGCCCATGCACCGGATGGAGCCGATCGACGATGCGGTTGCACGGGCGCTGATTGCGTTCACGCGATGGCTGACGGGCGATCCTGAAGCGGAGGAGGACCCGCAAGCCGTTCGCGAGGCGGTCGCCTTCCTGCTCCGGCGCGCGCCCGACAGGCTCGCGGGCGTATTGCGGGCCGAGGCCGGTTCGGACGCGCGTATCGAGCGCATCACGGCCGGCTTCGAGCAGCGTGTCGTGGCGCGGCTGGTCACGCTGCTGACCGGCGAAAGGGCGACGGCCGGGCTCGCGGAAGAGGTGTTGCGCTGGCCGCTCCGGGAGACCGTGCGGGAAGTCGACATGGCGGCGGCGAGCGCGGCGGTCTGGCAGGCGGCGCTTCGCGGTGCGCTCCGGCAGACAGGTTTCGCGCAGGATGCGTTTCTGCGCGAGATCGTGGAAGCACTGGCCCGCGCGGTATCGTGGACGCCGGAAGAGTTCGTGATGGCAGCCGCGGATCATGCGGCGCCGCAAGATGAGCCCCCCGCCGCAACGCTGCGCCGGGCCATCGCCGTGTTCGGCGTAGCGCGCGGGCGCGCGCGGTCGCCGCTGGAATGGTTCGAAAGCTACCTGTCGGGCGGGCTGCTGCTCGCACCCTGGCCCGGTGCAGAGGCACCGGCCGGAGACGCGACCGCGCTGTCGAGACTGGTATTGGAAGCCGCGCCGAAAGGTGCGGCGGCATCGATCCGCAGGCTCGCGCGTGGCGGCGGCAAGACTGCGACGGCCGCGATCCGGCGTCTGCTCGAAGACGTCGGGCCGAAGGGCTTGCTGCGCGTGCTGTCCGGCGGCCGTCATGGCGAATTCCTTGATGCGCTGACGAGCATTGCGGACATCGCCGCGAGCGGCGCGCTTTCCGCGCCGGCGCGGCGCGCGGCGGTGGCGGCGATCGCCTATCTTGCGCGAATGCCGGCCTCGCGCGTTTCGCGATCCGCTCTGGCGGCGCGGGCGGCGGAGGCTTTCCACGAAAGCCCGCTTCAGGCCGGCGAGGATCACGCCACCGTGCCGGTTGTCGCCGATTTCAGCCGCTACGACCGGATGGAGGCCGCCCGTCATGTGCTGCTGTTCGGGCGGTTGCCGTGGCGGGCGCGATTGCAGGATCGCGCGCTCAGCGTTCAATCCGTCCTGGACGGCATCGCGACGCTGCCCGCGGCGCAGTTGCGCGCGCTCTTCGCGGTGCGGGACGATGAAACGCGCGACCGCCTGATCGCGTCGGCCGCCGAACAACTCGACGAGACGGGCCTGCTGGAGGTGGCGGCGCGGATTCTCCCACCGGGAAGCGCCGACGCGCAGCGTGTCCGAACGCTGGCACTGCAAGCCGGCATCCGGTCCGACGAGCGCCGGCTGGGGATCGCGCGCGCGCTGGCGGCGACGCTGCGGGGCGGTGCGATCGACGACCCGGGCTTGGGCGCCCTGCGGATGCAAGCGGCGCGAACGGTGCATCCGACACCATCGTCGCAGGAGTTGCTCGCCGACCTGACGACGCTGATCCTGAGCAGCGACACGCATGCGACCGCTTCGAGCACGCCGCGCGGGTTGCTCGAATCGTTGATTGCGGGCTTCCGCGCCGATGCCATCGTCTTCCTGCGCGCCGTCGGCCGCGCGCCGGCGCTGCGCGCCGGACTGTTGCGCCGCCTCCGGATCGCGAAGCTCAGGCCGCTGCTTGAACGGCTCGGCGATCCGGCGACGGCCGCTCTGTTCGAGACCGAACACCGGACGGGAGCGCCGCGAACCGTCCCGGCGGCGAGACCGCAGCACGCGCCATCGAGCGATTTGTGGGCGGCGGCGACGGACATCCTGCTCGGGCGGGCGCCGCCGTCCGAGATGACGACGCTGGGTGGAGAAGCGCTGACCCATGTTCTGCTTGCGATGATCGAGGAGGCGCCGGCGACGCTGGCCGGGACGGTCCGCAGCGGTGCCGCGAGCCCCGACATCGTCGCGCGCTGGCTCGCACTCCTGCCCGACGCGGTGCTGGCGCGGTTCGTCCATCTGCTCGAGCCCGCCCTGCATCGCGCCTTGCTGGGGACGGCGGAAGTGCTGTCGGCCGCCACGCGCGAGGTCCGGCAGGGGTTCGGGCCCGAAGCCGAACGCGCGGCGCTGTGGACATCGCTGTTCGATTACCTGTCCGGCAACACCGAGCGCTCGGTGCGCGGCTATACGGCGGCCTATGGCAGGCGCCTGCGCGAGGAAGAGGCGGATGCAGTGCCGCGGTTCCAGGCCGCTGCCGGCCGGCTTGCTCAAAGCGCCGGGAATCGCGGGCTCGAAGCGGCGCTGGTAGCGGAGCGAATCGCCGGCGCGCCCGCGCGCATGGCGGCGCGGACACAGCGCCGCCCGGCACCCGGCCGAAGCGGCGGACGAGAAGCCGAAAACGGCAAGGACGCGGTCTATATCGCCAATGCGGGGCTGGTGCTGACGGGTGTCTTTCTGCCCTATCTTTTCGGCCAACTCGGCCTGACCGAGAAGGACGACAAGGGGAAGGACCGGCTCAAGGACCGTGCCGTCTTCTCGCGCGCGGTGCATCTCCTGCAATACCTCGTCGACATGCGCAGCGACGCGCCGGAGCCGCTTCTGCCGCTGAACAAGATCCTGTGCGGCGGCCGCATCGAATGGCCGGTGGAGCGCGGCATCGAGATGAGCGAGCGCGAAACCAACTTCTGCGAGCGGCTGCTCAAGGCGATGCTCCAGAACTGGACGGCGCTCAGCGGCACGTCGGTCGCCGGCCTGCGGGAGGCCTTCCTGCAGCGCGACGGCAAGCTCGAGCGCCAAGGCGGCGGCTGGAAGCTGACCGTGCAGCGCAAGACGCTCGACGTGCTCGTCGACCGCGTGCCGTGGAACGTCCACACGGTGCTCGCGCCGTGGATGGACAGCGCCCTCTACGTGACGTGGTGAGGCCCGTGAACACGCTCGACCGCAACGCCCACCTGATCGCCGACGAGATCGCCTGGCTGCAGCGCGTGATAGATCGGCGCTTCCACCTCCACGCCGAAAAGTCCGCAGAGACGGAATTGCTTGAGGAACTGCCGCCGCCGCTCCTGCCCGCGGAGCCGACGCCTTATGGCGATGCCATACGGTCGCTGGACATGGACGCCGCGGGGCGTCTGGTCGTGATCCTCGCCTATGCGCCGGTGGTGAGGCCCGAGGCGCTCGATCCCTTCCTCATCCAGAACCAGTCGGTGCAGCGGCGCTTCACCGAGTTCGGCGGCGAGGTGCAGGCATCCCATGGCGGGTTCCCGCCGACGGTGCAGACGGCGCTGTTCCTTTTGGCGGGCGACGACATGGCGGCGCGGCTGCGCGCGCAGGAGATGTTCTCGCACCAGCATCCCTTCCGCACGCTCGGCGTGCTGATGCCCGACAACCGACCGCCGGGCGAGCCGCCGCATTCGACGCCGCTGCGGCTCGCGCCGGAATTCGTCGAGCGATTGTCGACGGGCAGGCCCTACCATCCGCCGCACAGCGCGGAATTCCCCGCCCAGCGGATCACCACGTCCTACGAGTGGAGCGACCTGGTGCTCGACGACGCCGTGCTCCAGGACGTGGAGGACATCGTGACCTGGATTCGGCACGGCACGACGTTGATGGAGGACTGGGAGCTCAAGCGGCGGATCAAGCCCGGCTTCCGCAGCCTGTTCTACGGACCGCCCGGCACGGGAAAGTCGCTGACCGCTGCGCTGGTCGGCAAGCATGCGGGGCGCGATGTCTATCGCGTCGACCTCTCGCTCGTGGTCTCGAAGTACATCGGCGAGACGGAGAAGAATTTCGCACGGCTGTTCGACAGCGCCCAGCATCGCGACTGGATCCTGTTCTTCGACGAAGCGGACGCGCTGTTCGGCAAACGCACCGCGACCTCGACCTCGCACGATCGCTTCGCCAACCAGGAGGTCGCCTATCTGCTGCAGCGCATCGAGGATTTCCCGGGGGTGGCCATACTCGCGAGCAACCTCGACAGCAACATCGACGAGGCGTTCGCGCGGCGCTTCCAGTCGAAGATCCATTTCCGCCTGCCCGATGCCGAGCAGCGGCTGAAGCTATGGAGGGCGCATTTCGCGGGCGCGCGGTTCCGGCTGGCGCGCGACGCGGACCTCGCGCGCCTGGCACGCGAGTTCGAGCTTTCCGGCGGCGGCATCGTCAACGTCCTGCGCTATGCCTGCATGCAGGCGGTGATCCGCAAGCCGCAGCTCATCCATATGCAGGATCTGCTCTCGGGTGTCCGCCGCGAGCTTCACAAGGAGGGTCGGTTCGGTCATGGCTAGAAGCCATGTGCGGAAGCCCGCGGACCGGCGCCGTCGGCCATCCGCGACAAACGATGCTCAGGCGTAATTTGGAATGCGTTTTTCCAGGAAGGCCTTCATCGCCTCCTCGAAGTCCGGACCGCGGCCGCAGAGCATCTGCGCACGCTCCTCGAGATCGATGACGGCGCGCAGGTCGTTGAGCTTGAGCGCGGTGTTCAATGTCTCCTTGGTCATGCGCAGGCCGAACGGCGCGGTGCGCAGCATCGCATCGACGTATTCCGACGCCGCCGCTTCCAGCTCCGCGTCGGGAACGACCTTCGACACCAGCCCGACACGCTCGGCGCGCGCCGCATCGATGAAGCTGCCCGTGTACATGAGCTCGGCCGCGATCCCGAGCCCGACGATGCGCGGCAGGAAATAGGTGAGCCCGAGCTCGCAGCCCGAACGGCCGAGCGACACGAACGCGTCGTTCATCCGCGCCGACGCGCCGGCGAGGCGGATATCGGCCGCCAGCGCCAGCGCGAAGCCGCCGCCACAGACAGGCCCATGGACAAGCGCGATGACCGGTTGCGGACAGGCGCGCATCAGCTCGACGATGTCGAACAGGTGATCGCCGGGCCGGGCGCGTCCGGCGCCGTCCGGCGTGCGGTCGCCGCCGGGCGTCGTGTACTCCTTGATGTCGAGACCGGCGCAGAAGGCGCGACCCGCGCCCCGCATGACGACGATGCGCACCTCGTGGTTCTGCCTCAAGCCCCGGAAATAGTCGCAGAGCTCCTGCGTCATCGTGCCGGTGATCGTATTGAGCCGCTGCGGACGATTGAGCGTCAGCCATTCGACGCGCCCGCGGCGCTCGACGGTCAGCGTCCTCATCAGGCGGGCATCGCTTCGCGCGCCTGCGCGAAATGCGCGATCATATGCTCGCCCGCGAGCCGGATGCTCGCCTTCACGGCTTCGTGCGGGATCGAGCCGAACTGCATCAGGCACAACAGGCGGTCGGCGCCGATCGACTCGTATTTGGCGGCCTTCGCCCGGCAATGGTCGACGTCGCCGATGATCACGGAATCCAGCGCCTCCAGCGTCTCATGCGCCTCTTCGTTCGAGACGTGCTCGCCCTTGGCCATGCGCTTGAGCAGCGCGATCACGGGAATCTCGTCCGCGGCGATGTCGAGGCTCGTCGGATCGGCGCCGGTGAGTGCTGCGATTTCGCCGGCCGATTTGCGCACCAGATGCGGGTTCATGCCGGCCCGGATCGCGTCGTACCAGATGTTGCGCGGGACCTTGAACGCGACCGGCGCGAAATGCACGTACCACAGGGCCGACCATGCGGCGCCGTTGGCGATCGCCTGTTTGCGCGATTCGGCGACGTGCACGAACGTGAAGACGCCCTTCTGGCGGTTGGGCAGACTACCCGCAGGTGTCCTACAGGCGGCAAAACCCGCATCGTACTCGTCGAGCAGCGACTTCATCAGGCTGACGGGACTGAGAAGCGTGGTGCCCAGCACGCCGACGCCGAGCTCGCCGGCCATGCGGAACGAATCCGGGCTGCTCGCGGTCTGCCACAACCGCGGATGCGGGCGCTGCAGCGGACGCGGAACGACCTCGCGCTCCGGCATGTTGAAGAGCTTGCTGTTCCACCCGAACGTCTTTTCGCTCCACATCTTGGGGATCATCTGGATCGCCTCGCGCAGCTCGTCGCGCGCGGTCTCGGGATCGACGCCGAAGGTCTCCCATTCCTTGCCGCCGGACTTGGCCAGCCCCAGCTCGAACCGCCCTGCGCTGAAGATGTCGAGCGTCGCGCCGCGCTCGGCGACCCGCAGCGGTCCGTTGATGCGGAACGGCGCCAGCACGCCGGCATGACCGACGCGCAGGCGCTTGGTGTTCGCGGCGATCGTGGCCAGCACGAGCTCCGGCGCCGCGCTGTAGCTGAACTCCGGCGCGCCGTGATGCTCGACCTGCCACCAGACGTCGAAGCCGGCCTTGTCCGCGACGCGCGCCTCTTCGATCGTGTCGGCGAGCAGCTTGCGCTCCTCTTCCGGCGTCGATATGTCGGCCCGCTGGATCTCGCAGAAGATGTCGAATTTCACCTCGGGGCTCCTGTCAGAAGATGGCGATCGGATTGACCGGCGAGCCGGTACCGCGTGCGATGCGCAGAGGCGCCACTGCAAGGAAGAACTCCCAACGCTTCTCGGCCGCGCACATCTCTTCGAGCGCGACGAGGCTGAGATTGTCGAGCAGATGCAGACCCATCGCGCCGAGCGCGCACATGTGGACGGGGATCCGCCAGCCTTCGATCGGACGGACAGGGGGCGAGGGATCATGCACGGCGTCGGAGCCGAGGGTCGCGATGCGCCGCGCGTGCAGCCAGGCAACGCAATCGGGGTCGAGGCCGGCGAGCGCGTATTCCTCGCCTGGCTTGTGCGGCTGAAGCCGCTTCTGGGCGTCGCGGCCGACCGAGACGAGAAGCAGGTCGCCCTCCCCGACCTTCACGTTCTGGCCGGCCTCGGCCGCATCGAGCTCCGCGGCGGTGACCGGGCGGTCGAGCGCGACGAAGGGCTCGCCGCGAAGCCTTGGGATGTCGAGCAGCACGCCGCGCCCGGCGATGCCGTCTTTCGTCGCCATGATCGAGTTGCGCCGCGCGCCGGTGGAGCGCACGTCGGTCGCCGGATGGCCGTTGTACATTCGGCCCTCGACGAAGACGTGGCACAGCGCGTCGATGTGGCTGGACGCAAGGCCGTGATAGGCGATGCCGATGAAGTCGAGCGAGACCTCGAGCCCCGGCACGCCGTGCGCGCAGGGGTCGTCGCCGCCCATGACGATGTGATGCAGCGCGGGCGTGGGGTTCTCCGGCCCCGGCATCACGGGGAAGTCGCGCGCGCAGCTCACCTGCCGGCCGCTGCGAACCAGCTTGCCGGCCGCCGCGACGCGATCGGGCGTGAGATAGTTGAGCGTGCCGCGCTCGTCGTCGTGGCCCCAGCGGCCCCAATTCGACACGGCATCGAAGATCCGCCGCATGTCGTCCTTGCTCGCGGGAGCGGCCACGGCGCCTATTCCTTGATCGTCTCGAGCAGCGCTTCGTTCGCCTTGGAATGGCGCTGCCCGGGGTTGAGCTCGATGAGCTCGACGAGGTTGCCGTTCGGATCGTAGCAGCAGCAGCTGCCGACGACGCCGAGCTCGGCGTGGGAGAACATCTCGCGCGTGAAGCGCACGCCCTTGGCCTTCAGCGCCGCATAGGCGGCATGCACGTTGCGGGTTCGGAACGCGATGATGCGCGGAACGGTATGATCGTCGAACGGAACCGCCGGGAACGCCGCTTGCGGCTCGAGCCACTGGATGAGGTCGAGCATCGGCCCGTCCGGATCGGCGGGCAGGTTCATCAAGACGCCGCGTCCCTTGGCGCGCTTCATGCCGAACAGCGTGGACACGAAGTCGGGCCATTCCACGTCGCGGCGGTCGTTCAGGACCTCCCAGCCGAGCAGCTTGTAGAAGGCGACGGACTCGTCGAGATCGCGCACGTTGATGACGGTGTGATAGAAATGCTGGAGGGACCAGTTCTCGCTCATGTCTTCCGCCTTTTGCGCCTTGCGGGGCCGTTCGATGTTTAATGTAACAAGCGTTATGCAAAATGGCAATCGTCCCGACCGGCCGGGAAATCCGGCGCGGGGCCGGCATCCGCACAGGTTGATCTCGGCTTCCGCGGCAGGCATTGTCTGTGCACTGAGTTCCCAGGGGGCAAAAGCGCGCATGCCGAAGAAGGTCGACCACACCGAGCGCCGCGAGGCGTTCCTGCGCGCGGCGTACAGGGTCATCAAACGGGAGGGTTTCGCCGGCGTGACGGTGCGCTCGGTCGCCAAGGAAGCGGGTTTCACGACCGGCGCGCTGGTGCACTACGTCGATTCGATGGACCAGCTCCTGGTCGAGGCGTCCGAATTCTCCGCGCGCGACGTCCGCGCCAAGATGGAGGCGGCCGAGGCGCTGGAGGATGCGCTTCTGTCGCTGCGCGAGGTGCTCTATCTCGCGCTGCCGAGCGACGCGGACAAGCGCGGCAATTGGAACTATTTCCTGGGGTTCTGGGAGCGCTCGGTCTACAACCGCGCCGTCCGCAAGGTGACCCATCTGCGCTACACGGAATGGCTGAAGCGCACGGCGCGGCTGATCCGGCGCGCGCAGCTCGCGGGCGACATCTCGCCCAAGGTGAACACGAAGGAGGCCTCGCGCGCCTGCGTGGCGCTGATCGACGGGATCGCGATCCAGGTGCTGCGTTCCGGCCAATCGCTGCCGCCCGGCGAGCAGCGCGCCATCATCGACGATTGGATCACGCTTTGGCTGAAGCCCACACGCGCGCTCCCTAGCCCGCCATCACCCCGCCGTCGATGACGAGTTCGGTCCCGGTGACGAAGCGCGATTCGTCGCAGGCAAGGAAGACCACGCCGGCCGCGATGTCGTCGGGCGTGCCGGCATGGCCGAGCGGCGTCGCCGTCGCCGAGGCCGCTCGCGCCGAATCCATCGCTTCGCGGCGGCGCCGCGCATCGGCGGGCGGCGATCCGCCATGGCCCATCTTCGCCCAGATCGCCGTCTCGATCGCGCCCGGGTGGACCGAGTTCACGCGCACGCCGTTGCGCGACTGCGCGCATTCCAGCGCTATCGCCTTGGTGAACAGCCGCACCGCGCCTTTGCTGGCGCAATAGCCGGAAAGGCCCGCGATCCCTTTGAGCCCCGCGACCGACGACACGTTGACGATCGACCCCGCGCCGGATCGCGCGAGAAGCGGCATCGCAAGCTTGGTGCCGAAAAAGACACCGTCGAGATTGACCGCGAGCTGCCGCCGCCAAACCTCATAGGTCGTCTCCGCCAGAGGCGACGCGATGCATTGTCCGGCGTTGTTCACGAGCACATGGAGCATGTCCAGGTCGGCCAAAACGCCTTTCCAGGCCTCTTCGCAGGCGACGTCGTGAAGATGGAAGCGCACGCGGCCACCCACGCCTGCGATCATCGCAAGGGTCTCGCAGCCGCCGGCTTCATCGACATCCGTCACGATCAATTCCGCGCCTTCCCGCGCCATGGCGAGCGCGCAGGCGCGTCCGATCCCGCTTGCGGCCCCGGTCACCAATGCCCGCTTTCCGCTCAACCGGCCCATCGGCGTCCCCAATGCGATCCGACACCTCGTAGAGCATGTCGCGCTTCGTGCGATGCCCTGAGGCCGGATTTTTTATAACCTTCGTTATAATACCGCGCAACGACGGCCTTCGGCATGCCCCCGGCCGTTTCGGCCGGCTTTCTATCTAGGTTTGCATAACACGCGTTATTGCAGTGCAGCGAAGGCGTTCGCGCGGCAGGCGCCTTCCGACGATTGCCATTAATTGTAACGCACGTTATATTTCAATCACCGAGACCCGGCGCCCGACATCGCAAAGACGTCTTCGAGGCTGCCGCGGAAAGGAAGGGGAGAGACGATGCGCGCACGGATGGGAATCGCCCTCATGGGCGGCGTGGCTGCGGTCTGGTTCACGGCCGGCGGCGCTTTTGCACAGATCGAAACGGTCGTGGTGACGGCCGAGAAGCGCGTCGAGAACCAGCAGAAAGTCCCCATCGCGATCACGGCGATCGGCGGCTACGATCTCGATACCCACGGCATGCTCGGCTTCAAGGAGCTGAGCGCCGCGGTGCCCTCCCTGCGCTTCGGCTCCGGCGTGACCGGCGGTGAGAACGTGATCACCATGCGCGGCCTGGGCAGCCAGAACACGACGCCCGGCGGCGATTCGCCCGTCGCCTACAGCGTCGACGGCGTCTATCTGCAGCGCACGACCTCGGTCGATCCGGAATTCTACGACATCGACCGCATCGAGGTGCTGCGCGGCCCGCAGGGCACGCTTTACGGACGCAACTCGGTCGGCGGCTCGGTCAACGTCATCACCAACAAGCCGTCCGACGACTTCTCGGGTTCGGTGGACGCGCTCGGCGGCGACTACGGCGCGCGCATCTTCCGCGGCTTCGTTACCGGCCCGATCCTCGACGGCGGCGGCATCGAGGTCCTCTACCGACTGACCGGCGTCGTGTCGCAGCACGACGGCTATTCGCAGAACCTCTCGACGAGTCCGCTGGCCAACCACGACCCCAACAACCAGGACTACGAGATGGGACGCGGCCAGATACTCGTCAAATTCAATCCCGATGTGAGCCTGCTCTTGAGCGCCGGCGGCAGCACGGATTGGAGCCTGCTGTCGCCCAATACGGCATGGTGGGAGCAGCCCGGCCGTTATGTCGGCGGGGCGTCGCCGATCACGACGGGCTCGGCATGCGACTTCTCGACCGCGGCCAAATACGATCCCTGGAAGTTCTGTCACGACGCGCCCGAGCGCGCCTCGAACATCCTGACCACCTATTCGGCGACCCTGGACTGGAACCTGGGCGGAGCGCAGCTCACCTCGGTCACGGGCTACGGCACGAGCAACGTGTTCCAGAGCAGCGACGGCGACGGATCGAACGCGCCCATCGCGCTTGGCGGCAAGTGGCGGCTGCAACAGCACCAGATCTCGGAGGAGGCGCGGCTTTCGTCCGAGCCCAGCGATGTCGATCCGCTGCGCTGGATCGCGGGCTTCTACTACTTCTGGTCCGGCAACTACGAGGATTTCTCCTACATCGACACCGGCTTCAACGACGTGTTCCCTTTTCCGGGCGACGTCGACACGTTCAACTACTTCAATCACGGCCAGACGGCGACACGGTCCTACGCGCCCTTCGGCCAGCTCGACTATGACCTGGCGAAGACGTCCTTGGGCATCCCGCTGACCGTGACGCTCGGCGCGCGCTACAGCGACGACAACAAATACGGCTACAGCTTCCTGAACTACGAGCTGCCCTTCATCTGCGGCGGCACCTGCCTGACCTATAACACCCCCTTCGACAAGAGCTGGGCGCAGTGGACGGGCAAGTTCGGCCTGTCCTATCAGCTTGAGGACAATCTGATGCTCTACGCATCGGCGTCGCGCGGCTATCTCGCGGGCGGCAACATCGTGGGCCTGGCCAGTCTCTACAATCCGGAAAGCGCGTGGTCCTACGAGGCCGGCTTCAAGTCGCGCTTCCTCGACGACCGCGCCCAGCTGAACGTCGCGGCCTACCACGAGGAGATCAAAGGGCTCCAGGTGTTCATCCAAAGCTCGACGCAGTCCGGCATCAACAACGTGAACGGCGTCACCCAGGTGAACGGGCTGGAGACCGAGTTCACTTACGTCCCCGCCGACAACTGGAAGTTCAATGCCACGCTGACGCTGACCAGCGCGCATTACGGCGAGTATCTCACCGTCGACAGCCGCTTCGGCGCGCCGCCGGCGGGCTGCAACTTCGGCCCCCTCGGCAACGAGTGCAACTACAAGGGCAACGACCTGAACCAGACGCCGCCCTACAGCCTGGACCTCGGTCTGCAATATACTTTCAAGACCGAATACGGCGCGTTCACGCCGCGCGTGGACACCTACCTGTCGGGCGACGTGCAGTTCCTGCCGGACAACTACAGCGCCTCGACGCAGAAGTCCTACAGCAAGACCGACATCAACCTGAACTGGGTCAGCGCGAGCGGGAAATACACCGGCGACCTCTTCGTACACAACATCGAGAACACCGCGGTGATCTCGAACGACGGGTTGCAGTCGATCACGCTCGGCCAGCAGATCATCGAACCCGACAACTTCGTCTACTATCCGCCGCGCACCTTCGGCGTGCGCCTGGGCTACCGCTTCGGCGGATAGCCCGGCTCAGCCGCGCCCGGCGACGCGCCGCACCAGCCCGGCAGATAGTCGGCATCGGCGCCTTTCGCCAGGCGCAGAGCCTCCTCGAGCGCGGCGGAGAAATTCTTTTCGATGCGCTTGCGCTTGACACGCCGGCGCAGGAAGTCCGCCCAGAGGAATTCGCTGAACGGCGTCGTATCCTTCGCGAATCCGCCGACGCGTCGAAGCTCGCCCGCCAGCGAGCGCCAGGGATCGTCTATCAGCTTGTCGACCGAACTGGGGAGCTGTGAGGGCGAACGCCGCCGCCCCTTGTCGTCGAAGAGATGCATCCAGCCCCGGTTTTCCATCGTGAACCAGAACGAGTCCTCGTCGAGCCGCGCCAGATCCGCGACGACGCCGATCAGGATCTCCTTCACGCCTTCCTCGTGGAGCGCAAGTGCGAGGTGGTGATGATCGACGACGTATAGACGGTCCTTCCACCCGCGGATCACCGGCACTGCATGCGTGCCCAGATAGGTCTTGCGCTTCTTGGTGTCCTTTTCGTGCCAGCGGCGCCTACGCTCCGCGACCTCGTGCATGCCCACCGTGATCTGCGTTGGCCGCAGGTCCAGGATCCTCGCCAGATCCAGCGCCGGTTCGATGGTTGTCATGTCCCTCTCCGCTGCGTCCCTGAGCCAGTCTAGCGCAATGGCTGCGTTGCCGGCGAAACCGGTTAGAATGCCCAGGGAGGGAGCACGATGCCGCCGCGTTCGCAGTCTCGCACTTGGCCCTTGTTCCGGGCGCTGAGCGGTTGGCAGGCCGGCGACATCGCCGCCGGCCTGACGCTGGCCGCCATCGCCATCCCCGAGCAGATGGCGACCGCGCGGCTGGGCGGATTTGCGCCGGCGCAGGGCTTTCTCGTGTTCATTGCCGCCACGTTCATGTTCGCCATCTTCGGATCGAGCCGTGTCGCCTCGAGCGGCGCCGACACGACCGTCACCTCCATCTTCGCGGGCGCTCTCGCGCTGCTGGCGGCGAGCGGATCGCCGGCCTATTTCGCGCTTGCGGCACTGCTTGCGCTGATGACCGGCGCGGCGCTCGTCGCCGCGGGCCTTTTCCGCATGGGTTGGATCGCCAATCTTCTCTCCATTCCGGTGACGACCGGCTTTCTTGCCGGTATCGCCGTCCACATCGTGCTGTCGCAATTGCCTGCGCTTTTCGCGCATGGAAGCCTGTGGCCGTTTGGCCTGAGCATCGGCGTGTTCGCGCTCACCTTCCTGTTGGAAAAATGGAACGGCCGAATTCCCGCGGCCCTGATCGCCATGATCCTGGCCGCGGCAGCGACGGCGACGTTCGGCCTGGAGCGGCACGGCGTGGTCCTGATCGGCGCGGTCTCGGCCGTGTCGCTGCATATGCAGATTCCAATCCCGCACGTGGACGACGTTGTCCACCTTCTGCCGCTGGCCTTCATCGTCGCCATCGTGACCATGGTTCAGACGGCGGCCACCGCGCGCGCATTTCCTGTCGGTCCGCCCGACATCAACGGGGATTTCATCGGCGTGGGCGCGGGTAGCATCCTCGCGGGACTGACCGGCGGCTTTCCGGTCAACGCCAGCCCGCCTCGCACCGGCGCGGTATTCGAGACCGGAGGACGCTCGCAATTCGCGGGGCTCATGGCCGCCGCGGCCGTAGGATTGCTGCTGGCATTCGGGACCGGCCTGCTCGCGCGCATTCCCACCGCGGCGCTCGCGGGCGTGCTGTTCTTCGTCGCGCAGCGGATATTGCGCGTTTCCGTCTTCATCAAGGTATGGCGGGAATCGCGCGGCGAGTTCCTTCTGATCCTTGCGACCATGGCCGCCATCGTGGTGCTGCCGATCCAGGTGGGCGTGGGGATCGGTATCGTGCTCTCGCTGCTGCACGGCCTGTGGACAATGACGCGGGCCCGGCCGATCGAGTTCGAGCGCGTGCCGGGAACCACCGTGTGGTGGCCGGCCGATCCGCACACCAAGGGCGAGACGCTGCCGGGCGTCCTCGTCTTCGCGTTCCAGGCGCCTCTCGCGTTCCTGAATGCGGACAATTTCGAGCGCGGCGCGATCGAGGCGATCGACGGCCGGGTGAACCTGAAACTCGTCGTCCTCGAGGCAAGCAGCATCGCGGAGATCGACTTCACCGCGGCGCAGGCGCTCGCCGCGATCCTTGAGCACTGCCGCGATCGCGGCATCGACTTCGCGGTGGCACGACTCGAATCGACCCGGGCACAGGATGCGCTTGCGCGCTTCGGCATCCTCGAACAGCTCAGCGGCGAGCATCTTTTCCATAGCGTCGAGGAAGCCGTCGCGGGACGGCTGGGCGCATCGAACTGACATGGAGGCTTGAATCGCAGGGTCTGGAGCCACGGCCAAATCGGGTCCTGCGGGCGATGAGGCGCTCCACGAACGGCACGCGCGTGAACGGCAGGGCTCTGTCGCCCGGCCAGCCCGTCGCGATTGCCGATGGAGATTCGGTCGCGTTCGGCCCCGTTCAGTTCGTCGTGAAGATCGAATGACGTTTGAACTCAGTCATGGGGCCCTACCCGCCGGTATCGAACGCGGGTTCGTTCACCCGCGATTCGGATAGTCCACGGTGTAGTGGAATATCCTGCGCTCGCCGGTCGCGAGCGTCAGCTTCCATGTCGCCTTTCCCTCGTCGTCGAGGATGTGCGCCGTGTCCTCTTCCACGATCTGCGTTCCGTCGAGAGCGGGACTTAGGGAAAGCTCGAACGCGGCCGGCTTGCCCATGTCGTTGGCGATTTCCACTTCGACCTTGTCGCGGTTTCGGGCATCTCTTCCCTTGCCGCTTGTCTCGCGGGAGGCGATGCGCGGCAGGACACGCACGGCGAGCGCGTCGCCGGTGTCGATGGTGACGGGAAGGCCGATCGGCGTGTCCCAGAGCCGCGCCTGACCCACGAACACCGATCCGCCGCGCCCGTCGCCGTCGATCACCGACATCGTGCCGCCGGGCAGCGGCTTGCCCAGGCCCGCTTCGTCCGTGTTGTGCAGGCGATAGCGCACGTGTGCCGGTTCGGGCTCGCGGAACATGTCGTCGCTCCAATCGACCGGAACGGCGTAGACATAGGCGCGCTCGAACTTGACGTCGTGGAGATCGAGAAACGCCACCTGCTTGGTCTGGTGAGAGGCGACCTCGGTCCGCACCGGAACCGTGTAGAGCTTGTAGTCGCCGAAATCCTCCACCACCGCCGTCAGGGGAGACGACGCATAGACGCCCCTCTGCGGGATGCGCGAACCGGTGACGACCACCGACTCGACGAGGCCCATCGGCGGCGGCGGGGGCGGCGGCGGCGGCGGGAACGACGGCCATGTCGACCAGTCGATGTCGAGCGGCCAGCATTGCGGCGCGATCCAGCGCGCCTGTGCCTCGACCGCCCGGTCGGCGCCGGTCGTTCGCGGGTTGCCCGCGATCACCTGCGCCGGCACGTCGTGAAAGCTCGTGTCGCTGAAATTGGCGAGCGTGATCCAGCCGGTCAGTGAAAGCGTGCCGCCATCCGGATCGACGCGCGCGACGTAGTCCGCCGACCAATTCATCTTCATGGCGATATAGGCGAGCCGGACCGTGTAGCGGCCGGCGACGGGAACCTGCGTCCGCACCGACAGCGTTGGCGTGCCGGTCAGGCCTTGCGGGATCTCGTCGAACACCAGCCGCTCCGGCGGTCCGCCGCAATGCAGCGCCTCGAGCTTGCCGCCGATGTCCAGCACGGCGCCGCCCGAGGCCGCGCGCACGATCGCGGTCTGCGTGCTCTCCTTGCCCGTTTTCCGGTCGGTGCGCACGAGCTGCACCTCTTTGCCCACCGAATGCTCGAGCAGCGATCCGGGCGAGAGCAGGTCGTAGTCGAAATTGCGCTCGCCCCCGCCGCCGGGCAGTCCCTCGATCCGCGCGCTTTCCGGCACGATGGTGGAAGCGACGCCGCGGAACTGGACGGTCGAAGGCCCCGCGGGCAGATCGAGCGTGCGCGTCTCGACGACGAAGCCGAACGCATCCCATCCGTCGCTTCCGTTGATGAGTTCGCGCGTGTCGACGTCGCCGCTATGGTAGATCGCGACCGCGACGGAATCCGGCGCCGGCGACACGATGTCGGCGTGCGCGGCTCCCGCCAGCAGCAGCGCCGCTGCGGCAAGGGCTTTCACGAGCCGGTCTCGATCGTGGCGGTGAGAATCGTCTCGCCCTGCGCGGGCACGCGCACGTCCCATGCGGCGTGGTTTGCGTCGATGCGCACGCTCTTCTGGCTTTCGTGTTCGATGTCGCCGCCGCCGAGACTGTCCTGGACGAGATGCACGGTCACCGCCTCGGGACGCGCGTTGCGGACGATGTATTTCATCTCGTAGCGCGCGCCGTGCTGCCTTGTCTCGCTCGAGACCATGACAGGCTGCACGGTCACGTCGAACGCGTCGCCGATGTCGATGCCGATATTGCTTCCGGCGGGGACGTGGCCGATGAACTGTTCACCGATGAATTTCGGATCGCCTTTGGAATCGCGCATGTAGAGCCGCACGGTGCCCATGGGGATCGCCTCGCTGCCGTTGCTGAAATCGACTCCCACAGTGGCGGCCTGGGCGCGTTCGGCGCTGTTGAAATAGGACGCTTCATAGCTGTAGCGCTTGGTCGCGCGCGCGTCGCCGAGATCGAGAAACGCGATCTGCTTGGTCTGCTGGTTGGCGACCGTGACGCGCTCCGGCAGGCGATAGGCATAGAGATCGCCCAGCGGCTTGGCGCCCTGCTGCGCCGTGGTGCCGGGCGTGGTGCGCGCGCCGTTTGCGTAAGTCCCGCCGCTGTTTCCGGACGTGGTGTTCACGCTGCCGGCGATGAGCTCGGCATCGGCGTCGCGGAAGCTCGTCCCTGAGCTGTTGGCGATCGTGACCCAGCCCTGGAGGTTGAGGCTGCCGTGCTTCTCGTCGTACATGCCGACATAAGCCGCCGACCAGGAAATCCCGCTGGCGAGATAGGAGAGATCCACCTGGCGCGGGCCCGCCTGCTCGGCATCGACGGTGACCGAGAGCGTCGGCGAGGCGCGCAGGTTCTCCGGGATGGAATCGAACACGACGCGCGTGGGCAGGCCGTCGTCGCGCAGCGCCTCTATCCTCTTGCCGATGCGCAACACGACGCCGGAATTGACCGAAAGCACGGTCGCGGTCTCGGTGGTCTGCGCGCCCGTCGCGGGGTTGGTGCGCACGATCTGGACGTCGCGGCCGACCTGCTTCTCCATCATCTTCGCAGGCGTCAGAAGGTCGTAGTCGAAGTTCTGCTCCACGACGGAGAGGCCTTTGGAGGTGAGCGAGACGGTTTCCGGCCGGATCGCGGCCGACACGTCGGGGAAGGCGATGCGCGAACGGCCCGCCGGCAGGTCCAGCGTGCGGATGTCCTGAACCATCACGAGGTCGTTGTTGTAGATGGTCAGCGAAAGCTGCTGCGCGGGCGTTGACGCGGATCGTGACGCGGCGGCGGCCGGGGGCGCGGAAGGCGGCTTGGCGCCTGCGCGCTTGTGGGCCGCATTGGCAGCCGTCGACGCGAGCAGCGCCAACGCCAGGATGGCTGATTTCCGCATGCTTTGTCCCTCCCCAGGACGGCGCAGTCCGTCCGACGCAACAAGCAAGCCTGCCGAGAGTGGCAAAAGTGTGCCGAAAGCAAGAGCGCGCGGTGTCGGCGTCACAATTCGCCCCACCACGCTTCTTTGATGGATTCATCCCTGCTTCGCCGAGCGGGCCGGCTGCCGCCGGAACCTCTGCGCCAGCCTGCGAATTCATTTCAGGCAAAACGCACGGCGACCGTCGTCCAATAGCGGATCGGCTTGCCCTCGAGAAGCGCGGGAAGGAATTTCCAGCGCGTCTTGACGAACGCGATGGCATCGTCGTCGATTTCGCCGTCGCCCGAGGATCGAACGACCGATGCGTCGGCGACGCTGCCATCCGACAATACGAGGATCTTCAAGAGGACCGGCACATCGGATGCCGCGGCGGATTTCCCATGTGCCGGTGGCGCGGGATTTGGATGCGTGGGATCGGGGCGCGGCGCAAGCACCATGGTGGCCGAGGCTGAGGTGATCGCCGCCGCATTGTCGTCAGGTTGGATCACGATCTCGGGGGCCGTCACCACCGGAATGGAGGGTTCGGGAGGCGCGATCTTCGACGCCTGCGCCTGATCGGACCGCTGAAAGGTGACGACAAGTTCCTTCGGCGACTGCGGGGATGCAGGGGAGCGCAGGCTTACCACCACCAGCCAAAGCAGCGCGATATGAAGCACCACGACCCAGCCGATCGCGAACGCGTGGCCGCGCCCGCTGCGGCGCAATCTGGCGCGCGCATATCGCGTGTAGACGGGAAGCGGGCGCGGAAAGGTTGCGGCCGCCCAAAGCCCCAAGCTCGAAGCAATTCGCCGCCTCGTCACCGCCATCCGCCTCCCATCCCGACTATACCTATGAACGTCTCAGGGCCAAGAGTGACCTGACGTTGGTCGGATGAGATTGTTTGGCTGCGTCTTGCGACAATGTCTTGCAGCATCGAACAGATACCCGAACGCCGCCGAGGACGGAGCCATGCCGCCGACCAGGCCGCGCAGCACGAACGCGCCCGCATCGTGCGACTGGAAGACCGTGAAGCCGTTCTTGCCCTGCAGCAGATTGCCCGCCTCGTGGAACAGGCCCGCCTCCAGCGCCCCCAATGCGGCGCCTTTGAGCGTGCCGGTGGTTATGGCGCCGCTCGCGCCGCCGGCGATACCGGCATTCACGAAGCCGAGCGCCGTCTGCATTCCGCCTGCCGCCGTCGCGCCGAGGCCGGCCTCGAGTTGAGGAAGGACGAAGTCCTCCAGGCCCCAGCCGACCGCCAGACCCGCGATGGCGCGGAACCAGGTCTGGTTCCAGAAGCAGCCCAGGAAGCACATCCCGCTCGGGTCGGTGAGCGAGAGCGGGTTGTTCGTCACATAGGAGTAGCGGTTGAGCTGCTGCAGATCGAAGATGCTGCCCACCATGGGATCGGCGCTCAGGAAGCGGGCAAGCGTGGGATCGTAGACGCGCGCGTTGAAGTTGATGAGGCAGACCGCCGACATCTCCTCCTGGGCGGTGAAGCCGCGCGTCGTCGGCGCGGTTGCCGCCGAATTGCAGGTCGTGTCGTCCTGGCCGCTGGACAGTCGCGAGCGGCCCCACGCGTCGTAGCTGAGACGGCCGTTGGTCACCACCGAGCCGTCCTGACCGGTGACCACCGCGATCGAGCCCAGATGATCCAGGATGAAATACATCCAGGAAGTGCTGAACTGAGACTTGGTGCGCTCCGCCACCATATGGCCGTCGGCGAACAGATAATCGTGCCATGTGGCTTGCGTGCCGGCGACGACGCGTTCGGACATCGCGCCGCTGACGGGGTCGTTCAGATAGAAGGTCTCGGCGGTCGTGCCGTCGATGACCGCGGACTGGATGATGCGCGCATGCTCGCTGCCGTAGGTCAGCGTATAGCTCGAGCTCGCCTGGACGACGGCCGAGGCCATATTGAACGACGTGTAGCTGACGGTCGTGACCACGTTGCTCCCGCTGCACGCGCTGTGGGTGTGCTCGCAGGTCATGTTGCCGTTGGCGTCATAATCGAAGTGCGGGTTCGTCACGGTGTTCAGAACCCCGCCCCCGCTGATCGAGGTCACCGCGTGCGGATGCACCGATGCCGGGCCGGAAGCGGGATAGTTGTACGATCCGCCGACGTCGGATTTCGACTGTATGTTGCCGGTCTGATCGTAGGTTACGGTCTTGCCGCTCGTCGCGGTGCAGTCGTAAGTGCCGCCGAGCCAGTAGAATCTGAGGCGGTTGACGGTGTCATAGCAGAACGACTCCGTGTAGCCGCCGATCGTGTCGTCGCGCCACGCCAAGTTCCCGTGCGTGTCGAAGAGATAGTCGAAATGAGCGGTGGTGCTGTCGTCCGATCCGTCGGCCGAGGCGCGGATCTGCACGACGCGGCCGGTATTAGCGTCGAAGTTTTGATAGGTCTGCACATTGTTGCCGGCGGTGGTTTGCGTCAGATGCTCTTCGGCATCGCGGCTATTCGCGGTCCAGTAGGCGGTAGAGGGCACCGCGGTATCGGTGATGCTGAGCTGATAGCCGAGCGCGCCGTCGTAGTTGTACTGAACCGACAGGCCGGAGGGGTAGGTGAGCGTGGACGGCCTGCCCGTCGAGAGGTCATAGGTCTGCACGTAGTTATAGGCCGCGCCCGATATGTTGAGCGTGGTCTGGCTAGGCCTGCCGTCTCCATCGTAGGATTGGACGCGGCTATAGTCGCTGCCGGCGCAACTGGCCGTGCAGGTGGTGACCAGCTTGTCGATATTGTGCTGTGCCGAGCTGGTGCCATAGATCCACTGGCTGACAAGATCGGCCTCGGTGCGCTTTACGACGCGGTTGAGGGCATCGTAGCTCAGCGTGGTTGTCTGCGACTTGGCGTCGGTCTGCTGATAGAGATTGCCATAGCCGTCATAGCTATAGGTCCACGATCCGAGATCGGGATCGTTGGCCGAAGTCTTGCGGCCGCGCAGGTCGTATTGGTTGGTCGTGACGTTGGATAGGGGATCGGTCACCGTCAGGACATTTCCGAGCGCATCGTAGGTGTAGGTCGTCAAATAGCTCGCGATCGGATAGCTCATCGACACCGGTAGTCCGCGCGCATTCTTGACCGTCGTTCTCTTTTCCGTGACGGTCGAATGCGCGGTGTCGGGCCTGACCACAGTCTCCGTCTCGGTCGTGGTCGCGCCGCTGTATGTGCTCACCGTGTAACCGCCATCCGGTCGGTTCTGCCGGGTCACACGGCCGAGCCCGTCAAACGATATGTTGGTGGTGTAGACCGGAGAGCCGGTGTCGCGGAAATATGGGCGGCTGGTCTGATAGACGCGGCCGAGCGCATCGTAGTTGGTGACTTGCCGCACCCACTGGTTGCCGAAGCCCTGAACGTCGGTCGCGATCGGTCGGGAAAGTGAATCATAGTAAGTGACCGTCATCGCACCGTTCTGCGTGAGCAGATCTTGCCTCATGGGCGTCACGCGCTTGACGAAGGCTCCGGTACCGGCGGGACAATTGGCAAAGCTGCCGCCATTGACGCCGGCGCAATAGAAATATTCCGTTTTCGCCGCAGTCGGATCGGGATTGCTCAGCGTGTATTCCCGCCCGAAGGAATCGGCGTTCCAGTTGGTGATCAACCCGTTGTGATCCGTCCTCTGCAGCGCCTTTCCGAACAAAGGATCGAACTGCCAGAGCTCGACATGATTCGTGGCATCTGTGATCTTGTCCATGAACTCGCCGTTGGCCGTGTTGAAGTGCGGCTTGGTCGTGCGAGTCAACTTCTGCAGGGTTTGCGTGGCGCCCGCCACCACGGCGGTGAGAGCGGTGGTCTTCACGCTGTTTCGATTGCCGAAATTGTCGTAGCCGTAGTCCTTCTCCATGCACAACGCGTCGCTGCCGTCGCAGACCGTTCCGTTCGGCTCGACCACTTCCTGGGTAAGAAGGCCGGTGGTCGGATCGTAGGCGAAGCTCGACGTGCGCGTGATGTCGGGCGCCCCGGTCGCGCTGCTCGTCACTACGGCCAGCGTCAACCTGCCGAGATACCAGTTGATCGGATCGTTCGAGAAAGAATTGACGGTCACCTTCGTCGAGACGTCCCCCGCCAGGCTGGTCGTCTGTGTGATGCGCTGCGGATTTCCGTAAGCGTCGTAAGACGACGAGCCGTCCGTGTTCAGATAGGACGTCGTCACCTGCGGCAGAGCCGAGTTGTCGCAGTCGCGCTTGTTGGACACGCTCCCGGTCATGTAGGAAAAATAATAGTAAGCGTTGCTGCTCCCGCTCCGGACGTTGTTGAACGCGTTTGTCGTGTCTTCCAGCACGGTCCCCGCCACGCAGCCGGAGCCGGAGCTGTCCACGACCGACTGCTGTTCCGCGACGAGGCCGACATAGGGGAAATCGACATGATAGCTCGTCACGCGCGAGATGTGGGTCTGGAGGTCGTCGACCGATGTCTTCTGGAAGCCCAAAAAGCCCCGGCCCAGCAGATCCGACGTCGCGCCTTGATAGGTGTAGTTCGAGCTGTAGCAATTCGCCATGCTCGGCAGCACGCAGGTGCCTTGGCCATTGCTCGAGTCGACGCGCGACACGACGTAGATCGCGCCGTTCATGATCTGCTTGGGATAGGCGGAGGTGTCGCCCTTGGAATAGAAGCCCGAATTGTACGGATCGTTCAGCCGATCGTAGGTGATGTTGGTGCGGCTGCCGATGCCGTTGTCGATCGCCACGATTGTTTCCGGCACGTAGGCTGCGGTCGCGGTCGACGAAAGGAGATATTCCGCGTCGGTGTTGTTCGACGTCTGCAGCCACAGATCCGCGGTGCCGTCGCTGTTCCAGTCGCTGACGGACGCCGACGCGTTATCCGCGTTGTTCGGAATCGTGAACTGCTGGAGGAAGCCGGTTCCCGTCGACAGCATGACGATGTGAGCCACACCGTTGCCGTAATTTCCCGAGCCGCCCGGCGCGATCAGGGCGATATCGGTCTTGCCGTCGCCGTTCCAGTCGCCCGTGACGATGGAGAACTTTCCCCAACCCCACGGCACCGCAAAGCTCGTCGCGACCAGTCCCGTGCCGGTCGAAAGCCAAAGCTTGCCGGTGTCGGTCTTCGAGACGACCAGGATATCGGTCTTGCCGTCGCCGTTGAAGTCGCCGAGCACGACCTGTTGGCCGTTGTGGATCCAGTCGGGTACGCTCTGCAGCGGCCGGCCGCTGGTACAGAACGGGCTGTAGTAGATGGCCGTCGGGCCGCCGGAGACCTGATAGAGCAGGTCGGCGCAGCCGTCGCCGTCGTAGTCGCCGCCGAAAGTACGATCGTCGTTGATGCCGCCGGTGCTCGGAAGCACGGGGCCGCTTGATGCGAAGGTCCCCGGCTGACTCGGCTGGTTGAGGAAGAACTCGTTGGTCGTGCCGTCGACAAGACCGTCGCCGTTGTAGTCACCCGGCCACGTCATGATGCTCGTGGGATTGGGCGTTTGGCGATTGAAGTGGCCCAGGCCGTCATTCTTCAAGAACATGTCCGCGGCGCCGCTGTAGTCCAGGGCGAGAACATCGGTCAGCCCGTCCGCGTCCAGGTCGGAAACGACGGAAAAAGGCGGTGTGTGCGCGGCACCGCCGGACGCCTGATAATAGAAGCATGCGGCGCCGTCCGGATAGTAGAGATAGTGAGGATCTCCGTGCTCGCCATAGAAGAACGACTGCATGTTGGCGGCCACGAACGAGCCTGCCGCATCGCCGACGCCATAATAGATGGTGTTGCCCTGGGGGCAGGGGGATCCCGTGTTGTCCGGCTGCAGCACGATGAGATCGTTGATGCCGTCGCCGTTGAAGTCCGAGCCTGAGGCGCCATTCTGGATGAAGAACGTGCCGTTCCCGAAATGCACCCACTTGCCGTGGGCGATGTTGTTGGGGACCTTGTTGAACGTCAAACCCGTGTCCGGCGTGCCGCCTTGCCAGGTGAACTGGCTCGTGGCCAGGCAGTTGCCCGCGCCGTTGCAGGGCGTATTGCACGCGCCCGCACCGGCGCACAGCGTCACTGCGGTGACCCGCGAGTGCTGTGTCGTCGTGCCCATGCGGTAATCGAGCTTGTATTGATAGACCGCCGTCGATCCGGCATAGGTCGTGACATTCAGAAGAAGGTCGGGGGTCTGCTGCACCATACCCGCTTGGTAAACCGGCCATTGGTCGACACGCTGCTGCCCGGAGGGCGTGTAGTTGAAGACGACCGAATTGTATGGGGCCGATACAGGGCTCGACGTGTGGCCGGTATAGTCGATGCGCTCCGGGCGCGCCTCGCCCAACGAGGACTCCGAATAGCTCGCCGTCATGTAATTTCCGGCGCTGTCGGAGATCTTGCTCACCGGCCAGCTTCTGACCACGGTCGTCACGGGAGAGCCCGTAGCCGCCGAGATCGGCCACACGCGCGATGCCGTGGAATTGCCGAACTCCATTGTCTGGCCGGATTTGGTGTGCACCTCGAACCACGACGGGCCGTTTATTCCCGTGGCACCGTGAGCGATGATCTTGCTGAAGCCGTCGATCTCCGTGCGATATTCGGATCCATCGCGGCCATAGACGCCACCGATCACGATCAAGCGCTGGCCGTCGAGACAGAGGCGATCATTGATGGGGCTTTGCGTATCGGCGCTGTCGTCGTAGTTGACGCTACCATGATAGCCGTCCTGCGCGATTGTCCGCGGGCAACGTCCGATCGAGGGCAGACCGTTGAGCGACCAGCCGAGGCCGACAATTCCGTCTCCGGCGCCGCTCGAATAGTCGAGCGACAGGACGGGACTGAGGCCTGCGGTTCCCGGGGGGACCGCGATCGGTACCGTGTAAGTCGCAGCGCCGTACGCGTCGACGTTGAACTGACCCGGCAGAATCATGGCCGGTGGTGCGTCGGCCGCTCGTGCCACGGACGACACGGACAAAACGGCACAGCTCAGAGCGGCAGCGACGATGCGCGGAAACGGCGTTCGCACGCATAGCGCAGCCGCCCGGAACGCGCCTTTGAGCATTTCAGAATGCATGGTGCCGCCCCCCTTGCTCCGAAAGCCGATACTACTACATCGTGAACAGAAGAAAATGCTCGCGGCACCGTATCTCGCCGAAAACAATCCGTGATAGAATCGTGAATAGATATCGGTCGGCGATATGTTGCGGCTATGCCTCTCGTGTTCAGGCGGGGAACGATGCCGGAAAGCCGCTCGCCAATCTCTGCACCGGATTCACGCGCGAGATCCCGACCGGCCGCTGTCATGGACGAAGCAGCACGCCCTGATCCGGCACGGTATGCCGAATTCCGTTCCCTGATGCTGCGATCGAGTTTCGGCACGCGGTCGCGATATGGGATAGAGAGCAGGACTGAATGGCGCGGGGGCAGTCCACTCGTAGCTTTGCTCCGTCTGACGTCGCGGCCCGGAGCAGATTATGCCCCGTCGGCCTCGAGTGCGGCAGCGAGCTCCGCCACGGAATCGATGACGAGATCGGCGCCGGCATCGTGCAGCACTCTGCGTGCGGCCACGAGTTTATCTGAGCGTTCAGAGGGAGACAGTGCATCGAACGCCTCCAGCGACAGTCCTAGCGCGTTTCCGGATGCGACGCCGACGGTAAAAGCGCCGGCGGCCTTGCCTTCCGCGATTCCGGCCTCTGCGTCATCCACCTTGACGACGCGCGACAACGGCCATACGCCGAGCTCCGCGCAGGCCTTGTAGATCATAAGCGGCGAAGGCCTGCCCAGCGGCGTCTCGCCCGAGCAAACCAGATGGTCCGGCACATAGCCCTGCTCCGCGGCGCGCGCCAGAACCGGCTGCATCATCTCACGCGTGTAGCCGGTGGACGACGCGATCCTGAGCCCCGCGGCGCGTAGCGTATCGACAGTCTCGCGCGCGCCCGGGATCAGCGCCGACGCGGCCGCGGCGTGGTCGCGCATCAGCGGACCGAGGCGCGCCATGATCCGCTCGATGTCCACGGCATCGGCAGCGCGGCCGTGGCGATCGCGCCATGCAGCGGCGACCGCCGCATTCGCCAGCAGGCAGGTCACATGATCGCGCTTGGCCTTGCCCATGTCCCGGCGCACGGCGGCTTCATCGATCGCCACGCCTTCCGCCTCGAACGCTTCGAGCAGGGCCTTGACCGGCGCCTCGCAGCCGAAATCGACCATCGTGCCGGCCCAATCGAAGATCACCAGGTCGTAGCGGTCTTTCAACGTCATGCCGGCGCTCCATTCTCGAACAGGCTTGCGATCACTTCCTCGCCGATCGCGAAGCCGGTCGAGGCCCCCGCGCCGCAGGTCACGATCGCCACGCGGACGGATGGTTCGGGGGCGTCGATCAGCACGGGCCGATCCGCGGCGGAGGCGTAAGTGCCGATCCAGCGCTCGATCGCGGGCGGCGGCTTGATGCCGAGCGCCGCCGTGAACTCCTCCAGGATCAGCGCATCGACGGCTTCATGCGAGAACGGATCGGGCGTCGCCGCGTAATGATGGCTGTCGCCCACCACCAGGGTGCCGTCGGCACTTTGCACGACGATGAGATGAACGCCGTGCTGGAGATGTTCCGCCTGCCCGGCGGCGAGACGCGGTCTCAGCGGTGCGGCGGCCTCGAGTTCGCAATAGCCGCGATAGCGGCTGAGGCCGAGGTCGGACATGAGCGCGGCGGGGAGTCTGAACCCCGGATCGGCAAGTCGCAACATCTGCAGCTTGCAGCGGGTCAAGGGATAGGCGCGAAGCCGGTCCGCATAGAGGCTGTTGAAATCGTCGCCCGGGCACACGGCGATGCGCTCGGCCCGCACGGCGCCGCGCGAGGTATGAACCAGCGGCGGCTCGATCGCACGCACGGCGGTCTCGCGACGGAACGCAACGCCGTGCGCCTCGGCAAGCCAGGCCGCGAGACGCGGGATCGCTTCGCGCGACTCGACGCGCAGATCGATGCTACTCTCGAGCACGCCCAGCGTGTCCGGCGCCGGAAGTTGCGGGCAGCGGGACCGGGCTTGCGCAGGTGTGAGCATGCGGCACCCCTCGGCCATCTCGGTCGCCATGAACGCTTCGAGCACGGCGAGCGATTCCGGCCGGCGAACCATCATCCACAGCCCCGAATGCACGATCGGGATGTCGGCCGCATCGGCCACCTCTCTCCATACCTCGCTGCTGCGCCGCGCGCGCCGCCACATCGCACCGCGCTCCTGACCCGTCACCGTTATGAAACCGAAATTGCGCACCGAAGCGCCGTTGGCCTGGGCGTCGCGGTCGATCACGATCACGCTGAGGCCACGCCGCGCCCCGGCAAGCGCCGTGGCCAGTCCCACGATTCCGGCGCCGACGACGGCCAGGTCGAAATGCTCCGCCGGCACCGCCATGATCTCCAACCCAATCGCCTGCGCCGCTTTCTAGGGCGCCTTTGTGTCATCAGGGTGTAACGGGCGCCCGTCTTAATGACATTCACCCGATCGTCATAGAGCAGACATGCCCCGAAAGCGCGCAACCTGGCTCGACGACGCGTCGCCCGTCGTTTTCACCATCTTCGCGTCGCTCGCGGGCTTCGCGACCTATTTCTCGATGTACGCATTCCGCAAGCCGTTCGCGGCGGCGAGCTTCGGTGCGGTCGAGGGCTGGCACTACGCGCTCGATTTCAAGATCGCGCTGGTGCTGGCGCAGCTCATCGGCTACGCGGCGTCGAAATTCATCGGCATCAAAGTCATCTCGGCGATGCGGCGGACCTACCGCGCGCAGGCGATCCTGGGCCTTATCGGCGTATCGTGGCTGGCGCTGGTCGCCTTCGCGGTCGCGCCGGCCGTCCTGAAAGTCCCGGCGATGTTCCTGAACGGGCTTTGCCTGGGGATGATTTGGGGCCTGGTGTTCTCGTACATGGAAGGCCGGCGTACCTCCGAGATCCTGGGCGCGGTCTTGTGCGCGAGCTTCATCGTATCGTCGGGCGCGGTGAAATCGGTGGGCATCCTTCTCATCGAGCGCGTGCATGTGAGCGCGTTCTGGATGCCCGCGGCGACGGGCGTCGTGTTCACGCCGCTGCTGCTGCTCTCGGTCTGGGGTCTTTCGGTGCTGCCGCCGCCGAATGCCGCAGACGAAGCCGCCCGCGTCCGCCGCGCGCCGATGACCGGCCGGGAGGTGCGCGAATTCCTCTACGAATACGGTCTCGGCATCACGCTGCTGGTGGTGATCTACGTCTTCGTCACGGCACTACGCGATTTCCGCGACAATTTCGCGGCCGAGCTCTGGACCGCGCTCGGCTATTCGGACCCCGCATCGGTGTTCACCTCGACCGAGCTCGTCGTCGCCGCGGTCGCCCTGGTTGCGATGGGCATCGTCGTCACCGTGAAGAGCAACACGCGCGCGCTCGCCGTCATCCACGGCCTCATCCTCGGCGGCCTCGTGCTGCTCGGCGCATCGACGCTCGCCTTCGACGCGGGATGGCTTGGACCCCTCCCCTGGATGATCGCCAGCGGCGCCGGGCTCTACGTCGTCTACACGCCGTTCAACGCCATGCTGTTCGACCGCATGGTCGCGGCGAGCGGGCGAGTGGCGAACGCCGGCTTCCTGATCTATGTCGCCGACGCCTCCGGTTATGCGGGGAGCTGCGCGCTGCTGCTGTGGCGCAATTTCGGCATGCAGCAGATGCAATGGCTGACGGTGTTCCGCCTGGCGATCTACGCGACGACGGCCGTCGGCCTGGTCCTCACGCTCCTGTCGCTGTTCTATTTCCTGGGCCGGTCACGGGCAGCCATCGCGGTGCCCGCACTGTCCAATCCCTAACCGCTCGATCAGCGGCCGGTAGAAAGCGAGATCGGGTACCGGAAAACCCGCGACCTTGGCTTGGTCGTCCCAACGCCTCAAACTTACGGCATCGCGAAAATACGGCTCCGCCTCGAAGGCGAGCATCTGGGCCTGCGACATCGGCCCGCCCTGCAGGCCGAGCGTGGTGACGGAGGCCGGGCTCAGCGTCGCGAAATAGTCCGGCTCCTTCGCGCACAGATACCGCTTGGCAGGCACGTGCAGACGAACCGGCTCGCTGACCGCCGGGCCGAACCGCTTGGCCAGCCATGCGGCGCCGATGCGTTCGTGACCGGCATCCGTCTCCCAATCGGCGAAGTCGTCCGGCGCAGGTTCGATCAGATGGCCGATGTCGTGGAGCAATGCCGTGAGCACCAGCGCGTCGGACGCGCCGCAGGCTTGCGCGAATTGCGCCGCCTGCAGGCAGTGCTCGGTCACGGTCACCGGCTCGCCGAAATAGGCCTCGGCGCCGCAACCTTCGTAGATCGCGAAGATCTCGTCCGCGGTCATTGCCGGTAACGCTCCAGCGCGTCGCCCAACGCGTCCCTCAACGGCGCGAGCCAGGGCTCGTAGTTCTTCCATGCGTCGAGCCCGTCGCGGAAGATAGGCAGGCGCACCTGTTCGGAACTCGGCGTGCGTACGCTGCGACGCGCCTTGTGAAAGTCGACGCAAGCAGGCTCGAACGGCAAGCCGCAGTGATCCAGCATGCGCCGCACGCTGCCGTCCAGGTCGTCGACCACGTCCTCGTGCCTTACGCGCAGCACCCGCCCCGGCAGGGCGGCGTCCCAATGCGCCATCAGCTCGAGATAGGTGCGGTAATAGCGCGCGATGTCATCGATGCCGTAGGTGAACTCCTGCCCATTGGCGAAGAGCTGCTTGAGATTGCCGAAGCAGCACGCCATCGGCTCGCGCCGCGCGTCGATGATCCGCGCGTTCGGGAACATGAGATGGATGAGCCCGATATGGCGGAAATTGTTGGGCATCTTGTCGATGAAGAAGGGTGTGCGCGTCCTGTAGACGCGCGTCTCGGTGAGATAGCGTTCGCCGAGCGCGTGGAAATCCTCGCCGCTCATCTCGGCCAAGACGGCGGGATAGCGCGGATTTCGCGGATCCGTGTCGCGGCCCTGCATCGCCAGAACGAAGCGCGGGATCTCGGCGAGCTCCTGCGTGCCTTCGATCTGCGAATGGGATGCCAGGATCTGCTCGATCAGCGTCGAGCCCGAGCGCGGCAGGCCCACGATGAAGATGGGATCGCGCTCCGGCACGCCCCAGCCCGCGCACGCCGCGAAGAAATCCCGTGTGCAGACCTCGGTCTGTCTACGCGTATTGATCTCGAGGTTTTCAGGATCATAGCGGCTCTGCGCACGCTTCAAAGCATTGCCGCGCTCGTAGTAGACCCAAGACTGCGCAAACTCGCCGCGATCCTCCAACGCCTTTCCGAGCGCGAAGCAGAGATGATAGCGGTCCACCGCGGCGGTGGCTTGCGCCGCCTCATCGGCGCGCATGCGCGCGATCTCGCCGTCCTCGAAACGGTAGGTCTTGAGGTTTGCCAGGCTCCAATACGCATCGCCGAACGCCGGACGGGCCGCCGCCGCCGCGCGGTATTCGGCGATCGCCTCCGGCACCTGCCCCACGGTCTTCAGCGCATGGGCGAGCCACAGATGCACGTCCGGCGCATCCGGCATGTCGGCGAGGATCTCGCGATAGAGCGCGATGGCCCCGTCATGGTCGCCGAGGCCCACGGCCGCTGTCGCCGCGAGCGAGCGGTAATCCGGGTTCTTCGCATCGAGCGCCAGCAACCGGCGCAACTGCTCCTGCGCCTGGCGGAATTTGTGCCGCTTCACCAGCGTGTCCGCATAGTCGTAGCGTGCCGCGCGATGGTCGGGTGCGAGCGTGAGCACGGCGCCGAGCAGCGTCTCGGCGTCGTCGAGCACGTCGCGTGCCATCGCGATCCTGGCGAGCAGCCGCATCGCCTCGGGATGATCGCCGTGCTCGAGGAGGAAGGCGCGCACGATACGCTCGGCAGGCACGAGGTCGCCGTCGGAGAACAGCGACGTCGCCGTCACGACCTCCGGCGACAGGCTCTTCAGCGTGGCGACATGGGCGGCGGCGGTCGCGGCGTTGCGCGCGTCGCCGATGAGACGGTAGAGCCCTTCGAGCATGCTCCAGCTTCCGGGCAGCGCGGGGTTGATGTTCACCGCGCGCAGCAGCGCATCGATGGCGTGCGGCGCGTCCTTGCGCGCGACGTGACACAGCCCGCGCTCCTGATGCAGGCGGCTGAAGCGTGGTTGCAGGATTTCGAGCCGCTCCAGAGTCGCGAGCGCCTCGTCGATCCGGCCCATATGCCGCTGGCTGGTCGCCGCGACGAGCAGCAGATCGCGGTTCTGCGGAAACTCGCGCAGCATCGCCTCGGCGCCGCGCAGCGCTTCACCGTGCTGTCCGGCCTTCTGGGATTGCCGAAAGCGGCGGATGTCGTCTTCCACGGTGGGCGGCGTTGCTTGCATGATCCCGGACGCGAAATGGGCGGACGTGTCCGCCCGTCCATCCGCAGTGAAGCAAATCCGCGTCAGAAATTGTAGCCGAACTTGAGGCCGACCACCCGCGGACGCAGTGGCACTTCCGACTTGATGAACTGCGCCGACGAGGTGAAGGTGCTGGCGTGGCTGTCGCCGAGATTGCTGCCGTAGATCTGCGCCGTCCACTTGTCGAAGTTCACGCCCACCGCCGCGTCGAACGTCGTGTAGGCGGGCTGCAGGTAGCGCAGGAACGTCGTGCTCGGGACCAGCACGCCGGTGCCGGAGCTGTAGGTGCCCGGCTGGTTGAACATGCTGCCCATGTAGCTGGCGCCCACCATCGCCCAGGTGTCGTGGCCGCCCCATGACCAGTCGTAGCGGGCGTGGATGTTGCCCTGGAACTTCGGCGAGAAGGCGGGCACCGACCCGATCAGGCCGAACGGATTGACGAACGGCACCGGCGTCGACTGGCCCTTCGGGATGATCTCGGTGATGCACTGGCCGAACGCCGCGCTGCCCTGGATGTTGTCGACGAGGCATGGCGAGTTCGCCTGCGTGTCGTCGTTGTAGGAGCCCGAGCCCGAGAGCGTCAGCCCGTCGGCGACAAGGGCGGTGACCTGCGCCTCCATGCCCTTGACGTGATAGGACGGGCCGTTGATGCCGAAGGTCGTGTTGCCGAGCTCCGGCGGGTTGAAGAACAGGAACTGCACGTTGTTCCACTGCATCAGATAGGCGGACAGGTTCACCTGCAGGTGATTGTCAAGGAACGTGCCCTTCACGCCGATCTCCTGGTTCTGCAAGGTATCGGGGGCGTAGCCGTTCGGCTTCTCGAATTGCGGCTTGCCGTCGGGGCCGGTCGCGACCGCGCTCACCGAGCGGTTGAACGCGCCCGGACGGAAGCCTTCCGAGAAGGTGTAATACGCCATGATGTCCGGCGTGATGTGATAGGTGACGTTGGCGCGGCTCTTGAAGCCCGCATAAGTCTTGTGGTCGTGCGCGGCGTCGATGTTGACCATGCCGCTGCCGCAATCGCCGTTGGGGACGTTCATGCAACTCGTGTTGGTGCCGTATTGCGAGCCGACCTCGAACTCGCTGTACTGATACCAGCGCGTGCCGGCGGTGACGGTCAGATTGTCGAGGATGTCGTAATCGGCCGAGGCGAAGAACGCCGTCTGGTCGTAGCCGCGCTGCGTGTCCTCGCCGAAGGCGGTCGCGTCGCTGCGCACGCCCGGATCGTTGGCCGTCGAGCCCGGCGCCGTGCGGACGTCGGCGACGCAGACCGGTCCACCGTTCAGCGCGTTCTCGAGGTTCGCCGGCGTGCAGGCCGGAATGGTCTTGTAGTTGAAGTTCATCACGTCGTAGATGCGGAACTGCTCCCAATAGGCGCCGGCGATCGCGCGGATGCGCCAGTCGTCGGGCGTCGAGACGCGAAGCTCTTGGCTCAGATGCGTGTTCTTGATCGTGTCCTGCCAGTAGCCGAGCGGCGAATAGCAGGACGGCGTGCCCGAGCCCCAGCCGGTGCTGCCGCCGACGCACTGGTAGTACATGCCGCCGGCCGAGCGCGAATAGTTCGCGTAGTCCATCTGCTGGTTGATCCAGCGCTCGGTGTAGCCGCCGGTGTAGATGAGCTTGAGGTCGCTGATCTTGCCGTTCACGGTCCACGCGGTGTTCTCGTACTCGTCCTTGACGTAGGACGGCGTGAACGACGTGACCTGCAGCGGCTGCAGCTTCTGGAAGTCCGAGCCCGTCGGATATTCGACCGAAAGACCGTCGGCCTCGAGATTGTCCACGCTCTGCGCGATCAGGACGTTCCAGTCGTTGTCGATCTGGTAGAGCGCCGAGACGCGGCCGCCCGTATAGGTCGTCGGATTGAAATCCTTGCGCGCGATGCTGAAATTGTTGCCCTGCGGCGCGTTCGGGATGGTGCAGAGGCCGGCCGGGCCCGGCGGCAAGCCGTTGGGGCAGACGTTGTTCACGGGATGGATGTTGAAATAGAAATTGCCCAGATCGTCGTTCGAGCGCGTGAAGGTGCTCGGCACGTTGTCGATATAGCCGCCCTGGCGCTCGTCATAGACTACGGCGCGGACCGCGAGCTTGTCGCTCACGATGGGCACATTGAGCGTGACCTGGGCGCTGGTGTTGTCGGCGCCGTCGGCGGTGAAGCCGTAGCCGGCCTCGGCATAGCCGGTGGTCTGGTCGAGCACCGGCTTCTTGGTGATGTAGCGCACCGCGCCCGCTTCCGCGCCGCCGCCGAACAGCGTGCCTTGCGGACCTTCGAGCACCTCGATGCGGTCCATGTCCGCCATGTAGATGTCGACGTTGCGCGCCGGGAACTGCATGGACTGCTCGTCCAGATAGATCGCGACGTTGGGGAAGTTTCCGATCGTGCCGCTCGACTGGTTGCCGCGGAAGCCGTTGCTCAAGCCGCGCATGATGATCTCGCCCTGGCCGGGTCCGTTGTTCCCGTAGGTGACGTTGGGCGTGTATTTCAGCAGGTTGTCGAGCGTGGTGATGTCGAGATCCGACAGCACCGGCCCGGTGAAGGCCTGGACCGTCGACGGCACGTTCTGCACCGATTGATCGCGGCGCTCTGCCGTGACGATCACGGTCTCGAGGCCGGACGATGCGCTCGTGTCGGCGGCGTAGGCCGCGCCGCAACCGCTGAGAATGGCCGCGACGGCGCACGAAATCTTGAGTTTGGCTTGCATGAATTGTCCCCTGAGAAGTCGACCCAACGTCCAAATGCTTTTCGGCGGGACAGCGCGAAAGCCCGATGACAGACGCTTAGATGACCGGCATCACCCGCGACGATCCACGGGTGGATCGCTGCCCCACGGGCGACCATAGGTGCGGCATGTGACAGGGTGGATGTGGAAATTTGACAGCGACGATTCAAATGCATGACAGAGGCGCCGCGAAGAACCACGTGCGACGCGTCAAGCATAACCGACCAGCTTCCGACTCCTGAACGCCCACCCGATCTTCTGCGTGCGGCGCAAAAGCATCGCCGCTATGTTCACGGGTTGGTGTCGGAAATCTTGGTGGATCGCGAAAGGGCTGTCGTATCGGGGCCGAAGGCCGCAATCGCCACCGCAATAGCCGCGCAAGCCCTCAACGGCGAAGTTCGCAGTTTTGCATGGGAATGGCGCAGGGGGCAGTCAGCGCAAACCCTGCTCCAGCGATGTGCCTGATGCAGGAGATTGTCATGTCCTATTGCGTGCGCGCATCGGGCTGCCCGTGAATGTGAGCTCGTCCATGGTCGCAACACCGCGCAGGTGATGCACTACTGACAGCCGAGGTTCCGCGCCCGCATCTCTTGGGGCAACAAGGGACGCTGGGGAAGAGGGAGAGCGAAAGCTGTCCCTTTTTTGTCGTGTACCGAACCGTTCCGACAGTCTAAACGCGACACGCGCGCGCCGTGCAACTCCCGCGAGCCGCATATTTACGACACCTCGCGACGTTTCTTTCCCGCAGGCGCAAGGTACCGCTGATATAGTCCCGCGCGGCGAGTGGATGGGGAGAGCACCGTGGCGGTTTTCCATGGGACGAAGCATGACGACACGTTCAACGAGTCGTCGGATACGGCGTCGGACACCTTCGATCTCGCCAAGGGCGGCGAGGACACCGCGACCGGCGGCAGCGGCGACGACGTCTTCAACATGGGCGCCTCGCTCGACGCCGGCGACCGGCTGGACGGCGGCGCGGGCCGCGACGTCGTCAACATCCACGGCGATTATTCCGCGGGCCTCGTCTTCGACGACCAGACGATCCAGAACATCGAGGTCCTGCGCCTGGGCGCGGGCTTCGACTACAGCCTCACCATGGCCAACGGCAACGTCGCGTCGGGGGCCTATCTCACGATCGACGCGAGCGCGCTCGGCCGCGCCAACCATCTCACCTTCGACGGCTCGCTGGAGAGCGACGGGCACTATCTGATCACGGACGGCGCGGGCGACGACGTGCTCACCGGCGGGGCGCTGGCCGACAAGTTCCGCCTGATGAACGGCGGCACCGATACCGTGCATGGCGGCGGCGGCGACGACGTCATCGTGGTGACCGCCGGCTCGCCGACCGGCGACACCATCGACGGCGGCACGGGCAACGACACGCTGATCCTCGGCGGCCATTCCGGCAGCGTGACGCTCGACGGGTCGGACAATGTCACCGGCATCGAGACGCTGTCGTTCCAGGCCGGCAATTCCTACGCCGTCACCGTCGTGAGCGACATCACCGACGGCGGCGGCAAGACGCTGACGGTCGACGGCTCGGCGCTCGGCGCATCCGATACGATGACGATCGACCTCTCCGGCGCGACTTCGGCGGCTTATGCGATCCACGGCGGCGCGGGCGGCGATACGGTGACCTTCGGCAGCAATTTCGCGAACGCGAACGGAGGGTTTGGGACCACCGACACGATCGACGGCGGCGCCGGCAGCGATACGCTCATCTTCACGGGCGGCTTGGGCTCGGTTGGACTCCTCGTCGCACCGCCTCTCGAAATGGACTCGGGCACACTCACCAGTGTCGAGACGATCGATCTCCAAGGTACGGACAATTTCCACATCCAGCTGGACAACGGCAACATCGCGGTTGGCGCCACCCTGACGATCGATTCGACGGGCACGACCGGAAAGGTGCAGATCGACGCCAGCGCTGTCGCCGACGGCAGCCTTCACTTCATCGCCGGCGCCGGACAAACGGGGTTGATCGGCGGCGCCAACGCCGATGTGTTCGACCTGACCCAGGCGACGAACGCCGATGCCGAAGGCGGCGGCGGGAACGACGTGTTCAATCTCGCGGGCTCCCTCGCGGGCATGATCATCGAGGGCGACGCGGGCAACGACACGCTGACCTTCAACGCCGATGTCACGAGCCTCGCCATCGCGCAAGCGAGCGTGTTCGAAGTCGAGACGCTGAAGTTCCTCGGCGGGCATTCCTATACCGGCGTCGCCGTGACGGGCGACGTCGCGAGCGGAAGCACGCTCACTGTCGATGCCAGCGCCGCGAGCAACATCTCCATCGACCTCACCGCCGCGACCTCTGTGGCCTATGTCGTCACCGGCAGCGCGGGCGACGACACGATCAAGGGCGCCAATGCCGCCACCACCTTCCATCTCGAAGCCGGCGGCAACGATACCGTCACCGGCGGCTCGGGAAACGACGTCTTCGACATGGGAGGCGCGCTCACCGCGGCGGACACGATCAACGGCGGCGCGGGCACCAATACGCTGGTGCTGGACGGCGACTACTCGGCGGGACTGACGTTCGGCGCCGCGACGGTGACCAATGTGGAGACCATCGATCTCACCGCCGGTCACGATTACAACATCACGCTCAATGCCGCCACGGCGTCGTCGTTCGGCTTGACGGTGGACGGCTCGAATCTCGGTGCGGGCGACTCCCTGACCATCGACGCTTCGGCCGTAGGCAGGCACCTCACCCTCATCGGCGGCGCCGGTGACGACGTGCTCACGGGCGGCACGGCACGCAGTACGTTCGACATCTCCCAGGGCGGCGACGACATCGTCCATAGCATCGGATTGGACTCGGTCCGGGCGGGCGCGGCGTTCACCGCCGCGGACACGATCTTCGGCAGCGGCTTCACCGGCCTGGAGCTCAACGGCGACTACTCCGCCGGCGTCACCACAACCAATGTCACCGGCGTCAACAATATCCAGGTGGACCAGGGTCACAGCTACGACATCACCCTGGCCGCCGCAACCGTGACTGCCGGACACGAGTTGAGCGTGCATTCGAATAGCGGGAACTTCGACGGGAGCGATTCGCTCATCGTGGACGCGTCGCAGGTCGCCGGAAACGTCACCATGGACAGCGATTTCGCATCCTGCGTCCTCACCGGCGGATCGGGCGACGACACCCTTGCCGCGGACTATGTCGGCGAGAGCGCCAACACGCTGAATGGCGGCGGCGGCGACGACGTTTTGAATCTTTCCGGCTTTCAGATCGGTGCCGACGATTTCGCCGACGGCGGCACCGGCAACGACACGCTGGACGTGTCGCTGTTCGGCCTGCTGTCGAGCAGCAACGTGACCCACATCGACTCGGTGCGCGTCCAAGGCAATGGCGACCTCGACGGCGCGATCACCGGCGACATCACCGGCGGCAAAGGCGTGCTCACCATCGAGATCGACAACCTCTTCTCGCTCCACCTCGACCTCAGCGCCGCGACGTCCGCGGGCTATGTCATCAGCATGCCCGGTACCGGCCCCGGCACATTCGTCTTCGCCGGCAACTTCTTAACCTCCGACGTCGTCGACGGCGGCGGTTCCGACGACACGCTGGAGCTGAACGGCGATTATTCCGCCGGCCTCACCTTCGGCGCGACCACGATCGCCGACATCGACACGATCAAGCTCGACGACGGCTTCAGCTACAAGCTCACGATGAACGCGAACGACACGGCGGGCAACACGCAGACGATCGACGCGACTGCGCTCGGCGCGGCGCACACGCTGACCTTCGACGGCTCCGCCGAGGCCAACAGCATCCTGGTCGAGTTCGGCGCGGGCTTCACCGCCGCCGACTCCGTCATCGGCGGCTCGGGCTCGGACACGCTGCAATTCAATGGCGATTACGCAAGCCTGGCGCTCTCCACCGCGCAAGCCAGCAGCATCGAGACGCTGAAATTCCTCGGCAACCATTCCTACACCGGCGTCACCGTCACGGGCGACATCGCGGACGGCAGCACGCTGACCATCGACGCCAGCGCCGCGAGCAACCTCTCCATCGACCTCGGCGCCGCGACCTCGGCGGCCTACGCCATCACCGGCAGCGGCGGCAACGACATGATCAAGTTCGCCGGCAACTTCTCCGCGTCCGACAGCGTGAACGGCGGCGCGGGCAACGACACGCTGTCGTTCAACGGCGACTATTCGGGCGGCACCACGTTCGGCGCGAGCCAGCTCACTAGCATCGAGACCATCGTCGTGGCCGACGGTCACACCTACACCTTCACGACGAACGACGGCAACGTCGCCGCGGGCGCGACGCTGACGGTGGACGGTTCCGCGCTGACCGGCTCCAACCAGCTCTTCTTCAACGGCTCGGCCGAGACGAACGGCCATTTCGCCTTCATCGGCGGCGCGAGCGACGACGACCTGGAGGGCGGGGCGCAATCCGACACCTTCGACCTCAGCCGCTCGGACGGGGCGTTCGCCTTCGGCAATGGCGGCAACGACACGTTCACGGTCACCTCGGCCGCGAAATTCCTGGACGACTCCATCGACGGCGGCGCGGGCAGCGATACGCTCATCCTCAACGGCGATTTTTCCACGCAGACGGCAATCACGCTGTCCAACGTCGAGAATATCGAAGCCCTGACGCTGCAAGGGACGGCGAACGGCTACAACCTCGTGCTCGGCGGCGGCGGCGTCGAGGGCGCGGGCACCTTCACCATCGACGCCGGCGCGGCAGCCAGCCTCGTCATCGACGTCAGCGGCGCCACCTCGTCCGCCTATGTGATCACCGGCAGCGCGGGCGCCGACACGTTCAAATTCGGAAGCAACTTCTCCGCCGCCGACGCCGTCGACGGCGGCGCGGGCAGCGACACGCTGATACTGAACGGCGATTACTCGGCGGGCCTCACCTTCGGAGCATCCACGATCACGAGCATCGAGACGCTGAAGCTGTCCGGAGGCTCCTACGACATCGTCACCAACAACAGTAATGTCGGCCCGGGCGACACGCTGGCGGTGGACGCGACCGCGCTCACCACCGCGCAAACCCTGGCCTTTGACGGCTCGGCCGAGAGCAACGGAAATTTCGTCTTCGAGTTCGGCGCCAATTTCACCGCCTCCGACACGATCACGGGCGGCGCGGGCGACGACACGCTGAGCGTCAGCAACGGTGGCGGCTCTTTGAGCCTGACCCTTTCCAGCACCGCCGTGACCAGTGTCGAGACACTGCAGCTTTTCAGCCATAACATCACAAACGCTTCCATCACCGGCGACATCGCGGACGGAAGCACGCTCAACATCGACAGCACGTCGGCCAGATTGTCTCTCGATCTCAGCGCCGCGACCTCGAGCGGCTATGACCTCGACATAACATCGCCAAGTTCCTCCAACGTGACATTCGGAGGCAATTTCGCGGCCTCCGACATCGTCCATGGCGACAAAACGACCCTGATCCTCGATGGAGACTATTCCGGCGGTCTCGCGCTGTCCGGCACGAAACTGTCGGGCATCAATACCGTGGATTTGACAGGTGCGTTCTCCTACACGGTTTCCGCGATCGGCGACCTCGATAGCGGCCATACCAACACTATTTTTACAGCGCCCGGCGCAGCGAACACCGACTTCATCGACCTGACGCAAGGGACGGCCACGTACGAAGTGATCGACAACGGCGCCGGCTCGATGACGGTCAAGTTCGCAGGAAACTTCAACAGCAACGAGTTCATCGGTGGCGGCAACACGACGGTGGAACTCGACGGCGACTATTCGGCAGGGCTGAATTTCGTCACGACACCCGCCGGTACCGGAAGCCACATCGACACGCTATCGGGCGTCGCCCTGCTCAAGCTCGACGACGGATTCAGCTACAAGCTCGCGATGGACGAGGACAATGACGGCCGCGGCATGACGGTCGACGCCAGCGCGCTGAGCGGCGGCCACACCCTCAACTTCGACGGCTCGGGCGACAGCCAGAGCCTCACCATCACCGGCGGCGCGGCCGGCGACACGATCATCGGCAGTACGGTCGCGGACACGATCACCGGCGGCCTGGGCGCGGACACGCTCACGGGCGGCGGCGGCAACGACACGTTCAACTTTGCCTCCGCCGGCGATTCGAACACCACGACCGGCTACGACACGATCACGGACCTCACCAGCTCGGATTCCATTCATATCGCGGGCGCAACGCCCACCTTCTTCGCCAGCGAAACCGTGTCGGCGTATCAGGGCTCGCTCGACGCCGATCTCGCGTCGGCCTTGTCCGGCATGGGCGCGGGAAAATACGCGGTGGTGACGTTGACCGGTGCAGGCGACCCGCTTGACGGCCATACCTTTCTCGTCGTCGACGGCAACGGGACCGCGGGCTATACCGCCGGCGCCGACTACGTGATCGACATCACTGGCTACGGCGGCGACGCGGCGGCCATTCACTTCATCTGAGCCGCGGCGCCTCGCAACGATTTTTCCGGCGGCGTGCGGCGACCGAGCGCGGCGTCTAGCGCCGGCGGGACAGTTCCTTCTCGGCCTTTTGGGAAGTGCGCGTTGCGCTGTCTGGCAATCGCAACAAGACAGTCACCGTGCGACGGCATTTTTCCGCCTGATCGGATTCCTGCCCGCCACAGACCTCATTCTCACGGTTCAGCAGATTTTTTGGATCCGCAGAAACGATCACGAAGTCCGACACATCGTCAACGAACGATCTCTCGCCATCCGCCTTGGCCTGCACGAGACATTCGTTTACGACATTTCCCGCGCGCAACGAAGCGACTCGCGCGTTGCAGAGATAGTTTGCGGCAGTGCTCGTATCGAAAACCGGACCCCAGCTGAATTGTTTGAGCATTTCGATCAAGTGTGGGTACAGCCTCCTTTCGCGTTGAAGCGCTTTTAGCGGATAGGCGCAGTCGCTGGTCTCCTTGTATTCGCGGCTGGCATGGCCGACGACTTCGACGGCGACGTTGTATCCCAAACTGTGTTGAACCTTCGCGAATGCGACCAGTTTGAAGAGATTCCTACACAAGGCCTGCACGCCTTTGACGCCGGCGTTTGCGGCGTCGACCGGCCGGCCGGTCTCCCGGTCGAAACCGGCAAGCAGGGTCTGTCCTTGAGTATAGACGATACCAGGGTATTCACCGCGTATTTCACAGCCGTCCATGACGGCTTTCTGGTCGTTTCCACCTTTGACGAAATTCGCGACCCCTGTCTCGTTCTTACCCACGCAGATCCCCGAAAGGCTCGGCGGATCGCGGTGAACGCGCAACGCGGTGCTCCCTATCATGATCATCAGCCCGGCGCCCCCCAAGAGGACCAGCCCCATGAAATTCGCGAAGAGGTCCAGATATACGCGCCAAATGTTCAGTGGTTGCCTGATCATTCGGATTTGTTTCCAGATCCGTCGCCACTTTCAGGTTCCGACTTCTTGTCGACCGGGCTTTTTGGCCTCTTCCGCTTTCTCCTGGCGATTTCCGTATCGTACGCCTTGCGAAGGTGGGTTGGCAGCTGCTTGGCAACCTTGGACATCACTCCGGCGACCGCGCGTATGAGCGCTACGTTTTGCGTGCCCGGCTTTGACGTCGATCGAGCGTCTTGCGCGACTTCCTCCTCTACTTCCTCGACGAATCCGGCGAGCTCATTTCGTATTTTTTCCGCGTATTTTGTCGTCGCGTCGACGGATTCGCCGTCGCTCTTCGCTTGCTCCTTTTTCGCCTGCTCCTTTTTCGCCTGCTCCTCTAGAGCGTCGTGTATCGACTTTACCTTGTCGTCGATGTTGCCCATTACCGCGAGTTTCTTGAGATATTCGAAGTCCTTGCTTAGCTCCGCAGGCGATCGGACGGCGACGCTATAGCTGGCGGCCATGCGCCTCGCCAAAACGGCGAGCGTGATCCCCATGAAGCTCGAGAGCAGCCCGATCGCCAAGCTCGAACCGAACACGATCGCCGCTGCCAGGATCGGCAGTGCGGTATCGTTGAGCGGAGTATCGGAGGGCGCGGGCGGCATACTGTTCGGTGTCAGCGCCGAATAGATGGTGTCCAGCGGCAAGGTGACAAGGCTGACCGCCAAGCCTACGAAGGTGAAGGCGACGCCAACCAGCGTGAAGATGTCGCCCGGCGGGTCATGCATTGCAGACCTGGCGCGGCTATAGGAGGTGGAGGGGGATGCAGCGCCGTCCTTCGTCGAACAAAGGTAAGAACCGAGGTCCAACCAAATGAGCCACATGAAAATCAACGCAATGAAGAAGCTGCATTTCGAATATACAATGCTGGTTTTTTCCAGAAAACCTTCCGCATATTGGCGTGCTGCTGCGAGGCCGATATCCTTATGCTGGCCCAGTATGACACCTGCGAACTCGGCGGATCGGACCTCGAATATTAGGTAAAACAGGCCGCCGCAAATCAGGGCAACCACGACAAATATTGCGATGTGAACGCTCCAGATCTTCCAGTCTTCGGTAACATACGTGCGTTGGCTCTGTGCCGCGACGTCGCTCACAGCCCCCTCCAGCCCTTGCCCCAGCATGAGTCAATAGCATCGCACCGTTTTGATGTCCACGGATTAGTTGAAATACTTCAATGCGCAACCTTTCGATGTGCCATCGCCTTTTGGGGCGACGGCATTTGATGCGCGCATGGTCAAAGCAGAGATTCTCGGATTATCGGCCTCTGCCGCCTAGACCGGCATATGCACCGGGGCCAAAAAAATGCCCATTGCGCAATGGCGACAAATGCAAAAGCGTCGTTTGGGTGGTATTTACTCGCCAAGACTTGGCGAGCAAGCTCCAGTTTGCCATCGTCGCGCGCCGGCGAATGCAACCCAAAGCGTTCGGATGTTCGGGACCGGGACCATGAGCACGGATACACAAGCCAACCAGCCTTCCGGTCCCGTCGACGATTTTGCCGCGAGGATCGCGCAGCACCGTGTCGCCGGCTATGGAAGGCACACAATCATCGCTTGGCTGCTCTACGCGCTTGTCGTGACCGACGCGCTGTTGAACGCGATGGGGTCGGGCGCCGTCACCATGAGCATTCTCGACACCATTGCCGAAGGGGTGTCGCTGGACGGCAAAACCCTGACCTTCGTGCTGTGTTCTCTCCAGCTGGCCGTCTTGGGCTGGGCCGCCTTCGAGATGTCGAGGTCGCCTTGGCGGCGCTGGCTCGGAACGGCGCTCCGCCAGACCTGGTCGGTCGACGCCGTCTTGCGGGCCATGCATTTCTCACTACGGCGCGACTGGCCCGGCATCGCTCTCTATGTCGTCACGTACCTCGCGCTTTCGCCACTGCTGGGAGCCTTTGTGCAGGGCAATCGAGGTGTGGCGTTCGCCGCGCTCGCGGTTATCGGGTTTGTCGGAATCGGGATACTGGCGCTGGCGATGTTTGGCCTGGAGATAGCGCTGATCAGCAGAGCGCGGCACGACGCCTCCACCGCTGCGGGGTTGGCGGCGGGGTTCCTGATCCCGGTCGTCTTTTTCTTCCCGTTCGTCCACCCTGCGGTACTCGCCCACGCCCTTGGGTCCGACCTGGTGCTGTTCGAGCGCTATCAGCTTTTCATCCTGGCGGTAGCGCTAATTGGCATCTGGATCGTCGCGTTCGGCTCTGTCAACAGCAACGATGCGGTCGTGCCGCTCGATCTTTCACGGGGCGGCGGAGACATCGTGAGCGAACTTCCGGATATCTCGCACGGCTTCTATTCGGAGTTCCGCTTCCAGATCACGCAGGGCGACCAGAAGCTCCTCCTGCTGTTCAGCGAGTCCGAAACTTCACCCGACTACGAGGTCATGAGCCTGCGCACCGCGCACAACCTCACGGCCGGGCGATGGTTCGTGGTCAATTTGAGCACGTTCGAAAAGAACGCCAACGGCGACAATGGCATCCACTTACCCAAGGTCGGACATACGCAATATTTCGAATGCGAGATCGATTTTCGGCTGACCACCCTGACGCGCGAGGCGATAACGCCAGCGGCAAGGGCGAACGGCGACCAAGTCGAGATACTGATCCCGACGACGACGTTCCACAGCTTCAAGAACCTGATGCTGACGGAAACCGAGCTGCTCAATCAGATCAAGAGCGACATCGAGGCCAAAGCGGGCCCTTTCCTGGACCGCGTCGTGCTGCCCGGCATGAAGAACAGCGATCAGCCGGTATCGATCACGAGCCTGGACACCATCCTTACCACGATCCAGCTCAGAGCCACGGCGATCGCCGATTTCTTCTCCATAGAGGTCGCCAAATTCGAATCGGCCGCGGCCAACAGCCTGGCGTTGGATCGCCAAGCCGAATTCGAAAGAATGCTCGCGGCGGTCTGGCATGCCTACACCCCGCTCCGCGAACAGTTCGAGATTCAATACGAACTGGCACGCAACCTCAATTCCGGCGCGCGCGGTATCCGCGACGACCTCAAACAGCCGTTGCAGGACGCGTTGGACGACGCGTTCCGTTCGGTCGTGAACCCGTCTGCATCGGGCGCGTCCATCCATATCGGCCTGCACGACTTGGTGAAGCTCACCATCACGGAGGTAAAGGTCAAACCGACGGACCAGGCACTGGAGCTTCAGAAGGAAATCCGAAAGATCTTCGACTCCGTGCAGACGGCGAGGGGGGATGCCTTCGCGAAAATGAGCGAGTGCGCGGCGAAATACGGAGCCGACACCAAGGCCTTCACGCTCGAGATCCTGAAAAGCGGCCGCGTTCCAGCCAGCTTCCGTCGCGTGGTCGGCTCGTCGCTCGGTCAGGCTGCTCTGCCGGCAGAAGCGGCAAGCACGACCGAAGGACAGGGCATTCCTGTCGCGACGCTGCCTGCCGCCTCGACCGTTTCCGTGAAGGAGACGGCGGACGCCGGCGCGACGAGCGGCGCGGCCTCCGGCCCCGACAACGCGGCTGCGGCCAATACACAGCCGGCCGCCGCGACCGCCGGACCGGGCGGGAGTCCATCGACAATGTTCCGGGATTAAAGCTATGTCGCTGATATCCGTGTTCGAAGCCGGCTTTATCCCGCGTTTCGAGGGCGAGGAAGCGGACAAGCGCCGGCTCGAGAACATTCATTCGCAACAGACGTTCTGGACGGCGGTGCAGGATCTGCTGTCGACGCCGCGCCCCGGCACCCACGACACATGGCCCGCCTTGAACGTGCGCTTCATCGCCGAGCCCGCAGGTAAGATCACGCGCACGCTGCTCAGCACCAGCGGCGTGCCCGAGAAGGACGACGGGCTCGAGGCGCTGCGGCGCCTGCTTCCGGCGAACTATGGCTGGCGGCCGCGGTCGCAAGACGCACTCTGCTTCTCGAGCCCGGGCATCGGCAGCGAACCGGCAGGATGGTTCGTGGCGCGCGTGGAGCGTCGCGTGAGCTTCGTTGATCTTCCCTGGCAGCTTCCCGAAAGCGAGGATACGAGCGGTCCCGGCACTCCCGCAGGCGACGCGTCGCCGCGCCAACTGATCACCGAAATCGCGTCGGAAGCGGATCTGCAGATGGAGCGCCTATGCTTGCCCATGCTCGGAGCGCTCGAAATCATCCCATCCGGTTACCGCCTACTGTTCCAAGAGCTGCGGGAGCTGGCGCCGTGCGTCGTCAATATCTCCGTCGCATCGGCCGACCGCGCAAGAATCGACAGCTATCGCCGCGCCGCCACCTTCTGGGACGCCTATCTGCGCCAGTTTGGCGCTGACATCGCGGGTGCGGGCTTCGCGCAGGAGGCGCAACTGCGCACGCAGTTCGGGCGTTTCCTGCTGCCAGAGCGGTTTCTTTGCGCCGCCACGATCCGCGTCGCGGCGCCGACTGCCGCAGCGGCGCGCGCCGTGGGCATTCACGTATCGGCGCGACTGGGAGGATTGCGCAGCTTTGTCATACGCACGCCCGTTCAACTGCCGCTTTCCAGCCTCGAGGACCCCTGGCACGACGTTCCGCACCGCTCACGCTGGTCCGCGGAGATGTATGATACGCGCTTCGCCCGGCTGCGCCGCGAGCTGCAGGCCGACGGCATAGAGACCGTCGGAATCGAGCGGATGTTCGAGGAATTCCTCACCGAACTGCCGCACCTCTACAGCATCGACGAGGTCATGAATGTGGCGAGCTTGCCTGTTTCCGACGAGGATGGCCTTCCAGGAATGGATACGCGCCCAGTGCCGCCTTTCTCCGACGTATCGCGCACCGGTGCCTATCCCTTCGCTGCGCCGCCGCCGGAGCAACGCATCCGCGTCGGGTTGATGGGCGCGTCGTCGTCGCGCGGGAGCGAGAGCGACACGGACGGGCCGAGCGGCGGCGAATGGCACACGCTGGCGCCGGACGATCTCACCAAGCATGCCTTCGTGGTCGGAAGCACCGGATCCGGCAAGACCGTGACAACGCTGTTTGTGGTGCGGGAGCTCGCAAGGCTCGGTATCCCTTTCCTGATCGTGGAGCCCGTGAAGACCGAATACTATTCGGCCCTTGCGCCCATTCCGGCCTTCAATCTCCGCCGCCGCCGCCTCGAAGGGACGCGCGCCGGCGTGGCTTCCGACGACTTTCTGGCTTTCGACCCGATGCGGCTGCAGGACGGTGTCTCTGTCGCCCGGCACGCCTCTTATCTCAAATCCTGCTTCGAAGCAGCGTTTCCGCTCGAGCCGGTGCTGGCGATGATTCTCGATGCGGGAATCAGGGCCTATTACACCGACCCTTCGGAGTGGGGCTGCCGGTTGAACATCTTTTCGCGCGGCGGCGCTTCCGCGCATCGCGTCGAGAAATACCGCGTGCGAAAAGATGGCAAGGAAGAGGTGATCGACCGTGTGCACCCCTCGCTGCAGGGCTTCAAGACTTTCTTTCTGAAGCGCTTCCTGTCGACGGTCGTTGTCGCCAAGGAGGGCCAGGGCAGACTTGCGGAGCTTCAAGAGCAATGGCGCCAGATCTTCCAGCGCCGCTTCGATGCGCTCACCGGCGGCATGATCGGCGTCGCCGCGGACAAGGCCGATGCGCGGTTCGTGACGGATCGGACCCAATACGATCCCTTTTCGGAATTGCTGTCGGGGCGGACGGTGCTGGAGCTCGACGGCGTTCCGGACGACGAGCACAAGGCGCTGATGATGGCTTTCATCATGACGTTCCTGTTCGAGCGGCGCCAGGCCGACGATCTGGCTTTGCGCGAGGAGGGGGGGAAGCCGGAAGACAAGCTGCGCCATGTCCTGATCGTGGAGGAGGCCCATCGCATACTCGCCAACGCCGGCCATGGCGCGCGCGGCGATCTGGCGGGCATGGGCGCCCAGGCGAAATCGGTCTCGCTGTTCGTCGCGATGCTTGCGGAGATCCGTGCATATGGGCAGGGCCTGATCATTGTCGAGCAGATTCCCACCAAGATCGTGCCCGAGGCCGTGAAGAACACCAACTTGAAGATCATGCTCAGGCTGACCGCTTCGGACGACCGCGAGTTCCTCGGCTCGGCCATGAACTTCACCGACGAGCAGAAGCGCTTCGTCATGTCGCTGCGCGCCCAGGCGGGGCGGGGCGTCGACATGGTCGTGTTCGAGCAGCAGCTGGACCAGCCGCGGCTGCTCTATCTTCCATTGCGCAGCGCCGACGGGCCGATCCATGCCGGATTGTTTCCCGACCGCGAAGCGGCGAGGGAAGCATGACGGCCGGAGCCGGCTCGGAAATCGGTGGCGACGAGCAGTCGGACGTGGCCGAAAGCCATGGCGACGCGGCGAGCGACAGCGGCACTGACGATGCGCTCGGCGAGCCTGCCGGTGATAGCGCATGGGAGACGGCGCCGAACACGGCCGCTGTCGAGACAACCGCAGCCGACGATGCGCCGGGCGAGACGTTGGGCGGCGGCGGTGAGACGACGGCGGACATGGCGGCGGATGAGGCCGACGATACCCTCGGCGAGCCGACCAGAGATGACGGAACGGGCGACGCGCCGCTCGCAGGGGAAGCGGCTGCGGCGGACGATGCGCTCGGCGAGCCGGTGCGTAGCGAGAGCACGGCGCCGGACCCCGCCGGGCGCGAAACCGCCGCGGCGGACGATGTCCTGGGCGAACCCGTCAGACCTGACGGAGCGACCGAGACGGTGCCCGCGCAAGAGGCGGCCGCAGCGGACGGTGCGCTCGGCGAACCGCTCGGCAACAACGCCGAGACGAAACAGAATACGATAGGTCGGGCGAACGAAACGGCCGGCGACCTCGTGGACAAGCCGTCGCGCGCGGACGCCGCCGAGCCGGCGGCGGAGCAGCAGCCCGCCCTCGCCGCCGCTCGGGCGTCGGAAACGATAGCGTCCGAGGGGCCCAAATCGATGGATACGTTGGTCGCCGCGCATGAACTCGCGGCCATGGGCGACAATGCGGCACAGGAGGTCGAGACCGCGCTCAAGCCGGGTGAGCTTCAAGCCGACGTCGCGGCAAAGGCCGGGCTTGCCCCGGATTCACCTCATGTCGTCGTGCCGGACGTCGCAAGCCTGACGACCCCGGTGAGGACCGACACGCTCGAGCACGCGACCGCCGACATGGCGCTGAACGCTCGGCGCATCGAGGGCGCCGTCGCGGACGCAGCCGGCCAGAGCGCGGGCGTGAAAGCACATGCCGACGCCGCCGCCGAGGGCACGAAACAGTTCGAAGAAGCCAAAGCGCAGCAGGAGACGCAATTCGCGCAGGCAAAAGCCGATCAGGCAAGGGCGCATACCGAGGCCACCGCCGCGGCGACGAAGCATTTCGAGGACACCAAGACGCAGCGGGAAGCGCAACTCGCCCAGACCCAAGCCGATCAGGCAAAGGCCGCGGAAGATGCAAAGGCGGAGCAGCAGAAAAGTTTTGAAACCGCCGCTGCGGCGGCCACGGGCCACAACACTGGAACCCTTGAACAAGGATTGAAATTCTATCTGGGCGAGCACATCACCGATGAAGGCGACTCAAACTATGAGCGGCGCGGATGGACACTCGATTCAATCCGCGACGCGGTCGACAACTCCGTCGAGACCCACAGAGCAACCGATCATCGCTACAACAAGGTCACGGGTGAGCACAACTCCGACCCCGCAACGGCATATGTAAATGCGGACGGAGAGGCGGTGACCGTAAACGATCTGACAGGAGACGTGGTTCAAGTTTCTGACCAATACAACCCAGATTGGAAACACGAGCACGAGAAGGAGCAGAAGTGAAGGAATTGCTATGCGCGATTTCGGTCGGCGAATACCGTGGGGCGTACCTCTTTTCCAGAGAGCAGCTGCCCCAAGTCATCCTTTTGCTTCAGGACAACGGCTATAGACTCCAGTCTGCCGAGCTGTTCGCCAAGGCTGAGACAAAAAAGGGTATCGAGTATATTCCTACGGGCGACAGCGTGCGTGTCGAGGGAGAGGCGCCGTTCTCGCAGCAGACAGCCGAGAATTTTGTAGATTATCTGTCCGAGACATTCGGTCCCGGATTTGTGATACGCATCAATGCGAGCCCGCCGCTGTCGGAACTTTGAGTGCTCCGCCGCTAATGCCCGCGCGCGGCTGCGGCGCCCGATGAGCCGGATGGCGGCTTGGGCGTGGATGGCGTGGGATTCGCCGTCAGCCTGCTGAGCTGCTCGCGGCTGACGTCTTGGCTTGCGTAGGCTTTGTGGTCAACCTCGCGGTCGGATGCGCGCTTTGCATCGGACATCCGCCGTTCCTCTTCGGCCCGGCGCTGCTCGTCCACGTAGCGTTTGGGGTCCTCTTGCGCAAACGCCGGCGCGAGTTGAACTGCGAAAGCAGAGAGGGAAAGAATCGCGCATAAGTAGACGGGAATGCGCATGTATATTAACCTCTTCTTGGCGTTCTCAGCGGGGGGTTACTATGGACTTGAACCAGCACAAAGGAAAGATACTGATCGGCGGCGGCGCGCTGGCACTTCTGGTCGTGGTTCTGCTCACCGCGCTGACGACTGCGTACGTTCTCGCGCCTGGGGGCGGGGCGCGAAACAACGCGGGCGGACCGCCGCCGGAAAAGACGCCTGCCGAAGCCCTGGCCGAATGCGACCGGCTCGCATCGACGCCCGGCGACCCGGCGAGGACAACGGCGCCGGTCAGCGACGAGCAATTCGCGCCGGTGGCGGCGGTGGCAGCCTGCAAGGAGGCCGTGAACAAGAACTCCGGTTCGATGCGCGCGAATTTCCAGCTTGGGCGGTCGCTTTGGCTGAGCAAGCGCGACGCGGAAGCCTATGAGCAGTTCAGGATCGCGCTTCGCGGCGGCTATGCTGCGGCATTCAAGTACATGGGCGATGCTTATCGCGACGGGCGCCTGCCGCCGGGAGAGACTGCCAACCTGCCTACAGCGATCGCCCTGTACCGCAAGGCCGCGGACGGAGGGTTCGCCGGCGCCGATATTGCGCAGATCGACGCGCAAAAGCAACTCGACAGCATGGTGTTCGACAAGACGCTGTTTCAAAACGGCGACTACATGGAAATGATCTACAACAACGACTATTCAAAGCTCGATTTTCCCCTGGCCCTCGTCTACTACATGCAAGGCGTCGCTGCCGGTCTTGAAGACAACAACGTGGTCTTCATGGATCAAAGCTGCAAGGAGCTGACGAGCAAAGCGGGGCTGGACGCCCTGCAGGTTGCCGAACCCGCCGTGCTCATTATCGCGATCTTTGGTTCGACCGACAAGAAAGGCCAATGGACGCCCGAAGGGCTGATCAAGGCGCTGCTGTCGGGACTGGTGAAGGACTATCTCTTCGACCAAGGCAAGCGCGACGCCACGGTCCTCTACAACCCGGATCAGCGCTACGGTTGCAAGAGCGATGTGACGCGGCAGATCCTGTCGCATATGATGCTGGTGATTAAAAACACCACGAAATGATTTTGGCACTTTCGCTGCGTCGCCGCCAAGGCACCGCGCAAGGCCACCCCCAACGCGGTCACCAGCGAGATGAGGGCACACGCTACGGGTGCGTCGCTTGCGAGAATTCCGGGCTTGTCTGTCCACAGATAATTTCCGCGACGCCTCATGTCGCTTTCTTCACAAGCCGCAATGGATTTTGGGGAAAGCGAAAAAGGGGGCGCAAAATATAGTGCCTGCTTCCGGCGGTGCGTCGGGAACGCATCGGAAAGGCCTGTCCGGAACGAGAATAAATTCCCTCGAAACTTGATCATAGCGGATTCAACACTTAAAGATGCAACGGGCCGAGCATCAAAAAGAATTTTGGGGCCTCGACGTGGTGACCTGTCGAGGGGGGTACTGGGGTGCTTATTCGCAAATCGTTACGGTATTGGCTTGCAAGTCTGCTGATCCCGTTCCTGGGCTTCACCTGCTCGCCGGCTAGCGGCGCGTCAGGAGCCGACGTCGTCTTTGTAGTTGACGAATCCGGCAGTATGTGGGGGATGGCCGAATACAAGGGCGTCCCCAACGATCGTTCCAACTATCGCTATGCGGGCATTGAGCAGGCGCTTTATCTTGTCGCCGCCGCAGCGCGCGGCACGCCAAACGTCTATCGCGTTTCCGTTATCGAGTTCGGCTCGCATGCGATCGAGACCGTGGCGCCGACCGAGCTGCGTTACGATCCGGCGGCACCCGACGCCATGGATCTCAAGGTCCGGTCCCTGTTCGCGAAGCTTAACAAGCTGAGCGCCATCGGGAGCGCGCCCGGCGACTTCAACACCAATACTCCCGAGGCGCTCGCCATGGCTCGGGACGAGCTGGCGCGCATGCCGCCCGATCCGAGCGGCACGCGAACGCGATCGGTCGTGCTGATCACGGATGGCCGGCCGTATGTCTCAAGGAACGTCTCGACGCAGAGCCTGTTCGATGCGACCGATCGTGCCGCCGAGGACATCCGCCGGCTGGGCGCGAACTTCTACGTACTGGGCATCAACGACATCGGAAATGCCGATGCCGGCTATTGGCAGCGCGGCGACGGCGTACATTGGAAGCAGATAGTCGGCACGCCGGAGAACGCGCAGCTGGTGCAGCCTGTCGGCGAAGAGCTACCGCCCCGCATCGCATCCATCATGGGCCAGGCGCTTCATATGGAGGCCCAAACCGGCACACCGTTCCGCCTGGGCCCCTATGAGAGCCTTCTTGCGGTCACAGTCACGGTGGAACGGGCGACCCAGGCCCTCCCGTTGCTGGTCCTTCCCGACGGCCGCACCGTATCGGCCCATCCACCCGGCCCAGGCACGGCGCAGGGCGGGGCGCGCGCGCTGAGCTACGATCTCGCCAATCCGCCCGTCGGCAACTACGAGATCCGCTTTGGCCGCGATCCGCTCGGCTATCTGATCACAGGCCAAGTTGCGCATAGCGCGTTTCCTTCACGCCTCTCGCTGATGTCGCCGGCGAAGATCGTCGCTGGCCGCGCTGCACCGATCGAACTTCGTCTCGTCGGCGCAACTGATGCCGACTTTCAGTCCTTCAATCCTAGTTGGCCGGTTTCCAATGCGGTCGCGAGAGTTGCGGGTGGAGGGCCCGGCTTCGCACTTTCTCTGACGGCGCCGGGAAAATTCGTCGGGCACTGGACGCCCCCCCGAGCCGGCAAGTTCACCTTCCTTGTCAGCGCAAGCTATAGCGCTCCCGATGGCAGCAGCCATCTGCTGTTCGGGCGGGACGGCGCGCCGATCACGATCGAGGCGAGCGCGCGTCCGCCGTTCGACCTAGTGCCCGACCAGACAGCCAACGATGCGCTGAAGATATCGCCTTTCGGCAAACAAGCCGTGACGCTGAGCTTCACGCTGGTCGACGGCGTTACGGGCAAACCTGCGCCCACAGCGGCCTTGGTCGCGCACAGTCCCGCTCTTCTCCACATGCTTGACACCTCAGGCAATCCCGAACCCGGAGCGCGCCCTATCGCAATGCGCGCGCAAGGTAACCAGCTCATGGCCGATGTGCCAGTATCGATAGACTGGTGGAATACGCGCGACTGGTGGTTCTGGTCGCCGCCCCATCGCCTAGCCGTGGAAGTCGAAGCCGATCCCGGCGCCCTGCCCGATGGAGTCTTTGGCGGGATCATGCTGCCCCGCGACAGCGGCCTCACCCATGTCCGCAGCCTGCACCCCGAAAATACGGCTGCGGGGTTCAACGCGTCCGGCGCCGGCTGGTTGTCGATGGTTGCGGTCATGGCCGGATTGCTGATCCTGGTGCCGTCGCTACTGGGTCTCGGCCTGCTCGCGCTGCGACTGATCGCCATCCGCGTCGAGGATTCGCGCCGCAATCGCGCAGTCCAGCTTGTAATCTTTCCGTCCAACGCCAATCCGACCATCGGAGTCGGCCTGCGGAAATTCGACGTCACCGGACAGCGGCGCCTGAACCTGGATCGCCAGATCCAGCTCCGCGTCGATGCAGCCACCGAACTTCTAGAAAAGCTCAGGGTGCGGCGCCTCGCCGGCACGGAGCGCCAAGCGTTCGCCGAGATGACCTATCGCCTGCGCGGCGCGCAGAAGGAGAACCGCGTCAACCTTAAGACCGGGGAAGGCGCGGCGGTGCTGCTGCCCGGTCTGGGCGACAAATGGTCCGCCACTCTGATTCTCGAACCGATGCGGCGACGCCAGCCGAACCGCTAAAGGAGCACCACGACATGTCCATTCAAAACCTGTTCCTCGGCTTCGGCGGCACCGGCGCCCACATTCTTACCTACGTCAAGGAACTAGCGGTGCAGAAGCACGGCTATAGGCCGGACCATCTCGAATTTCTAGAGTTCGACACCATCGCGCGCGACAACTGGAAGCCGGGAGAAACCGTCAAGATCGCGGGAGATGCAGGGTCGGAGGAAACGATCGCGCGCGGCGAAGAGGTCTCGCTCGATCCGCAGACGGAATATTTCCATCTCGCCGACTCGACCCCAAAATTCGAGGAATTGTGCAAGCGGATCCTCTCCGACCCGGCGCGGCGCAGCGAGTTTCCCGAGCTTTCCGACTGGCTCCATAGCGAATGGCTGCGCCAGATCGTTCCTGCGGCCGCGCTGAACCTTACGCGCGGCGCGGCGCAGCAACGCCAGATCGGCCGTTATGCCATATTCGCCAATGCCCCCGGGATCGTGAATGACCTCGCCGGCCGCCTGCGGCGGATGCAACAGCGCGCCGGCCGCGACAATATAAATGTGTGGATCGTGGGCTCGGCCGCGGGCGGGACGGGGGCGGGCTGCCTGATCGATGCCGGCTACCTCGTCCATTTCGCCGGCCTGCAGACCGGCATCACCCCTATCCTCACAGGCGTCGTCGTCCTTCCGGAGGTCTATGCCGACGTCTTCGCCGATCCGGTCACCATGAAGGCCGGCGCATCCCTCGCGCGTTCCTATGCATTCCTGCGCGAGCTGGATCGCGTCCAAACGAGCCTGGACACATACAGCTCGGATGGCAGCAATGTGGCGACCGAGGTGCGCTACGGCCACGGCGGATCCATGCATGCTCATGTCCAAAGCACGCTGTTCTCCTATCGCGTCTATCTGAGCGAGCGCTGCGACGGCGAGGCGGACCGCACGCGGTTCTTCTCGTCGGTGGCAAATGCGCTGGATGCATTCACGGACCGCAATGTCGGCGCCAAGCTGCTGCAGGATCAAAACAACGATACCGGCGCCCCGATCGGCTTCGGCGCGACCCGCCTCGTCCTTCCCAAGACGACATTTATCGAACGCTTCGCCTGGGAGCAGGTGCAGCGCTTCCTGGAAGCGATCACCGCGCCCGCGCGGATCGAGGGCGTTCCATCCGGGGTCTTGTACGGCTCGGACGACGATCGCAAGAAGAGCTCACTCGACGCCCTCAAGTCGATGCTGCCTCTGTTCAAGGATCTGCTCGACCGCGGCGCCAATGCCCGGCAGGAAGACCTCGAGAACTACGGGCGCACGTCGCTTTCGCCGCGTTATATCGTCGAGAATCTCCTGCAGATGGCGTCGGTCACGGCGAACGATTTCGGCGTCAATCCGACGGATCTCGAGTTCCTGCCGACGCAGCTCTATTGCAATCCTTTCGAGTCACTCGAGCTGGGCGCCGACCAAGCGGTGGCGATGAAGGATATCCGCATCAAGACCTTCGAGGAGAACCAGAAATCCAAAGGCTTGAAAGAAGACCAGAAGAGCTCCGCCGACCGCTTCGCGCGCGAATTGCTCGGCGCGCGCGACGAATACTGGTCGGAAAGCGCCGGCCAGGGAACCTTCCAGCGCGCCTTCGCCTTCATCAAATCCCTCAACGAAAAACGCGTCAACCGCGCGGTCGACAACTGGGTGGTTTCGACTCTGAGCGCCCGCAGAAGGGACATGGGCGGCGATCCCGCCAATCCCGCGGAGGGCACGCCGCTCACCCGCCTCTACCGGGAAATTTCCCTGTTGCGGACGGCCGGCGCTTTGGACGAGGTCGCGAGAATCGTCGAAATGCTGCGCGGCGCCGTCCAAAAGCAGAAGACGTCCGAGCGCCGGACGCAGAACTCCAACGACGCGATCGAGTCGCTGCAGCAGGCCAAGCCGCCTCGCCTCTCGTTCGGCACCTGGGTCGAGCCGCTGCAGAAATCCGCGCGCGAGCTGATGCAGTCTCACACCGAAATCCTGCAGAAGGAGAGGCTGCTGGACGAACTGAAGCAGCTCACCGAAATCGCGCGCGAGCGGTTGGCGCTGTGGGAAAAGCTCATCTCCGACAATGTCGTCGACAATCTGGTGCGCGGCCGGCCGGCGGAGAAACGCGATTCGGCGTTGGTCCAGGTACGCAAGCAGATCAATAGCCTGAATAACCGGCTCGACAGGATGTCGTTGAACGGCAGTATCCTGATTTCTCTGGCGGGGACCTCCTACGACCGGACGATGGACGGCTACGCTGCGAGGCTCGAGGAACTCGGCACTGTCGAGAACGGCCGCGCGCTCTATCAGGACCTTTTGAGCAAGGCTCAGTGGAGCGTGCCCGATCCCGTCGCCGGCAAGGACGCCCAACCCTTCCTCGCCCTCAAGGTCGACGACATCTCCGAAATGGGCGGGGATGGCCGCAAGGACCTGCATATCCGAATCTTCGAGTATTTCCGCAAGAGGATCGAACAGCGCCTGAACGAGATCGACGTTCTCGACTACGTACTGTTCGCGCAGAATCTCCCCGGCGGTGCGATCACGCCCGCGACGGTGATCCAGAAGCTTCGCGAAAAGCTCAAGGACAGGGTGCTGCTTTCGGTTTCGGGCAACAGCGTGCCGCTCATCCGGCTCATTTACCGTACGCAAGGTTCGGCCAATCCGGAAAAAGTCGTCCTGGGACGCTCCTTGCACGAAGAGCTGGTGAACCAGATGAGCGCCATGACGGTCCAGGACGCCATCGGCAACCACTCGGATGCCGAGGCGATCACGCTCTACACGGCGGTTGCTCCGGACGGCTTCAGCGCCAAGATCAAGGATGTCGAGACGTGCGGGACGCAGTATCTCCAGAGCTATGTGAAGTTCAGCGGGCCTCAGGCGCTGGCCTCGCTGACCTATCACGCCTTCCGGGCGGAGGAGGAAGCCTGGTTCATCGAGCGCCACGGCGCGCTGCAAAGCAACGAGCAGCTGAACAGCGTCGCCGCGATCACTCCGCCCAGGATCGCCCGGCTGCTGGAGAAACCCGCCATGATGCGCGCCTTCATCCATTGCATCGCGACGGAGGCCATATATCTCGACTCCGACACGTTCGCCTGGACATTCAGGCCCGCTTCGGGCCCGACGGTCGCCTTGACCACGGTTGATGACGATTTTCTACGCGCCGCCGTGGTGTTTGTCCTGCAGCAGCGTCCGCGCGGCAACATGCTCGTTCCGTTCACCGTGGAGCTCGCGACCGATGCCGCCATCGCCGCTGCAAGGGCCGCGAACAAGACCTATCCCACCGCGCTCAAGGACGCGCTGGTGGAGAAGAAGGTCGAAAATCTCATCGACGAGCATTTCCTGCAGCGGCGGTTGAAAGAAGCCGCCACCGACTCGGGCAAAGCGAGACTAAAGAACGAAGCCGAGGGCCTCAAGCGCATCGCGCGCTTCTATCTTCCCTTCGACAGCAGCACGGCCCTGAGCAAAAGGGCGATCGTGGTCTAAGATCAGAGAGCATTCGTGCAAATGAGCATCGGCCAATTTTTGAAAGGACTTGCCCTGGCCCTTCTGCCGGCGCTGGTTTGCGTCGGCGCGCTGCTCGGGATCGCCGCACTGCTCGACGCCCGTCCGCAGCAGGGGCCGATGCTTTGCTCGCTCGACAGGCTTTGGGTGCCGCCCGACGGTTCGCTGATCTACCGGATCATCTATTCGGGGCCGCCGTCAAAATCCGTCGCGATCGCGGCACCACCAATCGACGTGGTGTTCGTGGTCGATGAATCGAGCTCGCTGGAGCACGTTACGGCCGCGATGCCCAAAGCAGTGGCAAAAGCGACACAGGCGCTGGCGCGACCGGACAACGCAAACCGGTATGCTTTGCTCTACTTCGACGTCGACAAGCATCTTGTTCAAGACTGGACGAACGATGCGACTCAGATCACCGAAGCGGCCGCGCTGCACAAATTTTCCGGTGGCGGCACGAATGCGAACGCGGCGCTCGATGGAGCATCCGAGCTGCTGAATCGCTTGCCGTCCGAACACGGCCGCCGCGACTACGTTATGATTTTCAGCGATGGAGAATTCTTCCCCCCTTACGGCTACATCGAGACGGCACGCCGGCTGAGGGAGCGCGGGGTAAGCATCTATTTCGTTCTCGCTCAAGGGGCCCAAGGCAGCGACAGATCCATGGCGGAAAAGCTGACCGGCTCCGCCGATCACGTGATTGAACTTGGTAGCGACAGCGAATTGCCTGTTCGCCTCGAGCAGACCGTCACCGAGTTGCTGAAAAACGCCGCCTCGGTCAAAGGGACCCTACGGGCGCCGGAGCAGGTCTTTTCGCTCGACGAGGGGCACCCGCTTGCGGGAAACTGGTATCGGGACGGCCCGAACGCGCTGAGCTCCACGGCGAGTCAGGGCGCCAGCGGCGGAGTCCTGGAGCTGCCGCTGCGGGCCAAAGAATGGGGGCTTTGGCCGGTCGGTCTCGAGCCCGCGCAAGCGACTATTCTCGATGCCGGCGGGCACCCCGTTGTTTCGAACTGCAACCGTCGTCCGTATGTGGTTGTCGCGCCGCTCTGGCTCCTGCCGCTTTTGCTTCTGCCGGCGCTGCTCTGGGCCCTGCATGCCATCCGTCTCTGGCGCCGCCGTAGCGACGAGCCCTCACCGACGTCCCTTCCCCCCGCCAGCATCGAGCCCTTCGTGCGGACCCTCTCGCTGCCGGCGAAACCCGGGCGGCTGACGGAGGAGTTCGTTCCGACCGTCGTCGTCGGCATCGGCGATGCGGGAAGCCGGACCTGCTCCGCGCTTCGGTCCGAATTGGAAGATCTGCAGGTCACGCCGGCCCCCACGCTTGCCGCCCTCATCGTGACGGCTGCGCAGGATGCGGGCGCCGAAGGAATCGAAACCGAGACCATGCCGTCAGCTTGCGCCGACACGGCGTCCTATCTTCCCGCGCCCGGCGACCCGATCGCGCCCGATCTGGCGTGGCTGGATCGCCGCCGGTTCGCCGACCGGCAGCGAGGAAGGTTGGACGTCTCGGCCGCGGGCGCCGACGACCGTATGCTCAACCGGTTCGCGTTCCTGCATTGGCTGGACCAGGGGCTGCGCGGCAAATTGGCGGCCCTCGCCGCCGCCGCGGCCCACGATCCGGCGACCGGGGGCCAAATCTTCCTGGTCGGCGATACCGGCGAATCCTTCGTTTCGGCTTGCGCGCTCGACGTCGCCCGGATCATGCGCGACGCGACGGCAGACAAGCCTGTCGACATCGCGTTCCTGCAGTTGGCGCCCTCGCGGATCGAAGGGGCGGCCAACGGCGCCGCGTTCGCCGTCGAGCTGCAGACCTCGACGCGCCTGGCAACGCAATCTGCGTTGGCGCCAGGCGGCGCTGGTGCCGATGGCACGCGCGCGCCGATAGACCGCACATTCGCGGTTGAAGGCGGAGACGTCGTGGACGCGGCCACGCAAGCGATCCTGATGCTGATGCGCAAAGACGTCGCGCGCGACGTCTATTCGGCGTCTCGGCAGGCCCAGCAAGCCAGGCGCGCGGCGGCCGGCACGGTGCCGCTGCAGCTTCGCGCCGCGAAGGTGGGATTTAAGGTCCGCCAGCTGTCCGGTGCGGTCGCCCTCGAGATATTTCAGCGCTGGGCGGTCCACAGCGTGCTCGGCGCCGTCGAGGGCGACGCGAACGGCGGCTATCGCCTCGCGCCCGCCCGCGCCCTGCCGGCCAAATTGGCCGAGATGCTTTCCAAGGACGCCGACATCGGCGAGAACGCCCGCGCGTTGATCCGGATAGCCCAAGCCTCTCCGGATTGCAGCGACTTCGTCACCATGCTGGCCTCATCGCCAAAGCCGGATGTGGTTCGCCGGCTGGTCGTCAACGGTCTCGACGAACTCGTGCAGCGCGTCGGCCGCAAGGACCTGCGCGCATCCGATGTCCTGGCGCTCGCGCAAGCGCTCAAAGACGGCCTGGCATCGAGCGCGCTCATGGCGTCGATGCGCGCGGCGGGCCTGGCAAACGCCGAAGATCTGCTGAGCGCGTTCTCCTCCGTCATCGATCAGTTCGGCTCCGAGCTGCAGAATTGGACGGCGGCGGTCTTGACCAAAGTCGGCAATGCGCGCCAGGCGCAGGACGTCCTGATATCCAAGCCATATGGCCTGCTGGAGCAGGGGCTGGGCCGCAAGATCGACCGCGCGTTGCTGGAGGAACTGGCGGATGACCTCGATCGACGCATGACTGCCGGCCGGGAAACCCGGGCCTCCGCAGCCTGGGTCATGTTGCGCGCGCAGCTCGATAACAACCGGCCGCGCATCGAAGGACGCATCGCCATCGCCGGGCAGTTCGCGACGACGCAGAGCGATGAATTCCTGGCAACACTGAGCATGCAAGCGAATCAGGCCGTCGAGAGCATCCAGCAATACACTTTGGCCTGGCTGCTGCGTCGCGACCCCGATTGCGCCAAGCGGCTTGCGCGGGAACTCGTGCTCGATCCCGGCCCAGGGGGCAAGGCCATCACCGGCAAGCCGTTTGCGACCGACCCCGGCGAGCGGGGCGATATCGCACGCCTGGTGCGCGAGATACCGAAGCTTTCGGGAAGCGCCGAACTCGACAGGCAGATTGGCAGCAACGATCGGCAGTCCCTCCGCCGCCTAGCCTATTCGGATGCGACGCCGGCGCCGCCTGCTTCGTTTGGCCAGACGCCAGACGTGGCCACGAAAGTCGAAACCGCCGCGGAGCGCGGCCGGATGCGGCTCCAATCAAATCTCGGTATTAGCCTGCCGCAATTTCCGGCAGCGCTGCGCGCGGCGTTCTGCGACGGGGACGCGATCCTGCGCTTCGCGCGGCTGAACGCGGCGGGGCGAGTAAGGCAGCGCATCGACGATGCCGGCCGAGCGCAATGGTTCGTCGATTCCACGCAGCTCACCTTCGACGACCGCGCTTCGCTGGCGGAGGCTCTCAGCCTGTTCGCGATCGCCAAAGTCGCGGTCGAGCCCGACGCACCGGACACCGGCCTGGAGTATCCCGCCGGAGTTTCGGCGGTCGAGGCGGAAAGCGACGCGCTCACACGCCGGGTCCTGGACGCCGCGCTGCGGGGAGACCTGTGATGCTTCTCACATTGGTGATTCTGATCGCTGCGTGGACGGCCATCGGCTGGGGGCTCGCCACCTTCGGCGCCCGTCAACGCGGCGACGCTCGCTCGGCGACGCTTTCGGCCGATGGCGCCTTGGTCGAGCTCGGTAACGTCGCGATGCTTACGGTGCGCGCCTATCCGCCGTCGATGCTGGCAATGGACCAGCCATTGCAGCCGCGCGACGTGCTCTTCGTTGTTGATCGCTCCTCAAGCATGGGGTCAGGTCCGGGCAGCGCGCTCGACGAACTGCTTCGGGCGATGGGCGATTTTCTCTCCGCGATGCCCAAAGAGTTCCGCTCGGGGATCGTGTTGTTCGATTCCAACGCGCAGATCGCCGCGCCGCTTAGCGCCGATCACGCACACAATCGCGACGTCCTAAGATCCATCACCCGCGGGGGCGGTACGTCCATCGCCGCCGGCCTGCGCAAGTCTCACGAGGCGATTTCCGAGGCGAACAACGCAACGCCCGTGAACGTCATCGTGCTCACCGACGGCGGCGATCACGCGGATGAGGTCGTAGGCGAGGCCCGAGCGCTACGCGAGAGCGGCAGGAATGTCTCGGTGACATGCATCGGCTTTGGTGCCGGTACCCACATGAGTCTGCTTGAGCGGTTTTCCGATCCCGGGCAATCTTTCCTGCTTCAGAAGCCGGAAGAGATACGCGGTCTGTTCGACTTCCTCAGCGCTCGCATCACGGGACGCGCGCCGGTGGCGGCGGTGCTCGAATGCGAAATCGAGGAGCCCGCGCCGTGGCGCTTCGTCGAGGATCGCCAGCAGCCTGTCCTCGGTCGCGAACGGGTCGGCGACGTGCTCACGGTGTCTTGGCTGCGACCGGTTCTCGGCGACAAGCCGCTGACATTCGCGATCGGGCTCGAGGCGCGGTGCCCCGGCTGGAAGCGCACGCTTCGTGCCGTCCGCATCCATTGGCGCAGCGACGAAGGTCGGGCGCAAACGGTCTCTCTTGCTTCCGTTCCGCGTCTGCTCGTCCTGCCGGGCTGGCTGAGCTGGTGCTATCCAGTCGTCAATCCGCTGATGGAGCCTCTTCTGGCGCGCCTGGGCTGCATCCACGAAACGCAGGCGCAGCCTGCGCCGACCACCGCGGGACTTTCGCCGGCTAGCTTTACGCCTCTTTCACCGCCCGGGTCGGCCCCCTATTCGCCGATCGTCACGCCCACGCTCGTCGTTTGCCTGGGGGAGGCCGGTCACGCGGCGGGGGAATTGCTCGTTCGGCGCATGCGCGACCGCGGCATCGATGCGCGCAGGATGCCGAAGGTCTCCGTGATCCTGGGCCAGGGCGATATAGCCCCGACGGGGAGCGGCATTGTCCATCTCAATGTCGACACGCGTCCATGGGTCGTCGACGCCAACCGCGAGGTCGTTCCGCCGACGCGCGAATTCGTTCCCGCGGCCGAGTGGCTATCGCGTGGAGAAGTGCTGCACACTTATTTTGGCGTCGGCGAGAATCGCGCCCTGGCGCGCCTGGCGTTGCTGCAGGAGCCACAAGACGTCATGAGCGCGATCGAGAAAGCGGTCGCCGGTGGCGTGCCGATCGAGCAGGTCGTGGTGCTGGCGTCGGTGCAGGATGCAGCCAGCAACGCGATCGCCCTGGAAGTCGCGCACATGTGCGCACCACTTGGCGTGCCGTGTTCGTTCCTGTTGTCGGCATCGCCCCGCCTGTCTTCGGACCGCGCTCCGGAAGCCGCCTTCGCCGCCGAGTTGGACCGAGTGCTTTCATGCCGGGGCGAGTGGATCGTCTCCGATCGCGGCGGCATCGAGTCGAAGCAGCGCCGCGTCCTCGACTCAGTCATCGTCGTTGGCGATCGCTTCGCGGCATCTGGCGAAGCCTCGGTCGCGTTGGTCGACGCCGCCTGGACAATGCTCGCCTATCCGCCGGCGCGCAAAATGATCGATGACAGCTTGACAAACGGCTTCGCGCAGATGCGCATCGAGGCATCTTCGGCGCCACGGCTTCTGCTCTGGGAGGCGATACGCGAGAAAATGATCGCCGACCTCCTGGTCTCGTGGGTGCAGGGGAAGGAAACCATGGAGAGCGCCGCCGCGCAGATGCGGCGCCGCGCCGACGATGCCTTGACGCGCTTTTGGAACGGCGGCGAACACATGCCGGCCTATCCGCCGCACTTCCAGATGATCGCGGCACCGCATGCGACGCGTGGCGCAGCGCCGACGGCGGCACCGGCCGCGTGGCGCCAGGAACAGGATGGCGGCCGTGCTTTCGCCGACTATCTCGATGCGTGGCTGCGCGTCGAGCTGCACCAGCGCGATGAGGTCCGCTGGCCGCTCTACACCCTGCTGACGGCTCTGCGGCGCATCGAGGAGCAGCTCCAGATCAGCGCCGCTGCCTACGCCGGAAGCGCCACGACCAGCGGAAATGCCGACGACTTGATGGTCACCGTTCACCTTGCGCAGCAGTACCAGTCGATCGCCGCCGGCGTCGCCGAGCATGTGGCGCAATGGCAGGAAAGGTTGATCGGCGATCCCCTGGCGAGCCTGCCCACGGAAATGCGATTTGGCGGGCTCGTGGAAACATGCGCCGAAACGGGCGCGACGCTGCTGGACGACGCGCTGACGGATTTACCCGACGATGCGCGCCGGTCGCTGGACAAGCGCTACCAGGAATGGTTCGCGGCCAAGGCGCCGGAGATTCTCTCGCGCCTCGGCTTCTGGACGCAGAGATCGGCGCAAGGGGAAATTCAGATGCAGCTGATCGGTCCCGGCGGCAACCATGCCAATCTTCCTGACGTCGCCGAGTCGCTGAAGCGTTGGCTGGACGATTTCGCGAACGAGACCATGGGGCTTCTCGACGCTGTTGCCCTGCGCCCGTTCAAGGCGGGGATCTCGGGCTTTTGCATCGGCGCCCGTGCCGAGGCTCTTGGCGGTTTGCGGCCGGCGGACGGGCTGGCGGCCGATCCGGCATTCGTTGCCGCGATCGAGCTCACGCCCCTGCCGCCGCATATCGGCCTTGGGGTCGGCGATCTGTCGCGACAGAGCGGGCTGCCTTACGTCTGGCCCGAGGAAGTTCACGCCGCACGAATTCGCCGCTTGTACGAAAACTTGCGTGGCGAGCGTCAGCCGTCGCTTTCCGGCCAGGCGGTCTCCACCCTGCGCGATCCCCGCCGCGTGCTGAGCCTGCTGCTGAAGATCCGCGACGGCGCGGTCGTGCAGCGTGCCGGAATGCTGTTCGAGGGCGCGCAGCAGCTCGGCCCGGCGTTCGAGGGCAAAGATGCCGTCGTAGAGTTCGCGCGCACTTTGCGCGCCGCGGCTCCTTGCGACGACTGGCCGCAAGTCGGTCAATCCGCCGATGCGTTCGTGGCGTCTCTCGAGGCACTGGACATCTTTCGGACGCTGCGGGATGCGGCCGGCTGGGAAGAATGGCGCAGCGTTATCGTCGGCATCGTGCTCGATAGCGACGCCCATCACCGGCGGGCGGCGATGAAAGCCGTACATGCGTAGCGCGCAAGCGATTTTGCTCGCGGTCACGGCGCTGTGGTCGATCGCGGCACAGACCGCCTTGGCCACGCCGCTCTGGGGCCAGCCCAAGCGGCACTTCATCGTCCTGGTGCAAGCCAACAGCGAGATGAAGAAGAAGAATCCCGAACGGGTCCCAAGCTTGATAGCGAGCGGAATGTTCGACGGCAGTCTGGCGCAACGTTTCAAATTCGATCCCAACAACGATGTGATGTCGCTCGCTTTTTTCAGCCTGTCGACCCAACCTGCGGGCGACCCTGCCTCTTGCAAGGCGCAGTCCTCGGATAGCAGCGAACGGTCCGGCAGTGTGCTGGCCGCGCCCTATCTGTTCCATTGGGTCAATGCTCGCTGGTCTCCAAATCGAGAGCAATTGCAACAAGTTCTGCAAAGCACGGTCGATGAAGCATGCACCTTCGTCGAAGAGAACGCGCCCAAGACATCGGTATGGGAACTTGCCCTGCCCGACATCAGCGCGCGGCTCGATCGGACGCATGACCAATTCGACGAAGTCATCATCGTCGACGTCAGTATCCTTGCGACATTCGGCGATCCGACCGAGGAGCTCGACCAGCTTCGTCAGCGTTACTCCACGGGTGGCCTAGAAAAGGCTCGCCAGACCATCGGCGACGTTCTCAAGGCATTCCATATCGACGACAGCCTGCTTCTGGTTCAGCGGAACGAGGGGCTTGCGGGCGATTGGCGCATTCTGCCGCCGGGTGCAAATCAGAGCAGCTATCTAGAACAGGTCGCCGCCACCAAGATCAAAGCCTACCCGATTACGATGCGCTTCTTGCGCGTGCTGCCGGCCAGCGAGCCGGATGTTCTGCTCGCCGTGCCGCCGGTCATCCGGCTTTCTCCTGAGGCGGTTTCCTCCGGACAGGTTCGGGTCTTGGGCGATCCGTACGGCGTGCGCGTCGCCAACACCTCTTCCTGGCCCCTTCAATCGGTGGTCTGGGATGCTGGCGATCCGTCCGCTCCAACCCTATCGGCGACGGAGGGAACCGCCACGTCGCGCGTGATCGATGTGAGCAATTGCCCCGTCGAAGCTTGCCGGCTCGACGGCGCTGCATGGGCATTCCCGCTCTGGGCCGGCGTCGGCTTGCCGCAACGCATAAGCGCGCACGGCTCCGAATTGGCCAGCGGCACGGTGCGGTTCGGAGCGGCGTTCAGATATCGATCCGGTCGCACCTATGGCCACCTCATGCGCCGCATCGGCCCCGTGCCGATCCGGGTGGAGACCGCAAGCCCTCCCGTCGTCAACAACGGCATCTTTCCGTCTCGCGCGTTGACGATCGCCGATCCGGCGCGCGAATGGCGGCCATCGGACGGAACCACGGATTGGCGCACGGCGGCGGCGCGAATCGAAGCATCGCGCACCACCTGGACCTGGGTTCTCATCGTGCTCGGTGCCGCCAGCGCAGTGGCGCTCGCCTTCCTTGCCTGGTTCCTACTTCCCGGCCGAGGCTTCCGTCCACACTTCCGCTGGCAGGCCCTCTCCGATCCCATCGTGGTCGATTTCAACGACACGTCCAATCAGATCATCCTTCTTGGCACGCTCATCCTGGAGAACGAATCCCAGCCCGATCCCCTGTCCCAGCTGGCGCGGAAGACACAGCAGCCTCGGCACCAGATGTCCTTGGCGATCGACGGCTCGAAGTTCGGCGAAAGCAAGCTTGTGCTGAAAGATTCCGGCACCGCGTCCCTGATCGGTTTCGCCGGCCACGGAGAGCCCGACATATCCGGCACAAAACAGGACGCCGGCATTCTCGTTCCTACCTGGAGCGGGCGCGCCGTCGACGGACAGGAATTCCTTCTGTTCCTTGCCTGCGACCGCATCCGCGACTTCAAGGGCGACGCCGACAATGGCCCAGCCAGACTGGATCTAAAGGTGCTGTTCGCCGCAGCTTGGAACAGCCGCTGGTCCCACACCCTCGACCGCAGCACGGTGTTCGAAACCAAGATCAAGATCGAGGTCAGGCCCAAGGAAGCGGCCAGGCCGGTGGTGAGGTTTGCGCCGCGTACCGGCCCTGCCTATTACCATACCGGACCCGTGCCCACCGACGGCGACGTCGCGCTCGGCGCATACGTGTTCCGCTCGCCCGAGACGCTTGGCTTTTCGAAGACCTTCCAGGGAGAGTTCGATCTGTCTGGCGAACTTGCCGGTCGCGCGGCGACGGCGTCGGCGCTTTCGCTGCAATCGCGTCAGGTGACTCTGCGCCCGGGTCAAGAGCGCATCAATCAGGTCATCGTGCATTGCGCTTCGCCCGACGTCGCGAACCCGGAACCACCTTCTCATCGCGCGGTCTTCAGTTGCCTTGGGCCCGCGGCGCACGATTCCGATCTGTCGTCGCGAACGGTCGAGCTGCTTCGCGATCCCGCGAAATCCCGTCTCGACATGACCCTCAACAAGGACTGGTTTTCCGCAACCGACACGGGACGGCGGATCGGCCGCCAAGTGTATTGGACAGAGGACGGCGCGTTGCGGTGGCGCTGGGCGGAACGAGCGACGGACATCGACAGTCTGGCCGTCGACGCGAAGCTCGCGCTTGAGCAGCGCTCCGTCAAATTCCAGAGGGACGAACGCATCCCCCGCATCGTCATGACCTTGGGTCTTGCCAATGCGGCGCGCAACGGGCGTGGCCGGATCGAAGTGACGATCAAGCCCGACCTGGTACTCGCGGACGCGTACCGTCAGGTCATCCGCGATGCGAGAAATAGACTCATCAATCCGCGTTCGATCGTCGAAGCTGTGGACGCCGGCACCCGCGAAGCAGTTCCCAATCCAATCGTGCTGTGCGAAGGCGATGCGGAGAAGAACATCGATATCGTCTTCAACATCGCCGACATCGTCGATGTCGCCGATGCCTATATTCCGTCCATGGCGGCATCGCTTCTGGTGGCGGTCGAGGCGCGAATCTGGACCGATGCCGACGCTGCGAAATCCTCGCCAAGTGAGAGGCGCAGCTCGACTTTCGCGACGCCGCTCGAGATCGAGCTGCTTCCGCCGGACACCTGGCTTTGCATCGATTTCGGAACTTCCGCCATATCTGTAGCCCGCATGGACGAAAGTGGCGAGCTCGTGGTCTCGGATCTCCAGAACGTACCGCAGAAAAGAGCGGACAATAAGCCCTGGAGCCTGGCAAAGTACGACACGAACAATGCGGAGATCGGGACCCATTTCCTGCCGAGTTCGATTGTTTTCGATGCCGATCTTCGATCAGACGCATCGAGTTCGCAGGGCTATCCTGGATTTCCGCAATTCGCTCCCGCATCCCTGACGCCGGGCGACCCGAGTTTCGTGTCGCTGCCGGCCCGTTCGATCAAACCTCCCGAGCTCGAGGGACGCATCGTCTACTCGCTCAAGAGCTGGTTTGGCGCCGGGAGCGAGCACATTGTCCTGGAAAGCCCCGTGCAGATGCTGCTGCCGGGCGCTGAGGCTCCCGATTTGCATGACCGGGTTCCAACCCGGGACGCGATGATATCCACGCTCTCGGCGCTCGCGGAAGCCTATATCAAGCCCGATCGCGCCGATGCGGGCCATGTCGTGCTCACACATCCCAACACGTTGACCGGCGTGCATATCGAACGGCTCGTCGAGATCGGCAGATCAGCGCTCGGGCCGAGCCTAGGTATCCCGCGCCCCGACCGGCTGACGCTTGTGAGCGAATCCGACGCCGTGGCCTATCACTATGCCAATCGCATGCGGCGCTCGCTGCCGCCCGCTCAGGACACGCTCCTGGTCTACGATTTCGGCGCCGGCACGCTTGATCTGTCGATTGTCCGAATCGGCTGGGAGATACGCACCGTTCCACAGCCCGTGAGGTGGCAAACCTTGGCGCGAGTCGGCGTTCCGGTGGCGGGAAACCATTTCGACATGCTGATCGCGGCCGCACTTCACAAGGCTCTCGTCGATCCCAACCAGATAGACACGGAATTCTGGGGCTATCAGTACCCTATCGTCGCCGACAAGCTCGTTCAGTCAGGGCCCACCGATCAGGCTCACCGGCGCGCGATCGTCGAAGAGGTCTGGCCGGCCATCCGCGAGGCCAAGCACCTGCTCAAGGAAGACGAAAACCTCGACGGCAGCGGTGAGTTCGTCGTGCGCATTCGTACGTCCGAGGAAAGCCGAGAGGGAAGCGTCCTACGGCCGCGTCACGAGTCCGGCACCAAGCTGGATCCGGGAAAGCCGGCGGCGAGACAATCCGACGATGCGAAAAAAGAGCTGGAAATCGCAATCCCCTGTCGCCAACTGTTCGGTGATCCTGGCATAGGCCGCTTTACAGAATTCGTCACGAAGGAGGTAGTTCGGGAGACCCTAGCGATGGCTGATGTCGCCGCCAGCGACATCACCTCGGTGATGATCTCGGGCCGCGGTGCCTTATGGCCCGGCCTTCGCAAGGCGATATGGGAGCAGTTCGAGAATGCGGATAAGCCCGATCTCCTCGTCGACGGCGTCAGCGAAGATATGAAGACCGCCGTGGTCCAGGGCGCCATCGAGTTCCAGAGAATCGTGCGCCATGGCTGGCTCAAGCGAGACGACACGCGCGCCCGACCCAGGCTCGTTGTGGTTTTCGAGCAAGCGGGCCGAAAGGTCATGCTCGACGAGGAGGTTTGGGGCGGCAAGACCATCAATGTCGGGGGGACCCATGGCGGCACGATCTATCAGGTCTCGCTCGCCAAACCGGATCCGTCGGATTTCGAAAGCTACCGCAGATATTTCTATTCGCGCGTGCCGGAGTCCGAAGAGCTTTTTCGCGATACTTTTGCGGTCGACGGAATGCTGACGTTGACGCGCGAAGATGCGCCGGGCGGCTCTTATGTCGTGACGGCGGTCAATCGCGACCGCAACGTCGTCAAGCTCGCCCCCAACATCAGCGGCCGCCATGACGTCGTCGCATCGCGGCCGGATTGGCCGGTCGGCAGCCCGATCATTCGACTCAAGGACCTGTTGTAGCGGAGACCAACATGTCGCTGACGGCTCACTATGGACAAGCGGTGCGCGCTGCCTTGACGGCGTGCCTGTTGGCGGCGCTTCTCTGCGTGGGCTCCGCGCCCCCTGCATGCGCGCAAGCCTTCGGCGGCCAAGTTGCGGCTGCATCGGGCAAACCCCACGGTCAGGCGCAGCGGACAAAATCCAGGACGGCTGACAAAAATAAGGGGCCCGCGCCTCCGACGCTACGAATGCAAGATGACCTTCCTATCGAGATCGGCAACGATCAATTGGGCGAGGCGCCGGAAACAACCTATGTCGCCGTATATGACGCGGCACCGAATGACGACGAGAAAGCGCCGGCCGCGCGTTGCGCTCAATTGAAGCGGTCCGACAAGAATATCCTTATCTGCTTCTATCGCGACGCGGTCGACGCCGCAGCTACGCGCGTTGTCGAGGATCCGGGTAGTCCGAAAATCTCTCTCTCTCTCGAGCCGAGCCGCGTGCCCAACTGGCTCGTTCAGCTGATAGCGAGCCGTTTCGCGATTCCGAATATCGGATCCCTGGCCAATAATAAAAAGACGGTGATCAGCCTGACTGGGTGGATCGCGGATCTTGAGGACTTCCTTCTCGAGGGTAATCCGCAGGACCGGCCATTCCTTCAGATGACGACAAGAAGCCCAGTGGCCATAGACACGGACGATAAGAAAAAGACTTTCGACGCTCTTCAGAAGAGTTTTCGGCCGCAAGTCGAAGCCGCGTTGGCTCAGCGGGCCGCCGTGCTGGCCACGCTCAATATGCTTATCGACGACAAGGGCCATGCGGACGGAATCGATCTGGCTGTCCCGGCGCTCGCCAATCTCGCAAAAAAATCCGGCGACGAAAGCCCTGTTAGTGTCGGCGACAGGTTGAACGCGCTGTCCGGCCGACATCGCTCTGAGCCGCCGGCATATATGAGGGACCCAACCGTCAAGAGTGCCGTGGATGGCCTCTTCCGCAGCAAATACTTCGCCGATGGCGTCACCGCAGATCGGGTCGATCAGCTCAACTTTCTGGCCAATTCCGCACTTCCGCCGCCGCCTTCGGAATTTCCCTGGAAGTGGGTGGCAATTGCAATGGCCGCGGCGCTGCTGTTCGCCATACTCGCCTTCTTTGTTGGGCCGCTGCCGAAATGGCAGGAGCGGCAGGCCATAACGCGGGCGGGGCGCAACAACGGCTTCCTTAAAGTAAGCGGGGACATCAACCGGTTCCTGCAAGGCATCGACCGGGATAGGCGCGATCTGGCCCAGGAGACACGTGAACATTTCATATGGCTGATGACGCGCGGCGGCTATAGCACCGCGCTTCAGATGCTAAAAACCGAGAACGATACGCTCTGGAACTCCAAAGAACCCGCGCCGGAGTTGGTTGAGTATGCCGCGAAAAATGTCCGGACACTTCGCGACCTCCGCCAGAGCGGCGCCAAGGAGCTAGCCGAGGCAAGGACGAGCTTACAGGACAGGTTGATGCAGGCGGAGCAACAGCACGCACAACTTGTCGGCGGCGCGGCGGACAACGAGAAAACCATCATCGAAGGCGCGGCCAACTTGTTCGGTTTGAACAGAGCCGAGGTGTCGGTCGCCAACCTGACGGCGATCGAACGGGAGCGGCTGGGCCGTTTCGAAACCCTTGTGGGACATCTCATTCCCGGTGTCGAGCCCCAGAACATCGTGCGCAACACGCTCGCGGCAAATTGGACCGCGCTTCAGCCGGAATTCAACCGCCTCGACACGGCTCGCCACGACGCTTCGGTTCTGAGCGATGTCGAGCACACGTTGCGGGATTACACCGCCGACCGGTCATTGGGTTCCGAGCGCGCCCTTGACCTCGCTAGCTCCGCCTCGAGGACCGCCGCAACTCTTCGCGACATTGCCGCGCGGCACACCTTATCCGTCTCGCAAGATCCGGAGGTCCTGGCAAAGTCCGTCGATACGGCGCTTAACGACGCCCGCGAAGGCCGCGAGTTGAAGGCTGCCAATCACGAGGCCAAAGCTCTCATCTTGAGCGACCCGGATGTGGGGGCTACCCACGACATGCCACTAGGAGAAGCCGTGAAAAAGCTCTTGCAAAGGCTCGGTTTCTGGCGGGCCGACAGCGCGGCGAAACAGACAGATCTGCGCGCCGCCGAGGACAAAACGGCCGCCCTGAAGGAGGCTTTGGCTAACGAATCGTTAGAGCGTTCTAAGGCAGAATCCGCCAAGCAGGCCACTGAAAGTTTCCTTGGCGATATCTTGAGCAAGATTGCCGACATCGACCCTGCCCTCGCGCGCAAGCTTGGAATGCTTGGCGCCGATGGCTACGACAGCGCGGTCGCGCTGGACGTCGTCTCGCGTCTGGATCGCAAGCTTCTTGTCCTCGACAGCATCACCAAGGGGCTCCGCGCCGCTGGCCGAACGTTGGCGAGTGGCGGACGGCCGGACGTCGTGGGAGCACTGTCTGTTGATCGCATATGCGACGGGCTGGAGCAGCTGCACGCCGACAGCATGTTGCTTCTCGGTCCGGAGGGCCGCACGCTAGACGACGAGACGAAGTACCGCCGGATCTATCTGCCGCGCATGGGGAAGGCCGACCTGCATCTCCTTTTCCGGGCCGATGCCGTTCTGTCGACTTATTTCCACGGCGACAACGATCTATACTACCTCAAGACCTTCATCTCGCTCGCGGCGATTCTCGTCGAGCTTCAGATGCGCGAGATCGGCGTGCGGGTCGTGCGCCCGGATCTCCTCGTCAGGCCGCCACCCGATGCCGTTGTGCGTTTCGGGGTCGAGCCAGAGTTTCGCGCCCTGAAGGAGGTCCGTGTCGCCCTCGCCCCGCATATTTCCCAGAGCGACGGCGTCGTCGTCGACCTCTATGAGATAGGAATCGAAGCGCCGAACAGGAGCTATGCGCCGCGCATCTACGTTCTGAACCCAGCGGAGTGGTCCTAATGCGCGCCCATACGCTTGATCCAAACCGCTATCTCTACTGGTCCATCGTCCTGGCGGCGGCAATATTTGCAATCCTGATGGTCTATCCGCAGCTTCGCGCCTTGACGCTGCCGCCGGAAAGGCCGGAAACGGGCACGCCACCGCAGACGGAGGACCGGCCGTCCCCGCCACAAAGCTACACGTCTTTGCTGACGAACGCCCGGGCACGACTGGCCACGCTGCCGGCGGGCACCACCGAACGCAAGGACATCGCGGATCGGCTCAGGGCCGATGCGATCGGCATAGGCTTCACCTCGAGCCCGGATCTCACAAGGGCCGCGGAACTGCAGGCGCGGAGCATGGCGGAATTTCGCTTTCGCTCGCGCGTCGATCAGAACGGCATGGACGCCGCCGAGCGACTGGCGATGCTCGACCGCGTCAACCTGTACAGCCTAGTCGACGAGGGCTTCGGCACGGCTCCTTCGTCCGGTACACCTGACAAGATTCACATGCACATCGCGGCGGCGCTGGACGTCAACGGCGCCGCATCCATCAAATCGGCCGCCTACAATCTGTTTGGAGTCGGATGCGTTGAAGGGGGCGGCGAGGTGATCTGTGTCCGCACGGTGGCCAAGCGCGGCGGCAAGCTTGACCGGCCCCTACCGCCAGCCATGCCGCGCGGCTCGGCTTTCGACATCCAGCCCACGCTCGAGAACGGCGCCACGCCGACTCAGCTGCTGCTGAGAGACACGGTCGGGGTGGACAGAAGTCCGAATCCCGGCACATTCTCCGGCCAGGTGCGGCTCCCCGGGGGGTACGCGGGACTGCTGCGGCTGCGGATCGTAGTCCGGCAAGGCGACCAGGAATTCGAGCTCCGCGGCCCGACCGTCGACGCACGTTAGCAGCCGCGTACTCGTTTTCTGTCATCAATCGGAAAAGGGTCATGTCACCCGAGGAGATACTTCGAAAAGCGCGCCTTGGCTTGAAAAGCGACCGACCGAGCACGCGCGAAGCAACGGTGCGCGACCTCAAGGATCTGATTGCGCAGAACGCCGACCCTGCGATCGTAAACGGGGCTCGATACCTGCTCAATACGATCAAGCCCGTTCCGCCCCGGATGAGGGAGCGCCTGTCCGGCGAAGAGAGCGACCTTCTTCGCCGGATTGAGGGCGCAACGTGGTATAGCCCGGTACTTGGCACATTGGACGGCGAACTTTCATCACGACCGTCCGCTTCATTCGTCGCCGCTTTTGCCCGCAGCCTGAAGCGGCTGTTCGACCGCCTAAGAGCCGAGACGCATATCGACGAGGATCGCGCGAGCGCGCTCGCAGCCTCGCTATCCGCTTTTGCGGTCTCAAATGCGTCTCATGCTGCGCTTCTGGACGTCGCCGGGAAATTCTCCGGCCTGGCCCAGGATGTCAAGGCCAGCCGGATTCTGAGCGGGGCCGAGGGACTACTCATACGCGGCGACCTGCAGGCAGCCTTGGCGCTCGTGCAATCGGAAGGCAAAGCAGTCGAGCGCAGCCCAGAACTGGGCAAGCTGAGCTCGGAGCTTTCGGCAGCGGAGGATTGTCGTATTGGCCTTCTGAGGCTCGCCGACACCTCCCTCAACGCAAACGCGTGGGCCGCGACCGAGGCCAAGCTGCACGATCTGGAGACGACCGTCGCAAGGATGGACGGCCGCTTTGCCCAGGTGAAACTGACGTTGACGGAACTGGCCGACAACGTTGCAAAGCAGCTCGACGACTCTATTCGCGCCCATCTTGAAAAGATAGACGATCTGGCGTTGCTGGCGCGGGAGAGCGCGCCCTGCGGCAGGCGCAGCCCGAGTCTCGACATGGCCATGAAGGACTGGTTCGAGCGCTATCTGGCGAGCAGGGCGACCGCGATTTCGAACGTCGACGAACTGCTGAGGCTGGCACAGGCCTTGCGAAAATGTTCGCCGGAACCGACCTCGGCGATCTCCATCTTCGCGACCGCGGCCGCGCAAACGCTGCGAGGCGCGGCATCGACATGGACCGGCATCATGAACGGTGTGCTTCCTGGCGCGGTAACCTCGTTCCCCACTCTTCCTGCCATGACGCGCGATATGACGGCGCTGGCCGAATTCGATCATCGTCAGCGGCAGCTTGAGACAGCAGTACACCAAGGCGATGCCACGGAAGCAGACATCGACGCATTGCGCGCGGCATCCGCGCGTTGGCCGCTTCGGGCGGCGCAGATAGAGGCTCTCGCCGATACTGCAGCGATCGCGAAGTTCGACGCCGTGATGGCGGCGTTGATCCAACGGCGCGACTGGTCGTCGTTGAACGCCGCGGTGGCGGCCCTACCTAGTTCGGCGTGGGCGGAGCAGGCGCGCGCGCGCTGGCTGCCGGTGGTCAACAGCGCGGACGTTTTTGATCTCGTGAGCGCGCAGTCCGAGAAGACCGAGCACGACACCTTCGACGAGATGGTCGATTGGTGGAGAACGTGGGAATCCTTGAGCAATCGCCTCGGTCCGCTGCTCTCAAACGGCGCTTCCGCGGATTTCCTCAAGAATTGGATCGAGGACATCGTCGAAGCGTCGTCGGTTTCCTCGGGTAGGCTGCTGGCGCGACTGCTAGATGACCAACCGCTGGACAAGCTTCTGGAATATGTCGCAAAACTCGACCAATTGGCATCGAAGGCAGCCTCTTTTGCGACGTTCGCACGTGATGTGAAGCTGAGAAGCGACCGCTCGGAAGCGACTAAGGCGCTGTCGAACGGACACTGGACTCGACTCGAAAGTCTGCTCGTCGAGCTGGAAGCGGCGGGTGATCGCGATTTCACGGCGCTGTATCGGAGCCGCGCGGACATTCTGCGGGCGCGCACCGAGAGCGCCAGGCGCTACGCGGACGCATTGCTCACCAACTGGTCGTCCGCCTTGAGCCGCGAGCCCGATATGCTGCTGTCTTTCGCGCTGGAGGCGATATCCCGGCTCTGGCTGGAGGTCCCGCCGGATTTGCGACTGATAGCTGAACTCTGCCGGCTGAGCCGGCCAGAAAATGCGGATCACCGCCAAGTGGAGGCGCTCGAAGCCGAAGGGAACTTCCTGGCCAGCGGAATTCCCGGAGCCGTCGCCAGCGATTCGATCATTTCCCTTGCCGAATATGCCATCGGTGCCGAGACCGCAATCAAGAACGACTGGGCTGCACGCCTGGAAGCGCTACGTACGGCCTGGCGCAACGCCGGCGACTTGCCCGATTCGGTTTGGGCCGGTGTACTCGCCGCCGCGCTTCTGGACCGTGCGCCCGATCTTACCGAGGAGCGTGAGGCGCTTGCACGCGACGACGACGCTTCCGACATGCGCGCAGTTCTGATGCTGGGAGACTGGCCCGAAGCCGACGTCGCCTCGCTGGAAGCCCTACGGGGGGATCTCGCGGCTCGCTTGAGCCTGTATGAAAAGCTCAAGTCGATCGTCGTCGGTCTGCCCGGCACCGCGCTGACGCCGGCGCCACCACCACGCCTTGCAGAGCTCCACCGCCTCATCGTCGATGTCATAAAGTATCACAATGCGCGGAGCGCTCTATCGAGTGCTACTACTGCGAAGTCTCTCGACGATCTTCGTGACCGCCTTCAGCTCCTAAGTGCAGGCATAGAGCGAACATCGGCGTCGTTGAGGCTTCCAAAATGGGCCGATGCCGATCTGCTCGATCGGATCGAGCGGCTGGGACGAAGCTTCAATCTGCTGAGCGACTGGCGTCGAAGTGTCACACGATCGAGCGGGTCGCAGATAAACCGCTTGACGATGGATTGGAACGAGCTGACCGCTATCCTTTCCAACCTTGAGAACCTCTGGCGAGAGGATCGTCTCGCCGAAACGTCCGGCCTCGCTCAATCGGTGATGCAGGAAATGTGGAACGCGCTGGAACGGGTCCTGGGCGATGATTTGCCAATCCCAATGAGCCTTTCACTGGAGCAATTGCGGATACGCGTCGACCTTTTGCGCAAGTCCGCCGCCGTTGCGGAGAGAACCATCCAGTACATGCTCGACAACATCCGCACGCCGAACGTTTCCCGCGACAAGGCTATCGTACGGGCCGTCCTGGCGCTTGTCCCAGTGTCCCCTCCGCAGGGTAAATGCACGCGCCGCTTCTATGAGTATTATTTCTCATGGCCGGACATTGCCAAGTTCCTTGTAGCTTTGCATTCGGAGCTACCCGGATGGGTCGCGGACGCAGGAGCGCAAGGGGATTGATTGAACGTGTCTCTCCTTTGAAAGGGTCCCGAAACAGATGGCGGTCGGACGCATAGAACAAAGAGACTTAAGGGGATAAGCGGCAGTTACCAAGAACATCCGCTAGGTAACTAGGTGGCTGGATACATCGAAAGCTGCGTCGCCAAGATGAAGTGCGTCCATTCACGCAGATAAGCGGCGGAATCCTTCCCGCGGCGCGCCACGAGCCAATACGACTCATGCCGCGTCTGCAGGCCCGCTACGGCTTTCCCGTCGCTCCCTGCGCATGCGTCCGGAATGCCGTGGCCTGCGTCTTCTTGAGATTGTCCCAAGCCGCGAGCTGTGCGCCGAGCTTGGCATGCATGCCGGCGTAGGTCTCGACCTCCTGCGCGTTGGGCGCGGTGTCCGCATCCTCCAGCAGGCCGCCAAAGGAATAGATCTGCTCGTTGAGCATTCCCGGGAAGTTGAGGTTGGCCTCCGAGCCCTTGATGTTGACCTGCATCAAGAGGCCTTCGATCAGCGAGGCTTGCTTCGTCAGTGCGGCACCTTCGGCGGCGAGCCCCGCGGCGCTGGGCTTGCCGGTGGCTTTCTTCACCGCCGCGGCAACGTCGGCCTTCAGCGCGCGGATGTCGTTCACCGCGCGGTGCAGCGCGTCGAGATCGTGATAGACCTCCATCGATAGCGCGAATTTCTGCTGCAGTCCGGTCAGCGGGCCCTTTACCCGCGGATCGGCCGCGATGGTCAGCGGCACGGTTTGGCTTTGGCCGCCATAGCTGAGCTTGATCGTGTACTTGCCCGGCAGCGCGATGGGGCCGCGCGGCTCGAGGCCGGCATAGAACGCGCCGGGGATCTGCACGGGATCGTCGTAGCGCAGGTTCCAGACAAAGCGGTTCATGCCCTGCTGCGCGGGCAGCGTGTCGGTGGGATGGACCTGATCCGGCCACTCCGGCGGTTGCTCGGCCTTCTTCGACTTTTCGCTGCTGAGATGGCGCACCTCGCCGCCCTTGGCATCGAGGATGTCGATGGTCAGGGTGCCGCCGGTCTGCGCGGGCAGATAGTAGTCGACAAGCACACCGGATGGCGGGTTCTGGCCCACCGGCGGACGAGTGTCCACTTCGTCGGGATAGTAGAGGCGATAGCCGGTCTGCGGAGCATAGAGAAACGCGCTGGTCGCCGCCGAGGCCTGCGCGACCTGGCGCAGCGGCGTGATATCGTCGAGAATCCAGAACGAACGGCCATGGGTGGCGACGACGAGATCGTCGCCCTTGACCACCAGGTCGTGGACCGGCGAGCGCGGCAGGTTGATCTGCAGGCTTTGCCAATGTCCGCCGTCGTCGAAGGAGACGAACACGCCGGTCTCCGTGGCGGCATAGAGCAGGCCGCGCTTGACTGTGTCCTCGCGCACGGCATGGACGAAGGCGCCTTCGGGAAGGCCGGCATCAATGTGGGCCCATGTCTTGCCGCCGTCAGTCGTCTTGAAGGCGTGAGGCTTGATGTCGTCGAGCTTGTGACGATCCACCGCGACATAGGCGGTGTTGGCGTCATAGCGCGAGGGCTCGATCATGCTGACCGTGCCCCATTGCGGCATGTCGTGCGGCGTCACGTTCGACCAGGCACCGCCGCCGTTCCGCGTGAGCTGGACGAGCCCGTCATCGGTGCCGACCCAGATCATGCCCTTCTTCAGCGGCGACTCCGCGATGGCGAAGATCGTGTCGTAGTATTCGACGCTGGTGATGTCCTTGGTGATGGGGCCGCCCGAAGCTTCCTGCTTGGATTTGTCGTTGCGGGTGAGATCGCCGCTGATCGGTGTCCAGCTGCTGCCGTCATTGGTGGTTTTGTAGAGCCTCTCCATGCCGAAATAGAGCGTGTCGGGACTGAACGGCGACATGGCGAGCGGCGAGGTCCAGTTGAAGCGGTGCTCCAGGCCCTTCGCCGCGTGGCCGGACACGTCGATGGGCCAAACCGAGATCACACGGTCCTGGCGCGTGTGCCGGTCGAAGCGGACGATGAAGTTCTCCGAGGTCGAATAAATGATCTGCGGATCGCGCGGATCGGCGATGACGAAGCCGCATTCGCCGCCGCCGGCGTTGAACCAGTCTTTTTCGGTGATCGCGCCTTCGTCGTCGCGGCTGGCGATCGCCAGGTTCGAATTGTCCTGCTGCGCGCCATAGACGTAATAGGGAAACTGATTGTCGACGGCAACGTGATAGAATTGCGCCGTCGGCTGATTGTTCTGCGTGGTCCAGTTCTTGCCGCCGTCGAAGCTGATGGTGGCGCCGCCGTCGCTGGAATCGATGATGCGGTCGGGATTGGCCGGATCGATCCAGAGCCCGTGATGATCGCCGTGCCGCGCGGAGAGAAGTTCGAAGCTCTTGCCGCCGTCGGTCGAGCGGAAAAGCCCGGTGTTTTCCGCATAGATCGTGTCGGCGCGCCTGGGATCGGCCAGGATCGTCGAAAAATACCAGGCGCGCTGGCTCAAGCGGCCATCGTCGTTGATGCGCCGCCAATGCGTTCCGCCGTCGTCCGAACGGAACAGGCCGCCCTGCGCCGCCTCGATCATCGCGTAGACGCGGTTGGAGTCCGCGCCGGATACCGAGACGTGGATGCGGCCCAGGATTCCGCCAGGCAAGCCGTTGCCGGAAAGCCGGGTCCACGTCACGCCGCCGTCGCCGGAGCGATAGAGTCCGCTGCCCGGCCCGCCGCTGGAGAAATTCCACGGCTGCCTGCGTGCCTGCCACAGCGCGGCATAGACGATCTTCGAATTGTGCGGATCGAAGCTCACGTCGATCGCGCCGGTCTGGTCGTCCTTGTAGAGGACTTTCACCCAGGTCTTGCCGCCGTCGGTGGTGCGGAACACGCCGCGCTCCGCGTTGGGTCCGAAGGCATGGCCAAGCGCCGCGACGAGCACGATGTCCGGATTGTTCGGGTCGACGATCAGCGCTCCGATCTGCCGGGAGTCCTTGAGGCCGACATTTGTCCACGTCTTGCCGCCGTCACTCGTCCTGTAGACGCCATCACCGTAAGTGATGTCGCCGCGCGGGGCGGCCTCGCCGGTGCCCACATAAAGGATGTTCCGGTTCGAGGGGGCGACCGCGATCGCGCCGACCGAGGAGATCGGCGTGTGGTCCGTCAAGCTCTGCCAGGTGGCGCCCGCGTCGGTCGTCTTCCAAACGCCGCCGGCGACCGCGCCGAAATAGAAGGTATAGGCGTCTCCGGCGATGCCGGTGACGGCGAGCGCGCGCCCGCCGCGATAGGGCCCGATACCGCGCCATTGAAGTGCCTTGAAAAGGCTGGCGTTGACGGGAAACGCCGCTTGACCGGCTGAGGACACCGGTGGCGCCTTGGCGCCAGGGCCAGCGGCGGCCTGCGCGATGAGCATCGAAACACCCAGTACGGCGAGCGCAAAGGCAGCGACCTTGAGGCGGTCCAGCGGCTTGGTTTTCATGGATTCCCCCAATTCCGATCGCAGGTGCTTCTCGATGCCCCTGCTTGGCACCGGTCCGTATACCACATCTACCGCCGCGCATGCCTGCCACACCGGCAACGCAGGCTGTCGGTCCTCGTATTTTGAACTAGCATTGACCGCGCCGGGTGCATCGGAGACCCTGCCGGTTGAGCGGCCGCATCATGCCGAGGGGGAAACACAGTGAGCTTGCGAACCATCGCGATTGCTTCGCCGATCCTGATGCTGGCCGTTTCTTCGGCAGCCCAGGCCCAGACCGCCGACGAGCTTGTCGCCAAGAACTTGGCGGCACGCGGCGGCGCCGAAAAGCTCGCCGCGATCACGTCCTATGTCACCAAGGGGGAACTGCGATTCCCGGGCGACTTCAAGCTCGCCTACACCGAGAGGCGGCAGCGCCTGGATCCACACACCGATACATGTGCGGTGCGCGTCGACGCCTCGATCCAGGGACTCACCGTCGTTCAAGCTTATGACGGAAAAAACGGCTGGCGCATCAATCCATTCGAGGGCCGCAAGGATGCCGAGCGCATGGGCGCCGATGAGGCACGGGCATTGTCCGATGAAGCGCTGATCGATGGGGCGCTGCTCGCGGCTTCCGCCAAGGGTTCGAAGGTCGATTATCTGGGCCGCGAGGATGTCGACGGAACGCTGAGCTACAAGCTTCGCGTCTCGGAAAGCGACGGCACGGTCTTCACCTATTTCCTCGACCCCGACGTGTTCCTGGAGATCAAGGTCATCGAACGGCGAACCATACGCGGCGCCGAACAGGAGACCGAGACGGACTTTGGCGACTACGAACGGGTGGCCGGGGTCTATTTCCCGTTTTCGATCTCTTCGGGCCCGCGCAATTCCGCCGACGCGGACAAGCAGACGATCACCATCGCGTCCGGCGAGGCGAACCTCGCCGTCCCGGCCGATGCCTTCGCCATGCCGGCCCAGCCGGCCGCCGCTTCCCAATCCAAATGAAACCGCCATCAACGGTGGAGACCAACTTGCGCCGACATCTCTTCCTGACGCTGCTCGCGGTCGCGTCCTGCGTCGCGGCACCCTGTGCCGCTCAAGGCGTGGACAGCGCCACCATATCCGGATTGGGCGCGCGCAATATCGGCTCCGCGGCGATGAGCGGCCGCATATCGGCCGTCGCCGCGAGGCAGGAAGCCGACGGCAAGGTCACGCTTTTCGTCGGCGCGGCCTCGGGCGGTGTCTGGAAATCGCAGGACGGCGGCACCAGCTTCAAGCCGGTTTTCGATCGCGAGCCCGTGCAGTCGATCGGCGCGATCGCGCTGGATCCGACGAATCCGAAAGTCGTGTGGGTCGGCACCGGCGAGAGCTGGACGCGCAATTCCGTCTCCATCGGCGACGGCATCTACAAATCGACCGACGGCGGCGAGACCTGGACCAATATGGGGTTGCCGGATTCGGAGCGGATCACGCGCATCGTCGTCGACCCCAAGGACGGCAACACCGTCTATGCCTGCGTGCCGGGCAAGCTCTGGAGCGACAGTGCCGAGCGCGGACTTTACAAGACGGCCGATGGCGGCCAGACGTGGTCGCTGATCCTGAAGGGTGAGAATCTCTCCACCGGCTGCTCGTCGGTCACGCTCAATCCGCGCAAGTCCGGCGAACTTCTCGCCGGCATGTGGGACTTCCGCCGCAAAGGCTGGACGTTCCGCTCCGGCGGCGACGGACCGGACGCGAAATCGGGCAGCGGCCTGTTCCAATCGAAGGACGGCGGCGCGACATGGACGGCGCTGACGGCCGCGACGAATAAGGGACTGCCCGCGACGCCATGGGGCAGGGTCGAAGTCGTCTATGCGCCCTCCGACGCGAAGCGCGTCTATGCCTTCATCGAGAACGTGCGCTCGGCGCTTTTCGTCTCCAATGACGGCGGCGCGACCTGGGAAGAGCGCGACCGCAGCCGCAACATGGTCTGGCGTCCGTTCTATTTCTCGCGCCTGGTGGTCGATCCGACCAATCCCGACCGCCTGTTCAAGGCCAATCTCGGGCTCATCGCGTCGGAGGATGGCGGCAAGAGTTTCTCCGACGCAAGCGGCGGCAGCCACGGCGACTGGCACGACGTCTGGATCAACCCGTCCAATCCCAAACAGGTCATCGGCGGAGACGACGGCGGCCTTTGGATCTCCTATGACGGCGGCGTGAAGTGGTGGAAGGGAGAGAACCTTCCCATCAGCCAGTTCTATCATGTCAGCGTCGACGACAAGGACCCCTATCAGGTCTATGGCGGCCTGCAGGACAACTCGGTGTGGGTGGGCGACAGCGCCTACCCCGGCGGCATCACCAACAGCCGCTGGGAAAATATCGACGGCGGCGACGGCTTTTTCGCGTTTTCCGATCCGGCCGATCCGAATTTCGTCTATGCGGAGTCGCAAGGAGGCTATGCCGCGCGGGTCAACCGCAAGACGCTCGAAGGGCGCGATATCCAGCCCAAGGCGAACTACCGCGAAAAGCTGCGCTTCAACTGGAACACGCCGATCGCGCTTTCGCCCAACGAGAAAGGCACGATCTATATCGGTGCGCAGGTTCTGTTCCGCTCGCGCGATCACGGAATGACCTGGGACCGCATCTCTCCCGACCTCACGACCAACGATCCGCAAATGCAGAAGCAGGAGCAGTCCGGAGGCATCACGGTCGACAACTCCGCCGCGGAGATGCACACGACGATCTATTCGATCTCCGAAAGCCCCAAAGACAAGAACGTGATCTGGGTCGGGACCGACGATGGGAACATCCAGGTGACGCGCGACGCGGGCAAGACCTGGACCAATACGGTTGCCCATGTTCCGAACCTGCCGCAAGGCAACTGGATCAGCTGGGTCGAGGCCAGCCGCTACGATCCGGCGACGGCCTATGCCACCGTCGACCGGCATAGTTTCGGCGACATGGCGCCTTACGTCTTCCGCACCAGGGATTTCGGCAAGACCTGGACGCCCTTGATCGGTCCGGCGACGCAAGGCGTGCGCGGCTTCGCGCATGTTGTGAAGGAAGATCCCAGGGCCGCCAACATCCTCTATGTCGGAACGGAATTCGGGCTGTTCGTCTCAGTGGATGCGGGCGCGAGCTGGGCGGCCTTCTCGCCCAACAATTTTCCCCATGTCGCCGTGCGCGATCTCGCCTTCCAGACCCGCGACGACGATCTGGTGATCGCCACGCATGGCCGCGGCATCTGGATCGCCGACGACATCTCGCCGTTGCGCGCCATGCATCCGGCGACGCTCTCTTCCGAGGCGACGCTGATCCCCGGCCGGCCCGTTCAGCAGCGCATCGAGGGCAATGGCGGCTGGGCCAATGGCGATGCCGCCTATTCGGGGCAGAACCCCTCGGACGGCGTGGTGATCACCTACTACCAGAAAGCCCGTCAGGTGATCGGCCGCCTGAAGCTCGAAATCCTCGATGGCTCGGGCAAGATCATCGCCACGCTTCCGGCTTCCAACCGCAAGGGCATCAACCGCGCGGTATGGTCGATGCGCGATGACCCGCCGCAGACGCCGCCCGGCGCGACACTGGTTTTCAACGCCACGCGCGGACCGCGCGTTCCGCCCGGTGCCTATACCGTTCGCCTCTCGAAAGGTGGCAACGTCTACGCCATGCCGCTCGTCATCGGCCTCGACCGGCGTGCGACGTTCACCGTGGCGGATCGCAAGCTGCAATATGACGCCGCAAGACGCGTGTCCGGCCTGTTCGGTCGCATGAGCGGCTTGGCGGCGAAGATCGTCGAGGTGCGCGAGGGCGCCATGGCGCGGGCGCAAGGCCTGCCGAAGGGCGACGGGCTGCGTCACGATCTGGACGGCCTGGCGGACGACGCGACTGCGCTGCGCAAGGAAATCGTCGCGACGACGGAAGGCGGTGCCATCACCGGCGAAGAACGGCTGCGCGAGCACATGGACTTCGTCTACGGGGCCATCATGTCGGTCGAGGATCGCCCCACGCCCTATCAAATGGCCCGCGTCGACGTCTTGGAGCACGAACTCAAGGACGTCGAAGCAGAATTCGACACGTTCGCGAAGACCAAGCTGGCGGCGGCGAATTCGCAGCTCAAGGCGAAGGGCCTCGAGGAAATCGTCGTGCGCGATCCGCAACTGGCGGCGGCCGAAGGCGGCGGTGCGGCCAAAGAGGTGGCAGCGGGCTTGATCGGGCTGCACGCTTTCCAGCTCGATGCCGCCAGCTCGAATACGCGCGAGGAACGCGACTGATGAGAAACTGTGTGCGTCTTCAAGCCGCCCTGTCGGGCGCGGTGCTTGCGCTTGGTCTGTCGCCACAGGCCGAGGCCGACCAGGCGAGCGACCGGATCGAGCAGGTTGTCGTCACGGCGACCAAGATCCCCGAGCCGATCGACGAGGTTCCGGCCGATATTTCGGTGATCACCGGAAACGAGATGCTCGGCCGCGATGCCACGGATCTTCGAACGGCACTCAGTCTCGTGCCGGGCGTCGAAGCGCCGCCCGGCGGTGACGCGGGACCGTCGAGCGCGGTGCCGTCGTTCTGGGGGCTTCACGAATTCGACGCCTTCCTGCTGGTGGTCGACGACGTTCCATGGGGCGGGGCGTTCAATCCGGCGATCTCGACGCTGGATCTGACCGACGTGGAGCGCGTCGAAATCCTCAAAGGTGCGGCCCCCGTCATGTACGGCGCGACGTCCTTCGTCGGCGTCGTCCATGTGCTGCACTATCCGGCCGGCGAGTCCGCCAACGAGGCGGACGCCGCGTTCGGCAGCTTCGGATCCTATCGCGGCTCGGCATCCTTTGCCTTGCCGGCGATGGGAAGCCTCGTTCAATCGCTTGCCGTCAGCGGCGAGAATATCGGCTTCGCGGACAGGCGCGAGGCGATCGACGACGGCAAGCTTCTTTATCGCGCTGCGGTCGGTCTCGGTGGCGGGACGCTGCGCCTCGATGCCGACGTGACGCTGGTTCACGATCTTCCGCCGAGCCCGATCGTGCGCGTCGGGACGGCGCTCAACGACATCACGCCGATCAACGCCAACTATCAGCCGGCCGATTCCCAGATCGCCGAGAACAAATACCATCTGTCGCTCGGCTATACGCTGCCGACTTCCTGGGGTTCCTGGGATTCGGTCGTTTCCTTCGCGCATTCCGACATCCGCGACGTGCGCGGGTTCCTGCGGCCCGATCTGATCGACGACGGCTCGCCGAACGCGGATTCCCAGAACCAGTACCGCCTCATCAACGATCTCTACGCCGACAGCCACCTTGCGAGCGATCTGGGCGGCGGCGCGACGCTGCTCGTCGGTGCCGATCTGCTTTACGGCATAGGCCGGCAGCGAAGCCTCAACGGCGAGTACTATGTTCCGCTGAACGGGCTCACCATCGCACCGCCAACCACCAGCCTGCATGTCGACGAGATCAACAGCGTTGCGGATCGAAGGGTCTTCGCGGGGCAATATGCGCAGGTCGACTGGAAGCCCGACGATCGCTGGGATGTGGTTGCCGGCCTCAGGCTGAACGAAACCGACGAGCACAAGGACTCGGCGCATATCGACGGCTTCGACCACACGCTGGACGAGTTCGACACGGCATCACGCAACGTCGTGCGGCTTTCGGAGACGCTGGGTGCGAGCTATCGGCTGTGGGGCCAGGGCAGCGACGGCGCCGTGCTGTATGCCGACTACCGCGATGCCTTCAAGCCCGCGGCGATCGATTTCGGTCCCGACAACACGCCCGATATCCTGCAGCCCGAGACGGCGCAAAGCTACGAAGCCGGCTTGAAAGGCGAAGCCGCGGGCGGGCGCCTGTCCTACGAGGCGGAGCTGTTCCTGCAGGATTTCGCCAACCTCGTCGTGCCCAATCCGGTCACCGGCGAACTCGAGAACGCAGCCAAGGAGCGCCTGCAGGGCGCGGAAATCGAAACCCGCTATGCCGTGATGCCGGATTTCGCGCTTGCCGCGAACCTCGCCTACCACGACGCGCGCTTCACGCGGTTCACCACGGTCGACGATTCGGGAAATCCGGTGAACGTCGACGGCAACGAACTCACCCTGTCGCCGCGCGTTCTGGCTTCCGCAGGGCTGCTTTACGTGCCGACCCAGGGCCTCAATGCCACACTCGTCGCCACTTATGTCGGCCATCGCTGGCTGAACGAGGAGAACACGGCGCCGGATTCGGCCTATGTCACGCTCGACGCGACACTGGGGTACCGCATGGGACGCTACGGAGTGACGCTATCGGGCAGCAACCTCACCGACCAGCGCCCACCGGTTTCGGCGAGCGAGTTCGGGAGCCAGTCGTTCTACCTGCTGCCGGCACGCACGCTCTGGATAAAGGTTGACGCCTCGCTCTGAGAGGTTAGCTTCGCCGCGGAAATCCGGATCGAGGCCAAGAAGGATGCGGCTGAAGCTCATCGGCTGCGCGGCGCTCATGCTTTTTGGAGCAGGCGTCGCGGGCGCGCAAACACAACCCGATCCCGGGCTCTTCAGCGATCTTCACTGGCGCCAGCTGGGCCCGTTCCGCGCGGGCTGGGCGACCGCGGTGGAAGGCGTGGCCACCAAGCCGGACACGTTCTATTTCGGCGCCGCCGGCGGCGGTATCTGGCGAAGCGACGACGCCGGGCGCACCTGGCAGGGCTTGTTCCAGCACGGTCCGGCGGCCTCGATCGGCGCCATCGCCGTGGCGCCGTCGAAACCCAACGTCATCTATATCGGTACCGGCCAGCCCGAGCCGCGTTACGACATCGCCGCCGGGCTGGGCGTATTCAAATCGATGGACGGTGGCGCGCATTGGACCGCGCTCGGTCTGGCCGACACGCGCTATATCGGAAAGATCTGGGTCGATCCGAAGAATGCCGACGTCGTCCTGGTCGGCGCGCAGGGGCATTTCTTCGGCCCCAGCGCCGAGCGCGGCCTGTTCCGCTCCACCGATGGCGGCAAGACCTGGTCGCATGTGCTGAAGATCAACGATTGGACCGGCGTCGTCGACATCGCGAGCGATCCCAAGAATCCGCGACTGCTGTTCGCCTCGGCTTGGGAAGCCCATCAATACCCCTGGCTGAGCTACTTCACGCCGGTCACGGGCGCGGGCAGCGCGATCTACAGATCGAAGGACGGCGGCGCCACCTGGACCAGATTGTCGGGCAATGGATGGCCCAGCTCCGCGCTCGGCCGGATCGGCCTCGGAGTGACGCATACGTCCAAGGGCACGCGGGTCTACGCCGCGGTGGATTCGGACGAAGCCGGCGGTCTCTATCGTTCCGACGACGGCGGCACGCATTGGGCGCGCGTCAACGATTCCAGCGAGTTCAACAGCTGGTATGCGAGCCGGCTCACCGTGTCCCCGAACGATCCCGACGTCGTCTATACGGTCGGGCAGTCGATACGGCGCTGCGCACAGGGCGGAAAGATTTGCGACATCGTGAAGGGCTCACCCGGCGGCGACGACTATCACCACGTCTGGATCAATCCGCTGCATCCCGATCACATGATCACCGGCTCGGACCAGGGGGCGGTGGTGAGCGTGAACGGCGGCCGGACGTGGAGCAGCTGGTACAACCAGCCGACCGGGCAATTCTACCATCTCGCCGCCGACGACCGCTTTCCCTATTGGATCTATTCCGGCCAGCAGGACAGCGGCACCGTCGCCATCGCCAGCCGCAGCGACTATGGCCAGCTCACGTTTCGCGACTGGCATCCGATAGGCGGGGACGAACGCGACTACGATATCCCGGACCCCGCCGATCCCATGATCGTCTACGGCTCCGGACTGGGCGGCCGCGTGAGCAGATGGGACGGCCGCACGGGGCAGGTCGAAGACGTTTCGCCGTGGATCGAGAGCAATTACGGCAAACGTCCGACGCTCACCAAATATCACTATCTCTGGATGACGCCGCTTGCCGCGTCGAGCACCGGACCGGCGTCGCTCTATCTGGGCGCGCAGGTATTGTTTCGATCGCGCGACCAGGGCCGAAACTGGTCGACCATCAGCGGCGATCTCACCGGCAGGACGGCGGAGGCACGAAACTGCGACGGCGAGGTCTCTCGAGCGGACGCCAAGGTGTGCGGATACGGCTCCATTTCCGCCATCTCGCCTTCGCCGCGTCACGCGGATGAGATCTGGGTCGGAACCGACGACGGCTTGATCCAACTCACGCATGACGGCGGAGCGCATTGGGACAATGTGGCACCGGCCCGCATACCGCTCTGGGCCAAGGTTCAATCGCTCGACGTCTCCACGCTCGCCGACGGCGTCGCCTATGCGGCGATCGACGCGCACCGCATCGACGATTTCCAGCCGTATGTCCTGCGCACGGGCGACTACGGTCAGACCTGGAAGGAGATCGACGCGAGCCTGCCGCGCGATCATTTCGTCGGCGTCGTGCGCGCCGATCCGGTGAAGCAAGGTCTGCTCTATGCCGGAACCGATGAGGGCGTCTTCGTATCGTTCGACGACGGTGCGCGATGGATGCCGTTGCAGCAGAACCTGCCGACGGCCTGGATCACCGATCTTCTGGTGCATGGCGACGACTTGATCGCCGCCACCCAGGGCCGGGCCATCTGGGTGCTGGACGATCTGGAGCCTTTGCGGGAAATCGCCGGCGGCGTGGCGCAAGAACCGCTGCATCTTTTCACTCCGGCGCGTGCGTTCCGCGTTCACCCCGACAACAACAGGGACACGCCGCTGCCGCCGGAAACGCCGGCCGGCGAGAATCCGCCGGCGGGAGCCGTTGTCGATTACTGGCTCGGCGCCGGCACGAACGGTCCGGTGACGCTTCAGATCCTGGACGCAGGCGGCAACGTCGTGCGCCGCTTCTCAAGCGCCGAGCCCGCTCAGACGCCCAAGGCGGAGCGCTATTTCGCCAAGACATGGACGCGCAAGCCACAGGTGCTTCCCGCCGCGCCCGGCATGCATCGTTTCATTTGGGATCTGCGCTACGAAAGACCCGACGCGGCCGAATACAGCTACAGCATTGCAGCGGCCTGGGGCCGCGGGACACCGATCGAGCCCGAGGGGCCCTTTGTACTGCCGGGAGTCTATACGGTCGTGCTGGAGGCGAACGCTCAACGTCGCACCGCAATGCTTTCGGTCGTGGAAGATCCGCGGGTGACCGCCAGCGCCGCCGATCTCGCGGCTTCTCTGGCAATGTCGCAGAAGATCGATGCCGCACTGGCCGAGGCCAGCGATCTCTACAGAGAACAGGCGGCATTGCGTAAGCTGCTGGACGCGCGGTTTCCAAAAGCGGCGGGCAAGGCGGAAGCCACGATACGCACTTTGGTCGACCGCCTTCGCGCGAAGCCTGCGCCGGGCGCCGCGACGTTTGAAAGCCTGGCTCGATCGCTCGTCGGCATCGAGCGTGCCCTGGAATCCGTGGACGGCGCTCCAACGCCGGTGCAGCAGCAATTCGTCGCCGAGATCATGTCGAAGCTCGAAACGGCGAAACGCGAATGGACCGCGACAAAGGCCGGCACTTTTGCGGAACTGAATGCCGCGCTCATGGCGATGGGAGAAAAGCCGGTCGAGGTGACCGAAGCGGATAAGCGCAAGATCGAGGAGCCGGATCCGGGTCAGGATCTTCCATGAAGGGAGAGCGGGAGAAGCCGCAGCCTGGATGCCCAGCGCGAGGCACGCGAAGCCTCCGTCGTGGGCCGGAAGACCGAGGGCTGGATCGCGTCGCGCGAGAACTTCGATGACGGCAGGTTTTTCGAGCGGGACGCTGGAGCGCCCCGCTCTGCAACGGCTGCTGAAGGAAATCGAAGCCGGCAAAGCCGATGTCGTGGTCGTCGACCGGCTCAGCCGTGGTGGTTGGCGGCACCCGGCATGACCCTGAGTTCCCTGACCAGAGGTTCGCTTGTGCTGTCTTTCCTTGGAGTAGCGGTCACCTACTGAATCATGACCGGCACTTGCATCGTGACCTTGCCGCCGTTGAGCGTCAGCGTGCCGGTCAGCGTTGCCGGCCCCGGAGAGCTGGGAATGGTTTTGGAGCTCGTCACTGCATAGGCCCAGTTCGTCGGCGACGAGCAATCGAACGTGTCGGCGATGACGCCGGAATCGAGGGTCACGTTCTTGCTGCCCTGCTTCTGGGTCAGCTTGTAGGTGGCCTTGCAGGTCCCGGTGTAGTCGAGGCTCTGAAAGGTCATCTGGTAGGTGTAGGAATTGCCGCTTTGGAGCAGCGCCTTGGGGGTGGCGATATCCCAGTTGTGCACGCCGGCGCCGGGAACCCCGTCCAAGGTGGGGACCGCACCGTTCGGATCGGTCAGCCCGGCGGAGAAGCTCGTTACCACAACCCCTTGTTCGCCATTGCCTTTTTGGGGTTCGAAGGCAAGCGCGCCGGAAGCGGTCATCATGATCGCGGCTCCGATGGCTATGACGCTTAATTTCATGGATTATTCTCCGCTGGTTGTTCCCGACGCTTGTCGCCGCGCCCGGTGAGAAACTGCGAAACTGCAGCCCCACCGATCCTCTTGCGTGACCGGCGGATTGTCGTGAACGGGGCGCTGTCGGGTAAACGGACGTGTCGGGACAGGACGGGACAAGTCGGGACAAACCCAAGGATTCCGACCCTTCGGCGCCGGGGCGAAGGCTCGACAGCTGGAAGGAAATCGCGGTCTTCCTCGGCCGAACCGAGCGGACCGCAAAACGCTGGGAAGCAACTCAAGGCCTTCCCATCCGCCGCGTCCCCAGCAGCGGCCGCGGCAGCGTCTTCGCCTACGAGCATGAGCTGCGCAACTGGCTCGACGGAGTCGAAGCCAAAGGCCCCGCATCCGCCGGAAGCTTGGAAAAAGCGGCCATAGACAAGCGGCGGCTTCTGATGATGTTCGCGACGGTCCTCATTTTGCTGCTGGCGACGTCGATTTTCTTCTTTGGCCGCAAAGACGGGCGCACGGAAGAGCTAGGCACGAAGGACCCGGTCGCGACCGACCACTACCGCTCCGGTCAGCATGAATGGCAAACGCGTACGCCGACCGGACTGAGGCAGGCAATAAACGACTTTCAGGCAGCTATCGCCCGGGATCCCCACTTTGCAAAAGCCTATCTTGGGCTGGCAAACGCATACATCCTGGCTCGCGAATTCGACATGATGCCGGCGAAGACGGCCTATTCCAAAGCAGGAGACGCGGTCGCGCAGGCGCTCAAGCTGGACCCGCAACTGAGCGGAGCTCACGCCGCGCTCGCTTTCGTGGATTTCTACGGCGACCACAACGCCGCCGATGCCAAGCGCGAGTTCGCCGCCGCCATCTCATTGAACCCGCGCGACCCGATCGCGCGTCACTGGTACGCCACGTTTCTGATGACAATCGGAGATTTCAAGACCGCGCGCGAAGAAATCGAAGCCGCCGAGAATCTCGATTCGGAATCCACGGCCATAGTGGCGGACAAGGCGCTGATCATGTTTTACGAAGGCCGCACGAAGGATGCCGCTCAAATCCTCCAGCAGATAGAAGGCGACCAGCCCTCGTTCGCCTCGGCACATTCCTATTTGGCGTATACGGACCTGGTTGGAGGTGACGACCGGGGGTATCTGCGCGAACTGAAGCAGTTCGCTGTCTCTCGCAAAGACTCCGAGACGGCGTCCCTGGCTGCGCTCGGCGCCGATGGATTGCGGTTGGGTGGGCATTTCGGGATGCTTCGAGCCCTTCTGACGGCGCGCTTGGCGCGGTTCTCAAAGGGTGAAGGGGCGGCCTACGACATTGGGCAGCTATACGCCCTCCTCGGCGATCCGGTACAGGCGTTGCGGTTCCTGCAAATCAGCATGGCTCGCTCGGAGCCTGAGATTATCGGCTTGAAAATCGACGTGCTTTTTCACGCTCTGCGAGACAGACCCGATTTCAAGCGGCTTCTTTCGGAAATCGGTCTCTCCGGCAGCCAGTAGAAAGGCGGGGGCTGAAGCGGGAAAGCTGGCGCAGGGGGCAGTCTGGGGAGGCTGTGCTCCGCCCGCCAAGGCCGCGATGGAGACTGACGGATGCGTTACTTTCGCAGGAGCTTCATGAAGCTCCGCTTGGCCTTGTGCCGGAGCGCGAGATCGTCCAGCCAAAGGGCATGAGCGTCCATTTCGCCGAGCCTTGCGCGCAGTTCACGGATGCGTTCGATGAACTTGCAGGCTTCCTGGTAGTTCCTCTGACCTCCGGAACACACGATGTCCTCGATATGGTCCGCGTAGACGGTCCATGCCCGCGCCGGATGGCTCTCCTCGCTCGCTTCCGCCAGCCCCATCCGCTCGTGCGCGCGGACATCGTGCTTTGCCGCCACTTTCCAAGCGTCGTCGAATAGCTCCTCGACAACGAGCAGACGAATAAGGACATCCGGCAGGGACGCCCAGCGCGGCGCCGATCGCGACTTGGGCTCTGTGAGTTGTACCTTGAGGAACGCCACGGCACGGTCCCGCACTAAGCTTCCGCCGCCCAGAACGGCCTTCATCTGCTTGTAGAAATCGATGCTGGGAGCGCGTTCGAATTCGCACCAAAGCAAGTTTTCCGCATCGGCCGAGCGTCCCAACCGCTCATAGAGTTCGCCGGTGAAGACGATCAGTCGCGAGTTCGGGTTGTCCTCAAACTGCCATAGACCCTCTTCGGCCCATTTGAGCGCGTCGGCGTCGCGTCCGTATGTGGCACACAACTGGGCAATACCTAGATAGTCATGAGCGCTCGACAGACCCTTCTTGCGAATCTCAATGCGTGCATCAACGTCGCCGTCGCGCTCGGCGAAGCTCTCGAGGATCGAAGCGAGACGGAAGCGAAGACCGTAACGGTCTTCGTCGCGACTGCGCGGATGCAGCGGCCCCAGTTTCTTCCATGCTTCAGCAGCCAGGCGCCGATATTCGGCAAGACCGGCGTCGCCCAGGACGGCGGCATAGGTTTCGCTCGCGCCATGAAAGAAATCCCATTCGGAATCGACTTCGCGGGCATAGAGAATCCGGGCGAGCTCGACGGGCTCGGGCTTCGCTGCGACGCACGCCTTGAGATGAATGTCGCCGGCGCGGGCAACCAATTCTCCACCCTGCCCGTCCGAATCGTCGATTTCACCAAGGGCGGTTTCCATCTCATCGAAGAAATCATCCAGTAGTGGCAGGACGAGGGCGGCTCGGCCATGGGCGACGAGGCTCTCGATGCGTTCGAGCACGGACTCGATTCCGGACGCCCAACCGCCCACCTCAGCGTAGTCCACAAGTCCGTGTGTCGACACCGCATCGGCGATCGCGCCGCGCAGGCGCGACAGAATCGTCTTGTCGTCCTCGCCTGCGATCGCAGCCGCGAGTTCGAGATCGCAAAAGAGCGCGTCATTGCGCTCCGCAAGCGTCATGAGCTTTTCGACAAGCGCTTCGACTCCCTGTGCGCGCAGATGATCGCGGATGCGCGTGAAGCGGCTGCGCGCCTCTTCCATTCCTTCGCCGTTCAAGGCGTTGACCGCCAAAGCTGTCGCGACCAGATGCTTGCAGAAACCGCGATCGGCAAAAGCCGGGCAAGAGCATTCGCCCGCGAACTGCTTGCCACCGCCTTCGAGCCTTACGCGATAGACCTCCGTGCCGAGAACACGTGCAACGATTAGCGTCGCCTCGACCGCCACGAGTTCGACCTTCCCGTCGTCACGGTAGGCTTGGCCGCGCGCGAAAATATGATCGCCTGCCCTATGGCGCAGCGCGGCCACGTCGAAACGTTCCTGACGTTTTCTCTGCACCAACCCTCCTGCAGAGTCTTTTTGCCACAAGTCGGGAGTTATCTCTCCTCGTTGACTCAAATACAGGTTTCCCATATATTATGGAATACATGAGTTATATGGATTTCAGATGACAACGACTAGCGCCAGTGATTTTCAAAAACGGCTGGGAGAATTCACGGACCTCGCGCGGCGCGAGCCCGTCATAATCACCCGCCATGGCCGCCCGTCGTTGGTGCTGCTGGCTGCCGAAGACTATGAGCGTCTGAAAGTGATCGAGGAACGCTCGACAAGGGCGATCAGGACCACCGACCTTCCGACCGAAACGATCGACGCGATGAAGACCGCCGATCTCTCCCATCTGCCGTCCGAGTGATTCCGGCATATGGCCAAGGGCGAAGCGCCAAAGGTCGGCCAGATCGCTCGGCATCATTTTCTTTGGTCGGATGAAAAAGCCAGCGGACGAACCGACGGTGCGAAAGCTCGTCCCTGCATCATTATCGCTGTTGAAACACGTTCAAGCGGTGAGCCTCCACGCGTAACTGTGCTCCCCGTCACAAGCCAAGCTCCACGGCCGGATGCAGCAGCCATTGCAGTGCCTGAGGCGCTCAAGGCACGCATCCATCTCGATCCTGGTCGTCCCGCTTGGGTCGTGATCGACCAAGCCAATGTCTTCACTTGGCCCGGCTTCGACCTCGTGCCCGCATCGAACGGCAGCTTCATTCGCGGAGTGATTACATCCGGCTTCTTTCAGCAAATCGCCACTGCTGTGATCGCCATCCACGCGCGCGGTCGCTTGCGGCGAACAGATCGCGACGACTCTTGATCGCCTCCAAGACGGCGCGGAACGCCGGGCTTTCCGGCGAGCGGTCGCGATACGGGATAGAGAGCAGGACAGTCTGGCGCAGGGGGCAGTCTTAGGAAAATAGGCTTCGCTCGCCTAGGCGCGGCGGCGAGACTGATTGTAAGTCATTTTTTAGCAGCTTCGTGAGTTCCGCTTGGCGCGGCAGAACCTGGGCGCCATGCGCTCTTGAAGGATGGATTTTACTGATTGTCGGCCCGCACGATCACGTGCAATCGATCGCTCGATGCGCCGAGGCGGCACGCGATTTCGGCTTGTCCCGGCCTGAGACCATGGAGCCGTCCATCGGGCGCTATATAGACAGTGGGAGCGCCGGCGTGGTCCTGGACCCGGCACCGCACCGCGTCCGGGCTCAAGAAGACCCGGCCGACCGGTGCGGGATAGACCGCTTCCGGACGCAGCGTTGCGGCATTCGTGTCGTCGCTTAGGATCAGCACCAAATCGGGCGTGGTGTTCGCCTTGAATTGAAGAGGCGCGGTCTTGGGCAACGCGACGTGGAGCTGCACCGCTTGCGACGCCACGGCGCCGTTGAAGCGCGCTCCGACCCCGATGGTCACTTCTCCCGGAAGCAGTGGTGTGACCATGACATAGGACGTGTCGCCGTCGACGCGCGCGGGCTTGACAGGCTTGGCCCTGATCGTTCCGGCATCGCTTTGCTGGAACAGCGTCAAATTCGGCGCGGCACCCCCGATCAGGGAGTGCACGGCAATCTCGACAGGCTTGCCCAACTCCGCGGATGACGGAGCCGTGAGCCGGATTCCGTCGATCGGTTTGACGTCCATTGCGACAGCGGGGGCCGGCTCCCGCCGGGCAGGCCCGCCGGAGAAGCACGCGCCCGTTCCCGTCGTCCCGGTCCAGCAGGCAGCGATCTCGTCGGTGCCGAGATCGTCCAGGACGCTGTCGTCGTCGAGCGAGCCGAAGGAAAGCAGGTTCAGAAGGCTGCCGACAAGATAGGTGTGCGAAAGATTGGGCAGCGTCACGACGTGCCCTTGCGGCGCGCCCGCGGTCTGGCTGTCCAGAGCGACGATCGCGTCGTTTGGCTGGTTGTCCAAAACCGAATCGACTGTCGGAACGCCGTTGCCGAAGGGGTTTTTGTAGAGCGCTGCGATCAATGTATCGACGCCGGCCGCAAGCGCGCTGTTCTTGGGCGCCAGCGACGAGATCGCCAGCCACTGGATATTGGGGATATTGGGGCCCGACAAATTCGGGTTCGTGAGGTTCGGGCTGCCGGGCTCCAGCGCGAAGACGGCACCGCTCTTAAGCGGCAGGCCCGGCCCATAGAGCGGATAGCCGAGGCCGTCGAAGCATTTCGCGACGTCCGAAGAGCCGCATGCCAGTTCCCACACCGCGCCGGGGGTCGTGAAAAGAGAGGCTTTGCGCGTGTCGTTGCGATGTCCGATCAGGAAATTCGCCAGCAGCGATCCGGTCTCTGGCGCGTTGAGCGTCGTCACTGTGTGGAACTGACCCTGCATCCGATTGCGCAAGGACGCGTATCCCTTCTGCGAAGCATAGTTCCGCACGACGAGGCCGCCCATGCTGTGCGCGACGATGTCCACCCGCCCGGCCACGACGCGATCGCCGTCGAGCGTCGCAAGCATCGAATTGATTTCGCTCTCAAGCGCATTGCGCGAGGTGACCTCACAAGGGTGCTTCCCGTCGGTCAGCGGATCCTGTTTGGCGTCGAAGGCGAGATATTTCGAATAGCAAAGCGGCGCGACGTATTGCTGATACCAGCGCCCCGTACCGTCCAGATACGACTGCATGCCGGAAAGACTGGTCGCGTCTCCCCACAGGCCGTGAACGAGTACGACCGGCGGCAGGATCAGATTGACGGATGCGCCGGCTTGCTGGGTTCCGTCCTGGGTCGCGACGATGCCGGCCGGATAATTTTGCCCCTGCGATGCGGGAGGAACGGCCGGCGCCTGGAAGAGCGCAACCGCGTAGTATGTGCCGCCGATATTCCAAAGGTTCGAGACGGTCAGCGACGCGGTGCCCGACTGCGGCGCCTGACCGAGAAAATCGTCGGCATAGGCCGAAAGCCCGCCGGCATTCTCAGCGGTGATGGTCACCGCGGAATTGGAGTTTGTCGCAACGACGATAATGCCCGCCGCGACGCCATCTTCGGCAAGCGCCGAGGCCTCGTAGTTCGACAGGCTCGGATCGCTCGCCAGGAACGACTTGAGCTGCAAATTTCCCAACTGGTCGGGGCGGATCAGATAAGGATCGAGGACGGTGACCGATACCGCGCCCGCGGGACTTGCGGCAAAGAGAGCAAGGCCCAACGCAAGGATGCAGTGCAGTTTCATGCGACGCACTCCCGCAATTCAAAAAGCCTTTAACACGCCTGCGGAAATGAAATTGTTACGATTTCCTAAGCTTGGCGCGCGCGGCGGAACGCGCTCGACCCGGCGTCGAACGCGCGGAAGGCCTCGGTCGAGGATGCTCGCCGCCCCTGCTGCCGCAAAGCCCGGGCTTCAGGTGATCTATCAGGCGCCGGTTTCCGGCGATCCTCTCATAGCGACCTTCGCAAATTCGGACGGATCGGTGTTCGTCGAGCCCCCCTCGGCTAGAACGGCCGTGGGCAGATCCTCGTGCTGACGCCATCGGGCAAAACCTACAACGCTTCGGCCGTCAAGGCATTCGACTGCGATAGCGATGGCGCTGTACTCAGCGGTGTTTTGGTCGCTGACAAGGCAGGCAATGTCTGTGGGACGACCAACAGCGGCTGCGGCGCCAACGGTAACCCCGATGGCACGATTTTCGAACTCGCAAAGCAAGGCGGCAGTTGGACCTTCCAGACCATGGTGCAAATGCCCGCGAGCATCGCGATGAGTGGTGCATTTGGCACCGGCTATCAAGACATGGCGTTCGACAACCAGGGCAATTTGTACGGCCTCGTCTATCCCACATGCAGCCAGGCCGACGCTCCATGCCGCAATTGGAGTGCTCAGACCTTTAGTCTGCGCGAGGATTTCTGCGCCAAAACTCCTTTTGAGGCGTGTTCGCTCCCTCCGGGGCATTGGCACTCACGAGCGCGGATGCGTTGGAAAGCCTTACAGATCTCCACGAGTCCACTGGAACACGAAAACTCGCCTCACGCGCCTGGATGCCCGGATATTAGGGAAATACGTTGAACAGATCGCTAAGGTCCTGCTGCTTCGATGCGTCACCGAGGAGAGGACTGGCGCCGAATATCTCTTCGATGGTTCGCAAGGTAGAGCCATGTGTGTAGGCGATCGTGTTCGAATAGCCGCCGCCCTTGGCGAAAGGCGAGAGCACGATCATGCCGATGGGGCCGTCGCCCGAATCCGCTTCGTCCCAGGTGATGAACAACGCACCGCCCTCTTGATACGCCTTTGAGGCGAGGATGGCGGGAACGTTCTGCGACAGCCACGTGTCGCCGTGCGCGATTGTGTTGCCCGCGCACGGGTCATGCATGTCGTCGCAAAGGTTGGGTGTTATCCAATTGTACTGGGCGAGCGTATTCTTCTTCAGGTCCTTTGCCAGTTCGGTGTAGGGGCGAAGATGGGCGATGCAGTTGGTGGAGTGCTTGTTGAGGTTTTCCGTGACGTCGTCGAAATAGGCGAAGGGCTCGTGCCTCACGGCATAGAGCGGGTCGCCGTTCTGATCGATGGGGCCGCTGTCTGTCAGCGGGCAGGTTTTCTTGGGCGAGTTCTCCAGATACGCCTTCCAGGAAACACCGGCGGCTTGCAGAAGCGTGACCAGATGGCTGGTCGTGTCCTGCGCGTTCTTGCTGGGCGGGCCATCGTTCAAAATGCCGAAATTCGTCCCCGCTTCCAGCCATAGATAGTTCGGAAGGCTCGGATGGATATGCGGTGGATTGAAATATTGCTCGGCATGCGACGCCATCGGAAGCAGCGTGTTGTTGATGTAGGGAGCGCTCGCATTTCCCTTGATGTCCTTGCTGCCGTCGCCGGTCCAGTTGTGGTTTTCCATCAGGATGATGAACACGGTCTTGATGTTGTGGACGGTGGGAACACGCTTGGTGGTGGGAGCATCGCCGGCCAATGCAGCAGAGTGCGCGAGCGCGCAGAAGAGGACAATCGTTGCGAACGCTGCACCAAAATGCCCGTGTCGCGTCCGCATCGTCAGGCTCCCGGTTCCCCGCCGATATTTCCGATCCGTTGCGCCCGGCAGAAAGATTGAAACGCGCCAACCCGCCGGCTGGACGCTACTGGACTGACACCGAGACCGGCGGTGACGGGATTCCGTTCGCCACCACGACCAGGTTGCTCGCGCCCGTCTCCATTCCGCTTGGAACATCGAAGTTCGTCGAGACGATCTGGCTTCCGGTCGCGACCCCCATCGTGCTGTGATCGTGCGTGCGCGCGTAGAACACATGACCGGTGCCGTTGTTGGTGATGCGGACGAGCGGATAGTTCGTTGATGTCTCCAATTCGTCGCCGAACGCATTGGCCTGCGACAGTCCGTTGAACTGCGTGCCTGAGATCTGATAGCTCGAACCGCGCGTGACGGTTGAGGGCGCCGAGGTGATGGCCGGCTGCCAGGACGCCTGATATGTGCCGGTGGAGCTATAGACTTCCGCGCCGCCGACAAGGACCTGTCCGGTCGGCAGGATCATCAGGCTGTTGCCGCCCCCATTTACCGGCTCGGCCGTGAGGTGGGTGCCGTCGAACTCGTAGAGCGTCCCGCTCGAGCCCTGCACGAGAACGTGTCCGTTCGTCAGCAGCGAAGCGAAATTGTCGCCGGCGTCGTCGTGGTTGGAGAAATCGGGGCCCGCCGCCCAACCGCTGCCGGGCGTATAGATGGCCGTGTGCCCGGCGTTGTCTCCCTGATGCAGGCCGCCGGTCGCGAAGACCGAGCCGTTCGGCATCAGGATCGCGGGTCCCACTTCGCCGGGGGGAAAGTAGCATTTGTTCTTCGGGGGATAGGTCACGCAATCGCAGCAGGGCGGAGCCTGCAGGTTCGCGACCGTGCTGCCCAAACTCGTCCACTTGCCTGTGGCGGGGGAATAGCTTTCCGAATTCGGATTGTCCTTCACGTCGTAGGTGAGGAGCGATCCGTCCGGCATCAGCGTCCATCCCTCTTCCGCGTTGAAGTCTGCCTTGCCTTTCGAGCTGACCTCCGTCCACGTCATGGTCGAGGGGTCGAGCTCCGCCATCTTCTTGTTCAGCTTGTCGCCGAGGAGGAAGTGACCGTCGGGAAGGACGACGGAGGGCGAATCGCCGATATTCTTCCAGCCTTTCGGCGCCTTGACGGCGGTCCATGTGTTTTTGACGGGATCGTAGACGGCGCCCAGATTTGTCAGCGCGAAATTGCCGAAATTGTATTCACCGCCTTCGACGAGCAACCGCCCGTCGGCGAGCACCTGCGAGGCGAACGCGTCGGCTGAATATCCCGATGGAAAGCTGGCAACGGCCGACCAGGTCCCGTTGACATAGCTGCCGGTGATGTCGGGGGTGAGTTTGAACCACTTTTGATCGTTGAAGGATTGCGCCAGAACCGTTCCATCGGTCATTTGAAACGTGAGCTGGGCTCCGCTTGGCGCGGGGTGCTTCAACGCCTGCACGCTTTGGGCATGCGCAAGGCCCGACGTGAGGGCCGCCAACACGGCAACGATCAAAACACGACGCAACATGGATAACTCCTCGGAAAGATGCGTTGCCCAACGAAGAGGCGAGGCTATCAGCATTCCCCAATAAGAAAAGAGCAGGCGGCGCGGGGTGGCCTACGGCCATCCCAGCCGCCACATCGACGAGGTCGGCGCCGAGACCGACGCGCTCGTAGACAGCCGGGCAGGCCACAGCAATACGTCTACCCCAAAGGCGACCGCGAAGCCTTCGCATACGCGCTTCACCGATCACGAGCCCGAACGCGAGTACGTGCCCGAGGCACTGGTCGCGACCTTCGACGGCGGCGTGGCGCTGCGCGGAGTTCAGGCTAGCGCTCGAGATGCGGTTCTAGGAAAGCAGGAAAGGGCGCAGAGAGCAGTTTGGGGAGGGTGTGCGCCCGCCAAGGCCGCGATGAAGACTGGCGGGTGCCTCATCCTCGCAGCAGCCGTATGAAATTCCGGGACATCGGCGCCGAACCTGGGAATTCCCGGCGTCGGGCGCTTGACGGATCGATCTGCAAGCCTTCTCCTTCGCACATGCAGCAAGGGGTGGGACAGCCTGAAATAGCCGGCCGGGCGGCAAGCGGGACATCGACGCCCGCCCCCGGCAACACGCTCTATCCCCATTATGAACTCGGCGCCGCCTATGACGAGATGTTCGCGCCCGACGGCACGGTGCGGGCGCAATATCACGGGCTGAACGGGAGGCTGCAAACCCTTCCCTCCGGCGAACTCATGCGGCGTCAGCATGTTTGCGAACAGAGCTTTCTGCATCAGGGCATCACGTTCACCGTCTATGCGGACGCGCAGGCGACGGAGCGGATCATTCCCACCGACCTTCTGCCGCGTATCGTGGCCGCGGCGGAGTGGGAGCACATAGAGCGCGGACTGAAACAGCGCATCCAGGCGCTCAACCAGTTCCTGCTCGACATCTATACAGACGGCCATGTCTTGAAGGACGGCGTGGTGCCGCGCAAGATGATCCTTGGCTCCAGGCACTATCGCCGCGAGATGCGCGGCGTCGCGGTGCCGCACGGTTCCTATGTGAACGTCTGCGGCACCGATCTGGTGCGGCGCGAGGACGGCGCGTTCGTCGTGCTGGAGGACAATCTGCGCGTGCCCTCCGGCGTCTCCTACATGCTGGCCAATCGCGATGTCGTGCGCCGCGCGTTCCCGAACGTGTTCCGCGCCGCCCGCGTCAGGCCGATCGAGCAATACCCCAACGAGCTCCTCGCCACGCTCAGATCCCTGGCGCCGTTCCAGGAGGATGTGTCGATCGCGGTGCTCACGCCCGGCGTATTCAACGCGGCGTTCTTCGAGCATGCCTTTCTGGCGCGCCAGATGGGCGTGGAGCTGGTGGAGGGTCGCGACCTTCTGGTCAACGACAATGTGGTCTATGCACGCACGACCAGCGGCCTGAAACGCATCGACGTCATCTATCGCCGGATCGACGACGATTTCATCGATTCCCTCATCTTCCGCGAGGATTCGGCGCTCGGCGTGCCGGGCCTGTTCAACGCCTACCGCGCCGGCAATGTGATCCTGGCGAATGCGCTCGGCACCGGCGTCGCCGACGACAAGGCGGTATATGCCTATGTGCCGCGGCTGATCCGCTACTACCTCAACGAAGATCCGATTCTGCCCAACGTCGAGACGTTCCTCTGCCGCGAGGAAAAATCCCTGAACCACGTTCTCGCCAATCTCGACAAGCTGGTCGTCAAGGCGGTGGGCGAATCCGGCGGCTACGGCATGCTGGTCGGCCCGCATGCGAGCGCGAAGGAACGCGCGGAGTTCGCCGAAAAACTCCGCGCCGATCCCGAGAACTATATCGCCCAGCCCACGATCCAGCTCTCGACGGCTCCCACGCTGGTGGACGGCCAGGTGCAGGCTCGTCATGTGGATCTGCGCCCTTTCATCCTTCACGGCGAGGAAACGCGGATCGTTCCCGGCGGACTGACGCGCGTGGCGCTGAAGAAAGGCAGCCTCGTCGTCAATTCCAGCCAGGGCGGCGGCTCGAAAGACACATGGGTGCTCAGCCAATAATGCTCGCGCGCGTCGCAGACTCCCTCTACTGGATGGCGCGTTACGTCGAGCGCGCCGAGCACTCCGCGCGACTGATTGCGGTCAATCTGGAATCCATGATCGAGCAGTCGCCGGAAGACGCGGAAGCCGCGTGGCGGCGCGTCGCGGCCGCGCTCACGGGCGAGGACCTCGCCGGCGCGGACGCATTTGCCGTCACCCAGGCACTCGCCTTCGACCGGACGAATGCCGCGTCGCTGGTGAGTTCGCTTCATCTTGCGCGCGACAACGCACGCCAGGTACGCGAGCAGCTTTCCACCGAAGTTTGGGAGCATCTCAACAAGCTGTATCTCGGCACCCGCGATCCGACCGCGCGGTCGGTGTGGATGCATCAGCCGGCTCTGTTCTTCCGCCAGGCGCTGGAGGATCTCTTCACGCTGGGCGGCGTCACCTACTCCACGCTGCGGCACGGCGAAGGCTGGCGGTTCCTCGAACTCGGTAGGCACATCGAACGGGCGCAGCTCGTGAGCCGGCTTCTCGACATCTATTTCGGCGTCGGATCGCCGAGCCGGCTTCTGCCGCCGCCGAAATATTTCGACTGGCTCGTGCTGCTCAAGTTCTGCACCGCCTTCGAACCCTACTGCAAGGAATACACCGCGGCGCTCAAGCCCGAGACCATCGCCCAATTCCTGTTGTTCGACGCGGAGTTTCCGCATTCGGTGCGGTTTTCGGTGGACCGGGTGGTCGAAGCGCTAGGCCATGTCGCGCCGGGTGCGCCGCCCTCGCGCCGGGCGAATTGCGAAAGGCTGGCGGGCCGCCTGAAGGCCGCGGTCGATTTCGGCCACATCGACGAGCTGACCGGCGGCACCATCGACGCGTTCCTCGTCAACATCACCCGGCAGTGCGAGCAGATCCACGACGCGGTCTACGCGACCTACATCGCTTACGACGCGGAAACGGTGCTCTGACCATGTCCTGCCGCTTCGCCACCCGAGGACGATGATGCACTACTCCATCCGCCACGTGACACGCTTCCGCTACGACGCGCCGGTGCGCGAGAGCGTGATGGAGCTCAGGATGCAACCGCGTTCCGAAGGCCCGCAGGCGCTGCGCAGCTTCCAGATCGCCACCAACCCGCGCGCGCAACTCTATGCCTACACCGATCATCTCGGAAATGCCGTCTATCATTTCAACGTGCTGCGCCGCCACCAGGAACTTCGCATCGAGGTGCAGGCAGTCGTGGAGATGGCCGCATCGCCCGAACCGCCACAGAATGTCGATGAGCTGGAATGGAGCCGCTACAACAATCTCAACCTTTCAGCCGATCATCTGGATCTGATCGACGAGTCCAAATTCGCGCACATGTCCTCTTCCTTGCGCGAATTCATGGCGGCAAAGGGATTGGAAAAGCCGCAAGGCGACACGCTCAGCGCGCTGCGGCATCTGAACAAGACGATCCACGACGCTTTCGAATACGAAGTCGGCATAACCGAAGTGCACTCGCCGATCGAGGATGCGCTGCGGGCGAAGCGCGGCGTCTGTCAGGACTTTGCCCACATCACGATCGCCGCCGCGCGCAGCTGGGGCATTCCCGCGCGCTATGTCTCGGGCTACCTCCACCACCGCCGCAAGGGAGAGGACCGTTCCGGCGACGACGCCACCCATGCCTGGGTCGAAGCCTGGTTGCCGAGCCTTGGCTGGATAGGGCTCGATCCGACGAACGATACCCTCGCCGGCGAGCGGCATATCCGCGCCGCCGTCGGCCGCGATTACGCCGATGTCCCGCCGACGCGCGGCACCTATAAGGGCGGCGCGCAGTCCGAACTGGCGATCTCGGTTTCCGTGCAGCCGACGCAGGCGCCGGTGCGCCATGACGAATTCCTGCGCGTCGCTCGCCCGATCAAGCCGGGCTCCGAGCCACCCACCCGCGCCGAGCAGTTCTATCAGCAACAGCAGCAGCAGCAGTAATCCAGCCGCCGCACCGCTCAGCACGACGGCCGACTAGGTCGCTTGGCGGGAATTTCTGCAATTCAGTCGCCCGATAGAGTTTCAACAAAACACGGTGGCGCATCGCCCTGACCGCTCCGGTCCGCTCGCGCGTGGAGCTGCCTGACGACGGGAGTGGGATGAAGACTGAATGGCGCAGGGGACAGTCAGCGCAAACCCTGCTCCAGCGATGTGCCTGATGCAGGAGATTGTCATGTCCTATTGCGTGCGCGCATCGGGCTGCCCGTGAATGTGAGCTCGTCCATGGTCGCAACACCGCACAGGTGGGGCGCTGCCGCAGCCGAGGTTCCGCGCCCGCATCTCTTGGGGCAACAAGGGACGCCGAAGAAGCGGGAGAGCTCCTCCTCTTTTTGTCATGTACCGGACCGTTCCGACAGTTTAAACGCGACACGCGCGCGCCGTGCAACTCCCGCGAGCCGCATATTTACGACACCTCGCGACGTTTCTTCTCCGCACGCGCAAAATACCGCTGATATAGTCCCGCATGGCGAGCGGGTGGGGAGAGCACCGTGGCGGTTTTCCATGGGACGAAACATGACGACTCGTTCAACGAGTCGTCGGATACGGCGTCGGACACCTTCGATCTCGCCAAGGGCGGCGAGGACACCGCGACCGGCGGCAGCGGCGACGACGTCTTCAACATGGGCGCCTCGCTCGACGCCGGCGACCGGCTGGACGGCGGCGCGGGCCGCGACGTCGTCAACATCCACGGCGATTATTCCGCGGGCCTCGTCTTCGACGACCAGACGATCCAGAACATCGAGGTCCTGCGCCTGGGCGCGGGCTTCGACTACAGCCTCACCATGGCCAACGGCAACGTCGCGTCGGGGGCCTATCTCACGATCGACGCGAGCGCGCTCGGCCGCGCCAACCATCTCACCTTCGACGGCTCGCTGGAGAGCGACGGGCACTATCTGATCACGGACGGCGCGGGCGACGACGTGCTGACCGGCGGGGCGCTGGCCGACAAGTTCCGCCTGATGAACGGCGGCACCGACACCGTGCATGGCGGCGGCGGCGACGACGTCATCGTGGTGACCGCCGGCTCGCCGACCGGCGACACCATCGACGGCGGCACGGGCAACGACACGCTGACCCTCGGCGGCCACTCCGGCAGCGTGACGCTCGACGGATCAGACAACGTCACCGGCATCGAGACGCTGTCGTTCCATGCCGGCAATTCCTACGCCGTCACCGTCGTGAGCGACATCACCGACGGCGGCGGCAAGACGCTGACGGTCGACGGCTCGGCGCTCGGCGCATCCGACACGATGACGCTCGACCTCTCCGGCGCGACCTCGGCGGCCTATGCGATCCACGGCGGCGCGGGCGGCGATACGGTGACCTTCGGCAGCAATTTCGCGAACGCAAACGGAGGGTTCGGGACAACCGACACGATCGATGGCGGCGCCGGCAGCGATACGCTCGTCTTCACCGGCGGCATGGGCGTAACCGGAATCGGCATCGCCCCGCCTCTCGACATGGGCTCGGGTACGCTCACCAGCGTCGAAACGATCGAGATCCAGGGCGCGGACGATTTCAACCTCCGGATAGAAAACGGCAACATCGCGGCCGGCGCCACGCTGACGGTCGACTCGACCGGCGCGACCGGGAAAGTGGCGTTCGACGCCAGCCTTGTCACCGACGGCAACCTGCACTTCATCGCCGGCACCGGACAGACGGAGTTCATCGGCAGCGCCAATGCCGATGTGTTCGACCTGACCCAGGCTGCGAACGCCGACGGCCAAGGCGGCGACGGGAACGACGTGTTCAATCTCGCAGGCTCCCTCGCCGGCATGATCATCGAGGGCGATGCGGGCAACGACACGCTGACCTTCAACGCCGATGTCACGAGCCTCACCATCGCGCAATCGAGCGTATTCGAAGTCGAGACGCTGAAGTTCCTCGGCGGGCATTCCTATACCGGCGTCGCCGTGACGGGCGACGTCGCGAGCGGCAGCGGGCTTGCCATCGACGCCAGCGCCGCGAGCAACATCTCCATCGACCTCACCGCCGCGACCTCGACGGCCTATGTCGTCACCGGCAGCGCGGGCGACGACACGATCAAGGGCAACAACACCGGCTCGACCTATCATCTCGAAGCCGGCGGCAACGACACCGTCACCGGCGGCTCGGGGAACGACACCATCTACATGGGCGCGAGTCTGACCGCCGCCGACGCCATCAACGGCGGCGCGGGCAACGACATAGTGGTGCTGGACGGCGACTACTCGGCGGGGCTCACCTTCGGCGCCACGACGATGACAAAGGTCGAGACGCTCCAGCTCACGGCAGGCCACGACTATGACCTCACGCTCAATGCCCTCACGCCCAGCGGCCGCTTTGTCGTGGACGGATCGGGGCTCGGCGCGGGCGATTCCCTCACTGTGGACGCCTCGGCATCCACCGGACCCTTTGTCACCATCAAAGGGGGCGCCGGCGACGACATCCTTACCGGAACGAGCACGCACGCAACCACGTTCGACATCTCCCATGGCGGAGACGACATCGTCCACGCCCTGGGCGATAGAGACAATGTCAACGCAGGCGGAGCCCTCACCGCCGCCGACACGATCTATGGCGACGGCTCCACGATCGTCAATCTGAGCGGCGACTATTCCGGCGGGCTAACCCTCGGCGGCGAGATCAGCAACATCGCGGAGATCCTGATATCGGAAGCCGGCGATTTCAACATCACCACCACCGACGCGCTGGTCGCGCATGGTCAGACATTTACGTTCAATTCCACCTCCTTTTCCTTTGCCAACTCGTTCACCTTCGACGGCTCGGCCGAGACGGACGGAAACTTCTCTTTCGGGCTCGAATTCAAAAACGTCGACATAACGGGGGGCGCGGGCAACGACACGATATCCGCGGAAAGCCGCAGCGTGGACAGCACCTACACGGTGCACGGCGGCGCCGGCGACGACGCCATCGAGATCTTTTACGTCGGGCCGAACGACTTCATCGACGGCGGCGCCGGCAACGATGCGCTCGCGCTGGATGCGGTCGGATCGTCGCTCGGCACGGTCTCGAGCACCCAGGTGACCGGCGTGAACGCGCTGTGGCTCAGTGGCGGATCCCCCTCGGGCACCGCGCTCACGGTCATCGGCGACATCACCGGCGGCGAGGGCGCCCTATCCATCGACGCCGGCGGGAGCTTAGGGACCTACGCGATCCTGCTCGACATCACCGCCGCCACAAGCTCCAGCTACAGCATCACCGGCGGCGACCAGGCCTCCAACGATTTCAATGTCGGCACGAACATCACGCGCATCGACAGCCTCTCGGGCAATATCCGCAACGACACGCTCGAGTTCGGGGGCGCGATGGCGGCCAATACCACCGTCACGCTGGACGACGTGCATTTCCAGAGCGTCGAGACGATCCAGATCGACGCCAGCACCAACCTCGTCGCGGTGGATTTCTCCGGCAACATCGCATCGGGCTTCGGGCTGACCGTGAATGCGAGCGCGATGACCGCCGGGCTGACGCTCGACTTCAGCGCCGCGACGTCGTCGGGCTATGCCGTCACCGGCGGCGCGGGCAACGACACCGTCAAGTTCGGCGGAAATTTCTCGGCCTCCGACACCGTGAACGGCGGCGGCAGCAGCGATACGCTGGAGCTGAACGGCGACTACTCCGCCGGGCTCACTCTGGGCGCCACGACCCTCACCAATATCGAGACCATCAAGGTCGATGACGGCCACAGCTACGATCTGGTCAGCAACGACGGCAACGTCGCCTCGGGCGCGACGCTGACGGTGGACGCGAGCGCGCTGAGCGGCTCCAACCAGCTCTTCTTCGACGGCTCCAACGAGACCGACGGCCATTTCGCCTTCATCGGCGGCGCGGGCGCCGACAGCCTGGAGGGCGGTTCGCAATCCGACACCTTCGATCTCAGCCGCTCGGACGGCGCGTTCGCCTTCGGCGATGGGGGCAACGACACGTTCACGGTCGTCTCGGCCGCGAAGTTTCTGGACGACTTCATGGACGGCGGCACGGGCAGCGACACGCTCGTCCTCAACGGCGATTTCTCCACCCAGACGGCGATCACCGGGTCCGACGTCGAGAACATCGAAACCCTGCAGCTTCTGGGTGGCGCGAACAACTACAATCTCATCTTCACCGACGGCGTCACCACGGCGATCACCGTGGACGCAAGCGCCGCCGCCAGCCTTGTCTTCAGCGGCGCCGGCGACACGACCACGGCCTTCACCATCACCGGCAGCGCGGGCAACGACACGATCGCCGGCGGCAACAAGGCCGACACCATCACCGGCGGCCTCGGCGCGGACACGCTGACGGGCGGCGGCGGCGCCGACGTCTTCAACTACACAGCGGTTGGCAACTCCAACACCGCGACCGGCTACGACACGATCACGGACCTCACCACCTCGGACTTCATCCATATCGCGGGCGAGACGCCCAACTTCTTCGCCGCCGAGACCGTGAACACCTATCAGGGCTCGCTCGACGCGGACCTTGCCTCCGTCCTGTCGGCGATGCCGAGCTTCCAATACGCGGTGGTGACGCTGTCCGGCGCGGGCGATCCGCTCTCCGGCCACACCTTCCTGGTGGTCGACGGAAACGGAGCGCCGGGCTACACGGCCGGCGCCGACTATGTGATCGACATCACCGGCTACAGCGGCGGCGCTTCGCAGATCGAGTTCATCTGAGCCGCGGCGCCTCGCAACGATTTTTCTGACGGCGCGCGGCGATCGAGCGCGATAGGGCGATGAGAGCAGGGACTGGATGGCGCACCGGGCAGGATGAAACTGCGAACTGGCAGATTTTTGCCGTCAGTAAACGCTGTTCAGGGCCTAAGTCGTGCTCAAAAGGGGATTGAACGGGTGACAACGGCTTCTGGCCAAACCAAGCTGGATGTTGCAGAGGCTTTTGCGATTTGGGAATCTCAGGCTCACCGGTCGAGCGGCATATCGGAGTTGCACATGCCCATCCCATCCACCACAGGCGCTTTCGCCATCGTGCCCTGCAACGATTTGCCGGGCGCGCTTGCGTTCTGGGAGCGACTGGGCTTCGCGCGCACGGGCGGCGACGGCAACTACTACATCCTGACGGGCTGGGACTGCGAGGTTCACCTGACGCAAGCCGGATCGGGACCGTGGAGCGTGCCTGAAACAAATCTGTTCGGCGTCTTCATCCGCACGTCCGACGTGGACGCGATCGCCACCCGCGTGGACGACTTGATCATCCGTCCTGGAGGCGTTCCGCGCCATCGCGAACGGGGACTCTATGAGTGCGGGATCGCAGGCCCGGATGGGCTATTGGTCCGCGTCCCGGCTCATGGAAGCGTCGTGACATTTGGCGCGCTGGAAACAGAAATTTGCAATTCCGTACGGGGTTGGCGCTCCACGGCGAACTAAGCAAGCAAGCCAAATCAATGCGTTGGCCGAATATGGAGCTAACGATTCTTCCAATGCGCTCCAATGCTTTCTACGCGATTGCCTCACCACGAAAATTCGGGGTGCGATCAGTTGTGCGCACGAAAGCGGGACTCGACGGCATGGGCCTTGCCGTCGTCCAGCCTTTTTTCGACTACATCTTGACCGCCTTGGCTGATCTCGACCCGCGCGACGCGACCCGATCCGTCCCGCACGAAGGTCAGCTTCGCTGCGGTTTCGATCCGGTACCAATCGCTGCCGCTCACCGGCACAAGCTCGAACTTGGGATTGCCCGTGCTCTGGCCGAACAGCCGGTTGCCGTCGCGGAAGACGTGGAACACGGTGTCGGCGGTGCGCTCGTAATAGCCCGACATCTCGTCCATCGTTTTTGCGCCGACGGAAGCGCGCTTTACCGTCGGAGGCTGGAAGTCGGGCCAGCCATATTCATGCGCCACGGTCCTCAGGATTTCCAATTCCAGATCCTGGCCGTTGTCGCCGTTGGACATGAAGGCGATGCCATCGCCGGAATCGTAAGCGAGCATGTAAGCCCGGAACCCGAAATTGGCGCCGCCCGCATCGAAATACGGGTGATCGGTGCCTTGCGACAGGTGCAAGCCCAGGCCGAAATTCCCTACACCGCCATGTTTCACCATCGCGGAGGCCATGCGCGCGTCAAGAACCGCATCGCTCTTTCCGGCGAGCGCGTTCTGGATGCCGATGAGGAAGCGCGCCAGATCCGTCGCCGTAGACCAGAGCCCCGCCGCCGTCATCTCGGGATAGACGTGCACGCCTTGCGGCACGGGAGAGCCGTCGCCGTCATAAGGCCAGGCGGCATCGTCCAACCTGCCATAGGGCAGCACTTGCTCGTAGAAGCTGCGATCCATCCCGAGCGGGGCAAAGACGGTTTCGCGGGCGAAGCGCGCGAATGGCTCGCCGGTCACGTCTTCCATCAGCTTCTGCGCGATGACGTAGCCGCCTCCGGAATAGCGCCAGACCGTGCCCGGCGTTTCGATGACGCGGATGGGTTCGTTGTTCGCCGGCGGCAGGCCATCCAGCACCTGCACCAGGCTGGGGACCGGCTTGCCGGGCTCGTAGCCATCGAAGCTATGCACGTTCGTTCCCGCCGTGTGCGACACCAGCTCGCGCAGCGTCACCGGCCTTTGCGCGGTGAACGCATTCTTGGGAACGCTCCAGCCCCTAAGATAAGAGTTCACGTCCGCGTCGAGATCGACCTTTCCCATCTGGGCGAGATGCAGCGCGGCGGCGGCGGAAACAACCTTGCTGATGGAGCCTGCCTGGAACAGCGTGTCCGGCGTCACTGCCGGTCCGCCGGTCCTCGTGACGCCGTATCCCCGCGCCCATTCGATTGCGCCGTCATGGGTGAACGCGACGCTCAGTCCGGGGACATGGAGCGCTTTCATCCGCTCGGTGAGCGGCGCCGCGTTCGCTGCCCCGCCCTCGATCAACACCCCGTTTAGGATCGCGTCCTCGATGCATTGGATGTGCCTCCGCGACTCCGCAGTTTCCGCACTGGCAGAAGCCGCCGCGCATAACACCGAAAGGCCCAACCCCGCGACTGCCGACACCCGCATCCGGTTCAACCCCTGCCTTTTCCGCGAGGCTACACCGGAAGTGCCTCACGCGAAAATCGATCTCGCAAAATCGATGCGAACAGTGGGATTGACGCACCATACAGGATGAAACTGCGAACTGGACAGTGATTACCCCCCGGGCTGAATTTGGGCGTTTATGGCCCCATATGCGGATGTTGTAGTCCATATGCCCGAGGAGTTCGGAACCTGCCGTACCCCTCCCACGTAAGGCCCGAGCGAAACGCGCCGCGGTGAATCGCCGTTCCGCCTAGGCGTCGCAAGTCGCTACTTCTGTTCGATAACCGCGTTCAAGCCGGTGTGATCGTAGAGATAGGTGCCGTTGCTTCCGCAGCCAGTCTGGAAATCCAGCGTGTTGTTTTTCTTGAGAACAACATTGAGCGAAGTGAATGGTGCCTTTGGCGATCCGTTCCCGACGTCGATGTTTCCGGTGAATACCGGCGAGCCGTTGTTCACGAGAATTTCGACATCGGTGGTCGTGCCGGTGGTGTCATTATCCAAGCCATAGAATGCTCCGCTTATCCGGTACTTTCCCGTTTTCGGCGCGGTGAAGCGAAGAACCGCGTATTCGCAGGAGGTGCCGGGCACGAAATCCAACGCATGTGCGGGCCAAACGATCGTGTCGCTTCCGCTGTCCGTCACGATGTACGGATAGATGTTGTGAGTCACCTCGCCGGTCAGTGCGCCCCAGCCGTACATCTGTCCGCTGTTGCGGCTATAGTTGGTGGTATAGAGAGTGAACGAGCCGTTCAGAGACGTCTTGTAGCCGTAGGACCAGACTCCGCTCGGGTTCGTGGTGTCGTTGAATTCCGAAGCGACTTCCCACGAACTGGGTACGACCCCCGCGAGCGAGATTCCGCCGGACAAGGCGGCGACAACGCCCGCTGCCGAAATCAGAAGCCCGGCTCTTCCGGTCAGGGCCATCGCCCTTCGTTTCCTTGCAAAGTCGGTGCTGCCGGACATGACGTCTCTCCTCAGGAACGGGCATGGAGCGCCCGTTGTGAAGCGGCCCAGCCAGCCCGCGCATCTCTGCGCCCTGGTGACCATAAGGTCGAGATGGTTCGGTTGGTCCGTTCGGACCAATTTGCGACACGCTCAATTCGGTTTCATGCCAGCCGCGTAAACAACTGTATCGCCTCCGCCTGGCTCTTGGTGCCGCTTTTGCGGAAGATGCTTTGCAGATGGTTACGCGCGGTGTTGAGTGCCATGCCGCAAGCGGCCGCGGCAGCGCCAAGGCCGGCGCAGCGCACCATTTCGATGGCAAAGTCGGCTTCACGCTCGCTCAGGCCGAAAATCGCGCTCAGAGTCTGCCTGGACGGTAGCCGCACAGCGGCCAGATCATGCACATGGATCACACACGCAAAACCAATGCCGGCTCGAAAACGTTCGCTGCGCGGTGCGCCCAGCACCCGCAGCGCGTAGGGATGGCGACCCGATGGCCGCGTGAGCAGCATCTGTCCGCGAGGCCTCGCTTCCGAGATGCGGTCCGAAGAGATCGCGTCGTGGATCAAACTCCGCAGCTTGCGCGTCTCGGAGCTTCGCCGGGTTGCGAAACCATGCTCGCCGAACGCGAGCCCGTCTCCCGCGGAGAGGATGGCATGCGCGGAATCATTCATGAAGACCGGTGCGCCGGATCGATCCAGAAGAATGACTCCATCGGCCTTGTCCGCCAAAGCTTCGAGCAGCGCATCCTGCGTCGCCGCGTTCCGTTCCAGCACCTGTCCGAGCGCCTGGGCCTGAGACCAATGCGGCGCAAGGCGGCGGAAGGCGGCGATGGCGTCGCGCGACGCATGGCCTTGCGCTTCCGTGCTCAACAGCGCCATCCAGCTCACGGCGCCATCGGGCATGCGAGCCACTGCGCCCAGGGAGTACTTCGTCCCTAGGGCCTCGTTGCAGGCGCGCACTTGCGGGTTGCGATTCATCTCTTCGATGTCGAAAAGCGCGTGATCGAAATACACCGAGCCGGGGCGGACGAGCTCGAAGCGCTGAATTCTCGGATCACTCCTATACAACTCGCTCGCATAAAACTTGGCGGCGAATTCACGCGAGAACGGATACGTCTCGAAATCCATTACTTGTCCTGCCGAATCCAGGACGTGAACCAGCGAGGAGTGTGTGCCGAACGCAGATGCGAGCTGCTCGATCGTGTCCCGCCATGGCGCGTCGCCCATCGCGGACGCGTAGAGGCAACCGACCAGATGGTCGTGCCGTTCAGTGGTCAGCAAGCCGCGCGCCCCCCGGGCTCCCACGACAAAGGCTAGGCCGGTCCGATGCTCCTGCAAACAGCGAAGGCACAGACGAAAGGCAGATTGCAAATATGTAATGTTCCTGCATTTCAGCAACGTACGACGCCGCTGGATCTGACGAGGCAGAAAACAACTCGCAACGCCGTCATGGGTCGTGATCGATCAGGCCGATGTCTTCACATGGCCCGGCTTCGATCTCGTGCCATCATCGGACAGCAGCTTCGTTCGCGGCATGATCACGTCTGGCTTCTTCCAGCAAATCGCCACTGCTGTGATTGCCGTCCACGCGCGACCGCCTGCGTCGCACGGACGCGACGATCTCTAGGATGGAAAACGCCAAACCAATTTGTCTGGCAGGGTCCATCGTTTAGCACAGCATCGCGTACTCATTGTCCGCATCGCCGGCCAAGCACCTGAACACCCCCTCCAACACCCCGCTCTCGGCCCAGCGGCTGAAGCGTGTGTGCACCGCCTTCCAAGGTCCAAAGCGTTCTAGCAGATCGCGCCAGGGAATGCCGGCGCGATAGCGATAGAGAACCGCCTCCACGAAAAGTCGATTGTCCTTTGCTGTCACACCGACATGGCCGTCGCGGCCCGGCAGGACGTCCTTGATCCGATCCCATTGATCGTCTCGCAACCCATAACGCTTCATCCGTCAGCTCCGAATCAGCTGACTGCCTATGAATCACTCCACTCTACACTTGGGAATCCTCTAATTGAGGACAGGCCCTAGTTCAGGACAAACTCCGGACCGCCCGAAATTCTCATTTCGGGGGGAGCAAGAGCAAATACGGCAGCCCATCGTTGATGTCCGAAACTTCGCCCCAAACGGTCGAGCCGAAACCCGTGGGCAATCCCGACTGCAATTGCGTGGTCGTCAAACCTGTGATGCCGGGATCATTAGCAACGTTTCCCGCTCCTTGACTCAAATTGGTGATTCCGCTGGTGGTGGTGTCCCAATAGTCCGAGCCTATGCTCCCAGGGCTGGCATTGTCCCACCCGACGGAGCCGCCCGTCTTGCCGCCCGTGTCCTGTGGTGCGCCGGTGGAATAGGCGCGAGCGATCATGCCGACATTAAGCCCCACCAAACCGCCCGCCCCGGTACCGCTCCCCGAACTGGTGGCGCTTCCAAAGGCGTAGGAATCCTGGACCGAGCTGTAATTGATGCCGACGAGGCCGCCGACGAGTTGGCCATCGCCTCCGGTGACATTGCCGGTAGCGTAGGATTGGCTGATCGCGCTTGTGCTCTGTCCTACCAATCCCCCGCCGCTCGCCCCCATTTCGGGACTCAAGGTCACATTTCCGGAGGCGTGCGATTGGGTGATCGTACCGTTGCTGGTGCCACCCACGAGCCCTCCAACTTGATCCGTACCCGAAACGTCTCCAGAGGCGAACGAAGTCTGTATGGCGCCGTCGCTTCGGCCTACAAGTCCTCCGACCAGCGCGTTGTTGTCCGCTGCCGAGATCGTGCCGCTTGCCGAAGAGGACGCGACAATGCCATGGCTCATATTGTATCCCACGAGGCCGCCAACAAACGAGCAGCACTGGGATTGGACATCTCCTTTGGATACCGAGGACTGGATTGTCCCGTCGGAACAACCGACAAGGCCGCCCGCATCCACGGAGCCGCCGTAGTTCGCAGTGAGATTAGCCGTCGAATGCGAATTGAGGACCGTTGCCCCGCGTTCATTGAAGCCCACCAGCGATCCCGCACAAGCTTCGAACATATTTGTGACCTGACCGCTGACACTCGAATTCGACACGGTCCCCTGATTGTCTCCGACCAACGCGCCAATCGCCGACTGGGCATAGTCGCTGAAACTGACTTTCGACAAGGTCACGTCCCGCAGCACTCCAGTCGGGCCAAGTTGGTCGAATAGGCCGATGTGCGGAGGAGCTGTCTGGTCCGCTACCGTCAGTCTGGCTATCGAATTGCCCAACCCTTCGAAGATGCCCGAGAAGCTTGTGGGAACAGGCGATCCGCCATAGGTGCCGCTCTTCGCTTCGTTGTCCTTGTTGGCCAGCGCGTAGAAGCCGTTCGGGCTATTTGCGATCTTTGCCGCCAGTTGCCTTATGTTCTTCACCAGAACATAGGAATGCCCTTCGATCACGAGGCCGCTTCCAGTATCCCAAAATTCGACATGGCCCTTATTGGCGAAGCGCAGATCTCCACCACTGCCGCCGTCATTGATCGTCATTGCGAGGCTGCCGGTACCGGCAACCACGACGGGCTGATTTATTGCAATGCCGCGATCGGCGTCGAGAGTGAGCAAGTCCGGGCTCGTCCAGCTGAAAGCAACATCGATTACGATGTCGCGGGCTTTCTTGCCACTCACAAGGGTAACGTTTCCCCCCGCCAGCATGGCCGTCAAATCATTCACATTCAGAACGGCCTGCGCTGCGGTCGCGGTGCAGACGCCGGAGGTACATGATACTTGTGAGGTCGCGTCGCTCGAAATCGTCAACGCCGCCTGCGCCGGAACCGCGGGAATCATGGTGCAAGCCACCAAAATCCCCGGCAAGTCTAGACGCATTGCATTCTCCCGCCCACGAAAGGGGTACCATCACGCTTTGAGTTCTCTCAGTCAAACAGCGGCACTTCCGCAGTTGAAATCGAGTATCGAGCCTTTCCGCTGTGACCACGGCGGCCAACGCGACGAAGTTCACGGTTTTCTGAGGGAATGGTGCAGGGGCGATCTGGGGAAACAGAGTTCCCGTTCCCGACATAGTCGACGTTGGTAGACTGACGGCGTGTCATCTTTTTAAAGTCGTGCCGAGCTCCCGCGCGTGGTTCAAAATGGTCTGGATTTAGATCTCACACCTGAGGCCGGCGAACTTCGCTTATGCGGGAGCGTTCGGCGCTTCTCGCGGCTCGCGAGGCGGTCTGGAAAAGCACCGTCAGGCAGCGCTTGTGCGGAGCATGGTTTTCGAACTGCCGATCTTGGCCAGCAAATTGGCAAACCCCGTCCTAGTAACACGGGGGGTTGTGTACATGAAGATCAAGCGTGGACTGGGAACCCTGGAATAGGCTCCCAGGCTCCTGATGTACGCGCTAGCGATGGCTATGCGACCGGTTCTGGGCCGTATGGGCCTTTGTCGCGGAGGGAGGAAACATCTTTGCCCGCTTCGAAGATGACAGTTGCGCGCGCTGTAGGGAAAGTCTTGGTGCGCCAATTACTGTGACCGAAATCGGCTGTGACGCGATGCCATTGGCGACCACTTCAAGGGTGCTGGGACCAGCCTCCTGATCGGCCGGAACATCGAAGTGCGTCGCCACGTCGTTGGGCGAAGCAACGGCCATGCTCGTGTGGTCATGAGTCCGGCTGTAGAACACATGGCCGGTTGCGACGTTTGTGATCCGCACCAGCGGATAGTTCGTCGCGCATTGGCTCTCATCGCCGAAAGCGCAGGCCTGAGACATGCCGTTGAGCCGGACGCCGACCAATTTGTACGAAGCTCCCGCCGTCAGGTCGCGCTTCACTCTGAGGTTGGCCGGAGCCCAGGCGGGGTTCGGCGTCGTGGAATCGGGGGTATAAATTTCAACGTCGTTCGTCTCGTCAACGGCAAGAACCTGTCCGTTGGGGAGCGGCAGAAGACTCACGAACCCGGACTCGTCGATAGCGGCATTTGGAATGGTCGGCTCTGGGATCAAGTTTGTCCCATCGAACTCGAAAAAGCCGACAGGTGGATCAGTGTAGTTGCCGGTTTGAGTGTACCCGCCACTGGCCGCGAACAGCACGTTGCCGCTTGGGAGAAGCACGCCGGGCGCATCCTGCAGGGTGTATTGATAGCCTCCCGGGCTCAACGGAAGCTGCGGTCCCACGGACCACGTCTCGGTCTGCGTGTTGTAGATCGAGGTGAACCCCTGGCTTCCGGTGGCGAACACGGTGCCATCCGGCCTGAGAATTGCCGGCCCAATCTCGTCAAGATATGGGTCGGTCAATGTGTTGATCGTGCTGCCCGCGCTGGACCAAGATGCCGTGTGAGGATCGAAGATTTCCGAATGCGTGGGATCGGGGGGATAGGGACCACCTGTAATTCCGAAATAATAGTTGGTGTAGCAATCGACCGTCAGCACCTTGCCGTTGGGCAAGAGAGTCCAACCTTCCTCGTCGTTCATGTCCGCCTTGGTAAGCCCGCCGTGGTACGACCATGTCAGCGTCGTCAAGTTCAGCCTTGCAGTCTGCCAGGACATTTTGTCTTGCACCATGAACGCGCCGTCCTGAAGAATGACGTTGGCGGCGTCACCTATCGGATGCGGCGCAAATTTGCGGCGCGGCGGATACATATCCCTGAAGCCCAGCGGTGGGGGTACAGAAGTCCACGCGTTGGCCACAGGGTCGTAAATCGCTCCCTGGTTCGTCAGCGTGAAATCATTGAGACCGGTGTATTCTCCACCCTCGACGATGACGCGGCCATCTGCGAGAACGGCTTGGGAGGCATCGCTCGGTGCATAGGGCATGGGCGCGAGTTCTGTCCACGTGCCATTGCTGTAACTGCCGCTCAGATCGGGCGTGAGCTTGAAGACACGTCCGTTCGAGCCGTAGTAACCGACGTCGAACACCAGCACCGACCCATCCGTCATAAGCAGTGGTGCCGCGGCGCCTCCTGGTCCCAGGATATTGTTGCCCGAATCCACAATGTTGGTGTCTGGAAACGGGTTGGCGATGGGTTGCCAGTTTCCGGCCTGCGCCGCTGGGACTGATATGCATGTCGCGGCAGCGATTAGCGCGACCACGCACAAATGCTGGCTTGTGCTGAATATCCTCATCGCTCACCCCTGTCGTCTCGCAACTTCACAACCCTACTGGCGCTGGGTCGACGTGTCCAATGAACCGCTCCGAGCTTGTTTGACGGAGAAGCCCTTATAGATTTCACTCTCGACTGCGCGTAAAGGTGGTGCATTCGATGGAGGGAATAGGTGATATGCGCAGTGATGTGCAATCTGCTCTCGTTTTATTCACACTCGCCGCTTTCGCCCTGATTTCTCCGGCGGAAGGGTACAGTTTTAAAGTCATTCACGACTTCTGCAGCAATCGAGGTTGTACCGACGGAGATACTCCTGCCTCCGGCATTACCATCGATGCCGAAGGCAACCTTTATGGTGCGAGCGAGCTAAATTACGTGGGTCAAGGAGCAGGCACCGTCTTCGAATTGAGCCCAGCCTCCAACAAAAAAGGTTGGAAGTTCCAGACGATATATACGTCCCTTAATTTCTATAATCCCCACGGCAATTTCATCTTGGACACAGCAGGAAATATTTACGGGACCGATACGAGCGGGTCAGAAGGTTACGGTCAAGTCTTCGAGCTAATTCCACATGGCAACCATAACCGGCGAATTCTAAAAGAACTCATCAGCTTTGCGTATTCGGACCCGCGTGGCTATTTCCCCATGAGCGTGACGTATCAGGGGGCAGCGAACGGTGTCGTTTATGATGGCACGTCGACGCTTTTCGGAGTCAACACGGCAGGCGGTGCGATGGACGCAGGGGTAATTTTTGCTCTGACACCTGCGGATGGCGCTTGGAACGAAAGCAGTGTTTACGATTTCTGCGCGCAAGCAAAATGTGCGGACGGCGGATATCCTACTGGTCTAACCATCGACGCGAGCGGCACGCTATACGTAGCAGCCGGTGGAGGCGGCGCGCATCGTGGCGGGACTATATTGTCTCTCGCCCAACAAGGGGGGGTATGGAACGAAACCACCCTGCATGAATTCTGCGCTTCCGAGAAATGCACGGACGGCGAAGGGCCTGACGCGCCTCTGCTTCAAGATGCGGCCGGGGATTTGTTCGGCGTGACCAGCCTCGGTGGAGAGGGAAAGAAGGAATGCTGCGGTACGGTCTTCAAGCTTACGCCGCAAGGCGAAAACTCCCCGTATTCGGTGCTTGCCAGCTTTTGTATCAAGCGCAACTGCAAAGACGGAGCAGACCCCTCGTCGCCTTTGGTTATGGATACATCGGGAAATCTTTTCGGCGTGACGCTAACTGGCGGACCGCATCGCGTAGGAGACTACCTTGGGGGCGGGACAGTTTACATGATGAACGGCACCGACCGGATTTTATTGCATAGTTTCTGCTCAGAGAGAGATTGCACAGATGGCGACAATCCGGTCGCCTTAACAATGGATGCTTCCGGCAACCTATATGGCCTTACAAAAGGAGGCGGAAAGTATGGCGCGGGCACTGTGTTCGAGCTGACACCGTAGGCATGGTGCAGCTTACGAGTCTAGCGCCCGCACTTGGTTAGCGTAGGAGGTTTCGACTCATCCGACGAGCAGCTATTCTCTGCCACACGAGGCGCTGTCGCAGTGTGGTGCTACGGCACAAGCTCACCTCGAGCCTTGAGCAGCCGGTCGGGATCGGGGTGTTCGCGATTGTGATCTTCCTCAGCGATGGCGTTGAGCATGTATTAGGTGCGATCGCGGCGCGGCTTGGAACACATCAAGGGGACTTGGGTCCTTAAATAGTTAAGAGATCGATGACCCTTAGTAGTTCGGTCAACGCCTCTCGAGCGACGATAAGCCTGCTCACAGCAATGCCGCGGTCTCGGCCGGCACGTACGAGAACTTTCTCCAGCAGCGATTGTGAGTGACGAATTAGAACAACGAGATGCTCCCCACTGGGGCCCTTGGATCCCGTCAGCCAGTTCCTGACTGTCCGCTCGCTGGCTCCGGTCCAGCGCATCAAAGTCTTGGTTGCGCGACGTGTGGCACAGCATGCGCGGCGTTACCTCATTTCGAGGCACGATCTCTTGGCGAGAAAGGCATAACTAGCAATTATGGCTAGTTGCGGTGCTATGCACCCGCTGAAGAGCGAGGCAGCCTATCCTGCGCCTCATCGACGATGACATGAGCAATCCAGCTTCATGCGCGAGATCGCGCCAAACGCCGGGCTTTTCGGCGAGTGGCTGCAATACACGGATGAAAGCAAGGACTGAATGGCGCACCGGGCAGGATTCGAACCCACGACCCCCAGATTCGTAGTCTGGTGCTCTATCCAGCTGAGCTACCGGTGCGTCTTTAGGGCGGCAGAACCTATTGATCGAAGCCGGCAAAGGCAAGCTTGCCGGCGCCCCAAACCCGCCTTTTGTGACGAAGCCCGGCGCGCGCGGCCGAAAGGACAGCCTTGAGGGCGCCCGCGCGGCGCGGCATAACGCGCAAGTCACGGAGCGGCCACGGAAAAACTCCCAAAAACCGGTGCCCGCGACCCTTGTGGGCTGCGCGCGCGCTGGTTAAGACTGGGGCGAGTGCGTGCGGACTGCGCCGCGTGGGCCGCGCAGGCTGGCCTCGTCCGGGCGCGTGACAAGCGCGGGCGATGGGCGATAGGCAGCGGAGAGACATATGAAGGCATATCGGGCAATGCGCGCGGGCGGCGGCCTCATGGGCGCTTTTCTCCTCGCGGCAAGCCTCGGTCTGGCGGGCTGTTCGGACGTGGACAACGCGCTGTTCGGCAGCGGCGACGACACGGCGCAGGCAAGCCCCGAGCCGGGCACGCTGGACGCCGGTTCTTCCGGCTCCCGCCAGGCGCAGAACACCGCGCCGCGCAACCAAGCCCCCGCGCCGTCGAGCCAGATGCAGGCGAGCGGCGACACCGGCACCGTCGAAGCGGGCACGCTGCCCGATCAGGCCCCGCCCATGACGCAGGCGCCCGCCCAGGTGGGAACGGGAACCACGATCACCCCGGTCCAGATCGAGCAGGGCTCCAACACCGGCACCGCCGTCAGCAGCTCCATCGCCAATCTGCGCGCCCAGGTGATGTCGACGGAGGATCACATCTCCTCCAACGCGCAGCGCCTGGCGGGTCTTCGCACCCAGGCGGCCGGCAACGCCACCCAATATCACGAGGCGAAGGCGCGCATCACCGCGCGGCTCCAGGTCGGCACCACGCGCGGCAATCCCGAGCTCGTCGCGGAGTGGAACACGGCGCAGCAGGCGCTCGACCAGCTCACCATCAACATCAATGCGCTCTCCACGCTCGGCACCGACGTCGCCAACGATTCCTCGAACGCGCATTACGTGCTCGACCAGATCACCGCGACGTTCAACGTCTCCGGCGCGGTCGACGAAGACCATCGTCAGCTCTCGGTGCTCGAGGACGAGACCAACCAGACGATCATCCTCATCGACCGCCTGCTCAAGAGCGTGTCGGACGACGTCCAGCGCCAGACCGCCTATGCCGCCAACGAGCGCGCGAACCTGACGACGCTGGCCGCCGCGATCAAGAACGGCGAGCTCTACGGCGCCGACCTCGGCACCATGATCCCGGTGACGCAGAACGCCGCCGGCGTGACGCAGATCGCCTACGGCGGCACGCCCCTGGTGGTGATCCGCTTCGACAAGCCCAATGTCGACTACCAGCAGATCCTCTACGCGGCGCTGAGCCAGGCGCTGCAGTCGCGGCCCGGCGCGGGCTTCTCCGTCGTCGCGGTGTCGCCGACGCGCGGCACGGTGGCGGCCGTCCAGCTCGCCCAGACCTCGGCCAAGCGCCATGCGCAGGAGGTGATGCGCTCCATCACCGACATGGGCGTGCCGGCGTCCAGGCTCGCCGTCGCCTCCTCGACCGACCCGAGCGCGACGTCGAGCGAGGTGCGGGTGTTCGTTCGGTAAGAAAGCGAATTGCGAGTAGCGAATGGCGAATGGAAATCTATTCGCTACTCACTATTCGCTATTCCCCCTTTTTCACACCCCGTTCGCCTTGAACCAGGCGAGCATGCGCGACCAGCCTTCCTTCGCGTCCTTCTCGTTGTAGCTGTCGCGGTAGTCGGCGTTGAAGCCGTGCTGCGCGTCGGGGAAGACGTCGATGCGCGACGTGGTCTTGCCCGCCTTGGTCAGAGCCGCGCGCATCGCGTCGATGTCGGCGGCGGTGATGTTCTTGTCGAGGCCGGCATAAAGCCCCAGCACCGGCGCGTGCAGGTCGCCCGCGAGCTCGGTCGCGGTATGCGGCCGCAAGGGGCTCGGCTTGCCCGCGAGCGGGCCGTACCAGGCGACGCCCGCCTTCACGTTCGGGCTGTGCTCGGTATAGAGCCACACGACGCGTCCGCCCCAGCAGAAGCCGGTGATCGCGAGCCGCGAGGTGTCCGCGGCCTCTGTCTTGGCGAACGCGACGGTCGAGTCGAGGTCGCTCATCACCTCGTCGTCGGGGACCTTGGAGACGATGTCGGTCATCAGATCCATGACATGCGCCATGTCGTACTTGCCGGGATCGCCGAAGCGCGCGTACAGCGACGGCGCGATGGCGTAGTAGCCGGTATGCGCCAGGCGGCGGCAGAGATCCTTGATGTGCTCGTGCACGCCGAAGATCTCCTGGGTGACGATCACGACGGGCGCGTTCTTCTTTCCCTCTGGCCGCGCGCGGTAAGCGGGAATGTGCCCGTCGGCGACGGCGACGCTGACCTCGCCCGCGTCGAGGCCTTTGGTGTCGGTGACGATCGCCGCGGCGTTGATCGGCCCCGCCGCCACGGTGAAGCCCGCGACCAGGCCGGTTGCGGCGAAAGTCCGCCGCGTGATGTCTCTATCCATTCTTTCCTCCCTTGAAAGCATCTCGATAGCTTTTGATGTTCCCCAATGAATTCGCCTCATAGACGCCGCGCGCGATGGCGCGCGCGATGCAGTCGGCCGCGATGTGGCCAAGCCGCATCGTCTCGCGCGCGCGCAGGCCCGTGAGCTGCGTCTTCGCCGTGCTCACCGCGAAGACGATGTCGCCGTCGAACGGCGTGTGGACCGGGCGCAGGGCGCGCGCGAAACCATCCGCCGCCATCACCGCCACGCGCCCAAGCTCGGCGCGGGTGAGATCGGCATCGGTCGCGACGATGGCGATGGTCGTGTTCTCGCCCGGCCGCGCGCCTTTCATGTCGGCGGGAAGATCGAGATCGGCCGCGACGTCTGGGCCGAGGCGCCGTCCGCCGAACTCACGGTTCTGCTCGAACGCGAACGCCCAGAAGACATCGGTCCCGGGAATCAGCGGCGAGCCGACCGAATTGACGGCGGCGAGCACGCCCACGGTGAAGCCATCCTCGGTCACGGACGAAGCACTGCCGAGGCCGCCTTTATATTTGCCGGCGATGGCGCCGTAGCCCGCGCCCGCATTGCCGAGTGCGAAATCCAGCGACGCGGATTGGATCGCCTGGGCGCCGAGCGCGCGATAGGGCGTCTCCTCGCCCCATTCCTTGTCGCCGCCATTGGCGAGGTCGAAGAGGATCGCGCCCGGCACGATGGGCACGCGCGGCGCGCCGGGTGCGACCGCGAAGCCGCGTCCCAAGGCGCGCAGAACGCCCGTCACACCCGCAGGCGCATCGAGCCCGAAGGCCGATCCGCCCGAGAGCACGATGGCATCGGCCTGCCCCACCAGCGCCATCGCGTCGAGCGTGGCGACGTCGCGCGTCCCCGGCGCGCCGCCGCGGATGTCGTAGACCGCGTTCATCGGCGCATCGCCGACCAGCACGGTCACCCCGCTCGCCACGCGCGTGTCCTGGGCGTGGCCTACGGCAAGGCCCGCCACGTCGGTGATGAGGTTTCGCGCGCCAAGCCGCACCATGATAGGACAGGCTACAAGCTGTGCCCGCGCGCGAGAAGAGAGCTTCGATGATCTTCGGTCCAAGCCTTTACAAGCTAAATCATCCCACCCTCCCCTTGAGGGCGGAGGTAGCGCCAGCGTGCCGACATCGAAAAATGCGAAGCATTTTTCGGGGAGGGGTGAGCTGCGAGCCGAAGAATTCCCCTCCCCGAAGCGCTTCGCGCTTCGACCCTCCCTCAAGGGGAGGGTTGGCGCTGGTCTTCGCAGTCGCGCTTGCCTGTTTCCCCGCCGCCGCCGGGCCCGTGGCCAAGCATCACATGATCGCGGCCGCCAATCCCTTCGCGGCCCAGGCGGGGCAGGCGATGCTGCGCAAGCACGGCTCGGCGGTGGATGCGGCGATCGCGGCGCAGATGGTGCTGACCCTGGTCGAGCCGGAATCGTCCGGGATCGGCGGCGGCGCGTTCCTGATGCTGTGGGACCCCAAGACCAAGCGCATGACGAGCTTCGACGGCCGCGAGACCGCGCCCGCTTCGGCCACGCCCACCATGTTCCTCGACGCGAGCGGCAAGCCGTTGAGCAAGCTCCAGGCGATCCCGGGCGGATTGTCGGTCGGCGTGCCGGGCGTCGTGGCGATGCTCGACCTCGCGCACAAGAAGTATGGAAAGCTTCCGTGGGGTCTGCTGTTCCAGCCCGCCATCGACCTCGCCGAGAAAGGCTTTCCGGTCGGCAAGAAGCTCGCCTGGACGCTGCAGCAATATCCGCAGATGGCGCGCATGCCCGACATCAAACACTATTTCTATCATGCCGACGGCACGCCCTATGCCGAGGGCGAGATCCTGAAGAACCCGGATCTCGCGCAGACGTTGCGCGAAATCGCGAAGGATGGCCCGAAGGCATTCTATGAAGGCGCCACGGCGCAGGCCATCGTCGACAAGGTGGGTCACGCCCCGGTCAATCCCGCGGGCATGACGCTCGCCGATCTTGCCCATTACAAGGCACGCGAGCGGCTGCCTGTCTGCGGCACCTATCGCCGCTACAAGCTCTGCTCCATGGGCCCGCCGAGCTCCGGCGGAATCGCGGTGCTGCAGATTCTGGGCATGCTCGAGCGTTTCCCGTCGAAGGAGCTCGCGCCCGACACGCTCGAAGGCGTGCATCTGTTCGCGCAAGCCAGCCGCCTCGCCTTCGCCGACCGCGCCGAATATCTGGGCGATCCGGATTTCGTGAAGGTGCCGGTCAAGCAACTGCTCGACCGCAAATACATCGCGCGGCGTTCGGCGCTGATCGATCCCGCCAAGGACATGGGCACCGCCAAGCCGGGCCTCGGCGACAGCTTCGCGCCGCAGCGCTCTGCCGAGCATGCGGGCACGAGCCACATGTCCATCGTCGACGACAATGGCGAGGTCGTGTCGATGACGACGACGGTCGAGGCGCCGTTCGGCTCGGAGATGGTGGTCAAGGGTTTCGTGCTCGACAACCAGCTTACCGATTTCTCGCTCGATCCCATGCGCGACGGAAAGCCTGTCGCGAACGCCCCGGCGCCCGGCAAGCATCCGCTTTCCGCCATGTCGCCCACGATCGTCCTTGGCCCCGACGGCCGCTTCAAGCTCGCGACCGGTTCGCCCGGCGGGCCGATGATCATCGAATATGTCGCCCAGTCCCTGATCGCGATGATCGACGGCGGCGCCACGCCCGAGCAGGCGGCGGCGCAGCCGCATCCCGGCAATCCCAACGGGCCGACGCTGCTGGAAAAGGACACGGCGCTCGAATCCCTCGCCGCCGGCCTCACCGCGATGGGCCACACCGTCGCGATGCCTTCGGTCGAGAAGAGCGGCCTGCACGTCGTCGAGCGGGTCAAGAACGGCTACATCGGCGCCGCCGATCCAAGGCGCGACGGCGTGGTGCTGGGCGATTGAAAACCCGGTCCTTCATTTGGTGGCGGAAATCGTCACCGAGCAGCTGCCGCTGTCTATACCTTCGAGCATGAAGGATTCGACGGCGCCGTTCTTCTCATGGCCGTAGACCGGCTGAAACACCACGCCGTTGATGGTCACCGAAGTATCGGTATTCGACCAGGCATACTTGACCTTGACGGGACCGCCGGCAAAGGGGGTTCCCGCGCTGTGACCGATATTGTCGCTGAACAGCAGCACCGAGCCGGTATTGGCGGCGCCGCTCAACGAGACTTTTCCCGTCGAGGCGTTGAAATCGCCGACGGCGGCCGTGTTCAGCATCGATCCGGCGAACGGCACGGAGATTCCGCTCACCGTACCGCTCGTGTAGGTGACCTGGATTTGGGGCTGGCACACACTGACCGCGGAAATGAAATACTTTCCGGATATGACCGGCACCGTCGTCGCGCCGGCGGGACAAGCGGCCGGCAGCAGGAACATGGCGGCCCGGAAACTCTTGATCATCGTACACACTCCCTTGTCGCGTTCGGGAATTGGAGCAGCGCGGAGCCGGCGCTTCATCCACCATTTGGTGGACGGCACCCGCCGCCATAAGATGCCCGGCAGCGGACGGGGAAGACGATGGGGCGGTCTCAAGCGGATCTGATGATCGGCGACATCTATGAAGCCGGCGTGATCGACGGCAATTGGCGCCCGGCGCTGGAAAGAATGCGCGTCATCCTCGGCTCCGCGGAAATGGCGTTCGTCGCAGCCGGCGCCGAGATCGCGGCCGAGACGACCAACCGGGTCCTGTCGCCCGAAAGCTACGACCGCTACAGGCGCTATTACGGACGGCTCGACCCCAAGCAGGCGATATTCGCGCGCCACGGCGCCGGTTTCCTGTTCAACGACGCCGAACATTTCGACGACCGCTTCGTGGCGCACGATCCGTTCTACCAGGAATTCTCGGCTCCGCTGGGCACGCGGCACACGCTCGACTATTTCGTCGGGCGCTGCGGGACCAACGACATCTATCTGGCGGCGATGCGTCCAGGGGCGTCCGGCCCATACGATGCGCGCGCAGCGGGCAGCTTGCGCCGGGCGGGCGAGCACTTCCTGCGCGCCTGGCGATTGCGCGAGACGCTGCGCGAGACCCAATCGCTCGCCCGCGGCGCAAGCGCCGCTCTCGAGAGGCTGAGCTACGGGATCATGATCCTGGACGAAAGGCTGCGGATCGCTTTCGCGAACGGATTTGCGCGCCAGGCGCTGTCGGATTGCGTGGAGCTGGCGGCCGGACGCACACAACTCCGCGCACGAGCTCCGGCCGGGCGGGTCCTCGACGGCATGCTGCAGCAAGCGTTGCGGGGCGCCGTGCCGGCCTCGATGATGCGCCTGATGCGCAGCGACGGACGCGCGTTGTATCTGTGGTGCATCGGACTTCCGCCGTCGAGCCCGCTCGCCCCGGCGCAACATCCGGGCGTGCTCCTTGTGCTGCGCGATCCGCAGCGGCGGCCGGACGTTGCGGTCGAGGACCTGCAGACGCTCTATGGCCTGACACCGGCAGAAGCGCGCCTAGCGCTGGCCATCGGGCGCGGCGCGAGGCTCGACGCATTCGCCGCGGAAAGACATGTGCGGCTTTCGACGGTCCGCACGCAGCTTCTGTCCGTTCTTGCCAAGATGGGCCTCCACCGCCAAGCGGATTTGGCACGCGCGCTTGCATCTCTGGCAAGTCCGGTGAGCGATAGCCGACCGGGCGGGATTTGAAGCGCTCGCCGGTCTTATTTCCGCCGCGCCACCACGAAGAGACGCTGGAACGGGAAAAGCGTCTTGCCGGATTTGCGCATAGGATAGGCCGCGTTCAGGCGCTTCTTGTATTCGCGCGTGAAGTCTTCGCGCTCCTCGCCCTCGAGCGCCTGCACGAAGGGGCGCAAGCCTGTGCCGCTGACCCAGCGCAGCACGGGATCCTCGCCGTCGAGCACCTGGAGATAGGTCGTCTGCCAGATGTCGAGATACGACGCGCGCGGCTCCAGCATCCCGTAATAGCCTTGTTCCGAGCCGAGCACGATGTTGCGCACGCCCTTGAGCTTCGCCGCCCATGGCCCGTCGGCCGCCACGTCGCGCATGAGCTTGTGCGACGGCTCGTTGAAATTGGCGGGCACCTGGAAGGCGAGCACGCCGCCCGGGCTGAGATAGCCCATCAGCCGCGCGAGCAGCGCGTCCTGCCCGTCCAGCCAATGCAATGCGGCGTTGGCGAAGATCACGTCGTAGCGCAGCGTGGGCGACCAGCTTGGGATATCGCCCGAATGCCACGTCGCCTGCGTGCCCGAGCGCCGCGCCTGGTCGAGCATGGCTTCCGACGAATCCAATCCTTCCAGCTTGGCTTTCGGCCAGCGCCGCGCCAAGAGCGCCGTCGAGTTGCCCGGACCGCAGCCCAGATCGATCACATGCGCCGGGCTCTTGTGCGGTACGCGCGCGAGCAGCTCGACGGCGGGGCGCGTGCGCTCGTCCTCGAAATCGAGATAGATCTTGGGATCCCACGCCATGGCTCTCAGCTCTCCTTGCGGTCGGGGACGTCGATGCGGAACCGCGTGCCGCCGGGTCCCGTTTGCATCAAGATGATGTCGCCGCCATGCGCCCGCGCCAGATCGCGCGCGATGGCCAGCCCCAGGCCCGAGCCGCCGCCGCGCGCCGTGCGCGCGAAGGGCTGGAAGAGCTTGGGCAACATCGCCTGCGGGATGCCGGGCCCATTGTCCGCGACGGCGAAGCTCACCATGCGTCCATGGCGCTCGGCCATGATCTCGATGCGCGCGCCGTCGCGCTCGCCGAGCGCTTCGACGGCATTGCGCAGCAGATTGAGCACGATGCGATAGAGCTGCTCGGAATCGGCGTCGACGATGAGGGCTTGATCGACCGTGTTGGCGAAAGCGATCGGGCAGGGCGAGGTCTCGAGCGCGGCCTCGCCGGCCTCGTCGATGAGCGGCTTGAGCAGGGTACGCTTGCGCGCGGGCGGGCGCTCGTCTGCACGGCCGTAACGCAGGGTCTGCGTCGCCAGCGCCACCGCGCGGTCGAGCGAGCCCACCAGGCGCGGCGTCAGGCGCTTCACCACCGGATCCTCGACGGCCGACAGGCGGTCGGAGGCGAGCTTGGCATTGGCCAGGATGTTGCGCAGGTCGTGCTGGATGCGCGCGACCGCCGCCCCCAGCGCCGCCAGCCGCGTCTTCTGCTGCAGCGAGGCATAAAGATCGCGCTGCATCGAGGCGAGCTCGCGCTCGGCCACCCCGATCTCGTCCTGGCGCGAGGACGCGGCGACGATCATGGCGGAGTCCTCGGGATTGTCGCGGAAACGCATCATCGCGGCGGTGAAGCGCTCCATCGGCCGCACGAAGACGACGAACAGCGAGAAGAACAGCAGCAGCGCCGCCACGCCCGAGACGAAGAAGCCCGTCGCGAGCACGCGCCAGGCATAGGCCTTGAGCGCCGCGCGGATCGGCGCTTCGCCCAAGATGATGCCGATGGATTTCGCGTTCTTGATGTGGCTGGGCGCGGTCACGCGCAGCATCCGGTCGCCGCCGTGGAAGAGGCAGGACAGGCCCTCGACCATCTCGGTGCCGATGCCGGCCTTGTTCAGATCCACCGTCACGTCGATGCGGGTCGGCTGCTTGCCGAGGTCGAAATAGAAGCGCTGGTCGGGGAGCGTCAGGAACACGGCCGAGGCGCCCGCGCGCCGCAGGATCGCGCTGCGCATCGCCTCGGGCAGGTCGTTGCCGCCCGGCATGGTGAAGGGCAGGAAGGCGAGTTCGGCCGCCTCGATGTGGTTGCCCAGGAGCTCGCCGTAATACTGGCCGATCAGGGGCACGAAGATCAGCACCTCGCCGATCATCACATAGAAGATCGTGAGCAGCAGGAGCCGCCCAGACAGGGAATGCGCGGCAAGCTTCCAGCCCTCGCCCAAACCGGCACGGATGCGGCCCAACATGGCCCCTGTTAGAGCATTTCGGGCGGCGAAAATCCAAGGCGGGGGCGGGGTTTTCGCCTGTTTCGGCTCCGAATTGACAGCCGCCGCCCCAGTGCTTAGAACCCCCGCTCTTTTGTCAGCCTTCCGGAGCCAGCCATGAAGCGCCCCTATCAGCCGAGCAAGATCGTGCGCAAGCGCCGCCACGGTTTCCGTTCGCGCATGGCGACGGTGGGCGGCCGCAAGGTCCTGGCGCGCCGCCGCGCCCATGGCCGCAAGAAGCTCTCCGCCTGAGACCGGCTGCCCCGCGCCGGGGCTCCCCATGACGCGGCTGAAGATCCGGGCCGACTTCCTCAATGCCCAGAAGGGCGTGCGCCGCGTGACGCCGTCCCTGACGCTTGAGGCCTGCGCCGGGCCCGATGCCCGGATCCTGCGTGTCGGCTTCACCGCGACCCGCAAGCTCGGCAATGCCGTGGCGCGCAACCGCGCCAAGCGCCGCCTGCGCGCCGCCGCCGCCGCCGTCCTTCCGGGCAAGGGCCGGACAGGTGCCGATTATGTGCTGGTGGCCCGGCCGGGAACCCTGGACCGGCCGTTCGAGACCCTCACCCGCGACCTTGCGGCGGCGGTCGAGGCCGCCCATTTGAGGCTCGACGTCCAGGGAGTGACGAAGTGAGCCCGCTGCGCCGCGCGGCCGTTGTGGTACTGACGGCGCCCGTGCTGTTCTATCGCCGGTTCGTGTCCCCGATGTTTCCGCCGGTTTGCCGCTTTGAGCCGACCTGCTCGGAATACGCGCTCGACGCCTTGCGCATCCACGGCCCCGTCAAGGGCACGATCTTGACGGCGAAGAGACTGTCCCGTTGTCATCCCATCGCGTGGCTCGGCGGATCGCAGGGCTTCGATCCCGTTCCTCCGGAATAGGTTTTCATGACCGACAATCGCAATCTGATCATCGCCGTCCTCCTTTCGCTCGGCATCTTCCTGGGCTGGGAATATTTCGTCGGCGGCCCGAAGATGAAGGCCGAGCAGGCGCGCCAGGCCGCCGCCGCCCATCAGCACAAGCCGGACCAGGCCGCGCTGCAGGCGCTCGCGCCCGCGAAGGCTCTCCCCCGCGGCGAGGCGCTCAAGCGCGGAGGGCCGCGCATCGCCATCGACACGCCCTCGGTCGACGGCTCGCTGCTGCTCAAAGGCGCGCGGCTGGACGATCTCAGGCTGAAGAACTATCGCGACACGATCGACCCCAAGAGCCGCGAGATCGTCCTCTTCTCGCCGCAGTCGAGCGACTATCCCTACTACGCCGTGTTCGGCTTCGTGGCCGTGCCGGGCGAGAAGCTCGCCGTGCCCGACGGGTCGACGCCGTGGAAGCAGGAGGGCAACGGTGCGCTGACGCCCGCCCATCCCGTGACGCTGAGCTGGGACAACGGCCATGGGCTCCTCTTCACGCGCAAGATCGCGGTCGACGACAAGTTCATGTTCACGGTCAGCGACAGCGTCGCGAACAAGACGAACGCCAAGGTCGCGCTGCAGCCCTTCGCCTATGTCGCGCGCGACGGCGTGCCGACCTCGCAGCACTACTGGGTGCTGCATGAGGGTTTCGTCGGCTATGGCGGGGGCTTAAAGGACCCGAGCTACGACGATTTCAAGGACGACACGCCGCCCAAGACCTTCACCGCCACCGGCGGCTGGCTCGGCATCACCGACAAATACTGGATGGCGTCGCTGATCCCGCCCCAGGACCAATCCTTCGACGGCTCCTACAGCGCGGCGCCGGGGCAGGCCAAGCACTATCAAGCCGACTATCGCCTCGCCGCGCGCACGCTTGCGCCCGGCGCCACCACGACCGTCGACCACCGCCTGTTCGCGGGCGCGAAGGTCTATGACGTGCTCAACGGCTACAAGAAGAAGCTCGGTATCGCCGACTTCGACTATGCGATCGATTGGGGCTGGTTCTGGTTCATCACCCAGCCGCTGTTCCTGCTGCTCGACCAGTTCTACCACCTGCTCGGCAATTTCGGCATCGCGATCCTGGCGCTGACCGTCGTCGTCAAGCTCGTCTTCTTCCCCATCGCCAACGCGCAATACAAATCCATGGCGAAGATGAAGAAGCTCCAGCCGCAGATGGAGCGCATCAAGGAACGCTTCGCCGACGATCCGCAGAAGCAGCAGCAGGCGATGATGGAGCTCTATCGCACCGAGAAGGCGAACCCGGTCGCGGGCTGCCTGCCGATGCTGCTGATCATCCCGGTGTTCTTCTCGCTGTATAAGGTGATCTTCGTCACCCTCGAGCTCAGGCATGCGCCGTTCTACGGCTGGATCCACGACCTCTCGGCGCCGGACCCGACCTCGCTCGTCAACCTCTTCGGCCTCTTCCCTTTCGACCCGCACGCGGTGCTGCCGTCGTTCCTGGGCTTCCTCTCCATCGGCATCTGGCCGATCCTGATGGGCATCACCCAGTGGCTCCAGACCAAGCTCAACCCCGCGCCGACCGATCCGGTGCAGGCCAGGATGTTCGGGCTGATGCCGATCGTCTTCACCTTCATGTTCGCGACGTTCCCCGCGGGGCTGGTGATCTACTACACCTGGAACAACCTGCTCTCGGTCGCGCAGCAGTACTACATCATGAGACGCCAGGGCGCCGACGTGCACCTGATCAGCAACCTCAACCTCGCCAGGTTCTTCAAGCCCAAGAGCAGCACGTGACCGACGAGGCCGCCCGCAAGCTGTTCGCGGGACCATGCGACTTCATCTGGGGCGCGAGCGCGGTGGACAACCTGCCGCCGGAGAAGCTCCCCGAGGTCGCTTTCGTCGGACGCTCCAACGCGGGCAAGTCGAGCCTCGTCAACGCGCTCACCGGGCGCAAGACGCTGGCGCGCGTCTCGAACACGCCCGGGCGCACGCGGCAGATCAACTTCTTCGACCTGGGGGGCAGGATCGTGCTCGCCGATCTTCCCGGCTACGGCTATGCGCGCGCCTCCAGGAGCCTGGCCGAGGAGTGGCAGTCGCTGATCTTCGCCTACCTTCGCGGGCGCGCCAATCTCGCCCGCGTGTTCGTGCTCATCGACGCGCGGCGCGGCACGATGGACACCGACCGCGAGGCCTGCACCCTGCTCGACCAGGCGGCGGTCTCCTACGTGCTCACGTTAACAAAGATCGACCAGCTTTCGCCCGGCGAGCGAACCGAAGCGGAACGCGCCTTGAGCGACGAAGCCGGCCGCCACACCGCCGCGTATCCGCAGATTTTCTCGACCTCCGCGCTCAAGGCTCTGGGGCTCGATGCGCTGAAAGCACACATCGCGGCGCTGGCCGCAAACTGAGCTTTGCATTATAACGCCCGGCCATGGCGCTTCAGGACGACATCAGCCAAGACCGCAATCTGCGCATCATGGCGCGCTGGCGCTCGACCGCCCGCGTCCTGGTCGAGGCGCTGCCCTATATCCTGAAATACGACCGCAAGACCGTGGTGGTGAAGTACGGCGGCAACGCCATGGTCGACGGGGTGACGGAGGATTTCGCGCAGGACATCGTGCTGATGAAGCAGACGGGCATCGAGCCCGTGGTCGTCCATGGCGGCGGCCCGCAGATCGGCGACATGCTCAAGCGGCTGTCGATCCAGTCGAGCTTCATCGACGGGCTGCGCGTCACCGACGCTGCCGCGATCGACGTGGTCGAGATGGTGCTCACCGGCTCGATCAACAAGCACATCGTCAGCGGCATCAACGCCGCGGGCGGGCGCGCCGTGGGCATCTCGGGCAAGGACGGCAACCTGATCCTCGCCAAGAAGCTCGAGCGCATGAAGCTCGATCCCGCGACGCTGGAGAACAAGGCCGTCGATCTGGGCTTCGTCGGAGAACCGGACAAGATCAATCCCGAGGTCCTGCGCAACATCATGAAATCCGACCTGATCCCGGTGATCGCGCCGATCGGCATCGGGCCCAAGGGCGAGACCTTCAACATCAATGCCGACACGGTGTCGGGCGCGGTCGCGAGCGCGATGCAGGCCGAGCGCCTGATCCTGCTTACCGACGTCGAAGGCGTGCTGGATCAGGACCGCAAGCTCATTCCAAAATTGACGGTCGCCGAGGCCTCGGGCCTCATCAAGGACGGCACGATCCGCGGCGGCATGATCCCCAAGATCGAGACCGCGATCGAAGCCGTCCGGTCCGGCGTCAAGGCCGCGGTCATCCTGGACGGCCGCATTCCCCATGTCCTTCTGCTCGAGCTCTTCACCGAGCACGGCGCCGGCACGCTCATCACCGCAGAATGATCGCGAAGAATCTTATCCTTGCGAGCTTGGCTGTCTGCGCGTCGGCGACGGCCGCGCAGGCGCAGCTCAAGCTCTGCAACCGCACTTCCTATGTCCTCTATGCGGCGTCCGGCTACGCGCAAGGGGTCAACGCGGCGACGCAAGGCTGGACGCGCATCGTGCCCGGCACCTGCCAGACCGCGATCAAGGAGCGGTTGAGCGCGCATGGCTATTTCGTCTATGCGCGCACATCGCTCGGCCATGCGGGGCAGATGCGCGCCTGGGGCGGCGGCCAGAAGCTTTGCGTGAAGGACGCCGATTTCGCGCTCACCACGCCGCTCGCGTCGGCGCGCTGTCCGGCCGACGACACCTTCGACCGGCCGTTCGCGGGCGTCGACACCCATCGCGCGAAATCCTGGGCGATGACCTTCGACGAGACGCCGGCCTTCGCCTCGATGAAGGAGGCCCAAGCCGCCGGCCTGAAGCGCCTGCTCAAGGACGAAGGCGCCAAGATCGGCGCCATCGACGCCAAGCCCGACAAGGCGACCGACGCAGCCCTTGCCGCTTTCCGCAAGCGCATGAACATGGCGGCGAACGCGAGCGCGTCGGATCTCTTCGATGCGCTGGAGACCGAGGCGCTCAAGACGACCGCGCCCGCCGGCTACGCCGTCTGCGACGACAGCGACAAGCCGGTCTGGGTGGCGCTGGGCGAGGACAAAGGCGGCAAGTTCTTCTCGCGCGGCTGGTGGAAGATCGCGGCCGGCGGCTGCGCCAAGGCGATCACCGAGCCGCTCGCCGCCGACAGGATCTGGATCCTCGCCCAGACGCCGGGCGGCGTGCCGATCGTCTACGGCCCCAACAAGTTCTGCACCACCAATATCGAGTTCGAGATCCAGGGCCGCGAGAACTGCGCCAAGCGCGGCCTCGTCGAATCCGGCTTCGCCGAGACCAAGGTCAAGGGCCTCCTGGGCTTCACCGCCCATGTCAGCGACAAGGGGCTGCTGCTGCCGGCGAAGAAGTAAAAAACCAAATGTCATGGCCCGCGACTGCGGGCCACCCAGGTGACATCTGTCGCGCTATTCCTAAGGGTTCACACGGAGACGCGGAGTCGCGGGGTAAAAGCTCAACTCCGCGACTCCGCGTGAACTGCTTTCGTTTGTGCAGAACCCAACTGGGTGACCCGCGTCCATACGCTGTCGCTATGGACCGGGCCATGACAGCCTTTTTGCTTACTCCCCGATCCCGAAATAGCTCAGGTGCCAGCGCATCTCGTCGTCGGTCAGCGGGAAGCGGATGCCGTTGCGCGCCGGGAGCAGTTCGTCGGTGGGAAGCTTCATCACGAAGCGCTGGATCTTGAACGCGGCGCGCATGGACAGGCCCGCGCGCCACACCAGCGCGGTGACCGGCTTGGCGGAGCGCGTGAGCAGGATGCGGCGCACGGTGCGGTCGGGCACGCGCGCCTGACGCGCCAGCGCAAGCACGACGATCTCGCGTTTGGCCCCTTCCGCGGCCGCTTCGACGAAGGATTCGTCGAGCCGGCCGGCCTTGGCCGCGGCCTCGACCTCGGCGAAGGCGGCATCGCCCTGCGACGGCGCGAGCTCGCCCTCGTCGGTGCGCGCGCGCACCTGGCGATTCAGGAGCTGCTTGGTCTCGTCGTCGAGATGATGCAGGCGCGCAAGCTGCTCGATCAGCTCCGTCGAGACGAAGGAGGCGAGCCGCCTGACCGCACGGCACGACAGGTCGGCGCGCATGGCGAGCGCGTTCTGCCACACGCTGATGCGCTCGGCCTGGTCGATGATCGCGTCCAGCGTGCGCTCGCGGATCGCGGCGTCGGGATTGGCGAGCAGCGCCGAGACCGCGGGGATGTCGAGCGAAGACACCACGGCATCGGTGACGTTGGCGCTCAAGGGCCTGCGCCGGGCGATGGCCGCGAGCACGGCATGCACCTTGCCCTCGGCGATGATCTCCATGAGATCGGCGTCGGAGAGCAACGGCGAATATTCCAGGATCGGCACCGAGACGATGGTCTCGACGTCGCGCGCGAGCGCCTTGACGATTTGCGCCGGCACGCAATCGAGATGCTTGATCTCCTCGGCCAGGATCGCGCGCACGCGCGGGACCTGGTCGCTCGCGAGCCGCTCCAGCGTCTCGATGGTGAGCGCGTGGATGTGGCCGGCCTCGCGCTTGGAGAGACCCGGCATCAGCCGCGCGATCTTGCGGGCGAGCTCGGCGCGCACGTCGTCGCAATCGTCGTCGGCGAGCGTGCGGTTGGAATGGGCGGGTGCGGCGAGGTTGGCGGCGACCGCGCGCCGCGTCGCGGGCTCGCCCTCGCGCGCCAGATAGTCGAGCACGTCGTCGCCCGCGTCGCCGCGCCCGGCGAGCTCGTGCTGCGCATGGCGCGTGCGTTCCTCGAGCAGCCGCAGGACCTGCTTGCTGTCCGCCGGGACGCCGCGTGCTATTCTCCCCGTCATGCGAGGAATATGCGGCTTTTGCTTTTAACTTGCGCTTAAGCCTCATGGTTGAGAAAAGGTAACCATGTCCGCCGGTATGTCCGCAGCCCACGCGCGTCCCGATTTCCGGCATGTCGATACGTGGATCTTCGACCTCGACAACACGCTCTATCGCGCCGACACCGACCTCTTCGCGCAGATCGACATGCGCATGGGGGCTTACGTCGCGCGGCTGCTGGACTTGGCCCCCGACGAAGCCAGGCGCCTGCAGAAGGCCTATTACCGCGACCACGGCACGACGCTGAACGGACTGATCGCGCTTCACGACGTCGATGCGGAGGACTTCCTCGACGACGTCCACGCCATCGATCTTTCCGCGCTCAGGCCCGATCCGGAGCTGAACGCCGCCATCGCGCGGCTGCCGGGACGATGCTTCGTCTTCACCAACGGATGCGGGAACTACGCGTCGCGCGTGCTGGACCGCATCGGGCTGGGCCGGCTTGCGGATGCGGTGTGGGATATCCGCGCGATGGGCTTCGTGCCGAAGCCTTTCGCGGCCGCTTACGAGACGGTCGTGGCCAAGGCGGGCATCACGCCCGGACGCGCGGCGATGTTCGAGGATCTGGCGCGCAACCTGGTGCCGGCGCATGCGCTGGGCATGACCACCGTGTGGCTCGACAACGGCTCGGCGTGGTCGAAGCAGGGGCCCGATTTTCCGGTCGCGGACCGCTCCCATATCGACTATGAGACGACGGATTTGAGCGCGTTCTTGAACGCCGTCGGGACTTAGAGCATGACCCTCGCCAAGACGATCGAAGACGCCTGGGACGGGCGCGAGGCGCTGAGCCCCGCGACCAAGGGTGAAGTGCGCGATGCGGTCGAGCACGCGCTGGACGCGCTCGACACCGGCCGGCTGCGCGTCGCCGAGAAGACCGGCGGCGAATGGCACGTGCATCAATGGCTGAAGAAAGCGGTGCTGCTCTCCTTCCGCCTGAACGACATGCGGCTCATCGAAGGCCATCCCGGCAATTGGTGGGACAAGGTCGAATCCAAATTCGCGGGCTGGGACGAGGCGAAATTCCGCGCCGCGGGATTCCGCGCCGTGCCCGGATCTATCGTGCGGCGCTCGGCCTTCATCGCCAAGGGCGTGGTGCTGATGCCCTCCTTCGTCAATGTCGGCGCCCATGTCGGCGAGAACACGATGGTCGACGGCTGGTCGACGGTCGGCTCCTGCGCGCAGATCGGCCGCGACTGCCATCTCTCCGGCGGCGTCGGCATCGGCGGCGTGCTCGAGCCGCTGCAGGCGCAGCCCACCATCATCGAGGACAATTGCTTCATCGGCGCGCGCTCGGAGGTGGCCGAAGGCGTCGTGGTCGGCGAAGGCTCGGTCCTTTCCATGGGTGTGTTCCTCACCGCTTCGACGCGCATCGTCGACCGCCACAGCGGCGAGATCTTCCAGGGACGCGTGCCGCCCTATTCCGTCGTCGTGCCCGGCTCGCTGCCGCAGGGCGAAGGCCGGCCGGCGCTCTCCTGCGCGGTGATCGTCAAACGCGTGGACGAGCGCACCCGGGCCAAGACCTCGATCAACGAGCTGCTGCGCGACTGACGCGGCGGGATTTTGCTGCAGCGCACACACGCCTTCCGCCGAAGATGCTTTCGTGCGATGCTCGGGTTTCGGGCAATCGGGGGCACAAATGAATTATCTTTTCAGCTTCAGCGGCCGCATCAATCGCGCCAAGCTCTGGTTGTTCCTGCTGATCGCGATCGGCGCGTGCATCGTCTATGCCGTTCTGTTCGCCGTTCTGGTCGGCTTCTCGGCCTTTACCGCGCAGGCCAACAACGGCAACGGACTTCTCGCGGCGGGCGGCTCATTGCTCTTCATGGGGCTCGTGGGATTTGTCCTCGACATCGCGTTGTTCATCGCCTCGCTCGCGGTGACGACCAAACGCCTGCACGACCGCAACAAGGGCGCCATCTGGCTCATCCCTTTCATCTTCGTACCAACGGTGCTCAACACGTATTATTACGCGACAGTCTTCACGAGATATGGTCTCAACCATATGGCGGAAGCCAACGCCAATCCCGTGCTGATGGTCTGCAGTCTCGCCGCATTGGTGCTCTGGCTCTGGGCCTTCGTCGAGCTCTATTGCCTGCGCGGCACGGTGGGCGACAACCGCTACGGCCCGGACCCCCTGGCGGGCAGGATTTAGCTTCGCGCGGCCGTCATCCAGGCGAGCGTCTCGGCGTCGATGCCGAGCGCCTGGACGATGGGCGCGAAGACCGACATCTGCGACACGCCGCTCGGGCCCAGCGTGATGCCGCCGTCCACGACCAGCGCCTGGCCGGTGACGAAGCTTGCCTCGTCGCCCGCCAGATAGAGCGCCGCCTCGGCGATGTCACGCGGACGGCCGCCGCGCGCGATGGGCTGCGAGTGCTTGGACGCTTCCGCGATGGCGTCGAGGCGCGTCTCGCCGAGCTGGCTGGGCACGCCCATGGCGCTGGCGAAGATGTTGGTCGCGATCAGCCCCGGGCAGATGCAGTTGACGCGGATGTTGGAAGGCGCGAGCTGCGGCGCCGTCACGCGGGTCATATGTATGATCGCGGCCTTGGCGATGGAATAGAGGACGGGGCCGAAGCCCGCCTGAAGCCCCGCGACCGAGGCCGTCGAGACGATCGAGCCTCCTCCTTGCGCCCGCATCACGGGCACGGCGTATTTCATCCCGAACAGCGCCGCGCGCACATGCAGGTGCATCACCTGGTCGAAGCCTTCCGCCGTCACCGCGTCGGCCTGGTCGCGCGCGCCGCCGGTGCCCGCATTGTTGAAGAGGACGTCGAGGCGCCCGAAACTCCCGGTCGCGGCCGCGACCGCCGCCTCGATGTCCTTCTCCACGCTCACGTCGCAGCGCACATAGCGCGCGCGGCCCTTGTGCTCCTCCTCGAGCCGCGCCCCCTTGTCGTCCTGGATGTCGGCGGCGATGACGCGGGCGCCCTCCGCCACGAACAAATCGACCGTGCCGCGCCCGATCCCGCTCGCGGCGCCGGTGACCACGGCGACCTTTCCCTCCAGACGTCCCATGCAAAACTCCCTTATAAATGGCTCGGGCAAATGGCTCGCGCCCCTGTATAAAGCGGCCATGGACCCGGTGGAACTCGCCCAAAGCCTCATCCGCTGCCCTTCGGTGACGCCGAAGGACGAAGGCGCGCTGGAGGTGCTGGAGGCCGCGTTGAAGCCGCTCGGCTTCGCCTGCCACAAGCTGCGCTTCGAGCAGGAGGGAACGCCGCCGATCGACAACCTCTACGCGAGGGTCGGAAGCGACGGCCCCAATTTCTGCTTCGCCGGCCACACCGACGTCGTCCCGCCGGGTGACAAGGGTTTGTGGCGCCACGATCCCTTCGCCGGCGAGATCCGGGACGGCATGCTCCATGGCCGCGGCGCCGCCGACATGAAATCGGCCATCGCCGCGTTCGTGCACGCGGCGCAGCGCCATCTGGCGGCCGGCCCGCTCAAGGGATCGATCAGCCTCCTCATCACCGGCGACGAGGAGGGGCCCGCGATCAACGGCACGGTGAAGGTGCTCGACTGGCTCAAAAGCCGCGGCGAGGTCCTGAGTCATTGCATCGTCGGCGAGCCGACCTCCACCGCGCGTGCCGGCGACACGCTCAAGATCGGCCGGCGCGGGTCGCTGACCACGCGCGTGGCCGTGCGCGGCGTGCAGGGCCATGTCGGCTATCCCGCCAAGGCGCGCAATCCGATTCCGGCGATGGCGGCGCTGGTGCAGCGCCTGTCGTCGCATGTGCTCGACGAGGGCACGGCGCATTTCGAGCCGTCGACGCTCTCCTTCACGACGCTCGACGTCGGCAACCCCGCCGGCAACGTCATCCCGGCCGAGGCGCGGGCGCAGTTCAACATCCGTTTCAACGACTCGCAATCGCCGGACGGGCTGAAGCGCTGGATCGAAAGCGAAGCAGAAGCGGTGCGCGCGGCAAGCGGCTGCGAGATCGCGCTGAAATTCGAACTCGGCGCCAATGCCTTCCTGACCGAGCCAGGCAAATTCGTCTCTCTGGTCGCCGACGCCGCCCGCCAGGTGATCGACGCACCACCGAGCATCTCCACGACCGGCGGCACGTCGGATGCGCGCTTCATCAAGGAGCATTGCCCGGTCGTCGAGCTTGGGCTTCCGGGCGGGACGATGCACAAGACGGACGAATGCGTGGCCGTGGACGAGATCCGCCTGTTGAGCGACATCTACCAAGCCGTGCTCGCGCGCTATTTCGCGAACCCGCCATGAACGACGCGGCGATCGGCGTCTTCGATTCCGGCATGGGAGGCTTGACGGTGATGCGCGCTTTGATGGCGCGGCTGCCGCAGGAGAGCTTCGTCTATCTGGGCGACACGGCGCGGCTTCCCTACGGCACCAAGAGCGGCGACACGGTCACGCGCTATGCGGTGCAGGCGGCCGCGGCGCTGGTCAAGCGGCGCATCAAGCTCCTGGTCGTCGCCTGCAACACCGCGTCCGGCGTGGCGCTGGGCGCGCTCGAAGAAGCCTTCGCGCCGCTGCCGGTGATCGACGTGATCGCGCCTGGCGCGGAGGCGGCACTTGCGGCATCGCCGTCGGGGCCCATCGCCGTGATCGCGACCGAGGGCACGGTACGCGCAGGCGCCTATGTCCGCGCCATCCACGCGCGCGCGCTGGACGTCGAGGTGATGAGCCAGCCCTGCCCGCTCTTCGTGCCGCTCGCCGAGGAAGGGCTGATCGAAGGCGAGATCGTCGACCTCGTCATCCACCGTTATCTGGACGAAGTGCTGGCGAAAGAGCCGCGCGCGCTGGTGCTCGGCTGCACGCACTATCCCGCGCTGAAGGATTCGATCGCGCGCATCGCGGGCAAAGGCGTCGCCCTCGTCGACAGCGCGGAAACCACCGCGCGCGCGGTCGAAAAGAGATTGCGCGACGGCGGCCTGCTGCGCGAGGGGCCGCCCGCGCCGCATCGCTTCCTGGTCACCGACACGCCGGAGCGTTTCGCGCGCGTGGGCGAGATATTCCTTGGCCGTGCCATCGCGCCCGCCAGCGTCGAGCTGATCGACCTTCAGTAGTCCACGCGGACCAGATACAGCCCTTCGGGCGGCGCCACGGGCCCGCATTCGGCGCGGTCGCGCGCCTCGAGCGCGCGCTTCATGTCGCGCGGCACCCACTTGCCTTCGCCGACGAGCTTCAAGCTTCCCACGATCGAGCGCACCTGGTTGTGCAGGAAGGAGCGCGCCGACGCGTTGACGTGCACCTCCTCGCCCACGCGCGAGACGTCGAGGCGGTCGAGCGTCTTGACCGGAGATTTCGCCTGGCACTCCGCGGCGCGGAACGTCGTGAAATCGTGCAGGCCGACAAGCGCCTGCGCGCTCGCATGCATCGCGTCGGCGTCGAGCGCGCGCACGACGTGCCACACCCGTCCCGCATCGAGCGCCGCGGGCGCGCGGCGGCAGAGGATGCGGTAGAGATAATGCCGCGCAGTCGCCGAGAAGCGCGCGCTGAAATCCTGTGGCGCCACCGACGCCTCCAGCACCGCCACCGGCGCGGGCTTGAGATGGTGGTTGAGCGCGTCGCGGATCCTGCCGCCGGTGAATTCCTTGACGAGATCGAAATGCGCCGCCTGTCCCAAGGCATGCACGCCCGCATCGGTGCGCCCGGCGCCGTGCACCGTCACGCGCTCGCCGCAGAGCTTGAAAATCGCCTCCTCGAGCGCACCCTGGACCGACGGTCCGTTCTCCTGCCGCTGCCAGCCGACGAACGGGCGACCGTCATATTCGACTGTGAGGCGGTAGCGCATGCCCTTACTCACCTAGCCAGCGAGCGTCAGCGAGCGAAAAGGAAGAAGGTCTCACGCGGAGACGCGGAGACGCGGAGATCTTTTTCTCCTCCGCGACTCCGCGTCTCCGCGTGAATCCTTTGCGCCAGCTAACGCTGGCGCGCTGGGTGGCCGGGTCGAGCCCGGCCATGGTGATTGGGGAGGAATTCATCCCAGGCGGCTACCTTTTTTCAGCGCGAAACCATGCAGCAATTCATCGGCCGTCATCGCGGACTTGCCTGCGCGCTGCAGGCGCACCAGGCGCAACGCGCCTTCGCCGCAGGCGACCGTCAGATGATCGTCGAGCAGCGTGCCCGGCACGCCACGCCCTTCGACAGGCTCGGCATAGAGAATCTTGAGGCGCTCGCCCTTGGCGTCGCACCACGCGCCGGGCGTGGGCGAGAGGCCGCGGACCAGGCAATCGATCTCGCGCGCGGACCTGCTCCAGTCGATGCGCGCTTCGTCCTTGGCGATCTTCTTGGCGTAGGTGACGCCGTCCGGCGCCTGCGGCGTCTCGCGCGCCGTGCCGCGTTCGAGCGCGCCCAGCGCGCGCAGCATCAGATCGGCGCCGAGGCGCGAGAGCAGATCGTGCAGCTCGCCATGGGTCTTGCGGCCGATGGGGAGCCGCTCGGCCATCAGCACGGGTCCGGTGTCGAGGCCTTCCTCCATGCGCATGATCATCGCGCCGGTCTCTTCGTCGCCCGCCATGATCGCGCGCTGGATGGGCGCCGCGCCACGCCAGCGCGGCAACAGCGAAGCGTGCAGGTTGAAGCAGCCGAGCCCGGGCGCCTCCAGGACCTGTTTGGGCAGTAGAAGCCCATAAGCCACGACGATGGCGGCATCGAGCTCCAAGCCCGCGAACAGTTCCTGCTGGGCCGCGTCTTTCAATGTCGCGGGCGTGCGCACGGCGAGCCCGGCCGCTAGCGCGAATTCGTGCACCGGCGAGGGCTGCGCGTCGAGCCCGCGTCCTTTGGGTCGGGGTGGCTGCGAATAGACGCAGGCGATGTCGTGCCCCTGCGCGACAAGCTCGGCGAGCGTGGGCACCGCGAAGTCCGGCGTGCCGAGGAATGCGAGGCGGAGGGACATGGAATCTCTCCGTCAAACCAAATTGTCATTCCCGGCCGAGCGATGCCAAAGGCATCGCGAGGGGAAGGGAACCCAGGTGGAAAGATCGGGCCTGAACTTTCTACCTGGGTCCCCTTCCCTCGCATCGCCTGACGGCGATGCTCGCCGGGGATGACAGGATGGCATTCACCCCGTCTCTTTCAGCCGCTTGGCTTTCGAAAGCTTGCGCAGCGCCATGGAGCGCTTGAGCTTGGAGATGTGGTCGATGAAGAGCACGCCTTCGAGATGATCCATCTCGTGCTGCAGGCAGGTGGCAAGAAGCCCGTCGGCCTCCAGCAGCTGCACCTTGCCGTCGCGATCGAGATACTCGCACTTGATGCGCGCCGGGCGGTCGACGCTCTCCCAGATCTCGGGAACGGAAAGACAGCCCTCCTCGAAGGTCGCCGTCTCTTCCGAGGCCCATGTGATCTTCGGATCGACGAAGGCGCGCGGATTCTTCTTGCCGGATTTCTGGTCGAGGTCCATCACGATGACGCGCTTGGGCACGCCGATCTGCACCGCCGCCAGGCCGATGCCGTCGGCCGCGTACATCGAATCGGCCATGTCGTCGATCAGCCGGCGGATCTCGTCGTCGACCGCGCCGACGTCGGTCGAGACCGCTTTGAGACGCGGATCGGGCGCGGTAAGGATGGGGCGGACGCTCATGGGGCTCAGATAGGTGAGCGCCCTTCCCGGGTCAAGGTTGGCGGCAAAACCATGGAATTAGGGCTGATTCTACTGGGCTGCGCGGTGGTCGCTAGCGCGATCCTGCTCGCCTTGACGCTGCGCCCGCGCCAGGCCGACGCGCGCCCCGATCCCAGGCTCGACGCGGTGATCGTGGCGCAGGGCGAGATCAAGGGCCAGTTCCAGAACACGATCGCGGCCCAGGCCGAGCTTCAGCGCACCTTGTCGGAGCGTCTGGACGCGCTCAACCGGCGCATGAGCGAGAGCTTGAGCGAGAGCGCGACCAAGACCTCGGCCACGCTGGCCGGCATCGGCGAGCGCCTCAACGTCATCGACGCGGCGCAGAAGAACATCAGTGCCTTGTCGAGCCACGTGGTGGCGCTTTCGGACATCCTCTCCGACAAGCAGGCGCGCGGCGCCTTCGGCCAGGAGCGGATGGAGGCGATCATCGCAGACCAGCTCTCGCCCTCGCTCTACGAGTTCCAGCACACGCTGTCGAACGGCTCGCGGCCGGACTGCATCATCCGCCTGCCGAACGTGAAGGCGGTGGTGGTGGTGGATTCGAAATTCCCGCTCGAGGCCTTCGAGGCGCTGAAGGACGCCGACGAGAGCGCGCGCAAGGCCGCCGCCGCGCGGCTGCGCACCGACGTGCAGAAGCATGTGGGCGACATCGCCTCCAAATACCTGATCGCGGGCGAGACGCAGACCCCGGCCCTGATGTTCGTGCCGTCGGAGTCGGTCTATGCCGAGCTGCATACGAGCTTCTCGGACCTGATACAGAAGGCGCGCCAGCAGAACGTGGTGATCGTCTCGCCGCATATCCTCATGCTCGCGGTCAACACGATCCAGTCGCTGACCCGCGACGCGAAGATGCGCGAGCAGGCGCACGAGATCCAGAAGGAAGTCGGCGCGCTGCTCAAGGACGTGAAGCTCTTGGCGGAACGCCTGGGCGACCTGCGCACCCATTTCGAGCGCACGTCGAAGGACATCGGCGAGATCGAGAAGCCGCTCGGCCGCATCGTCTTCCGCGCCGGCCGCATCGAGGCGGTGGAGATCACGACGCAGGACGAAGGCGCGCCGTCGCTGGAGAAACCATCCTAGTCAGTCGTCATCGCCCGTCCGCACGCTGTTGCTACGGACTATGCGGGCGCCCCATGGAAACACGATCCAATTATCGAGCTTGTATCCATGCGTCGCCCGGACAAGCCGGGCGATGACATTTGTGGTAAGGGGTGAATGCGCGAATGAAGACTTTCACGACACCATGAGCCGTCTGCGAAGTTCCGCAGGTGTGACGGTTGCCGCTTGCGCATCTTCCAAACGACGCCGGACTTCATCTTCCTGCTCATCGCTGAGATGCAAAGCCGTATCCTGCGCGGCATAGTCCAATATCGCGTCCGCCGCGATTTCTTGTTCGTGCGGCGAAAGCTTCTTCAGGACAACCCAGGCATCGTCGATCTTATTCATAATTTAGCTTACCACGCCTGTCGTGACCCGCAAAGGGCCTACTCCCCCCGCCGTGCCCTAAACGCGGCGCTGAGCGTGCCTTCGTCGAGATAGTCGAGCTCGCCGCCGACGGGCACGCCGTGGGCGAGCCGCGTGACCTTCACGCCGGTGGGCGCGAGCGCGTCCATCAGATAGTGCGCGGTCGTCTGGCCTTCGACGGTGGCGTTGACGGCGAGAATGATCTCGTCGACGCCCTCGCCTGCGCGCTTCAGGAGAGAGGCGACGTTCAGCCGTTCCGGCGTCACGCCGTCGAGCGCGCTGAGCGCGCCGCCGAGCACGTGATAGCGGCCGCGGAAGACGCCCGCGCGCTCCAGCGCCCACAGATCGGCGACGTCCTCGACCACGCACAGCACGCGCGCGTCGCGGCTGGGATCGCGGCACAGCGCGCAGGGGCTGGTCGTGTCCAGATTGCCGCAGGTCTCGCATATCTTGATCGCCTGCGCCGCGTCGCGCATCGCGGTGCCCAAAGGCTCCAGCAGCGCCTCGCGCTTCTTGAGGAGGGCGAGTGCTGCGCGGCGCGCCGAGCGCGGGCCGAGCCCGGGCAGCTTCGCCAGGAGCTGGATCAGACGCTCGATCTCGGGGCCGGCCGTGTGTGTCGCCATGCCGCACGATCTAGCAGGCGCAAGGGGCCGCGATCCACCTTATTTCTAGCATGCAGCGTCGAAGGGAGGGCCCGCCATGTCCGTCCACACCGAAGACGACGGCAGGCGCCGCGTCAGCGTCCCCCAGCCCATCGCGAACCTGGACGATACCGAGGGCCGCGCCGAGCGCGAGGCGCTCAAATCCCTCGGTCCCGATACGCTGATGATGGTGGGCGATCACCAGCCGCTGCCCGCGATGCCCGAAAAGCCCAAGCTGCTGGATTTCTACACCCTGCGTTTCGGCAAGACGGCGCGCAACCACCTGCTGCAAAGCGCGGCGCTGGCGCGCAAGGCGGGGCATGGCGAGAAGATCGTGCTCGCCTGCCTTCTGCACGACATCGCGATGGGCGCCTTGATCCGCACCGATCACGGCTATTGGGGCGCGCAGCTCATCGCGCCTTACGTCGACGAGGAGGTCGCGTGGGCGGTGCAATATCACCAGGCGCTGCGCTTCTTCCCCGATCCGCAGGTCGGCTACGAATATCCCCAAGCCTATGTGCGCTTCTGGGGCGAGGACTATGTGGTTCCCGATTACCTCAGGCAGGCTTACGAGGCCGCGCGCGGACATCGCTGGTATGGCAGCGCCCGCGCCATCACGCTCTACGATCTCTATTCCTTCGAGGAGAACGTGACGATCGATCCGGGCGAGTTCGAGGACATCATCGCCCGCCACTTCAGGCAGCCGAAAGAGGGCCTGGGCTTCGACAATTCGGCCACCGCGCATATGTGGCGGACGATGATCTGGCCGAACAATTTCCTCTGAGCCGATTTTCGCGAGCGCGTATCTTGTCCTAGAATCCTCGGCCGGAACCAGAGCGGGGACAAGGCCGTGGAAACCCTCTACCAGCCCGAGCGATGGCACGATCTGTTCGTCATGATCGGCTCGGCCGCAGGCGCGCTCGTGGGCCTGCTCTTCATCGTCGTCTCGCTGCATTTCGACAAGATCAGCGGCCAGGACGACATCAACACGCGCGTGACCATGGAGGGCGCGCGCTACAACACGATGCATCTCCTGACGGTGCTCCTGGAAGCCGGCGCGGTGCTCGCGCCGCAGCCGCCCTGGCTGCTCGGCGCCGAGCTCATCGCGCTGAACCTCTTCGGCCTCAGGCTGCCGCTGACGATCATCTACCGCTACGCCAACCGGCACATCACGATCAGCCACCGTGGTGGTTTTCCGATCGCGCTGATCGCGACCGTCATCGCGGCCTATCTCACGGGAGCGGCGGGCGGCGTCGCCGTGCTGTATCAGGCGCAGTGGGCGCTCTACCCCGTGGCAATCGCCTGCCTCGTCAAGATCGTGCGCTCGGTGCTGACGGCCTGGATGCTGATCTTCGGCATCAGCCATTCGCAGGCCGCCAAGACATAGACGCGGATCAATCGTCGCGCGGCGCTTCCGCCGGCGCGTCCTCCACCGCCGCGTCGCGCACCGCGACGATCTCGGCGCCGGGGAAGCGGTCGAGCACGGCGCGCACCAAGGGCTCCTGCATCACGCTTTCGATGCGCGCGGCCTTGGCGGATTTGCGCTGCTCGGCGATGGTGGGCTGGCCGCCCTCGCGCGCGATGCTCACCGACCAGGGCATGCCGGTCCAATCCTTGAGCTTCTGCTTCAGGTCGCCGGCGAGAGAGTTCGGCGCGCGCGGCGAGGGCCGGAACTCGATATGGCCGGGCTCCAGACGAATCAGGTGCACGTCGTTCTCGAGATTGACCTTGAGGATCGAGGCGCCGTTCGCCGCGGCGAGCGCTGCGAGGTCTTCCAGCGTGCGGATGGCAGGCGCCGTGGAAACGCTTAGTCGTGGCGCGGCGGCAATATTCCTACCCTCCCCTTGAGGGAGGGTCGAAATCTGCGAAGCAGATTTCGGGGAGGGATAGGCGGCAGTCGCAGTCGGACCCCTCCCCGAAAAATCCTTCGGATTTTTCGATGTCGGTACGCTGGCGCTACCTCCACCCTCGAGGGGAGGGTTGTCCAGCAAGTCCTTCACCAACTTGTCCGTGGGCGGAAGATCGGCGGCGTAGGAGAGGCGGATCAGCGCCATCTCGCAGGCGGCGATCGGGCGCGTGGCGTCACGCACCTCGATCAGGCCTTTCAGCAGCATCGACCAGGCGCGCGTCAGCGCGGCAACGGGAAGCTTGCCCGCCATCTCGGCGGCGCGGCGGCCTTCGGAGCTCGCGCCGTCGAAGAAGCCCTCCGCGTTCGGCGCAACCTTCACGCGGGTGAGGAAATGCACGGTCTCGAGCAGGTCCTGCATCACCGCCAGCGGATCGGCGCCGCGGTCGTAGAGCTCATGCAGATCGCTCAGCGCCTCCTCGATCCGGCCGGCCATCAGCTTCTCGAACAGGTCGAGCACGCGGCCGCGATCGGCGAGGCCCAGCATCGCGCGCACCGTCTCGGCCTTGATCTCGCCCTCCTCACCATGCGCGATCGCCTGGTCGAGCAGCGAGAGCGCATCGCGCGCCGAGCCTTCCGCCGCGCGGGCGACGAGCGCCAGCGCCGCGTCCTCGATGGCGACGTTCTCCTTGCCCGCGATGGTCTTGAGCAGGCTCGCCAGCTCCGCCGTCTCGATGCGGCGCAGGTCGAAGCGCTGGCAGCGCGACAGCACCGTCACCGGAACTTTTCGGATCTCGGTCGTGGCGAAGATGAACTTCACATGCGGCGGCGGCTCCTCCAGCGTCTTGAGCAGGCCGTTGAAGGCCTGCTTGGAGAGCATGTGCACCTCGTCGATGATGTAGACCTTGTAGCGCGCCGACGCCGGGGCATAGCGCACGCCCTCGATGATCTCGCGGATGTCGTCGATGCCGGTGCGCGAGGCCGCGTCCATCTCCTGGACGTCGACGTGGCGGCTCTCGGCGATGGCGACGCAGGGCTCGCACACGCCGCAAGGATGGATCGTGGGATGGGTGAGCTTGCCGTCGGGACCGATGCAGTTGAGCGCGCGCGCGATGATGCGCGCCGTCGTCGTCTTGCCCACGCCGCGCACGCCGGTGAGCATGAAGGCATGCGCGATGCGCCCGGTCGCGAACGCATTCGACAGCGTGCGCACCAGCGCGTCCTGGCCGACCAGCCCGGTGAAGTCCTGTGGGCGGTATTTGCGCGCCAGGACGCGATAGGCCTGTGCCTTGGGTGCCGGCGCGTCGAGGCCGAGTTCGTTGTCCATGGGCCGACTATAGCAAGCCCGCGCGCGCGATGGCGGGGCAGAGCGCGATTTCTGTGGAAAGGTGGAAGCCCGGCCGCGACCCGTGGCGGATTCGTTACGGCTGCTTCCTTCCGGACCTGACCGGGTTGGCGAGCGCCTCGTCCGCAACCGGACTTCCGGGCGGCGATATAAGGGGTTGTGGCAAAGATTGCGAGTCCTAAGCCGCCTCGGCCCGGGACAGCGCCAGGACCCGCGCGGACGGCAGGAAGGCGGTCGCGATCGTGCCCATGCTCACCACGCTGTCCAGGCTCAGCGTGCCGCCATGGAGCTCCATGAGCTGGCGGGCGAGCGGGAGGCCGAGCCCCGCGCCCTGGTGGTGGCGCGCGATGGTGGAATCGATCTGGCCGAAATTCTCGAACGCGCGGGCGACGTTCTCGGGCGCGATGCCGACGCCGGTGTCGCTCACCGCGATGCGCACGCCGTCTGGATCCTTGCGCATGCTCAAGGTCACGCTGCCGCCCGGCGGGGTGAACTTGATCGCGTTGCTGAGCAGGTTGAGCAGAACCTGCTTCAGCCGCCGCTCGTCGGCGAGCACGCGCGGCAGGCCCACAGGAACGTCCTTGACGAGCGTAAGGCCGGCCTGCTCGGCCTGGCGCTCCACCATGCGCAGGCAATCATTGGCGAGGCTTGCCAGCATCACCGATTCCTCGTGCAGCTCCGCCTTGCCCGCCTCCAGCCGCGACAGGTCGAGGATGTCGCTGATCAGCGCCAACAGATGCCTTCCCGAATTGTGGATGTCGCTGGCATAGCTTCGATACTGGGGATGGCCGACTGCGCCGAACGCCTCGAGCACCATCACCTCCGAGAAGCCGATGATCGCGTTCAAGGGCGTGCGCAATTCGTGGCTCATCGCCGCCAGGAAGGCCGATTTCGAGCGGCTGGCCATGTCCGCCTTGCTCAGCGCCACCGCGCGCTCGTGCAGCGAACGCTCGAGCTCGGCCTTGGTCGATTCGAGCTCGGCGATATGGGCGCGAAGCCTCGCCGCCTCGCCCGCGGCACGCTCGGCCAGGTGATGGTCGACGGTGGCCACGACCATGCCGAGCCCCAGGATCAGCGTCGCCATCGCCGCGATCGCGATCGCCAGCGTGCTCGGCGCGAGCACGCCCCTGGTCGCGGGGATCGTGGGATCGAAGACGAAGGTCACCGCCGACATGCCGGTGAAATGCATCGCGCAGATCGCCAGCGTGAACACGACCGCCCCGATCATGTAAGCCTTGAGCCTTTCGCCGCGCATCACGAGCATCATGCCGAGCGCCATCGCGGCGATGCCGATCACCAGCGAGGCGGCGACATAGCGGAGATCCCATAGCTCCCTTGCCGGCGCATGCACCGCGGCCATGCCGACATAGTGCATCGCGCCGATCGCCGAGCCCGTGAGCGCTCCGCCGAGGAACGGCTTCCCGCCCATCACGGCGAGCGCGAAGCCCGCGCCGCACAGCCCGATCGCGATCACGACCGAAAGGATCGTCAGCGCGATGTCGTAATCGAGCGGATAAGGCGCCTGATAGGCGAGCATGGCGACGAAATGCGTCGCCCAGATGCCGCAGCCCGCGACGAAGCCCGCGCCCGCAAGCCACAGCATCCGCGTGCGGCCGCCGCTCGCGCGCGCGCGACCGACCAGCCCCATCGCCGTGCTGCAGGCGAAAAGGCACAGCACGCCCGCCAGCACGACGAGCTTGAGGTCATGATCCTGCGTGATGCAGCCGAGAACGCGAAACATTCGCGGATGACATCACAGACCTCGTAAAATCGTGCTGAACGAACAGGGTAAAGATCGCCCTAACGCGCGCAAGCTGTGGTAGTCGCGCACGCGCCGCTCCCGCGCCTATGGCGCGCTTGCCAGGAATGTTTAAGAGGCTAGGTTGCCGCTCCAGACCAATCGAGGCGGGCATGATTCCCTTCACCGGCAACCCTTTGAACCGCGCGAGCGAGAAGCGCGCCGACGCCGGCTGGATCGAGGCGAAGCGCCGCGATCCCGGCACGCTCATCCTGCCGATGTGGCGGCTGATGCCGTTCCTGCTGGGCGACGAGAAGAGCTTGGAGGCCGCCGAGCTCGGCCTGTTCCGTCCCGGCTTGTGCGAGAGCCTGGCCGCGCCCGATGCGCCTTGCGTGTTCCTGGGCCTGGAAGGCAGCCAAGCGTTCTTCGCGCTCGACATCTCTGCGGCCCCCGATCCGGCGGCGGGCGGCCCGCTTTCCGGGCTCGGCCATTTCCGCGACGCGCGGGCGAGCGCCCAGCTGCTGCCGCTCAAGGACGCCGCGATCATGGGGCAGGCCAAGGCGATGATCGACTGGCATCAGCGCCACGGCTTCTGCGCACGCTGCGGCAGTGCTACGGCGGCCGTCGACGGCGGCTATCGCCGCATCTGCCCCAACTGCAACGCCGAGCATTTCCCGCGCACCGATCCGGTCGTGATCATGCTGGCGACTTACGGCGAGGAATGTCTCGTCGGACGCGGGCGGCACTTCCCCGCCGGCATGTATTCGGCGCTCGCGGGTTTCGTCGAGCCCGGCGAGACGATCGAGGAAGCGGTGCGCCGCGAGCTGAAGGAGGAATCCGGCATCGACACCGGCGCCGTGACCTATCACACGACGCAGCCCTGGCCGTTCCCCTCCTCGCTGATGATCGGATGTTTCGCGCAAGCCCTGACCAGGGACCTCGTCGTCGACGACAACGAACTCGCCGAAGCGCGCTGGCTCGACCGCGCGACGGTGCGCGCGGTCCTGAGCGGCGAACGCGTCGAGGGCCTCTGGCTCCCGCCGCCCATCGCCATCGCCCATCACCTGATCAAGGCTTGGGCGATGGAATAAATGTTGTGTGTGCTTTTACGGCGCGAGGTTGAGAGATCGCATCGCATGGACACATCAACGCAATGCTCTGACACAATCGCGCGACAGCTATGAGCATAGTTTCGACTACTGAGCACAGATCGCCACTGGCGAAACTACTGAATAGACGAACTTAGCTCTCAGAGCAGAGCTTGACGGGAAACGCCGCTTCTTATTTTTGTTCCTTCAACCATATCTATGGAGGAGCAAATGAATGACAACGATGACTGGTTCGAATTCCGCTTTTTTGGTAACGGCGGCTCGGCCAGCGGGCGTTGGGGCATCATGGCATTCGTTCTGCTCGCGATCTGCGCGATGGTCACGCTTGTGGTACTCGCGAAGTTTGCACCCTTGCTTGCCTCAACTTTGGTGGGATGGGTGCGCTACCGTTTCCACTAGCCCCACTGTCATCCCCGGCGAGCATCGGCGCGATAGCGTCGATGCTCGCCGGGGATGACAGTGGTGCCGACGTCACGGCGTCCAGATGAAGGCCGTGTTCCTGTAGCGATTGCTCATATAGAAGCCGGCGAGGACGCCGCTGTCGTTGATGACGGTGATCCTGGTGCCGGCGAAGGGCTGTCTATGGCCGGCATCGGGCTCGTCGATCCTGGTGAAGACGCCGGCCGCCGAATAGACGAAGCCGTGAAACCGCGAGCGGCGGTCGAGATAGTCGCCCACGACGTTGCCGGCGCCGTCGATATGCTCGACGTCCATGTCGGAGACCTTGGGCCCGAACGGCTTGACGCGGCCACGCGCGTTCAGAATGAAGCCGCGCGTGTCGTCGTTGTCCCTCACCAGGATGCCCGCCGCCACGCCGGCATCGTTGATCGCGGTCAGCGAGGTGCCCGCGTCCAGCGTCGTCACGGTGCCGCCGTTGAACACGAAGCCCTGCGGCGACGACCCGAAGCCGATCTGGCCGACCATGACGTTGCTGTCGTTCAGTCCGTATACGGACGTCTCGGCGTCGTTCGAGGCGCTGACGATGGAGAGCGTGCCGTCGGGCGCGCGCAGGAAGCTGCCGCCGGAATTGTCGGCGTTGGAGAAGGTGCCCGAGACGTAGCCCTGGGCGTTGATCGCGGTCGCGGTCGTGTAGCGCGCGCCGTCGATCTGGAACACTTCGAAGCTGCCGTCCGGTTTGCGCACGAAAGACTGCTCGGCGCTTGAATAGCCCGTGATGGCGCCCGCGTCGTTGATCGCCGTAGGCGTGGTGCTCTTGAGGCCGGGAGCCGAGAACGTCGTGATCGCGCCGTCCGGCGTGCGCACGAAGCCGCCGTCCTTGTGCGCGGTGCTGGAATAGAAGCCCGCGACGACGCCCGAGGCGTTGATCGCGGTCGCCACGGTGTTCTTCGCGCCCGGCACGGCGAAGCTCTTGAACTGACCGGCCGTAGCCGCGCCGGAGACGAGGCATGCGGCAACAAGCAACGCACCCAAACCGTATCTGGACATGGCAATCCTTCCTGAAACCGGCGGGAAGATTACCACAAGGTTGCCGTTATTTCATCCCCTTTAACGTGCCCACGATGGCCTTGGCGGCGGCGGTCGCGTCGGCCTTCGCGACCGCGAGATCGTTGGTGGCGAGGCCTTCGCGCGCTTTGGCGGCGGCGCCCTGGAAGACCGCGATCCTCTTCGGGTCGGTCTCGTCGGGGATGATGCCGTTGCCGGAATTGACGCAAGGATTCATCTGCGTCCTGTCGAAGCCCTCGCCCTTCGGCCCGACGAGGCAGTTCAGCGCGTGATGAAGATGGAAGTGCACGTCGTCGATAGTCGTCGCCTCGCCGGCATATTCGGCATGCTCGCCGGCATTGACGATCTCACTGCGCAGATCGGCGGCGAAAGCGGGCGATGCGAGCAACGCCGTAAACGCAAGCGCGGCAAAACGTTTCGACATGAGCAGGCCCTCCGAACGGAGAAATGCAATATCAGCGACGATGCGCTGCCGCGATTCACATCTACGGCATCTCGGCGCGGAAGGGGTGGGCGGGATAGACGCCCAGGATCGTGAGCTTGGAGGTGAAGTATTGCAGCTCCTCCAGCGCGCGGCGGACTTGAGGCTGGTCGGGATGGCCTTCGATGTCGGCGTAGAACTCGGTCGCGTTGAACGAGCCGCCGAGCTGATAGGATTCGAGCTTGGTCATGTTGACCGCATTGGTCGCAAAGCCCCCCAGCGCCTTGTAGAGCGCCGCGGGGATGTTGCGTACGCGGAACAGGAACGTCGTGATCACCGCGCCCCCGTCGTTCGGCGCGTCGTCGTCCTCGGCGCCCACGACGAGGAAGCGCGTCATGTTGTGCGGCTCGTCCTCGACGTCGGGCTTGAGCACGTCCAGGCCGTAGAGCTCGCCCGCGAGACGCGAGGCGATCGCCGCGCAGGCCGGATCCTTCAATTCGGCGATGTGCTTGGCGCTGCCGGCGGTGTCCGACCATTCGCGCTCGACGAGGCCGAGCGCCTTGATGAGCTTGCGGCATTGGCCGAGCGCGGGACGCTGGCTGTAGACCTCCTTCACGCCGCCGAGCACGGCACCTTTCAGCCCCAGCAATTGATGGCGCACGCGGTGGAAATGCTCGCCGACGATGAAGAGGTCGCCCGCGCCGGGCGAGGACTGCCCCTTGATCAGCCGTCCGAAATGGCGCACGAGCAGATGGGTGTCGGCGATCCGTCCGTAGACGGAGTTCTCCACCGGCACGATGGCGAGATCGGCCTCGCCCTGCTTCACCGCTTCGAGCGCCGCGTCGAAGGTCGGACGCGGCACGGCGCTCGCATGCGGCACGGCTTCGCGCGCGGCGAGGTTCGCGTAAGCCCCCGGCTCGCCCTGGAACGCGATCGTCCGGGCACGCGAGATCAGCGACACCATGCACGCGCCCTTTCCAGATCTTCCGGCGTATCGACGCTCAAGGGCACCTCGTCCACGCGCGCGACCATGATCGTCATGCCGGCTTCGAGCGCGCGCAACTGTTCGAGCTTCTCGCGCTTCTCGAGCGGCGACGGCGCCAGCGCCACGAACCGCCTCAACGCCTCGCGCCTGAAGGCATAGATGCCGACATGATGGAACAGCGGACCCTCGCCATGGGGGGCGCGGGCGCGGGTGAAGTAGAGCGCGCGGCCAAGCCTGCCGCTCGCATCCCAGGCGACCACCGCCTTGGTGACGTTCGGATTGCCGGCGTCGGCGGCATCGCCGATCTCGGCGGCGAGCGTCGCGATGTCGGCGCTGCCAAGCGCCTCCACCGACGCGCGGATCGCGGACGGGTCGATCGCCGGCAGGTCGCCCTGCAGGTTCACGACCACGTCATGGGCGCCTTGGGGATCGACGGCCTCGAGCGCCGCGAAGATCCGGTCCGAGCCCGAGGGCAGATCGGGCGCGGTCATGACCGCTTTTCCGCCTGCGGCCTCTATGGCTTCAGCGATCTCGCGCTCGGCCGCGGCGACCACGACCGGCCCCAGCCCCGCCGCGACGGCCTGCCGCCAGACCCGCACGATCATCGGGATGCCCGCGATATCGGCCAGCGGCTTGCCCGGAAGCCTGGTCGAGGCCATGCGGGCGGGGATCAGGACGATGGGGTTCATGGGGATTTGCCGGGATTCCCTGGTTTTATGCGACGCTTCGCCGCAATGACGCGATTGGGCGGACTTGTAATGTCGCCCGCGGTCCGGCGCGGACCGCGAGACCCTTCCTCAAGCGCGCTAGCACGGCGGAGCTGACCTTATGGATTCCTTCGAGTGGAACAAGATCGCAGGCGCCGTTCTGGCCACGGTGATGTTCGTGATCGTGGTCAAGTTCACCGCCGAGGCGATCTTCGAGGTGCCGCCTCCCGCCAAGCCCGGCTATGTCGTCGAAGGCGTGCAGGAGGAAACGACGACCACCGCGTCGACGGCGCCGGTCGAGGAAGCGCTGCCCGATTTCGGCACCGTGCTTCCCGCCGCCGACACCGCCGCGGGCCAGAAGATCTCCGTGCGCTGCCAGCAATGCCACGACCTCTCCAAGGGCGGCCCGGACAAGACCGGTCCCAATCTGTGGGGCGTCATCGGGCGGCCCCGCGCCTCGCGTCCGGGTTTCGCCTATTCGGCCGGCATGAAAGCCGACAGCGGGCCGTGGACCTTCGACAAGTTCTTCAGGTTCATCAAGGATCCGCAGAGCTATGTGCCCGGCACGCGCATGAGCTTCGCCGGCATTTCGAGCGCGAAGGACCGCATCAACCTGCTCGCCTGGCTGCGCACGCAGAGCGACAGCCCGCTGCCGATCCCGCCGCCCGCGCCCGCGAAGCCCGCCGCCGCACCGGCTGCAGCACCTGCGCCAAATGCGCCGGCAAGCGCGACGCCGCCGGGCACTGCGCCGAAGACTCCGGCGCCCGCGCCTGCGACACCGAAGAAGAGCTGATATAAACGGCGCGCATGAGCCCGCGCCCGACCCTTCTGCTCGTCGTCCCCGTCGCCTGGGCACCGCTTTGGATGCCGTGGTTCGAGGGCGCGCCGTTCGACGTGCTCCTGCATGACCGCGACGCCTACGATCCCGCGCGCATCGACTACACGCTGAGCTTCCGCCCGCCCTTCGGCCTGTTGAAGAGCCTGACCAACCTCAAGACGATCTTCTCGCTGGGCGCGGGCGTCGACGCGTTCCTCGCCGATCCCGAATTCCCCAACTCCGTGCCGCTGGTGCGCTTCGTCGATCCGCAGCTCTCCACCGAGATGGCGCAATACGTCGTGATGCATGTGCTGCTGCAGCACCGCCATCAACGCGACTTCGACGCGGCGCAAGCCCAAGGCAAATGGGCGCAGCGCATGCTGCCGCGCAAGACCGCCGACACGCGTATCGGGATTTTGGGACTAGGCGAGATCGGGACCGTGGCGGGCGAGCGGCTGCGCGCGCTGGGCTTTCCGGTTCACGGCTGGAGCCGCACGCGCAAGACCGCGCCCGGCATCGAGAGCTTCGCCGGCGAGAGCGAGTTCGCATCGTTCCTGGGCCAAAGCGATTTCCTGATCTGCCTCTTGCCGCTGACGAAGGACACGCGCGGCATCTTGAACGCCAAGACATTCGCGATGCTTCCCCAGGGCGCCTATGTCATCAACGTCGCGCGCGGCGGCCATCTCGTCGAGCCCGACCTCATCGCCGCACTCGATTCCGGACACTTAAGCGGCGCCACGCTCGACGTCTTCCAGACCGAGCCGCTGCCGCAGGACAACCCGCTCTGGCGTCATCCCAAGATCGTCGCCACGCCGCACATCGCCGCGATCTCCGACCCGCGCGTGACCGCGAACTACATCATCGAGTCCATCGCTCTCGTCGAGCGCGGCGAGCGGCATCCGAACACGGTGGATGTGGATCGCGGATACTAGAACGTGATGTCATGGCCCGCGACTGCGGGCCACCCAGGTGACGTTTACTTTGCTCTCTCAATAAATATCGCCGTCATCACCCGGTCGCGCTTCTTCGCGCGATCCGGGTGACCCAATTTTGCGCTTGCTGCCAAGATGGGTCGCCCGGACGCACGTGCGCCGGGCGATGACGAATTTTTTGGACTTGAGAAGATGTCACCTGGGTGGCCCGCAGTCGCGGGCCATGACACTAGGGTTGTAGGAGGTGCTCAACGCTCCCTAAGTTCCAAAAATAAACCCGCGCTCCAGAACCTACTTTCCTTGATCCCACGCACGCGTCACACCAGATTCGCGTGATGACGCTCGCGCACCACATCGACGCAACGCATGTTCCATCGCGGAAGCGGCCGTTCCGGCCGCGCAAGCGTGTGCTGTCTGCGAGGACGAATTCCAAGCCCGCGCAGCCGGTTGCCGTGGGGTCGGGCGAGGTTGAACCCGGGTTACACGAAAAAAATTCGCGCACGTCGAAAGGCGGCGCGCCGCGCGGCAACCAGAACCGGTTCGTTCACGGCCGCTACACACGCGAACGGCGCGCACTCTACGCCGCGATCCGAGCGCATATAAACGAGGGCCGTGAACTGATTGCGCTGAGCAGACTGGCGCTGGCGGAAAGACTGTACGGTGTCGCGCTTGAAAAGATTCGAGGAGATTGGTTATTTCCCGTACCGCTCCCGCAACAGCGCATAGATCGCACGTGCGCAGTTCGCCTCGGCGCCTTTGCGGCGGCCGGGCTTGGGGCGGTCGCTCCAGGCGGCGATGTCGAAATGCGCCCAGGACTTGGCCTTGGCGACGAAGCGGTTCAGGAACAGCGCGGCGGTGATCGCCCCCGCATAGCCGTAATCGGGATTGTTGTTAAGATCGGCGACGCTGCTCGACAGCGCGCCCTCATAACCGCGCCACAAGGGCAGGCGCCACATCGGATCCTGCACCGCCTTGGAATGGCGCATGAGATCGGCGGCCAACGCCTCGTCGTCGGTGAAGTAGGGCGGAAGCTCGAAGCCGGTGGCGACACGCGCCGCACCGGTCAGCGTTGCGATGTCGATGAGAAGCTCCGGCGCCTCGCCGTCGGCCTCGCTGAGCGCGTCGGCGAGCACGAGGCGGCCTTCGGCATCGGTGTTGCCGATCTCGACGGTGAGGCCCTTGCGGCTCTTGAACACGTCGCTCGGGCGATAGGCCCTGCCGGACACCGAGTTCTCGACCGCAGGGACAAGGACGCGCAGGCGCACATCCAGCTTCGCCCCCATCACCATGTCGGCGATGGCGAGCACCGTCGCCGCCCCGCCCATGTCCTTCTTCATCGACAGCATGCCCGACGAGGGCTTGAGATCGTAGCCGCCGGTGTCGAAGCACACGCCCTTGCCGACCAGCGTCACTTTGGGCGCGTCGGCCCGGCCCCAGGTGATGTCGATCAGCCGCGGCGCGCGGTCCGAGCCCTGGCCCACCGCATGGATCAGCGGATAGTTCGCCTTGACGAGCGCCTCGCCCACGGTGAGCGCGAACTTCGCGCCGTGCTTCCTGGCAAGCGCGCGCGCCGCGGCGGCGAGCTCTTCCGGCCCCATGTCGTTGGGCGGCGTGTTGATCAGGTCGCGCGCGAGGAAGATGCCTTCGGCGATGCGCGCGACCTCGCCGCCGTCGACGCCTTGCGGCAGCACGAGCTTCGCACCTTTGAGCGGAGCTTTCTTGTAGCGCGAGAACGCATAGGTGCCGAGCGCCCAGGCGAGCGCGCCAACGGCGCCGCCATGCGTGTCTGGAACATCCGCGAACCGGTAGGTGCCCGCGGGCAAGCTTTCCGAGAAATGCGCCAAAGCCAGGACGTCCTCGCCTTTGCTCAATCCCAGCACCGCCGAGGCGATCTTGCCCTGCGCGTCGGGGACGAGCTTGAGATCGCCCTCCTTGGCCTTGAAGCCGGTATTGGTGAGGAACGTCGCCTCGCGTTTCGGCCGCGCGGCGAGCCAGCGCTTGAGATCGCTCTCGCGCACCGCATGGAGCGGGACCGCGCCCCTTGCATTCTTCGCAAAGCTTGTGTGCATCGAAAACCCTGCTCAAGTCGCGCGGGCGAGATTAGAAATGAGCGCCCGCAACTGCAAATCGGAAAAAAAAGACTCACATGACCTATACGCTGATCGGCGGCACCAAGGAGTGGTCGAGCTGGAGCCTGAGGCCCTATGTGGCGCTGCGCCATATCGGCGTGGCTTTCGTCGAGGAGATGGTGCCGCTGACGCATGGCGCGCCCACGCCCGGCATGGCCAGGCATTCGCCCTCGGCGCGCGTGCCCGTGCTGCGCATCGAGGAAGGCGGCAACACGACGACGATATGGGACAGCCTGGCGATCTGCGAGACGCTGGCCGAGCGGCACCCGGATGCAAAGCTGTGGCCTGAGGACGCGATGGCGCGGGCGGTCGCGCGCGCCTATTCAGCAGAGATGCATTCGGGCTTTGGTGACCTGCGCGAGCAGCTTTCGATGGATTTCGCCCGCCGTCTACCCCCGCCCGCGCTGCGCGACGCGACCAAGGCGCAGATCGCGCGCATCCAGCAGGCCTGGGACGAGGCGCTCGCCCGTCACGGCGGCGCCTTCCTGTTCGGCACGTTCTCCATCGCCGATTGCATGTACGCGCCGGTGGTGTCGCGCTTTGCGACCTATGGCGTGGCGCTGCCGCCCAGGCTTCAGGCCTATGCGGACAGGATGATGGCGCTGCCGGCGATGCGCGATTGGGGGGCCGCGTCGAAGGCCGAGATCGAGGCGGGGCTCGCCTGACAGAGCTAACGAAACTTCAAGGAAATTAAGGGTTTATTGACCGGGTGCCGTCATTCTGTGCCGTGGATTTCTTCGCCCAGGGCATGTCCATGCACCGTTCGTCCCTCGCCGCCGCCCTTTTGATCGGCACCGCGCTCAGCGCCTGCTCGACCTTTTCCTCGGACACGCCGTCCGCCGCGAAACAGGCCGCGGCCAAGCCGGCCGCCTCGACCAAGACGCTGGCGGCCGATCTCGACACGCAGATCCTGACCGCGCAGGCGGCGCGCGCGGCAGGCGACTATCAGGGCGCGACCAGGATCCTGAGCCAGCTCATGCTCGTCGCCCCCGACAACCCGCGCGTCGTCGGCGAATACGGCAAGAACCTGGTGCAGCAGGGCCGCTCGAAAGAGGCGCTCGATTTCCTGAAGCGCGCGATCGAGCTCTCGCCCAACGACTGGGCGCTCTATTCCGCGAGCGGCGTGGCCTATGACCAGAACGGCCAGTACCCCGCCGCCAAGGTCGCCTATCAGCAGGCGCTCGCGCTTAGGCCCGGCAACGCGGCCGTGCTCAACAACTACGCGCTGTCCAGGATGCAGGCCGGCGACCTCGGCGGCGCGCGTCAGCTGTTCGCGCAGGCCGAGGCCGCGGGCGGCGCCGATCCCAAGATCGCCAGCAACGTCGCCCTGCTCGCGAGCCTGTCGCCGACACCCACGCCGGAACCCGTACATGCCGCGGCGCCCGTGAAGTCCACCACGCCCGCGCCGGTGGCCTCCGCGCCCGCACTGAAACCCGCCGTCGCGCGCAACACCGCGCCCAGGTCCGCCGTCGTCGACACCGTGATGATGGAGCAGATCCCGTCCGACCCGAAAGCCGGCCCCGTGAAGGTCGCGACCGGCGCACCCCACAAGCTCGTGAAGGACAGGCCCGCGACCGCCGTCGCCACGACGGCGCATGTGCCCAAGAAAGTCGCGGCCGCGCCCGAGCCCAAGAAGACCGCTGCCGCTCCCGCCGCGCCGAAGAAGGTCGCGGCCGCAGCACCCAAGCCCGACGTCAAGAAAGCGCCGCCCGCCAACAAGACGCCGTCGCTGCGCATGACCGCCGACGCGGCGACGCCTTAGCCTCAGCGAGTCGGCACGGCCGTCAGATAAGGCATGCCGTTGTTGATGCCCGCGGTCTCGGCCCAGGTCGGGCCGAAGAAACCGGCGGGTAGACCCGACTGCAGCTGCGCCGTCGTGAGTCCCGTCAGGACGCAGCTATTGCCGCCGCAGCCCGCGGTCTGGCCGCTGGTCGTCGTGTCCCAATAGACGTCGTTGAACGTCCCTTCGGAATATTCGCCGACGACGCCACCAAGCATGCCCGGACCGGAGACCGCGCCGATCGAATAGGAATTCAGCACCCCGCCATTGAACAATGCGCCCACCATTCCGCCGGCCGCGGCGTCGTTGGGGCCGTTTTGCGACGTCACCGTTCCGGTCGCCATCGAGTTCTGGATGAACGTGCCGCCGAAGTTTCCAACCATGCCGCCCGCGACGTTCGCGCTGACATTGGCCTGCGACGTGCATTCGACAACGAGCGCGCCGTCGTCGTTGCCGACGATTCCGCCCGCGGTCCCCTGGGTCGCCGACACGCTGCCGCTCACGAACACCTGGCTGATCGAGGCCGAAGCGTCGTTGCCCGCGACCGCGCCGACCAAGGCGTTCTGGCCGCCCTTGATCGAGACGTCGATGAGATTGAGATCCTGGATGCCGGGAAATCCGCTTGCATCCAGTAGCGCGAACAGGCCGACATTGGTGCCCTTGGCCTTGCTCACGATGGTGAGGTTGGAAATGTTGTGGCCCAGACCGTTGAGCTTGCCCGCCAGCGCCGTGGTGATGGGCGCATGCTTGTAGGTGCCGTCGGCGCCGGCATCATAGTCGTTGGCGAGCGCGAAGCTCCCGCCCGGGTTCTTGGCGATGTCCTTCGCCAGCCCCTTGATGTCCTTCTCCAGCACATAGGTCAGGTTGTTGATGATGAGAGAGCCCGTGTGCAGGTAAGTGAGGCTGCCCGCCGGCTGGAAGCTCAGATAGAAATTGCCGGACGTGCCCATCGTCTGGAGGTTCACGCCGCCCTTGCCGTTGATCTTCATCGGCGCCTGGAAGGTGATCGAGTTGCTGATGAGCGTCAGCACAGTGGGCTTGGCCCACGTCACCGGCGCGGCGATGAAGATGTCGGGTTGGACGAATTGATCGGTCACCGTGAGGTTGCCGGCCTTCAGGAAACCGATCAGGTCCTTCACGTTCAGCGTCGCGTCGGGCTGCGTCGCGGTGCAGGTGCCGGCCGCGCACGTCATGTTGCTCGTCGGGTCCGTCGAGATCGTGATGATGGAAGCCTGGGCCGGGAGGGCCGCCAGGCAAAGCAGTGCCGGTGCCGCGATCACGCGCAAGAGCGCGCCCTGTCCGCCGATGGTCATTGGATGTTTCCCCTTCATTCGAGGCGGAACCATCCCCCGGCCGGATGCGCGGCGCAATCCTGCGCGGAAAACTTGGTTGATCGCGCCATGCGTCACGAAGGCACGGCGCTAGTGCGCCATATGCGTGACCTTCATGATCGCGGGCCCCATGATGACGACGAAGAGGCACGGCAGGAAGAACACGATCATCGGCACGGTGAGCTTGGCGGGAAGGGCGGCTGCCTTCTTCTCGGCCTCGGCGAAACGCTGCTCGCGGTTCTCCTGGGCCGCGACGCGCAGCGCCTGGCCCAAGGGCGTTCCGTATTTTTCCGCCTGATTGAGCGCGGTCGCGACCGCCTTCACGCCGCCATGGCCGCAGCGCTGGGCGAGGTTCTCGAACGCGACGCGGCGCTCGGGCAAATAGGAGAGCTCGGCCGTGGTCAGCGCCAGTTCCTCGGCGAGCTCGGGCGATTGCTGGCCGATCTCCGACGCCACGCGCGTGAAGGCGGGCTCGATCGACATGCCCGACTCGACGCAGATCAACATGAGGTCGAGCGCGTCGGGAAAGGCGCGCATGATCGATTGCTGGCGGCGCGTGACGGCGTTGGAGACGTAGACGTCGGGCAGATAGTAGCCCACCAGGGACGCGGCCACCGCCACGCCCACCTTCATGATCGTCGACCATTGGAAATGGGCGATGAGGAAGACGTAGAGTAGCGCGATCGCGAAGACGACGAACGGCATCACGAAGCGGAAGAACATGAACACCATCACCGGCGTCGGCCCGCGGAAGCCCGCCATGGCCAGCTTCTCCTTGCTGCCCTCGGACTGGACGAGCTTGGCGATGTCGAAACGCTCGACGATGCCTTTCATGAACTTGACCGAGCCGACCGCCTCGACGCGCAGCGAGCCGCGCTTGGCGTTGAGCGCCGCGTGATGGCGCGCGCGCAATTCCTCGCGGCGCTGGGCGACGTTCTTGAGGCGCTGGCCCAGCCCGTCGCGCTCCGCAAAGGGAAGCCCGAGCGTCACGATGGTCGCGAACGCGAAGATCGCCGCCGCCAGCGTCGCCAGGAACGCCGGGTCGAACAACAGGTCCATGATATCGGCGGTCATCGCGTTCTCAATGCTTGAAGTTGATCATCTTGCGCATCACGAAGATGCCCACGCTCATCCACACCACGCAGCCCGCGAGCAGGAGATTGCCGGTCTTCTCGGTGAAGAGCAGCGAGATATAGGCAGGCGTCGTCACCCACACGATGCCCATCACTGCGGGCGGCAGCGAGCCGATGATGCCTGCCGACGCCTTGGCCTCCGACGACATCGCCTTGATCTTGCCGGCGAGGCGCTTGCGGTCGCGCAGCACGCCCGCGAGGTTGCTCAGCGCCTCGGACAGGTTGCCGCCCGATTTCTGCTGGATGGTCATGACGATGCCGAAGAAGGAGACCTCCGGCGTCGGCATGCTCTCATACATGCGCTTGCAGCCCTGCTCGAGCGTGACGCCGACCTTCATGCCTTCGACGAGCTTGGAGAACTCGCTGCCGACCGGATCGGGGCTTTCCCTCGCCACGATGCGCAGCGCTTCGTTGGTGGGAAGGCCCGAGCGCACGCTGCGCACGATGACGTCGATGGCGTTGGCGAACTCGCCGGTGAATTTCTTCTCGCGCCTGGACTTGATGAAGCCCAGGACCCAGCGCGGCAGGCCCAACCCTGCGCCGAACGCCGCGAGCGCATCGACGAGAAGCGCCTGGTGCAGCACGAAACAGACGAGCGCGACGGCGAAGCCCAACCCGCCGGAGATCATCCAGAACACGCTCACCGAGACGTCGGCGAAGCCCGCCTGGTCGAGGCGGCGGCGCATGGTGAGCTTCTGCTTCTGCTCGGCGTTCTTGCTTTCGATCTGCTGCAGGAGCTGCTGGACGTTCTTGCGCTTGAGCGCGGTGCCGTCCGCAGCCGCGCCGCGAAGCTGCGCCGTGGGCCGCGCCACCGCGGCCAGGCGCTTCTGCTGCCGGTCGCGCCCGGCGCCGGCATAGACGTAACCCGCGCCGCCCAGCGCCAGGATCACGAGCAGGCCCGCGAAGATCAGGACCATCTCGACCCTCAGCCCTGGAGCTGGTCGAGCGCGTCGGCCAGCTCGCGCTCGAGATTGTAGTAGCGCGCGCGCTCCCAGAAGCTCGGACGCACGATGCCCGTGCCCGCGTGCTTGCCCTTGAGGCGCCCGGTCTCGTCCTCGCCCGTGACTTCGTAGACGAGAAGATCCTGGGTGATGACGACGTCGCCTTCGGTGCCGACCACCTCGGTGATCTTGGTGATGCGCCGCGAGCCGTCGCGCATGCGCTCGGCCTGGATGATGACGTCGATCGAGCCGACGATCATCTCGCGGATGGTCTTCATCGGCAGCGCGTAGCCGCCCATGGTGATCATGGATTCGAGACGGCCCATCGCCTCGCGCGGGGAGTTGGCGTGCAGCGTGCCCATCGAGCCGTCATGGCCGGTGTTCATCGCCTGCAGAAGATCGAACGCCTCGGGTCCGCGCACCTCGCCCACGATGATGCGCTCGGGACGCATACGCAGACAGTTCTTGACCAGGTCGCGCATGGTGATCATGCCCTGGCCCTCGAGGTTGGCGGGACGCGTCTCCAGGCGCACGACGTGCGGCTGCTGCAATTGAAGTTCGGCCGCGTCCTCGCAGGTGATGATGCGCTCTTCGGCATCGATATACGCCGTCATGCAGTTGAGCAGCGTGGTCTTGCCCGAGCCGGTGCCTCCGGAGATCAGGATGTTGCAGCGGCAGCGTCCGATGACGCCGAGCACGCGCGCGCCCGCGGGCGAGATCGAGCCGAACTTGACGAGATCGTCCAGCGTCAGCTTGTCCTTGCGGAACTTACGAATGGTGAGCGTGGGACCGTCGAGCGAGAGCGGCGGCGCGATCACGTTGACGCGCGAGCCGTCGGCGAGGCGCGCGTCGCAGATCGGCGAGCTCTCGTCGACGCGGCGGCCGACCTGGCTCACGATGCGCTGGCAGATGTTCATCAGCTGCGCGTTGTCGCGGAAACGGATCGAGGTGAGCTGGACCTTGCCGCCGACCTCGATGAAGACGCGGCTGGCGCCGTTGACCATGATGTCGGCGATGTCGTCGCGCGCGAGCAGCGGCTCGAGCGGGCCGTAGCCGAGAACGTCGTTGCAGATGTCCTGGAGCAGGTGTTCCTGCTCCGCGATCGACATCACCACCGCCTTGATCGAGATGATCTCGTTGACGATGTCGCGGATCTCCTCGCGCGCCGAATCCGGATCGAGCTGGGCGAGCTGGGCGAGGTCGATGGTGTCGATCAGCGCGCTGAAGATCAGCGTCTTGATCTGGTAGTAGTCCTCGGAGCGCTGGTCGATCTGCACGCGCGGCACAGCCTTGCTCGCGATGGGCGCGACCTGCGCGACCTTCATCGGCGCCGGCTCGACGCGCGGCGGCTGGTCGCCTTCGCCCCGTGCCGGCGTCGCCGGCATGGGCGGACGCTGTATCGTCTCGGCCTCGGCGGTGCTGCGCTTTCCGAACATGCTCTCTAAGCCCTCTTCTTACTCTTGCCGAGGAAGGAAAGGAGCGAGCTGTTGGATTTCGGGCTCGCCTGGGGCACGCGCCCGGTGATGAGCTGGGCGAGGCGGCGCACGGCGTGCGCGCTCGGGCTTGCGGTCTGCAGCTCGATCAGCATCTGGCCGTTGTTGGCGGCCTGGCCGAAGAGCTGCGGATCGAAATTGAAGATGCAGGCCGGATCGACGCCCAGCGTCTCGGCGAAATCCTTGGCCGGGATCTCGGGGCGCTTGGGCTGGCCGACCTGGTTCAGCACCAGGCGCGGCGGCGCATCGTTGGGGCGGTTGTTCTTGAGCAGCTCGGCCATGCTCTTGGCGTTGCGCAGGGAAGCCAGATCGGGCGTCGCCACGATCACGATCTCGTCGGCGTTGACGAGCGTGGCCTTGACCCAGGGCGCCCAGACATGCGGCAGATCGACGATCACGCAAGGCGTGATCTGACGCACCGCGTCGAGCACCGATTCGTAGGCGTCGGTGCTTGCGTCGTAGTCGCGCTCCAGCGCCGCCGGCGCGGTGAAGAGCGAGAGATGCTCGCCGCGCTTGATCAGCAACCGGTCCAGCAGCACGTCGTCCAGGCGTTCCGGGGCCGAAAGCGCCTCGGCGACGCCCTGGCTGGGCTCGTCGTTGAAATCGAGCGCGGTGGTGCCGAACGGCAGGTCGAAATCGACGATGGTGGTGTTGATGTGCAGCTCCTCGGCCACGCACCAGCCGGTATTGTGCGCGAGCGAGGACGCGCCGACGCCGCCGCGCGCGCCGACGAAGGCGACGACGCGGCCGATCGGCGACGCGCCGGGCTCCAGATAGAGTCCCGAGATCACCTCGATCAGATGGATCGGATTGAGCGGCGCGACCAGATATTCGCTGGCGCCGCGGCGCATCAATTCGCGATAGAGCTCGACGTCGTTGGTGCGGCCGACCACGATCACCTTGGTCGCCGGATCGCAGACATGGGCGAGGCGGTCGAGCTCTTCGAGCGCGGCCTGGCCGTTCAGCCTGGTCTCGACGAGAAGCAGGTTGGGCGTGACCACGCCGTGATAGTGCTCGACCGCGGCGCCGATGCCGCCGAGCTGGACGTTGAGATGCGCCTTGGCGAGACGCCGGTCGGCGCCGGCGCGCTGGAGCGCCGCCCCCGTGTCGGGGAACTCGACGAAGGCGTGGATCGAGATGCGCGGCACCGGCCGCTCGTGCGGCTTGGCACCGAAGACTTCTGGCATGGGAGCTTGCAGCGTCGTCATATCGCCTGACCGTTACTGGATTTCGGAGCTCTGGCCGGACTGCTCCACCGACTTGTCGGCGGTGTGCTTGTCGGCCTGAGTGACTTCGCCCTTCTCGTAATGGCCCATGACCGTGTTGCGCCGCGTGGCGTCGGACGCATCCATGGCGCGCGGCTGGACGAGGTCGCGCGGATCGCTGAGCTGGGCCGCGAGGTTGTGCTGAACCGAGCAGCCGTAGTTGAGCGTGGGCGCGTTGTCGACGTTGTCTTGCCAGTCCTTCGACCAGTCGCCGCCCGGCTCGCAGTTCTCGACATGCGCCTTGTAGGCGACGTAGCCGAGCTCGATCTTGCCGTCGCCGCCATCGGCGCGCTGGCCGACCAGGATGCGGTCGCGCGGCACGCCGTATTGCGCGAGCCTCTCGCCGAAATAGCCGATCGCGGCGTTCGCCGAAGGACCCTGAGGCGCGCTGATCGAGATCGCGCCGTTGCCGCCCGCCAGGAAGTCGGCGACGAAGAGGCTGAAGCGCGCCGCGTCGTCGGGCATCAGGCCTGCGTCGGACGCCGAATAGGGAAGACGCAGCGTGTGATAGTCGGGCTCGACCGTGATCGGATGGTTCTGCTCCGGATCGGAAAACTGGCCGCCGCCGTCGTTCGACGGCGCGGCGCAGCTTCCCGCAAGCAGGAAAGCCGCCAGCGAGGCGAAGCGCATGATGTCCTTCGAATGGGCCATGGGACGCTTCCTTCCTATTGCACGATGTAGCCGACGGGGCCGCTGCCGGACGGTTTCGGCGCGCTCGCGTCGTGCTTGTAGACGGCGTTCAGATGGCCGAACAGGATCGTCTCCGGATCGGTCGGGATCTGATAGCCGTCGGTCGGCGATTCAAGCTTGGCTTCGGTCGTGGGACTGACGAGATAGGCGCTCACCAGCACGACGAGCTCGGTCTCGTTGTTCTGGAAGTCGCGGCTGCGGAACAGCGCGCCGAGCACCGGCATGTTGCCGATGCCGGGGAACTGCTCGAGCACCTGCTTGGTCGTGTGCTGCATCAGGCCGGCGATCGCGAAGCTGCCTCCGGAAGGAAGCTCGACCGTCGTCTGTGCGCGGCGCACCGAGAGCGCAGGGATAGTCAGGCCCGGCGTCGTCGTGGTGACGCCGGTCAGCGGATCGGTCGTCGAGGTCGCGTTCAGCGTGAAGGCGCCGGTATTGGAGAGCTCGCTGACCTCGGTCGAGATCTGCAGCGAGATCCTTCCCGGGGCCAGCACCACGGGCGTGAACGACAGGCCGACGCCGAAATCCTTGAACTGGACGGCGACATTGCCCTGGTTGTCGCGGCCCGACGGGACCGGGAACTCGCCGCCGGCGAGGAACCGCGCCGTCTCGCCCGACACCGCCGTCAGGTTCGGCTCGGCCAGGATGTGGACGAGGCCGATCTGGTCGAGCGCCTGCAGCACGCCCTGGACGTTGTTGGGGCTGGAGCAAGGCGTCGTCGTGGTGTTCAGCGTGCCGGTCTGGTTGGCGAAGGCGCCCGTGCCGATGATCTTCTCGATCGTCTGCTGCGGAAGGAAAGCCGACGCGCACACCGCGCCGAACTGGCCGCCCGACGCGTCGCTCAGCGCGTGGCCGATCAGGCCGAACTGGTTCGAGGTCGAGGCGATGATCGGCACGCCGCCGACGATCGCGGCTTCCTGGAGGTTGACGCCGAACTGCTTGGCGATGTTGCGGTCCATCTCGGCGATGCGCACTTTCAGCATCACCTGCTCGCCGCCCTGGATCGAGAGCATGTTGACGACCTTGGTGGGATCGCCCGCGAAACGCGCCGCCAGGTCCTGGGCGCGCGTCGAGTCCGACACGCTGTTCACCGAGCCGGTGAGGACGACGTTGTCGTTGAGGCCGGAGACCTTGACGTTCGAGCCCGGAATGTTGGCGTGGATCATCGAGCCGAGATCGCCGGTGTCCTTCTCGACGCGGATGTCGAGGGAGAGGATCTGCTTGCCCGCAGCGTCGAAGAAGAAGGCGTTGGTCTGGCCGGTCTTCATCGCGAGCAGGAAGATGCGCCTGGGCGTACGCACCACGGCGTCGACGATCTCGGGGTTCGAGACCAGGACGTCGCGTGCATCGGCGTCGAGCTGGACGACGGTCGCCTTGGAGAGCGCGAGCACGATGCGGCGGCTGGTGCGCGAGGGATCGTGGATCGAGACGTTGACGACGCGCGCATTGGACTCGTCGACCGCCTCGGCGGCGAACGTGCCCGCGCTGCCGAGAAGGAACGCCGCCGCCAGGACCGTAAGAAGAACCCGTTTCGACATGGCTTATTGCCCCCCGGTCGTGGAATCGGCGCGCAGCACGCCGTAGCGGATGACGGACACTTCGCCGTTCGCATCGGAGTTTTCGTTGGCGTTGTATTTCGCGCGCGCCGCGGCGACGCGGCTCTGGCCGCCCGTCACCTGCTCGACCATCGAGCGCAGCGAGAGCGACAGCACGCCGCTCGCCTGCGCGCGCGTGACACGCTCGGTCTGCTGCGGGGTCAGCTCGAGCGTGGCGGTCTTGACGTCGGAGACCGGCTTCTGGGCCTTGCCGTTGTCGAAGAGCTGGTCGATCGCGAGCACGCGCACATTGCGCAGGATCGTCGTGGCGCGGAACTTCTTGCCGCCGTCGGCGGTCTGCGAAGTGAGCACGAGGTCGACGTGGTCGTTGGGCTGGATGAAGCCGCCCGCGATCGAGGCGATGGAAATCTGGATCGACACCGCGCGCATGCCCGGCGTCAGCGTCGCCGCCATCATGCCCGCCTGGTCGGCGTGGATGATCTTGTTCGCCGTGATCGGCTCGCCCGAGACGATGGGCGCGCGCACCACCGTGCCTTTGACGACGGCGTCGATATTGGGCGACGTGGCCTGGGTGATGAAGCTCGGATCGACGGAACCCTTGGGCCAGCTCTGCCAGTGCACCTGGTCGGGCGTCACCGCGCGTCCCGGAACGAGATCGCTGCTGGCGACGAGCACTTCCGCGGTCGTTACCGGAGGCGGCACGGCGGCGACCACCTTGGGCGTTCCGCCGCCCAGAAACCCGCGCGCCAGGAATGCGGCGCCGCCCGCCGCGACCGCGGCGAGAGCAAGGACGACAAGACGCGGCGTGTTCATCGAGAGGGGCTCCTTTGGACCGTAATGGGACCACGGAACCCTTTAGAAAATGCTTAAGAAGACACTGCGCAATTGCACCACGCAGTTGCCGCTCAGGCTGCGACCAGGCGGTACATCTCGGTGCCGGGGAGCACGAACAGCGCGCCGGCGGCGAGCGCCACGCCGTAGGGAATGCCCGCCTTCTCGTCGTGCAGGCGCACGAGCCAGCCCTGGCCCATGAGAAACCCGGGCAACGGCACATGGCGCAGGCCCAGGATCATGAGCGCCAGCACGCCGCCGAACAAAGAGGCCGCGACGGTGAAATCGAGCAGGTTCGCGAAACCGAGCCACAGCGCGATGGCCGCGAACAGCTTGGCGTCGCCGCCGCCGATGGTGCCGAGCGCGAAAAGCGCGAAGCCCGCCACCAGGCCTATGACGCCCGCGAGCATGTGCGAGCCGGCGGCGCCCAGCGTCATGTGGGTGGCGACCGCGAAAAGCGCGAACGTCAGGATCAGCATGAGCGAAAGGAAATTGGGGATCGTGAAGCTCGCGAGGTCCCAACCCGCGGCGATCGCGAGCAGGGCGGGCACGACGAACAGCAGCAGCATTTCGGCCATGTCGGTCTTCGGTCCTGCGTTTTGACGTGGCCGGAGCCTAGCCCGTGCCGCCTAACGCGGCCTTAAGCCGCAAAAACGCAAACGGCCGCTCCATCCGGAGCGGCCGCAGCGAAAGAACCGTTTGAAGGGTCTTTTACTTCACAGCAGTCGAAACGTTCGTGAACGTGCCCGACAGCTTCGTACCGACCGCAGTCACCGCGCCGATCACAACCACGGCGATGAGCGCCGCGATCAAACCGTATTCGATGGCCGTCGCGCCGGACTCGTCACGCACGAAACGAGAAAAAAGGTTCGTCATTGTTAGCCTCCGCTTTTCTTGACACCCTAGGATGTCCGGCTGGCCCCCTAATGAGGCCAACCCGGACAGTGCCTGCAGCGTAAGGCGCGCGGACTTAACGTCGTCTTAAGTGAAATCCGCGCAGTCGCGCGCGTCTGTGCCGCGGCGGTACAAAAACCGGCCCTCGCGGATAATCGCGCGGTTAAGTTTGGCGGTTTGTTTACTCTGCGCGGCAAATATCCACGCGACAGGTGGAACCTTGGCTTTTGGACGAAATCTGCCCTTGCCGCTCCTCGCAGCGCTCATCGCGTTCGCGGCGCTCGCTTTCGCGCCGGCGATCTTCAACGACGGCGACACCTATTGGCACGTCGCTGCGGGTGCCGCGATGCTGGACCGGCACGCGATCCTTACCAGCGATCCGTTCTCCTACACGTTCCACGGCGCGCCCTGGCAGGCGCATGAATGGCTGTCGGAGATCCTCATGGCGCTCGCCTACCGCGCGGGCGGTTGGGACGGCGTGGCGCTGTTGTCGGCCGGCGCTCTGGCGCTGACGGCGGGGCTGTTGTGCCGCCATCTCGGACGCTGGCTGGATTTGCCCGCGCAGGCGATCGTCGTCGTGCTCGCGCTCGCCTGCATGGCGGGAAGCCTGCTTGCGCGCCCGCATCTTCTGGCGCTGCCGCTGCTGGAAGTGTGGGTCTTCGGCCTTGCGAGCGCGCGCAGCGGGCATCGCGCGCCGCATTGGAGCCTGTGGCCGGCGATGACGCTGTGGGCCAACATGCATGGCGGCTTCGCGTTCGGATTCCTGATGCTGGCGCTGCTCGGTCTGGAAGCGATCATCGAAGAGCCGGACAAGCGTAAAACCCTTGTTTCATGGTCCGTTTTCGGCATCGGCGCCGTGGTCGCGGCGCTCCTCACGCCGCATTTCGTGCAAGGCCTGCTGTTCCCCCTGCACCTGATGTCGATGAGCGCGCTCGGCAATGTCGGCGAATGGGCGCCGACGAGCTTTGCGGGCCTCGAACCTTTCGAGATCGTCGTCCTGGCGGGACTCTATTTCCTGCTCTCGCGCGGCGTGAAGCTTCCCGTCATGCGCATCGTGATGGTGCTGGTGCTGCTGCATCTGGCGCTGTCGCATCAGCGCCACCAGATGGTGTTCGCGGCCGCCGTCCCGCTCATCCTCGCCGAGCCGGTCGCGCGCGCGATCGCCATGCGCGCGCAGACGTGGCACCCGCGCCTGATATGGACCCTGCCGGCGCTGCTGCTCGGCATGGCGATCGGCGCGCTCAGGCTCACCGTCGACGTTCCGCGCGGCGGCGCGCTCGTGACGCCGCAGGCGGCGCTGGCGCACGTGCCGGACGCCCTCAAGACCCGGCCGGTGCTCAACGATTACGGCTTCGGCGGCTATCTGATCTTCGAAGGCGTGCACCCGTTCATCGACAGCCGCGCCGAGCTCTACGGCGATGCGTTCCTCGCCGACTATGCGAAGATCATCTCGCCGGATCCCAAGGCGCTCGCAGCCGCCATCGCGCACTACGACATCGCCTGGTCGATCTTCCCGCCGACCTCGCCCGTGGTGGCGATGCTCGACAGGACGCCGGGTTGGCGGCGCGTCTATGGCGACGACATCGCGGTCGTCCAGATCCGCAACCATTAAGGCTTCCTTCACGGCCGTGTCCTACGCTGGAAGCGCACGAATTCAGGGATTTACACCCATGCGTCTTCGCAAGGTCCTCGCCGCCGCCGCGTCTTTCGCCTGCATCGCGGCGCCCGCTTCCGTTGCCGCGAAGACGCCGGTCAAGCATCACCACAAGGCGGTGGTGCGCCATCACGTGCCCGGACCCAGCGGCGTTTCCATCGCCATGGACGAGGTGCGCGTGGTGACGTTCCAGCGCCCGATCGCGACCGTCTTCGTGGGCAACCCCACCATCGCGGATGCGACGGTGATCGACCAATACCACGCCTTCCTCCTGGGCAAGACCTTCGGCACCACGAACCTGATCGCGCTCGGGCCGCAGAGCCAGACCGTGAGCAACGAGCAGATCACCGTCGTCAATCGCGGCGGCGGGCTGGTGACGCTGAACAAGGGCGCGGCGCAATTCTCCTACGCCTGCACGCGCTCGCATTGCGACGCGAGCCCGCTGCCGGGCGACCAGACGCAGTACTTCAACGACGTCAACGGCTCGGTCAATTCGCATCAGGACCAGGCCGTCAAATCCGCCAACGTCGCCGCCGCGCAGCATTAAAACACAACATCTTGCGGCGCCGCGCGCGCGGCGCATTCGAACCTCACTTTTCGAGGGGGAGGGGCCCTCGGAGATTTGCATTCAACCTGTTCGCGCGCGTCATGGAACATAAGCAGCGGACCGTCACGCTTCTGTACAGAACTCTCTCCCGTCTTCGAGTCGCTTTTCGCGCAGACTACGCCTGCGAAAGGGAAGTCGTGACGGCGCAGCGCGCTTTCAACTGCGCAAGGATGCATAGCGTTATGCGAAGACGATGAGACCGTAAGGCGTGGATCGGATTTGCGCTCAGGCCAGCAGCGGATGGACGAGCTGGCGGCCGAAGCTTTCGGGGACCACCTCTTCACCGATGCCGAAGTTCTCGGGGAACACGCCCTCAGGCATAAAGAATGTCCCGAACATCAAGTCGAAGACGGGGAAGGTGCTCGCGTAGTTGCAGTTGCCGTGCTCGACGGTGTGGTGCCAGCGGTGGAACACCGGCCCGGCGATGACGTATTTGAACGGCCCCAGCGTCCAATTGAGGTTGGCGTGGACGAAGGCCGAGGTGAAGGTCGCGAACGGTCCAGTGACGAGGAAGACATAAGGCGTGACGCCGGCCAACAGCAGGGCCACGTCGACGGCGACGACGCCGAGCAGGACGTTGATCGGATGGAAGCGCGCCGCCGAGATCCACTCCAGATCCTGCGACGCATGATGCACCGCATGGAACTGCCACAGCTTCGTGCCGTGGAAGGCGCGGTGGATCCAATAGAGGCAGAACTCGCTGACGAGAAGATAGAACGCGACCTGCGCCCAGAACGGCAGATGCGAGACCGGGCCGTGGCCGTGATCGAAGAACTTCGTGATCCCGTCGGCCGATTTGATGCCGAGCACATAGACGGTGATCGCCACCGTGATGCCGATGCGCCCGTAGCGCTGCAGGATCGGAATCACCAGCCAGTAGCAGATGTCGGTCGCGAGCCCTTGCTTCTTCCACCACGGCCTGCCGCCATTGCCCGGCGACCACCAGGACAGCAGCGCGAAGCCGATCCCCATCGCCACCAGATAAGGCAGCACGCGCAGCAGCGTCTCGGCGAAGCCGGCCATGAAAGCGAGCAGCAGGCTCATCCCGCGCGATCCTAGTTCGAGACGCGCAGATTGGTGATCTGCTCGCCGATCTGGTTGAAGGTCGTCACGATCGCGTCGGCCGAGGTCAGGTCGAAATATTTGGTCGAATCCGTCGCGCAGTTCTGCAGCACCGTCGAATTGCCCTGCGTGCCGTTGAGATCGACGAACACGGTGTAGAGCGTGAAGCCGTAGGCCTTGGCGTTGGTGCAGGCCAGCGTCATGCGCGCGTCGACCTGCGTGCTCTGGTCGGAGCCGTCGCCGTACCAGCGGTCCTGCGTGTTCAAGCCGTCGCTGAGCAGGATCATGATGCGCTGGGTATTGTCCGGCAGCGCGGTGGCGCTGAACGGCACGTTCTGGCTTTGCGCCTGCCAGCCCCACGCCACGCCGATGGTCTGGTTGGTCGAGCCGCCCGCGATCATCGCGTCGACCTCGCTGCTCAGCGAGGTCCAGTTGTAGCTGAGCCCCATCATCGCGGTCTGCACGCAGGACGGCGAGTTCTCCGCCACCATCAGCGTGTTCGAATTCGTCGTCGTCGGCGTCGTGTTGCTGACGTCGTAGTCCTGCGCGCGGTCGGTGACGCAGCCGCCCCACGTGCTCTTGTTGTTCGCCACCCAGCTGTGGGTGTAGTGGCCGTTGGAACTCACGCTCGTCCAGCAGCCGTTGTAGTAGTGGCCGAGCGTGGTCGCGCTCGGGCAGATATAGCCTTTGTAGGTGCCGCTGCTCGGGATCGTGTTGGCGTTGGAGCTGCCGTTGCTCGGCGTCGCCTGGCAATGGAATCCCTGGCTGCCGTCGGTGAAGGGACAGGTCGAGCCCGGCCCCACGCTGGTCGAGGGCGCGGTCGACGGCGCGGCGAGCCAGTCGGTCCAGCTGAGCCAGGTCTGGGTGGAATAGGACGTGCCGATATTGACGTCGCGCGCGAAGGGCGTGATCGAGACCTGCACGTCGCCGGGGTTGCGCGCCACGCTTTGAAGCAGGTTGAGCAGCGAATGCGTCGCGCTCTTCAGCGCCGCCAGCTTGGTGGTGCCGCTCTTGGAATCGGCCTGCGTCATCGAGCCGGTGTTGTCGAGCACCAGCGACACCCAGAGCTTCTGCTGGCCCCACATCACCGTCGACGACGCGGTCACGGTGTAGGTCCTGTAACCGACGACGCTCATCAGCGTGGTGGGCATCGGCACGCTGGTGCTGACCGTGATCGTCTGGCCCGCGGTGGCGACGCTCACCGTCTGCGGCGTGCCGTAGGAGGAATCGGCCTTGTAGTTGGCGGTGAAATACTGCTGGGCCAGCGTCTGCATCTGCGTCTGGCTCAAGCCCTGCGTCCCGCCGACCGCGAGCGCCGCGGCATCGAGCGAGGTCAGGAGCTCCTCGTGCACGAGCATGCCGCGCGCGAGATCCAGGCCCGCGCCGGCCGCGACGGTGAGCGGCACCAACGAAAGCCCGAACATCATCGCCATGTTGGCGCGCGTCGAGCGGCGGAACGCCGCGAGAGCGGCCAGGAGACGGAATTTTCCGGCGGACTGCATGGTCACAACATCCCATTAAGGCGCACGCCGCATCATCCGCCCTGAACGCGCGAATAGCTTGTCCAATCCCCCTCCGTGGTTAGTCGCGCGTTAACGGCGTTTGCGCAAATTGGATCGCGATCAATGAAAATGAACATCGCATTGAGACATCACAGATTGCGACGGGCGTGGTTAAGCCTTTGTTCATTACGCGCATAGCTTCCGCTTCGCTTGGACGGCCTTTGAGCCCACCCTGTGCTCGCGGAATTGGCTGGAACTTCGCGCCGTGTATGGTTCGACAATCGTGACCAAGGATCCCTTGCGCAGTCTCAGGCAGCGTCTGCATGACGGCCGCCGCTCAGGCTCGGCCATCGTCGAGTTCGCCCTGATCGCGCCGGTGTTCTTCCTGATGATCTTCGCGCTCATGGAGATCGGCATCATCTTCTTCGCGCAATCGACGCTGCAGAAGGCGACCAACGACGTGGCGCGCCTGGTGCGCACCGGCCAGGTGCAGAACGGCGCCATGACCCAGACCCAGATCCACGACCGCGTCTGCAGCGACATCGCGCCGCTCATCCCCTGCGACAGCAATCTGCGCGTCGACGTCGAATCGTTCAGCAATTTCGGAGGCGAGACGTTCTCGGCGCCCTTGAACGCCAGCGGCAATTTCAACACCGACAACGCCTATGTCCCCGGCACCTCGTGCGACGTCGTGCTGGTGCGGATCTACTACGGCTGGACCGTGTTCACGCCGGTCCTGACGCCGTTCCTGACGAACATGGCCGGCGACAAGCACCTGCTCTACGCGGCCGCCTCGTTCCGCAACGAACCCTTCACCACGGGAGTGAGCGGATGCTGACGATCCTCGGACGAATCCGCGCCGCCCGCAGCGGCATGGCCGCGGTCGAGTTCGCGCTCATCCTGCCGGCGCTGCTGGCGATGATCTTCGGCGCGATCGAGGTCACCAACGTGCTGCTCGTGCGCGCCGATGTGGGGAACATCACCAGCTCCGCCGCCGATCTCATCGCGCAGGAGAGCACGGTGGGCGATGCCGACATGACCAACGTGTTCAATGCGCTCTCGGCGCTCATCTATCCCTACTCGACGACCGGCGCGAGGATCGTGATCACCAGCGTCATCGACGACGGTCACGGCGGCGGCAAGGTCGCCTGGAGCGACGCCTATAACGGCACCGCGCGCACCGTGGGAACCGCGGTGACCGTGCCGGCCGGCCTCATCACCACCGGCGGCAGCGTCGTCATGTCCGAGGTGACCTATGCCTACACGACGCCGTCGGCCTATCTGGTGAAGGTGCCGGTGACGATGACCAACACCTTCTACAGCCACCCGCGGCGCGTCGCCCAGATCGCAAGGACGCATCCGTAGAGCGCAATAGGGTCAAGCGTACTTCGCTTGGCCCGTAAATTGCGCGCCAATCGGTTATTTCTTCTCCGGCCGCATCCGCATCAGCCCTTCCTGCACCATCGATGCGACGAGCTTGCCGTCGCGCGTGTAGACCGCGCCACGGTTAAAGCCGCGCGCGCCCGAGGCGCTCGGACTGTCCTGCGCATAGAGCAGCCATTCGTCGACGCGGAACGCGTGGTGGAACCACATCGCGTGGTCGAGGCTCGCCATCTGGATCGAGGAGTGCCAGTCGACGCCGTGCGGCAGGAGCGCGGTGTCGAGCAGCGACATGTCCGAGGCATAGGCGAGGACCGCCTGCTGGATGCCCACATCGTCGGGCACGCGACCTGTGGCCCTGATCCAGATGTCGTCGAAAGGCGCATGCTTGCCGCGATTGGTGAAGCCGTGCCACGTCACCGGCCGCATCTCGATCGGCCTGGGACGCAGCGCCCATTCGCGCGCCTGCGCCGGCAGCTTGTCGATCTCGGCGAGGCGCAGCTCGTGCTCGCTTTTCAGCGCTTCGGGCGGCGGCACCTTGGGCATGTCGAACTGATGCTCCAGCCCCGTCTCGGGAACCTGGAACGACGCGGCCATGTTGAAGATCTGCTGGCCGTGCTGGATGGCGACGATGCGGCGCGCGGTGAAGCTCGCCCCGTCGCGCGAGCGGTCGACCTCGTAGAGGATCGGGACCTTGGGATCGCCGGCGCGCAGGAAATAGGCATGGAAGGAGTGGCACACCCGCCCCTCGACCGTGCGCAGCGCCGCGACCAGCGCCTGGCCGAGCACCTGCCCGCCGAAGACGCGCTGCATGCGGTCCTTGGGCGAGACGCCGCGGAAGATGTTCTCCTCGATCTTCTCCAGATCGAGCAGGTCGAGGACCTCTTGGATGGGTGTTTTGGCCGGTGTGTCCATGCCGGTTCCCATAGAGGCGCGCTTTCGGCGGCGCAAGCAGTCAAAAAGGTGTCATAATCTAAGGCCAAGCCTGTAAACCGTATTCGTAACGCGTGGCTCAAGGACCCCCATGGCCAATCTGCTGCTCGAACGCGCCGCCCATCAGCGTCCCGCCACCACCGGGCGCGGCGCGCTGGAACGTCTCTTTACCCTGATGTTCCAGGGCTTTGTGTACAACCAGATCTGGGAAGACCCCGACGTCGACCTCGAGGCCCTGGAGCTCAAACCGAACCACCGCCTGCTCACCATCGCGTCGGGGGGCTGCAACGTGCTGAACTACCTGGCGGCGGACCCCGCCAAGATCGTCGCCGTTGACCTCAACCCCAACCATATCGCGCTGACCAGGCTCAAGCTGTCGGCGCTCGAGAACCTGCCGTCCTACGACGAGTTCTTCCGCTTCTTCGGACACGCCAACGACAAGGCCAACCGCGAGGCCTACGACAATTTCCTGAGCGAGCGGCTCGACGTCACGACGCGGCGCTATTGGGAAAAGCACGTGCCGCTCAAGGGCCGGCGCATCAACATGTTCGCGCGCAACCTCTATCGCCACGGCCTGCTCGGGCGCTTCATCGGCATCCTGCACGCGGTCGCCAAGCTCCACGGCAAGCGCCTCGACGACATGCTCACCGCGCGCACGGCGGAAGAGCAGCGCGAGGCCTTCGACCGCACCATCGCGCCGCTTTTCGACTACAAGTCGATCAAGCTGCTGTCGAAATCGCCGGTCTCGCTCTACGCGCTCGGCATCCCGCCGGCGCAGTATGACGAGCTCGTTTCGACCAATAACGGCAGCGCAATCGCGTCGCTGCGCGATCGCGTGGAACGGCTCGCCTGCGACTTCCCGATCTCGGGGAACTACTTCGCCTGGCAGGCCTTCGGCCGCGGCTACGATCTGGAGAACCGCGAGGCGATCCCGGACTACCTGCGCCGCGACACTTACGAAATCATCCGCACACGTACGGATAAGGTCGAGACCCATCTCGCCTCGCTCACCGATTTCCTCAAGACCCAGCCGCCGCAATCGATGCACCGTTTCGTGCTGCTCGACGCGCAGGATTGGATGAACCCGGCGCAGATGGCCGAGCTGTGGCGCGAGATCGACCGCGCCGCCGATGCCCGCGACGCACGCGTGATCTTCCGCACCGCCGGCGCCGACTCGCCCTTGCCGCGCAAGCTGCCGGCCGAGCTTCTGGCGCCGTGGACCTATATGGAAAGCGAGAGCCGCGCGCTGCACGCCAAGGACCGCTCGTCGATCTATGGCGGCTTCCATCTCTATACGCGCCGCCCGCTGTGCTGAACGCCGCGCGCCGCGATTCCGGACATGCCGAGCTGATGGACGGCGTCTATCGCTATCAGCGCCACATCTACGATTTCACGCGCAAATACTACCTTTTCGGACGCGACTCGCTGATCGACGCGATGGCGCTCGAGCCCGGCAGCCGTGCCGTCGAGGTGGGCTGCGGAACGGCGCGAAACCTGATTCGAATGGCCAGGCGCTATCCCGACGCGCGGCTCTTCGGGCTGGATGCCTCGCAGGCCATGCTGGAGACGGCCGCGGGCGCCATCGCGAAAAGCGGGCTCGAGGGGCGGATCGGCCTCTCCCACGGCTATGCCGAGGCGCTGAGCCCGCAATCTTTTGGCCTTTCGGAGCCCTTCGACGACATCATATTTTCTTACAGTTTGTCCATGATTCCCGATTGGAAACAGGCGCTTAAAGCAGCGCAGGCCGCCCTTTCGCCCACCGGGCGCATCCATATCGTGGACTTCGGGGACCTGGCCGACCTGCCCGCGCCCGCGCGCAAGGCGCTTTTGAAATGGCTTGCGCTCTTCCACGTCTCGCCGCGCATGGAGCTGCTGGGCTCGCTCGAACAGTCGTCAGAAAAATACAAACGATTTCAATTGCTAACGGGACGATATGCGTTTTCCATGAGCGCCCTTGGCGACGCCTTTTCGGACCCTTGCGAGGCTGTTGCCCAGCGGTCACAGGGCCCAGAGAAATCCGGTCTTGGGGCCGTTTAAACGGTTGTAAGTGGCCTCGCGCCAGAAGACTCTCGTTCTCTGAGACTGTATAACACCACCGATGTCTGACGTTCTGGTAGGGGGGTCCCTGCCCGTCGGTTTTATGAAGCGAGGGTAGAAATGAAACTCCGTTCAATCGCCTTGGCGGGCGTTGCCTTGGCGGCACTCACGGTGCCGGCCGCGGCAAGTGATTACATGGGATGGTATCTCGGGGCCGGCATTGGTTACGGCTATCCGGAGATCGTCCATATCGACACGGCGCTCGGATCGGCCGGCCGCACCCACATCGCCTACGACCCCGACGCGCTTGGCGTCGTGTCGTTCGGCTACAAGTGGGATGCCAACATCCGCACCGAACTCGAGCTCGGCTACAAAGGCCACTCGACGGATCCGGATTTCCTTCGCGAATTCGGCGCGAACCTGGGCGGCGGCGTGACGATCAAGTCCGTCCTGTTCAACGTCAACTATGACATTCCGCTCTGGCATGGCTTGTCGTGGACCATCGGCGCCGGCATCGGCGGCGGTGGCATGCTGCAAGACACCAAGATCGGCTCGGTCAAGTTCATCCACGGCCAGCAGGTCGGCTTCATGTGGCAGGGCATGTCGGGCATCTCCGTCCCGCTCTCGAACTCCGTCGACTTCTACGCCGACTGGCGCTATCGCGACTCCGAGATCGACTCCGACTTCAATTCGGACATCCCCGGCCTCGGCCCGATCCACATCAACAAGCTGATCGAGAACGACGCGCTGATCGGCGTGCGTTGGTACCTGGAGCCGCCGGCCCCGCCGCCGCCGCCTCCCCCGCCGCCGCCCCCGCCGCCGCCGCCTCCTCCGCCCCCGCCGCCTCCGATGGTCAAGACGTTCATCGTCTTCTTCGACTTCGATAAGTCGAACCTGACCGAGAAGGCGCAGGAAGTGGTCTCCGAAGCCGTCAAGGCCGCGAAGACCCAGGGCATGGTGAAGGTCATGGTCACGGGCCACACCGACACGGTCGGCTCCGACACCTACAACCAAGCTCTGTCCGAGCGCCGCGCTCAGTCCGTCAAGGACGAGATGGTGCGTGAAGGTCTCGATGGCGGTTCCATCGCGATCCAGGGCAAGAGCTTCCACGATCCGCTGGTCCCGACCGGACCCGGCGTTCGTGAGCCGCAGAACCGCCGCGCGGTCATCGACCTCGGCGGCTGATAAAACGGCCTAAATCGAATGCGAAAGGGCGGGTCGAAAGACCCGCCCTTTTCGTTTGTCCTCTCGTCATGGCCGCCCCTGAGGCCTGTCCCACCCCTTTGCTTCCGGCCCTTCTTCGTTTCCGAAACTTCATGATGGTTGCAAGGCTGCCACACCCTGCCGCAAAGGGTATGCTGCACTGCGACCAATTTCGTCCGCCGAGGTTATAGGACTGTCGGGCACGACGCGGCGTCTTCCGCGCGCCCAAGCTCAAAGGGACAGTCCATCATGAAACTTCGTTCGATCGCCTTGGCAGGCGTGGCGCTTGCCGCGCTCTGCGCCCCCGCCATGGCCAGCGACTACACCGGCTGGTATCTCGGCGCCGGCATCGGCTACAGCGACCCGCTGCTGGTCCACGTCTCCTCGCCCGCCGGAACCGCGAAGATCGCCTACAACCCGGATGTGCTGGGCGTTCTCTCCGCCGGCTACAAGTGGGACTACAACATCCGCACCGAGCTCGAGCTCGGCTATGCCGGCTACTCGACGCACCAGAACACGGCCTTCGGCCCGGGCGGCGGCGGCGGCATCGACGTCAAATCCGCGCTGTTCAACGTCGCTTACGACCTGCCGCTCGGCCAGGGTTTCGCCTGGACCATCGGCGCCGGCGTCGGCGGCGGCGGCGTGCTGGAGGACACCAAGCTCAACGGCGTCAAGGCCATCCATGGCCAGCAGGTCGGCTTCATGTGGCAGGGCATGTCGGGCTTCTCGCTCGCGCTGTCGCCCGCGGTCGATTTCTACGCCGATTGGCGCTATCGCGACTCCGAGATCGATTCCGACTACCAAAGCGACATCACCGGCGTCGCCCCGGTCCACGTGAAATCGGTGCAGTCCAACACCGCGCTGATCGGCCTGCGCTGGTATCTCGAGCCGCCGATGGCCGCGCCGCCGCCGCCGCCCCCGGCGCCGCCCCCGCCACCGCCGCCTCCTCCGCCCGCGCCGCCTCCGATGGTCAAGACGTTCATCGTCTTCTTCGACTTCGATAAGTCGAACCTGACCGAGAAGGCGCAGGAAGTGGTCTCCGAAGCCGTCAAGGCCGCGAAGACGCAAGGCATGGTCAAGGTCATGGTCACGGGCCACACCGATACGGTCGGCTCCGACACCTACAACCAGGCCCTGTCCGAGCGCCGCGCGCAATCGGTCAAGGACGAGATGGTCCGCGAAGGCCTGGACGGCGGCACGATCGCCATCGAGGGCAAGAGCTTCCACGATCCGCTGGTGGCCACCGGTCCGGGCGTCCGCGAGCCGCAGAACCGCCGCGCGGTCATCGACCTCGGCGGCTGATACATCGATCTATCGAATGCGAATGGGCGGGCCGCAGGGTCCGCCCTTTTCGTTTGCCGCCTTCCAGATGTCATCGCGGCCAAGCGATGCGTCAGCATCGCGCAGGGCCGGGACCCAGGGTGCAAACGGCGCGCTGGGTCCCGGCCCTCGCTGCGCTCGGCCAGGATGACAATTTTGATTGGATTGCGGATTAAAGGATCGGACGCGTGAAGGCCGCAAAGACATAGCTGGCATCGCCGCGCGGCACGAAGCCCAGCGAGCGGTAAAGCGCGATCGCGGCCGCATTGTCGCGATGCGCGTGAAGATGCACCTTCATGGCGCCCACGCGGCCGAGATACTCCGCCATCGCCCGCCGCCCGAGCCCTTGCCCCTGGCGGCCGGCCACGACCGCGACGCGCGAGACGTAGCGGCCCGTATCGGCGATGGGCTCGATGGACGCGGAATAGGCGCGCATTTGTCCTTGGAATTCCCGCGCGGCGCTCGCGGGCACGAGGCGCAGGAACGCCATCAGCGCCGCCATCTGCGCGGAAGCGAGCGCGGTCACATCGGTGTCGGTGACGAGCGCGGTATCTTCGCCGCCGCGCAGCACGAAGGCTTCCGCCATGTCGAAAGCGGGATCGGCGATCTGTCGCGCCACGCTGTCGAGGATCGCGTCGTGCGACAACGGGATGAGGCGGTAGAATAGAGGCTGCGCGCTCAGCGACAGTTCCGCCAGGCGCAGCGCGCGGGCGCGGTCGGCGCGCAGGGCCTGCGCGCCGACCGGCTCGAAGACGAAGGCCTCAGCCACCATCCACCTTGCGCGCGATCATCGCCATAAGCTCGCCGAGATTGGCGAAGGCGGTGATCTCCTCGGGCTCGAACTGGATCTTGAACGCGTCCTCGATAGCCGCCATCAGGCCGACATGCGCCATGCTGTCCCAGCCTACGACGTCGTCGGCCGTCGTCATCGGCCCCATCGCGGCCGCGTCGCCGTCGGGGAAGGCCTCGCGCAGCAGCGGTCTGAGCCGTTTCATGATCCCATCCGTGTCAGCCATTGCGCCCTGTGATCCTTTCCTCCATCAGCGCCGCCGCGCGGCCGCGGTCGAGCTTGCCGTTCTCGTTGAGCGCAAGCTCGGCCACTGCCACGATCCGCTCCGGGATCGCATGCAACTCGAGCTTGGCCTGCAGCCGCGCGCGCAAAGCGGCCTCGTCGAACGCATCCTGCGCCTCCACGATCGCCGCCAGCGCCTCGCCGCGCTTGAACACGCAGGCCACCGGATAGCCGCACTCCCGGATGGCCGCCGCCACTTCGTCCAACTCGACGCGATGGCCGCGCACCTTGACCTGGAAATCGACGCGCTCGCGGAAGAAGAGATCGCCGCCGCGCCGCCAGGCCCAATCGCCGGTGAAATAGCCGATGCGCGGATCCTGCGCCGACACCGCGCGGAAGGATTTCGCGGTCTTCTGCGGATCGCGCCAATAGCCGCGCGCGAGCTGCGGCCCCACGATTACGATCTCGCCCTCATCCGCCGAGGGCCCGCCGGCGAGCACGATCTCCATGCCGTCAATGGCATCGCCGAGCGCCACCGAGGTCGCGCAATGATCGGCGTAGCTTTGCGCCTCCAGGCCGAGCTTCGTCATCGAGACGGTCGCCTCCGTTGGACCGTAGGTGTTCTGCACCGCCGCCCCGGGGACCGCGGCGAACAGCGCATCGAGATGCTCCTTGAGCAGCGGCTCGCCGCAAAAATTGAATAGCCTGATCGACGCCAGATTGGCCTGCGTCACCTGCCGCGCGCGCATCATCACGCTGACCGCGCTGGGCGTCGAGCTCCACACCGTGATGCCATGGCGCTTGATGAAACGCGCCGGCATCAGCCTATCGCCCTCGACGTCGAGCGGATGGAGCGCCGCGCCACGGCAAAGCGCGCCGTAGATGTCGAAGACGGAAAGGTCGAACGCGACGTTCGCATGCTGGGCTACGCGGTCGCCGGGTCCAATGCCGAGCGTTCCCAGCCAGTCCGCATAGTGGGCGAGCGCCGTGCGCGGGATCATCACGCCTTTGGGCTCGCCGGTCGAGCCGGAGGTAAAGAGCACATAGGCTAGATCGTGCCGCGCGCCTGCGCCTTCGAGCCGCCGCGTTTCATCGAGCGCGGTCGGATCGATCATCCGCGCGCCGGGTATTGCGAGCGTCTCGATCAGTTCCGGCGCGCCCACGACCACATCGGGTTCGAGCTGGGCCGCGATGCGGCGCATCTTCTCCGCCGGCGAGGCCATGTTGAGCGGCGTGTAGAACCCGCCCGCGAGTCCGGAAGCGAGCATCGCGGCATAGGCGTCGATCGACTGCGGCAGCGCGATGAGCACCTTCGGGGACGGAAGCTGCGCGAACACGACGGCGAGCGCGCGAACCCGCCGCTCGAGCGCGCCATAGCTGATGGATGCCGCCGAGGTGACGATGGCGGGCGCGTCAGGCCGCTCGCCCGCGCGCGCCAGAAAGAGATCGACGACGTCAGGCTGCATGGCCCGAGCCTGCGAATGTGCGCACGAACGCATCGAGCGCATCGGCAACCACCGGAAGGAAGCCCTTCGCCCAGCTTTTGGCGTCGGGCGCGAGCGCGGCCTCGTTGCCGTGACGCGCGACCAGCGCCGCGCCGTCGAACAGCGGCAAGTCCAGGCGCGTGGCGGCGGCGCGGACTTCCCTGTTCAGCTCCGGCGGCCAGTCGATGGCGCGCGCGCCCGACATGTATTGATAGCGATGCAGCGACAGGCCCAAGGGCACGCCCGCAAACGCGTCGCGTACGTGCGCGACACTTTGCTCGATCGCGGCGAGCGGTGCCGGCGTCGTGCGCACGCCTGCGATCACCTCGCGCTCTTCGTCGCCGGGACAAGCTGCCAGGATCGCCTCGACCGCCTCGCGCCGCAGATCGTCGCGGCACTTGCCCAGCGCGTTCTTCCACGCGCGCAAGGCTTTCGCGTCGACGCCGGGCCATGCCGCGATCCGCGCCGAGAGCTCATCGCTCACGATATTGGCGTTCAGGACGATCTCGCCCAGCCGGTATTCGGTGAGGGTGCTGATCTCGACCAGGATCGCGCCGGGCCGCACCCCGGCCTTAGGCACCCCCCAAGCGCCGGCGTAGCAATAGGGCCAAAGCGCATGCGGCACCGGATCGCGTCCCGCGAGCACGTCGAGAAGCTGGGCCACGCCGCCGGGCGACAGCGCGAAGAGCGGCTCGGCGAATCCCGCCGCCCCGAAAGGATCGGCGGCGCGCCCCTGGCGGACCAGCTCCTGGATGGGATCGTTGATGGTACAGCCCGCAAAGGCAAGCAATCCGAGCATCGGCGGCCACGCGGTCCAAGTGCAGAGAAATGCCCCGCACCTATAGCATCGCAGCCGCCCCGATCCAACGCATCCTGGGTCGTTTGAAGGTTGGGGCGTTTGAAGGATGGGACGCGTCTGCTATGAAATCCGCACCATGACGCGCGAAGACATCCTCCAAAAGCTCACCGTGCTGATGCGCACGGCCTTCGACGACGCGGCGCTGGCGCCGACCATGCAGACGACCAGCGACGACGTGGCCGAATGGGACAGTGCCAACCACGTCCTTCTCATGGTCGCGATCGAGGCCGAGTTCGGCGTGCGCTTCGAGCCGGAGGAGATCACCGCGCCGCAGGATGTGGGCGAGCTGGTCGACCTGATCGCGGGCAAGCTTGGATGACCGAGCCGCTGACCGCGCTGGTGATGGGCGGCTGCCTGGTGCGCCGGCCGCTGCGTTCCGTTCCCAACCTGCAATCGAGGCTCGTGGTCGACCGCTACGGCATCATCAAGGTCGTGCACTCGATGGCCGAGATGATCCAGGCCGTCGAGTTCCTGAAAGGCCGCAGGGAGGTGCCGCCCGAGATGCGCTTCCTGACCAGCGTCAGTCCCTTCCTGAAACCGTTGCCGGCGGGTCACGATTTCCACGACCTCGATCTCGTGCTGGCCGAGCCGGGATCGCCCGTCGACATCACCTTCCGCGGTTTCGCGATCAACCGTGGGCGGATCGCAGACCAGGTGACCAACCCCATCGACGAAGCGGTGCCGGAAGCCCGCAAGCTCACGCAGAAATGGGTGCGGCTGGGCCTGATGGAGATGAACGAGGAGGCGCGCCGGGAGCTGAGCTCCAAGCTTCTCGAGCTGGTCCCCGATGACGGGCAGGCCGAATTCCGCCGCGCGGTGATCGCCGAAACGCGCGCGACGCCGAGCGACGTCACGGGCGGACTGAAAAAGCTGCAGGAGCTCACCAACCGTCCCGTCGGCGTCGTGATCTTCGTCTTCCGCTACATGCCGGACGGGCGCCCCATCAGTTGGCCGGCGGGCTCGCGCGAGGGCGCGATCGCGGCGGCCGAGGCACTCGACCTGCCCTATTTCGAGCCGACCGCGCTGGTGCAGCAGCGCGGCGTCCATCACGCGCTCGAGAAGGACCAGCGCCACTACACGCAGGAATTCCTGCCCGTCATCGGCGAGGCGATCGTGGAGTTCGCGCAAGCCGTCCACGCGCGGGCGCGCAAGTAGTTCAATTTCCGGATTTGTCGCTCGATGGCCCCCGCCTTCGCGGGGGCAGCGTTCGCACGAACGACTTAGCTTCGCTAAGCCGTGTGCTCACGTTGGTTGCGGGGACAGGATTTGAACCTGTGACCTTCAGGTTATGAGCCTGACGAGCTACCGGGCTGCTCCACCCCGCGCCATTGAAATTACTCGGTAATTTCGACCACCAAGACCGTCCCCCGAATCTGTGTGCTAGCCAGTGTGCTAAAAACGGAGGACATAGCCCCATCAATACTTCCCTTTACGTCAACTTTCAAGGAAATTGCGGCTTCGCATTGGGACAAGCGAGCGGGAACGCCTTCGCGAATCGCGGCCGCGCGCACCCTTCGACCGCTAGAAAAGGCTGAGCTGGCGTGCCGCCTCGTGCTGACGCTTCCAGGCCGGGGCCTTGGCGGCTTGTTCCAGCCATGCCCGCGTGTAGGCGACCGCGCCGCCCGCCTGCTCCACGACGCCGCGCGCCACGAAGTGCGAGCGATAGCCTGTCTCCGTAACCGGCAGCGGGTGCTTGGGCGGATCGATAGCCTCGATCTCCAAATGGGCCGTGGCGAACTGGCCGAGGGATTTGGACATGCCGAGCCAGTCGGCCTCGTAGGACACGGAAACGGTCACGCCCTGCCAGTCGAACCGCTCGACGATCTTCGACGGCTTACGCCGGGCCTTGGGCTTCCCGCGCCTCGGTGAGGGCTTGGGAGCTTTAGATTTGGTAACTGGACGTTGCTTGGTCATCTTTACCTCTCGGGCTTGGGTTTCAGCGCAGCGCTGCGCTGAACCTCTGCCCGTCGGCGAGACCGGGGGTAGCAAGGGGAAGGGCGAAGGCCGCGAGGGGGATCACCCGTTCTGCACAAGCCGAAGGCGCGGAAGAACGGGGAGACGCGGCCGCAGCCGAGCGCTAGCGAGGGCTACCCTTCCGCGCGCGAGGGGCAGAGCCCCTTAGAAATGCGTCAGGGATGGAAGCCCGCAGGGCGGAGACAAGGGCTCCGCGCGCGACAGCCCGGCGTTCTACGCGCGACGCCTCAATCAATATGTGGAACTTGCGGCTCGCCGCGTGCGGCGACTTGTGCTACCTGGGGCCGCATGCCACCGGCACCACAATTTTCCTTTGGTGACGCTGCGACGTTTGACGAGAACATCGCCAGCTATTCTCTGGTGCTCGTCGCGCTGGATGCGAAAGCCGCTTCTGTTCTTGCCGCAACACTGCAGGAACTGGCCGACGGACGTGCCGACAAAACGAAAATTCTCAATAGCCTCCTGGCCGCTCTTCAAGCAACGCCGGCGGCCGGACCTGCGGCAGGTGCCGCGGCGCAAGGAGGAGTGCCCGCAGCGCCGAAAGCCGTGCATTGGTTCTTGGAAGCGCTCGAAGTCGAGGGATTTCGCGGCATCAACAACGAGGGCTCACCGCTTGAGCTGAAGTTTAAATCCGACTGTGTGAACTCGGTCTCGGCCCCGAACGCAGTTGGCAAAAGCTCGATCTACGACGCGCTCGGTTTTGCGCTGCGCGGAAAAATAGACAAGCTGGAACAGCTCCTCCAGGCCGAGCGGCCTCAGGATTATTACCTGAACAGATTTCATCCCGGTGCCACAGGCACGGTGAAACTCTCGCTTCGACCCGACAACGGCGGCCCGCTGGTGTCGGTTACTGTCACGCGTTCAGCCGCAGGTGTTCGCACCGTCACCGGCCCGGCTGGTGTCGACGGCGAGGCAATTCTTTCGCAGCTCAACCGCGAATTTGTGTTGCTTGACGGAAAGACGTTTCGGGACTTCATCGACGACAAGGCGCTCGATCGCGGCAGGTCGTTCGCTGGTTTGCTGGGTCTTGCCCGCTATTCGGCGCTGCGCCAGCAGCTTCAGGCGCTGGCGAATACGCGATTCTTCAATGCGCACTTCGATACATCTGCGCATGCGACAACGAAGGGCACAGCCGAACGGATCGTCGCCGCAGAGAAAGCGAAGATCGCAAAGGACTACGCGGAACTTGTAAGAGAAGAATTGGCCGCTGGCGCGTCGCTCGAAGATGCTCAAAAGCGTTGCCACGCTGCGCTTGCAGGCTCACCCGTGCTGGCGGCGAATTGCGCCGACCGACTGTTTATGAACGTCGATATTGAGGCGTGCATTGGAGCCGTTAAGGCGGCTGAAGGCGGACCAAAACGCGACCGGTTGGCGACAGTGATCCGCGAACAAGCAACGCTGGCCGCCGCCAACAAGCCGATCCCGGCCGATGGCGACTATGGGATGCTCGCCAATCTGGCCGGGAAGCGGGACGATGCCCTGAAAGCAACTTCCGGCGACAAGCTGCACGAACTCTACCGCCTCAGCGAGCAGATCATGACGGGCGGCTCGTGGCCGTCTCCCACCCTTTGTCCGACCTGCGAAAGGGATGACGGGTCCTCAGTGCTCGCCGCCGTGCAGACCAAGCTGGGCCAGTACGCGGCGGTAGTGGCCGCGACGCAAGCCGCTGCTGCCGAATGGGCCGCCAAAGGATGGGCAGAACTGGACGAACTCGAAAAGCTGACCCTTCTCGAAGGCGAGGCGCCCCGTCACCGTCAACTCGCTGCTGCCGGAAAAGCGGGCACAATTGCGGCCGATCAGGCAACAGAGCTTGCAACCTACGTTGGCATAATGCGCGCACGCGCGACGCAAAAGGCAGCGGAGCTGGCGACCGAACGCGCGCAGTTGGAGCATGAGCTGCCGCCGTCCCTGGTCGCGGTAACGACGGCGGTCGAAGCCGCGCGCCGCTTGCAACGAAGCTGGAAAGACCTTGCCGAAGCTGAGAAGACGCTGGTGGCGGAAAAGGCGCGGGAAACGCTCGTCAAGCGGTTGAAGACCTTCCTCGATGAAGCGGGCGCGATTTTCGCGACGGCGGAATCGGCGATAGCGGCCGACCGTCTGAAAAAGGTGGAACCGCTCTGCCAGGATTTTTTTGGCAACATCATGTTCAGCCCGGTCGTTCCAGCTTTGCGGAAACCCCAAGGAAGCGAGGAAATCGGCATTCGGCTCGCAGACTTTTGGGGCCTCAAAGATCAATCGGCACAGGCTCTCCTGTCAGAGAGCTACCGAAACGCTTTCGCGATTTCGGTTTATCTGGCCGCTGCGTCTCTATATGGCGGTGCTCCGCGTTTCATGGTGCTGGACGACGTCACGTCAAGCCTCGACGCCGGCCACCAGCACCATCTTGTTGAAGTGATACGGACCCGCTTCGCGCGCCCGGCGAACCCCGATGGACCGCAGGTGATCCTTCTGAGCCACGATACAATGCTCGAGAAGCTGTTCAACCGGCATTCCAACTCGGCATCGTGGTCGCATCAACGCCTGGAAGGCAACGCCCGAACGGCTGTGTTGCCGCAGTCTGGAGCTGTCAACAAGGTGCGTGACACGACCATCGACCTCTTGAACGTCGGCCGTATTGACGATGCAGCGCCGCGCATCCGGCAGTACCTTGAGTACATGCTGCATGACGTGATCGACAGATGCCGAATTCCTGTGCCGCTCGATCTTGTGTTTGGCGACGACAGACGGACGCCCGGCGAATACCTGAATGCTATCGACGCTGCCGTGAAGCTGCACGAAAAGGCCGGAACGCTCGTTTTGGACAAGGCCCAGGTACAAGCGCTTCAAGTGCATTCTGCGGCGATCATCGCCAATTACCTTTCGCACTGGTCGACCGGACAGGGACAAGCCTTTTCGGCACCTGCCTTGCTGGGCGTGATGAAGGCGATCGACGACATCCCCGAATGTTTCAAATACGCCCCCGTTGCTGGGGCGCCGAAGAAATTCTACGCGTCACTAAGCAAACGTTGAGCTTTGCCGATTCTTTGGAAGCTTGAGGCGCTAACTTCTTCAAGGCATAGTTGTACATGCTGCAGGGAAGCTTCTCGACCCCTGTCCACTAAGGGCATTGCTGATGGAATCGGACTCTTGAAGGGGCGTGAAGGGAAGTCGCAGCGCGAACTGCGCGAGTGGCGGGCATTTGAGCTTCTCATCGCCGCCATAGAAGAGCGATTGGCGCCCGCTGGTGCAACTGTAAAATCTCCAGATCGCATCAAGGATCTCGATAGCGGTCGACTTCGCGAGGTAGACGCGTCCATCCGCACGCAGATCGGTTCGGCAGAGGTTTTGATAACCGTAGAATGCCGCAAGCGCAGCGGTGTCGCTGATGTGACATGGGTGGAGCAACTCGCCACGAAGCGCGCAAAACTAGGTGCAGCCAAAACCATCGCTGTATCCGCAAAGGGATTTTCTAAAGCCGCTTTGCAATCGGCAACGCGCTACGGGATCGAGCTTCGAGTGATCGGCGAGATTACATCGGAGGATATAGATCAATGGTTTATGCCCACGTCACTAATACATATCTTTCGAGTCGTGGAAGCAATCACCTGCAAAGTTCGACTTGTATCAGGAGAGGAACACGAAATAAGCAGCTTAGAAAAGCGATTTAGGCATCCGGAGGTTCACGGAGTTTTCCCGCCAGATGTTTTTGTCAATTTTCTGGAAATGAAAAATCCGAGAATTTTCAACGAAGCCAAGCTTGTTGAGCAAGCTACAAAGATGTCTTTTGTGCTAGACGCACAAGACCCGGAACTAATTCCAGTCCCGCTTGGCGAGCAGAGAAAAGAGGGAGGTCTGGAACTCCTTAATGACTCCTGTTTTCACCCGGTCGATAAGATCAGTTTAGATTTTTCGATTTCGTTCAAGGCGCAAGCGTTGGAGCCTAGCGAAGGGCAGCACTATGTTTATGGAGCGCCCGGTTCGCCTGCCGTGAGATACTCGCAGTTTGACACGGAAATGTTCGGCTTGCCGGTTAGAATTGATAATTTTGCTCGGAAAGATCAGAAGCCCGAAGCGTCGATCTCTTTTCCTAGCGGTCTTAAGCTCCCCGGAAAGGTCTTTGTACCCCGAATTTCCAATATTCATGCCGTGAATTCGAAAGACGTTCACGATGTGCCCGTACGAGTTGCCCTGCGCGACGGAAGAACTTTGGAAGGTGTGTTTTTCGACCATACACTGTTGATCCGCGAAGATGCGCGTGAGGAATTCAACATGAAGTATTTGGCTTTCATCGAGAAGGCCGATCGTGCGCGGTTGCGGGACATTGCAAAGGAAAATGTCGACGCGGCTGGTAAGGAGTTGTTGGAAGTTGGGCTGCTGTTACGGCGTGACGATATTGCTTGGATAGATTTGGCTTCAGCCATGCGACTTAGTCGAAAGTAGAACTTGCCATGATCGATCTTGCTCGATGTTTCAATTGGGATAGCTTTTGTTGCTGGCAGGCTCCCTGAGCTAGCGCGCCTCTTTGGGCTCGAAGCTGATCTTGAGCCGTGTACCCGTTGCCTGGTTGAGAGCAACAAGAGCTTGCCGCGCGAAAAGATACTCGACCATATGAAGGGCTATGCCGATTTTAGTTCGCTTGAAAGGCTCGACGACGCCGATCTGTTGGCCGTGTATTGCGAGGGCCTCGTGGCTATGGCTGAGAGAAAGAAGACATAGACCTCGCGCTCCGAAATATGAGATCTCAAAGAGGTGCGCTTCGCAACCCACCAAGCCGTAAAATTCTGTAGCCGTCACTCCGGAAATAGGTCGCGGACACGGACGAAGGTTACTCCAGTCTCACCTGCGCGACGGACTTTGGCGAGTAGAACATCCTGAAGATGCAAGCCCCGGTTCAACGTTTCGAACAAGTCAAGACCGTCCATGCAAATAAGACGCTTACCGCGACCGAATGCCTGCAAGCCCTGTTCGGTGAACCCGCTCTGGCTGATGAAAAGGCCGCGGGTCCATATGGCTTTGTCCTCGGCCTTGGCATTGAAGGCCCGGAGATCAGCGGCATCCGTTTGAGCATTTTGCCAGCGGGCTTCAAGCAGGTAAGGCTCGTTCGAAAGGACCAAGCTGCCGTCGATCTGCTCGCCAACCAAGCGAAACGATCCCCGCGCAGCCATGCCGTAGGCGTCGAATAGACCCTTCAGGAATTTTTCGAACGCGTAGCCCCGCTGCTGTGGGGGAAGCCCCGATACCATCACAAGATCGCGGCCCAATTGTTCAAGCAGCGCGTTGTCAACGCGGGGTTTTTGCGGGACCTCACCCGTTGCAGCGGGCTGGCCACCCTCCAACTTTCGAATCAGGTCGAACAGCCGTGCCCGTGCATCAGTTACTTTGTCGACTTGCTCGAACCGCTTGTGCAGAGCATCGCGATATTCCCACAACACTTTGAGCGCCTGCGCGGCTACTTTCCCGTCCACTGCTTGCAAATAGCAGCGAAGGCGATTGGCTTTTGATGTGCCATGCTTGCTGTAGGCATCGCTGTATATTTCGACGTTCAGCTCGCGCGCAAAGAATCGTTCAAACGTCTTGTTCGAGAAATCGAGCACATAACCGGGCTCTCCTTCGAACAAGTCGTCGATTAACATCAAATCAACGGTCGTGACGCGGTTCATTCCGGAGGTTCCGTCAGCGCAATTTTGTTGGTACGGCTCGTTGCGGGCTGCGTTGCGAGCAGGATACTCGGCGACGTGATCGCCGTATCTTCCGCTTCGAGACAACACCCCGCACCGTCATGCTATCTCTTCCGTAGGCAGCGCCCTCGGCTCCTTGTCACGTACGGGATCGGTCGGAGACACGGGCTCTTCCGACGCAAATATTACCGTTGCTGACGACTTCGGCGTGAGAACCACAGGCCACCAGAAAGGAAGTCCGCGCCATTGCTTTTCTTCGGTGCCGTTCTGGCGAAGGAACATCAACACGGGAATGTCGTTAGCCTTGGTCATCGCCAAGTCCTTTTGCTGTTTGGTATCAGGCGCGTTTGAAAAGCGGCCCTCTTCACGATAACGCGCGACATTGCGGTCACGCGCCGCCATGAACCACACCTTCCCCTTGAGTTCGGGCTTCTTGCAGGTGACCGACAAATGCTCCAATGCCACGATGTGGGCTGGTCGGTCATCGTCAACCGACGCATCAGGAAATTCGATATTTGCAAATGCTAAATTTAAGAGGTCAACCGCCTCTTCAATGCCGATAAGGTGAGGCTCTTCCGACGCGCCAACCAGGGCATTGACGCGCGCATCGAGGACAGCAAGGTTCTTGGCGCCGGCAGATTTCGATACCGTCTGGAAGCCCGAAAGGATAAGGCGGCGGCCAGGGCGAATGCTGACCACATCAGAAAAGAGCAACTTGTTCGGCGAGCACGGAATTAGCTTCTTGGCGGCGTCTCTCTGTACGAAATATACGCCTTGGTCATGTGCCCCTGACTCGAAAGCTTCCCGTAACGCGCTGTCGAATTCGTGGATGCGCTTCATGATCTGATAGACGTGCTGTGGCGAATAGAACCGCGTTACCGTTAGATCGTCCGTGGCCCGTGCGCCGTACATTCGGGAATGTTGAAGCACCGTGTCCTGCTGAAAGCGGTTGGGATTTCTCCCGTAATAGAAGGCGATGAGATTATTGATGGTCACTCCGCGATCGAGAATTTGACCTCCAATAAACATATTGAACGGAGTGCGCAGTTTGAGCTGGCCTTCGCCATCTAACAGACTTTTCAACTCACTGTCGGAATTGACCTTGGTAATCATGAGTTGGCCGGTGAGCAGCGATTCACCAACGGCTTTCTTCACTTCCTCGAATGCCGGCAGAACGCGTCCTTCGAGTTGGACCGAACGCCGCAAGTCATCATAGGCTTGTCGCAGGAGCTCGCTGAACAGTGGACTATCTTCTCTGGCTTGATCGGCGAGAGCCTCTTTGATGGCCTTTGCAATGCGCATCTGCCATTCGTGCGAGCTTTTCGTTTGCTCGGTGTGAAACAGGAAACTGTATTTCTGCTGCCGTTGGCCGGTTGAACGCTGCTGTAACCTGCGGATGGCCCCGCCCGCCAGAAACGTAACAATGGCATCGCGGAGAACGGATACATTTTTTTCCGTCAGCACGCGGTCGATTTGAAGTCGGCGGCGATCTTCTTTTTTTAACGCGTCGCGCTCCTGAACAGGGACCTCACGCCAGAAGTAAAGTGCCGGAGAATCTGGATCGGTACTTTTCTCAAAATATTCATCACCGCCCACATATTTGCCGTGGGTCGGTAGCAGGACCGTAAAGGCCGGCTTCTTGGGTTTGAAAAATGTTGTGCCGTTGACGGCAACTTCGTCTTCAGGCTGAAGATACAGGGCGTACGGCGTTGCCGTGACTTGGAGGAACGCCGACTTCGTGACCGTTTCGCGGAACTGGTCAATTTGCCGTGAAATCGTGCCGGCTATGCTGACACCATTTATTCGCCGGCCGCTTATGGATGCCATATCCGCCTCATCATCAATAATGAGGACATTGCGATCCTGCAGCTCGGGGTATTGCTTCTGGAATAGGTGAAGCAACCGCCTCATGTTGTCGTCCTCTTTCTTGACGACAAACACGAGCTTGTGGGTCAGTTCGTATGGTGTGAGCTCTGGTACATTCAGGATGTCAAAAACCTCGACCTGATCGGCTTCGATGAACTCCTCAAAGTCTTCCCGAATCCGGCTCAAGGTCTGTTCGGCGAGGGACCGCGCGCTTTTGGTCAGAATGATCGCCACGTCATAGCCCGTGTCGAAGGCCCTGCCGACGATGCCGAGATATGCGCGCGTCTTGCCGCTCTGCACTTTCCCGAGAAGCATTCCCGGCCGGCTTTGCGAAGTAGCCTCGTGCCGGAGTTTTTCGATGGCCTCTTCCACCTTGGCCCGTAACTCTGGCGCGTCGCCACGCTTGCTCGCCATCTGATCATAAAAGAGCTGGTCGATCTCTTTGGTGTCACCGGCCTCGCGTCTAGCAAGCCACAGCTTGACCTGGGCCTCCCCAAAAACAGGGCCGGACTTTAATTCGGCGAGTGGGACGGGAAAGTCTGAAAATCGTCTGCGCCAGTTTGCAACCGCGGAAGGACTGACATTCGCCAGCTCCGCAATTTCATAGACGCCAATAAGAGAGGAATCTGCCATGGGAAAACCGTGAATGATGAAACACGGTACTGTGAACAACATTCACAGGTCTGTGTCAATAAGATTTTCATGGACGAGATCAGCCCTTTCACAGAGCCCACCTTTTTCCATTGATGCTTTAGCCGTGGCCGTGTCTGGCACGATGGCAAGTCTGGCGCGCTTAGTTCGGCTCGAAGCTTGTCTTGAGCTTGGTCCCGGTGGCTTGCCCGTGGCGGCGAAGCATTTTGACTGAAGGGTTGCCGTGCCCTCCTTCCAACCGAGCAACGTCGGTCTGCGAGGTCTTCATGCGCTCGGCGATCACTTCCTGCGACACGTTCGCGTTTGTCCGCGCGTCGATCAGCGCGCCCGCCAGGGCGAACTCCTCGTCTAGCGTCGCATAGGCCTTCCTGTAGGCCGGATCCTTGCGCCACTTGGCGAAGCTGCTTTCGACGCGCAGCCCTGTAGGTTCGCCGGTCATCGCGGCCGCTGACCGAGTTCAGAGAAATTGCTGATCTTCACGGTTCCGTCCGGAAAGCGCGCGACAATTTCGAGTTCACCGCCCATCGCGTGAATGAAGCGGCGTAGATTGCTGACATACATATCCGCGCGCTTTTCCATCTTGGCGATGGATGTCTGGCCGACATGCAGCGTCTCGCCGAGGCTTTCCTGCGTGAGCAGGCGTGCCTGTCGCAATTCGGCAAGCGTCATGTCCTCGCGCATTGCAGCAGCTTTCAATTCAGCATTTGCACGCTGCTTGGGGGTCATCCGATCGCGTAGCGTCTGGAATGGCTTCCTTTGGGTCATGACAGCAATCCTTCTTTCTTCAACTCACTCAAATGTTCGTCGTAGAGGCGGTCGGCAATCGGGATGAAGGTCTGGTAGAACCGGTCATCGCCGGTCTTGTCGCCGCCGATCAGCAAAATGGCCATGCGGCGTGGATCGAAGGCGTACAGCACCCGCAACGGCTTGCCGCCGCTCTGCACCCGCAATTCGCGCATGTGGCCGTGGCGCGAACCGTTGATCGCCGAGCTGTACGGATGCCCGAGCCTCACGTCGCGCTCTTCCAGCAAGGCGACATAGGCAGCGACATCTTCCTGCTGCCCCTCATCAAGGGTCGCCCACCACCGGCCGAACTCGTCGGTATATTCAACGGTACATGCCACCCATGGAATATGCCATGGACGGCATGGTGCTGTCAATGAATTTCGCCGCACTCGCCGGAAGGACGGGCCAGCCCCTCAGGCGCGGTGGCACGTCGCGCCGGGGCTGGCCCGTCCGTATATCGCCTCTTATTCGCCGGAGGCTGCAAGGAGCCTCGCGTAACAGCGCGAGGCGGGAAGCGCCGGCACGCCTGGCCGGTCGGCGGCCGAAGGCCGCGCGAAGCGGCGCACCCGCAGGAGCGGCGAAGCCGCGGGACCGAGTGCGACCGACCGGCCATCGCCCATGATCGAACGCGCCGTCGCAAGAAAATTTCTCACTTAGAGAAATCGGTTCGCGACCACGAAACATGTGTCGCGGGGTGTCGGGGGTGCGACCAACTCCCGAGCCGTAGGGTCGCGGGACGAGGCAGTCCCGCTCCAGCGTAGCACTCACGAAGCCGGACTGCCGGGGTGAAACGGGGGCGGCATCAGCCCCCTGCCAAGCCATCGCCCGACTGTGTGCTCGATGCACCAATAGGGCGAGTAAATGACGCCAAAACTAAACCGAGAAGCGAGTCTTGAAAGCACCACGTTGCGTAGCAATGTATAAGTGCACCCTTAGCGGTTGAGCTGTTCTCTTTCTCGGTTTTGGAAAGGCGGAAAGGTTCTCTAGGCTTGGCGATCTATCACTTACGCCTCAAGGTGATCTCACGCGCCCTCGGCAGAGCTGCCAGGCCGGGCGGCGCGACGCGCCGGTCGGTCGTGGCGGCAGCGGCGTACCGCTCGGGCGAGAAGCTATACGATTCCTCTCAGGGGAAGTGGTTCGAGTTCGAGAACGATGTCGTCCACACGGAAATACTCGCCCCGCCCCATAGCCCGCCCTTCGTATTCGACCGTCAGGCACTGTGGAATATCGTCGAGCGGGCAGAAAAGCGGCCGGACGCCCAGCTCGCCCGCGAGGTCGAGATCAGCCTGCCCCGCGAGCTGACGAAAGACCAACAGGTCACGCTGGTCCGCGCCTTCGTGCAGGACCAGTTCGTCAGCCGGGGCATGGTGGCGGATATCGGCATCCACAGTCCGCACGCTTCGGACGGCAAGGACCAGCCGCATGCGCATGTTCTCCTGACTTTGAGGCCGCTCGATGCGACTTCCAAAACGGGCTTTTCGGTTCTCAAAAATAGAGATTGGAACGAAACCAAGGAAGTCGCGAAAGCCGTGGCCCAGGCGCGCAAGCGCTTCAACAATACTGGCCTGCCAGAAGACGAGGTGGCGCTCAAAGAGGCCGAAGCCCGGCGCAACGTGAATATCTGGCGGCGCGAATGGGCGGCCTACGCCAATCGCGCCCTCGAGGCCGTGGGCTCGGCGGCGCGCATCGACCACCGCACGCTGGAGGCGCAGGGGATATTCCGCGCGCCGCAGCCGAGCCTCGGCCTCGCCCGCCACATCGAGAAAGCTTACGTCTATCTCAAGGACCGCATCACGCAGTGGGTCGCGGTTAAAAAGCGCGCGGCGCTCTATCAGGAAGTCGAGCACTACAAGCGCCGCGACCCGGCGAAGGTCGCCGACTTCATCCTGCGCCTCTCCGACATGGCGGAGGACTTCGCGGCGCATTACCGACGACCAACCCCCATCCCGGAGGTTCCCCTTGACCGTTAGCGACTTCGACCAGGTATTCGGCAAAACCACGCGCGCGCCGTCGTTCGCGCAACGCGTCGGCAAGCCCGACGCGGAAGCGAACGGCGAGACATTCGTCGGCTCTGGCGGCTACAAGCCGTATGGCTTCCTGCCGACCGGCACGATCAACGAGACATGCGAGGTCGCGCGTTGGATCGAAGGGACCGAAATACCGGAGGGGATCGAGTTTCAGTACCGCTTTCTGATGCAGGTCGGCTTCGTCGGCGAGGAACAGCTAAAGCTGTTCCTGCCGGAGAGCATCGTGGTGATCGAAGGCCAGCACCTGCGCGACCTGCGAAAAAAGCTCGCGCGCCGTCAAATCACATTCATCCAGCAATATTCCGCGCGCGTCTGGCCCAACGCCCGTCCACAAGGCGAGCCGATAATCGAGAAAATCGAGGTGGTAAGGCCGGACGCGACGCGGCCGAGCGGCAAGTAGGCCAGCATCAAATGTAACACAATCTTCTCATACGAAGCATGCCTTAATCCGTATACTGATCTCCTATAATGCGGAGTGATTTATAGCGGATGATCCTACAGCGCCGAATCCCAAACACGCGGGCGAACAATTTTCGCAATTCCTGAAAACCCGCGGCTTAGAAATCTCCGAAGCAACTCGCTTCGGACGGCTGCTCGATGAGTTCGCCCAAGAGCAATTGCCCGACATCGAGGTACTGGCCGCCGTGCGTGAGTTACGGGCACAGTTTCGTAAAGTCGAACTGAAGAAGCCCTATCCAGGTCGCCGTAAGGAACCCGATAGCATTGGGTTTCTCATGACGGAATATGGCGAGGAGCTCCGCGATGGCCTGTTAGGATCAGGCAGACTCGGCAATCTTGACCAGAATCTTGCCATGGGCGTGCGCGATCAACTGGCGAAGATGAACCCGCCCTTGTCGATGAAAGATTTCTTTGACGGAGTAGCGAAGAAGGAGAAGGTATCGCCCATTCTGCAGCGCGCGCGATTGTTCGCATCTATTCTTGGCGTATCCGAAGTGGAGGCCGCAAAATTCGCGACTAGCTTTCACGTTGGGCGCATCAAAGATAAATTGAACCGCTAGGCGCTGGCGTTAACACTAATTCGGTTGACTCAAATCGCGTTAAAGCAGACAATTTTCAGTTGAAGGGGCGTCCTTGAAATCGAGGGCGCCAGTGATGGGCAGCGGCATTCGTAAATTTGCGCACCAGTTCGCGCAGCTTCAGTTTTGCTGTGAGCTGACTACAGCCACGCAAAACCTGAGCAACAGACACCTCTCCTTTTTGAACACGAGTTAGCGCGTTTAGTCGCGCTGCAATTCTTTCGTGAAACTCGACACACGTCGCCCTTCGCAAAGGGCGATGAGGAAAGGATTTTGTCATGACCGTAGCAGCAGATACTCCTCGCTCAACATCTATCCCGTTTTGGATGCACTTCACCATCATCGGCACAAGCATTGTGCTCGGCGTCGAAGGCCCTGTCGGTGCATTCGCACCCCACGTCGATATCGGCGTCATCATTGCAGCATGGTCATTCATGTTCGTCGCTCTAGCAGCCCTCGCTGGTGGACAGATGGAACGCGACAAAGGACTGAAGATTGCCGCTGGCCTTATCGCTGCGATGGGTGGGTTGGCTATGGGGGTCAAGATAGCCAATGCCTGGGCTGCATACACCGGCTTCGGCACGATACCCGCAATGGTGTGCAACGCCGGAACGAACGCGCTTGTCACCTACATGATCGGTCGCGCCACAGCGCAGGTGTTCCTTTCGGAAGGAGCCGGGGCGAGCGTCGATCAGATCATAAACGCGATTATGAGGATCATCTTTCCTTGGGGTGGCGGTCCCAAATAGGCATTTGCGTTTCAAACGCGGCCCAAATTGGCGACATAGCCCATAGCGGGAGGATCATCATGGCATCGAAAAAGCTCGGAGCAGGCGAACGCATCTTCAGGGGCGCGGTCGGTCTTATAGGACTCCCCATTGGGGCATTTTCAGCTGGTGTAATTCCATTCGTCCCGACCATCGGATTTCAGATATTTCGTGGTTCTCTTGTATTAATTGCGGAAGCGGTTGTGGGAGAAGAGGAAGCCTAGCGGCTTGCTGAACTGACCACAGCTTTCGAAAGTAGACGTGCGCAATAAGCCGGTAGCGCCCCGAATAACTGTGAAGCCGCCGGCGATCTGCGTGGCACCGAAAGGCACACCGTCACCGGCACGTCCTCAATCTTCGCCGGACTCCGAACGCGCCAGTTCCTCACTGCGCGATAGAGCGCGACAAGGATCATCAGCGCCGTCGCCAGCCAGAAAGAGTCGGCGGGTATCTGCCAGAACGGCTGATCCTGCTTGGCGAGGATGAGCGCGGCACAAACGCACCAAGCGCAAACGGCGGCTACAATGTGCAGCGGCCCGCCGCGCCGAAAGACGCGCGCGAGGCGTCGCGAGGGGACGCGGCCCTCCATCGCGTCCCATTCGCGCTTCCAGTCACGATAGGCTTGATATTGGTCACTAGCCCGGAAGGCGTAGCAGGCAGCGAGGATCACGACGAACGCCGGAAGCGTCTGCATCTGCCCTGTCCACCATGCATAGCCGCAATAGCAACCGGCGCAGAGCAGCGCGAAGGCGATCAGCGGGTTTCCGAATAGGAAAACAAGCGCGCCGGGCCGTCTCATTGGACGAACCTCGTCAGGAGATAGTTGCGCTGACTATCGCGAAAGGTCTTGCCCGCCTGGAACCAGACGGCGGTGACGTTGCCGCCGTTGGCGGGGCCGCCGGTCTTGAGCGCGCGTGCGAAGTCACCGGGCTCAATCTCGTAATCCATCGTCTCGCTATACCCCCCGCTCACGCTCTGCCCTGTATTGCGGCCCCGGTTGCGGCCCCAACTGTCCCCGCCACCGCGATTGCTGCCGGAACTGGACGTGCTGGAATAATTGCCGCGACCGTCTATGGAAGTGCCGACGCTGGTATTGCTGCCCCAATTCGTGCTCCCGCCCGCGTTCATGCCCAGTGAGCGGCCCGAGGACTGGCCCTCATTGTAGGTGCCGCGACGCTGGATGACGCGCCCGATCGTGTCGGCCGCCCAGCGGTTGGTTTCGGGGTCTGCGTTGTTATGGAAGATCTTGGTCACGAAATTCGCCAGCAGCATGTCCGCCTTGTGCTTGGCGTGCTCGCCGCCGATCTTTGCGTAGTAGGTCGGCAGCGACTGCGAGAGATAGACCGTACAGGCCAGCGACGAACGGCAAGTCGATTGAAAGTCGGTGTCGAAGGAATTCACGAAATACTGTGCCTCGTCCGCCCACAGGAAGACGGGCCGCGAGCGATGCTGCGGCTCCAGCCCGTTGCGCGAGAGCACGGCGCGCTGCCACATATACTTGAATAGCTGCTGGGCGATGATGCCGTCCTCGTTCCAGGTCAGCGCCGACATATCCATGACGATGATCGCGCCATGGAAGGTGAGTTCCGGCACGAGCGTCGTATCCGTGCAGAAGGCGCGATGCAGCCGCCCGCGATTGAAGCGGTCGAGCGCCGTTGACAGTGAAATCGCGATATTGCTGCGCGTCTTGGGGTCGAGCTGGCTGTACTCGTCGCGCCAATAGCTCGCCGTCTTCTCGAAGTCATCCTCGTTCAATGGCCTCAGCGGCTTGCGCTTGGCACTTGCGAGCGCATTGAACATGAAGGACTCGGCCTGCCAGTCCGGGTCGCGTACCTGCTGAAGGCTGGTCGGCGCGGAAGCAACGAAGCGGATAATGTCGGGAATGCGCACGGTGCCGGTCGCGGCATAGAGAATGGGGATAGTATTGCGCAGCACCTGACGGGTCGCGTCCTCCCAGAACGCCTCGCCACCCCTGCCGGCGTTCGGGTTGGAGAGACGCGACGCCTCCAGTATCCGCATCAGGCATTCGACGACGCTGCCGGTGCCCTGCGTGCCCTGACGCGCTAGCTCGTAGGTGATGAAGTTGAACCCGCCGCGCTCACCAAAGAGGATGAGGGAATTGGCGCGACCGTTTTCTTTCGCGTAGCGCCGCCAGAGAGCGACTTCCTCCGGCTTGGCGGCGAGCACCAGCCCGCCGAAGCCTGCGCGCAGGTAGGCGGCGGCGATCGCCTTGCCGGAGCCCGACGTCTTGCCGCTACCGACCCCGCCCAGGACATGGACGCCCTGGCAGGCGTCGCGTAGCGTGAACTTGTCCTCCGCCGAAAGCTGCAAGAGCGGCGTATCGAGATCGCTGACGTAACTTTTGAAAAGCCGCAGGGCCATGATGGTTTGGCCCGAGGCCAGCCGGAATTCAGGCGGCAATCTACACTAGAAAAGCCAGCGTGATAACCCTAGATTGGCGCGCGAAGCCATAGCCCAAGGAGCTGACATGGGCGGGGATACGGGCGAACGGCAGAGGCCGCCCGGCGTGATGCAGTATCTCTTTGCGGAATTGCGTCAGGGCTTTCAGGACATACGGCAGAAAGTGATCGAAGAAGGCTGGTTCGGCCGCGTCGTCACCGCCGCCCCCGTCGTCGAAGTGGACCGCTCGCTGACGCAGGATCGCGATGCGTTCTATGGCAGCGATCATCACCCGCTGAATCCTGGCGGAGACGCCATCGAGCGCCGTCCCTCGTTCGAGGAGCTTTGGAAACCCCGCGAGGCAGGCACTGAACGGACTGCCGACCATGCCACGGACCGCGATCTCGGTATGGACCGATGAACCTCAATCCCGCTCCAACCACTCATGAAAAAACTCAACGCTAATATCGAGCTGCCGTGGATATATTTCCTGGGCGCGGTCTTTTACGTCTTTCTGGCATTTATCTGGCCGAGTGATTCATGGCTCATCGGTTGGCTGGCGCCATGCTTCTTCTTTATGGGAATCGTCTCCTTCGCAATGGCGATTGGGCAGTCGATCCGCTTCGTTTTCCACGCGCTGCGCCGGACGCGTGCACTTCATACTTTACCCAGCTTGCGACCGGCACTCATCGCCAACAATGAAATCTATTCGAGAGAAGTCCTTCCACAGCTCTCTGACGAACCGCCCGAACTCACCAATGATATTCGAGAGATCAGCAGCAATGAGCGAAAGCTTCTCGACTATCTGCGCTATCTCAATGAGCTACGCGACGAAACGCATGGCGCAGTACGTTCGGCGATTTCCTGCTATGAAGATGCGCGCGGCGAAGTGGAAGACCAGCAGCTGGACCTATACCGTCTTGCGCAGATCGCGGCCAGATTGGCGAAGAAGATCCGTCGCGCATTCCCGCATATCAAAGCCGACCTCAGCTGCGTTCCCCAAGTCCGCGCACTTCCACCACCCGTGAAACCGCGACTCGCTACTCCTGGCGCATACCAAACGCGGCTAGGTCAGATTTTGCGCTTCTGGATGGCCATCTCGCGATCATCAGCCTCCGGCGGCATTCACGGTGTGCTCGTCGGGAACGCGATCGCCTTTGGAGGCTCGATAGCTTCGTTCATAGTTCTCTATCAGAAGACAATTCGAGATATGCACACTTCAGCCGGCGACCTGCGTAGATTCATCGCCAGCGCGGGCGATACGCTAGAGCTGATCGGGCGCGCGCATCTTGAAGTCGTGGCAGTTTCCGAGAGTGTCGCTTCTCAAAGCGAGGAACTGCGAGATCTTATCCTGTTTGCGGAGAGCTGGTTCAAAACTCAAAAAGCGGTCGGCTCAGTGCCAAATCGCGGCGATACCGTGCAGTCAGAGTTCGGCAAACTATGCAACTACGCCTTGCTGGCCCGTCTGGGCGCAGCGACCGCCATCTAAGGAGGGCTGAATGTCTGTTCCAGACCTACGAGGTGGCGGCATCGCCAGCGCCATTGCGATGATCGCGTCCACCACGGACATGACTTCGTTGTTGCGGGAGGTCGCAGAAGCATATCGGCTGACGATTTCGATGGAACGCGACATCCACGAGATCGACACGCACTATCGACATTTGGAGCAGGTCGATTCGCATATTCATGACGAAATCATGCTCGCCTTAGAACGTTCCTATGCTGAACGCGCAGAGCAAGTTGCGATGATCGAGCGAGTTGTGACAGCTTGGAATGAGCGGGAACAATTTGAGCTCGCGCATTCCGCGACGATCAAGATGCTGGAATTGCTAAAGGCCAGCCCGTTGGATAAGGCGCTGGAAACCAGGCAGGTCCTGTCTCAAGGCGCCAATATGGGGCGACTGAAACGGCCATCAAAGGGCGATTGAATTTTCTCGATTATTGCCGCTGTGACTAGCGTGACTGGCGTGCGACCGGCCGCGAATTTCTCTGAATTGTAACACTTGCTGGTAGGCCGTCTGGTAGAATATCTGAGTGACACAAGGAGATAACACAGGGCTGCCGGGGCATGAAGAGACGCTGCGTAGATATGCAGCGGCCCATGAAAGGCTAGTAGACCATATCCTGCGAACGAATGCTGAAACGGCTGCTGGAACGCAGCCGAGAACTTCATTTGCTTCCTGCATGGACAAGATGAAGCCCGAGCATCTTCCCAAATCGCTGCCGCAGGGCATTCATGGCGGCGCGCTCACGGCGATTGTCGCAAGTGTGGCGGTGGCAGGTGGCTCGATCTACCTGCTCACGCGCCACGCTAAATCATCCCAACGCTGGACCGAGCGCGTGGACGGTGCGCAGCCACCGGTTCTTCACCGCTAGCGGTTGGAAGCTTTCTGCTCGCCGCCGCGATTACCCTTCGCTACGCGCGAGTGCTCCTCAGCACCACCGGAGCCGATATTTCTCTCACGGTTGGCGCTGGAAGTGTCAGGCTTGGCACCGCTGCGCCGCCCTTGGGCGCTCTGGAAGCTGGCGTCCTTGTCTTGATTAACGTGTTTCTTGGCCATCGTTCTCTCCATCGAGAAGGGAATAGATAACGCGGAAGGAACCAATTCGATGCGGGCCGGAAAGCGCGATCAGCTTCGCATGTTCCGCCAAAGGCGGGCGGCAAGGGCGCGTTCCTCGCGGCCGGTGGCCTGCTGATAGATCGCCGTCGTTTCCAAGTTGGAATGCCCTAGCCACTTCTGCGTTGTCGCCATCGGCACCTTGTGCTCAGCGTTGGCAACGCCGAAGCCGTGACGCAGCCCTTTCGGCATGGCGTGTGCGCCGGTGATCCTAGCGTCACCCATGACGCTCTTCACCCGTCGCCATGCTGTCTGCCGGCACCACAGCCATAGCGGTGTGTCCGGCGCGCGATCCGCCGCAATCCGGCAGAGGGCGCGCATCAGGTCTGGCGGCACCGGCACGGCACGGAACGCCTGCTGGCGTCGCTTGAGCGTGCGAAAGACGACCAGCCCCGCCTCCTTGTCGATTTGGGCGGGCGTGAGCGCCAGCGCCTCGCTAAGACGGCAGCCGGTGTAGGCGAGCAGAGAGCAAAACGCATCGGTCGCCGGGTCTGTGTTCCGCGCGGCGACAAGGAACTTCGATAGCTCGCGGGCGCAGAGATATTTGCGCCTGCCGCTCGCGCTAAACAGCGTGAGGTGATCGCGCGAGCGCATCAGGCAGTCCCGCGCCGCGCAACACTATGCGGAATAGTGTTGCAAGCCCCGATAGCCGCCAAAGCCGCAGCTACCAAGGGAAACGCGGCTAAACGCAGACGGAGTCGAGTCGAAATGCTTTTACGCCAGATCACGCTGAGAGCATTGGAAGAGCTGGGCGCTTCGCGCAACAAAATTCCGCATAGTGTTAAAAAATCCTCGCGGTCTGATCGGCAAGGAAAGCGCGATGGGCAACGTTTACGACGTGAAGCTGAGCAACGGCGAAACCCGTACCGTCGAAGTCAGCGAACACCACGACAACCACTCGTCGGAGCGGTTCAAACAAATACTTTTCGATGTGCTGCGGGGCACGGCAAGCGGTTCGGCCAGCGGCCTTGCCAACGTGGCAATCACGGTTTTCGTCTTCAAGGGTCGCAGGAAGTAGCCGTGCGAGGCGTCCTGGCCGGAACGCTCACTGTCCTGTTGCTTGGGTCCGCAAGCGCTTCAAGCGCGGGCACGGCTTCGGACAAAACAGCCTACGACGCGGCGATGCAGTGCTTCATCGCCAACGGCGTCGAGAAGGGAAACCGGCGCGATGTGGGCGACGCAAAAGGCGCGGCCGCATTCGAAGCCAAGGCGCGCGAGGATTTCGACATTGCGGTGACGCTCGGCAAGACGCTTGGCTTCTCAGGCAACCGGATCAACCAGGATTTCGGGATGGCGCAGGCGGACCAGTTGCCGAAGCTGGTCAAGGACCGTGCCTATTTCGAGCGCACGGCGGCAACCTGCAGGCAGCTTGGCCTTATGTAGGCTAGCCGCGTCCTACCGTATCCGACGACGGCGTGGCGGCGGTGATGCCGTGGCCTTCCTTCGACTGATCGGCAACGGCGATCTTGGTGGCGCGCAACCGCGCCATAACCTCCGGCGACAATGCACCTTCGAGTGGACCCGCATCCTTCGGCGAGGCTTCCGAAACAACCTGACTTGTCTGCTTGTCGGTGCCTTTGGCAACGTCAACTTGCTTCTTCAACTTCGCTTCGGCGTCGTCCAAGCTTTTCATGGTCGGTTCGAACTCGGGACTGGCCGTCGCACCATGCTTTCCAGCATCGCGCATCTGTTCCCGCGCGATCTGCAAGGCGCGCAAGGTGCCCTCCGGCGTGTGCTCGTCAAGCGCCTTCTGGATGGCCTGCTTACGCTCTTCCTCGCGCTTGCGATAATCCTGCTCGTCTTCCGCCGAGGCGAACCTGAGATATTTGTCGAACTCGTGCTCGTCGTAGAAGGCGTGCACGAAGTTTCTCGTCGTCAGGCGCGCGGCTTCGCTGGCGCGCTGCAAGGCCACCTGAGCCGTCACATACGGCTGCGTCCCGCCCGATGTGCCCTGCAAGGCGATCGCCTGCGTCGCTGCGACGGTGGCGTTCACTTCGCCGCGCATCGAAGCGAGGCCAACCGGGCTCGCATCTGCGATGCGACGTTGCAGGCGAGCGAGGACGGTGAGCTGCGCCCTCGCCTGCGCGATTGCTGCACCGTCCGCGCCGAGCGCGACCGCGTTGTTCAACTCGCTCAGCCGCTTCTCGATGTCCGCCTGCGCACCCGCGATCTGCGTTGAAAGTTCGACGCGGAGGCTAGCCTCCGCGTCATGCGGCTGCGCCGCATGACTTGGCTTTGAAGGATAATCTGTAGGCGAAAGCGCGATAAATCCTCAGTACACGGATGATATACAATTCTAGATTGCGGCCGTTAAGAATTCATTAAGTTTTATCGACTGCGCCAAGCTCTTGAATTGGAGGCAAAAAGGGCGGCCCTTGGGCCGCCCCTTCGTTTTAGCGGCTCCAGACGAGGACATGGTCGTCGCCGCTCTTGCCGACGAGGCGGCAATAGATGGAGCTTGCGAAGCAGGGATCGTCGAGCTTGATCGAGAGATAAGGCTTGTCGGCCTCGCTCATCTTCGACCAGGCCGCGCCGATCTCGACGCCGGATGCGTAGATGCGGAAGTCCGGGGCGTTCTCGACCGTCTTGGCGATGGGCCGGATGGCCACTTTGGCCTTGAGGGCGAGGGTTGCGATGGTGCCGGTGAAGCCGTCGCCGTCGCGAGTGAATGTACCGATGGTCGTCATAAAAGTCTCCTTGCGTTTGGAAGCCGCCCATTGCGGCCTCGCATGCGCACCGAAAGGAGCCGCCGGCAGGGGCCGGATCACCGCAGGGGAACGGGAATTTTGCAGCGTAGCGGTCGCGAGGAATGCAACGCAGGGGAAAATTCTCGTTGAACCGGACACGCAAGGCTCCAGGTTAGCGCATACTGACGAGGACGTTTTGGGTCGGGTTCAGCGCAAGGGCGTGACGTTCGCCAGAGGTTTCACGAGCAGGCGATGGCGAACTCCATCGCTTTCGCATCAAGACATAAGCTGCAATTCCGTGCAGACGGTCACAGCGTCCTGACGTTCCGCACGCCATCTGCGGCTGGCTTGGAATGAGAACGCCTTCGGTCGGCTCGGGGCAGCAAGTGCAAGCACTCCTCCTCTGACGTTGCGGTCGCAAGCGATGCAGCCGCCTCCTTCGGCGCAGGTCTTCCGCGCATGGCCGCGATGGTCGCGGTCGAAACGAAGGAGGACTTATGGAACCACTGACAACAATCGAGCTTCGCGCCTGCAAATGGCTCGGAATATTAGCCCTAGCATCGAGCGCCGCCGCAGAGCTCTACGCGCTCGCGCGCAGCTCTGACGATGCGTCCGGGTCATTCATCAATCGCGATAGGATGCACCCCGCTCCTCGTCGCGCGCGTAACCGCTCGCGATAGGAGGCAGCAATGACCACCTCCGATATTGCGTCGTTGTTCTACGCCTTGGCCGCCGCCTTGACGGCTCTCGCAAAGCTGCTCCGGCTATTTAAGAGGCCGCCGTAATTTGCGACAGGCGATCTCAGCGCATTTATCATTCTCTGCGCGATTCGGTCGGCGCTGGCAGCGGGAGGCGCTGAAGGTCTTTTAGGCCTCCTTTGGCTGGCGAGGACGTGGCACAAAGCTCACATGAAAGGAGCTAGCCATGAGCATTGGTCGCCTACTGAAGAAAATCACGGAACTGACGCCTCCTGCGGTCGGCGAGGCCGTTATCCCCGACCCAGCCGTCGTGGGGTTCTATGTTCGTTGGGCTCGCGAACTTCGTCACTGGAAGAAGGGTGCGCTTGCCGCCGTCGCCGATGTGTCCTTGTCCACGGTGGAGCGCGTCGAACGGGGCGAGCGTGTAGCCAAAGAATCTCTTGAAGGCATAGCCAGAGCCTTTGGCTATCCCGTCGATACTTTTACGTCTCCCCGGCCAGTCATGCCCCCGGACAAGGCAGAAGCGAATCTTCGGAAATACTTCAGCGAATTGGAATCGGTAAAGGTTGCGCCGTTGCGCACCCAAGCTCAATTGCGAGCGCTTGCGAATTGCCATTCCTACTTGCCGTACCTGGTGGACGTGCCAGAGGACGTCAGGCCTTCCGTGGCCAATCTCCTTGAGTGGCTGGACGTTGCGGCTTTTGTTTTGACTGAATCCGGCCAGTCGCGGACGGCGGATCATGTTCCGCGCCGCCAACTGTATGCGAGCATTCTGGAATGCGTGGCGGGCATCGGCCGTCTCGGATACGTGGTTTCGGCGGGCGTAATGAACGCGCCACAGCCGGGATTTCCCGAATGGAAGATTGCGCTTGTTTGCATTTCTTCCAGAAGGACAGACCCAGCCGCCGCCAAGCGCCGCGCGGTGATGGTAGATCGACGCAGCGCCGAGTTGGCTAATCACAGCTTCGATGACATCTCAGAACTAGCGCTTTCGTGAGATCGAGAAAAACCTGCTGGCCCTAATACTCATGCGCCAGCATGATCGTGATGACGCGCGTGGTCTGCGCCGGATCGGCGGGATCGTTGGAGCCGTAGCAGAGCGTCGGGTCGTAGTAGTCGATTTTCCAGATGACCTTCTCCTCGTGAACGGCGACGCAGCCGAAGTCATGCTCGCCGTAAGGATCGTTGGCGACGGTGAAGGCGTCGAAGCCGCGCACGGCGGCAAGCGCATCGACCATGAAGTCGGGACCCATCCCCACCGCCTCAGCGGTGAAATATCCCTCGCCTCCCGTAAGCGAGGAGCGCAGAGCATCATTCAATTCGCGGATTTTCAATGTGCGGGCGGAAGTCATCGCTCGTCCTTTCGGCACTGAGTCCGCGCCAATCGCGGCCTCGATGCCCGCCCCAGGCCGAAGCGAATAAGCGCGGCCGTCACAGGCTGACGAAGTCACCGAAGGCGCTTGAGCTGCACGAACCCCGGACTCGATCCGGGGGAAGGAAGCGAGCGGCCTTGACGGGCGTGCGCGCTTCGGCAGGTCGGCGGGAGATAGAGAGGCTGCGTCGTTGGGCGCGGCTTCGCCGGAGGACAGGGTGTCGTGACGCTTCCGCACAGATGCGCGGACAAAGGATGATCTCGCACGCGCCGGAGGCGCGGATTTTCCTGCAAAGGCGTGGGTGGACCACGGGCGACGCGCTCGGCTAGCGGCGCTTACGCTACGATCCGGCGGGCGTATCGTTGGGGAACTCGCGAGGGTTCCCTTCAAAATCGGAAATCGCGCCAGGACCGGCGCTACTCGGCGCGCTCCTGCGGCGGGGCTTTCTCACCGCGCTTGCGCGGCTTGCGCTTGTTGATGTTGGAGGCGTCGAGCGTGTTCTTGAGGTGAGCGGCGTAGAATTTCTGGATCATCTCGACGCTGGTGCGGCAGTTCTTGGCGATCTGATAGATGTCGGCGCCGTCCATGAGGCGCAGACAGATATAGGTGTGGCGCAGGCTGTAGGCGGTGCGACGATTGCCGTCGCGGTCGTATTTGAGACCGGCGCGCGCAAGGATGCCGTTGAACAACCGCTTATGCTCGCCGGGGAACAAGAGGTCGGTGGGCTGCGGCAGACGCGGAGCCTTCGGCTCCAAAGCGGCAGCAGCTTCTCTTTCCTTCTTGGTTCTCGGCGCGCGGCCCTGCGGCTCCCACTTCGGGCGATTGAGCAGGCGTTGAAAGACTTTCACGCCGCCGGGCATGCTCTTGCAGAAGCCGACGCCGCGCTTGCCGCGCACTTCGATTTCGAGGATGAGCTGACCGCTATCCTCGTCCTTGACCATCTTCACATCACGAAATTGCAGGTTCAGCGCTTCGTCGGGACGCAGGCCGGTGTTGCCGAGGAACAGGATGTAATCGTGCACCTGCTCCGCGTCCCAGTGATAGCGCTCCTGACCGGGATCGCGGGCGTAGTCGCCGGAGGTCTTGTAGAGCTTCTTGTATTCCTCAAGCGTGAACCACGGGCGATGAACGATCTTGCCTTGGGTCTTGTAGGGCGGCGAGAGGTCGGGAAGATGCTCAAGCCATTTGTGGCGGATCGCGGTCTTGAGCGCGAGGCGCAGCGTAACAACTTCGTCGTGCAGCGTGCTGCGCGACGGCGGCTTGGCCTTCCTGATCTCGTCGGGGTCGCGGCCCTTGTATTTCTTGCCAAGCTCCGCCTTCTTGCGCGCGGCACGTTCGGCTGCTGCCTCGGCGCGCTTCTTCGATTGCTCGACGCGCCACAGCCGATACTGCTGCACCGTGCCGGCGTTTATCTCGGAGAGGCCCATGTCACGGAAGAACGGCAACAGATGCAGGTCCAGCCGCAGTCGATGGCCCTTGACCCATGCGGGGCTGCGCTGGTGCTCGGTGATGACTTCGTACTCTTTGAGAAACTGATCTGCCGCCTCGCGGAAGGATTTCTCGTCCTTCTTCTTCGGCGCGGCTTCGAGCAGACCGGCGCGCCACTTGCCGCGCAATTCGAGATACCAGTCCTCGGCGAACTCCTCCGCCTGGGGCAGGTTGTCTCGCTTGGTGCTCGTTCGATACTGCCTGCCGTCGATCGAGGCCGAGCATTGCCAGTACGGGCTGCGGTCACGTTTATAGACCTGGGCCTTGCCGCCGAGGATTTCGTGCGAAGGCATATGTCCTCCCTCGCTAGCACACTCCTAACACACAAAACGGCTTCCAAACCTGAAGGCCGCACGGTTTGTGCTAGCTGTGTGTTAGAATACTGGGAGAACAAAAGAGGGTCAATTTCAAAATCGACCGTTGATTTTGTTGGTATTTTGGTTGCGGGGACAGGATTTGAACCTGTGACCTTCAGGTTATGAGCCTGACGAGCTACCGGGCTGCTCCACCCCGCGGCACCAAAGGGTGCGCGGATATAGGCCATCGCCCGTGGGCTGTCCACCCCCTCTAGCCGGCTGCGGCATAGGCCTTCAAGGCGGCGGCCAGATGATCGAAAAGCAGCCTGACCCGGCGGCTGCCCTTCAGGTCCTCGTGCATCACCAGCCACATTTCCAGCTTGAATCCCACCGTCCCGGCGAGCACGGGAACCAGGTCCGGATTGCGCGCGGCGACGCCCGCCTGGCAGGCGCCGATCCCGAAGCCCGCGCACAGCGCCGCGAGCTGGGCCGCGCTGTCATCCGTGCGCAACGCGAACATCTCGCGCGTGATGGGCAGACCTTGCCCCAGAGCGCGCAACGCCGAGCTGTCGCGGTCGAAGCCGATGATGTCGTGGCCGGCGAGGTCGTCGAGGCTGCGCGGCACGCCGCGGCGCGCGATGTAGCGGCGATGGGCATAGAGGCCGATGCGCACCTGGCCCAGCCGCTTGGCGACCAACGCCTTTTGGGACGGGCGGATCATGCGCACCGCGATGTCGGCGTCGCGCCGCGACAGATCCTGGGTGCGGTCGCTGAGCACCAGCTCGAGCGCGATGGCGGGATGACGCTCGCGGAACTCGGCGAGGATGAAGGGCAAGACTTCCGCGCCGATGAAATTGCTGGCGGTGAGGCGCACCGCGCCCGCGGGTTCGTCCGCTTCGCCCGAGGCCGCGCGCTTGAGAGCGGCGGCGGCCGCCTCCATCGCCTCGGCATGCGGCACCAGCGCGAGCGCCACCGGCGTCGGCGCGAGGCCGTGGCGCGAACGCGCGAACAGGCTGGTGCCCAGCGACGTCTCGAGCGCGCCGATATGGCGGCCGAGCGTGGGCTGGGTGAGGCCGAGCTCGCGCGCCGCGGCGGAGAGGCTGCCGAGGCGCATCACGCCCAGAAACGAGCGGTACAGATCCCAGGTGGCCGCGCCATCCATGCATTTTTGTATGCCGAACAGACGCCCATCGACAATTCACGTTTGGCTGAGCAGGGGTTATCTCAGCCCCATGGAACGGGCGAACGGACGGGTTTTCGGCGGTGTACGAAGCATCTTGCGGCTGGAAGGGCTGATGCTGCTGGCCGTGAGCGTGGCCCTCTATGCTCGCCTTCAAGGCGAATGGCTTCTGTTCGCGGAGCTCTTCCTTGTCCCCGATCTGAGCTTCGCGGCCTATCTGTTCGGGCCCCGCGCCAGCGCCCTCGCCTACAACGCGATGCATTCGACCATCGGCCCGCTCGTGCTTTTGAGCGCCGGCGTCTTCGCGCCGATGGCGGCACCGGTCGCGCTGATCTGGCTGGCGCATGTGGGCTTCGACCGCGCGCTCGGCTACGGCCTCAAATATCCATCTGCGTTCGCCGACACCCATCTGGGCCGCATCGGCCGCGCACCATAGGAGACGACGATGTTCATCGGACATTACGGCCCCGCGCTCGCCGCCAAGTCCCTGGTCCGGCAACTGCCGCTGTGGCTTCTGTTCGTGGCGGTGCAGTGGCTGGATTTCTGCTGGTCCGCGCTTGTGCTGCTGGGCGTGGAGAAGGTGCGCATCGTGCCGGGGTTCACGCAGGCAAGCGCTTTGGACCTGTATTATATGCCCTTCACGCACGGCTTGATCGGCGCGCTCGCGCTCGCCGCCGTCTTCGGCGCGGCGGGATCGATGATCGTCCGTACACGGCGCGTGGCGGCTTTCGCGGTGCTGGCGGCGGCGGTGTTCTCGCATTGGCTGCTCGATCTCGTCGTGCATATGCCGGACCTGCCGCTGATCGACGACCAGATGAAAGTCGGTTTCGGGTTGTGGCGCTGGATATGGATCAGCCTGCCGCTGGAGCTCGCGCTCCTCGTCGCGGGCGCGGTGATCTATGCGCGCGCGGTGCCGTCGCGCACCCGCTTCGGCGATACGGGCCTGTGGGTCTTCGTGGCGGCGATGGGCGTGGTGGAACTCTATGGCGCGTTCGGGCCGCCGCCCGCCACGCCGGCCGCGCAAGCCCTGACCGCGCTCACCGCCTATTGCGTTCTTGGCCTTCTGGCCGGCCTGGTCGATTGGGGGCGCGGCACGGTCAGGGGCTAAGTTACTGACAGGAAAGTGATTTCGCTATTAGCCGTGTCGCAGAAAGATGATTGCGGGGGGCGGCTCACGCCTATATAACCCCCGCCCGTCTGAGGCGCGTAACCCTGTCGAGGCAGTGCATGGGCATCCAACTCCCGGCCAACTACAGGCCGTCGGAAAGCGAACCCTTTATGAATGAGCGCCAGCGCGAATACTTCCGGCGCAAGCTCAATTCCTGGAAAGACGAGATCCTTCGCGAGAGCCGCGAGACCATCCAGAACCTGCAGGCCGAGACGGTGCCGCATGCCGATCTCGCCGACCGTGCCTCGACCGAGGCCGAGCGCCAGCTCGAGCTGCGCACCCGCGACCGCCAGCGCAAGCTGATCGCCAAGATCGACTCGGCGCTGCGCCGTCTGGAGGACGGGACCTACGGATTCTGCGAGGAGACGGGCGATCCGATCTCCTTGAAGCGCCTCGACGCCCGCCCGATCGCGACCTTGTCGATCGAAGCCCAGGAACGCCACGAGCGCCGCGAGAAGGTGTATCGGGACGATTGAGCAGCGGTGCTGCCTTGGTCAAAGGTGTCATCCCGGCCGAGCGCAGCGAGTGCCGGGACCCACTGAGACGCTGCGCCCTGGGTCCCGGCCCTGCGCGATGCGTCCGTACGCTGTCGCTACGGACCATCGCTTGGCCGGGATGACAGCTTTGGGAAAACGAAAACGGCCGGGTCTTTGCGCCCGGCCGTTTCCTTATAGCCCCTCCGCCCACCAAAGGCGGCGCGTTCATCTGAAGTCCAGTATCGCAGCCCGGCGTCACCAAGGCATTAAGATGTCGAACAGCTGGCTGCCGTAGCGCGGCGTCTGGACGTCGCTGGTCGTGCCCTGGCCGCCATAGGCGATGCGGGCCTCTGCGATCTGCGAGAGATCGACGGTGTTGGCGCTGGTGATGTCCTCGGTGCGCACGATGCCGGTGACGGTGAGGTCGCGCAGCTCGGCGTTCACCTTCATCTGCTGATGGCCGCCGATCACGAGGTTGCCGTTGGGCAGGACCTGGGTCACCAAGGCCGCGAGCGTCAGGCTCACGGTTTCCGAACGGTCGATCGAGCCGGCGCCGACATTGGAATTGGCCGAGCCCATGTTGACGAGGCTCGCGGGATTCATGCTCGAGGGCAATGCCGTCTCGAGACCGAAGAAATTCGTCATGTTCGCGTTCTCGGTATTGGTGCGCGCGCGGCTGGTCGTGTTCGACAGCTTGGCGGCATCGGCGACCGAGACGTTCACGGTGATGATGTCGCCGACGCGGCTGGCGCGCGGGTCGTGGAAGAAGCTGCGCGATCCCGGTTGCCACAAGGAGCTCGCGCCGCGCGGCTCGGTCGGCGCCGCCGGCATCGGAAGCTGGGGAAGCTGCGGCGTGGGATTGCTGATCGGCGCGAGCTTGGGCCCGCCGTCGATCTCCTTGATGCGGTCGACCGCCGAGCATGCCGACAGGCCCGCGACCGCGCCGAGCAGCAGAACCGATTTCAACGCCTTCATATTCCTGTTCCTCAATTGCTGGTGACGACGACCGGCGTGCGCCGCGTGATGCTGGCCATGCGCGGCGAGACGGTCGCACCCATGCCGGCTTCGGCTTTGACCGTGCCCTGGCCGGTGACGATTGCGGTGATCTGGCGGAAGGAGACGGGATTGAGCACCGTCACGTTCTCGCCGAGGCCGCCTTCGCTCATCGCCTTGCCGGTCGCGGTGAGCTGCACGCCGGGGACCTCGAAGGTCATGGTCACGGTCGAGCCTTTGCTGACCAGGATCGGATGGCGCACGTCGTCGTTGCGCACGCTTTCGCCGGCGCGCAGCACGCGGCGCGTCTGCATGCCGATGAGCGCGTCCATGCTCGTCGCCGTGCCGGACATCACGTTGGAGGGCTCGACGAAGACATAGGAGAGATCGGATTCCGCGATCGTGTCGCCGCGGGCGATGTCGCGCGCCGGCACGACGATGCGCACACCGGAATCCGCGAAGGCCGGATAGGCCATCATGAGCGCTATGACGAAGAGGAAGATCGCTTTCATGGCTTACGTCCCTGCCAGCTGCGAGGTCTCCTGCAGCATCTGGTCCGCCGCGGTGATGACCTTGGAGTTCATCTCATAGGCGCGCTGCGCCGTGATCAGCGAGGTCATCTCTTCCACCGCATTGACGTTCGCGGCTTCGAGGAAGCCCTGCTGGATCGTGCCGTAGCCGGGCGATCCCGGAACCGCGGACTGCGGCGAGCCCGAAGCCGGCGTCTCGGTGAGCAGGTTGCTGCCGACCATGCTGAGGCCACCCTCGTTGGGGAAACGCGTGAGCTCGAACTGGCCGACGGTCTGCGGCGCGGTCTGGCCGGGTATCGTCGCCTGCACCTGGCCTTGGGCGTTGATGGTGATCGCGGTCGCATTGGCGGGCACCGCGATTCCGGGCGCCACGACATAGCCGTCCTGCGTCACGATCTGGCCTTCGGGCGAAAGCGCGAAATTGCCGGCGCGCGTATAGGCGTCGGTGCCGTCGGGCATGGTGACGTGGAAATAGCCCGCGCCGTTGATCGCGAGGTCGTAAGGGTTCGACGTCTGGGTCATCGCGCCCTGGCTGTTGATGCGGTAGACGGCCGCCGTCTTCACGCCCGCGCCGAGCTGGATGCCGCTCGGCAGCAAGGTGCCGGAATCCGATGACTGCGAGCCGGGCTGCTCGACGTTCTGATAGAGCAGATCCTCGAACGCGGCGTGCTGCTCCTTGTAGGCGGTGGTGTTCATGTTCGCCAGGTTGTTGGCGATGACTTCGACGTTGGTCTGCTGGGCCAGCATTCCGGTCGCCGCGATGCTCAGGGCTCGCATGGCTGTTGCTCCTTAACTGGACGGTGTCGAGCCAAGCTTGTCGATCGCTTGGCGCATGAGGTCTTGCTGGGACTGGGTCATGGTGGCGACGGCCTGGTAAGAGCGCATCACCTCGACCATGCGCGAGATCTCGACCACGGGCTGGACGTTCGATTCCTCGAGCATGCCCTGGCGGATCTCCGCGCCCGTCGCCTCGCTGGGCGCACCGGCTGCCGAATAGAGGCTGCCGCCGTCCTTGGTCAGCGAGGTCTCGTCGGCGAAGGCGGCGACGCGCAGCTTGGCGAGCTGTCCGTTCTTTCCCGACAGCGTGCCGTCGGCGCCGATATGGATGTCGCCGTCGTCGGTGTTGATGGTGATCGCGCCGCCGTCGCCCTGCAGCGCGTCGCCCGCATCGTCGACGATCTGGCCGGACGGGTCGAGCGAGAAGTGGCCGTTGCGCGTGTAGCGCTCGCCGTTCGCGGTCTGCACGACGAAGAAGCCCTTGCCGTGCAGCGCCAGATCGAAGGGCGCGCCGGTCGCGCGCATCGGACCCTCGCTCATGTCGCGCACGATGCCGCCGTCCTGCACGAAGCTCAGCGACTGGCCGGCGCTTTGTCCGTCCTCGGGCGGCAATTGCTCGACATATTCGTGGAAGGTCTGCTCCTCGCGGCGGAAGCCGGGCGTCGACAGGTTCGCGATATTGTTCGCGATCACGTCCATCGACTGGTACGCGGCAAGCTGCTGCGAGAGCGAGACGAGAAGAGTGTTATCCATAGGCCTTTGCGATCCTTTCTGGCCGCATCGCGTGTGGTGCAGGCGCCGTGCCATGCGCGAGGGCGCGGATTTCCTGGGGTTTCGAGGCGTGCCGGCGCACTGGACGGCAAACTCTGCCGGGCCCAAGCCTGCCGTTAAACCGCTCCTTAACCACGTGCGGCTAGGTTCTCTTCACCAAACGGGTTGAGGGCACATGGCCAAGAAGAAGGAAGAGCCGCAGGCGGAGGACGCGCCCGAGGGGCAGGCGCCGGACGGCGAGGCGCCAAAGCAAGGTTTCGTTAAGAAACTGCTCGGCAACAGGAAGCTGCTGATCATCATGGCCGCGGGCCTGCTCCTGGTGCTCGGCGGCGGCGGCGCGGGACTCTATTTCTTCGTCTTCAGCGCGCCCAAGGACGACACCAAGCTCGCCGCCAACGAGGCGCCGATGCCGGTCACCCCGCCGCAGGTGGCTTTCTACGACGTGCCCGACATCATCGTGAACATCCAGAGCGCAGACGGGAGCCCGGCCTATCTCAAGCTCTCCACCTCGCTCGAGCTCGAGACGGCGGACGAGAAGCCCGGCATCACCGCGCTCATGCCGCGCGTCGTCGACCAGTTCCAGGGCTATCTGCGCGAGCTGCGCATCGACGATTTGAAAGGCTCCGCCGGCGTGCTGCGCCTCAAGGAAGAGCTGCTTCGTAGAATCAACGTGGCCGCAGCCCCCTATCGCGTGCGCGACGTGCTGCTCAAGGAAATGATCGTCCAGTAGGAACCCATGGCAGAAGAAACCACACCCGAAGCCGAAACCGCGCCCTTGGGCGAGAACGCCAGCGAGATGATGGCGCCGCCGCAGACGGTCGCCGGCGAGCGCATCCTGAACCAGGAGGAGATCGACTCGCTCCTCGGCTTCGACGTCAACAACGACCAGCTCCAGGACAAGAGCGGCGTCCGCGCGATCATCAATTCGGCGCTCGTCTCCTATGAGCGCCTGCCGATGCTCGAGATCGTCTTCGACCGCCTGGTGCGGCTGATGACGACATCCTTGCGCAATTTCACCTCGGACAATGTCGAGGTCAGCCTGGACAGCATCACCTCGATCCGCTTCGGCGACTATCTGAACTCGATCCCGCTGCCCGCGATCCTGGCCGTGTTCCGCGCCGAGCAGCTCGACAATTACGGCCTCTTCACCGTCGATTCGAACCTGATCTATTCCATCGTCGACGTGCTCCTGGGCGGACGCCGCGGCTCGTCGGCGATGCGCATCGAGGGTAGGCCCTACACCACCATCGAGCGCACGCTGGTGCAGCGCATGATCGAGGTGATCCTGGGCGACATGTGCCAGGCCTTCGAGCCCTTGGCGCCCGTCAATTTCGCGCTCGACCGGCTCGAGACCAATCCGCGCTTCGCGGCCATCGCGCGGCCGGCCAATGCCGCGATCCTGGTCAAGCTGCGCATCGATATGGAGGACCGCGGCGGGCGCACCGAGCTGCTGCTGCCCTACGCGACGCTGGAACCGATCCGCAAATTGCTGCTGCAGCAGTTCATGGGCGAGAAGTTCGGCCGCGACTCGATCTGGGAAAGCCACCTGGCGACCGAGCTGTGGTCGACCACCGTCGATATCGACGCGATCCTCGACGAGCAGACCATGCCGCTCAACAAGGTTATGAACCTGAAAGTGGGCGAGACGGTGCTCTTGAACGCGACGCCGGACAGCAAGGTCGAGATGCGCTGCCGCGGCGTGCCGCTGCTCAAGGGCAAGATGGGCCGCGTCGGCTCGTCGGTCGCCATCAAGATCGACGAGGCGATCGAGCGCACCGACGCCTCGCGCGCGCTCTAAAGGATACAGACATGATCTTCACCCTGACACTCGCCGTCGAGCTCGCGCTGAGCGCGCTGCTCGTCGCCACGCTCATCTATTGCGTGCTGCTGGAGCGCCGCCTCAAGGCGGTGCGCGACGGCCAGCAGCAGATGAAGTCGACCATCGATTCGCTCAACGCGTCGCTGGCGACGGCCGGCGCCTCGTTGCGCGCGCTGCAGGCCGCCGCCGCCACCATCGGCGAGACCCTGGACCGCAAGCTCGCCACCGCGCGCTCGACCATCGACGAGCTCAGTCTCGTCACCGCATCCGGCGAGCGTATCGCCAGCCGCATGGAGCGCAGCGTCGATACGAAAGCGCCGGGCGCCGCCAATCCGAACCTTCCTTCGGGCAGCGTCATGGACCGGCTGAGGGTCGCAAGATGAGATATTTCCGGCTTCTTCCCGCCGTCATCGTCCTTTGCCTCACGCTCCTGGTGCTGAAGGGCACCGGCATCGTGCGCGAGGCGGATGCGCAAAGCGCGCCGCAGCAGGTCGCTGCCGCTTCGACGGATACCGCGCCCGCCACGAAGGATTTCGCCGGCGACGACGCCGACACAGGCAGCGCGGCGGAAGTCGATGTGCTGGCGAGCCTTTCCAGGCGCCGCGCCGAGCTCGACGACCGCGCCCGCGCGCTGGACATGCGCGCGAACGTGCTCGCCGCGACCGAGAAGCGCGTCGACGAGAAGATCGCGACGCTCAAGCAGTTGCAGACCCAGGTGACGACGCTGATCGGCCAGCGCGACGCAGCGCAGGAGAAGCAGGTCACGGCATTGGTGAAGACCTATTCCGCGATGAAGCCGAAGGACGCCGCGCGCATCTTCGACGGCCTCAGCGACGACGTGCTGGTGCCCGTGGCGCAAGAGATGAAGTCCGACGCGCTCGCCCCCGTGCTCGCCGCGATGAGCCCGAGCGCGGCGCAGAAGCTGACCGTCAAGCTCGCCTCCAAGCTCAACCTGCCGGACACTGCCGGCCCCGCGCCCGTCGCGGCCGCTGCCCCGCAAACACAGACCGCTGCCGCCACACCTGCTGCGGCCACACCGCAAGCCGCGACGCCGCAACCGCCCGCGACGCAACCTGCCCCGGCAGCGCCGCAACCCGCCACGCCCGCACCGGCGAAAGGCAAGAATGGCTGACAAGCTCAACATCAACCCTCCCCTTGAGGGAGGGTCGAAAAATGCGAAGCATTTTTCGAGGAGGGGCAAGGGCTCGACGTCCGTCCCCTCCCCGAAATCCGCTTCGCTGCGCTCGCGGATTTCGACCCTCCCTCAAGGGGAGGGTAGGACTCTGCTGAAAGCGCTCGCTTCGGTCGCGCTTGCGATCTGCCTTGCGCAGACGGCGCGTGCCGATAGCGTCTCGGCCTCGACCGAAGGCGGCTACGCGCGGCTGCTGTTCACGCTGACGCCGGCCGCACATGCGACGACCGCGAGCACGGACGGCACGCTGACCATCAGCTTCGACCGCAAGGTCGCGCTCGATCCCTCCGCGCTCGCGCAAGGTTTGCCGGCGTATGTCTCCGCCACCCGCGGCGACGCGGACGGCAAGACGTTCCATCTTGCGCTGGCCCAGCGCGTGCGCGTGCACACCAGCACCGTCGGCGAACGGATCGCCATCGACCTCGCGCCGGTGAGCTTCGCGGGCCAGCCGCCCGACCTGCCGCAGCCACCGCCCAAGGTCTCGGCCCCCGTCGATCCCGCATCTCTCGCGGCTGTGAAGGTGCGCGCGGGCGCCTATCAGAACTTCACCCGGCTCGTCTTCGACTGGCCCAAGCAAGTGCCCTATTCGGTTTTCCCCGGTGCGGGCAAGCTCACCATGCGCTTCAATACGCTCGCGCGTCCGGACTTCACCGCGCTGCTGCGCCAGGCGCCGCCCTGGGTGAAGAACGCCGCCTGGCACATCGACGGCAAATCCATCGTCGTCGAGTTCGAGACCGATCAGGCGTCGGGCTTCCACGATTTCCGCGACGGGCCGCGCGTCGTGCTCGACGTGCTCGCGCCCAAGACCGACGCCGATGCCTACGCGCCGCCGGGAGGCGGCCCAAGCGGCAGCAAAGTGAAGATCATCCCGCTCGCGGCGAACGCTGCGAAGACCGGCGTCACCAGCGCGCAAGTGCAAGCCGTCGCGGCCGCCGCCGCCAAGCTCAATGGAACGCCCGCGCCGGCCGCTGCTGCTCCCGCGCCGCAGAAGACCGCGCTGGCAACGCCGGCTCCCCCGCCTGCTTCCGTAACGCAGCCCGCACCCACCGCCGCGCCGCCGCCCGCCGATCCCAATGCGGCGCAAGGCAAGCTCACGCGCGACGGCGCGGTGATGACGTTCGCGGGCGCGAGCCGCCGCGGTTCGGCCGTGTTCATGCGCGGCATGACGGCGTGGATCGTGCTGCAGGACGCGCCGCCGCTCGATGCCGCCAAGCTCAAAGCCCAGCTCGGCACCTTCCCCGACGCCGTGGAAGCCTCCAGCGGCGGCGGCGTCAGCATCCTGCGCATCTCGCTGAAGGAGCCCGAAGAGATCGCCGCCTTCGCCGACGGCTCGAACCTGAAGGTCGTGATCGCGCCGCAGGTCTCATCCAACGCGACCGCCATCGGCTTCGCGCGCAACCAGGACGACGCGACGCACTCCTCGATGTCGACCCTGCTTCCCGGCGCCACGCGCACGGTGAACCTGATCGATCCGGTGGCCGGCGACGCGCTGGTGCTGGTCCCCGCCGCCGCCGGACGCGCGATGATGGACGAGCGCTCCTATGTCGAGTTCCAGGCGCTTCAGACCGCGTCGGGCCTGGTGCTCGTGCCCTTCATCGACGATCTTTCCGTCGCCATCGACACGACGCGTGTGACGATCACGCATAAGGGCGGGTTGTCGCTGACGTCGCCGACCATGCCGGTCGCGGATTCGCCGGCGGCGCTGGCGCGGGGCGGCGCGGGTCCCTGCTATCTCGACTTCGCGTCGTGGAGCCGCATCCAGGGCGGAAGCTTTCTCGCCACCGAGCGGCGCCTGACCGCGGACATCGCGCGGCTGAAGCCTGAGGATGCCAACCACGCGCGCCTCAAGCTCGCGCGCTTCTATCTCGCCAACGGCTTCGCGGCCGAGACGATTGGCCTGATCCGCCTGATGCAGGCGGCCGATCCGGCGCTTGAGAGCGACCGCCAGCTCCTGACCATGCGTGCCGTGGCCGACCTTCAGATGGGGCGCCTGCGCGATGCGCATAACGACCTTGCCGCGACCGAGTTCGACGGCGACCGTCATGCCGCGCTGTGGCGCGGATTGATCGAGACCGCGCAGGAGAACTGGAACGACGCGCAAACCGACTTGGCGCGCGCGGGTCCCGTGCTGCATCTCTATCCCGCCGAGTGGCAGGCGCGGGTGCGCCTTGCCGTGGCGGAGGCCGCACTTGGCCGCGGGCATCTGGAGATCGCCGACGCGGCGCTGGCGCGCCTGCCCGCAAGTCTGCCGCCATCGCTGATGATCCAGGCCGAACTTTCGCGGGCGCGCCTCTACGCGGCCGAGAGCCGCACAAAGGACGCGGCCCTGCTCTTCGCCGCCGTCGAGAAGAGTGGCGACGACATCCAGGCGGCGCGTTCGATCTACTATCGCGTCGAGGCCGGGCTTGCCGCCGATACGCTTGCGCCCAAGAGCGCGATCGCCGAGCTCGAGAAGCTGCGCTTCCGCTGGCGCGGCGACGCGCTGGAGATGAAGACGCTGCGCAAGCTGAGCGCGCTCTATTTCGCGCAGAAGCGCTGGCGCGAGGGTCTGCACACGCTGCGCCTGGCCGCGCTGAACTTCCCCGGCGACGAGCTTGCGCGCCAGGCGCAGGACGACATGCGTGCGGCGTTCGTGAGCCTCTTCCTGCGCGGCCAGGCCGACAAGATCGCGCCGGTCGAGGCCTTGTCGCTGTTCTACGACAATCTCGACCAGACGCCGATCGGTCCCGACGGCGACGAGATGATCCGGCGCATGGCCGACCGCCTCGTCGCGGTGGACTTGCTCGGGCCGGCGTCCGACCTTCTCAAATACCAGATCGACAAGCGCCTGGACGGCGTGGCGCGCGCGCAGGTCGCGGCCCGGCTCGCCGCGATCTACCTGATGGACAAGAAGGCGCAAGCGGCGCTGGACGAGATCCGCGCCACGCAGATCTCCGCGCTGCCCGACGACGTCGGCCACCAGCGCCTCCTGATCGAGGCGCGCGCGCTCTGCGATCTCAAGCACTATGACGACGCGCTCGACATGCTGGCCGTCGACAAGGCCTATGACACCGCGCGGCTGCGCGCCGACATCTATTGGCAGGGCGGGCAATGGGCGGGCGCCGCCAAGGCGGCCGAGGACGCGCTCGGGACCCGCTGGAGCGATCCCGCGCCGCTCACCGAACAGGACCGCGCCGAAGTGATGCGCGCCGCCGTCGCCTATTCGCTCGCCAACGACGAAGCGAGCCTCGACCGCTTGCGCGACCGCTTCGCGCCGAAGATGAAGGCCGGCCCCGATTCCGGCGCCTTTGAGGTCGTCAGCGCCCGCATCGACGCCCACGGCCTCGCCTTCCGCGACGCCGCCGCCCAGGTCGCCTCCATCGACACGCTGCAGAGCCTGATGAAGGACATCCACGCGCAAAGCGCGGGGGTGAGGACGAATTAGAAGCGAGTAGTGAGTAGGGAATAGCGAGTAGGGAACCTACTATTCCCTATTCCCTACTCACTACTCGCTTCTTCTTGGACAGCACCTCATCCACCCACGCGATCGCCCTTGCCGCGATCTTGTCGCTGCCGGGCTCGCCCACCAGCCAGTGGCTGTGGCCTTTCACCTCCTCGAACACGGCGCGGCCGTGGTAGCGCGCCGCGATGCGCGCCACCGTCGAGGGCGGGTTGATCTTGTCGTCGGAGCCCGCGATGCAAAGCAGCGGACAGAGCACGTCGCGCGCGCGCACGTGGCCGGCGCGGCGCGGATCGAAGCTCCAATTCATGATCTCGAACGTGGCCTGCCCTGACTCGGGCACGAAGCGCGCATAGACCGCGCTGCGTGTCGCGGGAGCCAGACGATCGAGCGAATGATCGGTTGCGATCTTGTAGCTCGGATGGATCAGCGTGCCGCGATAGTCGCCGCCGGAGAACAGAAGCGTCTGCGCCGAGGCGACCTCGAACAGCGTCGTGGGCCACACGCCCCAGGGCGGCGACGGCGCGAGAAGCACGCAGGCGCGCGCCTTGCCCCGCGCCGCCAGCATCTGCGCCAAGAGCCCGCCCATCGAATGGCCGACCAGGACCGGCGCTTCGCTCAAGCCCGTGATGAAATTCTCCAGATCGCTCGCATAGTCGAGGAGACTGACCTTGCCGAGCGCGGACGGCGGCTCAGGCCCGCGGTCGTGATAGCGCAACGCCGGTGCATGCACGGCGAAACCCGCGGCCGCGAAAGGCTTACGGAATTCGTCGAACGACCACGGGCCGCAGAAGGCGCCGTGGATCATCACGATGGGAGGACGCTTCTTCGCCGGCATCAGGGAGCTGCGAAGGCGAGGTCGCGGAACGCGTCGATCACCTTGGTGTAGGTGTCGCGCTTGAACGGCACGATGAGACGCGGCAGCGCTTCCACCGCCAGCCACTTCCAATCGGCGAATTCGGGCTCGTGCGTGTTGATGTCGATGTCGCTGTCCTTGCCCGTGAAGCGCATCGCGATCCACTTCTGGCGCTGGCCGCGATAGCGCCCCTTGAGCGCCACCCCCAGGAGATGCCGCGGCAGGTCGTAGTCGAGCCAGCCTTCCATCTCGCGCAACGGCTCGGCCTTGTCGCTGCCGATCTCTTCCTTGAGCTCGCGAAGCGCGGCCTCTCTGGGCGTCTCGCCCTGGTCGATGCCGCCTTGCGGCATCTGCCAGCCTTCCACCGTCTGGTCGATGCGGCGGCCGACGAAGACGAGCCCTTCGGCATTCAGAAGCATCACCCCGACGCAGGGCCGATAAGGCAGATCCTCGTGGCGGAGAAGCGAGCGCGACATGAGCGGTTCTATTTCGACGCGGAGACTATGGCCGAAGCCGGCACCAGAACAAAGCCCCGTCCGGAAAGGCCGGCGGCCCAGCTGCGGACGCGGTCGACGGTGATGGGATAGAGGAAGCCCGCGCCCGACGCGGAGCCACGCGAGCGCGCGAGCGTCTCGAGCCCCGAGAGCCTGCGGTCGATCTCCATCGCGGTCTGGATCTTGTCGATGGTCGAATCCGCCTGGACGAAAGCCGCACCCGTGCGCGAGGCGACGTCGGGACCGGCGGAATGCGCGGCCTGGCCGTTGTCGTAGAAGAGCAGCCCGCGGCGCGCGAGATAGGTCATCATCGGCTCGAGCGAACCCGCGTCGGAAAGGAAGCGGCCGCCGAGCAGATTGGTCACGCCTGCATAGCCGGAGAAGCGCGTCAGCGCCCAGACGAGGCGCTCGGTGTTGGCATCTTCACCCGTGCCGGAGCGCAAGGTGTGCGGACCGGGATCGCTGTCGGGGAAGTCGTAAGGCTCCATCGGCACTTCGAGAAGAACCTCGTGTCCCGCGCGGCGCGCCTGCGCCGCCCATTGCTGGACGTCGGCCGCGTAAGGCGCGAACGCCAAAGTCACGCCCGCGGGCATGCCGTCGATCGCGCCCTGCGTGGCCTTGGCGCTGATGCCGAGCCCCGCGATGACGACGGCGATGCGCGGACGGCCGTCGCTGAGCGTCGGCGGCGCATAGGCGCGCATCGGCGTCGTGCCGTCGTCTGCGATGCGCGGCAAGGGACCTTCGGGCGTGTTCTCCACGAGCGCGGGATCGGCGATGAGCGCGCGGCCGGCATATTGCGGCGTGGTGATCTTCTGCGGCGGCGCGAGCGGCGACGGCACCGGCACGATCGCCGGCTGCGTCTGCGGCAGCGCCGCCGCAGTGTTGGATTGCGCCGGCTTGGGCGTGGCCAGGATCGTGGGCTGCGGCACATCCATCACGACGACGGATTGTCCGGCCTGCGGATTGCCGAGGAAGGTGATCGCTGCGGCGCCCACGACCAGCGCCACGAACAGCGCCAGCCAGGCGAACGCCAGCACGCGCGGCGCCCTGCTCTGCTCGGTCATTGAATCGCTGGCCATGGCGGGATGGTAGCGCGGAACCAAATAAAAAATCCTCCCTCGCCCCCCGAAGCGGGGGGCGCCCAGCGGCAGCGTAGGCGCGGCCGGGGTGAGGGGGCGGCTGCAGCGAGTCTAGCTGCACGACCCCCTCATCCTAACCCTCTCCCCCGGAGGGGGAGAGGGAATTTGAGGGGAGCTTAATCCGCCCTTGCGCTCTTGACGGTCACGGCGCTGACGGTGGTCTGGCCGCGGATCATGTCCAGCGCGTAGGAGAGCTGGAAGTCGTCGTACTTCTTGCCCGGCGCGGGCTTGATGATGCCGGCGTCAGGCTTCTTGATCACGGGCTCGCCGACGAGATGGCCGGGAAGGTCGGCCTCGCTCGGGCGCGCGATCTTGGGCGTCTGGTCCTCGTCGCCCTGCGCCACCATGACGTCGGGGATGATGCCCTGCGCCTGGATGGAGTGGCCGGACGGGGTGTAGTAGCGCGCCGTCGTCAGGCGCAGCGCGCCGCCGCCTTCGCCCAGCGGGATGATGGTCTGCACCGAGCCCTTGCCGAACGAGGTCATGCCGACGACGGTCGCACGCTTGTGGTCCTGCAGCGCGCCCGCGACGATCTCCGACGCCGAGGCCGTGCCGCCATTGACCAGGATGACGACCTTCTTGTTGTCGGTCATGTCGCCGGGCTTGGCGTCGTAGCGCTGCGTGTCGTCGGGATGGCGGCCGCGCGTCGACACGATCTCGCCGGAGGTGAGGAAGTCGTCCGACACCTCGATCGCCTGGTCGAGCAAGCCGCCCGGATTGTTGCGCAGGTCGAGCACGTAGCCCTTGAGGCCCGGGCCGATCTGCTTCTTGAGCGAGGTGATGGCGCGCGCAAGCCCGCTGGCCGTCTGTTCGTTGAACGCGGTCAGGCGGATATAGCCGACATCGCCCTCGCGGTGGAACTTCACGCTGTCGACGCGGATGATGGCGCGCGCCAGCGTCACGTCGAACGGCTTCTTCTGTCCCGTGCGCAGGATCGTGAGCACGACCTTGGAGCCGGGCGCGCCACGCATTTTATCGATAGCGTCGTTGAGCGGAGTGCCCTGGATCGAGGTGCCGTCGATGGCGGCGATGTAGTCGCCGGTCTTCAGGCCGGCCTTGGCGGCGGGCGTGTCGTCGATGGGCGAGATCACCTTGATCAGTCCGTCTTCCGCCGTCACCTCGATGCCGACGCCGCCGAACTCGCCCTTGGTCTGGATCTGCATGTCGGCGAAGGCCTTCGCGTCCATGTAGCTGGAATGCGGGTCGAGATCGCTGACCATGCCCTGGATCGCGGAGTCGACGAGCGCGCCGTCCTGCACCGGACGCACATAGTTCTTGCGCACGCTGTCGAAGGCCTGCCCGAAGAGATCGAGCTGGCGATAGGTCGACATGTCGTTGGCGCCGTGCGCGGCGGGAAGAATGCCGGCGACGGAGAACCCGATGACGACGCCCAAGGCGACGAACGCGATGCGCTTCATTTTTGTGCCTTCCTCAGTTCCACGGCCAACCATGGGGCCGGTGAGATGCCGTGTCCGTTCTGCCGGAGCTCGAAGTACAGTAGCCCGTTCTGGCCGGAATTGGGCATTATTCCTACCGGCTCACCGGCTAAAACTTCGTCATTGGGCCGCACATCGGCCCGGCCGAGCCCCGCCAGGACGAGATCGTATCCAGCGGTCAATTCCAAGATCAAGACTTGGCCGGTTTTATGGTAAGGGCCGGCGAAAATGACCTCGGAGTCGGCAGGGGCAATCACCCTGGCGCCCGGCTGCGTGGCGAAGGTCAGCCCCGGCGCCCTGGCCCCGCCCACCCCGTCCATGCCGCCCGGAACCGGCCGTCCGGCCACCGGAACGAGCAGGCTGCGGCCCTGGAGCGGGCCGCCCGTGCCGGGCTTCAGCGCGCTCACCGTCACGATGGCCTGCTGCGCCGGCCGGGTGCGCAGCGCCGAGACTTTTTCCAGCAAAGCCTGGAGATCGGCCGCGGTCGTGGCGGCCTGTTCGAGCCCGGAGGCGAGATCGCCATAGCGCTGGGCCGCGGCGTCGGCCTCCAATTCCTTGGTCGCGAGCAACTGATCGAGCTCGTCGCGCGAGGCCTTGAGGCTGACGGCGTTGCGCTGTTCTTCCGCGCGCTTGGTGACCAGCGCGATGCGGGTTTGTTGCAGCGTCTTAATGCGGCGCGCCAGCGCTGCCGCCTCGCCATAGACGTTGGGCACCGAGGCGCCGATCAGCATCGCGCTGCGCGCGGCGCCCAACGCGTCATCGGGACGCAGCACGATCGCGGGCGGCATGTCGTGCTGCATCCGCTCCAGGATCGCGAGCAGCCTGGCAACCGAGACGCGGTCGCGCGCGAAGCTCGCCGACAGGCGCTGGTCCTCCCCCGTGAGGCGCGCGATGTCGGCGTCGAGATGCTGCTTCTCGTCCTCCAGCGCCACGACGCGCGCGGCAGTATCGATCAGCTTCTTCTGCAGCGCCGCGGCTTGGGCCTTGAGGGTATCGCTCTTCTGCCGCGCGTCGAGCATGGCGGGGCGGTCGCGCTTGATCTTGTTCCTCAGCGTCTCGAACTGATCCTTGGTCGAAGGAAGCTTGAGCGCCTGGCCTGCGGGGATCGCGTGGCTCGTGTCGGTGTTGTCGTTCAGCGGCGGCGGCGCGGGCGGGGCGCTCGCGGTCTCTTTCGGCGCGGGCTTCTTAGCGTGCTTGGCCGCGTGATGGGGCTTGGGCGGATGCAGCAGGACCTTGCCCGCGCAGGGTTTGGTCGTGACGCCGCAATGCGGATCGCCCTGCTTGACGGCGCCGAGCAGAAGCGGCGTGCATAGAAGAAGAAGCGCCCCGCGCCTCATCCCGCCTGGGCCTTGACCGCGCCGATGCGGCGCTCGAGCTCCGCGGGGTCGCCCAGATAACGCGCTTCCGCGGCCTTGAACGACGCATCCAGGCGATAGGCCCTGGGGATGGCCGTGGGCACGTCCATGCCGGCGATGGCCTCGTCACCGACGTTCTCGAGATGCTTGATCAGCGCGCGCAGCGAATTGCCGTGGGCCGCGATCAGCACGCGCTTGCCCGCTTCGAGATCGGGCAGGATGGCGCTTTCCCAATACGGCATCACGCGCGCGAGCACGTCCTTCAAGCTTTCGCTCAAGGGAAATTCTTCGTCGCTGAGATCGGCGTAGCGCGGATCGCCCTTGTTGTATTCGGGCGAGTCGCGCGCGACCGGCGGCGGCGGCGTCGCATAGGAGCGCCGCCAGACCTTGACCTGCGCCTCGCCGAACTTCTCCGTGGCCTCGCGCTTGTTCATGCCCTGCAGCGCGCCGTAATGCCGTTCGTTGAGCCGCCAATGCTTGATCACCGGCAGCCACATCGCGTCCATCTCGTCCAGCGCCAGCCACAGCGTCTTGATCGCGCGGCTGAGCAGCGAGGTATAGGCGACGTCGAACGCGAGCCCCTCGGCCCTGAGCGTGCGCCCCGCCTCGCGCGCCTCGCGCTCGCCCTGCTCGGTCAGCCGCACGTCGCGCCAGCCGGTGAAGAGGTTCTTCTTGTTCCACTCGCTCTCGCCATGGCGGACGAGGACGAGCTGCCAGGGTGATTTGCTCATGCGGCGATGATTACGGTCGCGCCGCCGCGCTGTCCACGGCTTCCGTGCTAGGCTGCCGCGCTTCGAGAGCGGGGTGGTGGGATGTTTCGGCGCGCGCAATGGGCGGTGATGGGGATTGTGCTCCTGTGCGGGCCCGCGCGAGGAGAATCCTACCCTCGGAACTGGGCCGCGCCCGCGCCTATGAAGAACTGCGCGGACGTGGTCGGGCTCTATCAAGGTTCTGGCGAGGAGGCCGGCGAGCCGACAAGCGCCTTGAGCCTCTATTCGATGCTGACCCCCGAGCCGCAGACCAGCGAGGAGGGCGCGAAGAACGCCAAGACCAGCGCCCTGATCGACCGTGTCGAGATCGCGAGCGACGGGCCGGCGGCGCTTGTCCTTCATTTTCGCGGCGCGACAGGGGAGATCGCAACCCTGAGCTATCCGGCGCGGGAGTGCGGGACCGAGGGCGCCGTCATCGACACCTATTCGGGGGAAACGCGCGGCCGGGACAATCCGTTGACCAGCCGGGAGCACGAGACGATGACCCTCGGCAAAGCCGCCGACGGCGCGCTGATCGTTCTGCGGCACGAGCACAATTCCATCCTGTTTTCGCCGATCGGCGCGTCGAGCTCCACTTGGGTGCGCTACCCCGCGCTCAAGCCCGATTAGGCCGGAACTGCCGGGAAAAAGCTGCCGGGCGGGCGGCGGCGACCATCTAAGATACTGATAATAAAGATATATTATTCACGTGCAGCAGGCACGGAACTGGCAAGGCAGGCGTCGGCCATAAAGAGCAGAACGCGCTCATGCACATCCGCAAGCTTGCTATCTTCGTCCTCTGCGCCCTTCTGGGCTTCAACATCGCCCCCGCGCTCGGCTACTCCCGGGTCAAGGACCTGGTCGAAGTGGAAGGCATCCGCGACAACATGCTGGTCGGCTACGGCCTGGTGGTCGGCCTGAACGGCTCGGGCGACAGCTTGAAGAACGCGCCGTTCACCCAGCAGACGCTGCAGACCATGCTCGAGCGCATGGGCGTGAACACGCGCGGCGAGACGATGCAGACCAAGAACACCGCAGCGGTCATGGTGACGGCGAACCTGCCGGCCTTTGCCGCGCAAGGCACGCGCATCGACGTGTCGGTGAGCGCGCTGGGCGACGCCAAAAGCCTTCAGGGCGGCACGCTTCTGGTGACGACTTTGTTCGGCGCCGACGGGCAGATCTATGCGCTCGGCCAAGGGCCGGTGACGATCGGCGGCTTCTCGGCCTCGGGCGATTCGGGCAGCAGCGTCACGCGCGGCGTGCCGACGGCGGGGCGCATCGCCAACGGCGCGATCGTGGAGCGCGAGATCCCTTACGCGCTCGCGGGCCAGACGAGCCTGAAGCTGTCGCTGCACAATCCCGATTTGATGACGGCGTCGCGCATCGCCGCCGCCGTGAACAACTATCTGGGTTCCAACGTCGCCGACGTCAGCGATCCGTCCACCGTGCATCTGGCCGTGCCGGCGTCCTATCCGCACGGCGTGGTGGGGCTGCTCACCGACGTCGAGCAGGTCAAGGTCGATCCCGACCAGCCCGCGAAGGTCGTCATCGACGAGCAGTCGGGCGTGATCGTGATGGGCGCCGACGTACGCATCTCCACCATCGCCATCGCGCAAGGCAATCTCACCATCCGCGTCAACGAGACGCCGGAGGTGAGCCAGCCCGGGCCGTTCTCCAAAGGCACCACCCAGGTCGTGCCGCGCACGCAGATCCAGGTCGACGACAGCAAGGGCAACAAGATGGCCGTGCTGCATGAAGGCGTGAGCCTTCAGAGTTTGGTCGACGGCTTGAACGCGCTGGGCGTGGGGCCGCGCGACATCATCTCGATCCTTCAGGCGATCAAGGCGGCGGGCGCGCTGCAGGCCGACATCCAGGTGATCGGATGAGCCCCACGCTCGACACCGCGCAGGCGGCGCTGCAATCGGGGCCGGTGAAACCGCCGGTCGCGGGCGCCACGAAAGCCGCGACGGGCAAGGTCGCCCAGCAATTCGAGGGCGTGCTGATCTCGCAGATGCTGAACTCCATGTTCGAGGGCATCAAGACCGACGGCATGTTCGGCGGCGGCGAGGGCGAGGAGATGTTCCGCTCGATGATGGTCGACGAGTACGGCAAGCAGATGGCCAAGCAAGGGGGCCTGGGTCTTGCCGATCACGTCACGCGCGAGCTGTTGAAACGGCAGGGCCTGTCATGAACGCGGAAGAGCAGCGCATCGAACGGCTGATCGCGATGGCCGAACGCCTGATCGCGGTGCTCGAGAACGACATCGCGGCACTCAGGGCCGGCAAGCCGCGCGACATGCGCAGCATCGAGCCGGAGATCCTGCGTCTCACGGCGCTCTACGGCCGCGAGGCCTCCGGGCTCAATCCAAACGCCGCCGGAAGCGAATTGCGCCGGCGGCTGATCGACGCGACGGGGCGCTTCCGCGAGCTGCTGGGCACGCAGATGCGGCTGCTCACCCGCATGCGCGGCGCGACCGAAGGCATGATCCGCGCCGTCGCCGAGGAGATCGAACGCCGCCGCGCGCCTTTGAGCCCCTACGGCGCCACGGGCCACGCGCCGCGCCAGAGCGGCGCGATGCTCTACAACAGCGTCGTCTGACTATTCCATCAGCGCCGCGATGACCTCCGCTTCGAGGCCGGCGGCGAAAGCGAGCCAGCGCTCGGCAAGCGCCAGATAGGCGGCCCGCACCGCTTCTTCGTCGGCCGCCTCGGCGCGCGCGCGCAGGAAATCCGCTTCCATGCGCAACGAGGCCGCGCGTCCCGCCAGATCGCCGCGCACGGGCGCGAACGCGCGCCGTTCCCGGAACTCCATCGCCGAACAAACCATGCGCGATCATCCCACGGCGCGAAGACGAAACTTCGTCAAATGGGTGTGAGGAATGTCGCGAAGCGTGACATGCAAGCGAATGTGATACCGCTTTGGCGAAGTTCGCCGCCATGCGCGCGGCGCAGGGCTGATCAGATGACGCTCGATGTCGAGGACGACGAGGAGCTGTTGGAGAACATGCTGAGCGCCAGCGAATAGCTGGCGAGTTGTGCCGTCACCTCCGGAGACACCCCGCCGGACGATGCGGACGAGCCGCCGCCGGTGGACGATGCGCTCGGGGTGGGAGAATTCTCCGACTGATAGATCTTCTGGATCGTGCCGAGCACGCTGAGCAGCTGCGCGCGCGCCGCCCCGCCGCCGGCCGCGGTCGAGATGTCGGTATCCGCCGGCAGGCCGAGGCCGTATGCGGTCGTGCCGGTGCTCGACGCCGTGCTGCCCGAAGCGCTCGAGGTGTTGGTGAGCGTCTGCGGCGAAAGGCCGAGACGCGCCAGCGCGTCCGAATTCGCCGGTCCCGCGATCAAGGTCGCGGTGACGCCGGCATTGACCGCGATCTTGAGCGTCTCGCCGCTCGAACCATACGCCACCGACGCCTTGCCGGTGTTCTGCATCTCGATGTTGATCTTGTTGACCAGCGAGGACAGCGTCTCGCCCTGGTCGATGGAGATCGTGGCCGTGCGCGTCGTGGCGCCGGCGAGCTTGATCTGGAAGCTGTCGCCGGCGCGCAGGGTGGTCGATTGCGTCAGGTCGACGGTCTGATTGAACGAGATCGTGCCGCGCGGCAGGCCGAGCGCGTCGAGCACGCTCGATCCCTGCGCGTCGAACGCGACGCCTTGGCCCGTGGAGGTTCCGTCGGCGCCGCCATATTGGCGCGTCCACTGCACCGTGCCGTTGGGATTGAGCGCGCTCACGAACATGTTGTCGACGGAAGGGATGTTGCGCGTCTGTCCGGCGAAGGTGCCGCTTGTCGTGCCCGCCAGATAGATCGTGCCGTCGGCGCCCACCGTGACCGCGTTGCCCTTGTCGGTCGCGCCCGTGCCGACATAGGTGACGGTGTTCGCGGTCGCGCTGGTGCCGTTGTCGGTCAGGCTGAAGACATAGGCATCGGTGCCGCCCGAGCTCGCATTCGCAACCGTCGCCTGGCCGCCCGCGGTCAGGTTCGCGTTGCTCGTCGTGCCGGTGACGTAGACGTTGCCGTTCGAGACGGTCATGCCGCCGATCGTGCCGCCGGCCTGCAGCGCGCCCAGGTCCTCAGTCCAGACCGGCGGCTGGGTCGCGTCGCCACCGGCGTATTTCGACACCACCGCGTGGCCGCCCACGACGCTCGCCACCAGCAGGCCGCCGTCCGACGTCGTGGCCGTCGCCGCCGCGCTGTCGTTGCCGGAGCTTCCGTATTGCTGCTCGTAGACGACGTTGCCCTTGGAATCGAGCTTGGCGACATAGGCGTCGTTGCCGCCGTTGTTCGTCTGGCCCTTGCCGATGACGCCCGTCACCTGGCCGCCGACATAGACGTTGCCGGAGGCGTCTACGCTGACCGCCGCCGCCTGGTTGTTGTTGAGCGTCTGGATCTGCTTGACCCAGCTCTGGTTGCCGTTCGCGTCGTATTCGGCGACGAAGCTGTCGTTGTTGCCGTCGCTGACCGACGTCTGCATCACCTGGCCGGTGGTCGAGCCCACCACCACGACGCCGCCTTTGGGGTTGAGCGCGAGCGAATAGGCGGAGGCTGCGCCCGCGCTGCCCAGCATCTGCGTCCACACCACATTGCCGGCGGAATCGTATTTGGTGAGATAGGTATCCTGCGTGCCCTGGTTGAGCTGGTTGCCGAAATTGCCGGTGGCGTTGCCGACGACGTAGACGTTGCCGCTCGAATCCACGACCGTCGACTGCGCCGTGGTCAGCCCCGTGGTCGGATCCGCGGTCGCGCTGAACGCGCTTTGCGGCGAGCCGTCAAGATCGCTGAGCTTGACGATACGGCCCTGCTGATCCGCCGTCGTGCCGTCGTTGTTGGTTGTGCCGTCGGCGTTGGTCGTGTCGCCGGTCGTCGTCGTCACGCCGCTGTTGCCAGCAATATAGAGCGAAGGCGTTGCGTCGGGCGCGGAAAGCGTGACCGTCTCCGAACCCGCGGGCGCGACCGAAAGGCCGTAAGACGCGTTCGTCGGATCGTCGATCGTGCCCTTGGTGATCGTGCGCTGGAAGCGCGACGAGAACCCGGCCGCCGAAAGCTGCTGGTTGACGAAGGAGATGACGTTGTCGAGCGTCAGCGGCCCGTTCACCTGCGACAAGTCGATCGGCACGTCGGTCGACACGCCGCCCTTCTTCACCGAAACCGTGAAATTGTCGCTCGCGCTCAGCCCCGGCAGCGGACTTTCGAGATTGGCGTCCGTGGTCAGCGTGCGCGTGTTGTAGGTGTAGTTGCTGAACGACACGCCCACGCTGCTCGTCGCCGACGAGCTCGGCGCCGATGCCTGCAGCGTGAAATTGTTGAAGCTCGTCGTCGCGACGTAGTTCTGGATCTGCTGCAGGCCTTGCTGATAGCGCGTGTTGAAGCCCGCGAGCTGGCCCGCCGTCATGCCGCTGCGGTTCGACATGCTGGCAAGATAGGAGAGGTTGTTGACCGCGGTGTAGAGCGAGAAGAGCTTCTGGTTGTCCTGCTCGGTCTTTGTGTCCGTCGTGGTGCCGGCACTGAGCGGCACGTTGCTCGTGTCGAGGAAATTGGTGATGCCGAGCACCTGCGCGTCGCGCGACTGCTGCGCGGGCGGCGTCGCCTCCCAGGGCGGCTGGTCGTTGGCGGTCGCGCTGTTGGCGGCTTGCGTCGCGGATGTGAGCGTGCTCGTCGAAGGCGCCGTGGGCAGCTTCGATTGATAGTAGCTGAGCAGCGTCGACGGATCGAAGCCGGTGAGGGTCACGCCCGTACTCATAACGGGACGACTATCGCGCGCCGGCCCTTAATGCCGCGCTAAGCCCGGGCGGAACGTGCTTAACGCCGCCTTAAATCCCGCCATGCGACGAGAGAGCCATGAGTCCTTACGACGAAGGCTTGCTTCTGTCCGGCCGCGGCCGGCACGCCCTTGCCATCGAGCGGTTCGAGCAGGCGCTTGCCCGCTCGCCGAACGATGTTCGCGTGCTCTTCGCGCTGGGCAATACCGCGCGCGCGCTGGGGCTTTCGCGGCCGGCGGAGGCGTTCTTCCGCCGCGTCCTGGACGCCGAGCCGGACCGGCTGGAGGCGCTGGTCAATCTCGCCAATCTCCTGCGCGCGCAGGGACAGTTCGAGGCGGCTGAGCGCCTGCTCGCGCCCGCCCTCGCCCGCCATCCACAGCACGCCGAGCTTTGGCTCACCCTGGGCTCGGTCCATCGCGAGACGGGCGAGCGCGAGGCTGCCGCCGCGCACTATCGCCAGGCGCTGGCGCTGAGGCCCGACTACGCGCCCGCGCTCGGCAACCTCGCCGATCTCCTGGCCGATGACGGCGACGTCGACGCGGCCCTCGCGCTCTATGACCGCGTGCTGCGCCGGGAGAAGGACGACGCCCAGGCGCGCATGAACCGCGCCGTGCTGCATCTGCTGCGCGGCAACCTGAAAGACGGCTGGCGCGACTATGCCGCGCGGCTGAAGATCCCGGGCAAGGCGCCGGTGGCCGAGCACGGCCTGCCGCGCTGGGACGGAAGCCCGCTCAAGCAGCGCCGTCTTCTGGTGACGGCCGAACAGGGCGTCGGCGACCAGATCATGTTCGCGAGCATGATCGGCGAACTGGGCCGGGTGATCCTGGAATGCGAGAAGCGTCTCGTCTCCCTGTTCGCGCGTTCGTTCCCGGACGCGACGGTGCGGCCCTGGGACGCCGAGACGAAGGGCGGCGTCACCACGACGCGCTATGGCTGGCTGAAGACCATCGGCGGCGCCAATTGCGCGATCGAGATGGGAACGCTGCCGCGCTTCCTGCGTCCCACGCTCGACCGGTTTCCCAAGCCGCATGCCTATCTCGTGCCTGACGCGGACGAAGTCACGCGCTGGCGAAACGTTTTCTCCGGCCCCGCCATCGGCATCTGCTGGCGCAGCGGCAAGACCGGCGGCCATCGCGCGCTGCAATATGCCCCGCTTGCCGCGTGGGCCGCGTTCCTGCGCGAATGGCACGGCACGGTGGTCTCGGCCCAATACGACGCGACGGCGGAAGAGATCGCGGAGCTCGAGCACCTCAGCGGACGCGCCATCGTCGTGCCGCAGGGCATCGACCAGAAGAACGAGCTCGACCGCGCCTGCGCGATGCTGAGCGCGCTCGATGCCGTCGTCAGCGCGCCGACGGCGGTGTCGTGGCTTTCCGCCGCGGCCGGCGTCGCGACTTACAAGGTCCTCTACGACACGAGCTGGACGAGCTTCGGCGAGCGCCATGAGCCGCTCGCGCCCGCCTGCACCTGTGTCATGCCCGAGACGCGCGGCGACTGGTCGTCGTGCTTCGCGCAGACGCTTACGATGCTGCCTTCGCGCGGCTGAGCCCGCGCCTGGCGGCGAGCGTGGCCGCGAGGTCGGCTGCGATGCGCGCGGCGCCGTTGCCGTCGATTGTCATGCGGCCGGCCTGATGCATCTCGCGGCGGCGCTGCGCGTCGCCCAGGAGCGCGAGCACCGATTTGGCGATGCGCTCGTCCGCCGCCTGCTCCGCAAGCCCGAGCGAGATCCCCATGCCGGCATATTCGAACGCCGACGCCGACAACGCGTGGTCTTCCGTCAGACAAAGATAGAGCGCCGGCACGCCGTAGGAGGCGAGCTCGTAGGCGGTGACGCCGAAGGCTGCGAGCGCGAGATCGGCGCAGGCATATTCCGTCGCCAGGTCGTCGGCGCCCTCGATGGTCTCGAAATTGGATTTGAGCTTGACGATCGCCGCGGCGATCTTCTCGCGGTCCTTCATGCCCGGCCCGATGACGAAGCGCGCGCGGAAGACGGGATCCAGGCGCGTGAGCGCGCGCGCGATGCGCAGCGTCAACTCGTGCGGATCGCTGCCGCCCATCGCGACCAGGAGCGTGGGCCTGGGCGACATCGGCTTGGGGCGCGGCGGCGTCTGCGAAAGGCCCAGAAGCGACCATTCCCAGCCGATGCGGGCCAGGCAATGCGAGCCGCTCCAATCCAGCGCTTCCGCTTGCGGGACGGGTGGGTAATAGGCGATGTCGGCCGCGAGCCGCCGTTCCGACGCATCGTCGACGACGGCGACCATGTCCGCATCGAGGCTCGCGACCTCTTCGCGCGACGGGCCCTCGCGACAATCGAGCACGAGCATGTCGGGACTGCGCGCATTCATCGCGCGGCGCAGCGCGGCGATATCGGGGCCGACCGCTTCCGCCTCGAAGCCGGCGCGGCGGATCGGCACCAGCGCGTCGTCGCTGCCGTTGACGGCGAACGCGACGCCCATGCCCTCGCGGTCGCGCAGCGCGCGCGCCAGCGCCACCATGCGCTTGACGTGGCCGTAGCCGAACGAGCCTCCGCCGTCGCAGCGGATGAGCGCAAGACCACCCGCGCGGCCCAGCTGCTTCTGCTTCACATGCGCGTTGGTGCGCAAAGCCGGCTCGCGTTCGAGCAGCAGCAGAAGATCGCCGAGCGAGGCCTCTCCGGCTTTGGCGTCGAGCCTGGCATGCACCGCCTCGACGAAGGCGAGGTCGTCCGGCGTGTCGATGGTGAGCCTTCCCGCCTCGCGCGCCAGCGGCGGAAACGGCTTGGCGCGCGCGATGGGCACGAAATCGGGGTGGAGCTTGAAATAGCCGGTGACGTGCTCGCGCGCGACCGCATCGCCATGCGCGTCCATCATCAGCTTGTCGAGCGCGCGGCGGGTGAACGGATCGACGCCCTCATGCGCGGTGACCGCGCCTTCCTCCAGCAGCACGTAGTCGCCACCCTGCTCGATCATCGAAGCGACGAGATGATCGATGAACGGCGCGTCGATGAACGGCGCATCGGATGAGACGCGCACGATGATGTCGGCGTCGAGCACCTCCGCAGCGCGCGCGAAGCGGGCCAGCACGTCGTCTTCCGGCCCGCGCACGACGGTGACGCCGTGGAGCTGTCCGAACTCGACGATGGCGTCGTCGCGCGGATGGGTGGTGGTGGCGACGGCCACTTCCTCGATCAGGTGCGAGGCTTTCAGGCGATGGACGATATGCCAGAGCAGCGGCTGGCCGGCGACGGGCTTGAGCACCTTGCCGGGCAGGCGCGTCGAGCCCATGCGGGCCTGGATGACCGCGACGATGCGAAGATGCTCGCGCGTGCTCATGCAGCCGGTACCCATTGGGCGCGGATATGACGAAGCGGGCGCATGCCGTCGAGCGGATCGGCGCGCCAGTCGCGGTCGGCAAGCTCGGACGGCTGCGGACCCTTGAAGCCTTCGCCGTCGGCGACAAGGCTTTCGCGGATGCGCGCGATGACAGGCTGGATCTCGTCCGGCAGCCAGCAATGGCCGGAAGCGTATTCCGCGCCCTGGCCGTCGAGGTCGAGATGGAACTCCACCACGCTCGCACCCCAGCGATGCACCGCGCGCTCGATGACCGCGGGCCTTCGCGTGTGGTCGGACCACCCGGCCGGACAGCCGGTGGCCACGCGCAGCGCCTCGATGGCGGCGAGGTTCGCCTCGGCGGCGGGCGTGGGATAGGCGGAGACGCAATGCAGCAGCGTGACGTCCTTCGCGCCGGCGTCGCGCAGGGTTTTCGCGGCCGCGACGATCTCGGGCATCGTCGCCATGCCGGTCGACAGCACGATGGGCTTGCCCGTCCGCGCGCAGGCCTTGAGCAGATCCGCCACCAGAAGCTCGTAGGACGCGATCTTGTAGAAGGCCACGAAAGGCCTGAGTTCCTCGACCGCTTCCAGGTAGAAGGGCGTGCAGGAGAACTGTATTCGCCGCTTCAAACAGTGTTCGGCGAGGGGGGCCAGATGCTCGCGCGGCAGCTCCCATTGCCGCCTTGCGCGGTGCTTTTCGCTTTGCGCCAGGATCTCGGGCGCGAACATCCGGTCGATCTTGAAGAGCTGGAACTTGACCGCGTCGCAGCCGGCATCCGCCGCCGCGTCGACGAAGGCGAGCGCGCGGGCGAGATCGCGCCCGTGATTGCTGGACGCTTCGGCGATGAACAAGGGACCGCGCCGCATGATTCGAACCTCGTCTTTAACCGTTTCTAAAACCTGTTTGGCTAAAAGAGGGTTAACGAGGGGTACCATGGGCGCGGACACAGCTGCGTTTTTCATCGTCTCCAGCGGCCGTTCGGGAACGGCGATGCTGCACAAGGTGCTGTCGGGGGCAGGCCATGTGGAGATGCATCACGAGTACATGGTGAACATCGTTCAGCCCTTGGCCGTGCGCCGTTATCTGGGGCTGGCAGACGACGCGCAGGCGCGGCAAATCCTGGACGCCACCTATGCGAGCGCGATCCGCTGCAGCGAGGCGCCGCACTGGGGCGATTCCTCAAACAAGCTCTCCTGGCTGATCCCCGATCTGGCGGCGCTGCTGCCGCAGGCGCGTTTCGTCCATCTGGTGCGCGACGGGCGCAAGGTCGCCGGCTCTTATTTCAACAAGCTCGGCGACGAGTGCTACGACGACCGCTCGACACAGGTGCTGCGCGCCCATGTCGAGCAGGGCGCGCCCGCGCCCCCGCCCGAGAAGAAGTACTGGTGGCCGCTGCCCCGGCCCGACGATCCCGTGCGCGAGGCGTTCCAGCGCTTCGACCAGTTCGGCCGCATCGCCTGGCACTGGGCGGAGGTGAACCGCGTCATCATGGACGCGCTGGCGAAGCTTCCGGACGAAAGGCACATGTTCGTGCGGCTGGAGGACATGCTGGTGTCGCCGGCATTGACGCGCTCGCTGTTCGAGTTCCTGGGCCTTTCCTGGCGCGACGAGCATTTCCGCGTCTTCGCGCGGCCGCACAACGTCAACCGGCCGCAGGATCGCCCGCTCGGCGACACGCAACGGGTCACTTTCGAGCGCATCGCGCAGCCGATGATGGACCTGCTCGGCTATGCCGAACGCGACGAATATGTCGTCAACTATTAGCAAGACAGCCCCACCCGTCATGGCCGCCCTTGGTCGGTAGCGACAGCGTACCGACGCCATCCATACTCACCGGTTTCGCAGTGAGTTTATGAATGGCCGGGACAAGCCCCGGCCATGACGATTTGGGGGAAAGATCAACGGCGGTTGCGGGCTCGCGTAGTGAATTATTAACGCTGAGCGGCGGAAGATGGTTACCGGCTCCTTTGCGGGAAACCGTCATGTCAGAACTTTGCGAACTGTGCAGCACCGACAGCCTCAAGCCCGTCTACAAGCCCGAAGGCTCGACGCGGAACCTGAATGTGCATCTGTGCGCGCATTGCGGATTGGTGCAGAGCCTGCCGCGCATCGACCGCGCGCCTCGGGCATCGGCCGCCGTCTCCAGCGGCGCCAATTGGGGCAATGTGCGCTACGGCAAGGGCTTCCGCACCAAAGCCGCGCTCGACGCGCTCGCGCGCCATGCCGATCTGTCGAAGGAGTTCGCAGCTCTCGACGTCGGCTCCAACCGCGGCAGCTTCGCCAAAGCGTTCCTCGCCACAGCACCCAACGCACAGCTCGTAGCACTCGAGCCCGACGAACGCGTCGTCCAGTCCTGCGCGGACCTTCCGCGCACCGAGCTGATCGCATCGCGCATCGAGGACGCTGCGCTGGAAACCGGCCGTTTCGACATCGTCCATTCCTGCCACACGATCGAGCATCTCGCCCATCCCGCGCGCGTGCTCGCCGATCACGCCCGCGTGCTGAAGGATGGCGGATTGCTCGTCCTGGACGCACCCAACATCGCGTTCCTCGGCAATGACGACATCGTCGAAGAATGGTTCATCGACAAGCATCTCTATCATTTCTCGCAAGGTACGCTGGCGCGCATGATCGAGGAGGCGGGCTTCGAGATCGTCGAGCAGCCCGACGCGCGCGACCGCTCGAACCTGCTCTTCGTCGCGCGCAAGAAAGCCTTTGCCGCGCCGCTAGCGGTGACCGGCGGCGCAGAGGCCGACGCGGCCGAAAAGCTGATCGCGCACTACATCGCGACGCGGGCGCGCAACCTGATGGCGCTGACCGCGGTCGCCGCCGAGATCGCGCGCCTTGCGCCGCAGGGCGTTGCGCTGTGGGGCGCGGGACGGCTGTTCGACAGCCTGGTCGTGCATGGCAATTTCGATCCGCGCGCGCTTTCGCTCCTCATCGACACGCATCTGAAGCCGCTGGTCGGCGAGCGCCACGGCTGCGCGCTTGCGAGCCCCGACGCGCTGGCCGAAAGCGACGCCGGCGTCGTCATCGTGATGTCGCGCGATTTCGCGCGCGAGATCGAGGCTGAGGCCAAGACGCTCGCGCCGCATGCCGAGATCCTCTTCTACAGCGACCTTCTCACCCGCGCGCACACGCGCCTAGCCGCATAAGGACCAAGCATGGCCTTCGCACCGAAAGCCGTCATCACCAGCAGGCGCGAGGCAGCACCTCCGCCCGCGCGCGATCTGGAGCAGGAGATCGCGCTCGCCGCGCGCTTCGTGCGCCAGCACGTGATCGCGTCGATCTATCATGCGGGCTCGGGCCATCCGGGTGGCTCGCTGTCCTGTGCCGACATCCTGGCGACATTGTTCGGCGCCGAGCTCAACACCTGGCCCGGATCGCCGCACGATCCCATGCGCGACCGCTTTGTGCTGTCCAAGGGACACGCGGCGCCTGCGCTCTATGCCGTCGGCGCCCATCACGGCTACTGCGACAAGCTGGCCTCGCTCAAGCTGCGCAAGTTCGGAAGCCCTTTCCAGGGCCATCCCCATATCGGCGACCTGCCCTGGGTGGAGACGAGCACCGGCTCGCTCGGCCAGGGATTCTCCGTCGCGCTCGGCATGGCGATGGGGCTCAAGCTCCAGAACAGCTCCGCGCGCGTCTATGCGCTCTTGGGCGACGGCGAGTTGCAGGAGGGCGAGGTATGGGAAGGCGCGATGTGCGCGGCGCATCACAAGCTCGACAATTTCTGCGCCATCATCGACTACAACAAGCTGCAGAGCGACGCGCGCAACGACGAGATCATGCGGCTGGAGCCTTTGGCCGCGAAATGGCGCGCCTTCGACTGGGCGGTCGCCGAGATCGACGGCCACGACGTGTCCGCGCTGCTCAAGACCTTCCGCCGCGCCGGCGCCACGCATGACCGCCCGAGCGTCATCATCGCCCACACCGTCAAGGGCAAGGGCGTGCCGTACATGGAGAACATGCCCGCCTGGCACGGCAGCGTGAAGCTCACCCGCGAGCAGGCCGATGACGCGCTCACCGCGCTGGGTGCCACGCATAAAGAGATCAGGGAGTATCTCGATGGCGTCTGAAGCCCCCGCGCTCATCGGCTCCAGCGGCGACTCGCTGCGCGAAGCGTTCGGCAAGGCGTTGTCGGGCCTCGCGGACGAATTCCCCAAGCTCGTGGTGCTCGACGCCGACATCGCCGGCGGCACCGGCGTGCATCATTTCCGCAAAAGCCATCCCGAGCGCTTCCTGCAATTCGGCATCGCCGAGCAGAACATGATGGCGGCGGCGGGCGGCCTCGCTGCGGTCGGACTTCTTCCCGTGGTCACGACGTTCGCGGTGTTCTGCCTGCGCGCGGTCGAGCAGGCGCGGCTGTCGCTCGCTTATTGCAAGCGCAATGCGAAGATCGTCGCCAGCCATCCGGGTCTCGACGTCGGCCCCGACGGCGGCTCGGCGCAGGCGCTGGAGGACATCGCCGCGTTCCGCGCGATCCCGGGCATGACCGTGATCTCGCCCGCCGATCCGATCGAGACCGCACTCGCGACCCGCGCCATCCTGGAATTCGACGGCCCCGTCTACATGCGCACCGGCCGCAGCCCCGCCAGGCGCGTCTTCGGCGACGACCACACCTTCGAGATCGGCAAAGGCCGGATCGTGCGCGGCGGCAATGACGTCACCATCGTCGCCTGCGGCGTCGAGGTCGCGCGCGCCGTCGAGGCGGCGCAGGTCCTGGCCGAGGACGGCATCCACGCCCGCGTCGTCAACATGGCGACGATCAAGCCCATCGACGCGGTGCTTCTGGAGCGCTGCGCGAAGGAGACCGGCGCCATCGTCACCGCGGAGGACCACAACATCCTCGGCGGGCTGGGCGGCGCGGTCGCGGAATCGCTCGCGCTCACCTATCCCTGCCCCATCGAGTTCGTCGGCGTGAAGGACGTGTTCGGCGCCTCGGGCGAGCCGGAAGAGCTGGCCGTGATGTTCGGGCTGGGCTCCAAGAGCATCGCCGAGGCCGCCAGGCGCGCCATCGCGCGCAAGGGGAGAATGTGATGCAGCGCTTCTCGCTCGCGGGCAGACACGCGGTCGTCACCGGCGGCAGCCGCGGCATCGGACGCGCCATCGCGCTGGGTCTGGCGCAAGCCGGCGCCGACGTAGCGCTGACCTATCGCGAGAAACGCGCCGAGGCGGATGCCGTGGTGCACGAGATCGAGGGCCTCGGCCGCCGCGCCATGGCACTGCAGATGGACGTGACCGACCGGGCCAGCGTCTCGGCGGCGGCGAAGGATGCACGCGCGCTGGGCCCCATCTCGATCCTTGTCAACAATGCGGGCATCAACAAGCCGACCGATTTCGACCAGGTGACGGACGCCGATTGGGATTCCATCCTGGCCACCAATCTCAAAGGCCCGTTCCTCTGCGCGCAGGTTTTCCTGCCTCTGCTTCGCGAGGCGGGCGGCGGCAGCATCGTGCATATCGGATCGGTCAGCGGCCAATATGGCGGCCCGCGCACGGCGCACTACGCAGCATCGAAGGCCGGACTGATCTCGCTGGCGCAGGTCACAGCCCGCTTCGGCGCCCAATACGGCGTGCGCTCGAACACGGTCGCGGCCGGCATCATCGCCTCGGACATGGGACAGGCCGGCCTTGCCGCCGCCAGCGTGCAGAAGGCGGCGGAGAACATCCTGCTCAAGCGTCTGGGCAGCACACAAGAAGTCGCCGACGCCGTGGTTTTCTTAAGCAGCGATGCGTCCTCCTACATCACCGCGCAGACGCTCAACGTCAATGGCGGCCTCTATTTCTGATGACCAAGACGCTTCTCATCATCTCGGGCGGGATCGAAGCGGCGGACGCGGCAAAGCGCGCCAAGGAGATGGGGCTCTACGTCGTCGTCTCCGACCGCGACCCGGAGGCGCCGGGTTTCGCGTTCGCCGATTCCTGTCTGATCGCCGACGTCTATGGCGCGCATGAAACCGCCTCCGCCGCCGAGCGCTACAACCGCAAGATCCGCAAGATCGACGGCGTCATCTGCGTCGCCGCCGACGCGCCTGTGACCACCGCGACGGTGGCGGAGCGCTTGAGGCTTCCCGGCATCTCGGTGGCGACCGCCGAGCTCGCCTGCGACAAGCTTGCGATGAAGCGCCGCTTCGCGGCATCGGGCGTGCCGGTGCCGTGGTTCGCGGAAGTGAACACGGTTCAGGAGCTGCAGCGCGTCGCGATCGAGCGCGGCCGCAATCTCGTCATCAAGCCGGTCGACAGCCGCGGCTCGCGCGGCGTGCAGCGCATCGCCCAGGTCGAGGACCTGACCAAGGCCTTCATGCTGGCGCGCAGCCATTCGCCGAGCGAGCGGGTGATGGTCGAGGAATATCTGGACGGGCCGCAGGTCTCCACCGAATCGGTGGTGATCGAGGGGCGTTGCTTCACGCCGGGCTTCTCGGACCGCAATTACGAATATCTCGACACCTATGCGCCGTTCTTCATCGAGAACGGCGGCGATCTGCCGAGCCACCTGCCGCCCGAAACGCAAAACGCGGTCAAGGACGTGGTAGCGCGCGCGGCCGCCGCTCTGGGCGTCACCACGGGCACGGTCAAGGGCGACATCGTCGTCCATGACGGCAAGCCCTATGTGATCGAGCTGGCCGCGCGGCTCTCCGGCGGCTTCTTCTGCACGCGCGAGATCCCGCTCAACACCGGCGTGGATTTCATCGGCTGCGCGATCCGCATCGCGCTGGGTGAAACGGTGTCGCCGCAGGAACTGGAGCCGCGCGCGATGACGTCCGTGGTGCAGCGCTATGCTTTCCCCAAGCCCGGCCGCGTCGTCTCGGTCACGGGTGCGGAAGAGGCGCGCGGCGTCGCCGGCATCGCCGAGATCGTCGTCACCGCCAAGCCGGGCGACGTCATCCTTCCGGCGGGCGACAAGCGGCCCTCGGCGGCGATGGTGCTGGCCACCGGAGCAACCCGCGAGAACGCCCTTGCCAGCGCCAACGACGCGCTCTCGCGCCTGAAGATCGCCACGCAATGAACGCGCCGTTTCTCAGCCGCGATACGCACGCCGCGACCGCGAGTTTGAGCCTGTTCTCGCTGTTCCATCTCAACCTCGCCTTCTCCTCCATCGAGGAAGAGCAGCGCGGCGAGGTGATCGCGCGCTGCTATTGGCCGCTGCTGCGTCTGGCCGAGAGGCACGGCCCCGTCGGCATCGAAGCCTCCGGCTTCACGCTCGAGGAGATCGCCGCGCGCGATCCGTCCTGGATCGCCGAGGCCCGCGCCCTCATCGCGGCGGGAAAGGTCGAGCTGATCGGCTCGGGCTACGCGCAGGTCATCGCGCCGCTGGTGCCGGCGCGCGTGACGGAAGAGAACCTTCGCATCGGCAATGAATGCTACGAGCGGCTCTTGGGCGTTCGTCCGCATCTCGCGCTGGTCAACGAGCAGGCCTATTCCGGCGGTTTTGTCGGCCTCTATCTCGACGCAGGCTATCGCGCGCTCTTGATGGATTGGGACAATCCGTCGGCGCATCATCCCGAATGGCCGCGCGAGGCGCGCTATCGCGCCGAACGCGCGCTGGGCTCCGACGGCCGCACGATTTCGCTTCTGTGGACCAACACGGTCGCGTTCCAGAAGCTGCAGCGCCTCGCCCATGGCGACATCGAGCTCGACGCCTATCTCGCCTATCTGCGCGGCCGGCGCGGGGCCGCACCACGCGCGCTCTGCTTCTATGCCGGCGACGGCGAGATCTTCGATTTCCGCCCCGGCCGCTATCGCACCGAGGAGAAGCTCTCCGGCGAAAGCGAATGGTTGAAGCTGGAGCAGGCCTATGCCGCGATCGCGCACGAGCCGGGCTTCGATCTCGTGGCGCCGTCCGCGGCGCTGGCCTCGCCCAAGCGCCAGCCCTTGCGGCTGGAAAGTGCGGCCTGCCCGATCCCGGTGAAGAAGCAGCGCAAGTACAACCTGTCGCGCTGGGCCGTGACCGGACGCGACGACGTGGCGGTCAACGCCGCCTGCCAGCGCATCCATGACGGCATGATCGAGGCGCCGGACGCGGATTGGAAAGAGCTCTGCGCTCTGTGGTCCAGCGATTTCCGTACCCATATCACCGAGAAGCGATGGAGCGCGTTCCGCGCACGGCTCGAAGCCGCCGAGCAACGCTGGTCGAAAGCGCCGCCGCGCGTCATCGTCCCGAAAAGCGAACCGGTCGCGGCGCGTCATGTCGATATCCGTACGCCGAGTCTCGTCGCGCGCCTCGACCGGCGGCGCGGGCTGGCGCTGTCGGAGCTCGCATTCGCAGGGCACAAGCTGCCCGCGCTGGGCCACCTGCCGCACGGGCATTTCGACGACATCCATGTGCAGGCCGATTGGTACACCGGCGACTGCGTCTTCGAAGGACCGGGCGAGCACAAGATCACCGACCTGGAGAACTGCGAGGCGCGCGTCTGGACGCAAGACGGCGACACATACGCGTTCGCCCGCATCGAGACGCCCAAGGGCCCGATCGAGAAGACGATGCGGTTCCTGGGCCAAGAGCCGCGCGTCGAGTTCGACGTGACCTTCCATTGGGCCGATTGGGGACGCGGCAGCCTGAGACTCGGCCACTTCACGCTGCTGCCCGACGCCTTCGATTGGTCGAAGCTTTCCTTAACGACCCACAATGGCGGTAAGACATCGGAAACCTTCGCGCTCGCCGGTCACGACGTCGATCACGGCGCGCCGGTGTCGTTCCTGGTCTCGGCATCGCATGGGCTCGGCCTGACCGAGGGCTGGGCCGAGCTCGGCGACGCCAAGACCCGCCTGCGCATCGAAATCGACCGCGCCACGGCGCCGCTTCTGGGCCTTCTCACTCACCGGCGGATCGGCGGCAGCCTGTTCTGCCAGTTCGTGCTCTCCGCCCTCGAGCTCGACGACACGCGCAAGCCCAGCGCTTACCGCGACGGGGCGCGCCGCTTCCGCTTCAGCGTAAATAGAGCGTTGCCGTAAGCGCTTTTTAACCGTGTTCTGCAACCATCCTGTCGAACAGACGGATGAGTTCCAGATGAGCCCTCGCGCCAAGAAGATCTATCTCGCGGTTTCGGACGACGATCGCGTCGCGGCCCCGCCGCCGCCCGTCCGCGGCTTGCGCGACTTCACCCAGCCCTGGCTGGACCTGAACGACAAATCCGTCCTCGTCACCGGCGGCACGGGCTCGTTCGGCAAGCATTTCGTCAAGACCGTGATCGAAAACTACAAGCCCAGGCGCTTGGTCATCTATTCGCGCGACGAGCTCAAGCAATACGAGATGCAGCAGCTCTTCCCGATGGATCAGCATCCCTTCATGCGCTATTTCATCGGCGACGTGCGCGACCGCGACCGTCTCGACATGGCGCTCAACAACATCGATTACGTCATCCACGCCGCGGCGCTCAAGCAGGTGCCGACCGCCGAGTACAATCCCTTCGAGTGCATCCGCACCAACGTCTTCGGGGCGGAGAACCTGGTCTATGCGGCGCTGCGCCGCAACGTGCGCAAGGTGATCGCGCTCTCCACCGACAAGGCGGCCAATCCGGTCAATCTCTACGGCGCCTCCAAGCTCGCCTCGGACAAGATCTTCGTGGCGGCCAACAACCTCGCCGGCGCCGACGGCACGCGCTTCTCGGTCGTGCGCTACGGCAACGTCTTCGGCTCGCGCGGCAGCGTCGTGCCGTTCTTCAGGAAGCTCGCCGCCGAGGGCGCGGCCGACATCCCGATCACCGATCCGCGCATGACGCGCTTCTGGATCACGCTGACGCAGGGCGTGAACTTCGTGCTGTCGAGCATGGAACTGTCGCGCGGCGGCGAGATCTTCGTGCCGAAGATCCCGTCGACCACCCTGACCGACCTCGCCAGGTCCATCTGCCCCACCCTCGGCCAGAAGGTCGTGGGCATCCGTCCGGGAGAGAAGTTGCACGAGACCATGATCCCGGCCGACGATTCGCGCTGGACGGTGGAGCTCGACGACCGCTACGTGATCCTGGCGAGCTTCGCGGCCGCGGCGCGCGAGGCCTATCTCAACCGCGGCGCCAGGCCGGTGGCGGAAGGCTTCGCCTATTCGAGCGACTGCAATCCCGAGCAGCTCGACGCGCGCGGCCTGCAGATGCTGCTCGCCCAGGCCTTCGCATGAGCGCGCCGGCACTGAAAGCGCGCGTCGCGGCGCCGTCCTTCCTTCCCTACAGCCGCCAGGTCATCGAGGAGGACGACATCGCCGCCGTCACCGAAGTGCTGCGCGGCGAGTATCTCACCACCGGACCCATGGTCGCGCGCTTCGAGGCGGCGCTGGCAAGCCACACCGGCGCCCGGCACGCCGTGGTCTGCGCCAACGGAACGGCGGCGCTGCACATGGCGGCGCGCGCGCTCGGGCTCGGGCCGGGCACGAAGATCGTCGTCCCCTCAATCACCTTCCTGGCCACCGCCAGCGCGCCGCACATGAACGGCGCCGAGATCGTCTTCGCCGACACCGACCCGAACACCGGCCTGATGACGCCGGAGACGCTGTCCATCGCCATCGCGCGCGCGGGCAAGGCGGATGCGGTTTTCAACGTGCATCTGAACGGGCAATGCGGCGCGCTCGAGGAGATCGCCGCCATCGCGCGCATCAACAAGATGAAGATCGTCGACGACGCCTGCCATACGCTGGGCGCGACCTATGTCGGCAGCAATGCGGGCGCCTGCCGCATCGGCGCCAACGCGCACAGCGATCTCAGCGTCTTCTCGTTCCATCCGGTCAAGGCGATCGCGATGGGCGAAGGCGGCGCGGTCACGACGAACGATCCCGACATGGCCAGGCGCCTGGTGCTCGCCCGCAACCACGGCATGACGCGCGAGCCACAGGACTTCACCAACCTCGCCGATGCCTTCGACGGCGAGGCCCGCGCGAACCCGTGGTATTACGAGCTCGTCGAGCCCGAGTTCAACTGGCGCGCCAACGACATCCAATGCGCGCTGGGCGTTTCGCAGCTCGCCAAGCTGGACAGGTTCCTGGCGCGCCGCCGCGCGGTGGTCGCGGCCTATGACGCGCTGCTCGCGCCCTATGCGCCGGTCGTCAAGCCCTTAGGCCGGACGCGCAGCTGCCTTCCGGCCTGGCATCTCTATGTCGCGCGCATCGACTTCAAGCAGGCCGGCATCGCGCGCGCGGCCCTGATGCGCGCGCTCCAGGGTGAGGGCATCGGCACGCAGGTGCATTATTTCCCGGTGCATCGCCAGCCTTACTACGCAAAGCGCTTCCCCGCGACGCTTCCCGGCGCCGACCTCTACTATTCCCGCGCGCTCAGCCTGCCCTTGTCGGCGGCGATGGACGAAGACGACGCCGAGCGCGTCGTCGATGCGCTGGTGCGGGTGTTGAAGCTTTAGCCACAGCCATAGTGTCATGGCCCGCGAATGCGGGCCACCCAGCTAGGTTCTGCACCATCTAAGAAGGATTCACGCGGAGACGCGAGGGTTCTTTTCTTCTCCGCGACGCCGCGCTTGCGCGTGCAAAACTTCGAAGAGCGCTGCCGTATTCACCTGGGTGGCCCGCAGTCGCGGGCCATGACAATTTTGTTGATGGCAAAAAAGCGCAACGGGCGAGGTTGCCCTCGCCCGCCACGTTTTAGTCCCAACCACTTTAGTCCCTGACGCCCTGGGGCGCCGCCGGTGTTCCGGCTCGCGCCCTCCGTCAAGCGGCGGCGGGATCTCTTTCGAGACCCCGCCATAACGCTTAATGGAAGAGCGAGAGGATGGTCTGCGGCGCCTGGTTGGCGATCGACAGAGCCTGCACGCCGAGCTGCTGCTTGACCTGCAAGGACTGCAACTGGGCGCTCTCGTCGGCCATGTTGGCGTCGACCAGGTTGCCGATACCGCTGGTGAGCGCATCGGACAGCTTCTGGGCGAAGTCGATCTGGATCGAGAACTTCTTCGAACCGGACGACAGCTGCGCCAGGGCGGAGTCGACGTTGGTCAGCGAGGTCTGCAGCGCGGTCACCATCGTCGAGGCCATGGCTTGCGTCGAGATCGACGCCCCGGTCGAGACTGTGACGATCGAGCCGGACAGGCTCATGTTCTCGGCGGCAACCGTGATGCGGCGCGAACCGTCGGTCGAGGCCAGCGCCGTCACCTGGGTCGTCGAACCGTCGACCAGGTTGTAGCCGTTGAACACCGCGTTGCTGACGATGGTCGAGATCTGGTCGCGAAGGGCGACGAAATCCTGGTTCATCGCAGCCCGGCTCGCCGTGTCGAGCGAAGTGTCGGAAGCCGCAAGCGCCTTCGTCTTCATCTCGATGAGCAGGTCGGAGATCGACTGGCCCGCCGACATGGCGACGTCGACCGTGGACATGCCGCGATTGAGGCTGTCCTGCACCGCCGAATAACCGGCAACGTCGCCGCGCATGTTCTGCGCGATGGCGTAGACGGCGCCGTCGTCTTTCGCGGACGAAACCTTCTCGCCGCTGTTGATGGCGCTCTGTGTCTGCGACAGCTGCGCCTGGGTCTGGTTGAGGTACTGCAGCGCGACCATGGCGCCGGTATTGGTGTTGACGCTAAGCATTCTTGCCTCCGTTGTGACGAGCGTTTTGCTCTTGGAGCGTTTTGCTCCGTGTCCAACGTTAGGCAATGCCCGTGCCGCGCGGGTTTTACCGATTCCTAACTCTCGATTTTCAGGGGCTGCGGAAAATTCGGCCAGTGCAATTTTTCCGCGCGGCCAAAAGAGGCGGCAGAATTTACCCAACAGCCGGCAAATTTTGCCGCACGATCGGCAGGATTTGCCTTGTATTTGAAATAAAAACGGCGCCGCTGTTCACGGCGCCGCTTCCTCGCGCGATGTGTCCTGCGCCTTACCCCTTGAAAAGGGAGAGCAGGTATTGCGGCGACTGGTTGGCGATGGAGAGCGCCTGGACGCCGAGCTGCTGCTTGACCTGCAGGGACTGCAGCAGCGCGCTTTCCTTGGCCATGTCGGCATCGACGAGGTTGCCCACGCCGGTGGTCAGCGTATCGGAGAGCTTCGACGCGAAGCCCAGCTGGATCGAGAACTTCTTCGAGCCGGCCGAGAGCTGCGCAAGCGCGGAGTCGACGTTCTCGAGCGATTGCTGGATGACCGAGATCATCGTCGAGGCGCCGCCCTGGGTCGAGATCGAGGCGCCGGTCGAGATCGTCACGATCGAGCCGGACAGGCTCATGTTCTGCGCCGCCGCGGTGATGCGCCGCGAGCCGTCCGAGGAGGCGAGCGCGGTGATCGTCTGCGTCGAGCCGTCGACGAGGTTGTAGTTGTTGAACACCGCGTTCTTCACGATGGTCGTGATCTGGTCGCGCAGCGCGATGAAGTCCTGGTTCATCGCGGCGCGGCTGGCGGTGTCGAGCGAGGTGTCGGAGGCCGACAGCGCCTTGGTCTTCATCTCGACCAGAAGGTCCGAGATCGACTGGCCGGCCGACATGGCGACGTCGATCGCCGACATGCCGCGGTTCAAGCTGTCGGTCACCGAGGTATAGCCCGCGATGTCGCCGCGCATGTTCTGGGCGATGGCGTAGACCGCGCCGTCGTCCTTCGCCGAGGAGACCTTGAGGCCGGTGTCGACGGCGTTCTGGGTCTGCGACAGCTGCGCCTGCGTATCGTTCAAATATTGCAGCGCGACCATCGCGCCGGTGTTGGTGTTCACGCTCAGCATCGAATTCTCCGTTTCCCGTTTCTCGGGCTCCGGGAGCGCCATCGCAACCGCCGTGCCAGCGCGGAAGAATTCCTTGATGACGTTTGACGTTGATTTTGTTGGGTTTTTCGACGCTTACGATTCGCTAACCATGGGCAGAACTTGCCGCGCGGCAGAGAAATCATCAGCACAATTGTCATGGCCCGGTCCATAGCGACAGCGTATGGACGCAGGCCATCCAGTTGGGTTCTGCAAGTTCTCGCAAAAGATTCACGCGGAGACGCGGAGCCGCGGAGGCTTTTTCTTCTCCGCGACTCCGCGTCTCCGCGTGCAATTCTTTTTGGGATCGAGCAGGCGTCACCTGGTTGGCCCGCAGTCGCGGGCCATGACACCTGTAGTTTACGCCGCGCCCTGCAAACCCTGCATGATGGTGCGGTTGACCTGGATCAGCGGGTCCAGCGAGGCGCCGTCGCGCGTCACCGAGCGGGAATACTTCGCGATCCACAGGGACAGCGAGACGATCTTGGCGCGGACGTCCTGCGGCAGCTGGTTGCGCTCGTCCATGCAGTCGGCGGCGAGCGTGCGCCACAGCTTCTTGTTCCAGTCGACGGCCTCGACCAGCGGCGAGCCCGACTGCCTGTTCCTCTGCGCGTCGATCAGCGCGCCCGTCACCTGGCCGAACAGCCTGTATTCGGTGGTGCGGGAATCCTCAGTAATGCGCTGCGTGTTCTTGTAGGCCTGCAGGGTCATAGCTCAACCGTTCCTGTTCGAATTCAAAGAGCTTCCGGCACGTCATCAAAGCCTTGTAATACTGGCCGTTGGTGACATCGCGGCTGATCTCGATGCACGAGGCCAGCACACCGCGGGTCTGGATGGCGCCCATGAACTCGGTCATGCGCAGCGCGAATTCGTTGTAGTAGTCCTCGACCGCCTCGGCATCGAGATACATCATCATGATGGGCAGGTAGATGCGCCTGGCGGGCGTGGTCGCCTCGGCCGGCTGCATGATGTCCTTCTCCCGCAGCACGCAGGCCTTGTTCTGCAGCACCAGGCTGGCGCGCTTGTCCCCGTTGGCGAGCACGGCGCCGTTCAGCACGAATTTCTCGCCGGGTTTCAGCGACAGTTTGAGCGGCATGAGGCTCTCCGGTTGGGACTCGGAACGGGGCCAAGCTAAACCGGACGAGGTTAACAAATGCCTTGTATTTCGCGCTTTGGCGTTCACCCGACCTTAAGCTTAAGGAGGTCTTATTGCGGGCCCGATCCTCAAGGATTTCCGCATGGCCGAGCTCGCCCCCAACCTTGGTCTCAATTCGCTCACCGGCATCGACGCCCGCCTCGCCGCGATCGCCAAGCTCGAGGCGCTGAACGACGAATACGAGGCGATCGAGACGCGGCGCAAATCCAACGCTGCGCTTAGGCGCGCGATCAAGGCCTGGCAGAAGGGCGATTTCGTCCGCGCCGGCCAGCTCGCGCTCGAATCGGCCGAGATCGACGACCAGAACCCCAAGGCCTATCACGTGCTCGGCATGGCGCTGTCGCGCATGGGCCATCAGCACAAGGCGCTGGTCACCTATGAGCGCGCCTTCGCGCTCGACCCGCACGACCCCGAGCTGCTGATCAATCTGGGGCTGGCCGCCTGGAACCTCGAGCTCACCTCCGGCGCCGCCAAGATGTTCAGCCTCTATATCGGCGCCTGTCCGGATTCGCCGCTCGGCTACAACAATCTCGGCAGCGTGCAGAGCGACATGGGCGAGGTCGACATCGCGATCGAAACCCTGCGCGCCGCGATCTACCGCATGCCGCACGAGGCTGTCCTGTGGAACGCGCTCGCCACCGTGCTCGCCGAGAACGGCCGCGTCGAGGAGAGCCTGATCTTCTACCAGGAGGCCATCCGCCTGCAGCCGGAATTCGCGCGGCTCTATCACAATTACGGCTACGCGCTGTCGCATCTGGGCCGCCTCGACGAGGGGCTCGAGGCCTATAACGAGTCTCTGGTGCGCGCGACCGATCCGAACGAGCAGATGGAAAGCCGCCATTCGCGCGCCATCTGCCTGATCGGCATGGGCCGCATCGCAGAGGGCTTCGACGAATTCGAGATCCGCAACGACCAGCGCTTCCGCGCCTACGTCCATCACATGATCAAGGCACCGATGTGGAAAGGCGAGGACCTCACGGCCAAGCGCCTGCTCGTCGTCGCCGAGCAGGGCTTGGGCGACGAGTTCATGTTCGCCAACATCCTGCCCGACCTGCAAGCCGCTGTCGGCGAAGGCGGCAAGCTCGAGGTCGCGGTCGATCCGCGCCTGATCCCGCTGTTCCAGCGCTCGTTCCCGAAGGCTGAGATCGGCCGCTACGACGACCGCACGCTCGTCGACCGCGACGGCAACAAATCGCTGCGCTTCGTGCCCTTCAGCATCGACCAGGGCGAGCCCGATTTCTGGACGCCGATGGGCTCGCCGCTGAAGACCTTCCGCCGCGCGATTTCCGACTTCCCGAAGCAGGCCTTCCTCAAGCCCGACGAGGCGCGCGCGGCCGAATTACGCAGCCAGCTCGAAAGCTTCGGGCCGGGCCTCAAGATCGGCATCTGCTGGCGCTCGATGATGCTGGGCGCCAAGCGCGCGAAGTATTACAGCGCGCTCGACGCCTGGGGCCCGATCCTGAAAACCCCCGGCGTCACCTTCGTCAACCTGCAATACGGCGACTGCGCCGAGGAGCTGCGCCGCGCCGCGGAGCTTCATGGCGTCGAGATCCGCGTGGTGGACGGCCTCGATCTCAAACACGACATCGACGGCGCCGCGGCCCTGTCGAGCGTGCTCGACCTCGTCATCTCCGCCCCCACCGCTGCCGCCGCGACCGCGGCGAGCGTCGGCGCGAATGTCTGGTTCCTCACGGCCGGCCGCACCTGGCCCCAGCTCGGCACAGACGAGTACCCGTGGTACCCCAGAACGAAGGTCTTCAGCCCCGAGAAATTCGCCGACTGGGACAGCCTGATCCCGCAAGTGGGCGCCGCCCTGGCGGCGTTTGCCGCGAAGTGAACATAGGGCGCGAAATCTTCTTGCGTTTTTGAATTGCGGTTTTTGTCGTCCGCGCGGACATCCTCATAGGGGGTGTCCGCGAAAATTTGAATTCAACGTCGTATCTTGTGAGACCGTCCGTTCAAAGCGCTTCATCGTGATCGTTGAATTCGCGTTCGCAATGGATTCTTCGAGAGCTGCGCCTCTTCTCCTTTCAAGCGCCGGCATACCCACTTCGCCTTCGAAAGGTGTTTGGTGAGATCGCCAACGCTTTCAAGTGCGCGAAAGCGCATAGCGTTATGCGATGGTGTTTTGATTGAAGGTGCAAAAAAAACACAACTGTCATGGCCCGCGAATGCGGGCCACCCAGGTGACGCTTGCCGTGCTCTTGCAGATGAGTCACGCGGAGGTCACGGAGGATGAGCTCGACTCCGCGAACTCCGCGTCTCCGCGTGAGTCTTTTTGGATCGTACAGAACCCAACTGGGTGGCCCGCATTCGCGGGCCATGACATTTCGGGTACGGTCCCCTACTTCCCGTTCAGGAACGCCCGGACGTCCGCGGCCGACTGGTCCGCGACTTCCTCCATCGGGATGTGGCCGGTCTTGGGGTAGACGATCAGCTTCGCGCCGGGGATCGCCTTCTTCCAGTCATGCGCGATGGCGACGGGGATCAGCGCGTCCTCCTGGCCCCACAGGATCAGCACCGGCATCTTGAGCGCGGTCGTGTGGTCGCGGACATAGGTGTCCGGGTTCTCCTGGAAGCGCGCCAGCGTCGCCGCCCGCGTGCCGTCCATGCGCGCGAAGTCCCAATAGGAATCGGTCATCGCGTCGGTGATGATCTCCTTGTGCACGATGGCCTTGTTCAGGCCCTCGACGACAAGCGCGCGCGGCGTCACGTGAAGCAGGATCCGGTTCACCACCGGCATGCGCGCGAGGCGGAAGGCGAGCGGCGTGCCGCCCGTGGGCTTGAACGGCAAGCCGCCGGCGTCGACCAGGATGAGCCGGGTCACGCGCGCGGCGTTCTCCTCGGCGAACCGCGCCGCGACCCCGCCGCCCATCGAATTGCCCGCGAGCGCGAAGGTCTTGAGCCCGAGCTTGTCAGCGAATTCGCCCACGAACTTGGCCATGCCTTCCTGTGTGTAGTCGCCGTTCGGCACCGCGCCGGTCAGCCCGTGTCCGGGAAGATCGACGCTGACGACGTGGAACCGGTCCGACAGCGCCTTCGACCACGGCTCCCAGGTGAGCAGCGAGGCGTTCGAGCCATGCAGCAGGATCAGCGTGGGCGCGCCTTGAGGCCCCCGCTCACGCCAGTCCGCACGCGTGCCGTCCGCCAGCGTGACGAAATGGGTCAGCGGCGAGGCGTATTTCTTCTCGAGATCCGCGCGCGCGATGTCGGGGACGGAAAAATACCACAGCGCGCCCGCGCCGAGGGCCGCGAGGATCAGAAGGAAGACGAGAAATCTGCGCATGGAAACGGCCCCTTTATTGTCTGCGATCACTATAACCTCGTCCTCTCCAGTGTCATCCCCGCCAAGCATCGACGCTTACGCGTCGATGCTTGGCGGGGATGACACTAGGGAGGGGGAGGTTGAAGACATGCCAGCATCGCATCCTGGTTGGGCTCGGCGGCGACGCGCACGTCCTTGAAACGCAACGGGGCAAGCGCATCCGCGGCGGCCTTGCTGATGCAGACCGCGATCACGCCGCTCACGGAAAGTCCCGCCTGCGACACCAGCAAGCGGAAGATCGCGGCGCTGCGCGCGGAATAGAAGAGCGCGGCGTCGAGATCGGGCGGAAGCGTCGCAAGCGCATCGATCGCCGCGACCTCGTAGAGCACGGCGTTCTCGACCGCGAAACCCCGGGCCTTGAGCAGCGCCGCCAGGGTGCCGTCGGCCTCGGCGCTCTTCACATGCAGCAGCGCTCCACCCGACGGCGCGGCCCATCCGGCGACGGCTGTGGCGAGCGCGCGCGAATCGCCTTGGGCGTTGCGCACCTTGAGAAAACCCGATGCTTCGGCCTCCTGCGCCGTCTGCGGCCCCACGGCGAAGAGCGGCACGTCACGCCGCGCCGTGCGGCGGGCCAAGGCACGCACGCCGTTGGCGCTGGTGGCGAGCACGGCCTGGAAAGGGTCCAGCGCGATCTCGGCACCGTCATGGAAGCGCACCTTGAGCAGCGGCATCGCGATGCCGTCATGGCCGAGAGCGCCAAGCGCCGCGATGGTGCGCGTCGCGTCTTCCTCGGGCCGCGTGATCAGCACGCGCATGTCAGAGGTCGAGCCAGCGCGCCGCGCGGGCGCGGATGCCCAGGCCCGCCTCGCTCCCCGCGCGCGCGGCATCGCCTGCCGCGGCTTCGATATGGGCGGCGACGCGATCGCTGCCGTCGGGCGCCAGCACCTCGCCGTCGAAGACGACGCGCCCGCCTTCGATGCGCGCCAGCCCCGCCATCGGCGAGCGGCAGGAGCCGCCGAGCGCGTCCTGGAAGGCGCGTTCGCAGGCGAGCGCGGCGGCGGTATCGGCGTCGTTCAACGGCGCGACCGCGTCGCGCGTGCGGCGGTCGCTCTCGCGCGTCTCGATGCCGATGGCGCCTTGCGCGAGCGCGGGCAGGACGTCGAGGAGCTCGGTCGCGCGCTGCGCCAGGCCCAATCGCTTGAGCCCCGCAAGCGCGAGCAGCATCGCGTCCATCTCGCCGTCGTCGAGCTTCTTCAAGCGCGTGTCGACATTGCCGCGCAGCAATCGGCAATCGAGATCGGGCCGCACGCGCAGGCATTGCGCCACCCGGCGCACCGAGCTGGTGCCCAGGCGCGCGCCCTTCGGCAGCGCCGCGAGCGTGGCCGCGGTGTTGGAAACGAAGACGTCGCGCGGATCCTCGCGCTCGAGAACGGCCGCGATGGCGAGGCCCGCGGGCAAGGCGACCGGCACGTCCTTCATCGAATGCACCGCCAGGTCGATGCGGCCGCCCAACAGCGCGTCCTCGAGCTCCTTGACGAACAGGCCCTTGCCGCCGGCGTCGGCGAGCGGACGGTCCTGGATGCGGTCGCCGCTCGTCTTCAGGACCACGATCTCCGTGGGGACGCCCATCAACCCCGCGACCATGTTCGCCTGGACGAGCGCGAGCTTGGAGCCGCGGGTGCCCAGGCGGAGCGGCCCACCTTCATGGGATAATTCGTTTTGCGGCATGGGGCGGTTCGGGTAAGGCAACGCGCGTATCTAGCACGAGGCGCGGACGGATTGCGCGAGCTGACGGTCCTTGGCATCGAGACGAGCTGCGACGAGACCGCGGCCGCGGTGGTGCGCGGGCGCGCGCCCGGCCCGGGCACGATCCTGTCCAACATCGTCTTCTCCCAGCTCGACGCGCACAGGCCCTATGGCGGCGTGGTGCCGGAGATCGCCGCGCGCGCCCATGTCGAGCGGCTGGACGGGATCGTCGAGGAGGCGCTCGCCGAGGCGGGCACGGCGCTGAAGGACCTCGACGTGATCGCAGCGACGGCGGGGCCGGGGCTGATCGGCGGCGTGATGGTCGGGCTCACCACCGCGAAGGCGCTCGCGCTCGCAGCCGGCAAGCCCTTCGTCGGCGTCAATCACCTGGAGGCGCATGCGCTGACCGCGCGGCTCTGCCAGGGCTGCGCATTCCCGTTCCTGCTTCTGCTCATCTCGGGCGGCCATTGCCAGCTTCTGGGCGTGGAGGGCGTGGGCCGTTTCCGCCGCTACGGCACGACCATCGACGACGCGGTGGGCGAGGCGTTCGACAAGACGGCCAAGCTGCTCGGCCTGCCCTATCCCGGCGGCCCGAACATCGAGAAATGCGCGCTGGACGGCGATCCCAGGCGCTTCGTCCTGCCGCGGCCGATGCGCGGCCGGCCGGGCGCGGACTTCTCGTTCTCGGGCCTGAAGACCGCCGTGCGCCAGATCGTGCGGGAGGAAAATCCCGATGCGGCCGACGTCGCCGCCTCGTTCCAGGCCGCGGTGGTCGATGTCCTGAACGACCGCGCCAGCGCGGCGATGGACATGTTCACACGCGATTTTCCGTCTACGGAATTTTCTGGGTCCGGCCCTGACGGGCCGGGGCCGGATTTCGTGCTCGCGGGCGGCGTCGCCTCGAACGGTGCGATCCGCAGTGCTCTCACGGCGCTTGGGAATGCCAAGGGCTTCAAGACAAAAATACCCCCGCCCGGGCTCTGCACGGACAATGCCGCGATGGTCGCCTGGGCGGGGGTTGAACGTGGCCAGCTTGGCTTGTTCGACGGGCTGGGGATGTCGCCGAAGGCCCGCTGGCCGTTGGCCGCGCCTTAAGGGGGGAGCGCCGGCGCGGCCAAACGCCTACATTCAGATCATCGCGAGCGAGGTCGCGACGAGGAGCAGGCCCGCGGCCGCGATCAGCGCGGCGCTGAGGAAGCTCACCAGATGGGTGTCGCCGGTCTCGCGACGGGCGCTTTCGACGAATTCGTGCATGACGGTCTCCTGTCTTTCGCGGCGTCGGAGAGTGCCCCTCCATGCCGCCTTCAATTCTTCCCGGCTCATCGCCGGACAGGAGTGAAATAGGAGCCTCAGGCGCCTGTTACAAGTGAACGATTTATGTAATGTTCAGTGTTCAATTACGCCGAAATTGCCGTAACTACCTGATATAAATGTGGTATTTTTAGAGAAATATAATTTCTCGCCCAAAAGCATGGCTGGGATGCGAAAAAAACAAGCCTCGAAACCGGCCCCTTCCGCGCCGTTTGGGGGAGCGAAAAGGGCCGGCCGGGATGGCGCCTCTAGCGGACCGGAAGGCCGCCCATGAGATAGAGAATGAGCAGGATGACGAGCACCAGGCCCAGCACGCCGCCGAGGCCGGGGCCGCCCCAGGTCCGGTAGCCGTAATAACCGCCGCCGCCGCCCAACAACACGATCACAAGCACGATAATCAGAAGCAACGTCATGGATGGTTTCCTCAAATCCTCTCGACAGAAGAAAACGCGCGAGGTGAGGTTTCGGCTTCTTGCAACTTATGGCCACCGGGGATGACAAGCGGGTTCGGCTGCAGCACAACACCGTCCATGAAAATCGCCACCTGGAACATCAACTCCGTGCGGCTGCGCATCGCCCTTGCGAAGCGGTTCCTGAAAGAGCACCAGCCCGACGCGATCGCGCTGCAGGAGACGAAAGTCGTCAACGACCTCTTCCCGCGCCAGGCCTTTACCGAGCTCGGTTATGTGCATCAGGCGATCCATGGGCAGAAGGGCTATCACGGCGTCGCCATCCTCTCGCGCGTGCCGTTCCGCGAGACGTTCAGCCATGAGTTCTGCTCCAACAGCGATTGCCGCCACATCCAGGTCACGTTCGACAACGGCGTCGAGCTGCACGATTTCTATGTCCCCGCCGGCGCCGACATCCCCGATCCCCTCGTCAATCCGAAATTCGCGCACAAGCTCGGCTTCCTGCGCGAGATGGCCGCGTTCTTCGAGACGCGAGGACGGCGCGGCGATCCGGTGGTGATGGTCGGCGATCTCAACGTCGCGCCCTTGGAGAACGACGTCTGGAGCCACAAGCAGCTTCTTGGCGTCGTCAGCCACACCCCGGTCGAGACCGGACTGCTCGCCCAGGTGAAGGCGTCGTTCGACTGGACCGACGTGACGCGCGAATTCGTTCCGGCGAGCGAGAAGAGCTATTCGTGGTGGAGCTACCGCGCGAGCGATTGGGCGGCCTCGGACCGCGGCCGCAGGCTCGACCACATCTGGGTGAGCCCCGCGCTCAAAGCCGCGGTCAAATCGCAGCAGATCGTGAAGAAGATGCGCGGCTGGAAGCTCGCCTCCGACCACGTGCCGGTGGTGGTGGAGCTGGCGCTGTAGAAACCGCTGCGTGGACAGATGTCGCACACTGGTATATGCAACATATGCCACTTATCCACAAAACGTTCACAGGATATGGTGATCTCTCTTGATCCTTGACTCTACGCGACTCATGCTGGCAACAACTGATTCGTGGCTGCGGTTTCAGCCGCGGCCGCAGCGATTCCAGAGAGTGTCATGACAGCAATCGCCGCCCTGCACCGCCCGAGCGACGGCCCCTCCGGCGACGAAACCGAACTTTTCGACACCATCAAGCAGCGCTCGTTCCGCTTGGGGAAGTTCATCCTGTCCTCGGGCGCCGAAAGCGATCTCTATTTCAATTTGAAATCCACGATGATGTCGCCTCGCGGCGCGGAGCTTTCCGCGCGCGCGTTCCTGGATCGTATCTGGGCTTCAAACGTCGATTATGTCGGCGGTCTCGAAATGGGAGCCGTCCCCATCATCGGCAGCTTGGCGGCGCTGAGCGCTTGCGCCGGAAAGCCGGTGCGCACGTTCTTCGTCCGCAAGGAAGCCAAGAAGCACGGAACGCGAGATTTGATAGAGGGGCTTGCGCCGGACGAAACCTTAGCCGGCAAACGGGTCATGATCCTGGACGATGTCGCCACGTCGGGCGGCTCGATCCTGAAAGCCGTGGCTCCCGTGCGCGATGCGGGCGCCTTCGTAGACACGGCTCTGGTCCTGGTCGACCGCGAGGAAGGCGCCTCGCAATTCCTGCAGGAGCACGGCGTCAGTCTGCTGTCGGTCTTCAGGGGACATGACTTCCGCTGATGAGATCGCCAAAGCCTTTCGCGAAAGCATTGCGGAAGGGGCTTTGACCGACCCGGCCACCTACTATGCGGTGCAGCGAGGCTGTACGGTCCTTCTCGAAACGGCATCGTCGCTCCCGAAGGTCGCGCTATTTTGCGCCGCCGCGCTCGCCGAGCGCTTGGCGCGCGAAGTGGAAGACGGAGCGATCAGCGCGGAGGCGGAAGGCAACTGGCATGCCTATGCCGATGCGCTCGAGCGTACCATCAAGCTGGCGGACTCTGGTCTGCATGCCCAGGAGTTCATGTGGACCTTGGCTAACGCCGTCGCGACCATCGTTCCTCCGCGTGGCCGGCCGTGACATCCGGCCACGCCGGATGGTCGGCGGATCGACGTACCCAAAGCAGGAGGTCGGCGACTACGCCGGCGTCGCCCTGAGCTCGCCCGCGCGCTGGCGGTAGAGGCTGGCGAAGTCGATCGGCTCGACGAGGAGCGGGGGCATGCCGCCGTCGCGCACCACGTCGGCGACGATGCGCCGCGCGAAGGGGAAGATGATATGCGGCGCCTCGATGAGGAGCGCCGCCTGGCGCATCTCCTCCGGCACGTTCTGCAGCAGGAACAGCCCGGCATAGAGGAGCTCGAGCAGGAACATGGGCTTGTTGTCGCTCTGCGCCGTGACGCGCAGCTTGAGCTCGACCTCGTAATGCTCCTCGTCCATCTGGCGGGCCTGGAGATCGACGTTGAGGTCGATCTGGGGGCGCTGCGCCGCCATCGCGGTCTGGGGCATGCCCGGGTTCTCGAAGGACAGGTCCTTGATGTACTGGCCCATCACCTGCAGCCGCGGCTGGCCGCCACCGTTCGCCCCGTCCGTCGCCGTACCGCCGCTGCTCATTTGTCCATCTCTTTTCAAGAAAAGCGCGCGTGCCGCTACCATGGAAGCCGAGGCCCTGACAAGCACTGGACCACGCAATGGGCTTAATGCGTTACTATATTGCCGCCCAGGAATGTCCCCCGGCCGCTGGACCTTGCCCGGCTCCGGGGTCTAGGTTTGGGCCTGAGGAACGGAACGTAATGGCGAACTCTGAGATCCTGGACATTGTGCTGATCGCGGTGGCGGGATTCCTGCTGTTCCGCCTCTACAGCGTGCTCGGCCGCCGCACCGGCCACGAGCGTCCGCACGACGACGCGGCCTATCGCTTCCAGCCCAATCCCGAAGCCCCCGCCGCGCCGGCGCCCGAAGCCAACGTCGTGACCCTTCCCGGCGCAAAAGCCGTGGACGCCAAGCCCACCGATCCGGTGGCGCAGGGCCTCCTCGACATCAAGCTCGCCGATCGCAATTTCGAGACCGAGCGCTTCCTTGCGGGCGCGCGCCAGGCTTACGAGACGATCGTCACGGCCTTTGCGAACGGCGACCGCGTGGCGCTGAAGCCGCTGCTCAGCGACGAGGTCTTCCACGCCTTCGACCAGTCGGTTACCACGCGCGAGAGCGCGAAGGAGACGACGCAGTTCACCTTCGTCGGCTTCAAGGACGCCAAGATCGTCCACGCCGCGCTCAACGCGCGCGCGGCCGAGGTCACTGTGGCGTTCGGCGCGCAGTTCATCTCGGCCGTCCTGAGCGCGCAAGGCGCCGTCGTCGAAGGCTCGCCCACCACGGTGCGCGACGTGACCGACGTGTGGACCTTCTCCCGCGACACCAAGGCGCGCGATCCGAACTGGACGCTGGTGGCGACGTCGGGCGAGATTGCTTGAGGCTCACGCCCACCTGTCATGGCCCGCGAATGCGGGCCACCCAGCTAGGTTCTGCACACCGTAGACAATTCGCACGCGGAGACGCGGCGTTCGCGGAGTCGAGCTTAACCTCCGCGTTCTCCGCGTCTCCGCGCGATCTACTTGCAAGAGCGCGAAAGATGTCACCTGGGTGGCCCGCGTCCATACGCTGTCGCTATGGACCGGGCCATGACACTAGGGGGCGGGAGCGTAGCTTCCCATGAGCACGCGGCGCGCGGTCGCGGGGCTGTTCTTCATCGCGCTTCTCCTCATTTCCGCCGCGCTGTGGCGGCTCGTGCACAGGCCGCAGGCGAACGCGCTGCTGCTCAGCCACGCGCATTTCTCCGACCTTGAAGGGTGGAACTCTGCCGATCCGCAGGGCGCGCTCGCCGCGTTCGTGCGCTCCTGCGGCGTGATGATGGCGGCGCCGCCGGAGACCCCGGTCGGCGCCTATGCGGGAACGGTCGCGGACTGGCGCGGCGCCTGTGACGCGGCGGGCAAGGCGGACGCGAACGCCGCGCGCGACTTCTTCGAGCAATGGTTCGCGCCGATGGCGGTCACGGGCGACGCGCTGTTCACCGGCTATTACGAGCCCGAGCTACATGCGAGCCTCGCCCGTCACGGCCGCTACCAGACACCCATCTACGGCCTGCCGTCCGATCTCGTCACCGTCGATCTCGGCCGCTTCCGCGACACCCTCAAGGGCGAGCACATCGCGGGCCGCGTCGAGAACCAGCGTCTGGTGCCCTATCCCACGCGCGCCGATATCGACATGGATGGGGTGCGCGCGGCGAAGACGCTGTTCTATGCCGACGATCCGGTGGCGGTGTTCTTCCTGCACATCCAGGGCTCGGGCCGCGTGACCTTCGATGACGGCACCACGGCGCGCGTCGCTTACGCCGGACAGAACGGGCGGCCCTATACCGCGATCGGCCGAACGCTGATCGCGCAGCATGAGCTCACCAAGGACACGACCTCGCTGCAGACGATCCACGCCTGGCTTCTCGCCCATCCCGACAAGGCGTGCGCCGTGATGGAGAGCGACGCGTCCTTCGTCTTCTTCAAGGAGGCGCCGGTCGGCGATCCCGCGCTTGGCGCCGTGGGCAGCGAAGGCGTGGCGCTGACGCCGCAGGCGAGCATCGCGGTGGACGAGAAGATCCATCCGCTCGGCGCGCCGTTCTTCGCCGTCACCACGCTGCCCGGGGGCCACGCGAAATTCGACCGCCTGTTCATCGCGCAGGACACGGGCGGCGCGATCACCGGCCCCGCGCGCGCCGACGTCTTCTTCGGCGCAGGTCGCCGCGCCGAGTCGCTCGCGGGCGAGATGAAGCAGGCGGGCCGCCTCTACGTCCTGCTCCCTAAACCGGTGGCGGCGCGCATCAAATGAAACGGCGCACCAGCGACACCGAGCGCACCGAGTTCGAGGAGGCGTTCAAGGAAGCAAGGCCGATCCGCAAGGACGCGCTCCCGCGAGGTGAAACCGCACCCGCCAAGCGCGCGCCCACGCCGGGCGGCCTGGACGGCAACACCCAGGACCGCCTGCGCAAGGGCCAGCTCGACCCTGATGCACGCATCGACCTGCACGGCATGACCGAGGACGTGGCGCATGACCGCCTGCTCGCCTTCCTGCGCAACGCCCAACGCGGCGGCGCGCGGCTGGCGCTGGTGATCACCGGCAAGGGCGCCCCCGCGCGCGACGAGCACGCCCCTTTCGACATGGAGCAGGAACGCCGCGCGAGAGGCGTCTTGAAATCGATGGTCCCGCGCTGGTTCTCCGAACCCGACTTCGCATCGCTGATCGCCGACACGCGCACCGCCCACAAGCGCCACGGCGGCAGCGGCGCGCTGTATGTGTATTTGCGGAAGAGGAAATAGTCCCAACTGTCATGGCCCGCGAATGCGGGCCACCCAGGTGACATCATAAGAGGTATCACGCGGAGGCGCGGAGTTCGCGGAGTCGAGATTGCCCTCCGCGAACTCCGCGCCTCCGCGTGAGAATCTTCAATAGCGTGCAGAACCAAACTGGGTGGCCCGCATTCGCGGGCCATGACATTTGTAGCTTGTCGCTTCACCGCTTCGCGCTGGCGAAGCGCAAGCCTTCGCCTTCGCCGTTTTCGGGATTGAGGAGCTTGATGCCGGCTTGGCGGATCGCGGCTTCCATCTTGATCATCGCTTGGCCGCGCGTGTCGCTCTTGCCTTGCTCGAAGCGACTGACGGTATCCATCGTCAGGTCCGTCTTTTCGGCCAATTCGGCCTGGGTCCACCCCAACAGGGCGCGGGCGGCTTTGCATTGACGGGGCGTGATCATGGCCGACCACAATCCCCGCGTCCAGGATTTTGCCTATCTAATCCATAAAAATTCTGGAAATACACTTTACAATTCTAGTTAAAGTCTGATTTCCTATGAACCTACCGGGAGTAAACGGTGCCCAAATCCGCCGGGCCGAATCGCACAGCGAATGTCAAACATCCGTCGCGCATCGACCGCCACGTCGGCGCGCGGATCAGAGCGATGCGCAAGGCGCGCGCGCTGACGCAGGCTGAGCTCGGCAAGGCGCTCGGTGTCAGTGCCATGCAGGTGCAGAAATACGAATACGGCCGTGACCGGATCGGCGCGAGCAGCTTGTTCGATGCCGCGCGCATGTTTGGCGTCAAGGTCAGCGCGTTCTTCGAGGGACTTGGATAGAGCGCATCGAGCCGTTCCCCCACCCGAAAAACGCTTCGCGTTTTTCGACCTCCCCTCAAGGGGAATTATATACTTGACTGATAGGATGGCAAGCCCCATATCTCGTCCAGATGTGGAGCTAAGCCATGACGCCTGTTCAACTTTCTAACCCCGTTTATTCGAACGAAGAAGCGGCCCGGAAGCACCTTGAAGCCATCCGCTGGCCGGACGGCGTGACATGCCCCCACTGCGGCTCTGTGGAGGGCGCGCGGGCCGTTGGTGGCAAGTCCATGGGGCCTGGCTGGTTCTATTGCGAGGACTGTCAGGACAAGTTCACGGTGCGCACGGGAACGGTCTATGAGCGCAGCCATGTTCCGCTGCACAAATGGCTACTGGCCTTCCGGCTCATGGCGTCGAGCAAGAAGGGTTTTAGCGCTCACCAGCTGCACCGCACGCTGGGCGTGACCTACAAAACCGCTTGGTTCATGTCGCACCGGATTCGCGAGGCCATGGCCCCGACCAAAGCCGGGCCGCTGGGCGGCGAGGGCAAAGTTGTAGAAGCGGACACGACCTATATCGGCGGCAAAGAGAAGAACAAGCACCGCAACAAGCGCAGCGCCAAGAACATCGGCGGGGCGGGCAAGCAGATCGCCCATACGCTAGTCGAGCGCGGCGGCCGAGCTCGTTCCGATCACATCCCGAATATCAGCGGCAAGACGCTCCGCCCCGTCGTCATGAAGCAAGTCAGCCCGAAGTCGTCGCTCATGACGGACACGGCGGGCGGCTATATGGCGGTGGGCAAGGAATTCTATCGCCACGAAATGGTGAACCACGAAGCGGGTGAGTACGTGCGCGGCGACGCGCATAGCAACACGGTCGAAAGCTATTTCGCGATCCTCAAGCGCGGCGTGATCGGGACCTATCACCATGTCAGCGAGGCGCACTTGAAGCGTTACCTCGCGGAGTTCGATTTTCGCTACAACGAGCGCAGCGCGTTGGGCATCGAAGACGCGGAGCGCACCACGCGCGCGATCAAAGGCGCAGAAGGCAAGCGGCTCACCTATCGACAGAGACCTGACGAAGGGGCGCAGGCCTAAGCCGCGCAAGCCGGAAATCTTTACGAAAGTTCAGTGGGAAGCGCGGAAGCGTCTTCTTCCGAAGAACCACGCGGCGGCGAGACGCTTCCGGCTCGCGATCTCCGATGCTCAGATGGAATTTGATCTGTAGCTGCTATTTCGGTTTATACCGTTCGCATTCGCCGGAGATGTAATCGCTCGCGACGTAGTACAGGTCTTTGCCGTCCACGCTCACGACAGACACGCCCACCCAACCCGTGGGGAGCGCCACGCGACCGCGCTTGATCAGTTCAACGTGCACTGTGGCATAGCGCGATCCATAGGCGCGACCGCAGCCCGCTTGTTGTAGCAACGCACGGTTATAGGATTGGTTGGTCAACGCGATGTTTTTTCCGTAGTTGTAGAAGGCCGTTGCCGCGTTCTGCGGGTCGGTGCAAACAATCGTGTTCGGCGTATTGAAGTGGCACGCATCCGACGCGAGCGCGCGGCTTGCAAACAGCGCGACAGCCAAAATAGTCAGCCTCATGGTACGTCCCCGCTCTGGCGATCGGGGAGTTGGAAAACCTCAACTGTGCAAGGTTGCGTCGGCCTTTAGACCTTGCGGTCCTGGACATGCGCCGACGCCTCCCCGACCATAGAGGTCAAGGAGTGCGATTGGCGGCTCGCACTGAGCCGCACAGTTGAGGGGTTTCCACACCCCAGGACCGCTATGGCGGTCCCGGCACGAAATATAGCGCCGACGCTCGCTTGGCGCGAATCCTGTGGATTTAGGCTTTCTTTGCCGGTTTCCGGCTGGTGGACTTGGCCCGACTCGGGATCGCCTTCTTCGCTGGCGGCGGCATTTCAAGCGACCGGCGAAGTGCAGCATTGAGGCGCCGCTGGGTTTCCGCGTCGCTATATTGGTCCTGCTGATCTGAGTTCTTTTTGTCCATTGGAGCTATCCGATGCCAGATGAACCAGGAGACATTCTACTGAATCGGCTGCGCTCTGACTATGCGGCGGCGCTGGGAAGTGCGATTGCAGCCTGGGCGTACTTCGAGTTTCGCATCGATGAACTGATTTGGGAGCTCGCGAGAGTCGAACAAGATGTCGGCGCTTGCTTGACTTCGAACTACGGCACCGTCGCACAGAAGTTCGATGCTCTCTTCGCCATTGCTCGCCTAGTGAAGGTCGACGAAAAGCACCTAAACCAGCTCAAGAAAATCCGCCTAAAGGCGGACGGTCACGCGCAGAGCCGAAACAGGATAGTGCACGATCCCTGGTTCTTCGGCAGTGAAAGCCGGATCCACTATCGTCTTCAAAAAACCGCCAAGTCGAGGCTCGATTTCAGCTTCAAACCCGTTTCAATCGAGCATCTGAAAACTTTAGAGCGGGAGTTTGTGGCTTTAACTCATTCCTTCGACGCCTGGCGGCACGAAGTTCTTCAAGAGTTTTATGCCCTGCCTCAGACATCGCAATGAAGACTTCCGTCAGCAATTCGTCAGTGACAAAAATCCCACCTCCTTCGTCCGCGGCGAGTTCGCTATACAGGTCAAAGGCAACGTCGTGACCCGCCTCTAGCATCTCCGGGGTTATTTCGATTTCGAGCAACGGCCTGTCACGACCGTTTTTGCGCTTCCGTTTCTTGTCAGTCAAGTATATAACTCCCCCCTCAAGGGGGGGTTAAAGGCCAGCCAATTGCTTCAGCGACACTTCGGGCCGCGCGCCGTAGTGCGAGATCACTTCCGCGGCCGCCAGCGCGCCGAGGCGGCCGCACTCGGCGAGGCCCATGTCGTGCGTCAGGCCGTACAAAAACCCGGCGGCGAACTGGTCCCCGGCGCCGGTGGTGTCCACCACGCGGGCGACGGGGGCGGCGTCGACCATGTGCACCTCGGCTCCGCGCGCGATCACGCAGCCCTTCTCGGAGCGCGTCATCGCGGCGATCAGGTTGCGCGCGCGCAAGGCCTGCAGCACGTCGTCGAACGCCTCGACTGCGAACAAGGCCTTGGCCTCCTCCTCATTGGCGAAGAGGATGTCGAGATCGCCGAGCAGACTTAAGAACTCGTCGCGGTAGCGGCCCATCAGGAACGGATCGGACAGCGTGAAGGCGACCTTGGTGCCGCACCCCTTCGCGGTCTTGATCGCCGCGAGCGAGGCCTCTTTCGCGAGCGGCGCGTCCCACAGATAGCCTTCGATGTAGATCGCCTGCGAGTCCGCGATGTCGTCGTCCTTCACGTCGGCGAGGCCGAACTCGCGCGCGGCGCCGAGATAGGTGTTCATGCTGCGCTCGCCGTCCGGCGTGACCGCGATCAGGCAGCACGCCGTCGAGGGGCCGGCATCGGCCGGCGCGGTCGTGTAGGTCACGCCGGTCGAGCGCATGCTGGCCTCGAACGCCGTGCCGAGGCGGTCGCGCTTGACGCGGCCGGCGAAATTCCCGCGCGCGCCGAGCGAGGCGAGCCCCGCCATGGTGTTGGCGCACGACCCGCCCGCGACCTCGCGCGGAGCGGAGAACGCGTCGTAAAGCTGGGCGGCGCGGTGCTCGTCGATCAAGGTCATCACGCCCTTGGCGATGTTGTGGGTGAGGAGGAATTGATCCTCCACCGCCGCGAGCACGTCGACGATGGCGCTGCCGAAGCCGGTGACGTCGTATTTCCTGGACATAATCCGGTCTCATCCGTGCGTGAAGGTCAGCCGCGTGGTAAAGGAGCCCCACGATGTTCGCAAGCTTAGGCCGCGCCCTCGCCTCGTTTTTCGATCCCGCCCTGTGGGGCATGATCGTGAAGGCGCTGCTGCTCACCATCGTCCTGTTCGTCGTCATCGTCGTGGGCATCGAGTACCTGCTCCACTTCCTGCCCACGCTCGGCGCGCCCTGGGTCAACCGCGCGATCGAGGTGCTGGCGCCGATCCTGACGGTCCTGGGGTTGCTGGCGGCGGGCGGACCGGTGGCTGCGATGTTCGCCTCGCTCTATCTGGACCGGGTCGCCGACGCGATCGAGAACCGCACCTATCCGGGCGCGCCGAAAGCCAAGGGCATGTCGCTTTCCACCAGCCTGGGCGCGAATGTGCGGCTGGCGGGCGCCGTCATCCTGGTCGACCTGCTGCTCTTGCCGGCCGAGGCTTTGGCGCCGGGCGCGGGCGAGATCGTGACGATCATCGCCAACGGCTTCCTTCTGGGCCGGGAGTATTTCGAGCTGGCGGCACTTCGCCATCTCGAGCGCGAAGCCGCCGATGCGCTGCGCAAGCGCAATGCCGGACGCATCTTCGCCGTCGGGCTGATCGTCTCGGCGCTGAGCTACGTACCCTTCGCCGACATCATCGCGCCCTTGTTCGGAGCCGCGATGATGGTGCATCTCTATCAGCGCATTCAGCGGGAGCCCGCAAAATGAAACCGTTTCCGCCCGCACTGGCCTTGTGCATGCTGCTCGGCGCCTGCGCCGCGCGCCCGCCGCAGCAGGACCGCGTGCCGCTTCCCGCGGCGCCTCCGCCCGGCGAGCCCGCGAGCACCGAAGGCATGGGCGCGGCCTCGCTCAAGCTCGCCTTCGGCGCCCCCGCCTTCACGCGCAAGGACGGCGGCATCGAGCTGTGGCGCTATGACGGCGCGAACTGCCGCGCGTTCTTCTTCCTCTATCCCGAAGCGAACGGATTGGTGGTACGCCACGTCGAGACGTCGCCGAGGCCGGTCGACGCGGCGGCGGACCAAGCGTGTCTCAACATGCTCAGGCACAAGATGGCGCCGGTGTCGTAGCCCTCAAAAAAAGTGTCATGGCCCGCGAATGCGGGCCACCCAGCTTGGTTCTGCACGGTAAAAAAAGGTTCACGCGGAGGCGCGGAGCCGCGGAGGGTCTTTCTTCTCCGCGACTCCGCGTCTCCGCGTGCGAAATTTCGAAGAGCGCGGCTGTATCACCTGGGTGGCCCGCAGTCGCGGGCCATGACAGTTTTATTTCTTCGCCAGATCGCTTTCCTTCGTCTTCTCCTTGAACTTGCACAGATCGCGCTCGACGCAGGTCGGGCACAGCGGCTTGCGCGCGACGCAGGTGTAGCGGCCGTGCAGGATCAGCCAGTGATGCGCATGCAGGGCGTATTCGTCGGGCGTGCGCTTGACCAATCCGTCCTCGACCTCGCGCGGCGTCTTGCCGGGCGCAAGACCCGTGCGGTTGGCGACGCGGAAGATGTGCGTGTCGACGGCGATGGTCTTCTCGCCGAAGGCGACGTTGAGCACGACGTTGGCCGTCTTGCGTCCGACGCCGGGCAGCGCCTCCAGCGCGTCGCGGTCGCGCGGCACCTCGCCGTCATGGTGCTCGAGAAGCAGCTTCGACAGCGCGACGACGTTCCTGGCCTTGGTGCGGTAGAGGCCGATGGTCTTGATGTAGGACGCGAGCCGCTTCTCGCCGAGCGCGGCCATCGTCTTCGGCGTGTCCGCGACCTTGAACAATTCCGCCGTCGCCTTGTTCACGCTTCTGTCCGTCGCTTGCGCCGACAGCACGACGCTGACCAGAAGCGTGAACGCGCTTTGATAGACGAGCTCGGTCCTGGGATCCGGCATCATCTTTTTCAGGCGCGCATAGAATTCGTGGATCTCGGATTTCGCGAGCAGTTTCACCATGCGCCGATCTTCGCCAAGAAATCGCCGCAATGCCACAAGGAACGTTTTTCCGCGCTCGCCCGTTATTTCTGCACAGAGCAGGAGGACAGGATGCGCCTGAAGAATTTCGCCGCCGGCGCGGCCCTATGCGCGACGCTCGCCCTTGCGGGCTGCGGCACCAATCCGGGCGACCGGGCGGTGTCGGGCGGTCTGATCGGCGCGGGTGCCGGCGCGGTCGTGGGTGCCGCGGTGGGCAACCCGGCCGCGGGCGCCGCGATCGGCGGCGCGACGGGCGCCGTCGTCGGCGCCACGACCGATCCCTGCTCGTTGGATTTGGGCGATCCGTTCTGGAAAGACCACGATGGACGCGCGGGCTATGAGCGCCGCTGCGGGCACCCCCCTCCCTAGCAGCGTCGAGAAACTCTAGTCCGCCTTAACGGCCCAGGCCCGTCGTCAGACAGCGGGTCTGGGCTGTTGCTTTGGGCAAGCCTCGCGTTTCATCATCATGGCTATGACGGATCGCGTGCTCCTCGATGACGTGCTCCGGCCCGCGCCGCCGCTGCCGCCGCGCGTGATGGGTGCGATCCTGAGCATCGTGGCGAGCATGAACTTCGCGTTCGCGCTCTATTTCGTGGCGCAGGGCGCATGGCCGGTCATGCCGTTCATGGGTTTGGACGTGGCGCTCTTGGCCTGGGCGTTCCGCGCCGTCACGCGCGCGGCCAGGCGCGAGGAGCACATCGTGCTCACGCCCTCGCTCCTGCGCATCGAGGCGCGTCCGCCCAAGGGACCGATGCGCGCGACCGAGATGAACCCCTATTGGGTACGCGTGGCGATGGACGAGCCGCCGGGACGGCCAAGCCGGCTGACGCTGTGGAGCCACGGCAAGGGCGTGCGCATCGGCGGCTTCCTGCCGCCGCAGGAGCGGGCGAGCTTCGCGGAGCGGCTGAAGGCGGCGCTGTGGAAAGCCAAGAACCAACCCTCCCCTTGAGGGAGGGTCGACAATTTGCGTAGCGCAGCGAAGCAAATTTCGGGGAGGGGTGCCTGCGCTGGACCCCTCCCCGAAAACGCTTCGCGTTTTCGACCCTCCCTCAAGGGGAGGGTGGGATTCGCCGCAAGAATCGGGTCGCAGGCATGCGTCTTCCGCCCCATATTCGCTCTATGATCATTCCCATGAAACCCAGCGAAAACGGGCCCGATTGGAAGCGCATGGCGCGCGCCATCGCCTTCCTGAGCGAGAACTATCTGGACCAGCCGAGCCTGGACGAGGCGGCGGACGCGGTGGGGCTGTCGCCGTTCCACTTCCAGCGGCTGTTCACGCGCTATGTCGGCGTCAGCCCCAAATCCTTCGTCGGCCATCTCACCCTCGACCGCGCCAAGCAGGAGCTCGCGGACGGCGCGAGCGTGCTGGGCGCGGCGCTCGAAGCCGGACTGTCGGGGCCGTCGCGGCTGCACGACCTTTCGCTCAAGATCGAGGCGATGACGCCGGGCGACTATGCGCGCGGCGGCGAAGATATCGCCGTCGACTACGGCTTCCACGATTGTCCCTTCGGCCGCGTGCTGGTGATGGCGACGAAGAAAGGCGTGTGCGGCCTGGCCTTCGGCGACGAGGGCGAGGACGCGCAGATGATGGCCGACATGCGCGCGCGCTGGCCCAAGGCGCTCTATCGCGAGAACCCCGCGCGAACGGCGCGCATCGCGGCGCAGATCTTCGAGCGCGGCGAAGGCGCGCTGTCGCTGCATCTCATCGGCACGAAATGGCAGATCAAGGTGTGGCAGGCGCTGCTGGCGATCCCCCCGGGAAAGGTCTCGACCTATCGCGACGTCGCCTCGAGCGTGGGCCAGGCGACGGCGAGCCGCGCGGTGGGCGCCGCGGTCGGGCGCAATCCGATCTCCTGGCTGATCCCGTGTCACAGGGTGCTGGCGAGCAACGGCGCGCTCACCGGCTATCACTGGGGTGTCGCGCGCAAGCGCGCGATGCTGGCGCTGGAAGCGGCGCGCTACGAAAGACCCAGCACGTCCGCCATCGCGTAGAGGCCGGGCTTTTTGCCCTGCCCCCATTTCGCCGCGGCAAGCGCTCCTTGCGCGAAGATCGCGCGGTCCTGTGCCGAATGCGACAGCACGAGGCGCTCGTGAGGCCCTGCGAGGATCACCTGGTGCTCGCCCACCACGGTGCCGGCGCGCAGCGAGGCATAGCCGACGTCGCTGCGTCCCGACGCTTCGCCCAGCATCAGCGCGGTGCCCGACGGCGCATCGATCTTGCCGCGGTGATGCATCTCGAAGATGCGCAGGTCGAAACCGGGCAGCGCTTTCGCGGCCTGCTTGACCAGCGCCGCGAGCAGCGTGACGCCGAGGCTCATATTGCCGGATTTGACGATCACCGCATGGCGCGCGGCGGCGCGGATCTTCGCCTCGTCCTCGGCCGAGAATCCCGTCGTGCCGATCACATGCACGATGCGCGCCTGCGCCGCGAGCGCGGCAAGCTCGACCGAAGCGGCGGGACGCGTGAAATCGATCAGCGCCTCGGCCTTGGCGATCAGGGACAGCGCGTCGTCGCCGCGGCCGAAGGTGCCCAGCAGCTTGACGCCCTCGGTCTCCTCGATCGCGCGCAGCATCGCCTGTCCCATGCGGCCCTTGGCCCCGGCGACTGCGATTGCGATGTCGCTCATATGCGTTCCTATTTCGCGAATTGGGCGAGGCGCTCGACCACGAACGCCGCGACCGCCTGGCCGAACCACGGCACGGCCAGGATAAACGCCGAGGCGACGACGCGCACCAAGGTCGTCTGATCGAAGGGCCATTCGGGCGCCTCGGAGATGCGCTTCTCGTAGGCGAGAAAGCCGTGCAGGCGCTGGGCCGCCTGGGAATCGTCGTGCATCGATGCGCGCAGCGCCTCGATCCGGCAGCGCACATGCTCGAGCTCGGCCGATTTCGCGCTGCGGATCTGCTTGTGGATGCGGCTCATGATGGAGACGAAGATCCCGCCGCCCATCGCGGCGCACGAGACGATGAGCGCGATGGTCAGCCAGTCGAGATCGCCGCCGATGAAGAACAGGCAGGCGATGGCGCTGATCACGAACCAGATGAGCGCGGTGCGCGCCGCCGAGCGTCCGAGCACCGCGAGCTGGTCGATGCGCAACAGGTCGATCTTGAGCTCGGCACCCAGCACGCGCGCATAGGCGCGGCTGCCGGCACGCGTCTGCTCCGCGCCGCGCGCGAAGAGGACCATGAGCAGGACCGTGGCGAGCGCGTACCAGATCATCGTGACGGGCGGGATGACATGGCCTTCGCGGGACTCGCTGATGCGCACGATGGCGGCGATGACGAGACCGCAGGCGGCACCCAGGAGCGTGGCGCGTCCGAACCGCGCCTCCGACGGCGTGGCCCCGGTGACGTTCAACGCGCTCGCCATGCCGCCGGTCAGGATCTTGGCGTAGGCGGGCGCGTCCTTGGCTTCCGCGACCCTGGCATAGCGCTGCATCGCCAGCGCCGCGGTGCAAAGAAGTGACAGCACCAGTGCCGGCCATCCCGCGTCGGTGAGCACGACGATGCCGCCCGCGCGGTGGAAAACGGCGACGTGCTCGGCACTCGCGATGGCGAGGAAGCTTGCGAACATCAGCACAAAGATGATCGCCGTGGTCGCGACGAGCCCGAACGGCGAGCGCGCGAAGAGCAGCTGCTCGAACTGGAGCGGCGGAGGCTGGACAGGTGCTGCGACGGATTCGTCCATGGCGAGTGAGCTTCGCGCGACAGGAAGGGAGTGTCTAGAGAACAGGAAAACGGTGTCATGGCCCGCGAATGCGGGCCACCCAGCTGGGTTCTGCACGATTTCATAAAGATTCACGCGGAGGCGCGGAGCCGCGGAGGCTCTTTTCTTCTCCGCGGCTCCGCGCCTCCGCGTGCGAAATTTCGAAGAGCGCTGCTGTATCATCTGGGTGGCCCGCATTCGCGGGCCATGACAGGTGTGGTTGGGGCGGGTTGATTTAAGCCTTCGTATCCGCCCCGTTGCCGGCTTCGCGCTTGGCCACCGTCACCATGGCGGGCCTGAGCAGGCGGTCGCCGATCATGTAGCCGGACTGGACGACGTCCACGATGCTGCCGCCCGGCTTGCCGTTGCCCGGGACCTCGGCGATGGCCTGGTGGAAATTGGGGTCGAACTTGCCGTCCGCGGTGTCGATCGGCTTGACGCCGTGGCGTTCGAGGCCGGCCAGGAGCTGGCGCTCCGTCGCTTCCACGCCGTCGAGCACGGCCTTGACCTGCGGATCAGCCGCCTCGCGCACCTCGGGCGGGCAGGCCGCGAGCGCGCGCGCGAAATTGTCGGCGATCTGCAGCATGTCGCGCGCGAACCTGGTCACGGCGTATTGGCTGGCGTCCTGCTTCTCGCGCTCGGCGCGGCGGCGCGTGTTCTCGACATCGGCCAGCGCGCGCAGCAGGCGGTCGCGCATGTCGGCGAGCTCGACACGCAGCGCGTCGGCTTCGCTCATCGCAGGTTCGGCTTCGGGGCCAGGGTTCTCGTCTTCGTTCATCGTCATGGGTCCTAAACGTCTCAACCGAGCAATCGGCCGATCACCTTGGCGGTGTGGTCGACCATGGGAATGATGCGGCCGTAATTGAGCCGCGTGGGGCCGAGCACGCCGATCACGCCCACGACCTTGCCTTGCGCGTTGGCATAAGGCGCGGCCACGATCGACGAGCCGGAAAGGCTGAACAGCCGGTTCTCCGAGCCGATGAAGATGCGCACGCCGTCGCCCTCGCGCGCAAGCTCCATGAGGCGGATGAGATCGGCCTTGCGCTCGATGTCGTCGAAGAGCGTGCGCACGCGCTCCAGGTCCATCTGGCCCTCGACGCTGTCGAGCAGATGCGAGGTGCCGCGCACGATCAGCACCCTTTCGTCGGGGCCGCCGAGGGTGGCCAAGCCTTCGGCCACGATCCTGGCGGTCAGCGCATCGAGCTCGGCGCGCTCGCCGTCGAGCTCGGCCATGATCTGCGCGCGTGCGTCTTCCAGCGTGCGCCCGCGCAGGCGGTTGTTGAGATAGTTCGAGGCTTCCGACAGCGCCGACACCGGCAAGCCGATCGGCGTGTCGATCAGCCGGTTCTCGACCTGGCCGTCCTCGCTCACGATCACGACCAGCGCCTTGCCCGGCGCGACCGAGACGAACTCGATATGCTTGAGCACCGCGTCCTGCTTGGCGGCGACGACGAGGCCGGCGCAGCGCGACAGTCCCGAGAGCAGCGTCGTGGCCTGGGTCAGCACGTCCTCGATGCCGCGGCCGGAGCCGTTGATGCGCGCCTCGATCTGCACGCGCTCCTCCGGCGCCAGCCCGCCGATCTCCAGCAGCCCGTCGACGAAGAGGCGCAAGCCCCGCTCCGTCGGCACGCGTCCGGCCGAAGTGTGCGGGGCGTAGAGCAGGCCCATCGCCTCCAGGTCGGCCATCACATTGCGGATCGAGGCGGGCGAGAGCGTCACCGGCAGGCGCTGGGAAAGCGTGCGCGAGCCCACGGGCTCGCCCGAGGCGAGGAACGCCTCCACCAGGTGGCGAAACACCTCGCGGGGCCTTTCGCTCAATCCGCCCGTCTGCCTCTGATCCAAACCCTTGACCTAACTATATAAATTCCTGGTCCCGGCGACGCGGTTTGCACTCGCCCGTCCCGACCGCTAGGTAACGGCGTCACCGCCAAACATCAAGGACCCTCGATGCGCAGCCGCGCGCCCGACAGCCTGCGCCAAGTGAGCCTGGAGCCCGGTTTCTCCCGCCATGCCGAGGGCTCCTGCCTGGTCAAGTTCGGCGACACCCATGTCCTGGTGACCGCGAGCCTGGAGGACGGAACGCCGTCCTTCCTGCGCGGCTCCGGCAAGGGCTGGGTGACGGCGGAGTACGGCATGCTGCCGCGCGCCACCCACACGCGCGGGAAGCGCGAGGCGGCGCAAGGCAAGCAGTCCGGCCGCACCCAGGAGATCCAGCGCCTCATCGGCCGCTCGCTGCGCGCGATCACCGATCTCGGCGCGCTCGGCGAGCGCCAGATCACCGTCGACTGCGACGTGCTGCAGGCCGATGGCGGCACGCGCACCGCCTCGATCACCGGCGGCTGGGTGGCGCTGCATCAATGCATCGCCTTCATGCGCAAGACCGGCATGGTGACCAAGCCGATCCTCAAGGACCAGGTCGCGGCGGTCTCCTGCGGCATCGTCAAGGGCAAGGTGGTGCTCGACCTCGACTATGACGAGGATTCGACCGCCGATACCGACGCGAATTTCGTGCTCACCGGCCAAGGCGGCCTCGTCGAGATCCAGGGCACCGCCGAAGGCGCGCCGTTCGGCGACGAGGAGTTCGGAGAGATGCTGCGCCTGGCGCGCAAGGGCATCGCCGAGCTCGTGGCGCTGCAGAAAAGCGTGACGGGATGAGGCTCCTCGTCGCCAGCCACAACAAAGGCAAGGTGCGCGAGATCGAGGAATTGCTGGCGCCGCTGGGTTTCGATGTCCAAAGCGCGGCCGGCCTGCCCGAGCCGGAAGAGACGGGGCTGACGTTCGAAGACAACGCGATCCTGAAGGCCCGCGCGGCGGCGGATGCGAGCGGCATCACAGCGCTCGCCGACGATTCCGGCCTCGCGGTCGACGCGCTGGACGGCGCGCCGGGCATCTACTCCGCGCGCTGGGCGGGCGAGACGAAAGATTTCGCGAGCGCGATGGCGCGCGTCGAGCGCGAGCTGGCCGGACGCGACGCATCCGCGAAGTTCGTCTGCGTGCTTGCGCTGGCGCAGCCGCACGGCGGCGTGAAGACATTCCGCGGCGAAGTCCACGGCCGTCTCGTCTTCCCGCCGCGCGGTTCGCGCGGTTTCGGCTACGATCCCATCTTCGTCGCAGGCGGCATGAACGAAACCTTCGGCGAGATCGACCCGGCACTCAAACATTCCATCAGCCACCGCGCGAAAGCGTTCGAGAAATTCGTGGCGGCGCTGGGACCATGACCCAAAAAAAAGAAACCTCCCTCTCCCCCGGGGGGGAGAGGGTTTCTCCTGGTTTCGGCATCTACGTCCATTGGCCGTTCTGCGCGGCGAAGTGTCCGTATTGCGATTTCAATTCCCATGTCCGCGCGCAAATCGATGAACGCGCATGGATAGACGGCATCGTGCGCGAGCTGGAACATGTCGCGGCGCTGCAAGGCGCGGCGCGCCCCGTGGTGAGCACGATCTTCTTCGGCGGCGGGACGCCGTCGCTGATGAGCGGGCATGCGGTGGGCACCGTGCTCGATGCGATCGCGCGTCTGTGGCCGCGCGCGAACGATGTCGAGGTCACGCTCGAATCCAACCCCGCGAGCGCCGACGCGGCGCGCTTCGCGGACTACGCGAAAGCCGGCGTGAACCGGCTGTCGCTCGGCGTGCAGGCGCTGAACGACGCCGATCTGAAGGCGCTCGGGCGCCTGCACGATGTGGCCGAAGCCAAGGCCGCGTTGATGCTGGCGCAGAAGAATTTCGGCCGCGTCTCGCTCGATCTCATCTATGCGCGGCCCGGCCAGAGCGTGGAAGCGTGGCGCACCGAGCTGAAAGAGGCGCTTGCCTTCGGCACCGGGCATCTGTCGCTCTATCAGCTCACCATCGAGCCCGCGACGCCGTTCGCGCTGCTGCACAAGATGGGCACGCTCACCATCCCCGGCGACGATCTTGCGGCCGCGCTCTACGAGACGACGCAGGAATTGACCGAGGCCGCGGGCCGCCCTGCTTACGAGATCTCCAACCACGCGCGGCCCGGCGCGGAGGCGCGGCACAATCTTCTCTATTGGCGCTACGGCAGTTACGCCGGCGTGGGACCGGGCGCGCACGGCAGACTGGATCTCGGGACCACGCGCATCGCGACATCCACCGAGCGCCTGCCCGAACGCTGGCGCGAATCCGTCGCGCGTGACGGCCACGGCTTCGTCGAGCAAAGCGAGATCGCCCCCGCAGACGCCGCGCGCGAGCATCTGCTGATGAACCTGCGGCTCGCGGAAGGATTGGACCTCGCCGCTTATCGCGCGCGCTGGAGCACGGCGCCCGCTTCAACCCGCATTGCAGAGCTTGTCGACGAAGGTCTACTGCGTCTGGACGGCGATCACCTGATCGCCACGCCACGCGGACGCTTGGTGCTGAACGCGGTGATCGCGGCGCTGGCCGATTAATATCCCATCAAAAAAATTGTCATGGCCCGCGAATGCGGGCTACCCAGCTGGGTTCTGCACATTGCTGAAAAGGACTCACGCGGAGTCGCGGAGGTCTTTTCTTCTCCGCGACTCCGCGTCTCCGCGTGCAATTCTTTTGTGATCGAGCCGATGTCATCTGGGTGGCCCGCATCCGCGGGCCATGACAGTGGAGCGGATGGGAGGTTAAGTCCTACGAGCCCTTCGCCTGGAACGTGGTCGGCGCGGGGCTGACCGTCTCGAAGCCGCCGGGGCGGATCGACAGCACCGAGAGGCCGCGCTCGATCGAGCCGTCGGCGTTGAAGCGGAAGATGCCGTCCACGCCCGAGAAGCCGTTGGGATCGGTGAGGGCGGCGGGCGTGAAGCGCTGATAGGGCTTACCGCTGCCGAGCAGCGCGATCAGCGACACCGCGTCATAGGCCAGCGCCGCGAGCTGCGGCGGCGGCGCCCCGAACGCGGCGCGGTATTTCGAGACGAAGCCGCGATCAGCGTCCGGCGCGGGGGCCGCGAACCAGCCGTCGCGAAGCGCGGGCTCGCGCGCGATGGCGAGGTCGTCCCATGAGCCAGTGCCGAGCAGCTTCACCTTCGTGGGATCGACGCCGTTGAAGGCCAGCGTCGGCGCGATCGAGCGCAGCAGCGTGCCCCCCTGCGGAATGAACACGGCGTCGGCGCCGGATTTGGCGATGGCGCTCGTCTGGTTCATCACAGCACCTGAGCCGGGCGAGAAATGCTCGACGCTCACCACCGTGCCGCCGCCGTCCTTCACCTCCTTGCGGAACGCCTGCTCTACGAGCTGGCCGTAGGAGGTCGACGGCACCAGCGCCGCGAAGTTCTTGTGGCCCTGGCCGATGGCGTAGGCGACGACGCGGTTCACCTCGCTCTGCGGCTGGAAGCTCAGCAGATACACGCCGTCGCCCGCGACCGAGCGGTCCGTCGAGAAGGCGAGCACGGGCACGCCGCGGTCGCGCGCGACGGGGGCGACCGCCGTCACCGAACCCGCGAAGAGCGGGCCGATGAGCACCTCGGCTCCCTGGTTCAGGAGCTTCTCGGCGGCGCTAGCGGCTTCCTGCGGCTTGGCGCTGTCGTCGGCGGTCATCAGAACGAGGTCGTGGCTGCCGCTGTCATAGAGCGCGAGCTGGGCCGCCTTGAGCATCCCGGTCGCGATGGCGCGCGTGGCCGGCGAGGAATTCGTGAAAGGCAGGATCACGCCGACGCGCAGCGGCGTCTTGGTCTTGTCCATGTTGGGGAGACGCAGGAATTGCGGCTCGTCCTGGGTGAGCTGGTGCGGCGCGAGCTTGACCACCGGCGGCGGAGGCGGGGGCACGGGCTTGGGCGGCGGCGGCGGCGGGGTCTGGCAGCCCGCGAGCAGCGCTATCGACAGCGCGCCCAGAATGGCACAAAGACTGCGGGCCTTGACCTGCATGGAATTCTCCCTTGGGACGCAAACTTACGGGTTCGGATGCGGCGGGTAAATCATCGGATTTGGCCCCCGGCCTTTACGTGACCGCGACGCCCATCGGCAACGCCTCGGACATCACGCTCAGGGCGCTTCGGATACTGAAGGATTGCGACCTGATCGCGGCGGAGGACACCCGCGTCACCGCCAAGCTCCTGTCCATGCACGGGATCGAGAAGGGGCTTACCGCCTATAACGACCACAATGCGGCGCGCGAGCGGCCCAAGCTGATCGCCCGGCTGCGCTTTGGCGCGACCATCGCGCTGGTGAGCGACGCGGGGACGCCCTTGATCTCCGACCCCGGCTTCAAGCTGGTGCGCGAGGCGGTCCAGGAGGGCTTGCCCGTCCATGCCATCCCGGGCCCCTCGGCGGTCATGACGGCGCTGGCGCTGGCGGGGCTTCCGACGGACCGCTTCTTCTTCGCGGGCTTCCTTGCCCACCGCTCCGGAGAGCGCAAGACGGCGCTGGCCGCGATCAAGGACGTCCGCGCCACGCTCGTCTTCTTCGAATCCGCGCAGCGCCTGGCGGAGAGCCTTGCCGACATGGCCGAGGTCTTCGGCATCCGCACGGCGTGCGTCGCGCGCGAGCTGACCAAGCTGCACGAGGAAGCCCGGCGCGGATTGCTGCACGATCTCGCCGCCCATTACGAGAAGAGCGGCCCGCCCAAGGGCGAGGTGACGCTGGTCGTCTCGCCGCCGCACGAGGTGGCGGCCGATATGGGCCGCGTCGACCGCGCGCTCGACCGGGCGCTGGAATTCATGCCGCTGCGTGCCGCCGTCGATCTGGTGGCCGAGATGCTGGAGGCGCCGCGCCGCGCCGTCTACGAGCGCGCGCTCGCGAAGAAGGGCGATGCCTAGGGCCTCGCGAGAGCTCGCCGAGAAGCGCGGACGGCGCGGCGAGACGCTCGCGGCCTGGCTGCTGCGCCTGAAATTCTATCGCATCCTGGGACGGCGCGTGCGCACGCCCTTGGGCGAGATCGACCTGATCGCGCGCGCGCCGTCGGGCGTGGTCTGCTTCGTCGAGGTCAAGGCGCGCGCAGGCGAAGGCGCCGCGGCGGACGCGCTTGGCCCCCGCCAGCAGGCGCGCATCGCCCGCGCCGCAGAGCTCTATCTGGCGGGGCGTCCGGGCATCGCACCCAAGGGCGCACGCTTCGACGTCGTGAGCGTGCTCCCCGGCCGTCTGCCGCGCCACCTGCGCGATGCTTGGCGGCCATGACAACCCTCCCCTTGCCGCCTTCGCTTTCGCTACGGCGTGCCAGGAGAATCTTCTGCCGCGGCGTAGCCGAAGGCGGAGCCGGGAGGGAGGGTCGAAAATGCGAAGCATTTTTCGGGGAGGGTGCGGCGCCGGTGCAAGTACCCCTCCCCGAAATTTGCTTCGCTTCGCTCGCAAATTGTCGACCCTCCCTCAAGGGGAGGGTAGAAAGGCGGCGATGAGCGAGCGCGAGGATCCGGTCGAATATCTCAGACGCCTGGGCGAGGTGGGCGAAGGTCCGCACGACATCGCGCTCGCGGCGCTGATGCTGGCAAGCCTGGATCATCCCACCTTTCCGCTGGAGCCCGCGCGCGCGCATCTGAAGGAGATCGCCGATCTCGCGCGCAAGGAGGCGCCCTTGATCGGCAATGCCGAGGACGGCGCGCGGCTGATCGCCAACCTGCTGGCCGGGCGCTGCGGTTATGACGGCGACCGGCTCACCTACGACGACCCGCGCAACGCCGACCTCCTCCAGGTGATCCAGCGCCGCCGCGGCATGCCCGTGGCGCTCGGCATCCTCTACATGCATGCGGCGCGCGCGGCGGGCTTGAGCGCGTCCGGCCTGGATACGCCGGCGCATTTCCTGGTGATGCTGGCGAAGAGCCGCGTCGAGATCCTCATCGATCCGTTCAACGGCGGGGCGGCGATCGATCCCGAGCGCGCCGGTGCGCCGCCGCGCATGGGCACGCCGGGCCAGGCGCATCTGGCGCAGCCGGTGAGCGACGCGGACGTGCTGCTGCGCCTGCAGAACAATCTGAAGATCCGCGCGCTGCATATCGGCGACCGGATCCGCGCGCTCGAGATCGCCAAGCGCATGATCCTGGTCGGGCCCGGCCGCGCCGAGCTCTGGCTCGACCTCGCGCGCCTGAACGAGGCCAACGGCATATTGGGCGACGCGCGACGCGCCTATGAATCCTGCCTGGACATCGCAAGGGCCGGCCAGAGCCTGCACAACGAAGCAGCCCTGGGGTTGGCCGGGCTGAAGCGAAGGATAAACTAGCAATCCCCAATGTCATGGCCCGCGAATGCGGGCCACCCAGTTGGGTTCTGCACGGACTTGAAAGTGAGTTTGAGATTGGCCTGCGATATAGAGATTGTCGTCACCTGGGTGGCCCGCATTCGCGGGCCATGACAGTCGGCTTTTAGGAAAAGCATCATGCCCCTCACCGTCGCGATCCAAATGGACCCGATCGAGAAGATCGACATCGCGGGCGATTCCACCTTTGCCCTCGCCTTGGAGGCGCAGGCGCGCGGGCACACGCTGCTCTATTACGGGCCTCGCGCGCTCACCTTCAACGACGGCAAGGTGACGGCGAGGGTGCGCCCCTTGAGCGTGCGGCCCAAGAAGGGCGATCACTTCACCGCGGGCGAACAATCCGTATACGATCTATCCGCCGCCGACGTGATCCTGATGCGCCAGGACCCGCCCTTCGACATGGCCTATATCACCGCGACGCATGTGCTGGAGCGGCTGCATCCGAAGACGCTCGTCGTCAACGACCCCGCCCATGTGCGCAACGCGCCCGAGAAGCTCTTCGTCACCGAGTTCAAGGATTTCATGCCGCCGACGCTGATCACCTCGGACCGCGCCGAGATCGACGCCTTCCGTGCCGAGCACAAGGAGATCATCGTCAAGCCGCTCTACGGCAATGGCGGCGCGGGCGTCTTCCGCGTGCGCCCCGACGACGAGAACCTCGGCTCGCTGCTCGAGATGTTCACCCTGTTCTATCGCGAGCCGGTGATCGTGCAGCGCTACCTGCCCGAGGTGCGCAAGGGCGACAAGCGCATCATCCTGGTCGACGGCGAGGTCGCGGGCGCCATCAACCGCGTGCCCGCCGCGGGCGAGGCGCGCTCCAACATGCATGTCGGCGGCCGGCCGGAGCCGACGGAGCTCACGCCGCGCGAGAAGGACATCTGCGCGGCACTTGCGCCCAAGCTCAAGGAGCGCGGACTGATCTTCACCGGCATCGACGTGATCGGCGACTATCTCACCGAGATCAACGTGACGTCCCCCACCGGCATCCAGGAAGTCAAACGCTTCGGCGGCGGCGATATAGCGGCCATGATCTGGGACGTGATCGAGCGGAAGAAACAACCCTCCCCTTGAGGGAGGGTCGACAATTTGCTGAGCGAAGCGAAGCAAATTTCGGGGAGGGGTACTTGCGCAGGCGCCTGAACCCCTCCCCGAAAAATGCTTCGCATTTTTCGACCCTCCCTCAAGGGTAGGGTAGGACTACGTCCCGCTTCCGAACCGGCTCATGTAGCGCGGGTCCATGTCCTTGAGGGGCAGGTAGATGAACACGTCCGTCGTGTCGAACTGGCGGTCGACGAAGGCGCCGTCGCCGATCAGGCAGCCGGCCCGCAGATAGCCCTTGATCATCGGCGGAAGCGTGCGCAGCGCCGCCTTCGGGTCGATCGCCTCCTTGGGCATCAGGTTCATCGAGGTGTAGAGTTCGGGGCGCGCGCGCACGCGCAGCCGCTCGGGCATCGCGTGGTAGTGATGCAGGTAGGAGAGCGGCAGCGCCAGCGCCTGCGGGTCGGTGCCGTGCAGCGAGGCGCAGCCGAACATCACCTCGCTCGAGAAGCGCGCGCAATAGCTCAGCAGCCCGCGCCACAGCAGCTGCATCGTGGACGTCTTGCTGCGCCACTCCTTCAGGATGCAGGAGCGGCCGAGCTCGAGCCAATGCGTGGACGCCGGCCACGCATTCAGCATCGGCGAAAGGTCGTATTCGCCCAAGGTGTAGAAGCCGCCGGCCTTGGCCGCGTATTCGTCGCGGATCAGGCGATAGGTGCCGACCACGAGCGGCTGGCCGTCCTCGTCGAAGACCGAGCGGTCGACGACGAGAAGGTGATCGCAGAAATCGTCGAAGCGGTCGAAGTCGCGCCGCTGCGCGCGCATCTCAGGCGACGGGACCGCCGACATCTCTTCATAGAAGACAAGGTAGCGCAGATGCTGCGCCGCCTCGACCTCGGCCTCGGTCTCGGCCAGACGGACCTCGAGCGCGCCGGTGACGGCCAGGACCGGCCAGCGCTCCGCACGGCCTTCCAACGGACCGGGCTCGTGGATGTTGACCAAGCGTTCCTACCCTTTGACGCAACGGGCGTTTTCTTGAGGGAGGAATTTACCCGAGGGAATATGACAACACAAACCGTAAGGGCAGAACCTGAGTAAACGCGCGGATCAGGCCGGTTCCGTCGCGGCGGCATGCAGGGCGCGCTGGCGCGAATCGAGCAGCATGAAAAGGACGATCGCCGGAATCCCGATGAGACCGGCCGCGACGAAGAAGATCGCATACGCGTCCATCAGGCCGACCTTCGCGCTCAGGCTTTCCACGATCGCGCCCGAGAATCCTTTGAGGAACTTGCCCGCCCAGGCATAGGTCGAGGACAAAAGAGCGTATTGCGTTGCGGTATAGCCGATGCTCGTCAGGCTCGACATGTAGGCCACCAGCGTGATGCCTGCGATGCTGATAGAGAAGTCGTCGAACGCCATCACCGCCATGAATGCGGGAACGTTGGGGCCGGCGACGGTCAAAAACGCGTGCGCCGCGATGCCGCCGGCCTGCAGGATGCCGCCCAGGATGAGCGCGCGCATATAGCCCAGGCGCAGCGACAGCAATCCCCCCGCCGCGATGCCGAGGAAGGTCGACGCCAGGCCGATCGTGGCGCGCGCGCCGCCGACGACGTCCTTGCTGATGCCCAGATCGTGGAAGAACGGATTCGTCATCGGCCCGCGAACGAAATCCGGCAGCCGATAGAGGCTGATCGCGAGCAGCATCAGGAGCGCGGCGGCGCCATGCGTCTTGAAGAAGGCGATGAACGGCCCGGCCACCGCGTCGAAGAAGCCGCGCGGGGTCCAGAGCGGCTTCTCGCTGGCGTTGCGCGCGGCGGCCTCATCGGCGCGAGCGGGCTCGGCCGCGAGAAAGCTCGCGACGAGTCCTATCCCCATGCCGACACCGCAGAACGTGTAGGCCAAGGGCCAGCCCAGATGCTGGGCGGCGATGAGGATCAGCGCGTCGGTGCAGAGCATCGCGACGCGGTATCCGAAGGTGTAGGCGGAGGTCAGAAGGCCCAGCTCGTCGGCATCCTCGGCGATCTCGATCCGCCAGGCGCCGATGGCGACGTCCTGCGTCGCCGAGGAGAACGCGACCAGCAATGCGAAGGCGCCGAGCGCGCCCAGACCGTAGCGCGTGCCCGCGAACGCCATCGCAAACAGCCCGATGGCGGTCATCACCTGCGACACCACCATCCAGCCGCGGCGCTGGCCGAGCACCTTCAGCGACGGCACCCGGTCCAGGATCGGGGCCCAGAGGAACTGCAGCGAATAGGCGATGCCCACCCAGGAGATGATGCCGATGGCGGTGAGCGAGGTCCCGGAATCGCGCAGCCAATAGCCGAAGGTGTTGCCGACCAGCAGAAACGGCAGGCCCGAGGAGAAGCCCAGCGCCAGCATGACCAGCGTCTTGGGGCGAAGATAGGCGCGCAGCGGATGGCGCTTCGTCGCGTCGCTCATGCGGCCGCGCTGTCGGCACCGGCGGGGAAGAAGTTACGGAACATCTGGTCCAGCAAAGCAGGGTCGACGGGCTTGGTGAGGAAACCATCCATGCCCGCGTCCTTGCAAGCCCACTTGCCGGTCTCCAGCGCGTCGGCGGTGAGCGCGATGATGGGCGTGCGCGCACGCCCCGAGGCCGCCTCGTCGGCGCGGATCGCGCGCGCGGCCTCGATCCCGTCCATGCCCGGCATGTGGATGTCGGTGAGCACGAGGTCGAAGCGCTCCTCGTTCATCGCCGCCACCGCCGCGTCGCCCGTCGTCACCTCGCGCACCTTGTGGCCCCTGCGGCGCAGAAGCTCGCGCGTGAGCAGCGCGTTGACCGGGTTGTCCTCGGCCAGCAGCACCTTGAAGCCGCGCGCGGTGTCAGCCTGCGCGCGCGGCGCGGCAAGGACGGGCGCGGCGGGCACCGGATGCTCGACCGCAAGCTCGGTCGAGAAGCGCTCGGCGAGCGAGCCCTGCCGCACCGGCTTCACCAGGAAGCCCGCGAAGCCCTTCGCCATCATCTCGTCGAGCCTGCCGCGCGCGGCGGGGGCCAGGAGCACGAAGGAGGGGATGTCGGGATCTGGCACGGCGCGCGGATCGGGCTGGGTGCCGGTACCGGCGTCGATGAGCACGTAGTTGAGCTTGTCCTCGTCGTCGCCGTCCTCGGTGAAGGCGGTCACCTCGGCGCCGGCGGCGCGAAGCTGCGCCGTCAAGCCCTCGCGCAGCAGCGCATTGCGCGTGACCATGGCGAAGCGCAACCCGCCGAGCGGACGCGTATCGTTCACGACCGGCGCGGCGCTCACCACGATCGCGGGCAGCGTGAACCAGAAGATCGAGCCCGAGCCGAAGGCGGGCTCGATGCCGATCTCGCCGCCCAGCCCCTCGATCAGGCGCTTGCAGATGGCGAGCCCGAGCCCCGTGCCGCCGAACTTGCGCGCATGGCTCGAATCGGCCTGGACGAATTCGCGGAAGATCTCCTTGCGCTTCTCCACAGGGACGCCCACGCCGGTGTCGCGCACCTCGAAGCGCAGAAAGCGGCGCTCGCGCCCCTCCGCCATCATGACGTCGATGCGCACGCCGCCCTTCTCGGTGAACTTGACGGCGTTGCCGATGAGGTTGTTGAGCACCTGGGTGAGACGGACGCCGTCGGTGCGCACCGAGCCCGGCACGTCGGGCGCGGTGATGGCGACGATCTCGATCTCCTTGGCATGGGCGCGCAGCACCTGGAGCTCGATGACGCGCTCGATGAGGGAACGAAGCTCCACCTCGTCCTCGTCGTAATGCATCATGCCGGATTCGATCTTGGAGAAATCCAGGATGTCGCCGATGAGCGCGAGCAGCGCCTCGCCCGATTGCTCGATCGCCTGCACGTAGCTTCTTTGCTCGGAGCGCAGATCGGTCTCGAGCAGCAGCCGCGCCATGCCGAGCACGCCGTTCATCGGCGTGCGGATCTCGTGGCTCATGGTGGCGAGGAATCCCGATTTGGCGCGGCTTCCGGCTTCGGCCCGGTCGCGCGCCTCGGTGAGCGCGTCCTCCAGCGCCTTGCGCTCGGTGATGTCGCGGCCGACGCTCTGCACTTCCACCAGGCGCCCGATGCTGTCGCGCACCGCATAGTCTTCCCAGGCGAGCCAGCGCCAGCCATAGGCCGTGCGCACCTGCTGGTCGTAGCGCACGCGCGCATGGCCCGCGTCGAGGCCGGCGAAGCTTCCGAAGAGCGGCGCGCGGCTGTCGGGATGCGGCTCGGGCGCGAAGGGGCGGCCGACCGCCGTCTTGGGGTTCAGCCCGAAGAGCTTGAAGAACGCGTCGTTGCCGTAGGTGAGACGGCTGTCGGCGGAGCGGCGGAAGATCGCATCGCCCTGCGCGTCGACCAGACCCTTGTAGCGCGTCTCGCTCTGGTTGAGCTGGGCGTTGGCCGCGGCGGCCGCGGCGAGCGAGCCTTCCAGGCGGCCGGCGACCGCCTTCATCTGCGCCGCCTGGCGGTCGAGCAGCTCGCTGCGCCGGCGCGCGAGCAGGTAGTCGTGCAGCAGGAAGACGATCGACACGCCCAGAAGGGCCGCGAAGACCGGCCTGGGCACGAGGCTCAACTGGCCGTGCAGCACCACGTCGCCGATCCCCGCCACGAGCATGGCGAAGGCGACCAGGCCGAAGAAGATGCGAAGCCCGCGCGTCAGAGCCGAATACCCTTTTGGAAACTGGCCTTAGTAGGGCTTGCCCATGCTTGAGGAAGGCTTAAGGCGCCCGGCTTGGAAGGACGCCAAAAAGGGTTAATGTATGCCTTGTTTTTCGAGCGCGCGGGCAGCCGCCACGCCAACCCTGCCCGCGCGCTCGAGAAGATATCCACAAGAAACCGGGGTTCATCAAAGGGAGGATTTCATGCGTTATTCGATGCTGGCCTTGGCCGGCGCCTTCACGCTCATGGCGGGCATGGCCTTGGCCGACGATCCGATGTCCAACACTTACGGCAACACGGTCACCACCAAGAGCGCCAAGACCGGCGCGACGGGCACGCTGATGTTCAACGCCGACGGCTCCTACAGCGCCGCCACGACCGGGCCCGACGGCAAGCCGCTCGCCTATCAGGGCAAGTGGACGCTCAAGGACGGCGGCGCCACGATCTGCCTGTCGCCGACCCTGCCCAACCCGCCGCCCGCGAGCTGCTCGCCGCTCATGAAGCACGCCGTCGGCGAGAGCTGGAACGTGACCAACGACCAGGGCGAGACCTTCGCGGTGTCGCTGAGCGCGGGGCGGTAGAAGACTCGCCTCCCCCTTATGGGGAGGTCGAAAAATGCAAAGCATTTTTCGGGTGGGGGCCGGCGCCTAGCCATTCCCCCACCCGGAAAACTTTTCGCTTCGCTCAAGTTTTCCGACCTCCCACAAGGGGGAGGTAAGGTCCCGCGCCACCCACCGTCACAAAACCTTCGCAGAACTGTGATGTGCGTTGCACTCAAGACGGCCGTGATGGGCCCCTAAGCGCCAAGGGGGCTCGTCGCGACCGGCGGGCGTGCGCCTAAGGGGTTGTCTTACAAGGGTTTTTCACGAAGCGGTGGAAACCCTTGGGACCAGCCTCGGCCCTGCATCGTTTCGCGTTTAAAACAATGGCGCCCCATCCATGGCCGATGCCGCTTTGACCGAAAATCTCGTCGCCACCAGAGCCGATACCGTGCGCCGCTTCGGGCGCCGCGACGCGGGCTTCCGCGGGCTGACCGGCCTCGCCGCGCTCCTCGTCGTCGCCGTTTTCGCAGGGGTGATTTTCTCGCTCCTCATCGGCGCGATGCCGGCGATCCAGAAATTCGGGTTTTCCTTCATCACCTCGGACGCCTGGGACCCGGTGGCGGAAAATTACGGCGCGCGCGCGTCGATCTACGGCACGCTCGTCACCTCGATCATCGCCATGCTCATCGCCGTGCCGGTCGGCATCGGCATCGCGATCTTCCTGACCGAGATCTGCCCGCGCCCGCTTCGCCGACCCATCGGCATCGCCATCGAGCTGCTCGCCGGCATTCCCAGCATCATCTACGGCATCTGGGGTCTGTTCGTCTTCGCGCCCCAATTCCAGCAGACGCTTGAGCCGTGGCTGATCGCGATCTTCGGCAAGATTCCCGGCGTGGAAGCGCTGTTCGCCGGGCCGCCTTACGGCATCGGCATCTTCACCGCGGCGCTGATCCTTTCGATCATGATCCTGCCCTTCATCTCGGCGGTGACGCGCGACGTGTTCGAGACCGTGCCGCCGATGCTGAAGGAGGCGGCCTACGGGCTCGGCTGCACGACCTGGGAAGTGATGTGGCGCGTGGTCCTTCCCTTCGCGCGCGCCGGCGTCACCGGCGGGGCGATGCTGGCGCTCGGCCGCGCGCTCGGCGAGACGATGGCGGTCACCTTCGTCATCGGCAACGCCCATCACATCCAAGGCTCGCTGCTGGCGCCGGGCACGACGATCTCCGCCACCATCGCCAATGAGTTCAGCGAGGCGACGACGCCGATGTACCAATCGGCCATCATCGAACTCGGCCTGATCCTGTTCTTCATCACCTTCGTCGTGCTGGCGGCGGCCCAGCTGATGCTGCGCGCGCTCGAGCGCCGCACGGGAGCGGCGAGGTGAGGAACCCCGGGCTCTACAGAAGACGCAAATCCTGGAACGGCATGTTCCTGATGCTGTCGGTGCTGGCCGCGATCTTCGGAATCGTCTGGCTCGCCTTCATCCTGGGCGACCTCGGCTATAACGGGCTCAGCAGCATCTCGCCGAAGCTGTTCACGATGATCACCCCGCCGCCGAACTCGGAGGGCGGCCTGCTCAATGCCATCGTCGGAAGCCTGATGATGAGCGGGCTCGCGGTGGCGGCGGGCACGCCGCTGGGGCTGATGGCGGGAACCTATCTGGCCGAGTACGGACGGCACGGCTGGCTCGCCTTTTTCGTGCGCTTCGTCAACGACATCCTGCTGAGCGCGCCGTCGATCATCATCGGCCTCTTCGTCTACGAGGTGGTCGTGCGTCCGATGAGCCACTTCTCGGGCTGGGCCGGCGCCACGGCGCTCACGATCATCGTCATCCCCGTCGTCGTGCGCACGACCGAGAACATGCTGCTGCTCGTGCCCAACGGCCTGCGCGAGGCCGCGGCCGCGCTGGGCGCGCCGCGCTCGCGCGTGATCCGCATCGTGACCTGGCGCGCGGCGCGTGCCGGCATCGTCACCGGCGTGCTGCTCGCCGTCGCGCGCATCTCCGGCGAGACCGCGCCGCTGCTGTTCACCTCGCTCGGGATGAATTTCTGGAGCACCGACTTGAACCAGCCCACGGCAAGCCTTCCCTACGTCATCTTCCAGTTCGCGATGTCGGCGGACGAGGGCTGGCACAAGCTCGCCTGGGCGGGCGCGCTCCTCATCACCGCGACGGTGCTCGCCCTGAGCGTCTTCGCGCGCATCCTGGAAAAGCGGAGTTAGTCATGGACGCGGCCGTCAAGGACAAGGTCAAGGTCGATATCCGGGGCCTGTCGTTCTATTACGGCGCCGCCAAGGCGCTGAACAACATCACCATCCCGCTCCACGACCGCCAGGTGACGGCGTTCATCGGGCCGTCGGGCTGCGGCAAGTCCACGCTGCTGCGCGTGCTCAACCGCATCTACGAGCTCTATCCCAAGCAGCGCGCCGAGGGCGAGGTGATGCTCGACGGCCAGAACATCCTGTCGAGCTCGCAGGACATCAACCTGTTGCGCTCGCGCGTCGGCATGGTGTTCCAGAAGCCGACGCCGTTCCCGATGACGATCCGCGACAACATCGCCTTCGGCATCAAGCTCTACGAGCGCATGCCGCGCTCCGAGCTCGAAGGCCGCATCGAGAACGCGCTGCAGCGCGCGGCGCTGTGGGGCGAGGTCAAGGACAAGCTCGGCGAGTCCGGCCTGAGCCTGTCGGGCGGCCAGCAGCAGCGATTGTGCATCGCGCGCACGGTGGCGACGCGGCCCGAGGTCATCCTGCTCGACGAGCCGTGCTCGGCGCTCGACCCGATCTCGACGGCCAAGATCGAGGAGCTGATCGCCGAGCTCTCGGCCGACTACACGATCGTGATCGTCACCCACAACATGCAGCAGGCCTCGCGCGCGTCCGACTTCACCGCGTTCATGTATCTGGGCGAGCTCATCGAATACGGCCCGACCGAGAAGATCTTCACCAACCCCGAAAACAAGCGCACCGAGCAGTACATCACGGGCCGGTTCGGCTAGCCCGCGCTGTGCGTGGCCTGCCGCTTTGAGCCGAGCACGAGGCTCAGCGCGAGCGCGACCGCGAGGTTGAGCACCAGCGACGACAGCGCCGCGTAGCAGGGCACCGTCAGGCCGAAGACATGCAGCGCATAGGTTGACGTCTTGAACGCCGATTGCGCCGCCATCCAGGTGCCAGCGCCGATGCCGCAAGCCCAGCCGATCAGCAGCGCCGTCGGATCGAGGCGCTTGAGATAGAGTCCCAGGAACACCGCGGGCAAGGTCTGGATGATCCAGATTCCGCCGAGCAATTGAAGCTGGATCGCGTATTGCGTCGGCAGCTCGATGATGAAGAACAGCGCGCCGAGCTTGACGACGAGCGAGACGATCTTGGCGACCTGGCTCTCGGCCTTGTGGCTCGCGTTCGGGGCGATGAACTCCTTGTAGATGTTGCGCGTGAAGAGATTGGCGCAGGCGATCGACATGATCGCGGCCGGCACCAGCGCGCCGATGGCGATGGCCGCGAACGCGATGCCGACGAACCACGCGGGGAAGGCATGCAGGAACAGCGCCGGCACCGCGAAGGTGTTGCCGAACTGCTTGAAGCCCGAAGCGAATTCGGGAAGCGCTTTCACGCCCGCGGCCACCGCCATGAAGCCGAGCAGCGCGATCAGGCCGAGCGCGAAGGAATAGGCGGGCAGGATCACCGCGTTGCGCTTGACGGCCTTGACGCTCGAGGCGCTGAGCAGCCCGGTCACCGAATGCGGATAGAGCAGCAGCGCCAAGGCCGAGCCCAGCGCCAGCGTCGCGTAAGCCGATGGGGCCCCAAGGTTGCCGGGCGTGGATGGCGTGAGCAGCAGCGATTTCGCATCGACGCTCGCGAAGATCTTGGCATAGCCTCCGAGCTCCGCCGGGATCACGATCACCGCAACGAGCACGGTGACGTAGAGCAGCGCGTCCTTCACAACCGCGATCATCGCCGGCGCACGCAACCCGCTGTTGTAGGTGTAGGCGGCCAGGACCACGAAGGCGATGAGCAGCGGCGCGTCGGGGACCGCCACGCCGCCGACCGTCATCGTCATCGGGATGCCGAGCCCTGCGATCACCACCTCCATGCCCACGAGCTGGAGCGCGATATAGGGCATGGTCGCGACGATCCCGGTGACCGCGACGGCGAGCGCGAGCATGCGGCTGTCGAAACGACCGCGCACGACATCGGCCGCGGTCACATAGCCCTTCTCATGCGCCACCGCCCACAGCTTGGGGAACACCGCGAACAGGATCGGATAGACGAGCACGGTATAGGGCACGGCGAAGAAGCCCACCGCGCCGGCGCCGAACATCAAGGCCGGCACCGCGACGAAGGTGTAGGCGGTGTAGAGATCGCCGCCCAGAAGGAACCACGTCACCAGCGTGCCGAAGCGCCGTCCGCCCAGCCCCCATTCATGCAGATGGGTGAGATCGCCGCGGCGCCAGCGCGCGGCGCCGAAGCCGAGCAGCGTCACGAACGCGAACAGGGCGACGAAGATCGTGACCGCGACCGGGTTCATGCTCACCGGCGGTCACCGAGATAGGCGGGCAAGAGCACCAGGGCGCCCAGGGGAATCCAAAGAAGCTGGTACCAGTAGAAGAAGGGGATGCCGAGGAACGCGGGCTCGACGCGGTTGTAGAACGGCACAAACAGCATCGCCGCGAAGGGCAGCAGAAGAAGAAGCCAGCTCAGCCTGGGCCCGCGCTTCGGCGCCGGTTCGTTCATGATCGCCCCCCTCATGACAGCGAAAAATCCTTACGGCATAAACAGGCCGCCGCCAAGGAGCGGCGACGGATGACCGCGCAATTGTTGCAAATTCTGCTCTCGCTCGGCGAGGTCGCGCTGATGGTGGGGCTGTGCTTCGTGCTCTTCGGACGCGCGCCCGCGCCCGCAGCCGAAGCGTTCGACGCGCGCCTGGCTGCGGACGTGCCCGGCTTCCGCGCGGGCCGGCGCGCCGTGAGCGGCGACGGACGCAGCATCCTGGTCGAGGACGCGCGCGACGGCGCGGTCTATCTGGCGGTGGCGCGCGGCGACGGCGTGGTGACGCGCAAGCTGTCGCGGGCAACGCGCATCAGCCGCGACGGCGAGCGGCTGGTGCTGGATTTGCGCGACTTCACACTGAAGCGCGCGGAGCTCACGCTTGCCGATGCATCCGATTGGGAAGCGCGTCTCAAGGGACTTGCCGCATGAAGCCGTTCGATCCCGTGGCGCTGGCGACGCCCGCCTTCGCGGTCCTGGTGATCGCGGAGATGGTCTTCGTGCGCTTCACCGGACGCGGGCGCTTCGAGGTGAAGGACACCGCCGCGAGCCTGATGATGGGGCTGGGCAGCGTGATCATCGGCGCGCTCTTCGCGTTCCTCTTCGTGGGCTTCGCCAAGCTGATCATGCCGTTCGCGCCGTTCCATATCGGCTGGTCGTGGTGGGCCGTCGTGCTGTGCTTCGTGCTGGACGATCTTCGCTATTACTGGTGGCACCGCGCCTCGCACCGCGTGCGCTGGCTGTGGGCGGACCATGTCAATCACCATTCGAGCCAGCACTACAATCTGTCGACGGCGCTGCGCCAGCCCTGGGGCGGCGTCCTGGCGCTGCCGGGGCTGCTGTTCCTGGCGCCGCTGGTGCTCTTGGGCTTTCCGCTCGAGATGATCGCCTTCGTGCACGGCATCAATCTCGTCTATCAGTTCTGGATCCACACCGAGAGCATCGGCCGCTTCCCGCGCTGGTTCGAGGCGCTGATGAACACGCCCTCGCATCACCGCGTGCATCACGCGACCAACGCGCGCTATCTCGACGCCAACTACGCCGGCGTCTTCATCGTCTGGGACCGGATGTTCGCAACCTTCGTCGCGGAGACAGGCGAAGATCCGCCGCGCTACGGCATCATCGGCCAGATCGCGAGCTTCAATCCCCTGCGCATCGCGCTGCACGGCTGGGTGTCGCTGGCGAACGACGTGATCCACGCCAAAAACCTGCGCGAAGCCGCGTTCTATCTCTTCGCCCCGCCCGGCTGGTCGCCGGACGGCAGCCGCGAAACCTCGGATTCCATCAAGGCGCGCTGGGCGGACGTCCCGGCCGAATGATGCTATAATCCCCCGGCATTCAACCGGGGGACTTCCGATGCGCATTCTTCTCGCGGCACTCGCGGGCGCCGCCGCCATGTTCGTATGGACGGCCATCGCCCATATGGCGACGCCGCTCGCCTATACCGGCTTCAGCAAGATGACGAACGAGCAGGCGGCGCTGCAAAGCCTGACCGCGGACAACGTCGGCACCAAGCCGGGCCTCTTCATCTTCCCTTGGACCGACCCCAAGGATCCCAAGATGATGGAGAAATACCAGGCGCTCGCCAAAACGCACCCGACCGGCATGCTGCTCTATCGCCCCGTCGGTCAGCAGATGGGCAGCGACATGACGCCGATGCTGATCAAGGAGTTCCTGAAGCAGTTCGCGCAGGCGCTGATCGCCGCCTGGATCGTGTCGATGATCGCGGCGGGCTTCGTCACGCGCGTGGGCGTGGTGACCGCCATCGGCGCCTCGGCCGGCATCGCCACCAACGTCTCCTATTGGAACTGGTACGGCTATCCCACCGACTACACGCTGGCGCAGATCACGATCGAGGTCATAAGCGCCCTCGTCGCCGGTCTGGCCATCGCGGCGGTGATGAATCGCAGGACGGCGTAGTATTCAACCTCTCCCTTGTGGGGAGGTCGACGCGCGCAGCGAAGCGAGCACGTCGGGTGGGGGGCTCGCGCCGGCCCCCAACCCAAAAAAATGCTTCGCATTTTTCGACCTCCCCCACAAAGGGGAGGTGAATCTCATTTCAGAACGATGAACCCCGCCTTGGCGAAGATCGCCGCGGCGTCCGGGCCTTCGAGGAAGTCGAGGAACGGCTTGGCCGCGGGCTTCGCGTCCCTGGTGAGCGCGATAGGGTAGACGATGGGCGCGTGCGCGCTATCCGGGAAAGTACCCACGATGTGCACGCGCTTCTCGCTCATCGCGTCGGTGGTGTAGACGATACCGAGCGGCGCCTCGCCGCGCGCGACATAGGCGAGCGCGACGCGCACGTTCTCCGCCGAAGCGAGATTGGACGATACGCTGTCCCAGACGCCGAGCGCGGTCAGCGAGGCCTTGGCGTATTTGCCGGCGGGGACGGAGGCCGGATCGGCGACCGCGAGGCGGCCATGGCCGAGCGCGCCCGCGAGATCGAAATGCGGCGCGATCTTGATCTTGATGTCGAGATCGGCCGGCGCGACCAGCACCAGATGATTGCCGAGCAGGTCCTTGCGCGTGGCCGAAGCGATCAGGCCCTTCTTGTCGAGATAGTCCATCCAGTCGCGGTCGGCGGAGATGAAGACGTCCGCGCCGCCCGACGACGCCTCGATCTGGTGCGCGAGCGCCGACGAGGCGGCGAAGGAGAACGCGGCCTCTTTCCCGGTCCTGGATTTGTAGAGCTCACCGGCCTGCTTGAACACGTCGCTCAAGGAGGCGGCCGCGAACACGGTGACGTCCGCCGCATGCGCCGCCACGGACAGCGAGAACAGCAGAAAAGCCGCCGCGACCGCGCCCACGAATTTTCCGCTTCTCATGCGAACCCCCTTTTGCTCGTGATATCCACATGAATATCACGAACCGCGTTCGGGGTTAAGAGGCGCCGCGGGCGCGGCGCGAGGACGAGACCGTGCCGGTGATCTTCTCCTTGACGACGTCGACCTCGCCGTCCTTGCGCATCTCGTGCACCTCTTCGATGGTGAGCTTCTCGATGCCCATGAACTTGTTCTCCGCCGGGGCATGGGCGCGGATCAGCTCGTCGAGCTTGACCTGGATCGCGGCGCCGCTGCGGTTCTGGGTGCTCTGGATGAGGAAGACCATCAGGAAGGTGACGATGGTGATCGCATCCAGCGTGCGGTCCCAGCCGTCGGGGATGCGCAGCACGAACACGCACGCGGCCCACAGCGCCATCGCCAAACACAGGATGATGAAGGTATGCGGCTGTCCGATCACATGCGCGACCCGGTCGGCCACGACCGCGAAGCCGCGCGCGAGCGCGCTCGGGCCGGGCCTGGCCTCTTCGCTCTTCTGCTTGCCCGTCACGCCGCGCGCCGGCCCGCGAAGACGAGGCCCAGGCCCGCGATCACGACCACGACGCCCGCGATCGTCGGAATCGAGACGGAATGCTCTTCCTGCGAATTGATGTGCACGGGCCCGATATCGGCGACCGGCTTGGTTTGCGAATAGGTGAAATGGCCGATGAGAAGGCCGCCGACGCCCAGGACGATGAGCACGACGCCGAGCAATGTCAGACCGCGCATGGGATTGCCCCGTTTTGTGACGCTTAGGCAACGGGTCCGGCGCGCGAAAGTTCCGTCAGTGCAGATGCGAGAGCCGCCTGTATGACAGCGCTTCGGCGATATGGACGCGGGCGACGCCCCCGGCGCCCGCCAGATCGGCGATCGTGCGGGCCACGCGCAGCACGCGGTGATAGCCGCGCGCGGTCAGGCGCAAGGCGTCGGCGGCATCGGTGAGCAGCGCCGCGCCCGCCTTGTCCGGCGCGGCGACCGCGTCGAGCAGGCTTCCCTCGGCCTCGGCATTGGTGCGGATATCCTTTGCCTCATAGCGCGCGCGCTGGATGTCGCGGGCCTGCGCGACGCGGGCCGCGACCGCCGCGCTTGCCTCCGACGGCGGCGGCAGGGTGAGATCGGACGCCGAGACGCCGGCGACCTCCACATGCAGATCGATGCGGTCGAGCAGCGGACCCGAGAGCCGTGCCTGATAGTCGAGCGCGCATTTGGGCGCGCGGCCGCACGCCTGCGCGGGCTCGCTCAAGTAACCGCAGCGGCACGGGTTCATCGCCGCGATGAGCTGGAAGCGCGCGGGGTAGCGCACATGCGCGTTGGCGCGCGCCACGACCGCCTCGCCCGTCTCCATCGGCTGGCGCAGCGAATCCAGCGTCGCGCGCTGGAACTCGGGCAGTTCGTCCAGGAACAGCACGCCCAGATGCGCGAGCGACACCTCGCCCGGCTTGACCTTCAAGCCGCCGCCGACGAGCGAGGCCATCGACGCGGAATGGTGCGGATTGCGGAACGGCCGCCGGCGCGAGATCGCCCCGCCGCCGAGATCGCCCGCGAGCGAACGCACCATCGAGATCTCCAGCGCCTCGCGCGCGTCGAGCGGCGGCAGAAGCCCGGGCAGGCGCTGCGCCAGCATCGACTTGCCCGCGCCGGGCGGGCCGATCATGAGCAGGTTGTGACCGCCGGCGGCCGCGATCTCGAGCGCGCGCTTGGCCGTCTCCTGGCCCTTCACGTCCTTGAGATCCGGGATGGCGCGCGTATCGGGCGCGAGCTTGGCGACCGGCGGGTTCAGGACCTGCGCGCCTTTCATGTGATTGACGAGCGCGATGAGGGACGGCGTGGCGACGATCTCGATGCCGCCCGCCCATGCCGCTTCCGCGCCGCACGATGCAGGGCAGATGAGGCCGCGGTTCTGCTCCGACGCGGCGATGGCCGCAGGCAGCACGCCCGCGACCGCGCTCACTTGTGCGTCCAGGGAAAGCTCGCCCATCGCGACGTAGTTCGCCATCTCGCTCGCCGGCAGCACGCCCATCGCCGCGAGCAGGCCGAGCGCGATGGGAAGATCGTAGTGGCTTCCCTCCTTCGGCAGGTCGGCGGGGGCGAGGTTCACCGTCACGCGCTGATAGGGCATCGCCAGCCCGATGGCGCCGAGCGCCGCGCGCACGCGCTCCTTGCTCTCCGCCACCGCCTTGTCGGCGAGGCCCACGAGATTGAACTGGCCGCTGCCGCCCTCGCCGATATGCACCTGCACGTCGACCTCGCGCGCCTCGATGCCCTGGAACGCGACGGTGTAGACATGTGCGACGGTCATGGCGCTTCCCCCAAGACGCCATTTGGACGGGTTTTAGTCGACAATGCAACTACGGGGGGATTTGGCCAAGGCAAGCTCACCCTTCGACAGGCTCAGGGTGAGGGTCCGAGTCCGCTTCCGCAGTCCCTCATGCTGAGCTTGTCGAAGCATGAGGGCCGCGCGGCGCTCACATCATCGGCAGCGCGATACCGGCGGCGATGCCGGCGATGAGGAAGCGCGCGAGATAGCCCAGGCCGTGCGCGAGGCTCACATAAGGATCGATACGCACCCAGATCTGCGTCGTCGCGACCTGGACGAAGGAGCCCGCGAGCCAGGCAACGGCGGCGACCTTGAGGCCGCTCACGATGCCGTCCACGCCCGCCATGGCGCAGAGCGCGATCACCGCGGCCGCCGTGATGTAGCCGAGCGCGGTGGAATAGAGGATCGGCCTCATCTCGCTCGCCTTGTCCCTGGGCCACCAGGTATCGGGATAGGTCTGGTAGCGCTCGTCGAAGAGCTTGCCCATGAACAGCCAGTCGGTGAGGCTTGAAAGCGTTCCGGCGGCGACCACCGCAACAAGCACGATCCAGGACATCGGTTTCCCCCTTTGCGCGTAGCGTAAACTATCGCGCGGAAAGGCGCGGGCGGGCAAGCCGACTTATGGCAAGCGAGCGGGTAGGGTTGGCGTGGCGGCTACCCGCTCGCTTGCCCAAACGAACCACGGCTTGCGCAGCGGAAAGCCCGCCCCTAGGCTTGCCCTATCGCCATTTCCGCAAGTGAGTTTTCCCATGTCCAATCAACGTTTCCAAGGCACCGACCGCTATGTCGCGACCGACGATCTGCGCATCGCGGTCAATGCGTCGATCACGCTGGAGCGGCCGCTCCTCATCAAGGGCGAGCCCGGCACCGGCAAGACCCAGCTCGCCTACGAGGTGTCCGACGCGCTGAAGGCGCCGCTCATCACCTGGCACGTGAAGTCGACGACCAAGGCGCAGCAGGGCCTCTATGAGTACGACGCGGTGACGCGGCTGCGTGACAGCCAGCTCGGCGACGCGCGCGTCAAGGACGTCAAGAACTACATCAAGCAGGGCAAGCTGTGGGAAGCCTTCGTGATGGACCAGCGCCCCGTGCTGCTCATCGACGAGATCGACAAGGCCGACATCGAGTTCCCCAACGACCTGCTGCTCGAGCTCGACCGCATGGAGTTCTTCGTCTACGAGACCGGCGAGACGATCAAGGCCGCGATCCGCCCGATCGTGATGATCACCTCCAACAACGAGAAAGAGCTGCCCGACGCGTTCCTGCGCCGCTGCTTCTTCCACTACATCAAGTTCCCCGAGCGCGAGACGATGCAGAAGATCGTCGACGTGCACTATCCGGGCATCAAGCAGAAGCTGGTGAGCGAGGCGCTGAACGTCTTCTACCAGATCCGCGACGTGCCGGGCCTCAAGAAGAAGCCGTCGACGAGCGAGCTTCTGGACTGGCTGAAGCTTCTCCTGAACGAGGATGTGCCGCCCGAGGCGCTGCGCGAGAAGGACCCGACAAAGCTCATTCCGCCGCTGCACGGCGCACTGCTCAAGAACGAGCAGGACGTGCACCTCTTCGAGCGCCTGGCGTTTTTGGCAAGAAGGGAGAGCAGGAACTGAAGCGCCTCACCGCCACGGCCTTGCTCCTGCTGCTGTGTCCACAGGGTGCCTCTGCCGCTGTGGACTACGAATTTTGTGACCATTTATTCGACTTCGTAAGGGCGCCGTTCGCCGCATCCGGAAAGCCCCCTGTCGCGCGATCGATCGAATTCTATTGGATCCCCAGCGGCATTCTCGGGACGACCCAATGCGTCTATGGCGGCACCAAACCGGGCAAGGATTTTTGTGACTGGCTGATAAACCATTCGTCCAAGGAATTCACAGAGCTCCTTCCGGAAGAGGCTCTGAGATGCGAAGGCTTCGATTTCCCGCCAGTGCCGAATGTCGATGACTGGAAAGCCACCTATCAATTTGTGGACGGAAAATCTTTGCGCTGGCTGGTTTTGGACGTGCGCCTCTACCAGCCTGGGGACCGTTACGACGGCGCGGTGCGGATTTCGGCCTTGCCCGACGGACAGGGTATGGCGACCCATCCGTTACCGCCGCTTCCCGATCCGGAGCCGATCGCCGACGAGCCGAAGAAATGACCGTGGCGCGCAATGCGATCGCGCTGGCGCTCGCGTTGCTTGCGGGTCGCGCGGCGGCGGGAGAGACGCCGGTGGAGGCATTGAAGCGCGCCTACCCGGACGCTGTCGCCGCGTCGCATGGTGACACGATCGTCTTCAAGGACGGCACGCGCCTGGACACCGGCGCGGACGATCCCGCGAAATCCTTCGACGAACGCATCGCGCATGCGAACCTGCGCGACATGTTCCGCCTCGCCTATCCCAAGGGCGCGGCGCTCGCGCCGCCGGCGATAAACTTCGATCCCGGGCGTTTCCGCGACAAGGCGTTCTTCGATCGCCTCTATGGCGACTGCCGCAAGGGCGAGGTCGAGAAGCGGCTCGTCGCCGTGACGTGGCTGGCGAAGTCGTGGGGCCGCGCGGTGAAATTCGCGCCCGAAGCGGCCGCGGCGCTCGGCGCGGTGTCGGCCGAGATCGACGCCATGCCGCCGTCGATCAAGCATGCCGCCTATCCGACGGCGGGGACCTATGCCTGCCGTGGCGTGGCCGACCAGGGCCAGCCGTCGATGCATGCCTATGGCGCGGCGATCGACCTGAACCTGGACTATTCCTACTACTGGCTATGGGACACAAACGGCAAAGGCGCACCGCATTGGCGCAACCGCATGCCGCGCGAGATCATCGATGCCTTCGAGCGCCACGGCTTCATCTGGGGCGGACGCTGGTACCACTACGACACCATGCATTTCGAGTACCGGCCGGAGCTTTCGGCTCCGGCCCGGTGAGAGGCACGTCACTGCGGCGGGTTGGCGATCAGATAGGGATAGCCGTTGTTGATCGAGGCGCTCTGCGCCCAGACCGCCGGATCGAAGCCCGACGGCAGGCCCGCTTTGAGCGCCGCATCGCTCAAGCCGGTGACCGTGTGGCACCCCGAAGCGCAGGCCTTGCTTTGCCCGCTGGTGTCGACGTCCCAATAATCGGAATCGAGCGTGCCGCTGAGATATCGTCCCGCGAAGCCGCCTATGCGCGTCTTCTGCGGCGCGTGCGACTTATAGATCACCGCGGTGGTGGAATAGGACCTGCTCACCGAACCCCTGATGTTGCCGATCATCCCGCCCATTGTGCTGAAATGGCCCGCCGTGACTTGGCCCATCGAATAGGAGTCGGTGACGGTCGAGTCGCTGACGAGCCCGCCCACCAGACCGCCGATCGTGGCGGAGCCGTGCGAGTCGATTGTTGCGGTCGAGTAGGACTGGATGACTTGGCCCTCCAGGCTGCCGACCAGGCCGCCTACGGCGCTCTTCGGACCGCCGGTGACGTGGCCGGTGCCGTAGGAATAGAAAATATTCCCCGATCCCGACCCGACCAAGCCGCCGACGGTGTCGCCGAAGCTGCCGTCGACCGTCGCGGACGAATGGGAGCGGGTCACGTTGCCGCCGATCTGCGACCGCCCGATCAAGCCGCCGATCTCGGTGCCGCCGGAGATGCTGCCGCTGGAGGAGACATTCACGAAGTTGACGCCGCCTTGGCCGACGAACGCGCCGACCGATCCGCCTTGCGCCTGGATGTTGACGTTCGCCAGATTCAGATCGCGGATGACGATGCCGTCGGTCGTCTGCTCGAACATGCCCACCGCGCTGACGCCGCTGCCACCCTGGATGGCAAGATTGGAGATCGTGTGACCCAATCCCTCGAGCAAGCCCCCGAAGCCGATATTGGAGACGCCGTTCTGATAAGTCCCGTCGGGTCCGGCGTCGTAGTCCTTCGCGAGAGCATAGAGGCCGGAGGAGTTGGCGGCAATGTCGCTTGCCAGCGTCGCCAGATCGTTCACCAGAACGTAGCTCGCGCCGTTCACGCTCAGGCTGCTCGCGGTATCCCAGAAATCGATCTTGCCGCCGGGAAAGAACAGAAGTTCGCCGCCGCCCGCGTAGTTGACGGTGAGGCCCGACGTGCCCTCGACCGCGACGAGCGCCTTGACGCTCACATTGAAATTGGCGTTCAGCGTCAGGCGATGCGTGCTCGCCCAGGAGAGCGGCGCGGTGATCTCGATGGTGACGGCGCCGGAGCCCGTGTTCACCGTCACGTCCGACGACGCGAGCAGGTTCTGAAGATCGGTGACGTTGAGGATCGCGCCCTTGGCCGTCGGCGAGCATGTGCCCGCGGAGCACACCACGTTCTTCGTCGGCGCGGAGGAGATGTTCATCGAAGCCTGGGCCGGCAGGGCCGCCAACGCCGCTGCGGCAGCGGCGCCGAGGAACATGGGAATGCGCGACATCGTCTTTTCCTCCCGTGGATCGTGCGCCATCGTAGCACATTACGCCCGCTTAAGGTCGCGGAAAACGCGCGGACGGCTGGTCGGGCCCCCGGCCCCGCGCTAAGCTTGGCTCTCGTTATCGGACCTAAGCCCATGTTCTTCCAATTCTTCGACGAGCTCCGCGCCGCGCGCATCCCCGTGACGCTGAAGGAATATCTGGCGCTGATGGATGCGCTGTCGAAGGACGTGATCGAACTTAAGGTCGAGGAGTTCTATTACCTGTCGCGCACCGCGCTGGTGAAGGACGAGCGCAATCTCGACAAGTTCGACCGCGTCTTCGGCCATGTGTTCAAGGGGCTCGAAGGCCTCGACGCATCGCTGCTCGCGCAGATCCCCGAAGAATGGCTGAAGGCGCTGACCGAGAAATTCCTCAGCGAGGAAGAGAAGAAGCAGATCGAGGCGCTGGGCGGCTGGGAGAAATTGATGGAGACGCTGAAGCAGCGTCTCGAGGAGCAGAAGAAGCGCCACGAGGGCGGCTCGAAGATGATCGGCTCAGGCGGCACCTCGCCGTTTGGAAACTCGGGCTACAATCCCGAAGGCGTGCGCATCGGCCAGGACAAGTCCCGCCACGGCAAGGCGGTCAAGGTGTGGGACAAGCGCGAGTACAAGAACCTCGACGATTCCGTGGAGCTCGGCACGCGCAACATCAAGGTCGCGCTGCGCCGCTTGCGCAAATGGGCGCGCGAGGGCGCGGAGACCGAGCTCGACCTGCCCGGCACGATCAAGAACACCGCGAGCAAGGGCTATCTCGACCTCTCGCTGATCCCCGAGCGACACAACACAGTCAAGGTGCTGCTGTTCTTCGACATCGGCGGCTCGATGGACGCGCATATCAAGCTCTGCGAGGAGCTGTTCAGCGCGGCCAAGACCGAGTTCAAGCACATGGACTTCTTCTACTTCCACAACTGCCTCTATGAGAGCGTGTGGAAGGACAACCGCCGCCGCCATGCCGAGAAGATCCAGACCTGGGACGTGCTGCACAAATACCCGCACGACTACAAGATCGTCTTCGTCGGCGACGCGACGATGAGCCCGTACGAGATCACCTATCCCGGCGGCAGCGTCGAGCATTGGAACGAGGAGGCAGGCGCGGTGTGGCTCGACCGCGTGACGCAAATCTACGAGCACTGCGTATGGCTGAACCCCGTGGCCCAGAAGCACTGGGACTACACGCCCTCGATCGGCCTTCTCTCCCAGATCCTGGGCGGGCGCATGTATCCGCTGACGCTCCAGGGCCTGGACAATGCGATGCGGGAGTTGAACCGGTGAGCGCCGTCGCCGCACCGGTCACGGATGCGTTGATCCGCCGGACCGAGATGCGGGACCTTGAGCAGGTTTCCGCCACCCTCGCGCGCGCGTTCTTCGACGATCCGGTGATGATGTTCATGATCCCCGACGAGAAGGCGCGCATCGCCAAGCTGCCGCGCATCTTTAAAGTTCTGCTCAAGCTGGCGCTGCCGCATGGGCTTTGCCATGTGACGCCCGGATATGAATCGGCGACGATCTGGAAGCCGCCGGGGAAATGGCATCTGTCGCTCTGGGACTATGCCGTCAACGGGCCGGAGCTCTTGGGCATCTTCGGCACCAACGTCTTCAGCATTTTGGGCACCATGGACCGCATCGAGAGGGTGCATCCCAAGACACAGCACTATTACCTGCAGGTCATCGGCACCGATCCGGCCAAGCAGGGCAAGGGCTTCGCGAGCAGGATCATGCGCCACCAGCTTGCCGTCAGCGACGCGGCGGGCATGCCCTGCTATCTGGAATCGAGCAAGGACACCAATCTGCCCATCTATCGCAGCTTCGGCTTCGAGGTGACGGGCGAGATCAAGATCCCCGACGGCCCGACGCTGTGGCCGATGTGGCGCGACGCGCGGCCCGTATCGTGAGAGGCGCGCGGCTCGCTTGCGCGGCGTTGCTGCTGATGACGGCGCAGGCGCTTGCCGCCGACACCGACGTGCCGCCGCCGGAGAGCGTGGTGCTCACCGGCGCGGTGAAGGAACCCAACAGCATCACCAAGGAAGAGCTCTCGCGCCTGCCGCCCGTCGACGTGAGCTTGAACGCCAAGACCGACAAGGACCCGCTGCAGGGCACGTTCCGCGGCGTGCTGCTGTGGACGCTGATCGACCGCGCGGGATTGGTGAACGGAAGCGAAAAGAACGCCTATTTGAAGCACACCATCCTGGTCAGCGGCGTGGACGGCTACACGGTTGCCTTGAGCGAAGGCGAGATCGATCCCAAGCTCGAGGGCAAGCAGGTCATCGTCGCCTATATGAAGGACGGCAAGCTGTTCGACGGCTTGCGCCTGATCGTGCCCGGCGACGCGCATGCCGCGCGCGACGTGCGCGATCTCATCACCATCGAGGTCAAATGACCGATACGTCCTCCTGCAAGCAGCCGGCGGGGACGGTCGCGCCCGTGATCGACCGCAACCGCTGCGAGGGCAAGGAAGACTGCGTCCGCGTCTGTCCCTATGACGTGTTCGAGGTGCGGACGCTGACCGGCGACGAGCGCGCGACACTGTCGTTCATGGGGCGTCTGAAAGCGACCTTCCATGGCAACCGCCAGGCGTTCGCGGTGCGCGCCGACCGATGTCACGCCTGCGGCCTTTGCGTCGCGGCCTGCCCCGAGACGGCGATCCGCCTTGCGAAGATCGCCGCCGCCTGATCCTCCTGGGCGAGGCGCGTCAGCGTTGCAGAAAATTTGCGGTGTAGAAGAAGCGCGGACCGAAATTTCTTTCGAAGGCGAGAGTCGTCTTTGCCGCGCGCATCTTCAATTCTTCGCGCGAAATAAAATCGGGATCGCCCATCTGTTCGGTGACCGACAACCGTCCGCCGGGCTTCAACACGCGTGCGGCCTCGCGCAACGCCGCATCCGCATCGCCCACTTCGCCCAGCACGGTCACCATGAAGGCCGCATCGAAACTTGAATCGGTAAACGGCAGCGCCTTCGCATCGCCCGGCGCCCGCGCGAAGTTGGAAAGCCCGCGCGCTTTCAGGCGCTCTTGCGCGATATCGAGCATGCCGTCCTGGCAATCGAACAATGTAAGATGACCGCATGCCAGCGCCGCCGCCGGGCTGAAATACCCCGGACCGCAGCCTATTTCCAGCACGCGATCGTCCGGCTTCAATCCCAGCCGCTTCACGATGCGCGACGGGGGCAGGATCAGCCCGCGCCACGGAGTCAGCAGCCAGCGCGCATATTCGACGGGATAGAGACCCTTTCCCGCCACCCGCGCCCAGGCATCGTCTTTGCTCATGGGGATTTCCGCCGCTCCGCCGCAGCATCCTTCCACAAGCGCGGAGCCTTCGAAAGCATCCGCGCTTGCGCGGGCGGCGCCAAGCTTCCGCAACGAGCGGCTTGCCGCATGGCCGCACACCTGTTCACATGCGCGCCGATCCTTCGGAGGCCGTCATGCTGAAAGTCCATCACCTCAACAATTCGCGCTCGCAGCGCATCCTGTGGCTGCTCGAGGAACTGGGTGCTCCTTACGAGATCGTGCACTACACCCGCGGCACGCCCATCCCGCTGGCGCCGCCGGAATTGAAGGCCGTGCACCCGCTCGGCAAATCGCCCGTCATCACCGACGGCAACAAGACCATCGCCGAGTCGGGCGCCATCGTCGAATACCTGATCGACACCTACGGCAAGGGCCGCTTCAAACCCAAAGCCGGCAGCGGCGATTACTGGAAATACATCGAGTGGATGCATTACGGCGAGGGCTCGGCGATGCTGCCGCTGCTGCTGGCGCTCTACACCAACATGCTGGGGGAGGCGGGCGCGGCGCTGAAGCCTCGCGTCGACGGCGAGATCGCCAACAACCTGTCCTATATGGAGAGCGCGCTGGGCCACCGCGAGTTCTTCGTGGGCCAGGAACTGACCGGCGCCGACATCCAGCTTCTCTTCGTGCTGGAGGCGGCCGGCGCGCGCCTCGATCCTTATCCCAATCTCGTCAAGTACAGAACCCGCATGCAGGCGCGCCCCGCCTACAAGCGCGGCATCGAGAAGGGCGGCCCATACGCGCTGATGAGCCGGTAGCGCGCTATCGCTATTCCCGCCGCTGCATCGCGTCGGGAAACGCGATCCAGCCATAGCGCCGCGCATCGCTCACCGACTGATCGGGCATGGGATAGTCCAGATCGGCGAAGGCGCCGATGCCGACGCCGATCATGTCGGGCTTGCGCGACGGCTCCCAATAGAGCGTCGAGCCGCAATCGGGGCAGAAATGGAACGTGACGGCGTGGCCGGCGTCGCTGTCGCGGGTGAAGGCGCGGCGCTCGCCTTCGACGCGCACCGCCGCGCGCGGATAGAAGGCGGCGATGCCGAACGCGCTGCCGGTGCGCCTGCGGCAGGCGTCGCAGTGACAGATCGAGACCTTCGCCGGCTCGCCTTCGCACAGCGCGCGGAGCTTGCCGCAGCTGCATTGCGCCTCTTTCATCGCCTGCTCCCGCCAGGACCGCCAGCCATAATAGCCATCTTTCCCACGTCCTGCCGATCTGAGAAAGTCTCTCCCAACCCATGAGGCAGCCCATGACCGCACGTAACCCACCGCCCGCCATCGGCAAGGACGAGCGCCGCGCGCGCATCGCACGGCTCTGCGCGGAGATGGAGACGGAAAACATTGGCGCGGTGCTGATCGGGCCCACGTCGTCCTTGCGCTATTTCACCGGCGTCGCCTGGCATCCGTCGGAGCGTTTCACCGGCGCGCTCATCCGGCAGGACGGCACCGTGGAGTACATCACCCCCGGCTTCGAGCGCGACAAGGTGGGTCAGGTGATCGGCGTCGAGGGCGACATCCATACCTGGGAGGAAGAGGAAAGCCCTTATCGCCTCATCGCCGACAGGCTGGGCAACAAGGCACGCATGGCGGTGGACGACCAGATAGCGCTCTTCACCTGGTTCGGGCTCAAAGGCGTGCTCGACGACGCGCGGCTGACCGGCGCGGGCAAGGTCATCAACCGCCTGCGTCGCGCCAAATCGAACACCGAGCTCGCGCTGATGCAATACGCCAAGGACATCACGCTCGAAGTGCAGCGCCGCGCCTGGAAGAGCCTGACCAAGGGCGTGCGCGCGAGCGAGGTGGAAGCCTTCATCGACCGCGAGCATCGCGCGCTGGGCGGCAACGGCAACACGTTCTGCATCGTCTCCTTCGGCGAGGATACCGCGCTTCCGCATGGCGGCGAAGGCGACCGCGCGCTTGAGGAAGACGACGCCGTCTTGATCGACACCGGCACACAGATCGACGGCTACAATTCCGACATCACGCGCTCCTATGTCTTCGGCGAGCCGTCGAAGGAGATCCGCATGGTGTGGGACGCGGAGAAGCGCGCCCAGGCTGCGGCATTCGCTGCCGCCCAGCCGGGCGCGCCATGCGAGAGCGTCGACGCCGCGGCGCGCGCCTCGATGAGAGGCGAGGGCTTCGGGCCCGACTATCGCCTGCCCGGCCTGCCCCACCGCACGGGCCACGGCATCGGCCTGGACGTGCACGAAGCGCCGAACCTGGTGCGCGGCGACGCGACGCCGCTGGCCAGCGGCATGTGCTTCTCCAACGAACCGATGATCGTGGTGCCCGGCCGCTTCGGCGTGCGCCTGGAAGATCATTTCTACATGGACGAGACAGGACCGCGCTGGTTCACCGAGCCGTCTGCGAGCCTCGACGAGCCCTTCAAGGGCGTCGCGCCGCTGCCATGATCGATCACGTCTCGCTCGCCGTCGCCGACCTTGCGCGCAGCACGGCGTTCTATGAAGCGGTGCTGGCGCCTTTGGGTCTTGCCAAGCTCGTGGACCGCGAAGGCGCCAGCACCGGCTTCGGCAAGCGCTATCCGGAATTCTGGCTGAACGCGCGGCCGGGGCTTGTGCCGCAGCCGGAGACGACAGGCACGCACATTTGCCTGCGCGCGCCGAGCGAAGAGGCCGTGCGCGCGTTCCATGAAACCGCGCTCGCTTTGGGAGCCGAAGATGCAGGCGCACCCGGCCCGCGGCAGGCCGCGTTCACCACCTATTTCGGCGCCTTCATCCTCGATCCCGACGGTAACAAGATCGAAGCGGTGAATTTCGCGCGGTAGAGCAGGTTGTCTTCAAGTCCACGCGATCAAATTCAGTGTCATGGCCCGCGAATTGTTCAGTCTGGGGACATGGTTGACGCCTGTTCGGAGACATAGCTGACAGGTCTGTTGAGGTCTATCTCGGCGATTTTGTGGGCGCCGAAGCAGACGCGGGCCATGACAAGTTTGTTTGTAATTCCAACCGGTCACAACCTGCCTCTGGCGTGACGTTTGCCGCACCCTTCCCGCGCGTGTAAGCTTTTTCCTGGGGGTTGGTGGCATGAGGAAAGTCACGCTCGGCTTTCTCGCCTGTCTTGCGCTGCCGGGTGCGGCGCAGGCGAGCGCCTATGCCGATTTCAACGCCGCGCTCGCGGCCCGCAACGAGCACGACGCCGACGGCGCCATCCGCCTCATGAGCCAGGCGCTCGCGGCACCCGACCTTCCCGCCCATTTGCGGCCCACTGCCTATTTCGACCGCGCGCAGGCCTATGGCACGAACAAACAGGTCGATCTGGCGATCGCCGATCTGACGAGCGCGCTTTCGCTGGTGCCGGACGATTTCGACGTGCTGATGGCGCGCGCGAGCCTGTATCAGGAGAAGAAGCTGTTCGACCGCGCGCGCGCCGATTTCACCGCCGCGATCGCTGTGCGCCCGGAGCTCATCGACGGCTATTACGGCCATGCCGGCGTCAACATGGCCGAGCGCAAATACGACGACGCGATCAAGGACTACGACGCGGCGCTCGCGGCCTTGCCCGGCGACATCGATCTGCTTCTGCTGCGCGGCGACGCCCAGCGCGAGGCCGGCCGCTACGACGCGGCGCTCAAGGATTTCAGCGACGCGATCGCGGCGAATTCGCGCTACGGCGGGGCTTACATGCTTCGCGGCCGCGCCTATCTCGAATCCGGCGATCCGAAAGCGGCGGTGTCGGACTACGAAGACGCGATCGACCTGGATCCCGACGACGCGGGCCTGCGCGAGATCGCGGGCATCGCGCAGTGGGAATATGGAAACTACCGCGACGCCGTGCGCAACTTCACCAGGGCCGCGGCCGATCCGGGGCGCGCCACGTTCTCCTATCTCTGGCTCTATCTCGCCAAGCGCGACGAGGCCGACGCCGATCTCGCGCGGGACGCGGCCAAGCTCGACCTGCGCAAATGGCCGGGACCGGTGCTCAGCCTCTTCCTCGGCGCGGGCAGCGTCGCCGACGTCGAGGCGGCGGCGAAACAGGGCGACGCGGGCGAGCAAAGCGACCACGAATGCAGCGCCGCGTTCTTCGTCGGCGAATGGCACCTCATGCGCAAGGAGCAGGCCGAGGCCAGGACGCTTCTGGCCAAGGCCGCCGCGTGCCGTCCGGGCCTGCCGGAAAGCCATGCCGCGCGCGCCGAGATCGCGAGGCTCGGCCCATGAGACGCGTCCAAGCCGCGCTCTGCCTGAGCGCTCTCTTCTGCGGCGCGGCCCGGGCCGAGCCGCAAGCGGCGCCCGAACCGGGCAAGGCCTGCGAGCTTCCCATGCTCGCCTCGCTCGATTTCCGCACGACGCCGCAAGGCATGATCTCGCTTCCCGGCGCCATCGACGGTCACAAGGGCGGCATCCTCGTCGACACGGGCGGCACGAGCGCGATCCTGGGCTTTGCGATCGCCAAGCAGCTCGCCAATCCCATCAAGCCGTCCGGCGTGGGCGTCGCCTATCTCGGCGGCGTCGATCTGCACTACGGCGTGCGCGTCGACCGCTTCGAGCTGGGGACGTTTCCGTTCGAGAAGGTCTGGTTCATGGTCGCGCCCGACCGCATGATGGACGGCGACCTGATCGGCGAGATCCAGCCGCATGCGCTTTCCGGCGTCAATTTCGAGATCGATTTCGTCAAGGGCAAGTTCAACCTGTTCGGCCCGGGCACCTGTCCCGGCCGGATCGTCTATTGGACGCACGAGCCCTATGCGCGGGTGCCGATGGACGTGGACCCCTCCGGCCACATTGTCGTGGAGGCGATGCTGGACGGAAAACCCGTCAAGGCCTACATCGACACCGGCGCGCAGGGCTCGCAGATGAGCCTGAAGACGGCCACCCACATCTTCGGCATCGACGAGAAGAACCCGGCGGTCAAGCGGCTGAACGACGCCGACGTCAACGGCATGGTCAAGGCCGCGATCTATCGCTACCCGTTCACGTCGCTCACCTTCGAGGGCATCGAGATCAAGACCCCCAGCATCGCCATCATGGACGCCGGCCGCACCGACACGCGCGGCCCCGAGCTGGTCTTGGGCATGGGCGCGCTGCGCCAGCTTCATCTCTTCATCGCTTACGACGAGAAGATGCTCTACCTCACCGCCGCCGAGGCGCGCTGAGTTACGCGCTCATCCGCTCCTTCGCCGCCGCCAGGCGCCCTTCCGCCGGCACGTGCGAGGTCGCCGCCGCAAGACCGAACAGCGGCATGTTGCCGTAGATGCATTCGTACTTGCCGGGCTCGACGAGATAGGTCTCGTGCCAGATGCCGATGTTCTTGGAGCCCGTGATGCGCTTGTTGAACTCGGCCCACATCGGGAAGTGATGGCCCGATTTGTCGTGCGCATAGGCGACGAGCTTGTCGAAGGATTCCCAGTACTGCAGCACGTTGATCGTGGGCAGGGAGACCATCTGGCGGTACCAGAGCATCCCCGAATCCTTCTTTTCGGAAAGCTCGCGCAGCATCGCGGGCATGGTCTTCGACATGAAGAGGATGTCGCCGAGCGCGAAGAAATTGTTGATGCGCATGCCGATCAGGAACAGCACGAGCGGCTTGTCGGTGCGCGCCGTGAAGCGCCCAGGAAATATCGCTGCCATGTCCCCTATCCTTTGACGGCCGATCCCCAATAGTTGAAGCCGGCGAAGCGCGGCGTGCCCGGCAGGTACATCGTCTGCATGTCCTCGATGCGGAAGCCGCCATCCGCGATCAGCTTCGGGATTTGCCTTCCGACGTGACAGCCGCCGCCGATCACCTTCCAGGCGGGCATCAGCCGCCTCTGCCAGCGTCTTACGTTCTCGTCCGGCGCCTCGCCATGCTCGCAGAAGATCATGCGGCCTTGGGGCTTGAGCACGCGGCGCATCTGGGTGAGCGCCGCCATCACGTCGGGGATGGTGCAGAGCGTGTAGGTGATCAGGATCGTGTCGGCGCTCGCATCGTCGAGCGGGATCTTCTCCCCCGGCAGGTCGAGGAATTCGAGCGGGATGGCGGATGCCGCGACGCGCTCCGCCGCGCGCTCGCGCATCTCCTTGGCAGGCTCGAGCGCCCAGATATGGCTCACTTTCGTCGCGTCGTAGAACGGAAGATTGTGCCCCGCGCCGAAGCCCACTTCGAGCACGCGCCCTTCCGCGCGCGGCACGACCTTCTTGCGCTGATAGCGGATCGGCTTGGTGCTCATCGCGGCGTTGAGCACGCGCGGCAGGATGTAGTGATCGTAGAGGCCCATCGTTCTCCCCGGCTCAAGCCGGCCGCATATGCTTCCTGATCCAGTCCGCCAGCTCGTCCTCGCTCATCGCGCTGGAGGCGACGGAGAGTATCACGAGAGTGGCTTCTGCCTGATCGGCCGTCAGTCGCCAACCGTTCAGACGCAAGAACAGACCGGCTGCGATGAAAGCAATGCGCTTGTTGCCGTCGACGAACGCATGATTTTTGGCGAGGCCGAAGGCGTAGGAGGCAGCGAGACGTGCGACATCATCCACTCCCTGATAAGCTAGCAGGTTCTGCGGCCTTGCGAGCGCCGATTCAAATAGCCCCTCGTCACGCAGGCCGTCTGCACCGCCGTGCTCGGCAATGCTTTCGCTGTGAAGGAGTTCGAGAGCCTGCCGGTTGACCCAGATCGGCTCGCTCATTTGGCCAGGGCGCGAAGCGTGTCTCGATATTCCCGCATGACCTCGCGACCGACTTCGATCTGTTTTTCGATCTCGGGATCGTAAGGCGTGAGTCGATAGCCATCTGGTCCGGGCGTGACGGTGATCGTCGCGCCTTTGTCGACCTTCATTCCGGCAAGCATCTCTTTCGGCAAAGTCACCCCCAGAGAATTCCCAATTTGAATGATCTTGAGCTTGTACACAGCGACACCGTTGTAACAGACGTTAGAACAGCACGTTATAACAAACGTAAAACCCTGTCAATGATCCGGGTCGGTATAGTCGGGATGCGGGTCGCCGCCGTTGGGGACGTGGACGTCTTGCGGCTTGTCGCTGTAGATCGGCTGCTCGTCCGGCGGCTTTATGCCGTTCACGATGGCATCGCCGAGGCAGAGCGCGGTGCCGATCGGATTGAGGCCCGATGGGCTCGCGCAAGGCAGCAGCAGCGGGCCGTTCTTGCGGGCCTTCTGGCGCGCCCAGAGCGCGGCACCGGGCACACGGCCGGAATGGTCGCGGAAATCCGGCATGCCGTTCGGCTTCGGGCCGTTCGAGGCCGAGGCGCAAGCGGCCTGCTCTTCCGGCGAGAGGTTGGCGAGATTCTCCGGTCGGCAGCCGAACAGCGAGCGGCCGAGGCCGGGCATCGCCGGGATGGCGTCGTCCTTGAATGCGGGAACGGTGATCGCGCGCGTGCCGGGCAGAGGCGCAAGGCGCATGGCGGGACGCGGCGCGCGCGGCGGCATGGCAGGCTCGCGTAGAGGCGGCTTCGGCAGCGGAGAGAGATAGAGGATCGTTTCGCGCAGGCCCGCCGCGTGATGGATGCCGGCATGCGGGAGCCACAGCGCCAGCACCAGGACATGCAAGATGACGACCGCGCCCGCGCTCGCGAGCTTGCGCAAAGGTATCTTGCGCGCGAAGCCCATCGATCTATTCGCCCGGGCTGTATTCCAGGATCTCGCCCGGCTGGCATTGGAGCGCCGCGCAGATCTTGTCGAGGGTCGAGAAGCGCACGCCCTTCACCTTGCCGGATTTGAGCAGCGAGAGATTGACCTCGGTGATGCCCACGATCTCCGCCAGCTCCTTGGAGCGCATCTTGCGGCGCGCCAGCATCACGTCGAGATTGACGACGATCGCCATCAGACGAACCCCGCATTCTCGTCGGCGACGCGGCGCGCTTCCGCCATCACCCGCGCGATGACGAGCACCGCGCCCGCGACGAACAGGCGCGCGGCGTCCTCCGTGCCGAAGCTCAGCGAGATCTCGCGATGGCCGGGGCCGTGCCAATAGTTGAGCAGATAGGAGATCGGCGCCTGCATCACGAAATCGGCGAGCACGCCCAGGAACAGCGCGCGCGCGACGTTGTGCAGATGGCGCAGCGGCTCGGCGCTGAACACGTCCCCCTTGGCGTAGCGCGCGAAGACCTGGGCGAGCGACCACAGCGCCCAGAGCACCAGGCCCAAAGGCACGATCTCGCAGACCAGCGCGTCGACGCGGTACTGGATCGGGATCGCGTCGCTCAGTGTCGCGCCGGTGTGGCTGATGTTGAACATCATCCACTGGGTGCTGTCGGGATAGAGGAAGGCGGCTGCCACCATCACCGGGAGCACGACCATGCCGGCCGCGGAAAGCGCGGCCATGACACGGCTGAGGCGGGCGAGCTTGGGCGAGACAGACGGTGGAGGAACCATGACATCTCCTGGCGCGGGAATGCCGGGATATCGTGACACGACTATCAGTTATTGTAAAACGATAACTTATAACGGGTTTTGTTGAGTTGTACCCCTCCAGTCATGGCCCGCGAATGCGGGCCACCCAGTTAGGTTCTGCACGACACGGGTAAGTGGGCGACGAATTTCAGTTTGCCCGGCGACAACGTAATGATGTCACCTAGGTGGCCCGCATTCGCGGGCCATGACAATTTTCTTGTGATTCAATCCCTCATGATCTCCGAAGCCTTTGAAAATGTGGAAGCGGTTCGGACGCGATTTCGTCCTGATCGGATCACTACGCTATTCGTGGGCGAGTCGGCCCCCGCGAGCGGCGATTTCTTCTACTTCGGTAAAAACGCGATGTTGCGCCACATGCAGCGCGCGGTGGCTCAATCGCCTTGCGAAGACGGCGATTTTCTTCAACGCCTCAAGAGCTATGGTTGGTATCTCGATGATCTCGTGCTGGAGCCCGTGAACAAACTGACGAAATCGGAGCGCGAGGCGAAATGCCTGGCCGCGCTGAATAGTCTTGCCAGCCGGATAGCGGAATATCGCCCGCTCGCAATCGTGTCTCTTCTCATGAGTATAAAGGGTGTTGTCTACGCCGCCGCAGATGTAGCAGGCAGTGACGCCATTCGATTTGCCGTGCCATTCCCCGGTATGGGACAACAAACGCGCTTCCAGGCTGCGATGGTTGAAATCGTCCCGAAGCTGCCGAGATTGTAGCCGAGTTGAGGGATGAGCTCTAATTTCTACTCCGGCGCCACCGTCACCGTGATCCCGTCCAGCTCCGGCGCGCAGGTGATCTGGCAGGAGAGGCGCGAATTGGGCTCGACCGCGAGCGCCATGTCGAGCATGTCGACCTCGGCGTCGGAACGGGCGGGGAGCTTCGCGAACCAATCGCCCGTGACATAGACGTGGCAGGTGGCACACGCGCACGCTCCGCCGCATTCGGCGGCGATGGGAAGGCCCGCGTCGCGCAGGATCTCCATCACGCTCCAGCCGTCGCGGCCTTCGACCTCGTGCACGGCACCCTTGCGGTCGGTTGCGATGATCTTCATCAGGCCACACCCAGCTTCTTCTGCAGGTTGGACGAGGACGTCGTGTATTGGAAGCGCAGCTTCTCGTTCGGGCGGCAGATGTGGAACGCTTCCTGCGCCATCAGCGCGGCTTCGTGGAAGCCCGAAAGAATAAGCTTCAGCTTGCCGGGATAGGTGTTGATGTCGCCGATGGCGAAGATGCCGGGCGTGGTGCTCTGGAACTTCGCGGTGTCGACGGCGATCAGGTTCTCGGTGAGGTTCAACCCGAACTCGGCGATGGGGCCGAGCTTGATGGTGAGCCCGAAGAACGGGATGAGCGTATCGCAGGCATGCTCCCATTCGCCCTTGCCGGGGTTTGCGAGCGTCACGGCGCGAAGCCGGCCGTCGTCGCCGTGCAGCGCCTTGACGCTCGCGATCTCGAAATTGATCTTGCCGTGCGAGGCGAGCTCGCGCATCTGGTTGACGCTGTGCTGGGCGGCGCGGAAGCCGTCGCGATGATGGACGAGGGTGAGCTTGGCGGCGACCGGCGCCAGGTTGATCGTCCAGTCGAGCGCGCTGTCGCCGCCGCCGGCGATGAGGATGTTCTTGCCGCGGAACGCGTCCATCTTGCGCACCGCGTAGTGCACGGACTTTCCTTCATACGCCTCGATGCCGGCGATGGGCGGACGCTTGGGCACGAAGCTTCCGCCGCCCGCGGCGACGACGACGACCGGGGCCACGATCTCGGTGCCCGCGTCGGTCGTGATCTTCCAGCGGCCGTCGGGCTCCTTCGAGAGCGCGGCCGCCATCTGGCTGAAATGGAAGATCGGCTTGAACGGCTTGACCTGCTCCATCAGCCTCTCGGTCAGCTCCTGGCCGGTGACGATGGGAAGGCCCGGGATGTCGTAGATCGGCTTCTCGGGATAGAGCTCGGTGCACTGGCCGCCCGGCCGGTCGAGGATGTCGACGAGGTGCGCTTTGAGGTCCAACAGCCCCAGCTCGAACACGGCGAAGAGGCCGATCGGGCCCGCTCCGATGATGGCGACGTCGGTTTCGAGTGTCATTCTACGCTTCTATTCTGTGTAAAATTTCGACCTACGCACCTTATATGTGAAATAGAAGGGCGCCATTCAAGCTTGAACGTCGCGCGAGGTAGGGGAAAGGGCCGGGAGCGTCAAGCCGCGAGATAGGCCTGGATGAAGACGTGGACCTGATCGGTCTTGGCTTCCAGGGCCTGGAGCGCCGCGGCTGCGACATTGGTGTCGGAGGGGTCGATCGGCTCGGCCGCCGCCGCCGCGTCGCCCAGGCCGAACGCGCCGATGCCGCGCGCGGCGCCTTTCAGCGTATGGACCGCGGCCTTCCACGATTTGGCGTCGCGCGCATCCAGGATCGATTTGAGCTGGACCACGAGCTCGCTCGCCTGGTTGTCGAACAGGCGCAGGATCTCCGCATTGAGCGCGGCATCGCCGCCGGTGTAGCGGGCGAGATGTGCAAGATCGACGACGTCGCCGGGCATGTGGCCAAATCCCATTGCAGGCCTAGCCAGAATGGCACTGAGCCCTCAAGGGTCCGTTAACGCGCCAGTAGCGACGTACACGGAGTACGCAACGCGCCATGGGCTTGGCGGACAGGGGCGCCACCCATAGGTTGGCTCATGAGAATAAGATCGCTGATCGCGTCGATCGTCCTGCTGTTCGCCGGCCCCGCGCTGGCGGGCCAGAGCATCCACGAAGAGATGTTCGCCCCCATCGGCGGCATACCGCAATGGATCACGATCAAGGGTGACGACAAGGCCAATCCCGTCATCCTTTTCCTTCACGGCGGTCCGGGCAATGCGCTCAGCCCGTTCGCCGATGCGATGTTCGCGGGCTGGGAAAAGGATTTCACGCTGGCGCAATGGGACCAGCGCGGCGCGGGACGGACCTATACCAAGAACGGACCTTCCGTGGAGCCGACGATGACGCTCGAGCGGATGACCGATGACGGGATCGAGGTCGCGCAGTTCCTGAAGGAACATCTGGGCAAGGACAGGATCATCCTTGAAGGAGGCTCCTGGGGATCGGTTCTGGGAATCCGCATGGCGCATGCGCGGCCCGATCTGTTCACCGCCTATGTGGGCACGGCGCAGGTCGTGAACTGGCATGCGAATCTGGCGGCCGGCTACGCGCGCGTGCTCGAGCTTGCGCGCGCCGCGAAGGACCAGGCGGCGGTCGACGCGCTGACGGCGATCGGTCCGCCGCCCTGGGACAAGGTTGCGATCTGGCCGAAATACCGCAAATGGCAGCGCTTCTATCAGGCGAAGATCGCGACCGCGCCGGCGGCGTCGCAAACCCTCAGCCCCGCCTATGCCTCGCCCGAGGAGCAGGCGCAGGGCGAGGCGGCGGACGATTTTTCCTTCCTGCATTTCTGGGGGCCGACGCTCTCGGGACCGTTCACTGAGGTCGATCTTCCCGCGCTCGGAACCGATTTCCGGATCCCGATCTATATCGTGCAGGGCGAAGAGGATCTGACGACGACGCCCGATCTCGCCAAAGCCTATTTCGACAGTCTCAAGGCGCCGCGGAAGAAATTCATCCTGGTGCCCGGCACCGGCCACGAGCCTTCCGTTGCGCTTCTGGCTTCGATGCACGCGCTGCTTCTCGACGAGGTGCGGCCGCAGGCCGAGCCGCGATAGCGCGTCAGAAGGGAACCCAGCCGGTCGGGAACGGCGACACGCCGAAGAGATGGGCGTGGGAGAAGAGCACGCCGGCGAACGCCGCGACGGCGACGAGCAGGCGCCAGTCGAACAATTCTCCAAATTTCAAACTGGTCCGTCTACGGAGGATCGCGGCGAACGGGACGTTCGACGTCTTCGCCGCGAAGCCGTTCCACGCTTCGCCCATCTTGCGGCGGCGCTTGGCGTCGATCGAGAACGTGCCGGAAACGCTGAGCAGAAGGAACGTGCCGAAGAAGATCACCGACGCCTCGTCGCCGTTTGCCGCGGTATGGAATGCGGCCCACAGCGCCACGCCCCAGAGGAACGGATGGCGCGTGATGCGCAGCACGCCCTTGACCGTGCCCTCCTTCGCCGCTGCGCCCTCCTGCTTGAGCGACGTCGGATTGGGCAGGAGCAAGCCGGGCACCGCGAGCAGGAACGCGAGCGCGACGACGGGGATCGCCAGATGCCGGATGCCGATCCAGGGCGTGTAGAGGACGGGATCGTCCGCGCCGGCCTGCGCCGCGTTGTAGGACATCACCAGCCACGCGATCGCGGCGACGGACGCGAGCGAGAACAGGGCCAGATACGCGCCTTCGCCGATCGCGCTCACAAGCGTATCGCGAAGCCGCGTGCCGGAGACGAAGAGATGGAGGCCTAAGAACACACAAGCCGCGGCAATCAGCATCGTCATGGTCCGCCCTCCAGGACAGCACTTTAATTTACAGCGTAAGTTTTCACGAATCAAGGCCCTTAAACCCTCGCATCCAAAGGGTTGTTTGGTTAAGGTGCCCGCGCTTCACGCCTTTTTGCACAAAGGTCCCCCATGGCCACGACGCCGCTTGAGCGAAACCAGCCGGTTCTGATCCAGACCGGCGAGACGGCACAGCCGGCCGAGGGCGAGCCCAGGCCGATCAAGCCGCGCGACGGCCGTTTCGGCGTCACGGTCATGTTCGTGGCCGGGATCCTGGCGGCCCTGTGGACCGGCGCGAGCGCGGCCTATCTCTGGGGCTATTTCGGACCCACGGGCTTGAAGGCGCTCGACATCCAGCAGATCGCGCTCTCGGTCATCGTGACCTTCATCCCCTCGCTGCTGTTCGTCGCCTGCGCCTGGGCGCTGGTGCGCGGGCGCGCGATGAGCGAGGCCGCGGCCGCGCTGGTCGATGCGACGGACCGGCTGTTCACCGCCGACGAGACCGCGTCGCGCACCGCAGCCCGCCTGTCGCGCGCCGTGCGCCGCGAGCTCGACGCGCTCAATGCCGGCCTCGACGGCGCGTTCAACCGGATGCGCGCGCTCGAGATCGTGCTCGAGAACCAGATCGCCGCCCTCGACCAGGCGGGCGCCCGCGCCGAAGTGCGCGGCGAAGCCGTCGCCTCGCGCCTGACGCAGGAACGCGAGCGCATCGACGCGGTCTCCGGCACGCTCGCCGACGCGGCGGCGCGCGCGAGCGAGACGGTCGCCGGACGCGCGGCGCAATTGAAAGCCTCGATGGAGACGGCGGAAAGCTCGCTCAAGCTCGCGGCCCAGGCGCTCGACGCGCAGGCGGCCGATTTCCGCAACGCCGCCAGCGCCGCCGCCGAAGCGCCGCGCCTGGCGGCGGTCGAGCTGGACAAGCAGGCGAAAGCCATCGAATCCGTCTCCGACGCGTCGATGGCGCGCGCCGAATTCGTGCTCGGACGGCAGGAGCGCCACCGCACGGCGATGAACGACCTGCTCGCGCGGCTGAAGGAGGAAAGCGGCGCCTTCGAGAGCGCGCTCGGCCGCGAGCGCGCCGCGATGGCGCAGGCGATCGAGCAATTGGGCGGCGAGGCGCAGAAATTCGAGACCGTCACCGGCCATGCCGAGCGCCATCTCGAGCATATCATGGCCAATGCCGCGACGCGCGCGGGCCAGCTCACCCAAAGCTTCACGCGCGAGGCCGAGCGGCTGAAAGAGGCGAGCGACGGCGCGCATGCGACCCTCGTCAAGCTCATCGATTCCTTGCGCGAAGCCAGCGCCGGCGCGCAGACGCTGATCGGCGAGACCGCCGGCCAGGCCAAGACCGACGCGCGCAATCTCGTCGGCGAGGCGATGGCGGAATGCGAGAGGCTGTTGCGCACCTCGGGCGAGCTGTCGGCGCAGGCCAACGAGATCCGCCGCACGCTGGCGGGCGCGGTGGGGGACGTCGAGAAGCATCTACTCTCGCTGCCCGGCATCGCCCAGCAGGAGGCGCAGCGCGTGCGCGCCATGGTGCGCAGCGAGACGGAAGAGATCCTCGACATGTCCGCACGCACGCTGTCCACGATCCATCAGCGCACCGCGCCGCGCCCGACGATTTCAGCCCACGTCCTGCCGCAGATCGAGCCGGAGCCGGAGCGTGACGGCCTGTTCGGGCTGGCGCGCAAGCTCACCTCCAAGCCCAAGGCGCAGAAGCCGCAACGCGCTGGCGGCGACGGCAAGAACTGGGAGATGAGCAAGCTTCTGGCCGCCGTCGAGACCAGCGAAAGCCGCGCGCGCGATCTCAAGCCTTCGGCCGCGGCCGCGATGGGCGCGCTGGAAGCGGCGCTGGCCGATCTCGCCGTCGATCTCGACGCCATCACCGGCGACACGCCGCCGGGCGAAGAGGACTGGCGGGCCTATCTCGCCGGCGACCGCGCGGCGTTCGCGCGCCGTCTTGCAAGCGCCATCGACAGCGAGACCGTGGACCGCGTGGCCTCCCTCTACCGCGAGGACACCCGCTTCCGCGAAGCCGCCAATCTCTACATGAGCGAGTTCGAAGCCCTCCTCGCCCGCGCCCGCGAAGGCGACGGCGGCGGGCTGCTGACGCCCACGATCCTGAGCGCGGATACGGGAAAGATCTACCTGGCGATCGCTTACGCGCTGGGACGGCTTTGACCTCATCCCGCCCTCCCCTTGAGGGAGGGCCGACAATTTGCGGAGCGAAGCGAAGCAAATTTCGGGGAGGGGTAAGGCCGTAAGCGCCGGACCCCTCCCCGAAAAATGCTTCGCATTTTTCGACCCTCCCTCAAGGGGAGGGTCGTTCATGCCTTCTCAATCGCGCCGCATAGAACCCATCCATGCCGCCCTGCTCCTTCAGATGGCACGGCAGCGTACGTAGATCGCCGTTGGCATCGACGAACTCGGCGCGGTCGAACACATCCGATGCCGCGAGCGGCTCACGTGAGAACTCGGGCCGCGCTTCCAGGAACTGCGCCACCTGCTCCGGACCTTCTTCCGGCTCCAACGAGCACACCGCGAAGACGAGCAGCCCGCCCGGCGCGGTCAGCTCGGCGGCGCGGTCGAGAAGCTCCGCACTCATGCCCGCGACCAGCATCACGTCGGAGGCGCTCTTGATCCAGGGAAGCTCGGGATGGCGGCGGATCGTGCCGGTGGCGGTGCAGGGCGCGTCGAGCAGCACCAAAGGCGCGGGCTCGACATCGGCGTCGCGCAGGTCGGCTTCGACGAGCGTCGCATCGAGCTTCAGCCGCGCGAGATTCTCTTTCAACCGCGCCATGCGCGTGCCGTCGCGCTCCACGGCCGTGACGAAGGCGCCGCGCGCCGCGAGCTGCGCCGTCTTGCCGCCGGGCGCGGCGCACAGATCGAGGACGCGCTTTCCCCGCACGTCTGCGAGCAGATGCGCGGGCAAGGTCGCGGCCGCATCCTGCACCCAGAATTTACCGTCCGCGAAGCCGGGCAAGGCTTCGACGCGTTGCGGCTCCATGCGCTGAACATTGCCGAAGAGGGGCTCGGCAGGCGGTGTCTTCCAAACCAGATCGAGCGGCGCCTGGTGGAGATGCGCTAAGGCGATGTCGCGCGCGCGGGGCTCGCCGTAAGCCGCGCACCAGCGCGTCCAGAGCCAGTCGGGCGTGTTGAGGCGCGCGGCATCCTGCGCCGCGATCGCCTCGGCGCCTTCGCGCGAGATGCGTCGCAGCACGGCGTTGATCAGCGGCTTGAAGTGCACCGCCTTGTTGTCGGCCTGGGCCAGACGGTTGGCGCCGTCGACGGCGGCGTGCGGCGCGGTGCCGAGGAAGAGCAGCTCACAGGCACCCATCAGCATGATCTCGATCGCCGGTCCCGCCTTGTGCGGCGGCGGAAGCTTGGAGGTGAACGCGCGCAACAGCGCATCGAGCTGGCCGAAGCGGCGCAGCGTCTCGGACGCCAAGGCGAACGCGAAGCCCGCGTCGCGCGGATCGAGACCCACGGCGTGTTCAAGCGGACGGCGCTTGCGCAGCACGTCCGACAGGAGCTTGAGCGCGGCCTGGCGTGCGTTCACGCCCAGGGACCGCGCGGCGGCGGTGACGGGGCGCCCGCCATCGCGCGCAGCCGCGCGATGCGCTCCTCAGTCGAGGGATGGCTGGAGAACAGTCCCGAAAGACCTCCGCCATGCAGCGGATTGACGATGAACATATGCGCGGTCGCGGGATTGCGCTGCGCCTCCTCATTGCCGATCTGCGCGGCGTCGCGGTCGATATGGGCGAGCGCCGAGGCGAGCCAGAGCGGACGGCCCGAGATCTCCGCGCCCGCGCGGTCGGCTTCGAACTCGCGCGACCGGCTGACCGCCATCTGCACCAGCACCGCGGCGAAGGGCGCAAGCAGCATCACCAGCAGCATGCCCACCAGCCCGAGCGGGTTACGCCTGCCGCCGAAGAAGTACGCGAAGTTCGCCAGCATCGAAATCGCGCCCGCGAGGGTCGCGGTGATCGTCATCGTCAGCGTGTCGCGATGCTTCACATGGCCGAGCTCGTGCGCGATCACGCCGGCGAGCTCGTCGGTGCTGACGCTCTTGAACAGGCCGGTGGTCAGGCAGACCGCCGCATGCTGCGGATTGCGGCCGGTGGCGAAGGCGTTGGGCTGGGGATTGTCGACGACGTACACTTTGGGCATCGGAAGCCCCGCCCGGGTCGCGAGTTGTCCCACCATATGGACGAGGCCGGGCTGCTCGGCGGTGCTCACCTGGCGCGCGCCGTACATCGACAGCAGCGCCTTGTCCGAGTTCCAATAGGCCCAGATGTTCATCCCCGCCGCCAACAGGAAGGCCAAGGCCATGCCTATGGGTCCGCCGATCAAAAAGCCCATGACCAGGAAGATCCCGGTCAGCACCGCCATCAAGAGCCCCGTGCGCAGGGTGTTCATGCGAAAAATCCTAAAACCCGCCTCCGGCCTGATGTAAGCTCGGGCCCCATGGCCAGCAAGCGCGAGATCGCCCAGAGGATCAAGGACGCAGGCAGGCGCGCCCGCGCCGAAGCCGAGGCGCGCCGCTCCGCCGAGAAGAAAGCCGAGCCCGCGCCCGAGCATGGCGGCCGCAACGGACCCGAACCCACGCGCTTCGGCGATTGGGAGAAAAACGGCCTGATTTCCGACTTCTGAGCGCGGGTTTGGCGGCCTTGATCCGGCCCTGTCCAGGGTCCATGTAGGACTCAAGAGTTGGAACCGTTCCAGGAAGCGTACGCCCATGTTCATCCAGACCGAATCCACGCCCAATCCGGCGACCTTGAAGTTCCTGCCCGGCCGCGAGGTCATGGGCGAAGGCGCGGTTGCGGATTTCCCCGATGCCAAGGCCGCGGGGCGCTCCGGGCTCGCGCAGGCGCTGTTCGGCATCGACGGCGTGGGCCGCGTCTTCTTCGGCTCGGACTTCATCTCAGTCACCAAGACGGACGGCGACTGGAAGCAGCTCAAGGCGCCGATCCTGGGCGCGATCATGGACCATTTCACGCGCGGCCTGCCGCTCATCGAAGGCGCAAGCGAGGAGACGGACGACGCCGCTCAGTACGGCGAAGGCGATCCCGAGGTCATCGCGCAGATCAAGGAGCTGATCGACACGCGCGTGCGCCCCGCCGTGGCGCAGGACGGCGGCGACATCATCTACAAGGGTTTCGACGGCGAGAGCGGGATCGTGTTCCTGCACCTGCAGGGCTCCTGCGCCGGCTGTCCGTCCTCGACCATGACGCTCAAGAACGGCATCGAGAACATGCTGCGCCACTACGTCCCGGAAGTGACCGCGGTCGAGGCGGTGTAAGTGTCCCACGCGATCAACGACGAAGCGCTCGATATCGTCTTCCGGACCGCGCGCTCGCAGAACAAATGGCTCGACAAGCCGGTCAGCCCGGCGCTGCTGATGGCCGTCTACGATCTGATGCGCATGGGCCCGACCAGCGCCAATTGCTCGCCGGCGCGGATCGCGTTCCTGATGTCGAAAGAAGCGAAGGAGCGGCTCAAGCCGCATCTTCTGCCGCAGAACATCGAGAAGTCGATGACGGCGCCGGCGGTGGCGGTGATCGGCCACGACCTGGATTTCCCCGCGCTGCTGCCGCGCCTGTTCCCGCACAATCAAACCGCCAAGGATTGGTTCAACGATCCCGTGCTGCGCCAGACGACGGCGTTCAGGAACGGCACGCTGCAGGGCGCTTATTTCATCATTGCCGCGCGCGCGCTGGGGCTCGATTGCGGACCGATGTCGGGCTTCAACAACGAGGCGATCGACAAGGAATTCTTCGCCGGCACCAACATAAAATCGAACTTCATCTGCGGCGTGGGTTATGGCGATCCGTCCGGCGTGTTCGCGCGCAGTCCCAGGCTCGAGTTCGACGAGGCGTGCAAGGTCCTGTGAGAAAAAGGGGATGAAGATCCTCGCCGTCGACACCGCCTTGGGAGCGTGCTCCGCGGCCCTTCTCGAGAACGAGCGCGTCATCGCGCAGCGCTTCGTGGCGATGGAACGCGGCCACGCCGAAGCGCTCGCCCCGATGGTCGAAGAGGTGATGGCGGGACACGCTTTCGCATCGCTCGACCGTCTCGCGGTGACGACAGGACCCGGCACCTTCACCGGCCAGCGCGTCGGCCTGGCTTTCATGCGCGGATTGAAAGTCGCGCTCGGCATCCCGCTCGCCGGCGTCACGACGCTGGCCGCGATGGCGGCGCAAGCCAAGTCCGAATGCGGCACCACGCGCGCGATCGCACTGCACGATGCGCGCCGTGCCGAGGTCTATGTCGAGATCGATGCGACGCCGGAGGTGATGCTTTTCGCGCAGGCCGTCGCACGGCTGCGCGCGCTGAAGCCCGACGACCCCATCGCGCTGGCAGGGACGGCGGCCAGTCGCGTATGCGAAGCACTTGCAACGGAATTCGTCTTGTCGAGCGTCCGTCAGCCCGACGCGCTCTGGGTGGCGCGACTTGCGATCAAGTCTCAGGTGAGCGAGACGCCGCGCCCGCTTTACCTGCGCGCGCCCGACGCCAAATTGCCGGCGGACAGGACGTGATCCGCGCCGCCACGCTCGAAGATGTCGCCGCGCTGGCGCGCCTGCACGCCGCCTGCTTCGTCCAAGCCTGGGACGAAAAGGCGATGCGCGGGCTCATGGAAAGTCCCGGAATTCTTGCGTTTCTTGCACCTTGCGGCTTTGTCATGGCGCGCGTCGCCGCCGACGAGGCCGAGATCCTGACGCTGGGGGTGGAGCTTGCTGCGAGACGCGCGGGGCGTGGCGCGGCGCTGGTCGCGCGAGCAGCACACGACGCACAGGCAAGCGGCGTGCGCGCGATGTTCCTGGAGGTCGCCACCGGCAACGATGCGGCGCGGGCGCTGTACCGCCGCCTCGGCTTCCGCGAAGCGGGACGGCGCAAGGCCTATTACGCGGCGTCAGAGGACGCGCTGATCCTTCGTGCGGATTTGCCGCTTCGAAAATCGCAAGACCTCGACTAAGGTTGAACCGCAAAACTCGTGGGGAACGATCGTGACGCGGATTGAACAGCTCTGCGTCGATAAGGGTCTGCGCATGACCGAGCAGCGCCGGGTGATCGCGCGCGTGCTCTCCGACGCGCTCGACCATCCGGACGCGGAAGAGCTCTACAGGCGCGCATCCGCCATCGACCCGCACATCTCCATCGCCACCGTCTATCGCACCGTCAAGCTGTTCGAGGACGCGGGCATATTGGAGCGCCACGATTTCCGCGACGGCCGCTCGCGTTACGAGGAAGTGCCCGAGGCGCATCACGACCACCTGATCGACATCCAGAGCGGCAGCGTCATCGAGTTCCGCAACGAGGAGATCGAGGTGCTGCAGCGCCGCGTCGCCGAGGAGCTGGGCTTCGAGCTCGTCGACCACCGCCTGGAGCTCTACGGCGTGCCGAAGGGCGCGAAGAAGCAGCGGTAGTTTCCAATCTGGGGTAAGGTAATTGCGATTTTAACCTCGGACCCGGCCATGCAGACCCTGCGCGGCATATACATCCTCGCCACCTTCCTGCTCACGGCGCTCTTCATCATCCCGTGGCAGAGCACGCTGCTGTACTTCAAGCTCAAGCGCCGCAAGACGCTGCCGCGCAGCTATAGCCGGTTCCTGACGCGGCTCTTCGGCGTCAACGTCAAGCTCGTGGGCACGCCGGTCCAGGGCGAAGGCGTGCTGATGGTCGCAAACCACACCTCCTATCTGGACATCATCGTGCTGGGCGGCGTGGCCGACGTCTCCTTCGTCGCCAAGAGCGAGGTGAACGGCTGGCCGTTCTTCGGATTGATGGCGCGTCTGCACGAAACCGTGTTCGTCGAGCGCCAGCGGCGCAGCCAGGCGGGCGCGGCGCGCGACCAGCTGCGCGAGCGGCTGCTCCAGGGCGACGCGCTGGTCCTGTTCCCGGAAGGAACCTCCAACGACGGCAACCGCGTGCTGCCGTTCAAGAGCGCGCTGATGGGCGCGGTCGAATCCCAGCTCGGCACCGGCGCCGACGGCAAGGTGCGCTATGTGCCGGTGCAGCCGGTGTCGGTGTCCTATGTCGGCTTCCAGGGCATGCCGATGGGGCGCGAGAACCGCCCGCTCTTCGCCTGGTACGGCGACATGGAGCTGGTCCCGCATCTGTGGGAAGGCGTGACCTCGGGACCCGTCGACGTGGTCGTCGAATTCCACCCGCCGATGACCGTCGATGCCGTGGGGGGGCGGAAAATCCTGGCCGCCCGGGCCGAAGCCCTGGTCCGTGACGGCCAGGCCCGGGCACTCGCGGGCAGGGGCAACGCGCCCGCACCCGTGCCCCGGACGGGCCTTGCCGAGGCGATTGCCTGAGCCGGGGGGAACGCGCATAACCGCCGCCCATGAAAGCGCTCTACGTCAAGACTTACGGCTGCCAGATGAACGTCTACGATTCCGCCCGGATGGCGGATCTGCTGGCGCCGCTGGGCTATGCCCCGACGGACGCGCCGGATGCCGCCGACATGGTGATCCTGAACACCTGCCACATCCGCGAGAAGGCGGCGGAGAAGGTCTATTCCGAGCTCGGCAAGCTCAGGAAGATGAAGGAGGCGCGCGGGGGCAAGATGATGATCGCGGTCGCGGGCTGCGTCGCCCAAGCCGAAGGCGCCGAGATCGTGCGCCGCCAGGGCGCGGTCGATCTGGTCGTGGGGCCGCAATCCTATCACCGCCTGCCCGAGATGATCGCCAAGGCCGCGCGCCTGGGCGGCCAGGTGCTCGAGACCGACTTTCCGCCCGAGGACAAGTTCGACGCGCTGCCGGCGCAGACCCATGCCGGCACGGCTGCGTTCCTCACCGTGCAGGAAGGTTGCGACAAGTTCTGCACCTTCTGCGTCGTGCCCTATACGCGGGGCGGCGAATATTCCCGCGCGCCGCAGCAGATCCTCGACGAGGCGAGGCGGCTGGTGGAATTGGGCGCGCGCGAGATCACGCTGCTCGGCCAGAACGTCAATGCCTATGCGCATGAGGATTGGACGCTGGCCAGGCTGCTGCACGCGCTGGCGCGCATCGACGGGCTGGCGCGGCTGCGCTACACGACCAGCCATCCGCGCGACATGAGCGACGAACTCATCGCGGCGCATCGCGACCTGCCGCAAGTGATGCCCTATCTGCATCTGCCGGTGCAGTCGGGATCGGATGCGGTGCTGGAGGCGATGAACCGCCAGCATACCGCGGACGACTATCGCCGCGTCGTCGGGCGCGTGCGCGGCGCGCGCGGCGATCTTGCGCTGTCGTCCGACTTCATCGTCGGCTTCCCCGGCGAGAGCGACAAGGATTTCGAGGACACGCTCGCGCTGGTGCGCGACATCGGTTACGCGCAGGCCTTCTCGTTCAAATACAGCCGCCGTCCCGGCACGCCCGCTTCCGCCGCGCGCAAGCAGGTTCCGGAAGACGTGAAAGCCGCGCGTCTCGAAGCGCTGCAATCGCTTTTGACCGCGCAGCAAAAGGCATTCGGCCAGTCCTGCGAGGGACGCACGCTGTCGGTGCTGTTCGAGAAGCCGGGGCGTAAGCGCGGCCAGGCCGTGGGGCGCTCGCCCTATCTGCAGCCGGTCCATGTCGAGGGCGCGGGCGATCTGATCGGTGAGATTCGCGAGGTGAAGATCGTCGAGGCGCAGCCGAACAGCCTCAAAGGCGTTCTCGCCCAGTGAGCCCGCAACCCAAAAAGAAACCGGCGCCGCGCGAGCAGGTGACGCTGGAATTCCCCGACAACGGATTGCTCGCCGGGCTCGCCGGCGCGCATCAGAAGAACTTCGCGCGCATCGAGCAGAAGCTCTTCGTGCGCGTGGCGACGCGCGGCAACCTCGTCGCGGTGGAAGGCTCGACCGAGCAGCGCGACCGCGCGGCGGCCGTCTTGCGCGCGCTCTATGCGCGGCTCGAAGGGGGCGAGGCCGCGAACCTCGCCGATGTCGACGCCGAGATCCATTTCGCGCTCGAAGGGCCCGTGCGCGCCGCGGGTGACGGCCATTTCGGCTCGCCTTCGCTCAAGACCTGGACGTCGCGCACCACGCGCGCGCGCACGCCGGGACAGCTTGCCTATCTCGATCTGATGCGCACCCATCCGCTCGTCTTCGGCATCGGTCCCGCGGGCACCGGCAAGACCTATCTGGCGGCGGCTTATGGCGCGCATCTCCTCTACGAGCGGCGCGTGGAGCGGCTGATCCTGTCGCGCCCGGCGCTGGAGGCCGGCGAGCGGCTCGGCTTCCTGCCGGGCGACCTGAAAGAGAAGATCGATCCCTATCTTCGCCCGCTCTACGACGCGCTGTTCGAGGTGATGGGCGAGCAGTGCCTGAAGCTGATGGAGCAGGGCACGATCGAGGTGGCGCCGCTCGCCTTCATGCGCGGCCGCACATTGGCGCGCGCCTTCGTCATCCTGGACGAGGCGCAGAACACGACCGCCGCGCAGATGAAGATGTTCCTGACGCGGCTCGGAGAGGATTCGCGCATGGTCGTGACCGGCGATCCGAGCCAGAGCGACCTTCCCGGCGGGCGCGCGGAAGGGCTGGCGCAGGCCCTCGACATCCTCGGCGACGTCGAGGGTGCGGCGGTCGCGCGGTTCGGCGAGAAGGACGTGGTCCGCCATGCCCTCGTCACGCGCATCGTCGCCGCCTATAATGCGGCCGGTGACACCCAAGGCGGCGGCGTCGAGCGCACCTTGCGGCGGCGGAAGGACGAAGCGTGAGCGTCACGCTCATGATCGAGGAGCCGAAATGGCGCGCCAAGCGCGGCTTGAGCGCCAGGCTCAAGCGCGCGGCGGAGCTTGCAAGGACGCGCGGCGGCAATGCGCGGGGCGCGCTCACCATCCTGCTCGCGAGCGATTCGCGGCTGAAGGCGCTCAACACGACCTTCCGCGGCAAGGACAAGGCGACGAATGTGCTGTCTTTCCCGGCACGGCGCGGCGACTATCTGGGCGACGTCGCCATCGCCTACGGCGTGACGGACAAGGAGGCGCGCGCGTCGCGCAAGAGCTTTGCCGATCATGCGACGCATCTGGCCGTGCACGGCGTGCTGCACCTGCTCGGCTACGACCACGAGACCGCGCGCGCGGCGCGCGTTATGGAGCCGCTGGAGACCGCGATCCTGAGCGAGCTCGGCGTGGCAGACCCCTATGCCGGCAAAGCCGCGTGATGCGACCCGCATGACCGACGCCCAGGCCCCCGTCGCCGAAGACGACAAAGCCCCATCGCTGCTGAAGCGCCTGGCGCAGATGCTGCGCGGCGACGGCTCGGCTGCGGCGATGCGCGAGAGCCTGGAAGAGGTGATCGAGGAGAGCGAGCGGCAAAGCCGCGCGCTTTCCGAGCAGGAGCGGCTGATGCTCGCCAACCTGCTGAAAGTGGGCGGGCTGCGCGTCGACGACGTGATGGTGCCGCGCGCGGACATCGTGGCGGTGGAGGAATCCATGCCGATCGCCGAGGTCGTAGCCCTTTTCGCCGAGGCGCAGCATTCGCGCCTGCCCGTCTATCGCGAGACGCTCGACGACCCCACTGGCCTCGTCCACATCAAGGACGTGCTGGCGCTGATCGCGCCGCATGAGGGCGGCGGCTTCCGCTGGAACAAGGACACCATCGCCAAGGTCAAGCGGCCGCTGCTCTTCGTGCCGCCGTCGATGCCGGTGCTCGACCTTCTGGTCAAGATGCAGACGACGCACATGCAGCTGGCGCTGGTGATCGACGAGTATGGCGGCACCGACGGGCTGGTCTCCATAGAGGACCTGATCGAGGAGATCGTGGGCGACATCGCCGACGAGCACGACGACGAGGCGCTCGGCGTGCGCAATGAGGGCGGTGCCTTCGTCGCCGATGCGCGCGTCGACCTCGACGACTTCAAGACCGAGACGGGCCTCAAGCTCGCGCTCGACGACGAGGAGGCGGCGGACATCGACACGCTGGGCGGGCTCGTCATCTACCTGCTCGGGCGCGTGCCGCAGCGCGGCGAGATCGTCACCCATCCGGCGGGCTACGAGTTCGAGGTGCTGGAGGCCGACCCCCGGCGCGTCAAACGCCTGCGCATCCGCCCGCTTACCCCCGAACCGCCCTCGGCGCCTTGATGCCATTCCTGCTCCCACTGTCATCCCCGGCGAGCGCCGCATGCGAAGCATGTGGCGCGAGGGAAGGGGACCCAGGGGACTGGGCGGAGTGCCGCTGGCCCTGGGTCCCCTTCCCTCGGACCGCTCGCGATGCGAGCGATCCTCGCCGGGGATGACAATGGGGGATGGATCGATCCGCATCGGCGAGTTCTTCACCACCCTCCCGCCCTGGCGCGCGCGTCTGGCCGCTTTCGCACTGGGTGCGATTTCCGCGCTCGGCTTCGCGCCGTTCGGGATGTTCCCGTTCCTGCTTCTGGGCTACGCGGCGCTGGTCCTGCTGCTCGACGGCGCGGACACGATCCGGCGCGCGGCCTGGATCGGCTGGGCGTTCGGCTTCGGTCAGTTCCTCTTGGGCCTTTATTGGGTGGCCTACGCCTTCATGGTCGACGCGGCCGGCCATGCCTGGCAGATCCCGTTCGTCGCGGCGATATTGCCCGGAGGCTTGGCATTGTTCTTCGCGCTCGCGACGGCGGCGGCGAAGTATTTCTGGCGCGCGGGCCCGGCGCGCATCTTCGCGCTCACCGCGGCATTGAGCGTGGCGGAATGGCTGCGCGGACATGTCCTGACCGGCTTTCCCTGGAACCTCGCCGGCTATGGCTGGGGCGCGTCGCTCGCGGTGATGCAGAGCGTGGCGCTGTTCGGCGTCTATGGGCTGAGCGTGCTGACGATGCTGTTCGGCGCCTCGCTCGCGGAGCTGTTCACGCCGCGCGGAGTACGTGCCGTGCCGCTCGCGATGGGCGCGCTGTTTACGGTGCTGTTTCTGGGCGGTGAAGCGCGCCTTCTCGAAAAGCAGGACAAGGACGTCGAGGGCGTGATGCTTCGCATCGTCCAGCCAAACATCGCCCAGGCCGACAAGTACAAGCGCGACCTGATCGAGCCGAACTGGCAGCATCTGCTCGCGCTCAGCAGGCAGCCCTCCAAGACGACGCCCACGCACATCATCTGGCCCGAGGCCGCGCTCGTCACGCGCTCGCCTTACGCGCAGGATGAGATCGCGAGCCTCACGCGCGACGGGCGCGTTCTGATGACCGGCGCGCTGCGCTCGGCCCCCGGCGCGGACGGCGAGCGGCACTACTTCAACAGCTTCTATCTCTTCGCCGATGGCGGGAAGCCGCAAAGCGTCTATGACAAGTTCCACCTCGTCCCCTTCGGCGAATACCTGCCCTTCGAGGATTTCTTCTCCCGCCTCGGCCTCACGAAGGTGGTGGGCGTGGCGGGCGACTTCTCCACCGGAGATGGTCCGCATACGGTCGATGTGCCCGGCGCGCCGCAGGCCAGTCCGCTCATCTGCTACGAAATCCTGTTTCCCGGAGAAGTTGTTCCAGACGCGAAGCCGCGCTGGATTATCAACATCACCGACGATTCCTGGTTCGGTCCGTGGGCCGGACCCGAGCAGCATCTGCTGGTGGCACGAACGCGTGCAATCGAGCAGGGACTACCCGTAGTACGTGCGGCGAACACCGGGATTTCCGCCGTCATCGACGCGTTCGGACGCGTGCGCGCGAGCCTCGCGCTCGACCGCGCCGGCGTCGTCGACTCGAGCCTACCCGCGTCGATTGCGCCACCGCCGTTTGCACGTAGCGGTGACTTCGGATTCTGGCTTCTGGTTTTATTCTGCATCGCGGCAAGCGCTTTGGCTGTGAAAAATCCGCGTCTTGCGGATTGAACACGCGAATTAGAGCTTTTCCAGACTGGCCTTTCACGGTTAAGGTCGGAGTCGACAACGAACTTCCGTGTAAGGCCCTTGCCGAAAAAACACGCAAACCCCGTCGACGCTCAGGTCGGCAGCCGCGTAAGGCTGCGGCGCATGCTGATCGGCATGAGTCAGGAGCGGCTGGGCGAATTGCTCGGGCTCACCTTCCAGCAGGTCCAGAAATACGAGAAGGGCGTCAACCGCATCGGCGCCGGACGCCTGTTCGACGTCGCGCGCATCCTTGGGGTGCCGATCGACTATTTCTATGAGAACGTCTCGGGCCAGCTCGGCGGCCGCGGCTTCTCCGAGAACGAATCCTCGCCGCCGGTGATGGAGTTCGTCTCCAGCGGCGAAGGCCTGCAGCTCAGCCTCGCCTTCATGCGCATCAAGGATCCGAAGGTGCGCAAGCGCGTGCTCGACCTGGTCAAGAGCCTCGCCGAGGAAAAAGACGAAGACGACTGAAGCGCAATAGGGTCAAGCGCACTTCGCTTGACCCGCAAGTTGCGCGCCGATCAAAGAATCCGCAACGCCGTCATTTGCGCTTCTTGCGCGCTTTCTTTTCCGTCAGACCCGAACGCCCCTCGCGCGCGGCAAGCGCGTCATAGACCGTCTTCGGCTTGATGCCGCGCGCCGCCCATACGACGAGAAGGTGATAGAGGACGTCGGCGGATTCGTCGACGAGCTCCTTCTTCGTGCCGGCGACCGCGGCGAGCGCGGCTTCGACGCCTTCTTCGCCGAGCTTCTTGGCGCATTGCGCCACGCCGCGCTTCAGGAGCTGCGCGGTGTAGGAGCGCTTCGGATCGGCGTGCCTGCGCGAAAGGATCATCGCGTGGAGCCGGTCGATGACATGGGGTTCGGCCATGAACGTGTTTAACGTCTTCGTGCGGGAGAGTCACTTGGGAATGTGCAACCACTCATCGTCATGACCGCCACAAGCCCGGCCATGACGATTGGAGGAAAAACGAACTTAGTTTCCCCGATCCTCCAGCAATCGCCGCGCGATGACCTGCGCCTGGATCTCGGCGGCGCCTTCGAAGATGTTGAGGATGCGCGCGTCGCAGAGGATGCGGCTCACCGGATATTCGAGCGCGAAGCCGTTGCCGCCGTGGATCTGCACGGCGTTGTCGGCGCAGGCCCAGGCGACGCGCGCGGCAAGCAGCTTCGCCATGCCGGCCTCGAGGTCGCAGCGCCGGCCCTCGTCCTTCTCGCGCGCGGCGTAGTAGGCGATCTGGCGCGCAACCGTGATCTCCACCGCCATCATCGCGAGCTTGTCGCTCACGCGCGGGAAATTGAAGATGCGCTGTCCCGATTGCCGGCGGTCGAGCGCATAACGCAGTCCTACGTCCAGCGCCGACAGCGCCACGCCCACCGCGCGCGCCGCGGTCTGGATGCGCGCGCTTTCGAAGGTCTGCATCAACTGCTTGAAGCCCTGGCCTTCCTCCGCGCCCAGAAGATTGGCGGCGGGCACTTCGAAGCCGTCGAAGGCGATCTCGAACTCCTTCATGCCGCGATAACCGAGCACGCCGATCTCGCCGCCGCGCATGCCGGGCGCCGGGAACGGCTCGCCCTCGGTGCCGCGCGGCTTCTCGGCGATGAACATGGAAAGGCCACGATAGTCGGACGTGGCCGGATCGGTGCGCACCAGCAGCGTCATCACATCGGCGCGCGCGGCATGGGTGATCCAGGTCTTGTTGCCGTAGACCTTGTAGACGTCGCCCTCACGCACCGCGCGGGTGCGCAGGCTGCCCAGATCCGAGCCGACATCGGGCTCGGTGAAGACGGCGGTAGGAAGCTTCTCGCCGCTCGCGATCAAAGGCAGCCAGTGGTCGCGCTGCTCCTTGGTGCCGCCGGACAGGATCAGCTCGGCCGCGATCTCCGAGCGCGTGCCCAGCGAGCCCACGCCGATATAGGCGCGGCTCAGTTCCTCCGAGACGACGCACATCGCGGTCTTCGACAGGCCGGCGCCGCCGTAAGTTTCCGGGATCGTCAGGCCGAAGACGCCGAGCGCGCTCATCTGGGCGATCACATCCAGCGGAATGAGCTCGTCGCGCAGATGCCAGCCATGGGCGTAAGGCGCAACCTTCTCTTGCGCGAAGCGGAAGAACTGCTCGCGCACCAGCCCCATGGTCTCGTCGAGGCCGGGATCGCCGATCGTCATCGCGCCTGCATGGGCCGCGAGATGGTCCGCGATCGCAGCCCGCGTCTCGCGCGCGTTGCCTGCCTGCACGATCTCGTCGACGGCGGGCGTCCAGAACTCGCCGACGACGGAATTCTCCAAGCCCAGATCATAGGGCCGCGCGACCTCGTTCTGGCTCATCGCGATGCCGCCGGCGAGCTGGGCGAGATATTCGCCGAACGCGGTCTGAAGGATCAGCTTCTCGATCTCGCCGAGCCGCTTCTGGTGCTCGAGCCGGCGCGCCCAGCGCGCCATCTGGCGCAGCGCCTCGACATACGTCGCATACCAGGCAAGCGCGTGCGCCGCGCGCTGGTGGCGGTCGAGCGCGGCTCGCGAAAGCTTTCCTTCCGGCGCGACGATTCGCGTGACGCTGTCCTTGGCGGCGGCGAGAAAGCCCTCGGCCGAGAGCAGCGCTTCCTCGCAACGGGGCAGAAGATGCGGCAGGAGGATCAGCATGGCGGGTGGTTTTCCGAAAACGCGGCTGCCGTCACTCTAGCAAGGTTTTTGTGCGCTGCACCACGGCGAAGCGGCGCCTCTTGCGGACCGCGCCGGTTTCGGGGATCAATCCCGCCTACCATTTGGGGAGCCCTTCATGAAAGCCTTCGTGCGTATCGCGTTTGCCGCGTCTTGCCTGCTTGTCGCCCAGCCCGCCTTGGCGGGGAGCGATCTTGATCCTGCGAGTGCGAAAGCGCTGCACGACTACACGCTGTCGATGGACAAGGTGAACGCCATGCAGGCCGCCATGGACGAGGGCAAGAAGGACGCAGCCCTGATGAAGAGCATGAAGAGCGTCGGCGACGACAGCAAATCCATCGCCGAGATGGAGGCCAAGCTTTCCGCCAACGCACCCGCGATGGCGCTCTACCGCAAGCACGGGCTCAGCGCGCACGACGTCGTGGTGATGCCGTTCGTGCTGATGGATGCGGGCATGGCGGTGCAATACCCTTCGGCCGCGGGCAAGCTCTCCGACCGCATGTCGCCGGCGCAGGTCGCCTTCTACAAGCAGCACCAGGCGGAGCTGAAGAAGGTGCGCTGGCTGTTCGGCAGCGAATAGGCGCTAACGATGCTGGGCAAGCAGCTCGCCGTGGTGCTCGCAGCCGGCGCCGCGGTCGCGCTGCTCGTGCTCGCCTGGTCGCGGCTGGCCGATCTTCCGCTGCCGCTGCCCGATGGCGACGACACCGCGGCCCGCCTCGCCTTCGTCGCGCATTGGCTGCTGCTGCCGGGGCTTTGCCTGTTCCTGGGCGTCGCGATCGTCGCCAACCAGCGCTTCTTCGTCGCCGACGCCATCGACGGTGGCGAGTCCAAGAGCCGCCTGATCGAGATCGCGCGCCGCTACAACACGAACACGGTCGAGCAGACCTTGCTTGCGATGATCGCGTGGCTCGGACTCGCGCTGACGTTGCCGCACGGCACGCTGAAGCTGATCCCCGCGATGGCGATCAGCTTCTTCGTGGGCCGGCTGTTGTTCTTCATCGGCTACCTCATCGCGCCGGTCGGCCGCGCCTTCGGGCTCGGGCTCAGCGCCTATCCGAGCTTCGCCGCGCTGGTCTGGCTCGCCTGGCAGATGGCGCGCTGATTACGGCTTGGCATTGCGAACGGCCACGAACCGTAACAATATGGGCAATCACCCGGGGAGGAAGAAATGTCGGGAAACACTGCACGGATCTGCCTGCGCGCCGTGCCGGCCGCGCTCGTGATGAGCTTGGGCTTCACGCTCAGCGCCTGCGACCAGACGCTCTCGGAAATCCCGAAATGCGACGACGCCAACGCCAAGGAATCGGTCAGGAAGGTGATCGAGGAGAATCCGAACCAGCAGGCCAAGCTGAAGATGCTCGATCTCGCCAACATCAAGGAAGTTTCCTACGACGAGAAGAAGCCCGAGCGCCAATGCTCGGGCACGGTGACGCTGAACACCGGCGAGCAGAACATCCTCTACAGATTCTGGTTCTCATCGGACAAGACGGTGCTCGTCCAGGTCGAGCCGGCCGGCGGCGACGATCAGAGCGGCGACAGCAACGGGCAGTAGCGGTTCCGCCGCCGTCCTGGCCTCCCGATCCCAACTGTCATTCCCGGCCGAGCGTTGCGACAGCAACGCGAGGGGAAGGGAACCCAGGGCCACCTTGCGCTTCAGCAAGACTGCGTTGCTCGAACGCGGATACATCGCGCCCCAGTCCCCTGGGTTCCCTTCCCCTCGCGCTTCGCGCTCGGCCGGGAATGACAAATTGAGTTCAGCCGCGCTGCGATCCTTCGAGCACGTCCTCGAAGGTCTTCAGGCCCGGACGCTGGGCGTTGACGAGCACGGCCATGTTGCCGGGCAGGTGCTCGTTCTTCCACATCTTCGTATGTGCGCGCGGGATGTCGGCCCAGGAGAAGACTTCCGACATGCAGGGATCGAGCCTGCGCTCGAGCATGAGTTTGTTCGCCTGGCTCGCCTGGTTGAGGTTGGCGAAATGCGAACCCTGGATGCGCTTCTGGCGCATCCACACATAGCGCGCGTCGAAGGTGATGTTGTAGCCGGTGGTGCCGGCGCAGAACACGACCATGCCGCCGCGCTTCACCACCAGACACGACACCGGGAACGTCGACTCGCCGGGATGCTCGAACACCATGTCGACGTCGCAGCCCTTGCCGGTGACGTCCCAGATCGCCTTGCCGAACTTGCGCGCCTCCTTCGTCCAGGCGTCGTATTCGGGCGTACCGACCTTGGGCATCGCGCCCCAGCAGTGGAAATCCTTGCGGTTGATGACGCCCTTGGCGCCGAGCGACAGCACGAAGTCGCGCTTGGACTCGTCGCTGATCACGCCGATGGCGTTGGCGCCCGAGACCGCGCAGAGCTGCACCGCGAACGAGCCGAGCCCGCCGCTCGCGCCCCAGATGAGCACGTTGTGGCCGGGGCGCAGGATGTGCGGGCGGTGGCCGAAGAACATGCGGTAGGTCGTGGCGAGCGTCAGCGTGTAGCAGGCGGCCTCTTCCCAGCTCAGGTGTTGCGGGCGCGGCATGAGCTGGCGGTCCTGCACGCGCGCGAACTGCGCGAAGGAGCCGTCCGGCGTCTCATAGCCCCAGATGCGCTGGCTCGGCGAGAACATCGGATCGCCGCCATTGCATTCCTCGTCGTCGCCGTCGTCCTGATTGCAGTGCACGACGACCTCGTCGCCGACCTTCCAGCGCGTGACCTTGGAGCCCACGGCCCAGACGATGCCCGACGCGTCGCTGCCTGCGATATGATAGGGGTTCTTGTGCGCGTCGATCGGCGAGATCGGCTGGCCCAGCGCCGCCCACACGCCGTTGTAGTTCACGCCCGCCGCCATCACGAGCACCAGCACGTCGTGGCTGTCGAGCGTCCAGGTCGGCACGACCTCGATCTGCATCGACTCCTCGGGCGGACCGTGACGCTCCTTGCGTACCGCCCAGGCATACATCTTCGCCGGCACATGGCCGAGCGGCGGGATCTCGCCCACCTCGTAGAGATCCTTGTAGACCTCGAGCGCCGGCTTGGCCGATGCAGACATGTCGAAACTCCCCGCTCTGACACAGACTGAACGCACGAAGCTGGCCTGAGGCTCTGCTGCAATGCAATAGAAATTTGACGCATTATGAACAGGAATGTGACCTCAGAGAAATAAAATTACCCAACATTCCCGAACCGGCTGCGGCGCAGGCCGGATTTCCCGCCTTTTGCCTTGCCCGCGATCTCCTTGAGCTTTTGCGTTTGCAGCATGGACAACGCCGCGCCGGGGCCGCCCTTTTCAGGGTCGCGGAAGGCGCGGCCGTAGCGGGCGACCCGGGTTTCGACGGAGCCCAGGAACTCGCCTTCCCATGTCGAGAGCGCGACCTTCTGCGTTTCGGCCGCGTCCTTCGCCCGCTTGAGCGCGCGCAGCGCCGCGCGTTTGGCACGGGCTCGTTCGGCCTCAAGACGCTCCTTGGGCGATTTCGCGCGGGCTTTCATGGCCGAAGCAAAGCGCGAGCGGAACTGGTTAAGCAAGCGGTAACAGCGCGTGCACTAGCGTGCGAATTCCCATTGGGCTTGAGCGATGACGCCGCGCTGGCACCTCGTCTTCTTCATCGCGGCCGTGATCTACGCGACCGCTTTCGCAGGTCTGATCGCGGCACATCTGTGGCTGTGGGATGCGCAGGGGAATATCGCGACTTACGATTTCGTCGCGGTGCATGCGGCCGGCAAGCTTGCGCTCGCGGGCCATGCCGCCAACGCCTATGACTGGTCTGCGCACCGCGTCGCAGAGACCGTGTCGCTCGCACATCCGGTATCGTGGAAGGATTATCTCGGCTGGCACTATCCGCCGCCGTTCCTGTTCGCGGCATCGGTGCTGGCGCTGCTTCCCTATCTCGCCGCGTTCCTGGCATGGAGCGCCGTCACGCTGCCGCTCTACATGCTTGCGATGCAGCGCATCGTGGCGCGCAGTTGGCTCGCGGCCATCGCGTTCCCGGCGACGTTCTACAACGTCTCGGTCGGACAGAACGGCTTTCTCACCGCCGCGTTGGCCGCAGGCGCGCTCGCGCTGCTCGAAGAGCAGCCGGTCCTGGCAGGCGTGCTGTTGGGCCTGCTCACCTACAAGCCGCAATTCGGAATCCTGTTTCCCTTCGCGCTGGCCGCCGGCGGCTATTGGCGCAGCTTCGCCGCCGCGGCCGTGACGGCGACGGCGATGGCGCTCGCTTCCTGGCTCGTCTTCGGCAGCGAAGCGTGGATCGCCTTCGTCCATTCCGTGCCGGTGACGGTCGACGCGGTGTTCATGCGCGGGCTGGAGGGCTGGTCGAAGCTCAACAGCATCTACGGAATCTGGCGCTGGCTGGGCGCGGATGCCGCCTTCGCGGGCGCCGTACAGATCGCGCTCACCCTGGCGCTGGCGGCGGGCATCGTGGCGCTTTGGCGCAGCAACGCGCCAATCCCGCGCAAGGCGGCAGCGCTTTTGACCGCGACCCTTCTCGCCACGCCCTACGTCTATATCTACGACTTCCCGATCCTGGCCGCGGGAATCGCGTTCCTGTATCGCGAGAGGCCGTTCGACCGCCGCGAGACGCTGCTCGTGGCCATAGCCTGCGCCTGCGTGACGGTCTTCCCTTTCATGCATGCGGCGACCGGATTTCTGGCCACGCTGGCCATAGCCGCGATCGTCTGTATACGAACTGTACGATTCACCCTCCCCTTGAGGGAGGGTCGACAATTTGCTGAGCGAAGCGAAGCAAATTTCGGGGAGGGGTAACCGTCCTGCTCACCCCTCCCCGAAAACGCTTCGCGTTTTCGACCCTCCCTCAAGGGGAGGGTGAATCATCAATGCGCGTGATGCGGGTCCTTTTCGCCGGCGCGCAGGTCGAGCGCTAGATTGTCGACCGCGAACGGGCAGGTGTAGAACGCCGAGCGCGCGCAGTTCGGATTGTAGGCGTAGTTGAAGTCGATCGTGAACTTCTTGGGCGGAAACGGCCCGAAGCCGTCGACGTCGACATAGCGCCCAGCGCCGTAGGTCTCCTTGCCCGTCAGGTTGTCGGTGAAGAAGGCGCTGAGGCTCTTCATGTCGGCGGGATCCTCGCTGTCGCTGAAGAACGGCAAGGTCAGGCTCTTGCCCTTGAGCATGAAGGTGGCATCGCCCGCGTGAAAGAACTGCTTGTCGGTGCCGCGCGAGGTGCGGAACGTGCGCGCCGGGCGCTTGGGATCGGGCGTGAACGTCGCCGTGACAATGTAGGACGGATCGTAAGGATAGTAGATCAGCCCCGTGAACGCCTTCGCCGCCGGGTTCTTCTGGTTATAGACCCAGATGCGCGCGCCGATGATGCCGGCACCCACCTGCGTCGGCTGGCCCACGATGTCGATATCGGTATCGACCGCGATGCCCTTGGCGATGTCGCCTTCGCTGTAGAGATGCTTGTCCATCACCACGAAGGCATGCGCTCGGCGCACGCCCGCGAACAGCACGCCGCCCTTTGCGTTGTTGCCCTTGACCCAATGATAGCTCTCGGGCCTGCCCTTCGTGCCGACGAGCGTGGCGTTGTCGCCGTCGCGCAGATAGGCCGCGTCCTGGATCTTCAGGATCGCGCGCGGCGTCCGGGAATAGTGCTCATTGGCGTCGGCGATCTCGGCCTTCCATTTGGCCTGGGGCGAGGGGTTCGCGCTCGCGGCGACGGTGAGAGCGGCAAAGAAACAGGCGGCGAGCTTGCGCATGAGATCCTTCAGGATGTGCGGTGCGGGACCATCCTGCCCCGAAACGCGCGCGGCTTCACGCGGTTTTGCAGTGCAGCAAAAGGCGTGTAGCCTGACCGTCATGAGCCGCGACAAGCCCTGGATCTTCCGCACCTATGCCGGACATTCGAGCGCTGCGGCCTCCAACGCGCTCTACCGCACCAACCTGGCCAAGGGGCAGACGGGGCTTTCGGTGGCCTTCGATCTGCCGACCCAGACCGGCTACGACAGCGACGATCCGCTCGCCAGGGACGAGGTCGGCAAGGTCGGCGTGCCGGTCTCCCATCTGGGCGACATGCGCGCGCTGTTCGACGGCCTGCCGCTCGACCGCATGAACACCTCGATGACGATCAACGCGCCCGCGGCGTGGCTGCTGGCGCTCTACGCGGCGCTCGCCGACGAGCAGGGCGTGGCGCGGACCACGCTGCAGGGCACGACGCAGAACGACATCATCAAGGAATATCTCGCGCGCGGGACCTACATCTTCCCGCCCAAGCCGGCGCTGCGCCTCACCACCGACACGATCGCGTTCGCTTGCGCGCAGATGCCGAAATGGAACCCGATCAACCTGTGCTCCTATCACCTGCAGGAAGCCGGTGCCGATGCGGCGGAGGAGGCGGCGTTCGCGCTCGCCGCTGCGGTGGCGGTGCTCGATGCGACTAGAGCCAAGGTCGCCGACCTGCCGGGCGCGGTGGGACGCATCTCCTTCTTCGTCAATTCCGGCGTCAAGTTCATCACCGAGATCTGCAAGCTGCGCGCGATGGCGGCGCTGTGGGACGAGATCTGCCGTGAGCGCTACGGCGTCGAAGACCCGAAGCTGCGCCTGTTCCGCTATGGCGTGCAGGTCAATTCGCTGGGACTGACCGAGCAGCAGCCGGAGAACAACGTCTATCGCGTGCTGTTCGGCATGCTGGGCGTGACCTTGTCCAGGAACGCGCGCGCCCGCGCGGTGCAGCTTCCCGCCTGGAACGAAGCGCTCGGCCTGCCGCGTCCCTGGGACCAGCAATGGTCGCTGCGCCTGCAGCAGATCGGCGCGTTCGAGACCGACATGCTGGACTATGGCGACATCTTCGACGGCTCCAAAGTGATCGAGGCGAAAGTCGCGCAGCTCACCGGACAGATCCGCGCCGAGATGGCGCGCATCGCCGCGCTCGGCGGTGCCGCGTCGCAAGAGGCGCTCGAATACATGAAGGAGCGTCTCGTCGCCTCCAACGCCGCGCGGATGGAAGCGATCGAGCGCGGGGAAGAGATCCGTGTCGGCGTCAACGCCTATACCGAAACCGAACCGTCGCCGCTCACCGCCGGCGAAGGCACCTTCGTCACCGTCGAGAAATCGGCCGAGGACGAACAGATCGCACGGCTGAAGGAATGGCGGGCGGGGCGCGATGCGGATGCCGTCGCGGGCGCGCTGAACGAGCTCGAACGCGCCGCGTCCGGCGACGACAATTTGATGCCCGCTTCCATCGCCTGCGCCAAAGCCGGGGTCACGACCGGCGAATGGGCGGGTACGCTGCGCAAAGTCTTCGGCGAGTACCGCGCGCCAACGGGCGTCGCGGCTTCGGGCCCCGCGCGCAACGACGAGCGCATCGGCGCGCTTCGCGACGAGGTGGAGAAGGCGTCGCGCGTGCTGGGCCGCAAGCTCACCTTCCTGGTCGCCAAGCCCGGCCTGGACGGCCATTCCAACGGCGCCGAGCAGATCGCGATCCGCGCCCGCGACGCCGGCATGGCCGTCGTCTATGACGGCATCCGCCTGTCGGTGCCCGAGATCGTGGCGGCGGCGCGCGCACACCAGCCGCATCTGATCGGCCTGTCGATCCTGTCCGGCAGCCATGTGAGCCTGGCCCGCGAGGTGGTCGCAGGCCTCAAGACTGCGGGACTCAATGACGTGAAAGTCATCGCCGGCGGCATCATCCCGCCCGCCGACGAAGCTGCGCTGAAAGAAGCCGGCGTCGCCGCCGTCTTCAGCCCCAAGGACTACGACGTGAACGCCATCCTGCACCAAGTCATCGGGCTGGTAGACGCAGAATCCCCAAACCGTCATGGCCGGGCTTGACCCGGCCACCCAGCTAGCGAGCGAAACGACTCTGGATGGCCGCCTCAAGGGCGGCCATGACGAATATTCTGGATCGGCGCATCAAGTTTCACTTCTTCCCCGGATCGGTCGTGCCCATGTCGGCGATGACTTTCCACACACCGCCGTCCTTGCGCCACACGGTCACGTAGTGGCCGGTGAGCCGGACCTTGCCGCCCACGAACAGCCAGTGGCCGTCGCTGTAGCCGGCGGTCCCGTCCTTCGAGGCCTCGGCGTGATCGGGAACCCAGGAGAGCACGTTCGCCTTGGGATCGCCGTTGCCGCTGGTGGCGAAACGCTTGATGGCCTGCGCTTTGCTGAGGATCGGCGGCTCGTTGCCCGTTCCGAACACCCGTGCGTCGTCCGCCATGGTGGCGAGAAATGCGGCGTTGCTGCCTTTTGCGACGGACAGCGCCGAGAAGGCCTTGTCGGCCGCCACGATGTCTTCCGCCGCACTGGCTTGCGCAGCGATGGGCGCCAGCAGAGCCAGCGCAAACACAACAAGGAACCTCGACATGAAATCGCCCCAATATCGCCTTTGACCAAACATGATTAAAGCCTGACCCGGCCACAGGTGCGAACTCACAATAGCGTTAATCACGCTTTAACCACGCTGGGGAGCGCCAAGGATGATTGCTTACTACCGGCCCAAGCAGGAATTGGAAGACGTCGAGCAGCCGCAAGCGCAGCGCTCGGCCCTGTCGCGCGACCTGTTCCACGGGCTGACGCCGGAGCAGTTCGACGTCGAGGCCAAGGCGCTGTCCAAGGTCCAGGCGATGACGCCCACGGTGCGCGCGCGCATGAAGTCGCAGCTCATCGAGCGGCTGAAGACGCCGGTCGACCAGCCGAGCTGGGGTCCGGACTGGGTCAAGCGCGGCGAGAAAGTCGCGGCGCATCGCCACAAGAAGCCCGGCGTGGTGGCCAAGATGCTTCCCTTCGGCCGCAAGGAGGAGATCGAGGACGACGAGGACGAGCCGCTCAGCGAGCGCGAGCGCACCGATTCCGACATCATCGCGCGCAACATGGAGAAGAGCCGGCAGGTGGCGCATTACCGCCCGCTCTATCTGGCCGTCGCGGCGCTGGCGCTGGCGATCCTTCTGATCGCGATGTTCGTCGACTATCACATCATCCGCGAAGTGTGGACGCGCGCGCTGGCCAACGAGTTCATGGTCGTGCCGCCGGCGCTGCAGAGCTCGGTCGTGTTCAAGAGCCTGCAGGTCATCTTCGCCGTGCTGATCGTGCATTTCATGCTCAAGATCACCGGCGCCTATGGCCGCAACACGATGATCGTGGCGAGCTTCATCCTGGCGCTCGTGATGATCGGCGGGCTCGGCTACATCGTCGCCTACAACAACATGGCGGGCGGCACCTCGGTGCAGCAGGAGCAGCGCGCCATGCCGTCGGACACCTCCAACTCCATCGACCAGCTCTTCGCGAGCGACAATGGCGGCGAGGCGAAGGTGCAGCCCGCGGCGCAGGTGACGCAGCAGCCGGCGCAGACCGGCACCACCGAGGCCGGCGTGTCGCTCGGCCTGCCCAAGCTGTCGCAGACCTCGCTGGCCAACGCCGATTCCTGGTTCTGGCTTGCCTTCGCCAGCGTGGTATTCTTCATCGTCACCACGGTCGCGGCGCTCTACATGCAGACGGTCGAGAACAACATCCGCAACTTCCACATCGCGCGCGACTACAGCCATCGCCGCCGCCAGTTCGCGCAGCTCCACCTGCTGGATCTGGCCGACGAGCCCTCCAGGGCGGCCGAACCCAAGGCCACCTGATGCAGACGCTGCTGCTCGCCGCCGCCACCGCGATCGGGCTGATCGGCGGCGGCGCGCTCGTCGCCGAGACGATGGGCACGCCGGCAGCCGTGCAGGTGGCCGATGCCGGCGACCAGACGGCGCTTTCGCCCAGGCGCATCGTGATCGGGCTCGATCTCTCCAAGAGCAACCCGCTGATCGACAATCCCGCCTTCGCCGCCAAGGTTGCGCGCCGCATCGCGGGCGAAGTGAGCCAGCTCGGCTTCGCCTCGGAAGTGCATGTGCGCACCTTCGGCAATTTCGATCCGTCGTCGAACACCTTTGCCTATGACCAGGTGATCTCGGTGCATGCGCGGCCGCAAGCGGTCGCCGCCGAGATCGAGAAGCTGATCGCAGGCACGCCGATGCTGGTCGAGCGCGGCAAATGGGTGGCGCAGGACAACACCAACATCATCGCCTTCCTCGACAACGCGGTCGCCAGCATCGGCTGCGAGGGCATGCCGACGACCGTGATCCTGGCCTCGGACGGGATCGAGGATTCGGAATACGCCAAGCTCGAGCGCGAGGACGCGCGGCTGCCGTCGCCGACCGACATCCCTTTCAAAGGCTGCGCCGAGCTGCAGATCCTGGGCATCGGCCAGGGCACGCGCAGCCCGAGCGAGACCATGCGGCTTCGCTCCCAATGGACGCGCTGGTCCCATGACGCCGGCTTCGCCCGGTTCTCCGGCCTGAACGACTGGTAAGCCACTGAATTTCCTAGCTTAAAATTTTTCCATGACACCAGCCTTGTCTTTTACATCAGAGTACTCTATTTGACAGAGTAGTCTGCAGAGAGAAAGGCAAAGCCATGTCCCTATCCCCCGAACAGGCCCGCGACGCCCTGCGCGACGTCGAACAGACGACCAGGCACAGCGCCACGGTCCATGGCTACGAAACGATGGCGCCCTACCTGATCCTGTGGGGTGCGATCTGGGTGGTCGCCTACAGCGCCAACGATCTGGCGCCGCGCGCGATCGGACAGTGGGCATGGCCGGTCCTGGGGACGGTGGGCTGGGTCGCCTCCATGTTCATCGGCGCGCGGCGCAAGGGCCAAAGCGCTGCGGATGCGGGGATGTGGCTGCGCTGGTTCGGCGTGTTCGTCGCCTATGCCGTCTTCGCCACAGCGGTCGGCGCCATCATGCATCCGACGTCGGACGCGCAGATCGGCGCCTTCGTGCCGCTGATCGTGGCGCTCACCTATGCGCTGGTCGGCATCTTCTTCAATGCCATGCGGCTGACGATCGCGGGCGCCGTGATCGCGGCGCTCACGCTCGGCGGCTATTTCTATCTGCCGTCCCATTTCATGCTGTGGATGGCGGTCGTCGGCGGCGGCGCGCTGATCCTGGCCGGCGCCTGGATGCGGCAGGTGTGAGATGGAACAGCCCGACGCCGTCATCCATCAGCCTGTGCGCCTCAAGATCGTGGCCGCGCTCAAGCCCCTGCCCGAGCACGAGCAACTCGAATTCGTGCGCCTCAAAGCAATAGTCGGCGCGACGGAAGGCAATCTCGGCGCCCACATCACGACGCTCGAAGAGGCGGGCTATGTCGAGGTCGAGAAGGATTTCGTCGGCAAGAAGCCGCGCACCCGCGTGCGCCTGTCCAAGGCCGGGCGCCGCGCTTTCGAGAACTACGTGGCCTATCTGCGCGACATCATCGATACGCGGAGCAGACCGTGAACATGACCGGCGTTTCGATCATCGGCTGGCTGCACAGCATCGCCGCCACGCTCGCGATCCTGCTGGGCGGGGTGATCGTCCTGGGGCCCAAGGGCACGCCGCGCCACCGCTTCATGGGCCGCGCCTATGTGGTCACGATGCTGGCCGCGAACGTCTCGGCCTTCGGCGTCTATCATTTCGACATCGCACGCTTCTCGCCGCCCGTGGTGGGGCCCGGCATCTTCGGCCTGTTCCATTGGGAGGCGGTGTTCACGCTGTTCTTCCTGGGGCTGGGCCTGTTCGCCGCGGCGCGCCAGAAGCGCGCGGCGTTCGCCTATCTGCACCCCGTCTCGATGCTCGTCACCTACTACATGCTCATCGGCGGGCTGGTGAACGAGGTGCTGGTGCGCGTGAGCGTGGTGCGCGATTTCGCGCTGGCGCACGCGCATGGCGCGCGCAACCCGGCGCAGACGCCGCTCGCCGGCATGCTTCAAGGCTCGGTGATGCTCGCCTTCATCGTGCTGCTTATCGTCTTCATCGTCCAGGTCGCGCTCAGCCGCAGGAGAATGCGGCGCGGCGCGATGCAGTCCCAACCCGCATGACTCCGGAGACCCCCATGACGCTCAAGAACCTCGCGCTCGGCTTCCTCGTCGCCGCCGCATTGATCGCGCCTTGCCTTGCCCATGCCGACACGACGGTGGTGCGCGAGCGCTTCAGCGACGAGATCGTGGGCCAAGGCCCCGACCTCATCTTCATCCCAGGCCTCGCCTCCTCGCGCGACACGTGGAAAGCGACGGCAGAACGGCTGAAGGCACATTATCGCGTGCACCTGATCCAGGTCGCGGGCTTCGCGGGCGAGAGCGCGCGCGGCAATGCCGGCGGCGCGGTGGTGGTGCCGACGGCGGAGGCGATCGACGCCTATCTCGTCGAGCAGCATCTGACGCCGGCGACCGTCATCGGCCATTCGCTCGGCGGCACGATGACGCTGTATCTGGGCGAACGTCATCCCGAGCACCTGAAGAAGGCGATGCTGGTGGACGCGCTGCCGTTCTTCGCGACGCTGATGATGGGGCCGGCCGCGACCGTCGATTCCGTCAAGCCCATGGCCGAGCAGGTGCGCGCCGGCAAGGACCAGATGAGCGATGCGCAGCGCGACCAGATGATGCGCAGCATGGCGACCGCGCCGACAGACCTCGCGATGATCAAAGGCTGGTCGGCGGCGAGCGACAGAGGCGTCGTCGCCAACGCGATCGCCGACGACATGACGCTGGACCTGCGTCCGGGCCTTGCGAAGCTGACCACGCCGATCGTGCTTCTGCATCCGGACTATTCCACGCTCGGTTCGCCCCCCGGCGTGAGCGACCAGATGTACAAGAGCGTCTATGCGGCTGCGCCCGCCGTGAAGGTCATCGAGATCGCGCCGTCGCTGCATTTCATCATGCTCGACCAGCCCGCCAAGTTCGACGCCGCGCTGGATGCGTTTTTGGCGCAGTAGCTCACGGAGATTCCAACTGCGCGCGAATGGCGGCCGGCGACACGCCTTTCGCGCGCAGCTCCCGTAACGTCACCGATGCATCACGCTTCGAGAATTTGCGGCCCTGCGCGTCCAGGATCAGCTTGTGATGCGCATAGGCGGGCGCGGGCAGATCGAGCAAGGCTTGCAACAAGCGCTGGACATGCGTCGCGGGCAGAAGGTCTTCGCCGCGCGTGACGAGCGTGACGCCCTGGAACGCATCGTCGACCACGACGGCGAGATGATAGGCGGCGGGCATCTCCTTGCGCGCCAGCACGACGTCGCCGAGCCGTAAAGGATCGACCGCGACCGTCCGTCCGTGTTCGAAGAATTCAAGCGGCCCCGTCATCGCTGCCGCCTTCGCCGCATCCAGACGCAGCGCGTAGGAGCCCGTGCGTGCGCGCTGAACGCCGCGGCAGGTGCCGGGATAGAGCGGGCCTTCATCGCCATGCGGCGCGCCGCCCGCCGCCGCGATGTCCTTGCGGGTGCAGAAACAGGGGTAGACAAGCCCCATCGCATCGAGACGGCCCAGCGTTTCGGCATACGCCGCCGACCGTTCAGACTGGCGCAGCACTGGCGCCTCCCAATCGAGGCCGAGCCAGGCCAGGTCCTCGAAGATCGCAGCCTCGAATTCGCCGCGCGCGCGGCCGGTGTCGATATCCTCGATGCGCAAAAGAAAGCGCTCGCCCGCTTCGCGCGCGACCAGTGCCGCATAGGCATGGCCCAGATGCAGGAAGCCGGTTGGACTTGGCGCGAAGCGCGTGACAATCATTGAAGGGGAATCTCGCACACAAGCAGCCCATGCCGAAACCGTCCCGCATCGCAACCAAAGCGCATCTAGGCCAAGCCGTCGCGCATCTGCTTGCCGCCGACAAGCGGCTGCACCCGGTGATGAAGCGCGCGGGCGAGCTTCCTTTCCGATCGCGCCGCGAGGAAGGGTTCGAGGCGCTGGTCTCCATCGTGGTCAGCCAGCAGCTTTCAGTGGCCGCCGCCGACACGATCTTCGGCAGGGTGAAGGAGAAGGTCGTACCTTTCGCGCCGGCCGAGCTTCTGGCCACGGCGCCCGAGACCTTGCGCGCCTGCGGGCTGTCGGCGCCCAAGCAGAAGCACATGAGATCCATCGCCCTGGCCATCCAGGACGGCACGCTCGACCTGGAACGCGTGCGCGCGATGCCGGACGACGACGCGCGCGCGCACCTGACCGCGGTGAAAGGCATCGGACCGTGGACGGCGGACATCTATCTGATGGCCTCGCTCGGCCGCGCCGACATCTGGCCGGTGGGAGATGTCGGGCTGCAGGCCGCGATCCATCGCGCGCTGAACCTGCGCAAGCGCCCGAACGAGAAGCAGATGGAGAAGCTCTCCAAGCCCTGGCGCCCGTGGCGCACGGTGGCGGCGCGCATGTTCTGGATCCACGAGGACCTGATCCGCAAGGAGAAGCGGCAAGCCGAAGCCGCGCGCAAGGCGGTCGCGAAGGCCGGGAAGAAAGCGAAGGCAGGCTGATGGCGATCCGCGCACTCGCCGGTCCGCGCCTTCCGCCCGCCCGCGGCAGCGCCACGCATCTGGTCGTCCTGCTGCACGGCTATGGCGCGGACGGCAAGGACCTGATCGGGCTCGCGCCCATGTGGCAGAGGTTGCTGCCGACGGTCGCGTTCGCGGCGCCCAATGCGCCGGAGCCCTGCGCGGGTGCCCCGATGGGCTATCAGTGGTTCCCCATCTCGCGCCTCGACCCGCACGAGATGGCGCGCGGCGTGGAGAGCGCGGCGCAATCGCTGAACACTTTCCTCGACGCAGAGCTCAAGCGGCTGGGACTCTCCGACGACCGGCTGGCGCTGGTGGGCTTCAGCCAGGGCACGATGATGTCGCTGCATGTGGGATTGCGCCGCGCGGCCAAGCCTGCCTGCATCGTGGGGTTTTCGGGGATGCTGGCGGGAGCACCGCCCATGCTCGGCCCCAACGCGCCGCCCATCCTTCTGGTCCATGGCGATGCCGATCCGATGATCCCGGCCGGCGCGCTGTTCGATGCGGCGGCGACGCTGGGGGCTGCGGGAGCGAGTGTCCAATGGCACGTCTCGCCGGGCGTGGGGCACTCGATCGACGAGGCGGGAATGGCGCTGGCGGCGACGCATCTGACCCTGGCATTCCGCGGGCTTCTGCGCCGGCCGACAGGCGAAATCATGTGCCCGGTCGCGCAAATGTCACAGCGAATCGCCTAAGCTTTCGGCCACCGCTTGGCAGAACCGGGGCGCCGCCATAAAGTTCGCGCCGAGCAAAGAAGGAGAGGCGTCTTCCAAGGAGTTCCGCCGTGTTAGCCGCCGCGCGACTGCCCGACAATTGCCCGGCGCTTGTGCTGAACGCCGACCACCGGCCGCTCAGCTATTTCCCGTTGTCCCTGTGGTCCTGGCAGGACACGATCAAGGCCGTGTTCCTGGAGCGGGTGCACATCCTGGAAGAATACGACCGCGTCATCCATTCGCCGAGCTTCGCGATGAAGCTGCCCTCGGTCGTCTCGCTCAAGACTTACGTCAGGCCCGCGCGCAACCCCGCCTTCACGCGGTTCAACCTGTTCCTGCGTGACCGCTTCGAGTGCCAGTATTGCGGCTATGCGCAGGACCTGACCTTCGACCATGTCATCCCGCGCTCGCGCGGCGGACGCACGACGTGGGAGAACGTCGTCACGGCGTGCGCGCCCTGCAACCTGCTCAAAGGCGGCCGGCTGCCGCACCAGACCAAGATGCATCCGCGCATCCGTCCGCACAGGCCCACCGTCAACGAGCTGCGCGACCACGGCCGCCGCTTCCCGCCCAACTACCTGCACGATTCCTGGGCCGACTATCTCTACTGGGACAGCGAGCTGGAGCCTTAGGCATTTCGGCTAGAGCTGCACGAGGTTGCCCAGCCCCAGGAAACCCATGATGAGGTAGTACGCGATGCCCGCCGCCGAACAGGCGGCGAAGGTCGGGATCATGCCCGCCTTGAAACGGAAGATGGCGACGATGGCGGCGAGCGCGAGGATCAGCGTCGGCCAGCGGATGCTCGCCGGTACCGGCAGCGCCAGCGAGAGGCCGAAGCCGTGCAGTTCGTCTACCTTGCCGAAGACCGTGTGCAGGAAGAACCAAACGGCGAGGTTCAGGATCACGCCGACCACGGCGGCGGTGATCGCGGACAAGGCCGCGTTCAGCGATTTGTTGCCGATCAGCGCCTCGATGTAGGGCCCGCCGGCGAATATCCAGAGGAAGGGCGGCACGAAGGTCGCCCACATCGCGAGGAAGCCGCCGATGAGTCCGGCTTCGAGCGGCGGGAGCGATCCGGCGTGGCGGTACGCGGCCATGAAGCCCACGAACTGCACCACCGAAATCAGCGGCCCCGGCGTCGTTTCGGCGAAGCCCAGACCTACCAGCATCTCGCCAGGCTTGAGCCAATGGTATTTCTCGACCGCCTGCTGCGCCATGTAGGCGAGCACGGCATAGGCGCCGCCGAAGGTGACGACCGCCATCTTGCTGTTGAAGAGCGCGATGGCGGTGAAGACGTTCTGCGGGCCTGCCAGAACGAGGAGCGCCGCGAGCGGCCCCAGCCAGACGATGCAGCCGACCACGACCGTGCGGATGAAGCGCCACATGGAGGGCCGCACATGCTCAGGCACGCCCTGCGCGAACGCGGCGTCAATAAGGGACGGTTGCGTGCCCGCCTGAGCCGCTCCGTGTCCCGTGCTTTTGAACCAGGTCAGGCCCGCCGCGCTGCCGACATAGCCGGTCAGCGCCGCGAGCAGGATGATGAGCGGGAACGGCAAAGCGAAAAAGAAAATGCCGACAAAGGCGAGCGCGGCGATGGCGAAGAGACCGTTGCTCTTGAGCGCACGCCTGCCGACCCGCAGCACGGCTTCGAGCACGACCGCCAGCACGGCGGCCTTCAGGCCGAAGAACAGCGCCTGGACGATGCCGATTTGCCCGAAGACGGCATAGATCGTGCTGAGGATGCTGAGCGAGATCAGGCCCGGCAGCACGAACAGGATGCCGGCAAGCAGGCCGCCGCGGACGCGGTGCATGAGCCAGCCGATATAGATCGCAAGCTCGTGCGCCTCGGGGCCCGGAAGCAGCATGCAGTAGTTGAGCGCGTGCAGGAACCGCGTCTCGCCGATCCAGCGCTTCTCCTCGACCAGGATGCGGTGCATCACCGCGATCTGTCCGGCCGGGCCGCCGAAGGAAAGCGCTGCGATACGGGCCCATGTCGCGAAAGCCTCGCGCCACGAGACCGATGAATCGTCGGGAGAGGTGGTATCGGCGGCCATGTTGCGTCCCTCACAAGCTTCAAGGACGCGACGCTTGGGCCGGAGCCTGAATGGGGGATCGCGGTCCCCATGCTCGAAACGTGCGGTCCGGGCCGGGATTTGTCAACACGGCCTTGGACCGGCGCCAGCGTCAACGAGCTGCGCGATAATGGGGGCGCTTCCTGCCCAACTACCTGCACGATTCCTGGGCCGACTATCTCTACTGGGAAAGCTAACTGGAGCCTTAGAAGCTTTGCGACGACAAAAATCATTGCAGTCTGAAACTACTTGCTGCTGTCTAGAAGTTTAGCCAGCAAGCTTATGTAAGCGATAAACTCAAGCGCACGCTCAGGATCGTCCTGTATAAGCTTATGAGCGCGGGGGTTGCGCAACCCCGAAACGGCCCCACTGAACATCATCATGAAACCCTTTTGTTCGTCACGATCGGACTGATCTGACATTTCGTTGAATTTCAGAATTGGACCTTTCGGGGAAAAAACCGTCTCCATCAATGATGTTCCATCCAAGTCATCGCGGCCACTGCGCAATCGAACGAGAGAGTTGAGTGCCTTGACTGCGTTTTCGATGGCATTGGCATAGTGGCCGTCGCGATAGAGACCGCTTGCTGCGCGAGCGATTTCAGGATGAAGATCGAGGCCGTCGTACGCCCTTAGCGGTCGCTGGCGCGCTCCTTCATCGCAATCGGCAAGCTCTTCCGTCAGCGAACGTACGGCTTGTTCTAGGAGCGCGATCGCTCGATCCCGGCCACGAGCAATACCAGCGGCGACATTGGAATGGACGTTGCCTAGGCGGTCGGTAGTGACGTCTCCCCAGCCAGTTTGATTCAACTTACAGGCGTCCTTGTATGTCTCATACTCGGTCGTTCCAATGCCGAATGAAGACTCGAGTGTCTGTTTGATTGCTGCCTGCATGGCAGCAAGCGTGGGATCGTCGCTATTTGATATATTCGATAACTTGGGGCCCTTGAGTTCCACGAGCCGACGCTCAAGGCGACTGATAGCCCGGCGCATCTGCTCTACCGATAGTTCCGCGGATCCACGAATTTCAATTGAGTTTGACTGTTTTTTGGGCATTTTCTTGACGCGCTTGTGACGGAAACCATCGCAAGGCTAACACAACCCACCAGCGGTCACAGTGCCAACTCCAAAGCTCAACGCGAGCCGCACCGCCCTAGGGAAGAGCCGAGTTTGAGTTTCTCGCACTGCAGAGCAGCGACCCAATCCCTGAGTAGGTCTTGAACAGCCCGTGCCGATGTTGAAGATTGACCATCCAACGTCAGGAATCCCCAATGAAATACCGCAAGCTTGGCGCCAGCGATCTGCACGTGTCGGAGATCTCGCTCGGGTCGTGGCTCACCTATGGTGTGGGCGTCGAGAAGGAGAAGGCGCTGGCCTGCATCGACCGCTCGTTCGAGCTCGGCATCAATTTCATCGATACGGCGAACGTCTATGGACGCGGCGCGGCGGAGACCGTGCTGGGCGAGGCGCTCGCGAGCCGCAAGCGCGACAGCTACATCCTGGCGACCAAGGTCTTCGGCGACATGGGCGGCGGCAATCAAGGGCTTTCGCGCGCGCAGATCGAAAAGCAACTCGACGACTCGTTGAAACGCCTGCGCACCGATTTCGTCGACCTCTATCAGTGCCACCGCTACGACCCGAACACGCCGCTGGAAGAGACGATGGAAGCGCTCACCCGCGCGGTCAAAAGCGGAAAAGTACGCTGGCTGGGCTTCTCGGAATGGGCGCCCGGCGAGATCGAGGCCTCGATCGCGATGAAGGGCGTGGAGCATTTCGTCTCCAGCCAGCCGCAATATTCGCTGCTCTACAGAAGGCCCGAGAAGAAGGTGATCCCGATCAGCGCCGCCAACGGCATCTCGCAGATCGTGTGGTCGCCCTTGGCGCAAGGCGTGCTCAGCGGCAAATACCTTCCCGGCCAGCCGCCGCCTAAGGACACCCGCGCAACGAGTGACGCGATGAGCGGCTTCATCAAGCGCTGGACGGAGCGCGACGTGCTGGAGGCGGTGCAGAAGCTCAAGCCCATCGCGGCGGAAGCCGGATGTTCGCTGACGCAGTTCGCGCTCGCCTGGGTGCTGCGCGAGCCCAATGTCGCCTCCGCCATCGTCGGCGCGAGCAGGCCCGCGCAGCTCGACGAGAACGCGGGCGCGGTGGGCCTCACCATCGATCCGGCGCTGTTCGCCAAGGCCGAGGCGATCGCGGGCTCCGTAACCCCGCCCGCCTGACGCGCGAATAGAGGCATATGATCCTCTTCCTGCTCTCCTATCTGGGCGGCGTGCTCACGATCCTGAGCCCGTGCATCCTCCCCGTTCTGCCTTTCGTCTTCGCGCGCGCCGACCAGCCTTTCGTCCGCAGCGGATTGCCGCTGCTGCTCGGCATGGCTCTGACCTTCGCGCTGGTGGCGACCTTGGCCGCAATCGGCGGCGGATGGGCGGTGCATGCCAACCAGTACGGACGCATCGCGGCGCTGGTGCTGCTCGCCTTCTTCGGCCTGACCTTGCTGTCGCGCAGCCTTGCGGACCGCTTGACGCGACCGCTGGTCGCGCTTGGCGACAGGCTTTCGAGCAACGCAGGCCACGGCGTGGGCGCGTCTTTCGTGCTCGGCGTCGCGACGGGGCTTTTGTGGGCGCCGTGCGCGGGACCGATCCTGGGCCTGCTGCTGACAGGTGCGGCGATCAAGGGCGCGAGCGCGTCGACGACCCTTCTGCTGCTGGCCTATGCGGCGGGCGCGGCGACGTCGCTCGCGGTCGCGCTCCTCATCGGCGGGCGCGTCTTCGCGGCGATGAAGCGCTCGCTGGGCGCGGGCGAATGGGTCCGGCGCGCGCTGGGCGCCGCGGTGCTGCTGGGTGTCGTGGCCATCGCGCTGGGCTGGGATACCGGCATCCTCACGCGGCTGTCGCTCACCAACACCGCGCGCCTGGAGCAGGGCCTGATCGACACGGTGCGGCCGGGAACGCATGCGAAGAGCGTGCGCGTCGCAGGCAGCGATCTGCCGGTCGAAGGCGCGATGCCCTCGCTCGACGGCGCGACCTTATGGATCAACTCGGCCCCGCTGACGCGCGAGAGCTTGCGCGGCAAGGTCGTGCTGGTCGATTTCTGGACCTATTCCTGCATCAACTGCCTGCGTTCGCTGCCTTACGTCCGCGCCTGGGCTGAGAAGTACAAGGACCACGGCCTCGTCGTGATCGGCGTGCACGCGCCGGAATTCGCCTTCGAGAAGGACCCCGACAACGTGCGCAGCGCGGTGCGCGACCTGAAGATCACGTACCCGATCGCGCTCGATGCCGATCTCAAGATCTGGCAGGCGTTCAACAACGAATATTGGCCCGCGCATTATTTCGTCGATGCGCAGGGCCGCATCCGCGCGCATCATTTCGGCGAGGGCGAATACGACCAGTCCGAGCGCATCATCCAGAAGCTGCTCGCCGAGGCCGGCTATAAGGACGTCCCCGGCGGCATCGTCAACCCCGACGCGCAAGGCTCCGAGCGCGCGCCGACCATGGACGTGCTCTCGCCCGAGACATACGTCGGATACAACCGCGGCGCCAATTTCGCCGACGACCACGTAGCCCAGGACAAGCCGTCGGACTACAAGGCGCCCGCTTCGCTCAACCTCAATCAATGGAGCCTCGACGGCGACTGGACCGTCGGCCCGCAGATGACGGTGCTGAACAAGGCGCCGGGCCGCATCGCGTTCCGCTTCCACGCCCGCGACCTGCATCTGGTGCTGGGTCCCGCCGGCGGCAGGACGCAAGTGCGCTTCCGCATGACGCTCGACGGCCGCGCGCCGGGCGACGCGCATGGCGTCGATACCAACGCGGCCGGCGAGGGCACGGTGACGACGCAGAGGCTCTATCAGCTCATCCGCCAGGACGGCACGGTGACGGACCGCATCTTCACGATTGAGTTCCTCGACCCCGGCGTGCAGGTTTATTCCTTCACCTTCGGGTGAGGATCGATCACTTCCCGTTATGGCCCGCGAATGCGGGCCACCCAGGTCACATCGGCTCCTTAAAAAGAATCGCACGCGGAGACGCGGAGAAGAAGAGAACCTCCGCGCCTCCGCGTGAATCTTTCTTAGATCGTGCAGAACCCACCTGGGTGGCCCGCATTCGCGGGCCATGACAATTTTTATTGTGGTTGTGAATGTTCATCTCGCGCCGGCCGCCACATCGCGATCATCGGCGGGGCGCCGGACGGGGCGATGTTGCGTCTCGCCATGAAGCCGAGGCGCTCATACAAACGCGTGTTCTTGGGATTCGAGTTCTCGAGATAGGCGGGCACGCCTTGCGCGTCGATGTGCTTGAGGTTCGCATCCAGGATCGCGGCTCCCAAGCCCATACCCTGCAGCCTGGGCGCGACCGCGACGAAGGCGAGATAGAAATGGCGCTCGTGCGGATGGCTCTTCTCCATCGCGTCGCCCATCGCCGAGCCGCGCCGGAACCGCGCCAGGCCGCAGAGCCTCAGGAACAGCGGCAGCAGGCGCAGCTGATCGAGGAAGCCTCCCGGGCTTGCGGGCGCGTCGGGCGGAATCCACACCGCGGTCACGCCCTCGCTCGCCCACACCTCGCCGAAGGGGATCGCGCGCGTGCGCAGAAGCCAGAAGAAGAACTCCTCCATCACCACCGCGCGCCTGTGTCCGCGCCGCGCGATCCAGTCGAAGACGGGATCGGTCTGGAAGGCGGCGGCGAGCAGGCGCGCGAGCGTCGCGGTGTCGGTGTCGTTGGCGCGGCGGGGCGCGGCGGCGCCCGCCAGGAGCACGTGACGGTCTTCGCTCATATCCGCGTCGACAGCGCGATGGCCAGCCGGCAGCCCGCCTTGATGGTCTCGTTGAGCAGGCGGTGCGCGGGAGCGTCCTGCGCACCGCTCGCGATGGCCTCGTCGCGATGGGCGATCTCGTCGGCGCGGAAATCGGCGACGGTCGCCTTCAGCTCCGCATCCGCCTCGCCCAGCCGCGCGATCTGGCCGGCATAGTGCTCGTCGATCACCTCTTCGACCGCGGCGGTGCACGCCATCGCGGCCTTCTCGCCCAAGAGCGCGGTCGCGGCGCCGAGCGCGAAGCCCGCGACGCGCCACACGGGCTCGAGCGCGGTCGGCCGCACGCGGCGCTCCACCACGAGCCGGTCGAAAGTCTTCAGATGGCGCTGCTCCTGCGCCGCCATGTGGCGGATCTTCTCGGCCATCGGCGAATTGCCGAGCACAGCGAGCTGGCCTTCATAGATGCGCACCGCGCCGTATTCGCCGGCGTGGTCGACGCGGATCATCGCCGCGATCTCGTCGTCCCGGCTCTCGCCCGGCGCGGCCGGACGCGGCTTGCGGCTCATCGACGCCCCTTCAGCAGCAGGGCGAGGCCGAGCAGCGCCGAGCCCAGCGAGATCAGCGCGTTGTATCCCGCAAGCGACAGACCAAAGAGGCGGAAGCTCGGCAGGTCGCAGCGCACCTGGCCCGGCACGTTCAAATCGCCGAGGCCGTGGAAGTCGATGCGGTTGCCGGTGCAGGCCTGTGGACCCGCCCACCATTTCCATTCCACGCCCGCCTGGTCGACGCCGATCGCGCCCGACGCCGCCACGAGCAGGATCACCAGGAGCGCGATGGAGAACATCGCATCGTCGCGCTTGAAGAAGACGCCGGAGAGGATGCCCAGGAACGCAGCCGCGATCAGCGGCCAGCGCTGCCAATGGCACATCTCGCAAGGCGGCATGCCGGCGATATACTGGAAGCCCAGCGCGCCGAGGATGAGCAAAAGCGCGAGGATGCCGAGCGCGCGCGCGACGTCGGAAGCTTTCATTTCGCGAAGATCCTGCTGTCGTCGGCGAAGGCCTTGAACTCGAGCGCATTGCCGCTGGGATCAGACACGAAGAACGTCGCCTGCTCGCCCACCTCGCCTTCGAAGCGGATGTCGGGCTCGATGATGAAGCGCGTATGTGCGTCCTTCAGCCGTGCGGCGAGCGCGCGCCATTCGTCCATGCCCAGAATCGCGCCGAAGTGACGGACCGGAACTTCCTCGCCGTCAACAAGATTATGCGCTTTGTGTCCGGCGTCATCCGGGCTTAAATGCGCCACGATCTGGTGACCGAAGAAATCGAAATCGACCCAGTCGTCGCAGGAGCGTCCTTCGGGACAGCCGAGAAGCCCGGTGTAGAACGAACGCGCTTGAGCGAGATCGTTCACCGGAAAGGCAAGATGGAAGCGCGGGCGTTGGGTCATCGGCGTCGCGTCGTCAATTCGGAGTGCAAGGGAAGCCCATGCGTAAGATGAAGGCAACCCGCAAAGTGGCGCAGCGCGAGCTGCTGCGCATCGAGGGCCGCGCGGTCGAGGTGAACGTCCGCCTCAACCCCCGCGCCCGGCGGCTGATCGTCAAGGTCCACCCCTCCACCGGCGAGATCAGCGTCGTGGCGCCGTCGCAGCGCGCGCTGGACCGGGCGATGGACTTCGCCCGCGGCCAGAGCGACTGGATCGCCGCCCAGATCTCGCGGGTCCCTGCGATCGTGCCGCTGGAGATCGGCGCGACTGTCCCGCTCCGGGGCCAGGACCATGTCGTACGGCCCGGCGAGAGCGGACGCGGCGCGGTGTGGCTCGAGGACGGGACGATCCGCGTGGCGGGCCTGCCCGCGCACCATTCCCGCCGCCTGCTCGATTTCCTCAAGCGCGAGGCGAAGAAGGAGCTGGAGGCGCGCGCGTTCCACCATGCCTCGCGGCTCGGCCTCAAGCCCACGCGCATCACCGTGCGCGACACGGCGAGCCGCTGGGGCTCGTGCTCGATCTCGCGCTCGCTGTCCTTCTCCTGGCGGCTGATCCTGGCGCCGTCCTTCGTGCTCGATTACGTCGTCGCCCACGAGGTCGCGCATATGCGCGAGATGAATCACGGTCCGAAATTCTGGCGCCTGGTGGACGAGCTCGTCGGCGATCCGCGCCGCCCGCAGACATGGCTGCACGACCACGGCTCCGCCCTGCACCGCTACGCGATGCGCTGAGGCCTCACCAGATCAGCGGGATGACGGCCCAGGTGCGGCGGCGGTTGGCTTCGAACTCGGCGCCGAACTTTTCGCGCAGCGCGATCTCCTCGACATGGATGCGCCACGCATAGCCGAGCGCGACCGCAAGCGGCGCCGCGACGGCTGCGATCCAGTTGCCGCCGGCCAAGCCGATCCCGGCGAAGACCGCGATGCCGCCGGTATAGGCGGGATGGCGCAGCAGGCGGTAAGGGCCACGCGTCACCAGGCGCTGCCCCTTGAGAAGCTGCACGGCGGTACGGAAATCCGCGCCCAGCGTCAGCACCGACCATACATAGAGCAGCAACCCCATCCAGAACAAAGCCATCGCCGCGACGAAGACCGGCTCAGGCCACAATGCGATGCGTGCGAAGGAAGCCCAGACGGGCAGCGCGAAGGCCGAAAACGTGCCGATCGCCGAGGCGAGATAGATGATCGCCTTGCTGCCGCGGTCGCGCAGCTCGCCCGGCGCCTTGCCGCGCTCGCGGTTCTGCACCCAGGTGCCGACGACGAGGAACGCGAAGAAGCTTGCCCAGAAGATGACGGCCCAAAGCGGGCGCTCGGCGAACAGATAAATATTCATGCGCGCCCCCAAAGTTCTGGACTGAGTTGGTGCTGGTCCGGGCGAGTGTCAAGCGGCAGCGGTAGGTGCTTCTTAGAGCACCGGATGTTCTGACGGAACCGCGCAGCCCGCATGTTGCGACACGCTCGAGCCACAAGGGACTGCTTCAGTGCGCCGCTGACTCGACCTCCCTCACCCTAAGCTTGTCGAAGGATGAGGGGGGCCGCGAGTCCGTATGAATGCGTCCTGCCCTACGTCACGCTCTCGCCGAGCAGGCCGTCTAGGAATTTGGCGAGGCCGGATTGATCCGTAGACAGAGCTTCGTCCGCGGTCACGGCCGGTGTGGCGCCCGCGAACGGGCGGCCCCGGCAGGCCGCTCGCGGCGCTTTCCATGAAAGCGCCGTGCCTTGCTCACCGGCGCGCGGCGATGGTTTACTGTGTCGGGAGTATGGATCCGCCGGCTGGAGAGCGCGGAAGATGCGAGCCACTGTACAAAGGGCAAGTCCATTGCAGGCTCCCGGATCCTCTGGCGCCGCGCGGCAAGGGATGGCGCCTTTCCGGTCGGGGCCCGGGCGCGAGAGCACGGAAGACCGTTCCAGCGAACCGGCCGCGACGGCATGGCCGTTTTGGGGACCGGATTTCAGCCGAACCCCGATCCTGCCCCCCAGGCAAGGGCTGATCCAGGCCAAGCTCGCGAGCGATCAGCTTGGCGACGAACATGAGCGGGAGGCGGATCGCGTCGCGGCGGCGGTGACGACTAGATCCGGGCACGGCATCGGCGGGGGACCGCCGCTGATCAGGGATCCGTTGCGGGCATCGCAAACGGTCGCGGATTTGGCGCCGTCGAGCGTAGGCGAGGTTCTTGCGCGCCCGGGAATGCCGCTGGAGCCCAGCGTCGAGCGCGACATGGGATTGCGCTTCATGCACGATTTCTCTCGCGTGCGGGTGCATTGCGATGCCGCCGCGGCCAAGTCTGCGGACGATATACACGCGCATGCCTATACGGCGGGGCACAACATTGTTTTCGCGCGTGGGGCATTTGAGCCCGGAACACCGCAAGGACGCCGGCTTATCGCCCATGAGTTGACACATGTGGTGCAGCAGTCGCAGGCGGGCGCGCGGCTGCAGAGAAGCCCAAAGGAAGAGGCGAAAAAGGCGGTACCCGACAAGGTGGCTGCGGCGAAGGAAAATTTGAAGGCCAAGTACGATCTTGGAGATATCACAGAGGAAAGGGGGGCGAGTTGGAGCGAGGCCGAGTTGAAGAACATCGACGCGGCTTTCTCGAAATTGAGCCCAGATGACAAGAAACTTCTCAAAGGCATAGAGCTCAAGCGAGCCGACAAGCTTTCCCTCCGGTACAAGGGAAAGGAAATCAAGCTCGATGCCGAGACTTTCCCTGGAGGTACGATCGAATTCACGCACGTTGGCACCACGGGCATTACACCGATCCATGAAGTCGGCCATGCCGTCCAAAATCGCGTGCTTCACGACGCGGAGGAAAAGATGAAGGCCACAAAGCCCTGGACCGATCTCGAGACGGCACGGCTGAAAGTCAACGAGGCGGGCAGAAAGTCTGGTCGCGTTATTGGATCGGATATGGACGCCGCCGAATTTGCAGTATTCAACGCCGCCATCGGGAAATTGAACGACGCGGCGGGAAATGTGTTGGGGAGCAGCATAGACACGTTGAAATCGAATCGCGAGGCGCTCAACGCGGCGGTGGACGAATTTGAAGCCCTGGCAGGGTCGGGCGACAAGGCACTATTGGCGTCGTGGAAAGATTACGTTGTCGCTATCGACAAATGGATGACGGCAAAGGAGAGCGTTCTGGGGCCGAAGCGGAAATTGGCCGAGTTCGTCGATATCGTGAAGAAGAACGGGTTGGCGCGGCCGGGCTTCAAGCCGTTCACCCCTTATGTGGAAAAGCTCTGGCGGGACAAGCCAGAGGAATTCTTTGCTCAATCGTTCGCCATTTGGAGTAGCGAACCCAACTACATGTTTCATAATGCTAAACCGCTGTACGATTGGTTCCAGGCTGGCAGGCACCGGCCTCCCGAACCAACAAAAGGAGACACCCCCGTCTTCGATGCGCTGGCGACGGCTATGGACGATACATTCCGTCCCGCTCTCGAAGGAGCGGCAGAGATCATCAAAGCCCTAGGCGGCTCGAAGTAGCGGGAAAGAGCGCCCGGGCACAGAGTGCGTCCGTTGCAGCGGCCGCGCCATCGACGCGGTCGCGTGAACCCGCCCCAGATCACCCTACGTCCCGCTCTTGCCGAACAGGCCGTCGAGGAAGCGGTCGAATTCGGATTGGTCCGTGGACGGAGCTTCGTCCGCGGTCGCGGCCGGCACGGAACCCGCGAGCGGGCGCGCGGGCAGGCCGGCCTCGGCGCTTGTCATGAAGGTCTTGAAGATGTGTGCCGGCAGGCCGCCGCCGGTCGCGTGCCGCATCGAGGCGTTGTCGTCGTTGCCGATCCACACCCCGCAGACGAGATCGGCGCTGAAGCCCACGAACCAGGCGTCGTGGAAATCCTGTGTCGTGCCGGTCTTGCCCGCGCTCGGCCGGTCGTCGAGGCGCGCAGCCTTGCCGGTGCCGGTCGAGACGGTCTCCACCATCAGTCCCGTCATCTCAGCCGCGTTCCCGGACGCGATGACGCGGGCCGGGCCGGAGCTCTTGCGCTCCCACAACACCTTGCCGTCCGCGGTCTTGATGCGGACGATGCCGAAGGCGATCGCGCTCTCACCGCCATTCGCGAACGGCACATAGGCCGCGGTCAGCTCAAGCGGCGTGACGCCCGATGTGCCCAGCGCGAGCGAGGCGTTCAGGTCCAGATGCGAGGTGATGCCGAGCCTGTGCGCGGTGCGCGCCACGGAAGCGGGCCCTACTTCCGCGGTCAATTGCGCGGCGATGGAGTTCGACGATTTCGCAAACGCGCGGGTGAGCGTGATCTGGCCTTCGTACTTGCCCTCGTAGTCGTCGGGCTTCCAGCCATGAATGTTCACCGGCGCGTCGTCCATCACGTCGGACGGCGCGCGCCCGTGCTCGAAAGCCGTGAGATAGACGAACGGCTTGAACGCGGAGCCCGGCTGGCGCACCGCGTCGGTCGCGCGGTTATAGGGGCTCTGCGCATAGGAGCGTCCGCCCACCATCGCGCGCACCGCGCCGTCGGGCGTCATCGCCACGAGGGCGGCCTGGTTCGCGTTCAGCTTGTCGCCCTGCTGGGCCAGCCCCGCCGCGACCGCGCGCTCGGCCTCAGCCTGCGCGTCGAGATCGAAGGTCGTCTCGACGACGATGGGCTGGTCGACGTCGCCGATGAAGCCCGGGATCTGCGCCACGATCCAATCGGTGAAATAGCCTCCCCCTTCATGGCCGCTGCCGCGCACGACATGCGGGCGCGTGGACGCGGCCTGCGCACGCGTGCGCGCGTCGATCAGCCCGCAATCCTGCATCGCGCGCAGGACCAGGAGCGCGCGGTCCTCGGACGCGTCGGTGTCGCTCAGCGGATTGTATTTCGCCGGCGCCTTGACGCTGCCCGCCAGCATCGCGGCCTCTGGCAAGGTCAGCTCGCGCGCGTGCTTGCCGAAGAAGCGCTCCGCCGCCGCCTCGATGCCGAACGCGCCGGCGCCGAAATAGACGCGGTTGAGATAAAGCGTGAGGATCTGGTCCTTCGAATAGCGCGACTCCAGATAGAGCGCGAGCATCGCCTCCTGGATCTTGCGCTCGAAGGTGCGGTTGGGATCGAGGAACAGGTTCTTGGCGAGTTGCTGGGTCAAGGTCGAGCCGCCCTGGACGACATGGCCGGCCGACACGTTCTCGACCGCCGCGCGCCCGAGCCCGATGGGGTCGACGCCCAGATGATCGCGGAAGCGGCGATCCTCGATGGCGATGAAGGCGTCGGGCACGTAATGCGGCAGCGTGCTCACCTCGACCAGCGCGCCTTGCGTCAGCCCGCGGCGCGCGATGAGGCGGCCCTGGTCGTCGACGAGCGCGATGTCCTGCGACGGCCCGCGCGTCATCAGCGCGTTCACGTCGGGCAGGCTCGACAGGAAGCGCGAGAAGAACACCGCGCCGAAGATGACCGCCCACACGGCGACCACGGCGAACACGACCGGCCACACCCGGCGGCGGCGCTTTTTCGGCGGTGACGGAGGCGGCGGCGCGCTATGGCCGCCCTCGGCCACCCGGCCGACGCGGGCCCGCGTCTTATCGTTCGCTTTCCTCGCCATGACGCGTTTCTAGGCGCGAAGGGTTAACGCTCGTTAAACAATCTTCGATTCCGGCCCCTGGGAATGCCTTGACGAAGCGCGCGCGCCACCCAACATCCACATCGTCGTTGGGGAAATCATCGTGGACAATACGTTTTCGGGGCCGGATCAACAGATGGCGGATCGGCTGGGGCTGACCCGCAAGGGAAAGCGTTGGCGGCGGCGGCTGATCTGGGGCGTCGTGATCCTGCTGGTCATGGGCGGGCTGGCGGCCGTGATGCTGCGCGCCGCGCCGCCGCACGCCTACGTCACCAAGCCGGTGACCAAGGGCGAGCTGGCGGTCACCGTCAGCGCCACGGGGACGCTCGCGCCACGCGACCAGGTCGATGTCGGCTCGGAGGTCTCGGGCAAGATCGACCAGCTCGAGGCCGATTTCAACGACCATGTGAAGAAGGGCCAGGTGCTGGCCCGCATCAACACCGACCAGCTCGTCGCCCAGCTCCAGCAGGCGGAAGCCACGCTCGAGCAGGCACAGGCGACGCTCGACCAGATGACCATGACCCACGACCGCTACACGGCGCTGGTGAAGGGCAAGGCGATGTCGGAGGAGCAGCTCAACCTCTCCAAGGGCGATTTCGGCCGCGCCAAGGCGGGCGTCTCGCTCGCCAAAGCCCAGGTCGACCAGGACAAGTCGATCCTGTCGAAAGCCACGATCTATGCGCCGATCGACGGCGTCGTGCTCGACCGCAAGGTCAGCGCCGGCCAGACCGTCGTCGCGGCGATGACGACGCCGGTGCTGTTCACGCTGGCGAGCGACCTCACCCAGATGGAGCTCGACGTCGACATCGACGAGGCCGATGTCGGAGAGATCAGCGCCGGTGCAAAAGCGACCTTCACCGTCGACGCCTATCCGGCGCGGAAATTTCCCGCGACGCTGAAATCGATCCACAGCGCGCCCAAGACGGTTCAGGGCGTCGTCACCTATCAAGGCGTGCTCCTGGTGCAGAACGAGCAGGGACTGCTCAAGCCCGGCATGACCGCGACCGCGGAGATCGAGGCCGCGAACGTCAACGGCGCGACGCTGGTGCCGAACGCGGCGCTGCGCTACGTGCCGCCCGACGAGATCAAGAACGCCGCACCCCCGCCGCCGCCGACGCTGAACGGCGTCAATGCAGGCCGCGTGTGGACGGTCGACGGCAAGACGCTCAAGCCGCATGACTTAAGGCTGGGCGCGAGCGACGGACGGCAGTCGCAGATCCTGGAAGGCGACCTGAAGCCCGGTCAGGAAGTCGTCGTCGATCAGACCGACAAGCCGAAGACGAGTCCTTAAGTGGCGGAGCAGACGCTCATCGAGCTGCGCAGCGTGGCCAAGATCTACGGCACGGGCGAGGCGGAGGTCGCCGCCCTCGCCGGCATCGACCTGTCGGTGCATGACGGCGAGTTCGTCGCGGTGATGGGGCCGTCGGGCTCGGGCAAGTCGACCTGCATGAACATCCTGGGCTGCCTCGATACGCCGACCTCGGGGCACTATCTGTTCCGCGGCGCCGATGTGGGAGGGATGTCGCGCAACGAGCGCGCGCTGCTGCGCCGCCACTATGTCGGCTTCGTCTTCCAGGGCTTCAACCTGCTCAAGCGCACGACCGCGTTGGAGAATCTCGAGCTGCCGCTCATCTATCGCGGCGTCGCGCGCTCGGAGCGCCGCCGTCTCGGCATGGAGACATTGGCGCAGGTGGGGCTCGCCGACCGCTGGCATCATACCGCAGCCGAGCTGTCGGGCGGACAGCAGCAGCGCGTCGCGATCGCGCGCGCGCTCGTCACCTCGCCGTCGGTCGTGTTCGCCGACGAGCCGACCGGCAATCTCGACACCGCCAAGAGCCACGAGATCATGCAGCTCCTGCAATCCTTGAACCGCGAGCGCGGGCTGACCATCGTCCTCGTCACCCATGAAGAAGACGTCGCCCGCTACGCCAAGCGCCAGGTGCGCTTCCGCGACGGGCTGATCGAATCCGATACCGGAGCGCGGGTATGATCTGGAACGCCTTCCAGCTCGCGCTGCGCGAGATCCGCAACAACCTGTTGCGCGCGGGGCTGACCACGCTCGGCATCATCATCGGCGTCGGCGCGGTGATCCTGATGGTGACCTTGGGCGCGGGCGCGACCAAGCGCGTCACCGCCGATATCGGCTCGCTCGGCAAGAACATGCTGCTCGTCATCCCCGGCCAGCAGCGCGGACCGCCGACCGCAGTCGTCCCCTTCGACATGGCGATGGTCGACGCGATCCAGCGCGACGTGCCGGGCCTGGCCGAGGTCGTGCCCGAGCTCGCCGTGCAAGGCGTGGCCGTGAACGGCAACCACAATCACGCCACCCAGATCAACGGCACGACGAATGCCTATCTCACCAGCCGCGACTGGGATCTGAGCGACGGGCGCAATTTCTCGGGCGCCGAATTGCTGGGCGGCAAATCCGTCTGCATCGTGGGCCAGACGGTGCGCAAGGAGCTCTATGGCGACCAGGTGCCGATAGGCGCGCGGTTGCGCATCAACAAGGCGACGTGCGAGATCATCGGGTTCCTGTCGCCCAAGGGCGAGGCGATCTTCGGCCAGGACATGGACGACATCATCCTGATGCCGCTCAAGGCCGTGCAGCGGCGCCTGGCGGGCAATACCGAGGTGAACGTGATCCGCATCTCGGTGGCGGAGGAATCGGCGATCCCCAGCGCCAAGGACCAGATCGAGCGGCTGATGCGCGAGCGCCGCCACGTCATCCCCGGACAGGTCGACGATTTCACCGTCCAGGACCTGAAGGAAGTGACGCAGATCCTGACCAGCGTGACGGTCGTCTTGACCGCGTTCCTGTCGGCGGTCGCGGCGGTGAGCCTTCTCGTCGGCGGCATCGGCATCATGAACATCATGCTGGTGTCGGTGACCGAGCGCACGCGCGAGATCGGCATCCGGCTCGCCATCGGGGCGCGCGAGCGCGACGTGCTGCTGCAGTTCCTCATCGAGGCGGTGGTGATGAGCGCGCTGGGCGGCGTGCTGGGCGTGATCATCGGGCTCGGGGGCTCGGCGGGGATCGCGAGCATGCTGAAGATCCCCTTCGTGCTGCAGCCCGGCGTGATCGTCTTCGCGGTCACCTTCGCCGCCGTCATCGGCATCGCCTTCGGCTTCTTCCCGGCGCGGCGCGCCGCGCGGCTCGATCCGATCGAGGCGCTGCGGCACGAGTAAAAAGCAACCCTCCCCTTGAGGGAGGGTCGAAATCTTTGCGAGCGTAGCGAGAAAAGATTTCGGGGAGGGGTGACGGCGCCGACCCCTCCCCGAAAATGCTTCGCATTTTTCGACCCTCCCTCAAGGGGAGGGTCGAATGTTCAATGCGGCGCTTTCGGCGCAGGCGGCGCTTTCGGCGAGACCGGCGCGGGCGGAGCCGGGGGTGCCGGCGGCGCGGGAAAGCCTTCGGGCCCGACCTTCACGTCGGCCATGCCGCCGGAGTGGAGCTGGCCGCGATAGGAGCGCAGCTTCACGCTGCCGACGCCATACGCGTTGACATGCGGATCGACGGCCTCGCCGCCGAAGACGAAATTGCCGACGCCCGCAATGTCGACGTGGAGCGGATCGGCCGTGCCTTGCGGGATGTTGACCGAGCCCGCGCCGTTGATGTCGACATGCACCGGCCCGTTGACGCTGGCGGCGTTGAAGTCGCCGCTTCCGGCGATGTCCAGATGCAGCCCCTCGCGGATCGCGCCGAGATAGGCGGAGCCCGAGCCGGCGATCTCGGCATGCACGCTCTTCGAGGACTGGGCTTTGATATTGCCCGCGCCCGCGATCTCCAGATGCAGATCGCCGCTCACATCGGCGAGCTGGATCTTGCCCGAGCCCGCCATGGTGATATGGGCTTCCTTCGTCCGGCCGATGATGGCGTGCGAGTCCGCGGCCTCGAAATGCACTTCGCTTTCCGTGTCGCCGATGGTGGCATCGCCGATCATGTCCTCGACGTCGAGCGGCGTGCCCTTCGGCACCACGACATGGACGTCGAGATCCTTGGTGTCGTCGTTGTGCGTCGAGAAATCGAACCAGGTGTGCCAGTCCCACACCGCGTTCGAGTTTTCGCCTTCGATGACGAGCGTATCGCCGGACTGATGGATCGCCAGGCGGGCGACGCGCTCCTTCTTGCCCGACACCTGCACGCTGACCTGCGCCTGCGGCTTCACGTCGACGCGCAAGCGGCCGACCACCGAGTCGATCTTCACGTCGCTGACGCCGAAGCTCTGCCACGCGCCGCTCGTCCAGCCGCCGGGATTGCCGGCGGAGGCCGGGATGATCAGCAGGGCCGCGACCGCGGCGCCCCCCAGCATCGATTTCAATTGTCCGGCCATGGCAAATGCCCTCCTCGGGCGCATCTCTGTCTCGTTCGAGGGACAGATATGATCTTCACACTAGTGGTGTATAGACTAGTAGAAGCGCATGGCTGCCATGTCAATAGTGCATGGCCAGGTCACGGCATCAGCCGGTAGCCGCCGCTTTCGGTGATCAGGAGCCGCGCCCGGCCGGGGTCGACCTCGATCTTCTGGCGCAGGCGGTAGATGTGGGTCTCCAGCGTATGCGTCGTGACCGCGGGATTATATCCCCACACCTCGTGCAGCAGCGTCTCGCGCGGCACGGTCTCGCCCGAGCGGTGGAGGAATTTGAGGATGTTGGTCTCCTTCTCGGTGAGGCGGATCTTCTTCGACGCCTCGTCGATCAGGAGCTTCGCGCTCGGGCGGAAGGTGTAGGGGCCGATGCGGTATTGCGCGTCCTCGCTGTGGCCGTGGCTGCGCAGATGCGCGTGCACGCGCGCCATCAGGACCGCGAAGCGGAAGGGCTTGGTGACGTAATCGTTGGCGCCGGATGCGAGGCCCTGGATCGTGTCGGCATCGCTTTCGGCCGCGGTGAGAAGGATGATCGGGCAGCTCACCCCGCCGTCGCGCAGCTCCCGGCAGAGATCGCGCCCGTCGCCGTCGCCAAGCCCGATGTCGAGGATCATGAACTCATAAAGGCCTTCGAGGCCGCGCTCGCGCCCTTCGGCCACGCTGCCGGCTTCCACGACAGTATAGGAAGAATCGGCGGCGAGCTGCTCCGCCAGCGAGGCGCGCAGCATCTGATCGTCGTCTACCAACAGAACGCGTTTGGGCGTAGGCATCTTGGAACCGGGGGTGTCGGGGCTACAAGTCTACCCTTGGCCGGGTGTATGTGGAAAGCGCATGCGCGCAAAAGTGAATCCCCGATCCGCAAGAGGCAAGGCCGAAGCCGAGAGCCCGGTCGCGCGCGTGGCGCGCGCCTGCGACGCATTGCGCCGCGGCGAGGCGGTCGTGCTGAAGGGCGACGTGACGCTCGCCGTCCGTGCCGTGGAAACGGCGCCCGAGGACGTACTCGCCAAGACGAAAAACGCGCGCCTTTTGATCACCCATGCCCGCGCGCGCACGCTCAAGATCAGGCTTTACACGTCCGAGGTCACGGCGTTGCCCATCGCGCCCGGCACGAGCTTGGGCGCTCTGCGCGCCATCGCCGACCCGACCGCCGATCTGGACTTCCCCTTGAAAGGGCCGTTCGAGACGGTGCGCGAAAAGCTTCCCGAGGGCGCCGCGGCCGCGGTCAAGCTCTGCAAGCTCGCGGGGCTTCTGCCCGCCGCCATCGCCTGGAAGGGCCGCGTGCCGGGTGCGATGACGCTCGAGGCCCGCGACGTCCTGGCCTATGACGACGAGATCGTGCGTACACTGAAGATCGTGGCCAGGGCGCGCGTGCCGCTGGAGGGCGCCGAGGATGCCGAGATGATCGCCTTCCGCTCCGGCGACGGCGCGCCCGAGCACTACGCGATCCTGATCGGCGCGCCCTCCACGGCGAAACCGGTGCTCATGCGGTTCCATTCGGAATGCTTCACGGGCGACCTTCTGGGCTCGCTCAAATGCGATTGCGGCACCCAGCTTCGCGGCGCCATCGCCGCGATCGAGAAGGCGGGCGGCGGCGTGCTCCTCTATCTCGCGCAGGAGGGACGCGGCATCGGCCTCATCAACAAGCTGCGCGCCTATCGCCTGCAGGACCAGGGCTTCGACACGGTGGAGGCGAACGAGCGTCTGGGCTTCGAGGCCGACGAGCGCCGCTTCGGCATCGCCGCCAGGATGCTCAAGCTTCTTGGCTACAGCTCCGCGCGGCTGATGACCAACAACCCCGACAAGGTGAAGGCGCTGGAAGCCGCGGGTGTGAAAGTCACAGCCCGCGTGCGCCACAGCTTCCCCACCAACCCGCACAACCGCGACTATCTGAGGACAAAAGCAACGCGCAGCGGACACCTCTTTTGACGGGCTACGGCGTCAATCGATCTTGTCCCGGCGGCCGAAGATCGGCAGATACGTAAACGGGCTGCTGCACGACGACGACCCCGCTCGGGGTCCTGCGGAATCGATATTTCGCGTCCGCCGGCACGGGCGGGAGATTCCAGGCGCGGAAATAATTCGCGACGTCGACGATGAGCACGACCGGCGTCGCGAACACCGAAATGACGCCCCACCATCCGGCGAGCAGCGTCGTCAAACCGTATTGGCGGAAATACTTGTCCACGCAGTTGCGGCAGAATTCGCCGCCGATGCGCTTGTGAAAGAACATTATCACAGCACCGATATGCTGCATGAAGAAGACTTTTTGCGTCGGCGCCTCGACGCCGCACACCTGACAGATCCCGCTCATAGATTGCCCCCGCAAAGATGCGGCAACGCTAACACGAGCGGCGCGGCAAGCGTAAGCAGCATCGGCAGATTTTGCCGCTCACATACAACGTAACCCCGAAAACGGCGGAATCCGGCGCTCCCTGTGCTGGCAAGACTTTTGCGACGGCAAGCCCATGTTCACCGGAAGCTCGTTCACGTTGACGTCGCCTGCCCATGCCGTTGCCGCCGCCGCGGCACCGCAGGCGCCCAAGCACGACTTCACCTTCGGCGACTTCCTGGACATCATCAACCCGCTGCAGCACCTGCCCGTGGTCGGCACGCTCTATCGCGCGGTGACCGGCGACACGATCAAGACGCCGGAGAAGATCATGGGCGACACGCTCTATGGCGGACCGCTCGGCGGGCTGTCGGCCATCGCCGATTCCCTCTATCAGCAGAAGACCGGCAAGAGTTTCGGCGACACAGTGCTCGGCTGGCTCGGCTTCGGCCACGACGCCGCGCCGAAGAGCGATCCGGCGCCCGTGAAAACCGCGACGGCTTCGATGCCGGCGCCGGCGGATACGAACGTCGCGTCGCTCAGCGCTTCCCTCGAGCGCAATGGCGTGGCGCCCGACGTCGCGCAGCGCGCGCTCTATGCCTATCGGCGCAGCTTCACCAGCGCCGCGCCGTCGGTCGTCGACACTTATTGACTACGCTCACCGAAGAGGGCGCTGCCGACCCGCACATGCGTCGCGCCGAAACGGATCGCGGTCTCGAAATCCGCGCTCATCCCCATGCTGAGCCACGGCAGGCCGTGCTCGCTCGCGATCTTGGCGAGCAGCGCGAAATGCGGCGCGGGCGCCGTGTCGGCGGGGGGGATGCACATCAGGCCCTTCACCGGCAGATCGCGTGCGAGCGCGATCAGCGCCGGCGCATCGGCGGGCGCCACACCGGCCTTCTGCGGCTCCTCGCCCGTGTTCACCTGGATCAGGAGATCGGGGATGCGCTCGCCACGCTCGGCCTCGGCCTTCAGGGCCTGGACGAGCTTGGGCCGGTCGAGCGTCTGGATCACGTCGAACAGCGCCAGCGCGTCGCGCAGCTTGTTGGTCTGCAGAGGACCGATGAGATGCAGCTCGATGTCCGGGAACTCGCTCTTCAGCGCGGGCCATTTGCCTTGCGCCTCCTGCACCCGGTTCTCGCCGAAGATGCGGTGACCGGCGTCCAGCAGCGGCCGGATCCGCTCCACGCCATGCGTCTTCGTGACCGCGACGAGGCGGGTGGAGGGCGCCGGCCGGATCGCGCCCTTTCGCGCCGCGTCGATGCGCGCGAGGATGGCGGCGAGGTTCTGGGCTTCCATCGGTGAGCGATAGGCTAGGGCGCGCGCGATTGGCAAGGGCGGCGAAAGCGCTTGGCGGGCCCCTGCCCGCGCTCGTGCTGATGACCGACGACGCGCGGCTGGACGATCCGCTCGCCGCGGCGCATGCACTGCCCAAAGGCAGCATGGTCGTCGCGCGCGCGCGCCACGGGCTGGAGCCCCTCGCCCGCGCGCTGCTTAAAATGCGCTGTACCGTGCTGATCGCCGGCGATCCATTGCTGGCAGTGCGGCTGGGCGCACACGGCATCCACCTGCCCGAAGCGCGCGCGGGCGAAGCGGCCTATTGGTGCGCGCGCTTTCCCGACATGCTGATCACCGCCTCGGCGCATTCGCTGCACGCCCTTGCCCGCGATCATGTCGATGCGTTTTTCCTTTCCCCCGTCTTCGAGACGAAGAGCCATCCCGGCCGCGCGGCACTGGGCGCCGCGCGCGCCAATCTGATGGCGCGACAGGCGCGCGTTCCCGTCTATGCGCTCGGCGGAATCGACGCGCGCAAGGCAGCGCTGCTGAGCGGCTTTCGCGGCATCGCCGCGATCGGCGCGCTTGTCGCCTAGCCGCCGAGGAACGCCCGATACAGGATGCGCCCCGGCAGGAGCGTGAGGCCGCCCGCGATCAGCATGCCGCCGACATAGAGGCTGATCATCGCGCGGCGATGGCCTGTCACGTCGTGGCGGCGCGCCGCCCACAGCGCCGAGATCACGGCGAAGAACGTCAACGGCACCAGAAGATGCACGGGGCTCAAGCCGAAGAACGGGCTCTTCGGCATGAGCTGGTGCACGAACAAGGTTGTGATCGCCGTCACCGTCATGAGCGCGAGATAGATCGCGCCCAGCGCGCGATGTACCGGCGCGCCCTTGCGGCTGAAGAAAATGAGCCAAGTTCCGAGCGCGAAAGCGGGGACAACGGTGGCGAGATGGAGCTTCACCGCGAACGGCGCGTCGAGGATCGGCTTGAGGTCCATCGCGGCCCTAGACCTTGAACTCGAAGTTCAAGAAGCCCGCATCCATCTCGATGCGTTGCGCGCCGTTGTAGAAGACGCCCGTATCGCGGTGATAGAGGTATTGCTCCCAGCCGACATTCACCTGCAGGTTCGCGTTCACGACATAGCCCAGCGTCGTCGAGGCGCCGTGCACGCCGATGTCGGGCGCGGTGCCGTTCGCATCTGCCGTGCCCGAGCCCCATTCGCCGCCGAAGATCCACGAGCCGCGCGTGATCGTGGCGCTCAGATGATCGCTCGTCGTCTCACCGCCAGCGAGCACGTCGTTGATGTCGAAGCGATAGGCATTGTCGTGCCGCCAGGCGCCGCCTATGGCGAGCTTCCAATCGTCGTTGATCGCGTAGTCGACCTCGCCGCCGAAGGCATAGTCGCTCAAGCCCGCATGGCCCGGCGTCTTGTCGTCGTCATGGCCGCCGGACCACGCCGCCGACAGCCCGTAGGAGATCGCGCCCATGTCGCCATTGTAGCTGAGCGCTGCTTCCCAGAGGCTCTTCTGGCGGTCGCCCACCTGCGGTCCGTTGGCGAGGAAGGGCACGACGTCCTTTCCTTCCGACGGCGTGAAGGAGGCGCCGAGCTGCACACCGAACAGGCGCGGCGTGTAGTAGGAGATCTTCGCGTAGTTGAGCGAATCCTCCACCGCGCTGTTGAGCGCGAAGATGTTGATGAAGGCCTGGCCGTTGGAGGGATCGCGGAAATAGCTCGCATTGGTGTTGTCGATCGACGAGAAGCCCTCCACCGTCGGGCCCGTGGCCGCGAGCGTGTAGGCCGCGCCGTCGGTGTTGCCGATCTCGATGCGGCCGAGTCCGGTCTGCACGCGGGCATAGACCTTCTGGACGACGTCGCCGCCGTAATTGTCGATGGAGAGGCGGTCGTGATAGGCCTCGAACACGCTGTTGAGCGAGATCTGCAATCCGCTGTCATAGTCGCGCTCGAGACCCACGCCGACCCAGCCCGCGCCCGTGACGTTCGTCTGGTCCAGATGCGGCGCCGGCATGTCGTTGGTGTAGAACGAGCCGTCGAAGGCGCCGTGGACCTTGAGCTGGACGTCCTCGCCCAAGCTCGTCTCGTAAGGCTGGACGGCCCAGTCCGCCGGATCGAAGGCCTGGGCCGGGCCCGCGAACGCGCACAGCAACACCGCCGTCGGAAGATACGTCTTGGTCACGTCGGAACCCACCTCTTTGGCCGTTTACTTAACCCAAAATGTCTAAAATCCGAAGTACGCCATGCCGTTGCGCGCGCGCGCGCGCCAAAGTATAAGCCCACCCCATGCCGTAACCGGGGGAAACGAACGGCACCGGGGCGCCGCCCCGGAAGGACAGCTGACGAACGAAGAGAGCCCATGAAACGCGCATTAACCTTCGTGCTTTGTGCCCTGGTCCTTTCGGCCTGCGGATCGGACAACACCATCAGCGACGTGGACAGCGGCACCACCGCCATCTCCGGCGGCACGTCGCGCACGGTCGGCGTGAATTCCTATCTGTGGCACGCGACGCTGGACACGCTGTCCTTCATGCCGCTGGCCTCGGCCGATCCTTTCGGCGGCGTCATCATTACGGATTGGTATTCTTCGCCGTCCGACCTCAACGAGCGCATGAAGGTGACGATCTACATCCTCGACCGCCGCCTGCGCGCGGACGGGATCAAGATCGCCGTGTTCCGCCAGATCCGCTCCAACGAGGGCTGGACCGACGCAGCCGTGAACGCCGAGACGTCCACCAAGCTCGAAGACGCGATCCTGACGCGGGCGCGCGAGCTTCGACTTGCGACCGCCGGCAAGAAAAGCTGATTTTTGCGAGCGCTAAGCCTTCGTCCATCCGGGGCCGACGCGCTCCGGAGAGGAAATGACGATGGCGCGCTATAACGCCAAGGAATCCGAGAAGCACTGGCAGGGCGTCTGGTCCGGGCGCCAGAGCTTCGCCGCGTCCAACGATTCCACCAAGCCGAAAGCCTATGTGCTGGAGATGTTCCCCTATCCGTCGGGGCGCATCCATATGGGGCACGTACGCAACTACACGATGGGCGACGTCATCGCGCGCTTCCGCAAGGCGCAGGGCTTCAACGTGCTCCATCCCATGGGCTGGGACGCGTTCGGCCTGCCGGCCGAGAACGCCGCGCGCGACAAGGGCGTCAATCCGAGCGACTGGACCTACGCCAACATCGCGGTGATGCGCGAGCAGCTCAAGCAGATGGGGCTGGCGATCGACTGGTCCAGAGAGTTCGCGACCTGCGACGTGGCCTATTACGCGCAGCAGCAGAAGCTGTTCGTGGATTTCTACGAAGCCGGTCTCGTCTACCGCTCGGAAGCCGACGTGAACTGGGATCCGGTGGACATGACCGTGCTCGCCAACGAGCAGGTGATCGACGGCCGCGGCTGGCGCTCGGGCGCCGCGGTCGAGCGCAAGAAGCTCTCGCAATGGTTCTTCAAGATCACCGCTTACGCGCAGGAGCTGCTCGACGCGCTGGACCACATGGAGCGCTGGCCGGAGAAGGTCCGGCTGATGCAGAAGAACTGGATCGGCCGCTCGGAAGGCCTGCGCTTCAGCTTTGATGTTTCGAACGGCGGGAAGCTGGACGTCTTCACCACGCGCCCCGACACGCTGTTCGGCGCGAGTTTCGCTGCGATCTCGCCCGATCATCCCTTGAGCGAGCGGCTTGCGAAGACGGACAAGAAAGTGGCCGCCTTCATCGAGGAATGCCGGCGCATCGGCACGACCGAGGCCGCGATCGAGACCGCGGAGAAGATGGGATTCGACACCGGGCTGACCGTCGCCCATCCCTTCGATCCCGATTGGAAGCTGCCGGTCCTGATCGCGAATTTCGTGCTGATGGGCTACGGCACGGGCGCGATCTTCGGCTGTCCCGCGCATGACCAGCGCGACCTGGATTTCGCGCGCAAATACAAGCTGCCGGTCCTGCCGGTCGTGGTCCCCGAAGGCACGGACCCCAAGACGTTCGCGGTCGGCGACGAGGCGTATGTCGGCCCCGGCAAGCTCGCCAATTCGCGCTTCCTGGACGGCATGGACGTCGAGGCGGCCAAGACCGAGATCGCCAAGCGCATGGAGGCGATGGGCCGCGGCACGCGCACGATCCAGTGGCGCCTGCGCGACTGGCTGGTCTCGCGCCAGCGCTATTGGGGTTGTCCGATCCCGATGGTGCATTGTGGAGCGTGCGGCATCGTGCCGGTGCCGAAGGCGCAGCTGCCGGTCGAGCTGCCGCGCGACGTGCGCTTCGATGTGCCCGGCAATCCGCTGGACGCGCATCCCACCTGGAAGCACACAAGCTGTCCCAAATGCGGCGGCAAAGCACAGCGCGACACCGACACGCTCGACACTTTCGTGGACTCGTCATGGTACTTCGCGCGCTTCGCCGATCCGCACGCCGATGCGCCGGTCGACGCCAAGGCCGCGAATTACTGGCTGCCGGTCGACCAGTATATCGGCGGCGTGGAGCACGCGATCCTGCATCTGCTCTATGCGCGCTTCATCACGCGCGGCCTGCACAAGCTGGGTTACGTCGATGTCGACGAGCCGTTCGCGGGGCTGTTCACGCAAGGCATGGTCTGCCACGAGACCTACAAGGGCCATAACGGCGAATGGATCGCGCTCGACGAGGTCGAGAAGCGCGACGGCAAGGCTTACTTCAAGGGCACCGACACCGAAGTGATCGTCGGCCGCTCGGAAGCGATGTCGAAATCGAAGAAGAACGGCATCGCGCCGGAGACGATCATCGACGTCTACGGCGCCGACACGATCCGCTGGTTCATGCTCTCCGACTCGCCGCCGGAGCGCGACATCGAATGGACGGATGGCGGCGCCGAAGGCTGCTGGCGCTTCGTGCAGCGCGTCTGGCGCCTCATCGACGAGGCGGACGCGCTGGCGCCGGTGGGCACGAAGGCGGACGGCGCATCCGAACTGCGCCGCGCGACCCATCGCGCCATCGCCGCGGTGACGGACGACGTTGAGAACCTGCGCTTCAACCGAGCCGTGGCGCAGGTCTATACGCTGGCGGGCGCGATCGATGCCAAGGCCGGCGCCGCCGACCGGCGCGAAGCGCTGGAGACGCTGATACTGCTCATCGGCCCGATGATGCCGCATCTGGCGGAGAGCTGCTGGCAGGCCTTGGGCCATACGACGCTGGTCGCCGACACGCCCTGGCCGAAAGCCGATCCGGCGCTGGTCAAATCCGACACCGTGACCATCGCGGTGCAGGTGAACGGCAAGCGCCGCGGCGAGATCACCGTCGCAGCCGACGCCGACGAAGCCTCGGTCAAGGACGCGGCGCTGAAGGACGAGGGCGTCGTGCGGGCCTTGGAAGGCAAGACGCCGAAGCGCATAATCGTGGTGCCGCAACGCATCGTGAACATCGTCGCATGAGACACGCGCGCGCCGTCTTGAGCCTCGCCCTCGCATCGCTTGCCGGCGGCTGCGGGTTCCATCCGCTGTACGGCGACACGGGGACCACGACCGAGACGGCGGGCAAGCTGGCGGCGATCTATGTCGATCCGATTCCCGAGAACAAGCTCGGCTACGAGCTGCGCAACGAGCTGATCGATCTGTTCGACGCCTCGGGCGATCCGTCGAAGGACATCTATCGCCTGCGCGTGACGATCAACACCAAGTCCGAAGGCGTGGCGATCCAGAACGACGCGGCGATCACGCGCTACAACGACACGCTGAGCGTGAGCTATTCGCTCACCGACGCCAAGGGCCAGGTGATCACCAAAGGCATCGAGACCGGGCTTTCCGCCTACAACGTCGTCGCCTCGCCCTATGCGACGCTGACCGCGCAGCAGAGCGCCGACAAGAACGCGGCCGTCGACATCGCCTATCGCATCCGCACCGATCTGGCGGTCTATTTCGCGCAGACGGCACAAGCGCGGCCGCGCCCGCCCAAGAAATAGATGCCAAGAGATAAATGATCGTCAAATCCTCCGACGCCGACCGCTACGCGGCCAAGCCGCCCAAGGATCTGGTCGCGGCGCTCGTCTTCGGCCCCGACACGGGCCTGGTGCGCGAGCGCGCCGAGACGCTGATGAAAAGCGTGGTCGACGATCTGAGCGATGCGTTCCGCGTCAGCGATCTCGACGATTCCGCGCTCAGTGCCGATCCCGCGCGGCTGGCCGACGAGGCCGCTGCGATCTCGATGATGGGCGGACGGCGCGTGGTGCGCGTGCGCGGCGCGGGCAATAACCTGGCCAAGGTCTTCGACGCGTTCCTCGCCGATCCCAAGGGCGACGCGCTGGTCGTCGTCGAGGGCGGCGATCTCGCCAAGGGCACGGGCCTGCGCAAGCTCTTCGAGGAGGCGGACAACGCCGCTTCCATCGCCTGCTATCCCGACACCGCGCGCGACCTGTTCGACGTGGTGCGCGAGGGGCTCAAGGCGCACGGCCTTTCCATCGCGCCCGACGCGCTGGAGGACGCGGTCGGCCGCCTCGGCTCCGACCGCGGCGTGACGCGGCGCGAGATCGAGAAGCTCGCGCTCTACATGCATGGCAAGAAGCAGGTCGCCATCGACGACGTGCGCGCGGTGATGGGCGACGAGGCCGAGGCGCGCGTCGAGGAAGCCATCGACGCTGCGGGGTCGGGCGATCTGCCCAAGCTCGACCTCGCGCTCGAGCGGCTGTGGATCGCGGGCACCTCGCCGGTGCAGGTCCTGCGCCAGGCGATGTCGCATTTCCAGCGCGTGCTCGTCACCTCCATCGAAAGCAGGCGCGGCGAGCCGATCGACGGCGCGATGCGCAAGCTGCGCCCACCGGTGCATTTCAGCCGCACGGCTTCGTTCAAGAACCAGGTGCAGCGCTGGAACGAAGGCAAGCTCGGCGAAGCCCTCGACCTGCTTCTAGAGGCCGAGGCCCTGACCAAGACAACAGCTGTGCCAGCGGAGGCTGTCTGCGCGCGCACGCTGTTCAGCGTGGCCGCGATGGCGCGCTCCCGTTGAGATTCCCTCTCCCCTGCAGGGGGAGAGGGCTAGGGTGAGGTGGTGCCGATGCCGAAAACCGGATTCGAAGTTCCGGCACCGCTGCGAATACAATGACGGCCTCATGAGATACGGCGCGACCCCCTCACCCGTTCGGATCGGAAAAACGTCCTGCCGGACGTTTTTCCGGCCCGAACCCTCTCCCCCACTTCGTGGGGGCGAGGGAGGATTTTTTGCATGCTGAAAATCCGCGTCATCCCCTGCCTGGACGTGAAGGACGGGCGCGTCGTCAAGGGCGTGAACTTCGTCAGCCTGCGCGACGCGGGCGATCCGGTCGAGCAGGCGATGCTCTATGACGCGGCGGGGGCCGATGAGCTCTGTTTCCTGGACATCACCGCGAGCCATGAGAAGCGGCCGATCCTGCTCGACGTCGTCCGCCGCACGGCGGAGGTCTGCTTCATGCCGCTGACCGTGGGCGGCGGGGTGCGGACGCTGGAGGACATCCGCGCGCTCTTGCTCGCCGGCGCGGACAAAGTCTCGATCATGACGGCCGCCGTGCACGACCGCGATTTCGTCGCGCGCGCGGCACAGAAGTTCGGCAGCCAGTGCATCGTCGTCGCCGTCGACGCGAAACAGACCGCGCCCGGGCGCTTCGAGGTGTTCACCCATGGCGGGCGCAATCCGACGGGACTGGACGCGGTCGAATACGCGCGCGAGGTCGTGGCGCGCGGGGCGGGCGAGATCCTGCTCACCTCCATGGACCGCGACGGCACCAAGGAGGGCTTCGACCTTGCGCTTACCCGGGCGGTTGCGGATGCCGTGCCGGTTCCGGTGATCGCCTCGGGCGGCGTGGGCACGCTCGACCATCTTGTCGCAGGCGTGCGCGAGGGCCATGCCAATGCCGTGCTCGCCGCCTCGATCTTCCATTTCGGCGAGGCCACGATCGCCGACGCCAAGGAAAGATTGGCGCTGGCAGGATTGCCGGTGCGCCGGGTTTAGATAGACTGCGCCTCAAGACATGGACGAGCCCCGCCCCGCCACCATCCGCAGCATCGCTCCCGCCCCGCATCATTTCGAGGCGCTGGCGGTGGGCGCGCGCCCTTTGAAGATCCGCAAAGGCATGAGCGCCGAAGACGCGTTCCGCGTCACGCTGCTCGAGTGTCTCGCGCATGTGGCGGGCAACGTCGCCGCGGTCACCCGCTCGCGCGAGGTGGAGGGCCTGCATCAGCTGCGCGTCGGGCTGCGCCGCCTGGGCGTTGCGTTCTCCGCGTTCGGCGAGGAGTTCCACACCCACGCCATGGCCGAGCTGCAGGCGCGCACCAAGGCGTTTGCGTCGGCCATCGCCCCGGCCCGCGACCTGGACGTCTTCGCCGGCGAGCTTTTCGAAGGCCCCGTGGAGGCCTGCGGCAACGAGGCGGCGTTCGACCTCCTGCGCGACAGGCTGGAGCGGGCGCGCGGCGACGCCTGGGATCAAGCGGTCGCGCGCGTCTCCAGCGTCGAGTTCGCGATCCTGCTCGACGACATCGCCGCCGCCGCCCAGAGCCGCAACTGGACCTCGCTTGTCCCGATCAGATCGGCCGCGCCGCGCCGCCTCGACGAATACCTCGTCAAGGCGCGCAAGCGCGGGCGGCATCTGAAATCCCTGGAGCAGCGCGACTGCCACCGGCTGCGCATCTCGCTGAAAAAGCTGCGCTATGCGGCGGAATTCTATGCGCCGCTCTACAAGAAGAAGCAGGTCAAGCGCTACATCAAGGCGATCAAGGAGCTGCAGGACCTGCTCGGCGCCTTCAACGACGCAGGCCAGGTGCGCGCGACGCTGCAGCTTCTGACCGCCGACGACGACATCGCGCCGCGCGCCCGGGCCGATCTGTGTTTCGCCTCGGGCGTGATCAACGGCTGGCACTGCGCGCGCGCCATGCGCCTGGGAAAGAGCGTCATGAAGCGCTGGGACAGGTTCCGGCACGTCGAGCCGTTCTGGGCTTGAGAGCGATGCGCGTGGCCATCGATCCGGCGAAAGCGGCCGACTATCCCGCCAACATCCAGGCGATCCTGAAGCGCCAGGCGCCGTGCTCGGCCTGGCTCGGCCAGGAGCTCCTGGAGATCGACACCGAGACGGGATTCGCGCGCATCGCCTATGGCTTGGGCGAGCCGCATTTCAACCGCTTCGGCGCGCTGCATGGCGGCGCCATCGCCTGCGTGATGGACGACGTGCTCGCGGTCGCGGCGGGGCTGGTGCTCAATTGGGGCGAGATCGCGCCGACCCTGGAGATGAAGGTGAGCTATCTCGCGCAAGGCGCCGCCGGCCGCCACATCGCCGAAGCGCGCGTTCTCAAGCGCGGGCGGCAGATCAACTTCCTCGACGCCACGCTCGCGAGCGACGGCGGCAAGCTGATCGCCACGGCGACAGCAACGATCATGATCGCGGCGATGAAGAAGAAATAAGCACCATTGTCATTCCCGGCGAGCAGCGCGAAGCGCTGCGAGGGAAGGGAACCCAGGAGACTGGGCTCTGCGCTCGCGGCCCTGGATTCCCTTCCCTCACAGCGACGCTATCGCGTCGATGTTCGCCGGGAATGACAATGGTGCTTTGTGAAGAAGATAACTCACCAATTCCACACCGCGTCCTGGCCGAGCTCCTTGGCCACGAACGCCGCATGCGCTTCGCGTTCGGCGTCGCTGACGAGAGCGGCCAGCGGCACGGGTCGCGCGCGCGCGACGCGGATTTCGACTTGCGCCACCACCGCCGCCTCGTCCACGGGCGAGAGCAGGAGCTTCTTCTGCCGCCCGCCGGTGAGCTCGAGATAGACCTGCGCGGTGAGCTCGGCGTCGAGGAGCGCGCCGTGCAGGCTGCGGCCCGACAAATCGATACTGAAGCGCTTGCACAATTCGTCCAGCGAGACGCGCGCGCCGGGGAATCTGTTGCGCGCGATGTCGACCGTGTCGATGGCGCGCGCCAGCTCGAGCGGTCCGCGCTTGACGCGCGTGAGCTCGGCATTGAGGAACTTCAGATCGAAGCTCGCATTGTGGATCACCAGCGTCGCGTCGCCGATGAACTCGAGGAACTCCTCGACCACATGGGCGAAAAGCGGCTTGTCGCTCAGGAACTCGGCCGTGATGCCGTGGATACGCTGGGCGTCGGGCGGCATGTCGCGCTCGGGATTCAAATAGCGCTGGAAGCTGCGTCCCGTCGGGAAATGATCGACGAGCTCGACGCAGCCGATCTCGATCACCCGGTGGCCGGCATCGGGATCGAGGCCGGTGGTTTCGGTATCGAGGACGATCTCACGCATCAACGTCTTGCCTTCAGCGCCGCGACCACGGCTTTGACCTGCGCGAATGCATGATCCAGGCCCTTGTCCGTTTCAACCACGAAATGGGCCTTGGCGCGCTTTTCCACATCCGGCATCTGGCGCGACAGGATGTGGTCGAGCTTTTCCGCCGTCATGCCGTCGCGTGCCAGCACCCGCTCGCGCTGGAGATCCGCAGGCGCGCTGACCACCACGACCGCGTCCATGCGGGTGTGGCCGCCGGTCTCGAACAGGAGCGGGATGTCCTGCACCACCATCGGGGCGTCCCAGACCCGCTCCATGAATTTGCGCTGCTCCGCGGCGACGAGGGGATGGACGATCGATTCGAGCCGCTTGAACGCGGCGTCGTTGCCGCCGACGGCTTTGGAGAGCGCCGCGCGGTCGACGCGGCCGTCCTTGACCGTGCCGGGAAAGGCGTCCGCGATGGGCGCGACGGCCGCGCCGCCGGGCTCGTAGAGCCGGTGCACGGCCGCGTCGGAATCGTAGACGGGGATGCCCAGCCGCGCGAACATCTTCGCGGTCTCGGTCTTGCCCATGCCGATGGAGCCTGTGAGCCCGATCAGGAGCGGCCTATCCGCCATGGCCGAGCGCCTCTTCGAGCACGCGCCGAAGGCCCGGCGTCACTAAAGGCCGGACGCCGAAGAACGCCTCGAACGCGGGCACCGCCTGATGCATGAGCATGCCGAGGCCGTCGACGGTCCTTAAGCCCCGCGCGCGAGCCTGCTTCAAGAGCTCCGTCTCCAGGGGATTGTAGACGATATCGCAGACCACGGCGCTCGCGGGCAACCCGGCGAGATCGAGCTTCAGCGAGGGCGCGCCCTTCATGCCCGCGCTTGTCGCGTTCATCACAAGGGCCGCGTCGCGCGCGGCTTCAGGCCAATGCGACAGGGCTTTGGCGCCGAGACGGCCTTCGCTGCGGTTGAGGATGCGGATCTCGCCGGCGCCCAGCGAACGCAGCGCCACAAGCGCCGCCCGTGCCGCGCCGCCCGCTCCCAGGAGGACCACGGGTTTTCCTTTGACATCGATGCCGCTAAGGCTCGCCACCAGGCCCGGGGCGTCGGTATTGAGGCCGCGGATGCTGTCGTCCTCACCGAAAACGAGCTGATTGGCGGCGCCCGCTTCGGCGGCTTGCGCATCGACGCTGTGGGCGATCGCGAAAGCGGCTTCCTTGTGGGGTACGGTGACGCTCACGCCGCGGAAGCCCGAAAGGCGCAGACCTCGAAGCGCGGTGGAGAAATCTTCCGGCCGCACCGGCAGCCGCACATAGGCGCCGTCGATGCCATGCTCCTCGAGCCAATAGCCATGCAGACGCGGCGACAGGCTTTGCGCCACAGGCCATCCAATGACACCGGCAAGCTTCATCGCGGGATCACGCCCTGTTCCCTCAAGATCTCCAGCAGCGGCAGCAGCGGCAATCCCAGGATGGAGAAATAGTCGCCTTCGACGCTCTCGAAAAGCTGCGCGCCCGGTCCCTCGAGCCGATAGCAGCCGACGCTGCCCAGCAGCGCCTCGCCCTCGGCCTTGAGATAGGAATCGAGGAAGACATTGCTGAAATCGCGCATCGCAAGCCGTGCTTCGTCGATATGGCGCCAGACTATGGCGCCGTCGCGAGCCAGCGCCAGCGCCGAGATGAGCGTATGGGACTTTCCGCGCAGGAATTTCAGCTGTACGGCCGCTTCGGCGAAAGTTTCAGCCTTGCTCAGGATCTTGCCTTCGCAGACGAGCACCTGGTCCGCGCCGAGGACGAGGGTGCCGGGACGCGATGCCGACACGCGCAGCGCCTTCATCTCGGCGAGGCCGGCGGCAACGGTCCGAGCGTCGGCGCCGGAGGCTTTCACCGCATCCTCGTCGACGCGCGCCGGCTGGACGGCGAACGCCACGCCGGCCTCGCTCAACACCCGCGCACGGCTCGTGCTCGCCGACGCAAGCACCAGAGCCGTCACGCGCGGGCCTCCTGGCGCTCGGCGAGAAGGTTGAGGATGGCGGCGGCCGTCTCCTCGATCGAGCGGCGCGAGACGTCGATCGACGGCCAGCCGTGGTGATCGTAGAGCTTGCGCGTGCCGGCGACCTCGGCGCGCACGCTTTCGAGCTCGACATAATCGGTGTCGCGCGACTCGCCCATCGTCGTCAGCCGGTTGCGGCGTACCTGGATCAGCCGCTCCGGAGATGCCCACAATCCGACCACAAGGGGCAGGGACGCGGCGAGCAGCGCGCCGGGCACCGGCAATCCGGGCACGAGCGGCACGTTGGCGCAGCGCACGCCGCGGATCGCCAGATACACGCAGGTCGGCGTCTTCGAGGTGCGGCTGGCGCCGACGAGCACGACCTCGGCATCGTTGAGCGTGTCGAGGGACTGGCCGTCGTCATGCTGGATGGTGAAGTTCAACGCCTCGATGCGCAGCAGGTAGCGCTGGTCGACCTCGTGCTGGCCGCCGGGGCGGTGGGTTTCGGCCGCGCCCAGGAACTGGCGCATCGCGGCGACCGGGCCTTCGAGCGCATCCATGCAGGGCACGGGGATCTGCGCGCATTGCGCCGTGAGCTCATTGCGCAGGTCGAGGCTCGCCAACGTGAAGAACACCAGGCCCGGCTCCGCGCGGATATGATCGACCGCGCGCTCGAGCTGGCGCCGGCTCCTGACCATCATGTAGGCGTGCTCGCGCACGTCGACGCTCTCGAACTGCGCGAGCGCCGCCTTGGCGATGGCGTTCAGCGTCTCGCCGGTCGCGTCGGACACCAGATGCACGTGGAACGCTTTGCTCACAAATCCATTCCTTTATTCCACAGCAGCGCTCTTCCGCGCGCAGGATAACCGATCCCGCGCACAATTGCGCTTTCCCCCCACAGCATGGTCCCCAACCCGCGCCTTGCCTCGATGTGTCCTTGAGCCTAGAAAAACCCGATATTCCCGGAACCTTCCACAGATCACAGGCCCTACATCTTCTACACCAACTTTCTTAGGAGTCTTGTTTGAAGGAAGAGAAGACGCTCGTCTGTGTGTTGAACGGCAAACCGGTCGTATCTCCTCCCCTCTGGATGATGCGGCAGGCCGGACGTTACCTGCCGGAGTATCGCGAGCTGCGTGCCAAAGCGGGATCGTTCTGGACCATGTGCATGACGCCGAAGTTCGCGGCAGAGATCACGTTGCAGCCGATCCGGCGCTTCGGGTTCGATGCCGCGATCCTGTTCTCCGACATCCTTGTGATCCCGGCGGCGCTGGGGATGACCGTGACGTTCGAGGACGGCGAGGGACCGCGCATGGCGCCGATCGAGTCCGCGGCGGGTCTGCGGTTCGATCCCAGCTCGCTTGCGCCGGTTTATGAGGCGCTTCAGCTTGTACGGGGCTCGCTACCCTCGTCGACGGCGCTGCTGGGCTTCGCGGGCGCGCCGTGGACGCTGGCGAGCTATATGGCTGCCGGACGTGGCGGCGACGAGCAGAAGGCCGCGAAGCTTTGGGGATATCGCGAGCCGGAGGATTTCGACGCGCTGCTGGATCTGTTGGCCGATTGCGTCGCAGAGCATCTCGCGCGCCAGATCGAGGCCGGCGCGGACGCGGTGCAGATCTTCGACAGCTGGGCCTCGGGGCTGCCCGACGCGATGTTCGAGCGCTGGGTTGTGCGGCCGACGAAGAAGATCGTCACCAAATTGCACACAATCCATCCCAAGGCCTTGGTGATCGGGTTTCCGCGCGCGGCGACCCTGGCGGGCTACGAGCGCTACGCGCGCGAGACGGGCGTGGACGCGGTCTCGCTGGACACCGCGGCGCCGATGGCATGGGCGGCGAAGACCCTGAACACGGCGATCCAGGGCAATCTCGATCCGATCGCGCTGATCGCCGGCGGGCGGGCGCTCGAGGAAGGCATCGATGCAATCCTGAGCGCGACGCGCGGCGTGCCGTTCGTGTTCAATCTCGGCCACGGCATCCTGCCGGAGACGCCCATCGCCCATGTGGAGGAGCTGGTGGCGCGCGTGAGGGCGGCGGCGTGAAGCTTGCCGTCGTCCTGTTCAATCTGGGCGGACCCGACTCGCCCGAGGCCGTCGAGCCGTTCCTGCGCAATCTCTTCACCGATCCCGCGATCATTGCGCTTCCGGGCTTTGTGCGTGTGCCGCTGGGCCGCCTTATCGCCAAGCGCCGCGCGCCGCTGGCGCGGGAGATCTATGCCAAGATCGGCGGCCGCTCGCCGATCCTGGAGGAAACGCAGGCGCAAGCCCGGGCTTTGGAGGAAGCGTTGGCCGCACGCGGCCACGAGGCGCGCGCGTTCATCGCCATGCGCTGCTGGCGGCCGTTCAGCGACGAAGCGGCGGCGGCGGTGAAGACGTGGAGCCCGGACAGGATCGTGCTCCTGCCGCTCTATCCGCAATATTCCACGACCACGACGGCATCCTCGCTCGCCGATTGGGAGCGCGCGGCGCGCAAGGCGGCACTCGCCGTGCCGCAATCGGCGATCCGCGATTATCCCGCGGAGCCCGGATTCATCACGGCGCTGGCGGGGTCCATCCGCGAGACCTTCGCGAAAGCCAAGCCCGGCCTGCGCTACCGCCTTCTGTTGTCGGCGCACGGCCTGCCCGAGCGCGTCGTGGCCAAGGGCGATCCCTATCAGCAACAGGTCGAGCAGACATCCGCCGCCCTTGTGCACGAATTGGGGATGGAGGGGCTCGACTGGACGATCTGCTATCAAAGCCGCGTCGGTCCGCTCAAATGGATCGGGCCCGCGACCGATGCGCAGATCGTGCGCGCCGGCCGGGAGGGGCTGGGACTTGTCGTCGCGCCCATCGCCTTCGTCTCGGAGCACTCCGAGACGCTGGTGGAATTGGACATCGAATATGCCAAGCTCGCGCAAGCCTCGAGCGTGGCCGACTATCTGCGCGCGCCTGCGGTCGGCACGCGCAAGCCCTTCATCGACGGGCTGGCCGGCCTCGTTGCCCGGGAGTGCGCAAGATGACGATGTTCCTTTCGAACTACATCCTGTGGATCAAGGCGGCGCACGTCATCAGCGTGATCGCGTGGATGGCGGGCATGTTCTATCTGCCCCGCCTGTTCGTCTATCACACCGAGACCGCGCCGGGCTCGCCCGAATCCGAGCGTTTCAAGGTGATGGAGCGGCGCCTGCTTCGGGCCATCATCAACCCCTCCATGATCGCGACCTGGGTGTTCGGGCTGACGCTGGCCTGGCTGACCGGGGCCTATCACGAGCACTGGCTGCAGGCGAAGTTCATCCTCGTGATCGTCATGTCCGGCCTGCACGGCTATTTCGCGGGCCGCGTGAAGGCCTTCGCCCGGGACCGTAACGACAAGCCGGCCCGGTTCTACCGCATCCTGAACGAGGTTCCGCCCGTTTTGATGGTCCTTATTGTCATCCTGGTAATCGTGCGGCCTTTTTGAGCCGGCCTATTTTTGAGGTCGGCCTATTTGCATCGCGCGGGATTAGCGCTATATAGGGGTCGTCCCCAATGCATCGCAGGCGGCAGGCGCGGTTGAGCGCGTGACGCTGGACACCGGACAGACCGGCGCGGTGCCCGATCAATCATCCGATGAGCCCCAAGCGACCGACGCGCGAGCGTGTTCGCCAGCAGACCGGACCCAATCCCCCTCTTTAAGTTCAGGTGTCGATACTTCCATGACAGTGCAAAGCGGCCTGCAGGCCATGAAGCTGCAGGATCTCAAGTCCAAATCCCCCACCGACCTCACGGCTTTCGCCGAGGACCTCGAGATCGAGAACGCGTCGTCCATGCGCAAGCAGGACATGCTGTTCGCGATCCTCAAGGAGCTCGCCGAGCGCAATGTCGAGATCACCGGCACCGGCGTCGTCGAGACGCTGCAGGACGGCTTCGGCTTCCTGCGCTCGCCGGAATCGAACTATCTCGCCGGGCCCGACGACATCTATGTCAGCCCGTCGCAGATCCGCCGCTTCGGCCTGCGCACCGGCGATACGGTCGAGGGCCCGATCCGCGGCCCGAAGGACGGCGAGCGCTATTTCGCGCTGCTCAAGGTCTCGACGATCAATTTCGAGGACCCCGAGAAGATCAAGCACAAGGTCGCCTTCGACAACCTCACCCCCTACTACCCGGACGAGCGCTTCACCATGGAGTTGCCCGATCCGACGGTGAAGGACCGCACCGGGCGCGTCATAGATATCGTCGCCCCGCTCGGCAAGGGTCAGCGCTGTCTGATCGTCGCCCCGCCCCGCGTCGGCAAGACGATCATGATGCAGAACATCGCCAAGGCGATCTCGGCCAACCATCCCGAGGTCTATCTCATCGTGCTGCTCATCGACGAGCGGCCGGAGGAAGTGACCGACATGCAGCGCACGGTGAAGGGCGAGGTGATCTCCTCGACCTTCGACGAGCCGGCGACGCGCCATGTCGCGGTCGCCGAGATGGTGATCGAGAAGGCCAAGCGCCTCGTCGAGCACAAGCGCGACGTGGTGATCCTGCTCGACAACATCACGCGGCTCGGCCGCGCCTACAACACCGTCGTGCCCTCATCCGGCAAGGTGCTCACCGGCGGCGTCGACGCCAACGCGCTGCAGCGGCCCAAGCGCTTCTTCGGCGCGGCGCGCAACATCGAGGAAGGCGGCTCGCTGACGATCATCTCCACCGCCTTGATCGACACCGGCAGCCGCATGGACGAAGTCATCTTCGAGGAGTTCAAGGGCACCGGCAATTCGGAAATCATCCTGGACCGCAAGGTCGCCGACAAGCGCGTCTTCCCCGCGATCGACATCCTCAAATCCGGCACCCGCAAGGAAGAGCTTCTGGTCGACAAATCGACGCTCGCCAAGATGTACGTCCTGCGCCGGATCCTGGCGCCCATGGGCACCATCGACGCGATCGAGTTCCTCCTCGACAAGCTGCGCATCGCCAAGACCAACAGCGACTTCTTCGACAGCATGAATACGTAGGGTTCTTCTCTCTACGCCCTCCAACGTCATGGCCCGGCTTGTCCGGACTATCCATCTTGGCCAAGCGGCCGCTCAAGGGTCAACCGAGTCGCTTACGCCGTAAGGGAACGCGGGAAGCTGGGCTTTTCCGGCTTCGAGGTTGACGCCCGCGTCAAGTGGACTGACAATCTCCCCGCCGATATCCCACGAGAACGACATGACCGAAGAGCCGCACGATCGCGCCCAGTTCCACGCCATGGTGGACGGGACGCAGGAAGACTGGATGAAGATCGCGGCCGCCTCGGTCGCGTTCAACCGCGACCTTCCGGGCCGCGTGCTCGCCCATCTGAAGATGCTCGAAGGCGATTGCGGCGGCTTCGCGGTCGATCGCCTGGAGCATTCGCTGCAATCGGCGACGCTGGCCCACCGCGACGGCATGGACGAGGAATACGTCGTCTGCGCGCTGCTTCACGACATGGGCGACATCCTGGCCTCGGCCAACCACGCCGAGCTCGGCGCGACGGTGCTTCGTCCGTTCGTCTCGGAAGAGAATTGGTGGATGCTGCACCATCACGGCATCTTCCAGGGCTATTACTTCTTCGAATATCTCGGTCTGGACAAGAACATGCGCGAGCAGTTCCGCGGCCATCCCGCTTTCGAGCGCACCGCGATGTTCTGCGCGCGCCACGACCAGAACGCTTTCGATCCGGGCTACGACACGATGCCGCTTTCGGCCTTCGAGCCGATGGTGCAGCGCCTGATGGCCAGGCCCAAGCGTTCCATCTACATGCGTCAAGCCGCCGAGTAGAGATGACCTCCCGCCATCACGAGGCGCTGCGCCGGATCATGCGCGCCTATCTGCAGGGCGACCTTGAGCCGCTCTTCGCCGCCGCGTCCGACGACGTGGTGTGGGATTCGAACGTGTCGAAAGGCAATTTCCGCTTCGGCGGGCGCTTCCAGGGACGCGTCGGCCTGAAAGAGGCGCTGTCGCTGATCGCAAGCGAGTTCGCGATCATCCGCTACGACGTGCGCGAGCTCACCGGCGACGGCGACGTGGTCTGGGCGCTGAACGACGTGACGATCTCGGAGCATAAGACGGGAAAGCGCGCGGAAATCCGCCTTGCCAACCGCTGGCAGTTTCAGGGCGACAAGATCGTCTCCTGCACGGAGTTCTTCGACAGCGCCAGCGTGCTGACCGCGCTGGGCAGGATGCCCGCGGCGTCCGGTTAGAGCGTTACGGCAGCAGAATAGTCGCGCCCGTCGTGGCACGCGAATGCAGCGCCTCGTGCGCCTTCGCCGCGTCGGCGAGCTTGAAGCGCTGGCGCACTTCCACCTTCACGACGCCCGAGGCGATCACCGCGAAGAGATCGTCGGCGGTCTGCTGCAGCTCGCGCGGGTCGCGGGTGTAGTGCACGAGCGTGGGGCGGGTCAGATAGAGCGAGCCTTTCGCGCTCAGGATGCCCGGCTCGAAAGCGGGCACAGCGCCGCTGGCATTGCCGAAGCTCACCATCAGCCCGCGCACGCCAAGACAATCGAGCGAGCCGCTCCAACTGTCCTTGCCGATGGAATCGTAGACAACCGGCACGCCCTCGCCCTTGGTGATCTCGCGCACGCGGCGCGGCCAGTCTTCGCTGCTCGTGTTGAGCACGTGGGCGCAGCCATGCGCGCGGGCGAGCGCGATCTTTTCGTCTGAGCCGACCGTGCCGATCACCGTCGCGCCCAGATACTTGGCCCATTGGCAGGCGATCAGGCCGACGCCGCCCGCCGCCGCATGGAACAGGATCGTGTCGCCCGGGTTCACCGTATAGGTGCGCATCAGCAGGTATTGTGCCGTCATGCCTTTCAGGAGCGAAGCGGCCGCGATCTCGTCGCCGATGCCATCAGGGATCTTCACCAGCCGGTCGGCCGCGACGTTGTTCGCCTCGGCGTAGGCACCAAGCGCGCCTGCATAGGCGACGCGGTCGCCTTTCTTCAGCGTCGTCACGCCGTCGCCCAGCGCCTCGACGATGCCGGCGGCCTCGCTTCCGAGCCCCGACGGCAGAGGCAGCTTGTAGAGTCCCGAGCGGTGATAGGTGTCGATGAAGTTCACGCCGATGGCGGTATGGCGCACACGCGCCTGGCCGGGCGCGGGGGCCGCGAGATCGACGTCCTCGAGCGCGAGCACCTCGGGTCCGCCTGTGTGATGGAAACGGATCGCTTTCATCGCCCTATCCTCGATAGCGGCGGCACTCTAGGCTCATGACACGGGGGTTGCGAGGGGCGCGCGATGGCGGCGGTTGCGGAAGAGCGGTTGCCCGAAACCGCGACATGGTTCGGCCAGCCGCGCGGCCTGTTCGTCATCGCAGGGCTGGAGCTTTGGGACCGCATCTCGTTCCAGGGCATGCAGGCGCTCTTGGTGCTCTACATGGCGGGCGTGCTGCTGCTGCCCGGTCATGTCGAGCATGTCTGGGGCTTTGGGGGCCTCAAAGGAATCATCGAGGGCTTTCGGGGCAGCCTTTCGGTCCAGGCGTTGGCGACGCAGGTGTTCGGGCTTTATATCGCCTTCGTCTACATGATGCCCGTGTTCGGCGGGCTTCTGGGCGACCGCCTGATCGGGCGCAGGCGTGCGGTGGTGCTGGGCGCGCTGTTGATGACGGCCGGGCATTTCTGCATGGCGTTCGAGCAGTCGGTCCTGCTGGCGCTGCTGCTTCTGATCCTGGGCGCGGGCACCTTGCGCGGCAATCTCGCGCCGCAGCTGGGCGAGCTTTATTCCAGGGAGGATCGCCGCCGCACCTTCGCGTTCCAGATCTATGGAAGCTCGGTCAATCTGGGCCTTTTCATCGCGCCGCTCGTGACCGGCTCGCTGCAGCAGGCCTACAACTGGCATGTCGCCTTCGCCTTCGCGGGATTCGGGATGCTGGTCGGCCTCGCCATCTATCTTTCCGGGCGCCGTCATCTGCCCGAGGAAGCGCCGCGCGCGGCGGCGGCACCGGCGGCGCCGCTCGATCAATCAGACAAGCGCATGATCGCCTGGCTGCTCGCGCTGGTGCCGGTGGCGTCGCTGTTCTGGATCGCGCAGAGCCAGGTGTGGAACACCTATAATCTCTGGGTCCGCGATCATGTCCGTTTGAGCTATGGCCACTGGACCATGCCGATCCCGTGGCTGCAGTCGCTCGACGGGCTGATGCCGTTCATCTGCCTGCCGCCGCTGCTCGTCTTCTGGCGCCGGCAGGCACGGCGCGGACGCGAGCCGGGCGAGCTCACCAAGATCGCGCTCGGCTGCTTCATCTTCGCCGCCGCGACGCTGCTTCTGTCGCTGGCGCAATACGCAACCGGCACGGACGGGCGCGCGTCGCTGCTGCTGCCCGTGCTGTTCCATTTCGGCTCGAATATCGGCTGGCTGTTCTTCTCGCCCACGATCCTCGCGCTCTATTCGCGGCTGGCGCCCAAGAGCGTCAACGCGACGATGATGGGGGTCTACTATCTGTCGATCTTCATCGGCAGCACGGCGAGCGGCTGGTTGGGAGGCCTTTACGAAACGCTGCCCGCGTCTGCGTTCTGGGCATTGCATGCGGGATTGTGCGCGCTGGGCGGGGTTGTGTTCCTTCTCTTCGGAAGTTTCATGCGGCCGCTGGCGAAGTGATCTCCAAAATGTCATCCCGGCCAAGCGATGCGTGAGCATCGCGCAGGGCCGGGACCCAGTGAGCCGATTGTACCCTGGGTTCCGGCACTCGCTTCGCTCGGCCGGGATGACATTTTTGGGACTGATAACACTTGCTCTAAATGTGCAGGCCTGGGCCAAGCAGCGCGACAAAGGCAACGCCGGCGACTGTCCCGGCTCCGATCCAGCCCGGCGATGCGGGGAGCGCGAGGCGCAGGTTGGGCGTCGTGCGGGCGAGCAGCGCACCCGCGAGCGGCAATCCGATGGCGCCGAGCGACGACGGCAGCGCGTCGCTCAGGATGGTGCCCGCCCCGCGCGGATCGAACGCGGCGCCGGCGCAGGCGATAGCCGTCGCCGCGCCATAGGCGACGAGCGAGAAGGTGCGTGGCGACCAGTCCGTCGTGTCGTCGCTTCCGAGATGACGCCGCATCATCGCGGCGAGCATCCGCAGCGACATCCAATAGAGCGCGATGCCCGCGATGGTGATGGCGGCGTGCCAGAGCGGCGCAGGCTTCAAGCCTGCGATGACGAACGCCCAATCGCCCTGGTCCGTCAGGCCGGATTTGATGAGGTAGCCGAAATTCCAGAACGCCGCGAAGGCGAAGCCGAGCAGCAGGAATGCGCGTGACGCCGCGTTGCGCGGCGGCGCCATGCTCAGCCAGAGCCCGCCCAGCAACGCGGCCGCAACGCCGGCCGACGGGCCTGCGCCGTCGATGATCCAGGACCGGATCGAGCAGTCCTCGAAGGTCGTGCTGACATAGACGATCCTGCCCCCGAGCGCGGCGCACATGCCGCCATGGCCGAGCGTCTCATGCGCGACGTCGGCGAGCGCGAACGCCGCGACGGCGACCGCCGCCAGCGTGAGGATGCGGCGCATCAGCTCAGATGCTGGCGGAAGAAGGTCGCGGTGCGGCCGTTGGCGAGGTCGGCGCAGGCCTTGTCGTAATGCGCCCCGCCGACGCGCGCGAAGGCGTGGTCCATCTCAGGGTATAGATGCAGGGTGACGCGCGGGTTGGACGAGAGCCCGTCGATCATCTTCTTCTGCGCCTGCGCGGGCACGAACTGGTCCTTGCCCGCGATATGCAGCATCAGCGGCTTCTTGATGTTCGCCGCCTCGCCGAGCTTCTCGTGGATGTTCACGCCGTAATAGCCGACGCCGGCATCGACGTCGGTGCGCGCCGCGGTCAGATAGGCAAGCAGCCCGCCCAGGCAATAGCCGACCGCGCCGACCTTGCCCGTGCAGCCGTCGCGGCCGCGCAGCGTGTCGATCGCGGCTTGGATGTCGGCCACGCCTTTGTCGGGATCGAAGCGGTTCATCAGGTCGAAGGCGCGCTTCCACTCGGCGTCGCTCTTGTCGGTGAGCTGCACGCCGGGCTCGAGCCGCCAGAAGAGATCGGGCACGAGCGCGAAATAGCCGTGGCTCGCCAGATCGTCGGCGATGTCACGCATCACCTGGTTGACGCCGAAGATCTCCTGGATGACGACGACGCCCGCGCCGCGCCCGGACGCCGGCTGGGCCAGATACCCCGCGAAGGCGCCGTCGGCCGCGTTGATGGAAATCTGCTTGGGACTCATGATCCGATCCCTGCTGAGAGGACCGCGAGACTAACCAAACCGATCGGCGCGGCAAAGCGGGGCGGTATGACGGTCGTGCGTCAGTTCAAATCAGGCCCTGCTTTCCGGCCCACAATGGCGATCACCGCCCCCGCGATCATGGCGGCTAGACCGATCGCGAAAAGCGCCGCCATGAGGTCCAGGCTCCTGTCGCTCACAAACACGCCATTGCGCCAGAGAAAGCCATGCCCGAAGGCCGTCAACGTCAGTGCCGGCGCGGCGACACCAGCAAACCCAAATCCAAACAACGCACCGGCCATGAATCGCGCGGACGGCCTATGAACACGCATTCGTCGGAGCTTCCTATTGCGTACGCGTCCCTTGCGGACGGACCTGCGGCAGCTGCAGCACCTGGCTCAAGGTCACCGGGTTGGTGATCGGCGCCGCCACGACGCCGCGCTGGCAGATATAGGCCGTCGGCTGGCCGTTCTCCATCGTCTTGCCGTGCGCGAGATGGCCTTCGGGCAGGTTGTTGGCGGAGGCCACGACCGTGAGCAGCTTGTTGGGCAGGCTGCGGCCGAGCACGGCGGCGGCGAGCTCCTGCGTCTTGGCGTGGCCGGGCGGGCCGATGACGACGATCTGCAGATTGGTCGCGGCGAACTCCGCATTGTTGTAGTAGCTGCCCATCGTCGGGAAGATGCGCGCCGCCTCGCCCGCCAGCGACAGGATGAGAGCAGTGTCGCGCTCGTTGTAGGAATTGTCCGCGCTCGCCATGTAGAGGCGCGCGAGCACGCCGATCATCACCGAATTCGCCGGCGTCTGCGTCTGGTCGTAGACCGGACGCGTGCGGGCGATCAACGGCTCGTCGTCGTCGGCGGTCATGTAGTAGCCGCCCGAGACGCCATCCCAGAAATGCTCGTTCATCGTCTGGGTCCAGCCCTTGGCGCGGTCGAGGAAGCGCTGCTCGCCGGTCGCCTCCCACAGCGCCAGCGCCGCGCGCGCCATATGCGCGTAGTCCTCGGCGAAGCCCTTGTGGCCGCGCTTGCCGGCGCGCCAGGAATGGTGGAGACGGTCGCCGTCGCCGAGCGCCTTGACCACGAAATCGAACGCCTTGATCGCGGCGCTCACCCACTGCGCGCGGCCCATCGCCGAGCCCGCATCGGCGAGCGCGGTGATGACCATGCCGTTGACGTCGGCGAGCACCTTGTCGTCGCGCCTGGGCGCGTTGCGCTTGGCGCGGGCGGCGAGCAAGAGCTCGCGCTGGCGCTTGAGCAGCGCCTCGTCGGCCTCGGACTGCGGATAGGGCGTGGCCGAGGCGAGCCGCTGCAGGACGTTCCTGCCGCTGAAGCTGCCGTCGCGCACGACGCTGTAGGCGGTCTTGAACTTCTGCACGAAGGTGCCCATCAGGGCGGCGTCGACCTCCGCCTCGCTCCAGACGTAGTATTTGCCTTCCTCGCCGTCGCTGTCGGAATCGAGGCTGGCGGCGAAGGCGTCCTCGACCATCATGTCGCGCATCAGCCAGCCGATCGTCTCCTCGATCCTGGCCTCGCAGATCGGGTTGCGGTTGAACTGCCACACCAGCAGCAGCAGACCCACGAGCTGCGCGTTGTCGTGCGTCATCTTCTCGAAATGCGGGACCTTCCAGCGCTCGTCGACGCAGTGGCGGTGGAAGCCGCCGCCGACATGATCGTAGAGGCCGCCGATCAGCATGTGATCGAGCGAGGTCGACGCGACCTGGAGGAATTGCGACAGCCCGCTGCGCAGAAAGGCGCGCCACAGAAGCTCGACCAGCGGCGTGGAGGGGAATTTCGAATTGCCGATCAGGCCGCCCTGGAAGATGTCGAATTTCTGCGCGACGCGGATCGAGACCATGTCGAGGGTCGGGCCGTCATACTGGCCGCGGCGGTCCCTGTTCCACAGCTCCTGGATCTGCTCGTTGACGCGCGCGGCGCCGCTCGCCACCGCGTCGGACTTTTCGCGGAAGAGCTTTGCCACGTCGTCGAGCACGGCGCTGAAGCTCGCCTGGCCCGCGGCCTTCGGCTCCTTGGGCACATAGCCACCGGTGAAGAACGGCACGCCTTGGGGCGTCAGGAACATCGTCAGCGGCCAGCCGCCGCGTCCGCCCATCAGGGTCGAAGCGTTCTGATAGAGCTGGTCGATGTCGGGACGCTCCTCGCGGTCGACCTTGATGCAGACGAAGTTCTCGTTCATCTGCGCCGCGATCGCGGGATCGGAGAAGCTCTCGTGGTTCATCACATGGCACCAATGGCACGCGGTGAATCCGATGGAGAGGAGGATGGGCTTGCCCGCCTGCTCGGCCTCGGCGAGCGCGTCGGACCCCCAGGGACGCCAGTGCACCGGATTGTCCTTGTGCAGCAGGAGATAGGGGCTGGTCGCGTGTTCAAGCCGGTTGCTCATGGGATTTTCCTGGGAAGCGCGCGAGGGCCGAGCGAGCGTTGCGTTTTGTTGGTGTCTTGCCCAAGCTTCCTTTAGCCCGGCGCCCTGCGCGCTCACAAGCCACCGGCCAAAAAGCGGTTAAGCCCATGAAGATCCACATCGATATGGAGATGACGCCCGAGGAGGCCCGCACGCTGATGGGACTCCCCGACCTCACCGCCCTGAACGAGGAGATGGTGGGCGAGGTCGCCAAGCGCATGAAGGTCGCGCTCGACACCTCCGACCCGCAGGCGATGCTGCGCGCCTGGATGCCGATGGGCGGCCAGGGCTTCGAGCAGTTCCAGCGCTTCCTCTGGGACAGCGCCAAGGCCGCGGGCGGGCCTGCGAAGAAGACGCCGCAACCCAAAGGCTGATTTGGGGCGGATGCGCGGCGACACGATCTATGCGCTGAGCTCGGCGCCCGGCCGCGCCGGCGTGGCGGTGGTGCGGGTCTCGGGCGCGAACGCCGCCGCCGCCGTGCAGGCGCTGACGCGCAGGCCAGCGCCCGCGCCGCGCAAGGCCGTGCTGACGCGCTTTTTCGAGGCGTCGGGAGCCGCGATCGACAGCGGGCTGCTATTGTTCTTTCCAGCGCCCGCGAGCTTCACCGGCGAGGACATGGCCGAGTTCCAGGTCCATGGCGGGCGTGCCGTCGTCGAGGCGATCTTGAGTGCGCTGGCCGCGGCGGGGCTTCGTCCCGCCGAGCCGGGCGAGTTCACGCGCCGCGCCGTCGAGAACGGCAAGCTCGACCTCACCCAGGCCGAAGCCGTCGCCGATCTCGTCAATGCCGAGACCGAGGCCCAGCGCCGCCAGGCGCTGCGCCAGTACGACGGCCGGCTGTCCGATCTCTACGAGGGCTGGCGGACGGAGCTGATCCGCGCCGGCGCCTGGGCGGAAGCCGCAATCGACTTCTCGGACGAGGAGCTGCCCGCGGGTACGCTCGCGCGGACCAAGGAAGCGGTCGCGGAAATCCTGTCGCAGATCCAGGGGCATCTCAGCGATGCCGGGCGCGGCGAGCTGCTGCGCGAGGGCCTTCACCTGACAGTGATCGGTCCGCCGAACGCCGGTAAGAGCTCCCTGGTCAATGCACTGGCGCAACGCGACGTGGCCATCGTGGCCGAGACCGCCGGCACCACCCGCGACGTGATCGAGGTGCGGATGGATCTGGGCGGCTATGCGGTGATCCTCGCCGACACCGCCGGCCTGCGTGAGGCGTCCGAGGCCGTCGAAGCCGAAGGCGTGCGCCGCGCGCTCGCCCGCGCCGAGTCCGCCGACCTGACGCTGCTCGTTCTGGACGGCAGCTCTGCCGATCCCCTCGCCGGCCTTCCCGCGAGCCGCGCCGATCTCACGGTGTGGAACAAGTCCGACCTCCCCTCGCCCGCCAAGCGCGATGGCCTCGCCATCTCCCTGAAGACCGGCGACGGCCTCGACGCGTTGATCGCCGCCATCACCGTCAAAGTCCGCGACCGCCTGGAGGCGCCGTCCGAAGCCCCCACCCTCACCCGCAAACGCCACCGCCACGCGCTGGAAGACGCCGCGCGTTCACTCGAAGCCGCGCTCGCCACGCCAAGCGACCGCCCCGAGCTCCTCGCCGAAGACCTGCGCCTCGCCTTGCGCGCGCTGGGCCGCATCACCGGCCGCGTCGACGTGGAGGATCTGCTGGACGTGGTCTTTCGCGACTTCTGTATCGGCAAGTGACGGGCGCTGGAAATCCGCAGCGGACCGTCAGCGCGATTATGCCGCGTCAAACAGCAGAGACAGCAGCCACGCGACGAGCCGGACGATATTGAAGACACCCGTGCAAAAATCCAACACGTCGATGATCGTGTCGATGCGGCTTCGGGGCTTGGCGGCTTCGTCGGAGATCATAAGCTGGTAGGCTCCCGCACCCCGGCAATACCGGTCAGTGCCTTCTATTCTCCCCATACCCGCCACGCAGGTTGGCCTGGCGCAGGCCTTCCTTGTCGCGGCGGATCTGGCCGGCGAGCTTGTTGTGCAGGTCGATGTCGGCGAAACGCGATTGATGGCCGAGCGGCTCCTTGCCGATCGCCTCGGCGATGTCCTTCAGCCCCATCGAGGTGCGGATGGAATAGAGCGTGAGCAACCCGCCCGCCACCGTGCCGGCCAGCCACAGCATCCACACCAGCGCCGAGCCGCCCGCGAGCGGCATCTTGAGCGAGATCGCGAGAAGCGCCGCAAGCGGGATCATCAGTACAAGGAGGAATGCGCTGCCGTAGCCGATCCACGCCGAGCGCAGCATGTAGATGCGCGTGCGCTGCATCTCCGACTGCAGGAACATCTCGATGCTCTCGATGCGGCGCGGGTACCACATGCACAGCTTCATCCACCAGGCGCTGCGATGCGTCCATTCCGGATCGACCATGTTGTCGTTGAGCTCCTCGCGGTCGATGCGCGCGAAGAATTCGAGGAAGTGGCGGTTGAGGTCGTTGGCGCGGTCCTGGATCTTGCTTGCCAGCGTGCGGCCGTTGCGCTCGAGCACGCTCTTGAGCTGCGAGTCGCGCATGTATTGATAGGCGCCGAGCAGCACCGCGATCAGAAGCGCGCCCAAGCCCAGCCCAGCCGCGGCCATCATGTTGCCGGCGAGGCCCGGCACATAGGCGAGCAGGAGCGCGGGCACGAGAAGCGCCGCCAGGCCCAGCGCCTGCGTCGCGCGCTTGAGCGCGATGATGTGGCGGCGGTTGCGGATGATCGAATAGCGGAACGCGGTGATGATCGAGCGCATGTCCTGGTCGCGCGGGAATTTCTTCTCGATCACCTCGTCGTTGATGTCGATGAAGTAGAGCCATTTCGACGGCGAGAGCAGATTCCAGCGCCGGTCGAAATACGGCGCGTAGTCGATCGGGAAGCGGTAGTAGTTGTCGATGTCGGTCTCGAAGGCGCGCGTGGCGTCGAGCTCGATCGGCTCGGCCTGCGCCGGATCGTCCTGCGCGATGTCGAGCGTCGCAAAGGTCTGAGCGCGGCCGAGATGGCGCAGGGCCCGCTTCTTCCGTTCGGCGGATTTGGGCGTGATGTCCGGAAAGGTCGTCATGGTCCCCTGCACGGTTAAATATAGGTTCACGGGCTCCCGGTTTCCAGGCGCCCATTTCACGTGAAACATCTCCCAAAGGCTTGCCCGCCATGCGGCGCGCGCGTATTGCACCGCCGATGAAGGGTTTCGACGTCATCGTTGTCGGCGGAGGCCATGCGGGCTGCGAGGCGGCGGCCGCGTCGGCGCGCGCGGGCGCGCGCACGCTGCTCCTGACGCATAAGGTCGAGACCATCGGCGAGATGTCCTGCAATCCCGCCATCGGCGGGGTCGGCAAGGGTCATCTGGTGCGCGAGATCGATGCGCTGGACGGGGTGATGGGACGCGTCGCGGACGCGGCCGGCATCCAGTTCCGCGTTCTCAATCGCCGCAAAGGGCCTGCGGTCTGGGGCCCGCGTGCCCAGGCGGACCGCAAGCTCTATCGCCGGGCGATGCAGGCGGCACTCGCGGCGCAGGAAAACCTGGAGAGCCGCGCCGGCGCCGTCGAGGACCTGGTCATCGCCGATGGCCGCGTGACCGGCGTGAAGACGGCGGCAGGCGAGGTGATCACGACCGGCGCGGTGGTGCTGACGACGGGCACGTTCCTGCGCGGCCTGATTCACATGGGCGAGACCAGGATCCCCGCCGGCCGGGTCGGCGAGGCGCCGAGCCTGGGTCTATCTAATACATTGAATTCATTTGGATTTTCTCTTGGCCGTCTGAAGACGGGGACGCCGCCCAGGCTCGACGGCGCGACTGTCGATTGGGGGGCGCTCGAGGTCCAGCATGGCGATGACCCGCCCTCGCCGTTCTCCTTCCTGACCGATGCGATCACGACGCCGCAGACCGTCTGCCACGTCACGCGCACGACACCTGAGACGCACGCGGTCATCCGCGCCAATCTGCATCGCGCGCCGATGTATTCCGGCCAGATCGAGAGCACCGGGCCGCGCTACTGCCCGTCCATCGAGGACAAGATCGTCCGCTTCGCCCATCGCGACAGCCACCAGATCTTCCTGGAGCCCGAGGGGCTGGACGACGACACGATCTACCCCAACGGCATCTCGACGTCCCTGCCCGAGGACGTGCAGCTCGCGCTGCTCAAGACCATTCCGGGCCTGGAAAATGTGGCCGTGCGCCGGCCGGGCTATGCGATCGAGTATGATTACGTGGACCCGCGCCAGCTCAAGGCCTCGCTGGAGACCAAGAAGGTCGCCGGCCTTTATTTCGCCGGCCAGATCAACGGCACGACCGGCTACGAAGAGGCCGCGGCGCAGGGATTGATGGCCGGTCTCAATGCGGCGCGGGCCGTGGGCGGGAATGTCCCGGTCGTGCTGGACCGTGCCTGCGCCTATATCGGCGTGCTGATCGATGATCTGGTGACACGCGGCGTCAGCGAGCCCTATCGCATGTTCACGTCGCGGGCCGAGTATCGGCTGAGCCTTCGTGCCGACAATGCGGACCAGCGGCTGACCCGGATGGGGATCGAGGCCGGTTGCGTGGGGCCGACGCGAGCGGCGGCGTTCTCCGCCAAGGTCGCGGAGCTGGATGGATTGCGCGCGCGCATGGCGGGACTGATCCTCACCCCGAACGAAGCGCAGAAGCGCGGGATCGCGATCCGGCTGGATGGCGTGCGCCGGAATGCGCTCGAGCTGTTGGCGCTGCCGGGCGTCGATTTTGCCGGGCTTTCAGGGATTTGGCCGGAACTGGGGTATTCGAACCGCAGAATCTGCGAACAGCTGGAGATCGATGCCCAGTATGCGGGCTATCTCGGCCGGCAGGAGGCGGACATCCTGGCGTTCCGGCGGGACGAGGCGCTGGCCCTGCCCGCCGGCCTGGATTATGGCGCCATCATCGGGCTTTCGACCGAGATCCGGCAGAAGCTGGCGGCCATCCGTCCGGCGACGCTCGGCCAGGCGGCGCGGATCGACGGCGTGACGCCGGCGGCCCTGACCCTCGTCCTCGCCCATGTCCGCGCCAGGACCAAGCGTGTCGCCTGAGGAATTCGCGGCGGCGGCCGGTGTTTCACGTGAAACACTTGCGCGGCTCAAGGCCTATGCCGGCCTGCTCGAAGACTGGAACGCCCGCCACAACCTCGTCTCGGAGGCCTCGCTTGCCGATGTCTGGCGGCGGCATATCTGGGACAGCGCCCAGCTCGTTCGCTATATCCCTGAAGGCACCCGCACCCTGGCCGATATGGGCAGTGGCGCCGGGTTTCCCGGTCTCGTCCTGGCCGAGCTGCTCCGCGGCAAGGTCCATCTCTCTCTGTTCGAATCGACGACCAAGAAATGCCGGTTCCTTGAGGCCGTGCGGGACCGGCTGGGGTTGAATGCAAAAATTTGCAATACCCGGATGGAGAGGGTCGCGCCGCAGCCGTTCGACGTCGTGACGGCCCGGGCCTGCGCGCCGTTGGAAAAGCTGCTGGGCTATGCACAGAATTTCGCTCGGCCGGGGTCGGTTTGCCTGTTCCTCAAGGGCCAAAATCTAGCGGTCGAATTGACGCAAGCCCGTAAATCCTGGAAAATCAAGGCCCTTGAGCACCAGAGTCTGAGCGATCCCTCGGGCGTGGTGCTGGAGATCCGGGAGTTCCGCCATGTCGCAGACCGAGGCCCCGAAAGCCGGCCGCCCGCGCGTCCTGGTCGTCGCCAACCAGAAGGGCGGCGTCGGTAAGACGACGACCGCGATCAATCTGGGGACCGCGCTGGCCGCGGTCGGCGCGCCGACGCTGGTCGTCGACATCGATCCGCAGGGCAATGCCTCGACCGGGCTGGGCATCCCGCGCTCGGAGCGCAGGCTCACGACCTATGACGTGCTGATGGGCCAGGCCAAGCTCGCCGACGCGATCATGCCGACGCGCATCCCCGGACTTTCGCTCGTCGCCTCGACCGTCGACCTCTCCGGCGCCGAGCTCGAGATGATCGACATGGAGCGGCGCAACTACCGCCTCAAGGACGCGCTCGCGCAATATTCCGTACACGGACCATCTCGGTTCTCCTATGTCCTCATCGACTGTCCGCCGTCGCTGACCCTGCTCACGGTGAACGCAATGGTCGCGGCCGATGCCGTCGTCGTGCCGCTGCAATGCGAGTTCTTCGCGCTGGAAGGCTTGTCCCAGCTGCTCAAGACGATCGAGCTGGTGCGCGCCAATCTCAATCCCGCGCTCGAGATCCAGGGCATCGTGCTGACCATGTTCGACAAGCGCAACAAGCTCTCCGACCAGGTCGCCGCCGACGTGCGCGAGAACATGGGCGAGAAGGTCTACTCGACCGTCATCCCGCGCAACGTGCGCATCTCCGAGGCGCCGAGCCATGGCTTGCCGGCGCTCGTCTATGATCTGCGCTGCCCGGGGAGCCAGGCCTACATCAAGCTCGCCGGCGAGCTCATCCAGCGCGAACGCATGCGCAAGGCGGCGTGATGAACCCGAAATCCGGACTGGGCCGCGGGCTCTCGGCATTGATCGGCGAGGAGGCGGTGCCGACGCGCGGCGAGGCCAAGGCCACGCGCACGCTGCCGACCGCGTTCCTCAGGCCCAACCGCTTCCAGCCGCGCAAGACCTTCGCGCCGGATGAGCTGCACGACCTGACCGAATCGGTGCGGGAGAAGGGCATCCTGCAGCCGATCCTGGTGCGGCCCTTGTCCGGCGATTCCTACGAGATCGTGGCCGGCGAGCGGCGCTGGCGCGCGGCCCAGCAGGCCCAGCTCCACGACGTGCCCGTGGTCGTGCGCGAGATGAGCGATGGCGAAGCGCTCGAGCTTGCCATCGTCGAGAACGTCCAGCGCGCCGACCTGAACGCGATCGAGGAGGCGGCCGCCTATCACGAGCTGATGGACCGCTTCGGCTACACCCAGGAGCGCATCGCCAAGGATGTCGGCAAGAGCCGCAGCCATGTCGCCAACACGCTGCGCCTGCTGCGCCTGCCGGAGAGCGTGAAGGCGATGCTGCGCGACGGGCGGCTGACGGCCGGCCACGCCCGTACTCTGCTCAATGCCGAGGATCCCGAGGCCCGCGCGCGCGAGATCGTCGAGAGCGCCTTGAACGTGCGCGAGGCCGAACAGCGTTCGAAAGGCGAGCCGCGACCGCGGCGTGGACAAGTCGCGGAAGACGTCAATGTCAAAGATGCAGAGTCTAATATTTCCAATCTATTAGGGCTCGTTGTTAAGATTGTCCACAAAGGGGATAAGGGCGGGGAAGTCCGGATTCGCTATCAGACGCTGGAACAGTTCGACCATCTGATTCGCCGACTCAGCAACGGTGGATAAGGTCTTTAAGATTCTGAATATTAAGGACAATCTGAATCATGGCTAACGGCGGCGAACACTGTTCGCCTTGCCGATCGCCTCTCGCGGATCGATCCGCCCGTCATAGAGCGCCCGGCCGATCACGACGCCCGCGATGTTCGGCTCGTTAACCGCGATCAGCGCGTCGATGTCGGCGATGCTGCCGACCCCGCCCGATGCGATCACGGGGATCCGCACCGCCTGCGCCAGCGCCTTGGTCGCCGTCACGTTCACGCCCGCGAGCAACCCGTCCTGATCCACGTCGGTGAAGAGGATCGCCGCAACGCCGGCGTCCTCGAACTTCCGTCCCAGGTCGATGGGCGTCAGCACCGATACCTCCGCCCAGCCTTCGACGGCGATCCGCCCCCCTTTGGCATCCGCGCCGACGACGATCCGTCCGGGGAACGCGCGCGCGGCCTCGCGCACCAGCGCCGGGTTCTTGAGCGCCGCGGTCCCTAAGATCACGCGCTCGATCCCGGCCTCCAGCCAGAACGCGATCCCCGCCATGTCGCGGATGCCGCCGCCGAGCTGGATGGGAAGTTTGGTCGCCGCGCGGATGGCGCGCACCGCCTGCGCATTTGCCGCCCGCCCGGCAAAGGCGCCGTCGAGGTCGACGCAATGAAGCCAGGAGAATCCGTCGCGCTCGAACGAGACCGCCTGGGCGGCAGGGTCATCGTTGAACACGGTGGCCGAACTCATCTCGCCGCGCTCGAGACGCACGCAGCGCCCGTCCTTCAGGTCGATGGCGGGAAAAAGGATCATGGCCGCCAGCTAAGGAAATTGCCGAGAAGCGCGAGGCCAATTGCCTGGCTCTTCTCGGGGTGGAACTGCGTGCCCAAAATATTGTCGCGGCCGATCATGGCCGCGAACGTCCCGCCATAGTCGGCTGTCGCCAGCGTGTCGGCGGCGCGGGCAGGGCGCATCGCATAGGAATGGACGAAATAGACGTCCGCGTCCGGCGCGATGCCCGCAAGCACGGGATGCGGGCGTGCGATGGACAGCGCATTCCAGCCCATATGGGGGATCTTGAGCGCGCCGTCCGAGGGCGCAAGCCGCACGACCTCGCCCTCGATCCAGCCGAGCCCCTTGTGGTCGCCGAACTCGCGCCCGACGCTTGCCAGAAGCTGCATGCCAACGCAGATGCCCAGGAACGGGACGCCGCGCCCAAGCACCGCCTCTTCGAGCGCCTCGACCATGCCGGGGATAGCGCGCAAGCCCGCCATGCAATCGGCGAACGCGCCGACGCCGGGAAGCACGATGCGCCCGGCCTTCGCGACGGTCGTGGGATCTGCGGTCACCGCCACATCGGCGCCGGCCCGCGCCAGCGCCTTCTGCGCGGAGCGCAGGTTTCCCGAGCCGTAATCGATGAGTGCCGTGTCTGGGGCCATTTACGGCCGTTCATGCTCCGATTTTTTCCAAAAGAACAGCAGGTAGAAAATCCCGATCCACAAGACCCAGAACGACGAGCTGAAGATGACACCGGTGATCCTGCCCAGCCAGTTCTCACTCACCGTGACCAAGACGTCGGTCGGCAGCGACGGGTGGGGCAGCGCCTTGAGGGCCTCGAGCGTGTAGACCTTGATGTTCGACTCGATGAGGATCTCGCCCAGGAAGATCAGCGAGCCCATCATATAGGCGATGAAGCTGAAGATCTTGAGCGCGATCTTGGCTTGGTTGAGGAAGTAGTAGATCGCCACGATCATCGCGAAATTGATCGTGATCACCTGCGCGAACCACGCGACCTCGTTCTGCGACGTAGACCGCGCGAGATTGATAAGATCGAGCTCGCTCATGCCTTGTCTCCCCTATGCGATACGCACGCCATTGTAGCGCGTCATTTCATCGGCGTCCGGCGCCCGCCATGTCGCCTCGACGAACATGCAGCGCTCGACGCGCGCCAGGGCCCAGTCGCTGTCGATGGGCGCGGGCGCATCCAGAATAGCGCCGCCATCCATTCGTCGATGGAGAAATAGACCGCGCCGGTGGCGGCACAGCTTGAGCGCATAGGTGCTCTTGCCTGCCCCGGTCGAGCCGCAGATGAGATGGACGAGGGGTTCGCTCACGGCCTGTCTTTCGGGGCGGATTGCGCGCTGTTACGCTGGCCGCCTTCCAAAATCAAACGAGGCCCGGATGACCGCCCGCATCGCCGCCGCGCTTCTCGCCTGCGCGCTGACCGGCGGCGCCGCCGCAGCCGAGCCGCTCAGCGTTCCGTTCGATTTCTCCCGTCATGCGATCGGCTTGACGGTCACCGTCAAGGGCAAGCCTCTCTACTTCCTGCTCGACACCGGCGTGAACCCGTCGGTCGTCGATCTCGCGCGCGCCAAGGCGCTTGGCCTGCCGCTGGACCGCAAGGCGGCCGGCGAGGGCAATGGCGAAGGGCCGGGCACGGCTCCTGAAATCCCCGGCACCATTCCCTCGCCCGAAATCGGCGGGCGGAAATTTGCCAATGTCGAAGCCCTCGCCACGGATATGAGCGCGATGTCCGCCGGTTACGGCCGCGCCTTGGACGGAGTCCTGGGATACAGCTTCCTGTCCGCCAATTCCGTGCTCATCGACTATCAGGCGCGCAAGGTGACGATAGGCGCGGACGGCAAGAAGCAGGATTTCGCGGCGCGATGCCGGAAGAGCTATGCGATACCGTTCACGTCCAATGACGACGACCAGTTTCCGGTCGTGCGCGCGTTGCGGTTCGGCGGCGTCGAGGCGCCGGTCACGCTCGATACCGGCTCCAACAGGACGATTGGCCTCTACCAGGCGGCTTTGCAGATACCGGCCATCCGAAAAGCGCTTGTCTATCGAGGCGCCGAAAAAGCCAGCAGCTTCGGCGGCAACTACACGACCCGGGACGCAATCCTGAACATCCCCATGAGCATCGGCCCGTTCGCGCTGCCCGCCGGCCACGCGGTTTCCGTCATGCCCGGCAAAGGCATCCCCGGCAAACGCGTCGCCAATGTCGGCAACGGATTCCTTGCGGCCCTGAAGGTCCGGCTGTTGGTCGACTACCCGAACAAGCGGATCGCGTTCCTGGGAGACTGCGCCCAATAGCCGTCGCTCAGTCCCGATCCGCTCGGACCCCTTCTCGCCGCCGAAGGACGTTCAGGAAGAATTCCTGCCCCAGGGCGCGCGCCGCCGCCGTGGTCCTCGATGGCTGGTCGCCGAACGCATCGCGCGCCGCGGCGAATTCGGCGTCGATGAAGGCCGCGACCGTTTCCGGCAGCGGTCCCGTGCCGAGCTCGCGCGTCTGCGCCTTGCGCGCGATCAGCTCCGCCGTCAATTCGAGCACCGCGCGCGGCGCGTCGCATTGCGCAAGCAGCGTGGGGAAGTGCATCGGCGCGACCGCTTCGCCGGGCCGGGCGCGCAGCCAGCGCAGGGCCGCGGCAGGCCTCAGCGCGTAGAAGATTTTCTTGAGCGGCACGCTCTTGCCGTCCGCGAAATGGGTGCGGCGCTGGCGCTCGCCCAGATGCAGATAGTGCCGTGCGACCTGAGAGCGGTCCGCGACGCGATGCGCCAGCGAGAGGAACGTCTGCGCGAACCACGCATCGCCCCGATAGACGATCGGCGAGGTCAGCCATTCGATCACGACCGCGTTGCCCCTCAACAGCAGCTTCACCGCCTTCGCCACGTCCCAGCCGTTGACGTCGAGCTCGTCCTCGAGCGGCGTCTCGATGACGTCGCGCTCGGCGAACAGCGAGAGATACGCGTCGCGCGGGCGCACGAAGATGAACCGGCAATCATAGTCGCTGTCGGGCGAGGGGAAGCCCCAGGCGCGGCTGCCGCTCTCTATCGCGAGCGGGATCGCGACCTCGTTGTCGCGCGCGACATCTGCAAGCCGTGCGTCGATCCGCGCCACGGAACCGGCGTCCATGAAAGATGGGATGGCGCGCAAGCCGCGGCCCCTAGTCCTGATCCATCTTCAGCGCGGCGATGAAGGCTTCCTGCGGGATGTCGACCTTGCCGAACTGGCGCATCTTCTTCTTGCCCTCTTTCTGCTTGTCGAGGAGTTTTCGTTTACGTGAGATGTCGCCGCCGTAGCACTTCGCGGTCACGTCCTTGCGCATGGCGCTGATCGTCTCGCGGGCGATGATCTTGCCGCCGATCGCCGCCTGGATCGGGATGACGAAAAGATGGCGCGGGATCAGATCCTTGAGCTTCTCGCACATCGCCCGTCCGCGCGCTTCCGAGCGCTGGCGGTTGACGATCATCGACAGCGCGTCGACCGGCTCCGCGTTCACCAGGATCGAGAGCTTGACGAGATCGCCCTCCTTGTAGTCCTCGATATGGTAATCGAAGCTCGCATAGCCGCGGCTGACCGATTTCAATCGGTCGTAGAAATCGAACACCACCTCGTTCAACGGCAGGCGGTAGACGACCATCGCGCGCGCGCCGGCATAGGTGAGCTCCACCTGCTGGCCGCGGCGGTCCTCGCAGAGCTTCAAGACCGCGCCCAGATGCTCGTCGGGCACCAGGATCGTGGCCTTGATCCACGGCTCCTCGATGAAGGCGATCTTGACCACGTCGGGCATGTCGGCGGGGTTGTGCATCTCGCGCATCGTCCCGTCGGTCATGTGGATGCGGTAGATCACGCTCGGCGCGGTCGCGATGAGCTCGAGATTGAATTCGCGCTCCAGCCGCTCCTGCACGATCTCCAGATGCAGCAATCCTAAGAACCCGCAGCGGAAGCCGAAGCCGAGCGCGGCACTCGTCTCCATCTCATAGGTGAAGCTCGCGTCGTTCAAATGCAGCCGGCCGAGCGCGTTGCGCAGATCCTCGAACTGCGCCGCGTCGACCGGAAAGAGGCCGCAGAACACGACCTGCTGCGCCGGCTTGAAGCCGGGGAGCGGCGTCGCGGTGCCCTTCTTCTCGTCGGTGATGGTGTCGCCGACCTGGGTGTCGGCCACCTGCTTGATCTGGGCGGTGATGAAGCCGACCTCGCCGGGGCCGAGCGTCTCGACATTCACCTTCTTGGGCGTGAACACGCCCACCTGCTCGACTTGGTAGACGGCGTCGGCCGCCATCATGCGCACCCTCTGGCCCTTGCGCAGCTCGCCGTCGACGATGCGCACCAGGACAACGACGCCGAGATAGGAATCGTACCAGCTGTCGATCAAGAGCGCCTTGAGCGGCGCGCTCGCGTCGCCCTTGGGCGCGGGCAGGCGATGGACGATGGCCTCAAGCACGTCTGCGATGCCGAGCCCGGTCTTGGCCGAGATCGCGATCGCCTCCGACGCGTCGATGCCGATCACGTCCTCGATCTGCTGGCGGATGCGCTCGGGCTCGGCGGCGGGAAGGTCGATCTTGTTGAGGACGGGCACGATCTCCAGATGCGCGTCGATCGCCTGATAGACATTGGCCAGCGTCTGCGCCTCCACGCCCTGGCTCGCGTCCACGACCAAGAGCGCGCCCTCGCAGGCGGCAAGGCAGCGGCTCACCTCATAGGCGAAATCGACATGGCCGGGCGTGTCCATCAGGTTCAGCGTGTAGGTCTCGCCGTCCTTGGCCTTGTAAGCCAGGCGCACGGTCTGGGCCTTGATGGTGATGCCGCGCTCGCGCTCGATCTCCATGGAATCGAGCACCTGGTCCTTCATCTCGCGCGAGGTGAGCCCGCCCGTCGTCTGGATCAGGCGGTCGGCGAGCGTCGATTTCCCATGGTCGATATGGGCGACGATCGAGAAATTGCGGATTTTGCTGAGCGCGGTCATGAGGGGCGGGGGTATAGCCGTGGGGCGGCGCTGTCGCAATCCCGCGAAAAAGGGAGGATTATGGTGAACACAAGCCCGCCGGGCCGTGTCACCCGAGGAGCCTTTGGCGGGCCCAAAAGGGAGATTTCCATGCAACTCAATCCGATTGCACGGCGTCTGGGGCCGGCTGCCCTTGCTGCCGCCTGTGTTCTTGCGTTTTCGACCGCCGCGTCGGCGGGTATCGATGCGTTTCCGGGGAAGTGGCGCAACGTCGATCCAAGCACCAACAACCTGACCAAGGTCCATATCGAGATGGCGGGGCCGATGGGGGTCGACGTCCATGGCTGGGGCCAATGCCATCCCACCGATTGCGACTGGGGCACGGTGCATGGCGAGTTCATCCCGGGCGGCGGCGGCAACGTCCACGCCAAATTCGTCACGAGCTTCTCGATCACCAACCTCGATCTGCACAACGCGCCCGGACAGCACCTGTCCTACGACATGCATGTGAAGTTCATCGATAACTCCGGCCGCACGCCCTACGACGTGCACGGCATGCTCGAGCGCGCCGGCGAGTACGGCGGCGGTGGAGGCATGGGTGGAGGAATGGGTGGAGGCGGCATGGGTGGAGGCGGCGGCGGAATGGGCATGGGTGGCGCGCCCATGGGGCCCGAGGACTGCCTGCCCGAGCCCTGGCAGAACCTCCAGGTCGCCCATGTCGGCGGCGAATGGAAGATCGTCAACGGCAATGAATGGGTGCTGAGCTTCGGCGCCAACAAGCCGGCGGCGGACCAGTCGCTGTCGATCATCCAGCACTATCGCTTCGACCGGATCTGCTACGTCCAGCGCCCGCATCCGCCGATGACCTATTGGACGCGCGGCAACGACGTGCCGGGCGGCAGCACGCCCGGCGAGGATTGCATCGCGTTCCATCCTCACCAGGTCGCAGCGGCCCATGTCGGCGGCGAATGGAAGGTGGTCGACGGCTCGATGTGGATGCTGAGCTACGGCTCGAACCAGGCGGGCGCCGAGCAGGCCGCGGCCGTGATCAAGCACTACCACCTGAACCGCCAATGCTTCGTCGCGCGGCCCAACCCGCCGATGGAATACTGGCTGTCGGAATAGTTTCAGCCTCGAGCGGAAGGCGGCGGCTCCTCGCGGGGCCGCCGTTTTCTTTTTCGCTTGCATCCGTAGCAAGGTACGGACTGCAGGCTTTCGACATGGAGATCACGATGCCCAGGCGGATCGGCGACGTGGCGCGGGGCGCGGGTGTCGGCGTGGAGACCGTGCGCTTCTACGAGCGCGAGGGTCTCGTCGACCAGCCGCTCAAGCCCATGCGCGGCTGGCGCGAATACGACGAGGCGGCGCTCGGCCAGATCAACCAGATCAAGCTCGCGCAGGGCATGGGGCTCACCATCGCCGACATGAAAGTGCTGAAGGCGCGCGCGAAAGGTGCGCGGGCCCAGTTCTGCGGCGCCGTGCGCGAGACGGTGGCCGCGCGCCTTGACGCCATCGACGCGGAGATCGCGGCGCTCTCGCTCAAGCGCGAGGCGCTCGCGGACTGGCTCAAGCAATGCCGCCGGCGCGGCAAGCGCGGCGACTGTCCGCTCTACGCCGGGATCAACGCCCTCGCGCCCAAAAGGAGCAAACGATGAAAACGCTTGTGCTGTGCGCCGCCTTGGCCATCGCCACGCCTGCCTTCGCGGCGGAGGACGGCGCGCCGGGATTGGTCGCCAGCTTCATGCGGGCTTGGGATGCCGGCGACGCGAAAGCGCTTGCCGCGCTCTTCGAAGCCGATGCCGATCTCGTCACTCCCGACGGTGTCGTCGCCAAGGGGCGCGACAATATCGGCAGGTTCTATGCCGCAGTCTTCGCCAACGGCTATGCGGGCTCGAAAGGCGCGGCGCAGATCGTGCAGATGCGCGCGCTCGGCGCTTCGCTCAGCATCGTCGACGCGCGCTGGTCGATCGCGGGCGCACACAGGGGCGACGGCTCGGAGCGTCCGGCCGAGAGTGGCATCATGGCGGCGGTTCTGGAGAAGGACGCCGATGGCTGGCGCATCCGCGCGCTGCGCGAGAACCGCGGCGCGGCCGATCTCAAGCCTTTCGGTCCCTGAGCACCAGCACCAGCGGCAACAGCGCCGCAAGCTCCGCCGCGACCGACACGCCGACAAGCGCGGTCAGCGAGATGTCGTAGAGCCAACCCAGCGCGGCGCTGCCTGCGAACCAGGCGATGCCGAAGACGGCCGAGAAGATGCCGAACGCGCCTGCCCGCCCGCGATCCGACACCAGGCGCGCGACACCGGCATTGAGCGCGGAGGTCTCCACGCCCAGCGCCACGCCCCAGCAGATCGCGCCCGCGATCGCGAACCACGTGCTCCCTAGGAAGACGAGTGGCGCCGCGGCCGCCGCGATGAGGATGGCGGGAAGCAGGACGACGAAGCCGATCCGATCGAACAGCCGTCCGAAGGCCAGCGCGCCCACGCCGGTCGCGCCCATCGCGCCGGCATAGAGCACGGGCACGAGCACGGGCGTCACCGTCTTCACCTGCGCGAAGTGATAGGCGATGAGCGGCCAGTCGGCGAAGCCGAACGCGACCAGGCCCGCGCTCGCGGCATAGAGCCAGAAGGCGCGGGGCAGGGCCGTGCTCTCCTGCGTCCTGGCCTTGGGCGCCGCGCGTCCGGCAAAGGGATAGCGCAACGACACGCCGATCACGATCAGCACGGTCACGAGCGCGGGTGCGCCCAGCCACAGGAACGCGTCGGTGTATTGCCCGTGACGGGCGAGCACGAGCGCGGTGATGAGCGGGCCGATCAGCGCGCCCGTCTGGTCCAGCGCCTCGTGCAGGCCGAAGGCCCAGCCCTGGCCGATCTGTTCGCCCGCGCGCGACATCATGGTGTTGGCGGCGGGATTGCGCAGCGCCTTGCCGGTGCGCTCCAGGATGATGAAGGCGGCCGCCGCCCACCAGCTCCCGGTCAGCGCCATCGCCGGCACCGCGGCCATCTGCAGCACATAGCCCGCCAGCGTGATCGGCCAATAGGCATGGGTCTTCTCGGCCAGCCGTCCCGAGGCCAGCCTGAGCAGATATCCGAACAGCTCGCCGGTCCCTGCGATGATGCCCACCGCCGTGCCGCTGGCGCCGAGCAGGGCGAGATAGGGCCCGGTGATCCCACGCATGCCCTCATACGCCATGTCGGCGAAGAGGCTGACGACGCCGAACGCGACGATGAAGGCGAGCGCGGATTTCTTGTCGAAGGTTTCGGGCATGGCGGAGGCTCTTCAAACCGAAAACATTCTGTCATGGCCCGCGAATGCGGGCCACCCAGTTGGGTTCTGCATTACTGAAAATGACACACGCGGAGACGCGGAGTGCACGGAGGATGAGCTCGACTCCGCGCACTCCGCGTCTCCGCGTGAAATTCCTTCAGGACCTCGCTGGCGTCACCTGGGTGGCCCGCTTTCGCGGGCCATGACAATTTTAGATCAAATGCAATTTCACCGACGGTTTCGCCTCGCCGCGCTCGAAGGTTTCGTTCCAGTCCTCGAAGGACGCCGCGTCGCCGGGGCGGGCGTGGAAATAGAGCCGCTGGGCCAGGCTGCGCACCGGCGCCGCCATCCACAGCGCGTTGATGAGGGCGTTGGGCAGCGCGAGATCAAGCGCGCGGCGCATCAACAGCTTGGCGCGGTAGCGCGGCGCCTCCTTGGCGAGTGCGCGCACGGGATGCGGGCCGAGGCCGTCCAGGTGCTCGCTCACCAGCTGCGCCGCGCGGCGACCGAACGCGAGCGCGGTGTGGATGCCGCCGCCCGTCACCGGCGAGACCATGCCGGCCGCGTCGCCCACCAGCATCACGCGCCGCGTGCCCAGATTGGACAGCGTCCCGCCCGTGGGGATCAGCCCGCTGCGACGTTCCTCGGTCTTGATCTCGCGCAGGTCGCAGAAGGTTTTTAGACGGCGCAGGAACAGGCCGAGATCCGGCCTGGCGGGCTTGGTCGCCGCGACCCCGATCTGGGTCACACCCACGCCCGGCACGACCCAGGCGATGTAGCCCGGCGCGATGGCGCTGTCGGCGAAACAATGCAGGAAGCGCGGGTCGAAGCCTTTCAGCTCCTCGCACTCGATCTCCATGCCGGTCAGGAAATGCTTGTTGCGGCTGAGCCCGAAACATTCCGCCACGCGCGAGCGCGCGCCGTCGGCGCCGACCAGGAAGTCCGCATGCAGGCCGAGCGAAGACAGCGCCACACCGCGCGCATGCTCCAGGCCGTGCTCGAACCGGGCGCCATACATCAGCTCGGCGCCGGCGCGCGCCGCCTCGTCCGCCATCCAGCGCAGCACGCCCGCGGTGTCTGTCGCCTGGAAGAAATAGCCCGGCGCGTGAAGGTCGAGCGCGCGGTCGTCGGGGGCGTAGAGGCGCACGCCGCGCACCTTGCGCATCAGCCGCGCCGGAAGGTCGAAATCGTCGCTCGCCTCCTTGACCACGATGCCGGTGGTGCGCACGCGCGCGCCCGGCTCCTTCTTGGCGTCGATGACGGCGACCTTGAGCCCGCGCAGCGCCGCGGTGCGCGCGCAGGCGAGCCCTGCGAAGCTCCCGCCCACCACGGCGAGATCGAATTTGCGGATCATGGCAACCCTCCAGCGGGGGAATTCTATCCCATCCGGTGGCGGGATTGTGACGCTATTGCGCGCGTTTCAAAACGGTGCGGGCGAATGGCGCGAGCTTGCCGCCGGTCTCCTGGTCCATGTCCATCGTCCAGGTGCCGTCCCCGGCGTGCCAGGCGAAGGTCGTGTGGAAGCGGCCCGGATCGTCGCGGTCCTGGAAGATAAAGGGGATGGCGTCTCCCCGGCGCGTCGCATAGCCGAGCGACTGGGTGGAGATGCTGCCATAGTCGTCGAGCCAGACGCAGTCATAGATCCGCTTCTTCGCGTCCCAGCCGATATAGACGGTCGCCTGATAGACGGGCGAGCCGTCCTTGTTCTTCTCGCGCGAGACCTCGTGCAGTTCGAGATATTGGTGCGCGAGCACCCACTCAGCGCTGACGTCGTGCGTGACCGAGCCTTTGTCCATCCGCCCGGTCAGCACCCATCTGCCGACAAGATGGTCGACCAGCGGATCGTTGAACGTCGCCTGCTGGGCGAAGGCCGGGGCACAAGCGAGTCTTAAGCTCACGATAACGACGAGATGGAATTTGCGCATCATGGCAGCCCTCCAGCCGGACAAGTCTATCCCACCGACGGCCGGATTGTGACAGCAGCCCAACCCTCCCCTTGAGGGAGGGTCGAAAAATGGGAAGCATTTTTCGGGGAGGGGTGAGCAGGACGGCTACCCTCCCCGAAATTTGCTTCGCTGCGCTCAGCAAATTGTCGACCCTCCCTCAAGGGGAGGGTGGACTCAGCTCCGCAAACTCGCACCCGTGGCTTTCGTCACCGCGGCGACGATCTTGGCGGCCACCGCCTCGATCTCGGCGTCGGTCAGCGTCTTGTCCTTGGGCTGCAGGCGCACCGCGATGGCGAGCGACTTCTTACCTTCGGTAACGCCCGCACCCTGATAGACGTCGAACAGAGACACCTGCTCGATGAGCTGGCGGTCGACGTTGCGCGCGGCTTTGAGCACGTCGTCGGCCGTGACTTTGGCATCCACCACGAAGGCGAAATCGCGCTCGACCGCGGGATAGGGCGAGGGCTGATAAGCCGAACGTGCCTTGCCCTTGGTCTTGGGCTCGGGGATCGCGTCGAGGAAGACCTCGAACGCGGCGGCCGGGCCCTTGATGTCGAAGGCGGCGGCTATGGCCGGATGCAGCTCGCCGAAATAACCCAGAACCTTTGGCCCGAGCGCGAGCGTTCCCGAACGGCCGGGATGATACCAGGGCGCGGCACCCGCCTTGATCGGCGCGGTCATGGCCGCGCCCATCGCGCTTTCGAGCACGGCCAGCATGTCGGCCTTCACGTCATAGGCGTCCGCCGGATGGGTGGATTTGCTCCAGGCGCGCGCGCCGCTTCCGATGCGCAGGCCTGCGGCGACGTTCGTCTGCGCCTCAGGCATCCCGCTTTCGAACTGGGCGCCGATCTCGAAGAGCATCAGCTCGCCGAAGCCGCGCGCCTGGTTGCGGCTCGCCGCCGCCAGCAGCGACGGCAGCACGTTCGGCCGCATCGCGTCGAGATCGGCGGCGATCGGGTTCTCGAGCTGGCGCGCGTCGTCGCCGCCGCCGAAGAGCTTGGCATGGGCGCGCGGAATGAAGGTGAGATTGATCGTCTCGTTGAAGCCGCGTGCGGCAAGGGTGCGGCGCGCCAGGCGCGTGCGGCGCTGGGCGGAGGTGAGCGTGGGTTTGGCCACGGCCTCGTCGCGCGCCAGCGGCAGCGACGGCACCTTGTCCAGGCCGTGGATGCGCACGACCTCCTCGACGAGATCCGCATTGCCTTCGATGTCGAGACGCCAGGACGGCGGCGAGACGGCGAGCGTCGCGCCATCCGCCACGGCGAAGCCGAGCTTTGTCAGGATACGGACGATCTCGTCCTTGCCGACCTCGATGCCGCCCAGCGAGCGCACGCGGGAGATGTCGAACGCGATCTCGCGGCGCCATGCGGGCGGCGCGCCCGCGACGACGACTTCGGAGGGCTCGCCGCCGCACCACTCCAGGATCCACTTCGTGGCGAGCTCGATCCCGCTCACCACGAATTCCGGATCGACGCCGCGCTCGAAGCGGTAGCGCGCATCGGAGAGGATGGCGAGCTTGCGTCCTGTCTGCGCCGTGCGCACGGGGTCGAACCAGGCCGATTCGATGAACACATTCACGGTCGCGTCGCTGCAGCCCGAATCTTCGCCGCCCATCACGCCCGCGATGCCGCGCGCGGCGCCGTCATCGGCGATCACGGTCATGCTCGAATCGAGCGTGTAGGTCTTGCCGTCCAGCGCCAGCAATTGCTCGCCGTCGCGGGCGAAGCGCGCCTGGATGTCGCCTTTGAGCTTGTCGGCGTCGAAGACGTGCAGCGGCCGGCCGCGGTCGTGGCTCATCAGATTGGTCACGTCGACCAGCGCCGAGATGGGCCTCAGCCCGATGGCCTTCAACCGGTCCTGCACCCATCGGGGCGACGGCCCGTTCTTCACGCCGCGCACCAGCCTGCCTGCGAAGATCGGGCAGGCGTCGCCGGCATTGAGCGCGACCCTGATCGGGCTCGCATATTTGCCCGCGACCGCTTCGACCTTCGGCGTCTTGAGCGTGCCGAGGCCCGCGGCCGCCAGATCGCGCGCGATGCCGTACACGCTGGTCGCGTCGCCGCGATTGGGCGTGATCGCGACGTCGATGACGGGATCGTTCAGGCCCAGCGCCTTCGCGGCGGGCGTGCCGACCACGGCATCGGCGCCAAGCTCGATGATGCCGGTATGATCGTCGCCGAGCAGCAGCTCGCGCGACGAGCACAGCATGCCGCGCGACTCCAACCCGCGGATGGTGCCGACCTTGAGCGCTTCGCCGCTCACTGGGATCACGACGCCGGGCCGCGCGAACACGGCCTTCATGCCGGTATGCGCATTGGGCGCGCCGCAGACGACCTGGATCGGGGCGCCTGTTCCGGCGTCCACCATGCACAGCTTCAGCTTGTCGGCATTGGGATGCTTCTCGGCCGAGACGACATGGGCGACGACGAAGTCCTTCAGACGCGCGCCCGCGTCCTCGACCGATTCCACTTCGAGCCCGATGGAGGTGAGCTTGTCGGCGACCGCCGCAGCATCCGCATTGGTGTCGAGATGATCCTTGAGCCAGGAGAGCGAGAATTTCATCGGCTGAGCCCTCCGTCCAACGTCGGCACGTCGAGCGCGGCGAAGCCGAAATGCCTGAGCCAGCGCAAATCCGATTCGAAGAACGGACGGATGTCGGGGATGCCGTATTTCAGCATCGCGAGCCGGTCGAGGCCGCCGCCGAACGCGAAGCCCTGATATCTCCCGGAATCGATGCCGCACATCTCCAGCACGCGCGGATGGACCATGCCGGAGCCCGCGAGCTCCAGCCAGTCATTGCCTTGGCCGAAGACGATGCGCCCCGGCACCGAACGGTCGCAGCGCAGGTCCCATTCGACGCTGGGCTCGGTGAAGGGGAAATAGGACGGCCGCGCGCGCAGCTCGACCTGGGCGACCTCGAAGAACGCCTTGTAGAACTCTTCCAGCACCCATTTGAGATTGGCGAGGCTCGCGCTCTCGTCGATCACCAGGCCTTCATATTGATGGAACATCGGCGAATGCGTCGCGTCGGAATCGACGCGATAGGCCCGGCCGGGCGAGATGATGCGGATGGGCGGCTTCTGCTTGAGCATCGTGCGCACCTGCACCGGCGAGGTGTGGGTGCGTAAGACGTGGCGCGAACCGTCGCCCTGCTTGGCGACATAGAACGTGTCGTGCATCTGCCGCGCCGGATGATCGGGCGGGATGTTGAGCTTGGTGAAATTGTAGTCGTCGAACTCGATATCGGGGCCCTCGGCGACGGCGAAGCCAAGGTCCGCGAAGATCGCGGTCACCTCGTCGAGCACTTGGCTCACGGGATGGATCGTGCCTTGCGGCTCGGGACGCACGGGCAGCGTCACATCGATGCGCTCGGAGGCGAGACGCGCGTTGAGTGCTTCGGTCTGAAGCTCGGTCTTGCGCGCGGCGATGGCCTCAGTGACGCGGTCGCGCAGGGTGTTGAACAGCGGGCCGTTCGCCTTACGCTCCTCGGGCGACATGCCGCCTAAGGATTTGAGCAGCTCGCTGATGCTGCCCTTCTTGCCGAGCGCCGCCACGCGCACGGCGTCGAGCGCGGCCTCGTCGACGGCCGCGGCGATGCTCTCAACAATCTGTCGTTCGAGCGAAGAGATATCGGTCATTGCAAGTCCATCCGCATCCAATTTGTCATGGCCCGCGAATGCAGGCCACCCAGGTGACATCTGGCGGATGGGTGCCGATAGGATTGCGCGAAACCGTCACGATAGAACTTGGCCCAACTGGGTGGCCCGCATTCGCGGGCCATGACAGTTGGGAGTGTGACGATCGGCGAAGCGATCCTTACGCCGTGGCCTGGTCCACCAGGGCCTTGAAGGCATCGGGCTCGTGGACGGCGAGGTCGGAGAGGACCTTGCGGTCGATCTCGATGCCCGCCTTGGCGAGCCCGCTGATAAATCGGCTGTAGGTGAGGCCGTGCAGGCGACAGCCCGCATTGATGCGCTGGATCCAGAGCGCGCGGAAATTGCGCTTCTTCTCCTTGCGGCCGATATAGTTGTGCTGCAGCGAACGATCCGCCGCGGCGTTGGCCGAGGTGATCGTGTTCTTGCGGCGGCCGTAGAAGCCCTTGACCTGCTTGAAGACCTTCTTGCGGCGGGCGTGCGAAGGGACGGAACGGGGAGCTCTCGACATCTATCTCTCCCTCAACCGTAGGGCATCCAGCGCTTCACGCGCTGGGTTTCGGACGACGACAGGACCGCGGTGCCCCGCAGGTCGCGCGTGCGCGCCGGCGAGTTGTTGATCAAGCGGTGGCGCTTGCCGACCTGGTGGGTCTTGATCTTGCCGGTCGCGGTGAATTTGAAGCGCTTCTTGGCGCCGGATTTGGTCTTCATCTTGGGCATTTTGCGGATACTCCTGACGGCTCTAGGGCCGGTTCGCATTACGAGCCGCCACGGCATGCCCTGCCGGGCCACTCACGAAAGAGCGGGCGTCTTAAAGGGGGTGTCCAGGTTTTGCAAGCCGGCCTTTAGGAATTCTCGGCCGTCTTCTGTTCGGGCGTCACGCCGAAATCCTGCGATTTCGCCCCGCCATCGGCGACCGAAAAGCCTTCCGCGGCCAGGCCGCGCTTGAGAAGCTCGCGCACCGCCGCCGCCCGGCTCGGCATCCGCGCCCCGAAGCGCCACGTGTCCAGCGCCTCCAATTCCCTTTCCGTCAGCATGATCTGCAAGCGCTCGCCGCGCGTCAGTCCGGATGTCATGGCGCCCTCCGCAGTTGCCTTTTCCAGATCGTCCCCGGACTATTCAGTCACTTACTCACTGTGCTGTAAAGCAGGAGAATGAAGATTCAACGCAAGAGGCTAACGATTTGTTCCAACGGTCTCCCGCTCAAGTAACGGTAAATGTGTCAGATGCTCATCTAACTCATTGAAATCAATGACTATTTTCTTGACACAGGGGGATGAAGGCGCCAGGGTGTCGCGGATTGGAGGGCCCTCATGAACGCCCCGCAAGTAATCCCGATAAGGCCGAACCTGCACATCGACCTCACCTTGATCAGCGAAGCCAACCATCGCGTCGCCAACCACCTGACCCTGCTCGCCAATCTGGTGCAGAGCCAGGCGGCGACCGTGGCCAAGGGCCCGAACCAGCTTTCGCGCGATCACGTGCAGGGTCTCCTGCGCGAGGTCGCCGGCAAGGTGGTGGGCATCGGCCATCTCCATCGCCGCCTCGCCGAGATCCCCCAGGAGTCCGAGATCGATCTCGGCGACTATCTGATCGAAAGCTCGCATGCCTTCGTGAAGTCCTTAGCGCTGCAGACGCGGATCGGAATCGTCCATCGCCTCGATACGCGCTGTCCGGCCAAGGCCGAACAGGTGCAGCCCGTCGCCCTCATCGTAGGCGAGGTGATCATGAATGCCGTCAAGCACGCGCACCCGACGGGCCTCCCGGTCGAGATCTCGATCTATTGCGGACGCAACGCACAAGGCCGCGTCGTCGTCGAAATCGAGGATGACGGCGTGGGCTTCCCGGAGAATTTCGATCCGATGAAAGACGGCGGCATGGGAATGCGCTTGATCCGTCATCTCGCGGCATCCATCCATGCGGGGCTCCATATCGATTCCGACAGCCTGGGCACCTGCTTCCGCCTCACGCTCCCCCACAACGGCGCCACAATCGCCCCGTAGGACTTGGCCCGCGTGTCATCGGGCGGGTTGAAAGACGTGTCGAAGGATTGGGCCGCGCTGTGGGCGCGGCGTCTGGCGTTCTGGGCCTTCTGGCCGGCGTTGATCGTCGTCATATGGGGCGAGCTCACGCCCCATCCGCCGCGCATCGATGCGCCGGACAAGCTTCTGCATTTCCTCGCCTATTTCGGTCTTTCCGGGATCGCGACCACGGCGCTCGGCCGTCAGGTCGTTGCCGTCATAGTGGGGCTGATCGCGCTCGGCGGTGCGCTGGAGATCGCGCAGATGTTCACCGGCCGCGACGCCGAATGGCTGGACGAGGCGGCGAACGGCGCGGGCGCGGTGCTGGGTGCGCTCACGGGCCTTCTGTTCTTGCGCCTCGTCGGCTCGCGCGACTAGGGTTCGGCCGGCCTGGAGGCCCCATGTTCAAGGAATTCAAGAATTTCGCGATGCGCGGAAACGTCGTCGATCTCGCGGTCGGCGTGGTGATCGGCGCGGCCTTCACGTCGATCATCAATTCGCTGGTGAAGGACATCCTCACCCCGCCGATCGGCTGGATCACGGGCGGCATCGACTTCAGCAATTTCTTCTTCGTGCTCAAGGGCGGCGCTTTCAAGACGCTCGCCGAGGCGCAGAAGGCCGGCGCGATCACCGTCAATTACGGTGTGTTCCTCAACGCCGTGCTCAGCTTCGTCGTCGTCGCCTTCGTGCTGTTCCTGTTGCTGCGCCAGATCAACAAGCTGGTGACGCGCCCCGGCGAACCCCCGCCCTCCGCGCCGCCCGAGGACGTCGTCCTCCTGCGCGAGATCCGCGATCTTCTGAAAGCCAGACCATGAAAGCTCTTCTGATCGCCGCCGCCGTTCTTCTTCCTTCGGCTGCCTGCGCCGACGCGGCCGCCGATATGACCAAGACCGTCGACGGCTTCTATCGCGCCTATTCGGGCTTCCACCCCTCCGACGGCATCCCCGACACCAAGGGGCGGGCGAAATACGAGCCCTTCATCTCGCCCGCGCTCGACGCGCTTCTCGCCGACGGCGACAAGGCCGAGGACCGCTTTGCCAAGGCCAACAAGGATTCGCCGCCCCTGATCGAGGGCGACCTCTTCACCTCGAATTTCGAGGGCGCGACCGCGTACAAGCTCGGGCCCTGCACGGCACAGGGCGCGAAGGGCGCCTGCAAGGTCACGCTGACCGACGATCCGGGCAAGACCAGCAACCCCAAGGACAAGCCGTTCAGCTGGACCGACACGGTCTATCTGGTTGAGACGCCGTCTGGCTGGCGCGTCGACGATATCGGCTATGGCGGCAGTTGGGATTTCGGCAACAAGGGCCGGATGAGCGACACGCTCAAAAGCGCGATCCGGGATTCGGGAGGCTGATCATGGCGCACGACGAGAAGACCGAGGCCGAGTGGCGCAAGACGCTCACGCCCGAGCAGTTCCGCATCCTGCGTCAGCACGGCACCGAGCGCCCGGGCTCGAGCCCGCTCAACGCCGAGCACCGCGCGGGCGAATATCTCTGCGCCGGCTGCGGCGAGAAGCTCTTCGAGTCGGATACCAAGTTCGACGCGCATTGCGGCTGGCCGAGCTTCCACACCGCGCGGGACGGCGCGACCCAGACCAGGACAGACAACAGCCATTTCATGACCCGCACCGAGGTGCTTTGCGCCAAATGCGGCGGGCATCTGGGTCACGTCTTCGACGACGGCCCCGCGCCCACGGGCCTGCGCTACTGCATGAACGGCGCGGCGCTGAACTTCGAGCCGGAGAAGAAGTAGCTCCTCAATCCTCCCCCGTAAGAACGGGGGAGGATAAAAGCTACTCCCCTCCCGTCATCCCATCCGGCGCGACGGGCATGTCCATCGCGGGAGCCGGCGCGGGGGCGCGGCGCTTGGCGGCTTTTCTCTTTGCCTTCTTCTTCACGGGCGCGGCTTTCTTCGCCGCCTTCTTGGCCTTGCGCTTGGGGGCCGCGCGGCGCGACGCGCTCGCGCGCGCTTTCTTCGCGACTTTGCGCTTGGTCTTCTTTGCGGGCTTGGCTTTGGATTTCTTTTTGGTCTTGCGAGCCATGACGATCTCCTGAAGTGAGATTCGCACACTGCGCGCCGGTTTCGAATCCGGCAAGGGCTAACGGCCCTTGAGCGTCTCCAGATGCTTGAGCATCGCCTTCACGTCGTTGGTCAGCGTCTCGATCATCTCGGCCTGGCGCTTCTCGCGCGCCTCGTCGTCATCGTCGTCGTCGCCGATCTCGCCGATGTCCTCCTGGATGTCCTCGACGTCCTCCTTGAGGTCCTCGACGTTCTCGCCCAGCTCTTCGACGTTCTCGCCCAGTTCCTCGACGTTCTCACCCAGCTCCTCGACGTCCTCCTGGATGTCGCCGACGTCCTCCTCGACCCCTTTCAGGGTTGCGGCCTGACGGTTGACGCTCATCTGGATGAAGATCGCCAGATAGATGGCCTCGAGCGACACGACGTTGGTCAGCACCGCGAACATCGAATCCCACGTGATGATCGCCGTCAGCGGAGCGGCGAAGAACGCGATGAAGACCACCGTATGCAGGGCGAGCGAGATCGGCGAGCCGATCCAGACGATGACGCGCTCGATGGCGCGGACCAGGTCGGACGTCGCGGCGGGGACGGGCGCTGCATGAGGAGGCGAGGCCGCGTGCGCGGCCGTTCCCGCCGGATGGGCGAGGTGCGTGGTCTGCGGCGCCGTGGAGGACGGATGCATCGCAAAACGCTCGGCTCAGGTTAAAGCTAGGAAGCGGGATGGCTCTCGCGCCCGAAAGCCCAAATGAGCCCCTTGGATGCGAAAATCAAGCTCAATATCGCGACCGCGAACGCGCCTGGGTCAACTGTGCTTTTGGGGCACGAGGGGCTTGTCCTTCAGATAGGTCGTATAGACCCAGCCCTCCTGGTTCTTGTTCGCGCCGGTAATCTTCACGCGAACCCAATTGCCGCGATGCTCAAGGACCGCCACCTCGCTGTCATGCGGCAGCGTCGCGACGATGTCGCCGGTCTTCGACGGCGTGGCGCGGACATTGGCCGAACGCGTGACCACCGCGACCGGCAGCGCCGCCGCCGCGGGAGCGTGCTTGGCCGCTTGCGCAGGTTGAGGCGCGGGCGGCGCGGGCGTCGTGTCGACGATCGCCGCGAGCGGCGGGAACAGGTTCACCAGCGAGGCCAGGTCGAAATGGAGGTAGAGCATCACCGCGACCACCGAGATCGACGCCACCAGGACGATGTCGCGCGCGGTGCGCTTGAACACCTGCCTGCGGAGCTTGCGCTCGTCGGCGGTCTCGGCCTCGCTCTTCCATTGATGCTCGGCCTTCTCCAGGCTCATGCGCGCATCGGCGGTCCAGCGCTCGCGCGCGTGCTCGCTGTCGAGCCTGAGCTGGGCGATCTCGGTCTCGCGCTCGGCCAGCGCCGACTGCAGGTGACCGAACTCCCGCCTGAGCTTCTTGACGTCCTCGGCGTCGCCGCGCTGGCGCAGCGCCTCGACCTGGGCGCGGCTGTCCTTGAGCTCGCCTTCGGCCTGCTTGAGGCGCTGGGCCATGCGGGTGAGCTGGCCTTGCGCCTGCTCCTGGCTCTGCGCCTCGGCCGCGAGCAGGCGCGCGGCTTCGCCCTTCTTCCATTCGGCGAGCGCCTCGGCGAAACGCGCCTCGCTCTGGCGCTGCCAGTCCTGGCGGGCGCGCTCCATCTGGGCGCGGGCTTCGATGATGTCGCGCTCGCGCTCGGCCGTGACGCCGCGGACCCCGGCCAGATCGGATTTGAGCCGCTCGATCTCGGCTTCGCGCGCTTCGATGGCCGGCGTCGGGTCGGCCGTCTCGTCGAGGCGCGCCTGCATGTCGGCGATGTCGTTCTCGCGGTCGGCCAGGATCTCGTTGGCGCGCGCCAGATCGTCCTTGAGCGCCTCGAGCTCGGCCTGCGCCTCCTTCAGCCGCGACGTGTCGGCTTTGGCGCGGGCGGCTTCGGCGCGTTCGAACTGCGCCGTGGCTTCGGCGAGCGCGCGTTCTGAGCGCTCCTGCCACTGCGCGCGCGCGGCGCTGAGGCTCTGCGCCTCGCGTTCGCGCCAGGCCTGCTCGGCGCCGGCAAGCGCTTCCTGCGCCGTCTTCCGCGCGCTCTCGCGCGTTTCGCTGAATTCGCTGTCCTTGGCGCCGAGCAGCTTCTTCAGCCGCGCTACCTCGTCGCGCAGGCGCCGGCGTTCGGCGTCGTCGCTCTTCTCGCGCGCGGTTTCGGCGGCCGAGCGGGTGCGCGCCTTCTCGATCTGCGCGCCGGCCTCGGCCAGCGCCTTGGCGGCGCGCGCCTCCCAGCCGGCTTCGGCACGGGCCAGTCGCTCGGCCTCGGCGGCCTTCCATTCCTTCTCGGCCTTGGCGAGCGCGGCCTCGATCTGGCGACGGACGTCCGTGGAGGTGTCGGCGGCACGCGGCTGAGGCTTCGGCGCGCGGCCGGCCTGTTCGGCATCCCATGCCGCGCGCTGGCGCTCGAGCGCTTCGTTGGCGAGCGCGGAGCTCGCCGCGAGCTGCGCCTGCAGCTCGCTTTCCCACGTCCCGCGCGCCGCGCGGAAACCCGCTTCCTGCTCGGCGGCCTGCGCCTTGGTCCTGGCGAGCTCGTCGCGCAGCCGGCGCAGCTCGGCCTGGTCGACCTCCGGCGCGTGCCGGGGCACGACCGGCGCCACGGCGCCCTCGGCCGCCACGGGATAGTCCAGAAGGGCCAGCGTCGCCCCGTCGCCCGCGTCCAGGCTCACGATGCGGATGCCGAGCGTGCAGCTTTGCGCAGGCCCTGTGGGCGGCAGATAGGTCAGTCCGTCGAGCTCGTCGGACATCAGCGACCAGGACCGGTCGCCGTTGTTGTGGCCGCGCGAGAGGCGGGCGCGGTGCGGCAACCGCTCGACGCGCAGCGAAAGCCTGCCGTGCTTGCGATAGGGCGCGATGAGGGGGGCGAGCTCGAGGGCGACGGCGCTCTCGCCGTCCTCCATCGCGCGCGCCAGCGTGGCGGTCGCGGCTATCGCCTCCGCCGCCGTCACGGGTTTACGCGCAAATCCACTTGATCGTTGCGCCATCGCGCCTAACTCCTTGCCTCTCCTAGGCTTAAGAGTCTCCCACGCACGAATTTTCCGCCCCAATCGGTAAAGCAAAAGTTTTTTTAAAGCAGAGCGTCCGCGAACATCGCCACCCAGGCGTGACCTTCGCCCGCGCCAATTGATTCAAGTTTTATCCGGGAAGCGGTGCAGGATTTGCTCGTCGGTGCGGCAAATGCGAGGGAAGTTTTTGCCGTGCGCCGGCACTTCCTCCGTCCGAAAGCGCGCAAAACCGCGCGATTGCGTCTTGGCCCGCGCCTTGCTGCTGGAGGTGCGGAACAACAGCCTCATTTTAGGGGAACGCGATGACCACCATCAGCTCGCACGCCAATTTCGCCATCATGCGCATCACTCCGCCGCCGAGCGGCAATACGCCCAGCGTGACCGGCGGCACCAAGTCGGGCACCGTCTCCAGCTCGAAGGACGGCGACGGCACGTTCCAGGTGACGATGTCGCAGGTGGGCGGCCAGAAGACCGTCGACAAGAGCGTGACCTTCGCCGACGGCACGACCAAGTCGAGCGAGCGCGCCGTCACGGTCAATTCCGACGGCAGCAAGACGATCGTCAAGACCAACGGCAACGGCAAGACGACGACGATCCAGGAATCGCAGTCGCGCAACGCCGACGGCTCGATCTCGCTCTCGAAAGAGATCACCAAGGCCGACGGCAAGACGACCGACGTCACCGGCACGATCACCAAATCCGACGGCGAGACCGACAAGTCGCTCGTCTACACCAACGCCAAGGGCGTGACGCAGACGGTCGACGACCAGACCACGCAGACCGGCAACATCACCAGCCATGTGCGCACCGGCATCGGCTACAAGGGCAACACGATCGACAGCTCGTCGACCTGGACGACCATCGCCTGAAGCAGCCGCGGTCACCAACCACCTGTCATGGCCCGCGAATGCGGGCCACCCAGGTCGTTCAGCCATGCTTTTCGAAGAATTGCACGCGGAGACGCGGAGTGCGCGGAGAAGAAAGAACCTCTGCGTACTCCGCGTCTCCGCGTGAATCATTACAAGAGCGTGCAGAACCCAACTGGGTGGCCCGCATTCGCGGGCCATGACAGTGATGTCGTGATCCGTGTCAGGACGGCGCAGCAGTCGCGACCGCGATGCCGTCGCAGCCTTGTTGCTGGCTGCCGAAGCGGCAGGCATAGACCTTGGTGAACTCCGCGCCCAAGAGGAACACCTGCGCGGAGTAGTAGACCCACAGCAGCAGCACGATCAGCCCGCCCGCGGCGCCGTAGGGGCGCGCGACGGCGGAGCTGGTGAAGAACCAGCCCAGCAGGAACTGGCCGAGCTCGAAGAGCAGCGCCGTGCCCGCGGCGCCCGCGATCACGTCGCGCCATTCCAGGTCCTTGTTCGGCAGCACCTTGTAGATCGTCGCGAACAGGATCGTCGCGAGCAGGAACGACAGGCCGAGATTCAGCGCCGAGAACGAGAAATCGGTCACCGGCGTCTCGATGGCGATCGAATGCTTGAGGGCTGCGAGCCCCGCGGTGATCAGCATCGAGATCGCCAGCAGCACGCCCAATCCCATCACCAGCGCCAGGCTGCGCGCGCGTCCGCGCAAAAGACGCGGCAGCACCGCGCCCTTGGGCGGCGCGCGCCAGATCAGGTTCAGCGCGTCCTCCATCTCGCCGAAGACGCCCGATGCGGTGAGGATCAGCGTGGCGATGCCGATGATGCCGCCGATGATGCCCGTCGAGGCGCCTGGCGCGGCGCGGATGGCGCCCTCGAAGACGGCGACGCTCTGCGCGCTCATCATGCGGCCCAGCACGGCACCGACGGCGTCGCGCGCCTCGGCGCGTCCCATCACCAGCCCCGCGACGGTCACGCAGATGTAGAGCAGCGGCGCGATGGCGGTGACGATATAGAACGCGATCGCGGCGCCGCGCGTCAGCGCCTCGTCGTGGATATACGCGTCGATGCCGGCGCGCAAAAGCCGCCAGATTTCCTTGAGCATGTGAGAAGCCGAACGACTCCACCAAGGTAACGCGCCAGCACCCTCTTGGTTTCTGGGAACTTATGCAGCCCATTGGCGCCAAAGGCGTTTTCTTCCGTCAGGAAGGAAAAGGGTGCCCGTGGCGACCGACGATCACACCGTGTCCCATTACAGCGAGCCGGAGCGCGAGAACGCCTTCGCGCGTGCCTGGACGGCGCTCAAGGGACACGTTGCGCGGCACCGCTGGTCGTGGCCCGCCTTCTTCGGCTGGGCGTTCGCGCTGCTCCTCGCGCTGATCGCGGGCGTCGTCGCCTATGTCTATTTCCTGGACTGGAACACGATGCGCGGCCCGGTCGGGCGCTATATCTCGCATCGCCTGGGCCGCGAGGTGCGCATCGAGGGCGACCTGAAAGTCGATCTCTTCAGCCGCACGCCGAGCCTCAGTGCCGGGCATGTGCGCATCGTCAATCCCGTCTGGGCGAAGGGCGGGCTCGCCGCCGATGTCGGGCGCTACCGGATGACGGTGAAGCTGTGGCCGCTGCTCCGCGGCCACACGGTGATAACCGATCTCGAGCTCGACGATCCCAACATCGTCGTCCTTCGCGACGCGCAGGGGCGCACCAATTGGGACGGGATAGGCGGCGACGGCGACGGCACAAAGCTACCGCCGATCCAGCGTTTCGTGGTCCGCAACGGCCATCTCGCCATCGACGACCGCGTCCGCCGCATGACGTTCGAGGGCACGTTCGCCTCGAACGAGCAGGCGGGCGCGGACGGCCGCGCCTTCGCCCTCACCGGCGAGGGCCTGCTCAATTCCAACACGTTCCTCGCCGATGTGCATGGCGGGCCGCTCGTCAATGTCGATGTGAGCAAGCCGTATCATTTCACGGCCGACCTGCGCGCGGGCACGACCCATGCCGCGGTCGACGGCACGCTGCCCAAGCCGTTCCATCTCGGCCAGTTCCAGGCCAAGACCGAGTTCTCCGGCCCCACCATGTCGGACCTCTACTATCTGACCGGCCTCGTCTTCCCGGTGACGTCGCCTTATCACCTGTCGGGCACTCTCACCCGCGACGGCACGATCTACCGGCTGACCGGGTTGAACGGCATCGTCGGCGGCTCGGACATGCGCGGCGAGATGACCGTCGATGCCGGACAGACGCCGACCTTCCTGCGCGCTAAGCTGAGTTCGCGGACCTTACGTTTCACCGATCTGGGGCCCTTGATCGGTGCCGCGCCCGCGGGCCATGCCAAGCCCGGGCTTCCCGCGCCGAAATCGCCGGCGCTTGCCAAAGAGGTGGCAGGCCCGCTGGCGCTGCCCGACACGCCGCTCGACGTCCACCGTGTGCGCCAGATGAACGCCGACGTCGACTACAGCGCCGCCTCGGTGACGAGCCAGGACTTCCCGCTGCGCGACTTCCACATGCATCTGGCGCTCACCGACGGCGTGATGAAACTCGATCCGCTGACCTTCGATTTCATCCGCGGCAAGCTCTCCGGCGCGGTGACGGTCGACGCGCGCAAGGACGTGCCGGTCAGCGACGTCGACGCGCGGCTGACCGACATCCATCTCGAGCAGTTCGTGAAGGGCAGCCCGCCGCCGCTCGAAGGCTTGCTGGAGGCGCGCGCCAGGCTGCACGCCGTGGGCAACAGCATCCACAACGCGGCGTCCAACGCCGACGGCGCGGTGACGCTGGTGGTGCCGAGCGGCAAGCTGCGCAAATCCTTCGCCGAGCTCACCGGCATCGACCTGGTGAACGGCGTGGGGCTTCTGCTGACGAACGACAAGAGCGACACGGGCGTGCGCTGCGCGGTCGCGCGCTTCGACGCGCGCAAGGGCGGGCTGACCGCCGAGCAGTTCACCCTCGACACCGATGCCGTCCTCATCCAGGGCAAGGGCACGGCCGACATGAAGAACGAGACGGTGAACTTCGAGGTGACCGGTGAGCCCAAGGTGTTCCGCATCGGCCGCATCCGTGCCCCGATCACGATCAGCGGGCCCATCGCCGCGCCGCATGTCGGCATCAAGGCGGGCGCCGCTCTCGGTCAGGGTGGGATCGCGGCGGCGCTGGGCCTCGTCAACCCGCTGGCGTCGATCCTGGCCTTCGTCGATCCGGGCCTGGCCAAGGACGCGAACTGCGTGGCGCTGACCGGTGCCGCCGCCAAGGGTCCCGCGCCGGTGAAGGTGCGCAAGGCTGCTGCCACGCGCAGACACTGAAATCGGGCTTATATTCTCGGCAATGCCCAAGCCCGAAAGCGTCCTGTGTCCCTCGCCTGCGGGCCTGTATTGCCCGCCCGGGGATTTCCATATCGATCCCACAAGGCCGGTCGCGCGCGCGGTCGTCACCCACGGCCATGCGGACCACGCGCGCGCCGGGCACGGCACGGTGGTGGCCACGCCCGAGACGCTCGCGATCATGGCCGCGCGCTACGGCGAGGACTTCGCCGGATCGACTGAGGCGCTGCGCTACGGCGAGACGCTGACGCGCGACGGCGTCGAGGTCTCGTTCGCGCCCGCGGGTCATATCCTCGGCTCGGCGCAGGCGGTGGTACGTGCCAAGGGGCTCACCGTCGTGGTCTCGGGCGACTACAAGCGGCGGCGCGATCCCACCTGTGCGCCGTTCGAGCCTGTCGCATGCGACGTCTTCGTCACCGAGGCGACGTTCGGCATCCCGGTGTTCAATTTTCCGCATGACGAGGACGAGATCGCGCGGCTGCTCAAATCCGTCGCGCAATTCGATGAGCGCACGCATCTCGTGGGCGCCTATTCGCTCGGCAAGGCGCAACGCGTCATCGCGCTGCTGCGCAAGGCCGGTTACGGCGAGACGATCTACATCCACGGCGCGATCGAAAGCCTGAACGCGCTGTACGAGCGCTTCGGCATCGCACTCGGCCCCACGGCGCCCGCGACGGCGGAGAAGACGAAGAAAAGCGATTTCGCGGGCAGGATCGTCGTGGCGCCGCCGGCGTCGGCCGACGACCGCTGGTCGCGCCGCTTCGCCGATCCGCTGTCCTGCTTCGCCTCGGGCTGGATGCGCGTGCGAGCCCGCGCGCGGCAGCGCCAGGTGGAATTGCCGCTGGTGATCTCCGACCATGCCGATTGGAACGAGCTGACCTCGACCCTCGAAGAAATCCGTCCCGGCGAAGTCTGGATCACGCATGGCAATGAGGACGCGCTGCTGCGCTGGTGTGCACTCAAGGGCCAACCGGCGCGCGCGCTGTCGCTCGTGGGCTACGACCAGGACGAAGGCGAGAGCTGATGCGCGCTTTCGCCAATCTCCTTGATCGTTTGGCCTTCACGCCGCAGAGGAACGGCAAGCTCACCCTGCTGCGCGACTTCATGCGCGACACGTCCGATCCCGAGCGCGGCTGGGCGCTGGCCGCGCTGACCGGCGAGCTTGTCTTCGATGCCGCCAAGCCGGCCTTCATCCGCAAGGCGGTCGAGGCGCGGATGGATGCCGAGCTGTTCGCGCTCTCCTACGATTACGTCGGCGATCTCGCCGAGACCGTGGCGCTGGTGTGGCCCGCGAAACCCGGCGCCAACCGCGAGCCCGATCTGTCCGAAGTCGTGGAAGCGCTGCGCAGCGCCTCGCGCGCGCAGGTGCAGAAGCTGCTGGAGGGCTGGCTCGACGCGCTCGATGCCGACGGGCGCTGGGCGTTGTTGAAGCTGCTCACCGGCGGCTTGCGCGTCGGCGTCTCGGCGCGGCTCGCCAAGCAGGCGCTCGCTGCCATGGGCGGCGTGGCGATCGAGGAGATCGAGGAGGTCTGGCACGGCCAGCATCCGCCTTACGAGGACCTGTTCGCCTGGCTCGAGAAGCGCAGCGACAAGCCCAGCGCCGACACGCCCGGCCGCTTCCGTCCGGTGATGCTGGCGCAGGCGATCGAGGCGGCGGATTTCGCCAGGCTCGACGCGGCCGACTTCGCCGCGGAATGGAAGTGGGACGGCATCCGCGTCCAGGCGGTGAACGAGCGCGGCCACAGGCGCCTCTTCAGCCGCACCGGCGACGACATCGGCACGTCGTTTCCCGACGTCCTCGATTTTTTGAGCTTCGAAGGCGTGATCGACGGCGAGCTTCTGGTGCTCGATGCGGGCCGGCTGCGCTCCTTCGGCGATCTGCAGCAGCGGCTGAACCGCAAGACCGCCGACGCCAAGCTGCTGGCGAAATATCCCGCCGGCATCCGCGCCTACGACCTGCTTCTCGACGGTGAGGAGGATCTGCGCGGGTTCACCTTCCGCGAGCGGCGCGCGCGCCTCGAAGCCTTTATCGGCCGCGCGAACTCGCCGCGCATCGACCTGTCGCCGCTGCAGCCGTTTTCGAGCTGGGAAGAGCTTGGCGAATTGCGCGCCCATCCGCCGGATGGCGATGCGCTGCTCGCCGAGGGGCTGATGCTCAAGCGCTGGGATTCGGTCTACGAGGCCGGCCGCCCGAAAGGGCCCTGGTTCAAATGGAAGCGCGATCCGCATCTGATCGACGCGGTGCTGATGTACGCCCAGCGCGGCCACGGCAAGCGCTCGGGCTTCTATTCCGACTATACGTTCGGGGTATGGCGCGAGGACGCGAACGGCGAGCGCCAGCTTACGCCGGTCGGCAAGGCCTATTTCGGTTTCACCGACGAGGAGCTCAAGCAGATCGACAAGTTCGTCCGCGACAACACGATCGAGCGTTACGGTCCCGTGCGCGTGGTGAAGGCGACCAGGGATTTCGGCCTCGTCTTCGAGGTCGCGTTCGAGGGTCTGCAGCGTTCCACGCGCCACAAATCCGGCGTTGCGATGCGCTTCCCCCGCATCAGCAGGTTGCGCTGGGACAAGCCCGCGCGCGATGCCGACGAACTGGCGACGCTGGAGAGGATGCTGGACTAGCCGAGCACCTTCGCCAGCGCGAGCTTGTACCGTTCCATGATCTCGTCGCGGGCGCGGTGGCGGCCGTGACGCACGACTTTGCGGCCCTGGCGCCAGACGCAATCGACCGCGCCGGCGCGCGCGGCGAAGATCCAGGCATCGAGCAGCGCGTCGTCCTTGCGGCCGGTGAGCGCGGGATGATCGAGATCCAGGCTCACCAGATCGGCCGTCTCACCGACGCCCAAGGCCTGCAGACCACCCGCGAGCGCGGCGCGGAACAGGGCGCCGCCCGTCGATGTGCCTTCGCGCGCCGCGAAGACGTTGCGCGCGCGATGCTGCAGGCGCTGTCCGTATTCGAGCAGGCGCAGCTCCTCCGCCGCGTCGATCAGCACGTTGGAGTCGGATCCAACGCCGAAGCGTCCGCCGTGCTCGAGGAAATCCGGCGCCGGAAAAATCCCGTCGCCCAGATTGGCCTCGGTGATCGGACACAATCCCGCGACGGCGCCGCTTTTGGCGAGCGCGGCCGTCTCCTCAGGCGTCATATGCGTCGCATGCACCAGGCACCAGCGCGCGTCGACGGGCGCGTTGTCGAGCAGCCATTGCACAGGGCGCTTTCCCGACCAGGCGATGCAGTCGTCGACTTCTTTGATCTGCTCCGCGACGTGGATGTGGATGGGCGCGGCCAGCGTCGCGACATGGGCGAGCTCTTGTGCCGTCACCGCGCGCAGGCTGTGCGGTGCTGCGCCAACGACCGCGTCACCGAGCGGCTTGACGGCATGGCGGCTCGCTTCCAAGAGCGCGGCATAGGAGTCGAGATCGTGGATGAAACGGCGCTGCGCGGGCTTGGGTGCCTCGCCGCCGAAGCCGGAATGCGCGTAGAAGACGGGCAGCAGCGTCAGCCCGATTCCCGTCTCGTCCGCGGCGGCGGCGATGCGCACGGCCATCTCGGCCGGGTCGGCATAAGGCGCGCCCGACGGATCGCGGTGCAGATAGTGGAACTCGCCCACGCGGGTGAAACCGGATTCCAGCATCTCGGCGAAGGCCATCGCGGCGATGGCCTCGAAGGCGTCGGGGTCGAGGCGCTCGACAAAGCGGTACATGGTCTCGCGCCAGGTCCAGAAGCTGTCGCCCGTCGGCCCGCGCGTCTCGGCCAGGCCCGCCATGCCGCGCTGGAAGGCATGGCTGTGCAGGTTCGGAAGGCCGGGGATGCAAGCGGCATGCGCCTCGTCCCGCGTGTCGCGGGGCGTGTTCGTCTCGACCGAGGCGATGCGGCCCTTGGCGATCTTGATGCGCACGTCGCGGGCCCAGCCGTGCGGCAGCAGCGCCTGCTCGAACCAAAGCTGGACAGACCTCATCGGCGCATTCTATGCCTCGCGCCGCTGGGGCGACAGAGGTTGCATGACGCAGGACTGGCTCACGGTCGAGCGCGCGGAACAGCCCCTGGTGGTGAGCTTTCCGCATGCCGGCACCGATATTCCAGCGGAGCTTGAGCCGCGCTTCGTCTCGCTCTGGGCCGCGCGGCGCGACGCGGATTGGTGGGTCGACAAGCTGTATGACTTCGCGAGCGAGATCGGTGCGACGACCGTGCGCACCGCCATCTCGCGCAGCGTGATCGACGTCAACCGCGATCCCTCCGGCGCCTCGCTCTATCCGGGTCAGGCGACGACCGAGCTGTGTCCGACCACCGATTTCGATGGCGCGCCGCTTTATCGCGGTGGCGCGGCGCCCGGCGATGCCGAGATCACGCGCAGGCGCGAGACGTATTTCACGCCCTATCACGCGGCGTTGCGCGCCGAGCTCGACCGCCTGCGCAAGATCCATCCGCGTGTGGTGCTGTTCGATGCGCATTCGATCCGCTCGCGCATCCCGCGCCTGTTCGAGGGCCTGCTGCCGCAATTCAACATCGGCACCAATGGCGGGCGGAGCTGCGCGGATGCGCTCACCGGCGCGGTGGAGGATGTCTGCGCCGGGACGCGCTGGTCGCATGTCGTCGACGGCCGCTTCAAAGGCGGCTGGACGACGCGCCATTACGGCGCGCCGGAACGGGGCTTCCACGCGATCCAGCTCGAGCTTGCCTGCCGCGGCTACATGGACGAGCCCGACCTGCCGTCGCCGGACAATTGGCCCGCGCCTTATTCGCAGACGCGCGCGGGCGAGATGCGCGTGGTGCTCAGGCGGGTTCTTGACGCCTGCCTCGCCTTCGCGCGGAGCGGATGATGCGTCTGCTGCCTGCCTGCGACCGCATCGCCCAGCCCTGGAAGAACGGCGGCGGGGTGACGCGCGAAGTCGCGGTCATGCCTGAAGGCGCCGGTCTCGACACGTTCGACTGGCGGGTGAGCATCGCCGACGTCGCGGCCGCCGGACCGTTCTCGCGCTTCGAGGGCATCGACCGCACGCTTGCCGTCCTTCAGGGCCGGATGCGCCTGACCTTTCCCGAACGTGTCCTGGAGCTTGATTCCGCCAGTGCGCCCCTGGCTTTTCCGGGCGAGGCGCCTTGCGAAGGCGAGCCGCTGGGCGGGGTGGTGACCGATCTCAATCTCATGACGCGGCGCGGCAAAATCCGCGGCCGGATGGAGCACGTGTCCGGCGCGGTCGCGGCTACCGGCGCGACATTGGTGGTGGCGTGTGCCGCAACCGTCCTGCGCATCGGCGGCGGGGCGCAATCCCTGGGCCGGTTCGACGCCGTCTTGCTTGACGGCTTGGCTTATGGAGAGGGCACCTTTTCTCTCGACACCATGGCCTTCGTCCTTCGGATGGATTAGCGTTTCGCGGTCCGAAAATGACGAGGTCCACGATGCTCCGCCGGGTTGCGTTGTCGCTTCTTTTTTGTCTCGCTTGCGCGTCCGCGGACGCACAGACGTTCAAGAACCTCACGCATCAGCCGCCCACAGGCGCGCTGATGACCTATCAGCTCACCGACGGCACGGTGCTGGCGCAGGGCGGCAACGAGAACGACTGGTACGTCCTCACACCGGACATCAGCGGCAGCTACCAGAACGGCAATTGGAAGCGCGTGGCGAACCTGCCGGCCGGCTATCAGCCGCTCTATTTCGCGGCCTCGGTGCTCGCCGACGGGCGCTTCGTGATGATGGGCGGCGAGTACAACCAGAACGTCTTCGCCTTCACCAATCTGGGCGCGGTCTACGATCCCATCGCCAACACCTGGACGCCGCTCAAGGCGCCGAAGGGCTTCGACTATATCGGCGACTCGCCCTCGACCGTGCTGCCGAACGGACAATTCCTCCTGGGCGCCAAGTTCAAGAAGCTGATGGCGGTGCTCGACCCCACGACGATGACGTGGAGCTCGGTTCCTTACACCGGCAAGAACGATTTCAACGCCGAGGAGGGCTGGACCTTGCTGCCCGACGGCACGATCCTGACTTGGGACGTGAAGAAGCATCCCAAGTCCGAGCGCTACATCCCCGAAAGGGGCAAGTGGGTGAATGCGGGCAACGTCGCGGCCGATCTGTGGGAGGCGCAGGATTGCTGCGGCTGCATCCCCTACGATCCCAACAAGCCCTGCTACCAGCCGCCGGGCGAAGTCGGCCCCGGCATCCTACGCCCCGACGGCACCGTGTTCGCCGATGGCGGCGTCGTCGGCACCAGCAAGGCCCATACCGACATCTGGACGCCGCCATCGGCGGGCGACAAGACCGGTCATTGGACCGCTGGCCCCGACTTCCCGTCCGGCGAGGACGCGGGCGACACCTTCGCCTCGCTGCTGCCCAACGGCCATGTGCTGGCGGAGACGCTCAGCGGCTCGCTCTACGAGTTCGACGGCACCAACCTGATCCACGAGCCCTTCAACGGCAGCGGCAGCGTGCTGATGGTGCTTCCCACCGGCGAGATCCTCGTCGGCGGCTCCGCGGTCTATGCATCGACGGGCACCTATCAGGCGTCCTGGGCGCCGACGATCTCGTCGTTCCCATCGAGCGTGACGCGCGGCCAGACCTATCAGATCGCGGGAACGCAGTTCAACGGGCTCTCCCAGGCCAACCAGTTCGGCGACGAGGACACGACCGCGACGAACTATCCGCTGGTGCGCATCACCAACACCGCGACCGGTCACGTCTTCTACGCGCGAACCCACGGCCACAGCACGATGGGGGTCGCGACCGGCTCGGCGCCCGTGTCGACGAACTTCGACGTCTCCAGCGCAACGGAAACCGGCGCGGGCACGCTCGTCGTCGTCGCCAACGGCATCCCGTCCGCGCCCGTCTCCGTCACCGTGAATTGAGGAAAGGGTTTCCCATGTTGCGTCGCCTCGCGTTGCTCCTCGCCATCGGCCTCGCCGCGTCGCCTGCGGCTGCGCAGACCTTCAAGAACCTCGCCCATCAGCCGCCGGACGGCGCGGGCATCACGTTCCAGATGACCGATGGCACGGTGGTGGCGCAGGGCTTCAACGATTCCGACTGGTGGAAGCTCACCCCCGACGCCAATGGCAGCTATCAAAACGGCACCTGGACGCGGCTTGCGGATCTGCCTGCAGGTTACGCGCCGGATGCGTTCGCCTCGGCGGTGCTAGCGGACGGGCGGCTGGTCGTCGCGGGCGGCGAATACAATGAAGGCAATTTCGCCTTCACCAATCAGAGCGTGATCTACGATCCGCTCGCCAATACTTGGACGGACATCACGCCGCCGAAGAAGATCGCGGCCTTCATTGGCGACTCGCCCTCCAGCGTGTTCCCCGACGGCCGTTTCGTGGTGGGCACGAAGTTCAACAAGAACGTCGCGGCTCTCGACCCCACGACGCTCAAATGGAGTCTGCTGCCCTCGACGAAGAAGAACGACTTTAACGCCGAGGAAGGCTGGACCCTGATGCCGGACGGCACGATCCTGACCTTCGACGTCAAGGATCATCCGCAATCCGAGCGCTACATTCCCGACAGCGGCAAGTGGGTGAGCGCGGGCTCTACCGTCGTCGATCTGCGCGGTCCGCAGAATTGCTGCGGCACCTGCATCACCTACGGGCCCAAGGACAAGTGCTACGACCCGCCGGGCGAAGTGGGACCCGCGATCCTGCGTCCCGACGGCACGGTGTTCGCGGGCGGCGCGCTGGCAGACGGCGAGACCCTGGCGCACACCTCGATCTACACGCCGCCGAGCGCGGGCGACAAGAAAGGCCATTGGACGCCGGGCCCGGATTTCCCGCACGGCGACGAGGCGTTCGACACGCCGGCCGCCCTGCTTCCCAACGGCAATGTGCTGATCGAGGGCTCCAGCGGCTCGCTCTACGAGTTCAACGGCACCACCTTGACGCGCGAGCCGTTCAACAGCGGCGGCGGTGCGCTGATGGTCCTGCCCACGGGCGAGATCCTGGTCGGGGGCTTCGCAGTCTATGCGTCGACGGGGACTTATCAGGCGTCCTGGGCGCCGACGATCTCCTCGGCGCCGTCCAGCGTGACGCGCGGGCAGAGCTATCAGATCGGCGGGACGCAGTTCAACGGTCTCTCACAGGCCGCCGCCTTCGGCGACGAGTTCGAGACGCAGACGAACTATCCTCTCGTGCGCATCACCAACACCGCGACGGGGCACGTGTTCTACGCCCGCACCCATGACCACAGCACGATGGGCGTGGCGACGGGCTCGGCGCCGGTGTCGACCACCTTCGATGTGTCCAGCGCGACCGAGACCGGCGCCGGCACCCTCGTCGTCGTCGCCAACGGCATCCCGTCCGCGCCGGTGAACGTGACGGTGAATTAGAGCCGCCTCGTCATCGCCCGGACAAGCCGGGCGATGACGAGTTTTTGAAAAGTTCGAAGAACGGTGGCGCACCGGACGGGATGAAACTGCGAACTGGTCTCTGGCAATTGTCCGCAGGCGGCCCCCGGCTCACGAACTTGAAGCCGGAAGGCGCAAGGAAAAGCAAATTCAGCGCGTCAGCGTGAACACCGTGCCGCAGCCGAAGTCGCAGTGATGGCCGTATCTGCCGCCCTCCAGAGTCGTGCCGTAGAACGTCCCCTTCGCCTCGATCAGCACACCAGGGTATTCGCCGTCTTTGCACAACTTGTTCCTGCAAAAGGAATAAAGCACCTTCTGCGCGCCTGTGACCGGGTCCACTTCAAACGCCGTGCCGCAGCCGGACGGGCAAGCAACGGTGGCGGTGCCACCGTTCAGCGTCGTGCCATATAGTTTTCCCTTCTCATCGATCAATCCGTTGGGACCTGCGCCGTCTTTGCACACGGCTTTCTTGGATCGGCAAAAGGAATAGACAACCGTCTCCGCGCCGTTTTTCGGGTCGAGCGCGAACACCGTGCCGGAGTTATGGTGGGCGCCGCCAAGGACGGTTGCACCATACAGCAAGCCGCCAACATCGATCAGCCCGCTGGCGGGCTCGTCTCCGTCCGTGCAATTCTGCTGGCTGCAAAACGAATAGAGCACTGTCTCCACGCCGGTCGTCGCATCGAGCGCAAAGAGCGTGCCGCAGCCGCCGCCGCTGGGGCAGTTTGTGCCGCCTCGTCCCGTCGTGCCGTACAACGTGCCGTCAACGTCGATCAGACCGCCGCTGGGCAGGTTGCCGTCCGCGCAGGGGTAGCCGCCGCTGCAAAAGGAATAAAGCACAGTCTCAGCGCCGGTGGCCGGGTCGAGCGCGAACACCGTGCCTCGGTCATAGGTCCCGCCGAACTGTGTTGTACCGTAAAGTACGCCGTTCGCAGAAGTGAGACCGCCGCTCGGGTAATGGCCATCCATGCAATTCTGCTGCTCGCAAAAGGAATGAAGCACCTTCTCCGTGCGCGTCTTCGGGTCGAACGCAAACACCGTGCCCACCTGATAGGTGCCCCCAAGTTGCGTTTCGCCGTAGAGCCGGCCCTTCAGGGCGATCACACGGCCGGGACCCGCACCGTCTTGGCATAACTTTTTCCTGAATTCCCCGCAAAAGGAATACAGTATTGCCTCTGCACCGGTCGCCGGATCGACTTCAAACACCGTACCGCAGCCGGACGCGCTGCAGCTGGTACCGGTACCGCCGAAGCTCGTTGTTCCGTACAGCGTGCCCCTGACATCGATCAGGCCGCTGGGGCCGCTGCCGTCCGGGGCGCCGCCGAACGCGTACAAGACCGTCTCCGGTCCCTTGGCAATTGCCGTTGACGCAAATTGCAGGGCCAATGCGCAGCCAATCGCGCCGGCACAACGCCCGAAGAACCCGCCATTCATGCCGGTCCCTCCAAAAGTCCGCGCAAGCATACACGAAGACAAATAGAGAGTCAGTCAGAGGCGCCGGACGGGGCGAACTGCGAACCGGATATCGATCGTCCGTTGCCCCCAAATTCGCCGTTAGCGCCCAACGAGAAATTTCGCGGCCGATCATTTGAGATCTGGCGCACCCGGCAGGATTCGAACCTGCGACCTTCGCCTTCGGAGGGCGACACTCTATCCAGCTGAGCTACGGGTGCGTGCGGTCGCGAGCTATAGCGCAACGCCGCGCGCTTTGCACTACGGCGTCTTGGCGTCGCCCATTTCCTTCATCAGGCGGTAGGTGAACTCGACGGATTCGTAGAAGGAATCCTGTTTGCGGCGCTCGTCGCGGCCGTGGGCGCGCACGTCGTCGATGTCCTCCCAGGCGCCGCCGACGCCGTAGCTCGGGATGCCGGCGCTGCGGGTGTAGAGGGAATCGCTCGCGCCCGCCCCCATCGCCGGGATCACCGGCTTGCCGGGCCACATGGCGTGGACGACGTTCTCGATTGCGCCCAGCACCGCCGGCGTCGGCTGCGATTCGGGGCCGTGCACGACGCCGCCCATCACCGAGACCTTGATCGCGGGATCGCTCAAGACCTTCTCGAGCGCCGCCTGCGTGCCTGCGACCGTCTCGTCGGGCATGATGCGGCACTGCACGACGGCGTCGGCGCGCGCGGGCAGCGCGTTCTCCTGCACGCCCGCGTTCAGCATCGTCGCCACGCAGGTCGAATGCAGGATGGCGTTCATCTCGGTGAGCTTGGAAAGGCGCGCGGCGGCGCCAAGGTCGATCGGCTCCTTCGCGACTGCCTGCATGTCGGCGCGCATCGCGCCGTCCTCCAGCATCGCGCGGCGCTGGAAATAGAGCCGCGTCGTCGCGTTGGTGCGATAGGGGAACTGGAACCTCGAGAGCTTCACCAATCCGTTCGCGAGCTCGTAGATCGCGTTGTCGGGGCGCGGCTCCGAGGAATGGCCGCCCTTGTTCGTCACCTCGAGCTTATAGGTGACGTAGGTCTTCTCGCTCGTCTCGACGACGAAATCGATCTTCTTGCCCTTCGCGATCTCGCCGCTGGCGCCGTCGGGATTGATGACGAGGCCCGCATCGACCAGATCGCGATGCTCCTTCAAGAGGAACGCCGGACCGTCCTGCTCCAGCCCGACTTCCTCGTCGGCGGTGAAGGCGACGATGATGTCGCGGTCGGGGACGAAGCCTTCCTTCTTGAGGCGGATCAGCGAAGCGGCGACGGCGGCGTCGGAATCCTTCATGTCCGACGTGCCGCGGCCGTAGAAATAGCCGTCCTTCTCGGTGAACTTGAACGGCGGCAGGGTCCAGTCTTCGGCCTTGGCCTCGACCACGTCCATGTGGCAGATCCACATGACCGGCTTGCCTTTGCCCTTTCCGTGGATGCGCACCACGACATTGACCTGATGGGGATATTGCGGCTCCGGCACGACGTGGATGTCGGAATCCGTAAAGCCTCCCGCCTTCAGATATTTGACCAGGATGTCGGCGACGCCCTTGGTGCCGACGTCGTGGACGGAATGCACCTCGACGATGTCGCGGAAGATGTCGTGCGCGAGCTTCTGGTTGTCCTCAGGCGGCGTGTTCGCGGGCGCGGCCGCGGTCAGAAGCAGCGCCGAGGCGGCGGCGGCAAGTTTCACACTGCGCATGACATTTTCCCCTGAGTAAGCGCCTGAAGCGCCTGTTGCACGACCTCGTTGCCTGCCTCCCACACCATGCGCTTCCACTCGACGGAGTCGGGATAGAAGGCGGCGCGGATCTGCAGGCGGATCTCCTCGGCGTCCCTGTGATCCGGGCCCGCGACGCTGTGCAGCCAGTTGTCCCGGCGCAGCGCCGAAAACATCTCGCGCGGCGGGCAGGTTCCCACTTCCAGAGCGGCGAAGGTGACTTGGGTCTTCGGCATCAGCTTGGGCACCGCCTTGTCGATGGTGCCGACGAGCGCTGGCGACACCGACTCGCCCGACTCGCTCGAGCGCACGCGCTCGCCCCAAATCGTCCTGGCCCGCGCATAGGCGGACGAACCGGGCAGGTCCTCGCTGATCATCTCGCCATGGCCGTGCGCGCCGAGGCCGGAGTGGAAGTCGATCGCGATCAGTCTGCGTGACCCCCGCAATTCCTCGGCCGTCACGTCGCGCAGCATCGCCGCCGACCAGCTCTCCTTCGCGCCGCCGTAGAAGATGCCGTCGGGATATTCGTATTGGCCGCGGCTCATGGCTTCCTGCAGCGCGAATTCGCCATGCTGCGCCGCATAGGCGCGAAGCCGCTCGTTCGCCGCTTTCAATCCCTCGCGCGACATATCCTTCGGATTGATGGCATCGGCCAGCAGCGCATAGGCGGGGTGCGCGGGCAGGTTCGAGAAATCGGCGAAGTTGCGGTTGATGTCGGCATTGTCCTCGTTGACGCGCCGGTCCCAGGCGAAGCCGTAAGGGTTGAGCGCGTGCAGCAGCACGATCTTGGTGCCCTTGGGCGCGCGCAGGCGGCCCTCGCGCAGCAATCCCGTCTGCACGCCCGAGCCGAAATAGCCTTCCACGCCATGCGTGGCGGAGATCAGAAGCAGCGCGGTTTCGGCATCGCGCGCGCCCATGATCGCGGTGTCGAGGAAGAGCGGCTTGCCGTCGCGCGTCTTGGCAGCCGGATGCACGCGCGCGGTGGTGCCGAGCCCCGCCTCCTTGCAGGCGGCGAGGAAATTCGCGCGCCCCGTCGCGTAGTCCGGCGGGAAATGCGCCTCGCTCACTTCAGCACCTGGCGGAACGCGCCGTCCCAATCGGCGCCGGGCGGGTGCTCTTCGTACCAGGCGATGCGCGCAAGCTGCAGGTCGTAGAGCTTCTGGCTGGCGCCGGAGAGCTTGCGGCATTGATCGATCAGCTCGCGCGTCTTTTCCCATTGCTGGGTGCGCAGCGACTGGAAGATGTGGTCGTGGAAGGTCGTCAGCGCGCGGAATTTCGGGCTGGCGCGCATCACCGGATTGCCGAGCTGGGCATAGAGCTTGACCGGCGCCTGACCGATGCCCGTCTCGACGAAATCGACTTCCAGGAACGCGAAGCCACGCTCGGCGGCTTTTCTTGTGTCCTCGCTCACGATCACCGCGGGGCCGTAGGTGGCGGAGAGCGCCTGGATGCGCGCCGCCATCGCCGCGCAATCGCCGACCGCGGAGTAGGTCGTGCGGCCATGGCTCTTGAAGCCGCCCGCGATCGCAGGGCCGGTGGAGATGCCGATGCCGATCTCGACGGGGGCGATCGCGGTGCCGTCGATGCGCCGCTCATGGGTGACGATTTCGTTGACGCGCGCGATCACCTCCATCATGCCGCTCGCCGCCTCGCAGGCATGGATGGCGTGCTCGGGATCGTCCAGCGGCGCGTTCCAGAAGCAGGAGAAGCCCTCGCTCGAGATCCGCTCGATGGTGCCGCGATGGGCGAGCGCTGCATCCATCAACGGCGTGAACACCCGCTGCAGCAGCCGCGTGAACGCGACGGGATCGTCGCGGAACGACGCAGCGAGCCCCGCGAATCCGCGCACGCCGCAGACGAGATAGGTCACGTTGCGCATCTCGCCGTCGAGCCTGAGCAGCGCGGGATTGCGCGCGATGCGCTCGATGGCTGGCGCGCTCAGGGAATCGGCGAAGGCGTCGTGCAGCCGCGCGCGGGCGCCCGCGACTTCCATCAGCCGCGCCGCGGCACCGGCGACGAAGACCAGGGCGAGGCCGAGCCCGGGACCCAAGGCATCGAACAGCACGCCGTTGGCGCTGAACAGCCGCCACGAGATCGCGCCCGCGCCCGCGATCGCAACCAGCGTGAACGCGCCCGCCCACCACACGCCGAAGCGCGCCGGCACGAACGCGCCCGCAAGCCCGATCAGAAGAAGAAGCGCGAGTTCCGCCTTGTTCGCGACGGCGGGGCGGCGCAGCGTCTGGCCCAGAAGCAGGTTCTCCAGCGCCTCGGCATGGATGTTCGCGATCGAGCGCGGTCCGAACGGCGTCATCGCCACATCGCCCGGCGCGCCGACATAGACGATGGCGTGTTTGAGATCGCTCGCGTGCTCCGTCGAGACGACGCGCTGGCTCGCGTCCTTGCCGTAAGCGATCCAGAACGAGCCGTCCGGCGCGGTCGGAAGCTCGCGGCCGAAGGCCGATATCGCACCCACCCCCGACGCGCCGCCCAACAGGCCGCCGCCGTCGCCGGCGCGGAACTGGAGCGTGCGCTTGTTTCCGACGACGCGCAGCGCCGCCCCTTCCAGCGACGCGACCGGCTTTCCTTTCAGGCGGAAGACCAGCGGCATGCGGCGCAGCACGCCGTCGCGGTCGGGGCCGAGATTGAACGCGCCCGTGCCGGCGCTCGCCCGCGCGAGCAGCGGGATCGGTCCGGCGGCGGTCGGGAAATCCAAGGCGCGCGAGAAGGGGTAGCGCTCGCCCAGGAAGCTCACCGCGTTCTTGGGCGCGAAGCTCCCGCCTTCGCCGAGCGTGAAGCCGGTGACGGTGGCGATCTTGGAGAAGGAATCGCCCAGCGCCTTGTCTGGCGACGGCATGTCCTCAAGTGCCGTGCGGGCGGCGTCGAAACCCGGGCCGGGCGGAAGCTCGGAGACGAGGCTCTTGGGCGATTGCGGATCGGGCTGGCCAAGCGGCATGACGAGCACGGCCATCTCGGCGCCCTGCGCGCGCAGATCCGTCAGGAGCTTGGCGAGGTCGGCATGGGCCAGCGCGTCGGTCTCGATCACCTTGACCGAGAAGCCGGCCGCTTCGCGCGTATCGCGATAGGGCCGCGGCTGGGTGCGCTGATAGGCGTCGAACAGGAAGCCGCGCATTCCCGATGCCAGACCCGCCCAGTCGCTGCCCAACACGGCCAGCGCAAGCGCCAGCGCGATCAGGGGAAACGCCCAGATGGAACGGGGGCGGTCGCGGAAACTCATGGAAAACCCGGCTCGTGGAGCGGCGATGCTATCACGCCTTCCCGGGCCTTGAGGAAGCGGAGTTTGCGCATTCCAGGCACATGCCCGTGATCTCGACCGTCTCGCGTTCCGGCGCGAAGCCGCCCGAGCGCGCGGCTTTGGCCAGCGCCGCGTCCAGCGCCGTGTCCTCGATCTCCGCGGCCCGGCCGCAGGCGCGGCAGAGGAGGAAATGGCTGCAATGCGCCTTGGTGGGCGCGAAGCAGGCGACGAAGGCGCTCAGCGAATCGATGCGATGGACCAGCCCTTCGCGGGTGAGGAAATCGAGCGCGCGATAGACCGTGGGCGGCGCGGGCCGCTTGCCGGCGCGGGCGAGCTGGCCGAGCACGTCATAGGCGCCCATAGGCTTGTGGCTCTCGAGCACGATCTCCAGCACTTGGCGCCTGAGCGCGGTGAACGCCGCGCCCAGCTGCTCCGCCACGGCCAGCGTCGCCTGCACGCAGTCGCGGTGGTCGTGATGTCCGGGGAAGCTCATCGCCGCACCCGCTCCGCCAGCATCGACAGGGCGAACATCGCGGCCGCGGCGAGCACGATGGCGGGCCCCGCCGGGATGTCCTTCCACCAGGCAAGGCTCAGGCCCAAAGGGGCCGTGAGCGCGCCGATGACGGCGGCGATGATCGCCATCGCTTCCGGCGTGCGCGCGAAGGGACGCGCGGCTGCGGGCGGGATGATGATCAGCGCCACGATCAGGAGCGCGCCCACCACGCGCAGTCCGAACGCGGTGAGCAGCGCCACCAGCACCAGGAAGGCGATGTCCGCGACGCGGCTGGCACGTCCTTCCGCGCGCGCGATGTCGCCGTTCACCGCAGCGCTCAGCCAGGCGCGCCAGAAGAGCGCGGTGCCGCCGAGGATGCCCAGCGCGGCGGCGCCGATGCCGATCAGGTCGCTGTTCGACAGCGCCAGCACGTCGCCGAAGAGATAACCCAGAAGATCCGTGCGCACCGTCTCCATCGACGCGAGCAGCACGAAGCCGAGCGCAAGCCCCACATGTCCCACGATGCCGACGAAGGTGCCCGCGGGGATCAGGTCGTCGCCCGCGCGCGCCATCACCAGCGCGGCCGCGACGGCAAGCACGCTCACGCCGACGAGCGGCGAGATGCCGATGAGCAATCCAATCGCGGCACCCAGAAGGCCCATATGCGCGATGGATTCGCCCAGATACGCCATGCGCCGCCACAGCACGAAACAGCCCAGCGGCCCCGCCGCCGCACCCAGCAGCCCGGCTCCGAGGCCGGCACGGAGAAGGAAATCATCCATGGGCGTATGCGGCGAAACGGCCCGTCGTTCGCTGTTGCTCACGACCCCTTCGAGGCTCGCTCCGCTCGCACCTCAGGGTGACGGTCCGACTGATAGAACAAACAAGCGCGTCATCCTGAGGTGCGAGCCGAAGGCGAGCCTCGAAGGATGATCCATCCGCTTTAAACTGCGTCATGCCGAGCCCGTGTGATGGCTGTGATCGTGGCGGTGGGCGTAGAGCGCGAGCTCGGCGGCCGTGCGCGTGCCGAAGAGCTCTTCGAAGGCGGGATCCTTCAGGACCTGCTCGGCCCTGCCCTCGCAGCACACATGGCCGTTCAGGCAGACGACGCGGTCGGCCTGCGCCATGACGACATGCAGGTCGTGGCTGACCAGAAGCACGCCGCAGCCGGTCTCGTCGCGCAGCTCCGCGATCAGGTGATAGAGCGCCGCCTCGCCCGCGACGTCGACGCCGGCCAGCGGCTCGTCGAGCACGAGCAGCTCCGGCCTGGTCGCGACGGCGCGCGCCAGCAGCACGCGCGCGAGCTCGCCGCCCGAGAGCGCCGAGAGCTGCCGCGGCTCCAGCGCCGCCACACCGGTGCGCGCCAGCGCCGCGCGCGCATCGTCTTGCTTGGCGTGGAGGCGCAGGAAGCGTCCGACCGTGATCGGCAGGCTGCGGTCGCGCGGAAAGTTCTGCGGCACATATCCGACACGCAGTCCCGGCTTGCGTTCGATGCGGCCCTTCGCCGGCATCAGCCCCAGCATCGCCTTGAGCAGGCTGGTCTTGCCCGAGCCGTTCGGCCCGATCAGCGTGACGATCTCGCCCGCGCCGATGGCAAGCCCCACCCGGTCCAGGATCGTCCGCCCCCCGGCCCGCACGCTCAGATCGGTGACGATGATCAGCATGGCATTGTTATAACATAACGTACCGCCTCACCGTCATCCCCGGCCGAGCGCCGCAACGCGGCGCGAGGGTGAAGGGGACCCAGGTGGAGAGACCGGGTCTGGTCCGTCCCACCTGGATCCCCTTGACCTCGCATCGACGCTGCCGCGCCGATGCTCGCCAGGGACGACAATATTTGCAGGCTCGGAACATACGTCGCTTGAAACAAGGATTTGCAGCGCCATCTCAGGCGGGCGGATCAACCCGCCAAGGCCCGATGTCGTCCGCGTCTGCAAAAATTGAAAAACAAAAACGCAATAAAGTTTCACGCCTCGCTTACGCTGTATGAAATTTCAGTGACGCGGGCGTCATTTTCGCTTGTAGTTTGAAAAGACAGGCGTATCTTTCCGCCAAGCGATCAGCGAAAGGCGTGTCATGGAAGTCAATATCACCAAGGACCCGGCCTATAACGCGGTCGATCCGCACGACTTCCCCGCGATGCTGGACGTGAACCGCTACGGCGAGCGCTCCACCGCTTTCGACAAGATCATCTCGGCGACCCACGATCATTTCTGGGATCCGCTGGACAAGAAATACATCGACTTCACGCAGCCCTTCGACACGGCGAAGGAATATCTCGTCAATCCGGCGGCCAACGCCGATCTGCGAACGGCCATCGGCGACAAGCTCGACGAGGCCGGCAAGATCAAGCTCGTCAATCTCGACGTGTCGTGGTCGCTGTCGTCGATCCTGCACGGCGAGCAGGGCGCGCTCGCGCTGTCCGCCTCGCTCTGCCACATCCTGCGCGATCCGGGTGCGCAGGAATACGCCGCCAACCAGACGCGCGAGGAAGCCCGTCACGTCACCGCGTTCTCCGCCTACGTCAAGGCGCGCTGGGGCAAGCCGTCGAAGGTCGGCCCCGCGCTCGGCAACCTGCTCAACGAGCTCGTCTCCTCGCCGCTCGTCTGGAAGAAGCTCGTCGGCATGCAGCTGCTCGTCGAGGGGCTCGCGATGGGCGCCTTCGCGACCTTCTTCAAGGAGACGCGCGATCCCTTGATGAAGCATCTGATGCAGATGGTCATGACCGACGAGGCGTTCCATCACAAATTCGGAAAGATCTGGGCCGACCGCACGATCCCGAAGCTGTCGAAGGAAGAGCACAACCTCATCGAGGACTGGGCGTGGGACGTGTTCCAGGTGCTGCTCTACAACCTCGGCTCGCCCGACCAGAAGGCGTGGATCTACGAGGCCGTCGGCCTCGATCCGATGTGGTGCCAGCAGGCGTTCATGGAAGCGCTCACCGACGCGGGCATCCGCGAGGAGCTGCAGGAGACGACGAACATCTTCCGTGTACTGATCAAGACGCTGCTGAAAGCCGGCATCATCACCGACCGCACGCGCAACAACTACGCGGCCTATATCGACATGGCCGAGCTCTATGCCGAAGGCGACCGCATGGTCGGCGACGACATCGCCGAAGAGGGCATCAAATACCTGATGCAGCTCAACGGCGGCCAGCTCCTGCGCACGCCCTCGATGCTGGCGGCGGAGTAAGCCCACCCTGTCATGGCCCGCGAATGCGGGCCACCCAGGTGGGTTCTGCACACTCTTCGTAAATATTACACCGTCATCGCCCGGCTTGTCCGGGCCATGGCGTTTTCTTAGAGAGCAGAGAAGACGTCACCTGGGTGGCCCGCATTCGCGGGCCATGACAATTGGGGCACGGCTCACGCCCGCAACCGCTCGCGCTCTCCCAGCACCCGTCCGCCCGACATCGCGTCCAGCCGTTCGAGCGCGCGCGTCAGCATGATGCGGCCATAGGCCTCGTTCATGTGCATGCCGTCGTCCACGGCCGCGCTGCCCAGCCGCTCGGGGTTCTGCGCGTATTCGGCCTTGCTGAAGCCGGCGACGCCGATCGTGGATTCGTCCTGCCAAAGGATCTCGCCGCCGTGGCGGCCCACGAGCGCGGCGCCGATCTCCTCGACCTCCGCGATCAGCTTCGCCCGGAACGCCGCATCGGCAAGGCGGCGATGCTTGCGCAGGAACGTCCAACTCGCCTCGACATCGGAGCGGTAAGGCGTCGGCAGGATCAGCGCCGGCTGCGGGCCCGCCTCGCGGATGCGGTCGAGCAGCCAGAACGCCTGGTTGTCGTTCAGCACGGCCTCAGTCATCGCGGTGAAACAGCCGCGCGAGATCAACGTCTCCACCTGCCCCCAGCGGCGATGCTCGACCGTGCCGAAGCCCTCGATGAGCCTGCGGATGTTGACGCGCACGCCGAGCCCGATCAGCAGGAACGCGTCATAGTCGCCGACCGCCGCGCTCTGCCTGCCGCCGGAGGTCGTCGCGAACTGCCCGGCGAGCTTGTCGTCGCGCGCCGTGAACGCGCCGTCCTCGAAGGCGAGATGCTCCAAGTCGCTGCCGTTCGCGGCGAAGAAGGTCAGGCTGAGGTGCGGCAGGTCCTGTGCGATGCCGTTCTTCCAGGCGGTGTGATAGGTGGCGGCGTGCGAATTGCCGATCGCGCAAAGCGAAAACGGCTTCACGACCCGAAGGCCTCGAGGAGCACGTCCTCGCAGACCGCGTCGTCCTCGGACGTCTCGTCGCGCCGGTTCTTGCGCTGCCCTTTTTCCTTGCGACGGCGCTCGCGGCGCTCGGCGCGGCTCTCCTCCGCCGCGGGCGCCGTGACCGTGCCCGAGGGTGGGCGGTGCTGCTCGAAGAAGACGCGCATCACCGCCTCGACGCCGGCCTGGCTCACCGCACGCAGATTGCTCTCGTAGAAGAAGCCGCGCGACCACGGGCTCGCGATCATCTCATAGGAGGGGAAGTAGTCGATATTGTCGTGGGCCCTCGCGAGGTCGCCCGCGACCGCGCGCAGCACGGACTTCGAATATGTCGTCGCCGCAAGCACGTGATCGTCGGTCGCCGTCGCCGTCAGCGGCACGGGCGAGACGGTGAGCAGCACGCGCAGCTTGGGGTTCGTCTCCCGCACCAGCTTGAGGAACTGCTCGAAATCGTCGCGGACCTCGGCGTAGTCGAAGTTCTTGAACACGTGCACGCCGGGGTCGTAGTCGCCCGCGATCGTGCCCGGCGCGGTCGGGAAGACGCGGCCGGTGTTCCTGTCCATCCACGCTTCCGTCAGCCCGAAAGTGAACACCAGCACGTCCATGCGCGCGAACAGCTCCTGGACCTTGTCGAGATGCTCGCGGCGGAGCGCCAGCGCCTCCTCGAGCGACTCGAAGCCTTGGCTCTCGATGTTGGGGCGCAGCGCGTCGTAGAAGCGGCCGTCCTTCGTCCACACATCCGCCGCCTCGACCGAGCCGGCATGGGCGTCCTGCGCGAGCTGCAGAAGCTGGCGCGCGGAATAGATATTGCCATAGCGCGCGGAGTAGATGCCGTAGCCGAACTCCTTCGCCGTCTCCTCGCTCAGCGCCGCCGGCGCGGGCTCGACGTCGAGCACGTTGAAGCCGCTGGCGCGCATGTGGCGCGCGACATGCTGGGCGAAGCAGCTTCCGGCGGTGGCGATGCCGTCGCCCGCCGCGATCTCGAATTTCTTCCTGTAGAGGCCCTCGGCCGTCAGCGGGTGCGCCTCGGAGACGCCGCTGCGCCAGAAGCTCTTGGGATCCCGGTTTTCGTACGGTGAGCGCATGGGCGCGAACGTATCATGCGCGGCGCGCGCGCGACAATCTGAGGAGGGCGGTTGCAACAAGGCCGACGGCGAACGCCACGCACATCCAGCCGAAGGCGTCCCCGATCCGGTCGTAAACCGTGTTTCCGCCGCGTCCGTCGAGCGGCAGCTCGCCCGTCAGGCTGACGAAATCCCCGCCCGTCTTGCGCATCGCCACCAGCCTTCCATAGCGGTCGTTGAGGGTGAGGAGCCCGTCGCGGGCCGCGCGTGCCATCGGCACGCCGTTCTCGACGCTGCGCAGGATGGCGATGCGGGCATGGCTCCAATCGTCCTTGTCGAAATCCCAGGCGGGCACGGCGAGCAGGCGCGGGTGGGTTTGGGTCTCGTCGCTGCGTACCATGCGCTGGAAGTCCATGTCCTTGCAGATCTCCACCCCCGTGCCGTTGGCGAGCACGAAGGGCGCGGTCCCGGGCGTGTAGATGGACTCCAGGCCGGGCACGAGCTGGCGCTTGACATAGACCGGCGGCATCTCGCCACCCGCCGTCGCGGCATAGGCGATGTTGTGGCGCTTGCCCCCGGACCAATCATTGAAGCCTGCGATCACGGTCGCGTTGGCGTGGTCGGCGGCCACGACCAGGCGTCCCGCCGACTCGTCGCGCCACGCCGGCATGACGCGCGCCATGTTCTCGGGCAGCACGATCAGGCGCACGTCCTTCAGCTTGGCCATCTCGGCCGCATAGGCGTCGACGGTCTCGAGCGTCGCCTTGCCGTCTTCGCGGAAGATCGCCGATGTGCGCGTGTCGGTGTCGACGAGGCCGACGCGGATATGGCTGTCCGGGGCCGCGCTCATGCGCAGCGCGCCGAAGCCCGCATTGGCCGCAAATACGGCGACGGCCAGCACGGCCGGAAGCGCCGTGCGCGTGCGCAGGGCGAGTGCGATACCCGCTGCTACGAATCCCAGAAGGAAGGTGATGCCGGTGAAGCCCACCAGCGATGCCGTCTGGATCAGCATCGGCGCGCCCACTTCCGCCGCGGCGGGTGTCGCGACCGACCCGCCCGCGCGATTGAACGCGATGAGGAAGTCGAACCCCGCCCACAACGCTGCGAACGCCAGCATCGCAGGCGCCGCGCCGAATGCGCGCTGCACGCGCCGCGCGCCCAGCACGCAGGCCGCGAACGCCAGCGAGGGGCCGAGCAGCGACAGCAGCAGCACGGGAAGCGGCAGCAGGCCCAGATAGGCCCGCAATATGCTGGTCGAGCCGAGCGCGCAGCCGAGCCATGCCGCGAAGAAGACCTGCCGGCCTTTCGTCTCCCCGAAGGCGAGCCACAGCACCGGCACCGGCGCGAGCCAGGCGAGCCACCATTGCTCTCCAAGCCCGATGGAGAAGTAGAATCCGATCGCTGTGAGCAGCGCGCAGGCAATGGCGGTCATCGCGGTTTCTCCGTCAGGAAGGATTGGATCGCGCGGCCCATGGCGCGCTTGAACAGCGCGCGGAACCCGGCCTCGCCGCCGGCGACGCGTCCGGCGCGATAGAGCGTGACGAGGCCCTGGCTCAGCGCCGCGATGGTGATCATGATCTCGATGGGCTCGACGCCGCCGATCAGGCCTTGCGCCTTCGCGCGTTCGAAGAACTGCAGATAGAGCACGCCCGCCGGCGAGCGGCCCGCGAGGAAATCGTCCGGATAGCGCCGCGCGACATTGGTGTGGATGAGGAACGCGGCCTCGAAGCGGCGCGGCCTCTCGAGCGCGAAATCGACGAACGCGTCGCCCATCCCCTCGAACCAGGCGCGCGGATCGCCGCGCGGCACCGCCTGTGCCCGCGCCGACCATTCCTCCAGCGCGTCCAGCACCAGCGCGTCGATCAGGGCCTGCTTGTTCTCATAGTGGCGGTAGATCGCCATCGGCGTGATGCCGACCGCGCGCGCGATATCGCGCAGCGACACGGCCTCCATGCCGCCTTGCTCGAAGGCCGCGCGGGCGGCGGCCAGGATCTGGTCTTTGGTCTCCACGTATACAGTGTATACGTTCTGGCGGGCCTTGCAAAGCCCGGGTCCTCAGGCTATGAATGAACGTTCATTCAGTCCAAGGCCCGATGTCCGCTGCCGCCCAGAAGCCCGAAGACAAGCGCGCCAAGCTGCTCGACGCGGCGCTGGAGCTGTTCGAGACGCGCGGCTTCGACGGCGTCGCGGTGCCCGAGATCGCCAAGGCCGCAGGCGTCGCCACCGGCACGCTCTATCTCTACTTCAAGGACAAGGCCGCGCTGGTGAACGGGCTCTACCGGCACTGGAAGGGCGCCTACAACGCGATGGTGCTCGCGCCGCTGCCCGAAGATTTGGGGCCCCGCGAGATCTTCTCGCGCACCTGGCAGCGCATGACGCTGTTCGCGCAGACCTATCCGCGCGCGGTGCGGTTCATGGATCTGCATCATCACGGCGCCTATCTCGACGCCGAAAGCCGCAGCCTGAGCCGCGACTATGCCGAGGTCGCTCAGGCCTTCGCGCGCCGGGCACGCGCGCAGGGCGCGATCCGCGACATCGATCCGATCCTGATCGTGGCCCTGATGTGGGGCGCCGCCGCGGGGCTGGTGAAGTTCGCCGCCAGCGGCGCGCTCACGCTCGACACGAAATCCGCAACCGCGATGGAGGACGCGCTGTGGCGCGCCATCGCGACCGAAGAGAGCCGACTATGACTACCAACGAAGGGAGCTAGACATGGCACGCAAACGCAAAGGTGAGGGCCAGACCGCGCTGGTCACGGGCGCGAGCGCCGGCATCGGCATCGACCTGGCGGAATGCTTCGCCCGGGACGGCTACGATCTCGTCCTCGCCGCGCGCTCGGAAAGCGCGCTGAACGAGGTCGCCGCGCGCCTCGCCGAGAAGCACAAGGTGAAGGCCGCCACGGTTGCCCTCGACCTCGGCGCCCAGGGCGCGGGGCACAAGCTCGCGGATGCGATCAAGGCGAAGGGCGTCGAGATCGACGTCGTCGTGAACAATGCGGGCTTCGGCATCGCGGGCGCGTTCGACGGCTCGCAGGAAGAGGGCCAGCTCGGCATGGTCGACCTCAATGTCCGCGCGCTGGTGGAGCTGACCCATATCTATTGGCCGCGGATGCTCAAGAACAAACGCGGCGGCGTGCTCAACGTCGCTTCCACCGCCGCGTTCCAGCCGGGTCCTTTGATGGCGGTCTATTATGCGAGCAAGGCGTTCGTGCTCTCCTTCTCGGAAGCCTTGTGGAAGGAAGCGGAAGGCGCCGGCGTGCATGTGAGCTGCCTCTGCCCGGGACCGACGGTCAGCAAGTTCCGCGAGCGTGCCGGCACCGGCAAGACCAAGCTCTCGCGCGTGGGCACGCCGATGAGTTCGCAGAGCGTCGCGCGCATGGGCTATCGCGCCTTCCAGAAGAACCGCCGCGTCATCGTCACCGGCGCGCGCAACAAGATGCTCGCCGGCCTGGCGCCGTTCCTGCCGCGCAAGATGCTGCTTTCGACCGTGCACAATCTCCAGAGCCCGGCGTAGGATGCGTCCATGAGCGAGACCCGGATCGGCGATCATGTCACCGTCGCGCGCGACGGCGCGGTGGCGACCGTCACGATGAACCGCGGCGACGGACGCAACGCGCTCTCGAAGCAGCTCATCGTGGAGATGACGCAAGCGGCGCGAAGCTTCGCCGACGATCTCAACGTCCAAGCGGTGATCGTCACGGGCGAGGGCGCCTTCACCGCGGGCGCGGATCTGAAGGACCCCGGCCTCGACCGCCGCCGTGCCGACGGGCTGATGGAGCGCCGCCACATGGTGCGCATCGGGCCGGATCTCTGCGAGGCATGGGAGCGTGTCGAGCAGGTCACGATCTGCGCGATCGAGAAATACTGCATCGGCGGCGGCGCCGCGCTCGCGGCGTCGTGCGATTTCCGCGTCATGGGAAGGAGTGCGCATTTCCGCCTGCCGGAGATCCCGCTCGGCATGAACATGAGCTGGCACGCGGTGCCCAGGCTCGTCTCGCTCATCGGTCCCTCGCGGGCCAAACAATTCGTGATCTTCGGCGACAAGGTCGACGCGGAGCAGTCACTCGCCTGGGGTCTCGCCGACGAGATCGCCGAAGACGGCGAAGCGCTCGCGGCCGCGCGGCGCTGGGCGCAGAAGATCGCCAAGCTCCCGCCCAATGCGGTGCGCATGAGCAAGGTGTCGGTCAACCAGGCTGCGAACGCGCTGCATCGCGCGACGACGTTCATGGACGCCGACCAATACGCGCTCGCCACCACGAGCGAGGATTACAAGGAAGCCATCAAGGCGTTCCTCGAAAAGCGCGATCCGAAATTCACCGGACGATGACAGCGCGGCAATGCGGCATGAGAGGCCGGGCAGTTTCTGCCTTGCGGCTGCAAAGCCTGCCGCACTTGTCGCCCAACTATGTCGGGGAAGGATTTCTTCACCCTCTTTTGCGCGCAAAGGCGTGAGCCCGTCCGCGGCACGATGCGTGCTTGCCGGACTATCCAGACCCGCAACGGAGACGATCATGTCGATGAGTGTCGATGCGTCCGCGAGCTTGAACCCGGCGCTCTCCGCCATGCTGGCGCAGCTCACGCCCTCCGGCGGTTCGACCGGGAATGCCGCGCCGGCATTTCCCGGCACAAGCGCGCCTGCGCCCGCGACCGGCGTCGCCACCGGCAGCGGCAAGGCGCAGGTGAGCAGCGATATCCTGAACCTGTTCAGCCAGATGCATCAGGCCGCGGGATCGGCGCATCACGGCGGCGGCGCGGGCGCGAGCTCCGCCGCGAGCGGCTCGACCACCACGGCTTCGACGGCCAGCACGATGATCGATCCGCTCGACCGGCTCATGGCCGCGATCGATATGAACGACGACCCGACATCGGCGCAGACGCAATTCGTCGACCCCAACACGCTCATGCCAGATCCGGACGGCGCATAGTCGCAATCGGCTAGGATCAAAAACAACTTGTCATGACCCGCGAATGCGGGCCACCCAGCTGGGTTCCGCACAAAAGATTCACGCGGAGACGCGGAGTACGCGGAGGTTCAATTCTACTCCGCGCCCTCCGCGTCTCCGCGTGCGATTCTTTTTTAGGAGCCGATGTCACCTGGGTGGCCCGCATTCGCGGGCCATGACACCGGGATCTAAAATTGGGTACAGACCCTAATGCGTCAGCCGCATCGCCACCTGCGCCAGGAGAACGCGCGCGCCCTTGCGGCCCAGCGCGCGGTCGGTGACGGCTTGCAGGCGATCGGCGATGGCCGCGACGTCGGGCTGGCGCCAGGTGCGCACTTGCGTCGCGGCGAAGGCCATCATGTTGCGCACATAGGCGTCGCGCAAAACGGGCATCGCGTGATCGGCCTCGGCGCGCAGCGTCTCGTCGGGCACGTCGATGCCGATGCCGATCATCAGCAGGCCGGCCGGGTGGTCGTTGTTCACGATCGTCGCGTAGATGGGATCGATCATGAGATAGGATTTCGACTGGGTGACCTTGTGGACGGCCGCTTTCTTGTCGTCGTCGGCGCGCGCGGGCATGACCGCGTGCATGGGCGCGAGCATGGCGAGGGCAAGGAGGAGGGCGCGTCGGGTGGGTCGCATGATCGGCTTTCGGCGTTGTGCTAGCACTAGCGCGAACAAGGTAAAGCCGGGGTTACCGGCCGCAGGATAGGGAGTGGACGATGATGAAAAAATGGCGGATTTCCTTGGTTTTCCTGGCCTCCACGACTTTGGCCGCGTCCGCGCTGGCGGCCGAGCAGCCCGGAACCAGCTTCCATGTGAAGGCGAACGAGCTGCCCAAGCCCTACGCCACCCCGGCGGCCGACAATTCGTCCCAGACGATCCCGCGCCCCACGGGCGCGATGCCGCAGGTGCCCAAGGGCTTCGCGATCTCCGTCTTCGCGTCGGGCCTCAAGCATCCGCGATTCATGGAGCTGGCGCCCAACGGCGACGTGTTCCTGTCCGAGCCCGACGCCGGCAAGGTCACGCTGCTGCATGGCGGCAAGGCTTATGATTTCGCCACCGGCTTCGACAAGCCGCATGGCCTCGCCTTCCACGACGGCGCGCTCTACGTCGCCGACCTGATCGCGGTGTGGAAGCTCGACTACAAGGACGGCGCGCTGAAAGCGGGACCACGCACGCGCATCACCAAGGACGGCTTCGGGCCGCTCGGCGGCCACTTCTCGCGCGACATCGCCTTCGACCGCGAGGGCCGGCTCTATCTCGCCATCGGCAGCATGAGCAATGTCGACGAGGAGCCGCCGCCGCGCGCCGCGGTGCAGAAGGTCGATGCGCAGGGACATCTGTCGACCTTCGTCAGCGGCACGCGCAATCCGGTCGGTCTCGTCCTCAAGCCGGGCACCGACGATCTCTACATCACGGTGAACGAGCGCGACGGTTACGGCGACGCGCTGGTGCCGGATTATTTCACCCATATCAGCCAAGGCGATTTCTTCGGCTGGCCTTATGCCTATTCGGGGCCGCACCCCGATCCCACCTACGGCGCCAAGCGCCCCGATCTGGTCGCCAAGACGAAGGTGCCCGACGTGCTTTTCGCCTCGCACTCCGCGCCGCTCGGCATCGCGTTCTATGAGGGCTCGCAATTCCCTGCCGAGTACAAGGGCGACGCGTTCGTGTCGCTGCACGGCTCGTGGAACTCGGGCAAGCCCACCGGCTACAAGGTGGTGCGCGTGCATTTCGTCGACGGCAAGCCCGTCGGCGACTACCAGGATTTCGTCACCGGCTTCTGGGACGGAAGCTCGAGCCCGGCCAAGGTTTGGGGCCGGCCGGTGGGTCTCCTGGTGATGAAGGACGGCAGCCTGCTCGTGTCGGACGACACGGGAAAGACGGTGTGGCGGGTGGCGTATACGGGGAAGTGACGGGCGAAGGCTGGCTTGCCAGGGCGTAGCTGCGCGGTCCGAGGTCCGGCTTCGCTCGCTTACGCGAGCTGCGCCGTGGCAGGCTCCGCTGCTGCGCGGCGAAGCCTGGTGGAGCTGAGCGGAATCGAACCGCTGGCCTCCTCATTGCGAACGAGGCGCTCTCCCAACTGAGCTACAGCCCCAAGCCAAGCTTGGATAGGCGCCGGGATGGGCTCTGGCGCGGGGCCGGTATGTAGGAAGCCGGGACCAAGCCTGTCAAGCGAAGCCGGTTGACGCCTTGCCCCGGCCCTCCGCGCCTCGCTAGAACGGCATCGCATACCCTCGATTCGCGGCCGGCCGGGAGCCCTCGATGTTCACCTATTATCCCAATCCCATCGTCTCGCTGATCCTGCTGATCCTCGATCTCTACAAATGGATCGTGATCGTCGCGGTGATCGTGAGCTGGCTGGTCATCTTCCGCGTGATCAACGTGTCGGTTCCGGCCGTGCGCCAGGCCTTGCGATTCCTGGACGCCCTGACCGAGCCGGTGTTCCGCCAGGTGCGCCGCGTCGTGCCGGCGGTCGGCGGCTTCGACCTGTCGCCGCTCATCGTGCTGATCGCGATCTGGTTCCTCCAGCAAGTGGTTCTCTGGGTTGCGTACCGGTTCAATTTCTGACGGCGGGCGGCCATGAGCGCGAAGATCATCGACGGCAAGGCGTTCGCTTCCGGCTTGCGCGCGCGCGTCCAGGCGCAAGGCGAGCGGCTGAGGCGCGAGCACGGCATCGTGCCGGGGCTCGCCACCGTGCTCGTCGGCGCCGATCCCGCGAGCGAGGTCTATGTCCGCAACAAGAACAAGACGGCTGAGACGATCGGCTTCCATTCGGTCAGCCATCATCTGCCCGCGAGCGCGAGCGAGGCCGAGGTGCTGTCGCTGGTCCGCGCGCTCAATGCGGACAAGTCCGTACACGGTATATTGGTGCAGATGCCGTTGCCGGCGCAGGTGCGCGAGGCGGCGGTGCTCGACACGCTCGATCCCGCCAAGGACGTCGACGCGCTCACCCCCACCAATGCAGGCCTTCTGCTCAGCGGGCGGGCGCATCTCGTCTCCTGCACGCCGGCGGGCGTGATGATGCTGCTCAAGGAATATGTGGGCGACATCGCGGGGATGGACGCGCTCGTCATCGGCCGCTCGCTGCTCTTCGGCAAGCCCGCGGCGCAATTGCTGCTGGCTGCGAACGCGACCGTCACCATGGCGCATTCCAGGACGCGCGACCTGCCCGATGTCGCGCGCCGCGCCGACATCCTTGTCGCGGCCATCGGCAAGCCGGGCTTCGTCAAGGGCGATTGGGTGAAGCCGGGCGCGGCCGTGATCGACGTCGGCATCAACCGCGTGACGGCGGCGGACGGCAAGACCGCGATCGTGGGCGATGTCGATTACGACGCGGCGGCGAAGCTCGCGGGCGCGATCACGCCGGTGCCGGGTGGCGTCGGCGCAATGACCATCGTCTGCCTGATGCGCAACACGCTACTTGCAGCGGCCGCCCAGGCGGGGCTGCCGCCACCCAACATCTGAAGAGGGCTGCGCGTCAGGACGCGCGCGCGCCCACGAACTGCGTCGCCAGTCCGCCGATCCCCAGGATCACGGAGACCGCGCCGATGATGTAGTCAGTCTGCGTCAGCGCCCGGCCGCAGGCGATGCAGATGGGCCCGATGGGCGTGAACATCAACGCGCCCACGATGATGAGCCAGGCCCAAGCGAGCGTGCCAATCCACTTCGGCATATCCAGCCTCCTACGGTAGAATCGTGATAAATCAATCATAAGTAGGAGTAAGGGGCAAGCATGCGCTTCTGCCCCCTTTGTCATGGCCCGCGAATGCGGGCCACCCAGCTGGGTTCCGCACGCTCTTGAAATTCGCACGCGGAGACGCGGAGACGCGGAGGCCGCGGAGTCGAGTTCATCTTCCGCGATCTCCGCGTCTCCGCGTGATTTTTTACTTCAGCAAAACAGACGTCACCTGGGTGGCCCGCATTCGCGGGCCATGACACCCGGGGGATGGGTTCGATCTCTAAAGCCGCCTCTCCAGATCCGCCGCCAGCTTGTCCGGGCCGATCTCGTCCTCGTAATAGGTGACGAAGCGGCCGTCGGGGCCCATCAGATAGAGCACGCTGGAATGGTCCATGGCATAGGTGCCGCCGGGAAGCGGACGCTTGACGAAATAGACGTGGTATCGGCGCGCGACGCTCTCGACGTTCTTCTTATCGCCGGTCAGGCCGACGAAATCCTTCCCGAAGCTCGCGAGATAGGTCTTCAGCACCGCGGGCTTGTCGCGGGCGGGATCGATGGTGATGAAGACGGGGACGATGCGCGGCGCTTTCGCGCCGAGCTTGGCCAGCGCGGCCGACGCCATCGCCAGCGTCGTCGGGCACACGTCCGGACAATAGCTGTAGCCGAAATAGACCAGCATGAATCGGCCGCGGAAATCAGCCTCGGTGCGCGTCCGGCCGTCCTGGTCGGTGAGCGCGAAGGGGCCGCCGATCTCGGCGGCGCCGGTGGCCACGCTCGCCCCGAGCCGCGCGGTCATATCGCCCGCATGCCACAGGAGCCCGGCGGCGACGGCGGCCGCCATCAGCACATAGGGAACCAGCGCTACCGGCGTGCGGATCATGCGCGATTTGATAGTATCGCCGGCGCTTAAGGGAAAGCGGCGAATGAGCGCGCATCATGAGCGAGACGGCATGAGCGAGACGATATGAGCGAGACGATATGAGTGAGTCGGGCGGGCGCCCCGTGCGGTATCTCGCGGCGGCGAGCGGGCGCGTGCGTCTGCGCACGCTGTGCAATCTGCGCTGGCTCGCCATCGCGGGCCAGTCGGCGACGCTGTTCATCGTCTATTTCGGGCTCAACTACCGCCTGCCGTTCCTGGCCTGCGCGACCGGCATCGGCATCAGCGCCGTGCTCAACGTCGTGCTGTTCCTGTCCTATCCGCCGAGCCATCGCCTCACAAACCGCGACGCGACCGTCTATCTCGCCTTCGACGTGCTGCAGCTCGCGGCCCTTCTCTATCTCACCGGCGGCATCCTCAACCCCTTCGCGCTGATGTTCTTAGCGCCCGTCGTCATCGCGGCGGCGACGCTCAATCTGAGCAACACGCTGATCCTGGGCGGCATCGCGCTCGCCTCGGTGTCGGTGATCTCGATCGTGCACAAGCCGCTGCCCTGGGCCTCGGGCGACAGCATGGATCTGCCGCAGCTTTACCAGGCCGGCATCTGGGCCTCGCTCGTCATCGGCATCGGCTTCACCTCGATCTATGCCTGGCGCATCGCCAGCGAAGGCGCGCGCATGTCGGCGGGCCTGGCCGCGACGCAACTGGCATTGGCGCGCGAGCATCGTCTGGCGGCGCTCGGGGCGCTGGCGACGGCGGCGGCGCATGAGCTCGGCACGCCGCTCGGCACCATCGCGGTCGTGGCGCGCGAGCTCGAGCGCGCCCTGCCTGAGAACTCGTCCGAGATCGAGGACGTGCGGCTCTTGCGCGCCCAGGCCGAGCGCTGCCGTGCGATCCTGGCGCGGCTGGCCGATCCGGGCGCGATGCTGGGCGCGACCACGCGCCTGCCGCTCGGCGCGCTGCTCGACGATATCGTCGAGCCCTATCGCGGCGAGGATATCGAGATCGCGGTCGAGACCCAGAAGGGGCCGGAGCCCCAGGTCTGGCGCGCGCCGGAGCTGCTGCACGGGCTCGCCAATTTCATCGAGAACGCGGCCGATTTCGCGCGCACGCGGGTGTGCGTCCAGGCGGCGTTCGACGATTCCGAGATCCGCGTCTCGGTGGAGGATGACGGCCCCGGCTTCTCGCCCGACATCTTCGAGCGGATCGGCGAGCCCTACGTCACCTCGCGCCCGGGCCACTATGCCTTGGGCGAAAGCGAGATCGGCCCCGGCGCCGAGCTCGGCCAGCATGCCGGCATGGGGCTCGGCTTCTTCATCGCCAAGACGCTCCTGGAGCAGACCGGCGCGCGGGTGAAGGCGCTCAACCTGCCGGGCGGCGGGGCACGGGTTGCCGTGTCCTGGCCGCGCGGCGTGATCGACGGCGAGACTGCGCCTGCTGCCCCAAAGGAGGATTGAGAATCCTTGATTTGCGCGCAATTTACGGGTCCAGCGAAGGTCGCTTGACCCTATTGCGCTTTGGGCGCGGGCGGGGGCATAAGGCCCCCGAAATGACCGGCGAAGACAAGACCCTCCTCATCGTCGAGGACGACCGTCCCCTGCGCGAGCGCCTGGCGCGCGCCATGGAGGCCCGTGGCTTCACCGTCGCCATTGCCGAGAGCGTGGCCGAAGGCAAGGCCCGCGCCAAGGAAGCGCCCCCCGCCTATGCCGTGGTCGACCTCAAGCTCGAGGACGGAAACGGCCTCGACGTAGTCGAGACGCTGCACACGGTGCGCCCCGATTCCCGCGTGGTGGTCTTGACCGGCTTCGGCAACATCGCCACCGCCGTCGCCGCGGTGAAATACGGCGCCATCGACTATCTGCCCAAGCCCGCCGACGCCGACGACATCCTGGCCGCGCTCCTGGCGCAGCCCGGCTCCAAGCCCAAGCCGCCCGAGAACCCGATGTCGGCCGACCGCGTGCGCTGGGAGCACATCCAGCGCGTCTACGAGCTGTGCGGCCACAACGTCTCGGAGACCGCCCGCCGCCTCAACATGCACCGGCGCACCCTGCAGCGGATATTGGCGAAGCGAAGCCCGCGCTAAGCGAGCATCTTCACGTCCGGATAGACATGCCGCACGTGGCGCAACAGCGGCGAGCGCGCGGGTATTCCCATCACATGCAGCGCCACGCGATAGGCCGCTTCCCATTCCGCGCGCGTCAGCGGGCCGTTCATATCCGTATCGCCGACGAAGTTGACGAGCACGAGCCATGCCGTCACGCCCTGCGAGCGCAGGAAATGCAGATGCGCGAAGCGGTTGGCGAGCTGATAGAAAGCGTCGCACCATGACGCTTTGGGAGACGCCCCGGCGGCGGCGATGACGCAAGCGAGCGTGGCCTCGATGCGCGCGCGCGATGCGGGCTCCGCCGCCGTTCCCGGCGAGCACATCTCGTCGATATGGGCCTTGGCTTCGACAAGCAGCACCGCGCCGGTATCGCTGCGCGCGAGCGCATCCCATTGCGGCCCGTGCCGCGGCCAAAACTCTTTCAGCGCGGGCGCCAGATGTGCGAATCCCAGACGTTCCAGGAACGCCGTGTCGCGGTATTCCGCGAAATCGTCTTCGGCGAGCGGCGACAGCCACGACAGGGATCGCGCGTCTCCAAGCGCGGGCAGGATCGCCGCATCGAGCACGGCACGATCCGCGTTCACCGCGCGCTGAATCCACTTCAGGCTTCCGCGCGCGCCTTGCGGCTGTGGATAGCGGCTCATCGGCGCGGCCTCTTGACGGAGGGGGCAGCGGCGCCTGCCGTCAGCTTCTTCGGCGCCAGTTTCCGCCAGCGGCGGTCCAGCATTCCACGCAAGGTCTTCGCATCGATCTTCGACGCATAGGCCAGCACGCTCGGATAGTTCTTGTAGTGGTCGGTGATGAAGAACGTCTTCGGGTCGGCCTCCAGCAGCATGTCGCGCTCGTCGATGGAATCGACGATGAGCACGATGGAAGCCTCCTCGTCGCGCCAGCGGGTGAAGAACTTTTTCCCTACCAGATAGGCGGGCTTGCCGTAGGACGGCGCCTCCACCGTGCCGGGGAAGGACAGCGCGACCTTCTTCAGCTGCGCCTTGGTCACGCTCATGTCGCGGCCGCCAGTTCGATGACGCTGGCGAGCCGTTCGGCCGCGACCTTGGCGAAGCTCAAGGTGACGGCCTTCCTGCGGCTCGCATGCAGCACGGTGCGCGCCGACGGGCGCACGATCGCGCCGCCATAGCGGTCGGCGACGATCAGGCCCGTGCCGTCCGGCACGTGATGGTCGGGGAAGTCGGGCGGGATCGCGAAGTAGAACAGCTCGCAGAACTCCAGATATTCGGGCCATTTCTGGTCGCCCCTGAGATCGGCGACGCTGACCTTGATCTCCACCCCCAGCATCGTGCCGTCGGGTCCGAGAGCCGCCACGTCGAGCCTGCGCCCATTGGCGAGCGTGAACTCCAGGATCGGCGAGAAGCCTTCCTGCATCAGAACGCGGCTCACCCCGCGCGCGACGTCGGTTGCGGTCCCGTACATGGCCCGCATTGGAGAACATTCAAGGAACGAAAGTCAACCGGCGCGCGCCCGTATCAGATGACCGCCGCCGCTTCCCGGCCGGACCCGGCTTTGCGGGAAATAGCGCGCGGCGATGGACGCGACGTCGAGATCCTCGATCTCGTCGAACCCCAAGGCGCGCAGCTCCGGATGGAGCGTGGCGGGGGTGAAGAAGGTGAGGAACGGCTCGCCCAGCGCCGCAACGCGCGCCGCGAAAGCCAGCGCGCGCAGGCGCGCCAGGATCGGACGGGCGTGCAGCGGCTCGCCATAGTCGAAGACGATCTGGTTGTCCTTTTGCGCCGCCACGAAGCGCAGCACCGCGAAGATCGCGGCGCGCGTCAGATAGGGCACGACGCCGAGCCACAGAAAGAACGCCGGCGCGTCGGATGCGAAGCCGTTCGCCGCGAGCCGTTCGGCCAGATTTTCGCGCTCGAAATCCATCGCCACGAAGCGCAACGTGTCGGGAAGCGCGATCGTCTCGGCGGCAAGGCGCTCGCGCTTCCAGGCCTGCGTCGCGGGATGATCGACTTCGAAGACCGTGAGATCGGGATAGGGGTTGCGCAAGGCGAAGGTGTCGAAGCCCGCGCCCAGCACGACGGCCTGTCGCGTACCGGACGCAACGGCGCCTGCGAGCGCGTCCTCGGCAAAGCGGCCGCGCGCTGCGATGAAGAAGCGCAGCGCCTTGCCGGCCGGACCGGCGGCGCGCGAATCGGCGGCGGCAAGGTCCTCTTCGCTCAGGATCCGCCGCGCGAATTCGTCGCGGAAGATCGCGCCCCGCTCCACGATCTGATGCGCCGCGCGATGGCCGGCCGCGCCGCGCGCCGTGCGGCTGGGCTCTCTAGGCTGCATGCCGGACCGCACTCAGGATCTTTGCCAGCGCGATCGCGCCATAGTCGTCGTTGCAGTGGCGCGTGTCCTCGCGCTCTGCGGTTCGGGACCGGGCCGCGAATTCCATCTTCGTCGTGACGTTGTTCGGCGCGATCGTCTCCTCGGCCTGCGGAACGAAGAGCGCGGCGTGATCGGCGGCGAGCGCCTCGCATTCGCTCTCGAACAGCGCACGCAGCCTGGCTGTGGTGGCGTCGTCGAGCGACGGCGACCACTTGCAGAAGCCTTGCGGCTGGAAAGGCGCGGCGGCGAGAAGCGCGGGCGCCGTGGCGATCTTGCGCAGCTCGGTGAGGATATGGGCCGCGCCGGAATGGCGCACCAAGGCGTTGACCGCGGCGCGATAGGACTCCCAATCCGGATACCGGCCCGACGCCCAGAAGCCGAGCGGCATCAATATCCCAAGGTCCAGGCTGCAGACGATATAGGCGTCGAAATCCGAAGCGATCTCCTCCATGTCTTTCGTGCTGCGCACGAACTGCTCGCGAAGGCGCGCGCTGGCGGGCACAAGCTTGCCCTCCGCCGCGTGCACGTTGTGCCACTCTGCCTTGTCGCCCGCGAAGAAGGTGATCTCGGTCCCGGGAAAATCGCCCGCGATGCGCGTCCACCCGCGCTTGAGGGCGGCCGCGTGCGAATCTCCCATCAGGCAGATCTTGGTCATGACGCGCGATTATAGCAGCCGCTCATAGAAGCCGCCGAAAGTGTGTGCTTGGTCGACGAGATGGATCTCCAGGATCCAGTGGCGTTCGTTGCCGTTCGCGTCGGGGTCGCGCATCGGCGCCGTGTTGGCGGGCGCGATGCGGTGCAGGTCGGCTGGCCCCGGCACGCGCTGGGCATGCGGGAACTCGCCCACGATATGGCCCGCGATCGTGCCGCCGAAGATCCAGCCCGCCTCGGAAGCGGTCTTCTGCGCGAAGGCATAGAGCTCGGCGCCGGTGATGCCGGGCGAGGCGCGATAGTGCGCCCTCACGACGTCGAAGAGCCTGGGCAGGTCGGCGACGAGGCGCTTTTTCTCAGGATCGTTGCCCAGCGCATAGGAGCGGCCGAGATCGGCCTCCCATTCGCCGAACACGGGGCCGAGGTCGAGATAGACCGTGTCCTCGGGCCCGATCACGCGCACCGGCGGCTTCTCGTGGAATGTGCAGATCGAGTTCGGGCCGGCGCGCACGATGCGCTTGTGCCAGTTGACGGTGACGGCGAAATCGCGCTCGGCGAGCTTGCGGATGTCGTCGTCGACGTCGCTCTCGAGCCGGCCGGGTGCGACGAACCCCGCGCGCTCGATGGCATCGAACATCGCCATGCCGCGCGCCTGCGCGGCTTCGAGCTGGGCACGGCGGGTGCTTGTCATGAACGGATTTATCCGTTTTCCCGAACCGTCATGGCCGCCCTTGTGGCGGCCATCCATACTCCCGCATGCCGCAGCGAGTTCATGGATGGCCGGGACAAGCCCGGCCATGACGATGAAGACGTTTCAGCCAAAACTACGCACGCCCGGCCGCAAAAGCAAAAGCCTGGCGTGGGCTTTGACGAGAGCGCTACTCCGCCGCCAGCAACGCCGCGCCGCTGCGGCCGGTGAAGTTGATGCTCTGCAGGTACTGGATGCCCTCTTCGGCGATGTCGTCGCCGACCATGCGCTCGCCTTCGCCCTTGAGCTCGTCCATGTCGACATACATCGCATAGAAGGCGCGGGTGCGCTCGGTGATGATGCCGGCGTTGAGCAGCGTCTTGATGAGAACGCGGAAGATGTTGGTCGACTGCTTCATGCTCTCGCGGCGGTGATCGTCGGTATAGGCTTCCATGATCGCGGCGCGCGCGTCCTGCCAGTCGATGCCGACGCCGGCATAGACCGTCTTCATCTGCTCGGAATTGACGAGGTTGAAGAGCAGCGTCTGGAAGCACTGCGCCGCCCAGTCCTCGACGATGTTGTGCTCTTCGGGCGAGAGCTTGGGGATCGTGCGGTCGGCCCAGATCTTGCCGAATTTGTGGTGGAACGCCTCGTCGGTCATCACCAGCTGGCAGAGCTTGACGAGCAGCGGATCCTGGCTCTTCTGGTAGAGCGTCGCGAACGCGCCCATCGCAAGGCCTTCGACGAGCATCTGCATGCCGACGATCTTCTTGTAGACCTCGGGCGCGCCGACGATCTCGGTCAGCATGTTCTTCAGCGTCTCGCCGCACGGCGCGGGCGTGCCCCAGCGCGCCTTGATGTAGGCGCTGAAGGCGGTGACGTGACGGGCTTCCTCGCGCGTCTGGTTGGCGGCGTATTCCTGCGCGCCGGGATCTTTCAGGATGTGGCAGAGCGAGGCCGAGAGCGCGAGCGCGCCCTGCTCGCCGTGCAGGATGCCGCTGATCTGCCAGCGCGAGGCCTCGTTGGCGAATTTGATCTTGTCCGCCTCGCTCATCGCGTCGCCGATGCGGGTGGAGAAGATCGGGAAGAATCCGCGCGGCATGATCGTCTTGGCGGTCAGGTCGAACGGCTCGTCGAAGTCGATGTACTTCTTGTCCAGCGGGTCCCAGAAATGGTCGTTGGTGGCCGAGATGATCTTGTCGAACACCGTCGAGCGGTTGCCGTAGCGCTCCACCTCCAGCATCGCCGGGAAATCGTCGGGAGCGACCGCGTCATAGGCGTTGTCTTTGGTGATCTGGACCATGGGCGCACTCCGCGAGGCTCTGACGAAACGCAGTATGGAACGTGATGATAAATAGTCAATAAAAATGACGCCTGCGTCATGATTTATGACGGGCCGTCATCCGCGCGCGTTCGATGGCGTCCGGCAGCGCGGTCAAGAAAGCGGCCGCCCGCAGCTTGGGCCCATCATGCCGTCCCCAGCCGAGCATCAGATCGGGGCGCACGCCGCGGACTTCGTTGCTTCCGTCCCGGCGCAGGCGGGCGCAGTCCGGGAGCTGCAGCTGCCCACCGCTATTGGTCAGGATGATCGGCGACGATCCGTCCGTATGTCCGCAGCCGGCCCCACCGGTCGGCTCGCCGATGATGAACGCCGCGTGGTTGTCCTGGAGCACGGAAGCGAACTCCTCCGACGCCGACCAGCTTTCGCCGTCGACGAGCACGATCAGCGGCCCGCGCCACACCCCTTCGCGGTAGGGATATTCCATCGGCGTGAAAACCGTCGCGGCCCATGCCTTGCCGCGCAGGGACGCCGGATCGGCGGATGCGAGCAAACCCGACGCGTAGAAACCTTCGCCGAGCCAGGCGCAATCCGGATGCCGCGCCTTCAACAACGGCGCGGAATCGCAAGGCGTGGCGGCAACGGCGCGCTTCGCGGCCGCCTGGTCGGCGAGGCTCAGCAGAAATGTGTGGTCCCCGGCCGTCGCGGTCTTCGCGGCATCGCGCAGCGTCGTCTCGGCATCGGCGAGTTCCTTCATCCATTGCGCGCCGCGCACGAAATCCATGCGCTCGGAGACGAGCCGCCTGGGCGTCAGCATGCGCGCTGCGGCTTCCGCCCATTCGCTGCCGCCGCCATTGCCGGTGATGTCGACGACGAGCGCGTCGATCCGCGCACGTTCGAGCGCCTCGATCTGCGCAATGAAATCCTGCGTCATGCGCACGTCGGCCCAACGCGCGATCTTGTCGGCGCAGTCGTCCGGGCAAGGCTTGTCCGACGCGATGGAGAGCGCCTCAAGTGCCGCCCGGCACAGAGCCGGAAAGGCTTCGGAGCTGAACAGCGCGATCTTCAGCACGCCGACGCGGTGCCTGCCGACCCTGATCGTGCCGGCAGGAAACATGTCCGATTGCTCGTTGCGAAGCGGCATGTAGCCCGGCGCAAGCGCCGCCAGCGGCGCTGCCGCCTTGGCGTTGTCGAAACCCGTTTCGACGCAGGCATCATGCGGGACTGCCGTTTGCGGGCTCGCTTGCGTCGGCCAATCGATCTCGACATGGCCATCGCCGAGCCTGCGCACGAGGCCGTCGAAGGCGGCTTTGGCATCACCGGCGTTCTGGGCTTTCAGAATGCGAGCCTGCGCGCGCGAGAAATAGTCGTCGAGATCGGCGCCGCGGTCGAACACCGCCCATTCGAGATTGGCGTATTTCGTCGCCATGGCCGCGCGCATCTGCGCGAGGTCGTCGAGCCAGGGCCTCGCGTCGAAACCGGGCCCGGCACGCGAAGGCGCGACGACGAGAAGCGCCAAGAGCGCGAAGGCCGCACGATGCATCATGCGCCGGAGAGCGTGCCCTTGGTCGAGGCGACGCCGCCTTCCAGCCGCTCGTCGGGCGCGATGGCCTGGCGCAGCGCCCGCGCCGTGCCCTTGAAGCAGCTTTCGACGATGTGATGACTGTTGGCGCCGGTGAGGTTCTCGATGTGCAGGCACAGCCCCGCATGCTGGGCGAGCGCCTGGAACCATTCTTTGAACAGCTCGGTGTCCATCTCGCCGAGCTTGGGCGTGGGGATCTGGACCTTCCAGACGAAATAGGGGCGGTTGGAGACGTCGACCGCGACGCGCGTCAGAGTCTCGTCCATCGGGATCAGCGCCGCGCCGAAGCGGGTGATGCCGGAGAAATCGCCCAAGGCCTTCCGGATCGCCTGGCCGATGACGATGGCGGTGTCCTCGGTCGTGTGGTGGAAGTCGACATGCAGGTCGCCCTGGGCACGGACCTTCAGATCGATCATCGAATGGCGGCCGAAGCTCTCCAGCATGTGGTCGAGGAAGCCGATCCCGGTATCGACGTCGCACTCCCCCGACCCGTCCAGGTCGATGGAGACGGCGATCTCGGTTTCCCTAGTCTTGCGTTCGACGGTGGCAGTGCGCATGGGCTGTGTCCGGCACGATCAAAGGCTTATTATCCCAAACGCCACGTGGTGTCGAAGGGAGATCGTGATGGGATTGGCGATCAAGACGATTTTGGTTGCTGCACTGGTGAGCCAAGCGCCGGCGCCGCCGAAGACACCCGATCAGCCGCCAAATGCCGTCGATGTCGACAAAGTCTGTGCGGAACGGGCGTGCCGAGTGGGCGGCTATGAGGCGGTGCTGGGAACCGACAAGGACCATTACACGACGATACCGGTCACCCGCTCGCCGTATCTTCCGGACGACAGCTCCGTCTTGATCTTCCCCGGCGAGACGATCGCCGTTCAGTTCGCCGTCGATGGCGACAAGCTCGGATCGCCGGTGTCCGTTAAGCGCTATGCGCCGCACTTCCCCGCGTTCATCTCGAGATCCGGAGGCGTGCCCGAAGTGAATTCCGAGGACGCGACATTTCCTCAAGTTAAAGCGGACCTCCCGACGATAGAGGTGGCCGCGCTCCCGCCGAACACGCTTCTTCTATCCTATGGGCAATTCAAACCAAAAGGAGAAACCGGAATGGTCCTGACGCTTGAACACAATCTCCCGCATACGGTGAAGCTGGATGTGATAATCGCCGAGATAACTCCCGGCGCGTATAAGCAGCATTACACATCGAGCTGTCCGATCATGCCGAAGGTATGGGGCAACGAGAACTGGCCCAACGCCCTAGGTCCTATTGTGCTCACCAAGTTCCGCTTCTTGCCGGACGGCGGCACGACGGTAAGCTGCGAGTAGGAGTTCTGGTGGCCACAAGCACAATTGCCCTCTCGCTCGACCGTGCGGACCCGCTCGCTTGGCTGCGCGGCCAGTTCCATCTCGAGCCCGGCGTCGTCTATATGGACGGCAATTCGCTGGGGTTGCTGTCCAAGCCCGCCGAACGCTCGCTGCTGGAGACGCTGGAGGCGTGGAAGCGGCTCGGCATCGACGGCTGGCTGCAGGGCGCCCATCCCTGGTTCGGGTTCGCCGAAGAGCTTGGGGCGCTCGCCGCGCCCCTGATCGGCGCCAAACCGAACGAGGTTCTGATCACCGGCTCGACCAGCGTCAATCTCCACCAGATGCTGGCGAGCTTCTTCAGGCCGCAAGGCCTGCGCCGCAAGATCCTCATCGAGGAGGCTGCGTTCCCGACCGACGCGCATGCGGTCAAAAGCCATCTCAAGCTTCGCGGCCTCGATCCGGCGCGCGATATCGTCGTGGTGCCGAGCCGGGGCGGGACGGTGCTGGAGGAAGACGACATCATCGCGGCGATGAGCGGCGAGGTCGCGTTCGCGATCCTGCCTGCCGCTCTCTATCGCACCGGCCAGCTCCTCGACGTGAAGCGCCTGACGCAAGAGGCGCATGCGCGCGGCATCGTGATCTGCTTCGACGGATGCCATTCCGTCGGCGCCGTCCCGCATGCGCTGCATGACGACGGCGTCGATTGCGCGATCTTCTGCACCTACAAATATCTGAATGGCGGTCCGGGCGCGACGGGCGGGCTGTTCGTGCACGAGAAGCACCTGGGCGCGGCGCCGGGGCTTGCAAGCTGGTTCTCCTCGCGCAAGGACCGCCAGTTCGACATGAGCAACGATCTGGAACACGCCGACGGCGCCAGCGCCTACCACATCGGAACGCCCAACATCCTCAGCATGGCGCCGCTCCTGGGCGCGTTGGAGCTGGTGAACGGCGCGGGGATCGCCAACATCCGCGCCCGCTCGCTCGCGCTGACGCGTTTCATGATCGAATTGTTTGACGGCGAACTGGGCAGCTTGGGCTTCTCGCTCGCCACGCCGCGCGAGGAGGGGCGCCGCGGCGGTCACATCGCGCTGCGCCACCAGGAAGCGCCGCGCATCTGCAAGGCGCTGAAGCAGCACAAGGTCATCCCCGATTTCCGTCCGCCGGATATCGTGCGCCTGGCGCCTTCGCCGCTTTACACCTCTTTCGCGGAAGTGGCGCAGACGATCGCGGTCCTCAAGGACATCGCCCAAAGCAAGGCCTATCTCGAATTCCCCAATGTGCGCGAGATGGTGGCCTAGGCGCGGAATATCTCCGTCACCGGGATCGTGCCGTTGGTGCCGATGAGGCAAAGCGTGCCGCTCTTGGGGCAGGCGGTCATCGCAAGCCGGCTGTTCACATTGGCGATGGGCGCGGTGAACCAGGAGAAATCGTCCCGCGCCTCGGCGAGCGCGAGCGCGCAGGACAGGCGCCCCGCACTGTCGATCGGGCGCGCGCGCCAGCCCTGCTCGCGGCCGACGAAATGGTTGGCGGCGCAGACGCGCCCCTCGCTCATCTCGCGCACGACGAAGGCGTCTTCGGTGCGCTCGATCACGCAGCCTTCGGCAGGCCCTGCGAGAATGAAGATCGCGGGCACGGCGAGCGGGGTTTCGCTCAACATCCGTTTGGCGCTTGCATAGTCCGGCGCGGTCTCGAAGACGCGGCGCAGGAGATGCGCGGGCGGCAGGCCCGCATTGTCGCGCATGGCGATGCGCGCGCTCAGCCAGTCGCCGACGAAGCCCCTTCCATGCTCGCGCGACGGCGCCTGGTTGAGCGCGGCGGCGAAGCGCCCCTGCGCGGCCGCCTGGAAGATGCCGCTGACGCCCGGCCATGTCGCGTTCAGGAAATCGCCCGCGGGACCGGATTGATGCGCGACCAGGAGATACTCGCCCAGCGCCGGGAACGGCCAGTCGAGCACGCGCCGCAAGAGCGGGCCCTCATCGGTCTGCCACACCCCGCCGGTGCAGCCCCATTCGAAGCAGACATTGAGGAAGTAGACGCCGCTGCGGCCGAGCAGGCTCGCCATCGCGCGGATCTCGTCGAGATAGGGGTTCTTCGCGCGCTCCAGCCAGACCTCGGACGCGCGGTCGCCGAGCGGCAGCGCCACCAGGCTTGCGACCTGGCCCAGCGGCCCGTAGGTCGTCGAAGCGGCAGCCACCAGCGCATGCGCGCCGGAAAGATGCGCCTTGAGCAGGTCGAACGGCGTGCCCTTGCGGATGTCCACATAGGGGATGGAAATCAGCGCATCCATGGGGCCCTGGCGAAACGGTTCCTGCTGCTTATATTGGGCGTGACATGACAAACGAAAAGTGGCGTTCCACCACAATCCTTTCGGTGCGCAAGGGCGGCCGGGTCGTCGTCGCGGGCGACGGGCAGGTCACGGCCGGCAATACCGTGATGAAGGCCAATGCCAGGAAGGTCCGCCGTCTCGCCAAGGGCGACGTGATCGTGGGCTTCGCGGGGGCGACCGCCGACGCGTTCGCGCTCTCCGAGCGGCTCGAGGCCAAGATCGAGCAGCATCCCGGCAACCTCACCCGCGCCTGCGTCGAGCTCGCCAAGGACTGGCGCATGGACAAGTACCTGCGCCAGCTCCAGGCGATGATGGCGGTGGTCGACGCCAGGACCTCGCTCATCCTCACCGGCAACGGCGACGTGGTCGAGCCCGAATTGGGTCTCATCGGCGTCGGCTCGGGCGGGCCTTACGCGCTCGCCGCCGCGCGCGCGCTGCTCGATACCGACCTCTCCGCCGAGGAGATCGCACGCCGCGCGATGAAGATCGCCGCGGAATTGTGCATCTACACCAACGACAGCGTGACGCTGGAGAGCCTCGCCGCGGATTGACTTCGCGGAACAGATGTAGTACATAACCAGCCATGGCCGAAGCGCTTCACATCGACGACCCCAAAGCCGCGGCCCTCGCGCGCGAGCTCGCCGAGCGCACGGGCGAGAGCGTGAACGATGCGGTCGTGCATGCGCTGGAGCGCGCGATCGATCGCAATCCGCCACCGCGACGCGAGGAGACCGAAGCGGAGCGGGAAGAGCGGTTCGCTCGGATCATGAAACTCGTCGAGGAAATGCACAAGCTGCCGATCATCGATCTGCGCAGCCCCGACGAGCTCGTCGGATATGATGAAGACGGGCTGCCGGGCTGATGGTGGTCGACAGTTCTGCCGTGCTGGCCGTCATGCTCGATGAGCCGGATCAATCGATCTATCTGGAAACGATGAAAAGGGCCAAGGGTCTGACGATGTCGGCGCCCACGCTGTTTGAATGCCGGCTGGTCGCTTTGCGGAAATCCGGCGTGGAGCTTGAAACAAAACTGTTGTCGTTCATTAGGGATCTGAACGTCCGCATCACCGCATTTGACGAGCCGCAAGCCGCGCTCGCTGCCGATGCGTTCCGCCGTTACGGCAAGGGGCGCGACAGGGCTGCCCTCAACTTTGGCGATTGTTTCTCTTACGCCTTGGCTAAAACCCTCGGCGAGCCTCTCCTCTACAAGGGCGGCGATTTCGCGCGGACCGATGTTGCGGCTGCGGTTTGAATCGCGGGCGCCCAAGTCCCATATTCAGGCCATGACCTCCGCTTTCACGCCCCGCGAAATCGTATCCGAGCTCGACCGCTTCATTGTGGGACAGGCCGACGCCAAGCGCGCCGTCGCCATCGCCCTGCGCAACCGCTGGCGCCGCCAGCAGCTCGCGCCCGACCTGCGCGAAGAGGTCCTGCCCAAGAACATCCTGATGATCGGGCCCACCGGCGTCGGCAAGACCGAGATCTCGCGCCGCCTCGCCAAGCTTGCCCAGGCGCCGTTCCTCAAAGTGGAGGCGACCAAGTTCACCGAAGTGGGCTATGTCGGCCGCGACGTGGAGCAGATCGTGCGCGACCTCCTCGAGGTCGCCATCGCCCAGGTGCGCGAGAAGAAGCGCCGCGACGTCGAGGCGCAGGCGGAAGCCCGCGCCGAGGACCGTCTCCTCGATGCCCTCGTGGGAGCCTCCTCGGGCGCCACACGCGAGAGTTTCCGCAAATCGCTGCGCGCAGGCGAGCTCGACCAGAAGGAAGTGGAGCTCGAGATGAAGGACGCGGGCGGCGCGCCCGCCTTCGAGATCCCGGGCATGCCGAACGCGCAGATCTCGATGGTCAATCTCGGCGACATCTTCGGCAAGGCCTTCGGCGGCCGCGCCAAGACGCGCAGGCTCGGCGTCGCCGAGGCGCGCGCGCCCCTGGTGGCGGAAGAGGCCGACAAGCTCCTCGACAACGATCGGATCGTGCGCGACGCCATCGAGGCGGTCGAGGACAACGGAATCGTCTTCCTCGACGAGATCGACAAGATCTGCGCGCGCAGCGAGTTCCGCGGCGGCGGCGACGTCTCCCGAGAGGGCGTGCAGCGCGATCTGTTGCCGCTCATCGAAGGCACCACCGTCGCCACCAAGCACGGCCAGGTGAAGACCGATCACATCCTCTTCATCGCCTCGGGCGCGTTCCACACCGCCAAGCCTTCCGATCTCCTGCCCGAGCTGCAGGGGCGCCTGCCGATCCGCGTCGAGCTCAAAGCGCTGACGCGTGACGACATGCGGCGCATCCTGACCGAGCCGGAAGCAAGCCTCATCAAGCAATACATCGCCCTGCTCGCGACCGAGGGCGTTACCCTCGACTTCACGCAGGACGGCATCGCCGCCATCGCCGACATCGCCACCCATGTGAACGCGAGCGTCGAGAACATCGGCGCGCGCAGGCTTCAGACCGTAATGGAGCGCGTGCTCGACGAGATCAGCTTCGCCGCGACCGAGCACGATGGGGGCACGGTCGTCATCGACGGCGCCTATGTCCGGGCCCGGGTCGAGGATCTGTCGAAGGACCAGGACCTGTCGCGGTTTATTTTGTAGAAACGCCGACAGCTATCCCGCCCCCGGCGGCATCTTCTCGAAAGCGGGCTTCGCCGGATCGATATGCGCCCAGGGCTGTGCGTCGCTCGTGTAGAGCGCGCCGGTCATGACGAGCTTGCCCGGATCGTCGAGGCTCGCGGCCTTCACCACCTGCATCGGACCGAGCTCGGGATCGCTGTAGACCGGCGAGCCGCATTCGGCGCAGAAATAGCGCGTCACGGTCTTTCCGGAATCGCCCTTGCTCGCATGGCCCTTGGGCGCGCCTTTCACGATCCTGATCGTGCCGCGCGGCACGACGACGACCGTCGAGAAGCCGCCGCCGGAGGCATATTGGCAGGCGCGGCAATGGCAGTTCATGACTGCAATGGGATCAGCCGACACCTCGTAGCGCACCGCCCTGCACGCGCATCCGCCTTGAAACGCCATGGGATTCTCCCACATTCCCGTTGCATCGGTGGGCAGCCTATCATTTGGGTTGACCCCAAGGCCATTCCTGTTAAGGAGTCGCGCTTTCTTGCCCGAGGGACCTTGCGATGCCGCGCCAGAACTACCTCTTCACCAGCGAAAGCGTGTCGGAAGGCCATCCCGACAAGGTCTGCGACCGCATCTCCGACGAGGTGGTCGACCTGTTCTTCCGCGAGGGACCCAAAAGCGGCCTCTCCGAATGGGACATTCGCGCCGCCTGCGAGACGCTGGCCACCACCAACCGCGTCGTGATCGCGGGCGAGACGCGCGGGCCCAAGCATATCGGCAAGGACGATATCATCGCCGTCGCGCGCAAGGCGATCAAGGACATCGGCTACGAGCAGGACGGCTTCCACTGGCAGACCGCCGACGTCGAGGTGCTGCTGCACGCGCAGTCGCCGCACATCGCGCAAGGCGTGGATGCGAGCGGCAACAAGGACGAAGGCGCGGGCGACCAGGGCATCATGTTCGGCTATGCCTGCAACGAGACGCCCGAGCTGATGCCGGCGCCGCTCTATTACAGCCACAAGATCCTTCGCCTGATGGCCGATGCGCGCAAGTCCGGCAGGGCGCCCAAGCTCGGCCCCGACGCCAAGAGCCAGGTGACCGTGCGCTACGAGAACGGCAAGCCCGTCGAGGCGACGCAGATCGTCGTCTCCACCCAGCATCTCGACGCGGACATGACGTCCAACGACGTCCGCGCGGTGATCGAGCCCTACGTGCACGAGGCGCTGCCCAAGGGCTGGATCAACGGCCACACGACCTGGCACGTCAATCCGACGGGCGCCTTCGTCGTCGGCGGGCCGGACGGCGATTGCGGGCTCACGGGCCGCAAGATCATCGTCGACACCTATGGCGGTGCTGCGCCGCATGGCGGCGGCGCGTTCTCGGGAAAAGACCCGACCAAGGTCGACCGCTCCGCGGCCTATGCGGCGCGCTATCTGGCGAAGAACGTGGTCGCGTCCGGCCTCGCCGATCGTTGCACGATCCAGATCGCCTATGCGATCGGCGTTAGCGATCCGCTTTCGCTCTATGTCGACCTGCACGGCACGGGCAAGGGCGTCGACGAAGCGAAGCTCGAAGCCGTGCTGCCGCAGCTGATGAGCCTCAAGCCGCGCGGCATCCGCGAGCATTTGAAGCTCAACCGTCCGATCTACGCGCGAACCTCCGCATACGGACATTTCGGCCGCACCCCCGACGCCGATGGCGGGTTCTCCTGGGAGAAGACCGATCTCGCAGACGGACTCAAGCGCGCCGTCTGAGCGCCGCCGCGGCCTCGTCTACGGACGACGCAAGGGCCCGAAGCTCTCGGCGCATCAATCGTCGCTGCGCGAGACGCTGCTGCCGAAGCTGCGGCTGGCGCTGGAGCACGGCCGCGACCCCAGAAGCTATTTTCAACCTCCCCCTCATGGGGAGGTCGAAGCGCGAAGCGCTTCGGGTGGGGGGCCGGTGCGGGGCGATGACCCCCACCCGAAAAATGCTTCGCATTTTTCGTCGGTACGCTGTCGCTACCGACCCCCACAAGGGGGAGGTGAGTCTCTTGTCGACGACGTCTGGCTCGAGATCGGCTTCGGCGCGGGCGAGCATCTTCTCGAGCAGGCCCGGCACCATCCGCGCACCGGGCTGATCGGCGCCGAGCCTTACGAAGGCGGCGTCGCCAAGCTTCTCGCCAGGCTCACGGGCGCCGAGAACATCCGCATCTACGAGGGCGACGCGCGCGAGATCATCGAGGCGCTGCCGGACGCGAGCATCGGCCGGGTCTTCATCCTCTTCCCCGATCCCTGGCCCAAGACGCGCCACCACAAGCGCCGCTTCGTGCAGACGCAGACGCTCGACGCGCTGGCGCGGGTCCTCAAGCCTGGCGCCGAATTGCGCTTCGCCTCGGACGACGCGGGTTATCTTGCCTGGACGCTGGAGCGGCTGATCGCGCATCCCGCCTTCGCCTGGACGGCCGAACGTGCATCCGACTGGACCATGCGCAGCGCCGATTGGCCGCAGACGCGCTACGAAGCCAAGGCGCTGCACGGCCCGCCGGTCTTTCTGCGCTTCGTGCGAAAGCCTATATTGTGAGCATGGACGAAGACGACGACACCAAGCCGCCGCGCCACTGGGGCGATTTCGGCGCGCTGTTCCTGGCGGGCGGGTTCTCGCTGTTCGGGCTCTATCTGATCGTCGACATGATCTCGGGCGGCCATCCGCTGGGCATCCTGTTCCAGAAACCTCCGGCGCAGACCCAGCAGTCCCAGCAGGTCCAGGTTCCCAGCGAGGAAGAGCAGCGCGCGGCGCCGTTCAATGCCGAGCCGGGCGAAGTGGTGCTCTCGACAAAGACGATGACCCCGATCAAGCGCCCGGCGCCGCCCAAGCCGAAATCCGCGCCGCATTCCTGAGCGAAGAAGTGCATAGGAGACTATTGGGGCGCCGCATTCTCGTTAATACCGCGCTGCTTGTAGATCACTGCATTACCGCAAACGTTGCAGTGAGGAAATTTTTCCCCTTTGTTCAACATGATATTTCCAGCCGAAACGTGTTCGTTTGGATGCGACGCCCAATAATTTCCAGAAACGGGCACTTCCTCGCCGGGTTCAAACACCCCGGCGGGTCGGACGACTTGATCGACGCGAGTTTCCATAATCAGGAGGCGCTTTCGCTGGCGCTTCACGAAATCCTCTAGCGCCTCAAGCATTGTGTCATCGACTTCGCCACTGACGATCAGCTTTAGGTATTGGCCGGGATTGCCCTCCTCAATGAAAGCGACGCGCTCTCCGGTCATACCCCCAATACCTTGTTGCTTTGGCACAATCGGCGTCCCCAGTGATGGGCGCGACTCGTGTCTTACCTCCGGCACGTTGCCTGCAGAACTGCCATCAGGTTCCAACCCTCCAGCAAACTCCATAGTTTCAAAGTAAGTGCGTGCTGCGATAGGCGCTGCGGCGGGCAGAAACCCGTTCTGAATAAGCCAGTAAGTCAATGATTCTACGCTTACTTTCCCAGTAAACTCCTTACGGATGTCCTGAAAAAGGGTTGGGTTGAGCGCTAATCGACGAATAGCATCACGGCGAGCGTCAGAGCCTAACGGGGCCATCAGTGCCGCGATAGCATCCTCCGTCACGCGCAGTTCGTCACCAGTCCCCTCAATAAGACCATAGGCGCGGAGCGCCCCGATCTTCCCTAGGGCAGGCCCTGTAAGGGTCTCGTGGCCCATGTGGTTGGCCACCACCATCCGTGACACTTTATTGCGACCGTCCTTGCTGTATATCACTTGTACGAAACCTAGAGCGGCCTCCAGATTTCGATTGGGGTAATTTGGGCTTCGAAGCTTTGCCATAGATGCATCCTCACTATCGAGTTGAAACCCTACTCGCGGATGATCGGTTAGTCCAGAAGAATGACTAACTGATACAAACTGGAGTTTGGCCATTGCATCGTTATCGGCTCCGTGACATCGTGCTTGGCAGCGATCCCACCAGGACCGCTGGAAAGGTAGTTTGAGATGGCAAGGAGAGGCAGAGCCCCGGCGGATGTGCCGACCGACGTGCGGGGCGAGGATAAAAAGGAGGGGCCGTCAGCGCTGCCCCTGATAAAGCTAGCTGACGGCCCTGAATCGGCTTCCCTAAAGAAGGAAGCGTGACTGAGCGGATTAAAGTACCCGCCTTCTAAGCGGGCGAGGTGCCACAACACCTCCGTGGGTTCGAATCCCACCGCTTCCGCCGCTACGACAGAACCGCTGAGACGTGAACAGCCCGGTTTTCTACACCGGGCTGTTTTCTTCTAGCACATCGACTCATCGGATCAATGAGATGCTTCTCCCGCCTTGCAAATGGACTGTTACAGGCCTATATCGCGCGCATCCCAGACAACAGAACGTACTGTTGTGTGGCGGTCGCAAGACCGCCGCGCGGGAAAGGCTTTTCCATGGCCGGGTTCAACCCGGCCATCCAGACCAAGGAATCCGCCGATTATCACGGCCATGTCGCATCTGGAGCCGATCCTGGAACCCGCCATCGAGGCGGCGGGATACAGGCTCGTGCGTCTGCGCCTTTTGGGCGGCAAGACCAAGACGCTGCAGATCATGGCGGAGCGGCCGGACGGCACGATGAACGTCGAGGATTGCGCCAAGCTCAGCCACGCCCTGCTCGATTTCATCGAGCGCGAGGAGCCGCTGGAGGGCGAGTACGAGCTCGAAGTGTCATCGCCCGGCATCGACCGGCCTTTGACGCGGCTGATCGATTTCGCGCGTTATGCGGGGCATGAGGCCAAGCTCGAGCTCGGCGCACCCATCGACGGGCGCAAGCGCTTCCGCGGGGTCCTGCTCGGCCTCGACGGCAACGACGTCGTCGTCGACGCCCAAGGACAGCGCGTGCGCCTTGCGTTCCGCGCCATCGCGGAGGCCAAGCTCGTGCTCACCGACAAACTCATCCAGGAAGATTTGAAGGCGCGCGAACGCGCCGAACAGGAGAACTGACATGGCTTACGGGGTTGCCGCCAACCGGCTCGAACTCTTGCAGATCGCCGATGCGGTCGCGCGCGACAAGTCGATCGACAAACAGGTCGTGCTCGCCGCGATGGAAGAGGCGATGCAGCGCGCCGCCAAGGCCCATTACGGCGCCGAGAACGAGATCAAGGTCGACATCGATCCCAAGACCGGCGAGACGCATGTCTCGCGCTATCTCCACGTCGTCGAGCTCGTCGACAACAACAAGACCGAGATCAGCCTGGAAGACGCGCGCGCGCGCAATCCGGCCGCCCAGGTCGGCGACATCATCGCCGAGACCTTGCCGCCGGTCGACTTCAACCGCATTAACGCACAGAACGCCAAGCAGGTGATCGTGCAGAAGGTGCGCGACGCCGAGCGCGAGCGCCAGTACGAGGAATACAAGGACCGCATCGGCGAGATCATCCACGGCATCGTCAAGCGCAGCGAGTTCGGCTCGGTCGTCGTCGATCTGGGCCGCGCCGAGGGCGTCGTGCGCCGCGACGAGATGATCCCGCGCGAGAGCTTCCGCACCGGCGACCGCATCCGCGCCTATATCTACGACGTGCGCCGCGAGGCGCGCGGCCCGCAGATCTTCCTGTCGCGCTCGCATCCCCAGTTCATGGTGCGCCTCTTCGCGCAGGAAGTGCCGGAGATCTATGACGGCATCATCGAGATCCGCGCGGTGGCGCGCGATCCGGGCAGCCGCGCCAAGATCGGCGTGATCAGCAAGGATTCCTCGATCGATCCCGTCGGCGCCTGCGTGGGCATGCGCGGCGTGCGCGTGCAGGCGGTGGTGCAGGAGCTGCAGGGCGAGCGCATCGACATCATCCCGTGGTCGCAGGAATCGGCGACCTTCATCGTCAACGCGCTCGCGCCGGCCGAGGTCACCAAGGTCGTGCTCGACGAGGACACGCACCGCGTCGAGGTCGTCGTCCCCGACGAGCAGCTCTCGCTCGCCATCGGCCGCCGCGGCCAGAACGTGCGCCTCGCCTCCCAGCTCACCGGCTGGCAGATCGACATCCTGACCGAGGCCGAGGAGTCCGAGCGCCGCCAGAAGGAATTCGCCGAGCGCACCAAGCTCTACATGGACACGCTCGACGTCGACGAGACGGTCGCCCAGCTCCTGGCCTCCGAAGGCTTCGCGACCATCGAGGACGTGGCTTATGTGCCGCTGCCCGAGCTCGCCTCCGTCGAAGGCTTCGACGACGAGACGGCCGAGGAGCTCCAGAACCGCGCGCTCGAATTCATCGAGGCGCGCAACAAGGAGATGGACGACAAGCGCCGCGAGCTCGGCGTCGAGGACGCCGTCATCGAGGTTCCAGGCGTCACGCCCGCGATGGCGGTCGCGCTCGGCGAGGCGGGCATCAAGACGCTCGACGACCTGGCGGGCTGCGCCACAGACGATCTGTTGGGTTATTTCGAGACCGGCAAGGACAAGGAGCGCGTGCGCGTCACGGGCGCGCTCGAGGGCTTCAACCTCACCGCCGACGACGCCAACGCCATCGTCATGAAGGCGCGCGTCAAGATGGGCTGGATCGAGGAGCCCGAGGTCGTCGAAGAGGCGGCCGAGGAAGAAGCGACGGAGGAAGGCGCCGAGTGACGGTCGCGGCCGACATCGAGGACGACATGCGCGAACGAGGTGATCTTGACGCCTCTCGCTCGCGCGAACGGCGCTGTCTTGCAAGCGGCGAGGTCCTCGCCGAGGACAAGCTCGTGCGTTTCGCGGCCGCTCCGGACGGCCAGGTCGTGCCGGACGTGGCGGCGGCGCTGCCCGGCCGCGGCATGTGGGTGCGCGCCGATCGCGACGCGGTCGCGCAGGCCGTGGCGAAGAACCTGTTCTCGAAATCGGCGAAAACGAAGCTCAAAGCAGCCGCGGATCTGCCCGACCGTGTCGAGCGTCTCCTGGTGGCGCGCATGCAGTCCGATCTGGGACTGGCGCGGCGCGCGGGCCAGGCGGTGACCGGCTTCGACAATGTGATGCGCGCGCTGGATGCCAAGCCCGCGCCTTCGGTCCTCGTCGAGGCCCATGACGGGGCCGAGGACGGAAAGCGCAAAGTCCTGGGCGCGGCCCGCGCGCGCGGGCTGAAAACCCAGACGATAGAAGCGCTTACGAGTGCCGAATTGAGCTTGGCCCTGGGCCGCGAGAATGTGATACATGCAGCCCTCAAACCGGGGCGGCTGGCCGAAAGGCTGATCTTCGACGCCGGACGGCTCGGCGGCTTCCGCCAGGTTTCGTCGGCTTCAAACTCGGCGGGTTCGACCCCCGCCCCGAACGAAAGACACGTATGAGCGACGCCAACGACACCACACGCCGGCCGGTCCGCACGCCGCTGACTCTGAAGAAGACGGAGACATCGACCGTCAAGCAGAGCTTCAGCCACGGCCGCACCAAACCGGTCGTGGTCGAAAAGAAGCGCACGCGGCTGGAACCCGGCGCCAAGCCCGAGAAGCAGGCCGCGCCGGAACCCAAAACCGCGACGCAGGCGGCCGAGACCACGGCCGCGCCCGCGACGCGCGGTGTGGTGCTGCGCCAGCTCACCGACGAAGAGAAGGTCGCGCGCGGCAAGGCGCTCGCCGACGCCCGCGTGCACGAACAGGAAGCGCGCCAGCGCGCCGAGGAAGACGCGCGCCACCGCGCCGTCGAGGACGCGCGGCTGAAGATCGAGCGCGATGCCGCCGCCAAGCGCAAGGCCGAGGAAGACGCGCGCAAGGCGGCCGAGGAGCTGGCCCGCCGTCACGCCGAGGAAGAGGCGACGCGCCGCGACAAGCCCGCTTCCACTGCTGCGCCTGCCGCCGCCGCCACGCCCGCAGCTTTGACGCCCGCCACGGAGGTCGCGCGCCGCGCCCGCGTCAACCAGGAAGAAGACGAAGAGGGAAGCGCCAAGAAAGGCGCCAAGCCCGGCGCCGCGAAAGTCCCCGCCGTCAAGAAGACGCCCGGCGACATGCGCCGGCGCGGCAAGCTCACCGTCACGCGCGCGCTTTCCGACGACGACGAGCGCACGCGCTCGCTGGCGTCCTACAAGCGCCATCTCCAGCGCGTCCACAAGGGTGCTGCGGTGCAGGCGGCCCCCGCCGGCCCGCGCGAGGTCACGATCCCCGAGACCATCACCGTCGCCGAGCTCGCAAACCGCATGGCGCGCCGCGCCGTCGACGTCATCAAGGTGCTGATGAAGAACGGCATGATGGCGACGGTCAACGACACGATCGACGCCGACACCGCCGAGCTCGTCGCCACCGAATACGGCCACACCGTCAAGCGCGTCGCCGAATCCGACGTGCTCGAGGGCTTGAAGGGCAGCGACGACGACGACGCCAACCTGTTGCCGCGTCCGCCCGTCGTCACCGTCATGGGTCACGTCGACCACGGCAAGACCTCGCTGCTCGACGCGCTGCGAACGACCAACGTCGTGTCGGGCGAGGCCGGCGGCATCACCCAGCATATCGGCGCCTATCAGATCACGCGGCCGAGCGGGCAGAAGATCACCTTCCTCGACACGCCGGGCCACGCCGCCTTCACCGCGATGCGCGCGCGCGGCGCCAAGGTCACCGATATCGTCATCCTCGTCGTCGCCGCCGATGACGGCGTGATGCCGCAGACCGTGGAAGCCATCGCCCACGCCAAGGCAGCCCATGTGCCGATCATCGTGGCGATCAACAAGATCGACAAAGGCGATTCCAACCCGACCCGCGTCAAGACCGAGCTTCTCCAGCACGAGATCCAGGTCGAGGACATGGGCGGCGAGGTGCAGGCCGTGGAAGTCTCCGCGACCAAGGGGATCAATCTCGACAAGCTCGAGGAAGCGATCCTGCTGCAGTCCGAGCTCCTCGATCTCAAGGCCAATCCCGACCGCGCCGCCGAAGGCGCGGTGGTGGAGGCCAAGCTCGACCGCGGCCGCGGTCCGGTCGCGACCATCCTGGTCCAGCGCGGCACGCTCAAGATCGGCGACATCGTCGTCGCCGGCTCCGAATGGGGCCGCGTGCGCGTGCTGCAGAACGACCGCGGCGAGAACGTGACCAGCGCCGGTCCCGCCACGCCGGTCGAGGTGCTCGGCCTCTCCGGCGCGCCGGAGGCGGGCGACGAGTTCGTCGTCGTCGACAGCGACGCGCGCGCGCGCGAGGTCACCGAATACCGCGCCCGCAAGCGCCGCGAGGCGCGTCAGGCGACAAGCTCGCGCCAGACGCTCGACCAGCTCCTCAAGACGCGCGCCAGCGGCGAGAAGCGCCTGCTTCCGATCGTGCTCAAGGCCGACGTGCAGGGCTCGGCGGAAGCGATCCAGGGCGCGCTCACCAAGCTCTCCACCGACGAGGTGGGCGCCCAGGTGCTGCAGTCCGGCGTCGGCGGCATCACCGAAAGCGACATCATCCTGGCGCATGCCAGCGGTGCCGCGGTGATCGGCTTCAACGTGCGCGCCGACAAGCTCGCGCGCGAGCGCGCCAAGCGCGACGGCGTCGAGATCCGCTACTACAACATCATCTACAACGTCGTCGATGACGTGAAGGCGGCGCTGTCGGGCATGCTCGCGCCCGAGCTGCGCGAGAAGTTCCTCGGCAATGCCGAGATCCTGGAGGTCTTCGCGATCTCCAAGGTCGGCAAGGTCGCGGGCTGCCGCGTCACCGAAGGCGTCGTGCGCCGCGGCGCCAAGGTGCGCCTGATCCGCGACAACGTCGTCATCCACGAGGGCGAGCTCTCCACGCTCAAGCGCTTCAAGGACGAGGTGCGCGAGGTGCAGAACGGCCAGGAATGCGGCATGGCCTTCACGAACTACCAGGACATGCAGAAGGGCGACGTGATCGAGGCCTTCGAGGTCGAAACGATCCAGCGCGCGCTGTGAGCACCCTGCAAGACGCGCTCGGCCGGGTCGAGCGGAGCCTGCGCGCCGGCCAGGTCGCCGAAGCCATGCGCACCGCGCACGAAGCGGTCGGGCACGGATTGGTGCATCCGGGGCTTCTCACCCTCGCCGCCCAGCAGGAGATCGAGAGCGGCAATCTCGAGAAAGCGCTCGCGCTCGCCGAACGCGCCTGCGCGCTCGCCCCGCGCGACGGCGATGCGCAGCGCACCAGGGCGATGGTGCTCGGCGGCATGGGGCGCAAGCTCGACGCGCTCGCGGCGTACGACCAGGCGCTTGCCGTCGCCCCGAACACGGCATCGGCGCATTACGACAAGGGGCTCATCTATCTGTCGCTGCTCGAGCAGATGCTGGCGCGCCAGGCGTTCGAGAACACGATCGCGGTGCGTCCCGCCCATGCCGGCGCGCTTGCCGAGCTTGCCGCGATGGCCAAGACGCGCGGCGACGCGGCGGCGGCGCGCGGTTACGCGGAACGCGCCTTGCGCGTGCGTCCCGATCAGATCGCCTCGCGCATCGTGCTGGCGGAGCTCGATCTCGACACGGGCGATTTCGACGCCGCGCAGAAGCGCCTGGACGCGCTTCTCGCAGCGCCGGGGTTGAGCGCGGTCAACCATTCCATCGTGCTCGGCCTTCTCGCCGACGCGCTCGACGGCCAGGGCAGGCAGGAGGAGGCCTTCGCCCGCTATGCGCAATCCAACGCGCTCCTGAAGCAGCGCTATCGTCCGACCTATGAGGCGCCGGGCGTGGAGCGTGCGGTGACGCGTGCCGCGCGGCTCGCGTCATTCCTGCGCGAGGCGCCGGCGGCGCGCTGGCGCGATTGTCCTGCGGGCGCCTATCGTTCGCCGGTCGACGGCCACGTGTTCCTTGTCGGCTTCCCGCGCTCCGGCACCACGCTGCTCGAGCAGGTGCTCGCGGGCCACGGCTTCGTCGAGGCGGTCGAGGAGCGCGGCTGCCTCACCCAGGCGATGACCGATTTCATCGCGCCCTTGGACGGCATGGACCGGCTCCAGGCGCTCGAAGGCGACGATCTCGCGCGCTATCGCGATGCCTATTGGGAAGAGGCGCGCGCGGCGGGCGCCAAGCTCGACCGCGTCTTCGTCGACAAGATGCCGCTCAATGTCCTCAATCTCGGCCTCGTCGCCAAGCTGTTCCCGCAAGCCAAGGTGATCCTGGCGCTGCGCGATCCGCGCGACGTGGTGCTCTCCTGCTTCCGCCGCCGCTTCCAGATGCTGGCGAACATGTACGAATTGCTCGATCTCGACGACGCCGCGCGTTTCTATGCCGCGGTGATGGGCGTCGCGGAGGCTTCGCGCGCGAAACTGTCTCTGCCGATATTCGAGCAGCGCTACGAGACGCTGGTCGCGGACCTCGAAGGACAGGCACGCCTTCTGTGCGATTTCTTGAGGATCCCTTACGACGCGCGCATGCTGGATTTCACCGCCACCGCGCAGACCCGCGCCATCGCCACGCCCAGCGGCAAGCAGGTGGCGCGCGGCCTCTATAGCGGCGAGGGCCAGTGGCGCGCCTATCAGGGTCAGATGGAGCGCGTGCTGCCGTTGCTGGCGCCGTGGGTCGAACGCTACGGCTACGCGCAGTCCTGACGCGATGACACGGCAACGCCCGCAACATCCCCAAGGGCCGTCGCAGCGCCAGCTGCGCGTCGGCGAGATGCTGCGCCATGCGCTGGCCACGATCCTGACGCGCGGCGATATCCGCGACGACGATCTCGCAGGCGTGCCGGTGACCGTGACGCAAGTGAAGCCGTCGCCCGACATGCGCCATGCGACGGCCTTCGTCGAGCCGCTCGGCGGCAAGAACGCCAAGGCCGTGGTCGCCGCGCTCAACCGCCACAAATCCTATCTGCGCGGCGAGATGGGGCACATGATCGAGCTGAAATTCACGCCCGAGCTGCGCTTCGTCGAGGACGAGTCCTTCGCGGAAGCCCAGAAGATCGAGGCTTTGCTCAAATCCGAACGCGTGCAGCGCGACCTCAAGACCGACGACGATGCCTCGTAGGAAAAAGGGCGCGCCGGTCCATGGCTGGGTGATCGTCGACAAGCCGCAAGGCGTGACCTCCACGCAGGTCGTGGGCGCGGTCAGGCGCATCTTCGACGCGCAGAAGGCCGGCCATGCCGGAACCCTCGATCCGATGGCGACGGGCGTGCTCGCGGTCGCGCTCGGCGAGGCGACCAAGACGGTTCCCTATGCGATGGACGCGGAGAAGATCTATCGCTTCACCGCGAGCTGGGGCGAAAGCCGCGACAGCGACGACGCCGAAGGCGCGGTGACGGGAACCTCGGATAAGCGTCCTACTCGCGCGGAGATCGAGGCCGCGATCCCGAAGCTGGTGGGCATGATCCAGCAGACGCCGCCCGTCTATTCTGCGATCAAGGTCGACGGCGAGCGCGCCTATGATCTCGCCCGCGACGGCGAGGCGGTGGTGCTGGAGCCGCGGCTCGTCTTCATCCGCTCGGCGCGGCTCCTGGCCCAGCCGGATGTCGACATGGCCGAGTTCGAGATGGTCTGCGGCAAGGGGACCTATGTGCGGGCTTGGGTGCGTGATCTGGCCTTGGCGATGGGTGGTTTGGGGTATGTTTCAAAATTGCGCCGCCTGGCGATAGGAAATTTCAAGGTTTCGGACGCGGTCGGGCTGGAAACCTTGAGGGGTTTTATGCATAGTCCCGCCGCTTTTGAGCACCTGAGGCCCCTTTCGACCGCGCTGGACGGCATCCCGGCGCTGGCCGTGACGGGGCAGGACGCGGTTCGCCTGAAAAGCGGCAATCCGATTCTGGTCCGTCCGCGAGATTTCGCCCGGATCGCGGAAAGCACGCAGGCGGACGATCTTCAAGGGCTCACGGTCTTTCTTTCGACCGGAGAGGGCGAGCCTGTGGCTCTCGCCCAATTCGCGGAAGGCGAACTCAGACCGTTCCGTGTGTTCAACTTTGCCACCGGATGACCGGAAAGAAAACGAATGACGATCACTGCAGAGCGTAAGCAAGAGCTGATGAAGGAATACGGGACCGGCGCCAGCGACACCGGCTCCCCCGAAGTGCAGGTCGCGGTGCTCTCCGAGCGCATCAACAATTTGACCGAGCACTTCAAGTCGCACGTCAAGGACAACCATTCGCGCCGCGGCCTGATCAAGATGGTCTCGCTGCGCCGCCGGCTGCTCGACTACATCAAGGCCAAGGACAGCAAGCGCTACGAGCAGCTGATCGGCCGCCTGGGTCTGCGCCGCTGAAACGTCGCCTGCCCATCACGCCCACATGTTTCGCGCGAGGTCCGCGATGGTCGCGGACCCGTGCTTTTGCGTTGGCTCGAGCAGGGCTCGAGCCAACAACCCCCGTGGCAATCCGGCCCCGGGTACGAAGGAAGTGAAAGAGAATGTTCAATATCGTCCGTGAGGAAATGGAATGGGGCGGGCGCAAGCTCGTCCTCGAGACCGGCAAGGTCGCGCGTCAGGCTGATGGCGCGGTGGTTGCCACCTATGGCGAGACCGTGGTGCTCGCGACGGTCGTCGGCGCGAGTTCGCCGCGCGAGGGCGTGGATTTCTTCCCGCTCACCGTCAACTACCAGGAACGCTATTACGCCGCAGGCAAGATCCCGGGCGGCTATTTCAAGCGCGAGCGCGCGCCGACCGAGCGCGAGACGCTGACGTCGCGTCTCATCGACCGTCCGATCCGCCCGCTCTTCGCCGACGGCTACCGCAACGAGACGCAGGTCGTCGTCCAGGTGCTGTCGCATGACATGGAGAACGATCCCGATATCGTGGGCCTCGTCGCGGCCTCCGCCGCGCTCACCATCTCCGGCGTGCCCTTCATGGGCCCGATCGGAGCGGCGCGCGTCGGCTATATCGACGGCGAGTACCGCCTCAATCCGCTGGTCGACGACATGAAGGACTCCAAGCTGGACCTCGTCGTCGCCGGCACGATGGATGCGGTGCTGATGGTCGAATCCGAGGCGCAGGAGCTGGACGAGAAGACCATGCTGGGCGCTGTGATGTTCGGCCACAAGAGCATGCAGCCCGTGATGGAGATGATCATCCGTCTCGCCGAGAAGGGCGCCAAGGATCCGCGTCCGGTTCCGGAAGATATCCACGCGCCGATGCGCGACATGCTGAAGAAGGAGGCCGGCGCCGAGCTCGCTTCCGCCTTCCAGATCCGCGAGAAGCATGTGCGCCGCGACGCCATCGCCGCGGTCCGCGCCAAGCTCGCCGACAAATATGTCGGCGAGGGCGACGCGCGCGTGGCCAAGAACACCTTCTCCAACCTGATGCACGACGTGGAAGCCCATGTCATGCGCAACGCGGTGCTCGACACCAAGAAGCGCATCGACGGGCGCGATCTCGTCACCGTGCGTCCGATCGTGGCCGAGGTCGGCACGCTGCCGCGCACCCACGGCTCGGCGCTGTTCACCCGCGGCGAGACCCAGGCGCTGGTGGTGACCACGCTCGGCACGAGCGAGGACGAGCAGTACATGGATCAGCTCGAGGGCACCATCAAGCAGCACTTCATGCTGCACTACAACTTCCCTCCGTACTCGGTGGGCGAGACCGGGCGCATGGGCGCGCCGGGCCGCCGCGAGATCGGCCACGGCAAGCTCGCCTGGCGCGCGATCCATCCGATGCTTCCGGGCAAGGACACCTTCCCCTACACGCTGCGCGTCGTCTCGGAGATCACCGAGTCCAACGGCTCGTCCTCGATGGCGACGGTGTGCGGCACCTCCTTGGCGCTGATGGATGCGGGCGTGCCGCTGAAGAAGCCGGTCGCGGGCATCGCGATGGGCCTGATCCTGGAAGGCGAGCGCTATGCGGTGCTCTCCGACATCCTGGGCGACGAGGATCATCTCGGCGACATGGACTTCAAGGTCGCGGGCACCGAGGACGGCGTGACGTCCCTGCAGATGGACATCAAGATCGCCGGCATCACCGAGGAGATCATGCGCGTCGCGCTCGATCAGGCCAAGGGCGGGCGCCTGCATATCCTGGGCGAGATGAGCAAGGCGATCAGCCACTCGCGCGACCAGCTCGGCGAGCACGCGCCGCGCATCGAGCAGATCAAGATCCCGACCGACAAGATCCGCGAAGTGATCGGCACCGGCGGCAAGGTGATCCGCGAGATCGTCGAGAAGACCGGCGCCAAGATCAACGTCGAGGACGACGGCACGGTGAAGATCGCCTCCGCCGACGCGGAGTCGATCAAGGCCGCGCTGAAATGGATCAAGGGCATCGTGGCCGAGCCCGAGATCGGCGAGATCTATGACGGCAAGGTCGTCAAGGTGATGGATTTCGGCGCCTTCGTGAACTTCTTCGGGCCCAAGGACGGCCTCGTCCACATCTCCGAGCTCGCGCCCAAGCGGGTGAACAAGACGAGCGACGTGGTCAGTGAAGGCCAGGCCGTGAAGGTGAAGCTGCTCGGGTTCGACGACCGCGGCAAGGTGCGCCTGTCGATGAAGGTCGTGGACCAGGTGACGGGCGAGGACCTGACCAAGAAGCAGGCGGCCGAAGCCAAGCAGGACGGCCAGCAGCAAGCCGGCGCCTGATATTTGCGCCGTTTACCCAAGCCGCCCGCGCGACGACCGTCGCGCGGGCGGTTTTTTTGCCGCCTGCGCGGCCGCCCATCGAGGGTTGCGCGCTGTGCATGACCGCGTAGCAGGGTATCGCTCCTACATTCCGGGCAGCCGCTCCCGGAATTGCCGTCATGCTGAAGCGCCTCGTCCCGGCCATCTTCCTTCTCTTCGCCGCGCCCTGCGCGGGTGCCGCGGATGTCACGACCATCGCCGCGGCGCGCGACGCGGTGGCGCGCGGCGACTGGCAGGCGGCGGTGGATCCGCTCGCGGCGCTGGTCGCGCAATCGCCGCTCAACGGCGAGTTCCGCATCGACCTGGCGCGCGCGCACTACTACACCGGCAAGCAGGCGGAGGCGGAAGCCGACTATCGCGCGGCGTTCGATCTCAAGGCGGTCGATCCGGCGATCGCCGCTTACGGCGTCGCGAAATGCAACGCGCTGCTCGGCCGGCGCGAGGCGATGCTGAAATGGCTCGCCATCGCCACCTCTCTCGGCCTGCGCAGACTGGAAGGCGCGCGCAGCGACGAGGATTTCAAGGCGTATCAGAACGATCCGGATTTCCGAAAGCTCGTGGGGCTCGTCGATACGTCGAAACTCTCGCGCGACGACGGCTGGCGCGGCGACATCGCGATGCTGGCCGATTGGGTCGGGAAGAAATCGTTCCATCCGTTCAAGACCGCCACGGGCGACCGCTTCGTCTCCGGCGCCGCCATGACGCAAGCGCAGTTCGACGACGCGGTTCGCAAGCTCGTCGCGGATGTGCCGAAGCTGAGCGATGCGGACATCGAGATCGCGCTGTTCCGCCTGGTCGCCTCGCTCGGCGACGGTCACACCGCGATCGAAGGATCGCGCTCGCGCGCCGAGTTCGCGCTGACCCTGCCGCTCGGCTTCTATGTCTTCGACGACGGCCTCCATGTGATCTCGGCCGCGCCCGCTTATGCCGATCTCGTCGGCGCAAAGGTGATCGCGCTCGACGGCACGAAGGCGGACGACGCGCTCGCCAGGCTCGACCCCTTGATCGCGCGCGACAACGCGCAATGGGTGAAGGCGATGGAGCCGCATTTCCTGCGGCATACGCCGTTCCTCAAGGCGCTGGGTATCGCGAAGGCCGACGACGCGGTGGCTCTGTCGGTCGTGCTGCGCGACGGAACGCAGCGCACGATTCCGGTCAAGGCGGACATGACCGAGCCCGACATCTGGAATGCGCTGCCCAAGCCCGACGGCTGGATTTGGATCGGCGACAAGAACGCAAGCCTCTTCCAGCAAGGCAACGACAAGGCCTATTGGTGGAAATGGATGGCGACGGACGGCGTGCTCTATGTGCAATACAACAAGATCACCGACACGAAGGAGCAGACGCTCGCCACCTTCGCACGGGAGCTTTCGGGTGCGATCGCGCGCTATCCGGTTAAGAAACTCGTCATCGACATGCGCAACAACAATGGCGGCGACACCTATCTCAACGAGGCGCTGCTGGCGGCCGTCGCGGGCAATGCCAAGGTCGACCGTACGGGGCATCTCTACGTCATCATCGGGCGGCGCACGTTCTCGGCCGCGATGAACGCGGTGTCGTATTTCGGCCGCTTCACCAAGGCGGTCTTCGTGGGCGAGCCCACGGGCGGCAAGCCGAACGCGCCGGGCGACGAGACGCCGTTCGCGCTCCCCTATAGCGGCATCGTCGTCAATCTTTCCGACCGCTACTGGCAGGGCAGCTGGCCGGACGATTTCTCCGATTTCCGCGCGCCGGACATCGCGGTGACGCCGGCCTTCGCCGACGCCGCCACGGGGCGCGACGCGGCGATGGAGATTGTCGCGGCGCAGCCCGACATTTCGCAGTAGAATCCAAACCGGATCGGGTGAAGGGGCATATCATGAGAATCTCGCACGCATGGGCAGCGGTGGCGCTCGCCTGCATGATCGGCCAGGCGTCGGCGTCCGTGCCGGCGCAACCCGCGCACGACCTGACCGAAGCTGATCTGAGCGCGTGGCTGGACGGGATGATGCCGCTCGCGCTCGGGCGCGGCGACATCGCGGGCGCGGTCGTCGTCGTGGTCAAGGACGGGCACGTGCTGGTCGAGAAGGGATACGGCACAGCCGACGTGAAAAGCGGCAAGCCGGTCGATCCCGCGCGCACGCTGTTCAGGCCCGGCTCGATCTCCAAGCTCTTCACCTGGACGGCGGTGATGCAACTCGTCGAGCGCAAGAAGCTCGATCTCGACGCCGACGTGAACACCTATCTCGATTTCCGGATCCCCAGGACGTTCGGCGAGCCCGTGACGCTGCGCGACCTGATGACCCACCGCTCGGGCTTCGAGGAGACGATCAAGCGCCTCTTCGCCGTTGACCCCAAGCGCATGCGGCCGCTGGGCGAGGGGCTCAAGGCCTGGGTGCCGGACGAGATCTTCCCGCCGGGCGAGACGCCTGCCTATTCCAATTACGGCGCCGCGCTCGCGGGCTATATCGTCGAGCGCGTATCGGGCGAGAAATTCGAGGACTACGTCGCGCACCACATCTTCGTGCCGCTGGGCATGACGCATTCGACCTTCGTGCAGCCGCTGCCGAAGAGCCTCGCGCCCGACATGTCCAGCGGCTACGACAAGGCCTCGGGCGAGGCGCAGAAGTTCGAGCTCATCTGGATGGCGCCGGCGGGCGGGTTGTCGGCCACGGGCGACGACATCGCCAAGTTCATGCTCGCCCATCTCGGCGGCGGCACGGGAATCCTAAAGCCCGAGACCGTCAAGCTGATGCACAGCGAGATCTATCAGCGCAATCCTCCCCTGCCGGGCATCGGGCTCGGCTTCTATCACGAGGACACAAACGGCCACGTCATCGTCGGCCATGGCGGCGACACGATCCTGTTCCACAGCGACCTGCATCTCATCACCGATGCGGGCGTGGGGCTCTTCGTCTCGCAGAACAGCGCGGGCAAGGACAATTCCAGAATCCGTGGGCCTCTGTTCCGCGCGTTCATGGACCGCTATTTCCCCGCGCCCGCGATGCCTGCCGAGCCGACGCTCGCAAGCGCCAAGACGGACGGCGCGCTGGTCGCGGGCACGTACGAATCCAGCCGCCGCTCGGAATCGAGCTTCTTCCGCGTGGCCAGCCAGGACTCGAAAGTCTCGCTGAACGACGACGGCACGCTCAGCGTCGCCGATCTGGACGGGCTGAACGGCGAGCCGCGGCGCTGGCGCGAGGTGAGGCCGTTCGTGTGGCGCGAGGTCGGCGGCATGCACCTGCTGATCGCCAAGCGCGTGGACGGCAAGGTCGTCGAGATCGCCAGCGACATCTCTCCGCAGATCTTCACGCTCACGCCCTCGCGGTTCTGGAGCTCCGGCGTGTGGAACGTGCCGCTTCTGATCGCGACATTTGCGATGCTCCTGCTCAGCGTCGTGTTCTGGCCGGTCAAGGCGGTGCTGCGCTGGCGCTATAAGAGCCCGTTCCCGCTCAAGGGCCGCGCCGCGACGGTCTACCGCATGACGCGCGTGGCGGCGCTGATCGATCTCGTCTTCATCGGCGGGTTCTTCGGCGCGCTCACCTATGGCGGCCTGCATCTGGAGTTCTTCGATTCCACCAGCGACTGGATCTTCCTGTCGCTGGAGGTGCTGGGCGTGATCGCGATCCTGGGCACGATCTTTCCGCTCTATGAGCTGCGCCTCGCGCTCGCCGATCCCGGGCGGCCGTGGTGGACCAAGCTCACCGACGCGCTCTTGGCGCTTGCGGCGCTGGCGGTGGTGTGGTTTGCGTTCTCGCTGAACTTCGTGAACTTCCACCTGAACTATTGAGGCTGGCCATGCCCAGGATCGATGTCGGCTCCGTCTTCCGTCGCACCGGCTCGGCCTATCCCGCGCCGTTCGACGCGATCGCCAAGGACCGCGTGCGCCAGCGGCTCGGCGACGCGGGCGGGATCACGCAGTTCGGCGTCAATCTTCTCCATCTCCCGCCCGGCTCGGCGTCGAGCCAGCGCCACTGGCATTCGGCCGAGGACGAGTTCGTCTTCGTCGTCGCGGGCGAGGTGACGCTCGTCACCGACACGGGCGAAGAGGTCCTGCGCGCCGGCGACTGCGCCGCCTTCCCGCGGGGCGTCGCGGACGGCCACCAGCTCATCAACAAATCGTCGCAAATGGCGGTCTGCTTGGAGGTCGGCGGCCGCGCGGCGGACGACGTCTGCATCTATTCCGACATCGACATGATGATCGACAAGACCAAGGGCGGCTACACCCGCAAGGACGGGACGCCGTACTGACGTCGCGCATGAACCATTTCCCGCGATTGATAGTTAATGCGGCCGCACAATTCTTGCCGGACGGGTGCGGCATGACTAGCTTCAGGCGGGGCATGGGACAGATCTCTTGCGGACGACGCTGCGGTTTTTGAGTCTGATCTTCCTGGTCGCGGGCCTCGTCCTCATGGGCGCGGATCTCGTCACCTCGATGGACCGCGGCGGCGAGCCTTATCTGCGCTCCATCGAGCAGGTCTGGGCGGTCTTCGATCCGGCGAGCATCGTGAGGTTCAAGGACTGGGCCGGGCACGAGGCGCCGTGGGCGTCGAACGGGGTGCAGATCGCGCTCACGCTCTGGGGTTGGGGTGTCTTGGGCGGCCTCGGCGTGATCCTGAACTTCCTCTCCGGCCGCGGCCCCGCGCGGGCGCGCTAGCGGTTCCCTCCCGGAACCCACAAAACGTCCCTCGCGCCCTTGTCGTTGACGAAGCGGCTGGCGACGAAGAGGTGGTCCGACAATCGGTTCATGTAGCGCAGCGCCGCCTCGTTGACCGGCTCGGCGGCGGCCAGCTCCACCATCAGCCGCTCCGCGCGCCGCGCGATGGCGCGGGCGAGATGCAGATACGCAGCCGCGGGACTGCCGCCCGGCAGCACGAACGAGGTGAGCGGCGCGAGCTCCGCGTTCATCGCGTCGATCTCGCGCTCAAGCCGCTCGACTTGGGCTTCGGCGATGCGCAACCGGCCCTCGGCGCGCTTGGCGGTTTCCGGCACGCAGAGATCGGCGCCGAGATCGAACAGGTCGTTCTGGATGCGCATCAGCATCGCGTCCATCTCGCCCGCGGCGTGCAGCCGCGCCACGCCGATGGCGGCATTGGTCTCGTCGACCGTGCCGAAGGCCTGGATGCGCAGGTCGTGCTTGGGCCTGCGCGTGCCGTCGCCGAGCGCGGTGTCGCCCTTGTCGCCGGTCTTCGTATAGATGCGGTTCAGCGTGACCATGGGGGCTTATAGCATAGGGTTGCGGCTTTGGGCGCCGTGGCTATGATCCGGCCCGCGCCTATCCAAGAGTTTGCCCATGCCCGTCGACGCGCCCGAGATCATCCCAGTCGAAGACACCCGCGTGTCCTGCGACGGCACCGGCGGCGCGCTCGGCCATCCGCGCGTCTACCTCGAGATGGGCGACGAAAGCTTCGTCGAATGCCCCTATTGCGACCGCCGGTTCGTGCTCAAGCCCGGCGCGGGGCACCATTGACGGCGCCGCTCAAGAAGGGCGACCACCTCTACCTGATCGACGGTTCGGGCTACCTGTTCCGTGCCTATCACGCACTCCCCCCGCTGACGCGCAAATCCGACGGCCTGCCGACGGGCGCGGTGTCGGGCTATTGCAACATGCTCTGGAAGCTGCTCGAGGACATGAAGGGCCCCGACGAGCCCACCCATGTCGCGGTGATCTTCGACGCGGGCGCGGTCACGTTCCGCAACAGGATCTATCCGCAGTACAAGGCCAACCGTCCCGAGCCGCCGGAGGACCTGATCCCGCAATTCCCGCTGGTGCGCGACGCGACGCGCGCCTTCAACGTCGCCTGCGTCGAGCTTGCCGATTACGAGGCCGACGACCTGATCGCGACCTATGCGCGGCTGGCGCGAGAGAAGGGCGCGCGCACGACCATCGTCTCCTCCGACAAGGATCTGATGCAGCTCGTCGAGGACGGCTGGATCACGCTGCTCGACACGATGAAGAACCGCAGGCTCGGCTCCGCCGAGGTGATGGAGAAGTTCGGCGTGCCGCCGTCGAAGGTCGTGGAAGTGCAGGCGCTGGCGGGCGACTCGACCGACAACGTTCCCGGCGTGCGCGGCATCGGCGTCAAGACCGCGGCCGAGCTCATCAACCAGTACGGCGATCTGGAGACGCTGCTCAAGCGCGCCGGCGAGATCAAGCAGCCCAAGCGGCGCGAAACGCTGATCGAGAATGCCGGCAACGCGCGCGTCTCGATGAAGCTCGTCACGCTCGACCGCAACGTGCCGGTGAGGGAAAGCCTCGACAGCTTCGCGGTGCGCGAGCCGGAAGCCGTGCCGCTGATCGGATTCCTCAAAGGCATGGAGTTCAACTCGCTCACCCGTAGAGCCGCGTCGCATTTCGGCATCGAGGATCCGGATGCGATCTCGGCCGATATCGCGGCAAGCGCCGCTGTGCCGAAACAAGCGGCAGCCAAAACCGAGGCGCCCGCACCGTCCGCGAAAGGCGGCGCATCGGGCGCGGTGATGGATCGCGGCCGGCTCACGAAGCCGATCGACCACGACGCCTATGAGACGGTGACGACGCTCGCGCGCCTGGGCGAATGGATCGCCCGCGCGCATGAGATGGGCGCGGTCTGCATCGACACCGAGACGACGTCGCTCGATCCGATGCAGGCCGGTTTGTGCGGCGTGTCGCTGGCGGTGGCGCCGGGCGAGGCGTGCTACATCCCCTGCGGCCACCGCGCCGGCGGCGATCTGGTCTCCGGGAGCCGCGACGCCATCGTGCAGATCGCGGAAGGTGACCTCATCGCCGCACTCAAGCCGCTGCTCGAAGACCAAGGCGTGCTCAAGATCGCGCAGAACCTCAAATACGATTATCTCATCTTCCTGGTGCGCGGCATCAAGGTCGCGCCCTATGACGACACGATGCTGATGTCCTATGTGCTCGAAGGCGGGCTGCACGGCCACGGCATGGACGAGCTGTCTGAGCTGCATCTCACCCACACGCCGATCCCCTTCGATCAAGTGGCGGGCAAAGGCAAGGAGAAGGTGACTTTCGACAATGTCGCGCTGAAGGAGGCGACGCGCTACTCCGCCGAGGACGCCGACGTCACCTTGCGCCTCGCCTTGCTGCTCAAGCCGCGCTTGGCTGCAGAGGGAAAGCGCACCGTCTACGAGACGCTGGAGCGCCCGCTCATCGCCGTCCTCGCAGACATGGAGCATGCGGGGGTGATGATCGATCCCGATCTGCTGCGCCGCCTCTCCAACGATTTCGCCAAGCTCCAGGTGAAGATGGAGAAGGACATCCACAAGCTCGCGGGCGAGGAATTCAACATCGGCTCGCCCAAGCAGCTGGGCGACATCCTGTTCGGCAAGTTCTCGCTGCCCGGAGGACGCAAGACCAAGACCGGCGCGTGGTCCACCGACGCCGACGTGCTCGAGGACGTCGCGGCCCAGGGCCACGACATCGCCAAGAAGGTGCTGGACTGGCGCCAGCTCGCCAAGCTGCGCGGCACCTATACCGACGCGCTGCCTGCCTACATCAATCCCAAGACCGGCCGCGTGCACACGTCTTACGCGATGGCGTCGACGTCCACGGGGCGGCTCGCCTCGGCCGATCCGAACCTGCAGAACATCCCGATCCGCACCGAGGAAGGGCGGCGCATCCGCCAGGCCTTCATCGCGCCCAAGGGCACCAAGCTCATCAGCGCCGACTACAGCCAGATCGAGCTGCGCCTGCTCGCCCATATCGCCGATATCCCGCAGCTCAAAAAGGCGTTCTCCGACGAGCTCGACATCCATGCGATGACGGCGTCGGAGATCTTCGGCGTGCCGGTGAAGGGCATGCCGGCCGAGATCCGCAGGCGCGCCAAGGCGATCAATTTCGGCATCGTCTACGGCATCTCGGCCTTCGGTCTCGCCAACCAGCTCTCCATCGCGCGCGGCGAGGCCGACGACTACATCAAGAAATACTTCGCGCGCTTTCCCGGCATCCGTGACTACATGGAAGAGACCAAGGCGTTCGCGCGCGAGCACGGCTATGTCGAGACGCTGTTCGGAAGGCGCGTGCATATCCGCGAGATCAAATCGACCAATCCGAGCTTCCGCGGCGGCGCCGAGCGCGCGGCGATCAACGCGCCGATCCAGGGCACGGCCGCCGACATCATCCGCCGCGCCATGGTGCGCCTGCCCGACGCGCTGGCGGCCAAGAAGCTCAAAGCGCGGATGCTGCTGCAGGTGCATGACGAGCTCGTCTTCGAGGCGCCCGATGCCGAGATCGAGAAGAATTCCGCGCTCATCAAGCAGGTGATGGAAAAGGCAAGCCTGCCCGCGATCCAGCTCAGCGTGCCCTTGACCGTCGAAGTCCGCGCCGCCGAAAACTGGGACGCGGCGCACTAGCGATGTCCGTCGCGGAACTCTATTGGGTCGAGACGAAGCCGGGTGGAAGGCTCGCCGTCGCGCCCAGGCCGAGAGGCGGCGACTGGCTCGAAGACGAGATCCGCTCATGGAAATCCAGCGGCGTCGATGTCGTCGTCTGCCTCATGGAGGACTGGGAGCTGGCCGAACTTGACCTCAGCGGCGAGAAAAAGACATGCCTCGCGCAAGGCCTGTCATTCGTTCTTTTTCCGATCCGCGACAGAGGAACTCCTGAATCCACGGCGGCCATGCGCAGCCTCGTCAAAACGATGTCCGAGCATCTCGCATCTAGCCGCAATGTCCTCGTCCATTGCCGCGCCGGTATAGGCCGCACCGGCCTGGTCGCGACCTGTTGCCTGGCCGCGGGTGGCGTCCCCGTCGATGAAGCGTTCGCGCTCGTCGCCAAAGCGCGCGGGCTTCCCGTTCCCGACACCGACGATCAGAAGCGCTGGGTCGAAGGCTTCGCGGCGTCCTTGTTCTAGCGTAGCTTGTATTCAATCTGGCGAATAAAGCTCCGTGTCACGGCCCGCGAATGCGGGCCATCCAGTTGGGTTCTACACGACCTTGTAAGGATTCACGCGGAGGCGCGGAGCACGCGGAGTTGAGCTTGTTCTCTGCGAACTCCGCGCCTCCGCGTGAATCGTTTGCGTGGACAAAGCAGGCGTCATCTGGGTGGCCCGCATTCGCGGGCCATGACAGTTGGGGTAGCTCTCACCCCCGATACGCGAACTCGATCAGGTAGACGTTCTCGCCGGGGCCGTGCTTGGCGACTTTCAACAGGTCGACGACGCCGGCGAAGCCCGAGTCGCGGGCGAGCTTCGGCGTGATGTCGGAAAGCGCGATACGGCGCATCGCGGTGACGACGAGCTCGCCGGGACCGATCTTGTAGCGTCCGCCGACCTTCACATGCGGGCGCTGCCAGATGCGCACGCTGCAGGTGACGTCCCCGCGCATGATGGGATCGTGAAGGCGCTTGGTGAACTGCATGGGCGCGATGATCGCTCCGCCGCGCTATGGGCGCAACTCAGGCGGCGATCGATTTGAGGCCCGTTTCCGTGCTGATACCCGCTTTGTCGAGCGTGGCCATCAGCTCGCTCATTGCGGTTTCGGCGCTGGTGCGCGACTGGGCGGCGTAGCCGGCGAGGAAACCGGGCTTGGCGAGCTGGACGACGACCATTTCGCGGGCGCGGGTGGAGAGCCGGCCCTCGGTCAGGAACGTGCCGGTGCAGAGCTTGAGCAGCGTGTTCGCGCGCTCGACCGGGCCGGGCGCATTGGCGATCACGCTGTCGAAAAGCTTGTTGCGCGCCTCGACCTCGCAGGCGAGCCTGTCGAGCAGATCGGCTATCTCGGCGCGCTGGTCTTCCTGAAGGCCCGAGCGGCGCACGCGCAGCTGCAGGCCGGCAAGCACCTGCAGGCGCGCCAGCACCGGAGCCTTGGCATTGTGGAAATGCGCCTCGAAAGAGGGTGCGGCGACCGTGGGCGCGATGAACTCGGCGAGCCGGCGCTTGTTCTCCGCGCCGATGATGTTCTCCTCGACGAAGAGAAGGCGCGCGAGCTTTTCGTCGGGCGTCTCTGCCCCGGCCAGGTGCTCGCTCAACGTCTCGTGCGTGACCAGCCGTCGCGAGCGCAGGGTGAAGGCCGCGATCAGGTCCTCATGGCTCAGATATTTTCCGATGCCGCGCACCAGCCGGTCGGCGATGCGGCGCAAGCTCTGGAACTCGTCGGGCAGGGAATCGGGCGCCAGCCGCTTGGCGCTCTTGAACTCCGCCATCAGGCGCGCGGCGATCGCGGTGCGTGAATCGGGCAGATCGTCGGCCGCGAAATGCTGCGTGAGCGCGGTCAGGCCGGCGCGTCCGCCGCTCGGTTCGTTGCCCAGGAACAGCTCGACCAGGCTCATCAGCTCGCCGCCGAAATTCTCGCGCGGCCCGATCAGGTCGCGCAGCCCCGCCGATCCGCTCAGGACCTCGGCGACGATCGCGTCGATGGAGGCGAAGAGAAGCTCGCGTCCCGCGCCGTCGGCGCGCTCGACGAGCGCCAGCAGCCGGGCGACCTTCTCGTCCCAACCCTTGGCGTCGGCGAGATGCAGCGCGAGCGCGCCGTTGAGCACATAGGACGCGTCGGCCTCGCCGTTCAGCCTGGCCGCGAGCGCGTTGAACTGGTCCGCGGCAATGGCGGGGAAGACGCCCTTGCGATGATCGCGATAGACGCGATGGATGGCGGCGTTGGTGAGCTCGTTCAGGCTCTTGATGATCTGCTGCACGGGCGTCTTGGTCGAGGAGGCCTGCGCCACCGCGACCTTCTGGATCGCGTGCTGCAGGACCGTGCCCGATGCCTCGAGCTGCTCCAGCGCGTCGGCGCGGTGGGAAAGCTCGGTCAGCGTGATCCTGTTTCGCGCGAGATATTCGGCCAGCAGCCGCGAGATCGTCGCGCGCGCATGATAGGAATACAGATCGTCGGGCTTGAAGCAGGGCAGCGCGTGGGGAGCGTCTTCCTCCGCCGGCGCCGATTTGTACTGGTTGTGGCCGTCCTCGTAGATCTTGAGCGTGAGATAGTCGCCGGTCTCGTTGTTGTAGGTCTCTTTTACGACCTTGACCCCGGTCGCGCGCTCGCCGTCCATCAGCGACTTGGCGAATTCGATCGCGGCCTCGCGATCGTTGCGCGCGTCGAGCATGCGCCAGCCGCCCTTCGCGCCCTGGCGGGAGAAGATTTCGTAATGGACTTCCTGCGCCATGCGCCCTCCGCTGATAGGTAGTATCGCGTATGCGCTTTAAGCGGCGGTTAAGCTTGTCACCTTGGGGTCATCTCCGCACAAGGCGCAGGCCGGATCTGGAGAAAGGCGGATTTTGCGGAAATCCGTGGTTAGCGCATCGTAAATGAGCAGATGTCCCGCCAGGCTCTCGCCGACCTGCGCGATCTCCTTGATCACCTCCAGCGCCTGCAGCGTGCCCATCACGCCGGCGGCGGCGCCGAGGACGCCGGTCTCGGAGCATGACGGTGCCGTGCCGGGCGGCGGCGGCTCGGGGACGAAGCAGCGATAGCAGGGATAGGGATGGCTCTTGTCATGCGCCTTGAACGTCGCGAGCTGTCCGTCGAATTCGCTCACCGCGGCGGAGACGAGCGTGCGCTGGCTCAAGAAACACGCGTCATTGACCAGGAAGCGCGTCGCGAAATTGTCGGAGCCGTCCGCGATCACGTCGTATCCGGAAACGATTTCGATCGCATTCGCAGCGGTCAGCCTTTCGGGATGCAGGCGCACCGCGACATTGGGATTGATCGCGCGGATACGGTCGGCGGCGGAATCGGTCTTGAGGCGGCCGACATCGGACGTCGCGTGCGCGATCTGGCGCTGGAGGTTGGAGAGGCTCACCCGGTCGTCGTCGACGATGCCGATGGTTCCCATCCCGGCTGCGGCGAGATAGAGCAGCACCGGCGAGCCCAACCCGCCCGCGCCCACGACCAGCACGCGCCCCGCCCTCAGCCGCGCCTGACCCACGCCGCCCACCTCGCGCAGCACGATATGGCGGGCGTAGCGGTCCAGTTCCTCGTCGCTGAGCTTCATCGCCGCTCCATAGCGCATTCGCGCGATAGTGTCGCTCCCACCTTAATCCCTTGAAATATTTGCAATATTTATTGATCCTTTGCCAAACGAGAGCGTTGCCGCACAATGGTGGAGCACCTAAGGTGCGGCAAAAATCGGGCGCCTTCAAAAGGCGCCGCCAACAGGGATTGTTCCTATGTCATCGACGTCCAAAGAGTCCGGCGCGTCCGGCCTCGAAGCCCAGGGCTTCCGCAATCTGAAGGCGGTCCATTGGAACCGCAACGTCGCCGAGCTCTATGAGGAGTCGATCCGGCGCGGCGAAGGGCATCTGGCCAAGGACGGTCCGCTGGTGGTGCTCACCGGCCAGCACACCGGCCGCTCGGCGACCGACAAGTTCGTCGTGCGCGACGCCGAGACCGAGAAGCAGGTCTGGTGGGACAACAACAAGCCGATGAGCCCTGCGCATTTCGACGTGCTGCACGCCGACATGCTGAAATTCGCCGAAGGCCGCGAGCTGTTCGCCAAGGATCTCTATGGCGGCGCCGATCTCGAGCATCGCCTGCCGGTGCGCATCGTCACCGAATATGCCTGGCACTCGCTCTTCGTGAACCAGCTCCTGATCCGCCCGACCGCGGAGCAGCTCGAAGGCTTCGTGCCGGAATTCACGATCATCGACCTGCCGAACTTCGAAGCCGATCCGGCGCGCCACGGCTGCGCCAGCAAGACGGTGATCGCGGTCAATTTCACCAAGAGGACGATCCTGATCGGCGGCACCTCCTATGCCGGCGAGATGAAGAAGTCGGTCTTCACGATCATGAACTACCTGCTTCCCGCCAAGCGCATCATGTCGATGCATTGCTCGGCCAATATGGGGCCGAAGGGCGACACGGCGATCTTCTTCGGCCTGTCCGGCACGGGCAAGACGACGCTGTCGGCGGATGCGTCGCGCACGTTGATCGGCGACGACGAGCACGGCTGGAGCGAGCACGGCGTCTTCAACATCGAAGGCGGCTGCTATGCGAAAGTGATCAAGCTCTCGCGCGAGGCCGAGCCCGAGATCTATTCGACGACCGAGCGTTTCGGCACCGTGCTCGAGAACGTCATGATGGATCCGGGCACGCGCAAGCTCGACCTCGACAGCGCGCACTACGCCGAGAACACGCGCGCGGCCTATCCGATCGACTTCATCCCGAACGCGTCCGAGACCGGGCGCGGCGGCCATCCCAAGAACGTCATCATGCTGACGGCGGACGCGTTCGGCGTGCTGCCGCCGATCGCCAAGCTCACGCCGAGCCAGGCGATGTACCACTTCCTCTCGGGCTTCACCGCGAAGGTCGCCGGCACCGAGAAGGGCCTGGGCAAGGAGCCGCAGCCGACCTTCTCGACCTGCTTCGGCGCGCCGTTCATGCCGCGCCATCCCAGCGAATACGGAAACCTCCTGCGCGACCTGATCGCGCAGCACGGCTCGGATTGCTGGCTGGTCAACACCGGCTGGACGGGCGGCGCGTTCGGCGTTGGCTCGCGCATGCCGATCAAGGCGACGCGCGCGCTGCTCGCGGCCGCGCTCGACGGCAGCCTGGCGCATGCCGAGATGCGCGTCGATCCGCATTTCGGCTTCCGCGTTCCGGTCGCGGTCGCGAACGTCGACACGAAGATCCTGAACCCGCGCGACACCTGGGCCGACAAATCCGCCTATGACGCGCAGGCCAGGAAGCTCGTCTCCATGTTCCGCGAGAACTTCAAGAAGTTCGAAGCCCATGTCGGCCGCGACGTCCTCGACGCCGCGCCCGTGCTCGCGGAAGCGGCGGAGTAGCCCCTTTTGTCATCCCGGCCAAGCGATGCGGAAGCATCGCGCGGGGCCGGGACCCAGGGTGCAAGCGGCACGCTGGGTCCCGGCACTCGCTCCGCTCGGCCGGGATGACACTCGAATGATTGGGTCAGACTGATAGCGACTTGCCCTAATACAAACTCACCCCCGGCTTCGCGTCGGGCGTGGTGACGATGTAGTCGTAGCCGAGCAGCACGAAGCGGGCGAAGGGTTTGAGCTTCTCGATGCCCTGCGTGTCGAGCGCGTGGCGGATGGGGTCGGTCGGGATCAGCGTCCAGCCGTCCTTCGGCAGCGTCGCGATGCCGAGTCCGATCGCGGCGTACAGATCCTTCACCTCCGCGTTGTCGTACGTCTCAACGGTCGTGGGATTGCCGGGCTTGGGCGCGAAGGCGATGTTGTGGCCGCCCGCGGGCAGGAACGCGATGCGCAGCGCGGTCTTGCCGTCCAGCCGTGCCGTCTCGCTCGCCAGCGTGCCGAGATCGACGGTGTTGATCGTGGTGGTGCCCAGCGCCATGTGCTCCAGGCCCATCTTGAACACGATCTTGGGCTCGGACTCCGCACCGGCGCGATAGTCGGCGAGGAAGTTCTTCGCCAGCAGGCGCGCGCGGCGCGCGTTGTTCTCGTAATTGTGCCCGCTCATCCAGAGCTGATAGACGGCGGCGCTCTCCTTGAGCTCGGCGATGATGGCCTGCGCCTCGGCGACGCCCTTGAACCGCGCGGCCAGCGCGTCGAAATCGGCGTCCTTGAAGCGGGCGAGCAGGAACTTGTCCTGCGCCGCTGTCGCGGCCGCGTCCTGCTCCTCGCCCAGAAGCTTGGACGCGGCCGCGCGCGCCGCATTGTCCGGCGCGATGGCGACGAGGCGTTTCAAATGGAACGGCGGCGAGCCGATGAATTCCTGATCGACGCCCCACAGATACGGCGTGCCGTTCGCGTCGTGGCCGGGGAAGTCGCCGGCCAGCGCCGCATCGTCCTTGAGCGACAGGAACGGGATGCCGAGCGGGACCGCGTGCACGAGCTTGTGCAGTCCCGTCTCGCCGTCCCGGGCGAGCGTATCGGCGATCATGCGCGTCGACAGCGGGCCCACTTCGACGACGTGATATTTGAATCCGAAGGGACGCGCGTCATGCGCCACGGCGCGCAGTACGATCGCCGAATCCGCGAAGCCGTGATCCTCGCCCCACAGGATGAATTGGGCGCGCCCGATCTCGTCCTTCAGCACGGCGGCGCCGTCGCCGCCGAGCCCGCCGTCGCGTGTCACCGCGAGCGGATAGCTCTGCGGCGCCGCTAGCGCCGATGTGCCGATCAGCGCGGCCAGAAAAATCCCGCCTATTCCCCGAAGCATCGCGTTCTCCTCGTCTCACCGCAGAAGTGGGTGCGCCATGCTAGCGAAGCCAAACGGACCCGTCGCCGGGCGGGTTTGCGCGTGCCGTGGAGTGTGAAACTAGATGAAGATGAAACGGCTTAGCCGATCTCGGCCCAGTCCAGGCCTGCCGGGAGGATCGCATCGGGCGCGAATTCCAGATGCAGGACGCGGCGATGCGACGGCGCGCGCGCCGGCGAGGAGGCGTGAAGCAGGAGCGGTTTCATCAGCAGTACGTCGCCCGCCCGGGCATGAATCGCGACGGCTTGGCTCTGCGCCGCCACGTCAGGGCGCGGAAGAATGCCGCGCGCATGCGATCCGGGGATGACGCGCAAAGGACCGTTGTCCGCCGCGCAATCGTCCAGATGCAGGCGCGCGGTGATCATGCGCGACAGGATCGCGGCCGGGGCCTGGACGTGATGCACGCCGCGCTTGATCGTCCAGTTCGTCCAGCCGGGGATGTCACGCCGCTCCTTCGCGGCGATGGTCAGGTCCTGATGCCAGGGCACCGGCCAGTTGGCGCCCGGCGTCTTGTCGAAGAAAAGACCGCGCACGGCGCGAAGATCGTGGCCCGTGATCCCATGCAGCGCGGCGCGCAATGCCTTCGCAGTGTCGCGCACGGTGTCGAGCGCAAGCAGGTTGCGCGCGCCGAAGGTCTCGCCCGCGCGCTCGGCCCGCGCGATGTCCGCATCGGCGAACGTGTCCCTCAGCGTCGCGAGCGTCTGCGCGTCCACAGCGCCCTCGACGAGCGCGAAGCCGTCCGTGGCGAGGCGGGATGCGGCGCCGTTCATTTGCACCTGTACACCCACACCCGCGCCGGCGGCACGTTGAGCCAGACGATCGCAGCGCGGGTGAGCGTGACGCCGGGCGGCGGGGCAACGGGAGGCCTCATGCGATAGGAGAACTGCACGAAGGGCGCGCCGGGCATCAGCCGCTTGAAGACCTGGCAGATGAACGCGTCGCGCATCTCGACCGGGAAGTTGATGAGCGGCAGGCTGGACACGGCGGCGGCGAAGGTATCGCCCGCGCGCGCGCCCAGCGTCTTGTCGAGGTCGAAAGCGTCGCCCTGGATCACCGTCACGCCGGGACAGCGCTCACGCACACGCGCCGCGAACTCGGCGTCGTATTCGACCGCCGTGATACGCGCCGGCGCGACACCGCGCGCGATCAGCGCCTGCGTCACCACGCCGGTGCCCGGACCGAATTCCAGGATGGGCAGAGTGCCGCCCGCATCGACCTGCGCCGCCATGGCTTTGGTCAGGCCGGGCCCCGACGGCGCCACCGCGCCGGTATGCTTCGGTCGTGCGATCAGCCGCGCGAGGAAGCGAAGCTGGTCGCTCGCGACGCTCACGCCTTTTCGCCGCCCTTCCAGAATTCCTTGAGCTTGGCCATGAAGCTTTCGGATTCGGGGTTGGTGCCCGCGCCGCTTTCGGCGTCGAAGGCCTTGAGCAATTCCTTCTGCTTCTTGCTGAGCTTGGCGGGCGTCTCGACCACGACCTCGACATAGAGATCGCCGGTCATGCCGCCGCCGCGCAGCACCGGCATGCCCTTGGCGCGCAGGCGGAAAGGGCGGCCGGATTGCGTGGCTTCGGGGATATTGATCTTGGCGCGGCCGCCGTCGAGGGTCGGCACTTCGATTGCGCCGCCCAGCGCTGCGGTGACGAAGGAGACCGGCGCGCGGCAATGCAGGTCGTGGCCGTCGCGCTGGAAGATCGCGTGCGGCGCGACCGAGATGAAGATGTAGAGATCGCCCGGCGGTCCGCCGTTCATGCCCGCCTGGCCTTCGCCGGAAAGACGGATGCGCGTGCCTTCCTCGACGCCGGACGGCACGTCGACGCTGAGCGTGCGCTCCTTCTGCACGAGGCCGGAGCCTTTGCACTGCTTGCACGGGTTGCGCACGATGCGCCCGTTGCCGCGGCATTGCGGGCAGGTGCGCTCGATGGTGAAGAAGCCCTGCTGCGCGCGAACCTTGCCGATGCCGCTGCAGGTCGGGCACTGCTCGGGCTTGGAGCCCGCTTCGGCGCCGGTGCCTGAGCACGCCTCGCAGGCGACCGCGCTCGGCACCCGGATCTGGGTCGCCCGCCCCGTGAACGCTTCCTCCAGCGTGATCTCGAGATTGTAGCGCAGGTCGCCGCCGCGGTTCTGGCGGCGGCCCTGCTTGCCGCGGCCGCCGAACTCGCCGAACAGATCCTCGAAGATGTCGCTGAAGGACGATGTGAAGTCGAACGGGTTGCCGTGGCCGCGCCCGCCGCCCTGCTCGAAGGCGGCATGGCCGAAGCGGTCATAGGCCGCGCGCTTCTGCTCGTCCTTCAGGACGTCGTAGGCTTCGTTGATTTCCTTGAACTTGATCTCGGCGGTGTGGTCGCCCGGATTCTTGTCCGGGTGCAGCTCCATCGCGAGCTTGCGGAACGACGCCTTGACCTCGGTCGTGGCGGCGCCTTTCTTCAGGCCGAGTACGTCGTAATAGTCGCGCTTGCTCATCGCCCAGCCGGATAAGCTTCGGGGCCGCCGTGTTCGGCAGCCCCGAAAGGAAGATTACGGCTTCTTGTTCTCGTCGACCTCGGAGAACTCCGCGTCGACGACGTTGTCGTCCTTCTTGGGCTCCTCGGCGCCGTCGGCAGCAGCGCCTTCGCCGCCGGCCGCTTGCTGCGCCTTGTACATCGCCTCGCCCAGCTTCATCGACGCCTGCGCGAGCGCCTGCGTCTTCTTCTGGATATCCTCGTCGTCGTCGCTCTTCACGGCTTCTTTCAGCGCCGCCATCGCGTTCTCGATGCCGGTGCGGTCGGCCGGATCGACCTTGTCGCCATGCTCGGAGAGCGCCTTCTCGGTCGAGTGGACCAGCGCGTCGGCCTGGTTCTTGGCTTCGGCGAGGGCGCGGCGCTTCTTGTCGTCGGCCGCGTGGCTTTCGGCTTCCTGCACCATCTTCTTGATGTCGGCGTCCGACAGGCCGCCCGAGGCCTGGATGCGGATCTGCTGCTCCTTGTTGGTTGCCTTGTCCTTCGCCGTCACCGACACGATGCCGTTGGCGTCGATGTCGAAGGTGACTTCCACCTGCGGCACGCCGCGCGGCGCGGGCGGCAGGCCCATCAGGTCGAACTGGCCGAGCATCTTGTTGTCGTTCGCCATCTCGCGCTCGCCTTGGAAGACGCGGATCGTGACGGCGGTCTGGTTGTCCTCCGCGGTCGAATAGATCTTGTTCTTCTTGGTCGGGATCGTGGTGTTGCGATCGATCAGGCGGTCATATACGCCGCCCAAAGTTTCGATACCGAGTGACAACGGCGTCACGTCGAGAAGGAGCACGTCCTTCACTTCGCCCTTGAGCACGCCCGCCTGGATCGCGGCGCCGATGGCCACGACCTCGTCGGGATTGACGCCCTTATGCGGCTCCTTGCCGAAGAGCTGCTTCACGGCTTCCTGGACCTTGGGCATGCGCGTCATGCCTCCCACCAGGATGACCTCGTCGATCTGGCTCGCGGTGACGCCCGCGTCCTTGAGCGCGGCCTTCACCGGACCGATCGTCTTCTGGATCAGGTCGTCGACGAGGGCTTCGAGCTTGGCGCGCGTGATCTTGATGGTGAGATGCTTGGGGCCGGAGGCATCGGCGGTGATGAAGGGCAGGTTCACTTCCGTCTGGTTGGCGGACGAAAGCTCGATCTTGGCCTTCTCGGCCGCGTCCTTCAGGCGCTGCAGCGCGAGGCGGTCGGAACGCAGGTCGATGCCGTTCTCTTTCTTGAACTCGTCGGCCAGGTAGTTGACCAGCCGCTGGTCGAAATCCTCGCCGCCCAGGAACGTGTCGCCATTGGTCGACTTCACCTCGAAGACGCCGTCGCCGATCTCCAGCACCGAGATGTCGAACGTGCCGCCGCCCAGGTCGTAGACCGCGATGGTCTGGCCGGCGCCCTTCTTGTCCATGCCGTAGGCGAGCGCGGCCGCCGTCGGCTCGTTGATGATGCGCAGGACCTCAAGGCCCGCGATCTTGCCGGCGTCCTTGGTCGCCTGGCGCTGGGCGTCGTTGAAATAGGCCGGGACGGTGATGACGGCCTGGGTGACCTTCTCGCCAAGATGGGCCTCGGCGGTCTCCTTCATCTTCTGCAGGATGAAGGCGGAGATCTCCGACGGCGCGTATTTCTTGCCGTCGCGGCCGGCGACCCAGGCATCGCCATTGTCGGCTTTCACGATCTTGTACGGGACCATGTCGATGTCCTTCTTGGTCATCGGGTCCTCGAACCGGCGGCCGATCAGCCGCTTGATCGCGAAGAACGTATATTCGGGATTGGTGACGCCCTGCCGCTTGGCGGGCTGTCCGATGAGCCGCTCTCCATCCTGGGAGAAGGCGACGATGGAGGGCGTGGTCCGCGCGCCTTCCGCATTCTCGATGACTTTGGGGGCCGAGCCCTCCATGACCGCGACGCACGAATTGGTCGTGCCGAGGTCGATGCCGATGACTTTTGCCATGTCTAGTTCCTCTCTCCAGCGATGGAGTCCTGGCCCTCAAGAGGCGCCTTCCGGCCCATCCCATTGACTCAATTGATAAAACCGGCGCGGAGCAGAAACCCCCGCCGGTCCTGGGGGGTATATAGGATCGACATATCGGCCGTGCAAGGCTTGGGGAAATTCCCTTCAACCGTGCCCGGTGGTAATATTTCCTACCGCCTTTCCGGGAGTCTATGCCGATGTCCAAGATCGAGAAAATCAGCGTCGCGCTGCCGAGCGAAATGGTCGCCGCGATCAGGGCGGCCGTCGAGTCCGGTGACTATGCGACCAACAGCGACGTCATGCGCGACGCCCTGCGCGATTGGCGCATGCGCCGCCGCGTCGAGGAAATCGAAATCGAAGAGATGCGCCGTATGGTGCAAGAGGGCATCGACAGCGGTCCGTCACTCGACGGTGAAACGGAGTTTGCGCGCCTCAAGGCCAAATACGCCGTGACGGCCGAAGCCAAATGAAGCCGTTTCGGCTGGCGCCAAAGGCGTCCGCGGATCTCGATCAGATCGCCGCGTTCATCGCGCGCGACAATCCTATCAGGGCGGCTACGTTCGTCGAAGAACTCCTCTCTGTCTGCCGGCGTATTCCGGCTCATCCCGAAAACTATCCGCGTCGCTCACATCTCGGCCCGGGCATGCGTGTCGCGATTCACAAGAGCTATCTGGTGTTCTTCACCAATCATCCCGACGAAATCCGCGTCGAGCGCGTGCTCCACAGCGCACGCAATACCGCGCGTCTGTTCGAAGAAGACCGTTAGCTACGTCCGCCCCGCATGATCCGCGAGCACGTCGGCGATGCAGGCGCTCACTTTCTTCGCGGTCGGCACGTCGAGGAATTCGTTGGGGCCGTGGGCGTTGGAGTGGGGGCCGAGGACGCCCGTCACCACGAACTGCGTCCTGGGATAGCGCTTTCCCAGCATCGCCATGAAGGGGATCGAGCCGCCTTCGCCCATGAACGCGACGGGCTTTCCGAAATGCGCGGTCGAGGCGCGCTTCAGGCTCTCCAGAAGCCACGGCGCGAGCGCCGGCGCGTTCCAGCCGCTCTGGCCTTCCTCGGCGTGGAACTCGACCTCGGCGCCATAGGGCGGGTTGGCCTCGAGCGCGTCCTTGACGACCTTCGTCGCCTTCACCGCGTCGCAGGTCGGCGGCGTGCGCAGCGAAAGCTTCAGCGTCGAATAGGGCAGCAGAACGTTGCCCGCGTTCTCGGGTTCGGGATAGCCGTCCATGCCCGTGATGGCAAGCTGCGGCCGCCAGGTGCGGTTCAGGATCATCTCGGTGACGTCGGGCGCCATCGGCTTGGTGTGGCCCGCGAACGGCATCTTGGTGAAGACCTCATCGCCCAGGATCGCTGCGGCCTGGCGCGCCTGCTCCAGGCGCTCGGGCGGGATCTGCACGAAGCACTCGTCGAGCTTGATCTGGCCGGTCTCCTCGTCCTCGATGCGCGACAGAAGCCGGCGCGCGATGCGGAAGGACGACGGCACCAGCCCGCTCGCATCGCCCGAATGCACGCCCTCGGTCAGCACGCGCACGGTCAGATTGCCCATCGAGATGCCGCGCAGCGACGTGGTGAGCCAGAGCTGATCGTAATTGCCGCAGCCGGAATCCAAACACACGACCAGCGACGGCGTGCCGATGCGGTCCGACAGATGATCGATATAGAAGGGGAGATCGTAGCTTCCCGATTCCTCGCACGCCTCGATCACGATCACGGCGCGGGCGTGGTGCCTGCCCTGCTCCTTGAGCGCGAGCAGCGCCGACAGCGCCGCGAACATCGCATAGCCGTCGTCGGCGCCGCCGCGTCCATAGAGGCGGCCGTCCTTCATCACCGGCTCCCACGGCCCCGTGCCCTCGGCCCAGCCCTTCATCTCCGGCTGCTTGTCGAGATGGCCATAGAGCAGGACGGTGTCCTTGCCGTCGTCTTTGTTGTTTCCCGGCACCTCGATGAAGATCAGCGGCGTGCGGTCCTTCAGCCGCACGACCTCGAGCGTGGAGCCGGGGAGTTGTTTGAGTTTCTCCCGCGCCCAGCCCTCGAACATCGCCACGACCTTGTCCATGTAGCCGTGCTCGACCCATTTGGGATCGAAGGCCGGCGACTTGTTGGGGATGCGGATGTAGTCGGTCAAGGTAGGGACGATGTCGCCGTCCCAGAGTGTCTCGAGAAAGACGCCGGCCATTTCGTCCTCGCGGTTGCGCGTTCGCGGCATGAGTATTACATTCCGAGGTAGGAAAGGGAACGCCCATGCGAATTACGACAAAGGGGCAGGTGACGATCCCCGCGCGCCTGCGCGAGAAGGCGGGATTGCTGCCGAACACCGAGGTCGAGTTCGCTTATGACGGAAAAGGCAGCGTTCGCCTGTTCCGGGCACGCAAGTCCAAGGCCAAGACGCGCGGCGAAAAGCTGGTGGAACAATTGATCGAAGCGGGCCGGCGATATCCGCGCAAGATGACCACAGACGAGATCATGGCGCTGACGCGCGGTGACGATTGATGGGCGCCGTCCTGGTCGACAGCAATATTCTGCTTGACCTTTTCGATACCGGTTCCGAGTGGTTTTCGTGGTCCAGGGATGCTCTGCGGATCGCGGCGGAACGTTCGAACCTCGTCATCAATCCGGTGATCTATGCCGAAATCTCGGTCGGCTATGATGGAATCGAGATGGTGGATGCGCTTCTTCCGCCGTTCCTGCAGCGCGAGCCTATCTCATTCGAAGCCGCCTTTCTCGCCGGCAAGGCCTACCAGATTTACCGGCGTCGCGGCGGCCCGCGGCGCTCGCCCTTGCCCGATTTCTTCATCGGCGCGCATGCCGCCGTCGCGGGTTACGAGATTCTGACGCGCGACGCGGCGCGCTATCGGACCTATTTTCCGGGATTGAAGATCACCGCGCCGGACTAGGCGCGATGGTGCACGCAAGAGGGGGCGCCGATGTATTTCGCTTCTGTCCTGATGCTCACCTTGGTCTTGCCGCTGGGGTCGGCCTATGCCGAGCATGAATTGGTCCGGGAGAGCCTTCCGTGGATGCTTGTGGTGGGCAAGTGGTGGGCGTTCTGGGCAGGCGGGGTGAGGCTCTTGATCGCCGGCGCGCGCCAGCAGGTCCAGCCGCGCTTTACGTCGCAGACGATCTTCGGCATCGAGAGCGACGATCCGTTGCCCTTCATCCGCGAACTCGGCATGGCCAATTGCGCGATGGGGGTGTTGGGCATCACTGCGGCGTTCGTGCCCGCTTTCGTGCTTCCCGCCGCGATCGTGACGGGCCTCTACTACCTTCAGGCCGGCATCGGCCATGTCCGCCACGGCGGCCGCAATCTCCAGCGCAACGTCGCGATGGTGAGCGACCTCACCGTCGCGGCGGCGCTGCTGGGGTATGTGGGGTGGGCGGCGGCGTCCTACCTATAGCGCCGCCACCAGGGCTGCGTTGTAGATCTCGCTCATCTTGGCGCCGAGCGGGGCGATCTGGACGGACTTCTCTAGCCCGATCAGCAGCGGTCCCATCATCGTCACGCCGCCGATCTGCGACAGGAGCTTGGTCGAGATGGACGCCGAGTGGATCGCGGGCATGACCAGCACGTTCGCCGTGTCGGTCAGCCGGCAGAAGGGATAGAGCGCCATCCTGGCGCGGTCGAGCGCGACGTCGGCGGCGATCTCGCCGTCATATTCGAAATCGACGCCGCGGTTGTCGAGGATATGCACGGCTTCCACGATGCGCTCGCTCCTTTCGCTGCGCGGAAAGCCGAAGGTCGAGGACGCCAGCAGCGCCACGCGCGGCGTCAGCTCGAAGTGGCGCGCGACGGCGGCGGTCTGCACCGCGATGTCCGCGAGCTCGGCCGAGGTCGGCATCTCGTGCACGCTGGTGTCGGCGACGAGCACCAGCCCTGCGCGCGTGAAGACCAGCATCACGCCGATGGGCCGCTCGCCGCGCGGGCTGTCGAGCACCAGGCGCACGTCGCTCAGCGCCACCTGATAGGAGCGCGTGACACCGGTCACCATCGCGTCGGCGTCGTCCGCCGCCAGCATCGACGCCGCATAGACGTTGCGGTCGTTGACGACGAGCCGGACGCAGTCGCGATGGAGAAGGCCCTTGCGCTGGGCGCGCTTGTAGAGCGCGTCGACATAGGGCGAGGCCTGGCGCGCCGACGCCGGCACGCGGATCTCGAGCGAGCCCTCGTCGAGGCCGGCGTTGCGGATGCCCTGCTTGATCACCTCCTCGCGGCCGACGAGATAGGCCTTGCCGAGGCCGGAGTTCTGGAACGCCGCCGCGGCGCGGATCACCGATTCCTCCTCGCCCTCGGCAAAGACGATGCGCTTGGGATTGGCGCGCACCGCCGCGGTGATCTTCTGGAACAGCGAGGCCGACGGGTCGAGCCGCGCCGAAAGCTGGTGGCGATAGAGGTCGCAATCCTTCAGTTCGCGCCGCGCGACGCCGGTGCGCACCGCGGCCTCCGCCACCGCCGACGACACGCGGCTGATCAGGCGCGGATCGAAGGGGACGGGGATGATGTAGTCGGGCCCGTAGACCGGACGCGCGCCCAGATAGGCGGACGCGACCTCGTCGGGCACGTCCTCGCGGGCGAGCGCCGCGAGCGCCTCGGCGGCGGCGATCTTCATCGCCTCGTTGATCGTCCGTGCACGGACGTCCAGCGCGCCGCGGAAGATGTAAGGAAAGCCCAGCACGTTGTTGACCTGGTTGGGATAGTCGCTGCGGCCCGTCGCGACGATGGCGTCGGGGCGCACGGCCTTGACCTCTTCCGGCGTGATCTCGGGGTCGGGATTGGCCATGGCGAACACGATCGGCGCCTTGGCCATGGTCTTGACCATGTCCTGCGTCACCGCGCCCTTGACCGACAGCCCGAGGAACACGTCGCAATCCACAAGCGCTTCGGCCAGCGTGCGCGCCTTGGTCTCAACGGCGTGGGCGGACTTCCACTGGTTCATGCCGTTGGTGCGGCCGCGATAGATGACACCCTTGGTGTCGCACAGGATCGCGTTGCCCTGCGGCAGGCCCATGGATTTGAGCAATTCCAGACACGCGATGCCGGCCGCCCCCGCGCCGTTCACCACGACCTTGATGTCGCCGATCTTGCGCCCCGTCAGGTGGCACGCATTGATCACGCCCGCGGCCGAGATGATCGCGGTGCCGTGCTGGTCGTCGTGGAAGACGGGGATGTCCATCAATTCGCGCAGACGCTCCTCGATGACGAAGCAGTCGGGCGCCTTGATGTCCTCCAGGTTGATCCCGCCGAAGGTCGGGCCCAGATAGCGCACCGCCGCGACGAAAGCGTCGACGTCGGAGGTGTCGACCTCCAGGTCGATGGAATCCACGTCGGCGAAGCGCTTGAAGAGCACGGCCTTGCCCTCCATCACGGGCTTTGCGGCGAGCGCGCCCAGATCGCCCAGGCCCAGGATCGCCGTCCCGTTGGAGATCACCGCGACCAGATTGCCCTTGGCGGTGTAGTCATAGGCCGCGTCGGGGTTCTCGGCGATGACGCGCACCGGCACCGCCACGCCCGGCGAATAGGCGAGCGACAAGTCGCGCTGCGTCGCCATGGGCTTGGTCGGCGTGATCTCGAGTTTTCCGGGCTTGGCGCCGGCATGGAAGGCGAGCGCTTCCTCGTCGGTGAAGGACGGCCGTTTGATCGGGGGCATGAGGGATTCCCTGCTGATCCACAGAATATCCGCCTTTGGCGCAGTGGAGACAACGCGCTTCTGCTAGGGTCGGGCCATGAACGAGCATGTCGCTGCCCCCGAGACCGACGCCACGCCCCTGATGGCGCAATATCTGGCGATCAAGGCGGCGCATCCGGAATATCTTCTTTTCTACCGCATGGGGGATTTCTACGAGCTGTTCTTCGACGACGCGGGCAAGGCGGCCGAGGCGCTCGACATCGCGCTGACCAAGCGCGGCAAGCATGCGGGCGAGGACATTCCGATGTGCGGCGTGCCGGTGCATGCCGCCGACGCGTATCTGGAGAAGCTGATCCGCAAGGGCTTCCGCGTCGCGGTCTGCGAGCAGGTCGAGGACCCGGCCGAGGCCAAGAAGCGCGGCTCGAAATCCGTGGTGAAGCGCGAGGTCGTGCGCCTGGTGACACCGGGCACGCTGACCGAGGATTCGCTGCTCGAGCCGCGCAGCGCCAACGTGCTGGCGAGCCTCGGCCGCGCGGGCCATGAGCTGGCGCTCGCAAGCGTCGACATCAGCGGCGGCGCGTTCGAGGTCGCTGGGCTTGCGGCCGGCGACCTCGGGCCTGAGCTTGCGCGCCTGAACCCCAGCGAAGTGCTGGTGCCGGATTCATTGCTCGCCGACGACGCGCTCGCGGCGGCCTTGAAGGCGCTCGGCCCCGCGCTGACGCCGCTGCCGTCGGTGAAATTCGAATCCCACGCCGGCGAACGCGCGTTGAAGACGCGCTACGGCGTCGCCTCGCTCGACGGCTTCGGCCAGTTCACGCGCGCCGAGCTGTCGGCGGCGGGTGCGCTTATCGCCTATCTGGAATTGACGCAGAAGGGTCGCTTCCCCGCGCTCGTGCCGCCGTCGCGCGGGCTTGCGAAGGCGCATATGAGCATCGATGCCGCGACGCGGCGCAATCTCGAACTGACGCAGACCTTGTCCGGCGAGCGCACGGGAAGCCTGCTCAGCGTCGTCGATTGGACGGTGACGGCGGCGGGCGCGCGCGAGCTGGCGTCGCGTCTCGCGGCCCCGCTGACCGATACGGCTGCGATCGGCGCGCGCCACGATGCCGTCGGCTTCTTCGCGAACGACAGCACGCTGCGCCGCGCGGTGCGCGAGGACCTGCGCCGCGCGCCCGACATCGCGCGCGCTCTGGCGCGCATCTCGGTCGGGCGCGGGGGGCCGCGCGATCTCGCGGCGCTGCGCGACGGCATCCGCATCAGCCGGCTGGTGCGCGAGAAGATCAATCTGGGCGACGGATTGGAACCCGCGCCGGGCGAAGTGCAGGGCGCGCATCTGGCGCTGATGGAGAACGTCGCAGCGGTGTCCCGGCTCGCGACCAGGCTCGACCAGGTGCTCGTGCCCGAGCCCGGCTTCTTCGCGCGCGACGGCGGCTTCATCGTCGCAGGCGCCCATCCCCCGCTCGACGAGGCGCGGCAGCTGCGCGACGAGAGCCGCCGCGTGGTCGCGGGGCTGGAGGCCGGCTATCGCGAGAAAAGCGGTGCGCCGCTCAAGATCAAGCACAACGGCGTGCTCGGCTATTTCATCGAGGTGACGCCGCAGCACGCCGACAAGCTGATGAGCGGCGACGCGCGCACGCTCTTCCGCCACCGCCAGACCATGGCCGGCGCGGTGCGCTTCTCGACCGACGAGCTCGCCTCGCTCGACAGCCGCATCGCCGAGGCCGGTGCGCGCGCGCTGGCGCTGGAGCTCGCATTGTTCGACGAGATGGCAAGCGAGGCGATCGCGCAGGCCGCGGCACTTGGCTGCCTCGCCAACGCGCTCGCGGTGCTCGACGTGGCGAGCGCGCAGGGCGAACTCGCCATCGCGCGGCGTCTGGTGCGGCCCAAGATCGACGACAGCCTCGCCTTCCACATCGTGCGCGGGCGCCATCCTGTCGTGGAACTGGCGCTGGAGAAGAGCCATGAGAACGCCTTCGTGCCCAATGATTGCGAGCTGGGCCAAGACAGGCTCTGGCTCGTCACCGGCCCCAACATGGCGGGCAAGTCGACCTTCCTGCGCCAGAATGCGCTGATCGCGATCCTCGCCCAGGCAGGCGCCTTCGTCCCCGCGGACGCGGCGCATATCGGCATCGTCGACCGTCTCTTCAGCCGCGTCGGTGCCGGCGACGACCTCGCGGCCGGCCGCTCCACCTTCATGGTCGAGATGGTCGAGACCGCGGCGATCCTGAACCAGGCGACCGGGAAGAGCCTCGTCATCCTGGACGAGATCGGGCGCGGCACCGCGACCTTCGACGGGCTGGCCATCGCCTGGGCCGCGGTCGAGCACCTGCACGAGAAGAACAGGAGCCGCGCGCTCTTCGCCACCCACTATCACGAGATGACGGCGCTCGCCGAGCGCCTCTCCTCGCTTGCCTGCGTGACGATGCGCGTGCGCGAGTGGAACGACACCATCGTCTTCCTGCACGAGGTCGCGCCCGGCACCGCCGACCGCTCCTATGGCATCCATGTCGCCAAGCTCGCGGGCCTTCCGCCCGCCGTCGTCGCGCGCGCGCAAGAGGTGCTTGCGGCGCTGGAGGAGGGCCGCGAAGGCCACAAGCCGCTCGCCCGCATCGACGACCTGCCGCTGTTCGCCGCGCAACCGGTGAAAGCGCCGGCCAAGACGAGCGCGGTGGAGGACGAGCTGCGCCAAATCTCCCCCGATGCGCTGACGCCGAAACAGGCGCTTGATTTGCTCTACGCGCTGAAGAGCAAGCTCGACTGAATCCTCCCCCGTACTTACGGGGGAGGTGGCGCGAAGCGCCGGAGGGGGACGCCCCCCTCCGTCTCGCGCTGACGCGCTCGACACCTCCCCCGTAAACGGGGGAGGATAAGAAGGCTCTAGGGGGCCAACGATGAAAACGCTCATACTTGCCGCCGCCGTTCTGTGCATTACCTTGCCCGCCATGGCCGAACACCTGACCCCCGAGCGCGTCTTTGCCGATCCCTCCATCAACGGGCCGGCGGCGCGCGACGTGCAGCTTTCGCCGGATGGCGAGCTGGTCACCTATCTGAAAGCCAAGCCGGACGACCAGAACGCGCTCGACCTGTGGGCGGCCGACACCAAGGGCGGCGCGCCGTTCATGCTGGTCGATTCGCGCGCGCTGGCGCCCAAACAGGCCGAGCTGTCGGAAGCGGAGAAGTCGCGGCGCGAGCGCATGCGCATCACCCAGCACGGCGTCGTCGAATATCACTGGGACGAGCAGGGTAAATTCATATTGGTGCCGCTGGACGGCGATCTCTATCTCGCCGAGCGCGCGGGCGGCCAGGTGCGCCGTCTCACCAACACCAAGGAAGACGAGGTCGATTCCAAGGTCTCGCCCAAGGGCCGCTACGTCTCGTTCCTGCGCGGCGCCAATCTCTATGTCATCGAGCTTGCGGGCGGGATGGAGACCGCGCTCACGACCGACGGCAAGGATCCCGTCTCCTGGGGCGCGGCGGAGTTCGCGGCGCAGGAGGAGATGGGCCGCTACACCGGATATTGGTGGTCGCCGGACGAGAGCCGCATCGCGCTCACCCGCGTCGACGAGAGCCCGGTGGAGATCATCCCGCGCTTCGAGGTCGGCGCCGAGGGTTTGACCTCGATCAACCAGCGCTATCCGCGCGCCGGACGCCCCAATGCGATCGTCGAGCTCTATGTCGAGGACGTAGCCTCGCACAAGCGCGTGAAGATGGATCTCGGCAAGGATACCGACTTCTATCTCGCGCGCGCGGGCTGGGCGAAGGATGGGCGCACGCTCTATGTCCAACGTCTTTCGCGCGACCAGAAACGGCTGGATCTTCTTGGCTGCGATCCGGCGAGCGGGGCGTGCCGCGCGATCTTGAGCGAGACCTCGCCGCATTGGGTGGAGCTGAGCGACGATTTCAAGCCGCTCGCCTCGGGCGATTTCCTGTGGTCGTCGGAGCGCTCCGGCTGGCGCCATCTCTATCTCTATGCCGGCGACGGCACGCTCAAGCGCCAGGTCACGTCGGGCGATTGGCCGGTGGCAAGCCTTGAAGGCGTCGACGAGGAGAAGGGCCGCGCGATCTTCCAAGCCTCGATCGACACGCCGATCGAGCAGCAGCTCTATTCGATCTCTTATCTCGACGCCGACACGCCGCACGCGCTGACATCGGGTCATGGCTGGTGGGGTGCGAGCGTCGCGAAGAAGGGCGGCGCCTTCGTAGGCAGCTACTCCGATCCGATGACGCCGCCGCGCACCGGTCTCTATGCGGGTGACGGCAAATTCCTGCGCTGGATCGAGGAGAACAAGCTCGACGCGCATCACCCTTACGCGCCCTATCTGGCCTTCCGCCGCGTGCCCGAGTTCGGCACGCTCAAGGCCGATGACGGGACGGAGCTGCACTATTCGATCACCACGCCGGTGGGCTTCGATCCGGCGAAGAAATATCCCGCCATCGTCGAGGTCTATGGCGGGCCGCATGTGCAGACGGTGCGGCGCGACTGGGGTGCTGCGACCGATCAGCTTTTGAGCGAGGCGGGCTATGTGCTCTTCCGGCTGGACAATCGCGGCTCCGACAACCGCTCCGTCGCGTTCAAGACTGCGGTCGACCGAAAGCTCGGGACCGTGGAGACGCAGGACCAGCTCACGGGCAAGCGGTTCCTCGCGCAGCTTGCCTATGTCGACGCGCAGCGGATCGCGGTGTCGGGCTGGAGCTATGGCGGGTTCATGACCTTGATGCTGATGACCGAGAAGGGTGCGGGCTTCGCGGCCGGCGCGTCAGGCGCGCCGCCGACCGATTGGAGCTTCTACGACACCTGCTACACCGAGCGTTACATGGGCACGCCTGAGAACAACGCGCAGGGCTATCACGGGTCCGATATCGTGAACCGCCTCGACGGCTTGAGCGGGCGGCTGATGCTGCTCAAGGGCCTGTCGGACGACAACGTGATCCTGGCCAATTCCACGCGGCTGATGGCGGCGCTGCAGGAGCGCGGGGTGACCTTCGACCTGGCCGACTATCCCGGCGCGCGCCACGGCATCAACGGCAATGCGCGCCGGCTCCAGCTCTGGCGGACCTATCTCGAATTCTTCCGCCGCAACCTGCATCCTTGAGCCATGAGCGACACCAGACCGCGCAAATTCCTGGTCGTCATCGACAAGACGCCCGAATGCGCGGTCGCGCTACGCTTCGCCACGCGCCGGGCCCAGCACACGGGCGGACGGGTGAGCCTGCTCTGCGTCGCGGAAGGCGGCGACTTCCAGCAATGGAAGGGCGTCGAGGAGATCATGCGCGACGAGGCGCATCTGGCGGCCGAGAACCTGCTCCATACCGCCGCTAAAGCGGTCAACGAGCTTGCGGGCATCATCCCGGAGCTGGTCATCGAGCACGGCCGCCCGGCCGATTGCCTGCTCGATCTCATCAAGCGCGACAAGGACATCTCGATCCTGGTGCTGGCCGCGGGCACCGCCAAGGAGGGGCCGGGCCCGCTCGTCGCGCTCTTCGCGGCCGGCGTCCAGCCCGTCCCCGTCACCATCGTCCCCGGCCGGCTGAGCGACGCCGAGGTGGACGCGCTGGCGTAGCCTGAGCCCGGATTTGATGGGTCATCCTTCGAGGGCCGCCTGCGGCGGCCACCTCAGGATGGCGGGCTGTTTCTCTGCCAGACCCCAAAATTTCGCTTTGTTCCTGCGCGGTCCGGGTGTACTATCTTAGATAGAGAGGCTTGTCTTCTCTTCCCCCCTAGCGCCGCGCGGCCCCTTTGCGCGGCGCTTTTTTTGGGGGGTGTTCCGCCACCCACCCAAACTCCGTCATGGCCGGGCCTGTCCCGGCCATCCATACGCTCACTGCGAGACCAGGGAGTATGGATGGCCGCCACGCGGGCGGCCATGACGGTGTGGAGATAGGGTATGCCTGCCTTTCCCTTCCACATCGGGCAGCCCTATAAGCTCGATCCGTTCGCCAAAGGGCACGGCCCATGTGGGATTTCAGCTTCGCCAGGGGTTTGAGCATGGTGATGCGCACCGCGCCCTTCGTGGGCTTGCGCATGCTCGTCTATTTCGGGATCGCCTTTGCCTATCTCATCGCGGTGGGCGCGGGCGGGGTTCTCGGCTACGGCTTCGGCCATTTCGGGCATAACCCCGATTCGCCCGGGATCGGCGCGTTCTGGGGCGGCACGATCGGGCTCGGCCTGGTCAGCGCCGCGCTCTATTTCGCGCGCGAATACATCCTCTATCTGGTGAAGGCGGCGCATATCGCCGTGCTCGTCGAGCTGCTCGACGGCAAAGACGTGCCCGCCGGCCAGGGCCAGCTCGCCTATGGCGCGGCTTTCGTGAAGACGCATTTCGCCCAATCCTCGGTGCTGTTCGGCGTCGACCAGCTCATCAAGGGGACCTTGCGCGCCTTCTTCCGCACGATCAATTTCTTCACCGCGTTCCTTCCCGTCCCGGCGCTGCAGCAGATGATCCGCATCGCCGAGGCCATCGTGCGCATGTCGCTCACCTATGTGGACGAGATCATCCTGGCCTATCTCATCCGCACGCGCACCACCAACCCGTGGGACACGGCCAAGGACGGGCTCATCCTCTATGTCCAGAACTACAAGCATTTCCTGAAGAACGCGGCGTGGCTGTCGGCCTTCCTGTGGCTGCTCACGGCGCTGATCTTCCTGATCGTCGTCGCACCCTTCGCGGCGCTGGCTGCGGTGATGCATGGCGGCGGGATGCTGTGGGCGCTCGCGTTTGCGGTCATCTTCGCCTGGGCGGCGAAGGCGGCCCTCCTCGAGCCCATCGCGATCGCGTGCCTGATGCAGGTCTATTTCAAGACCATCGAGGGCCAGACGCCCGACGCCGAATGGGAGCAGCGGCTCACCACCGTCTCGACCCGCTTCCGCGAGCTGGGCGCCAAGGCGGCCGGCTGGACGCTAGGCCCCAAGCTTGCGGAGCCCAAACCGTCATGATGGGAAAGATCCTGATCCTCGTCTCGCTCGCCGTCGTGGCGGCGATCCTGTTCGCCGGCATCGCGGTCATGGCCATCGGCGGCGAGACCAACGCGAAATGGTCCAATGTTCTGATGCGCTACCGCGTGCTGGCGCAGGCCGTGGCCGTGGGCATCCTCCTCGTGGTGCTTTATTTCTCGAGCCGGCATTAGCCCGCGCTCAATGCACCCACTTTTCGGCGTCGATCTCCAGGGCGGCGGCCTTGGCTTCGAGCTCGCGGGCGACTTTGAGCAGCAGGGAGCGGTAGTGGCGCATGGAGGTGGCAAGGGCCGCGCGCCGCAGGCGGCCGGCCTTGGTCAACAGATGATTGACGTCCTCCTGGGTGTTCGGGCTCATGAAACCAGAACGTCCTGTGCGTTACGGAAGTTCCTCCTTGCGGTGTGTCGCGGCGTCCCATCTTCAATGTGAGTCAAGGGTTTGCGGGGCGGAAAGGGCGGAAAGCCGTGCTTTCGACGAACAATTAAGTGGCACTCCACGAAGCAGATAAGACATATATTTGCCGGATGGGTAAGACGCTGTACGACAAGCTCTGGGATGCGCATCTCGTCCGCGAGGCGCCGGGCGAGCGGAGCCTGATCTATATCGACCGCCACCTGGTGCATGAGGTGACGAGCCCGCAGGCCTTCGCAGGGCTGCGCGCGGCCGGCCGCCAAGTCCGCCGTCCGGACCTCACTCTTGCCGTCGCCGACCATAACGTGCCGACGCAGGATCGCGCGCTGGGCATCGCCGACCCCGAATCGCGCGCGCAGGTCGCGGCACTTGCGCGCAACACCGCCGAGTTCGGCGTCGAGTATCTCTCGATGGACGACATCCGCCAGGGCATCGTCCACATCGTGGGCCCCGAGCAGGGCTGGACCTTGCCCGGCACGACCATCGTCTGCGGCGACAGCCATACCTCCACCCATGGCGCGTTCGGCGCGCTCGCTTTCGGCATCGGCACCAGCGAGGTCGAGCATGTGCTCGCGACCCAGACGCTGCCGCTCACGCGCGCCAGGAACATGCGCGTGCGCGTCGATGGAAAGCTCGGCCCCGGCGTGACGGCAAAGGACATGGCGCTCGCCGTCATCGCAAGCGTCGGCACCGCGGGCGGCACCGGCCACGTCATCGAATATGCGGGCGAGGCGGTCACGGCGCTCTCGATGGAGGGCCGCATGACCCTGTGCAACATGACGATCGAGGCGGGCGCGCGTGCCGGCCTCATCGCGCCGGACGAGACGACGTTCAGATACATCGCCGGCCGCCCCCGTGCGCCGAAGGGCGCACAATTCGAGAATGCGCGCCTCTATTGGCGCACGCTCAAATCCGACGACGATGCGCATTTCGACGCCGAGGTCGTGCTCGATGCGCGCGACATCGCGCCGATGGTCACCTGGGGCACCTCGCCCGAGCAGGCGCTGCCGATCACCGCCAGCGTGCCCGAACCCGCCGGCGAGGCCGACAGGCGCGCGCTGGCCTATATGGATTTCACGCCGGGCACGAAGCTTTCCTCCATCCGCGTCGACCGCGTCTTCATCGGCTCCTGCACCAATGCGCGCATCGAGGATTTGCGCGAGGCGGCATCGATCGCCAAGGGCCGCAAAGTCGCCGCCCATGTCGGCGCCATGGTCGTGCCGGGCTCGGGACTGGTGAAGGAGCAGGCCGAAGAGGAAGGCCTCGACGAGATCTTCCTTGCGGCGGGGTTCGAATGGCGCGAGCCGGGCTGCTCGATGTGCCTGGCGATGAACGCCGATCGACTCAAGCCCGGCGAGCGCTGCGCCTCCACCTCCAACCGCAATTTCGAGGGCCGCCAGGGAAGCGGCGGCCGCACCCATCTGATGTCGCCCGCCATGGCGGCGGCGGCGGCGATCGCAGGCCGTCTCGTGGACGTGCGGGAGTTCGCGCGCGCTTGAAATCCAAATGACTTGCACGCCGCCTCCGTGCTAAGCAGCATGCCTCGGTCGAGGGGGCTGTCATGGGAATGGTGTTTTGCCGGGTCTGCGCAAAGCAGATCAGCGACGAGGCGTATGCCTGTCCGCAATGCGGCGCGCCGCAGCGTCCGGGGCCGCCGCCCGGCGCGCGTCCGCGCAAGGACAAGGTCACGGCGGGCTTGCTCGCGCTGTTCCTGGGCGGGCTCGGCGTACACCGCTTCTATCTCGGCGACTGGTGGGGGATATTCTATCTGCTGTTCTGCTGGACCTTCATCCCCGGCATCGTCGCCTTCGTCGAAGGCATCATCTTCCTGACCATGAAAGACGACGCCTGGAACGCGCAATACGGGGCGCGGTAAATCCATGAGTTCATAAGCACACACTGTCATGGCCCGCGAATGCGGGCCACCCAGTTGGGTTCTGCACATCGCCGAATTGATTCACGCGGAGCCGCGGAGGTTCTCTTTCTTCTCCGCGTCTCCGCGTGCGATTTTTCGGAATCCAACCGGTATCACCTGGGTGGCCCGCATTCGCGGGCCATGACACGTTTTGTTGTGTTGGATTTCAGAAAAAACTCATCGGATCGATGTCCACCGTCAGACGCACGACGCCCGTGATCTTGGCCTGTCTCAGCCAGGCGCGCAGATAGGCCTGGATGTCGACGCCGCGCTCGGCCTGCACCAGAAGGCGCTCGCGCGTCTGGCCGCGCAGGAGCGAATAGAAGGCGGGCGTCGGTCCCCACACCTTGACCCCCCGCGCCGACGGAGCGGCTTTGGCGAGGATGCGGCCGGCGTCGCGCGCGGCGTCTGCGTCGGCGCTTGAAAGGATGATCGCGGCCAGGCGGCCGAAGGGCGGGGACCCGGCGCGCTCGCGCGACACCCGCTCCTGCTCGTAGAACGCGTCGCGGTCGCCCTTGGCGAGCGCCTGCATCACCGGATCTTTGGGGTTGCGCGTCTGGATCAGCACCAGGCCCGGCTTGTCGGCGCGGCCGGCGCGTCCCGAAACCTGGTGCAGGAGCTGGAAGGTGCGCTCGCGCGCGCGCATGTCGCCGTCCGAGCCGCCGAGATCGGCGTCGACGACGCCGACCAGGGTGAGCTGCGGGAAGTGATGGCCCTTGGCCACGATCTGCGTGCCGATGAGCACGTCGATCTCGCGCTTGTGCATGGCGCGGATCGCGGCCTGGGTCTCGCCGGGACCTTGCATCGTGTCGCTCGACGCGATGGCCATGCGCGCTTCGGGGAAGACCTGCGCGAACTCCTCCGCCACGCGCTCGACGCCGGGACCGCAGGCGATGAAGCTCGAAGGCGCGGCACATTGCGGGCACTCAGCGGGCGTGTGCGTGTCGTAGCCGCAATGATGGCACATCAGCCTGCGCCGGTAGCGGTGCTCCACAAGCCAGGCCGAGCAATTGGGACAGGTGATCTTGTACCCGCACGCCTCGCACAGGGTGAGCGGCGCATAGCCGCGCCGGTTCAGGAACAGCATCGCCTGCTCTCCCGACGCCAAGGTCGCGGCCAGCGCCTCGCGCAGCGGCGGCGACAGGAACGTGCCCGCATCGCCGCGCTCGCGCGTGACGTCGATGAGGCGCACTTCGGGTAAGGTCGCGTTGCCGTGACGGCGCGGCAGCACCAGATGCGCATAGCGTCCGCCGGTCGCGTTGACGAACGTCTCCAGCGACGGCGTGGCACTCGCCAGCACCACCGGACATTTGGCGATGCGCGCGCGCACCACCGCCATGTCGCGGGCGTGATAGATCGGGCCTTCCTCCTGCTTGTAGGCCTGCTCGTGCTCCTCGTCGACGATGACGAGACCGAGCGCGCGGAAGGGAAGGAACAGCGCCGAGCGCGCGCCGACGATGACGCGCGCCTCGCCGCTCATCGCGGCGCGATAGACTCTGCGGCGCTCCTTCTGGCCGAGATCGGAATGCCACTCCGCCGGCCTGCAGCCGAAGCGCGCGGCAAAGCGGTCGAGGAACTGGACGGTCAGCGCGATCTCGGGCAGCAGGATGAGAACTTGCTTGTCCTGGGCGACCGCTTCGGCGATGGCCTCGAAATAGGTCTCGGTCTTGCCCGATCCGGTGACGCCGTCGAGCAGCGCGGTCGAGAAGCGCTTCGCCGCGACCGCGGCCTTCAAGCTGCGCGCGGCGGCTTCCTGCTCCAGGCTCAGCGTGGTGGGTGCGAAATGGGGATCGGGCCGCGGGACAGGATCGAATTCGGGAAGTTCCACGCCGACAAGCGCCCCCGCCTCGATCAATCCGCGCACCACGGCGGGCGTGACGTTGGCCTCTTCGGCGAGCGCGGGCACGCTGCGCGCGAGACCGTCGCCCGCGATCTCCAGCACGCGCGCGCGGGCGGGGGTCAGGCGTTTGGGGGTCTCGTGCCCTCGCACATAGGCGGTGCGCGGCGCCCCGGGCTCGAAGGCCTGGCGCGAGCGCAGCGCCATCGCCAGCACCATGCCCGGATAGTTCAGCGTGTAATCCGCGACCCAGTCGATGAAATCGCAAAGATCGGCCGGCAGGACCGGATGGCCTTCGAGCGGCGTCGCGTATTTGAGCCGGTTGTCGCCGACCGCGCCCTCGGCCTGGCCCCAAACCGCGCCCAGCGCCTCGCGCGGCCCCAGCGGCGCCGTGACCAGGAGCCCACGCGCAACCTCCACCCCGCTGGGGAGTTTGTAGTCGTACGGCCCCGGCAGCGGGTACGGCAAAAGCACACCGGCGCGCGGCGTTGGCCCAAGCTGCAAAGCGCTCTTCAAGACGGCGTCTTTCATGGGCTACACTGTGAACGGTGATTCACGGCGGTCAATATGAAGCTTTTCATCGACAGTGCCGATATCGACGAGATCCGCGAATATGCAGGCAGCGGCTTCCTCGACGGCGTCACCACCAATCCTTCGCTCGCCGCCAAGACGGGCCGCGACTATGTCGAGGTGCTGAAGGAGATAACGGGCATCGTCAAGGGCTCGGTCAGCGCCGAGGTCCTGGCGACCGACCATGACGGCATGATGGCGCAGGGCAGGCGCGTCGCCAAGATCGCAAGCAACATCACCGTGAAGGTGCCGCTGACCTGGGACGGCCTGAAAGCCTGCCGCGGTCTGCGCGCCGAGGGCATCGCGGTCAACGTCACGCTCTGCTTCTCGCCGGTCCAGGCGATGATGGCGGCGAAGGCGGGCGCGACCTACATCTCGCCCTTCATCGGCCGCGTCGACGATTGCGGCGAGGATGGGGTGGGGCTCATCCGCGACATCCGCACGGTCTACGACAATTACGGCTTCACGACCGAGATCCTGGCGGCGTCGATCCGCAGCGTCAGCCATGTGCGCGAATCGGCGCTGGCCGGCGCCGACGTCGCGACCATCCCGGCCTCGATCTTCAAGCTGCTTCTCAATCATCCGTTGACCGACAAGGGGCTCGCCGCCTTCCTGGCAGATGCCAAGAAAGCGGGCGTGGAAATCAGGGGCACATGAGCGAAAGCGCAGAGACGATCGCGCCCGAGGCCGATGAGGCGGTTCGGGCCTATATCCGCATGAATCGCGCAAGGCTGGCGCAGGACGGCTCGTTCCTGGCGGCGCTGCTGCCGGAGCGTTTCGCGGGCGAGGCCGTGCACGACATCCAGCGCCACATCATCGACAAGCTCAGGGCCGAGAACGCGGCCTTGAAATCCAAGCTCGAAGCGGTCGAGCGCGCGGTCAAGGCATGGGGCGCTCCGCCGAAAGCCTGACGCGCGACTGGCTCGCGGCGCTCGCGCATGAGCGGCGCGTGAGCCCGCACACCCTGCGCGCCTATGGCGACGATCTGGCGCGGTTCCTTGGGTTCCTGCACGAGCATCTGGGCGGCGTGGCCGACGCGCGCGCTCTGGCGGGGCTTTCCACCGCCGATATCCGCGCCTTCCTCACCACGCGCCGCGCGCAAGGGCTGGGCCCGCGCGGCGTGCAGCGCGCGCTGGCCGCGATCCGCGGCTTCTTCCGCTATCTCGCGCGCGAAGGCATCGCGGACAATCCCGCGCCGCGCGCGATTCGCAGTCCGCGCATCGCGCGCACGCTGCCCAGGCCCTTGAGCGAGCAGGACGCGGGCCGCGCGATCACGCAGGCCGGCGCGCACGACGTCGAATGGCTGGGCGCGCGCGACGTGGCGCTGCTCACGCTGCTCTATGGGATGGGCCTGCGCATCTCCGAAGCGCTGTCGCTCAAGCGCGGCGACGTGCCCTTGGGCAAGTCGCTTGCGATCACCGGCAAGGGCGGCAAGTCGCGCGTCATCCCCGTGCTGCCGGCGGTGCGCGAAGCGCTGGATGCGTATTCGAGCTTGATCCCGTTCGCGGGCGGGAAGCAGGCGCCGCTGTTCCTCTCCCGCCGCAACAAGGCGATGAGCGCGCGCGAGGCGCAGGCGTTGATGCAGAACCTGCGCGGACGATTGGGCCTCTCCGAGCGCGCGACGCCGCATGCGCTGCGCCATTCCTTCGCGACGCATCTTCTGGCGGGCGGCGGCGACCTGCGCAGCGTGCAGGAGCTCCTCGGCCACGCCTCGCTGTCGACGACGCAGACCTACACCGCCATCGACACGAACAAGCTGATGGAGGTCTACGCCAAGGCCCATCCGCGCGGGCGCTAGACGGCACCATCAAGGCCGCTTTCACCGGCACTACCTTTGCGCTAGCATCGATCGGTAGCAATCCGGGGCAAGTCATGGATTGGCAGACTGCATCCTTGATCGCGGGGTTCGTGAGCAATGCCGTGGGTTCGATCGACAAGATCTATCGCGGCTATGCCGATTTCCTGAAGGAAAAGAAAGGCAACGTCTCCGAGTACCCTCCGGATTATCAATATACCGAAGACCCCAAGGCTGGCGCTTTCGTGGCGAAGTCGAGGGACACAGGAGCCGTCTATCAAAAAGTAACGTATGAGGAACTTTGCCAAAAGCTGAATGCGGAGGACGAGCAGTACGTCAAAGGACTCAGTGCCGCCTTACGCAACTACGAGAAACAGTGGAACTCGGCCTATTTGGCAAGGTCGATGGCGAGCGGCATGGATATTGGAAAGTATGACGCGCAGCTCGAATTTCTCGCCGAGCAAATCGCGGACCCCCTGCTCAAAGTTCTGAAATTCGTGGAGAGCACGGGTCTGTATCTGGACGATCATTATCTTGCTGCGAGGGATATCGCAAAGAGCTATCTCGCCGGTGACGCAAAAGCCTGACCGCGCGCCGCTCAAATCGTCGCCACCGCTTCCTCTTCGCCATGCGCCGTCAGGCGCCCGCCGTGCCAGCGGCGCATCAGCATCAGGGCGAGGATGAGGGAGAAGAGGCCCATCGCGCTCATCAGCAGATAGGCGCGTCCGCCATAAGCCGCATAGAGCGGCCCCGAGGCGAGCGTCGCCAATCCCATCGCGATGCCGGACGAGCACACGGCATACAGGCTCTGCGCGGTTGCGGCGAGCCTGGGCGGCACGGATCTCAGGATGAAATACATCGCGCCCAGATGCGCCATCGCAAACGTGCCGCCGTGCAGGAACTGCACGAGGGCGACGATGGGCAAGGGCGGATCGAAGGCCATGACCGTCCAGCGCAGCACGCAGGCGCACGCGCCCAGCATCAACAGGCGCGCCGCGCCGATGACGCGCAGGACGTGCAGCGACACGGACATCAGCGCGATCTCCGCCAGCAAGCCGAGCGGCCACAGGATGCCGATCAGGCTGCCGCTGTAGCCGAGCGCGCGCCAATGCAGCCCGCCGAGGCTGTAGTAGAAGGCGTGGCTTCCCTGATCCAGGCTCGCGCAGGCCAGGAAAACGAGGAACACCTTGGAGCGCAGAAGCTCGCGCGCCTCGGCGAAGGTGGCGCGCAGGCGCGGGATGAAATCGCCGCGCGCCCGGCCGGGCGGCGGCGCCGGAAGCGCATAGATCGCAGCCACGTTCATCGCCAGCACCACGCTCAGCCAGGGCGCAAGCGCCGCCAATCCGAACCGCGACACCGCGAGCCCGGCCAGCACGTTGCCCACCATGAATGACGCCGACGCCCACACCCGCACATGGCCGTAGTCGAAACGGAAGACTTCCGACAGCCGCACGCTGACGCTTTCGAGCAGCGGCGTCACCGCGCCGCTCGCGACATTGGCTGCGATGGCGGCGGCGAAGATCAGCGCCGCGGTGTTGGCCCAGTTGAGCGCCGCATAACCACAAAAGGCGATGGTATAGAAGACGAGCATCGCGCCGCGCCGGTCGTCGCGCGCATCGGCGACGACCCCGCCCATGGGCGCTATGACCACGCGCAGCAGCATGCCCGCCGCCAGCAGCGCGCCGATATGGCTGGGCGAAAGCCCCTTCCAGCCCAGCCATGCGCCGAAGAACGGCGTGTACATCCCGCCGATCAGCCCGCTTGCCGCTTGCGCCAGTGCGAGACGGAAGGAGACGGCGTTCATGCAAAAAGCCTTGTCATTCCCGGCCGAGCGACACGCCAGTGTCGCGAGGGGAAGGGGACCCAGGTGGAGAGATCGAGTCTGGTCTGTCCACCTGGGTCCCCTTCCCTCGCATCGCCTGACGGCGATGCTCGCCGGGGATGACATTCGGTTCTAAAACAACGGCATCGCGCGCCGTGACGCCATGGTCTTGAGAAGCTGCCACACGCGTTTCTCTGCCGCGCGTGCACCGTGCTCTTCGAGATGGATATGAAGCGCGATCAGAAGCCTGCGCAAGCTCGCGTTCGACGCGTCGAGCGATGAGATCGTCAGCGACGCATCGCGTGACACTGCGGCTTCGGCGAGTTCCGCTTTGAGCGCCGTATCCCGCACCTCGCCGCCCAGCTCCGCGAACAGCGCGCGGATGTCGGCGTTCTCGGCCGCGCGGATGTCGGCGCCGCGCTCGTATTCGCGCGCGGCGAACTTCATCAAAAGGCCGTGGATCGCGGTGGCGCCCTGCAGATAGTGCGGCGCCTGGACCGACATGATGCCGGCCATGAGCTGGTCGGCGCTGATGGCGAGGATGTCGGAGACCTCGGGCTTCATGCCAGCGCCTCCAGCCTGTCGGCCAGCACCTTGTTGTGGAAGGCCAGGCAGTACCAGCCGGAGAAGGCGTTGACAGGATCGTCGTTGCGCCGCGTCGAATATTCATGCGCCGCCGAGATCCAGATCGCGCAGCCTTTCAGGCTCGCGAAGATCTCCCACCAGGCAAGCGCGTCGCGGTCACAGCGAAACCCGCTCGTCTTCTCCCACACCGCGATGGCGTCGTCGCGCGCCAGCGTCCCTGCGGGGCGGCTGGGATCGTGATGCGCCCAGAGCGGATCGAGCGCCCAGCCGAGATCCTCCAGCGGATCGCCCAGATGCGCCATCTCCCAATCCAGGATCGCGGTGATGTCGCCCGCGCCGTCGAAGAGGAAATTGCCGCTGCGGTAATCGCCATGCACGACCGCGATCTTCTGCGCGGGCGGCGGCGGATGGCGCGCCAGCCAGCGCAGCGCCGCGCGCGCGACGGGTTGCGGCTCGTCCTCGTCCTCGTCGATGACCTTGCCCCAGCGCGCGAGCTCATGACGCCAGCAATCGTCCACGGATTTCGGGCGATCGAAGTCGGCAACGCCGAGCGCTTCGGGATCGGCGCCCGCGATGCGGCCCAGGATGGTGAAGAACTGCTCGCCGATCTTGTCGCGATGGGCGCCATAGGGATCGGGCGCCAGGATCGAGCCGGCTTGCGCGTTCTCGATCTCGGCCATGACGAAGAACGGCCGCTCCAGCGCGGCGCCGTCGAGCTCCAGCGCGATGGGCTCGGGGACAGGAAGGCCCAGGCGGAAAAACGCCTGATAGGCGCGGAACTCGGTGGAGCGCTCGGTCTCGATCAGGCTCGCGGGCGGGTCGCGGCGCAGGATCAGCTTGCGCTCCGCGCCGCCATAGCGCGCGCGGAAGCGATAGGTCTCGCGCGAGGCGCCGCCGGGGATGCGCGCGAGATCGTGCACGCTCAACTCCGGCGCGCCGAGCTTGTCGGCGAGATAGGCGGCGAGACGGTGTTCGAGAGCGTCGCTCATGCGGGATCGAAGATCCCTTTCAGCCCATGCGGCGCATATGGGCCTACGACGAGCTGCTCGAGCACGCCCGCGCCCTCGCGTTCCACGCCGGGACCTTTGAGCCGCGCATGCACGAAGGCCTGAACGTGCTGGAAGCGCGGATCGTTCTCGTTCACATCCGCCAGCGTGTAGGTGTCGTAGCCGAGCACGTCGTCGCCGCGATACATGCCGTGGCCCCATTCGGGGTGCATGTAGCCGATGCCGGACATGTAGAACTGGAAACGCGGCTCCAGCTCGACCTGCCACGGCGCACTCTTGGCGTCGACGACGTCGATGGTCGCGCCTTGCGCGTGCCGCGTGCCCTGCTTGTAGCGGATGGTGGAGTGGCACGAGGCCATATGTGCCGGCTTCGCGTCGCCGAGCTCGCCGATCACGGACGCCGTGTTCCACGGCCTGCCGTCCGCGTCGGCGTTCTTGTGATAGAGCATGAAGCGGTCTTCGAAATTGAGCGGCGCCCACAGCCAGTAGAATTGCGGCATGCGCGGCGGCGCCACGGGCTGGCTGTCGCTCATGCCGATCGGACGCACGCCCCAGGAACGGTCGCGGGTGCCGAGCACGCGCGCGCGCTCGACCGCGATGCGCTTTCCGTTCAGCGCGATGTGGCCCTCATAGGAGCCGTTCTGCGTCAGCCTGGTGTAGTCCATCACCGTGCGTGGGCCGATGCGATAGGTGAAGCGCGGCTCCTCCACCGCCGCCGCGCGGGCGTGGAAGGTGAGATCGGCCTCGATGCCGTGCGCGTTCCCGCCGACCGTCAGACGCAACGTCTTGAGCGGCTCGACGACCTCGATGGCGATCGGGCCGACGCGCGTGTCCATGCGCTCCATGGCCAACAGGCGCGAGGCGCGCAGATTGTGCTGCACCCCGTCCTTGATCAGCGAGAACGAAGCATCCATCACGTTGAGGTGCGGGTAGACGCCCAGGGCGGCCGCGAAGAACACCTCGCCGTCCGGCGAATAGCCGTTGAAGAAGTAGCGGTCGTAGAAATTGCGGTCTGTCCCAGAGGTCGCGATGGGCTCGGGCAGCTGGTGGATGGGGTAGTCGTCGGCCTTGGAGAGCATGCGTCAGAATGGCCTTGGGTGGGGGCCCGGGCAACGAGGAAATCCGCCGGGTTACGCCGGGGAAATACTCTTGTTGCAGTGCGGCCCGGTTCTGCCTATTTTCCGCGCGCCCGAAGGGGCCGCCTTAGCTCAGCCGGTAGAGCACCGCATTCGTAATGCGGGGGTCGCGTGTTCGAGTCACGCAGGCGGCACCAGTCTTTTTGGCTTCCCAGCCTAGCGTTAGTCTCAGCATAGTCTCAACCCCGAAAAAGGGGGTGAGTCAGCGTGACTCAGCGATGTGGAGCGGAGGCGCCCCGATCCGCTCCCAGGGAGCGGTAAATAGCTCGGGCATAGGCCGGACCAAGGCGCTCTCCTCGGCTGCTTTGAACAGGAAGGCGGGACTAGACCTGTCCTTGTCGGTTCGTGCGAGCATTGCGGCCAGGCGGCTCTCGCTAGTCGTCAGCGTGAGCACCAGAAGGTTCGGAACACCCCAATGCGCCTTGTGCGCTCTACCGCCTATGGCGTCTTGGTATGCCGCTAGCTTCGCCGTGTATGAGGTCTGCCCCTGCCGCGTCCGCGCGAGCGGCATGGTTCCGCGATCCGCTTCAAGCGCGAAGAAGCGATAGGCGCTGGCGTCGCCGCTCCGGTACTCGATGCCGAACGCTCCGTCCGGCACCACGTAGCCGCCAGAAGGCATGGGAAGCGCGAATGGCCGGGTAGTGGCTCGCGTGGCCTCTGGCGCCCGCGCCAGCATCTCGGGCCAGGGGATGAAGCGCAGGCCGCAGGCGCGGGCGCCAAGCTCTATCGAAGCCAGCGCCTCGCAGATTAGTAGGGAGTGTCGGAATTGCCGGTGCGCTGCTCTCTCCAAGCAGCACGTACGAGCGCCATCCGCGCCGTAGTCGCGGAGGATGCGCGCCGCGCCCGCGCCGAGTTCATGCACGACCGGCTTGCATCGGGCGTTCGCGTAATCCCACTGCTGGGCGGGGCGGTCCAGATAGCCTTCATGGAAGAGGTCGCCCAGCCGCTCCTTGAAGCGCGTTTCGGACGCACCGCCGACGAAGGCATAGAGGTATGTCGAGCGGAGGTAGCGGTATCGCGTGAGGAACCTGAACATCTCGATGTCACGAGTGGAAAGCTCGATGCATCGCCCGAGGCTCGTCCGCTGCATTCTGGATCGCCGCGTGTCCATGCGGTGTGGGTATCACCGGCTCTCGGCTTTCGACACGCGCGGCATGTTCCGCGATGTTCAGGTATGCGCTTGTACGGACTGGATGTTCTTAGATCACAATTTTCGTAGACCACGTTCCGCCACGAGCCCCACTGTTGAGAAATGAGGCGAAGCACTCTACGATTGTGCCTTCCAATGGGCCCGAAACCCTTGGAGCATCGCGATGCTCCTCTCAACGAGGAGTTATCCGATGCGGATACTATCGAAGCGCCAGCTCAGGGAGCTTGTTCTGTACTGCCCTCAACACATTGCCCGCCTTGAAGCGGCCGGAGCGTTTCCCAAACGGATACAGCTCGGCCAATGCAGGGTCGGGTGGATTGAAGAGGAGGTGCTGGCTTGGCTCCAAGAGCGCATCAAGCGCCGCGATGAAGCACAAGGCTCCCGATGACGGAGCGCGGGCGGGGTAGCGATGCTCCGCCCGCTTTTTTAGGGGGATACCGAGAGGGATACGGACGGGGATACCGTGTCGCTGGAAGTCGTTGTGACTTAGCCACTCATGCCGCTCAGCGTCGTCTCCACTCTCGCCAAGACTTTGAGAATAGGAACTCTATCTGAGGGTGGTGCTATACTCGGCGGGACAAAAACGCATTCAGGGCCCGATGCCTGAAAAAAAGCTTTACGAGGACGTGCTGCTCCACGAGTACGAGCGAATGTGCGAGGAGATACGCACCGTCGAATCGAACAATGAGAAAGTGATTGCTTTCGGCTTGTCGATTATCACAGCCGCGTTCACGATTGGCGTCGCGCAGCACGTCGTCCAAATCTTCCTGATTATCCCTCTCGCCCTCGTCGGCGTGTTCCTTTATGCGACGCTCCTCTACACGTATGTCTTTTCGATGGGCGGCTACAAAGCGTATCTCGAAGACCGCCTGAACGAGCGCCTCGGGGAGCGTGTTCTCCTTTGGGAACGCTTGGTGCAAATCCGCCAAGCGAAAAATCCAATCCGGCCTGCGCTTGTCGCCATATATCTTCTCATCGGGATCATACTTGGGGCGGTCAGCGAAGCATTCGTCGAGGTTCACTACGGTTTGTACGCGATGCTCGCCGTCGCGCTCGTTACCCTCGCGCTTCTCTACGTGCTGCTCGTCTCGATTGCCCGAATGTGGCGGATATATAAGATCGTCTATGATGCGGCTACTGCGGACTTTAAGGCATCAAATCAAACGGCTGCTACCAATCTTTAGAAGGCTTGGTGAAGCTATCGGCGGTTGGTCCGATGCCGGCATTCGTTCCGTCTGTTCGGCCCTGTGCTGACCGGGCTTTCGCTTGGGGCGAAAGGCCGACGCGCTCAGCGTTTAACTTTCGTAGACGTTCATGGTCCTCTTTCGAAAGCTCCCGCTCGCCTTTCAGCGCCCCGACCCGCACCGGAATGGACACCGCCTGCGGCGTCACGTTGCGGATATGTGCCGCGAAGTGAAGGCGCGGCTGCGAGAGGATAAAATCCGCCGTTGAGCGCATGTCGGGCGCAAGCGCTCGAGCGTCTTGCATCGAAACGCCCGAAACCATTTTGATTGACGTATTTGCAGCCAGAGACGCCCGGAGCGAAGAGGTGCACTGGTCAAGGAACTGATGCGCGAACACGCACCCGACCTTGTACTTCCTCGCCTCGGTCAAAAGGTCATCGATGTTGCTGTCGAAATAGGAAGCCGCCTCGTCTACGATGAGGAAGGCCGGTCGCCGCTTGTGCTCGGGGATCGCGGCCCGCTCTAGGACCGCTTGGAGCACCAACGATATGAATATACGCCCGAAGTGCGAGGACGCGCCTTTCAGGAAGTCCTTCGCCGTATCCACAAGGATGATCGATCCCCTGTTCATTTCGGCGAAGAGGTCTATGCGGGTTTCGGGACTGGTGAAGAGCCGGGCGATGGCCGGGTTCTCGATGATGGCCTGGAGCCGGTAGCGGATTTGCTCCTTGGTCTGGACGAAAGTCTTGGAGCCAAAGTCCTTCTCGAAGAACGTCCGCTGGATGGGCGGAAGCAATTGGATGGCGGCCTTGTACGGCGCCGCATCTTCCATGAGCGCCATCATGTCGAGAATGGTGGCGTTCCGCCCCATCGTCTCAGGCAACGCCAGCATAAGGCGAGCAACAAACTTAAAGAACACGCCCTGCTTGGCGGTGAGGTCCGCGCCGAGAAGGCCGGTGAAGAGATAGTCGAAGGTTTGGATCACGCCCGCCGTGACTTGCTCCTTGGTGAGGTCGTCGTAGCCGGAGAGGCGCGAGCGATTCACGTCGAAGATGTTGAGCGCAGGTGGGCGCTTGATGTCCTTAGGGGTGATGAGGAGGAAGCGGTCGCGGAACGCGCCATAGTCAGGGTGGAAGCGTTCGAGGCGCGACAGCTTGTTTATGAGGTCCCCTTGGCTGTCCACGATGATAAGGCTCGGGCAGTCCGGCGAGTTGAAGTCGTAGGCGATGAGGTTCTCTAGTAGCGTGGTCTTGCCCGCCCCTGTACCGCCTACGATGTGCATGTGGCTGAAACGATCCTCGTGCGTGAGCTTCAAGGGAACCGGCGTCGTGAAGAGCGCCTGAAACGGCGTGCCGCCGAAGTATTGGTCCGCAAGCTCAGCGAGCGGTAGGTCGCAGTCTACGGGGAGCTTAAAGGGCTTCTTGGTCTGCTGGCCCGGAACGATGCCCGAAGCGTCGAATATGTTGTCATTGAGGCGCCGGACGGCATCGAGGAACAGGCCCTTATTCGCATATTCGTGCTCGGCAAAGACGCCGAGTATCTGCGTGAGGAGCTTCTTGGGTTCAGGAAGTGCATAGACCAAGGGGATGGTGAAAGGAGAAGGTTCCGCGATCTCAGGCAGCTCGTCGGCCACGGCGCACATGATGCGGACGAGGCATTCGTGGAGGAGCCGGAGAACTACGGTCTGATTGGCGAAGAAGTACTCCTTGAACCGTAGGAAGTTCCGGTACTCGACGAACTCCTGGAGCGACATGCGTTCGAAGTCCGGCGCGGGAAGCTCGAAGATGTGCTGCTCGCCCGCGATGAGCGCGTCTATGGCGTGGCGGAGCGCGGTCCCGAGGGGATCGGGCACATGAGCGATGAACTCATACACGCCCAATGCGATGGAAGACGGCACAACAGCGAACGCGTCTTGCGAGCGGCTGACGGAGGCGTATAGGGCGCGCGCTTCCCGAAGCTCGCGCTTGCCTTCGTCCGTGAACCAGCGGCGGAGCGGCTGGTATACGGTCGGGCGATCCGGTTCCGTCACAGGACGGCCCGGATGAGGAGGATCAGGACGAGCACTCCCAAGGCGCCTATGAGCACCTTCGCCTCGGGCGGCGCTCTGTTCCAAAGTGCGAGCACATTCGCTTCTAACGGAACGGAGGCATTCCACAGGGGCGCAGCCACGCTTGAAGCCGTCGTCATTGGCGTGTGCTCCGGTACTTGAGGCGCGAGTACCATCGGCTCGACGGGTAGCGGTGCTGGCGAGGGAATGGCTGGAGCCGCCATCGCAAGCATCGGCGCCTGCGCAATCTGCACGACGGCGGGCTCCTTGCCGGTGCTGAAATCAATGAGCAACTCGCGGCCATCGAAGGTGACGGCGGCGTCGAGGAACACGCGGAGCCGCTCGCAGGCGGACATGAGCGCCTCTTCGGCCTCAAGGAGCTCGTTGAGGTCCTTGCACTCGATGTGCTGGCCGCGCACGAGGCCGTTGACGGTGATGTTGAGGTTCAAGGCTACGAGCGCGAGCGAACCGAGCGCTCGCACGACGCCGCCTGCCGTGCCGGTCTTGAGCGCTTCTTGGTGTGCCTCAAGATATCGCTCGGACGCCTTGCTGTTGTATATGACCTCGTTTCCGAGCCGGTATCGGACGACGTTGGCCCGCTCCTCGGGCGTGAGCACTACACGGGCGTCTAGGCAGAAGATGACGCTCTTTGAGAGCACGCCGCCTTCCCGCTGCGAGCGGGCGAGTTTGAGCTGCATGGTGTCCCCCAGGCCGATATGCAATCTTATCGGGCTGCTATAACAAAAACAATTCATAGTCGAGTGCGAAAGAACAAACTAGAATAAAGACCAAGTATAGCGGCACGCCGGACTGCATGGGGTGAATGAGCATGGCTCGACATTTCATATTTGCATTGCTGATAGGACTCGTGGCGTTTTTCGAGTTGACCTCAGCTCAAGCACAATTTGGCCCACCGTGCTGCGGTGACATCATGCTTCCGCCTTGCTGCCAAATACCTTCGGCTCAGCTCCTTCCGGGACTAGACCTGCAAGCGCGGGCCTTTCGAGGCGTACGATGGTACCGTGAAGGGGAACTTCACTATCAGCTACGCTACAATCAAGCGTTCATGTCCCTTCTTGTTCTACAAGACTGGCGAACGCTCGCTGCGCTTGAAGGAATGTCCGATAGACAGCTTTGCCGCGAGCCGTGTTCGCAGGCCTCCACTGATTTTCGCCATTTGATCGAGGCCGCGATAAATTGGAAAACTTCGAGAGAAGCTGGAAACTGGAACAGCAAATTATATCTTGTTGCGTTCATCGGCGTGCTTGTAAGCATTGTGTCTGCGATAGCGGCTGTTTTAGCGTTGGATTGGTTCAGGTTCTTTAATGTTCGAAAGAAACATGACAGTCTAACAACGTCCCACGCTGTTCCAGTTCCTGTCGCACCCGGGCGCATCGCAGAAGAAGCTGAAGTCGATTGGCGAATTCTGCTAAAGCAGCGCCTTCACGCGTTGAGCATAAATCAGCGTATGCGTTAGATCCTTTTGGCTCAAAATTGGCGCGCCTATCAACAGTGTGTTATAGTCGAAATCTCCTCGCAGCAATAGCGCAACGATAGTCGGTTGCGCTTAGCTTCGAGGAGGCCCTGATGTTCTCGAAAAGCACTGTGCTAGCTATTTTGCTGTTGATTGCTGCAGCGACCCTGCTGACAAGCAGCATTTTCAACGTTATCGCTGCAAATCGCCTGGAGCACTGTATGCATTGACGAAATGAGAACGAGCCCGCCGTGTCTGGCGGGCTCTTCATGTGATCTATCTTACTTAATCTGTACGCTGATGAAACAATATGGCGGATTTTGTTTCAAAGGTCGTTCGCAAGTCAACACGGATTATCTGGAAGTTCGAGCGGAGGGCCGTAAAGAAAGGCGGCATGGACTATTCTCTGTTCGACAATCTGGGCCGCCGCAAGTATCTCCTCCCGATCGAAAGACGACGATTTCTTTCTGCCGCTCTTGAAACAGACGGCAAAACAGCCAGCTTTTGCGCGGTCCTAGCGATAACTGGCGCACGAATATCAGAAGTCCTGGCGCTCACTCCTAACCGCATTGATGACCGAAGCAACAGCATCAGTTTTGAGACATTGAAACAGCGTCGTCGAGGCGTCTTTCGTTCAGCGCCAGTACCGAGGGAGCTCATTCTCTTTCTCGAATATGTTCATGAGCTCGGCGCGGCACAGTGCGATTCACAGAGGGCCGATGCACCCATCTGGACATGGAGCCGAACGACGGCGTGGCGCCGAGTGAAGACTGTGATGCGCAAAGCGGCTGTGCCGGTCCATGCATCCCAGCCCAAAGCCCTTCGCCACGCGTTTGGTGTTGCGGCAGCAATGGAGGGAGTAATCATCACAATGGTACAAAAATGGCTAGGCCATTCCGATATTCGCACGACCGCCATCTACACAACTGTAACAGGCAAAGAAGAGCGCATATTGGCGGGTAAAACATGGCGCGAACTATCGAGGGAACTAGCTCGAAATGAAAACGTGGAATTGCGTTAGCGCACTGACTGGCGCGGACCGGTAAACTCTCTGCCTAGGGGAATAAATTCGACAAGGCGTTCCTCTGTTGATCTGCCTGTAGCAAAACCCTTTTGCATCTGATTCATGGACCAAAGCTCTTTAGCTGCAGTGAGCATGTCCTTGCGATAGGGATGCGAATTAGCAATTCTGTAGCCGAAGCCCAACGCAAATACCTCGAAGGCAGTATTCAGAAATGCGCCTTTGAATTCGCCATTTGCCGCATCCCATCGTCTAAACACGTATTCGCCGCCATGCGCGGCAATTTCATCGAACGTCGTTTTGAAAACTTTCTCCAAATCTCTGGCTCCCTTCGGATATCGAGTAGCCAAATTTACGGCCTGATCGTCCAACAATTGGGGGAGATCTCTCAGAGCGGAAAGCGTCAATTTATTCTGCGGCCAGTTGTGCAGAACGAGAAAGCGGGTGATTAGCTCCAAATCGTACCGTTCCTCTACAAGGCGGTCGCTCAAATCTGTCGCTGCCATAAAATTTTCATAGCTCGCCAAGCTCTCCATCCAAGCGAAAAAATCTGGCGAGACTGCTACCAGCAATGCTGATCGCAGTTCTTGAGCGTTCAAGACCGAGCCATAGCTATTCAACCTCTGGAACAGGTCGAACTTTGTTTGCGGCGACGACTCTCGCTTGATAATTTTGATATCAATCTTTGCTCGCTTTATGTCGAGCCGCTGAGCTTCTGAAAGACTATGTTCCTTTTCTGGGTGCGTCCAATATCGCCCTTCAAGAGCCGGCAAATACTTCGTACCTAACAACTGGAGTTTCGAAACCTTTTCGCCATCTGCATTCAGAAGCTCTCCTTGGAGCTGAAGAATTGTGGAAATCCGTTGGAGCCCATCAACCACTTCCCAAATGCCATTTTCGGCTTGCGCGACGAAAATTGAAGGAATTGGTATTCCGAGCAACAAGCTTTCGATGAGGCTGGATTTCTGCCTGTCGCTCCACCGGAAAAACCTTTGAAATTCCGGACGAATCTTAAGCTCTTTTTGCCGATACATATTGGTCAGCTCGCCAATGCTCATGGGGTAGCCATCTGAGGAAATGGCTTGCCGTGCATCAGCAATCTCTCGCTCTAATCGGCTTTGTCCCTTCACGGTATTGCCCTCCATCCCTCAGCTCGGCTGAGCTCCAGCGCCAGGGAGGCGAGTTCTGGGAATACCATCGTCTCACCGAAGCCGAGCGAGGCTAGATCACGTGCCAATTGCTTTCGATCTCCACGAATCGCTATTTGCCAGAGCTTTGCGGTGTCCATCTCGTCTGCAAAATCTTCTAGTGCACGCGGATCCTCTCCCCAAATCATGAACGTCCCCCGTTGCGCGACAATGCGCTGGGAGTTGTGTGTCCCAAATATTGCTACAGGTGATTTGTTTCGCCTCTTGGAAGTCTCTGGACGATAGGGCTCGATATCGTCGTCAGACGTAGTTAGGACTTGCACAGAAGCGCCATATTCGGAAAGCACTGGAGTTGCCCGATTCCATTGCACGGGATCAATGCACCAAACGACAGGGTGATCGTCGTTGGCGCCTTCTATGTCTGAGCGCAATGCAAAGTGCGTCGCAACGAAAAGATTTTCCGTCCAGTCAAGGAGACGTGTAGGCACACCGTGATGCTGCATAGCAAATAAGTGTTCCCAGTCGTTTTGCGGGTAGCCCGCCGGCCAGTACGGCAAGCTGCGCTGCCTGAAACGAGTGAGCAAGCGGCGTTCCCGGTCAAAAACCTCAGCGCTCGATTTTCCTTCGCGCATTATAGCGGGCAGGAGCCGATAGCTTTTGCGGTCGAGCCCTCGATACCAAAGGAAGGAACTCGTGGACTGTACATTTGCGATGCGCAAAACCTCGGTGAGGAGGCCCTGTAGGCCGTCTACCTCTATTCGCTCTAAGGCCATGGATTCCCGATTCCGGGCTACGAATCCACCTTAGCAAATGTCTAAAAGGTCTAACAATGGAGTTGGTGCACCCAATACTGAAAGTCATCAAAATAAAGTTCATTGTGCAATCGCTTTATGGCTTCGGAGTTCGAGCTAGGCCGTAGTGTCGCAGGTCGACATGGCCAAATCTACCAATGAAAGAAACGAATCTTAGTGAGTTCGCCCCCCTTCTTTTTTTCAAAAAACTCCGTCCCGGATTTGGTTTCGGTCAGCACAAACTCGTAGAACCTGAGCGCATCTCGTACCACTTCCGACGCCGAGCTCGCGTGCGCTTTTTCAACAAGCGCTTCAAGGCGAACCTGCGCCTTCTCCCCTAATGAGATATTTTTTACTTTTGCCATGAGTCCATTTGTCGTACTCGCGCTAGAAGGAGTCGAGCTCTTCGTCGTCGTTGTGCCGACTCGGGAAGTAATGCCGGATCACGGGCGTCATCCATTTGTACATGACTGTACCGAGCAGGAAGCCTGCAGGCAGTCCCCACTCTCCAAGCTCGGAGCGGTACAAAATTGCGACGGCCAGCGCTACGGCTGATGCCAGCACAATTAGTATCCCGATAATCGCTCTCGCATACTCACGTACACTCCTTCCACGCGCCGTTGCGCGCACATCCGACCAATCGTGGTCGGAATCTTCCAGCCGCATCTGTTGCTCCTAGCAGCAGATCGGTCGGGCCTAATCCCACTTCTGACTTCGAGCGATGTCCGATTGTTAAACCGGGACTAAGCCCTCTCGCTCGAAGCTCATTTCGTCTCGTTCCCCCTCACAGCCTTGACGGCGGTGATCGGAGATCCGAGGGGCAAGGCAGAGCTGCCCGTGCCATCGTGGTGGAGGCGGCTGCGGACATTTCGATCCAAGGACTTCCTCCAGTGAAGTAGCCGCCTTCTCGGTGAATTCGACCGCGGTAGCGTTGCCGGGGTCGTCCGGTTCGTAGACGGTGCGGTGGTGGGGGGCCGTAGTTGTTCGCGGCAACTTCGGCCGCGCCCTTCCCATCCAGAGCGGCCATCGCCACGGCGATAGCCGCTGCGATGGGTATCTGTCGTTTGGACATTTGCTTTTCCTTTCTTGCTCTCCGGTTCTTTTTTTGACGCGGAAACCGGACGTTCGACTCCACCATTGGAGTCAGCAGGGGACCTTGCCACTTCTATGCGCAAGAGTCACGCGTTTTTGCGCAAATCATGTGCAAAGTGTCAACGAGGCCGCGATAGGTAGCTCGGGAGTTCCTATTTTAGATCAAGCAGTTAAGAGCTAGGGCACGGGGTTGAAACAAAATCCGCCAAATTGTTTCAAACGAGGCGGGGGACCCCATGCAGCGTTCCGGTTTCTGTCGCGGTGCTGTATCCGCCGCGCTCCTGTTTTGTGCTCTGGCCGGGTGCGGGAAATCAGACAGCGGCGCTAGCGCGGCCGCCGCATCTTCCGATCCGGCCGCCGCCAAGATCGTGGCGGACATTCAGACGCCATTCCTATTCGCGCTAGCGCAGGGCATTAGGGCGGAGCAGCTCGATAGCAACGGCGAGCTTCTCGGATATGCCGCGATGGTGCGCGCGCCCTATAACCCGGAGGAGGCGAAGACAGAATGCGCCCCCACGACCCTCCACTTTGCCTATATGAAGTTCCAAAACTGGGTTGCCGCGCGAGTGCTCCAGCAGGTCAAGGGGACGGCGCTCGTGAAGCAGGGCGAGCAATACGTCCCGGTGGCTGCCCTTATGCAACCGCGCCCACCTTCGTCGAGCCACGGCGGCGTTTGCCTGACGTGGTATTTCTTCGATTGGGGCCACTTCCGCGTCACCCACGTAAAGCTCGCCAATGAGTTCAAAGGACCGGACCTGCAAACCCAAGCCACGACCAAAATTCGCAGCTATGAGGTATCGGCGACCTTCGTGCCGAGCGCTACGCTGTCTTCGGTGGCGCCGTCCGCAAAGTTTGGGACGTTCACTTGGACGGTGGCGCTAGAGCAAAACCCTGTGACGATGGAATGGACCTTCTACCAGTTCGGCGACCCGCCAAGGTGGTCCCTCTAGCCAACCGACTCCAACGATAGATTTCTAAAACTGCTACGGCGATGCTCGGGTAAGCGAATAGATGCTGACGGGCCTTTTAGTTACCGAGGTAGCGAGCCACTGTGCCGCGCGGTCGCGGGCGGCTGCCGCGTCGGCCGGCGAAAGCGCTGGCTCAAGCTGTGACTTAAGCTGCATAGCCGTTTGGTCGCCTTCGCTCGAAGCGATCACCGCCCACATATAAGCCGCTTGGCGATCTGCCGCGACGCCCTTTCCGTCCCGATATAGCAATGCAATCCAATATTGAGAGTTCTTGTATCCCTGCTTGGCGGCGAGAAGGTACCACTTCATCGCTTCGTCGTAGCCCTGCGGAACGTTTTCGCCGCGTCGGTAGAAGCGAGCCATATAGTTTTGCGCATCAGCTATGCCCGCTGACGCCGCTTGACGCAGAAGCGCTACGGCTCGCTGCGTGTCACGAGCCATGCCCTCTCCCCGAAGCGCCATAACACCGACGAAATACTGGGCCGTAGGATCGCCATTGTCCGCGAGCGGCGTCAGGATGCGGAGCGCGGTAGCGTAATCATGTCGATCATACGCCTGCGCTCCGAGTATGTCGTCCGGCGTCGCTCGAAGCGGGCCGCTCGGCCTTTCGGCACTTGAATTATCGCCGCCTGGAGAAGCGCGTACGGACGTATCGGACGGAGCGCTTCCGGGGCTGACGGTTCCGCCACTATGGGCCGAAGTCTGTGCCGCAAGGCGCTCGTCTACTATTCGGGTAACGATGTCTTTGGTCATCAAGTACGTGGCGACGAGCGCTACCAACCCGGCGAGCGTGAGCAGATAGACGTTTTCACGATACCGCTTGTTGAACAGAAGCCCCGACGACGCCACGAACAACGCGGCGGCGAGCACGTCCCATAACCACATTTGCAGGCCCCCGCCCGAAATTCCCGGTTAGGAAGTTCTACCGTAACGGTGTGGTTGATTAAAGCTCTCGTTTTTCGCGCAGGCAGGTGTTGTTCAGTCGTAACCCATGACCGCGAAATAGGTTAGGGTGAGCGCGGCGGCGTCGAAGAGGGACTGGCGCGGGTCTTCCGGCATCCACGGTTTGCGGTATGGCGGGAGCCGGTGACTGAGTGCGTCAACGCGCGTGGCTATGGCCTGCGCGATTTCAAAGCGCGTCTTGGCTCCGACGCCCGCGAACACGGTGCGGATCACGGCGCGGCTGTAGACCGGCGTCTCCATGCCCTTACAGGCCGCGAGGTGCCGCATGTTGCGGCAGAGGTCTTGGATACGCGTCGCCCGCTCCGCACCGAGTTCGTCGAAGGTCTCGAGCACGAGCACCGTCGGTTCGTATCGTTTAAGGAGGCGCTCAAACCGAGCGAGGAGGCGTGCGTTGCGTCCCGACTTCGCGCTCGCGTTGCCCCAGTCTACGGGCGAAAGTGGGCTTTCAAAGAGCGTCCAGCCAAAACCTCGCGCCGTCGGATGTACTCCGAGGATCAGGCCCTTGTACGGGGCGGGCGCGCTCATAGCGGGGACTTCGCGCGGCTACCGATGCCGTTGATAAGCTCCATTTTCTTCAGCGAAGCGGCGTCTTCCTGATTTCGCCACAGCGCGTCGGATGCGGCTGCGTTCGCGCCTACTGCCTCTTCCACGGCCTCGTAGAAATCGGGAAAGAGATCGGAGAGCGAGCGGCCGAAGAGGATTGAGCAGCCGAGCATGAATCGCGTCGGTGGCGTTCGGTCGCCGCGCTCGCATTTGCCGACGAAATTCGCGCTGTAACCGATAAGCGCGCCAAGCTCCGCCTCGGTGAGGCCATACTTCTTGCGCTCCTTGCGCACATAGATACCGATGCCGCGTGCCATAGGGTCGTGTCATAGTCGCGCGGCCGACAGCCGCATAATAGATGCAGTTTCGGGACGCTCACATGCAGCGCCGCTGTGGATAAGGGGACAACTCCATGATAGCGGCGGAAAGTTCAGCGAGAGCCGAACGCGGGTTCAAGTTTCGCTCAAAGTGTGGATGGCGAAGCGGTGCGCAAGCGCATCGAGCTTCGCGCGCTCGGACGCGGGCACGACGTACACGCCGTTGCTCTTTCGCGTCTTGAGGCCGAGGCGAGACCGGAGCATCTCCCCGATCCAGCGGTGCGAGGCCGCGGCATCTTCGGCGCCGCTCGCGGCGTTGAAGCGTTCCGCAACGTCTCTCACCGAGACTGGGCCTGATCCCGCGCGCTCGAAAGCGACAACCGCTGCTGCGCACACAAGAGCCTCCGGCGTCTCGCGCCGCGCGGCGATGAAGTCTTCGTGCGCCGCGAGGAGTTGGCCCTGTAGCTCGGCCCGGATTGTAGGGTCGTCCACGAGGCTCAGCAGGGACAGTGCCATCTGGTTGAGACGGGGCTCGGCGTGCTTCATGAGCGCCGTCGCATCGGTCGTGATGGAGAAATACTCGCAGAGCCGGAAATGGAGGAGCCGATTGCGCAGCGCGAGCGCTTCCGTCCGCGCTTCCTTGGGCAAATGAATGGGAACATCCGGCCGCAGCGATCGGGTGCCGGTTTCCTCGGTGATGAAACGGCTCTCAAGCGCACGATCCTGGAAAAGCTCCCGCGACGCCACGATCTTTGGCCCGAATACCTTGAACGCGTGCGGGTTCAGCTCTTTGTGCCGGTTTTGGATGGTACGCAGCACGGGAATACCCTTCATCGTCCCGTTGTTTAGGATTTTGACCAGTTCCGTTTTGGCGTCGCTATAGGACATATCGGCCTCGTCGAGGACGAGCGTGCCGCCGAAGGTGTCGAGGATGTGGAAAATCGGGGAAACGGTCGAGGCGCCGGAGGCGAAGAAGGGCCGATAGCAAAGAGACCCTATGGCGAGTAGGGCGCGGGTCTTGCCGGTACCGAAGTCGCCGCGCAGACGCAGGTATGGTAACTCGTCAAAGGCGTCGTGAACCCAGGATAGCAGTACGTAATAGGCGGCTACGCGCTGGAAAAAGGGCGAGAGATCGACATAGCGATGGAGAAACGTGGCGATGTCGCCAACAAGCTCCTTTTTGAGGCCGTATTCCTCCGGCCTCGATGGAAGCAGGACACACGCGTTCGCAATGAGATTGTTTCGAGCGCTGTATGGAACGAGCACTTCGCCCGTCTCGATTTTCAGTTCCTGCTCGATGTTCCAGAGACCATTGAAGCGGGACACGGCGAGGCCGGTCGTTCGCGCGGAGGGGTCGTACACCAACTCAACGAGCGTGTCGGGAAGCACCCTTGAGACCGTCGGTGTGCGCGCGTCCGAATTCATGCCGCCATGCTACGCCACCGGACGTGGACGCGCACGATGACGAAACAGGACGGTGGAGACATGGGGAGGATGGGGACGTTGTAGCGTCCTCTTTCGCTCGTCCGGTTGCCGTTCCTTCGGTCCACGATGCGCCTTCCGCATGATTGTCGCATGTGGACCATTTCGGAATTGCGGAAGGAACTCGGACCGGAAGCCGAAGCACTGAGCGACGTGGAAGTAGAGCGCGTCCGCGCGTGCATTCTTCACGTCGCGCGAGCACTCCACGAGTACGTCATGCGGCTCCGGCGCGGCGAAGAAAAATGGCCCGATTCGCCGAGGTGGAGGCCGCCGGGGTAAAATGCTCCCGATCTTATGGAGGCTCGATATTCCAACCCAGCGGGGCTGCAATGCATCGTTCATTGCCGGGTCAGCACCACCAAACAAGCCTATGAGGGCGAGAGCCTCGATACGCAAGCCGCGATCTGTAGCAAGATTGCGGAAACGCGGGGCTGGACCCTTGCGCACGAACCGTGGCGCGAGGCGTTCTCAGGCCGCAAGCTCCAGCGCCCTGTGTTCGACGACATTCTCGCGTTCCTCGATGCGCGTCCGGGAACGGTTCGCTACTACCTGTTCCGATCCATTGACCGGACGACGCGTGGCGGCAGCTTTTCATATGAGCTCATGAAGCGTGCGCTTGCCGAGCGCGGCGTCGAGATGGTGGACAGCCTCGGGATCATCCAACCCGTGAGAAATACGCTGGATCATTTGGGCTTCGAATACGCATGGAGCCGCGTTTCGCCAAGCGAGATCTCCGAGCTGGTCCAGGCTGCGCTCGCCAAGACCGAAGTAAGCGGCATTCTTACTCGCCTCATCGGCCAGGAGATTTCGCTTCGCCAACGAGGGTACAAGATACGGCCGCCGGCGGATGGATTTATTAATCAGCGGATCATCGTGGACGGTCGAAAACGGACCATCGAGGTGCCCGATCCCGAACGCGCTAAGTACCTCAGAGCGATGTTCGATCTTCGCGCGGCTGGGCAGCTTTCCGACGTGCAGATTTGCGAACGGGTCAACGCGATGGGATACCGAACCCGCGAGTTCAAACGATGGGACCGCGAGCACAAGACCATCATAGGCACGGGCGGCGGCGTTCCTCTCAATCCCGACCGTTTGCAACTCATTGTCCGCCGCCCGATCTACTGCGGGATCATTTGCGAGAAATGGACGCATGGGAGGCCCGTCAAGGCGGTTTACGACGGCCTCGTATCGATTGAGACCTTCAACCGCGCCAACCGGGGCTCCATTGCCGTCGTGCAAGACGACGACGGCCAGTACCACATCGTCCGGGACGGCTCCGTCGGCAAATGGGGCCAGAAGCAAACCATCGAAAACCCGCTGTTTCCATACCGCAAGGTTGTCGTGTGCCCGATGTGCAGATGTCAGTTCATGGGCAGCTCTCCGACCGGAAAGGCTGGCGTTCGCTATCCCACCTATCACTGCAACAGAGGTCACAAATACCTCGGCGTTCCGAAGCGGACGTTCGAAGAAGCGATAGAAGCCCATGTTTCCAGGCTCCGCTTCCGTGTCGGCCTGCTTCCCACGGTGCGAAAAGCAGTCATTCGTGAACGAGACGCGGCGATAGCTGAAACCGACGCATCAGCAGAAGCCATGGAAAAGTCGCGCCAGGCGCTCGAGCTTCAGAAGGCGGGGGTAGTCAAGGCGTTCAAGCTGGCAAGCTCCAGCGCGATGCGCCGGAGCCTTGAAGCCGATCTTGAGGACCTGGACCGACAGATAGAAGAGGCCGCCCGAACGCACTCCGCCACCAAGGTCACGCTCGACGATATTGATGGTTATTTGACTGACGCGAAATCCGTCATGGAACACCCAGGGGTGCTCCTAATCAGCGAGGCAAATCCTACGCAACGCGACGCTTTGTACGGCTTCTTTTTTGAGACCTACCCCACTTGGCGAGAGATAAGCGATGGAACACCAAAATGCGCTTGGATTTTCTCGCTATTGTCGCGATCTGAAAGCGAGAAACTTTGGTCGGTGCCCTCGCCACCGCCAGACTGGAACACAATCGAGCGGAGCATATTGAAATGGAAGTTGCTCGCGCCAACGCTGTTTCACCTTTTCCGAAAGGGTAATCGCCGGAAACGTCCCTAACCTCCCTACGTCCACTCGTAGTGCGAAAGTCCCTTTTCACTATCTACAGCCGCGCTTTGACAGCGGCGACAGTTCAATCATGAAAGCGAACAACGTTTCCTATTTCGCTCGAACAAACGCGCGCGGCAACTATCGCCGCTTCGGCATCAAGCAGCCGGATCGTCTTTCGCATGTGTACGCGATCGGCAAGACCGGCGTGGGCAAGTCCACGCTCCTTGAGACGCTCGCGCGGCAAGACCTGGAAGCAGGGCGCGGCTTCGCGCTTCTGGACCCTCATGGCGACCTCGTGGACAGGATCGCCAAGGACGCGGCCGGCGAAGGTCGGCGCCGCGTCACCTATCTCAACGCGCCAGATGGCGCGTGCCCCTATGGATACAATCCTCTCCGGCGCGTCCGGGACAGCACAATCCCCCTCGCCGTCTCCGGCTTCCTCGAAACCCTCAAAAAGCTCTGGCCGGACGCCTGGGGCGTCCGCATGGAGCACGTCCTGCGCAACACCCTCTATGCGCTCCTCGAACAGGACGACGCGCGGCTTCCCGACATCCTCCGCCTCTATCGGGACGAAGCCTATCGGAAAGGCATTACCGCTCGCTTGCGAAACGAAACCGTGCACCGCTTCTGGCGGTATGAGTTCGAGAACTACCACTTCCGCCAGAAGGCGGATTCGGTCGCGCCGATACAGAACAAGGTTGGGGCGCTGCTTGCGGACCCGACTCTCTATCGCGTCCTGGTATCGCCCGAGCGCGATATTCGCGTCCGGTCCCTCATGGACGAGGGCGGCATGCTGCTCGTGAACCTGTCCAAAGGACAGCTTGGCGAGGATAGCGCGCACCTGCTCGGCGGGCTCCTAGTCTCTACGCTCGGCCTGGCTGCATTCAGCCGGGCGGACGATCCGCCCGAGAAGCGCCACCCGTTCTTCCTCTATCTCGACGAGTTCCAGAATTTCACTACTCTCATGCTTGCCAACATGATGAGCGAGCTGCGGAAGTTCGGTGTGGGGCTCGTGCTCGCGCATCAGTACATGCACCAGCTTGAGCCAGACATCCGGCACGCCGTGCTCGGCAACGCGGCGACGCTCATATCCTTCCGGGTGGGCGCGGAAGACGCGCCGATACTGGCGAAGGAGTTTCAGCCCACGTTCGACGTTGAAGACCTACTCAACCTCCCAAACCACTCGATCTATCTAAAGCTCATGATAGACAGCACGCCAAGCCGTCCCTTTAGCGCTGACGCCATCCGCATGAGCGGATGAGTTCTTTCACCGAACGCTCGGCGCATCTCGTGTGATATTCGCTTGCATGACTTGCATAGGCGGCTAGCTAGCGGCACGCGCTCAAGGCCAGACATGCGAAGAAGCGCACCAGCCCGATAAGACGAAACCAAGCGATCGGAGCGCATTCGAACGAGCGACTAACTACAGCCTGCCTTTATGGTCGGCTGTCTTTTTGCCTATCGTTCCGCACGACGCAACCGCGCGCAGGCAGTCGATAGTCGCTTCACCGGCTGAGAGAATTCAAATTGATCAATCGAAATCTCATCGCATCTTCGCTAACGGCATACTGCTTAGCCAATTTTGCAGGCAAGTCGTCGCTATATCCATCTTTTGTTAGCCGACGAAAATCTTTTAGAAGTGCTTGTCGTGGCATAAGTAGTGCCGCCGCAAACATATCGGCGTGCCGTTCGCGTGGCGGCTTAGCTTCGGTGGAGTTTCTATCTTTCCGAAAATCGACGAAAGCATCCTTTTGCGGATGCAGAACAAAATGGCCGAGTTCGTGTGCGATGGTAAAGCGTTGCCGCACCGGAGCCTCGCTGCTATTCACACCGATAAGCGCATGGCCGTCTTTTCTGATCAGTAGGCCGCTAAAGTCTTTGCTTGGTGCTCGACTGATGCGGATATCTAAATGGCGCGCAACATCCTCAATGGGGATGGGAACTCCTTTGATATCAAATCGAGCAAGGAGCTCTTCGGCGGCGGCTTCGATTTTTTCTAGGACCATGGCGGGCTATTTCTTCTTAGCACCGAAAAGCTCCTTTGCCCACCCCGCGGCTTTCTGGCCGCCCTCTTGGGCAATCTTATCGGTGTCGACCTTGGTAAGACCGTAACCATCGGGAACGTCCGGGAAGAAATCCCTGACCTCGCAGCGAAATAGCGTGGCGAGCTTCCACAACGCCACGGCCGTGACGTTGTTTCGTCCCGTTTCGATATGCGTGACGGCTTCCCGGGAGATATGAAGCTTCTCGCCGACGAGCCGGGCACTAAGCTTTCGCTTGCGCCGTAGCTCGGCGATTCGGCTCCCGATGGCCTCCCGAATCTCATGCTCGATGCCGTCATTCTCGCTTTTAACTGTAGCGTCTCGGCGTCTCATGGAATCAGCTGGGTGTTCATAAAGAGTAACCCGAAATACCAGTGGGTATTCAAGATACCATAGGTTACTCAAGATAACATAATTCTTGCATTTACGTTCTTGCCGGTATTGCACGTGGGCGTATTATGAACGTGCGCGATACGCCAGCGTCACGCCTGCGCTTTATTAGCTGGTTAAGGACAGCCACTATGGCCAACACCGAGATTGTCAGAATCCATATCGATCAGAAGCCCTATCAGTCACAGACGCCGACGACAGGCCAGGCGTTGCTTACCCTCGCGGATATCGCTCCAAGCCTCATTCTTTATCGGGAGGTCAAGGGCGACCAGGAAGACCAACCGCTCCCCGACGACGACTCGGTCGTGCATCTCAAAGAGGACGAACACCTTCACAGCGGTCAGCCTGCGTTTCTCATCATCGTAAACGGCGAGGAGAAGACCGTCGATCACGACGTGTTGACGTTCGACGAACTGGTCCACATCGCTTTTCCCGTGCTGCCCGACGGAACTGCTCCCAAGTTCACGATCAGCTACGAGGGGGCCGCAAGCAAGCCGCATGACCATCAGCTCCATCCTGACCAGACGGTCACCGTGAAGAACGGAACGGACTTCGATGTCGTCCATTCAAATCGCTCGTAGCCCCGACCTCCAGCGGCTGCGCGAAGAGGGGTACAACATCCGAGTGACGAAATGCGCGTTGCTCGTCGTGAGTGACGTGCCCTATGTGAACAGCAGCGGCAAGATTGCGATCGGCGCACTCGTGTCGAACCTCGACCTCGCCGGCGACGTGACAGCGCAGCCAAGCGACCACACGATCAAATTCATCGGCGAGCACCCTTGCGACAGCAAAGGCATGAAACTCGAAGCGTTGCAGCACGGGAGCGGCGACCAAAACCTCGGCGATGGGCTGGTCGTCAACCACTCCTTTTCCCGAAAGCCTAGCCGCGGCCACTATCTCGATTACCATGAGAAGGTGACGCACTACGTCCACCTCATCGGTGGCGCGGTCGCCGAGATCGATCCCGACGTGAGCGCGCGGACAGGCCGCGTGGTCGAGCCGGACGAAAGGGAGTCCCCATTCAACTACCTAGACACGGCCTCGGCGCGGGCAGAAGTGAATGTCGCGACCGAGAAGCTTGCGATGGACGCGATCGCGATCGTGGGGCTCGGGGGCACGGGATCATACGTGCTCGACCTTGTAGCGAAGTGTCCAGTGGAGAAGATCCACCTTTACGACAAAGATCGATTTCTCTCGCACAACGCTTTTCGTGCACCGGGGGCACCGACGGTCGAGGAGCTGCGGCAGCAGCCTCTCAAAGTCGATTATTACCAGAACATCTATTCGCACATGCACCGGGGCATCGTGGCTCACCCTGTCGATGTGGACGCGTCGAATGTGGAAGAGCTGCGCCATATGGCCTTCGTCTTCCTGTGCATGGATAGCGGCAGGGCCAAGAAGTTCATTGTCGAGAAGCTCGAAGAATATGGCGCGCCCTTCATCGATGTGAGCATGGGCCTCTACGCGAAGGGAGATACCATCGGTGGGTCGTTGCAGGTGGTGACGAGCACGCCGGAGCGCCGGAAGACGGCACGCGCCAGCATCTCTTTTGCCGACGACGCGGCCGAGAACGAATACGACAAAAACATTCAAGTGGCCGATCTAAATGCGTTCAACGCGTGCCTGGCGGTCATCAAGTGGAAAAAGCTGCGACAGTTCTATTTCGACCGCAACAGCGAGCAGTTCTCGTGCTACAAAGTTAGGAGCAATCTGCTCATCAACGACGACAAGCTATGACGAGGCTCAATACCGTTCGTGCGGAGTACGTCGAGGTCATGCCGAAGATCCTCCGCAAGGGGGTTTTCTATATTTCGGAAAAGTATCGGACCGCGTCGCATCTGTGCTGCTGCGGCTGTGGAACTAAGGTCGTCACACCTCTCAAGCCGGGTCGGTGGAGGCTTCAAACGACGGACGCGGGCATAACGCTGTCACCGTCGGTCGGCAATTGGAGCTCAGCATGCCAGTCGCACTACTTCATCGAAAACGGAAGGGTCAGATGGGCGCAAAGCTTCACGCCCCAGCAAATCGCGCGCAACAGAACGCGAGATGAAGCTATTCTCGAAGAGGTCTACCGTCCGAAAGTACCGAAATTTGGTTTCTGTGGTAGGATGTGGCGAAGGATTAAGGAATGGCTGTCCTAGAGTCGAAGACTTCACTTACGGCGTATCCAACGCGCGCCATGGATAAGAGTCGAGCTCGCGGCACCGCGCTACCAAATTTGAGTCCGATCGAAACCCAAGTCACAGCCTATTTTCCAGGTCGAGTTCGAGGTCTACAAAACGGCAAGTCAGGTCGTGAGAAAAGGCGCGTTTCACCTAAGCCGTATTTCGGAAATGGCGGTACCTATTGAAACCTAATCAGGAACAGCGGCCGGCGCCGCTTGCCCTGCCGCCTGCTCAGCGTTCTTGGCCTTTGTGAGTTCATCAATCACAAACGCTACCCAATTTTGATACCAATACCAGCTCTTGACGACCGTAGTTCCGAAGCCCTTGTCAGGGTTCTTTCCGTCATGGGCCTTCCAGAACTGTGTGTGTTGATGCATGCCGAAATCCCGAAATCCGGCTGCCTTAAGTTTCTGAACTACCTGCGTCGCTGACAGCTTCGGCTTTTCCGTCTCCTCCTTCACCCAATAGTCTTTGGCGATGGATTTTGCCATGTCCGACTTCGGGTCGATAAACTCGACTACCCTGTCGGCTTGACCCTTTCGCTTTGCGACCACGCGAGTAAAAAGAAGGCGGTATGCGAATCTCTCGCTTTCTATTTCGGGAACGGTCAGGCGGTTATCGAACGCTGCCACATAGGAAATAATTTCGTCGGGTATCAAGTTTTCCTTGTCTTTGATGAGTTTGGATTGAGTGTGGTCGAGTTCGGCAAACTGCAAGCTCAAGGCAAGGCTCTGGTCGAGCCCATACCGCTTTCCATGAAGTTCCTTGAGATAGTGATTGAAATTTAGTGCACACGCTTGGTACCGCGCGGAAAGATATGAATCGAGGCCAGCCGCTTTCTTATGCTCAACTTGGTGACGCAAGCCGATCAGGAAGCGAAGGTTATTTTTGGTATTGGCGTCTAAGGGACAAACCTCCTTCGAGACACATTCGCTCAAATCCCAGTACCTGATGCTTCCGTCTGGATTTCGAATGAATTTCTTCCTTTTGCCGGGTTTCGTGAAATAGCGATATTCAACTCGCTTCGAACGGAAATGAGCGTGGAGCATGTAGGTCCAAGCGATCATCGCGAGAACGATGAATGATTCCGACTTAAAGCTCATCAAAGGGTTGTTGTAGATTTGAACAGCCGACAGCATTGCCTCGCGCGCCTTTTCGATCAGGTCGCGTTTTTCAGAATGGATTCGGCGCTTCTTCACATCGACATTAGACCATGGAACACGGTCCGCGGAAACAAGACATACCCGTTGATTTCGCAGAGATCGGCTCGGAGAAATCCCTGTACTTGACGAAAGGCATGCCAAGCTACTCTGCGCGAATTCCTGCCGAACCGCCGCACATTTGATCGCTAGTCAAGAAGTGCCGCCTTACGTCGCGTAGCCTCGTCCGGCCGAACCATTCAATGTACTTAAAGCTCATGATCGACGGTGTACCCAGTAAGGCATTTAGCGCGTCGGTGGTCGGCCCAACGCTGAAACCTGCTTCGAGGTTTACTTCAACACTTTGCGGCCCGTCATCCGCCGAACCTCAATCGTGTGCTTAGCGATATCTAGAACTCCATCCAACACCGCAAACTCCACGATGGGGTCTTTCCTACTTCGTTTTTTATCCCAATCATCAAATGGGTACTGAACGATCGGTAGGAAGGTATCTTTCCCCCTCTCATGTGGAAAAGGTTTTGTGCATCCAGAGTTTATGGGACACAGCCGAACTCGCTTAGAGTGGCTGAACAATATCGAAGCGGTGTCAACGGTCAGGACCGTGTGAGACAGCGTTCTATATGGCTTGGCTTCTAGCAACCGAAAGAGGCGCTCCTCTGTTAGCCAAAAGAAGCACATGCTGTTTAATGTCCGATACCAATCTTTTGGCGCCAGACCATCTTGTAGGCACCGCTGCAATCCCGCATCCGACATTGGCTTCTGGTCTCTAACCACGGCCACTGGCAATCCAGCTTGGCGGATCGACACAGATTCGGGGCGATGGCGCTGCTCAAGTGCCGCCCTTTCCCTCCCGCGAACATCGTAAAGATCAAGGAGACGGCTGGTACTGAGTAGTCCGTTCTTTTTTATCGACGGCCAGCTTCCATCTTCTGCCATGTGATAAAGCCGCGGAAATCGCTCTATGAGAAGTTCGGGGTTCATATACGAGTACCTATGGGATAGCGTTGGATCCTGGTAAGCGCTGATGTTTTTGATGGAGGCGGTAGATGTCGTTAGATGACTGCCATGACCTGGTTATGCATTTTCATTCCTCGTTCGGCATTCCGATTGGCTCCGTGCCCACCCATCTCGCAACAGACCGCGTTATCGGTCGTTCGCGTTGGTTGGTGGAGGAGGTCAAGGAATTCGGAACCGCTCCTAGCCTTCTTGAACAAGCAGATGCGCTAATTGACATCATTTACCTCGCTTTGGGCGGGTTGGTGGAAATTGGAGTCCGCCCAGACGCACTATTCAAGATTGTTCACCAGAGCAACATGACCAAATTAAACGCGGATGGGCGTCCGGTGCTTTCCGAGGATGGAAAGGTTCGCAAACCATCAAACTGGCAATCGCCAAGCGTGGAACTGGCGCTGGAGATAGAGCGCCAAGTGAAAGAGGCGAGCCGCTCATTGGTCAAGTAGCGCTCTGTTGCCTACCCACCATTTGCGCCGGTCTATGATCGTTCGCATGTCGAGACGCTCTTCTTCTGTCCGGGGAAACCTGATGTTTATCAGCGAGACGGGGGCTTGAGACACGCGCTCAAGTTCTTCGATAAACTTGATGGTGTCCGGAGAGAGCTGTTCGAATCTGCGAGCACGCTGGTTTTCGACGTGAAGATAGTCTGCGAAGGTGAGGATCAGGTCTGTGGGTGCGTTGAGGGCGCAGGACCTGCGAAATAACTCCCAATCGAACCAGCCGACACGCCGATCACGGCCGGTAGTGGAAGTCTTTTCCGCCTGACTTACATCGGTTGCGTTGAGCCCTGCTTCCTTCGCAACAATGTCGAACGTCGTTTGATGCTTTAGAGGGCCCGAGGTTCCGCCGGGTGGGTCTTGCACTCGAATGGGGGTTGGCCGGACGACCATTAGCACCCGGCGTACTCGGCTCGGTGATATGCCGGCTTCAGCGAGGCAGCCCGCGACGTTAGTGTCCCGAGAGGTCACATAGGGGTACACGCCGTGAAAAATACTCAGGCCGCTACCTTGCGTTCCTTCCAGTAGAATTGACTTACCCTCGCGGTACGCGCGTTCAAGCCGGTAAATAGTCGAGCCCCGATACGGGGGCGCCGATCCAACATAGGCGGCCAACTCGGGCATGTCTTTGGCGAGCTTCGTTTGGTTGGGAAGCCGCTCTGTAATCCTACGGGCGCTAGCATATCCGCTACCACTCCCCGTGGAGGCGATGCCGTCTTTCAGTTTCGCTTCCTGTTTCCGATCTTCTTCGGTGATGATTATGGCCTGAGGGTCGATAAAGAGACGAGCCTCGTCCAAACCACAGTCATCTATCTCTTTGAGCAGACCAGGCAAGTAAATTGTCGTGCCTGCGCCGAGCAGAACTTCCGCGCTGGTGTCCTGACAGCCAGACGGCAGGTGGTGGTACGTATATACGCCCTTTTTCCCTGAGACGGTGTGGCCGGCATTTGGTCCGCCGACCCGCACCAAAACTTGGTATTCTTTCGCAAGGTAAGCGGCAACGTGCCCTTTGCCCTCACTGCCGAATTGCCCACCGACCAATACGTCAACGCTTCGGATTTGCGGGGGCGCGAACAAACCGAGATGGGCAGCGACCCTAACGAGAGTGTCTTCTGAATCCGTTCGTTTTGTGAAAATTCGAACGTCTGCATCGGCTTTGAAACTCTCGATGTCGCGCTCTTGTTTAATTAGATCGGCTTCTTTGAAGTTTTTCGCTGCTTCGGGCTGATTTCGTGTTTGCAGCCGTTTCTGAAAGCGCTCGGCCAAAACGTCGTCTGGCGCATACAGGTGAACGTGGGTCAGCTTCCAATCGCTGTGTTGGCGAAAATAAGCCAACTGCTCTGCATTTCGAATATTATCGATCACGATGGGGAAATGAATATCTCCGGATTCAATGGCTCTTTCGGTCGCGTCAAAAACCCACTTATGGTTGGTTTCACCGTCTAGCTTATCGCCAAGCGATTGTAGAGATAAACGATCCTGCGGAACACTTCTTGCTTTCGCCTGCTGTTTCAGAATTTCGCTGGTATCTAAGATGGAAAACCCAAATTCTTCGCCGAGGCGCCTTGCGAGTTGGGTTTTCCCATTACAGGTCCGACCGGTAATAACTACGACCTGAGCCATTCCAAACTCCTATTCGTTCCTTTTGACTATCGATTCCGCCCGCCGAGCGATCAGGACTGCGGCCTGTTCCGGCGAATTGGTATGGGTGTCGACCAGAAGGCCACATGTCTCCGCAAGCGTATGGACCTGCGCTTCAGTCAGGCCAGCCTTTGCCTGTTCATAGGAAGTATCGTCGGAATATTCGCCGCCATGTTGCCGACGAGATTCATATCGCTCACGTTTTATGTGGTCAGGCGCGGTTAGATGGGCATGCAATAAGTTTGGAAAGCTGGCACGAAGCCAAGGAATTTGAAAATCACGCCGAACACTATCCAAAAGCCACAAATGCTGTTCGGGTGACTGAGAACATTGTTGCCGAACGAGTTGGGCCACCCATTCGCCACCATTTTCTATGTCGAGTGCGTCGCCAAGTGTTTTCAGCGCGTCGCGATCTACAAGCCCTCGCTCTTGCGCATACCGAGCTAGATATGCGCCTGTCGAAACTCGACGATACTCAAAGTTCTTCGCGAGGCTGTGCGCGACAGCTGTTTTTCCGGTTGCAATCTCGCCACTCAACAAAACCACTATCATCTAAGCACTATTTTGCGTTGAACGAGTGCAGCATGGTAGCACAACTAAGTATTGAAACTAGGGGCGCCGCAACTAAAGCTGAATCGCGGAGATAGGGAACGGCAGTCAGCCGAATGATCCCTTAAGGCAGTCCCGCCTACGAAAGAGGCGTGTGGGGCTTCCGCGATTTGACTACCCGCTTATGAGCCGTAGGACATGGCTCTCCCAGCGGGATATCGCATCCCGCATTTCCGGCATGTAGTCGTAGCGCTGGTAGACGCCCACGATACCGCCGAAGCTTCCCGAGACGTGGTTCAGAAGTCGCTCGATCACGGGAATAGCCACGCTTAGGGACGCAAGCCCGGACGCGAACGTGCGCCGCAGGTCGTGGAGTGTCCAGTCGGAAACGCCGCAGCGCCGTTCGAGCTTCGGCTTGCATTTGGAATACCCGTTGAACGGCGTCTCTTTGCCGAGCGCTGGAAAGAAGCAATCATCCTTTCCCACGCGAGGCGTGAGGACAGCGTTCGCCATGCTGCCGAGCGGGAACGTGTGCTCGCGGCTGTTCTTTGCGAGCCATGTGGGAATGGTGATCGTGTCCTCGCCCACCATGCTCCCCGTGAGCTGCGTGATCTCGCCCCGGCGCTGGCCGGTGAGGATGAGGAGCTTCACGATGTTCCCGAACGTATCGTCCTCAGCGGCGAGCCAGACGCGGCGGAGTTCGTCGTTCGTCAGGATGCGGGCGCGAGGGACATAGGAACGCGGCTCTTGCATCCGCTCCATCGGGTTGCGGTCTAAGTAGTGCTTGCGATGCGCCCAGCGCATGAAGGCGCGCAAGATCACGTAGGCGTGCTGTTGTTCGCCCGGCGTGTGCTTGCTCCGCGCGAGGCTCGCCATCAGATCGTGCGGCGAGAGTTCGAGGAGCTTCGTCGGCCCGTACTTGAAATGCCGCCCCAGAATGTAGGTGTAGTCGGCGTGGGTGCGCGGCTTGAGGTCGGACGCCTTCTCCGCAAGATATTCTTCCTTGGCCTTGTCCCAGGACACGGCACGAGGTTTGTCCTTGCCGAGCGTGTACTGCGCGAGGCGCTCCTTTGCTTCCTTGCGGGCCGCTGCGAGCTTCACCACGCCTACGCGCCCCAACGTTTCGCGCGTGCGGCGCGGTCCGTGCGTGAGCACGTAGCTCTTGGTGCCGCCCATGGAAACGCGGACGCCGAAGCCAGTGAGGGTGTCATCGAAATAGACGGCGACGCCATTTTTGGGCGCTTTGAGCGCCGCAATAGAGAGGTCAGTGAGGCGCACATTAGTCTCCGTATAGTCTCGCGCGTCGTGCGCGATGAGGTGAAAACCGATGCGCTGCGGTGGTACGATGACCGACCGAAAACGCAATCGCCTCAGAGACTTGTGCGCCGGTATGCCCGGTATGCTCTTACATCAAATTCCCGTTCGTAATGCGGGGGTCGCGTGTTCGAGTCACGCAGGCGGCACCAGGCTACGCTGCGGTCCGTAGCGACAGCGTGCGGACGCGGAGCCTGCCGCGGCGAAGCCCGCAGGGCGAAGCCGGGCTGTGAATTGGTTCGCGCAGCTACGCCCCGGCAGGCCATTCTTCGCTCCCCACACCATCCCTTAATCAACCCTTTTCCCGCTCTTTCCCGTATTAACCGGCCATTATTCCCGTCTTGATAGACCCGTGCGGTTGGGCGTCCCGCCGCGCGTGCGGCGGGCTGCAGTCTTTGGATTAGAGATCTGCCAATGGTCGTTGCGACCTCCGGCGCCGCCGTGGATCGTGGGGGAAGCGCACCGGTGCCTCTCCTGATAGCGGTCGGGGCGTTGACATTCGTCTGTGCCTGCGGAGGGCTGGCGCTGTCCGACCTGATCGGGCGGGTGAGCGCGATCTGGCTCGCCAACGCGGTTCTCGTCTATTTCCTGCTCAAGCATCCCTTGCGCATGTGGAGCGCGATCCTGCTCGCGGGCCTGGGCGGAAATTTCGCCGCCGACCTCGTCATGGGCGACAGCCTGGGCACCGCGCTCGCGCTCACCGCCTGCAACGCGGTCGGCGTCGTCGTCTTGTCGACGCCCTTGGCGATGATGTCGCTGCAGAGCGACCTGTCGCGGCCCAAGCCGCTCTACGTCTTCTATGCGCTCGCGCTGGGGCCGGCGCCGATCGCCTCGGCGCTGCTGTCGGCGGTGTATTTCCATTTCGCGCTGGGCCGCGTCTTCGCCCATCAGGCGCTCGACTGGTATGCCACCGACGCGCTCGGCTACAGCATCGTCGTGCCCATGCTGATGACGGTGAAGCTCGACGCGCTCACGAAGATGTTCGGGCGCGACCAGATCCTCGTCACGCTGCTCCTGTTCGGCGTGCTGGCGGGCGCGCTGGCGCTGAACTTCTTCGCGCGCTATCCGATCGCCTTCCTGATCTTCCCCGCCGTCATCCTCATCACCTTCCAGCGCGGCTTCGCGGGCGGCGCCCTCGCGCTCCTGATGGCCTCTGCCTATCTGATGATCCCCGTCCTCGCCGGCGACGGCCACGTCCTGCCCACGGTCCACTCGCTGCGCTCGCAGATCATCGTGGTGCAGATCTTCATCGCGGTGATCGGCTTCTCGGTCGTGCTCGTGGGCGCGGCGCTGGAGGAGCGCAAGCGGCTCGAGCAGGGCCTGGCCCAGGCCATCGTCCGCGCCGAGACCGCGCGCGAGGAGGCGATCGTCGCGCGCGACGCGGCCCAGCGCGCCAATCGCCTCAAGTCGATGTTCCTGGCGACGATGAGCCACGAGCTGCGCACGCCGCTGAACGCGATCATCGGCTTCTCGGAGCTGATGCACAACGAGCTCTACGGCCCGCTCGGCGACGCGCGCTACCGCGAATATTGCGGGCTGGTCAGGCGCGCGGGCCATCATCTGCTCAGCCTGATCAACGACGTGCTCGACATGTCCAAGATCGAGGCCGGCAAGTTCGAGCTGCACCGCCAGCCTTTCGACCTGCGCGAGGTGGTCCACGATTGCCTGGAGCTGATGCGCGATCAGGCGTCGAAAGGCGCCATCGCGCTCGTCGAGGAGACGGGCGACAGGCCGCTGCACGTCGAGGCCGACCGGCGCGCGATGAAGCAGATCCTGCTCAACCTATTGTCCAACGCGATCAAGTTCACGCCGCGCGGCGGGCGCGTCGCGGTGCGCGCCTGGGCCGCCAACGGGGTGATGACGCTCGCCGTCGCCGACACGGGCATCGGCATCCCGGCCGATCAGGTGGCGAGCCTCGGCAATCCCTTCGTGCAGATCCGCAGCAGCGCCGGCGCCTCGCATGAGGGCACGGGGCTGGGCCTGGCGCTGGTGCGCGCGCTGACCGAGATCCATGACGGGCGTCTGTCGATCGAAAGCACCGCGGGCAAAGGCACGACGGTGAGCGTGGTGATCCCCTGCGCCGCGGATGATGAGATGCGGGCGGCGTAGTCTTCCTCTCCCCTTGAGGGAGAGGACGCAAAATCTTGCACTTAGCGGAGCGCAGCGCAGCTAAGTGCTTAGATTTTGCTGGTGAGGGGAGATTGCTTCGTGGAGCCGGACTCACCCCTCACCTGAAAAATCAAGGGCTTGGTCTTCGGCTCACGCTCAGCCCAAACCCATGATTTTTCTTCCTCTCCCTCAAGGGGAGAGGAAAGTCTAAGCCGCCTTCGTCTCCGTCCTTGCTCCAAACACGCGCGCCAGACGCGCGGCCACGCGGGGAGCGGTGAATTCCGAGCCGACCATGAAGCGCATCAAGGGGCCGAAGCTCTCGATGGCGGCGGAGCCGACGGCATAGATGTTCGCGACCGGCGTCTCGAAGCTGTCGCTCAGGATCGGCGTGCCGTCGGCGAGGATCATGCGCTCGCAGAGGTGCTTGGCCAGGAAGGGCAGGCGGCGCATGTCGGCGCGATAGCCGGTCGCGGCGATGACGTGGTCGAACGTGAGCGTCTCCTCGCCCGTCCCGTCCTTCAGCGTCAGCGCGACGCGGCCGTCCTTGGCCTCGGCCTTCTTCAGCGCGCGGCCGAGCGACATGGGGATCACGCCCTCGACCTTCTCCTTCATGAACCAGCCGGCGGCGGGATGCATATGGCTGTCGATGGCGCGGCGCTTCAAGGACGCGGGCAGGCGATAGAACATCGCCGGCGCCTCGGCGCAGAACAGCGACCGCCAGCCGCGGCCGATGCCCGAAGCGGGGCGCAGCGTGCGGCCGATCAGCGTCTCGTCGGAGGCGTCGGGGATCTTGTTGTATTCGACCTGGGGCGCGCGCGCGACGATGCGCACCTTGGCGCCTTCCTCATGCAGCAGGTGGGCGAGATCGATCGCCGAGGCACCGGCGCCGATCACCGCGACCTCTCTGCCTTTGAACTTCGCGACGTCGCGATGCGCGGCGCTGTGGGTGACGAGGTCCTTCGAAATTCCGGCGAAGACCTCCGGCATGCGCTCGAACCAGGAGATGCCGACGGCAAGCACGACCGCGCGCGCCTTGACCGTCTCGCCATTGTCGAGCGTAAGCCGGTAGTCGCCCGCCTCGCCGTCGAGGGCGGTGACGTCGTGGCGCTCCAGATGCGGCACATAGCGCGTCTGGAACCAGTTGGCGTAGCTGAGGAACGTCTCCAGCGTGACCGGGAGCGCCTGGTCGGCATAGGCAATGCCGTTCCTGCCGCACCAGGCCTTCAGCGTCGATTGCGGCGAGGGCGCCGACAGGTTCGACGCGAAGCCGTCCGATTTGAGCGTCATGTTCCTGGGCATGTGCTCGGACCAGGTCGTCATGGGCGTACCGAAGATCCGATGGTCGACACCCTTCGCCGCCAGATGTGCCGCCAGCGAGAGACCGTGGGGCCCGGCTCCGATGATGGCGACGTCGCAAGTCTGTTTCATTTTGCTCTCTCCGCATGTTCCGTTCCGGGACGCCTGTCCCACCGTGATCCGCGCACGGGGGCAAGGGCGCCGCACACGGGGGATGTTTCGAGATTCGTGCCAGGAACGGGACATGCAGGAGGGTGTGGCGTTGCCCCTTCGGAATCCCGCGATGACACGCAAGGTTCTGCTCGTCACCACCGTCGACTGGATGTCGACCGCGCGCTATGCCGGCGCCTTCAAGGCCGCGCAGTGGACGGTCGAGGCGCTCTCGCCCGCGAAAGCGCCCGTCGCGCTCAGCCGCTATGTCGACCGCCATCACCGCTACCACCCGCTTGGCGCGCTCGCCTGCCTGCGCAAGGCGATCGCGCGCGCCATGCCGGACCTGATCGTGCCCTGCGACGACCGCGCGGTGGGCCTGGCGCTGCGGCTTTATGCGAAGGAGGCGGAAGACTCTCCCACCAAGGCGCTGATCCGCCGCTCGCTGGGCGCGCCGGAGGAATTCGCCACGATCCTGTCGCGCGCGGGCTCGATGCAGGCGGCCGCCGAGGCCGGTGTGCGGGTCCCTGAGACCATCGCGGTCGCGGACGCGGCGGCGCTGGAGGCATCCCTCGAACGGCTCGGCCTGCCCGCCGTGCTGAAGGCGGATGGGAGCTGGGGCGGCGACGGGGTGATCGTGGCCCATACCCGGGACGAGGCGCTGGCCGCCTTCGCCAAGCTCAAGCGTCCGGCCTCGCGCCTGCGCAATGTCGCGCGCGCGTGGCGCCGCAAGGACGCGCATTTCCTTCTCGCTGCGCTCAATCCGCCGGCGCGTGAGATCAGCGTGCAGAAATTCGTGGGCGGGAGCTCCTCGGCAAGCGCGTTCGCGTGCTGGAAGGGCGAGATCGTCGGCGCGATCTATTACGACGTGCTCATCTCCGACGGCGCGATGGGCCCGCCCAACGTCATCCGCCGCGTCGATTGCCCGCAGATGGCGCAGGCCTCGCGCCTCATCGCCCGGCGCTTCGGCCTCAGCGGCATCTACGGCCTCGATTTCATCCGCGACGAGACGGGTGCCGCGCATCTCATCGAGATCAATCCGCGCACCACGCAGGGCGGCACTTTGGCTTTCGGCGAAGGCCGCGATCTTGCCTCGGCGCTGGCGGCCTCAGTGATGCGCGCGCCTGCGTCGCGGCGCGACGCCATCCAAAGCGACGTCGTAGCCTTCTTCCCCAACGAATGGCAGCGCGACGCGGCCAGCCCCTATCTGGCGAGCGGCTATCACAACGTCCCCTGGGACGATCCCGCGGTGCTCAAGCAGTGCTTCGACTCGCTGCCGCTGGCAGGAGCGCCCTCGCGCCGCGCCGCGATCCAGGTGCTCCTCGCCAGCGCGCCCAAGCGCGAGATCGAGCGCCTGGCGCCGGTGTTCGGGTAGAAAAAATTGTCATCCCCGGCGAGCATCGGCGCGTAGCGTCGATGCGAGGGAAGGGGACCCAGGTGGATAGACCGGTCTCGATCTATCCACCTGGGTTCCCTTCCCTCGAACCGCTTGCGTTGCAAGCGGTCCTCGCCGGGAATGACAAGAAGGGCTTTCAGCTCGCCGCGATGCCGGCCTGGATGGTCGAGCGGATGTGGTCGCGCCGCGCGTCGAGCTCGCGTGCGATGGTGTCGTCGTTCTTCTGCAAGGCTTCCACGTCGGTGTCGGCATAGTCGAGGACGCCCATCTCGGCATAGCCCTTGCGCACCTTCTCGCCCCACAGCCCGATGTCCTTGACGATCGGCACGATGCGCATGAAGAGGCCGTTGCGGAACGTCTTCATCAAGGGCGAGTTGTACTGGAAATCCACGCATTCCTGCACGGGCAGGCCAAGCGTCTCCCACACCTCGCGCGCCTCGAAGCGGTCGCGCATCAGATAGCAGGCCTCGATCAGGAACTCCTCGCGCTCGTCGCGTTCCTTTTGCGTCAGCTGCGGATAGTAGTCGCGCAGCGCCAGCCGCCCGAAGGCGACGTGGCGGCTCTCGTCCTGCATCACATAGGCGTTGACCTGCTGCGCCAGCGGGTTCTGCGCATAGTCGCGCGTCGTCTGGAAGGCGGCGAGCGCCAGCCCCTCGATCACCACCTGCATGCCGAGATAGGTCATGTCCCAGCGGCTGTCGCGCAAGGTCTGGTCGATCAGCTCGCGCAAGGGCGGGGTGATCTGATAGGCGACGCCGAATTTCGCCAGCAGCATGCGGTAGGATTCGACGTGCCGCGCCTCGTCGATCACCTGCGTCGAGGCGTAGAATTTGGAATCGACGTCGGGCACCTGCGTCACGATCTTCGCCGCGCAGATCAGCGCGCCCTGCTCTCCTTGCATGAACTGGCTGAGCTGCCAGGCCTGGAAGTGGCGGCGCGCCTGCGCCTTCTCCTTCGCCGGCATGTTCTTGTAGAGGTCCATGCCGGCGATGGGCAGCATCTCCTCAGGCAATTGCTGCGGGTTCTCCTCGTCGAGCTCCTGGCTCCAGTCGATGCGCGTGGTCGCGTCCCACTGGAACTCCTTGCCCTTCTGGTAGAGGCCCATCATGCCGGCGCGGCCGGTGTCGTAGACCCAGTTGAAGCAGGCGTCGTAGTTCTGCGGCACGGTCCAGGTCGTGTCCGACAGCGCTTCGGTATAGAGCGACGCGAAATTCGTCGGCGTTTTGGTCATGGGCGCATCCTCCTTAAGGAGCGCCTTCAAGGCTAAGCCTGCGCGTTCGCCCGGGCAAGGCGGCTGGCGCGCATTCCGTAGAGGAAATAAAGCACCAGCCCGATGCCGTTCCAGATCACGAACCACCACTGCGTGAATTGCGGCAGCCCGTTCAGGAACAGATAGAGGCAGCCCACGACGCAGACCGGTCCCACCACCCAGGGCAGCGGCGTGCGGAACGCGCGCACGCGGCCGGGATCGCGCACGCGCAAGGTCATCATGCACACCGCCACCGCGATGAAGGCGCACAGCGTCCCCGCATTGGCGAGCAGCGCGATCTTGTCCAGCGGCACGACCGCGGCGATCAGCGCGACCACGATGCCGGTGAGCACCGTCATCAGCACCGGCGTGCCGCGCGTCTTGTGGACCCGGGCGAGGCGCTCGGGCAAAAGCCCGTCACGCGCCATCACGAAGAAGATGCGGCTCTGGCCGTACATCAGGACGAGGATGACGGTGGGAAGGGCCACGATCGCCGCACCCGCGACGATCTGCGCCGCCATGCCGTGGTTCAACGAGTTCAGGATATAGACCAGCGGCGCGCCGGTCTTGGCGAAGTCGGAAAAGTACGAGGCGCCGAGCGCCGCCGCCGCGACCGCCATGTAGATCGTCGTGCACACCACCATCGAGCCCACGATGCCGATGGTGAGGTTGCGTCCGGGGTTCTTCGTCTCCTCCGCCGCGGTCGAGACCGCGTCGAAGCCGTAGAACGCGAAGAAGATCAGCGCCGCCGCCGCCAGCACGCCGCGCTTGACGCCGTCCGGATCGACATGGGCGCTGTAGCCGAACGGCGCGAAGGGATGGAAGCGGCCGATGTCGAAGGCCTGCGCCGTCAGCACGACGAAGAGCAGCAGCGCCGCCAGCTTGATGCCGACGAGCACGAGGTTGACCGTCGCGCTCTCGCGCGTGCCGATGACGAGCAGCAGCGTGACCGCGGCGGAGATCAGGATCGCCGGCACGTCGAGGATGCCGCCGCTCATCCAGCCGTGCAGGAACGCGTCGGGTACGGGCCAGCCCAGATAGTGGATGAACTCGCTCACATGCGAGGACCAGCCGACCGCCACGGCCGACGCCGCCACCATGTATTCCAGGATCAGGCTCCAGCCCACGATCCAGGCGAGCCCCTCGCCCAGCACCGCATAGCTGTAGGTATAGGCGCTGCCCGCGACCGGGATCATGGTCGCCATCTCGGCGTAGCAGAACGCGGCACAGGCGCAGATCACGCCGCAGATCAGGAACGAGAGGATGACCGCGGGTCCGGCAAGGCCCGCCCCGATACCCGTCAAGGTATAGATGCCGGTGCCGACGATGGCGCCGACGCCGATGGCGACGAGGTGCGGCCAGCCCAGCGTGGCTTTGAGCCGGTGGGAGCCTTCGAGCTTGATGCTCGCCTCGATCGTCTTGCGGCGCGTGATGGCGTTCATGTCGTCCCCCTTGAGGTGCGGCACGCTAGGGCAAATTGCGTTCTATTGAAATCGAGATGTCATTCCCGGCGAACATCGATGCGACAGCATCGATGTGAGGGAAGGGAAACCAGGGCAACAAGCGCGGAGCCCAGTCCCCTGGTTTCCCTTCCCCTCGCATCGCTTCGCGATGCTCGGCCGGGAATGACAAGGTGGGAATGACAGGGAGCCCACACCCGCGCTACGGTCCTGTCCGTTGCGATGCAGGGGAATACACATGAATGTGCTTCTGGCCGGATGCGCGGCCATGGTGCTGATGGCGGTCGCGGGGCCGGCGGTTGCCGCGGCTGCGAAGACGGGGTCCGCGGACGAGCGGTTCAAAGCTCTTTATACGGCCGAATGGAAGTGGCGCGAGGACCAGTTCGCGGGCGGCGAGGACGACGTCAAGGAGATCGCCGACCACCTGATCAAGGTCGACCCCGCGACCCAGGAGACGCGGCTGCATTACTGGGAGAAGACGCTTAAGGGCCTCGAGGCCATCCCCCGCGCCAAGCTCTCCGCCGCCAACCAGGTCAATTACGACGTCTACAAGCCGCAGCTCCAGGTCCTGATCGCGGACCAGAAGTTCCGTACCTTCGAGATGCCGGCCAATTCCGACACCACGTTCTGGACCGACCTGGGCTACACCGCGCGCCAGGATTTCCGCAATCTGAAGGACTACCAGCACTGGATCCTCCAGATGCGCGACGTGCCGCGCTATTTCCACGAGCAGATGGACGAGATGCGCGCCGGCCTCAAGCGCGGCTTCACGCCTGCGCAGGTGACGCTGCAGGGCCGCGACGCCTCGATCCGCAACGTCGTCGACGCCAAGCCCGAGGACTCGCTCTTCTACACGCCGTTCAAGACCATGCCCGGCATCGCGCCGGACGAGCAGACCAAGCTCCGCGCCGAGGCGGTCACGGTGATCCGGACGGTCGTGCAGCCGGCCTATGGCGAGCTGCTCAAATTCTGGAACGGGGAATACGTGCCGGGCGCGCGCAAGACGCTGGCCGCGGACGATCTCCCCGACGGCAAGGCGTACTACCGCCAGCAGATCATCGAATACACCACGCTCGACATGGACCCGGCCGAGATCCACAAGCTCGGCGAGCAGGAAGTGGCCTCGCTCCACGCGCAGATGGTCGATGCGATGAAGCAGACGGGTTTCAAAGGCGACTTCCCCGCCTTCCAGGAATTCCTGCGCAGCGATCCGCAATTCTATGCCAAGAGCCCCCAAGAGCTTCTCGACAAGGCGGCGTGGATCGCCAAGAAGTTCGACGGCAAGGCGGCGCTCTATTTCGGACGCCTTCCGCGCGCGCGCTTCGCGATCAAGCCGGTGCCCGACGACCTGGCGCCGTTCTATACGTCGGGGCGCGGCGGGCCGGGCGTCTATCTCGTCAACACCTACGACCTGCCGCATCGCCCGCTGTTCAATCTGACCGCGATGACCTTGCACGAAAGCGCGCCTGGCCACGCGTTCCAGATGTCGCTCGCGGCCGAGGGCAAGGAGCTGCCGGAATTCCGCCGCTACTCCTACATCTCGGCCTTCGGCGAAGGCTGGGCGCTCTATTGCGAATATCTGGGCGACGAGATGGGGATGTACGACACGCCCTACGACCGCTTCGGCTATCTCGGCTGGCAGATCTGGCGCGCGGCGCGGCTCGTCGTCGACACCGGCATCCACTCCCAAGGTTGGACGCGCGAGCAGGCGATCGCCTATATGCGCCAATACACGGCGCTTCCCGATCACGAGATCGAGACCGAGGTCGACCGCTACATCGCCTGGCCGGGCCAGGCGCTCTCCTATTACCTGGGCGAGATGGCGATCAAGAAAGCGCGCGCGAAGGCGCAAAGCGCGCTCGGCTCCAAGTTCAACCTGCGCGCCTTCCACGACACGGTCCTCTCTCTCGGCTCCGTGCCGCTGCCGGTGCTGGAAGCCCGCATCGACCGCTTCATCGCGGAGGGCGGCAAAGGTCCGTACCCGGACGAGGAGAAGTAGGCGCGCCCAGGTGAGTGATCTTCTCCAAAGGATGAAGCGCAATCCCCAGGGCGATTGGGCGATGCGAGACGTCGAACAGATTTGCCGGGAGTACGGCATCTCGTGTCGACCGCCCAGTGGCGGCGGATCGCATTACAAGATATCGCATCCTTCGCAGCGTACCGTTTCGCCGTCCCATCAAGCCGGTGTATATTCGCATGCTTACCCGTTTTATCGAGCGGGTTGGAGGCAACCGCGATGCGTAACGATTATCCCGTCATTATCGAAACACTATCCGATGAGGATGGCGGCGGGTTCGTCGCGACCGTCCCGGATCTCCCCGGCTGCATGTCGGACGGGGCCACGCGGGAAGACGCGGCCCGCAACATCGCGGACGCGATCTCCGCATGGATAGAGGAAGCGACACGCCTTGGGCGGCCGGTGCCGGCGCCGTCGGTGCATCTCCTGCTTGCGGGCGAATAGAGGGCATTGCTGATCGTACGATCCTTGAAACGCCGATGCCTCTCGCCATCTCAGCTGGAGTTCCACGCGGAGGCACGCGGCTGAACGTTCGTTCTCGAATTGGGTCCGGCGCGAACGATCGCGCGCAGCCCAATTGAACCTCACGAATCGATTCAATTGGGCGGGGGGTTCTGTACAGAAGCAGGAGGCGGCATCCCCCTCGAAATCCGCGGTTCAAATGGAGGTAGGCGGTTTTTCGCGAGCCCCCTACATCTGGTATACCGCCACGCAGTGACAAATCCTCAGCATCGCCCTACCGTTCCCACACGCCATCTGGAGGGTTGAATGTCCGTTCACAGGAAAGAGGCCGGGACGCGTTCGCCCGCCTACGGCCTGCCGCTCGACAAGATCAATGTCGCCGATCCGGAGCTGTTCCGCAGCTATACGTTCTGGCCCTATTTCGAGCGGTTGCGCGCCGAGGACCCGGTGCATCTGTGCCCCGAGAGCGACTACGGCCCGTACTGGTCGGTGACCAAGTACAACGACATCATGGCGGTGGACACCAACCATCAGGTCTTCTCCTCGGAAGCGAGCCTCGGCGGCATCACCATCCGCAACCAGCAGCAGGATTTCCCGCTGCCGATGTTCATCGCCATGGACCCGCCCAAGCACGACAAGCAGCGCAAGGTGGTGAGCCCGATCGTGGCGCCGGAGAATCTCGAACGTCTCGAAGGCACGATCCGCGAGCGCGCGGGCAAGATCCTCGACGAGCTGCCGCGCGGTGAGACCTTCGACTGGGTCGACCGCGTCTCCATCGAGCTCACCACGCAGATGCTGGCGACGTTGTTCGACTTTCCCTTCGAGGAGCGGCGCAAGCTCACGCGCTGGTCGGACGTGGCGACCGCGATCCCCGCGTCCGGCGGCATCATCGAGACCGAGCAGCAGAAGCGCGAAGAGCTTCTGGAATGCGCGGCCTATTTCACGCGGCTGTGGAACGAGCGCGTCAACGCAGAGCCCAAGGGCGACCTGATCTCGATGATGGCGCATTCCGACGTGACGCGGAACATGCCGCCGCAGGAATATCTGGGCAACGTGATCCTGCTCATCGTCGGCGGCAACGACACGACGCGCAATTCGATCTCGGGCGGCGTCGTGGCGCTGAACGAGAATCCTGGCGAGTACGCGAAGCTGCGCGACAATCCGGGCCTGATCCCGAGCATGGTGCCGGAGATCATCCGCTGGCAGACGCCGCTCGCGCACATGCGCCGCACCGCGCTCGCCGATACCGAGTTGCGCGGCAAGAAGATCAGGAAAGGCGACAAGGTGATCATGTGGTACGTCTCGGGCAACCGCGACGAGGAGGCGATCGAGAACCCGAACGCCTTCATCATCGACCGCGCGCGGCCCAGGCAGCATCTCTCCTTCGGCTTCGGCATCCATCGCTGCGTCGGCAACCGGCTGGCCGAGATGCAGCTGCGCATCGTATGGGAAGAGATCCTCAAGCGCTTCAAGACGATCGAGGTGATGGGCGAGCCCGAGCGCGTCTATTCGAGCTTCGTGAAGGGCTATGTGAACCTGCCGGTGCGGATCGCGGCATGATCCTGGGCGTTCTGCTCGCGGCCTCGGTCGCGGCGTGTCCGCTGCCGTCCGAGCAGAAGATGGTCGAGGCTGAACTGTTCTTCGGCCGCGACATCGAGGGCAGCGGCCTGGTCGGCGACGCGCAATGGTCCGATTTCGTCTCGGGCGTGGTCGCGAGGAACTTCCCCGACGGGTTCACGGTGACCGACGGCGACGGCGAATGGCGCGATCCGAAATCGCTCAAGGTCGTGCACGAGCCGTCGAAGATATTGCTGGTCGCCGCCAAGCCTTCGCCGGGGCTGAAGGAGAAGCTTCAAGCGGTAATCGATGCCTACAAGACGCGCTTCCATCAGCAATCGGTGGGCGTGATCACGCGAGAGGTATGCGCGGCGTTTTAGCTGAACGACCCTCCCCTTGAGGGAGGGTCGAAAAATGCGAAGCATTTTTTGGGGAGGGGTTTGGTGCCTGCGCAAGTACCCTCCCCGAAATTTGCTTCGCTTCGCTCCGCAACTTATCGACCCTCCCTCAAGGGGAGGGTGGACGAGTTACTCCGTCTCCGCCGCCGGTTCCTCGTCGTCTTCCTGCACGTGGCGGAACAGCGTCACCAGGATTCCCACGGCATAGAGCGCGAACCCGACCGTCAGCGTCTCCCAGGGCCAGTTGATGAGCAGCGCCACGAAGGCGCAGAAGGCTATGAACGCGACGACACGCAGCCGCCTGGGCATGTGCATGTATTTGATCGAGGGCGTCGGCAGCCGGCTCACCATCAGCGCCGAAGCCAGGATGATCACCGCGGACGCGACGGCGGGATCGCGCACATGGGCGTCGCCGACCTGGAAGCTCAAAAGCATCGGCATCACCGCGAGGAACGCCGCGGCCGGCATCGGAAGGCCGGTGAAGTAGGGATTGTGCTGCGTCGCGCCCTCGTCACGGGCGCTGGCGCTCTGGATGTTGAAGCGCGCCAGGCGGATGGCGCTGCAGGCGCAGAAGATCAGCGTCGCGATCCATCCCGCCTCGCCCATGCCCTTGAGGCTCCACATGAAGACGACGACGCCGGGCGCGACGCCGAAGCTCACCAGGTCGACGAGGCTGTCGAGCTGCGCGCCAAAGCGCGTGTCGGCGCCGAAGGCGCGCGCCGCGCGTCCGTCGAGCATGTCGAAGACCATAGCTGCGATGATGGCCACGACCGCATGGCGCCAATCGTCGGCCAGCGCGAAGCGTATCGCGGTCGCGCCGCTGGCAAGTCCGAGCAGCGTCAGGATGCTCGGCACCAGCTTGGCGATGCTCAGGTCCTCGAACCGCTCCACCATGCGCTGGCGGGCGGCGGTGAGATCCTCGATGCGTTCGGCCATGCGCTGCCTGGCCGTGAGCTTTTCCGGTGCCATCTCTATTCCCGCAATGTCGCCAGCACGGTCTCGCCGGCCTTCACCTTCTGCCCCCTTTTGACCGCCACCTTCGCATCGGCTGGGAGGTAGACGTCGAGGCGGCTGCCGAAACGGATGATGCCAAATCGCGCGCCCTTGCGCACCACCTCGTTTTCCTTGAGGTCGCAGCGGATGCGCCGCGCCACCAGGCCTGCAATCTGCACCACGGCGATTTCCTGGCCGTTAACCAGCGAAAGCCGGATCGCCATGCGCTCGTTGTCCTCGCTCGCCTTGTCGAAGGAGGCATTGATGAACCGCCCGGGACGATAGGCGAGCGCCTTGACCGTGCCGTCCGCGGGCACGCGGTTCACATGCACGTCGAAGACGTTCATGAAGATCGAGAGCCGCTGCCTGAGCTCGCCGCCCATGCCGAGCTCGGCCGGCGGCGCCGCGTTCACCACCGGCAGCATCACGCCGTCGGCCGGGGAGACGACGAGGCCTGCACCGTCGGGCGTCGTGCGCTCCGGATCGCGGAAGAAGGCGATGCACCACGCCGTCACCGGCACGAGCACGAGCCCGAACCAGCCCGCGAACGCGAAGAGCAGCGCGTTCAACAGGACCGCGATCGCGATATAGGGCCAGCCGTCGGGATGGATGCGCAATCTGACGTCCTTCGAAACGGCCCGTCGCCCTTCGAGGCTCGCCCGTCCATATGCTGTCGCTATGGACGGCTCGCACCTCAGGGTGACGTGCCTACTGAATAAACAAAAGCTCGTCATCCTGAGGTGCGAGCGTAGCGAGCCTCGAAGGATGACCTCTGCCACTTAAAGCAAAAGGGCGGCCTTGGCAGACCGCCCCAGCGCTTACGCGGTATCTTTAGCTCAGGCGCGCTTGCCCGTGAAGGGGAACGAGCCGAACGAGCCCGCCTTCACATTGCCGTTGAGGTTGTCGCCGTCGACCGTGCCGGTGAACTCCAGCGTCATCGGGAACGGGGTGGTGATGGCGTTCTTCCAGGACACGTTGTTGCCGTCGACCTTGCCGTCGGTGATCGGCTGCGAGCGGCCTTGCGCGGATTGCGTGCCGGTCAGCACGTTGCCCTCGGCCTTGAGCTCGAGGGTGGAGGGCTGAGGGCCCATGGGGGATTGGACAACGATCTCGTATTTGCCGTCGACTGACATGAGGGGGTCTCCTTCGAAAGGACGCATCTAAAAGATGACCGCCCCGTCAGGCAAGCCTCACGCCTGGGTTGACCCTTCGGCAACCTTGGACCCGTGGACGGGGCGGACGTCCATGGCGCCGAAAATCCCGGTGACGCTCAACCCGTCCTCGGACAGCGGCAGGACCGCGACCTCCATCTCCAGGAACTCCTTGCCCTGGAGGTTGGAGCGCATGGGGCCGGCGCCGAAGGGCTGCTTCTGGCGTACGCACAATTCCAGGATCGCGCGCATGCGCTGGAAGAAGGGCTGGTCCTGGAATTCGGACAGCAGATGCCCCGCATAGCGCCGGCCGAGGAACTGGATCACGCGGTCGCCGGCGATGCGGAAGCGGAAATCGTGGCCGCCGCCCACGACGTCGATCATCCAGATCCAGGGCAGCGCGCTCTTTATCGGCGCGGGCGCGATCTCCTCGCGCTTGGGCGCCATGCGCCCGGCCGCGGCCTGTTTCCAGGCCTCGTAGACGGTGACGAGCTGCGCGCTCACGAGCGCGTCGGCGGATTTGGCGGCAGTCGTAACGGTCATCTCTTTCTTTCGAAGACGTGCGCGCAAAAGCGCCCGTCCAGCTATCGGTCACGGAATGGATCGGCGCCGACAGCTTCGGGCCGCGCATAAAGCCGCGGCACCTGGTGCTTCGATGGCGGTCGAAGACGAATGGCGAGGGCTTTCAATGGAATAGTGTGGCGAGAATAGGGCACGCTCAGGCGAACGGGCGTCCCGCGCGCGCATAGGCCGCAGCCGAGTGGAAGATGTTGATGGTCATCAGGCTGGTTTCCTGCGCGGCGCGCTTTTCGTAGATGCCCGCGACCTTCTCCTGAACCGCGCAATCCTGCGGCGCGGCTTCGAGCGCAAAATCGGCGAGATGGCAGGCGAGCCGGAAATCGCCTGATGCCGCGAGCGCCTCGGCGCGCTCGGCCAGCGACAATGCGCCGCCGCACGATTTCGCGATCTCATGTGCCAATTCGGCACGCGGCGCGGGCTTGAGCTCGCTGGGCCGTCCGCTCCACCAGCCGCCATAGAGGCGGATGACGTTGCGCACCAGGAACTCGGTGTCGTCATAGACGGGCTGCAGCCAGGGTGAATCGGATTTGGGCAGCTCGATCCCGGTCACGATGTCGACATGCGGCGGCGAGCCCGCCTCCATCGCCGCGAGCGTGCGGCTGACGAGCGTTTCCAGGAACTGCGCGGTCTCGCTCAGCATGTGCGCGATCTTCGCCGCGTCGCCGATCACCGGTCCGCCATGGCCGGGACACAGCGCCTGCGGTGCGCAGGCCGCCATCTCGCGCAGGCCTTTGGCGCGGTCGAGCGGATAGCGCTGCACCTTCTGCGGATTGCCGTCATTGGGCACCGCCCAGATGAAGAGATCGCCGGGGCAGACGACGCTGCGCTCCGGACACCACACCCAGGTGTGGTCGTCGGTCTCGCCGCGGCAATGCTTGAGCTCGAAGCCCACGCCGCCGACGCTGATGCTCAGGCGCTCGTCATAGAGCGTGTCGGGCGGCACGGGCGGCGCCGCGAAGGCCTGATAGGCCTCGCCGCTCTGATGCGCGACCGTGCCGCCGAACTGGCGCGCGTTGAGCGCGGCGTTGTGGCCCGAGGTCTGCGCATAGCGGGCGAAGCGCGCGGGCATGGCGCGGTGGGCGATGACGCGCGGGCGCGTCTGTCCCGGCAGCAGGAACGCGTCGAGGCCATAGGCGTGGTCGATATGGCCGTGGGTATAGATCGCGGTGTGCACGGGCGCCTGCGTCCTCTGCCGCAGCATCGCGGCGATGGCGGGCGCGAACTGGCGCGTGCCGGTGTCGACCAGGACGAGGCCCTCGTCGGTCTCGAACGCGGTGCAGCCGGAGAATTGCGAGGCGAACCAGGTCCGGGGCGCCACTTCGACGGGGCCGCCGGTCCAGAAGAACTTGGCCTCTTCCGGGCTCTTGCCGCGCATGGTGGCGAATTTCGCCGAAGGATTCTGCGCCATTTGAAATGCCCGTTATCTAATTCCGCGCCGCCATGCTAACCGATCCGTCCATGAGCGCACATCCGACGATCCGCCTGAAACCGAAGGAAGGCCGACGCCTGCGCGCGGGCGCACCCTGGGCCTTCTCCAACGAGATCGCGATGAGCGCTTCCGCCAAGGCGCTGAAGCCCGGAAGCGTGGTCAATGTCGAAGGCGATGACGGCCGCGCCCTCGGCACCGGCTATTTCAACCCGAACAGCCTGATCGCGATCCGGCTTCTGGATGCGCGTCCCGACATCGTGCCCGACGCGGATTTCTTCGCGGCGCGGCTGGGGGCGGCGCGCGCGTTGCGCGATGCCGTCTATCGCGAGCCTTACTACCGCCTCGTCCATGCCGAGGGCGATTTCCTTCCCGGCCTCACCATCGACCGTTTCGGCGACACCACTGTGGTGCAGATCACGACCGCCGGCATGGAAGCGTTGCGCGCGCCGCTGCTCGAGGCGCTCGACGCCGAGCATGTCGTGCTGCGCGCCGACACGCCATCGCGCGCGTTGGAAGGGCTTCCCTCCTACGTCGAAGGCGACGCCTCGCGCGTCGCGGTGCAGGAGAACGCCATCCGCTATTTCGCCGATCTCGCGGGCGGCCAGAAGACGGGCTGGTACTACGATCAGCGCGACAACCGCGCGTTCATGGCGGGCCTCTCGTCCGGCAAGACGGTGCTCGACGCCTATTGCCACACGGGCGGCTTCGCGCTCGCCGCGGCGAAAGCCGGCGCGCGCGAAGTCGTCGCCGTCGACAGCTCCGCGCCCGCGCTCGCGCTCGGCGAGGAGTCGGCGGCGGCAAACGGATTGCGCTGTCAGTTCGTCAAAGCCGATGTGTTCGAGGAGCTCGAGCGGCTCGGCACAGCGAAGGAGAGCTTCGATCTCGTCATCGCCGATCCGCCGCCCTTCGTGAAAGCGCGCAAGGATCTCGAGCCCGGCGCGAAGGCCTATCGCAAGCTCGCGCGGCTCGGTGCGCGCGTCACCGCGCCCGGCGGATTGCTGCTGGTCGCTTCGTGCTCGCACAACATCGCTCCGGAGCGTTTCGCGCAGGAATGCGCCGCCGGCATCCAGCGCGCCGACCGCCGTGCACGCCTGATCCGCGCCGCCGGCGCCGGCCCGGACCATCCCGTGCATCCGATGCTGCCCGAGACGGCGTATCTCAAGGCGCTGGTGTACGCGCTGGATTGATTGTTGGCGCGCAATTTACGCGCAAAGCAAAGATGCTTTGCCCTATTGCGCTTATGGCGCCATCTGCCCCGTGCGCTTGTTCCAGCCGGCTTCGATGACGCCGACCTGGCCGCGGCGGAAATCGGCCATCGCCTTGGTCTCGTCGCCGATGACCAGCGTCTGGCGGCTCGCGGGCGTGAAGGCGGGCCAGGCGGGAAGACCCGCGCCGTTGGGATCGCCGGTCTTGGCAAAATTGGTCCAGTAGGTCTCGGTCATCGCGACGATGCCTTGGTCTTTCGGCGTCAATCCGGCGGCGAGGAAGCCGAGCTTGCGCAGTCCGAAGACATACGGGATCTCGCCGCCGTGACCGACGCCGGGGTCTTTCGCGCGCAGCTGATCGGCGATGTAGCCGAAATGATAGACGCGCGCCGTGCCGCCCGCCTTCACGACGAAGGCGGCAAGATCCTGCGCCGCCGCGGTGAACAGCGCGTCGTTGAAGAACTGGCGGCCGAACTCTTCGTCGGTCAGCTTGCCGTCATGCTCGTAGATACCGCGCACCACGGCGAGCTTGTCGCCCAAATCCCTCCCCGGCATGGTCAGCAGATCGTCGCCGAGCGCGGGCGCAAGGCTCGCCTCGTTGCTGTTCGAGCCCGCGATATAGGCGACCTTCGCGATTTCGCCCCTGGCGAAGAGAAGTGAGACGTCATCGGGGATCACCTTGCCGTCGATATAAGGCGCGACCTGACCTTCGGTCTTGAGGTCGCCTTCGCGGTAGAGGATATCCTCCACCTTCAGCTTGCGCAGCTTCTCGGCAGTTTCCGCGCCGTCGCCCGTGATGCCGAGCTTGGCGGCGAAATCGACGCTGCCCTTCTGCGCCTTGGCCAATGTCGACACGGCATGCAGACCAAGGCCGGATTCGGAGATCGCCTTGACGAACAGCCCGCGCGCCGGCGGCGATGCGACAAGATCGTTGACGCTGATCCCGCCGGCCGACTCGCCGAAGATCGTCACGTTCGACGCGTCGCCGCCGAACGCGGCGATGTTCGCCTGCACCCATTTGAGCGCCGCGATCTGGTCGAGCAGCCCGAAATTGCCGCTCGCCTGGTCCTTCATCAGCGCCGGATGCGCGAAAAAGCCGAGCTGGCCCAGCCGGTAATTCAGCGTGACGACGACCACGCCATGCTTGGCGAGATCGGTACCGTCATAGAAGGGGAGCGCCGCGGCGCCGTTGATGAACCCGCCGCCATAGATCCACACCATCACCGGCAGCTTCGCGCCCGTTTGCCCTTCCGGCGTCCAGACATTGAGGGTCAGGCAATCCTCGCTCTGCGGCAGCCGGGGCGCGAACAGGCTGGGCTTGTAGTTCTGCGGACAGATGGGCCCGAACTCCCGCGCCGGGCGTGTGTCGCCCCACACCGGCGCGGGCTGCGGCGCACGCCAGCGAAGCGCGCCCACCGGCGGCGCCGCGAAGGGGATGTTCTTGAAAAAGGCGACGCCCTCCTCGGCTCCGCCGCTCAGCGTGCCTTGCGCGATCCTGACCTCGGTGCTCGCCGGCGCGGGCGATGAGAAGAGCAGGGCGAGAAGAAGCAATACGACGCGACGCATGAGGTCCCCTCCGGCGATGTGATGCGAACGAGACCGCAGAAGTTGCGGGCGGTCAATCCTCCTCGGCGGGTATCAGATCGTGATCTGCGCGCCGAGCTCGACCACGCGGTTGGGGGGCAGGGAATAGTAGCGCGCGGGGGCGAGCGCGTTCGACGCGAGCCAGGTGTACAAACCGATGCGCCAGTTCTTGAGGCCGGGATGCTCGCCCGCGACCAGCGTCTCGCGGCCGACGAAGAAGGTCGTCGTATCGACGTCGATCACCAGGCCTTGCGGCCGCGCCAGGGTGAGCGCCTTGGGGACATCCAAATTCTCGAAGAAGCCGAAATGGATGCGCACCTCGTAGAAGCCCTTGCCGGACTTCTCGACCACGACGCGGCGGCTCTCCGGCACGAAGGGCTTGTTCTCCACCACCACGGTGGCGAGCACGATGCGCTCATGCAGCACCTTGTAGTGCTTCATGCTGTGCAGCAGCGTGCTCGGCGCCACGCCCAGACGCGGCACCAGGAACACGGCGGTGCCGGAGACGCGATGCGGCGTCTTGTCGGCGCGCGCAAGGAACAGCGGCAACGCCAGCGAGGAGTCCTTGATCTTGTCGAGATGCATGCGCCGGCCGACGCGCCAGGTGTCCATCACCACGAAGACGCCGGCGGCGACGAGCAGCGGCAGCCAGCCGCCCTCGACGATCTTGAGCGCGTTGGAGGCCAGGAAGGAGAGGTCGATCACGCCCAGCGTGCCGAACAGGCCCACCACCGCGATCATGTTCCAGCGCCATTGCCGGCGCGCGACGATGGCGACGAGCAGCGTGCTGATCGCCATGACGCCGGTGACCGCGATGCCGTAGGCGGCGGCGAGCGCGTTCGAGGATTTGAAGATCAGCACGATCAGCACCACGCCGACGCACAGCATCACGTTGCTGCGCGGCACGTAGATCTGGCCCGCCTCCGTCACCGAGGTGTGGCGGATCTCCATGCGCGGAAGCTGGCCGAGCTGCACGGCCTGGCGGGTGATCGAGAACACGCCCGAGATGACGGCCTGGCTGGCGATGATCGTCGCGGCGGTCGCCAGGATCACCAGCGGATAATGCGCCCAGCTGGGCGCGATCGAATAGAAGGCGAGCGGCGCGAGCTTGGGGTTCATGAGCAGCTCCGCGCCCTGGCCGAAATAGTCGAGCAGCAGCGCGGGCAGGCTGATGACCAGCCAGGCCAGCCGGATCGGCAGGCGCCCGAAATGGCCCATGTCGGCATAGAGCGCCTCGCAGCCCGTCACCGCCAGCACGACGGAGCCCAGCGACACGAACGCGATCCAGGGCTTGTCGACGAAGAGCGCCACCGCGTAGCTCGGGCTGATCGCCTTGAGGATCATGGGCGCCTTCACGATCGCGGCCAGCCCCAGGATCGCGAGGGTGACGAACCAGACCAGCATGATCGGGCCGAAGAGCTTTCCGATCCTGTCGGTGCCGCGCGACTGCAGGACGAACAGGCCGATCAGGATGATCAGCGACAGGGGCATGATCAGCGGCTCGAATTGCGGCCCGCCTTCGCCCAATCCTTCCACGGCGCTGAGCACCGAGATCGCGGGCGTGAGCATGCCGTCGCCGTAGAAGAGGGCCAGCCCTAAGATCGCGCTGACGCCGATGGCGGTCTTGGTCCAGCGGCCGAGCCCCGGCGAGCGGTGCGCGAGCGCGGCCAGGGCGAGGACGCCGCCTTCGCCGTCATTGTCGGCCTGCATGATGAAGATGACGTATTTGAGCGTCACCACGATCATGAGCGCCCAGAAGATCAGCGACAGCGCGCCGAGCACCGCTTCCGGCGCGGGCGCCGCACCGCCCGCGGCAAGCGCGGATTCGCGCATCGCATAGAGCGGGCTGGTGCCGATATCGCCGAAGACGACGCCGAGCGCGCCCAGCGTCAGGACAGCAGTGCGTCGGGGTGAGGCTTTCTCCGACATTCTCTCAAATCGTGATCTGCGCGCCGAGCTCGACGACGCGGTTGGGCGGCAGGCAGTAGAAGCGCGCCGGCGAAAGCGCGTTCGCCGAGAGCTGCATATAGAGCCAGGTGCGCCAGTGGCCGAGCGCGGGATGCTGCGCCGGCACCAGCGTCTCGCGGCCGACGAAGAACGTCGTGTGGTCGACGTCGATGACGAGGCCGAAGGGCCGCGCGTTCTTGAGCGCCAAGGGCACGTCGGGCGTCTCGAAGAAGCCGTGATGGACCTTGACGCTGTAGAAGCCCTTGCCGAGCTTTGTCACCTCGACGCGCTTGGCGTCGGGGACGATCGGCGTGTCGTCGACGATGACATGCGCCAGCACCACGCGCTCATGCAGCACCCGGTTGTGCTTGAGGTTGTGCAGCAGCGATCCCGGCACCACGTCGGTGCGCGCGTTCAGGAACACGGCGGTGCCCGCGACGCGCGTCGGGGTCTTGTCGGCGCGCGCCATGAAGAGGTCGAGCGGCATCGATTCGTCGCGCACGATCTCCTGGTGGTGGCGGCGGCCCTTGCGCCAGGTCTCCATCACCGCGAACACGGTGCCGGCGATGGCGAGCGGCAGCCAGCCGCCCTCGATGATCTTGAGCGAGTTCGACGCCAGGAACGCCCAGTCCACCGCCGCGAGCAGGCCGAAGAGCAGGATCACCCAACGGATGTTCCAGCTCCATTGGCGGTTGGCGACGATGCCGGCGTGGAAGGTGTCGATCACCATCACGCCGGTGACCGCGATGCCGTAGGCGGCGGCCAGCGCGTTGGAGGAGCGGAAGATCAGCACGATCAGCACCACGCCGACGCAGAGCAGCGCGTTCATGCGCGGCACGTAAATCTGTCCGTATTCGGTGGCGGAGGTGTGACGGATCTCCATGCGCGGAAGCTGGCCGAGCTGGACGGCCTGGCGCGCCATGGAGAAGACGCCCGAGATCACCGCCTGGCTCGCGATGATGCCGGCGATGGTGGCGAGCAGCACCAGCGGGAAATGCGCCCACTCCGGCGCCACCGCATAGAACGCCACCGGCGCCTTGCTGGGCGCCAGCAGCAGCGCCGCGCCCTGGCCGAAATAGTTGAGCAAGAGGCTCGGCAGCACGAAACAGAACCAGGCGAACTGGATCGGCCTGCGCCCGAAATGGCCCATATCTGCGTAAAGCGCCTCGCAGCCCGTCACCGCCAGCACCACGGAGCCGAGCGACACGAACGCCGTCCACGGCTCATGCTGGAAGAGCTGCACCGCGTACCACGGGTTCACCGCGACCAGGATGCCGGGCGCTTTCAGGATCGAGATCAGTCCGAGCACCGCCAGCACCACGAACCATAACGCCATCACCGGCCCGAACAGGCGTCCGATATGCGCCGTGCCGCGGCTCTGCATCGCGAAGAGGCCGACCAGGATGACGAGCACCAGGGGCACCACGAGCGGCTGCAGCGCATGGCTCTCGACCGAAAGGCCTTCCACCGCGCTCAGCACGGTGATCGCGGGCGTCAGCATCCCGTCGCCGAAGAAGAGGGCTAGCCCTAAGATCGCGCCGATGCCGATCATCGTCTTGACGCGCTTGCCCAGCCCCGGCGAGCGATGCGCCAGGGTCGCGAGCGCGAGCACGCCGCCCTCGCCATTGTTGTCGGCGCGCATGATGAGGGTCACGTATTTGAGCGTCACCACGCTCATCAGCGTCCAGAAGATGAGCGAAAGGCCGCCGAGGATCGCGAAGGGATGCGGCACCGATCCGCCGGTCGCAAGCGCGGTCTCGCGCATCGCATAGAGCGGGCTCGTGCCGATGTCGCCGAAGACGACGCCGAGCGCGCCCAGGGTCAGCGCCGCCTGGCGCTTGAACGATTTGGCGTCGGGCACGTGGACATGATGGCTCAACGGCACGTCGTCATGGGCCGCAAGCGGATCGGCGTCCGAAACCTGGGACGCTTTGGGTTCGATCGATGTCACGGGCGGGTCGCGGCCGATGCTCATACGAGAATAAGAAACGCATAAAGGCGCGTCGGAAGGCGCGGACGTTATTCCTGTGGCGCTTGCGAACAAAGAGGGGCGAGGCGGAATAGCGCAGTTATCGTTAAGTCGTTGGGATATATAGGCTATTCTTCGTTCGCGCTGGCGACCAGATCGTTGCGGCCGGGCGTGCCCGGCCCGATGAAGCCCTGGACATTGTAGGTATGGACGCCCCAGGCATGGGTCTGGACGTTCCAGACCAGGACCTCGCTCCAGTCGTTGTTGGGGCTGATATCGGCGACGGGATCGTCCAGGAAGATCGCGCCGTTGTTGAGCCAATTGGCATGATCGACGCGGATCTCGCGCGACGACACGATGCGGCGCACCACCGCGACATGGGCGTGGCTCGGGCCCGCATAGCCCGCCAGCACCATCACCGCGCCGTCGCTGGGGGCGGCACTCCTGCGATAGCGGCCCTCGGCCTTGTCCCACCACGTATAGGCGTCGCCATGGATGTCGACGCCGGAATGGGCGCGCGCGAAGGGCACGCAGGAAAGCGGCTTCTCGGGGACCGTCATGGTGGCGCTGTCGCGCGAGGTATCGCGCGCGCGCTCGCCGCTATCAAAGGCCAGATCGTTGGGTGCGCTCGCGCAGCCGCCCAGGAGGGCGAAAAAAGCGGCTGCCGCCGCGAGCCGAAAGAAAGACCCCACCATCCAAAAAGCCCCTCGAACGCTCCAAGCGGCAGCAGCCGATGGAGCAGCCTAACAAGCAGGGTTCAAGACCGCGTTAGGCCGATAGTACGCATTCTATTAAAATTTTATCGATCTGCGATCAATCGGGGGGTTACCGACCCCCCGACCCCACTGTCATCCCCGGCGAGCGCTACGCGCATCGCGCGTAGCGCGAGGTCAAGGGGACCCAGGTGGTGCAACAGAGTCGGTGCGTCAGAGGATTTCGCACTTCAAATTCGTAGACCGGAGACAATCGACCCGCCTGGGTCCCCTTGACCTCGGATCGCTCGCATCGCGAGCGATCCTCGCCGGGGATGACAGTTGAGGCGCGGCTGCTTCTAATCCCGCCGCACCACTTCGCGCGCCGTGGTGGCGGCGCCGCTGAAGCCCATGGCACCGATGGAGACCAGGCCCGCGACCGCGAAGACGAAGAACGGCGCGCTCCAGGCCTGTTCGCTGAAGGCGAAGACCGGCAGCGCCACGCCGGCAAGCAGCTCCGGCACGCCGCGCCAGCCGCCGACATAGCGCTCGCCGGCGCGAAGCGTGCGCGTGAACACCATCTTGCCGCCGAAAAACGCCTCGTAGGTCGCGCGCGAATTGGCCAGGATCAGACCGCTCGGAAAGACGATGGCGAGCAGGAGCGCGCGCGCCAGACATGGCGCATCCTCGCGGCCCAGGATCACCTGGCCGAGATAGAGATAGCCGAGGCTCGCCGAGAGACCGAACGCGGTCACCGCCAGGCCCAGGATCGCGACGCTCTGGATATAGACGACGCCCATCGCCATCAGCGTCAGGCTGATCGCGGCGCTGGTGAAGGCGAGCGTGTAGAACGCGAACTGGCAGATCTGCAGGCTCAGCGTCGTCTTCAGCGCCAGCGGCAGCTTGGCTGTCCAGATCGCGGGCAGAAGCTTCTTGGCGCATTGCGCGTGGCCCTTGGTCCAGCGCGCCTGTTGCGCGCGCCAGCCGGCCGCCGTCTCGGGCAGCTCGCCGGGCACTTCCAGGTCGGGCACCAGCGCCGCGCGCCAGCCTTTCAGCGCGCAACGGATCGACAGATCGAGATCCTCGGTCAGCGTGTCGCCCGTCCAGCCGCCGCCATTGTCGATCGCCTCGCGCCGCCACACACCCGCGGTGCCGTTGAAGGAGATGGGAAGGCTCGCGCGGGTGCGCCCTTCCTGCTCGACGGCGAAATGCGCGTCGAGCAACAGGCCCTGCACGCGCGTCAGCCAGTTCTTGTCGCGGTTGGCATGGCCCCAGCGCGCCTGCACGAAGGCAAGGCCGCCGTCGCCTACGAGCACGGGCACCGTGCGCTTGAGGAAATCGGTGGGCGGCACGAAGTCCGCGTCGAAGATCGCGACATAGGGCGCGTCGCTATGCGAGAGGCCGAAGGCGAGGTTGCCGGCCTTGAAGCCGGTGCGATCGCCGCGATGCAGGACCTCGACGTTCACGCCCTCGGGGATGACGCTCAGGATCGCGCGCGCGAGCTGCTCGTGGTCGCGGGTCGCGCCGTCGTCCAGGACCTGGATGCGCAGCCTGTCGCGCGGCCAGTCCATGCGCGCGGCGGCGGCTGCGACGCGCACGGCCAAGGGCCCCTCGTCGCGGACGGGAAGCTGGACCAGGACCTCGGGCAGGGCCTCGTCGGGCAGGGCGGGCAGGCGAAGGCGGGGCTGCGGCTTGAAGAAGCGCACGGCGCCGAGAGCCACGAGCTGGGCCGAAAGCAGCGCCAGGACGATGAGCACCATCGCCAAAAGACACTGCAATATCAGCGACATACCTAGCACGGGCGCAGACCCCCACAGATCCGATCTTGGCGCCGCCGCATCGTCAGCGGCTGCGCGAGCTTCGTTGGGAGGCCCGGCACCGCCGGACCCTTAAGATGGGGTGAATTTGTTACGGCAGCCTGCGGATAGCAAGGGGTGGATTTCAGTCCCCAAGTCAGTCCAACGTGCGCCGGAACCTGAGCAGGGCCAGGCTCGTCGACACGAACAGAAAGAGAATGAGCGGCCACAGGTCCGGCCAGATCTCGCCCGCCCCGTTGCCCTTGAGCAGGATGCCGCGCACGACGCGCAGGAAGTGTGTCGCCGGAAGAACTTCGCCGATCCATTGGGCCCATACAGGCATCCCGCGGAAGGGAAACGCGAAACCCGACAGAAGGATCGCGGGCAGAAGGAAGAACATCGTCATCTGCATCGCCTGGAGCTGGTTCTGGGCGATGGTCGAGAAGGTGTAGCCGACCGCGAGATTGGCGGTGATGAAGAGCAGGAGCGCGCCGGAGAGCAGCAGCAGCGAGCCGATCATCGGCACGCCGAAGACGAATTTGGCGATCAGCAGCACCAGCACGCTCTGGATCGCGCCGACGCCGATATTGGGCGCGATCTTGCCGATCATCAGCTCGAGCGGCTTGACCGGCATCGCGAGCAGGTTCTCGTAGGTCCCGCGCTCGCGCTCGCGGGTCAGCGCCAGGCATGTCATCAGCACCATGCTCATGGTCAGGATCACCGCGAGCAGTCCTGGCACGACGTTGTACTGGGTGATGGCCTCGGGGTTGTAGAGCGGATGGATGACGACGTCGAAGGCGGGCGCGGTCTGCGCGCGGGCGGCGAGGGGACCTTTCAGGTCGTCGCGCAGCGCGTCGGTGAAAAGCTCGCTCAGCGCCGCGGTCGCGTTCGAGCCGGCGGCCGGATCGGTCGCGTCGGATTCGACGAGCAGTTGGGGACGCGCGCCGCGCACGAGGTCGCGCGAGAAATTGGCCGGGATCTCGACGACGAACGAGACCTCGCCTTGGTCCAGCATGCGGCGCGCTTGCGCGGGCGAGTTCGTCGCCTTGACGATCTCGAAATAGGACGAGTTCTGAAGCGCCGCGACGATGGAATCCGCGTAGACGCCGGGGTCGGAGATCGACACCGCGGTCGGCAGGTGCTTGGGGTTCACGTTGATGGCGAAACCGAACAGGAAGATCTGCATCATCGGCACGCCCACGATCATCGCCAGCGTCAGCCGGTCGCGGCGCATCTGGATGATCTCCTTGCGCAAGACCGCGCCGATGCGGCGCAACGAGAAGCGCTCGCTCATACGGCGCTCCCGATCGTCTCTTCCTGGAGCTGGATGAAGACATCCTCCAGGCTCGGCACCGCTTCGGTGATCGTCAGGCCGTCACGTCCGCGATAGGGGCCAAGCGCCTGCTCGAGTGCGGTGCGGTCGCGCCCGCTCACATGCAGCGCGGCGCCGAAGAAGGAGACGAACTCGATGCCCTTCTGTCCGCGAAGTTTCTCCGCCAATTGGCGCGCGCCTTCGCCTTCGACCACGAAGGTGAAGAGCTTGGACTGCTCGATCACCTCGGCGACCGCGCCGCGCGCGACGATGTTGCCGAGGCTGATATAGACGATGCGGTCGCAGCGCTCCGCCTCGTCCATGTAGTGGGTGGAGACGAGCACGGTCAGGCCTTCGGCGCTCAGCCGGTGGATCTCGTCCCAGAAATCGCGGCGCGCTTTCGGATCGACGCCGGCGGTCGGCTCGTCCAGCAGCAACAGCTTGGGCGAATGCAGCATGCAGGCGGCGAGCGCAAGGCGCTGCTTCCAGCCGCCGGAAAGCTCGCCCGCGAGCTGACCCTGGCGCTTGGTGAGGCCCAGCCGCGCGATTGTCTGGTCGATCTTCTCGCGCGCGCCGTCGAGCTCGTACATGCGCGCGACGAATTCCAAATTCTCGCGGATCGACAGGTCTTCCCAGAAGCTGAATTTCTGGGTCATGTAGCCGACGGCGCGCTTGATGGCGTCGGGCTGCGTCTTGAGGTCGAGGCCGAGGCAGGTGCCCTCGCCGGCGTCGGCATGAAGCAGGCCACATAACATGCGGATCGTCGTCGTCTTGCCCGAACCGTTGGGGCCCAGGAACCCCCATACTTCTCCATAAGGAACGGCGATGTCGATCCCGTTGACCGCGACCTTCGGGCCGAAGCGTTTCGTCAGGCCGTGCACGTCGATGGCGAGGCCGCTGGTCATTTGAAGGCGCTGCTTTCCAACCCAATCCCAATGTCATGGCCCGCGACTGCGGGCCACCCAGGTGACACTTGTCGTGCTTTCGCAAAGAAATCACGCGGAGACGCGGAGGTGCGGAGCCGAGCTTGTCTTCCGCACCTCCGCGTCTCCGCGTGAATCTTCATGAAGCGTGCAGAACCTAGCTGGGTGGCCCGCAGTCGCGGGCCATGACACTTTTGCTTTTGGTTGCGAGCGGTCATGACCTGCTCAGAGCGGCCTGACATCGACGGGCTGTCCGGGGTTGAGGGTCAGGCCGCCCGGCGCGCGCGCCTCGATCTTGAAGACCAGCTTCTCGCGGTTGCCGACGGAGAAGATCACGGGCGGGGTGAACTCTTCCTGGGCTGCGATGAAGCTGATGGTGGCGGTCAGGTCCTTGGCGCAGCCGTCGCAATGGATGGAGACCTTCCGGCCGAGCTTCACTTTCGCGAACTCCGTCTCGGGCACGAAGAAGCGCACATAGACGTTGGCGGGCGGAAGGATCGAGACGACTGGCGTCATCGCGGGGGCGTATTCGCCGGGGCGGAAGAAGACGTCCTGGACGCGACCTTCCGTGCGCGAGACGACGAGGCGCTCGGAGAATTGATAGGCGGCACCCGTCAGCGTCGCGCGCGCCTGGGCTTCGGTGGCGTTGATCTGCGCGATCAGGGCGGCGGCGGTGTCGTAGGCCGATTTCGCCTGATCGAGCGCCTGCTTCGAGGTGGCGCCGGAGCGCAGCAGGCCTTGCTGACGCGTGAGTTCCTTGGCCGCGAGATCGAGGCTCGCGCGCGCCTGTCCCATCTGGCCTTGCGCCTCCGCGATCTGCGCCTCGGCCTGGTCGCGCGCCGCGGCCTGCGCGGTGTCGTCGAGGGCAAAGAGAAGGTCGCCGGTCTTCACCTGCGCGCCGCGCTCGACGCGCAGCTTCGCGACCCATCCGGCCTGCGGCGCCGCCACGAACGCGGTATCGCCTTCGGCATAGCCGAGCCAGGCATGATCGTCGCTCTGCCCGCAGCCCGCGAGCACGAGAAGAAGGATCGCGGGAAGAGATCTTCTCATGGCGCAAGTCCGCGGAAGAGGACGTCGAGATGGGTGTCGACGAGGCCCTGATAGTCGTAAGGCTCGGGATCGAAGCGCGCGAAGGTCGTGCGCCAGATCGCGCCGAGCAGCACCGGCGCGATGCACAGGCGCACCGCGTGCTGCACGGGCAGGCTGCGGAACTCGCCCTGCGCGATGCCGCGTTCGATCAGGCCCGACATCAGGGCGAGGCCCTTGTCGATCACCTCGTCGCGATAGAAACGGGCGAGCTCGGGGAAATTGCCGCTCTCGGCGATGATGATCTTGGGCAGCACCACGCGGTCTGACGTGGTCAGCAGATGCGCCATCGCGCCCAGCGCCATGCGCAGCATGTCGCGCGCCGGGCCCGGGAAATTGCGCACGTTCTCGGTCACGCCCAGGAGCGTCGCGCCGATGGATTCGCGCACCAGGGTCTTGAAGACCGCCTCCTTGTTTTCGAAATAGAGGTAGATCGTGCCCTTGGTCACCCCCGCGCGCGCCGCGATGTCCTCCATCCGCGTGCCGGCGAAGCCCTTCTCGGCGAAGACTTTCAGAGCGGCATCGAGGATTTCGGCGGGCCGCGCCTCCTTGCGGCGGGTCCAGCGTCCAGATCGGGTAACCTTCTGATCCATGGCCTTAATTTAAATAACTGAACGGTCAGTTATATATTTTTCGGGCAAAAGTCAAGACAAACCCGTCCTGCGCGTCCCGCAAATCAGGGTTTCCTGAGCACCATGCGGGCCCGGTCGCCGTCGCGAGTGAGGGCTACGACCTCGAAGCCTTCGCCGCGGCACATATGCGGCACGTCGATGGCCGCCATCGGATCGTCGGTGAGGATCTCGATCTCGGCGCCCGCGCCGGCACGGCCGAGCGCGCGCCTGGCGAACAGCGCGGGCAGCGGACATTTCAATCCGCGCAGGTCCAGGATGTCGTGCGCCATCGCGTTGCCTTGACGCTTGCGAACCCAAACCTATTCTCGATCCAAGGCCGGAGCGAATCGTCGATGAGCGTGGTGGACAGGATTTCGCGCGAGGCCGTCTATGTCAGCTCGGTCGCGCGCTCGCTCTGGCGCCTGCGCCACACCAACCCGCAATCGACGCGTACCATCAGCGACATCTTCGAGGAGTTCGCGCGCGACAAACCCGGCAATATCGCCGTGCTCTATCAGGACCGCACGCTGACTTATGCCGACCTCGCCGCAGGCGCGAACCGCTATGCGCATTGGGCGCTCGCGCGGAACATCCGCAAGGGCGATGCCGTCGCGCTGTTCATGGAAGGCTGTCCGGAATATCTCATGGCGTGGCTCGGGCTGGTGAAGCTCGGCGCGGTCGCGGCCCTCATCAACACAAACCTGCGCGGGCCCGCGCTGGCGCATTCCGTCGCCATCGCCAAGGCGCGCCACGCGATCGTAGGCCACGAGCTCGCCGGGGCCTGGCAGGACGCGATGGCGCTCAACGAGACCAGGCCCGTCGCCTGGCTCACCGGCGGCACCGCGCCGGGGACCGAGAATCTGGACGCGGCGCTCGCGGAAAGCCCGCCCACGGCCCTCGACAAGGCGGTGAGCGACGGCCTCGTCTGCAAGGACAACGCCTTCTACATCTATACCTCGGGCACGACGGGCCTGCCCAAGGCCGCGAATTTCAGCCATATGCGCATGCTCTACATGATGTACGGCTTCGCGGGCGCGCTCGACGCCAAGGAGGGCGACCGCATGTACGACACGCTGCCGCTCTATCATTCGACGGGCGGGGTGTGCGCGGTGGGCGTGGCGCTGACGACGGGCGGCTCGCTGGTGATCCGGCGCAAATTCTCGGTGCACGAGTTCTGGAACGACGTTCACCGCTACCGCCCGACCTTCTTCCAGTATATCGGCGAGCTCTGCCGCTATCTGCTCAACGCGCCCGTCGGCCCGCATGAGCGCGATCATGCGATCCGCGCGATCACCGGCAACGGGCTGCGGCCCGAGATCTGGGACGCGTTCCAGACGCGCTTCGCGATTCCGAAGATCATCGAGTTCTACGGCGCCACCGAAGGCAACGTCTCGATGATGAACTATGACGGCAAGCACGGCGCGGTGGGCCGCGTGCCGAACTACATGCGCGCCATCATCAAGACGCGCATCGTGCGCTTCGATCTCGACGGCGAAAAGCCGGTGCGCGGCGCGGACGGGTTCTGCATCGAATGCGCCGCCGGCGAGGCAGGCGAGGCCATCGGCGAGGTCCAGAGCGAGGCCGGCCGCAGCTTCGAGGGCTACACGCAGAAGGCCGACAGCGAGAAGAAGCTGCTGCGCGACGTCTTCGCGAAGGGCGATGTGTGGTTCCGCACCGGCGATCTGATGCGCCGCGACACGGATGGCTATTTCTATTTCGTCGACCGCATCGGCGACACCTTCCGCTGGAAAGGCGAGAACGTCGCGACCAGCGAGGTCGCCGAGGCGCTCGGCGTGATCCCCGGCATCGCCGAAGCGAACGTCTACGGCGTCGCGGTTCCGGGACAGGACGGGCGCGCGGGCATGGCGGCGCTGGTCACCGCACAGGGCTTCGACGTCGCCGCGCTGGGTGCCGTGCTGGGCAAGAGCCTGCCCGCCTATGCGCGGCCGCTTTTCTTGAGGCTCTCCCCGCAGCTCGAGATCACAGGCACCTTCAAGCAGCGCAAGGTCGAGCTCGTGAAGGAGGGCTTCGACCCGGCCCGCATCGCCGATCCGCTCTATTGGTACGACGCGTCGGGCGGCCGCTACGAGCCGCTCGACGCGGCGCGCTATGCCGACATCGCCGAGGGACGCGTGAAGCTCTGAAACTCAGAACGCCTCGGACGCGGTGTCCGTCTGGGTTACGGCGCGATAGGCAAACGCGCTCGCGCCGGTGAAGAGGCCGTAGAAGACGAGCGACACGAGCAGCCCTACGGGATAGACGACGAACCAGTAGCGGTTGCTCCGCTCCATCGCCAAACGGCTCACCTCCTGCTGGTGCTGCGACCATGCCGCGATCTGGTCCGGCGTCACATGCGCGCCCATCGGCGGCAGGAAGCTGGGTCCATAGAGGTAATAGATGTACACGCACTCCAGGATAAGGAGAGGCAGGAACAGCACCATGTTGATGACGAAGATGCGCCAGAAATTTCCCTTGGTGAGCTCCCAGGCCCGGACCAGCGACACCTTGCGCTCGGCGACGACGACGGGGGCGATCATGAAGGACAGCCGCACGCTGATATAGACGAAGGCGCAGATTGCGACGAGCATCAGGACCAGCGTGACGAGGCCGATGGCCATGGCCGTTCCACCCGTCCCGGCGCCGCGCAACACGCCGCCCATCGTGGCGAGCAGCACCACGTTGATCAGGATGAAGCCGATATAGATGACGATCATCACCAGCCCGTAGAGCAGCCACGAGCCGAGAAGACGCCACATCGCCGCTCCGAAGGGGAACTGCAGGAAGGCGCTGCCCGTCCTCAAGCCCAGCGCTTCCTTGGTGAGCCCGGCGAATTGCGCCGTCAGGAGCAGGACGACGACGATCAGCGCGGCGAACATGAACGGAATCGCGGCCGTCATCGCTTGCGGGTTGCGGGAGCCCACATCCAGCGCCGCCTGCATGTACCGGCCCTGGAAGAGAAAGGTGAGCGCGTAGAGGATCGCGACCGGTATCCAGATCACGCCCAGATTGTTGATGATATTGCCGAACGCGAAGCCGTAAGCGCGCGCGATCGTGCCGCCCACCGGAATCCTGGCTGCCATGACACTCCCCCCGAAACCTGCACGCCATTATAGCGTGCTCCTTGACGGGTTTCTAATGGGTATCGCTCACGGTTAACCGGCGAAGGAGACCGCATGCGCGGGAAAGACCTGCGCATAGCTGCCGCAGAGCGTCTCGTTCTCATGCGCCACGATATCGCAGGCCTTGAGGATCCTGCTGTCCCCCGTGGTGTGGCCGTCCGCCGCCAGCACCACGCGATAGCCGCGCTCGACCGCGCCGCGCACCGCCGCGTCGACGCAATATTCGCTCTGCATGCCGCAGACGACGAGCGTGTCGATGCCGGCGGCCTTCAGCTTGGCGTCGAAATCCGTGCCGTTGAAGGCGCTGCCGCGATGCTTGACGGTCACGTCGTCGCCGGGGCGGGGCGTGAGCTTCGCGTGGAAGGGGAAGCCGGGCTTGCCGGGATGGAAGGGATCGCCGGGCCCGCCGTCATGCTGCACGAAGAAGACGGGCACGCCGGCCTCGCGGGCGCGCGCGACGAGGCCCGCGATGCGCTCGACCGTGCCTTCGCCGTCATGGAGGCGGAAACCCGGGATCTGGAACATGCCCTGCTGCACATCGATGACCACGAGCGCCGTCGTCATCGCCGCACCTCGAATGCATCGACCGGCGTCCAGTTGCGCTTGCGCCGCGTGATGCGCGCGGGCACGTCCTCGGCGTCGAAATCGTGTGGTGTGGCGGGGAAATCGAGCGCCGGCCGTTCCCTGAACGTGTTGACGTTCACGGTGAACCAGCCGCGTCCTTCGTCCTCGAGCAGCGCGCCGATATAGACGCCGCAGCGCCGGCAGACGAGAAAATCCGCCGTCTTCAGCCCGAAGCGATAGCGCTCCAGCAGATCGCCGTCGCGCACGGCGATAAGGATCCTGCCGTTGGGATCGGAGGTGTTGCGCGCGCCATGGGCGCGGCAGAAGCCGCACATGTCCGCGCGCAGGCCCAGCGTCTCCAGCGGCGCCGTCGCCTCGAAGACAAAGCTGAGGTTGCCGCAGTGACAGCCGCCGGCGAAGCTTCGCCCTGCCATGCTCTCTTGCTCCTTCGCATGGAATTCCAGAATATTGCTAATATCATCTCATCTCGCCGGGTAGCGGCGAATTGGGCATATGCGTCATGGGGGAAACGCAATGAAGGAAGCCGACCTGATTCAGGCCGCAGTAAGCTGGATAAATCTCGCCTATACCGCCAGTCAGTGGTGGCTCACCGTGACCACCGCACTCGTCGTCGCAACTTATCTGGCGGCAAAGCACATCCCGGCCTGGCTCTTTGCGCTTGTCGTGTTCCTCTACGTTGTCACGGCGGTTTCCGTGCTCTTCGAATTCAAGGAATATGGCGATTTGGCCTATTCCTACGGCGTGCGCTTGACGCAGTTGCGCCTTGCAAATCACGATTTGGGATCCAACGCGGAGCCCAATGCGATTTGGAGATTGATAAATGCATGGGCGCTTTATGTGATCATCGCGGTCGGAACAATTGTAGCGATCGCATTCTCATTCATTCACTGGCGCAAGGCGCGCAGCGCGTGATCGCTCCTCCAGAAACAGCGCGGGCCTGAAGAGCTACTCCGCGGCTTTGGCGGCCTTCTTGGCTTCGTCCTCGTGGTGTTTCTGGATCGTCTGCATCGCCGCGCCGATGGCGGCGCCGATGAAGCGCTCCTTGTTGTCCTTGGCCCAGGCGAGCGCGGTCTCGCGCGCCGTGTTGGCGCCGTTGATCGCGGGCGTCACGTGGCGCTGCCAAAGGTCGTAGGACTTTTTCGTGTTCTCGAAATTCGCCCAATTGTGCGCGAGCTGCAGGAAGCAGCCGAACTCGCCCTGCTTCTTCTGCAGGCGGCGGATCTGCGCGATGGCGTCGTCGGGCGTGCCGACCACGGCGACGCCTTCCTCGACCAGCGATTCGAGCGGACGGTTCTCGGTCGTCTCGCGTCCGGCGACCGCCGAGATGCCGGAGAAATAGTCGCGCCATTTCTCGAAGCCGAACTTGCAGTTCTCGAACGCCTGCTCGCGCGTTTCGGCGATGTGCACGGGCCCGACGAGACGCAACGCCTGCGGATCCATCTTGCGGCCGTGCTCGGCGGCGGTGTCGTTGGCGACCTTCCAATTGACGGCCAGCGCGTCATAGCCGCCGGCCTGCGTGGCCGCGACGCAGAGCATGCCGAAGCCGTGACGGCCCGCGAGCTTTCCGCCCGACGGCGTCACCGACGAGGCGACGCAAACTTCCGGATGCGGCCAGGTATAGGGCAGGAGCTGGCAGGTCGCGTCGGCGAGATTGAACCATTCGGATTTGTGCGTGACGCGCTCGCCCTTCCACAGGCGAAGGATGATCTCGATCGACTCGACCATGCGGTCGCGCTGCGTCGACGGCTCGATGCCCATCGAGAACGCATCCGACGGCAGAAGGCCGGGACCGACGCCGAACATCACGCGGCCGCGCGTCTGGTGGTCGAGCTGGATGATGCGGTTCGCCGCCATCAGCGGGTTGTGATAGGGCAGCGACACGACGCCGGTGCCGAGCCGGATGCGCTTGGTGCGCTCGGCGGCGGCGGCGATGAAGAGCTCGGGGCTGGAGATGATCTCGAAGCCGGCCGAATGGTGCTCGCCGATCCAGGCCTCTTCGTAGCCGAGCTTGTCGAGATGCTCGACCAGCTCGAAATCGCGCTGGATGCAGAGCGTGGGGTCTTCGTCGACGGGATGGAACGGCGCCAGGAAGATGCCGTTGCGCAGCTTGATGGTCATTGTCGTTGCCTCGAAATAGCGGTAGGCGACTATGCCACGCCGTCAGTTGGGAGTCGCGGGTGGCGAAAAGCCTCTTAAGCTTTCCTCTACGGCAGCGGCGATGTCGAACAGCCGGTCCTCGCCGTTCCATGGCCCCACGATCTGCACGCCGACCGGCATTCCGGTCTTCGTTCGGCCCGCGGGGACCGCGAGCGCCGGCGCATGCAGCGAGGTCGCCGGCGCGATCCACCACAGCAAGGTGGAATAGGGGACCTGCGCGCCGTCAACGTCGAGCTTGCGGTCCGAGAACGTGCCTTCGTGCATGTGACGGAAGGCGGTGACCGGCGAGATAGGCATCACGATCGCGTCGGCGGTTCCAGCGAAGAACGCCGCGAGCACGTCTTTCTGCTTCTGGCGCCGGACCTGCGCCTTGACGATCTCGCGATAGCTCGCCGTCGCGCGCAGGCGATAGAGCGCGGCTTCCGCCCCATCGCCGCCTTCGCGCACCAGCCTCTCGTCTTCCATGCGGCGTGCAAGCGCGCTGCTGTAGACGTCTTGCGGAAGATCGGCGTTGAGCACGCCGGTCAGGATGGTGCGATAGGTATCGATCAGCTCTTCGCCCGCGATCGGCGGCTTGGCGCGAAAAACTTTCATGCCACGCCGCGACAGCGCGTCGGCGACGCGCCCGACGGCCTCGCGCACCTCACCCGCCAAGGGCCATCCCGGCTCGTCGTCCCAGATTGCGATGCGCAAGCCGTCCGCGGACGCGGGCTTTCCGACGCGTCCGCTGAGTACGCTCCACAGTAGGCGCAGGTCGCCGACATTGCGCGCCATCGGCCCCACGACATTGAGGTCCCGCTCGACGAAGGCGTCCGGCGCGGGCGGGATGTGGCCGCGCAGCGAAAGCGCGCCCCATGTCGGTTTGAGCGATGCGACGCCGCAGAAATTCGCCGGATGCCTGAGCGAGCCGCCGATGTCCGATCCGATCTCGAGCGCTGTGATGCCGCAGGCCAGCGCCGCCGCGGCGCCGCCGGACGATCCGCCCGGCGTGCGCGAGAGGTCGAACGGATTGTTCGTCGTGCCGTAGATCTCGTTATAGCTCTGGATGTCGCCCAGCATGGTGGAGACGTTGGTCTTGCCCCAGATCACGGCGCCTGCGCTTCGTGCGGCCGCCACGACGTCCGCGTCCTCGCAATCCTTGGACCGTCCGGTGAAGCCGCGCGCGCCGACCACCGCCGGGAGGCCTTCGACGTCCAAGCCGTCCTTGATCGTCATCGGAAGGCCCGCGAGCGCGCCTGTGTCGCGGCCCTTGGCGCGCGCATTGTCGATTCCCGCGGCGTCCTTTCGCGCGCGCTCCAGATCACGCTCGGTCACGGCGTTGATCGTCCGGGCCAGCGCCTCGCCGCGCGCGGCATGGGCGTCGAGAAGCTCGCGCGCCGAAACGCGCTTGGCATGCAGATCCGCCAGCATGTCGCGTGCCGTCGCGTAAAGATCGATCATTTGCGATTCCCGGTTTCGCGCGCAATGACATAGCCTGCGCACGGAACTGTCCAGCGGGATCTCACCATGCGCGCCGCGCTCTTCAAGGAAATGTCCAAGCCTTTGGTGATCGAGGCCATCGGCGATCCGGTGCCCGGACCGCACGATCTCATCCTGCGCGTGAAGAATTGCGGCATCTGCGGCTCGGACCTGCACATGACCGAGCCTACCTCGATCATGCCGCTCGCGCTGGGCGCCGTGATGGGGCACGAATTCTCGGGCGAGGTGATCGAGGTCGGAAGCGCTGCCAAGTCGCGCTGGAAGAGCGGCGACCGTGTCGCGGGCTTTCCCTATATCTGCTGCGGCGAACAGGTCCCGTGCGCCAATTTCGGCTACGGCGTGCAGATGTGCGGCAAAGGCGTCGCGGTGGGATTGGGCCAGAGCAACGGCGCCTATGCGGAGCTCGTGCGCATCGGAGCGAGCGGTGCGTACCGCCTGCCCGACAGCGTCTCCTTCCGCGAAGGCGCGCTGGTCGAGCCGCTTGCGGTCGGCTTGCACGCCGTCGACATGGCGAAGATGGAGCGCGGCGCCACCGTGCTTGTGGTCGGCGCGGGGCCGGTGGGCCTTGCCGTGATGCTGTGGGCGAAGTTCCTGGGCGCCCGCCATGTGATCGTGAGCGAGCGGGCGGAGATGCGCCGCGCGATGGCGGCCAGGTTCGGCGCCACCGAGGCGGTCGATCCCTCGCAGCCCCTGACACCGCAGGTCGAGAAGATCGCCGGCCGCGGCCCCGACATCATCTTCGAATGCGTCGGCGCGCCGGGCATGATCGGGGCCACGATGATGGAGGCGCCGCGCGGCGCGCGCATCGTCATCGCCGGCGTGTGCCAGCAGCCGGACACGATCATGCCGCTCATCGGCATCATGAAGGAGATCAACCTGCAATTCGTGCTCGGCTACCGCCCGGCCGATTTCGACTACGTGATCGCGATGATCGCGTCGGACCGCATCGACGTCGCCTCCATGATCACCGACATCGTCGATCTCGACGGCTTGCCGCCCGCCTTCGAGGCCCTGCGCAAGCCCGCGCATCAATGCAAGGTGATGCTGGAGAATTAGCGGCCCGCATGCGCCTTCATATAGGCCCGCAGCACCGCGTTCATGCGCGTCTGATAGCCCTTGCCCTGCGCCTTGAACCAGACGAGAACGTCGGGGTCGAGGCGCAGGGAAATCGGATTTTTGGCTTCCGGCAGGACCAGAACGGCTTTCGCGAACCAAGCAGCATCCAGCTCCGGCGCCACGTCGGGATCGGCCGCGATTCCCGCATGGATTTCCTCATCGGTCATGTTCCGGAATTTTTCCCAATCCGTCCGGTCAGGAACGGCGGCGCCAATAGATCTCGCGCTCTTTGCGCCTCGCACGGCGCGCCGAGATGATCCGCCTTTCGTCGCCGTTTTCGGTGTAGACGACGACTGTTTCTTCACCACTTGCAAGTCCGATCGCGATCCATCGCGTTTCGCCATAATCGTATCTTTCGTCAGGCCAGACCAAAATCTCGTTGTTAAACACGCGCTCGGCGTCTTCGAGCGCGATGCCGTGCTTGCGGATGTTCGCGGGCGTTCTTTGCCAGATCCCGGATGTGTCGCATTGTATATACGGGCTGTAGCTACGTCAAGTTAGGGACCGATTCGGTCCTCCGGGATTATACACCACATTTGACGTCTGTGGTCATCGGGCGCGTTGGCCACGTGCGGGTCGCCGTCGCCGAGCATCATGGTGGCGCGCGTCGGCGCGTCGTAGCGCGGCCAGGGGCCGGTGGGCGCGGACGACGGATCGCCCGTGCGCGCGAAGGCGGTCCAGGATTGCATCATCGCGCTCGAGAGTGCGTCGGCGGCGGCGCCCTTGCCGAAGAATGCGCCGGCGAGCTTCTCGTTGTAGGTGCCGAAGACGAAGCCGATCTCGAGCGCGTGGCACGAGCCCAGCACGCCGCCCAGCAAGGGCGAGCGCCAGTCGAAGCGATAGGCGAAGGCGGGCGCGTGCGCGCTCTGCGCTTCGAGAAGGCGCGAAGCGGGCACGGCGAAGGAATGATCGGTCATCACCGCGTTCCAGCGCTCGAAGGGCGAGCCTTCGCCATAGGCCGCAAGCAGCGCGTCGGCGTGCTCCTCGCCCACGAGGCCCGCCGTGTAGCGGCGCAGCTTCGCTGCGTCCATCAATCTCAGTTTCGGCCGCGCGGCGGTGAAGAGCTTCCATTCCTCCATCGTGGTGCCGGCGAGCACGGGGATGCCGCGCGCCGCACCGCTGCGCACCTGCTCGATGGCGCGTGTCGGCAGCACGTTGCCGTCGATCGTGGGGCCGAACGGCAAGCCGCCGAGATCGCGCGGCGCATCGAGGATCGCGCCTTGCGCCTTGAGGATGGCGTCCATGGGCACTGAGAGCAGATTCGCCGCGTCGCCGCCCAGATGCTCGATCAGGCGGCGCGCGACCTTTGCGGAGGAATCGGACTTGCGGCCGATATGGGCGGCGCCCGATTGCAGGATCGCCTTGTGGAACAGCCCGCGCGCTCCGGGCGCCGCGAGCAGCGCGCCCACGCTCATCGCGCCGGCGGATTCGCCGAAGACCGTGACGTTGCCCGGATCGCCGCCGAACGCGGCGATGTTGTCTCTCACCCATTTGAGAGCCGCGATCTGATCGCCGAGCCCTTCGGTTCCGGCGCCGGGGCATCTGCCGTCCGTGCCGCCTGCGAGGTTGAGGAAGCCGAACGCGCCCAGGCGGTAGTTGATCGTCACCACGACGACATCGCCCAGCGCCGCGAGCCGCTTGCCGTTATAGGTGCCCAGCGTCCCCGCGCCGGTGACGAAGGCGCCGCCATGGATCCACACCATCACCGGGCGCAAGGGCCGTTCGAGCGACGGCGTCCACACGTTGAGGTACAGGCAATCCTCGGACTGCTCGCCAGGCGTGCCGCCGATGAGCCTTTCGGCGGCGCTGGCGATCTGCGGCGCGATGGTGGCGAATCGCGCACTGTCGCGCAGGCCGATCCAAGGCTTCGGCGGCTCGGCGGGACGCCAGCGCAAAGGTCCCATAGGCGGCTCGGCGAACGGGATGCCGTTGAAGCGCAGCACCCCGTCCTTGGAAAAGCCCTTCAGGCGGCCCTGCCCGATCTCCACCAGTTCCGCCGTCTGCTGATCCATCGCGTCCGTCCGATAGCCTTGGCCGAGCATAGCGCAAGCTCTCTCGCCGTCACGTGCGCGTGCGGGCGTGCAATCCATTCGTTATGTGTGGTAGAATCAACCGATTTTCACTTTAAGATAGTCAAGTATGACATCCCCCGTGGAGGCTGCCCGCCGGTACAACGCGCTCGCGGAGGCGGAAGGCTGGCATTCGACCTGCTTTGCGGCGCTCGACTTCAAGCACCGCGCGTTGCTGGATCTGCTCGCGATCTGGCGCCGTCACGCGCCGCCGGGCGGCGTGCCCAAGCGCAAGGAGCTCACGCCGCGCATGCTGCGCGCGCATCTGGGCGACATCGCGATCTATGAGCGCACGAACGAAGGGCGCGAGCGTTATCGCATGCGGGTGATGGGTTCGCGGCTTTCCCTCGTGCTCGGCGATCTCAACGGCAAGTATCTGGACGAGGCGGTGCCCGCGAAATTCCTCAAGCGCTGGCATGCCGCCCCCAACGCGGTGCTCGAAGCGGGGGCGCCGCTGCGCTTCTTCAGCCGCGCCGAACTCGCCGACAAGCCCTTCATCACCGGCGAATACCTCATGGCGCCGCTCATCGGCGACGGCGGCGGGATGGACATGGTGTTGGCCTGCGCCCTGTACGGCCCGACGGTCACGTCTTCGAAACGTTGAAGCCCGCGCGCGGGAAGTGGACGACGACCTCGCCCACCTCCGGCGCCCCGCGGCGGATCGCGATCTCATGCGCGCTGGCAAAGACGACGCTGCCCGCGACCGGGTCGCGGCCATAGTCGTCGGCCGACACCGTCACCTTGTCTCCGGGCTGGAAGCGGCCGGACGGGTCGGCGGCCTCTTTCGCATCCGAGGTCGCGGCTTTGGCGATCGCGAGTGCCTCTTTCGCGTCCATCGGCGCCGGGCTTCCGTGGCCAAGCGCTGCGATCCGCGCGACCCAAGCCTCGATCTTCGGGAACTCCGCCAGAAGCTGCGGCGCGACGTGGGGGATCGCGGCCTTGATCCACCAGAAATTCATGTAGGCGTGGAGATCGGCGGCGCCGGGCTTGGGTCCGCCCATGAAAGGCCGTCCGTCCTCCAGCGTCTCGGCGACGAAATCGGCATGCGCGCGCCATTGATCGCGCGCGAATGGGGCGGCCGCCTTCATCGCTTCGACCGAGAAGGTGCTGCCCGACATCTTGGCGCGGTCTTGTTTGAACGCGTCGGGCACCATGTCGCCGATCTCGGCGAAGACCACCGCGACGCTCGGCATGAAGAACAGCCGGTCGCTCCAGAAGCCGATGGCATAGGCAAGGCCGTTCCTGACCGGGAAGATCGAGGGCTCGGGATGACGCGCCTCCAGCGCGCGCAGGATGATCTGCGTGTCGCAATAGACGTCGGCGCCGATCTGCATCACCGGAATCTTGCGATAGCCGCCGGTGAGCGGGACGAGGTCGGGCTTGGGCATGATCACCGGCTGCTCGACCGCGCGCCACGCGAGATTCTTGATGCCGAACGCGACGCGCACCTTCTCGGAGAAGGGCGAGGAGGGGTAGTGGTGGAAGATGATCTCGGACATCAGCGCAGCTCGTTGGAGAAGCGGATGTTGCCCTTCTCGATGCCTTCGAGAACGACGTCGAGACCGCCGGAGCGGATCATCCATTCCAGGCGATGATCGCGATACTCGCGCTTGAACACGCCGCTCTCGATCGCCTTGTGCACGTCGGTCATGGAGGTGACGACCGCCGCCGCCGCCTTCGCCGATTTCGCCACCGACGGCCGCTGGTTGGCGCGCTTGAGCCATTGGCCGAGCTTCGAGCTCTCATCCGGCCCGATGCCGTTGCCGCGCGCGCCGTTCAGATAGGGCACGACGGACAGATCGGCGAGGCCGAAACGCTCGCCGCCGAACCATTCCCCGTCGCCCAGATGCCGCGCGAGCCACTCATAGATGCCGCGTGCCTGGTTCGACGCGCGCGCCTCCAGCGTGCGCGCGCGCTCGCCTTGCGCGCGCCTGAACCATTTGATCTCGCCCAGGCCCCAATTGATCGGCTCGAAGGACGTGTCCATCACGTCCTCGATGGTGCGCGCCATCGCGCGCGCGACCGGATCTTTCGGGAACAGCGCGGGCTCGGGCCATTTGTCCTCGATGTATTCGACGATGATCGTGGAATCGAAGAGCGAGACGTCGCCGTCGATCAGGGACGGCACCTCGCCGCGCGGATTGGATTTCAGGAACTCGCGGTCGGGCTGGCCCGAGCCGATCGCGACCGGCATCTTGGCCTCGTAAGCGACGCCCTTCTCGTCGAGCGCGATCTTGACCTTCTGCGCGTAAGGCGAGAGCGGATGTTCGTAGACGATCAGGGTCATGGCATTTCCTTCTATTGCTACAATCCGCTCAATCCGCCATCGACCGCGAGCGTCTGCGCGGTGATGTAGGCGCTTTCGTCGCAGATCAGGAACAGCGCGGCATAGGCCGTCTCCCAGCCCGTGCCCTGGCGGCCGAGCGGGATGCTGGTCGCGGCGCGGTTCGGGCGGCCGCGCGTGGCGAGGCGGCCGATGGAGGTGTCCATCAAGCCGGGTGCGACGACGTTCGCGCGGATGCCGCGTCGCGCGCCTTCGAACGCGACGTGGCGGGCGAGGCCGAACAGCGCGGATTTCGACGCGTCGTAAGCGGGCAGGCGGCTTCCCGCGGTCAGCCCCGCGATGGACGAGATGAAGACGATGGACGCGCCGTCGGCGAGCCGCGGCAGTGCTGCTTTCACGCTCAGCATGTGGCTGGTGAGGTTGATCGCCAGCACCTTGTCCCAGCTCTCGCGCGTGGTGCCTTCGAGCCACGGCCCGCCGGCGCCTATGCCGACATTGAGCACCAGCCCGTCGAGCCCACCGAGCTTGTCGGCGGCCTCGTCGACCATGCGTACGACATCGGCTTCCTTGGTGACGTCGGCGGTGATCGCAAGCGCACGGCCGTCGCAAAGCGCGACCGTCCCCTCGGCCGCCTTCGGGTCGCGATCCGCGACGGCGACGCGTGCGCCCTCGCGCGCGAACAGCACGCACATCGCCCGCCCATTGCCGATGGGCGTATCGGTCTCGCCGATATCCATCTGCCCGCCGCCGACGACGAGGATGCGCTTGTCCGTCAGCCGTCCGCGGCCGGGCGCTTTGCCTTTGCTTTCGTCCCGCATGTCCGCATTAGGGCGCGGCGGAAGGCGTCCCGCAAGCCCTCAAGCGCCGCGCGTGATCGCCGCCGGACGCACCTTGACGGTCAGCGCGTCGAGGAACGCGGTGCCGTGCGTCATGAAGGCGAAATGTCCGGCATCCGGGATCAGCACAAGCGTCTTTTGCGGCGCGCGCACGCTGTTGAAGTACTCGACGGCCGCCTTGGTCGGCGTCACCACGTCGCCCTCGCCCTGGATGACGAAGAAAGCGGTGTCGATCCTTGTTGCCGTAGCGGGAAGGTCGGTTGCCATCTGATCGGGCAGGACGTGCTCCGCGCTGAAATCCATTCCGTCGGCCATGTCCTTCACGTCCTTGTCGCCGGCCGCGATCAGCGCACGGCCGCGCTCGCGCAACGCCTTCAGCCATTGCTGGTCGGACGGCGCCATCGCGGCGCCGAGGCCCTTGGTGAACGCGAAGTATTGATGCGCGTCGGCGGGGTTCGGGCGGCCGACCGCCTCGAGCATCTTGACCGCCGCGTCGTCGTGCTCCTTGCGCGCTTTCGCGAGCAGGAGGTCGAACTGCGAATCGACCTGCGCCTTCCAGCTCGAAACCTGTCCGGTGCCGACATAGGCGGCGAACAGGCCCGGGCGTTGCGTCACCATGTGGATGGCGACGGTCGAGCCCCAGGAATGGCCGAGCACGATGATCCTGCGCTTGCCCTCGGTGCGGCACAGATATTGCGCGAGCTCGATGCCGTCCTTCGCGATGCGGTCGAGCGTGACGTCGGGCGTCTTGGCGCCATAGAGCCCGAACGTATGTCCGGCGCCGCGCTGGTCCCATTGCACGATGGTGAAATCCTTCTGCCAGGGCTTGTACTTATCCGCCTGCATCCCTTGCGCCTCGCCGGGCCCGCCATGGACCACCAGCAGGACGGGATTGCGGCTGTCCTGGCCCTCGACGTCGACCCATTGCCGCAAGCCGCCCAAGGTCACGAAAGCGGCCTTCGAGACGGGGTCGGCGCAAACGCCGTCCATGCCGCCAGACAGGAGCGCGCCGGCGAGGGCGCAGAAGACGAGCAATGCACGCATGGGTCCACCTCTTCCCGAAACCTATGCGAGGAACGGTCGTTGCGCCGCATCGGAAAAACGCATGGCCGTGTGGCATAAGGCGTGGGAGCGTCAAACGGACCTGTGGCATGATCAAGGCGGTGATTTTCGATTTTGGGGGTGTGTTCACCTCCTCGCCGTTCGAGGCCTTCGCGCGCTACGAGCGCGGGCGGGGGTTTCCGGAAGGGCTGATCCGCAAGATCAATTCGGCCAACCACCTCGAGAACGCCTGGGCGCGGTTCGAGCGCGCCGAGCTCGACCTCGACGGCTTCGATGCGGCGTTCGCCGCCGAAGCCGGCGCGTTCGGCTTCGATCTGCCGGGCCGCGAAGTCATTGCCCTGCTGTCGGGCGACGTCCGGCCCGAGATGGTCGAGGCGCTGCGCCGCATCAAGACCCGCTTCAAGACCGGCTGCATCACCAACAACGTGCCGTCGATGCAGGCGATCGGCGCCGACAAGCCGGACAATCTCTATCGCCGCGAGATCGTGGAGATGTTCGATTCCCTCATCGAATCCTCCAAGGTGGGCTTGCGCAAGCCGGATCCGCGCATCTACACGATGATGTGCGAGGCGCTTTCGGTCACGCCGGAAGAATGTGTCTATCTCGACGACCTCGGCGGCAATCTCAAACCCGCACGCGCGATGGGGATGATCACGATCAGGGTCGAAAGCGGTCCCCAGGCCATCGCGGAACTGGAAGCGGCGACGGGAATGCGCTTAAGCTGACGAGAGCGTCAAACCAGGAGCGCGTGATGACCATTTCGATGTACCAGGCCTCGATCCCCGTCTATCTGCAATATCTGAATTCCGTCTCCGCGATCCTCGACAAGGGCGCGGCGTTCGCGGAGGCGAAGAAGATCGATCCCGCGGTGCTGCTGCAGACGCGGCTCTATCCCGACATGTTCCCGCTGGTGAAGCAGGTGCAGATCTTCACCGACCAGGCCGTGCGCGGCTCCGCGCGCCTCGCAGGCCAGGAGCCGGCCGCATTCCCCGACACCGAAACGACGTTCGCCGAGCTCAAGACGCGCATCGAGAAGGTCATCGCCTATCTCCAGACCTTCAAGCCGTCCGACATCGACGGCAGCGAGGATCGCGACATCGTGATGAAGACGCCGCGCGGCGACATGACCTTCAAGGGCCAGCAATACCTGCTCGGCTTCTCGCTGCCGAACCTGTTCTTCCACGCCACCGCGACCTACGCGATCCTGCGCCATGTCGGCGTCGAGATCGGCAAGATGGACTTCATGGGCGGCCCGCCGCGGTAAGAGCATGATCGCAGAAACGGCACGTCGCCCTTCGAGGCTCCCCCGGCACAAGGCCGGGGTCGCACCTCAGGGTGACGTGCCGACTGCAACATACAAACGCGTCATGCTGAGGTGCGAGCGGAGCGAGCCTCGAAGCATGACCCATCAGTTTCAAACACGATGACCATGCACACCACGCTCGACCGGCGACGTCTGATCAAGGGTTCCGCGAGCCTTGCGGCGCTCGGGCTCGCCGGTTGCGCGACCGGGAGGATCGAAAGGCCCGTCGTCATCCCGCTCGCGCCGATCCGCGCGAGCGTGAACCGGTTGTTCGACATCACCGTCTGCCTGCGCCCCTTCCGCGCGCAGGGTCCGCGTCTCGACACCGAACAGGTCGGATCGAAGCTCGTCGTGCACAATTACGGTCACGGCGGCAGCGGCTGGTCGCTGTCCTGGGGCTCGGCCGCGGTCGCGGTGGGCCAAGCGATGCAGGCGAGCCCGAAAGAGATCGCCGTCATCGGCTGCGGCGCGCTGGGCTTGACCTCGGCGATCACCGCGCAGCAGGCGGGCGCGGCCGTCACGATCTATGCGCGCGATCTCTTGCCCGAGACGCGCTCGGCGCGCGCCACGGGAAGCTGGACGCCCAGCTCGCGCATCGCGCTCGAAAGTGCTGCGTCGAAGGACTTCCCCGTGCTGTGGGAGAAGATGGCGCGCATCTCCTTCCACACCTATCGCCGCTATCTGGGCATGCCCGGCAATCCGGTCGAATGGAGCGACCGCTACAACGTGTTCGACGAGTCGCCCGCCGAGCGCGCGAAGCTTCGCCCCGCCGATCCGCTGGGCTTCGCCGACTACCAGGACCGCATCGCCGACATCATGCCGCCGGGCGAGGATCTGCCGCAGGGCGCGACGCCGTTCCAGTTTCCCTATGTGCGGCGCAGTTCGCTGATGCAGTTCAACATCGCCGATTACGCTCACACGCTGATGAGCGATTTCTTCGCCGCCGGCGGCAAATTCGTGCGCGCCGAGTTCGGCGCACTGGGTGACGTGTCGCGGCTCAAGGAGAAAGTCGTCATCAACTGCACCGGCTACGGCGCACGCGAGCTGTGCAAGGACGAGAGCATCGTGCCGGTGCGCGGCCAGATCGGCTGGCTGATCCCGCAGCCGGAAGTGAATTACGGCGTCTACTATCAGGGCGTGTTCGTGCTGCCGCGCCGCGACGGCATCGTCGTGCAGCGGCTCGATGGCGGCGACATGCGCGGCTATGGCGATGCCAATGAGACGGTCGACCGCGCGGAGTCGGAAGAAGCGGTGAAGCGCGTCGCGGAATTGTATCAGAGGTTCAAGGTTTAACCCCAATCACCATGGCCGCCCTTGAGGCGGCCACCCAGCCAGCGAGCGTCAGCGAGCGAAATGACTATCTGCGCCCGCAGACGCGGGCGCGCTGGGTGGCCGGGTCAAGCCCGGCCATGGTGACTAGGAGGCGAAATCCTTCGCCAGTTCTTCGCGCGCCGTCGCCGGGATCACCGCCATGTGGCCGTAGTTCGGATGCGTGAAGCCGAGCACGGCCTGCGCTGTCTTGAACTTCGCGATCTGCGCCGGCGTGAAGACGAAGCGCAGCCAGTGCACCGATGACGTCTTGCCCTGCGGCGTCGTGCGGTCCTCGTATTCGGTCGGCGCGGCCTTGATACGCTCGCCGTCGAGATCGAGGAAGGCGGCCTCCTCGATGCCGCCCAGCGTGCGCAGGGTGCGGTCGCGGCGTGCGGCGTCCTCGATCTCCAGCATCAACGTCGCGATCAGCTCCGAGCCTTGCGGGACCAGCGGATTGTAGGCCTCGAGCTCGCCCGCGATCTGCTCTCTGCCGCCCTTCTCGATGCGCAGCATTTCCTGCACCTGAAGCCACATCGTCTGATAGCTCTCGAAATAGAACGTCGCGAAGGGGCCGACCTCGATGCGGCGGTTCTTCTTCATCGCGATCGCCCCGGCGCGCAGTTCCTTGCGGCGTGCCTGGTACTCGGCATCGCTCAGGATGTCGCTCTCGACGATCTTGCGTTGTGCGGCGCTCATCTTTGGTCCTCCAGCAATCCATAGGCCCGCGCCATGATCTCGATGGGATGCTCGGGCTCCTTCACCGGCGCGGTCTTGCCGTCCTTCTCCATCGCTTGGCTGACGTTGCTCACGATGTGCTGCGCCGCAAGCGGGCAGTCCGAAACGATATGGCCGCGCGCCTGTTGGGCGGCAGTGCGGAATACGGGACGGCCGACCTTCACCGCGACCGCATGGGTGGGTTTGACCACGCCGAAGGTGCCGCCATGGCCCGAGCAGCGCTCGATCACGTCGACGGGCGTTTCCGGGATGAGGCGCAGCATCTCCGCGGCCTTCGGGCCCATGTTCTGCGCGCGCGCGTGGCAGGCCAGATGCACGGTCACGCCTTCGGGTAGCGGCTTCATGCCGTCGGGCAAGCCTTCCTTCTTCGCGATGTCGACGACGTATTCGTCGATGTCGAAGACGTGCTCGGCGACGCGTTTGACGTTGGCGTCGTCGGGGACGATCAGCGCCCATTCGAATTTCAGCATCAGCCCGCACGACGCGGTCGCGGCGATGATGTCGTAGCCCTCGTCGATCAGCTTGACGAGTTCGGCCGCGACCTTGCGTGCTTGACCTGCGACCTTCTCCATCTCGGCCTGTTCCAGGAACGGCATGCCGCAGCAGCCGGGATACGTTGCCCTGGTCTCGACGCCCAGATGGTTCAGCACCGCGCGCGCGGCAAGTCCCGTCTCGGGCTTGTTGTAGTTGACGAAGCAGGTCGCGAAGATCGCGGCCTTGCGCTTGCCGTAGGCGGGCGCGGAAGCGTTCACCGTGCCGGGCGTCTTCTTGTCCGCGCGCATGAAGGTCTGGCTTGAGAATTTCGGCAGCTCGGCGTCGCGGTCGATATGGGCGATGCCGTCCATCGCGCCTCGCGTAAGCCGGTTCGACTTCTTGCCTCCCCAGTTCACCAGCGGCGCCAGCGGCACCGCCATGCGGCCGTTGCGGTCCATCCGGGCCAGTTGCCGCGCGGTGAAATCCGTCTTGCCCTTCTTCGCCTCGGCCACGCGATGGCGCAGCATCAGATGCGGGAAGTCGAGCTGGAAGGGATGCGGCGGCACGTAGGGGCATTTGGTCATAAAGCACATGTCGCAGAGCGTGCAGGCCTCGGTGACTTGGCCGAAATCTTCCGACTTCACGCCATGGACTTCGTCGGGGCTCGCGTCGACGAGGTCGAAGAGCCGCGGGAAGGAGTCGCAGAGATTGAAGCAGCGCCGGCAGCCGTGACAGACGTCGAAGACGCGCCGCATCTCGGCGTCGAGCTTCGCCGGATCGGTGAAATCCGGATCCTGCCACGCGATGGGATGACGCGTGGGCGCGTCGAGGCTGCCTTCTTTCGAAGTCATGCGAATAGCGAATAGTGAGTAGCGAATAGGGAATGCGAATGGGGAGCGAACAGCGACTCACTACTCGCTATTCGCTGCTCCCTATTCGCTTCTTCTTACTTGCCCAGCGTATCGAGCGCCTTCTGGAAGCGGCCGGCATGGGATTTCTCGGCCTTGGCGAGGGTCTCGAACCAGTCGGCGATCTCGTCGAAGCCTTCCGAGCGCGCGGTCTTGGCCATGCCGGGATACATGTCGGTGTATTCATGCGTCTCGCCGGCGATCGACGCCTTGAGGTTCAGCGTCGTGTCGCCGATGGGCTCGCCGGTCGCCGGATCACCCACCGCTTCAAGATATTCGAGGTGGCCGTGGGCATGGCCGGTCTCGCCTTCCGCCGTCGAGCGGAACACGGCGGAGACGTCGTTGTAGCCTTCGACGTCGGCCTTCTGTGCGAAATAGAGATAGCGGCGGTTCGCCTGGCTCTCGCCGGCAAACGCGTCGCGCAGGTTCTGGGCGGTCTTGCTGTCCTTGAGGTGGGCCATTGTCGTCTCCTTGGGCGGCTTTGCGCGTTGTCCACCGCGAAGATGGAACCAGCCGGCCTCCAAGTCAATAGATTAGAACAATTCTAAAGAAGATTTATGCCCGGCGCAGGCGGATGACGACGTCGACGCGGTCGATCTCGGTCCCCCTGGGTGGGGTGGGGACGCCAGAGACGGCAATGGCGTCGCCCGGGATGTCGATCAGCCGGCCCTCGCCCTCGCAGTAGAAATGCTGGTGGTCGCCGATATTGGTGTCGAAATAGCTGCGCGCCGCGTCGACCACGACTTGGCGCAGCAATCCCGCATTCGTGAACTGGTGCAGTGTGTTGTAGACGGTGGCGAGCGAGACCTTGATCCCGGCCTCCTGCGCCTCGGCGTGCAGGCTTTCCGCGCTCAGATGGCGGTCCTCGTCGCAGAACAGGAGCCCCGCGAGCTCCAGGCGCTGGCGCGTCGGGCGCAGGCCGGCTTCGCGCAGGCGCTCCGCCGCCTTTTCGCCGCCTTTACCCCGGAGTTTCCTTGCCATCGACGCGTTCCCAAGGCCTCTTGCGCGGCTGACACTCGCGCCGCATCTTTGCTAGGATGGCCTTCAGCTTTGTTAGAACGTTTCTAACAAGCGGAGATTGGCCCATACCCCGCCCGAGTCAAGGGGCGATGGAAGGAAACGTAAATTGGACACCGCAAATCCGGCCCGTAGGACAAGCTTCGATCTGCAGGGCCTGCTCGCCTGCGCCCGCGGCGAATTGTTCGGTCCCGGCAACCCGCAGCTCCCCTATCCCCCGATGCTGATGATCGACCGCATCCTCAAGATCGCGGAGCAGGGCGGCAGCGCCAACAAGGGCATGATCGAGGCCGAGTTCGACATCAACCCGAACCTCTGGTTCTTCAAATGTCACTTCCTGGGCGATCCGGTGATGCCGGGGTGCTTGGGGCTGGACGCGATGTGGCAGATGGTCGGCTTCTTCCTCGGCTGGCTCGGCGGGCTCGGCAAGGGCCGCGCGCTCGGCGTGGGCGAGGTCAAGTTCACCGGCATGGTGCTGCCGACGGCCAAGAAGATCAGCTACTACATCGATCTGAAGCGCGTGATCATGCGCAGGCTCGTGCTCGGCATCGCCGATGGCATCATGAAGGTCGACGGCAACACCGTCTTCGAGGCCAAGGATCTGCGCGTCGGCCTGTTCACCGAAACCGCGCCGACAACGTAGCTCTTCATCTCCCCGTGCTTGCGGGGCAGTTGGTGGATGTGGCCCCTCGCGCGTACGCTGTCGCTACGCGCCGCTATGCTCGGCACCTCCCCCGTAAGTACGGGGAAGGACAACAGGGAAAAGCTTTCATGAGACGTGTCGTTGTCACCGGTATGGGGATCGTGTCCTCCATCGGCAACAACAGCCAGGAAGTGGTCGCCTCGTTGCGCGAGGCCAAATCCGGCATCGTGGCCGCGGACGACTACGTGAAGATGGGCTTCCGCAGCCAGGTGCATGGCAGCCTCAAGCTTGATCTCGATCAGGTCGTCGACCGGCGCGCGCGCCGCTTCCAGGGCGACGGCGCGGGCTATTGCTGGGTGGCGATGACCCAGGCGATCCAGGATTCGGGGCTTGAGCAGAGCGACGTCTCCAACCCGCGCACGGGATTGATCGTGGGCTCGGGCGGTCCGTCGACGAAAGCGATCGTGGCGGCGGCCGACATCGCGCGCCAGTCGGGGCCCAAGCGCATCGGACCCTTCGCGGTTCCCAAGGCGATGTCGTCGACCTGCTCGGCGAATCTGTCGACCTGGTTCAAGACCAAGGGCGTGAACTATTCGATCTCCAGCGCCTGCTCGACCTCGGCCAACTGCATCGGCAACGCCTACGAGATGATCCAGTGGGGCAAGCAGGACGTGATGTTCGCGGGCGGCGGCGAGGAGCTCGACTGGACGCTCTCCGAATTGTTCGACGCGATGGGCGCGATGTCGTCCAAGTACAATGCGACGCCCGAGAAGGCCTCGCGCGCCTATGACAAGAACCGCGACGGCTTCGTGATCTCCGGCGGCGGCGGCATATTGGTGCTCGAGGAGCTGGAGCGTGCGAAAGCCCGCGGCGCGAAGATCTATGCCGAGCTCGTGGGCTACGGCGCGACGGCGGACGGCGCCGACATGGTGGCGCCGTCGGGCGAGGGGGCGGTGCGCTGCATGCGCATGGCGATCGAGAACGTGCGCGGACCGGTCGACTACATCAATCCGCACGCGACCTCGACGCCGGTGGGCGACATCCCCGAGATCGACGCGATCAAGGAAGTCTTTGGGCTCGACAAGATGCCGCCGGTCAGCGCCACCAAGTCGCTCACCGGTCACAGCCAGGGCGCGGCCGGCGTGCATGAGGCGATCTACACGCTGCTCATGATGCGCCACGGCTTCATCGCCGAGAGCGCCAACATCGAAGAGATCGATCCCGCCGTCGCCGACGCCAACATCGTGCGCCGCCGCATCGACGACGCCAGGATCGAGACCGCGATGTCGAACAGCTTCGGCTTCGGCGGCACCAATGCCTCGCTGGTCTTCCAGCGGTACGACGCGTGAAAGGTTCCCCAGGGCGGCACACAAGCTGTCCCAAAACGAGACGGGTACATGGCTGAAAACGGCGCATTGATGAAGGGCAAGCGGGGCCTGGTGATGGGGGTCGCCAACGACCATTCCATCGCCTGGGGCATCGCGCGCACCTTGAAGGAGCACGGCGCCGAGCTGGCCTTCACCTATCAGGGCGAGGCGCAGGCCAAGCGGCTGCGCCGGCTGATCAACGGCAACTCCACGCTGATGCTGCCGGGCGACGTGGAGAAGGACGAAGAGCTCGACGCGGCGTTCGAGATGCTCAAGAAGGAATGGGGCGGCATCGATTTCCTCGTCCACGCCATCGCCTTCTCCGACAAGAGCGAGCTGACGGGGCGCTATGTCGACACCACGCGCGCCAATTTCGTGCGCACGCTCGATATTTCCTGCTTTTCCTTCACCGCGGTCGCGCAGCGCGCCTCGCATCTGATGACGCCGCCGGCCCAGGGCGGCAGCGGCGGGTCGCTGATCACGCTCTCCTATCTCGGCGCCAACCGCGTCATGCCGAACTACAATGTGATGGGCGTCGCCAAGGCCGCGCTGGAGGCGAGCGTGCGCTATCTCGCAGCCGACCTGGGGCGCGACGGCGTCCGCGTCAATGCGATCTCGGCCGGGCCGATGCGCACCTTGGCGGGCTCCGCGGTCGGCGACGCGCGCACTGTCTTCAAATGGAACAAGCACCACGCGCCGCTCAAGAAGAACCTGGAGCTCGAGCATGTGGGCGGAGCGGCACTCTATTTGCTTAGCGATCTCTCGGGCGGCGTGACGGGCGAGGTTCACTTCGTCGACGCCGGCTACAACATCGTGGGCATGCCGCCCACGGCCGATCTCAAGGGCTGGAGCCCGCCGGAGAACGGCGCCGAGGGAGAGACGCATGCGAGGCCGGACGTTTGAAGCTTTCGTGATCGTGCTGGCGCTGCTCGCGCCGGCCGCCGCTTTCGCACAAGACCAGCAGGATTGGCGCGGCCAAGTGCTCGCGCAGACGCAAGCTGCGTCGTCCGAGGATCAGGCCGCGATTCATTCCATCATGGATGCGCAGGCAAGCGGAAACGCGGGTGCGATCGCGGGCGAATGGCGCTGCCGCTCGCTCAAGCTCGGCGGCATGACGCCCGCGATGGTCTATCGCTGGTTCCGCTGCCGCGTCTGGGATCAGGGCGGAGAATTGCGCTTCGAGAAGATCACCGGCACCCAGCGCATGCTCGGCACGCTTACCCCCGAGGGCAATGGCTATTCCTATCGCGGCGCGTCGTCGGCGAAGGGCGAGCCGCTGCATCGCAATTCCGGCAGCGGCGCCTCGGTCGGCGCCAGCCGCACGCCGGACGACCAGGAAGGCTTCCTGGAGGTCCTCGCCGACGGCCGCGCGCGCATCGAGATCCCGCACCCGATCCAGGAATCGGACTACGACGTGATCGAACTGGCGCGTTGACAACCTCGAAGCGGCATTCTACATCGCCGCGCATAGAGGGTTTTATGTCAGAGATTGTCGCCATCCACTGAATGCCCGCGCGCTTTGCGGGCTGAGACACGCCACGGCGTGCGCAGATGCGCATGCGCGGCGGAGTTCAGTGCGATGAGAGACAATTCCCGTGAACATCTCCAAACTGGAGCAGCGCGTGCTGCACTGCCTGGCGCAGGGCGGCCGCATCCAACATGTGTGGCGCGACGACCGCATCGCGGAAGTCGATTGCTGGAACCGCGACGGCTACCGCCTCGCCGACTGCACGCTCGACCTCTTCAAGAAGCTCAAGCGGCGCGGCTTGATCGAAAGCCGCGGCGGCCAGCCCTACCGCATCTCGCGGCTCGGCCTCGAAAGCGTCCGCGCGCAGTTGGACAATCGATAGGCTCCAATTAGATTGGCGCGATGGGCATCATGCTGCGTGCGGCCACCGCTTCCGACATCGCGTTCATCATGGCGTGCGAGCGCAGGCCGGACTATGAGCGCTTCGTCGGCCGCTGGCCGGAGGACAAGCATCGCGCGGTGATGGCGGACAAGGATTTCCGCTATCTCGTCGCGCATGAGGACAGCGCGCCGCTCGGCTTCGTCATCCTGCATTCGACGTGGCTCAGGCCGCAGAACCTCTATCTCAAGCGCATCGCGGTGCACGATGCGGACAAGGGGCACGGCAAGAAGGTCCTCGCCGCGGTCACCGATTGGGTGTTCGCGCAAACCGACACCGAGCGCTTCTGGCTGGAGGTGGTGCAGGGCAATCCGCGCGCGCGTCATGTCTATCTTTCACTCGGCTGGGTCGAAGAGGGGATCGTGCGCGACGCGTTCTTCGACGACGCGACGGGCGCGCGCGGCTCCTTCGTGCAGATGTCGATCCTGAAGCCGGAGTGGCGGCGATGAAGCTCAACCAGGTGACCGTGCCCGCGACCGATCTCACCCGCTCGATCGAATTCTATTCGACGCTGGGCTTCACGCTCATCGTGAAGAACGATCACTACGCGAGATTCGAGATCGATGACGGCGAGACGACGTTCTCGCTGCATCTGGGAGAGGCGGCCGGCAACGGGCCGTGTCTCTATTTCGAATGCCTCGCGCTCGACGCGCGCGTCGCGGAGCTTAAAGCGCGCGGCATCGTCTTCGATCACGATCCGGTGGATCAGTCCTGGCTGTGGCGCGAGGCGTGGCTGCTCGACCCCGCGGGCAACAGGCTTTGTCTCTATTGGGCCGGGGAGAACCGCCGATTCCCGCCCTGGCGGATCGAGGGATGACCATGGCCGGCTATTCGGGGACCCCGCTCAAACAGAAGCTCGGCATCAAGGACGCGAGCCGCGTGCTCGCCATCGCCCCACCCGAGGGCTATGCCTTCGCCAACGCCGCCAAAGGGCCTGCCGACATCGTGCATCTCTTCGTCAAATCGCTCGCCGAGTTCGACAAGCAACTGCCGCGCGCGCGCAAGGCGATGACGACCGACGGCGCGATCTGGGTTTCCTGGTACAAGAAGGCGTCGAAGATCCCGACCGACGTGACCGAGGACGCGATCCGCGCACGCGCTCTGGCGACCGATCTCGTCGACGTGAAGGTCTGCGCCGTCGACGAGCAATGGTCGGGGTTGAAGCTCGTGGTCAGAAAGGCGTTGCGCAAATGAAGCGAGAGGACAGGAAAGCGGCGGTTGCCGCTTATAAGGAGCGCAAGCCGCTTGCCGGCGTCTTCGTGGTGCGCTGCGCGGCGGAGCAATGGGTGGGTGCGGCACCCGATCTCGCCACGATCTGGAACCGCATCTCCTTCGCGCTGCGCCAGGGCGTCGCGGCGCCTGCTTCGCTGCAAGCCGCGTGGCGCGAGCACGGCGCGGACAGTCTGAGCTTCGACGTTCTCGAGGAAGTGGACCAGGACGACCTCGCCTTCGGCCGCGAGCGCGCCTTGCGCAAGCGCCGCGACCATTGGTGCGCGGCGCTGGGCGCGGAAGCGATCTGAGGGAAGGTTGTGATTGGCCAACCCCAACAAAATTGTCATGGCCCGCGAATGCGGGCCACCCAGTTGAGTTGTGCGCGACATCGAAATTTTCTCACGCGGAGGTCGCGGAGGTAAGCTCTTCTCCGCGGACTCCGCGTGATCCCCTTGAAGAGCGCGACAGATGTCACCTGGATGGCCCGCATTCGCGGGCCATGACAAGTGGATTGTAGTTCCAATCGATAGCAGTCTGCTCTAAGCCCGCGCCCTCGCCGCTTTCGCGAACCGCTCGAACAGGTAGTGCGAGTCCATCGGGCCGGGCGAGGCTTCGGGGTGGTACTGGACGCTGAAGACGTTCCTGCCGTCCACGCTCAGGCCGCAATTGCTGCCGTCGAAGAGCGAGACGTGGGTCTGTTTGACGCCCTTGGGCAGGCTCTGCGCGTCCACCGTGAAGCCGTGGTTCATCGACACGATCTCGACCTTGCCGCTCTCGAGGTCCTTCACCGGATGGTTGGCGCCGTGATGGCCCTGGGCCATCTTCTTGGTCTTTCCGCCCAGCGCCAGGCCCAGCATCTGATGGCCGAGGCAGATGCCGAACACCGGCACCTGCGCCTCCATCAGCGCCTTGATCGTGGGGATCGCGTATTCGCCCGTCGCCGCCGGGTCGCCCGGGCCGTTGGAGAGCACCACGCCATGCGGCTTGTGCGCCATCACGTCCTCGAAGCTCGCCGTCGCCGGCACCACGGTCACGTCCGCGCCCAGCCCCGCAAGCTCGCGCAGGATGTTGTGCTTGACGCCGTAGTCGATCACGACGGCGCGGAATTCGGGATCGCGCTGCTCGCCATAGCCATGCCCAAGCTTCCACGGCGTCTGGTGCCATTTGCGCGTCTGGCGTCCGCTCACCTCCTTGGCGAGGTCGAGGCCTTCGAGCCCCACGAACGCCCTGGCGTCGGCGATGAGCGCTTCCTTGTCCACGTCGCCATGCGCGATCACGCCGTGCGGCATGCCCTTCTCGCGGATGCGCGAGGCGAGCGCGCGCGTGTCGATGCCGGCGATCGCGGGGATGTCGTGGCGCTTGAGCCAGCGGTCGAGCACGGCAATGCTGCGCCAGTTCGACGGATGCGCCGCGTCGGCGCGCACGATCAGCCCGCGCACCGCCGGGTTGATGGTCTCGATGTCCTCGTCATTGGTGCCGACGATGCCGATATGGGGAAAGGTGAAGCAGACGATCTGCCCCGCATAGGACGGATCGCTCAGGATCTCCTGATAGCCCGTCATCGCGGTGTTGAAGCAGACCTCGCCTATGGCCTTGGCGTCCGCGCCGAACGCGCGGCCCTCGTAGATCGTCCCGTCCGCCAGCGCCAGCGTCGCGCGCGTAAAGCCTGCCGGCGTCGCGGCGGGCTTGTTCAGGGTCTCGGTCATGGGGGCCTCGAATTTGCCGAGGGATAGTCGCAGCCGGGGCCTCGGGTCAAGGCTTGTCCTGTGGACAGCCCTTTCCTTGCTCATCCGGCACCACGGAGACGGCGGAGATGAAGGAACCTGTCAGCGTAAAGATGATTTTTCCTGCCTCGTCCGTCGGAAGGCATATGAGGGATTGCTCGTTTTGGTGGAGCACTGTGGTATCCCCAGCCATGCGCAGAGAAGGCTCGCCGTCATCGTCTTTGGAGGCTGCGGCGACGATTTCAGCGACGGTCGTCTGTACGTCCCGCGCCGCGAGATCGTCGGCGGGCAGGCGATGGGCCGCCCGAACCAAGATCTCGTCCACGACGTCGACCTCGGGGGCGACCGGGGTCTTGCCGAGATCTTCGAATCCCTCCGGTCCCACCCGGAACGTCCAATCGAGCTCTCGGTCCAGGTGGTCCCACCACGGCGCGATCATGCGGTAGTCCTCCGCGACGCGCACCTTGAGCAGTCCGCCGTCGAACCGCGTCGGCTCGTCATCGATATTGGTGCCGAACGTGGTCACGAATTGGGGCTCGGCTTTCCCGCCTTTCCACGTCCAGAAGCTGAGCTGCTCTGCTTCGGTGTTGCCGGCAACCTCGGCATAGCCTGCCTCGATATAGAAGCGCGGATGACCTTGCGCATCGTCGGGAAGCCGCTTCGGCACGCCGCCGAGCGAGCCGCAGCGCAGCCAGTTGGGGTCGCCGGCCGCTTTGCGGCAGGTTTCCTTGGCCGCCCTGGCGGTCCAGGCGCCGAGAAGAGGAAAGGCTTCGCGGCCCGCGCGGTCGCGGATCGACCAGACCGGACGGAACGCGCCATCGCTGCCGTCGACGATGAAAAGCGTGCCGAAGGCGTTGCCGACGGTCGCGCTGACCAGCATCGTCCGCGGTCCCAGCGGCAGCGCGTCCAGGTCCCCGCCAGGTGCTGCGCGCTTCAGCCGCTTCGGCGTCGCATCGGGATGCTCGTTGAGGTAAGCGGCGGTCCATTCGGCCAGAAGCGTCCAGGCGCTGCCCAGCGCGTGCGCGCTTTGCGGCTCATCGTCCAGCCAGTAATCGCTCGAATGCTTTTGGACGCGTTCGACCGCCTGCCGGTAGCCCGTCTCGATGTCGGCCGTATCGGCGAGCGCCGGCGCGCACCACGTCAATGCCAGAAATGCCGAGACCGCCCGGACGCTCATCTTTGCCCCCAAAGATCGGACGGTCCGATCAGGCATCCAAATAGCGGCCAAATGATAGCGAACGGCGCGGCTCTGGTTCTTTTTTGCCGCGCCGTGATATGGGATCGCGTCACGCATCGATCGGAGACCGGCCATGGGCCTGCGCGAACAGTTCACCGAGCAGATGAAAGAGGCGATGAAGGCCAAGGACACCAGGCGTCTGTCGACGTTGCGCCTGGTCCTGGCCGCGCTCAAGGATCGCGACATCGCCGCGCGCACCGAGACGAGCCGCGAGCTTCTGGGCGACGACGAGATCCTTCTGCTGCTCGCCAAGATGATCAAGCAGCGCGAGGAATCGGCAACCGCCTACGATTCCGGCAACCGCCCCGAGCTTGCCGCATCCGAGCGCGAGGAGATCGCGATCATCCGCTCCTTCATGCCCAAGCAGATGAGCGCGGAGGAGACCGGGGCCGCCGCCGCCGCCGCCATCGCCGAGACCGGCGCGTCCACGATGAAGGACATGGGCAAGGTGATCGCCGTGCTCAAGGAGCGCTATGCCGGCCAGATGGACTTCGCCAAGGCGAGCGGCGTGGTGAAGGAATTGCTGAGCGCGCCGAAACAGGCCTGATCGCGGGAGCGCCGTCATGTCGTTGAGCGCGCATGTGCAGGGCCTGTCCCATATCGGCATCCGCGTGCACGATCTCGCGCGAAGCCGTGCCTTCTATGAAAAGCTCGGTTTCGTATTCGCCTGGGGACCTTTCGGGCCTGAGCCGGTCGCGGCGATGCGCCATCCTTCCGGGCTGGAGCTCAACTTCATCCTGAACGCGCCGGCCGCGATGGCGCCCAACGTCCTGATGGATGTCCCCGACAAGCATGCCGGCATCACCCATGTCGCGCTCAAGATCGACGATCTGGGGGCGGTGGAAGCGGCGTTGAAGGAACTCGGCGTCGCGCTCACGGGAAAGCGCGGCGACGCGGCCCTGTTCGTGCGCGATCCGGACGGCAACGTCATCGAACTCGCCACCGATTAGGAAAGCCATGCAAAGCTCGACGGTCAGGCAAGCCGATACCGACGCCGACATCCGCCGTGTCTATCCGGTCATGGCCGAGTTGCGGACGCACATCAAAAGCGCCGACGAATTCCTCGCCCGCGTGCGCCGGCAGCAGGCGGGATCGGGCTGGCGGCTGATCTATGTGGAGGATGCGGGTGCGCCGGTCGCCGCGGCGGGGTTTCGGATCTCGGAATGGCTCGCCTGGGGCAAGGCGCTCTACGTCGACGATCTGATCTGCCTGGAAAGCCATCGCGGCCAAGGCTTCGCCGAGGCGCTGATGGCCTGGATGGAGGATCTGGCGCGCAAGGAAGGCTGCGCCCAGTTCCATCTCGATTCCGGTACCCACCGCCTGGCCGCGCACCGCTTCTATCACCGGCTGAAGCTCGGCATCACCAGCTTCCATTTCCAGAAAAATCTGTGATTCGCCGGATTTGATCCCCCAAATCGCTGCGCAGACCCCTTACATTGTCCCCATGCGCTACGGCCCCCACCTGCTCGAAGAGGTGCTCCGGCGGACGGATATCGTCCAGCTGGTGGGCAAGCGCGTGAAGCTCGCCCGCCGCGGTCAGGCGTTCTGGGGGTGCTGTCCGTTCCATCAGGAGAAGTCGCCGAGCTTCAAGGTCGAGAACGCCAGGCGCACCTACAAATGCTTCGGCTGCGGCAAGGGCGGTGACGCGTTCCGCTGGCTGATGGAGGTCGAAGGTCTCTCCTTCCCCGAATCCGTGGAGCGGCTGGCGGGCGAGGCCGGCGTCGAGCTTCCCAAATGGTCGCCCGAGGACGAGGCGCGAGAGGAGAAGAAGAAATCCCTCTATGACGTCGTGGAAGCGGCTTGCGCGTTCTTCGAGGCGCAATTGCGCGAGCCCGTGGGCAAGCAAGCGCGCGACTATCTGGCGTCGCGCGGGTTGAACGGCGACGCGGCGAAGCGGTTCCGGCTGGGCTATGCGCCGAGCGGCAGCAACGCGCTCATCGAGCATCTCAAGACCAGGAACATCACCGTCGACGACATGATCGCGGCGGGGCTGGCCCGGCCCGGCGACGGCGAGCGGGGCTTGCGCGATTTCTTCTTCAATCGCGTGACGTTCGCGATCACGGACCAGCGCGGCCGCGTGGTGGCGTTCGGCGCACGCGCTCTCGAAGCCGACGCCAAGCCCAAATACATCAACACCGGCGAGACCACGCTCTTCTCCAAGGGCCAGCTGCTCTACAATTTCGCCACCGCCCGCCCCGCCGCGATCAAGGCCCAGACCGTCGTCGTCGCCGAAGGCTATATGGACGTGATCGCGCTGGTGCGCGCAGGTTTCGACCATGCGGTGGCGCCGCTGGGCACCGCGCTCACCGAGGACCAGCTCGGCCTTCTGTGGCGCACCGCGCCGGAACCCATTCTCTCCTTCGATGGCGACGAGGCGGGACTTCGCGCCGCCCACCGTGCCGCGCACCTGGCGCTGCCGATGCTCAAGCCCGGCTATTCCTTGCGCTTCGCCTTCCTGCCCAAGGGCGAGGATCCCGACAGCTTCATCGCCGCCGAAGGCGCCGGCGCGATGAAGGCGCTCTTGGATGCGGCCGAGCCCTTGTCGCAGGTGCTGTGGCGCGGCGAGATCGAAGGCAAGGATTTCTCCACCCCTGAGCGGCGGGCGGGCCTGGAGCGGTCGCTGTCCGAGATCGTCTCCACGATCGGCGACACGAAGATCGCCGACTACTATCGCCGCGACTTCGACCAGCGCGTCTTCGACGCTTTCAAGCGCCACGCGCCGCGCCCGCGCCAGGATGCGCCCTCTTTCCGTGGCGGCAGGAATCAAGCCCGTGGCGAGCGCCCCCGCTATCCCGCACCCGTCGAAGGGGTATCGGCAGCCCTTAAATCCAGCGCGCTCGGCCGCTCGGGCCGGGGCGCGGCCAGGCAGATGAAGGAGGCCGAGCTTGCCCGGCTTCTCCTCAAGGATCCCGAAATCGCCGAACGGCAGGGCGAGATCCTGGCGGCCTTGCCGTTTTCCGCAGGTTCGCTTGACACGCTCCGCCACGAACTCCTAAACCTCGCCGCTTCCGGTTTCCGGCTTGAAAAACAGGCTCTGGAGAACCATCTCGTCCGTAGGGGAATGTCCGATCTCGTCGCCCGACTGAGCACTGGGCGGAGTGGGTCAGGCGACCTTGGCGACGTGCCGTCAGGGGTTGATGATGCCGAGGCCCAATTCCTCCAAGCTGCCCAGGAATTGCGGGAAATGGCGGAAATCGGGCCTGAACGGCAGCGTGCCGCGGCGCGTTACCGGGCAGACGGCGATGAGGAAAGCTGGGCCGAATACCGGCGGCTCAAGGGCTTTTCCAACGATTGAGACGAAAGTCTCTCGCGCACACATAGGGTAGGGACAGTTTGCGTGCGAAGGCGCACGCGCGAGCAGGAAGAAGACGTGGTTAGCAAAACGACCAAGAAACCGGCCCTCAAGGCCAAAACGGCGAAAAAGCCGCAAGCCGCCAAGGCCGCCTCCGCCAAGAAGGTAGCCTCGAAGGTCAAGCCTGCGCCCAAAGCCGCGGCCAAGCCGGCCCCGAAAGCCGCCTCGAAGACGGCGGCGGCGAAGCCTGTCCAGAAATCCGTCCCCGTGAAGCTCGACGCCAAGGCCGCCGCGGCGTTGAAGGCCAAGGAAGCCGCCGAGGCGCTGAAGAAGCCGGTCCTCGCCGTCAAGCCGGGCGCCAAGCTCCCGCCCGCCAAGGGCGCCAAGCCCGGCGAGAACGAGACCCCCGGCGACGCCGACTCTCCCTTGCTGGATATGTCCGATGTTGGCGTGCGCAAGATGATCGCGCGCGCCAAGGCGCGGGGCTACGTCACCTATGACGAGCTGAACAAGGTGCTGCCGTCCGACAAGACCTCGTCGGAGCAGATCGAAGACACGATGTCGATGCTCAACGAGATGGGCATCAACGTCATCGAGAGCGAAGAGCAGGAAGAGGGCGCCGACGGCGAGAATCTCCCCGCGACCGCCGAGAGCAAGGAAGTCGCCACCACGACCGGCAAGGCGGCCGAGCAATACGACCGCACCGACGATCCGGTGCGCATGTATCTGCGCGAGATGGGAAGCGTCGAGCTTCTCTCGCGCGAGGGCGAGATCGCCATCGCCAAGCGCATCGAGGCCGGCCGCGAGCTGATGATCGGCGCGCTGTGCGAGAGCCCGCTGACCTTCGAGGCGCTGACCGTGTGGCGCGACGAGCTGAACGAAGGCAAGGTCCTTCTGCGCGATATCATCGACCTGGAAGCGACCTATGGCGCGGGCCCCGAGGGCCAAGCCGCCGCTGCCGCCGCCGCTGTCGCCGCCGCGAACGCCGTCGGCCCCGACGGCAAGCCGCTGCCGCCGCCCATGGCGATCCCCGGCGTGAACAACCCCGCGCTCAACGGCGCCGCGGTGGCCGAGAAGCCGAAGCCCGCACCCAAGCCCGTCGATCCCGACGCCGACCCGGCCGAAGCGGCCGCGGCCGCCGATGCCGGCAATGACGGCGACGATTTCGACGACGAGGGCAATCTTCCCTTGTCGGCGATGGAGGCCGCGCTCAAGCCGCAGGTGCTGGAGACGCTCGACCAGATCGCCAATCTCTACAAGAAGCTCGGCCGGCTGCAGGACGCCAGCGTCGAGGCGGCGCTCGGCGCCGACGAGCTCTCCACCGGCCAGGAGCGCCGCTTCAAGAAGCTGCGCAACGACACCGTCGATCTGGTGAAGAGTCTCAAGCTCAACAACAACCGCATCGAGTCGCTGGTCGACCAGATGTACGGCATCAACCGCCGCCTGGTGAGCCTCGAAGGCCGCCTGCTGCGGCTCGCCGAAGCGCATGGCGTGGCGCGCGAGGATTTCCTCAAAGAGCATTTCCACAACGAGCTCGACCCCAACTGGGCGCGCCGCGTGGGACGCCTGTCGCGTCCGGGCTGGCGGGATTTCGTCGCCGACGAGCGCGACAAGATCCACAACCTTCGCGACGAGATCCAGACCTTGGCGCAGGAGATGCGCCAGTCGATCAGCGACTATCGCCGCATCGTGCAGACGGTGCAGAAGGGCGAGCGCGAGAGCGGCCAGGCCAAGAAGGAGATGATCGAGGCCAATCTGCGCCTGGTGATCTCCATCGCCAAGAAATACACCAACCGCGGTTTGCAGTTCCTGGACCTGATCCAGGAAGGCAACATCGGCCTGATGAAGGCCGTCGACAAGTTCGAGTACCGCCGCGGCTACAAGTTCTCGACCTATGCGACGTGGTGGATCCGCCAGGCGATCACGCGCTCGATCGCCGACCAGGCGCGCACGATCCGCATCCCGGTCCACATGATCGAGACGATCAACAAGCTGGTGCGCACGTCGCGCCAGATGCTGCACGAGATCGGCCGCGAGCCGACGCCCGAGGAACTCGCCGAGCGTCTGGCGATGCCCTTGGAGAAGGTCCGCAAGGTCCTCAAGATCGCGAAGGAACCGATCAGCCTCGAGACGCCCATCGGCGACGAGGAAGATTCGCATCTCGGCGACTTCATCGAGGACAAGAACGCGGTGCTCCCCATCGACGCCGCGATCCAGGCCAACCTGCGCGAAACCACCACGCGCGTGCTCGCCACGCTTACACCGCGCGAAGAGCGCGTCCTGCGCATGCGCTTCGGCATCGGCATGAACACCGACCACACGCTGGAAGAGGTCGGCCAGCAGTTCAGTGTGACCCGCGAACGCATCCGCCAGATCGAAGCGAAGGCGCTGCGCAAGCTGAAGCACCCGAGCAGGTCGCGCAAACTCCGCAGCTTCCTCGACAATTAGGCACGCCGCCTCCCGCCTCCAACTCAACTGTCATGGCCCGGCTTGTCCGGGCCACCCATCTTTCTTGCTCGCTTTTGCGAAAGATCATGGACTATAAACGACGAATAGAGTCGCTGCGGGGACGGTCTTGCCGGCAATCGCTTACTTCTACGGAATCACGATCCGCATGTACGTGAACGACCACAATCCACCGCACTTTCACGCGCAATACGGCAGCGACGAGGCGTATGTCGACCTAAGGACAGGCGAAGTTTTCAAAGGGCGCCTGCCGCGTAACGCGGCGCGACTGGTGCGCCGCTGGGCTCTGGCCCGGCAAGCTGAATTGAGGGATAATTGGAACCTCGGCCGGGCTGGCAAGGTGCCGCAAGAGATTCTGGGTCTCGATGCTGACTAAGGTGACAAGACTGGAAAAGCTCGGCGGGCTCAGGCTGCGCGTCCATTTCAACGACGGGACGGGCGGCGAGCACGACTTCGCCGGACTGATCAACGGTCCCGGCGAAGCCAACGTGGCATTGCGTGATCCCGCCTATTTCGCACGTGTCTTCCTCGATCATGGCGCGCCCACCTGGCCGAACGGCTACGACATGGCGCCGGAATGGCTACGCCTCGAGATGGAAAAAGCTGGCGAACTCCACAAGGAAGCCGCGGAGTGACGGATGGCCAAGGCTGACTTACCGTTGGTTGGCGTGCGCAAGCTGCGCGCGCAGGGCGGCTACAAGCTCTGGGTCCAATTCTCCGACGGTAGCGAAGGCGTGCACGACTTCGCCAGCATGATCGAGGAAGGCGGCGAGATGGTAGAGCCGTTGAGGGATGAGGAATTCTTCGCCCGCGTGCATGTCGAATACGGCGTGCCGACTTGGCCCAACGGCTTCGACGTTGATGCGATCGCGCTGCATATGAAGATGGAAGCGGACGGCGAGCTTCTTCTTCCGGCATCAGCCCCCTGATCTGGTTCTCAGGCACACGCCTGGCGCGTCGCCATCTGTGAACTCGATGCCTGCGTCTTCAAGCGCGCGGCGGATCGCTTCCATGTTGTTGACGAGCAGGTTTGGTACGCCATCCTGCGCTTCGGCACGACGGACTGTCGCGACGCCGACATTGACCAAGCTGCTCGAAGAGGCCGTCGAGGCCGTGCGCAAATTGCCGACAGGCAGCCAGGATGAGATCGCGCGTGCCATGCTGCAGCTTGCGGCGCAGGAGGATGAGCCGGAAGCCATCGATCCGGCGCACCTGCCGGCGGTCCTGAACGGGCTCGCGCAGGCCGGGGGCGGTGAGTTTGCCAGCGAAGCGGAGGTCGAGGCTGTGTTTCGCCGTTTCGATCTTTGAACCTACGTTTCACGCCAACTTCGCATAACCCTATGCGCGCGCTTCGTCTTGAAGCAGCGGCGCGCGCTCCCATCTCTCGTGGTTCGAAAGGAAGAGCGTGCGAGGTGAAGTTGTCCTTTGTTGCGAAGGCCGTTGCGGCCGAGTCCGGGTGCCACGAAAGGCCCCGATTTCCACGGCGCATCAAGACGATGCGCGGCCCCGAGGGGAATTGAATTCAACTTTGCACGGAAAAAAGAATGGCGAGTTCTGTACAGAACATTCCCCGCGCAGCCGGGGAGCGGGTACCCCTCGAAAACCGCGGAACAAATACGTTGCGCGCGGCCTGCTTCGGGCGCATGAACATTGCGGGCGCGGCGGCGGCCGGCCCGGGCTTGCGCCCGGCTTGCGCGCCGGCGGGTTTAACGCTACCTGCACGCTTCCAACCCACTCGCGAAGAGACCGAAGACGACCATGCGTGGTTCCGACCCCTCCAAATTCGGCGACAGGCTCAGCGATGCGCAGAAGGCGCGTCAGGCGATGCTCGACAAGGCGCGGGCCAAATTGGCGGCGCTGAACGAGTCCAAGCCCGAGCGCGACGCCGAGCGCGCCCGCATCGCCAAGGAGCGCGAGGCGCGCGAAACCGCCCGCAAGTCCGAGAAGGAAGCCCGCCTCAAGCGCGAGGCCGAGGAGCGCGCCGCCGCCGAGGCTGCCCGCCTCGAAGCCGAGCGCCGCGAGGCCGAGGAGCGCGAGCGCGCCGCCCATGAAGAGAAGGCCAAGCTCGCCAAGCTGCTCATCGACCAGAAGGCGGCACGTGACGCGCGCTACGCCGCCCGCAAGAAGCGCCAGAAATAGATTGGCCTAAAAAGGCCCGCGCTGGTCTTTGGTCGACTGCCGTGTCCGGCTTCGCGCGAAGCCGGACCGAAAGATGCACTCGCTCGAGGAAAGGCGCCGCCATGGCCCAGCCGTTGAAGACCTTCCCGCACGGACCCGCCAGGCCCGTCGAGACGCGGCAGTTCAAATATCCCAGCGAGGACGAGACCTTCGTGCGCCGCTTCGGCAGCGCCGCGCTGACGGTGTGGGGATCCCTGCCGCCCGAGGTTCAGCAGAAGATCCTCCTCGAGGCGAACCTCGTCTGGGACCGCGAGTACAACATCCCCAACCTGCCTGCGAAGCTCGAAGCCTTCGTGAAGCGGCGCGGCGGAAAGTGACCTTGGTCCGCGCGCCTTAAGGCGCGCTGACCACGGCGTGGGTGATCGTCACCGGGATATAGGGCGAGGCGTCCGGCGGGAACGGGCCGTGGCTGCCGCCGGTCTGGACGGCGGCGATCTTGTCGACGACCGACATGCCTTCGACGACCTTGCCGAACACCGCATAGCCGGTCGCGTTGGGGGCTGCGCCGGCTTCGGGGTCGAGGCTGTCATTGTCGGAGAGGTTGACGAAGAACTCGGCCGTTGCGCTGTTGGGCTCGCCGCTTCTCGCCATCGAGACCGTGCCGCGCAGGTTCTTGAGCCCGTTGCCGCTCTCGAGCGCGATCGGGGCGTGCGCCGATTTCGAGCCGCCTTGGGCGTCATAGCTGCCCATCTGGATCACGAAGCCGGGCACGATGCGATAGACGACCGTGCCGTCGAAATGCTTCTCGTTCACATAGCGCAGGAAGTTCGCCGCCGTCTTGGGCGCGTGCGCCGCGTCCAGCGATATGGTGAACGATCCCAGCGACGTGTCGAAGCGCACCTCGGTCGCGTTTGCGCCGGAGGCGAAGGTTGCAAGGGCGAGGGCAAGGACGAGGCGGCGCATCTGTGTCTCCATCCGCTATTTCGAAAGCCCACTACCACGCGCCACGCATGGCCGTCACCTAAAAGTGACTTCAGTTCGGCCCTCGCGGGCGGCAGACGAAGCGGCTAGAGTGCATGAAAATCCCAACATGGCCCAGCAGGGGGAGTTCTCGATGAATCGCATGCGTAGCCTTTATCTCGGTGCGGCGGCCGTTGCCGTCCTGGCCGCTTATTCGCTGCCGTCGCTCGCCGCGGCGCCGGCTGCCGTCTCTGGCAATCCGTTCGCGCAGGAAAGCCCCCTGCCGCTGCATGCCCCGCCCTTCGACAGGATCAAGGACAGCGACTACGAGCCCGGCTTCGAGCAGGGCATGAAGGAGCAGATCGCCGAGATCGACAGGATCGCCAACAACAAGGCCGCGCCCACCTTCGAGAACACCATCGTGGCACTTGAGAAATCCGGACGCATGCTCGACCGCGTCTCCCAGGCCTTCTTCGGCGTCGTGCAGGCCAACACCAACGACGCGCTCGACAAGGTCCAGGAAGACGAGGCGCCCAAGCTCGCCGCTCATCAGGACGCCATCGCGCTCAATCCCAAGCTCTTCGCGCGCGTCAAGGCGGTCTACGACGCGCGGACCAAGTTGAAGCTCGATCCGGAATCGATGCAGCTGCTGACCATCGACTACATGCAGTTCATCCATGCCGGCGCCAATCTGAACGCCGCCGACAAGACCAAGCTCATGGCGCTCAACAAGGAGGACGCGAGCCTCGAGACCGCGTTCCAGCAGAAGCTGCTCGCCGCCACCAAGGTCGGCGGCCTCGTCGTCGACGACAAGAAGCAGCTCGCCGGCCTGACCGATGCCGAGATCGCGGCCGCCGCCAAGGCGGCGGAGGATCGCAAGCTCGCGGGCAAGTGGGTGATCCCGCTGCAGAACACGACGCAGCAGCCCTTGCTCGGCTCGCTGACCGACCGCAGCGTTCGCGAGAAGCTGTTCGACAGCTCGTGGACGCGCACCGAGAAGGGCGACGTCAACGACACGCGCGACACCATCTCGCGCATCGCCCAGCTCCGCGCCGAGAAGGCCAAGCTGCTGGGCTATCCGAACTACGCGGCCTATGTGCTCTACGACCAGATGGCCAAGACGCCGGAAGCGGTGGAGAACTTCGTGGGCGCGCTCGTGCCGCCGACCGCGGCCAAGGCGGCCGACGAGGCCAAGCAGATCCAGGCCGCGATCGACGCGTCGGGACAGCATTTCGATCTCAAGCCGTGGGATTGGGAGATGTATTCGGAGAAGGTACGCAAGGCCAAATACGATCTCGACGAAAGCGAGCTCAAGCCCTATTTCGAGCTGGATAAAGTGCTCAAGGACGGCGTTTTCTATGCCGCGAACCAGCTCTACGGCATCACCTTCAAGGAGCGCCACGACATCCCGGTCTATCAGTCCGACGTGCGCGTGTTCGACGTCTTCGACAAGGACGGCAGCCAGCTCGGCATGATCTATTTCGACTACTTCAAGCGCGACAACAAGGCGGGCGGCGCGTGGATGAGCAATTGGGTGCAGCAGTCCAAGCTGCTCGGCACCAAGCCCGTCGTCTACAACGTCGCCAATTTCACCAAGCCGGCGGCCGGCCAGCCCGCGCTGCTCAGCTTCGATGACGTGACGACGATGTTCCACGAGTTCGGTCATGCGCTGCACGGGCTGTTCGCGAACGAGCAGTATCCCTCGCTCGCGGGCGCCGCGACGGCGCGCGACTGGGTCGAGTTCCCTTCGCAGTTCAACGAGCATTGGGCGCTCTATCCCGACGTGCTCAAGCACTATGCGGTGAACTACAAGACGGGAGAGACGATCCCGCAGGCGCTCGTCGACAAGATCAAGAACTCGCAGACCTGGAACCAGGGCTACGAGCTCGGCGAATTGCTCGCGGCCTCCGACCTCGACATGCAGTGGCATAGCCTCACCGCCGACATGCCCAAGCAGGACGTCGACAAGTTCGAGAGCCAAGCGCTCGCCAACACGCATACCGACTTCCCCAACGTGCCGACGCGCTACCGCTCGAGTTACTTCCTGCACATCTGGGCGAACGGCTATGCGGCGGGCTACTATGCCTATCAGTGGACGGTGATGCTCGACGACGACGCGTTCGCGTGGTTCACCGCGCATGGCGGCATGACACGCGAGAACGGTCAGCGCTTCCGCGACATGATCCTGTCCAAGGGCCACACCGAGGACTACGGCACGATGTTCCGCGCCTTCTACGGCAAGGACCCCGACATTGGGCCGATGGTCGAGCATCGCGGTCTGGTGATGCCGGCGGCGCATTGAGCGTGATGCATTAAGGAACACAGGCGCGGCGTAACCTATTGGTTATGCCGCGCCTTTTTCTTTATTTCATCTGATGACTTGTCATCACAATTTTCGGTCTTGAATTACGCTTAATTTTATAGTTTATTTCTTCCGTGGCCAAAGTCTGGAGGACAAGCATGGCTAATTTCAATCTTCATATCGCCTGCGCGCTTGCTGCCGCAGCCTTCATCGCCCCGACATTGGCGAGCGCCGATCCGACGACCCGGATCGAGACGGTCGTCGTCCTGGGCGCCGTCAAGGACCCGGCGAACGCGCTCTACCCGAAGGACACGTCCGCCAACGCGGCACCGATGCTTCCGGTCGTCTATGAGACCAAGCAGGCCGCGCCGAAAGACCCGACGTCCAAATAACATGGCGCTCTATCCGAAGATCGACAGCCCTTGTCCCTACAAGGGCGACCTGTCCGCCATCCTGGATGGCGACGTATGCCGCCTGTGCAAGCGCGAGGTCTTCGATCTCTCCGCCATGGACGACGCCCAGCGTGTCGCCTTCATGAGAGGCTGCGCCGGCGAGGTGTGCGTCACCTATCGCATGCCGATGCGGACGGCTTTGGCGGCGGCGGCCCTTGCGGCCGCCGTCGTCGCGGTTCCGACGGCCGTGGCGGCCTGCTCGGATCCGACCGAGGAGGAGGTTGTCATCACCACCGGCGGCATCAAGGATCCGGCGAACGTTCAATACATGAAGGACACGTCGGACAAGAACATGCCCGCGGTCCCCGTCGTCTACGAGCCCAAGCAGGAGCCGTCTCCGCCCGTCAATTCGGCGAAGGCGCCGTCCTGACCTCGGCCATGCTGTCCCAGCCGAGCAGTCCCGCGAGCTGAGCGGCCGCGAGCACCGATTGCTCATCGCCGTCGCCGACGGTGAGTGCGATATGGGTGCTGTCGAAATTGTCCAGCGCCAGGTCGAAGCTGCGCCATTTGCCGTCGGCGAAGGCGAGCGTCCAGCTATGCGGCATCCAGACATTGGCGACGCCGTGATAGCTCTCGCGCGAATAGACCAGGCCGTTGGCGACGCGGGTGGGAATTCCGGCCGCGCGGCCCAGCGCCGCGAGCAGCACCGAGGCTTCCGTGCAATCGCCCGCGCGCCGTTCGATTGTCTCGAGCGCCGAATAGTGGCCGGTGAAATCGACCTTGGCGAGGTAAGGCCGCGCCTTGTCGCGCAGCAGGCGCATCTTCTCCGAGTCGGATATGTTGAGCTTCGCCACCGGTTCGGCGATCGCCCTGAGCTGCGGCGCGTCGCTCTGCAGCCAGGCGGTCGGCCTCAGCGCGTCGGCGAGGGTGGCCGCGTCGGTGGCAAGGCCCGGTCCGCAATCGGGACAGATATCGACGGTGGCGAAGCCTTTCTGCGGCGTCACGCGCTGCTCGCCGGTCTGCGGCAGCGCGAACTCGGTCCCGCTGCGGAAGGCGAAGCGGTAGCGCATATGCCCCAGCGTCGCGGGCTCGGGAATGCGGAACGGCGATTTCGTCATCGCATTGGGAAGCAGGCGATAGGCCGGATGCGGCGCAAGCGCGGTGTCGCGGTCGGACGCCCTGATGACCAGCGTGGTCCCGAACATGGGGTGGCGCGCCTCGACCACGCGTCCGTCGCGCCCCACCACGATCCGCGTCGCATTGAGCATCGCATTGCCGGCGAAACGCTTGCGCAGCGCCGGTGTCCTGCCTTCGGCATCGGCGGCGCCCGCGGCCTCGATGACGACGTGCTCCACGGCCATCGCGTCGATATCGAAACTGTCGAATTCGAGCCGCGGCGTCTTCGCCGCGTCCCAGCCCTGCAAGAGCGCTGCGCCGTCGTCGAAACGCACCGACGGCGGAAGATCGATCGTCTGCTCGCGCTTTTCGGCCTGCGTCTCGCGCGTGACGACGGCCTTGCCGTCTTCGATCCGGGCCTCGATGCGCGACCAGTCGCGGCCGGTCTGGTTGAGCGTCTCGATCGACAGCGTCCGGCCGTCCTTGTCCTGGTGGAACACCGTGCGCGAGGACAGATGCGTCGACGACGCGCCCGCGCCGATAAGCTGCGTCGGCGGTCCCACCTGTTCGCCGACGTCCATCTCCTGGGAGTCGACGATTTCGCGCCCGTCGCCCGTGGCGATCACCTCTTCCGAGGCATGCCCGATGGCGGTGCCGTTCTCGGTCACGATGACGTACCAGCTCACCGTGCCTGCAGGCGCGCCGGCGGCCGCGGTCGCCGCGAAGATCGCCGTCAGCCCTGCAAATAGCGGCTTCAATCCCATCTCCGGCATCGTTCGTGAGAGGCTAGGCCGCGCCCGACGCGTTGCCAAGGGATGCGGCTCGACGGGCAGTTTCATGGCCGCGCCTTACAGGCTCTTGACGTCGCCGATGCCGTTCTGATTCAGGATCGCCGCCATATCTGTCTTGGCAACGTCGTCCGCGAAGCCCGAGTCCTTGAACACGACCTGGGTGTCGGCGGGCGCGAGCTCCTTCCGCCAGGAGACGATCCCCGACGCAAGGTCCTCGATCACCTGCCTCGACAAGCCGTCGCTCAGGCACGCCAACAGCGCGCCGCCGTCGATCGCGTGAACCGTCTTTCCGGCGATCTGCCGTTCGGCGATGGGCACGCACAGGTCGAAACCCAGCTTGAGCAGGAGTTCGTAGAGCATGTCCTGCTCCGTCCGGCCCTGACCGAGGCGGTCGGCATTCTTCGCAAGACTGTCCTGGCCGTCGCCCGCCGTCGTTTGCCATGCCTCGATGTTGGAGGACGCCAGCTTGAAGACGCGGAAGCCCGTATCGCCTTTGAATCGGGGGCTTGCCTTCGCGATCGCAGCTCCCGCGCGCCGCAGCCGCTCCTTCGTAATCTCCGCCAGCTTCAAGGGCCGGCCCAACGAGGCGCAGAGCGCCGCCGCGCCGGCTTGATGCTTGTTGCCGGGATCGAGAGGCTCGGGCAGTTGGACCAGAATGTATTTCCGGCTTCCCCCCGTGTCCTTGTTCAGTTCCATCAAGGCATGGCCGGTCGTCCCGCTGCCGGCAAAGAAATCCAAGACCAGCGCGTCCGGATCGTTTTCCGTCATGATCTTCAGGGCGTCATAGACGGTCCAGAGGCTTTTCGGGAACGTGAAACCCGCGCCGGGCATCATCGCATCGAGCAGCTTGGTGCCGTATTCGCTGGCGTCGTATCTGGCGTTCTGCCAGACGCTGCGCATCGTTCCGGAAACCTTGTGAAAGATGATCTGGACGCTCGCGCGCCCCATCTTCGGCTCGAGCTTGTCGAGGATCTTGGGCACGGAATCGCGCGCGTAACGCCATTTCTTCTCGTCGCCGGAATCGGTCACCGGCCAGACTTCGATGCTTCCGTCGCCGCGCGGCACGTTGGCCGCGGCGGGATGGAACTCGCTCGAAGGCACGGCGCCGATGTCCAGGATTTTGCCGTCGCGCACGATGAAGGGGTAGAAGCAGTTGCGCGCATCGGCGCGATCGGATTCCGTGCCGCTGTCGCGCAGGTTGCGCGAGTCGATTTCGGCCTTGAGCACGTCGGCGAGGTATTTCCTCTTGTCCGCCGGATAGACGATGATCCCCGTCTCATGCACGTAGGAGATATTGGTGCCCTGCTGTCCCCGGGGGTTGTGAACGATCGAGACGGTGGCGTGCTCATGGGAGTCCTCGCCGAAGATCTCCTTGAGCACGATCGCGAGCGTTGCAGCCTCGTTTTCGTCGATGGTGCAGAACAGCACGCCGTCCGGGCGCAGCAGGTCCTTGGCCAGCTTGAGCCTTGGATAGATCATCGACAGCCAATTGGAATGAAAGCGGCCGTTCGTCTCCAGGTTGCCGGTCGGCTTCAAATTTCCTTCGGCCTGACCGGTGAGCTCGAGATAGGCGCGGATGCCGTCGCCGTAGTCGTTGGGATAGATGATGTTGCGGCCGGTGTTGTACGGCGGGTCGATGAAGATGGCTTTGATGCGCTTGCCGTAGCTCCTGCGCAGCAGCTTGAGCACCTCGAGGTTGTCGCCTTCGATCATCAGGTTGCCGGTCGTGTCCCAATCCACGCTCTCGGCCGGTTTGGGGAGCAAGGTGCCGGTCGAAGGTGTCAGCGCGATCTGGCGCGCCCGCCTCTTTCCGCTCCAATTGAGCGCGTATTTCTCCTCGCGCTCGCCGGCCTCCTCGCCCAGCAATTGCTTGAGGACGTCGAAGTCGACTTTGCCCTCCTCGACCGCCTCGGGGAACAGCCGCTTCAACGCGTCGATGTTGTCCGCAACGATCCCGGCGCTCTCGGTATCGGCATCGCCGGGGAAAATCTTTTTCATGACGGCTTTCGTGGGATAGGGCGGTGGAGCAGTCTAGCGTAAACCGGTCTCAGCCTCCGATCCCCTTATCAGGACTGTTTCGGACGGCGGCGGCATCGGCTAAAGCTGCCCCATGTTCCTGTCGATCGCCACGACCCACCGGCCGGCCACCGATCTCGGCTACCTGCTGCACAAGCATCCCGAGCGCGTGCATGAGACCGAGCTCGGCTTCGGCAAGGCGTTCGTCTTCTATCCCGAGGCCACGGACGCGCGTTGCGAGGCGGCGCTGGTGCTGGACATCGATCCTGTCGGGCTGGTGCGCGGCAGGGGATCCAGCGACGGCCTGCTCGATCAATACGTCAACGACCGGCCCTACGCCGCTTCGTCGTTCCTGTCCGTCGCCTTGGCGCGCACACTTCGGACCGCGATGGGCGGAACCTCGAAGGAGCGTCCCGAGCTTGCGCTGGCCGCGATCCCCTTGGACGTGGCGGTGACGCCGCTGCCGGCGCGCGGCGGCGAGAGGCTCGTGCGCGATCTTTTCGAGCCGCTTGGCTGGACCGTGGAGGTGGAAGCGATAGAGGGCATCGGTTCGCAGGCCGGGCACGGTTCGCGCTATGTGTCGCTGCGGCTGCGCGGCGAGGCGCGGCTGAGCGCCTTGCTCAATCACCTCTACGTCCTCATTCCCGTGCTGGACGACGGCAAGCACTATTGGGTCGGCGAGGACGAGATTTCCAAGCTGCTCTCCCACGGCGAGGGATGGCTCGAGACGCATCCCGCCAAGGAATTGATCGTCCAGCGTTACCTGAAGCACCGCCGGGTGCTGGCCAATATGGCGCTGGCGCGGCTCGCACCGGAAACCGAGGACGAGGAGGCCGCGCCCGAACGCCGCGATGCGCCCGAGGAGGCGCTGGAGCGGCCGATCCGCCTGAACGATGCGCGGATGGACGCCGTGATCGATGCCTTGCGCGCGTCAGGCGCCAAGTCTGTCGCGGATCTGGGTTGCGGCGAGGGCAAGCTGCTGGCGCGCTTGATGCGCGAGCGCTGGGCCGAGCGTCTGATCGGCGTGGATGCCTCGGCGCGGGAGCTGGAACGGGCCGTGAAGAGGTTGAAGCTGCACGAATCTGGTGGGCCACCGGAAGGACGCATCACGCTCCTGCATGGCGCGCTGACCTATCGCGACAAGCGTATTGCCGGCGTCGACGCAGCCGCGCTTGTCGAAGTCATCGAACATCTCGACCCCGACCGCTTGCCGTCCCTGGCGCGCGCCCTGTTCCGCGAGGCCCGTCCGGGCACGGTCGTGGTGACCACGCCGAACGCGGAGTACAACGCGCTGTTTCCCGATCTCGCCAAGGGCGCCTTCCGCCATCCCGATCATCGCTTCGAATGGACGCGCCGACAGTTCCGCGACTGGGTGCGTTCGATCGAAACAGCGTTCGGCTATCGCGCCGAGCTGCGTGACATAGGACACGTGAACGAAGAGCTCGGCTCGCCGACGCAGATGGCGGTGTTCACGCGATGAGAGCGCCCGACAAGCTGCAGATCGAGATTCCGGATTTCGCGCTGGTGGTGCTGATCGGCGCCAGCGGATCCGGCAAGTCGACCTTTGCCGCGAAGCACTTCCTGCCGACCGAGATCATCTCCTCCGATCATTGCCGTGGTCTGGTATCGGACGACGAGACCGATCAATCGGTGTCGGCCGATGCGTTCGATCTGGTGCGGGCGATTGCCGAGAAGCGGCTGAAACACCGCAAGCTGGCCGTCATCGACGCGACCAATGTGCGCGCAGCCGACCGCAAGAGCTGGGTCGAGGTCGCACGGCGTTGGCATGCGCTTCCCGTCGCGCTGGTGATCGAGCCGGGCATCGATATCTGCATCGCGCGCAACAAGACGCGCCCCGACCGTCAGTTCGGCGGCCAGGTGGTGCAGCGCATGGTCTCGGAGATTCGCAAAGGGCTGCGCGGTCTGCAGCGTGAGGGGTTCCGGCAGGTCTGGCAATTGAGCACGCCGGAAGGCGTCGAGGCGGCCACCGTGACGCGTCAGCCGCTCTGGACCGACAAGCGCGCGGATCGCGGCCCGTTCGACATCATCGGCGACGTCCATGGCTGTGCCGACGAATTGGAGAGCCTGCTGCGGGAACTGGGCTACTTCGTCTCATGGGATGACGGACGACAGGTCACCGTGACTCCGCCGCCCGGGCGCAAGGCGGTGTTCGTCGGCGACCTCGTCGATCGCGGCCCGCGTTCGCCCGATGTGCTGCGCATTGCCATGCATATGGAGGAAACGGGCAGCGCCTATGTGATCCAGGGCAACCACGACCGCAAGCTGTTCCGCTGGCTCGACGGGCGCAACGTCACCATCGGTCATGGGTTGCAGCAGTCGATCGACCAGCTCTTGGCCGAAGATGATGCGTTCCGGGCCAAGACCAAGGCGTTTCTCGACTCCCTGCGCAGCCATGCCTGGCTCGACGGCGGCAGGCTTGCCGTCGCCCATGCCGGCCTGAAGGAAGAGATGATCGGGCGCGGCTCGGGCGCCGTGCGCGAATTCGCGCTGTTCGGCGAGACGACCGGCGAGATGGACGAGTTCGGGCTGCCGGTTCGGCGTGATTGGGCGTCCGAATATCGCGGCGACACGGCAGTGATCTACGGCCATGTCGCCACCTCCGAGATCCAATGGGTGAACAACACGCTGTGCATCGACACGGGCTGCGTCTATGGCGGCAAGCTCACCGCCTTGCGCTGGCCCGAGAAACAGATCGTCAGCATGCCCGCGGCGAAGGTTTACTACGAACCGGTCCGACCGCTTGCTCCCGTGCCCGAGGCTCGCTCGGCACAGGCGGAGTCCGACGATATTCTGGACATTGACGATGTCACCGGCCGACGCTGGATCGAGACGGAATTGCGCGGGCGAATCGTCGTCGCCGAAGAGAATGCGGCCGCGGCGCTGGAGGTCATGAGCCGCTTCGCGCTCTCCCCGCAATGGCTCGTCTATCTGCCGCCCACCATGTCGCCTTCGGAGACCAGCTCACGCGAAGGCTGGCTGGAGCGTCCCGAAGAGGCCTTCGAGCATTTCCGCAAAAACGGCGTCGGCGAGGTCGTGTGCGAGGAGAAGCACATGGGATCGCGCGCCATCGTCGCGCTGTGCCGCGATGCCGCTGCGGCGCGCACGCGCTTCGGCGTCACGGGCGATGCGACCGGCGCGATCTGGACGCGAACGGGGCGCGGCTTCTTCGCCGATGCGGAAACGACCGAGGCGGTGCTGGCGCGGCTGCGCATGGTGGTCGAGCGTATCGGCGCATGGGAGGAATTGGCGACCGACTGGCTGCTGCTCGATGCCGAGATCATGCCGTGGTCGGCCAAGGCCGGCGCGCTGATCGACAATCAGTACGCCCCGGTCGCGATCTCCTCGCGCGCCGGACTTGCCGCCGCCAATGACGCGCTCGCACGCGCCGCCGCGCGCGGCGTGCCGGTCGAGGCGCTTCGCGAGCGGTTCATCGCGCGCGCCGAGAGGGCGCAAGCTTATTCCAGCGCTTGGGCACCTTATGTATGGCCGGTCTCGGGCGTCGACGATCTGCGCGTCGCTCCCTTTCATCTGCTGGCGAGCGAAGGCCGCGTCTGGTTCGACCGCGATCACGTCTGGCACATGCAATTCGCCGACCGGCTGGGAGACGCGGGAGAAGCCATCGTCGCCAAGACGCGCTGGAAGCTCGTCGATCTTTCGGACGAAGCCGCCTGTGCCGCCGCTATCGACTGGTGGGAAGAGCAGACCGCCCATGGCGGCGAAGGCATGGTGGTCAAGCCGAGACCGTTCACCGCGCGCGGCGCCAAGGGCCTGCTGCAGCCCGCGCTGAAGGTCCGTGGCCGCGAATATCTGCGTATCATCTACGGGCCGGAGTACGACGCGGCGGAGCATCTTTCGCGTCTGCGTGAGCGCGGCGTCGGCGGCAAGCGAAATCTGGCAATTCGCGAGTTCGCACTCGGCCATGAGGCGCTCAGGCGCTTCGTGGCGCATGAGCCGCTCCGGCGCGTGCATGAGTGCGTCTTCGGCGTCCTGGCTCTCGAGAGCGAGCCGATCGATCCGCGCCTTTGACCGGTTGCGGGTTTCCTGCGATGGCGGTGTGCATGCTCGAAATCTACGTCGACGCCGACGCCTGTCCTGTAAAAGCCGAGGTGGAAAAGGTGGCGGTACGCCACGGCCTCCACGTTCATGTCGTCAGCAATGGGGGTATTCGGCCGCGTTCAAACCCGCTGGTCCACTCGGTTGTCGTGGGCGACGGCGCCGACGCGGCTGATGATTGGATCGCCGATCATATCGAGGCTGGTGATATCGCCGTTACCGCAGACATCCCCTTGGCCGCCCGCTGTCTAGCCAAGGGCGCGCGGGTCCTTAGGCCCAACGGTGAACCCTTCACACAGGACAATATCGGCGTGGCGATAGGCATGCGTGAATTCCAGCGCCATTTGCGCGAGGCGTCCGGAGCCCAAACCTACAATGCCGGCTTTACGCCCAAGGACCGCTCCCGCTTCCTGAACGCGCTCGACAATGACATCCAGGCGATCAAGCGAATGCGGTAGCGGGCACCGGCACCCGCTATCTCGCTGCAATGAGAAACTTAGCGCAAGGGCGAAAAATCGGTGTTGCTGTGCTGTTCGCCGTTTCCTGTTTTGACAATGATCGCGCCCTTGTCCGCGTCAAGCGGGACTTTGGCTTCGAGATAGGTGTCCTCGATCACGCGAAAGGCCGCCGGCTTGCCGTGAAACGAGACGCTGACGGCGTTCGAAAATCCCTGGCCGAGGATGCCGAGCCAGTGTCCGGCTTTTGCCGCCGGCACGAGCGGCCGTACGATGGCCGCCGCCCCGCGCAGCTTCAGGCTGTAGACGATGCCCAGATCCGAGCTGCCGCCCTGCTCGGTCACGCCGTAAAAGCGGCCGTTGGTGTGGAGGTAAAGTCCGGACGTCAGAACGCAGCCGGCTTGGACCTGGTTGCAGCTCCCCGCGGTCCCGAACCCGTTGAACTCGTCGGTATAGTTTCCCGAAGGCGTGATCTTGTAGAGGCTTTCGGGCCCATAACCGCCGCTCTCGTACGCCGACGACGCATCGTACAGATTGCCGTCGGGGCCGAGCGTCAGACGAAAGTCCGGAGTTGCGGCATCATCCGAGGCTGAATCGAAACTGTGCAGGATGGTGAACTTGCCCTTCGGGTTCAGCTTGTAGATCGTGCCTTGATTGCTGGTGCCCCCGATCGCGGTCTGGCCGAAGAAATTGTCGCCCACTTGTGTGACGCCGGCAAACGGGCTGAGCCCTACCGCGAAGTTGTAGACGATGGTGACGGCACCGGACGTCGTTATCCGATAGAGTACGCCGTGGTTGAAGCCGTCGTTGCCGCCCTGGTCGGTGGTGCCATAAAGATTGCCGTCGGAACCCACGGTCAGCGGGATCGGATTGACGTCGTAGCCGTCGCCCACGGCGGACGGGAATGCTCCGTCATTTTGCAGATAGCCCTGGAACACGTGCAGGGTCGTGAAGGTGCCGGATGGCGTGATCTGGAAAACGGTACCGGAATTCGAGTCGTCGGCGCGCGTCGTGCCGTAGAAATTTCCGTCCGGACCGAGGGTCAGCGCGCTCGGCCATTCGGTATCCGCGGCGTTATAGGGGGGAAACGAATAAATGACATTGAAGGACTTTTTCTTCGGATTGAACTGGAAGATGATCCCGCTGCTGCTCTCGTTGTCTTGCCATATCGCACAGGTGCCGTAGAGCAAACCGTCGGCTCCCAGCGTCATGCCCGAGCTGCATTCGGCGCCTAGCCCGAGGTCGGCCACCGGCGTTTCCGTGCCGTCCGGCGTGATGGCGTAGATGCTGTCCCCGGTCTCGCCGTACATGGTCGCGTGCCGGTCTTGGACCAGCATTCCCGCCCCCTGGTTCCCCGTGGGACCGTAAGGGGCGAAACTGAAAATGGGGGCGAACGTGGCGCCCTTCGCCAGAGCGGCGCCCGGCAACGCAGCCAGGGCGGCACCCAGCATCAGGCAGAACGCAAGCCGCTTTGTCCCCCGGTTTTGCCCTTTGATGACTGCGTTTTTCATCGACGTCGCCTCCTCGAATTGAGCGGGCCGACCATGCCAAGGCGTTTTGGATGTTGCTTCATGCAAACGGATGAAAATCGGGCTAAACTTCCGTCCTCGGACCGTGGCGAGGGACAAGCTCTTTGGGTGGCGAAGCGGAAATTATCGACTTGGCCTACGAGGCGGCAATCGCTCCTGAACTGTGGGGCGCGGTGTGCGAGCGGTTCTCGGACCTCATGCTGGGCGGGGCAACGACATTGCTCGTCCAGGATCAACTGACCGGCGAGGGAGACGGTCTCTCGCTTCGCATGGATCCGGCAGAGCTGGCCCAGATATTCAAATTTGCGACACGAAACCCGCTGCTGAAAATCGCGGAGTTTCCCGTGCGGCCTCGCATTTTGACGGACGAGGAAAAGCTCCCCAAATCCGAACTGATCCGCTCGGAGTACTACAACGAATTCATGCAACCGAACGAAATCCATTCTCTGCTGATCGCCCGGCTTGCAGTCGAAGACAACATCACGGTAGTGCTCAATGTCGCCCGGTCAAGAAATCGCGATGGCTTCGGGCGGGCGGAGATCGAGACCGCCAGCCGCCTCCAACCTCATCTTGCCCGGGCCTGCAGCCTCAGCCGCCGGCTGTCCGGAATGCGCGGTGTCGACAGCGGTCTGAAAGAATACGCGGACCGCTGTACCGACGGCATATTCCTTGTCGACCGCACAGCCCGCGTCGCGTACATGAACGGCGCTGGAGAATCGCTCCTCGCAGGTGCGCGCGGCTTGGTTCAGCGTCACGGCGTCCTGCGAGCGGTGTCGGAGCACGGAACCCGAAAGCTTCATGCCCTGATTTCGAGAGCCGCTGCCGCCAAGGATGATCGTTCCGGCGGCGTGGCGTCTCTAGAAAGAGAAACAGGTCGTGCGCTGTCGGTGACCGTCATGCCGGTTTCCCCCGCGCGCGTGCCGACATTCTGCCGGACGTCTACCGTCCTGCTTTCGGTCCACGATCCGGATGAAAGGCTTCCGGCATCGGACGAACGGCTGCGGCTGCTTTTCAATTTTTCCCGAGCCGAAGCGCGGCTCGCCGTTCAACTGCTGGAAGGCCGCAGTCTTAAAGAGGGGGCGGAGAAGCTGGGCGTCAGCATCAACACCGTTCGGTCGCAACTCGCGAGCCTGTTCGCCAAGACCGACACGCGGCGACAGGCCGAATTGCTTCGGCTGCTCGCGGCTTCCATCGGTTCAACCGCGGCCTAGGACAGCCTAACGCGCCTAAGTTATTGACCCGGCGCGGAAAAGACACTGGCGGAGCCGGAGGGATTCGAACCCTCGATACGCCTTTTCAAACGTATAACGGTTTAGCAAACCGCCGCCTTCAGCCTCTCGGCCACAGCTCCGTGGGGCGCCTTTTGCCCGAGAAAAGCGGCGCCCTCAAGGATTCTTCTAGGCTTTGCCTGGGTTAGAATCTTGCGCGTCTTGCCAGTCCGCCGGGAACGGCGCAGCATCCCTGGTCCGGGGACCCGTCGAGGGCCCGGAAGGCCAAGGGGGCCGCGCGCTTCACGCGCGCGGGCCGCGCGACGTCCTCGGGAAACCCCGGCACATGCGTGCCGGAGCGAGGAGCGCGCGATGCAAGTCAGACATATCCTGCGTGAGAAGGGCTCGGAGATCGTCACGATCTCGGCGGAGGCCACGCTGTCGGAAGCCTCGCGCCTTCTCGCCCGCAAGCGCATCGGCGCGGTGATCGTGCGCGGCGAGGCGGGCGGGCTCGCGGGCATCCTCTCCGAGCGCGACGTGGTGCGCGCGGTGGCGGAGGAGAGCGTGGGCGCGCTGGCGCGGCCGGTGCACGTCTACATGACGTGCGACGTCGCCACGTGCTGCGAGGACGATTCCGTCGACGCGCTGATGGAGATGATGACGCGCGGCCGCTTCCGCCATGTGCCGGTGGCGCGCGACGGCAGCCTCGTCGGCATCGTCTCCATCGGCGACGTCGTCAAGTCGCGCATCGAGGAGACGGTGCGCGAAGCGGCGGCGCTGCGCGAATACATCAGCGCCGCCGGCTGAAAGCGCGAACGGGTCACGCGTGCTTCGCGTGACCCGTGAATTGCGCGCAAATCAAGAGATCTCGAACCTCAGTTGCCCAGGCCCTCGATGCGTCCGCGCCGCGTGACGTCGCCGATCAGTTCGACGCTGCCGCCATAGGACTTTGCGTGTCCGCCGCCGGAGACATCGATCAGGCCCGCGTTGTCGAACGTGGCGGCGTGCACTTCCAGCTGTCCGCCCGAGCCGTTGCCGCCATCCGGGCCTTCCACCGTCACGGGGTTGAAGCAGCCCGACGTGTACTGGCTCTTCCCGCCGGCGCCGCCATGCATGAGGAGGCTGCCGTTGTTGGTGAAGGTGCCGCTGGCATAGAACCATTCGTCGCCGCCCGCGCCGCCGCCGCTCGATCCCGAGCCGCCGTTGGAGACCGCGCCGTCCGCGCCGCTCGCATCGATCACCGCACCGCTTGCGATCGTGATCGCGCCCTTGCTGGAGGAGAAGATGACGGCGCCGCCGCCATTGGCGCCGGGCTGGCCATAGAAATCGCCCGACCAGAAGCCGCCGCCGCCGGCGCCGCCGCCGGCGCCGCCCACGAGCTTGCGCACCGGCATCTTCAAGCCGCCGGGGCCGGGCGGGTCGTTCTGCGGCGTGCCGCCGGCGTCGACGGGATAATCTCCGGGCAGGCCCGGCTGGCCGCGGCTCGCGTTGCCGCCGCCGCCCCCGCCTCCTGCCGTGACCACTTCGGGGCTGCATTGCCCTTGCACGCCGCCGATGGGACCGCTGCCGCCGCCGCCGCCCGCGGTGTTGGTCGCGGACGCGCCCGTGCCGCCATTGTAGGGGGGAGTGTTCTGGTCGGGCGCGGCGCCACCGGCGCCGGCGGCCGCGGCGATGGTGAACTTGCCGGCGAAATTGATGTCCTGCTTCGACAGGAACATCGCCGGATTGGTTCCATAGATCACCAGATTCACGGTGGGCTCGACGGTCATGTCGGTGAAATTGTAGGCGTTGAACTTCTGCCCGTTCCACTTGACCACCTTGAACGGCAGGGTGAAGGCCGCGAAGCCGCCGCTCGCCGAATCCCAGACCACGCCGGTGTCGGTGTTCATCCACACCAGCCCGTTGCCGTCATGGAATTGCGCGTCGAAGCTTCCGGCGCTGCCGTTGCTGACCGGCAGCTTCTTGCTCCTGGACATGCCCAGGTCGTCCGCGGTTGCGAGGGCCGACGACGCCGCCAGGGCGGCAAGCGAACAGGCGATGAATTTGCTTTTCATGGGACAGCTCCGGCGGATTGCGGTTGGGGAAGAGACCGCGCAAACTTGGCGCTCACGTCGTCCCGGCGACAACGGGTAATGCCGGGCAGATGCGGGCATCTCAGGACATGACGGCGGAAAACGGCGAAAAACCGTCCTCGCGGCGGCTGGATACGTGGAAGGAGATCGCGACCTATTTCGGCCGCGACGAACGCACGGTCCGGCGCTGGGAAGCCGGCCGCGGCCTTCCGGTCCATCGCGTGCCGGGCGGCGCGGGCGGCACCGTCTATGCGTTCGAGGCGGAGCTCGCGGCCTGGCTTCGCGGACATCCCGAGACCGGCGAAAGCGCGAAAGCGGCGTCCGCTCCTTCGGCCGAAGCCAGGCCGCGCACCGGACTCTATGCCTGGCTCGCGGCCGCCGGCCTGGCCGCGGTCGCGCTCACGATCGGACTTGCGCAGGTCCTGTCCCCACGCGAGGCGCCGCCGCGCGCATCATCCCACGATCCGCAGGCGGTCGCGTTCTATCGCTCGGGACTTTACGAGTGGCAGACGCGCACGCCCGTGGGCCTGGAGCACGCGGTGGCGGATTTCAAGCAGGCGATCGCACACGACCCGCGCTATGCCGAGGCCTATGCCGGGCTCGCGGATTGCTACAACCTCCTGCGCGAATACACGACGATGCCGCCGGGCGAGGCCTATCCGCAGGCCAAGGCGGCGGCGGAACGCGCCATCGCGCTCGATCCCGCCATCGCCGAGGCGCATGCGGCGCTCGCTTTCGACGATTTCTACTGGTCGCGCGACGTGCGCGCGGCCAACCGGGAATTCCTGCGGGCGCTCGCGCTCGATCCGCGCAACGCGGCGGCGCATCACTGGTATGCGACGTTCCTGATGACCATCCGCGAATTCCCCCGGGCGGTCTCGGAGATCGAAAAGGCGCAAGCGCTCGATTCGGCGTCGACCGCGATCCTGGCCGACAAGGGGCTGATGCTGTTCTATGACGGCAAGAGCGAAGAGGCGGTGGCGCTTCTGGCGCAGCTCGAGCAGGCCGAACCCGCCTTTCTTTCGACCCATCAATATCTGGCATCCATCTACGGCGCGCGCGGCGACGACGGCTCCTTCCTGCGGGAGGTGACGGCGGCGGCCGCCGCGCGCCACAGCGAGGAAGACCGCAGGATCGCCGACGCCGGCGTGGCGGGCTTCGCCGCCGGCGGGCGCCAAGCGATGTTCAAATCCATGCTGGTCGTGGACAGGGATCTATACGCGCAAGGCAAGATTTCCGCGTACGCGCTCGCGCTCGCCTATGCCGACGTGAACGACGAAGCCGATACAATCGTCTATCTGAAACTGAGCCTGGCGCGCCACGAAACCGACAACGTGGCACTCGCGGTCGAGCACCGCCTGGAAGGCCTGCGCGGAAGGTCCGAGTTCCGGCCATTGCTGTCGATGGCCGGATTAGATTCGCATGTGTGACGCGGGGGGGAGTCGATTGCTGTCGATACAACCCACCCCAATGTCATGGCCCGCGAATGCGGGCCACCCAGGTGGGTTCTGCATGCTATTGAAGAATTCGCACGCGGAGACGCGGAGGACGCGGAGTTGATCTTATTTTCCGCGTCCTCCGCGTCTCCGCGTGATCCTTCTGAAAAAGCGCGACAGATGTCATCTGGGTGGCCCGCATTCGCGGGCCATGACAGGTTTTTCCTGGATCACAATCCGTCTACGCCACCTTCGCCGCCGCGATGTAGTCGTCGACGACCTTGTTCAGCACGTCCAGCGGCAGGGCGCCGGAGAGCAGCACGGTGTCGTGGAATTTGTGGAGGTCGAACTTCGCGCCCAGCGCGGCCTTGGCCTTGTCGCGCAGCTTCAGGATCGTGAGCTTGCCGACCATGTACGCGCAGGCCTGTCCCGGCCACACGCAGTAGCGCTCGATCTCCGTCACCGCCGAGGCTTCCTGGTCGCCCAGCGTGTCGACGTAGTATTTCACCGCCTGCTCGCGGCTCCATTTCTTCGCATGCATGCCGCTGTCGACGACGAGGCGCACGCCGCGGAACATGGAATCGTGGAGCTGTCCGATCTGGCCCCAGGGATCGTTCTCGTACATGCCCATCTCGCCCGCGAGCTGCTCGGCATAGAGCGCCCAGCCTTCGATATAGGCGGTGAAGCCCGAGACCTTGCGGATCAGCGGCAACGGCGATTCCTGGCTGATCGAGATCTGCAGGTGATGGCCGGGAATGCCCTCGTGATAGGTGAGCGTGGGCAGCGTCCAGCTCGGCACCTCGGCGGTATCGCGCAGGTTGATGTAATAGGTGCCCGGCCGCGAGCCGTCGAGCGAGGCGTTCTGGTAATAGCCGCCCGGCGCGCCGGCCTCGGTGTATTTGGGCACGCGCTTGATGAGGAGGTCGGCCTTGGGCAGCGCGCCGAAAAAACCCGGAAGCTTGGCGCGGATCGCCTGCACCTTCACGTTCAAATCGGCGATCAGCTTGTCCTTGCCCGCGTCGGTGTTCTCGTAGCGGAACTTGGGATCGTTATACATCGCGCGCAGCCGCTCGCCGACCGTGCCCTTGGTCATGCCGTGGCCCTGCATGATCGCGTCGATCTTGGCGGTGTGGTCCCTGACCACGTCGAGGCCGAGCTGGTGGATCTCTTCGGGCTTCATGCTCGACGTCGTCGAGGCTTCGAGCGAGGCGGCGTAATAGGCATCGCCGTCGGGCAGGCGCCACACGCCCGCGTCGTGCACGGCCTTGGGCTGCAGGCTCTTGAGGAACGCGATCTGGCGGTCGAGCGCGGGATAGACGCGCTGCACCAGGAGGCGGGTTGCGACCTTGGCATAGTCGCCGTCGATCTTCTTCTCCTTGGCGCGGCGCGCGACGGATTCGACCATCGGCGACTTCTCCGGCGCGACGCCGCGCAGATGCGTCATCTGCTCGAGCGCGCGTGCGATCACGAAATCTGGCGGGACGATGCCCGCGGCGACGTCGTGCTCGGCGACCTCGCGCTCCTGGTCGAGACAGGTCGAGAATTCCGAAAGCCGCGCGAGATAGGCGTCGGCGTCGTCCTTGACCTCTATGCGGTGCTGGCTGTCGAGGAAGTCCGGCGCCTGGCTGTAGGAGCCGGTGAGCTGGCTGAGCGTGTAAGGCGAGCCGACGCCGCTGCTGTATTGCGCGAACCGCTTGCCGTCGTCTTCCTGCTGCTGCAGGCCGTAGAGAACGACGTCGTAATTGACCGCGTCCATGCCCGTCAGCTTGTCGCGGTCGATTGTCTTCAACCGCGCGAGCTGGTCGGTGTTCAGGCGTTTGAAGAACTCGATCTGCTCGAGCGAGCGGTCGGAGATCATGAACTTCTGATAGGCGCGGTCGCCCTTGTCCATGCCGAGATTGGTCGCGAATTCCGGCGCCTGATCGATGATCTCGTCCATGAAGGCATCGAACAGCGTGTTCATCTTCGCCGCTTCGGGCGAGCCGGCGGCGGCGGGCGCTGCAGTGGCGGCGCGGGCGATGCCGCCCGCGGTCAAGGCGATGGCGGCGGCGCCGCTGAAAAGCACGCAACGACGGTCGAGCATGAAGAACCCCTCTGATGGCGGGGAACATTTAAGGAGCGCGCCCGCGCCCGGCAAGACTAGTGGGAATCGCAACGAGTTCACGGTTGCGTGCGGGACACGAACATGACCGGGGCGAAAGGTTGCGGACGAACACGGTAAATTTTCGCGGGAACGCCGCACCTGCCCCGCGCGTTTAAGTGTCAGATATCAAAGGGAGTTGCGTGATGAGATACGATCTCAGGAACGCCGCATTCGCGCTTGCCTTGACGGTCATCGCCGGCGGCGCGGCCTGGGCGCAAACGAGCGGCGCTGCGACGTCGGGCACCTCCACCTCAGGAACATCGACGGCCGGCACGACCACGAGCGGCACGGCCACGACGGGAACGACGTTGGGAAGGACCGGAACGCCCAATACCACGACGCCGTCCACCACGATGCCCAATTCCAATCCGTACACGCCCGGGTCGAGCGTCTCGCCGAGCGGCACGCCCGCGCCCGATACGGCCAGCACGCAGCCTGGATGTCAGGCGGGTGCCGCAGGCTCGCCGACGCCGCTGCCCTGCAGTCCCGCGCCCGTGTCGCCCAATCCGCAGCCGACCACGGCGGTCAATCCGCAATGCGAGCCGGGCCAGGCCCAGACGCCGACCGGCAAGCCTTGCTCGTAATTCACCAGCCCGGCCGGAACTTATCCGACGGGGAAGGGTTCTTTGATCGAGGCAACTGGGCGTGTCCGCTGTCGCCCGCCGCAACCAAGCAACCACAAAGGAAATAGGAGCGGACCATGAACATCCGAAATCTCGTGCTTTCAAGCGCCAGCGCGCTTGTGCTGACCACCGGGCTCGCGTTCGCGCAGAGCAACGATCCGTATACGCACAATCCGACGCCCGAGGAGCGCGCGCAGACCCAGCAGCTCAACGACCAGGCGCAGGGCCAGGCCACGTCCGACACCGATGCCAGCCAGGCCGGCCAGCAGCAATACCAGCAGCAACAGCAGCAGTATCAGGACCAGCAGCAGCGCTACCAGAACGACCAGCAGGCCTACCGCGACCAGCAGCAGGACTATTGGGACCAGCGCGCGGATTACAATTACGACCGCACCCATCCCGGCGGCTGGTGGCATGACCGCTACGAGCGCGCGTCGCTGAACCACTTCTACGACATCCCGCGCTCCGAGCTGATCGATCTGCGCGTCGCGACCGAGGACGGCTTCCGCGTCGGCCGCATCAGCGAGCTCGACCGTCACGAGGACGGCCGCGTCGCCACGGTCAGGATCGAGTTCCGCGACGGCGAATCCGCCTGGGTCAAGGCGCGCGACCTGCGCTACGACCCCGACGATCGGATCGTGTTCACGGATCTCAGCCTGCACGAGCTGCGCCAGATCGCGCGCAACTCGTAAGACCGTCGCTTGAACCTTTGGGCCCGCGTTCCCACATATGGAGCGCGGGCCTTGCTTTGCCCCAAGCTCTAGTAGAACGAAATTGCGTAAAACCGGGCGTTTCGAGCGATCCACGAGCCCAGCCGGACCTAGGAAAAAAAAGCTTAAAACGGACAGAAAATAGGTTTGACAGTCTCAAGACGCCCCCCTATACACCGCGCCTCGCCGCCCGTTGGGCCACACCTTGCGGGCGGTGTTTCGTCTCTGGCAGAATGTAAAATTCGCGCTCAAAGGCGGCTCTTTGACATTGTGATTCGAGGAAGGGGAACGTGGGCGGCGGCTCGGCCAGCCACGCGGACGCAAGTCCGCTGACTAATCGAGCAACAACGCTGAATTGCTCGCGTTCTTCTTGCATAACACAAAAGATGTTCGATCGTTGTCGGGCCTGTGACGGGACCGGCGCGATCAAACCTCGTCAAATGTGTAATGCGAACTAACGCAAATAATGAGAGCAGTTCAGCGCTTCGTTGTTCAGGATCATAACTTGAGAGTTTGATCCTGGCTCAGAACGAACGCTGGCGGCAGGCCTCAAACATGCAAGTCTAGGGGGCGTAGCAATACGTCACCGGCGGACGGGTGCGTAACACGTGGGAATGTACCTATTGGTTCGGAACAACTCAGGGAAACTTGAGCTAATACCGAATGTGCCCGAAAGGGGAAAGATTTATCGCCAATAGATCAGCCCGCGTCCGATTAGCTAGTTGGTGGGGTAAAGGCCCACCAAGGCGACGATCGGTAGCTGTTCTGAGAGGAAGATCAGCCACACTGGGACTGAGACACGGCCCAGACTCCTACGGGAGGCAGCAGTTGGGAATCTTGGACAATGGGGGAAACCCTGATCCAGCCATGCCGCGTGAGTGATGAAGGCCTTCGGGTTGTAAAACTCTTTCGACGGGGACGATAATGACGGTACCCGTAGAAGAAGCTCCGGCTAACTTCGTGCCAGCAGCCGCGGTAATACGAAGGGGGCTAGCGTTGTTCGGAATTACTGGGCGTAAAGCGTGCGCAGGCGGCCATCCAAGTCAGTGGTGAAAGCCCGGAGCTCAACTCCGGAATTGCCATTGAAACTGTTCGGCTCGAGTACGAGAGAGGTGAGTGGAATTCCCAGTGTAGAGGTGAAATTCGTAGATATTGGGAAGAACACCGGTGGCGAAGGCGGCTCACTGGCTCGTAACTGACGCTCATGCACGACAGCGTGGGGATCAAACAGGATTAGATACCCTGGTAGTCCACGCCGTAAACTATGAACGCTAGCCGTTAGGCAGCTTGCTGCTTAGTGGCGCAGCTAACGCATTAAGCGTTCCGCCTGGGGAGTACGGCCGCAAGGTTGAAACTCAAAGGAATTGACGGGGGCCCGCACAAGCGGTGGAGCATGTGGTTTAATTCGACGCAACGCGCAGAACCTTACCAGGGTTTGACATCCCAAGACCGCCGGTGAAAGCCGGTTTCCCCGCAAGGGGCTTGGAGACAGGTGCTGCATGGCTGTCGTCAGCTCGTGTCGTGAGATGTTGGGTTAAGTCCCGCAACGAGCGCAACCCTCGCCTTTAGTTGCCATCATTCAGTTGGGCACTCTAGAGGGACCGCCGGCGACAAGCCGGAGGAAGGTGGGGATGACGTCAAGTCCTCATGGCCCTTACACCCTGGGCTACACACGTGCTACAATGGCGGTGACAGTGGGCAGCTAACTCGCGAGAGCAAGCTAATCCCAAAAAACCGTCCCAGTTCAGATTGCAGTCTGCAACTCGGCTGCATGAAGGTGGAATCGCTAGTAATCGCAGAACAGCAGGCTGCGGTGAATACGTTCCCGGGCCTTGTACACACCGCCCGTCACGGCATGGGAGTTGGTTTTACCCGAAGACGGTGCGCTAACCCGCAAGGGAGGCAGCCGGCCACGGTAGGATCAGCGACTGGGCCGAAGTCGTAACAAGGTAGCCGTAGGGGAACCTGCGGCTGGATCACCTCCTTTCTAAGGATCTGCCCTGATAAACGGGTCTCATACCGTTTCTCGGCGATCATCTAGACAATGGCTTTCGAGCCGCCCCCTTCGTTTCTCTTCCTCTTTCCGTCGATCGCGCGCTGGTCCGATACCGCGCGCCGTCGCATGACGAACCGGGCTCGTAGCTCAGGTGGTTAGAGCGCACGCCTGATAAGCGTGAGGTCGGACGTTCAACTCGTCCCGGGCCCACCAGGCTTCGCCTGCTGACGCAGGCTACGCCCCGGCAAGCCATCTGATGCGGAGCCTGTCGCGGCGTAGCCGAAGGGCGAAGCCGGACTGGTGCTGTCTGATCTCAACCAAACAACGGGGCCATAGCTCAGTTGGGAGAGCGCTAGCTTTGCAAGCTTGAGGTCACCGGTTCGATCCCGGTTGGCTCCACCAGGCTTCGCTCGCGCCAGCGAGAGAAGCCTGCCCCGGCGTAGCCCGAAGGGCGAAGCCTGGGCTGGTAGCCGCGAGCTACGCCCTGGCAAGCCAAAGACGACATTCGACGGAAACAATCAGCTTCAGGACATGCTCATCGCGTAATCCGCGCGGACGCACGTCCTGCAGATCATTGACATTGTGAAGGCGGGATTTGCCGGTTTGCACGGCCGGTAGATCTTAATACGACACTCAAGACTGATCGCATGAATACCATTCCCGGAGATACCAATCTTAAGAAGCCGGCACCCTCCAGCGCTGGCTTTCTTTCTGGGCATGGAACGAATGCTGAGCGATCAAGCGTTAAAGCAAGGGCGTCTGGGGGATGCCTTGGCACACACAGGCGATGAAGGACGTAGCACGCTGCGATAAGCTGCGGTGAGGGGCGAGCACCCTTTGACCCGCAGATCTCCGAATCGGGAAACCGAGACCGCAAGGTCTATCTCAATCTGAATACATAGGAGCGAGAGGCGAACGCGGGGAACTGAAACATCTCAGTACCCGTAGGAAAGGACATCAATAGAGACTCCGTTAGTAGTGGCGAGCGAAAGCGGATCAGGCCAGTGGCCTTCGTTTAAGAACCGGAACGCCTTGGAAAAGGCGGCCATAGCGGGTGATAGCCCCGTACGGGTAGAAAGAACGAAGGTCCTCGAGTAGGGCGGGACACGTGAAATCCTGCCTGAACATGGGACGACCACGTTCCAAGCCTAAGTACTCGTGTGTGACCGATAGCGAACAAGTACCGTGAGGGAAAGGTGAAAAGCACCCCTGCTAGGGGAGTGAAAGAGACCTGAAACCGGACGCCTACAAACAGAGGGAGCCCTTCGGGGTGACCTCGTACCTTTTGTATAATGGGTCAGCGAGTTCGTCTGTCTAGCAAGCTTAAGCCGTGAGGCGGAGGCGCAGGGAAACCGAGTCTGAATAGGGCGACGGAGTTAGACGGATGAGACCCGAAAGCAAGTGATCTAGCCATGACCAGGTTGAAGGTGCAGTAACATGCACTGGAGGACCGAACCCACGCCTGTTGAAAAAGTCGGGGATGAGTTGTGGCTAGGGGTGAAAGGCCAATCAAACTTGCAGATAGCTGGTTCTCTGCGAAAGCTATTTAGGTAGTGCCTCGTGTATCACCTTCGGGGGTAGAGCACTGGATGGGCTAGGGGACTTCACCGTCTACCAAACCTAACCAAACTCCGAATACCGAAGAGTGCTGAGCACGGGAGACACACGGCGGGTGCTAACGTCCGTCGTGAAGAGGGATAAAAACCCTGACCTACAGCTAAGGCCCCCAATTCGTGGCTAAGTGGGAAAGGATGTGAGGTTCCCAAAACAACCAGGATGTTGGCTTAGAAGCAGCCATCATTTAAAGAAAGCGTAACAGCTCACTGGTCTAAACAAGGAACTTTGCGCCGAAGATGTAACGGGGCTCAAGCCACGAGCCGAAGCTTAGGATTTCACAGCAATGTGGAATGGTAGCAGAGTGTTCCGTATGCCTGCGAAGGGGAAGCGCGAGCGACCCTGGAGGTATCGGAAGTAAGAATGCTGACATGAGTAGCGACAAAGAGGGTGAGAGACCCTCTCGCCGGAAGTCCAAGGGTTCCTGCGTCAAGTTAATCTGCGCAGGGTTAGCCGGCCCCTAAGGTGAGGCCGAAAGGCGTAATCGATGGGAACCAGGTCAATATTCCTGGGCCTGTGGGAAGTGACGGATCTCGTAACTTGTTCGCCCTTACTGGATTGGGCGGGCCGGGAAGAGGTCCCAGGAAATAACTCCCACGTTCAGACCGTACCCCAAACCGACACAGGTGGACTGGCAGAGTATGCTAAGGCGCTTGAGAGAACGATGTCGAAGGAACTAGGCAAATTACCCTCGTAACTTCGGAAGAAGAGGGCCCGGTTCGAACGCAAGTTCAAGCCGGGGGCACATAGCAGGGGGTGGCGACTGTTTACTAAAAACACAGGGCGCTGCGAAATCCAAAGATGACGTATAGCGTCTGACGCCTGCCCGGTGCCGGAAGGTTAAGAGGAGATGTGAAAGCGTCGAATCGAAGCCCCGGTAAACGGCGGCCGTAACTATAACGGTCCTAAGGTAGCGAAATTCCTTGTCGGGTAAGTTCCGACCTGCACGAAGGGCGTAACGACTTCCCCACTGTCTCCGACATCGGCTCAGCGAAATTGAATTCCCCGTGAAGATGCGGGGTTCCCGCGGTCAGACGGAAAGACCCCGTGCACCTTTACTGCAACTTTGCACTGGCATTAGGAATCCGATGTGTAGGATAGGTGGTAGGCTTTGAAGCGGAGGCGCTAGCTTTCGTGGAGCCGTCCTTGAAATACCACCCTTTGAGTTCCTGATGTCTAACTGCGGTCCCGAAACGGGATTCAGGACCATGCATGGTGGGCAGTTTGACTGGGGCGGTCGCCTCCCAAAGAGTAACGGAGGCGCGCGATGGTGAGCTCAGGCCGGTCGGAAATCGGCTGTTGAGTGCAATGGCAAAAGCTCGCCTGACTGCAAGGCTGACGGGCCAAGCAGAGACGAAAGTCGGTCATAGTGATCCGGTGGTCCCGCGTGGAAGGGCCATCGCTCAACGGATAAAAGGTACGCCGGGGATAACAGGCTGATCGCGCCCAAGCGTCCATAGCGACGGCGCGGTTTGGCACCTCGATGTCGGCTCATCACATCCTGGGGCTGTAGCCGGTCCCAAGGGTATGGCTGTTCGCCATTTAAAGTGGTACGTGAGCTGGGTTTAGAACGTCGTGAGACAGTTCGGTCCCTATCTGCCGTGGGTGTTCGAAACTTGAGAGGACTTTTTCCTAGTACGAGAGGACCGGAAAGAACGTACCTCTGGTGGATCGGTTGTCACGCCAGTGGCACAGCCGAGTAGCTAAGTACGGACTAGATAACCGCTGAAAGCATCTAAGCGGGAAACTAACCTCAAAACCAGGTTTCGCTTGAGAGCCGGGGAAGACTACCCCGTCGATAGGCCAGGTGTGTAAGCGCAGCAATGCGTTGAGCTTACTGGTACTAATCGCTCGATTGTAACTCTTGATCATCAGCACCCTCGTTCCATGTCTGGAAACAAAGCCAGGCATAACGATCAGATCAAAGCTCAAGAATGAGTGTCGTATTCCTATAGTGCAAACGTTCTTCGCCGACCTGGTGGTCCTAGCGGAGGAATTCCACCCGATCCCATTCCGAACTCGGCCGTTAAAGCCTCCAGCGCCCATGGTACTGCGTCTCAAGACGCGGGAGAGTCGGTCGCTGCCAGGTCTGCCAAGAACGTTTGCTACGAAAAAATCCCGCCATCACAAACAACGAAGAGCCCCGCGAGAGAAATCTCGCGGGGCTTTTTGTTTGTGCGATTGTCCGGCGCGGTTACGCGATGCGCAGCTTGTCGAGGTCGGCTTGCTGGCCGTTGAAACGATCCAGATCCCCGCTTCCCGGCACGCCCGGCGTCGTGCCCGCCTCGGCGTATTGCCAGAACGCGTAGCTCGCCCAGCCATGGGGAAGGGTCGGCGCCGGATTGCTCGTGTAATGGGCGACCCAGAGCGGGTAGGCGTCGAATCCGGCAGGATTTCCAAGCACCGACCAAAAGCCCGCCCGCGTATAGATGATCGGCTTGCATTTCGCGGCATTGGACACTTGGGCGAGCCACAGCCTAAGCCCGGCTATGTATTTGCCGTTGTTCGCAGGATCCCAAGGCCCGTCATAGTTCGGGTTGTCCTCCACGTCGAGCACCGGCGGCAGATCGCCCTTGCCGACGCCTGCCTTTTGCAGCGCCTGACACATGAGATCGGCTTGCTTCTGGAAATCCTGGGTCGCGCGGAAGAAGTGATACAGCCCGCACGCCAGACCGTTGGCCTTTGCGCCGGAGAAATTGTCCTCGAGCCTCGCGTCAAGACGGGTCCCATAGGCGCCCCGCACGAAGGCGAATTGATTGTTGTTCGCCACCTGGCTCCATTTGATCGGACCCTGCGCGTCATGCACGTCAATCCCGTTCAGCACCGCTTTCTCCCGTCTTCCAATGACGGCGCAATATTTCACCTCCGCTTCGACATTTGCGTGATCGCCGTCACGGCCCGCTTATCCGGCCAGGCTGCAGATGAGCCCCGCGAGATCGATCTCGCGGGGCTTCGTCTGACGCCGTGCCGGTTGGCGCTCGCCTATCCCTCGTATTTGAACGACAGCATCACGCGGGCGCGGTAGGCGACGACCTTGCCGTTCTCGACCTTCATGTCGAGCTTGCCGATCTCGGCGACGCGCAGGTCGCGCAGCGACTTCGCCGCCGCATGCACCGCGTTCTTCGCCGCGTCCTCCCACGATTTGTCGCTGGTGCCGATGATCTCCGTGACGCGATAAACCCCTTCCGATTTCTTGGCCATGACGGGTCCTCTCCTTGGCGGCGCCCTACCGGCCCCGCTTGCGCGAGCTTACTCCGAAGGGCCCAACAAAGCCGGGCTTTTTTTGACGCCGCCGGACAACCCGCACTCCCGGCGTGGGAGGCACCGGCGTGCTACGCCCGCGTCAGCGTCCTTAGTCGAAGCGCATTCTGCGCGGCGTGCCCCAGTGCGGTGTTGTCGAAGATCACCCAGGCGTCGGGCGCGATGCGGCCGGCGAGCGCGCGAATAGCGCCTTGCCCGTAGTCCGAGTGATAAATCTTCGGGCTGCCATGCAGGCGCCAGTACTCGAAGCCGCGCCAGCCTCCGGCCGCGAAGGGGCCGATGGGGGGATCGGCGGCGACGCGTGCAATGCGGTGCGCGACGAGCAGCGCATCGGCCTCATCGGCGAACCAGCTCGCGTGCCGCGGCTCGAGCGCGGCCGATCCGCGATAGAGCGCGCGCAGCTCGGCGAAGAAATCCCCCGGCGCGAAGGCGAGGCTGGGCGGGAGCTGGATCAATAGGCAGCCGAGCTTTTCGCCGAGCGCGCCGCACTCGCCCAGGAACCGCGTCAGCGGCTCTCGCGCGTCTTTCAGCCGCGCCTCATGCGTGATCGCGCGCGGCATCTTGACCGAAAATGAGAAGTCTTGCGGCGTCTCTTTCGCCCAGCGGGCATAGGTCGCCGGCCGATGCGGACGGTAGAACGACGAGTTGATCTCCACCGCGTTCAGCCGCGCGGCATAGCGCGAAAGATGCGGTCCGTTCCCGGGAAAGCACGTCGCGTGCTCGCGCCGGATCGCCCAGCCTGCCGTCCCGATCCTAACCATGGCACTTTGCCAACGTTCGGTACCGCCGGAAGCTCCATGCCGGCGCGCTTGATCTCCCACGCCAGGACGAATATCGATATCGCGAAAGCAACATTGTTCCGGACCGGCTTTCGCATGGACACCGCCATCCGCCGCGGCGATCTCGTTCACCTGGGGCTGTTGCTGGCCGCGCTCGCGGCCGCCTATGTCGTGCCGTTCGAGCTGCTTCTGCTCGCCTATATCGTGCTGGGACCGGCGCATTATTTCACCGAGATCTCCTGGCTGCACGACCGCTCCTATTTCATGCCGCATCGCGCGCTGGCGGCGGTCCTGGCGCTCGCGGCCTTCGGCGGCATGTTCATCGCCGAGCCTTACTGGTCCGGCGTGCTCCTGTGGTGCTGCCTGCTGGCCAGCGCGATCGCCGCACTCGGCCTCTCCCGGCCGCGCGCCATCATGCTGGGGTTCGTGGCGCTGGCGCTGACGCTACTGCTCGCCTGGGGCGGCGCGCCGTTCGTGCTCGCGGGCATCCTCCTTCCCACCTTCATCCATGTGTCGGTCTTCACGCTGGTCTTTATGACTTTGGGCGCGCTGCGCGCGCGCAGCACGGCGCAGCTTGCCATCGTCGGCGCCTATCTCGTCGCGGTCGCGGCGATCCTGGTCGTCCCGCCGCAGGCGCGCTCGCTCGTGCCCGAATTCGCCCGCCTCGACGACTACTATTTCGGGCCGATCGCGCCGTCGCTCGGCGGATTGTTCGGCATTCCCGGCCTGCAATTCGCAGGACGCATCACCGGCCTGCTCGCCTTCGTCTACACCTATCACTATCTCAACTGGTTCATCAAAGCCGACGTCATCCGCTGGTCGAAGATGCCGAGGCCGCGACTGATCGCCGTCGCCGTGCTCAGCGTGACTGCGACGGCGTTCTGCTTCTATAACTACGCGCTCGGAATCACCGTCCTGCTGCTGGTCAGTCTCATGCACGTCCTGCTTGAGTTCCCGCTCGATACGGTCGCGATCCGCCAGCTCGCTTCCGTGGCGGCCGGCCGCAAGCCGCGCTCTTCGCCGGCGTAGAGGAGAACCCGTTGCGCGTCTTCGATTTCGACCATGCCATCGTGCGCCGTCCCGGCCGCAGCGTCGTGAACGGGCTGCGCAAGGGGCCCGACGCGCCGACCTACGAAGGCGTCCTTCAGGAGCACGACGCCTATGTCGCGGCATTGCGCGCGGCGGGGCTCAGCGTCGACGTGCTGCCGCCGCTGGAGGCGTTTGCCGATTCCGTCTTCGTCGAGGATCCCGCGCTGGTGTTCGGCGAGGGCGCGATCCTGCTCAGGCCCGGCGTGGCATCGCGCCTCGGTGAGGCCGAGAAGATGCGTCCCGTCCTCGAGCGGCATTTCGACCGCGTCCTCGAGCTCGAAGGCGAGCAATATGCCGATGGCGGCGACGTTCTGGTGACCTCGGACGAGGTTTTCATCGGTCTTTCCAAGCGCACCAACCGCACCGGCGCCGAGGCGCTTGCGCAAAAGCTGAAGGCGCTCGGCCGCAAGGCGCGCGTCGCCGAGACGCCGCGCGACATCCTCCATTTCAAGACCGCATCCTCGATCCTCGACGAGCACACGGTGATGGCCACCCGAACGATGGCCGATAGCGGCGTTTTCTCGGGGCTGAAGGTGCTCGTCGTGCCCGACGGCGAAGAGGGCGCCGCGAACTTCCTGCGCCTCAACGACACGGTGCTGGTGGGCGCGCGCTATCCGCGCACGATCGAGATGCTGCAAAAGGCGGGCTTCAACGCCAAGCCGATGCCGGTCACCGAGATCAACAAGATCGACGCCGGCCTCTCCTGCATGTCGCTGCGCTGGAAGGCGAGGGGTTAGAGTCTGTGCTCAATTAAAATATTGGTGTCATGGCCCGCGAATGCGGGCCACCCAGGTGAAATCCTGCGAAATCGCTCAGTGCCATTTGCCGTCACACAACAGGAACCAGAGTGCAGAACCCAGCTGGGTGGCCCGCATTCGCGGGCCATGACAGTTGGGGCTGCCTGCAAATCAGGATATCAACGCCGTGCGCTCAGGTAATCGCGCAGCAGCACGAAGCGGTAGCCTTTTGCCTTCAGCCCTTCGATCATGCGCGGCAGCGCCTCCGCCGTGTGCCAGCCGCGGCCGTTGATGTGATGGATGAGGATGTCGCCGGGGCGCACGCCTTCCAGCGTCTCGTTCACGATGCGCGTCGCGGTCTCGCGCGGGTCGGGGTCGCCCGTCTCCCAGCGATAGTGCACGACCCGAAAGCCGAGGCCTTCCGCGAGCCCGAGCGTGCGCGCGTCGTAGGTGATGGCGGGGAAACGGAAGAACGCCGTGCGGCGGCCGGTCACGCGTGCGATCTCGTCGTCGGCTTTGAGGATCTCGGCGCGCACCGCATCGTCGTCCAGCCGCGGCATGCGGTTGGGATGGTCCCAGCTGTGGTTCTCCATCTCGACGAAATCGAGGGCTGCGAGCGCCCGGATCGCCGCCTCGTTGTCCTCGACGAAGCGGCCCGAGAGGAACAGGGTGAAAGGAATCCTGTGCGCGACGAGATAATCCGAGATACCCGTGTCGAGCTTCATCGCGCGCTGCTGCTCGCAGGCATCGAAGGTGAGCGCCACGACGCGCTCGTTCGTCGGCAGGCGCAGGATCACCTCCGCCCGCGCCGCGCCGGCCGGCAGCGCCAGCAATGCCAGCGCCGCGATCCATCTCTTCATGCCCCAGCCCTCAACAGTCTCAAATCGACAGCGCCGGCGCCCCCTCGACGACGGTTTGCGTGAGCTTCGGCGCCTCGCCCGCCTTCCATAGCGCGCAAGCGTGCCGCACGCGATAGCGCAACGGCCCGCCGTCGTCGCCGGACGCGCGCGCGATGGGCGGCGGGATGCAGACGAACTCCGCCTCCAGCGCGTCGCCCGTCGCACGCACCACCGTGTAGCCGTGACCAGCCCAATCCAGGAACGAAAGATGCGGCGCCACGTTCGCGTCGGATTTCGCCCGCGCCGCGCTGTCGCCCTCGCTCAACGAAAAAGCCGCGCGCACGCCATGCAGGGCCGCGAAATTGACCGCGGGCTCGCCGGCGGCGGTCACGTAGGCCGCGGCCATGGGATGGGTCTGCGGCACGCGGTATTTCAACGCTTCGCCGAGACCCGGCGCCGACACCGAGCCGGTCACGAACTCGACGCCCACCGGCTCGAATGCGTTCGGGGGCAGGGCTTTCGACATCAACCCGGCGAAGAAGGCATGGCGGTCGCCCGCGAGCGACGCAAAACCCGCTATTTTATTGGCTTTGATGAAGTCGAGGATCTCGGCACGCTCGCTGCGATAGCCCGACCAATCATCGTCGGTCATCATTGCATAGCTTGCGCTCGGCCACTGCGCGCCCGCGCTCTTGGGCAGGTTCTGGAAATCGACGCGCGCGTCGAGCGAGCCGACCGTGTTGCCCCATAGTTTCCACGCCGCTTTGGACTTGCCCAGCGTCTCCAGGAACCAGCGCTTCTGTGTCTCGCCCAGGATCGAGGCGGCGGGCGTGTCCTTGCGCCAATTGGGAATGTCCTTGCCCGCGAAGCGGATGGTCGCGGGCGGATTGCCGCCGTTGTAGGTCCGCCCCGCATCGAGGATCTCGAGCGCCTCCAGCGGGAACATGCTCGGGAAGTTCTTGTCCTGGAACGCGTCCGCTTGCGGCTGTGCGGTCACTTCCTGCGAGCGGAAGCTGCGGTTGTCGGTGATGACGAGATCGACGTTGCGGCCGTAGGAGAAGGAACGATACAGGCGAAGCGCGCCCAACGCGGCGAGATTGTTCTTCTCCTGCCCCAACCCGTGATCGTCGAACGTCGTGATCGCGGCATCGGCGACCTTCGGCGCGTCGTGGCGGTTCCAATCTCCGCCCGGCTTGACGATGCGCGCGGGCTGGTATTCGAACCACGCCTGGCCCGCGACCACCTTGCGCGTCTGCGCCGGGAACGCGCCCTGGCCGTAATCCTCCAGGCTCTGCCAGCCCTTCCACGAGAATTCGTGATTGTCCCAGATGCAGACGAAGGGAAAGCGCGCCCGCGAGTCGGCGAGATCGGGATCGGAGAGATAGGCGCGGAAGATCGCGCGATAGTCGCCGACGTCCACCGGCACGTGATAGTCGTCGTGCTTCTCGCCTTTGGGATAGCGCACGAACTCGCGGATGGTGCGCGAATAATAGGTCTTGCGGTCTTCGGGATACCAGACGAGCTCGTAGAAGAAATCGCCCAGATGCAGAACGAAGCCGAGCTGCTCGTTTTCCGGCCTCTTCGCGTCCTCGAAGATCATCCGGCGATAGGCGTTGTTGGCGCCGACCGTCTCGTTCTGGCAGCTCACGAAGGCGAAGCTCACGGCGCGCGTATCGTCGGAAGCGGGCGCGGTGCGCGTGCGGCCGATGCGGCTTCCCTGTCCGGACGAATCGCTGAAGCGGTACCAATAGGTCGTCGCGGGTTCGAGCCCCGCGGCCAGCACGCGCACGGTCCAGTCGTTCTCCTCGCGCGGCGTGACCTCAGCCGTCGAGACGATCGTGACGAAGCCCTCGTCGCGCGCCACTTCCACGAAAAGCGGGCCCGAGGTCTGCCGCCGCGTCCACAGGATCACGCTGTCCGGCGCAGGATCGCCGGAAGCGACGCCTTCGGGATAGAGATCGCGCCGCTCGTGCCACTTGCGCGGCCGCGCCTGCGCACTCGGCCAGGCCAGGACCGCGCCCATCGCCGCCGCGCCGGCAAGGAACCGGCGGCGGTCATATCGTGTCGTCATCGTCGTCCTCTCCCGCTCTTGCCAAGCCTAGCATCGGCGCCGTGAAACCCAAGACCATCACCGTTCACGATAAGATGTGGTGGTCGCGCGATGCGACGGAGTGGGGTAAGGTCCGCGCTCGTTCGTCCAATGAGGGATTTCCCATGCGTTCCAGGATTTTCGCCGCCGCGCTCGCGTCCGCAGCAATCGTCTCTCTGGCCTATGCCGCAGCCCCGGTGAAGCCGCCCGCCGCGAAGGTCGAGCCGGTCACCGACACGCTCTTCGGGCACAAGGTCGTCGACAACTACCGCTACATGGAGGCGCTCGGCCCCGACACGATCTCCTGGATGAAGGCGCAAGGCGCCTATACGCGCTCGGTGCTGGACGCGATCAAGCCGCGCGCGGCGCTCGCGGACCGCGTCTCGAAATTCACTGGGAGCTTCGGCCTCATCACCGGCTTCGTCAGCTACGGCGGACGCGACTTCTACGAGGAGCGCGCGCCGGGCTCCGACAATTTCGATCTCGTGGTCCACGATGCCAAGGGCACGCGCAAGATCGTCGACGTCGCGGCGCTACGCACGGCCAATGGCGGCAACCCGTTCGCGATCAACTATTTCCTCGCCTCGCCCGACGGCACGAAGGTGGCCGTCGGCGTCTCCGAAGGCGGCTCGGAAGATGCCTCGCTCACCGTCTACGACGCGGCGACGGGTGCGAAGATCGCCGGTCCCATCGACCGCGCGCAGTTCGGCGCCACGGCCTGGACCGGCGATTCCAAGACGCTCTATTTCAACCGCCTGCAGAAGCTCGGCCCCGGCGCGGCGGGGACCGACAAGTACAAGAACTCGACCGCCGATGCCTGGGATCTCAAATCCGATCCCGTGCCGGTCCTGGGTACGCAGCTCGGTCACGGCCCGGCGATGAAGCCGGAAGAATTCCCGGTGATCAACGTCAGTCCCGGCACCCCGGTCGCCGCCGCCGTGTCGATCAACGGCGTGCAGAACGAGCTCGCGATGTGGCTTGCGCCCGTGGACAAGGTCGCCGACCCCAAGACGGTGTGGAAGCAGTTCATCACCCGCGACGACGGCATCACCAACGCGGATACGCGCGGCGACGAGTTCTTCCTGCTCTCCCACAAGGACGCGCCGACCTTCAAGGTGCTGACGCTGAAGGCGGGGCAGACGCTGTCGCAGGCCACGACGCTCGTGGCGGCCGAGCCCGATCGCGTGATCGAGAACATCCACGCGGCGTCCGACGCGCTCTACGTGATGGCGCGCAAGGGCGCCTATACGGAGCTTCTGCGCATTCCGGCAGGCACGACCACGGCCGAGACGGTGAAGCTGCCTTTCGAAGGCCATATCGGCGAGATGTTCTCCGATCCGCGCACGCCCGGCGTGACGATCCTGATGTCGAGCTGGGTCGTGGCGCCCGCGGAATATGCCTATGATCCCGCAAAGAAGGCGTTTTCCACGCTTGCCGTCGGCACGCGCGGCGACATCGACGCGTCAAGGTTCACGGTCAGCGATCTCGAAGCGAAATCGCATGACGGCGTGATGGTGCCGCTCTCGCTGGTGCAGCCGAAAGGCGCGAAGGGTGCGCAGATCGCGCTCGTCGAGGCCTACGGCTCCTACGGCATCTCGGAGCTCGCGGATTTCTCGACGCGGCGGGCGGCCGCGATGCGCGAAGGCATCACCTATGGCGTCTGCCACGTGCGCGGCGGCGGCGAGCTCGGCGAGGCATGGCGTCTGGGCGGCAAGGACGCCAACAAGCACAACACCTGGGAAGACATCATCGCCTGCGGCGAGGATCTGATCGCGCGCGGCATTACCACGAAAGACAAGCTCTTCATCATCGGCGGCTCGGCCGGCGGCATCACGATGGGACGGGCGCTGACGACGCGGCCCGATCTTTTCGCCGGCGTGCTCGATCTCGTGCCTGCGGGCAACACGCTGCGCGCGGAGTTCTCGCCCAACGGGCCACCGAACATCCCGGAGTTCGGCACGGTGACGACCGAAGACGGTTTCAAGAACCTCGACGACATGGACACGATCCAGCATGTGAAGACGGGCGTGCAGTATCCGGCGGTGATGGTGACGACGGGCCTCAACGATCCGCGCGTCTCGCCCTGGGAGCCGGGGAAGGTTGCGGCCTCGCTTCAGGCCGCGGGCTCGTCCAAGCCCGTGCTGCTGCGCATCGACGAGCAGGCCGGCCACGGCATCGGCTCGACCAAGACGCAGACCGACAAGCTGACGGCGGACTGGATCTCGTTCATCTTCTGGCGCGCGGGCAAAGCGGATTGGGCGCCGAACTACAACAAGCCCTGATATTCGTGAAACGGGCGCCGTGGCCTCGGGGCTGTGGCGCTCGATCGTCTCACTTTGACCTTCTGAAGCGGCGCGCTTCTTCCTCCAACTTTTCGCCCCATTCTTTGGTTCCAAGCTCCCCCAAATCGGGAAGGTGCCCTTTCACCCCTCGGCTCGCTACCAAGGCTTGAAAGAAAAAGAGGCGGGTAACGCGCAAGGGGTGCTGACCCGAACTATCTGAGAAGTCGAATCCAAAGCTTCTGGCGAACGACATACAGTCGTAGTCGTCTTTCAGGACCACCTCAACGCACAGTCGGCTGTAGTACTCGTCGATTTCCTGGATGATGGCCAACCGCTGGGGGCTTTCAGTCTCGGACTCCGAGTCTTCATAGTCGTATTCTGGCGACTCCATGTCCTCGTCGCCGTTATCCTGCCTGCTGGCTTTCCAGTCATTCCAGTCCTCGACGCTGTCGAATCCCTCGGCGAACCATTCGGGCGCATCGAATTCGACTTCTGCGCTCGTGATGCCAAAAATTGCGCGCGAGATGTCGTCCACGCGGGCCTGTGCAACGCGTTCATGAAACTTGTCCGCAATCATCTGCTCGCTTTCGAGGCGAGCAACGCCAGGAAGGTTGCGGAAAATGATGAGCGGCTTCGTCATTAGATGACCTCCAAATTTTCTTGTAGTTCTGAGCCCAAAAATGGGCGTTTCATTCGATTCAAAATGAATGCAAGCAATAGAAATTGCATATCGCTCCAACGAGCGATCACGTCAAGTACAATTTGGGAAAAGTTGCCTTACGACCCCGCCGCTGCCGCGAGCTTGGCTTCGCGGCCGATGAAGCCGCTGATGCGGTAGACATGGGCGCCCCAGCGGCTGGTGTTCACGTCCCAGACGCGGACCTGGCTCCAGTCGTTGCCGGCGCTCACGTCGAGCACGGGCATGTTGTGGTCGATCTCGCCGTGGTTCTGCCAATTGGCGTGATCGACGATGATCTCGCGCGGCGAGACGATGCCGGTCACCACCGCGACATGGCCCTTGCGGATGCGCTTGGAGCTGCTGAACACCATCACGGCGTCGACGGCGGGGGCCGCGAACTCCTCATAGAGGTTCCTGGCCCGGGCCCACCAGAACTTGGCGTCGCCGAAGATGGCCAGCCCCGAGCGCAGCCGGGCGTAGGGCACGCAGGTCAGCCGCTTCAGCGGCCACTCCACGCTGGGCTCGGCCGAGACGGCCTCGTCGTCCGAGCTCGCCGCGACATCCGTATCGGACGTGACAGCCACTTCCTGGGCGCGGGCGGCAAAGGGAATAAGAAGGAGGGTGGAGAAGGCTAAGGCAGACAAGGGCGAGCGAATGGCGCGAAGGGTCATTCGGGGGTCCTGGCTCTGGTTAAAGGGGGTCGCTTAGGGAACGACCGTTCGACAGGTGCGTTTTTTATCCTGGTCCGAAGCCCGAAGGCAACCGATTCTCACGCTACATTGCATTTTGTTACGGAATCCCTACCTTTCCCCGGCCGATTCGAACCCGGAAAGTCCCCATGGCCAATCGTGAACAGCGCGGCAATAAAGAAAAGAAGAAGCCCAAGGCCGACAAGAATCAGAAACCCAAGGCGGCCCCGCCGCCTTTCGCGGCTCCTGAGCTGGTCCGCCGTCCCCATAAGGGCAAGCCGCCGGAATGACGTCCGTCCGTCCTTTGCGCTAGACTGCCTTGGGCAGGCGGCGAAGGGGGGACGGATGCGGACCTTGATCTTGGGCTTTGCGCTCTTTCTGGGCGTCGAGGCCGTCGCGGCATCAACCCCGACCCTGGCGCCGCGGCAGGTCGCGATCTTCAACGATTCCGATTTCGCTCTTGTCCAGCTCCAGGCCCGCGCGCCCAAGACCAAGCCATGGACGTTCGAGCTTCTGGGCAAGCACTCCGTCGGCGTCGGTCGTGGCGCCAAGGCGAACATGCCGGCGGGGCCGGGCTGTCTCTACGACCTGCTCGCCACCTTCGACGATGGCCACAAGCAGCAGAAGCTCGCCGTCAACACCTGCAAGCCCGGGACGATCACGTTTTCGCGGTAGTTCTCAAGGCGCCGGCTGTGGCGCGGCCGGGCACGCCGGCATGTCCTTGCCTTGGGCGAGCAGGCACAGCACCTGGCGGTAGGAGCCTTCGATGCGGTCGCCGGTTTCGATCCGGCGCGGCGGCGCGCTCAAATCTTCCGCGAGGATGCGGTTGGTGGCGTTGTCCATCGACAGCCGCGCGCGGCTCGACAGCATCCAGGTGAGCGGGATCTCCGCGCCCGGCGCGTTGTAGAAGCGCATCGTCACCGAGCACAGGATCTCGTTGCACTGCAGGCCGTTGGCCGCGGTCTGCTGCGCCGATTGCGTGACGGTCGCGGCCCCCGTGAGGCGCTGGATCAGCGCGGTCACCGCGCCCAGATCGTTGACCGAATATTCCGAGCGCTTGTCGCGCGTGGCGAGCAGCGCGCGCAAGGGCGAAAGCACCTCGTTCCAGGTCGAATCCGCGTCGCCCTTGTAGACCTCTTCGTCGCAGCCGTCGCTCTCGGCCTTGCGCGTGCAGGGTTCGGAGCGGATCACGATGACGATGACGATCGCGTTCTGCACCGCCTGCTCGAGATCCTTGTCGCCGTTGGGATCCGCGTAGTCGAGGCGCTGGCCGATCAGATTCTGCGCGATGCCGGAGAGCAGCCAGGTGCCGGAATTCTCGAAATAGCCGCCGTCGACATAATGGCCGGTGTTGCCGAGCTTGGCGGCGGGCGTCAGATACGGAAAGCGCGCGCTCAGCATCGCAGCCGTGCTCAAGGGCACGTCGTCGCGGCGCATCAGGTTCTGCACCGGCACCAGCGTCGAATGCGGCAGCGCCTCGCGCTCCTCTTCCGTAACGGTGCGCTCCGGCACCGCCAGATCGCCGATGTCCCAGGTCGCGAATGGTCGGCTCAATCCCGTGCCGGCTTCGGTCGTGTTGAGGAAGAGATGCGGCACCGGCTTGCGCGGCTCGCCGCGCCTATAGAGTGACGCGACCGGCTCCGACATGCGGTTGGGATCGCAGCCCTTGCAGTTCCGGTTCGCGTCGCGCCATCCGTCCTCGAGCGCGTATTCGAGCGCGCGGGCGCGGTCGAAGCTGCGCACCGGCATCGGTAAAATCCTTTGCAGCGCGTCGGGGAACAGCGAGGCGCCGAGCAGCGGCGAGAGCAGGTCGGTCGCCAGCACGTTGCGCGCCTGGGTGAGCTTCTCGCCGGGTTTCATCGCGCCAGCGGTACAGCCGGGAACGTCGGTGTTGGGGATCGCGTCCGCGCTCTGGCCCGCGAACACGGCCGAGCCGACGCTGCCGCCCGACACGCTCGAGATCGCAATGACGTGCTGGGCGAAGCCGGGGCATTTCTGCTCGATCGCGTCCAGCACGGACGCCGTGAAATAGGCCGCGCGGATGCCGCCGCCTTCCGTCGCCACCAGGAAGATCGGATAGTGCTCATAGGCGCGCCAGTCCCTGCGGCTCTTCAGCCAGTCGCCGAGGTCGAGCTGCTCGCGGTAATAGCCCTGGTCCTCGGTGTGGTGCTTGGCCGAGCGCCAGGTGCTGGCGCCGCGCATCTGGTGATTGTCGTTCAGATCGAAGCCCGCGAACGACACGCCCGCCACCAGCAGCATCAAAAGCAGCGGCACCTTCGTCATCTGCGAGAGATAGGCGATGGGCGCGAAGAGCGCGATCGCGGCAAACCCCCACAAGAGCATGATCGCGATGGGGCCGAGCGTCTGCGCGCGCGAAACCTCAGTCGTGTCGACGAAGAAGAGGAAGATGAGCACGCCCAGGACCGGGGCCAGCGTGAAGAACAGGCGCCAGAAGCCGCTGAGCGCCGCGATGCGGTCGGCGGCGATGCGCCAGCGCTCGCCCACCGTATGCGCCGCATCCTCGCCATGCGCCGCGCGCCAGCCCATCAGGCTGGCCGCGATGGCGATCCCGATATAGGCGAAGGCGATGCCGTAGAACCACCAGGTCTCGGACCTGCTCAGCGTCTGATGCGCGTAGTTCTGCATGAGCTCGATGGCCGCCCAGAACCCGATTGCGGCGGCGGCGACGCGCGGGATCAGGTCGAGCGGGTTGAGGCGGCCTTGGGAACCGCCCTCCGGCGTGAACAGCGCGATGATGATGGAAAGCCCCGCGCGCACCACTGCCGCGGTGACGAACAGCGCGAGCCCTTCCATGATCATGTAGAAGGTGCCGCCCGCGCCCGAATAGCGTTCCACCGCGCCATGCGCGATACCAAGGAAGTGATCCGGCGTGTCGCCCGGGAAAAGCCCCAGGCTGGTTCCGCAAAGCGCCGCGATAGCTGCGAGCGGCAGAAGCGCCAGGCCCAAGCGAAGGACGACACCCGCCTGGCCGACGCCGAAATCGTTCTCGTCGTCGTGCAGGCTGCGCGTCGCGGTCGCGAGCAGTCCGATGACCACGGCGATGATGCCGAAGACGAGCGCGCGATAGCCCGCGCCGTTTCCGCCCAGCACCATCGCGCTGCCCGTGAGCTGGTCGAAGCCCAGCTTCAGCATCGGATAGCCGACGGAAACACCGACGATGAAGGCAAGCGCGCGGGGCAGGAGCCGCGCCATCGTGCCGATATTGCCCGGCGTCTCGTAGAGCTCGGGCAGCACGAGCTCGATATTGGCCTCGGCGCCGTAGCGCACCGCAGCACAAGCCAGCACCAGCGCCGGCGCGATGAACGCGAACTGCACCGGCGCGTCGACGATGGTGTAGCGCATTGCCTCGCGCATCGATCCCGCGATCGCGAAGTCGAGCAGGATGGCGGCAAGCACCGCCGTCACCGCCAGCTCCAGCGCGCACAGGATCACGACATAGACGAAGGAGCCTACGAGCAGCGGCGAGCGCCGATGCGACTGCGCCGGCGTCGTCGTGGAACCCGTCATCGCATGCCCCTATTTGGCGGCGGCGGCGGCTTTGCGGCGCTTGGCGAAGCGCATGACCGCATAGCCGATCAAAGCCAGCGCCACGACCCGCGCGCGGAAGACCCAGTCGTTGGGGATCGTGGCCGCGAAATTGTGCAGCGTGACATAGGTCTGCGTCGCCCAGTCGCGCGCCTTGCCCATGAACTGGTAGACGTCCTGTGCCGGGCCCGTCGCCTGCGCGGGACCATGCGCGGTCGAGAGCTGCGGCGCCTGTCCCGGTCCCATGGTGTTGGTCCAGGCGAAGAGGTCGTGCGCCTCGGTCAGGATCAGCGTGAGAAGGCTCAGGAACGCCGCCAGGAAGCCGCGGCCGTTCGAGAAGATGCGCTGCATGAACGTGCGGCCCTGGTCGATCTGGGCGAGCGCGCCCTGCACGTTTCCGGCAAGCAGGTTCTGCACGATCCTGGCCTGCTGCTCGTCGAAGCTGTTCTTGACGTTCTGGATCTCGTTGGAGACGTGCTGCTTGATGTCGGCGACGGCGTCCTGCGGCGGCGCGGGCGTCGTTGTGGCGGGCGCAGGATGCGCGGGCGTCGCGGGATGCGTCGCCGTTGCCGGATGCTGGGCCGGCGCGGGCCCGGGATCGGGATCTGGATCGGGCGCGCGCGGCAGGGGCGCGATCGCGACATAAGGCTCGGTGATCGGCGGCACCGCGATGGCCGGCATCGGCACGTCGGGCACTTCCACCGCCATCGGCTGGGTGACGGAAAGGTCCTCGAGCGCGCCGCGCGTGACGGGGCCGACCATGCCGTCGGATTTCAAATCGTGGGCCTGCTGGAAGGCGCGCACGGCCTGATCGGTCGCCTCGTCGAAGGTGCCGTGTGCCTCGATGTCCAGGCCCGCGCGCGCCAGCCGCTCCTGCAGCCACGAGACGTCGGCGCCCGTCATCGGCGGCGTTTTCAGGCTCAACAGCCGGCGCGGCGCGCCATCGGCCGTCACCTTCACCGGATCGGCGCCGGAGAGCGCGCTCTCGTCGATGGTGAGCCCGCGCACCGCCATGGCAAGCGCCAGCGCCCAGTTCTCGGCCGCGAGCAGAACCTTGAACGCGTCCATGCGATAGACGGTCTTGTGCAGCAAGGCGTTCGGATGGGTGGCGAGCCAGTTGCGGCGCTCGTCCACATAGGCGCTCATCCATTTCTTCTCGCCGATATCGGCGAGCTCGCCATGCGCCTTGCGCGTGATGTCGCGCACATGCGCCCACGAGCCGTGCACGGTGCTGTCATAGACGATGCCCGCGCCCAGCGCCGATTGCGCGCCGACGGCATCGGCCGAGCGCATCGCCGGATCCCAATAGATGCGGTCGAAGAACGCGTCCTGCACCTCGTGCATCACCGGATCGTCGCCTGCGTCCCTGAGCAGGCTGCGGAACGTCATGTCGGTGTTGAGCTTGCCGTCGCGCGCCTCGAGCGCGGGAAGATAGGGCTGCATCGCCTTGGCATAGGCGCCGTCGGCGCGCGCCGCGTAGTCGGCGATGAGCAGATAGAGATTGCCGCTCGCCAGCGTCGTCTGCGAGCGGCCATAGGTGAGCTGGCCCGTGTCGCCGCGCATGAGCGTGACGTCGGCATAATTGCCGTGTATCGAGCCCGTCTCGAATATGTTGACGATCGCCTGCGCGGCCGCCTTCTGCAGCGCCGTCAAATTCATGGAACACACCCCAACTGCCCCTGTGGATGGATTTTACGCGGCTAGGCCCGCGAATCCAAGAATGGGACAGGTGCGGGCCGGCCGGCCGCCGCCGCTATGCCGCGCTGCGGCAAGATCGCTTTTGTCAACTCCGCCAACGCCTTAAATCGCTCCCGGCCTGCTCTGGTCCCGCGCGCTTGCATAAAATATATGTGACGCGCCTTTCGCGGGCGTGGCGGAACGGTAGACGCAACGGACTTAAAATCCGTAGGGGCGAAAGCCTCGTGCCAGTTCAAGTCTGGCCGCCCGCACCAATTTCCGCGACGATATTCTTCTGTCGGAAAAGGACAATTGCCCGATCCGATGGGGCAATCCACGTTCGCGCCATTTGCGGCGCGCGCTCAACCTCGTCACATAGGCTTGGAGCTTACCGCGGACGGAAAGCTGGACATCTCTCCGAAATAACACTCGATCGACTCGATCTTTTGGCTTCTGAAACGGAAAAACTCCACGTTCCGGAACGATTTGCCGTTCCTCGTATGGCAAAGGTATTTGACGAAGCATTCGTCGCCGTTTCCGATCACCTGCTCCAGATCAATCCGTTTGATGAAATCGATGTTCGGCTCCCAGCAGCGCGTTTTGAAGACGCTCTTGCTGATGTGGTCGTCGTTGTTCGCGCTCGAGAAGGTAAAGTCGTCGGCCAGCATGGCGTCGAGGGGAGCCCAGTCCCTTTTCTCCCAGCCCGCATACCACTTCCGGATGACCGTTTCGTTGGCCGCACCCGGACCCGACCATGCCGCACGCGCGGCGACCGGGGAAACCGCCGCTCCGGCCGCTGCGAAGCTCCCCGTTTCGAGCAGGTTTCGGCGTGACACTCCGGTCTTCGACATGATCTGTCTCCCCTTTCCGCCATCCCCGACGGAATTCTGGTCTGCTGCCGATTTCCGATCAACGCGGCGGGCGTCACCAAACCGGTTGTAGAACGTCTGTCGGCATCACATTTCTGTGTTGGTGCATGCGCGATGATGTGAGCACACGAAACGATCGGCGCGGCGGACGGAGTTGGATGGCGGCGCCCGCACGCCCGCACCAGTGTTAAGGCATGCCGGCCTTCTCCGGCTCCGCCCGTCTTGTCGTCACGTGCCAGACCACCGCGTCCCAGGCGTTGTGGATGGCGCAGAAGAGCAGGATGAGCGAGGCGGCGCCGGCTGCGAACATCGCGCCTTGCGTCTGCGCTGCGATGAAGAATGCCGACGCGGCCAGGATCGCGTAAGCCGCGAGCGGCAGGAGGATGTGGAACAGCCAGTCCTCGAGATCGGGGCTATAGGCCGTCTGCCGGCGCGCGCGCCAGGCGGTGAGGAGGGCGTAGACCGTGCCGGCGAAGCCGATCGTGCCGACCGTCATCGCGACCTCGCTGAGGCTGTCCCACGGCACGCGGAAGAGGGCCGCCAAGAGCAGCACCACGCTGAAATGCACGATGGTCGGCGTCGAGAAGGCTGCGCCTGCTTCCCTCATGCGCACGGGCGGGCGCTCGGCGATGAGCGTCATCACGACGAATTGCAGACCGATGAGCGCGCCGGCCGCGGAGCCCACGATCACATAGAAGCTGTCCCATCTGTCGAGCACGGGCATGGCAATCCCCAGTATTCCAGGCGGGACAATATAGCTCAGCGTCCGGTCAGCCGCTCCAGCGCCTCGGGATAGCGTTCGCCCTCGACCTTGACCCCGGCCAGCGCGTCCTCGATCTCGCGCAGGTCGCCGGCGGCGAGCGCGACCCCGGCGGCGCCGATGTTCTCTTCCAGCCTGTGCAGCTTGGTCGTGCCGGGGATCGGCACGATCCAGGGCTCGCGCGCCAGGAGCCAGGCGAGCGCGATCTGCGCCACCGTCGCGTGCTTGCGCGAGGCGATCCCCGCGAGCGCGTCGATCAGCGCCTGGTTGGCTTGGCGCGCCTCCACCGAGAAGCGCGGCAGCGCGGCGCGGAAGTCCTTTTCGCCGAACGTCGTGCTCGCGTCGATCGCGCCGGTGAGGAAGCCGCGGCCGAGCGGGCTGTAAGGCACGAAGCCGATGCCGAGTTCCTTGAGCGTCGGGATGATCTCGCCTTCCGGCTTGCGCCACCACAGCGAATATTCGCTCTGCAAGGCGGTCACGGGCTGCACCGCATGGGCGCGGCGGATCGTCTGGGCGCCCGCCTCCGACAGGCCGAAATGCCTGACCTTGCCCTGCTCGATGAGGTCCTTCACCGCGCCGGCGACGTCCTCGATCGGCACGTCGGGATCGACGCGGTGCTGATAGAAGAGGTCGAGCGCCTCGACCCTCAGCCGCCTGAGCGAGCCCTCGGCGACCTCCTTGATGTGCTCCGGCCGGCTGTCGAGGCCCGACCAGCGCGACTTGCCGGTGGGATCGACCTTGAAGCCGAACTTGGTCGCGATCACGACCTTGCCCTTGAAGGGCTCGAGCGCCTCGCCGACGAGCTCTTCGTTCGTCAGCGGGCCATAGACCTCGGCGGTGTCGAAGAAGGAGACGCCGCGCTCCACCGCCGCGCGCAGGACGGCGATGGCGTCGCGCTTCTCCGGCGCCTGGCCGTAGGAGAAGTTCAGCCCCATGCAGCCGAAGCCGATGGCCGAGACTTCCAGGTTTCCAAGTTTGCGTGTTTGCATCTAGACCGTCTCGATCGTGTTGAAGTCCCATTTCGCGTCGCTGTGATAGACGGCGACGACGGCGGCGACGGGGCCGGCGAAACCGGTCTGTTCCTTGAGCATGCGCGCGGTCTTGGCAACGTCGGTCACGTGCTCGTCGTCCGAGACGGGGTGGCCGGCGCAGCGCTGATGGGCGACCACGGCGAGTGCGGCGGGATGGTGGGCGCCGATGAGCAGCTTGATCTGGTCGAGCGCGGACTGCCATTCGCTCTTGCGTGCGGCCAGGATCAGCCCGTCCGGCCCCGGCACCGCGATCACGTCGGCGCCGTAGACCTTGAGCTTGCGCGCCAGCCTGCGGTTCATGTCGACCCGGCTGTGATGCAGCCGCCAGTCTGCGCAGGTGAGGACGACCGCCACTTTCTTGTGCCTCCGCCAGAACATCCGCCACCCCCCGGCTGGTTAACGCCGCACATGTAAGAGGAAGGCGCGGACACATTGCAAGGGTACGCGCGTTGGTATTGAGCGGAGCCGTTCATCGCCAAGTCACGGACACGATGCTAGTCTCGCCCATGGTCAAATCCGCCGAAAGCGCCGTCGCCAAGGTCGTGCGCCTCTACACCCGCCACGAGGACATCGCGGATCTCCTCGTGCACGTGCTGGGCATCGTCTTCGCCATCAATGCGAGCCTGTGGCTGCTGTTCCATGTGACCGGGCTTTCCGTCGTCGTCTCGGTCACGGTCTATTGCGCGGGCTTGCTCGCGATGATCGGCTTCTCGGCCGCCTACAACCTGATGCCGCAGCATCGCCCGTCCAAGGCGTGGCTGCGCCGGCTGGATCATGCCGCGATCTTCATCATGATCGCGGGGACCTATACGCCCTTCGCGGTCAACCGGCTGGATCCGCCCTATGGGCCCGCCGTGCTCGCGGTCATCTGGGCGGCGGCGACCATGGGCGTGGTCTTGAAGATCGTCTTCCCGCGGCGCTTCGAGCGCACCAGCATGGCGCTCTATCTCGCGATGGGCTGGATGATCGTGACCGTGATCGTGCCGCTGTCGCGCTCGATGGCCGCGTTCGACTTCTGGCTGCTCTCGGCGGGCGGGCTCGTCTATTCGGCCGGTGTCATGTTCTACGTGATCGAGCGCATCCCCTATCACAAGGCGATCTGGCACGCGGCGGTCCTGGCCGCGGCGGTGCTGCAATTCTCCGCGGTCGCGTTGGAGTTTGTCGCCTGATGGGCTCGGCTTTCAGGTTACGCTGACCGAAGCTTCTGATAAGCTGAAGGCGTCATCATTCGAAGCTTCGGCCCAATGATCAGAAAAATGTGCGCGGCTGCCCTACTGACGGGTTTTTTCGTGAAGTCAGCGCATGCAGCATTGGTGATCTCAACCGCTCCGACCAGCAATGTGACCTGCGGCGGCGTGGTATGTGCCGCCACCTCCCAGAACGCGGTGCTGAATGTGAGAGACCTGGAAAGGTGGCTTGCGCACCGGGACACCAGAGTCGTGAGCGGCAGTACCGCCGTAGACATCGAGATTGATGCGCCTGTGTATTGGACCTCGGCGCACCGGCTGACCCTCGATGGCTATCGATCGATCACGTTCACGCAATCGGTGACCTCGGTCGGGACAGGCGGCATGACGATCACGACGAACGACGGCGGCACCGGCGGCGATTTCCTGTTTACCGGAAAAGGCCATGTGGTGTTTTGGGATTTGGCCAGCAGCCTCATTATCGATAGTGAGAGTTACACCCTTGTCGCCGATATCGAGACGCTGGCGTCCGATCTCGCCGCGAATCCTTCCGGCCGGTATGCGCTTGCCAACGACGATCATGTGGCATCCGCATATTCGTCGTCGCCCATTCAAAACGAGTTTACAGGCGTATTCGAAGGATTGGGCAACTGGATCGTGAACTTGATTGTCAACGATCCCACGTCGGGGACTACATCTGCCGAAACAATAGGTCTGTTTGGGGTGATCGCCGGCGGTGTCGTCCGCGACGTCAAATTGAAGGCAAAGGTAGCCGGCGTTGTAGGTGGTTTTGAATATATCGGAACTCTCGCAGGGAGCAATGGCGGCACGATTTCCCATTGCACAGCCTATGGTTTGGTTAGCGGGGGCGTTAAGGCAGGTGGTTTGGTCGGATGGAATACCGCCTCGGTTCTCGGCTCTCATGCGACGGTCCGTGTTAACGGGTCAGGCGCTGACAGCGCGGGTGGTTTGGTCGGAGAGAATGGCGGGGCTTTTCAACCGCCGCCGCCTGACCCGAGCTTGATTGCCGATTCAGACGCTAGTGGAAGCGTGACTGTAGGTTCTTACGCCCTGGCCGGCGGGCTTGCGGGAGCCGTGAATTTCAGCACCGTTTTGCGGTCGCATGCGAGCGGCGTCGTACGCGCTGGCGACCACGCAATTGCTGGAGGCCTCGTCGCTTACAGCGCAGGTGAGATCGACCGGACCTGGGCTTCAGGCGCGGTGACCGTAGGGGACGTATCCTATGCCGGAGGGCTTATAGGGCTCATCTCACAGCAACGCATCGAACGGCTATTGGGCGTTTTGACGAATTCATATGCGACGGGTCCGGTGGCGGGAGGCAGCAACAGCTATGTCGGCGGCCTGGCCGGTGCAATGGGCGGCTTGAATCGGCGTCACGTCGGGAGCGCTTACGCGGTGGGCGCTGTTTCAGCAGGCTCCGGCAGTTCTATCGGCGGGCTGACGGGTTCGGATTCCGTTGGAGGTTTTGCGTATCAAACCTATTGGGACCTCGATACGAGCGGCATCAGCGATCCGAGTAAGGGTGCCGGTAATATTCCGAACGATGCCGGAATCACCGGGCTTACGGACGCGCAATTGAAGTCCAGTTTGCCCGCCGGCTTCGACCCGTCGATTTGGGGACAGAGCACGGGCATTAACAACGGACTACCCTATCTGCTCGCGATTCCACCGCAGTAAACCTGGAACGTCCAAATATTGTTGGCGTTATCGCGCAGGTCGCCTAGAACACCGCATGATCCGGGGAGTCATCTTCGATTGCGACGGCGTGCTCGTCGACAGCGAGACCATCGCGGTCGAGGCCGAGACCGCGCTTCTGGCCGCGCACGGCCTCGACTATCGCCGCGGCGAGTTCATCGCGCGCTTCATGGGAATGAGCGACAAGGCGTTCTATGCCGCGCTGGCGCAGGATTCGCACGCGCGTCTGGGGTGCGGTCTGCCTGAGGATTTCCGCGCCCGCGTCGACGCGCGCAAGCACGCGCTGAACGAGGAGAAGCTGGCAGCAATCGCGGGCGTGCATGCGGCGGTGGCCGCGCTGGCGCTGCCCAAGGCGGTCGCGAGCTCCAGCGAGACCGCGCAGCTTTCCTACAAGCTGCGCAAGACCGGGCTGTGGGACCTCTTCGCGCCGCACGTCTATTCGGCCGACCACGTGACGCATGCCAAGCCCGCGCCGGATCTGTTCCTCTATGCCGCCTCCGCGCTCGGCATCGCGCCCGCGCATTGTCTTGTCATCGAGGACAGCGTCAACGGCGTGCTCGCCGCGCGCGCGGCGGGGATGGAGGTGTGGGGTTTCCTCGGTGGCGGGCACATGGACGAGGCGGCGGGAACGCGCCTCACGAGTGCCGGTGCCGAGCGCCTGGTCGCGGACTGGCGCGAGGCGGCGGCGCTGTTCTCAGGACTATAAAGAAACCTGCCAAAACCAAACTTGTCATGGCCCGCGAATGCGGGCCACCCAGGTGACATCGGCTCGGTCTAGAAAAAATTGCACGCGGAGACGCGAAGTCGCGGAGAAGAAAAGAATCTCCGCGCCTCCGCATGAGTCCTTTTGAGCAGCGTGCAGAACCCAGCTGGGTGGCCCGCATTCGCGGGCCATGACAGTTGAGATTGGGGTGTAGTCAGGCCCGGATCGAATACCGCACCGGCAGCGTCTTCAACCCCGTCACGAAGGTCGATTGGATGCGCCTCGGCTCGCCGGCGAGTTCGATGGAATCGAGGCGGCCGAGCAGTTCCTTGAAGAACGCCTTCGCCTCCATCTTCGCCAGGTGCTGGCCCAGGCACACATGCGCGCCATAGCCGAACGCGACGTGGCGGTTGGGCTCGCGGTCGACCTTGAACTTGAACGCGTCGGGAAACGCGTCCTCGTCGCGGTTGCCGGAGATGTAGAGGAGCTGCAGCGCATCGCCCTGCTTGATCGTCTTGCCGCGCAGCGCATGATCCTGCGTCGCGGTGCGCATGAAGTGCTGCACCGGCGTGACCCAGCGGATCATCTCGTCGACCGCGCCGCCCAGCAGATCGGGATTGGATTTGAGCTTCGCCAGCTCGGCCGGATTCTCGATCAGCGCGCGCAAGCCGCCGGCGATGGTCGAGCTCGTCGTGTCGTGCCCGGCGGTGGCGACGATGATGTAATAGGACGCGGTCTCCAGATCGCCGAGCGGACAGCCTTTCAGCCTGGCATTGGCGATGACGCTCGCCAGATCCTCGCCCGGACAGGCGCGGCGTGCCTCAGTCATCTTGTTGAAGTAGACGAAGAAATCCATGATCGTGTTGGTGCCGACCTGATCGTCGCCCGCGTCGGGCCTGCGCATGTCGGGATCGGCGCCGCCGAACAGTTCCTGCGTCAGCTTGAGCATCAGCGGCTCGTCGCTCTCCGGCACGCCCAGGATCGACATGATGATCTGGAGCGGATAGTAGACGGCGATCTCGCGCGCGAAATCGCATTGCGGTCCCTTCTCCATCATCAGGTCGACATAGCGCTTGGCGAGCTCGGCGGTGCGCGCCTCGAGCTTCTTCAAGTTTCCCGGCATGAACCACGCCTGGGTGAGGCCGCGATAGGCGCGATGATCCTCGCCGTCCATGTCGATGAGGGTGCGGAAGGGCGAGACGCGTCCGGTCTTGGGATCGGGCCCGCCCCACATCGCCGCCAGGTCGTTCTCGGTCTGGATGTTCATCAGCGTCGAGCGCGGCTCGTTCAGGAATTTGTCGTTGAGCCTCTCGACCTCGAGGATGTCGGCGTATCTGGTGAGCGTCCAATAGGGGCGGAAACCTTCAGGCTGCGTCCAATGCACCGGATCGTTCTCGCGCAGCTCTTTGAGGATCGCGTGGATCCGCTGCTCGTCGCCATAGGTGCACGGGTCGGCGAGTGCGTCGTCGAGGTCTGACATGAAGAAGCTCCGGCGGACGGCCTCGCCCATATGCTCAATGTTCCGTCACGTCAGTCAATTGCGGGGAATTCATGCGGCCGCCATGGACGTCCGCGCTAGGATCGCGCCGGCGGGGACGGAAGGAAGATGCGCATGCTTTTCGGAAAGACGTTCCTCGCTGCCGCGCTCGCGGCAGGTTTCTTGGCCTTGCCGCTGTCGGCGGCCCAGGCTTATCCCTGCAATCCCGTGACCGGCGTCCTGGGCGCGGCCGCGACCGTGGCCGGCGCCGCGGTGACCATCGGCACCGCGCCGCTCGTGATCCTCTCAGGCCATCAGCCGCGTTTCGCCGACTACACCTGCGGCCGCGAGTACCGCCAAGCGCGCTATTACGGGCCGCCGCCGGGCTATTACGCCGCGCCGCCGCCGCCAGCCTATTACGCCAGGCCGCACCGTCCGCGCTGGTATTGGCGCCACGGCTACGCGCCGTCGGCAGCGCCGATGCCGCCGCCGCCTCCGCCGCCGGGCTGACTAGCGCCGCGCGACGAAGGTGATGCCTGAGACGTCGTAGCGCTGCTGATCGCCATAAGGACCGCGCTCTATCGCCGCCAGAAGCTCGGGCGGCGGCATCGCGAAGGCGTTTTCGATGCGCTCGATCTCGCCAAGGCCGGATCCGTCGAACGCCTCGCGCATCGCGCGATAGCCGACTCGGTTGCAATTTTCGCTCTCGTAGATCTGCTGCGCGATCGCTTCCGCATGCGCGCGCGGCACGTCGCGCGCGGCGAGGTCCTCGACCATCTCGCTCCTGCTCAGCGCCAGATGCGTCCAGTCGCGCACCGGGTTGAGCGCGCGATTGCCGAAGCGATAGCTCTGCCCGTCGATCAGCAGGCCGACATGATGGCCATTGGCCGAGGTCCAGATCGGGCCGCCATGGGCGAAGAGCATGCCGTCGCCGCGCAACGCGTGCTTTGCGCCGGCGAAGAAGCGATCCAGGCCGTGGATGTGCTCCAGGATCGCGACACCGAAGATGATGTCCAGGCTCTCGGGCTCGAAATCGCGGTCGATGCACCGCGCGTCCAGCCTGCGCCATTCGATCGCGCCTTCCTTTCGCTCCGGCCAACCCTCCAGCGTGTTCGCGCTGATGACGCGCGCGGCGCCGGCGTCGGCCAGCATGCGCGCCGAGATGCCTTCCTTGTCGGCGCCGATCTCGAGCACGGTGGCGCCCCGGAAGCTGCGATAGCGCCCGGCGGCCGCTATTTTTCGGGCTATGTCCTCACGGCGCTGCGCATTCATCGCCACGGCGTTTGACCTCGACCAAGCTTGGCGGCAACGATAGTGCCGATCCGCCGGAGCGTCAGCATGAATCGTCGAGAGCTTCTTCTTTCCACCGGTGCCCTCATCGCCACCTCACGCCTCGCCCTTGCCGCGGACGGCGACGGCATATCGCCTGAGGCCCATGCGCTCTATGAGAGGGCCATCGTGTTCGACGCCAATCTCTCGCCGCCGCTGAACGACACGTTGCCGTTCCCGAAAGCGATGCTCGACATGGTGCGGGGAAGCGGCGTCACCGCGGTCAAGACCTCGCTCGGCGGCAGCGACGAGAAGTTTGAGGACACGCTCGGCGAGATCGCCTTCTTCCAGCGCATGATCGAGGCGTATCCCGACGTCTTCCTGCAGGTGCGCGAGGCGTCCGATTTCGCCCGCGCCAAGCGCGAGAAGAAGTTCGGCATCGTCTTTTCGTTCGAATCCGCCGACATGTTCGAGGGCAAGGTCGAGCGCATCGAGCTGTTCCGGAACCTGGGCGTGCGCGTGATGCAGCTCTCCTACAACAAGACCTCGCCCTGGGCCTCGGGCGTGATGGCCGATCCGCCTGCGGGGCTCACCGATCTCGGACGCAAGGCGGTCGAGGCGATGAACGCGCAGGGCGTCGCCATCGACATCTCCCACGCCAATGAAGCGACGTCGAAGGACGTGCTTGGCACTTCGAAGCCGCCGGTGCTCATCACCCATGCGGGTTGCGCCGCGATCCATCCGCATCCGCGCAACAAGCCCGACTGGCTGCTCAAAGCCGTCGCCGACAAGGGCGGCGTGGTCGGCATCTTCGATCTGCCGTATCTGACCGCGAGCCCCAAGCAGCCCGCGCTCGACGACTACATGGCGCACATGACCCACGCGCTCGACATCTGCGGCGAGGATCATGTCGGCATCGGCAGCGACAGCGAGCTGGGACCTTTCGACCTCTCGCCCGCGGGCATGGACGCGTTCCGCAAGAACGTCGAGTACCGCAAGAAGACCGGCGTCGCGGCACCCGAGGAGGACCGGCCGATGTACGTCATCGGCCTGAACACGCCGCGCCGCAGCGAGGTCATCGCCGACGCGCTGCTCAAGCGCGGCTACTCCGCGCGCGTGGCCGAGAAGGTTTTGGGCGCGAACTTCGTGGGCGCGCTCGGACGCATCTGGGGGTAGTGGGAAAATAAAATTGTCATGGCCCGCGAATGCGGGCCACCCAGGTGACGTGGACTTGGTCTCGAAGAATTGCACGCGGAGACGCGGAGTACACAGAGTAGAGAAGAACCTCCACGCACTCCGCGTCTCCGCGTGAATCTTCTTCCTTCAGCGTGCAGAACCTAGCTGGGTGGCCCGCATTCGCGGGCCATGACATTTTGTTTTTTGGTTTGGTCCTTCTTGGCCGAGTTATCCGCAACCGGCGCTGCCCTTGTAATCCGCCCCTTCCCTCCCAATCTCACAGGGAGCGCCACGATGTGCTTGGAGGGAACCCATGGATTTCGCTCAGCTTTTGCCCAAACGCGCCTTGACCGCCGCGGTCGTCGCCGGCACCGCGGTCGGACTTTCGGGCTGCTTCGATCTGGCCCAGAAGGTGGCGGTCCACCAGGGCGACAGCGGCACTTATGACATCGAGATCGCGGCCCAAGGCCTCGTCGGCGACGCGCTTTCCGACAAGCATCACCACGTCGATATCGGCGATGACGACGACGACAACAAGGGCATCACGCGCGTCCAACACAAGGGCGACGTCACCGTGCGGACGACGGAGTTCGCGTTCAAGGATCTCGGCGGCTTGAAGCTCGGCGACGAGACGATGAACCTGCGCGTCAAAGGCAAGGAGGGCGACCTCACCCAGGTCAATTTCCATCGCAGCTTCCAGATCGGTCACGCGCGGCACCGCCACGACGATGACGACGACCATGTCGGCCGCGACGTCCTGCAGTCCATGTTCGGCGGCCACAGCTACACCTTCGCCGTCTGGCTGCCGGGCAAGATCGAGCACATCGCGCCGGTGCGCGTCGGCAACCACACCGTGTCGCCGACCGTGTGGGGCGACGCCTACGGCCACACGCTGGTCTGGAAGATGCCGCTGACCGACATGTTCATGGCCGAGAACGTCGACTTCGACGTCGACTTCGCCGCCAAGGGCGACTTCCACGACGCCCAGTCGCAACCCGGCGCGCATCACGGTCGTCATCATCATCACGACGGTGACGATGATGACGACAACGACTGATCGCGCGGGTCCGACCGCTTAGTAGAAAGGCGACATCAGCTTGTAGGATTCGACGCGCCCGACTTTCGCGATCTCGGCGGAAACGTCGGGACGGGCGCGCAGCGTGATCCAGGCGGCATGGACCGCGGCCTCGCGCGCGGTGGCGTTCGACAGCGGCAGGTAGTCCTGCAGACGGTAGAGCATGTCGCTGCGCGTCGACACGTCCTCCAATTGCGCGATGACATGCGCCGCCGCGGCGTCGAGATCGCCGACGAACAGCATGGTGTTCAGATAAGGCTGCGTCCCGTCATCGGCATGCGCCTTCATGTAGTCGAGCGTCTTGGCGAGATTGTCCTTGTCGGCGAGCGCGAAATAGGCGCAAGCCTGCGCATCTTCCAGCGACATGCGGCCATAAGGGCTCACATCCGAAGGCTTGAGCGCCTCCACCGCGCGCAATGCGTCTTTCGGCCGGTCATGGACGTCGTATTCGCCCGCGAGGTTGATGGCCTGGCTGACGTTGACCCTCATGCCCTTTTCCTTCGCGGCCGCGCCGCTTTCCAGCGCGCGGAAAGCCTCGTCGTCGCGGCCGAGGCGGAACAGCGCGCGCGAGCGCTGGTCGAGGGACCAGTTGAGCTGGTCGCCCGTGTCGCTGAAGGCGTCGGGCTTGGCCTTGGCGCGGGCGATCGCGGAATCGAGCAGGTCCAGCGACTCCCGCAAACGGCTCAGATAGAACAGCGTGTCGGCGGCGCGGTTGACGCCCTCGAGCTTGTCCGGCGCGGCGGTCCGGGCGGCGCGCTCGGCGGCGAGCAGGCCGTCATAGGCTTTCATGACGTCGTAATGTTGCGGATCGGCGGCGACGAGCGCGTCGAAACGCTTGTCGCTGCGCATCCAGATCAGCACCTCGGGATCGCCGATCGCAGCCGCCGCCTCTTTCGCCCCCTTCAGGTCGCCCTGTGCCAGGCGTATGCGGACCAGGCCGAACCAGAGCCCGTCCGCGACCTTGAAGGGACTTTCGGGTTTCCACTTGGCATCGAATAGCGCGCTCAACAGCGCCTCGGCCGTCTGCGGATCGCCGGAGGGCTTCTGCGCCTCCTTCGCCAAGCGGAAGATGGCGTCGTCTTTGTACTGGCTCAGCGCATCGGGCCAATTGCGCGCCAGCTTCGCGGCCGCGCGCGCCGCGTCGGTATAGTCCGCCAGAGCGTAGGAATTCTCGAGGCGCAGGTCCCAGTCGTTTTTGTCCGCCTGCCGCATCGCGCTCGCCTGGGCGAGGGCGTCCTTGGCCGCGTCGTGTTTGTCTTCGTCGAAGAGCACCGCGCCGTAGAGAAGATAGGCCATGTGCTTCTCGTCGTCGGTGAGCCGCGCGAAGGCGGGATCGGAGAGAATTCCCCCGAGCGCCTGCTCCATGGTCTTCTTGTCGCCGTTTCCCTGTTGGATCTGAAGCACCACGGCGGCGAGCGCCGCGTGTTCGTGCTCCAGGGCCTGATCGGGCGCGGATTTGGTATCCTGCGCGGCGAAGGATTGACCGGCCCACAAGATCGCCACGGCCGCGACCGTGCATAGTCTGCGCATAAAAAGTCCCCCCTGAACCCTGCATCCCTTATAGCGCGGCTCGAGGGACGTGTCGCTTTCAGCGCGGCAAGGCGAACGCCACCATCTCGTCGCCGCGCTTGGTGCCGAGCTTGGAATGGCCGCCGGCGGCGATGACGACGTATTGACGGCCCTTCCACACATAGCTCATCGGCGTCGCCTGGCCGCCGGCGGGAAGGCGTCCGCGCCACAGCTCCGCGCCGGTCCTGGCGTCGAAGGCGCGAAGATAGTCGTCCATCGCGGCGCCGATGAAGACCAGTCCGCCCGCCGTCGCCATCGGGCCGCCGAGATTGGGCGTGCCGGTCTTGCCCAAGAGATATTCGCTGAACGGCGCCATGTCCTCGGTCGTGCCCAGCGGCACGGACCAGAGGATCTTTCCGTCGTGCATGTCGATGGCGTGGAGCTGGCCCCAGGGCGGCGGATTGCACGGCATGCCGATAGGCGAGAGTATCGTCTCGCGCATCATGCCGAACGGCGCGCCCTTGTTGGGCGAGACCTCCTTGTCGAAGAAGCGTTCCTCGACCTGGTCGTAGTCCTTGCGCTTGATGAGCGCGACCAGATGCATCGCGCTCGACGTGTTGACATAGACGACGTCGCGGGCCTGGTCGAAGGCGAGCCCGCCCCAATTCGTGCCGCCGCCGGTGAAGGGATAGAGGATCGTGCCTTGCTCGCTGGGGGGCGTGTACAGGCCGTCATGGCGGGCCGCCGCGATCTTGTCGCGGCATTTGCCGCGGTCCCAGAACGTCATGCCGAATGCGTCTTCGGGCTTGATATGATTGGGCGCGAGCGCGGGAGGCGCGATGGGGATCGGTTGCGTCGGCGAAAGCACTTCGCCGGGTGCGCCGCCTTGCGGCACCTTGCGCTCGACGACCGGGATCAACGGCACCCCGCTGTCGCGCGTCAGGGTGAAGAGCAGTCCCTGCTTGGTCGGCTGCAGCACCGCGGCCTCGGTCCTGCCGCGATAGGTGACGACGCCCAAGGTCGGCTGCGCGGGGATGTCGTAGTCCCACACGTCGTGATGCGTCGTCTGGAACGACCATGCGACCTCGCCGGTCGCGATCTTGAGTGCTACGACCGAGTTCGCATAGTGGCCGTCGCCCACACGCATCCCGCCCCAGAAATCCGGGCTGGTGCTCGACACGGGCAGGAAGACGAGGCCGCGCTGCTCGTCGACGCTCATGGGTGCCCAAACGTTCGCGGCACCGCCGCGGAACGGCGGCTTGGCATCGCCCAGCGGATCGAAGCTCCAGCGCGGTGCGCCGGTGATCGCGTCGAAGGCGTGCACCGTGCCGCGCAGCTCGTCGACCTTCTGGTTGTCGTCGATGGAGGAGCCGACGATCACGACGCCGTGGCTCACCACCGGCGCCGAGGTCGTGTGGATGCGGCCGAAGCGTTTGGTGCGGCCCTCGCGCTGCTCGCCGGGCGGGATGACGACCGTACCGCCTTGGCCAAAGCCCGCGACGGGCTTGCCGGTCGCGGCGTCGAGCGCGATCAGGCGGCGGTCCGCGGTGTTGAGATAGATGCGACCGCCGCTATAGGCCACGCCGCGGCAGATATAGTCGTTGGGATAGCGGATCTCGATGTTGAGCTTCGGGTCGAAACGCCAGAGCTGGCGGCCGGTGCCGGGATCGAGCGCGCTCACCTCGTTGAACGGCGAGCAGACATACAGCCGCCCGTCGGCCAGGATCGGCGTGTCCTCGAACGAGGCGCGCTTGATGACGTCGCCCTTGCTGGCGAGATCGCCGGTCGAGAAGCTCCACGCCTGCTGGAGATGGGCGACATTCGCCGGCGTGATCTGGGCCGCGGCCGAGAAGCGCTGCCCCCGCTCGTCGCCGCCATAGGCAAGCCATCCGGCGTCCGCGGCCCGGGCGCAGGGCGCCGTCAGGACGGCGGCGACCACGAGACCCACTGCCACATCGCGCATCCGTGCCATATCTTCCTCTCATGTCCGGTCCCACCCAATCTGCGTCTTCGACCCGCGTCGCGAAAGGGCGCGGGGGCGGCGCGCGCGGAATAGGTGATATCTGGCAATGGCTTGGGATGAGCGGCGATGCCTTGGGGACGAGCGGCACGCTGCGGCGGACCTTCCTCTACGGATTTGCCGCCGCGGGGGTGATGGTCGCGGCCGTCAACACCCTCAACGTCATCACCATGGGGCACGAGCAACCGCAGCTCGGCCTGGCTGGGCCTCTGGTCTGGGAAGGATCGAGCTGGATCTCGCTGGTGCTGCTCTTCTGGATCCCCTGGATCGGCTACCGGCTGGCGCCGCCCTTCGTGCGGCCGCGCTGGTGGCTGCTGGCGCATGTGCCGGCGGCGCTTTTGTTCTCGCTCGCCCATGTCGTGGGGTTCATCGCCCTGCGCAAGCTCGTCTATTGGCTGGCGGGCGACACCTACCAGTTCGGCGCGTTCCTGCCCCATTTCTTCTACGAGTTGCGCAAGGATTCTCTCGGCTACGTGCTTTTCATCGCGGGCTTCGCGCTGATCGAGCATCTGCTTCGCCAGCAGCAGCTCATCGACACGCCGGGCCAGACGCTGACCTTCGACATCCGCGACGGCCAGCGCCTCATCCGCGTCTCGCTGTGCGACATCCTGGCGGTGACCTCGGCGGGCAACTATGTCGAGTTCGTGCTCGCCGACGGCCGCCGGCCGATGATGCGCTCGCCGCTCTCCGCGCTGGAGGACGAGCTCGGCTCGCGCGGCTTCGTGCGCACGCACCGTTCCTGGGTGGTCAACGCCGCGCGCATGACCAGGCTCGAGCCTGAAGGCTCCGGCGACTACACGGTGGAATTGGAAAGCCTGAAGGTGCCGCTGTCGCGGCGCTATCCGCAGGCGCTGGCAAGGTTGCGGGGAACGGCAACGCCCTAACCACATTCGTCATGGCCGCCTTGAGGCGGCCATCCAGAGTCACTTCGCTCGCTGACGCTCGCTTGCTGGGTGGCCGGGTCAAGCCCGGCCATGACGAGTATTTTAAGCAAGAAGCCTCCTGACGAACCTGCGATATTCCACGGCGACGGTGGCGTTGAAGTCCTTCGCATAATGTCCCGACTCCGCGACGATCGCGGTCTCGACGCCATGCCTGGCGACGAGCTCGGCCGGGTCCCAGGTCGCGATGCCGAGGCGGGTGGCGACCGTCTTGAGCTGCGCCTTGAAGCCTTGCGGCCAGTCGACGGCGCGCCCGTCGGGCATGTAGCGGAAATTGTGCAGCACCATGCCGACCGCGCCGCCGAGGAACGCGCGTATGGCGCAAAGGCGGGCATGGATCTCATCCTCGCCCGCGACGTGCGAGCGCGTCCGCGCGACGAGGGCGCAAGCGAAATCGTGTCCTTTGAGATGCGCGATCAGCGCCGCGGCGCTCTTTTCGCGAAGCGCGTCGTTGTCCTTCGTCAAGGCGTTCAGCCAGGCCGCCGCCGGTTTGCGGTCGCCGGCCGCGTCGGCCAGCGCATAGACGAGAACGCGCACCCGGTTGCGGTTCAGGACATAGCCGTCATATTCGAGCTCGACCGGCGAGCCGATCTCCATGAGGCAGACATCGGCGGCGGCGACGCGCTCTGCCGCGCCCGCGGTCAGTTCCGAAGGCAGCGTCTCGTGATAGCACAGGTCGGACAGGACCGGCGGCGGCAGAGGGGTCGCGCCGCGCACGATGTCGATGAGCTGCTGCGCGGCTCCGGGGGTCAAGACCAGCGGCCAGCGCGGGAAGCCGATCTCGCTCAAGACCGAAGAGATGACCTGCCTGCGATGCAGGCGCATCAGGGGAATCGTCAGCGTGCAGGCGCCCAGGGGCAGCACGCCGGGACGATCCTTCATTTTTTCGCTTCGCCCATCACCTGCTCGCCGGCGACCTCGAGCAGCTCCTCCATCTTAGCGCGGATGACGCGGTCGGCGCGCGCGAGCTTGGCGGCGTCGAAATCGGCGCGGAGCTTGCGGAACACGTCCTCGCTGCCGGCTTCCTGGAAATCGGCCTGCACGACGCTCATCGCGTATTCCTTGGCCTTGTCGGCGCCGAAGCCCATCTCCTGCGCCGCCCACAGCCCCAGGAGCTTGTTTCGCCGCGCCATGACCTTGAAGCGCATCTCCTCGTCATGGGCCCATTTGCTCTCGAAGCCCCTCTCGCGGTCCTTGAAGGCATCGGTCATGTCACAACCCTTTGATAATTAAGGAGAAATTCAGGTCCGCGCGAGCGCCACGCGAGTCGGTCCAAACCGCCCACAGATAGGGCCGATTGCGGCCAATCGCAACGTTGTGCGCACCGGTCGCCCTCGCTATTTTGCTCCTTTGACGGGGTCCCGTCTTCCGTTTTGGGCGCACGCGCCTGAAGGAAATCCCATGAAACGCCGCCGCCAGATCTACGAGGGCAAGGCCAAGATCCTCTATGAGGGGCCCGAGCCCGGAACGCTCATCCAGTATTTCAAGGACGACACCACCGCCTTCGACGCCACCAAGAAGGCCGTGCTCGACGGCAAGGGCGTGCTCAACAACCGCATCAGCGAATATCTGATGACGCAGCTGAACGCGATCGGGGTGCCGACCCATTTCGTGCGCCGCATCAACATGCGCGAGCAGCTCGTCAAGGAAGTGGAGATCATCCCGCTCGAGGTCGTGGTGCGCAACGTCGCCGCCGGCTCGCTCTCCAAGCGGCTGGGCATCGAGGAAGGCACCGCGCTGCCGCGCTCGATCATCGAGTACTACTACAAGAGCGACGCGCTGCACGATCCCTGGGTCAGCGAGGAGCACATCACCGCCTTCGGCTGGGCGAGCCCGCAGGACCTCGACGACATGGTGAACCTCACCATCCGCATCAACGATTTCCTCTCCGGCCTGTTCCTCGGCGTCGGCATCCGTCTCGTCGACTTCAAGGTCGAGTTCGGGCGGCTGTGGGAGAACGACTACATGCGCATCGTGCTCGCCGATGAGATCAGCCCGGATTCGTGCCGGCTGTGGGATGCGCAGACCAACAACAAGCTCGACAAGGACCGTTTCCGCCGCGATCTCGGCGGCGTCGTCGAGGCCTACAGCGAAGTCGCGCGCCGGTTGGGCATCATGCCGGAATCGCCCGCGCCCGAGAACAGAGGCCCCCAGCTCGTCCGATGAAAGCACGTGTGTTCGTCACCCTGAAGAACGGCGTCCTCGATCCGCAAGGCAAGGCCATCGGCCACGCGCTGAACGGGCTGGGCTTCGGCGCGGTCGGCGAGGTGCGCCAGGGCAAGGTCATCGACATCGATCTCGCGGAGAGCGACGCCGCGAAGGCGAAAGCGTCGCTCAAGGACATGTGCGAGAAGCTCCTCGCCAATACGGTGATCGAGAAGTATGAGATCGAACTGAAGGCATGAATCCCCACTTGTCATGGCCCGCGAATGCGGGCCACCCAGGTGACGTCTTCAAAGCTCTCGAAGGTTGGAAGGAATGCCGGGATGACCTCCATTGTGCAGAACCGAACTGGGTGGCCCGCATTCGCGGGCCATGACAGGTTTGGTTTGGAGGTTCGAACGTGAAGAGCGCCGTCGTCGTTTTCCCAGCTTCCAATTGCGACCGCGACGCGGCGGTGGCGCTTCAGAGCCTCACCGGCAAGAAGCCGCACATGGTGTGGCACCAGGAAAGCCACCTGCCCGAGGTCGATCTCGTCGTGCTGCCCGGCGGGTTCTCCTACGGCGACTATCTGCGCTGCGGCGCGATGGCGAGCCAGTCGGCGGTGATGCGCGCGGTCAAGGCGCATGCCGACAAGGGCGGCGCGGTGCTCGGCATCTGCAACGGCTTCCAGGTGCTCACCGAGACGCACATGCTTCCCGGCGCCCTGATGCGCAACGCGGACCTCAAATTCGTCTGCCGCCCGGTCGCGCTGGAGATCGAGGAGACGCAGTCGCTCTTCACCCGCAAATACGAGAAGGGCCAGCGCGTGCATTTCCCCGTCGCGCATGGCGAGGGAAACTATTTCGCCGACGAGGAGACGCTGGACCGTCTCGAAGGCGAGAACCGCGTCGTCTTCCGCTATGCCGACGGCGACAACCCGAACGGCTCGGCGCGCAACATCGCCGGCATCCTGAACGAAAGGCGCAACGTCATGGCGCTGATGCCGCATCCCGAGCGCGTCGTCGACCCGCTGCTCGGCGGCACCGACGGCGTGGGCCTGTTCCAGAGCTTGATCGAGACGTTGTCGTGACGCGTGTAGCGGCTATCATGGGGGTTTTGGCTTTCCTTTCGGCTGGTGCCGCCAAAGCCGAACATGGGAAGGCGTCAGGTTTCATGACCGCTTGCCAAATTGCCGAAGAGAAATTCTGTGAGCATTTCTCCTCGGGCGCATTTCAAGCCTACGAAGACATGCACGTCATCTGTCCTGACCACGAACTTCATTCAGACGAGGTATGGGAAATGATGAAAGCATACTTCCTGAGTCACCCCGATCTTCGGCTTCCGACTTTCTCGGCCTATGTTCATGCGGCTGCGGCTGAGAAATATCCCTGCGCAAACGCCAAACCCTCTCGCCCTTGACGATATGCCCACCATCACGCAGCAACAGATAAAAGAACACGGCCTCTCGGGCGACGAGTACAAACGTATCCTCGAGCTCATGGGCCGCGAGCCCAGCCTGGTCGAGCTCGGCATCTTCAGCGTGATGTGGAGCGAGCATTGCTCCTACAAATCCACGCGCTTCCATCTGCGCCGGCTTCCGACCAAGGCGCCGTGGGTGATCCAGGGGCCCGGCGAGAACGCCGGCGTCATCGACATCGGCGACGGCGATGCCTGCATCTTCAAGATGGAGAGCCACAACCACCCCTCCTTCATCGAGCCCTATCAGGGGGCTGCCACCGGCGTCGGCGGCATCATGCGCGACGTCTTCACCATGGGCGCGCGGCCGATCGCGATGATGAACGCGCTGCGCTTCGGCGAGCCCGACCATCCCAAGACGCGCCATCTCGTCGAGGGCGTGGTGCGCGGCATCGGCGGCTACGGCAATTGCATGGGCGTGCCGACAGTGGGCGGCGAGGTGAACTTCCACCGCTCCTATAACGGCAACATCCTGGTCAATGCGATGTGCGTCGGGCTCGCGCGCACCGACAAGATCTTCAAGAGCGCCGCCGAGGGCGCGGGCAACCCGGTCGTCTATATCGGGTCCAAGACGGGGCGCGACGGCATCCACGGCGCGACCATGGCCTCGGCCGAGTTCGACGACGCCTCGGAGGAGAAGCGCCCCACGGTGCAGGTCGGCGATCCCTTCACCGAGAAGCTGCTGCTCGAAGCCTGCCTCGAATTGATGGCGACGGACGCGATCATCGCGATCCAGGATATGGGCGCGGCGGGCCTTACCTCCTCTTCGGCCGAGATGGGCGACAAGGGCGGCAGCGGCATCGAGCTCGACCTCGACCACGTGCCGCAGCGCGAAACGAACATGACCGCCTATGAGATGATGCTCTCCGAAAGCCAGGAGCGCATGCTCGCGGTGTTGAAGCCGGGCCGCGAGAAAGAGGCCGAGGCGATCTTCAGGAAGTGGGAGCTCGATTTCGCGGTCATAGGCCACACGACGGACACCAACCGCCTCGTCGTCAGGCACAAGGGCGAAACCGTCGCCGACATGCCGATCACCGCGCTCTCCGACGCGGCGCCGGTCTATGAGCGGCCTTACGACCGCCGCGCGGCGTCCGTGGGCGTTCCGCAATACGACGCGAAGAAGCCGCTGCTGGACTCGCTCGCCAGGATCCTCGGCTCGCCCGACATGTGCTCGCGGCGCTGGATCTGGGAGCAGTACGACTACACCGTCATGGCCGACACGGTGCAGCGCCCGGGCGGCGACGCCGCGGTCGTGCGCGTGCACAATGCGAAAAAGGGCCTTGCGATCACCACAGACGTGACGCCGCGCTACTGCAAGGCCGACCCGTTCGAAGGCGCCAAGCAGGCGGTCGCGGAGGCCTATCGCAACATCAGCGCGGTCGGCGCGCTGCCGCTCGCGGTCACCGACAACCTCAATTTCGGCAATCCGCAGAAGCCTGAGATCATGGGCGAGATCGTGGGCGCCGTCGACGGCATCGCCGAGGCCTGCCGCGCGCTCGATTTTCCGGTGATCGGCGGCAATTGCTCGCTCTACAACGAGACCAACGGCGAAGGCATCGATCCCACGCCGGCGATCGGCGGCGTCGGCCTGATGGCCGACGTGAACCGCATGGCGACCGTCGCGTTCAAGCGCGAAGACGACGTGCTGATGCTGATCGGCGACACGCGCGGGCGCCTCGGACAGTCGATCTATCTGCGCGAGATCGAGGGCCGCGAGGAAGGCGCCGCGCCCCCCGTCGATCTCGCGGCCGAGAAGAAGCACGGCAGCTTCGTGCGCAAGCTGATCGAGGACGGGCGTGTCGACACGTGCCACGATCTCTCCGACGGCGGATTGCTGGTCGCGCTCGCCGAGATGGCGCTCGCGGGCGGCATCGGCGCCGAGGCCGGCGTCGCGGGCACGACGGTGGACGCCATCGCGTTCTTCTTCGGCGAGGACCAGGCGCGCTACGTGATCGCCACGCCGCTCGACGAGGCGAACCGGATCGAGCAGGAGTTGCGCGATGCCGGCATCGTGCATGCCATCATCGGCAAGACGCACGCGGCCAAGACGCTGCGCATCGAGGGCGAAGGCGAGGTCGCGCTATCCGAGTTGCGCAAGGCGCATGAAGGCTGGTTCCCCGCCTACATGGCGGTCGCGCACGAGAATTGAGCCCATCCAAAAGTGTCATGGCCCGCGACTGCGGGCCACCCAGCTGGGTTCTGCACGATCTGAGAAGATTCACGCGGAGCCGCGGAGAAGAGTTCAACTCCGCGGGATCCATTTGCGAGAGCAAAGCAGATGTCACCTGGGTGGCCCGCAGTCGCGGGCCATGACAATGGGGGCGGATCGTTGCTAAGGTGCCTCCATGCCCATGCCCGCCCATGAGATCGAAAGCCTGATCAAGGCCGCGTTCCCCGACGCGGAGGTGACGATGACCGCGCTCGCCGAAGACAACGATCATTGGGCGGCGATGGTCAGGAGCTCGGCGTTCAAGGGCAAGACGCGCGTGCAGCAGCACCAGATGGTCTATGCCGCGCTCCAGGGCCGCATGGGCGGCGTCCTCCACGCGCTGTCGCTGCAGACCAGCGCGAAGGATTGAAAGATCAATTGAAGGTAGAGTCCGGCTGAGATAGCCTTCCGCGCGACTCATCGTCGGGGGCTTCGATGTCGCGCACTGCCGCTATCGCCGTTCTTTGTTCAATGCTGGCCGCGTCTGCGGCCGACGCCGTGCCGGGCACGATCGTCATCCTTCGTCACGGCGAGAAGCCGACGGGCAAGAACAGCGGGTTCTTCCTGTGCAGCGTCGGCGTGCGCAGGTCCGAAGCGCTTGCCGCGCAGTATCTGGGCAAGGATGCGAGCAAACCGCTCCTGCCTTATGGTTTCTATGCGTTCTTCGCGATCACGCCGCACACGCTCGAACTTGCGGCGCCGTCGGCCGGGACCTGGTCGCTCCCGCTCATCTCCTATTCCGTCCTGCCGAACGCCAAGGAGAGCGACGCAGACAAGACCAAGGAGCTCAACCTCCGCACGCAGCAGGCGGTGAACAACGTGATGACCAATCACGATTGGGACGGCAAGGTCGTCGTGATGACCTGGGAGCACAAGCACATCGCCAACAAGAAGCTCGAAGAGGAATTTCCGGGCCAGCAAGTGACGCTTCGCCAGCTGCTCCACCTCGACAAGCTCGGCAGCGTCGTGCCCGACACCTGGAGCGGCGACAATTACGATTATTTCTGGATCGTCAAATACGCCGACGGCTCCACCACGCCTTCCTCCTTCCAGGCCATCAAGCAGCATTTCGACGGTAAATACGCCGATCTTCCTCATAACGACTGGGGCAAGCCGGAGAAGCTGCCGAAGGATTCCGGCTGCGAGTCCTAATCTTGACCTTCCTGCGCATCGCGCCTATCTCACGGACTTGATGACCGCCGATTTAGCGGAGGAAAAGATGTCCAATCCCGTCCACGACCGCATCCAGCAGGAAGTCGCGTCCAGCGACGTGCTGCTGTTCATGAAGGGCACGCCCGTGTTCCCGCAATGCGGCTTCTCGGCTGCGGTGGTGCAGATCCTCTCCAACACCGGGGTCAAGTTCAAAGCCATCGACGTGCTGAAGGACCCCGAGATCCGCTCCGGGATCAAGGAATTCTCCAACTGGCCGACGATCCCCCAGCTCTACGTGAAGGGCGAATTCGTCGGCGGCTGCGACATCCTGCGCGAGATGTACGAGGCCGACGAACTGGCGCCGTTCCTCGCCGAGAAGGGCGTCGCGCTGGAAGCCGTTTAGCCCCGCTCGTCGTGGCCGGGCTTGACCCGGCCACCCAGCAAGCGAGCGTCAGCGAGCGAAACGACTGGATGGCCGCCTCAAGGGCGGCCATGACGTCGTAAACAGATCGCCTTACCCCTGCTCCACCATCACCTCATCCAACGGCCTGCGCGGCGAGGGCTGCGCGGGCTCCTTGGCGTAGCCCAGCCGGAAGGTGAAGGTCGCTTCCCAGGCGGTCGCGCGCGCCAATGACTGAAGCCCGCTCGCGAAATGATCGTCGCGGCCGCGTTCCTGGTTGCGGTCGACCATCTCGACGGGCTGGTTGAGCGGCTGGGCGGCGAGGCCCATCGTCGTGGCCGCCAGATGCAGGCGCTGCCAGGCGCGGCCCGCGGCGACGGCGCTTCCCATCTCGAGCCGGTCGCGCACCAGGATCATGCCCAGTACCGGCGCGTGGGTTTGCACGTCGCGCGTCATGTTCAGCCAGGTTTTATCGGCCGTTGCCGCGTCCAGGTCGGGCAGCAGCTTGGCGCCGGCCGCCACGAGCCGCGACACGCCCGACGAGTCGATGCCGATGCCGTCGCGATGCTCGTTCACCTCGCGCTTGCCGGTGCGGAACCAGCGCGCGGAGTCCTGCGACATCTGCGGATCGGCGATGATGCGCCCGGTCGCTTCGACGATCATCGATGCCATGTCGGCACGCGCCTTCGCGTCGGTGAGGAAGACGACGCGTACTTCCTTGTCCGAGGCGAGCGCCTCGAGCTTGCGCAGGTCGGCGTCCGCGACCGGACGCTCCTCGTAAGGCCCGCGATTGGTGTGGCGATTGGGAATCGCCTCGAACAGCGGATCGCGGATCGCCGGCGCCGCGTCGAGCCACAGATGCGCCGCGCGCACGGGCGTGTTCGCGGGCGAGGGTTCGAGCCGTCCGCCGCTCACGATCACGTTCATCGAATAGCCGTAGACGGCGGCGGCGCGCATCAAATTCTCGATCGCGCAGCCGACGCCCAAATGCATCTCGCGCCGGAAGGGATCGAAGCTGCCCAGGTTGCGCGCGCGGTCGGCGAGCACCGCGATCGAGGCGCCGTGCGCCGCGAACAGCCAGGGCTGGGTGTCGTGCGGATTGGCCGCCAGGATCGCCGCATGCAGCGGCTGCCTGGTGCCTTCGTCGCCGCGTCCGCGCCATTCCTCCCAGGGCTTGAATGCCGGGCCCTGGCCCACCTCGAACACGCCGCGGTCCCAGGCGCGATAGCCCAGCGCCCCCAGCACGGCCAATCCCGCGCCCCCGATGACGATGCGTCTGGTGGTGCCCATCTCGGTCTCCGCGTTCCTATGGCAAATATAGAGCTTGGTTCGGTTCGACCAAAACTCATCAAACTGTCATCCCGGCCGAGCACAGCGAGTGCCGGGACCCAGGGCGCAACCCGAACCCTGGGTCCCGGCACTACGCGCTGCTGCGCAGCGCTCCGGCCGGGATGACAATTTTTTGATTTCTTAAGACCGGTCCCCGAAATGCCTCTGCCACACCGGGGCGATGGCAGGGCGCTTGGAAACCGCCTGGGCGAGCGTCTCCAGCTTGGGGATATGGCCCTCTTTCAGCCAGTCCGCGCCGATGGAGCCGCGCCAGCGGCTGAACATCGCCGCATAGATGTCGACGATGGAGAAGCCGGAAGGCAGGAACCACGGCCCATCGCACATGCGCTCCACGATCAGGAGCCGCTCGCGGATGCGCTCGCGCGCCTTCTGGCGCAACGCCTTGGCCTCGTCCTTGGCGACGAAGCGGTCGGGGTAGTCGGAGATCTCCACCATCGGATAGATCTCCGATGCCATGAAGGCGAGCCAGCGATAGGCCTGGGTGCGCGCGGGCCCGGCTTGCGGCGGCAACAGGCGCGCGTTGGGGAAATGGTCCGCCAGGGTCAAGAGGATCGCCAGCGACTCTGTGACGATCTGCCCCTCGGGCAGGCGCAACGCCGGCATCTTGCCGCTCGGGTTGATCGCAAGGAAGGACGGCTCGCGCTGCTCGTTCTTCTCCAGCGATATGATGTTGAACTCGTAAGGGGCGCCCGTTTCGGCCAGCACCGCCTCGGCGCTGAACGCGCCAGATCCCTTGTCGCCGTAGAGGATATAACTCATGGAAGCCCTCATTCTCCCCCACAGATACGTCCGCAGGGGTAAAGTACAAGACCGAAGGAAAGCAAGACGGAACTGGGGCTTGCCCGGCAGATGAAGCCCGCCTAGCCTTGGGCGGCGGCCGTCATGGAGAAGATCATGCTTCGGGGCTTGATGCTGTCTATCGCAGCGGTGGCGGTCCTAGGCGCGCCCGCGATGGGCGCTCAGGAAAACGTGATCGTGCAGGGCGCGCAGCCGCAGGCCGCGTCCGATGCCTGCCTCAGGATCGCCGACGCCAAGATCAGGCAATGGAAGCAGCGGCGCATCCAGCGCGACCGCACCGACCTGCTCGCCGACGGAACGACGCGCAAGAGCGAATTCGTCTTCACCGAGAACGCCCTCTATTTCGAGGTCGGCGGAGATTGGCGCGCGGGACAGGTCGGCTGGAGCGAGCGCACGACCGAAGGCGCCGCCACCGTCGCCCAGCGCATGGCGCTTTCGGATTGCAGCATGGGCACGACCGCGCAGGAAGACGGCGGGCCGGTGACGAGCTTCACCTATTCGCAAGGTCCCAAGATCACGACCACGCTGTGGATATCGGACGCGACGGGCTTGCCCGTGCGCATGGAAGTCCATCAAAAGCCCGACAAGCCCGATCAGCCGGTGACGATCGCGTTCCGCTACGCATATGGCGACGCCGTCCAAATCCCGAAGGAAGCGGCGATGGGCCTCGATGCGCGCACGCGGCGCGCACAAGCCTATCTCACGGCGCTGCAACTGCGTCACGCCGGGTGGTGAAGGCTCTCATTCCCGCTTGAACACCACGTCGCGCTCCTCGCGGCGGCTGACGAAGCCGGTGATGCGGCCGTCCGCGTCGCGCTGGAAGATCTTTCGCGTGCGCGGCTGGCCCGGCGCGAAGAGCACGTCGGCGAGCTCGGCCTTGATCTCGGAAGGCTTGCCGTCATTGGTCATGCCATAGAGGCGGTCGCCGTTCTTGATGATGGTGTAGGTGTAGTCGGGGCCGGCGCGATAGCGTCCGACATAGGATTGCAGCATCGTGTCGGGCAGCGCGGCCGAAGGCGGGTCCTGCCGCAGCGCCATGGTCTGCAGGCCCACGAGCTTCCAGTCGCCCGCTTCCTTGATCCATGTCGCGGTCGCACGATAGAGCGCGTGCAGCTTCTGGCCGTGGAAATCCTCGTGCTCGTCGTCGACCTCGGTGGTGACGGCGGCGTCGCCGAAGAAGCGCGCCGTCCAATCGGTCACCGCGATCGTGCCGGACGAGCCCTTGGGCAGCGGGGTGATGCCCGCGATCTCCTGGTCGTAGTTCGAGACCTCGCCGTTCTCGTCGGTGGCGACGAAACGCGAGTCCAGGATCGCCTCCCACGGCGTCTTGTCGCCGGGTGCGACCGCGTCCATCAGCGTCTGCATCTTGGCCTTCAACAGATCGCCGTCGTCGGCCCGTGCCGCAACGGGCGCGAGCAAAGCCAGCACGGCAAGAGCGAAATTCCTCATCCCACAACCCCTTTTGCCCCAAGGCAGCCTATCCGAAAACGCTCTTCGCCGCGGCGCAAATAACAAGACCGCGAGGCCTGCTCCTTGCCGCACTCCAGGCTTGGGTGTCTCATCGCGGCCAAGATCGAACATTCAGGGGGAAAGACATGAAGACAATCTCGATCCTGGTCATCGCGGCACTGGCAGCAGCCGGTTGCGCCGCTTCGGCAACACCCAGGGAAAAAGTCATCTACAGCTTCAATCCGGCAATCGGCGACGGCGCCCAGCCGCAAGGCGGCGTGATCATGGACGGCCAAGGAAATCTCTACGGCACCCTTCAGGACGGCGCGGGCGGAGGCTGCGGCGGCGGCGGATGCGGCGCGGTGTTCAAGCTCACGCCGAAAGGCGAGGAGACGATCCTGCACGTCTTCAGCGGCGACGACGGCGCGTATCCCGTCCCCGGGCTCGTGGCCGATGCGGCAGGCAATCTCTATGGGACGGCGCTCGACGGCGGCCCTATCCATCACTGCGCTTGCGGCGTCGTCTTCAAGCTGACGGCGGACGGCCAGTTCAGCATCGTGCATGCGTTCAGGGGCGGCGTGGACGGCGCGCATCCGGTCGCGGCGCTCGTCGTCGACAAGCGCGGCGATCTCATCGGCACGACCGTCGACGGCGGCACCGACTGCAACGGCACGGGCGAAGGTTGCGGCACCGTCTTCAAGATCAAGCCCGACGGCAGGAAGGTGGTGCTTCACGCATTCGGCGGCGCCGACGGCATCGCGCCGGAGTCCGATCTCACGCTCGATGCCTCAGGCAACATCTACGGCACGACGGGCAATGGCGGCAGCGATTGCGACGGCACCGGCCAGGGCTGCGGGGTGATCTTCAAGCTCGCGCCCGATGGAACGCAAACCACGCTTTATGTCTTCGAAGGCGCAAGCCACGGCGCCTATCCGACGGGCGGCGTGATCATGGACGAGGCGGGCACGCTCTACGGCACCACCAACAATGGCGGCATCGACTGCGACGGAAGCGGCGGCTGCGGCACCGTGTACAAGCTCGCGCCCGACGGCACCGAGACGGGGCTGCACAGTTTCACCGGCGGCAGCGACGGCGAACATCCCAGAGCGACCCTGGTCATGGATGGCGCAGGCCGCATGTACGGCACGGCGGTGGAAGGCGGCAGCGAGAACGACGGCGGCGTGGTGTTCGAGATCAAGCCCGGCGGCGGGGAGAGGATCGTCTATGCCTTCACCGGCGGCAATGACGGCGGCGGCCCGTTCGGCCCGCTGATGATGGACGGCCGCCGGGGCGAGCTCTACGGCACGACCTTCACCGGCGGCACCGACTTCTTCGGCACGGTGTTCAAGCTGAGCCCCAGATAGAAGGAACTGTCTGGAGTAAATTGAACTAAAAAAATGTCATGGCTCGCGACTGCGGGCCACCCAGGTGACGCGCGCTCCATAGTCGACTGTGAAAGCGCCTCGCAAACCTTTGCCGGTTGTGCAGAATCCAACTGGGTGGCCCGTTCGCACGCTGCCGCTACGAACTCGCGGGCCATGACAATTTGGCTAAGAAAAGCAAAAGGCCGCGGAGACGATCCGCGGCCTTTGCATTCTCGATGTCGCGACGCTTAGCGCGAATAGAATTCGACGATGAGATGCGGCTGCATCTGCACCGCATAAGGCACGTCGGAGAGCTTGGGGATGCGGATCAGCTTGGCCGACATCTTGCCGTGATCGGTCTCGACGTAATCGGGCGTGTCGCGCTCGGCGCTCTTGGCGGCTTCGATGACGAGCGCCATGTCGCGCGCCTTCGCGGTCAGCTCGACGCTCGAGCCTTCCTTGACCTGGTAGCTCGCGATGGTGACGCGCTTGCCGTTGACCTTGACATGGCCGTGGCTGACGAGCTGGCGGGCGGCGAACGGCGTCGGCGCGAACTTGGCGCGGTAGACGACGGCGTCCAGCCGGCTCTCGAGCAGGCCGATCATGTTCTCGCCGGTGTCGCCGGGACGGCGCGAGGCCTCGGTGTAGTATTTGCGGAACTGGCGCTCGGTGATGTTGCCGTAGAAGCCCTTGAGCTTCTGCTTGGCCTGGAGTTGGGTGCCGTAATCCGACAGCTTCTTGGCGCGGCGCTGGCCGTGCTGGCCGGGGCCATAGGAGCGCTTGTTGACGGGGCTCTTGGGGCGGCCCCACACACTTTCGCCCATGCGGCGGTCGAGCTTGTACTTGGCGTTGGCGCGTTTGGTCATGCAAAGTCCGAAAAATGGCGGAAAACCGCGCTTTGGGCGAACCCGTCCGCGGAAGGTCGGGCACTATATCCATGGGCTTCGCGCTGTCAAACGGAGGTTTGGGGTGTGGCTCGGTTTGACGGGTAGGCTTGCCAGGCCGTTTTCGAACCGCCGATCCCGCCGCGCCGTCCTTTCACCCATGCAACCAGGCGTCTCGGGCATTGGGAACATCTGCTAAAGTGAAGGTTCCTTGAGGATTGGGTGCGCCCTGATGAAAATCGAAGCGCTCGTTGCGGCTTTGCTGCTGGGGACGGTCGCTTCGGCGCATGCCGATCTCGTCATTTCCGCCAAGCCGACGCAGAACGTGACCTGCTCGGCCGGCACCTGCACCGCGACGGCGCAACAAGCGGTGCTGAACGTCTCCGATCTCGCGGCCCTGCTGGCGAGCGGCGATGTCAGCGTCGCGAGTGCAAGCGTTGCCCAGGACATCGAAATCGATGCGACGCTGAGCTGGGTCAGTCCCAATCGACTGACGCTGGATGCCTATCGCGCGATTTCCTTCAAGAGGCCGGTCACGGTCGCCGGGACCGGCGCGTTGACGATCACCACCAATGACGGCGCCACCGGCGGCGACTTCGTCTTTTCGGGCAGGGGCCACGTCGTCTTCTGGGATTTGACCAGCAGCCTGATCATCAATGGCGACAGCTATCTGCTGGTCAAGAAGCTGAGCGACCTGCGAAGCCTGATTGGAATTCCCGGCCACTCGGTCGCGCTTGCCGATAACTACAACGCGCAGAAGAAGGGCGTTTATCGCAAATCGCCATTGAAGCAGTTGTACGGAACGCTGGAAGGGCTCGGCAATGTCATTTCCAATCTGTCGGTCAGCGATCCGAGCCGCTTCGATCTCGTCGGCCTGGTCGGCGACAATCGCGGCACGATCCGAGATCTCGGCGTGACGAACGAGACGGTCAGTGGAAACGGCGATAAAAACGACGTCGGCGGATTGGCGGGCTGGAACGAAGGCACCATCCAGAACTGCTACACCACCGGCACGGTGAGCACGACGGGCTTCAACGTCGGCGGTCTCGCCGGCCGCAACGAAGACGGCGCGATCATCCACTCCACTCGTCCGCCGCCGTGACCAGCGGCTACACGTCCGGCGGCTTGGTGGGCTTCAGCGACGACGCCGCGGTCATCACGACGAGTTATGCGACGGGGGCGGTGTCCAACAGCAGGGACGCCGGCGGGCTGGTCGGTCTCAACAGGGGAGCGATATCGACATCCTATGCGACGGGCGCCGTCACTTCGGGCGGCGGCGGTCTCGTCGAAGAGAATGACGGCACCATCGCGAACTCCTACGCGACGGGCGCGGCCGAGGGCGGCGGCGGGCTGATCGGCGTCAACGGCGGATTCGGCGTCACGTCGTCCTATTCGACCGGATATGCCGCAGGCGGCGGCGGGCTGGTCTTGAAGGACTACAATCAGACCATCAGCGCCTCGTATTGGGACCTGGACACCAGCGGCGTCAGCGATCCCAGCCAGGGCGCTCTCTCTCCCGCCAACGATCCCGGAATAACGGGGTTGACCTCGTCACAGCTTCAATCGGGACTGCCGGACGGTTTCGACCCTGCCGTCTGGGGGCAATCTTCCAAGATCAACGGCGGTTTTCCCTACCTGCTGGCCAACCCGCCGCAGTAGCGCGCGAACCTACTCCACCAGTCTGGGATCGTCCTTGGGCAGAAACAGGACGTCGAGGTAGCGCTGGGGACGAGCGCGCAGCGATTCCATCATGTTGTAGAAGGAAAAGCCCTTGTCACGCATCGCCGCCGCGATGTCGCTGAAGAAAGGGGCATCCTCCAGCCGGCGCCGGATCGAGACCTCGACGATGACGAATTTGATCCGGGGCAGCGCGGCATCCAACCCTGCGATCACCTCGCCTTCGAAGCCCTCGGCGTCGATCTTGAGGCCGATGCGCTCGCTCTTGAGCTCGGAGGCGATCAGCGCGTCCAGCGTGGTCATCTTCACCGGATAGCGCTGCTTGGGATCGGCGCGCTCCGCGTCCGCCCAGCGCAGGAAGGTCGAGCACACACCCTGCTCGCTCAGCATCATCTCGCCTTCCTCGCGGCCGAGCGCGACGTTGACGAATTTGAAGCGCTTGGGCTTCTCCTCGAGCTGGCTCTCCGCGCCGCGCCTTGGATCGACGAGGACGAAGTCGCAATCGGGGAACGCATCGTAGAGGAACGGCGTGCCGCGGAAGACGCCGACATCGATCACCTCCTCGACCTCGAGCCGCGCGCGGCGCAGGACCCGAAGCGGGGTGACCTTCGGCGTGAAGCCCGCCGCGGCGCAGAATTCGGCGACGCGCTTGGGGAGGGCGGCGTCGGGGGCGGCGCTCAGTTCCGCGATGAGCTTGCGCAGGTCGGCCATGGACGGCAGGCTAGCCGCTGGACAGGCAAGCCGCCAGGGAGGGCGCAATCCGTGAAGATCATCGTGCTCGGCGGCGACGGGTTCTGCGGCTGGCCGACGGCGCTGCATCTGTCCAGGCGCGGCCACGACATCGCCATCGTCGACAACCTCTCGCGCCGGCGCATCGACGGCGAGCTCGCCATCCAGTCGCTGACCCCGATCCGCGCCGTCGAGGACCGCCTCGCCGCATGGAAAGAGGTCGCAGGCTCCGCCATCGCCTTCCACGACATCACCGTGGGCAAGGATTTCGACGCGCTGCTTGCGCTCTTCAAGTCGTTCAAGCCCGACGCCATCGTCCATTTCGCCGAGCAGCGCGCGGCGCCCTATTCGATGAAGAGCGCTCAGCACAAGCGCTACACCGTCGACAACAACCTCAACGCCACCAACGACGTGCTCGCGGCCATGGTGGAGAGCGGGCAGGACATCCATCTCGTCCATTTGGGGACAATGGGCGTCTACGGCTACGGCGTCGCCGGCATGGACATCCCGGAAGGCTATCTGACCATCCGGGTCGACACGCCGGCGGGCGAGCGCCGCCAGGAGATCCTCTATCCCGCCAATCCGGGCTCGATCTATCACATGACCAAGACGCAGGATCAGCTCTTCTTCTTCTTCTACAACAAGAACGACGGCGTTCGGATCACCGACCTGCATCAAGGCATCGTGTGGGGCACGCAGACCGAAGAGACCCGCCTCGACGAGCGGCTGATCAACCGCTTCGACTATGACGGCGATTACGGCACGGTGCTGAACCGCTTCCTGATGCAGGCGGCGCTCGACTATCCGCTCACGGTGCACGGCACAGGCGGGCAGACGCGCGCCTTCATCAATCTCCAGGACACCGTGCGCTGCATCGAGCTGGCGCTGATGAACCCGCCCAAGCCGGGCGAGCGCGTGAGCATCCTCAACCAGATGACCGAGACGCACCGCGTGCGCGACCTGGCCGCGATCGTGGCGAGGCTCACCGGTGCCGCGGTCGCCAACCTCCCCAATCCGCGCAACGAGGCCGACGAGAACGAGCTGCACGTCGTCAAGCCGCGCTTCATCGGTCTGGGCCTGAAGCCCATCACGCTCGAGGACGGATTGCTCGTCGAGATCGCCGAGATCGCGCGCCGCTATGCCGCGCGCTGCGACCGTTCGAAGATACCCTGCGTCTCGTCGTGGAACCGCGCCATCCGCGAGCGAAACCCCGTCCCGCAATGACGCGGCTTTGCGTCGTTTGGAATCGCAAATAACCTGTCATGGCCAGAGAGTTCGTAGCGACAGCGTACGAACGGGCCACCCAGGTGATATCTGCCAACTTTCGAAAAAGTCTCACGCGAAGACGCGGAGTTCGCGGAGAAGAAAAGAACCTCCGTGTTCTCCGCGTCTCCGCGTGAATCACTTTCAGATGGTGCAGAACCCACCTGGGTGGCCCGCCCGGCTCCGCTTACGCTACGCCGCGGCAAGTGAGTTTCGCTTGGCACGCCGTAGCTTCAGCGAAGGCGGCATTCGCGGGCCATGACAATTTTGTTTGTGATTCCGTCAGGCCGCAACCTGCGCCGGAGGGCGCTTCTCAGAGCCTGAGCAGGCCTTGCGACTTCTTCAGTATCTCCTCATACGCCTCGAAACAGCGCCGGTTGAGATAGGCGAGCACGGGATCGGCGAGCCACTGCGCCATCTGCGCCTTGGTCGCGGGGATGTGCGGCGCGATCGCCGCGTCATGGACCTCGTTGCGATTGCGGTCGTGCCAATAGGCGCGGTTGAGCTTCTTGTCGTTGTTGGCCGCGGTGCCGCGATATTTCTTGGCGCAATAGTCGGCGAAGGTCCGCACCGCATAGTGGTTGAGCTGCGCGTTCTTCATGCTGCGGAAGGCTTGCGGCATGTTGCGGAAGCGCTCGCCGCCATAGGTCCCTTCCGGGACCTCGACGCCGCCGCCGTTGAAGATGCGCGGATGATGGTCCCGGCTCCGGGCGAAGCTCGGCATGTGGTTGGAGGTGATGCGGCTGAACGGCCCGCCGGTGCGCGCCAGGCTCTTGACGATGTCGTTCTTGAGGAAGCTCTTGCGCGAGGCCTGGGTGAGCTGCTCGATCACCAGCCCGTCCGACAGGCGCGGCAGCCCGCTGTCGCCGAAGAAGCGCATCTGCACCGCGATGATGTCGGCCTCGGGCGCCGTCGCGATGAGATCGGCGATGCGGCCCGCCCCCACCTTGATGCACAGGAACTCGTCGGGATCGATCTGCAGCACGTAGTCGGCCGCAAGCACCAAAGGATGGTCGCGCGCGGCATACAGGGCCTTGTTCTGCGCCTGCTCGCCGGGCTCGAGCCGGTTGGCGACGTGGATGGCGACCCCCATCTCCTGGAGCCGGTCGAGGAGGGCGGGCGATTCGTCCTCGCAATCGTTGGTGTAGACGAGGAAATCGCTGACCCCGATCACCCTGTGATAGGCGATCCATTCCAGCAGGAACCGGCCCTCATTCTTGGTGAAGGCGACTTCGATGACTCGCGGGGTCTCGGCCATTCAAAAAGCTCGGAACGATTGCAGAACTGATCCTGAAACGTTTTCAATTTCAGTATGTTAACCACGGGCTTGTCAACGAGAACAGAATGTGTACGAAGTTCGGTTCCGGGGCACCCCGTTTTCACTGGGAAAGGGGGGAGCGCTATGGAATAAGGGAGACGAAACCATGAGTCAGGCGGCTTTGCGGGTAGTGGGCAAGGAAGAGGCATCGGATCGCAAGCGCGCCCTGGAAGCGGCGCTCAGCCAGATCGACCGGGCGTTCGGCAAGGGCTCGGTGATGAAGCTGGGCTCGCGCGACCTCGGCCTCGATACCGACACGGTCTCGACCGGCTCGCTGGGCCTGGACATCGCGCTGGGCATCGGCGGGTTGCCGCGCGGCCGCGTGATCGAGGTCTACGGGCCCGAGTCGTCGGGCAAGACCACGCTGGCGCTGCATGCGGTGGCGGAGGCGCAGAAGAAAGGCGGCATCGCCGCCTATATCGACGCCGAGCACGCGCTCGATCCCGGCTATGCCAGGAAGCTGGGCGTCGACATCGACGAGCTCCTCATCTCCCAGCCGGACACGGGCGAGCAGGCGCTGGAGATCACCGACACGCTGGTGCGCTCGGGCGGCATCGACATCATCGTCATCGATTCGGTCGCGGCGCTGACGCCCAAGGCCGAGCTCGAGGGCGAGATGGGCGATTCGCTCCCCGGCCTCCAGGCGCGTCTGATGAGCCAGGCGCTGCGCAAGCTCACCGCCTCGATCTCCAAATCCAACACGATCGTGCTCTTCATCAACCAGATCCGCATGAAGATCGGCATCATGTTCGGCAGTCCGGAGACGACGACGGGCGGCAATGCGCTCAAGTTCTATTCCTCCATCCGCCTCGACATCCGCCGCATCGGCTCGATCAAGGACCGCGACGAGGTCGTGGGCAACCAGACCCGCGTGAAGGTGGTCAAGAACAAGGTCGCGCCGCCGTTCAAGCAGGTCGAGTTCGACATCATGTACGGCTCGGGCATCTCCAAGACCGGCGAGCTGATCGATCTGGGCGTCAAGGCCGGGATCGTGGAGAAATCCGGCTCCTGGTACTCCTTCGACGGTACCCGTATCGGCCAGGGCCGCGAGGCGGCCAAGGCGTTCTTGGGCGCAAACCCGGACGTCTCGAACAAGATCGAAGGCCTGATCCGCCAGAGCGCGGGCGTCCTCGGCTCCTCCTTGGCGTTCGGCGGCGAGGACGCCGCCGCCGCGGCCGAGGACTGAGCGAAACAGGTTGCGGTTCCCTACTGGCATGGGGAACGGCTCCAGAAGGGGCGCCGGCGTCCGGCGCCCCTTCGCTTATGTTGACCTCCCCACAGGGGGAGGTTAATTCCGCCATCCTAGACACCGAAAACCAGAAGCCGCTACAAGCAATCTCATGAAGAGCTTGAGCGACATTCGAAGCGGGTTCCTGGACTTTTTCCGCGCGCGCGGCCATGCCGTCGTTTCGTCCTCGCCGCTCGTGCCGCGCAACGACCCGACGCTGCTTTTCACCAATGCCGGCATGGTGCAGTTCAAGAACGTCTTCACCGGCAGCGAGAAACGCGACTATTCCCGCGCCGCCACCAGCCAGAAATGCGTCCGCGCCGGCGGCAAGCACAACGACCTCGACAATGTCGGCTACACCGCGCGCCACCACACCTTCTTCGAGATGCTGGGCAACTTCTCCTTCGGCGACTATTTCAAGGCCGATGCGATCGAGTTCGCCTGGGACCTGATCACCAAGGATTTCGCCGTCCCCAAATCGCGGCTGACGGCGACGGTCTATGCCGAGGACGACGAGGCGTTCTCGCTGTGGAAGAAGATCGCAGGGCTCCCCGAGGATCGCATCGTGCGCATCGCGACGTCGGCGAATTTCTGGTCGATGGGCGACACCGGCCCCTGCGGCCCGTGCTCGGAGATCTTCTACGATCACGGCGATCACATCCCCGGCGGCCCGCCCGGCTCGCCGGACGAGGACGGCGACCGCTTCGTCGAGATCTGGAATCTCGTCTTCATGCAGTTCGAGCAGGTGGATTCCACGACGCGCCTCAGCCTGCCCAAGCCTTCGATCGACACCGGCATGGGGCTCGAGCGCATCGCGGCCGTCCTTCAAGGCGTGCACGACAATTACGACATCGATCTCTTCCGCCATCTGATCGAGGCCTCGGTCGCGGCCTCGGGCGCGAAATCGGAAGGACCCGCGCGCTTCAGCCATCGCGTGATCGCCGATCATCTGCGCGCGAGCTCGTTCCTCATGGCCGACGGCGTGATGCCGTCGAACGAGGGCCGCGGCTACGTGCTGCGCCGCATCATGCGCCGCGCGATGCGCCACGCCCACCTGATCGGCTCCAAGGATCCGCTCATGTACCGCCTCGTGCCCGCGCTCGTCGCCGAGATGGGCCAGGCCTATCCCGAGCTCAAGCGTGCCGAGGCGCTCATCGTCGAGACGCTGAAGCTGGAAGAGGAGCGTTTCCGCGTCACGCTCGCGCGCGGCCTCAAGCTCCTCGACGAAGCCTCGTCGGGCCTTGGCCAGGGTCAGCAACTCGCGGGCGAGACCGCGTTCAAGCTCTACGACACGTACGGCTTTCCGCTCGACCTGACCGAGGACGCGCTCAAGGCGCGCGGCATCTCGGTCGACCGTCACGGCTTCGACGCGGCAATGGCCAAGCAGCGCGAGGACGCCCGCGCGGCCTGGGCGGGCTCGGGCGAGGCCGCGACCGACGCGCATTGGTTCCAGGTGCGCGACGAGGTGGGGCCCACGGAGTTCCTAGGTTACGACACCGAACAGGCCGAGGGCGCGATCCTTGCCATGCTCAAGGACGGCAAGCGCGTGACGGAAGCCGTTTCCGGGGATACCGTCTCTATACTGACGAATCAGACGCCGTTCTACGCCGAGTCCGGCGGGCAGATCGGCGACCAGGGGACGATCGTGTCGGCCAAGGGGCGCGGCCAGGTCATCGACACCGAGAAGCGGCTGGGCACGATGCACGTCCACGTCGCCCTGGTGAAGGACGGCCGCTTCGCGGTCGGCGACGCGGTCGAGCTCAAGGTCGACGGCGAGCGGCGCCGGGCCACGCGCGCCAACCATTCCGCGACGCATCTTCTGCAAGCGGCGCTCAAGCGCGTGCTCGGGCCGCATGTCAGCCAGAAGGGCTCGCTCGTGGCGCCCGACCGGCTGCGCTTCGATTTCAGCCATCCCAAGCCGGTGACGCTCGACGAGCTCGCGCGCATCGAGGACCAGGTCAATGCCGTGATCCGCCAGAACGGCGACGTCTCGACGCGGCTGATGGCGACCGACGACGCGATCAAGGCGGGCGCCGAGGCGCTGTTCGGCGAGAAATACGGCGACGAGGTGCGCGTGCTCTCCATGGGCGAGGACGCGGTGAAGGCCTACTCCGTCGAGCTTTGCGGCGGCACGCATGTGCGCCGGCTGGGCGATATCGGCCTCTTCACCATCCTGTCGGAGAGCGCGGTCGCGTCCGGCGTGCGCCGCATCGAGGCGCTGACGAGCGAAGGCGCGCGGCGCTATCTATCGCATCAGGCGGAGATCGCGCGCGAAGCGGCCGCGGTGCTGAAGACAAACGCCGCCGAGCTTCCGGTGCGCGTCGCCCAGCTCGCCGATGAGCGGCGCAAGCTCGAGCGCGAGCTCGCAGATGCGCGCAGGCAATTGGCGCTCGCGGGGCCGGCGCGCGAAGGCGGCGACGAGGCCAGGACCATCGCGGGCGTCAAGACTGTGCTGCGTCTCGTCGAGGGCGTATCGCCGAAGGACCTCAAGGGCCTGGCCGATGACGCCAAGACGAAGATCGGCTCGGGCGTCGTCGCGTTCGCCGCGGTGGACGACGGCAGGGTGTCGCTCGTCGTCGGCGTGACCGACGACCTGACCAGGCGCGTCAGCGCGGTCGATCTCGTCAAGCTCGGTGCCGAGGCGCTGGGCGGCAAGGGCGGCGGCGGACGCGCCGATATGGCGCAGGCCGGCGGCCCCGACGGATCCAAGGCGCGCGACGCGCTCGCCGCGATCGAGCGCCGGCTTGCCCAATTGCAGGCGCAATGAGCAACCCGGCGACCGCGATCGAGGACCATCTCACGACGCCGCGGCACCGCGTCTATGCGCTGCTCGAAGGCGGGCAGACGGGCGGATGGCTGGGTCACGTCATCGAGGCGGTCCTGATCACGCTGATCGTCGGCAACGTGCTGGCCTATACGGTCCAGTCCATCCCCGACATCGACGCGAAATACGCGCGCTATTTCGGCGTGCTGGAATGGGTGTCGGTCGCGATCTTCACGGTCGAATACCTGGCGCGGCTGTGGACGGCGCCGGAGGATCCGACCGCCCAGCGCGGGCGCTGGCGCAGCCGCATCGGCTACGCGCTTCGGCCGATGATGGTCATCGACCTGATGAGCTTCGCGCCGGCCTATATCGCGCTGTTCATCCCGTTCATCGATCTTCGCATCCTGCGGCTGATCCGCCTGCTCCGGCTGCTCAAGATCGCGCGCTATTCGCCCGCCCTGTCGACGCTCATGCAGGTGCTCGCCGAGGAGCGGCGCGCGCTTTACGGCACGGTGCTGCTGCTGCTCTGCGCGATGGTGTTCGCGGCCGCGGCCATGCATGTGACCGAAGGCAACGTCAAGGGCGCGAGCGACGCGTTCCGCACGATGCCGGGCTCGATGTATTGGGCGATCACGACGCTGACCACGGTGGGCTATGGCGACGTGACGCCGATCACCGCGACCGGGCGCTTCGTCGCGGGGCTGACGATGATCGTGGGCCTGGGTCTTTTCGCGCTGCCCGTCGGCATCGTCGCGACCGGCTTCGTCAACTCGATCCACCGCCGCGATTTCGTCGTGACCTTCGGCATGCTCGCGCGCGTGCCGCTGTTCCGCGGCATCGACGCGCAGATCATCGGCGAGATGATGACGATGCTGCGGGCGCGGGCTTGCGCCGGCGGCACGGTGATCTCGGCGGCGGGCGCGCGCGCCGACGCGATGTATTTCGTCATCTCCGGCGAGGTCGAGGCGAGCCTGCAGAACCGCAAGATCCGCTTCCGCAGCGGCGATTTCTTCGGCGAGCTGGCGCTTCTGGAACAGACGATGCGCTCGGCCACCGTCGTCGCCGTCGAGCCGTCGCGGATCCTCACCCTGGCGGTGGACGACTTCAACCACCTGCTCACCAAGCATCCGGGCCTGATGCGCCGCATCCACAAGATGGCCGCGGCGCGCGCCGAGGACATCGCGCAGGCGGGCGCGATCTCGGAGTCCGAGATCAAGGCCGCGCGCCGCATGCGCAAGCGCGCCGAGCGCAACCCCGACGCCCCCGACCGCGACGCCGACCCGGATGTGCGCCCCGACGGCGAGCCGCGCCGGCGGGGGTGAGTAGGGGTCAAAAATTCCCGACTGTCATGGCCCGTTCGCACGCTGTCGCTACGAACTCGCGGGCCATGACAAGTGCGTCTCACGGCTTGACGTACACACACAGCTTGTTGCCGGTGGGATCGCGCAGATAGGCGCCGTAGAAGGTGCGCTTGTCCGCGGGACGGTAGCCCGGCGCGCCTTCGTCGCTGCCGCCATGGGCGAGGCCCGCCTCATGTGCCGCTTTCACCTCGCCCTCGGTCTTCGCGGTGAAGGCGAGCATCATGCCGTTGCCGAACGTCGCCGGCTTGCCGTCCTGCGGCGGGCAGACATAGACGCCGTGCGCCTCGCTGCCTTTGGGGCCGTAGCCGATCCAGCCGCCGTCGGCGAATTTGCGCTCATGCCCGAACGCGCCGAAGAACGCGTCATAGAATTTGCCGGACGCCTCGCTGTCCTTGGCGCCGATGGTCACGTAACCGATCATGGAACTCCTCCAGACAATGGGAGGGGAGAGTGGCTGCCGGGCTCGAACAAATCAAGAACAAAAGGTCCAAGACAGGGTTGCGCCCCGCGCATGGTGTTCAGCTCGCCGCTTTGAGCATCAGCTCCGCCGCCTCTTGGAGAAGCGCCAGCTTTCCCGCGGGAAGATGGGAAAGCGACGCGGTCAGCCGCGCCAGGCGCCGGCGCCGCCCGGCCTCCAGCAGCCGGCGGCCCCTCTCGGTCACCGAGACCTGGATGGAGCGGCGGTCGAGCGGGCGGCGCTGGGCGAGCCCGCGCCGTTCCAGCTCGCCCACCAATTGCGACATCGTCGGCGGCCGCACCTGCTCGGCCTGGGCGAGCGCGCCAAGCGTCTGCGGGCCTGCGAACACCAGAACCGAGAGCACCGAAAGCTGCGCGCCGGTGATGCCCGACGCCGCATCCTCCTTGCGCACATAACGCAGCAGCCGGATCGCGGCGCTGTGCAGGAGATCGGCGGTCTTCTCGACGTTGCTTGCGGCCACTTGACGTGCTCCCGAAAAATAGTTAGGTAGCCTAACAGTGTGATGACCTAACTGTATGCGAAGGAGGCTTGGATGGGAAGCGAAGCGAATCTGGCGGGACGCAAGCTGGTGCAGGTGGCGCTCACCTGCCGCGACCTCGACCGCGCGCGGACGTTCTATCGCGACACTTTGGGGCTCGCCTTGATGTTCGAGGCCGGCAACATGCTCTTCTTCCAGCTCGAGGGCTTGCGCCTGATGATCGGCAAGGAAGAGCAGGTGGGCGGCGCCATCGGCGGCAGCGTGCTCTATTTCGACGCCCCCGACATCGACGCGCTCGGCGCGGCGCTGGAAGCCAAGGGCGTCGTGTTCCTGCGCCCCGCCGAGGCGGTCCAGCGCACCGAGACGCACGAGCTCAAGCTGCGCGCCTTCAAGGACCCCGACGGCAACGCGCTGGCGCTGATGGGAATGGTGGCGAAGGCGACCTGATCTGCATCCCATTGTCATGGCCCGCGAATGCGGGCCACCTAGTTGGATCTTGCGCGATATCGAAATTTCCCACGCGGAGACGCGGAGTTCGCGGAGTTAAGCTCTTCTCTGCGGACTCCGCGTCTCCGCGTGATCCCTTTGAAAGAGCCCGATGGATATCACCTGGCTGGCCCGCACTCGCGGGCCATGACAGTGAGTATTTTGAGCGCCGCTTAGAGCGAAGCGCCTTGCATCCTCGCGCGCAGTTCTTCCACGAACGCGTCGCGACGCGCGGGCTCGTAGCGAATGGCCGTGCCGTGTCCCCAGACCGGGCCCGGCCATGCGGCATCGCCCTCGCTGCGCGCCACGACGTGGATGTGGAGCTGCGGCACCAGGTTGCCTAGCGCGCCGATGTTGATTTTCCGTGCGCCGCTCATGGCTTTCAGCGTGCGGGCGACATGCACGACTTCTTCCGTCAACGCGGCGCGATCGTGTGCGTCGAGATCGAACATCTCCATCGCGTCCGCGCGCCGCGGTACCAGGATCGCCCAAGGATAGCGCGCATCGTCCATCAAAAGCACGCGCGACAGGCCCCAATCCGCGACGAACGCCGTATCGGCGGCGAGGCGGGGGTGGAGGACGAAACCGCTCATCCAAGCCCGATCATCGACGGCGCCACCAGGCCCTGGCGCCAGGCGACGAAGAGCAGGTAGCAGGCATAGGACAGCACGAGCAGCGCGCCGCGCGGCCTGGACAGGCGCCAGCGCGAGATCAGCAGCGGCACGATCAGTGCGCTCGCCGCCCCCATCGCCAGAAGATCGACCTGCAGCGCGGGATTGACCTTGAGCGGGACGATCGCCGCGGTCGCGCCGAGCGCGCCCAGCACGTTGAACACGTTCGAGCCGATGAGATGGCCGATGGCCAGATGCGTCTGCCGGCGCACCGCCGCGACCAGCGTCACGACGAGCTCCGGCACCGACGCGCCGAAGGCGACGGCGGTGAGGCCGATGGTGGCCTGGCTCAGGTGGAACTCGCGCGCCACGGCTTCGGCGCCCGCGACCGTGAAATGCGCGCCCACCGTCAGTCCCACGAAGCCGAACAGCAGCAGGAACACGCCCGCCGCTCCCGACGGCGCGCCGTTCTGCAGATGCTGCACAGCGCGCGCGCAAGGCACGGAATGCTCGGCCGAGCGGCGCCAGTCGCTGAAGAAGATCGCCGCGATATAGAGCGCGAAGGCGCCCAGCATCATCAGCCCGTCCAGACGCGTGATCGCGGACCCGCGCGACATGATCGCCAAGGCTGCTGCCGCGATCAGCATCGCGCCGCCGTCGCGCAGCACGACCTTGGGCGAGCTCGGCAGCGGGCGGATGACCGCGGCCAATCCCAGGATCAGAAGCAGGTTGAGGATGTTGCTGCCGATGATGTTGGCGAGCGCGATGTCGGGCAGGCCGGACTCCGCCGCCTGCAGCGAGACCGCGAATTCGGGCGCCGAGGTGCCCGCAGTGATGACGAGCAGGCCGATGACAAGCGGAGAGAGGTTCAGCGCGCGGCTGATCGCCACCCCGCCGCGCACGATCGCGTCGCTGCCGAAAAGCAGCAACACCAGACCGCCGCCCAAGAACCAGTACGCCATCGCTACACCGAAGCCCCCGCTCCGTGTCGCGTTCGTTAACGAAAGCCCGGCCAGGGCGCAAGCGCGTCTTCAGAAACGGCGCGGATCGAAGGCCTTTGGGCCGGGGCTCTGTTCCAGAACGGAACGCGACAGGATTTCCGCAATGGCCGGTGCAAACAGGATGCCGTTGCGATACTGGCCCGAGGCGATGAAAAGGCCCGAGACTGCGCTCTCTCCCAATATCGGCAACCCGTCGGGGGAGCCGGGACGCAAGCCCGCCCAATGCTCGTCGATGGCCCAGTCGCGCAAGGCGGGCATCAGCGCGAGCGCGCGGCGGCTCAGCCAGTCCTCGGCCGCGTCCGTCACGGCGGTGTTGAAGCCCACATCCTCGAGCGTGGCGCCGATGAGAAGCCGCTTGCCGCGGGGTACGAGATAGACCTCGTGCCCCCACACCATGCGCGTGGGCAGCACTGCGCCCGCCGGCGGCTTGAGCGCCAGCATCTCGCCTTTCATCGGCTTGACCGGCGGCATCGCTTCGCGCGGCAGCCCGCCGATCTCGCCGCTCCACGCGCCGGCCGCCAGCACGAAGGCGTCGGCCTCACGATAGCCGAAAGGCGTGCGCACCGCGAAGGCGCGGCCCCGTTCGACCTCGATGCGCACCACCGCCTCGTTGGCGATCAGCGTACCGCCGGCGCGGATGAAACAGCGCGCGAGCGCCGTACCCAGCGCGCGGTTGTCGACCTGCGCTTCCTTCGCGGCGAACAGCGCGCCGTGGACGGTGTCCGCGATCATCGGCTCCATCGCGCGCGCTTCGTCCCTGGAGAGCCAGGTCAGGTCGTTCGCCGCGCGCGCGCGTTCGGTGAAACGTGCGGCGTCGGCTTCGTTCGTCGCGACCAAGAGCGAGCCGTCTTGCGAATAGGCGATGCGCGCGCCCGACGCGCTCTCGATCTCGCGCGCGAAATCGGGCCAGAGCGAGCGGGCGTGATGGGCAAGCTCGGCCTCGGGTGTGGCGCCTTCACCGGCTTCCGCGGTCGCGGCGATCATGCCGGCCGCGGCCCAGCTCGCGCCGCGCGCCGGTTGCGCGCGGTCGAGCACGGTGACGCTCGCGCCCTTCTGCGCCAGCCGCCAGCCGATGGCCAGCCCCGCCACGCCCGCGCCGATGACGATGATCCTCACGCTGCGTCTCTCGCCAGCGTCGCGCCCGCTGCCGCGAAGGATGCGATGCCGAGCGCATAGGCGATGAGGCTGAACCAGCCCGGCACCACGCAAGCGACGGCAAAGAGGAACGTGCAGATCAGTTCCGCGATCGTATCGATGCGCCTGACGCTGACGAACGCCACAAACCCGAAGAGCGCGAACGCGGCCGCGAGCGCGCGCGACGGATCGGCGAGCGCAAACGCAAACGGCAGGCTCGCGAAAAAGATCGCGGCGAGCGTCGCGGCCAGCTCGGGCGCGTTCACCCGCCCGACCAGCGCCGCGGCACGGCTTGCGAGGATGAGGCCAAGGCCCACCCAGAAACGGCCGAGCGCGACCGCGGGCAGGGCGAGAAGCCCGATCGCCAGCCCTGCCACCAGCAGCCGGCCCGCGCTCAAGCCCAGCGCGCTCGCGCGCGCAGCGGCACGGGCGAGTGGGGCATCGAGGGCGCGTGACAAGGAAAACCCGGCCATGGGGACCGCTTAGTGGCCGGGACGGCGCGCGTCAATCCGCCCCTAAGCGCATGAGCCGGTTGTCAAAATTGCCTCAGCCGTTAAGGTGGGCGTCCAAGGGTTGGGGAGAACGGCCGAAACATGCGTGCGCAATGGATTTTTGCTGCGGCTGGTCTTGCCCTGGCCGCCTTGGCCCCGTGCGGCGCCGCCGCGGCGGACGACCCCTGGTCGGCGACGCTCTATGCGGGGCCGTCCTCCACCAAATTCGTCACCCAGATCCTCGGCGGCGATTTCGAGGTGAACGGCGGCATGGCCGGTCTCGCTCTCGACCGCGGGCTGTTCAGGCTCGGCTCGGGCATCTCGCTCGCGGCCGAGGTCCAGGTGACACAGTTCTTCGGCAGCTACAGCTATTCCACCGGCGCCGTGGGCTTAGGCTTCCGCTTCGACGAGTTCCCGTGGAGCGACCGCGTGCCGACGACCTTCGCGATCTACACCGGTCCCTCCTATGCGCCGGACGCGCCGATCATCAAGGATCCGGTGCCGCATCAGGATCCGAAATTCCTGAACTTCGTGAGCGTCGAGGCGGGCGTCGGCATCAGCCGCAAATGGGACGCGGTGTTCCGCATCTACCACCGTTCCGGCGCCTGGGGCCTCTACAGCAACACCGCCGACGTCGGCACGATGATCGGGCTTGGGTTGCGCAGAAGGTTTTAATCTAGGACTTTCTGCTTGCGATCCCAGCTATGCGGAGTGCCCGTGATCTTGTCGCGCGGGCGATCCAGCACCAAGCGCCACTGACCAAGAACGTCGCGTCCTAGCAGGGACGGGAACCTCAGATTTTCGCTAGTTGGTCTGGATATTTCCAATTCCTGAAGCAACCAGGAATACACGAATTCCCCGTCCGAGAAAGAGAATACACCAACCTCCTCGAAGCCGTGCGCAAGCCCGCCAATGCCGGTGCTGGTAGTGGCACGTTCGAGAGTCCCATGATCGAGACCGAGCCTTTTGGCATCGTCCGGCATCAGCACCGATCCGTCAGCGCCGGAGTCAATCAGGAACGATACAGGTCCGCGAAGTCCAAGTCGCGGGATGGAGACCATTGCTTTGATATAGGGCGCAGACGAGGCGGTCCGAAACTCTCCTTTCAGCACGGCTTCACAAAATCAGTTTGCGTTCACTTGTGTCGAGATACTGAACGAAAGCTTGGGCCGGTGGAATACCGCGCCGCCTCAGCGCCGCCAGAACTCCCTTGAAGGACTTCGATACGGCTTCGATCTTTCCGTCGTAGATTCCAACCCATTGCCGTGGGTGCTGTTGAACGAGGCGCAGACGTTTCGCTGAAAACGCCTCCACCGCGCGCGAAAATCGACGCAGTTCCAGGGCAATCTGTCTTGGCGTCGCTCCCAACAGGTCTTCGTCAGTCACGCGCGATGTTCTTCCGCTCATTTGCGGATCAAAACACATACCCAGAAAATAGTCAACATTAAGCAGGCAGCGTCTTCACGCCCGTGTTGTAAGCATCCGTGAAATCGTCGAGGCCGAGCGAGCCGCCGTTGACGAGCTTGCGCGCGGTCTTGAGGTCGTTCGCCGCCAGCGCCGCGCGGATCTTGCTTTCATTGTTCTTCAGGAACTGCGCCAGGATCAATCCCGCCGTCGCGCCGTCGCAGCCGAGATCGGGATTGCCCTCGAGATCGACGCCGAGCTGCTTGCCGACCCGCGCGTAATTGTAGCGGCCGGTGAGCTGCACATAGCCGCGGCCCTTGTAGCGCGCGCCGTCGCCGGCTTGCGTGTTGCCGAGGTTCTTGGCGATCTGCGACGGCGGATCGTAGAGGCCGAAAGGCGGCCCGCCCGGCGCGGTGTTGTATTTGCTCTGGCCTTCGGGGATCGGCTTGAAGCTCGCCGTCTCGGCGCGGATCGTGCCCAATGCCATCAAGAGCATCTGCCGGTCGTCGAGGTCCAGCTTGCGCAGGCCCGCCTCGACGAAGGGCAGGTTGGCCTGGATATTGGCGCGCGGCGTCTGCGGGAACATGGGCGCTACCTGGTCGACGGTGACCTTGCTCATGTAGTCGCCGCCCGACGCGGGCGCAGCCGCGGTTGCCGGCGCGAGATACTGCCCCGACGTGAACCCGCCCAGCGGATTGTCGGCGATGGTGACGACCTCGACCCAATCGCCGGTGCGGCTCACCTCGCTCACCCGGTCGCCGCGCGAGAGCGTCGTCAGCACGGCCGCGTCGGTCGACGGACCGCTGCGCAGGTTTACGTCGTCACCCGTCACGGTCAGCGTGTCGCCCTGAGCCATTTTGAGCCCTTCCCTTCGAATCCGCGAGCAGGCTATCGAAAGTTGCAGGCCGCGGAAACTGACCGTAGGTGCCGAAATTCGCACTTGCTATGGCCCGCCGCGCGATTGCTGATAAGGTCCGCGCTTCGAAATTTACGGGAGACGGCGCATGGAAAAGGCCACGTTCGGGGCGGGGTGTTTCTGGGGCGTCGAGCATTTCTTCGCCGAGGTGCCGGGCGTCGTCGACGCGGTGTCGGGCTATGAAGGCGGCCACGCCGACAATCCGAACTACCGCCAGGTCTGCTCCGGCACGACCGATCATGCCGAGGTCGTGGAAGTGACGTTCGATCCCGCGAAGGTGGGCTACGCCAAGCTCGTCGAGCTGTTCTTCAAGATGCACGATCCGACGCAGATGAACCGCCAGGGTCCCGACGTCGGCACGCAGTACCGCTCCGCGATCTTCGTCCATTCACCCGAGCAGGAACGCGTCGCGCGCGAGGAGCTGGAGAAAGCGAAGGGCCGCTACTCGCGCCCCATCGTCACCCAGATCGAGCCGGCGCAGACCTTCTGGAAGGCGGAAGACTACCACCAGGACTACTTCGAAAAGAACCACGGCCATTCGTGCCACGTCACGTACAAGGAGCTGGAGAGCCAATGAGAACGGCGAGGGGGATGGCGGGGGCAGCGATCATCATGGCGACGACGATCACGAGCAACGTGGCTTATGGACAGCTTTCGCGCGGCGACCGCTATTCGGGTGCTGCCTGGGCGACGCGCTCGCCGGTGCTGGCGCAGCACGGCATGGCGGCGACCGAGCAGCCGCTCGCCTCGCAGATCGCCATCGACGTGCTCAAGAAGGGCGGCAGCGCGGTCGACGCCGCCATCGCCGCCAACGCCGCGATCGGCCTGATGCAGCCGGTATTGAACGGCATCGGCGGCGATCTCTTCGCCATCGTCTATGATCCCAAGACGCACAAGCTCTACGGCTATAACGGCTCGGGCCGCGCCGCGATGGGCCGGGACCTCGCGAAGATGAAGGCCGAGGTCGAGGCGGCATACAAAAAAGCGGGCATGGAGCCCAAGGCGCACATCCCGCCGGTGGGCTCGCTGCCCATCACCGTGCCCGGTACGGTGGATGCCTGGTTCGCGCTGCATCAGAAGTTCGGCAAGCTGCCGATGAAGGAGGTGCTGGCGCCCGCCATCCACTACGCGCAGGACGGCTGGCCGGTGACGCAGCTCATCAGCGTCTACTGGAAGGGCAACATGGCCGCGTTCGAGAAGAACAAGGGCCTGATCGAAGAGCTCGACAACGCGCGCCACACCTATATGACGCCAGACTCCCATGGCGGGCACACGCCCGCGGAAGGCGAGATCTTCAGGAACCCCGATCTCGCGCGCACCTATGCGCTGCTCGCCAAGGATGGGCGCGATGCCTATTACAAAGGTCCGATCGCGCACACGATCGATGCGTATTTCAAGCGCATCGGCGGCGATCTGCGCTATGAGGATTTCGCGCGCCATCATGGCGAATGGGTGACGCCGCTCACCGTCAACTATCGCGGCTACGACGTCTACGAATTGCCGCCGAACGGGCAGGGCGCCGCCGCGCTGCAGATGCTGCAGATCCTCAAAGGCTTCGACCTGAAGAAGATGGGCCCGGGCAGCGCCGACACGCTGACCGCGATGCTGGAGGCCAAGCGGCTCGCCTACGAGGACCTCGCCAAATGGTACGCCGATCCCGCCTTCGTGCACGTGCCGATGAAGGGGCTGCTCTCCGACGCCTATGCCGACGAGCGCCGCAAGCTGATCGATCTCAAACATGCCAATCCGGACATCGGACCCGGCGAGCCCAAGCTGCATGACGGCGATACGATCTATCTGACCACCGCCGACAAGGACGGGATGATGGTCTCGCTCATCCAGTCGAACTATCGCGGCATGGGATCGGGGCTCGTCGCCGACGGGCTGGGCTTCATGTTCCAGGACCGCGGCGAGCTCTACTCGCTGAAAGAGGGCGACGCCAACGTCTACGCGCCGGGCAAGCGTCCGTTCCAGACCATCATCCCCGGCTTCGTGATGAAGGACGGCCAACCGTTCCTCTCCTTCGGGCTGATGGGCGGCGACATGCAGCCGCAAGGCCATGTCCAGGTGCTCACCGACATCATCGATTTCGGCATGAACGTGCAGGAGGCCGACGACGCCGCGCGCTGGCGCCATTTCGGCGGCGCCGAGCCGACGGGCGAGCCCTCCACCGGCATCGGCACGGTGGAGATGGAGTCGGGCTTCGATCCTGCGGTGAAAGAGGAGCTGGCGCGCCGCGGCTACAAGATCGTCCCCGGCACGGGCGGCTTCGGCGGCTACCAGGCCATCATGCGCGCCCCCAACGGCGTCTACTGGGGCGCCAGCGAAATGCGCAAGGACGGGGAAGTGATCGGGTACTGATCCTCGATCACTCCGCGCGCTCAACTGTCATGGCCCGCGAATGCGGGCCACCCAGATGGGCTCTGCACCATAAGAAGGACTCACGCGGAGGCGCGGAGCCGCGGAGGGTTCTTTTCTTTTCCGCGACTCCGCGTCTCCGCGTGCAAAACTTCGAAAACCGTAGCTGGGTCACCTGGGTGGCCCGCATTCGCGGGCCATGACAATTTGGATGGTGACGTTAGCTCCCGAACACCCGCTTGAAGATCGTGTCGACGTGCTTGAAGTGGTAGTCGAGGTCGAAGAGGGCTTCGAGATCTTTCGCGGGTAGGGCTTTCGTCACTTCGGGGTCGGCTTTCAACAAATCCAACAATGCGCCTTCGCCGTTCCAGGTGCGCATCGCGTTCTTCTGGACGAGGCGGTAGGAATCCTCGCGGCTCACGCCTTTCTGCGTCAAGGCGAGCATCACGCGCTGGCTGTGCACGAGGCCCTGCGTGCGGTCGAGGTTTTCCTGCATGCGCTTGGGATACACGACCAGCTTCTCGACGACGCCCGCCATGCGCATCAGCGCGAAGTCCAGCGTGATCGTGGCGTCCGGGCCGATATAGCGCTCGACCGAGGAATGCGAGATGTCGCGCTCGTGCCACAGCGCGACGTTCTCCATCGCAGGCATCACGAAGGCGCGCACCATGCGCGCGAGGCCGGTGACGTTCTCGGTGAGCACCGGATTGCGCTTGTGCGGCATCGCCGAGGAGCCCTTCTGGCCGGCGCTGAAGAACTCCTCCGCTTCGAGCACTTCGGTGCGCTGGAGATGGCGGATCTCGGTGGCGAGCCGCTCGAGCGAGCTGGCGACGACGCCCAGCGCCGCGAAATAGGCGGCGTGGCGGTCGCGCGGGATCACCTGCGTCGAAACGGGCTCGACTTTCAGGCCCAGCTTCTCTGCGACATGCTCCTCGACGCGCGGGTCGATGTTCGCGAACGAGCCGATGGCGCCGGAGATCGCACAGGTCGCGATCTCCTCGCGCGCCGTGACGAGCCGCGCGCGGGCGCGCTGGAACTCGGCATGGAAGCCCGCGAGCTTGACGCCGAAGGTCGTGGGCTCGGCATGGATGCCGTGGCTGCGCCCGATGGTGGGCGTCATCTTGTATTCGTAAGCGCGTTTCCTGAGCGCCGCGAGCAGTGCGTCGGCGTCACTGATGAGGATGTCGGCGGCGCGCTTGAGCTGCACCGACAGGCAGGTGTCCAGCACGTCCGACGACGTCATCCCTTGATGCACGAAGCGCGAATCGGGGCCGACGAATTCGGCCAGATGGGTCGTGAACGCGATGACGTCGTGCTTGACCTCGCGCTCGATCTCGTCGATGCGCGCGAGGTCGAACTTGGCCGCGCCGCCCTTTTCCCAGATGACGCGCGCGGCCTCTTTGGGGATCACGCCGAGGTCTGCGAGCGCGTCGGCGGCATGCGCCTCGATCTCGAACCAGATGCGGAATTTCGTCTCGGGCGACCAGATCGCCGTCATTTCGGGGCGGGAATAGCGCGGGATCATGGAGGGGTTCTAGCCCCGCCCTCTGCCTTCGACAAGCTCAGGATGAGGGCGGCCTCGACCAGCGCTTTTGTCGCGGATTCCTTGGGGGATTTGGCCAAGGCGGCTATCGGGCCGCGCTCCACCATGCGGCCGCGGTCGAACACCATCGCCTCGTCGCACAGCGTCTCGGCGACGGCGAAATCGCTGGTGATGACCAGGAACGCGGCCTGGCTCTCGACGCGGAACTCGGCGAGCAGGTCGCGCATCGTCGTCTGGGCGATGGCGTCGAGCCCGCGCAGAGGCTCGTCGACGACGACGAGCAAGGGCGCCGCCACGATGGCACGCGCCACCTGCAGGCGGCGCTGGTCGAAGGGCGTGAGGCTGGCCACCGCGCGCCGTCCGTCATGCGAGGCGAGGCCGACGCGTTTCAGCGCCGCCTCGCGATAGCCCTGCGTCAGGTCGCGGCCGATCCTCAAATGCGCGCGCAACGGCTCGTCGACCGTATCCCACAAGGTCATGCGCGGATCGAGCGCGCCTTCCTTGCTGGTCACGAAAGCGACGCGGCGGCGCAGGCGCAGCGCCATCGCTTCGGAGAGCATGTTGAGATCGACGGCGTCGAAGAGGATGCGTCCGGGCCTGCGCTCCAATCCCAGGAGCGCCGCGAGCAGCCGGTGCCGCCCCGATCCCGCTTCGCCGAGCAGGCCCAGCGACGCGCCGCGGCGCAGCTCGAAGCCGATGGCGTCGCGCGCGCGCGGCGCCTTCTTGGGGTCGCCGATGAGCGAAAGGCCCTGCACCTGCAGCAGCGGTTCGCCGCGCGCGGCCTTGCGCGGCGAGCGCTGCGCGTTGTCGGGCAGCGCCTTGAACAGCGACTGGGTGTAGAGATGCGTCTGGCCGCCGATGAGATGCTGCGCCTCGCCCTCTTCCACCACGCGGCCGCGGCGCATCACGATGGTGCGGCCCATCAGCCGCGCCACCGGCTGCGGCTCGCGCGCGGCATAGAGGATCGCAAAGCCCAGCCTGGCCTGCTCGTCCTTCAAAGCCTTGGTCAGGCGGTCCGCCCAAACCGGCGAGATGTCGGCGAAGGGATGGTCGCAGAGCACGAGCTCCGGCGTCATCGCGCTCGCGCAGCCGAGCAGGCCCCAGGCCAGCGTCGCGTTGTCGAGGCCGCCCGCGGGCGCGTCCAGCGTCTCCAGCGTCGGCGCGCCGACGAAGCGGGCGAGCGCACCGCGCAGCTCTTCGCGGGCCGCGCCGCGCGGGCAATCGAGCTTGCGCGCGATGACGCGGGCGAGTTGCGAGGCAGCGCCGGCTTGGGCGTCGAGCGGATGCTGGGCGGGGCCCGGAAGATAGGCCGTGCGCGCCATGGGCTTGGTCTTGCGCGATGCCGGCCGGGCCTCGCCGTCGCCGAAGCGGATCGTGCCGGTGAGCTCGTCGGCGCGGTCGAGGAAGCCGCCCAGGAGCCTCAGCACCGCGTCCTTGCCGCTATCGGCCTCGCCCAACAGAATCACGGTCTCGCCCGCGCGAAGCGTGAGCGAGAAGGCGTCGAGCTCGCGCGTCTCGCCATGCGAGACGCCGAGATCCTTGATCTCGAAGATCGTGCGCGCCTCGCTCATGGCCGCTCGCCTTCGTCGAGTCCGGCCGCCAGCCGCGCGAGCAGGATGAACGCCATCAGCGCCAGCGCGGGGAACGCGGCCGTCCACCACGCCTGGAAATAGCTGCGCTGCGCGGCCGCGATCATCAGGCCCAGGTCGCGATGTGGCGGGATGGCGCCGAATCCCAGGAAGCTCATGGTCGACAGGATGATGGCGACGGCGGCGAGCGCGCGCGCGACGGTGGGCAGGAACGTATCGCGGAACTCGTAAGCCAGATCGCGGTTGAGCAATGCCGAGGCCGAGATGCCGGTGGCGCGCGCGTAAGCCGAATGCGCCGAGAAGTTTCCTCTGCGCGCCCGGTCGAAGGCGCGCACGAAGGCGAGAGGGGCCGCGGCGAGGCCCGCCGCCAGTCCGACCATGCCGCGCGTCGTCGCGGCGATGACGAGGATCGCGAGCAGCAGCGGCGGGATCGCGGCGAAGGCGCCGACGGCCCAGCGTAAGCTCGCGGCCGACGGGCGCGGCAGATGGGCTGTGACGAAGCCGAGCAGCCCGCCCGCCAGCACCGCGAGCACGGCGGCCTCTCCCGCTTGCGCGACCGTCGTGCTCAACCCGTAAAGGGTCTCGCTGAAGAGGTCGCGGCCCAGAAGATCGGTGCCGAAGGGGAAGGCTTCCGACGGCGGGCTGAGCGGCGCGCCCGCATGCAGGGCGCCCAGCGCATTGCGCGCCAGGAACTCGCTCAGCGTCGCCGCGATCACGATCAGGCCCAGCCCCGACCATCCCACCGCCATCAGGATCCTGCGCCAGGTGCTCATGACGCCGCCCGCACCAGGAACCGCGCGCCGATGCGGCCGATGAAATCCGCGGTCGCGGTGAGCCCTGCGAAGACGAACAGGATCAGCGCCGCCATGTTCCAATCATGCAGCGCGATCGACTTCACGAACAGGTCGGCGATGCCCGGGCTCTTGAAGACCCACTCCGCCACGACCGCGGCCGAGAGCAGGGCGAGCATCACCTCGCCCAGCGCGTCCAGCAGGCCTGCGAACACTTGCGGGGCGACATAGACGCTCTCGATCTCCATCGCGCTCAAGCCCAGCCGGCGCAGCCCGATCCGGAACGGCCCATCCTGCGCCTGCGACGCGGCGCGGCGCAGCACCATCTGCACCGCCGCGGTCCCAGCAAGCCCGACCGCGACCGAGGGCAGCAGCAGGCCGTCCAGCAGCGACGGGTTTTCCTCAAAGCCCAGACGGCGCGCGGCATAGGCCAGGCCAAGGCCGGCGCAGAACACCGGCGCCGCCGAGACGATCTGGATGAGCGGGGCCGCGACGCGCCGGATCGTGCTGCTGCCGAACACCAGACCCAACGGCACGCCGAGAATCAGCGCGACCAGCGCTCCGAACAGCATGAGATGCGCGGTGACCGGGAGATGGGCGGCGAGCTCCTGTGCGGCGCTCTGGCCGCTGAGCGCGCTGGTGCCGAAATCGAGACGGGCGAAGGACACAAGCGTGTGGATGAGGGCCGCGCCGTAGCCACCCTTGGCCGAGGCGAGCGCCGACACGCCGACGGCGATCAGGAGCGCGCCCAACAGCGCGAGCGCCCATCGTCCGCACGCCTTCAGCGCAAAGCGCCACATCACGCCTGTCCCACCGCTCCCCACAAGGGACTATACCAGCGTGGATGGTTCCAGAGGCAAGCTGTCGCGGTCCGCAATTACGGGCTGCGACAGCACGATCGAGCGCGGACGCCAGAGACGATAGCGTTCAACGGGAATCACAAGGTGTCATCCCGGCCGGAGCGCTGCGCAGCAGCGCGTAGTGCCGGGACCCAGGGTGCAGCGTCTCGCTGGGTCCCGGCACTCGCTGCGCTCGGCCGGGATGACACTTTTTTTATTGGGTCAGATCGATCACAACCTGCCCTAATGGCCCATCCCGGTCATGGGGCCGTCGGTCATGGGATCGTCCGGGCTGGGCGTGCATCCGCCCGGCGGACAGATCCGCACTTTCTCCATCATGCCTTTGTCCTCGTGGTCGAGGATGTGGCAGTGCAGGACGAACACGCCCGGGAACCGCTCGTAGCGCGTGCGCGTGATGAACGTATAGCCCTCCTTGATGAGGATCGTGTCCTTCCACTGATATTTGAGGTCGGCATATTCGGTGTCGTCGCCCTCCCCGTCTATGCTGACGTCCTTGCCCGTCTTGTTGTTGATGATGCTCTGGATCTGGAACGGGTTGACATGGATGTGGAACGGATGGCTGAAGCCCACCGAGACCATATGCCATTCGTCGATCCCGTCGAACTTGAACCGGCGCACGACCTTGCCGTTATACGCTTCTCCCTGATCGTTGAGCTTGGTCGAGACGTGGAACTTGGTGCCGTCGCCGTCCATGTAGAAGGACAGGTCCTGTCGGCCGAAGTTGCTCGCGATGGAGAGATCCTTGTGCGGCGTGAAGGACGCGAGCGTCAGGCCGTTCCTCAACCCAAGGGTCACCCTGTCGGCGATAACCGGGTCATAGCCGGCATTTTGGGCGGCGCTGACAAGCCGGCCCACCAGGAACTGGCGCTGATCGGCGATGTCGCCGAATGGCCCCTGGACCGCGACCACCTGTCCCAGCAGCCTTCGGCTCTGCGGCGCTTCGGAGATCGACGCCTGCGCCGGCGCGGCGGTGTTGATCACGCAATATTTTCCGGGTTTCGGAAAGACGATCAGCGCGTCGTCGCGATAGCCGGGCTGCAACGTCGTCTTCTTGTTCTCGCCGCGGTCGATGATGCGCGAACGGGTGATCCCGTCGGAGGCGATGATGAACTGGTGCACCACCGGGCCCGTGCAGTTGCGCTCCACCCAATCGGCTGTCTCCGCCGCCGTAAGCCCGTCCGGGGACGTCGCGTTCGGCGCTTCCTGGCGGATGAAGAGGTTGATGGTGTTGGCGATGCCGCCATGGATCATGCGCCAGCGCTCGATCTGGCCGACCACCGATCCGATGAGCGTGGGCATGACCACGCCGTTGATGCTGGTGAAGCGGCCGGACTGGTTCCACTTGCCGGCGCTGATCTGATTGTAGTCGTCGACCGTGCCGGTCTTGCCGGTGCAATCCCAGATCGGAGCCGTGCCGTTGCGTCCGCAGGAATAGGCGATCTGCTGGAACAGCATGATGCGCTCCAGCGGGTTGAGGGGGGCAAGCAGCGTGTCGATGTCGCCGTTGACCAGGTTGGTCGGCTTACGGTCGCCGCGGATGATCAGCGCGCCCGACAGGCCGCTCGCGACCTGCAGCGCCGTCGAACCGTGAACATGGGAATGGTACCAGAACGTTCCCGCCGGATGCTCCCTCGGGATCTCGAACTTGTAGGGGATGGGCGCCGGGTCGGGGGCGCCGGCGCGTTTGGGCTTGATCTCGATCAGGACGTTGTCGCCGAAGCCTTCCGGGGTCACCCACAGGCCGTGCGTATGCAGGTTGGTGACGTCGAAGCATTTCGGGGTGTTGTGGGGTTCCTGCTTGCAATCGGGATCGCCGACCAGCGTGTTGCGCAGGTTGACCCTGAGCGTGTCGCCGGGACGCGCCTCGATCGTGGGGCCGACGAGCGTGTTCGGCTGCCTGCCGGAAAGATCGAAATAGTTCCGGAGATTGACGTCGTCGAACTTCTGGGTCGCGGGATTGTAGATGCGGTTGCGCACCATCCGGACGTCGATGTTGTAGACATGCTCGGCGCCGCTGGCGGCGGCGACGGGGGGATTGACCAGCACGCGCGGCGGCGGCGGCGGCGCGGCGCCAGCCGCCGACCAATACGCGATGCCCGCTCCCGCAAGAGCAAGCGTCCCAAGCAGCAAGGAATGAATCGACGTGAATCGGCGCATGGCGTCCCCCTTATTTCGCGCCGCCGGACGGCGCAGCCCTCAAGGCAATTCTTCGCACAAAACGTCTTCGTGCTACAATAGAAGTCAGGCACGTGCTATCTTAGCACGTCCGGCCGCCGCGGGCCGGCGCGAGGATTTCTCTCGCATTAGAAGGGAATCTTCGTTACATTGATTTTAAGTAGATATCGCGCGAGGGGGTCCGCCATGTGGAATCGCAAGCTCGTTCAAGCCGCAATCGTGATGGGCGCGTTCGCGATCGCGACGCCCGTCCTGATGAGTTCCGACGCCGCGACGCCGAAAAAGGCCATGCCGGCGAAGGCGGCGCCCAAGAAGACCGCAACCGCTCAGACGGCGAATAGCGGGATCCCGGTCACGGTCAGCGACCAGATCCCCGGCGAACTCAATCCCACAGGCGGCGGGGCACCGGCCGCGACGCCCTATCAGGCGGCGGCGTTCGCCTGGCAGGAATTCATCGCGCTCAACTGGCCGACGGCGCCGCAGACGCCGCAAAACCCGATGCGCGAGCAGTCCGGCGGCACGGCCTGTCCCTTCGGCAGCACCACCTGCGGCACGCCGCTCGTCTGGGAGACGATGCGCAGCAAGGTCGAGACCTTCCCCGGCAACAACAAGCCGCCGCCGGGCTATGTGAACCAGGCGCCGAACTACGGCTATGACGCGCCGCCCGCCTACAATTACGGCAACGGCGTCATCGACGGGCCGTGCAATCCCGCCCAGGCGAACGATCCCACGCCGTGGATCAATCTCGACGAGACCGACCAGATCACGCTCGACAACATGTATGCGGGCGCCGCGCCGGCGAACGTGACCGACGGCAACAGCGCGCCGCAGCTCATCCGCTTTCTCGCGAAGTCGAACCGCGTCCAGTACCAATACGTCACGAGCAACAGCAATCCCAACAGCGAGGTCACGGCCTGGTGGAATGTGATCCCGGCCAGCATCGACCAAGCGACCAAGGCCTATCTCGCCACGAACATGGCGGCGCCTCCGCCGGGCAGCTCGACGATGATCAGCAATCGCAACGGCACGATCGAGTTGAAGGCGGGCTGGCGCGAGCTGACGTCGACCGAGGCGTCGTCGGGTCGCTTCCACACCCAGATGGTGCGCTTCTACGAGCAGGGCAAGAGCAAATTCTCGGTGTGCTGGCGCGATTCGACCTGGGGCCTGGTCTCGCTCCACGTCATCCAGAAGACGCCGACCGCGCCCTATTTCATCTACGCGACGTTCGAGCAGGGCGACAACATCCTGACCGCCGGCGGCCAGCCCGTGGAGGACGCGGATGGAGTTCCGACGCATATCACGGACAAGAACGGCAACGTCATCACGCCGCCGGCCACGGCCACCACGCCGCAGGTCTGCATGATGGATCCGATACCGAACCCGCCCGACAAGTCCGAGCCCACCTATCCCAGCGCTTCGGGAAGCGTGGTGCTGGGCCCGCCGTCCAACTGCATGGGGACGCAGAGCGGCGGCACCTACTGCACCAGTCCCGGCCAGGAAATCTATTACCTGAACGCCGCGGGCGATCCGCCCAACAGCGAGCCCGATGGCGGCTTCATCTGCGTCAACAAGCGCATCAACCCGATCACGCCCGACGTGATCACGGAGAACATGAACGCGCACACCGCCATCAAGCAATATCTGGCGGGAATAGGCGCGCCATCGTCGCCGTTCCTCTACTACAAGCTCGTCAACGTGCAGTACGTCCCCTACGACCACGTCGTGCCGGGCACGTCGCAGGCGAACGACGGCTGGCTCTATATGCCCAACACGTCGCAGCCGTCTTCGGGCCAGAACCCGACATCGGGCAGCTACTATCTCGCCAACATCGTGGTCGAGACCAACCGCTCGCTGCAGCAGTTCTCGGGCGGATTGTCGCCGAACATCTCCACGGTGTGGAACGCCGACGATACGCCGCACAAGAACAGCTATTACGGCGGCCATTTCTACAACATGGGCGGCTGCATGGGCTGTCACGGCAGCCAGGGACAGAACCCGACCACCAATCCGTCCGGCGATTTCAGCGTGATCCTGTCGCGCGGCGCGGTGATCACGCCCGAGACGCCGGCACCTCCGAGCTCGACCGGCGCCACCGCCGTCGCCCGTAACCGCAGCTTGAGCAAATAGCCGAAAGGAACTCCCATGTCAGGTTCAGGTCTCGGCCCCATCGTCGATCCGTCGCAGCTCAGCTGCCCCACGACCCCGGTGAGCTGGGCGAAGGACGTCGCCCCTCTGTTCACCTCGCGCGACACCGCCCACATGCTGCAGGTGACCGGCGGGCGGCTCGATCTGAGCAATGCCCAGAGCACCGAGATCTGGGCCTACAAGGTCTACGGCTACGTCGCCAACGGCTACATGCCGCCCGGCAATCCGTGGACCCAGGCGATGGTCAACACCTTCGGCTGCTGGATCCAGGGCGGGTTCCAGCCGTAGGAGATCGTTCTCCGGCCATGACGTGTTTGGCTTGGGGCTACAGCAACCCCAGCGACTTGAAGCTGGCATGGCCGCTGCGGCCGATCACGAGATGGTCGTGGACGGCGATGCGCAGCGGCTTGGCGGCGGCCTGGATCTCGCGCGTCATCTCGATGTCGGCGCGGCTGGGCGTGGGATCGCCGCTGGGGTGATTGTGCACCAGGATCAGCGCCGAGGCGCCGAGCTCGAGCGCGCGCTTGACGATCTCGCGCGGATAGACCGGCGTGTGGTCGATGGTGCCCGCGCTCTGCACCTCGTCGGCGATGAGGATGTTCTTGCGGTCGAGGAAGAGGACGCGAAACTCCTCGCGCAACCCGCGCGCCATCGCGGCGCGGCAATAGTCGAGCAGCGCCGCCCAGGAGGCGAGCGCGGGCTTGCCCAGGAGCTGGGTCTTGGAAAGGCGAAGCGCCGCGGCCTCCACGATCTTGAGCTGCGCCACCACGCCCTCGCCGATGCCCTCGGTCTCGATCAGGCGCTCGCGCGGTGCCGCGATCACCTCGGCGAAGCTCCCGAACTTGGCGAGCAGCGCCTTGGCGAGCGGCTTGACGTCGCGCCTGGGGATCGCGGCGAACAGCACGAGCTCCAAGAGCTCGTAGTCCGGCATCGCGTCGGGCCCGCCCAGCACGAAGCGCTCGCGCAGCCGCTCGCGGTGGCCGGCATAGTGCGGCTCGGCCTCCTCGCCCACGAAGTCGCGCGCGATGTCGCCCAGACCGGTGGGCGGTCCATCCTTCGCGCGCGGTCTCGTCGCCATGACGGAAGATAGTCGACAGGCTGCGGGAACAGCCTAGCGTTGTTGTGTGGGAGTGCAACAGTCTTGCGAGAACACCTACCCTCCCCTTGAGGGAGGGTCGAAAAATGCGAAGCGTTTTTCGGGGAGGGGTATGGCGAAGGCGGCTCACCCCTCCCCGAAAAAATCTTCGCTGCGCTCGATTTTTTCGACCCTCCCTCAAGGGGAGGGTAGGGATTACGCGTAAGGCGGCTTGTCGAGGCCCTTGGGGGATTTCGTGAATATCTCCACGCCCGTCTCGGTCACCGCCACCGTGTGCTCGAACTGCGCGCTCAGGGAACGGTCGCGGGTGACGGCGGTCCAGCCGTCGCCCAGCACCTTCACGCCATAGCCGCCCAGGTTGATCATCGGCTCGATGGTGAAGAACATGCCGGGCTTGAGCGCGATGCCGTGGCCGGCCTTGCCGTAATGGACGATGTTGGGCAGCGCGTGGAACACCTTGCCCACGCCGTGGCCGCAGAAATCGCGCACCACCGCGCAGCGCTCGTCGCCCTCCGCATAGGACTGGATGGCATGGCCGATATCGCCGGTGGTGCCGCCCGGCTTCACCGCCGCGATGCCGCGCATCAGGCACTCGTAAGTGATGTCGACGAGGCGGCGCGCCTTCAGCTTCACGTCGCCGACGAGATACATGCGGCTGGTGTCGCCATGCCAGCCGTCAAGGATCACGGTGACGTCGATATTGACGATGTCGCCGTCGCCAAGCCGCTTGTCCGACGGGATGCCGTGGCAGACGACGTGGTTGATCGAGGTGCACAGCGTGTGGCGATAGCCGCGATAGCCCAAGCATGCGGGGATCGCGCCGCTCGCGATCACGTAGTCGTAAGCGAGCTTGTCGAGATGGGCGGTGGTGACGCCGGGACGGACCTCGCCCACCAGCATGTCCAGCACCTCGGCCGCGATGCGCCCCGCCCGGCGCATGCCCTCGAAATCCTCAGGCCCGTGAGGGGCGACGGAGAAATGCGCCCGCCTGGCGGGCTCGAAAATATCGGTGTCGGGCGCAAAGGACATCATGACCCCGATATAATCCCTATGGGGGCTTTCTAAAACCCTTAATTCTTCACGCCCACGCGATGGCGATAGACGAGCTGTCCGCCTTTCCAGCCGCTGAACAGAAGGATCAGGACGCTCAAGCCCGAAAGCCACACATAGGCCTTGGAGCCGGCCTCGGGGCCTACCTCGTGGCGCAGCAGCCAGTCCAGGATCGACACCAGCGAGAGCAGCACATTGGCGCCCAGATGCCACCAGGCGTCGCGGAGCTCGCGGACCCTGGGCTCGGCGACGAAGTCGATCAGGCCGACGGTCGCGGCCGCGGCCGACGCCACGATGCCGGCGCCGACCAGCCAGAACGCGGCGCGCGCCCAGAACGGGTCCATGACGGATGCATAGGCGATGTCGCACAACAGGGCGCCCGTATAGAAGGCGATGACGAAAGGCACGAGCATCGCGTGCACGGGATGCCCCGCGATGCTGACCGTGGATTTGGGATTCATGGCGTTCTCCGGATGAGGAAACGTCCACCTCCAGGCATCGTTCCGCGCCCTGCGCATCGATGTTGGGGTAGGTTGCGTTCAAGTTGACGCAGTCAAATTCAATGTCACGGCCCGCGAGTTCGTAGCGACAGCGTACGAACGGGCCATGACAAGTTTTTGTGATTCCAACGGACCACAAGCTGTCTTAGAAGGAGGCATGAGCGAAAATCCTACCGCCGCCGTCCTCGTCATCGGAGACGAGATCCTCTCCGGCCGGACCCAGGACACCAACACCAACTACATCGCCAGGCAGCTCTCGACGCTCGGCATCGATCTCAAGGAGGCGCGCGTCGTCGGCGACGTCGAGGACGAGATCGTGGCCGCGCTGAACGCACTTCGCGCGCGCTACACCTATGTCTTCACCACCGGCGGCATCGGGCCCACCCATGACGACATCACGGCGGATGCGGTCGCGAAAGCGTTCGGGGTCGGCATCGACTATCATCCCGAAGCGATGGCGCTGCTCGCGGCGCGCTACAAGCCGGGCGAGTTCAACGACATGCGCAAGCGCATGGCGCGGATTCCAAAGGGCGCGGAGCTCGTGCGCAACACGGCCTCGGTCGCGCCCGGCATTCATATCGGCAACGTCTATGTGATGGCGGGCGTGCCCATGATCATGCGCGCGATGATGGAGGACATCATGCCGAGACTGAAACGCGGCGCTGTCGTCCATTCGGCGACGGTGGGCGCGCGCATCGGCGAGGGCCGCATCGCCGAAGGCCTGATGCGGATCCAGAAGGATTTCCCCGAGCTCGCGCTCGGCTCCTATCCCTATTACCGCGACGACGGTTTCGGGGTTCAGCTCGTCGCCCGCGGCCGCGACGCGGCGAAGGTGGAGGATGCCGCGCGCGCCATCGAGGCGATGCTGCGCGCGCAGGGCGCCGAGCCCGAGCGGGTCATTTCCTGACCGTCACACCCCTGACAAAGACCGCAGACCAGTATAGGATGGTCCAAGGATGAGGGCCGACCACACGCATGGAGGCCCCGTCCGGGTTGGGGTGTCGAGCATGAAAATCACCAGCATCCTGGGTGCGGCGGTGGCGGGCCTGATCGTCGCCGCCGGCGTGGCCCTGGCCGGCAATTTCTCGTCGAACCACAACGGCGATTTCTTCGCCCCCGGCACGCACCAGTTCTACGTGTGGTGCGCCGGCGCGCCGGATTACATGGCCACGCAAAGCGGCAGCTCCGCCACCGACGCGCAGATGCGCCTCTACGAGAAATCGAAGAAGGACGGCAAGCCCACCTGCTGGCCCGTCTGGCAGGGACGGGTTGCGGGGTAGGGCGGAGCACGCCCCTAGCCCCAACTGTCATGGCCCGCGACTGCGGGCCACCCAGGTGACATCGGCTCGATCTCAAAAGAATTGCACGCGGAGTCGCGGAGAAAAATGAACCTCCGCGTCTCCGCGTGAATCATTTCAGCAGTGTGCAGAACCCACCTGGGTGGCCCGCAGTCGTGGGCCATGACAATGGGGTCAGTTCTCCAGCTTCAACTCCTTCGCCTCCGCCTTGAGCGCGTTCAGCGTGTCCGGGCTCCTGGCCATCGCCGCGCGGGCGTCGGCGAGGGCGGTTCTGGCCTTGGCGGCGTCGCCCAGGACCGCGTAGGCGCGCACCAGGCGCTGCCAGCCCAGCGCGTCGTCGGGCGATTGCTTCAGCCGGGCTGCGAGACCGGCGACCATCGCGCCGATGTCGGGGCCGCTGCCTCCTTGCGCCTGCTTCAGATGCGCGATGCTGTCGACGAGCTCCTGATGGAGCTGCGAGTCGGCGGGGATCTCGTCCAGCAGGCGCTGCCACAGCATCACCGCGTCGGCGCTGCGTCCGCGCGAGGCGCTGAGCTGTCCCAGGAAGAACAGCGAGATCCGGTCGCTGGGGTCGAGCGACAGCGCAGTGCGGAAGGCGCGCTCGGCGTCGTCGGGCACGCCGCCCGTCGAGATCGCGGTCAGCGCCATGCCGTAATTCGAATAGAGCGCGGGGATCGGACGCCCCGCCGCCTGCGACAGCGCGATCGCGCGCTGATAGGCCTTGGCCGCGTCCTCGCCGTCATGCGCGCTCATATAGGCCTGGCCCAGGATCGCCCAGCCGCGCAGGTCGTCGGGCTGCGCGCGCAGGTGATGCACCATCAGCGCCACGGCGCCGTTGATGTCCTCGACGTCGTGGCCCCGAAGCGTGCGCAGCGCGAGCGCGGGCCGTCCGAGCGCGAGATAGCTGCCCGCGCCCGCCACCGCCACGAACGCCGCGAGCGCGGCGCTCGCCGCGACGCGCGTGCGCCCGCTCATGCCGGCCAGCGCGGGCCATGCCGCGAACGATGCCGCCGCCACGACGATGACGCCGAACAGGGCGATCAGGGCCGCGGTCACGGCCGGCTCACCCGGTGCTTGCCTTTGGAGAGCGCCACGATCATGCCGCGCAAGGTCTGGACCTCCTGATACGTCAGATGGGCGCGATGCAGCGTCGCGCGGATGGCACGGATCATGGCGCCGCGCTTGTCGGGAGGGAAGAGGAAGCCGCTGTCGAGCAGCTCCTTCTCCAGATGATCGAAGAGCTGGAACATCTCCTCGCGCGTGGGCTTCCTGTGGAACGGGCTGTGCTCGATGCGCGAGGCGGGCGTCGCGTCGGCCGCCTTGAACCATTCATGGCCGACGAGCAGCACCGCCTGGCCCAGATTGATCGAGGAGAAGCCCGAGGTCGGGATCGTGATCACCGCGTCGGCGAGCGAGATCTCGTCGTTCTCGAGCCCGGCGCGCTCGTTGCCGAACAGGATGCCGGTCTTCCAGCCTTTCGCCGCGGCGTGTCTGAGACGCCGCGCGGCTTCGGCGGGCGTCAGCACCTCCTTGGTCACGCCGCGCTCGCGCGCCGTGGTGGCATAGACGAGATGGAGCTCGGCCAGACCCGCTTTCAGGTCGGGATAGACGCGGGCTGTGTCGAGCACGTCCGATGCGCCGACCGCCATCGCCTCGGCCTTGGGATTGGGCCACGCCGCGCGCGGCCCCACGAGCCGCAGGTCGCAGAGCCCGAAATTCTTCATCGCCCGGGCCGCGGCCCCGATGTTCTCGCCGAGCTGGGGGTAGGAAAGGATGATGGCGGGAGAAGTCATAATTTACCTCCCCTTGTGGGGAGGTCGGCGAGCGCAGCGAGCCGGGTGGGGGGCGATGCGAGGCGCAGATCCCCCACCCGAAAAATGCTTCGCATTTTTCGACCTCCCCACAAGGGGGAGGTAAGAAGGGCCGCGATGTGTCTTTGACGCTGCATCTTGCGCTCGCTATACCCCCGGCCAGCGAAAAAACCGAGGCCCCCATGGAAAAGATCAAAGTCGCCAATCCCGTCGTCGAACTCGACGGCGACGAGATGACCCGCATCATCTGGGACCTCATCAAGAAGAAGCTGATCCTGCCCTATCTCGACATCAAGCTCGAATATTACGACCTGGGCATCGAGCACCGCGACGCGACCAACGACCAGGTGACAGTCGACGCGGCGCACGCGATCCAGAAGCATGGCGTCGGCGTCAAATGCGCGACCATCACGCCGGACGAGGCGCGGGTGAAGGAATTCAAGCTCAAGGAAATGTGGAAGTCGCCCAACGGCACGATCCGCAACATCCTGGGCGGCGTGATCTTCCGCGAGCCGATCATCTGCAAGAACGTGCCGCGCCTCGTTCCCGGCTGGACCAAGCCGATCATCGTCGGCCGCCATGCCTTCGGCGACCAGTACCGCGCCACCGATTTCCGCTTCCCGGGCAAGGGCACGCTGACGATCAAGTTCGTCGGCGCCGACGGCGCCGTGATCGAGAAGGAAGTGTTCAAGGCGCCGGGCTCGGGCGTCGCCATGGCGATGTACAATCTCGACGATTCGATCCGCGACTTCGCGCGCGCCTCGCTGAACTATGGGCTGGCGCGCAACTATCCCGTCTATCTCTCGACCAAGAACACGATCCTCAAGGCCTATGACGGCCGCTTCAAGGACATCTTCCAGGACGTGTTCGACGCGGAGTTCGCCGACAAGTTCAAGGCGGCCGGCATCGTCTACGAGCACCGGCTGATCGACGACATGGTGGCCTCGGCGCTGAAATGGGAAGGCGGCTATGTCTGGGCGTGCAAGAACTACGACGGCGACGTGCAGTCCGACACGGTGGCGCAGGGCTTCGGCTCGCTGGGACTGATGACCAGCGTGCTCACCACGCCCGACGGCAAGGTCGTCGAGGCCGAGGCCGCGCACGGCACGGTCACGCGCCACTATCGCGAGCACCAGAAGGGCAAGGCCACGTCGACGAATTCCATCGCCTCGATCTTCGCCTGGACGCGGGGCCTCGCCCATCGCGCCAAACTCGACGGCAACGGGAGCCTCGACAAATTCGCGCACACGCTGGAGAAGGTCTGCGTCGACACGGTGGAGGCGGGCTTCATGACCAAGGACCTCGCGCTCCTCGTCGGCCCCGACCAGAAATGGCTGACCACCGAAGGCTTCCTCGACAAGGTCGACGAGAACCTGAAGAAAGCGATGGGCTGATTGGCGCAGGTCTGCGTCCGCGCGCTGGCCGCCGCCGACAAGGAGGCGTGGCTGAAGCTGTGGGCGGGGTATCTCGCCTTCTACAAAGCGACGCTCACGCCGGAGGTGACGGAGGTCACGTTCGCGCGGCTGACCGGCGCGGACGAGGCGATGTTCGGGCTCGCGGCCGAGCAGGACGGGCGCGTCGTCGGGATCGCGCATGGCATCGTGCACCGCTCAACCTGGGCGACCGCGCCTTACGTCTATCTCAACGACCTGTTCGTGGCGCCCGATCTGCGCGGCGGGGGCGTCGGTCGCGCGCTGATCGAGGCGGTCTATGCCAAGGCCGACGCGATGGGCGCCGAGCGCGTCTACTGGCTGACGCATGAGACCAACGCGGCCGCGCGCAAGCTCTACGACAAGATCGCCGTCAATGACGGGTTCCTCGAATACAGACGCTGATGACGACGCGCACCGCCCGCTGCTGCTGCCAGGATTGTTCGATCACCGTCGAGGGCGCGCCCACGCTCAACGCCCTGTGTCATTGCGCGAGCTGCAAGCGGCGCACGGGCTCGGCTTTCGGCTGGTCGGCTTATTTCCCCGACGACAGGATCGTGGGCACGCGGGGCACTTTCCACGTCTACGCGAAAGAGGGCGAGGCCGGATACAACCGCTATTTATGCGCGCGTTGCGGCACCACCTTGTACTGGAAGTCCTTCGCGTTCCTGCCGGGCGACACGGGCATCGCGGGCGGCTGCTTCGTGGACGATCCCTTGCCGGAGCCTGGTCTCTCCGCGACCGACGGCGGCCGTTGCGCGTGGCTCGCTCTGCCGGACGGCTGGATGCGTGCGTAAGCCGGCGAACCGTCCGAGCTTGACCGCCGGCGCCGGAATGGGTTCGTCTGCGGTATGAAGAGTGGACGCCGCCGCGCCTTGCGCATCTGCCTGCTTGCGATTCTCGCGAGCCTGGGCGCGTCGCCCGCCTGGGCGGCCAAGTCCTGCGAGCTGGAGCTCACAGCCTCGCTGGATCTCGATCCGGCGCAGCTTCCGGGCCGCGCGATGATCGATGCCGTGATCCGCGACACGCCGCAGAAGATGATCATCGACACCGGCGCGACGCAGACCATGATCGACGAGACGGTCGTCAAGCAGTTCGATCTGCGCCGCACCGACGTCTCGGCGCATTTCCGCATGCAGGACTATTACGGCAACCCGATCCGGCAGGGCGCCGTCATCCCCTTCCTGCAGACCGGCAATCTGCTGGCCCGCGACGTCCACGCGCTGATCCTCACGCAACATCTGGCCCCGCCCGCCGCCGGCGTGATCGGTCCCGATCTGCTGATGCATTACGAAGTCGAGCTCGATTTCGCGAAGAAGAAGATGAACCTGTTCGCGCCGGACCACTGCCCGGGCCAGGTCGTCTATTGGACGCACGATCCGGTGGTCACCGTGCCGATCCGCGTCGACGGCTTCGGGCATGTCGATCTCGATTTGGCCCTCGACGGCAAGACGATCCCCGCCCATCTCGACACCGGCGCGCCGCTCTCCTCGATGACGCTGAAGAACGCCGCTGACGATTTCGGGCTGACGCCGGACCAGCCCGGCGTGACGAAGGATGGAGCGGTCTATCTCCATCGGTTCAAGTCGCTGGCGCTCGGCGGCATCGCGATCTCCAATCCCACGATCTATCTGGCGGGCGGCCAGCAGGGCGAGGTGAAGCGCGATTTCCTCCTGGGCCTGCACGAGCTTTCCAAGCTGCATGTGCTGATCTCCTACAAGGAGAAGATGCTCTACGCGACGGCACCCGACGCGCATTGAGATCGTAAACGCCCGTTAACCCTCTCTGGCATGGCGCTTGCTCCTGCTTGCGCGGGAGAACCCAAGACCATGCTGGCAGAAGCCGCACAGACCGCGCCCGACAAGTCCCAGGTGATCGCAGCCCTCAAGCAGGCGAGCGTCGAGACCGGCTCGGATTTCCACTACCTGCTGGGCACCGCGATCCGCGAGAGCGGGCTGAAAACGGGCGCCCAGGCAAGCACTTCCTCGGCCTGCGGCCTCTTCCAGTTCACCGGCCAGACCTGGCTCGGCCTGATCAAGGAGAACGGCGCGAAATACGGGCTGGGCGGCTGCGCCAACGCGATCGCCAAGGACGGCGATGGGCATTTCTCGGTCGACAGCCACGCCGACCGCCAGGCAATTCTTGCCCTGCGCAAGGACGCGAAGATCGCAGCCCTGATGGCGGGCGAGTTCACCAACAAGACCAAGGCCGCGCTCACCGCAGCGCTCGGGCGCAACGTCTGCGACGGCGAGTTGTACGCGGCGCATTTCCTGGGCCCCGCGGCCGCGACCCGGCTGATCCAGATGAGCGCGCAGCACCCCGGCGCCAGCGCGGCGGACGCCTTCCCGCAGGCCGCCGGCGCGAACCGCAGCGTGTTCTATCGTGCCGACGGGACGCCCAAGACGGTGCGCGAGGTCTATGACTGGGCGCTCAAGCAGCCTTCCACATCCGGCGTCGCCGCCGCGCCCGCGCACGCCGCGCCTGCCGCGCCGTTGCGCATGGCCTCCACGGGCGACGGAGACGCGAGCAGCGATCTGTTGACCAGCGTGCTCGCCTGGTCGCCGCAGCGTCCGAGCTTCTCCGCTCTCTCCGACGACGACACGGACGCCGATCCGGTAATCCCCACGACGCCGTTCCTCCTCACCCCCGGCGTGATGGACGTGCTGACGAAAGTCGCGCCTTCCCATAGGTAAGCGTTGCGCCGCTTGTGCGCGGCTTCCACAATACGCGCATGAGCACAGCCGCAACGCCGCTTCCGGCCGCGACGATCCTTTTGGTGCGCGATGCGCCGGACGGTCTCGAAGTCTTCATGGTCAAGCGCCATCACCAGGTCGATTTTGTCTCGGGCGCGCTCGTCTTCCCGGGCGGCAAGGTCGACAAGACCGATCGCGAGGCGTCGCTGGAAAACCTCATCGACGGGGCCAAGGGCTGGGATGAAACGATGCGCGCGCTCGGCGTCTGCGCCATCCGCGAGGCGTTCGAGGAATCCGGCATCCTGCTCGCGCGCGACGCGGCGACGGGCGCGATGATCGCGGCGAAACGCCTTGCGGATCTGGAACCCTATCGCGGCGCGCTCGACAGGCACGAGATCGGCATGGCCGACATGCTGCGCAAGGAGAACCTGCGCCTGGCGCTCGACGCGCTCTCGACCTTCGCCCATTGGATCACGCCCGAGCACATGCCCAAGCGCTTCGACACGCTCTTCTTCATCGCGCCGTCGCCGGTCGGCCACCTGGGACGCCATGACGGCCGCGAGTCGGTGGATTCGGTGTGGATCGCGCCCGAGCGCGCCATCGCCGACCGCAAGAGCTGGAACGTCGTGTTCCCGACCAAGCTCAATTTGATGAAGCTCGCCGCCTCGAAGACGGTGGCGCAGGCCGTCGCGAGCGCGCGCGCCGCGCCGCCGCTCACCGTCACGCCCTGGATCGAGAAGAGCGAGGACGGCCCCATCCTGCGCATCCGCGAGGACGCCGGCTACGCGCAGACGAGCGTGAAGCTGAAAGAGGCGATGTAGGTTTCCTATCCCAAACCAAACTGTCATGGCCCGCGACTGCGGGCCACCCTGGTGATACAGGCGCGCTCATCGAAAAGTCGCACGCGGAGACGCGGAGTGCGCGGAAAAGAAAAGGTTCTCTGCGCACTCCGCGTCTCCGCGTGAATCATTTCAAGATTGTGCAGAACCCAGCTGGGTGGCCCGCAGTCGCGGGCCATGACATTGGGAGTTTCGCGTCTAAGCCGCCAGCTGCAGCACCTCGGTCACGCGGGCTTCGAGCTCCTCGCAGAGCTCCATCGCCATGCGGTTCGACGGGTCCTTGATCTTGTCGCGGAAGATGATGCGGATCGCGGCGACATGGGCGTCGATGAGACCCAGCGGGATGCCCTCGGGCGCGGCCGTGGCGTCGATGAGCTTGCACAGGGACGTCGCCACGCGGGCGATGAGCGGGAACTCGAACGTCGAGGCCTGTCCCTTGATGTCGTGGCCGGCGCGGAACAGCGCGCTGCGCGCGTCGTCGTCGGCGCCGCCGGCGAAGCGCTCGCGCGCCTTGGCGAGCCGCTCGACGTCCTCGCCGATCCATTCCTGGAAATCCACCTTGAGGATGTCGACGGCGGCCTCGGCGCGCTTGAGCGCGGCCATGTCGATGCCGCCGATGCTGCTGCCGACCTTGGCCTTGAGCATGTTCGGCGGCATGAAGAGTTCGATCGGCTGGTCCTTGGGCATGGTCATTCCACCGAGGTTGTTTCCGCCCCGCCGCGCCGTTCCGGTCCGCCGTAAGAGTCGGAAGGACGGCGCCTGCGGCAGGGGCCGAAATAGGATTTGGTCCGCACGTAAGGCCTTGGATGCTCGATCACCGAGACCAGGCGCGAGAAGATCGCGCTGACCGAGACGGGCTTGGCGAGGAACTCGTTGACGCCCGCGTCGCGCGCCTGACGGACGCGCTCGATATGGGTGTGGCCGGTCAGCATGATGATCGGCACGAAGGGATTGGGGGTGTCGGGCGAGGTGCGCACCTTGATCGTGAAGTCGAGGCCGGACATGCCTTCGAGCATCCAGTCGAGCACGACGACGTCGGGCTGCGCCTCGCGCAGCATCGACCATGCCTTCTCGCCGTCGGCCGCCTCGAAGATGTCGAGCACGCCGAAGGCGCGCAGGATCGCGCTGACGAGCTTGCGCATATGCGCGTTGTCGTCGACGACCAGGAGCTTCAGCCTATCGAATCTATAGCCGTTCATGCCGATTGCTTGCGATCGACCCACCCATGCAACCGGCAGAGGATACTTAACGGGCGTTAAGCGAGCGTGAAGCGGAGAGATTTTCCTCCCCCGCAAAGCGGGGAGGAAGAATTAATCCACGAACTGCTCGGCAAGGATTCGTTCATCCAGGCTGTGGCCGGCGTCGAACAGCATGGTCTTGGCGATGGAGCGGTCCTCGGCCACGTCGACCGAGACCACGTCGCGCACCTCCAGGTCGTCGGCGACGGCGCTGACCGGGCGTTTGCGCGCCTCGAGGATCTCGAAGCGCACATGGGCGCGATGCGACAAGAGCGCGCCGCGCCAGCGCCGCGGCCTGAACGCACTGATCGGGGTCAGCGCCAGCAGCGCCGCGTCGATGGGCAGGATCGGCCCATGGGCGGAGAGGTTGTAGGCCGTGCTGCCGGCCGGCGTGGAGACCAGCACGCCGTCGCAGATCAGCTCCGCCGTGCGCACCTTGTCGTCGACGACGATGCGGATCTTCGCCGCCTGGCGCGTCTGGCGCAGCAGCGAGACCTCGTTGAAGGCGCAGGATTCGATCGTGGTCTGCGAGGTCTTGGCGCGCATCCGCAAGGGATGGATCTTTGCGGACTCCGCCGCCGCTAGGCGCTCCTGAAGCGAGTCCTCGTGGAACTCGTTCATCAGGAACCCGACCGAGCCGAGATTCATGCCGTAGATCGGCTTGTCGTTGTCGAGGAAGGTGTGCAGCGTCTGCAGCATGAAGCCGTCGCCGCCGAGCGCCACGATGACGTCCGCGCCGTCCGGCCCGGCATCGTCGTAGCGCTGGCGCAGCAGGGCGAGCGCCGCCTGGGCGTCGGGAGATTCGGACGCGAAGAAATGGATCTTCGTCATCAGCCGCCCGTCATGGACATGGGGCGGGCAAGCGCCGGCGCTTTGTGGCGGCGGTCGATGATGAAGTCGTGGCCCTTGGGTTTGCGCGCGATCGCCGCGTCGATCGCCGCCGAAAGCAGCGCGTCGTCTTGCGAGGCGCGCAAGGGCGCGCGCAGGTCGGCCGCGTCCTCTTGTCCCAAGCACATGAACAGCGTGCCGGTGCAGGTCACCCGCACGCGGTTGCAGCTTTCGCAGAAATTGTGGGTCAGGGGCGTGATGAAGCCGAGACGCCCGCCGGTCTCGGCGACGCGGACGTAGCGCGCGGGTCCGCCCGTGCGATAATCGATATCATCGAGCGTGAAGCAGCGCGCGAGGTCGGCGCGCACCAGCGACAGCGGCAGGTACTGCTCGACGCGATCGGCGCCGGTCTCGCCCAGCGGCATGGTCTCGATCAGCGTCAGGTCCATGCCGCGGCCATGCGCCCATTCGATCATCTGCGGGATCTCGCCGCGATTGAGATCACGCAGCGCCACCGTGTTGATCTTGATCTTCAGGCCCGCCGCTTGCGCCGCGTCGATGCCGGCGAGCACCTGTCCGAGCTCGCCCCAGCGCGTGATGGCGCGGAACCTGGCCGCGTCCAAGGTGTCGAGCGAGACGTTGATGCGCTTGACGCCCGCTTCGGCGAGCGCGTGGGCATGGCGCGCGAGCTGCGAGCCGTTGGTGGTCAGCGTCAGCTCGTCGAGGCTGTCGCCCAGGCGCGCGCCCAGCCGCCCGATCAGCCGCGTCACGTCCTTGCGCACCAGGGGCTCGCCGCCGGTGATGCGCAGGCGCCTGACACCTTTTTCGATGAACGCGCCGCACAGCCGCTCCAGCTCCTCCAGCGTGAGGAGCTCCTTCTTCGGCAGGAAGGTCTGGTGCTCGGCCATGCAATAGACGCAGCGCAGATCGCAGCGGTCCGTCACCGAGACGCGCAGATAGGTGATGTGCCGGCCGAACGGGTCGATCATGGGGGGAGTGTAGAGCAGGGAGCGCTTTTTTGAAATTGCTCCAACTGTCATCCCCGGCGAGCGTCGACGCCAGGCGATGCGAGGTCAAGGGGACCCAGGTGGAAAGACCGGGTCTGGTCCATCCGCCTGGGTCCCCTTGACCTCGCGCCGACGCTGTCGCGTCGACGCTCGCCGGGGATGACACTTTTTTGTTAAATAACTGGATTTATTACACTATTTCTGTTATAACTACCCGCACATAGTATGCACAGCCACGGCAAATCAATGGGTTACGCCGGAAATCTACACAATTTCTGCACTGGGAGGCCATTATGACGTTTATAACCGACAAGGAAGAACTCAGCCCCGGCCTGATCATCTTCCGCCGCACGGACGTGGCACATCAGAACTGGTACTGCCGCGTGAAGCTCCCTAAGGCCGACCGGTACAAGACCGTCTCTCTCAAGACCCCCAACGAGGCCGACGCCCGCAAGCTCGCCTTCAGGAAGGAGGCGGCGATACAGACCCTCATCGAGAACAATGTGCCGATCTTCAACCGGCCGTTCAGCGAGATCGGCAAGGAATACCTTGCCACGCAGAAGGAACGTGCGAAGGGCGGCGAGATTACGCCCGAACGCGTCAAGCGCATGCGCTCGGTGATCGAGGGGAAGCTGACCGAGTATGTCGGCACGACACAGATCAGCCTTATCGGCCCTGACCGCTGGGAGCGCTACCCCCAATGGCGGCGCGCCAATGGCGAGGGCCGCATGGCGCGCGCGGGCTTTACCCGGCCGCGCACCGACGAGGAAGTGGCGCAGTCGATCAAGAACGCTGCCGCCGCCGAAGCGGCCCGCAAGAATGCGGTGCGTGACAAGATCGACCCGCGCAAGTTCCCGAAGGTGAATGCCAGCGCCAAGACCAAGGACGAGCCGTGGATCATCGTCAGCGACGCCACCATCCGCATGGAAATGTCGATCTTCGCCGCCATCATGCGGTATGCGGCGGATAAGCGCTATATCACGCTCGACCGTCGCTTCGAGAACCGGCCCAACTTCCGCAAGATGCGCCGCGACGAGTTTACGCTTGAAGAATACCGGGCGCTGCACACCCGCGCCCGCGAATGGAAAAAGGCAACGACCGAGAGCAGCCGCTGGTATCGCGAGATCGCCTATAACTTCATGCTGATCATGTGCAACACGGGCATGCGCCCGTCCGAAGCGCGAAACCTGCGCTGGCGCGACGTGACCTACGGCAAAGACCGCGATGGGCGCGAGCTGGTCGTGCTGTCCGTGAGCGGCAAGGGCAAGTCCCGCCAGCTTGTCGCGCCGAAGGCTGAAAACGTCGGCGAATACCTTGAACGCATCCGCAAGATCAGCGTGGCATCGGGACCGAACGACCATGTATTTACGACTTCAACAGGAAAGTCGGCCGTAACGCTCTACAAGAATCTGATCGATTCCATGCTGACGTTCGCGAAGCTCAGGGACGGCCCGTCCGGCATCCCGCGCTCCACCTATTGCTTCCGCCACACCTACGCGACGCTGCGCCTCAGCGAGGGCGTGGACGTATATTTTCTGGCTGAGCAAATGGGCACGTCGGTCAAGATGATCGAGGATCACTATGGTCATGTGAACACGATCAAGCATGCCGACCGCGTGTTGCAGGGCATGGGAAGCTGGGCACCTCCTCCCGCCAAGACACCCAAGACAAAGGATAAAGCAAAAGCCAAAAACGATGGCAAAGCTTCCCGCGTCAAGGCGTTGGACGCCAAAGCCGCCCGCGCCGCCGCGCTTCGGCACAACGCCCGGCCTCCTAAAGACTAGGATTTGACGGGAACGCGGCGACGGCCGGGATAAAGCAGCGAGCTTCGCTGCGCCGGACGTGCGCCGTTCCCTTTTCCGGTCCTGCCGGCGCGCCGCTGGCGCTCTTGGTCGGCAGGGACGGCAAGCCAGCGGGCGGATAAAGGCGCATCGAGCTTCGATGCGGCCCGCCCGCTGGCGTCTTCCGCAGCACCCGACCATCGGCCGCTGGCCTCTTGGATGGGCGGAAGCGAGGTTTTTTCATCAAGAATACGACAGTGCCCAGTGAGCCAAAGCTTCTTGAAATCCCTACGGCATCGGTAACGACATTTTGCGCTTCTCGATTGGTAGCGCGTCAGCGTTTGCCGTCAGGGTCTAGGCGCGACACTGCGTCGGTCGGACTAGCGACCTTGTTTGCCGCCTCGTGACGCTGAGACTCTTGGAACTGCGTCAGAATCTCCATAAAAATCTTCAACGCCTCCGAGCCGCTCTCCCGCGCTCTACGGTCCCATTCGGCCTGATCCAGCCACGAGCGCGGAATATAACCACCCTCATACAAATCGATTCTATCGAATGAGTATCCCAGCTCCTGCCCCATTTCCCCCAGCAATTGCGCTTTCAGGAGATCGGATTTTTCGCGAAAGCCGTGCATTTCTTCGGCGGCTGAACCACCCGCAGAATTTAGGTGCCTGATCAGCTCCTTATATTTGGCTATAACCCGGTCGCTGCCGTGAAAGTCGATCTCGACCAGGTTCAATGCGGCAACATGGTCCTGAGCGAGCGGCATCCTTCGACTTCTCAGGAGAGTTCGGAAGACAAACAGTTTCCGATTGCGCTGTTCTCTACGAGCGTCGTTGTATCTCGTCACCAACACCGCACTAATGGGGCCGCAAAGCGTCGCTGCTATGATTGCGATCGCCGGCCAATTCGACGTGTCCATATATCTATGCCCTCGCGAATCTCGCTGGCCGATTCTACGCCATAAGGCGAGCGTAGCCACCTTCACCAGCGCTGGTTAGGTGTAATGCGGGCTAAGCCGGGCGCGCGCCAACACCCGCCGTACCCGGCGCAGGGTTTCGAGCGCCATTGCGCGTTCGGCGTCGGGAAGCGTCGCCAGCCCGGCAACGATCTCAGCGTGAAGCGCGAACAGTTCGGCGCGCGTGAGGGTGAATAGTTCACTCAAAGAATAGGCTCGCATCTTCGTCTCCTTCGTTCGCAACCGCGTGATTGCAGCCTGCCGCCGAGGGACAGCGCCGAAGGAGGCGGGCTGCATCGCTTGCGACCGGAACGAAGAGGAGGAGTGCTTGCACTTGTAGCCATGACGCCGACGCAAGGCGCTCGATGGCCGGTTAAAGGCAGCTATGCGGTTGGTATTTTCGGAAGGAGACGCGGGCTGCTTTCGCGACCGGATTATTCGAACGCGCTAGGCGTCCGCGCGATGATGGGGCACAGCCCAAGGCCAAGCTGCAAGCACACCGTGGATTCGCCGTTCATCCGACCTGCATGCTAGTATCGCGCCTCTTTCAACCAGCCACATCATCCCATGATCGCGCGCAGTACTCGCCCCATTCACTTCGAAGACTACAGCGGCGTAAATTTCGAACGCCTTGTGTTTGCATATCATCTGCGCGACGGCTGGCGGGACTTGACTTGGTACGGCCAGACCGGCAGCGACATGGGCCGGGACATTATCGGAATATCGCCCGACGACAAAGACGGCCGCCACACGGTCATACAATGCGTAAATCGGACAACACTGACCCTTGCGAAATGCAAGCGGGACATGGCCGCTGCCGTCGCCGCGCCCACCGGTGTGCCGGTCGCTTTCAAATTTGTTTCGAGGGCTAGCGTGTCGGCGGCGGCGCGCGACAAGATCACGGCGGAAGCAAAAAAGCTCGGGATTGATAGAACAACGATTTGGTCGGGCACCGAATTCGAGGAGAACCTTCGTTTGCGGGCGGAGCCGCTTCTAAGACGGTTCGAAAGCGGCGAAACTTTTCCCGATGCTGCGGCCGACCTTCGGAAATTCGTCGACGACCATCCTACCCTTTCAGATGAGGAAGCGCTCACGCAAATGGCCGCCGTGTTTGCCCGGCCCGCCTTCGACACCCCGTTCCAGCAGGAGAGTTCGCTTCCGGCCTTTCAGCAAGCCATTGAGGATACAGTTAGGGCGCTTAACACCGGTATCTGGCGAACCCGCGAAGGCGATGAAATACGGCGCATTCCTTCGATCCACCATATCAAGGACGCCAAAAAACGAGCCGCGCTTCTTGATGTCGTGCGGGAGGTAGACGAAATCAGGCGCGCGTTCAAGCGCGGCTTAACAGACGGCTCAATCGAGCATTGTAGCTGCGGGGACAAGGACTGTCCCGTATTCATGGTGAGCGCTGCTGCCTGCTGTGAACTGGATAGAGTGCGTCGCCGGGCAATAGAGTCTTTCCGTCGTGTCGCGAACGGATAGTAGTTGGCGCGTGCCGCTATGCGTCACCCGGCTCTACTTGCGCCTCGCGGCGCTCACCGAACCCACCAGCGGTTTCAGTTCATATGGGTAACGATCCATCGCACTGAAGGCTTGCGGAGGGCTGCGGCGGTCGCACTCGGTCCCGCGCTGACGCGCTCCTGCGGGTGCGCCGCCTCACGGCGAATGCGACGCAGCCTGCATATTCCACTGATCGACGATAGGCCGAGTGATATCTGTAGCCGTCGCCACTGACGATCCTACCTCTTAAAGCCAAGAGGGCATTGCTATCTAAGTTTGATGGCGGTTGTCTCTTTGTAGGTTTCGCCCCCGGTCAGAGATTCGATGCTTGCGACATCCACGCCGAGTTTTTTTGAGAGCTTCTGCGCTTCTGCCGCATTCGCAACACGTACCTTAAGCACGTAGTCACAAGAACCAGAGACAGCATGCAGCTCAAGGACAGACTCGTCCGCACGAGCCGACTTTATAAATCTTTCTAGCGCTTCTTCGCTCCTAACCGCCGCCCTGACGAGCATGAACGAAACCTGGTCACGCTTGAACATATTTGGGTTTAAGATTGCGCAGTACCTCGAAATGAAACCGTGCTCTTCCAGCGTATCAATTCGATTGCGGCATGCGGCAGCGCCAATAGCGTGCTTCCCATTGGATTGCGCCTTGAGAGCTTCGCTAAGCTGCTCCGGCTTTTGTGTGCAGTCCTGTTGGAGGATTGAAAGCAAGAGATAATCAATGTCATCCAACTTGTGCTGACGTGGCTGTTTAGCAGTCGGCATCGGTCATATCCTCGAAATTGCGGGGATTTCAGATTTGAACAACTAGCGGGCGAACGCTGAAAAAAATAAACCGAGAACGAGTTAAATGTAAAGAAATCGTCGCATAACTACTTTGCTTGATTTGCGATTCCGTAGTCGGCAAAGGGGCCTGCCTTTCTCAAAGGCACCAACGAATATCAGCGAATTGCTAGCGAGGACCGGAATCTCGGTGAACCCACGCCGCATTCAGCGCAAAATCCACAAACTTCCGATTTGCATCGGGATCGGGAAAATAGAGTTCAACCGAACCATCATCGCGAAACCTCCTGCTCGCCCCTATAGGCCTTATAGGTGGCGGCACGCCCAACAAATCGTAGTCATCGGCAGTCACGCCGAGTGGCTGTTCGCATGTTTCAGGAGGCATTTTTGACGTCACTACGCTAGCAAGAGATACCCAATGCGCCCAGCTCGCATCGAATCGCATCCAATTCAAACACCAATTCGGCCAAACACCAAGATAATTCGCACGCGGCACTGATACAAGCCGCGTTGCCTAAGTGTTTAGTTGGCCCTTTGATCAACAAGAACCCCGTAACACTGTTTCCGACCATCGCTTTTTCAGTGAAATCTCGCAGCGGGACTATTAGTTCGTACCCGTACTTGCTGCCAATTCTTTCGGTACTATTCTCTTCCTTGTCCTCAGCTTTTTTGCTTTGAGAAAAATAAACCTCTTGCCGCCCCAAAACTAAGTCGAGAGCGCCTTGGTTCTCGCGCACCGGCTGCGTCAGCCACGGCCACGAGTTTTGGCTACGATCATCCGTTTCCCATAGGTGCAACGTTCCCTCGGTGCTCCCCGCGCTTCTCAAAAGCACCAATGCCGCCGCGCATTCGCCGCCTGAATGAAGCGACGCAACCTGTTGCACCGCATTGAGCGCATGCCCAGCATTGGGCATCACTGCGTCCAAAGCGATTTGCAGCGACGCGATGGCGGCTCGCTCCCACTGTTCGAAAGCGAGTGAAGATCGGTCTTTCGTGATGGCGCGGACAAGTTGGAGAGTTGATTTATTGAAAACCGCGACCTCGTTTCTCGCCTTGCTTATAGCGAGATCTACGCGACGGCGCCCGGCTTCCTCGTGGCCTTTCAAGCGACCGCCCGCGCGAATGCGCGATATGATGAGAAGCACTCCGATGGTGATCAAAATCAAACATAGACCAAGCAGGGACAGGAAGGTGACACGCAGCCACTCTGGGAACGCCTTGAGGATGCTGCTGCCCCATCCCAGCTTGTGAATTCCCAACGCGCCTCCCGCCAGAACGCATGCAGCCAGCAGTAGTTCTAGCGTGGCCTTGATGTCCGCCGCTGTACGAGCAGCCTGTGCCAAAGCACCAAGGCGCTCAAAAATTCGGTTCTGCGATCCTTTCCCCATACTTAATCGTAAGCAGCAGTTCATCGCTTTGAAAAGTGGCAGCTACCAACTTCGGTGATCTGTACCAAGAGCGTCGAGAAAATTTGTGCAGCATGATTAGTTGCGTCGACTTCAGCAGCTTTGGAATGTGAATCATCCGAGCGCAGTTCTTTTTGATGACGTTCGCGGCGAACCATTACTTTTTGAAACCGCTCAATCTAGATTCGATGCTATTGCGAATCACCTCGGCAGCGATCCGAGGTAACCCGCAACACCCTGGAATCGCCTCTGAATCAGCCGCTGGCACTTGTCCATCTCGTGCGCTGCCATTTTTTTGGGCGAGCTGCCCAAAAATCTCGCGTCATCAAATATTTTTCTATGGCGCTCAGCTTCGCCCCGCCTGAACTCGGCTTCCTAAGGGTCAGGTTTGTCCGGCAAATTCTTGCCCCTGCACGGCAAGCGCCGGACAGCGATGCGCTGTAGGGCGGCGATCGCCAAGTTGCCGAGAAGCGTCACGCTGCAAATATCGATTCAGGCGATGAAGCCAAGCAGCATTGCGACAAGCTATTTCGCGAGAGCAAGCACGGAACGAAAGGCCCGTTCAAGGTGCGGACCCTGACGTCCGATTGGATAGTCGAAGATATAGGCAAGTGTCTTGACGTGCCCTTCTGCCTTCGTCCCGAACCCGCACGCGGTTTCGGTATGCAGGGTCACGATCCCTCACACTTTCCGAAGACGTTTTCAATCTGAGCGCGCTAGGATACTGTAGCAACGGCAAATTGATTGGAGCAAGGGATGCCCTTGTTGGATGTGTTGGCCGGCCTTCTTTTCGTTGTGTCTTCAGGAATCTTTTTCAACGAACGTTTTCGCAAGAATATCGCCCTTGTTGTTTCAGCTGGCTGCATCGCGGTTATATCGACATTCTTTCTAGTTGAGCAGTTAGCGGGGTACTCCAGCAAACCGCCGCCGCAGCAACCGCAGACGAATGAGGCGACACCTGGGTCGAGCCAGCAGCACGATGTAGTCGAAGTTAAGAAGCCTGCGCCGCTCCAAGACGGTCAAACATTCCAGGACTGCGCCAACTGCCCGCCAATGGTCGTAATTCCGGCAGGCTCGGCCGAGCTTACCACAAAAGAATATGCAGATGATTCGTTCGATGAACCAGCATCGCTGCGCTTCATCCATCGATTTGCATTGGGTCAAACCGAAGTTACCGTTGAGCAATGGAACGCTTTCACATCCGATACGGGCCGTAGTCCCACGAATGCAAAATGCTCGTGGAACGATCCTGGATTTTCTCAAACCATTAAACACCCAGTCGTATGTGCTGGCTGGCAAGATATTCAGGCCTATGTCCATTGGCTGGAAAAAGAAACCGGCCAACCTTATCGGATACCGACCGAAGCAGAATGGCAGTTGGTGGGTCTGGACCACCGTTCTGGTAAGGACATTGCAGCCATTCAAAGTGGCCGAGGGGCGTGGCCCGCTGCGAATCGCGGCACTTCGCGCTCCTTTTGGTCTGCAACGAGTGTTGAGGGACCTGACCAATGGGCCTACACAGCTCCTGTTGGGTCCTTTTCGGCCAATAGCTATGGTGTGTATGACATGGAGGGAAATGTTTGGGAGTTTACGGACGACTGCGCTTCTACTTCCGATCCATGCTCATCTCATGTGACACGCGGCGGGTCGTATATGGGCTTTTACGAAGTCCAGGAACGCAGCTGGGGCGACGATGAAGGGTCTAAGGTCACTGGCTTTCGTGTCGCACGCGATCTGTAGTCAACATTCGCACGGTCGCCCGTTATCTACTTTGCCCGCGTGCCTAAAGCGAAAGTGCTTCATGCCGCCACCGAGACTTGCGGCAGGCAGGCATCGGACAATCCTGTGAAGCTCAAGAAGGATGCGCTCTGCGCCTCCGCCGAGGCGCTGATCGCCGGCAAGGGCTGGCTGCCGGAGCTTCTGCGTCCGGCTTCATAGCCGCTGTACCATCAAAGCTCCGCCGTTCCGGTGGCGAGGTCTTTTTTTTATCGAAGCTCCCGCCGTCCAAGAAGTCTTCCACGCCGCGCCGAGTTCGCGCCGGACATTCCCTTGTTCGGCGCGCCTTCGATACTGAAAGCGGGCGGGAGCGTTTTCGATTTCCTGCTCACCTACCTTCCGCGTGCCGCCTCGTTGCGGGCCTCTGGTGATGCGCAGTTCTGAAAGCGCGCGCGCCGCCGTCAAAACCGAACAGGGGCCCGCCGCTATGCGGCACCCATTACGGCAGGGGCCTTGGGCCTTTTGACAGCGCCGCTTGTTCGCGCATTCGGACGAACCGCATCGAGGCCGCGATGAACGAGGCTTCAAAACAAGCGAAAGGAAATACCATGAGCAAGAAACACCAACCGAAAACGCTTCCCGCGTTCCGCATCTTCAGCATCGTCGAGAACGAAGGCGAAAAGGCCGTCTGGCACGAACTCGGCGCGGCGTGGAAGCACAAGGACGGCAAGGGTTTTAGCCTGCAATTCAAGGCTCTCCCTTTGCCCGGAGCGCAGGTCGTTCTTCGCGAACCGCAGCCGAAGGCTGAGGACACCGAAGATTAAGTCCGCCGCCGCCGGAGCGGGCAACCGCTCCGGCAATGGCGCATTGTTTCAAGCCGTCAGCGCGGTTTTCCGCGCGTCTCGGGCCGGGTCGGCTCTTCGGGCGCAGGCGGTATGTCGCGATCTTCCATCCGCTTAAGCGCCGCCGCTCTTGCGCGATCCAGGTCAGAAATTTCCTTCGGTACTTCTGCGCTCGCTTCGCGCTCCAGCTTTCTTTCAAGCAGTTTCTCATATGGCATCGCATTGATAGCGCGCACAGTGTTGACGCTATCAGTCGGATGACGATTTTTGTTGCTGGCGGCATCGAGCCTTAATTCTTCGGCGCGCATCTCGTCGGCGGCCATCGCCTTTTCATAGTCGCTCAACGGCACCTCTTCCGCCAGTGCTTGCGGGCTTTGCGCCTCATTCTGCGCCTCTTCCGTCTTGAGGCTGCTATAGTCGGGAAAATGCTCTCGGTATGGTTTGTTCGGATCGCCCGGTTCCGACATGCACGCTAATCCTTAGACCTGCGATGCCATCAGACAGCAGTTCAAACGATCAGAAAAGCGGCTATTTTTTCTTTTTCTTTGAATCGAGGGGATTAATCACCGGCCCGTCATCATCGCCGATAGTTCGCCGCAAATGCTCAAGGCTGTATTTCAAATTCGGAAACACCTTGGCCTCAAGCTGCATAATACGGCCCTCGTTATCGAAATGGCCGCGCTGGAGGCGTAACAGATATTCATGAACCCGATCGGCGTTTTTGTTGAAAAGTTTGAGCATGAGCTTGGCGCCCTTCTCGAGCACATCGACGCGCTTCTTGAGCTCCTCGTTCTCTTCTCTTAATGCCTGATACAAAATACTGCTTTTATCCATGCGACTAGTATAGCAAATCCGGTGCGAAATTTTATTTCGTAGTTATTGGAAGTAATAGTTTGCGATCGAGCTGGCTGCGGCGAGGTGTGCGGATAGCTCGGACGCGAGGTTGATATTGCCGCAATTGTCGGTCGATGCGTCGCGACAGTGGTCGAGGGAATCGTCAGTCCGCATCAATTGCTCGGCCTTTTGATAATAAATGGCTGCGGCTTTCAAAGCGCCCAATGCCTCGGCCGCGCGCCCGAGCCAATAGTAGTTGATGTCTTCCCGGAATCCGAGATCGAGCACGTTATTGGCAAGTTGCTTCCACTCCCGTTCGGCCATGAGGATCTGACTCTGGTGGTAGTTGGAGGCAAATCGCATTGTGCATGTAAATGACTGGCAATCGAGATTAGCGGAGCCCTCCAGGAAGGCGGCAAACTTAGGGTCGGGGTCCACCGACGCGTCGTCACGCTTTTGGCGCAAGAGCGACTGGTCGAGATATTCTTTCGGCCCGTCTAGCTCCATCTTCGCAGCCCCGTTGATGATCAATGCCAGACCAACATCGAGCCCGTTCACGTAACAGGTGTAATTGGGTGCCGCCGCGGCTTTGTCCTGGATCAGGGAACTGACGGGAGCTACCACGCATCTTACCTGGCCGCCGTTTCTGTCGATCCATCCCCGAAAGGCGCTTTCGGTCTCTCCGAGATGCACCGGAAAGAGCCCGGACAGAATAACGGTTTGACTTCCGATGCGCAGATGCCCGTCTTCATCGAAGCCTTGCACAAAGCCAACGATCTCCTTACCTCGGGAGCGCTCCGCTTCGGGGGGCGCGTTGCGGGCCTGACCCTGTTCCGAGGAGATAATCGGCGTGTGCTTTGCCAGCGTCGGAATCGTCGCGGGCCTCTTCTTCTTTTTGGGTTGCGCTGGAGTGGAAGGTGCGGTGTTGGGCGTCGTTACGGGCGGTTCCTCCGGCTTCAAGAGCGTACTTTGTGCTTGCAACGCGGGCGGAGAAGCAAGAACTGCCAGTATCGTCACGCAAAGCGGCTTGGCGAAACCGTAGAGGTGTCGAAAGAACGTTCGCATCGCCATGTCCCTACGAGAAATCATGCGTCACGACGATCAAGTCTTGACGCACAGCGCCCGCCCGCTGGATGTGCGCGAACGCGTGCCAGCGGCCCATTTGCAGGATATCGGATGTCGTCAGGGCCGGTTGCTGGTCGTTTCCGTGCGTCAGATATTCGCGCTCAAGGTCTTCGGCGCGCCAAACCGCCGCCTGCTGCGCCTGAAGCTGGGCGAGATAGGTGGCATTCTGGGCGGACGCCGCTTGTCCCGGCTCGCCGCCCGAGAATGTTTGGGTCGGCACGAATGAAAAATCCGGCTGATAGGCATTTCGGCCCGCAGCGACGTCGAGGTTCGTCCGCCTGTTTGGTGAAAAGAGCCTTCGGGCTTCATCCCGTAAGCTCCTCGGACCGGCCTCGGCGGCGTCATCGTCGATGGGGCCCAGAGGATTCCAGCCGTCAATCAAGCTCCGATATTCGATGCTTTCGCGGTGCCTTTCGTCAAAGACGCGATTGCGCTCGAAAGAGCCCGCGCACCAGCAGGTATATTCGACGGTGTCTTTCTCCTCCGTGCGGAAAAAGACTTTCGACCGGGCCTGCTGAATGAAGTTATTGGATGCGTCTTCGCCCATGGCCTGCTTGAGCGCGGAAACGGTTTGTGTCGCGAAGACACCGGCAAGTCCTGATGATCGCGCGACATTCCAGAAACTGGCATCGCTGAGCCCCGAGCTGGGATCGGACGTCACGAGTTCCTGCACCTCGTCCATGACGACGAGGCACGGGCTTGCCTGCGGCGACGGGCCTTCGCCCGTCGCTTTCCATTGCGCCTCGCGTTGGCGCGCCTCCCGGTAAAGGGAGGTCTTGATAAGGATGCTGACAAGACGCGCGGGCAAGCCGTCCTCGATGGACGACAATGTATTGACAACGAGCTTCCCGCCGAGCGCCCCGCGCATGGAAATGCAGTTCGCATCGAGGCCGGAAGCGAACCGTTCGCGCAGGACGGACGAGCTTGCGAATCCGTCGAGCAACTGGGTGACATTCGCTATGATGCCGGTCTTGGTTTCTGACGCCATGTCGCGCCATGCGGATTCGAGATAGCAGATGGTGTCGATAAGCTCGGTCGGAACAAGCCTCTCGTCAGTCGCGAGCAGTTCCTTGATTTCGTCCGCTGTTGCTGCCGCCTGAACCTTCTCGACATGCGCTCTGTGCGTGCCTCGTATTTCGGCGATGGCGGCCTTGACGAGATCGGCGCGCAAGACGGCCTGATAGGCCCACCAGAGACTATAGGAATTGAGGCCCTTATCTGTTTCAGCCTTGCCGCCATCCGTTTGCGCGTAACCGCGGCCGAGCGTGAGCATGTGACGGATGATGCTCGCCGCCATATCCGGCCAAAAACTGTCGTTGCCGGTACTACCTATCTGGGTCAGAACGGAACGGAGTGCCGCCGCGACTTGCGAAGGCGTCAATCCGGCCACGATATTGACGCCGGAATGGCCGGGCCCGGTCCCGATCAGGACGACATCCGCGCTTCGCTTTACGTCTTTTGCGACTTTCTGGGCGTCGCGCCAGAGAACGCCCTTCGCGTCGCTGATGAACGCGCCGAAAGCCGGGTTCGACAGAACGCGGCGCATAAGCGGTTTCAGGATCGCGGTCGTCTTGCCTTCGCCCGTGCCGCCGAAGACAAGCAGGTGCTGGAAGATAGACTCTTCGTCCAGCATCATCGGCTGGCCGCGCATCGGCGCGGCCAGATCACCGCGCGCGCGAAGTGTCCCGGTCGCATGTCCGATCAGGTAGGTCGCGGAATCCTTGAGGCGGCCGGTCGCAAGTGCGATCTGGCGCAGATAGGTCTGGCGAACGAGATTGCGCGTCTCGATGCGGAAGGGCCAGCGAACCGCTGCGTCTTTAGTCACAAGTTCGTAGGGGGCCTTTTTTGCGTCAAACCAGTCATTCAGCAACATGAGCCCGGAGAGTAGAAAGACGCCGATGGCGATCAGGGCCTGCGCAGGCAGGTAGTGAACGAGCGCGTGCATGCGCGCGCCGAGTTCGGCGGCCCAAACTCGGCCAAGCATTTCCTGCGTGGCCTGATCCCTCTGCATGATCGGCGCCATGCCGGGCCAATGCTCGATCACCTGACGGCCGCCGTTTGAATAAAGCGAGATCAGGTTCGCGAGATCGACCGTTCCCATGACGATCACAGGCACGACCAGCAGCACAATCATGACGATGCCGGCGACAAGACCCGTGCGCATGAAGAGTTGATAGGCGCGCGCCGTCAATTCGCGGTCGGCCAGCCACGATATCGGGACACCGCCGAGGAGGCGCCCATCTTCATAAACGGGCCGGACAATGTCTTCGGGTATGGCTGTGTAAAGTTCCGGATAAAAAGCGGGCGGCCAAATCTGTTCGGCAAAGGCCCGGCGCTCACCCTGCGTCAGAAGGCTTCCCGTACCCGCTCCCACCGCAAGCAGGCGCCGCATCAGCCAATCGATCGGCAAGACGAGGCCCAGAAGACTCGTCAACTGCCGCGCGGGCCACCACAGCAACGGTCCGAATATGCCGATCACGGCGAGGTAGAGCGCCGGGATCAGCATGACACCGGCTTTGACAAACTTGAGCCGCATCAGCGCCGCAAGAAGCGCGAGCAGCGCCAAGATTCCGAGCAACGCGCAGATCGCGCCGATGGGCGTTGCCAGCACCCAAACAGAGTTGCCGAAGAACGAGTTCAACGTGCCGAGGATCGAACCCGTCATGTCACTGGTCCGGCGGAAGCAGCGGCGCTAAATCAAGCGCGATGTCGCGAACGCGTGCCGAAGGGCCGGTCGAATAGAAGTTATCCGCTGCGAGTGACGCATACTGCCAATGTCCGTTGCGGCGCCGGTATATGCCCAGCCACCGTTGTAGATCAGGTTGCGGCTTGGTGCCGACTTTGACCATGCTGCCGACCAGCTTGAGGTCGTCATTTTCCGTGACAACCGCTTTGGAGTAAGGCCATGGCTGCCGCCAGAAAGCGCGCGGATCGACCTCCACTCTTCTCAGCCGGTCCGGGAGGCGCCCAGTCCGGTTCAGGGAATCCAGGATCAGGCCTGTCACATGTTCCGTCAGGTCATCGTGTGCTTCGACATCCTTGCGGTCGTCGGGTGAGATTGCTCCGACGGGTAGGTTCGAGACGGCGCGGATCGCGGGAGCAAAGAGCGCGTCCGTTTGCTGGCGGATGAGCACATCCTGCGACGGCGCTACCGGCGCGGGCATCGTGAACTGGAGGGCCGCGCCGAGCACGATCAGTGCAATCGCAATGCTTATGAGCCGGGGCTGCGCCTCCCGGAGCCGGGCCGCCCGCACATGGCCTTCAGTGACAAGCTGTTCCCAAGGAAGCGGCTTTCCCGCCCCGCCGGTCTCTTCCACGTATTTGCCCCGGTAACGCCCCAGAAAACAATCGGGCATACCTGGGCTCCCGGCAATGGCGATTTTTAACCTGCGGCAACCTATACAGGCCGGGTTGCGGCACCGTATGATTTGCGGGACGCGGCTCGCCTCCCGGCGAAATTCCGGCGCGGCGGTCTGTAGCGACGTGCGCGCGCGATCCCGAGAAATCGTGTTCCCCGCCACACCGGAGTATGCGCGAGGCTGCATCAACTATGGGAAATTTCCCACATTTATGGTAGTGTGTTTCATCCGCGTATTGACCGGATATGGAGGGCCTACTGCCTGCTCTCCACGAGTGCCTATTGCGAGTGTTGATCGTTTCGAAGGATCGGTTTTGGTGGAGAAATTACGAATAGGTTTGAGGGCAAGCCATGCGCGGTCATACGCGGCGCAGTCCCGGTAGAGCCGGGACTGCTTGCGCTCCGCGCGACTTGGCAGGGGCTGTCCAGCCCCGTGCACCCCGGCCAAGAGAAGCAGTTCCTGTTACGGGACGTGCAACCGAATGACCAGTGGCACCGAGAAGCGCGTCCGCGACCGCATTCTGACTATCCGCCTGTCCGCCGAGGAACGGGCTGAGGTCGAGGCGGCAGCCGACCGTGCCGGGCTCGTCGTCGGCAGCTACGCGCGTCAGGCGCTGCTCGGCGCTCCCGCTCCCCGACAGGTACGGCGACCGCCGCTGGAACGCCGGGAACTCGCCCGGCTCCTTGGCGGGGTCGGAAAGATTGGCAGCAATCTCAACCAGCTCGCAAAGGCCGTGCATACCGGCGTACTCGTCTATAATGGGGAACTGGATGCGGTGCTCTCGGGCCTGGCCGAAGTCCGCGACGCCATTCTCAAAGCTCTCGGGCGTGCGCCATGATCATTAAGGGCAAATCCCGGTCCGGCCCTGCCGCGCTCGCCGCACATCTTGGTAATGCCGAGAAGAACGAGCGGGTGTCTCTGCTTGAGACGCGGGGCACCGTCGCTCAGGATTTGCGCGGCGCTCTGGTCGAGATGGACGCTCACGCCCTCGGCACCCGGTGCGAAAAGTCGCTCTACCATGCCGCCATGAGCCCCGAGCCGCCACATCGGCTCACACCCGAGCAACGCCTAGAGGCTATCGACGCACTTGAGCAGCAGCTCGGGCTTAACGGACATGCCCGCGCGGTCGTGATGCACGAAAAATATGGCCGCGAGCATATTCACATTGTCTGGTCCCGGATCGATCTCGACCGGATGCGCTCGGTCAGCGACAGCCATAACTATCGTAAGCACGAGGAAGTGGCCCGCGATCTGGAACGCCGTTTCGGGCATGACCGCGTGCAGGGCGCGCATCATGAACGGGAGGGTGTTGCACGTCCGAGGCGCACGCCCTCACGGGCTGAATTGCGGCAGGAAGAACGCACCGGTATTAAAGGCAAGGACGTCGAGAAAGAAGTCACGGCTCTCTTTCGGGCGAGCGATACGGCGGAAGCATTCCGGGCTGCGCTCGAAGACAAGGGCTATGTGCTCGCCAGAGGCGACAGCCGGGATTTTGTGATCGTGGATCGCGCGGGCGGGATCCACTCACTCGCCCGCCGCATCGACGGCGTAAGGGCAGCCGAGTTGCGTGAATTTATGTCGGGCCTCAGCCAGGACTCGCTCCGCTCCGCCGAAGAGATGAAGCGGCTGATCGGCCAACGCCTTCAGAGCGAAGCCGACGCTTCCGAAGCCGAAAAGAAAGAAAAAGCCTACACGCGCGGCAGCGATTACGTTAGCCAATCGACCGCTGCCCTGAAAGATCACCAGAAGAGACAGTCTGCGCTCGACACCCGGATGAAAAAGGAAATCACCGACCGCATCGAGCGGATGATGAGTATCGAAGCGAAAATGGGACGCGATCAGAATTCCGATGACCGAGAACCTGACCGGCAGCACGAGGCTCCGGGTGGAGGCCGCACCCGAAGCCGCTAAAGGCAGCGTCCGGCCAAGCTTCCAGGGTTTCGTGCTCCGCAGCGTTTGCAGAGATCGCGCGTCAGCCAACCAGGTCCGCACTTGCCAGAAGGGGGATAGGAAACATCGTCCCGTTCGCGGCTCCGGCGCGCCCCGTCGGCATGAGCGAGGAGCAGAGGGTCGATTTCCTTGCTGCTTGCGAAGGCCGCATCACATGGCGGCAATACTTCACCAAATGGGGACGTATCGGCTTAAGCCTTTGACGCACAACGCTCCGGCCAAATCGCTGGACGACTCGGCGGCTTCGGCGTAGCGGTGAACAGAATGCCGTATTCTGTTCACACGCCCTTTCCCGCGTCAATCGCTCGGGCTCGATTTTTCTCGCAAAGCTGGCGAGGAATCCGCTCATGACGCAATCTCTTTTCGACCGCACTGGAAACCGCAAATACCTCGTCGCACGCGAGAGACAGTCTTTCGTCGCAGCCGCCGTAGCCGAAGGCGGAGCAATTGGTGCGTTCTGTCTGACGCTTGCTTTCACTGGCGCGCGGATTTCCGAAGTGTTGGCGTTGACGGCTAACCGGGTGGACGCCGCCGATGAGGCGATTGTGTTCGAGACCCTCAAGCAGCGAAAGAAGCGAATCTTCCGCGCCGTCCCAGTACCTCGCGTGTTGATCCCGGTTCTCACAATGTACGGGACAGGAAAGGATGGACGTTTGTGGCCTTGGGGGCGCACCAACGCGTGGAAAATCGTCAAGGCCGTAATGCGCAAAGCTGAAATAGCCGAGAGTCTGTGTAAGCCGAAAGCGCTCCGTCACGCCTTCGCGGTCGAAGCCGGACAAAAAGGAATCCCGCTCAATATCGTTCAGCGTTGGCTCGGGCATGCGCGCATAGAAACGACCGCGATTTATGCAAGCGCTATTGGCGATGAAGAGCGCAACTTGGCTCGAAAAGCCTGGAGTTCGCTCGAATTGGCAATAACTGAATAGGCCGTCGTATTGCCATGAGGTTTTTGACTTGGCATGCTCGCGGAACCGCGTTATCCGCTATAGGCTAACGGTCGCCTCGCTCAGCGAGTAATGCGGCCCGACGGCGGCGCCACGCAGCTCCGCAAAACCCAGGCAGATTTCGGATAATCAGATGTTTTTTTCTCGCAAACTCAACAGAGAAACAGGCCGGGTTGAGGTGTGGGAGTGTGAATGGTCCAACCCCGGTACCGGGATGGCAAAGAAGGAATTTATCCGCAAGCACGCCGATGAAAGCGATGTTGAATTTGAACATGAACAATATTCAGCTGCGGCCGCCGTGTGTTGGGCACCTGGGCGAACGATCGGGAACATCGCGGTCAGCTCTGAAGAGGTGTTTGGACATTTCGAGGGGAAATCTGGGAGTAACGCCATTCTCCCTTGCCACATCATTCCCTGCGGAAAGTTCCGCAATGGGGCCTCTCGCTGGTATTGCAAGACACATCAGATTCACTGGGGCACGAACGCCGACATCGCGGCTTTGCCGGAATCGGGCGAGGTTTTGTGCAGCAACCACCTGACGGAGATGAGCTACGTCGTCAACCCCCTCGAAGTCTCGTTCAACGAATACGAAGAGATAGGTATTTGGTGCTCACTGCCGGAAGCCATCTCAAGCCGACCGATTGAAAAGCGCGCGCCAAAAATACATGTGCACAAGCGATTTTCTGGTGCCGAGAAAAAAATCCTCGACCGCGACTTTGATGCGATTGTGTGTTCGTACAACCAGAATGCCGGTCTATTCGTCAGTACCGAAATCACAATGATTCAGATTACGCCGCCAGCGGCGTTTGAATTCGTTCGGTCCATTGAAGAGCGGTACGAGACGGCGTGCGTCACCTGCAAAAAATGTGGCTATCCTCACCTCGACCTCGGTAGCTTTGCGCGCGTACCCCATTCCAAACATTTCTGCGGCAACTGCGGCAACGATAGCATCTGGAGTAGTGAGAAAATCGTTTCAACTCCGCTCAAGCCGCTCCACGACCAATTCAGCAACAGCAACACCTACGTGCCGCCGGACCGACGGCTCAACCTCGATGATTATCCCGATCACCACTTCGATATGTGGTCATCGACGCCTGCGGTGCTTTGGACAGCCAATCGCGCCCAGGAGCTAGGCATCCATGTGCATGTCTATGAGGGCGAAAGCACCAATCGGATCATTGACGACACGTTCGCCGAAGTGACGCTGAGCGGGCAACTACTGGATCGTAAGGACCTGTGGCAGCGCATGATCGCAAATACGGTGTACTAGGTAAGTCGGCGCAACTCACCGATCGGCGTTAAACCCGTTTTCCTATTCTGGGCCTTCTATCATCACGGATCGTCTGAGCCGCCGCGAATTATCGTGACCTGTTTGAGTCTTATGCCATGCTTCAACGCAAATTCGCAAAGTGCATCGCATACATCAATAGCCTCGTGGCTTGCCATGCACGTGATCTCGGCAATGTCTGTTGCAGTCAAATGTATTCGTTCGCCGATCTTCCAGCGTCGCTCGCGCACCGGCCTTTCGTGCCGGAGGGGCTCAACGAATTGTACGCCCGATGGCAATTTATTCGCTTCATACCGATTGCCGTCGGAAGCCAGCAAACTGGGGTCTAATCCGAGCCAAGTGATGACCATTTCATCGCCATCGGCGCAATGCTTCCGCCGGACGATGCCCGCACCGTGTGCTAGCGCGTTGCGCGCCGACACGAAGCTCTCGAAATGTCGTGCATACATTCCTTCGACCTGGAATTCGTCTTTGAGTATTTTAACTTTCGCGCCAAGCGACACCCGCTCGAATTGCTTCATGCGTTTGCCTTGATTGGCCGATGGCGCAAGCGTCAGGCCCGCGTCGTAGATTTGATCGAGAAAATGCGCGAAGGCTTCAACAAGGTCGCGTAGGCCGTTTCCGAGAATCCAAGAAATGTACTGTTCATTGTAATCTTTTAGCACCTCCTCTCGCATCGGCTCGGGTACTACCAGTATTTGGAGACTTCCGGGCAGCTCGGTTTCTTCAAAATGCCAGAGCGAGACGCCTCGGTGGCCGAACCGCATAAAAACGAAAGCGCGATGCACTTCAGCTAGCACCTCTCGATAGATGCTATCGAGGTCGAAGGAAGGCTGGGCGGGCGTCAAGGTCAGACACTCTGCAAGATTTGTGCGGCGGCACTTTAGATCGCGGCTGTCACGGCGCCAAACGACCGCTGTTGACCTGCCGTGAACAGAATACGGCAAATTGTTCACGGTGGGCGCGGGACGGCCGATTTCGCCCGCCAAAGGAGGTGTTATGGCGGGCATCTGGCAAAAGGCTCGATTCGCGCATTTCTCAGGTCGGCGGTCAGTGGCGGCCTTGGTCGTCGCATCAGGCTGCTTCGTCTCGACTGCCGCTCTCGCGCAATTGTTTGGCGGGCAGTCCGAGTTCCATCGCGAACAATGGGAAATCGACCAAGACCCTTGGCGCGCCTTACCCGATCCGTCGGGACACCTCGTCGAGCACATTTGCAGCACCGGCGAAGGCTACATCCGGGTCAAGGACATGAACGACTACGCGTTCATGACGGACCCGCTCACCGGCAAGCAAAAAAGCCGTCTCCGGCCTCGTCAGGTCGTGAAGGTCTATGCCGACACCAATGCTGTCGCTCATGGCAATTGTAACGTCGATTTTGTTGACGGCGACGTCCGCGGCTTGGGTTGGGTGCCGTTGAGCATGTTCGAGCCGGGTTACTTCAAGCAGCGAGCCAAGCCGCAAGGTACCAACAGCGCCGACAATTAAAATTTGGTCGAACCACGCGTCAGCGCTTAAGTGGGAGGCGATAATGGCACAGATCATCTATGTCATGCCGAGCGGAAATAGCGACCCTAGCACGGTGCCCCTTCTTCCGGCGCTCGTGCCGCCGGGTATTCTCGTCATGGATCTCTGGAAGATACTCACGGGCGCCCAATGGCATCCTCTCTTCAAGATTTTGGGCTGTGCCGCTTTCATAGCGGCGCTCATTTACGCGCTGTATCTCATGTACAGGTTTCTGCCGGTCGGCGTGTCAATTGCGCTCACGATGATCTACATGACTGCGACCTATGTGTGGGAAGCCTTGGTGTTCACTTCTGACCCCATATGGCTTGCCGCTATCGCTGTCGGTGGGGGGACATTCGGATTTTTCGGCGGCCGGGCGCTTGCTCGTGACGAACATCGCATGGCGTGAGAAAAACGAGACGCGACGTCTCGCTGCAAAAATCTAGCGTGAGGTAATAAGTGCGCGCCGCGATGCGGCTGGGCTCTATGCGTCCGCCTTCACTGTGTTCCGGCGTGACGCACCGGGCCGCATTGCGTCCCGCCCATGCGGGTGACGATCCCTCGCGCAAGTGAGTGTCGAGAGCGTCGGCGGTCGCACTCGGTTCCGCCGCGTTGCGGCTCCTACGGGTGCGCCGCTGCGCACGCTTGTCAGCGCCGCCGCCGCTCGACGGCGCGTCCCGGCCACGCTGGCGCGCGGCCTCCTTGCAGCCTGGCTCGGGCCGCGCGCGGCTGATGCCGCACAACGCCTCTCGCGCTTTGTTATTGGTCGGCTTCATACGCGCCGCCGGGTGCCGCTCGCTGCGCTCGCGCGTCCACCCGCGTCTCCCCGTCGGCGCTGCGTTTCGCGGTGCTCCACTTCGCTTGACGGGTGATGCTCCTCGCAGGCGACGCCCGGCCGCGCGTATGCCCCGAGGTTAGTTCTCCGGGGCGCTGCCCCGGCGCAGGCAAGGGAACCGCTGCGCGGCGAACCCTGCCGTCTCCCCGGTCTTCGGTCGCTGCGCTCCGTGCAGACCGGGTGATCCCCCTCGGCAGGGTTCGCCCTTGCCTTTGCCGCCCCGGTCTCGCCGACGGGCAAGGGTTCAGCGCAGCGCTGCGCTGTAACCCAAGCCCTGAGAGGACAAGATGACCAAGCAACGCAAGAGCAGGCCAGTAGCGAAGAAAGCGGCACATTCGCCGACCTGTCCGCCGAAGCTTCAGCGCAGGCGGAAGGCATTGAAGGCAAAGCGTCAGACGCTCGAGAAGCCGCCCACACCGCGCCGGGAGCCCAAGACCATCGAGCGGTTCGAATGGCAGGGCATCACGGTGGCCGTGTCCTATGAGGCCGACTGGATGGGGATGTCGGAACGGTATTCGCAGTTCGCGACCGCGCATGTTGAGATCGAAGCGCTTGAGCCGCGCAGGCAGGCTCTGCCGATCACGGAGACCGGCTATCGCTCGCACTTCGTAGCAATGGGCATTGTGGAACAGGCAGGCGGTCCGGTGGCGTATGCGCGTGAATGGCTCGATCACGCTGCCAAGACTCCAGCGTGGAAGAAACAGCAGGAAGCCTCGCGCCAGCTATGCTTGTTTTAGGCCGCGCACGACAACGGCGCGCATTCCGTGCGCGCCGTTTCGGCTCGACGGAATCAGCAGCCGGTGCTAGACGGGAAAAGATCATGGACAGCGCGTCCAAGTGCGAAACGAATAAAAAGTGCAGAATCGCCTACACAGTATCTGCACAGCCGGAAATGGACAGAATTTTCTATTTAATATCAGTAAATTAGAAATACTCTGTCCTTCGCCGGGGATGACAGTTGGACAGGTGGTCAGATTTTCTGGAATTCGCTCATTGCCGCCTGCTTGGTGAAGCCGGCGAAGACGGATTGGACGTCGGTGAGCTCGGTCTGGCTCAGCACCGGGCGCATGGCGCGCGCCTGGCGGGAGAGGTTGAACACGGTCGCGAAGACACAGCGGTCGATGCCCACCGCGCGGCAGGCGAGCGCGACCGGCTTCGGCCCCATCTCGTAGAGCCTGCGCCGCGTGTCGGCGAGCGGCGCGTCCAGCAGCTTGGAGAACGCCAGGTCGAAGAGATCGATCTGCCCCTGATGCAGCACGCGCAGCAGGAAGCCGGCCTTGAGCTGGCCGGACGCCGCGAGCTTGTCGATCAGCTTCTGGGCGCTTTCCGCGGGCTCTGCCTTCGGCGGCGCGGGCTCGCTTTTTACGATCTGTTCGGCCTCGCCCAGCGCCTTGTCGAGCTTGACCGGCTCTATCGCGTAGTTGCGCGCGATGAAGCCCTTGAGCGCGTCGGAGACCCATTCGCACATCTTGGTGGCGAGCTCCGGCGGCAGGTCGGCGCGCCGCGCGAGCGGGTCTTGCAGATTGGCGATGCGGCGTGATTTCTCGACCAGCGCCTCGAACGCCGTGGGAGAGATCTTCGCGGTGATGTTCCTGACCAGCGCGGTCAGCACGCTCTCGGCCTCGAGCTTGACGAGAGCCTCGGTGACCGGCTCGCCGATATTGGGACGGCTGGCGGCGGCTTCCTGGTGGCCCTCGCCGCATTCGCCGATCATGCGCAGCACGTCGGTCTCGGTGAGCAGCGGACTCCTGAGGATCAGGGGCCGCGCGACCTCGATCGCATCGTCGGCGAGGAGAAGGATCAGGTCGTGCGGTGCGTTGGTATCGTCGGCGAGACGCTCGGCCAGCGAGATGCGGATCGCCATCTCGACGTCGCGGGCGAGCCTGCGCAGGATCTCCTGCATCAGCGCGCGCTCGCGCTCGTTCAGATAGGAGCCCTGGATGCGGTAGAGCGAGGCGACGGCGAGGAAGATCTCCTCCCGCGTCGTGCCCTGCGGGTTGGCCGCGAGCTGGGCGAGCCGGCCCATGTCGTTCAAGTCGCGCGCCGTCAAACCCAAGGCATGCCCCATCGCTTCTGCGCCCCACGCTCCGTTTTGGAGCGAAGGCGAGCAGTAGCAAAACGGCGTTAACAGCGCGTTAAGGCTAAGGGCTGGCTTGCTGGTCGCGGGCTTGAGTTAACGCCGCGGGAACTACGAAGCCCGATGCGCATTTACGGGTGAGCCGCGCCCTCGCGGCCAGTCTGGGGACCGCACATCCAGTCATCCTTTTCCGAACGCCGAGGAGGCTCTAACCCCATGCGAACAATTGCATTTGCATCGCTGGCGCTGCTGGCGAGCGCAGCCTTTGTGCCGGCCCAGTCCGCACAGCAAGGCAGCGCCAAGCCCATGTTCATCACGCTTCCCAATCACAACATGAACTGGAAACCGTCCGGACGGATCGCCGGCCAGCTTCCGCAATGGAACGGGAGCTTCACCGACAATCTCGGGCAGACGGTGAACTACACGATGGTGGGGGCGGACCCGGCGACGTCGAACGCCACCACGCGCGTGCGCGTCTACATCATTCCGGTGAAGACCGTCTTCGGCCCGGAAAACGGCAACGCCACCTTCGATCCGCTCGCCGTGACGCTTCCCGGCGGACAGTCGCTCATCGACAACATCGTCGCCTCGCCCTTGTTCTCCAAAGGCGTCGTCTTCGATCAGGGCGGCACGATCGTGGGCCGGGGGCAATACATCGATGCCTATCAGCGCGCCAATTTCTGGTCATCGGTCAGCACCAACAGCCGCTATCACATCGCGTTCATGACGCCGATCGTGCTTCCCGAGAAGACCATCAACGTCGCGGTCAAGAACGGAAACGTGACGACCAATCCGTTCGGCACCAAGCCGGTCGGCCAGATCTACGTCAACGCGTTCGACAGTCACCTGCAGAAGCTGATGGCGAAGATGCCCCATGTCGGCCCGGGTGTGCTGCCGCTGTTCGTGACCTACGACACCTATCTCACCGAGGCGCCGCTCGAAGGCTGCTGTATCGGCGGCTATCACTCCGCGATCGGCAGTCAGCCGGCAGGCCAGACCTACGCCTACACGACCTATGAGGACGAGGCGGGATCGTTCGCGCAGGACGTCTCGGCGATGTCGCACGAGCTCGGCGAATGGCTGGACGATCCGTTCGTGGACAATTCCGTCAACTGTCTCGACAACCAGCTGATGGAAGTCGGCGATCCCTTGGAGAACAACGCCAATTACGGCGCCTTCCCCTACATGCTCAACGGCTCGACCTACAATCTCCAATCGCTGGTGTTCATCGGCTATTTCGGCGCGCCGCCCTCGACGTCGCTGCATAGCTGGCTCAGCTTCCAGAACGACGAGTCCAGCGTGTGTCCCGGCCAGGGCACGCCGGGCAAGGGCAACGTGTTCCCGATGCATTGAGGCGTCTTGCGAGGCGGGCCGCGCGCCCGCCTCACCCTTTTCAGAACGTCCGCAGCGCCCGTCGCAGCACGATCGCGCCGTATTCGGCGTTGGCGTGGCTCTGGTCGTCCTCGTCGCCGGCGAGATGTTCGCCGCCGCGGAAATAGACAGGATCGGTGCTGAGCACGCTCTTGTGCAGCGTCTCGCGCGGCTGCGCGAGGAAGCGCGCGCCCAAAGGTTCCGCCAGACTCTCGAAGGCGCGGGTGTAGAGAGAGACGAGCGCTGCGTCTTCGCCGCGCTGCGCAAGCGTCGCGAAAGCGGGCCGCGGCGCGGAGGCCGGCGTGGCGACGAGGGCTGCAGGCGCGTCGCTGATCTGCCTGAGCAGTCCCAGCAGCCACATCATCGGCGTCAGGGCGAGCAGGCGCGCCATGCACGTGGCGTAGCAGGCGTTGGAAAGTCCCTGCCGCCCATCCGGCGCGATGGTGGCCGGACGATGCTGCGACAAGAGAGGCAGAATGGTTTTCGCCCCGCTGCCCATGCCGCAAAGGATGTAGCCGCCGAAGCGCGGCTCTATGCGGGTCGCGCCGCCCGTGCGCAAGTCGAAGGCGCGGCGCAGGCGCGGATCGGTCGGCACCAGCGCGCCGTCCTGCACCGCGAGGTTCACCAGCAGCTCGCGGCGCGCGGCGAAGAAGGTGAGATCGGCGCCGGGAAATTCGCCGGCAATGGACGTCCAGCCCGCCTTCAAGGCCGCGGTGTGGGAATCGCCGATGACGCAGACGTGCTTCACGGCGACGGGCTCTTCGGGGACCGGCATGGGGGAACGGTGCGGGATTTCGCTGTGTGCCGCAATCGGGATTTCGCTGGGGCAGGTTTCTGTCGACCTAATAAAAATTGTCATCCCGGCTGAGCGCAGCGAATGCCGGGACCCAGGGTGCAAGCGGCGCATTGGGTCCCGGCCCAGCGCGATGCTTACGCATCGCTTGGCCGGGATGACAGTCTGCACGATCAACTCTAGTCTTGTGCCCATGTCGAAGGACCGCATTCTCGCCATCGATCAGGGCACGACCTCGACCCGCGCGATGCTGTTCGACGCGGACGGCAGCCCGCGTGCCTCGCATGCGATCGAGCTCAGGCAGATCTATCCCGCGAACGGCTGGGTCGAGCACGATCCCTTGGAGATCTGGCAGGCGACGCTTGCGTGCTGCAAAGCGGTCGCAGGCGACGCGTCGAACATCGCCGCCATCGGCATCACCAACCAGCGCGAGACGAGCGTGGTGTGGGAGCGCGCGAGCGGCATGCCGGTCCACAACGCCATCGTCTGGCAGGACCGCCGCACCGCCGAGCACTGCCGCACACTGAAAGCGAAAGGCCTGGAGCCCAAGGTCGCAGCGCATACCGGGCTGCTGCTCGATCCCTATTTCTCCGCGACCAAGCTTGCCTGGATCCTCGACCACGTCCCCGGCGCTCGGGCGCGCGCCGAACGCGGCGAGCTCTGCTTCGGCACGATCGATTCCTGGCTGATCTACAAGCTCACGGACGGCCGCGTGCACGCGACCGACGTCACCAACGCCTCGCGCACGATGCTCTTGAACCTGAAGACGCTTGGCTGGGACGACGAGATGCTCGCGCTGTTCGGCGTGCCGCACGCCATGCTGGGCGAGGTGCGCGACAGCACCGGCGATTTCGGCGAGACGACGATGCTCGGCCCCAGTATCCCAATCCTCGGCGATGCCGGCGACCAGCAGGCGGCGGCGTTCGGCCAGGCCTGCTTCAAGCCGGGTGACGTGAAGTCGACCTACGGCACGGGATGTTTCGCGCTGGTCAACACGGGTGCCGTGGTGCCGGTGTCGCAGAACCGCCTGCTGGCCACGAGCGCCTATCGCATCGGCGCCGACGCGGCGTACGCGGTGGAGGGCAGCATCTTCATCGCGGGCGCCGTCGTGCAGTGGCTGCGCGATGCGCTGGGCGTGATCGGCTCGGCCGCTGAGATCGAGGCGCTGGCGAAGACCGCCAAGCCCGCGGACGGACTCTATTTCGTGCCGGCGTTCACGGGCCTCGGTGCGCCCTATTGGGACCCCGACGCGCGCGGCGCGATCCTGGGGCTGACGCGCGACATGGGCGCGGCCGAGATCGCGCGCGCCGGCCTGGACGCGGTGTGCTTCCAGACGCGCGATCTCCTGGAGGCGATGGCGCGCGACGGCGGCGCGTCCAAATCGCTGAAGGTGGACGGCGGCATGGTCAGGAACGACTGGTTCTGCCGGCGCCTCGCCGATCTCACCGGCCTTGCCGTGGAACGTCCCAAGGTCATCGAGACGACGGCGCTGGGCGCTGCCTATCTGGCGGGATTGGCGGCCGGCCTCTTCAAGGACAAGGACGACATCGCCGCGCGCTGGGCGCTGGAGCGCCGCTTCGAGCCCGCGCTCGCGGGTGCCACGCGCGACGGCCTCTATGACGGCTGGACGAAAGCGGTGGCGCGGGTGCGTGGGTAATCCTGCTTAACCTCCCCATAAGGGGGAGGTTGATTCTTATCGATGGGCGTAACGATTTGTGGACCATCGCCTCCTATGCTTGGGCGGTCACGGCGTTTCGCTTTGGGGAGCCTCGCGATGGATGACAGTTCCGAACTTCATTACATACTGCCTGCCGGCATCTTCCTGGTTGCCGTCATCGGCATGCTCGCATGGCAGGTCCTGCGCCTGCTCGGCCGGGGCGGCCTCGACGCCATGGGGCTGATACGATTGGTCTGCAGCGTGTTCGTGCTCGGCATCATGTGCTGGGTGGGGTTCACGGCTCTGCGGATGTGGACGTGAAAGCCGGAAGTCCGTTTCCGCCCACTCGCCGCGCCCGCATTCGACGGGCTATATGACGGCTGGACGAAGGCGGTGGAGGCGCCGGGATGGCCGTGCTGACCCAACTGTCGGGCAATCCGATATTCTGGCTCGACATCCCCGCCTGGATTCTGTTCGCCGCGGCGGGGCGGGACTATTTCGCCTCGGTCAACGCGCTGTTGAACTACGTCGACGAGCATTGTCCGCAGCTATGGCAGCAAATCTGGGCCGCGCGGGTGTTCAACCAGGCAGATCCCTATACGCCGCGCCGAAGAGTGCGCTCGCTGGACAGCCTGATCCTGTTCCGGCGCAGTTCCGTGAACTATCCCACCGATCCCGAATTCGTGGCGCTGCGCAGCCGCGCGCGGCTCTCGGTCGTCGCCTTGACCGTGACGCTGGCCGGCGCGCTCATCCTGCTTGGCCTGGTCGACTGGAGTATGCGCGCTTGAGCCCCGCTTCGCGCTCGCGAGCCCGCGGCAGCAATAGCGCCGCGACGCCGCCCACGAAGATCAGCGGCAGCATCGCGTCGATGACGTGCTCGGCCGACCAGCCCTGCTGACGGAGCTGTCCGGCGAGCAAGGGCCCCGCGATCGTGCCGATGCGGCCGATGCCGACGATGGCGCCGCAGGCCGCGGCGCGCAAAAGCGGCGGATAGTAGGACGGCGCGAGCCCGTACAACGCGCAGGATATCCCGACGGTGAAGAATCCGGTGACGGCGGAGAACGCGATCGCCGCGCCGGCCGAGCCTGCCGCGCCCAAAAGATAGACGGAAGCGAACAGCGCCAGATACGAGACGCCCAAGGTGCGCCGCGCGCCCGCGATGTCCATCACGAAGCCGAGCAGCACCGTTCCCCCGACGGCGGCGATGTTGAAGGCGAAGGCGGCCTGGGCGCCGTCGCTCGCCAGATATCCCTTCGCCACCACCAGCGACGGCAGCCAGTTCAACACCATGTAGAGCAGCACCAGGATCAGCAGGCTCGCGCCCGCCAGCAGCACGGTCGCGAGCGCCCGGCCTTGCGCGAACAGGGCCGCAAGCAGGGCGGCGCTCGCGTTCTCGTCGCGCCCGGGCCGCGTTTCCGGCCGCGTCTCGGGCAGGAACAGCCAGAGCAGCGGCAGCAACGCCAGCGGCATCGCGCCGCCCAGGATGAAGATCATGCGCCAATCCATGTGGCCGCCCGCTGCACCCGCCAGAGCTGAGACCAGCGCGCCGCCGGCCGGCATGCCGCTGAACAGGGCGCTTGTGGTCGCGCCGCGCCGCGAAGGCGAACTCACCTCCGCGGCGACGGCGATCAAGACCGGAAACGCGCCGCCGAAACCGATGCCGGTGGCCAGGCGCGCGAGAAGCAGGCTCGCGAAGCCGGCGCTGAGACCTGTCCAGATCGAGCACAGTCCGAACAGCGCGACCGAGGCGAGCAGCACCGGCTTGCGGCCGACGATGTCGGCCATCCTGCCGCCCAGAAACGCGCCGAGCACCAGGCCGACCATCGCGGTGCTCGCGGCCCAGCCCTGCCGGGCGGGGTCGAGCCCGAGTGCCGCCACCAACTTCGGCGCGGCGATGCCGAACGCCTGGACGTCGTAGCCCTCCAGCACCGCGGCGCAAAAGCACAAAGCGAGCGTGACGGCGATGCGCGGTACCGCGGTTTTTGCGTTCATATCCAGCCCCCTGAACACCCGTACCTAGCCGATTTCGCGTTGTTTGACAGCCTGCCCGGCCGGGACCACTCTGTCCGGATCGCTATTTTCTTTCAGACGGAGTGCGCCCATGAATTTGCGCGAGAAGTTCGAGACCAAGGTGCCCGCGACGCATCACATCGAGTCGCTGGAGGGCAAGGTTTCGCCCGAGGAATGGCAGCTGCGCGTCGACCTGGCCGCGACCTACCGGCTGGTGGCGATGTACGGCTGGGACGACATGATCTTCACCCATATCAGCGCGCGCGTGCCGGGCCCCGGGCATCACTTCCTCATCAATCCGTACGGCCTGCTGTTCGAGGAGATCACCGCGTCGAGCCTGGTCAAGATCGACGTCGACGGCAACAAGGTCGTCGACAGCCCCTATCCGGTGAACCCGGCCGGCTTCACCATCCATTCGGCGCTGCACATGAACCGCGACGACGCGCATTGCGTCATCCATCTGCATACGGACGATGGCGTGGCGGTGTCGGCGCAGGCGGGCGGGCTGTTGCCGCTCGACCAGCATGCGATGGTGCTGCTCGGCGACGTCGCCTATCACGACTATGAGGGCATCGCGCTCGACCTCGACGAGCGCGAGCGTCTCGTCGCCGATATCGGCTCGGACAAGCATGTGATGATGCTGCGCAACCACGGCACGCTGACCTTGGGCAAGAGCTGCGCCGACGCCTTCATGCGCATGTACTATCTCGAGCGTGCCTGCACGATGCAGGTTCGCGCGCTGGCCGGCGGCACCAAGCCCAACCTGCCCAACCAGGGCGTGCCGGAGAAGACCGCGGAGCAGGGCGCGATGGCGTTCGAAGGCCTGCTCGGCGCGCTCGCCTGGCCCGCGCTGCTGCGCAAGCTGGATCGGTTGGACGCGGGGTTCCGGCATTAATTCAACCTCCCCCTTGTGGGGAGGTCGAAAAATCCGAAGGATTTTTCGGGTGGGGGGTTGGAGCAAGATCGCCGAAGGTGGCCGGGTCGCGCTTCGCTTCGCTCGCTGCCCGGCCATGACGAGGTCTAAGGAATGAAATTCGGCATCGGGCAGTCGGTCAGGCGGACGGAGGACATCCGCTTCGTCACCGGGCAAGGTCAGTATACGGACGACCTGCGCTTCGAGGGCGAGGCGCATGCGGCGTTCGCGCGCTCGCCGCACGGGCATGCGAGGATCCTGGCGATCGACGTCAGCGCTGCGGCGGCCGCGCCGGGCGTGATCGCGGTGCTCACGCATGCGGACGTCGACGCCTTCGGCGCCAATCCGATGCCGTGCATGGCGCCGCTCTTGAGCCGCGACGGCTCGGCGGTCAAGCAATCGCCCAAATGTCTGCTCGCCAAGGGCAAGGTCACCTTCACCGGCGAGGCGGTGGCGATGGTGGTGGCCGAGACTTACGCGCAGGCCGTCGACGCGGCCGAGCTGGTCGCCATCGACTACGAGCCGCTCGACGCGGTCGGCACGCTCGACGGCGCCCCCACCGGTCCGCAGATCTGGGACAGCGCGCCCGGCAATGAATGCTTCGACTGGGCCGGCGGCGACGAGGAGAAATGCAACGCCGCCTTCGCGACCGCCGCGCATGTCGTAGGCGTGGACACGGTGCAGAACCGCGTCGCGCCGACCTCGATGGAGACGCGCAACGCCATCGGCCGATACGACGCGCTCGAGGATTCCTACACGCTGTGGTCCGGCAATCAGGGCTCGGGCGGCTTGCGCGACCGCGTGGCGAAGGGCGTGCTCAACATCACGCCGGCCAAGCTGCGCGTGGTGAACAAGGATGTCGGCGGCGGCTTCGGCATGAAGGGCTTCATGTATCCCGAGCAGCCGCTCGTGCTGATCGCGGCGAAGCAGACGGGGCGCACGGTGCGCTGGACGTCCGACCGCACGGAAGCGTTCCTCACCGACGATCACGGCCGCGACATGATCACGCGCGGCGAGCTCGCGCTCGACAAGGATGGCAAGATCCTCGCGATGCGCGTCACCGGCACCGCGAACATGGGCGGGTACCTGTCGCAATTCGCGCCGTTCATCGCCACGCTCGCGGGCGGGCGCATCTATGGCGGCGTCTATCGCGTGCCGACGCTGTTCGCCAACATCAAGGGCTATTTCTCGAACTCCGGCCCGATCGACGCCTATCGCGGCGCCGGCCGGCCCGAGGCCGCCTATCTGATGGAGCGGCTGATGGACGTGGCCGCGCGCAAGACCGGCATCGACCGTTTCGAGATCCGCCGCCGCAACCTCATCGCCCCGTCGGAGCTTCCCTACACGAACTGGTTCGGCGTCTCCTACGATTCCGGCGACTACCCGATGATGCTGGACAAGGCGGCGGCGCGCGCCGACGCCAAGGGCTTCGAGGCGCGCCGCAAGCAATCCGAAGCCAAGGGCAAGCGCCGCGGCTTGGGCATCGCCTATTACGTCGAGATCACCTTCGCGGTCGGCGCGGAGCCCGCGCGCGTCGTCTTCACCGAGAACGGCGCGGTCGAGCTCTATGTCGGCACGCAGTCGAACGGCCAGGGCCACGAGACCGCGTTCGCGCAGCTCGTCGCCGAGAAGCTCGGCGTGCCGTTCGAGAGCATCAGCGTCAAGCAGGGCGACACCGATTGGGTGAACGGCGGCGGCACGGGCGGCTCGCGCTCGCTCAACATGTCGGGCGGCGCGCTGCTCGGCGCCTCGGACGAGGTGATCCGCAAGGGCAAGCTGGCTGCGGGCCAGGTGCTGCAGGCGGGCGGCGCCGAGGTCGGCTTCGAGGTCGTCGAGGGCACGGGACGTTTCCGCATCGCAGGTAGCGAGCGCGCGATCACGGTCGGCGAGCTCGCGGTCACGCTCAAGCGCGACAAGCTTCCGGGCTTCGAGAACGGCCTCGACAGCGACGCGACGTTCCAGGGCCAGGCTTCGACCTTCCCGAACGGCTGCCATATCTGCGAGGTCGAGATCGATCCCGACACCGGCAAGACCGAGATCGTGTCGTATTCGGTGCTCGACGATTTCGGCCGCGTCATCAATCCGATGCTGGTCGCGGGCCAGGTCCATGGCGGCGTGGTGCAGGGGCTGGGCCAGGCCTTGTGCGAGAACATGGTCTACGACCGCGAGAGCGGCCAGGCGATGAGCGCGTCGTTCATGGACTATGCGATGCCGCGCGCCGAAGACATGCCCGACATAAACTTCGCCTATGAGGAGATCCCGTGCAAGACGCACGAGATGGGCGCCAAGGGCTGCGGCGAGGCGGGCACGGTGGGCGCGCTGCCGGCGCTGATCAGCGCCATCGCCGACGCGCTCGATATCGACCACATCGACATGCCCGCGACGCCGGAACGGGTGTGGCGCGCGATCCGGGAGAAGCGCGCGGCTTAAGCGTTACGGCGTGAACTCGAACACTTCGCCGGAATTCGTCGGCCCTCCGAGGATCGTGGCGCCGAACAGGTTGCCCATGGGATCGATGGTCACGCCGGTCGGTTGGGAACCGTCGGCGCAGTTGGCGAGCGCGCAGAACCCGTAAAGCGTGTTGTACGAGCCGTCCGTGCCCACTTCGTAGATCACGCCGGCCGTGACGCCATAGACATTGCCGGTCGCGTCCACGGTCATCGTGCCGGCGGGATTGGCGCCGTCGGTGCAGTTCTTCAGCGAGCAGAACGCGTGCACCACGGTGATCTTCTTGTAGGACGGCGCCGCCAGCTCGTAGACGGCGCCCATCTTGTGCTTGGCGCCCAGCGCCGTCGTGCCGAACAGATTGCCCGTCGCATCGACGGTGAGCGTCTCCGGCGACTTGCCCTCGTCGCAGGACGTATGCGCGGCGCAGAAAAGCCAGAGCTGCGTGTTCGTGAAGCTCTTGCCGTTGGGCACGAGCTCGTTGAGCGTCCCGTTCTTGGAGGAAACGGTGGTGTAGAACACGTCGCCGTTCATATCGACCGCAATGGCGCCCCCCGGCACGCCGAGGCCGAGATCGGCGATGCCCTGGAGCTTCCACTTGCTGCCCTTGGCCTTGATAATCTCGAAGACCGTTCCGTCGCTGGTGCCGCCGCCGGTGGTCGTGCCGTAGAGCGGCGACACGCCGTCCCACGGCGCGCCGGCTTCGGCGCCGGCCCAGCTCAGGCCCACGGCCGGCTTGGAGCCGTTGCGGTTTCCGCAGGTGGTGCAGAACCGGCCGATGACCACCAGCTTGCCGTGCGCCGTCACCTCGTAGGCGATGCCGTCGTCGTCGCTCATGCCGTTGCCCTGCATCGTCACGCCGAAGACGTCGCCGGCCGGGTCGACGGCCACGCGTCCCGTCGGATTGCTGCCCTTGTTGCACGTCCTGCCGGAGTCGCAAAAGGTGAAGAGCACTTTCTCCTGCCACACGCCGCCGCTGCCTTTGGCGAGCCTGTAGACGATACCGACCTGCGCATCGGCGCCGGAATTGTTGTCGACGCCATAGATGTTGCCCGAACCGTCCAGCGTCACCGGAAAGAACGGATTTCTTCCGTCGGTGCAATTTTTCTGCTGACAGAAACCGTAGAGCGGCGTCAGCGTCGAGGCTTGCGCACCCGATGCCAGCATCATGGCGATCGCTGCGAACATCACTCCCGCTAACGTAGAACGCATGCTCTTCCCCGAACGGCCGATTTCGCGGGAACGGATAGCACAGCGGCGGCGCGAGCGTAAGTAGAACGCGCGTTTCAAGCGTCGCTAAGCAGGCTTGTCTGCCTTCGCCTGAGCAGCAGGATGCCGATCTCGATCGCGGCGGCGGCGATGAAGGGCGACAACGCGATGCCGACGCCGTCTTCCTCGGCCTCGGCCTTCCACAGCGCGCCGAACGCGCATAGTCCCGCGGCGATCATGAGGAATTTGCGCATCGGACGTTTCCTGTTCAAGCGTTGGGAAACGCGCCGCGTACGGTTTCGTTCCGCGGCGGCGACGGGAACAAGTGCCGTGCTGTGCCGTTAACAATGCCGACACAGGGAGACATTTCCATGAAGACGATGCTGTTCGCCGCCGCCGCGCTGAGCCTTGTGCTCGCCTCGCCTTGCGCGTTCGCGCAGGCCTCCAACCAGGGCGCGCCCAACACCGAGCACGGCTCGGGCGACATGATGCAGGACGGCCCGCACGCCGCCGCCGCGCCGGAATCCTCCTCGCCGTCGAGCCTGCCGTCGGGCTCCACGGCGATGAACGGCGACAAGATGAGCGCATGTTCCCAGAAGTGGAAGGTCGCCGTCGCCGAAGGCACGACCGCCGGCCGCAGCAAGCACGACTTTCTCGAAGAGTGCATGTCGCGGAATTAAAAGCTCATTTTCATCCCCGGCCGAGCGCCGCGACGCGGCGCGAGGGGGAGGGGACCCAGATGGAAGGATTGAGACCGGTCTCTCGACCTGGGTCCCCTTGACCTCAGATCGCTCGCGATGCGAGCGATCCTCGCCGGGGATGACAATGGTGCTGGGTGCGGAACCTACGTGCCGCGATCTGAGTGCCGCTCCATATGTTCCGTATACTGACAAGTTGTCGGGAAAAATCCTGCAACCAGAACTTGAAATAGCGCACGCGCCTCCCATCTCGCCGATATGACGAAGGATCGGGAAGGCGCGGCGGCCCATTCGCCGGAAGATAAGTTCCGCATGAACGCGGCCGAGCATCTCGATGCGATGCTCAGCCGTGCGCCAAGGATGTTCGATCTCTGCGGAGAGCTGGTCGACGCAAAGGACCGCGCGCTTGTGATTTCCGCCGCGGCCCGGCTCATGCAGGCAGGCGCCGTTGCCGCGCTGGCACAATTGCGCGTGGCGCTATCCGAGACGCGCCACCGCGTCATCACGGAGAAGAGCGCGGAATTGAATCGAAAAATTTACAGACACCCCAACGAACCCAAGCCGGGCTCGGACGCAGTCGAGGTGCTGATCCAAAAGATCAATCGCATCGCCGAGGCGAGAGGCAACAACACGTGACGGCGGACGCGAAGCCCCGCAACAAGCGCGGCGCGCCGCTGGGCAACCGCAACCGCCAGACCCACGGCAAATACAGCCGCGAGGTCCGTTTGTTCCGCAAGCTGCTGCGCGATTATCTGCGCGAGCTGCGCGCGGCGACGGCGGAGGTGAAACGTCTGTTTCCGGTGCGCCGGACGGTCATCGTCGAATTCACGGCGCCGGCGGCGGCGCGTAGTTCGCGATCGAGGCCGCGAGCTGGTCGTGCTGCGCGCAGCCTTCGGGGCAGGCGGCGTCCAGCGCCTTCAACTCGTCGCGCGCCGATCTCACATCGTCGCGGCTCAGATAGAGTTCGCCCATATAAGCCAGGAAGTCGCGATCGTTCAGGTCCTGCTCCAGCACGCGGTGGTAATAGGCCGCAGACAGGCGCATCTCGGCATCGCGCGCGGTGCCCGTGCTCGCGCGCGCCACCCTGCGATGCGCGGCGGCGAGATCGCTCAAAATCCCGACGTCGTCCGGCGACTGGTCCAGCGCCGCGTCGAGATGCGGGATCGCGTCGTTGTCGCGGCCATGCGCCAGAAGGTCGACGCCGATGCGCAGCTCGATCGCCGCGCGGGTGTCGTCGGCCGGGCTGTAGCCGGTCATCGCGTAAGCGGGCGCCGTGCCCATGACGGCCATGGCCAGGGCTGCGAGCGCATATCGGTTCATGGCGAAAACTCCTTCGGCACCGGACCTGGAACGCGCAAGGCCCGCGCCCGGTTCAAGGCGTGGGCGCGGGGGCCGCCAGTGTCTGCGGCGCGGCCGTCGCCGCCGCCGGATCCGCGGGCGGAACATAAGCCGCGAGCGCCTTGGCGAGCGCGTCGCGCTCGTCGCAGCCATCCGGGCACAGGATCACCAGCTCGTTCATCTCGTGATGCGCGGCGTTGAGATTGTTCATCTGCAGGAACAGCTCGCCCAGATATTCGTGCACGCCCTTGTGCACCGGGTCGATCGCCAGCGCCGCCTGGTAGAAGGCGAGCGAGTCCTGGAAGTCCTTGGTCCGCGCAGCGTCCGTCTCGCTCACGCCCACCATGCGGTGGGTGTAGCCCAGATAGTTGAGGATATCGGCGTTCTTGGGATGCTGCCGGAGCGCGGCCTCCAGATGCGGAATCGCCGAGGCGTATTCCTGGTGCTTGATGAGGCGCGTCGCGGTCGCATAGTCGTCGAAGCTCGCGGACGGCATCATCCCCATATTGCCGCCATAGCCGCCGCCGCCTCCGCCGCCCATCGCAAAGGCCGATCCGCCCAGCGCCAGAAGCGCCGCAACCGTGAGAGAGATCGCGCGCATGCCGTTCCTCCCTGTGCTCGTGGCGCCATCTTAACCAGTCCGGTTTGACTTCGATAGCCGCCCCAGAGGAAAGTAAGCCTATGGACACGGTAACCATCGCCAAGGAGGCGCGCCCGGCACGGCGCAAGCCCGAAAGCCTGGCCAAGATCAAACTCGCCGCGCGCAAGCTCTTCGTCGAGCGCGGCTATCACGCCACCCGTCCGCAGGACATCGCGCGCGAGGCGGCGCTGGGCCACGGCACGTTCTATCTGCATTACGAGGACAAGCGCGCCTGTTTCCTGGCCTTCGTCGAGGATGCGCGCGTCGAGCTGCAGCATTATGTCGACACCCGCGTCGCCGCGTCCGACGGCACGCTGGAGCATGTGCTCGCGGCCACCTTGAATGCCATCTACGACTATTCGGAATCCCATCCGGGCGTCTTGGGTGCCGCGATGACGGACGAGGCGGTGATCGACGCCGAAGGCGTGCAGGCGGTGCCGCTGCTGGTGCGCTGGGGCCGCGACTGGGCCGACACGGTGCGCCGCTCCATGGCCGAGGGCAGCATCGCGCGCGACTACGACGCCGACATCATCGGCCAGGCGATCCTGGGCGCCATCCACCAGACCGGCTCCGAAGGCTTCCGCTCAAGGCGGCGCAGGCAGGATCTGGTGGACAATCTCACCCGCTTCCTGGCGCGTGCCCTCAAGCCGCGCGATTGACAATTTTTCCTGACTGACAAATTATCAGTTCTGGAAAGCCCGGCCTCAGACCGGGCCGGCGGAGGAATTTCGATGACCAAGCTCGTCTGGACGCGCGACGAAATCCTGGCCGATCATGCCCATGCCAAGCCGCATGTCGAGGCGGGCTACCGGCTGCATGGCGGCTTCGACGCGGACGGCAGATACATCTCGCCGCGCACGCTCAACCGCTGGCCGGCGATCCGCGCCTGGGAAGTTGCGCTGACGGCGCGCGGGCAGGAGATCGTCGAGCCGTCGGGCGAGCTGATGGCGCGGGGCTCGTTTCCGAGCGTCGCCCAGCAGAGCTTCCTGCTCGAGCACGGCTTCGGGCAGACGCTGTGGGATTCGCTGAGCGTCACCGGGGTGATCGAGGCGCGCGGGCGCCGGCTCGCGGAAGCCGAGGCGCCGGACTTCCAATCCATCGTCGAAGAAGACATCACCGCGACCGCGACCGGCCATCTCAACAAGGGCCTGCTGCGCGCGCACGGCCTCGACGAGGGCGGCGACGGCACAGTCGGCGGCCATGACGCGATGTGGTTCGCGGTGCGCGACATGCTCTTCGGCAAACACGCCTATCCGCATGCGCAGATTCCGGATTCGCTCGCGCGGCCGGAGGTCGGGCGGCTGATGCCGCAGATCCCGGCGGAGCATGAGAACTGGATCCTGCTCTTGATGAACGTGCTGATGATCGAGGTGCGGGCGGAGAAGTTCTTCAACTTCTGCACCACGGTGATGCGCGATCGGCGGAACTTCCGCGACCGGCGCGCGGTGGCGCTGCATGCCGCCGATCTCGTCGACCGCATCCGCCAGGATGAGGCGCCGCATGTGGGCTATCTCGCCGTCGTCGTCTCGGAGCTGCGCAGCTTCACATTCAAAGGTGGCGTCAAAGGCGCCGCGTTCATCGATCCCGTGTGGCGCGGCTTGGTGCATTGGCATGCGGTCAGCAACAACGACTTCGACCGCGAGCAGCGGCGCAAGGAATTCGCAGAGCTCTTCGGCGCGCGTCCCGACGGCGCGGCGCTGCAGCGCGGATTCGACGGCCTCGAGCAGAAGGAAGCGGCGTGATGAAGGATTTCAAGGGCAGGACCGCGTTCGTGACCGGCGGGGCGAGCGGGCTCGGCCTGTCGATGGCGCGCGCCTTCGGCCGCGCCGGCATGAACGTCGTCCTCGCCGACATCGATATGAGCGCGGCCAAGGCGGCAGCCGAGCAGCTTGCGTCGGAGCAGATCAAGGCCGTGCCCGTGCATTGCGACGTCAGCGAGCGCGGCGCGCTGCGCGAGGCGGCGCTGGAGGCGATCGCGGCGTTCGGCAAGGTGCATGTCGTCTGCAACAATGCCGGCGTCGCGGTCGGCGGCCCCATCGGCACGGTGCGCGAGCGCGACTGGGACTGGATCATCGACGTGAACCTGAAGAGCGTCGTCTACGGCACCGAGGTCTTCGTGCCGCTGATCAAGAGCCACGGCGAGGGCGGGCATTTCGTCAACACCGCCTCGATGGCCGGCATGATCTCGCCGCCGGGCCTGGAGCCCTATTGCGCGACCAAATACGCGGTCGTGGCGATGAGCGAGGGCTGGCACGGACAGCTCGCGCCCATCAACATCGGCGTATCGGTGCTCTGCCCCGGCTTCGTGCGCACGCGCATCCATGAGAGCGGCCGCGCGCGGCAGGACAAGTATGGCGGCATCGGCGACGTCGATCCCGGCGTCGCCGCGACGCGCGAGCAGGCGGCGCAGAGCGTGCTCTCCGGCATCGATCCCGACATCGTGGGCAACCGCGTGCTCGAGGCGGTGAAGAACGGCGAGCTCTACATCTTCACCCATCCGGCGATGAAGGCGTTCGCGGAGATGCGCTTCCAGGCGATCCTCGCTGCGTTCGACACGGCCGCCGCGTCGCCCGCGCTCGCCAGCGTGAAGGACCACGCGCCGGTCACGCTTCTCACGCCCAAGCCGTAGGAGAGGGACATGAAATTCGGCATCTTCTACGAGCATCAGCTGCCGCGCCCGTGGAAGGACGGCGACGAGCTCAAGCTCTTCCAGGACGCGCTCGACCAGGTCGAGCTGGCCGACAAGCTCGGCATCGACCACGCCTGGGAGGTCGAGCATCACTTCCTCGAGGAATATTCGCATTCCTCCGCGCCGGAAGTGTTCCTCGCCGCCTGCTCGCAGAGGACAAAGAACATCCGTCTCGGCCATGGCATCGTGCTGATGCCTCCCGGCTACAATCATCCCGCGCGCGTCGCCGAGCGCATCGCCACCCTCGATCTCGTCTCCAACGGCCGCGTCGAGTTCGGCACGGGCGAGTCCTCGGCGCTGCTCGAGCTCGGCGGCTACCGCGTGGCCGTAGAGAAGAAGCGCGAGATGTGGCGCGAGACCGTCGAGCAATGCCTCAACATGATGGTGATGAATCCCTATCCCGGATTCAAAGGCGAATTCTTCGAGATGCCCTGCCGCAACATCGTGCCCAAGCCCGTGCAGAAGCCGCATCCGCCGGTGTGGGTGGCGTGCTCCAACCGCGAGACGATCAAGCTCGCCGCAAGGCTCGGCATCGGCGCGCTGACGTTTGCTTTCGTCGATCCGCAGGAAGCCAGGCAATGGGTCGACGACTACTACCGCATCCTGAAAGAGGAATGCGTGCCGATCGGCCATGCGGTGAACGCCAATATCGCGATGGTCACGGGCTTCTCGGTGCACAACGATCGCGAGGAGGCGCTGAGGCGCGGCCTCGACGGCTTCCGCTTCTTCGGCTACGCGCTCGGGCACCACTACATCTTCGGCGAGCACAAGCCCGGCCGCACCGACATCTGGAAGGCCTTCGAGGCCGCGCGCGACCAGATGCCGGCCAATCCCGGCGCCGGCGGCATGGGCACGCCCGACGAGATGCGCGCGCATCTGCGCAAGTTCGCGCAGGCCGGCGTCGACCAGGTAGCCTTCATCCAGCAAGGCGGCCGCAACAGGCACGAGCACATCTGCGAGGCGCTCGAGCTCTTCGGCCGCGACATCATGCCGGAGTTCAAGGAGCACGCCGTGGAACGCCAGAAGAAGAAGGCCGAGGAGCTCACGCCCTTCATCGAGCAGGCGTTCGCGCGCAAGCAGAAGATGCGCGAGCTGGCCGACGACGAGATCCCCAACGTCCTCGCGCTCGGCCGCCAGATATCGCAGCAGCCGCAAGCGCCCGATCCCAAGGCGGAGGAGGCGGCGAGGCGGTTCGCGGAAGTCAGCGCGGTGCCGCTGACCGACCCGCTCGCCAAACCGGCGGCGGAATAAAATATCAACTCGTCATGGCCGCCCTTGAGGCGGCCACCCCTTGCGCCCGCATCCGCGGGCGCAAGGGGATTCACGCGAAGAACGCGGAGAAGAAAAAACTCCGCGCGCTCCGCGTCTGCGCGTGATTCACTTCGCTCGCTGACGCTCGCTGGCTGGATGGCCGCCTCAAGGACGGCCATGACGACGTTGGAGGCCCTGTAAGAAATCCCCTTCTCGAACGACTACCATGTCCGAGGAGGCGTGAGGTTTGGATCGGGCCGGGCAGGACGAGCGCTACCGGGGTGCCGCGGCCGAATACGGCCCGGCGCTCGAAAGGCTGGCGCGCGCGGTGGAAGCCGATGCGGCCGAGAGGCGCGACCTTCTCCAGGAAATCCACCTCGCGGTGTGGCGAAGCATGGCGGGATTCGATGGCCGCTGCTCGATGCGCAGCTGGGTTTATCGCGTGGCGCACAATGCCGCGGCCTCGCACGTCATGCGCCGCCGCCGCGCGCCGAAGGGCGTGAGCATCGAAGAGCTGGTTCTCGCCGACGACGGCGCAAACCCGGAAGAGATCGCAGGCGAGAAGCAAGCGCTCGAACGGCTGATGGCCATGATCCGCGCGCTCAAAGCGCCCGACGCGCAGGTGATGCTGCTTTATCTGGAAGACCTGGACGCGGCGGCTATCGGCGAGATCACCGGCATGTCGCCCGGCGCCATCGCCACCAAGATTCACCGCATCAAGGCGCTTCTCGCGAAACGCTTCCAAGGAGGGCGCGATGACTGACGTCAAATCCCTCTGGCGCAACCAGAAGACGGAGCAAACCGTGACGCTCGAAAACATCCATCGCACGGCGGAGAAGTTCCAGCGGCGCACGCGAAGGGCGCTTTTGATCGAATACGGCGCCTCCGTCTTCGTCGTGGCCGTGTTCGGCTTCTACATCTGGGCGCTCCCGGGCTCGATGGTGAAGGCGGGCAGCGCGCTCTGCATCGTGGGCGTGCTGGGCATCGTCTGGCAGATGCGCAAGCGCGTGGCGGTGAGACGCGTGCCCGACCTCTCGGGGCCCGGGCTGGTGGAGTTTTATCGCCAGGAGCTTCTCAGGCAGCGCGACGCCGCGAAGTCGGCATGGCTCTGGTACATCCTGCCGGCGATCCCCGGCATGGCATTGATGATGCTCGGCCGGTGGTATCAACTTCATGCGCCCGGGCGCTCTCTCGCCTGGGATCATGAAGTCATCGCCCTGTGTGCGGTCATCATCCTGCTGGCACTCGGCATCATCAGGCTGCTGCAGGTCCTGCGCGTCGCGAAGCTGCAAAAGAAGATCGACGAGCTGGAAAGCTTGCGGTAGGCGGGGCACGGAGGGTGTGATGCATCACAATTGGATCGCCATCGTCGTCGCGATCGTCGCCGGACTGGCGAGCGGGCTGTTCGCGATGATTTTCGGCGACGAAAAAGACACCGATGCGTAGGGGCCAACGCATCCGGGTGGGCTTGCGCCCTGGTGGAAAAGTTACAACTTCTGATATATTGCCGCATAGGTTGATCACGGCCTTAATTCCTCCAGGCCGGGTGGGTTCGACTCATTGTCGAAAAGGCTGTGTCCGTAGACGCCGGCGCTCGGGGGAGCTGCGCCGGCGGTGAGCTGTAAGCCTCCGCGATCATCGGGATTTTCGGTTCGGGCGGGATGGCCTCCTTCCGCGACAGCGAATTTGCGCGCCCGCCGCGCGCCGGCGAAGAGCCGCGCGCGGAGCTCGACCTCTATCTCGCGCGCCGATTCCTTCCGCTCGCGCCGGGTGTCGTCGCACTCGCCGATTGGAGCGCGCAGAACCTGGCCTGGGCGAAACGCCGCTTCGCCGGTGCCGAGTTTGTCTTCCTTACGCGCTCGGCGCTGAATGAAGAGATCGTGCGCCGCTTCGGCCGCCGCTTGAGCGACGAGGCCATCCATGGTCTCGACCGGCAATCGCCGCTCCTGTCGGCGCGCCGCGTGGTGACGAAGCGGCAGGCGGCCGCGCTCGCGCTGGCCGGGGCCGGGCTTCTCGCGCTCGCCTGCGCGCGGCCGTCTTTCCTGGTGGTCGCGCTCGTCGCCCTGATGTCGGCGCTCTTCCTGCTCGGCGTCTTCTTCCGCGCGGCGCTCGCGCTCGCCGGTAGCGTGCCGCGCGACGCAGGACCGGTCGCGGCCGACAACGACCTTCCCGTCTACACGATCCTGGTGCCGCTCTACCGCGAGGCCGCGATGATCCCGGCGCTCACTCGCGCGCTGCTCGCGCTCGACTATCCGTGCGACCGGCTGGACATCAAATTGATCGTCGAGGCCGACGATCCCGACACCGCGCGCGCCTGTGCCGAGCTCGACGGCCCGTTCGAGGTCGTCGGCGTCCCGCCCAGCCTGCCGCGCACCAAGCCCAAGGCGGTGAACTTCGCGCTCAATTTCGCGCGCGGCGATTTCGTCGTCATCTACGACGCCGAGGACCGCCCCGAGCCCGACCAGCTGCGCAAGGCCGTAGGCGCCTTCCGTCTGCTTCCGGAGAGCGTAGCCTGCCTGCAGGCGCGGCTCGCCTTCTACAACGCGCGCGAGAACTGGCTGACCGGCCAGTTCGAGGCCGACTACCGGCTCTGGTTCGGCATGCTGCTGCCGGGGCTCGACCGTATCGGCATGCCGATCCCTCTCGGCGGCACGTCCAACCATTTCCGTGCCGGGATCTTGCGGCGCGTCGGCGCCTGGGACCCGTTCAACGTCACCGAGGACGCCGATCTCGGCATCCGCCTCGCCCAAGCCGGCTTTTCCGTCGCGATGCTCGACTCGACCACCTTCGAGGAGGCGCCGACGCGCTTGAGCGTCTGGCTCAAGCAGCGCTCGCGCTGGCTCAAGGGCTATATGCAGACCTGGCTGGTGCACAGCCGCGCGACGCCGAGCCTCGCGCGCGGTTCGGGCCTGCGCGGCGTCTTCGCCTTCCACTTCTTCATCGGCGGCGCGGTGCTGTCGGCGATCGTCAATCCGCTGCTCTGGGGCGTGTGCGCGCTGTCGCTCGTCTTCCCCGGCCTGTTCCCCGATCACGCGGCCGCGGTCTCCGCCTGGGGCGCGCTTGGGTCCAACTCCGTGCTCGTGGGCCTGGTGACGAGTGCTGCGATCCGTTGCGGCGACCGCAAGCTCCTGCCCTGCGGGCTGACCGTCGTCCTCTACTGGCTGCTGATCTCGCTCGCGGCCTATCGCGGGCTGTGGCACCTGATCACGAAGCCGTTCCATTGGGAGAAGACCGCGCACGGCCTGTCCCGCCAGGCGGCGGAGGACGGCGATGCGTGAGAGCCTCGCCGCGCTCCTGCTTCTCGCCGTGGCTTGCGGCCATGCGCATGCCGGCGCCTGGACGCTCAAGAGGCATCACTGGCAGATCATCTCCGATTTCGAGATCGCGCGCGCGAGCTACGGCTATGACGGCCATGCGCGCCCCGACGCGCCGATCAAGTTCGACAAGATCTACAGCAAGACGCTTGGGGAGTACGGCTGGAGCGATCGCCTGACCTTGGTGGTCGCGCCGGAATACAGCACCGCGGTCTCGTCCTGGAACGGCGGCGCGCCGGTCACCGCCATCGACATGGGCCTCGAAGGCGGCGCGCGCTATCTTCTCACCGACGCGTTCGGCGTGCTGTCGCTGCAGGCGACGCTCAAATATGCGGGACCTTTCGACCTCTCGCATGGGCCGATCCAGAAATACGATTCCAACGGACGCGGTGCGACACGCAGCGAAGAGGCGCGGCTGCTCTACGGCACGAGCTTCAAGCTCTTCGGCCGCGACGGTTTCGCCGATGTCGAGGCGGCGGAGCGCTTCATCACCGCGCCGCGCCCGAACGAGACCGCCATCGACCTGACCGCGGGGCTGTGGTTCGGGTCCAAGACGATGGTCATGGCGCAGAGCTTCAACACCATCAGCGGTGGCGACGCTGAGCCGCCCTACACCTATTTCCGGGAGAACAAGCTCGAATTGTCACTGGTGCGCTGCCTCACCGACCGCTGGTCCGTGCAGCTCGGCGCCTATGTCGCGCCCGCCGGGCAGAACACCGTGGCCGAGCAGGGGGTTAGCCTCTCGATCTGGTCGCATCGTTAGGGCAGTTTTCGATCCGACGGAATCGCTCCCCCGTCGTCATGGCCGCCCTTGTGGCGGCCATCCATATTCCCTGGTCTCGCAGTGCGTGTATGGATGGCCGGGACGTGAAGCATGTCCTCGGGCCGCGCCTTCGGCGCGGTCCCGGGGGCCCGGCCATGACGGTATTGGTGGACCAATCCAATCGCGCGGTTCTCGGGTCGTATGAAAAATAGTTGTACTTGAGAATTAGTCGCGACTGGCGTATGGAAGGGAGCGATATCCTTGGAATACCCAGCCATGAAGCTTGTCCTTCTGACCCTCGGCGCGGTCCTTGTCGCGTCGTCCGCGCTCGCCGACGACGCCGGGATCCCGCTCAAGCTCAAAAATCATCGCTTCACGCCCGCCGAGATCCACGTCAAGGCGAACGTCCCCAACCTCATCGTCATGAGCAACGAGGATGCGACGGCGGAGGAGTTCGACTCCACCTCGCTGAAGGTGGAGAAGGTCGTCGCCGGCAATTCCAGCGGCAATGTGCGCATCCGCCCGCTCGCGCCGGGCCGCTATCCCTTCATGGGCGAATACCATTCCGACACGGCGCAAGGCGTCGTGGTCGCGGAGTAGGCCCGCGTGCTCGCGAGCCTTCTGATCGTCTTCCGCGAGGTCATCGAGGCCGGCCTCATCGTCGGCATCGTGCTGGCCGCCACCAAAGGCGTGGCGCGGCGTTCGCTCTGGGTCGCTTACGGAGTTGGGGGCGGCGTGCTCGGCGCCTGCCTCGTCGCGGGCTTCGCGGGCGAGATCGAGCAGCTCTTCCAAGGCTCCGGCCAGGAACTGTTCAACGCATCCATCCTGCTTCTCGCCGTAGTGATGCTCACCTGGCACAACGTCTGGATGGCCGGGCACGGCCGTCAGATGGCGCGCGAGATGCGCCAGGTCGGCGCCGAGGTCGCGGCCGGCGAGCGCACGCTGACCGCGCTTTCCATCGTCGTCGGCGTCGCTGTCCTGCGCGAAGGCTCGGAGGTCGTGCTGTTCCTTTACGGCATCGCCTCGCAGCCGGGCACGACGACCGCGTCGCTGCTCACGGGCGGCGCGCTGGGCCTTGCCGCGGGTGCCGCGATGTCGGCGCTGATGTATTACGGGCTGCTCGCGATCCCCGCGCATAAGCTCTTCCGCGTGACGTCGGGGCTCATCACCTTGCTCGCCGCCGGCATGGCGGCGCAGGCGGTGCTGTTCCTGCAGCAGGCGGGCTATCTCGAAGTTCTCACCGGCACGGTGTGGAACACGTCATGGCTCCTGGCGGAGGACTCCCTCGTCGGGCGCCTGCTGCACACGCTGATCGGCTACAGCGACGCGCCCAACGGCGCGCAGCTTGTCGCCTATGGCGCTGTGATCGTGGCCATCGTGCTTTTGATGCGCTGGGAGCAGGGCCGCCAGGCGCGGCTCAAAGCGGCGGCCGCGCCGGCGCCGGTCGCGGCGGAGTAGAGTCAACCCTCCCCTTGAGGGAGGGTCGAAAAATGCGAAGCATTTTTCGGGGAGGGGTTGGCGGTTGCACGAGCTACCCCTCCCCGAAAATTTGCTTCGCTGCGCTCCGCAAATTGTCGACCCCCCCTCAAGGGGAGGGTGGGACTCATAAACACGCATAGATCGCGTCGATCAGCGCCTTGTTGCGGGGATTCTGCCAGCGCGGGCCCATGTCGTTGGTGACGTAGCCGAAGGCGACGCCGCTTTGCGGATCGCAAAAGCCGAGCGAGCCGCCCGCGCCGAAATGTCCGAACGCGCCCGGGTTGGGGCCGAGCGGCCGCTCCGCTTGCGTGAGCTGGAAGCCGAGGCCGAAGCGGCTGGGCCGCTGGTTGATCAGGTCGTGACCGGAAGAATGCTCCGCGGTCGCGCTCGCGAGCGTCTCCGCTGCGAGGATGCGCATGCCGTCGATGCTGCCGCCTTTGGCGAGCGCCGCATAGACGCGCGCCACGCCGCGCGCGGTGCCATGTCCATTCGTCGACGGGATCTCGGCAAGCCGCCACTCGGGGCGGTTCACCCAGCCCGCGCCGGAGATCCCCGGCGGATTCCAATAGGCGTTGAAACGCATCGCCTCTTCCGGTCCCGGCATCGCCGGACTGCGCGAGACGTCCGGCCACAGGAACTCGGCGACGCGGCCGTGCTCGCTCGCCGGCAGACCGATATGGACGTCGGCGCCGAGCGGTCCCGCGACCTCCTCGCGCAGCAGCGTGCCGATGCTCTTTCCCGTCGCGCGGCGCACCACCTCGCCGACGAGAAAGCCGAAGGTGTTGACGTGATAGCCGTGCGCCGTGCCCGGCGCCCACCATGGCGCCTGGCGGGCGAGCGCATCCGTCATGCGCGGCCAATCGAGGGCCGCGCCTTCCGGAAGCTTCTCACGGATCGACGGAAGCCCCGCGCGATGCGACAGGATCTGGCGCAGCGTGATCGCCTCTTTTCCCGCGCGCGCGAACTCTGGCCACAGACGCGCGACCGGCGCGTCGAGGTCGATCTCTGCGCGCTCCACGCGGCGCAGCGCCACGACGGCGCACAGCGCCTTGCTCACCGAGAAGAAGTTGACCAGCGTCTCGCGCCGCCAGGGCTTGCCGCGCGCCTTGTCGCTATGGCCGCCCCAGAGATCGGCGACGACGCGGCCGTCGACCGCGAGCGCGATCGCAGCCCCCGGCTCGCCGCGGCCGGCGAAATTCTCCGCGAACGCCTCGCGCAGGCGCGCGAAGCGGGGATCGCAGAGGCCGTCGACCAAAGGCGTCATCGCGCGCGAATGAGAGCACAACTCCCCTGCGCGCGCGAGATTTCCTCAAGGGAAGACGGTGAAGAGGTCGCTCAGATCCTGCTGGTTCGCCGCGTCGCCCAGAAGCGGCGTGACGCCGAAGATCTCCTGCATCGTGCGCAAGGTCGAGCCGTGGGTGTAGGGGATGTCGTTGGAATAGCCGTGGCCCTTGGCGAAGGGCGACAGCACGAGCATCGGGATCGGCCCGTCGCCGGTGTTGGCCTCGTCGAAGGTGATGAAGAGCGCGCCGCCGTCCTGATAGGCGGCGGAGTTCATGATCATCGGCACGACGTCCTTGAGCCACTGGTCGCCGTTGCGCACCGCGCCGTGGTCGCAATTGTCGTGCATGTCGTTGCACAGATTGGGCGTGATCCAGTTGTAGCGCGCGACGGCGTTCCTCTGCAGGTCCTTGGCCAGATTGCCGAACGGCCGCAGATGCTCGATGCAATATTGCGAATGCTTGTCGTAATTGTCCGTCACGTCGTGGAAGTAGGAGAACGGCTCGTGGCGCACCGCGAAGGACGGGTTCCCGTCCGCGTTGACCGGGCCCATATTGTGCAGCGGGCAGACGCCGCCCTTGGCGTCCTCGAGATAGGCCTTCCACGAGACGCCGGCATTGTCGAGCAGCGTGACGAGATGCTGTGTCGTGTCCTGGCCGTTCTTCTTCGGCAAGCCGTCATGCAGGATGCCGAAATTCGTTCCCGCCTCGAGCCACAGATAGTTGGGCAGGCTCGGATGCAGGCCGGGCGGGTTGTAGTACTGCTCGGCATGCGAGGCCATCGGGACGAGCACGTTGTCGATGTAGTGCGCGCGCTTCTTGCCCTCGATGCTCTTGTCGTCGCCGGTCCAGTTGTGGTTCTCCATCAGGATGATGAAGACCGTCTTGATGTGATGGGTGACGCCGCCGGGCTTGTCCGCGGCCGAAGCGGGCAGCGCCAGCGCAAGGCATGAGAGCACGAGCGCGCGCAGCGCCCCATGGAAAGACGGATGGCGCATTTTTCCCTCGCATGGCCGGATGTGGATGGCGCACGCTATCGCGCACAGGTGACGGGGTTGTGTCAGTTTGGGGCTTGCCGGGCCGGTCGATGCTTTGCCGATATTCGGACGCGTCAACTCGGCTCAAGCTTTCAATAGCACACGCTTTACTTGTATGATCGTTCGGCCTTCCACGGGAGCGTGCCATGACCGCCGGTGATCGCAAAAGCTTGCGTCGCATGTTGGAATTCGGATGGGCAGGCGGCCTGTCGCTTCTGATGGCGGTAAACGCGGCATCGGCAGCCGTGGAAATTTCCGCGTCACCGACCCGGAACATGAGTTGCTCTGCGGGGGTGTGCACGGCCACTGCCAAGCAGGCCGTGCTCAACGGCACCGATCTCGCCAATATGCTCGCCACCGGCGATACGAAGATTGTGAGCGGAGCAACCGCGAAGGACATCGACGTCGACGTGGCGCTGAATTGGGTAAGCGCCAGCCGTCTGACATTCGACGGTTATCGCTCCGTAGCCTTCAAGCAGCCGGTCGAGGTTTCCGGGCCCGGTGCGCTGACCATCGTCACCAACGATGGAGGTCTGAACGGAGACTACAGCTTCCTCGACAAGGGACATGTCGAATTCTGGAGCGACACCGGCAGTCTCGTCATCAATGGGCATTCCTACGTGCTGGTCTACAACCTCCGTCAGATCCAGCACGCGACCGAGGTCCAGGATTGTTATATCGCGCTCGCGAAAGCCATCCGTTCCGGCCGCAAGCTCTATACTGCCTCCCCCGTCGAATCGCTCGACGCGACCCTTGAGGGACTGGGCAACACGATTTCCGGCCTCACGATCAATGACCAGACGAACAACGACAATGTCGGACTTATAGGTGTGCTCGGAGGAACGGCTTGTCCCAACGGCGTTCGAGATCTCGGCCTTAAATCGTCCAATATCACCGGGTCTGGCTCGGGACAGACTCTGGGCACGCTGATAGGAAAAAACGAAGGCGGTTTCGTGCAGAAATCGCATTCTTCCGGCCAGATATCAGCCTCGGGAGACGCGGTTGTAGGCGGGCTGGTAGGCGACAGCGGCGGCGGCCTTATTTCGCTATCCTATTCGACCGCTACGATCTCGATATCGGGCACGGGCAGCAACGGAGCGGTTGGCGGATTGGTCGGGATAAATGCCGGCACCTGCATCACGGGATGTCGTGGAACGATCAGCCAGAGCTTTTCGGCGGGCGCGATATCCGCGGGCGCGAATACAATGGCGGGCGGTCTGGCCGGCTACAATTCCGGTGCCTCCATCTCGAACTCTTTCGCGCTGGGAGCGGTCAGCGGAGGCGACGCTTCGCTCGTCGGAGGACTGATCGGCGTCAACGCCGACAGCCCATCCGAAAATGCGCAAGCGTCGGTCTCCAGTTCCTATTCGACCGGCCTGGTGAGCGGGACCGCGGGCTCCGTGCTGGGCGGTCTGATCGGCCAGGACAATGCCGCTTCCGGGATAGCGGACGCTTATTGGAATCTGGACACCAGCGGCATCCCGGATCCGAGCCAGGGCGCCGGCAACGTTGCAAACGATCCGGGAATCACAGGGGTGACAACGGTGCAATTGCAATCAGGATTGCCGACAGGGTTCGACGCTTCGATTTGGCTGACCAAGGCGTCCGGCAACAGCGGGTTCCCTTATTTGCGGACGCTCCCGCCAGGTTGAGACAATAGCGAGACCGTCAGACCAGGTGCTGGTGCCGGCTACAGGACTCGAACCTGTGACCCCCTGATTACAAATCAGGTGCTCTACCAGCTGAGCTAAGCCGGCGCCTGGGGCGTTGATTAACGGACAAGCAGGGCCGAACGCAAATCGTGGGATGCGGGGCCCGGCCGGTTGGGCTAGATTCGGCGCAAACGCACGCCACGGAGGTCAAGTCGATGACGAGGCTCGGTTCGGTCCTTGCGCTGTTGGCTCTGGCTCTGGCTTTGGCCGCTTCCGGTTCCGCCCCGGCGGCCAGCGTCACCACCTATCACAATTCGCTGCAGCGGCTGGGCGCGTACAAGATCGAGCGGCTCACCCTCGCGGCGGCGGCGGGCGTGCATCGCGACACGGGCTTCAACGCGAGCATCAGCGGCAACGTCTATGCGCAGCCGCTCTATTGGCAGCCCGAAGGCGCCAAGATCGGGCTGATCATCGTCGCCACGGAATCCAACAGCGTCTATGCGCTCAACGAAGCGACCGGCGCGATCGTTTGGCAGAACCAACTCGCGGCGTCGGTGCCGCTCGCCCAGCTTCCCTGCGGCAACATCGATCCCATGGGCATCACGGGAACGCCGGTGATCGATCCTGCGACAGCGACGCTTTATCTCAACGCGCTGACGGCGACGGGGGGCGGCCCGCGGCACATGCTTTATGCGCTCTCGCTCGCCGACGGCTCGGTGCTGCCCAATTGGCCGATCGACATGCAGGCGGCGCTGACGGGGCTGGGCGCGAGCTTCGACTCTGCGCATCAGGGCTCGCGCAGCGCGCTGCTGTTCTTCCAGGGCAGGCTCTACGCGACCTATGGCGGCAACGCCGGCGATTGCCAGCCCTATCACGGCACGGTCGCGCAGGTGGCGCCCGCCACGGCGACGGTGGAGGCCTATTGGCAGACGCGCGGCGCGCGCGGCGGCATCTGGGCGCAAGGCGGCATCGCGGGCGACGGGCAGGACCTCTTCGTCACGACGGGCAACACGTCGGGCACGACCGACTGGGCCGACGGCGAGGCAATCGTGCGGCTGGTGCCGGGGCTGGCGCATTCGACGAAGCCGCGCGACAATTTCGTGCCCGCGAACTGGCAGGATCTCGACGCGAGCGACAAGGACCTGGGCGGCACCGAGGCGCTGCCGTTCGACATCAAGTCTTCCGGCGGCACGGTGGCGCAGCGCGTGATCGCGTTCGGCAAGGACGGCAACGCCTATCTCGCCGACCGGCATTATCTGGGCGGCATCGGCGGCGCGCTCGCGGTGGCGCCGGTGTCCTCCGGCGCGATCCGCACCGCGCCCGCGATCTATCACATGGACGGCTCGATCAAAGTCGCGTTCACCAGCCGCGGCAGCACGCAATGCAGGGGCAGCAACCTCACCATGCTCAATGTCGCCGCAAGCGGTGTGTCGCCGATCACCTTCGCCTGGTGCGTGGCGCTGAACGGGCAGGGCGCGCCGATCATCACCACGACCGACGGCATAGCGAACCCGATCGCGTGGGCGGCGGGCGCGGAGGGCGACAACCTCCTGCACGGCTTCGACGCGATGACGGGCGCGTCCGTGTTCACCGACACGGCGCCCGCGATGACGGGGCTGCATCACTTCGCGACGATCCTGGCGACGCAGCGCCGCTTCTATATCGCCGCCGACAACACGGTGTACGCCTATGCGTTCGCGCCGTAGCAGTTGGGATTTCATGTCGTCCGATTTCCCTCTAGACTGACCACGCTGTCGGAAAAATGGAGAGTGCGATGAAAACCCGCTTCCTGATCGCGGCGATGCTGCTTGCGGTGCCCGCGCATGCCGACAGCGTGACGACCTATCACAATTCCAACCAGCGCGACGGCGCCTATGTGATCCCGAGCCTGACGCTGGCGGCCGCGGGCAGCGTCGCCCCCGACACCAGGTTCAACGCCACGATCAGCGGCCATGTCTACGCCCAGCCGCTGTTCTGGAAGCCCAAAAGCGCCAAGCGCGGCCTCGTCGTCGTCGCCACCGAATCCAACAACGTCTATGCGCTCGACGAGGCGAACGGCAAGGTCATGTGGCAGAACCTCATCGGCAACGCGATGCCGCTGAACCAGCTTCCCTGCGGCAACATCGATCCCATGGGCATCACCGGCACGCCGGTGATCGATCCCGCCACGGGCACGCTCTATTTCGACGCGATGACGAAGACGAGCAACGGCGCGCGCCACATGGTGCACGCGCTCTCCCTCGCCGACGGCTCGGAGCTTTCCGGCTGGCCGATCGACATGCAGGCTGCGATCGGCGGCGGCTGGGATTCCTCGGTGCAGGGCGAGCGCAGCGGGCTGCTCTTCTTCAAGGGCGCGCTCTACGTCGTCTATGGCGGGCATTTCGGCGATTGCGGCTCCTATCGCGGCACGGTCGCGCAGATCGATCCGGCGACGCACGCGGTCACGGCCAACTGGCAGACGCGCGCGACGGGCGGCGGCATCTGGGCGCAAGGCGGCATCGCGGGCGACGGCGCCTCGCTCTTCGTCACCACCGGCAACACTTTCGGCACCAGCACCTGGAAGGACGGCGAGGCGATCATCCGGCTGAAACCCGGCCTTGTGCATTCCACCGACACACACGATTTCTTCACGCCGACGAACTGGCACGACCTCGACAACAGCGACGCGGATCTGGGCGGCACCGAGGCGCTGCCGATCGACATCAAGGTGCCGGGCAAGTCCAAGCGCGTCATCGCCTTCGGCAAGGACGGCAACGCCTATCTCGCCGACCGGGGCAATCTCGGCGGCATCGGCGGCCAGATCCAGGTGTTCGCCGCCTCGAGCAGCGGCATCCGCACCGCGCCCGCCGTCTACGAGACCGCGTCGGGCACGATGGTCGCGTTCCAGAGCAATGGCGGCGGTTCCTGCCACGGCGGCAACATCACGATGCTGAGCGTGGCGGCAAGCGGTTCCAATCCGATGTCGGTCGCGTGGTGCGCGGCGCTGAACGGCGGCGGCGCGCCGATCGTCACCACCACCGACGGCACCAACAATGCGCTTGTCTGGGCCGTGGGCGCGGAGGGCGACAACGAGCTGCACGCCTTCAACGCGCTGACCGGCGCGGTGGTGTTCGCAGGCACCGGCACGGGCATGAGCGGGCTGCACCACTACCAGACGATCCTGGCGACGGGGAAGCGCTTCTACGTCGGCGCCGACAACACGGTGTACGCGTTCAAGTTTTAGTCAACCCTCCCCTTGAGGGAGGGTCGACAATTTGCGAGCGAAGCGAGAAAATTTCGGGGAGGGGTAGTCGCCTAGGCTAACCCCTCCCCGAAAAATGCTTCGCATTTTTCGACCCTCCCTCAAGGGGAGGGTCGTTTTTATTCCGTCTCCACCAGCAGCACCCAATCCCCGTCGCCGCCGGCATTGTTGCCCGGCGGCGTGAAGTCCTGCGTGCCGGTGTTGGGGAAGCTGCCGATCGCCGTGGTCGTCGCGTTGGTCGGGTCGAACCAGCTTGCGGTCGCGGTGCCTGAGAGCTTGCTCATGTCGACCGTCACTTTGCGCACCGTCGGCAGATAGGCGAGCAGCAGGCTGCCGTCGCTCGTCAGCGCGGCCGTCGCATAGGTGTCGTCGGGGATCGGATCGTCCTTGGAGAACTTGCCGAAGCCCTTGGTCAGCACCTGATGCGCGCGGTCGGGGACGAGGTCGTACCATTTGCGCGGCTCGAGCAGCTGCTTGACGTAGGAAAGCTGAAGGATTCCCACCGTGTCGAGATTGTCGGCCCAGTCGCCCTGCAGCCGCCAGGAATAGGCACTGCCGTAGAGCTGGCCCGTCGTGCCGCTGGTCGCCGACCACCATTCCTGGCGGCGCAAATTCTGCGTCGTGCCGCCGTCGGTGCCGCCATTGTGCTCGAACTCGTAATTCGCCTCGACCAGGAAGGTCGGCGCGAAGGCGGCGCGCTTGTATTCGGTCAATTCCTCCGCATAGGTCGGCCGGTAGGTATAGACCGCGTCGAGGCCGAGCAGCGGACGTAAGGCGCCGTCCTCGAGCGAGGCGCTGACGTAATAGTCGAGCTCGATGGTCTGGATATGGTTCGGATCGGTCTCGGCCAGGCCGCGCATCACCGCGCGCACGAGCCGGTTCTGCGAAGGATCGCGCCAGCTCTGGAAGTCGTTGCCGCTCATCCAGATGATGTTGGGCTGGTCCTTGTAGCGATTGCCTAAGAACCGGCCATAGGCGCGCGCCTTCATCTCGCCGTTGTCGTCCAGCACCGACAACCACCCGCCGGTCTCGATGGGATCGAGGAGCACGACCATGTTCTTGGCGGCGGCGGCCTGAAGCATTTCCTCGGCGCGGTCGAAATAGGCGGGGTTGGGCGTGGACAGATCGCCCGGCGTCGTGAACGGCGCGATCCCGTCGAAGGTCGTGCCGTCGGAATTGCACGCGGTGTAGCTGTCGCAGAGCAGGTTGACCCAGAGCGCGTTGATCCCGTATCGCGCGCGATCCTTGATGAAGAACTTCGCTTGGCGGACCGACAGGTTCCCCACCATCGCCTGCGGCGCGTCGCCGATCATCAGGAACGGATTGTTGTTCTGGTCGACGAGAGTGCGGTTGCCGGCGCCGGGCTTGAGCGGGAAGACGGGCGGCACGGCAAGCGCCGACGATGATAGGAGGATCGTAGCGAATAGAATCGCAGAACGCATGATGCACCTCTCTGCACCACTATAGCGCAAGTTGGGAAATATCACGTTTCTTCTCGTGCCACCGACATCTTCTCCGGCACCACCGCGCCGCCGGAGATCACCATGGTCATCGCCTGGTCGGTCGGGATGTCGAGGAAGACGAGCTTGGAGGCGGGCAAAATCTCCAGGAATCCCGAAGTGGGATTGAGGGCGCTGGGAACGTAGACGGCGGCCAGCTCCTCGCCGGTGCGGGCATCGATGAAGCTGCGCATCAGGAACGCCACCGTCCTCATGCCTTCATGCGGGAACTCGACCAGCACCACGCGCTGATCGCCGCCGGGGCGCTGCTGCAGCACGTCGAGCAGCTTCTTGACCGCGGAATAGATCGTCTGGACCAGCGGGATGCGGCGGATGATGCGCTCGAAAAGGCCGATCAGGCGCTGGCCGATGACGCGCGAGGCCACCGCGCCGACGGCATAGAGCACCGCGAGCGCCACGACCACGGCGATGGCGAGGCGGACGTCGGGGTTGGCGATCCAGGGCGCCGCCGCGGGGAACCTGCGATCCATGAAATCGGTCAGGGGCCCGGCCAGCGGCTGGCCGAAGGCGGAGAGAATGCCGAGCAGGAAATTGAACACCAGCCACACCGCGAACAGGGGCGCGATGGTGAGCAGCCCCGCGAGCAGCGTGCGCTGGAAATTCGGCTGCCAGAAGCGCCGCTTGGTCTCGTCCATCTGCGTCTCCACGGTTGAGTTATTCCGCCAACACATTTATGCCAAAGCGCATGACCCGCTACCTGATCACCTCGGCGCTGCCTTATATCAACGGCGTCAAGCATCTGGGCAATCTCGTGGGCTCGCTTCTGCCGGCCGACGTGTTCGCGCGCTTCTGCCGGGCGCGCGGGTTCGAGACGCTCGCGCTCTGCGCCACCGACGAGCACGGCTCGACGACCGAGCTTGCGGCGGCGGAAGCCGGCCGGGACGTGCGCGCCTTCTGCGATGAGCAATATGCGCTGCAAAAGGCGGCCGGCGACGGGTTCGGGCTGTCCTGGGACCATTTCGGGCGCTCGTCCAACGCGCCCAACATCGCGCTCACCCAGCATTTCGCGCGGCTGCTCTGGCGCAACGGGCATCTGGACGTGCGCACGACCAAGCAGGTCTATTCCAACGCCGACAAGCGCTTCCTTTCGGACCGCTACGTCGTGGGCACCTGTCCGCATTGCGGCTATGAGCGCGCGCGCGGCGACCAGTGCGAGAACTGCACGCGCGTGCTCGATCCGGTCGATCTCATCAACCCGCGCTCCGCGATCTCGGGCTCGCCCGACATCGAGATCCGCGACTCGACGCATCTCTTCCTCAAGCAGTCCACCTTCGTGCCGCAATTGCGCGCGTGGATCGACAGCCATGAGCGCGACTGGCCGGTGCTCGTCACCTCCATCGCCAGGAAGTGGCTGGACGAGGGGCTGCAGGACCGCGGCATCACGCGCGACGTCGAATGGGGCGTGCCGGTGCCCGACGACATCGCGGACGGCCAACTGAAGGGGAAAGTCTTCTACGTCTGGTTCGACGCGCCGATCGAATATATCGGCTGCGCCCAGGAATGGGCGGAAGCCAACGGCAAGGGCGATGCCTGGCGCGATTGGTGGATCGGGCCAAAGTCCAAGGACGTCGTCTATTGCGAGTTCATGGGCAAGGACAACATCCCGTTCCACACCGTGGGCTTCCCCGTGACCGTCATGGGCGCGCGGCCGCAGGAGGACTGGAAGCTCGTCGACCGGCTGAAGGGCTTCAACTACATCAATTTCGACGGCGGCAAGTTCTCGACGTCAAGCAAGCGCGGCGTGTTCATGGATGCGGCGCTGGAGATCCTGCCCGCGGACTATTGGCGCTACTACCTCATGGCCAACGCGCCGGAGAGCTCGGATTCCAACTTCACCTGGGAGCATTTCGCCGGCCAGGTGAACAAGGACTTGGCCGACGTGCTCGGCAATTTCGTCAACCGGGTGACCAAGTTCTGCGGCGCGCGCTTCGAGGGCAAGGTGCCGAGCGAGGGCGAATATGGCGACGAGGAAAAGGCGCTGATAGAAGAGCTCGACAAGCGCGTCGGCGAGTACACGCAGCTTTTCGAGGCGATGGAGTTCCGAAAGGCGCTGGCCGAACTGCGCGCGATCTTCGTGACCGGCAACGAGTATCTGACGCGCGCCGCACCCTGGACGCATGTCAAGACCGACCGCGCGCGTGCCGGCGCCGCGGTGCGCATGGGCCTCAATCTCGTGCATCTCTTCGCCCATCTGGCGTGGCCGGTGATCCCGACCTCGGCGCGGCGCATCCACCAGGCGATCCAGGACGCGCCCGAGGTGATCCCCTGGCCGGACGAGGCGATGGGCGATTTCCTCGATGATCTCGAATACGGCATGGCGATCGGCGTGCCCGAGGTCCTCTTCGCCAAGATCACCGACGAGCAGATCGCCGATTGGCGCGCGCGCTTCGGGGGCGGCGGATGAGCGTGCGGCGCCTCGTGCCGGACGACTACGATGCTTTGCGCGCCCTACGCCTGGAATCGCTCGCTCTGTATCCCGCGAACTTCGCCGCCGATCTTGATCAGGAATCGGCGATGCCGAAGGAGCAGTGGCTCGCGCGCATGGCGACGGCGGTGACCTTCGGCGGCTTCATGGGCGGGACGTTGAGCGGCATGGTCGTGTTCTCGCGGCCCTCGCGGCCCAAGCTCGCCCATACCGGCGACATCGGCGCGATGTATGTGCGCGACGCGGCGCGCGGCACGGGGCTGGCCGACGCGCTGATCAGGGCGGTTCTCGACCACGCCGCCGGTGTCGTGGAGCAGGTCCAGCTCACGGTGAATGCCGAGAACGCGCGCGCGATTCGGTTCTACGAGCGCCACGGCTTCCGCCCCATCGGCCGCATCCCGCGCTCGCTCAACATCGCCGGGCGCTACTACGACGACCTGCTGATGCTGCGGCCGGTGTCGTCGAGCGATTGAGAATCTCGCCTCCCCCTTGTGGGGGTCGGTAGCGACAGCGTACCGACGAAAAATCCGAAGGATTTTTCGGGTGGGGAATCGTCTTGCACCGGTCCCCCCACCCGACGTGCTCGCTTCGCTGCGCGCGTCGACCTCCCCACAAGGGGGAGGTTTAAGTGTGATCTTCGAGCGATTGACGCAAATTCGTGCTACGGTTTAACTTAAGGTAGAAATAGCGGGGGTTGAACCATGATCCGTCTCAGCAAGGCGCTGTGCGCCGCGATCCTTGGCGCTCTATTCGTTGCCTCGCAGGGCCCGGCCGCGGCCGGCGCGGCGCGCTCGCAGACCAAGGCCTACACGACGACGGTGAACTATGTGGCGGAGTTCTATCCGCTGTGGTTCACCTACAATCAATCGGCGAACGCGACGATCAACCGGCTCGTCGGGCCCGCCAAGATCTCGCCGCTCTATCAGACCGTGGTCGCGATCAATGTCGACACGCTCTATGCGAGCACCTTCCTCGATCTCTCCAGCCAGCCCGTGATCCTCACGATCCCGAGCACCACGGTCACCTATTCGACGCTGGCGCTGGACCCTTACGGCGACGTCCTTTCCACGAGCATCCCCGCGGGAACGCCGGGGACTTATGGGTTCACCGGTCCGAACTTCACCGGCACGCTGCCCGACGGCGTGACGCAGGTGCCGATGACGCTCGATCACCTGATCCTGATCTTCCGCAGCGACCAGTATACGAGCGGCGGCGTCAACGAGACGCAGGCGTCCGAGACCTTCCGCGAGTCGCTCCAGCTCCAGACGCTCAGCGACTGGCAGCAGGACCCGTCCGGCGGCCAGACGCTGATCCTGCCCGAGCTGTTCTTCGCAACGCCCTACAAGACCTTCGCGGACGCGCTCATCGCCTTCGATCCGATCACGTTCCTGAAGCAGCTGCAGGTCGCGGTCGCGTCGCCGAACACCCCGCCGCTCACCGCGCAGCAGCAGAGCCTGTCCGACAAGTTCAACACGCTGTTCGCGAAAGGCGGCGAGCAAACGGATTTCGCGCTCGGCGCCCAGGACGCGCACACGCTGATCCTCGACGATTATCTGGGCAACACCGACGCCAATGGCTGGATTCACTTCACCAATATGGGCGAATGGAAGCCGGGCCAGAACCTCGACCGCTCCGCGATCACCGAGTTCATCCAATACGGCAACAACATCCAGGCCGCCGCCTATTATCAGACCTTCAAGGACGGCACCGGGGCCGCGCTCGACGGCACCGACGCGAAGGGTTACGTGCTCAACATCGCGGCCGACCAGATCCCAAAGGCCAAGCGCTTCTGGTCATTCACCGCCTACACGCCGCAATCCATCGAGCTCATCAAGAACAAGGCGAAGGTCTATCACGTCGCGAGCTACACGCCGCATCTGGCCTATAATTCCGACGGCTCGATCACGCTCTATATCGCGCGCGAGAAGCCTCACGGCGTGCCGCCTGCCAACTGGCTGCCCGTGGGCCGAGGGCCGTTCAACGTCATGCTGCGCGTCTACGGGCCGCAAGGCAGCGTGGCGCATAACAAGTACACCCCGCCGGCGATCGAGAAGGTGGAGTAGCCGCGCGGAAGAGGATCAAAAAATATGTGTCATGGCCCGCGAATGCGGGCCACCCAGCTGGGTTCTACGCGCTGTGGAAGGTTCTCACGCGGAGACGCGGAGGCCGCGGAGTCGAGTTCATCCTCCGCGATCTCAGCGATCTCCGCGTCTCCGCGTGATCCTTTTTGCGAAAGCAGGCAGATGTCATCTGGGTGGCCCGCATTTGCGGGCCATGACATCAAAATTTTCGATTGAAATACGGACGCTACAGCCGTTCCCAGCCCTCGCGGCCGAGCGCTTCCATGGGCTTGAAGCGCGCCTTGTAGTCCATCTTGTCGCTGCCCTGGACCCAGTAGCCGAGATAGACGTGGCGCAGGCTGCGCATGCGCGCGGCGCGCACGTGGTCGAGGATCATGAAGGTGCCGAGGCTGCGCGCCTCCTCGCCGGGATGAAAGAAGCTGTAGACCATGGAGAGCCCGTCGCGCAGCACGTCGCTGAGAGCGCACGCGACCAGCGCGCCGGGCTCGCCGTCGGGGCCCAGGCGCCGGTATTCGATGATGCGCGTCTGGACCGGCGTCTCCTCGACCATCGCGACATAGTCGAAGAGGCCCATGTCCGACATGCCGCCGCCGGCGTGGCGCGAGTCGAGATAGGTGCGCAGCAGCGCGAACTGCTCGCGCGTCGCTTCCGCCGCGACCTCGCCGCGCACCAGATCGTCGTTGCGCTTGAGGATGCGCTTCTGCCCGCGCGAGAATTCGAACTCGCCGGCGATGATGCGCACCGAGACGCAGGCCGCGCAGTTCTCGCAGGCCGGGCGATAGGCGATGGACTGGCTGCGGCGGAAGCCGGAATGCGTCAGCGCCTCGTTCAGCGGCTGGGCGAGGCTGCCGGTGAGCCGCGCGAACACCTTGCGCTCCGTGCGGCCGGGCAGATAGGGGCACGGCCCGCCGGGCGTGAGGAAGAACTGCGGAACGCGGGTCGTATGTTCAGTCATGGCATCAGCGAGTATGGCAAGCGGGTGGCGTCCAGCCCAGTGAATTCCCCTATCAAAGTTGATGCCCAGGTGGTACCGGCGGCGCCTCTCGCAACAATGTGATGCTGAGGCGCCGGTTCGACGAGCCGTTCGGGTCCTCCGGCAAAAGCGGCTCGGAGCCCGCTTTCCCCGCGACCTCGTAGATGCGGTCGGGATTGAGCCCGCCCTGGGCGAGCAGCGCACGGCCTGCGTTGGCACGCGCCGACGACAACTCCCAGTTGGTCTCGCCGTTCGGTCCGGTGAACGGCTTGGCCTCGGTGTGGCCGCTGATCGAGATGCGGTTGGGAAGCCGGTCGACGATCCTGCCGATCTCGGCGATCAGCCGCTTGGCATAGGGCATCGGCTCGGAGGTGCCTTCGCGGAACATCGGGCGGCCGTCCTGGTCGACGAGCTGGATGCGCAAACCTTCCGGCGTCTGCTCGGTGATGACCTGCTTGGAGAGCTCCGACAGATCGGGATTGTCGGCGATGGCCTGGTGGATCGCCTCGGCCGCGTGCGCGAACTCGCCGTCTTGGCTGGACGCGGTCGAGCGGTCGCTGTTCTGGTTGCTCGCGGCTTGTTCCTGGCCGTCTGAGGCGCCGCCCTGGCTCACCTCGGCCTGGGTGGATTTGGATTTGGAGCTGGGCGAGGACGGGCTGTTCTTCTGGAACACCGAGGCAGCGCCGCCGGCGCGCGCGCTCTCCTCGCCCATCACCTTGCCGCCGAGCACGCCGCCCGAGCCGCTCAAGGTCTGGGCGATGCTCTGCGGCGCGAAATAGTCGGCGATGCCGCGCTTCTGCTCGGGCGTGGTCGTGTTGATCAGCCACATCAGCAGGAAGAACGCCATCATCGCGGTGACGAAGTCGGCATACGCCACCTTCCACGCGCCGCCGTGATGGGCGCCGTGGCCGCTCTTCTTGATGCGCTTGATGACGACGGCGCCTTCGCCTGCCATGACTTCGTCCCGCCAAAACCCATGCCCATCAGGCCGTGGACGGTCTTTTCGCCGCCGCATCCGTCGCCTAGGGTCGGGCCTGACAATGCCCGATACCCTCTTAAGCAAGCGTTGAGGCTGGATTTGACGTTCGATACCAAGGCTTTTCGCCAGGCGCTCGGCGCCTTTCCGACCGGTGTCGTGGTGGTTACCGCTACGAGCGAGGCCGAGCCCGTGGGCATCACGGTCAACTCCTTCACCTCGGTCTCGCTCGACCCGCCCCTGGTCTTGTGGTGCCTGAAGAAGGATTCGCAGCGCTATGCGGGTTTCGCCGAGGCCCGCTCCTATACGATATCCGTCCTGGGGACGGAGCATGAGGACGTCTCCGCGCGGCTCGCCAGGCAGGGCGAGCACAGGCTGAGCGATATGGGCCTGTTTGCGACCGAACTCGGCCCGCCCGCGCTCGCCGACGCGCTCGCGATCTTCGAATGCGCGGCGCATGCGATGCACGAGGGCGGCGACCACATGATCCTGATCGGTCGCGTGCTGCGCTTCGCGCGGCGCGACACAGGCGCCCCGCTCGTCTTCCACCGCGGAAGCTACGGCGCGCTGTCGGAGGCGTGATGAAACGACCCTCTCCTTGAGGGAGGGTCGAAAAATGCGAAGCATTTTTCAGGGAGGGGTACGAAGCGGGGCGACTACCCCTCCCCGAAATTTGCTTCACTGCGCTTCGCAAATTGTCGGCCCTCCCTCAAGGGGAGGGCGGGACATCCGATGTTTGAGAGAGTAGATACGCCCGCACATCCGTATCCGGCGCCGTGACCGGCGGCTGGGCGCGAAGCTCGTCCAGCGTGAAGCCCATGCGCGCGTCATAGGTGCGCTCGATCTGGTTGCGCAAGGACTGCTCGGCCTCGTACCACGCGGTCTTGACGGGGCCGTCGTCGCAGGTCCCGCCCCAGCGCCGCTCCAGGCAGTGATAGGGATCGAACGACATCGCGAACAGAAGCTTGCGCGCGTCTTCGTATGAGAGCGTGCCGTCGCCGGTGGCGATGCGGCAGAACGACGTCTCGCGGTCGTAGGCTTTGAGCAGGTCGCGCACGATGTCGTCGCCATCATAGTGGATGTGCGGATCGTGGCGCCGCGCCATCTCCACGAAGCGCTGCACCTGGTCGCGCAGCGCCTTGAACGCGGTCTTCAGGCGGGCGTCGCGCGAGGGCGTGGAATAGGTCTCCCAATCGCCTTGCGTGCCGTAGATGTTGTCGGGCAGGCGCTGCGGCTCGGCGCGGTTCTCCAGCCCCGCATCGATGGCAAGCTGCACGGCTTGCGCGCGGTAGTGCAGATCGTTGCAGTTCGACCACACCGTTGCGATCAGCTCGGCGACGGGCTCGAAGACGAGCTTGCCGCCTGCCATCCGGGCGCGAAGATAGTCGTAGTAGTCGAGCTGCTCATCCCCCAGCGTGAACGTGCCGCTCTTCCAGTCCTCGTCGCGCGGGCGCGCGCCGTTGCCGGTGAACTGCTCGTCGGAGAAATCCGCGATCTGCGCATTGCGGGCAAGCACGATGTGGCCACCTTCGACGTGCTCGGGCCGCCAGTTCTTGAAGCCCGCGCCCACTTCCGGCTTCTCGCGGGCGAAGCGCAGATCGTAGACCGTCTCGGTCAGCGAGTAGTCGGTATGCGCGTCGAAGAAGTGGATGCGTCCGTTGGTCTCCACTCTGTAGACGATGCCGACATGGCCCGCGGGGTCATAGACGACCGTGCCGGGCTGGATCGCGCCCGGCGCGAGGCGCGGGGAATAGAAGTCGCCGTCATCCATATCCGGATGGAGCCTGTAGGTGGCCGAGGAAACAGCCGCGCGGATCTTCTCGATCGCGGCATAGCCGCTCATCGTCCCGCTCGGCACGTCGAAGCGCGAAGCGACCGCGTTGCCGCCCGGGCTGTAGCGGATGTCGCGCGTGGCACCCCGCGCGCGCACGTCGCTGACGAAGGAGAACGGCAGGCCGCGCTTCCACGCATAGTAGAAGCGCAGCACATAGGGCAGGTCGGCGCAGTCCGACTGGAAGACGAATCCGGGCCGGTCGGTGCCGGCGAAGGGATTGGCCTTGCCGTGCAGGCAGGCGTCGAGCGTCGTGCAGTCCGAGGTGCCGATCGCGGCGATGAAGTCGCGCCAGCCCTGCTCGTCCGCCTCGCTCCAGCGCTCGTGGCGCACGACGTAGAGATCGGACTGCGAATCGGCCGCCCGCGCCGGAAGCGCGATCGGGCTTAACGCCAGGAGACTCAAGACGAAAGCGACTCGCAACATGACGCTACGATGTGAATTTCATCCACAGTCTGCGGAATTGAATCCTGTCTGGCTGTAGCGGATGCGCAACGCCGCAAAGCCGAGTGTTGCAAACCGGCCTTTGTCATATCTCCGTCGCAAAAGCTTCATCCCGCTGTAGTGCCCCACTGGAATCCATCCCGCGGGCAAAGAGGACCGCTGACCCGGGGGGCGTGGCTGCATCGCAGCGCGAAGCTCTCGAGTCCGATTCGGGACCTACGTCCTTGGACAAACGAGAGGGTATCATGCAGGGGAAATCAGCTTTGATGACCGCGGTCGCGGTCGTCGCATTGACGGCCGGCAGCGCCTATGCCGCGGGCAAGCCGTCGTCGGACGGAACGTCGTCCTCGTCCACGGCCGCGACCGACAACGGTCCCACCAATGCCGAGCTCGCCGCGCGCATCCAGGCGCTCGAGGACGAGCTGCAGGCCTATGAGGGCAAGGCGCAGACCGACCACACCCGCCTTTCCACCCTCGAGCAGAACTTCAACGACGTGCAGTGGTCGTTCGACAATTCGCGCCCGACCATCAAGACCGGCGACGGCCGGTTCACGATGTCGCTTCGCGTCCGCCTGCAGGAGGACGACGCGAACTTCATGCAGGATTCGCGCGCCTCGCTCCTGAAGAACTCGCCCAAGGCCGTCACCGACCTGTCGTCCGGCGCCGTCACGCGCCGCGCCTATTTCGGCGTCGAAGGCAAGGCGTTCAACGATTTCGTCTATGAGTTCCGCCTGAACGGCGGCGGCACGAACGGCAGCGCCGGCGGCTCGCCGACGGTCACCGCCGGAGAAGGCGATCCGCTCGTGAACATCGCGCGCGTGGCCTACACCGGCATCGATCATTTCGAGCTCAACGCGGGCGTCATCGAGCCGGCCTTCATGTATGAAGGCGTCATCGGCTCCTCCGCGCTTCCGTTCCTCGAGAGGCCGGAAATCGACAACATCGCCGCCGACGTCTTCGGCGCGGGCGACAGCCGCCGCGGTGTCGAAGTTCGCTTCCAGAAGGAAGGCGCGCTGATGCCGGGCGACAACCTCGTGCTCGACTCGGCCTTCACCGGCGCCAAGACCGGCACCAACGCCGGCCACGGCTCTCAGGGCGACGAGCAGACCCAGTGGCTCGGCCGCGCCTCCTATCGCTTCTGGAGCGACGGCATCTCCAACGCGTCGATCGGCGCGAGCGGCGCCGATCTGTTGAGCCCCGGCTACACCGGCGGTGCGATCAACCAGATCACCCTCCAGGATCGTCCGGAAGTCCGCGTCGACGGCGACCGTCTGATCTCGACGGGCGCCCTCAACGTCAGGCACGCCTACATGTATGCCTTCGACGCCGGCGCCAACATCCAGAACTTCTATGTCGGCGGCGAGTATGCGGACTTCAACGTGCGCCGCTTGGCGTCGGGCACGCTTGCGGCCGACAATCCCAGCTTCAACGGCTGGTATGTGGAAGGCACCTGGGTGCTGACCGGCGAGCCCAAGACCTACACGGTCTCGGCCACCAACAACGAAGTCGGCGGCTTCGGCGCGCCGAAGGTTGCGTCGCCGTTCTCGCTCAAGGGCGATTCGTGGGGCGCCTGGGAGCTCACCGCGCGTTACAGCGACACCGACCTGAACTGGAATCAGCTCTTCGCGGGCGACGCCACCCATCAGGCCGGCATCAATGGCGGCGACGAGCGCATCGTGGCGCTGGGCGTCAACTGGTACCTAAACAACAACGTCAAGCTGCAGCTCAACGACCTGATCACGAACGTGGACAGGTATTCCGCGCCGCAGCACATCCTCGCGAACAGGGCGAGCCAGGATTTCAACACCGTGGCCATTCGCCTGCAGTTCACGAACTGACATAAAAGAAGTTTAACCAGTTGGTACGAATCCAGCGAGAAGAGGAAAATATGAGAAGCACATTGAAAGCCGCGATCGTCGCGCTGGCCGGCCTTGCCGGTCTCGCGATGGGATCGGCGCAAGCCGGCACGATCTCCGGCGCGGGGGCGACGTTCCCGTACCCGATCTATGCCAAATGGGCGGGCGCCTATCAGGGCGTCAGCGGCGACAGCCTGAACTACCAGTCCATCGGTTCGGGCGGCGGCATCGCGCAGATCAAGGCCAAGACCGTGACCTTCGGCGCCTCCGACATGCCGCTCAAGACGGCGGACCTGAACGCGGCGGGGCTCGTCCAGTTCCCCACCGTCATCGGCGCGGAAGTGATGGTCTACAACGTCGCAGGCGTGGCGTCGGGCCAGCTCGTCCTCGACGGGCCGACGATCGCCGACATCTACATGGGCAAGGTCGGCAAGTGGAACGATGCGGCGATCAAGAAGCTCAACCCGGGCGTCAATCTCCCGGACCAGGCGATCCTCGTCGTCCACCGTTCCGACGGCTCGGGCACGACCTTCGTGTTCGCGACCTATCTGTCGCGCGTGAGCAACGACTGGAAGACGAAGGTCGGTGCCGCGACCTCGGTCGACTGGCCCACGGGCATCGGCGCGAAGGGCAATGAAGGCGTTGCCGGCAACGTCGCCCAGACCGCGGGCTCCATCGGCTACGTCGAATACGCCTATGCCAAGCAGAACCATCTGAAGTATTCGCGCATGGTCAACAAGGACGGCAAGACGATCTCCGCGACGATCGACACGTTCAAGGCGGCGGCGTCCAACGCCGACTGGAACGCGGCGACGCGCGAGAACTTCTACATCATCCTCGTCGACCAGCCGGGCGCGGAGTCGTGGCCGATCACGGCGACGACCTACATCCTGATGTACAAGAACCCGTCCGAACCGGCCGCGTCGGCCTCGGCCCTCAAATTCTTCAAATGGGCCTATGCCAATGGCGGTCCGGCGGCGCTGAGCCTGGACTATGTGCCGCTGCCCAAGAACGCCGTCGACGCGATCGAGGCGAGCTGGAAGCAGATCCAGGGTTCTGGAATGTAATCCGCACCCCCTGCGGTTCCAAAGGAAGCGGGCGCGAGACGAAAGTCTCGCGCCCGTTTTCTTTGGCAGTTCTGCGCTCAATTCGAAAATTGATGTCATGGCCCGCGAATGCGGGCCACCCAGGTGACGCTTCTGCATTCTCACAAAAGAATCACGCGGAGACGCGGAGGTCACGGAGGTTGAGCTCGACTCCGCGACCTCCGCGTCTCCGCGTGAGTCCTTTCTACAGTGCGCAAAACCCACCTGGGTGGCCCGCATTCGCGGGCCATGACAGGTGTTGGTTGAGACTGCCCCTACGTTCTCATCGCCCTCGCATAACGCTATGCGTCCTTGCGCAGTTGAAAGCGCACGGTGCCGTCACGACTTCTCCTTCGAAGGCGTAGTCTGCGCGAAAAGCGACTCGAAGATGCGAGAGAGTTCTGTACAGAAGTGTGGCCGCCTCGCTGCTTATGTTCCACGCCGTGCGCGCGAAGCCGGTTGAATGCAAATTTTCGAGGACCCCCGCCCCCTCGAAAAGCGAGGTTCGAATGCGGGTGGATCATGCTCTAGGCTTGGCGGCCATGGCACGGCTCACCATCCGCATCGATTTCGACGACGGCTCGGCGCTCGGGCCGGGCAAGGTCCGCCTGCTCGAGCTGGTGGCCGAGACCGGCTCGATCCGCAAGGCGGCGGCCGGGATGAAGATGAGCTACCGCAAGGCCTGGCTGCTCCTGAAAGCCCTCGAAAAGACCTTCGGCCGGCCCTTGATCGAGACCACGACGGGCGGGGCGCGCGGCGGCGGTGCCAGCCTCACGGCCCTCGGCGAGGCCGTCGTGACACGTTACCGGGAGATCGGTCGGGAGGCCGTCCGCGGCTCCGCAAGGCATCTGACCTATCTATCGAATAAGGCTATGCGAAAATGATAAGTATTTGATCTGGAACGGGTAATTTCTCCGGATAAACTATTTGTAAACCACGCTATCATCTTGCACGTTATTATAAGCAAGCTTATATTACCACTCTCAAGGTATTAAGGCTCCCATGAACGCCCCTGTGAACTCTTTCGACAGAGATCTCCTCGTCGTTCTTCACGACGTCGCGCGTCTGATCCGGACGCGGTTCGACCAGCGCGCCCGCGGCTACGGCATGACCCGCGCGCAATGGATCATCCTGGCCCGCCTCTCGCGCCAGCCAGGCATGTCGCAGAACGAGCTTGCGACGATCTGCGAGGTCGAGCCGATCACGGTCGGCCGCCTCGTCGACCGGCTGGAGCTGCGCGGCATGGTCGAGCGCCGCCCCGACCCCACCGACCGCCGCGTCAAGCGCCTGCATCTGCTGCCGGCGGCGGAGCCGATCCTGGCCGAGATCACGCGTTCGCGCGAATATCTCGACGCCGAGATCACCGAAGGCCTGCACGGTCCGGCGCGCGAGGCGCTGGTCGACGCGCTTCTGCACATCAAGATGAAGCTGAACGCCGAGCCCGACGACGACGGCGCCAAGCTCGCCGTGGCGGGGGAGTGAGCGCCATGGATACCGCAAGAACCGAAGACATCGCCTACGAGCCTATCCGCCGTCGCAGCGGTATCGGGACGCGCCTGCGGGAAGGCGCGCGCGATCTGTGGGCCGACAAGGCGCGCCTGCGCCGCATCGCCATGGTGTGGGGCGTCGCCGCCGTCATCGTCATTTCCGCAACGCTGTGGCTGACCGGCGGGCGCTACGTCTCCACCGACGATTCCTATGTGCGCGCCGCCAAGCTGATGGTCTCCACCGACGTCTCCGGCCTGGTGCAGGACGTGGACGTGCGCCAGGGTCAGCACGTCAAGGCGGGCCAGGTGCTGTTCCGCCTCGACCCCAAGCCGTTCGAGATCGCGCTTGCCAACGCCAAGGCGTCGCTGGCGCAGACGGTGCAGGACGTCGAGTCGACGCGGGCGACGTATAAGAGCCTGCTCGGCCAGATCGCGGCGCAGCAGGCGCAGGTCAATCTCGGCCAGATCACCTACAACCGCTACCTCTCGCTCGCCAAGTCGAACGCGATCGCGCCGACCCAGGTGGACCAGGCCCGCGGCACGCTGCAGAGCGCGCAGGCGACGCTGGTCTCGCTGCAGCAGAACGCCGCCGTCCAGCTCGCCAAGCTGAACGGCGATCCGAACATGCCCGCGACCCAGGCGCCCGAGTATCTGAAGGCGCAGGCCAATGTCGACGAGATGCAGCGCCAGCTCAACAATGCGACGGTGCGCGCGCGCTTCGACGGCATCGTCAGCGAGGTCGACTCGCTGCAGCCGGGCACGCTCGTGATCTCGGCCATGTCGGCGTTCACCACGACGAGCGCGGTCGGCATCGTGTCGGAGAAGGACATGTGGGTCGAGGCCGACATGAAGGAGACCGACCTCACCTATGTGCGCGAGGGCGATCCCGTGACCGTCACCGTCGACACCTATGGCGGCTGCACCTGGCAGGGCCATGTGAGCTCGGTCTCCGCCGCGAGCGATTCCGCCTTCTCGGCGCTTCCGGCCGAGAACACCAGCGGCAACTGGGTCAAGGTCGTGCAGCGCATCCCGGTCAAGATCGCGCTCGACAAGTCCAACTGCTCGGCGCCGCTGCGCGCGGGCATGAGCACGACGGTCGCGATCGACACCGGCAAGCGGCGCTGGGGCCGGCTCCTGTTCGGCGATTGACGCGCGCATGAGCGCCCACGCGGCCCCGGCCTACAGCGCAGAGCACTACGACAGCAAGATCGCGATCTGGGCGGTCTTGATGGGCTCGATGGCCGGCACCCTGATGCAGGCGCTGGACACCACCATCGCCAACGTCGCCCTGCCCTACATGCAGGGCAGCCTCTCGGCCTCGCGCGACCAGATCACCTGGGTGCTCACCTCCTACATCGTCGCCGCGGCGATCATGACCGCGCCGGTCGGCTGGATCGCGGCGCGTTTCGGCAAGAAGAACTTCCTGATCGTCAGCCTCACCGGCTTCACCGTCACCTCGATGATGTGCGGACTGGCGCAGACGCTGGATCAGATGATCATGTTCCGCCTGCTCCAGGGCGCGTTCGGCGCGGCGCTGGGCCCGCTCTCGCAATCGGTGATGCTCGACATGTACCCGCCGCAGAAGCGCGGCAACATCATGGCGATCTGGGGCATGGGCGTGATGCTGGGTCCGATCCTGGGCCCCACGCTGGGCGGCATCCTGACCGACGCCTACAACTGGCGCTGGGTGTTCTACGTCAACGTGCCGTTCGGCGTCGCCGCGGTGAGCGCGATCGTGATCTTCTTCAAGGACACCGCGCGCGACGACACGCTCAAATTCGACTGGTTCGGGTTCGCGGCGCTCGGCATCTGCCTGGCCGCGCTTCAGCTGATGCTCGACCGCGGCACGGACAAGGACTGGTTCGACTCGATGGAGATCATCGCCGAGGCGGTGATCGGCGCCACCGCGTTCTATCTCTTCATCGTGCACATGATGACGGCGCCGCGGCCGTTCATCCCGCCCAAGATCTTCAACGACCGCAATTTCCTGGGCGGCGTGATCTTGATGTTCGTCATCGGCGCGGTGCTGCTGGCGAGCTCCGCGCTGCTGCCGCCCTACCTGCAGGGGCTGGGCGGCTACACCGTGACCGACACCGGCCTGCTGATGGTGCCGCGCGGGCTCGGCACGATGGTGGCGATGATGTTCGCGGGCCGCATGGCGCTGCGCTTCGATCCGCGCGTCCTGATGACGTTCGGCGCCGGGCTGATGTCGTGGTCGCTGTGGGCGATGACGTCGTGGACGCCCGATATCGCGATCCGCAACCTCATCGCGGTCTCCGCGATCCAGGGCTTCGGCATGGGCTTCGTCTTCGTGCCGATGAACCTCGTCGCCTTCGCCACGCTCGAGCCGCGCTTCCGCACCGACGGCACCGGTCTCACCAACCTGCTGCGCAACATCGGCAGCGCCGTCGGCGTCTCGGTCACCACCACGGTGCTGGCCTACAGCGTCCAGATGATCCATGCGCAGAACATCCGCTTCGGCTCCGGGTTCAACCGCGCGCTGGGCGTCAACGGGCAGTCTTTGATGATGAGCCCGCAGATCCCCTTCGGCCTCGGCAACCTGAACGGCCTCATCGAGCGGCGCGCCGAGATCCAGGCCTATGCCAACGACTTCCTGTTCATGTTCTATATTTCGCTTGCGGCGTTCCCGATCATCTGGTTGATGCGGCGTCCGAACTTCTCTCCGGGCAAGCCCGTTGAAATCGAGGTGATGGAATAATGCAGGTCGCATTCCTAGGACTCGGCGTGATGGGATACCCGATGGCGGGGCACCTCAAGCGCGCCGGCCACGACGTCGTCGTCTACAACCGCACCGCCGCCAGAGCTTTAGCCTGGGCCGCGGAGCATGGCGGCGGCCACGCGCCGACGCCGGCTGAAGCAGCGCGGGGCCGCGACCTGGTGTTCGCCTGCGTCGGCCGCGATGCGGATCTGCGCGCCGTCACCGACGATGCGTTTCCGGCGATGAAAAAAGGCGCGGTGTTCGTCGACCACACGACGGCCTCGGCGACCATCGCGCGCGAACTCGGCGAGCGCGCGGCGAAATCCGGCTTCGGCTTCGTCGACGCGCCCGTCTCGGGCGGCGAGCAGGGCGCGAAGAACGGTCAGCTCACCATCATGTGCGGCGGCACTGAGAGCGACTATGCCAAGGCCGAGCCGGTGATGGCGGCTTATGCCAAGCGTTGCCGGCTCCTGGGGCCTGCGGGCTCGGGCCAGCTCGCCAAGATGGTCAACCAGATCTGTATCGCGGGCGTCGTCCAGGGCTTGAGCGAAGGCTTGAGCTTCGCGCGCGCAGCTAGCCTCGACGCCGAGGCCGTTGTCGACGTCATCTCCAAGGGCGCCGCCCAGTCCTGGCAGATGGAGAACCGCCACAAGACGATGCTCGAAGGCCATTTCGAGCACGGTTTCGCGGTCGAATGGATGCGCAAGGACCTCGGCATCTGTTTCGACGAGGCGGCGCGCAACGGCGCCGAGCTCCCGGTCGCCAAGCTCGTCGACCAATTCTACGCCGAGGTCGAGGCGATGGGCGGCCGGCGCTGGGATACGTCCAGCCTGTTCGCGCGCCAGGAAAAGCTCCGCCGGGGCAAGGCGTGAGCGAGGCAGGCCCGGCCAAGACCTATCATCACGGCGACCTGCGCAACGCGCTGCTCGAAGCCGCGCGCGCGCTGCTCGAGGAAGGCCCGCTGGCGGAATTGAGCTTGCGCGCGGTCGCGCGGCGCGCGGGCGTCAGCCATGCCGCGCCCTATCGCCATTTCCCCAATCACGAAGCGCTGCTCGTCGAGCTCGCGACCGAGGGCTTCGTCGAATTGCGCGGCGAGATCGTGGGCGCCGCATCGGCCAAGGGCGCGGAGAGCGACCGTATCGCCAAGATCGGCGCCGCCTATATGCGCTTCGTGGCGCGGCGTCCGGCGCTCGCGCGGCTGATGTTCGGCCCGCAGCTTCCCAACCGTGAGCGCTTCCCGGAATTGGGCGCCGCCGCCGATTCGGTCGGCGAGGAGATCGGGACCACGCTGCACGACCCCGCGCTCGGCCTCGCGGTCTGGGCCGCCGTGCACGGGCTCGCCATGCTGATCCTGGAGAACGTCGTCGATCTCGGTCAGCGGCGGTCGGGGCTGAACGTGCTGCCCTCGCGCGCGGAGATCCTGCTGCGCAGCCTCTTCACGATCGGGCGCGGCTGAGCTCAGCGATAGGACAGGTTCTGGAAATCGCTGATCTCGCGCTCCGCGTCGCGGCGCAGCCTGTCCCATTCTTCCTGGGTGCGGCAGTCGGTGCTCTTGATCAGCGTGCCCTCATGGAACATCGGGCGGCAGATGAGCCTGACCGTCTTGGCCGACGGGGACGCCGCAGCCTGGATGATCCTGGGTGCCGCGCCGTCGGCGCGGGCGGAAACGGAAAACGCCAGCAAGACTGCGGCGGTCGTCACGAACAGGCGCATGATTCCTCCTCTTCGCCGGGCATGAATGCCGGCGTTGGTTCCGGGCCCGGCAACCCCATTCAATGACCGGACGTCTGGTAGGTACGGTTCTGGAACTCGGAGACGTTGCGCTGCTGATCCGTCCGGATCTGGTCCCATTCCGCCTGTGTGTGGCAGACGTTGGTTTTGACCAGCATGCCTTCGTGGACCATCTCCTTACAGATCCGCTTCTCAGAAATGGGCTGAGCCGAAGCCGGCTGAGCCGAGACGGGCTGGGCCGTCGCCGGCTGAGCGGCCACGGGCTGAGCCGCGGCGGGCTGTACCACCGGCGTCTGCGCGCCGTCGGCGAAAGACGGCGCGGGCAGGGCAAGAAACGCCAAAGCCGCGAGCGCCGGAATCGATCTGTGCATGAAGCTGCTCTCCAATTCGTTGCCGCGGCAGGTTGCCCTTTGCGGGCCCCCCCCTTCTGCCGCGACGGCTATTTCGCGAACGGATGCGAGTAGGTGCGATTCTGGAAGTCCGCGAAATCGTACTCTTCCTGGCGGCGCTGATCGTCCCACTGCTTCTGCGTCTTGCAGACGTTGCTCTTGAGCAGCATGCCTTGGTGGACGAACTGATGACAGACGACCTTGTTGGGGTCCGTCGTCATCGATACGGTCTGCGCCTTCGGCTGCTGCACGTCGTCGGCGAACGCCGCGGTCGAGAGCGACAGGGCGAGGCCGGCTGCAAGTGTCAGGATCGTGCTACGCATGGTGTTCCCTTTCTTGACTTGGCGGCCATGCTGATCCCGCCGCTCGCGGCGTGCAAGAGCTTGGCCCCGGACTCACGCTTACGTGATGCTCCCGCACCATCACGCACGCGTGAAAAGCGCAAGGAATCAGCGGGTTCCGCGCGCATCGTGAACGATCGGTTTCACTTGAGAAGCCTTGCCGCGTCGCGCGCGAAATAGGTCAGGATGCCGCTCGCGCCGGCGCGCTTGAACGCGATCAGGCTTTCGATCATCGCGCGGTCGCGGTCCAGGAAGCCGGCATTGGCAGCAGCCGTCAGCATCGAATACTCGCCCGACACCTGGTAGGCGAAGGTCGGTACGGCGAAGGTCTGCTTCACCTTGGCCAGCACGTCGAGATAGGGCATGCCGGGCTTGACCATCACCATGTCGGCGCCCTCGGCGATGTCGAGCGCCACCTCGCGCAGCGCTTCGCCGCTGTTGGCCGGGTCCATCTGATAGGTGCGCTTGTCGCCCTTCAACGCCTTGGCCGAGCCCACCGCGTCGCGGAACGGGCCGTAGAACGCGCTCGCATATTTGGCGGCATAGGCCATGATCAAAGTATCGCGGTGGCCGCCTTTTTCGAGCGCGGCGCGGATCGCGCCGACGCGCCCGTCCATCATGTCGGAGGGCGCGATGATGTCGCAGCCGGCCTCGGCCTGCACCAGCGCCTGGCGCACCAAGATCGCGACGCTCTCGTCGTTGGCCACAGTGTCGCCGTCGAGCACGCCGTCATGGCCGTGGCTCGTATAGGGATCGAGCGCCACGTCGCAGAGCACGCCGATCTCCGGCACCGCTTTCTTGATCGCGCGCACGGCGCGGCAGACGAGGTTGTCGGCGTTGAGCGCCTCGCGCCCGTCCTCGGTCTTGAGCGCGGGATCGGTCTGGGGGAACAGCGCGATCACGGGGATGCCGAGCCTCGCCGCGTCCCCAGCCGCCTCGGCCGCGAGATCGACGCTCAGCCGCTCGACGCCGGGCATGGAGGCGACCGGCTCGCGCCGGTTCTCGCCGGCGATCACGAAGATGGGCCAGATGAAGTCGGCCGGCGACAGCGTGCTCTCCGCCACCAGCCGCCGCGACCAGTCGTGCCGGCGCAAACGGCGCATGCGCAGAGCGGGGAAGGTGGGATGGGTCATGACAGCAACTGCCCGATAAGAGTGGCGTTGGCGGAATTGAAGGGATTGACGACGGTGACCCGGCCATATTGCGCACCGTCCTGCAGATCCTCGCTCAGCAGATGGTCGCAGCCATGCGCGTTGCAGACGGCGAGCAGGCGGGCATCGAAGACGCTGAGATTGTAGTTCGAGAGCAGCGCGAACGTGTCCGTGATCACATGCTCCGTCGGCAGCATGAGTTTGAAATTTGTCACGAAGTTTCGGATGTAAGGAGACACCGTCGGTAGCGTAAGTTTTTTCTTCTTCGTCGTGGCGTTCAGGAACTCTATGATCGACTGTTCCGTCAGTCTGGCGCGTGCATCGATTGCTGAGGCCAGGATATTCTTCGCATCGACATGCTTCGCGCCGGCGTCCACGTCGGCCGCATACACCAGGATATTTGTATCGAGAGAGAACAAGCTCAGCGCTCGTTCATTTCATCGCGCGTAAAGCCGCGGCCGCCAAGATGAAGCCCTTTGTCCAACAGGTCCATCAACCGCTTTTTCGCAGCTTTGCGATCTTCTTCGGACATCGACTCGACAGGCGCTGGGATCGGCGCAGGCACGAGCAGCGCCACGGGCTTGCCGTTGCGGGTGATCGTGACGGTTTTGCCGTTTTCGGCTTCCTTCAGAATCTTCGAGAAGCTACGGTTCGCCTCTCTCGCGCCTATGGAGGCCATCGGGTTCTCCCGGTTGGAAATGTCACTACGGTAGTGACATTTCAAGAAATTTGCAAGGGAAAACAAGGACATGGACTTTGCCCTGAACGAGGACGAGCGGGCCATTGAGGACGCCGCCCGCCGTTTCGCTCAAGCCCGGCTGGCGCCGTTCGCGGCGGAGTGGGACGAGACCTCGCATTTCCCGGTCGACCGGCTGCGCGAGGCGGCGGGCCTCGGCTTCGCGGGCATCTATGTGAAGAGCGACGTCGGCGGGTCGGAGATGTCCAGGCTCGATGCCGCGATCATCATGGAGGAGCTCTCGGCGGGCTGCACCTCGACGGCGGCGTTCATCTCCATCCACAACATGGCGTCGTGGATGATCGACCGCTACGGCAGCGAGGCGCAGCGCAAGCATTTTCTGCCCCAGCTCACCACGATGGAGAAGATCGCCTCCTATTGCCTGACCGAGCCGGGCTCGGGCTCCGACGCGGCGGCGCTGAAGACGCGCGCGGTGAAGGACGGCGACGACTACGTGCTCAACGGCTCGAAGGCGTTCATCTCCGGCGCCGGCGTCTCGGACGTCTATGTCTGCATGGTGCGCACGGGCGAGGACGGGCCGAAGGGCATCTCCTGCCTCGTCGTCGAGAAGGGCATGAAGGGCCTCTCCTTCGGCAAGAAGGAGCGCAAGATGGGCTGGAACTCCCAGCCGACCGCGCAGGTGATCTTCGAGGATTGCCGCGTGCCCGCAGCCAACCGCATCGGCGCCGAGGGCGAAGGCTTCCGCATCGCGATGAGCGGGCTCGACGGCGGGCGCATCAATATCGGCGCCTGCTCGGTCGGCACCGCGCGCGCGGCGCTGGAAGAGGCGATGGCCTATGTGAAGGACAGGAAGCAGTTCGGCCGCGCGATCGCCGATTTCCAGGTGACGCAGTTCAAGCTCGCCGACATGGCGACCGATCTCGAGGCGTCGCGGCTGATGATCCGCAGCGCCGCGTCCGCGCTCGACAAGCGCGATCCGCGCGCGACCATGCTCTGCGCCATGGCCAAGCGCTTCGCCACCGACACCGGCTCGCGCATCGCCAACGAGGCGCTGCAGCTCCATGGCGGCTACGGGTACCTCAAGGACTTCCCCGCCGAGCGCCACGTGCGCGATCTGCGCGTGCATCAGATCCTGGAAGGCACCAACGAGATCATGCGCGTGATCGTGGCGCGAGAGATGTTCAGGCAGTGACCGACGACGTTCTGTTCGAAAAACGCGGCGTCGCAGGCCTCATCACGCTCAACCGGCCCAAGGCGCTCAACGCGCTGACGCGCGACATGGCGCTGGCGATGAAGGCCCAGCTGGACGCGTGGGCGGGCGACGCGCAGGTGAAGACCGTCGCCGTCCAGGGCGCGGGCGATCGCGCGTTCTGCGCCGGGGGCGACATCCGCTCGCTTTACGAGTCGGGGCGCGCGGGCACGCCTTACGCGCTCGACTTCTATCGCGACGAATACATCCTCGACGCGGCGATCAAGCACTATCCCAAGCCCTATGTCGCGCTGATCTGCGGCATCGTGATGGGCGGCGGCGTCGGCGTGTCGGTGCATGGCAGCCATCGCATCGCCGACGAGACGACGACGTTCGCCATGCCCGAGACCGGCATCGGCCTGTTCCCCGACGTCGGCGGCAGTTACTTCCTGCCGCGCTGTCCGGGCGAGGTGGGCATGTATCTCGCGCTCACAGGCGCGCGCCTCAAGACCGCCGATTGCCTTTATGCCGGGATCGCGACGCATTTCGTGGCGAAGGACAGGCGCGCGGCGCTCGTGGACCGGCTTGCGGACGGCATGACGCCGGACGCGGCGCTCGCGGACCTTCATGAGGACGTGCCCGGCACGTTCCTCGACAGCCATCGCAAATCCATCGATGCGATCTTCGGCCAAACGTCCGTCGACGCGCTGCTCGCGGCCCTCGATGCCGACCACACCGACTGGTCGCGCGACACCGCCAAGACCATCCGCGCCAAATCGCCGACCAGCACCAGGCTGACCTTCCGCCAGCTGCGCGAGGGCGCGAAGCTTTCCTTCGACGATTGCCTGCGCATGGAATACCGCATGGTGCAAGGCATCGTCGCGGGCCATGATTTCTACGAAGGCGTGCGCGCCACGATCATCGACAAGGACGGCACGCCGCGCTGGGACCCGGCCACGCTCGCCGAGGTGAGCGACGCCGCGATCGACGCCTATTTCACCCCGCCTCAGAAGGAGCTTTCCCTATGACCACCATCGCATTCATCGGCGTCGGCAATATGGGCGGGCCCATGGCGCGCAATCTCGTCAAGGCGGGCGAGGGCGTGACCGCGTTCGATCTCAGCGCCGCGGTGCTGGAGCCCGTCGTCGCGGCGGGGGCGGCGAAAGCGGCTTCGGTCAAGGAAGCGGTGAAGGACGCCGACGTGGTGATCACCATGCTGCCCGCGGGCCAGCATGTGCGCGCGGTCTATCTCGAGGACGGCATCCTGGGCGCGGCGAAGAAAGGCGCGCTGGTCGTGGATTCCTCGACCATCGATGTCGATTCCGCGCGCGCGGTGCATGCGGCGGCCGAGAAGGCGGGCTTCGATTTCCTCGACGCGCCCGTCTCGGGCGGCACGGGCGGCGCGGAAGCGGCGAGCCTCGCTTTCATGTGCGGCGGCAGCGAGAAGGCGTTCCGGCGCGCCGAGCCGATCCTACAGAAAATGGGCAAGCGCATCGTCCATGCCGGCGGCGCAGGCGCGGGGCAGGCGGCCAAGATCTGCAACAACATGCTGCTCGCGATCTCGATGATCGGGACCTGCGAGGCCTTCGTCCTGGGCGAGAAGCTGGGGCTGGAGCCTCAGAAGCTCTTCGACATCATGTCGGCGGCGTCGGGCCAGTGCTGGTCGCTGACGACCTATTGCCCGGTGCCGGGTCCGGTGCCCACCTCGCCCGCCAACCGCGGCTATACGGGCGGGTTCGCGGCCGCGCTCATGCTCAAGGACCTCAAGCTCAGCCAAGCTGCGGCGCAGAGCACCGGTGCCGCGACGCCGCTTGGTGCCGAAGCGGCACAACTCTATTCGCTGTTTGCAAACCAAGGCCGCGCGAACATGGATTTCTCCTGCATCATCGAAATGTTACGCGGCATTCGCTGATAAATTTTACGGCGCCTTAACCTCCCGCCCTTACCGTGATCGCATAACAAGGTGGGCCCTGCAAAGCGGGGGAAAAACGATGACGGCATTGGCCAAGCCGCAGGCGGCTGCGGCGCTCGAGGGCGCGCAAACCCTCGGCAAGCACTATCTGGAAACGCTCAATCTCGTGGAGCGGCTGCATCGACAGCTTCTCGACGTGATCAAGGACGAATTGGACCGGCGCGACGAGCGCGAGATCAATTCGGTGCAGGCGCTTCTTCTGTTCAACGTCGGCGACCAGCAGCTCACCGCCGGCGAGCTTCGCACCCGCGGCCACTATCTGGGCTCCAACGTCTCCTACAATCTCAAGAAGCTCGTCGAGGCCGGCTACATCCACCACGAACGCTCCGAGGCCGACCGCCGCTCGGTGCTGGTCAATCTGACCGAGAAGGGCGAGATCGTGCGCAAGATGCTGCGCGAGCTGTTCGAGCGCCACCTGAGCTCGCTCGAGCCCGTGGGCAACGTCGCCGAAAACAATCTCGACCTCCTCAACACCACGCTGCGCCGGCTGGAGCGCTTCTGGATCGATCAGGTGCGGTTCCGGCTGTAAACCTCTACCCTCCCCTTGAGGGAGGGTCGAAAAATGCGAAGCATTTTTCGGGGAGGGGTCCGGCGCTTGCGGCTTTACCCCTCCCCGAAATTTGCTTCGCTTCGCTCAGCAAATTGTCGACACTCCCTCAAGGGGAGGGTCTTTTGTTGCGGCCGCCGACTCATGACATACCTGCGCCGTCCGTCTCGCGGAGGGTGGGATGCCGAAATTCCTTCAGAGCTATCTGCACCATCATTGGCGCTTCTATCTCTGCATGATCCTGGGGCTTGCGGTCTACGCCTTCACCGGAACGCTCGATCCGCGCGTGCGGCTGCTGGCAGGCGGCGATGCGTTCTTCGCGGCGTATCTCACGATCATGGCGATCATCGCCTACGGCATCACGCCGAGGGAGCTGGACAAGAAGGCCGACATCGAGGACGAGGGCATCCTGCTCGTCATCGGGCTCTCGCTGGTGGTGATCGGATTCTGTTGCTACGCGATCGTCCTGCTCTTCCATCACAAGGAAAGCATGGGACTGGTTGCGCTGCTGCTCGCCATGGCAGGCGCCCCGCTCGGCTGGTTCATGCTGCATCTGCTGATGGCGTTCCACTACGCCTATCTCTACTACTCCGACCCCAGGGGCAAAGGCGGCCACGGGCTCGACTTCCCCGACACGCCGGAGCCGGGGGCGGCTGATTTCCTCTACTACTCCTTCGTGCTCGGCATGACGGCGCAGGTCTCCGACGTCCAGGTCACCTCGACCCGGATCCGCAACACGACGCTCGGCCATTCGATCGTGGCGTTTTTCTTCAATACCGTCCTGATCGCCATGGCGGTGAACGCCGTGGTGGCCCTGGCGGGCTAGGTCCCGCCCCGCTTGCGGGACCGCCCATGCGACCTTACGTCTAGGACGAGGGCGGGCGGGTAGGCTATTCTTGGGCCCGCGAGGACGGGTGATGGCCTTTTCCTATCTTTCCAGGTTCCGGGACGCGCTGGCGGGTCTGCGCCGCGAGGGCCGCTACCGCGTCTTCACCGATATCGTCCGCGCCCGTGGTGCCTATCCGAGCGCCGATTTCCACGCCCAAGGCGCCAAGCGGCCGGTGGTGGTGTGGTGCAGCAACGACTATCTGGGCATGGGCCAGCACCCCAAGGTGCTCGCCGCGATGCATGAGGCGATCGACGCCACCGGCGCGGGCTCGGGCGGCACGCGCAACATCTCCGGCACGACGCACTACCACGTCGAGCTCGAAGCCGAGCTCGCCGATCTCCACGGCAAGGAAGCCGCCCTCCTCTTCACCTCGGGCTTCGTCTCCAACGACACGACCCTGGCGACGCTGGCCAAGCTCCTGCCGGGGCTGATCGTCTTCTCCGATGCGTTCAACCACGCCTCGATGATCGAGGGCATCCGCCACGGCGGCATGGAGAAGCGCGTCTTCAAGCACAACGACATGGAAGATCTCGAGCGCCTGCTCGCCGAGGCCGATCCGGAGGCGCCCAAGCTTATCGCCTTCGAATCCGTCTATTCGATGGACGGCGATTTCGGGCCGTCGATGGCGATCTGCGATCTCGCCCAGAAATACGGCGCGCTCACCTATATCGACGAGGTCCACGGCGTGGGGCTCTACGGCCCGCGCGGCGCGGGCGTGGCCGCGCGCGACGGCGCCATGGCGCGCATCGACATCGTCGAGGGCACGCTCGCCAAGGCGTTCGGCGTCATGGGCGGCTATATCGCGGCCTCGTCCGAGCTGATCGACTGCATCCGCTCCTTCGCGCCCGGCTTCATCTTCACCACCTCGCTCGCGCCCGCCATCGCCGCCGGCGTGCTCGCGAGCGTGCGGCACCTGAAGGAAAGCGACGCCGAGCGCGAGACGCTGCATGCGCGCGCGGCCCTGCTGAAACGCCTGCTCGGCGAGGCGGGATTGCCGGTGATGGATTCGCCAAGCCACATCGTGCCCGTCTTCGTGGGCGACGCGGCGCTGTGCAAGGCGGTGTCGGATTCTCTGCTCTACGATCACGGCATCTACGTGCAGCCGGTGAACTATCCCACCGTGCCGCGCGGCAGCGAGCGGCTGCGCTTCACACCGTCGCCGCTGCACAGCGAGGCGATGCTGCGCGATCTCGTGCGCGCGCTGGACCAGGTCTGGACCGCGCACCGGCTGAGCCGCGCCGCGTGAGCGGGCGGAGCGAGATCTATATCGAGTTCGTCATCCACGGGACCGTCGCCAAGGCGACCGCGATCGATCCGGCCAGCGGGATCGAGGCGAGCGTCATGGGACCTGCCAGCGCCGGTCGCGCGGCGCTTGCTGAGGCAGCGCGAAGGAAGTTGGAGTATTTGCTGAACAAGAATCGACCCTCCCCTTGAGGGAGGGTCGAAATCTTTTCGAGCGAGAGCGAGAAAAGATTTCGGGGAGGGGTGAGCCGCCTGCTCAGAACCCCTCCCCGAAAAATGCTTCGCATTTTTCGACCCTCCCTCAAGGGGAGGGTCGAACGAGCTATCCCCTGCGCCCCTTCTTCGCCGGCGGGGAGGAGCGGCCCAGGCCGATCTTCTTGGCGAACTCGCTGCGCTGGGCGGCGTAGTTGGGGGCGACCATCGGATAGTCGGCCGGCAGGCCCCATTTGGCGCGGTATTCTTCCGGAGACAAGCTGTAGCGCGAGCGCAGGTAGCGCTTGAGCATCTTGAGCTTCTTGCCGTCCTCGAGACAGACGATGAATTCGGGCGTGATCGATTTCTTGACCGTGACCGCCGGCTTCTGCGCGGTCTGCATCTCGGCCGGCGTGTTGCCGGACAGCCCGCCCAGCGTGGCGTGGACGCTCTTGATCATCGACGGCAATTCGCTGACCGGCACCGGATTGTTGCTGACATAGGCGGCGACGATGTCGCTTGCCAGCCTCAGAAGGTCGTCGGTCCTTGCCACGACCACGTCATGACTGCTCGTCTTAATCTTCGCCTCCATGGGTACTGAGGAACAATGGAATTCGCGGGTTCTCTATTGCGCGGCCGGTCGTCGAAAGCAAGAACTATGAGAGTAACGGGCGACCATGACAGTTCCTGTCTAAGTAGTGGCTTTGGGAATCTTTGGCGAATTTGTCGCCTTCCCAGCAATCGCAAAATTCCATCGAGAGTTGATATCATATTTACTACAGGTTTTGAGACGCTGGTCTCTTCTATATTGCAAGTTGCACCCTCGCATGGTGGCCGGGGCGCTGCGGCGAAACTCCGCGCCCGCTGGCGCTAGATTTGGTAAAGGGGTAAGGGGTATTGCGCCAGCGCTGCCGTGGCCGCCCAGCTATTGGGGCGGCGCGGCCGCCATTTCCACAAGATTACGGAGTGTTCCATGGAGTCGCGGTTTTTCGAGCAGCATCTTTGCGATGCCGACCCGGAGATCGCCCGCGCCGTCTCCGACGAGCTCGGCCGCCAGCGCGAAAAGATCGAGCTGATCGCGTCGGAGAACATCGTCAGCCGCGCGGTGCTGGAGGCCCAGGGCTCCGTGCTGACCAACAAATACGCCGAAGGCTATCCCGGGCGGCGCTATTACGGCGGCTGCGAGTATGTCGACGTCGCCGAGGAGCTCGCCATCGCGCGCGCGTGCAAGCTGTTCGACTGCAGCTTCGCCAACGTCCAGCCCCATTCCGGCGCCCAGGCGAACCAGGCCGTGTTCATGGCGCTGCTGCAGCCCGGCGACACCTTCATGGGCCTCGACCTCGCCGCGGGCGGGCATCTGACCCACGGCTCGCCTGCCAACCAGTCCGGCAAATGGTTCAAGCCCGTCTCCTACGGTGTGCGCCGCCAGGACATGCGCATCGACATGGACGAGGTCGAGGCGACCGCCAAGGCCCACAAGCCCAAGCTCATCATCGCGGGCGGCTCGGCCTATGCGCGCTTCATCGATTTCAAGCGCTTCCGCGAGATCGCCGATTCGGTCGGCGCCTATTTCATGGTCGACATGGCGCATTTCGCGGGCCTCGTCGCGGGCGGTGTCCATCCCAGTCCGCTCGACCACGCCCATGTCGTGACCACGACGACGCACAAGACGCTGCGCGGCCCGCGCGGCGGCATGATCCTGTCGCGCGACGAAGCACTGGGCAAGAAGATCAACTCCGCCGTCTTCCCGGGCCTGCAGGGCGGGCCGCTGATGCATGTGATCGCCGCCAAGGCGGTGGCGTTCGGCGAGGCCTTGCGGCCCGAATTCAAGTCTTACGCGAAAGCCGTCGTCGAGAACGCCAAGGTCCTGGCCGAGGCGCTAGTGAAAGAGGGCCTCGACATCGTCTCGGGGGGCACCGACACGCATCTGATGCTGGTGGACCTGCGCCCCAAGAACGCGACGGGCCGGCCGACCGAGAAGGCGCTCGACCGCGCCTTCATCACCTGCAACAAGAACGCGGTGCCGTTCGACACCGAGAAGCCCGCGATCACGTCGGGCATCCGGCTCGGCTCGCCCGCCTGCACCACGCGCGGCTTCGGGCCAGAGGAATTCCGCGAGATCGCCAAGCTCATCGTTGAAGTCGTCGACGCCGTGGCCAAGAATGGCGATGAGGGCGACGCGGCCGTGGAGGCTTCGGTGCGCGAGCGCGTCGGCAAATTGTGCGGGCGTTTTCCGATCTACCAATAACGAAAGCATCAGACCATGCGCTGCCCCTTTTGCGGACACGACGACACCCAGGTCAAGGACAGCCGTCCGTCCGAGGACAATTCCGCCATCCGCCGCCGTAGGCACTGCCTGGAATGCGGCGGCCGGTTCACGACCTTCGAGCGCGTGCAGCTGCGCGAGCTCGTGGTGCTCAAGAAGAACAGCCGCCGCGAGCCCTTCGACCGCGACAAGCTCGAGCGCAGCCTCGCGCACGCGCTGCGCAAGCGTCCCGTCGAGGCCGAGCGCGTCGACCGCATGGTGACCGGCATCGTGCGCCGGCTGGAAAGCCTGGGGGAGAACGAGATCCCTGCCTCCACCATCGGCGAGCTGGTGATGCAGGCGCTGTCGAGCCTCGACAAGGTCGCTTACGTGCGCTTCGCGTCGGTCTACAAGAACTTCCGCGAGACCAAGGATTTCGAGAACCTGATCGGCGAGCTGGAAGGGGACAAGGATTAGGTTTCACGCGGAGACGCGGAGGTCGCGGAGTGGCGGATTCGGGCCGCGCATTGGACGATGTGACAGGCGAGATCGTTGATGCAGCGCTCAAGCTGCATAGCGCGCTTGGTCCTGGATTGCTCGAGTCCGTTTACGAAATCGTGCTCTGTCGCGATTTGCAGCGGCGTGGATTGTCCGTAGAACGGCAAAAGGCGGTACCATTTGAGTATGATGGGCTACGGTTTGACGAGGGGTTGCGCATCGACCTCTTAGTCGATGCGCGAGTTGTTGTTGAGATCAAATCGGTCGAAAAGCACGCCATCGTGCACGCGAAGCAAGTGCTGACTTATCTACGTCTTTTGAAGCTGCCCGTAGGCTTGCTGATAAATTTCGGTGCGCCGACATTGAAGGAAGGCTTGCAGCGGATCGTAAACGGCTTGCCCAACTCCGCGTCTCCGCGTCTCCGCGTGAACCAACGCAGCAACGGTCAGGCTCCTCTCTCGACAAGGGAGACGAAAGAATGACCGACCTCCTCCACATGCGTCATGCGCTTGCGCTCGCGGGACGGGCGCTGGGCACGACCGCGCCCAATCCCGCCGTCGGCTGCGTGATCGTGAAGGACGAGCGCGTCGTCGGACGCGGGTGGACACAGGTCGGCGGGCGGCCGCATGCGGAGACGATAGCGCTGGCACAGGCGGGCGAGGCGGCGCGGGGCGCGACGGCTTACGTGACGCTGGAACCTTGCGCGCATCAGGGCCAGACGCCGCCTTGCGCGAATGCGCTGATCCAAGCCGGCATCGCGCGCGTGGTCGTGGCCGTGGAGGATCCCGATCCGCGCGTCTGCGGCAAAGGCATCGCCATGCTCTGGGATGCCGACATCGAGGTCGCGAGCGGCGTGCTGGAGCACGAGGCGGCACTCATCAACCAGGGCTTCTTCCTGCGCGTGAAGGAAGAGCGTCCCCTCGTCACGCTCAAGATCGCCGCGAGCCTCGACGGCAAGACCGCGACCGTCTCGGGCCAGAGCAAATGGATCACCGGGCCTGAGGCGCGGCGGCACGGCCATTTGCTGCGCGCCCGGCACGACGCGATCCTTGTGGGCGTCGAGACCGCGCTCGCCGACGATCCGGAGCTCACCTGCCGCATCGCGGGTCTGGAAGACCGCTCGCCGCTGCGCATCGTGCTCGACACGCGGCTCAGGCTGCCCGAGACCTCCAAGCTCGTGAAGACGGCCAAGCAGATCCCCACCCTCGTGTTCACAGCCATCGACGGGCGGCTGGGCGATGCCGAGGTCGTGCGCGTCGCGCGCGACGCCCGCGGACGGCCGGACGTGGGCGCGGTGCTGAAGGCGCTTGCCCGGCGCGGCATCACGCGGCTCCTGGTCGAAGGCGGGGCGAGCGTGCATGCGGCGTTCCTGGACCGGGGCCTCGCCGACCGGCTGGAGGTCTTTCGCGCGCCCCTGGTCCTGGGCGCGTCGGGAAAGAGCGCGGTGGACGCCCTGGCGGCCTTCGATCTTGACGAAGCGTCCCGCTTCGTTTCGCTGGGCAGGCGCGCGCTCGGCGCCGATCTTCTGGAATCCTTCGCGGCCAAAGCCTAAAAGGACGCCATGTTCACCGGAATCGTCACCGACGTCGGCAAGGTGCGCCATGTGGAGAAGCGCGGCGACACCCATATCGTGATCGCCACCCGTTACGACGTCTCGGCGATCGAAAGCGGCGCGTCGATCGCCTGCGCGGGCGCCTGCATGACCGTCGTCGACAAGGGCTCGGCCAAGGATCGCTGGTTCGCGTTCACCGCCTCGGGCGAGACGCTGTCCAAGACGACGCTGGGTACCTGGAAGGTTGGCGACATGGTCAATCTCGAGCGGCCGATGCGCGTCGGCGACGAGTTCGGCGGCCACATCGTCACCGGCCATGTCGACGCGGTGGCCGAGATCGTGGGCGCGGAGCCGGAAGGCGAGTCGCTCAGGCTCACCTTCGAAGTGCCGGTGAAGTTCGCCAAGCTCATAGCCCCCAAGGGCTCGGTCGCGCTCGACGGCGTGTCGCTGACCGTCAACGACGTCACCGGGCCGCGCTTCGGCGTCAACATCATCCCGCACACAAGGAAGGTCACGACCTTCGGCCGCGCCAAGCCGGGCATGAAGGTCAATTTCGAGGTCGATCTCCTGGCGCGCTATGTCTCGCGGCTGGTGAAGCCATGAACGTGCCCGTCTTCCACGACTACATCGCCGAGATCGAGGACGTGATCGAGGCCGCGCGCAACGGCAAGATGTTCATCCTCATCGATGCCGAGGACCGCGAGAACGAGGGCGACCTCGTCATCCCCGCGCAGATGTGCACGCCCGATTCCGTGAACTTCATGGCGAAGTACGGCCGCGGCCTCATCTGCCTGGCGCTGACGCAGGAACGCGCGCAGGCGCTCAAGATCCCCATGATGACGCCGGTCAACGGCACGCCGAACCAGACCGCGTTCACCGTCTCGATCGAGGCGAAGGAGGGCATCTCCACCGGCATCTCGGCGCACGACCGCGCGCATACGATCTCGGTCGCCATCGACGCGACCAAGGGCCCCAACGACATCGTCTCGCCCGGCCACGTCTTCCCGCTGGTCGCCCGCCACGGCGGCGCGCTGGTGCGCGCGGGCCACACCGAAGCCTCGGTCGACATCGCGCGGCTCGCGGGGCTGACGCCGGCCGGCGTGATCTGCGAGATCATGAACGACGACGGCACGATGGCGCGGCTGCCCGATCTCGTGCAGTTCGCCCAGCACCACAATCTCAAGATCGGCACCATCGCCGATCTCATCGCCTATCGCCGCAAATACGACCACTTCGTCAAGCGCCGCATCGAGGTGCCGTTCGAGAGCCATAATGGCGGCGCCTGGAAGATGATCGTCTTCGTCAACGAGCTCGACTATGCCGAGCATATCGCGCTGGTGAAGGGCGACATCACCACGCCCGAGCCGGTGCTGGTGCGCATGCACGCGATCAATATCTTCTCCGACATGCTGGCGTGGAAGAGCTATGTGCCCGATACGCTGGGCGAGGCGATGCGCATCGTGGCCGAGAAGGGCCGCGGCGTCGTCGTGGTCTTGCGCCAGACCAGGCCCACCTTCGTCACCGACGTGCTGGCGCGGCGCGCTGAGGACGACGTCGACCGCAGGCGGGTGAAGGAATACGGCGTCGGCGCGCAGATCCTGCTCGATCTCGGCGTCAAGGACATGATCCTTTTGACCGACACGCCGGAGAAGAAGATCGTGGCGCTGGACGGCTACGGCCTCGACATCGTAGGCACCCATGCGATCCGCGGGAAATGACCATGCCCAAGATTCTCATCGTCGAATCCCGCTACTACGACGACATCGCGACCTCGCTGCTCGACGGCGCGACCGCGGCGCTGGAGCTGGCGCGCGCGCAGTTCGAGCGCATCACGGTCACCGGCGCGCTCGAGATCCCGCCCGCGATCCTCTTCGCCTCGCAGGGCGACAAGGGCTATGACGGCTATGTCGCGCTCGGCTGCGTCATCCGCGGCGAGACGTTCCATTTCGACATCGTCGCCGGCGAAAGCGCGCGCGGGCTGATGGACCTCGGCCTCGATCACGGATTGTGCGTCGGCAACGGCATCCTCACCGTCGAGGACGAGCGCCAGGCCGAGGTGCGGGCGCGGCGCGACGGGGGAGACAAAGGCGGCGACGCGGCGCGCGCCTGCCTGTCGCTGATCGAGGTCCGCAGCCGCTTCGCGAGCGGGCGATGAACGACCGCGCCACGCGCAGCGGCGCCCGCCTGGCCGCGGTGCAGGCGCTCTATCAGATGGAGCTGACAGGCCAGGGCGCCGACGAGGCCGTGTTCGAGTTCGTCGAGCACCGCTTCGGCCGCGAGCCCGAGACCGGCATGGCGGGCGGCATCGACGAGGACTTCTTCGCCCGCCTGGTGCGCGGCGTGCCCGAGCACCAGGTGGAGGTCGACGACGGCATCGCCAAGGTGCTCAGCGCCGACTGGCGCCTGTCGCGCATCGATTCCATCCTGCGCGCGATCCTGCGCGCCGCCGCGTTCGAGCTCATCTCCGCCAAGGACGTGCCGGCCAAGGCCGTGATCGACGAATATGTCGATGTCGCCCACGCCTTCTTCACCGGCGACGAGCCGAGCTTCGTCAATGCCGCGCTCGACCGCCTTGCGCGAGCCAAGCGCGCCCCCGAATTCGGCGAGGTCCCGCCCGATGACGAGCTCCAGTTTTAACACCTCGAACCGACATGATTCTACACTAAATTTTTTGTTATATCTACCTCGCGAGATAAGCCAGCCGGAGCCGGCCCGCGCTGTCGCAGGCGACCCTCCTGGAACAGGGGGACTGTTCGTAAGTCACGGAAAAAGAAGGACTCTTGACATTTACCATGATGTGGGGAAACTCCGTTGCACCAGCCGCATTGACAACTTCTGCGTGTCAAATAATGTCGCAAAGCGAACACAATCGAATCTGTCGAGTTCGTGGGCGGGGGCCATGCGCGCATGTTGGGGGCGTTACAATCATACATTTGGCAATTGACGGCAGATGCGGGCGCGTTGATCGAAAGAATATTCGTATCGATGAAAACGCCTCAGCCCTGCCAATATTGGGCAATTTTTGGCGTCACCGCATTGACGACAGTCGCTATCGGCGTATTGCGGAACTACTACCAGGAACGTCCCAGAACACATTGGTACGGCGAGGTGTCGGTCGATCTCTATGGAGCCGGCTTCGCTCTCGTCACGACCACGCTCGCATTGGCATGGTGCCGAGGAATAAATCCATTCGTGACATCGCTTATTCCGGGACAATCACCGGGATGGTCCTTCGTCTATTTGGCGGCGACGGTGCTTGGATTGCAGGCGAGCTCCAGCCAAGTCGGGGCGCTGCTGAGGAACGAAGCGGACGGAATTTCGTTATTAGATCGTCTGACGGCGCGGCTTTCTTTCGCGTTGGGTGTGGTTGTTTTGGCGGAGGCGTCGGCCTTCGCTGTCATTCATGCCTAAAAGCGGGAGGAACAGGATGACGGGCGTTCTTAGATTTATCGCGCTTTGCGGCCTCTTCGTCGTAGTGCTTGTTGCTGTCCCATTTGTTCTTTTTCAAGCAAACAACAATCACGAGATTCCCATCGTCCTCGGCATTGTGCTTGTCGTCTGCATGCTCTTGTTGCTTCCGAAAAGGAAGGCGACAAACGATTAGCGAAATTGAATGGCGTGTCGGCCGCGCTGCGGAAATCGTCCATCGAAATTGCCGTGAGCTTTCGGCCTCGGATCGGGATGTAAGCGCCATATCGCCGATACCTTTACGACGGGTCCTGCCGTAGGATGCACCGGCAACTGTTCCGACCGGGCTGTCTCTGTCTGAGTTCGATCTGATCGCGAAGTACTTCGCGCCGCTGGCCGTGGCGCCCGGCGCGTTCGTGCTGTCGGACGACGCGGCCGTCATTGCGCCGCGCGCCGGCCACGACCTCGTGGTGACGACCGACGCGATCGTCGCGGGCGTGGATTTCTTCGCCGACGATCCGCCCGCCACGATCGCGAAGAAGGCGCTGCGCGTGAACCTCTCCGACCTCGCGGCCAAGGGGGCGGAGCCGTTCGCCTATCTCCTCGTGCTGTCGCTGCCGAGCGTAGACGCGCAATGGCTCGCGGAGTTGGCGCGCGGCCTGGCGCAGGATCAGGAGACGTTCGCATTGAGTCTGCTCGGCGGCGACATGAGCGCCACGCCGGGGCCGCTTTCCATCACTGTCACCGCGTTCGGTCATGTGCCGGAAGGAACGATGATCCGCCGCGCGGGTGCCGTGCCCGGCGACGGCGTCTTCGTCACCGGCACGATCGGCGACAGCGGCGGCGGCCTCGCGGCGCGCAAGGGCGTTCTGCTCGAGCGCTACCTGGTGCCCGAGCCGCCGGTCGCGTTCGGGCCCTCGCTGCGCGGCCTCGCCAGCGCCGCCATCGACGTGTCGGACGGCCTGCTCGCCGATCTCGGCCATATCGCGCAAGCGTCGGGCGTGCGCATCGCCGTCGAGGCGGAGCGCATCCCCCGCTCGGATGCCCTGCGTGCGCTATGGGGCGACACGACCGGCGCCATCGTCCGCGCCGCGACCTGCGGCGACGACTACCAGATCGCGTTCACCGCACCGCTCGCGAAGGAAGACGCGATGACGGGTGCGGGCGTCAGAGTCACGCGCATCGGCCGCGTGGAACAGGGATTAGGTGTCTTGCTCCTCGACGCGCAGGGCCACGAGATCGCGGTGCCCCGGAAAGGCTTCGCGCATTTTTAGTTTCCTCTCCCCTTGAGGGAGAGGACGCGAAATCTTGCACTTAACGGAGCGCAGCGCAGTTAAGTGCTTAGATTTCGCTGGTGAGGAGAGATTACTTGCGACCGCAAAACTCACCCCTCACCTGAAAAATCAAGAGCTTGGTCTTCGCTGCGCTCAGCCCAAACCCATGTTTTTTCTTCCTCTCCCTCAAGGGGAGAGGAAAGGAAGTAACCCTTCCTTAGCCATGATTTGCGACTCTGGCCCGATGCGCAGACTGGCCGTCGCTCTCGCCCTGCTCACCTTCCCCGCCTTCGCGGCCGATGCGCCGAAGAAGGCGGAGGAGCCGGGCACCCATGTGGAGATGCCGTTCCTCATCGCGCCGATGAGCCAGGACGGCAAGCTCGTGGGCTATGCCTATATCTCGACCAAGCTCGTCTCGTCCTCGCCGCCGGCCTCGGTGGAGATCCGCGACAAGCTCGCCTTCATCCAGGACGCCTTCGTGCGCGACGTCAATTCGGCGCCGATCGGCAAGGCGAACGATCCCAGGAGCGTCGACACCGCGCTGCTCGCCGACCGCCTGATCGCCGACGCGCGCCGCATCGTCGGCGCGGCGAAGGTCGTGAGCATCACCTTCAAGCAGATCCAGTTCGCGCCGCTCCATCCCAACGCCTCGACTGACGACGGCGTAGCACCCCCGGAACGCGCGCCGCAGCAGCCGGCGGCGCCGGCCCCGAAATAGAGATGTCATGGCCCGCGACTGCGGGCCACCCAGCTAGGGTCTGCACATTCCGGCAATGTTCACGCGGAGACGCGGAGTTCGCGGAGGTTCTTTGCTTCTCCGCGCACTCCGCGTCTCCGCGTGCAATTCTTCGAGACCGGAGCGAAGTCACCTGGGTGGCCCGCAGTCGCGGGCCATGACACCGGAGCGGATGGAAAGAACTATTCCTTCCCGTCGACGAAGCTCATCACGTCTTGCGCGCGATGGGCGAGGTCGGCGAGCTCGGCGGGCATCTCCTCGCCGGATTTGCGCGCCCAGTCGATCAGCGCGCGCGCGAAGGCGGCAAGCTTGGGAGCGGCGGCGATCATCTGCGCCTGGCGCTCGATCTTCATCGGATCGAGATCGTATTCGGCGCCCGGCACGCGCCAGCCGCCCCAATCGGTCTCGCCCGTCATGACCACGGGATAGGTTCCGGGGATGGGATGGCGCCCGCAATCTTCCGTCGACTGCCATTTGTTGCGCGCGCGCGTGACGCGCCAGTGCTCGCTGCCGTTCTGCTTGCGCTCGGGCAGCGGCTCCTCGGACTGCAGCTCGTCGGCGGTGAATTCGCGGCCCAGGCCGGCGTCGTAATGCACGCGGATCGGCTCGTCCAAGCCTTTGGCCCAGTGCGGCACGACGTGCTCGATCAGCGCCCAGGTCCCGACCGGCTTCACAAAGACGCGCTGATTCTTGTGAAAAGCTGCTTTGGCCATAATCGCCGGACCCTGCCTTACCCTTAGGGAACAGTAGACTTCCCCCCTTAAGCGGAAGTTAAAATGGGTACCCGCCATTAAATCGCCCTGAGGAACCGCCCATGAATTTCGATTTCTCCGACGACCAGAAGCAGATCAAGGATCAGGCGCGCAAATTCCTGAGCGAGAAGTGCACGACCAAGACCGTGCGCAAGCTCTATGAGGGAACGGCGGGCTACGACGCCGTGCTGTGGAAGCAGATCGCGGAGATGGGCTGGATGGGCACCGCGATCCCCGAAGAGTTCGGCGGATTGGGGCTCGGCTACCTCGAGCTCTGCGTCGTCGCGGAGGAATTGGGCCGCGCGCTCGCGCCGGTGCCGTTCTCCTCGACCGTCTATGTCTTCGCCGAAGCCTTGCTCGCGGCGGGAACCGACGAGCAGAAGAAGCGGCTGCTGCCGAAGGTCGCGTCGGGCGAGCTGATCGGCTGTCTGGCGCGCAGCGAAGGCGCGGGCGCGGTGCTGCCGAAAAACATCCGCGCGAGCTTCAAGGGCGGCAGGCTCTCCGGCACCAAGATCGCGGTCGCCGACGGCATGGATGCGGATTACGCGGTGGTGCTCGCGCGGGCGTCCGAGGAAGCGGGCGAGCGCGGGCTGCAACTGGCGCTGGTCGATCTCAAGAGTGCCGGTGTGAAGCGGCGCAAGGTCACCTCGCTCGATCCTTCGCGCGGCACGGCGGAGCTCACTTTCGACAACGCCAATGCCGAGGCGCTGGGCAAGGCGGGCGAAGGCTGGCAGAACACGAGCCGCGTGCTCGACCGCGCCGCGATCCTGATGGCGTTCGAGCAGGTCGGCGGCGCCGATGTGTGCCTGGTCATGGCCAAGGACTATGCGATGTCGCGCTATGCCTTCGGGCGGCCGATCGCCTCGTTCCAGGCGATCAAGCACAAGCTCGCCGACATGTATGTGGGCAACGAGCTGGCGCGCTCCAACGCCTATTACGGCGCCTGGGCGCTGTCGACGGGCGCGCGCGAGCTGCCGCTCGCGGCGGCCGCGGCGCGCGTCTCGGCGACGCAGGCGTTCGACTTCGCATCGAAGGAGAGCATCCAGACCCATGGCGGCATCGGCTTCACCTGGGAAGCGGACTGCCACTTCTACTACAAGCGCTCGAAGCAATTGGGGCTGGCGCTGGGTCCGCAGCGCGTATGGAAGGACAAGCTGGTCGGCGAGCTCGAGACCAGCAACGCGGCATGAGATTCGTGTTCGAAAAGCTTCGTGAAGGAAAATACGACCGGCTGCGCGTCGAGCGTGGGCAAGCGGTCGAGGAGATCGCGTGTCCCAAGATCGGCGGCATCCCGCACGACATGGTCCATTTCGCGGTGGAGAGCGTGATGGGCCGCGCCGGCTTCATGCGCCGTGTCGCGGGCGGCGAAGCGCTCTCGTTCAAGATGGCGCCCGTCGTCGAGGCCGATCAGATGGAGCGCCTGGTCGAAGTGATGCAGGCCGACGCGATCAGCGGCTTCCCGCCCGCCGCGGAGATGATCGACATGTACCGCGTCACCTGCGATGCGCGCGGTGTAGCGCCGTATCCGCTCACGGAGCAGGACATCGCCGCACTTCGCGAAGAGATGGAGCGGTTGGGAAAGCTTTGGTCGGCCGTGCCGCTTGGCGGAACGCTGGCCCTCGAATTCGAACATCAGGAGGCATGAATGGATTTCGAAGACAACGCGCAGGAAGCCGCGTTCCGCGCCGAAGTGCGCGCGTGGCTCGACCAGAACGCCAAGCCCAGGGCGCGGCGCGAGGCGGGCGATCCCCTCGACGAGCGCTATGACGCGTCGGCGATGCAGCGCGCGCGCGAGTGGCAGAAGATCAAGGCCGAAAAGGGCTACGCGCGCGTCACCTGGCCCAAGGGCATGGGCGGGATCGGCGGCACGCCGATGCAGAGCATCATCTTCGGCCAGGAAGAGTCCAAATACGACGTGCCGGCGGGCTCGCCTTTCGCCATCGGGCTCGGCATGTGCATCCCCACCGTGATGACCTATTGCGGCGACGAGGTGAAGCAGCGCTACGTCAAGCCGGCTGTCGAAGGCAGCGAGATCTGGTGCCAGCTCTTCTCCGAGCCCGCGGGCGGCTCCGACGTCGCCGCGCTCAAGACGCGCGCGGTCAAGGACGGCGACACCTGGACGATCAACGGCTCGAAGATCTGGACCACCGGCGCGCAATTCTCCGACTATGGCTTGCTGCTCACCCGCACCGACCCCAATGTGCCCAAGCACAAGGGGCTCACCATGTTCCATCTGTCGATGAAGGCGCCGGGCGTCGACGTCAGGCCGATCAAGCAGGCGAGCGGCGCGAGCGGGTTCAACGAGATCTTCTTCACCGACGTGAAGATCCCCGACAGCCAGCGCGTCGGCGAGGTCGGCCAGGGCTGGCAGGTCGCGCTCACCACCTTGATGCATGAGCGCCTCGCGGTCGGCGGCGGCCAGGGCGGCGGTCTCGACGTGCCGCAATTGCTGCAGCTCGCCCGGTCGCTCGAGCTGGAAGACGGGCCCGCGATCAAGAACGCGGCGGTGCGCGAGAAGATCGCCGACTGGTACGTGCGCTCGGCGGGCCTCAAATACACGACCTTGCGGACGATGACGGCCTTGTCGCGCGGCCAGCAGCCGGGACCGGAAGCGTCGATCGCCAAGATCGTCGTGGCGTCGAAGCTCCAGGACATCTCGGCGTTCGCGATGGAGCTCGAAGGCGAGGCGGGCATCATGACCGGCGAGGACGCGCCGATGCATGGCAGCTTCCAGGGCGGCTGGCTCGGCGCGCCGGGGCTGCGCATCGCCGGCGGCACCGACGAGATCCTGCGCAACATCATCGCCGAGCGCGTGCTGGGCCTGCCCGGCGACATTCGCGTCGACAAGGACGTGCCGTTCAACAAGGTGCCGGCGGGGCGGTAGATGGCGCTCGAAGCCCTCGACCACTACACGATCCAATGCGCGGACATGGCCGCGACGCGAGACTTCTATCGCGACGTGCTGGGCCTGGTCGAAGGCTTCAGGCCCGCCATCCCGTTTCCGGGCCATTGGCTCTATTGCGGCGACAGGCCGGTGGTGCATCTGTTGGGCGCGGTGGGCGCGATGCCGGAGAACCGTGGCGCGCGGCTCGGCGAGGTGACGGGCTCGCTCGACCACATCGCGTTCCGCGGCACGGACGCGGCGGCGACGATCGCGCGGCTGACGGCCGGGGGCATTGCGTTTCGCGAAGCGGTGCTAAGCGATATCGGACTGCATCAGGTCTTCGTCCGCGACCCGAACGGGATTATGGTCGAGATGAATTTCCGTGAAAAACAATCTGGAGGAACGGCATGATCGGCTACGTCACCATCGGTTCGAACGATTTCGAGAAGGCCAAGGCCTATTACGACGCGCTGCTCGGCGAGCTCGGCGGCAAGCGCGGCTTCAGCAACGACCACATGCAGGGCTATTCCGGCGCCGGCGGCGCCATGCTGGCGGTCTGCACGCCCAATGACGGCAAGCCTGCCACGGCCGGCAACGGCACGATGTTCGCGCTGACGGCGGCGAACCGCGAGACGGTGGACAAGGTCCATGCCAAGGCCATAGCGCTCGGCTCCAAGGACGAGGGCGCGCCCGGCGACCGCGGCAACGGCTTCTACGGCGCCTATTTCCGCGACCTGGACGGCAACAAGCTCTGCGTCTTCAAGATGGGTTGAGCGAATAGGGAGTAGCGAATAGCGAGTAGTTGTCGCTCCATTCGCTACTCGCTACTCGCTACTCGCCATGATCCAGACTCCTTGCGTGAAGGTTTGCGTGATTGATCCGCCCAGCGGCTTGTGTTCCGGTTGCGGGCGCACGCTGGACGAGATCGCGCGCTGGGGTGCGATGAGCGAGCCTGAGCGCGCGCGCATCATGGCGGCGTTGCCCACGAGGCTGAAAGCATGCGCGGCGCCGTCCATCACATAGACCTCTCGGTGCGCGATCCGAAGGCCGCGCGGCCGTTCTGGGAGGCGGTGCTGGGCTTTCTGGGGTACCGCGTCAGCACCGAATACGATCACGGCGGCTACGATTTCGACGTCGGCGTCCGCGGCGGCGCGTTCTGCTCCATCGGCATCCGCCCCACGACCACGCAGCACGCGCATGATCGCTATTCCTCGGGCTTGCATCACCTGGCTTGGAATGCGGCGAGCCGCGACGACGTCGACGCGCTCTACGCGCTGCTCCAGAAAATGGGCGCCACGGTTCTCGACGCACCCGCGCACTTTCCTGAGTACAGCGAAGGCTACTACGCGGTGTTCTTCGCCGACCCGGACGGGCTGAAGCTCGAATATTGCTTTGTGCCTTAGGCAAACCGCGGAAACAGCCTTCGCACCGAGAAGGCGACGCTGAAATAGAGCGCGACAGCGGCAACACCGCACAGCGCATCGACATAGAGAAGCCCGTTCGAGCCCCAGGCGTCGTGGCCGTAGCCGTCGATCTTGGTCTGGTAGATGATGGGGAAGTTCGAGATGCCGGCGAGCACGTTGTATTTCGTCGCCGCGGCGCCTGCGCCGATGCTCTCCAGCACCACCGCGCCGAACGCGGCATAGGCAAGGCCGGTGATGAAATTGTAGGCGCTGGTGAACACGACATACATCGCTTCGGTATGCGGCGCCGCCGCCATGCCGGCGGCCGAGACGGCGAGCACGAGCGCGAACAGGCAATAGGCGGTCTTGCGGTCCATCCGGTCGCAGATGATGCCGCCGACGATGCATCCCACCATGGAGATCACGCCCGACAGCACGCCCGTCGCGAGCGCCACCGTATTGGCGCCCGCATGCCAGTCGCCCGCGATCGCCGCGAACAGGTTCTGCGCCGCGCCGACGCCGATGGGCAGAAGCATGATGAAGAAGGCAAGCGCGCCCTGGCGGCGCTTGAGCACCTCCCACACTTCGAGGAGGACGTTCCAAAGGCTCTTCAGATAGCGCTCGGCGCGGTGCGCGGCGAGGGGCTCGGGGAAATAGAGAAGCGCGAGGCACGGCGCCATGTTGGCGAGCAGCATCGCAGCGGCGCTCGTCCATTCCGCGCCCGGATGCTGGGTGAGCCACAAGACGGCGCCCCCGCCGAGCCCCGTGCCGCCCAGATTGCCCGCCTGGCTCCAGCCTCCGGCGCGGCCTTTCTCCTCCTCGCCCGTCGCATGCGCCATCAGGCTGTCCGCCGCCATGGCGTTGAAGCTCGACGCCAGGCTGAAGGCGAGCACCAGGCCTTCCAGCGCAAGGAGATTGGACGCGACCGGCGCCACGAACGCTGTCGCCGCCATCAATGCGCCGGTGACGATGGACGAGAGCAGAAACCAGCCGCGGATGGTGAGCGTGGTATCGACCAGCGGCGCCCACAGGAACTTCCACATCTGCGGCAGCAGGCTCAGCGCGCCCAGCGTCGCGATGGTGGCGACGCTGACATTGTGCTGGCTCAAAAGGTAGCCGAGCGTCACCACGACATAGCCGTTGCTGATGCCCATCGGGAAGAACAGGACCAGGAACAGCACCGGATGCGCCTTGGTTTCCGGCGTCACATGCTCGGGCATTTGGGGAAATCTCGAGGTGCGCGGGCGATCCTAGAGGGCGGCAACGATTTGGCAATCCCGCTGGGCCACTCTTGGCGCATGGCGAGGAAGTTCGAGACCCTGGACGGGCTGCGCGGCGTGGCCGCGCTGGCGGTGGTGCTCTATCACGTGCCCGGGCCGCTGCACGCGTTCGCCGGCGGCGGCTATCTCGCCGTCGACCTGTTCTTCCTGATGAGCGGCTTCGTGATCGCGTCGGCCTATGAGGCGCGGCTGCGCGAAGGATGGCGAGTAAGCGAATTCCTCATTGTGCGCTTGAAGCGGCTGTGGCCGCTCTATGCGCTGGGCGTGGCGCTCGGCGTCGCGTGCTTCCTTGGCCTGCGCTGGGCGCGGCCGGACGCGGCGTTCGTGTTTCCGCAGATGCCGGTGGCGGCGGCAGCATTGCTGAGCCTGTTCTTCGTGCCGCAGATCGCGCCTTACGGCGGACCGGCATTCCCGTTCAACTCCGCCTCCTGGTCGCTCTCGGTCGAGATCGTGGGCAATGTGGTCTATGCGCTCGTCGCGCGCAGCCTCTCCACGCGCATGCTGATGCTGATGAGCGCGATCGGGTTCGCGGGCCTCGCGCTCCTGTGGTGGCGCGCGGGCGATCTCAACGTGGGAGTCAGCCCGGGCAACATCGCCGGCGGCTATGTGCGGTTCCTGTTCTCGTTCCCGCTCGGCGTCTTGATGTATCGGCTGCACGCGGCGGGGCGCCTGCCCGAGCTTTCGCCGCCGGCGTGGCTGCCGCTGGCGCTCGCGGCGTTCGCCTTCGCGGGCTGGCATGGCGCCGATCTCTTCGTGGCGGCGGTGCTGTTCCCGGCGATCCTCATGATGTCGCTGTCGAAGGCGGTTTCGCCGCGCCTGGGCCGCGTCTTCGTCTGGGCGGGCGCGGTGAGCTATCCGCTCTACATCCTGCATCCGCCGCTGATCGAGCTGATGCGCTTCCTGCCGCGCGGCTTCGGCGACATTGCCTTCGTTCTCGGCATCATGGCGCTCGCGGCCCTTGCGCAGCGCTGGTTCGACCGGCCGCTGCAGAACGTTCTACACCGCCTGGTGCAGGACGTGCCGCGCGAGCGCCTCGGCGCGCAACCCGGCGCCTGACAGGAAGTCCAGCGCACCACGCAGCTTCACGTTCTCGCCGATCACGAGGATCGCGGGCGCCGTGCTCTCGGCCGCGGCAGCGCCGAGGCCACCAAGCGTCGTCACGCGCACCTGCTGCGTGGCCATGCTCGCATCGCTGACGATTGCGGCGGGCTCGTCGGACGCTCGGCCTGCGGCGATCAGCTTCGCCGCGATCTCGCCCGCGAAGCCGCGCGCCATGTAGAGGACGATGGTCGGTGCACCGCGCGCGATCGCACTCCAGTCGAGATCTGGCAGCTTGCCGTCGGCGCCATGGCCGGTGACGAAGGTCACGGCGTGGTTGGTGTCTCGATGGGTGAGCGGGATGCCGGCATAGGCGAGGCCACCGATCCCTGCGGTGACGCCCGGCACGACGCGGAACGGCACACCCGCTTCGGCGAGCGTCAGCGCTTCCTCCGCGCCGCGTCCGAAGACGAACGGGTCGCCGCCCTTCAGGCGCAGCACCCGCTTGCCCTTGCGCGCCAGCGACACCAGCATGCGCGAGATGTCGCTCTGCTTGCAGGACCGCCGCCCGGCGCGCTTGCCGGCATAGACGCGCTCCGCGCCCGGCCGGGTGAGGCCGAGCAGCGCCTCGTTCACCAGCGCGTCGTAGAGCACCACATCGGCCGATTGCAGGGCATGCGCGCCCAGGACCGTGATCAGCCCGGGATCACCCGGCCCCGCGCCGGCGAGCCAGACGGAGCCTCTCTCGAACACGGGCAAGTCCAGCGCGTCCAAGGGATTGCGGTTCAGCGGGACGACGTTGCGGCTCATTTCACTCATCCGTCATGTATTATGTACTGTATCACACATACGGCATGTAAGAACAGATCGATGAAATTGAAGCCACAAGGGCTTCGGGCGCGACATTTCCCGCACCCAGCGGTTATAGAGGCACCCGCCTCCTCACCCGAAAGCGCCCATGTCCGACAAGCCCCGCAGCGACCTCAAGCCCAACACCTTCGAATACGAGATGCAGCCGCTGATCACCCAGAACGGCTTTCGCGAATACGACGCGCGCTGGCTGTTCGGCAAAGAGCTGAACCTGATGGGCGTGCAGATGGTGGGGCTGGGGCTGGGCACCTATTTCCACGAGCTCGGCATCGAGCCGAAGGTCGCCGTCGGCCACGACTACCGTTCCTACGAGATGTCGATCAAGCAGGCGCTGATCATCGGGTTGATGCAGGCGGGTTGCGAGGTCGTCGATATCGGGCTCGGCACCACGCCGATGGGCTATTTCGCGCAATTCGCGCTCGACTGCCCGGGCTTGGCGATGGTCACCGCCAGCCACAACGAGAACGGCTGGACCGGCGTGAAGATGGGGGCCGCGCGGCCGCTCACTTTCGGCCCCGAAGAGATCACGCGGCTGAAAGCCATCGTGCTCGGCCAGGAATTCAAGCCGCGCGCCGGCGGCAGCTACAGCCGCGTCGAGAATTTCCGCGACAGATATCTCGACGAGCTCACCAAGGGCCACAAGCTGTCGCGCCCGATGAAGGTGACGGTCGCTTGCGGCAACGGCACCGCCGGCCTGTTCGCGCCCGAGGCCCTGCGCCGCATCGGCGCGGAGGTTGCGGAGTCTGAGTGCAATCCCGACTACAATTTCCCGAACTACAATCCGAACACTGAAGACCTGCACATGCTGGACGCCATGGCGAAGGCGTTGAAGGCGAACGGCAGCGAGATCGCGCTCGGCTTCGACGCAGATGGCGACCGCTGCGGCGTGGTCGACGACAAGGGCGAGGAGATCTTCGCCGACAAGATCGGCGTGCTCCTGGCGCGCGACATGTCGACGACGCGGCCGGGCGCGAAATTCGTCGCCGACGTGAAGTCGACCGGCATCTTCGCGATCGATCCGATCCTTAAAGAAAACGGCGCGACAACCGACTACTGGATCACCGGCCATTCCTACATGAAGCGCCGCTGCAAGGAGATCGGCGCGCTGTGCGGCTTCGAAAAGAGCGGCCACTACTATCTCTGCGATCCGCTGGGCCGCGGCTATGACGACGGCATCGTCGCCGGCATCGCGATCCTGGAGATGCTCGATCGCGCCGGGGCGAAGAAAATGTCCGATCTCGTCGCCAGCCTGCCCAAGACCTGGAGCTCGCCGACCATGGCGCCCGAATGCCCCGACGACAAGAAATACGCCGTCGTCGACGCGATGGTGAAGGAATACCAGGACGCGCAGAAGACGGGCGAGAAGATCCTGGGCCAGCCGATCAAGGACCTCATCACCGTCAACGGCGTGCGCGTGACGCTCGAGGACGGCACCTGGGGCCTGGTGCGCGCCTCGTCGAACAAGCCCTCGCTGGTGGTGGTGGTGGAGAGCCCCGTGTCCGACGCGCAGATGCACGCCATGTTCAAGGACCTCGACGGCAGGCTGTCCAAGCATCCGGAAGTCGGCGCGTACGACCAGAAGATTTGAGTTCAGGCGAGAGAGGTGCCGCCAATACAGCGTGTTCTCGATCAAGGGTTGATGATAGTCTCCCTTCCGATTGAGACGAGGATCCGCGCATGGTGGCGATGAAATTCTGGCAGGAAAAGCTAAGAAAAATCTATCCCAATACCGATAAGTCTCCCGACTACATAATGGCGCACGTCTACACGGCCTGCAGCGAGCTTGGTCGATATCTGCTGCGGAACGAAAACAATGACCGCCGCGACGAGGCCGTCCTGAAAGCGATCAGCTGGATGATGGCGCTCTCGACGCATTTCAAATTGGACTTCGAGTCGGCAGTTGTCCGCCGGTTCCCGCTCGCGTGCCCATATTGCCTCGATCGCCCCTGTACATGCGATCGGACCGGCAAACGCGCGAAGAGGCATGGCCGCCTGCTGAGTTCAAATGAGGTGAAGGACGAGTTGTCCGCGAAGTACAACGGATTGGTGTTCTCGACTGAAGCGTCGTTTTCGTGGCTGGCTGGGCAATTGGCGGAAATCTACCCTTCCAATCGAGCGTTGCTCACAAAAGGCGGCCAAGGTTACATAGCGGCAAAGTTGCTCGAGGAGGGCGGTGAGCTACATCGCGCATATAGCGTCGTTTTGCTTGGTCGCGGTGACCCGGCTGATATCGGGCGCGAGGTGGCCGACCTGACCGCTTGGGTTATTTCCTGCTGGGATCTCGACGGCGCCGGCAAGAATATTGATGCCGAGGTTGCGAGCACATATGTTGACGGTTGCTATCGTTGCCACAAGAGTCCGTGCGTTTGTCCCACTTATTCCATTACGATGGGGCAGGAAGAGTTGATCGGAGACATAGCCAAATATCTACGTGCGCTAAAGACGGCGGGAGTGCAGCCCAAGGCGGTGGACGAGGCGTTGGCTAGTGTGGATGAAGTCGCATCGGCGCCGACGAAGAAAACCAAAACGACGGCTGCACAGAAAGTTAAGGCCTTGATGTCCGTGCTCACTGGTGCGGAACGGGGCTTGGAAACAGTTGACGGAGTTGTGCAGCATCTAAGCGATGCAGTGGAACACCTTGAACATCTGGTCTGACCTGAACCCGTTCTTGCAGGCGAGTTGGAGCTATGCCTTCTATCGACGAATACAACGGCGCCCACATCACCGTCGTCAATGACGGCAAGCGGTGCATCCATTCGCGCTATTGCGTGCTGAACCTGCCTGAGGTGTTCAAGCCCAATGTCGATGGGCCGTGGATCGATCCCGATGCCGCGGCGACGGAAGCGGCTATCGCGGTGATCGCCAAATGTCCGTCGGGGGCGCTGCGCTGGCGCGGCGAAGCGGGCGGACACGAGGAAGCCCCGCCCGGCGTCAACACGATCCGGGTGTGGGAGGACGGTCCGCTCGCGGTGCAGGCAGAGCTGAGCGTCGCGGGCGACAAGGCGAGCCACCGCGCCACGCTCTGCCGCTGCGGCAAGTCGTTCAACAAGCCCTATTGCGACGGCATGCACCGCAAGTCCGGCTTCAAGGCGACGGGCGAGCCTGAGAGCGGCGAGATCGAAACGCTCGCCGTCAAGAACGGCCCGCTCGCGGTCACGCCGACCAAGGACGGCCCGCTGCATGTCGTGGGCGCGCTCGAGATCTGCGCGGCAAGCGGGCACACGGTCTGGCGCGGCACCGAGACCTGGCTCTGCCGCTGCGGTCATTCCAAGAACAAACCGTTCTGCGACGGCAGCCATGAGGCGGCGGGGTTCAAGGCGGAGGGCGCGGTCGAGTAGCGCTTATTTCGCGTCGTGGAAGATGATGCCCAGCGTATGGCGCTCGCCCGAGCGCAGCACGCTCACGCCGTGGCGCATGGTGACGCGGTAGGGGCCGCGCGTGCCTTCGACGGGGCGATGATTGACCGCGAAGACGACGCCATCCCCCTGGCCGAGCGGCACGACGCTCACGCGCGACTGCATGCGCGGGCGCTGCTCGGTCGCCACGAACTCGCCGCCCTCGAAATCCTTCGACAGCAGGATCGCGACCTGCAGCGGGAAGACATGCTCGCCATAGAGGTCCTGGTGCAGGCAGTTGTAGTCGCCGGGTCCGTATCTGAGCAGCAGCGGCGTCGGCCGCGTCTGGCCCGCGCCGTGGCAGCGCTCCAGGAACGCACGGTGCGTAAGCGGGAAGCGCACGTCGCTCTTGAGACGTTCGCTCCAGCGGTTGGCGATCGGGGCAAGACGCGGATAGAGGCTCTCGCGCAACTCCGCCACCCGCGGCGGCAACGGATAGGCGAGATATTTGTACTCGCCGCGCCCGAAACCGTGCCGCGCCATCACGACCTTGCTGCGAAACTGTGCTTCGTCGTCATAGCTCGCGGCAAGCGCGCGGCATTCCTCCGGCGCGAGCAGCTTCGGCATCACCGCCCAGCCGCAGCCGTCGAGCGCGGCTTCCAGTTCGCCGCTCATGCGGCCTCGCGCGCGAGCAGCCGCTTCTTGCGCTCCACGCCCCAGCGATAGCCAGAAAGGCTCCCGTCGCTTGCGACCACGCGATGGCAGGGCACCGCGACCGCGAGCGGATTGGCGGCGCATGCTTGTGCCACGGCGCGCGCCGCGCGCGGCTCGCCGATCGCCTTGGCGATCTCGGCATAGCTCGCGGTGCGGCCGGACGGGATCTCCTTCAGACCCCGCCACACAAGCATCTGGAACGCGGTGCCGCGCATATCGAGCGGGAAACGCGCGCCGCCGACGAAAGGTTCGAGCGCGCGTGCCGTCTCGATCAGCGCTTCGCTTCCGAAGCGCTTGCGCAGGTCGCGCTTGAGCGCGGCGCGGCTCTTGCCGAACAGGATCGCGCACACGCCTCTTTCGCTCTTGGCGACAAGGGTGAGGCCGAGCCAGGTCTCGCCGATGGCGTAGCTGAGTGCCTCGCGCTCCGGCCTGCAGCGTTTGCAGGGCCGAAAGCCGGCGCGCTCGGCTTCGGCCGCGGTCGTGTGGAAGCGCACGTTCTCCATCTTCGGCCGCGCGGCGCAGCTCGGGCGGCAATAGACCCCCGTCGTCTTGACCGAATAGAAATGCTTTGCCCTGGGCATCGTCATCATGACGTTCTCCTGTCTTTCTCGACGAAGACAGCATTGCCTAGGTCGCACCCCGCTTCGACCCGATCCTTGCGGCCGGCGTCACGCCAGCGCGTCGTAGAGCATGCGCGCCGCGGTCACGGCGACGAAGATCGCGAACGCGCCGCGCAGCCGCCTGCGGTCCATGCCGTGCGCGATCTGCGCGCCGAAGGGCGCGGCGAAGAACGAGATCGGCGCGATCAGGAGAAAGCCCAGCAGGTTGACATAGCCGAGCGAATAGGGGGGCAGGCCGGGCGCGCCCCATCCGCTCAAGATCGCGCCGATGGTGCCGGGGATGGAGATGATCACGCCGAAGGCCGACGCGGTGCCGACCGCGCGGTGGATCGGCATGCCGAACAGCGTCATCGCAGGAACGCCGATCGTGCCGCCGCCGATGCCCATCACGGTCGAGACGCCGCCGATCAGCGCGGGCAGGACCGTGCCCAACGGACCCTCGGGAAGCTTGTCGGCGATGCGCCGCTCCTCGCTCCCAAAGGCGAGCTGCAGCGCGACCAGGATCGCGACGACGGCGAAGACGAGCGTGAGCACGCGCCCGCGCGCGATGCCGGCGAGCGCGCTGCCCGCGACGACGCCGATGAGCATCGGAAGCCACCAGCGGCGCAGCAGCGCCCAGTCGACGGCGCCTTTCCCGTCATGCGCGCGCGACGAGGAGAACGCGGTCGGGATGATGGCCGCGAGCGAGGTTCCGGTCGCGATGTGCATGCTCAAACCGGGATCGATGCCCATCAGCCCCAGCACGTGATAGAGCACCGGCACCACCACGATGCCGCCGCCGACGCCGAGCATTCCGGCCGTGAGCCCGCTGACCGCGCCCGCGATCACAAGACCCAATGCCAAGGTGCCCATCTCGTTCATGGAATATCGCCACGCTCCGCAAGTCAGGCGGCGGCGCGGTCCTCCCCGGGCGCGACATGGGCGAGGGCGTCGCGCAGCGTCTGCAGGTTCGCGCCGCGCAGGTTCGCGTTCTCGGCGATGTGGCGGCGGAACAGGCGCGCGCCGGGTCGTCCGTTGAACAGGCCCAGCATCGGCTTGGTCAGCCGGTTCAGCGCGACGCGCTGCGCCAGTTGCTCCGCCGCGTAATCGACATAGGCGCTCACGGCCGCATCGAACGACACCGCGCTCGCGCCGAAGAAGCGCGCATCGACATCGGCCAGCATCGCGGGCGAGTGATAGGCCGCGCGGCCCATCATCACGCCGTCGACATGGGCGAGATGCGTCTGCGCCTCATCGAGCGTATTGACGCCGCCGTTGAGGACGATCCTGAGCTTTGGGTGCTCCTGCTTCACCCGATAGACGAGCGCGTAGTCCAGCGGCGGCACGTCGCGGTTCTCCTTCGGCGACAGGCCCTCGAGCCACGCCTTGCGCGCATGGACGGCGAAGGTCTTCACGCCGGCGCGCGCACAAAGGCCGATGACGTCGCGCAGCGCTTCTTCCGGGTCCTGGTCGTCGACGCCGATGCGGCATTTGACCGTCACCGGGATGGAGACCGCCGCGCGCATCGCGCCCACGCATTCCCCGACAAGCTCAGGCTCGCGCATCAGGCAGGCGCCGAAGCGCCCGGACTGCACGCGGTCCGACGGGCAGCCGACATTGAGGTTGATTTCGCTGTAGCCGAAATCCGCGCCGATCCTGGCGGCCTGCGCGAGCTTTGCAGGTTCCGATCCGCCGATCTGCAGCGCCACCGGATCTTCGCGGCGGTCGAAGCCCAGAAGCTTCTCGCGGTTGCCGCGCAGGATCGCGTCGGCCGTCACCATCTCGGTATAGAGCAGCGCGTGGCGCGTGAGGCTGCGATGGAGGAACCGGCAATGCCGGTCCGTCCAGTCCATCATGGGTGCAATACAAAATGTATGTGCTTGATTTCGTTGCATTATTCCGATACATTCCAAGGGCTTAGACGGACGCCATCACACTTTTTCGTATCCGAAAATACGACGCTTTTCGCCACGTTTCGACGTCTGAGTGTGATGGATTTGTGATCGAAAACGGTGCTCAGCAATGGCCAACATTCGACAATTAGCATCTGGTCACTGGCAGGTCCAAATCCGCCTCAAAGGGCGCAGGGCGACAGAGACGTTTGTTCGCCGCGATCACGCGCGCGAGTGGGCAACCGAAGCAGAAGGCCAGGTCGATCGCGGACAGACACCGTCCGGTCGTCGCGCGCGGGGCGCGAAGACATTTGGCGCTCTGATCGACCTGCACGTCGACGATATGAAGGATGTCGGCAAACCACCTGGCCGATCCAAGAGCGCAACGCTTGATATGCTACAGCGCGAACTCGGCGCGCTCAGGATCGGGGAGTTGGACCGGGAGCGCCTTGTTCGGTTCGGTCGAGAGCGCGCAAAAAAGGGTGCGGGTCCAGTCACTCTGGGTCAGGACATCGGTGCAATTAAACTTGTCCTGTCGCACGCTGCGGCAGTGCATGGTGTAGAGGTAACAGTCGAGCCAGTGCAGCTGGCGCGCATCGCTCTCAAACGCCTTGGGTTGGTTGGGAAGAGCAATGAGCGGGATCGGCGGCCGACAGAGGACGAACTGATCAGGCTCTTTGGCCATTTTGACTCTAACCCGCGCCAATTGATTCCGATGAGCCGGATCATCAAGTTCGCGATCGCAACCGCTATGCGCCAGGAAGAAATCTGTCGCGTGACGTGGAGCGACCTGAATTCGCGAACGAAGATGCTGACCATTCGGGACCGTAAGGATCCTCGGGAGAAGAAAGGCAACGACCAGCGAATTCCGCTGCTCGGAGTTTCAGGATACGACGCCCTTGCCCTGATCGAAGAGCAGCGGGCCACACGTGGGAATGAAGATGATCGGATTTTCCCGTACGTTCACAAGTCTGCGGGCACCGCATTTACCCGAGCCATCAGAGACCTTGAGATCGAAGATCTGCACTTTCATGACCTGCGACATGAGGGAACGAGCCGCTTGTTCGAGGCAGGGTTTGCGATCCAGCAAGTCGCGCTTGTGACCGGCCACAAGGACTGGAAGATGCTGCGCCGTTATACGCATTTAAAGCCGGAGATGTTGCACGGCCTAGTGAATTCCAGAGCTGCCTAATCGCAAACGGGCGAATTGATCCCGAGACGCTATCGCTGCTGGATTGCCTCAGCGAGCCTTGCGCGCCGGGTGCTTCAGAATCTCGCCACGCCGAAGCGAGCAGGGAGATCGAGGGTACTTATCGGCGTTCATCCGAAGTTGGCGGTCTTGGATGAGGCGGACCTGAATCAATTCGATCAAAAGGGTCATTTCCTCCTACACGAGATAAGTTTGGCAAAGCCGCAAGGCAGCGCTCGTGGCACAACCCACTAAATGGATTGCCGCCAGTGACAAGACCATGCTCAAGCAGATTCTCAATTTCGTGGAGTTGGGGTCTCTCGTCATCGGCGTGCTTGCGGTCTACTTCGCCGTTCGCAACAACACCCGCCAACTCGGGGCGCAGATTTTTCTAGCCTATTCGGACCGTGTATGGACGATCCGGCGCGCGGCGATATTCGACACCAGGAATTCCGAGACCTTTGCCGCCGCGGTATTTCTCGTCTTCGAGCTCTTCGAACTGAAGCGCCGGGGCTATGTATCGCGATCAATCTGGAGCATTTGGGACAACGACATTGCCGACCTATTCCGGAGCGACGCATTCCGCGAGCATTGGGCCGGCATCAGGCCGCGCTTGAAAAACCATCCGCACTTCCTGCGATGGGTCGACGGTCAATTGGATACCTCCAGGCGATCGGGCTCAGAAGCGGGAACGCCGGCTGTTCCTTCGCTCCGCCTTCAAGAGCCTGAATGATCACCATCAAGAGGAGATTTTCCGCAATTCGTAAGGGGCCGTCGGCGCACGGTTTCCATGAGCGACGCGAATAGCGACGAATCTGCAAGTCGGAGGAATTTCATCAAATAACTCAGTCCGTCGAACGGTTACGTTGCCGGCACATCAGATGGCGCATCCGCGAATAGCGACACGGAGATCGAAATGGCTGCAGGCACGAAGAAGGACACCAAGCCGCTCCCGGCACCCAACAGCGACTTTTACCAGTTCGCCGAAACGCTGATTCCGGAGGAGCGGGCGCTTCTGGACAAAGTGCGGACCTTCGCGGAGACCAAGATTGCGCCGATCGTCGACAAGTACTGGGCCGACGACGCGTTTCCGTTCGAACTCTTGCCGGCATTCAAGGAATTGAACATCGGCGGCCTCGGGCTCACCGGCTATGGCTGCACCGGCGGCAGCCAGAAGCTTTTCGGCCTCATTGCCATGGAGTTCGCGCGCACCGACGCGTCCACATGCACCTTCTGGGGCGTACATGACGGCCTTGCCATGGGCTCGATCTATCTCGCCGGTTCGGAGGAACAGAAACAGAAGTGGCTCCCGCCGATGGCCCGGATGGAAAAGATCGGCTGCTTCGGCCTCACCGAGCCGCTGGTAGGCTCGGGCGCTGCCGGCGGCCTGACGACCACTGCGACACGAGATGGAGACACGTGGATTCTGAACGGCCAAAAGAAGTGGATCGGCAACGCGCCGTGGTGCGATATCTCCATCATCTGGGCGCGCGATGTCGCCGATAACCAGGTCAAAGGGTTCATCGTCGAGAACAAGACGACACCGGGCTTCAGCGTCGAAAAGATCGAGCACAAGATCTCCCTGAAGATCGTGCAGAACGGCCTCATCACGCTCGACAACTGCCGCATATCCGAAGCGAATCGGCTTCAAGAGGGCCATTCGTTTCGCGATACGGCGCGGGTGCTGCGTATGACCCGCTACATGGTGGGTTGGGCGTCGACCGGCTGCCAGATGGGCGCTTACGAGGCTGCGCTGAGTTATGCGCAGCACCGCCTCCAGTTCGGCAAGCCGATCGCATCTTTCCAGCTCATCCAGGATATGCTCGCAAAGATGCTGGCCAACATCACGGCCTGCCAGTGCATGATGATGCGCCTCGCGCAGCTCGACGACGAAGGCAAGCTGCTGGACCATCACGCGTCTCTCGCGAAGTCGTTCTGCACCGCCAAGATGCGTGAAACCGTTTCGTGGGCCCGCGAGATGTGCGGCGCCAACGGTATCGTCGTCGACTACAAGGTCGCGCGCTTCTTTGCCGATGCCGAGGCGCTCTATTCCTACGAAGGCACCTTCCAGATGCAGAATCTGATCGTGGGCCGGGCCATCACCGGCTTCAGCGCTTTCGTCTGAGGGAAAGACAAGGTCCAACTCACCCATCGGAGTTCGCCAATGGCCCCGGCCACAGAAACGAAACTGTCGCTCGAGAACGTGCTGTACGAGCAGCGGGGAGATATCGCCTATGTCACCGTGAACCGCCCGAAGGTGCTGAACGCGCTGAACTCAGCGACCTGGGCAGACCTCCTGGCAGCGTTCGAACAGGCGCGCTCCGACGCGAATGTCCGCGGCGTCATCCTGACCGGAGCTGGCGACAAGGCGTTTATCGCCGGCGCGGACATCGCCGAACTCGCCCACCTGTCCGCCGTTGAGGCCGAGCAATCGAGCCGGATCAGCCAGCAGGTGCTCGATCACATCGAAAATTTGGGAAAGCCGGTCGTTGCCGCGATCAAAGGTTTCGCCCTTGGCGGTGGCTGCGAGACGGCGCTTGCCTGCACGATCAGGATAGCAGTCGAGACCGCCAAGTTCGGACAGCCCGAAGTCAAACTCGGCTTGTTGCCGGGTGGCGGTGGCACGCAACGCCTGCCGCGCTTGATCGGCAAGGGCCGCGCGCTCCAGCTCATCCTCACCGGCGGAATGATAGACGCGCAGGAAGCGTATCGCATCGGACTCGTCAACGAGATCGTGTCCGCTGAGCTTCTCCTGCAACGGGCCGAAGCCATTCTCAAGACTATCGCTGCGAATGGTCCCGTAGCAGTCAGGTTCGCACTCTCCGCGGTGAACGAGGGACTGGAGACGAGCCAGAGCGAGGGCCTGGCGCTCGAGGCGGCCTATTTCGGGCTCTGCGCCGGTACCGAGGACAAGGCAGAGGGCACCAAAGCCTTCATCGAAAAGCGCGCGCCGCAGTTTCACGGGCGCTGAACGTCCCACGTCGCAAGGAGACAGCAATGGCAGACGACAACATTTTCTCGGGACTGAAGGTGGTGGACCTGGCGAGCTTCATCGCGGGTCCAAACGCGGCCGTGATGCTGTCCGATTTCGGCGCCGAGGTGATCAAGGTTGAACCGCCGAGCGGCGACCCGTGGAGGCACGGACATCAAATCCCGCCGCAGCCATTCTCCACCGATCCGTATCCCTGGCACATGAGCAACCGCAACAAGCGCGGCATGGCGCTCGATCTGAAATCTCCCGGCGCGCAGCAAGTGCTCGAGAAGCTGGTCAGATGGGCGGACGTGTTCATTGTCAACACGCCACATCCGGCGCGCAAGAAGCTGAAGATCGAGTATGACGACGTCGCCCAGTGGAATCCGCGTCTCATCTATGCAGACCTCACGGGGTTCGGCGAAAAGGGACCGGATGCGGATCTTCCGGGGTTCGACATCACGTCCTATTGGGCGCGCAGCGGCATGCTCTCGATGACGCGCGACAAGGGGCAGCCGCCGACCTGGCCGGTCGCCGGCAGCGGCGACGCCGCGACGGCCGTTGGCTTGTACTCTGCGATCGTGACCGCCCTTTACCGTCGCGAACGTACCGGCAAGGGATCCTATGTGACAACGTCCCTGCTTGCCGAAGGCGTCTGGGCCGCGAGCGTATCGATCCAGGGCGCGTTGTGCGGTGCGCATTTCTACGGGCTGCACGATCGCGAACATCCGGCCAACGCAGCATTGAACGTGTATCGATCTGCCGATGGCGTCTGGTTCGTCCTGATCATCATGCCCGACAAGGTGGTGGCCATCGCGAAGGCGGTCGGTCGCACGGATCTTCTGACCGATCCCCGGTTCTCCGACCCGGCAAAGCTGAAGACGAACATGTCAGAGCTCGCCGCCATTCTTGAAAGCATCTTCGCCTCGCAACCGATGGCGCATTGGTATGAGGTGTTCAGCAAAATCCACGTGACATTCGGTGCCGTGCGGGATCCACTGGATGTCATCAACGATCCTCAGTTGCGGGCGAACGACATCATCGTTCCGCTCGAAGGCGCCGGCGAGAAACTGACCTCGACGATCAGCAGTCCGATCCAGGTCCATGGCGTGGCCAAGCAGCCTGCTAGGCGCGCGCCCGGCATTGGCGAGCACACCCAAGAAATCCTGAATCAGCTCGGATTCAGTGCAAGCGACGTCGATCGGTTGCGGGCCGCCGGCGTCATTCCGAATGTAAGAACGGCTGCTTAGGCACGCGAGCAGGCGCATCGACAGCGAAGAGGCCGCGTACGGCAGCTCGTGCCGCGAAGCAAGGAAGGACGGCAACCGATGACATCGACAGGACCATGCGAGACTTCGACAGCCGGCAAGAAATGCGCCCGTCTGTTCTATCTCGACCTGAGCCAGGGGCGCATCTACGCGATTGACCGCAACGGATCGAACCGCGAAGTCATTGTCACCGACTGCCATCTACCGGACGGCATCGCCATCGACGTTGAGGCCGGACACATCTACTGGACCAACATGGGCGTGCCGAGTCTGGACGATGGTTCGATCGAGCGAGCTGATCTCGACGGCAAAAATCGGAAAGTCATCGTACCGGTCGGTGTTACGCACACGCCGAAACAGATCCATCTCGATCGCGAGAACGGCAAGCTCTATTGGTGCGACCGCGAGGGCATGCGTGTCATGCGGTCGAACCTCGATGGCTCCGTGGTGGAGATATTGATCAAAACCGGCGAGGGCGCGAAAGACGCCCACGATCAGACGAAATGGTGCGTGGGGATCACGCTCGACCAAGCCTGCGGCCACATCTACTGGACCCAGAAGGGCCCGGACAACGCCGGTCTGGGACGAATCTATCGCGCCAATATAGATATCCCGAAGGGCGAGAAGGCCGATCGCCGCTCCGATATCGAAGTCTGGCTCGACAAGCTCCCCGAACCGATCGACCTGGAGCTCGATGTCGAAAGCCGTGTTCTCTATTGGACCGACCGCGGTGACCCGCCGCTGGGCAACACGGTCAATCGGCTGTCGATCGACGCGCAGGCGAACGCCCGTACGCCCGAGATCGTCTTCACGCATCTGATGGAAGGGATCGGCATCGCGCTCGATGCGCCCGGTAACATGATGTTCATGACCGATCTCGCCGGCTCCGTATATGCGGCACGTCTCGATGGATCGCAGAAGAGCGTGCTGCAAGTCGCGCAAGGCAATCTGAGCGGCATCGCCTATGCCGAACTGCCGTCAAAGGAGAGATGATCATGACGATCGACAAGCCCATCCAACAGGTATCCATCATCGGTACCGGCGTCATCGGCGCGAGCTGGGCCGCCCTCTTCCTCGCCAAGGGGCTGAAGGTTGTTGCGACCGATGTGGCGCCCAACGCCGAAATATCGTTGCGCAAGTTCGTCGACGACGCCTGGCCCGCTCTTGAGCAGCTGGGCCTTTCCGGTCACGGGTCCCAGTCGAATCTGAAGTTCACCGCAGCCCTCGCAAGCGCCGTTGAGGGCGCCGACCTGGTGCAGGAGAACGGTCCTGAAAAGATCGATTTCAAAAAGAAGCTCTACGGCCAGCTCGACGTGATGCTCCCGCCCGACGTGATCATTGCGTCGAGCTCCTCCGGCTTGACGATGAGCGAGATCCAATCCGGCTGCCCCAATCACCCGGAGCGCTGTGTCATCGGCCACCCTTTCAACCCTCCGCATTTGATCCCGCTGGTGGAGATTGTCGGCGGGGCAAAGACGTCCGAAGAAACGATCCTACGCGCGGAGAAGTTCTACACCGGCATCGGAAAACGCACCGTCAGGCTTCGCAAGGAGGTGCCCGGACACGTCGCGAACCGGCTGCAGGCCGCCCTGGCACGCGAGGTCTACCACCTCGTCGCCGACGATGTCGTCAGCGCTGCCGACGTCGATACGGCCCTTTGCTGGGGTCCGGGCTTGCGTTGGGGGATCATGGGGCAGCTTCTCCTCAATCACCTCGGCGGCGGCGAAGGCGGCATCGAGCACTTCTTCCACCAGTTCACCGGCCCGATGACCGCATGGTGGAAGGTGCTTGGCGCACCGGTCCTCACGCCCGAGGTGCAAGCGAAGCTCATCGCCGCCGTCTACGCAGAAGTCGGATCGCGCTCGATCGACGAACTCGCGGCTGAGCGCGACAAGCTGTTGCTTGGTCTCTTGCGCCTGCGGGCAACCCAACCCTGAGGCGACCGATGCCCAAGACAAACGATCCACCCCATGTCGTTATTGTGGGTGGTGGATTTGCCGGACTCACTGCGGCGCGCTCGCTTGCGCGAACGCCGGTCCGGGTTACGCTGATCGACAGACGCAATCATCACCTCTTCCAGCCCCTGTTATATCAGGTCGCCACGGCTGGGCTTTCACCGGCCCAGATTGCGGCACCGATTCGATCGATTGTCCGCAAGCAGAAGAACATCGACGTCATGCTGGGTGAGGTCACCGGCATCGACGCGGATCGGCGTGAGGTACTCCTGGATGAAGTGCGCGTTCCCTTTGACTACCTTGTGCTGGCCACCGGCGCGCGCCACTCCTATTTCGGCCACGACGACTGGGAGCCCTTCGCACCCGGTCTCAAGTCGATCGAGGACGCAACGGACATCCGCCGCCGTATCCTGACGGCGTTCGAGAAAGCGGAGTGGGAGAGCGACGCCGCCACCCGAACGGCACTTCTCACCTTCGTCATCATCGGCGGCGGACCGACCGGCGTCGAACTCGCAGGCAAAGTCGTCGAAATCGCTCGACATGCCCTGCGCCGTGATTTTCGTAACATCAATCCAGCTGCCGCGCGCATCATGCTCGTCGAAGCGGGCGCTCGCCTGCTCGCCGCGTTCCCGCAGACTTTGTCGGACGACGCCAAAGCGCGGCTCGAAGCGCTTGGCGTAGAGGTGGTGCTCGGCAAGCCAGTGACGGCCTGCGACGCGGACGGTGCCGTCATTGGCGGCGCACAGACGCGGGCGCGGACGATTGTTTGGGCCGCGGGGGTTGCGGCCTCGCCGGCCGCGCACTGGCTTGGCCTGCCTGCTGACCGGGCCGGACGCGCCCTGGTGGACGGCAACCTGGCTGCGCCGGGACACGACGCAATGTTCGTTATCGGTGACACAGCGTCGGTGAAAGACTCGGGCGGAAAGCCGGTGCCGGGTCTCGCATCGGCGGCAAAACAGCAGGGCGCTTATGTGGCGGATGCCATCAAAGCAAGGCTTTCCGGCAGAAGCGTAGGCCCATTCGCCTACACAAATATGGGCAACCTCGCCACGATCGGCCGTAACGCTGCCGTCGTGCAATTGTCGAAAATCCAGCTGACGGGGTTTGTTGCGTGGCTGTTCTGGTCGCTCGTCCACATCTACTTCCTCGTCGGATTTCGGAACCGGATCATCGCGGTTGTCGATTGGATCTGGACCTATCTGACATACGACCGTGGGGCCCGTCTTATCACCGGCGGACAGTCCGCGAAGAAGCCGGTCGGACCTGCGTCATGACCGGCCAGCGATCCGACAACCCACGGGCTTCCGCGGCGACCCCGACGGAAGGCCGGGTAGTCGCGTTCGGCGCGGCTTGGGCGTCGGTCGTGCCTGCCGCGTTGACCGGTGAAGAGAGCGCCAGCGACAGGCCGTCGCAAGGTGTATGGGATTCGAAAAAGGAAACGTCTCGGAACACCCAGCACTGAGCGACTGCGTTTCCCGGGAGTAGAAGCGCACCACCGCGCTGGAGGACACGACGATAACGATACAAAGGTAGGGAAAAGGTCGGATGGCAGTCAGCGCGTCGTTCGCAGCGGCAATCCGCCCCAATATCACTATGCTGCTGCTCGCCTTGAATGGCGGATATGTCGATACAATGAGCTTTCTCGCGCTGCACGGGCTCTTTGCGGCGCACGTCACCGGGAATTTCGTGACGCTCGGTGCTTCCCTGGTCCTCGGGACAACGGGCGTGGCCGCTAAGCTGATCGCGCTCCCCGTTTTCTGCATCGGAGTCGTCGTTGCGCGTCTGTTGCGCTACCATCTTGAGCAACGAGGTCGCCCCGTTCTTCGGTCGCTTCTCCTCATCCAGCTCCTTCTCCTCAGTATCGCTGCGGTCTTCGCCGCGAAATTCGGTCCGTTTCCAAATGGCGACGGTATTGGTGCCGTTGTCACCGGCATGACGCTTGTAGCAGCCATGGCGATCCAGAATGCCGCCCACCGGGTGCACTTCCCGACGTCGCCGCCGAGCACGGTGATGACGGGCACCACGACCGAGATCATGCTGGATCTGGCGGACTTGCTTCACGGCGAGTCCGGCGAGGCGCGCAAGACGACGAAAGCGCGGATGTGGCGACTGTGCCAAACCGTTCTGGTCTTTGCAGGCGGTTGCGCCTCTGCAGCCGTTCTCTATGTGATCGGGGGCGACCTAAGCTTCCGCGCGCCGCCCGTCATCGCGTTGCTCACCTTGGTCATCGCGCCACGCGACGTCGAGCAGACAACGTCAGTTCTGCCAAGCACAAATCGCCCGTAACTCCGAGGAGACAGAAGATGACCAACGCAGCCGCCAAAACCCGCCGAACCGCCCCGCTCAAGACACCATCCAGTCTTTCTGGCAACGCTAGCAAAAACATTTCGGCCGCTCTCACCGCCCTTTTGGCAGACATGTTTGCGCTTTACGTCAAGTCGAAGAATTTCCACTGGCACATATCAGGACCGCACTTTCGCGACTATCACCTTCTGCTCGACGATCAGGCGACGCAGATATTCGACACGACGGACGCGATCGCAGAACGCGCGCGAAAGATCGGCGGAACAACGATCCGATCGGTCGGCCATATCGCCAGGGTAAAGCGTCTGCTCGACAACGACGCGGACTATGTGACGCCGCAAGATATGCTGGCGGAATTGCGCGAAGACAATATGCAGGTCATCTCATGGCTGCGCGAGCTTCATGTGCTCTGTGATGAGTACGGGGATGTCGCGACCGCCAGCTTGCTGGAGGTGTGGATCGACGAAGCGGAACGCCGTGTATGGTTCCTGTTCGAGAGCGGACGGGAGCGCGGCCCATGACCGAGACACAAAGGCCGGTGACAGTCACCGAAAACGGTCGCACGACGTATGCGCAAACTGTGAGGATCGGCCAACACCTGCTCACTGCGGACGAGCCACAGGCAAGTGGCGGCCAGGACGCGGGACCATCGCCTTACGAATATCTCCTGGCGGGCCTCGGGGCTTGCACAATCATGACAATCCGCATGTACGCCCAGCGCCATAACTGGCCCCTTATCCGCACAACCGTCGAGCTCCGGCATGAAAAGGTCACATCGCCGAGTGGTTCTGCGATCAACGACCAATTCCATCGGGTCATTCACCTCGAGGGCGAGCTCACGGACCAGCAACGATCGCGGATACTGGAGATCGCCGAGCATTGTCCTGTAGGTGGGACGCTGCGCCACGGCGCAATTATCGATACCGCTCCGGCCGGAAATCTCGATGGCGCGTGAGTCTGTGGCCACCGCTTGGTTGGTCGTGAGGTGGCCTTCCGAGACTCCATGACGGCAGATTCGTGCTTCGTCTGAAATTTCTTGGACAAACGGGTAGGCAAAAAGCACGGCTATGCAAGGCTTTGGGCGAGTGAGCGTTGTATTCTGACAGATAGATGCCGGATGCCGTTAAGGCGTCGGCAATTGCGGGCTCCATGCAATAAACGTGTCCGCCAGGCAATGGAGGGGCAGGTGTTAAACGACCCGACCAAGTCGGCTGAGTCGCCGGCTGGTGGTCATGTAATCGAATCCGTCACACGGTCCCTAGCTGTGCGCGAAATCCATCACCGGATAGCCAATGCGTTGGCGCTTCTGGTCGCGAGCATGCGCTTGGAACTCAAGTCCGCCGGCGGGCAGGAGTTGCAGGAGGCCCTACTGCGTCATGAGCGGCACATCATGGCAATAAGCGAACTTCATCAGTTCTTCGCAACCGATAACGGAAATAGCGAAGTTTCGACGCTCTCCTATTTCGAGCGCCTCTGCGATTTGCTCGCGCGCGCCATTCTCGAGCCTATGCGCATCGGTTGCGAAGCCTCCATATGTGATCGGGCGCTGCCGGTCATCCGGTGCGAGCAGCTCGGCTTGATTGTCACGGAGCTCGCCACCAACGCCGCGAAGCATGCCTTTCGCGGCGCCGGAGGCGGCCGCGTTCGCATAGACCTATCGTCTCAGGGAACAAGCTGGTCATGCATCGTCTCCGACAATGGCGTCGGCATGCAGCGTCGGGAACGCGGTACCGGCTCTCAGATCGTGGACGGACTGATCGAGGGATTGGGCGGATACTTGCACGTTCAGACCGGGTCCGAAGGTACGGCGATATCTCTTACGTTCAACGCGTAGAGGACGCCTGTGCTGCGGTAACGATTCGGAAAATCAAGGCCGACGCACAACGGAGCCGGCCAGCTCAATCGGGAGCTTATGCCGCAAGCTCCTATCGGATGGTGGCCGTACCTGCGGTCGCGGCGCTTTGCAGATTCTATCCTTCTTGGCCAAACAGACCAATTTTGGCAATTTTGTGCCGTTTTCGGATGCCCATTGCGGGTGGCGGCGGTATAAATGCAGGGTCTTCCTGGCCCGTTGGATCAACCAATCGGCACTCACATCCTTCGGGCGTTGCTTGGGCTCAACCGTGAACCAACAGGCAAACAATTCGCGGGATCCGCCGAACAACTCTGGGGGGGCGTTTGGCAGCAATCTGGCTGCTCATTTTCATCTGAATGAGAGCGAACACGTCTCCTCGACATGGCCTGGCGAAAACCTTTTCGCGATCACGCGCCTGCGGTCCGACATCGGCATCCCGGATCGCACAACGAGCGTGCCGAGCGAGGCGGCGCTGCATATTTCGGTTTCGATCCTGCCGGTCCCTCTGCGTGCTTACGATCTTTGGATCGACGGAAAGGCGATAGATGTTCCCTACATCCCGTCGCTGCGCACGAGCGTCATGGATCTTCAGGCCGATCCTATCTGCTGGGTCGGCGCCGGCTTCGACTATGTGCATTACCACGTGCCCAAAGCCGGCCTCGACGAGATCGCGAGAGAGCACGGGATAGAACCAGTCAGCACCTACAAATTCGTGATCTGCGAACATGACATCGTGCTCGCGCAACTCACGCGCCACGTCCTGCCGCTCATCGGTTCGCGCGACTGGAAGGGGTCGCTTGCGCTGGACCAATTCAGCCTGATCCTCGGCGCGCACGTGCTCGCAAACTATGCCGGGCTTACCTCCTTACAGGTCGTAAAAAGAGGTGGATTGGTTCCTTGGCAAGAGAAGCGCGCCGTCGAGATGATGACGGAAAGCCTCGAAGGGAAATGGCGACTTTCCGAGTTGGCTCGCGAGTGCGGCCTTTCGGTGAGTCACTTTGCACGTGCATTTCGGAAAAGTTTCGGCACGTCTCCCTATCGCTGGCTGCTGGAACGCAGAATCGATCGTGCCAAATCGCTGCTGGTGACGACCGATTTTCCACTAGCTGATATAGCTTTACGGTCGGGCTTTTCCGATCATGCATCATTCACGCGTGCATTCAGCCGGATTGTTGGCGATAGCCCAAGCCGATGGAAACGCGTTGTGAAGTCAAGAGCCTGAGAAATCAACGATCGCGAGAAGAAGCCAGCTTCGCCACTTGCGTGTGGTGTTCTCCCGAGAGGCTGGAAATCTGTGCTCCACCAAGCTTTGGTCGAAACTCAACGTTCTTGCAATTCAGAGCACGAGCGTAAAAGCCAAAGCCGCTACAAGCATGACATGCTCCCTTCAACAACTTGCCGCCGAAACGCCCCCTCCACCCCAGCCCGGCGGTCTGGCGGGCCGGGCCTCCCCCAATGCCCGGCCCGTCCTTTTGCATGGCGAGCAACTCGGGCGAACAATATCGACCAGCCACCGTTTGACTTATACCGTTCTACCCAAGCTGGGTCACGATGTGGGAGAACCGCGTATCGCTAAGTTTGATCGCCGCACATCTGGGGCCATTGAAAGTTGGCGCCGGCGCTGCCCGCCCGGGCAGCGTGAGGATACAGATATCACTGTGCCATCCGTCTACTCTGGCGCCGCGCTCAAAATACCTGTCGCAAGCGCCAGCGAGGCGGCAGCCGACAAGGCGGTGCTATAGGCTTCGGCGGCGGCATCGCGCGCGTGCAGCAACTGCATCTCCGCCAGGGTTACGTCGGTGATGGAGCCCACGCCGTGGCGCCAAGACGCAAGCGCCGCATCAAAAGTCGTTTGAGCGGCGGCTTCGAGGACGTGCGCGGCGCGCCAGGTAGCGATGCTTGTCTTCACGGCGTTCTGCGCCACGACGATCTGACGTGTGGCCTCGGTGACGGCTTGCGTTGTAAGCGCAACGGTGCGGTCGCTGTCTGCGCGCGCCTGCTCGACGTTGGCGTCGCGGATGCCGCCGTCGAAGATTGGTATCTTGATGCCGACCAACACGGTCACGCCCGAGCGATGGGCGGACAGATTGGTCGCGGGAAGTTGATCTGCGCCGAGCGAGAACGCGCCGCTGTCGAGACTCGCAGTCGCGTATGAGCCGGTCGCCGACACGAATATCTTCGGAAGATACTCTGCCTGCGCGGCCTCGAGGCGCGCCAGGCTCGCCAAGCGTCCGGCGTTTGCGGCCTGGATGTCGGTGCGCCGCGCCAGCGCATCGGCTACGACCTTGTCGATGTCTGAAACGACCGCTGCATTGAAGTCGTGCAGCGGCGGATCGGCGACCGCGACCTTTGTGAGGGGCGAGATACCCATGGCGGTGAGCAGAGCCACATAGCTGTCATCGGCTGCGCCATTCGCCTGCACCAGCGCGAGGTTCGCCTGTGCCGTGGCCTGACGTGCCTGCGCCACTTCTACAATCGTTCCGATGCCGTGGCGTAGGCGATCTTCCGCGGCGGCCTGCACCTCCTGCGCATCCTTGACGGCGGTAGTCGCGTTGATCAGCCGCGCGCGGGCAGCCGCATGCGCATAGAACGCGAGGCTTACCTTGTAGATGACATTCTGGTGCTCTGCTGTGAAGTTGATATCGGCCAACGTTGCATCTTGCCGTGCTGCTTCCAGCCGAGCCGAGCGCTGGCCGAAGTCGAATAGCAGCCACTGAAGCGTCAAAGCTGAGACGGCAGCGGACGCGGTATTGCCGTTAGCGGTTGAAACCGCGGTGCGGCCTTGACCCGACTGATAGCCGCCGAGCACCAATGCCGATAGGTTCGGCAGAAACGTCGCCTCCACGAGCCCCTCACGCTGTGCAGCGATGCGCGCTTCCGCCCAAGCGACGCGTGTAGCCGGATTGGCGGACTGAGCAATGTCGATCAACTCTGGCAGCGTATAGGCATGCCGCAGATCGAATTGCGCGGGCGCGGTCGGTAGCGAAATATTTGTGTTCGGCGGCAGGACGTACGTGTCACCGACCCACGGACGGTCCGGACGCACGGGCGCCAGATCCTCGGCGAATGCCGTGTTGCCGCATAGCACGGCTGCGGAAACGAAAACTATCTTCACGTTAGGCATCTTGCCTCCCTTGCGCTGCCATGACCGCAGCGTCCTGTTCCAGCTTGTGCAGATGCGCTTCGATGATTGCCTGCAGTGGGCCTGTGGCCGCCTCCCGTGGACCGGCATTGAACGGATCGGAGGGTCTTTCAATCGCATGAGCAATGCACTCAACGCGCGGGCCTAGCGATGGCATGGCGTGATGTTCCAGGAAGAGCGGCCCCTGCAACTGGGCGACAGCCTGGACGGCGTCTTCGCGGGCGGCGAGCCAGTCCGGCGACGGGCGGACGCGTGCCGGTTCATAACGCGCGAGCGAAAGATCGCTTGCTACTGCCGCGATTGCGGCGCCGACTGACGCAGGTGCTGTCGCCAACATTCGCACCGCACGCGCCAGCGCAGCGTCGACGCGCGCTGCAATGCTCACGGGATATATGTTGGTGAAGACCAGGTAGGTGACGATATTGCCGACAAGAATGCCGACGACGCGGTCGCGCGCGATCGCAAGATCGAACTGAGGCCCGTTGCCCTGCACCACGCAGAGGAAGAAGGCGAAGGCGATCTGGAAGCCGGCGTAAGCGATGCGCGGACTCGAGCCCGCGATATAAGCTGAGACAAAGGCGCCAGCGAAGACTAGGAGCATCAGCTCCCCGATCGACATGAGATGCGGCAGAAGGAAGATGATCACGGCCAGCCCCGTGCCGGCGCCGATCAGGCACCCGGCGATGCGTAGGCTCAGCTTCTCGATGGTTTCAGCGGTGGTGGTGAGCGAGACGATGAAGACGGTGATGAAGCAGGTATGAATGCCGGGCCAGTCGAGCACCGTATAGAGGAAATAACAGAACATGGCCGCCGCTGTGGCTTTCAGCGCGTAACGGACATGATCGGGATTCGTGAAGGCGTCGGCTACGAGGAACCCGCCTTCGCTAGCCGCCGGCTTGGCGGTCTCCGGCGGGCTGGTGAAGACGGCGAGTATTCGCTTGATCTCGGCGAGCATCGCCGCGGCAAGAGGCTTCATAACTGGCTGCGATGCGATGTCCAAATCGATATCGACCGGATAGAGGCCGCGATCCAGAATGGCCGCCATGGCGTCCAGCTTTTCCGCGATGGCGTCGCTAAGCTGCTGCGGCAGCATCGAAACAGGGTAGCGCGCGATGATGTTGACAATCGCCAGCAGGCGCATGCTCGACGCGGCGGCGCCGCGAAGGGCAGCGATATCTTCGGGTGGCGAGGTCTTTTCAACGGCGGCGAGGCGCAGCGCAGCGTCGGTCGGCCCGCTTCCTTCGCCAACGACCTCCGTGACGCGCCGATGCACCAGCGCATTAGGGCGGCGCAGCATCTGGGCCGCAAGCGACAAGCGCCAAGCGATCAACCGGCCGGCCAGCGTTCGGGGCTTGATGCCGACGGCGAGGTTTACCAGGATCGAAACGCAAGCCGGAATACCGACCAAGAGCCAAGCATAGAGTAGCGCTCGCGTCCCCGCCTCGCCGACCGGCGCGAGCGCCAGCACGTCGAGCGCATAGGCGACGATCAGGGCCATGATCCCGCCTATCGCACTCAGCTTGCTGGTGGATGCCAGGAAGAGGAACGCAAAAGCCGTGAGCGCCATCGCGATAACGCGCCACATTGAATCGTTCAGCACCGCCGCGGCGATGAGGAAGATCAATCCGACTAGCACCGTGAGGAGCGCGAGCAGCACCAGACTGAGCAGGAGGCTGGTGGCGCGTTCCTTCTGATTGAGGAAAAAGACGATGTAGATCGTGAGAGCAGCCCCAGGGGTCTGGTAGATCTCGACCGCCAGAACCGTGAGCGCACATATCAGCGCTATGCGAAGCGCAAAGGCGATCTTGCCCGGGCGCGGCTCAAGAAAGAACGCGAGATCGTCGCGCCAGCGATCAATCGCAGCGTGCACCATGCTTGACCTCGACGACGGCGCTGGCACCCAGGCGCGCCGCACGCTCCGGCGGCTGTTCCAGGCGGATGCGGACCGGGAAACGCTGAGCGACCCGAACCCAGTTCAACGAGCGCTCTACGTAAGGCGCGGAACGGGGCAGATTCAGTCGCTCAGTATCGAGCACGCCCCAGCCAATGCTGTCGACCACACCCTTGATCGGCTCGGACCTCGCGGCCATCGAATATACGGTGGCGCAATCACCGGGCGCGATGGAGTCGAGTTCGGTTTCGCGGAAATTGGCGACGGCATACCAATCATCTGTCGCTATCAGTGTGAAAAGCGCTTGGCCAGGCAAGGCAAATTCGCCGCTTGTGGCGACAAGTCCTACAACTAGCCCGTCGTGCGACGCACGCACCGTGGTGTCGGCGAGATTGCGCCGTGCCAGCGCCAGCGCCGCCTGCCGCGCGGCGACTGTAGCTTCGGCGGCGGCTTCCGTGTCGATCGCTTGGTAGGCGGCGGATTGAAGTTCGCGCGCTTGACGTGCGGTGGTGGCCGAGGTGCGCGCGGCGACCTCCGCCTGGTCGAGTTGAAGACTCGGCACGTATCCCGCGGCCGCTAGCGGACGCAGGCGCGCAGCGGTGCGGCTGGCAAGCGCTGAGGTAGAATTGGCACTCACCGCCTGGTCGGCGGCGACCGTGGCGTTGGAGCGTTGGGTCGAGAGAACCCGGCGCTGAGTCGCGAGTTGCGCTTCTGCAAGGCGCAGGTCGGCTTCGGCTTGGGCTACCGCGAGGCGATACGGAACCGGGTCGATCTGGAATAGCAGCGCGCCCTTGCGCACGCGCATGTTCTCTCGGACGCCAATGGTTACGATACGGCCACCCACCGCCGACGCGACATGAACAACGTCAGCGTCGATGGACGCGTCATCGGTCGATGGTCGCTGCGCGCCGAGCAGATAGACACCACCCGCGAGCAAAGCGGCTGCAACAACGACCGACAACGCGACCAATCTGGCTCGCGTGGAAAAGGATGTAGTTCCGGCTGCCTTCATCACGTCACCCGTAGAAGACGAGCCAAGCGACCAACGCGAAGGAGAGGCCGATTGCGGAGCAGACCAACAACTGATGCGGCACGGATTGTGCGAGACCCATCGCGAGGAACGAGGCTCGTGCGATCAGGGATGCGGCGATGCCAAGCAAGCAGCAAAGCATCCACGCCGGAAAGTACGAACCGAACAAGTAAAGTGTCGGTCTGGCGCTGCATCCCGTCAGCAGGAGCGTCGTCAATACAATGCTGGTTTGCGCTGCCGTTCGCATGCCTCAGCTCAGACCGGCCAAATGCTCTTGGTGAGCACCGGCTTTTGACTTGCGGCAGTTCGCGTCGCTCCGTTCTCGCCGCCATACAGCTGGTGTCTGGGCATAGCGCGGGCGAAAAAGCTTGCAGAGATGGGCCTGGTCCGTAAATCCGCAGCGCACTGCGATATCGCTGAGTGAGAGGTCGCTCGTCAGCATCAAGCGCTCTGCCCGCTCCAGCCGCTTCCGAACCAAGTGGGCGTGCGGTGTTTCCTGAAATGTGCGCCTGAACGTTCGGCAAAAGTACGCTACGCTCAGCTTCGTTACAGCGCTCATTTCTCTAAGAAGGATCGGTTGATCCAGCCGCGCCTCGATGAAGACATGCAGCCGACGAATTTGCCAGGCGGCAAGACCACCGGACCTTTTCTCAGGTTCGGCATCAGCCGACCGGCGCTCGATTTCCACACGCAGAAGGGACGCCGCGCGATTCAGTAGCGCTTTCGCGGCCTCGTGGTCAGCATCGAATTCTCTCCGGACATTGTCGAGCAGATGCACGAGGTTTGGCAGAAGGCTTGGCTCCTCCGGCGCGCCAACGTTCTTGGTAGTGAAGGGAGGAGAACAAAGCATGGGCCGCCATGTATCGGGATTGAGTCTCGACCCCGCCACAATGGAGCCATGGCCGCGTTCCGCGGTGTTACGTGTTGTTAGTTCGTGTTGTAAAATGACAGAGCCGGTCCCCTCCAAACGGAGAAGCGGGCCTTGGCGCTCGCGAAAACGCCTCATTGGGAACGGGGTACCGAGCCGTTTTGGCACTTCGACGCAAGATTTGGTCGTTCTTGACCAGATCGAGCGGAAAACCGGCCTCATGGGCCGTCTCACGCCCGCCGCTATTTCGTCAAATCCTGCAGAACGACGAATTCACTGGTCGAGCAGGACATCGAGAAGCGGTAGCCGTCGCCGACCTTTATCGGCGCCATCTCTTGGAGTTCTTCGCCAATTGCTTGGGGAAACTCCAGCTGCGCCTCACCGCACCAGACATCGATGACTATTAAATCATCGTGCGCAACCCTCACGAGCTCATCAATCGCCGGCTGGTCGCGCATTCCGACATTGAGATTGGGAAAGTATCGTCTATGAACGAACGGGCGCCCCAGGATGGCGAATGCGTCCCCATCGTCGCGCCGCAACGTCAGAGATCCGTGCGCCAACCGCTGACCGTGAACAGAAAGACTGGCGCCAAACCTAGTTTCGGGGGCAATCATTGCCGCAGCCGGTCCTGGTACCGGAAACGTTCTCGTCTGAAAGATGCTCCCCAGTCGTTTCGGACTGCCTTTGAGCCATCCTCGCGCGAGCGACGCATCGTTGTCGGCAAATGCATAGGGTATCCAAGACACTGGCGTCTCTTTCCAGAGAGCGTCGACAAGCAAGTAAAACTCCCGACACTGATAGCGTGCCGGATCGAGTAACTCGTCGTCCCGAGCTGTAAACTGGCAGTCGGCAAATGCCGCGATCACGCGTCCGTTGCTTTCAACGTCCGGGGCAAGGCCGGGCGGAAGCGTGGCCGCCACCGCTGTCGGCTCGGCCCAGAATTCAAGCGCGATGATGTCGCCAGCGATATGCCAAGGTGGGGCGGCAACTATATTGGCCCTGCCCAACGGCGAGAGCGGAGGCGCGAAACCCTGCAACATGTCCCTATTTCCTCAGCACCGGATCGACTGGTGACGAGGCTAAGTTGCGCCGTTTGCTTGGACTATGCTTGTAGGTGCGAAGCTCGATTTGGAAGATCTTGCAACGCGAAGTACCCGTTTCGAGCCCTATAGCGTCTCAAGGAGCAGACGAAGACAGGTCAGCACCGTTCCGGCTTTCGTGCGAATGCAGGCAACTGCTCGCGTGGCGACGCCGCACGACATCAATCTCCCCTGCGTCGGCCAGCATTTCGCGGGCATAGACTCTCGTCGTCTCGAGTAGCCGGTATCGCGCACCTTTATCCGACCGATTGACGCATACAAGCGATTTCAACACGAGTTCGGCCAAAGAATGCGAGGTGTCGACGCCAGTCTCAACGTCATTTGCGACGATGATCGCCTCCTCCAGTGTGAACTCATCTGAAAATATGGACAGTGCACGCAGGGTGCTCCGCTCGGCTTCCGGCAAGAGACGATAGCTCCACTCCAGCATCCCACCGAGCGTATGATGTTTTAGCGGAGCGGCGCGACGGCCAGGCCATGTCAGCGAGAGGCCATTGTTCTCCAACATCTGATCAAGCCTCTCGAAGCCGAAGATCTGGGCTTGAGAGGCCGCCAACTCGATCGCGAGCGCCAGACCGTCCAGCCGGCTGCAAATCCGCGCAACAAGGTCTGCCTCGCCGCTGGAAGCGATGGCGTCATTCGCTATACCGGCCCGTTCTACAAAAAGTTGCGCCGCCGGATACGACAGAACTTCTGCAGGGGATAACCCCTTGTCCCTGGGAGGGGAAGGTAGCGCACCCAGTTGAAAAACCCACTCACCTTCAATGCGCAACACCTCTCGGCTCGTAACAAGAGCGCTGATATCCGTCGCGGTGATGATCTTGTGTAAGAGCGTGGCAACCGCATCAATTAGGTGTTCGCACCCATCCACGATCAGGAGCATCTGCCGCGACTTCAGCATGCTCACGATGCCGCCGGTGCGATCTTCGTTTCGCGGCGGCAGCCCCAACACGGCCGCGAGTGCTTCCTCAACCCTGTTCGGATCTTCAACCGATGCGAGTTCGACGACGTACACGTTGCCCCGAAAGGATTCTTCAAGGCGGTTCGCGACGGCGAGTGCCACGGAGGTTTTTCCCATCCCGCCGGGCCCGGTGACGGTAACGACTCTTTGAGCACGTACGAGTTTGGCAATCTCGACGACAACCTCGTCGCGTCCAACGAGTTTTACTGGCGATGTTGGAGGGGCAATCCTCTCAGCCAACGCAAGGGATGGCATCCCCGGCAGATCGACATCGTCGCTGCGAGAAATCGGGGCAGCGAAGCAGTACCCGCGACCCGGGACGTTGACGATATATTTCGGTTCACTGCCGCTCAACACTTTGCGCAAGGCGGTCATCTGAAACCGCAGATTGCCTTCTTCCACGGCTATGCCAGGCCACGCAGCATCGAGAAGCGCACGATGACTAACAACCCGGCCCGGATGTTCGAGAAGATGCGCGAGTATATCGAAGGCCCGGCTACCTATGTGAAGCGGTACGCCGTTTCGCTCTAGCAACCGTCGCGCTTTGACCGCACGAAATGGCCCGAACGAGATCACCCAATTTTTTGTATTACCGACCATCTTGGCGACCTCCTGCGGCAGTTGGGAAAGAGTACCGTGATTGATCGCGTCGCGGTGCTCGAAGACCCTCGAAGGGCGATTTCGGTCGGGTTTCTTCTGTTGGTCCACAGGATCACCAAAGTGTTTGTTCACCGCCGATCGCCGATCGAAATGACGCGCCGCCCAAACAGCCGCGCGTCAACAGATAACGCGCCAGGACCGAGCAGGGCGAGCGCTAGCGAAGCGACACCGCTGAGGCCGACCAGGGGGCCGAGCGGAGCAGGCAACCCAGCAAATCCGGCCATCCCTCCAATGAACAGAGCGACAGCCCAAACCCGCATCCCGGACCCAGTTACAAGACCCAACGCAGCAATCCCGGCGACCCACTGACCCCAGCCGGGAAGCGCCACAACTCCCGCGAATGCTAGGAACAAAAGCTGACCGCCGAGCGAAAGCCGCAGAATCAGCAAAGCCAGCCCAGCCGCACCCGTAGGGTAGATCGAGATGGCAGAGCCCATGATTCAACAGTAGCAATATTTCCGATCTGCCAAATCCTCCGTCTTGGGTAAGGCCTAATCATCAATTTTGAGGATCGCCGTCTAGCAGTGCTGATAAGATGTGGACGATTCATGCCGCCGGATGCCGCCGCGAGGAAGCAGACGCCACATGCGACGCTTTTTGAGAGCGCTCATCGCACTTTGCGCCTTGTGGCTGAGCTCCGTTTCGGCATCGTTTGCGCTCGTGCCAAACGTCGATATTCATCAGCTCGAGCATACGCGCTGGACGATCGGTGATGGCGCCCCTCCGGACATCTGGGGATTGGCTCAGGGACCAAGTGGATTTCTTTGGCTGGCGACGGGCGCTGGCCTCTACCGCTTCGATGGAGTGAAATTCGAACGCATTCTTCCCTTAAGTGGCGAGTCGTTTCCGTCGCTTGATATGACCTCCCTGGTTATTTCGCCAAAGAGTAATATCTGGCCTAGGGTCGACATTTGGATCGGCTATTTCTCGGGCGGTGTTAGCGAGCTTGTGGACGGTAGACTTAAGAATTATCCAGAACTGGACGGCGTTCGAGTTCAACACGTCTATAGCTTGGCGATCGATCACGTTGGTGATGTCTGGGCCACTTCCACGGAAGGGCTTTTTCGTTTTCACCATGGCCACTGGGAGCGTATCGGCCAGGCGTGGAACTACCCCTATGAGCGAGCCGCCTATCTTCATGTCGCGCGCGACGGAACCGTTTGGGTAACAGGTTCGACGCTGGCCTACCTGAGACCTGGCGCAACGAAATTCAAGAGCCTCGACATCTCGCTTCACAAATACTCGCCGCTGGCGGAAGACCCAGCTGGGCGGATTTGGATTTCGGACACCACGCTGGGGATATTGCCAGTCGATGAAGCCCTGAAACGACCACCTTCAGATAAGAATCTCGAAAGCTCCGATCTCGTCCGTGCCAAAAGGATCATGTTCGACAGCAACGGAGTATTGTGGGGGACAGACGCCGACCACGGCGATAGCGGTGGTCTATTTCGGGTGCGTTCACCCAATGGTTGCCATCACCCGATCCTGCAAAGCGACGTAACCGAGAGGTTCGGGGAACGAGACGGCCTGACGTCCAACCACACAGGGCAGTTGCTGGAGGACCGCGAAGGTGATGTTTGGCTGGGAACCAATCTCGGCCTCAACCGCTTCCGCGCGAACAAATTTACGCTTGTGCAGGGCTTGCCCACGATTGCTGAATACGGCTTTCGCTTGGCGAGCGACCGAGAAGGGAACGTACTGGTATCGGCTGCGGGTGCAATTTACCGCGTTTCCGCGCGAGCTCCTACGAAAATTCTTGCTGACGTGCATTTCCTCATCGATAGCCTTTTTGTAGACCGAAAAAAAACAATCTGGGTGACGGCACGAGATCGGACGCTCGACGACGCGAGCTTTATCGGCTTTTTGGACAAGAATCGTTTTCGATTCATACCGGTTCCACCGGGAGCGGAGCACACCGAGATGGTGATCGCCGGTGAAGATCCAGATGGAGATCTGATCGTCAGTGTTGCTAACACGCAGCTGAGAGTGCTCAAGAACGGCTCGTGGTTATCACTTGACGCCCTGTATTCAGTTCCAAAATTGACCTACACGATCGCCTTTACCGACTCCCGCAATCGCTTTTGGATCGGCTTCTTCGAACAAACGCTCGCATTGCTCGATCGTGGGTCATTGCACGTTTTTACGGCAAAGGACGGTCTTGCAATCGGGCAGGTGAGCGCACTCGCCGAAGTTGACGGCCGGATTCTCATCGGCGGGGAACAAGGTCTCGCCGAAGTTGACGGAAATTCCATACGCAGCATACCCGCTTCGCGCTTTCCAGGTTTCAGCGGGATTACCGGAATCGTGCGCTCGCGAGATAAAGCGATATGGACGACAGGGATTTTGGGAATTGTCCGGATTCCGGAGGACGAGCTGCAAAAAGCATTTGATGATCCCCACTATAAAATCAACTACCGGCTGTTTGACTATCGCGACGGTGTGGTCGGAATGGCCGAGCAAGCTCTTGACCAGCCAAACGCCGTGGAGAGTAACGATGGGAGACTATGGTTCAACACGAACCATGGAATCATCAGCGTTGACCCGCTGCATCTGACGTTCAACACGCTACCTCCGCCGGTGTTCGTCACGTCCTTGACGATCGACGGCCAAACACGACTGCCTGAGAATCAAACATTGCCCGCAGGTTCCAAAGAGGTGCGCATCGACTACACCGCCACGAGCTTGCAGGTTCCAGAACGCGTGCCGTTCCGATACATGCTTGAGGGATTTTCAACCCGGTGGACCGATCCAGGAACACTTAGGCAAGCGTTCTTCACCAATCTTCCGCCGGGCCAATATCGATTTCGTGTTATCGCCGCAAACAACGACGGAGTGTGGAATCAGCGCGGGGCTTCTGTTTCCTTCGTGATTCCTCCAACCTTTTTGCAAAGCTGGGCTTTCGCGGCGCTCTGTATGTTGGCCGGCACTGCCGTTCTTTGGGGTCTCTATATGTTTCGGGTCGATCAGGTGGCCGGGCATGTGAGATCGCGCCTGGAAGAACGCATCCGCGAGCGCGAGCGCATCGCCCGCGAGCTGCACGACACGCTTTTGCAGTCCGTTCAAGGCCTGATCCTGCGCTTTCATGCCGTCGTAGAGAGGATGCAGCCGGCCGATCCGCGCCGGCAGGAGCTCGAACACACGATCGAGCGCGCCGACCAGGTGCTTCTGGAGGGGCGCGAGCGCGTACACCACCTGCGTGTCTCGGGCAATCGCGGCGACCTACCTACCGCTCTATGCGAGGTTGGCGAAGAGCTTGCCGAAGATCGAATTGCGAAATTTCAAATGAGTGTCGAGGGTACGACACGCCAGCTCCATGCAATCGTCCGCGAAGAGCTTATCTGGATCGGGCGCGAGGCGTTGATCAATGCCTTCACGCATGCTGACGCATCGCTAGTCTTCGCAGAGATATCGTACCACTGGCGCGAACTGCGGCTGGAGATCCGGGATGATGGCCGGGGCCTGCCAAAGGAGGTCGCGGCCACTGGCGGCAAGACCGGCCATTTCGGCCTCGTGGGCATCCGGGAGCGTGCAAATCGGATCCGAGGGCGGTTGAGCCTTCAAAGCAGACGCAGCAGCGGCACCGCGCTGACGGTGATCGTTCCCGCGAACATCGCTTACCAGGAGAGCCATCGCCGATGGCATTTCGGAGCAATTCGAAGACTTTTTCTGGGGGATATCGAGTCGTGACCGCCGCGCCCATACGCATCTTGATTGCCGATGACCACCCCCTCCTACGCGAGGGGGTCGCCGCCGTGTTGTCGAACGAACAAGACATGGAAGTCGTTGCCGAAGCAGGAAATGGTATCGAGGCCGTGGAGCTGTTCCGAAAATACACTCCGGACATAACGCTTATGGACTTGCAAATGCCGGGTTTGAACGGCGTGGACGCGATACGAGCGATCCGCGGTGAAGCGCCTCAGGCGCGGATCATCGTACTGACGACCTATTCTGGCGACATACAGGCTGGGCTCGCGCTCAAGGCCGGAGCCGCTGGCTATCTGCTGAAAAGCATGTTGCGCAACGATTTGATTGACACTATCCGCATGGTACATGCCGGGCTTAAACGTGTGCCACCGGAAATCGCCGCCGAAATCGCGGAGCACATGGCCGACGAGAGGTTGTCGGAGCGGGAGATAGAAGTTCTTGTTGAGGTAGCTCGTGGCAGTGCGAATAAGGAAATTGCGAGGTTGCTCTCAATTTCTGTGACCACCGTCAATGCCCATGTGAAAAACATCTTGCAAAAGCTTCACGCCAAAGATCGTACCCAAGCTGTGACGATTGCGATAAAGCGGGGAATTATCGAAATCTAGCCCGGCGCTGCGCAGTCGAACCTAGCGTTCAGCGCTGCATATTTAGCATGTCCTTCATCGGGATCATGTTGTGGTTGAGATTCGTCATGATCCAAAGCGACCCGAAGATCACGAGGCAAACGATAAGAACTCCGAACGCCAGCGCAAGCACATTGTTCGTATTGTCGGGCCCGGTCGTGATGTGGAGAAAGAATACGAGATGAATGCCCATCTGGGCCACGGCGAGCGCAACCAGCGCGGCAGGTACGGCGGGGCCGTAGATGACGTTTGTTTGTACAACCCAAAACGAGGCACCCGTGAGCCAAACTGCCAGCACGAAGCCGATCAGATAGCTTTGCACGCCCTTCCCGAATGATTCCCCAACGTCGAGGCTGAGGCCTGGAGCCTTGTCGCGTGCCCGTGACGCGCCATCGGCAATTCCGTTTCCACTCATGGCGTGAACCTCGCGAGATAGACGAGCGAAAAGATCGCGACCCAGATGATGTCGAGGGCATGCCAGAACAGGCTGAAGCAGGCGAGCCGCCGCAGCATGTCCTGCCTGAACCCCTTCGCAAAGATCTGGGCCATCATCGTTCCCAGCCAAAGCAGACCGGCCGTCACATGCAATCCGTGGCAGCCTACGAGCGCGAAGAACGCTGAGTAAAATGCGCCATCCGCCGGTCCTTGGTGTGCCGCGATCAGACCAGCGAATTCGTGTATCTCCAGAAACAGGAACGCCGCGCCGAGAATGCCGGTCAGGAGCAGTCCCGCTTCCATCAGAAGAAGGTTTCGTGCGGCGGCGCCGAGGGAGGCGATACCGCAGAGGAAGCTCGAAACAAGCAAGCAGATCGTCTCGATCGTGAGATTCGACATATCGAGATGCGGTGCGGGTACCGTGGCATTGCCGGCCACCACTTGGAATGCCGCAAAGAAGGCAGAGAACATGACGATATCGGACAGTAGGAAGATCCAGAACCCGAACGACACCACGATACTTTTAGACGTGGGGCCACCTTCTCCCCGGCCGGGGGCATCCGAACTCGATCCGAATGCGAGGCTTCCGCCGGCGACATCGGCCGGGATAAGGGACGAGCGCTCCGACACCATGCTCATTGCGGCATCCCTTCCGCCAGCGCGTCCGATCTTGCAAGCCTGTTTTCACGGTCGAGGCGAGCGACCTCGCGGGCCGATATCTCCTGCTCGCTCCTGTCGCGCCATGCGAACGCTACGAAGGCCGCGTAGATGCCAACGGCACCCAGGCCGGCGAGCCAATAGATCCGCCAGATCATCGCGAAGCCGAGAAACACCGCGAAAAAGGCCGTGACGACGCCGGTCGCAGTGTTTCGCGGCACGGATATCGCCTCGTAAGTGGGCTCGCCGGTCAGGAGGTGCGCGAGCTCGCGAGCTTTGCTCTTCATGCCCCAATACGGCTCCTCGCCTTTGACGTTGGGCATGACTGCGAAATTGAACGCCGGCGGCGGCGAGGCTGTCGCCCATTCGAGTGTCCTGCCGTCCCAGGGATCGCCGGTCGTATCCTGAAGCGCGGCGCGGCGCCGGATGGAAACTACGAATTGAATGATCTGGGCGCCGATGCCGAGCGTGATCAGGCCGGCGCCCGCCGCCGCAACCAACACCCATGGGTACCATTCGGGCCGATCGAAATGCTGCATGCGCCGGGTCATGCCGAGAAGACCGAGCACATAGAGCGGCATGAAGGCCATGTAGAAACCAACGAGCCAGAGCCAGAAGGCGCGCTTGCCCCAGGTCTCGTCGAGTCGGAATCCAAAGGCTTTGGGGAACCAGTAATTGTATCCGGCGAATGCGCCAAACAGCACACCGCCGATGATGACGTTGTGGAAATGCGCGACCAGGAAGAGACTGTTGTGTAGGACGAAGTCGGCGGGCGGCACGGCCATTAGCACGCCGGTCATGCCGCCGACGATGAACGTGACCATGAATCCGATCGACCACAGCATCGGCACTGTGAAGCGAACCCTCCCGCCGTACATCGTGAAGAGCCAGTTGTAGACCTTCACACCCGTCGGCACGGCGATGATCATCGTCATGATGCCGAAGAAGCCGTTGACGTCGGCGCCGGCGCCCATCGTGAAGAAATGGTGCAGCCAAACCATAAATGAGAGGAGGCAGATGGCCATGGTCGCCATCACCATCGAGCGGTAGCCGAACAGTGGCTTGCCGGAGAAGGTCGCGATGACCTCGGAGAATATGCCGAACGCCGGTAGAATGAGGATGTAGACCTCCGGATGGCCCCACGTCCAGATGAGGTTGACGAACATCATCGGGTTACCGCCCATCTCGTTGGTGAAGAAATGGAAGTCGAGGTAGCGGTCGAGCAGCAGCATCGCCGTCACCGCGGTCAGGATCGGAAACGAAGCGACGATCAGAAGATTCGAAGCCAGCGCCGTCCAGCAAAAGACCGGCATGCGCCAGTAGCTCATGCCGGGCGCTCGCATCTTGAGGATGGTCGTGACCAGGTTGACGCCCGACATGATTGTCCCCGCGCCGGAAATCTGGATTGCCCAAAGATAGTAGTCGACGCCGACATCCGGCGAATATTGCAATTCAGACAGCGGCGGATAAGGCAGCCAGCCTGTTCGGGCGAACTCGCCGACGACGAGCGAGATATTCACCAGAAGCGCAGCTGCAGCGGTGAGCCAGAAGCTCACGGAATTCAGCGTCGGGAAAGCGACGTCGCGAACGCCCAGTTGCAGCGGCACTACGAAGTTCATCAGGCCGGTCACGAACGGCATGGCGACGAAAAAGATCATTATCGTGCCATGAGCCGAGAAGACTTGATCGTAGTGGTCTGGCGGCAGATAACCCTGCCCGTGAAAGGCGAGCGCCTGCTGCGAGCGCATCATCACCGCGTCGCTGAAGCCCCGAAGCAGCATTACGAGTGCCAGCAGGCAGTACATCACGCCGATACGCTTGTGATCGACGCTCGTGATCCATTCCTTCCAGAGATAGGGCACGTATCCTTTCAGGAACACCCAGACGATGACGCCGGCGAGCATGAGTCCCACGACGCCGGCGGCTACCAACGGAATTGGCTCCGACCACGGTATTGCCTGCCAAGTCAGCCGTCCGAGCATGTCAATGTGCTCCCGTCGTGGTGTCGGAAACCGGTGCGAGCGAAGGCCCGCTTCCGGGCGGAAGGCGGAGGCTCACGATGTCCTCGAACAAGCCGTCCGACACGCTGCCGAACACCTGCACGCGCCGCTCGTGCGATTGCTTCGATAGAACGCGGTATTCGGCGGCGTCCAGACGGGAGGTCGCAGCGTGCGCGCTTTCGACAAAGGCTGCGAAGTCCGCTGGCGTTGCGACCACGGTATCGAACGCCATGTCGGCGAACCCGTCGCCGCTGAATTGCGCCGACAATCCCGGGAACGTGCCGGTCTCCGAGCCCAGCAGGTTCAGCTGCGTGACCATGCCGTTCATCGCGTAGATTTCGCTGGAAAGCCTAGGTACGAAAAAGACGTTCATCACAGACGCCGAGGTGATCCTCAGATTCACCGGCGTGCCGACAGGGATCACAAGACGATTGATCGTGGCGATGTGCTGGTCGGGGTAGATGAACAGCCACCGCCAGTCGAGGGATACGACTTCTACCTCTAACGCTCGCCGCGGCGATGCGATCGGCCGCGCCGGATCGAGGTCGTGCGCCCCTGTCCATGCGACGCCACCAAGAAAGAGGATCACGAGCGCAGGAATCGCCCATACCAGTGCTTCCAACTTCCCGGAATAGGCCCAAGCGGGTCGATAGGTTGCTGCCTTGTTGGAAGCGCGAAACCACCACGCAAACAAAAGGATGGCCAGGATGGTCGGTATGACGATCACAAGCATGATGCCCAGGGCATCCAGGAGGACCAAGCGGTCGCCGTCCGCGACAGGTCCGGCAGGAGAGAGGATCGTGGGGTAACACCCGGCCGCGGCAACGGACGTGAGAGCGACTGTGGCAATCCGACGGAGGTGCCGTCGCGCACGCCAGCCCTGGCTCGTACTGTTCCGTGCTACAGCTGATGCCAAAGCGACGCTCCGAGGCACGTTCCGCGTTGCGACGCTAGGGCGAAGCTATCCTTTTGGAATTGGCTGGAAGTAGCCTGTTGAGGAAAGACGTGCGCAAAACCACTTTACAGGCGCCTGCTGAGAATACGTGCACGTTCGCGACGCCCAAGCCCGCTGGACTAAGATTTCGGGCACTTGCTTGCCATTTCTAGCAACATTTAACGCCGGTCAATCTTGAACTTGGCCTAGACTGCGGGCGATATCGTCCACGCTTAAGACGAGCGCTGGCCTGACGCGACTCTCAATTCTTCTATCAGGCGCTTCGCCTTGAGAAGGTCGATTGTATCGAACCCCTCCGTAAACCTGCCATAGACCGAACTTAGCGATCTTAGAGCTTCATCAGGACGCTGCATTGGCATCCCGCTCAAGCTGATCGCAGCCCGCAGTTCCCAGGAAAGTGCGCCTTGGCGATGTGCGAGTTCGGCAGCACGCCGGCAAAGACTGGCGCCTGAATCCCTGTCCCCAAACGCTTCAGCTAATACGCCCTTTACGCGCAAGATCTCAGGCGTGCACCAGTGCTCGGCGTCGTGGACGTCGTCTTCGTCATTCTGCCGAAGAAGCCATTCGGCGTCGGCGAGTCGCCCCTGGACAGCGGCCGCCTCCGCAAGCTCGGTCCGTATGATTGGATGGAACACTCGATCGTGAGATGCAGCCTGCAGCCGCAAACCTTCCTCAACGAGCCGGCGGGCCTCATCGAATTGGCCGCGTCGCGCTTGGCAGAGCCCGAGGATGGATAGCCCGAACCCATGGAACTGGACCAACCCACGCGTCCGCGAATATTCAACGATTTCCACCATATAGGCTTCGATTTTGTCGATATCGGGCTCGAACAAATACAAATGAATGCCGCACCACATCGTGGCGGCGGCAACCGGCAGCGGGATTCCCAATGATTCGGCCACAGATACCGCTTCGCGGCTGGTGTGCATGGCTCGATCCGGAAATCCCATCAACCACTCCAGACACGAGGCATAGCCCATGCCGTCCGAAAGTCGGTCATAGCCCGTCTGCTTTATCATTGCGAACCTTGATGGTTCCGTATCGATGTCAATGAAGCGCCGGTAATGCCCCATCGCCTCTTCAAGCCGCCCGAGAAACAGCTTCGACTCTCCCAGCATCCATTCTGCTTGACCGATCGCACCGGGATTTCCGGAACGCCGCGCGGTGTTTAAACATTCCTCCGCCACTGCGAGTGAATGGGCGTAGGCCGGCACCCGCACTTGTTGCGCCCAAAGCGCGAGGTGGCAACTCATTTGGCTTTCGAAGTCGCCAAGACTTACGGCCAGGCCAAGCGCCTTATTCCAGGTGGGCTCGAACTCGTCCATATCGCTCGCCGTGAATAGCAGGGTGCTCGCGAGCGCCATATAGATTCCCAGTTGCTGCGGCTGCGGTTCGGATGTGTCGTCTAGGGCGTTGGACGCTGTTTTCATCCAGTCATGGCACTCGGTCAGGAGTCCCAAACCAAGCCAGGTTGTCGCCGACAACGCTGCCAGCTGCACTCCCAATTCGGGATTTCCCGCAGGACCAAACGACCATTGAAGCGCTGCACGAATGTTGTCGATTTCCATGGCCAGCGCGCGAGGATCCTGACTGCTGGTGTCGGCTTGCAGTAGCAGATCACGATAGTAGATTGCGTGTCGCTGTTGCAGAGAGTGATGTTCTTCGGTCTGCTGCAGCTTTGACGCGGCATAGGTACGCGTCATGTCCAAAAGCCGATGACGCACGGATGTGCCTGGATCGGTCGAGACGAGGGATTTTGCGAGCAAACTCGCGATGATGCCAGGACTCTCTTCGTTTCTGGTCTCAGCGCCGGCGGCCACACAGCACGCGGCATCAAGCGTGAACCCTCCTGTAAAAATGGATAGTTGCCGAAACACCTTTCTTTCACCGTCGGAGAGAAGATTGTAGCTCCAGTCAAGCGTCGCATTTAGCGTTTGCTGCCGCGGCGGCGCGGTTCGGCGCCCCGGCCAGAGCAACGCGAATTGGCTGCTGAGAAGCGCTGCGGTATCGCGAATGCCATAGGCGGCGACTCGGCCTGCGGCAAGCTCGATGGCAAGCGCGATACCACCGAGCTGGCGGCACATCTCTCCGACGATCCGCGCATCTTCGTCGCCAAGCGCTTCGCCAAACCCGGCACTGGCGATCCGATTGACAAACAATTGTACGGCCGGATACGCGAGAGCCTCGATGGCCGTGAGCTTCTCGTCCTCCGGCGGGCTGACCAACGGAGGTAGCGGATGAATGTGTTCGCCCTCAGCTCGCAACGCTTCTCGGCTGGTCGCCAAAATGTGGAGATCCGAATTATCAGCAAGCAGGCGCTCTACCACTGCTGTCGCCTCCGCGATCAAGTGCTCGCAGCTGTCCAGAACGAGCAAGACGCGCTTGCCCCGAAGATGCGCTGCGAGCTCTGGTATCGGATCTTGCGCTTGGACCGGAAGGCGAAACGCGGACGTGACTGCCGCGGCCAGGAACTTCGGAGAACCGATAGGACTGAGTTCCACAAAGCATACCACGCCGACAAATTCGCCCAAGAGCGCATGAGCGACAGAAAGCGCCGCCGTCGTCTTTCCAACGCCCCCCGGCCCAAGGATGGTCACGAACCTCTCTGCAAGCAGTTTTTTGCGAATCGTGCGGACGTCCTCATCCCGGCCCACCATGCGAGCAAGCGGTGGCGGCAATGAGTACGTCGACTCGATCGCGGAATCCGTCTCCGGCGGTTCCTCTATCGTCGCCCGCGAGGTAGGTGCGACGAGGCTATAGCCGCGGCCGGGTACATTCGCGAGATAGCGCGTACCGTCGCAGTCAAGCGCTTTACGTAACGCCGCTATATGAACGCGAAGGCTGACGTCTTCGACGAAGACACCCGGCCAAACCCTTGCAATCAACTCCTTCTGACTTACGACCTCGCCGGGTCTGTCAGCCAGAGCGAGCAAGATATCGAACGAACGACTGCCAATCTTGATCGCATGGCCGTTCTTCGTGAGTAGGCGCTGCGACGGTAGGAGGCAAAACTCTCCAATGGAGACGACTTCAGGTGCCGGGAGATCGATCTGTCGAAGCATGCCAAAGCCTTGCCGGCAAATGTTCAGCCCCGAGCTTTGTGCGTAGTGGCAACCCAGAACATCAACAAGCTGCTCCGTTCTTTTTGGAGCAAGAACGGACAAAAAGAGCAAAATTAAACAAGCGAAATCATTTGCTTCTTTTCCTGAGAGGTAAAACCGCGTCGGCATTGTGAGCCCATCAGACGGCCTGAAAGGCTATAACTTCATGGAGTTCGACGCCTCGGGGAGTGGTCATGAATACTGCCGCCGACACTGCACACCCTTCCGAACGCGTGATCGCTTTCGGACCGTTCCAGCTCTTTCCGACCCGGCGCCTGCTGTTGGACGGCGATCACCCGGTGCGGATGGGCAGTCGCGCCCTAGATATCCTCATCGCCCTAGCGGAGAGGCCAGGCGAGACCGTGTCCAAGGCCGACTTGATGGCGCTCGCTTGGCCAAATCTTCATGTTGAGGAAATCACCCTCAGGGTTCACATGTCCGGATTGCGGCGCGCCATCGGTGACGGCAGTGGCGGCAATCGGTATGTCGTTTCCATCCCGAACCAGGGCTACGTTTTCGTGGCGCCCGTCGAGGCGAAGACTGCCAACATTCCCGTCGGGCCGACGAAGTCCGACACCCCTAACAATTTGCCCATCCTCCTCACGAGGCTGGTTGGACGACAAAGCACCATCGATACCCTGGTAGGCGAGCTTCGCCACCGTCGTCTGCTGACGATCGTCGGCACCGCTGGAATCGGAAAGACCGCGGTCGCGCTGGCCGTGTCCGAGGCGTTGATGGGCGACTACAGCGACGGGATTTGGTTTGTGGACTTGGCCTCGATCTCACAGTCCAAACTGGTTGCGACCACCGTGGCTACGGTCCTTGGTCTCGAGGCGAGAGCCGACGATGTCACACCGACGTTGGTCCAGTACATGCGGGCCCGCCAACTTCTGGTCGTGCTCGACAACTGCGAACACGTCATCGACGGCGCTGCTGCGCTGGCCGATGAGCTATTGCGGCAAGCGCCAAACGTCCGCATCATGACGACGAGCCGCGAGCCGCTGCGGATCGAGGGCGAGACAGTCCGCCCGCTAGGTCCTCTCGAGTGTCCGGTGGAGCCGGACGCGCCGGTCGAGACGCTCAAGACATTTCCCGCAATCCAGCTGTTCATCGAGCGCGTAACCGCCAGCGTCACAACCCTGCAGATTAGCGAACCGGAAGTAAAAGCAGTCGCCGAGATCTGTAGAACACTGGATGGCGTTCCGTTGGCGATCGAGTTCGCTGCGGTCTATGCGGGGCCCCTTGGCGTCAAACGTTTGGCGGAACATCTCAGTGAGGGCCTGAAGCTCCTCCCCGCACGGCGCAGAGCCGCGCCAGAACGGCAGCAGACCATGCATGCCATGCAGGATTGGAGTTACAGCCTTCTCACCGATGCCGAGCGCAAAGTCCTGCGGCGCCTCTCGGTTTTCGCAGGTACCTTCACCCTCGAATCTGCGAGTGCGGTAGCCACGCAAAAGACAGAGAGTCGCGACGTGGTCACGGAAATCGGAAACCTTGTCTTAAAGTCGTTGGTCGCCGCTGAGATCAGCGGCCCCAACCAGCGCTATCGGCTTCTCTATACGACGCGCGCCTACGCGCGCGAAAAGCTGGGCGCCGATGAGCGAGCTGACGCAGCGCGCCGAATGGCCACCTATTTCGCCCACCGGCTAAACTATGCCTGGGCCGACAAGGATCGCTTATTCGCCGATGGCGGCTACAAGGATTTTATTGATCAGATTGGAAACCTGCGCGCCGCGCTGCAATGGTGTTTTTCACCAGAGGGTGACGCAGCCCTGGGCGCGGAGCTCGCCGCTGGCGTCTCCACTTGCTTTGCCGACCTCGGACTCACTGCGGAGGCGCGCGACTGGAGTGCGCGCGGCATCGCCTCCCTTACTCCCGATATGCGAGGCGGCCCTATCGAAGCGGTCCTGAGGTTATCATTCGCGCGTGCTCTCATGATGACCAACGGGAACTCAGACGAGGCCCTACAGGCCGCCCAGCTGTGCATTGAACTCTGCGCCGCCATCGGCGAGCGCGAAATGGAGTTCGCCATGCTGAGCACCCATCACATCTTTGTTGGCCGGACCGGCGACGTCAGGGGCTCGTTGGCGCTCGCCCAGCGAGCCAACGAAATCGCTATAGAGCTCGATGACGCCGACGCGCTCGGCATGGCAAATGGGATGCTTACTCAGTCGTATCACCTTCTCGGTGACCAGGCGAAGGCCGAGACTCACACCCTGGCGGCGCTGCGATATGCGCCGCCAAGCCGCCGAATCAACCAATACAAGGTTGGGGTGGATCAACGTTTCCGATCGATGGGCTCCCTCGCGCGGCTTCTCTTTTTTCTCGGCCGGCCGGAGCAAGCCGAAGCACGCGCGCGTGCAGTGCTGGATTATTCCCTAAAGAGTCAAAACCCAGCGAACGTCCTCATGGCGGGCATGTTTCCCGCGACGATCGCGCTCATGACGGGCAACTGGGCTTGGGCCGAGGAAGCAATCACCCTAGTCGGAAGTACCGGCCGAAAGAGTTTGATTGAGCCGTTTGCTATTCTTGCTGACGCCCTGCAGGCGGAACTGGCCTTTCGAACCGGCGACCGAAGCGAGATAGCCGTGGCGGCCGTGGAGACGACTTTTCAGGCCGTGCTGCGCTCGCGATACAATCCTGGCTATCACGCGATGGCGGTTATCGAGGCCCTGACCTTGGCCGGTCGTCAGCCTGACGCGCAGGCCCATCTTGACTGGATGATCTCAAAAATGGAGCGCGAAGGCATGTACATGTACATGCCGGAATATTACCGCCTGGGCGGCGACATCCTAGCGTCTGCCGGCGACAACGAGAGCGCACGGGAAGCCTACGAACGGGCTGCTGCAATGGCACGGACGCAATCGGCGCTTGCGTGGGAGCTGCGCGCAGCCATGAGCTTGGCGCGGCTAGATCGGACTCACAACCCGGCCAAGGCTCGAGCCGTGCTGCAGCCCGTATACGACCGGTTCGTTGAAGGTCACCAGAGCGCGGATCTCCGCGCGGCGCGCGACCTGCTGGCCGCGCTGACTTAGAGGCGGAAACCCAACTCCCACCGATTCAACGGCTGTGGAAGACGGGAGCACGGCCTTCGCGAATTCGATTGGCGGTCGTCGCAAGCCAGAGCACTCCCTTGGCCTTCCATTCGTCCAGCCCGATCGGATCGACGAGCGTGAGCTGATCAACGTCCGAGGAATGCGTCCTTCGAAACTATGAACCACCGCCCGTTACAAGGTCCGACATTATCTGCCCCATCTCCATCACCTGACTTGGCGGGGCTTCTTGGATGATCACCAGCATCGCGGTATCCCGCGCGCCGGTTGCGTTGTGAAGAATGGTCCAAAGCTGCGAGGCCATGGCTCTCTTGTAGTCGGCCGAACGTCCGGCGCGGATCAGTACCGTCAAAATCGCCGCCGGCGCTGCGTTGCCGCCTACAAAAGCGTCTCCGTACGAAAAGGTGCTGAAGACGATTTTGACGAGGGTCTTGTTCACTCCGGCCATCTCGCTGTGGAAATTGGTGATTTCCATTGCGAGAGCCGACTTGGCGTCGGACGAGAGAACGTCTTTTGAGGTGGTGATCGTATAGAGTGGCATTTTCGCCTTGATCTGTCCGTTCCAGCAACCGGATCGGTCGCGATATTAAAGTAGGTCTTTATGAAATGCGGGATAGGCTCGCCTTGCCATGATTTGTACAGCGCGTGCCCAAACGAAGATGAACGGCCGGTCGAATGTCGTTTCAACATTGCGAGGGCGATACCCATTCAACTTCGATCAAAGGCTTCCGCTGAACTCGGCGAGCACCTTCGAATCCCGCACTGATTGCGCCCCAACCGTGACGAGGTCGTCGACGTCGGCCGAAGACACGGTCAGACCCGTCGGTATTTTCTGAAGCCTGGCGCGGACGTTTTCGTCGGTGGCGTCTCCAATAGACAAATGTGCGAAGAACCCCTGCACGTCGTCGCACGCGTGCCCGTCGACAACCGGGCCTTCTGCGCAACGAATCCGCCGGAGCGCGGAAACGAAACGTTGCAAATGGTCCTCGGCCAAGACAAGCGTCTCGAAGTCGTAGCTATCGATTTGCGATCCCGATACCGAAGCTATGATTTGACCCAGATCCGAGACACTGCGTTGTCGCGGCCAATCGGAATCGCGCTTGGCTTCGCCATCGGCGCTGATCAGCAAGATCCGTCGGACATGGTCGAGACCTAGTTGATGCAGGCGCCGAGCGTCGTCGCCATAGGCCAGCGCCTTATCAATTGCGAAGCGCATCGCAAGATTGTCGGCGATCCCGCCGTCCATGAGATGGACGTATCTGGTCTTATTCGGGTCCAAATAGAGCCTCGCAAGTTCTCCCAACTGGTGTTCACGCGGCGTGGTAGTTGGTGCGGCGGCGTGCGCGATCCAGGGCGGCTCGCGTCCCGCGCATTGCTTGGCGTAGTTGGTCAGCGTGACTGGCGTGAAGAGGATCGGAAGTCCGTTCGATGCCGCGACGGCGTTCGCAATCGGATAGGTTGATAGATTGGAGCAGATGAGGTCGAATTCATCCTGGGTAAAGGAGAAGACCGTTCCATAGTTGATGTCCGTTGCATCGATCGAGATCACGGGCCTACCCCTGCGCTCAAGGTCTGCAAACGTGGCGCCATGGAATATCAGCCGGTCGTAGATGGTCGCCATCTCATCCCCTCTGCCGTAGCCCGGGCTGAACATCCACTGCCAGCGCCAAGGCAGGAAATAGAGGCCCCAGATATAACTATTCACGTCCACCTTGAGAAAATCGTGCTCGAAGTCCTCGAATGTGCGTTCGCGGTACAGGCCATAATAGGCAGCGGGGAACGCGCCACCGGAAACAGCCGCATAGGTGTCGAGCTCGTCGAGCAATCGGCGCCGTTGACCGTTCACTGTGATCGGGTAATCGCGCAATCCTCGCAGCACACCGTAGGAAAAAGCGGAGGACCGTTTGCCGCCACCCGATCCGACCAGCACGACCAGCAATTCGTTCGAGGAATCTCCGTCGGGAAGGGCGTCAATCCTGTAGCCGCCCTTCGAAATTGCGGCGGGATCGGCGCTCAACGCCGAGCTCTCGATGGGCGTGTTCATCACGGGCGCGGCACAACCACTCAGCTGGAAAAGGCCGGAGACAAAGACAAGACCAAATCCTGTGTATGCGGCCCACGTTCCAGAAAAGTTGCGCATAAGGCTTTTCTCGTCCTGGGTTTGCACCATCGGCTGCACACACCAGTGTTTCACGCAGATTCGTTGCTGCGCTTGCACGAAAGAACCCTGCTTTTGAGATTCGTAGCGGGACGATCAATCTCGCCGGCGGTCATCGATCACAAACTGCGCTCCTCCAACCAATCGACATAGAGTTTGCGCTCCGCGAATAGCCAGGCGTCGTCCACTTTGGCGAAGGTGTCGTAGTAACGCAGCGCCGCAATCATCAATTTGCGCTTATCGCCGTCAACGCTGAGATGGTGGGCAAAACAATATGCTTGGCCAGTGGCACGGTCCTTTGTGAGGGATGAAATCGTGCTTTGTCCCACGAAGTGCATGGTGGACTGATATTTGTTTAGGTCCGCGAAGACGGGGGCCAAGGCCTCGCGAGAATGCAACTCCTGGGACGGCTTCGGGTTCTTGGCGTCCATGTAGACGACAAAATGAGCGTCCGACGTGAATAGCGCCATTTGGTCCGCTGCTTCGCGTCGATCGGCACAATAGGCGTAGGCTTCAACGAGTTCGCGGATCGCAAGTCTATCGGCAACCTCGGCAGGATAAATCGCTGTGTGCTTGTTCGTTTTCATGGTGGAGGCCTTTTTCTGCGTATCGTTCACGTCACTTCGAGGATCGCGCGCGTTTCGAGAAATGCGCCTATGCCATAGGCGCCGTATTCGCGGCCAACTCCTGAGAACTTGAACCCACCCCAAGGAGCTTGCGGATCATCGGTCATGCCGTTGATCACGACCCGGCCTGACCGCACTTGGGAGGCCACTCGCCGCGCGCGAGTTACGTCCGTGCCAAAGACGGCGCCGTGAAGGCCATATCTGGAATCGTTGGCAATTCGGACTGCATCGTCATCGGTATCATACGCAATCACGCTGAGCACCGGGCCAAAAATTTCTTCCCGCCCGATTGTCATGTCGTTAGAAACGTTGACGAATACTGTCGGCTTCACGAAATAACCCGCTTCAAGGTCCTTCGGACTGCCTTCTCCGCCGACCAGCACCTCGGCGCCTTCCTCGATTCCCTTGCGGATGTACGACTGCACACGGTCGTACTGCTTCTGCGACACCATGGGTCCTATGGCGGTCTTGGGGTCGGACGGATCGCCAACCGGGAACGCCTGCATGGATTCCACGATCGCGCGCTTGACTGCGTCGAGTTGCTTCCTTGGCACAAGCAATCGGGTCCCTGCAGCGCAGGCTTGACCGCTGTTCATGAATGCTAGGACGAGCGCAGCGGGAATCGCCTTTTCGAGGCTGGCGTCATCCAGCAGGATAGTGGGCGATTTTCCTCCCAGTTCGAGGGTGACGCGCTTCATCGTCGCCGCACCGTCGCGCATGATAGACTGGCCTACCGCCACCGAGCCTGTGAACGATATCTTGGCGACGTCCGGGCTGCGCACCAGTTCGGCGCCCACTGTGCTGCCGAGGCCGGTGACGACGTTCAACAGACCGTTCGGTAGCTTCGCTTCGTGCAGCGCCTCCACTAGGATCCTCGCCTGCAACGAACTCATCTCGCTTGGTTTGATCACCACGGTGCAACCGGCGCCGACGGCGGACGCGAGCTTGAGACACATGAAGAGCGCGTTCGCATTCCATGCCGTGATCAAGCCGGCGACGCCAACTGGCTCCATGGTCACGGTCGTCTTGTCCCAGCTGCGTGTCCAAGGAATTTCCGCAAGCGCTTTCTCGGCCGCAGCAAAGGCGTTAATGGCGGACTCGACGATTGGCCTGGCGAACTGCACGATGCCGCCATACTCTTCCACCATAGCCGCTGTTAGGTCATCTATCCGAGCCGAAGCGGCATGATGCAGGCGACTTAAAATCTCTGCGCGCTCTGCTGGCAGCGATGTACCGTAAGTGCCGAACGCTCGCTTTGCTGCGGCGATAGCGCGACGCGCATCTTCCTCGTCACCGAGCGTGGCTTGCGCGATGATTTTTCGATCGGTCGGCCGGATAACGTCCATGACTTCCTGCCCATGCGAGGGGACAAACCCGCCATCGATGTAGTGCGTTGTAATCGTCTTAATTGTACCGGTCCGCGTCGGTGTATTCATGGCGCACTCCTCTCCGAGATATTGTTGTCAGAACGATGTAACGACGACTCGGTTGACGAAACCGTTCAGCGCCAGCGCGGCGATATCGATGTCTTCAAGGTCGAAGGCGCCTCCGAGTGCGTTGACGACGAGCGCTTTCATCCGTGGCTTTTCCCGATGCGCAAGCCCCGCTCCAGACGCGTGGATGATAAAAATATGGTATCGATGCGTCCAAGACATCTTTCTGATCATTTCAATGCCTAGGAGGTATCAATGGAGTTGAGGCATCTGCGCTACTTTGTCCGCGTCGGAGAAGAGCAGCACTTCGGGCGCGCGGCTGAGCGGCTTCAAATCGCGCAGTCAGCGCTGTCGCGTCAAATCCATGATTTGGAGAATGAACTTGGATTTGCTCTTTTTGATCGTTTGCCACGCGGCGTGAAATTGAGCACGGCGGGAAAGCTATATCTGAGTGATGCGCGACGCATATTGCACGATGTCGGCGAGGCGAAGCTCCGTGCTGGGCGGGTGGCTACGGGCAAAGCTGGGACACTGCGCGTGGGATTTGGCGAAACGCAGGCTTGGCATGGCGTGGTACCGGATTCCTTTCGCCGATTCCGGCAGCGGAATCCCAGCGCGGAATTGGAATTGCATCCCATGGCGTCGACTCTGCAGATGGATGCAGTCCGATCAGGGGCGCTTGACGCAGGGTTTGTTTTTAGTATGACGCCTCCGACGGCGGAGTTCGCCCGGCATCAAGTTGCGCAGCACAAGCTCTTGCTGGCCGCGCCAAAAGGTCACCCGGTCACTCAATTCGCGCGATTGCGGCTACGCGATCTGAATGACGCGCCTTTCATTTGGTTTCAACGATGGGTCGCCCCGATTTTCTATGATCGCCTCATGCAGGCTTGTCTTCGCGGAGGGCTAAAATCGCCGAGAATCGTTCAAGAAGTTCCCGATCATGCGACCATGCTTAGTTTGGTATCGTGTCGTCTCGGAACTGCCTTCGTTAGTGGGGCCACACGCTGGCAACGCCCCGACGGGGTGGTCTTACGTCCCGTTGCCGATTTGGACTTTCCACTGGCGTTCTACCTAGTGTGGAAGAAGGACAACACCTCGCCCTTGTTGCAAAAGTTCATCTCTCAAGTCACGTCAACGTAATTGCTTTGCGCGCGCACGCGTTGGACGGGAATAGCATTGCGTTCCTGCTTGAATAGCTGCGGCCCACGGGGTCAGCGCAATTTTGTCCTCAATCAGGAACAGCTATCCAAGTCGGTGCACTTGGAACCGTCTAACGTCCCCAGCCGAAAGCTTGGGAAAATCGTTTGATGGTCACGATTGTGGCGCGCGTGGGAGCGGTAATCGTCGCTGCGGTGGGTCTGTATTGCTTGGTCGGCGGCCTCTGGCTCGTGGGATTGGGCGGATCGTTCTATTACGCGGCCGCCGGTCTCGGCTACATCGCTGGGGGATATCTTCTCTTCCGCTACAGGGCGTCTGGCGCTTGGTTGATAGCATTCATTTTCCCGATCACCCTCATGTGGGCGGTTGCCGAGCGCGGCTTCGCATTCTGGCCATTGATGTCTCGCATAATGGTGCCGCTGGGATTTGCCATCGCGGCGCTCGCGCTGGCGCCGTTGCTGCAGCCTATCGATAGACCCGGATTTGACTGGAGTCGCGGCCGATGGCCGGGATGGACCTTGGCGGGCCTTTGCAGCTTCGCCTTCGTGACGATGCTTGTGCTGGCCTTCTTTCCGCACGGCGTGGTTGCGCCGTCGAACGAAGTGGCCTTCGCTCTCGCGCCGGGCGACAATCGCCCGTCTGACTGGACCGCTTACGCTCGAACCAACGCAGGTGGCCGCTTCTCCCCCTTCAACCAGATCAATCGCAGCAATGTCAGCCAGCTGAAGATCGCCTGGATCTATCACACTGGCGATTTGGGGCCGGGCGTGAACCAGGATACCCCGCTCCAGATCGGTGACACCATCTATACATGTACGCCCAATGATTTTGTGGCGGCGGTCGACGCCGACACGGGCAAGGAAAAATGGCGGCGCGACGAGCATGCCCATTCACCGATGTGGCAGCGCTGCCGCGGTTTGGGCTATTTCAAGGACGCCGGTGCGCCACCAAATTCGCCATGCGCTGAGCGTTTGATCAACGGCACGATTGACGCTCGCCTGATCGCGCTCGACGCGAAAACCGGAAAGCCCTGTCCTGGCTTTGGAAGCGGCGGGGCCGTCGACCTGAAGGTCGGCATGGGTTCCGTTCCCCCTGGATACTACTTCGTCACTTCAGCCCCCATGGTCGCCCGAGACAAAATCGTCGTGGGTGGGTGGGTCGTGGACAACCAGCAAACGGGCGAGCCTTCAGGCGTCATTCGCGCTTTCGACGTTCGGACAGGCAGACTCGACTGGGCCTGGGATCTTGCCGATCCATCGATCCGCAAACTGCCCGCCCCTGGAAAGACCTATACGCGGGCCACTCCCAATATGTGGACCACGCCGAGCTTTGACGATCGACTCGGCCTGATATACGCGCCGCTCGGCAATGAAACGCCGGACTTCTATGGCATGGGACGATTGCGGGCTGCGGATCGCTACAACTCCTCACTCGTGGCGATCGACGTCGAGACCGGTCGCGAGCGTTGGCACGTACAGACGACCCATCACGATATCTGGGACTATGATCTGCCGTCACAACCAGCGCTCGTCGACGTGCCGGACGGCCACGGTCACATCATACCGGCAGTCCTGCAGGAAACAAAAAGAGGAGAACTGTTTTTATTCAACCGAGCCACCGGCGCACCGGTGGCTCCGATTGTGGAGCGCCCCGTTCCTCAGGACGGTGCAGTCCCCGAGGAACGGCTGTCGCCTACGCAGCCCTTCTCGCCCGGAATGCCGACGATAGGAGCCCAAACACTCACCGAGGAGACAGCTTGGGGCATGACGATGCTCGATCAGCTATACTGTCGCATCAGCTTCAGGCAACACCGCTACGAGGGCACCATGACGCCGCCTGGGTTGAAGCCGGCGTTCCACCAGCCGAGCAACGCGGGCGGCTTGAACTGGGGAAGCGTGACCTACGATCCCTGGAACAACTACGCTTACGTCAACGACATCCGGATGCCCAACGAATTCTGGCTTGTTCCGCGCAAAGACTGGGCGAAGTCCTCCAAGAAATATCCAAATGCCGACACGGGGCACGGCCCATCCGTGCAGAAAGGCACGCCCTACGGCGTGGTTCAGCAAGCTTGGGTTAGCCCACTCGGGGTACCTTGCAGCGAACCTCCGTTCGGCACCGTGGATGCGATTGACCTGAAGACTCGAAAGTTGGTCTGGTCTGTCCCGGCGGGGACGTCGCAAGACCTAGGCCCGCTCGGTATCACGAGCCATCTTCCGATGCCGGTGGGTATGCCGGCATATGCCGGTACCATGGGAACGGCCGGCGGCCTCATTTTCTTTTCTGGCTTTCAGGAGAAGTACGTCCGCGCCTATGACGCCCAAACCGGCGCGACCTTGTGGGAATTTGCATTGCCGTTCGGCAGCAGCGCAACACCCATGACCTACATATCGCCGCGGACAGGCAAGCAGTATGTCATCGTAACAGCTGGCGGTGCGGCACACGACACAACAACAAGTGACTATGTCATCGCGTTCGCTTTACCCGGCTCGACAAGTCGATAAGCGATAGATGAGTCTGTGTTATCTCAATTGCTCAGACAGCGCTCGCAGCCCGTCTCCATCGGCCTGGGCTAGTGCCTACAATCCGTCCGAACCCGCGAGTGAACGCCGCCTGATTGGAAAATCCCGACCTTGCGACGACATCCGCAATCGGAATATCAGTCGTCGCCAGCAATGTCTTCGCACGATCGATCCTGCGTTCCAGAAGCCAGCGATACGGAGAGACGCCGAAACTCTTCCGGAATGCGTGCGCGAAGTGGCTCACCGAAAGACCGCACTCCTGCGCCAGCTCGGAAAGTCGTATCGTCCCTTCGAGGCTCTCCCTCATCATCTCGGTGGCGCGCTTCTCTTGCCAAGGTGCCAATCCGCCTCTTTTTAAGACCTGTAGGGCGGGAAGCCCGGCGTAGGTTGCGAGCACGTGCGCGCCGAGAATGAGACTTACCTGGTCAAGCGGGAGCGAACTAGTCCAGTCGCGCGAACCTATGAAGGGCAAAACATACCGTGTGATCTCAGCAAGCACGATATCGTGCTCGCCTTGTGCGAACCTGTAAGATCCGACCGGTTCTATGCCGTGGTCTCTCGCGATTTCGTCCAGCCCCGCTCTTGGCACGTGGTAGTGCAGATAGTCGAAGCCGGTTCCTACCCAGCAACAGGGATCGGATTGAAGGTCAAAGACTTGCGTATGGAGAGACGGAATACACCGAATGCCCGTGGCCCTTTCAACATCTACGGCTTTTCCGTCGATCCAAAGATCGTAGCTCCGTAGCGGCACAGGCAAAATTGAAACCGAAACGAGAAGCGCGGCTTCGCTTGGCACACGCGTCGTTCGTTCTGGGATGCCGGTGTCGGACCGCAGGCGCGTGATCGCGAAAAGGTTTTCGCCAGGCCATGTCGAGGAGACGTGCTCGCTCTCATTCAGATGAAAGTGAGCGGCCAGATTGTTTCCAAACGCTCCCATGGCGCTATTCGGCGAGAACGGCATGGTTTGCCCTATGTACCGAGAGGACATCGAAATTATGCCGCGAGTATTGGCAACAGGCACATGAAAAATAGCACAAATCGACAAAAATAGTCTGTTCGGCAAACGGGTAGCAGGATCGGCATAAAACGGGTGCCATGTCGGGCGACGATCACTGCCTCGCAAGGCTTCGGGGCAAGTCAACTCACCCCATCGTGAGGCCGCCAAGACTGAATCTCAACTTGCCCTCGTAGCTCGGCCCGTCGGAGCGGTCTATTGATACAACTCTCTTGTTGATCGTGTGGGCTTACAATGAATTGTCACACGATTATTTTGGGCGAACCGCACTGTCCGAATAGGCCGACCGCAAATCGGCGGTGAAAGGTTTCGAGCCTCCTGTAGCTACGGACGCACAGTCGTGGTCGCGGGATTTTTCGAGGTCTCGCGTGATGACGTCGCGCGGCCACGCGCCAGTGGAGAGCCTAACGGCCGGTGCTGTAGGCACCAGTCATCGTCGCAGCGAGTTAAAGCCGGGGCTGCAAAGAACGGGATCGATTGGTGGACCTATAGCATGGAGTTGCTGGATCTTCATTATCTGATCGTGACCGCAGATGCCGGAAAGTTTGCTTTTGCAGCAAAGGCTCTCGGCATAGACACGTCGACGATTAGCCGCCGGATCGGAAATCTCGAGGACGAGTTGGGTCTGTCCATCTTTGAGCGCGATCATTCCGGCATTCGTCTCACCCGCAGCGGCCTAGTGATCGTTCGCTGTGCACGGCGTGTGCTATTCCACACCGATGAACTGAAGAGGCTGGGACGGCAATTCGCGTCCGGGAGCAGCGGCGTGATCCATCTTGGTGTGCGAGTCCCTCCCGTAGGTGGCGCATCGCGCGCGCTGCTGACGGCCTGGCGCGCTGCACATCCTGATGTTGCGCTATCCATAGTTGAAGGCCATGAACGAGAGTTGGCCCTGAGTCTCAGTGAACGCCGGTTGGATGTAGCGCTTGTCACCGGGCACATCACGTGGCCGCATGTGGTGGCCTGCCCGTTATCTAAAGAACGAATGGTAGCGGTTCTTCCCTCTAGTCATTCGCTGGCCGAGCGGACAACGCTCGATTGGGAGTCGCTTAGCGCCGAGACCATTTTGATCCAGGACTGGGACGACAACCACACGCAGCGTGAATTTTACGCTACGCTGCTGGGTAGTGGCGCGCGGTTTCAGGCGCATACGGCAAGCAAACAAACGATTATGGCGCTCGTCGGAGCCGGCCTCGGAGTCACATTGGCGACCGAGAGCCAAGCCGAGCCAACGCTACCCGGCGTCACGTTCAAACCGATCGGAGAGGAGAATGCCTCATTGGAATTCAATCTGGTGTGGTTGCCGGAGACCGAGGACCCATTGATCGGTCGCTTCATCGCTTTCATGCGGGATGAGTCACGTCTGCGCGGGTTCGTTTAACGGCGACTTCCTGCGCCGGGCTTTGGCAAATCCCCGGTCTGTGGCCATAAACTTGGCCAGCATCGGTGCGATCAGTTTGGAAGGTTCTACAGGCTGTTGGTTGGATTCCTTTGCGTGGACTTCGGCATAAGCCGCGAGATCACGATGTACGGATGCCGGGAGCTCGACATTGAGCCGAACCGGTTTGTCGCTTTCGATCACGCCAAGTCTAAGTTTCGCCATGATGGACTCCGTCAATCACGATAGGGTTCAAGACTAAGATCTCGCGTCACGAGGACGTTCACCGGGAATCCCGGTCGGATCGTGATTGTCGGCTGCACGTTCAACGACCGGCCGACCACTTGTTCACCCGTTTGGTTGAAACTCTGGGAGGCGCCTTGGCGGATCGCCTGGGCGAGATTGTTCTCGCTGTCGCTCGTTCCCGCTTCTGAGCCGACGCTTAGGACTGTCGAGAGAACCGCCGCTTCGAACAGCAGACCCCAATGGTTGTCCACCTCGTCCTCAAGACCCGCGTACCCTTCGGTATCGGTGCCCGACTGACGCTCGAGGACGATCGATTTGCCGTTGGGCAGGATCAGGCGATTCCAGACCAGCAAAGCCCGTGATTGACCAAACGTGATCTGCGCGTCGTACTGGCCAACGAGTTTCGCGCCCTGCGGAATGAGCAGTATTTTTCCGGTGGGCGTGTCAAATACATCCTGTGTCACCTGCGCGGTGATTTCGCCCGGTAAATCGGAGCGCAACCCCGTGATGAGCGCTGCGGGAATGACCGAGCCGGCAAGAACGACATCGGGGCTTGCCGAAGCCGTTAGACGATCGGGACTTTGCGTTTGACGGTCGGTTGCCTGGTTCAGGAATGCCAGCTTGTGATCGCCAGGGGTGTCGGATGTGCCACCCGGCGTCGTCGGTGTTGTGCCCGCGGAGGCTAATAGAGCGGGAGCCACCACAGACGGCGCCGAATTCGTCGTCGCGAAGAGGTGGCTAGTGCGTGCTGCGTCTCGTTCCTGGAGCACACGCTGTTGTTCTGGCGTCATTGTGCCAGCATTTGGCATTCCTGACGGTGTCACGCCGGCATTGAGCATGGGCTTGCCAAGGTCACCGGGGAGTGGAGGGCCAAGCCTTGGCGCGGCATGGGGCAAGCCTGTGTAGTCGCGCGGGAGAACAGAGAGTCCCTCGGGTGTCGAGCGATTGGCGGTGTTATAAAGTTCGGAGCCGCCTCCTGACTCATGGGGGCGCAGCGCAAAGAAGAGCGCGCCGGCAATAGCGACGGCCGCCACACCGCCCAGCCCAAGCAAGACCTTTCGAGAAAGCCTTGTGACCGGCGTGCGATCCGATCGCAAGCGCATTTCGGAAGTCGCCCGCGTGCCGGTGCGCTCGCTATTCGTCGGACCGACGTCCTGGTCGTCGTGCCTTTCGCTCATGACGGCTTTCCATCCGTACGGACGATGCGCACGATCTGCTGCGGGTCGGCGCCAAGCTTGAGTTCGGCCGCGGCAAAGAGCCGATCTACAATCATGTAATTACCGCGCACACGGTAGTTGACGAGCTGGCCCTCGCCCTGCGGGCCTACGACCCACACGGGCGGCATTTCGCCTTGCGCGATGCCACTCGGAAACTCGATGAACACCTGACGTCCGTCATCGAAGGCGCGCAGCGGCCGCCACGCGGGATTGTCGCCCTCAAGTCGATAGCGGAAATTCAGGCTGTTGATGTCGATGCCGGTTGCCACGGGCGCTGCGGAATCGGCGACTGTATTCTGCGCGCGCAACGCGATGAGCTGGTCCTGTGGGTAGGCCCAGGAGACGGAGGCCATGTAAGTCTTCTCATCGGAGCGCAACTCGAGATGATAGGTCCGCCGGTCGGTATTGATGACAAGGTTCGTCGTGAGGTTGGGCGCAGTCGGTTTGAGCAGAATGTGAATACGCTTGCCAGCACCCGTGCCGCTCTCGGTGTCGCCGATCACCCAGCGCACAGTATCGCCCGCGGCAACAGGGCCGGAGCCGACCAGCTGTTCGCCTGGCTCGAGCGCAATGTCGGTGATCTCGCCGGGCGCGGCGTAGACCTGATACAGCGCGCCATCCGAGAACGGATAGACCTGGACCGCATTGATATAGGCCGCCCGTGTCGGCTGGATCCGCGCCGCATTGTTCGCGGCAGCAACGCGCTGTTGCGGAATGGCCGCCTCGTGAACAGTCGGCACATGGCCCGGCAGCGGCTTGAGCTGTCCGGGAAGTGGAAGTAACCGTGGAACCTCGATCATCTGCACCGGTTTGGGCGGATCTGGTTGCAGAACGGCGGCCTGCGGTTTGTCGTCATATTTGATCTCGGGCGGCGTCCAGGTGGAGCAGGCGCCGAGAGAAACGGACGAGAGAAGAAGAATGGATAGCGTGCGCATTAGCCGAGCTCCTTGGACCAGTTGAGGGCGTGGACGTAGACGCCGAGCGGGTTCTTCTTGAGCCGGTCGGCGTCGGTTGGGGTCTGGATCACGATGGTGAGAATGGCGCTCCAGCGTTCGGTCGAGGCGAGCGCGTCATCCACGTAGCGGCGCTCGACCCACTCGACGCGAAAGCTGTCGTCGGAGGCGCGGATTACGCTGGAGACGTCGATCGCTATCTGCTCTTTGCCGATCCTCGTAAAAGGGTCGCTGGTGCGTGCAAAATCGTTCAGCGCGAGGGCGCCCTTGTCGGTGACGTAGTTGTAGGCATCGAGCCAGTTCTGTCGCAGCACGATCGGGTCGGCGGGAATCGCGCGCACCTCATCGATGAAGTGCGCCAGATGCCACGCAATCTGCGGATCGGTCGGGCGATAGTCGGCGGTGGCCGGCGCGATCGCCTGGGCTTGACCAAGCTTGTCGACCTGCACCACCCAGGGCGTGATGGTGCCGTGCGCCGATTGCCAGACGAGCCCAGCGGCAAGGCCGCTGCTCATCAATAGCGCGGCGAAGAATGCAAGTCGCCAGTTCTTGGCTTGCACGCGCGCCGAACCGATGCGGTCGTCCCAGACTTGTCCCGCCTTCTGGTAGGGCGTCTCCGGCGCTGGTGTGGTGCCGTATCGCACGGTGGACCTTCGAAACATTCTCACTCTCCTTCAGAAAGATCGATGGAATGGCCGCTGCCGCCTTGGTCGCCGGAGCGCAGCGCGTTACTTGCAGCCGATGCGCCATGGGTCATTGCCTGATGCCGGCGCATGCGCTGTGCCCACGGTGGAGGCGAACCAGCACCCGGCGGCTGGGGGCCACCGCCGGGTGCTGGGCGTTGGGTCGCGGCTGCGCCACCGGCATTGAAGCTGGAGCGCAGGTTGGACGCGGCCCGACGCAGGGGGCTGGCGGCAGCGGAGACGCCCGCTTGCGCGACACCCGCAATTCCACCAGTGCGATAAGCAGCAGAAGCACCGCCGGCGACGCTTGCACCGGCATGCGCGACTCCGGAGATGGCACCGCCCGCGGCGCGCAATGCGCCAGCTGTTCCAGCGACACCAGCCGCGCCGAGTCCGGCAACTGCGAGACCCGTGCCAATAGCCGATCCGGCGCCGAGTTGAGGCCCACCGGCGATGAGTCCATTGGCGATGCCAGGACCGAAGATGGAGAGACCGAGCAGTGAAAGAGATGCGAGGATAAGCGTCAGCGCATCGCTGATGGTCGGTGGATTGTTGAAGCCGCTGGTGAACTGGCCAAAGATCTGCTGGCCGATGCCGATGATGACCGCCAGCACGAGTATCTTCACGCCGCTCGACACAACATTGCCGAGAACCTTCTCGGCCAGGAAGGCCGTGCGGCCGAAGAGACCGAACGGCACAAGGACGAACCCCGCGAGCGTCGTCAGCTTGAACTCGATCAGGCTCACGAAGAGCTGGATCGCCATGACGAAGAAACTGATGATGACGATGAGCCAGGCGGTCAGCAGGATCACGATCTGGACGAAGTTCTCGAAGAAACTTGTGAACCCCATGAGGCCCGAGATGGAGTTGAGAATGGGCTGACCGGCGTCGATGCCGACTTGGGCGATGTGGCCGGGCTGCAGGAGCTGGGCCTGGGACATCGAGCCACCGCCCGCTTTCAATCCCAGTCCCGCAAACGAATTGAAGACGATCTCGGCCAGATTGTTGAAGTTGCCGAGGATGAAGGCGAAGACACCAATATATAATGTCTTCTTGATGAGCCGGGCGATGATGTCCTCGTCCGGCGCCATGGCCCAGAACAGGCCCGCCAGACAGATATCGATTCCGATCAGCACGCCCGCGAGCCAACGGACGTCGCCCTGTACCAGGCCGAAGCCGGAGTCGATGTACTGGGTGAAGGTGCCCAGGAAGTTGTCGATGACGCCGGTTCCGTTCATGGATGCGATATCCGTTCGGAGTTGGTCGAGGAAACAGGTTTGGGATCGCCGGCGAAGAAGCGTCTACGGTTCTCCCGCCAGGCCATCGCGCAGTCCTGATCGTCTTGCGCACGGCTCCCCATTGTTTGACAGCGTGCAAGATCGCGGGAGAGCTCATCGCTCGACTCAGTACCGAGCTTGATGTTTGCTGGCTGTGGGGGCCGCGTACTGTGCCGGTCGAGATAGATCGCGCCGGCGACGATCGCACCCGCCACGGCGAGATAGCCGAGAACCGGCAGCACGCAGCCCCAATTGATCACACGGCCGCGCATCAGTGGAACATCTGCGCGTTGCCGGGCTGGTAGCCAGCACCGTAGTTGAGGAACTGCGTCGTCTGGGTTTGTGCCTGTTCCTGGGCTTCCACGGTTCGCGCGCCGTCCAGACTTTGCGCCCGCGCGATTGCCGTCATTACGGCGGTGAGATCCGCCAGTTGCTTGGTCAGCAGGGCGAGAAGCTGGTTGCCGGACTGGGCGGCCTGCAACGCTCCAACAGATGACTGGCTGACATTCACCAACGCATCGATCTGGCTGTGCGTGCTTTGGAGATTCTGCACGACGCCGGCCTGCACCCGCATCGCATCCTGATAGGCGGCGAGCGCGTTCTGCCAACGGGATTGCGCGTCGGTGAGAAGCTGCTGCGACGAGGTCGATCCCGAGTACGTCGTAGGGTAGGTCGTCGCGAACGTGTTGTTGATCGAGCTGACATCATAGGAGATGCGTTGCGCTTGTCCGAGCAGCGACGTCGTCTGTGTGATCGACTGGTCGATCGAACTCAACGACGAGAAGTTCAGATTGCTGAGATTGCGCGCCTGATTGATGAGCGATGTCGCCTGGTTCTGCAGCATCGTCAGTTCATTGGTGACCTGCTGCAGCTCGCGCGCAGCGGTGAGGACATTCTGCGCGTAGATGCTGGGATCGAAGACGATGTCGCCGCCGAAGAATTGGGCCTTGGCAGGCACCACAGCGAGCAGCGCAACGGTGACGCCGGCAAGCAGCGCATTGCGGATGCGATGATGGGAAATGCGACGCATAGTCATGTGACAACCTCCTTCTGGAAAAGCATGGGGAGAGCCCAATCGAGGCCCCTGTGACGTAGCCACGCGGCAGCGAAGCCGGCGCGACCGTGTTCGGCGAAGATCTTGGCGATGGCCGTCTGATCGGTTTTGGACGACGCTGCGGTCAAGGCGAGCGCGACCTCGGATAGACCGAGCTCAAAGAGCCGGTTGCCGCGGCGTGACTGGCAGTAATAGTCGCGCTTGGGAGTCGCGCGTGCGAGGATCTCGATCTGGCGGTCGTTGAGTCCGAAGCGGCGATAGATGGCCGCGATCTGCGGTTCGAGGGCGCGCTCGTTGGGAAGAAGAATCCGCGTCGGGCAGCTCTCGATGATTGCTGGCGCGATAGCCGAGCCATCGATGTCGGCCAGCGACTGCGTGGCGAAGATGACGCTCGCGTTCTTCTTGCGTAGCGTCTTCAGCCATTCACGAAGCTGATCGGCGAAGCCGCGATCGTCCAGCGCGAGCCAACCTTCGTCGATGATGAGAAGTGTTGGGCGCCCGTCGAGGCGGTCACCGATCCGGTGAAACAGATAGGACAGCACGGCCGGCGCCGCGCCCGCGCCTATCAATCCTTCGGTCTCGAACGCTTGCACCTCGGCGGTGCCCAGATGTTCGAACTCGCCGTCCAGCAATCGACCCCAGGGACCGCCGACCGTGTAAGGTTGAAGCGCCTGTTTTAGGGCGTTGGACTGCAGAAGCACGGACAGTCCAGTCAACGTGCGCTCTGCCGCGGGTGCCGAGGCCAGCGAACTTAGCGCTGACCAGATGTGCTCCTTGAGCTCGGGCGTGACGGTAACGGACTCACGCGCCAGGATTGCCGCGACCCATTCGGCCGCCCAGGCGCGTTCGCCCGGATCGTTGGCAAACGCCAAGGGCTGAAGCGACACGGGCTCGGAGACATCCTCGGCCAGCGCGCCGCCGAGATCGTGCCAGTCGCCGCCCATGGCGAGCGCCGCGGCGCGAATGGATCCACCGAAATCAAAGGCGAAAACCTGCGCTCCCGCATAGCGGCGGAACTGCAGTGCCATCAGCGCCAACAACACGCTCTTGCCGGCGCCCGTCGGTCCGACGATCAGGGTATGCCCGACATCGCCGACATGCAGGCTGAAGCGGAACGGTGTCGATCCTTCGGTCCGCGCGAAGAACAACGGTGGCGCGCCGAGATGCTCATCCCGTGCCGGGCCCGCCCATACCGCGGAAAACGGCATCATATGCGCCAGGTTCAACGTCGAAACGGGCGGCTGGCGGACATTGGCATAGACGTGCCCGGGCAAGCTGCCCAACCAGGCTTCGACCGCATTCACACTCTCGCGAATACATGTGAAGTCGCGGCCCTGGATGGCTTTCTCGACAAGGCGCAAGCGGTCTTCAGCGATGCGCGGGTCGTCGTCCCAAACCGTGACGGTGGCGGTGACATAGACTTCGCCGACCAGATCGGAGCCCAGTTCCTGCAGTGCGAGGTCCGCATCGAGCGCCTTGTTCGAGGCGTCGGAATCCATCAGTACCGAGGCTTCGTTGGTCATCACCTCCTTGAGGATCGCCATGATCGATTTGCGCTTGGCGAACCATTGGCGGCGAATCTTGGCGAGTACCCTGGTGGCATCGGTCTTGTCGAGGCAGATCGCCCGCGTCGTCCAGCGATAGGGAAAAGCGAGCCGGTTGAGATCATCGAGCAGGCCGGGCCAAGTCTGCGACGGAAATCCCATCACGGTGAGCGCACGCAGATGCGCCGAACCCAGTCGCGGCTCGAGACCGCCGGCGAGTTCCTGATCGGCCAGGATCGCGTCGAGATACATCGGCACCTCGGGCACGCGCACGCGCTGGTGCTTGGTCGAGATGCAAGAGTGCAGATAGGTGAGCGTGCCGACATCGTCGAGCCAACCCGCTTCCGGCATGAAGCCTTCGACCAGCGCCAAGACGCGATCTGTGCGATCGACAAAGCCGATCAGAGCTGTGCGCCAGTCGGCGCCTTGATTGGCACGCCCTTCGTAAAGCCAATTCTCAGCCCGGGCGGCATCTTCGGCCGGTGGCAACCAGACCAAGGTGAGGAAATACCGGCTCTCGAAATGCGTGCCTTCTTCCTCGAACTGTGCACGGCGTTCTTCGTCGACCAGACGCGAGACGGGATCGGGAAATTGGCTCTGGGGATAGCGGTTGGCAGGATCGCGCTGCGCTTCGACAAAGATTGCCCAACCCGAGCCGAGACGGCGCAGCGCATTATTCAGCCGCGATGTGATAGCGACGAGCTCGGCTGGTGTGGCGCTATCGAGGTCCGGACCTCGAAACTTCGCGGTGCGCTGGAACGATCCGTCCTTGTTGAGAACGACACCTTTGGCGACGAGCGCGACCCAGGGCAGGAAATCGGCGAGCCGCTGGGAGCGTGGGCGGTATTCGGAGAGGTTCAGCATCGGTCGAGCCTCACGCGATCAGATGCGCGGGATAGCGCAGATGACGGCGCACCACATCGACGAATTCCGGATCGCGTTTGGCCGCCCACACCGCCGCCAGATGTCCGACGAGCCAGAGCACGGCGCCTACGATCCAGAGCCGGAGGCCGAGCCCGACTGCCGCCGCCAGCGTCCCGTTCAGGATTGCGACCGCGCGCGGTGCGCCACCCAACAAAATCGCTTCCGTCAGCGCGCGATGGACTGGCGCATAGAAGCCGGACACGGGTTCGTCGGTGAGCATCAGACAAGCGCTCCGCCGCCGAACTGGAAAAAGGTCAGGAAGAAGCTCGACGCGGCGAACGCGATCGAGAGACCGAACACGATCTGGATCAATCTGCGAAAGCCGCCACTCGTCTCGCCGAACGCGAGCGTCAGGCCGGTCACGATGATAACGATCACCGAGACGACCTTGGCAACGGGACCCTGGATGGAATCCAGAATTTGCTGGAGAGGCTGCTCCCACGGCATGTTTGTGCCGGCGGCGTGGGCGGGTGCCGTCATCAACGCGAAGGCTGCAAATGTCGCGGCGGCAAATAGCCGTGCGCGTATCCGGTGAAATGTCGAGCTCATGCGTGTTCTCCTGCTGGGGTGAGGCGGTAATCGCCGCCTGCGTCGAGGCCTTCGACACAGGCGAGTTCGGAGAGGTGACGGGCAGAGCCGCGGCCAGCGAGAACGGCGATTACGTCGATGGTTTCGGCGATGAGCGCACGGGGCACGGTGACGACGGCTTCCTGGATCAGCTGCTCCAGCCGGCGCAGCGCGCCGATGGCGGAGCCTGCGTGCAGGGTGCCGACGCCGCCGGGATGGCCGGTGCCCCAGGCTTTCAGGAGATCGAGAGCTTCCGCACCGCGCACTTCGCCAATGGGTATGCGATCGGGCCGCAAGCGCAGCGACGAGCGCACCAGGTCCGACAACGAGGCCGCGCCGTCTTTCGTGCGCAAGGCAACGAGGTTGGACGAGGCACATTGCAGTTCGCGCGTATCTTCGATGAGCACGATCCGGTCGGAGGTTTTTGCGATTTCGGCGAGGAGCGCGTTGACGAGCGTTGTTTTGCCGGTCGAGGTGCCGCCTGCGACGAGTACGTTCTTGCGAGTTGCAACCGCTGTCCGAAGGAAGTCCGCCTGGCCGGCGGTTATGATTCCAGCTTCGACGTAATCTGCGAGCGTGAACACCGCGACAGCCGGACGGCGGATGGCGAAGCACGGCGCCATCACGACGGGAGGAATGAGACCTTCGAAGCGCTCACCCGTCTCGGGCAATTCCGCCGAGACACGCGGGGCGCCAGCGTGAACTTCCACGCCGACATGATGAGCGACCAGGCGGACGATGCGTTCGGCATCCATCGGCGGAATGCGCACGGCGGTATCTTCGAGGCCGCCCGACAGACGATCGATCCAGAGGCGTCCATCCGGATTGAGCATCACCTCCACGATGGAGGAGTCTTCGAGGAATCCCGCGATGGCCGGACCAAGCGCGGTGCGCAGCATGCGCGTGCTGCGGGTTCTGGTCTCAGCTCGGAAGGATTGTACGTTCACGCTTGACCCCAAATTCGGACGCGCCAGCCGCGTCGTTTGATGAGGTCGAGTAGAAAGAACCGCTTTCAGGTGAAGGCAACAAGCTCGTTGCTGCCGTCGTAGTGTGGCGTGGAGAGACAGGAGGACGGCGAGGAGATCATTGCCATGCGTCTGCAGAAATGGAGAAAAAATCGCCTGTCAGTCGATAGGGCGATCAACATTCGTATTGCGGCGTGACGTAGCGCTGACTGGCGTAGGCAGGTCACTCAGTCTTTTGAGGGAGATGTCTCGGCAGATGCTTCGATTTCACGAGTGATTTCGTCGAGCAACGTCTGGCCGTGGGCCAGCCGACGACCAACCGCCTCGATGAAACCCTCGTAGCGTTCGCGGCCCTTTGCCTGCGCTGCCTTTTGTGCGGTGTCGGGCAACGGTGGGGTGTGCGTCAGCCAGAAGCGGATGAACAGGGCGAGCGTTTCGTTCGTGATCGCCGAATGGCGTTCCAGCCGCTCGATTGCGCGGCTCATGCGATCAAGCCGCTTAGCCAAAGCGGCCTCAAGTCGGTCGGCGCCGTCTGGCGACAGAAACGAATCCAGCGCGACTTCCACGATCTGCACGCGCGACACCCGCTTGGCCGTTGCGTAGTCGTCTAGCCGGGCCGCGAGTTCATTGGGCAAGCGGAATGTGTGGTTGCCGCGCATAAATCACATACCGAGACGGTCGGCGGGATCGAGCGGCGTCTGCCGCACGGAGTTACGAACCTGCTGATCGAAACCCGGTTGGATCGGCGGCCCTGTATCGTCATTGGCGTCATCCAGCTCGAACTCCTGGGCAGGATCTGGCGGCGTTGGTGCGATGTCTTCGTGCTCGGGTAGCTCCGGCTCGCGCCTTGGCCCGCCATTGGCGGGATCGGCCTCAGTGTCTGAGCTTGGTGCCGCGATCAGATGCACCCAGGCGCCAGCTGTGGGTCCGTTGGGCAAGGATGGATTGGGGCGCGAAGCGCCAAGCGTCGGCAGCCGGGGCGGAGGAAGAATGCGCTCGTTCAAGCGCCGATCCTGGAAATAGCGAACCTTCTTGGCCCGTATCGGTGGACAACCCGATATCAGGACAATTTCATCGGATGTCGGAAGCTGCATGATCTCGCCGGCCGTCAGCAATGGTCGGGCGGTTTCCTGTCGCGATACCATCAAATGGCCCAGCCACGGACTGAGACGATGCCCGGCATAGTTCTTCATCGCGCGCAACTCGGTGGCGACGCCAAGCGCATCGGAGACGCGCTTTGCCGTGCGCTCGTCGTTGGTCGCGAAGCTCACGCGCACATGACAATTATCGAGAATGGAATTGTTCTGCCCATAGGCTTTCTCGATCTGATTGAGGGACTGCGCGATCAGAAAGGATTTGAGGCCATATCCCGCCATGAACGACAGGGTCGACTCGAAGAAATCCAGCCGACCCAGCGCGGGAAATTCATCAAGCATCAGGAGCAAGCGGTGCTTGCGTCTGTCGGATTCGAGTTCTTCCGTAAGGCGCCGCCCGATCTGGTTGAGGATCAGGCGGATCAGCGGCTTAGTCCTCGAAATGTCGGACGGCGGCACCACGAGATAGAGCGTTAGCGGTCTGTCGCTCTCTACGAGATCAGCGATGCGCCAATCGCATTGCCGGGTAACCTTCGCAACGACGGGATCGCGATAGAGGCCCAGGAAGCTCATGGCGGTGGAAAGCACGCCCGATCTTTCATTCTCCGATTTGTTGAGCAGTTCGCGCGCTGCGCTCGCGACGACGGGATGAACACCCCCATGACCCAGATGCGGCGTGTTCATCATTGCCCAAAGGGTCTTTTCGATGGTGCGCCGCGGGTCGGATAGGAAGTTGGCGACCCCGGCCAGTGTTTTGTCCTCCTCGGCGTAAAGAACGTGCAGGATCGTGCCAACGAGCAGAGCGTGACTGGTCTTTTCCCAGTGGTTTCGTCTCTCCAAGGCGCCTTCGGGATCGACAAGCACGTCTGCGATATTCTGTACGTCGCGTACTTCGCGCTCACCGCGGCGAACTTCCATCAATGGATTGTAGGCGGTACTTGCGGTGTTGGTGGGGTCGAACAGCAGCACGCGGCCGAAACGCGCGCGCCAGCCCGCGGTCAGAGTCCAATTCTCACCCTTGATGTCGTGCACGATAGCCGAGCCCGGCCAAGTCAGAAGCGTCGGAATCACGAGACCGACACCCTTGCCGCTCCTGGTCGGCGCGAAACACAGAACGTGTTCGGGACCGTCGTGGCGCAGATAGCTTCCTTGCCAGCGGCCTAGCATTACGCCGTCGGGATGTAGCAAATCCGCGCCGCGGACTTCCTGAGCCGTCGCCCAACGCGCAGACCCATAGGTGATCGCGTGCTTTGCTTCACGGGCGCGCCATACCGACATGGCGATTGCGACGGCGAAGGCTGCGATGCCACCCGCGCCGGCGATATATCCACCTTCGACAAAAATGTCGTGCGCATAGGCGTCAAATGAGAACCACCACCAGAAGAAGGCTGGTGGTAGATAGAAAGGCCAGCCGAACAGTTCAAACCAGGGGCGGCCGAGTTCGGGTTGGAAGGCGAGCTGCCATGCGGTCCATTCCGTCGCGGTCCAAACGAAGGCCAGGACGACGGAGCAGACGACGATGACTTGGCCCCAGAGGATCTTTGTCGCGGACATGGTGGCGAGATCGCGCGGGTTCGGTCGCGCCGCAAGAGCAAGTTAGCAGCGGGCGAAAATTAGGATAAGCAGGCGTGGAAATCGGCGTCTGCCCAGATGTCTCAGTGAGTATTTCGGCTATTGAGGCGGCATAACTCCGAGGACTGACTCTCTAGAATCCGGTTAGGTCGCCTCATCCACCTCGCCTGAATCATGCGATGCAGCCCGGCTGCGCAGCGACGCGATGATATTGTCCAGCCGCCGCAGTAGATCGTCGTAGGTCAGGATATCGATCATGTTGGCATACTTGCGCTTGATGATCTCCAGGTCGAGCTGCTGGCTCGCATCCAGCGCCGGCGAGCCGTTCGGCCGCCGGTCACGGCCGAGAATGATCATTGCCTTGGGGCTAGTGATGCGGATTCTCATGCCAGACGGCAACTTGTGGGCGTAGCGCTGAGTGAGCGTCTTCTCGCCGGCTAAACCCCACTTGGAGAGGTGGAACAGGTATTTCTCCGCCTGCATGATGCCGCCAGAGAGTTCTTTGGTCGGAATGTAGTTGTCCCGGTACGGAGTGCGGCCCAATAGGGCGTCGTCGAACGGCTTCTTGATTTCGATGACGTCGATGTTTCCAGCCGCGTCGATCAGCGCCAGATCGATGAAGCGGTCCTTGGTAGCCCCGGGCGTCGAATAGGCGTCCACGACCTTCACGTTCGATAGGACCGCGACGTATTTGGGGAAGATCAGCAGCAGGAAGTTGAGGATCATCTTCTGCCAGTCGCCTTCGGACCTCGTGCTGCTATCTCGCAACCAATCTGCGATAGTGTCGCGGATGTAGACGTACTTCTCGATCTCGGTCTGTAGCAGCTCTGGTTGCGCCAGCGCCGCGTCGGTCATTGTCGAGCGCCGGCGGTTCAAATAGGCCTCGTACTGCGCCCGTGCGTCCTTCAGGGGTGTAATGTAGTCGCCAACAACGGTCGCTACCCTGGCGGCGGCGTAGCGGTTGAGTTCGCCGGTATTGGGGAATTTGCTCAACAGCGCCTGGAAATCGGGAATCGGAATGGCACCCGTCCGGCTTCCGCCGACGATGATTGGCTGACCGGGATCGATGAGATCTGCCATCTTGCTAAAGATGGAGATATTCCGCTCGGCGACGAAGACTTTACGCTCCAGATCCAGGCCCGCCTCGGCGATGAGCACCGGGTTGTCAATAGCGAGAATCCGACCTTCGATATGGAAGTAGCCGTCATGGCGCGTGGCGAAGCGGAACTGATACTGAAAGTCCTCGAAGTCGTTGTCCTCGGGAGTCACGTCGGGCTCGGCGACTAGGTCCTGGCGCTCGAACGTGAAGACCCGGCTGAGAGTGACGGTGCCGTGGTCCCGCAGCTCCCGCCAAACCCATCCATTGCCTGGCTGTTCGGCCCGGTAGGTCAACACCACGTCCGATGCGGAAATCACGAAATCAAGCAAGGTTTCAGCCCCCGGGCGGTGGCCCTATATTGGTGCAGCACAAGTAAAGGTTCGCATGCCACCCGCCCGCCCAGAACCCCCGAAAGATCCTTCGCCCCGCCGCGCCACCCAAGCCGCGATTGGGCGGGCATATTGGGCATTTTACGACGGCACAACTCTTCGTTTGCGATCGAATTGGCTGCCCTGGGTCGACCCAGAAGACCTTGAAGCCGTGGAAGCACTCGCCAAGCTGCATCCCAGTCAGCCGATCGCCGAATTGCACCGGCAGATGCTTCAGGACCTCACCACCAAGGACGCCCTTGTGAATGAGGCGGCCCAGCAGATTTTTAAGCAGCGCTACGATCAGGCCGTCGCGATCGCTCTACCGGCAACCCGGGCCTATCTGCGCCACGCCCAGGCTATCAACACGCTGACCCGCAACCACAGCTTGGCGACGGTCGACCTGAAGACCCTCAAGGCGATCGACGGGTTTGGGCACGCTGACGCCGCGTTCGGTAAATTTGCCAAGGATTTGACGGCGAAACTTGGCGGAAAGACCGAGATGTTCGATGTCATCGCTTACAGCCAATTTTTCGAGGTCTATGGAGAGGCGGTCACTCTTCAACACCTACGGTCATGCCCTGGGATACAGACCGGCCGTGTAGAGGAGTCCAAGATTCCAGGCGAGGGCCGGCCGGATTTCGTCTGCAGGACAGACGAAGGCGAGGCCTTCTACATCGAGGTGAAGTCGCTCGACATCGTGAGTGGTGAGTTTCGTCATCGCGAGATGATGGACGACGCGCTCGATGTTCAAGTCGAGCTCGAGGCCCGCCGCAAAGAGGGGCGCCGCGTGTCCTTCGCGGAGGGGACAATCGATCCTTATCGTGCGCTTGGTCAGACCGAAGGCTACGATCCCCGGTCGCTGAAACTCACCATCGATACCCTGCGGGAAAAGTGCCGGACGGCGTTCAAGCCGAGCCAATTCCAGCTCGGCCCTACTTTCGCGCTGGCCGTGGTCGACCGGCTGGTTCTCCCAGGCGGTCGACATTCGCTTGCCCCCTACTACTATGAGCCCCTCCATTCTGGATGTTGCATCAGCGGGGTGCTTTGGCAGGCCGCCTACGGACGGGTCGGCACGCCGATCTTCCAGCTGCCGGATTTCGAAGGGAAGCCGACGCTCGAGGCTCACCTGGCGACGGACGGGCTCTACGCAGACAGCTATCGGGCGTTTCGTGGCGAAGGGTTGATCGTGCTCGACACGCATTGCGGCCAGCGCGTTGCGTATGGCCTCGCCAGCCCCTTGGCCTCGCCCGCGCCCTGGTCTTCGGACCTGACCGAACGTGTGCTGCGACTGATATGCAACGCTCAAAACGACGCCGGGAACAGCTTCGCCTATCTTCTTTCTGACGCTCGAACGAGCTGACAGCATGCCGACCCGATCCAATCCTCTCGGGGTGGCCGAGGTTGAATTCGACGCAAAAGGAACGATAAGGCGTCGCCGCAGTCGACCGATCAGTGTGTCCGCGCGTGTCTGGAGAAAATACTTAGAGTTCCAGACCGCGTTTCCGACCGAAACTCCATGCAATGCCGTTCGCCGTGGCGATACCGCGAACCTCTTGGCCAAGATGTTGTTCGAGCGCTGGCCTCCACGGCACCAGCTGAAACCCCAGCCCGTCGTCGATCATCGCGAAGCGCCCCGAGGCGAGCGTCACGCGCTGGCGGTAGACGCCGGAGATAGGCTGACCCTCCACAGGCGGCTGGTGAGCAAGTCCATGTTTCCCAGCAAGCTTGGCGGCGGTCTCATCGAGCTCGCGACGGCGCAGCGTGGCCAGGAGATCGCTCGCAAATAGCACCCGCTGTCCCTGCCGGCGCGCCAATCCTTCTTCGGCCAGATGATCAATCCGATTGGACATCGCGGCGCGGACATCAGCGCCGAAACCGGCATTGCTGATCGGCGGATCCCGCGTGAGCAACTGCCGGTCAATCCAGGTCGCACCCGGGGCTCTGATCTGCGCCTCGATGGAGAGATCGGACCGGATGGCGAGCGCCAGTCGCTTGCGGCCTTTCTCGTCTTCATATGCCCGGCTTTCGACCACAGCGCCGGGGTCAGCATCGCCGGTCATCTCGAGATCGGAAAACTTCAGATGATGGGTGCGCCCGTCGATTCCTTCGATGATCGCATAGGCGGTCCCATTCAGTTCATCGTGGAGGCCACGATCGGCGAGCCTGCCAACAATCGGTTCGGTAGGTGCGCCGGGATGGAGTGCAAAACCAGACACATCCGCCTCGCGGCCGGCGCCAGTTAGCGCCCGGTGCATGGTCTTGATGATATCGCCGCGGATGGAAAGGTCGCGGAGCGTTTGCTCGAGGCCAGGCTTTAGGCTCCATTGCGCCGGTGCGATCTGTTCGGCCAGACCAAGCCGTTCCAATGTCTGCACCCGGCCAGCTAGGAGACGGCGCGGCTCGGTGTCTCCATCCGATGCACGGGGCCTCAGATCGACGATGCCACCATTGTCGTCAGCGGTGCTGCGCAGGCTACGATCGAAGTTCGTCCAGCGCTCGGCCTGAACATCCTTCTCCAATGCCGACTGGATTTCGTGCTCGGTGCGCGGACCGAGTTCCAGACCGACGAGTTGCGCCGCCCGCAAACGAAAGCCGCGGCTGATGTAGTCACGGCTGATGACGAGATCCTTGCCGCCGGCGAGCTTGCCGCGGACCAGGACGTGTATGTGCGGATTATCAGTATTCCAGTGATCGACCGCGACCCAGTCGAGCTTGGTACCAAGATCGTGCTCGGCCTCCTTCATCAGCTTGCGGGTAAAGGTCTTGAGATCGGCCATGTTGGGTGCGTCTTCGGGAGAGACGATGAAGCGGAAGTGATGTCGGTCCTCCTCGCAGCGCTCCGCGAAACCCTTGGTGTCGGCCTGGTCTGACCGGGCGTCGAACATCCGAGCGTCCTGACCGTCGCGGGTGACGCCCTCGCGCTTCAAGTAGCTGATGTGCTTGGCGAGTGGGGCGGAACGAAATTTGGAGCCTTTGTGCCGGACCACGCGGGCCTTCACGACCACGCGCCGAGACGGAGACTTCAACCCAAGAGATCGCGCCGCCTTGCCACCACGGCCGAAGGTCGATCGGCCTCCGCCGCGACCGCCGCGGGCGAAGCGCGAACCGGTATGCCCCGCTTTCTTCGCGGCCCGCATCACCTGGGCGACATAGCTCTTCGATTTGCGCGCGCCTTTGTTGCCGTCGCGGATGCGGCCAGGCCGAACGCGCAGGTCATCGTCGCGGCTAGCCATCGCATAAATTCGCGCATTCGGATGGGTGGCTGGCATCTAAGTCTTTGAATATCCGCGATGACGGATCGATGAGGCTGGCTGGATGCGTCGCGTCCGCGTGCGCAAGCGTCTGCACCACAACGACAATCCACGATCCGCCAAGGACGCTTTTATCTCGCGCTCTTTTGGTTGGGTGGTGGGAGTGGTTGGACCTGGCGAAGACGCCGGCATTTGGGTGGCGGTTGAGGGTGGCGGCGAAGGACACGACGCTCATCGCTGATCGGGCATTCGGACCGACACGAACAGTCCGTCCGACTGCGGCCCGAGTGCAAAAGTCGGTGATGTCGTTGTGCTTTGAGAGGCAGAAGCATCAGGCGCGCTGTTCGACGGCGGATGCGATGCTGGCGATATTGTGAACAGGCCCGAGACTCGCCAGTCGTCTGCGCCACTCGTTGCAGGTGGTGCGATGCCAAGCCGCAAATCCGGCAACATCTGCGCCAGCGTCGAAAGGTAATGTTTGGTCTCGTCGTTGAGCGGCCGAAGGCCAGCCAGGTAGTCCTGATACCGCTTCGGCCCCGCATTGTAGGCAGCGAGAAACCCAGATGCGCCAAAGCGGTCGAACAATTCGCGCAGATACGCAGCACCACCCAGAATATTGTCATGCGGATCGAATGGATCGTTGCCGAGGCGATATTGGATGCGCAGCGCGGACCAGGTGTCGGGCATCAATTGCATGAGCCCCATCGCGCCCTTGGGCGACACGGCTTTCGGATTGCCCGCGCTCTCGACGTGCATAACGGCGCGCACCCAAGACGCCGGAACGCCGAAGCGCCGCGAGGCTTCATCTGTGAAGTCCACATAGAGATTGGAAGCAATGGCAGACGGGCTCCGCAGAGTCTCGGCGTTTGCGCCGGTGCAATGGATCGACAGCGCAAGGGCGGTCACGCCTGCGATGTGCGGCAAGACTGCGGCGAGCTGGCGACAGGCGACACACCACAATAGCCACGGTGGAACGGCCGAAACGGAGTGAGGGCCGAGCTTTGGGAAGGGCATTGGACAAACCGTGTGGAAGCGGGCGTGCTGCATGATCAGTGCTCCGAGACAGTCCAGAGAGGTTCGGCGCGGGAGCCAATAGTGTTCGCGGGCAGCGCGCCGAAATACCGTCCGTCGAACGAGTCCGAGATGGTCGGGTTGAGAAGAAACACTTGGCCGGCGCGAAGCGTCCGGCAGCCCTTCCAGGACGGCAGCGATCTGCCGAGGGCGTCGCGTTCGCGTGCTATGGCGATAGCGCGGCCATCTATCGTGACGGCGCGCGCAAAGCGACAGACTGTTTGACCATCCAGCGCCGCGATGTGCTTTAGAAGGGGTACGCCGAGCGGAAGATAACCGCGCAGCGCCGCGAAGCGCGCAAGCGGTTCCGGCGGCGCGACGGTGACCAACTCGTCGACATGTAGAGGCGACGCGGGATGCAGCAGATAAAGGCCGAGCGGAGCACTCGCGCTGGCGTTCCAAAGCAGAAGCTTGGGAAGGAATGCGCGGGGCGTCGTGTTCTGCCACACCGGTATGGGTGCTTCGAGTACCGAGCCTGCAAGTTGGCCGAGAACCGCGACGATGGCGGTTGCCAGGACGGCCGTGCGGCCATTCATGGCAACAACGCCTTCCGCGCGAGCCAAACGGCGTGGCGCTGCTTGGTGTAGTCGCGCGGCTCCTGATTGACGCTGAGACGGTTATGGATGTGCCGCCAATGGTCGGGGCAGATGTCAGCGGGATCGAAACCAGCCTGTTCGATGGCATCGATCAGTTGCAGCACGAACTGCACCTTCGGCCAGCCGGACATACGCAGGAGGATTTCGCCGCCGGGACGCATGAAGCCGATGCTGGTCATCGCTTCGTGCGGCTCCAAGGCGCGCAAGATGTCGATCCGCGACAGCACGGTTCCGAACGCATTAGACTGCCAGCGGACGAAAGCGAAGATGCTGCTGGGCGCGAATGTAAGGACACGGCGCTGACGGTCGATGATCCGGTCATCGACAGGGCGGCCGAAGCGAATCCAGCGCTCGACCTTGCCTTCATCCCACATCAGCTCGACCTGTGTGGAGGCGAGCGGTGATGTCCGTTCAGCGTCCAGCGCGCAAACGGATGGCGCCGAAATACCACTCTTCGTTGGCAATACGCCTGAGAGACTTTCGTTGGTTGATGGCATGGCGAGGCCTCAGCGATGGGCTTTGGCCGCGTAGGCTGGGGCGACCGCAGCTTGCCGCTTCGCTGGCAACACAGTGCCGCTACCGGGATCGGAGGTGGACGTCTTGAGCCCGCGATTGGCCCATTCCTGCAGGTCATCGAGGCTGTAGACGACGCGGCCGCCAAGCTTCGAATAACGCGGTCCCGTGCCGTAGGTGCGATGCTTTTCAAGCGTGCGGCCCGAAAGCCCAAGGAAGCGCGCGGCTTCCTGCGTGCGCAGATAACGCGGCGGAAGTGCATTGTTCGGATCTGGCATGAAGGCGTCCTCGTCGGTTGGAAAGTGCCGGATAGCGGCGACTGTCACGACGCAGGATGGCGAAGGGCTTTGCCCGGAGGGGATGGTGATGTGGACAGACGGCGAGATCACCACCCTTGCGCGCGCCAAAGACGGGGACGGCGCTTGCACGCGTGCGCTCGGTTAGAACAGGCGCTGCCGGTATGGATGCAGAAGCAGTTGCCGGTAACCGCCTTGCATGAGTTCGAACCCGAGGCGGCAAAGGCGGATGGTTCGATCGCGCAGATCATGTGTCTTCCAGCCGCGTTCGAGCACCCGCGATGCGCCAAACAAAGTGGCGGCAATTTCGCGGTAGGTGGCGGTTTCGAGCCGCGCGTCGAGCGCGCGCAACGTATCAATCAAGTGATCGCGCTGTGCCTGCGATAGAGCAGCCGGGTTGTCGCCGGGATCGCGGCCGTTCAGCGCAAGCCAGTAGCGGCGCGCGGCGGTCAGCCGCACGTCGAACAGCGCATCCAGCGGCAGCACGGCGCAAATGTCCTTGCCGTCAAGTTCACCAATGGCGTGTGTCCGGAACGGCGCGCCATTGCAGATAAGACGTTGCTCGGCGCCATCCTGGTGGTCGATCCAACGATGGTCGAATTTCGAGGCTGAGATGCCGAAAGACACAAGGCTGGGTGGTGTCGGGACAAGCGGGACAACACTTGGCAGGGCCGTCGTCGTCCAAAGGATCGTTGGATGCTTGCGTTCGAGCGCGGACTTCGCGAAATCGCAACCCCCAACGGCGGGCGAAGGTCTCGCGTGATTTACGCGATGAGATATTGCGGCCGCCAAGCCGCACGAGACGCTCGTGGTCCTTCACGAACTCAGCATTGCGGCGCAAAAACTCGAAGGCAAAGCCAGGCGCATCAAGCTTGCGTTTGTCATCATATGGGGCAGTCGATCGCCAATCGGCTCGTGGCATGGCGCAGCTCTCCTGAACGCCCCACCGCCCGCGCGCAAGCATGGCCAAAGTCTTGTGGATGTGTAGTGGGATTCCATGCAAAGACACTTGCAATATCGGCAAGGAACGAAGTGTCAGTGCGGCGCGCCGCCCCGCAGAAGAAACTTGTACCCGTGTTCAGTCATCCAACGGGCGCGCGCAAGATGGGTTTCCCAGGCGCGACGTGCGCGCTCGGGCTCCTTGTCGGGATCGATTTGGAGCACGATTCGTGCGACCTCGCGCCAATCCGCATGCTCGGCGTCGGCATCGAGCAGGCGTAGATAGGTAATCTTATGTTGCTCATCATAGCCTGTGAGAACAGCATCGGTTGGTGCGCTGTCGGCAACAGGCGGGTCGGAGGTTGGGACTGACATTCTGTTGTCTCCGAATGGGGCAGACACCGTAAGTCCAGCACTCAACCACGCGAATGTGAAGCACGCGGAGCGCGTATTGACGGCGGCTTATTGAGCACCATGACGCCCCAACCCTGCGCGGAATCGATGAAGACGGCGCCGGCTGCTTCCAGCGCGCGGCGCACCTGATCGCGTGTCGTTTCGTGCACGGCCAAGCCGCGTTCGGACTCAAGACGTTTGAGGGCCGTCAACGCGACGAGAGACTTTTCAGCGAGCATGTCCTGCGTCCAGTGGAGCAGTGCCCGTGCGGCCCGAATCTGTCGACCTGTGATCATCACGATCACGTCCGACAGTCGGCCCACGGGGCGCTAGGAAAACGACTATAATAGTCGTCTCTAGCCCAGCCAACCCCTGATTCGCGCGAAAATCCGTTGTCGGTTCGGTCGCCGCTGAACTCTGTGGAAACCAGTCGTCGGCGCAACGCTGGTGGGCGGTAGGTTGTAGCGCACTGGCAAAGAAAAACCCCGTCCGGCGAACCGGACGGGGCTGGGGGAGGAGCGCTTCAGTTGCCGCTGCGCTTGCCGGGCCGGCGGGACCAGATCGCGCTGTAGGTGTCGCCGTCCTTGTCCTTGACCAGGTTGGCGTAGACCGGAGCGGTGAAGCTCGGGTCGTCGAGCTTGAGCGAGTGATACTCCTCGTTCTTCTCCGACGATTTGGTCCAGGCGGCGCCGATCTCCGCGCGGCCGACAAAGATGCGATGGGTGGGAGCGTCTTCGTTGGTGCGGTTGGTCTCGGCGACGACGCGCACGCCCTTCGCCTGCAGTGCCAGCATTGCGAACTCGCCTTCGAACCCGTTGTTGACCTTCTTGAATGTGCCGATGATAGCCATGTCTGTTCTCCGTTTGCTGTTTCGAGCCCGCGACCATCGCGGCCTCGATGGCGATCGGAAGGCCGAAGGCGATCGACGACGCACCCGCACTTGCGGGCTTGAGGGAGGACGGCAGACTTTCTTGCCTCGCGAGGAATGGGCTTTAGCCCAGGGGAAGAAAGTCTGACGGCCCCCTTGCGTCTAGGCGATCGAGGCGCAGCCGGTCTTTGGCCCGATCAAAGCCAAGAGAGGCGGCATGGACTCGCGTGCCAAACAGCATCCCGGGAGAACTCATGGCGACTGGTCAGTGGCACAAGCAAGATCACCGACGCAGGAATCGAAGAAAGAGAAGCGCTGGCGCAGAAAAGGGAAGGCCGCATCGGCGCGACCGAACGCACTAACGCGCTACGATCCGCGCGCTGTCGGGCGCGAGACGGTGCCGCTTCTGGTCAATGTCAGAGAAGATGGAGATATGCGCTCTAACTCGTGCCCCGATCAACGCGATGTTGGCCGGGCGTGGTCAAGATGGACGGCGACTGCGCAATCTAGCCATTGGCCGGGAAGGAAAGTTGCGGCGGCACAGAACGCTCCTGCGTGGGCCCGTCGACTGCGGGCGGGATAAAGATGGCCATGCGCGTCCACGCCGTACCGCCCACCAGCGTTGCGCCGACGAATGCGAGAATCTGACTCAGGGGGCCTTCCGGGAGGCAGATATGGGTGATACCGAGCGTCGCGTGATAGCCCGCGACGGCGGCCGGAATTGCGAAGACGAGTGCGATACAAGCGCGCAAGATCGGTGGGCGCACAGCAGCGAATAGAAGCTGTCCGAGCGCGAGAACGCCGGCGCCCGCGACGACGGCGATAAGACCGGAACCGAGCACGCCGTAACCATGATGGTACGCCGTGAATGCCGCTGTCAGGCCGACAAAGAACGGCAGGGCGTAAACGGCGAGGGTGAACAGCAGCCAACAGAAGAAGGCGATGGCAAAGACGCTGAGGATGATGCCGAGAATGATCATGGCGGTGGCCTCCGTGCAAAAGATCGACGGTTCGCGCCTCCACCAGCCGCCACGGCGCGAACCCGACCATAGCAGCCCGTGGTGCAGAGTGGAATCCACACGAACAGTGTCGCGCCTGGCCGCTGTTGCGGCCAGCGCAAGGTTTGTTGCATGGCGCGCAAGGGGCGGCGCTCACGCGCCGCCGTCGCCGGAACGCCACACCGGGATGCCGAGCTTGCGGGCCTTGTCGCAGAGGTTGGCGGAGATGCCGGAACCTGGGAACGCGACGACACCGATCGGCATGGCCTCCAGCAATTGGTCGTTGCGCTTGAAGGGCGCAGCCTTGTGATGGCGGTTCCAATCGGGCCGGAAGGCGATTTGTGCAACCTTGCGCGCGTCGGCCCAGCAGGCCGCAATGCGTTCCGCGCCTGTCGGCGTGCCGCCATGCAAGAGGACCATGTCCGCGTGCTTGGTATGCACTTTGTCGAGGGCGGTCCAGATCCGATCGTGATCGTTGCAATCGGGTCCACCGGTGAAGGCGATACGAGCGCCCGTTGGAAACAGGACCTGCGTTTCGCTGCGCCGCTTGGCGTTGACGAAATCGCGGCTGTCGATGACCGCTGCCGTCATGGCACGACGGTTGACCATGGAGCCGGAGTGCGGCCGCCACACTGAGCCGGTGATCTGCTCATAGCGGTCGGCGGCAACGTCGCGGAAGGCTTCGATGCTGTCGCGGCGGTCGAGAAGTACCTCGCCGTCGGCGAGCAGGCGTTCGAGTTCGACCGAGCGGATTTCGGAGCCGTCCTGTTCGCGCTGGCTGCGCTTTTGGGCGTCCTCATTGTCGTCGAGCTTGCGCTGGACGCGGTCGATGGCGCGATGGAAGGCGTGGACCATCGACCAGAGCAGATCGTGCAGGTCGGGCTCGAGGCGCGTGTCGGTGAGTGTGCCGGCGAGTGCGTCGAAGATATCGGAGACGGTGCCAGCGATCTCGTCGCTATCGGGCGTGGATCGCGTGTCCGGCTCGTCGTAGAACGGCGTGTGCCCGAAAAGCTGAAGCTGGGTGATTACCTCGTCGGTAGGCGATGAGGTGTGTTCGGGTTCGTGATCGTCGTTGCGCGTCATGACTGTCTCCTTGTGCGAAGGGACCGCGCACCACGCGCGGCCTTCGGCGATCCCTCAGCCAGAAGCGGAGTGGGCCGGAACCGCGGGCCGCACTTGCGGCCCGCGGCCGAAGGACAGGAGGGCCCGGCTATTTTGCCTGGCGATGCAAAGGCGCGTCAGCGCCGGCGGAAAATAGCCGTGCCCGACTGTTGCAGGCCTGCTCCGCTTCTGGCCGGATCGCCCTTTGAGAAGGCCGCGTGCGCGTGCCCCGTGCGATCAGGAGACAGACTGCCCTGATGCGCCACGATGCGAGGCCGTCACCTCGTTCTGGCCGGATCGAGAAACCGTACGACATGCTCTGGCGCGAGCTGCTCGCTGAGATGGCGGCGCAATTGTTCGAGCCCGATCATGCGTAGGTCGTCGTTGAAGTCGCCCAAGAGCGGCGACAGCAGGCGCGCTTCTATGCCTTCGTGTCGTGCGCGCTGGCTCAGTGCCGCTGCAGCGCCATCGCCGGCGGCGTCGGCATCGCGCACGACATAGAGAACGCGCAATGACGCGGGCAACAACATCGCCGAGAGATGGTTGGCGGATAGTCCCGCCGCCATGGCGAGGTCCGGCAGTGCACCGCGCAACGACAGCATTGTTTCGATCCCTTCGCCCGCCGCGAGGATGTCCTGCGCCATGCCGAAGCGCACCGCGTTGCCGAGAAGGTTGCCCATCGCACGGCGTGGCGTCGCAATGGGCGCCTTGCTCTTGCCTGACGGATCGAGCCATGTGCGATGAACACCGGTGATCGCGCCGCCCAGATCCGTGACGGCAGCAATGAGTGCCGGCCAGGTCTGGGTATCGGCATCGGCGTCGGGCCGATAGTAGCAGCACGGATGGAATCGTAGCGCCGGCAAGTCGATCAATTGCGTGATGGCACGTCCTCGCAGATAGGATTCGGCAAGCGAGCCGTGGAGCGGCTTGGACATCGCGAACAGTCGCCGTGCGGATTCCGGCGAACCTTGCGGTGACGGCGATCGGTGAGGCGTCCACTGCGATGGGGCCGGCTGCGGCAGGCTTAGAAACGTGCGCGCTTCGTCGAGGACGTCACGCAATCGATCCAGGTGGCGATTGCGCGCAATGAGATCGAGCAGATCGCCGTGCTCGCCCGTGGCGGCATCCGTCCATTTGCCAGCGGCCCCTTGACCGCTGTCCGGACCTTTCAGGCGGACATAGAGGCTGCGGCCGGGATGGTTGTCGGCATTGCCGACCAGCCAATAGCTGCCTTGCCGCTTGCCGTTGGAAAGATAGTGGCGGCAGACAGATTCGGCATTCTGGGCGAGTTGCTGGGATAGCCTTGCAGCGGGACTGGGTGCATTCATGTCACGCGCTCCGGTCTTCGATGCCGGCCAGCGGATAACGCGCGAGCAATGCGGCCAGCACGTCCGGTCCGTTCGCACCCGTCGGCACGAAGAGCCGCAGCTTCCAGGCGATGATCTCGGACATGAGGCCGAAGGTCTTGAGCCGGTCCACCATGCCGTCGCTGAACTCCATCAGTTCGATGCGGTGTGCGCCCATCACCTTTACGCGGCGCAGCTGCATCCCATCCTGCAGGGTGAGGACGGAGCGCCCGTCGAGCACCGCGGACCAGGCCTCCGGCACAGAGATTGCGGCGGCGCCGGTGTCTGTGGCCGACGCCACCCAGGCGAGCGACACCGGGCGTCCGATGATGCGTTCGCCCACATCGGTCTGGAGCCGGTAGACGCGGCAATGTTCGTTGGGAAGCCGCTTCCAGATGGGAAGCAGCAAGCCGGTCACGATATGCAGGTCGCTTTCAGCGTAGGCCGGCAACTCGGAGACCTCGCCAGTCCACGCACGCGCGAATGTGTCGCGGTCGGTGGCTTCCCAATGCGTATGATCGAGCGCCTCGATAGCGATGGCGGGCCGTTCCATCGGTCGAAGCAGGCGCACGCGGCGTTCGACCGATCCATCATCGAGCATCAGGCTCGCTGCGCCGACCTGCACGGCAGCGCGGCCCGACTGGCTATTGATCATCAGCAGGGCGCGGGGCTCGCTGGCGTAGTCCAACGCTTCGTCCAATGTCAGGGGTTGGTTGCGGTCGCGGCGGCGGATCGTGAACACCTGGGTCTCGGCGTTGCTGCCAGGATGCGTGTAGAGCGTGCGCCGGTCGGTGACGACGAGACTCTCGGCCGTGATGGTCTCAAGTCCATGGTCATAGACGCCTGAGACGATCGCACCCTCGATCTTCGCGCGCAGCAAACCTTCGAACACATCGAAGAGATGGTTCTGCATGTCGATGGTGAGCGCGAGCAGCCGGTTGAGGAAGGTGGTGATGGGCGGTAGCTCTTCGCGCAAGCTGCCATCGCGATCGGCGAGCGACAGCCCGGTCGCCACTTCGAAGGTCGTCAGCGAGCAGTGCTCGACCTTGCCATTGTAAAGAAGCAGATAGAGCTGGCGCAGTGCCGCGCGCGCGTAGGGGGATTCCAGATTGTCGTCGGACCGGAACAGGCCTTGGCCACCGGTCTGGCGCTGGCCCTTCGTGATGGCGCCCAACGTGTCGAGGCGCCGAGCGATGGTCGAAAGGAAGCGTTTCTCCGCCTTCACATTGGTGGCGATCGGCCGGAACAAAGGCGGTTGCGCCTGGTTGGTGCGATTGGAGCGGCCAAGGCCCTGGATCGCGGTGTCGGCCTTCCACCCAGCCTCCAATAGATAATGTGTACGCAAGCGCCGGTTCTTCGCGCCGAGATCGGCGTGATAGGAGCGCCCGGTGCCTCCCGCGTCCGAGAAGACCAGGATCGGCTTCAGATCATCCATGAACGCTTGCGCTTCGGCGAGGTTGGCCGAGCCCGCGCGGTTCTCGACACAAAGCCGGCTGCCCTTACGCACAATGCGGCGGCCGCGGCCGGTGACTTCGGCCACCTTGTCGGTTCCGAAGCGCTGCACGATCTGGTCGAGCGCGCCCTGAACTGGTGCCAGCGCAGCCAGATGCTCGACCATGCGGTCGCGCCGTTCCACGGCCTCGCGCGACTGCACGGGATTGCCGTCCTTGTCGAACACCGGCCGTGACGAGAGATTGCCCTCGTCGTCGGTGAACGGCTCGTAGAGCTGCGTCGGGAAGGAATGGCTTAGATAGTCGAGGACGTATTCGCGCGGCGTGATATCGACCGAGACATCGCTCCATTCCTCAGTCGGAATCTCGGCCAACCGCCGTTCCATCAGCGCTTCGCCGGTCGACACGATCTGGATCACTGCGGCATGGCCGCATTCCAGATCGCGCTCGACTGAACGGATCAAGGTCGGCGTCTTCATCGCCGTGATAAGATGATTGAAGAAGCGTTGCTTGGCGGACTCGAACGCCGAGCGCGCAGCGGACTTGGCCTGGCCGTTCAGGGTGCCGCTCTCGCCGGTGACGTTCGTCGCCTGCAGCGCGGCGTCGAGATTGTTGTGAATGACCTGGAAGGCGGCGGCATAGGCGTCGTAGATGCGGGTCTGCTCCGCCGTAAGCTTGTGTTCGACAAGCTCGTATTCGACGCCTTCGTAGGAAAGCGAGCGGGCCATGTAGAGTCCGAGCGCCTTCAGATCGCGCGCCAGGACTTCCATGGCGGCGACACCGCCCGCCTCGATGGCCTCGACGAACTCCGACCGTGTCGCGAACGGAAAATCCGTTCCACCCCACAAACCGAGACGCTGGGCATAAGCGAGATTGTGAACCGTCGTGGCGCCCGTCGCTGAGACATAGACGATGCGGGCGTTCGGCAACGCATGTTGGAGACGCAAGCCTGCGCGTCCCTGCTGGGACGGCGCGCTATCGCCGCGCTCAGAGGTCGAGCCCGCGGCATTGGCCATTGCGTGGGATTCATCGAACACGATAACGCCGTCGAAATCGCAGCCCAACCAATCCACGATCTGTTGCACGCGGGAAGCCTTGTCCTCCTTGGCATCGGAGCGCAGCGTGGCGTAGGTGGTGAATAGGACGCCCTGCGCCAGGCGGATCGCCGTGCCTTGCCGAAAGCGCGACAGTGGCGTGACCAACAGGCGTTCCTGTCCGAGCGCCGACCAGTCGCGTTGCGCGTCCTCGATCAGCTTGTCGGATTTGGAGATCCACACCGCGCGGGTGCGGCCCTGGCACCAATTGTCGAGCAGGATGCCCGCGACCTGGCGGCCTTTGCCTGCGCCGGTGCCGTCACCCAACATCCAGCCACGGCGAAAGCGGACCGACGCTTCAGCGTCATCGGGCGCCGCCGAGACGACATCGAAAGTCTCGTCCACCGTCCACGCGCCCGCCAGAAACGCGGCATGCGCGTCGCCCGCATAGATGAGGCTCTCGAGCTGGGCATCGGAGAGAAGGCCGCGTTCGGTAACGATCGACGGCAGGCGGGGGCGAAAGGTCGGCTTTGGTGGCGCGACGGATGCCATCGCCGCCGATTGCACGAGTTTGGTTGGATGCGGCGGCGCACCCGGGATGTGGATGGACTGGAGCGCATAGCCCTCATAGATCGACTCGCTCAGGTGGCCGTGACCGGCCGCAGTCCAGTCGGCAGTCTCGTAAGCGAGCTCGACGCCGGTGATTTCGATGGGCGATTGCGAAACCGCAGTGCGGGCCGCAGGCCGACGCACCGTGCCGCCCACGGCGGACTGCGCGGCGTGTTGCGGGACTACGACGGGCGCGCGTGCTGGAAGTTCGGCAATCCAGCCGAGCAGCGTCGCGGCGTCAAGAGCCATGCCGCGCGAAGGAGGAATCGCTTGCGGGTCAACCGCTGTGACCTTGTCGATCACGGTGAGGCGCGTGTCGGTCGTCGTGCCGTGGCGGGCATAGACGCGGCCATCAATGGCGGCCGAGAACACCACGCGGGCGTGCTCTTGCAGTCGCACGAACGCGTCGCGCCAGGCCAAGCTGTCGGGCGCGAGATTGGCGCCCGTGATCGCAACGAGGCGCCCGCCATCGGCGAGACGCGCAAGCGCCGACGCGATGTGGCGCATCGCAGCGTCGGCAACGCGCCCATCGACATGGGCCGCGGCCGAGAAGGGTGGGTTCATCAGCACCACGCTCGGCTGCACGGACGTATCGAGAAAATCGTGTATGTGCGCAGCGTCGTGCTGAGTGGTCCCTGCGGCCGGAAACAGCCCGCGCAGCAGCGCGATGCGATTATCGGCGAGCTCGTTCAGCGCGAGTCCCGCGCCGGCGAGTTCGGCAAAGATCGCAAACAGGCCCGTGCCGGCGGACGGTTCGAGCACCACGTCGCCGGGTGCGATCGCCGCGGCTTGCGCGGCGACAAACGCCAAAGGCAGCGGCGTCGAGAATTGCTGCAACGCCCGGCTCTCTTCGGAGCGGCGCGTGTGGGTGGGGAAGAGCGAGGCGATGCGTGTGTGCATCGCGAGTTCGGCGGCGGGAGACGCCGCGCGCGCGCGAATGGCGCTGCCGAATTTTCGCAGGAACAGGATCTGCACGACTTCGCAGACGTCGTAAGCGGACTTCCAGTCCCACAAGCCTTCGGCATCGTTGCCGCCGAAAGCCTTCGTCATCGCAGTGCGCAATACGTCGGAGGAAATCGCCTCGCCGCGCGAGACTGGACCGAGCAATTGCTCGGCCGCGTCGAGAACGGCAGGAAACGCATCAGGCGTGGGGATTGCTGCCGCGAGCGCAGCCGCGGGAATCATGGAGTTCATGGGGAGGGCCTTCCGGAGAGCGGAGATGGGCGAACCGGGAGGCGCTCTCTTGAGCCTGCCCGGTTCAAACCCGTTCCGGCCGTCCTCTCACTTTTGCGGGTCGATCGGCACAAGATGCCAATGCCAACCGCCATTCCCGCCCAGAACTAGAAAGGGGACGACATAGCGGAGCTCGCGATGGCAGACCGTGCATCGGCAGGGCGTTCCGCCTGCCTTGTCCTGCCATTCGTCGATGGCGACGCCGGCGCCTTCGAAGAAGTCCAGCATGTGCCCGCAGTTGGGACAGGCATTCTTCTGGACAAGGCAGCGTAGGATGTAGCGGCGCTGTTTCTCGATCGGATCGAGATCCCGGCGCTTCGTCGTCAACAGCTCGGAGTTCTTCATGGCCGGTCTCCGTGCGTGACCAGTTTCACCATGCGCGCGAGCTTGACAGGATCGTGCAAGAGATCGAGCGAGGTGAAGTTGTTGGGACCGCCGACATAATCTTTGCGGCCTTTGCAGGTTCGGATGAGGATTCCGGAATCGAAGCCGCCGAACGGCTGGCTTACCTGAATATAGATATGCTCGGCATGAAGCGTGATCTCGCCGGAGACGGCGATGCCGGCCATGTTGGAACGCAAATCGTAACTTCCAGGCGCCAGATCGAGGGCCTTCGCAAGAAGCCCAAGCTGGCGGCGGGCAAGACGATGGAATTCGCGCTTGTGGGCGTCGTCGTACGCAACGGATCTTCGAAAGTCGAAAGCGACTGTCATGAGAGTCTCCAAAGAAAAAGAGCCCGGCGCGACGGCCGGGCTCGAGGTTGGCGCGATGGGTGAAGGCGCTATTCGGCGGCTTCGGCCACTGGTTCGTCGACGAGGAACGCCGGCAAAGCTTCGGGCTCGCTCGCTTCGGTCACTGGATCGAGAAGCCGAAGCGGTTCTGGCAGCCAGCCAGTCCCGTCGAGTAACCGCTCGGCTTCCTTGGCCATCTCGCCTTTCTTGAGATGGTCGATCAGTTGCGCGGATTGCTCGCCTTTGGCTTCTCGAACCGCTTCGAGAATGCGCGGCTTGGTCACGCGGCCGAGATAGTTCTCGACGGTGGGCTTCCAGCCCACGGCGACCATGTCGAGCGCGACGGCGTTGGCAAGCCGGTCGGCTTGTCCGATGCGGCGCTCGATCGTGCCGCGTGACGGACCTGAGCCGCCGGAACGGTCGGCACGCTCGTGCAGAGCCGTGATGCCCAGCGACACGCAATGAGCCAGGATCGCAGCACGTTTCTCATCATCGAGATGGTCGATGCAGTCCCACAGTTTATCCTCGCTGTCCGGCAATTCGGCTTTCCAGCGCTCCTGCCGTTCCGCAATCGCGCGCGCCGACGCGCTGTCTTTGAGATCTGGCGCCTGGACTGGGAGATAGACATGGCGAACCGATGCCTCCAGGCAACCGCCGTAGTTGCCATGATAGAAGATATCCAGGCAGAGCTTGTGTAACAGCGCCGTCATCGCGACGCGGGGATGGTTGGCGACGGCATCCTGCAGCGCCAGGGTACGGTGGGCGGTGAGTTCGCTGACAAGCCGGTCGGGCAACGGCTTCACACCGTCTTCTTCTTCGATGTCCTCATCCTCGCTGGCGCCGACGGTGATGACGGTATTATGGGGTGAGGATTCCATCGCGCCTTGCGTCTCGTCTGCTTCGGCCTCGTTCTCGCTGGGCTCGTCCGGCACTTCATCCTCGCGCCGGACAAATCCGCGTTCGACGCGCAGACCGCCGTCGTTGGTCAGGCTAATGAAGACGCCAGCCCGTGCCTTGTCATCGGGTTCATACAGCAGCGGCAGGTTCTCAAAGGCCTCTAACTCGGCCTCGATCTCGCCAAGGTGTCGGTCGACGTCATCGGGAAGCTCTTCGGCCTGAGCATATTGCTCCTCGATCTGCTCGTGCTCGGTGCGCAGAGCCTCACGGCGGCGATAGTCGTCTTCGCTCAGGTCCGGAGCCGTGCCAGCGATGCGTCGCATACCGCTGTCGTACCCATAAGGAAAGTTGACCGCGACGTTGATCCACTTCCAGCCTTCGATGGCGATTTCGGCGGCCGCCGCCTTCAGCTTCTCGGTGACCAGTCTATCGAGTAAGCCCGGATCCTGAAGCCAACCGCCATCGTCGTTGTCGAAGAGATCGCGCATGACAACGCCGCCGGCCGCTTCATAGTCTTCGATGCCCACGAAACGCGCGCGTCTGTCAGAGGATTCCACAGTGTCCTCTGTCAGCATGGCGCGGATGTTGTAAGGGTCGGCGTCGTAGATCTGGTCGGAGATGCAATTCCAGACATGCTCCTGCCGCGCGTGGTCTTCGCTGACGGTGAAGGCCATGAGCTGCTCCAGCGTCATGCCGTCCGCGCCGTAGATCGCCAGGAGCGTCTCCGACACGCTCGCGAGGCGCTTACGCTGCTTCACGACCGCCGGCGTGATCTTCAATCGTCCGGCGATGGTGTCATCGCCGAGGCCCTTCGCTGAAAGCTCCTGAATTGCGCGGAATTCGTCGAGCGGATGAAGCGCTTGGCGGAAGGTGTTCTCCGCAAGCGAATCCTCCTCCGCCGAGATCGGATCGTCCGCGCTCTTGACGTTGCAGGGGATTTCGGCGGTCTTCGGCAGTCGCTTCTGCTTGACGAGAATCTCCAGTGCGCGATAGCGCCGGCCACCGGCCGGAATCTCGAACACGTCCGTCTCTGCGCCAGCATTGTCCAGCACCGGCCGCACATTGAGATTGTGCAATAACCCGCGATGGGCGATGTCTTCGGCCAAATCCTCGATCGAGACGCCGTTGCTCACACGGCGGACATTGGCCTGGGAAAGAACGAGCTTGTTGAAGGGAATGAGCCGCGTGTTGCTCAGAACGAGCTTGGGCTTTGATTTCGTCATGACGATTTCTCCAAGACGGGCGGCCGAAAGACTCCCTCTCGGCCTCCAACCCGTCGCGGCAGCGGCACAACTCTCTTGCTTTGGCGACGGCTGGGTGGGGCGTTTCGGGGCTCAATCCGAGGTCGCGGGCGGACGCGCCGAGGGGACACCCGGTCCGAGCATGGCCGCAGGGCCTTGTTGCGGACAGCGCAGGACCGGGGATGCGGCGCGGCCGAGCGCAGCGATCCCGCGACCTCGCCGGAGCGCAGCGACGCCAAGAAGCAAAACGATCACGGCGGCAGCCGTGCGAAAGAAAGGCTGCAAGAGCCGCATCGCGGCGAACGCGCCGTCGAGCGGCCGGCGGCGCGCTGCAGGCGCGCGCCCTGCGGCGCACCCGCAGGAGCGGCTTTAGCCGCGGGACCGAGTGCGACCGCCGGCTGCTCACAGTGTCGAGCCGCGCGGCTAGCGCGGGTCGTGCGTCAGGGACGGACGCCCGCAGGGGCGAGACCGCGTATCCGGGCTCGCGCGAAGCCGACGGCCCGGCCCGCGAAGCGGGCGACGCCGTTCTCAAATGCGGCTGGTCACAAAGGGCGAAAAGCCAGTCGAACCAGTCGTATTCCGGTCAAAAGCTGTCAATCACTGTGAAACCGAGTCGGATCACTTTCCCAAGTGGCTATACTGGCAGTTCCGATCGGGTGTGATTCGCGGCGGGGCCTGTCCACACCGAATCTCCCGCAGGCTATGAGATTCGCATACCGGACAACCTGCGCATGGGCGAAGAACGAACAACGATATTTATCAGCCATGCCAGTCCGGGCGATAACCCCTTCGCGACTTGGCTGGCGGCGCGTCTCTCGATGGCCGGCTATGACGTGTGGTGCGATCAACAAAAGCTGCTTGGCGGGGAAGATTTCTGGGCAGACATCGAGTCCGTGTTGCGCACGCGTACCGTCAAATTTGTCCTCGTCATTTCGGCCAAGCTTCGCGACGCCAACGGGCAATTGAGAGACGGCGTTGCCAAGGAAATCGCGCTCGCGAACACGCTCAAGAAGAAATTGCCCGACGCATATTTCGTGATTCCCGCCTTGGTCGACGATACGCCCTTCGACGAGTTTGGAATCGAGTTCATCCGCCTCAACGGCATCGATTTCAGAGCGAACTGGGCGGCAGGTCTGTCGCGCTTGATGGAGGTCTTGGAGCGTGATTCCGTCGTCCACTCTACAAGCGTTGCGGCGACATCCCTGGAGGCTTGGCGAAGCGTCCACAAGGCGCTTTCACGAAACCTAGCAACAACACCGGAGGTCTTGCAGTCGAACTGGCTGTCAATTGAAAAGCTTCCAGAAACCATTGAGTTCTACGACATCCAGGTTCCTTTGAGCTTTTCGGAAATACGGTCGATCGCGTCGGACTGCCCACTCCCGTGCAGCGATCACGGGCGGCTTCTGGCGTCCTTTGCCAGCTTTGACGAACTGTCGGCGGCGTTGCCGGAGTCCGTGCCAATCAAAGCGCGCGGTACGCTCGCGACCAGGGACTTCTTGGCAGGCAGGACGGGTGATATTCTCGGGATCGCTCCGTCGGATGCGCGAAACAAGGTGTCATCGCTTGTGCGTCAGTCGTGGGATCGCAGCATGGCGACCCGTGGTCTCACGCGTTACGCCATGGCGAACGACATTGCGGCATGGTGGTTTCCGCTTGGCACGCCGGAAGATGGGCAGCTTCGATATACGGATCGCAGCGGCAAGGCGCGTCGGCGCGCCGTGATGGGCACACGCGGAAAGAAAGAAACCGAAGAAGGCGCCGAGATGCCACGCTACCACTGGCATTTGGGATTCACCGGAGCCGCCTTCATCGGGGATGCGTCGCACATCGCGTTACGGCCGCGCATCATTATCACCGAAGACCAGATCACGCCGCTCGACAACAAGACGAAATTGAACTCGGTGCGTCGTGCGGTGACCAATATGTGGTTCAACGACAAGTGGCGCGGGCTTGTCATGGGATTTTGCGCGTGGCTGGCCGATGACGATGGTCACATAAGACTTGCCGCCGGCGAACACGGTCAAATCACGTTGAGCCCGCTTCCCATGGAATTCGACATTCCGGTGGGCGTTGCTACCGACCCGGCGTCTCAAATTCCCACGGAGGAGGACGAGGAACGATTTGAGACAGAAGAGACGGTTCTGCGACTGAGTGATCCCGCGTTCTCCGCGCTCGACGAAGAGGATGACGAATGACCCGCGCACAATTGAAGGTCATTGTGGAGCCACAACTGGAGTTCGCGCACGGTCAGTGCGAGGAGCATCCCAAGGATGGCCTATTCCTCTACGGACCGCCGAACGCTGAATCGGCTCAAGGCATATTGCGGTTTGGGCTGATCGGGACGCGAGACGGCATCGATCTGTTCGGGAAATGGGAAAAACTGATCAGCTCCTACATTCCGCCCTTTCGCGCCGATGTCGCGCACCATTCCGGCTTTCCCGGATTCCAGCCACTGTTTGGCATGGCGTGGCCAGCAAAACCGACCGCGACACTTCAACTCGACAATCAGCGACTCGAAAAAGCAATTCGTATCAGCAACCGGCACGAAGCCATCAAGAGCTGCGTTGATATCTATTCAGGCGCCATCACCGAATTTCTTGCGCGTGAAGCGGACGTCACGCCGGACCTTTGGTTCGTGGTCGTTCCGGGGGACATCTACCGTTGGGGCCGACCGACGAAGTCCCCGCCGGTGAGCGAGCGAATCGCGGGAAAGGCGACGATGAGTGGGAAGAGCGCTCGTGGCTTCTTGAGCGCGCCTTCGATGTTTGCGAGCGACAACGACGAAGCCGAATTGCAGCTTTACGATCTCAACTTCCACAATCAGCTCAAGGCTCGCCTTCTCGGCAAAGCGGTCGTTCAGATTGTCCGAGAGACCATGCTAGCGGAGGTCACCGCACTGGAAGGGTCGTTGAAAAAGCGAACGGTCCAGGATCCAGCGACCGTGGCATGGAATCTCTGTACGACCACGTATTACAAGTCAGCTGGTCCACCTTGGCGACTGCGCGATATCCGCCCGGGAGTCTGTTATGTGGGGATCGTGTTCAAGCGCGACACATCCGATCCCAAAGGACGCAATGCCTGCTGCGGGGCGCAGCTGTTCTTGCGATCCGGCGACGGGCTGGTGTTTCGGGGAGCGGTTGGACCCTGGTATTCGGCCAAACTTAAACAGTGTCATCTGCCGACCGCGAAGGCGGCCGATCTGATGCGGTTGGTGATTGACGAGTACCGGCGCGTTCACGGCGAGGCGCCGAATGAGGTGTTCATCCACGGCAGAAGCCGGTTCGACGAGTTTGAATGGCAAGGCTTCAAGGATGCCTGTCCCGCAGAGACGAAGGTTGTCGGGATTCGGATTCGCAAGTCCGACGAACTGAAGCTTTACCGGTTGGCCCGCCAACCGGTGTTGCGCGGCACATATTATGAGGCCACGCCCAGAAGAGCCTATCTGTGGACCAAAGGATATGTCGCCCGGTTCAATACCTATCCAGGCTTCGAGGTGCCGAATCCGCTGGCGGTGAACATTGACTGGGGCGATGCCGAACTTCCGACGGTTCTTGCGGACATCTTGGCCCTGACGAAGGTGAACTTCAACGGTTGCACGTTCGCAGATGGTTTGCCGGTCACGTTGAAGTTTGCCGATGCTATCGGTGAGATACTGACGGCGGCGCCGGATTTGGAGCGCGCTCCGCAGCCGTTCAAGTATTACATCTAGCCGGTCAGGCCGACATGAAGATCGCAATACTCGGTTGGGGATCGTTGGTGTGGGATCCGCGAGCGCTGCCGCTCGCCGGTCCCTGGCTGCAAGGCGGCCCGTATTTGCCGATCGAGTTCACGCGCATTTCGACCGATGGGCGGCTCACTCTGGTGATCGACTACATCAACGGTGCTGGGATCACCGTGCGTTTCGCGACCAGCGCTCGCCGCGAACTCGACGACGCGGTTGAGGACCTGCGCCAGCGCGAGGGGCCGACCAGGCGGGAGAATATTGGGTCTGTGACCGCGCAGAGTGATCCAACGACGGTTGCGCATGATAGGGCCGGTCAAATTGCGGCATGGTGTAGGGCAGCGGGCTTCGACGCAGCGGTATGGACGGCGCTTGGCTCGAACTTTCGGGAGAAGCGAGGTACGCCGTTTACGGTGGGCGCCGCGATGAAGTATCTCGCGCAGCTGGGTGGCGAACAGCGGCGCCTAGCGTTCGAATATGTCAATCGCGCCCCGGCGGAGGTCGATACTCCATTGAGAAGGGCATTTGCCGCTGCACGATTGTAAGACGGCGGCTAACAGAGAGATATTGGATTGGGCTCGCATGACGACGCATGGCGAACAGCTCCCACGCATTTTTCAGGCGAACATTGCCCGGCTGTATCAGCGTGTGATTCAACCCAGTCTGGATCAGCTCCCGGTACATGACCGGCTTACAACGGGCGAGGCTCCGACGCTCGATGCCTTCTTGGACCGCGCCGCGGCGCAGGTGGACAATTACACGGCGAATGAGGCCAACAAGGTTTTTGCCCTCATGCTAGCGGCCGTTTTTGAGCGCCAACTGCGAACGTGGGCACCGCACATTTTGGGAGCAGGGCAGCAGAAAGATATCGCACGGATGACCATCGAGCCTCTTTTTGCCGCAGTGACCGAAGCGAGGGCCATCGATCTGGTACAACGCGGACTTGGCCAAACCCTCGCGGAGGCGTTTCTAATCGCGAATGTGGTGCGTCACGGCGACGGCCGGTCGTCCGTGGCCCTGCGAGCGCAAGCGGCGCATCTTTGGAATCAGCAGGGCGACTACGTCGATCCAGCGCCGGGGCCATCGCCAGACAGCGAGATGTTATGCGTTCGGGCTGCCGACCTGCTCCGACATGTCCGGGCCATGGTTCGATATTGGGGGTTGGCCGATCGTCAACCGTTTGCCGTTACCGACGGTCCTGTGTAGCCGATGATGGGTTACAGGGACATGTGCGCAGGTTCGGAAAGTTGGAGCTTGGTACTCGGTGCGAGGCCGACTTTGTTGTTCTTGCAGAACTCATAGGAGCTTCGCGCGGGTGGTTTCCTCGAACAGGTCCTCCAAAAAGCATCACTTCGTCCCGCAAGCGCAGCTGCGCCACTTTGCGGTGGACATCGAACAACGGTCAATTTTTGTTTTTGCGAAGGAATCCGGGCGTTCGTTTCGCACGTCGGTCCTTAACGCCGGCTCTGAGAACGACTTCAATACTGTGAGCGTTGGTGACAGCAAGTGGAATTTTGAGGACTTATTTCAGGCGGTCGACACGCGTTCTGCTCGCCTCATCGCAGAAGTAATTTCGCGCCGGTCGGTTGCGTGGCTAACGGCAGACGATCGCGTTGCGATGGTTGACTTGTTTGCTACGCAGCTATTGCGTACCCACTTTAGCCGGACAACGCCAAAGCACATAGCAGAGCAGCTACGGGAAATCATTCGTCAGGTCGGTTACGATCCTGACCAGGATCCCAACATGGCATTGCCATCAGATGCGGCGCTTCGGCTGGGTGCGGTCAAAGCTTTTCTCGACCGCAATGAACATGCATTGGCGCTTCTGCGGTTGGTACCGGCCCTTTACATGACGAGCGGTGAACAACGGTTCATCATTTCCGATCATCCGATCTCCATTCGGAATGCATTCCCGTATGGCGACATTGGACTTGGCGCGCACGGCGTCCTCGTTTATTTGCCGATTTCTCCTGATCTCACGATCGTTCTGCATTGTCCGACGATTGTTCAACGCTATGAGCTCGCCGCGCACGCTGATATTGAACCCGAACGAAAGGCACGGATGCTTCGGTACCGGGATGCGTTTCGCTCAGGTCAGCCAATCGAGATTGACGATGACGCGGTATCGGACCTCAATCTTCATTAAGTAGCCCAGAGCAGGAGTCACCTGTACGCCGCAACTGACGCCTTCGACTTTGCGCGCGAACTCTTACATCAGCATCCTGAACTGCGCATAGTCGAGACCCAGGTTGCAATGGGTGTAATGGGTCTCGGACCTCCGCCCCGGCGGGGAATGCCTACGGGAACACATCTGGTCATCTTCGGAACTTTCGATCATTGCATGCTCGCAATTGAAGAGATCGACGAGGCTGGTGAGGGGCTAACGGCTCGCACGTCTCAACTTAACTTGCTTGCACAGATCGCAGCCGATCGCGGTCCGTTGCGAACAGAACTATACGTCGATGGCCGGGTCAGACGAGGGGTTGGGCAAGCGATAGTCGAACGAATCGGGGATCCATCCTCCGGCTGGTTTCGTGTAGTCCATAGCGATCCGGGCCTGCGAGCGCTGGGCATCCATCTTGACGCGAAGCGTCACTAAGATAGAGGTCGAAGACTGGAGATGCTTACACGGGGATACTTTATCGGCGAAATCGTCGACGCTCTTAGCGATATTGCCGGTCAGGTTTCGACGCGTGGACGCCTTGGGCTCACCGACCTCAACAAGCATGCTGAGGACTTCTTCAAGACGATCCTGAATCATTTGCTTTCGCTAACGCTTGTGAACCTCAATGCCGAGCGCAGCAACGAGCCGGGGCTCGACCTCGGCGACAAATCCAACAAGGTCGCCTTTCAAATCACGGGCACGCGCACGTCAGCGAAAGTAAACGACATGCTCGCGACTCTGAGCGACGAGCAGATCCACGCCTACCCAAAGATCAGGGTATTGATGATTGCGGGCAAGCAGTCATCTTACACACTCGATGCAGCGGAGTGCGCGCGCGCGTCTTTCACGGTGGATGACATTTGGGACATCCACGACTTGTGCAAGCTTTGCATGAACATTTCGGTCGATGTTTTGCAGGTTGTCTACAATTATGTTCGTAGCGAGTTGGCGCGCGTAAGGATCGAGCTAGAGATCCCCGATGCCGATGGAAAGTACCCGACGACGCTTGCGGATTTCATCGAGGCGATACCGAAGGCTCAAATGTCGGACTTCGTCAAATTCAACAAATTTGTCGAAGACGAGGGGATGGGCGAGGATTTGGACAAGACGCAAAAGTCATTCGCCAGCCTTTCTGCGGCGCTCGCCAAGCTGCCCCGAATAAGCCGGGAATTTCTTGTCATGCTAATTGAAAGGCGGGAGATAGATCGGAGACATGTGCTCGGTGGCGATGACCACATCGAAATAAATGCGGACAAGTTGGCAAGGATCTCTCGCTATCCAGACAATGATGGAGAGCTGCGGCTGCTCGACAGCTACGGCTTTGTAGGTTTTGACGAACCCGACGAGCACGGAGAGAGCGCCCACTGGCGAGTGTTTCTTCCCGGTCTCACCGCCGAAGGCCGGCTTCTTTTTCTTCAATATGTTGAGACGAATTCCATCCCACTGAGCCGCCCGCTGGTGGCGCTCGACTTCAGCGGTTTCTAGCCACTTTGGATGCGGTGACGGGCGCCTTAGCCGGTTTCCAGCCGAGTTGCACGCCGCCGCCGACTCTGGTACTGAGGTCATAGAAATTATATGACCTTAGTACGAAATGGATTTAACCCCCGAACAGGTGAAGGCTGGCAGGGCGCTGTTGGCCTGGTCACAGCAAGAGCTGGCCGAGCAAGCACGCGTGGCCAATTCGACCGTTGCCGATTTTGAACGGGGGTCGCGTACCCCGGTCGCGAACAATGCGCAGGCCATCCGCGAGGCGCTGGAGGCCCAGGGTCTGAAGTTCATGGCTGGAGGCGTGGTGGCCCAAGCGCTGCTGCCCCCGGTCCCGCCGGCCTTGAAGCCTGGCACGCTAATGCGGTGGGTTACCGCCACGCACTTGGCAGAATGGGCGGCGCGCCGGGTTGCGCAGGGCACGTTTCCCGAATTGGTCAGTCGTTTGATCTACGCGACCGTCGGTCCGGCTGCGTCGCTGTTGTTTCCCTCCGACGAAAGCGTGCAGCACAGCGGCTGGGATGGCATATGCACCGTCGCCCAGGGTGCCTCGCCGATTCCTGCTGGTGTGTCGGGCTGGGAGCTTGGAGCGCAGCGCACGGGCATCAAAGGCAAGGCCGATAGCGATTACGAGAACAGGACGCGCGACCCTTTGGGTCTCGATCCGAAGTCAACAGTCTTTGTGTTTGTCACTCCCAACCGCTTCGCTAACAAAGCTGCTTGGGAAAAGGCCAAGCGTGCCGAAGGAATATGGCGCGATGTCCGCGTTATAGATGCTGACATCTTGGTGCACTGGCTGGAGACTTGTCCCGCCGTCGCGCAATGGCTTGCGGAGAAAATGAACCGCCGGCCACGCGGCCTGCGGAGTCTGCATGAGGTATGGGAGGAATGGAGCCTTGCGACCAAACCCGCCCTGACATCCGAAATCATCCTCACGGATCGCGACAGTGAATCGACAGCGATCCTCAAATGGCTGAAAGGTCCACCAAACGCCTTTTCATTGAAGGCGGAAGCGCCGGATGAGGCGATTGCTTTCTTGCACGCGAGCATCGCGCGTCTTCCCGCAAACTATCGTCTCTACTACGAGAGCAGGTGCGTGGTCGCCGCCGACGCCGACGTCGCCCGCGATCTCGTCGGGTTGGGTACACCGCTCATCATCGTAATGGCCGGAGGAAGCGCCGGTCTTCAGCAACGGTTGGTCGACGACGGACATCACGTATTCGCCGTCGCTACCGATGACGCTGAGGGATTGGGCGCTAGAAAGCTTCCGCGGCCTTGGCGGTTCAATCTGCGGATGGCACTAGGTGCGGCCGGCGTAAGCGAAGAGGATGCTTATCGTCTCTCCAGGGCATCGGGCCGTAGTCTCTCTGTATTGCGCCGGTTAATGCCGCCCGCGCTCAATAAGATGCCGGCATGGGCAGCGTCGAGCGTCGAACTGAATGCGGCGATGCTGGCCGGTGGCTGGAACGAGAACTCGGTTATCGACCGCAAAATCGTGTCGCTTCTGGCGGACAAGCCCTACAAGGACGTAGAGGCGGTTCTCAGTCCACTAGCCGCCATTGAGGAGGGCCCGCTCCGTCGCGTGGGTCCGGTTTGGAAGCTGACATCGCTTCACGACGCTTGGCCTCTACTGGCGCCGACAGTATCCAAGAGCCAATTCGACCGGCTTGACGCTGCATTCCAGGAAGTTCTCGGCACGCCAAATCCACGGTTCGATGTCGACAAAAAATCTTACTTCATCGAACGCGAAGGACAGTTTGGCGATGAGGCGTCGCCCGTACTGCGACAAGGATTGTCGGAAGCGATCATCGCGCTGGGAATATTCCCGGACGAAGCTAAGGCGCTGCCCGATGGCGCCCTGCGCGCTGATCGAACCGTCCGCAAGCTCCTGCAGCAGGCCGACGCCCGATTGTGGTGGTCGCTCCGCGATGTGTTTCGCGAACTCGCCGAGGCTTCGCCTAAAGCCTTCCTGGAGGCTGTCGAAGCCGGCTTGGAAGGCGACAAGCCGCCAATAATGTCGCTGTTTGCGAGTGACGAGGGTTTTCTTCACCCGCAAGAATATCTTTCAGATTTGCTGTGGTCGTTGGAGGTCTTGGCCCGAAGTCCGGACTATCTTCCGCGGGCGGCCCTGCTGCTTGCCCAACTCGACAGCGTCGATCCCGGCGGAAAAATGGGAAACCGTCCGTCGCGATCTTTGCGGCAGATATTTCTTTCGTGGACGCCACAGACTTACGCGACGCCGGAGCAACGTCTTAAGGTCGTCGACCAGATCGTTAGGCGGTATCCAAAGGTTGGATGGAACCTGCTCTTGGCGCTTGCGCCGCGCAATCACGACACATCGCAGCCGTCGCCGCATCCGAACTGGCGTGACTTTACGCCCGACGAGCGCGAGACCATTACATGGGGCGTATTGAAGAAATCTGCGGAAGAGATCGGCAATCGCCTGCTGCAACACGTCGGCAATGACGAACAGCGCTGGGAAGCGCTATTGGGTCACTGGGCCAGTTTCGATTCGGCTTGGCGTCAATCCGCGGCGCGACAGCTCACGGAATTCGCCGGAGCAATGTCAGACCCCGCAGACATTGAATCGATGCGGGATACGTTGCGGGATCTGGCGCAGAAGCATCGCAATTTTTCGGATGCCGATTGGGCTATGCCTGAGGCGGATCTGAAAGCTTTGGACGCCGTTCTTGCATTGCTCCAGCCGACCGGGCCGGAGGAGAAACATCGCTGGCTATTCCGGGCGAATTCAAACTTCTTGCGTCCTAATGTGCCTTGGGATGAACTTCAACGGGAGCACTTGGCCCAACAGCGTGCTGCCGCTGAAGAACTGCTGGCCGTGCTCTCGCCAAAAGGCCTCTTGGACTACGCAACGACGGTAACGCTCCACCATGCCTTGGGCATTGCAGTCGCATCGGCGGACGTTTCGATAGAGTTGAAACTGCGAATTCTGGAAGCCGCACTCAAGGACGGCCGAGACGCCGCCGCCGATGTCGGTATGGGGCTGCTGATTTCGATGGCCAGTGTCGAGCCCGAGGGTTGGCTCAACCGTCTTTGGGAAAAGGCCAAGCAAGAAAACTGGGGCGATACCGCCGAGCTCCGCATCGTAAAAGCGCTGCCGCACACGCCAGAGACATGGAACCGGATTGCAGCCCGATCCAGTTCGCTGGAGCAGGCCTACTGGCAGACGATGCCGCCGCCTTATCAGGCGCCAACTGACACTGACTTTGGCTGGGTTGTAACAAAGCTGGTGGACGCGGGACGCAGCCGCGACGCTATGGGATGGCTGGGGCACAATCTCAATCAAAACCCGCCGTCTGACATTTTGATCCGCGTTCTGCATGCGGCCGCAGCGACGGAGGGTAAGGGCGGAAACGACACGACCATGTTCAGCTATTATCTGGGGCTGATATTGGACCATCTCGAGAAGGACAGTTCGGTCGCAGAGAAGGACCTCGTGCAGCTAGAATGGATATACTTCCAGGCGCTGCGATACTCGCAACGGCCGCCTCGTATGCTCAACCGGGCAATCGCTCGTAACCCGGAATTCTTCGCGCAGCTCATCAGCATGATTTACTCGCCGGATAAGGCGAGCGGTGTCGTGGAGCCGGAAATTGAGAACCGCGAGCAAGCAGAAAGGATCGCAACACAAGCCTACAATGTCATGCACGATTGGTCGCGCGTTCCCGGTGCGGACGACTCTGGCAAAATTGATGCATCCGAACTTGAAGCCTGGGTAAGAACAGCTCGAAAGTTGTGTTCAGATGCCGGTCGAGGCGAAATCGGCGACCAGAAAATTGGCGAAATCCTTGCCGCAGCGGTCCGAGAGCCCGATCAGGCGTGGCCGCCGGAGCCGGTCCGCGAAGTGATCGAGACGGCGCGAAGCCGGCATCTGGAGCAGGGCATACTGCTCGGCGTCATCAATCGCCGCGGCGTCACCGTGCGTATGCCGCTTGATGGCGGCCAGCTAGAGCGTGAACTGGCGGAGCGTTATCGCCATGACGCCGATGAATTGCGGTTTGAATGGGATCGAACTGCCGCCGTTCTGGATCGTATTGCTGATAGTTACGAGCATGACGCAAAACGCGAGGACATCAGCGCGGAATTGCGAGATCTTGAATGACCGTGCCAGCTTCAAGAGAGCCTGCGGTGAGTGACCATCTGGTCGCATTTGTCGACTTGCTCGGGTTTGCCGCCTTGATTGAATCAAGTGATGAGGTCGCTAGGCAGAAAATCGCCGGCTTGCTGAAGAAGTTGGCAAGCCTTCGCGGCGACTTTGCGTTCCGCTCTGATAAAAAAACGGTAGGCACAACAACCTATATCGAACCGGCGGTGTCCAGCTTTTCGGATTGTATCGTTGTGTCGTTTGATCTTGCCAAACTAGACGATCACGACACTGGCTTCTACATCGCTTGGCAATTGCTGGGTCGCTGGTTCGGTGAGATCGCGTTGGATGCCCTGCAAATGGGGTGCCTGCTGCGCGGCGGCGTGACGATCGGCCCTCTATTCCACGAAAACGGCGTGGTGTTCGGCAGTGGGCTCGTGCGGGCGTATCGCATGGAAAGTGAAGGCGCCCGATATCCCAGGATCATAATCTCGCAAAGTGTAATCGGGCGAACGCGGGGATTTGCGACCTATCACGAGACATTGTTTCAGGCGGATGATGGCGAGTGGTGTCTCGACTATCTTATGGCGGCATACCGCACCTTGAGTGACGCGGTAATTCCGATGGCTCTCGTAGAGCGCAGGAAAGCGAAGAGGGATTGGGCCGAGAAAACTCTCGGCCTTCTCGCGGCGGAAAGTGTAAAGCACCGGCCAGGGACGCGCGCCTTTCAAAATTGGCGCTGGATGCAAAACCGGTTGTTGGTGAGCCTTGGCAACTTGAGTCCGTATGAATTTAGCGAGGATGGCAGTGTCATCAAGTTCCAAATCTAGCAACAAAGGCAGCGAGGGCTTGGCAATCCAGCTGCCCTTCTTGCGCGGGCAAAGATACGGATTCGCGGCTCTGCGGGCATTTGAGACCGCGTTGCTGAACACCCGGCAGCGTGACTCCGAATTTAGCGACCAGTTAAGAAGCAATCGCCTTTCGTGGGGCAAGGTGCGCAACGAAGAGCTGCTTCCAATATTGCTGCTGGGCAATTCGGCCGAGTTTGCAGACGGCGATGAGTTTGAACTGATGCCCGAAGGGCATGCGGTCGATATTCAGCTGCACACACGACAAGACATTACTGCTTATCAAATTACGGTCGCGGACCCGAGCTGGGGCGAGCGGTCGGCAGCAAACGGCAGCTATCTCTATCACTTGCGTACAGAGCGTCTGCGCGCTGGAGACCCAGCTTTTGGCGGAGCTCACACATGGAGGGAGGGCGGAATCATCCATTCCACGCCTCATGCCAGGGATGCGATGGAAGACATGAAGGCATGCCAGCAAAGCCTCACAGAGGCGGTCAAGCGGAAGCAAGCTCACGACGGCTCCGAATGCGTTTTGTTGATCTATGCCCGCGGTCACCGCTTTCTGTTGATCGATTTTGATATTAAGGAAGTCGTCGCGCAGGCGGTACGTGCCGCTGGAGCGACGACGTTCAAAAACATAATTGTCGTCGACGACGGGCTCCTCTGGGAATCGAGCCCACGTCAATGATTGAAGATGGAAAAGTACCAGCACGCTATTTCTATCACAGCTTCCCGCGCCGAATGCGAAACTCCGATGGGGAAGTCGCCGCCGCCTGCGAGATATTGGCCATCATTCGAGATTATGGGCTCTTGCTCACCCCGCAGGTTGTCAGCTGGGACTATGAGCATGTGGACGGAGCTCCCGCTCGGGCCGGCGGGGTTTTGCAACAGCGCGCGTGCTTCACGGAGTTGGAGCCCCGTGAGCTTCCTGGCCATGCGGAAAAGTTCGGACGTTTTGCCCTTGAATTTACTGTGCCCGCCCTCAAGTCACTTGGCGCCGTTCCGGTATTCTATGTGCCGCGAGCCTTGGAAAAAGCCGCCGGCGCCGAGGGCGCGGCCGCAACACTCGTTATGCAGCTTATCGACGCGACAATATTGCTGACGCGCATTCAGAGCGTTATGGCGGCCATCAAGGAAGGAAACCTCAATGCCGGGCCGTTCTCCTGCACATTTGGATTCAAGGAAACGGGCAACCAGACGTTTGATTTGGATGTTGGAGAGATCACAAGGGTTCTGGACGCCTTCACACACGCCATTACCCCACCGGACATCTTGCTTCCAGGCCTTGAGGGCATATTGAAATTTTTTGCCCCTGCCGACGACGTAAAGCACGGTGAGGCGTTGGGCTATTATAGGGAGCGAGAATGGCGGATTGCCGGCAACCCGGCGATCCGCGGTGTCGAGATGATGCGGCGACCATCTCCCGAACTAATCAAGCGGCTATTGTCACTCGACAGCGACTTTTTCGGACGGCGGTGCAGACCTGATTCCGACAGAACGCAAGCAGAAGAATCCTATGTCCTACCAGGATTGGACGACGTCCACCTACTGAGAATGGTGAACCGGATAATTGCGCCGGAAGCGGCGATACCTGATCTGCACAAGATACTGGCAGGGTTTGAGGGCGGCCCAGCGATCGTGGCGTTAGAAACCTTGCCGGAGAACTGCAAAGGCCAACTGTGAGGGAGCTGCAGATCGTTGGAGCACTTGATGCAGGAACTGCCACAATGGTTGTTTGACGTTTATGCGCTCTCGCTCCCGCGCGGCCATGGTTTTGGAAACCATATACCTATTGGAGCCTGGGGCTCAGACGACGGGCTCGCATGCGGGGTCATAACCGAGAATGTCGAGGGAGGAGATTTTGGCGTTCTGGTGATGCGCCGACGTGTAGACAGCGTCTGGATGGTGGTCGCCGACGAACGAGGACTGCGAAACAAACCCGATGCATTTGGACGCATCAATCTGTTGGCGCGTTTAGATCAGCCTGCCGAGCCGCTTCCCTCCGGAGCGCCATTCCGTCCTCCTCTGTATGACCTGCAGGGTCGCAAGGCGGGCGATGTCTTCGGACTCTTGACAGGAGCCTCCCATCACCCTGCCGCTTGGATGCTCAACCAGCTCTACCTCGCGCTTCCCAAACCAGACAAGAATTGGGCGGCCGATTGTCAGACTGGCAATTTCCATACACGGCTTTGGGAAGCCCAACTCCTCGCCTCATTCCGCGAACAGGGGCTGCTGGTCACCCAGCCATTCGAATCGCCTGACTTTCGGATCGAGAACCGGCTCGGCGGCGAAGCATGGGTAGAAGCGGTGACTGCGAACCCGCCAATTCCGTACAACCACGTCAACGCGCGCCCAAGTTCACCACCGCAAACGCGCGAAGAGATCTTCTTTGGACCGGCTGCGCTGCGTTTTGCGAAGACATTGGGGAATAAGCTCACGCGTCGGTACGATCTCATGCCGCATGTGAAGGGTAAGCCATTCATGATCGCCCTTGCCGATTTTCAAGCGCCAGCGTCGATGTTTTGGAGCCGTGAAGGTCTCATAGGCTATCTCTATGGACAAGGCGCAGAGGTGAAGGAGACAGACGGGCGACCCCGGGCCGTTGAAACGTCTGCATCCCACCTTCTAGGCCCATCGGCCTTCCCGGCGGGTCTCTTCGCAAATGATCAGCATTCGGAACTGTCAGCCATTATTTTCTCGAACGCTTGTTCGATCGCAAAGTTCAATCGCGTTGCGATCTCTGGCGGAGGAGCGCCAAAAGGCCTTCGCTACTTCCGCATTGGCCGCTTCTACGACCGGACGCCTGGCGCCCTTGAGGGCGTGCCCTTCTGCCTAGACGTGACCGGTACAGAATATCGCGCCCTCTGGCCGCAAGGCTATGAGCCATGGTCGGCCGAAGTGGAGGTCTTTCACAATCCTCACGCCAAGCATCCCGTACCGTTCGAACTCTTGCCAGAAGCAACACACTGGTTTGACCAAGCCGGAGAGATGATGTGCCGAGCCGCCTATGAACATGCAATTCTGTGGTCGCAGACCAGAATACAGAACGATACCGATCCGGCACCGCGGTTAGAGGATTTCCAAGCCCAAAACGCGCACAATGCCGACAGCGACCTGGCGTGAAGGGAATAGAGGTACGAGCAGGTACGGTAAGAATTTAAGTCCTTGATTTTGTTATAAGCGATATTCAACGCGATTGAACGAAGAAGTTAGGTTTTCCTTGGTTTTTTGGTTGGATCCTTGGCGCTTATAACGGCTTGGTCGCAGGTTCGAGTCGTGCCGGCCACCACGCCCACGTGAGGATGCAGCCACTGTTACATCCACCTTTCGTTCTCCACCTTTGGGCGAAGTCGACATTATCGGGCCGGCGGGAATAAATCTTGAGCGTCCCAGGTCATGCATCATGCAACAGTCAAAGAAGGGACGCGCAAAACGACGGGGGCAGCTCAAATGAGCGACCGGCGCCGCCGATTTGAGGCGCAGGCGATCCCGCATCTCGATGCGGCGTACAATCTTGCCCGATGGCTCGCGCGTCCACCGCTGGATGCCGACGACATCGTTCAGGACGCGATGCTGCGTGCCTACCGTGCGTTCGATACCGTTCGCGGCAACGACGTAAAGCCCTGGCTGATGTCGATCGTGCGCAACTGCTTCCTGACGGCCGCGGGTCGATCGAAGGACAAGCTCAACGTGGCGATCCCGCCCGATCATGAAATTGCCATCGCCGATAGCGCTCTGATCGCCGGTCAACCTGATCCGGAGGCCACCGTCATCCAAATGGAGCGTAGCCGCGATCTCAACAAGGTACTCGCGACCTTGCCCGAGGATTTTCGCGAAGTTCTTGTACTGCGAGAGATGGAGGACATGTCCTACAGGGAAATCGCGCAGGTTACGGGCGTTCCCATCGGGACAGTGATGTCGCGTTTGGCGCGTGCGCGCGCTTTGTTGAAGGAGAAGTGCCATCTTGATGTGGAAGGGCCCCTCCATGCCGTGCAATGAGGCGTTGCGAGTGCAGGCCTATTTCGACGGCGAACTCGATGCGACGACCGCTATGGCCGTGGAACAGCATTTGAAGGTCTGCGTCGAATGCGCCGCGCTTTATACAGACTTGGACGCCACCCGGAAATTGGTGCGTGAGAGCGCGGCCTATCACAGGGCCGGCGACGGTTTGCGTCAATCCATTACGGCGATGCTCGACCGCGAAAGCGGCCAACCAGCCAAATCGCGCCGCTGGTATGCGGGTGACCACAGATTTCTATCGGGCTTGACGAGCGGCGTCGGTGCGACGGCGCTGGCGGCGACCGTTGTCTTTTTCTTGGCTGCGCCGCCTACCCAGAACCTGCTGGTCGCCGACGTGACGAATGCGCATCTGCGCTCGCTAATGTCGGATCACCTCATCGATGTGGTCTCCAGCGATCACCATACCGTGAAGCCCTGGTTTGCTGGCCATACCGACGTGTCGCCGCCCGCGGTCGACTACTCGAAGCAGGGGTTTCGGCTGGTCGGTGGGCGGGCAGACTATGTCGATGGGCATAGAGCGGCGGTGGTGGTGTATCGCCACGGCTTGCACGTCATCAACGTGTTCGCCTGGGCGGCGGACGGCGACAGATTGCCCGATGCCGTCGAGCGCAATGGCTATCACATCGTGTTCTGGGAAAGCGGTGATCTCGTCTTCTGCGCCGTGTCCGATACGGGCGAGAGCGAGCTGACGGAGCTAGTCCGGCTCATGAAAGAAACGAAAGCTTAGAGTCGCCGGGAATAAATCCGCGGGCGCCAGGGTCCACCTCTCGAACCAACACGAGAGGCCTCCATGTCGTCCGACAATGAAATCAACGAATCGCGCCGCGGCGCGCTGAAATGCCTGGCCTTCGGCGGGGCCGGAACGCTCTTCCTGCTGTCGGGCGGCGTACTCGCGCCAGTCGATCTCGCCATGGCGGCATCGCGGAAAGGCGCGCGCTCTGTCACCGGAATTCCCTTGTTCCTGCAGGTCAGCGACACGCATATCGGCTTCAACAAGGACGCGAACCCCGATGTTGCCGGAACGCTCAAGCAGACGATCGATCTGGTGAACGCCATGCCGGTCAAGCCGGCGCTGGCCATCCACACGGGCGACATCACGCATCTTTCCAAGCCGGCCGAGTTCGATACGGCATCGCAGCTGTTGTCAGGCCTGAACATCACCGAGCTTCATACCGTCCCAGGCGAGCACGACGTGACCGATGGTCTCGGCACCGAGTACTTCAATCGCTTCGGCCAGGCGTCCGCCAACAAGGGCTATTACAGCTTCGACCACAGCGGTGTGCACTTCATCGCGCTGGTCAACGTGATGAACTTCAAGCCCAACGGGCTCGGCGGCTTCGGCCCCGACCAGCTCGCCTGGCTCGAGCAGGATCTGAAAGGCCGCTCGTCGAGCACGCCGATCGTCGTGTTCGCCCATATGCCGATGTGGACGATTTTCGAGCCGTGGGGCTGGGGAACCGGAGACGCTGATCAGGCGATGAGCTACCTGCGCCGCTTCGGCTCCGTTACCGTCTTGAACGGCCATATCCATCAGATCGTGCAGAAGGTGGAAGGCAATATTACCTTCCACACCGCTCGCTCCACAGCCTATCCGCAGCCGACCGCTGGTGTGGGCCCCGGACCCGGGCCGCTGAAGGTGCCGAGCGACCAGCTTCCGAAGATGCTGGGCATCACCAGCGTCAAGATTCTGGCGCATCCCCTTTCAGCGACGCTCACCGACACGACGCTCGGCTGAGCCCACCCCCGACCAATCATCTTTCCAAACCGCAAGGACAAAACATGCTTACGAGAATCTTTGGCCGTGACCTCATCAAAGCATTCGCAATGGTTGCGATGGTCACGGTGGCTTCCGCGTCCGGCATCGCCGCCGCGCAGGCGCAACAGGCGAACGCCGTCATCATCAAGAACTTCGATTTCGCGCCCATGTCGATCACGGTCAAGGCCGGCACTTCCGTTACGTGGAAGAACCTGGACGGCGAGCCGCACACGGTCACGAGCGTGGACGGACTCTTCCGCTCCGGCGCGATCGATCAGAACGAGTCGTTCACCTTCAAGTTCGACAAGCCGGGCACCTACCAATATCTCTGCTCGATCCATCCTCGGATGAAGGCGTCGGTCATCGTGCAGTGACGAACTGAGTGTCCGTCGCCCCAGCCCCCGCCCAAGCGACGGCCATTCCCGGTGGGCGGGACGCCACCCCTCTCAGCGTCCCGCCCGCCACTTACCCATTCCCAGGAGAGATCACATGGGTGCGCTCAGCATTTGGCACGTTCTGATCATGGCGACAGTCGCGCTGCTCCTGTTCGGCGGTCGCGGCAAGGTTTCCGATCTGATGGGCGATGTCGCCAAAGGCATCCGCAGCTTCCGCACCGGCTTGAACGATCCCGAACAGCCGCCCGCACCGCGCCATAACGGCGGTTCTAAGGCATTGGCTGACGGCACGGATCGATAGAAGCCGCCATCCAAAGACCCGCATCGCGCGAGCGCATTGCGGGCAACTCGACCTATCGCAGAGGGAAGCGTCCCATGTCCGAAGCCTCCAAGATCGCGCCGGCTGTTCGCGATGTTTCGTTGCGGAGCCTGCGCCCGTCGCGCGGTGAAGCGGAGGAGGCCGTGCGCGCGCTCCTGCGGTGGGCGGGAGACGATCCGAGCCGCGAGGGTCTTCGCGACACACCGCAACGCGTTGCGCGAGCCTTCGAGGACTGGTTCTCCGGCTACACCGTCGATCCGGAAGCATTTCTATTGCGAACCTTCGAGGAAGTCGAAGGCTACGACGACATGATCGTGTTGCGCGACATCCGTTTCGAATCCCATTGCGAACATCATTTGGCGCCGATCATTGGCCGCGCCCATGTCGGCTATCTTCCCACCAACAAGGTCGTGGGCATCTCCAAGCTTGCCCGCGTCGTGGAAGCCTATGCCCGCCGGCTGCAGGTGCAGGAAAAGCTGAACGCGCAGATCGCCCACTGCATTCAAAACGTCCTCGAGCCAAAAGGCGTCGCCGTCGTCATCGAGGGCGCGCACCAGTGCATGACGACGCGCGGCGTGCACAAGCATGGCGTGACCATGGTGACATCCACCTTGCTCGGTGAATTTCGCAACAATCCGCTGACACGGCGCGAATTCCTGAGCGTCATCGGAAATCCCGCTGTGCAGAACGGCGCCTGACAAACTGCGGCCATCGAGACAATACGGAATAAACCGGCGAGCGACGGGGTCTCCTTTTTCGAAGACGTTGCTTCCATGAAAGGAGACTCCTCATGACTCGCTTCGCAAAACTTGCCGGCGCCGGCGCGGCGGCGGCGCTAATCGGCGCCATAGCGATCGCAGGCTTGATCGTACCTGCCCAGGCGTCCGGCAAAACAGGCATCGAACAGTTCGCGGGTCAGATTTGCCAATCGGTCATTCGCGTCCAACCCGGCGAGAGCGAGTTCGAGGGCTGTGTCTCCAGCCTCGCGAACTCGATGGAAAGCGTTAGCCGCAATCGGGCCGTAGCGCAGGCGCGCGATGCCTGCTTCGCACAGCGCCTGACGCCGGGCAGCGCCGTTCTGAACCTTTGCCTCCTGCGAGCGGCCGATACGAAACTAGATCCGGCCACCATCGAACTGCCCGACATCGCGAGCGCGACCGCCGGCATTGCCGATGACCCACAATTCACCAAGTCGTATTTCGCCGTCACGCCCGACGCCAAATTTCGCCGGGAACAGCAAGCGTGCGCCAGACTGGGCTTCGACCCCGCCTTCGGCGCCTTCGCCAACTGCGTCGCAGACCTGCAGAGCACATTGCAGGGCATCGACACGGCGGGAGATTGAGCTTGTGCAGACCAAAGGCGATTTTGCGCGGTTCAACTATGTCGCGATCTTCTTTCACTGGATCGTCGCTGCACTGATCCTCGCGAATATCCTGATCGCCTGGCAGTTTTCCTGGGTCCAGGGGCCGATGAGACTCCTGGCCTTCCAGGCGCACAAGTCGATTGGGATCACAGTGCTCCTGCTGAGCGTGTTGCGCATATTGTGGCGCGCAGTGAGCACGTTGCCGCCGTTCCCAGAGACGATGCGAAGCTGGGAGAAGGAAGCCTCGAAAATCGTCGAGAAAGGCTTCTATTTCATCATGCTGGCGCTGCCGCTCAGCGGTTGGGCTATCGTGTCGACCTCCGATCTCGGCGTTCCCACCATACTCTACGGCGTCGTGCACTGGCCTGATATTCCCGTCATCAGCACTTTGCCTATCGATTGGAAACTTCGCGCCTACGGCACGTCCGTCGATGCCCACCACCTGCTTGCGAAAATAACTTATGCGCTCGTCGCCTTCCATGTTCTCGCCGCGCTGCGCCACCAATTCATCAAGCGTGACTACGTTCTTGCGCGCATGATTCCATCTCTCGCGCCGCGCCCTGTCGACCTGCGGGAATAAGTCAGGGCGATCCAAAGTCTCTCCTATGCCTGATCTGTTTCAGGGCGTTGGGCGATGGCAGTTGAGCTCACTGGCTAAATGGTCCGTTCAAGTCACGAAGGGGATCGAATGAGGAATAAACACTACTTAGTGGCCGGTGGTCTCGGCTTCCTGGGAGCAGCGGTGTGCTCGACGTTGCGCAAGGGAGGTGCCGCTGTCACTGTTGTTGACCGCGCAATGGCCGGCGAAATCGGCACTGTCGACGTCGGCGGCGTCGATCTCTCCAATATGGAGGAGGCCCAACGCGCGATTGAAGCAGCAGCGGAACGTTTCGGCGGCCTCGACGGTGTCGTGAACCTGGTTGGCGCGTTTCGCTGGGAAACCATACAGGACGGAAGTCCGTCGACGTGGGATGCTCTTTTCTCGGTCAATGTGAAGACCGCGCTCTGCACCTCCAAGGCGGCTCTGCCGTTCCTGCTGGAGAGTGGCGGTGCGATTGTAAACGTGGGCGCCGGCGCGGCGGCCAAGGCTGTAACTGGAATGGGTGCGTACGCCGCGGCCAAATCGGGCGTGGCGCGATTGACGGAGGCACTGGCGGAGGAATTGAAGGCCACGCGCGTTCGCGTCAATGCGGTGTGCCCTTCGATCATCGACACACCCCAGAACCGCAAGGACATGCCGGCTGAAGACTTCTCGAAATGGGTCTCACCGGATGCACTGGCCGACGTAATCGCATTTTTGCTCTCCGATGGCGCGCGCGCGATCACAGGCGCGCTCGTGCCGGTTTCCGGCCGTGTCTAAGAGTAGCGGCATTCACCTCTACGCCTTCGCAGTTGTCCGCCTGTTATTTCCGTCGGCTTTTGACGCGGCCGTCGGCCCTGCGTCGCCTAATTAGAGATGCGATATCGCGATCATCAGGAGACACAGTGACAGAGTTGAGCCTTGTGGCGCTTGCACTTTTGTCTGTGTCCGTGCTGGCATTTGGGCATACAAGACTGCGTAGCCGTTTCCGCCGCGCCAAGTTGCAACCGTCGTTTGAGCCATCAGTAACAGCCCAGCCAGAGCCTCGATTCTCGATGGCACAGTTCAATCAGATCGCACGTGACAAGAGCCGGGCCCAAATCCTAGACCAATATGGACCGCCCGATGAAGTCACCGACTACGGCGACAGTTGGCTTTACTACAATTTGGACGTCTACGATGACGATCTGGTCAATCATCTGACGGTTCGCATCAGGTTCGCAGGCATCGATGGGCCAATGGACTTCGTGGCGGTCGTAGAATTTTGGTGACTTTCTGGCTCCCGCGACTTGCGACGCACATTCCGAGTGTTCGTCACCTGCAAACACCATGGTGAAGCGCTGTCGTGGTCTATGTTCTCGCGCACATGAGTTCGTCGTCTCCTGGTCCGCGCAGTGCGCGCCGACAGATCTGCGGGAATAAATCGAGCCGGTCTGAAGTCATCTCTCTTGAAATCGTTCCTCGGGTATTCGATGTCCTGCCTGTTCCGTGGCAATCCGTGCAGTCGACGCTTGCAAGCACTTTTCCCGCGGATTTCGGTCACCGCCCTCACCTTGGCAATCGTCTGTCCGATGTCCGGCCTCGCCGAGGCACACGGCGTAGTCGGCGACCGCTTCTTTCCCGCCACGATCGCGAGCGACGATCCCTTCGCCGCTGACGAACTCGCATTGCCGACCATCTCACTTGGCAATCATGAGACGGACTACGATTTCGAATACACCAAGACGATCTTCCCGCATTTCGCCGTGTCGCTTGGCGGTGGCTATGTCGATGCCCATCCGCCTGGTGGGTCGAACACCTCGGGCTGGGACAATTTCGAGATCACGCCGATGTGGCAGTTCGAGACCGATGCTGATGGCGAGTTCGTCGCTTCGGCCGGCATGAGTTTCGAGATCGGCGGCAGCGGCGCAAAATCTGTCGCCGACAGGTTCACGACCTACACGCCAGAAGTGTTGTTCGGAAAAGGCTTCGGCGACCTCCCGGAAGAAATGGCACTCTTGCGTCCATTCGCGGTGACCGGCGTCCTGGCCTATTCGATTCCGGGTAGCGGCACCGAGTCCAAGGCGTTGCAGTGGAGCGGCGCGGTGGAATACAGCCTGCTGTATCTCCAGGACAATGTACGCGATCAGGGCTTCTCCAATTTTGTAGCGCATCTGACCCCACTGGTGGAATTCGCGATGACCACACCGACAGACACCGGCCGCACCACAGGGACTATCAATCCAGGCATCCTGTGGTCCGGACAATACAGCCAGCTCGGCATCGAGGCGGTCATTCCGGTCAACCGTGAGTCCGGACGCAACGTTGGCGCCATTGCCCAGCTTCATTTCTATATCGACGATCTGTTCCCCGACACGCTGGGCCGGCCGATCTTCGGAGGCAACTGATGAAGACGCGTGCCCTTCTTGCAGTTTTCGCAATGACTTGCTTTGCCGCGCCAGCGACGGCTCATGCGTTTCTTCAACACGCCAGCCCGGGCGCTGGAGCAACGCTCGCAGTCGCATCCAAGGAGATCGCCCTCGAATTCAGCGAGCCGCTCGAGCCGGCCTTCAGCGGTCTCGATGTGACAGACGGCGCCGGCCACGGTGTTGAGGCTGCGCCTGCGGTCATAAGCGGGGCCTCGATGCGCGTGTCGTTGAAGACGCTCGCGCCGGGGCGCTATCGCGTGCGTTGGCATGCCGTTTCGGTTGACACTCACCGCACGGACGGCGCCTACGACATTACGGTCAAGCCGTGATTGTGCTTCTTCCGGTTATGCGCGCGATTCATTTCGCGAGCCTGATGACGATTTTCGGCGCCGGCACCTATGCGACGCTTCTACGGAGGGAAGGGCTGGGCGCGTTGCCGTCCCAACGGCTGCTGCGCGCCTTGCTGATCGGCGCCGCGACGTTGGCGCTTGTGAGCGCAACCGTGTGGCTCGCTCTGGTCGCCGGTCAGATGAGTGGCGACTGGCATGCAGTACTCGATCCCTCGGCAATTTCGATCGTCCTGCGCGACACGCGCTTCGGGCACATTTTCCTGGCGCGAATTGCCGGTCTGACCTTCTTATGGGTGGCATGTCTCCGCTGCAACGCATTCGTTAGCACTGCGCCTTTTGTTCTCGCCGGCGCTTTGCTTGGCGCAGTCGCTCTGACGAGCCATGCAGCGGCGTCGGGCAGCAATGGGTTTTCCGAGCTTGTGCATGCCGCGAACGACACCCTGCATCTTCTCGCGGCTGGTTTCTGGACCGGCGGGCTTGCACTGCTCGCGCTACTTGTTTGGGCACATCGGGGCGAGTTGGCAAAAATGCTGTTGCCGTTGCAGGTATTCTCCCAGTGGGGAACGTATGCCGTGGCCGTGCTCGTGATGTCCGGCTTCGCAAACATTGTCTTTATAGGGCCAGGCGCGCCCTGGCGCGGCCTCTACGGCGAATTTCTCGCCGTCAAAATGGCGCTCGCGTTCGCTATGATCGTATTCGCGTGCATGAACCGCTGGCTCGTGACGCCAGTCCTGTTGTCGGGTGGTGCCGCCAGTTCGTGGCCGCTCGGCCGCAATGTGGCAGTCGAGCTCGTACTAGGACTTTCAGTCATCGCGATCGTCGGGCAACTAGGCGTGTTGCCACCGCGATAGGGCGCCCGCGTGAGAACACACCGCCTGACACCCCATCCGATCTAGAACAGCGATCTGCGCAAGCCAGCGTTCCACCCACGTCAACTGGGCCGCCTTGATTCCGGCATCATAGCCGGTCGCAAATACCAGCGACCTATTCGTAAGCTCCTCCGACCTTTTTTGAAGGAGTACCTGCTTGTTGGCACGAGAGCGGTCAAAACCATATGTCCAATCGAAATTGATGGCCGTGTCTCCCAACCATATCCGGAGGTCAATATGTGATCGATCTCTCGACGTAGTGCATAAGAGTGGAAGTGGATGACGGCCAACGCTGTCCCGAGTTCGGCGTCGTCGAAAATAGCCTCCTTCAGCCCAGAATTGCTCGTACCTCCAGGTGCGCCTCCAGGCCATACCGGCCATATTCGCGGCCGATGCCGGACTGCTTGAACCCACCGAAGGGCGCCAGAGGCGCATGCGGCGCGCCGTTGATCACGACGCGGCCGCTTTCCAGCTGCTCGGCAACGCGATGCGCGTGCGTCCGATCGGCGCTCTCGATATAGGCCTGCAGGCCGTAAGGACTGTCGTTGGCGATTGCGATGGCTTCGTCTTCATCGTCGTAGGGAATGACGCACAGCACCGGGCCGAAGATCTCTTCACGCGCGATCCGCATCGTGTTGTTGACGCCGGTGAAGATGGTGGGCCGTACGAACCATCCGCGATCCAGGCCTGCCGGGCGGCCTTCGCCGCCGATCAGCACCGTGGCGCCTTCCGCGATGCCGACGCGGATATAATTCTGTACGCGCTCCCACTGCTTTTGGCTGACCATCGGTCCGACGTTGACGGCGGGATCGGTGGACTCGCCGACCTTGAGGGCCGCGACCGCAGCCTTGAGGCGGTCGAGGATCAAAGGCAGGCGTGACCGTGGCGCCAATATGCGTGTGCCCGCGATGCAGGCCTGGCCGCTGTTGAGAAAACCGACGCCGACGGCGGTCGAGACCGCCGCGTCGATATCGGCGTCGGGCAGAATGATGTTCGCACCCTTGCCGCCGAGCTCCAGTGTCACGCGCTTCATTGTCTCCGCCGCCGCGCGCATGATGGAACGGCCCACGACCGTCGAGCCGGTAAAGGTCACCTTGGCGACGTCCGGATGAGACGTGAGTTCCGCACCGACCACGTCACCGCGACCATTGACGATGTTGAACACGCCGGGCGGCACGCCGGCCTCGTGCAGAGCCTCGGCAAGAACCTGTGTCTGGATGGCGCTCATCTCGCTGGGCTTGATGACGAAGGTGCAGCCTGCCGCCAACGCGGTGGCGAGCTTGCTGCAGATGGAACCGATATTGCTGTTCCACGGGCTGATGGCGGCGACGACACCCATCGGCTGCAACGTGACTTTCGCGCCGCCGACGGTTTGCGTGAATTCGAAAGCCTCGATCGTCTCGGCCATGTCGAGAAAGAGATTGGCTGCGTGGGTCGCAGAGAAGTTCACGAAGGATTGCGGCGCGCCGTATTCCTGCGTCATGGCGGCGGCCAGGGCATCGGACCGCGCCGCCACGGCGTCATGCAGACGGCGAAGCAGAGCGATGCGCTCGGCCTTCGAGGTGCGCGAATAGGCCGGAAAAGCGCGTTTCGCCGCGGCGACGGCGGCCTTGGCGTCGATGGCATCGCCGAGGCGGGCCTGACCGATCTTCTCTTCCGTGGCGGGATTGAACAGGTCAAACAGTTCCTGCCCGTGAGGCGTAACGAATTGGCCGTCGATGTAGATTTTGTCGATGGTGCGCATGTGGGTCTCCTCTCGCTGACGAGGACAGAAGTGACATGTCCCGACTGATCTGATAAGACGATCAAAATGGCACAGATTGATGCAAAATATCGCGCAATGAGGGCGAGCCAACTCGAGCTGGAAGCTGTTGTGGCGGTCGCCCGCCATGGCGGCTTCCGCGTTGCGGCGCGCGAACTCGATATGTCTTCCTCGGCGTTAAGCCACGCCGTGGCGGCGCTCGAAGAGCGCCTGGGCATTCGCCTTTTCAACCGCACCACGCGCAGCGTCGCTCTCTCCGCCGAGGGCGAGCAGTTCGTGACCGAGATCGCTCCGGCTTTGACCGCGATCCGCACCGCCATGGAACGGATCGATGAACGCCGCGCCGAACCCGCGGGCGTTCTGCGTCTGAACCTGACGCTCGGTGCCGCGCGGATGATCCTGGCGCCGCTTGTCTTCGAATATACGCGTCGCTATCCGCACGTGGCTGTTGATTTGGTGACCGAAGCGGCGATGGTGGACATCGTAGGACAAGGCTTCGACGCCGGCGTCCGGCTCGAGGAGTTCGTCCCACCCGACATGATCGCCGTGCCTATCACGCCGCCCATACGCTCCATCGTCGTTGGCTCACCCGCGTATTTTGCGGGGCGAAAGCGGCCGAAGACGCCGGCTGAGCTGGCAAGCCACCGCTGCATACGCCGGCGCACGGGGAGCGGGACGATCTATCGCTGGGAGTTTGAGAAGCGTGGCGAAACGATAGAGGTCGACGTCACGGGTCCGCTCACGCTCGACGAAGGCGATCTGATGTTGCAGGCCGCTCTAGCCGGACAAGGCTTGGCCTATCTCCCCGATGTGGCGGTGGCTGATCATATTCAAGCCGGACGGTTGGTGGCAGTTCTGGAAGACTGGTCGCCTGCCTATCCGGGCCTGTGTCTCTACTATCCAAGCCGGCGAAATATTCCGGCGCGATTGCGCGCATTCATCGACCTGATCCGGCAGCAGGCCTCGCCGCGCAAAACCAAAGCACCGAGACTGCCTCAGCCGTGAGCGCGGCAGAGAGCTCTTCGCTATCGCTCGTAGTGCCATGAACGTCGGGGATGAGCGTGACGCCTTGCCACCGTGGCAACGCCCGCGAGCGGTGAAGCAGACATTCGTAGTGCCGTCAGATTCTTCCGACCCGATACATGTTGAATTAGTCGGTACTGTCAGGTCGAGAAGACCGCCGTCATGGTCACCTCAGCACGCAGCAACTTCGATACTGGACAATTCGTCTTCGCCGCCTCCGCTGCCGCTTCCAGCTTAGATCTATCCGCGCCCTTTGCTTCCACCGTCACATCGAGATGCGAGGCCGTGATTGCGAACGCCCCACTGACCTGCTTCAGCTCAACGATCGCCGTTGTAGCGATTGTGGGATCGGTGATGCCAACCTTGATGAGTTCGCTGGACAACGCCATTGAGAAACACGACGCGTGCGCGGCGGCGATCAATTCCTCCGGATTGGTGCCCTTTTCGTCGCCGAAGCGCGTGCTGAAACCATAGGGCAGCTTGTTGAGCGCGCCGCTTTCGGTCGAAATCGTGCCCTTGCCCGTTCTCAGATCACCTTGCCACGCCGCCGAGCCTTTGCGTTTCATGGAGACCTCCATCTGTCACGCAAGGGTACCCGCCTGGGCGGCGTTTGGATGTATTGATTTGCGCTCTTTTTGGACATTTTCATCCAATACCGGACGATTCGAAGAGGCGCGCGACGCAACGGTTCATATCCGGCTTCCGTTCAACTCGCCGGCTGGTGTAGAAGCGCCGATGCAGCCCTCAAGTCGATTGATGCAAAACCTTCGGTATAGGTTTCGTACACAGATGCGAGCAGATCGCGCCCGGAACCTGCCGACCCACTTAACCTATCGAGTCGACAAAGACTCATTGCCGAACGCAACTCCCAGGCCCGAGCGCCTTGGCTCCGTGCAAGATCAAGTGCCTCATCAAGTGCTTCCTTGGCGCCAGAGAAGTCCCCCCCATCAAGTCGCTCCTCGCCAACCGCCCGAATGACCTCCGCCGCGCACCAACCCGACTTTCCTTCGCGTACACGACCGAGCATGTGCGGAGCCGTGAACCCAGGATGCAAGGTACTAAAAAGCTCATGCGCATAGTTGTTGAATATGGTGTTGAGATCGGCCATCGCCTGCCTGGCCTGCACGAAATTCCAATCCTGCGCGCGACAATCCGCGCCGAGCCTGATTATGGTTCGCCAGAGTTTGCGATAGTCGAGGTTGTGCTCTTCCCCATAGGTAACAAATCGTTCTAGCTCGTTGGCTTGGAACACGGTGTCGCCATACCAAATGGGAATTAAACTGACGGAGACCTGAAAAGCATTCAGAAACGATGGAAGATGCCCTAGCGATAGCGCCTCATCGACTATCTCTCGGACCACCGCCATGGCCTGGTCCGGGTATCCTCTCATCCACAACAGTCGCGCCCTTATATTCAGCGTGAAAATCAACGGATCGAAATCAAACGCTTCATGGCTATTGGCGCGGGTCTTGATGTCAGGATCGGCAAGAGCTGCCTCGACAAAGTTTTCGGCCTCACGGAGGCGACCCATGAACATGCTCGCAACCCCGCAGGACTTATTGTAGAGGAGTTCGACGTTCACGTCCGTCAGTTCTGTTCCAATCTCTCGGAACCGCTGCGCTAGCGGTAAGACGTCCGCATATTCACCGGTGGCAACATTGCCAATGCATTGACTAACAAGTGCGCGCACTTCTTTGCGCGCATCGCCAAGCTCCTCCGCCAAGCGTAACGCCCTGTCGAAAGAGCGGAGCATGGTTGGTTTGAGATCGGGGCGCATACCCATTTCGTAGATGGCATGTCCCACCGCACTGGACAAACGCATCTCGATTTCCTTCTCGTGGTCATCACACCGCGCCAAGGCATTGAGTGCTCGGTCCGCGTGTTCGAAAAATTCCAACATGAAACCAAGATCGATCCACAGCTGGGAAGCTTCGAGCAGCAGGGACGCCCCTAGCTCGATATCCCTATCGTGCACGAATGCCCATTCGAGACCTGCGCGTACATCGCCGATCCAATGACGATAGGACTGCAGCCACGCGCGCGCGTTTTGAAGGGTCCACAAGCGCCGGGCGGTTGCGAACATATCATGCAAGGCACGCGTCCTGCGCTCGGAAATCACATCGAACTCACCGGACGCCCGAAGCCGTTCCAGGGCGTATGCCTTGGTGGTCTCGAGCAACTGATACCGCACAAGGTCGCTACTGGTGTCGACAGACAGCATGGACTTGTCGGCAAGGCTTGAGAGGCCATCCAAAAGATGGTGCTCGTTCTCCGCCACCGGACAGACCGCGCTGACTATTTCGAGCGTAAAGGCCCCAGCAAAGATGCCCAAACGGGCGAACAAGACTTGTTCTTGCGGCGTGAGGAGCTCGAAGCTCCAGTCGAGTGTCGCGCGCAAGGTCCTCTGCCTCGGCACTGCCGTCCTGCGCCCCTTTGTGAGAATGGACAGACGATCTTCGAGGCGCGACGCGAGATGCGCGAATCCAAAATTCTGCGACCTTGCGGCTGCAAGTTCGAGCGCTAATGGCAAACCGTCAAGACGTCGACAAATCTCAACTACCGGCGCAACGTCGATATCATTAAAAGGAATGGACGCCGCGCCCGATCGGGACCTCTCAACGAATAATGCAACGGCCGAGTATCCGAGTGCCCCTTCAGCGTCGAGGGCGATGTCTTCAGGTGGAACGGTCAGAGGAGCCAACCGATAGACTTGCTCGCCGCGCGCACGCAGCGGCTCGCGACTAGTCGCTAGGATTTTCAAAGATGGGACACGGCTCAAAAGCGTTTCCGCAACCTCGGCAGCGCGTTGAATTACATGTTCGCAATTATCCAAGACAAGAAGTGTCTGATTCGTGCCGATTAGCTCGACAATCTGATCAATCGGGTCGCCCGACACCAACCTTGTTCTGAGGACAGACGCGATGATGCTGGGGAGAAGTGCAGGATCTGGAACGGCCGACAATTCGATAAAACTAGCTTGGTTTTCCCGTTCGTTAGCGAGTTGGTCTGCTACGGCGATGGCGACCGTGGTCTTGCCGATCCCTCCGGCCCCCGTAATGGTCGCAAAGCGATATTCTGCCAGCAGGTTAGCGATAGCCTCGACAGCCTCGCCGCGCCCTATCACCTTGGTAAGCAGGGCCGGCACATAGCCGGATCGCTGCGTGGCCGCGGCGGGTTGCTGCGCCGACAATTCGGATCGTGAGACATCGGCGATAAAGCGGTAGCCGCGTCCTGGGATATTGGCGATAAGATGACCGTTCGAGTCTCCCAAGACCCGGCGCAACGCTGCAATGTGAACTTTGAGATTTCCCTCTTGGACAAATGTGTCCGGCCAGACGAGTTCGATAAGCTCATTCTTGCCGACCAGTTGGCCTGCTCTCTCGACCAACACCGTAAGTATTCGTAGTGCGCGGCTACCAATGCGAACCGACTTGTCGCCGTCCAATAGAAGCTCGTGAGCCGGTATCAGTTGAAAAGTGGAAAAGCGATGCACCGTCGTTGGAGCGGAAGTAGAGACACCGTCAGCGAACTCCATGCCGTGCCCTCTCCGAGAAGGACGCTGCCGTGCAGCCTATGTATGAGCGTCATTCGCAGCGCGCAGCATAGCAACGGATTAGTGCTCAACCAACCGACGATCGAAAAAGTCGAAGTGGCGGGTCCTGTGTATTACACCGCAACCGCTGGATCGTCGTTTCGTCCATCGACGCCACGGTTTCAAGAACGATTTTTCAGTGCGATTTCCTCGACATGGGATGGCAAATGGGGGTGCGCCATCACGGGCAAACGGCTCAAAACCGCATATCGGTTCAGCCGACTTCGAGCTCGATTTGGCGTCCTCTTAGCTGTGCCTTTACCACTATTAACTCGCTTTGCTGGGCGCACATCGGCACGGTCCTGCACGCCGTCGCAAGAGACCGGCCGCCATGCTCGCCACATATACGCCCCTCATTGCGGAGCCATCCGGTCCCACTCGCGATATTCGGTCTGGCCGCTCGGAATTCGTAGAGGTCGGCAGCCGGTGTTGGGGGGCAATCGCGGTCCAAGTCCAGGAATTGAATGGCTGTTCGCGCTTTTCCGGGCCTTTAAAAGCAGGCCCACCAAGGCTGGTTGTCACCCTGGAAGAAGTCGGCGGTCACACCGAAGTGCGACCACATCCTGACCGGTCTCCACATCCGGCATACCACGGCAGAGATCACATCAGCTTCGTGCCTGCGGGAATGGATGTATGGGTGAATGCGCAAAACATTCGATATCTTCGCCAAGCCGTCATCAATTTCGGCGATAGCGATTCACTGCGCTCGGACCGACGCCTGATGTTTGCGGACAGACGCTTGTGGGGGCTGGCTTCGCTGTTGGCGAGCGAAGTCCTGAGTGAATCGCCACTTGATCCAGCCTACGGCAATGGACTGGCAGCAGCGATTCTAACCAGCCTGTGTGCCGTGACCGAAGGCGGTAGTGCACGGGCTGGCCTCACGCCTTTGCAGATCAAGCGCGTGACGGACTATGTACGCGGCAACATATGCGCCAAAATTCACTTGAGCGACTTGGCTAGAGTGGTCGGCGTATCGCAATCTCATTTCAGCCGCGCATTTAAGATTTCGACTGGCGTACCCCCGCACCGATGGCTGCTCAACTTCAGAGTGGCAGAATCAAAACAACTGCTTCTCGATACATCCATGTCGCTCGCCGAAATCGCGATCGCGATGGGCTTCTCAGAGCAGGGTCATTTCACCCGTGCGTTCGGAGCCGTCGCCGGCACCACGCCAGCCGCTTGGCGAAAGTCCCTCAAACATTGAACAGCTATTTTTGACACCGATGAAGAGGTGCCGCGCTCATGCGACACGCTGCGGGTCGCTCGAAATTCGCCGGCTATTGCGAGAGCGATGGTGAGCTGGGCGACTTTGCAAACATTCGGCTTGTGCAAGTGGTCCTCGTAGCTTCCGTGATTCCAGAGTCTGGAACGGCTGAAAGCTGCACGATTGTCCAATCGAAAATTGCAAATCCAATCCTTTCGTCACAATCGCACTTAGCCTGCCTTCAACGACCAGGCCGATTTGAGCGAGCATTGAACCTGAAGAAGGAGAACAGTCATGAAGCCGATATACCTTGGGACAACGGCCGTCGCCGCAATGTTTGGCGCATCTCTCATTTTGGGGAGCACGTCTGAAAGTGCGACTGCGGCGCCAGCCGGAATCAAGAACGTGGTTCTCGTGCATGGCGCATTCGCGGATGGTTCCGGCTGGGAAGCCGTGGCAAGAATTCTCGAAAAGGACGGATACAAGGTTTCGGTGGCGCAGCCCCCCGAGACCTCCTACGCCGACGACCAAAAATACACGAAGGCCGCAATCGATGCGATGGGCGGACCGGTGGTTCTGGTCGGTCACAGCTACGGCGGGTCCATCATCACCGAGGCCGGCAACGATCCAAATGTTGCAGCACTGGTTTACATCGCCGCTTTTGCGCTCGATGACGGGGAGAGCTGCGCGTCGATCGAACAGGCCGTGCCGCAAGCCTCCAGGGCGTTCAAGCCGGATGGTGATGGCAACTGGTGGATAGACCAGCGCCATTTCGTGGCCGACTTTGCGGCGGACATTCCCCCGGCTGTGTCCCACTTCATGGCGATAGCGCAGGTGCCGATCTCAACCGACGCGTTCACCCATAAGGTCACGAATCCCGCGTGGAAGACCAAGCCCACCTGGTACATGGTGGCCGGCGAAGACCGGTCGATCAACCCGATCCAAGAGCGGATGATGGCAAAGCGCGCCAAGGCCACGACTGTAGAAGTCAAAGCCAGCCACGTGGCCTACATGTCTCATCCGAGGGAAACAGCCAGGCTCATCGAAGAGGCTGCCATGTCCGGACACACCAATCCGTAGCCCATAAGCCTTTGCGATCAACAAACACGTTCCGCACACATGTAGAAGCGGCTTAGTGCGAAGGCATCTGACCCCAAACATCAAACAGTCCGAGTGGTCTTACAGCAAGGAGAACGATCATGGCTCAGCGCATTAACAACGTGGTCCTGGTGCATGGAGCTTTCGCGGACGGCTCAGGCTGGGAGGCGGTAGCCAACCTCCTCAAGAAAGACGGCTACAGGGTTTCGGTGGCGCAGCCGCCCGAGACTTCCTATGCCGACGATCAAAAATGCACAAAGGCCGCGATCGAGGCGATGGGCGGCCCAGTGGTTCTGGTCGGACACAGCTATGGCGGATCGATCATCACCGAGGCCGGCAATCATCCGAACGTTGCGGCGCTCGTTTATATCGCCGCGTTTGCTCTCGATGAAGGCGAGAGCTGCGCGTCGATCGAGCAGGCCCTGCCGCAAGCCTCGAAGGCATTCATGCCCGATAGCAACGGCAACTGGTGGATAGACCAGGCGCACTTCGTGGCGGACTTCGCAGCGGATATTCCGAAGGAAAAAGCGGAATTCATGGCGATATCGCAGGTACCGATCTCCACCGACGCGTTCACCCACAAGGTCAAGAATCCCGCGTGGAAGCACAAGCCCACCTGGTACATGGTCGCGACCGAAGACCGGTCGATCAATCCGGATCAAGAGCGGATGATGGCGAAGCGGGCGAACGCGAAGACGGTCGAAGTGAAAGCCAGCCATGTGGCTTACATGGCCCACCCGGAAAAGACGGTCAAACTGATCGAAGAGGCTGCCACTTCCGCCCCCGCGGCATAGTTCGGCGTTTCTCAGTTGCGCCGTCCCCCAACGGTCGCAACGGCCCCGCGTCATGCGTCAGCACCTCCCAACCCCAACTGACGCGGGGCATTTTTTTGAAGCGGTAGTCCGCCGCGGGGTGACCTCGCTCTGACGAGCGAGGTCTATGTCGCCGGCCCTGTCATTCGATGAGGATGCAATGCAAGATCGCATCACGGTAAAAGGTCACAACGGCGAATTCGGCGCCTACATCGCGCGGCCGAAAACGCTCCCGGCACCTGCCGTCATCGTTCTCCACGAGGTCTTTGGGGTGAACGCCGACATAAGGCAGACGTGTGGTGAAATATCCGAACAGGGCTTCATTGCGGTCGCACCTGAAATGTACTGGCGCGAAGAGGCCAACGTGAACCTCAGCGTTACCTCCGAAGCGGACTGGCAACACGGGCTTCGCCTCAATCAGGCTTTCGACCGGGACGCTGGCGCGCGCGATATCAGGGATACCGCAATCCTCGCCGCCAAACTGTCGGAATGCACGGGCAAAGTTGCCGTTCTTGGCTATTGCATCGGCGGGCTCATGACCTTCTTAACGACGGCGCGCTTCGGCGCAGACGCAGCGGTGGTCTATCACGGTGGCGACACCGAGAAGTATTTGGATGAAGCCCATCGGATCGACACGCCGCTATTGTGGCATCAAGGCGCGGAAGACGAATTTATCTCCAAGCCCGCACAAGCTCAGATCGAAGCGGCTCTCGCCAAAATACCGAATGCCGCGTTCCACTCCTATCCCGGCCAATACCACGCGTTTTCGCGCCACAACGGCGCACATTACAACGCAGAAGCCGCGGCGCTCGCCCACAAGCGGACATATGAGTTTCTGATTTTCCGCTTGCGTTGACCTCCCATCGTTTCGGTTTGAGATGCCATCGCGCGGCATTGAGATTCGTAACGCGACTGTGAAGGAGAGAACCATGGCTACGTCACGAGATGTGCGGACGAACGCGATTGAGCACCGCATTATCAAGTGCGGCCGCTCCTTCGAGCGCGTTCACGAAGCCCTGGTTCGAGCAGTGCCAGCTCTCGATCCAACGCTGGTCGAGATGCTGGTGCGAGGAGAAAAAGAGAAGATCGAGGCTGCGCGACGCGACTTGCCGAAACTTTGGATGTTTTCGATCTTGGACCACGGCGCACTTACCGCAGCGGACGGGTTGAAGTCGAAAGCCGACCAATATGTGATCGGCAATCCATTGACGGCGGAAAGAATGACGCGCCACCACTTGGGTGCTGGTCTCTATGCTCCGTTGCACGTCATTCTTTATGAGGACCAGAACGGACAGGCGATTTTCGAATACGATCTTCCATCGTGCTTGTTTGGCCAATTTGGGGACGACAGGATCACGTCGGTCGGTCTTGAACTGGACGGGGAACTGGAGACGGCTCTCGTAGCGGCTTCCTAGCTCAATAGATACGCGAGACTCAGGCCGCGATGCCTGCGCCAAAGCCGCATCTTCAACGTCACCGACAAGCGCCTGCCGAGTGCGCAGTGGCGCGATTTCGCCGGCAAATGTAGGAAGGTAAGATAGGGCTAGCTGGCGAAACCCGGATGTAGGAGATGCAGATGCCGGAAACGGTCGCAGACGTTCTTGTCGGTACGCTGGAAAGCGTTGGTGTAAAGCAGATCTTTGCCCTGATCGGGGACTCGCTGAATCCTCTTGCCGACGCCGTTCGCCGAAGCTCGATCGAGTGGATCGGCGTCCGCCATGAAGAAGGCGCGGCACTTGCCGCGTCGGGTCAGGCCAAGCTCACCGGTTCATTGACCGTGTGCGCCGGCACAACCGGCCCGGGCAGCACGCACCTGGTGGCAGGCCTCTATGAGGCCAGCCGCGACCACGCCCCTGTCCTGGCGCTCTCGGGCGACATGCCGCGTCAATTCCAGGGAACCGACTACATCCAGACGACCAATCCAAACCTGCTGTTCCGTGATGTGGCGCTTTACACCGAGACCATTTCGTCGCCCCAGCAGGCGCCGGCTGTGATTCATCAGGCGATCGCAGCTGCCTATGCAGGACGCGGTGTGGCGCATCTGACACTGCCGCAGGATGTGCTTAGCAGCAAGGCGCATGGCGGCGTATCCAGCGTCGCGACGCTCAAGCCTCGTTCTGAAATCGTCGCCAATGAGACCGATATCGCCGAGATAGCATCGCGGATCAACCAAGCCACCCGCGTGGTGATCATGTGCGGGGCCGGATGCCATGGCGCGGCCGACGAATTGCGCGAACTTTCCGATCGGCTCAAAGCGCCGCTGATCCACTCGGTAAAGGGTAAGGATATTATGCCCTACAACGATCCGCGCTGGATGGGCGGGATCGGAATGATCGGAACCAAGCCAGTGTATGACGCCGTCATGCATTGCGACCTGCTACTCATGCTCGGCACCGACTATCCCTATTCAAACTTTCTGCCGAGCAAACCTGTCGTTGTCCAGATCGATGATCGCTCACAAGTCCTTGGACGACGGGCGCCGACGATCTTCGGTGCCGTTGGCTCGGTGCGGCCGGCGTTGAAGCTGCTGCTGGGCCGGATCGCGGCGAAGACGGACACAGCGTTTTTCGACGAAGTGACCAAAGCACGCCATGAGTGGGACAAGAAGTTGGACCGGCAGGCCGATCCGGCCCGCAGCAAGGACCGCATCCATCCGCAGGCCGTCGCGCGCATGGTCGGGGATCTCGCCGCATCCAATGCAGTCTTCACATTCGACACGGGACTCAACACGCTTTGGTCCGCGAACTGGATTCGCCAGAGCGGCGCGCAGCGGATCATCGGTTCGTTCAACAACGCGGCCGTGGGCACCGCCCTCGGTCAAGCCAATGGCATCCAGGCTATCGACCGCTCGCGCCAGGTCATCGCGCTATGCGGCGACGGCGGTTTCAACATGTTGATGTGTGAATTCCTGACCGCCGTGCATCACAAGCTGCCAGTCAAGGTCGTGATCTACAACAACTCCGCCTTCGGCCTGATTCATCTGGAGGCCGAGTCCGTCGGCCTTCCCCCGTTCGAGAAGGGCATCCAGTTTCCCAACCCGGACTTCGCGGCTTTTGCGCAGGCTTGCGGCGGACGCGGCTTCAAGGTCGAGAGGCCCGACATGCTGCGCTCGACGATCGCCGAAGCGTTGGCGTTCGATGGCCCGGCGATCGTCGATGCGGTCGTTGTTCCCGACGAACTACCCAACTTGCCGCACATCGACCTCGCTCAAGTCGGCCACGTTGCTCTGGCGAAGATCCGAGAAGCGGTTCTCGCGGTCACTGGCGGATGAGAGGCCGTCGGCGGCGGTTACTCCGCCTTGCGCCTGTTCCACACCAGCTGCGATTCCTCGCCTTCCTTTCCATGAAACATCGCGGCCGAGATCGGCTCCGGCAAGCTCGGATCGTCGATCTGGACGCTCAGATAGACTTGTCCCCGCCGGCACCCTGCTCGGCGCTGTCGCTCTCACGAGTCATGCGGCGTCGTCAGGCGCGGACGGGTTGTCCGCGCTTAAGCACGCCGCAAACGACACCCTGCACCTGTTCGCGGCAGGCTTCTGGACCGGCGGTTTGGTTCTGCTCGCGCTATACGTTTGGACTTGCCGTAGGGAGCTGGCGAAAATGCTGTTGCCGTTGCAGGTGTTTTCGCAGTGGGGAACATATGCCGTGGCCACGCTTGTTGCGTCTGGCTTCGCCAATATTGTCTTCATCCGGCCCGCTTCACCGTGGTACGGAATCTATGGCGAAGTTCTAGCCGTTAAAATGGCTATTGCGTTCGCCATAATCGTGTTCGCATGCCTGAACCGTTGGCGTGTGACGCCAACCCTGGCATCGGGCGGCGGCGTACTTGGGCTTTCGGTCATCGCGATTGTTGGACAACTAGGTTTGCTACCGCCGCGATAGCGCAGGTTAACGGCGCGTTCCGCGCTTTAGTCGCACGACGACATCCACGCGATCGAAATTCGTGCCTGTCGGTATTGAGGGAACTCCCGCAACACTAATGTGATTGCCGGGGATGTCGATCAAAAGACGTTCGTCTTCGATATAGAAGTGTTGGTGCGGCTCGGTGTTGGTATCGAAATAGGAATGATCGAAATCGACTGCGCCCTGGCACAGAAGGCCCGCATCGGTGAACTGATGAAGCGTATTATAAACGGTCGCGAGCGAAACCAAGGCCCCAATGGCGACCGCTTCCTTATGCAGGATTTCCGGCGTCACGTGCCGATGGCCGTTTCGAAAGAGGAGTGTCCCAAGCGCCACGCGTTGTCGTGTGGGGCGCAGGCCCGCGCGACGAAGCTTCTCGGCTAATTCTGCTTGTTCCGCCTGATCCTTTTTTCGGTTCGGCATGATCAATTGACCTCGGGAAGGCGGCGGGCGCTACGATTGGAGTCGCAGCGCCCTTGCGCGATCGGGAAGGATCAGGCGAGATCAAACCGATCCGCGTTCATCACCTTATTCCAGGCCATCACGAAGTCCTTTACGAACTTCTCTTGCGCGTCGGCGCCTGCGTAGACCTCAGCGAACGCGCGCAGTTGTGCGTGCGAGCCGAAGATCAGATCGACACGGGTGCCGGTCCATGTTTTCGCTTTCGTCGAACGGTCGTGTCCTTCGTAGGCGTTGTCGCCGGTCTTCTGCCAATCGGTCTTCATGTCGAGAAGGTTGACGAAGAAGTCGTTGGTCAGCGTACCGGGCTTGCTTGTGAAGACGCCGTTCTTAGAGCCGTCGGCGTTCGTTCCAAGTACGCGCAAGCCGCCGATCAAGACAGTCACCTCCGGTCCGGTAAGCCGCAGCAACTGCGCTTTATCCACCAGCGCCTCTTCCGGCTTCATTAGCAGATGATAACGATAGTAGTTCCGGAACCCGTCGGCCACCGGCTCCAGCGGTGCGAAGGACGCCGCGTCGGTCTGCGCCTGCGAAGCATCGCCGCGGCCTGTTGTGCAGGGCACAGTCACCGAAACGCCGGCCTCCTTCGCCGCCTTCTCGATCGCCGCGGCGCCACCGATAACGATTAGATCGGCGAGCGATACCTTCTTGCCGAACTCCTTTTGGATCGCTTCCAGTTTGGCGATGACTTTCTGAAGCTGCTTTGGATTGTTCACCTCCCAATCCCTCTGCGGCGCCAGACGGATGCGCGCACCGTTGGCGCCGCCGCGCTTGTCCGAGCCGCGGAACGTCGACGCGGAAGCCCACGCCGTTGAAACGAGCTCGGATACCGAGAGACCCGAAGCCTGGATCTTGCCTTTCAAAGCTGCGACATCTGCGTCGCTGAGCGGCGTGCCTTGTGGAACGCGGTCCTGCCAGATCAGCTCTTCCTTCGGAACGTGTGGACCAAGATAACGCTGGATCGGCCCCATGTCGCGATGGGTGAGCTTGAACCACGCGCGCGCAAACGACTCCGCGAACTGGTCCGGATGCGCAAGGAAGCGACGCGAGATTTTTTCATATTCCGCATCGAAGCGCAGTGCCAGATCCGACGTGAGCATCGTCGGAACCTTCTTCTTCGAGGGATCGTGCGCGTCCGGGATATTCGCAACGGCGCCTTTCGCCTTCCATTGCTTGGCGCCTGCAGGGCTCTTGTCCAACTCCCATTCGTATTTGAAGAGGTTTTCGAAGAAGTGGTTGCTCCACTTTGTCGGGGTCTGCGACCAGGTAACTTCCGGGCCGCCGGTGATCGTGTCGGCACCGATGCCGGTGCCGTGCTTGCTCTTCCAGCCCAGACCCTGATCTTCGATCTGCGCGCCTTCCGGGTCCGGTCCGATCAGCGAGGGATCACCCGCGCCATGCGTCTTGCCGAATGTGTGGCCACCCGCGATCAGCGCCACGGTCTCTTCGTCGTTCATCGCCATCCGCGCAAAGGTCTCGCGGATGTCGCGTGCCGAGGCTTTCGGATCGGGATTCCCGTTCGGACCCTCCGGGTTCACATAGATGAGGCCCATCTGCACGGCACCCAGCGGATTCTGCAGCTGGCGCTCGCCCGAATAGCGCTCATCGCCGAGCCAGGTGCCTTCCGGTCCCCAATAGAGTTCTTCCGGCTCCCAGGTATCGGCGCGGCCGCCCGCGAAACCGAACGTCTTGAAACCCATCGACTCCAACGCGACGTTGCCGACAAGCACGAACAGATCGGCCCAGGAGATCTTGCGGCCGTATTTCTGCTTGATCGGCCAGAGTAGGCGACGCGCCTTGTCGAGATTTGTGTTATCCGGCCACGAGTTGAGCGGTGCGAAGCGTTGCTGTCCGGCGCCGGCGCCGCCACGGCCATCGGTCACGCGATAGGTACCGGCCGCGTGCCAGGCAAGGCGGATGAACAGGCCGCCGTAATGACCGAAGTCGGCCGGCCACCAGGGCTGGCTGTCCGTCATTAGCGCATGCAGGTCTTTGACGACCGCGTTCAGATCGAGCGACTTGAACTCTTTCGCATAGTCGAAGTCGGCACCCATCGGGTCGGACTTCTTGGAATTGTGGTGCAGCACCTGAATGTCGAGCTGCTCCGGCCACCAATGGCTGTTATTGGGCCCGCGGCCTGCGGCGAAGGGGCATTTTCCTGCGTTTTCGTCCTGGTTCTTGTCCATGTCTTTTTCCCGTCCTGACTTGTCCTTCAAGGATCGCGGTGCGCGCTCCTACGCCTTGCGCGGATAGGATTACCTATGTTGATCTATTAGTTTAAGTCGGATTTTCTGATCGTAAGTATAAGGTGAGGGTTATGATGAACCTCTCGATCCGCCAGCTCCGCTATTTCGAGGCGTTGGTCCGCCATGTTCATTTCGGACGCGCGGCCGATGCGTGCGCGATCTCCCAGCCCGCACTATCGATGCAGATCAAGGAACTGGAAGAGACGCTCGGCACAGACCTTTTTGAAAGAGATGCGCGTCATGTGCGTTTGACGAGCTTTGGGGAAGAGTTTGCCTCACGCGTTCGCGAAATCCTGCGTTCGGTGGATGAATTGGGGGACTTGGCACAAGCTTCGCGAGAGGGGCTGGTGGGCCGGCTTCGACTGGGCATTATTCCAACCATCGCGCCTTATCTGCTTCCGGCGATCATCGGCAGCCTGACGCGCGCGAATGCCGCTCTCGACCTTCAGGTCCGTGAGACGTTGACGGCCAAGCTTATTCGAGAACTTGATGAGGGCAGCCTCGATGCAGCGGTCGTCGCGTTGCCGGTATCCGAACCGTCTCTGGCAGAGGTTGCGCTCTTTTCCGAAGAATTTGCCCTCGTCAGGCCGCTTGCCGACGCGGGCAAGCCCGTTCCTGGTCCCAAGCTGCTTCGCGGAATGCGTTTGCTATTGTTGGAAGAAGGCCATTGTTTCCGCGATCAGGCGCTCTCCTATTGCGACATACACGCGGTTTCGCCTCGCAAGTTTCTCGATTGCAGCTCATTATCCACGCTTGTCCAGATGGTTGGCGCGGGAATGGGCGTTACGCTGATTCCGGAGATGTCCATTCCGGTTGAGACCCGGCTGGCGCCGGTCTCCGTCGCGCGGTTGAAGAATCCACGGCCGTCGCGAACCATCGGGATGATATGGCGCAAGACAAATCCGCTTGCGAAACAGCTCGCGCAGATTGCGGAAATTGTCCACCAATCAGCTAATGCGGTGCGCGCCTCGCAGAAGCTCTCAGGATAAGGCTGATGGACGCACTGCGCCGCCAGCCGAGCTGATCATCAGTCGATCGTGCAGCGTCGTACGAACGGAAAAGAACGGATGCGATAGAGAACGAGAACGACTCCATGTGATAGCCGTGTGATGGAGGGGTTCTAAGTCGTTGAAAACACAAATCGGTCCGTCCAGTCCATCATCGGCGCGACGCAGAATTTGTGGCTCATCGGGGCGAGGTTCTAGCAACGGCGCCCCACGATGCAACCGGCTATTTCTTCATCCGGTGGGCGAGCCGGTCGCAGGCGGCCTTGAAGGGCGTCACGGAGAAGACCCAGGCTTCGATCTGCGCGGCCGCCGCGGTGACCTCCGCCTTGTCCCAGGCGAAGGTGCGGCTCGACATCGTGTCGGCCACGGTCGGCGCGGCGATAAGCGCGGCAAGCACGGCACCGAGGATCAGGTTGCGGCGGGTCTGCATGGCGTCCTCCCGAAGCAGGGCTTATCAATAGCAAATCCGCGCGGGCTTGGCGACGGGGCCCTTTTTAACCGTTTCGCCGCGTCATGAGCGACAGCACGAAGCCCGCGGCCATCGCCGCCAGCAACCCCATGTTGACATAGAAGCCGATCGGCGTGCCCTCGGCGCGGCCCGTCGGGTAGAAAACGTTGATCGCGCGCGTGCCGAGCAGGCTCGCCAGGAACAGGAGATAGGCGAAGGGGATCAGGGCGCGATAGCGGATCAAGACGACGACGGCGATCAGTCCCATCAGGACGAGGTACAGGCCCAGAAGCGCGAACAGCAGCACGATCATCTCGCCTGCCGCATGTCCGTAGCTGTCGAGCGGGATTCCGTCCGCTCCCGCCGCGACCATCGCCGGATGCCACACCGAATTCGCGCCCTGCAGCAAGCGGATGAGAGCGATCGGAACGAGCAGCCAGACGGCGAGAACGCTGCCGCGATAGGCGCCGTTGTCGGCGCTTTTGGGGAATATCCGGCTCAGCATCAATGTGCTCCCTGCAAGGCCTGTTTGCGCCCGGTCCACCGCACGCGGATCAGCCAGAAGATCATGAATACCAGCGGCGCCAGCGCCGGCACGAAAAGCCACGGGCCGTGCAGCGCCGCGGGCAGCATCTTCTGCTGTCCTAAGAAGAACGACGCGCTTGCAACGAAGAACGCAAAGCACATCCGCCACAGATGCCGCGCGATGCGCGCCGCGCCTGCGATGCCTCCACGCAGGATCATCCTGAAATCGGACACGGCCGCGATAGCGACCACGAACAGGAACGGGTAGAGGGGCGCCATGGGCTCGTCCCCCAGCACGCCGCGCGGTCCCGCGGCGAGCAGCAGGGCAATGCCGAGCGCAATGATCCCGAGCGCGCCCGCGAACGCCACGCGTTCGAAGCGCCCTATTCTGCCTTCGCCGCGCTTGACCGTCGCCCAGGCCGTGGCGACGAGATAGAACGTGATCAGGCCGCCCACCATCGATCCGGGATGGCGGATGAGCGGCGCCACCGCCGCGCCGACGCCCGACATGACGAGCATCGCGGCGAAAAAGACGTTGCCCGCCGCGCGATGAAGCCGCTCGCCCTTGCGCGCCAGGATCGCCGTGTAGCCGCAGATCACCCCCACAATCCCGCCGCCGATATGCAGGTAGAGGACCGCCGTGGCCGTATCCCGGATCCATTCGGGTGCGCTCGGGTCGACGTGAAGGATGGTCATGGCCCCTGGCTCCTTGCCCGCGGGGGGCGCGCCCATGGACATCCCCGCGGGTTGAAAATAGGAATGCCGATGCCCATTCACATGATCTGCGGGGTCAAAAACATGGCTCCCGGGTTCAGATAGGGGGAAGCATGGTCGAGCCCACGGTTTCGGCCGGCTATGTGAATTCGCTGCTCAAGGTCGTGGCCGCGCGGGGCGCGGACCAGGGCGCGCTGCTTGCCCGCGCGGGCATCGATGCAGAGGCGCTCGCCAAGCCCGACACGCGCGTGCCCTTCGCGCGCTTCAAGACCTTGATGCGCGCCGCCAAGGAGATGCTGGGCGATCCCGCGCTGGCGCTGCATTTCGGCGAGAGCTCGCCCTTCGACGAGATGTCGATCGTGGGGCTGGTCTGCATGGCGGCCGAGACGATGGGCCACGCCTTCGAGCAGATGAACCGCTATGCGCGGCTCGTCGTCGAGGTCGAGGGGCATGAGAGCGGCGACCGCTTCGCGATTGTGCCCGCGGGCGGCGGGCTATGCTGGCTCGAAGACCGGCGCAAGAACCCGAACGACTTCCCCGAGCTCACCGAATCCACTTGGGCGCGGTTCGTGGCGCCGTACGAGAAATTCTTTCCCGGCCGGCCGCATTACGTGAAGGCCGTGCACATGCCGCATGCGCAGCCCGCTTATCGCGCCGAATACGACCGCATCTTCAAGATGCCCGTCATATTCGAGAGCGAGCGCAACGCGCTCTTGATCACGGAAGGCTGGCTCGCGGAGCCGACGCGTTCCGGCAACCCTTACGTCTTCGGCATCTTCAGCGAGCGCGCGGCGGCGCTGCTCAAGAGCCTGGAGGATTCCAAGACGCTGACGGGACGCATCGAGCGGCTTCTCATCCCCATCCTGCACACGGGCGATCTCGGCATGGACGCGGTCGCCAAGCGGATGGGTTTGAGCCGTGCCACGCTCTATCGCAAGCTGCGCGAGGAGGGCACGCGCTACGAAGACCTGCTCGACGATCTGCGCCATCGCATGGCGCTGCACTATCTCGACGGCAGGAAGGTCTCGGTGAACCAGGCGGCGTATCTGGTCGGCTTCTCCGACCCCAGCGTCTTCTCCCGCGCCTTCAAGCGCTGGACGGGCAAGAGCCCGGCGCAGAGGAATGCGGGGTGATCGTCTTTCATTGTCATTCCCGGCGAGCAACGCATGCGAAGCATGCGTTGCGAGGGAAGGGAATCCAGGGGAACAAGCGCCGAGCCCAGTCCCCTGGGTTCCCTTCCCTCACATCGACGCTATCGCGCCGATGTTCGCCGGGAATGACAGTGGTGCTTCGGGAAGAGTTCTAAAGCAACTTCATCAGCAGCTTGCGCAGCTTGGGGCTGAAGCCCAGCGCGAAGCCGAAGGCGAGGAGGCCGCCGAGCAGCAAGGGGGAATTGTTGTTGAGCACCGAATGGGCCTGGCGGCCGAACAGCTCGCCGAGCTCTGCTGTGCTGCGGTGACGCGCGGCATCCTTGGGCGGGATCGCATTGCGCGAGATCAGCCGTCCGGCCCACAGCACGAGCAGGCCGAAGACGACGCCCGCGAGCGCGGTCAGCAGTGCCGCCATCCACGGCGCCATCATCTCGGCGAGGCCGAGATAGAGGGCCGCGATGAGAAAGGCGACGGCGACGCAGAATCCCGCGCCCGCGATCAGGATCGCGGCGGAGTTGATCGCCAGTCGCCCCAGGAACCGGTCCATCGGATGATGTTCAGCGCCGTCCGCCGAAGATCAAGCCGAGCAGCACGCCGACGCCGAACGCGACGCCGGCCGAGGCCAGCGGCTGCTCGCGGATCTTCTCGGCCACGTGGTCGGCGGTCGTTTGCGTCTCCGACCAGACGTAATCGCCGGCGGCCTTGGCGCGGCTTGCGGCCTCGGAACCGGCCGCCCGCGCGGTCTGCTCCAGAAGCTGGGCGATGCGCGCGAACTCGGAGCGGAGCTGTTTGAACTCGCCCGCCAACGCGTCCACATTCTTCTCGGTGTCAGCCATGATGTCCTCCGAACCGGGCGATTTTCCGCCGGAACATGGTAAAAATGGGTTACGGGCGCGCTACCTGCTAGCCCTCTTCGCCAGAGTCAAGCGATAACGCGGAAAACTGGGGTTTGGCGCGCTGCAGCGCACTATATTTTGGGGGTCCGGCAAAGACTTCCTCCTCTCCCCTCGTGGGAGAGGAAGAGTTCACGCCCCCGTCCGCTCCTTGAAAAAGTCGATGACGCGTTTCTCGGCCTGCTTGGTCCGGCTTCCCGGCTTGTCGATCAGGTTGACGGTCAGGACCGAGTGGCTCTGGACCAGGCCCGGCGCGGAATCGGCGTCGTCGAGCTCGGTGGCCTCGAACTTGTCGCCGAAAGCGCGCTTTAAGGTCTCGAAGCGCTCGTCCGGCACCAATTTGTCGCTCTTGAATCGCAGGCCGATCGCCGTCAGGTTCTCGTCGTGGAAGCGCTTGCGCGCGCAATCGATCTCGTAAGGCGAGACGTCGACCGCGCCCTTGCCCGCGAAGGTGGTCACCGGCATCGAGGGCTGCGAGAGCACCGGCGCCACCACCGACGGCTCGGTCATCATCGCCAGCGCGAAGCCTCCCGTGAAGCACATGCCGACGGCGCCGACGCCCTTGCCGCCGCATTCGCTCTTGGCCCGGCGCGCCAGCGCGCGCAGCCATTCGACGATCGGGCTCGATCTGCCGTCCTTCCAGACGTTGAACTCGCGCGCCACGCAGATGGTCTTGAGCATCGTGCCGACCATGTAGCCGCGCGTGACCGGACGTCCCGGCGTGCCGAACAGGCTGGGCAGGAACACCGTCATGCCGGCTGCCGCGACGCGGTCTGCGAAACGGATCACGAGCGGATGGATGCCGGGCATCTCATGGATGACGATCACCGCGGGCCCCGTGCCGCGGCGGAAGACCTTGCGCGTCCAGCGCCCGTCGTCGAAGTCGAAGGAGGTGTAGTCCTTCAAGGCGTCCGAATAATCCATTGCCCGTTGCCCCGCGCGCGCCGTACCTTTGCGGTCCCAAGACTAGGGGAGGGCCGATGACCTGGGCAAGCTACAGCGCGTTCGTCGTCGCGATGACGGTGCTCTGCGTCGTGCCGGGCCCGGCGGTCGCGCTGGTGCTCTCCCAGGCGCTCAGCCATGGCGCGCGCAAGGCGGTGTGGTCGATCCTCGGCATCACGGCCGCGGGCACCGCTTGGTTCGCGCTGTCGGCGACGGGCATCGGCGCGGTGTTGAGGGCGTCTTATTCGCTGTTCTTCGCGATCAAATGGATCGGCGTCGCCTATCTGATCTGGCTGGGTCTGGCCACGTTCTTCAGGACGTCGAAGCTCGCGGCGCTCAAGCCCGCGTCAGGGTCCCCGAGCGCGCGGCGGCTGTTCGCGGGCGGCTTCGTGATGCAGATGGCCAACCCCAACATCCTTTTGTTCTTCACCGCGTTCCTGCCGCAATTCATCGCGCCGCGCGCGCCGCTGCTGCCGCAGATCGCCGTCCTGGCCCTGACCACCGCCGTCATCGAGCTCGTGGTGCAGCTTGCCTATGCCGCGCTTGCGGCGCGCGTGCGCGTGCTGTTCGCGACGGAGCGTTTCGCGCGGCTGACCGACCGCGTCTCGGGCGCGCTTCTTATCGCCGCCGGGATCGGCATGGCGGCGATGCGGCGCGCCTGATTGTTGCCACGAACTTGGCTAGGCTGATCGCAAGTGGGGAGGTGCCGATGCAATTCCATCATGTCTTGCGCGTGGCCGCGTTCGCTGCCGTGCTTGCCGGATCCGCCGGCGCGGATCCCGTACCCGTGGCGACTTCTGCCACAAGCTATGAAGCCTGGATCGCCAAGGCGGAGGCCGGCGATCCGAGCGCCGATTTCACCGCGCTGCGCAAGGCCTATGTCCTTTCCGACGGCTACGACCCTTATACCAGTCGCAGCGAGGCGCCTTTCATGGACGCCTGGAAGGCGTTCCAGGTGAAGGACTGCGCGACGGCGCTCAGCAAGTCGGACGAGGCGCTCAAGATCGACTACACGATCATGGCCCTGCATTTCGTGCGCAGCGACTGCTTCAAGCAGGCGGGCGATGCGGTCCGCTCGGCGCGCGAGGCCGCGATCGGAAAGAGCCTTATGGAATCCGTGCTCTCGAGCGGCGACGGCAAGTCGGTCAAGACCGCCTATGTGGTGGTGACGATGGGCGAGGAGCGCATGCTGCTCGACTACCTCGACATGCCCGAACAGGAGCAATCGCTGCTCAACGACGGCGGCCATATGTACGATGCGATCACCGGGGTGAACCGCAAGACTGGACAAAAGCAGACCGCATTCTTCAATGTGGACGGGCCGTTCTTCGGATTGGCGAAGAAATTCGGCAACAAATGACGGAATCCGGGACCGTGACCGATCCAGAGCTCCTGCGCCTGCGCGACAGCATCGACAACATCGACGCGGCGCTGATCCATGTCCTGGCCGAGCGCTTCAAGTGCACGCAGGCGGTGGGCCGCTACAAGGCCGAGCACGGCCTGCCGCCCGCCGATCCGGCGCGCGAGGCCGCCCAGATCGCGCGCCTTCGCAAGCTCGCCGAGGCCGCCAAGCTCGATCCTGATTTCGCCGAGAAATTCCTGAACTTCATCGTCACGGAAGTCATCCGCCACCACGAGGCGATCCGCGCGGAGAAGGGGTAAACCCCAATTGTCATGGCCCGCGTCCATACGCTGTCGCTATGGACCGGGCCATGACACCTGTGTTGGGGCGAGCTTGCGGCGTCCCGTTGTCCCTGTATCATCGCGAAAGAACGACCAGGAGCCGCCCCATGGACCTCACCTTCACGCCCGAGGAAGAAGCCTTCCGCGCCGAGGTGCGCGCCTTCATCGCCGAGGCGAAGCCGAAGCTGCCGAAGACAGATGTCGGCGCGCCGGAAGCGGCGAACCGCTCGAAGGAGGATTACCTCGCCTGGCACAAGCTCCTCTACAAGAAGGGCTGGGTGGCGCCGATCTGGCCGAAGGAGTACGGCGGCACGGGCTGGAACGTGACCCAGCGCTACATCTTCAATCAGGAATGCGCCAACGCGGAGACGCCGACGACGCTGCCCTTCGGCCTGTCGATGGTGGGCCCGGTGATCTTCACCTATGGCAGCGACGAGCAGAAGAAGAAGTACCTGCCGCGCATCCTGTCGGGCGAGGATTGGTGGTGCCAGGGCTATTCCGAGCCGGGCGCGGGGTCCGACCTCGCCAATCTGCGCACCAAGGCGGTGCGTGAGGGCGACCACTACATCGTCGACGGCCAGAAGACCTGGACGACGCTTGCTCAGTATGCGGATTGGATCTTCTGCCTGGTGCGCACCGATCCGAACGTCAAGCCGCAGGAGGGCATCACCTTCCTGCTGATCGACATGAAGACGCCGGGCATCACGGTGAAGCCGATCATCGTGCTCGACGGCGCGCGCGAGGTGAACGACGTCTTCTTCGACAACGTCAAGGTGCCGGTGGAGAACCGCGTCGGCGACGAGAACAAGGGCTGGACCTACGCCAAGTTCCTGCTCGTGCACGAGCGCACCGGCATCGCCGGCACCGCGCGCTCGAAGAAGGCGGTGGCGCGGCTGAAGGAGATCGCCGGCGCCGAGCTCGTCGACGGCACGCCGCTGATCGAGACCGACGACTTCTCGAAAAAAGTGGCCGAGCTCGAGGTCGAGCTCGCGGCGCTCGAGTTCACCGAGCTGCGCACCCTGGCGCAGGAATCCAAGGGCCACATGGCCGGCCCCGAAAGCTCGATCCTGAAGATCCGCGGCACCGAGATCCAGCAGCGCATCACCGAGCTGACCGAGGAAGCGGTGGGCTATTACGCCTTCCCGTATGAGCGCGGCATGGGCAGCAACGAATATCCGCCGGGTCCCGACTACGCCGCGGGCGTCGCGGGCCGGTATTTCAACATGCGCAAGGCCTCGATCTACGGCGGCTCGAACGAGATCCAGCGCAACATCATCGCCAAGGCGGTGCTGGGGTTGTGATCGGTAGTGTCCTGATTTCGCCCCGACGCGACAGACGCGACTTCGTCACGTAAGCCCGCCGCTTGGATCGCTCAGTCCCAACAAGTTGGAGGCGGAATATCAATCCTGCATCGCCTTCGGATCGCTGCCTTTGCGGCCGTGCTCGAGCCAGTCGTTCAATCCGGGCGACAGTTCGGCCGCAGCGCGGTCGCGATAGCGCGCGACATCGTCCTTCCTGAGCACGCCGCGCCAGCGGCCGTTGGTGCCCTTGTTGAGGAATGTCTGATGTCCGCCCCTGACCGCCATTTCAATGCCGGGCAGGAGCGCCGCGCCTTGGTTCTTCATTTTCTCGAACCTCGCCGCTTCGACGAGCTCCGGCCACAACGCCGCCGGCGTCTCGATCCCGAGGAACGCCGCGATCCGCTTCATCTCGCTCGACAAATCCGCCTTCAGATCGTTGTAGTGCACCAGCAGCAGATTTCCGCGCCGACGCTCGGTCCAGTAACTGCGTTCGACGTCAAAAAGCGCATTGGCCACCGGCACAACCTCGTCGTCATGTCGTTCGAGCCACGACAGGAAGAATTCGCGCGGATCTTCCGGCGGCGCCGGTGGAGGGCCGGCCGTGTCGCCATCCTGTTCGGCGATCCGCTGGATGCTGCCGATCGCTTGCGGCGTGAAATTCAGGAAGTGATTGTGGAACGAGAAGCACGCATCCAGCCCGCCGCGCGCGATGTGGATGTATTTCACCTCGTCATAGATGGGCAGCGCGTCGAACGGCAAATGCGACTTCATCGCGCGGCGATGCGTCTGCGCTTCCAGCATGGCGACCATCGCATCGATCGGTAGCTGGTAGCGGCAATCGACCCAGGGATGGGTCTGCACGATCGGCACCGGCGTTGCCGACTGGAAGATGAGCAGGCTGACGATGCGCTGCGTCCAGGTCGTGCCGACTTTCGGAAAGCTGGCGACGACGACATCACCTGGCCGTGGCTTGTAACGGTCCCAGTGCTTGCTGTCGCGGACGCGATCTTTGACAGTCCTGAGCGGAGCGCGCGAAAGCATGTGTTTCCCCTTTTCGACCGGCCTGGTGGTCCGGGCTTGCCAACCGGGTTCAAATTAGGACACGTCCCTGTGATTTCAACCTTCCTTTGAGGGTCGGTCTACGCCATCGGCGGCAGGTTGCGGCGGTCGGCGGTGGCTTGGCGGATGGCGGTCGGCGAGGCGCCGTAATAGTCGCGGAAGGTGCGGTTGAAATAGGAGACGTCGCCGAAGCCCGCGGCCAAGGCGATGGTGCTGATGCTCAAATGCGCCTGGCGCATGTCGGTGAGCACGGCGTGCACGTTCTCCAGCCGCTTGACGAGCAGGAACTCCGAGAACGTCGTGTCCTCGGCCTCGAACAGGCGCTGCACCTGGCGTGCGGAGAGCGCGTTGGCACCGGCGACCTGCGCCACGGACAATTCCTGATCGGCGAGATTGTCCGCGACATAGCGCTTGATCGCGCGCCGCCTGATCTCGGCCGGCGAAAGGCCGCCCGCCATCGCCTCGCGCGCGGAATGCAGGACCAGGACGAGAAGGTTGAAGATGTGGCTGACGACCATGGTGCGCAGATCGGCGCCCGTCAGGCCCTGGCTGTCGTCGAGGCCGCGCAGATAGGTCGTGAGCATGCGCAGGCTTTCATCGCCGCGGTGGATGACGAGGCCGCTCAACTCGTCGGCATCCGGCACCAGCGCGCGCAGCCGCGCGCCGTCCACCCGCGCGCAGGCGTGCCGCCCGGTGGTGCGTCGGATGAAGGACATCTCGTCCGAGCAGCGCAGGAAGCAGCCGTCGCCTTCCTCGAGCGCGATCTCGCGTCCGGCCACGCGCATCGCGAGCGGCCCCTCGGTGTTGATGATGAGAAGGAAGCCCTCGCGGTCCGCCGCCGCGATGGCGCGCGTGCGCTGAATGAGCATCGCGCTGAGCTGTCCGCTGCCGAAGCGCACGCCCGGCAGCAGCCTGAGCGACGCGTCGACCTGGATCGGCGTGGGCGTCAGGGGCTCGACGTCCACCTTGAGCAGCATGCGCGAAAGCACTTCCGTCCAGTCCGGAAGGCGCAAGTGAGGCTCGTGATCCTCCGACCAGAAACGCAACAGGCGGAAATCGGGCTGCGGAAATGCCAAGCGGTCGTCCCCCAAAAAACGGCCGGTGTCTTTGTAGAACGACACTGTGGCGGGAAAAAGGGCTGCGGTGGCTTCCCTCTCGTCATGCTTGCCTCGCCCCGGCGGACCGGTCGATACTGCCCCGCCGCCGCCGGGGATGGTCATGGATTTCTCTTTCAGCGAAGAACAGACGCTGCTGCGCAATTCCGTGCAGCGCTATTTGGCCGACAATTACAAGTTCGAGGACTGGCGCAAATTCACCCGTAGCGAGCAGGGCCGCGATCCCAAACATTGGGCGCAGTTCGCCGAGCTCGGGCTTCTGGCGGCGCCGCTGCCCGAGGCGCATGGCGGACTGGGCGGCGATGCCCTCTCGACCCTGATCGTGATGGAGGAGTTCGGCCGCGCGCTCGTGGTCGAGCCTTACGTGCCGACGGTGGTGGTGGGCGGCGGGCTCATCGACCGCGCCGGCTCGGACGCGATGAAGGAAGAGTGGATCCCAAAGATCGCCTCCGGCGAGACGCTGATGGCGTTCGCCTTCGCCGAGCCGCAGGGCCGCTACAATCTCGCCGATCTTACGACCACCGCGAAGAAGCAGGGTGCGGGCTATGTGCTGAGCGGCCAGAAATCGGTCGTCATCGGCGCGCCCTGGGCGGATACGCTCATCGTCACCGCGCGCAGCGCGGGCGGGCGGCGCGACGAGAAAGGCATCAGCGTCTTCCTGGTCGACAAGACGGCGAAAGGCGTGTCGTGCCGCGACTTCGCGACCGTCGACGGCAGCCGCGCGTCCGAGATCACCTTCGAGAACGTCGAGGTGCCTGCGTCGCGCCTGATCGGCGAGGCAGATAGCGGCTTGGCCCTCGTCGAGCGCGCCGTCGACGAGGCGATCGCGGCGGTGTGCGCGGAAGCCACCGGCGGCATGAAGATGCTGGTCGACGCCACCGTCGAGTACTCCAAGAACCGCAAGCAGTTCGGCGTGCCGATCGGCAAGTTCCAGGTGCTGCAGCACCGCATGGTCGACATGTTCGTGAATTACGAGCAGGCGGTGTCGATCACCTTGATGGTGACGCTGAAGCTGGCGAGCGACGCGGAGCGCGCCAAGGCCGCGTCCGCCGCGAAGGCGCAGATCGGCAAATCGGGCCGTTTCGTCGGCCAGAGCGCGGTCCAGGTCCATGGCGGCATGGGCATGACCGACGAGCTCAATGTCGGCCACTATTTCAAGCGCCTGACGATGATCGACACGCTGTACGGCAACGTCGATCATCATCTGCGCAGATTTGCGGCTGCGGCGTGACCTTCCACAACCGCTGTTGACCGGGCGGTGAAGCTGTTCCATCGTCCCTCGCGGGGTTAATCGCGATTTCCCCATAGGCGGCCAGCCCAAATATCGCGTCCAGCCCAATTGGGCGAGACGCTCGTGCTGCCTGCGATCCAAACCCACTTCCGTATTTTTGGACGCTTCGTTCCGCGCGACCGTCGGCTTTCGCGGAGCTAAGGCTATGAGGAAACAAGGAACCAAGTTCTTGACGCGCTCCGACATCGCGCGATTGATGAGTCTCGACGACTATCTGCTGGCGGCGGAACACGCGTTTACCGGGATGGCCACCGGCCGGATCGGCGTACCGCCGCCGATGCACCTGGCGGGATCTGGAGGAGGTTTTCACATCAAGGGCGCGAGCTCGGCCGGCGGTTCGCGCTATGTCGCGGTCAAGCTGAACGGCAATTTTCCGGAAAATCCCCTACAGCGCAATTTGCCGACCATCCAAGGCGTGATCGTCCTAGCTGATGCGACCGACGGATCGATGCTGGCAATCATGGATTCAATAGAGGTGACGTTGCAGCGCACGGCCGCTGCCACCGCTCTGGCCGCGCGCCATCTGGCGCGCCCGGACGCGTCAACCCTGGCGATATGCGGCTGCGGCGCGCAAGCCGTCGTGCAGCTTCGGGCGCTAGCAAACGTTTTCTCTCTGCGGCGCGTGAAACTATGGGACCGCGACTTCGAGCGCGCGCGGAAGTTTGCAAAGGACTTCGGCAGCAATCCGGCGATCGAAATGCACGCCGCATCCGCCCTTGATCAGGCGACACGCGACAGCGACCTGATCGTGACATGCACGACGGCGACAAGCCCGTTCCTTGGCCCGGATTGCGTTTCCGAAGGCACATTCATCGCCGCCGTCGGGGCCGACAGCCCGGCGAAGAGCGAAATCATGCCCGAGTTGATGGCGAAATCCGTCGTCGTGACGGATGTGCTCGAGCAATGCGCCGTGATGGGCGATCTTCATCACGCCATTCTTGCGGGCAAGCGGGCGCGAGACGATCGCTACGCCGAACTGGGCGAGGTCGTGATCGGGAAAAGCAAGCCTCGCATCAATGATAGCGATATCGTCGTGTTCGACTCCACCGGGACAGCTGCGCAGGATCTCACCGCAGCCTTGCGCATCCACCAACTCGCGGGCGTAGCAAATGCTGGCGTTGATATAAGTTTTGCAGGGTGAGGAAAGGCTCACCCCGCCTGCTTCATACGTTCCCGCGCGCGCGACTTGGGCAGCGTGATCGTCACGCGGGTGCCTTCGCCGGGTGTGCTGTCGAGTGTCACGCTTCCGCCCATCGCCTCGACGAGGCCGCGCACGATGGGAAGGCCCAAGCCCGTGCCGCGGTCGGCGATCACCGCGTCGTGCCGGCCCTGGCCGAAATTCTCGAACACCAGCGCCAGGTCGCTTTGCGCGATGCCCACGCCGTTGTCCTCGACGCCGAAGACCGGCGCGCCGTCGGCGCCCGGATGGGCGAAAAGGACGACGCGTCCGCCCTCAGGCGTGAACTTGACGGCGTTGGAGACGAGGTTGGTCAGCACCTGGCGCACCGCGCGCTCGTCGGCATGGAGAACGGGGAACCGCGGATCGATCTCGATGCGCATCGAAAGCTTCTGCGCCTCGGCGCGCACCGACATCAGCATGCAGGCGCTCTCCATCGCCGGCGCGATCTCCATCTCGGCCTCGTGCAGCGTCATGCGGCCGGCCTCGATCTTGGCGAGGTCGAGGATGTCGTTGATGAGCGCGAGCAGGTGCTTGCCCGAGCCGTGGATGTAGCCGCCATATTCGCTGAACCGGCGGTTGGCGCCGCCCGCCTGGATGATCTCCGAGAAGCCGAGGATCGCGTTCAAGGGCGTGCGCAATTCGTGGCTCATATTGGCGAGGAAGGCCGATTTCGCGCGGCTCGCGTCCTCGGCGCGCTCGCGGGCACGGTCGGATTCCTCCTTCGCCTCGCTCAGCTCGTCGATCAGCTTGCCGCGCTCATGGGCGAGCTTGAGCATCTTGGTGCGCGTCTCGTAGTTGGTGTCGAAGAGGCCGGCCATCAGGAACCAGAAGGCGAAGGAGAGCGCGCTCAGGAAGCCACCCAGCGGATAGCCGCCGAGGAACGGCATGGTCACGAGGGCCGCCAGGTAGACGATCATCGCGACGGCGCCGTTCGCATAATGCACGGCGCCCATCGACGACCAGCCCGCGAGCGTGCAGGCGATGGTGAGGAAGAGCAGCGTCTGGCCGGAGCTCGCCGCCGCCGGCCACAGGAACGGCGCCATCGCGCACCATGCCGCCGCCTGCACGAAGGTCATCAAGGTGAAGGCGCGGGCGCGCAACGTGATGCCTTCGATGCTGTCGTCGGTGTGCGCGCGGATCGCGCGGTGCGCGATCTCGACGCCGATGACGAGGACGGTGATGAGCGCAGGCCAGGCGATCAGGCGCCACAGCGGCACCCAGGCGCTCTCGGCCAGCGCGATCAGCACCGCGCCGAAGGGAAGCACGAACGTCGTCGCCTGCGAGCCCCGGCGCGCGATGCGAAGCTGCTCGTCGACGAGGCGCGCCTGCGCCGCATCCTTGGGCGCGAGCGAGGCGACGAAGGCGTGCCTGAGCGCCGCCAACGATGCGGTCTTTCGCGCGACGAGGCGTGACAAGCTCACCGATCACCTTAAGCTGCGTTCCCCAGAGCATGCCTTGCCACATGTTAAGGGAGGTTTTCGTCCTCCCCCATGATGGTGGTAAAGAAACGGTAAGCGCGAAGGAGAGAACGGCCGTGACGGTGCTGAAATACGAGAAAACGGGCAGCGTCGTGACGCTGACCATCGATCGTCCCGAGAGCCGCAACTCCTTGGGGGAAGAGGGCGACGGCGAGGTCTTTGCGGCGGCCTGCGCCCAGCTCAACGCCGACCGCGAGGTGCGCTGCGCGATCCTGACGGGCGCGGGACCCGCCTTCTCCGCCGGCGGCAACGTGAAGGCGATGCGCGAGCGCGCCGGCGCGTTCGCGGGCGCCGGCGTGCATATCCGCGAGCGCTACAGGAACGGCATCCACCGCATCGTGCGCTCGCTCTGGGGCGTGGAGGTGCCGTTGATCGCGGCGGTGAACGGCGCCGCGATCGGGCTCGGCAACGACGTGGCCTGTCTCGCCGACATGCGCATCGCCGCGGACAACGCGATCTTCGGCGCGACGTTCCTGCGCATCGGGCTGGTGCCGGGCGACGGCGGCTCGTGGATCCTGCCGCGCGTGGTGGGGCTGGCGCGCGCCGCCGAGCTCGTCTTCACCGCCGACACGATCGATGCCGCCACCGCGCGCGAATGGGGCCTCGTCTCCAAGGTCGTGCCCGCCGCGTCCTTGATGGAGGAAGCGCGCGCGCTCGCAGGGCGCATCTGCCGCCAGCCGCCCGACGTGCTGCGCATGACCAAGAAGCTGATGCGCGAAGGGTTAGGGGTGAGCTTCGACACGATCATGGAGATGTCGGCCGCCTATCAGGCGCTGGCGCATCTGACCGAAGACCACCGCGAAGCCGTCGCCGCCTTCTTCGAGAAGAGGGAACCGGACTACAAGGGGAAGTAGGTTTCACGCGGAGACGCGGAGTGCGCGGAGCGCCTAGCTGATGTAGGCTTCTCTTCTCTAACAAAAAGATGTCATCGCCCGTCCGCACGCTGTCGCTACGGACTATGCGGGCGACCCAATTTCCCTTTTCTTCCCGTTGCCAAATTGGGTCGCCTGGACCCTATCGGGCCGGGCGATGACGATTGCAAGAGTGTGCAGAACCCGAAACCTCCGCGCCCTCCGCGTCTCCGCGTGAGATCTCTACGACGCCGCTTTCAGCTTCGCCCGCGTGCGACTTGCCGGAAGGTGGACGCTGACACGCGTGCCTTTGCCGAGCTCGCTGTCGAGCGCGATCGTGCCGCCATGGGCGCGCACAAGGCCGAGTGCGATGGGAAGGCCCAAGCCCGTGCCCTTGTCGCTGATCGCCACGTCGTGGCGGCCCTGGCCGAAGGTTTCGAAGATGCGCGCCTGGTCTTCGGGCGCGATGCCGACGCCGCTGTCGGCGACGCCGAAGACGATGCCGCTCCCGGGCCCGGCCTGCGCGAAGACCCGGACCTCGCCGCCCGGCGTGAATTTGATCGCGTTGGAGAGCAGGTTGAGCACGATCTGCTTGAGCGCGCGCTCGTCGGCATGGGCGAGCGGCAGGTCGCGCGCGACCGCAACCTCGAGCGCGCATCCGCCCGATTGCGCGCGCGGCGCCATCAGCGCCGCGGCGTCGTCGATGAGGCGCGCCAGATCGACGTCGCTCTCGCGCAGCTCGAAGTGGCCGGCCTCGATCTTGGCGAGGTCGAGCACGTCGTTGATCAGCGTCAGAAGATGCTGGCCGGAGCCGTGGATGAGGCCCGCATATTCGTAGTGCTTCTCGACGTCGGTGAAGGCGCGCGCCTGGATGAGCTCGGAGAAGCCCAGGATCGCGTTCAGCGGCGTGCGCAGCTCGTGGCTCATATTGGCGAGGAATTGCGACTTGGCGAGGCTCGCGGCCTCGGCGCGCTCGCGCGCGACGTCGGATTCGGTCTTGGCATGGGCGAGCGCCACGATCAGGTCGCTCTTGTCGTTGCGCAGCATCAGCATGTCGCGCGCGGTGCGGTAGATCTGCAGCGACATCCAGGCGAGATAGAAGATGAAGACGACCGCGAGGGCTGCGATGCCGTTGTAGATCAGCCCGCCGTCGCGCAAGGGTGCCGCGACCAGCGCGGTGCCGTAGACCGCGAAGACGACGACGGCGAGCGGCCGGCTCGATCCCACCAGCGCGCCGTTGCCCGCGACCGTGCAGGCGAGAAGGAGCACGATCACGAGGTTGTTCAGGTCGTCATGCGGCGCCCACAGGAAGACGACCATCGACGCCCAGCCGAGCGCGAAGAGCAGATAGGCCAGCGTTGCGCGCCGGACCCAGACCTCGGCCGCGCGCGCGTCGGGCAGGCCTTTGCGGAAGCGGTGCGAGACCAGGCCGAGCGGGATCACGCTCGCGGTGAGGAGCGCGAACCAGGTCTCGAGCCGCGCTGCGCTCACCCAGCGGTGATACATCACGCAGATGATCGCCGCGAACATCGGCATCAGGAAATGATTGGGTCCCAGATTGCGCAAGGCGAGCGCAAGCTGATCCAGCCGAAGCTTGCCGGCGCGCTCACGCGTCATGGCGTCGTCCATGCGCCTGCCTTTCCCCCTCCCGACGCGGGAGTGTGCGTGGGCCAGGGTTAAAAGAGCTTTGCACCGGTGGATTTGCGCGCTACACGGGTGCCATCGAGCCATTGATGCAATCAAGACGGGAGAAGTGGGCATGGCCATCGGCGTGATCGCGACCTTGAAGGTCCAGGACGGCAAGGGCGCGGAGCTGGAAGAGGTGTTCCGCACGCTGAGCGAACAGGTGCGCGCGGGCGAGCCGGGCAACCAGCTCTACCGGCTCTGCAAGTCGCGCGGCGACGCGAACACCTATGTCGTGATGGAGATCTACGCCGACCAGGCCGCGATCGACGCGCACCGGGGCGCCGAGCACTTCAAGGCCGCCGGCCCCAGGATCGGTGCCTGCCTCGCGGGACGGCCGGAGATCCAGTATCTGGATGCGGTGTGAAATCCGTACTCATCCGGGTTGAACCAAACATATCCTGTCATGGCCCGCGAATGCGGGCCACCCAGGTGACTTCTGTTGTGCTCTCACAAAGGGATCACGCGGAGACGTGGAGGTTGCGGTGGTTAAGCTCGCCGCCGCGGTCTCCGCGCCTCCGCGTGCGAATTTTCGAGAGCGTGTAGAACCAAGCTGGGTGGCCCGCATTCGCGGGCCATGACAGTCTGGGCTGAAGAATTCAATCGAGTCCGGTCGCTACGTGAACGGCACCAGCATCGGCACGCGGGCGGCATAGGCGTCGTAGTCGGCGGCGCCGAGCTCCTGGCGCAGGAAGCCTTCCTCGACGCGCGCTTTCAGGTAGTAGCCGAGCGTGAGCAGGATGAAGCCCGTGATCGCGCCCAGATCGCCGCGCACGATCATCGTCGCGAGCCCCGCCGTCAGAAGGCCGGTGTAGATCGGATGGCGCACGAGCGCGTAAGGGCCGGTGTCGACGACGTGGTGGCCTTCCTTGCGCGTGATCGATCCCGACCAGAGCCGGCCCAGATGCAGCCGCGCCCACCAGCAGAACAGGAAGCCCAGCGTGGCGAGCCCGATCATGGCCCAGCCGGCTTCGTCCGGCAGCGTCCAATAGTGCCGGGCGAGGAATGCCGGCAGGCCCGCCGAGGACACGCTACCGCGCCTCACCACCACGAAAAGCAGCAGAACGAAGCCCAACGTCGTCAGCACACGATAGGGAATCTCGCGCGCGGCGCCGGGCCGCTTCACCGTGCGATTGGCCCATAGGGACGCGGCCACCCAGGACAGCGCCCAGAGCACCCAGGGTACGAGAATCCATATTTGCGGCGTGGCGGTCATGAGCAAACTCCCCACGCCAGACTTAGCGCAGGTTTTCAGAAGTTCAAGAGTGTCGCCTGCTTGACCGAGGGCAGGGCGCGGATGTCCTTCAGCACGGTCTCGCTCACGCCGCCGTCGATCTGGACGAGCGCAATGGCGTCGGCGCCGGGGGCCGCGCGGCCGAGATTGAAGTTGGCGATGTTGACCTTGGCCTCGCCCAGAACCGTGCCCAGCCGTCCGATCATGCCGGGCTTGTCCTCGTTGATGACGTAGAGCATGTGGGAAGCGAACTCCGCGTCCATGTTGATGTCGCGGATCTGGATGAGGCGCGGACGCCCGTCCGAGAACACCGTGCCCGCGACGCGGCGCGTCGTGCCGTCGGCGAGTGCCGTGACGACCTTGATATAGGATTCGTAGATGCCCGCGCGATCGCGCTTGATCTCGGCAACCTTGATGCCGCGCTCCTTGGCCACGACCGGCGCGTTGACCATGTTGACCTGGGCGAGCGCGGGCTTGAGCAGGCCGGCGAGCACGGCTTGAGTCAGCGCGACGGTGTTGAGCTGGCCCGTGCCGCCTTCATAGGCGATCTCGACGTCGGTGACCGACGTGTCGATGATCTGGCCGCAGAACAGGCCGAGCTTCTGTGCGAGCTCGATCCAGGGCCGCACCTTGTCGGCTTCTTCCGCGCTGATCGACGGCATGTTGAGCGCGTTCGTCACCGCGCCGGTGAGCAGGAAATCGGAGATCTGCTCGGCGACCTGCAGCGCCACCTTCTCCTGCGCCTCGGCGGTAGAGGCGCCCAGATGCGGCGTCGCGACCAGCTTGTCGCTGCCGAAGAGGATGTTCTCTTTCGCCGGCTCCTCCTCGAACACGTCCAGCGCCGCGCCGGCGAGATGGCCGCTGTCGAGCGCGGCCTTGAGCGCGCGCTCGTCCACCAGCCCGCCGCGCGCGCAATTGATGAGGCGGGCGCCCTTCTTCATGCGCTGGATCGCGTCGGCGGAGATGATGCCCCGCGTCTCCGCGGTGAGCGGCGTGTGCAGGGTCACGAAATCGGCGCGCGCGAGAAGGTCGTGCAATTCGACCTTCTCTATTCCCAAGTTCTTGGCGCGCTCGGGCGAGAGGTAGGGATCGAACGCGATCACGCGCATTTTGAGCCCCTTGGCGCGGTCGGCGACGATGGCGCCGATATTGCCCGCGCCGATCAGGCCGAGCACCTTGCCCGTGAGTTCCACGCCCATGAAGCGGTTCTTCTCCCACTTTCCTGCCTGCGTCGACGCGTTGGCGGCGGGAAGCTCGCGCGCGAGCGCCATCATCAGCGCGATGGCGTGCTCGGCGGTGGTGACCGAATTGCCGAACGGCGTGTTCATCACGATGATGCCGGCGGCGGTCGCGGCCGGCACGTCGACATTGTCGACGCCGATGCCGGCACGGCCGATCACCTTCAGGCGCGTGGCGCGCGCGATCACCTCGGCCGTCAGCTTGGTGGCCGAGCGCACCGCGATGCCGTCATATTCGCCCACGATCTTCAGAAGGTCGTCCTTCTTGAGATCGGTGATGACGTCCGCCTCGATGCCGCGCTCCTTGAAGATCGCGACCGCGGCGGGGGAAAGCTTGTCGGCGATGAGGACTTTCGGTGCCATGGCGCTCTCTCAGCCGAAGTTTTTCGGATCGAGGATGTCGTCGATCTCGTCGGGCGTGAACTCCTTGCCGAGCTCGCAGCCCATGTTGAGGATCACGGTGACGCCGCGCGTCATCTCGAACAGGGCGCGGCCTTTCAGCGTGACATAGGCGGTGTGCTGCTCGATCCCGGCCTCGAGCCGCGCTTTCGAGGTGAAGCAGGGGATGCAGCGCTGCCCGCCGCGCTCGACGAGGCCGAGCTTGAGCTTCTCGCCCGGACGCAGCGCGCCGCCGCCTTCCGAGAACTCGCGCCCCTCGACGCGGCCGACGACGACGAGATCGGATTCCAGCAGCAGCCGCTTGAATTCGCGCCGCGTCATCGCGTTCTTGCCCGCGCGCAGCAGCGCCTCCTCGAGCGGGTTCTCAGGCACGAAGCTCACGGACGCGTCTCCTTCCACGCCCAGTCGAGCCAGGGCGTGAGCGCCGCGATGTCGGCGCGCTCTACCGTTGCGCCGCACCAGATGCGAAGCCCGGGCGGCGCGTTCCTGTGGCCTGCGACGTCGAAGGCGACGGCTTCCGCTTCCAGGAGCCCTGCGAAGTTCTTCACGGCGTCATGACGCGCGTCTTCGCTCAGGCTCGTGAAGCTGGGGTCGACGATCTTGAGGCAAACGCTCGTATTCGAGCGATAGGCGGCATCGCAGCTGAGGAAATCGACCCAGTCGCTGTCGTTCACCCAGGCTTCGAGCGTTGTGAAATTCTCCGCCACGCGCGCCTGCAGCGCCTTCAGCCCGCCGATCCCTTCGGCCCAGGTGAGCGCGTCGAGATAGTCCTCGAGCGCAAGCATCGAGGGCGTGTTCAACGTCTCGCCCTGGAACACGGCCTCGTTCAGCTTGCCGCCTTTGGTCAGGCGGAAGATCTTCGGCAGCGGCCAGGGCGGGGAATAGGCCTCGAGCCGCTCCACCGCGCGCGGCGAGAGCACCAGCATGCCGTGCGCCGCCTCGCCGCCCAGCACCTTCTGCCAGGAGAAGGTCGTCGCATCGAGCTTGTCCCAGGCGAGATCCATCGCGAAGGCCGCGCTCGTCGCGTCGCAGATCGTGATGCCTTCGCGCGCGGACGCGATCCAGTCGGCATTGGGCACGCGCACGCCGCTCGTCGTGCCGTTCCAGGTGAAGACGGTATCGTGCTTCGGGTCGGCGCTTTTGAGGTCGGGAAGCGCGCCATATGCCGCCTTGAACACGCGGCTGTCCTTGATCTTGAGCTGCTTGACCGCGTCGGTGATCCAGTCCTCGCCGAAGCTTTCCCAGGCGAAGCAGTCGACCGGGCGCGGCCCCAGCATCGACCACATCGCAAGCTCCATCGCGCCCGTGTCCGAGGCCGGCACGATCGCGCAGCGATAGTCGGCCGGCACGCCGAGCAGCGCCTTGGTGCGGTCGATCGCGTCCTTGAGCCGGGCCTTGCCGGGATCGGAGCGGTGCGAGCGCGAGAGGAGGGCTGTGTCCAGCACCTCGCTCGTCCAGCCCGGCCGCTTGGCGCAGGGTCCGGACGAAAAAAAAGGCCGTGCGGGGCGCACGGCCGGATGGTTTCCGGTCATCAGACATTCCTTCCAGAATGTTCGCGCCGCGTTGGGGCGGCGTGGCCCGCGTCTTTTGTAGGGATTCGCGACGCTTGCGTCAATTGCCAAGGAACGCAATGCCGCATGCGCCGTTTGACATGCGACAAGGCAAAGGACCGCGCCATGACCGTGATCGACGAATCCCCCGACGCGCCGGAGCTCGGCATCTCGTCCGAGAAGGTGCGAATCGTCATCCTCAAGGCGCGCCAGTTCGACGCCAAGGAGGGCGATGCCGATCCGGACGAGGGCTCCAACGCCGCCGATGACGACATGGCCGACGTGCTCGAGGACAAGCCCGAGGACGACGCGGTGCGCCGCGAGCTGATCACCTATATCAACGGGCTGAACGAGGACGAGCAGGTCAACCTCGTGGCGCTGGCCTGGCTCGGCCGCGGCACCTTCGATCTCGACGAATGGGAAGAGGCGCTGCAGACCGCGCGCGACGAGCACAACAACCGCACCGCGCAGTACCTCCTCGGCCTGCCATTGCTCGGCGACTACCTCGCCGACGGGTTGGACGCTTTCGGCGAGGAATACGACGACGAGACGGACGAGGAACTGGAGGATGAGGCGCCGAACAAAGAGGACAATTCGTAAATCTGCTCCACTGTCATCCCCGGCCGAGCGACACAGCAGTGTCGCGAGGGGAAGGGGACCCAGGTCGTGCCGCTTCCATATTGTCCAAACCTTGACCGAGCGCCCTTCCTCTGCGCAGCTTCGCCGCGCGCTCGCCGGGGATGACAGTGGAGCTTATTTCAAAAAGTTTTCGTGCTATCTTCGCGCGCTGACACGGAGCGAGCCTGCTTGCGCGCTTACGCTCACGAGAGGTTTTCGCGGCAGGTGACGCTCACGCAAGAGAGCGTCGGTACCTACGCCCATGCGGTCGGCGACACGAACCCGGTGCATCACGACGCGGAGCTCGCCGCGGCGACGCGGTTCGGACGGCCGATCGCGAGCGGGACGCATACGACGGCGCTGCTCCTCGCGCTCACCGCGTCGCATTATTCGCAGCGCGGCGCGATGCTGGGGCTCGAGTTCTGGGTGCGCTTCCGCAAGGCGATCTATGCCGACGAGCAGGTCACGCTCGAATGGCTGGCCGTGAAGGTCACGCCCAACGCGAAGCTCGGCGGCGAGGTCGTCGAGCTGCGCGGCCGCATCCGCAACGCGCGCGGCGAGACGGCGACCGGCGCCAAGGGCAAGGTCCTCGTGACCGCGGCGCTTTAAAGCGCAATAGGGTCAAGCAACCTTCGCTTGACCCGTAAATTGCGCGCCAGTCAGGGAATCTAGAGCATGATCAGATCATGCTCTAGACGACGATCTCGCCCGTCATGTAGAGCGCGCAGGGGCCGGAAAGGATCGCGCGCGCACCGTCGAGGGTGCAGATGAGGTCGCCGCCGCGCGGGCTGACCTGGCGTGCCTTCATCGTTTTCTTGGCCAAGCGCGCGGCCCAGAACGGGGTCAGCGCGCAATGCGCGGAGCCGGTCACCGGGTCCTCCGGCACGCCCTTGTCGGGGGCGAAGAAGCGCGAGATGAAGTCGTATCCCTCGTCGCCGGGCGCGGTCGCGATCAGGCCCCACATGTCGAGCGGGCGCAGGACGGCGGCGATGCTGCCGCAGCCTTTGAGGTCGCGCACCTTGGCGGGATCGTTCCACAGCGCAAGGATATAGCGGCCCTTGTGGATCTCGTCGGGCGGCGTGGTGCCGAGCGCGGTGCCGATCTGGCGCGCGAAGCCGTCCCGCTCCTCGTAGGGGGCGAGCAAATCCGACGGCATCGACATCACGTGATTGCCGTCGCGCCCGCGCTCGACCACCAGCGTGCCGGAGCGCGTCTCGAAGGCGACCGATTTCAGCTCGGGATCGAGCGTGTCGAAGATCACCGAGGCGCTGGCGAGCGTCGCGTGGCCGCACAGATCGACCTCGGATTCCGGCGTGAACCAGCGCAGGTCGTACCTGCCGGGCGCCGTCTTCACGAAAAACGCCGTTTCCGCGAGGTTGTTCTCGTTGGCGATGTCGCGCATCAGCTTGTCGTCGAGCCACGAATCGAGTGGGACGATTGCGGCTGGGTTGCCGCCGAAGACGCCGGGCGAGAAGGCGTCGACCTGGAAGAGCTTGAGCTTCATGACATGCACCTCGTTGAAGGCGAGACGCTAGCGCCAGGATCGTTCATGCCGAACAGTCACGCGCGCATATCGGCCGCGATTTCCAGACATAGCACCGCAATCCCAATTGTCATGGCCCGCGAATGCGGGCCACCCAGGTGACGCTGGCTCGGTCCAGGAAATCGCATGCGGAGACGCGGAGAGGAAAAGACCTCTGCGGCTCCGCGCCTCCGCGTGAATCTTTTCAGATCGCGCAGAACCCAACTGGGTGGCCCGCAGTCGCGGGCCATGACATTAAATTTGATCGGGTCAAATTGAAGACAGCCTGCTCTAAACCGGGCTCAGCGCGTGGCTGCGCTTTTCGGTCAGGGCGCGCTTCATCTGGGTCTGCAGCTTCTCGAAGGCGCGGACCTCGATCTGGCGCACGCGCTCTCTGGAGACGCCGTATTTCTGCGACAGCTCCTCCAAGGTCGCGGGCTCGTCCTGCAGGCGGCGCGCCTGGATGATCTCGCGCTCGCGGTCGGTGAGCTCGCCGAGCGCGCCGGTGAGCAGGTCGTGGCGCTCGCCCATCTCCTCGCGCTCCGCCATGCGGGTTTCCTGGTCGATGGTGTCGTCGGCGAGCCAGTCCTGCCACTCGCTCTCGCTGTCGGAGCGCAAGGGCGCGTTGAGCGAGGCGTCGGGGCCGGTGAGGCGGCGGTTCATGCTCACCACCTCGTCCTCGGTAACGCCAAGCTGGTCGGCGATCTTGGCGACGTGCTCGGGCGTCATGTCGCCTTCCTCGATCGCCTCGATCTTGTTCTTGGCCTTGCGCAGGTTGAAGAACAGCTTCTTCTGCGCCGCCGTCGTGCCCATCTTCACCAGCGACCACGAGCGCAGGATGTATTCCTGGATCGCGGCGCGAATCCACCACATGGCATAGGTCGCCAGGCGAAAGCCCTTGTCGGGCTCGAAGCGCTTGACCGCCTGCATCAGCCCGACGTTCCCCTCGGCCACGATCTCCGAGACGGGAAGGCCGTAGCCGCGATAGCCCATCGCGATCTTGGCGACGAGGCGCAGATGCGAGGTGACGAGCTCGCGCGCGGCCTGGGGGTCCTCATGCTCTTTCCAGCGCTTGGCGAGCATGTACTCTTCCTGCGGGTCCAGAAGCGGGAACTTCCGGATCTCGCTCAAATAGCGGGAAAGCCCGCCTTCGCCCTGGAGGCTTGGTAGTCCGCGGCTGCTCATCGTCCACACATCCCGCGCGGACAGTTCCGCGCATGCGTATTAAACACCCCCGCAAGCGGGTGCGGCACAATAAATCGATGCAAGATTGACCCCATTCGGATGCGGATGTGGGGTGCGCCTAAGGGCTTTTCAAGCCCTGCAAAGCCTTTACCAAGGCCGAAAAATCGTCCGGCCAGGGGGCTTCGAAACGCAAGGTCTTGTGCAGGCTCGGATGCTGGAAGCCGAGCAGCCATGCGTGCAGGGCTTGGCGCGGGAAGGCGGACGCCGCCGCGAAAGCGACCGCTTCCGCCTCGGTCTTGGGGCGCGGCGCGATGCGGGCGCGGCCGTAAGCCGGGTCCCCGATCAAGGGATGGCCGAGATGGGTCAGATGCACGCGGATCTGATGCGTGCGCCCGGTCTCCAGCCGGCATTCGACCAGCGAGGCGAAGGGCCTGGGGTGGCCAAAGGTCTCGAGCACGCGGTAGCGCGTGCGCGCCTCCTTGCCGCCGCCGCGCAGCACCGCCATGCGCTTGCGGTCGAAGGGGCTGCGGCCGATCTCGCCTTCGATACGCCCCTCTCCCGCGCGCGGCGCGCCCCAGACGACGGCGTGATAGGCGCGCTCGATGGTGTGGTTGGCGAACTGCTTGGCGAGGCTCTTCATCGCGCGCTCGTTCTTGGCGGCGACGAGGAGACCGCTCGTGTCCTTGTCCAGGCGGTGGACGATGCCGGGTCTGGCCTCGCCGCCGATGCCGGCGAGCCCCGGCCCGCAGTAGGCGATGAGCGCGTTGACCAGCGTGCCGTCGGGATTGCCCGCCGCCGGGTGGACGACGAGCCCCGCCTGCTTGTCGATGACGATGAGGTCCTTGTCCTCGTAGACGATCTTGAGCGGGATATCCTGCGCCTGGGGCCTTGGCGGTTTCGGCGCGGGCACGTCGACCCTGTAGGCCTCGCCCGGTTTGACCCTGTGGTTGGCGTCTTCTATCGTGGCCGCGTCCAGCGTCACGGCGCCCGCATCGATCAGCCCTTCGAGGCGCGAGCGGCTGAATTCGGGAAAGCTCTTCGCCAGGAACCGGTCGAGCCTGAGGCCCGCATCCTCGGCCGCGGCTTGCGCGCGCAGGTGCGTTCCGTCTACGGAGGATTTCGTGTCCGACATCTCGACTCCGGCGCCAGCCAGCGGCGCCCGCATGCTCAAGGCCGTCGTCATAGGGCTTGGCACGCTGATTGTCATCGCCCTGGCCTTCGTGGCGCTAGGCATCGTCAGGAAATTCTCTGGGTCCGGCGCGGCCGCGGCGCCGCAGGCCGCCGCCTTCTCCCTGGCCCCGGGCGCGAAGATCGTCGAGATGCAGTCCGGGTCCAACCGCCTCATCCTGCGCGTGCGCGCGCAAGGCGGGGCGGAGGAGGTCGACATCATCGACACCGACGACGGCCGTCTCGTGGCGCGGATCAAGTGAAGGCGTTCGCGATCGGCACGGAGCTGTGCGCGCAGATCGCTGCCGAAGCGCACACCGCATACCCGCGCGAATGCTGCGGGCTGATCGAAGGCGTGCGCGAGGGCGAGGCGGTGCGCGCGACGACGCTGCATCCCACGTCCAACATCGCCGAGGCGCAGGACCGCTTCGAGATCGACCCGAGAGAGCAGTTCCGCCTCATGCGCGAGGGCCGCGACGTCGTCGGCTGCTATCATTCCCATCCGAACGGGCGCGCGGCGCCGTCGGCGCGGGACGCCGAATATGCGTTTGCGGGCGATTTCATCTGGCTCATCGCGGGCGCGACGGATTCGCTCGCCGCCTATGTGTGGGACGGCGCGCGGTTCATGAGCGTGGCGATGACCCGGGACGGACGGTCTCGCGCGCCGTGAACCACGCCTTCGCGTTTCCCGTGAACGCCGCCGCTATCGCGACGACGGTGAGCGCAGGCGTGAGATAGCTGCGCGGATCGCTCCACGTGCTGACGGTCGAATTCCATGCCTGCTCCAGGAAAGCGTGCCGGTAGCCGTAGCCCGGGACCAGGTACAAATAGGCGGCGACGATGTAGTCCAGCAGAAAAGCCCGGATCAGGAACGCGAGCGCGTAGGCCCAGCGCGCCCAGTTTCGCCTGCGAAATGCGGCGAGCCATGCCAGGCCCAACGTCACGGCGACCCAGAACGAAGTCGCGATGGCTGGAAAGCGGATATCGGCGCGGCGAGTTTCTTCCCGGAGCTCGACGGGCAGTTTCGCCAGCGTCGCCAGCTCATGGGCGCTCGGAAACACCGCGTGCCAGGCGGTCATGACCGTCCAATAGGCCACGACGGCGACGCTGAGCCACCAAAACACCTTGACGTTCGAGGGCATCGCCGGGCTGTTTTTTGAAGCCATCAAAGACGATGCCATGGATCGGCCAAAGGCTCAAAAATCCGATGATCTCGACCGTCCCAGGAGTCCGCTTGATCGCCGCGGCGGACGCGGAGTATAAGCCCGCTCCACCGCTCGCTCCCATCGTCTAGCGGTCAGGACGCGGCCCTCTCAAGGCTGAAACCGGGGTTCGATTCCCCGTGGGAGCGCCATCCGCAAGCCCCCCGCGTCATGCCGCAAAGCGCGCTCAGATCACGTAACCGCTGAAGAGCACGAATCCAACCGCCGCGATCACCGCGATGTCGAACACGACGAACAGGACCGTGCGCGCGATCGAAAACGGCCATGGCGGTTTCATGCAGACATGCGGCGCAGGGCGGGATAGTTGAATAACCACGGAAACATGCGGTCTCGTAGGCCTTATTCATCGCAATAGATAGCGTTTCGAATATTATTATCCAGGAAAAGGACGATTTGGGCCGATTTGCCTTGTCCGGAGGGATGTAATCGCACAATTTCCCATTATATAGGCATCAGCGGCATATATTTGCCCACGCCTTGAAAGGCATATTCTCCAAATGACAAATCCGAGTACCAAGCCCGAAGCCGTGCCCGCGCCCGTCCATATCGATCCCACCGCTGCCCCCGTGGCCGCCGCCAAGGCCGCGCCGCTGACCAGCGCACCCAGAGGTGCCGCGATCGAGCCGCCCAAGTCCTGAACGGACGTCAAAACAGTTTCGGCAGCGCAGATGCGCCTCCGCGCGCGGGACGTCGCGACTGCGATGCCTGCAACGCGGTTTGGGCGTGCGTAGCCGGGAGCCGGGCGGTGGAGGGCGGGATCTTCGGTCCCGCCCCGCCGTCTGCGCCCAGGGAATGGACCAAACGAGCATGGCCACGCGCACTTCCAGCAGGACAGTCACCTTCGTGCGGCCGTTCGTGCTCGACAATTTTCCCGAGCTGCTGCCTGCGGGCGACTATCTCGTCGACACCGAGGAAGAAGAGCTCGACAGCATGCTGTCCCAGGGATGGCGGCGCGTTTCCACCACGATGCGCGTGCGCGTCGGCGCCGAGGTGGAAATCCGCGCCGTCGATCCCGAAGCGCTGCAGGACGCGCTGAGCCGCGACGGCGCGCGGGACAAGCCCGGTGAGCCGCCGTCGCGGCCGTCGGCGAAGACCTGGCGCGGAACGTTCGCCACCCATCCGGCACGGAGGAAAAAGCCTTGAAGACCGATCACGATACCGCTTTTCGATTGAGCCGCGTCGAAGCCGAGGGCTGGAAAAGGGCGCAACTCCTGATGACGGATGATGCGCTTTCGGCCAGCGAAGACCGCATCGCGATGCTCAATCCGTACACGGCCGATCCCGCGCGCGCCCGCTGGCGTCTCGGTTTCAGGAACGCCCTTGACGCGGCGGCGCCCCAATGAGCGGCTCGCCGCCGGGGATCGTCGAGCGCGCCTATCAGATCGCGCGTTCGGGACGGGCCGCCAATATCGACGACATAAAGGCCGCTCTCAGATACGAGGGATATTTCAACGTATCGGGCGAGTTGGCGGCGCCGGTTCTCGTCAAGGCGTTACGGGGCCTTTGCGCCGTCGCGCAACGATAGGTCGCTTCGATCAACCAATGGGAGTCTCAAGATGGGTGCGAGCAGAAAAAGCGCGAAGCGGAAAGATCGCAGGCGGCGCCACGCGAAATCGCGCAAGACCGCCAGGGAAGACGCGGCAGCCGTCGTTGAAAGCCGTGAGCGGACGCGGCGACCCTAGCCATGGCCCGCGACCAGTTCGCCGTGCCGATCAAATGCAGCGCGTGCGGACAAACCGGATCGGTCGAATGGGACCGGCTTTGCCGGTTCGAGCCCGGTATCGGCTTCCGCCGCAGGCTCGCGCTCGTGTCGAAGGGCTTTCACAACGAATTCGCCTCGACGCCGCAGCGGGACCCGAAAATCGTCTGCGACACGTGCGGGATCGTATCGTCCGAACGGGAGCCAACGTGATGATGTACCGCGGTTACGAATTCGAGCAGAAGCCCCTCATGGTGGGATGGCAGGTCGTGATACGGAAGGAAGACGCGTTCGTGCGCAACTGCAGCGTCTGCAGCACGCTCGATCCGGCGCTGGAAGAGGCGCGCGGATTCGTCGACGCTCTCATGGCGGCCGGCACGAGCGGCATGCTCCCCGCGGCATCCTAGCGATGGCGCGCGAGACGTTTTTCGTCGTTCAGAGCTTCATTGCCGGACGCGGCAAGGCCTTGAAGGCCGACCAGCCGGTGCCCTGCAAGACCGCCGACGCCGCGCGGCGCATGGCCGAGCGCCTGTCGGCCACCAAGCTGGGCGTGGTCGCGTTTTCCACTTCGGGCGATGCCGAGCTCGGCGACTTCGACGATCAGCCGGCGATACTCTTCAAGGCCGGGCAGTTGCCCGCCGCGTTCGAAGACTGAAGAACGTGGACCGGATCCCGCGCGGGCACGAACTGACGTCCGAAGAGATGGGCGCGCTGCGCCGCGTGGTCGCGGGCAGCTTCACGCCCAGCGGCCACGTCAACCGGTTCCAGCGCGAACGCTTGCTCCAGCTTGGGCTCATCCACTGCGCGATGGGCGGCCTGGTGCCGACGCCGGCAGGGCGCATCCTCGCGCGCCAGTGACGGCTCAACGTTGCGCGAAGGGCTGGCCGGCGTCGTAGCGGGCTTTGGCGGGCAGCGTGTAGAGCTTCGTTGTGCCGGCGGAATCGACCCAGGGCCAGGCATAGCCGCTGAAGAACGTCGGGGCGTGCTCAAGGAAAAGCGATTTCGGCAGCTTGTGCCTGGTGTCGGTTGACGCCCATTTCACCGAGTGCGTCTTGTAGTCGTAATTGCCGTCGACGAGGTTGGTGGCGATCACGTTCGGGTCGTAGACCTGGTCCGGCAGATCGTTCCAACCCATCATGAGGATCTGCGCCGGCCAGTCGCCGTTGCCGAGCGCCTCGTCGCCGTAGATGAAGCCTTTCATCCGGCGCGAAACGCCGAAGACGTTGCCGACGAAATTGTTCCAATACGAATAGGCATGCGCGGAAGCCGCGCGCAGCGGACCGTTGGCGCTCTGCTGGCGGATGTCGTCCACGGCGGTGCCGTTCAGATAGTCCCTGAACTTCGCCCGAAATCCGGTCGTGTGATTGCGGAAGAAGGTGTTGCAGATCGCGTTGCCGTGGGTCTGGTCGCTGTCAATGTTGAACGCGTAATTGCCCTCGAACAGCATGTGATGCGAGCCCACCATGTGGCTGTTGTTGAGCCCGGCCTCCTGCCAGGACGCGGCCCCGCTGTCGAAAGCCATGTCCATATAATTGTACGCGGCGACGGATCCCGCGCCCGCCGAGCGCCCGACCATCACCTTGTTGCCGAGCACGGAAATCCCGTTCCAGATCAGGACTTCCGAGGAGGCGTCCGCGAGACTGATGTTGTAGCCGCCGCCGCCGGGAACCGGCCAGACGGGCTTGTGCGCATAGAACGCGTTCAGCTCCACGCGGAAAGAGTTCGAGATGCTGAAGCCCGCGCCGAGCCAAAGCCGGCTCTCGACATTGGAGGCCCAGCAATAGGCGCACCACGAGAAATCGATATTGTCGTCGTCGCCGTGCTCGACGGTGAGCTGCTCGAGGCCCGCCTGTTCGGTGAGCGGGGTCTGGAAAGCGTAGAGCTGAGCCTGATGGTTTTTCCTGAAGGAAATCGTCGCGGGCGAGTCGAAGGTGATCGTGTTTGCGGAAATGGCCGCGATCCGGTGCATCTCCGCCGTGGGACGGTCGCAATTGGAGAACCAGCATCCGGCGCTGCCGGGCTGGTCGGGATATTGGTCCGCGGCGAAATCGTCGATGTATTGCTGCGTCGGATTGTGCTTCTGCCAAACCACGCGGTAGTCCGGCGACGCCCAGATCTGGCCCAACCCCTCGACGTCGGGCTGCCATCCCGCGCCCGATGCCTCGTCGATGAGAACGATCTGGCCGACGGAAAAGCCCTCAGTGCTCGCGACTTGAACGCTGGCTTCACCGTGCTTCACATCCGCCGTCAACGGTGTCGCCGTCGTGTTGTTGTTGTAGCGCTGCGGCCCCAGGATGATCAGCGGCGAGGGGTTCTTTCCCGGCTGGTCGCTGCCGAGCGTGGCGCCGCCTTTGCGGCTCAATATGGTCGCGGCAGGCCCCGCGCCGCGCAGCGTGACGGGTTTGTGGATCAGGACCAGATTGCCTTCCGCGATGGTGAAGAGGCCGGCCGACAGCGACACGACCTCGCCGTCCGGGCAGGCATCGATCGCGTTCTGGATATCGGCGGTGTCGTCCTTGCCCGCGCCCAGCGGTGCGAGCGTGGCGCAGACCGTGCCGCGGTTCGGAATGCCGCCCTGGGACAGCAATCCGGCCATCCGCCAGTTTGCCGATGCGTCGCCGTCGGCGGGCAGGACGCCGCGCGGCTCCAGTGCGAAGGCCGGTTGGGCTGCCAACGCCAAACCGAGCAGCGATAGAAGGCGTGCGGCGCGCTTCACGGCGTGATCGCGAACACCGTGCCGCCGCCGATGGCGAAGTTCGGATCGCCCGTGCCGCCGGCCTCGGTCGTCCCGTAGAGTTTGCCGCCCTCGGCGATCAGGCCGGCGTAAGGCGCCGCGCCGTCGTTGCACCGCGTCACGCTGCAGAAGGAATAGACGATCGTCTCTTTGTGGTTGACGGGATTGAGCGAGAACACCGTGCCGTATCCGTTGACGCCACCGGCGCGCGTCGTGCCGTAGAGCTTGCCTTTCAGCACGACCAAATCGCCGGTCGGGGTCTGGCCGTCCGTGGGAGTGTTTTTGAAGACATGCAGGATCTTTTCCTCGCCGCTCGCGGGATCGATCGAAAACACCGTCCCGCACCCAATGTCGTTCCCGCAGGGCGTGGAACTGCCGCCGAGCGAGGTCGTGCCGTAGAGCAGGCCGTTCAAGGCGACGAGGCCCGCCTCGGGCGCGCCGCCATCGGCCGCCTCGCCGGCGAAAGTATGCAGTACGGTCTCGGTTCCCGTCGCGAGATCGAGCGCGAACACCGTGCCGCAGCCCTGGCCCGTATCGCTGCAGCCGTTGCCGTTTCCGCCGGCGAAGGTCGTGCCATAGAGGATGCCGCCGACGGCGATGAGGTCGCCGAAAGGCTTGCTGCCATCGTCGCAGAATTTTTTCGCGCAAAACGCATAGACGACATTCTCCGCCCCCGTCGCCGGATCGAACGAGAACACCGTCCCGCAGCCCGGATAGGGGCCCTGGCAGCTCGACGGTCCGCCGCCGACGAGGGTCGTGCCGTAGAACAGGCCGTTCAGCTCAAGCAGGCGTCCGCGCGGCGACGCGCCGTCGGTGCAGTTCGACTGGCCGCAGAAGGAATAGGCGATTTCGACCTTTCCCTTTTTTGCGCTCCACGCATAGATCGTGCCTGCGCCGTTGCCTTCGTCTCCCGTGCCGCCTTCGGAAGATGTGCCGTAGAGCTTGCCGCTCACATGGATCGGAGCGGCCAGAGCCTGATTGGCGAGGCTGCCGGACACGACCGTGGCAATGCCGGTCTTGATATCCACGCCCACCAGCGTGCCTTGGTTGCCGATACCGCCGGTCGACGTCGCGGTGTAAAGCTTGTCCTTGACGCGCAAGACGCCGGCCCACGGATACTGGCCGTCGGCGCAATCCGCCTGGCTGCAGAGGGAGTAGATGACTTTCTCGCCCGCGACCGCTTGCGGCGAGGCTGAGAGCAGGAACGCGGCAGAGATCGAGATCCAAAACGCAGCCGTCGAGGTTTTCATACGATCCTCCACTCCGAGGCGGAAAGCGTATGTCTGCAAACGGCTTCAAGCAAGGGTTGCGCGGCCGGCGGCGGGTGCGCGCCCGCTGCCGGTCGCGGTGCGCGTCAATAAGGCTTGGCCGTGGCGCTTGCGTGCGCGATGATCAGCTCGCTGCCGACGGGAAGCCCTTGCGGATTGTCCGTCGAGACTTTGACGTGCAGGCCGTTGACGGTGACGTTGCCGTTCTTCTTCACGATCTGCTCGTTGACGATCACGGTGCCGAGGCCGGGAAGCGGCACGCTGGTGTTGGGCGGCACGTCGACCGGGATCTGGACGCCCGCGACGCTCAACCCGCTGAAGCCCGAGCCGTCGGTCGAGGTGGTCTCGACGCCGCCGCTCATCGAATCCTGCGCGACCGCCTTGATCTGTCCCGCGGTGACGAGGCCGCCGATCAGGTTGACGTTGTCGGCCTGCGCGGTGGTGAGCGAGACGTCGGCGCCGCCTTGCGGTCCGGCGAAGGCCGTGGTGTAGCCGTCCTGGTACGCGACCACGCCCGAGCTGTCCTGCGAGCCGATGCTGTTGGTCTTCGTCTTGCCGCCGGTGCCCTGGCAGGGGATCGAGAGCAGCGCCGATTTGCCGATCTCGTTCTCGAGGTCGCCGCCGAGCGCGTCGTTGCCCGTCGCCGCATAGGCCTGGCCGCCGAAGGCATCCAGCGGCACGCTGCGGTCGAAGCCCGCGGCCGCGTGCGCGACGACGATCTGCGAGCCCACCGCGAGGCCCATATTGTTCTTCTTCGTCACGTCGATGACGAGCATCTCGACCGTGATGATGCCGGTGTCGTGGAAGCGGCCCTTGGTCGTGACCTTGTTGATCGTCACGGTGCCGATGCCGGGCAATTGCTTGACGGTGTTGGGCGGCGTGTCGGACGGGATCGCCTCGCCCGCGACCGTCAGATTGTCGATCAGCGAATTGGACGAGGACGGCGTCATCGCCGACGCGGTCGCGTCGACCTCCGCCGCAGCGGTGATCGTGCCGGCGGTGATCATGCCGTTCAGCGCGTTCAGCCCCGATACCGTCGCGGTGTTCAGCACCTGCGCGCTGTCCTTCGTCTTCGAGGCGGTGACGCTGCCTTGCGTGTTGGCGGCGGTCAGCACCTGGCCGGCCGAGACGTTGCTCACCTGCGCGGTCACCGTCTTCCCGTTCGTGCCCTCGCACGCACAGGCGACGAAGGCCGAGCGTCCAAGCGACGCCGCCGCGTTGCCCGCCTTGGCATTGGCGAAGGTCGCATAGGCGCCGCCGCGGAACGCGCCGGGCAGATTGGCCGCCTCGGCCGTGCCGGCGGCGAGGAGAAGCGTGAATATTCCGCTTACGAGGGCGAGTGTCCTGCCGCGCGAACGCGTCGCCGCGGTTGCGCGCGCGTATATTCCGCGCCCGCAGGTTGGGGAAGCCGTACGCATGTTTCTTTCCTTTCCAAACATCCAGCTCCCCGCGAAAGCAGCTTGCAGGCCGCAATCGCCGACATGATTTGTCGTGCGAGAGGTAAATTCGAGAATGGCGAGTTTGTTGCCGCGCCTACGAAAAGTTGTGCGGCGCAATATGGAAATACGCTTAAGGAAGGGTTATCGCGGATTGCCCACGGCGATGACACAGCCGTTCTGCGAGCACTTGCCGCGGCCGTAACTCAACATCCCATAGATGCGGCCGTGCTTGTCGACATGCAGCGCATTCTCGGCCGAGTAGCCGGCGGCTCCCTTCGGCGTGGTGTGGAACACGTGCAGGCTCGTGAAGCCCGTGGTGGCGTTGAACGTGAAGATCGTGCCGCATTGGCAGTGGGCATCGCCGCCCTGCTGTGTGGTGCCGTAGAGGTTGCCTTGACCATCGCCCGTCACGCCGGTGGCCGGGGCCTTGCCGTCAAACCCGCCCTTGAAACTGTACAGCGTGGTCGAGCCGCCGTTGGGCATGACTTTGAAGACGGTGCCAAGGCCCTGGTCCCCGCCTCCCATTGCCGTTGCGTAGAGGTTTCCGCTCGCATCGATCACCATGGCGCCACTCGGAAGTTGGCCGTCGCCGTATGAGAGCGCATGCAGGATGCTGACATGCGTGTTATGGGCCGCGACCTCATAGATCGTGCCGCATCCGAAGCCGCAGCCGCTGTTGCCGCCGCCCTTGGAGGTCGAGCCGAACAGATTGCCGTTCTCGTCCGCAACCAGAGGCGATTGCGGCGATGCACCGTCGCTGCCGCCGGCAAAGATATGCAGAACGGTCTCGGTTCCATCGGACGCGAGCTCGAACACCGTGCCGCAGGCGCAGCTCGGATCTCCGTCCTTCAGCGTCGTGCCGAAGAGGTTGCCGTGCTTGTCGGCATGAAGCCGCGAAAAGGGAAAGGAGCCGTCGGTGCCGCCGGCGAATCTATAGAGCACCGTCTCGACGCCCGCCGGCGTGATCCTGAAGACCGTGCCGCATCCGCCGGTGCAGGAGCCGCCGCCGCCTTGGGTCGTCGTGCCGTAGAAGTTTCCGTCCGGCCCCTTTTCAAGTCCCGCATAAGGCTGCGCGCCGTCGCTGCCGCCCGTGAACCGGTAGAGCACGCTCTCCGCGCCTGACGGCGTCAGCTCGAAGACGGCGCCGCATTGGCAGGTCGCGTCGCCGCCGAAATTCGTCGTTCCGTAGAGGTTGCCCTGTTTGTCTTCGATGAGATTGGAGAACCGCGGCGTTGCGCCGTCGCTGCCGCCCTGGAACGCGTGGAGCACGTGAAATTGCTCGGCGGAGGCGCCGGAGCCGAACACGATGACGAAAGCCACCGTCAGCGCGGCCAGATATCCTTGCCGGAACGACATCGCGATCATGGGCAGGCTCCTTCGAACGAGCCGTGCAATCCTATCGCGCATGCGCCGTCGCGTCCAATGCGCACTCAGCCGCGATCGATCATCCGCTGCAACAGCGGGTGGAAATGGCCGCGGTAGCGTTCGCGCACCGCGGGCAGTTTCCAGTCGTCCTCTTTCAGGTCCTTGCGGCAATCGCTTGCGCCGCAGGAGCAGTGCGCCTGATCCACCGTGTAGACGCCTTCCTCGAAGGTATAGTTCCACGTACCCTGGTCGAGCGTGATCTCCTCGCCGGCTTCGATGTCGCGGCGCGCCACCAGCGTCACCTCGTCGGCAAGGCCGCAATTGGCGTCGCAGGAATGGTTGAGGTTCTCGTCCAGGCTGGGCGCGGTGTCGGTGAGCGGCAGCGCGAGCCACAGATCCTCGTCCGCTTGCCAGATCGAGCGCACGCGGTGGATGTCGGTGTCGACCGCTTCGCCGGGAAGCGCGAGCCCACCGAACTCCATCACCCGCTCGCCGCGCGCAATCGATGCGCGCGCGATGACGCCCATGCCGTGGATCGCGGACGGGCCGCCTTCGAGCTTCTCGCTGATCCAGCTGCGCGCAAGGTACCGTCTCATTCACTCTCCGATCAGGTGCAGCGCGATCTCGCGCGTATGGGGGATGCGGCGGTGCTCGAACAGATAGATACCCTGCCAGGTGCCGAGCGCCATGCGGCCCGCGGTCACCGGAATCGAAAGCGAGGTCGGCGTCAATGCCGTGCGCAGATGCGAGGGCATGTCGTCGGGGCCTTCGTCGTCATGGGCGTAGCGGCCCGGCTCCTCGGGCGCGATGCGCTCGAAATAGGCTTCCAGGTCGCGCCGCACATTGGGGTCCGCGTTCTCCTGTATGAGGAGCGAGGCGGAGGTGTGGCGGCAGAACAGGGTCAGAAGCCCGCTTTCCGCCCCGCATTCTTCCAGCCATTTCGCGGCCTCGCCGGTGATTTCCTGCAAGCCCCGCCCCTTCGTCTGGAGGTTGAGCCGGTGAGACCATTGGCGCATGATCCGAAACGCCTCCCTGTGCGTTTCCCCACTGAAATCCATTTCGAAGGAGCTTATTCGTGGCAAATCCGGAAAAACAACCCTTCCTGACCGACGTCAAGACGCTGCGTGCCCGGGCGCGTGAGCACATCTCCAAGGGCAACATCACCGACACCTATGTCGGAGATCCGAAGAAGACGATCGACATCCTGCAGGCGGTTCTCGCCACCGAGATCGTCTGCTGGCTGCGCTACACGGTGCATGCCGTGACCGCGACCGGCCTCTCGAGCGAGGGCGTCAAGGCCGAGTTCATGGAGCACGCCAAGGACGAGCAGGGCCACGCCATGGAAGTCGCCGAGCGCATCAACCAGCTCGGCGGCAAGCCGGACTTCAATCCGGAGGGGCTCGTCAGCCGCTCCGCCTCGCAATATGTCGAGGGCGCGAACCTCGTCGACATGATCCGCGAGAACCTGATCGCCGAGCGCATCGCCGTCGACCACTACCGCGAGCTCATCCGCTATTTCGGCGACAACGATCCGGCGACCCGCGTCATGATCGAAGGCATCCTGGCCAAGGAGGAAGAGCACACCAACGACATGCACGACCTTCTCGTCGCGCATGAAGGCAAGCCGATGCTGAAGGGGTAGCTTTCTTCATTGTCATCCCCGGCCGAGCGATGCCATCGGCATCGCGAGGGGAAGGGACCCAGGCGGCAAGACTGGGCTTGATCTCAACCACCTGGGTCCCCTTCCCTCGCATCATGCGCTATGCGCATGATGCTCGCCGGGGATGACAGTCGGAATTCCATGCTCACCGAACGAAAACTGAAATCCGGCGGCGCCTGGGTCGACCTGCTCGATCCGAGCGACGACGAGCGCGCCCAGGTCGAGAAGGCGCATGGCGTGCGCGTGCCGGCGCGCGCGGAGATCGAGGAGATCGAATCCTCGTCGCGTCTGTCGCGCGACGGCAACACGCTCTACATGAACATGCCGGTGGTGACCGTGGACCCCGACGGCACGATCATGCCGTCGCCGATGGGCTTCGTGCTCTCGGGCAAGGTGGTCGTGACGATCCACTACGCCAAGCTGCACACGACGGCGGCGGTGCTCGCCAAGCTCGACGAGGGGCTGCGCGAGGTCTCGGCGCCCGACATCTTCGCGCTGGTGATCGAGGGCATGGTGGATTTCGGCGCCGACCAGCTCGAGACCATCGCCGCCGACATGACGGCGATCTCGCAGCGCGTCTTCCGCCGCAACGACGCGCGCCAGCCGAACATCCGCGAGATGCACAAGATCCTGCGCCGCATGCTCTCGCAGATCGGCTACACCGGCGAGCATCTCTCGCAGATCCGCGAGACGCTGCTCGGCCTGCAGCGCATCATCACCTATACGATGGAAACCTGCCGCACCTGGGATGAGACGGATTTCCTCGACCGCCTCTCGACCGCGCGCCACGACCTGCAGTCGCTCATCGAGCACGAGACGCATCTCTCCGACAAGGCGCAGTTCCTGCTCGACGCCAATCTCGGCTTCATCAACACCGAGCAGAACGACATCTTCAAGGTGCTCACCATCGTCTCGGTCGTGGGCATCCCGCCGACCTTCTTCGCCAGCATGTGGGGCATGAACTTCCACGACATGCCGGAGCTCGCCTGGCCGCATGGCTATTTCATCGGGCTCGGCATCATCGCGGCCAGCACGCTCGTGCCGATCCTGTGGTTCAAGTGGCGCGGATGGTGGTGAGCACGCTTTTGTCATCGCATTTGTGGCGGCAATAAGCGCTCGCCACAATCCCGCCATGCTTTGTTCCCGTATGCAACCTTCACAACCGTCCGCGCGTTTTCTCTCTGTCCCCACACAACAAAGAGAGACGAGCGATGACCGATACCGATATGAGAAGTTTTGGTGCGTCTCATCACATCGAAGAGACGAGCAGCAGCAAAAGCAAGATCGTCGCGGCGGTGATCGTCGCGATCGGCATCGGCGGCGTTGGTGCGTACACGTACTATTCCGGCACGCATGCGACGGCGCCGGCGCAGCAGCAGGTCGCGTCGAGCGAGCCGCAGTTCAAGGCGCCGGTACAGCCCGTGACGCCGCCTCCGGCTCCCGCCGCGGCCGCGCCCGAGGCGCAGCCGGTGACCGCGCCCGCGCCTTCGCCGCAGGCCGCGGCTCCCACGCCGCCGCCGCGGCACGTCGCGCGCGTGAAGACGCCGGTGACGCATTCCGAGCCGCAGACGACGCCGCAATCCATCCCCGCGCCGTCGGTGCCGGACACCGCGCCGCCCGACATCCCGCAGCAGAGCGTGACGCCGCAGGCGGCGCCTCAGCCCGTGACGCCGGACACGTCGACGCAGACGCCGCAGCAGCCTCAGGCGCAGCCGGACCAGGGCACGACGCCCCAGACGACTCCGCAGTAATCCTCAAATAGCGTGAGGACCCGCGCCCTCTTTCCTTCGGGAAAGGGGGCGCGGCTTTTTTTGCGCGCTACCGGGTCTGGACGAAGCCGTGCTGGAGGCCGGCGGAGTCGAAATAGAAGCCCACGATCTCGTTCTTGTCGTTGACGCCCGTCGCGGTCGTGCCCTGGCCGCTCGCGCTTCCGGCATCGGGCGCGTCGATCTTCGAGATGTGGCCTTTGCCGTTGCGCGAGAAGCCGTGGCTCACGCCGCTCGCATCGACGTAGAAACCCACCGAGGTGCTTCCCCCATTGATGCTCTTCACCACCGTGGCGGTGGCGCCCGGCACGTCGAAGGTGGTGATGGCGCCGTTTGCGGCGCGCAGGAAGCCGTGCTTCACGCCGTCCGCCGTGACATAGGTGCCGCCGGCCGTGCCGTGCTCGCTCATGCACAGCACCCGCGTGCCTTGGCCGCTGGCCGTGCCCGCTCCGTCGACGTCGAAGCTCGTGACGTTGCCGTCCTTGTCGCGCACGAAACCATGATAGGCGCCGGGCGTGTCGATGATGTAGCCCGCCGCCGTTTCGATGTCGCTGAGCCCGTAGACGAACGTGCCCTGATGGCTCCCCGTGCCCGCGCCCGGCGCGTCGAACGTGGCGATATGGCCGGCTCCGCCGCGCACGAAGCCGTGCACATGGAAGTTCTTGTCCGTGTAGAAGCCCGCGGACTCGCCTTTGACATTCATCGCCTCGGCGCTGGAGCCGAACTGGTTCGTCGCGCCGTGCGGCGAGAACGCCGTTACGGCACCGGCGGCGCTTGCGACGAAGGCGTCGCTGTTCGAATCCAGCGTGTAGCCCGCGGTTTCGCTGTTCAGGTCGATCGCCTCCGGGAAGGTGCCCGCCTGGCTGAAGAAGACATAGGTGCCGTCGCTCTTGCGCATGTAGCCGTCGGCGTGACCGTTGCCCAGCACATAGACGCCGGATAGGGCGCCATATCTGTTCACGCCGCTGACATAGGTCTGCGCAGCACCTGGCGCGTCGAACTCGACGATGACGGGCTTGGCGATCGCGCCCGACGCGCAAAGAACGCACGCCGCGGCGCCGATGGACTTAAGCATTCTCAAATCCCCTCTCAAGATTTCGTTCGCAAGAAGCCATGCTGGTTGTCGTCCGTGCCGATATAATAGCCCGCGATCTCGCCGCGGTCATTGATGCCAGTGGGGAAGGTGCCTTCGTCGCTCGCGTTGCCGGCATCCGGCGCGTCGATGATGACGATATGGCCGGAGGGCAGGCGCTCGAAGCCGTGCGTGGGGCCGCCACCGCTGTTGTATATGCCGACGGCTGCGCCCTTGTTGTTGACGCCCGTCACCACGGTATTTTGCGCGCCGGGAACGTCGAAGGTCGTGACGTTGCCCGCACCGTCGCGCACGAAAGCGTGGAAGGCGCTCCTCGAACTCTTGTAAAAGCCGCCTGTGATGCCGTTCGCGCTGACGCATCGGACCTGCGTTCCCTGGTGGGAGCCGCTGCCCGCGCCGTCGACGTCGATCACGGTGAAGCTGCCGTCCGTGGCGCGCAGGAAGCCGTGACCGGCGCTCTTGTCGTCCAGCGCATAGCCCGCGGCGATGCCGCCGGAGGCGAGACCGGTGACGAAAGTGCCCCTTTGCTGCTTCGTGCTCGCGCCGGGCGCGTCGAAGGTCAAGATGTCGCCGCCTTTGCCGCGCAGGAAGCCGTGCGAGACGATCTTGTCGTCCACGAAGCCGCCCGCGACGTTGCCCTTGGCATCGATCGCGAACGCGGTCGCGCCGAACTTGCCCGCGCCCGGCGGCAGGAAGGTCGTCACTGTGCCGTCGGCGCCGGCGACGAACGCGTTCTTGTCCTGCGTGTCGCCGGCCGTTTCGCCGCTGGCGTTGACGGCTTGCGGGAACGCGAACCCGGCCAGGAACAGGAACGAGCCGTCGCTATGGCGGATAAAGCCCGTGCCGGCGCCGTCCGTCACATAGACGCCGGCGATATCGCCGTCCTTGCCGATGCCGCTGACATACGTGCTGTCGGCGCCGGGCCCGTCGAATTCGGTGATCGTGGGATCGGCGAGCGCGGCGGTGCCGCAGAAGAGACAGGCGGCCAGGGTCAACGTGCCGATTTCCTTGCGCAAGCTTGGTCTCCTTCGCGTTAGCCGCGAAACCTTACCGCGCCGTTCATGTGCGGGCCAGCCGCGTCCGGTGACCGGCGCTCGCGGATTCCGTCTCTAGTAGAAGAACTGCTGGAGCTGGTTGAAGCCGCTCTTGCCGCTGAAGGCCCAGCCCATGCGCTTGGAGGGGTTGAGCACGGGTGCCGGCTCGGCGATGGCGAAGTTGAAGCCGGTGATGGTGTTCACCAGATTGCCGGCCTCGTCATAGATGAGAAGCGCGCTGCCCTGGCTGCCGCCGCAATAGAACTGCTCGGTGACCAGGAAGAGCTTGTTCACCGGATCGACCGCGATTCCGGCGCCGCTGCTCAGCTGGTCGGTGTCACCGGTGCAGGGAAGCTGCACCGCGGCGATGCCGCGCTTGTTGGCGATGTCGTAGAACTCGACCTGGGCGTTCAGCTCGGTCGTGGTCGCGGCGACGCCGGTGTTCGGGTCGATCGCCATCCCGTTCACGCTGCCCGCGTGGAACTCGCCGTTGTTGTAGCCGCTGAACTGCTGCGTCTTTGCGCTGTCGAGATCGACGATGACGTTGAGCGGCGCAAAGCCTCCCACCGCGCCCGCGTCCGGCGACAGCGCGATCACCGCCTTGTTGGCGCTGGTGTACTGGCCGACCACCGGGCCGTCGTTCAGTCCGAACAGGCCGGGATCGAGGTTGATCTTCTTCGTGACGGTCCCGGCAGCGACGTCGGAGACGAGCAGGATCGGGTTGTCCTGCTTCTTGAGCTCGATGGCGAAGAGCACGGCGCTGGATGCGTCCTGGTCGGTGCTCGCCTGCTGCACGTCGATGTCCTTGACCGGCGGCGTCCATGCGCCGGTGAACGTGTTCGCGGTGACGGGGTTCATCGTCTCGTAGAGACGCTTGGCGTAGATGGTGCCGTTGGGCACGACGAAATGCGTCACCAGCGCGGTGTCGCCCGCGAAGATGCCGTCGACGGCATAGGAATTGCGCGGCCCCTGATATTTCGCGAACGATTTTACGATTCTGCCGGTGTCCTGATTGAAGGTTTCGACCGAGACGAGGAAGTCGCCGTCGCCGCCGGCGTCCTGCGCGCTGGCGAGCACGCCGTCGTCGCCGTGCTGGTTGATGGCGAAGCCGTAGATCTGTCCGCCGTCCTTGGTCGTGAGCACGGCGCCCAGCCCCACCGTTCCCGCTAGCGCGGGAACCGCCATGGCTGTAAACGCGATCGAAAGAAGCAGCTTGCGCATCGAAAACCTCCACCGTCCTTGCGTAAGACTATCACGGCATGTGCGCTTTGTTGATCGCCCGGCAATCTACGCGCGCCGTGCTGTGAATGGCGTCATCGAAAATTCACGCAACCGCGCGCGCCCGTGCCCGTTGGGGCAGGGTCCGAAAAGGGGAACGCGCGCATGGACGCCCATCCCGGCTGGCGACGGCTGAACGAGGTTTTGCACCGCAATGTGATGACGCGGCGGCGCCTGTTGCCGACGGCGGCGGCTTTTGCGGGTGCGGCGACGTTCGCGCCCTCGCTTCTCTTCGGCGCCGCGCGCAAGCCCGACCGCGCGCAATGGAGCACCAGCAACAAGATCAAGCACGTCGTGATCCTCTGCCAGGAGAACCGCTCCTTCGATCACTATTTCGGATTCTTCGCGGATACGCTCGGCCAGGGGAACCATCGCGCCGAAGGCTTCGTGCCGCGCGATCTCGTCTACCGCGACTCTTCGGGCAAGGGCTATCATCCCGAGCATCTCACCCATTACTGCGACGCCGATCCCGACCATTCCTGGGAGGGCAGCCATACGAAATGGAACGGCGGCGCGATGGATGGCTGGGTCGTGGCCGAAGGCGGCGCCACCACCGCGATCCAGTACTACAAGCCGCAGCAGCACATCTATCACGTCAAGCTCGCGGAATCGTTTGCGATCGCCGACCACAATTTCTGCGCCCAGATCGGGCCGACGCTTCCCAACCGCCTGTATCTGTGGAGCGGCACGAGCGGTTGGAATTATCTCACCCCCACGACGACCACCGACAGCCTGCCGTTCAACAATCCCTCGCTCACTGCGCCGCCGCCTTCGCTCGCCTGGCCGACGATGGCCGACGTGCTCGACGCGGCGGGGCTGCCGTGGAAATGCTATTCCGTCGCCGATGGATCGGTGCCGTCGGCGATCGGCGCATTCAACCCGCTGATCTTCTTCCCCTCGATCCTCGAGAACCCGTCAAAGCTCGCGCGCGCCACCGCCGATATCGGCGAGTTCTTCGCCGATCTCGCTGCCGGCACCTTGCCCGCGGTGTCGTGGATCGTGACCGAGGCGGTGGTGAGCGAGCATCCGCCCGCGCCGCCGGACATGGGCCAGCTCCTCGCCGCGCGCGTGGTCGAGGAATTGATGGCGTCGAGCGCCTGGGAATCGTCCGTCCTGTTCCTCACCTATGACGAGGGCGGCGGCTTCTTCGATCACGTGGCGCCTGCGATCCTGGAAAGCGTTCCGTCCGGTCTGCCCGACACGGGCTGGGCGGTGGGGCCGGGCTTCCGCGTGCCGCTGTTCGTGGTTTCGCCATATGCGCGGCCGGGCACGGTGTTCAAGCCGGTGATCGACCACACCTCGATCCTGCAATTCGTCGAGCGGACATTCTCCACACGGAGCAATCCGGTGTTCCTGCCGACCATCGCGCCCGCACGCCGCGATCTCTACAGCCTCGTGCACGCGTTCGACTTCACGCAAACGCCCGTCACGCCCGCGCTGCCGACGGCGAAGCAGCTCGTCCACAAGGCCCAGCTCGACATCCTAACGTTGAACGCCGACCGCACGGTCGCGGATTGCTCTACGAGCTGGCCGAGCTGGCTGCTGCCGCTGCTCGGTGCGTGAACCACGAGACGCGGATAGCGCTTTACACGAAGAGATTCCCGTGGAAGTGTTTCTCGACGCCGGAAGGGGCCGGCGTCTATCGCGCAATGGGGGGTGGCAATGATCACGCGCAAACGGGCGCTCGCGCTTGCATTGGGTTTCGCTTGCTCCGGCTCCGCCGCGGTCGCCAAGCCCACCATCGTGGAGTTCGACGCTCCGAACATCAAGACCGGCGCCGGAACGATGGTCACCGGCATCGACGACAAGGGCGACGTGATCGGCAATTTCGTGGATATGTCCAACACGCAGCACGGCTTCATGCGCCGCGCCGACGGGAGCTTTCTCATCTACGGCGCCACGACCACGAACCTGACGGCGGTCAACGCGCGCCAGCAGACGACGGGAGATTTTCAGAACGTCTCGAAGTTCAGCGGCTTCATCGCCGACCCGGCCGGCAACATGACGGCATTCGACGTGAGCGGCGCGGTGGCGACGGTGGGCACCGCCATCAACGACGCCGGCGACATCGCGGGCAACGCGTCCGATGCGAACAACGCGTTTCACGGCTTCCTGCGCAGCAAGCGCGGCAAGTTCAAGACATTCGATGGGCCGGGCGCGGGAACCGCGTCGGGACAGGGAACGTTTCCCGGCGGCATCGGCTCGGACGATCTCGTTTGCGGCTACTACATCACCGGCGACGGTATCCGCCACGGCTTCGTGCGCGATGCCGGCGGCACGATCACAACGGTCGACGTGACCAGCTCGGTGCGCACGGTGCTGCACGCAATCAACGACACGGATACGATCGTGGGCTACTCCCGCGATACCAGCAACGTGTACCATGGCCTCATCCGCACCGCGGACGGCACGCTCACGAGCGTCGATGCGCAAGGCGCCGGGACCGCGGCGTTGCAAGGAACCCTGTTCGGCGGAATCAACAAGAAGGGCATCATTGCCGGACAGCTCATCGATTCCGGCAACGTGAACCACTCCTTCGTCCGCACGGCCAAGGGAAAGGTCACGATATTCGATCCGCCGGATACGGCGCTGACCGCGGGGCTCGGCTCCTTCTCCGTGGGCATCAACACGAAAAACCAGATCGCCGGATCGTATCTCGACGCCGGCGGCGTCGAGCACGGCTATATCAGGTTGCCCTAGAAGGGGAAGCTGCGGCGGCTCCGGCTAGCGCCGCGCCTGCAGCGCCAGGAGGATCGCGGGCGCGACGAGCAGGCCTGCGAGATAGAACGGCGCGTCGACGCCGATGCCGGAGAAGGCCAGTCCCGCGACGAACGGGCCCGTCAGCCGCGCCAGCGCGCCCGCCGCGTTGTTGAGGCCGAGATACTGGCCCTGATGCCGCGGATCGGCGTGCTGCGAGATGAGCGCGGAGATGTTGGGTCCGGCGATCGACTGGCCGAAGGCGGAGAGCGAGAGCAGCACCACCACGCCCACGCCGCGCGTGAAGGGCTGCAGCGCGATCGCCGCCGTCGTCAGCGCCATGCCGGCGGCGAGAACATTGGCCTCGCCGAAGCGGCGCGAGGCGCGTCCCGTGATCAGAAGCTGGCAGATCACCGCGACGACTCCCGTCACCGCGAAGGCCAGGCCCACTTCGCGCGTGCTCCAGCCGAAACGCGCCGAGCTCCACAGCGCGAAGACGAACTCGATGCCCATGAAGGCCGAGCCCGCGAGGAACATCACGAGCATCAGCCGCGCGATCACGGGATGGGTCAGCGCGTGGCCGGCCACCGCCCAGCGGCTGGGCTGGCTGTCGAAGATGTGATGATGGCGCGCGCGGCTCTCCTTCACGAACAGCGCGATGCCTATCGCACAGAGGCCGGCGAGCGAGGCGGCGACGATCAGCGGCAGGCGGAAGCCCGCATGGCCCGCGGCCGGGTGCGCGAGCAGACCTCCGAGCGCGGGGCCGACGATGAAGCCCAGATTGTATGCAGCCCCCAGCATCGACATGCGCCCCGTGCGCGCGTCGGCCGGCGTCACGTCGGCGATATAGCCCTGGATGACCGAGCCGTTGCCGCTCGCCATGCCGCCCAGGAAGCGCACGAGGAACGCGACCCAGATGTTCGGCGCAAAAGCCAAGGCGAAATAGCAAAGGCAGTTGCCGCACACCGTGCTGATCAGGATCGGCTTGCGGCCCAGCTTGTCCGACATGCGGCCCCAGAACGGCTCGCCGAAGAACGCGCCCGCCGCATAGGCCGAGAAGATCAGCGCCATCTGCCAGGCCGGCGCCGCGAACGACTTGGCGTAGAAGGGCAAGAGCGGCACCACGATGCCGAAGCCGACCATGTTGACGAACATCACGCCCAGAAGCGTGGGGATCGCGGCCGCGGGCGCGTCGTCATTGACGGCTTCGGGGGCGGCTTCGGGGAGGCGGGCGTCCATGGGTGTTTGATAAGCGCGCACGAAGCGGCGACAATGCCGCTTCGGGTCGCAGCATAGGCGGGGAAGGATGAACAAGACAATTTTGCTTGCGCTGGCGGCAGGAATGCTCGCGGCGCCGCTGGCGCGCGCGGCCGACGATGCGGGCGACTGGCGCAAGGTCGATCCCGACAACCTCGTCCTGATCGACACCAAATACGGCGAGACCGCGGTCGAGCTGATGCCCGGTTTCGCGCCGCGCCACGTCGAGCGCACGCGCGCCCTGATCCGCGCGCATTTCTACGACGGGCTCACCTTCTATCGCGTGATCGAGGGCTTCGTGGCGCAGGGCGGCGCGGGCGAGGACACGGCGGCCACCAAGGACAAGCCCTCCAACCCCGACATCGAGAAGCAATGGCCCAAGCTCAAATCCGAGTTCGAGCATCCCTACAGCAAAGGATTTGCGCCGCTCGGCTCGCCGGACCTCTTCACCAAACAACTGGGCCATGTCGACGGCTTCCCCGTGGGCCGCGATCCCAAGACGAAAAGCGAATGGCAGATCCATTGCGCCGGCACGTTTGCCTTCGCGCGCGACAACGCGGCCGACACCGCGACGACGGAGTTCTACATCGTCATCGGCGAGGCGCCGCGGCGTCTCGACCGCAACCTGTCCGCCTTCGGCCGCGTCATCGACGGCATGCAGTACCTGCAGAAGCTCGAGCGCGGCGATCCGAACGTCGACAACGGCGTCATCGCCGACAAGTCCAAGCAGGACGCGATCGTGCGCATGCGCATGGCCTCCGACGTGCCCGCTTCGGAGCGGCCGTCCTATGAGGTGATGCGCACCGACACCAAGGCGTTCGCCGCATGGAAAGCCAAGAAGAAGAACCCGGCGCCCGGCTTCTACATCCGCCAGCCGCTGCCCATCCTCGACATCTGCCTGGCGCCTGTGCCGGCGAGAAAGACGAGCGCGGCGGCAAAGTGACTTCTCCGATGCTGGAGTATAATGTAGGCTTATATTCGACGGCTCCGAATCTTTTCGGAGCGGGGATCTCCAAAATTAGCAAGAAACTAACCCTTCAAATCTGATAGAATCAGCATATCGGGAGAGAGAAACGTGCAAATTCCGATTGACCTGGTTTTCGAACGCACCGGCGACGGACGCTATCGGGTGACCAGCGACGATGTCCCCGGCTTTTACATGGCCGGTGACGATATCGACATCATCCAGAGCGATTTGAACGAAGTCGTATCCGACCTGCTTCGCCTGAACTGCGGGTTTATCACTTCGGAGATACGGTGGTTTCCGACGCTTAGCGACGTGAAAATGCATCTGGAAAAGCCGCTTCCCGAAGGGAAGATCAGGTACATCGCAAGCGGTATATTGGCCGCCTGACAAATGCCTCGCATCATTTTGCGACTCGAAGTCGAAAAGGAACTTGCGAATCGGGGCTGCAGCAAAATCAAAGAGTATGTGTTCGGCAGCGGATCTCTTTGGCAGACACATGACGGCAGATTCAGCTTCGTCGTTCCTCAGGGCGTGGGAGGGTGGGCTTACGAGGATGATCTGCGTCGAGTTCTCCAGATGCTTGATGATCGGGGCTGAGGAGCTTCGATAGGTCGGCGCACCGGCCGCGCTGCGTTGGCGCTAAGGGTTTATTATAATAGAGGAATTTGACGATATATGATTTATTGATGATTTATTGATTGACATATCGCCAGAAGCCGCCTATTTCTCCTCCGTACCAAGGAGAAAGGCATGGCAAAACTGGATATCGGCGTAGGCGAGGATTTCCCGCTCGAAGAGAAAAAGAGCGGCGGCGAGGATTGCCGCGGCGGCCGTCGCGGGCACCGGCATCATCACCACCCACACACGCACTTCTGGCACGGCTGGTTCCGGCGGGCGCCTGAGCGCAAGCCGGACGATCACACCAAGCAAGACAAGGAATAGACATGCATCGCGGACATCACAGACATCATCGCGGCAGCGGCGAGGCAGCCGAAGGCTCCGAGCGCAGCACGACGCGCGTCCAGCTCGAGATGCCGCCCCAGGCGATGGAGCGGCTGACGCGGCTCAAGGAGAAGACCGAGGCCGCGTCCTATGCGGAAGTCATCCGCAACGCGCTGCGCGTCTTCGAGGCCTTGGCCGAGGAGCACGACAAAGGCGCGGAGTTCGCGCTCAAACGCCCCGGCGGCGAGACCGTCGCCTACAAGATATTCCTCTGACATGAGCGCGCGCCGCATCGCTTGCCCGTCGCCCAATCATGATGCGCGTCCCGATGGCGCGCGCATCGACATATTGGTGCTGCACTATACGGGCATGCGCACGGCGGAGGAGGCGCTGGCGAGATTGTGCGATCCGGCCGCGAAGGTCAGCGCCCACTACACCATCGACCGCGGCGGCGCGGTCTATGTCCACGTGCCGGAAGAACGGCGCGCCTGGCATGCGGGCGTCTCCTGCTGGGGGGGTGAGCGCGACGTGAACGCGCGCTCCATCGGCATCGAGCTCGTCAATCCCGGCCACGAGTTCGGCTATGTTCCGTTCACGGACGATCAGATCGCCTCGCTCATCGACCTCGCTTGCGGGATCGTCGAGCGTCACGCGATACCGCCCAGGCGCGTGCTCGGCCATTCCGACGTGGCGCCGATGCGCAAATCCGATCCCGGCGAGCTCTTCCCCTGGGCAAGGCTGGCGGAGTTCGGTATCGGCGTGTGGCCCGGCTTCGCTGCCGCTTCGCCGGGCAAGCCCGAAGATTTCGCCGCACGCCTCGCGCGCTACGGCTACGATCCGCAGGCGCCGCTCAAGGACGTCGCGACCGCGTTCCAGCGGCATTTCCGCCCGTCATGCGTCGACGGCGTTGCAGATGCCGAATGCGCCGCATTGCTGGAAAGCCTGCTCGCGCTCTAGCGTCGGCGCATGAAAACCATCGGCATGCTCGGCGGGATGAGCTGGGAATCCTCGGCCGTCTATTATCAGCTCATCAATCGCGAGGTTCAGAAGCGCCTCGGCGGCGTGCATTCGGCCAAGGCGCTGATGTATTCCTTCGACTTCGGCGAGATCGCGGCGATGCAGAATTCCGGGCGCTGGGACGACGCGACCACAGCCATGACGCAGGTCGGCGCGATGCTGGCAGGCGGCGGCGCCGATTTCCTGATGATCTGCTGCAACACCATGCATCTGATGTCCGGCGAGGTCGAACGCGCGGCCGGCATACCGTTGCTGCATATCGCCGATCCCCTGGGCACGGCGATCCGGGAGAAGGGAATCCGCCGCGTGGGCCTCGTCGGCTCCTGCTTCACGATGGAGCGCGGCGGCATCCTCATCGACCGCCTGCGCGAACGGTTCGGCATCGAGGTCCTGGTCCCCGGCGAGGACGAGCGCGCCGAGATCCAGCGCATCATCATCGAAGAACTCTGCCGCGGCCGCTTCCTCGACGGCGCGCGGGCGATGCATCGCGAGGTCTTCGACCGCCTCGTGGCGCGCGGCGCCGAAGGCATCGTGCTCGGCTGCACCGAGATCCCGATCCTCGTCGGGCCCAAGGACGCCAGCGTCCCCACCTTCGACACCACCACGCTGCACGCGATGGCCGCGGTCGAGATGGCGCTGGGGTAATTCCAGCCCCACTGTCATGGTCCGCGAAGGCGGGCCACCCAGCCGGGTTCTGCACGATCGGAATGACCCACGCGAAGACGCGGAGATCGCGGAGTAGAGCTTGTCCTCCGCGATCTCCGCGTCTTCGCGTGAATCATTTGCAAGAGCAACGAGCGTCACCTGGGTGGCCCGCATTCGCGGGCCATGACATCAAGGGATTTCATAGCGAAGCAGCGGTAATCGCCGGCCGGGGATCGCGTCCGAAGGTGCGTCGCCGATCGCGGACGCGCCCATGCGCGCGTAGAACGCCGCCGCATTGGGATCGGAGAGGATGATCAGCCGCCGCGCGCCCTTGGCCTTCGCAAGCTCCGCCGCGGCGGCGAACAGCGCGCGTCCGACGCCGGTGCCGAACGCGGCGGGCTCGACGAAGAAATGGGCGAGGTCGAATTCGCCAGGCGCAGCGAGCGTTTCCACCGACGCGACGCCCAGCGGCGCGCCGTGCGCATCTTCCGCGACCAGCACCTGGCCGAGCGCGATCAGCGCGCGCGGCACGGCGAGCGCGGCCTCGCTCAGCCGCATGAACTGCGCATCGTATCCCCAATGCGCCTTGGAGCGGCAGCACAGCGCGCTCAGCGCCTGCGCTTCTTGCGGCCGCGCGATACGGATCGTGCTCACGGCTCGGCGAAGGTTTCGCCGTTGCCGTCGGCCATGCGCGCGGCGAGCCCCTTCTCGATGATGGCGCAGGCGAGCGCGGTGCGGTTGAGCGCATTGGCCGCGTCGATCTTCGTCCAGTCGGAGGAGAGCAGGAACGCCGTGCCGCGCGCGCGCAGATAGGCTCGCGCGCGCTCGAGGTCGGAAGGCGCGTAAGCGTCCATGCGGATCTCGGCCAGCGCTTTCGGATTCGAGAGGTGGAACGTGTGGTCCTTGGCTTGAAGCATCGTCTGCGCGTCGCGCGCCATGTCGGCGTCGTCGTTGGCGGCGCCCTGTTCGATGTCGAGCGCGCCTTCGACGAATTCGGGCAGGGTGCAGCCGGTCCAGCTCGTCTTCGCCGCGTCGTTGACCACGGTGACGAGGACGAAATACGGCGCGCTGGTCTTGTCGCGCACCGCCTGCTCGTAATGCGCCTGGTCCTGGACGAAGCCGCCGGCGCGCGCCGCCGTGCAGCCAAGCGCGATGAAGAGACCGGCGGCGACGGCGTGCCTTCCCATCCCGAAGCACCCGAAGAAGAAGCGCGATGCTGCTCCCGTTGTCGCCCTGTTGCAAATGCGCTAGAACGCGCGCGCGTCAGATGGCCGGATGGTCGCTCTTTCATGAACTGGAAGAGAGGAAAGTCCGGGCTCCACGAAGGACACGGTGACGGATAACATCCGCCGGGGGCGACCCCAGGGACAGCGCCACAGAAATGACACCGCCAAATCCGGCGTAGCCCGTAAGGGCGAAGACGGACGGCAAGGTTGAAATGGTGCGGTAAGAGCGCACCGCGGGCCCGGCAACGGGAACGGCATGGCAAGCCCCACCGGGAGCAAGACCAAATAGGGATGGCATGTGATCCGTCTTTCGGATCGCCGTCCGGGTCGGTCGCGCGAGGTGAGCGGCAACGCTCATCCCAGAGGAATGACCATCCTCCCGGCAACGGGAGACAGAACCCGGCTTACAGGCCATCTGACGCACCACTTGAAAGAGACGAGCATGGCCAAAATCGATCAACAACTGGAAAGCTGCTTTACGGAGCATCTCCCCTACGAAATCCGCATGATGCGATATGAGTATAGCAAGATGGTCGCGCTGAACATGATACCCAAGGCACCTAGCGTCGAACTCGAGATGAATTCGGCAATCGAGGGTTTCTGTCTTCATGCACGGAATTTGATGGAGTTCTTCAAGAACAAATCGGATTTCGATCCGCGTGAATTCACGGTGCGGGGCTATCCTTTGAACAAGCGGTTTCTTCGGGATTCTTTCCTCTCGAAATTGAATGCGCAGCTCACGCATCTGTCTAGTCGGAGGACGAGCGATCCAAAGGAAAAGTTGCATGGCCCAGACTTCGATGAACTCAAGCGGGCGATCGAGGCTGAAATTTCTCGGATGATCGAAAACTTGAAGCCCGAGTGGAGATCAAAATGTACATTTGGGGATGCTTCGGCGGTGATAGTCCAACTAGGATCGTCGCCATCTTCCACCAACTATATCTCGTCCGCCGCGTCTGTCGTCACGGACGTGAGAACCGTCGGCAGTTGACCTAATTCTTTCTACCCATACTTCGGCTCCCGCTTCTCCAAAAACGCCGCGATGCCTTCGCGGAAGTCGGGGCCTTGGGCGCAGAGGATCTGGTTGCGGTCCTCCATGGCGATCGCCGCCTCCAGGCTCGAGGCGTCGATGGCGTGGTTGAGCGCCTCCTTGGTGAGGCGCAGGCCCAGAGGCGTCGCGTGCAGCATGTCCTTGAGGTACGCGCGCGCCTCGGCTTCGAGCGCGCCCGGCTCCACGATCTTGGCGAACAGGCCAAGCGCGCGGCCGCGTTCGGCGTCGATGAAGCGGCCGGTGAGCATGTATTCCGACGCCGCCGACGCGCCGATCATGCGCGGCAGGAAATACGACACCCCGATGTCGCAGGCCGACAGCCCGATGCGGATGAAGGCCGCGTTCATGCGCGTGTCGGGGGTCGCGATGCGCAAATCGCAAGCGAGCGCGAGCGCGAAGCCGCCGCCGCTCGCCGCCCCCTGCACGAGCGCGATGATCGGTTGCGGGCAGCGGCGCATCGCCATCACGATCTCGCTGATGCTGCGCTGGCGCGTCAGCCCGCGGCCCGGATCGGCCGCCGCGTTGCTCTCGTCGCGCTCCTTGAGGTCGAGGCCCGCGCAGAACGCGCGGCCCGCGCCGCCGAGCACGACCGCGCGGATCTCGTGCCGCCAATAGAGATCGGTGAAGAGGTGGCGCAATTCGTCGACCATCGCGCGGCTCATCGCGTTGAGCCGGCCGGGCCGGTTCATCGTCACCCACAGGACGGGCCCTTCGCTCTTCACGATCAGATTGGCGTAGTCCATGTCAAAGCCTTTCGAGTGTCGCTGCATCCTCGCGGCCGGCGAAGAATTTCTCAAGCGCGCGGCGCCAAAGCGGTTCGCCCGGCGCGGCATGCGCGAACAGCGTCATCGAGGAGCGGAATTTCAGATCGTCCGGCGCGCCGAAGATCGCGCGGGCGGAACGGCCTTCGACCGCCAGGACCAGCGCCGTGCATTCCGCGAGCCGCCCACCCAGCACGGGATGCGCCGCGTAGGTGCGCGCCTCGTCGAGGGAAGCGATCGCATAGCGCTGCGCCATCGCGCTCGAGCCCAGCCCGCGGATCTGCGGGAACACGAACCACATCCAATGGCCGGCCTTGCGCCCGCGCCCGAGCTCGGCGCGCACGGCGTCGATCGCGCCCGCCTGGGCGTCGAGAAAGCGCTTGAGATCGTAAGGATCGGACATCGCGCGATTGGAACGCGGGTGGATCGGTTTGGCAAGCTGTGGACAGAACGTTCGTACACGGACGGAACGTTCGTTCACTTCCGCCGACGCATATACCCTATGCAATCTTTGCGTGCGCAGAGGTCTTGAAACGCGTCATGGCTGTTCCCATGTCCGTCTCTTTAAGGAGACGAACAATGAGCGATGCCATCGAAAAGACCAAAGGAGCTTGTGACGACAAGACCAAAGAGCCGGCAGCGCCGGCGAAGCCCAGGATTACGACGGGAACCGGTGAAGTCGTCCGGGCATTGAGCGACAAGCACTTCGTCGTCCCCGAAACCGAGGACATTCTCGATCAGGCGCTGGCGAACCGGCCGTTCGAGGATCCCTTGCCGCCGAAGATCCGCCGCGATGCCGGCACGGAAGAACTGCTCAACGGCATCATCGCGGAATGCCATTTCCTGATGCGCGACGTGACGCTGCCATCGGCCTGCCGCACCATCGACGTCGACACGCGTCAGCGCTTCCTGGGCACGGCGATGGAGCTTGCGACCACCAGCGCCAATGTGGCCAAGGTCATCGCCAGGCTCCGCTCCGCGAAACCCGTCGATGCGTGAAAACGCGAATTCAATGATCAAGATGTTGCGGCCGGAGCAGGTATGGCAGCCAAAGCTGGGTGCGCCGTTCCGAAACCGGAACCGGCTCAAGCACGGCCGCCACACGTGCCGCGCTCGGCTCTTACGTTCGCGCGTGCGCGATCTGAAGAGGCGCGCACGCGCGGCGATCGAAGACGTCGGGCGCAGGATTAAAGGTCTACCAATAGCCGCGCATCAGCTCGGCCGCCCAGTCCGGTTCGCGGATGTCGCCACGCGGCAGGAAGCCTTTCATCACCGGCTTCACGTCCAGGACCGGCGTGCCGTCGATGGCGTCGAGGCCGCGCACGCGGATAGACAATCCGTCCACGGACAGAATCCGGCACACCGTCACGCCGATGCGGTTCGGCCGGTCCTTGCCGCGCTGGGCCAGGATGCCCACCATCGGCCAGTCTTCGCGTCCGCGCGGGTGCCGCGCGCCGGTGTTGATTTCGGCGGGCCTGGCGCGGTCGAAATGGAAGATCACTTCGACATGCGAGAACGCATCGAGGCCCGCGGCCGCGCCGGGCCCCAGACGCGAAGGGTCGAGCTCGATCGCCGCCTCCACCGCGTCCCACGCGTCGTCGACCGGCTCGCTGCGCCCGCCGCGCACATGCCCGATGGGCTGCATCTCGATGGTCATCGCTTTCACTCCCTAGCTCCAACTCGTCTTCGCCCGCTTCATGCGGGCGATCCATCTTTTTCGAAAAGAAAAATGGATCGCCCGGACCCTGCGGGCCGGGCGATGACGATTTGGGAAAAGGCGTGAGGGAGAAGTGCCTAGACGTCCTATTGATTCGCACGCGGAGACGCGGAGGACGCGGAGGTTTTACGCGACAGGGTTCTCCGCGAACTCCGCGTCTCCGCGTGAACCCTTCCTTGGAACGAAAAGGAAACAAACTTGCCTCGTTTTCTTAAGCCTTTATTTACGGGCATTGCCACACCCTTACCTTGTTTTTGATTTGTTCCTGGACTCACCACTGCTAGACTCCACAGTTCAAGATGTAGATCGCAAGCCTCTCATTTCACTCGATATTTTCGATTGACGGAACGTCACGGTCGGCCCATATTATCCCATAGCATCCCATAGCCCCGGAAAAACGGGTCCAAACCCCTGGTCGGTCCAGCGGGTCCCGCGGCGGCGGGGACGCAGAGGGCCGGGGACTCCGAGCACAATGGCTCTTCCGTTCATCTCGACGATGACGGGAACACTCGACGCCAAAGGGCGCGTGTGCATCCCGGCCGCGTTCCGCGACGTGCTCACGTCGCAGAGCACGGCCGGCGTGTATGTCTGCCCGTCCTTCGCGGAAAGCGCGCTCGAGGGCTTCGGCGACGAGGTGCTGCAGGAATTCCACCAGCGCCAGGCGGCGGAGGATCCGTTCTTCTCGCAGGTCAACGACGACAAGGTCTTCGCGGTGCTCTCGATGACGCAGCTTTTGCCGCGCGACGAGAACGGCCGCGTGCGCCTGCCCGACGAGATGATCGCGCATGCGGGACTGAAGGAGCGCGTGACCTTCGTCGGCATGGGGCGCAAGTTCCAGATCTGGGACAGCGAGCGTTTCGCGCCGGTGCAGGCCGAGCGTCTCAAGCGCGCGCTGGCGCAACGCACGGGAGCGGGCGCATGAGCGGCCACGTCCCCGTGATGCTCGACGAAGTCATCGAGGCGCTGAACCCGCGCGACGGCGCGCGCTACATCGACGCGACCTTCGGCGGCGGCGGCTATGCGCGCGCGATCCTTTCCGCCGCGAAATGCCGCGTGCTCGGCATCGACCGCGATCCCGACGCCATCGCGCGCGGCGAGAAGCTGGTCGCGGAGTTCGAGGGCCGGCTCACGCTGGCGCAGGGCCCGTTCTCGGCGATGGATGCGATCGCGGGGGAGAAGGCCTGCGGCGTCGTCTTCGATCTCGGCGTCTCGTCCTTCCAGTTCGACGAGGCGGAGCGCGGCTTCTCGTTCCGCGCCGACGGTCCGCTCGACATGCGCATGAGCAAGAACGGCGAGAGCGCCGCCGATTTCGTCAACACCGCGAGCGAGCGCATGCTCGCCGACGTGATCTTCCGCTACGGCGAGGAGAAGCAGTCGCGCCGCATCGCGAAGGCAATAGCCGCCGCCCGACCGGTCACACGCACGGCGGAGCTGGCCCAGATCGTGTCCGAGGCGCTCGGCCCCGCGGCGCAGCGTTTCGCCATCCATCCCGCGACGCGCACCTTCCAGGCGCTGCGCATCCATGTGAACGACGAGCTGGGCGAGCTTGAGCGCGGCCTCGATGCGGCGACCGACGTGCTTGCCGACAACGGGCGGCTCGTCGTCGTCTCCTTCCACTCGCTCGAGGACCGCATCGTCAAGCGCTACCTGGCCCAGCGCAGCACGACCGCCGCGCGGCCATCGCGCCATGCGCCCGACGAGCGGCGCGCGGGAACGCCGCTCTATCGCCTTCTCACGACCCGTCCGCGGAGCCCAAGCGCGGCCGAGACCGAGCGCAATCCGCGCGCGCGCTCCGCCCGCCTGCGCGCGGCCGAACGCATCCGAGCCTGACGGAGAGCCAAGATGATCCGCGTCTTCAATTTCTTCTGCATCGCGCTGATGGGGCTTTCGATCCTGGCCCTTTACGACGTCTCGGAGAAGACGCGGCTGACCCGCGTCGATCTCGACAAGACCCGGCACGCGATCGCGCAGGAGCAGGGCCAGATCAGCGTGCTCGAGACCGACTGGGCGCGCGTCGCCAGCCCCGAACGCGTCGCCACGCTGGCGCAGAGCAAGCTCGGCCTCGACAACAGTTCGGCCGTGCAGCTCTCCTCGTTCGAGCAGCTGCCGCGCAACGGCGAGGACAGCCCCTTGAGCCAGTCGCCGCTGCGCAACGCCAACGCCGAGGCGCCGGCGCAGTGACATGAAGGAAGGGGCCACCATCTTCCAGCGGCGGATCGTCATCGGGGCGGCGATGTGCGTCGCCGCGTTCGCGCTGGTGGTGGTGCGGCTGGTCGATGTGACCGTGTTCCATGCCGCGCAGCACCGTTCGGTCGCGGCCGCCATCGCCTCCTATCGCACCGATCTGGTGGACCGCAACGGCGAGATCCTGGCGCGCGACATCCCCGTGCAGGACCTCTACGCGCGGCCACATGCGTTCTGGGACGCGTCTTACGCGGCGCACGCGCTCAGCCAGGCCGCCGGCGCGGACGAGGCGCGGTTGAAGCGTATGTTCGCCGAGACCAGGAAGCCCTATGTCTTCGTCGCGCGCGCGCTCACCCCCGATGCGCAGGACCGCGTGATGCATGCGGGCCTGCCGGGGCTCGAGTTCCAGCCGGGCTACAAGCGCTACTATCCCGACGGCCGTGCCACCGCGCAGGTGCTGGGCCGCACCGGCCTCGACGACGACGGCGAGACGATCGGGCTGTCGGGCCTGGAGATGGGCCTCGACCAGCAGCTGCGCGACGGCGAGCCGGGCCAGAGCGTGGCCCTCTCCATCGACATGCGCGTGCAATACATTCTCGCCCACGAAGTGGAAGCGAGCCGCAACGAATTCTCCGCCAAGCAGGCCGGCGGGCTCGTGCTCGACGTGCGCACGGGCGAGGTGCTGGGCATGGTGTCGCTGCCGGATTTCGATCCCAACGCGCGCACGCTTGGCACCGGCGACACCGAGCACAATCTCGTCGGCCAGGATGTCTTCGAGCTCGGCTCGGTGTTCAAGATCTTCTCGTTCACGCTGGCGACCGAAGACCACAAGATGCGCCCAGACGAGATCCTGCCCATCGGCAACGGCTACAAGATCGGGCGTTTCACCATCCACGAGGCCGAGCACATGCCCGCGACGCTGGCGGCGCGCGACGTGCTGGCGCTGTCTTCCAACATCGGCACGACGCAGATCGCGCTGCGCTCGGGTCCCGAGCGCCAGCGCCAGTTCCTCGAGCGCATGGGCCTGCTCAACGCGATCCACACCGAGCTTCCCGAGGCGCGCCGTCCGCAATTCCCCGCCCATTGGGGTCAGGTCGAGACCGCGACGGTCAGCTTCGGCCACGGCATCTCGGTCAGCCCGCTCGCCTTCGCCGCCGCCGCCGCGGCGATCGTCAATGGCGGACGCAAGATCGTGCCGACGTTCCTCAAGCACCCGGAAGACGGGCGCGGCGAACAGCTCATCAAGCCCGAAACCAGCGAGAAGATGCGCGACCTGCTGCGCTACGTCGTCACCAACGGCACCGGCAAGAAGGCCGACGTGCCCGGCTACGACGTCGGCGGCAAGACGGGCTCGGCGCAGAAGGCGCGCATCGGCGGCCACGGCTACGAGCACAAGCTGGTAACCTCGTTTTGCGCGGTCTTCCCGGTGCACGATCCGCGCTATCTCGTCTTCGTCGTGCTCGACGAGCCGCACGGGACGAAGCAGACCTTCGGCTTCGCGCTCGCGGGCTATACCGCCGCCCCGCTCGCCGGACGTGTGATATCCCGCATCGCGCCGATCCTGGGCGTGCCGCAGCATCAGGACCCGATCGTCGTTGCGCGGGGCACCCCATAATGGCAACACATTCGCGCGCCATGCTCGCGGCCTTGAAGGTGGGTAAGAACGCCATGAAGGCGTCGAAGGAAATCACGGGTCTTGCCAGCGACAGCCGCGCCGTCGAGCCGGGATACCTGTTCGCCGCGCTCCCCGGCACGCGCGACGATGGCGCCAAGTTCGTCGAGGACGCGGCGCGGCGCGGCGCCACAGCCGTTCTCGGCCGTCCGGAACTCGCGCAGCGTGCCGAGGCGCTGGGCCTGCGTTTCATCGCCGCCGACAATCCGCGTCTTGGGCTCGCGCATGAGGCGGCGAAGTTTTATGGCGCCCAGCCCGATTGCGTCGCCGCCGTCACCGGCACGAACGGCAAGACGTCGGTCACGGTGTTCCTGCGCCAGATCTGGCAAGGGCTTGGGCGCGCGGCCGCGAGCCTCGGCACCATCGGCGCGATCACGCCGACGCGCGAGGTGACGCTGACGCAGACCACACCCGATCCGATCGCGCTGCACCGCCTGCTGAAGGAATTGAAAGAAGAGGGCATCGACCATCTCGCCATCGAGGCGTCGAGCCACGGGCTCGACCAGTACCGCCTCGACGGCGTCGACATCGCGGCGGTGGGCTTCACCAACATCACCCGCGACCATCTCGACTATCATCCCGACTTCGAGCACTACCTGCGCTCCAAGCTCAGGCTGTTCAGCGAGATCGTGCATGACGGCGGCACCGCGGTCGTCAATGCGGATGCGGAGCACGCCGAGCGCTTCATCGAAGCTGCGCGCGCGCGCAATTTGCGTCTCTTCACCGTCGGCGAGAGGGCCAAGGACATCGTGCTCGATTCTGCCGTGCCGCATGGCGAGGGGCAGACGCTGTCGCTGCGCCACGACGGGCGTCACCATGTCGTGGAGCTTCCGCTCGCGGGCGGTTTCCAGGCGTCGAACGCGCTGGTCGCGGCGGGGCTGGCCGTCGGGCTCGGCAACGCGCCGGCCTCGGTGTTCGCGATGCTGGGGCATCTGAAAGGCGCGCCCGGCCGCCTCGAATGCGTGGCGCCGCAGGTCTATGTCGACTACGCCCACACGCCCGACGCGCTGGAGACGGTGCTGAAGGCGATGCGGCCGCATACGAGCGGAAAGTTGCGCGTCGTCTTCGGCTGCGGCGGCGACCGCGACAAGGGCAAGCGTCCGCTGATGGGCGCGGCGGCTTCACGCCTCGCCGACGACGTCATCGTCACCGACGACAATCCGCGCAGCGAGGAGCCGGCGCAGATCCGCCGCGAGATCCTGGCCGCCGCGCCGGGCGCGAAGGAGATCGGCGACCGCGCCGAGGCGATCCGCGCCGCCATCCAGGCGCTTGAGCCCGGCGACGTCCTCGTCATCGCGGGCAAGGGGCATGAGACGGGCCAGACCATCGGCGCCGTGACTCGCCCGTTCAGCGACCGCGACGAAGCGAGGCGCTGGGCATGAGCGCGCTATGGACCAGCGACGACGCGGTGGCCGCGACGCTCGGCAACGCGACGCACGCCTTCGAGGCGAAGGGCCTTTCCATCGATACGCGCACGCTCAAGCCCGGCGATCTTTTCGTGGCGCTGAAGGACGCGCGCGACGGCCACGATTTCGTCGGCGCCGCGTTCGAGCGCAAGGCCGCCGCTGCTCTCGTCTCGCGCAAGATGGAGGCGAACGGACCGCAGCTCGTCGTCGCCAATGCGCTGCGGGGGCTCGAAGACCTCGCGCGCGCGTCGCGGGCACGCTCGGACGCCAGGATCGCCGCCGTCACCGGCAGCGCCGGCAAGACGACGACGAAGGAGATCCTGCGGCTGGCGCTTGGCGCGCTGGGCACGACGCATTGCTCGGCGGCGTCCTACAACAACCATTGGGGCGTGCCGCTCAGCCTCGCCTCCATGCCGCGCGACAGCCGCTACGCCGTGTTCGAGATCGGCATGAACCATTTCGGCGAGATCCGCGCGCTGGTCTCGCTGGTGCGCCCGCATGTGGCGCTGGTGACGACCATCGCGCCGGCGCATCTGGAGTTCTTCGGCACCTGCGAGGCCATCGCCGATGCCAAATCGGAGATCTTCGAGAGCATCACGCCCGGCGGCGCGGCCCTCATCCCTTCCGACAGTCCCTATGCCGGACGCCTGATCGCGCGGGCGAAACAGAGCCATGTCGCGCGGATCATGACGTTCGGCGAGACGGGCGATGCGAAGCTCGTCTCCCATGACGGCGCGCGTGTGAAGGCGGAGATCTTAGGCACCCCCGTCGAGTTCTCGACCGGCGCTCCCGGACGGCACATCGCCAACAACGCGCTCGGCGCGCTGCTCGCGGTCGCGGCGCTGGAGGGTGATGTGCTCAACGCGGCCGCCGCGCTGAAAGGCTTCTCAGCGCTGAAGGGCCGCGGCGCGCGCTTCGACGCGGGCGGCGTGGAAGTCATCGACGAGAGCTACAATGCCAATCCCGCCTCGATGGCGGCGGCGCTCGGCCTGCTGGGCGGCTCGAACGGCCGTCGCATCGCCGTGCTCGGCGACATGCTGGAGCTGGGCGCGGATGCCGAGACGCATCATGCGGGTTTGCTCAAACCCATCGAGGAGGCGAAAGCCGATCTCGTTTTCCTGAGCGGCCCGTCGATGCGCGTGTTGTGGGACAGGCTTCCCGCCTCGCGCCGCGGCGCCTGGGCCGCGACCTCGGCGGAGATCGTGGCTCCGCTCACCAAGGAATTGCGCAAGGGCGACGTGGTGCTTGTGAAAGGTTCGAACGGCAGCAAGCTGTCGGTCGTCATCGATGCGTTGAAGGCGCGGGCGGGGGCCTGATCATGTTCCAGTTTCTCTCGCTTCTGCCGCATGCCGACCAGATCGCGTTCTTCCGGCTGTTCAAATATCTCTCGTTCCGCGGCGGTGGCGCGATCCTGACCGCGCTGTTCGTCGCCTTCGTGATGGGGCCGCGCCTCATCGCCTGGCTGAAGCTGCGCCAAGGCAAGGGCCAGCCGATCCGCGCCGACGGGCCGCAGCGCCATATCCTGGAGAAGCAGGGCACGCCGACCATGGGCGGGTTGCTGATCCTGCTGCCGACCGTGGTGTCGACGCTGTTCTGGGCGGATCTGGCGAACGGCTATGTGTGGATCGTCCTGCTTGTGACGGTGAGCTACGGCCTTCTCGGCTTCGCGGACGACTATCTCAAAGTCACCAAGCGCTCGACCGGCGGGGTGAGCGGCTGGATCCGGCTCGGCGTCGAGTTCGGCGTGGCGTTTGTCGCGACCTGGCTTCTGATGCGGCTGGAATCGCCGGACCTCAGGGGCATGCTCGCGGTGCCGTTCCTCAAATCGGCGCTGATCCCGTTCGGCATCTTCTTCGTCATCGTCGGCGGCGTGGTGATCGCGGGCGCGGCCAATGCGGTCAATTTCACCGACGGGCTCGACGGGCTCGCGATCGTGCCGGTGATGATCGCAGCCGCCACCTTCGTGCTGATCGCCTATCTCGTCGGCAATGTGAAGTTCGCGGACTACCTCCAGCTCCACTATGTCGTGGGCACGGGCGAGCTGATCGTGTTCCTCTCGGCGCTGGTCGGCGCAGGCCTCGGGTTCCTGTGGTACAACGCGCCGCCCGCGATGGTCTTCATGGGCGACACGGGCTCGCTGCCCTTAGGGGGCGCGCTCGGTGCCGTGGCCGTTGCCGTGAAGCACGAGATCGTGCTCGCCATCGTCGGCGGGCTGTTCGTGCTGGAGACCGTGTCGGTGATCGTCCAGGTCGTCTCGTTCAAGCTCACCGGCAAGCGCGTCTTCAAGATGGCGCCGATCCATCATCACTACGAGCAGCTCGGCTGGAAGGAGCCGACCATCGTGATCCGTTTCTGGATCGTGGCGGTCGTGCTCGCTCTGGTCGGCCTCTCCACCTTGAAGCTGAGGTGAGGATGATCCCGGCTCGCAGCCTCGCGCATCAGGATGTCGGCGTCTTCGGGCTGGCACGCTCGGGCCTTGCGTCCGTGCGCGCGCTCAAGGCAGGCGGCGCGCGGGTCTTCGCCTGGGACGACAAGGAGGCGGCGCGCGTCATCGCCGAAGCCGACGGCGCCACGGTGCTGCCCTGGCGCGACTGGCCGTGGAACAAGCTCAAATCGCTGGTCCTGAGCCCCGGCGTGCCGCTCACCCATCCCGCACCGCACGACATCGTGGTCAAGGCGCGTCATGCGAGCGTGGAGATCATCGGCGACGTCGAGCTCTTCGCGCGCGAGATCATTTTGAACCTACGCCCCCCTGGCGGGGGGGCTGGGGGCCGCGCGCCCGTGATCGCGATCACCGGCACCAACGGCAAATCGACGACGACGGCGCTTACCGGCCACCTGCTCGACGAGAGCGGCTTCGACGCGCAGATCGGCGGGAATATCGGCACGCCGGTGCTGGAGCTGTCGCCCCCCGCGGCGAAGACGGTCTATGTGCTGGAAGTTTCCTCCTACCAGATCGACCTTTCGCCGGGCCTCGCGCCGCAGATCGGCGTGCTCTCCAACATCACACCCGACCACCTCGACCGCCACGGCACGCTGGAGGCCTATGCCTCCGTGAAGGCGCGGCTGGTGGAGCAGGCGCAGTCCGCCGTGATCGGCATCGACGACGCGCAGACCTCTTCGATCTTCACCAGGCTCTCGGGCGCGGGAAAGAGCGCGCTGCCGGTCTCGGTCGGCAAGGTGCTCGGGCGCGGCGTGTTCGTGCTCGACGGCGTGCTCTACGACAGCCAGGGCGGACGCGCCAACCGCATCGCCGATCTGAAGGAGGCGGCGCATTTGCCAGGCGCGCACAATTGGCAGAACGCGGCGCTCGCCTATGCCGCGACCAAGCCCTATGCCAAGGACGCGCGCGCGGTTGCCTCGGCGCTGATGGATTTCCCCGGCCTCGCGCACCGCATCGAGGACGTCGGCCGCATCGGCCGCGTGCGCTTCGTCAACGACTCCAAGGCGACCAATGCCGACGCTGCCGAGCGCGCCCTGGTCTGCTTCGAGGACATCTACTGGATCGCGGGCGGCCGCCCCAAGGAAGGCGGCATCGAGAGCCTGGCCAGGCATTTCCCGCGCATCCGCAAGGCCTATCTGATCGGCGAGGCGGCGAAGGATTTCGCCCGCACTCTCGAAGGCCATGTGCCTTACGAGATCTCCGGCACGCTCGAGAACGCCGTCGCGGCCGCAAGCGCGGACGCGCAATCGGGCGTCGTGCTCCTGTCGCCGGCCTGCGCCTCGTTCGACCAGTTCCGCGATTTCGAGCATCGCGGCGAGGCGTTCCGCGCAGCCGTGTCCAAGCTGGCGATGCGGGAGGCGTCATGAGCCTCTCCCGCACCGACCGGTCCGGCTTTGCGAGCTGGTGGTGGACCATCGACCGCGTCGCACTTCTGGCGATGCTGGCGCTGATCGCCATCGGGCTGATGCTGGCCTTCGCGGCGAGCCCCGCGGCCACCGGCGGGCCGATCACCGCGGGCGATTTCCGATATGCCGCCAAGCAGATCGCATTCGCCTGCGTCGCGGCGGGCATCCTTGTCGGCGCGTCGCTGCTCACGCTGCATCAGTTGAAGATCGTCGCAGCCGTTGCCTTCGCGCTGGCGATGATCGGCTCGTTCCTGGTGCTGTTCACGGGCAGCGAGGTCCTGGGCGCCAAGCGCTGGATTGATCTGGGCTGGATGACGTTGCAGCCTTCGGAGTTCTTGAAGCCCGGCTTCGCGGTCCTGGGGGCGGCGATCCTCGCCGACAAGACGCCGATGAAACTGCCCAAGCCGCTCATCACGCTGGCGCTGGTCGCGCCCGCGCTCGTGATCCTGATGCTGCAGCCCGACGTCGGCCAGACCGCGCTGCTGCTGGCGCTGTGGGGCGCGCTGCTCTTCTTCAGCGGCATCTCGCTCTATTGGATGGGCGCGCTGGGCGGCGCGGGCATGGCGCTGGGCGGTCTCGCCTATGCGCTGTTCCCGCATGTGCGCCACCGCATCGAGCAGTTCCTCAATCCCACCGACACGGGCTATCAGGCCGGCTTGGCGCTGAAGGCCTTTGCGCATGGCGGATTGCTCGGCGTCGGTCCCGGCGCGGGCACGGTCAAGTACCGCATTCCCGACGCGCATTCCGACTTCATCTTCGCGGTGGCGGGCGAGGAGTTCGGGCTGGCGCTGTGCGCCGCCGTGGCGCTGCTGTTCTGCATCCTGTCTGTGCGCATCATGCTGCGCTCGGCGAACGCGCGCGAGCCGTTCGCGCAGCTAGCGGGCGCGGGCCTTGCGATGGTCACTGCCCTTCAGGCCTTCATCAACATGGGTGTGGCGGTGAGCCTGCTTCCGGCCAAGGGCATGACCTTGCCCTTTATATCTTATGGCGGCTCGTCGCTGTTCGCGGTGGCGCTGACGATGGGCTTCGCGCTCGCGCTCACGCGCCAGCGGCCCAAGCTCGAGAACCGCGAGCGGCCGTGGTTCGTGCAACAGGTGGTCGCGCGCACATGACCACCATCGTCCTCAGCGCCGGGGGCACCGGCGGCCATCTGTTCCCTGCGCAGGCCTTGGCGGGCGAGCTGGTGCGCCGGGGTAAGACCATCGTGGTGATGACGGATCGCCGCGGCACCAACTATGCGAAAGCGTTTCCCGGTGCCGCGATCGAGACCGTGCCGTCGGCGGCGTTCGCCGATCGCTCGGTCCTCGGCCTTCTGGCCGCGCCGTTCGAGATCCTGGCCGGCATCGCGTCGGCCTGGACGAAGCTTGCGCGTATCAAGCCGGGTGCCGTGATCGGCTTCGGCGGCTATCCGAGCCTGCCGGTGATGATCGCAGCCTGGCTCGGCCGCTGGCCCACCGCGATCCTGGAGCAGAACGCCGTCACCGGCCGCGCCAACCGCGCGGTGATGAACAAGGTAAGGGTCATGGCGGCCGCGTTCCCCATCGCGCGTTTCGCGCCGAAGGACGCGTCCAAGATCGTGCTCACCGGCAATCCGCTGCGCCCGGAAGTGGTCGCGCTCGCGGGCAGCGCGTATGCGCAGCCGGACGCGAGCGGGCCGTTGCATCTTCTGGTCTTCGGCGGCAGCCAGGGCGCGCGCGCGATGAGCGAGCTCGTGCCCGCCGCGGTCGCGCTCTTGCCGGAGCCTTTTCGCGCCCGTCTCGACATCGTCCAGCAATGCCGTCCCGAAGACCTGGACGGCGTGCGCAAGGCCTACGAAGCGGCGGGCGTAAAGGCGGAGCTCGCGAGCTTCTACACCGACATGCCCGCGCGGCTGGCGCGCGCACAACTCGTCGTCGCGCGCTCCGGCGCGGGCACGGTGAGCGAATTGATGGCCATCGGCCGTCCCGCGATCCTGATCCCGCTGCCGCATGCGCTCGACGACAACCAGACGCCGAACGCGGAAATCCTTTCCAAGGCGAATGCCGGCTGGTGCGTGGCGCAGGCGAGCCTCACGCCGGAGAAGCTCGCGGGCATGATCAAGCTCGCCTTCTCCGATCCCGACGATCTGGCGAAGCGCGCGGCCAACGCACACGCGCTTGCGAGGCTCGACGCGGTCGCGCGTCTCGCCGACATCGCGGAAAACCTTGCCCAATCTTCCTATCAAAGGACCGCCGCATGAAGCCGGTCCAGACCCGCGTCCCGCTCTCCATCGGCGCCATCCATTTCATCGGCATCGGCGGCATCGGCATGAGCGGCATCGCCGAGATCATGCACAATCTGGGCTATCAGGTTCAGGGCTCGGACGCGGTGGAGAACACGAACGTCAAGCGGCTCAAGACGATGGGCATCCCGATCGCGGTCGGCCACGCGCCGGAGAACCTGAAAGACGCCCACGCCGTCGTCTATTCCTCGGCGATCAAGCCCGGGAACGTCGAGTTCGACGAGGCGCGCAAATTGAATCTGCCGCTGGTGCGCCGTGCCGAGATGCTGGCCGAGATCATGCGGCTCAAATCCTGCGTCGCCATCGCCGGCACCAACGGCAAAACGACGACGACGACGATGGTGGCGGCGCTGCTCGACGCGGGCGGGCTGGACCCCACCGTCGTCAACGGCGGCATCATCAACGCCTACGGCACCAATGCGCGGCTCGGCGCCGGCGACTGGGTCGTGGTCGAGGCGGATGAGAGCGACGGCACGTTCCTGCGCCTGCCCGCGAGCGTCGCTGTCGTCACCAACGCCGATCCCGACCATCTCGACTATTACGGTACCTTCGACAGGATGCGCGACGCGTTCCAGCGCTTCGTCGAGAACGTGCCGTTCTACGGCTTCGCGGTGCTCTGCATCGACCATCCCGAGGTGCAGGCGATGGTCGGCCGCATCGAGGACCGCCGCATCGTGACGTATGGATTGTCGCCGCAGGCCGACGTGCGCGCCATGAACGTGCGCTATGCGGAAGGCATGTCCTGCTACGACGTCGTCGTCACCGACCGCCGCAAGAACGTCGAGACGCGCATCGACGGCATCCGCCTGCCCATGCCGGGCGAGCACAATGTGCAGAACTCGCTGGCCGCGGTGACGGTGGCGCGCGAGCTCGGCATCGAGGACGGCACGATCCGCGACGCGCTCGCCAAGTTCGCCGGCGTCGGCCGCCGCTTCACCAAGGTCGGCGAATGGGGCGGCATGGCGATCATAGACGATTACGGCCACAACCCGTTCAAGATCGCCGCCGCCTTGAAGGCCGCGCGCCAGGCCTATGCGGGTCCGGTGATCGCGGTCGTGCAGCCGCACCGCTACACCCGCCTGCGCGACACCTGGGAGCAGTTCTGCTCCTGCCTCAACGACGCGGACGTGGCGATCATCGCGCCGGTCTATCCGGCGGGCGAGCAGCCGATCGACGGCATCGACCGCGACACCTATGTGGAAGCCCTACGCGCGCATGGCCATCGCAACGTGCTCACCATCGATAACGGCATGGACCTCGCGCCGCTGCTCAAGCCGCTCGCGAAAGAGGGCGGCGCGGTGGTGATGCTGGGCGCGGGCTCGATCTCGCATTGGGCGCACGCGCTGCAGGCGCAACTGGAAAGTGCGGAGTCCAAGGCATGAGCTGCGTTCGGGCGAATGGCGAATGGCGAATGGCGAGTAGGGCTCGATGCTCCATTCGCTATTCGCTATTCGCTATTCCCACTGCGCTATCGGCGGTGCCGGGAAAGGTGCATCCGTGATGATGACCCGTCCCTGCGACGCGCTTCCGCCGGTGCGCGGGACCTATGCCCACGGCGCCGCGCTCAAGGACCTCGTCTGGTTCCGCACGGGCGGCCCGGCCGAGGTGCTGTTCCGTCCCGCCGACGCGGAGGACCTTGCGACCTTCCTCGCGGCGCGCTCGGCCGATACGCGGGTGAGCGTCATCGGCGTGGGCTCGAACCTGCTGGTGCGCGACGGCGGGATACCCGGCGTCGTCGTGCGCCTGCCCGCCGCGTTCGGCAAGATCGCGGTCGAGGGCACGCGCGTTCGCGCCGGTGCCGCGGCTTTGGACGCGGCGGTGGCGCGCACGGCGGCGGAGGCGGGCATCGGCGGCTTGGAATTCCTGCGCGGCATCCCCGGCACGGTCGGCGGCGCGCTGAAGATGAACGCCGGCTGCTACGGCCGCGAGATCAAGGACATCTTCGTCGAGGCGACCGCCATCGACGGCAAAGGCGACAAGCTCACCTTGTCGGCGTCCGACATGAATTTCGTCTATCGCAAGGCGCAGGTTCCCGACGATTTGATCTTCGTCAATGCGCTCTTCGAAGGAACGCGCGACGATCCTGCCCTGGTTCGCGCACGGATGGACGCTTTGGTCGAGCAACGCGAATCCACCCAGCCCGTCAAGTCGCGCACCGGCGGCTCGACCTTCAAGAACCCACCCGGGCACAAGGCCTGGGAGCTGATCGACAAGGCCGGTTGTCGCGGGCTGAGGCATGGTGCCGCGCAGGTGAGCGAGAAGCACTGCAACTTCCTCATCAACACCGGCGACGCCAGCGCCGCCGATATCGAGGCGCTGGGCGAGGACGTGCGCAGGCGCGTCCAGGACACGTTCGGCGTCACGCTCGAATGGGAGATCAAGCGGGTGGGGGTCGCATGAGCTATCATCGCGTCGCCGTCCTGCTGGGCGGGCGCTCCGCGGAGCGCGAAGTGAGCCTGTCCTCCGGCGCGGGCTGCGCCAAGGCGTTGCGCGAGGAAGGCTTCGACGTGGTCGAGATCGATCCCGGCGACGACATCGGCCGTCAGCTTCTCGATGCCGGGCCCGACTGCGTCTTCAATGCCCTGCACGGGCGCTACGGCGAGGACGGCTGCATCCAGGGTGTGCTGGAGCTGCTGCGTATTCCCTATACCCATTCCGGCGTGCTCGCTTCGGCGCTCGCCATGCACAAGCAGCGCACCAAGGACGTCTATCGCGCCGCGGGCATCCCGATCGTCAAATCCATCGTCGCCGACCGCAGGGACGCGGGCGCGCGGCATCTGATGGAGCCGCCTTACGTCATCAAGCCGGTGAACGAAGGCTCGTCCGTCGGCGTCTACATCATCCGCAAGGGCGACAACCGTCCGCCGTCGGAGCTGACCAAGCCCGAATGGAACCTGACCGACGCGATGATGGTGGAGGAATACGTCCCCGGCCGCGAGCTGACCGTCGCGGTGATGGGCGAGCGCGCGCTCGGCGTCACCGAGATCACCACCGACCTCGCCTTCTACGACTACGAGGCCAAGTACGCGAGCGGCGGCTCGACCCATACGCTGCCCGCGAAAGTCCCGGACGCGGTGGCGGAGGAGGCCGAGCGCCTCGCCGTGCTCGCGCATCAGGCGCTCGGCTGCCGCGGCGTGACGCGCACCGATTTCCGCTACGACGACACGGGTTCGAAGCACCGCCTCGTGGCGCTCGAGACCAACACCCAGCCCGGCATGACGCCCACCTCGCTCGTGCCGGAGCAGGCGGCCTATGCGGGATACACCTACGGCAAGCTCTGCCGCTGGATCGTGGAGGACGCCTCATGCGACCGGTGAGGGTGGAGCGCAGCCCGGCCAAGCGCACCACGCCGCAGGCGCGCGGCGCGCGCGGCGCCAAGCGCGCGTCCGCGTCGCAGAGCTTCGGCAAGCGCGCGAAGAAGCCGAACATCCTCGCGCGCGCCTATTGGAACCTGCGCGGCTGGCTGAGTTTCCGAAAGCCCATGCTGCTCTTGGGTCTGGCGGCGTTGGCGTTCGCCTTCATCGCGGTCCTGGTGGTGAGCGGCACGGTCGCGCGTGCGGTGCGCCAGCTGAACGGCGCGCTGGGTGCGATGGTCGCCGATGCCGGCTTCGGCATCTCCGAGGTCCATCTCGCGGGCAACGTGCGCACGCCGCCGGAGACGGTGCTGGCGGCGCTGGGCTTCAAGCCGGGCGAGTCGATCTTCGGCGCCGATTTGCAATCGGCGCGGCTGCGGCTGAAGAAGCTCGACTGGGTGGCCGACGCAGACGTCCAGCGGCGCTATCCCGACGCGATCACCGTCCACATCGTCGAGAAGCTGCCCTTCGCGCTGTGGAAGTCACCGCTCGGGACCGTCACCGTCGTCGAGCGCTCGGGCGGGATCATCACGTCCAAGGACATCGCGCCATTCGCGAAGCTTCCGCTGCTTCTGGGCGACAACGCCTCGGCGGACGCCGCCGACCTCGTCGACGCGGTCGCGCAGCACCGCGCCGTCGCCGCAAGGGTGAAGGCCTATCAGCGTGTCTCCGAGCGGCGCTGGAACCTGATCTTGGACGGCGATGTGATCGTGAAATTGCCCGAAGTCGGCTGGCAGCGCGAGCTCGACACGCTCGAGCACATGATCGTGGACCAGGGGATATTGGAGCGCAGCATCGCCGAGATCGATCTGCGCATCCATTCGCATTATTTCTTCGGGCTGAAGGGCGCACCGGCGCCCAAGCCCGTTGATCGGGGGAGTGAGCTCTGATGGGTGAAGCCGTGCGATTGCGCGCCGTGGGCGAGGTGCCCGCCTACCGGCCCGGTCTGGTGACCGCGCTGGACATCGGCTCGTCGAAGATCGCCTGCCTGATCGGCCGCGCCGACCATGGGGGCTTGAAGGTCCTGGGCGCCGCGCTGCGCGAAAGCCAGGGCATCCGCGCCGGGACCGTGGTGAGCCTCGATCTCGTCGAGGAATCCATCCGCGACTGCGTCGCGGCGGCCGAGAACCACGCCGACGCGCGCATCCAGAACGTCCTTATATCCTTGAGCTGCGGCCAGCCGACCAGTGTCACCGCCCGCGCCGCGATGTCGCTGGACGGGGCGCTGGTGACCGACGCGCATCTGCGCGCCCTGCTCAGCGAGGGCCGCGCGCGCTGCGTGCTGGAGGGCCACGAGATCGTCCAGAGCGCGCCCACTGCCTACGTCGTCGACGAGGCGCGCGGCGTGCGCGACCCGTCGGGCATGTTCTGCCAGCGCATCGGCGTGTCGATGCATGCCGTCGCGGTCAAGCCGTCGCCGCTGCAGAACTTGAAGCTTGCCGTCGAGCGCTGCCACCTGAACGTGGTGGGCGCCTTGTTCGCGCCCTATGCCAGCGGGCTCGCGTGTCTCACCGAGGACGAGAAGCAGCTCGGCGCCATCCTCATCGACATGGGCGCGGGCGTGACCTCCATCGCGGTGTTCCTGGAAGGCCATCTCGTGCATGCCGACGTCGTGCCGATGGGCGGGCTTGCCGTCACGACCGACCTGGCGCGCATGCTCTCGGCGCCCTTGTCCGCGGCCGAGCGCAGCAAGACGCTGTTCGGCGCGGCTTTGGGCGACATGGAGGCCGGCGCCGACGTCGTGGCGATCCATCAGATGGGCGAGGACGGCGACGAGGCGGCGCTGCGCGTGCCGCGCTCGATGCTGACCCGCATCATCCAAGCCCGGCTCGAAGAGACCTTGGGCGAGGTGCAGGCGCGGCTGCGCGCCTCCGGCTACGACGTGGCCGTGGGGCGGCGCGCGGTGCTCACCGGCGGCGCCTGCCAGCTCGCCGGCGTGCGCGAGCTCACGGCCCGGGTCCTGAACAAGCAAGTGCGCATCGGACGGCCCCAGGCGCTCAGCGGTCTGCCCGCGGCGTCGTCGGGTCCGGACTATGCGACGGCGGTCGGTCTTCTGGTGGCGGGTGCCACCATGCCGCCCGAGATCTTGAACCCCGGTCCGGAGGTGTCTGCGGACGACAGCAACGGCAAGGGATGGTTCAGCCGGTTGACCGGCGGCCTGTTCCGGTGATTCAACAATAACAACACGAATCAGTTGGGCTTTGTGGCGTGAAGAAAAGGGCGGCGTGCGTTAAGCCAAGGAGAGAAGAATGGCGATCAATCTGAAAGCGCCCGAGCAGAAAGAATTGCGTCCCCGCATCACGGTGCTCGGCGTCGGCGGCGCCGGCGGCAATGCGGTCAACAACATGATCGCGGCGAAACTCGAAGGCGTCGATTTCGTCGTGGCCAACACCGACGCGCAGGCGATCACCCAGTCGCGCGCCGAACGCCGCATCCAGATGGGCAGCCAGACCACGGAAGGTCTGGGCGCCGGCGCCCAGCCCGATGTCGGACGCGCCGCGGCCGAGGAATCCCTGGACGAGATCCTCGAGCAGATCGGCGGCTCGCACATGGTGTTCATCACCGCCGGCATGGGCGGCGGCACAGGCACGGGCGCAGCCCCCGTCATCGCGCGCGCGGTGCGCGAGCTCGGCGTGCTCACCGTCGGCGTCGTCACCAAGCCCTTCGCCTTCGAAGGCGACAACCGCATGCGCATCGCCGAGCGCGGCATCTTGGAGCTTCAGCAGCACGTCCACACCCTGATCGTCATCCCCAACCAGAACCTGTTCCGCGTCGCCAACGACCGCACCACTTTCGCCCAGGCCTTCGCCATGGCCGACGAGGTGCTGCATTCGGGCGTGCGCGGCGTCACCGACCTGATCGTGATGCCGGGCCTGATCAATCTCGACTTCGCCGACATCAAGGCGGTGATCTCCGAGATGGGCAAGGCGATGATGGGCACCGGCGAGGCCGAGGGCGAGAACCGCGCCGAGAAGGCCGCCGACATGGCGATCTGCAATCCGCTGCTCGACGACGTCTCGATGAAGGGCGCGCGCGGCGTGCTCATCAACATCACCGGCGGCCCGGACCTGATGCTCTTCGAGGTCGAGCAGGCCGCCAACCGCGTCCGCGCCGAGGTCGATCCCGACGCCAAGATCATCTTCGGCTCGACCATCCTCGACAACATGGAAGGCCGCATCCGTGTCTCGGTCGTCGCCACCGGCATCGACGCGCTGGAGATGAAGCTGCCGCGCAACGTCGAGCCGCTGCGCGCGCCCGTCCGTCCCGTGCCGCTGCGGGCCGATCTGATCGTCGACCGGGTGGCGCCGCCCGTGGCCGCGCCCAATCCCGTGCGTCATGTGCAGGAGACGCTCGCCGCCGAGATGAACGCGCAACCGCTCTCGCCGCAGGAGGACTACATCCTGGGCGGCGCCGACGCGCCGGAGATCGCCGACGAGCCGATCCCGGTCTCGATCCGCCCGCAGGCGATGCCGGTCCACGCCGCGCCCAAAGTGGCCGAGCCCGAGCGCCGCGGCTGGGGCTTCCTCGGCCGCGGCCGCAAGCCGAAGGAAGACCTGCGCGTGGAGCCCGCCGCGCCGCCGCAGGTGCCGCGCCCGCTCAGCCCTCCGCCCCGCGCCAGCGCCCAGCCGATGGCGGCGCGTCCCGCGCAGGCCGAGGCGCCCAAGCAAGCGCCGCAGCAGAAAAGCGCCGACGATCTCTTCCCCGACCACAAGCGCGACGACCAGTTCGAGATTCCTGCTTTTTTACGTCGTCAAACGAACTAGGACTTCGACCCTCCCCTTGAGGGAGGGTCGAAAAATCCGAAGGATTTTTCGGGGAGGGGCCCGCTCGTGCGGCGATGACCCCTCCTCGAAATTTGCTCCACTGCGTTGCGCAAATTTCGACCCTCCCTCAAGGGGAGGGTTGAGGGTACAGTGCGCCGCACGGGGGTGCTTCCATGAGGCTCATTGCTTTCGCGTTTGCCGTCGCGCTGGTTTCGACCGCGGCCCAGGCCTACGATGTCGCCGAGAAGGACATCGCCACGCTCGATGCCGATCTCGCCGCCGGGCGGGTGACGTCGGAAGAGCTGGTACGCGCCTATCTGAAACGCATCGACGAGATCGACCGGGGTGGGCCCGCGCTGCACAGCGTGCTCGCGGTGAACCCCGATGCGATCGCGCAAGCCCGCGCGCTCGATGCGGAGCGCAAGGCCAAGGGGCCGCGCGGGCCGCTGCACGGCATCCCGATCCTGGTGAAGGACAATGTCGAGACCGCGGACGCGATGCCCACGACGGCGGGCTCGCTCGCGCTCATGGACAACGTGAGCCATCGCGACGCGCCGGCCATCGCGCGGCTGCGCGCGGCGGGCGCGATCATCCTCGGCAAGGCGAATTTGAGCGAATGGGCGAACATCCGCTCCTCGCATTCGATCAGCGGCTGGTCGGGGATCGGCGGGCTGGTGAAGAACCCCTACGTGCTGGACCGCAGCGCCTGCGGCTCGAGCTCGGGCAGCGGCGCCGCCGTCGCCGCCAGCCTCGCCGCCGCCGCGATCGGCTCGGAGACCGACGGTTCGCTCGTCTGCCCCGGCTCGATCAACGGCGTGGTGTCGCTCAAGCCGACTGTGGGCCTGGTCCCGCGCACGCATGTGATCCCGATCTCGCACAGCCAGGACACGCTGGGACCCATGGCGCGCGACGTCGCCGATGCCGCGCTTCTGCTCAGCGTCATGGCGGGAAGCGATCCGGCGGATGCGGCGACCGCGGATGCCGACATGCACAAGACCGATTACCATGCGCCGCTCGCGACCGCGTCGCTCAAAGGCAAGCGGCTCGGCGTCGTGATGCCCGCGCCGGATTCGGTGCCGTCCGACACCGACGCGGTGTTCGCGTCCACGCTCACCGCGCTGCGCGGCGCGGGTGCTGAGATCGTGGAGATCAAGGACTTCGCGCCCCCGCCGCCCGAGGAGCAGGCCAACGAGCTGACCGTGCTGCAAGTCGAGCTCAAATCCGACATGAACGCCTATCTGGCGACCACCAATGCCAAGATGCGCACGCTCTCCGACATCATCGCCTTCGACCGCGCCAGCCCGCGCGAGACCGCGCTGTTCGGCCAGGATCTCTTCGAGGCCGCGGACGCGACCAAGGGCGTCGCCGATCCCGCCTACATCAAGGCGCGCGACGGACTGAAGTCCTCGTCGCGCGCGGCGCTCGACGGGCTGTTCGCGAAATACAAGCTCGACGCGCTGATCCGCGCCACCGACGAGCCGTCGTTCCGCATCGACACGATCAAGGGCGACAACGACACCTCCACCGCCTCGTTCCTGCCCGCGACCGCGGGCTATCCGCACCTCACCGTGCCGATGGGGTATGTGCGCGGCCTGCCGGTGGGGATGTCGTTCGCGGGTCCCGCATGGTCGGAATCCGCGCTGCTTTCGCTCGGCTATGCCTTCGAGCAGGCGACGCACGTGCGCCATCCGCCGCAATTCATCAAGTCGCTGGAGGACGAGCCCGATACCCGGCGCGCGTTTGCGCCGGAGTGAGAATCCACCCTCCCCTTCAGGGAGGGTCGAAAACGCGAAGCGTTTTCGGGGAGGGGTGAGCAGGACGGTTACCCCTCCCCGAAATTTGCTTCGCTGCGCTCAGCAAATTGTCGACCCTCCCTCAAGGGGAGGGTAGGTTAGACGCATGCCCCGTCGAACCATCGCTTCCGAGATCACCGTCACCGGCACCGCGCTGCATGCGGGCGGCACCGTGCGCATGACGCTGTCCCCGGCGCTGCCCGGAACGGGTGTGACGTTCCGCCGGAGTGATCTGGGCCTCGATATCCCCGCGCGGTTCGACCGGGTCGGCGAGACCAATCTCGGCACGGTGATCGCGCAGGGCGGCGCGAGCGTCGGCGTGGTCGAGCATCTGATGGCGGCCGTCGCAGGCGCGGAGATCGACGATCTGCGCGTCATCCTCGACGGGCCCGAGCCGCCGATCCTCGACGGCGACGCGCTGTCGTTCCTGGTGCTGCTCGAGCGGGCCGGATTTCACGACGAGGCGGCGCGGCGCCAGGGCGTCAAGGTGCTCCAGCGCGTCGAGGTCAGCCACAAGGACGCCACGGCCGCGCTCGTGCCGTCCGACAGGCTCGAATACGACATGGAGATCGACTTCCCGACCAAGGCCATCGGCAGGCAGAGCTTCCATTTCGTCTTCTCGCGCGAGGGCTTCCGCCGCGACATCGCGCCGGCGCGCACCTTCGGCTTCGTCCACGAGTTGGAGACGCTGAAAAAGATGAACCGCGGCAACGGCGCCTCGCTCGACAACACGCTGGCCATCGACGGCAACACGGTCCTCAACGCGTCCTTGATGCGCTTCGGCGACGAGTTCGTGCGCCACAAGATCCTGGACGCGATAGGCGACATGGCGCTGGCGGGCGCGCGCCTGGTCGCCCGCTTCGAGGGCCGCCGCTCGGGCCATGGCCTCAACAACGCCCTGCTGAGGGCCCTGTTCGCCGGAAGAGCGAACTACGAGATCATTAACCTGCCGTAATTCCAGGGGAATTCCGGACGCCCCCGCCTTTACGATGGGCGGCGGACACTCTGGACCGCCGCGCGCTTTGGGTGGCATAAGGCACGGGCCCGATCGGACCCCCAGGACCTTCAAAGGATCCCCATGCTGAGACCAATTCTTCGCCCGGCGCTGTTCATCTTGGTGCTCGGCACGAGCTTGGGGCTCAGTGGCTGCGAGACCGTCGGCAAGTGGTTCGGCTCGACCGACGCACCCGCCGACGCCAAGGACGCCGAATATGTCGAGCGTCCGATCGACCAGATCTATGCCGATGCCTGGAAGAAGATCCGCTCCGACGAATGGGAAGACGCCGCCAAGCAATTCGACGAGGTCGAGCGCCAGCATCCCTATTCGGTCTGGGCCCGGCGCGCGATGCTGATGTCGGCCTTCTGCTACTACCAGGCCAACAAGTACCAGGACGCGATCCAGGCCGCCGACGCCTATATCTCGCTGCATCCCGGCAGCCACGAGGTGGCCTATGCCTTCTATCTGAAGGCCATCTCGCTCTATGAGCAGATCGTCGATGTCGGCCGCGACCAGACCAACACCGAGGCCGCGCTGGTGGCGCTTCAGGACGTGGTCCAGCGCTTCCCCGACACCGAATACGCCCGCGACGCGACCCTGAAGATCGACCTCACCATCGACCACATCGCCGGCAAGGAGATGGCGGTCGGCCGCTACTATCTGCAGCGCGGCGACTATGTCGGCGCGATCAACCGCTTCCGCATCGTGGTCGAGCAGTACCAGCGCACCACCCAGATCGCGGAAGCCCTGGAGCGCCTGACCGAGGCCTATTACGCGCTGGGCATCTACCGCGAGGCCAAGACGGCGGCGGCGGTCCTGGGCGCCAACTATCCCGGCAGCGTCTGGTACAAGGATTCCTACAAGCTGCTCACCGAGCACCACCTGACGCCCCAGGAAGACAAAGGCTCGTGGATCAGTAAAGCTTTCTCGAAGGTCCTCTAGGGTGAGTCGCCGATGCTGGCCGCGCTGACGGTCCGCGACATCGTGCTGATCGAGAGCGCGGCGCTGGAATTCGCGCCGGGCCTGAACGTTCTCACCGGCGAGACCGGCGCGGGCAAGTCGATCCTGCTGGATGCCCTGGGGCTGGCTGCGGGCGGACGCGGCGGCGGCCGCGCCCAGGTGCGCCCCGGTGCCGCCCAAGGCTCGGCGGTCGCCGTGTTCGAGCCCGCGCCCAAACACCCCGTCTTCGCGCTCCTCGCCGAGCAGGACATGCCGGCCGAGACCGAGATCGTCCTGCGCCGCACGCTTGCCGCCGACGGCCGCACGCGCGGCTTCGTCAACGACGCGCCGGTGGGCGTGGGCTTGATGAAGGATCTGGGCGCGATGCTGCTCGAGATCCACGGCCAGGCCGACGACCGCGGCCTGTTCGACGTCGCTACCCATCGCGGCCTGCTCGATGCGTTCGGCGGGCACGGGGCGCTCGCGGACGAGACCGTTGCGCGCTTCGCAGCCCTCGACCGCGCGCGCAAGGCCGAGGCCGATCTCAAGCGCATGGCCGCCGAGGCCGCCGCCGATTCTGATTACGTTCGCGGCGCGGCGGATGAGTTGTCGGCCCTGGCGCCGGTGAAAGGCGAAGAGGCGTCGCTCGCCGCCGAGCGCGCCATGATGATGAACGCCTCGCGCATCGCCGAGGATTTGTCGCAGGCATCCGATGCGCTGTCCGGCGAGCGCGGCGCGGAGGCCTCGCTCGCGGTCGCGCTCAAGCGCCTCACGCGCCTTGACCCGGCGGCGCGTCCGTCGCTTGCCTCTGCCGAGGCCGCGCTGGAGCAGGCCTTCGCCAATACCGAAGAGGCGCGGCGCGAGCTGGACGCGTTCCTGTCGAAGCTGGAGCTCGATCCGGCCGTGCTGGAGCGCAAGGAAGAGCGGCTCTTCGCGCTGCGTGCCGCCGCGCGCAAATACGGCGTCGATCCGGATCGGCTGCCCGATGTGCTCGCTGGGTTCGAAGCCAAGCGCGAGGCGATCGCGACGGGTGGGGCGGGGTTGAAAGCGGCTGCCGAGGCTGTGAAGACCGCGCTCGGCGCCTATCAGGCCGCGGCGCGCGGATTGTCGGACGCGCGCACGGCCGCCGCGCGCAAGCTCGAAGCCGCCGTGGCGAAAGAGTTGACGCCGCTCAAGCTCGGCCACGCCAAGTTCCGCGTCGCGATGACGGCGCTGGACGAGCCCGGCGCGAGCGGGCTGGAGCGCACGGCGTTCGAGATCGCGACCGTCGAGGGTGCCGCGTTCGGATCGCTCACGCGCATCGCCTCGGGCGGCGAGCTGGCGCGCGTGTCGCTGGCGCTGAAAGTGGCGCTTGCCGAGTCCATGCCGCCCGCGGCGCTGGTCTTCGACGAGGTCGATCGCGGCGTCGGCGGCGCGGTCGCCGATGCCGTCGGCGAGCGCCTGCAGCGCCTGGCGCGCACGACGCAGGTCCTGCTCGTCACCCATTCGCCGCAGGTGGCCGCGCGCGCCCAGCGCCATTTCCGCATCACGCGCAAGGGCGACAAGACGCGCGTCGAGCTGCTCGACGACGAGGCGCGCGTCGAGGAAGTCGCGCGCATGCTCTCCGGCGCCGTGGTGACCGAGGAGGCGCGCGCCGCCGCGCGGCGCCTGCTGGATGAAGCGGCGGCCGTGCCCAAGAAGGCCCGCAAACGCGCATGACCAAGGCGCCCGACAAGCTGACGAAAGCGGAGGCGAAGGCCGAGCTCGCCCGTCTCGCCGCCGAGATCGCAGGCCACGACCGGCGCTATCACGGCGAGGACGCGCCGACGATCTCGGACGCCGCCTACGACGCGCTCAAGCGGCGCAACGACGCGATCGAGACGCGCTTTCCCGATCTGATACGTCCCGACAGCCCGTCGCATCGCGTGGGCGCCAAGCCGTCGGAGAAGTTCGCCAAGGTCGTGCATGCGCGGCCGATGCTCTCGCTCGACAACGCCTTCAGCGACGAGGACATCGAGGATTTCGTCGCGCGCGTGCGCCGTTTTTTGGGATCGAAAGAGGACGACGAGATCGTCTTCACCGCGGAGCCCAAGATCGACGGGCTGTCGGCGTCGCTGCGCTACGAGAACGGCGTCTTCGTGCAAGGCGCGACGCGCGGCGACGGGCAGGAGGGCGAGGACATCACCGCCAATCTGCGCACCATCAAGGACGTCCCGCTGCGTCTGCACGGCGAGGTACCCAAGGTTTTCGAGGTACGCGGCGAAGTCTACATGACGCACAGGGATTTCTTCGCGCTCAACAAGCGTCAGGAGAAGGACGGCAAGCCGCTCTTCGTCAATCCGCGCAACACCGCGGCCGGCGCGGTGCGCCAGCTGGACCCTGCGATGACCGCGGCGCGGCCGCTGCATTTCTTCGCCTATACCTGGGGCGAGACGAGCGCGATGCCCGCCAAGACGCAATGGGATATGCTGCAGGCGTTCAAGGATTGGGGCCTCAAGGTCAGTCCGCTGATCCGGCGCTGCAAGACCACGGCGGAAATCCTGAAATTCTACGACGATATCCAATCGAAGCGCGCCGATCTCGGCTACGACATCGACGGCGTGGTCTACAAGGTCGACCGGCTCGACCTTCAGGATCGTCTCGGCTTCATCTCGCGCAGCCCGCGCTGGGCCATCGCGCACAAATTCCCCGCCGAGCAGGCGCAGACCGTTCTGCTCGACATCGACATCCAGGTCGGGCGCACCGGCAAGCTCGCGCCCGTCGCCAAGCTGAGGCCGGTGACGGTCGGCGGCGTGGTCGTGCAGAACGCCACACTCCACAACGAGGACGAGATCGCGCGCAAGGATGTACGCATCGGCGACACGGTCGTCGTCCAGCGCGCGGGCGACGTCATCCCGCAGATCGTGCGCGTGATCGAAGAGAAGCGACCCAAGGGCGCCAAGCCCTATCAGTTCCCGCACAACTGCCCCGTCTGCCACAGCCACGCAGTGCGCGAGGTCGACGAGAAGACGGGCAAGGAGGACGTCGACCGGCGCTGCACCGGCGGCCTCATCTGCGCGGCGCAGGCGGTGGAGCGGCTTAGGCACTTCGTCTCGCGCGACGCGTTCGACATCGACGGCTTCGGCGGCGTCTATATCGAGACCTTGCACGACAAGGGCCTGTTGAAGGAGCCCGCCGACATCTTCCGCCTGGCCAAGAAACCCGAGGCGCTCGACCGCGCGCTCGCCGAACGCCGTGCCGAGCTCAGCGCGGAACGGCGCGCGCGCGAGGGCAAGGAAGACGTAGCCAAGAAATCCAAGAAGGACGACGACAGCAAGCTCGTGGAGAACCTGATCGCCGCCATCGATGCGCGGCGGCGGATCGGCATGGACCGCTTCATCAACGCGCTCGGCATCCGCCATGTCGGCGAAACCAATGCGCGGCTGATTGCGCGCAACTATCCTGATATCGACGCCTTCGTCGCGGCGATGGAGGGCGAGACCGCGGTCGCCGAGCTGAGCGAGATCGGCGGCATCGGCGAGGTCGTGGCCCAGGCGGTGAAGGACTTCTTCGACGAGAAGCACAACCGCAAGCTTGTCGATCATCTTTTGAAAGAGGTCGACGTCGTCCCGCTTGCGGCCCCCAAGATCGCGGGCTCGCCGGTCGCCGGCAAGACAGTCGTCTTCACCGGCACGCTGGAGAAGATGACGCGCCAGGAGGCCAAGGCGCGCGCGGAGTCGTTGGGCGCGAAGGTCTCGGGCTCGGTGTCCAAGAAGACCGACCTCGTCGTCGCGGGCCCCGGCGCCGGCTCCAAGCTCGCCGAGGCCGCGAAGCACGGTGTCGAGGTGATCGACGAGGATTCGTGGCTGAAGATGATTGGCGGGTAGTTTAGCGGCGCCGGCAAGCTCCGCGAAACCTTTTGCTGCCAGTGTTCACCGGTCGAAGGAGGCTGTCATGCGTAAAATCCCGTATCTCGGCGCGCTCATGGTCGCGGGTTTCGCCCTTTCCGGCTGCGCGGTCGTAAGCGTCGGCGGCGCGGTCGTCGGCGGCGCGGTCTCGGTCGCGTCCACGACGGTCCACGTCACCGGCGACGTCGTGAAGGGCGCGGCGGATGTCGCCACCGGTCAGTCGGACGACGACAAGAAGAAAGACGACAAGAAAAAGTCGGACGACGACAACTAGCGCGACGCGAAGCCGGCGAAGAACGTCATCTCCTGGCTCTTCCAGCGGTCGTAATATGCCGCAGGCAGATGATAGGGCGCGCAATGCTCGACCGCATCGATCGCGGCGGCAACGTCTTTCGGCGGCAAGGACGGGCTGCCTGGATGCAGGCTGGGCGTTCCCGCCAGCGAACCGTCCTTGTTCAGACGGAAGTCCACGAGGAACATCTGACGGTGAGCGCCCGGATTCGATTTCCAGCATCTCAGGATCTGCTCGCGCATCATCAGCCCGAGCGACGTTGCCGTGACATAGGGCTCAGCGGCCACGGCCGGCGTCCACAGCAGGATCGCCGCGAGCGCCAGCCGCCTCATGACGCCAACGCCTTCACCAGATAGGGCAGGCTGATGTCCATGCGGTAGTCGACGGAGGAATGGTCGTCGGGGAATTCCTCATACACGTGCGCGACGCCCATGCGCTCCAGCTCGCGGTGCATGCGGCGCGCGCCGTAGACGAGGTTGTACTGGTCGATGTCGCCGCAATCGATGGTGAGGCCCTTGAGCGCCTTCAGGCCCGGCCCGCGCGTCTTCACCAGATCGAGCGGGTCGAAGGCGAGCCAGTTGTTCCAGCGCTCGGCGATCAGCTCACAGGTGTGATGGTCCACGGGCAGGCGCACGCCGAACGGCGCGCCCGGGTCGGGATCGAAGCTCGCGGCCTGCGCCAGGATCATGATCACGTGGACGTCGGAATCCTTCACCTTCGGCGCCGCCCAGAACCTCTCCACCCATTGCCCGATGCTGCCGCCTTGCTTGGCGAGCGCGCGCAGCACCACCGGGAATTCGTGGCGGTACATCAGCTCGAAGCCCATGTCGCCGGAATGCACCGCCGCCGCGCTCCAGAAATCGGGATGCAGCAGCGCGTGCACCATCGCGCCGTAGCCGCCGGAGCTCTTGCCGAAGACGCCGCGTTTTCCAAAGCCGCCGCAGCCGAATTCGCGCTCGACAAGCGGCACGGCTTCCTGCAGCAGGAAATCGTCCCAGTTCCCCATCGCGGACGAGTTCACATACTGGTTGCCGCCGAGCCTGGTGAAGCAATCGGGGAACGCCACGACGCAGGGCGCCATCGCAGCCGTGGCGATCAGCCGGTCGAGACGTTCGGGCAGGTTCTCTGCGAAGTTCTTCCAGTTGGTGTGGACCGGCCCACCCGCCGTGAAGCCGACGAGATCGACGAGCAGCGGCAGGCCTTTGCCGTCATGACCTGCCGGCACATAGACGTCGATCATGCGCTCGGTGGGATCGCCGAGCAGATTGTTCGCGACCGCGCGGCTGTTCAGCGTCAGGCGATGGACGGTGCCGCGGGAGGATGATTGATCTTTGCGCATGTTGCCTCGTTTTTACCTCCTCCTTGTGGGGAGGTCGAAATCTCGTAGCGAAGCGAAGAGATTTCGGGTGGGGGTTGACGTCCCGCACCGCTTCCCCCACCCGAAAAATGCTTCGCATTTTTCGACCTCCCCCTCGTGGGGAGGTCAAGTTAGATCGCCCTTGTCACATCGGACAGCCAATGCCGCGTCTCGTCGTCGACCAGCGGCGACAGCGTCTCGTAGACGCGGCGGTGATAGGCGTTGAGCCAGTCGCGTTCGGCATCGGTGAGCAGCGCGGGCTCGACGAGGTCGATGTCGATGGGCGCCAGCGTGATGGTCTCGAACTCCATGAATTTGCGCTGCTTGTCGCCGCCGGGAAGCGGCACGGTCTCTCTCACCACGACCAGGTTCTCGATGCGGATGCCGTATTCGCCTTCCTTGTAATAGCCCGGCTCGTTGGAGCAGATCATGCCGGGCATCAAGGCTTGCGTGACGTTGCGCTTGGAGATGTTCTGCGGCCCCTCATGCACCGACAGGTAGGAGCCTACGCCGTGACCCGTGCCGTGGTCGTAGTCGAGCCCCGCGTCCCACAGCGATTTGCGCGCGAAGGCATCGAGCGCGATGCCGGGCGTGCCTTCCGGGAAGCGCATCGTGGCGAGCGCGATATGGCCCTTGAGCACGCGGGTGAAACGGTCCTTCATCTCCGGCGTCGGCTTTCCCACAATCATCGTGCGCGTCACGTCGGTGGTGCCGTCGGGATACTGGCCGCCGGAATCGATCAGGTAGATCTCGTTGTTGTTGATCTTGCGGTTGCTCGACGTGGTCACGCGATAGTGCGGCAGCGCCGCATGCGGCGCCGCCCCCGAGATGGAATCGAACGACAGGTCGGTGAGCGATCCTTCCTTTCGGCGATAGCCCTCCAGCGCCTGTGCCGCCTCGATCTCGGTGAGATGCCCGCCCGGCGCCTCGCGCGCCATCCAGGCCAGGAAGCGCGTCAGCGCCGCGCCGTCGCGAATGTGCGCTTTGCGCGCGCCCTCGATCTCGACCGGGTTCTTGCACGCCTTGGGGAGCTGGCAGGGATCGACGCCGCGGCGCACCGTGGCGCCGGCCGCCTCCAGCCGCGCGAACGCGGCCTGCGCGGTCCAGTTCGGATCGGCGATGACGGTCTTGCCCTTGAGCGCGTCGAGCGCGGCGTTGAAGTCGGCCGGCGCGCGCACGCGCACGGCATTGCCGAAATGCTGTGTCAGCTCGGGTGAGGATTTGCTTCCGTCCATGAACAGGTCGGTCGAGCCGTCGGAATTGAGGATCGCATAGGACAGCACGAACGGGGTGTGCGGCGTGTCGCCGCCGCGCATGTTGAGCAGCCAGCAGATGGAATCCGCCAAGCTCACCACCGCCGCGTCGGCGCCGAGCCGCTTGATCTCCTCGGCGATGCGCATGCGCTTGGCTTCCGAGCTCTCGCCGGCCAGCGCCATGGCGTGCGGCAGGGCTTTGGCCGTGGGCGCGGCCGGCCGGCCGCTCCACACCGCGTCGATCGGGTTGCCGTCGGTGGGAACCAGCGTCGCTCCCGCCTTGGCGACGGAGGCGCGCAGCGCATCGGCGCTTGCCGCCGAATGGACCCAGGGATCGAAGCCGATCTTCGCGCCCTTCGGCGCGTTCGCCTCCAGCCATCCGTTCGGGCCCTCGACGACGAGATCGCGCGGCTCGAATTCGCGGCTGTCGGTCTGCTGGCGGACCTGCAGCGTGTAGCGCCCGTCGGCGAACACCGCCGCCTTGTCCTTCAGCACCACGGCCGCGCCCGCCGATCCGGTGAACGCGGTCAGCCATGCCAGCCGCTCGTTGCATTCGGGCAGATACTCGCTCTGGTACTCGTCCGAATGCGGCACGACGAAGCCGTCGAGGCCGCGCTTGGCCAGCTCGGCGCGAAGGGCGGCCAGGCGCGGCGCGCAGGTCGCGGCGTCGGAACGGTCGTCGAAGGTCTGGAAGGGAGCGGTCTTGTCCATGGGAAGGCTCTTTGGATGCGAAACGCGCGCACCCTATCCCCCGCCGCCCCCCTTTCCAAGGACCGGTAGATCAGGCCGTCCGCGGCGGCGGGCTGAGCGCGAACAGCACCACCGCGACGCCGACCAATCCCGCGACGTCGCCCCACAGATGTCCCATATGGCCGGGCATGCGGAACGACTCCCACGCCATGATCGCGGCGTGGACGAGGCTGGAGGCGGCGGTGAACAGGATGAGGCTGCGGTTCGCCGCCGGGTCGCGCGCGGCGAGGATGAGGAAGACGCCGAGCGTCGCATAGACGCCCACGATCATCAGGAAATAGTCGCTCTCATAGGGTGCGCCTTCGTGCCACGCCCAACCCGACGGCCAGACGATGGCGAGCGGATAGACCAGAAGGAAGACGATCCCGAACACCACCAACGCGTATTTCAGAAGCCGATCGCGTGACATCGCAAATTCCCCTTGGAGCGCGTGCGAAGTCTAAGCCCGTGGCTTCTCCAGCACCAGAGCAGACCACGATCCGCTGCGCCGCGCGCCGCGATAGATCAGGCCTTGCGGGCGATAGAAGCTCTCGACCAGTCTCTCCTGCCACACGAGCAGGCCGGAGAGCAGCACCACGCCGCCCGGCGCCAGCGCGCGGGCGATGGCGGGCGCGAGCCGTGTCAAGGGACCTGCCAGGATGTTGGCGACGATGAGGTCGTAGGGCGCCTTCGCCGCGAGCGCGGGATGGGTGAGGCCGTCGGCGGTGAGCGCGTGAACCAGGGGTGCCTCGCCGTTGGCCCGCGCGTTCTCGCGCGTGACCTCGACCGCGACGATGTCGATGTCCGAGGCGAGCACCTTCCTGCGCCAAAGCTTGGCGGCGCCGATCGCGAGCAGCCCCGTGCCGCAGCCCAGATCGAGCACGTTCTCGAACCGCCGCCGCTTGGCGAGGTCGCTCATCGCGGCCAGGCACAGCGCGGTCGTCTCGTGATGCCCGGTGCCGAAAGCGAGCCCCGCCTCGATGCGGATCGGGATCACGCCAGGCGGCACTTGCCCTGCGTCATGCGCGCCATAGACGAAGAAGCGCCCTGCGCGCACAGGCGGCAGCCCCTCTTGTGAGAGCTTGATCCAATCCTGATCTGGCAGCAGCGCGACATGCACCGCGCGGCCCGCGAGCTTCTCGAGCAGCACGCCGTCCGGCATCGCCACATACAGCGCCTCGACGGTCGCGCGATCCTCGAACGGCTCCTCCTCGATGAGCAGCGCCTGCGGCTCCGTGCCGAGCTCGATCGCGGCGGCGATATCGCGCGACTCCGCCTTGCTGGCGTGGATGGAGACTTTCCAGAGGGGTGGGTTCATGTATTCTATAATCCATACTTGTCATGGCCCGCGAATGCGGGCCACCCAGGTGCAGTAGCTACGGCAGGCAAATCAGTTCTGCATCAAGTGACTTGAGCCGCGGAGCAAGGATACCGTGGTCCATGGCGCGACAAGAGCCACTGACCAGGAACATCGGCAGCTTGGATGGGTTGTGATCGGTCGGGCTGTCCGACATCAGCGATTCCAGATATTCAACTGCGCTTTCTTGAGAATAATTATGACTGGATTCGCGCAGATGGTAATACATCGCCGCAGCCGCCATTCTCTCTAAGGACTTGTAAGAATGAAAATAGTGGCCAGCCGCCGATCTTGCGATACTGAAAACATCGTAATGGCCGCGCCGATTAGAAATACCTGACAATTGAAGATCGTTTAAATCCGATTCAACTTCAATCAGAGCGATTGGAAGGTCTACGCTATAAACCACAATATCGATCTTCCGCTGCGTTTTTGTCGGCTCAATTTCGTTGTTTTTCTTATCTCTCCACACCGGCATCTGTGCCTGCAGGAATTTGGCCTCATCTTCTTTCACAATTCTAAATTCCGTCAGATTTCGTAGTGCTGCGGTAATATCCTCGTGAAGTTGTCTACCGATTTTTCCTTTGCGAATCGGCTTCGGGATGCTCTTGATAGCTGCTCGAATTTGCGTACGGACGGATTGCGTGTCCATGAACTGAGCCCTTCGTCACCTGGGTGACCCGCATTCGCGGGCCATGACAATTAGGGTTGCGGAGAGAACTACGCCCTCTGCACGAACTGGTCGATGACCCGCTTCTCTCCCGCCTTGTCGAAATCGACCGTCAGCTTGTTGCCTTCCACGCTCGTCACGCGGCCGTAGCCGAATTTCTGGTGGAAGACGCGGTCGCCGCGCGTGAATTGCGTGGCGGTTGGGTCGCTGGTCTGCACGGTCCAGGCTTGGGCCTCGATGAGCGGCGGGCGTGGGCGCATGCCGCCCTGCGAGGCGCGATGCGCCTGGGCTCTGCGCCAGCCGGGGCTGTCGTAGGTGGAGGCGAATTCCTGCCCCCCGGCGTTGTCGCGGAAGCCGACATTGCCGCCATAGAAGCCTTCATCGACGACGGTGTCGACGTGATCTTGCGGCAGCTCGCCGATGAAGCGCGAGGGCAGCGCGCTCTGCCAGCTTCCATGCACGCGGCGGTTGGCGGCGAAGGAGATGCGGATGCGCTTCCTGGCGCGCGTCAGGCCGACGTAAGCCAGGCGCCGCTCCTCTTCCAAGCCCGCAAGCCCGCTCTCGTCCATCGTGCGCTGGCTGGGGAACAAGCCTTCCTCCCAGCCGGGAAGGAAGACGGTGTCGAACTCGAGGCCCTTCGCGGCGTGCAGCGTCATCAGGTTGATGCGGTCGCCGGTCTCGTCCTGCGCGATCTCCATCACCAGCGAGACGTGCTCGAGGAACGCGGCCAGCGACTCGAAGCTCTCCATCGAGCGGACGAACTCTTTCAGGTTCTCCAGCCGTCCCGGCGCTTCGGCGGATTTATCGGCCTTGAGCATGTCGGTATAGCCGCTTTCGTCCAGCACCATCTCGGCGATCTCGGTGTGCGGCAATTGCCTGGCCGTCTCACTCCAGCGCGCGAAATTGATCGTCAGCTCGGCCAGCGCCTTGCGGGCCTTGGGCGGAAGCTCGTCGGTCGCGGCGATCTCGCCCGCGGCCGCGAGCAGCGGCGATTGCCGCCCGCGCGCGTATTTGTTCAGCGCCTGCACGCTGGCATCGCCGATGCCGCGCTTGGGCTTGTTGACGATGCGTTCGAAGGCGAGGTCGTCGTCGGGCTGGGCTATGAGGCGCAGATAGGCGAGCGCGTCGCGGATCTCCGCGCGCTCGTAGAAGCGCGGGCCGCCGATGACGCGATAGGGAAGGCCGAGAGAGATGAACCGGTCCTCGAACTCGCGCATCTGGAACGAGGCGCGCACCAATATCGCCATCTGCGCGAAGGCATTGCCCTGGCGGTGGAAATCCTCCGCGTCGCTGGCGACGTTGCGCGCTTCTTCTTCGGCATCCCAGACGCCCTGGACGCGGATCTTCTCGCCCGTGTCGCCTTCGGTCCACAGCGTCTTTCCGAGGCGGCCCTTGTTGGCTGCGATCAGCCCCGAGGCGGCTCCTAAGATCGCGGGCGTGGAGCGGTAGTTGCGCTCCAGCCGGATCACCTTCGCGCCAGGGAAGTCGCGTTCGAAGCGCAGGATGTTCTCCACCTCCGCGCCGCGCCAGGCATAGATCGACTGGTCGTCGTCGCCGACCACGCAGACGTTGCCGCCCGTGCCTGCCAGCAGCTTGAGCCAGAGATACTGCACCACGTTGGTGTCCTGATACTCGTCGACCAGCATGTATTTGAAGCGCTCGCGATAGTCGGCGAGGATGTCGGCGTTGCCGCGCAGGACGGTCAGCGTGTCCAGCAGCAGGTCGCCGAAATCGGCGGCGTTGAGCGATTTCAGACGCTCCTGGTACTGACGATAGAACTCCTTGCCCTTGCCGAAGGCGAAGCCGTGCGCCTCGCCCTCCGGCACGTCGGCGGGGGTGAGGCCGCGGTTCTTCCAGCCGTCGATCAGCGCCGCCAGGGTGCGCGCGGGCCAGCGTTTCTCGTCGACGTTCGCGGCCTCCAGAAGCTGCTTCATCAGGCGAAGCTGGTCGTCGGCGTCGAGGATGGTGAAGTTGGATTTGAGACCCGCGAGCTCCGCATGCCGGCGCAGCATGCGCGCGCCGATGGAGTGGAAGGTGCCCAGCCACTGCATCCCCTCGACCACGCCGCCGATGAGCGCGCCGATGCGCTCCTTCATCTCGCGCGCCGCCTTGTTGGTGAAGGTGACGGAAAGGATCTGCCCCGGCCAGGCGCGACGCGTCGCCAGGATATGCGCGAGCCGCGTGGTCAGCACGCGCGTCTTGCCGGTCCCCGCGCCGGCCAGCACCAAGACCGGCCCGTCCACGGCCTCCACCGCCTCGCGCTGCTCCTTGTTGAGACCGGCGAGATAGGCGGGTTCGCGCTGAACCGCGGGCGCGGGAGTCTCCTCGAACGCCTGGTCCAGCGGATCGCGATAGCGGTCGCCGTAACCGCTCATGGAAGTCTCGATTCAAAGGGCATGCGCCAATGTAGAACTTGTCGCCGCAATTGTCATCGCCTGCGTCAAAGAAGGTGACATTTCTTGTATTTCTTGCCACTCCCACATGGACAAAGACTATTCCGGCCAACTTTCTTCGGAGACGTCATCTCAAAGCGGGGAAATTCATTTAGTTTTCCCTCAACTCGCTCTGGCGATTCCAGTATCTTGAGTTCACGCTGAAGATCGATAGCTTCCTTTTCCATTTCCGACGTCCACTCGCGCGCATCGAGGTACATCGAATCTTCCGAACGCATTTTCTCTGACCCGGATTCAGTGGCAATTCCCACTATGTCCAGTGCAGTAGGCATCTTCATCTTTGTCGTCATGCAACAGGCACGCAGAAATTCAATACGGATATTTCTATACTGATCATAGGGTAGCTGGATGATCGTGTTTCCTGGAAACAGGACGAAAACGTAGTGAGGATCTCCGGGGAGAATTGCCGGCAAAACCCTCACGCATCGAAAATCCGGCGGAGTATTCCTGAGCATGTCGTGAATCATCAGCGCAAGGTGCCGACGCTTAAACCGAGGCTCTCTTGCTAGAAATCTACGAACCCGCTCAGAGTCTCTAAAGCCATTCCCGACGGACGTGAAGTGGGTGCCCGCGAGCGTGTGCTTATTGAACGTCTCAATCAGGGCGTCCCAAGAGTAACTGATCTGATCGGCTTTCAGCTGGGCGATACGCTGAGGATGGCGTTCGAATCGAGTCCATTCGCCTTCGGGTACCAATACGCAACTGGCGTTCTCTTCGGCGGCGAACGGGAAGACGAAGTCGTGCTCACCTTTGGCGTTAAGATTGCGAAGGTAGATCGCCAAGAGGTCTTCTTCACCGGCAGCCATAACCGCGCGCTGTCCGCGGAGCAAATCTTTGCGTTTATCCAAGTAAGCAACAAAGTCAGAAACCGTATCGCGCGCCTGCATCAGCAGTGTGATGGTTTCCTCGTCGAACACATGAACGAACGTCCGATTGGATTCTAGGTCACCTATAGTAAATGGCTGACAGTGCGCGCCGGCCCCCGAACTTGAGCTGTCGATCAGAAGGCTCCCCGAACCGCCGTGAATTTTTCTTATCAGCGGTGAGACACCGTGAGCGACTACAATAAGATGGAAAACGATCTTATCGGGTGGTGGAAGATCGAGGGGGAATTTTTTTGTACACTTTCGGTCAATAAACAACCGATCAGAATGCTCGCGAATCCATCGCTCAGCTCCCCAGGTTTGCTCCGCGGATTTCCAAATTGCCTTGCGAAACCACCGCCTCCAGTCCAACGCTGCGTCGTTCGAAATCGGATACGTGCATGCTTTATCCGAGAAAATAATTACGTGCTTTCCAAACACTACAAGAAGGTCGCAAATTTCCTTTCCGTCGCCTTTCTTTGCTGTCTGCTGATCGCGATAGATGCCCGCATAACTCCATAAGGATAGAAATGTTCGCTCGCACAATGACTGCAAATATCTCTCGGAGGGCGTGACCCCCGCATGGCGTTCGATGCTTGCGAGATTCCTCATCGGTTCACTTAAAAGAGCCCGAGCCATTCAAGTATGTGCGCCCTATCCTCATCCAGCTCCGGCGCCGCTGGCCGCGTTTTGGGGTCCTCATGCGCGCTCAGCTTGACCGGGTTGCCCTGCATGCGGATGGGGCCGAGGTCGGGGTCGAGGGACTCCACGATCATGTTGCGGGCCAGGACCTGCGGGTCGGACATCACCGCGGCGACGTCGTTGATCGGGCCGGACGGCACCTGCGCTTCGTCGAGCAGCGCCAACCATTCGCGCGACGGGCGCGTCTTGAGCACGGCTTCCATCTCGGCGGTCAGAGCGTCGACATGGCGCACGCGCTCGGGGTTGGTCGCAAAGCGCGGATCGGACGCCCATGCCTCGCGGCCGAGCACGCGGGCGATGCGCGCGAAGAGGTCGTCGTTGCCCGCGGCGAGCGCGATGTGGCCGTCCTTGGTCGCGAAGGCGGCGAACGGCGCGATGGAAGGATGGCGGCTGCCGAGCTTGCCCGGCACCTCTCCCGTCGCCACGTAGCGCGAGATCGCGTTCTCCAGCACGCCGACCTGGGAGTCGAGCATCGCCACGTCGACCTTCTGCCCGCGCCCCGTCTTCTCGCGGTCGTAGAGCGCGGTCGCAACCCCGATGGTCGCGAACAGCGCCGCGGTGATGTCGCCCGTGGACGTGCCGACGCGCGTGGGCGGCCCGCCGGCGTGGCCTGTGAGGCTCATCACGCCGCCCATCGCCTGCGCGATCATGTCGTAGGCGGGACGCTTCGCATAAGGCCCGGTATGGCCGAAGCCCGACACCGCGGCGTAGATCAGGCGCGGATGTTTGTCCTTGAGCGCGTCGTAGCCGTAGCCCAGCTTCTCCATCGTGCCGCCGCGGTAGTTCTCGATCAGCACGTCGGCGCGCGAAAGCAGCGCCTCGAACACCTTGCGGTCGGCCTCGCTCTTCAGATCGAGCGCGATCGATTCCTTGCCGCGGTTGACGCTGAGGAAATAGCCCGACTTCACCTTGCCGGATTGCGCCGTGAGATAAGGCCCATAGTGGCGGCTGTCGTCGCCCCTGACCGGCGGCTCGACCTTGATCACCCGCGCGCCGAGATCGCCCAGCATCATCGCGCAATAGGGCCCGGCGAGAACGCGGGTGAGATCGACGACGAGAAGTCCGGTGAAGGGGCCGCTATTCTTCATGTTCTCAGCTTGTCATCCCCGGCGAGCCGCGCAAAGCGCGGCGAGGAAAGGGGATCCAGGGGACCAAGCGTTGCACCCAGTCACCTGGGTTCCCTTCCCCTCGCGATGCTAAAGCATCGCTCGGCCGGGAATGACAGTTATTTTTCTTCGTCGAGCTTGTGCGCTTCGACGTCATGCGCGTCCTTCTCCGCGCGCGCTTTGCCAAGGTCGCGCGCGGGCTTGGGCGCTCCATGCTTGATCCGGTTGGCCTCGGCCTCGCGCGCTTTCCCGTCGCGGGCCTTGGCTTTGCGGGCGCGGCGCAGGTTGACGATCTCAGCCATTTTCTCTTGCCTGCGCGCGCTGGAAGGCCGGGCGCGCGGTCAGCCTCGCGACATAGTCGTCATAATGCTTCCTATCCGGGAACAGCGAGCCCTTGAAGAACGCGATGAAGCTGCCGCAGAGGATGTCAGCGGCGGAGAATTCGTCGCCCAGGATGTAGGGCGTCTTCTCGAGCTGGCGCGAGATCACGGCCTCGATGTCCTCGAACTTGCCGAAGCCGGTCGAGGCGCCGTCCTTGTCCCAGCCCGCGAAGCGCGCGCCCACGGCGGGCTCCAGCGTGGCCGAACAGAAGAACAGCCAGCGCACGTAGTCGGCGCGGTGGCGATCGCCCGGCAGCGGACCTATCGCGTGCTTCGGATGCGAATCGGTGAGGAACAGGCAGATGGCGCCGGATTCGTAGACGATCTCGTCATAGAGCTTGATCGTGGGCACCTTGCGCAGCGGGTTGATCGCCAGATAGTCGTCGGGCGCGGGCGATCCCGTGCCGTCGCCGCGCAGGATCGGCACGATCTCGATCCGGTAAGGCGCCTCCAGCTCCTCGAGCAGCCAGATGATGCGCGAGGAGCGCGAGCGCGGCGCGTGATAGAGCGTGATCATCGGCAGTCCTCCCGGTCAGGCCGCCATCATCTTGGCGAAGGCTGGGCGGGCCGTGATGCGCGCGGTGTAGTCTTTCAGCATGGGCGTCTCAGCCATCATCTTGGCCTGGAGCATGAAATGGATGCCGCCGCCCAGGAGGATGTCGAGCGCGCTGAAATCGTCGCCCAGGAAATAGTTGCGGCCTTTCAGATGCGCGTTCAGCGCCTCCTCCACCTCGTCGGCCGGGGCCCAGCCCATGGCGCCGTAGACGTGCTGGATGCCGAAGCGCCGGCACAGCAGCGCCGGCTCCATCACGCCGGGGCGGTAGGCGAGCCAGGAGAGATATTCGTCGCGGCCCTTCTCGCCCGCTTGCGGGCCCATCCTCACCGTGCGGTACTTGTCGGTGAGATAGAGCGCGATGGCGCTGGATTCGAACAGCGTGTCGCCGCCGTCGGTCAGCGCCGGCACCTTGCCGTGCGGATGCGGATTGGCGGGATCCTTCGCGCCCGTGCCGTCGAAGCGGCGGAAGCCGACGACCCTGGTCTCATAGGGAACCTGTAGTTCCTCCAGGAGCCACACGATGCTGCTCGAGCGCGTCTGCGGCGAATGATAGAGCGTGATCATCAGCCTTCCTCCCGCCCTTGCGCGCGCGCATAGGCCGGCCGCGCCAGGCAGCGCTTGACATATTCTTCGATGACCGGCGATTTCGGCAGCATCGGCGAGGCGCCGAACATCGCGAACGTCGTCGAATAGAGGATGTCGGCGCCCGAGAAGCTGTCGCCCAGCACATAGGGATGCGCGCCCAGCGCGTTGATGACGAACGGCATCGCCTCTTCCACCTTCACCCAGCCGGCGGTGCCGACCGGCACCTCGACGTTCATGAATTTCGACATGAAGGCGGGCTCGAGCACACCGGTATAGTAGGACAGCCAGGAGAGATAGGCGCCGCGTTGCCCGTCGCCGACGGTGGGGCCGATGCCCGCGGTCGGGAACTTGTCCGTCAGATAGAGGACGATCGCGGGCGACTCGAAGACGATCGTGCCGTCGTCACTGTCCTTGATCGCGGGCACCTTGCCGTGCGGATGGGGATTGGTGGGGTCGGCCGCGCCCGCGCCGTCGCGGGTACGGGTGCTGACGAGCTTGATCTCGTAAGGCGCGCCCAGTTCCTCGAGCAGCCAAAGGAAGCGCGAGGAACGGGTCCTCGGGCGGTGATAGAGTGTGATCATCTTCTGGGCCTTTCGATTGCCGCCCCGTTCTACTGCCAATCAGCTGACAGCCTTGTGTCAGTATCCTGTCAGCCGGATTTCGCCGCCGCAAGCGCGGCCAGGCGCAGCGCGCTCGCAAGCGCCCGGTTGCCGCGCGCCTTGTCGACGCGGGAGACGAAGGCGGCCAGGCTCAGGCCCTCGCGCCGCGCCTCGGCGTCGACGATCGCCCAGAATTCCTCTTCCAGTGCGACCGAGGTGCGGTGGCCCGACAGCGAGAAGGAGCGTTTCCTGAGCATCGCGCGATCTATGCACGCAAGGCTCGGAACACCAAGTCCTTCAGGCCGCGCGCGACCGTGGGCGCGCCGCGCCGCGGCGGCATCAACAGGTGCGGACGTTTCAGGCGGCTTGCCGCTCCCGCCACGACGACCGCGTTGCGGTCGAGCCAGCCGTCGCAGTCCAGAAGCCGCACATGCCGCCACGCGCCTTTCATCGTGCGCGCCATGCGGTCGGGGGTGCGGTCGTCGTCGTCGTCCACGATCACGTTCGCCAGGAACAGCGCGCCGCGCGGACGCATCTTCTTCTTGGTGAGAGCGAAGAAGGCGGGGGTAAGGAACTGTTTGGGGATCTCGCCGTCGGCGAAGGCGTCGAGCACGATGGCGTCGTAGCGCCGCCGTGTCCCCCGCAGGAACGCGGCACCGTCGGCGACGTGGCATTCGATCTGCGCCGGCATGTGGAAATAGTTCCGCGCGATCTCGAAAGACACCGGATCGATGTCGAGGACGGTGGCGCGCGCGCCCACGCGGTGCAGCATCGTCGCCAGCGTGCCCCCGCCGCAGCCGATCATCAGCACGTCGCGGCACTTCGCCTGCACCAGGAAGCCGAAGATCGCGTGGATGTAGTCGGCCAGGCTCACGCCGTCGCGGTCCGAGGCGCTGTGGTTGCTGCATTCGCGCCAATAGGAGACCTTACCCGAGGCGTTGTGCTGCTCGATGACCGGCGCGTCGTAGCGCGGGTCGCGATGTTTGGAATCGCGCTTCAAAGTTATTTTGGGTGGATCATGTCTTCGGGGCGCACAATTCTGTCGAACTCTTCCGCAGTGACGAGGCCGGACTTGACCGCCTCCTCCTTCAGCGTCGTGCCGTTCTTGTGCGCGGTCTTGGCGATCTTGGCGGCGGCGTCGTAGCCGATCTTGGGCGCGAGCGCGGTGACCAGCATCAAGGAGCGCTCGAGCCCCGCCTTGATGTTGTCGCGCCGCGCCTCGATGCCCACGACACAGTGATCGGTGAAGCTGATCGACGCGTCGGCCACCAGCCGCACGCTCTGAAGGAAATTGTACGCCATGACCGGGTTGTAGACGTTGAGCTCGAAATGACCCTGGCTGTCGGCGAAGGTCAGCGCGGCGTTGTTGCCGAAGACCTGCACGCAGACCTGGGTCATCGCCTCGCACTGCGTCGGGTTCACCTTGCCCGGCATGATCGAGGAGCCCGGCTCGTTCTCCGGCAGCGCCAGCTCGCCCAGCCCCGAGCGCGGGCCGGAGCCGAGCAGGCGGATGTCGTTGGCGATCTTGAACAGCGAGGCCGCTACCGTGTTGATCGCGCCATGGCTGAACACCATCGCGTCATGCGCGGCCAGCGCCTCGAACTTGTTCGGCGCGGAGGTGAACGGCAGGTCCGTGATCGCGGCGATGCGCTTGGCGACCTCTTCCGCGAAACCTTTCGGCGCGTTCAACCCGGTGCCGACCGCCGTGCCGCCCTGCGCGAGCTGCATCAGCTTGGGCAGCGTCTGCTCCACGCGCTCGATGCCGTTGGCGACCTGCGTGACGTAGCCGGAGAACTCCTGGCCGAGCGTGAGCGGTGTGGCGTCCTGCGTATGCGTGCGGCCGATCTTGATGATGTCCTTGAACTCGTCCTGCTTCTTCGCCAGCGCCGCGTGCAGGTGCTTCAGCGCGGGCAGCAGGTCGCGCACGATCTGCTCGGCGGCGGCGATGTGCATCGCGGTCGGATAGGTGTCGTTCGACGACTGGCTCATATTGACGTGGTCGTTGGGATGCACGGGCTTCTTCGAGCCCATCACCCCGCCCAGCATCTCGATGGCGCGGTTGGAGATCACCTCGTTGGCGTTCATGTTGGACTGGGTGCCCGAGCCCGTCTGCCAGACCTTGAGGGGGAAGTGATCGTCGAGCTTGCCGTCGATCACCTCTTGTGCCGCCGCCACGATCGTCTCGCCGATCGTCTTGTCGAGCAGCCCCATCGCCATGTTGGTCTCGGCCGCCGCGCGCTTGACGATGCCCAAGGCGCGAACGATCGGCAGCGGCTGCCGCTCCCACCCGATCTTGAAATTGCCGAGCGAGCGCTGCGCCTGCGCCCCCCAATATTTCGTCGCATCGACCTCGATGGGTCCGAAAGTGTCGGTCTCGGTGCGGGTCTTGGTCATGTCAGATCAGGTTTCCAGGGATTGATGACGGACGTTCCGGTAAGTTCGAAGTCGCCGGTATTGCGTGTTGCGACAGTCGCGCCGTTCGATTGCGCGATCGCGGCAATCTGGGCATCGGACACGGAATGGGCGCGGCCATGCCGCTGCATCTCCAGAAGGATAAGCGGAAAGGCCTTGGCCCCGGCGCTGTCGAAGGGCAGCACATGGCCGGAGAAGCGAACTGAGAAAATCCGCTCCACGAGCTCCTCTAACTCGCGCTTTTTCCTGCCTTCATGACGTCGTTGAGCGCCATAGCGCATTTCGGCTTCGGTGACCGCTGTAGTGAACAGCTCCGTGTTGGGCACGAACCGTAGCCACCGCATGACCCGTTCATCGGGACTCGGCCGCATGGCTTCCGAGATGACGTTGGTGTCGAGAATGATCATTCGCCGTCGTTCGGCTCGTCGTCGATATCGCTGAACGGCGGCTCGGAATCGCGATGGCGCAGAAGCGGCATGAACTCCACGCCGCCGATCGGGGCGACGTCGGACCGGATGGCGTCATAGAGGTTGTCCGCCGGCGCGAAGCGCGCGAGCGAACTCTCTAGGATCTCGCGCGCCTCGTCAGCCACCGACCGGCCGTGCTTCTCGGCCAGACCACGCAGGCTTTCCTCGGCCGAACGCTTGAGATTGCTGATGACAAGTTCCGCCATGTGCTTCGCCGTAGTTCTTCTATATTCTACAGATAGGCTCGTCCGGAGCCAAGGGCCGCCTATTTCTTCCGGAACGAATCCAGGCTCACGACCTCGCCCGGCGTGGCGGGCTTCTCGGCGGGCTTTTCCTTGGCCGCGGCGTCCTTCTCGCGGTTCTGCTCGGGCGCGGGGGTGGGCGGCAGCTTGGCGGTGGCGCCGAGCTTGGGATCGCCCTCGGTGCCGCGGAACTGAAGGCCGAACTGCACGCCGGGATCGAAGAACGCGGTCAGCGCCTCGAACGGGATCACCAAGGTCGCGGGCAGCTTGCGGAAGGTGAGCGTGACCTCGAAATGATGCTCCTTGACCTTCAGCCCCGAGAACTGGTGCTGCAGGATGATCGTCATCTCGTCGGGATATTGCTCGCGCAGGAAGTCGGGGATCTCGAGCCCCGGGAAATGCGTCTTGAAGGTCAGGAAGAAATGATGCGCGCCGATCAGGCCCTGCTTCTCGGTGCGCCTGAGCGTCTCGCGCACGACGCCGCGCAGCGCCGCGTCGGTCAATGCTTGGTAGCCGATGAAGTCCTTGGCCATGCGCCGCCTGTCCGAAGAGGCGAAGACTAAGCGCGTCCGCCATCGAGTCAATGCCGGAGCGCACGGGAGGGCGCCTTGCTGCGCCGGGACCGCGTCACTAGGATTGCCTCATGGTCGCAAGGATGTTCGCCGGGTTGCTCGCGCTGATGGGGTTTGGCACCCGCGCCTCGGCGGATGCGCCCGTTCAGCGCTTGAACCCGAATGACATCCTTTTCTCGATGTCGACGCTTTCAAACGACGCGGCGCCCCTGGAACCTGTCGCGGGAAAGCCCGGTGCCCAGGATCTGATCTTTCACGAAGACGAGTGGCGACAGATCGAGTTCTTTCCGAAGGAACGGCTGGGCGAGATCAAGCACATGCTTGCCGAGCTCAAGAGTTTCGAAACGGGCCATCGCAAGAAGATCGGATGGGACAAGGTCTATGTGCGCCACATCGCGGATGCGCCGGTGCTGGCCGGCGACGGCGCGCTCAAGTCACTCGAGAGGACGCTCGGTGCCAAGGCGGGGGCCGCGCCCATCGTCTTTACCGGCGCCCGTACGGTCATGGGCCGCGTCGCCGGCGGCTTTTCGCTGCCGCTCGGCGGCCGCGTCTCGCTTTACGGCTTCACGAACGGCACGGGCATAGCGGTGCTCGGAGCGAACCTGAACGCGCCCGCCGACGACCAGGTGCTGATGCGCGCCTTCGCCAAGCTGAGCGCGCGCGATCATCTGATCCTGGTCGATTGGCGCGCCGAGAGGATCCTGGTCTCGATGACAGCGGACGGCCAAGTGACGTTCTTCGCGCCATGAACGCACCGGTGTTGAGCGCGGGCCGGGTCCGCCCCGCGGCGCCGGTCCCGCACGACCGCGCGCTCACGCCCCTGCAGGTCATCCGCGAGATGGGCCGCAACCCGATCGCGGCCTTCGGCATCCATGCCTATCAGGAGCGCTACATCTACAGCCGCAACTGGGTCCAGGATTTCATGCTGGTCGGCGACCCGGACGGCATCAGATACGTCCTGCTCGACAACGCGGCGAACTACCACAAGAGCATCCAGTTCCAGCGCCTGACGCGGCCCGCGCTCGGCAACGGGCTGGTGAACGCGGAAGGCGCGAGCTGGCGCTTCCAGCGCCGCGTCACCGCGCCGATGTTCCAGCCGCGCCACATCGCCGATTTCGCGGCCCTGATGCGCGAGGCGGCGGAGACGATGCTGGAGCGCTGGTCGCACCTCGCCCAAGGCGCCGAGATCGACGCCGCGGACGAGATGATGCAGCTCACTTACGCCATCATCTCGCGCACGTTGTTCTCCAACGACGTGACGATGCAGTACGGCAAGATGTCGGAGGCGCTGGCCGTCTATCTGGAGACGCAGGGCAAGGTCAGCGTGGCCAGGACCCTGGGCCTGCCCAACTGGTTCCCGACGCCCGACAATCTGCGCGCCCGCGGTCCGCTCAAATTCTTCCGCGGCGAGCTGATGGGACTGATCGCGCGCCGCAAGGCCCAGCTCGCCGCCGATCCCGCCAGCGCGCGCCACGACTTCCTCGATCTCCTGCTCACCACGCGCGATCCGGAAGGCGGCGCGCTGTTCGGCGAGGCGGAGGTGTTCGACAACGTGCTGACCTTCATCTTCGCCGGCCACGAGACGACGTCGAACGCGCTGGCCTGGACGCTCTATCTGCTGTCGCTGCATCCCGATAGCGATGCGCGCGCGGCGGCGGAGGCGGCCGCGAGCAGCGATATCGCGAGCCTCGTCTATACGCGCATGGTGCTGGAAGAGGCGATGCGGCTCTATCCGCCCGCGCCGATCATCAGCCGCGACAGCGTGGGCGAGGACACGCTGGGCGGTTTCAAGATCCGGCCCAAGACCTCGATCATGATCTCGCCCTGGGTCCTGCACCGCCATCGCAAGCTTTGGACCGATCCGGACTATTTCGATCCCGAGCGCTTCGCGCCGGGGCGGCGGGAAAAGATCCACCGCTTTGCCTATCTGCCGTTCGGCGCGGGCCCGCGCGTCTGCATCGGCATGGGTTTCGCGCTGCAGGAAGCGACGATCATCCTGTCGTCGATCCTGCGGCGGTACAGGCTCGAGCTCGTGCCCGGTTTCCCCGTCGAGCCGCTGGCGCGCCTCACGCTGCGGCCGCGGCATGGGGTGAAGATGCGGGTGTTCAGGCGCTGAATGTTACCTCCCCACAAGGGGGAGGTGAAATTAGATGAGCGTCGCCAGCGCTTCCGGCGTGTACGGCTTGAGCTGGTCGAAATGGCCCGCTCTCACCTTGTTCGGCCAGTCGGGATTGACGATCAGCGCGCGGCCGACCGCTACGAGGTCGAAATCGCCGCGTGCGAGCATCTCGAGCAGCCGGCCGATGCCTGTCGTCTGCGCGCTCGCGGCGCGGAAGGCGGTGATGAAGTCCGCGTCCAGGCTCACCGAGCCGACCGTGATCGTGGGCTTGCCCGAAAGCTTCTTGGTCCAGCCGGCGAGGTTCATGTCGGAGCCGGTTTCCGGGAACTCCGGCTCCCAGAAGCGCCGCGTCGAGCAGTGGAAGCAATCCACGCCCGCGTCGATCAGCGGCTTGAGGAAGCGTTCGAGTTCTGCGGGTGAGGTGGCGAGGCGCGCGGCGAAATCCTGCTGCTTCCATTGCGAGAAGCGCAGCAGGATGGGGAAGTCCTCGCCCACCGTCTTGCGCACCGCGCGCGTCACCTCGGCGGCGAAATTGGCGCGCTTCTCGATGCTGCCGCCATATCCGTCGCCGCGCTGGTTTGTGCCTTCCCAGAAGAATTCGTCGATGATGTAGCCGTGCGCGCCGTGGATCTCGACCCCGTCGAAGCCGAGCGCCTTGGCATAGAACGCGCTTTTGGCGAAGCCCGCGATGACGTCGGCGATCTCGCTGTCGGTCATCGGCTCGGCGACCTGCTTGCCGGGCTTGGACAGGCCCGACGGTCCCATGCTCTTGGCGTCGGGATAGGGGCCCGAGCCCGCATGGCGCACGATGCCCTGGTGCCAGAGCTGCGGCATGCTGTGGCCGCCGGCCGCCTTCACCTCTTTGAGGACCTGCGCCCAGCCTTTGAGCGATTCCTCGCCGAAGAAGGCGGGCACATTGACGTCGTTGGAGGCCGATCTGTGCTCGGGTGAGGTGCCTTCGGTCAGGATCAGGCCCGTGCCGCCCTCGGCGCGGGCGCGGTAATAGGCCGCGACCGTGTCGTTGGGAATCTGGCCGGGAGATTTCGAGCGCGTCATGGGGGCCATGACGACGCGGTTGGGCAGCGAAAGGCCCTTGAGCCGGAAGGGTTGGAAGAGTACGTCCGTATCGGACATGACGACCTCGAGTTCGAATAGCGATGGGCCGGACGCAAGCACGCCGCGGCCCGCGCTGACAAGTTCCGCACCGCCCGATCCGGCTTTGGCAAGCCTCGCGCTCGCGGCGACGCCCCCGGACGAGCCGCCCTCGGAGCAGGAACTCGCCGATCTCGAAAAGCCGTCTTCGGCGCTGGCGCTGCTCACGGTCTTCCGTCACCGCAACTACCGGCTGTTCTTCTCGGGCCAGCTCGTCTCGCTGATGGGCACCTGGATGCAGTCCGTGGCCCAGGGCTGGCTCGTCTACAGCCTCACCCATTCGCCGTTCCTCCTCGGCCTGACGGTGTTCTGCGCGCAGGTGACGGTGTTCTTCATGGCGCCGTTCGGGGGCGTGATCGCCGATCGCGTCGACCGGCAGCGCATGCTGAAATGGACGCAGAGCCTGTCGATGGCACAGGCGATATTGCTCGCGGTCCTCACGCTCGCCCATCTCGTGCAAGTGTGGGAGATCATCGTTCTCGCCTTCGGGCTGGGCTTCATCAACGCCTTCGACATCCCATCGCGCCAGGCGATGACGCTCGACATGGTGGGGCGCGAGGATCTGCGCCACGCCATCGCGCTCAACTCGATGATGTTCAACCTGGCGCGCGTGATCGGACCCACCGTGGGCGCGTGGCTTCTCGACAGGACCGGCGCGGGCGGATGCTTCGCGCTCAATGCGTTGTCGTTCGGCGCGGTGCTCACGAGCCTGTTCTTCATGCGCGTCCCCAAGCGGCCATTGCGCGTGAACGAGCACGCGTTGCGCGAGGTGCTGGGGGGCTATCGCTATTCGCTCAGTGAGCCGCGCATCCGCTCGGCGCTGATGCTGGTGGGCGTCTCATCGTGCTTCGGCGCCGCTTATCTTTCGCTGTTGCCCGCGTTCGCCGGCGGCCAGCTGCATGGCGGCGCATCGAGCTACGGCACCTTGATGACCTTCGTGGGGCTGGGCGCGCTGATCGGCGCTTATGGGTTGAGCCGCATCCGCGAACGCTGGCTGACGCTCGCGCCGATTGCCGCATCCGTCTGCTTCGGGCTCGGGCTGATCGCCTTCTCGCGCTCGCATGTGTTGTGGCTGAGCGCCGCATTGCTTGTGCCGACCGGCTGCAGCCTGATGCTGCTGGGCGGGACGACCAACACGGTGATCCAACTTGTGGCGGTCGAAAACATGCGCGGGCGCGTGATCTCGCACTACACGCAAGGATTCCTCGGCATGATGCCGTGGGGCTCGCTGATGCTGGGCACGCTCGCCGCACGCGTCGGCGTCGCCAATGCAGTGACGTTCGGCGGCGCGGTGGTGGTGATCTCGGCGGTGGTGGCTTGGTTCAATCGCAGCATGCCCGAAAGAGTTCAGGCCGCGGCGGCGGAGTGATCCCTCCCCCGCTAAAGCGGGGGAGGATGACATTCAAACCGGCAGCGGGTCGTTGCGCTTGACCCAGCGATAGACGATCGACGACGACAGCGACATCACGGTCGGAAGGCCGAGGAGGCGGCGCAGGGTGAGCTCCGACAGCGCGTCGATGTCGGCGACCTGCACCTCGAGCATGAAATCGTGGCTGCCGGAGATCGCCGCACAGGTGACGATCTGCGGCTCCCTGGCGATCGCGTCCAGGAACATCTCGCGGTCGGTTTCGGTGCGCTGGTTGGTGGCGACCATCACGATCGCGGTGATGGGAAGGCCGACCTGCCGCTGGTCGACGATCGCGCGATAGCCGCAGATGACGCCGGCCTCTTCCAGCATGTGCATGCGCCTGAGGCAGGAGGACTCGGCCATGTTCGCGCGCCGCGCCAGTTCGGACGCCGAGATCCGTCCCTCGCGCTGCAGGAGCCGCAGGATGCGGCGGTCGGCGTCGGTCAGTTGCATGGCGGATTGCCCCGGATTCGCCCGCTGATCTTGGCGGATTCCTTCAATTTCGTCGAGAAATCTTGTTGGATTGACGGAAAGCGTGCGTGGACTACTGCTAAAAGTGCATAAGGGAACGAGTCCGGCCGGCCTAAGGGGCGGGCCGCCATTAGGAGGGTATCGTATGAACAAGTCCGCGTTTCTGGTCTCCACCGCCGTCGGCCTGACGTTGGCCGCCTCCGGGCCTTCGCTGTCACTGGGCGTCGGCAAGAAGCTGCCGCACACAGGCCAGCTGAGGCACGCCAACGCGCAGCGCGCGCCGCACGCGCCGGGCAAGCCCACGCGCAATCCCGGTTCCAGGCATCACAGTGGGCTCAAGATGACGTCGACCGTCATCTTCTCGAGCGACACGAGCGAGGCGCTTCTCGGCGGCTTCTATCTCGACAGCCAGACCACGGTCAGCTGCAACAACAATTGCGTGATCGAGTTCCAGGGCCTTTTCGATTTCCTGTCGTACTACTCGTACAATCAGGTTTCGCTCTGTCCGATGGTCGACGGCTACTTCACCAACGGCTCCTGCTACTTCACGCAAACCACAGGGCCAAGCACCCAGCCGGTAGCGATGCTGACGAGCCAGGAAGCGGGCGCGGGCACGCATGTGGCGGCGGTCTATCTCTACACCATCGCGCCGGCCTATATCGGCCCGCGCCAGACGGACTATCACGTCTATAAGTGAGCAACCCTCCCTCAAGGGGAGGGTCGTTCCTCACCCCGCGGGCGTGCCGGAGAGCACTTCCTTCACTTTCGCCGCCAGCTGCTTCAGCCCGAAGGGCTTGGGCAGGAAGTGGAGCTCTTCGGCCTTCTCGTCGTTGCGGCGGAAGGCTTCCTCGGCATAGCCGGACATGAAGATCACCGCGGTCTCGGGGCTGATCCGCTTGAGCGCGCGCACCAGGGTCGGGCCGTCCATGTTGGGCATCACCACGTCGGTGACGAGAAGGTGGATCTTGGCCTTGTGCTCGCGCACGATCTCCAGCGCCTCCTCGCCGCCCGCCGCCTCCAGCACCTCGTAGCCGCGCATGCGCAGCGCGCGCGCGGCGAAGCTGCGCACCGCTTCCTCGTCCTCGACGAGAAGGATCGTGTCCTGTCCGGTGACGTCGCGCGGACCGGCGCGCTCGGGCTCGGGCGCAGGCGCGGGGTTCGCCTCGGCGCGGTAGCGCGGCAGGTAGATCGAGAACGCCGTGCCCTTGCCCACCTCGCTCTCCAGCGTGATGAAGCCGCCGGTCTGCTTGATGATGCCGTAGACGGTGGCGAGCCCGAGCCCCGTCCCCTGTCCGACCGGCTTGGTGGTGAAGAAGGGATCGAAGATCTTGCCCTGATGCTCCTTGGGGATGCCGATGCCGGTGTCGGCGACGTCGATGCGCACATAGTCGCCCGGCGGCATGATCGCGGTGCCGAAGGCGGCCGGCGTGGTGACCGTCTCGTTCTGCGTGCGGATCGTGACCGTGCCGCCCTTGGGCATCGCGTCGCGCGCGTTGACGACGAGGTTGATGATCGCGTTGGAGAGCTGCACCTCGTCGGCATGGACCTGCCACAGCTCGGCGCCGTGATCGAGCTCCAGCTCGACGCCCTCGCGCAGCAGCCGCTTGAGCATCACCGCGAGCTCGCCCACCACGTCGCGGACGCTGAGCACCTTGGGCTGCAGCGTCTGCTTGCGCGAGAAGGCGAGGAGCTGGCCGACCAAGGTCGCGGCGCGCAGTGCGTTCTGGTGGATCTCGTTGATCTCCTTGAACGAGGGATCGGCCGCCTGGTGGCGCATCAGCAGGAACTCGCTGTTGCCGATGATGACGGTCAGCAGGTTGTTGAAGTCGTGCGCAACGCCGCCCGCGAGCTGGCCGACCGCCTGCATCTTCTGCGACTGCGCGAACTTCGTCTCCAGCGCCTTCTGCTCCGAGACGTCGAGCAGATAGAGGATGAGGCGGCCGTCCTTCGCCGGATGCACGAACAGCTCGGCGGTGCGCTCGGCGTTGCCCGCGGCGCGCACCTCGCTCGATCCGCCCTTGGCAAAGAGCTCGCCGATGCGGTCCGCAGCGTCGACGAGATCGGCGAGGCTGCGGCCCGTCAGCGACTGCGCGCCGAAGAACGCGGCGAAGGCGCGGTTGGCGTCGGTCAGCCGTCCGTTCGCGTCGGCGACCGCCATGCCCATCGGCGCGTCGCGGAAGAGGTCGCTCGTGCCGACCGGCTCCGCTTGTCTGGCCTCGGCAGGCGCCTGCGGGGCCGCGGCATGCTGGGGCGCGAGGCGGGGCGTGAACCACCACGCGGTCTGCTTGTCGCTCAGGGGACGAACCGCCGCGACGATCTCGAGCCCCGGTGCGACCTGGAAGGATTCCTCGCGCGCCGCCCCTTCCGCGGCCGCCCTGGTCAGGCGGTAGAGCACCGCCGAGGAGGGCTCCCCGGCCAACGCCAATTCCGGCGGTGGGGCCGCTTCGCCGTCGCCGGCGCCCGCCATGCGGCGATAGACGGGATTGCAGTCGAGCACCGCGCCGTCGGTGCCAGTGATCGCCCAGGCGACATTGGCGCGCGCGGCGGCTTCGGCGACGCGACGCGCATCGGCGGTCGAGAGCGACTCCTTGGGCCAGATCGCATAGAGGAAGATCGACACCACCGCGCCGATGCCTGCCAGCAGCATGACGCCCGCCCAGCCGCTGCCGGGCACCGTCAGGGCCAGCACCGCGGCCGCGATGGCGAGGAAAATGAAGCCGAGCGCCGCCCAGCGCCACATCCCGGCCGGAAGCCCGACACCGCCTAAGCTCAATCCCCGCGCTGCCATCATGGGGCGAGAATATCCCACGATTCGCTGGGGGTCTGTACGCAATTGAAAAACCGATGTCATGGCCCGCGAATGCGGGCCACCCAGGTGGGGTCTGCATAATATGGAAGATTCGCACGCGGAGACGCGGAGGACGCGGAGTTGATCTCACTTCCGCGTCCTCCGCGTCTCCGCGTGATCCTTCTGAAAAAGCGCGACAGATGTGACCTGGGTGGCCCGCATTCGCGGGCCATGACAGGGAGTTTTCGCTAATTTGCCCGCATTTTCCCGCTGAGGCGCAGGACATAGCCGATGACCTGGGCGACGGCCTTGTAGTGCTCGGCCGGGATCGCCTGGTCGACCTCGACGGTGGCGTGCAGCGCGCGGGCCAGAGGCGGGTTTTCGACAATGGGGACGTCGTGCGCGGCGGCGACCTCGCGGATGCGCAGGGCCAGCGCGTCGACGCCCTTGGCCACGCAGATAGGCGCGGCCATCTTGCCCGATTCGTATTTGAGGGCGATCGCGTAATGGGTCGGGTTGGTGATGATCACGGTCGCCTCCGGGACGGCCGCGATCATGCGCCGGCGCGAGCGCTCCATGCGGAGCTGGCGGATCTTGGCCTTGACGGCCGGGTCGCCCTCGGTCTGGCGGAACTCCTCCTTGATCTCCTGCTTGGACATGCGGTTGCGCTGGATGAAGCGGTAGCGCTGCATGAAATAGTCGCCGGCCGCGATCACGGCGAGCGCCGCGAGTGCGGCGATCAGCACCTTGAACAGGAGATGGCTCATGTCGCCCGCCACGCCGGCGGGCGAGGTATCGAGCACGTTGCCGATCGCGCCGCGCTCGGGCCAGACCTGGGTCCAGATCGCGGCGCCGACGATGGCGATCTTGACGACGCCCTTGGCGAGATTGGAAAGCCCCTCGACGCCGAACATGCGCTTGAAGCCCGCGCCCAGGGACAGCTTGGAGAGATCGGGCTTGATGCGCTCGAAGGTGAAGACAGGGCGGTGCTGGATCAAATTGCCGCCGAGGCCGAAGAATATCAGCAGCGCGAAGACGGGCCCCAGGATCGCGGCGAGCTTCCACAGCAGCGCGCCCATCAGCGCCTGCAGGTCGCCGCCGCCGACCGCGAACTGGTCCGGCTGCTCCAGGAACGCGCGCATCGTGGTGGCCAAGCTGACCGCGACCGAGCGTCCGAAGATTGCGATAGCGAGCGTGCCGCCTGCCAGCACGATGAAGGTGGAAAGCTCGGTGCTCTTGACGACGTCGCCGTGCTCATGTGCCTCGGTGAGCCGTTTTTGTGTCGGCTCTTCCGTCTGTGAGGATTTGTCCTTCTCGTCGGCCATCTAGAGGAAGTTCCCCATCTGGCCGGCATAGAAGTTCAGGAACAGCGTCATCATCCCGCCGAGGATGAGCGTCATCAGAAGGAAGCCGACCAGGATGTTGACCGGCATGGCGACGAAATAGATCTGCAATTGCGGCATCAGCCGCGCCAGCACGCCGACGCCGACCGACAGCGCAAAGCCGAAGACGATGAAGGGGGCTGCGAGCTGGAAGCCGAGCGCGAAGGAGCCGCTGACAAGCCGCGTCACGAGCTCGGCCATGTCGCCGGTCGGCAGCGTGGCGCCCGGCCCGATCAGGTGATAGGAGCCGGCAACCGCGGCGATCGCGAGATGGTGCAGGTTGGTCGCGAAGATCATCACCACGCCGATGAGCGAGAGGAAGTTGCTCACCACCGCGCTCTGCTCGCCCGAAGTCGTGGGATCGACGGTCTGCGCATAGGCCAGGCCCGTCTGCGTCGCGATCAAGGTGCCCGCGACCTGCAGCGCGCTCATGATGATGCGCGCCATCGCGCCGATGAGAAGACCGGCGGTGATCTCCTCGGCGATGAGAAGGCCGAGCGCCAGCATGCCGGCGGGCTCGGTCTGCGGGTATTGGCCGGCGACCGTCGGCGCCAGGCACAGCGAGATCGCCAGCGCCAGCACAAGCCTGACCATCGGCGGCACGCCCGCCTCGCCGATCGCAGGCAGCATCATCACCATTGCTCCCGTGCGTGCGAAGACGAGCAGATAGACGAGGACGGTGCCGGCGAGCGCGGGGACGTGGATGTGCATCGCGTCTCAATACGCCGCGATGCGATGCGCGATATCGGTCATCAGGCCGCTCATCGCGGCGCCCGCGAAGGGCAGCGCGAGGAGGAGCACAATGAAGATCGCGATGATCTTCGGCACGAAGACGAGCGTCATCTCCTGGATCTGGGTCAGCGCCTGGAGCAGGCCGATGCCGAGGCCGACGACGAGAGCGGTCAGCATCGCAGGCGTGACGACCTCGAGCAGGACGTAGATGGAGGAGCGGGCGAAATCGATGGTGTCTGCGGGGGTCATGGTTCCTCAGATCGGCATGTTCATGATGGACTGATAGGCTTGGACGACCTTGTCGCGGACGGCGACGACGGTGTCCAAGGTGAGCTCGGCGGAGTTCACCGCATTGACGACGTCGACGATGTTGGCGTTGCCCGCGACCTGCTGCGTCGCCATCTGCTCGCCGGTCTTCATCGTGGACACGCTGTCCTTGATCGCGTCGCTCAGGAAATCGCCGAAGCCCTGTTGCCCGGTGGCGGGGATGGCGGATTGCGCGGTGCTCGCGGTGCCGATCTTGGCGATCGACTGATAGGCGGCGGCTGCGGCGGCGGGGAGGGCGGCCATGGTCTAATCCTCTAGCGGTTCAGCAGGCCGATGGTGCGCGACATCATCGATTTGGTCGCGTCCATCACGGTCAGGTCGGCCTCGTAGGAGCGCTGCGCCTCGCGCATGTCCATGATCTCGACCAGCGAGTTGACGTTGGGCAGCTTGACGTAGCCGGTCTTGTCGGCGGCGGGATTGCTCGGGTCGTATTGGCGGCGGAACTCGCTCATGTCGGCCTGCGGCGTGCCGGGAGCGACGAGCGTGGCGCCGAGCTCGCGGTCGAACTGGCTGTTCACGGTGGCGATCTTGCGGCGATAGGGATCGCCGCCCGGCGCGCTCGCGGTCGAATTGGCGTTGGCGATGTTCTCCGAGATGACGCGCATGCGGTCGGTCTGCGCGCGCATGCCCGAGGCCGCGATGAGCATGGAAGCCGTGAAGTCCATCGATCTTCTCCTAGCTGGTCGACTTGCCGAGCGCGGTGCGCATGAGCTGCATCGCCTTGGCGTAGAGATTGGCGGCGGCCTGGTACTGGCCCTGGGTGTCGGAGACTTTGATCATCTCCTCTTCGAGCGAGACCGAGTTGCCGTTGGGACCGGCCGAGGCGTCCGGCGTCTCGGCGCTGTCGAAGCCGCCGCTTTGCGGCGTCACCGCGATGTGGCGCGGATCGGTGACCATGAGGCCGGAGCCTGAGCCCGCCTCGTTCGCCTTCTTGAGCAGGCTCTCGAAATCCATGGGCTTGAGATCGCGCGCGGCATAGCCGGGCGTGTCGGCATTGGCCACGTTCTGCGAAAGCACGTCCTGGCGCGCCTCGAGCCAGCTCATCTTGCTCTTCAGCATCGACATCAGCGGCACGTCGGGCAGGTTCATCGCTGTTCTCCGTACACGGAAAATTAGCCTTAAGAACGCCCATGCTGCGCGTGAACGATTAAGCCGCGCTTAACGACGTGGAAGTTTCTGCCGGGCCGTTTTTTCCTCTTTTTAACTCGCGATTAAGGTTGACGGGTTTTGATGCGGCCATGGACATGGTCGACATCGGACGATATTTCGCGGCGCTTTTGATGGTGCTCGCGCTTGTGGGTTTCGCAGGCCTCGCGGTGCGCCGCTTCGGCATGCCGGGTCTCGTCAAGCCGCAGGGCATGCGCAGGCTCACCGTCGTCGAGACGTTGATGATCGGTCCGCGCCAGCGTCTCTATCTTCTTCGCCGCGACGGCGTCGAGCATCTGGTGCTCGCGGGCCCCGACGGCATGAGCGTCGTCGAGGCTGGCATCCAGCCGCCGCCGGAACCCGCGCTCGCGCAGGTGCCGGCATGAGATCGCGTCTTCTGATCGCGGGACTCGTCCTCATCGCGCTGGTCGTGCCCGAAGCCGCGTCGGCGGCGGCCGCCGCCGCGCCGGGGCCTGCGAGCGGGCTTTCCATCGACTTCAACGGCTCGGGCCTTTTCACCGACCGCTTGATGCAGATCGTGGCGCTGATCACGGTGCTTTCCGTCGCGCCGTCGATCCTGATCATGATGACGAGCTTCGTGCGCATCGTCGTGGTTTTGTCGCTGCTGCGCACCGCGATGGGATTGCAGCAGAGCCCGCCCAACAGCGTGATCGTCAGCCTGGCGCTGTTCCTCACCCTATTCGTGATGACGCCGGCGCTGAAGGACGCCTACAACCAGGGCATCGTACCGCTTACCACCAACCAGATCACGACCGAGCAGGCCTTCGACCGCACCACCGCGCCGCTCAAGAAGTTCATGGCCGCGCATGTGCGCGAGGCCGATCTGAAGCTGTTCATGGACATGAGCCACGCCAAGCCCGCCGCCTCGCCCGACCAGGTCGCGCTCACCACGCTCGCGCCCGCCTTCATGCTGTCGGAGCTCAAGCGCGCCTTCGAGATCGGGTTCCTGATCTTCGTGCCCTTCCTCATCATCGACATGGCGGTGGCCTCGATCCTGATGTCGATGGGCATGATGATGCTGCCGCCCGTGGTGATATCGCTGCCGTTCAAATTGATCTTCTTCGTCCTCGTCGACGGCTGGCGCCTGGTCGCGGGATCGCTGGTGGAGAGTTACCTGCACTCGCCGCCGCCGACCTGACGCGGCGATCAGAAGCCTCGCGACGGATCGTCGTGACGCGTGCTCTGGCGATACAGGACCCACAGGGCTCCGACCGGCACGGAGAGGGCGACGAGCCACGGCTGGTATTGGCTCGCCCGCAAGACGCTGACGCCGAGCAGTTGCAGGCTGAGCAGCGACAGCGAATAATATCCGGTCGTCCAATTGAACGTGAACTTGAAGAAGCCGAGCAGGATGAAGATGGTCCATGCCCAGCGCCAGCGCATCGTCTTGCTGCGCCACAGCTTGATCAGGGCATAGATCATCAGAAGCGGGATCGCGACCGCCAGAAGCAGCACGACGTAGTGAAGCGGCCCCTTGCCGGCGAACGAAAAGCCATTGCTGGCGACCAGGGCGTGCGGCAGCGGCTGGAAATAGGCGTTCTCGATGACGATCCTTCCGTTTTCCCGCGCGGTCTGGATCCGCACGCCGAGATCGCCGGGGCCGTCGAATTCATAGATCAGGTTGATCAAGACGCTCGTTTGCGATCCGCTTCCGGTGGATGTCTGAAACGTCTCGTTCCACGTCACGCTGATGTTCTTCAGCTTGCCCGGCGGATACAACGCGATCATTTTCGGGATCACCGCCTTGAGCGCGTCGTGATCCCCGCTCGAGGCGAACTCCTTCTCGATCTCGGCGGTGTTGTGCTGAGGGAAAAGGGAGACGAAATGCTTCGCGAATTCGATGTCCTCATGTGGCTCGACCGCGGAACAGGCGAGCAGGGGCATCAGCAGCGCAAGGATCGCGAGGATACGAAAATGCAAGCAAGCCCCCCTGATGGTTCTTCTCTATTCCGCGGCCTTCGCGGCCGCCGGCATGCGCGAGCGGTGATAGGGGCGGTCGCCCAGGATCGTCGCGCGGTGCATCACGCGGCGGTGGGGCAGGTAGTCGTTCACCGCGTAGTGCTGGGTGATGCGGTTGTCCCAGAAGGCGATCGAGTTCGGCTTCCAGCGCCAGCGCACCTGGAACTCCGGCTTCTGGATATGCGCGAAGAGCATGGCGAGCAGCGCGTCGCTCTCGTTGCGGCGCAGGCCCTTGATGCGCGCGGTGAAGCCGTAATTGACGAACAGCCCGTCGGCGCCGGTCTCGGGATGGGTGCGGATGACGGGATGGACGACGGGCGGATGCTCTTCCACCGCCCTGGAATACTTCTGCTCGCCGGCGGCTTGCGCGACGGTGAGCTTGGCGGGGAAGCCGCGCGCGAAATCGTGCACCGCGTCCAGGCCTGCGAGGAAACCGCGCATCGGCGGCGACAGCGCCTCATAAGCCGCCTGCATGTTCGCCCAGCAGGTGTCACCGCCATCCTCTGGCAGGAGCTTGGCATAGAGGATGGCGCCCAAGGGCGGCGTCTCGATGAAGGTGACGTCGGTGTGCCAGGCGTCGTTGTCGGTCGGATTGTTCGCATGGTTGTCGAGCACGAACATCTCCGGCGCCTCCGGCACGCCGGGATAGAGCGGATGGGTGTGCAGCCCGCCGAAGCGCGCCGCGAAGTCGCGATGCTGCACGGCGGAAATATGCTGGTCTTCGAAGAAGACGACCTTGTGCTTGAGGAGCGCCGTGCGGATCTTGGCGATGTCCTCGTCGTCCAGCGTCTTGGACAGGTCGACGCCCTCGACGACCGCGCCGATGGTGGGCGTCAGGGTCCGCACCGTGATCTTGGCCATGAGTCGCTCCCTTGACTGGCATTCAAGCCGATTGCCGCGTCGCGGGCTAGCGCAAGAGGTCGAATCGGCATGCTGCACTGCACCCGAAAGACGGGGCATAGTGCGCCTTTCTTGCCTTTCAAGCTTTGCGCAGGGGGGTATGCGCGGCGCGCTCGGTTCTCAGTCCATTGAAAAGTAACGACATTTTTACCGGCCCAGCCCCTGACCCGAAAAATTTTCGCATCACAGCCCTTGGCAGACTGCCTTCCTGATCATATTGTTCTGAACAAGAAACGTTGAAGGATTTATTCACATGACCAACCTCCGCTCCCTCATGATCGCCTCCGCCGCCCTCGCGTTGAGCGCGGTTTCCGCCCAGGCCGACGGCACCGCCGGCGCCTATAAGCTCGCCATCGGCGCCAAGACCACCTGCGCCGTGAACCTCGCGGCCGACGGCTCGGCCGCTTACACCGGCGACTGCGCGCAGGGCTCCGACGTCGCCCGCTGGCAGGCCAAGTTCAACGGCGTCGAGCTGAAGACGGCCCGCGGCGAGACCGTTGCCATCCTCAAGGGCAAGGACGGCACCTACACCGGCACGCGCTTCTCGGACGGCAGCGCGTTGACGCTCAGCGCCGACGGCGCTGCGGTGGCCAGCACGCACTGATCCTCAATTTTCGGTAATACGGGAAAGGGCCGCGCTTTCGGGCGCGGCCCTTTTCGTTTCGCGTGGTAGATTTACGCGAGCGATGAGCGACCAAGCGCACGATCACACCTGGACGCATGACCACGTCTATCTGGGCGCGGGTCACGGACATGCCGAACGGCGCACGCGCATCGCCGCTGCCCTTACCGCCGTCTTCATGGCGGTCGAGATCACGGCGGGATTCCTGTTCGGCTCCATGGCGCTGCTCGCGGACGGCGTGCACATGGCGACCCATGTGGGCGCCTTGGGGCTCGCGGCCGGCGCCTATTTCCTGGCGCGGCGGCATGCGCAGAACACGCGCTTCACCTTCGGCTCGGGCAAGTTCGGCGATCTCGCCGCTTTCGCGAGTGCCGTCGCGCTCACGATCCTGGCCGTCGGCGTCGTAGCAGAGTCGATCGAGCGCCTCTTCGATCCGGTGACGGTGCGCTACGGCGAGGCGTTGCCCATCGCGGCGATCGGCCTCGCGGTCAACATCATCAGCGCGCTGATCCTGCAGACGCCGCACAGTCACGGCCATGATCATGGGCATGGCCATGACGGACACGCCGGACACGACCATCATCATCAAGACCATAATCTGCGCGCGGCCTACGTGCATGTGCTGGCCGACGCGGCGACGTCGCTGCTGGCGATCCTGGCGCTCGGCGCGGGCTGGCTTTGGGGTGTGTGGTATCTCGATCCGATCGTCGGCATCGTCGGCGCCTTCGTGATCGCGTCCTGGGCCTACGGCCTGATCCGCGCCAGCGGGCTGGTGCTGCTCGACGCCGAGGACGACCCCGAGCTTGCGCGCGAGATCCGCACCATGATCGAGACCGGCATGAACGCGCGCGTCGCCGACCTGCATCTGTGGCGGCTCGGCCCCGGCCATCGCGGATTGATCGTCTCGCTGGTCTGTCCCGACCAGATGACGGTCGAGCGCATCCGCGCCGCCCTGCGCGCGCGCTATTCCGATCTCAGCCACGTGACGGTCGAGATCGCCGTCTGCGCCGATTGCGGGACGCCTTAAGCGCGTTTGCGCAAAAGCTCCTCGCCGGCGGCGATATAGCCGAGCCCGAACAGCACGAAGGCCACCATCGCGACCGGCTTGAAGGCGAGCGCGGCAATTCCGCCGGTCAAGCAAAGCAGCCAGAGGATCGGCGCAAGCAACGGCTTGTCGCGGCGCCACAAGGCGGCCGCGCTCATCACTGCAAGGCCCGCCGCAAGCAGCGTGGCGCCCGTTTGATAAGTGTCGGCGCCAAGCAGACCGGCGCTGCGGATCAGCAGGATCGCGCTCGCCGCCGTCACGAAGCCGATCAGGCCGATGCCCCCAAGCCTGTCCGCGCGCGGCACGTACCAGCCCATGAGACCGAGCATGAGAAGGACGTCGATCAGGAAATAGAACCAGGCGAGCGTCTGCGGCGCGAAGGCGCCGGTCGTGAATATCGCGATGATGCGCAGTGCGCCTCCCGTCAGCGCCGCGACGCCGGCCGCGAGCATGAATGGCCGCATCACTGCTCCTTCGCGATGAAGTCGCGCGCTTGGGCCGCCGTGCGCAGGCCGTGATGGCGCTTCTGCGGCGTGTGCAGCCAGCGGTTCATCGCCGCGCACATCTCGGCCCTCCAGGGCGCGTCGGGCGCGGCTTCGATCTCGTTCTCCAGCGCGAACAGCATCTTCAGGCGATGGCAGGCGATGATCGGCTCGACGATGCCGTGGTCGTAGAGCGTGGCCATTTCGGAGGCGATGAAAGCCTTGGCATCGTCGACCCGCCAGCCTGCGATGTCTTGCGCGGCGTCGACATAACCGCGGTTGCGCCCGACGAACAGCGCCATCTGCAGCAGCGCGCGCGGCCAAAGCTGCGGTCGCTCCTCGCAGATGCGGCGCGCGGCGTTGGCGAAGGTGAGCGCATGGGTGAAATCGAGCCAGCTCACATTGTCGGCGATGGCGTTGTCCGTTGCGCGGTCGAAAGCGAGATCGAAGCGGACGAGGTTCCAGGCCGCCGCACCCAAGAGCGCGTCATAGACCTCGCGCGGCGGACGGTGGCTTGAGGCGAGCGTTCGCTTGAGCGCGCTGTCGATGGTCAGGCCGATGAAGTCCTTCGCGGATGCGGGTTCACGGCCCGTCCCGTCCCAGGCCGCGAGCGCTTTCGCGTGGAAGCGGAATTCCGGCAGCCGCTCCTCGCGCGTCGCCTGCACCTGCTGGCGCACCAGCGCCAGCAGCACTGGCTCTTTCGCGTCGTCGCCCAGGCGCTCGATGAGCTGCCCCGCTTTAAGCGTATAGATCGCGCTGTGCCCGAAATCGGCATAGTGCGCCAGCGCCGCCTCGCCGATCACCGGGCGCAACGCGGCGTAGGAAATGTTCTCGGCGATGGCGCCGCGCATATGCGCGATCGCGGCCTTCTCGTCCTCGGCCTCCATTGCGGCGAGGAAGGCATCCGCGTCCCAATGCGCGATGTCCTGCGCATAGGGGAATTCGCCCGCGCCCTGCGTGTCCCAGGCCAGATGCGCGAGCGGTTCGAGCATCGCGGCCAGGCGCTTGTCCGCGTCCGGCGCGCGCTGCGCAAGCGCGAGCCAGTCCGCCGCCGCGGCATGGGCATGGGTCATGCCGGTCTCGAGCCGGCTGCCGCGCACATTGAGCGCGTGGCCGAGCGCGATCCGCGCGTCGAAGCCTGCGCGCTCGAGCCGCGCCACCTCGCGCGCCATGCGCGGCATGTCGTTGTCCTCGAGCGCCTTGTCGAGGCCTTCGAGCGCGCGGCGTTTCTGGGCGTCGGCGGGCGGGTCGGCAAGATCGAGGAAAATCTCCCCATCGCGCAGCGCGACGGGATAGGTGCGCACGGGATCGCGGCCGATCAGCGCCGCGCCGCTGCGAAGATCGAATTTCCAGTTGTGCCAGTTGCAGGTCAGCACGCAGTCCGGCCCGAGCGTGCCTTCGCTCAACGGATAGCCCTCATGCGGACAGCGGTTGGCGATAGCGAAGATGCGCTCGCCCGCCGCGATCAGGAGGATCTGCTTGCCGCCGCTGCGCACGACCTTGCGTCCGCGTGCCTTCAACTCGTCTGCTTTGGCTCCGGTCGCGACCAGCATGGCGCACTCTCTTTTAGAAAGTATCGGCTTTATAAATTAGACCGGCCGCTTGATTTTCGCAAGGTCGGGCTTTAGAAAATCCGGGATGCCGCGAAACGCCTCGGGCCGCCAGGCCGTTCTCGATCTCGTGCAGCGCGACGGTCCGGTCTCGGCCGACGCGCTGGCGGGCAAGCTCGGCCTCACCACCATGGCGGTGCGCCAGCATCTGTCCGCGCTGGAAGGCGAGAAGCTCGTGGAATTCGAAGAAGAGGCGCGCCCGCGCGGCCGCCCGGTGAAGCTGTGGCGCACGATGCCTAAGGCCGCGGGCCGCTTCGCCGATTCCCATTCCGCGCTCGCCGTCGATCTCATCGCCCAGATGAAGAAGGCGTTCGGCGAGACCGGCATGGACCGCATCCTCAAGCTGCGCACCGCCGAGCAGGAACGGATCTACCGCGCCTCGACCGGGGGCGCGCGCACGCTGAAGGCCAGGCTCGACAAGCTCGCGAAGGTCCGCTCCGCCGAGGGCTACATGGCCGAGGTCCGGCGCGACGGCGAGGGTTTCCTCTTCATCGAGAACCATTGCCCGATCTGCGCCGCCGCGCGCCTGTGCAGCGGGCTTTGCCGCGAGGAGCTTTCGCTCTTCAAGCGCGTGCTCGGACCCGAAGTCGACGTCGAGCGCACCAGCCACATCCTCGCGGGCGCGGGCCGTTGCGCCTATCGTGTGCGCGGGCCCTGAAAACGCAAAGGCCGCCTTCGCGGGCGGCCCTTGGCGGCATTCGAATGTCCTTGCGATCCTACTTCGGCAACAGGCCTTCGCGCTGGGCGCGCTTGCGCTGCAGCTTGCGATAGCGCCGGATCGCCTCGGCGCGTTCGCGCGCGCGCTTCTCGCTCGGCTTTTCGTAGTGGCCCCTGAGCTTCATCTCGCGGAAGATGCCTTCGCGCTGCATCTTCTTCTTCAGCGCCTTCAGCGCCTGATCGATGTTGTTGTCGCGAACGATGATCTGCAAAGGCTGGCTCCTGGTGCATTTTCCGATAAGGCGCGGGTAGATATCAGAAGGGTTCTGGACTGTCCACCATGGCCGGAAAAGAGAGCGGCGGGCTGATTGCCGGCCTGGAGATGGTCCCGGCCGAACCCGGGTTCCTCAAGGACCTGCTGGAAGACCAGCACCTTAGCGGCTTCCTGCGGGCCGCCGCCGAGCAGACTTTGACCCATCAGGCCCGGACCGGCGCCCCGGCGCCCTGGACCGGCTATTTCGCCCGAAACGGGCCGGAATGGGTGGGTATCTGCGCTTTCGTCGACCGGCCGCGCGGCGGTGCGGTCGAGATCGCCTACGGCACCGCGCCGGGCTTCGAGGGCCGCGGGATCGCCACCGCCATGGCCGGCTGGCTGGTCGCGCGGGCGTTCCGGGAGGACGAGGTTGCGGCGGTCACGGCCAACACCGCGCCGGAGCCCAACGCCTCCACGCGCATCCTTCAGAGGCTGGGCTTCAGGCGCGACGGCGTGATCCAGGACGCGCAGATCGGCGAGGCTTGGCATTGGCGCAAGCCGCGGGAATAGTGTCGCCATGGCCATCCTGAAGATCGCCCGCATGGGCCACCCCATCCTGGCGCAGCGCGCCCAAGAGGTCGCCGACCCCTCGGCGCCCGAGATCCGCCATCTGGTCGCCGACATGATCGAGACCATGATCGACGCCAACGGCGCCGGTCTGGCGGCACCCCAGGTGCACGTCCCGCTCCGCGTCGTCGTCTTCCAGGCGCCGAGCGAGCGCACCCCGGACACGGGCGAGGAGCGTTTCGACCACACCGCGCCGCTCACCGTGCTGGTCAATCCGGTGATCGAGGTGCTGGGCGACGAGCTCGACGGCGGCTGGGAAGGCTGCCTGTCGGTGCCCGGCATGCGCGGCTATGTCGAGCGGCCCGCCCATATCCGCTATCGCGGCTTCGACCATGAAGGCCGCGCTGTCGCGCGCACGGCCAGCGGCTTCCACGCCCGCGTCGTCCAGCACGAATGCGATCACCTGGACGGCATCCTATACCCTAAGCGCATGACGGATCTGGGCCAGCTCATCTTCGAGAGCGAGGCCAAGCATTGGGCCCGCGACGAGGGCTAGAAAAGGCGCCGCGTCTGGCGCAGCCTCCGCGGGGATTTCGAAGGGGTGCTTCGCCATGATCCGATTCCGTCTCGTGTTGGCGTGTTGCGCCATCGCGGCCCTCGTGCCGTCGTTGGCGGAAGCGGAGCCACTCAGCGTCGTCCAAGTCGCGGCACCCGCGATCCATTGCATCTTCAATCCAGCCTGCTTCGACACGTCCCGCAACGACGCCGGCATCGTCAGCCTGCCGGGGGCAACCCGCCCCGGTTGGCTCAGATGGCGCACGTTTCGCGGCATGGGAAACGTGCCGGCCGTGGGCAAGTATGGCTACGACTACCGCATCGACCTGACGGACATCAAACCGAACCCCGCGCAGACCTGCGTAAGCACGCTGAAGATCGATTTCCCGTGGGTCCAGACCTACGACTACAAGCCCGGCACGTCGGCGCAGGTCTATGTGATCAGCTCGGGCGGCGTCGGCTCGATCGGGCCGACCTCGGCGGACATGGAGGGCACCGCGGTAACCTTCACCTTCGCGACGCCGGTCTGCCCCGGCCAGAGCAGCTACTTCTTCGGCCTCGCCTCGAGGAAGCCGCCCGTCGAGTCCGAGGCGACCCTGACGAGCACGCAGGGAAAGGCCATACAGGTGCAGAACAGCTCGCCGACGCATTAAGCGGTTTCCTTGGCCGGCCGATGGCGTAAGCTCGCGGCATGGAAGAAAGCGCGGACGAAGCCTCGAAGAGCGCAATCCTGAACGCAGCGCTGCCGCTTGCCGCCGAGGACGGTTTCAGCGACGCGGTGCTCGCGCGCGCCGGGCGGGAGGCGGGCGTCGGCGCGGAGATGATGCTGCATCTCTTTCCCGACGGCGCTTCGAGCCTGGTCGCCTGCTTCTCCGAACGTTGCGATGCGCAAATGGAGCAGGCCCTGGCGCAGCAGGACCTTGCCGCGATGAAGGTGCGCGAGCGGATCGCGGCCGCGGTGCTCGCGCGGCTGGACGCGTTGAAGCCCCACAAGGACGCCGCGCGCCGCGCTTGCGCGTTCCTGATGCTGCCGCCGAACGCGGCGCTCGGCATGCGGCTCGTCTACCAAACGGTGGACGCGATGTGGCGCGCCGTGGGCGACACCTCGACCGATTTCAATTTCTACACCAAGCGCGCGATCCTGGCCGGGGTCTATTCCTCGACGCTGCTGCGCTGGTTCAATGACGAAAGCGAAGACGACACGCGCGCCTTCCTCGACGCGCGCATCGAGAACGTGATGCAGTTCGAGAAGCTCAAGGCGCAGATGCGCGAGCGCACCAAGGACTGGCCGTCCGTCGCCGACCTGCTCAGCGCGCGGCGGTCATAGCCTTCAGATACGTCACGTGCCCCATCTTGCGGCCGGGGCGGCTTTCGCTCTTGCCGTAGAGATGCAGAGCGCCGCCGCCAGCGGCGAGCGCCCGCCAGTCGTCTGTCTCGGCGCCGATGAGATTGTCCATCACCGCATCCGAGTGGCGCGCGGGATCGCCGAGCGGCCAACCCGCGACGGCGCGGATGTGCTGCTCGAACTGGCTGGTGAGGCAGGCCTCGATCGTCCAGTGGCCGGAATTGTGTACGCGGGGCGCGATCTCGTTGACCAGGAGCGCGTCTTTGGTGACGAAGAGCTCGACCGCCAGCACGCCGACATAGTCCAGCGCATCCGCGATCTTCTTCGCGATCGCCTTCGCCTCCCCGGATTGCGCTTCCGTCAGGCGCGACGGCACGATCGAGCGGCGCAGGATATGGTCTTGATGGATATTTTCCGGTGGATCATAAGCGGCAATGGCGCCGTCCCGGCCGCGCGCTGCGATCATCGACGCTTCGAACTCGAAATCGACGAAGCCTTCCAGGATGCAGGGCGCGCGCCTGAAGCTCTCGAAGGCGCGCGCGAGATCGGTCGCGTTCGCGACCTTCGCCTGCCCTTTGCCGTCATAGCCGAAGCGACGCGTCTTCAGGATCGACGGCGCCGGGACATCCACGTCCTTGCCGCCATCGACCTTGCGGAACGGCGCGGTCTTAAGGCCGAGCGAGGCGACGAAGCTCTTCTCCTCGAAACGGTCCTGCGTCACCGCGAGCGTGGCTGCGCTCGGGAACATCGGCCTGGACGCCGCGATGATGTCGACGGTGCGCGCAGGGACATTCTCGAACTCGAACGTGACGACATCGCAGGCGGCGGCGAAATTTTCGAGAGCCGCCTTGTCGTCGAATGCGGCGCAGGTCAGCGCGGTCGAGACCTGGAAGGCAGGCGCGTCCGTCTCCGGCGAATAGATATGCGTCTTCAGGCCCAGCCGCGCGGCCGCAAGCGCGAGCATGCGGCCCAACTGTCCGCCGCCGAGAATGCCGATCGTGCCGCCGGGCGGAACCGCGTTCATGTATCGGACGGCTCTTCCGCGACGGCGCCCGTCTGCTTCTCGCGCCAGGCCGCGAGCTTGCCCGCGAGCGCGGCATCGCTCAGCGCCAGGATCGCAGCCGCATGCAGGGCCGCGTTCTTCGCGCCCGCTTCCCCGATCGCAAAGGTGGCGACCGGCACGCCGCCCGGCATCTGGACGATGGAGAGCAGGCTGTCCATGCCCTTGAGCGCCTTGGATTCGACCGGCACGCCCAGCACCGGCAGAGCCGTCATCGAGGCCGTCATGCCGGGCAGGTGCGCCGCCCCGCCGGCGGCGGCGATGATCACCTTCAGCCCGCGCCCGGCGGCCGCCTTGGCATAGGCGCTCATGCGGTCCGGGGTGCGATGCGCCGAAACGATCTTGCGCTCATGGGGGATGCCCAGCGCGTCCAGGATTTCCGACGCGGGACGCAGGGTCGGCCAGTCCGACTGGCTTCCCATGATGAGGCCGACAAGGGGTGAGGTCATGCTTCCTGCCCGAATCCCGAGGAAGCGATGCACTATAGAGCCCGGGAAAGCCCGAGGAAAGGCGGCTTTGCCGGATATTAACCTTTCCGCCGGATTGATAAACGAATTGTTAAAACCCTTCGCCGTAGGTTGTAAGCGCTGGAGAAGCCAGGAGCGGGGGCCATGAAGGTCGACAGGGTGAACACGCTGCGCGGGTCTCGCGCGGTGGGCGCCGCGGCTTACGCCCGTCAGGTCGATGCCGTCAGCGAAACCGAGGGTCTGATGGCCGTGGGCGCCACGGCCAGTGTGCTGGGCATCCCGGAAAGCGAGTTCACGCCGCGGGTGCGCGACGCGATCATGACCTTGATGGGCGAGGTCGATTCGCTGCGGCGCGAATTGCAGCAGATGCGCACGCATCTTGAGGAGGCCCAGAAGACCGCGGATCAGGACCACCTCGTGCCGCTGCTCAACCGCCGCGCCTTCGTGCGCGAGCTCACGCGCTACATCTCGTTCTCGAGCCGCTACGGGACACCGGCGAGCCTCATCTATTTCGATCTCGATGGCTTCAAGCTCGTCAACGACACGTTCGGGCATGCGGCGGGCGACGCGGTGCTCGAGCATTTCAGCCGCATCCTGCTCGCCAATGTGCGCGACAGCGACGTCGTGGGGCGGCTCGGCGGCGACGAGTTCGGCGTGCTGCTCAGCCACGCCAACCAGGACCAGGCGCACAAGAAGGCCGATTCGCTCGCGCGCGACCTGAACGAATCGCATGCGGTGTGGCAGGGCCGCGCGATCCCCGCGAGCTTCTCCTACGGCGCGTTCGAGCTCAAATCGGGCGAGGACGCCGCCACCGCCATGGCCCGCGCCGACGAGGCGATGTACGCGCAGAAGCGCGGGCGGTAGGGCGTCCCGTCTTTGTGAACGTAGGGCCACGCCCGTCCGTTTGGCGGTCTGCGGCCCGCGGCGCATTCGAACCTCACTTTTTGCAGGGGGAGGGGGTCCGCGAAAATTTGCATTCAACCTGCGCCGTGTGCGTGGTTCGACCGCGGCCGCCGCTCGAATCTCAGAACGTTCGATCCTCCTTCTGTACAGAACCGCGCACACTCTTTTTGCATCCTTTCACGCAGACTTCGCCCGCGGAAGAAAAGTCGGCATCGCGCTGCGCGCTTTCAACTGCGCAGCAACGCATAGCGTTATGCGCGCGCGATGAGATCGTAGGTTCAATTTTACCCTCCCCTTGAGGGAGGGTCGACAATTTGCGTAGCGCAGCGAAGCAAATTTCGGGGAGGGGTAACCGTCCTGCTCACCCCTCCCCGAAAAATGCTTCGCATTTTTTGACCCTCCCTCAAGGGGAGGGTGAGTTACGCAATGATATCCGGCAGCAGGTCGTCCTCGATGCGGGCGATCTCGTCCTTGAGCTGGAGCTTGCGCTTCTTCAGGCGCGTCAGCTGGATCTGGTCGTGCGAGCCGGACGCGATCAGCGCGCCGATCGCGGCGTCGAGATCGCGATGCTCCTGGACGAGCTCGGCGAGCTTGGCGTTGAGGGCCGCGTTTTCCTCGTTCTCGTTCATCGGCGTGGCGGCTTGCGTCGGCCTCTGGCGAGGTCCTCGCCCCAGCGCTTCGTCGCCGGCCAATCGTGGCCGAAAAGATCGAGCACGCGCGAGACCGTCTGGTCGACGAGATCGGCGAGCGTGCGTGGCTCGGCGTAGAACGCCGGCACGGGTGGAAGGATGATCGCGCCCATCTCGGCCAGCGCCGTCATGGTGCGCAGATGTCCCAGATGGAGCGGGGTCTCGCGCACCATCAGGACCAGCGGCCGGCGCTCCTTGAGCGTCACGTCCGCGGCGCGGCTGAGCAGCGTGGTCGTGACCCCCGTCGCGATCTCCGACATGGTGCGCACGGAGCAGGGCGCCACGACCATGCCGGCCGTCTTGAAGGTCCCGGACGCGATGGCGGCGCCGATATCGCCGACGGCATAGACGTGGTCGGCCTGGGCCGCGACCTCCTTGGGCGCCAGCGCGGTCTCATAGGCGATCGTCATCTCGGCCGCCTTGCTCATGACCAGATGCGACTCGATCCCGAGCTCGCGCAGGGCGCCCAGGAGGCGGATTCCGTACGCCACGCCCGAGGCGCCGCTCAGACCCACGATGAGCCTGGGTTTTTGCCCGGTTTCCGCCGTTTTCCGCCGCATCAGGAACCTTTACTCCCCCTCAAGCACATGCGGAAGAGGGACGTGACAGAGGGGATTGTTGGTGCTCTAATCATACGCCCCAAATGAAGAGGTTACGCATGACGCTTCAACCGGGTCACATTCAGGAACTTTCCGAAAAGCACAAGCAACTCGAAGAAACGATCAACGCCGAAATGGCCAATCCGGATTGGGATGAGATCCGGGTCGCTGCCCTCAAAAAAGAAAAGCTCCGCGTCAAGGACGAACTGGAACGGCTGCGAAGCAGTCTCCACTGACATTCCGACTTGAGACGTCACTGCGCCGGCTGCAGCGCCGGTGAGGCCGCGCGCATGCGCGTGAAGACGAGCGCGGCGACGACGAGGCTCGCGCTCGCCGCCAGGAACGCCGCGCCCGGGAAATAGATGGGCGCGCTCGCGCCCGTGAAATACGCGAACAGGCTGGTGAGCAGCGGCGGCGCCGCGACGGAGGTGAGGCCGCCGATGCAGGCGAGCGCGCCTTGCAGCTCGCCTTGCTCGCGCGGGCCCACCCCTTTCGACATGATCGCGTTCAGCGCCGGCATGACGAAGCCCATCAGCGCGAAGGGCACCGTCCAGGCGAACATCTCCCAGGTCTGGCTCGAGAACGCATAGCCGGCGAAGCCGATCGCGCCCGCGGCGAGGCCGATATAGACCGAGGCGACCTCGCCGATGCGCGGTATGACCACGCGCGTGAGGACGCCATAGACCACGAACATCAGCGCGCCGACCCATACCAGCGCGTAGCTCACCATGCTGGGCGACCAATGGAACTTGGCATAGACGTAATAGGTGTAGATCACCGGATTGGAATCGTGCGCCAGCCGCATCAGCACGATCACCGCGCACATCACCAGGATGTTGGGGAAGCGGCTCAATGCCGCGAGCGCGCCGATCGGATTGGCGCGCCAGAACTCGAACTTGCGCCGGTTCTCGGGCGCGAGCGATTCCTTGAGCACGAACATCCCGAACAGCGCGTTGAGGAGCGAAAGCCCCGCCGCGACATAGAACGGCAGCCGCAAGCCGATCTCGCCCAGCAACCCGCCGAGCACGGGGCCTAAGATGAATCCCAAGCTGAACGCGGCCCCGGTCAGGCCGAAATTCGCGGCGCGCTTCTCCGGTGGGCTGACGTCGGCGATATAGGCGTTGACCGTGGTGTAGCTCGCGCCCGCCATGCCCGTGAGGAGGCGGCCGGCGAACAGCCACCAGATCGTCGGCGCCAGCCCCGTGATGGTGTAGTCGACGCCGAGCGCGAGCAGCGAGGCGATGAGCACCGGCTTGCGGCCGAAGCGGTCGCTCAGGTTTCCGATCAAGGGCGCGCAGAGGAACTGCATCCCGGCGAAGACGAATTGCAGCCAGCCGCCCCACCATGAGGCTTGGCTCATCGCGGCCGCGGTGGTGGTGGGATGGCCCAGCAGTTCGGCGATGATCTTGGGCGCCACGGGGATGATGAGGCCGAGCCCGATCGTGTCGAGCAGCATCGTCATGAAGATGAAGGCGAGCGCATAGCGGCTCGCGAAGGGACGGTCGTCGCTCACGGGAGGTCTCGGGCTTGTGACGCAGTGAAATTAGGCCGCGCGGTGACAGCCGTCTTGTAAAAAATATCCTCCCTTGTCATCCCAGGCGAGCATCGATGCGTAGCGTCGATGCGAGGTCAAGGGGACCCAGGTGGATCGAACATCTCTGGCCGGCGAATTTAAAGCGCCAGCTCTTCTAACGCCGTCCGAGTTGCGCGACCTGGGTCCCCTTGACCTCGCGCTGCGCTACGCGCAGCCCTCGCCGGGGATGACAGGGGTGGTTCGCCCTATTCCAGCCCAAGCGTCCTGCGCGCCTCGGCGTCGACGTCTTCCCAGGGGCGCTTGCCGCTGTAGCGCGCCGCCGAGAGCACGAGGCTTTTGCGGCCGTCGTCGGCGATGAGGGGCGCGGAGAAGAACTCGCCGGTGAGGAACGTCATCTGGTTGGTGTCCTCGCGGCCGAGGAAGCGCAGCGCCGTGCCCACGGCCAGCGTGACGTCGAGGGCGGCGTGCCAGCGCGCGACGAACTCGGCCGGGACCGCCTCGTCGACGAACTTGCCGGTCATGTCGCCCAGGATCTGCGCGAACGCCGTCCCCATCAGCCGCACGCGGTAGCGCCTGTGTCCGTCCTCGCCCACGAGCCGCTCATAGATCGCGATGTCGCGCAGGAAGGATTTGAGCAGGCGCGGCGACATCACCCGGCGGTGCGGGACGCCGTCCTCGCCGGCCTCGCTGCGCCACAGCTCGAGCAGCCGCGCCAGGTCGGGGTGGTTGAAGGCCAGGCTGGGATCGCAGAGCGAATGCCAGCCGTCCCGCGTCGCATGCGCGTTGTATTCGGCGACACTGCCGATCAGCGATTCCATCCACTCCCCCATCGCGGGATTTCCCCGCGCCACCGGGCGAGGTTTTAACGCTGATTCGTGGGAGGGGTCAAAAATATTCAATAACACCAACGGGTTGGAATAACACGGTATCCTTGTATTAAAAACATGCTCAACCTGTTTGCGCTGTAAAACCGCTGCAAAACCAGTCTTCTCGCCGAGAGTCTTTTCCTCAGCGCGGCAGGACGTAGAGCGTGATGGATTGCGCCGGCACGGTGTCGCTCAAGCTGCGCCCGGACCAGGCGATGTCCGGCATGGCCTGGATCGCGTTGGCCGAGGTCAGGCGCCAGACCTTCGCCGTTCCCGCCTTGGTGAAATGGCCGAGGCTCAGCGTCACCGGCGTCGTTCCGCTCAGGTCCTTGTTGATCACCATGACCGTCATCGCGCCGTCCGCGCTGCGCAGCGCCGCGAAAGCGGAGAGGTCGTCGGGGTTGGGCACGCTCGCCGACACCGAGGTGTCGCCGAAAGTCGAGCCTGCGCCGTCGTAGTTGCGGTACATCTGCATCGCCTTGAAGGTCGGCGTCGAGCTGTCGGGCACCGTCCAGCGCGTCGCCATGTCGAGGCCGTACTTCCCGAAGATGCCGTAGATGTCGGCCTGCGTCGTGGCGCCGTTGATGTGGTTCTCCGCGCCCCAATTGTATTCGGTGATCGCGACCGGCGTGCCGGCGTAGTAGTCGTCGCTGATCCAGCTTTGCATGCGCGGGATCAGATAGACCGGCGCGTCGATCCAGCTCTCCGAGACGTAGTTCGGGTCCCAGAGCTGGCGCGTCGAGCGGTTGCGCAGAAGCTGCGTCGCGGTCGACACGTCGTTCGAATCCTCCGCGCCTTGCGGATAGAAATGCACGCTGAGCACGTCGACGGGATGGCCTGCGCTCTTCCACTGGCTGAGCAGCCAGGGGATGTAGTCCATGCCGCCCTGCTCGCCGTCGTGATCGGGGAAGCAGCAATAGTTGTGCTCGGCCGCGTATTGCTGGTCGTAGCCGGAATAGAAATAGGCCTCCCAGCCCCATTCCTCGGGGGCGACGATCTTGGCGTTCGCATCGAGCGCCTTGATCGAGGCGGATTCGGCGATGACCTTGTCGCGGTACTCCGTCGCGTGCGGGCCGACGGGATGGATGTCGCGATGGGTCGAGAACCAGATGCTGGGCTCGTTGTCCATCAGGTAGTAGCCCACGCCGCCCGCGCGCGCCCGGCCCCAGGTCTTCACCAGGTGGCGGATCCATTTCTGCTCGAGCGCGGTGGAGTCGGCGATATAGGCGTCGCGCGGATCATTGCCCGCGATCGGCGTCGAGCAGTCGGTCATGATCCCGTCGCCCGCGTCGTTGTCGTAAGGATCGACGTCGCATTGCGCGCCGTATTTGGCGACCGAGAAGGCGGGCAGGATCGAGCGTCCGGCGCCGAGCTTGGCCACCCAGCCCGCCAGCGGCACGGTCAGCATCGGCTGCGCGCCCTGGCTCTTGGTGTCGGAGACGAACGAATCCGCGAGCGCGCCCGCGGTCGCCCCGCCGTCCTGCGGATAGGATTCGAAGTACCAGTCCTGCGCCAGGTTGGTCGCGTTCTGCTTCCAGTTATAGGCGGTCATCGAATTGCCGCCCATGCGGTTGAGCGGCGCGTTCAGCGTCTTGAGGTCCGACTTCGATCCGAACGCCACGCCGTAGATCTGCGGATTGATCGCATGGCGGTTCGCGGTCGGATCGATCGTGACCGTGACGGCGGGGTTGCCGGCGAGGGCCTCGGTGGAAATCAGGGCGCACAGCGCCAGGGCGAGTCTTCGGATGAACATGCGGTCACCATACTCAGGGCATTCGCATGATAGCGCGGCCACGCGTTACGGGCAGGCTAAATCCACCGATCGATTTTGCGTTTCGTGTTCACCATGGTGTTCAGCCGTTCCGGCTCTTGCTACAAGGCTCTGCCGGCGGCTTTCGGGGAGCGGGCTTTGGCGCAGGTCAGCTATAACCGCAGGACCATGTATCTTGCCGTGGCACTCGGCGCGGTCCTGTTCTCGGCCGGGTTTTTCCTTGCGCGCAACGGCGACGGAAAGTCGATTCCGCTGATCGCGTTCATCTATACGCCGCTGTTCAGCCTGCCGCTGACGGCGAGCCTGGTGAAGCACCGCCGGATCGGATTCTGGGGCTCGCTGATTCTGATGTTCGGTTTTTCCGCCGCGCATTTCCTGGCCGTCTACGTCGCCGACCGCATCTACGACTTTCGCGTCTGCAATTTTTTGATGGCGCCCAGCAGGCGGCCTGCCAGGCGAGTCAGGCCGGGGAACAGCTGGCGCGTCGCGTCCTTCCCGCGGGCTTCTGCGGAGGCATCGTCGGGGCGGGCGCGTCGTTCGTCCTGCTGCTTAGTCTCCGCGCTCTGCGCAGCTGGACACGTCTGGCCCTGATGATCGCGGCCACGCTCGTCCTGGGCGTTCTGGGCGCGATAGGCTTGTCGTTCGGGCCGCCGGACGACCGCGGCGCGCTCAGCTTCGTCTTCGGCCTTTTCCTGCCCTGGCAATTGGCATTCGGAGCCGTGCTCGTCCTGCTCTTCGACGGCGAGGCGATGAACGCCGTCACCCGGCTCCTTTCGCCATCTCGCGAGGCTTGAATTTCCGGGTCGCTTGCGGAAAAAAAGCCGAGCGCCGCCTAGCGGCGGATTTCGATCTTCTTGCCCATGATCCTGCCGGTCGCCGCTTCCTCGATCCACACGGCGGAATAATGCTCCGAGAGCGTTCCTTTGACCTCGTAGAAGAGATTGGGGGCCGGCGCGAAGTTCACCGTTCCGCTCACTTCATATTCGGGATTGAGCATGCTCAGGATCGGGGCACCGTGATAGCTATGGCCCATGATGGTGACGGTGATGGGCCGGGCCGGCACGGTATGGTCAACATAGGCGGGGACGATGCCTATCCCCATTCCGGAATTTTGCGCGCGGGTGCTGTCCATGCTCGTCCGGACGTCGCTGCCGTCGACCTGCGTGACGACGAACATGTCGACTTCGGTGCGGCCGTTCTGGACGCCGGTCTCGCTGATCGTCGCGCTCGGTCCCTCAACGCGCTGCGGCTGAGGCGAGTTCATACTGCCGCAGCCATAGAGCAGGGCCGCCATCGCGGCAGGCGGAAGAAATCTCATCAGTTTCATCGCGTCATCCCACTCTCTTCGCCATCTCGCGCAGCTTGAACTTCTGCACCTTGCCCGTCGAGGTCTTGGGCAGCTCGGTGAAGACCACGTGGCGCGGGCATTTGTAGTGGGCGAGGTTTTCGCGGCAATAGGCGATGAGCTCGGAATCGGTCGCCGCGTGGCCGGGCTTGGTCTCGACGAAGGCGCAGGGCGTCTCGCCCCATTTCTCGTCCGGGCGCGCGACGACGGCGGCGAACATCACGGACGGGTGCTTGAGGAGGGTATCCTCGACCTCGATGGAAGAGATGTTCTCGCCGCCCGAGATGATGATGTCCTTGGAGCGGTCCTTGAGCTGGACATAGCCGTCGGCGTGCATCACGCCGAGGTCGCCGGAATGGAACCAGCCGCCCTCGAACGCCTCGCGCGTCGCTGACGGGTTCTTGAGATAGCCCTTCATCACGATGTTGCCGCGGAACATCACCTCGCCCAGCGTCTCGCCGTCGGCCGGCGTGTTCTCCATCGTCTCGGGGTCCTTCACCGTCAGCGCGTCGAGCGCGTGATAGCGCACGCCCTGGCGCGCCTTCTTCGCCGCGCGCTCGCCGCGTTCCAGATCGTCCCAGCTCGCCTTCCATTCGTTGACGACGGCGGGGCCGTAGGTCTCGGTCAGGCCGTAGACGTGGGTCACGTTGAACCCGGCCTCGGCCATCTGCGCCAGCACCTGCTCGGGCGGCGGGGCGGCGGCGGTGATGAACTGTACGGTATGCGGCAGCTCGCGGCGCTCGCTCTCAGGTGCGTTGATGAAGGTCGACATCACGATCGGCGCGCCGCCGATATGGGTCACCTTGTGATCGGCGATCGCATCGAACATCGGCTTCGCACGCACCCAGCGCAGGCAAACATGCGTGCCGGCCGCGACCGAGATCGACCACGGAAAGCACCAGCCGTTGCAATGGAACATCGGCACCGTCCACAGCCAGACCGGATGGCGCCCCATATTCGCCGCGATCACGTTGCCGTAGCCCATCAGCGCGGCCCCGCGGTGATGGAACACGACGCCCTTCGGGTTCCCGGTCGTGCCGGAGGTGTAGTTCAGCGAGATCGCGTCCCACTCGTCCTTGGGCGGTATCCAGGCGAAATCCGCGTCGCCGCTTTGCAGAAATTCCTCGTAGTCGAGCGTGCCCAGCCGCTCGCCGGTTTGCGGGAATTCGAGATCGTCGTAGTCGATGACCAGCGGCTTGACCTTCGCCAGCGCGAGCGTCTGCTTGATCGTGGCCGCGAATTCGCGGTCGGTGATGAGGATCTTGGCCTCGCCGTGGTCGAGCATGAAGGCGAGCGCCGCCGCGTCCAGGCGCGTGTTCAGCGTGTTCAGCACGCCGCCCGTCATCGGCACGCCGTAATGCAGCTCCAGCATGCCCGGCGTGTTCGCCATCATGACCGCGACCGTGTCGCCGCGCTTGATGCCGCGCTGCGCGAGGCTCGATGCGAGCTTGCGCGCGCGTGTGTAGAATTCGGCATAGGGCACGCGCATCTTGCCGTGGATGATCGCGGTGCGCTCGGGGAACACCTTCGCCGCGCGCTCCAGGAAGCCGATCGGCGTCAGCGGCTGATAGTTGGCGGCGTTGCGGTCGAGGTCCTTGTCGTAGGGGTTGAGGCCTCTGGCGGGCAGCATCGGCTTGAGGCCGCGCGCGACGTGGCGCAGGCGCGTCCGGCGCAGGGCCCGCGGCGGCGATTTGCGCTGCGAGGGACGGGCGACGGGCTTGGTCTTGGGCGCCTTCTTGGCCGGGGCTTTCTTGCGCGCGGCCGGGCGGCGGGCCTTGTTTGCGGCCTTTGCCGGCTTCTTCGGTGTCTTGCGCTTGGCCATTCCCGTCCCCAGTTAAGGATGAGAAGGCTAGAGAATGGCCCCCGCAGCGGCAAGCGCGTAGACGCCGCGCTTGCATATGCTAGAAGGCCCGCTACCCGAGGGGCCATCTTCAAAGGAAAATGGGCGATGCCGAGCGCCGCCGCCGAGAGCCGCCCGGGCCTCGTGCGCAGACTCTACAACTGGATCCTGAGCAACGCGTCGGGCCCGCGCGCCTGGGCGCTGATGGCCGTGATCGCGTTCGCGGAAAGCTCGTTCTTCCCGTTCCCGCCGGACATCCTTTTGGCGCCGATGCTGCTCGCGGACCGCAAGCGCGCGCTTCTCCTGGGCGCGTGGTGCTCGTTGTGGTCGGTGCTCGGCGGGATGCTGGGCTATGCCATCGGCCACCTGTTGCAGCCGGTCGCCTGGTGGCTGATCAATTTCTACCACATGCAGGCCGACGCCCAGCGCTTCATCGCCGGCTTCAAACACAACATGTGGCTGATCGCGCTGCAGGGACTCACCCCCATCCCCTACAAGATCGTGACCATCTCGGCCGGCATTGCGGGCGTGAATTTCTGGTGGTTCACGGCGTTCTCCGCCGTCACCCGCTCCGTGCGCTTCGTGGGCGAGGCGATCCTGTTCTACTTCTTCGGCGACACCGCCAAGCACTATTTGGAAAAGTACCTGACCCCCGTCCTGATCGCCTTCTTCACGCTGATCGTCGCCGGCTTCGTGGCGCTGCACTACCTTTTCAAGTGATCCGGGGCTAAGATCGGCCGCATGAGCGAGCTTGTTTTCGAGGTCACGCAGGAAGCCGATGGCGGCTTTGTCGCTGAGGCGCTTGGCGAAAGCATTTTCACCGAGGCGGATACCTGGGAGGCCCTGCGCGCCAATGTGCGCGAGGCCGTGAAGGCCTATTATTTCGACCGGCCTGCGCCGGAGCGGCTACGCCTCACAGGTATACCCACCTAGCTGTCATGGCCCGCGAATGCGGGCCACCCAGGTGACGCAGATCAATTTTCGCAAGCCCATGCAGCTTCAACTGGGTGGCCCGCACTCCGGCGGGCCATGACAATGGAGTGGGCGTGGAGGTCCGGCGCGAAGACATCATTTCTTCGCTGTAATTGCTCCCCGCCCAAATCCTGCCCTGCTTTGACAGGATAAGCGGGCCCGCGCGAAATGGGCGCCGCGATGCGCAAAGAGATTTTCCTGATCGGTTCGATCCTGCTATCGACGGCGATCTTCATCGCCGCGAGCGGGCTGCTCGGCACGCTGATCCCGGTGCGCGCGGCGCTCGCGGGCTTCCCCGACCTGCTGATCGGCGTGATCGGCTCGGGCTATTTTCTGGGCTTCGTCGCGGGCTGCTTCGCGGGCCCCAGGATGCTCGCGCGCGCGGGCCACAGCCGGACCTTCGCGGTGGGGGCGGCGATCGCCGCGGCCACGACCCTGCTGCACGCGATGTTCGTGAGCGAGACGGTGTGGATTCTATTGCGCGCGGCTTACGGCTTCGCCGCCGCCAATCTCTACATGGTGATCGAGAGCTGGCTCAACGAGCGCGCCACCAACCAGACGCGCGGGCGCATCTTCGCCTCCTACCTCACGGTCAATTTCGCGAGCCTCGTCGTCGGCCAGATGCTGTTCTCCTCCAACCGGCCGACCAGCTCGTCCCTGTTCGAGCTCGCCGCCATGCTCTACGCGCTCTGCCTGATCCCGGTCAGCCTCACCTCCCTGCCGCAGCCGCAGGCCGCCCAGGTGCCCAAGCTGCGCCCGATGCGGCTCTACCGCATCGCCCCGGTGGGCGTGATGGGATGCCTCGCGGTGGGTCTGTCGAACAGCGCGATCTGGACGCTGGCGCCCGTCTATGCCCAGGACCATGGGCTGACGCGCGCCTGGCTGTCGCTGTTCATGAGCGTCTTCACCGCGGGCGGCGCGCTGGTGCAGCTTCCGCTCGGCCGCCTCTCCGACAGGCTCGACCGGCGTTATGTGATCGGCGCCATTTGCGCGATCTCGGCGGTGCTGGGCGTGCTCCTCTATCTCTTCGGCCAGACGCGCTGGGAGCTGTTCGTGCTGATCGGCCTGTTCGGAGTCACCGCGTTGCCGTTCTACGGCCTCTCGGTCGCGCACGCCAACGACCGCATCCCGCGCGAGAGCTTCGTCGAGGCGTCGGCGACGCTGCTCATGGTCAATGCGCTTGCGTCCTGCTTCGGCCCGACGCTGGCGGCCGTGGTCATGGACCATTTCGGCACCGCGTCGCTGTTCCTCTACACCGCGACCATCCACACCGCGATGACGGTGTTCGTCGTCTGGCGGCTGTACGCGCGCGACGCCCTGATCGGCGAGACGCGCGACAAGTTCGAGATGATGCCGCAGCAGGGCTCGCCCGCCGGCCTCGAGCTCGACCCGCGCGGGCCCGAGGAAAAGCAGGCGGCGTAGTTCCTTGATTTGCGCGCAATTTACGGGTCAAGCGAAGGTCGCTTGACCCTATTGCGCTTTACGGCTCGCTCGTCTCGTCCGCCGGTTCGTCGGAGGAATCCTCCTCGATCACCGGCGCCGGCACCGCGTCCTCGACGGGCTTCAGCGTCGCGCCTGTACTCGTCTTGGCGGCGCGTTTGGCGGCGCGCTCGCGCTTGGCGTTGGCGCGCGTCACCGCGAGGTCGAGCTCGAGCTGCGAGCACAGCCCCAGGGTCACCGGATCGACCGCCTTGATGTTGGTCGCGTTCCAATGCGAGCGCTCGCGGATCTTCTGGATCGTGGCCTTGGTCGTGCCGATCAGCTTGATGATGTCGGCGTCGGTGAATTCGGGATGGTTGCGCAGCAGCCAATAGACCGCGTCGGGCTTGTCCTGGCGCTTGGAGACGGGGGTGTAGCGCGGCGCCTTCTTCTGCTTGATCGCGGGCATCTTGTGCTTGGGCGGGGCCATCTTGAGCCTGATGCCGTGATCCTTCTCGGCGCGCTCGATCTGCTCGCGGGTGAGTTGGCCCGACGCGATCGGGTCCTGGCCCTTGATGCCCTTGGCCACGTCCTCGTCGGCGATGCCCTTCACCTCGAGCGGATGCAGGCCGCAGAACTCGGCGATCTGCTCGAAGGTGAGCGAGGTGTTGTCCACCAGCCACACGGCGGTGGCCTTGGGCATGAGCGGCTTCTGTTCGGCGGCGGCCATGGCGAAAAAATCCTTCCTGTCCCCGGGCGGGGACCCTCGGGCCTCCGTCCCTTCGCTCGATCGTTCAAATGTCGAGGAAGAAGGGGGTTTTAGCGGGGGAAAGAACGTTTGGCCAGTGCTTTTTCCGGACGCCGCCCGGCTGCTACTCCGCCAGCTTGTGCCCGTAGGAAATGCTCTCCGCCATCAGCCATTTGCCGTCGACCTGCTTCCACAGGATCATGAAATTGCCGGTTTCGGTCAGGGTCTCGGGCTTGCCGGGGAGGCGGGCGTAGAAGCGGTGCACGCCGATCTCCAAGGCGCCGTAATTGTTGATCGGCCAGACTTCGAGCGAGCCGTCCACCAGCTCGCGGCGGGCGGGGAAGTCCTCGGCCGTCTTGACGCGGTCGCAATGGCCTTTGAGGTTCGCGAGGAATTTCGCGCGCGAGGACTCGCCGTCCTTGTCGTGCACGAAGCGGAAATCGCCGGTCAGCATCGCGGCCACGGCATCGCTGTCGCATCGGTCGAAGACGGCGGAGAAAAGATCGGCGTCGGCCTGCTTGATGGCGGCGGTCATCTGCGGCGTCTGGGCGGCGCCCGGCCTGAGATGGTACTGCGGCGCGCCTTCGACCGTGGGCGCGGCCTGCAGGACGCCCGCGATCAGCATCGCCACCGCGAACACCAGGAATGAAAGACGGACCATCGCGTGCCCCTCACGGCTTCTTCGCCGGGAGATACGTATTGGCGCCGTGCCGGGTTTCAAGCCTCGAGCAATATCTTGCCGATATGGGCGCTCGACGCCATGCGGGCGTGCGCAGCCTGCGCGTCGGCGAGCGGCAGGACGCTGTCGACCACAGGCTTGATCCTGCCCTCGCCGATCAGCGGCCAGACCTCGCGCAGGAGCGCGTCGCGGATCGCGCCTTTCTCCTCGTTGGTGCGCGCGCGCAAGGTGGTGGCGAGCAGCGACAGGCGCTTCATCAGCATGGGCGCGAAATTGACGCTCGCCTGCATGCCGCCCTGGTAGGAGATGTTGACGATGCGGCCCCAGATCGCGGCCGCGCTCATGTTGCGCTGAATGTAGTCGCCGCCGACCATGTCCAGGATGACGTCGACGCCGCGCCCGCCGGTCTCGGCCTTCACCACCTCGACGAAATCCTGTTCGCGGTAGTTGATCGCTTTCGCAGCGCCGAGCTTTTCGCACGCGGCGCATTTCTCCGCGCTGCCCGCTGTGGTGAAAACTTTATGTCCCCGCGCGGAAAGCATCTGGATCGCGGCGGTGCCGATGCCGCTCGAGCCGCCATGGATGAGCACGCTCTCGCCGCGCTTCAGCCGCGCCGCATCCATCAGGTTGGTCCAGACCGTGAAATGCACCTCGGGGAGTGCTGCCGCGTCGATCAGCGAGACGCCCTTGGGCACCGGCAGCACGCACAGGCTGGAGGCGACCGCGTATTGCGCATAGCCGCCGCCGGGGATGAGCGCGCAGACCTCGTCGCCGATCTCGCAATTGCCCACGCCCTCGCCCAGCGCCTCGACGGTGCCCGACACCTCCATGCCCAGGATCGGTGAGGCGCCCGGCGGCGGCGGGTACATGCCCTTGGCCTGGCTGATGTCGGCATGGTTGAGGCCCGCGGCCGCGACCCGGATCAGGACCTCGCCGGCTTTGGGCGCGGGCTTGTCGGTCTCGGCGAGCTTGAGCGCATAGGCGTGGCCTGGATTTTCAACCTGGATGGCCTTCACGATGGAACTCCCAAGTCTTGTGAGCCGGCGAGATTAGAATGAATATGCCGCGTCTGCGAACAGTGGTTCCATCATGCCCTTCGATCCCGACGACCTGCCGCGCAAGAAGAAGCTGACCGAGATCGTGCTCGGCCAGGACCTTTACGCCATGTCCGAGCCCGATCTTAATGAACGCATCGCGGAGATGGAGGCCGAGATCGCGCGCTGCCGCGAGGCGATCAAAGCGAGGCGCGCGACCAAGGACGCGGCCGCTTCGTTCTTCAAGAGCTGACGACGTGGCCTTCAATGATTAACGCCGTCGTGCTTAACGTTGCGCCTGCGCAACCATGATCGCGATTAACGTGCGGGGCCTGCGAGTTCCTTCTTGCGAAGGCCGTGTGACTTGATAGCTTTGACCCGCATGAGTTCGCATGTTTTCCGGGGGCAGCCCATATGACGCTTGCGCAAAGCGACGACGAGGGCGTTGCCGGCCTCACCCAGCAATCCTTCATCGGCTCCGCGCTGTTCGAGAAGACGTTCGAGGAGGGCATGTCCCTCGTCGACGAGACGGCGAAATATCTCGACGGCCGCGGCCGCGATGAGGCGCGCGCGCTGCCGCGCAAGATCGCGATGCTCTATGCGGGCGAAAGCATGCGGGTGACGACGCGGCTGATGCAGGCGGCGAGCTGGCTCTTGGTGCAGCGCGCCGTGCATGACGGCGACATGGATGCGAGCGACGCGGCGGGCGATCGCTACCGCCTCGGCTCGCGCGAGATCTGTCTGGGCGGCGGCGGCGAGGGGATCGATCTGCTGCCCGCGAAGCTTCAGGATCTGCTCGGCCGCAGCGACAATCTCTATCGCCGCATCGCGCGCCTCGACGACGTGCTGTTCCGCGGCGGCGAGTCTCCGCCGGGCGTCCAGGCGCAGTTCGAAAAGCTGGAACGCGCGTTCGGCAACTAGCGAATAGCGAATGGTGAGTAGCGAATAGGGTCTATTCGCTATTCGCCACTCGCTATTCGCCTTTTCACTTCACGAAATTCGCGAACTTCTTGTTGAAGCGGGTCAGGCGGCCGCCGCGGTCGAGCAGCTGCTGCTGGCCGCCGGTCCAGGCCGGATGGGTCGAGGGATCGATGTCCAAGGTCAGCTTCTGGCCCGGCTCGCCCCAGGTCGTGCGCGTCTTGTAGGTCGTGCCGTCGTTCAGCTGGACATCGACGAAGTGGTAGTTGGGGTGGATACCCTTTTTCATGACAGACGGCCTTCCGGGGGCGTTTTTTGAAGCCGGGCCTTATAGGGCAACCCCGCCCGCCCCGCAAGGCGCCTTCGAAAACCCCTTCGCAGGGCCGTGCTTGCTCCTATATAGGCGGGGGCAGGGAAGGGTTTTGAGGCCATGTCGCAGTCGGGCGAGGAATACGCAAACGAGGTCGCAAGGGTTGCGGCCGGACGGGCAAAAGCCCGCTCGCTCAAGCCCTTGCGCGGGATCCTGCCGTTCCTCAAGCCCTATCGCTGGCGCATTGCCATGGCCGCGGTGGCCCTCATCGTCTCCTCGACGGCGACCCTGGTCCTGCCCATGGCCGGCCGGCAGATCATCGATCACGGCTTCGACGAGCGGGCGGCCGCGCTCATCGGGAAATATTTCCTCGCCTTCATCGGCGTCGCCGCGGTGATGGGCATCTCGTCGGCGACGCGCTTCTATTTCGTCACCTGGATCGGCGAGCGCGTCGTGGCGGACGTCCGCAAGGCCGTGTTCGACAACGTGCTCAGCCTGACGCCCGCCTTCTTCGAGGTGACGCGCACGGGCGAGGTGATCTCGCGGCTCACCGCCGACACCACGCTGATCCAGACGGTGGTCGGCTCCTCGGTCTCGGTCGCGCTGCGCAACCTGGTGACGCTCACCGGCGGTTTCGTCCTGATGTTCGTGACCAGCCCCAAGCTCGCGGCCCTTGTCGTGGCGGCGGTGCTGGTGGTGATGATCCCGCTCATCGCCTTCGGGCGCTGGGTGCGCACGCTGAGCCGCAAGAGCCAGGACCGCATCGCCGACACCAGCGCGCGGGCGAGCGAGACGCTGCACGCCGTGCAGACGGTGCAGGCCTTCACGCATGAGGCGGCCGAGCGCACGGCGTTCGCGCGCACGGTGGAAAGCTCCTTCGACATCGCCATCCGCCGCACGCGCGCGCGCTCGGTGATGACGGCGGTGGTGATCTTCGCGGCGTTCTCCAGCATCGCGACGGTGGGCTGGGTCGGCGCGCAGGACATCATCCATCACACCATCACGGGCGGCCAGCTCCTCCAGTTCATCTTCTACGCGCTGCTCTCGGGCGGCGGTATCGGCGCGCTCAGCGAGACCTGGGGCGACATGCAGCGCGCCGCCGGCGCGTCGGAGCGGCTGATCGAGCTGCTCACCACCAAGCCCGCCATCTCCGCGCCGCTTGCGCCTAAGACGCTCGCCGAGCCCGCCCACGGCGCGGTCGCGTTCAAGAACGTCACCTTCCGCTATCCCTCGCGCCCCGAGCACAAGGCGCTCGACGGCATCTCGTTCGAGATCCGTCCCGGCGAGGCGGTGGCGCTGGTGGGGCCGAGCGGCGCCGGCAAGTCGACCGTGTTCCAGCTTCTGCTGCGCTTCTTCGCGCCCGTTTCGGGCTCGCTCAGCTTCGACGGCGTCGACGTCGCCGATCTGGCGCCCGAGGACCTGCGCCGCCACATCGCGCTCGTCTCGCAGGACCCCGTGATCTTCTCAGGATCCATCGCCGACAACATCCGCTACGGCCGCGCCGAGGCGAGCGACGAGGACATAAGACGCGCGGCGGAAGCCGCGGCGGCCGCCGAATTCATCGAAGCGCTGCCCGGCGGCTACGACGCCATCGTCGGCGAGCGCGGCACGACGCTGTCGGGCGGCCAGCGCCAGCGCATCGCCATCGCGCGCGCGATCCTGCGCGATGCGCCGCTGCTCCTGCTCGACGAGGCGACGAGCGCGCTCGACGCCGAGAACGAGCGGCTGGTGCAGCAGGGCCTCTCCAACCTGATGGCGGGGCGCACGACCATCGTCATCGCGCATCGCTTCGCGACCATCCAGCGCCTCAAGCGCATCATCGTGATGGACCAGGGCCGGGTCGTCGCCGAAGGCAGCCACGCCGAGCTCGTGGCGCGCGGCGGCCTCTACGCGCGGCTCGCCGACCTCCAGTTCAGCCAGAACCTGGCGCTTGCGGGGTAGCATATGAAACCGGCCAGGCGCATCGCGATCATCGTGGCCACGGTTCTCGTCGTGGGCATCGGCGGGCTTGCCGCGCGCACGATGATCCTGGCGGGCGTGTTCGACACGGTGAAGCCGGTGCCGCGGATCTGCAAGACGCTGAGCGACGTCACCGGCGTCGAGGACATCGCGGTGGATTCGAAGGACGGCCTCGTCTTCCTCTCCGCCACCGACCGCCGCGCCATCGCGCAGGGAAAGCCGTCCAAGGCCGACGGCATCTACACCGCTTCGCTGGCGCATCCGGAAAGCGGCTTCAAGCATCTCGACGGCGCGCCGGAGGTCTTCCATCCGCACGGCATCAGCCTCTACCGCGCCCCGGACGGCTCGCTCACGCTCATGGCGGTCAACCACATGACGCCGCAGCGCTCGGCGGTGGACATCTTCGAGGTCGACACGGCGAACGGCGCGGCGCGCCTGAAGGAGACGGGCGACATCCAGGGCGACAAGCTCATCAGTCCCAACGACGTCGCCGCGGTCGGCAAGGACCAGTTCTACGTCACCAACGACCACGGCAGCCGCACCGAGCTCGGCGTGACGCTGGAGAACTACCTCACCCTGCCGCGCGCCAATGTGCTCTTCTTCGACGGCATGATCTTCCGCGAGGCGGCGACGGGCCTCGTCTTCGCCAACGGCATCAACGTCTCGCCCGACGGCGAGCACGTCTACGTCGCCGAATCCACCGCGCGCCGCGTGCAGACGTTCAAGCGCGATCCGTTCACGGGCAGGCTTGCGCCCGAGAACGTGTTCGCGTTCCCCTCGGGTCCCGACAACATCGATGTGGGCGAGAAGGGCGATCTGTGGATCGCGGGGCATCCCAAGATGTTCGATCTCGTGGCTTACGCAAGCGACCCTTCGAAGCCCTCGCCGACCGAGATCTTCCACGTCCGCGTCACCGGCGGCATCCCGCAATCGGCCGAGCCCGTCTACGTCAATCCGGGGCGCGAGATCGGCGCGGGCAGCGTCGGTGCCCAGGCCGGCAAGAACATCTTCATCGGCTCGATCTTCGATCCGAAGATCCTGGAATGCGCGCTGCCGTGATTGTCAAGCCAGCGTCCGGCCGGTCATCTTCTCGAGCACCCTGATCGGCGCGCGCTGGGGCTCGGCCATCGCCTCGATGCCGAGATGGAAGGTCTGCTCGAGCACGAACTGGCCCGACAGCGCGGCATGCATCACCTGGTCGGTGTAGCAGAGCCATGTCGAGCCGGGCGGGAATTTGATCTCCGTCTTGGTCGTTGCGCGCTGATAGTCCGTGTCGAGCTTGGCCGTGTCGTGCAGCCCGAGCATGAGATTGTCGTAAGGGCTGCGCAGGCCGTTCGCCGGATGGGTGAGGAAGTTGATCCAGCTCTGGATCGCCGGCGGCGTCCTGACCTTAGGCAGCATGGTCCCGGCCATGTCCGCGAAAGGCTCGCCCACGTTCCATACGCGCGGCAGATCGCCCGGGTGAATGTTGGAGAACAGCCGCATGATGCGCCGTCCGCGCATCGGCCGCGTCGGGAAGGCGTCGACGTGAAGACGCGTGTCGTCGTGCACCGGCGAATAGCTGCGCCCCGCGATCTCGGCCGGACGGTACGAGGTGCGCGCGCGCTCGAGCCCGGCCGCGTAGCTCGGGAACAACCCGCTCACCAGCGCGACCGCTGCGCCCGCGAAGCGCTGCATCATCGCCTGCAGCAGCGCGTTCTGGTCCGCTCCCCCGCTCTGGTGCTTGAGCCGGCCCGAGGGATCGAGGCTGATGTTCTTGGCGCGGCCGCTGGAAAGCTCCGGCGTCAAAAGCGCGCGTTCCTCGGGGCGCACGGTAAACGCGAGCGCGGGGAAGAACAGGACATGGCCGCTTTCGAGCGCCGCGATGGCGCGCGCGCGTCCGGCGGCGTCGAAAGGTCCCGTCCACGTCTGAAGGTTGAAGGATTCAAGGACGTTCATGCAGCTCACTATAGCGAAGGACGATCCGCTACGCAGCCTATGCGCTTTGTTAATGTGGCCGGGGCGTTGCCAGCCCACCGCTTTCGGGCGATGCTTGCGAAACCAAGCAGATTCAGCCAAGAGCCCGATCGCCGGACCCTATCGTGTGGGCTGCGCGGGCTCGCCGGGAGGTTCGCATGCTCGACCGCAGGACGATTTTGAAGCTGGCCGCCTCGACCCCGGCGCTGCTGTCGACCAAAGCGGGAGCCGAGCGGGCGTTCCGCCGCGGCGGCGCGGCGCTTCCCAATTTCATACATATCTGCGTCGACGACCTGCGGACATCCGATGTCGTTCCCGACATCATGCCGCATGTGTGCAAGGTCATGGGCAATCCGAGCCTCAAATTCGCGAACCATTCCGTGCCCTTCACGCTTTGCGCGCCGTCGCGCGTCAGCATCCTGACCGGGCTCGAGCCGCACAATCACGGCGTGCTGACGGACCACGCGCCGGGCGGCTACACCGGGTACGAGCCGCTCGAGGGCAATTCGCTCCCGGTATGGCTTACGAATGCGGGCTATTACGTCGGACACGTCGGCAAGTTCATCAACGACTACAACCTGATCGCGCCGGATCATGTTCCGCCGGGCTATGCCGATTGGCGCGCGATGTCGTGCGCCTTTGAACTATACACGAACTTCACGCTCAACGAGAACGGGACCCAGGTCGCCTACGACAACGGCGAGTACACCACCGACGTCTTCGTGGAGAAGGTGCTCAATTTCATCGCCACGGCGCCGCAGCCCTTCGCGATGTTCTTCTGGCCGAACTGCTGTCACTGGCCTTCGATACCGGCGGTTCAGGACGCCGGTACGTTCGCAGACGTGGACATGCCGATATCTCCCTCTTTCGACGAAGCGGACGTGTCGGACAAGCCCCGCGCCATTCAGAAGCTTCCGCTGTTTGGAAAGAAGCAGAAGCAGCAGATTGAGCACAAGTGGCGGACCAGGGCGGAATGCCTTCAGTCTCTCGACCGCGGCATCAAGACGATCATGGAGACGCTCCAGACCGGCGGGTTGCTTTCCAACACCCACGTCATGTTCACGTCCGACAACGGTCTCGTCGAAGGCGAGCACCGCATACAGAAGGAGAAGAACGTTCTCTATGAAGAGGGCGTCACCGTTCCGTTCTACTGGCATCAGCCCAGCGGCTACAACGCGAAATGCACTCATCCGGTTTCGAATATCGATGCGACCGCGGCGATGGTGGAGCTTTCCGGCGCGACCGCGCAACGCGTGCTGGACGGCATGTCGCTCACGCCATTGCTCGCCGATGTTTCCGCGCCGTGGAAAACCGCGGCGTTGGTCAAGAGCTATAAGACGGACGGCATCTGCACCCAGCAGTATCGCTATATCGAGTGGTCGAACGGCGACAAAGAGCTCTACGACATGACGATCGATCCCTATCAGCTCGACAACAAGGCGGGCTTGTCCGCCTACCAGGACATCCAGCAGGCCTGCGCGACCGCGTTGGCGTCGCTGGAGGGCTGCGCAGGCGATACCTGCTCCTGGACCGGAAAATTTCCGCCGCCGCCGGCTTGAGCGCGATCCTGCTTCGAGCATCAAACAAAAAAGGGCGCCGCGACGGCGCCCTTTTCATTTCGATAGGGGGAGTGAGCTGTACTTAAGCCGCCTGACTCTCTACGGGATCGCGCAACACATAGCCGCGGCCCCAGACGGTTTCGATGTAGTTGTCGCCGTTGGTCGCGGCGGCGAGCTTCTTGCGCAGCTTGCAGATGAAGACGTCGATGATCTTGAGCTCGGGCTCGTCCATGCCGCCATAGAGATGGTTCAGGAACATCTCCTTGGTCAGCGTCGTGCCCTTGCGCAGCGAGAGCAACTCCAGCATCTGGTATTCCTTGCCGGTCAGATGCACGCGGCTGCCGTCGACCTCGACCGTCTTGGCGTCGAGATTGACCGTGAGCTTGCCGGTGGTGATGACCGACTGGCTGTGGCCCTTGGAGCGGCGCACCACCGCCTGGATGCGCGCGACCAGCTCGTCCTTGTGGAACGGCTTGGTCATGTAGTCGTCGGCGCCGAAGCCCAGGGCCTTGACCTTCGCTTCCACGATGGCGTTGCCCGACAGGATGAGGACCGGCGTCTGCACCTTGGCGACGCGCAGGCTCTTCAGCACCTCGAAGCCGCTCATGTCGGGCAGCTGCAGGTCGAGCACGATGATGTCGTAGTCGTAGAGCTTGCCGAGGTCGACGCCCTCCTCGCCCAGATCCGTCGTGTAGACGTTGAAGCCCTCGCTCCTCAGCATCAGCTCGATGCTGCGCGCCATGGCGCTGTCGTCTTCGATCAGGAGAACGCGCATGTCTCGTCACCTCATTTGCGGAGCGGTTCTCGGACCCCCCGCGGTTAACCGAAGGTCAGAACCGTAAAGTTAAATGGTTAACATTGGCTTTCATTGATCCACCGAACTGAGAGATCGAAAAGTCCGGGTTAATACCGACCCCGGTAGTGACGACCATCCCCTTGATTCGATTTGTTAAGTTTACCGCGACTTAAAACCTTCACTGCAAGATGCGTCATTCTGAGGGCGGCAGAACGCCCCTTTAAGGACGATGCATGCGCGCTTTGCTCAAAGAGATCGACGCCGTACCCAGCCTGCGCCGGTTCGGGCGCGTGGCGCGGATCGAGGGCCTCCTGGTCGAGGTGACCGGGGCCGCAGGCGCGATCAGCCTGGGCGGACAGCTACACCTAAGTAGCGGTTCCGGCAAGGAAATTCCTTGTGAAGTCGTCGGCTTCCGCGACGGCCGGGCGCTCGCCATGCCGCTGGGGAACCTGGACGGGATGAGCTTGGCGGCCCGGGCCGATTTCGACGACCGGCCGGCCGTGATCTACCCCTCCAAGGCCTGGCTCGGCCGCGTTCTGGACGGCTTCGGCCAGCCCCAGGACGGCAAGGGCCCACTGGCGCAAGGCGCGGTCGCCTATCCGATCAAGGCCCAGGCGCCGGCCGCCCATGCCCGGGCGCGGGTCGGCGGCAAGCTCGATCTGGGCGTGCGCGCGCTCAACGCGTTTACGACCTGCTGCAAGGGCCAGCGCATGGGCATCTTCTCCGGCTCCGGCGTCGGCAAGTCGACACTGCTGGCGATGCTCGCGCGCAATACGAAAGCGGATGCGATCGTGATCGGGCTGATCGGCGAGCGCGGCCGCGAGGTGAAGGAATTCGTCGAGGACGATCTGGGCGCGGAAGGCCTGGCGCGCAGCATCGTCGTCGCCGCGACCTCGGACGATCCGCCGCTGGTGCGCCGCCAGGCAGCTTACGTCGCGATGACCGTTGCGGAACAACTTCGGGACCAGGGCTTGCATGTGCTGCTGTTGATGGACAGCGTGACGCGTTTCGCGATGGCACAGCGTGAGGTCGGTCTGTCGGCGGGCGAGCCGCCGGCGCAGAAGGGCTATACGCCGACGGTGTTCGCGGAACTGCCGCGATTGCTGGAGCGCGCGGGCCCGGGCCACGCCGGCCACGAGGGCTCGATCACCGGATTGTTCACGGTCCTGGTCGAAGGCGACGACCACAACGAGCCGATCGCGGACGCAGTGCGCGGAATCCTCGACGGCCATATCGTCCTGGAACGGAACATCGCCGAGCGCGGACGCTTCCCCGCGATTAACGTTCTCAAATCCGTCTCGCGCGCCATGCCCGGCTGCAACGCGCCGCAGGAGCAGCGCATCGTGGCGTCCGCGCGCGCGCCGATGGCGGTGTTCGACGACATGGCCGAGCTCATTCGCCTCGGCGCGTACAAGACTGGCACAAATGCGGAGGTCGACGCCGCCATAAGACTTAATCCCGAGCTCGAATCCTTCCTGGCGCAGAAGAAGGACGAGCGCGCGACGTTTGCCGAATGTTATTCCCAGCTGGAGAAAATAATGGGCGAGGGGAAGGGTAGGGTCTGATGAAACGCACCAATACGCTGATCCGGCTTCGGCGCTTCCGCGTCGACGATCTGAAGCGGCGCCTGGCCACGCTCGACGGCATGAAGGCGGATGTCGAGCGCAAGCTCGCCGACCTCGAGGACAGCGTCGCGCGCGAGAAGCAGCGCGCCGGGGATTCCGACATTGGCCGTCTTGCTTTTCCCTCGTTCCTGAAATCGATCGAAGGCCGCCGCGAGAACCTGCGCGCCACGCAAAGGGACATCGAGCGCGAGCGCGTCCAGGCCCAGGACGAGCTCACCTCCGCGTTCCAGGATCTCAAGGCGCTGGAGTTCGCCACCGAGCAGCAGGCCAAGCGCGCCGGCGAGATCGAGGCGCGCAGGGCTCAGTCCCGCCTCGACGAGATGGCGCTGGTGCGCCACCTACGCAAGCACGCGCTGCGCGGGGTTTGAGGCGCTACATCAATATCGGAACATCATCCTCCCCTGCGAAGCGGGGGAGGTGGCGCGCGACATCAGTCGCGCGTGACGGAGCGGGCCCCCTCTGCCTCGCTTCGCTCGGCACCTCCCCCGTAAGGACGGGGGAGGATGGTCTAACCCGCTTTTTCGGAACGGTGCCTCAGCAGGCCTTGGCGACTGGCGCCTGCGGGCCGTGGACCCTGTGGAAAGCGGCGAGCCCGCGATAGAAATCGTCTTCGATCTTGCTCAGCCTGCCGTCGCGGCAGCCCGCGATGTTCTCGAGGATCCGCACCAGCGTCGCGCGCGGGAAGTCGGACAGCGCGTCGGTGAAGAACGCGCGCTGCCACGCGTCGTCGAGCAGCCGTCCATAGGGCCGGTAGACGTCCGGATAGGCCTGGCCCGCGCGCCTCACCGCGCGCCATTGCTGCAGATAGTCGTAAGGATTGGCGAGATTGAGCGCGGCGGGCTTGGACCAATCCGCGTCGCGGTTGGCGTTGTTGGAATAGAAGCGCAGCTCGCCCGGCTCGCCCGCGTCCACATGGAAATGGCCGTGCAGGATCCAGGCATGCGCGATGAGCATGTGCCAGAAGAAGCCGTCATTGACGATGTGCGGCACGAGCTTGCGCCGGTATTCCAGGTCGCTCGCGAAATAGCGGTATTCCTTGAGGTATCGCCGCAACAGCGGATAGTCGTCGAGGAAGAGCTTGGCGTAGCGCACGGCATGCACGAACGAGCCGCAGGTCTCGTCCCCGAGCGTGGCGATGTCCTGCGCGGTGAGCGGCGTCACCAGCCGGCGAAGGTCGCGCTTGGTGCCGATGAAGGCCGCGTCCTCGTAATAGAAGGGCTGATTGGAGTCCGCCCAGGGGATCCAGATCCGGCTTTGCAGCGCCGGTTTGGGCATGACGATGCCGAAGACCGCGCGCGGCGGGATCGTGCTCCAGGAATCGAACGTCTCGATCTTGCGCCGCAGAAACTCGGCGTCGAAGACGTAGTCCGGACGGGACTTCAGCGTCACCTCGCCGTCCTCTGGCAGGAGCGCGAGCGCCGCGCGAAGGGTCTCGATCTGATAGACGATGCCGCGCTGGTTCCCGGTGCCGCTTGTCTCGGGCTGGGGCACGCGCGCCAGCGTCACGCCCGGGAGGCTGTCCACCCACCCGGCATAGGCGTCGATCTCGGCGCCGTCCCAGGTCACGCAGACGACGCGGCGCAGCACGTTCTCTTGGCGGAGCCGCAGCAGCGGCGCGAGGCTCAACTCGGCCAGCTCGCGCGATTTGGCGAAGCCGGTGACGATGGCGTCTGCCTTGCGCTGCATGTCAACGCTCCAGGATGCGGCGCACGCGCGCGCAGATGAAGGACGCGACGGCGCGCTCGCCCGTATAGGGCAGCGCGCGGAACAGGCTGAGTGCCGCGAGCTGATGAAGCCGTTCGGCCAGCCCCGGATCCTCGCGCTCCACCAGCGGGCGGAAAAGGCTTTCGAGCTGCGTCAGCTTCTCGATCGCATTGGCGCGCTGGACGGCGCGATCCTGGGACAAGTAGAGGCGGCGCAGGCACCAATGGCCGCTGAGGTCCTGGAAGAGCTTTCCCATGTCCAGCCAATAGGATGACACAAAGGGACAATCGCAGTCGATGAAGACGACGTTGCGGTCCGCGTCCAGCATGATGTTCTCGAGCGTAAGGTCGCCATGCGAAGGCGAGTCGGGGATATCCTCCCAGTTCAGAGCGAGCAATCGCTCCGCGCAGTCGCCGATGGCGTCCGCAAGCCCGCCGTCGCCGAGCGCGTATTCGCGGGCGGTGTTTGCGATGGCGCCGATCTTGTCGTGGAACGCGCCGGCCCCGATGGGCGCGCCGCGGCACGCCTGGAACAGCCAAAGCATGCGCTCGACGGCCCTGAACACCGCACCCGACGCGAAGGGAATCGAATTGGCGGCGGCGAAGGCGAGCGTGCGGCCGGGCACGTAGGCCATGTCGAAGAACGCGCATCCGCCGTCGTCGATCCCGCTGGCGAGGACTTTCGGAAACGGGATGCCGATCCGCGCCAGATGGCGCTGCTTGTCGATCTGGCCGAGCAGCCTTTCGTTGTGCGCGGGGCTCGCGGCGGTCTTGCGCACGACGCTGCGCGCGGCTGCGGCGTGAAGCACGACGCGGGCGCCGGAATGTCCGGCGAGCGCGTAGCAGGTCTCTTCGGGCGGCCCGTCCGCGACGGCGGGGGCCGCGTTTCGCAGGGCGGCAGCGCTCACAGCCAGTCCTTCAGATAGTCCGCGAGATTGGCGCTGTTGCGCTCGACGCTGACTGCGACCGCGGAAGGAAAGGGATTGGTCGCGGCATGGTCGTTGACGAGGAAGCGCCGGCCGTGATTGCAGCCCATGATCAGCGCGTGGGGGGTGAGGCCGAGCGCTTTCAGCGCGCGCTCGGTCTTCTGCCGGTAGGCCTCGGGCCTTGCCGTCATGAAGATCAGCTGCGCGCCCTGCTCCTGCCAGGTACGCAGCGCGGCGACGTTCTCGTCGATCGCGATGTCCTCGTCGTCCCAGAACGGCGCGAAATAGGCACTGTGGTTGCGGAAGACCACGCCATCGAGATCGGTGACGATGCTGCCGCGGGCGCGGACGTAGCGCCGCCAATCGGGCAGCGTGCCGACGTCGATGAAATTCGAGACCAGGTGCGGGCGTATGACCACGCCGCCCGCGATCGCCCGGTTCATGATCTGGGAGACGAAGATCTCGCCCGTCTCGTTGGCGCGGGCCACGGCGCCGAACGTATCGAGATACGCGGCCGCGTCGGGAAAACCGTAGAGCCCCACGCTCACATAGTTGGAGGCGAGGCTCTTCTCGATCATCTCGACGACGAGGCCATTCTCGTTGACGACCGCGAAGCTCTTGGCGCCGACATTGCTCATCTGCGGGTTTTCGCGCACGTCGCACAGCGCCACGAAGCCGGAATCCGGCAAGGACGCGGGACCGAAGAAGCTGTCGGCGTCCTTGATCGCGAAGGCGCCCGTCACGCGGGCGCGGCGGATCATCTGGGCTACCGTATCGGCGGGGCCTTGCGTGTCGCGGTCGAGGACGACGACGTCGATGACTTGGCCGAAAATCCGCTTCAGCAGCGACACGGCGTCATAGCGTTCCGCGTGCTCGGCGCGGATGGCGGCGACGATCCGGCTGTAGGCGTTGCGCGGAACGCTCGCGGCCGCGCGCGCCAGCGCCAGCTCGCCTTCGGGAAGGGTAAGCATCCATTTCGGCCGCACACCCGGATAGCGCGCGGATTTCCCCGCGCAAGGCAAAAGCAGCGTTCTATCCATGTACGCGACCTGCGGGAAACTGGAGCGGCGCGATACGTGGTAAACGATCGTGGTTAAATGCGGGTTAAACCCGGCGAGGCGAGCGCCTAGGGCATCAGCTCATAGACCGTGCCGCCGCCGCCATCGGCGACGTCGCCCGTGCCGCCCGCAAGCGTCTCGCCGAAAAGGTTGCCCGATGAATCGAGCAGCAGCGGAGAGAATGGCTCATTGCCGTCGGCGCAATGCGGCTTCACCGTGCAGAAATCGTAGATCACCTGATAGCTGCCGTTCCATTCGAACGCCTTGCCCCCTTTCGGGCCGACGTCGCTGCCGCCCAGCTCTGTCGTGCCGAACAGATTGCCCGAACCGTCGAGGATCATCGGGACCGACGGTTGGGCGCCGTCGGTGCATGTCGTCCCAGGACAGAAATCGTAGAGCACGCTGCGGCTGCCGGAGGCATAGCTGTAGAGCGTGCCGGCCTTCCCGTTCGTGCCGCCGCTCGGCGTCGATCCATAGAGCGTGGCGGCGCCGCCGATGACGGGCACCGCGCTCGGCCGCTCGCCGTCGGCGCAGTGGGGAGCCTCGGTGCAGAAGCTCGAGAGCACCGTCTCGCTCCAGGCATCCCCGCCCGCGTTGGTGAGCTTGAACAGGGTGCCCTCGTCCTTCGTGCCGCCGAAATAGGTGACGCCGTAGAGCGCGCCCGTGCCGTCGACGACGACGCCCGTGCGCGGGCTGTCGCCGTCGGTGCAGCGCGAAGCGGCGCAGAAGCTGTACAGCACCGAAGCGCTCCAGCGGCCGCGGGCATTGGGAGCGAGGCGGAAAACGGCGCCTTCGCCATGCGTCCCGCCGCCCGCCGTCGTCGCATAGAGCGGCGAGGTCCCGTCATAGGCAACGCCCGACGCGGCACCCTGATAGGCGAGCACGCCGCTGGGCTCGTCGCCATCCGCGCAATCGGCCAGCGAGCAGAAATTGTAGAGGATGTGGTACATCCAGCTCGTGTGGCCGGCGCCGGGCGTCAGCTTGAACGCCACGCCGGCATTGTGCGCCCCGCCGCTCTGCGTCGTTCCGTAGAGCGCGCCTTCGGCATCGACGATCATGCCGAAGAAGGGCAGGTTGCCGTCGGCGCAGCTCGCCTTAACGCAGAAATTGTGCAGCACCGTGTGCGTCCAGGTGCCGTCGCCGTTCGGGCTGAGCTCGAACACCGTGCCGCCCTGCACGAAGCCGTTGGCGTATTTTCCACCCCTGCCGGTGATGCCGTAGAGATCGCCGGAGGCGTCCGCGACAAGGCCGCCCAGCGGCTGAGAGCCGTCGCGGCAATCGGCCAGCGCGCAGAAAGAGTGCAGCGACTTCAGCGTATAGGCCGAGGCGCCGGACGAGATCAGGGCGGCGGACAGGGCGGCGAGCACCGGGAGGAAACGCATCGCGGCTCTCCTTTTAGGCCGCGCAGCATATCCCGCGGCGGCGCGTTCGTCATCGCCGCCGCTTGGCACTAAGCTCGTGCCGTTGATTCGTGCGGGGGCGCACATGTCCTTCTCCGAACTAATCTCGCCCTTGATCGGGCGGCTGGCGCTGGCCTGGTTCTTCCTATCCGAGGTCTACAGCCTGGCCAGGGACTGGGACGGGCAGGTGGCGCTGCTCACCTTCGCCAACCTTCCCGCGGCCCCGCTGCTGCTTGCGCTCGCGCTGCTGGCGATGAGCCTGGGTGGGCTGTCGCTGCTCCTGGGCTTTCATGCGCGGCACGGCGCGGTGCTGCTTTTCGGCTTCACCGTCGTGGCCACCGTCCTCATGCACGACTACTGGCATCTGAAGGACGCGGGCGCGCGCGCCGCCGACTACGAGATCTTCGCGCGCAACATCGCGATCTCGGGCGGGCTGTTGATGATCGTGGGCATGGGCGCGGGGCCGTTCGCGCTCGACAATTCCGGCCAGAAGAAGAAGCGCTAACCCAACGGCGCGCCGCAGGCCGCGACGGGCTCGTCGATGCGGGCTCGGCCGATGCTTCCGCTCAACGTGTCCAGCGCGCCGGGCTGAAGCGCGAGGCCCAGGACGCGCGTCTTGTCGACGGGGCCCGGAAAGCGCACGCGTTCCGCGGGCAGGCGCGCGAAGCCTGCGCGGGCATAGTAGGACTCGTCGCCGACGAGGAGGATGGTCTTGAAGCCGGCCGTTTTGGCGGCATCGATGCCCGTCTTCATCAAGGCGATGCCGATGCCCCGGCCGCGTAGCTCGGATTTGACCGCGAGCGGGCCGAGCAGCAGCGACGGCTCGCCGCCCACCACGATCGGCCAGAACCTGACGGAGCCCAGCAGCACGCCCCCTTCACCGGTCGCGACGAAGCCCAGCCCGTCCTCCGGCGCCACGCCTTCGCGCAGGCGATAGGCCGATTTGGCGAAGCGCCCCGGCCCGAAGCCGTCGTCATTGAGCGCCGCTACGCCGTCTGCGTCTTCTGGTCCCTCCGGTCTGATCTGCCAATGCACGCTCATCGTGTTAGCCTTGGCCCCTTCGAAATCGAGGAGGAGGTAATCCCATGGGCGTGCTCGATGGCAAGGTCGTTCTGGTGACGGGCGGCGCCAACGGCATCGGCAAGGAATGCGCCGTGCTGGCCGCGCGCGAGGGCGCGAAGGTCGTGGTCAACGATCTGGGCGGCGGTGCGGGCGGCGGCGACGCCGGCTCGGCCGGCCCGGCCGAGGAGGTCGCGGCTGAGATCCGCAAGGCGGGCGGCGAGGCGGTGTCGAACTCCGACAGCGTCTCGAGCCGCAAAGGCGTCGCCCACATGATCGAGCAGGCGATGGACACCTACAAGGGCCTGCATTCGATCATCAGCCCCGCCGGCATCCTGCGCGACAAGATGTTCCACAAGATGAGCGACGAGGAGTGGGACATCGTCATCGATGTGCATCTGAACGGCAGCTACAACGTCTGCCGCGCGGCGATCAATCATTTCCGCGAGCAGGAGGAAGGCTCGTTCGTCCTCTTCACCTCGACCAGCGGATTGATCGGCAATGTCGGCCAGGCGAACTACGCGGCGGCGAAGATGGGCATCGTGGGCCTGTCGCGCATCATCGCGATGGAAGGCCTCGCCAAGAACGTGCGCTCAAACGTCATCGCGCCCTTCGCGTGGTCGCGGCTGATCGCGACGATCCCGATCAAGGACGAAGCCTCGGCCAGGCGCGTCGAGCGGATGAAGAACCACATGCGCGCAGACCAGGTGGCGCAGCTCGCCGTCAGTCTCGCGTCGCCGGTGACGAAAGACGTATCCGGCCAGATCTTCGTCGCCCGCGGCAACGAGATCTTCCTGATGAGCCAGCCGCGTCCGGTGCGCGGTCTCGCCCGGCTCGAAGGCTGGACGCCGCAGACGATCGCCGAGCACGCGATGCCCGCGCTCAAGCCCAGCTTCCACGATCTGGGTGCGACGACGTCGGTGTTCGGCTGGGAGCCGGTGTAGACAAATGAAGACGCCCTCTCTTTCGAGAGGGCGTCTTCGAGCTCAATCGGCTTGAGCCGGATCGCCTAGAAGCGGATCCACACGCCGTTGCGCCAGTAGCCGCGGCCTTCGTGCTCGCGCCAGCGATACTTCTCGTCGGCACCCCAACGCCAATCATCTTCGTGGACCACCAATCCGAACTCGGGCTTGTAGACGTAGTTGTTCTTGACGTGCCAGCACTCGCCTTCCTGGTTGCACACGATCTTGGCGGAGGCCGCCGTCGTCATGAGTGCCGCCAAGGTCAAGGCTGCGCCCGCGATTACAATCTTTTTCATCTGGGATCTCCTGCGTGTTGCCCTCCGGTGAACCCTACAATGCGCAGAAGGTCATCAGGTTTCGGATTGAGAGACTTTGAAACACAAACGCCCTCTCGGTCGAGAGGGCGTTTGCACGTAACTCCGTGTACGGATCGCTTAGAAGCGGATCCACACGCCGTTGCGCCAGTAGCCGCGGCCTTCATGCTCGCGCCACACGAAATGATCGTGATCGCCCCAGCGCCAGTTGTTCTCGTGGACGACGAGACCGAACTCGGGGCGATAGGCATAGCGGCCACGCACATGCCAGCACTCGCCTTCGCGGTTGCACACGATCGCCGCCGAAGCGCCGATCGTCGTGACAGCCAGCGAGGCAACACTTATCGCGGCAACAGCCGCCAACTTTGCGATGCTTTTCATGGAAATCTCCTGGTTTGGTACCCTACCGGTAACCTTATAACGCTTGTTCCCGGCGCGAGGTTCCCCGACTCCCGCCGTGGAATTAGCTCTACCAGTAGGGCGATTTCGGTTCCAGCCCCGCGAGCTCCTTGAGACGGTGTCTCACCGAGGCGGGCGTGCCTTCGGGCGGCGCGAGGGGATCGGCGAACTGGATTTCGCGGATTTCGAAATTGGGCGCAAACGTGAACTCTACGTCATCCAACCGATAGAGAACGATCACGTTCGTCGCCCATCCGGTCTTACGCGAATAGAGTCCGAAGAGAACCGGAGGCGCGCAACGCACCAGACCGATTTCCTCTTTCATCTCCCGGACGATGGCATGCTCGGCCGCTTCGGCGCGCGCCACGCCGCCGCCAGGCAGAAGCCAGCCGGGCACATAGCTGTGCCGCACCAGCAGCACCTTGCCGTCGCGCACGATCAGCGCGCAGGCGGCGAATGCAACCGGAGAGAGAAGCGCTTGTGCTGCCACTTTAAGGGAAAGCGCCAGGCGGTCTAAGCGACGGGGCATTTTTCCTTCCCCAAGGGGAGCTTCGAAAGGAATTGGTAACGGGGGCTTCGTAACCTCAAGTAGCAATCCCCATGGGTCCTCATGTGGCGTCACCGCGATCCCGCCTGCAATTGAGCGCCCATGCAAGCCGCGCGCAACGGCTTTGAGGGATCGCGGGCATGGCGGCGGCTTACGGACATCTCAAGGCCCTGGTCGTGGAGGACAATCCGCATATGCGCGCGATCCTGCGCGCGATCCTGATGGGGCTGGGCGTGAGCGAGGTGCATGAGGCGCCCGATGGCGGCCGGGCGTTCCGCGCGCTGCAGCGCATCGAGCCCGATTTCGTGCTCACCGATCTGATGATGGCGCCGATGGACGGCATCGCCTTCGTCCACGAGCTGCGCAATTCGCCCCAAAGCCCCAACCCGTTCCTCCCCGTGATCATGGTGAGCGGCCACACCGAGCGCGCGCGCATCCTGGCGGCGCGCGACGCCGGCGTGACCGAGTTCGTCGCCAAGCCGATCACGCCCAAGAACCTTTTCTTAAGGATCGTGGAAATCGTCGAGCGTCCAAGGCCTTTCGTGCGCGGGGCGGGCTATTTCGGGCCGGACCGCAGGCGCAAGAACGATGCCTTCTATGTCGGCCCCTGGCGGCGGGAAGAGGATCGCGCGCGCGACCTCGTGGAGGTCTGACGCGCTTGGTTTAGCCCTCCTTAAGCACTCTTCTTAATACTGAGCGCCGTGTTCTCCCGGCGGTCCTCATGCTTCAAATCGGCGGCCTTGTCGTTCTCTTCGCCATGGTGTTCGGCGGCTTCCTCATTTCGGGCGGCTCGCTCGGACCCGTGTTCGAGGCGCTGCCGCACGAGATGATGACGATCGGCGGCGCCGCGATCGCGGCGCTCTTGATCGGCGGCTCGATGTATTCGCTTAAAAAAACGGGCGGCCAGCTTGCCAAGGTCATCAGCGGGCCGAAATGGAAGCCGTCCGACTACCGCGACCTGCTCACGCTCCTCTTCCTGCTCACCAAGACGATGAAGTCGAAGGGGCTGATCGCGCTCGAGGCCCATATCGAGAAGCCGCGGGATTCCTCGATCTTCAAGCGCTTCCCCAAGATCTCGGACGATCACTTCGCCTGTGCCTTCATCTGCGACACGCTGCGCATGATGACGATGAGCCTGGAGGATCCGCACCAGGTCGAGACCGCGATGGAGAAGCAGCTCGAGAAGCATCACCACGAGGCGCTCGAGGGTCCGACCGCTCTGCAGACCATGGCGGACGGCTTGCCCGCGCTCGGCATCGTCGCCGCGGTGCTCGGCGTCATCAAGACGATGGGCGCGATCAGCGAGCCGCCGGAGGTGCTCGGCCGCATGATCGGCTCGGCGCTCGTCGGCACGTTCATGGGCGTGTTCCTGGCCTACGGCATCGTGGGGCCGATGGCGACGCGGCTGAAATCCATCGTCGACGACGAGGCGCAGTTCTATCACGTCATCCGCGACGTCCTCGTCGCCCACCTCCACGGCAACGCGGCGCAGGTCAGCGTCGAGATCGGCCGCGGCAGCGTGCCCAGCGAAGCGCAGCCGACCTTCCAGGAGATGGAAGAGGCGCTCAACAACATCCCGCCCGAGCCGGCCTGACGTCAGCAGCCGTCGACTTCGTACCAGCGCAGACCGAAATAGCCCGGATGCAGCCGGGCGCAGACCGTGCTTCCCACGATCACCGAATCGTAGAGGCTATTGGGCACGTTGACCTTGATCGCGATGCGGTCCGGTCCCCAGGGCGCCAGGGTCAGTCGCCGATCCGCCAGGCTTCTATAGCGGCGGATGAATTCCTTGCCGGTCACGGCCGTGCGGTAGACCGCGGGTGCGGCCGTGTCGAGGCCCACGTCCAGCAGCTTGACGGCGCCCCAGCCATAGACGAGCGCGAAGAAGAGCACGGCGGCCGCGCCCCAGACATGCATCCAGGCCGGCGTCTTTCGCGTGCGCCTGCGCTTGCGCAGGAAGTAGAGGGGCACGAAGAGCACGACCGCGGCGATGACCAGCGCGAGGTCGTAGGAATCCCCGTCGAGGAAATCGAATTCGCTGGCCGCTCCAATGAACAGCGTCAAGGACGCCAGGACGAGCGGGCCTAGAAGCGTCGGCCGCTCGTGCGGCGGAAGATCGGCAAACCAGGCGCGAAGCGGAACCAAAGCGGCCAACGCCAGGGGCGGCGCGATCAGCATCACCATCATGATGATCCAAAAGGGCCACTGGAAGATCGCAAGCCAGAGGCCGAGACCCAGGACGGCGATCGTGGGCGCGGCCTCGATCCTGGCTACTTGCGCGATCCTGGCGCGCGCGGCGTCGTCGAGCTTGTGACTGCTGCCCCCCATCGGGGGAGCGTTTCATGCAAAGCGGTGGCGGGCAACAGCTCAGACGCGGCGGCGCTCGATCTTGACCGCAACAGGCTCGGGCTCGGCGCGGTAGTCGGCGAGCGCCACGAAGAAGGTTGCGAGCGCGCCGGCGAAAAGGCCGAGCGGCATCGCGGTGTAGACGTCCAGATCCGTCCCGAACACGATGATCGCGGTCACGATCATGCCGGTGAGCTGGGCCACGTTCTTGGGCATCCTTGCGCTTCCCCCGAATAACGAGGCAAGCCTAGGACACGGGCACGCGCGGGCGAAGATAAGAGTTAAAGAGAGGTTAACGGCCCGCCGGCGCTTATGGCTTGCTCAAGCGGTAGAGCACGCCGGCATTGGTGGTGCTGCCGCCGCCGGCGGTGGTCGTCCCATAGAAGATTTTGTCGAACAATAGCGGAGCGCCGGGGCTGGGTATGTCGCCGTCGCTGCATGCGGGTTGGCGACAGAAGCCGTAAAGCGTGGTCACCATCCACTGGCCGCCGGCTTGGGTGAGCTGGAAGAACGTGCCATGGCCATGCGCAATACTCTGGTTCGTCGTGCCATAGAGGGAGAACGTGGCATCGTCCTGAATGATAGTCAGGCCGGCGATCGGACCCGAGCCGTCGTCCGAGTGAGTGCCGAAAGAGTAGATCGTGGCAGAGGGGGGATTTTGCGGGTCGGTCGGGTCGAGCGAATAGACCGTGCCGTAGTTTTTCACGCCGCCATTGGCCGTGGTGCCGTAGAGCACACCGTTCCTGTCGGCATTCACCGCCGAGACCGGCCCGTCGCCGTCGCCGTCTGCCTTGGCGAAATCATGCAGCGTCTGAAATGAGAGGCCGTCGGTGGTGAGGCGATAGAGCGTGCCGCCGACAGTGCCGGGGATGGCATCGCTGGTGGGCGTACTGCCATAGAGCGCGCGATCCTTGCCTATCAGCAGCCGAGTGGCGGGGTTATATCCATCGGAACAAACACCGATGTCGCTTTTTTTTGGCAGAAATTATGGAGCACCGTCTCGTTCCATATGGTCTCGTGCTTGCCGGGTGGAGTGAGGCGCCACACCACGCCGGAGAGAAGGTTGTAAAAGGGCGAGGTGCCGCCGAGCTGCGTCGTGCCGTAGAGCACGTCGTTCTTGCCGATGACGACGCCCGCCTTGGGCTGCCTGCCGTCGATACAGTCCTTCTGCGGACAGAAGAAGTAGATCACTTTCTCGGTATAGGTTTTGCCGTCGGGATTGGGACTGAGCTCGAATACGGTGCCATCGTCCTTGCTGCCGCCGACATTGGTCGTGCCGAACAGATTGCCCTTATCGTCCATCGCGACTCCGCCATCCGGCACAGCGCCGTCCGTGGCGCCGCCGGCAAAGGAATAGATCACTTGCTCCTGCCCGTCGGCAGTGATCTTGAAAACTGTGCCGTCGCCATGGGCTCCGCCGGCCGCGGAGGTACCGTAAAGATTGCCGTCCTTGTCGGCGATCACGCCGTCCTGGGGGCTGCTCGGGTCGTTCGAGGCCTGACCGAAGATATAGAGAACGCGCTCCGTGCGCTGCGCGAGCACGGGGGAAGGTGGTAGCGCACAAACGGCAAGGGCGAGGAAGGCGAACTGCTTCTGCATGCGAGTCTCCAAGATGGGCGCCACCCATGGGGCGAACGCCACCTTAGAGGAAATATAAGCAGTTAACCAGCTATAGTTGTTTTTACTCGCGGCCAGCGTCTCACATTTGCGCCGGTCTGGCTCCGCATGAAGTCCTATCGGCGCGACCAGGCTTACCCGCCCAAATCCTTCTTCTTTTCCAGATATTCGTCGCGCTGGATCTCGCCGCGGGCGTAGCGGCCTTCCAGGACCGCCAGTGCGTCCGAGCGGTTGTTGGACGGCGGCGGGTGGCTGCCCCAGCCCCAGGTCGGGTGGTAGTAATAATAATACCGGCGCCGGAAGATCAGGCTCAGGATCACCACCAGGATCAGCAGCGAAAAAAGCCCGTGCGGCCACCAGAAAAAGAACGGCCAGATCATCGCATCGTGAAACATCGCTCCCTCCCAACCGGGTCCGGGAAGGATATGGGGAGCGCCGGGCCGGTTTGCCAGACCCCGGTCAGCCGGAAACGCAAGGTACCGCGCGGAGCCAGGCTTGCGCGGCCGCGTCCGTTGCCGGTCCCGGCGCGGTGGTCGCGTCGGGCACGATGCGCTCGCGGTATTTGCGGTGCAGCCGGTCCTGCGATCCCGATGTCGTGAGCGCGATCTGCGCGCCGTCGGGCAGGGGGAAGACGTCGTTGCCGGTCACGTAGCCCGCCGTCGGCTGGCCGAAGAACCGCGTCCCGCCGCGGCCCTCGAACGCCATGGCGGTGAACTCGCCCGAGCTCGAGGTGTGGCGGTCGACGAGCACCGCGACCGGTGGGTTCTTCCGCGTCGAGGAATAGGCGGGGATGCGGCCGATATCGGCGGTGTCGACGCCCTGCACTTCGCCGTTCTTCACCGTCCAGACTTCGCCGGGATCGGCGCCGGGCTCGAAGAAGCCGAACGGCGGATCGCCGAGGAGCGGCGCCACGCCGTTGAGCATCGGCCACATGTTGCCGCCCTCGTTGCCGCGCAGATCGACGACATAGCGGCACGCTCCCTGCTTTTGCAGCTTCGCCATCTCCGCGCGGAAATGTGTTTCATAGTCCTTCACCGCCTTGTCGTTTCCGATGAAGGCGTAGATGTGCACATAGCCGGTGTGATCGGGCAGCATGCGGAATTCGACCGGCGTCAGCGCGACGGGTTTCGTCTTGCCCTGCTGCTCGCCCGACATCTCCGCCTTCCATTCATCGCGCGTCCACAGCGAGGTGTGCTTCTCGCCGAGCGCCTTGATCACCGCTTTGATCGCGGGATAGGCGTCCTCGGGTTTGTTGCTGTGCGGGAGGCTTGCCCATGCCTTGGCCTCGGTCGCTTTCCAGTCGACCTTTTCGCGGTTGATGTGGTGGGTCTTCAGCGTCTTGAGCGCGGCGCCCAATTCGTCGGCGGCGGTCGGCGGCTTTGCGTGCGCGACGGTCGCAAACGCAACCGCGAGAAGCGCAATCGTTGAGCGCATCATGGCTTCCCCCGCCAAGCGATGTGTCGCGCTTTTATACCGCGAACTCGATCCTCTCGGCCAGCGGCGCATGGTGCGCCCTGCGGAAATCCGAGCCCCTTCAATCCTTTCCGAACCGGAAGACGACGCCCATGTCGTTGGCGCCGCCGCGCGATACCGTTCCGTAGAAGGCGCGCTTGTAGCGCAGCACGGTGCCCAGGCTCGGATAGTATCCGTCGGCGCAGTCCGGCTGCGAGCAAAAGCTGTAGACAACCTTTTCCGTCCAATGTCCCCGCGGGGACCTGGGCGGACGGAAGCTGAAGATCGCGCCCTTGTCGCTGGCGCCGCCGTCGCTCGACATCCCGTACAGCCTCGTTCCCTTCTCGTTTTCGAGCAGCGTGAACCCGCCTCCGGGAAAACCGGCGTCTGCCGTCCCGGCACAGAAGGAATGGAATATTTCATATGCCGAGGACGCCGGATCGAAAGAGTAGGCGGTGCCGCAACTTTGCGCGCCGCCGGTCGGCGTCATTCCGTAGAGGACGCCGCCTCGATCCTCGATGATGCCGCTGAAGGGCTTGCTGCCGTCTTGGCCCGTTACCCCGAAATCATGCAGGACCTGGAAACCGCTGCCGTCCGTCGCCAGCGCAAAAAGCGTCCCCGCATGGTCGCTGGAGGAGGTGGTGCCGTAGAGCAGGCCCGATTTCGACAGCAGCAGCGGCCCGGCGAACGGGTAGGAACCGTCCGCACAATTGGGCTGGCTGCAGAAGTCGTAGAGCACGGTCTCCTTCCACGCGCCGCCGTCTTTGGGGGGCGCGAGCCGGAACACCGTCCCATGGTTGGCGAGCGCCGCGCCGCTTCCGCCGTTTTCGGTTGTGCCATACAGCGTCCCGTCCCCGGCCACGACCACGCCGGCGACGGGTGTCTCGCCGTCGGCGCATTTTTCAGCGCGCAGAAATTGTAGAGGATGTTCTGCGTCCATGCGCCGCCGCCCGCGGGCACGAGTTGGAAGACGATTCCGGCGCCGAAACCGCTGGTGCCGCCATGGGAACCGCCCTGCGCGGCCGTGCCATAAAGGTTGCCGTTCTTGTCGATCACGAGCGCGGAACTGGGACTTGCGCCGTCGCCCGGCATGCCCTGGAAGCTATGGATGACGGTGAACACGCCGCTCGGGTCGACGGCGAACACCGTGCCCTGGTCGGAGCCTCCGGTGCTGCCCCCGGTGCCGTAGAGATTGCCGGCTGCATCCGCGATCAGGCTGTTTTGCGGATAGGCGCCGTCGCCGTTCGAGAAACTATGAAGCACGCTTTCGCCCGCCGCCGCGAGCGCGTGTTGCGGGCAGATCATGAGCGCCGCGATCGGCAGCATGAAGGCGGTCAGGACGAAACACGGCTTCATGCGAGCCTCCTCACGAGACGTCTGCACACTTTACGGTTGCAGAGTGAGGCATCCTCCTGCGATTGGCCAGGGCGCCCGGACTAAACCGCGAACTCGATCCCTTGCGCCAGCGGCAGGGCGTCGGAGTAGTTGATGGTCGCGGTCTGGCGGCGCATGTAGGCCTTCCAGGAATCCGATCCCGACTCGCGGCCGCCGCCCGTCTCCTTCTCGCCGCCGAACGCGCCGCCGATCTCGGCGCCGCTGGGTCCGATGTTCACATTGGCGATGCCGCAATCGGAGCCCGACGCCGCGATGAAGCGCTCGGCCTGCTGCATGTCGGTGGTGAAGATGCAGGACGACAGGCCCTGCGGCACCGCGTTGTGCCTGGCCAGCACGTCGTCGAAGTCGGTGTACTTCATCACATAGAGGATCGGCGCAAAGGTCTCGTGGCACACCGTCTTGGTCTGCCCCGGCATCTCGACGATGGCGGGATGGATATAGAAGCCGTCCGGGAACTTGTCCTCGAGCGCGCGGCCGCCGCCGGAGATCGCGCCGCCTTCGTCCTTCGCGCTCGCCAGCGCGCGCTGCATGCCTTCGAACGAGGCCTTGTCGATCAGCGGACCGACGAGCGTGCCCTTCTCCAGCGGGCTGCCGATGGGAAGGCCTGCATAGGCCTTCTTAAGCGCGGGAACGAGCTTGTCGTAGATGCTCTCATGCACGAAGAGGCGGCGCAGCGTGGTGCAGCGCTGCCCGGCCGTGCCGACGGCCGCGAACAGGATCGCGCGGGTCGCGAGATCGAGCTTGGCGCTCGGCGTCACGATCATCGCGTTGTTGCCGCCGAGCTCGAGGATCGACCGGCCGAAACGCGCCGCGACCACGGGCGCGAGCTCGCGTCCCATGCGCGTCGAGCCCGTGGCGCTGACGACCGGGATGCGCGCGTCCTTCGCCAGCAACTCGCCCACGTCGCGCAGGCCGAGCACGACCTGGCTCAGATTCTTCGGCGCCGCGCCGAACTTCGTCATCGCACGCTCGAACAGCGCCTGGGTGGCGAGCGCGGTGAGCGGCGTCTTCTCGCTCGGCTTCCAGATCACGCTGTCGCCGCAGACCAGCGCCAGCGCCGCGTTCCACGCCCACACCGCGACGGGGAAGTTGAACGCCGAGATCACGGCGACCGGGCCCGCCGGATGCCAGGTCTCCATCATGCGATGGCCGGGACGCTCGGAGGCGATGGTCAGGCCGTAGAGCTGGCGCGACAGACCGACCGCGAAATCGCAGATATCGATCATCTCCTGGACCTCGCCGAGGCCCTCCTGGAGGATCTTGCCGGCTTCGAGCGTGACCAGGCGCCCGAGCGCGTCCTTGTTGGCGCGCAGCTCCTCGCCGAACAGGCGGACCAGCTCGCCGCGCTTAGGCGCCGGCACGTCGCGCCAGGTTTTGAACGCCTCGACCGATGCGGCGATTTTCTTCTCGACGGATTTCGCGTCGTCATACGCGACGCGCCCGATCTCCGCGCCGTCGATGGGCGAGCGGGCGATGTGATCGCCGGAGGTGTGGACGCCGAGTTGGGTGAGAAGGTCGTGAGTGGTCATCGTATTATCCTCCAAATCACCATGGCCGCCCTTGGGGCGGCCACCCAGCCGGCGCACGTCAGTGCGCCGAAAAGAACCCATGTCGCTCGCTGCCGCTCGCTGGCTGGGTGGCCGGGTCAAGCCCGGCCATGGTGACATTAGTGTTTCAATGTCCCTTGGCGTAGTAGCGCCCGAAGCGGTTGTTGAGGAAGTCGCCGAGCGCGGCGTCCTCCTGGCGCACGAAGCCCTTCTGCGGCAGTTTGCCCTCGACGAGCATGTCGCACATCGCGCAGATGCCGGCCGCCGTCGTGATCTGGATCGCGCTCATCAGCCGGTCGCCGACGGTCTGGCTGTAGATCTTCTTGGCATAGCTCTCCTGGGTCAGCATGCCGTCGCGCCAGCCGTTCACGGTGACGAACACCAGCACCACGTCCTGATAGGTGATCGGAATCGCGGCCTCCAGCACGTCCTTGAAGATGTCGCGCCGCGTGCCCAGATGCAGGTCGCGCACCAGGAGCTTTACGATGTCGCGATGGCCGGGATAGCGCGCGGTCTTGTAGTTCAAATTGTCGACCTTGCCGTTCAGCGTGTCGCAGAGCGTGCCCAGCCCGCCCGAGGTGTTGAACGCCTCGTATTCGACGCCGTCGAGGGTGAACTGCTCGAGCTCCTCGAGCGCCGGCACTTCGGTCAAGACGCCGTCGCGGATGGATTCGCACGGGTTGCAGTACTCGTTGATCAGCCCGTCGGTCGACCAGGTGAGATTGTATTTGAGCGCGTTGTGCGGGAACACCGGAAGCGCGCCGACGCGCATCTGCACGTCGCGCAGCTTGTCGAACTTCTTGGCGAGATCGTAGGCGACGATGGAGATGAAGCCCGGCGCCAGCCCGCATTGCGGGATGAACGCGGTCTTGGCGCCCTCCGCGAGCCGCTTGATGATGCGGGTGGATTCGACGTCCTCGGTGAGGTCGAGATAGTGCGCGCCCACATGCTTGCACGCCTCGGCGACCTTGGAAGTCAGGTTGAACGGCGTGGCGGAGAGCACGATGTCGTGGCCCTCGACCTCGTGGACGAATTCGGGCGAGACGATGTCGACCTTGCGCAGCTCGACATTGTTGTTGCGCGGCATGCGCTGGAGGCTGGAGGCATCCCTGTCCGCGACCGTCAGCTTGTAGTCGCCGGAGGTCGACAGGAATTCGGTGATGGCGATGCCGATCTTGCCGCCGCCGACGAGCATGACTTTCTTCATGGGGTGCGCGCTTTCCAAAAATCGAGGCGGAGCATGGACTTGGCCGGTGTCGAATGAGAGACGGCGAAACGCCGGAACTTGCCTTTCCGTCCGGCGAAACGCAGGATAATCCGTCGAATCGCCGGGAATCCGAATGCGCGACACGGACGTCAAGCTCGTCGCTCTCCTGCGCGCCAATGCGCGCGAGCCGACCGCTTCTCTCGCCCGCAAGCTCGGGCTGGCGCGCTCCACCGTGCAGGAGCGCATCGCGCGGCTGGAACGCGACGGGGTCATCAAGGGCTATACCGTCCGCCTCGCGGAGGAGGGCGCGAGCACGCTACGCGCCGTGGTGATGATCTCGACCGACCCCAAGCAGGCCGACCGCGTCGCGGTCGAGCTCAAGAAGATGCCCGAGGTGCGCTCCCTGGCCGCGCTGTCCGGCAGCTACGACCTCATCGCCATGATCGAGACCGAGACGCCCGCGCGCATCGACGCGCTCCTCGACCGCATCGGCCGCGCGCCCGGCGTGGCGCGCACGGTGTCGTCGATCATCTTGAGCGAGAAATTCTCGCGCTGAGCTCACCAGGGCCATCGCAGCCAAGGTGTGAAGCGTCCGCCGCGCAACGCCGCATCCAGCGCGGCGAAACCGCGCCGTAGTTCCTTGCGATGCTTCGCGAGCGCGCGCTCGGGGTCGATGACGCCGGAATTCGCCTTGATGCTGTCCTTGCTCAGCCTGAAGCCAGGCATGGTCGCGACGGGCTTCATGTGCAGGCCTTTGAGGACCTGCCGCAGCTGGCGCGCGCATTTGTCGCCGCCGCGCGAGCCGTAGCTGACGATCATCGCGGGCTTGCCCGACCATTCCTTGTAGAGGTGGTCGAGCGCGTTCTTGAGCGGCGCGGGATAGCCCCAATTGTACTGGGGCGTGACGAAGACGAAGGCGTCCGCCTGCGAGACCTTGGCGCTCCAGGCGCTCGTATGCGCGAAGGCATAGCCGTGCGCCGCCGGGACCCCGGGCTCGTCGTCCATCGGCAGGGGCCAGTCCTTGAGGTCGACCACCTCGATCCGCCGTGCGAGGACGCCGCGGCCGATCTCGGCCACCCATTTCGCGATGTCGAGGCCGATCCGCCGCGCGCGCACGCTACTGGTGATGACCAGGACGGTCGATGCGTGTATCATGCACATAATATGCGGCAGCCAAGGAACGGTGTAAAGGTGCAAAATACACGCAATATCGACAAGCTCGGCTCCTCGCTGATCGATCTCCTGAGCGTGCTGAACAGCCCGCGGCGCGACGATGCGCTGCTGCGCGAGGCGGGCGTGCGCCTGGATCGCGCCCTGTTTCCCCTGCTGGTGGCGCTCGACGCGCGCGGATCGCTGGCGGTGGCGCCGCTTGCAGCCCTGGTGGGGCGCGACCACACCACCGTCAGCCGCCAGCTCGCCAAGCTCGCGAGCCTGAAGCTCGTCAAGCGCCGCGACGGCACGCCGGACCGCCGGATGACTGCGGCGGAACTCACCGCGGCAGGCCACGAGATCGCGCGCAAGATCGCGCTCGCGCGCCGCCGATTGCTGGCGAAGGCGCTCGCCGGTTGGAGCGAAGCCGATCGCCGCATGCTCGCCGATCTCAACCGCCGCTTTGCGGATACGTTGCTCGCGCGCGTCGCCAAGGCCGACGGGTCGGGTTGAATTCACCCCGCGGTGCCTTATCCTGCGCGGCATCTTCGTTGGGGGATCGCGTGGACGAAGAAATGCAAGCCCAAGAGCCGCCGCCGCAGGACGCGCCCAGGAAGCGCCCGCCTCTCGTCGTCGGCGTCTATCAGCGCGCGCGCCGCCCCGACCGCTCCCACATGGAGGTGCTCAGCCGCCGCGTGCCGTACTGGTTCCTGGTGCTGACGCTCACCGCGTTCGCGAGCTTCCAGATCTGGATGAACCCGTTCGGCTTCAGCGATCTGGTGCAGCGCTACTCGCAGGACATCGCCGACCTCTTGATCATGGGACCGCATTTCTACGGTACCGAGGGGCGCGACAAGGTCTCCGTCGCGATGATCGACGAAGGTACGCTGCATCAGATGCAGACGCCCTGGCCCTGGAGGTATGGCGACCACGCGAGCGCGCTCGGCGCGATCCTCTCCTACAATCCCAAAGCTGTCGTCGTGGACATCCTCTTCGTCGATCCGCGCCGCGACGATACGCTCCCCGAGCTGATCGACGTCATCCACCGCTATCAAAAAGCCCATGTGCCGATCTATTTCGAAGGCGGCAAGAGGCTCCCCTATGGCGAGAATGCGATCACGCCGGAGATCGAGAAGACGGGCGTGCCCATTCTCGATCCCGACGTGTCGATCAATGCCGGCGTCGCGCGCCAGTACAATGCGACAGGTGCGTGCTTCAACGTGAAGCCGGACGGCGACGGCAATTGTCCATCGCTCGCGCTCAAGGTCTATGGCGATCTCTTTCCCCAAGCGCCGCCGGCGAAGATCAACGACATGATGGAGCTGGTGTGGGGCACCAAGACCGCGCCGTCGAACCTCAAATGGATGACGAGCGAGGGCAAGTCCTGCGCGCCAGAGATGAGCGCGGTGCGGCGCATCTATCTCGCCTTCTTCGACACCGGCGCGGTGAAGAGCCCCTGTCCCTACAATGCCGAAATTCCCGTCGTGAGCCTGACGGCAGGCAACGATCCCGACATTCCCAGCCTGATCGAGGGCCGCGTCGTCTTCTATGGCGCCGATCTCGAGGGCGCGCAGGACAAGACGTTCACGCCGGTCAACAACCTGCTGCCCGGCGTCTTCACCCACGCGATGGCGCTGGACAATCTCATCACCTTCCGCGGGCATCCGGAGCAGGACGCGATCTCGATCGGGGGCCAAGTCCAGGACGGGAACCTGGTGCAGATCCTGGCCGTCCTCCCGGTGATCCTGATCCTGTCCTGGTTCCATTGGCGCGCGCTCAGGCGCAGGCGCGAGCACCGGGAGCGCAGCGCGACCTTCGAATATTTCCTCGAGAAGGCGGTCGAGAAGCTCTGGCACTACGTGGCTTTCGGCCTGGCGCTGGGCATCGGCCTGATCCTGACCCGGGCGGCGGGGCTCTCCGTCGCCAACTGGGTCGAGGTGGTTTTCGTCTCGGCCGAGCTCGCGGCGCTGCTTCTGGTGGGTGCGCCGGGCTCGTTCTGGGGCTATCTTCACCACGTCGCGGGCGCGGACCCGCAAGCTTGAGGGACATCCGATGAGACGAGCGACGGCCTTCCTGTTTCTGGGCGTATCTCTGGCCGCGCCCGCCCTTGCAGCGCCTGCCCCTGCCTCGCAAGACGCCTGCACGGCGTCGGGCGATCTCGTGATCGCGGCGCGCACGCCGCAGGTCGATCTCTACGACGCCGCGGGCGGCAAGCGCGTGCAGACGATGGACGCGGGCAAGTTCCCGGGCTGCGCGCCCATCACCGGCCGCGCGCCCAACATGATGCTGCAGGTCAATGTCGGCGGTAAGGCCTATTGGGTGCCGCCCTACATGGTCAAATACCGCTTCGCCGGCAAGCTGCCCGCGGTGTGCCGCAACCTCGCGATGGGATCGAACACGATGAAGGTCGGCGCGACGCGGGGCCTGGGCGAAAGCTGCCCGAAGACGGGAGGAAAGTGATGCGCAGGACGTCCGCTCTTCCGGTGCTTTGCACCGCACTGCTGCTCTCGACCGCGACCGCCGATGCGGGGCTGTTCGACAGCAACGGCTATCCCAGCCACGGCCGCGCCATCGACGCGCTCAAGCCGGCCGCCGACTACAGCGATCTGGTCAAGAACCGCCCGCTCGCGATCTCGATCATGCGCACGCGCGGCCAGGGCTTCGTGCCTTCGCCCGAGCTGCACGCCTATGCGCAGGGCGTGATGATGCGCCTGCTCAAAGGCGTGAACCTGCCGCCGTCTTTCCGGCCCGAGGTGCACATCCTCGCCACGCCCGAATTCACCGGCGAGTGCACGCCCGACGGCACGCTGATCATCAGCGTCGGCCTGCTCGAGCTGCTGGAGACCGAGGACGAGCTCGCCTTCGTGATGGGCCACGAGCTCGCGCACGCGATCTACCGCCACCAGCCGCGCGACTGGTACAAGAAGGCGCAGTTCTATGCGGTGGTGAACGGCACCGCGATCGACGCCTTCGCGCAATCGCAGTTCGGCGACCAGACCAATGCCGACATCGCCCGTGCCCAGGACGTGGCGCAGCACATGGCCAAGCTCAGCGCCAATGTGCTCATGCCGCGGATGGCGAAGGGCGACGAGGACGCCGCCGACGCGCTCGGCTTCGATCTCATGGTCAAGGCGGGTTACGATCCCGAGGCGCCGCTCGCGGTGATGGACAAGCTCGCGGCGCAGGAAGCGGAAGCGGCGGCCGACGCGCAGGCCGCGCGCGACGCGACGAAGAAGAACGGCGGCGGCGGCTCCGGCAGCCTGCTGGACAAGTTCAGCCTCGACAAGGTCACCGCGCTCGCCAGCGGCCAGATCACGACCGACCAGGCGGCGGATATCGCGATCTTCGCCTTCGACACCGCCGTCGACAGCATGGCCGACGACGCGACGACGCATCATCCCGCGAAGGAGCGCGAGGACCTGCTCAGCGCCTATCTCTACGGCGCCTATCGCGACGCGGCGCCGGTCTCGCCGACGCCGCTGCCCTGGGCGCCCGACAGCAAGTCGCCGCTGAAGCCGAAGCTCACGGCGCTTCTCGGCCACTACACCGACGCCGAGAACGCCGCCGCCTGGATCGCCGATGCGAACCAGGGCACGCAGGCCGGTGCGCAAGCCGATGTCGGACGCGCGATCACAGCACCCACCGGCGGCCATGCCTACACCGAATACGTCGCCGCGGAATTCTACGACGGCTCGCACAAGGACAAGCTCTCGGAAGCGGCGCTGGTGCGCGCCGCGGGTGGTCCCGAGCCGTCCTGGGAGATCTATTCGCGCCTGCTCGACGTCTATGTCGCCCACAACAATTACAAGGCCGCGCAGGCCTTGATGGACCGCGCCGTCATCCGCTTCGAGGACTCGCCGGTGCTGCTGCCCAAGCGCATCCAGCTCCTGCGCCTCGAAGGCCGGAGCGCCGACGCGCAGGCGCTGGTGCCGAAATGCAAGAGCTACGACATCGACGAGCTCACCGCCGCGTGCAAGAAGGAAGCGGGGTAGGGGTTCAAAGGGACTTGGGCAATATATGTCGCAGGCCTCGTGATTCCCGCGCAGTAGGGAGCCCACAATTCAATCCACATAGGGCGTTTTAGTCTACATAGGGCGTTGCGGAGGCGGTCACTTCGATATTTGGCCCGCATATTGCCTGAGTTTCGAGCACTCGTGATTGCTGATCGGTTGAAGGCCCGACGATCACCCGAAGAATGGGCAACCCATTTTTCACACTTTCAAAGAGGCTTATAAAACGCCGTTTCTTAGCTACGCATGAAGTGAAGTGAACTCTCTTAAGGGGTGGCGGTTTGACCCTTTGTTCTCGTTTAAGGCCTTGTCTAATTGACCGTGGAGTCGGAAATGCCGCAAGTCGAATTTCTTGCTCCTCCCGAAAAGCTTGATGTTTTAAGAAAACAGCTCTGAGAACAAAAAGCCGCAGCGCTTCTGAAGGAAACGACAAACGACCGTCAATGGCGTCGCCAACAAACCTCTCAACCGCTTGGGCCAACTGTTTCCACAGCCTTGTCGACTCGAAATCTGGCTCTGCGTACTCGACTTTATCGACTGAAATGGTGAGGTAGGCCGCCGCATCATATTCCTCTGCGACCATGTCCCATATTTTTTTGCTATCGAGCACAATGCAGTACCCTCCTCCTGCGCCATACCCGCGCCACTGGCTAAGCAATCCGTTTCGATACTCGTAAGAGTTTTTTTCGTGCGAGCAGAACGAAGTGACAAAAAATGCGAGGCGGTCTTCCTCAGAGATTCGGGAATACAAAAAATCCAACACGAAATCCGCCCACTGGATCGCAACCTGCCTGAGTGAAGAATATCTTTGCTCACCCACTTTCTCGAATGCGATCATTCGCATGGGCTTCGATCCTTCAATAAACTTGTACCCACTCTGGCGATATTCCTCGAACACAAGCGGTTTCTGAGGGCGCCTAAGTTGAGCAGACAGAAGCAATTTGTGGGCTAGTTCAACTATGGCTTCTCGTAGGAACAATCGAACGTGCACTACTTCAGTTGTATCATTGAGGTCCGTGAAATGTGTTGCCCTGATCTGTTGGGACCGAACGATCCCAGTTAGGCCTGCCAAATTGGTGTAGTGAAAAAGTGGTGGCCACGCGGACAATTCCTCGCCAACGAAAAGCAACTTTTCGGCACCGTCCCATCCGATTTCCATAGCGAGTCTTAATTCCGCCCTTGGATGCTCTCACTCATTTCACCGCAAAGAGCGAACGTGTACGACTGACTCGAGAACGCAGCGCGAGTGAAATGCATTATTCCGTTCGCCGAAATGCCAAAGATCATGCATCCGCGCCCTGCGTTTTCTATTTCCGCCCCTCATCCCTTATCTCGAACCCGGCGCCTTCCAGATGCGCTCGGATTTCGCGGGCGTGGTCGTTGTCGCGGGCTTCGATGAGGAGGCCGAGCATCGCCGATTTGGCGGACGATTCCATGATCATGCGGTTGTGGTTGACGTCGAGGATGTTGCCGCCGGCCTCGCCGATCAGGGACGCGATGCGCGCCAGAACGCCGGGCCTGTCGTCGATCTCGATGGAGACGAAGAACATGCGCCCCTCGCGCGTCATCTCGCGCAGGATCACGTTCGAGAGCAACCGCATGTCGATATTGCCGCCCGACAGCACCACGCCCACCTTGCGGCCCTTGAAGACGTCCGGGTTTCCGGTGACGGCGGCGAAGCCGGCCGCGCCCGCGCCCTCGACCACGGTCTTCTCGATCTCGAGCAGGCTCGCGATCGAATGCTCGATCTCGTCCTCGCGCACCAGGAGGATGTCGCGCACGAGCTCGGCCACCACCTTGCGCGTGATCTCGCCCGGCGCCTTGACCGCGATGCCCTCGGCCATCGACTGGCCGGAGCAGGGCAGGTCCGCACCCTTCACGACGTCATACATCGACGGATAGGCGAGCGTCTGCACGCCGTAGATCTCGATCGAAGGCTTGAGCGCCTTGGCGGCGATGGCGATGCCGCCGATCAGCCCGCCGCCGCCGATGGGCACGACGAGGGTGTCGAGGTCCGGCGCGTCGGCCAGCATCTCCAGCGCGATGGTGCCCGTGCCCGCCATCACCGCCGGATCGTCGTAGGGATGGACGAAGGTCAGCCCCTCGCTCTGCGCGATCTGGTTGGCGCGGGTGAAACTCTCACTGAGGGTCGCGCCCTCGAGCACCACGCGCGCGCCGAAGCCCTTGGTGTGCTTCACTTTGATGAACGGCGTGAACTCCGGCATCACGATGGTGGTGGGGATGCCCAGGCGGCCCGCGTGATAGGCGACGCCCTGCGCGTGGTTGCCGGCCGACATCGCGGCGATCCCGCGCTTGCGCTGCTCGGCGTTGAGCGAGAGCAGCTTGTTCAGCGCACCGCGCTCCTTGAAGGACGAGGTGAACTGCAGGTTCTCGAATTTCAGCCAGATGTCGCAGCCCGCGATCTCCGACAGCGTCGTCGAATGTCTGGTCGGCGTGCGCTCGACCACGCCCGCGATGCGGTGGGCGGCGGCGCGGATGTCGTCGATGGTGGGCGGTGTCTTGTTTTCGGCGCTCATCACCGCCTCATATGGTTCAAGGGCTGGTAGCAGCGGAGGGATTTGAACCCCCGACCAAGGGATTATGATTCCCCTGCTCTACCACTGAGCTACGCTGCCGAAGCCCTCGCAAGGCGCGGGATGTAAGGGGCGGGTCGGACCCCTGTCAAGCAGAGAGCGCCCGGGCGATGTCGGCGGCGCTTGCGACCTGGGCCTGGCGCGGAAAAACCTTCTCCAGAAGCACGCGGTGGACTTCGCCGTCGCGGTCCGAGCAGCAATCGGCCGCCACCACGATGCGGAAATCGGCGTCGGCCGCGTGGCGCAGGGTCGACAGCACCACGCCGCTGGTGGCGATGCCGGCGAGGATCGTCGTCTCGATGCCGTTGGCGCGCAGCACCATCTCGAGATCGGTGCCGAGGAAGGCGCCGACGCGGTGCTTGGTGATCACGACCTCATCCCCGGCCGGCGCCACGGCCTTGTGGATCTCGGTTCCCCCAGCACCGGCACCGAACATGCCGCTCTGCTTGAGAGTGGAGAAGATCATGTTGCGCGGACTGACTTCCGGGTATCCGGCGCGAAAGCCGACCACGACGTAGAGAACCATCGTCCCGGACCTGCGCGCGGCGGCGATGAGGCCGGCCATGCGTTCGAGCAGCGCATCCTTGTCCGCGACGAAGTTCTCGACGATGGCAGTCTGGTAGTCCATGACCAGCAACGCCGTCGTCTTGGGATCGAGATCGAGGCTCATGCGGCCGCCCGCTCCTGTTCCGCCTTTGCGATCCAGCCGCCGCCGAGCACGCGGCTGCCCTTATAGAAGACGCAAGCCTGGCCAGGCGCGATGGCTTCTTCCGGCGAGAGCAGCTCGACCTGCGCCGTGCGGTCCGGACCGCGCGTCACGCGCGCGGGAACCGGCGGACGCATCGAGCGCACCTTCACCGCGCAGTCGATCGTCTCTTCGCTGTCCCCCAGCCAGTTCACGTCGCGCAACGTGATCGTGCGCGCGCAAAGCATGCCGCGCGGGCCCACGACGACGCGCGCCCGCGCCGCGTCGAGCGCGAGCACGAACAGCGGCTCGCCGTTTCCGGCAAGGCCGAGGCCCTTGCGCTGGCCGACGGTGAAATGGATCACGCCCGGATGCAGGCCCAGAACGCGGCCCTGATGGTCGACGATCTCGCCCGGCTTTGCCGCGCCGGGTTCGAGGCGCTCGACGATGCTCGAATATTTCCCGTCCGGCACGAAGCAGATGTCCTGGCTGTCGGGCTTGTCGGCGGTGCCGAGGCCGAGCTCGGCGGCGAGCGCGCGCACACAGCGCTTCTCCATTCCGCCCAGCGGGAAGTTCAGGAACGAAAGCTGCTCGCGCGTCGTCGTGAACAGGAAATAGCTCTGGTCGCGGGTTTCGTCGACGGCGCGGTGCAACTCGTCACCGATTCGCCGCACGTAATGTCCGGTGGCGAGCGCTTCGGCACCCAGCTCGCGCGCGGTCTGCATCAGGTCGGCGAACTTCACGCGCTCGTTGCAGCGCACGCAGGGGATCGGCGTCTCGCCGCGCGTATAGCTCTGCGCGAAGTCCTCCATCACCCGCTGCCGGAAACGCTCTTCGTAGTCGAGGACGTAGTGCGGGATGTCGAGCGCGTCGGCGACGCGCTTGGCGTCGTGGATGTCCTGGCCGGCGCAGCACGCACCTTTGCGCTTGGCGGCTGAAGCCGAATAGAGGCGCAGCGTCACGCCCACGACGTCGTAGCCCGCGCGCTTCAGGATCGCGGCGGTGACGGAAGAATCGACGCCGCCCGACATGGCGGCGACGATGCGGGGGCGAGGGCTGGTCATCGGCGGTGGCTATAATCCCTGGCGCCGGGAGCCGCAAGCGTTTGAAACGTCACACAACTTGTCATGGCCCGCGAATGCGGGCCACCCAGCTGGGTTCTGCACGATCCATGAAGATTCACGCGGAGACGCGGAGAACGCGGAAGTTCTTTGCTTCTCCGCGCAATCCGCGTCTCCGCGTGCGATTTTTTCGAGATCGCGCTGGCGTCACCTGGGTGGCCCGCATTCGCGGGCCATGACATTGAATTATGAATTGGTCAGGTCTATCCGCCCGTCGTCGGCAGGTAGTTGAGCAGCGAGATCTGGCCCAGTTGCGCGGTCACCTGGAGCGCCGCCTGGAGCGCGGTCTGGTTCTCGTTGAGCTGCGTCACGGCGGTGCCCATGTCGACGTCCTCGATGTTGGAGACGAAGCCCTGATAGAGCGTCGACAGCGCCTGCTGCTGGTCGGAGGCGTCGCTGAGCTGGTTGGAGACGTAGCCGTTCGCCGCTGTCGCGGTGTTGAGCCCGGTCGCGGCCTGCTGGGCGACGGGGATCTCGCTCGTGAGAAAACTCGACTGCGCGCCGGTCAGCGTGGTGTTGAAATTGCCGTTCGAGCTCGTGCTGAACGTCGCAACGTCCTTCAGTGTCTGCATCAACTGCGTGCCGATGTCGGAGGCGAGCACGCCGATCTGCACCGACTGGCCGTCGGCGACCATCACCGACTTCTTCTGCGTGCCGTTCGAGAAGGCCTGCGACACGTCGCTCAGCCCCGAAAGCTGAGACAGCGAGGTGACGTTGAACGGCGGGGTGTTGTCCTTGTCGCCGCCGAAGAGATAGTTGCCGTTCGCGTCCTTGGAATTGAGGATCTGCGAGGCCTGGTCGAAGATGCTCTGCACCTGCTGCATCAGCCCGGTGGCGTCGTTGTTGCCGACCGCGGTGGTGAGCGCCTGCTGGAGCTGCTGGGCGACGCTGGAGAGCTGGGTGAGCTCGGTGTCCTGCAGGTCGACCTGGTTGCTCGCGGCCGAGGTGTTGGCCTGATAGGCACCGGCGCGCGCGGCGCTGGCGCGGGCGGCTTCGAGCGCGGAGGTCTTGGCGCCGATGCCGGCATAGTCCGACGACACCTTGCCGCTCGCGACCTGCTCCTGCGACTTGGTCATCGCCTGCTCGGCCTGCGCGATCTGCGCGAGCATGTACTGGGACTGGGAATTGGTGGCGACGCGGTCGATGGACATGGCGGTGCTCCTACTGGATCTGCAGCAGCGTGGTGTAGAGCTGCTGCACGACCGTCAGCACGCGCGCGCTGGCGCTATAGGCCTGCTGATAGGTCTGCATGTTGGTCAGTTCCTCGTCCAGGCTCACGCCCGAAACGGAGCTTTGGCGCGACTGCGCCTCCTGCAGGCGGTCGTCCTGCGCGGTCTGGTTCGAGGTCGCGGTCTGGCTGGCGAGCGCGATGTCCTGGTAGATCGACGCGGCATAGTCGCCGAGCGTGCCGCTGCGCGCGCTGAAGCCGCCCGCGGCCATGAAATTCTGCGCGTTGTTGCCGACATTCTGCAGCGCCAGCGCGCCGCTGGAATCGCCGTGGCCGACGACGCTGTCGCCCGCGACCGTCGTGGAATCGATGTCCAACTGCGCGAAAGCGAGCGTCTGGGGCGAGCTCACGATCGAGGGATTGACCGTGAAGCCGGTGGCGAAATTGGCCGCCTGCTGGTCGCCGAGCCCGAACAGCGCGCTGAAGCTCATGCCCGTGCCGCCGCGCGCCGTCGAATCCGAGGTCACGGTCAGATCGTTCGCAGGATTGGCCGGCGTCTCGCTCAGCGAGCCGTCGGCGTTGAGCGCGAAGGAGACCGTGCCGCCCATCTGCGCGTTGAGCGCGCCGATCACGTCGCCGATGGTCATGCTCGATGTGACGGGAACTTGCGCCTGCTTGACGATGGCGCCGTCGGGACCCTTGAGCGCCAGGTCGATCTCGCCGCCCGCGGCAAACCCGCCCGCGTCGCCCGCCGAAAGCCCCGTCGAAAGGATCGAGGGCGTGGCGGTGCGGAACAGGTCGTTGAGGCCGAAGAACTGCGAGAAGCCCGAGCCGCCGCGGCTTGCGGGCGTCGTGGCGTCGTCCGCGATCGCGACGCCGTTGCCGCCCGTGGCCGAGATCGAAAGCTGGCCGTCGGTGAAGCTCGCCGTGCCGTTGCTGCCCAGCGCGCTGTTGAGCGCGGAGGTGAAGCCGCCGACCGTGGCGCCGAAGCTGGCGGGCGCGGCGCCATCGACCGACATAGTACCCGCGTCGAAATCGACGTCGACGCGCGAGACCAGGTTGCCGCTCGAATCCGTGACCGCGATCGTCGTCTTGCCGGTGAAGTTCAGCGCGTCGCTCGAAAGCAGGCCGGTGTCGCGGCCGTCGAGCGTGGCGGGCGGCGGGAAGGCGGTGTTGGCGTTGTGCTGCGCGTTGTAGGCGGCGGCCGTCGAGCGCGCGAGCTCGCCGAGCTGCTCCGAGGCATCCGCCAGGTCCTTGTCGCGCATGTCGAGCAGGCCGCGGATCTGGCCCGAGCCGATATGGGAATCGAGCGCCTGCGCGTTGCCGACCGTCTTGCCCGTGCTGGGATCGATATTGGTGAGCATGATCGGCGGATAGGTGCCGCCGGTGGCGCTGCCGCCGGAATAGGAGAGCTGGCCGTAGGTCGTGCCGACGAGGCTGGTGCCGTCGTCGGTCGTGACGTTGATGCTGCCGTCGGGCTGGGTCTGGGTGCGGATGCCGACGATCGCCGCCAGGCTCGCGACCGCCTGGTCGCGCTGGTCGAAGGTCGCGGAATCGGTGTTGCCCGAGATGGTGTCCTGCCGCGCCTGGGCGTTGAGCTGGTAGATCTGTTTGATCAGCGTGTTCGCTTGGCTCGCGGCGCTCGCGATCTGCTGGTCGGCCTGGCTGCGCAGGCCCTGGATCTGGCCGGCGAGGGAGGAGATCTGCGTCGCCAGGCTCTGGAACGAGCTCAGCGCGCCGAGCTGCGTCGCCGAATCCGTCGGCGCGAGCACGGCCTGGCCGAGCGCGGTGGAGACGTCGGTGAGCTGGGTGGTCAGCGCGGTGTCGTCGCCCGGCGCGCCCAGGATGCCGTTCAACTGTCCGTACATCGAGGCTTGCGTATCGTATTGCGAGGACGTGCCGGTCGCGCTCAGTGTCTCCTTGCCCAGATACTGATCGATGACGCGCTCGACGGTGGCGATGTCGACGCCGCCGAGCTGGCCGCCGTAGGACTGTGTCTGCTCGTTGACGACGCGGCGCGCATAGCCGGTGGTGTTGAGGTTGGCGATGTTGTTGGAGGTGACGCGCAACGCCTCCGTGTTCGTCTGCAGCGCCGAAAGCGCACTCGACATGATGCCGCTGAGACTCACGAGGTTCGCGCTCCGCGCATGGGTTGCCGATGATTTTGGCCGCAAGCTTCGTGCCATCGCGCGCGCCCGGTTTTGCTGGATTTTTTGACCCCTGGGGCGGCAGAGTTTGCCGCTTGCGGCAGTTCGTGCCGCGTGGGGCATGCGCGGAAACGTTGCAAACACTGGGCTCGGCCGTTGGTCCGGCAATTGCTTTGGGACATGAGCAAATTTGCGGATCACCGCGTGGCCCATCTCGCAGCCGTCATCTCTACAGTCGCGAACGCCAGCGCGCCGCCCTCGAGTGCGTCCTCCGGCGCGCAGCCGTCCTTCGGCGAGGATTTCGCCGCGGTGCTCGCCGGCCTCGCGTCCAAGACCGACCTGCCGAAAGAGACGCCGCCGCCCGCGCATCAGCAACAGAGCGCGCAACCCGTTACGCCAGCCAAGCCTGTCGCCGCCAAATCCAAGCCGCGCGTCCAGGCAGCCGCCGCACCTGCGAGCGCGAAGCCGGACACGAAAGTCAAAGCGCAGGACGCGAAAGCGCAGCCTGCCTCCACCGCGCCGGACGAAGCCGCGCCCGAGAGCGACGACGCGAAGGACACGGTCGCCGCCATCGCGGCGCCGCAGCCGATCGACTCCTCCAAGATCGCGCTCGCCGTCCGCCAGTCCCTGGCGGCCGATGCGCCGAAAGCGGCTCGCGCCGATGACGAAGACGCGCAGCCGCCACAGGTCCAAACCGCGAAGCCGATTTCGCCCGACGCGCTGGCCAAGATCATCGCCGCCGCGAAGAACACGAACGTTGCGGCGAACGAGGTTCTCAAAGTGCAGCCCGGAACCGACGCCGCGCCGAAGCTGCCCGCGAACGTGACCGTGAAGGTGACGAGCGTCCCCGACGCCCTCAAAGCACAGCCGAAGCCGGACGCTGCTCCGCCGGCGGCGAGCGACAAGACCGAGCGTTCGCTGCCAGACACTGCGGCGGATGCAAGGCAGGATGCCGCGGACAGCAGCGCGCAGAAGCAGACCGGCGACGCGCAGCAGCAGGATGCCTCGCCGCAACGTCACGATGCTCCGCAGGCGGATCAGGCGCCGGCAGCCGCGAAACCCGCTCCCGCCGCGCAGACCCAGATCCAGCAGCCGGCCGCGATCCAAACCGCGCCGGTCGGCGCCTCCACCGCGCCCGCCGCGGCGCAGGCCGCGACGCAGGCGCCGCAGACCCCGGCGGACGTCCCGTCGAGCGTCGCGGAATTGGGCACCGCGATCGCTGTGAAAGCCGCAGGCGGCGCCAAAAGCTTCGAAATCCGGCTCGATCCGGCCGAGCTCGGCCGCGTCGAGGTCCGCCTCGATGTCGGCGCCGACGGCAAGGCGGACGCCACCATCACCGTCCACCGGCCCGAGACGCTGGCGCTGCTCATCTCGGACTCACAAAATCTTGAACGCACACTGCGCGATGCGGGCTTGGACGTGTCCAACTCCAGCCTCAATTTCTCGCTTAAAGGTGACGGAAGGCAGGGCGACGGAGGCGGCGCCTCCGGGGCGCTGAAGCGCAACCTGCCCGATTCCGTGGTCGCCCGAAGCGAAGCCGCGAACGCCTCCATCGCCAGCCAGAGCCTCGCGTCGCCGAACGCGCGTCTCGATATCCGCGTCTGAAGGGAAGAGCCATGACCACGATCGACACGACGGGAACCCTGAACAGCCAGCAGCAGCAGGCGACCCAGCAGCTCGCGGGCAATTTCGACACCTTCCTGAAGCTGCTGACCACGCAGCTGCAGAACCAGGACCCGCTGAGCCCGATGGACTCCAACCAGTTCACCCAGCAGCTCGTGGCGTTCTCCGGCGTCGAGCAGCAGATCAACACCAACGACAATCTCCAGTCGCTGATCGCGCTGTCGATGAGCCAGCAGGCGTCGTCGGCGGTGAACTATATCGGCCATTCGGTCGTGATGACGAACGGCATGGGCGCGCTGCAGAACGGCGCGGTCGACTGGACCTACAATCTCGCAGCGCCTGCCGCGGGCACGACGCTCACCGTCACCGATTCCACCGGCAAGGTCGTCTACACCGGCAGCGGCAGCACGGCGCAGGGCAACAACGACTTCGCCTGGAACGGCCAGGATCAGGGCGGCAACCAGCTCCCCGACGGTCAGTACACGCTGAGCGTCGCGGCCGCCGCGTCCGACGGCACCGCGATCACCTCGACCATCGCCAGCAAGGCGATCGTGACCGCGGTCGACATGTCGGGCTCGACGCCGCAGCTCGTGCTCGGCGCGATGGAGATTCCGCTGTCATCGGTCTCGATGGTCGGCGGCAGCACGTCGACGAGCGGCACGTCATCCACGAGCAGTGCAACGCCGTCCTTCGCGGGCCTGCCGGGTGTTTCGACTCCGTCGAGCTCCGGCTTCTCGCTCTTCGGCATGCAGCTTTAGCCAAGGAAATTCTCAATCGGCGGCCCGGAAGCGGTCTCCACAGGAAAAGAGCAACGGGGCGAAGACCCTGGACGCTCCCAAGGAACGGAAAAATGAGCCTCTACGATGCATTGATGATCGGGGTCAGCGGGCTGGACGCCAACAGCCGCGCCATGAGCGTCTTCTCCTCCAACATCGCCAACGTCAACACCGTCGGCTACAAGACCTCGCAGAGCGAGTTCGAGACCATGCTGGGCTCGGCGAACGGCGGCGCGCAGGGGCTCGCCACCGGCGTGATGGCCTCGTCGCAGGCCAACATCGCCCAGCAGGGCGCCGACTTCGCGACGTCGTCGCCGACCGACCTCGCGATCAACGGCCAGGGCTTCTTCTGCGTCAACACGGCGGCGGATGCCACAGGCCAGGCGCTGTTCACCCGCGCCGGCTCCTTCACGCCGGACGCGAACGGCGATCTGAAGAACACCGCCGGCCTCTACCTGATGGGCTATCCGATCTCGAGCGACGGCACCGTCGGCTCCCAGCTCGGCAACATCTCGACCAACGGGTTGGGCGGCAAGGGCGAGGCGACGGCGAACATGTCGCTGGAAGCGAACCTCGATGCGAGCGACACGGCTATACCTTCCACCCCTGGCTACCAGCCGGGCGACATGGAAGACGGCACGGTCACGCCGCAGTTCCAGACGACGATCAACGTCTATGACAGCCAGGGCGGCACGCAGCCGCTGCAGGTTTCCTATGTGAAGACAGCCGCCAATACCTGGCAGTACGAAGTCTCGTATGAAGGCGATCCCAGCAACCTGTCCGCGCCGGGATCTGGTGGTAATCCAAACAACATCAACAATTCGACCGACGCCAATCCGATTGCGTCCGGTCAGGTTACGTTCGGCTCGGACGGTCAGTTGCTGGATGTCGTGCCGACCGGGTCTACGACCGACCCGCAATCCGGCACTTTCTCGCTCACGATTCCGTGGTCGAGCACTTCGGGTCTTTCGTCGCAGACGATCGCGTTCGACATGGGCACGGTGGGAGCGACCGACGGCACGTCGCAGTTCGCGTCGGATTCTGTTCTCGACAGCTCCAACGTCGACGGCGCCGCGTTCGGCAGCGTCACGGGTTTGACGGTCAACCCCGACGGCACGGTCGCGGCGAACTATTCGAACGGGCTGACGCAGAACGTCTTCCGCATTCCGCTCGCGACCTTCCCCAATCCGGATGGGCTCAGCTTGGTGCAAGGCAACGCCTATGCGCAGTCGGGTTCGTCCGGCACTCCGGTGATCAATCCGGCGGATACGGCGGGGTCGGGCACGGTGCAGGCCTACGCGCTGGAGGGCTCGACCGTCGATCTGGCGACCGAGTTCACCAACATGATCACGACCCAACAGGCCTATTCGGCGTCGGCGCGCGTCGTTTCCACGGCGTCGCAGATGCTCGATGAGTTGATGCAGATCCAGCACTAAACCGGCGGTAGCCGGCGCTTTTACCAAGGAAAAGGCGCCGGCCCGCGAATAAAGCGTGGAAGTTTAGAGGTTCATTTATGGCTTTGTTTACCTTGGGCTTTCGGCCTTTCTTAAAGGGCGCGCGCGTATCGTCGCTCCGGGTGATGGAGCTAGGAGCAGCATGATGATGGGCGACGAACGCAGGGGGCGAGTGAGCTACGTTATCGGGCCGGACGGCAGCCCGCTGACGCTCGCCGATCTTCCGCCGCCCAACACCAAGCGTTGGGTGATCCGCAGGAAGGCCGAAGTGGTCGCCGCGGTGCGCGGCGGACTGCTCAGCCTCGACGAGGCCTGCAAGCGCTACACGCTGACGGTGGAGGAATTCCTCGCCTGGCAGCGCGCCATCGATCGCTTCGGCCTCGCCGGCCTGCGCGCGACGCGCGTGCAGCAGTACAGGAACTGACAGTCCGGCATCAGGGCGAAAACGGCACCGCGAGCAGGAACGGGAAGCCGTCGTTGAAGCCTCCCACGTTGTCCCAGATCGCGTTGCTGAATCCCGCCGGCAAGCCGGATTGGAGCTGCGCCGACGTCAAGCCCTGGATTTGCGGATCGCTGGTGTTTCCGGCGCCGTTGGAGACGCCGCTCGTGTCCGTATCCCAATAGCTGACCTGGATGCCGTTCGTGGTCGCATCGTCGCCGACGAAGCCGCCGACCGTCGCGCCCGCTCCCCCCGAAGGCGCGCCGGTGGAGTAGGTATTGCCGATTTGGCCCGACGAAAGATTCGCTCCGGCAAAGCCGCCGGCATTCGCGCCGGCGCCGCCGGTTGCCGCTCCTTCCGCGTAGGCGTTGCCGATGCCGCCCTTGTTGCTACCGACCAATCCACCCACATCGCCGCCATTCGCGATCTTGACGTCGCCGGTCGCAAGGGAAATGACGATGGTTCCTCTGGGGTTGTTGCTTCCGACGAGTCCTCCGGCATTGCCGTCGCCGCAGCGCACGTTGCCGGTCGCGTAGGAATTCGCGATCGCGCCGTTGTTGGTGCCGACAAGGCCGCCGGCCGTCGTGGCGGTTCCTCCCTGGACCGTCGCCGTGGAGATCGAGTTCGAGACCGTGCCGCGGTCGTTCACGCTCACGAGACCGCCCACGCTCGACGCGCCGGCCTGCACGATCCGTCCGCTCACCGAATCGTTGAACACCAGCCCTTCGTTCTGCATGAGCAGGCCGGCGACATTGGAGCCGCCGGCGGAGCTTTCCACGTCGACGTTCCTCAAATTCAGCCCGGCGATGGAACCGCGATTGATCAGCACCGCGAAAAGGGCGGCATCCTCGTGCGGCGTCGAGTCCTGGATCGTCAGATTCGAGATGCTGTTCCCCAACCCCTGGAAACTGCCCGCGAACGTCGTGGGGATCGGCGTGTGGGTATAGATCGGGCCGGTGGAGGCATCGTAGTTGTCGAGCAACGCAAAATCGCCACGCGGGTTGCCGGATATGTCGGCGGCCAGCGTCGGAAGATCGGGAACGAGGGTGTAGAAAGTCGTGTTGATCCGCAGCGATTGCGACGCGCCGGCGAACGTGGTCCGGCCGCTTCCGCCCTTGAACGTCAGCACGCCTCCCGGACCGGTCTTCAGTTCGAGGTCGGCAGTGCCGGCCGCGTTCAGATGACCCAGGACGTCGATCGAATGCTGGGCGTTGAGGATGAGGAGGTTCGCCGGCCAGGTGACTCCGTCCTGAACGACGATGTCGCCGGGCTGCGAGCCGCTCGATCCCGTCACCACCTTTATGTGGGACGTTGCCAGCGCCGTCTGAAGGTCGCCGACGTTGAGTACGGCATCGGGGCCGGTCGGCGTGAACACGTGTTGAGACAGCGCCATGTTGCTCGTCGCGGCCGTGGAGATCGTGACGTTTTCGGATGCGAAGGCGGGCGGCGCGAGGAGCACGGCGGCGACAGCGATGACGGCTTTTCGCATGGGACGACCTCCGATAGAGGCGGAAATAGATCGCGCTGTGCGGTAGGAGTCAACGCATCGTAACACCTCGTTAACTCCGCTTTCCAAGTCCTGAACTGCATTTCGCCGCGCACGTTAAGCGCGCCTTTACCAGAACCCCGGCAATGTTTGCCTAGCGAACAGGTCGAGGGGATTTCATTGCCGGAATTCGTCAAAGCAATCGGGGCCGCGCGCTTCGGCGTGATGGCCGGCGTCGCAGCCGCCTTGACCGTGTTCTTCCTCTATGTCGCGGGCGTGATCTCGCAGCCGCCGAAGAGCATTCTCTTCTCCGGACTTGAATCGCGCGACGCCTCGGCGGTCACCGCCAAGCTCGACGCGCTCAACGTGCCTTACGAGATCAAGGGCGACGCGGGCACGATCCTCGTCCCCGCCGACCAGGTGACCAAGCTGCGCATGGAGCTGGCGCAGGACAATCTTCCCGCCGCGGGCGTGGGCTACGAGATCTTCGACAAGTCCGACGCGTTCGGTGCCACCGCCTTCGTGCAGAATATCAACCGGCTGCGCGCGCTCGAGGGTGAATTGTCGCGTTCCATCGCTACGATCGAGGGTATCGAAAGCGCGCGCGTGCATCTGGTCGTGCCCGAGCGGCAGATCTTCTCGCGCGACGAGCAGTCGCCGTCGGCTTCCGTGGTGCTCAAAACGCGCGGGCGCCTGGAGCAGGGCCAGGTGACGGCGATCCAGCATCTCGTCGCGGCCGCGGTCGCAGCCCTCAATCCCGACCGCGTCGCCATCGTCGACGATCGCGGCACGCTGCTGGCGGGCGGCGACGACAAATCCGCCCCCGACGCGATGGCCGCGAGCCAGGAAGGTCACACCACCGCCTTCGAGGAACGCCTGCGCCAGCGCGTCGAGGCCATCGTCGGCAGCATCGTCGGCGCGGGCCATGCGCGCGTGCAGGTCACCGCCGACATGAACTACAACCACATGAGCGAGACGAGCGAGACCTTCGATCCCGACAGCAAGGTCGTGCGCTCCACCCAGACCGTCGAGCAGAACGCCTCCGACGCCAACGCCGGCAGCACGGGTGCCGTGAGCGTGGCGAGCGCGCTGCCCAACGCGCAAGGCGCGGGCGGCGGCGACCAGACCAAATCGTCCTCCGGCCGTACCGAGGAGACGACGAATTACGAGATCTCCAAGACGACCAAGACCTCGACCATCGACGGCGGCGTGGTGAAGCACCTTTCCGTCGCCGTCGTCGTCGACGCGGCGAAGGACGGCGATTACAAGCCGCGTAGCCCCAAGGAGATGAGCCAGATCGAGGCGCTGGTAAAATCGACCATGGGCTTCGACGCTGCGCGCGGCGACCAGGTCCAGGTGACGAGCATGGCCTTCGCCAAGGTCGACACCGGCCCGGCAGTCGCGCCCTCCGCGCCGCCGCTCGGCCTCGACAGTTCCGCGTGGTTCAAGATCATCGAGGTCGCGATCCTGTCCGTGACCGCGCTGCTGATGGGCTTCTTCGTCGCCCGCCCGCTGATCGCGCGCATGTTCGCGCCGAACGCGCAGTCCGCGCCGCAGATCGCGTCCAGCTCGCCCGTCGCCGGACATTTGCCCGCGCCCGCTTCCATGTCCGCCGGCGGCGACGCGGCCGCCGGAGCGACGCCCGCGCTCGCGGCCCCGCGCGAGAACATGATCGATATCTCGCGCATCGAAGGCCAGGTGCGCGAATCCTCCGTCCGCAAGGTGGGCGAGGTCGTCCAGTCGCACCCCGAAGAAGCGCTGGCGATCCTGCGTACCTGGCTCCATCAACCGGTGTAAACGATGTCTCGCTCGGCAAAAGTCGCGACCAGGGACGATGTCCGCCAGTTGACCGGCGCGGAGCGCTCGGCCGTGCTGCTGCTCTCCCTCGGAGAGGAGCACTCCACCAAGCTCTGGCAGATGATGGACGAGGAGGAGGTCAAGGAAGTCTCCCAGGTGATGTCCAATCTGGGCTCGGTCTCGGCCGGCGTCGTCGAGAAGCTCATGGTCGAGTTCGTCTCGCAGATGTCGGGCACCGGCTCGCTGATGGGCTCCTACGAGTCGACCGAGCGGCTGATCGCGCGCTTCATGCCGGCCGACAAGGTCTCCCAGATCATGGAGGAGATCCGCGGTCCCGCGGGCCGCACCATGTGGGACAAGCTCGCCAACGTGAACGAGACGGTGCTCGCGAACTATCTCAAGAACGAATATCCGCAGACCGTCTCCGTCGTGCTCTCCAAGATCAAGCCCGAACACGCCGCGCGCGTGCTGGGCGCGCTGCCGGAGGAGTTCGCGCTCGAGGTCGTGCAGCGCATGCTGCGCATGGAAAGCGTGCAGAAGGACATCCTCGACAAGGTCGAGAAGACCCTGCGCGTCGAGTTCATGTCCAACCTCGCGCGCACCGCCAAGCGCGACAGCCACGAGCACATGGCCGAGATCTTCAACAATTTCGACCGCCAGACCGAGAGCCGCTTCATCACAGCGCTCGAGGAGAGAAGCCGCGACAGCGCCGAGCGCATCAAGGCGCTGATGTTCACCTTCGAGGATCTCGGCAAGCTCGACCCCGGCTCGATCCAGACGCTGCTGCGCCACGTCGAGAAGGACAAGCTCGCGCTCGCGCTCAAGGGCGCGACCGACAGCCTGCGCGACATCTTCTTCTCCAACATGAGCGAGCGCGCCGGCAAGATCCTGCGCGAGGACATGGAGGCGATGGGGCCGGTCAGACTCAAGGACGTCGACGAGGCGCAGATGCGCATGGTCAACGTCGCCAAGGACCTCGCCAACAAGGGCGAGATCATGATCGCCAACAAGCAAGGCGAAGACGAGTTGGTCTACTGACATGACGCCCGCGAAATTCAAATTCGATACCGAGTTCAGCGACGGCGGCGACCGCGTCTCGATGGCCGCGCGCGCCCGCGCCAAGAAGGCGCTGAGCCAGGACGAGATCGACCAGATGTGCGCCAAGGCGCGGGCCGAAGGCATGAAGGCCGGCGAGGCGCGCGCTCTGGACGCGATCGCATCCGCGACGCACGACATGGCCGCGCTGCTGCGCCAGGCGCTGGCCGCCACCCACGCCGACATCGAGGCGCTGCGCCGCGAGGCGGCCGAGATCGCCGTCGCGGCGGCGCGCAAGCTCGCGACGCTCGCGATCGAGGCGCTGCCGTCGGCCGACGTCGAGCAGGCGCTGCGCGACGCGCTGCATCAGGCGATCGGCGAGCCGCGCGTGGTGTTGCGCGCCGCACCGCGCGTCATCGAGGCGCTGAACGGGCGCCTCGCCGAGATCGCCCATGAAGAAGGATACGAAGGCCGCGTCATCGCCTCGGCCGATCTCACGATCAAAGGCGCCGACTGCCGCATCGAATGGCGCGGCGGCGGCATGGAGCGCAGCGAAGCCGCGATCGAGGCGGCGCTGAGCGCGCTCATCGCCAGACGTTTTTCAGGCCAAGCGCTTTCTAAAAAGGACCAGCCATGACTGACGAAGTCGATCTGCCCGATCTGACGGCTGAGGGGACGCGCGGCGGCCAGGCGCTGCTCACGGGCGACGGCCCGCAGGAGGCCGAGCCCAAGCGCAGCGCGCAGGACCTGGAAGCCGTGTTCGACGTTCCGGTGACCGTCTCGGCGGTGCTCGGCAAGTCGTCGATGGAGGTCAGCCAGCTCCTCAAGCTCGGCAAGGGCACCATCGTCGAGCTCGACCGCAAGGTCGGCGAAGCCATCGACATCTATGTCAACGACCGGCTGGTCGCGCGCGGCGAGGTGGTGCTCGTCGAAGAGCGCCTCGGCGTGACCATGACGGAAATCATCAAAGCGGGGCAATCCTAATGCGTCTCCTCATCATCGGCAGCCTGCAGGGCCAGATCGGCGCGGCCACCAAGATCGCGATGGACCGCGGCGCCAAGGTCACCCACGCCCTCGACATCGAGCAGGGCCTGGCGAGCTTGCGCGGCGGACGCGGCGCCGATCTCGTCTTCTGCGACATCTCGCTCGACATCGGCGAGCTGGTGCGGGGCTTGGCGTCGGAGCGCATCTGCACGCCGGTCGTGGCCTGCGGCGTCGGCACCGACGCGCGCCGCGCCGTCGATGCCATCCGCGCCGGCGCGAAGGAATACCTGCCGCTGCCGCCCGATGCGGAGCTGATCGCGGCGGTCCTCGCCGCCGTCGCCGATGAATCGCACCAGCTCGTCTTCGAGGACGACGCGATGCGCGCGGTCATCGATCTGGCCGACCAGGTCGCGTCCAGCGACGCCTCGATCCTGGTGACCGGCGAAAGCGGCACCGGCAAGGAAGTGCTGGCGCGCTACGTCCACAGGAAATCCTCGCGCGCCGACAAGCCGTTCATCTCGGTCAACTGCGCCGCGATCCCGGAAAACCTGCTCGAAAGCGAGCTGTTCGGCCACGAGAAAGGCGCCTTCACCGGCGCGGTGGCGCGGCGCATCGGCAAGTTCGAGGAAGCCAATGGCGGCACGCTGCTGCTCGATGAAGTGAGCGAGATGGCGTTCCATCTCCAGGCCAAGCTGCTGCGCGCGATCCAGGAGCGCGAGATCGATCGCGTCGGCGGCACCAAGCCGGTGAAGGTCGACATCCGCATCATCGCGACGTCGAACCGCGATCTCGCCGAAAGCGTCCAGCGCGGCACCTTCCGCGAGGACCTGCTCTATCGCCTCAACGTCGTGAACCTGCGCATCCCCGCGCTGCGCGAGCGGCCGAGGGACATCCAGGCGCTCGCCCGCCACTTCGCGCACAAATACGCCGAGGCCAACGGCGTGCCCTACCGCGCCATCGCATCCCAGACAGAACGCGTGCTGGCCGGCCATCCCTGGCGCGGCAACGTGCGCGAGCTGGAGAACACCATCCACCGCGCGGTGCTGCTGGCGACGGGGCCCGAGATCTCGCCGGAGGCGATCCGCCTGCCCGACGGCACCCATGTCGGCCACGCCGTCCATTCCGACGTGCCGGGTCCGGTCAAGGTCGCCGTCGAGAACGCGGCCGCGATCACGCGCGGACTTGTCGGCCGCACCGTCGCCGACGTCGAGCGCGACCTGATCCTCGACACCCTCGGCCACTGCCTGGGCAACCGCACGCATGCGGCGAACATCCTGGGCATCTCGATCCGCACACTGAGGAACAAGCTGCGTGAGTACAGCCAGTCCGGCCTCGCCGTCCCCCAGCCCGGCGGCGACCAGAGGATGGCGGGGTGATCAAACTACAACCTTATTTCCCTCGCCCCCGCGAAGCGGGGGAGAGGGTTAGGGTGAGGGGGTGGCTGCCGCGAGTCCGGCTGCACCACCCCCTCACCCCGGCCCTCTCCCCCACATGCGTGGGGGAGAGGGAGTCTTTTTATGAGTTGAACGATGGCTGACATCTCGGCAGGCACGGCATCGCGCGGCTTCGACATCCGCGCCATCTTCGACTACCTGAAGCGCAGCGAGCTGATGCTCGCGGTGGGCATCATGGCGATCCTGGTCGTCCTGATCCTGCCGCTGCCGACCTTCCTGCTGGACGTCTGCCTCGCGTTCTCGCTGTCGCTGTCGATCCTGATCCTGATGACGGCGGTGTTCGTGAAGAAGCCGCTGGAGTTCTCGTCCTTCCCGACCGTGCTGCTCATCACCACGATGATGCGGCTCGCCTTCAACCTCGCGTCCACACGCCTGATCCTCGGCCATGGCAGCGAGGGCACGGCCGCGTCCGGCTACGTGATCCAGGCCTTCGGCAAGCTGATCATGGGCGGCAATTTCGTCATCGGCCTGATCGTCTTCGCGATCCTGGTGATCGTGAACTTCGTCGTCATCACCAAGGGCTCTGGCCGCATCGCCGAGGTCGCGGCGCGCTTCACCCTGGACGCGATGCCCGGCAAGCAGATGGCGATCGATGCCGATCTCTCCTCCGGCCTGATCGACGAGAAGGAGGCGCGGCTGCGCCGCAAGACGCTGGAGCTCGAATCCAATTTCTACGGCGCCATGGACGGCGCCAGCAAGTTCGTGCGCGGCGACGCCATCGCGGGGCTTATGATCGTCGCGATCAACGTCATCGGCGGCATCATCATCGCGGTGGCGCAGAAGGGCATGAGCTTCTCCGACGCGTCGCAGACCTTCACGCTGCTCACCGTCGGCGACGGCCTGGTGAGCCAGATGCCGGCGCTGATCGTCTCCACCGCCGCGGGCCTGATGGTCTCCAAGGCCGGCGTCGAGGGCTCGACCGACAAGGCGCTGATGGGCCAGCTCTCATTTTATCCGCAGGCGCTCGGCATGGCAGCAGTGGTGATGGGCGTCGTGGCCGTCCTGCCCGGCATGCCGACGCTCGCCTTCGCCGGGCTTTCCGCCGCCATCGGCTCGCTCGCCTGGCTCTCCTACAAGCGCAAGGACGCCGTCGAGACGCAGGAGCGCGTTGCCGAAGCCAGGGCGCAGGCCGATTCCGCGCCGAAGGAAGAGCCGATCTCGACCGCGCTCGCGCTCGACCTGCTGCGTATCGAGCTCGGCTACGGCCTCCTGCCGCTGATCAACGACGCCAAGGGCCACCGCATCACCGACCAGATCAAGGCGCTGCGCCGCCAGCTCGCGCAGGACATGGGCTTCGTCATGCCCGCGGTGCGCATCCTCGACAACATGCAGCTGGGAGCCAACGAGTACCGCATCCGCGTCAAGGAAGTGGATTCGGGCAAGGGCGATCTCTTCCCCGGCTCGATGCTGGCTATGGACCCGAAGGGGTTGCCGGTCGACCTTCCCGGCACGCACACGACCGAGCCCGCTTTCGGTTTGCCCGCGACCTGGATCAGCGCCGCGCTGCGCGAGGAGGCCTCGTTCCGCGGGCTGACCGTCGTCGATCCGGGCACGGTGCTCACCACGCATCTGACCGAAGTGCTCAAGGCGCACATGTCCGAGCTGCTCTCCTATGCGGAGACCAAGAAGCTGCTCGACGATCTGCCGCCGGAGAACAAGAAGCTCGTCGACGAATTGATCCCGAGCCAGATCTCGGTGACCGGCGTGCAGCGCGTGCTGCAGACCCTGCTTGGCGAGCGCGTCTCGATCCGCGACCTGCCGGCGATCCTCGAAGGCATCGCCGAAGCCGTCGGCCACACCAAGAACGCGCTCTACATCACCGAGCACGTGCGCGGACGGCTGTCGCGCCAGCTCTGCAACGCCAATCTCGCGCCCGGCGGCTACCTGCCGCTCATCGCGCTGTCGCCTAACTGGGAGCAGAACTTCCTCGAAAGCATCATCGGCCAAGGCGAGGAGCGCCAGCTCGCGATGGCGCCGTCGCTGCTGCAGCAGTTCATCCAGACGGTTCGCGACCGTTTCGACGACGCCAACGGACGCGGCGAGGTGCCGGTGCTGCTCACCAGCCCGCAGGTGCGCCCCTTCGTGCGCTCGATCGTCGAGCGCTTCCGCCCCGCGACGGTGGTGATGTCGCAGAACGAGATCCACCCGACGATCCGCCTGCGGACGCTGGGGCAGGTCTAGGCCGGCTTCAGGATCGGAATCCGTCGCGCCTTTGCCGCAGGACGTCCCGGCGCAACAGCCGTTTTGGGAAAATTCGCATCTCCTGTCGCATGCGCGACAGCGCTCCCGCTGCCCGGTCGATACCTTCCTCGCGTCATCCATGACAACAAGGAAGGTCAATATGTCGGTCTATCAGTTTCCGAACGCGGTGCAGATCAACAACCGCACGGGGCAGTGTCTGAACCTCAAATTTCAGGTCAATGGCTATAAGGAACTGCTCTCGCCCAGTTGGATCGCCCGCAACGTTCCGAATGGCGGGACATCGGACAGCTATGCCCTCAGCGTCTGCCCCAACGGCTCGTATTTGCTCGGCGGCGGGGTTTGCCGCGACGGCAATGCCGACCAGTCAATGACCGTGACGATCGAAGGCTACGGGACATTGACCTTCAGCAATTCGCATTATGTCAACGGCGAGGATATTCAACAAAACGTCTCGTGGTCAGGGTCGCCGAATGTGGGTGTGCAGCCGAACATCTCATCGGACCCCAATACCTGGAATTTCAACAATCTGAACTGGACGATGTGGCAGCTCTCTTTCAACTGAACTCTTCCGCGGCACCGCGCGATTGCGATCCGTTGCCGAGCTCTGCCGCGCGCTTCACACGCGCGGCAGGACCCGGCTCTCCATTCCTTCACGGCCGCGATCGGTTCGCCCGTTTGGAGCGCCCGCAGCGGCGCCCAGCGCGACTTAATCGCTTGTTAACCTTAATATTTCGCTTCCAGACGTCGGCTCCTGCAATGGCAGCTGCGGGGAACTTGGTGTATGATTTCTCAATTCCATCGATTGAGGGGGCTCTATGTCGATTATCTGGGAAATTTGGGGTGCGATCCAAGGCATCGTCATGGCGGCGGTGCACGATCCGATCACGCTCGTCATCGCGCTCGTCGTGCTGCTTGCGGCCGGGTTCATGATGCAGGGCATGGAGGCGCTGCTGTCGACGACGCTGCTGGCGATGCTGGCGTTCGGGCTGCTCGGCTATGTGCGCATGGTCACGCTCGGCAAGCAGCCGGCGGCCGCCTTCGCGACCACCGACTGGCACAATTTCGCGACCACGACCGGGCTCACCTTGCTCGCCTATCTGATCACCTTCGCGGTCGTCATCGCGGTCGTGAACACGGTGCGCTCGCTCGTTTTGCGCTAAAACAAAGCGCGTTCTGACGGACTCGCGGCCCTCACCCTTCGACAAGCTCAGGGTGAGGGAATGAGAAAGTATGCATGCTGAAGCAGTCCCTCATGCTGAGCCTGTCGAAGCATGAGAGTATCGCGGACGTGCTTAGGCATTCCGGCTTTAGCGGCCTTCCATCCGCCAGGCGAAGAGCAGCGTTCCGATGAGGAGCGCCAATGCGGCCCAGACGGGCAGCAGGGGTTGCTGCTCGACCTGCGTGACGCGATAGGCGCCGTTGGCGCGCAAGCCGATCCAGTTCTCGCCCGAAGCCGTCGCACCCGCCTGAACGCGGCGGACGGACGGCATGCCGTCGGTGAGCCAATGCACCGAGCCGCCGCTTTGCTGCGCGAGCGGGCTCAGGATGGAATCGGTCGCGCGCATGTCGGCGACCTCTTTGGGATTGAGCGGACCCGCCGCCGCGACCGCCGACAGGGCAGCGTCGTTCAGCCGGTAGAGGCCGAGCTCCTCCGCCTTCACGCTCGCGCGCCACAGGCCGGGTGCCGCCTTGGTCAGCGCGATCGTCTTCTTCTTGCCGGAGGGCGTGGTGAGCGTCACCGCACCGGCCGAGTCGGCCATGGTGCGGCGCTCGATCGCGATGTTGCCGCCGGCGATGGTCATGGACAGACGCTCTTCCTCGAGCTCCGGCTCCTTCATCAGCCAGTGCGCCAGCCGCCGCAGCAGTTCCGCTTCCGGCCCGCCGCCGTCGAAGCCGCGCGCCCAGAGCCAGCCCTGGTCGGAAAGAAGCTCGGCGACGCGTCCTTTGCCGACATTGTCGAGCACCAGCAGCGGGCGGTCGTTCGGTCCCGACATCACCGTCTCGCCGGTGACCTTGGTGGCGCCGATCATGCGGAACCAGCGGCCCCAACTCGGCTGCGCGGAATCCGTGTTGGCGCCGGGAAGCTCGCGCGTCACCGGATGCGCCTGGCCGAGCGTCGTCACCATGGGTTTGAACGGAGTCGCCACGATGTCGCCGGTGGGCGTCGCCGGAAGCACCGACGCCAGCGGCGTGCGGTAGATGCTGTTGGGGGCCGCGAACTCCGGCCCGGCCGACAGCAGCAGCGCGCCGCCATTGTCGACATAGCCCGCGATGTTCTCGAAATAGGCGAGCGGCAGGATGCCGCGCTCGGTGTAGCGGTCGAAGATGATGAGGTCGAACTGGTCGAGCTTGTCGACGAACAGCTCGCGCGTCGGGAATGAGATCAGCGCCAGCTCGTCGATGGGCGTGAAGTCCTGCTTGTCCGGCGGTCGCAGGATGGTGAAGTGGACGAGGTCGACGGACGGATCGGCCTTGAGCAGGTTTCGCCACACGCGCTCGCCCGCATGCGGCTCGCCCGAGACGAGCAGCACCCGCAGCCGGTCGCGCACGCCGTTGACGGCGACGACGGCACGGTTGTTCTCCAATGTGAGCTCGGCGGGGCCGGGCTGGGCTTCGAGCTCGATCACGTTCTCGCCGCCATGGGCGACGGGCACGTGGATCGTCGCGTTCTGGCCGACCGGGACGGTGCGGTTTCCCGCCTCGCGCCCGTCGATGCGGATGCGGACGTCGGCGGAGCCGGAAGCGGCGCTGCCGAAATCGTCGACGCGCAGCACGATCTCGGCGTCCTGACCCACGATGGCGAAGCGCGCGGCGTCGGCGACGGTGAGCTTCCTGTCGCGCTCGCCATGCGCCCCCACGATCAGCGCATGCAAAGGGGCGTTGATAAGCGGTTTCTTCGGCGCGTCATGCACCTCTCCGTCGGTGATCAGGATCGCGCCCGCGACGCGCTCCGGCGGCACGTCGGCAAGCGCCGCGTTCAGCGCGGCGAAGAGCTGGGTGCCGTTGTCGTCGCCGGTCGTCTGGGTGGTGACGACGGTCTGGCGCAGCTCGAGATCCTTCCGGCCGGCGAGCGACTTTCTGATCTCGGCAAGCGCGCGGTCCGCGTCCGCGGCGCGGTGATCCACGCCCATGCTCTGCGAGCGGTCGAGCACCACCACCGCCATGTCCTGCAGCGGCTCGCGCCTTTCATGCACGATCAGCGGATTGGCGAGGCCCAAGATCAGCGCCGCGAACGCCAGCGCGCGCGCCCACGCGCCCTTTGCGCGGCGGAACAAGGAGTACGCCGCCAGCAGCACGGCAAAGGCGATCAGCGCCCATAGCGCGATGAGCGGGACATGCGGCGCGAAGTCGATCGTCGTCGCCACTATCGCCCCATGCGCTCGAGCAGGGCGCGCACATGCACCGTGTCGGCCTTGTAGTTGCCGGTGAGCGCGTACATCACCAAATTGATGCCGAAGCGGATGGCGAGCTCGCGCTGGCGTGGCCCCCCGGGCACGACGTCGACGACGGGCTGGCCTTGCGCGTCGACCGCCCAGGAAGCGGCCCAGTCATTGCTGCCGATGATGACGGGCGAGACGCCGTCGCCGCCGCGCACGGGCAGCGCGCCGGCATTGGGATCGACGGGCGGCAGCGCTTCGACCCACAGCTTGCCGCCGTCCCAGCGTCCCGGGAAATCGCGCAGGATGTAGAACGAGCGCGCCAGCACGTGGTCGCCCGGCATGACCTCGAGCGGCGGCATGTCGAGCTTGGAGATCAGCCGGCGCAAGGTCTGCTCTCCGGGCGACTGCGGACCGCGCACCGCGCCCAAGGTCAGGTCGCGGGTGTCGAACAGGATCGTGCCGCCGTTGCGCATGTAGTCGGCGATCTTCGACAGCGCCTGGGGCGAAAGATCCTTCTCGCGCGGGTCCATCGGCCAATAGAGCAGCGGGAAGAAGGTGAGGTCGTCCCTCGCGACGTCGACGCCGACGGGATCCTGCGGCGCGTAGGAGGTGCGCGCGCGCAGAGCGTTGCCGAGGCCGGTCAGCCCGGCGCGGCTCATCGCGTCGACGTCGGAGAGTCCGGTCTCGACATAGGCGAGCCTGGTGTCGAGCGCGGCTTTCATGTTCGCCGCGTCGTCGGCGCGCGCGCCGCCGCCATGGAACAGCGCGAGCAACGCCAGCACCGGCACGGCGCGGCGCATGACGGGAAGGAAGCCGCGCAGGCCGAGCGAGATCAGCGCGTCGAGCAACAGCAGGATGGTGGCTGCGGCGAGCAGCGGCGGCTCGAGCGCGATGGCACCCTGCTCCGTATACAGACGGACAGGTTGGCCGATATCGCCAAGGGGCACCAGCGTGGTCTGCGCGTTCGTGACGTTGAGCGCGAAGGCGGCGCCCGCCACGCCGTACATGCCGGGGGGATGGGCGCGCGATGGGCTAAGCTTTCCGAGCTGCGATGCCTTGATCGGCAGCACGTCGGCCTCGGGGCGATGCAGCGCGCCGAAGCCGTCGAGGGCGGAGAGCGCGGGCAGCGTGGCCGCGCTCGTCATCTCGCCGGGACGGATGCCGTTCGCCAGCATCAGAAGCCTGCGCAGCATGTCGACATAAAGTCCCGACAGCGGCAGCGACGACCAGGACGGACTCGCGGTGATGTGGAACAGCACGATCCAGCCCTTGCCGCGCTGCTCGGCGGTGACGAGCGGCGTGCCGTCGGCGAGCCTGGCCCAGGTGCGGTCGGAAAGCTGGATCGAGGGCTCGGCCAGCACCTGGCGCGACACCGTCACGTCCGGCGGGATCGCCAGGCCGCCGAAGGGACTGGAATCGGAGAAGCCGGTGAGATGCTGCGGCTCGGCCCAGGCGAGCGAGCCGCCGAGATAGCGCCCGCCCACGCGCAGCTTCACCGGCAGCAGGTTGTCGACGTCGCCCGTCATGTGCTCGCCGGCGAAGCGGATCAGCAGCCCGCCGTCGCTCACGAACTTCGCGACCGGATCGGGATCGGCGATCTTGCCGATATCGGCCAGCACCAGCACGCCGACATGCTCGCTCAGCAGGCGCTGGATGTTGCCCTTGTGGATGTCGGCATAGGGGCCGAGTGCACGCTCCAGATAGAAGGTGTCGGAGAGCAGCGGCTGATCGCCGTTGGTCGCGGCGACGACGCCCACCGCGCGGCGCGGCGCGCCGGAATCCAGAAGCTGCACCGCACCCGCCGATGCCTCGTCGACGACGGCGAAGCGCGCCATCTCGTTGCGCACCTGCAGCGGCAGCACGATCTTGGCCTGCGCCGTGGCTTTGCCGTCCTCGAAGCGGAAACGCGACGTGGTCAGGATCTCGCCGTGAATGCCTTGCGCCTCCACCGCGCCCTGACGGGTGCCGGCGCTTCCCGCGCGCGCGATGGTGAGCGTGTCGCCGTTGGCGATGGTCTGCGCCGGCAGCAGCGCCAGCGCGCTGGTCGCGGTCGCATAGACTTTCAGGTCGCCCAGGCGCGCGAGCGCGTCCGCGACCGCGCGGCCGTGGCCGTCCTCGATGCCGTCGCTGAGCCACAGGATCTCCGGTCGTGCGGAGAACTTCGCTTTCGAGAGCGCGTTCACCGCGCGCATGCGATCACCCGCCCAGGGTTCGGGCACGAGTTCCGCCGCGCGCCGCCCCGCCGCGCCCGCGTCGAGCAGGCTCGCATCGGGCATGTCGGCGGTGGTGAGGATCGCGACCGCGCGTCCGTCATGGGTGGCGCCGCGCAGGACGTCGGCGATGGTGCTCTGCGCCTTCTCCCAGCCATGCGCCGCCGTCCAGCCATTGTCGACGAACAGCACGACCGGCCCTGCGCCTGCGACCTGCGCCGAGCGGCCGAGCAGCGGCTCCGCCAGACCTAAGATGATCGCCGCCGCCGCGATCATGCGCAGCAAAAGCAGCCACAACGGCGTGCGTGCTGGTGTCTCTTCGTTGTCTTTCAGTCCGAGCAGCAGCCGCAGCGGCGGAAACACGACACGCTTCGGCGCGGGCGGCGTCACGCGCAGCAACAGCCAGATCGCCGGCAGCGCGATCAGCGCCAACAGCACCCATGGCGCGCCGAAGCTGAGGGTGGAGAGGAAGCTCAATCAACCCTCCCCTTGAGGGAGGGTCGACAATTTGCGAGCGCAGTGAGCAAATTTCGGGGAGGGGTAACCGTCCTGCTCACCCCTCCCCGAAAAATGCTTCGCATTTTTCGACCCTCCCTCAAGGGGAGGGTGGAACTAGGCGCGTGGATGGTCCCGCTCATCTTCCCGCCCCGCTCATTTCGGCGTACAGCGCCACGAGCGCGGTCTGCGGGGACTTGTCGGTGCGGTGCGACAGGTAGCTCCAGCCGAGCTTGCCCGCGAGGAGGGCGACCGTCTCGCCATGCGCCTTGAAGCGCGCGCGGTAGGCGGGCGCGATGGTCTCGGCGCGGCCGAGCGTCTCGCGCAGGTCCTCGCCCGGCGCCTCGAAGCGCGTGCGGCCTTCGTAAGGGAAGTCCTCTTCCGCCGGATCGATGACGTGGACGAGATAGCCGCCCGTGCCCGACTGCGTGAATCGCCGCAGCGTGGTCTCGATCGCGGTGAGCGGCGAGAGGAAATCGCTGAACCAGACGAGCTGCGCGTTGCGCGACATCGGCGCGTCGGGCGGAAGCGCGCCCGTCTGCGTATCGGCGCTCAACGTCAGTCCCATGCGGCGCAAGGTGGCGCGCGAGCTCGCGGGCGCGTGGCCTTCGCCGAGCAGCGCCACGCGCTCGCCGCCGCGCACCAGGGCAGATGCGAGCGCCAGGCTGAGAAGGCTCGCGCGGTCGCGCTTGGTGACCGTGCCCGAGCGGAAATCCATGCCCCTGGAGCCGTCGCGCCAGAACCATACCGACTGCGCCACCTCCCATTCGCGCTCGCGCACGAAGAGGTGCTGCGACTTCGCCGATTGCCGCCAGTCGATTGCGGTGGACGGGTCCTCGGCGCGGAAGCGGCGGAACTGCCAGAAGCTCTCGCCCATGCCGGCCTTCCTGCGGCCGTGGATGCCGAGGCTGACGGCGGAGGCCAGCCGCTCGGCGTCGACGAGGAGGGGAGGAAGCGACGCCGACAGCGCCTCGGCCTCCTCCTGCAGGACGCTCCGTGGACGGATCAAAGAAGGTCCCGGCACAGACGGTCGATGACGCTTGAAAGCGTCATCCCCTCGGCGCGGGCGGAGAAGGAAAGCGCCATGCGGTGGCGCAGCACCGGATGCGCCAAAGCGACGACGTCGTCGGTCGAGGGCGCGAGCCGTCCCTCGATCAAGGCACGCGCGCGCACCGCCAGCATGAAGGCTTGGCTCGCGCGCGGGCCGGGGGCCCAGGCGATGGCGTCGCGGAGCTCCTTCGGGCCGTCGGAGTCCGGGCGCGCCGAGCGCACCAGGCGCAGGATCGCATCGACGACCTTCTCGCCCACGGGGATGTGGCGCACGATCTGCTGCGCCTCGATCAGGTCCTGCGCCGTGCAGACGCGTTCGGGCGCGACCTCGGTGCCGAAGGTGGTGGCGAGCAACATGCGCCGCTCGGCGTCCTTGTCGGGATAGCCGACGTCGATCTGCAGCAGGAAGCGGTCGAGCTGCGCTTCGGGCAGCGGATAGGTGCCTTCCTGCTCCAGCGGGTTCTGGGTCGCGAGCACATGGAACGGCACGGGCAGGTCGTAGCGCTGACCGGCCACGGTGACTTGCCGTTCCTGCATCGCCTGCAGCAGTGCCGATTGCGTGCGCGGGCTGGCGCGGTTGATCTCGTCCGCCATCAGAAGCTGAGTGAAGACGGGGCCCTTGAGGAACCGGAACGAGCGCTTGCCGCCGTCTTCTTCCAGGACCTCCGAGCCGATGATGTCGGCCGGCATCAGGTCGGGCGTGAACTGGATGCGCTTCCAGTCGAGGCCCAGCACGATGCCCAAGGTCTCGACGAGGCGCGTCTTGGCGAGACCGGGCACGCCGATGAGCAGGCCGTGGCCGCCCGCCAGCAGCGTCACCAGCGTCTGCTCGACCACCGCGTCCTGGCCGAAGATCACCTTGGCGACGCCTTCACGCGCTTTGGCGAACGTCGACGCCGCGCGCTCCGCCATCGCCACGGCCTTCTGGGTGGCATCCTGGTCGGCTGTCGCGATGTCGTTCATGCTGCTGTGGTTCCAAGGGGAATTGGGTTATGTACCCCGCGAAACGGGTCGCAAACAAGGCGAACACGCGGAAATGAGCGGCACACTGCCATTTGGCTTGGCCGAGCTGCAGCGCGAGGCGGCGGCGGGACGCGGCTTGCCGTCCGTCGAGCGCTGGCATCCGGCCCATTGTGGCGATATCGACATCCGCATCGCGCGCGACGGCACCTGGTACCATCTGGGAACGCCCATCGGGCGAAAAGAGCTCGTGCGGCTGTTCTCGACGATATTAAGGAAGGACGGCGAGGATTACGTCCTCGTCACCCCGGCCGAGAAGATGCGCATCACCGTCGAGGACGCGCCGTTCCAGGCGGTGCTGATGGACGTCGCGGGCGCCGGCCGCGACCAGGTCCTGACCTTCACCACCAATGTCGGCGACGAGACGGTCGCGGGGCCGGACAACCCCATCCGCGTCGAGACCGATCCGGTGAGCGAGGCGCCCGCGCCTTACGTCCATGTGCGAAGCGGGCTCGAGGCCAAGATCTCGCGCGCGGTGTTCTATTCGCTGGCCGAGCTCGCTGTGCGCGACGGCGACCGGCTGGGCGTGTGGAGCGGCGGCCGGTTCTTTGCGATAGGCCGCGCGCCGTGAACTTCGATGTCCTGCGTTCGAAATTGCTTCACGAGGCGCCGCCGCTGCCGCTCGTCCCCGCGCGCAGCGACTACGATTTCGATCCCGCCAACCGGCCCAAGGACACGCCCGCGCTTACGCCTGCGGCGGTGCTGCTGCCCATCATCCTGCGCGCCGAGCCGACCGTGCTCTTCACCGAGCGCAGCGCCAGGCTCGCCAAGCATGCGGGGCAGGTGAGCTTTCCCGGCGGCCGCGCCGAGCCGGGCGACGAATCGCTCGTGCGCACGGCGTTGCGCGAAACCTGCGAGGAGACGGGGATCGACGCCTCCTTCATCTCCGTCGCGGGCTTCCTGGAGGCTTACGAGACGGGGACCGGCTTTGCGATCCTTCCCGTGGTGGGGCTTTTGAAGGAAGGCTTCGCGCTCGTGCCCAACACCGACGAGGTCGCCGAGATCTTCGAGGTGCCGCTCGCCTTCCTGCTCGATCCCGCGAACCGGCAAAAAAATCAGGCGGAATGGCGCGGGCGCATGCGCCATTTCTACGCTTTCCGCTACAATGGCCATTATATCTGGGGCGCGACGGCGGCGATGCTGGTCAATTTCGCGGAGCGGCTCACGGCATGAAACTCGATCCCGCGCGCAATCCGTGGATGACGGCGCCTGAGACGCGCGCGGTGCTCGCGGCGCTGGGCGAGGGCAAGGCGCGCTTCGTCGGCGGCGTGGTGCGCAACGCGCTGCTCGGCATCGCGGTGAGCGACATCGACATCGCCACACAGCTCGCGCCGGACGAAGTGACGAAGCGCCTGGAGACCGCCGGACTCAAAGCCGTGCCGACCGGCATCGACCACGGCACGGTGACGGCGGTGGCGGACGGCAAGCCGTTCGAGATCACGACCCTGCGCCGCGACGTCGAGACCGACGGCCGTCACGCCGTCGTGGCGTTCAGCGACGACTGGGCCGAGGACGCCCGGCGCCGCGACTTCACCATGAACGCGCTCTATGCCGCCCCCGACGGCGAAGTCTTCGACACGGTAGGCGGCGTCGAGGATCTGGGCGCGGGGCGCGTGCGCTTCGTCGGCGATGCCGCGACGCGCATCCGCGAGGACTATTTGCGCATCCTGCGCCTGTTCCGTTTCCATGCCTGGTACGGCAAGGGCGAGATGGATGCTGTGGCGCTGGAGGCCTCGGCGGCGCATAAGGGCGGCCTGCAAAGCCTCTCCATCGAGCGCGTGCAAAAGGAGATGCTGCGTCTTCTCGAAGCGGAAAATCCGGTGCCCGCGCTGCGCGTCATGGCGGCGACGGGGATTCTCGCCGAGGTCTTTCCGCGTCCATTGAACCTGGCGCGCCTCGAGCATCTCGTCGCCATCGACACGGACAATTTCTTCACGCCCGACGCGATCCTGCGCCTGGCTGCGCTGGGCACGGGCGAGACGTTCAAGCTCTCCAATGCGCAGGCCGAGCGCCTCGAAGACCTCGGCGATGCGCGCGAGAAGATCGTCTCCTATCTTTCCATCAAGGACGTGCGCCGGCTGCTCTATCGCCTGGGCCCGAAGCGCTTCCGGGACCGCGTGTTCCTCAACTGGGCGCAAGACCCGAAAGAGTCGAACGCCATCCAATGGCGTGCGCTGCTGGCGATGGCCGATGCGTGGCGCAAGCCGATCTTTCCGCTCACCGGATCGAACGTGATGAACTCGGGCGTGCCGCATGGTCCGCTTGTCGGCCGGGTGCTTTCGGAAGTCGAGGAATGGTGGATCGAAAGCGATTTCACCGACGATGAATTTTCCCTGGCCGAGCGGCTCAAGGCCGTGGTGCAGGCGCTGGTGTGACCACGATGGAATTCAGCTTCCTCGACGCGCTCTCGATCCCCGGCCATCCGGCAAAGCCGAACGACGACGCGTGGGGACAGACGAGCGGCGCCGCGGTCGTGCTCGACGGCGCGACCAATCTCTGCGAGCCGCTGCTGCCCGGCGAAAGCGATGCGGCGTGGCTCGCCCGCTTCGCGGCACGAAGACTGATGGCCCATGCCCAGGACGGCGCGGGCGGCCGCGACGCGCTCGCCCGCGCCTTGGGCGAGGCGGAGAAGTCCTTCACGGGCCTGCGCCGCCGCGCGCCGCAGCACAATCACGAGAACCCTTATGCATCGATGATGTTCGTCTGCGCCGGCGATGGCGGCTTCGAGGCCTTGTGGTACGGCGATTGCGCGGCGTTGGTGAAGCATCCCGATGGTCGCGTCGAGATCGTGGGCGACGCCTTCGACAAGCGCGCGGCCGAGGCCAGGCGCGTGAAGATGCTGGCAGAGGCCAAGGGCCTCGCCCCCGCTGCGGGCGTCAACCGGCCGGAATTCCTCACGGCGCTGCGCGCCGCACGCGATTCCATCAACACCGGCAAAGGCAGCTGGCTCTTCGGTCCGAACCCGAAAGCGGCCGAGCACGTGAAGACGCGCCACATCGCGGCCGCGCCCGGCACGCTGATCCTGCTCGTGAGCGACGGTTTCCTGGCGCTGGCCTCCGACTACGGCGTCCACGACGCGCAGAGCCTGATCCACGCCGCGCAGGCGAAGGGCCTGGAGGCGCTGGGCCAGCAACTGCGCGCCATCGAGAGCGAGGACGCGGAAGGCCGCAAATACCCCCGCTTCAAGACCAGCGACGACGCGACGGCGGTGCTGTTGCGGTTGAGTTGAACTTCGCTCTTAGTCGTCATGGCCGCCCTTGAGGCGGTCATCCAGGCCACTAGCTCGCTGACGCTCGCTTGCTGGGTGGCCGGGTCAAGCCCGGCCATGACGGTTTTACTGCCCCACCATCAGCTGCCCGCCGTGCCAGATCATCGCCAGCGCCACATAGAGCACGATGAAGACGCCGGCATAGCTGATCCAGGGATGGCGGTTGAGCAGCTTGGCGACGAGGTTGGCGGCGATCCCCATCAGCCCGATCGACAGCATCAATCCCACCGCCAGCACCCAGATGTGATGGATCGCGGCGCCCGCGACCGCGAGCACGTTGTCGAGCGACATCGAGATGTCGGCGATGGTGATCTGCATGATGGCGCGGCGCATCACGATCTCGCCGCCGCCCATCGCCGCGACTTTCGCCTCGCAATCCTCTTCGTGTCCGTTGCCGCCCGCGGCCGTGGCATTGGCGTGGCGCACGTCGCGATAAAGGCGCCACGCGACCCACAGCAGGAGTATGCCGCCCACCACGCGCAGCGGGATGAAGGCGAAAAGCTCCACCGTCACCGACGCCAGGAACACGCGCAGCACGACCGCGGCCGCCAGTCCCCAGAAGATGACCTTGTGGCGCATCGCCATGGGCAGGCGCGCCGCCGCCATGCCGATCACGACCGCGTTGTCGCCGGCCATCACGAGGTCGATCAGGATGACCTGGAGAAGGGCGAAGAGGGCGCCGTTATCGAGCAGGGAATGGAACAAGGCGTCTCCTCGAAAGCCGGGTCAGGGCCAGCGCGCTTCGGGGGGCATGGACATCAGGATGGCCTCGGCGTTGCCGCCCGTCCTGAGGCCGAATTGGGTGCCGCGATCATACAAAAGGTTGAACTCCACATAGCGTCCGCGGCGGATGAGCTGGTGGGCGCGTTCATCTTCCGTCCACGGGCGGGACATCCGCCTCCTCACGATTTGGGGATAGATGTCGAGAAATGCGAGTCCCACCGCACGGGTAAAGGCGAAATCGGCCTCCCAATCGCCGGTCGCCAGCCTGTCGTAGAAGATGCCGCCCACCCCGCGCGGCTCGCCGCGGTGGGGCAGGAAGAAATATTCGTCGCACCACGCCTTGAAGCGCGCGTAATAGGCCGGATCGTGCGCGTCGCAGGCTTTTTTCAGCGCCGCGTGGAAGTCGGCCGTGTCCTCGTCGTTGGGGGTCATGGGGGTGAGGTCGGCGCCCCCGCCCCACCAGGATTGCGCCGCTATGAAGTGGCGCGTGTTCATATGGACCGCAGGGACATGCGGGCTTTGCATGTGTGCGACAAGGGAGATGCTGGACGACCAGAAGCGCGGATCGGCCTGCGCGCCCGGGATGGTCTTGGCGAATTCCGGCGACAGGACGCCCTCGAGCCTGGTCGAGGTCATCACGCCGACCTTCTCGAACACGCGCCCGCCGCGCATCGCGCTGATCACCCCGCCGTCGCCGGGCGTGCTGTCTTCGCCGGGGCGGCTCCAGGCCTTGCGCTCGAAGCGGCCCGGCGGGAGATGGGCGAGAGGGCCGGTCTGCTCGTCCTCGATGCGCTCGAATTCCGCGCAGATGCGGTCGCGCAGCTCCTCGAACCAGGCGCGCGCCCGTTGCTTGTGCTCCGCGCTCATGCGGGAAACCCGTCCGTCTGCCTCAACGCCTCCCCCAGTACCATGGCCGCCGCCTGGGCCACATTGATCGATCGCGCCCCCTCCCGCATCGGGATGCGCAGGCGGGCATGCGCCGCCGCATGCACCTCGTCCGGCACGCCCGCGCTCTCGCGCCCCAGCAGGATCACGTCATCGGCCGCAAAGGCAAATCCCGTATAGGCGAGGGTGGCGCGCGTGGTCACCAGGATGAGCCGCCCCTGTGGCCGGAACGCCTCCCAGGAGGGGTGGCGGGTGACGGATGCCGATTCGAGATAGTCCATCCCCGCCCGCCTGAAGCCCTTCTCGGAGAACAGGAACCCGCACGGCTCGACGATGTCCACCGGCACGCCCAAGCATGCGCCGAGCCGGATCAGGCTGGCGGCGTTTTGGGCGATATCAGGCTGATAGAGGGCAAGGCGCATGGTGGTGTTTGACAGTGTAACTTACTTCTGGTAGGTGTGTGTGCATGAGCAAATACGCTGGATTGGGCACTTATCTGCGTCGGCAAGCCGGGCCGGACGTACCGATGACCTTCTCGGAGATCGAGACGGTGACCGGCACCAAGCTGCCGCCCAAAGCACAGCACTCTCGGACGTGGTGGAGCAACAACGCTTCCAACAATGTGATGACCAAGATCTGGCTCGACGCCGGCTTCGAAAGCGCCCAGGTCGACATGAAGGGGCGCAAGCTCGTCTTCCGGCGCGTGACGTCCGACGCGAGGCGCGGCATGGCGGAGGACGCGCCCGAGTTCAAACCGGCCGAGGACAGCGGCGAGAAAAAGCAAAATCGCCACCCGGCCTTGGGGGCCATGAAGGGCTTGTTCACCATCGAGCCCGGATACGATCTCACCAGCCCTATGTATACCGATGAGGAATGGGCGGAGATCGAGAAGGAAATGGAAGAAGACTGGGATCAGATCGAGCAAGGCATGGCGAGCTGGAAGAAATGAGCCGGCCGCTCCTGCTCGATACCTGCGTGGCCATGTTCCTGGTCGCGAACGAGCCGATCGCCAAGGATGCCAACGCCGCCATCGATCGAGCGGTCGGTGCCGGTGTGCCCATTCGCGTGTCTCCGATCACGGCCTGGGAAGTCGGGCTGTTGGGGCGGAAGGGCCGGTTCAGATCGCCGCTTTCACCGCAGCGCTGGTTCGAGGTGCTGCGCGCGCTGCCGGGCATAACGCTTTGCGAGTTGAGCGCGGAGATCCTCATGCAGTCGTCGTTCCTGCCGGGCGATTTCCACAAGGATCCGGCCGACCGGATCATCGCCGCGACTGCGCGCGAATTGGGATATGCGGTCGTGACTCGTGACCGGGCGATGATCGCTTATGGTGCAAAGGGGCATCTGGCGGTCGTGGAAGGTTGAGCTAAGCTGGGTGTTTGCGTTTGTAAGGGGGAATCCAAGATGAGACTTTCGGCAGTTCTGCTCGCCGGTGCGATGAGCTTCGGCGCTGGCCAGGCGCTCGCGGGCGACGTGGTCATCCATGCAGGCCATCTGATCGACGGCGTGACGAAGGAGGAGCGGGCGCAGGTCTCGATCCTCATCCATGACGAGCGCATCACCGCGGTCGAGCCGGGCTTCGTGCCTGCGCCGGAAGGCGGCGAGGTGATCGATCTGTCGAACGCGACGGTGCTGCCAGGGCTGATCGACTGCCACGTCCACATCACCTCGAATTTCGACGGCGGCAATCCGGTCGCGGAAGCGGTCACGCGCAGCGCTTTCGACGATGCCTTCGCTTCAGTCGGCAACGCCAGGGACACGCTGATGGCGGGCTTCACGACCATCCGCGACGTCGGCGCCAAGCCAGAGATCGTCATCGCGCTGAAGAAAGCCGTGGCCAAGGGCGAGATCGTGGGCCCGCGCATGTTCGTCGCCGGTCCGCCGCTCGGGCCCACCGGCGGCCACAGCGATCCCTCGAACGGCTTCGATCCGCAGCTCCATCACGAGGGCTGGGGCGATTGGATCGTCGACAGTCCGGAGGCCGGCCGCCACGCCGTGCGCAAGCTGCACCAGATGGGCGCCGACCTCATCAAGATCATGCCCTCGGGCGGCGTTCTCTCCATCGCCGACGACCCCAATCTCCAGCTCATGGCCGACGACGAGATCAAGGCCATCGTCGACACCGCCCATGCGCTGCACATGAAGGTGGCGGCCCACGCCCACGGCAAGCAGGCCATCGACCACGCCACCGAGCTCGGTGTCGATTCGATCGAGCACGGCTCGTTCGCCGACGAAGAGTCCTACGCGCTGATGAAGAAGCATGGGACGTATCTCGTGCCGACGATGCTCGTGGGACAGACGGTCGCCGACATCGCGCGCACCCATCCCGAAGAACTCAATCCGTCCTCGGCGGCGAAGGCGCTCGCGGTCGTGCCCCACATGCAGAAGAACCTGCACGATGCCTATACCGCCGGCGTGAAGATCGCCTTCGGCACCGATCAGGGGCTGGCGCCGCACGGCACCAACGCCAAGGAGTTCGCGCTGATGGTCAAGTCGGGCATCGCGCCCATCGACGCGATCTGGGCCGCGACCCACAACGCCGCCGACCTGATCGGCGATTCGAAGGACATCGGCGCCGTGGCGCCGGGGCACTACGCCGACATCGTGGCGGTCTCGGGCGACCCGCTCGCCGACGTCACCGAGCTGGAACGGGTCAAGTTCGTGATGAAGGGCGGGAAGGTCTATAGGCGGCCTTGAAGCGCCGCGCCCGCCTGTCCGCAAGGTGACAAAATCATAAGTTGTTATATGAATAATTCAACCTAAGATTCAGACAGATGAAGTCGGGTCCTTTTGGCGGTTTTCGCGCCGGCACCGGGGAGACCTTACGATGTTGGTCTGCGTCTATCACAACAACGACGGGCAGCAGCATTGCTACCAGATCGTGCCGGTCAAGGTTCCCTTCGGACCGAACAGGCCCAATCCCGGCATCAACTATCCCTACCTGATGCACGATGCGACCGTTGTCGCGTCGATGGAGTCGCTGATTTCGCACGTCGACGATGCGGCGGTCCGCGATGCGCTGCACGCCGGTATCGCCGAGGCCGTGAGAGCCATGCAGGCCCGGGCCGGTTCCGGCATCGTCATCAAGGCCGAGCCGCAGCCGTCTCCGTGGTAGCGCTCGCTCCACACGGCTTCTGATTCCGTCCGGACGGCGCGCGTTCGCGCGTGCCGCCTCGACGCCACGACCGCGACCGCCGGAGTTCCGCGCAAAGCCGCGAAATTCCTGGGATTTCTGCGGCATCGTGCCGCAAGACCCTCCAGGACCGACTCTCTATTTTACCGCCCGAGATCTGGGTCGCGCCGGCATCACAGGGGAAGGCGCGGCCTCTGCCCCTTGGCTCGCGCCCCGCGCGCCCTTAGCAGCAGGTGAAACGTGGCAACGACGAATACGGCCGAACCGACGCGGCGCGATTTCATCCACATCGCGACGGGCACCGTCGCCGCGGTGGGCGTGGGCCTGGCCGCCTGGCCGTTCATCGACCAGATGAACCCGTCCTCGGCGGTCCTGGCGCTGTCGTCGGTCGAGATCGACATCGGTTCGGTCCAGGAAGGCCAGCAGTCGGTCTTCATGTGGCGCAGCAAGCCGGTCTTCGTGCGCCGCCGCACCAAGAAGGAGATCGCGGAGGCCGAGGCCGTCTCGATGAACGACCTGCCCGACAAGCTCGCGCGAAACTTGAACCTGCCCGAGGACGCGCCCGCGACCGACAAGAACCGCATCGAGAAGCCGGAATGGCTCGTCGTCATCGGCATCTGCACGCATCTGGGCTGCATCCCGCTGAACAACCAGGGCGAGTTCGGCGGCTATCTCTGCCCTTGCCACGGCTCGCAATACGACACCGCAGGCCGCATCCGAAAGGGGCCCGCGCCGGAGAACCTGGCCGTGCCGCCTTACGCCTTCATCGGCCCCACCAAGCTCAAGATCGGTTGAGGAGCAAAGACCATGTCCGGCAACTCGACCTACGAACCCAAGAATGGACTGAGCCGCTGGCTCGACGCGCGCCTGCCGATCATGCGGCTGGCGCACGATACGATGTCGACCTTCCCGACGCCGAGGAACCTGAACGTCTGGTACACCTTCGGCGGCATCCTCACTTTCTGCCTGGGCGTGCAGATCGTCACCGGCATCGTGCTGGCGATGCATTACACGCCGACCGCGGCCGCCGCCTTCGATAGCGTCGAGAACATCCGCCGCGAGGTGAATTACGGCTGGCTGCTGAACTTCATCCATTCCAACGGCGCGTCGATGTTCTTCCTCGCCGTCTACCTGCACATGTTCCGCGGGCTCTATTACGGCTCGTCCAAGGCGCCGCGCGAGGTGCTGTGGATCCTTGGGGTGATCATCTACGTCGTGATGGTGGCGACCGCGTTCCTCGGCTACGTGCTGCCCTGGGGCCAGATGTCGTTCTGGGCCGCCACCGTGATCACCAACCTCTTCACCTCGCTCGACCAGATCATCCCGCATCTGGGCGGCGCCCACGATCCGGGCCTGGGGACGACGATCACCCAGTGGCTGTGGGGCGGTTTCGCGGTCGGCGATCCGACGCTGAACCGCTTCTTCTCGCTGCACTACCTCTTGCCGTTCGTGATCGCGGGCCTGGTCGTGCTGCACATCTGGGCGCTGCACGTCCCGGGCAACAACAACCCGCTCGGCATCGACGTGAAGGGCCCGCAGGACACCGTCCCGTTCCACCCCTACTACACGGTGAAGGACGGCTTCTATCTCTGCCTCTTCGTCATCCTGTTCGCGTTCCTGGTGTTCTTCGCGCCGGACTTCGTGGGCAACCCGGACAACTACACGCCCGCCAATCCGCTGGTGACGCCGCCGCATATCGTGCCGGAATGGTACCTGTTGCCGTTCTACGCGATGCTGCGCTCGATCCCGCAGAAGCTGGTCGGCGTGCTGGTGCTGTTCGGCGCCATCGCGACCTTGCTGTTCGTGCCCTGGCTCGACACCAGTCGCGTGCGCTCGATGCGCTTCCGCCCGATGATGAAGCAGTTCTTCTGGATCTTCGTGGCTGACTGCATCCTGCTCGGCTATCTGGGCTCGCAGGAGCCGCAGGCGGTGTGGCATCTGGGCGGCGTCGACATGCCGCTCTTGTGGCCCGCTCGGATCGGCACGCTCTACTACTTTGCTTTCTTCTGGGTGATCATGCCGGTCATAGGCCTGATCGAGACGCCCAGGCCCAGGCCCGACAGCATCGCAGCCTCCGTCCTGGGCAACGCCCAGGCCGCAGAGTAGGAGAACGGATATGCGCATCGCTCTCCCCCTCGCGGTCGTCTTCGCGCTCGTCGTTCCGGCGCTCGCCGACGACGCGGCGAACACCACCGATCCGCTGCCGCCCAAGGAGGTCGCGTTCCCTTTTCAGGGACCGTTCGGCACCTACGACCGCGAGCAGCTCCAGCGCGGCTTCCAGGTCTACAAGGAGGTCTGCTCGGCCTGCCACAGCCTGAACCGCATCGCCTATCACGACCTGGACGGCATCGGCTTCGACGCGGCGCAGATCAAGGCGCTCGCCGCCGCCGCCAAGATCCCGGCCGAGCCCAACGACAAGGGCGAGACCTACGATTCCGACGGCCAGCGGCTGACGCGTCCGGGCATCCCGGCCGACACGCTGCCCGCGCCCTTCGCCAACGAGAAGGCCGCGCGCGCCAACAACAACGGCGCGCTGCCGCCGGATCTCTCCGTCATCGTCAAGGCGCGCGAGGGTGGTGCGGCTTACGTCTACTCGATCCTATCCGGCTTCGGGCAGAAGCCGCCGCCGGGTTTCCACGTCCTTGCGAACAAATACTACAACCCATATTTCGCCGGGCGGAACATCTCCATGCCGCCGCCCTTGACCGAAGGCGCCGTCACCTATTCCGACGGCACGACGGCGAGCGTCGACCAGGAAGCCAAGGACGTCGTGACGTTCCTCTCCTGGGCGTCCGAGCCGAAGATGGAAGAGCGCAAGCGCATGGGCTTCGAGGTGATCCTCTTCCTCCTGGCGCTGGCGGGGCTGCTCTATCTCTCCTACCGGCGCGTGTGGCGGGACATGCATTAGATCAGTTCGTGTTCAACTGACCCACCATCACCATGGCCGGGCTTGACCCGGCCACCCAGTGCGCCCGCGTCTGCGGGCGCAAGGGATTCACGCGGAGTCGCGGAGGACGCGGAGAAGAAAAAGAACTCCGCGCGCTCCGCGTCTCCGCGTGGGACCTGCTTCCTTCTTTTCGCTCGCTGACGCTCGCTAGCTGGGTGGCCGCCTCGAGGGCGGCCATGGTGAGTTTGGTTAGAGCAACACCCCGCGATGCGCGTCGAGCTGCGGGTAGTAGGACAGGAGCCGCTCGAGGCGCGCGAGCTGGGCGGGCGAGAAGTAGCGTAGGCCGCGCTTGGCTTCGCCCCGGTTGAAGCGGTGCTCATCGCGTTCGCGCCAGGTCCGCGTGATCGCCGCTTCGCAGATCGCCGCCGGCCGTTCCACGCCCGCGCGCGCCAGGATGCGCGCCAGCACCTGCGCCGGGTGCTTCAGGAAATCGTCGTAGGCCAGCACGCAGACGCGCTGGTCGTGGCGCGCATAGTCCAGCCACGTCGCGTAATAGCCCGCATACCAGGGCCCGAGCACGTCGATCAGGAAATCGCCCTTGTCCCGCGCGCTCCAGTCCAGGAATGCCGGCGGGATCGTGCAGTTGAGCCCTTCGCCGCGCGCCACCGGGTCCGTTTCCAGCATGTCGCGATAGGAGGCGAGCATGTCGGAGATGCTGCGCACCATGATCGCGGGGCGAAGCTCCAGCGCCTCCTGGAAGTGCCGGTTCGCGGGCAGCGCCTGCAGGTGGACATGCGCGACCAATGGGCCGTCGCCCAGCGCGCCGCGGAAGTAGGCGAGGAAGACGGGAAGATAGAGCTGCGCGTCGCGTCCGCCCTGCGCATGGACGACGCGCACCAGCTGTCCGCCGGTGGCGGCGATGGCGGCGCCGCGCAGGAACGTGCCGGCGGCCTTGGGCGGGAACGCCAGGATGACGGACGGCCGCTCGCGGCCCGCCGCCCGCAGATAGTCGCGGAAAGCGCTCGGGAACGAGCCGTCATGCGCCGGCTGCGCGAAGGCGGCGCGGATGGCGTTCTCGTCGAGGTGCTCCAGCATCGCCCGTCCAAAGCTGTCGCGCAGTTGAACGTCTCGGAGCCGCCGTCCCGGCGGTCTCGATGTGTTTCAGGGACCGGGGCCATGACAATTCGCGATTACAGATTCGTCAGACGGCCGTGTCCATCGAGGCGTCTGCGGTGCTCGGTCATTTCCGGCTTTCGCCTGCGCATATTTTGCCCCCAGGGCGCTGAGGATCGAGGGTGCTGACAAATAATTCCAACGCGCTGCATTCGCGGCAGTCACTGCGTCAAGCGCAATCAATTTTCTCCGCTCGCCGTTGTTCCCCCTGTGGGTGCGTCCGGTTGTAGGCGCAAGTTATTCTCTTTTTTGTCTTGAGCTAACCCTATTTCAACGTTAAGGATGTATTGGGGAATTCCGAGGGGGCTCGCGCCACGCGCGAAGTAGACAGCTTGTCCAAATCTTTGTTTCGGGCCGTGAGCCCACAAGCCGCTCTTCTACTGCTCCTGATAGCCTGCGCTTTATTTCCAGGTACGGAAGCCCATGCCGCCGGCGCCGCGACGGATGGTCCGCAACCAGTGGATCAAAATGTCCCCTGGCTGTTTTTTTTCTTTGATGCGATGGCCCTTGTCGTGCTGCCCATCGGAGCCTTCTTTTCACAGAGCTATTTCAACCTGAACAACGACTCTCGATGGACCCTGGTTCAAAGAAAATACGAGTTGCGGGACGCGATAACCGAGGAAGAACTCACCCACCTCGACAGGCCGTTCGGAGAGGCTGCTCTGATCGTCACGTTCATTTCCAGTTACGTGCTATATGTGGTTTGCCACGTCGCTGTGACAGTGATGAATGCTCCTGAGACCGCAAGCCCAGCTCGCTACTTTCAGACCTTCGTGCCTGTACTGATAACTGGGTGCGCACTTTCGTTCCTTGCATTTTTGGTTGTGCGATACTGCGCGTATATGCGGCTTCTGCACTATCTCTGGGAGATAGTCGAGAAATTCTCTTACACCGAGTCTCTGCTGCGCGGTCCCGCCACTAATTCTCAACAGCAACACATGGAACAGCAGCATCGTCGCAGATCTCAAATCGGAACGTTTCGAAAGTGCGTGTTCCGGGACGAAGCGTGGTTTGAACCGCCGGGCAACGTGTTCGTCACGGTGGGTATTGCCGCGACCTTTCTAGGATTGGCGAGCGGCTTAGCCACGTTGAATTTTCACGAACTCTTCTATCATCTCGAAAATCTCAACGATGCATCCGATAAAGGCATGCACGCCAGAAACGCGCTGGCGGGATTCGTCCGTTATATGGGACTCGGAATTGGCGTGAGCGTCATCGGTGTCATACTCGCCATTGCTTCTCAATATCTGCGCGGTATCGCAAGCGCTCCAATCGCCACCGAAGAAGTGCTGAAGAGCGCGGAGCGCATCGTGGAGACCGGCATCTACCGCCCGCCCCCTCTTGATCTAAATGCCATCAGCGATCGGCTAGACAAGCTCGCTGGAGCGATCGAACGCACGTTCACGAAACCTTGAGGGAACACCGTAAGCTCTGAGGGACGTTCCAATGGCCGGCTCCAGCAAAAAATTCAACGTCTGGATTGTCTATTCCGACATTTTCTCGAACCTTACCATGTTCGTATTCGTCTCGGCTTTTGGGATGTTCGCGGCGCTGGGCGCGCCCGATGATCCAGGACTGCCATCGGTGTCAGGCATTTCGTGTCAAGAGACCGAAAACGTCATTCGATCCGCCATGAGCGCTCCTCTGGACTCGGACACATCTTTTTTCCAGCTCTATCAGCCGGACACCGACGGCCGGAACACGGGTAAATGCAAAGTGGCGTTCCGAGTTTCAGATCATCAATACCCGCCTAGTGCGCAGGATCTGGCAAGTCTCATCTCCTCCACAGGGGGTGGACGCAGGCGCCATCCCGTGCCGAAAGATTGGCACGTGACGACGATGGATTCGATTTGTACGCCCATTTGGATGACGGCGACGAGGCAGTTGCTCAAGAATTACAATGGAAGAATAACGATCACGGCGACTGCTGACGAAAGCATAGAGAAGCAATGCTCTCCGGAAAAACAGAAAGACTATCTAAAGAATATAACTCCCTTCGCGTTTCATCTGAACGGAGAGGAGAAATTGATAAGCATGAAGGACTATTTGGGCTGCAAAATCTTCAAGCGGCAGGGGTCGTTCGTCGCGGAAAAAAACAAAAGCGCTTTATGCTCGCAAATATCGAACTGCTTGAACTTGCCGCGCCCCCCCGCTGGACAGTGTGGTCGCGTTGTCGACTTTCAAGAGAGCTATGATTGGAGCCGGCGAGCATGCCTCTCGACCTTGGCTTCAAATCGGGCGCAAAATCTCTATCAGTATTGTGAAGTCGCGGCCACCGATCGAGGTTTTGACCGCGATCTTCTAACGACCAATTTACCGAACGGCAAAAAGGACGGCGAGACGATCTTCGAAAACAACAAATTCCACTACGGTGCCGCCTCCGACGCCTGGAGGAAGCGTGTACAGTCCATCGGCCACACCGTCGACGCCAGCGACGACTCGAAGCTCCCTGGCAATGCCATAGTGGTCGAGGTGGAGTTGTTTCCCGCGCCTAAATAGTGTCTTTGTCGGTTGGCTTCTTGTATAGCTGGGTCGATGACCAAGACAGTCCTCGGAATCATCGGCGGCAGCGGCGTCTACGACATCGCGGGCCTGGAAAACGCGCAGTGGAAGCGGGTTGAAAGCCCTTGGGGCGAGCCGTCCGACGCGCTGCTTTTCGGCACCTTCAAGGGCGTCGATCTGGTCTTCCTGCCGCGTCACGGCCGCGGCCATATCCAGTCGCCGACCTCGATCAATTACCGCGCCAATATCGACGCGCTCAAGCGCGCGGGCGTCACCGACGTGATCTCGGTCTCGGCCTGCGGCTCGTTCAAGGAAGAGCTCGCGCCCGGCGCCTTCGTGATCGTCGACCAGTTCATCGACCGCACCCACGCTCGAGAGAAAAGCTTCTTCGGCCCCGGCTTCGTGGCGCATGTGTCGATGGCGCATCCGACCTGCCCCAAGCTCTCCAAGGCGCTGGCCGAAGCGGCGCGCGACATCGGCGTCCGCCACGCCGTCGGCGGAACCTACCTCGCGATGGAGGGCCCGCAATTCTCCTCGCTGGCCGAGAGCAACCTCTACCGCTCCTGGGGCTGCAGCGTCATCGGCATGACCGCGATGCCCGAGGCCAAGCTCGCGCGCGAGGCCGAGCTTCCTTACGCGCTCGTCGCCATGGTCACCGACTACGATTGCTGGCATCCCGACCACGACCACGTCACCGTCGACACGGTGATCAAGGTGCTCACCGGCAACGCCGAGAACGCGCGCAAGCTCGTGATGGCGGTCGCCCCCAAGCTCGGCCCCGAGCGTGCGCCTTCGCCCGGCATCGACAACGTCCTCGATACTGCCTTCATCACCGCCCCCGACAAGCGCGATCCCGCGCTGTTCGCGAAGCTGGATGCGGTGGCGGGGCGGGTGCTGAAGGGAAGATAGGGCTATTTCGTCATGGCCGCCCTTGAGGCGGCCATCCAGCGCGAGCGATAGCGAGCAAGTGACTCTGGATGGCCGGGTCAAGCCCGGCATGACGACATTGGTTAGATTTGCGTCTTCAGCGTCTCGCTCAAGGTCTCGGCGTCGCAGGCCGGCACCAGCGTCAAGCCCGCGCGCGGCGCGATCCCGCATGCCCGTGTCGCGATCACCGGGATGCCGCTCGCGAGAGCGGCCAGCAGCTTGCGCGGCTTGTCCTCGATCACGGCGGGCTGGACGAAGGCCGCGACGCCGCCCGCGATGTCGCGCGTCGTGCGCACGCCGCGCCAGAAATCGGCGCCTTCCAGCGCGCTGCCCAGGAGGACGACTTCGAGGTCGAGGGCGCGGGCGGCATCGCGCACCTCGTACGCGCCCTTGCGCGCGATGGTGGGGCCGGCGAAGGCGATGCGGCGCGAGCCGGGCACGTGCTTGAAGCGCGCCGGCACCGCCGCCCAATCGAGCAGCACGGCGCGCTCGCCGAACAGGGCCGCGATATCGGCGTGCGGCGTGACGATGCGCGCGGCGGCGGCGAGCGCTTCGCTCTCGGCCGCGACCAGCGCCGGGTCGGCGCGGAAATCGGCCAGGGTCTCGCGCTCGGGAGATGGCGGCGCGCGGCCTCGTCGAGGCGCGCCTGCAACGCGGCCATCGGCAGGCGCGTCATCAGCACCGAGAACGTGCGTCCGCCGAGATGGCCGCCGCGCCAGAGCGCGGACAGAAGCGCCTGCGTGACGCAAAGCTCCGTCACATCGGCGTCGAGCTTGGCCGCGAAGCGCCGCGCCAGAGCATCCGCCGCGCGAAGCTCCAGCATGCGGCGGCGAGGGCCTTGCGCGCTGCCGCGCATCCGCAGCGCACGCACGAGCGTCGTCAGCGTCGCGGTGCGCACCGCGCCGAAGCCCGTGGCCGTCCAGCCATATTGCGGACGGCGCCAGCGCTTGCCGTCCAGCGGCAGGCAGAGAAGGTCGCGCTCGCTTTTGCCGGCCGCGATATGGGCGTCGAACTCCGGCCAGAACTCGTCGACCAGCCACGCCTTGCGGCCCTCCGACGCGGCCGCGCCGTGGCGGAAGCACGCCGTCTCGTCGCAGGTCTCGCAGCTTTCGGCATCGGCGCGCGGCGCATCGCGTGAGGGGACCGTAGCGCGGGGCGCCTCGCCGTCCGGCGCGCGCAGCTCGACGATCAGCTCGTGCGCGTCCAGCCGCACGCACAGCAGCAGCGGCCGCGCGCTCCTGAAGCGCAGATCGACATAGTTCCACGCTACCGTCGCGTCGCGGCCCTGCGCCGCGCGCGAGCCCGGCACGCGCCGTGAATGCGCGTGGCGCTCGACGATCTCGCAGCCGGCCGTCAGCGCCATGTCGTAGAGCGCGTTGGAGAGCTGGCAGAGCCCGCCGCCCGTCGCGGGTACGATGCAGCCTTCGCGCAGCATGCGCCCGCGCGCGAAACCGCGCAGGCGGCTCGCGCGGCCGAGCTGCTTCCAGAAGCTGAACACGGCGCCGGGCGCAAGCAGCGTCCCGTCGAGATGGCGCGCCGCGACGCGCAGGTTCTGCACCTTGCCCCGCTGCAGGGCGCGCTCGGGTGCTGTGACCTCGGCCCAGAGCGGCGTGCGCGACACGGCCACGCAATGGGGAAAGTCCACAACCCCGGCGCGCGGCAGGCGCCAGGGTCCCGCTAGAGCGTCGCGCGCCAGACGCTCGAGCCGGAAGGCCAGCGCTTTGAGCTGGAACAGAACGGCATCGGCGCGCGTCGGCGGCGCCCAATCGTGCTCGCGAACAAGGGTCATCGAAGAGAATCCGGCCGTCCAGGGCCAGGGTCGGGGCGGATCGTGGCGAATGCGGGGCCAAGACTTGGAATTTCAGCGGAACTCCGTATCTATGCGCTTCGACGCCGCTCCCCCACGAGGCCCGAATGGACTTCAAAGCCGCCATCCGCACGATCCCAGATTTCCCCAAGCCGGGGATCATGTTCCGCGACGTCACGACGCTGTTCGGCGACGGCGAGGCGTTCCGCGCCGCCATCGACGCGATGGTGGGCCACTATCACGGCGTGCGGATCGACAAGGTCGCGGGCATCGAGGCGCGCGGGTTCATCCTGGGCGGCGCAATCGCCCACCAGCTCGGCGTGGGCTTCGTGCCGATCCGCAAGAAGGGCAAGCTGCCCTATGGCGTGCTCGGCGAGGACTACGATCTCGAATACGGCACGGACCGCATCGAGGTCCATATCGACGCGGTGAAGGAAGGCGATGCCGTCATCATCGTGGACGACCTGATCGCCACCGGCGGCACGGCGTTCGCCGCGATCAAGCTGATGCAGCGCGCCGGCGCGAAGGTCGTCGGCTGCTGCTTCCTCGTCGACCTGCCCGAGCTCGGCGGCTCGGGCAAGATCCGCGCCTTCGGCCAGGACGTGAAGGCACTGGTGAGCTTCGAGGGGCATTGAGCGTTGAAAATCAACGGCAAGCCCTATCGCACCATCTGGCCCATCGGCGACGCCAAGGTCGGCGTCATCGACCAGACGAAGCTGCCGCATCGCTTCGAGACGCTCGAGCTTGCGTCGATGCAGGACGCGGCGCATGCGATCAAGGCGATGATCGTGCGTGGCGCGCCGCTGATCGGGGCGACGGCGGCCTACGGCGTGGCGCTGGCGATGCGCGCGGACGCGTCGGACGAGGCGCTCGACCGCGCGCATGACGTCCTCGCCGAGACGCGGCCGACGGCGATCAATCTGCATTGGGCGCTGAAGCGCATGTGCGGCGTGCTGCGCAACCGCCCGCGCGAGGAACGCGCGGCGCTCGCCTGGGCGGAAGCGGCAAGGATCGCCGACGAGGATGTCGAGGTCTGCCGTGCTATCGGCGAGCACGGCCTGAAGATCCTGCGCGAGGTGGCTGCGAAGAAGAACGGCGCGACGCTGAACGTGCTCACCCATTGCAACGCCGGCTGGCTCGCCTGCGTCGATTGGGGCACGGCCTTGGCGCCGATCTACATGGCGCATGATGAAGGGCTTCCGATCCATGTGTGGGTCGACGAGACGCGGCCGCGCAACCAGGGCGCCTCGCTCACCGCGTTCGAGCTGGGCAGCCATGGCGTGAAACATACGATCGTTGCCGACAATGCCGGCGGCCATTATATGCAGGCGGGCCAGGTCGATCTCTGCATCGTCGGCACCGATCGCGTCACCGCGAACGGCGACGTCGCCAACAAGATCGGCACGTATTTGAAGGCGCTGGCCGCGAAGGACAATGGCGTGCCGTTCTACGTCGCGCTGCCGTCCTCGACTATCGACTGGACCTTGAGTTCCGGCCGCGACATCCCGATCGAGGAGCGTTCGGCCGACGAGCTGCTGAAGATGACCGGCCGGCTGCCGGACGGCGGGCTGGCGACGGTGGAGATCGCCGCTCCCGGCTCGCCGGGCGCGAACCCGGGCTTCGACGTGACGCCGGCGCGTCTGGTCACCGGCTTCATCACCGAGCGCGGCACTTGCGCGGCGACGGGTGAGGGCTTACGGAGCCTGTTCCCCGAAAATCGTTGAGAATGGGAATTCAACAATCATGCAGTCGCGTTGGTCGGATTCTGAGGCACAAGATTTTGTGGAGCGCTACGCCGCGAAAGGCATAAGTCGCGACCTGGCGCTGCGCACCTACACCACGCGGCTGCTCGGTTCCGATCCCAGGCTGGTGCTGCATGGCGGCGGCAACACTTCGGTGAAGACCTCTGCCAAGGACATGCTCGGCGAGGATGTCGACGTGCTGTGCGTCAAAGGTTCCGGCTGGGACATGGGCAACATCGAGCCGCAGGGCCTGCCCTCTGTGCGCCTGCACGAACTGCGCCGCCTGCGCCGCCTGAACACGCTCAGCGACGAGGACATGGTCAATTTCCAGCGGATCAATCTCCTGGACTCGACCGCGCCCAATCCGTCGGTGGAGACGCTGCTGCATGCCTTCCTGCCGCACAAATTCATAGACCATACGCACTCGACCGCAGTGCTCGCGCTCACCGACCAGCCCGACGGCGAGGCGCAAGCGCGGGAGATCTACGGCAAGCGCGTCGCCTACGTTCCGTATTTCATCCCCGGCTTCACTTTGGCCAAGGCGGTCGCCGACGTGTTCGACGCGAACCCGAAGGTCGAGGGCCTGATCCTGCCGCGCCACGGCATCTTCACCTTCGCCGATGACGCGAAGACGGCCTATGAGCGGATGATCGCGTTCGTCACCCTGGCGGAGGATCGCCTCAAGCAGAACCGCAAGCCGTTCAAGCCCGCAGCACTTCCCAAGCACATCGCAAGCGTCGCCGAGATCGCGCCGATCCTGCGTGGGCAGCTGGCCATCGAGCGCAACGCGATGGCGGGCACGGTGAAGCGTCAGATCCTCTGCTTCCGCGCCTCGCCCGCGATCCTCGACTACGTGAACGGCGCGGAGCTGGCGCGCTATTCCCAGCAGGGCGTCGTCACCCCGGACCATACGATCCGCACAAAGAACTGGCCGCTCATCGTCCCTGCGCCCGACGCGCACAAGCTCGACGAATGGAAGAAGGACGTCGCGGCGGCGGTGGATGCGTTCGTCGCGCGCTATCACGACTATTTCGCGCGCAACAACGCGCGCACGAGGCCTGCGAAGAAAGAGCTCGACCCGCTGCCGCGCGTGGTGCTGGTGCCGGGCGTGGGCCTGTTCGGGCTCGGCGCCACGGCGAAGGACGCCGCCATCGCCGCCGACATCGCCGAGAACACGGTGGAGGTCATCACCGACGCGGAGGCGATCGGCGAATACCGCTGCATCTCCGAGGCCGACATGTTCGACGTCGAGTACTGGTCGCTGGAGCAGGCCAAGCTCGGCAAGTCGAACGAGAAGGCGCTGTCGCGCCAGGTCTGCGTGATCACCGGCGGCGGCTCGGGCATCGGGGCGGCGACGGCGAAAGCGATGGCCGCCGAAGGCGCGGAGATCGCGATCCTCGACCGCGACCACGACATGGCGGTGAAAGCCGCGAAGGAAGTGCACAAGCACGCGCTGGCGATCCAGTGCGACGTCACCGATGCGGCCAGCGTGCGCGCGGCGTTTGACAAGGTGGTGGAGGCGTTCGGCGGCGTCGATATCGTTGTCTCCAACGCCGGCGCCGCGTGGCAGGGCAATATCGGCTCGGTCGACGACGCGGTCCTGCGCAAGAGCTTCGAGCTGAACTTCTTCGCGCACCAGAGCGTCGCGCAGAACGCCGTGCGCGTCATGCGCGCGCAGGGAACGTATGGCTGCCTTCTGTTCAACACGTCCAAGCAGGCGGTGAACCCGGGCAAGGATTTCGGACCTTACGGCCTGCCCAAGGCCGCCACGTTGTTTCTCGTTCGCCAATACGCCCTCGACCACGGCAAGGACGGCATCCGCGCCAACGCCGTCAACGCCGACCGCGTGCGCACGGGCCTGTTGACCGACGAGATGGTGTCCGCCCGCTCCAAGGCCCGCGGCGTTTCGGAAGACGCCTATATGAGCGGCAACCTGCTCGGCCGCGAGGTCTACGCGCAGGAGGTGGCGGAGGCCTTCGTCTACTTAGCGCATGCCGAGAAGACGACCGCGGCAGTCATCACCGTCGACGGCGGCAACATCGAAGCGGCTTTGAGATAAGCTATACTGTCATCCCCGGCGAACATCGCGCGTATTGCGCGCGATGTGAGGGAAGGGGACCCAGGTGGACAGACCGGTCGCGCTCTTTCCACCTGGGTTCCCTTCCCCTTGCGATGCCGATGGCATCGCTCGGCCGGGAATGACAAAGAAAATATCGAAGAAATGGCGCGTTATATTGCTCTGATCGACGGTAAGGCGGGAGCCTATGGCGTCGTGTTTCCCGATTTGCCCGGCTGTACAGCGATGGGCAAGACGATGGACGATGCACTCGCCAACGCGACAGAGGCATTGCGGGATTGGGTTGAGGTCACGGAAGAAAGCGGGGCCAAAGTACCTCGTCCCCGCGCGCTCGAAGCTTTGCGCCGCGATCCCGAAGTGAGGTCGGCGCTCGCCTCCGGCGCTGGCATCGCCACGGTTCCGCTGGTGCGTGAGACCGGTAAACCGGTGAAAGCCAATCTTTCCATCGATTCCGGCGTGCTCGCCGCAATCGACGAAGAAGCCGAGCGACGCAACCTCACGCGTTCGTCTTTTGTCGAACTGCTGGCGCGGACCATGTTGCCGAAAGTGGCATGATCGCCTTCGTCATTGCCGTCGACGGCGGCGGCATCGAAGCGGCGATGCGGTAGTGAATCTCTCGTGGGTTGTGTTACTTTGGCCTTAAGAGGCCGCCGTGAAAATCTCGGTAGATATCGATTGTTCCGAAGTCGAAAGTGATGCTGGAAGGCCAATTGACGGGCTGTGCATCACTTGTGCCCGTTGCGGCCATTCTGTTGAAGTGATGGGTGAAACAATATCTTCGGCTCGAAGAGGAGCAATCATGCTTCGTGAGGAATGCCCTCGTCGGGAAAATAATTTCTACGATGCTGAATGGTGGTCGTCATAGTCGCGGATATGTTGCTGGAATCAAGTTGTGCTAGAATAGGTTGAGAAGATTTCTGAGCTCTAATTTTGGGGGCGTCGCGATGCGAGTATCATTTATTTTGGTTTTGCTCTGCGTTTCATCGTCTGCGCTTGCCGGCCCATACGAGTGTATTTCCTTTGATACGGTTGGAATAGAGCGTCCTAAAGCGCCGTCGTGTGTCGATGACACGCTCAAATTCTCTGAAATGGATTTTCAAATGTGCAGAAGCGACATGGAAAGCTATACTCAAAAGATGAAAGACTACCAACTCTGCTTGCAGGCTGAAGCTGAAGACGCCCTAAAAGAAGAAAAGAAGGCAATTGAAAAATTCAATTGCAAAGCGAGCGGTCAAGACTTCTGCTAGTCATCCCCCATTTGCCCGGAACAGCTCCAGCGTGCGCTGCTTGGCGAGCTTGGCGGCTTCGGGGTCGAAGTCGGGGCGGTAGCTGCAGTTGAAGCCGTGGCCGGCGCCTTCGTAGACGTAGACTTTCACGTCCGGATGCGCGGCCTTGATCTTCTCCACGTCGCTCATCGGGATGCCGTGGTCGGTTTCGCCGAAATGCAGCATGGTCGGGCATCTGGGGTTCTGGTCGTTCATCATCGCGATCTGGCCGCCGTAATAGCCGGACGCCGCCGCGAGATTGCGGCTCTGGCACGCCGCCGCCCAGGTCACCGTGCCGCCATAGCAATAGCCGGTGATGAACACCTTGCCCGTGGCCGCGAGAACGTCGATGCAGGTCAGCGCGTCCTTCACCGACAGATCGAAGGGGTGTTCGCCGCGCGCGATCTTGATCGCCTTCTGGATGTCCTCCGGCGAATAGCCGGTCTCGAAGCCGGGCGCCTCGCGGTCGTAGAGCGCCGGCGACAGCACCTCATAGCCGTCGTCCGCATAGCCGTCGCAGGTCTCGCGGATATGCGCGTTGACGCCGAAGATCTCCTGGATGAGGACGAGCCCGCCGCGCCGCGTCCCCTTGGGCGCGACATGGTAGACGCCGATCTCGGCTCCATCGCTCATTTTCATCTTCGTCATCGTGCCGCGCGTCATGTCATCCTCCGCTGTTGCTCTCCTTCGACTTTGCAACGGCGGGACGGCGGCGCGCAATCCTCCAGATCCAGCGCAGCAGGAAGAACAGGCCCAAAGCCACCGGCAGCCAGGGCACGAGCTGGATGACGAAGCGCAGGACGTCCGCGGTGCTCGCGACCAGCAGCGCGCCGGATTCGTTCCACACCTCGCCGATCGGAGAGGCGGCGGCCTGGCCGCGCTCGGCCAGGGTAACGGAGAGGCTTTCGCGCGCGATGCGTCCATCGAGGTCGCGCTTGGCGGCCAGCGCCTCGTCGAGATCGGCCTCGGTCTTGGACAGTTCCTGCTGCACCTTGATGTAGTCATCGACGCTCAGATTGGGACGTTTGGCGAGTTCGGCCAGACCGTCGCGGTATTTTGTGAGCTGGGCGACCTTCTTGTCGGTGCCGCTCTTCTCGTTCTCGACGCTTTGCGCCTGAGTCGAGCGGCTCAGGAGATCGACTCTGCCCTTGTCCTGCGACACCGGCTTGCGCAGTGCCGTTTCGAAGCCCGCGATGCTGTCATGCGGCATCGCGAGGGTGAGAGTGGCCGAGGCGAGGTCGGGGTGCTCGTCGATGCTGGCGGAAAGCAATTTGCAGCGCAGCGCCGCGTCGTGCAGGCAGGCCTCGCGCGCCCTGTCGTAGCGCGCCCGGACCGCGTCGTGATCCATCGCCAGCGCGATCACGTGGCTGTAGCTGAAGATCTGCCCCTTATCGGCCATCGTCTCCGCATTGGCCTGCGGTTCGGAGAGGACGATATCGGGAACCGACACCGGCCGGGTTGTTGGGCCATTGCGCGAGCAGCCCGCGAGAACGAGCAGGCCAAGAAGGACGAGAGAAGAACTGCGCGGCATGTCGGACCCCCTCCGTTGAGCGCGTGAGGCAAGTCCAATCCGGCGCCGCGGCCAAAGTGGGGCGCGATTGCGGCTTAGGGGCGGCGCTGCACCAGGCCCTTGCCGGTGAAGCGGAAGACCAGCTCGCCCGAATCGTCATGCGCCTCGTTGCGGCTGAGGATGATGCCGAAATCGGGGCGCGATTTGAGCTCGACCTTGCCCACGATCTCGGAAGAGAAAGTCAGCCGCATGCCGGGACGCACGGGCTTCAGCCAGCGCATGTCCTCATAGCCGGGCGAGACGCCGGCGCGCAGCAGGGGCGACGTGCCGCCGGGCTTGTTGCGGTCGGCGATGGCGAGCTTCATCCACACCGCCGCGGTGTGCCAGCCGCTGGCGATGATGCCGCCGAAGATCGACCGCTCGGCGGCCTGCGGATCGACATGGAAGGGCTGCGGGTCGTATTTGCGCGCGAAGCGGATGATCTCGTCCTCGCTGAAGGTGTAGCCGCCGAGCTCGCGGCGCGCGCCGATCTCGACGTCTTCCCAATATTGCGGGTTCATGGCGCGCCCCGCTTGGCGATAATCGGGGTCATCTTGACCAGCGCCACCTGTTCGCGCTGGTTGAAGACCTTGCAGGCGAAGGTGACGGTGCCGAACGGCTTGGACGCCGACGGTCGCGCCTCGATCACCTCGGCCTCGGCACGCAACACGTCGCCGGGGCGCACCGGCTTCATCCAGCGCCCTTCGGGCGAGCCGACGCCGCCGCGTGCCGCCGCGATCGGCATCATCATGTCGGCGAACATGCGCATCGTCATGGCGCAGGTGTGCCAGCCCGACGCCGCCAACCCGCCCAGGATCGATTTCTTCGCCGCCTCCTCGTCGAGGTGATGCGGCTGCGGATCGAACTCGCGCGCATATTCGACGATCTCTTCCTTGGTGACGTGATACGGCCCGCAATCGAATTTGCGGCCGACGGGGAAATCTTCGAAGTGGAGGAGCTCGGGCATTTTGCTATAGTGCCCCGCTTTCGGGGGGGCAGACAAATGGATTGGATCGCGATCGTATCGGCGGGGGTGTGCGGGGCTGCGGGCGGAGCGATCGGCGCGCTCGTCGGACGGCTTTTCAAGAACATCGCGGTGCGCTCCGCGGCGGCGGTGATCTGTTTCGTCGCGGCGGCCCAGCTCGGCCGGATGTTCGTCACGCCCTGGGTCGAGGTCGAGTATGTCTTCGCGACTCTGCCCGAGGTCAAGCAGCTGACCGCCATCGCGCCGGCGCATGTGGACGAGCTCAAGGCGTTGATGCGCGACGCCTATCGAAAAGGCGGGACTGCAGAGGACTATCAGCGCGCCGGCTATGTTTGGGGGCGTAAATACAACACTTCGTTCATCCTGCTGATGACCTCGCGCAACGCTTCGCTCGCGCTGCGATCCTTCGGTATCTATATGGACGTCTTCAAATTGGTCTATGCACACGATCCGGTCGCATGCTTCAACTGGATACAAGGCTTTGGTGCGCCGACCGAAGCCGAACTCGGTCTTGAGGGAGCGGGACACGCCAAGCTTCAGCAGCTCACCGACAGCGCCCATTTGCTGAGCAGACCCGAGGACGCACCGATAAGAAATCAGAAGCTGTCCGACGATCTCGCCGTGGCGCTGGTGAACAAGGTGCGCGCCAATTGGGACGCCAAGCGCATCGATTTCGCCGACACGGCGAAGCCGAAGCCCGATCTTCCGAACGACAAGAAGGCCGCCGTCTGCTACACGACCTACGCGATGTTCAGCGAGGTGCAGGCGATGCCGGAAGATCAGCGCCTGGTCTATCTGCGGGGGATGTTCGGCTCGCTTTGAGGTTCAGGTGTTGAACCGGAAATGCATCACGTCGCCGTCCTGCACGACGTAGTCCTTGCCTTCGAGGCGGAACTTGCCGGCGTCGCGGGCACCGGCCTCGCCGTTGCCCGCGATGTAGTCGTCATAGGCGATGGTCTCGGCGCGGATGAAGCCCTTCTCGAAATCGGTGTGGATGACGCCGGCGCCCTGCGGCGCGCGCGATCCCTTGGTCACCGTCCAGGCGCGCGCTTCCTTCGGGCCCGCGGTGAAGAACGTGATCAGGCCGAGCAGATGATAGCCCGCGCGGATCAGCCGGTTCAGGCCCGGCTCCTCGAGCCCGATGTCGCGCAGGAAGTCGGCGCGCTCATCCGCGGCGAGCTGGGCGACCTCTTCCTCGATGCGCGCGGAGATGACGACGCAGCCCGCGCCCTGCCTCTTGGCCATCTCCTCCACGGCGGTCGAGTATTTGTTGCCCTGGGCGGCCGCACCTTCGTCGACGTTGCAGACGAAGAGCACGGGCTTGGCCGTCATCAGGCCGAGCTGCGAATAGGGCCCGGCTTCCTCATGCGAAAGCTCCGCCAGCCGCGCGGGCTTGCCGTCGCGCAGGAGGTCCAGCGCCTTGGTCATCAGCGCGAGCTGCTCCTTTGCTTCCTTCTCGCCGGACTTGGCCTTCTTCTCGAAGGGGACGACGCGGCGCTCCAGGCTGTCGAGATCGGCGAGCATCAGCTCGGTCTCGACCGTCTCGGCGTCGCCGACCGGATCGATGCGGCCCTCGACATGGGTGATGTCGTCGTCCTCGAAGCAACGCAGCACGTGGGCGATGGCGTCGACCTCGCGGATGTTGGCGAGGAACTGGTTGCCGAGGCCCTCGCCCTTCGAGGCGCCGCGCACCAGGCCTGCGATGTCGACGAAGGTGATGCGGGTGGGGATGATCTCGGCCGACTTCGCGATCGCCGCGAGCTTGTCGAGGCGCGCATCGGGCACCGCGACGTCGCCGACATTGGGCTCGATGGTGCAGAAGGGATAGTTCGCCGCCTGCGCCGCCGCGGTCTGGGTGAGCGCGTTGAACAGCGTCGACTTGCCGACGTTGGGAAGCCCCACGATGCCGCATTTAAAGCCCATCGGCTGCGTCTTTCTTCTTCTTCGGCGGCTGGGTGAGCAGCGCGATCTTGTTCATGAAGCCCGCGTCGTCGTCCTTGGCAAGCAAGGGGGCGGCTTCGGCGATGGCGCTCAGCATCGGCACCAGCCATTCCTCGTCGAGCTTCGAGAAATTGCCGAGCACGTGGCCGTGCACGCGGTGCTTCTCGCCGGGATGGCCGATGCCGATGCGCACGCGGCGATAGTCGGGGCCCAGCGCCGCGGTGATCGAGCGCGCGCCGTTGTTGCCCGCGTCGCCGCCGCCTTTCTTCATCTTGAGCTTGGCTGCGGCAAGGTCGATCTCGTCATGCATGACGACGAGCGCGTCCGGCGGCAGCTTGAAGAAGCGCATCGCGGGCCCGATGGAGAGGCCGCTGTCGTTCATGTAGGTCATCGGCTTCAGGAGATAGGTCTTGCGGCCGCCCAAGGCGCCCTCGCTGAGCTGGCCCTGGAAGCGCGCGCGCCACGGCGAGAATCTGTAGCTCTCGTGGATGACGTCCACCGCCATGAAGCCGGCATTGTGGCGGTTGCGCGCGTACTCCGCGCCCGGGTTCCCGAGACCGGCGATGAGAAGCGGCGTATCCGGCATGGACCGAGCCCCGACGGGCCGGAGAGAAGACTACTTCTTCTCCGGCGCCTTGGCGGCGGGGGCGGCACCGGCGGCCGGCGCAGCACCGGCGGCAGGGGCAGCGCCTTCGGCGGGCGCGGCGCCTTCTTCCACGACGGGAGCCGAGGCGGCAGCGGCGGCCGCCGCAGCGGCAGCCTTCTGCTCTTCGATGACGCTGGTCGGCGCCACGATCGAGGCGACGGTGAAGTTCTCCTCGCGGATCGTGGTCTTGGCGCCTTCGGGCAGCTTGAAATCGTCGAAGTGCAGCGTGCCGTGGATGTCGAGGCCCGCGAGGTCGCCCTCGAGATAGTCGGGGATGTGATCGGCGTCGAGCAGCATCTCGATCTCGTGGCGCACGATGTTGAGCACGCCGCCGCGCTTCAGCCCCGGCGAGTTCTCATGGCCCTTGAAGCGGACCGGGATCGCGAGCTTCACCTTCGCGCCGGGGGCCAGGCGCATGAAATCGACATGCACCGGACGGTCGGTGACCGGATCGAGCTGGAGCTGGCGCGGGATGACGCGCTGCTTCTTGCCGGCGACGTCCAGCATGAAGAGGGTGGTCAGGAAGCCGCCGGCTCCCACATGCAGGCCCAGCGTGTGGGCGTCGACCGACACGTTCTCGGGCGTATCGCTGCCGCCATAGACGACGGCGGGGATCCGGCCGACCTTGCGGGTCTGGTAGGAGGGGCCCTTGCCGGTTCCGGGACGCGGGTCGGCGCTCAAATCCTGCATCTGACGCATTTGGGAATTCCTCAAGGCTTTCCGGGCTTTTCGACGGTCTTGCGCCCAGGAAAGCGGGGCTTGTAGCCGAAGGCGGCTTCGCTGGCAACCGCCGCCTTTGGGGGTCGGGAAGACCCTGGAATCAGCCGTTGTGCTGGCGGTGGCCGCCGTGGTGGTGCCCGGCCTCCAGAAGGTCCTCGACATAGGCCATGCGGACGAAGACGGACAGGACCACCGCCATGGGCGTCGCCAGCACCGCCCCCCAGACCCCGAAGATGATGCCGAAGGCGACGATGGCCAGCAGGTTGAACACCGGCGACAGCGACACCGCCCAGCGCTGGATCAGGGGCTGGGTGAAATTGCCCTCGATGAACAGCGCGACGGCGTAGACGATGGCGGCCCAGAAGGCGAGCGTCGGGCTGACGCTGAGCGCCAGCAGAAGGCCCGGGATCATCGCCGCCATCGGCCCGATATAGGGCACGAAGATCGACACGCCGGTCAGCACGCCGAGCGCAAAGGACAGCGGCACGCCGACCAGCCAAAGGCCCACGCCGGTGATGACGCCGACGAAGAGCATGTCGAGCGTCATGCCCATCAGCCAGCGCTGCAGCGACTGCGCCATCGCGTTCATGATGTGGTTGACGCGGATACGCCGGTGCGGCGGAAACAGGCGCACGATGCCGCGCACATAGGCGTTCGGGTCGGCGGCGAGATATACGCCGACCAGCAGCACCAGAAGCGCCTCGCCCATGCCTCCGAGCAGGCCGCCCGCGAGCGGGATCGCTTGCAGCAAGGTCTCGCCCGACGGCGCGTCGGTGTTGCCGAGCAGGGTGAGGAACCAGCGGCCCTCCTGATAGGACATCAGCCATTTGCGCCCCGCCGCCACCGCGCTCGGGATTTCCTTGAGCAGGGTCGTGAACTGGTCGACGGCGAGCGAGCCGAACACGGTGAAGAAGAGGCCTGCGAGGAACAGCAGTCCCAGCGTCACGATCACCAGCGCGAACTGGTCGGAGATGTGCAGGATGCGCTGTACCGGCTCGGCCATGGTGCGCAGGATCACCGCGACGACGACGCCGCCGAAGGCCAGCACCAAGACCTGGTTGATCTCCCACACCGCCAGGAGCACGACGACGATCAGCGTCCCCACAAGCACCTTGCGGGCGAAATCGAGGGTCGAACCGTCATTGGGCGGCGGCAGCGGCTGCTCCATGTGCGCTTTTCTGCCTGACTATGGCGATTTAGGCCAGCCCACCCACCCCCTCGTCATCACCCGCTTTATGCGGGCGACCCACGGTGGTCCTGTAAAATTGGAGAAGACGTCCGTGGGTGGCCCGGACGTGAAGCTTGTCCTCCGGTCGCGCTTCGCGCGATCCGGGGGGCCGGGCCATGACGGTTGGGGTTATTTACGCTTCGCTTTCGGCGGCGGCGGCAAATTGAACTCCCATGCCTCGCGGATCAGCGCCGCGAGCTCCTTCTTCGACACGCGCTCCGGCTGGACGATGACGTTGGCGCGCTTGCCCCACATGTATTTGACGAAAGTCTCCGGCTCGGCCTCGAACAGGAATTCCTTGCGCTCCTCGGGCAGGTGCAGGAACAGCCCGTCGGTGCGGATCACGGCGAAGATGCGCTTCTTGGTGCGGAAGGCGGGACGGCCGAAATGATCGACCTCGCTCACGCCGTCGAGCGCGAGCGCTATCTTGCGGATGTCGGTTGGGGTCGCCATCGCCGCATTCCATCACACGTCGCGCGGTATCTCCAAGCCCACGCTTTGCGGCGCGTGCACGATCGGGGGAGGCGCGGGAATCTTCACCGCGCGCGCCGGCCGGCTCAGGCGGCGCACGGCGCGCGCCGCCGCCTTGGCTTCCTCGGCCTCGATCAGCTCGCGCTTGACGACGTGGTCTGAGATCAGGTCGCGGACGTCGTCGATGTCGGGGTTCAGCCCGTCCGCGAGCTTGCGCAGCTCGCGGCGCACCATGGTGACGACCGGGGGCGAGAGCAGGAGCTGCGCGATGGAGTAGCGGCTCATCGCCTGGCGCGTCTTGAACATCTTCGACATCGAATCCGGCGTGAAGACCTCGCGGCTCAAGCCCGCGAACAGGTCGGCGACGTCGCGGCTCTTCAGATTGCAGCCGCAGAGGTCGACGTCGAGGACCAGCGTGCCCGCGATCGGCTTGTTGAAATTGACCTTCCAGGCCTGCCACCGCGCTGCGTTGGTCAAGAGCACCCAGTCGGCCGGCAGGTTGGCGGCATAGTTCACGACCTGCGTGACGTGGGCGTCCTTGAGCTCGGTGTTGATCGCCTTGACCTCGACGAGGAAGCGGAACTGGCCGCCGACCGTCACCGCGAGATCGGCGAAGGTGCCGCGGATCGCCTTCTCCGACGTGATCTCCTCGATCTTGCGATAGCCGAAGACGTCGCACAGGATATCCATCGCCAGATGCGCGGTGTCGGTTTCGTTGATGTCGCGCCGGCGCGCGTCGGCGACCGTGGCCTGATATTTCTTGAGTTGCTGGGCGATGCGCTTTTGAACCCGTGCAGGTATCTTGGTCGGCATCGTACTCACCCCAACTTTTCAACCCGGTGTCATAATAGTAGAGGTTGAATATTCGCGAGGGAAGCTTTCGTCATGGAATGCGGCATATATATGGTAAGCGACACAGGGCGCGGCGCGTGAGTTAACGCGCGAGCGACAACCGGAGCGAGCGATGCGATTAACCAGAATCGTCCTCACTGTCGCATGCGCGACCGCAGCGTCGCTCGCGTATGCGGGGGATTTGAAGAAGACCGGTCCCCTGGCGCCGTCCGCGGGACTGATCATGGCGCGCGGCGCCGTCGAAGAGCCGGCTCTGGAATTCGTCTATGCGATCGGCGGCGGCGCGCCGCCGCCGTCTGCCGTCACCTTCGATCTCGCCAAGGATTTCTCCGTCGCCGACACCGGCGGTGTGCTTACGATATACGATTATGCGCTCAAGCGCGTGCTCGTGCTCGACGACAAGGCGCACAGCTTCCACAACATCTCGCTCTACGCGCTGGTGGCGTCGCTTCAGGGCGTGAGCGTCGTCGACGCGACGTTCACGCCGTCGAAGCAGGCGTTCGACGCAGATCAGGGCGCGCGGCTGGTCAAGCTCTTGCGCGCCTTCACGCCGCTTTCGCCCGCCGCGGTCGAGCGCATCCGCGCCGGCGGATATCTGCCGCAGACGCTGTCCTTCGGCTCCGGCGCGGCGACCCAGACCTGGACGCTGCAGTCCGCGGCCATGGTCAAGGCCGTCCACCCGATTGCGTCGAGCCGACGGACGCCCAAGGTCGACATGTCCGACGTGCAAAAGGCGTTCGGCGACGCCGCCGGTGCCGTGATCGCGGCCGGCGGCGGCGGCGGTCAAGGCAAACGCATGCAAAAGGATCTCCGCGCGGCGATAGAGCATGCGCTCGCGGCCAGGCATGCGTTCCAGGCGCTGCTCATTTCCTACGAGATGGCGGATCAATACGGCCCGGTTTCGGCCGCTTGCGCGAAGACCAAACCCTGCCATTCGTTCAAGGCGATCGAGGCGCTTGCCGCGCGCGATCCGCGCGGCGCGGCCCTGCGCCTGGCGATGCATCCGGGCAAGGCGCAGCTCGACGCGGCGATCGCGGCGCTCAAGGCGATGAAGCGCGACGATCTTTCGGATGGCTATATGCTCGACGCGTTCCTCGCGCGCGATCTCGCCCAGGCCGGCCGCGCGGCCGAGGCCCTGCCGCTCTTCGCCTCGGCGCTCAAGGCCAATCCTCACATGCCGGCGTTCTATGCCGAGCTCGGCGGGTTCTGGATGGCGAACGGCGAGCCCACGCTCGCCTGGGACGCCTACGACCTCGGCCGGATGATCGATCCCTCCGCCGCGTCGCCCGCGACGTCCGCGGTCAACGCATACGAGGCGGGGCTCGAGAAGAAATATCCGGAGCTGTTCTAGCGCCATTCGCGCGAAAAGCGCGCGATCCGGGTGATGACGGCTGGGATGCTCAGCCGGACAGGCTCGATACGCCCACTTTTTGTTGATGCGGTGCACGGCCCCGCTCGATCGGGTGCGCTCGAAAACGCGTTCGGGACGAAGTATTCTGAGTTCCACCAGAAAGATCGGAGTGCAACCATGACTGTTCGGCGTGCATGGAGCGATGTCGATCCGGAGATTCCGGGCTCGTTCTGGCTCGTGGGCGACGACCGGCTCGAGCACTCGCTGGATCGCCAGAAAGCCCGGCTGCTATATGCCTATTTTGTGCATAGCCTTCTCTACAATCGCAAACTCGTGATCTCGGACTCGATCGCAGTCAACAATCCCAATCTCCGCTACCTCCTGCGAAATGACCGGCGCGTCCGCGAGATGATCAACGTGGATACGTTCTGCGTTGCGCGGCGCCTCGTGGCATCGGGAAAAATGGTGCATTTGCTTGAGTTGCGCGACGAATTCATCAAAGGGAACAAGCAAAATCCGGCGTTCGAGGGCCGCGAATTCCACAGCGATGAGGAGCTCGAATTCCTCCAGGTTCAGGCTAGCTCCGCGAAGTATTCCCTGGAGGCCGTCAGCACGCACTATACGCAGTCCACGCTCTCGCTGTTGAAATCGGATCAGGCGGTGAGAAGATTCACCGCACCCCTGCGCGACAAGGTGATCGGGCTCGCCGAAGATTCCATGGGCGGCGGCGGCAAGCTGCTGCGCAGCTTCTTCTACGGCGGATTGGAACATGCCGTGACGTCGCAAGAATGGTCGCAGTTCGGTGAGCAATTGCGCCAGTTCGGAAACGCGTTCTATTTCAGTGCCCTTCCGAATGTCCTCGATGCCCAGCCGGTCTTTCCACAGGCGTACGAGGCCGAATGGTCAATCCTTCGCGGCTTTCGCGCCGAGACCACCTCCGAGCCCGCCAGCGGTGCAATCGACTGGGAGACCGAGCTTCCGGTAAGCGGGTATGTCGAGGGTCTGAACCGGCTCGAGCCCGGGGATGTTTTTGCGCTGAGGGACCCTGCGGGCGAGTTCGGCGCGTTTCACGACGCGCTCAGCAAACGGGCGCACGATCAGTCCGAGACGGCCGAAGAGGTCCAGCGCCGGCTTTTCCTCTATGAGCGTAAGATCGTTGCCAGGATATTGGAGAAATTTCCCGAGGCGCGGTCCAGCGCCGGACCCAGGCTCAGTGTGTCCGCACGGGTCTATGATCTGCTCGAACTGTCGAAGGCGTCCCTGGTGGGCGCAGGACTGGCGCTGATGCCGGAACTGGGCAGGATGATCGGCGTAAATGTCGAAGTGGCCTATGCCGGCCTGCATGTTTTTGGCGTCGCCGCAGGACTGGCAGCCGTCGGATTCGCCGCCGACGGAGCACAGCATCTGCTGAGGCATTCCGTGGAAGACCACAAGGCTGATCTCGACGCCGAAGGCGCGCTCCAGGAGATGCGGCTGCGCAAGCTTTTCGAGAATGACGCGTCGGCCGACAAAGTTCTGCGCGTCGAGGGACGTGCGGTCCTGCGCGGCACGGGAGATCAGATTTACCGGCGCCCGCGCTGAAGCGGGGTTGTCAGCACGCCACCCGTTCCAGCAGGAAGCGCTGAACCAGGCAGACCGTCAGTGCGTCGTCGAACAAGCCCTCGCCGAGCCCCGCGGCCGCTTCGTCGGGCGTCAGGGTTTCCGCTCCCGCGATCACCTCTGAGTATTCCGGCGTGGGCTCGAAAGCCTTCTCACAATTGCGTGCTACGAACAGATGGCATTTTCCCGCGTTGAAGCCGGGATCGGTCCATAGCGTCCCCCAGTTCTGCCACGCGTCGGAAAAGAAGCCGGTTTCCTCCTTGAGCTCGCCGGCTGCGGCTTGGACCGGCGTCAAATCCGCGGCGCCGAATCCCTTGGGGACTTCCCGATGCCATCTGCGCGATGCATGGCGGAAGACGTTCACGAAGACGAGGCCGCCCGCGGCTGTGACAGGAAGGACGGCGACGGAGTAGGGCGCTTCCCAGACAAATCTCAGATATGTGCCCGGCGTCCGGTCGGGAAAGCGAACATTGTCGTCGAACAGCATGCCCCATCTGTTGCGATAGACTTGCCGGGCCTCCAGGATTTCGATGATGCCACTGGAATCCGACCGTTCCGTTCCCATTTGGCGCACCTCGACGGCTTTTCGTCTGTCAATCGAACAAACTCGACACGCTCTCTTCGTTGTTGATGCGGCGCATGGCCTCGCCGATGAGCGGCGCGATGGAGATGCGGCGGATGTTGGCGCATTTGGCGATCTCTTCGGTTGCCGCGATCGAGTCGGTGATGACCAGAGATTTGAGCTTGGAGCCCTTGATGCGCGCCACCGCGCCCCCCGACAGCACGCCGTGGGTGGCATAGGCACAGACATCCTTGGCGCCCTCGCGCAGAAGCGCGTCGGCGGCGTTGCACATCGTGCCGCCCGAATCGACGATGTCGTCGATGAGGATGCACGAGCGCCCCTCGACGTCGCCGATGATGTTCATCACCTCGCTCTCGCCGGCGCGCTCGCGGCGCTTGTCGACGATGGCGAGATCGGCGCCGAGCCTTTTGGCGAGCGCGCGCGCGCGCACCACGCCGCCGACGTCGGGCGAGACCACCATCAAATTGCCCTGGCCCAGATAGTCGGTGATGTCCTTCACGATCACCGGCATGGCGTAGAGGTTGTCGGTGGGGATGTCGAAGAAGCCCTGGATCTGGCCGGCGTGGAGATCGACGGTGAGCACGCGGTCGGCGCCGGCATGGGTGATGAGGTTGGCGACGAGCTTGGCGGAGATCGGCGTGCGCGGGCCGACTTTGCGGTCCTGGCGCGCATAGCCGAAATAGGGAAGCACCGCGGTGATGCGGCGCGCCGACGCCCGGCGCAACGCGTCGATGACGATGAGCAATTCCATCAGGTTGTCGTTCGCCGGGAAGCTCGTCGACTGGATGACGAAGATGTCCTCGCCGCGCACGTTCTCCTGGATCTCGACGAAGACTTCCATGTCGGCGAAGCGCCGCACCACCGCCTTGACCAGCGGCAGCTTGAGGAAGCGGGCCATGTCCTCGGCCAGTGCGCGGTTGGAATTGCCCGCGAGCAGCTTCATCCCGCGCGCTCCGTTGGTGTCGCTCATCTTGGCGCGCGCGTCCTTCCCGTGACGGTTCAATGACGGGCTTTTAGCAAGCGCGGTGTGGCGGGTAAACCGCGCTTTTCAGGTTCTCAACACGATTGCGGAGACCTGGCGGCCGTAGTCGTTCTCGCGGCGATGAGTCGCGCGGCGATAGCTGAAGAAATCCGCCTCGCGGGCGTAGGTGCAGGCGCGCAGCCGTGTGACATTTTCGACGCGCGCCGCCGACAACCGCTCGGCGACGTAGCCTTCGAGGTCGAAGTGGCGGCCTTCGAAGAAGCTTTGCGGGAATCGGTCGCGGAATTCGGGACCCACCTCGTAGTTCGCCTGGGAGATGCACGGCCCGATCGCGGCCGCGATCCGCTCGCGCCGCGCGCCGAGCCCCTCCATCGCCGCGATCGCCTGATCCGTCACGCCGCCGAGCGCGCCTTTCCACCCGGCATGGGCCGCGCCGATCACGCCTGCCTCGGCGTCGGAAAAGAGCACCGGCACGCAATCGGCGGTGAGGATGCCGAGCGCGAGGCCGGGCAGGTTCGTCGCCATGGCGTCCGCCTTGGGCCCTTCGCCGAGGTTCCAGGGCGCGATGACGCTCACCGCCTCGCCGCTGTGGACCTGATAAAGCGTGAGCAGGGCGGCGTCCGGCGCCAGCGCCTCGACGACGCGCTTGCGGTTCGCGATCACGTCGGCGCGCTCGTCGCCCGAGCCCGGCCCGCAATTGAGCGAGGCGAAGATGCCTTTCGACACGCCGCCGCTGCGGCCGAAGAAGCCATGCGCGATACGGGGCGATGTCAGCGCAGGCGCGGTCAGGACGAGCATGATCCCTCAAACCGTCATGGCCGCCCTCGTGGCGGCCATCCATACTCCCTGTCGACATAGGTGATCTTGGATGGCCGGGACAAGCCCGGCCATGACGGAATTGTCGGGTTGGTTCGACTCCCGCGTCTCTAAAACCCCGGCGGATTCGACACGGTGCGCGGCAGGATAGCCAGCGCCTTGAACAGCGTGCCCATCTGATCCGGGCTCACGAGGCGGTCGAGTTGTGGCCAGAGGTCAGTCGTGGCGCGGGGATTGCGGGTGGCGAGATGCTCGAAGCGGCGCACGATGCCCAGATCGTCCAGGAACGCGGCCTGGGTCGCGGGCCCGAACACAGCCGCGCCCGCGCGCGCGGCCGTCGCGGCCAAGCTCAGGAAATCCACATGCGCGGAGAGGTCGCTCTCGCCGGGATCGTCGAGGATGGCGGCGAAGGACTGGTCGGCGATCGCCTGCAGCGTCTCGCCGAAATCGACGCCGTCATAGCCATAGTCGACGATCAGCGCGCCGCCGCCCTGGATCGCCACGATGCGCGCGATCTCGTCCACCAGCGAAAGCGCCGGCTGACAGACTTCGTAGACCGCGCCGTCGGGCGCATCGGCGCGGCTTGCCGGAATGAGCGCGTCCGGCACGGCCACGGGCGACAGCGCGAAGTCGAGCTTGCCGTTCGAAAGCGTCACCATGCGCTCGCGCCAGCCATGCACCGTCTTGACGTATTGACGGATCGGCAGCGCATCGAAGAACTCGTTGGCGATGAGGAACAGCGGTCGGTCGCTCAGCTGGGAATCGAAACGGTCCGTCCAGCGCACGCCAAGGCCTTTCAGCGTCTCTTCCTGGATCGCGCGCAGGCCGGGGCTGGCTTCGACGAGGACGATGTCGAGACCATCCAGGAATTCGGGCGCCAGGCGCGCGGCACGCAGCGCATCGGCCATCAGCGTGCCGCGTCCGGGACCGAGCTCGACCAGCCGCGCGGGTTTAGGCCGCCCTTGGTCGTGCCAGACCTGCACGCACCAAAGCCCCAGGAGCTCCCCGAAGACCTGGCTGATCTCGGGCGCGGTGATGAAGTCGCCTTCGCTTCCGAACGGATCGCGCGTCGCATAGTACTGGCCGCTCGCCAGCGTCATGAAATCGGCGATGGATATCGGCCCCTGCGCGGCGACGAGCGCCGCGATGCGCTCCGCCAGCGCGTTCACGTCAGGTCCGGTTGAGGCTTCGGCTTTGCGAGCACGTGCCAGGCGAGCGCGCCACCCGCCAGCAGCAATCCGACCGACAGCGCCTGGCCCATGCTGAACCAGCCGATGAATTGCGTGTCGGGCTCGCGGAAGAACTCGACGACGAAGCGAAGCAGGCCGTAGCTCGCCAGGAAGATCGCGCTGATGAGGCCGGGACGCTCGTGCAGGCGGAAGACGCGCAGGCACACCTGCAGCACCGCGAACAGCAACAGGCCCTCCAGCGCTGCCTCGTAGAGCTGGCTCGGATGGCGCGGGACGCCATCGCCCGCGCGCGGGAAGACCATCGCCCAGGGCACGTCGGTGGGTTTTCCCCACAGCTCGCCATTGATGAAGTTCGCGATGCGGCCGAGGCCCTGGCCGATCGGCTGCACCAGGCAGACGAGGTCGCCGATCATCAAGAAGCTCAAGCCCCGCCTGCGGCAAAACAGCCAGATCGCCAGGATCACGCCGATCGCGCCGCCGTGGAACGACATGCCGCCGTCCCAGGCCGCGATCAGCCGGATCGGATTGGTCAGGAACTCCAGCGGCAGGCCCTTGCAGAACGCCGCTCCCGGCGAGGCGCTGCACAGGAAGGTGCCGTAGAAGATGTCCCAGCCGATCCGCCCGCCGATGACGACGCCCAATGTCGCCCACACCACGAGGTCGCCGATCTGGTCCTCGGTCGCGGGCGGCTTGCCCTTGAAGGGGGGATTCGTCCACAGCGATTTCTGCCGCAGCATGCGCACGACCAGCCACCAGCCGAGCAGAAGGCCGGCGATATAGGCCAGCGCATACCAACGTATGGCGATCGGCCCCCAGATATGGATCAGGACCGGGTCGATCTTCGGGAAGGGAATGACCATGGGGCGAATGGCGAATAGCGAGTGGCGAATGGGGAAACTAGGCTGATTTGGCTTCCTAAGCTATTCGCCATTCGCTATTCGCTATTCGCCCAACCGGAGTCCCCCATGCAGACCGACAACCCCTTCCTGGACGGAATGGCGAAGCTGTTCACCGACGCGGCAGGCGCCATGCAGAGCCTCAAATCCGAGGTCGACCTGCTCGTGCGCCAGCGCATGGAGAAGCTGGTCGCCGACATGAACCTGGTGCCGCGCGAGGAGTTCGACGCGGTCAAGGCCATGGCCGCGAAGGCCCGTGCCGAAAATGAATCGCTGGCCGCGCGCATCGCAGCCCTGGAGTCGAAGCAGCCAACTCCTTGAAATGACTCTTCGAACCGGTTGCCAAAGCTGTGCATGAGCACGAACGCACAAACTTGACGCGAGCGAGACTCTTGTGCGACCTCAAAATCTTGTGCCAGTTTGACTTATGACTGCTTCGCTTTGCGTCGGCCCCCCACGCTTAGGAGTCCCTAGATGACGGGCATCCAGCTAAACGAGACTCCGGCCGGCCCCCACCCGCTCGACATGCTCGAGCAGGCGGTGGAGGACAATGGCTGGCATTTCGAGCGCGCGGGACGCGACGAGCTCAACCTCTCGGTCGCGGGCCGCTGGGCGGATCATCATTTCAATTTCACCTGGCGCGAGGATCTGCAGTCGCTGCATCTGTCCTCCGCCTTCGACATGCGCATCGGCGACAATGTGCGCCGCGCCAATGTCGCGAATCTGCTGATGTATGTGAACGCGCGGCTGTGGATCGGGCATTTCGACCTCTGGCACGAGGACGGCACGATCGTCTTCCGCCACGCGATGATCTTCCCCGACGCGCATGCGAGCGCCGCCCAATGCGAGGCGCTGCTCAATCTCGCGCTCGAGGCGTGCGAGCACTATTACCCCGCGTTCCAGTTCGTGCTCTGGGGCAACAAGACCGCCGAAGAAGCCATCGCCGCCGCCATCCTCGAATGCGCGGGGCAGGCTTGAAAGCTTACCTCCCCCTCGTGGGGAGGTCGAAGCGCGAAGCGCTTCGGGTGGGGGGAGATTCTTCCGCCAGCTATGCCCCCACCCGAAAAATCCTTCGGATTTTTCGACCTCCCCACAAAGGGGGAGGTTGAATGTCAAAGCCCATTCTCCTCATCGGTGCCGGACGCATGGGCGGCGCCATGCTGAAGGGCTGGCTCGCCGACGGGCTTTCGCCGGTGATCGCGGTGGAGACAAATCCATCGCCCGCGCTCAAGAAGCTCGGCGTGCGCATCGTGCCGGACATCCCGCGCGAGAAAGTCCGCGCCTGCGTCATCGCGCTCAAGCCGCAAGTGCTCCGTACGGAAGCGATGCGGCTGAAGCCCATCGCCGACTCCGGCGCGCCGATGATCTCCATCGCCGCGGGTACGAGCATCGCGACGCTGAAGAAGGCGTGGGGCCCGCGCGCGCATATCCTGCGCGCGATGCCCAACACGCCGGGCGCCATCGGCAAGGGCATCACCTCCATCTTCAAGGGCCCGAACGCGACGGCTGAGGATTGCAGGCTCGCGCAAAGGCTGCTGACGCCGCTTGGACAGACCTTCTGGGTCTCGCGCGAGAAGCTGATCGACGTGACGACGGCGGTGTCGGGCTCGGGTCCGGCCTATGTCTTCTTCATGGTCGAGGCGCTGGCCGACGCCGCCGAGGCGCAGGGCATGCCGCGCGCTGAAGCCGAAAGGCTCGCGCGCGCGACCATCACCGGCGCGGGCGCGCTGCTCGACGCCGACGCGCGGCCGCCGGAAGAGCTGCGCCGCGACGTGACGAGCCCGGGCGGGACGACCGAGGCCGCGCTCAAGGTCCTCATGGACGCGAAGGGCCTCAAACCGCTGATGGCGCGCGCCGTCGCCGCGGCCAACAAGCGCGCTGGCGAACTCGCCTCCTGAAGCCTATCCTCAAGGCCGAACGGAGGATTTCATGGCAGCCGAAATGCGTCCGCATGCCGCGCACGCGCCCATGATCTACAAGGCCTTCGCGCCGCCCGCGCCGTTCGATGCCTTCATCGAAAACGTCTGGTATTGGCGCGGCCTCGATCCCGGCCATGCCAAGGACACGATCATGGCCTCGGGCCGGCTCGGGCTGATGATCAACCTCGATCGCGACGAGCTTTCCTGGTACGGCGGCGAAGGCTATGCGACGCGCAGCGTGCTGTCGGGGATCGGGCTTTGCGGCACGCACGCGCACAGCTTCGCCATCGACGCCCATCAGCCGCATATGCTGGGCGTGCAGTTCAAGCCGGGCGGCGCGTTCGCCTTTTTCGGCGGCTCGGCGCGCGAGTTCGAGAACGTCCATATCTCGCTCGGCGATATCTGGGGCGCCGACGCCGAAAGGCTGCATCAGCGCGTTGTGCAGGCGCCGGCGCCTAAGGACAAGATCGCCATCCTCTTCCGCGCGATGGCGCAGCGTTTCGGGGAGTGCGCGCATCACCCCGCCGTCGCGCTGACGCTGAAGCTTTTCGCCCGCGCGCCGCACCGCATCTCGGTCAAGGCCGCCGCGCGCGACGCCGAGGTCAGCCAGAAGACGCTGATCCGCCTTTTCGCCGAGGAGGTCGGCATGACGCCGAAGACCTATCTGCGCGTCGCCCGCTTCCAGCGCGTGCTTTCGGGGCTGCACGCCGCCTCCGGCGTCGACTGGATGGAGGTCGTCGAGCGCCACGGCTATTACGACCAGCCGCATTTCATCCGCGAGTTCAAGCAATTCTCGGGCTTCACGCCGGGCGAATATTTCCGCCTGCGCGGCCCGCATATCCAGCACGTGCCGCTGGAGGCATAGGAATTTTTTACAATACGGCACCGCCCCGCCGGGCTATGAAGAGGCATGAGCGAAACACGTCCCGATGCATCCATCTACCTGCTCGCGCGCGATGCCGCGAAGGCGCTCGATTTCTATGTCGCGGGCCTCGGCGCGGTCGAGATCGAGCGCTGGATCGATCCCGAGAACGGCAAAGTCGGCCACAGCGAATTCCGCATCGGCACGCAGCATCTCTTCCTCGCCGACGAATATCCCTCGATGGAAGCGCTCGGCGTGAGGAGTCCGTCGGCGCTCGGCGGCACGTCGGTCAACATCTGGATCCATATCGACGACGTCGAGGCAGCGCTCGCGCGCGCGGTCGCCGCGGGCGCCGTGCTGCTCGTGCCCGTTGAGACCATGACGGTCGATGAAGGCCGCCGCTGCCGCATCAAGGACCCCGCCGGACACGTATGGACCCTTGTCGATCCCTGAACAGGAGTTGCGCCATGGTCGTCATCGAGCTTGGTTATCTCACGCTGCCTGTCGCGGATGTCGGCCGCGCGATGATTTTCTACGGCGCGTTGTTCGGCTGGACCTTCGATGCCGGACCCGGCGGGGCGCATGTCAACAACACCAAGCTGCCGGTCGGGATCGCGGGAAGCGGTGCGGCGGACGCGCGCTTCCTCTATTTCCGCGTCGACGATATCGCGGTCGCGAAGGCGTCTCTGACGCGGCTCGGTGGACGTGTCGTCGAGGAGCATGAATATCCGTCCGGCCTCAACGCGGTGTGCGCCGACGATGGCGGCACGATCTTCAGCCTATGGCAGCCGGCGGCGGGATTCTGAGGATGACCTTCATCGACACGCGCAAGCTTCCCGTCATCGAGCGCAAGCCCGGCTGGCACGGCCGCTATTTCGACTCCGCCAACATGACCTTCGGCCACTACGATTTCGACGCGGGTGCCGTGATCCAAGCCCACAGCCACGAGCAGGAGGAAGTCTGGCACGTCGTCGAAGGCGAGCTGGAAGTCACCATCGCGGGCGTGACGCAGCGCGCGGGTGCCGACTCTGTCGCCATCGTCCCGCCCGGCACGGCGCACGAGGTGCGCGCGCTCACGAGCGGCAAAGCGATCGTGGTGGATTATCCGATAAGGAAGGTGGGCTGAATCACCTCCCCACAAAAGGGGGAGGTTGGCTCTTACACCGGCAGCCGCACCACCGCGCGCAGACCGCCTTGCGGGCTTTTGTCGAGGGTGAGGTCGCCGCCATGGGCGCGGGCGACGTCGCGGGCGATGGCGAGCCCCAAACCCACGCCGCCGGCCTGCAGGTTGCGGCCCTGGTCCAGGCGGTGGAACGGCCTGAAGGCCTCCTCGCGCAGCTCTTCGGGGATGCCGGGGCCGTCGTCGTCGACGATGATCTCGGCGAAACGCTCGTCGCGCGCGACCTGGACGAAGACGTGGCGGCCGTGCTTGAGCGCGTTGTCGACGAGATTGGTGATGCCGCGGCCGAGCGCGTGCGGCTTGATGGCGAGCGTCACCGTCTGCGGCGCGTCGACGACGAGGCGGCGCGGCTCGGCCATGCGCGCGCGCACGGCGCGGTCGGCGGCCTGGCGCGCGACCTGCGACAAGTCGACCACGCTCGCCTGCTCGCCCGCGCCGCCGCGCGCGAAATCGAGATATTCGCTCAGCATGTTCTCCATCTGCATGACGTCGTCGCGCATCGCGTCGATGTCGGCGCTGGGCTTGAGCAGGGCCAGTTGAAGCCGGATGCGGGTGAGCGGCGTCTTGAGGTCGTGGCTGACCCCGGCAAGCATCTCGGTGCGCTGCTTGAGATAGCGGTCCATGCGCTCGCGCATCAAGAGGAACGCCTCCGCCGCGCGGCGCACCTCGGTCGCGCCATAAGGCTTGAAATCCGGCACGGCGCGCCCCTTGCCGAAGGCGTCGGCGGCGCGCGCCAGCCGCTCGATCGGCCTGACCTGGTTGCGCAGGAAGACGACGGCGACGCCGAGCAGGATCAGCGACGATCCGACCATCCAGAGAATGAAGATGTCCGGCGCCGAGACGGTGGCACGCTCGCGCGGCACCACCATGCGCAGCACGCCGTCATGCACTTCCACACGGATGTCGAAATCGTTGCCGGCGCGCGCGGTCTCGAAATGCCTGACCTCGCCGATCTGCTGGGCGATGACCTCGTCGAGCGCGCGGTCGATGGTGCTCTGATGCTTGGGGAGCTTGGCGGGCGGCGGGATCGTCTGGCCGGCCAGGAACGTGATGTCGTAGCGCAGCCGTTTGGCCGCGAGCGCGCGAAGCTGCGTGCGTTCCTTCGCCGGATATTTGTCCTCCAGCGCGATCAGGAACGAGACGTCGGCGGCGATGTCGGCCGACAGCCGGCGCGTCGAGGCGTCGACGTCGCGCTCGAAGAAGATGTAGCTGACGATGGCCTGCAGGATGAACATCGGCGCCACGATGATGATCAGCGAGCGGCCGAACAACCCGCGCGGCAGGGCGCGCTTGACGAGGCCGCCGGAGTAGCGCGGTTCAGGAGACGTTGTCTGGGACGAGGACATAGCCGATACCGCGCACGGTCTGGAGGTAGAGGGGAAGCTTGGGATCTTCCTCGATCTTGCGGCGCAGGCGCGTCACCTGCACGTCGATCGAGCGCTCGAGCGTCACGCCGAGCCGCGCGCAGAGATCGGCGCGCGAGAAGGAACGGCCCGCATTGGCCGCGAAGAGCTGCAGCAGCGCGGCCTCGGAGCTGGTGAGCTTCACGGGCTTGCCCTTGCGGCGGAGTTGCGCACGCTGGGGATCGAAGACGCAGTCGCCCAGGCGGACCTCGGCATGGGCGATGCGCGCGGGCGGCGCCGCGCGACGCAAGAGCGCGCTCACGCGCAACAGAAGCTCGCGCGGCTCGAACGGCTTGGGCAGGTAGTCGTCGGCGCCGTGCTCGAGGCCCGCGATGCGGTCCTCGGTCTCGCCGCGCGCGGTCAGCATCAAGACCGGCACCTGCGAGCTGGCGCGGATCGCGCGCGCCAGGTCGAGCCCGGATTCGCCGGGCATCATCACGTCGAGGATCAGCAGGTCGAACGCCATGCTTTTCATCAGCGCGCGCGCGCCGGCGGCGTCGGGTGCCGCGCTCACCCTGAAACCGTTGGAGGAGAGATAGCGCTGCAGCAACTCGCGCAGCCTTTCGTCGTCGTCGACGACGAGAAGATGCGGGTCCTCCATCTTGGTCGTACTCATCGGATCAGCCCCGACAGCACGCGGCGGAAGCCCTGCACCGCTTCCGGCCCCGCCTCGCGGAAGGCGCGCACGAGTTTCGGCCGCTGCGCCTCCCAGATCGCGTGCTCCAGCTTGTCGCCCTTCTCGGTCAGGCGCAGCTCACGCATGCGCCTGTCGCGCAGGTGAGGCCTGCGCTCGACATAGCCGTCCGCGATCAGCTCGTTCAGCACGCGGTTGAGGCTTTGTTTCGTGATCTTGAGGATGGCGAGCAAATCCGCAACCGAGAGTCCGGGGTTGCGCGCAATGAAATATATCGCGCGGCGGTGCGCGTGGCCGAGCCGCGCTTCGCTGAGCATGCGCGCGCCCGCCTGGTTCATGTCGCGCGCGGCAAAGAACAGCAGATCGACGCCTTGCTTCAATTCCTCATCCCGTAGATAGAGGGGCGAAGGCGCGCTGGATTTTACGTCAGCCATGCTGACACATTTAAGCTCCTCGAACGTTGAGAGCAAGGGCAAGAGGACAGACCCATGGCGGACATCATTCCTTTCGACCGGCGCGAAGGCTCGCTGTGGCTCGACGGCAAGCTCGTGCCCTGGGCCGACGCCAAGATCCACGTGCTCACGCACGGCCTGCACTATGCGTCGAGCGTGTTCGAGGGCGAGCGGCTCTACAACGGGCGCGTCTACAAGCTCGAGGAGCACACCGCGCGGCTGTTCGAGAGCGCGCGCATCCTCGGCATGAAGATTCCGTACACGGAAGAAGAGATCAGCAAGGCGACGCTGGAGGCGGTGGCGGCGCAGGGCTTCACCGACGCCTATGTCCGCCCCGTGGTGTGGCGCGGCTCCGAGCAGATGTCGGTCGCGGCCCCCAACGCCAAGATCCACGTCGCCATCGCGGTGTGGCAATGGCCGTCCTATTTCGACGCCAAGCAGAAATTGAAGGGCATCCGGCTCGAGATCTCGCGCTGGCGCCGGCCCGCGCCCGACACCGCGCCGACCCAGGCCAAGGCCGCCGGCCTCTACATGATCTGCACCATGTCGAAGCACGATGCCGAGAGCCGCGGCTATGCCGACGCGATGATGCTAGACTATCGCGGCTATGTCGCGGAGGCGACGGGCGCCAACATCTTCTTCGTCGAGAACGGCAAGCTCCACACGCCCATCGCCGACTGCTTCCTGAACGGCATCACGCGCCAGAGCGTGATGGCGCTCGCCCGCGCGCGGCAGATCCCCGTCATCGAGCGCCACATCAAGCCGGAAGAACTCACGAACTTCACGGAATGCTTCCTCACCGGCTCCGCCGCCGAGGTGACGCCGGTGTGCGAGATCGGCGAATACCGCTTTACCCCTGGTCCTCTCAGCGAGCTGCTGATGACCGCTTACGACGCCGAAGTCCGCGCGCCCGTGAGCGAGGTCAAGCTGAGCAGGGTGGGATGACCCCTTGCGCGCTGCCGCCGCAACTCTAAGCTGATCCGCCGCGCGAAATTGGATTGGCGGCTGACGCAGGAACGGGCAGTGGCGCAACGGAACGACGACCGCAATGCTGGCGGTGGCGAAAATGACGAGCCTCTTCAGGGAAGCGCTCCTGCCGCCGGCGGCGGAGCTTCTGCCGGTGACGACCGTCTTTCCTTGCGCAGATTCGCGATTCCGCCCTTCGAAGAGGTCAGGCTTCCGCCGGAGCTGAACCGCCTATTACGCGCGTTGGACCTCCGCCTAACGGCACTTTCGATCTCGATACTGAGTTCGGCGGCGTCGCTTGCGAAAAGCAAGATCGACCGAAGCAACGAGATATCTTGCACGGGCGTGTTGCTTGCCGCGTTCATGGCACCGCGGCGAGGTGGAGTGGTTGCAGTGGATCAATCCCCGCGTACGCCGGAACTCGCGGGGTTCCTCTCATTTCATGCTTCGACACTTGAGCCGCGCAGCTTTCAGTTCAATCGCGTAATCGAAGGTTACTATACGCCTGACGCGCTCTCCTCATTTGGCGATCCTGCGGCAGCGCCTTCAGAGAAAGTGCACGTCAGCAAGACGCTCGAACGCGCTCTGAGGTGGATTTCCGAGGTAAACGGCGCGGAACTCGATGTTCTGCGGCTGCTGCAGGCCGTACTGCACTTTTCCGACACAGCTTTATGGACCCGTCTTAGGCATGTCGACATCAATCCGGAGAGTATTGTCGCAACGATGGACGCTCAGATTGCGAGATATCTCGATCGACGCGAGCGGAGGCCGGATTCCGCTGAGGGCGATCCGAAGACACCCGAGCCGGACCGCCCCGATCTTCGCACCCGAATTGACCGCGACCCGGACGATCCCGCACAGCTGACGCCGGGCGTGGCGGTCTATGCCGCTGCGCTGGCGACGATGCTGCGCACGGCCACGGGGGAGTTCTGTTTTGGGCTTCTGGGTCCTTGGGGGATAGGAAAAACGCGGCTCGTTCGCACGTTGATACCGCTTCTCGAGAATCCGCAGAGATATAAGGACAAGATGGAGGAGCGCGGTTACGACATCGAGGGGGATGTTTTCGACCGGTTGCGCTACGAAGTCGTCTGGTACAGCGCCTGGAAATACCGCCGTCCGCCTGAGGCGTGGATATTCCTCTACGAGACGCTCGCACGCCGCGCGATGGATACGGCCATTGTCGAAAGGCTGTGCCGGGTGGCGCGCAGCGGTGTGGCGAGGCGCGGATATTTTCCGTTGGTCATGGGCATGCTCGCGCTCGGCCTGTTCGCCATTCCGCAAAACGAGTTCTGGACGCAGCTTTTCGCCCGCGGCGTGGGCGCGCTTGGCCTTGCCGGGCTGATCTATGCCTCGGGATTCATCGAGGGCGGCGGTGAGAAAGCGCGTGCCTTCGCCGCACGATATGCCACGTTGTCGCGGCATGGCGAAAGGCTCGGACTGCAAGCCTTGGTCGGCGCCGATCTGCGTGCCCTGTTTCTAGGGTGGGTACCATCGGTGAACCGCGAAATCTCCGGCGACGGCCCAACCACTACGTCGAAGAACGTTTTTTCGAGGATTGGCCCCGAGCTGAGCGCGCTAGCGCTGCTGGCCTTCGTCATGTGGTTCGGGTTCGCCTGGAACGCCAATAGGGACGGTGCGTTCTATTTCATCTTTTTCATGGTCTGGGCTGCGCTCTATGTCTGCGTCCTGGCAGCCGCCCAATCGACGCTGCAAAGTTCCGATCGCGTGCTCCTCGTCATCGACGATCTCGATCGGTGCAGCCCTGCCGAAGTGATCGACATCGCCGAATCACTGAAGCTGCTACTAGAGGATGACGACGTCAAGCAGCGCGTGCAGGTCATGATGCTGGTCGATGAAACGATCCTGCGTCATGCGATCGCAAGCAAGTTCGCTGATTTGGCCGTGGATGACGCCGGAAAAGTGCCCGACAAGCTGGTGCTGAACGGAATCGTTCGCGAGCACATCGAGAAGCTGTTCGCGCTCTATCTCCGGCTTCCGGCGCTCAGTAGCAAGGAGATCGGGGACCTCGCGGAATTGTTCGCCGGTGGTTTAAAGCCTACGGTACCGGCGCCGCCGCGATCGGAGAAGGTCGTCGTCGTGGCAGCGGCAACAAGTCCGACCGCTTCGGAACGCAGCAACTCGCAACCTGATCCCGCTTTGTCGTCGAACCCGCCCACAGAGCCCTCCTCCTTCGATCCGAATCCATCGCCCAAAGCGCCACCGCCCGAACGCCCGAAAATATCGGGGTGCTCGCTTCGATTTACACAAAGCGAGGTCGAGTTGCTTCGCGGCGAGGTCGAGAGCGCTCTGACGCCTGCAGGTCGCGTCAGCCCGCGCGCGATCAGAATGTTCCTGTTCAAATATCAGCTCTGCCGTTTGCTGCTGCGCTTGTCTCGCGTGCAAAACAGCTATGAAGAAATGGGGGGTGATCCACGGAGCATCATCGCCGCATTGAAAGCGGCTCAGAACCCTGGCACCGCACCTAATGGTGACGACAAGGCCAAGGAAAAGCTTCACCGCATCGTCGCGCAAGTTGCCTAATGTGATGAAGCCGCTCAGATCATCGTCGCCACCTTTCCGCCGCGTCGTCATCACTCGTCTTAGCTTCCACCCAGCTCGTCCCGCCCACGCGCTCTTCCTGCTTCCAGAACGGGGCGTGGACCTTCAGATAGTCCATCAGGAACTCGCACGCCTCGAAGGCGGCGCGGCGGTGATGCGCTGCGACGGCGACGAAGACGATGCGCGCGCCGGGCACCAGGCGGCCGACGCGGTGGATGACGGTGACGCCCAAAAGCGGCCAGCGGCGCTCGGCTTCGGCGGCATGGCGCGCGATCTCGCGCTCGGTCATCGCGGGATAGTGCTCGAGGATCAGTGCCGCGAGCCCGTCCTCGCCGCGCACATGCCCGGTGAAGGTCGCGACCGCGCCCGCGTCGCCCGCGCGCGCGTGAAGTGCCGCAAGCTCTGCAGCGGCGTCGAAGTCGTCGGGCCCGACGCGGATCATCCGCCCGTCACCGGCGGGAAGAACGCGACCTCGTCGTCCGCGGCTAGGGCTGAGTCGAACGGAACGTGCTCTTGGTTCACCGCAGCGCGCAGGCGCTTGAGATCGGCGAAGGCTTGCGCATAGCCGCCGCCGCGGCGCTCAAGGAACTCGGCCAGCGCGCGCACGGTGGCGATGCCGGCGGGAAGGTCGAGACGTTCCTCGCTGCGTCCCACCTTCTGCCTGACCCAGGCGAAGTAGAGCACGTTCACGGCGTCCCCGGCCCATGCAGGTGCCGCAGCCCGGCGCGGAAATAGACGTAGCCGGTATAGACCGTCAGCGCTGCTGCGACCCAGAGCATCGCATAGGCGAACGCGGTGTAGGTGACCGCCGGGACGCCGGGGAAGAATTTGTCGGCGAGGGGGGTGAGGATCATCGCGCCGATCGCGACCATCTGCAGCGTGGTCTTGAACTTGGCGAAGACGGTCACGGGCACGCTCACCTTGGCGCCCGCAAGGAACTCGCGCAGGCCCGAGACCAGGATCTCGCGCGAGAGAATGATGAGGGCCGGCACGAGCTTGAGCAGGCCGCGGATACCCGCCGGCGCGATCAGGTCGAACTGGTGGATCGAGCGCTCCGCCACCAGCATCATCAGCGCCACGGCGACCAGGATCTTGTCGGCGATCGGGTCCAGCATGCGCCCGAAATCCGAGCCCGCGTTGAGCCTGCGCGCCGCCAGCCCGTCGAGCGCGTCGCTGATGCCGGCGATGCAGAACACCGCGAACGCGATCAGCCGCGCGGTCTCGCCCGGCATCACGAAGGCGAGCGCGAAGACCGGCACGAGCGCGATGCGCAGGATGGTGAGCAGATTGGGCAGGGCGAGCATCGGACGCACTCTAGGCCGGATTCGGCCGTTAGCCCAACAGCGGATCGCTCCTCGAGGCCGCCCCGTTCTCCACGTGGCCCGCGAACTGGCGCACGAAGCCCTGGCTCTCGCCATCGCCTTTGACCGAGACGTCGTACCAGTTCGCCGTCTTGGCGAGGTCTATGGTGACCACCGTCGAGTTGCCGGGTGTGACCGTCAGCGACCAGTCCTTGTCGTAGCCGTTGCGCAGGGTGACGTCGGCCGCGGAAGCGTTCGCGACGCTGAGCTGGCCGGCCGAGAACGACGCCTGAACCTTGTCGTTGTCGCCGCCCGCGAACCTGCGGAAGAAGCCGTTGGGGCCGAGCAGGCTGAAATCGTAGGCCCCGCTGCGCGGCAGGGTGTAGGTCAAGGTCTTCCCCGCCTCCACGGTGAAAAACCACGGGCCCGTCTTGGCGTCGGCGGCGGCGATGCGGAACGCGGCGCCGGCGCGTCCGTTGTTGGCGAGCGCGATGGCGAAGCCGTTCGCGACGGTCCCACCGCCGAAATCGAGCGCATAGGGCAGCGGCCGCGCGGGCTTGCCGCCGCGCTCCTGCCGCGGCAGGTCCTCATGGGCGTAGTTCGGCGCGGGCAGCTTGCACTGCTTCTCGGCGCGCTTCATCGAATCGCCGGCCTCGGGCAGCGCGGGCAGGGCGTCCTGCGAGAAGTCGAACGCCGACGTCAGATCGCCCGCGACCGCGCGCCGCCAGGCCGAGATGTTGGGCGCGGCGACGCCGAAGCGCGTCTCCAGGAAGCGCAGCACCGAGGTGTGGTCGAAGAGTTGCGAATTGACGAAGCCGCCGACGCTCCACGGCGAGATGACGAGCATCGGCACGCGCGGCCCGAAGCCGAAGGGGACGCCGTGATAGTCCTCGCCCGCCATGGAGACGGTGCTGGCGCCGATGTCGGCGGTCAGCGGCGGGATCGCGGGCGGCACATGGTCGAAGAAGCCGTCATTCTCGTCGTAGTTCAAAAGGAACGCGGTCTTCGACCAGACCTTGCGGTTGGCCGCGAGCGCGTCCAGCAGCCGCGACACCAGCGACTCGCCGAAGCCCGGCGGCGCCTGCGGATGCTCGCTCATGATCGTGGGCGCCACGATCCACGACACTTTCGGCAGGCGGCCGAGCGCCACGTCTTCGGCGAACGCGCGCACCAGGTGCTCGCCGCGCGAGGTCTTGGCGTTGGCCTTGTTGGAGCCCTTGACCCAGGAGCGGCCGCGCTCGACGAGCTTCGGATGATGCACCGGCGCGCGGAAGTCCCTGAAATAGGCAAGCCCGTTGTCGCCGAAATTGTCGTATTCCTGGTAGAGGCGCCAATCGACGCCCGCCGCCTCCAGCGCCTGGGCATAGGTCGCCCATTCGAACGGCTTGAACGTCTTGGAGTCGTTCGCGATGTCGGCGGTCTCGTTGTCCTCGTCGCCCGGATTGGCGACGCAGCCTGTGCCGTCATAGCCCGCGGTCAGCCCGCTCGTGCCGCTGAAGAGATGCAGGCGGTTGGGATTGGTCGGCCCGAACACCGAGCAGTGATAGGCGTCGCAGATCGTGAAGCTGTCCGCGAGCGCGTGGAAGAACGCGATGTCGCGGCGGTCGAAATAGCCCATCGTCATCTTCGTCTTCGTGGGGATCCACGCGTCGTAGTTCTTCCAGACGTCGTAAGCGCCCTTCCAGCTGTGGTCGAGGCTCGCCAAACATTGGGCGGACGTCGTGCGGCTGTCGAGGTGGAACGGCGTGAACTCCTCGCCGTCCTTGGGCTGGTACCAGACGGGCTTTCCCGACGGCAGCGCGATCGCGCGCGGATCGGAAAAGCCGCGCACGCCCTTGAGCGTGCCGAAATAATGATCGAAGGAACGGTTCTCCTGCATGAAGATCACGACGTGCTCGACATCGGCGATCGTCCCCGTACGCCGCGGAAAAGGCGCGGCCAGCGCCGCGCGCAGGTTGGGCGGGAGGAGCGCCGCGCTCGCGGCAAGCTTCAAGAATGTACGTCGGCTGTTATGCACGGTCTGCCCCTTAGACCCAACTGTCATGGCCCGCGGATGCGGGCCACCCAGCTGGGTTCCGCATGATATCCGAAATTGCGACGGACGCATGATCCCGCATGCGGGAGGCGCTCCATGACAATCAGGGATTGGGATGGAAGAAATCGAAGATCTTCTTCGCCAGCGTCTCGCTGACCCCGCCCACCGAGGTTAAGTCGTTGACGCTGGCACCCGCGACGGCTTTGGCCGAGCCGAAATGCTGCAGCAGGGCGCGCTTGCGGCCCGCGCCCACGCCGGCGATCTCGTCGAGCGGATTGGCGCCGATGGCCTTGGAGCGCTTCTTGCGATGCGTGCCGATGGCGAAGCGGTGCGCTTCGTCGCGCAGGCGTTGCAGATAGTAGAGCACCGGGCTCTTGGGATCGAGGCGGAACGGCTCACGGCCGGGGATGTAGAAGTGCTCGCGGCCGGCGTCGCGGTCGGGGCCCTTCGAGATGCCGACAAGCGCCACATCCTCGACGCCCAGATCGGCGAAGACCTGGCACGCGATGGAGAGCTGCCCCGGCCCGCCGTCGATGAGGGCGAGATCGGGATGCTTGGTCTTGACGTCGCCTTCCTCCTTCACCAGCCGCGCGAAACGCCGCGTCAGCACCTCACGCATCATCGCGTAGTCGTCGCCGGGCGTGAGCTCGGCCGATTTGATGTTGTATTTGCGGTACTCGCCCTTCTCGAAGCCGTCCGGCCCCGCGACGATCATGCCGCCGACCGCTTGGGCACCCTGGATGTGCGAATTGTCGTAGACCTCGATGCGGCGCGGCGGCGCCTCCAGCCCGAACAATTCGGCCACGCCGTCGAGCAGCTCGCGCTGCGCGGTGTTCTCGGCGATGCGGCGCGAGAGCTGCTCGCGCGCGTTCTGCACCGCCATCTCCACGATCTCGCGCTTCTCGCCGCGCTGCGGGCGGCTGATCTCGACCTTGTGGCCTGCGCGCATCGCCAGCGCCTCGGCGATGAGACCGGCTTCGTGGATATCTTCCGACACGAGGATGAGCTTGGGCGCGATGCGCTCGTCGTAGAACTGGCCGATGAAGGCCTCCAGCACCTCAGGCGTCGAAAGCTCGCGCGGGCCGCGCGGGAAGTAGGGCTTGTTGCCCCAGTTCTGCCCGGCGCGGAAGAAGAACACCTGGATGCAGGTCTCGCCGCCCTCGCTGTAGGCCGCGAAGACGTCGGCTTCGGCGAAGGTCGACGGGTTGATGCCCTGGCTCGACTGGATCTGGTTCATCGCGCGCACGCGGTCGCGCAGCCGCGCCGCGCGCTCGAAGTCGAGCGCTTCGGAGGCCTGGTTCATCTCGCCCAACAGCTCGTCCTGCACGACGCGGCTCTTGCCGTCGAGGAACAGCTCCGCCTCACGTACCAGCTCGCGATAGCCGGTCTCGTCGATACGGCCGACGCACGGCGCGCTGCAGCGCTTGATCTGGAACAGCAGGCAGGGCCGCGTGCGCGACTCGAACACCGAATCCGAGCATGAGCGCAGCAGGAACGCGCGCTGCAGCGTGTTGAGCGTTCGGCCCACGGCTTGCGCGCTGGCGAAGGGACCGAAATAGACGCCCTTCGCCGTCTTGGCACCGCGGTGCTTGAGGAGCTGCGCGAACGCGTGGTCCTCGCGCAGCAGGATGTTGGGGAACGACTTGTCGTCGCGGTAGGAGACGTTGTAGCGCGGCTTGAGCCGCTTGATGAGGTTGGACTCGAGGAGCAGCGCCTCGGTCTCGGACGCGGTGGTAACGAAGAGCATCTCGGCGGTGTCGGCGATCATGCGCGAGATGCGCTCGTTGTGGCCGCCGGTCTTGGCGTAGGACGAGACGCGCTTCTTCAGGCTCTTGGCCTTGCCGACATAGAGCACCTCGCCCTTGGCATCCATCATGCGATAGACGCCCGGCGCGTCGGGCAGGGTCTTGAGATAGGCCTGGATGCGCGCCACGCCCTTGAGCGGCGCCTGTACCGTGCTTTGCGCGTCGATTTCCGTCATGATGCGCATATAATAGCGCGCCGGGCTGCTGCCAGGGCAACTGACAAGGGAGCGTGCGTGCCGATTTTCCGTCAGATGTTCGATCCGGCGTCGTCGACCTACACCTACCTGCTCGCGGATGGCGGAGAGGCGCTGCTGATCGATCCCGTCCTCGAGCAGGCCCATCGCGACCGCGCGTTGATCGAGGAGCTCGACCTGACCCTGGTCGCGACCCTGGAGACCCACATCCATGCCGATCACGTCACCGGCGCGTGGCTGCTCAGGCGGCGTTTCGCCAGCGAGATATACCTGTCGGCGGAGAGCGGCGCGGAGGGCGCGGACCGCTACCTGAAGGACGGCGACCGCATCTCCTTCGGCATGCGCTCGCTGGGCGTGCGCGCGACGCCCGGTCATACCGCGGGCTGCGTGACCTATGTGCTCGACGGCGAGGAGATGGCGTTCACGGGCGATTGCCTGCTCATCCGCGGCTGCGGGCGCACCGATTTCCAGGGCGGCGATCCGTCGGCGATGTTCCGCTCGGTGCGCGAGCGCATCTTCGCGCTGCCCGACGAATGCCCGCTCTATCCCGCGCACGACTATCGCGGCCTGACCTCGACCAGCGTCGGCGAGGAGCGCGCGTTCAATCCCAGGCTGGGTGACGCCTTGAGCGAGGGCGAGTTCGCGCTCTATATGAGGAACCTCGGCCTGCCGCATCCCAAGCAGATGGATGCGGCGGTGCCGGCGAACCTGAAATGCGGCTATATCGAAGGAGCTGCCATGGCCGATCCCGACTGGGCGCCTCTCACCTACAATTTCGCCGGCTTCTGGGAGATCGAGCCGCACTGGGTCGAGCAGAACGCCGACAAGGTGCAGATCCTCGACGTGCGCGAGCCGGACGAGTTCACCGGGCCGCTCGGCCATATCCGCGGGGCTGTGCTGATCCCTTTGGGGACCTTGAAAGCCCGCGCGGGCGCACTGTCGAAAGACAAGCCCATCGTCGCGGTGTGCCGCGTCGGCGGCCGCTCGGCGCAGGCAATCAATATCCTGCGCCAGGCCGGCTTCGACAATCTCGCCAACCTTCCCGGCGGCATGATGCGCTGGCGGCAGGAGGGGCGGTAGCGCCAAGCGGTGCGCCGCCCTTCGAGGCTCGCTCCGCTCGCACCTCAGGGTGACGCACCTATTGATAGAAACAATCTCGTCATCCTGAGGTGCGAGCCCGAAGGGCGAGCCTCGAAGGATGACCCATGGTCGCAGCAAGTTTATGTCCGCTCGCGCTCGATCTCCACGCCCGCGGCTTGCGCATCGGCGATGGCTTCGGGCTTTTCGACGCGCACGCGCGCCTTCAGCACCCGCGCATCCTCGAGGCAGATCGCGGCAATCTCCTCGGCCAGGGTCTCGACCAGATGCACGTGCCGGCTCAGCGCATGCGCGCGGATGCGGTCGACGAGGGCGCAGTAGTCCACCACGCTGCTGAGGTCGTGATCGTCGGCCGGCGTGTCCAAGACCGAAAGATCGAAATTGATCCGCACCTTCTGCGTGCGGCCCTTTTCGCGGTGATAGACGCCGATATGCATCGGGAATTCGAGATCGCGGACGGTGATGTGGCGGACCTTGCTCATTCCTGCACCGTCGCGTCGGGGGTTTGCCAGGCGATGTGCTGGCCGCCGTCGACCGCGATCATCTCGCCCGTCACCGAGCGCGCCTCCAGCAGATAGCGCACCGCGCCGACGAGATCGGCGACATCCGCGCCGCGGCCGAGCGGCGTGGCGGCGCGCTGCCGGGCGTAAGCCTCTTCGCTCTGGCGCGCGCCGATGAAGCTTGGGCCCGGCGCCACCGCGTTGACGCGCACTTGCGGGGCGAGCGCCTGCGCCATGGTCCGCGTCAGCCAGTGCAGGCCGGCGCGGCTGATGCCGTAGCTCATGAATTGCGGAGTCGGCTTGAGCACGCGCTGGTCGATGATGTTGACGATCGCGCCTTCGCGTTGGCCGAGCTGGGCCGCGAAATTCTGCGCCAGCACGAACGGCGCGCGAAGATTTATCTCCATGTGGCGGTCCCAGGAGGCCCGCGTCGCGCTCTTGAACTCGTCGTACTCGAAGATCGAGGCGTTGTTGATCAGTGCATCCAGCGCGCCCGCCTTGCCGATCAGGCCTTGAACCTCGTTTTCGCGGGCGAGATCGGCTTTGACGGCCGTGGCGTTGACGCCGAGCGCGGCCGCGTCGGACACGGTCGCACGCGCCTCATCCTGCGAACCGTTGTAATGCACGACGACGTTCCAGCCGGCACGGGCCAGGTCGAGCACGATGGCGCGGCCGAACCGCTTGGCGCCTCCCGTGACGAGGACCGTCTTCATCGTCAGCTCACGAAGCCCACGACGCGCTTCACCTCGGCCATGATCGGGGCGGCGATGGCGCGGGCTTTGGTGGCGCTCTCCTTCAGGATGCGGTCGAGCTCGGCCTCGTCGGCGAGCAGGCGACGCATCCCGTCGGCGATGGGCGCGATCTTAGCGACGGTGAGATCGGCGAGCGCGTTCTTGAACTCCGAGAACTGCCTGCCGCCGAACTCGCCCATCACCGTTGCAGCCGTGGTATCGGCGAGCGCCGCGTAGATGTTGATCAGGTTCTCGGCTTCGGGCCTGCCTTCGAACTCCTTCTTGTCGGCGGGCAGGGGGAGCGGATCGGTCTTGGCCTTGCGGATCTTCTGCGCGATCACCTCGGCGCTGTCGGTCAGGTTGATGCGCGAATTGTCGCTCTCCTCCGTCTTCGACATCTTCTTGGTGCCGTCGCGCAGGCTCATCACCCGCGTCGCGGGGCCGGTGATCACCGGCTCGGGCAGGGGGAAAAAGTCGGGCACGCCGAAATCGTTGTTGAACTTCTGCGCGATGTCGCGCGCGAGCTCGAGGTGCTGCTTCTGGTCCTCGCCCACCGGCACGTGCGTTGCCTTGTAGACGAGGATGTCCGCCGCCATCAGCACCGGATAGGTGTAGAGGCCGACGGAGGAGCGCTCCTTGTGCTTGCCGCTCTTCTCCTTGAACTGGGTCATGCGGTCGAGCCAGCCCAGCCGCGCCACGCAATTGAAGATCCAGGCGAGCTCGGCATGCTGCGCCACCGCCGACTGCGCGAAGATCGGCGTGCGCGCAGGCTCCACGCCGGCCGCGATATAGGCGGCCGTGACCTCGCGCGTCGCGCGGCGCACGTCGTCGGCCTTGGCATAGCCGGAATCCTGGGTGAGCGCGTGCATGTCCACGACGCAGAACAGGCAGGGCATCTCGTTCTGCATCCGGACCCAGTTCTTGAGCGCGCCCAGATAGTTGCCGAGGTGCAGCGTGTTCGTCGGCTGCATGCCGGAAAGGACGAGCTGGGGGTGGGTCGCGGACATGGGCTGGCTCTCGAAAAGGCGGGGTTTATGCTCCCGGAACACAATTCCAGCAAGCCCAATCGCTTTTTCACCATGGCCGGGGCTTGACCCGGCCACCCAGCCGCCGCGCGTCGGCGCGGCGAATGACCTTGACTGCCGGTAAGATTCCACAAATCCTGCTTATATGCCAAGTGGCTTCGTCTATATCCTCGCCAGCAAGCGAAACGGGACGCTCTATACCGGCGTGACATCGCAGCTCATCGAGCGCGTCGCGACGCATCGCGAGGGGCGGGGATCGAAATTCGTCACTAAGTACAACGTCACGCAGCTCGTCTGGTACGAGGAGCATCCGATGTACGTCGATGCCATTCAGCGAGAGACGAACATCAAGCGATGGAATCGCGCGTGGAAGATCGCGCTGATTGAGAGGCAAAATCCGGAATGGAAGGATTTGTTCGAGACGCTTTTCTGATGGGCTCGCTGCGCGAGCCGCTGGGTGGCCGGGTCAAGCCCGGCCATGGTGAAATAATTTAAACTTCTGCCTTTTCTCCGGCCAACGCCGCAACCACCCGCTCCTCCACAGCCTTCAGCCGCTCGGGATGCACGATCTTGTGGCCGAAGCCGTCGCGAACGTAGAAGACGTCCATGGCCCGCTCGCCATAGGTCGACACGATCGCCGACGAGATCGACAGGCCCTGCTCGAACAAGGCGCGCGTCACCTCGTAGAGCAGGCCGGGGCGGTCCAGGCCTTCGACCTCCATCACCGTCGCGGTCGTCGACGCCTCGTTGTCGAAGCGCACGCGCGGACGCACCCTGAACGCGGTCGTGCGCCGCATCGGCTTGCGCCGCGCGAGCTGGGCACGCGGCGTCGTCTCACCCGTCAGCGTCTTGAGGATCGTCCGGCGCAGGCGCTCGATGCGCGCGGCGTCGCCGAACGGGCCGCCCTCGGCATCCTGCACCGAGAAGACGTCGAGCGCGACGCCGTCGCTGGTGGTGAACACCTTCGCGTCCACGATCGAGCCGCCCGAGACCGCGATGGCGCCGGCGAGCTGCGAGAACAGGCCGGGGTGGTCGGGCGTGGCGATAACGATCTCGGTCACGGCGCGGAAGGCGTTGCTCTCGGCGGCGAGCGCGAGCGGCTCGCCCGTCTCGTCCATGCGCGTCATCAGCCGCGCATGGCGCTCGTGCGCTTCCTGCTCGAAGGCGAGCCAGTAGCTGTCGTAGTGGCGCGTGAGCGCGCGCGTTCGCGCGGGTTCGGCAATATCGGCGATGCGCGCAACGAGAGCGTCCTTGGCTTCGCCGACGCGCGCGGTGCGGGCGGGGGCCGCGTCGCCGCCGGTCATCAGCGCCTCGGCCTCGTAGTAGAGCTCGCGCAGGAGCTGGCCCTTCCAGCCGTTCCATACGCCGGGTCCGACCGCGCGGATATCGGCGACGGTGAGCACGAGCAGAAGACGCAGCATCTCCGGCGATTGCACCGCGCCCACGAAATCGCGCACGGTCTTGGGATCGGAGAGATCACGCCGCTGCGCCGTGTCGCTCATCACCAGATGGTTCTTGACCAGCCAGGCGACCGCGGCGGTATCTTCCGGCGAGAGGCCGAAGCGCGGGCAGAGGCGCTGCGCGATCGCCGCACCCTCGTCGGAATGATCGCCCTTCATGCCCTTGGCGATGTCGTGCATCAATATCGCGCAATAGAGCGCCTCGCGCGATTTGATGCGCTTGACGATGTCGCTGGAGAGCGGATGCTCGGCCTTCATCTCGCCGCGCTCGATCGCCGCCACGTTGCCCACCGCGCGGATCAGGTGCTCGTCGACGGTGTAGTGGTGGTACATGTTGAACTGCATCAGCGCCACGACGCGGCCGAACTCCGGCACGAAGCGGCCGAAGACCCCCGCCTCGTTCATGTGCCTGAGCGCGCGCTCCGGATCGCGGCGCGAGGAGAGGATCGAAAGGAAGAGGCGATTGGCCTCGGGATCGGCGCGCAGCGCGTCGTCGATGAGGTCGAGCGAGCGCGTGATGGTGCGTAAAGCGCTGGGATGCACGTCGACGTTCTTCTCGTCGGCGATGTGGAAGATGCGGATCAGCGCTTTGGGATCGCGCTCGAAGGCGCCTTCGCGCGCGTTCAGCCGCCCGTTCTCGACGTAGAAATCCTCGTCCTCCGAACGCGGCTTGAGGAACCCGGGCAAGAGCCGCGACAGCGCGGGCTTGGGCTTGCGGTTCTGCTCCTCCAGCGCGGCGCAGAAGATGCGGGTGAGATCGCCCACGTCCTTGGCGACGAGAAAATAGGCCTTCATGAATTTCTCGACCGCGCGGCGCGGCTCGGGATCGCTGAAGCCCATGCTTGCCGCGAGCGCGGGCTGCGCGTCGAAGGAGAGCCGCTCCTCCGCCGGACCCATCAGATAGTGAAGGCGCACGCGCACGTCCCACAGGAAGCGCTCCGCGCTGCGAAAGGTCTCGAACTCGGCCTGGGTGAAGACGTTGTGCCTGACGAGTTCTCGCGTGTCCTCGGCGCGGTAGAGGTATTTGCCGATCCAATAGAGCGTCTGCAGGTCGCGCAGCCCGCCCTTGCCCTCCTTGATGTTGGGCTCGACGAGATAGCGGCTGGCGCCCTGGCGGTCGTGGCGCGCGTCGCGCTCGGCGAGCTTGGCCTGCACGAAAGCGGGGCCGTCGGTCGCCTCCTTCCAGAAATTCGCGCGCAAATCGGCGAACAGCGTCTCGTCGCCGGCGACATGGCGCGCCTCCAGCAGCGCGGTGCGGATCGTGCTGTCCTGCCTGGCCAGCCGCGAGCATTCGGCGAGCGTGCGCGCGGCATGGCCGACCTTCAGCCCCAGGTCCCACAGCATGTGCAGGATGAACTCGATCACGCTCTCGCACCATGCGTTGCGCTTGGCGGGGAAGACGAAGAGCAGGTCGATGTCCGAGCCGGGTGCGAGCTCGCCGCGCCCGTAGCCGCCCGTGGCGATGACGGCCAGATGCTCCGCCGAAGTCGGGTTCTGCGCGTAGTAGAAATGCTTGGTCGCGAAATCGTAGAGCACCTGGATCAGCGCGTCCTGGAGGCGGCTCAGCGCATGCGCCGCGTCGAGGCCGGCGAGCGCGCCGCTTTCGACCTCGGCGCGGACCTTGGCGCGCGCGTCCTGGAAGTGTTGCTTGATGAGGCCAAGCGCTTCGCCGCGCAGCTTGATCTTGTCGGTCTGCGCGCGCGCCAGCGCCGTCAGCGCGCGGCGCAGCTCGTCGGCGTCGAAGGTGAGAAGCTCGGCCATCCGTGCCCATCAAATGGCGCGGATGGCCGAAAATGCAAGCTCACATCTTGGTTTCGGTGGCCGTCGTGTCGTTCGAGGACAGCCAGCGCTGCACCAATCCGGCGAGCCCCGCGCCGACCAGCGGCATCACCCAGAAGAACCAGAGCTGTCCGATCGCGGCGCCGCCTTGGAAGAACGCGACCCCCATGGAGCGCGCCGGATTGACCGAGGTGTTGGTCACCGGGATCGAGATCAGATGGATCAGCGTGAGCGCGAGCCCGATGGCGATCGGCGCGAAGCCCGCCGGCTCCTTGTAGGAGGTCGCGCCCAGGATCACCATCAAGAACATGAAGGTCATCGCGATCTCGCAGACCGCGCCCGCCATCATGGAATAATGCTGCGGCGAGGCATCGCCGTAGCCGTTCGCGGCGAAGCCCGCGGCGGGATCGAAGCCGCTCGCGCCGCTCGCGATCAGATAGAGCACGGTACCGCCCGCGAAGCCGCCCACGACCTGCGCGATCCAATAGGGCACGACGTCCTTCGCCGGGAAGCGTCCGCCAACCCAAAGGCCGAACGTCACCGCCGGATTGAAATGCGCGCCCGAGATGTGTCCGAATGCGTAAGCACCGGTGAGCACCGTCAGGCCGAAGGCGAGGGCCACGCCCGCATAGCCTATGCCGAAAGCGGGAACGCCCGCCGCGAGCACCGCGGCGCCGCACCCGCCCAGCACCAGCCAGAACGTGCCGAAGAACTCCGCCATCAGTCTCTTGGAAATATCCATCGGATTCTCCTCGATTTCTTTCCGCCCGAATCGGGCGCGACGGGTGCAATCCTACACCCGGCCGTGCTACCCTCCGCGTGCATTCAGGAGCATTGGGCATGGCGCGCATTACCGGATTTGGCGGCATTTTCTTCAAAGCCAAGGATCCCAAGGCGCTTGCCGCCTGGTATCGCGACACGCTCGGCATCGCGATCGAATCGTATGGCGCGGCGCTCTTGCGCTACGACGCGCCCGGCCATCCGGAATTCGTGGTCTGGAACCCGTTCGCGGAAGGCACCGATTATTTCGCGCCGTCGACGCGCGAGTTCATGATCAATTTCGCCGTCGACGATATCGACGCCATGGTCGCGGCGCTGGAGGCCAAGGGCGTGACCGTCCTCGGCCGCCAGGACGAATCCTACGGCCGCTTCGCCTGGATCATGGATCCCGAAGGCACCAAGATCGAGCTGTGGCAGGCAGAGGCCTAGGTCTGCTGCTGCGTGGGCGAGGATTTCGGCGCGCCGGGATCGACCGGCCCGGCGCAATGGCCCGATACTTCCGCCGTCGACGCAATCGGATTGTCGTGCTTCTCGACGCTATCCGGCACGAACCGTTTTCCCTGCGCCGGGCATTGCGCCTGAAGCTTCTGCGTCGCCTGATCGGCGAGCATGCCGAGCAGCTGGCAAGGCCCATCAATGCCGGGACTATCAGGATCGGGATGAGCTTCATGATCTTCCCCGTTTGTCGGTCCTATCCCGGCGCGAGGCGTGGCCCGCCGGAACCTGGATAAAGCGTGCGTTCCGTGCGCTGCCGGTCAGGCCGACGCGGACACGTCCAGCACGCTGAGATGCCGCGCCATGTCGTCCTCGTCGTCGCTCCATTTGCCGTCCCAGCCGATCATGACCCGAAGAAGATTCGAGTCGGCTTCGATCCCTCTCGCCTGGAGCGTAAGGATGATCTTCGTGGCCTCGCGCCAAAGAGGCTCGACGCGTCCCAGCCCATCGCGCGGAAATATCTGCAGGCCGTCATGCTCGACCAGGCAGCACAGGTCGCAGCACGCCGGATGGCCGATGTCGGCCAGTGTCGGGCTGGCTTCGGGATGTTCCCAGCGGACGATCGTCTCGCCCTGCCAGATCGGCCTGAATTGGCCGCTCGGGTTGGCCTCTTCCAGCTTGAGAAAAACGATTTTGACCTTCGTGACACCCAGCCATCGCCGCGGGTTGCGGACCTGGGCGTGGAACCAGCGCGCGCCCACCGTCCGATCACCGAGCACATAGCCCGTCTTGACCGAGTTGGACTTCAACACAAGCTCCAGCTTGGGCGGGAACAGCACGCGCTGAATCCGGCTGGCGAACAGCGCGACGATGACGGCCGCGATGGTTCCGATCGCGGCGAGCGCCTGCACGATCCAGCTCAACCAGAATTGCCACGTCGGCATCGTACGCTCCCCTTCCACGGCGAAGGTGAGTTTCGTCGAAAGCTCTTCGCTTTACAATTGCCGGTAGTTTTCGGCGTCGCGCGCCGCCGCTCACCACGTCTCGCTCAGCGGCACGTAGCCCGGGGTCGAGGCGACGCGGGTGAGCCAGGCGGTGACGCCCGGATAGCGTGTCAGGTCGAAGCCGCCTTCCGTGGCGCTGTGGGTGTAGCCGTAGAGCGCGATGTCGGCGATGGAATAGCGCCCGCCCGCGAACCAGTCGCGGCCCGAAAGGCGCGTCTCCATCACGGCGAGCGCGGCGTTGCCCTTCTCGTGCCATTCGCCGATGAGATGGCGCTTCTTGTCGAGCTCGGATTTGGGCGCATAGGCGAGCCAGAAGCGCGCGACGGCGATATAGGGCTCGTGGCTGTACTGCTCGAAGAACATCCATTGCAGCGTCTCGGCACGGCCCCATTTGTCGTCGGGCACGAGCTTGGTTCCCTCGGCGAGGTACCACAGGATCGCGCCGGATTCGGGCAGGAACCGCCCGTCGTCGAGCTCGAGCAGCGGCACGCGGCCGTTGGGGTTCTTCGACAGGTAGTCCGGCTTGCGCGTCGAGCCGTCGTGCAGGCCGTAATCCCTGAGCGCGAGTGGCTGGCCTAGCTGGCGCGCGGCCAGCCGCACCTTGTAGCAATTGCCGGAGACGTGCATCTGATGAAGCGTGAGCATGAGCGCAACTCGTTTCAATCGCGCGCAGCATGCCCGATTCTCTCATGCGCGTGGCGCTGGCCTCCGTTGCGCCAATGCCGGGTCTATTGCTTCGAATCGTCGAAAGTTTCGGAGAAGGCGCGTTTCACGCGCTCAGCCGCCTGCTCGATCATCAGCCCGCCTCCGAGCCCGAGAAGCGTCATGACGACCGCGACGCGCTGGTAGCCCTTTTCCGCGCCCTCCAGCAGGAACACGTCGGTATTGCCCGTCACGGTCAGCATGCCGGCGAGATAGAGCAAGGCGAGGGCGAAGCCGAGCAGGAGCCCCGTGCCGACCTCGATCAGCAACTCGTTCCACGAAAAGCTCGCCGTGGGATCGAAGACCATGCGCAGATTGTTCCGCAGGATCGTGCCGAGGAGGCCGGCGAGCGCGAGCATGGCGAAGAACGAATATCCCACGACAGGAAGAGGATTGACGAAGAGGACCACCCAGCCCACGAGGCATGAGAGCAGCAAGCTCAGATAGATGCCCATCGGCAATCGCGGCTTGGTGCGGAATGTGCCGCGCGCGATGAGGGCCTGCGCCAAACGCACGACGAGACCGGCGTTCTCGGGCACCCATGCTTCGTCGAGTTTGCCGACCTCGTTCGTCAGGCTGCCCAAGCGGTCATAGTAAGGTTGGAACTCCGTCCACAACGTCTTGCCGGCGTCTCCGAAGGAGCCTATGGCGATGACGGGCCGTTCCAGAGCGAGGGCGATGTAGCCCGTCGTCAGGGCCCCGCTCCCGCCCTTGATGATCAGCACCGCGTCCGCTGCCTGAATCTGCGGAACCAGGCCGGCCCACCACGATCCGCGAAGGCGTCTGTACGTCACCGCCAGCCGGCTGGCGTTCTGGATCTCGCCGAAGTCCGGCTCGCCGTCCGAGTCCGGGCGCAGGAAGAGGACGCGGTGGCTGCCTTCCACCTGCGCGGCGCCCTCCAGCACGAAGCGGTCGGCGGTCTTTGTCTCCGTCGATCCGACCACGATCTCGATCTTCGCGCGCGCAAGTGCTGCGCCGATCTGGCGGCAGGCGTCATGGAAGGCTTCGCTGGGGCCGGCTTCGCCTTTCGGCACCGATCCGGAGATCATGATCTTCATGGCCGTCCCCCCTGCGCACCGCGAGCAGACGGCGCGCGTTTGCCCGCCTTGCGCGCGGCGGGTCCGACGGTGCGCACGATGACGCCGCATGCGACGCGGTCGCCGGAATTGCCGGCGGGCTGGCTCACATAGTCGTCCGCTTTCGCGTGCACGATGATCGAGGCGCCGTCGCGGTCGAAGATCGATCTCTTGCCGTTGCCGAGCGAGAACATGTTGGTGATGGTCGAGGCGTGCAGGTTGCCCTGCGCATCGGCGAACTGGTTGGGCAGGTCGCCCGGATGCGGGCCGCCCTTCATCAGGAAGCCGTGGTTCTTCATCGGCTCGGGCGAGAAATGCGGCCCCGCGCTGGTGAACTTCACCTTGGCGTCGCAATTGCCGGACGTGTGGACGTGGATCGCGTGCGCGCCGGGGCTGAGGCCGTGGAGGTCGAAGGTGATGAGCACGCCGTGACCCGTCTGCGCGAAATCGACCGTGCCGAGCGGGGCGCCGTCGAGCCCGCTCATCTTGGCGGCCGCATGCGCTTTGCGCGCGGGCGCGGCCAGGCTTGGCCCCGCGATGAGGCTCAGGCAGAGTGCGGCGGCGATTGTCTTGTGCATGGATTGTTTCCCCCTTAGATCGGCGTAGACTATATTGCAACCTTGGAGGGATGGAAGTGAGAAATTGGATCCTGGCCGCGCTTTTCGCGATGCCCGCCGCCGCCTCGGCTTCGCCCCTGCCGATGGACACCCCCGTGCGCATGGGCAGCGTCGATGCGGTGTGCACCGGCATCGGCGAGGGCAAGAACGATCCGCGCTGGCACACCTATCCCATCCGCGTCGAGTTCGCCGATTCCGCCGCGCATTACCTCGCCGGCGCGCATGTGAGCCTGAGCGACGTCGCGGGCACATCGCTGGCGGAGTTCGACTGCTCGGGCGCGTGGGTGCTGCTGAACGTGCCGCGCGGGCTCTATACGGTGAACGCGAAGCTTTCGTCGATAAGCGCCGCGCCCGCCAGCGCCAAGTTCCAGCCGCCGCAGACCGGACAGCTGCGCGTCGTGCTGCGCTTCGCCGTGGCCGCGCCTTAAAAACAAAACGGGCGGCGAGGTTGCCCGCGCCGCCCGGTCGCAGAAGTTCAAAAGCCGGTCAGACGGCCTTGAGATTGGACGCCTTGGCACCCTTCGCGTCGGGGACGACGTCGAAGGAAACCTTCTGGCCTTCCTGCAGGGGGCGCATGCCCGCCTGTTCGACGGCCGTGGCGTGGACGAACACGTCCTTGCCGCCGCCTTCGGGCGAGATGAAGCCGAAACCCTTCGAGGTGTTGAAGAACTTCACGGTTCCGATGGTCATTAAAGTCTTTCCTGCGTCTTGATCCGCCGGAGCGACATGCCCAGACGGCGCGGTGGCGAACGATCATCGGAAGTTTGACTGTCTCGTCCAGGCGCGCACGAAGGCGAGTCGGGAATTCAAACAGGTGCGCTTCAACTGACGTGACACCACAGCATCGGCCGCTATGTAAACTTTTTGGCGCCGAATCACAAGATGGCGCGCGAAGGCCGCGGGAAACCGGGCCGCTTCGCGCGCGATATTGCGCTGCAAAATGCGTGATGTTTCGCGCGGAACCTAAGGCGCGCGCGCGGCCAGCGCTTCCAGCGTGCGATAGGCATGGCCCAGATGCATTTCGGCGCGCGCACGCAATCCCGCGTCGGCGCGGGCGTGCTTGCGCGCGCTGTCGTCCGCGAAGGGCACGCCGTCGATTTTTGCATTCATCCCCGCAATGGCGCGCATCGTTTCGCGCGCCGCGTCGTCCACGGCGATGCCGAAATGTGGGAGGATCGTTTGCGTCACCGCGCCGGGCATGTCGCGATAGTTCACCGCCAGCCCCCGGTGCTCCGAGAGGAAGGCCGCCGCGCGCTCGCAGATCCGCGTGAGCACGAGCAGCGGAAGATCCTCGCTGCTCCACGCCGCGAGCTCGCCGCCGTCCCAGAGCGACGCGTAGTTCCCGCTGACCGCGGCCGCGATGCCGCCGTCGCCTTGATAGGACACCAGCACCTCCACCGGATCGCGGAACAGGAACGCGACGGGCGTCTGCGCGAAGGCGCGCGCCGCGAGCGCGAGCGCCAGCGCGTTGTGCGCCTCGAAGCGCACGATGAGGCGGGGTGACGGCTGCCGGCCGCCATAGGCCGACATCGTCGCGCGCAACAGCGCCGCGCCGCGCGGGCCTGCGAGATCGGGCGCGGTCGCAGCCAAGGCGAGCGCGTGGCTCACCACCGGCAGCTCGGAGAGCACGCGCACGTCCGGCACGAGCGCTGACATCCGCGCCGCCAGTGTCGAGCCGCAGCGCCCGGTGTGGAAGATGAGGCCGGCCGGCGCGAAGCCTTCCCCGGCGCCGTCGATGAAATCGCCGAGGCGCATGCGCTTGCGGAACACGCGGTTGAACGGCCGCTCCATCGCCCGGCGCAGCGCGAAACGATCCAGCAGCGGACCGGGCGTGCCGACATAGGCCCAGTCGATCATGGGCTCGGGCGTGCTCGTGAGGTACACCGGCAGCCACGCCGCGGACGGCCAAGCCTTTGTATTCGCCGCGAACGGCATGAAGAACAGGGCGCCCGCAGGATCGGGCCGCGCGGCCGCCGCGCGCTGCTCCGGCGAAAGCGCGATGCCGCGCTGCGCCGCCACGCGCGCGAACTCTTCCGCGCCGGTGCAGGCCGCGAGTGCCGCTTCGGCCTCTTCGTCCATCTCCATGGTCTGCCCCTAGCGGTCCACCGCGACGATCTCAATCTCGGCGCGAGGCTTCTCCATCTCGACGACGTCGCCCGTGCGCGCGCCGAGCAGGACCTGCGCGATCGGGCTGCGCCAGCTGAGCTTGCCGTGGGCGGGATCGGCCTCGTCCTCGCCCACGATGCGGAACGTCTGGCGCCGCCCGCCGCGCGCGATCGTAACGCTCGCGCCGAACGCTACGGTATCTCTGTCGCCGTCCGAGGGGCGCACGATCTCCGCGCGCGCCTTCTTCACGGACCAGTAGCGCAGATCGCGCTCCAGCGTCTCGCGCAGCAGGACGTTCGTCTCGGTCTTGAGCGCCGCTTCGATGCGCGCCACCTCGGCCTCGATATGCGCGAAGCCTTCGGGCGTGACGGGATTGGGCCCGTCCGCGATCATCCGCTCCGGCGGCGGCGCGTCGTTGGCGGTCTCTTTGACGAAGGCGCGGGACATGGCGGTGTTTATACCCCATCCGGCCAAAGCAAAAAGGCCGGGCGCTGTGCCCGGCCTTTCGCGTCTTGTGCGATACCGCGTCTAGCGCCAGTACCAGCGCCTGCAGAAGCGGTCGTGGTGATGGTTGCGCCAGCCCCATTCGCCGCAGGTGTGGCGGCGGTGGTGGACGCCGGCATGGACGCCGACGCCGACGTCACCAACATGGACTCCGACGCCGACCTGGGCCTGCGCCGTCGTGGTGGCCGTGGCGCCGAGCAGCGTCAGCGCGAAAACGGAAGCGATCAATGTCTTCATGGGATTTCCTTTGAGGGTTTGGTTTCAAGCTTTTGTGGAATCGTCGCGAAGGATCGTGCGCGCGCGGCGGCTCGATGCGTCACACAGGCGGGGACGTCACGGAGGCGGCGCCTCGCTCGGCGGATCGCGCCTTTTGGTGCGCGTGACCGCCGACATGATCCCGATGCCGATGATGACGAGCGCGCCGACGATGATCCAGGTATGCGGCACATGCAGCAGATAGGCGCCGTATCCGACGCCTCCCAGAAGGACGACGAACCCGAGCACATACAATCCAAACGACGACATGGCATACCCTCGGCGGAATTCCCTCAAGAACAACGCGCGGGTACGGCGTTCGTTCCCTTGCCGGCGCGCAACGCCGAACGAAGATCTTGCAAACGCGCATCCCGGCGCGGCTTGCGCCGGCCGGGGATGTGCACATGCGACGCGTGCGCTAGTGGTCGTCGTGATCGCCGTCGCCGTCATGGTCCTTCATGGGATGGACCGTGATCCAGGCGTTCTTGTCGCTGTCCCAGTAGCCGTAATCGCCCGAGACGTCGTGCCAGTGATAGTGATGGGACTTCCAATCCCAATCGTCGTCATAGTAGACGACCTTCACCTCGGGATATTCGTATTTGACGCTGCTGTGCCAGCAATCGCCGCGCTCGTTGCAGACGACATAGGCCGAGGCGCTCGTCGCTGTGAGCGCCAGCACCGCCGCGCCCGCGAGCGCGCCGAACGCGCCGTTGAGAAAGAGCTTGCGTGCAGTCATGGGCTGTCTCCTAGGCTGATGTGATGAGCCCTCCAACTGCAATCGGTAACGTCGCGGACGCCGGCCGGGTTCCGCAAGTTCCGCCGGCGGAACCCCGCCAAGTTTCGGCCGCAAAAGGAACCACGCGGCGTGCGCTCAAGCCGTCTCGCGCGCCGCCTTGAGAAGGGTCTGCAACATGCCCCTGGCTTGAGAAAGTTCGCCGCCGATCAGCCGCCCGATCCGGCCCAGCGCCCGCGCCTCGTTCGCCTCATCCAGCCCGCGCGCCGCGAGATTGAGCCCCCGCGTCAGCTCGATCGCTGCCGTCAGCGGCTCCTCCATGAACGCGGCATATTCGACGAAGTCCTTCAGCTGCATCCGCACAGACTTGCTCCGCCGCCGAGAAGGGCGTCGCATGGTATACTCCGTCGAATCGTAGTCCTAAAACAATCTATGCCATGAAAATGCATCTGTCAAATGCAAAAAGAACTCAGGTAGTCATGGTACCGGTGCAGTCAAAAATGGCCCGGGCGGCGACCGGTTTGCACCTTCTCGACATAGCGGCCATGGCCAAGGTCGCGACAACGACAATCGTCCGCTTCGAAAAGGGCGAAGAATTGAAGCCGCGGACGGTCGAGGCGATCCAGCGAGCCTACGAATCTGCTGGCATAGAATTCATCAATGGCGAGGCACCTGGCGTGAGATTGCATGCGAAGCAAAAAGCGGCGTCGAAGCAGAAAAAGTATCCGTAGAACCGGAAGCGCGCACGCGCCTGACAGACCATCCAAATGTCTTCAGCACGTTCGCCACGTCACTCGCGGTGGCTGGGCAAGTCGCTCAATTGTTAACGGGTCGGTATTCCCCAGTCTCAAAATCCCGCTCGTATGCGGAGCCAATCGGCGAATCGATCAGATGTAGCCAGCTGTCGTCCCTATTGAGCACGGCACCGAGCGCAACATACTGCGCCTTGCGGGCCTCGATTTCATCATCAGTGGCTGAACCAATGCGACCACGAATGCGCCACCCGCTATCCGGATACTTGTCGCTCTCTTCAGCCATATCTGGCTCTTCGCGATAAAGATATTCGACCGGTTCACTACCGTCTAATACGCAATCGTCAACAAGACAACGCTCCCAATATTCACGATACTGGCGGGGGAAAGCTGGCGGCTTCGGGGCTATCCATTGAATATCAAGGATGTGTCGGCGCTCGAATGCGATCACATCGCCCCGTTGCAACTTCCCCTTCTCAAAGGGTTCGTTATCAAGCGTTCCCGTTAGCGTCTCACCGTCGATGCGGGTGATCTCAACCCACATGCGCTCACCGCCATACTTTTCAACGTCGGTCAGCCACTCGAAAGTTAAGCGCACCGAATCTCCAACCCGAACAGCAGCGGTTTCGGATTCGCTGGGGATGAAGAAGGTGTATCGCGATTCAGCGGCGCGAACGCGTGCGTCGTCCAGGCGATAGACATCTGATCTCACCTGCTCCTACTCCCAAACGTCTTCGGTGCGTTCGGTCTTGGGGCGCGGCGCATTTTGGTGCGGCTCGTCTTCTGATGCTTCGGGCCGCGTGACGGCGAGGCCTTGTCCTCCGCTCCATCCCGCACGGCGCTGAGGAAGGCGTCGTCGACGGCGCGGTCGACTTCGCTCTGTCTCGCGAAGGGGTCGTCGGAGATGGTGAGTTCTACCGCTTGCAACCGCTTGATCTCGTCGCGCAACCGGCCCGCTTCCTCGAACTCCAGGTCGCCGGCGGCGGTGCGCATGCGTTTTTCCAGGTCTGCGATGTGGGCTCGGATGTTGTGGCCGATGTATTCCTTGCCGTCCTCCTCCATGCCGGTGACGCCGGCGCCGACGGTGACGTGGTCGCGCTCGTACATCGATCCCATGATGTCGGCGATGTTCTTCTTGATGCTGAGCGGCGTGATGCCGTGCGCCTCGTTGTAGGCGCGCTGCTTGTCCCGGCGGCGCGTGGTCTCGGCCATCGCGCGCTCCATCGAGCCCGTCACGTGGTCGGCGTAGAGGATCACCTTGCCGTCCACGTTGCGCGCGGCGCGGCCGATGGTCTGAATGAGGGACGTCTCGCTGCGCAGAAAGCCCTCCTTGTCGGCGTCGAGGATGGCGACCAGCGCGCATTCGGGGATGTCGAGGCCCTCGCGCAAAAGGTTGATCCCGATCAGCACGTCGAAGGCGCCAAGCCGCAGATCGCGGATGATCTCGATGCGCTCCAAGGTCTCCACGTCGCTGTGCATGTAGCGCACGCGGATGCCCTGCTCGTGCATGTATTCGGTCAGGTCCTCCGCCATCTTCTTGGTCAGCGTCGTGACCAGGGCGCGATAGCCGCGCCTGGCGATGTCGCGGCATTCGGCGATGAGGTCGTCGACCTGGCTCTCCACCGGGCGGATCTCCACCGGCGGATCGATGAGGCCGGTCGGGCGGATCACCTGCTCGGCGAAGACGCCGCCGACGCGCTCCATCTCCCACGGCCCGGGCGTGGCGCTGACATAGACGGTGGCGGGGCGCATCGCGTCCCATTCCTCGAACTTCAGCGGCCGGTTGTCGATGCACGACGGAAGCCGGAAGCCGTATTCGGAGAGCGTGGCCTTGCGGCGATAGTCGCCGCGATACATGCCGCCGATCTGCGGCACGCTGACATGGCTCTCGTCGGCGAAGACCAGCGCGTTGTCGGGGAGATATTCGAACAAGGTCGGCGGCGGCTCGCCCGGCTTGCGCCCCGTAAGCCAGCGCGAATAGTTCTCGATGCCCGCGCAACTGCCCGTCGCCTCGATCATCTCGAGATCGAAGGTCGTGCGCTGCTCCAGGCGCTGCGCCTCCAGCAGCTTGCCGTTGTTGCGGAAATCGTCGAGGCGGTGGCGCAGCTCTTCCTTGATGCCCTTCATCGCCTGCTGCAGCGTCGGGCGCGGCGTCACATAATGCGAATTCGCATAGACCTTGATCGCGTCGAGATGCCCCGCCTTGCGGCCGGTGAGCGGATCGAACTCGACGATGCTGTCGACCACATCGCCGAACAGCTCGACGCGCCAGGCGCGGTCTTCCAAGTGAGCGGGGAAGATGTCGATGACGTCGCCGCGCACGCGGAACGCGCCGCGGGTGAAATTGTCGTCGTTGCGGCGGTATTGCAGCGCCACCAGGTTCTGGATCGCGGCCTGGCGGTCGACCTTGTGGCCGCGCGCCATCGACACCGCGGTGCCGCTATAGGTCTCCACCGCGCCGATGCCGTAGATGCAGGAGACGGACGCCACGATGATCACGTCGTCGCGTTCCAGGATCGCCCGCGTCGCCGAATGGCGCATGCGGTCGATCTCCTCGTTCACCGATGAGTCCTTCTCGATATAGGTGTCGGTGCGCGGGATGTAGGCTTCGGGCTGGTAGTAGTCGTAATACGAGACGAAATACTCGACCGCGTTCTCGGGGAAGAAGCCCTTCATCTCGGCATAGAGCTGGGCGGCGAGCGTCTTGTTGGGCGCCAGGATCAGGGCAGGGCGCTGCACCGCCTCGATCACCTTGGCCATGGTGAAGGTCTTGCCCGAGCCCGTGACGCCGAGCAGGACCTGGTCGCGCTCGCTCCCGCGGATGCCTTCCACAAGCTCCTTGATCGCGGTCGGCTGGTCGCCCGCGGGCTCGTACTCGCTGACCAGCTTGAAGCGGATGCCGCCTTCCGACTTCTCCGGGCGGATGGGGCGGTGGGGCACGAAGCCGGCCAGCTCCGCCCCCGTCGCGCCATGCAGCGGCAGGTTGCCGATCGGCGCGACGAGGGAGTCGTTGTTCTCCGGCGGCCCGGGGTCATAGGCCGTGCCGGCGGGCTCCACGGGTTTGACGGCGGCTTTGAACTTCGCCGCGTTTTCCGAGAAACCTTTGCGACTTCTCTTGGGTATCATGCCGTTGTTGTGCGCCATGGCGCCAATATAAGGATTCGGACAGGTTTTTGCAGCCCGCCTGCTGCCATCTGTTGACAGATGATGACAGGAGCGGGCCGATCGAGGCCCTTATGCCCGGCGGAGGCGCGAACTATACCGAGTCGTAGATTCTTCCATCATTTCGGCCATTATCTTGCTCGTCTCGGTACGGAGCTTCTCGGCATCAAATCCCAATTTTTCGAACGCCTTATCTTCCAGCTTTGCGACCCTCTCGTCCAAGTCCATGAAGCGCTTCCGGCGCTCTTCCAATTCTTCGATCATCGCATAACAACCGGCGACCGTCGCACTGTCCAAGTCATGGTCACGAAAAAAACGGTGCGCCAGGTGGTCCCGGTCCGACTTCAGCGCTTCTACTTCCCTGAGCAGATCTGTCGGAAAGAACTTGTGACGGGAGAGCGCCTTCAGAAGATTTCCGAAGGTAAGTGCTTCATGCTTTGCATAATATGTGTCGAACGTCTGACGAAAGGGTCTTTCGTCGCTGGCGGTCTCCAACGCGGTCAACGCATTTATCAGACCTGTCTCGAAGACCTGGGCAAAATACATGCAGAGTCCGAAATAAGCATGCACCTCTTTCACAAGATCGCCGTCGGGGTGCGCCGTCGCGTCGACGAATTGGCCTTTCAAATCCGTCACTCCGCCGCGTGCAGCGTCGGAATCTTCCGCGTATCGACGCGGCGTTCGGCGTGCCACAGGTCGTAGGCCGATTGCAGATTGAGCCATAGACGCGGACCATTGCCGCAAAGCTTGCCCAGGCGCACGGCCATGTCCGGCGTAACGGGGCGCGGGTCGCGCCGCGCGATGATGCGATGCAACGTCTGACGCGTGATGCCCAGCTTGGCGGCGGCTTCCAGAACCGAAAGGCCGAGCGACGGCAGCACGTCTTCGCGCAGGATTTCGCCGGGATGAGTCGGCGGCAAGGCGCGCTTAAGAGCCATGATAGTCCTCCAGGTCGATAGCTTCGGCGAGACCGTCTCGCCATGTGAACGTGATCCGCCAGTTTCCGGTCACGCGCATCGAATAGCGGCGCGGATCGAACCCTTTCAGCGCATGAAACCTGAAGCCGGGCACATCGAGGTCTTTCAAGGTTTCGCCGCTTTCAAGTATCGAAAGGATGCGGCCTATCCGTTCGCGCGAATTCGGCGCCACGCCTGCGGCATCGTTCTTTTCCCACAGATTGCGTAGCGCCTTGCTGCGGAACGAGCCGATCATGTGTAAACTATACGGTTACAGCGCGCCCTGTCAAACAAAACGTTACGCATTGTCAATCTTGCCGGGTTCGGGAAGGCGAAACTCGGCCGGCTGGCTCAACGGCCGCTGCCCGGTTGCGGAATTTCGCCCGGCATCGGAGAAACCCTTGCGACTTTTCTCGGGTATCGTCCAGCCGTCGTGCCCGCCGACAGGGCCTGTCAGGTGAGATGCGCGGCGGCCGGGCGGCGTGCTAGGCTCCAAGGGAGAGGTGAAACGATGCGTGCGATGAGAACGGCGGTTCCGGCCGCGATGTGGCTTGCGGCCGCGATGTCCTCGGGCCCCGCGTTCGGCCAGGCTTCGGACGTCAATGGCGGCATCAACGCCACGCGCGCGGTCACCGTCGAGGACAGCAACATCAAGCCGTACCAGGCTCCCGACTCGTCGGAGGGCGCGGCCGAGGAGATGCGGCTCAAGGGCGAATGCGACAGGGCGGTGCCGCTGCTGCGCCAATACGCACGGGGCGAGGGCTCGGAGATCGCGCAGTTCAATCTCGGCATGTGCCTGCTCGACCTCGCCGCGAAAGGTCACGACACCGACCCGATGTCGGCGCAGCACAAGGAAGCCGCGAAATGGATCATCCAGGCGGCGAACGGCAATGTGCCGAAAGCGCAGGCGGAAGCGGTGGTGCTCTATCTCGACGGCATCGGCGTCGCGGCCGATCCGGTGGAGGCCGCGAAATGGTCGATCCTCTATCGCCGCAACGGCGTGACGATCGCCGTCGGCATGAACGACATCGCTCAGAACGTCCGCGACCGGCTCGACGCCGCGTTGACGGATAAGAGCCGCAGCCAGGCCGAGAGCCGCGCGGACGACTGGACCGAGGCCCTGCAGAAATCGGATCGTTAGGCGGCATTGGGGGGAAGGATCGATGAGGATTGCGATATTGGCGGTGCTTCTCGCATCCGCCATGGTGGGCGCCATGGGGAGCGTTCCGGCACAGGCGCAGACACCGCCGGCGCAAGCGGCGGCGCCTGCCGCCAACGACTATACCGACGCCGCCAACTGGCTCTGCCGTCCCGGACGCACCGATCCCTGCGCCGCCGACGAGACGGCGACGATCGTGCGCGCCGACGGCAGCGAGAGCGTGGAGAACTGGCGCGCCGATCCCGATGCGCCGGTCGATTGCTTCTACGTCTATCCGACCGTGTCGATCGAGCCGACGCCGAACAGCGACATGATCCCGGGGCCCGGCGAGTTGCGCGTCGTGCAGGGCCAGGTTGCCCGCTTCGCCTCGAAATGCCGCGTCTATGCGCCGATGTACCGCCAGGTGACGCTGGCCGCGCTCGCGGCGTTCATGTCGGGGCGTCCGGTCGCGGCCGACCGCGCACTCGCCTATGACGACGTGCGCGACGCGTGGAAGGAATATCTCGCCCACGACAATCATGGGCGCGGCGTCGTCCTCATCGGTCACAGCCAGGGCTCGCTCGTGCTGACCGCGCTGATCCAGAACGAGATCGAGGGCAAGCCGGTGGAGAAGCAGATCGTCTCGGCGATCCTGGCCGGAACGTCGCTGCAAGTGCCTGCGGGCAAGGATGTCGGCGGCGACTTCAAGCACATGCCGCTCTGCCGCGCTGCCGCGCAGACGGGCTGCGTCGTCACGTTCGCCTCGTTCCGCGCCAATGTCCCGCCGCCTTCGGACTCGCGTTTCGGCAAGGGACATGCGGCCGGGATGGCGGCCGCTTGCGTCAATCCGGCCGCGCTCGCGGGCGGCAAGGGCGAGTTGAAGGCCTATCTGCCGTCGGATCGCGTGGGGCTGTCGCCGCAGGCGCCGGTCGAATGGGTGAAGGGGATGAAGAACCCCGCGACGCCCTTCGTCACGCCGCCCGGCCTGCTCAGCGGCGAATGCGTGTCGGACGCGCACGGCTCCTATCTCGCGGTCACGGTGAACGCCGAGCGTGCGGACCCGCGCACCGACGACATCATCGGCGACATCGTGCTCGGCGGCCAGGTGCAGGCGAATTGGGGCCTGCATCTCATCGACATGAACCTGGTGATGGGCAATCTGCTCGACCTCGTCGATACGCAGTCCAAGGCGTGGCTCGCGGCGAACAAGCACTGATGCGCGACGCTGCGGGTTGAGGGGGCGATCATGAGGCGTTTTCCACGAATGGCGGTTTGCGCGCTGCTGCTCTGTCTTTGTGCTTTCCCGGCCGCGGCGGGTGGCGTGCATCTGGTGCTGAACCTCAACATAGGGCCGCAGCAGGCCGGCCGGCGCGACGAGATCGTGACGCAAAGCATCGAGGTCCTGCGCCGCCGGTTTGCCCAGACGGGCATCACGCAGGCCGCAGTCTCGCGCCATGGGCCCAATGGGATCGTGGCCGATATCGTGGATTATTCCGATCTCGGCAGGGTTCGCGGGCTCGTCTTCCTGGGCGGTTCGATCGGCTTCTATCTCGTGGATGAAGACGTCACGGCCGATGATATCCGTGCCGGCCGCGTACCCGCCGGCGTGGAGTTCCTCGAGCAGCGTCCCGCGGGCCCGGGCGACCGGCCGCCGCCGCTCGCGGTCTATCGCGTCCCGATCGTCGCGGGCGAGAGGATCGGCGATGCAAGATCGGAACTGGATTCGCGCACCGGCGAGTGGGTGATCAGCTTCAAGTTCGACAGTCTCGGCACCAGGCAGTTCGCGAAGATGACAGAGGAAAATATCGGCAAGCGGTTTGCGATCGTCTTCAACGGAAAGGTGCTCTCCGCGCCGTCCATCCTCGACCCGGTCCGCGGCGGTGCGGGCGAGATCTCGGGGAACTTTACCGAGAAGGAGGCGTCCGATCTCGCAGCGGCGGTGCGTGCCGGCGTGCTGCCGGCACCCTGGACGATCGTGGAGCTCAAGCAGACGCCTTGAAAGGGATGAACATGAAGTTTTTCGCAGCCTTTCTGCTCGCCTTCGCGGCCGGCGCGGCCGCCGCGGCACCCGTGGTGATCCGCGACCACGACCATCTCGCGCTGTCGCCCAAGGGCGACAGGATCGTCGACGTGGAAGCGTCCGACCCGGGCAACCTGCCCGACGATCCGCACGGCGGCGTCGTGCTGCGCGACGCCGGCGGCAAGGTTCTGGCGAGCTACGATCCCTGCAAGGCCTGCCGCTATTCCGACACGGCGTGGGCGCCGTCCGGCACAGCGTTCGCCTTCATCGCGACCGACCGCAAGGGGGGCAAGGCCACGCTCTATGTGGTGGAGAACGGCAAGCCGCGCGCGGCGGTGGTGATCTCCGGCATCGCCAACGACGTGCGGTACTCGCCCGACGGCGCGCGCATCGCGCTGCTCGCGACCGTGGGGGCGCGCAAGATGACGGGCGCGGTGGAAGCCGGCGCCGCGCTGGTGGGCGAGATCGGCGAGGAGAACGACGAGCAGCGCATCGCGGTCCTTCCCGCCAAGGGCGGCGCGTTGAGGCTCGTCTCGCCCGCCGACACCTATGTCTACGAATACGACTGGGCGCCGGGCGGGTTCGTGGCAACGGCCGCGAAAGGCAACGGCGACAACAATTGGTGGATCGCGACTCTCGATTTCATCGCGGAGAGCGGCACAACGCACGTCATCGCCGCGCCCAAGATGCAGATCGAGCTGCCGCGCGTCTCTCCCGACGGCAAGACGGTCGCCTTCATCGGCGGCCTGATGAGCGACTGGCAATCGATCGGCGGCGAGGTCTACACCGTGCCGGTCGCGGGTGGCGTGCCGGTGAACATGACGCCCAACCTTAAAGGCTCGGTGCGCAGCATCGACTGGAGGGGCAAAAACATCGTTGCTGGCGCAATCGTCGACGATGCCTTTGCAATCGGAGATGTGGACCCTGCGAAGCGTGTTTTTGAACACATTCTATGGATGGGGCATTCGAAATATCCCGCACCTGATCCGCGATCCGAAATTTCATACTTGCGCGACGGCTTGGACGCGGAAACCGTGCGGCCTCAAGGAGTCAATTCTTCGATTTCATTCGACTCGAGCGGGTTGCGGGCGGCATTCATCGCCGAGGACTTCAATCATGCCTATAGAATTATGTATCTCGACGTCGCTCAGCTCATTCAAAACCTCCGTCCCATCACTCATGACAATGACGGCCTCGCGCAGAACGTCTCGGCGCAAAGCGTGCATTGGACGAACGAGGGCTTCCATCTCCAGGGCTGGCTCGTCGGGCCGAAGAAGACGGATCCGGCCAAGAAATATCCGATGATCGTGATCGTGCATGGCGGGCCGAGCTCGGCCTACACGCCGCATTACATCGCGGCGGGCGGCCAGCATGGCGGCGGCTTCGACTTCGCCTATGACATGATCGAGAAGGGCAGCTTCATCTTCTATCCCAACGACCGCGGCTCCTACGGCCAGGGCGAGGCGTTCACGCGCGCCAACGTCAAGGATTTCGGACGCGGCGACCTGCGCGACATGCTGGCGGGCGTCGACGCGGTGGAGAAGATCGCCCCCGTCGACGATCATCGCCTGGGCCTCTACGGCCATTCCTATGGCGGCTGGTTCTCGATGTGGGCCGACACCCAGACGCACCGCTTCAAGGCCTTCGTCGCGGGCGCCGGCATCGCCAACTGGACGAGCTATTACGGCCAGAACGGCATCGACCAGTGGATGATCCCGTTCTTCGGCGCCTCGGTCTATGACGATCCGGCGGTCTATCGCGCCGCCTCGCCGATCGAGTTCATCAAGAACGCCAGGACCCCGATGCTGCTCTATGTCGGCGAGCGCGACGTCGAATGCCCGGCGCCGCAATCGCTGGAGTACTGGCACGCGCTCAAGACCATCGGCACGCCGACGCAATTGTTCATCTATGCGGGCGAGGGCCACCGTTTCCGCAAGCTCACCGATCTCGAGGACTTGAGGGCGCGGATCATCGGCTGGTACGATCGCTATCTGAAATAGGCCCGTGGGTGATAGGATGGATGCGGGTTCTGGCCGTGAGGGAAAGATGAGGAAGATTGTCGCGACCGCGCTTTGCGCGACGGCGATGGCATGGGCGATCCCGGCCGGAGCCCAGAACCACGGTATCCGCCCCCAGGAGGAGCAGTACGGAACCGAGCACGCGGTGCCGAGCGACGACGAGATCCCCAAGCCCGTCAGCCGCGACGCCGGCGCGATCGCCGAAGGCCTGCGCGTAGAGGGCAAATGCGACAAGGCCGTGCCGATGCTCAGGCCCATCGCCGAGCGCGGCGCGGGGCATGAGATCGCCGAGCACGATCTGGGTCTGTGCCTCTTCGACCTCGCCAAGGCGGATGGCGACGCCAAGCATGCGGGCGAGGAGCGCACCGAAGCGGCGCAATGGGTGCTGCGCGCGGCCAATGGCGGCTTCGCCAGGGCGCAGGCGTTCGCGGTCACGATGTATCTCGACGGCAACGGCGTGACGGCCGACCCGGTCGAGGCGGAGAAATGGGCGCTCCTCTATCACCGCAACGGCATGAGGCTCGCCATCGGCCTGCCCGACATCGTCCCCGACGTCCGCAAGCGCCTCGACGCCGCGGTGAGCGACGCCCAGCAAGCCGAAGCCCGCAAGCGCGCCGACGACTGGGCGCCGGTGACGGCGGCGCAAGAGGAATAGCTCTCGCATCTCCAGACTCGTGGCCCTCACCCTTCGACAAGCTCAGGGTGAGGGAATGAGACACCGCGCATGCTCTCGCATTCCCTCATGCTGAGCTTGTCGAAGCATGAGGGTGTCGCGGTATTTTATTTTTGAAAGAGCGCGGAAAGTAACGAGTGCCTCCATATTGCTTCTTCGTCATCTCGCCTGCGGGCGATTGACAGCGCGAAAGACTCCTGCCAAATTTTTGGCATGACGGGCCGCAACGCCAAGCGCACGCGTAAAGAGCTTCCCAAAGAGGCCCCCGACGGCTTCAGCCGGCGCGAGCGCGAGATCATGGACGCGCTTTATTCGCTCGGCAGAGCGAGCGCGGCGCAGATCCTGGAGCAGATCCCGAACCCGCCCACCTACACCGCCGTGCGCACGCTTCTCACCATCCTGGAGAAGAAGGGCCATGTGCGCCACCAGAGCGACGGCACGCGCTACGTCTACGAGCCCTCGGTCGCGCGCGAGCAGATGGGCCGGCGCGCCATCGATACGCTGCTCAAGACATTCTACGGCAATTCCGTCGAGCGCGTCGTCGCGGCGCTGCTCGACCATGAGGACGTGGAGCCGGACGCGCTCGACCGTCTGGCCAGGCTGATCGAGAAGGCGAGGGAGGAAGGACGATGAGCTCCTTGTTCGCGATGCGCGCGGTTCTGTTCGCGGTCGAATGCCTGGGTGCGTCGATGCTGCTGCCGGGGCTTGCCTGGCTTCTCGCGGCTACTGCGAAACGTGCGAGCTTGCGCCATCTGGTGTGGCTCACCGCCTTGGGCACGCTGCTCGTTCTGCCGGTCGCGGCGCTGGTCGTGCCGCCGCGCGTCGTGCTGGAGCAGCCCGCCGCGGCACCCGAGAAGCTTCCCGCCACTGTCGAAACCGCTTCCGTCGAGAGCGACGCCGCACCGGCCGTCATTGTTCCCGCGACCCCGGCGCCCGCGAAAAAACCCTGGCAGCCCGGCAAGACGGACATCGCGCTCGCCGTGTTCGCGGTCTGGCTCGCGGGCGTGCTGTGGGCGCTGCTGCGGCTCGCGATCGGGACGCTGGGCCTTGCCGCGCTGCGCCGCCGCAGCCGTCCGCATGCGCTCGCGTCCGGCGATCTTCCGCACGTCTTCGGCCGGCGCGAATGCGAATTGCGCCTGTCGGACGGCCGGGACGGTCCGCTCACCTGGGGCGTGCTGCGCCCGGTGATCCTGCTGCCCAAGGACTCGCTTTGCTGGCCGCGCGAGAGGCTGCAGGCCGTGCTGCTTCACGAGCTCGCGCATGTACGCCGGCGCGACAGCCTGATGCAGTCGCTGTCGCTCATCGCCTGCGCCTTCTATTGGCCCAATCCGCTGGTGTGGTGGGCCGCGCGCGCGCTGCGCCGCGAGGCCGAGATCGCCGCCGACGACGCCGTGCTGGTCGCGGGCGTCAAGGCGTCGGCCTATGCGGGCGAGCTCGTCAAGCTCGCATCCGAATTCCGCGGGCGCAGGGCGGTGTTGCCCGGCGTCGCCATGGCGGGCTCGGCGCTTGAGGCGCGCGTCAAATCCGCTCTCGCCCCCAACCGTGTCAGAACAGGAGTGACCTCCATGGATGCCTTCAGAATAGCGCTCTTGGGCGCCGCCGCGACTGCGGCGCTTGCACTCGCCCGCCCGGACATCGTCCAGGCGCAGGACGCGCCGCCGCCGCCGCCCGCGCCCATCGCGGCCCCCGCCGAGCTGCCGCCGCCTCCCCCGCCGCCGTCCGAGGCCGACGATGCCACGCCGGCCCTGCCGGCTTTGCCCGCCGTGCCGCCTGTGCCGCCCGTGCCGCCGAAGCCCGCGCACATCGTCCCCGTCCGCGTCATCCACCACAAGGACGGCAACGTCGAGGAGCAGCGCGACGAGCATGACGTGCAGGTGAATCAGGCCGAGATGGACCGGGCGATGGAAGAGGTGCGCCGCGCCGACGAAGAGGTCAGGCGCGCCCAGCCCGAGATCGACAAGGCGATGGACGCCGCCAAGATCGACGCGAGGGTGGCCGAGGCCATGCGCGCCGTCGAGCCCAAGATCCGCGCCGAGATCGCGCGCGCGATGGCGCAGGCCAAACCCGAAGTCCGCCGCGCCATCGCCGAGGCCCATATCAGCGAGAAGGTGATGAAGGCGCTCAAGGACGCCCAGCCCAAGATCGACGCCGCGATGGCCGAGATGCGCAAGGCCCATCGCGACGTGCAGGTCCGCGTCGAGCGCGACGACAACGCGTCTGAAAAGGACGACTACAACGACGACGAAAGCGACAGCGACGACGATAATGACAACGGTAGGAAATAAGCCCCGGTGTCATGGCCCGCGACTGCGGGCCACCCAGGTGACGTCGCTTCGATCCAAAAAATCCCACGCGGAGACGCGGAGTCGCAGAGGAGAAAATGACCTCCGCGGCTCCGCGTGAATCATTTCAAGAGCATGCAGAACCCAGCTGGGTGGCCCGCATTCGCGGGCCATGACACTATTTGCTTCATTTACTTCTCACCCATTCGCCGAGCGGCTGTCGCTTGGCGCCTGCGCGCGGTCCTCGAAGCCGTAGTCGCGCGAGACCGCCGCGACCCTCAATCGATAGTCGCGCAGAACGCCGCCGCGTCCGCGTGCCTGCGCTCCGCGATGGGCTTCGAGGTTGCGCCAGCGCGCCACCGCCTCCTCGTCGCGCCAGAAGGACAGCGACAGGAGCTTGCCGGGCTCTGCGAGGCTCTCGAAACGCTCGATGGAGATGAACCCGTCGATGCCGTCGAGCAGCGGCGCCAACTGCGCGGCGATGTCGAGATAGGCGCCGCGTTCCGCGGGCCACACTTCGAAGATGACCGCGATCATGCCGTCACTTGCTGCAGGAACGCGCGCTCCTCCTTGAGGATGAACTTCTCCCGCTGCGCGAATTCGAAGTTCTCGCGGGATTTGGGATCGTCGCGCAGGCAGGCGCGGTAGTTCTCGTAGGCCGCCAGGCTCGCAAACCCGATCAGCGCGTGCGCCTCGTAGTTCGTCCCTTCATAGGGAAGGAAATAGCCGATCAGCGCCCCGCCGCAGGCCGGGATGAGCTTGAGCCAGGTGCGCGCGTATTGCTCGAACTTCGCGCGCTGGAACGGATCGATCTCGTAGCGGATGTGGCAGACGACGTTCATGGTTCCATCTCCATCGAAAGATGGACGCAGAATAGCGCTTGCCCGGCGTGGACGTTTCGACCACGATCGAACCATGAAAGACGGACCCTCGATCGCGCCCATCGCCGCCTTGGCCGGTGATCCGGCGCGCGCCAACATGCTGTCGGCGCTGCTCGGCGGCAAGGCGCTGACCGCCGGCGAGCTCGCGCGCGAGGCGGGCGTCACGGCGCAGACCGCGAGCTCCCATCTCTCCAAGCTGGAGGAAGGCGGCATGGTGCTCAGCCAGCGCCAGGGGCGTCACCGCTACTTCAAGCTGTCGGGTCACGATGTCGCGCACATGCTCGAGACCATGATGGGCATCGCCGAGCGCGCCGGCCATGTGCGCACGCGCACCGGTCCCAAGGCGCCGCAGCTGCGCAGGGCGCGCGTCTGCTACGACCATCTGGCGGGCGAGATGGGGGTGGCGATGTTCGACGCGATGGCGCGCGCGCGGCTGATCGCGGGCGGCGAGACGCTCAGGCTGACCGGGCGCGGCACGGATTTCGCGCGGGATTTCGGCATCGATCTCGACGCGCTGGCACATGGCCGCCGGCCGCTGTGCAAGACCTGCCTGGACTGGAGCCAGCGCCGCTCGCATCTGGCGGGAAGCCTGGGCGCGGCCATGCTGACGCGCTTCTACGATCTGCGCTGGGCGCGGCGCGACCGGGCCGGCCGCGCCGTAATATTTTCTCCACACGGGGAGCGCGATTTCCGTCGCCTGTTGCGCATCGAGACGTGCTAAGCTCCCCCGTCCAACGACCAGTGGAGTGAACATGTCGCGCAGAATCCTTGCCGTGGCCGCAGTCGCGGTTTTTTTGAGCGCGTCGGCATCGGCGCAGACTTACACGACGTTCACCGTGCCGGGCGCGGTTCTCACGACCCCGGTTGCGATCAACGGCGACGGCACGGTTGCGGGCTACTACACCGACAGCCTGAGCGTACGGCACGGCTTCGTGCGCGCGGCCGACGGCACGATCACGACCTTCGATCCGGACGGCGCGGCCTACACCTCGCCGGCGAGCATCGACAAGAACGGGACGATCGTAGGGACCTATGCCACCGGCGGTCTCGTCTATCACGGCTTCATCCGTGCACCGGACGGTGCGTTCACGTCCATCGATCCCAAACGTTCCGACGACACCTTCGTGACCGCCGTGCACGGCATGACCATCGGCAACTATGAGGTCGGACACAAGGTCATCGGCTTCGAGCGCTCGCGCGGTGGCCATCTCGACAAGCTGCGTTATCCGGACGCCAAGCAGACCTTTCCCATGGCCGTCAACGGCGTGGAAGAGATCGCCGGCAACTATGGCGACAAGGGCGGAATGCTGCACGGCTTCTTCCGCGGCTCCGACGGCAGCTTCACGTCCTTCGATCCCACCGGCGCGACCAGGACGGTTCCGCTCGGCGTCGCCCGCGACGGGACGGTCACGGGCTTCTTCGACGATGCGAACGGCGAGCACGGTTTCGTGCGCACCACGGACGGCACCATCACGCCTTTCGACGTCTCAGGCGCCACGGCGACCGATCCCGCGGGCATCAACACCGGCGGAACGGTAGTGGGCACCTATACCGACGCCGCGCCGGCGCAGCACGGCTTCGTCCGCTCCTCGAGCGGCGTCATCTCCACCTTCAACGTGACGGATTCGACGAACACCGTCGCCATGGCCATCAACAACAAGGGCATGGTCACCGGCACCTACACGACGGGCAGCGGCGGCGGCGCATACATCCTGACGCCCTAGGGTTGGGACTCGACTGGCTCACCTTGAAGCCCTCTTCCTTGTGGGACAAGGACGCGAAATCTTGCACTCGACGGAGCGCGAGCCGCCGTTAAGTGCTTAGATTTCGCTGCGAGGGCTGATCTTTCTTCCTCTCCCGCAAGGGGAGAGGGTTCATCACGCGGCCTTCCTGGCAAACTCCGGATAATAGATGCGCAGCATCCGGTCGCGATAGGCGGCGAGGTTCGCGTGACGCTCGGCGCGCCGGCGTAAGGGGTTGTCGAAGAACGGCGTCAGCGCGCCGGCCGCGAACGCGAACGCGGTGGCGTCGGTGCCGCAGGGCACCTCGCCGAACAGGAACGGCTTGGCCCCGATGAGGGCGGCGAGGCTGTCGAGCGAGCGCGCGCCGAGCTCGACGATCTCCTCGTCGCGGTGGCGTCCGAGGCCGTGGCTGTAGAGCGTCTGGCGCACGCGTTCGCGCGCATCCTCCGCCACGCCTTGCGGCGCGCCGTCGAAGAAATGCTTCGGCCCCTTGTCCCAGTTCTCGTCGTCGAGCCAGCGCGCGTGCAGGATGGCGAAATAGAGATGGTCCTCCAGCATGCGCTCGACCGCCCAGCCCAGCGCGCACTGCTCGGCGCCCAAGCCCTTGTCGAAATCGAAGCCGTATTCCTTTTCCACATGGGCGCGGATGAAGGTCGAATCGCCCACCCTGTGAGCGCCGGTCTGGATGAAGGGAATCTTGCCCTTGGGCGCGGTGGGCGGCGCGGCGTGCTCGAATTTGTATGGCACGCCCGCCATCTTGAGCTGGACTTCGCTCTTCATCACGAAGGGGCTGGGATCGGGCAGGCCGAAAGCGGGGCCGAAGCCGTAGAACGTAAGCATGGTGGTTCCTCCTCTATGGCCCCTTTCCATAGCGCCGCGCTGCTGACAGCATGCTGTCAGCAGACTTGCAGCAGGATGGCAGCAACGATGAGGCATGACATGACCCCGTTCGACGCCTTCCCTCCGCCGCCTTGCGCGACCCTTCTGGGCTGGACGCTGCTGGATCACGATCCGCGGACGGGCACGATCCGCGTCGGCTTCGACGGGCGCGCGCAGTTCGCCAACCCTGCCGGTTTCGTCCAGGGCGGCATGCTCGCGGCGATGTTGGACGACACGATGGGGGCGGCGGTGTTCGCCGCGACCGATGGGCGCCTCTACACCGTGACCATCGGGATGAACGTGAGCTTCCTCGCGCCGGCACGCCCGGGCCGGCTCGTCGGCGAGGGCAGGATCGTCCAGCTCGGCAAGACGGTCGCCTTCACCGAGGGCTCCTTGAGCGGCGCGGACGGCCGCGTGCTCGCGCGCGCGACCGCGCATGCGCGGCTGGTCGAGACCGCGAGGCTCGCCGCATGAGGCCCGCGGACCGCCTGTTCCGCATCATCCAGATCCTGCGCCGCAAGCGCCGGCCGACTACCGCGCACGAGATCGCCGCCGAGCTCGAGACCTCGCTGCGCACCGTCTACCGCGACATCGCCCAGCTCATGGCCGAGCGCGTGCCGATCCGCGGCGAAGCGGGCATCGGCTACGTGCTCGAAGGCGGCTTCGACATGCCGCCCCTGATGCTGACGCCCGACGAGATCGAGGCGGCGATGCTGGGCGCGCAATGGGTGATGACGCGCGCCGATCCGGTCTTGACGCGCGCGGCCTCCGACCTCATCGCCAAGATCGGCGTGGTGATCCCCGAGCATCTGCGTCCGCTTCTGATGGAGCCCGCGCTGCAGCCGCTCACCTCGCACAAGGGTCCGGTCGACGCGATCGACATGTCGCGCGTGCGCGCCGCGATCCGCACCCAGGGCAAGATCGCGCTCGCCTATCGCGACGAGAGCGCGAACCAGACGCGCCGCGTCATCTGGCCGATCGCGGTCAGCTATTGGGACGCGGTCCGGCTGATCGTCGCGTGGTGCGAGCTGCGCAAGGGCTTCCGCCATTTCCGCACCGACCGCGTCGTCGCGGCCGAATTCCTCGACGCGCGCTATCCCACGCCGCGCGCCAGGCTGCGCGCGCAATGGAAGAAGGAAATGGACGCCGATTGCACGCGACGCAGCCGCGCGCAGGAAGAGCCCGCCGGACCGATGGCGGTGCTGGTCGAATAACGCCCATTGCCCCATTTCGATCCAGCGTGGCTTGAAAACCACGTTCGCGGTTTTGCCGCACCTGTGCGCGACACCTTCCGCCCGATTCGCACGTTGAAGGGGCGAGGGGAGGAAGAAAGCGAGTAAGCCCATGTACGCGAAAGCCCGGCGCCGCGCCGAAAAAAGACCGGTGGAAGATACGGTCCCTTATCGTCCGAACGACATCCGCGTGATCGGCGCCCACGCCGATTACCGCCGCGAGGATTTCATCTTCCCGCGCACCCAATCGCCGCAATTGCGCGAGCTGGAATGGGAAAGCCGGGCCAAGCCGCTCAAGCCCTGGGTCCCGAACTTCGCAGCCAACCTGGCGCTCGCGATCTTCGCGTGACGGATATTTCGAATCGTTTTTGAGTCAAATCACCACGCGTCATGACCGCCACAATGGCGGCCATGACGTTTAGGGCGCGGGACGGAGCGTCTCACTCGTCCTTCTTCAGCAGGTCGCGCGCGTCGGCGGCGTCTTTCTGCGCGGCGGCGAGATTGGTCTCGGCGAGGCCGGCGCGCGCCTTGGCGGCGGCCTGCTCGAGCGCGGTCTTCTTGGCGGTGTCGGTCGTGTCGGGGATCGCGCCCTTGCCGGCATTGGCGCAAGGATTCATCTCCTTGGCATCGAAGCCGCTGCCGCCGGGGCCGACGAGACAGTTCAGCGTGTGATGGAGATGGGCATGCACCCCCGCCACGTCGGGCGAGCCGGCCGCGAAGCCTGCATGCATGCCGGCATTGACGACTTCCGAATGCGCATCGGCAAACGCGGTCGCGGGCAGGAAGGTCAGGGCGGCGATGGCCGCGCCGATGAGCATGTTGCGGGTCTGGGTCATGGCGGTCTCCAATGGTCCTGAGAAATCCGGCGGCCTTATAGCACAAAAGAAGCCGGCCCGCGCCTGGGGCACGGGCCGGTTTCGCCGTTCGGGAAGGTCTACCGGCCGAGCTCGGCCTGGAGCGCGCGCGAATCGGGGTTGTGCACGCTGGAGGACAGGATCGCGGACACGCCGACCCGGTGGCCGTAATAGTCGGCATTCCATTCGTGGCGCGGCTTGATGACCGAGCCGTTGAAGGTCAGCCCGCCATAGGCGCCGGTCGCCGAGGTCCACACCACGATGTCGCCGCCATGGCCCGACGTCGCGCCTTCCGCGCCCGAGCTCAGCGTCACCGCGGTGATGCCGCCGCCGGCGCCGATCTTGAACTCGTCCTGCTCGATGCCGTGCAGGGCGCGGTCGCTCATGATGAGAAGCACGATCTCGGCCTTCTCGAGCCCGATCTGCAGGCCGAACGATGCCGAGCCCATCGAATAGAACGCGGGCGAGCTCCAGCCGCGGCCGTTGCGCTTGAGCAGGACGCCGTTGCCGCCCTCGGCGCCGAAGACGAAGCCGCCCTTGACCAGCGAGGGCACGATCAGGATGGCGCGGGCGCGGCCCAGCATGTCGTGCGCCGCGGAGAAGGCAGGGTCGCTCCTCATGTGCTCGGCGACGCGGGTGGCGTGGGCGACGAGCTCGGTCTCGTCCGAGGCGTAGGCGGCCGACGCGGTCAGCGCCGTGGCGAACCCGATCGCCGCGGCAAGCTTCGAAATCTTCATGGATATCTCCTCATCAAGAATGATTGGTCATGCCCGTCAAACGCGTCAGGCCGGTGAAAGTTCAGTTGAAAGTTCACCAGCGCAGCAGGAAGCGCCCCAGAAGAGCCCCGGCGAGGCCGACGAGCCCGATGCCCAATGTGTACCACAGCGCCACGAACGCCGCCGCGCTCTCGTCGCAATGGAAGGCATAGATGAAAGCGCCGAGCGCGCCCGCGGCAAGCCCCGCCGCCAACCCGCTGATGACGGGCCTCGTGGGCGCGAGCTTCCGCAGGCTCCAGAACGTGCCCGCGAAAACCGGCAGCGCCAGGATCGCGATCCGCAAGGGGCAGACATGCGAAGAGTGCCCCATCGCCATCGGCATGCGCATCGCCGCCGGCACCAGCGCGAGGCGCACCAGCGCCAGAAGCGCGATCGCGGCGAAAGGCAGCGCTTCCAGGATCATCTGGCGGCGTGAGGACGTGCCGGGCCGCGCCAGCCTGTCGATGGTCCAGAAGCCCGCGGCCGCGAAGAGCAGCGTATAGAAGAACTTCATCCAATAGGCGCTCGTCGCCATGGCATCGGCCATGTCGGGGCGGATACCGAGCCACAACACCATCGCGACGAAAGAGACGAGCGCGCCGCCGCCCGCGCCAAGCCCGAGGATGCGCGCCGCGCGGCCGGCGCTCACCGCCGTGCCGCGTCCGGCGAGATCGTCGATCAGCGCGTCGGTCTTCATGCGTCCCGTCCGATCATCGCCGACAGCGCCTTGAGCGCGCGATGCACGCCCACCTTCACCGCCGATTCCGAAATGCCGCTGCGCGCCGCGGCCTCGGCGATGGACAGGCCTTCGATCTTCACCTGCCGCACGAGCGCGCGCTTCTTCTCGGGCAGCATCGCCAGGAGCCGCTCGACGTCGCGGCGTGCCGCGACGGACTCGGCGTCGCTATCCGCCAGCACGCTCTCGGCTTCCTCGATGGGCAAGGTGCGGCGCAGCTTCATGCGGCGGAAATGGTCGATCAGCTTGTAGCGCGCGATGGCGTGCAGCCAGGCGGTGAAGGGAAGCGCCGGATCGTAGGTCGCCCGCTTGGTATGGATCGCGATCAACGTCTCCTGCACCAGATCCTCGGCGTCGGCGGGGCCGGTCCGGCGCCCGAAATAGGCGCGCAGATGCGGCGCGAGCGCGGCCAGGAGCGCGCGATAGGCGGCTTGATCGCCGCCCAGCGCCGCCACCATCAATGCCTTCAGCCGCGGTTCGGCCTCGCTCAATAACGGCCCCTCTATCGGTATTCGCCGGACACGGCCCGATGGTTACGGTGCACTGTAGCCGATTCAACCTTCCCACAGGGAGGAGGTTAGGCTTCTTGAAGCCTCCCGATTTCGTCCCCACATCCTTTCTCGTACCTCTGGAGAGGGTCGGCCATGACCGAAACCGCCGCACAAGGCGTGCTGCCGCGCAGCGATATGCGCATCGTCGCGATCATCGTCTACGGGCTCTATCTGATCGGCTGGCCGTGCCTGCACATGACCTCGATCGCGGGGCTGATCGTGGCCTATCTGAAGCGCGACGAGGCGCGGGGCACGATCTGGGAAAGCCATTTCGACAACCAGATCCAGACGTTCTGGATCACGCTGGCGCTGCTCGTCGTGGGCATCCCGCTGTGCTTCGTGGTCGTCGGCATCCCCATCGTGCTGGGCACGATCGTGTGGTCGCTCTACCGCTCGATCAAGGGCCTGTTGCGCGCGATCGACGAGCAGCCTTACGGCTAAGCGCAATAGGGGCAAACGCACTTCGTTTGACCCGTAAATTGCGCGCAAATTTAAGCGTCGTCCTCGAAGCGGCGGATGCGGGCGGTGGCATGCATCGGCGGCTGCGGCTTGGGACGGGCGAGGAACCAGCCCAGGATACTCACCATCAGCGCCAGCGCGAAGGAATAGGGCACGAAGCCGTAGATCATGTCGGGGATGGTCGCGGCGGTGTGGAAGGCGCGGCCCATCTTGGCGCCCCACAGGATGCAGGTGCCGATGCCGTCGGGATTGATCTCGCAGCCGTCGAAGCGCGAGACGTAGACGGCCAGCATCGGAAGCACGGCGCTCACCACCGGCAGGAGGAACGCGCAGGTGGCGCCCAGGAACGGCCGTCGCGCCGCGAAGCAGGCGATCGCCGCGACCACGGCGAGCACGATCGTCAGCAGCAGGTCGGTGCCGACCGCCCAGGCGAGCGAAAGCGCGTCGCGCAGCCCGCCGCCGAGCGCGATGCCGCGGCACAGCTCAGGTCCCGGCGCGCATTGCGCGGCGAAGCCCACGCCGCGCACGATCCAAACCAGCGCCGCCGGCCCCAGAAGCACGCCGAGGCAGACCCAGAAGACGATCTGTCCCACGGGCCGCTTTTCGCGCGGTTCGAAGTCATGCCCCTCCATGGGGGCGATATTAAGCCTGTTCCGGCGGGGGCGGCTCGAAATCCGCGCGCTATGATTAATTTCGCGCTAGCGGAGCAAGCGGGGATTGTTCGCCGCCATTACGCAATATTAACGGGAAAATCCTCCGACTCTATTTTAGATGGATTGCATTCGAATCTCGGACGGGGAGCGGCTCATGAAATCGGTCGGACGGGTTGCGGCATTGGCGGCGATGACGCTGCTCAGCGGTTGCGTATCCAACCTGGCCACGATCAGCTACAGGCAGATCGGCGCTTGCGTGGCCTACACGAACAACATCGGCGATGCCGTCAGCATCGGTCCGCACGCGGCGGCGGTGATCTTCCGGATCGAGAATCTGGACAACACGAAGTCCAAGATCCCCTTCGATTTCAACCCGGGGCTTCTCTACACGAACGCGGGCTCGACGCAGGTTTCGGTGGACGTGCACGGTCAGCTCAACACGTTGCTGCTGGGCAACCAGCTCACCTCCGAGCCGGCCATCACGATCCCCGCCGGCACCGCGAAATCGCAATGGGGCTACCTGGCCCTCGAGGCCGTGCCGACCGTCAGCGCCGATGGCCTGACGGAAGCGTCGAACACGCCCTATACCTTGTATTACAACACGCCGGCCAAGAACGAGCCCGGCGTGGTGCTGATCAAGAACGACCTGACGCAGACGAGCTGGCCGAAGCCGGCCGCGGGCGACTGCACCGCGCTCATCAACAGCCAGTCGCTGCCAAACGGATGACGCTTCAGGCCGTCGCGCCCGTCAGGGCGTGAGCTCGAACGCCGAACCCTCGTTGCCGGCGCCGCCCTTGATGGTCGTGCCCAGCAGGTCGCCGCCGCCGTCGCGGATGCCCCCCATCTGCGCGTTCGTGCCGTCCGTGCAGTTCGTCTGGGTACAGAAGCTGTAGAGCACCGCGAGCGTCCCGTTCAGGCGGTAGATCGCGCCATGGCCGTGCCGTCGCTGCACACGCCCGCCGTGCAGAAGCTGTAGATGCGCCGGTACTTCCAGCTGTTGCCGGACTTCACGAGTTCGTAGGCGGCGCCGAAGCTGACGTTGACGCCGCCGCTGGTCGCGGTGCCGTAGAGGTTGCCGGCCGAATCCATCAGCAGGGCCGAGCCTGGATTGCTTCCGTCCGTGCAGTTGGCGAGGCTGCAGAACGAATAAAGCGTCTTGAGCGTCGCGGCGTGGGCGCCGTTCGCGCAAGCCGTCACGAACACCGCCGCCGCGAGCGCGGCAAGGCGCGCCCCCGATACGAATTGCATGGATACCCCCGGACTGCCGAAAACCAGCAATGGTAGAATCCATTGACGATGGAATTGTGTCAAACCGCGCAGGTTGTGGCGGTCCCGTCTCACGCCTTCGCCGACGGCCGCTCCTTCACCCGGGCGAACCAGGCGGCGACGTTCTTGTTGTCGGGATTGAGCGGCTGGCCCACGGCGTTGCCGAAATCCAGGAAGCAATAGAGCAGGACGTCGGCGAGCGTGAAGCGATTGCCGCAGACGAAATCCTTGCCCGCAAGCTGGCCGTCGAGCCAGACGAGCCGGTCCTGCGCGATCTTCTTCAAGCCGTCGGCGGCCTCGGGCACCGTCACGATGCGGTCCTTGAACAGGCGCAGCCCCTGGCTGAAACGGAAGCCGTTGGCCATGGGCTCGCAGATGTTGAGGTCGACGCGCCGCGTCCACATGCGCGCCTCGGCCTTCTCCTTCGCGCTCCCGCCGATCAGGGGCGGGTTCGGATGGGTGTCCTCGAGATATTCGCAGATCGCCAGGATCTCGCTCACGAAGCTGCCGTCATCGAGCTCCAGTGTCGGCATCTGGCCGTGCGGGTTGCGCGCGAGGTGCTCGGATTTGCGGTTGTCGCCGGCCATCAGGTCGACGTCCGTGGTCTCGATTTTCAGGCCCTTTTCGGCCATGAACATGCGCACCACATGGGGATTGGGACCGATGGAATTGTAGAATTTCATCTCTCGCTCCGTCGCATTTCGCAATAATCGTTAACCGATGGTAGGCAGCCATTGGTGTATGGTCAAACGGTGTAAGGTCAAGCGGGGCGGGGCGCGCCGTCGCGGAAGCTTTTGGGAATGCGCAGGATATTCTTCGTCGGCCTCGGCTGGACCCTCGTCGTCATCGGCGCGGTGGTCATGCCCATGCCGCTGCCGATCCCGATGATCGGCTTCGGTCCGATCCTGATCGGCTGCGCGATCCTGACCGCGCATTCCAAATCCTTCCGCCGCGGGCTGACGCGGCTGCGCCACCGCTTCGAATGGCTGTCGCGGAAGTTCGACGTGTTCCTGCATCGCGGGCCGCAGGCGATCCGCCACATGGTCAGGCGCACCCGTCCCGTGCTCCTGATGCGTCATGCGCGCATGCGCGCGAGGCAAAGAGACGCCTGACCCGTGGCCATTCCCTTCGATCGCAGCTTCAGCGCGCCTTACGAAACCGGCGAGCGCGTCAGCCCGCTGATCAGCCGCGTGCTCACCGACAATCCCGGACCGTTCACGTTCAAGGGCACCGGCGTCTATATCGTGGGCAATGAGGACGTTGCGGTGATCGATCCCGGTCCCGACACGACGGCGCATGTCGAGGCGCTTAAGCGCGCGCTCGAAGGAAGGCGCGTGACGCATATCCTCGTCACTCACACCCACAGCGACCATTCGCCCGCCGCGGCACCTCTGAAAGCATGGTCAGGTGCTGCGACCTATGCCTTCGGCCCGCACGGCTCGGGCAAGCTGGACGACGGCGTGAAGGTGGAAGAGGGCGGCGACATGGCGTTCATGCCGGATGTGCGCGTGCGCGACGGCGACGTGATCGAAGGCAATGGCTTCACGTTCGAATGCGTCCATACGCCCGGCCATACCTCCAACCACATGTGCTTCGCGCTGAGGCAAGAGCAGGCGCTCTTCACCGGCGATCACGTGATGGGCTGGTCGACGACCGTGGTGACGCCGCCCGACGGCGATATGGCTGAGTACATGGCGAGCCTGAAGAAGCTTCTCGCGCGCGACGACCGCGTCCTCTATCCCACCCATGGCGGGCCGGTGCGCGAGCCCAAGGCGTTCATCCAGGCCTATATCGATCATCGTCTGGAGCGCGAGGCGCAGATCATCGCTTGCCTGCACGACGGGATCGCCACCATCCCCGAAATGGTCGCGCGCATGTACGCCGATGTCGACAAGCGCCTGCGCCCGGCCGCGGCGCGCTCGGTGCTGGCGCACCTGATCTGGATGGAGCAGAAAGGCGTGGCGGCGCGGGCCGGAGACGTCTGGCGTCTGTGCTAGTGCGGCGGGCCCAGCTCGGTGACTGCGACGTCGACCTTGCGCCAATCGATTTGGGCGGACCATCTTGTTTCGACTGGCTTGCCGTCCTGCATCGCAGGATAATATTTCCAACGCGCCGCGCATCCCGTGGACGCTTGATCGACGTCGTCGGAGCCGCTGGACTTCGTAACGGTGATATCCTGCAGACGGCCGCGCACGTCGACAAGAAAAGCGAGCTGGGTCGTGCCTTCGGCGCGCGGAAAAGGCTTGTACCAGTCGCAGGTGTGCGGCTTCGCCACATGCTGCGCGGCGGTCATGGGCTGGCCGGTCGTGCAGCCCGCGAGAAAGAGGGCGCCAAGCGCAACCGGCGCGTACCGCATTTGTCTTTCCCCCGACACCGCCCAGGTCTAATAGCATATCCGCACCGATCCGCGAACCCGCCATGACCGTTTCCGCCTTCCTGCTTCGACCCGCGCGCGTGTGGAGCGATGGCGCAAGCCATGAACGCTTCGCCGTGCGCGTCGAGGGCGAGCGCATCGCGGCGGTGGGGGCAGAGCTCGATGCCGGTGACGCGCAGGTGGTGGTCGATCTCGCCGGCCTCACCCTGATGCCGGGGTTGATGGACCTGCATTCGCATCTCTTCCTGCATCCCTACAACGAGGTCGCGTGGGACGATCAGGTGCTCAAGCAGAGCGAGGCTTATCGCACCGTGCGCGCGGTCAAGCATGCCGAAGCCACGTTGCGCGCGGGGTTCACGACGCTTCGCGATCTCGGCACCGAGGGCGCGGGCTATGCCGACGTCGCGATCAAGCGCGCGATCGAGGAAGGACTGATCCCGGGGCCGCGCCTCGCCGTCGTCACGCGCGCCATCGTGGCTACGGGGTCCTACGGTCCCGCACGTGGAAAATTCCGTCCCGATTGCTGCTTCCCGCAAGGCGCCGAAGAGGCAAGCGGCATCGATGAGGTCGTGCGCGCGGTGCGCCATCAGGCGAGCCACGGCGCCGACTGGATCAAGGTCTATGCCGACTATCGCGCAGGTCCCGGCGGAGAGACGGTCGCGACCTTCTCCATCGACGAGCTGAAGGCGCTGGTCGAGACATCGCATTCGCTCGGCCGCCCGGTCGCGGCGCATGCGACCAGCGACGAGGGCATGCGCCGCGCGGCGGCCGCGGGGGTCGACACGATCGAGCACGGCTATGGCGGCACGCGCGAGACCTTCGCGCTGATGGCGAAGAAAGCCATCGCCTACCTGCCCACGCTCACCGTGTGCGAGGCGATCTGCGAGTATTTCTTAGGCCATGTGCGCGGCGGCGCGCCGCATCCGCGCATGGTGGAGGCGGCGAACGCGTTCCGCGCCGCGCGCGCGGAGGGTGTCGTCATCGGACTCGGCAGCGATGTGGGGCCGTTCCCCCACGGCGAGAATTTGCGCGAGCTCGAATGGATGATGCGGCTCGGCATGAGCCGCGACGAGGCGCTGTGTGCGGCGACCGCGGTGAACGCGAAGATATTGCGGCGCGGGCACGATCTCGGATCGGTGCGCGAAGGCCATCTCGCCGATCTTGTCGCCGTCGACGCCGATCTGGGCGTGCGCTTCGTGATGAAGGGCGGGAATGTGTTTCTGTCCTGAGCATCCTTGAATCGCGATGCCCACATCCTCTCCCCTTGTGGGAGAGGAAGAAAAATCATGGGTTTGGGCTGAGCGAAGCGAAGACCAAGCCCTTGATTTTTCAGGTGAGGGGTGAATCCGGTGCCAAGGCCTGTTCCCCCTCACCAGCAAAATCTAACGCTTAGCTCCGCTGCGCTACGCTAAACGTAAGATTTTGCGTCCTCTCCCACGAGGGGAGAGGACGATTGGAATTTCGACAATAGTCGCGCTTGACATACGCATAGCCCGATGGTTATGTATCAACTCATAACCAACGAGCTATGGTTCTTCATGCCGGCTATACATACCGAACTCTTCAAGACCCTGGCCGATCCCACGCGGCGCGCCATCTTCGAGAGGCTGTGCCGCAAGGGGGAGCAGACCGTGGGCGTGCTCACGGCCCATGCCGGAGTCTCCCAGCCGGCGGTTTCCAAGCATCTTGGCGTGCTCAAGCGCGCGGGCCTGGTGCGCGACCGGCACGCGGGCCGCGAGACGCATTACAGCGCCCAGCCCGGCGCGCTCGTGCCGCTCGTCGACTGGACGAGCAGCATGGTCGGGTTCTGGCAGAGCCGCTTCGACAAGCTCGAGGACCTGCTCAGGAGGATGGACCAATGAGCGAAGGGTTATCTGTCGTCGTCGAGCGCGAGTTCCCCTATCCGCCGGAAAAGCTCTGGCGCGCACTCACCCAACCGCATCTGATCGAGGAGTGGCTGATGAAGAACGATTTCAAGCCCGTCGTCGGCCACGCCTTCACGCTTCGCGCGGACCCCAAGCCCAATTGGAGCGGGGCGCTTGATTGCGAGGTCCTGACCGTCGAAGCGAACCGGCAGCTCGCCTACACATGGGGCTCAGGTCACGTCGCGGGGAGCGTGGTGACCTGGACGCTGACGCCGACGGCCACGGGCACCCATCTCAGGATGGAGCATTCCGGCTTCAGCGCCGACCGGCCGCAGAACTACAACGGCGCCAAACACGGATGGCCGCGAAACCTCGCTCGTCTCGAGCGGGTCCTGGCGCAAACCGATTGATGGAGGAAACGATGAAGATCAAACTGACCAGCGTGTATGTCGACGATCAGGAAAAGGCCCTGCGCTTCTATACCGACGTGCTCGGCTTCATCAAAAAGGCCGATTTCACCAACGGGCCGTTCCGCTGGCTGACGGTGGCCTCCCCCGACGAGCCGGATGGGACCGAGCTGCAGCTCGCGCTCAACGACAACCCGGCCGCCAAGGCCTATCAGCAGGCCATGTTCCAGCAGAACCAGCCGGCGATCATGTTCAACACCTCCGACGTGAAGGCCGACTACGAGCGCATCAAGGCGCGCGGCGCCGTGTTCGTCATGCCGCCGACGGAAGTGCCGGGTGCCACGATCACAAGGCTGAACGACACTTGCGGCAACCTGCTGCAGATCAGCCAGCTGGCAAAGTGGTAAGCGGCCGTCATTGGCCGGGGTCGTCCGGCTTGTCGTCGATCCAGTCGAGCGTCGCATAGGGTGGCCGTTTCAGCGCCTCGCGCGCCATGCGCTCCAGCGCGTCGATCGACGCCACGGAGCAGTAGTCGGTGCGGAAGATGCCGAGCTGCTCGCTCAGGCTGCGCCAGACGGCGCCGTCGCCTTCGCAGCGCAGGTCGAGGATCCCGACATGCTTGGGCATTTCGCCCTCGCCCGCGAGCACCATGTAGCGGCTGCCTGTCTTGAAGCCGATCTCGAGCGCGTAGAGCTGCTTGCGCTCGCTCCTCGGCGTGAGGCGGATCATCAGCGCCGGCTCGTATGGCTGGTCCTCGTCCCTCGTCGTCGTTTCGCGGAAGCTGAGCGAGGGGTGGAAGAGCGAACGATTCCACAAGCCGATCCAGCCGCCGCACTCGTCGGTGCCGCAGAGCTCGTGCTTCTTCCAATTGCCCATCTTGAACTCGGAGCACGTCGCGATCTCGTCCGCCCCGCCGCAGGAATAGGGGAAGACGGTCTGGCCCGGCTTGGGCAAGAATGGCAGGTCGGAATGGACCGTCAGAAGGTCCTGGGCGGCGGCGGGCGCCGCCAGCATGCTGAGAAAAAGGACGAACCAACGCAACATGGCGATCCTCCTGGTCAAAGCGACTTCAGGTACTCCCGTACGCGCTGCGCGTTGCGGCCGTAGTCGAAGGTGCCGACGCGGCTCTTGGAGCGCACGTCGACCTTGGCGCCGATCGAGCCCGCGGTCTGCACGCGGATGACGATGTCGTCGGTGAAGCCGAACCACAGCGTCGTATCGGTCGCCTCGATGCGGCCGCGCTTGGCGTCGAAGGCCACGATGTTCCAGCCCATGTGCTTGGCGCGCTCGAAGGCGCGCCAGAACCAGTAGCTCTGCGGCGTCGCGTCCGTGCGCAGGTAGTGCGGGTCGACGAGGGCGGCGTGCGGCTTGATGTCGGGATAGGCCTTCTTCTGCAACTCGGCGACCGTGGTGATCTTGCCGTCCAGCACCACTTTCTTCGGCCCGTCATATTCGGGCCCGTTGGGCGAGCCCTTGCGCAGAGGCAGCAGCGCCTCGAAGGGCGGGGCGTATTCGACGTCGGTGGAGATGTCGTGGATCGGTGGCGCCTCGTAGGCGCGATAGGCGGCGCTCAGGGGAATCCACACCAGCACCAGCGATCCGATCAGCCCCGGAAAGCCCCAGCGCCAGCCTTCGCTGTTGTTGTTGCGAAGCGCGGCCGCCAGCCACCACGCGCCTGCCAGCACCGCGATCAATCCGATGACGACCGCGGGCAGGAGGATCTCGAAGCCGCGCGTGTAGATCCAAAGCCCCAGCCGCGTGCCGAGCGACGCCGTCAGCGCGATGACGAGCGCGACCAGGAAAGCGCCGAACGAAAGCCTGGCGGCGATGGAACGATAGGGCATCTCTTATCTGCTTGTCATCCCCCGGCGAGCATCGCGCGCCGCGCCGGGGGTGACAAGGGGAGCTACGCCGCCGCGGTCGGCAACCTGTATTTGCCGAAGCGTTCGCGCAGCGCGGTCTTCTGGATCTTGCCGGTCGCGGTGTGCGGGATCTCGTCGACGAAGACCACGTCGTCGGGCATCCACCATTTGGCGATTTTGCCGGTGAGATACGTCAGAAGCTCCTCGCGCGTGGCGCTCTTTCCCGCCTTCAGCACGATGATGAGCAGCGGCCGCTCGTCCCATTTGGGATGCGCCACGCCGATCACCGCGGCCTCGGCGACGCTCGGATGGCCGACGGCGATGTTCTCGATCTCGATGGTGGAGATCCATTCGCCGCCGGACTTGATCACGTCCTTGGCGCGGTCGGTGATGGTCATGTAGCCGTCGGGATCGAGCGTGGCGACGTCGCCGGTGTCGAACCAGCCGTCTTCGTCGAACGAGCCCGCGCCCTCGCCGCGGAAATAGGCCTTGGCGACCGCGGGGCCGCGCACCTTCAGCCGCCCGAAGGCATGGCCGTCGCGCGGCTGCTCGCGGTCGTCGTCGCCCACGATCTTCATCTCGACGCCGAAGGGCGGATGGCCCTGGCGGCATTTGTAGTCGAGCTGCTGCTCGTAAGGCAGGTCGATGTTGTTGGGCTTCATCGTGCCCAGCGTGCCCAGCGGACTCATTTCCGTCATGCCCCAGGCATGGATGACGGTGATGCCGTATTGCTTCTCGAACGCCTCGATCATCGAGCGCGGCGCGGCCGAGCCGCCGATGATGACGCGGCTCATCTTTGGGAGCGTCTTTCCCGTCTTCTCCAGATATTGCAGCAGCGCCAGCCACACCGTCGGCACCGCGGCCGTCATCGTCACGCCCTCGTTGGTGAGCATCTCGCACACCGAGTCGCCGTCGAGCTTGGGGCCGGGAAGCACGAGCTTGCAGCCGACCATCGGCGCGGAGAAGGCCAGCGCCCAGGCGTTCGCGTGGAACATCGGCACGATCGGCATCACGCTGTCGACGGCGCGCAGCCCCATCGCGTCGGCCTGCGCCGCCACGAAGGCGTGCAGCACGTTGGAGCGGTGCGAATAGAGCACGCCCTTGGGATTGCCCGTCGTGCCCGACGTATAGCAAAGCCCGCAGGCGGTATGCTCGTCGAATTCCTTCCAGGCGAAGCTCTCGTCGCCGTCGGCGATGAAGTCCTCGTATGCAACGAGACCGGGGATGTTCGCCTTGGGCAGGTTCGCCGCGTCGGTGAGGCAGATGTAGTGCTTCACCGTCTTGAGGCGCGGCGCCAGCTCCTCGACGAGCTTGGCGAAGGTGATGTCGAAGAACAGCACGCGGTCTTCGGCGTGGTTGGCGATGTAGACGATCTGGTCGGGGAAGAGGCGCGGGTTCAGCGTGTGATAGACCGCCCCGATGCCGGTGATGCCGTACCACGTCTCGATGTGGCGCTGGGTGTTCCACGCCATGGTCGCGACCCGGTCGCCGAGCGCGATGCCGAGGCCCTCGAGCGCCGAGGCCACCTTGCGCGAGCGCCGCGCGATCTGCGCGTAGTTCGAGCGCACGATCGGCCCTTCGACCGAGCGCGTCACCACCTCGCGCGTGCCGTGATAGGTCGCGGCGTGATCGATGATCTTGTGGACCAGCAGCGGCCAGTCCTGCATCAACCCAAGCATGAATCGTCGTCCCCTCTTCCCAAGGCATCATAGAACGGCTCCAGCTACGGGCAACCTGTCAAAAAGTTTCAGGTCGCCCTGTTGCACCCCGGGCGTGCGCGCCGCATGGTGCGGCGGCTTGGCGGGGACGGGCTCAAGTTGGAAGACGATGACGGGATGGCCGAGGAGCTGGCGCTGGAGAAGCTCGGTGCGGGCGACGAGGCGGCGACGGAGTTCCTGAAAGCCCGCACCCGCGTGCTGGATGCGGAATGGGAGCGCCTGCACCTCAGCCATTTCCGCGAATGGATGTACACCGCGCTCGAGCTCGTCATCGGGCTGATCCTGTTCCTGGTCTTCGCGGCGATCGCGAGCGCGGTCTACGAGGCCGGCCGCGCCGACGGGCTGGTGATCGAGGCGTTCAGCGCCCCGCCCGATCTCGCCGCCAAGGGGCTCGGCGGCCAGGTGCTGGCATCCAAGCTGCTCGACCGGCTGAACGCGATGCAGAACGCGACGAAATCATCGCGCGCGCCGTCGAGTTTCAGCCACGACTGGGGCGACGACATCAAGGTCGCGATCCCCGACACCGGCGTCTCGCTCGGCGAGGTGATCCGCTACCTGCACAATTGGCTCGGCCACGAGGTGCATCTCTCCGGCGAGCTCTACGAGACCGCGCAGGGCGTGGCGCTCACCGTGCGCCTCGACAGCGAGCCCGGCGAGACGTTCTCAGGCCCGGTTTCCGATCTCGACGCCATCGTGCAGCGCGCCGCCGAAGCGGTGTTCCGCCGCGCCGAGACTTATCGTTATTCCGTGTTCCTCGAAGATCATGGCCGCGCGCGCGAGGCCGAGCAGGTTCTCAAGCAGCTCTCGCTGACCGGCTCGCTGAAGGAGCGCGCCTGGGCCGATCACGGACTGGCGCTGGACTGGGGTCTGGAGGGTCGCCTCGACGACGCCGAACGCGCCGATCTGCGCGCGCACGCGGAGAATCCCGATCTGCCCAATCCCGTTGCCGGGCTGGCCTGGCTCGAAGGGATCCGGGGTCATGAAGAGAAGGCGTTGGCCAATGCCAAAGCGTTCCTGACCGCGCTCGACCGCGCCGATGCGCGCGAGATATCGCCGGAGATCGCGCGCTTTCAACGCGTCTCCTATCGCGCGACCCTGGCCGAGGAGGAAGGCGACTATCGCGCGGCGATATCGGGCCTGGATGCCTATATCGCGGCATCCAATGCGGCCTCGACCGATTTCTCCCTGGAAGCCGCGACGGATGCAGCGCTCGCGCACGATCCGGCAGGCGCGCGCGACCGCCTCTATCGGCTCGACCCGGACCAGCTCAAGCAGCCCAAGCCCGACGGCGTGCCCGCCGCCGACGCGATGCTGGTCAAGGGGCAGGCGGCGATGGCGGAGCAGGATTGGGGTTCGGCCGCGCGCGCGTTCGGGCAGGCGCTGGCTCTTGCGCATGCGCGCGCCGCGACGTCGGACGGATTGTTCGGCGACCTCTACTATCGGCGCATCCTTGCGGGACCGTTTCTCGCCTATGCCGATGCGATGAACGGCGAGACGGCGAAAGCGGACGCGATCCTCAAGGCCATGCCCGGCGACTGTTACATCTGTTCGCGCATGCGCGGCCGCGTCGCCGCGCGCGAGGGACGCATGGACGCCGCGGCGTGGTGGTTCGCGCGCGCCACGGAGCAAGCGCCGTCGCTGCCTTTCGCCTATGCCGACTGGGGCGCGATGCTGCTCGCGCGCGGCGACGCCGACGGGGCGATCGCGAAGCTCAAGCTCGCCGCCGCGAAAGGTCCGCGCTACGCCGACGCGCTGGAGATGTGGGGGGAAGCATTGATGATGAAGAACCGCTCCGATCTGGCGCTCGCCAAGTTCGAGGAGGCGAGCCGTTCGGCGCCGAACTGGCGGCGGTTGCGCGCCAAGTGGGACCAGGCGCGCGCTTACGCGAAAGCCGCGCGATGAGCTCGGCGGAGGACGATCTCAAATCCTTCGGTTATGCCCAAGAGCTCAAGCGCTCACTGACCCTGTTCGACCTCTTGGTCTACGGCCTCGTCTTCATCGTGCCGGGCGCGCCGTTCGCGGTGTTCGGCATCGTCTTCAATGCCTCGCACGGCATGGTGCCGCTGATCTATCTGGTCGGGCTCTGCGCGATGCTGTTCACGGCGTGGAGCTACCGGCTGATGAGCGAGGCGTTCCCCATCGCAGGCTCGGTCTACACCTATGCGGCGCGCAGCATCGGCGCGGAGGCCGGCTTCATCGCGGGCTGGGCGATCCTGCTCGACTATCTGCTCTTGCCGGCGCTTGCCTATGTCGCAGCGGCAATAGCGCTCGAGGCGGTGTGGCCCGGCGTGCCGCGGCCGGTATGGATCGCCGCGATGCTCGCCTTTGCGACCGCGATCAACTATCTGGGCATAGAGACGACGACGCGCGTCAATTTCGTCCTGCTCGGAATCCAGCTCGTGGTGCTCGCGGTCCTGATGGGTTTCTGCTTCATCGGGGCGTTGCATCACACGGGCGGCGCGCAGTTCTCGATTCTGCCGCTTTACAATCCGGCCGTGCTGACGCCGTCGTTGATCTTCGGCGCGTTGTCGCTGGCGGTGTTGAGCTTCCTGGGCTTCGACGCGATCTCGACCTTGTCCGAGGAGGTCGCCGGTGGGCCGAAACTCGTCGGCCGCGCGACGATGCTATCGCTCATCCTGTGCGCGCTGCTTTTCATCGCCCAGACCTGGCTGTTCTCGCTGTTCGCGCTCGGCCGCACGAGCTTCCCGCCCGGCCAGGGGACCGACGACGCGCTCTACGGCATCGCATCGATGCTGGGCGGCAGCACCTTGCGCTTCCTGGTCGCGGTCCCCGGCGTGGTGCTGTCGGTGATCGCGGGCGCGATCGTGGCGCAGGCCGCGACCGCGCGCATCCTCTACGGCATGGCGCGAGACGGCAAGCTGCCGCGCCTGCTCGCCCATGTCGAGCCGAAGCGCAAGGTGCCCGAGCGCGCCGTGTTCCTGGTCGCGGGCGTGACGCTGGTGCTGGGCATATTGCTCGCCGACCAGTTCGAGCTCCTCACCTCCATGGTCAGCTTCGGCGCGCTGGTCGGATTCCTGATGGTGCACGCCTCGGTGATCGCCCATTTCGTCTGGCGCCGGAAAAGCCGCGCCTGGTTCAGCCATCTCGTCATGCCGCTGGTGGGCGCGGCGATCGTGCTCTACGTCCTCGTCAACGCCGAGGCGAACGCCAAGATCGCGGGCGCGGCCTGGCTCGCGATCGGCATTTGCGTGCTGATCTGGTTTCGGATGAGCGGACGCTCCGCTTCGCTTCCGGTAGAATAGGATTTCCATGACCGACGCGCCTGCGACGCAAAAGCTCGGCTTCCTCGACACCGCGGCCTACATGATCGCGGTCGGCATCGGCATACGCTGGATCGCGGTCGCGGCCGCGGTCGGTCCCGCCTCGCTGCCGATGTGGCTGCTCGCGCTGATCGTGTTCTTCGTGCCGCTGTCGGTTGCGACGGCGGAGCTGACCTCGCGCTACGACGCGGAGGGCGGCATCTATGCCTGGGCGCGCGACGGCATCGGACCGCTGGCGGGCTTCATTTGCGGCTGGTTCTACTGGCTGGCGCTGATGCCCTATTTCGCGACCATCCTCTATTTCCTGAGCGGGCTCATCATCGCCGCCATCGGCGCGGACCCGAAGAACGCGCTGCTCTATATCGCGATCTCGACCGCGATCTTGGTCGTGGTCGCCGGGGTGCAGATCGCGGGCCTGAAATACGGCAAATGGCTGCCCAATCTGGGCACCGCCGGCGGGTGGATCGTGGTGCTCACCATCGTCGCGATGGGCGTCGTCATCGCCGCGCGCGGCAAAAGCGCGACCGACTTCTCGCACGCCTCGTGGATCGCGCCGCTGAATTTCCCGACCGCGATCCTGTGGGGCACGATCGTGTTCGCCTATTCGGGCATGGAGACGGCCGGCATGCTGCGCAACGAGATCAAAGGCGGGTTGCGCACGATCGTGCGCGTGCTCGCCATCGTCGGCACAGGCTCGCTGTTCGTCTATATCGCCGGCACGTCGTCCTTCCTCGTCATCCTGCCGCAGAGCGAGCTGACGCGGCTGAGCGGCTTCCCCGACGCGTTGCGCGCGGGGCTCGATCATCTGGGCTTCGGCCGTTTCGCGCCTTACGTGATCGGATTGTTCGCGCTGTCGATGCTGGGCGGCTTCACCGCCTGGTTCGGCGTCGGCGCGCGGCTGCCTTTCGCCGCCGGCATCGACGCGTTCCTGCCGCCGCTCTTCGCCAAGCGCAATCCCAGGACCGGCGCGCCGGTGCCGGCGATCCTGCTGCAGACCGGGCTGACCTTCATGATGGTGCTGCTCAGCCAGGCCGGATCGAGCGTCGCGGGCGCCTATGACCGTCTCGTCGACATGAGCGTGCTGGGCTCGACGGTTCCCTATCTCTTCATGTTCTGGGTGCAGATCAAAGGCGCGAGTCTGCCGTCCGTGCCGGGATTATGGACACCGCCCGGGGGAGCGCGCACGACGCGCGCGCTGGGCTGGCTCGGCATGGCGGCGAGTGCCGTCGCAATCCTCTGCACCTTGGTTCCGAGCTCGGACGATCCGCACCCGCTCTGGGCCGTCGCCAAGATCGTGATCTCGACGCTGGTCGTGGCGGTCGTGGGGCTCGCGCTCTACTGGCTGGCGAAGCACAAGCCGAAATCCCCTTTTTGAAGACAGCGAAGCGCAAGTCGACGTGACGCGGGCGATTTGCTAGACACGAAAATCCAACATTCGAGGGATCCATGAAAAGGCTTTTCCCGGCGGCGCTGCTCGCGCTTGCAGCACTCGTCGCGCGCGCCGACGCACAACAGCAGGACAAAGATCTCGCGGCCTTCGCCAATGGCGGGCTGGTGGAGAGCGCGAGCTCCGAATATGGCGGCGGCTGGGAGGCGATCTTCCTGCTGGACGAGAACGCGCAGAGCGGCTGGGCGAACGTCAAGGGCAAGAACGGGCCTTATGAGATCGTGATCTCGATGCCGGAGCGCTCCGAAATCCAAGCGGTCTCCTTCGACACCGCCTCGGCCGAGAAGCCGGAGCGTTCGGCGAAGAACGTCGACGTGCTGATCTCGGATATTTCGGCCACGGCCGGCTTCAAGCCGCTGACGAGTGTGACGCTCAAAGCCGCGGACGGCCAGCGTTTCGCGGCGGCGGCGCCCGGCACGGGACGCTGGCTGAAGCTCGTCATCAAGAGCAACAATGGCGATCCCGACTACAGCGAGATCATGAACTTCCGCGCCTTCGGAAGGACGCTGACCAACACGCCCGTGCAGAACGTGTCGGGCACCTATCGCAGCGCACAGTTCGGCGATTTCCATCTGCTGCAGACCGGCGCGCAATTGAGCGGCTGCTACGAGCACGACCAGGGCCTGGTGCAGGGCGGGCTGGAGTCGCATCTGATGCGTCTGACCTGGAGCCAGGGCGGCGGCAAGATCTCGGGACCCGCGATCATGGTGCAGGCGCGCGACGGAAAGTCGTTCAAGGGCTTCTGGCAGGACAAGGGCGAGAGCGACTGGCATCCCGGCTGGGACCTGAAGAAGATCAGCGACAAGGTGGGCTCGTGCCCCAACTGGAAAGGCCCCGCGGGCAATGTCGTCGCCGACGGCCTGGCGCAAGCGGGGCGCGTGCGGCTCTACGGCATCAATTTCGACAGCGACAGCGACAAGCTGCGCGCCGACGCCAAGCCCGCGATCGACCAGCTGCGCGACGCGCTGAAGACCAACCCGTCGTGGAAGGTCATGATCGAAGGCCACACCGATTCCACCAGCACGGCGGCGCACAATCTCGACTTGAGCAAACGGCGCGCGGCGGCGGTGAAGGCGGCGCTGGTCGCGGGCGGCATCGACGCGGCGCGGTTGTCGACGCAAGGCTACGGCCAGACGAAGCCGGTGGCCTCCAACGACAGCGAGCTCGGCCGCGCCCAGAACCGGCGCGTGGAGGTGGTGAAGTCGTAGGGCGGGCACGGCGTACTGAACGCGCGAATGGACATTGACGCCGCCGAAGCGGGCGGCGCTTAATCGGCCCATTCCATCGGAGCTTTTCCATGCCCCTTTCCAATTCCCAGTCGCGCGACGTGCAATCGGTCCTGCACCCCTATACCAACCTGATGAAGCACCGCGAGACGGGGCCCTTGATCCTGGAATCGGGCAAGGGCTGCCGCGTCTATGACGAGCACGGCAAGGACTACATCGAGGCGATGGCGGGGCTGTGGTGCACCGCGCTCGGCTGGGGCGAGAACGAGCTCGCCGACGTCGCCGCCGAGCAGATGCGCAAGATGGCGTTCGGCCACATCTTCGGCGGCCGCAGCCACGAGCCGGGCATCGCGCTCGCCGAGAAGCTCAAGGAGATCTGTCCGTTCCCCGCGGGGAAGATGTTCTTCGCCAATTCCGGCTCGGAGGCGAACGACACCCAGGTCAAGCTCGCCTGGTATATCGCCAACGCGCGTGGGCTCCCTAAGCGCAAGAAGATCATCTCGCGCATCAAGGCCTATCACGGCGTGACGATGGTGGCGGCGAGCCTCACCGGCCTGCCCAACAACCACAAGAGCTTCGACCTGCCGTTCGATTTCATCAAATTCGCCGATTGCCCGAACTACTACCACGACGCGGAAGCCGGCGAGAGCGAGCGCGATTTCTCAGGCCGCATGGCGGCCAACCTCGATGCGCTGATCCAGCGCGAGGGCCCCGACACGATCGCGGCGATGATCGCCGAGCCGGTGCAGGGCGCGGGCGGCGTGATCCTGCCTCCGCAAGGCTATTTCGACGCCGTCACGCGCGTGCTCGACAAATACGACATCATGCTGATCGACGACGAGGTGATCACCGGCTTCGGGCGCACCGGCGAATGGTTCGGCTGCTCCAGATACGGCTTCGAGCCGCAGAGCATGACGATCGCCAAGCAGCTCTCCAGCGCCTATCTGCCGATCTCGGCCGTCATTCTGTCGCCCGAGCTCACCGACATCATCGAGCAGGAGAGCGGCAGGATCGGCACGTTCGGCCATGGCTATACCTATAGCGGCCATCCGGTCGCGAGCGCCGTGGCGCTCAAGACGATCGAGATCTATCAGAGCCGCGACATCGTGGGCCACGTGCGCGATGTGGCGCCGCTGTTCCTCAAGCGTCTCAAGGCGCTCGAGGATCACCCGCTGGTGGGCGAGGCGGTCGGCGTGGGGCTGATCGGCGCGGTCGAGCTCGTCGCCGACAAGAAAGCCAGGAAGAATTTCGATCCCACGAAGCAGGTCGCGGCGACCGTCAACAATTTCGCGCTCGAGGAAGGTCTGATCGTGCGTCCGCTGCTCAGCGACCGCATCGCCTTCTGCCCGCCGCTCGTCATCGACGAGGCCGAGACGAACGAGATGTTCGACCGCTTCGAGCGCGCGCTCGCCAAGGGCCTGGATTGGGCGGCGCGGGAGAAGTTGATCTGAAGCGCTCGAACTAACTGTCATGGCTCGCGACGCACAGCTTGGGCGCGCGCTCAATGCGGCGTGCGCTCGTAGATCAGCGTCTCGCCTTCCCACACTTCGAGCGTCTTGTATTCGCGCTCCTTCATCGCATGGGCGAGGATCTTGGCGTGCAGCTCCGAGGGCGCGGGCGTCGTCACCTTCGCGGCGAGGCCGCCATGGTCGTCGCGATAGCAGATTTCGTAATTGGGCATGGGCCAGGTTCCTTCAATCGTCAGGCCCCACCGCCCGCATGCATTCTTCTAGGCGCGGCGTTTGAAAGTCGAGTGACAAGCGGGACAGAGTGTTCGCGATTTATCTCAATGATATCCGATGTTTCGCGGGAACCATTTCGCGTCTTCGCTCTTACCGCTTCAAGCCGGAACAGGAGACGAAGATGACGGGACCGTTCACGCTTTCGCCGCTGCCCTACGACGCCGACGCGCTGGAGCCCACGATCAGCGCAAAGACGGTGGGCTTCCACTATCACAAGCATCACCAGACCTATGTCGACACGCTCAACAAGCTGGTCGCGGACACGCGCTATGCGCAGATGAAGCTCGAGGAGATCGTGCGCGCGGCCGCGGGCAAGGAGGCGGAGACGGAAAAGAAGATCTTCGACAACGCCGCCCAGGTCTGGAACCACGACTTCTATTGGAACTCGCTGTCGCCGACGCCGACCGTGCTCAGCGGCACGCTCAAGCAGGCGGTGGAGCGCGATTTCGGCGGCGCCGCCAAGCTGATCGAGGAGCTCGCGGCCGCGGGCACGGAGCAGTTCGGCTCGGGCTGGGCATGGCTCGTCTCCAAGGGCGGCAAGCTCTCGGTCGAGAAGACGCCCGATGCCGAGAACCCGATGGCGAAAGGCGTCAACTGCCTCGTCTGCGTGGACGTGTGGGAGCACGCCTACTATCTCGACTATCAGAACGAACGGCCGAAATATCTGGAGAACGTTCTCAAGAACCTGCTCAACTGGGACTTCGCAGCCGAGAACCTCGACAAGGAAGACCACGCCGTCCGCGCCGCGGCGGAGTAGCTTCGCGCGGAGACGCGTCGCCCTTCGAGGCTCGCTGCGCTCGCGCCTCAGGGTGACGCGTCTACTGATAGAAATAGGCTCGTCATCCTGAGGTGGCCGCCGTAGGCGGCCCTCGAAGGATGACCCATCCGCATTTGCTCCGAAAACTGGTTCGCGTCTGGAAAAGCGCCTTTTCCCTGCCTTTTCTCCCCCTTGACGTTGACGTAAACGGAATCCACTATCCCAGAACTGAGAAATTGTCAGAAAGGGCGGGCGCAAGCGGCGCAGACCGGCGGGCCCGAAAAAAAAGATGACCACGACGACCATCAACCGCACCTACACCATCCGCCAGCTCACCAAGGAATTCTCCGTTACCGCGCGCACGCTGCGCTTCTACGAGGACGAGGGCCTGATCGCGCCGGAGCGGCGCGGCCAGACGCGCATCTATTCGGTGCGCGACCGTGCCCGCATCATCCTCATCCTGCGCGGCCGGCGCGTCGGCTTCTCGCTCGCCGAGATCCGCGAGATCCTCGATCTCTACGCGCTGCACGACGGCGGCGTGAGCCAGCTCACCCATTCGCGCAGGAAATTCGCCGAGCGCATCGAGACGCTGGAGCGCCAGAAGGTCGACATCGACGAGTCGCTCAAGGAGCTGCGCCGCGGCATCGCCGCCATCGACGAGACGCTCACCAGCCGGCACCCGCGCGCCCACGCGGCGGAGTAGGATCCGCCGCTCGCGACCGGGACGCGGCGCAGGTCCTTCAGGGCTTGATCTTGAACACGACGCCGCAGCCATATTGTGGTTGCGGGCAGTCGCCCGTCTGGAAGTCGCCGCCATAGGCCGAGGTGCCCAGGATGTCGCCCTTGGAATCGACGGCGAGCCGTTCGGGATCGGGTTCATAACCGTCGCTCCCGCCGGTGAAGCGATGGAGGATCGTTTCGCTCCAACCGCCTTCACCGTCGGGTGTCAGCTTGAAGAGCGTGCCGCAACCGACCGGGTGGCAAAGCGTGCCCTTGCCGCCGCCGGTCACCGTGGTGCCGTAAAGCGAGCCCTGGGCATCGAACACCAGGCCGCCGCCGGGAAACAAGCCGTCCCTGCATTGGCGCTCGCAGAACGGAAACACGTGGAGAAAGCTTTCGACCACCGAGCCGTCTTCCTGCGGCGTCATCTGGAACACCGCGCCGTAGCCTGGAGACGTCGAGACCGTGCCGTAAAGATTGTCCGCGCCGTCGACCACGAGACCGCTTGCGGGCACCGTGCCGGTGGTGGAATCCAAAAAGTCGTAGACCGAGGTCTCGTTCCAGGTGCCGTCGCCCGCGGGTGAAAGCCTGAACAGGATGCCACAGCCCCCTGCCGCCCCGCCGCCGCAGTTCTCGGTGCTGGAGCCGCCGAACCGCGTCGTCCCCCATAGGTTTCCTTTGCTATCGAACGTGACCCCGTACAACAGGGTTGCCCCGTTCGTTGTCGCATCCGCCAGCGGGAAGGCATGCAGCACCTTCTCCTTCCAGGTGCCGTCATGTCTTTTCGAAAGCTCGAACACCGTGCCGCAGCCGTAGAGGCATGTCGAACCGAAGGCCGAGCCGCCGCCGCCGCCGGCCAGCGTGGTGCCGTAGAGATTGCCGTCCGGGCCGAAGGTGAGAGACGAGTACGGCATGCAGCCGTCGCTTTCGCGCGTTTGCGGATCGAATTCGTGCAGGACCTTCTCGCTCCACTGCCCGCCGCTGGCGGGCGACAGCTCATAGACGACGCCGCATCCGGTGCCGCCCCCTTGGGCGGTGCCGAACAGGTTGCCGTGCGCATCCGCAATCGGCGCGGACCAGGGTTCGGCCCCGTCGGAGAGCTGGAAAGCGTAGATCGACTGGAACGTCCAGCCGCCACCGTTGCGGATCATCTCGAAGACCGTGCCGCATCCGTCGTCGCCGCAGGCCGTCGAGGAGCCGCCCTTGTTCGTGGTTCCGAACATGTTGCCGTGCTTGTCGACGGTCACGCCGGAGAACGCGACCGCGCCGTCGGCATGGCCGGTGAACGTGTGAAGGACGGTCTCCGCGTCTCCGGCGGCGTGAGCCGCGGGCAGAGTACCGATCAGGCAGATCGCTGCCGCAGCGGCAATCCGGTTGCGACGGTTCATGGCATCCCCTCTTTCCCGGCAGGCGCGCATCTCCACATTACCTGATATGAAGAGGGACAGCCATATCCAGGAAAAATCCCATGACCTACGGACCTTATGAACAGATCGCGGTGAACGTCGACCATAACATCCTCACCCTCACGCTGAACCGGCCGGAGAAGCTCAACGCCTTCACCGGCAAGATGATGTGGGAGATGATCGATGTCTTCACCAAGGTGAACACCGACGACGAGGTCGGCGCGGTGATCGTGACGGGCGCGGGGCGCGCGTTCTGCGCCGGCGCCGATCTCTCCGGCGGCGCGAACACTTTCGACGCGACGACGAACCCGGCGCGCAAGGAGCGTGATGCCGGCCCCGTCGACACCGTCGACTGGAGCGACGAGCGCGTGCGCGACGGCGGCGGGCGGCTGACGCTGGCGATCTTCGAGTGCCTGAAGCCCGTGATCGCGGCGGTGAACGGGCCCGCGGTCGGCGTCGGCGTGACGATGCAGCTGCCGATGGACATTCGATTGGCCTCCCACGACGCGCGCTTCGGCTTCGTCTTCGCGCGCCGCGGCATCGTGCCGGAAGCGGCGTCGAGCTGGTTCCTGCCGCGCATCGTGGGCATCTCCCAGGCGCTCGACTGGTGCTATTCGGGCCGCGTCTTCGACGTGAAGGAGGCGCATGCGGCCGGCCTCGTCGGCGAGGTCGTCGAGCAGGCGCAGCTGCTTGCCCGCGCCCGCGCCATCGCGCGCAACGTCATCGACAACACCGCGCCGGTCTCCATCGCGCTCATCCGCCAGATGATGTGGCGGGGACTGGGCATGGATCACCCGATGGAGGCGCACAAGGTCGACAGTCGCGGCATCTATGCCCGCGGCGCCTCGGCCGACGTGCGCGAGGGCGTGAGCTCGTTTCTGGAGAAACGCCCGCCGAATTTTCCGATGAAGGTCTCCGACGGCATGCCGCGGTTCTTCCCATGGTGGCAGGAGCGGAAGTATTCGTGAGGGGGCTGGCCGTCACGCAGTCGTGAGCGCATCCCCTACCCGAAATGTCTACGCTCCGCTTCGACATCAAGGGGGAGCCGCCATGACCAATCTTTCGCTTCTGACCGCGATCATCCTCGCAGGCTTCGTCGCCGGCACGATCGACATCGGTGCCGCGTCGCTGATCAACGGGCGCGATCCCGTCTTCATCAGCCAGATCATCGCGGGTGGGCTGCTCGGCAAGGCGGCGCTCACGGGCGGGATGCAGAGCGCGGCGTTGGGCGTCGTGCTGCAATGGGCGATGTCGATGATCATCGCCGCGATCTTCGTCATCGCGAGCGGCTGGTGGCCCGTGTTGCGCCAGCATTGGGCGCTTGCCGGCATCGCCTACGGCGTGCCGGTCTATTTCACGATGGAATACGTCGTGGTGCCGCTTTCGGCCTGGCACCGCTCGCCCAAATTCGCGGTCGTTCCGTTCTGCGAGAACATGGCCGCGATGATGGTCTTCGGTCTGATCGTCGCGTTCTTTGCGTCGCGGATACGGGCGAGCTAACCTCGTCCCCATTCGATGGGGAACGATCATGAAAAAAATTGCGCTTGCGGCCGCCGCCGCGCTCATCTCGGCGCCGGCTCTGGCCGACGACTCTTCCGCCATGCTCGGCGCCGGCGGGCTGGTGTTCACCAAGCAGGCCGATATCCGCATGGCGTCGGAGGATCTCTTCATCAGCCCCAAGCAGGTGAAGGTCCGCTACGAGTTCGTCAATGACGGCAAGGCCGACGTCCAGACCGTCGTCGCCTTCCCGATGCCCGACATCGACGTGCGCGAGTTCTTCTACGAGCCGCTGGGCACCACGCTCGAGAGCACGAAGAACTTCATGGGTTTCGTGCTCAGCGTCGACGGCAGATCCGTGACGCCCACGCTCGACGAGCGCGCGGTGCTGGACGGAAAGGACGTGACGGCGCAGGTGAAGGCGGCGGGGCTTCCCATCAACATCGCCGGCAGCGACCTCGGCGAAAAGGTCGCCAAGCTCGCGCCGGATGTGCGCAAGAAGCTCGCGGCCCAGGGGATCGTCGAGACCGACGACAACGACACTCACCCGCATTGGATCGCCAAGACGAGCTATTGGTGGCACCAGGTCTTCCCCGCGGGCAAGACCGTCGTCATCGAGCACCGCTACCAGCCGGTCACCGGCCAGTCGTTCTTCGGCGAACTGTCGCTCACCACAAAGGAGCAGTGGGACGAGGCGAACGGCAATTTCTGCATCGACGATGCGACCAAGGCCGCGATCCGCGCCAGGATCGCGCGCCTCGACAAGAACGGACCCAACGGCGCCTATCTGCAGTCCTACCGCACCGAGTTCGTGCTCAAGACCGCGAGCAACTGGAAAGGGCCGATCGGCAAGTTCCATCTCACCGTCGACAAGATGGCGCCGGCAAACGTGCTGTCGATGTGCTGGGGCAACGACCTGAAGAAGACGGGACCCACGACGTTCGAGGCGGCGCGCGAAAACTTCGCGCCGGCGCGCGACATCAAGATCCTGGTGCTGCAATAGTCCGTCTTAACGGCGGCGGAACAAGGCGCTCAGCACGCGGCGCATGAGGCCGGGGGCGGCGGGCGCATGCAGGACGACCTGCTCGCTCCCCGCTCCATAGCGGCCGAAAACCAGATGACCCAGCATGGCAGTGTCCCTTCGAGGAACTGACCGTATACGGATTATATGACAGTTTGCCGCATGTCACAATGCGGATGACCGTCCATCGCGCAAAGTTGAGCGCTGATGGTTAACAGGGCGTTAAGGATGGAAAGCGGCGGACCTAGTGCCCGCCGCCGAGCATCGGATCGCTCAAGGGGCCGTTGGCTTGTCCGGCCGGGGCCATGCGGGCGCAGGCGGAATGGCCGCTCGCCCAGCCCGAGCGATAGGCCTTGTCGCTGTCATAGAGGCTGTCGTCGCGGACCATGTCGCCGCGGCGCATGTTGGCGCCCTGGTTCGTCGCCGTCGCGCAGCCGTCGTCATAGCCGAGCCGGTAATCCGGCAGCTTCTGGATCTTGCGATCCGCGGACGACATGCAGGACATCAAAAGGCTCGCGAGCGCGAGGACGGCGATACGTCGGACCATGCTGGTGTGAGCCTTGCGATTGCGGGGCTGATGTTAGAGCGGTCCGAGGCTCCCGTCACGCCTGGAACGAAGGCCGGATGGGGGCGTTTTCCTTAAGGAGGCCCCGCAGTTCAGGGAAGGCCATGGACCTTGTGCGCAGCTTGAAGCACGCCGGGCGCGAGATCGCCGGTGCGATCGGTGCTGACCAAGCGCCCGACATCCTCGACACGCTCAAGAAGGAGCATGACGAGGTGGGCGCCATGCTTTCGCGTCTCGTCGACAGCCACAGCGTGTCGGAGCGCCGCGCGCTGGTGAAGAAGATCAAGGCCGCGCTCATCCCGCACATGAAGGCCGAGCAGAAGGTCGTCTACGACGCCGTCATCGCGCTTCGGCCGAAGGACGCCAAGACGCATGGCGAGGAAGGCTATATCGAGCACAAGATGGCGGGCGAGGCGCTGCTGCTGCTCGGCAAGATCTCCAACGCCGGCTCGCCCGAATTCCTCGCCGCCGCGAAGGTGCTGAAGGAGCTCGTCGAGCATCACGTGCAGGAAGAGGAGCGCGACATCTGGGCCGATTTGCGCGAGCACTTCGATGCGGACAAGCGCGCGCAGATGAACAAGCGCTTCGAGCAGGCCAAGAAACGCGTGCGAAACGCCTGAAAAGCGGAACTTTTCTCCGCGCGGCGCATTTAACTTTCGAGACCGCCGCCTTGGGGAAAACCATGCGTTCAATACTGCTCTGGCTTATCGGCATTCCGATTCCGATCATCATCATCCTGTGGCTGATCACGGGACACGCGTGATGAGCGACACCATCGTCATCGCGGAAGAGGACGAAGGCACGGGCCGCGAATTCTCGTGGGGCCTGGCGTTCGCGGGCGCGGTTGCCGCGACCGCCGTCACCTTCTTCCTGCTCACGCTCGGGTCCGGCTTCGGGCTGATGCTCGTGCGCCCGACATCGTCGGCGCCTGCGTTCCTCAGCGCCGGCGCGATCTACTTCTTCATCGCCCAGGCCTTCGGCTTCGCGGTCGGCGGACATCTCGTCGGCCGCCTGCTCGGTCCGATCGCCGAGAGCCACGCGCAGGAGGAATTCCGCGCCGCGGCGCACGGCTTCGCGTCCTGGGCCGTGGCGGTGATCGCCACGCTCGTCATCGTCGCCATCGCGGGCATCGCGGCGGCAGGCAATTCCGGCTTGAGCGCGGCCGCCGTCTATGGCGCAACTGCCGCGAAGAGCACCGACGTCACGCCGACCGGCTATCTCGTCGACAGGCTTTTCCGTCCGGGCAGCCCGGGCAGCGAAGCCGCGCGCGGCGAAGCGGCGCGCATCCTCGACGCGGGGCTGGCGCGCGGCGAGCAGATCGCGCCTGACGACCGCGAGCGCCTGGGCGAGATCGTCTCGCGCCAGGCCGGCCTCTCGCATGACGCCGCATTGATGCGCATCGACGCGATGCAGGTCGATATCCGCGCCAGGACGCGCGCCGCCGCCGACACCGCGCGCAAGGTCGCGAGCTATGCGAGCCTGTGGATCGCGTTCTCGCTGCTCTTCGGCGCGCTCGTCGCGACTGCGGCCGCCGTGATGGCGCGCAACGAGGACGACCGGCGTTCCCTGCTTGCCGTTTGAGAAACAAGAGAAGGAGACCACCATGGCCACCCGTACCAAGACCAAGACGACGCGCGACATCGACAAGCGCGTGAACGCGATCCGCTCCGACGTCGAGGCGCTGCAGAGCGACGTAAAGGATCTGGCCGAGGATACCGTCGGCCTCGGCTCGGAAAGCGCGAAAGTGGCGGTGCGCACGGCGGAAGCCATCGCGCTGCGCGCGCTGCGCCTTGCGGAAGAGACCGCGTCGGGCATGGCCGGCGACGTCGAGGATTGGGCGAACGACAATCTGGAGACCGCGCGCAAATCGATCCGCGACCAGCCGATCTCGGCGCTGTTCCTGTCGCTGGGCATCGGCGCGCTGTTCGGGGCGATCTTCCTGCGCCGCTGACGCCGTCCGACGGACAACGTTCCCACAACCCGCGATAGCATCGCGGGTTGTTTTTTGCCGCTTTATGCGACAGGCGGACCGCTGTCCTAAGCAATTTAACCTCTTATGGCCAAACCATTTTCGCACCTTACTACAAATTAAAAGTTGCGTCTCTATCATACACAACCAGATGTATAGGATAATTCTCCTTCAGGCCCGGCTGGGGTCAGGCAAGAAGGGGAACGGGAATGCTTGGTTTGGAAAGGAGCAGGGGCGACGAAGCCTCGGGCTGGGGGCCCAGGCGGGCGGGGATGGCGCAGGCGATCGTCGCCCATGTCTACGACGTGCGGCTGGAGGAGCTGCTCGGCTGCAAGCGCGGCTGCCGGCGCGCGGCGCTGGCGCGGCAGGTGGCGATGTACTTGAGCCATACCGCGCTCGGCATCAGCGTCGCCGACGTCGCGCGCGCCTTCATGCGCCGACGCTCGACGGCGTATCATGCGCTGCGCCATGTCGAGGATCTGCGCGACGATCCCGACATCGACCGCACGCTCGCGACGCTGGAGACGATGCTGGCCGCGGCCGGAGGTCCGGCATGATCGCCGAGCACGACCTCTGCCGCGAGGCGCGCCGGGTGCTGCGCAAGCTGCTCGCAGAAGGCACCGCGCTGGTGCGCACCGAGAACGGAAAATATCTCGTCCATCGCGGCGCCAAGCCCGAGCGCAGCCATCACGGGCTGTGCGCCGCGCAGTACGTCGCGGGCTTCCGCACACGCGACTGGATCAAGCCGCGCGGCACCGACCCGGAAAGCTTTTCCTTGAGCGAGGCGGGCGCCGCGTGGCTCAAGCGCTGCGAGGCCGACGGCGATCCCTACGCGGCCCAGCATCAGATGCGGCGCCGTCAGATGATCGCGGGTCCCGACGGCGTCGAACGCTGGGCGACGGTCAACCAGGCGGAATCGCCGCTCGCGCGCCTGCATGCGCTCAAGCTCATCGACGCTGCCCAATTCGCCGCCGGTGAAAGACTGCGTCGCGACTATACCATCGCCCAGCTCGCGCCCCGGCTCGGCGTGGATCTGAGCGCGCAGACGTCTTTCGGCCGCCGGGGCGAGAAGCGCGAGCATCTCCTCGCCGACACCGTGCTCGCCGCCAAGCAGCGCTTCTCCGCCGCGATGAAGGCGGTGGGGCCGGGCCTCAACGATCTTCTCCACGACGTCTGCTGCGCGCTCATCGGTCTGGAGAGCGCGGAAGCCCAGTTCGGCTGGCCGAGCCGCTCGGCCAAGGTCGTGCTCGGCATCGCGCTCGACCGCCTCGCGCTGCATTACGGCCTTGTGATCACCGCCCCCGCGCGCGGCAGGATCCGGAGCTGGACGATGGAATGACTCACAGCCGCATCAGGTAGCGGTGCATCCCATCGAGCACGAGCTCGCTCTTCTGGTTGTGCACGGTCGCGCGCATGGCGACGATGCCGGTGGTGCGCTGGCGCGTGAGCTCGCAGATCGTGAGCGCGGGATAGAGCGTGTCGCCGGGATGGACGGCTTTGAGGAACTTGGCGCTGACCTCGATGAAGCCGATCAGCTTCTCGCCGATGACGTGCGGGAAAAGCCCCGCGCCCGCCGCCGTGAAGCTCAGCACCTGCAGCCCACGGGCGAGGGGGCCGGGATGGCCCAGCCGCTTGCAGTATTCGCTGTCGTAGTGGATCGGATGGTTGTCGAGGCTCACCGTCTGGAACGCCGCGAAATTGCCCGCGTCGATGGTGCGCGAGGGCAGGCGGAACGTCTCGCCGAGCGCGAGTTCGTCGAACCCGCGCAGCGGCACGACGCGCCAATCGGCAAGGTCGGGAGAGTCTGACATGGCGGAGAGGGTAACTTAACCTCCCCCTTGTGGGGAGGTCGAAAAATGCGGAGCATTTTTCGGGTGGGGTTCGGTGCGGGGCTGTGACCCCCACCCGAAAAACCGGTTCGCTGCGCTCACCGCTTTTTCGACCTCCCCACCCGGCTCCGCCTTCGGCTACGCCGCGGCAAGAGATTCTCCTTGGCACGCCGAAGCGAAGCGAAGGCGGCAAGGGGGAGGTTGGGCAGCGTCAGTGCGTCAGCACCGTCTTGCGGCTGTTCTGCTTTATGTCCGCCTTGACCTCGGCGAGGCTGCGCATCGTGGCGGCGCGGAAATTGTCGACCACGCTCGCGCCCGCGGCGCAGGCGTCGGTGTTGTAGCGGCAGAGGTTCTCGGGGTCCTTCAGGTTCGGCTGCAGCTTGTCCTTGGCCCATGTCGCCACGTCGCCCGCGACGTTGGAGCCGACCTGCGCCGGGCGGCCGAAGCCCAGATCGGGCTCGTGCGGCATCAGCAGCGCCACCAGGCCGATCCAGAATATCGCGCGGAAGATCATGGGCGGACCCGTTTGTTCTCTGACGCGAGGACATTGGCCCCGCGCGCTTTGCCGCCCACTGAAACCAATCGGTAAAATTCGATATGACGCGGTTAACGCGGGCGGTTTCGCACTTCAGCCACAACGCCGCGTTTCGCGAAAGGATGCAGTTCGCGCAAAACAAGGCGCAATTTTTGCGCTCATGCGATTCAAATTTGAATCAAACCCGTTCCAACTGTCATGGCCCGCGAATGCGGGCCACCCAGGTGACATCGGCTCGATCTCAAAAGAATTGACGCGGAGACGCGGAGTTGCGGAGAAGAAAAGAACCTCCGCGGCTCCGCGCCTCCGCGTGAATCCTTCTTAGATCGTGCAGAACCCAACTGGGTGGCCCGCATTCGCGGGCCATGACACTGCAGGTATGGTTAGGAGGATTTAACTAGATCGCCGCCGGAAGCGTCACCGTCGCGGTGAGGCCTTGGCCCGGCGCGCTTTCGATGGCGAAGGTGCCGTCATGCGCCTCGGTGAAGGCTTTCACCAGCGTCAGCCCCAGGCCCGCGCCGCCGGTGTGGTCGGTGGTGCCCTGGCCGCCCTGCTCGAAGGGCAAGAGGATGCGCTGGATGTCGCGGACGCCCGGGCCGTTGTCGGACACGCTGAGCACGACGCGTCCGTCCTTGGTCCGGGCGCAGAGCCGCACATGGCCGCCGGCCTGGGTGAAGTTCACGGCGTTGTCGACGAGCTGGAACAGGATCGAGGTCAGCGCGCCCTCGTCGGCGTCGACCATCAGCCCGGCCGGCACCGCGCCGGCGTCGATCGTCACGCCCTTGGCGCTCGCGCGCGCCTCGTAGGAGCCGAACGCCGACCACATCAACGCGCCCGCGTCGATGCGCACGCGGCGCAACTCGTAGCGCCCGGCGGAAAGCTTGGTGAGGTCCAGGATCTGGTTGATCAGCCGAAGCAGGTTGCGTCCGCCGTCATGGATCAGGCCGGCATATTCCTTGACCTGCTCGGGCGTGAAGCGGTCGCCCAAAGTGAGCATCAGGTCGGAGAAGCCGATGATGGCGTTGAGCGGCGTCTTGAGCTCGTGGCTCATGGTGCGCATCAGCGTCGTCTTGGTGTTGTCGGCGCCCGCGACCGCCTCGTCGAAGCGCCGCGTCAGGTCGGCGAGATAGTCGGCCTGGGCGGCAGCGGCGCTACGCGTCTCGGCGAGCGCGCGGGTCTGCTCCTCCAGCGCGGTCTCGGCGCGCCTGCGGTCGGTGACGTTGGTGAAGACGACGACGCGGCCGCCGTCGCCCGTCAGCCGGTCGCGCATCAGATAGGCCTCGCCGTTGGCGAGCTCGACCATCATGACGCCGGCGGGCGAGCGATGCGCCTCGAGCCGGCGCGCGATCCAGGCCTGGCGATCCTCGCCGGCGGCGAGAAGGTGGCTGTCGTAAGCGTGTGCGATCATATCCGCGAAACGCTTGCCGATGATCTCGGATGCATGCGCGCGGCCATAGAACGAGGCATAGGCGTCGTTGCACATCGCCAGCACGTCGTCATGGTCGAAGAACGCGAACGCGTCCGCGCTCAGCGCCACCGCATCCTCCAGTCTGGCCTGGGCCCGGCGCGCATAGGTGACGTCGCTCCACAGCGCGATCCAGCAGCCGCGACGCGTGCGCCGGGCCTTGATCTCCACCACGCGCCCGTCGGAAAGACGGATGTCGAGCGGACGGTACTCGCCTTCCTTGAGCTGGGCTCTGCGCCGCGCGACGAAAGCGTCGACGTCGCGCGCGTCCGGGGCCGCGATCTCGCCGCCCCTGACCTCCAGCCGCACGAGCTGTTCGTAAGTGAGCCCCACCAGGCGCTCGCGCGCGGGAAGCGAGCGGAAGAGATAGTTGTAGTGCTGATTCGAGAAGATGAGCCGCTCGTTCGAATCGAACAGCGTCACCGCCACGCGCAGGCAATGCAGCGCCTCGGCCAGGGCGGGCGCGGCGGCCTCGTCCAGCCCGGCCGAATCGAAGGCCGCTGCCAATGCGTTCTGCACTCGAATGTTCCCCACTCGACGCCCCGATTGTTGCGCAATGGAATTGCCGAAAGGTTAGGGGCGCGCGCACGGCCCGAATCGCGCCAACATCGTTAGCGAACCGTAAAGGCGAGGGCGATCAAACCTTGCGAATTAACGAACGAATTCCTGGGGTGTTCAAGTTTCGTTAAGTTTGCGGGACCACCATCTCGCATCATTCGGGCGATTCAAGGCGCATTCGGTTAATGGATATTCACGATAACCCTTCTGCTGCCGCCGGCGCCGGGGAACGCGCGCTGCGCAAGGTTTTCGTCAGTATACAGACGGCTAAGGCGGGCATCGGCGCGGTGCTGGCAGCGGCGTTTTTCGTGCTCGTCCGGCGCCCGGATGCGTATGAGTGGGCGGCGCTCATTGGCTTAACGGCGCCGGCGATTTTGGCGGCACTAGCGTTTACGCGGGTCCCGCTCAGTTGGCTCGAGCAGGCGTCGCTGGCGATCTTCGCAGGGCTCGTGGGTTACCTCGCGGTGCTGACCGGCGGCGTCGCCTCGCCCTTGATCGTGTGGCTGGTGCTGGTGCCGGCCGAGGCCGCGCTCGCGGGCGGCCGTCCCGACGTGCTGCGCGCGGCCGGCGCTTCCGCGTTGGCGTTGCTCGCGGTGGCAGGGCTGCAGGCGCTTGCGATGCTTCCCGCCTCCAGGATGCCGCTTCCGATCTGGGAGTTCACCGCCGTTTCGGTCTTTGCCGCCGTCGTGCAGGCGGGCTTCGTCGCCGCCGCGGCCCAGGACCGCCAGCGCGCCGCCGACCGCGCCGCGGCCGAGGGTGCCGCGATGTACCGCTTCCTCGCCGACAACGCGATGGACCTGATCACGCGCCATTCGGCCGACGGGCGCATCCGTTTCGCCAGCCCCGCGGCGCAGAGCCTGCTTGGGAACCCGCCCGACGCGCTGGTCGGGCTCGCGCCCGCGGCGCTGGTGCATCCCGACGACCTGCGCGTGATCCAGGCCGCGTTCATGGAATCGAGCTATTTCGCCCGCGCCGCGACGGCCGAGATCCGCCTGAAGCGCGCCGACGGCACTTATGTCTGGGCCGAGATCCGCTGCCGCCCCGCAGCCCAAATCCACGGCAAAGCCGCCGACATCGTAGCGGTCACCCGCGACATCACCGAGCGCAAGAACCACGAGATCGCGCTCATCGAGGCCCGCGACCAGGCCGAGGGCGCCAACCGCGCCAAATCCTCGTTCCTGGCGAATATGAGCCACGAGCTGCGCACGCCGCTGAACGCGATCCTGGGCTTCTCGGAAGTGATGACGCACGAGATGTTCGGGCCGGTGGGCAGCCCACGCTATCTCGAATATTCGCGGCTGATCCACGAGAGCGGGGCGCATCTGCTCGAGCTCATCAACGGCATCCTCGACATGTCCAAGATCGAGGCCGGCAAGTTCGAGTTGTCGCCGGAGATCTTCGACCTCGACGAGACGGCGCAGGCCTGCATGCGCTTCGTGCGCCAGCCGGCCGAGCGCGCGGGCGTCGCGCTCAAGCTCGCCATCGCGCCACAGGTCACGACGATCTTCGCCGACAAGCGCGCGATCAAGCAGGTGCTGGTCAATCTGCTCTCCAACGGCGTCAAGTTCACGCCGCGCGGCGGCGAGGTGCGCGTGACCGCCGGGCTCGACTCGCGCGGCGTCGAGATCACGGTCAGCGATTCCGGCGTCGGCATCTCGACCAAGGATCTCGATCGCCTGGGCCGGCCCTTCGAGCAGGTCGAAGGCGAGCATGTGCGCGCGAAGGAGGGCACGGGCCTGGGGCTGGCGCTCGTCAAGGCGCTCGCCTCGATGCATGGCGGCGAGGCCACGATCGAATCCACGCTCGGCGTCGGCACGACGGTGCATGTGCGTTTGCCCTATGCCGCCGTCGACGAGAAGGGCGCCCGTGTCGCACCCGGCGACGCCAAGATCATTCCGTTCAAGGGCGCGGCTTAGAAAAGCGAATAGGGATTGGCGAATAGCGAATTGAACAAACAGCACTCCTCTTCGCTACTCGCTATTCGCCACTCGCTTCTTTAAAACACCGCCATGCAGCCGCGTCTCAAATCCGGCCTCTTCGTGCGCGCGCTCATCCGGCGCGCGGAGGTGAACGGCGCGCAGGCCTATGTCTTGCGCAAGGGTTCGGAGGAAGCCGGTGCGGTGTTCATCAAAGTCGCGCGACTCGACGGCACGGCCGTGGTGCTGAACCAGGCGCCAGGCCCCGACGGCGAGCGCGTGTGGGCGCGGCCGCTCGGCGAAAGCGCGGACGAGGCCAAGGTCACCGCCTATTTCGAGCGCCAGATCAAATACGATCCCGATCTGTGGATCGTGGAAATCGAAGACCGCCAGGGCCGCGCTTTCGTCGACGAGAAGGTCGTGTGAGGGCTGCCGGCTGCGGCGCGACGACGAAGACGATGCAGTAGAGTAAAGAGGGCGGCGTTTTCTCCGAGCCCGTGTCTCTCTTCCCGACTTACCGGTCCGGCCTTGCGCTGAACGCGCCCGCGATCTCCGCCCCCACGCCCGCCACGCAGAAATGGATCTTGCCGGGATACATGCCGGCCTTGCGCGGACCGAATTCCAGCCGCATCGAGGCGATGTCCTGGGTGAAGCTCGTCTTGACGCCAGCGGATTCGAGCTCGAGGTCCCAGCCCTGGATTTCCGGCGTGCCCGGAGCCGCCGCGGGCTGGGCGGAAATCGAATCCGTCGGCAGCACGCGATAGACATGTCCGTCGGGACGCCCCCCCGCACGCACCAGAACATGGACGGTCGCGGCGTTGAAGATTCCGTCGGTCTGGATCGACAGCTCGTAGGTGTCGAACTTGGCATCGTCCACCTGCATGCCGTTGGGCGTGACATGGACGGTGATTTCGTTCGGCACGAAAGGCTTGCCGCCCACCGTTCCCGCCACCGGCGTGTCGGGGATGGGCGCGATGCTGCAATCCTTCGGCACGGCGCGCGCGCCGCCCGCGATCACGCAGGCGGCAAGGACCATTGCCGGCAAACGGCTGCGAAAGTGAGGCATGGCGTCTCCCGGGCGTCCCGCGTTTCATGCGAGAGTACCAGCTTTGGCCGCTCGCGCTCTTACAATCGCCGGGAAATCCGCCTCTTCCGGGGATGTGGTGTAGCGATGGTCCCGGAGGTGACAAACGGTGGTGCTCCTGCTACTCCCCGCCGCCCATGAGCCAGACACAAGCCAGCGAAGCCGCGCAGTCGAATTCGCCCGCCGCGCAGGCGCGGCGCAGGCGAACCTTTGCGATCATCTCGCATCCCGACGCAGGCAAGACGACGCTGACCGAGCAGCTCCTGCTGCTCGGCGGCGCGATCCATGCCGCGGGGCAGGTCAAGGCGCGCGGCGAGGCCAGGCGCGCGCGCTCGGACTGGATGAAGATCGAGCAGGAGCGCGGCATCTCGGTCACCTCGGCGGTGATGACCTTCGAGTATGAGGGCGCGGTGTTCAACCTGCTCGACACGCCGGGGCACGAGGATTTCTCGGAAGACACCTACCGCACGCTCACGGCGGCCGATTCCGCGGTCATGGTGATCGACGCGGCCAAGGGCATCGAGGCGCAGACCTTGAAGCTGTTCGAGGTCTGCCGCCTGCGCGACATCCCGATCACCACCTTCGTCAACAAGATGGACCGCGAGGCGCGCGATGCCTTCGAGCTCCTGGACGAGATCTCCGACCAGCTCCAGCTCGAGGTCGCGCCCATGGTCTGGCCCGCCGGCATGGGGCTCAATTTCAAGGGGATATACGATCTCTATACGGACGATTTCGCCCCCTTTGGCGGCGACGGCCGCGTCGGGAGCAATACGCTCGCAACCCTGCTGCCCGAAGACGTGAAGGCCAAGCTCGACGAGGACGTCGAGCTGGCGCGCGGCGGGCTGGCGCGGTTCGATCCGGCCGCCTACCGGGAAGGGCATCTGACGCCCGTCTATTTCGGCTCGGCGCTCAAGCGCTTCGGCGTGCGCGAGCTGCTCGATCAATTGGCGCGCGAGGCGCCGCCGCCGCGCGTGCAGCAGGCCAGGGACCGCGCCGTGCATCCGGCGGACGCGGACGTCTCGGGCTTCGTCTTCAAGGTCCAGGCGAACATGGACCCGAACCACCGCGACCGCGTCGCTTTCCTGAGGCTCTGCTCGGGCAGGTTCCGGCGCGGCATGAAGCTCAAGCAGTCCGGCACGGGCAAGTCGATCGGCGTGCACAACCCGATCCTGTTCTTCGCGTCGGAGCGCGAGACCGTGGACGAGGCGTGGCCTGGCGACATCATCGGCATCCCCAATCACGGCACGCTGCGCGTCGGCGACACGCTGTGCGAATCCGGCGACGTCGTCTTCACCGGCATCCCCAATTTCGCGCCCGAGATCCTGAGCCGCGTGCGGCTTGGCGATCCGATGAAGCAGAAGCATCTGGCGCGCGCGCTCACCAGCCTCGCGGAAGAGGGCGTGACGCAGGTGTTCAAGCCGATGCTGGGCAGCCAATGGGTGGTGGGCGTGGTGGGGCCGCTGCAGCTCGACGTCCTCAAGTCTCGCCTGGTCGCGGAGTACGGGCTGGACGCCGATCTGGAAGCCTCGCCTTACGACACCGCGCGGTGGGTGGCGGCCGAGCCGGCCGAGCTCGAGAAATTCACCGCCGCCAATCGCGGGCAGATGGCCCTGGACCGCGACAGCGCGCCGGTGTTCCTCGCCAAGAGCCAATGGGAGCTCGGCTATGTGGCCGGCAAATTCCCGGCGGTGAAATTCGCCAAGACCCGAGAGCGCGGCGAGGTTCAGGTGGAAGACTAGGGTGCCTGCACGAGCCCGTTGCCGACTTCACCCACCGGATCCTGCAGCGGACGGCATTTGGCGATTACCGCGTCTTTGAGCTTTTGCCCGCGCAGAGTGGAATCGCTCTGTGCCAACAGTGCTGCGATGCCCGCCACGAATGCCGTTGCCTGACTTGTGCCGTCGAGAGATTTGTACGAGCCCGCACCGGTGAGCCAACTCGAGTGGATGCCCACTCCGGGCGCCGCAACATCGGGCCCCTTGACGCCGGAAGCGGTCGCTGTCGCCCGGTTGGAGAAGGAAGCAGTCTGAAGCGCTTGATCGATCGCCCCGACCGTCAACGCGGATGGCGAATTGCCCGGCGCGCCGACGGCAGTGTGGTGGTTGCCCGCCGCCACGACGACCAGCGACCCGGCCGCCGTCGCATCGTGGATCAGTTCTTCATAAAGCGATTGCGTTGGATCTTGTCCGTCTTGCCAGATCGACTCGAGCGACATCGAGATGACCGCGCAGCCCAGTCCGACGGCGCGGTGGATACCCTGGGTAATCGAGCCGTCCGATCCGATACCGCCGTCATCGTTCAGCACGCGCGCAGCGTAGAGGGAGCTTTCATACGCGATACCGTAGCGGGGCCCTTGCACAGGGCTGCGCGGCCCCGCCGCGATACCAGCACAATGCGTACCGTGACCGTTGGCGTCGCGGCACGCCATGCCGTCGCCGACCAGATTCTCGCAGGTGATATCTCGCCCGCGAAAATCGGGATGATTGCAGTCCAACCCCGTGTCGAGAATGGCGATCTTGACGCCGGCGCCGCTCAGTTGGCTCGCTGAAACGCCTGTGATCGCGAGCGCCGCGGTGAAATCGGGGCCGGTGGAGAACGAAGCACCCGCGATCCTGAACACTTCCGGTTGGGAGAGCAGTTTGGCGGCAATCGCGTCCGTCGCGTCGCGCCAGCCTCTGACATAATCGGCGGAGCCGGATGCGAGGCGAACCAGCCCTTCCGGCACCAGCGCGTGGATCTCGTCCTGCTTCGCGGCGAGCCGCAGAAGCGCGTCTTCGGCGGCGGAGTGCGGATCGACGATCGCGAAGCCCAGCTTCGGCAGAACCAGGTGCCGTCCGTGCGGCATGGCTCGCGCCACCTTGGCCCGAAACGGCTTCTCGCGCGCTCCAGGAATTCCCACGTCGTTGAGTGCGGCACTCACTTTTCCGTGGGCGCCGCGCTCGAACTTCATGATGTAGCGGCCCGTCAGGCGTGCCGTGGCGCGGAGTTCCGTGCCGCGTGGAGTGCGGATGATCTTCTTTTCCATTTCATTCTGTTCCTCGCGTGCGGTGCCTTCGCTCGGCACCGCACGCGCAAATCCGCGGGCTCAGGGGTGCGGGTTCGTGTTCGGACCGCCCTGAGGGTTCGGATTGGTGTTGGGTGGGGGCTGGGTCGTGTTACCCGGCGACGCCGGCGGCGTGGTGGACGCAGGCGTGGCCGCGGTGAAGGCCGCGGTGGCGACAGCGGCTGCTCCGGCGGCGCCATTCGTCTTGCTGTATTCCAGCGTCGTGATCGCCCCGGAAGGCGCGAGTGACAGGACCACCTTGCTCGCGCCGAACGCCGCCCCCTTCGGAAGAGCAACGGGATACGTGCTGCCCTTGAGCGGCACCACGATCGTGTTCGAGTAGGCGGCGGGAACGTCATTGCCGGTCTTCGGATCGGCCACCTTATAGTCCAGTTCCACGCTCGCGGTATCCTGGAGTTGAAGCGTGACGACGTCGCCCGAAGTCGAGGCGTTGTAGGTCACCGCGCGCACATTGGTGCTGGCGAAGCCCACGCGCACCGTCACTTGCGGCAGCTTCACCCCGGCGCCCACGAGGTAGGCGTAGAGGCCCCGGTCGCTGATGATGGTGCCGGGAGAGCCGTCATTGAGCACGGCGGGAAAGCCTATTTTCGTTTTCTGCCATTCCAGCGCTGCCGCGCCGAAATCGGTGACGCTTGTGAACGTCAGAGACAGCTGCTTGTCCGAGTTCGGCCAGCTCATGAGTTTCTGGCATACCTCGTCCGGGGATAGCGGCTTCGGACCATGTGTTCCGTCGCTGGCAGCTCCCAGAACGGCGCCGAACTTCGCCGCGGCGCTCGCCAGGCTGATCACCGAAGTCAGGATCGCTTGGGCTTGTCCCGTCGAGGTCGCGTTCATGCTCACCAGCCGGTCGTCCTCGGTGACGGTGAAGCTGGCGTCCGTGTCGGAAAACGTGCCGTCGAGATCGCGCAAGCGCACCTGCTGAGCGCTCTGGCTGAAATCCGTCGAGTAGTTCGTCGTCGGCGTCGCGATGGATGTCGTGACGTCCAGATCGGTGTATTTGGTGATCGGCTTGTGAGTCTTGGGATCCTTCGCATTGGGATCCTTGATGCATTGCAGGTTCTGCGTCACCGAAATCGTCGTCGCCGACTTCGGCTGATAATAATTGTACGTCACATCCGGTGTGCTCGCGCAGGCGCATAGCCCCGCCGCAAGGGCGAATGCAGATGATTGTTTCAGCATGTCCGTTCCCCTTTTCCCAAGATCGAGAGCATCTCACCGAGTCAGGAGTCGCTCAACCAAAAATGGAGCCCTCTCGGGAGATGTGGGAGATAGTGACGACAGCTGTCCGGCCCCGCCGTGACGGCCGTCACGCCGGCTCAGTTTCTCGCTTGCCAGAAGGCGACAAGCCGGGCTGCGGCGTTCAAGGGGATGTTCTCGAAATCGGCCAGCGCGCTTGCGGTCAAGAGCGCGATCGCGGAATAGGCGGCGCGGTCGATGCCGGCGCCGCGGCAGGCGACCGCCATCGCCTCGGCGTCGGCCAGGATCGCATCCGCGAGCGCAGGCTGGAGCGACAGGGCGTGAGCGAAGACGTCGAGGAAGGCGCCGTTCACGGTGCGGCGCGCGGCCGCGACCAGGGCGCGCGGATCGGCCTTGCGCGGCGGCGCGCCGTCCGGCTCGTCGAGCGCGGCGTTGCGCTTGAGGATATGGGCACGCGCCGCGGGCGACGCGTCGAGGAAGAATTCGTTGAGGAGGGCGACCGGCAATTCGTCGTGATCCGCGAGCCGTTCGGCCAGCGCCGCGCGCATCTCGGGCGTGGCCTCGCGCGCGGTCTTCTCGAACAGCGCCTCGAAGGGGCCGCGCATCGCCTGGACATAGTCCGCCGGCCAGTCGACGAGCAGGCGGGCAAGCTCGTCGAGCAGCGCCGCGCGTCCCTCGGCGCCCTGCGCGGCGAGGTCGAGCAGGTAACTCAAGCGTTCGCGCGAGGAGGCGTGCGGCATGGGCCGAGCTTAAGGCCGCGCCGTTAAGGTTTGGTTGGTGATTCCGGCTCGTGCCGGCGGCCGGGCCGGCTGTCGATCCCGCCCCGCTATCCCGGCCTGTGGAACGGCTTATCGCCCAGGATCGTCACGCGGTACATCACCCGCTCCGCCGCGGCGTAGTCGGCGACGGTGTAGTGCTGCGTCACGCGGTTGTCCCAGAAGGCGAGCGTGCCGGGCTTCCACTGGCGGCGCACCTGGAATTGCGGCTGCTGGATGTGGTCGAAGATGAGATCGAGCAGCTTGCGGCTCTCCGAAGGATTGAGCCCCAGGATCGCGGTGGTGAAGGCGGGATTGACGAACAGGCTGTCGAGGCCGGTCTCGGGATGGGTGCGCACGACGGGATGCGTCGTCGGCGGATGGTCGCGTCGTGCCCAGGCGAAGCGCTCGCTGCCCAGATCCATGCGGCGGAAGCGCGCTTCCGTGTAGGAGCGCTCGAAATCGTGGCTCGCGATCAGGGGCATGAGGAAGTTCTTCACCGTCTGCGACAGAGCGTCGAACGCCACGCGCGTGCTCGCCCACACCGTGTCGCCGCCGGTTGCGGGCACGTGCTCGGCATAGAGCATGCAGCCCATCGGCGGGGTGTCGATGAAGGTCACGTCGGCGCGCCAATTGCCGCTGTCGTCGACGGCCCATTGGTTCTGCAGCAGCGCCACCTCCGGCACTTCCATCACATGCGGCCGGATGGGATGGACGTGCAGCTCGCCGAAACACGCCGCGAAGTCGCGAAGCTGCGCGGGCGAGAGCATCTGGTCCTCGAAGAACAGGACCTCGTGACGCATCAGCGCGCGCCGGATCGCGGAAATCTCCTTCGGGTGCAAGGGCTTGGACAGGTCGAGGCCCTCGATGCTCGCCCCCAGCGTCGAGGTCAGCGGCTGGATATGGAAGTTCGTGAATGCGTGATCGGCTGTGGCGGTCGCGGCGAGCATGGGGCGGAACTCCTTGGAGGCGTTAATGTCTTATACTATATTGACTTGGTCTAGTATATCTGAAAACTATTGTATTGGGACAGGCCGGCGGCGCGGGGCTGCGGGCGGATTTGCGAAAACGAGGGACTTAAGATGAAAAGATTGACGACAACGCTGCTCGCGGGTGCCGCGGCAATTGCGTTCGCGACCGCGGCCAACGCGGCGCATCCGGATTCGAGCGGCAATTCGCAGCAGGGCGCCTCGCAGGCGGCCGCCGACGCCAAGATCCAGCAGCTCGAGCAGGACATCCAGGACCTCAACGCGCAGGTCCAGGATCTCAAGCGCAGCACCGCCGACCAGTATTCGGACGTCCAGAAGACCGTGGCCGCGAACAACACCGGCGGCGTGAAGGTCTCGATCAACAACGGGCGGCCCACGATCACCGGCCCCGACTTCACTTTCGCGCTGCGCTCGCTGGTGCAGTACGACAGCGCCTATTACGGCCAGGGCAAGCTGCCCGCGGGCACCGATTTCTCCAGCGGCAACGATTTCCGCCGCGCGCGCTTCGGCTTCGACGGCACGGCGTTCGACGTGTGGTCCTACACCTTCATCTACGATTTCGGCGGCTCGAGCACGGAAACCTCGACCATCGCGTCCGCCTATATCCAGTACAACGGGCTCGGGCCGGTGCACATCAAGGCCGGCGCCTATCCCGCGCCGGAGAGCCTGGACGACGCGACGTCGGCGTCCGATCTTCTGTTCCTCGAGCGCGCGCAGCCGACCGACATGGCGCGCAGCATGGCCGGCGCCGACGGACGCGACGCGGCGACGATCTTCTACTATGACGACAACGCCTTCGCGGCCGCGTCCTACACCGGCGGCGTCGTCGGCGATGCGGCGAATTTCGACGAGCAGCAGGCCGCGGTCGGCAAGCTCGCCTATCGCTTCAATCTGGGCGAGGACACAAATTTCGTGCTCGGCGCCGACGCGACCGACATCTTCAAATTCGCCGATGCGGCTGCGGGCGGCAATTCGCCGACCCCCATCCGCTTCCGCGAGCGTCCCGAGCTCAACGTCGACAGCGAAGCCATCCGCCTGATCGACACCGGTTCGCTTACCGCCGACAGCGCCTGGGAATACGGAATCGAAGCCGCGGGCAATGTGAAGAATTTCTATGCCCAGGGCGGCTATTTCGGCTACGGCGCGGAGCGTCATGCGAGCACGCTCGCCGATCCGAACTTCGACGGCTGGTACGTGCAGGCGAGCTGGGTGCTCACCGGCGAATCCAAGAAGTACAAGCCCGAGCTCGGCGCCTACGGCATTCCGAAGCCGGCGCAGAACTTCACGCTCGACAAGGGCGGCTGGGGCGCGTGGGAACTCGCGGCGCGCTACAGCGATCTGGACCTGAACTACAACCCGGGCACGGCCGGCCTGGCGACGCCCACCGGCGGCATCCGCGGCGGCGACCAGCGCATCTGGTCGGCGGGCATCAACTGGTATCCGAACCAGGTGCTGCGCTTCATGCTCGACTATCAGCATGTCGACGTGTCGCGGCTGAGCTCTACCGGCGGCAGCCTCGACGCGACGCTCGACGACGTGTCGCTGCGCCTTCAGTTCGCGCTCTGAGGACGGGCTGATGCGGAAAACCCTCATCCTCGCGGCGGCGCTCCTGAGTACGGGCGCCGCGAATGCCGGCAACGTCACGCTGCTCAACGTCAGCTACGATCCGACACGCGAGCTTTACAAGGACATCAACGGCGCTTTCGCTTCCGACTGGAAGCAGAAGACCGGCGATACCGTCACCATCAACATGTCGCATGGCGGCTCGGGCGCACAGGCCCGCGCCGTCATCGACGGCCTCGACGCCGACGTCGCCACGCTCGCGCTCGCCTACGACATCGACTCCATCGCGTCCAAGGCCAAGCTGCTCGCGCCCGACTGGCAGAAGCGCCTGCCGCAGGGCAGCACGCCTTACACGTCCACGATCGTGTTCCTGGTGCGCAAGGGCAATCCTTGGAAGATCAAGGACTGGCCCGATCTCATCAAGCCGGGCGTGCATGTCGTCACGCCGAACCCGAAGACCTCGGGCGGCGCGCGCTGGTCGTATCTGGCGGCCTGGGCTTACGCCGAGAAGGCGCCGGGCGGCAACGCCGCGAAGGCCAAGGCGTTCGTGGCCGAGCTCTACAAGCACGTGCCCGTGCTCGACACCGGCGCGCGCGGCGCGACGACGACGTTTGCCCAGCGCGGCATCGGCGACGTGCTGCTGTCCTGGGAGAACGAGGCGCATCTGGCGCTGAAGGAAGCCGGCGGCGACAAGTTCCAGATCGTCTATCCGTCGAACTCCATCCTCGCCGAGCCGCCGGTGGCCGTCGTCGACAAGAACGTCGACCGCCACGGCACGCGCAAGGTGGCGGAAGCCTACCTGCAATTCCTCTACACCAAGCCGGCGCAGGAGATCGAAGCGAAAGATTTCTACCGCCCGCGCGATGCGTCCGTGTTGGCCGCGCATTCCGCCGACTTCCCGAAGATTGCGCTGTACACGATCGACGACGTGTTCGGCGGGTGGACCAAGGCCCAACAGGTCCATTTCTCGGACGGCGGCATGTTCGACCAGATCTACAAGCCGGGGCAGTAAGACCCCTTGGCGACTTTGGCACTCCCCCTGCCCAAATTCCGAAGCCGGAGCGCGTTGCCCGGCTTCGGCTTTTCTTTGGGCTTCACGCTGTTCTATCTGAGCGCCATCGTGCTCGTGCCCCTCGCGGCGCTGATCATAAGGCCGTGGGAGCTGGGCTGGTCCGGGTTCTGGGCCGAGATCACCCAGCCGCGCGTGCTCGCGGCGCTCAAGCTTTCCTTCGGCGCGTCGGCGATCGCGGCGGCGGTCAATTCGATCTTCGGCCTGGTCGTCGTCTGGGTGCTGGTGCGCTACCGCTTCCCCGGCAAGCGCATCGTCGACGCGCTGGTCGATCTTCCCTTCGCGCTGCCGACGGCGGTCGCGGGCATCGCGCTTTCCGCGCTCTATGCGCCCAATGGCTGGCTCGGCGCGCCGCTCGAGCAAGCCGGCGTCAAAGTCGCCTACACGCCCTATGGCGTGATGGTCGCGCTCATCTTCATCGGGCTTCCTTTCGTCGTGCGCACCTTGCAGCCGGTGCTGTCCGATCTCAGCCGTGACGCGGAGGAGGCGGCCGCGACCCTGGGCGCGACGCGCATGCAGACCTTCCGCCGCGTGATCCTGCCGTCGCTCGCGCCGACCTTGCTCACAGGTACCGCGATGGCGTTCGCGCGCGCGGTCGGCGAGTACGGCTCGGTGATCTTCATCGCCGGCAATTTGCCGATGGTGTCGGAGATCACCCCGCTGCTGATCATCATCAAGCTCCAGGAATACGATTACGCCGGCGCCGCCGCGATCGGTGTGGTGATGCTGGGCGTGTCGTTCTTCTTCCTCTTCGCGCTCAACGGGCTGCAGGCGTGGATCGGGTCGCGCCGATGAAGCCGCTCATCCGCCCGCGCAGCGCCACCGACGATCACCCGCTGACCAAGATCGTGCTCAGCGCGGTCGCGGTCGTCTTCATCGCGCTGTTCCTGGTGATGCCGCTCGCCACCGTGTTCTCGGAAGCCCTGGCGAAGGGCTGGGAAGCGGCGCGCGACGCGCTGATCGCGCCCGACGCGCTCGATGCGATCAGGCTGACGCTGATCGTGGCGGCCATCGCCGTGCCGCTGAACATGGTCTTCGGGCTGGCGGCGTCGTGGTGCGTCGCCAAGTTCGACTTCAAGGGCAAGAACCTGCTCGTCACGCTGATCGACATTCCCTTCTCGGTGTCTCCGGTCGTCTCGGGCCTCGTCTATGTGCTGATCTTCGGGCTCCAGGGCTGGCTGGGCCAGGATCTGCGCGACCACGGCATCAAGATCATCTTCGCGCTGCCCGGCATCGTGCTGGCGACGATGTTCGTGACGTTCCCCTTCGTCGCGCGCGAGTTGATCCCCCTGATGACCGACCAGGGCCGCGACGAGGAGGAGGCCGCGGTCTCGCTCGGCGCCTCGGGCTGGTCGACGTTCCGCCGCGTGACCTTGCCCAACGTCAAATGGGCGCTGCTCTACGGCGTGCTTCTGTGCAACGCACGCGCGATGGGCGAGTTCGGCGCGGTGTCGGTGGTGAGCGGACACATCCGCGGCCTCACCGACACCATGCCGCTGCATGTCGAGGTGCTCTACAACGACTATCAATATGTCGGCGCCTTCGCGGTCGCCTCGCTCCTGGCGATGCTCGCGCTTGTGACGCTGGGCTTGAAATCGCTGCTCGAATGGCGCTTCGCCGGCGAGATCGCCGCCACCCACAAGCATTGAGGCCGCCATGTCGCTCGTCATCGACCACGTCACCAAGCGCTTCGAGCGTTTCCCCGCGCTGAAAGGCGTGAGCCTGGAGGCGCCGAAAGGATGCTTCCTGGCGCTGCTCGGGCCGTCGGGCTCGGGCAAGACGACGCTGCTGCGCATTCTCGGCGGGCTTGAATTCGCCGATGCCGGGCGCATCGCCTTCGACGATCTCGACTGGCTGGCGCTGCCCGCGCGCGAGCGCCGCGCCGGCTTCGTCTTCCAGCAATACGCGCTGTTCCGCCACATGACGGTGGCGAAGAACATCGCGTTCGGCCTCTCCATCCGTCCGCGCCGCACGCGGCCCACCCGAGCCGAGATCGCGCGCCGCGTCGAGGAGCTTCTCGCGCTCGTCCAGCTCGACGGTCTGGGCAAGCGCTATCCAAGCCAGCTTTCCGGCGGCCAGCGCCAGCGCGTGGCGCTCGCCCGCGCGCTCGCCATCGAGCCGCGCCTGCTCCTTCTCGATGAGCCGTTCGGCGCGCTCGACGCCAAGGTGCGCAAGGACCTGCGCCACTGGTTGAGGTCGCTGCACGAGCGGCTGGGGCTGACCACCGTCTTCGTCACCCACGACCAGGACGAGGCGTTGGAGCTCGCCGACCTCGTCGCGGTGCTGAACCAGGGCCGCATCGAGCAGATCGCGGCGCCGGCCGAGTTGCGCGCGCGGCCGGCCTCGGATTTCGTCGCCGATTTCCTCGGCCAGGGACCGGCGGGCCCGGGCATTGTGCCGTTGCGCACCAATTCCCGCTCCGGCCCTACCCGCGACGGTTGGGCCTTCCAGGCGCGATAGGTAGCGCAGCCGGCCCGCGTTCCTACCATATGAAGCAAAAGCTGGAGAAAACACGATCCAGCCTATAGAGATTATTCCAAGAATAGTGTATCGGCCTTCGCGCCGCGCGTCTCTTGCCGCGGCGAAAGGCGCGGGCTAAGCCGGGGAGCGGCCCGCTCACGGGGGTGACGATGCAGGATTTGTTCGCGCATATCGATCCGCTTTACGTGCTCTCCGGCGTGCTCGTCGGCGCGCTGGTCGGCTTCACCGGCGTCGGCGGCGGCTCCTTGATGACGCCGCTCCTGATCCTGGTCTTCGGCGTGCATCCGGCAAGCGCGGTCGGCACCGATCTCCTCTACGCCGCCGCGACCAAGACCGCCGGCACCGCCGTGCACGGCTGGAACAAGACGATCGATTGGAAGGTGGTGGGACGGCTCGCGCTCGGCAGCGTGCCGATGACCGTGCTCACCGTGCTGCTGCTCTACTATCTGGGCGTCGACAGCAAGATGGTGCAGGGCATCATCACCAAGACGCTGGGCGTGGCGCTGCTCGCGACCGCGGTGCTTCTCTTCCTGCGCAAGCCGCTGATGGCGTGGTACGACCGCGCGGTCGGCGAGCCCGATCCGAAGCTCGTGACGCGGCTCACCATCCTGACCGGCGCGATCCTGGGCGTGCTGGTGACGCTGTCCTCGGTGGGAGCGGGCGCCATCGGCGTCACCGCCCTGGTGATGCTGTATCCGAAGATGCCGGCGCAGCGCATCGTGGGCTCCGACATCGCGCACGCCGTGCCGCTGACGCTGCTCGCGGGGCTGGGCCATTCGATCCTGGGAACGATCAACCTGCACATCCTGGTGTCGCTGCTCTGCGGCTCGCTGCCCGCGATCGTCATCGCGAGCATCGCCTCGGCGCGGACCTCCGACACGGTGGTACGCGTCGCGCTGGGCCTCGTGCTCCTCGTCGTCTGCGCGCGGTTCTGGTTTTTGGCCTGATCAAGGCCTCTTCGAGGCCTTTCCCAGCTTCTCGTCCAGCGTCACGAGCTCGGCGCCCAAATGCCGCGCAAGCCATAGATAGCTGGCGTCGTATCCCGAGAGGCCTAGGCGTCCCGCCAAGGTAACCACCTCGATGGGATCGACGTCGGCAAAGTTGATGGGTGTATCCCAGGCCGCCGAAAACAGCGCGAGTATCGTGCTGCGCTGCCTGGGCTCCGCGCGAATCTTCTTTACGCAGACATTCGCCAGCTCGGACTTGAAGACGTAGGGCGCGAACAAGCCGTGACCAATGATGAGTTGTTCGACAATCGGCATCTTCGGTTCCGCAAACGCGACGGCCGCAAATGCCGACGCGTCGATGACCTTATCGGTCACGATCTTCACGGATCATGCGCGTGGACTCGTCCGCGGTCTTCAGGCCCGAGGCCCGTACCTTCGCGAAGAACTCTTCCATCGAGATTTTGGGCCTGCCCACGGCTTCGTCAATGAGCGCAAGCAATTCGCCTTGCAGAGAGCGGTGGTTGCCCTTTGCGCGCCGCTTCAGCAGCTCGACTTTTTCCGTCGGAACGTTCTTGATCGAAAGGTTGACGCCCATAGGAAGCTCCATTTCAGCACCTGATTGGAGCAGAAATGGCGCCAAAATGCAACCAACCAACGATCCGCCGTCGGCTTACAGCATCGCCGGGATCACCCTGTCCGGCGGCTTGTGGCCGTCGGCGAAGGTCTTGATGTTGATGATCACCTTCTCGCCCATGTCCATGCGGCCCTCGATCGTGGCCGAGCCCATGTGCGGCAAGAGCACCACGTTCTTGAGCTTCTTGAGCTTGGGGTTGACGGCGGGCTCGTGCTCGAAGACGTCGAGGCCGGCGCCGGAGAGCTGGCCGGCCTCGAGCATGCGCGCCAGCGTGTTCTCGTCGATCACCTCGCCGCGCGCGGTGTTGACGATGTAGGCCGTGGGCTTCATCAGCTTGAGGCGCCGCGCCGACAAGAGATGATAGGTCGCGGGCGTATGCGGACAGTTGACCGAGACGATGTCCATGCGCGCGAGCATCTGGTCGAGGCTCTCCCAATAGGTCGCCTCGAGCTCGCGCTCGATGTTGGCATGCACGGGCTTGCGGTTGTGGTAGTGGATCTGAAGCCCGAACGCCTTGGCGCGGCGCGCCACCGCCTGGCCGATGCGGCCCATGCCGACGATGCCGAGCCGCTTGCCCTGCACGCGGTGGCCGAGCATCCAGCTGGGCGACCAGCCGGTGAAGCGGTCGGCCTCGAGCTCCTTCACGCCCTCGACGAGGCGCCGCGGCACCGCCAGGATCAGCGCCATCGTCATGTCGGCGGTGTCCTCGGTCAGCACGCCCGGCGTGTTGGTGACGGTGATGCCTTTGTCGAGCGCGGTCTTGACGTCGATATTGTCGACGCCGGTGCCGAAATTGGCGATCAGCTTCAGGTTCGCGCCGGCGCGCACGATCACTTTGGAATCGATGCGGTCGGTGACGGTGGGGACGAGCACGTCGGCCGCTTTCACCGCTTCGATGAGGTCGGCCTGGCTCATCGGCGCGTCGTCGTGGTTCAGCCGCGTGTCGAAAAGCTCGCGCATGCGCGTCTCGATCGCATCGGGCAGCTTGCGCGTGACGATGACGAGCGGCTTCTTCGCGGGCATGGCGGTGGTTCTCGAACGGTTCTGGCGCTATTAGCAGGGCCCAAGCCCCCAGCGTCAAGGACGGCGGATGACGCAAATCGACTACGAGCGCGAATACAGGCCGAGCACCGGCGTGCCGGACTATCTCGATATTCTGGCGCGCTGGGAGCGCGAGGCGGCGGACTGGCGCGCAGCCGCGCCGGCGCGGCTCGGCGTGGCCTATGGCGACACGGCGCGCCAGGCGATGGACATCTTCCTTCCCGAGGGCGAGCGGCTGGCGATGTTCATCCATGGCGGCTGGTGGCGGATGCTCGACCGCTCGTCTTTCAGCCACATGGCGCGGGGCCTCAACGCCCACGGCATAGCCGTCGCTGTGGTGAGCTACGATCTGTGCCCCGCGGTGAGCATCGCCACGATCGTCGAGCAGATCCGGCGCGCATGCCTGTTTTTGCAGCGGCCGCTGAGCGTGTGCGGTCATTCCGCCGGCGGCCATCTCGCCGCGATGGCGGCGGCGACGCTGAAAGAGGTCGTGGGCGGCATGGCGATCTCGGGCGCGTTCGATCTCCTGCCGCTGCTCAACGTGTCGGAGAACGCCGATTGGCGGCTGGACGCGGCCGGCGCCCGCGCGCTCTCGCCGATCCATCTTCCGCCGCCCGCGGTGTTCGACGCGGTGGTGGGCGAGCGCGAGTCGAGCGAGTTCCGCCGCCAGAGCCGCGTGCTGAGCCAGGCCTGGCGCGCGCGTTACGAGGAGGTAAGAGGCGCGAACCATTTCACGGTGCTCGATCCGCTCACCGATCCGAAGAGTGCGATGGTGGCGCGGCTTGTGGAGATTTGCTCCCGGAAATAGCCCCAACTGTCATGGCCCGCGACTGCGGGCCACCCAGGTAACACCGGCTCAATTTCAATAATCGCACGCGGAGACGCGGAGTCCGCGGAGTGGAAAAGAACCTCCGCATTCTCTGCGACTCCGCGTGAATCCTTTCAATGTGGTGCAGAACCCAACTGGGTGGCCCGTTCGTACGCTGTCGCTACGAACTCGCGGGCCATGACAATGGGGGAGGAAAGAGCATAAAAAGATTCCGTGAGATTCGCGTTCCTCCTCGCCGCGGCGCTGGCCGCCGCTCCCGCGCCGCCGCCGCATTATGCGAGCCTGCGCAGCGACAAGGTCTATCTGCGCGAGGGGCCGACCTATCAGCATCGCGTGCTCTTCATCTATCACCGCAAGGACTATCCGGTGCAGGTGCTGGCCGCGTATGAAAGCTGGCGGCGCGTGCGCGACGTCGACGGCACGGTCGGCTGGATCAGCCAGACGATGCTCTCCGACGCGCGCACCGTGCTCGTCACGGGCCAGGGCAAGGCGCAGCTTCGATCCTCTCCCGCCCCCACGGCACCGGTCGCGGCCGACGCCGAGCCCGGCGTTGTGGGAAAGCTCAAGGCGTGCAAGCCTCGGTTCTGCAAGATCGCGGCCGGCGGCGTGACAGGCTGGATCGACAGAACCAGAATCTGGGGAGTGGACGCGGGTGAAACCATCGACTGAGGCCGAGGTTCCCGCGCGCGATCCCGCGATCGGCGGGCTCTCGGGCGACCCGGCGGGCCTGCTGCCGGCGCAGGCCGGCGGGCTCGCGAGCTGGCTGAGCGAGCCGGACGAGCTCTCCGTCACCGGCCACCGCGCGGCCAGCCGCCTCGGCCAGCTCTCCTGGGCGATGTTCGAATGGGCGCGCAACCCTTACGTCCTTCTTGTCACGATCTACCTGTTCGCGCCGTATTTCTCGAAGTCCGTGGTGGGCGATCCGGTGCGCGGACAGGCGCTGTGGGGCGCGATCGCGGCGGCCGGCGGCCTGCTCGTGGGCCTGCTGGCGCCGTTCCTGGGCGCGATCGCGGACGCGGGCGGGCGGCGCAAGCCGTGGATCGCGTTCTATGTGGTGATCCTGTGCGGCGCGGGGCTGATGATGTGGTTCGCCATGCCGCATGCCAATCCGTGGCAGCTCGTTTTCGTCGGCGCGCTCGTGGTCCTGGCCAACGCCTCCTTCGAATTCTCGATGGTCTTTCACAATTCGCTTTTGCCGACGATCACGCCGCAGAGAAGCATCGCGCGGCTTTCGGGGCTGGGGCTCGCGCTCACCAACGCCGCGGGCGTGCTGCTGCTCTCGCTCATGCTCGTGTGTTTCGCGCTGCCCGGCAAGGTGCATTGGAGCTTCATCCCGGCCCATCCGCTCTTCGGCATCGACAACATCGTGGCCCATGAGGACGAGCGGCTGGCGGGCCCCGCTTCCGCGATCTGGCTCATGCTGTTCGGCATTCCGCTGTTCCTGTTCACCCCGGACCGGCCGAAGGGCAGGGTCAAGCTGCTCGACGCCGCCGTCGCCGGCGTGCGCTCCGTGGCGGGCACGGTGCGAAGCCTGCGTCGCTATCGCAACGTCGGCGCCTATCTCCTGGCGCGGCTGTTCTTCAACGACGGCATGACGGCGGTGCTCACCTTCGGCGGCATCTATGCCGCTTCGACCTTCAACTGGGGGCCGATACAGCTGATCCTCTACGGCATCGAGCTCAGCGTCTTCGCGGTCATCGGCGGGTTCCTGGGCGGGTTCCTCGACGACCGCTACGGCTCCAAGCGCGCGATCTTCATCAGCATCGGAGGAACCGCGCTTGCCGGCCTCGCCAGCCTGACGATGGCGCCCGACCGGATCCTCTGGTTCATCCCTTACGACGTTCACGCGGCGCCGATCTGGGCATTCAAGTTCTTCAACACCTGGCCGGAGGTGATCTACCTCGCCATCGTCAACTTCACCGCGGTTCTGATCACGGCCGGCTATGCCAACAGCCGCACCATGCTCGCCCGCATCGCGCCGACCGAGAAGATCACCGAGTTCTTCGGCCTCTATCAGCTCTCCGGCACCTCGACGACGTTTCTGGCGACCGGCTTCGTCGGCTGGCTCACGGCGGTCTCGCACAGCCAGCGCATCGGATTGCTCGGAGAAACGCTGTTCCTCGCAATCGGCCTCGTCTTGATGTTCTTCGTGCGCGAAGAGCGCGCCGCCGCCGAATGACGTTCCGGTCGAGCAAGCTCAAAGGGCATGCGCAATGACCGGCCGGGTGGCTTCGTGCAGCTGCGGGTAGTGTCCCTGCTAGCCCTCAGTGCCCTACTTTGTTCCGAGGGGTATCCGGATTTGGTGTGCAGTAGCCGCTCATGAGTTCCTGTACATCGCCTGCCATGACGGAGCCCATGCGAAAGTCGCCGTTTGATTTGCCAATTGAGATGACTGTTGCGCCAACCAGAGGGCCAATGCCGCTCACCAGGTGGGATTGCGAAGTCACAGCCACTATTCCGGCATCGTTGTTTTCGAGAAGCTGGTTCCGAAACGTCATGGGTTTGTGCTGATATTCGCCGCTGTGACCGGGAACCGGGACTGGCTCACCCATAGGTCCGACAACCGGGACGTCCACGATCCAGTCGAGCCATTCTCCGTCGATCCTTATTTTGGCCTCGCCGGGTACGTCGGGACCTATCGTCAAATTCTTATACGTGCAGCTCCACGAATCGGCCGCTGCAGCGGGCGCATTGACGAAGGTCAGCGCAACACAACACAGAACTGCACCTAGGCGAGCGGGCATGACTGGCCTTCTGATTAGCGGTCGGCATTGCCTAGCGTAGCACCGCCGCCGCCAGACATGAGCTTGGTCCCTGACGCGAGCCGTTTGCGCCGGCGCTTCACGAGATCGTCTGGAGCCTCCGGCATCGTATCGTCCGTATCTCCTGCGGCGATCAGCTCAAGGGACTGATCCGGCTGACCTTCACCTTGCCCGCCGGTGGGGCCGCGGCGGGTTCCGCACGTTGCCAGCCGGAGGGACAGCACCCCCTCTTGGTAGTGTCCTGATTTGAACTAGGGGACTGTGTATCCCCGTCCACTACACGCCTTGCAAGAGGGCGGCGGTGGCTCATTTACCTGCGCAAAAACTTTCCGGAAATATGTGACGCCGTCGCCGCAAAGGGCACATCGACGATAATTGTTTCGACCATCTGCCATCCAAGTGCTGTGCTGGCAAATGGTGGTGCCCTTGCAATGTACACATTTGATGACTTGTTTGTTGTCTACGACGACGACATCCATCATCAGCCCCTTGATTTATGCTCGGCCACTATAGCCGCGGCCGGGCCGCGTATGTCCATGCGGCGCTTCACGCGCCTGACCAACGGCTTCTCGAAGAAGCTGGACAACCTCAAGGCCGCTGTGTCGCTGTACTTTGCGCATTGCAACATGGTCCGTATCCACAAGACCCTTCGCGTTATCCCTGCCGTGGCGGCAGGGGTTTCTGATAGGCTGTGGACGCTCACGGAGTTGGTTGAGCAAACCTCCAAGTGAGGGCGCGCTATATGGGATTGCTACTTCTCATTATTGGGGGTGGCGTGCTCTGGGGCACCTTCAAAAACATTGACAGATTTCAGGGGCCGGATTCATCCGAACTATTTGCGGGCACGGGGGCCTTCGCGGGCATCGTGCTTATGATTATTGGACTCCTCTTAGCTGTGATCGGCAGATAGAGGGCAGGCTCACCCTGACGTTCGCTTTGCGTCCGGCCCTTATGCCAGCCCCAACGGCATTTCGACTTTATGGTCGGGATTCGGTTCTCGCTCATGCGGTGAGGTAAAGCGCCGATCCGCAGTAAGAAAAGTGGCAAAGCGTCAGGAATTCAAATTAGGACAGCACCCCCCCTTGAACCGCAACGCAGCAAACACCACATCGCTTAAATCCCCACAATTGCGAGGACAGCTCGGGAGGCCGCGACGCGGTTCTCCGACGTGCCGTTTGCTTGAAGGTCTGCCGGCGCATGCGCGGTAGATCGCAAGTTCACGGCGCGGTGCAGAAATAAATTTCGACCCGTGTCGGGCTTTTTCGAAACGGGTTTCCCGCGGGCGGCGGAGCTATGCCCGAAACGCCGCGCAAAAGACGAAACGCGTTCTGTACAGAAGGGAGAACGAACGTGCCTCAGATCAATTTCCATACGACGCCGCAGTTCGACGCCGATCTCGCGGCTCTGACCGAGGCGCTGAAGCTACGGTCCAAGTCGGAGGCGATCCGGCTCGCGGTGCACGAGTTCGCGGCCGCCTTGCGCGAGAGTGCCGCACGCAAGGCGCAGGCCGCGAAGCCTTCGCCTTGAGGCGAGGTCAGTGCGGGTACTGGCCGTCGTGATGGTCGCCGTCGTGATGATCGCCGTCATGCGGGCCGTCGTGATGGAGGTCGTCGCCGTGCGGACCGTCATGATACCCGCCGTCATGGTGATCGCCGTCATGGTGATCGCCGTCATGGTGATCGCCGTCGTGGTGGTCGCCATCGTGGTGGTCGCCATCGTGGTGATCGCCGTCATGGTGGTCGTTGTCGTGGATGATCACGGCGCCGGACGGCGCGCCTTCGCCGTACCAGCCGGCGTCGGGGCCTTCCTCGTCGTGCCAGGCGTCTTGATGGTGGTGATGGCGGTGATGCTCGTCGACGTAGCGGTTCTCGTAGTCTTCCGCCTGCTGCTCGTAGACGTCGGTGTCCTCGCGGTAGCGCTCCTCGTCGTGGCGGAAGCGGTTGTGGTCGTGGCGGTAGATCTCTTCCTCATGCGCCACGCGGCGCTCATGGTCGCCGTCGTCCCAGCAATCGCGCTCGCAGCCGATGCCGCGCCAGCAATCGCCGTCGCAGCGCCGCCAGTTGCGGCAGCCGTGATCGCAATGCCGGTCGGCGTAGCAGTCGCGATAGCAATGCCGCTCGCCGCATCCGCTATGGCAGCGCCGTTCGCCGCATCCCGAATGGCAGCGGTCGTATTCGCCGCAGCCGTCCCAGCAGCCATTGTCGCCGAAATGGCGGAACTGGATCTCAGGGACGGGATCGAAGGGATCGAGCAGGACGGTGTCGTCGACCGCGACTTGCGCCCGTGCCGCGGGCGCGTGGATCAGCGTTAGGCTTAATGCGAGCGCGACAAGGGCCAGAAGCTTTCTCATGGCTGTCTCCTAATGCTGCGGCGGACGCGAGGCGGCGAGCGCCAACAGGTCCCCCAGCTGGTTCATCGTCGGGCGGAATCCTGCCAGCGCCGAGGCGGTGAAATAATCGTTGGCCTTCGACAGGTCCTGGTGGATACCGTCGGGCCCCACCTTGTAGAGCACGCCCAGGTGATAGAGCGCGGCGCCGTAGCGCTGGTCGGCCGCCTTCTTGAACCAGAACTCGGCGCGCACGAAGTTTCGCAGCACTCCGATGCCGTGCGCGTACATCACGCCGAGCGCGTTCTGGGACTGGGCGTCGCCGCGCATCGCCGCGGTCTGGATCGCACGCACCGATTCCTGTGCGGTGAGACGGCCCGTCGGTGCGTCGACCAGGCTCGACTGGTAGCGCTGCACGCCCTGCGCCGTCGGCGTCCAGCCGAGGAAGACGAGGGCGTGCTCGACCGCGTGGGCCGGAAGCCCCGTGGCGGCGAGCACCAGCGCGCGCTGCTTGTCGAGGCCGGCATAGCACTCGTCCGTATACGGAACGCCGCTGGCGTTGGTGCCGGCCGGATAGAACTCGAACGGCGCCGACCAATAGCGCGCCTTCTGCGCTGCGTCCTCGGCGATGCGGTCGCCGAGCGGACGCTGCCTGCGCACGCCGCGCTCGAGCCCGCGCAGATATTCGCGCGCCAGCGGATGGCCCATATTGTCGGCGATGTGGAAATAGGTGAGCGCCTCGCCGTCGTTGCGCACGATCACCGAGCTCGACTCCACGCCCATCATCTGGCGCGCCTGCGCCTCCTGGCCGTACTCGAACTCATGCTCCGAATTCCTGCGGAACGAATCGTAGGAGCGCGCCATTTCGGAAAGCCCGCCGTAAGTCGCCGGGCTGTCGTTGGCGAACTCGTTGCCGTAGGCGTTGTTGGCGCCGGTGGCGTGGATCTGGCCCAGCCGCACGAAGCCGTCGGCGCCGCGGCAGGAAAGGATATAGACGATGCGGTTGCGCGCCTCCTGCCGCTCCTCGGCGGAGAGCAGCACCATCAGCTTGTTCTCATGCACCAGCGCGCGGTGGAAATCGTTGGAGACGACGCGCCGCGCATAGCCGTCGCCGACATGCTCCCAGACGCGGGCCGAATGCGTGGCAAGGTAGTACCAGACATAGGATTCGACCGGATCGTAGAACTTGTTGTCGCCGTTCTCCGCGCCGTAGACGTCGCCGAGCTGGATCTGCGAGAGATAGTCGTCGTCGTTCCATGCCGATTTGCGCCAGATGCGGATCGCCGCTTCCTGGCTGATGCGCTTCTGCGCGATGACGCCGTCGGTGTAGTCGGCGGACGCAACGGCGGCGCCGAGCACAGCACCCGAGATCCCGATCAGCGCGAAGATCGCGGCCCGCCCGGCCGCCTTGAAACGCTTTGTCCCACCCATGGCATATCCCCGCCACGCGCGAATCTGTTTCGATCCGCGACCGATGTTAACGTTAAGCCGTGAAATGCGTTCCGAAAAGGGCGGGAGCGATTCGCCTTTTTGCCGCGAAATCGACCGATTCGAGCAAAGCCCTTGAGCACGCTTAACTATCTTGCGGAATCACAACGTGGTTAACGCGCGCGCGGGTCACGGAGACGAAAATATTTGCGTGAGCGCGTGTCTCAGGCGCCACGCCAGTACTGCACCAGCGACCACGCCCCGATGGCGATGAAGCCGATGCCGGCGATCAGCTTGAGCGGCACGTGCTCGAGATAGCGCCCGCCATACGCGCCGATCACCACAGAGATCGCGGAGCCCAGCACCAGCGCGCCGGCCGACGCGGCGAACACCATCCACGGCGAACGCTCGCGCTCGGAGGCGAAGAGAAGCGTGGCGAGCTGTGTCTTGTCGCCGAGCTCGGCGATGAAGATCGTGACGAACATCGTGATGAGCTGGCCCATTCTTTTCTCCAATTCGACCCTCCCTCAAGGGGAGGGTCGAAAAATGCGAAGCATTTTTCGGGGAGGGGTCTAGCTTGAGCAAGTACCCCTCCCCGAAATTTGCTTCGCTGTGCTCAGCAAATTGTCGACCCTCCCTCAAGGGGAGGGTGGCGTTCAGTGCCGGAAGTGACGCATCCCGGTGAACGCCATCGCGAGGCCCGCATTGTCCGCGGCATCGATGATCTCCTGGTCGCGGATCGAGCCGCCGGGCTGGATGACCGAGGTCGCGCCCGCTTCCGCGACCGTGAGCAAGCCGTCGGGGAACGGGAAGAACGCGTCGGACGCCGCGGCCGAGCCCTTGGTCATCGGCTCGGCCCAGCCTGCCGCCTTCTGCGCGTCGAGCGCCTTGAGCGCCGCGATGCGCGCGCTGTCGACGCGGCTCATCTGGCCCGCGCCTATCCCCGCGGTCTGCAGGTCCTTGACATAGACGATGGTGTTCGACTTGACGTGCTTACCCACGGTGAAGGCAAAGAGCATGTCGGCGAGCTCGGCGTCCGAAGGCTTGCGCCTGGTGACGACCTTGAGGTCGGAAGCGGCGACATGTCCGTTGTCGCGCGTCTGCACCAGGAACCCGCCGGCGACGGATTTGTAGGCGAGACCGGACGCGTTCGGATCGGGCAGGTCGCCCGCGATCAGCAGGCGCAGGTTGCGCCGCGCGCTCAGGATGCGGCGCGCGTCCTCGTCGGCGTCGGGCGCGATGATCACCTCGGTGAAGAGCTTGGCGATCTCTTCGGCGGTCGCGCCGTCGAGCTTGCGGTTGAAGGCGAGGATGCCGCCATAGGCGCTGACCGGATCGCAGGCGAGCGCTTTCTTGTAAGCTTCGAGGAGATCGTGGCCCAGCGCCACGCCGCACGGGTTCGCGTGCTTGATGATGGCGCAGGCGGGGCGCGCGAACTCCGCGACCAGCTCATAGGCCGCATCGGTGTCGTTGATGTTGTTGTAGGAAAGCTCGCGGCCCTGGAGCTGCTCGGCGGTGGCGACGCCGTAGCGCTTCTCGCCGGTCACGTAGAACGCGGCCGATTGGTGCGGGTTCTCGCCATAGCGCAGCGCCTGGCGCAGATGACCGCTGAGCGAGCGCCGCCGCGGCGCTTTCTCGTCGAGCTGATCGGCAAGCCAGCCCGACACCGCGCTATCGTAAGCGGCGGTGCGGGCGAAGGCGGTCTGCGCGAGATTCCGGCGCAGCGCGAGCGAGGTCGCGCCCTTGTTCGTATCCATCTCGGCCAGCACGGCCGCATAATCTTGCGGATCGACGACGACGGTGACCCAGTCGTGGTTCTTCGCCGCGGAGCGCGTCATCGCCGGACCGCCGATGTCGATGTTCTCGATCGTCTCGTCATAGGAGGCGCCTTTGGCGACGGTCGCCTCGAAGGGGTAGAGGTTGCAGACGAGCAGATCGATGCCCTCGATCCCATGCGCGCGCATCGCCTCAGCGTGATCGTCCTTGTCGCGCAGCGCCAGCAATCCGCCATGGATTTTCGGATGCAGCGTCTTGACGCGGCCGTCCATCATCTCGGGCGAGCCGGTCACCTCCGACACGTCGGTGACGGCAAGCCCCGCGTCGCGCAGCGCCTTGGCCGTGCCGCCGGTGGAGATGAGTTCCGTGCCGTGGCGCGCGAGGCCCTGGGCGAATGGGACGAGGCCCTGCTTGTCGGAAACCGAAAGCAGCGCGCGGCGGATGGGGCGGAGCGTCATCGACGGCGACTCGGGTTTTACGTGAGGTCGCCGGGGTCTTACTTCCTCGCCCACAAAAAGAGAAGGCCGAGAACGGTGCTCGCGATCAGGGATTGGGTGAAAGGCAGGAACAGCTTGTGATTGGCCCAGTTGACGGACACGTCGCCGGGGAGAGGATCGAGGCCCAGCCAGGCCACGACGGGCCCCAGGACCAGCGCCCCCGCGGCGACGATCATCAGGAAGATCAGGCTACCTGGGATACGCATGCGGCGGCGGCCAGGGCTTGGGCGGCCTCGCGGATCTTGGGATCGTCAGAATTCAGCGGATCGGGGGCGATGGGCGCATCCACGGCCACGGTCTCCAGGGCCATGCCGTTGTGGCGCTCGAGCGCGGAGAGTAGGTCGGTGATCGAAATCTGAAGCATGAAAGTCTCCGGCAGTCGTTCGCGACGGCGATCATGCGCGGGAGAGGCTCAACGAAACGTCAAGGAACACAGTTACTTAACTGTAAACGTGATGGAAATTAAGAAAATTGATTTTTCAAGCTTGAAAAATCAAGAATATCAATATATCTCTTCGCCATGGCCCGCGAATGGCAAGAACTCCTCGAACTCACCCGCGATCAGCCGATTATGGTCGAGCGCGTGCGCCTTCCGCAGAAGGACATCGCGGTGGAAGGCAGCTTCGAGCTGCCGCAGCTCGCCCGCCTCGACGCCTCGGACCAGATCTTCGTCGCCGCCTTCGTGCGCAGCCACGGCTCGATCAAGGAGATGGAGCGCGTCTTCGGCGTCAGCTACCCCACGATCAAGGCGCGGCTGAACCGCATCGCCGCGCGGCTGGAATTCGTCGACATCGATCCCAAGCCCACGCAGAGCGACGTCATCGAGCGGCTTCGCGCGGGCGAGCTCACCGCCGAAGAGGCGATCGCCGAACTGGGGGGACTCACATGATGCCGCCGCTTCTTGTCAGGCTTCAGATCATGAGACGGGACGGAAGGCGGTTGCGGCTCTGGCTGCCGCTGTTCCTGTTCTGGCTGATCGCGCTGCCCTTCGTGATCGTGGCGCTGCCGGTGGTGATCGTGATCCTGGCGCTGATGAGGCGCCGGCCCTTCGCCGTCGTCGCCGCCTACTGGCGCGTGCTGGGCGCGATCTCCGGCACCGACATCGAGCTGAGCGGCAGGCGCTCTTTCGTCCTGCTGCACGTCTACTGAGGAGACGCCCATGAGCGACAACCGCAAACAGATCCTGGAGATGCTTGGCCAAGGCCGCATCACCGCCGACGAAGCCGAGCGCCTGCTCGCGGCGCTGGAGGCGCAAGCCTCGCCCGCGCAAGCCGCGGCCGCGCCGGCGCCCAAATATCTGCGCGTGCAGATCGACGCCGACGACGCGAAGGGCGGCGACGTGCGCACCAAGGTGAACATCCGCGTGCCGCTGCAATTGCTGCGCGCCGGCGTGAAGCTCGCAAGCGTCCTTCCCCCCGACGCGCGCGAGCAGATGAACGAGGCGCTGCACGAGAAGGGCGTCGGCCTCGACATCAACCAGATAAGACCTGAGAACCTCGACGAATTGATCGAGAATTTGCGGGACGTCTCCATCGACATCGCCGGCCGCCGCGGCCGCACCGCGACGATCAAGGTGTTCTCGGAGTAGGGGGCACGGCGCCGCGCCCGATAAGTATTGGCGAACGCCGCCTCTCTCGCTATAGAGCTAAACCGCGTGCCCGAGTGGTGGAACTGGTAGACGCACTGGACTCAAAAAAGGAAATGAACGAAAAAATACAGCAAAAACAAATAGTTATAATTATCAAAGGCTTACACAAAGCTTTCACAGCCTTGCTTTTTCCGGCAAAAGCGCGTATGCGTACGCGTGATGAGTGGGACACTCGATCTCGCGGGCGGAAAGCTCCACCTCTACAAGCGTGAGAACAGCGACGTTTGGCAGTGCTCGGCCTATATGGCGGGCCGGAATCATCGCGTCTCCACGAAAGAGCGCGATGTCGAGCGCGCGAAGGAAGCCGCGCAGGAATGGTATCTCGGCCTGCGCGTGAAGAAGCGGACCGGCGAGCTTGAGGGTGGCCCTACCCTTGCTCAAGCTGCCGCGAAATTCCTCCCCGAATACGAAACCCTCACGGCGGGCGAGCGCAACCCCGAATACGTCAAGAGTCACGGCGACCGGCTCCGTGTCCATCTCCTCCCCTTTTTGGGCAAGACGCCGGTGACGCGCATCGGCGCTCAGGCCGCGCAGGACTACCGCGTGCACCGCAAGACCAAGCCCAAGGAGGCCTTCGAGCGCGAAGCGCTCGAAGCGAAGAAAGTACTGGAGGCGAAGGAGCAGGGGAAAGTCTATACGCCGAAGAAGCCGTGGACGGCCCCGGCCAATTCCACACTCAAGCACGAGATCGTCACGTTGCGGCTCGTGCTCAAGACCGCGCAGCGCCTCGGCTGGATCGAGCATGTGCCCGACCTCTCGCCGCCCTATCGCGGCTCGGGCAAGATCAGCCACCGCGCATGGTTCACGCTCGAAGAATACAACGAGCTATGCCGGGTGACGCGCGACCGCGCGAAGGACCCGCCCAAGCCGCGCTGGAAGTGGGAATGCGAGCAGCTCAACAATTTCGTCGTCTTCATGGTCAACACCGGCCTTCGCCCCGACGAGGCCGCGCGGCTGGAATTCCGGGATGTCGAGATCGTCGCGGACCGCGCGACGGGCGAGACGATCCTTGAGATTAGTGTGCGCGGAAAGAGGGGCGTCGGCTATTGCAAGAGCATGCCGGGTGCCGTCTATCCGTTCGAGCAGCTAAGCAAGCGCCTCCGCGCCAAGGACCCGAAGTCGCGCCAGTCGAAAGGCGGGCCTTCGGAGGCGCAGAATGGTGACAAGGGTCAGCGCAGCGATTTGGTGTTGCCCGGCCCGACCGATCTGTTGTTTCCGGGCTTGCGGTCCCATCACCTCAACGCGGTCCTCGAAGAGATGGGGTTGAAATCCGACCGCGAGGGGCAGGCGCGCAGCGCGTATTCTCTCCGCCACACCTACATATGCCTCCGGCTCATGGAAGGAGCCGACATCTACGCCATCGCCAAGAACTGCCGCACCAGCGTCGAGATGATCGAAAAATTCTACGCCGCCCATATCAAGAACACGATCGATACGACCAAGACGAACGTCAGGTCACAGGACCGGCCGAACGGCCCCCCCTCTAAGCGTAAAGCGAACGCGAAACGCCCATCGGCGGCCCGAAAAGGCGGGTACCCGCCGCGCCGCTGATAGAACTTGGCGAACGCCCATGTTCTGGCTATAGCTTTATCAGGCTGCCCCAGTGGCGAAACGGTAGACGCACGGCACTCAAAATGCCGCGCCCTTGCGGGCGTGTTGGTTCAAGTCCGACCTGGGGCACCACTTAATCTTCGTGGCGTTGCGAAAGAACCGGCCTGACAGCTAGCAGCGGGAATTCGTCTGTCCTTCTCAACGGTGAAGAAGGAAAATCACGAGGCAGGAAAGGAGGGGCGATCATGGCGAACAAGTACTCCATGCGCATATCGCGCCTCACGGTCGATAAGCTTGGCGTCAAGCTTTACGACCGCGCGTCTGCCGTCATCGGTGAACTCATTTCGAACTCCTACGATGCCGACGCCACTACCGTTACGATCGATGCTCCGATGGGTCAGTATCTCGCGACGCAGGTCGGCGGCAAGGTTGTGGACAAAGGTTTGAGCGTTAGCGTCATCGACGACGGGATCGGGATGACGCCACAAGAGTTGCAGAATTTCTACCTCATCGTCGGCAAGGAAAGACGCAACGACCCAAAACAGGGTAGCATCTCCAGAAAGTTCAAGCGCCACGTTACGGGACGCAAAGGCGTGGGTAAGCTCGCGCCCTTTGGCATATGTCGAACGATCGAAGTCATAAGCTCCGGCGGCGATCCCATCGAAGGCAAAGATGCCAACGGTAAAAAGGCGAAAGGCTACCTCACTTCACACGTCATTCTCGATTACGAGAAAATCGCGGTGGATGACGGCGACAAGAATTATGAGCCAACCGTGGGGAAGTTGGATGGGACCGTCAGCAAAGCGAGCGGAACGACGACACGTCTAAGTGGCTTCGCCTATCGGCGGGTTCCGGACATGGATGATCTATCGCGCCAGATAGCTCAACGCTTCGGTCTTCCGACGAAGAACTGGAGCATCGTGCTTCATGATAACACGAAAACGAAAGGTTCCGCGGGCTACGAGGCGAAGGTCGGTGACTTCAAGATCGACACGATGCCCAACACCAAGATCGTATTTTCCGGTCCTGACAACACGTTCCGAAACGGTGCCGCATCGTCCAAATATCACGTCATAGGGCCTGATGGCGAAGCCATCGATGATTTAACAGCCGGGTTCTTCCATGAAGGCCAGTTCTATCCCGTTCGCGGATGGGTTGGTTACTCCAAGGTTCCCTACAAGGACGACCTGATGGCCGGCATCCGCATCTATTGTCGTGGAAAGATCGCGGCCCAAACGACCGTTTTTGGGCGCAAGGCCGGTTTCACGGGCGAGCACAACGTCCGGTCCTATCTCGTTGGTCAATTGGACGCCGATTGGCTAGACGAGAAAGAAGACCTCATTCAAACGGATCGAAGGGACCTGCTTTGGTCCGACGAGGTTGCCACCGCGTTCGAACAGTGGGGACAGAAAATCGTCGCGCGCATTGGTACGTTGGCACGCGATCCGATGCGGAAGACGGCAATCGATAAATTCTTCGAACTCGGTAAGGTGGAGAAGCGCGTAGCCGCAGAATTTCCCGGAATCGAACAGAAGACCATCCGCGATCAAGCCATTGAGGTGGCGCGTACCCTTGGAAGGGCGATATCTCCGGGTGATCTTGATGACGAAGCAGTCGTGGAAGACTTCGTACAGCTCACGCTGCTGTTAGCGCCGCACATCACGCTCGATGAAATGTTGCGCGCGGCCGCCGGCGACGCGGCAACACCTCTGGCGGCAATTTCGAATATTCTTCGCACCGCTCGGTTGGCCGAGCTCGCCTCTTTCGGCCGGATTGCCGAAGATCGTATTCGCGTGATCGAGAAGCTTGAACAACTCAAGGACGATGACGAGACTAACGAAGACGAATTCCAGCGGTTGATTGAAGAGGCGCCATGGCTAGTCAACCCGCAGTGGGCGCCTGTCTCCGCGAACACATCTCTAAATACGCTCCGGCGTGAGTTTGAAAAATTCTACAAAAAAAACACCGGAAAGGACATTTATCTTGGCGAATTCATCGCCGGGAAGAAACGTCCCGACTTCGTCCTTTCGAGTCAGGATACTTACCTCCAAATCATCGAAATCAAAAAACCGCATCACAAAATCACAAACGCCGAAATGGACCGAATTATCGTCTACGACGAGCAATTCGAGGCATTTCTGGACGATCCCAAGCACGCCGAGTTCAAGGCTTTGGTGCCTGGCTACAAAATTACGCTCGTTGCGGATGGCCTTTCTCTGACCGGAGCGCAGAAAAAATCCTACGACGCGATGAAGAAGGACGGGAAGCTAGATCACATTGCGTGGCGATCGTTCCTTATGCGCACACGAAAGATGCATCGCGCGTTTCTGGACGAAGCAGAGCGTCAAAAGTCAATCGCGCGTGATATTGGGAAGACGCCGTGACCGATTTCACGGCCATAGATTTGTTCGCTGGCGGCGGCGGACTGACCGTCGGCCTCAAAAGTGCTGGTTTCTTTGTGGAAGCCGCCGTCGAAGTCGACTCCAGTGCGTACGAGACTTACGTAGCAAACCATCCAGACGTACGAGCGTACAAACAAGATATTCGCACGGTTTCTGGGCGTGATCTCCTTGCGCATGGTCAAACGAAGCGCATCGATCTCGTAAGCGGATGCCCACCTTGTCAGGGGTTTACGAGTCTTACCGCGAAATACAAAAAAAATGACCCCCGGAACGCACTTATAAACGACATGCTGCGCATCATTCGAGAGTTGCGCCCGCGAGCCGTAATGATGGAGAACGTTCCAGGTCTACTAAAAAGAGGAAAGCGCCGGTTTCAGAAATTCGTTCGCGAACTGGAGGCGGCTGGTTACATAATTCGATATGGTATCTTGCAGGCTGCCGATTTCGGCGTCCCGCAATACCGACGACGCCTCGTCTTACTTGCTGGTCTAGGTTTCGAGATTCCCTTGCCTACGCCTACGCATTCTAGGAACGGCGGGGATGGATTGCGCAAATATAAGACCGTGAAGGATGCGATCGGAGGAATGAAGAAGCCTGTGCGGTACGCAGACCTTCGCGCAAAGAAAGTTTCGCCGAAGAATACGGATTGGCACATCGTTAGGACGATGACGCCTGAAAACGAAGCTCGCATGCGAGCGGCCCGTGTTGGCCGACAGTGGTGGAAAATTCCTTCGAAGCTTAGACCCAATTGCCATAAAGGGCGAGAGTATAGGGGATTTGGTAGTGTCTATGGACGAATGCGTTGGGCAGACGCATCGCCTACCATCACTGGCGGCTGCACGACATTCAGCAAGGGGCGCTTCGGGCATCCCCAAGCTCATCGGACGATTTCGGTGAGGGAGGCGGCGATGCTCCAAACGTTCCCGAAAAACTATGTGTTCGATACGGGAAGTATTGAGGATGCGTGTAATATAATAGGCAACGCTCTTCCTTGTATGTTGGCCGAAGTTCTAGCGCGGCAGTGTCGGAAACTCATAGCCGAGCAGCCCAATCCCGGCGCACCGAGGACGAAGTCGATAAAAGGCAGGAAACGTGCCCACCGCACATAGACGGCGGTCGAGACATGGGCCGCGCATGTCGAAGGTTCGGCAGAAGGACACTGCTCCGGAATTGATCGTTAGACGTCTGGCGCATTCCATGGGATTGCGCTTCCGGCTGCATCGCCGCGATCTTCCAGGAAGCCCGGACCTCGTTTTTTCTTCCCGCCGAGCCGTCGTATTCGTTCACGGTTGTTTCTGGCATCGCCATGCCAACTGTAAGCGTGCATCCATGCCGAAGACGCGCCTGCAATTCTGGCAAGAGAAATTCGACCGAAATGTAGAAAGGGATCATAGGGTCGAACGAGCGCTACGGCGAGCGGGATGGCGCGTCGCGGTGATTTGGGAATGCCAAACCAAGAAGCCAGAAGTCGTCCGCCGAAAGATCAAACGATTGACAACGCCAATCTAGCAGAGCGCCCTTACGGTCGTCGCATCTCGCCAAAATTGCTTCCAGAATGTTCGTCAGGGTACGCATACATGTCGGCCAGTAGCGGGCTAGTCGAACGGGCTGGACAAGCCTGACCAATGCATCCTATCGATTAGCGGTATGGTATTTTCTACCAATAGGTGAAAAGTCGGCCCGTCCGTCGCAAACTACTCCAATCACGCCCTTACCAGCTAAGGAGCATATCATGGTCAAGCGTCGTGCGGCTGTCGCATCTAAGCAGCAGAAAGTTCTCCTGCCGGGCCGCGACCCAAAGGAATTGGTCCTCACTTATGCCGGCAACATCATCAAGCATCTTGGCGTCCAGATGTATGCCGGCCGGCCCGTTCCTGCCATCGCAGAGCTAATTTCCAACTCCTGGGATGCCGACGCCAAAACCGTAGACGTTCGTGTTCCGATGGGCGAGCCATGGGACCCGAGAAATCCCGAGCACATCATTCAAGTTGTGGACGACGGCAACGGAATGACATGGGACATGATACGCGACGCGTATCTAGATGTTGGTCGCGACAAACGAGAGGCCGACAACACCGACAAATCGCCGGGTGGGCGCTTGTTGCAGGGAAGAAAGGGCATCGGAAAACTGGCCGGTTTCGGTGTCGCCGATGTCCTCGAGGTGCAGACGGTATACAAAGACTCTGATCGAGCGGTCCGCGAAAAGACCCTGATTTGGTTCAAGCTCGACCTATTAAAATTGAAAGCGATCGAACGGCGACCGGCACCGGCGGACGTCATCTTTGCGGGTCCGATCAGCAAGGCTCCTCGGGGTACTCGGACCAGGAAGGGTACGACCATAATTCTGCGCAAGTTGCATGCGCGAAAGGCACAGAATGCCGACCTATTTCACCACAGCATGGCCGAGCGCTTTCTATTCATCGGTCCGAAATTTCGCGTTCGACTCAACAACGAGGATCTACGTCCGGAAGACATCCAGCTTCAGTGGCGTTGGCCTAAGAAGAAGGGGTGGATCAAAGACGAAGTGCCTGGCTGTGGACCGGTTCAGTACTGGATTGGCTTCACACCAACGCCCAGAAAGCAAAACGAAGGTCAGCTAAGCGGCATTCTCATCTATACGAGAAAGAAAATCTCGCAGGAAGCAATGGTCTTCGATATAAGCGGCGGCGTTACTGGGCAACACGGACTGCGCTACCTCGTTGGTATGGTGAGGGCGGAATGGCTCGATGCGGGGATTCACGAAACCGACTTCATCGCCACGCCGCGTGATTCTATAGCGTGGGAGAGTCCGCAAGGTGTCGCGTTCAAGGAATGGGGCCAACAGCTAGTCAAGAAACACCTCGCGGAATGGGCAAAACTTCGCGCCAAACTGCGTGAGAAGCACATCAAGGAAATGAGCCCGGCGATCGCCGCTCGCATAAGCCAATTAGCGCCTTCGTATCGGGACGTAGCGCTTCAGTTCGTTGATAAGTTCAAATCGCTCGAAATGGAGCCCGGCGAGTTTGAAGACATACTTTCGTGGTTCTTAGATGCGTTAGAGAACGCCACGCTGCGAAGTATTCTTCAAAAGCTGCGGGATTCGGACGTGCGTGATTTGGGAGAGCTAGACGATCTTCTCTCAAAAATGGAAATTCGTACGGCAGTCACGCTTCTGCAAATCATCGAAAGTAATTTGGCCGCGATCGAGACGCTCGAAAGAATGCACCACCAAGACGCGAAGGAACGGGGCGTGCTTTCTAAGCATCTAGAAGGCAATCCTTGGCTCATCGACACCACTTGGATGCTCAACAAAGCGGAAGGCCGCGTGGCGACCTGGATTGAGAGTGAATTTGGGAAAAAAATGAAAAGGAAAAAGCGATCGGGAGATGACGATCGCGCCGATTTTTTCTGTGTGGCGGTTGGCGGAACGCTTCACATTGTTGAAATTAAGCGCGGAGCATTCGTCGCCAAGCTCGCCGACATCGTTCAGGCTAACAAGTACCGCGACTATGTCCTCAAACGGTTTGAAGAAATTACAGACAGAAAGGCGATAAAATACTCTCAGGTCCAGAGTCACCTTATCGCTGCAAGGTTGCATGAAGATGCCATATCTACGGCGGAGTCGTTGGAAAATACAGGCAAGGTGTTCTTCACTCCATGGGACGATCTCATCGAACGGGCTAAGCATAGCCACCATCAGTTTCGGGACGCACTTCAGAAGCGAGCCTCCGAAATTGCCTGATTTGATCTCACGAGCCTGTCGGAGCGCGCCCCTTCGGGCCGGGCTCTATGCGTCCGCTTTCGCTGCGCTACGGCGCGACGCACCGAACCCCTGCTACGCCGAGGCTACGCAGGGTTTCGGCCCATGCGGGTGACGATCCCTCGCGCAAGGGAGATCGAGAGCGCCAGCGATCGCACTCGGTCCCGCCGCATCCGCCTCCGCCGAGGCTTCGGCGGACAAGTCGCGGCTCCTGCGGGTGCGCCGCTTCGCGCGCCTTTCGGCGTCGCTGGCGCTCGACGGCGCTTCCCGACCGCGCTGCCGCACGGTCTCTTGGCAGCCTAGCTCGGTGCGCGCGCGGCTGAAGCCGCACAACGCCTCTCGCCTTTGTTAGTCGGCTGGTTGAAGGAAGTCGCTAAGGGGCTCCGCCCCTCGCGCGCGGAAGGGTGCCCGCACGTCCCGCGCGGCTGCGGCCGCGTCTCCCCGTTCTTCCTCCGCTTCCACCTGCGCTGACGCTTCGGCGGACGAGCCGCTCCGTGCAGAACGGGTGATCCCCCTCCCGGCCTTCGCCCTTCCCCTTGCTAACCCCGGTCTCGCCGACGGGCAGAGGTTCACACGCGCGCGCTGCGCTGGAACCCCGAACCAAAGGGAGAGGCAGGCTGAACGAACGCACAAACGCACGGGATAGGTATTTCTACGAACTATCAAAACCCCGACTATTGATTTATGGCCGGGTCTTCGATTCTGTAAGAGTCGGAGTGATTCGCCTGTTGCAGGAGACCTAGCCCCGCACGGCGACAACGCATCGGGCAGATACCGCGTGGCGTATTCTCAGGGAAAGAAGCGGCGTAAGCCGGTTCGACAGAACATCGCCACGAGGATTGAGCAAGCCGAAATCCGCCCCGAGGACACCACATCTCTTCTGCGGACGCTTTCTGGCATTGTTGCCAGTCGCATGTCCGGCAATGCAAAGCTCGCACAAATCCAGTCCCTAGTCGCTGAACTCGAAAAACCTCAAACAGCGCCCAAGACCGCAGATCATCCCGGTACGGACGACCATCCAGTCAGGTCTTTACAAGGAAAAATTGAACGGGAATTCAATCGGATAACTGATGAATCTCCGAATTCCGTTGCTGCAAGTATTTCCGACAGGCAAAATGAGGGCGCACATAGTGACTCCGTTTTTTTTGGCACCGTGGATATTACACAATTAGATACGCTTCTATCGAATGCGGGCATGAAATCGAAACGGGTTCGCGCTGAGTTCGCACGCTCTGTCGGCATGATCGCCAGTCGCATCGTCACCGGTGAGAACATTGAGACGACGCTGGCCGAACTAAAGCGGGTTGCCGCGAGAGCGGCGGCGAGCGATTTTCCTCCGTTGCCCAGAAAAGCGCCGTACCTATACGCGGATCGGCCGGAGCATATGCGTACAAGGAGCGGCGACGACATTATCTCATATCTCAGAGACCCCAATGGTTGGGGGCCGTGGACATCACGCGGACTTTTATCCCGCCCGGAGCTGGGGCGTTACGATCCCCAAGCCCTCACCAGTCTCAAGATGTGGTTGCACAAAAATGGTGGAAAATTACCCGCTGGCCTCGATATCCCTACAAAGAGTGAGGTCATAGACAGAATGGTGGCTTCTGGCGCTGTTCCGGCACCTGTTGCGCCGAAGGTTTGGCGCACAATAGCCCGGCGCGAGCAAAGGGCAGCGAGGCGATAGCGCAGATACAATCCGTCAGTGCGACTTTAGATTATATTTAGGATTCTGTGGCAGCCTTCTCGTACCGGTCATGTGCTAACTCGACAATCGTTGCCGAGTGGCGCGACCGGCCTAGGGCAAGCGCCATGGGTATTTTTGAAAGACTGTTTCGCTTTGCAAAGTTCGCAGGCGCAGCTAAGCCGTTAGCCCACACCGCTCCGCAAACTTCAACGCCGCTGCCGCACAATCACCGCCCCGGCTGGAGCGGCGGTCTCTTTGGAATCGTTCTGTGGCTTCTCGATGTTAAGGAAGGTTTGGCCTGTATCCGAGAACCCTACCGCTACTGCCAGAGTCTCGGGGACGTATTCAATACCACGTTGGATTTATCCATGGTCACGTTCGCCGGTGTCGTAGTTTGGTTGGTGGTGGTCGTGTGTAGCACAATCGTGTTGATCATATTTCTCCGCGGAAAGCTGAAGTTTCCGATTTCGGATTGAGTCATCCCTGCCACGACGCACACCAACCACTCCATTAAAGACGATAGCGAATCGACCATCCCCGTCCGCGTTTCACGCCAGTCTCCCTTTGCACTCTTTCTTCCGTTCTGCATGCCAGAATTTTGGGCGCGCAAGGTCTGCGGCTTTTGACGCTCCTCCCTTTCGCCGTTCAAACAGCCACGCAAACGGCCTCCGAATTGATGCGCAGTTCTGCATGCGCGTGCGCCGCCGTCAAAACCGAACGCGGGCCCGTCCTTCGGACACCCATTACGGCATAGCCTCCGGCTTTTTGACCGCGCCGCTTGTTCGCGCATGCGGTCGAACCGCATCGAGGCCGCGATAAGCATGGCTTCACAGACGAAAGGAAACGAACATGAGCAACAAGCAAACCGCCAAGACCCTTCCCGCATTCCGCGTCTACAGCGTCGCGAGGAACGGCGAGAAGAAAGCAAGCTGGGCCGAGATCGGCGCAGCGTGGCGTCACAAGGACGGCAAAGGCTTCAACCTTCAGTTCGCGGCGCGTCCGCTCGAAGGCGCGGCAATCGTCCTTCGCACGGTCGAGCCGAAGAAGGCGGGCGCTCTTTGAGCGCCTTACCTTCGCAGCAGGCTCGCGTGATCGTTACCCGGACGGTCACGCGGGTCCGTGCGCGTCACGGTCCGGCATCGCGGAAAGCCGCGCCTATCATCGCGCCGTGGGCCAATTCGCTACGCCGCAACATCGGCCGATTGCATACAATTGTCCTCATCTCGACGAATCGAGTGGGTAGCGCTATCGGTGAACAGAATGCTGTATTCTGTTCACTCGTTCTTCCCCGCGTCAATGGCCTCTGCTCGCTTTTTTTAGCGAGACGAACGAGGTGCTTGCCAATGACGCAATCGCTATTCGACCAAACCGGAAGCCGTAAATACCTTGTCGCTCGCGAAAGGCTCTCGTTTGTTTCCGCCGCCGTAGCCGAAGGCGGAACTGTTGGCGCGTTTTGCCTGACGCTCGCTTTCACTGGGGCGAGGATATCCGAGGTATTGGCTCTCCGCGCAGAAAGCATAGACGCGAGCAACGAGGCCATTGTGTTCGAGACGCTCAAACAGCGGAAGCGTGGGGTGTTCCGCGCGGTTCCCGTACCTCGGCGATTAGTGGATTTGGTATTGAGAGCAACGCAAGGATCAGGGCGTAGATCGCGCTCGCGTTTTTGGCCGTGGGGCCGCACGATGGCTTGGAAGCATGTTAAGCGGGTCATGAAAAGCGCCGGAATTGCCGATAGCCTATGCAAGCCGAAAGCGCTTCGACATGGCTTCGCTATAGACGCGGGTCAAAATGGTGTGTCGCTTAATATCGTACAACGATGGATGGGACACGCCCGATTGGAAACCACAGCGATCTATGCTGGTGCCATCGGCGAGGAAGAGCGGGCGCTCGCACGACGGACATGGAGGGCTTTGCAAGGCGCGCTGCGGAACTAGCCGTCCGAGCGTCTAGGCGCTCCGGCGATGACGTGATAAATCGGCATTCCGTGCTCCTTATGTGCACTGCTCGCGAACAATCGGACATTGATCATATAAAGTTTCAACGGCCCGGCTTTGCTAGCGAGATCGACGTGCTGAACCATATGTAACGCTTTGCTGCCAAGCGGCTGTGGAGGAAGGTGCAACGGCCCACCAACGAAATACGGCGCAGCCCTCGATTTCCCGAGAATGATTCCGGGTAGAGCGAGGCGTCGGAATCCATGCAAGCCGTGTCGCACTACCATGTGGCAGTAAGCTATCTTGGCGATAGCCCGCGCGAACAATTCTGCGCTGACACGACCAGACGACCAAACCTTGAAGTGCTCGTCGCCGGACAGTCCTAGCTTTTCCCGTATGTCTGGCGGCATCCAATGGTAGATATGAAAGAACGTCTCAGGAAACGGTGCGTCGATTGACTCGCCGCGGAAAAATCCAGCGTCGCCCCAGATGGGAAGTGCTGTTGAGAACGGAAATTCCTTGGCGGCGAATTCCTTCTTTGTTTGCTCGCCGCCAATCTCGATGTCCGCCGTCAGTGTATCAGGCCGACCTTTCGGATTTCTGGTTTTCGAGCCGGTGTGAAGGCGGTAATGCCAATATACCGACTTCGCGAGGTGAGTGTCTGCTGGATTGATGCTCTTTTCACAGATCGTGCAGCTTGCTTTCTCGATGACCGCATCGCCGTTCAGCGATAGCGGAATTATATGCTCATCGCGCAGGCCGTCACTTCCGCCATTCGAGCCACAATAAATGCACTCGCCGTAGCCGGGATATCGGTGTCCCTGTACGTCCTCCCAGCTTGAATCAATGTTATCAGTCATTTGCCGCGCAAAATATCACGGCCCAGTCAAATAGGGGCAGCAATTCACCACTCCGGCCCAGTGAACAGAATACAGCAAATTGTTCACGCCCGCCGCCGCTGCCGGCGGCGGCAATTCGGCGGGATTCCGGCGATCGAGGCCCGAAGCGCCGAGCGCTCGGGAGATTTGCCATGCGCCATCGGAAGACTGCCGTAGGCTCTATACTGGTCGCCCTATCTCTAAGCTTGACGGTTCCGGCAATAGCCGGACCGTTTGAGGATGGCAGCGCAGCCTACAAGCGCCACGACTATGCTCAGGCCTCGGCCTTGTTCCGCAAATCCGCAGACCAAGGAGAAGCGCGTGGGCAATATCTCCTTGGATATATGTATGGCCATGGCCAAGGGGGCCCGACGGATTATGCCAAAGCCCTCCTGTGGAACCGAAAAGCAGCCGATCAGGGGCTTGTCGAAGCTCAGCTCGACATGGGGTACGCGTACGAAAAAGGCCGAGCCGTAAAGCAAGACTATGCAACGGCATTCTCATGGTATCGCAAGGCTGCCGATCAGGGCGCGGCGGCAGGTCAGTACGATGTCGGCCACATGTACGATAGCGGCATGGGCGTCCCGCAAAATTACGCCATGGCCGTGGATTGGGAAACGAAGGCAGCCAATCAAGGGCTTGTCGAAGCTCAGATCAATTTGGGGTACGCATACGCCCAAGGTCGAGGCGTGAATCAGGACTATGCCACGTCTTTGTCATGGTATCGCAAGGCCGCCGATCGGGGCGCGGCTAACGGTCAGTACATGGTCGGCAAGTCCTACGACCAAGGACGTGGCGCCGCACAAGATTATTCAATGGCGGCGGAATGGTTTCGGAAAGCAGCCGATCAAGGGAATACGGATGCGCAAGGCTATCTGGCGAAATACTATGCCCTAGGGACCGGCGTTCCCAAGGATACCGCCTTGGCGCTGGCATACGCAAAGAAAGCGGCAGCAGGCGGCAGTCAAAACTGGCGCAACTTGCCTTCGTTGATCAAACAGATGATCGCCGCCGAAAAGCAACATCCGGCAGCCGGGGATTCTCAAGCGCAGTCCGGGCAGTCCGATTCCGGCGTAGTTCAGGTGGCGGCGCGTGGAACCGTTCGGCCCAATCATGCGAGCGCACTGGCACAAATCCGCAAATCTCTCACTGCTTCGGGCAACGTCGCGATTTCCAATCTGAACTACGCCAATGGGTATAGCGACGGCGGCGCTTATGTCGTTGAAGCGCAGTGGACCGAAACCGTGACGAGATCGACGGCGGATGCGCGCGCCGCAGCGGTCGAGAAGGAAAAGCGCATCCTCAACGATCCGAATTCCTCCGAAAGCCAGAAAGAGCACGCGAGAGAAATGCTCGATCTTGCCAGCTATGGAAGCATGGTAGGCGACGTGTTCGGAACCGACAGGAAGGTCGGCGACCGTTTCGACAAGACGGGCGTTTTCCGCTTCAGGAACACCGAGCGCGGCTGGCTGCTCGCCGCCCGCGTGCAGTAGCGAGCCCGAACAGTTTCCGTGGAATATCGAGTTCAAATATGCTATAAATACGTCATTATTCACTTAGCACAGAGGGGCAATGAATATTGGGGAACTTGAACGACGGCTTGCTGAACTCGAAAAGAAGCACGCCGATTTAGAGCAGAGCTATATTATAAATCTGCGGGCACACGTTCCAAGGCTTGTCGAGCTTGAATTGAAGGTCCGAGCGCTTGAGGAACAAAGACTGCCCGAACTCGAAAAAAAGCACTCCAAATTGAAGGAAGACAATATCGAGGACGTCCGGCATTTCACTTGGCGGTTCGTGGAACTTGAGGCGAAGGTCGAAGCTCTCGAAAGCCGCACCAGTGGCCCGAGTTAAGTCCAACAAATCGTGATCTGCATGCAGTGCCCTATTTAAAATCCTCACTCAGGCTGCGCAACTATCGGTCGAATTATAGTTTTCTCTATGATACCGTGCCTCCCGCGTAAGACCGGGTGGGGCAACCGTGACCGCCGACGACCAAGGCAACGGCGCGCCGGAGGCGCGTGAGAGCGAGCTTGCAAAGAAATTGGCAAGCCTCTCCGAGGATAAGCGCCGGAACTTTGAAGGTCGCGTCAACGCAGCCACTCATGGCAATGGCTTGGCAAGCTATGAGTACCGCTCCGATATGGTGAGAACCCTAGCGAAGGGATTGCCGTCTCGCGAAGAAACCATCGAGCTCAATGATCACCTGCGCAATGAAGAAGAGCGCGTTTTCTTGCAAAACCGCTCAGTGGATCGCGACCCTCAAGCAGCACAGCCTGGGATCGGGCCGCCGACGGGAAGTCCGGTAACGGAGGCGAGCCGGACTCAAACCGGCGATCCGATGGAAGGCGTGAGGCCTCACGGCCCGCCCCGCGACTACGACGAGTTACGCCAAACGCGCGGGACGCCCGCCGGAACGCGCGGCCGAAGGGAAGGAGAGAAAGGTCAAGTTGGTTCGCCACTCTCCAGAGAAGAATTGCAGCAGATGGCGGATCGCTACGGCGAAATCCGAAAAGCGGAGGGTATCGAGCCTACACCGAGCGAATTGCGTGAGCGCGATGGCTTGCTGAAAGTGCAAGCCGAGGGTCGCGCGAAACTTGCTCGCCAAGAGGGTCGGGACTCCGATGCACGAGACGCGCGCGGCGCATTGCTCGAGCATCAGCAACTCGCCGAACGGGTCGGGTTAGAGGCGCAAAGCCTGACCAGGCACATGCGGCGGCAGGGCGACCCGCGCGCGGAGAGCTTCGACAACGATGCGCGCCGCATCCAGCAGACGGGTTTGAGTGTTTACCGGCAGCGGCAAAGTCTGGAACGCGGCGAGGACCGCGTACAGGAGGCGTCCCGCTCCGCAACGCCGCAGGACCAGCAGAGGCAATCGGACTTAAGGCAAGCGGTACTCAGCGGCACGACAATCACCAGCGAGCAGCGTGCAGGCGCAGCACCCGACATCAAAGAGACACTTGACCGCACGGAGCGCACGCAATCCTCGCGGGGGCAAGAGACCGAAATCGCGGCTCCTCGGCGACCAGATGGACCCACACGCCCCGGAGCTGGCCGCCCAAGTGGGCGCGGTATGTAATGGAAGCGGCATAAGATGACGTTGCGAATATCGAAACTGTGGCTGGCGTCGGGAATTTTCCTCTCCCTCATCCTCGTAGCGGGCGGGCTTTGGTATTTTTTGGACATACACAAGGTGCAGCGGTTCTCGTGCGATTTTGTCGATAGCGACGGAATAACGTCGCACGAGAATATCGACATGCCGCAAATCGACCACAGCGCCTACCTCACGCCGAGCGGCAAGCTGATCGTGTCCCGCGACCGGTTCGTTATCTCGACCGATGCAAACAATATTGTATCTGTCGACACGACGATAGTGACGATCAGCCGGCACAATGGAGCAGCTACGGAAGAGTTTGACCAGGACATAGGCAATGGCCCTTCGCGTGGTTCGCCGTTGCACGGATCGTGCGCGACCATAAGGAACCTGTGGGTAACGGATTAGATCAAAGGGAGTGATACATGGCAGACGAACAGGATACACGAAACATCACGATCTCAGTGCCTCCCTTGCTGGCCGATTTTATCGGCTCGATTTGGGCGAAGGTGCTCGCCATTTTGACCGCCGTGTCGATCGTGCTCGGGATCATCCTCGAAATTCAGTCCGTCGTCGCGGGATTCTACGGCATCCGCAAGGCGGCGGCCGAGGCGCATATTTCCGAGATCAACGCGACCTATGCACGAGACGTTGGAAAGTATCCATGACCTCCTCAATACCGAACCTGCTGAAAACTGTGAGAGGTAGGGCCGCTGCAATCGGTATTGCCGTTGCGGCTCTGCTCGCGATCGGCTTCGCCGTGAGTGCGCTCTTCGGCGGCGAGCAGGAAGACAAGATACGGAAAACTTTCGTGACCGAAAGCGGCCGCACGACCGAGGCCGGAATCCGCTATGCCGCACACCATCGCGACATGGAGGCACTCCGCAACGCGTCCCCGCAACTCAAGCGGAATATTTTTCAGACGCTGGCGCGCATAGCGAAAGAAGGGCGTGCGCACGAAAGCGATTTGGACCATGCGCATGATTATCTGCGCCTGTCATGGCAAGCCTTGCTGGCGGGAGACGATAAGGTTGCGCTCGACGCGGCCGACCGCGCCGTGTCCTTCGCCGGGAATGCCGGAAACGAATATTCCTTGGGAGAGACTTACGATGCTCAATTGCATCGGGCTCATGCGCTCATGTTTCTCGGAAAGCGCGACGACGCTTTCACGATATACCTTCGCTACAAGGATCGCATAGGCGCGAACGGGGAGCCGGAGGACCAGCTGATTTGGAACGAGGCCGTGGCGGCGGATTTTCTGAGCTTCCGCGAAGCCGGATTGTCCAACCCCTTGATGCCGGACGTGGAACAGGCTCTCGGTATTCGTTGATCGCGTTGTTCTGGCGACGGAGCAAAACTCCAAGGGAGGTTCAAAGAGAATTGTCTCGTGGCAGCCTAGGCATAGGCGTTGAACGGCCATGGGCCGCTTGAGCTTCGGATGCCGCGATATCGACTTCGTAAGCTGCCTTTCGCATGACGTAATACCCGGTGACGAGCCCTTCGGCTTCGAGAAGAATGCCCATCACGATCGAGGCTGCCGTCAGGATCGCGAGCGTCTTTCCCCAAACCGAACCAATAAAGTCGGCCAACGCGGCGGGAACAACGATGGTCATGGACTTCGTATCGGTACTATCGGTCATGAATTTCTCCCTTGCCTACAATCCGAGCCACCGAAACAGAAAGAACGCGCCGCCGCCGACCAAAGCGAGCGCGGCGATCCAGCCGAGCGCTTCGGAAAGTCCCGAATGCCGCCGATTGTCTGGCGCGGTACGCGCCGGGTCATAGGTCAGTACCCGGTCGTCATCGACGGGCCATTGAAAAGCGTCCCGGCAGATGGTGCCGACGAGGATATGCTGATTGCCGACGAATTCGCGCGTCAGTGCGACGTGCAGGTGCCCGATTTCGACCGGCGAAGCGGTCGCGCAATTGACGTGCAAGGGTGTGTCGTCGACGAACTCGGCCAAAAGGACTTGCGCGCTGTCGCTCAGCGCGACCTTCCCGCCGATGCTCTTGCCCCCGAGATGCTGACGGACATCCAGCTCTTCCTTCGTGTAATAGAGGCCGTCCGCCGAATGGTTGCTGAAACCGCGCAGATGCTCCCACGGCTTGCCTTCTTCGAAGGAACCGTGGCGTACCGTGCCGCGCGCGACGAACAGCAATATGCCGCTCGTCGCGTCCTTCATTATGCGGCACTCGACGCGCGCGCGGCGCATCGCTTCGGGCGAGGCGATGTTGCGGTCCTCGCACCACGACACGACGGGAAATCCCGCCGCGTCTTTCCCGATCTGCAATTCGTGGATCACGCGCCGGACTCCGGTTTGGCAGCGTATTCTGGGTCGGGATCGTAGAGACCCTCGAACATCGCATCCCTGTAGTAGAAGAGGCGCTCCGCAATCGCCGGATTGTCCTCGGCGTTGAAGATCAACACGCGGCCCTTCTTGCGGCCGAGCGCAAGGCGCAGCTCGTGCTCGGCGAGAAGCGGAACCTCGCGGCGGTCGTCCTGCAACGGAGACGCGCCCTGGCTGAGGGCGCTGTTCGATGCGCCGCTGCGGACTTTCTCGACGATGCCGGTCCGGCCGAGACTGTCCGAAAGGGTCTTCAGCGTTTCGGAATCGCTGATGCCGAACGCCGTGATGACTCCGCAATTGGCGAAGAAGGTCTCCCACGCTTCCTTATAGTGCTGTTTTAACTGGCCGACATTCTGGACGATCAGCCAGAGCTTGACGCCGAAGCCGGCCATGAGCCCGGCCGCTTTCTCGATCGAATCCATGTGGCCGAGCACCGGGAATTCGTCGAGCACGAAGAGAACTGGCGGCTCGGGCTTTCCTTGCGTGCGCTCCATGATCGTGATCGCGAGCAGGATCACGAGGCGCAGCCACCGCGCATGCGTCGAGAGGCGCATCGCGGGCAGGCTCAGATAGAGCGTCATCCTCGTGCGCTTCAAATCCGCGAGCCGGAAGGTGCTGTGGCACAGCGCGCTTTCGATTTTCTCGCTGTCGAGCCATTGAGTTTGCGTGCGCGCAGTCGAGAGAACCGAGCCGCGCTCGTTATCGCCCATCGCATCGAGCTGTTCGGCGACGCCTTGGCAGACCGAAGCGTGCCGCCCCTCCTGCTCCTTGAGGATGTGAACGAGCGCCGCTTGCGCGTTGAGGGTCCCGTTCTCGTCGATATCGCTTGGAGTCTGGAAATCGATCTTGTCGCGGATGCTTCGGTCGGTAAGCATCAGGAGCCGCCGCACCGTGACGAGATTACGCCGCGCGGGATCCTCGTCGGCGACCGCGACGAGGATCAGGGCGCGTATGAGCGCTTGCGCCGACTCGGTCCAATGCTTTTCGCCATGCTCGGGATGAGTAATCAGCGCATCCGCGAACATCGCGGCGTCGTCGATCAGGTCCGGCGAATCGAGATCGAGTTCGGCAAGCGGATTGAACGACGAGGCGGCGCGGCCGCTGACGCCGAACGGATCGAGCACATGGACGCTCTGCCCGAGCCCGCCCTTGCCGCCGCGTGCGCCAGGCCCCCGGCGTCCGGCCGTATGCCGCGCCAGTTCCCCCTTCGGATCGACGACCAGCGCCGACCCTTCGTAGAACATCAGATTGGGTTCGATCAGGGAGACACCCTTGCCGGCGCGGCTGCCGGCAATGGTCATGACATGCCGGTCGTCGTTCCAGCCGATCAGCCGTCCGGCGCGGCGGCCAAGCAGAAGGCCGCCCGTTGGGTTCCAGCTCGGGCCTTGCATCTCTTCCGGCTTTAACCAGCGTGCAAACAAGCCGCGTTCGATGCCGCGCGCCAAGGCACGTTCGCCGTGGCCGCGCGGGAGGTCGTCGCGTAGCTCCTGCTCGAAAAGGTCGTCGGTCATGTCGAGCCCCCGGCCACTTTACACGAGCGCGACCGGACGATCTCATGACGGGAGTCGGAAAAGAATTACACCTTCGCGTGTGTTCAATCGGAAATTGATGCGAACTTTTTCGATCCCTGCATACGCTCGTACGACACGGAACGGAGTTTCCGGCGGCGCAAGTATTTCCGGTCTGGTATGTTGCCTTCATTCCGCGCGAACGCCGGAGGGAAGGCAGCTGCCCTGCCTTCCCGTCTCCCCCAAGAGCAGGGTTGAGACCGTAAGAGAAGATGAAAAAGGCAACCAAAAGCAGATAAGGCAGAGGGCAAGCCATGCGCGGTAGTGCGCTACGTCGTCTCGGTGAAACCGATCCTCCTTGCGCGCCGCGCGGCTTGGCAAGGGCTGTCCAGCCCCGTGCACCCCGGCCAAAGGGAGCCTTGCTCCCTTGTGGAAACCCAGCGCCGGAACTCTCCGGTTCCGGCACCTCAGGTCCAAGGGTGCGCCCCTTGGAAATCCGCGCTCATGGAGCCTTGCTCCCCGAGACCCCAGCCTGTCCCGCCATAGCTGCGGAGCAGCGACGGCGGACGCGCAAGTGGCCGAGCCCCTTTTCGCCCTATCCCCGTATGCGGAACGCGTCATGAGTCATGGCAGCGAAAAGCGCGTCCGCAACCGGCACCTGACCGTTCGTCTCAGCGACGACGAACGCGCCGCGATCGACGCGGCGGCGGAGCGTGCCGGGCTGATGCCCGGCAGCTTCGCGCGTCAGGTGCTTCTCGGCGCTCCGGCACCGCGACAGGTCAGGCGTCCGCCGGTTGAGCGCAAGGAGCTTGCCCGCCTCCTGGGCGAACTCGGCAAAATCGGCGGCAATCTCAACCAGCTCGCCAAGGCGGCGAATACCGGCGTACTCGTTTATGAAAACGAGATCGACGCCGCCCTTCGCGGGCTTGCCGATGTGCGGGACGCGATCCTGAAAGCCCTTGGGCGTGCGCCATGATTATCAAGGGCAAGTCTCGCGCCGGTCCCGCCGCGCTTGCGGCGCATCTCGGCAACGCCGAGAAAAACGAGAAGGTCTCGCTCGTCGATGTTCGCGGCACCGTCGCGCAGGATTTGCGCGGTGCGCTCATAGAGATGGACGCCTATGCGGTCGGCACGCGCTGCGAGAAGTCTCTCTATCATGCAGCGATGAGTCCCGAACCTCCGCATAGGCTCACGCCCGAGCAGCGCGCCGAAGCGGTTGAGGCGCTGGAAGAAAAGCTCGGGCTCGCCGGTCACGCCCGCGTGGTCGTGATGCATGAGAAATTAGGCCGCGAGCATATCCATGTAGTCTGGTCGCGGATTGACCTCGACAACATGCGCTCCATCAGCGATAGCCATAATTATCGCAAGCACGAAGAAGTTTCGCGCGATCTCGAGCGCCGCTTCGGTCATGAGAAGGTTCAGGGCGCACATATCGAACGGGATGGTGTGGAGCGGCCCGACCGCACGCCCTCGCGGGCGGAGCTTCGGCAAGAGGAACGCACCGGCATCAGAGGTAGAGACGTGAAGGCAGACGTAACCGAAGCCTTCAAGGCGAGTGACAATGCGCAAGCTTTTCAGTGCGCATTGGAGGACCGCGGCTACATTCTCGCCAAAGGAGACCGGCGCGACTTCGTGATCGTGGATCGCGCGGGCGGGATCCACTCTCTGGCGCGGCGCATCGACGGCATGAAGGCAGCTGAGCTTCGGGAGTTTATGGCCCCGATAGACCGGGAGAGCCTTCCGGACATTGCAGCAGCCAAGGAGCTTACGGAAGAACGCGAGCGCCAGGCTACGGGCGAGAAACAAAGAGCGGTGCTGGAATCCATGTATTCGCGCGGCGAAGATTACGTCAGCCAGACGCACGCCGCGCTGAAAGATCACCGGATGCGTCAGGGCGAGTTGGACCGAAGGGCCGTCGAAGAAATCACAGACCGGACGGAGCCACCGCCGAGCGGTTCTTCGGAGAATGCGAAGAGCGTGGAGAGCGGGAAGACCGACCGCCAGCCACGGGCTCCCAGAGGAGGCCGCTCCGGGGGCCGATAGGGGCAGCGAGCGGCCGATCTGCCTATGAGATGCTTCGAATGCTTTTGGTGTTCGCGCGAATGCTTCTCTACCGATTGCGCTACACGCTGTTCAGGGAAGCGGGCTTGGAGTTGACCGGGCGCGCAGCCCCGGATGTCACGTCCCGTCCCAATCCGCCTAGGCGTCGCGGCGTGAAGTGCGACCTGAAATATCGCTGAAGCTTATGAAGAGCGCACTATAGCATTACCTGAAGGGCGCACTTTAGCATTACCGCGGTGCGCATGGCCCTCCCGCCGAAAAAACGGGATAGCAATTCACTAAAAAGCGCGGTGTTCCAGGGCTTTAGCAGAGACCCCTTTCTTATCGACAGAAAAGTCGCCTTTGCCGTGCCTTAACTACGGAAAAGTCGCTTTTTTCCACTTTTTAGGCTCGCTAATCGCGAAAAAATCCCCAGCTTTGCTCGTGAGGCTTTGCTTATTGCGGTTCATCGATAGCGGCTTGTTACCTAATGTCGGCATTTGCCGATTAGTTGCCGACGTTTTGTAACAGCCCCGAGGGTCCGGGGGAGTGGTTTATCCATCGCTATTTCAGCGGCGATGATCGCCGCAAGAACCGCTGTAAGCGAACGCAGACATTTCGCAAATGTCAGTGCTCGATGACATTGTCCTTCGAGCCCACTTTAGCTTCGGGAGGACAAGATGGAGACGCAGGAGAACACAAGCGCGGAAAAAGTTGCCGGAAGACCCCGGAAGAAAAGAGATGACGAACCGGCCGTAGACCAGCGTGCGCTCCGGATTAACGAGCTTTTCGAGCAGGCTGCGGCCGGGCGCGGCTATAAGAAGGAAACCCGGAAATTTAGGAAATGGTATGCGCGCGGGCTTGTCATCCGAGGCGAGTTCATCCGGTGGCGCATGATCGAACGCAGCCGTATCCGAAAGCAGCCGCTCACGAAAGAGGAGCTTGCGGAGCCTTACAACGTCGTGACAAGGCGAAAATGGAAAGCCGCCTACATCCCAACAAGTACGCTCGTCTTTTTCATCGACGCTGATTACCAGTCCGAAAGCCGCTTCGAGGAATTGAAAGGCGGGCCCTTCGAGGGCCGCATCGGCGAATTGCTTGCCGCGTGCGAGGGAGCGGCGTCGCTTGCGATCGCCGCCAGGAACAAGGCAGCCGAGCGGAGCCGCCGAAGAGCGGAGCGTGCCGCTCAGGCGCTCCGTATGGACATATTGGCCGATAGGGAAGAGGCCCGGTGGTCGAAGTTCAGAGCGGAAGCCAACGCGTGGCGAGAGGCCACCATCCTGCGCGAGTTCCTGGATGGTGTCGCAAGAAAGATGGGCGAGCTCGCAGAGCGGCCACGGCGGGTCGATATCTGGCTCGACTGGGCAAAGTCACGTATCGACTTCCATGATCCCATGACCCGCGAAGCACACGCCCTGTTCACGACGCTCATAGCCAAACCGCGCCTACTTTCGGATTACGAACTTGAATTCGGCGAGGAAGAAGACTGCGATTTTGACGTCTGAAAAGTGAGACGCTGATCCGATCGGACAACATGCTGATCCAAGATACGCCCGTCGATCTGCATGAATTTTCAACGAAAAATCATGCATCCGAGGTCGAAGTTTTGACTTGGCTTATCGCCCAAATCGCCCGGCTATCCACGGCTATTGATGTTCCCGATCGGTAATATTTTGCTTAAAACAGACAAAAATCCCGTTATTATTCCCGTTCGGGAATAATTTATGGACTTCCGGTCACCACTTGTGATATATTCCCGATGGGGAATATCTCTATGACAACCGCGAGCGATATAGCCACTTCGATCAAAGATGCGCGCCGGGCACTAAAGCTCCGGCAAGCCGATCTTGCGGCGGCGGCTGGCGTGGGCCTTCGTTTCTTGATCGAGCTTGAGGCGGGCAAGCCGACCGCACAACTCGGCAAAACGTTGGCCGTCCTCGATGCGCTCGGACTCGATTGCGATCTCGTCCCCCGGACCGCCACATCCAAACGACGGAGCAAGCTGTGACGCGCGCGCTCTCGGTATGGTGGGATCGAACGTTGGCCGGCACGCTGCGCATCGATCGACACGGCGATCTTAGTTTCGCTTACGGGCAAGCCTGGCTCGACGATCCGGCGCGTCCGCCGATCTCACAATCGCTGCCGAAACGCGCGGAGCCATTCAATCGTCGCGAGACGCGTCCTTTCTTCGCCGGGCTTCTTCCGGAAGAAGCACAGCGTGAGGCTGTCGCGCGCAGCCTCGGCATCTCGGAAGGCAACGATTTCCGGCTGCTCGAAGCGCTGGGCGGCGATGTTGCGGGTGCGCTGACGCTCTGGCCCGAAGGCGAAACACCTCCGGCGCAGCCGGAGACTTCCACCGCTCATCCTCTATCGGAAATCGAACTCGTCGAGATTTTGGATGCGCTGCCCAAGCGGCCGATGCTCGCCGGTCGCGACGGACTCCGCCTTTCTCTCGCGGGTGCGCAGCAAAAACTTCCCGTCGTGCTGGTCGATGGCCGCGTCGCGCTGCCCCAGCCGGGACAACCGACTACGCATATCTTGAAGCCGCCGATCGCGCGCTTTCCTGTGACGACGGAGAACGAGGCTTTTGCAATGCGCCTTGCCGAGGCGGTTGGGCTGAAGGTTGCGGCCGTCGAGCCGCGCCACGTTGCCGGGCGTCCCTTTCTGCTCGTCGAGCGCTATGACCGCACGATTGATGCCGATGGCCGCGTGCGACGATTGCACCAGGAAGATTTCTGCCAAGCGCTCGGCATCCCATCCGAGCAGAAATACGCGAGCGAAGGCGGACCTGTGTTCAAGGATTGCTTCGACCTCGTGCGGCGGGCCTGCACGCCGCCCGCGCCGTCCCTGCTCGCGCTTCTCGATGCCGCGATCTTCAACGTCATCCTCGGGAATGCCGATGCGCACGGTAAGAATTTCAGCCTCCTTTATGCCGGGGGAAAGGTGAGTCTCACGCCGCTCTACGATCTGCTTTGCATCGTCGCCTATCCCGAGCTCAGCCCGAAATTCGCGATGCGCGTCGCCAAGCGCGCGACGCTAGAGGAATTCAGGCCCGACACATGGGAGCAGTTCGCGGAGAATGTCGGCATCGGCGCGCCCCACACGCGTCGGCGCGTGCGCGCGCTCGCTGAGGCCGTGACCGAGCAAGCGCCGCGTCTCGTCGCGGCGCTTGGTGAGTTTGGGCTCGATGCCGCGGCGCTCGGAAATTTCTCCGACATCGTGCGTGCACGCGCGGAGCGTTTTCTTTAAGTACAGTCCGTGCCGGTCTTGGCGAGAGAAGATCATCCTTCCCGGATGAAGCCCGCAGATTGCGCGAGCCCAATTCAACTGCCTAGTCGAGTCCCGCCGATTGACGCTCGCACTAGGGGCGGAAAAATCGCTTTGATCTGGAGGAGTAACGATCCCGAGGGTAGCTGTTGGCGCGGAACTGCGGCGGCCCTTTCCTATTTAGCTTTCGCGCCACTTTCGGACCAAGGTCCGCCCGGCGGCCAACGAAGATTGAAGTCGGCAAGGTCGGCGGCAGCCGCAGCCGGATGCAGAAGGAAGGCGCGGAGAAGACGAACGACGGCATCGAGATCAGTGTATTCCTCCAGAATGGATTCGCGCGTCACAAATGCTTTCCATCGTGAGGCTACCTCGGACTGCTTTGTAAAGGCATCGGTCAAAGCAGGCGGCGGCTCTGTCGGAAGGAGCGTTCCGCGTCTCTTGAAGGTGGCCATCAATGCCTTCGCCAGCAAAGAACCTTCAAACTCGAACATAGAAGCGAGGACGGCCACGTCGTGAAAGTCCTTCATCCGGCTATTGGTAAGCCCAAGCGAAACCATCGCCTCGAACTTCTCAGCGACAACTGTCTCGCGCGGGTAAGCAAGGAGACGCGGCTTCGGCAGATCGAGAAGGGAAGGATAGTCGGTCAGTTCCGGCTTCGGCGTGATCGCATCGCCGAAACCAACGTCGATCACGACCGGAACGCGTGCGCCACCGAGATCGGCCGTCGTCCTCAGGCGGATGCCGCCATAAGAGACGTTTTCACGGATAGGCTCGACCTTCAGCTCTTTCACGTCGAAAGTCACGCCGTCATCGTCGACGGCGGTCGTTAGGATGGTTTCAAAGGCCTTAGAGACGCGAACGGCGTCTTCTTCGCCGCGCGCATGGAGATCGAGATCGCGCGTGTTGCGAAACGGGTTTTCCAGCCAGACCGCTTGCAGCATCGCGCCTTTCAGCACGAATTCCTCTTGGAAGCTCGATAGCGTCAGGCGGTAAAGAATACGTTCGAGGACGTAACGCCGTAGCGCGACCTGATAGTCCCAGCCTCGCGCATTGGCGAGGTTCTTGAGCCGCTGGCGGATGGACGCGGCGATGTTGGCGATTTTATCCGGCATGGTCGAGCATTGCTTCGAGATACGGCCTCACCTTCGTCCAGATGCGGCGGTGTTGAGCCGCTTGCATAATGGAATCGCCGGTCGCTTTCCTGTGCTTGAGCGCCTCGCGCATTCCTTCGATGGCAACGTCGGTTCCGACTTTACTGCGGAAACGGAAGCAGTCGGCGATCGTGTAGGCAGGATTCGTCACGCGAACCATTACGCCCTCGATCTTGTGCTTTTCGACGCCTTCCGCGAGCGTAGTGTCGCCAAACCGTACGAAGCGCAGGGAAGGCCGCTTGGTTTGGGGCATCCATGCCGAGGAGGCAATCGCAACCCAGATCGCGCGCGGAAGCTGTACGGTCAGATCGTGGAATTGGAGGGCCGAGACGAGGCAGATCACGCCCTTCGGCACCAGCTTGCAGGCTTCGGCAAAGCCGTGCTCAGTGGCAAGCTCGGCGTCGGGAAGCTGATAAACGCCACGTGTAAGACGAACGATGCGGCCTTGACGCGTAAGGCGAGCAACCGTCGTTTGATTTATGCCGGCCGCTATGAGTTCGTTAAGGCGCGCAATCCCTTGTTCCCGCAGTATCGCGAGCGTCCTTTCCGCTTGGGTTAGAGCCACCTTGGGCATGTAACAAAACCTCGGTACTTAGTTCTAATGTCATAGGATTTGTTACATCGATTCGCCATGAATTTCATAAGATATTGATCTAAAACAATTTATTAGATTCTTGTTCGCTCAATGTTCTATTGTACAATCTTCGCGAGCAGACGACTCGCCCACTACGGAGTCCTGTTCAACAACCAGACGAAGGCGCCCACCCATGGCCGTAATTTTTCATACCGACAAACCGCAGAAGCTGCTCAACAGTTTTGACGCCAAGATCGAGCAGAAAGAAGCGAGCGGAAAAATCACGACGTGGGAAAAGAGCGATGACGGAAAATACTATACCCACAAGGCAAAGGAGTGGACGAAGAAGGCTTGGTTCAAACCGAACGTAGGCACGTCGAGGCTCACCTTCAATATCATAAAACCGAAGGACGCCAATGTTACGGCAACGGTCTACGCCTACTATCATGGGCATCTGATCGAGACGTTTCTCAACCACTTCGATCACGACTTTGAAACCGGCGAAGCAACCGCGCTCGCTACGTCGGGCGACAATTGTGGCTAGACAGATAGCGATGGGCATGTCCGCTTATTTGTGCCTTGAAACAGATGCCACCCGCTGTTGACCTTCACGCTCGCCTTGGAGCTTTTGCCGAGACCATCAGCAAGGGGCCGCTCGGGCTTGCGCGCTACCGACGAGACGAGACGGCACGCCCAACACAATGCTTTGCAAATGTTCTGATGAAAGTGAAACGCTGCGGTGGCCGCGAGCGGTTCGGATGGATGTTTCACTATAGGGTTGTTCCCGAAATCGACGGGCTTGGCTACCTGATCGCGGTTCATCATGCCGTTTGGCATGCTCCGGATGGTTGTCTAATCGATGTCACGCCTTTCCACGCTGACGAGAAGCACCACCCCATAACGGCAGCCGGCGACGTTCTTTTTCTTGTCGATGATCAAGCCGAGCCGCTGTTCATTCACAACCAATTAGCTCCTCTACCGTCGAAATTTCACGCGCTCTGTGCCGATGCACGTCTGATAGCGCATGTCGAAAAACTGCGTATCGATGAGCAAAGTGCCTGTCAGCGAATTTACTCCAGCGCGTTGTGACGCCCGCAAAGCGACGAACGAAAGTTCGGAATCAAAAATGATGTCAGAACCTTCAGACAAAGAAATCTTCGAGGCCGTCATTGCCGCCGACGAGGAAGGATTACTTGCCGGAGAAAATCCGAAACAGCGATCGCTCCAAACGATCTTTCGCGCGATGAAGCGTCTCGGATTTGAAAGTTTTGTTTTTGCGGGAACTGCTACTCATCCAACGGTCGAGCGCATTCACAACATCATTAAACAACTCTACAGGCCCGAAGATATCGCCGTCGGTGGCATTCATATGGGAACGTTTATGTTCCGGGACGTCTTTGCCCGCATCAGCGTGGCATTGGCTTATGGGACAGTGCGCGTGGAGCCTTTGCGGCACACCAACATGAACGAACTGCAACTACGTTGGCTGCGGTCGCGTCCGGAGGACTACAACGCTTTCCATGACCAGTTCGCCGACATTTGGGATTTCGGGTGGGGACTATTGGAGCTAGGCAGCACCCGGTCTGTCGGTGACGAATGCAAGAATTTCATGGGCCTCGCCCACTTTCAGCTTCAGGCAGCGGCGGCGATCGTGACGGGAGCCTATGATTTTCGCGGCGCTGTCCAAAGCAGCCTGATCGCGACCGAGCTTGCCTTGAAGGGCGGCCTTGCCGCCAGCAAGCTCGACCTCAAAGCGCTCAAAAATCTAGGACACGATCTCGGCGCGCTCACCGCCGAATTGGAAAAGCATGAGCCCAAGTTGGACGGAAAGCGCATAACGGAGACGATCGGAAAATTCCCTAGCTATGTTCCAAACCGTTATTCGCCGAACCAGCCGGACCGGCGTGCGACCGGCCATATCGTCATGGGCGCGCAGTATGTAGCGGCGGAGGTCATGCGGCAGCTCACCGACCGCAATTTCAGGTCTGCGGCGAAGGACTACCCGGCGCGGTCGTATCCGCCCCTATAATCCGCGCGCCAATGGATGGCGCAGGCTCGTCCGAATCGATCTTCACAACCGGACGAGTCGCGCGCAGAGTGGAGGTGCGGCGCGGATGATCTTCGCCGTTGGTGATCCGCCCCATGCATGCGGAATTCCTGGTGAAAGCGGGCACCGGATATTCGGTCTCGGACCGCAGAGTCTTTCACATTCCTTACACATAGGGTCAATAATGTGGAAATAATCGTTAAATATCAAAGACTTGATATTTGACGCGGCAGACTCAAAATCCAGCGCCCGCAAGGGCATGTCGGTTCGATTCCGACCTCGGGCACCAGCCTTCGCTCGCGAAGCGAGAGAAGGCTGTCGCGCCGTAGCCGTCCGTAGCGACAGCGTACGGACGGGCGAAGGCGGACCGGTTGCCGCGGTCGATACGCTGTCGCTATCGACCGGCTCGGCAAGCCAGTCTTCACAAAATCTACCCTTGGTAGTTTCCATTTCCTGCTCTGTAATTGCGCGTCGAATCGATGAGCGCGCGCGGCATGAGGACGGCGGAGTTCGAGTTTCGGGTGCCGGAGCGGCTGATACCGTCCAGGCCGCGCGAATTGCGCGGCGGACGCCGCGGCGACGCGCGGCTGGTGGTGCTCGACCGCGCGCGCGAAAGGATCGAGCACGCCCAGTTCCGCGATCTCAAATCCTGGCTCGACAAGGGCGACGCGCTCGTCGTCAACAACAGCCTCGTCATGCACGACCGGCTCCACGGCGAATGCGCGGACGGCAGGGTTTCGCTCATCCTGTTCGGCCAGCACCCCGACGGCTGGCTCGCGCAAGTAAGCCCCGCGCGGCATGCGCGGCGCGGGCGCCGGATCCGCATCGGCGGCGGCGAGGTGCGCGCGGTGCTGCTGCGTCCGGATGCGGACGATTTGTGGGTCGTGCGGTTCGAGTTCGAGGGCGATTTCCACGACGTGCTGCAGCGCTTCGGACGGCGCCACGCGGCCGCGCTGCAGGACCTGAGCAAGCGCATGCAGAGCTATCGCAACGTCTATGCCACCGAGCCGGGCTCGCTCGAAGTGCCGTCGGCGGGGTTGCATTTCACGCAGGCGATCCTCGCCGGGCTGCGCGCCAAGGGCGTCGATATCGTGCCCATCACCCTTCATATCGGGCTTTCGGAAGCCTATCGCCATATCTCGGCGCGCGACGTCGAGGACCATGAGGTCGGCGCGGAATGGTTCCGGGTGAATGACGCATCCGCGCGCGCGCTCAACGCGGCGCGCAGGCGCGGCGGTCGCCTCGTCGCCGTGGGAACGACGTCCACTCGCACGCTCGAAACGGTGGCGCAGCGCGGCGAGCCGTTCCGCGCGCGCGAGGGCTGGTCCGACCTCTATATCCGCCCGGGATACCGCTACAAGGCGGTCGATGCGATGCTGACCAACCTGCACCAGCCGCGCTCGAGCCATCTGATGCTCGTCGCCGCCTTTGCCGGCAAGGACTTCACGCTCGCCGCCTATCGCGAGATCGTGCGGAAGGAGTATCGTTTCGACCTTTTCGGCGACTGCATGCTGATCGTGTGACGCAAACAAAATTGTCATGGCCCGCGAATGTGGGCCACCCAGGTTATGCAGCAGTGCCCTTTTTGAATGGTTCACGCGCAGACGCGGAGTCGCGGGAAGATAACGAACCTCTGCGGCTCCGCGTCTCCGCGTGAGTCCGTCCAGATCGAGCAGAACCCAGCTGGGTGGCCCGCATTCGCAGGCCATGACACTGGATTGGACAGGTCAACTGCGAAGGCCGGCGTCAATCCACGTTGCGCCAGATGCCATGGCCGAGGTTGAGGTTTTCAGGCGCGCCGCGCATCACGCGCTCGATGCGGGCGAGATAGGCCAAAGCCCAACGGCGGCACCAGTCGTCGACGTTCTCGCCTTCGGCCGGATCCGGCAGGTGCTCGAGCTCCATCGCCACGCGTCCGTCGCGCCAGGTGGCGTGCCACCACAAGGATCGCGCGCCGAGCTTGTGGATGATGCGCGGCACGAAGGTGGCGAGCGTGATGGGACGGCCGAGGAATTCGAAGGCGAGGCTGTGGCCGCTCTCCGGCGACTCCGCCGCGAAGCCGACCAGCGTGCCGCGCTCGATCTGCTTGAACAGCTCGCGGAACGACGCGTTGCCGCGCGCCGAGATGCGCATCGGCGCCTCGCCCTCGATCACCGGATCGGGTCCCGCGAAGCCGAAACCGCGGAACGCCCGGCCGCAGGTCTGCATGTAGCGCACGCCCGCCGCCAGCGGTCCCATATGCGTCGTCACGACGACGCAGCGCGCGCCTTGCGGCAGCCGGTCGATAGCGGTCTCGGGCGCGTGGTCGATCAGCGCGTCGATCTCATGGGCGCGCTCCGGCGCCGAGAGCCACCAGTCGCGCAGCAGCGCGTCGGCGTTCTGACCCCAATGGAGCCTTTCGAGCCATGCGTCCTCGGTCCACACCGACTTATCGGCGAGCTCCCAGGCCCAGCGCGATCGCTCGTTCCAGATGTTGGGAGGAGGCTTGCGGCCGCGCAGCGCGGCAAGCCCGTCCGCCAGCGTGCGCGGCAGGCTGCGCGCGCCGACCTGCGAGAGCTTGAGGCCGCATTGGCGCATCGCCTCGTGATTGCCGGACTGAAGATGCAGCACATAGAGATCGCGCAGCGACGCCTCGTCGTCGGGACGAAGCGCGAGCGCTTCCTCGAACGCGGCCACGGCGCGCTCGGTATCGCGCACGCCGCGCAGAGCGCGCCCGCGCGCACGGGCATGACGGAAGGTATCCTCCGGCGTCATCGGCTCGTTGGCGCGCGCGCTGGTGCGCAGCGCGCTCAGCGCGTCGTCGTGGCTGCTCTCGCTGATCAGGAGCTCCGCGCGCCACAGCCATGGGCCCGCCTGCGCCGGCAGCAGCACCGCCGCGCCGTCGCACAAGGAGATCGCAAGCGGCCTTTGGCGCGCGCGCACCAGCGCGAAGATCCATTCGCGCAGTATCGCGAGCAGCGCCGCCGTTCCGTCCTCGAGCGCGCCGCGCTCCTCCCGCGCCTGCTCGAGCCGCCCGGCCGCGACGAGGGCGATGACGCGCGCCGCGCGGAACAGCGCGATGTCGGGATCGAGCGCGATGGCAGCGTCGATGGCGTCGACCGCGCCGGCCGCGTCGCCGGTCATGAGCAGCGCCTGGCCTTGCAGGTTCTTGAGCGCCGCGGATCTGGGAATCGCCGCGACCGCCTGGTCGAGGTGCCGCAGCGCCTCGTCCGGCACGTCCAGCCGAAGCAGGAGCTGACCCACGAGCTGCGCGGTGCGCGCATCGAAGGGGTGGCGGTCGAGGGCCGCACGCGCCGCCTCCAGCGCGTCGCCGCCGCGCTCCTGGCGCATCAGCACGCGTGCGTGGAGGATGCGCGCCTCTATCGTGGCCGTGTCGTCCGCGATGAGCTGCGCGAGCATGCGCTGGGCCGCCTCGAGATCGCCGGCGTCGGCGAGCGCCTGCGCCTCCTGGAGCGACGGCATGGCAGGTGCGGGTGTCGTGGGCGCCGGCAATGCTTGGGCCTATTGCGCGGCGATGGTGTCCGCCGCGTGCATCGGAGCCTTGGCCTGCCGCGCGGCGAAATCGAAGACGAAGATGCGGCGCAGCGATTCCATCATCTCGAGCCAGCCAGAGAACGCCTCGGCATCGGCCAGGTCCTCGGGCCGCGGCGCGAGCTTGGTCGACCAGCCGCCGCTCATGATCCGGCATTGCGAGCAATCCAGATCCGGCGTGCAGCACTTGATCTCTTTGCGCTCCAGATCGGCGCCGTAATAATGCATCAAGGGCGTGATGCGCGAGCCGCAATCGGGCGCGATGCCGTTCGCGTCGACCGGATGCAGAGGCTCTTCGCGCGTCGACCAGGCGTTGTAGTTCTTGGAATAGAGGACCGTCTCGGGGAAGTCCTCCATCAGGTCGAGCACCGTGCGCTCGGCGTGCTTGAGGTCCTCGCCCGACAGCATCGGCGTGTCGTCGGGGCGGCTGACGCGGAAGAACTGGTCGTCATTGGCATCGCCATGGCTGAGCTTGGCGAGATACGTCACCGTCGGCGAATAGAGATTGAAGGTCAGCGGCAATCCGTTGTCGCGGCACAATTCGGCGATGGTGCGCGCGCCGTCCAGGTTCCAGCGCGACAGCGTGTAGTAGACGATCGCGCGCGGGTCGCCGCGATAGTTGCGGAACGCCTTCTTGTAGGCGGCGGCGCCGCGCATCTTGCGGTCGGTCTCCTCGTCGCCCGCCCACATCGAGATCGAGATGCGGAAGGGGACGGCGGCGTCGATCTTGATCGTGCCGTTGGTGCCGACATTGCCGTATTGGAAATGGCCGGCCGCCGCCATCAGGCGCTCCTGGTGCAGCGCGGGCTCGGCGCCGACGAAATAGGCCATCGACACCTGGCGCTCGGTCTCCTTGGCGAAGAAGGTTTCCCATTCCTCGACCGCCTGGCGCTCGGTGATCTCCTTCAGGCCGGATTCGAAATAGTAGCAGCCCTCGCATTTGAGGTTGCAGCGCTGGGTCACCTCGTAGAAGGCGGGCTTGCGGAAGACGCGGATGGTCTGCTTGGCGGCCTCGTAGCGCTCCGCGAGGTCCGGGCGCGGCTCCACGAGCTCGCGAACGCGCCTGAGAACGACGCGCGGATCGGACGCGGCGTACGCCATAATAGTTCCCCAAAACCGGCCGGTTCGGCCTCACCGTCCCCAGGGTGTCAGGAAGCTGACCGAAAATCCACATTCAATTCCGTATAGAGCCGAACTTTGGCGGGATTCCGCGGGAAAGTTCCCGGGCGGCCAGCCCGGTGCCGTCTCGCCTGAACCTGATGGGTCATCCTTCGAGGGCCGCTTCGCGGCCACCTCAGGATGACGCGCTGGTTGTTAGAGTAGGTCCGTCACCCTGAGGTGCGAGCGAAGCGAGCCTCGAAGGGCGACGGGCCGCTTGGCGCCGCCCCAAAACAAGAAACCCGCGCCGGATTTCTCCGGCGCGGGCTCTTGCTTGAAGGTCGTACGGCCCTATGGGGAGGGGCTTACCACGGACCGCACGCCTCAAGAACTGGTCGTCAGAGGACGATCTCGCCGATGAAGGCGCCCGTGTAAGGGTTCACCTCGACGAACACGACGCGGCCGAAGCGGTCGTAGGAACGAACGACATAGCGGTCGTGATAGAAATACGGGTCGCCGACGAAGCGCACATAGTTGTGGCGGCGCAGCTCGCCGAAGATCCGGTCGCGCTCGACGATGCGGCCGAAGCCGGGCCTCCAATAGCGGTCATGCGCGCCGACGCGGTGCTCGAAGCGGTCGGGGACGCCGTCGTGATTGCGGTCGGTCGCCATCGCTGCGTTGGTTCCGGCAAGGGTCATCACCGCGACCGCCGCCAGCAGGGCCTTTTTGACAAACATTTTCATCTCCTCTTCTCTCTGCCTTTTCGGGCCTATGTTGGAAGCGGTCCGACTGGAGCCGCCGTTCCATGTCGCGTAAGATGGCACCGCGCTCCTGAACGCGTTCTGGACGGTGCGTTCATTCGTCGTTCATTCGCACGAGCCTAGAAAAAGCCCATGCGTAGCCGTGTAATTCCTTGTATCGCCTTCATTTTCGGCTTGCTCGCCGCAGGCGCTGCACCGGCTTGGGAAAACGCCGACGCGCCCTCGCTCGACCGCATCCTCCCGCAAATCCGCGAACGCCATCCCGGCAAGTTCTATGACGCGGAAGGTCCGTGGCGCGGTCCCGACGGACAATGGCGCTATCGCCTGAAATGGATGACGCCGGAGGGACGCATCGTGTGGTTCGACGCCGACGCGCGCACCGGCCGCGTGCTCAGCCCCGAATTCGACCGCATGCGTCCGCCGCCGGTGGTCCGCGAGGAGCGCCGCTTCGAGCGCGACAGGCCGTGGGGCGATCGCCCGCGCCGCCCGAGATAGGAACACGCCATGCGCATCCTTCTCGTCGAGGACGACCGCGACCTGCAGCGGCTGCTCAAGAAGGCGCTGAGCGACGCGGGCTATGTCGTCGACACGGCGGGCGACGGCGAGGAAGGGCATTTCCTCGGCGACACCGAGCCCTATGACGCGGTGATCCTCGACCTCGGCCTGCCCAAGCTCGACGGCGTGCGCGTGCTCGAGAAATGGCGCAAGGACGGACGCAAGATGCCGGTGCTCATCCTGACCGCGCGCGACCGCTGGAGCGACAAGGTCGCCGGCTTCGACGCCGGCGCCGACGACTATCTGGCCAAGCCCTTCTATACCGAGGAGCTGCTCGCGCGCGTCCGCGCCTTGCTGCGCCGTGCGGCGGGTTTCGCCACGTCCGAGATCGAGATCGGCCCGCTGCAGATCGACACCCGCGCCAGCCGCGTCACGATGGACGGCAATCCCGTCAAGCTCACCAGCCTGGAATACCGCCTGCTCGCCTATCTCGCCCATCACCGCGGCAAGGTCGTGTCGCGCACCGAACTGGTGGAGCATCTCTACGACCAGGACTTCGATCGCGACTCCAACACGATCGAGGTCTTCGTCGGACGTTTGCGCAAGAAACTCGACCCCAATCTCATCCAGACGGTGCGCGGCCTTGGCTATTGCCTCGAAGTTCCGGGCGCTTCGGATCGCGCCGAAGCTTGATTCCCTCGCCGCCCGCCTCATCGCGGGCGCGCTGGTCTGGACCGTGTTCGGCCTGGCGCTGGGGGGCTTCGTGCTGTCGCGCGCCTTCACCTCGGCGGTGGAAGACAGCTTCGACACCACGCTGCAGGTCGATCTCGACGGGCTGATCGCGGCCGCCGAAGCCGATCCCAATGGCGGCGTGGTGCTGGAGGAGCGCCTGCTCAACCGCCGCTTCGAGCGCGTCTATTCGGGTCTTTATTGGGAGATCATCCCGATCGAAGCCGGCGAGCCCCTGCAGTTCTCCCATTCGCTGTTCGATCACCACATCACGATCGACAACCCGAAGAGCGCCGGCCAGGCGATCTTCGGCTATGCCGAGGGGCCGGAGAACCAGAAGCTGCGCGTGCTCGCCCAGCGCATCGTCTTTCCCGTCGCCGCCACGCCGCAGAAGGACGACACGCGCTCCTACACCTTCATGGTCGCGGGCGATCTCAACGAGGTCGACGACGAGACGCGCGATTTCAACGGCACGCTGATCTGGGCGTTCTCCATCCTGGGAGCCGGGCTGCTCTTCGCCGTGTTCCTGCAGGTGCGCGTGGGCCTGCGTCCGCTGCGCCGCGTGAGCGAGGCGCTCGCACGCATCCGCGACGGCAAGGCGCGCCGCCTCGAAGGTGATTTCCCCGCCGAGATCGCGCCGCTCGCCTCCGAGCTCAACAGCCTCATCCAGCACAGCGAGGAAGTGGTCGGCCGCGCGCGCACGCACGTCTCCAACCTCGCGCATTTCCTCAAGACGCCGCTCGCGGTGCTGTCGGGCGAAGCCGATGCCGAGCCCGGGCCGCTCGCCGATTCCGTGAAGAAGCAGGTCTCATCCATGCGCCGCCAGGTCGATCACTATCTCGCGCGCGGACGCGCCGCGGGCGCGCTCGACGTGCTCGGCAACCGCACGAAGGTGGGCGCGGCGTTGAGCGATCTGGTGCGCATCCTGGAGCGCATGCATGAGGAGCGCGGCATCGAGATCGCGCTCGATTGCGCGGACAATCTCTACTTCCGCGGCGAGCGGCAGGATTTGGAGGAGATGGCGGGCAACCTCATCGACAATGCCTGCAAATGGGCCCGCGCCCATGTGCGGGTGAGCGCGCGCGCGATCTCCGGCTCGCGCTTCGAGCTCGTGGTCGAGGACGACGGCCCGGGCCTCAGGCCCGAGGATCGCGAGCGCGTGCTGGAGCGCGGCGAGCGCCTCGACGAAAGCGTGCCGGGCTCGGGGCTCGGCCTCTCCATCGTCGAGGACATCGCCAAGCTCTATGGCGGCACGTTCACGCTCGGAAACTCCGCGCTCGGGGGCTTGAGCGCGACGCTGGTCTTGCCGGCAATCGCGTGAATGCCGCAAGCGGTTGTTAACGCTGTCACGTTAGCCTCCAGGAGTGGGGACAGGTCTTACGATGCTTTCGACCGAGAAATCCGCGCTTTTACAGGCTTTCCTGGGCGGGCTGCCGCAGGCGGCGGCGGCGCGGCTGGCGAAGGCCGTGGAGATCGACCGGCTGGCCGGCGGCACGGTCCTGCCCCACGACATGATCCTGGGCGCGCTTCGGCCCAAGCTGCGCCATGTCGAGCGCACGCCGACGCCGCTGCGCCTGTTCTGCAAGCCGTTCGAGGATCTCGTCCGGCCCGAGAACCCGCCAGAGAACCGGAAAGAGAAAGTCAAAGGCCGCATCGCGCGCGCCAGCATCGTCACGGTGTGGACGTGGCTGAGCAGGACGCTGCTGCCCGAGGCCGCTTCCGCCTATCAGTCCGAGGTCAGGGCGCTGATCATCCGCCAGCAATTCGACGACGCGCTCGCGCGCGTGGCTGCGTTCTGGACGCTCGCCGCGGACGCCATGACGGCGGCGATCGCGAACGACCGCAAAGCGGTGCGCATGGCGCTGATGAGCGACGCCGTGCTCGCGGACGCGCAGGAGATGGCGTTGCTCCTGTCCGCCGGACAAGAGATCGCCGCGATCCAGTCCCTCCTGCCCAGGCTCGTGCCGCAGCTCACCGACGACATGCTCCACGCGTTGCGCGACATCCACGACCGGTTGGCCGCGAGCACGGCCGATGCCGCGCCCTATGTCGCGGTGGTGGCGATGAACCGGCTCGTCCATCCCTGGGAAGCGTTGAAGCTGCCGCAGCTCGTCACCCATCAGACCCAGGACACGCTGATCAGCAGCACCGACATGGGGCTCGTCGGCGATCTTCTCTTCGCCGACATCGAGCTGCATGGCGGCGCGGTGCGGGGTGCGCGCCATCCGGTGTTCGACGTCCATGTCCTGCTCGACCACCTGGCGCATTTCACCGAGCTCTCCAGCTCCATCGTCAAGGAGATCGACATCCGCCGCGACGGCAAATGGGGCAAACGTCTTCTGAAGGACCGCGCCGCGATCGCAGAGCACATGGAAGGATTCATGGAGCGCGCGCCGAAGGAGATCGTCGCAATGCTTCCGGTGCAGAAGAGCGGCGCCTTCGGCGGCGGGCCGAAGACGGCCGATTTCTCGCGCGCCGTCGACGGCGAGAAGGCCGATCGCGGCCTGCGCTATGCGCGGCTCGTCACCGGCTGCGCACCTTATGCGGCGGCGGCCTCCTTTGCCGCGGCGCAGAAGGACGCGTACGACGAAGCGAGCCAGCATCTGCGCGGCTACAACGAAGACCTCATCCGCGAGCTGCGCGGTCCGGAAGATTCGCGCCGTGCCGTCCTCGAGCGCCAGTTCGAGCTCGCCGCCGAACTGACCGCGCTCCTCTTCAGCCCCGAAGAGTCCGAATTCCTCCGCCGCCGCGCCCGGGCGGCGACGGCACAGGCGGCTGCGGCGTAGACATCGCCGCCGCCTTAGGCTATATTCCGCATATGGAAAAGCACGCCGAACTGCGCAGCCGGCTCAACGACCTCATCGAGGCTCTGATCGCCGAAGGTCATTACAAGACCGGCGACGAAGCCGTGCGCGCGATCGCCGAGCTTCTGGAAGAACGCGAGAAGAAGGTCGCAGCCTTGCGGGCTGCGATCGAAGAGGGCGAGAACAGCGGGGATTGGGAAGAGTTCGACCTGGAAGAGTTTATCGCGCGTAAGAAAAAAGAACGCGTGGCCTAGACTTTTATGGCGCGTTTTGTCCTTCGTCCCAGGGCGAGCGCCGACATCGACGGGATATGGGACTACACCGAGGGCCGATGGGGCACGGCGCAGGCGATCGAATATACGCGCAACATCTGGGAAGTCATCGAACGAGTAGCCGAAAATCCTGACCTCGGCCGGCGCTGTGACGATCTTCATTTCAAAATTCGTGCAGGTTCACACTTCGTGATTTATCGCCTCGTCGGCGGCAAGGTTGGTATTGTCCGCGTCCTGCACCAAAGAATGGATTTTAAGCGCCAGCTCTGACTAGCAAGCCCCTTCCTGCTTGAGCGCAGCGATCTCTGCAGCCGAGTAGCCCAACTCGCGCAGAACCTGATCCGTATGCTCCCCCAGCATCGGTGGGCGCGCGCGGACTTCGCCGGGCGTGCCGTGCAGCTTCACCGGCGTCGCGGCGACCGGTGCCTTGCCGATGCCCGGGAACTCGATCTCCGTGAAGAAATCGCCGGCTGCGACGTGCGGGTCGGCAAGCGTCTCGCGCGGGCGGTAGACGGGGCCGGCAGGGACGCGGGCGCCTTCGAACGCGGCGATGGCGTCGGCGCTGCTGCGCTCGGCCACCCAGGCGGCGACGCGTTCGCTGATGAGCGCGCCGTTGTCGCCGCGCGCTTTGTCGCTCGCGAAGCGCGGATCGTCGAGCCACTCCACGGCGCCGATCAACCGCGCCGCGCGGCGGAAGAGCGGGTCGCCGTTCACCGCGACGGTGATCCACACGCCGTCCTTGGCTTTGTAGATGTCCGACGGCCCCGCGGTCTGGCTGCGGTTGAGAGTCGGCTGGCGGTCGAGCTTGAGCACGGCTTCCTCGATCAGCGTCGGCGAGAAATAGGTGAGCGCGGTGCGCAAGAGCGCGCCCTCGACCATCTGGCCGCGCCCCGTCGTCTCGCGCGCGCGAAGCGCGGCCGCGACGCCGAGCGCCAGCAACGACGCGGTGCCGAAATCGACCCACGGCGCCGCCGCGCGCACCGGCTGCTCCGGTGTGCCCGCGAACCACACCGCGCCCGACATCGCCTGTGCGACGCCGTCGAAGCCGACGCGCGTCGCGTAAGGCCCCTCCATCCCGAACGCGCTCACCACCGCGAGCACCGCACGCGGATTGACTGCGGATACGCTCTCATAGTCGAGCCCCATCGCTTTCAAGGTTTCCGCCGGCAGGTTCGCGACCACGACGTCGGCGGAGCGCACCAGCCTCTTCACGATTTCGCGACCGGCCTCGCACATCGGATCGAGCGTCATGCTCTTCTTGCCGCGGTTCATCTGCAGGAACATCGCGCCTTCGCGCGGGGAACCGTCCTCGTTCTGGGCCAGGGGAACCAGCGTGCGGTCCTCGCGCCCGTCACGCTTCTCCACGCGGATCACCTCCGCGCCCAGATCGCCGAGCAGGGCGGCGCAGAACGGGCCCGCGATATAGCGGCCGAAATCGATCACGCGAATCCCGTCGAATGGTCCCGGCATGGACGAACCTCTTGGTTGTGGTAGAGTTATGCGCTGCGGGGCGTTGCGTCCGGATTATACCGGGCTGTCGGAGAGTTGCATGAGTTCCCGCAAGGCCTTCGAGTATCTGAACAGGATCACGGGACTTGCGCCGCTGAGCGCGCCCGCCTTCGAAGGCTGTGATCCCATCCTGGTCACGCCGTTCCGCGCCGCGGAGGCCGCGAGCGCCTCCCTTGGGTTGAGCGCCGCCATCGCGGGCGAGATCTGGCGCCTGCGCGGCGGCGAGGCGCAGACGATCGCCATCGACCTCAATGCTGCCGCGGCGTCGCTTTTGTCGTTCACTTTCGTGCGGCGCGACGGCCAGACGGTGCCGCGCCCCGCCGCCGACGCGCCTACGGTCGGGCTCTACCGCTGCGGCGACGGGCGCTGGATCCATCTCCATGGCGGCTTCCCGCGCCAAATGGGACGCACGCTCGACCTGCTCAACGCGCAGAACACGCGCGAGGGGGTTGGGGCGGCATGCGCGAAATGGAACGCGTTCGCGCTGGAGGAATCGCTCGCCTTCATGAATCTCTGCGGCGCGGTGGCGCGCACGCGCGAGGAATGGGCGGAGAGCCCCCAAGGCCGCGTGGCTGCGAATGCGGCGCCCATCGTGCTCAAGAAGATCGGCGAGGCGCCGCCACTCAGGCTCGGCGACGCGCATGCGCCGCTCGACGGCGTCCGCGTGCTCGATCTCACGCGCGTGCTCGCGGGGCCTACATGCGGGCGCACGCTCGCCTCCTATGGCGCCGACGTGCTCAACATCCGTGCCGAGCGCCTCGACACGATCGAGCTCTTCGATCTCGACACGGGGCAGGGCAAGCGCTCCGCCTTCCTCGATCTCGTCAATCCGGCGGATGCCGAGCGCCTGCGCCAGCTCGTGCGCGGCGCGCATGTATTCGTGGACTCGTATCGTCCCGGCGCGCTCGCCAAGCTCGGCTTCACGCCGGCGGCGCTGGCGCATATCGCACGCGGCATCACCTATGTCTCCGTCTCCTGCTACGGCCATGAGGGGCCGTGGGCGGGACGGCGCGGCTGGGAGCAGCTCGCGCAATCCGCCACCGGCCTCGCGCACGAGCAGGGCCAGTTCAGCGCGCAACGCCGGCGCGAGCGCGATCCGGCGCCGGAGCTGATCCCGGCGGCGGTTTGCGACTACATCACCGGCTATCTCGCCGCGGCGGGAGCGGCGGCGGCGCTGCTTCGGCGCATCCGCGAAGGCGGGAGCTGGCACGTGCAGGTGTCGCTGTCGGCGACCGCGACGTGGCTCGCCTCGCTCGGCAAGATCGACGCCGCGCAGGTGCCGCAGAGCTGGGTCCCCGAGGGACTCGACCGTTACTTGAGATCGTGCGAAACCGCGCAGGGGCGGCTCGACTTCCTGGGCCCGGTGGTCCGGATGGCGAAGACGCAGCCCCAATGGCGTTTGGCCCCGCCCGTCCCGGGCGCGGACCGGGCGCTGTGGCCGGATACGCGCGAGGAGATGCATGCCGCCTAGGAACAATCCGCTCAAGCTCAACCCGCTGCAGCTGCGTACACTGACGCTCCTGCAGGCGATGGCGCACGCTCAAGGCGGCGAGCCCACGATCTCGCGCTTCCCGCAGGCGCATGGCGATCACTTCCATCTGGGCGACGCGGTGGTGGCGGGCAAGGACGCGACCGGGCTCTACAACGAAATCGTCTGGCACGCGCTCGAGCGCAAGGGATTGGCGAAGTCGGATTATCCCAGACAGATCGTGCTCAGCGCCGAAGGTCTGAACTACGAGACGGGCCTAGCCGGCGAGATCCTGCAAAAGAGCGGGCATTAGAAAAAGCTGTCATGGCCCGCGAATGCGGGCCACCCAGGTGACATCAGCTCGGTTTAGAAAATCGCGCGCGGAGACGCGGAGAAGAAAAAGAACCTCCGCGTCCTCCGCGGCTCCGCGTGAGTCATTTCAAGTGTGCAGAATCCAGCTGGGTGGCCCGCATTCGCAGGCCATGACAGTTGGGCTTGCTATTTCACCTTCGTCAGCACCACCAGCTTGGCGCTGAACAGCGCAGCGCCTTCCCTGGTCGCGAAGAAGGCGTCGAGCTCCTTCGGATCGGCGGTGATGTGGCCGTCGTCCTCGCTGCCTTCGTGCACCGTGCCCTTGATTCTGCCGGCCTTGATCGCCGCCGTCGTCGCTTTGTCGTCGAGCAGCGAGAGCGTGAGCTTGCCGTCCTTGCCGATGTCGTAGCGGATCGGGATGATCTGTCTTGCGTCTTCCTCGTTCGCGGGCGTGCCGTTCTCCGACCGCTCGCGGACGCTCATGATGTGGTTGGCGCCCAGCGTCACGACGTCGGCTTCGTAGACGTTCCACTGGTCGGCATCCGACTCGAACGTCACCAGCATGGCCGTTATGCTGCCGTCCTCGTTGCGCAGGAAGGCGAAATAGCCGTCCTTGTCCTGCTTGTTGTCGCCGCGACCCTTCCACATGCCGATCAGCGCCGGATCGGGCTTGAAGCCCGCGGTCGAGCCGACGGGATGGTCACTGGTGACGGGCAGGCAGGCGGCGAGCAGAAGTGCCGCGAGACCCAGGCAGGCGAAGCGAATGGTTGTCATCGAAATCCCCCTTTGAACAGCACAAATCCTGCACCTGGATTCAGGCGCTCTTGTGACCTCCCCTTGTGGGGAGGTGAGACACTAGCGCGTTTGAGTTGTGCGGCGCCGACCCTATAGTCGCGGCCCATGACTCCCAAGAAGCGCCGCCGCCTTGCCTTTGCGATCTCCCTGCTCGTCGCGGGCGCGGGGGCGGCTGCGCTGGTCGTCTATGCGCTGCAGGACAACGTTCTCTATTTCTATAGCCCCAGCGACGTCGCGGCCAAGCACATCGCGCCGGGCGTCGCGTTCCGCATCGGTGGGCTGGTCGAGAAGAACAGCGTGCGCCACGGCAAGGGCGCCGCCATCAGCTTCATGGTCACCGACGGGCGCACGCGCGTGCCGGTGGCCTATGCCGGCGTGCTGCCGGCGCTGTTCCGCGAGGGGCAGGGCGTGGTCGCGATGGGCGCGATGGACGGCGCCGGCACCTTCGACGCCAGCGAGATTCTCGCCAAGCATGACGAGCGCTACATGCCGCCCGAGGTCGTCGACGCGCTGAAGCGCTCCGGCCGCTGGAAGGAAGGCAAATGACCGGCGAGATCGGCCAGCTCGCGCTCTGCCTCGCGCTCGCGCTCGCCTGCGTGCAGGCGGCTGCGGGTTTGTGGGGCCTGAAGGACGAGCGCGCGGCGGGTGTCGCGTCGGGCGCGGCGCTCGGCATGTTCGTCTTCGTCGCGCTGTCCTTCGGCGCGCTGGTCGTGGGCTTCGTGACCTCGGACTTTTCCATCGCCGACGTCGCCAACAATTCGCATACGCTCAAGCCCCTGATCTACAAGATCACCGGCGTGTGGGGGAACCACGAAGGCTCGATGCTTTTGTGGGTGCTGGTGCTGTCGGTCTACGGCGCGGGCATCGCGTTCCTCAAGCGCGGGGGGCTGCGGCTGACATCGGCGGCGCTCGGCGTGCAGGGATTGCTCGCGGTCGCGTTCATCCTCTTCATCCTGCTCACCTCCAATCCCTTCGCGCGGCTCGACCCGATGCCGTTCGAGGGATTGGGATTGAACCCGCTGCTTCAGGACCCCGGCCTCGCCTTCCATCCGCCGACGCTCTACACGGGCTATGTCGGCTTGTCCGCGACGTTTGCTTACGCCGCCGCGGCCCTGCTCACCGGCGACGTCGACCGCGCCTGGGCGCGCGCGGCCAGGCCGTTCATGCTCATCGCCTGGATCGCGCTGACGCTCGGCATCGCGGGCGGCTCGTGGTGGGCCTATTACGACCTCGGCTGGGGCGGGTTCTGGTTCTGGGACCCGGTCGAGAACGCCTCGCTGATGCCGTGGCTGGTGGCCACCGCACTCCTGCATTCCGCGCTCGCGACCGAGCGCACCGGCGCGTTCCGCACCTGGACCTTGCTGCTCTCCATCATGGCGTTCTCTCTGAGCCTGATCGGCACGTTCCTGGTGCGCTCGGGCGTCATCACCTCGGTGCACGCGTTCGCGAGCGATCCCAAGCGCGGCGTCTTTATATTGCTGATCCTGAGCGTGGCGATATTGGGCGCGCTCGCGCTCTTCGCCTGGCGCGCGCCCAAGCTCGAGAGCGGCACCGCGTTCGAGCCCACGAGCCGCGAGACCACGCTGCTCGTGAACAACATCTTCCTCGTCACCGCGCTCGGCGTCGTCTTCGTCGGCACGATCTATCCCATCATCCTGTCGGCTTTCGGCACCAGGCTTTCGGTCGGCGCACCTTACTTCCAGCTCTTCTTCGCGCCCATCTTCATCGCGCTGATGATCGTGCTGCCGTTCGGGCCGAGACTTGCGTGGCGCAGAGGCGATCTTCTCGCCGCGTTCCGCACCCTGCTTCCCGCGCTCGGCGTTGCAGCGGTCGCAGGCGTCATCGTCCTTGCAGCCGCATCGCCCAGGACGCTCGTTGGCGCCGGTGCGTTCGCGGTCGCGGGTTGGGTGATCGGCGCGAGCGCGGTCGATCTCGTGGCTCGCGTGCGCGCGCGGACATTCGCGATTGCGGGCTTCGCCGCGGTCCTCGCGCATGCAGGACTCGGCATCACGCTGATGGGCGTCGCGGGCACGAACCTGTGGCGCAGCGAGGCGCTGGAAGTGCTCGCGCCCGGTGAGACGATGACCGTCGGGCGCTACACGCTGCGCTTCGACGGCGTGAAGGGCGTCGCGGGCCCCAACTACCAGGCCGCGCATGCCGACATCGATATTTTGAAAGACGGCGCCGTCACCGGACATCTCGCGCCCGAGCGGCGCATGTATCCCGCCGAGGGCCAGGAGACGGTGCAGACCGCGATCCGCACCACCGGGCTCGAGGATCTCTATGTCGCGCTCGGCGACGACCGCGGCCAAGGGCGCTGGACGTTGCGCGCCTATGTGAACCCGCTGGCGCCGCTCATCTGGCTCGGCGCCGGCGTGATGGCGCTGGGCGGGCTCGCGAGCCTGTGGGGCCGCGTGCGCGCGATGTTCTTCGCACAAGACAAAGAGCCGGCCGCGCTCGCGCCGGAGGCCGTATGAAACGGCTCCTCTTCGCACTGCTCCTGATGTCGAGCACGGCCTTGGGCGCGCGAGCGCCGGAGACGCTGCCGGATCCCGCACAGGAAGCCCGCGCCCAGGCCTTGCAGAAGGAGTTCCGCTGTCTGGTCTGCCAGGGCGAATCCATCGACGAATCGGGGGCGCCGCTCGCCGCCGACCTGCGCCGTCTGATCCGCGAGCACATCGCCAGGGGTGAGAGCGACGCCGAGATCACGCATTACCTCGTCGCCCGCTATGGCGACTTCATCCTGATGAATCCCCCTGTCCAGTCAAACACTTACGCGCTCTGGGCCGCGCCGTTCGTGGTCCTTTTGCTGGCGGCCGGCACAGGCGGCTGGATCGTCCTGCGCGCCCGGACCCGCGCCCGGGAAACATCGGCACAATAATTACGCATTTGTAACCACCAAGAGAAGGTTGCGTAACCTGAGCGGCCTATGTGAGAGGCCGTGCCGGGTGAGGCTGGGCGGCTGGCCTGCCCCGGAAATCCAGGAGATATAGATGTTGGGTGAGAAGTGGGTTGCTTACGCCAAGCAGCACGCAAAGATTACGGCGCTTGGTTCGGCGGCGGTCATCGTCGTCGTTGGTCTCGGTGCGTTCAGCCTTCTGCCGCGCGTTGAGAGTTCTTCGAACAGCGGGCCCGAGCCCGTGCGCATGGTCTCGGCCGTGCCTTCGGAGAACCACACGCCGCCGCGCATGCTCGAGAGCGGCGCGCCGTTCAGCTTCGCCGATCTTGTCGAGCGCGTGAGCCCGGCGGTCGTCACCATCACTGCCATCGAGCAGGAGACCGCCGCCGACCAGCAGGCGCAGCTCGACGACCTGCCCGCGCCGTTCAAGGATCTCTTCAACCAGTTCAACCAGGGCCGCCAGCTTCAGCCGCGCAAGGCGGTGTCGATGGGCTCCGGCTTCATCATCGACAAGTCCGGCATCGTGGTGACCAACAACCACGTCATCGACGGCGCCAAGAAGATCACCGTCAAGATGCCCGACGGGCGCAGCCTCGACGCGCATCTCATCGGCACCGACGCCGCGACCGACGTCGCCGTCTTGAAGATCAAGAGCGACAAGCCGCTTCCCACCGTCGATTTCGGCGACGACCGCCAGCTTCGCGTCGGCGACTGGGTGGTCGCGGTCGGCAATCCCTTCGGCCTTTCCAATTCCGTGACGGCGGGCATCGTGTCGTCCATCGGCCGCGACGTCGGCAGCGGTCCGTATACGGACTTCATCCAGATCGACGCGCCGATCAACCGCGGCAATTCCGGCGGCCCCACCTTCGACCTGCGCGGCCAGGTCATCGGCATGAACTCGATGATCTTCTCGCCGTCCGGCGGCAGCGTCGGCATCGGCTTCGCCATCCCGGCGTCGACCGTGCGCGAGGTCGTCGCCCAGCTCGAGGCGCACGGCCATGTCGCGCGCGGCTGGCTCGGCGTCGAGATCCAGGCGATCACGCCCGAGATGGCCGCGTCGCTCGGCATGAGCGAGCCCAAGGGCGCCATCGTCGCCAGTGTCGTCCCCGACGGCCCGGCCGCGAAAGCGGGCCTGCGCCAGGGCGACGTGATCCTGTCGGTCAACGGCAAGCAGATCGAGGACAACCGCGATCTGTCGCGCCGCGTGGCCGCGCTCGCCGCCGGCACGACCGCTTCCTTCAGCGTCAGCCGCGACGGCAAGGTGCAGACGATCTCGGCCCATATCGCCCCGCGCAAGGAAGAGAAGCTCGCCGCCAACGACAAGGGCGAGGCGGTGCCGGGCGCCGTCGGCGCAACCGGCGAGGCGATGGGCCTGGGGCTGGCCGCGGTCACGCCCGAGACCCGGCGCGTCTTCAACCTCGACGATTCGACGCAAGGCGTCCTCATCACCAAGGTCGATCCCGACAGCGACGCGGCCGACAAGGGCCTGCAGCCGGGCGACGTGGTGATGTCGGTCAGCAACAGGAATGTGCGCACGCCGCAGGACGTGCAGAAGGGCGTCTCCGAGGCGCAGACCATGGGCCGCAAATCCGTGCTGCTGCTCGTGGCGACGTCGGGCGGTTCGCGTTACGTGGCAGTGGATATCGGCAAGACCTGAGTTTTCTGCGTACCGGGCGGCGCGGGGCGGGAACGCTTCGCGGCGTCCGGCCCCCGCGCCGGTGGTGGCCCCTTCCCCCCCGTTGCCGCCGGCGCGGACCCGACAACGGCTTCGATGGAGAGAGCCACCATGCGTATTCTTGTCATCGAAGACGATCTCGAGGCGCAACGCTATCTGGTCAACGGGCTGAAGGAGGCCGGCCACGTCGTCGACGACGCGGCCGACGGCGAGACGGGGCTGACGCTCGCGCTCTCGCGGCCCTATGACGTCGCCATCGTCGACCGCATGCTGCCCAAGATGGACGGGCTCGACGTCGTAGCCGAGATGCGCGAGCACTCGAACACGACGCCGGTTTTGTTCCTCTCCGCGCTCAGCGAGGTCGACGACCGCGTGAAAGGCCTCAAAGCCGGCGGCGACGACTACCTGACCAAGCCCTACGCCTTCGTCGAGCTTCTCGCGCGCATCGATGCCTTGATGCGGCGGCGCTCGCCGTCCTCGGTCAAGACGCGGCTTCAGGTCGGTGATCTCGAGCTCGACCTGCTCACCCGCGCCGCCAAGCGCAACGGCACCGCGATCGACCTGCAGCCGCGCGAGTTTCGGCTGCTCGAATACCTCATGCGCCATGCCGGCCAGGTGGTTACCCGCACCATGCTGCTCGAAAGCGTGTGGGAATATCACTTCGATCCGCAGACCAACGTGATCGACGTGCACATCTCGCGCCTGCGCGCGAAGATCGACAAGGGGTTCGAGCTGCCGCTGCTGCATACGGTGCGCGGCGCCGGCTACATGATCCGTGCGCACGCTTAGCATCCTTCGAACGCAGGCGTTCAGGATCGTTTTCGTCTATGTCGCGGTGTTCGCGCTGTCGGTGACGGCGCTGCTCGCGTTCACCTATTGGAACACCGAGCGCGCGCTCGACGCGCAGACCGACCAGATCATCGGCGCGGAGATCGCGGGCCTCTCCGAACAGTACCAGCGGCTCGGGCTTCGCGGCCTGGCCGACGTGGTGATGAGCCGCTCGGCCAATGGCGGGCCGGGGCTTTATCTGCTGCTCGACCGCGCTAAGCAGCCGATCGCGGGCAATCTCGACGGCATGCCGCAGAACATCAACCGCCAGGCCGGCGAGATCGAGTTCGACTACGAGCGCCGCGTCGAGGGCAACCTGCAGCGCCGCCGCGCGCGCGGGCGGCTGTTCCAGCTCATGGGCGGCTTCGAGCTGCTCGTCGCCCAGGACGTGCATGAGCGCTATCTGACCGAGAAGCTGTTCTCGACGACGCTTCCCTGGACGGTCGGGCTGATGCTGCTGCTCGGCCTCGTCGGCGGCGGGCTGATGAGCTTCAACATGCTGCGCCGCCTGGACGGGATCAACCGCACCGCGGGCCAGATCATAGCCGGCGACTTCTCCCGCCGCGTGACGGTGACGGGCGCGCAGGACGAGTTCGACACGCTCGCCGGCAGCCTGAACCGCATGCTGGACCGCATCGAGCGGCTGATGGGCGGCGTGCGCGAGGTCACCGATTCGGTGGCGCACGACCTGCGCACGCCCTTGACGCGGCTTCGCAACCGCCTCGAGGACACGCTGCGCCATCTCCCCGCCGACAGCGCGCAGGTGGGCGAGATCGAGGCCGCCATGCGCGAGACCGACCAGATCATCACCACCTTCAACGCGCTGCTCCTGATCGCCGAGGCCGATGCGGGCGTGATGCGCGGGGCGATGACGCGCGTCGATCTCGCCCCCATCGCGGGCGACGTGGCGGAGTTCTACGCGCCGCTCGCCGAGGAGAACGGGGTGACGCTGGCGATGACGCCCGCAGGCGCGACCTGGATCGAGGGCAACCACAGCCTCATCGCCCAGGCGCTCGCCAACCTCATCGACAACGCGATCAAATACACGCCCAAGGGCGGCCATATCGCCGTCTCGGCGACGATGACGCCGCAAGGCGCCGAGCTCACCGTCTCCGACACGGGCCCCGGCATCCCGCCCGAGCAGCGCGCGCATGTGATCGAACGCTTCGTGCGCCTGGAATCGAGCCGCAACTCGCCGGGCACGGGGCTGGGTCTGTCGCTCGTCGCCGCCGTCGCGCGCCTGCACGGCGCCTGGCTGACGCTCGACGACAACCGCCCCGGCCTGCGCGCGACGATGCATTTCCCCCGCCGCGCCCCCGCCACGCGCCCCGTGACCGCGCCGCCGCCGAGGCAGAGGACGGCGGCGTAGTTGCAACCTCAACCCCAACTGTCATCCCGGCCGAGCGCAGCGAGTGCCGGGACCCAGCGTGCCGTTTGCGCCCTGGGTCCCGGCCCTGCGCGATGCTTCGCATCGCTTGGCCGGGATGACAATAAGTGGGTGGAGAGAACATCCGTATCTTGAATCGCTTCCGTTTCCGCACCACCTTGTGGCAGCGGTGCATGCGAGTTCGTACGGCACATACGCGCATCCCAATTGAACCTCATGGATCGATTCAATTGGGCGTGCGTATCGCACAAAGCGGCTTTCGCAGGCGCAATGAAGGAAGGCGATTTCACCACGGCTTCAAGAGGTTGAAAGAGACATGGGGGAATTGAATTCAAATTTTTAAAATATCACTCTGCGTCATGACCGCCCCATCGATTCCCGCACCTTACGATCCGGCGCGCGCCGCGCGCACGCTGGAGGCGCTCGCTGCCGAGGGCGTGACGCTGGAGCCTGCGTTCAAGGCGCTGGTCGAATCGGCGAGCGGCAACTCGCCCTTCCTCGCGCGTCTCATCCTGCGCGAGCGCGCGATGCTGGGAATGCCGCCGGACGAAGCGGTCGAGGCGGCGCGCGCGCTGGCATTGTCCGCTGCGGACGCCGAGGACGAGAGCGAGGCGATGGCACGCCTGCGCCGCGCCAAGCGCCAGGCCGCGCTCGCCATCGCGCTCGCCGACATCGCGGGCGACTGGGGCCTGGAGCGCGTGACGCGCGAGCTGACCCTGTTCGCCGATGCGGGCGTGAAAGGCGCGCTGCGCTTCCTCTTGGCGAAGGCCGCGGGCGAGGGTGACGGCGCGGCACTGGAGGCCGAGACCGGCCTCGTCGTGCTCGCGATGGGCAAGTACGGCGCCTTCGAGCTCAACTATTCGAGCGACATCGACCTCGTCGTTTTCTACGACGCGCAGCGCTTTCCGTTCCGCAAGCGCGACGACGCGCGCGGCGCCGCCGTCGATATCGTCAAGGGGCTCGTCAAGCTGCTGAGCGAGACGACGGTCGACGGTTATGTGTTCCGCACCGATCTGCGCCTGCGCCCCGACGCGGGCGCCACGCAGGTCGCGATCTCGACCGACGCGGCCGAGGCCTATTACGAAGCGATGGGCCAGAACTGGGAGCGCGCCGCGATGATCAAGGCGCGCGCCTGCGCCGGCGATCCCGACACCGGCGCACGCTTCCTCAAGGCGATCGAGCCGTTCGTGTGGCGGCGCAATCTCGACTTCGCCGCGATCGAGGATATTCACTCGATCAAGCGCCAGATCCACGCCCATGAAGGCCACGCCCGCATCGCCATCGCGGGCCACAACATCAAGCTCGGCCGCGGCGGCATCCGCGAGATCGAGTTCTTCGCCCAGACACAGCAGCTCATCCTGGGCGGACGCAATCCGGCGCTTCGCAAATCCGCGACGATGGAGGCGCTCGACGCGTTGCGCGACCGCGGACTGGTGAGCGAAGCGGCGACGGCGGAGCTGAAAGATGCCTATCGATATCTGCGCAAGCTCGAGCATCGCCTGCAGATGATCGAGGACCAGCAGACGCACACGCTGCCGAAATCGTCCGACGAGCTCGCGCACGTCGCCTGCTTCATGGGCTACGCGGATTTCGAGAGCTTCGCCGCCGCGCTGACGCATCAGCTGGAGACGGTGCAGGACCACTATGTGCGCCTGTTCGAGCGCGAGGCACCGCTCGCGGGCGCGGGCGGCAATCTCGTCTTCACCGGCGTCGAGGACGACCCCGAGACGCTCTCGACCTTGCGCCGGATGGGCTTTCGCGACGCCCATCACGTGGCGAACGCGATCCGCGGCTGGCATCACGGCCGCATCCGCGCCACGCGCAGCGCCCGCGCGCGCGAGCTGCTTACCAAGCTCGTACCGGGACTGCTCGCGGCGCTCGCCGCCAGCGCCGATCCCGGCGCCGCGTTCATGCAGTTCGACCGTTTCGTCTCCAACCTGCCGGCCGGCGTGCAGCTGTTCTCGCTGTTCCTGGCGCGGCCGGAGCTGCTCAAGCTCGTCGCCGGCATCGCCGGATCGGCGCCCAGGCTGGCAGCCCATCTGGCGCAGACACCCGCGACGCTGGACGCTCTGCTCGACGCGGATTTCCTCGACCGGCTGCCGTCGCGCGACGCGCTGGCCGCAACGCTGGGCGAGCAATTGACGCGCGCAGCCGGCACCGAGGCCAAGCTCGACGCCGCGCGGCGCTTCGCCAAGGAGCAGATATTCCGCGTCGGCGTGCAGATCATCGAAGGCCGCGCCAGCGCCGATGCCGCCGGGCCCGCTTTCGCCAACGTCGCCGAATGCGTCGTGACCGGTCTGCTCGACGCGGTGGAGCGCGAGATGACATCGCGCGCCGACGGGGGGCGCTTCGCGGTGATCGCGATGGGAAAGCTCGGCGGGCGCGAGATGACGGCGGAGTCCGATCTCGACCTCATCTTCGTCTACGACGCGCCGGATCTTTCGGCCGCTGTGCTGCACTATGCGCGCCTGGCGCAGCGGCTGATCTCGGCGCTCACCGTGCTGACCGGCGCCGGTGGGCTCTACGAGGTCGACATGCGTCTCAGGCCCACCGGCAACAAGGGCCCGGTCGCGGTGAGCCTGGAATCCTTCCGCCGCTATCACGAGAGCGAGGCGTGGACCTGGGAGCGCCTCGCGCTCACCCGCGCCCGCGCGGTGGCCGGGGATGCGGGCCTTTGCCGTGAAGTCGAGGACGCGATCCGCGCGGCGTTGACCGCGAAATCCTCCGACGCGAAGCTCACCGCCGATGCGCGCGAGATGCGCGAGAAGCTCGCCGCCCAATTCCCGGGCAAGAACCGCTGGGATCTGAAATTCGCAGCCGGCGGCCTCGTCGACATCGAGTTCGTCGCGCAGACCCTCGAGCTGCGCCGTGGCGTCTTCGACACCAACACCATCGCGGCGCTCGAGAAGCTGGGCGGCCTCGACGCGGTGATCGAGGCCGCCTCGTTCCAGCATGCGCTGATGCAGGTGTTGCGCATCGCCGTCGACGGCACGCTGGAGCCGGCGCATGCGACGCCGGGATTGAAGGCGCTGCTGGCACGGACGGGAGGGGCGAAGGATTTCGCCGAGCTGGAGGCGCGGCTCGCCGCGCATCAAGCGCAAGCGCGCGCGGCGTTTGACGAGGTGATGCGGTTAGACCGGTAGCACCACCATCGCGTCGGGTTGCCAGGCCAGATGGACTTTGTCGCCGGCGTTGAGACGTTGACCCGCGCGGTCCAGGTTCTGCTGCGCGACGGAGACCGGCTCCTTCACGCCGTCGACGAGGACGTGGATGTGGTTGCGTTCGCCGAGATAGGCGGACGCCGCGATGGTTCCTGCGATGCCGCTGTCGGCGAGCGCGATCTTCTCGGGGCGGATCGCGACCAGCACCTTCGCGCCGACCGGCTCCGGCGACGTCGCGCGCAAGGTGCCGAGCGGGCCGGCGTCGAGCACCGCGACCGCACCATCGCGCGCGGTAACCGTCGCGGCGAAGAAGTTCATCGTGCCGATGAAGTCGGCGACCTCGCGGCAATTGGGCTGCTCGTAGAGCGTGCGCGGCTCGGCGATCTGCAGCACCTTGCCGGCCGACATCACCGCGATGCGGTCGGACATCGACAGCGCCTCCTCCTGGTCGTGGGTGACGAAGACAAAGGTGATGCCGACGGTCTTCTGGAGCTGGCGCAGCTCGATCTGCATGGATTCGCGCAACCGTTTGTCGAGCGCGCCGAGCGGCTCGTCCAGCAGAAGCACCTTGGGGCGCATGATGAGCGCGCGGGCGAGCGCGACGCGCTGGCGCTGGCCGCCGGAGAGCTGGTCGCCGCGCCGCTTGCCGAAGCCCGTAAGCTTGATCATTGCCAGCGCCTCGTCGACGCGCCGCGCAAGCTCCTCGCGCGGTAATCGCTGCTTGCGCAGGCCGTAGGCGATGTTGTCGAAGACGTTCAGATGCGGAAAGATCGCGTAGGACTGGAACACCATGTTCGACGGCCGCTTGTGCGGCGGCAGGTCGGTGATGTCGGCGCCGTCGATCAGGATCGCGCCGTCGGTCGGATACTCGAAGCCCGCGATCATGCGCAGCAGCGTGGTCTTGCCGCAGCCGGAAGGGCCGAGCAGCGAGAAGAACTCGCCCCTGCCGACGCCGAAATCGGCATCGTCGACGGCGGCGACGGCGCCGAAGCGCTTGGTGACGTTCTGGATGCGGATGAAGTCGTCCAATCTCGTCTCCGTCATGCGCCGACCACGGTGCGGCCGCGCTGGCCGAGGCTCCTGACCCATTCCGCCGTCACCACGAGCACGCAGGAGACGAGCAGGATGAGCGCGCCGAGCGCGAGCACTGTGGGAAGTTTGAAGGGGAAGCGAAGCTGCGCCCAGATGTAGATCGGCAGCGTCACCTGCGTGCCGGCGAGGAAATAGGCGATGAGGAAATCGTCGAACGAGACCATGAAGGTCAGCAGCAGCGCCGAGACGATGCCGGGCAGCACCAGCGGGAAGGTCACGCGCCAGAACGTCATCCAGCCGTTCTCGCCCAGATCGAGCGAGGCTTCCTCCAGGCTTTTGTCGAAGCCGTCCATGCGCGACATCAGGACGGTGATCGCGAACGGCACGCAGACCGTGATGTGGCCGATGACGACGGTGATCAGCGACAGCGGGATCGCCGCCCAGTTGAGCAGGATCAGAAGCGAGATGCCGAGCACGATCTCGGGGATGAACAGCGGCAGGTTGACGAAGCCGATCAGCGCGCCCTTGCCCGGTACAGGATAGCGCGTCAGCGCCTTGGCGGCGGGCAGGCCCAGCATGGTGGAGATGATCGCCGCCGCGGCGCCGACCTTCAGGCTGTTGCCGAGCGCGCGCTGGACCTCCTGGTCGTGCCACATCTGCGCGTACCATTGCGTCGTGAAGCCCGACAGCGGGAACGAGATGAACATCGAGTTGTTGAACGAGAACAGCGGCAGGAACAGCACGGGGATGTAGAGGAACGCGAGATAAAGGATCGCGTAGACGAAGAGGCCCCAACCCTTTTTCCCACCGCGCTTCTTCATTTCGTCCTCGCCACGGCCAAGCGAACCGCCTGCACGAAGATGATGGTGATGATCGCCACCATCGCCATGCTGGCCATCGCCAGCGCCGCGCCGAGCGGCCAGTTGCCGATCTTGTCGAACATCACCTCGATGACGTTGGCGATCATGACGCCTTTGGGCCCGCCGACCAGCGACGGCGTGACGTAATCACCCGTCGTCGGCACGAAGATCAGCACCGCCGCGCCCAGCACGCCGGGCAGCGACAAGGGCAGCGTGATGCGCATGAAGCGCCTGACCGCGCCGTCGCCCAGATCGGCCGCGGCCTCGAGCAGCGAGCGGTCGATCTTCTCCAGCGACACATAGATCGGCAGGATCGCGAACGCGGCCCAGGCATGCGCCAAGGTCACCACCACCGCGGTCGGGTTGTAGAGCAGGAACTGCAGCGGCTCGTGGATCAGCCCAAGGCTCATCAGCCCCGAATTGATCACGCCGTTGTAGCCCAGGATCACCTTCCACGCGAAGACGCGCAGCAGATAGCTCGTCCAGAACGGGATGGTGAGCAGGATCAGCCAGATGAACTTCGACTTCTCGACACGGAAGGCGACGAAATAGGCCATCGGATAGGCGAGGCCGACCGTCACCAGCGTCACCACCGAGGAGATCGCGAGCGAACGGTAGAACAGGCTTCGATAGCTCGCCCGCCCGAAGGCGTGGGCGTATTGGTCGAGGGTCAGATGGGTGTCCAGCGTCAGCCCGTATTGCGACCAGAAGCTGTAGAGCCCGAGCAGGACCATGGGCGCCGCGAGCGCCAGCCCCATCGCGGTCATGGTGGGCGTGAGCAGCATGATCCCGCGGGCGGGCTCGGAGCGGCGCAGGAACGCGCTGACGCTCTCGTCGCTGGTTTTCCTGGCCGCCGCCATTACGCCCCCTGAAGCGAGGCGAGCTTAGAGCAGAACGGAAGTGTGCGCCAAGACAAGCTCACCCTTCGACCCGCCTACGCTTTCAGCTACGGCGGGTCGAAGCATGAGGGGCTTCGCGGGACTCTACCGCACGACGACGCTGTTCATCTGCAGCGTCACCGCGGTCTGAGAATAAAGCCTGCCGTCGATCGACGCGCCGGTCTTCATGGAGATCAGCGTCTTGGCCAGGATCGTCCCTTCGAAATGCGAGGTCGTCCCGAGGCTGACCTTGCCCGCGACCTGCCAGATCACGTTGCGGGCCCTTGCGTGTCCGCGCAGCATGACGGCCGTGCCGCTGGACAGGGCGAGGTTCTTCGATATCTGGAAGATCCATATGTCGTTGCGGCCGCCTTTGAGCGCGACGTTCGCCGGGATGGTGACGTTGGTGCTCCAACTGTAGACGCCGGGCGCGAGCGTGAGCCCGCCCAGATTTCCGGCGCCGAGTTCGGTGATCGTGGCGGATCGTCCCGCGGCATCGGTGTAGGCGGTCTGCATGTCGCCGATGGCGGTCGTGAGTCTGGCTGGGCTCTTGATGTTGCAGGGCGCGGGTCCCGCATCGTCGACCGAGAGGATCTTGCCCGTGACTTCGGCGCAGCTCAGATGATCGGCGGCACCGGTGATGGGGCTGGTTCCGACGTTTCCGGTCACGTCCGAGCCAGGAACGTCGGTGATTCCCGACTTCGACAGGATGACGAAATATCCTGCGCCGCCGAGGTTCACCGCCGCCGTGGGAGCGGCTGGTTCCGCGGCGCGGGCGAGCGGCGCTGAGAGAAGGACGGCCGGCAGTACGGGCAGAAAGCGCAGCAGTGCCGCGCCGAAAGCGGATTTGACGATCATCGAAAGCCTCCATGGAGATGTGTCGTTGCCCAGCTTCCGCCGCAAACCGGCGAGGGCGGCGGAAGACCGGGCGAAATGTCAGGCTGAAATTGCCGGATGGCAGCGGATGTTACGTGGCCCCAGAATGGCGTCGTCGCGAAAGGCCGACATCCTGCCGACAGTGGTAACGCGCCGGGACGATGGAAGGCGCATTTTTCGCGTGAATAGTTTGGGAGCCGGGATCAGGCGCTGCGATATTGCCCGATCGCGGGATCGAGGAACGCGTTGTTCTGCTCGCGCAACGCCGCCGCCGCCTCGTCGTAGAGGAAGGGCAGGAAGACGTGGCGCCGCCCGCGCGTCACCAGATCGGCCTGGTGCAGCAGCGAGCAGGAGAACACGACCGCGGCGCCGGCTTGCGGGCGGAAGCGGCGCGGTCCGAATTCGGGGAAGGCGAGCGCGCCGCCCTCATAGTCGTCGTTCAGGTTCAGCGACACGGCGAATCTACGATGCGCCGTGCCCTTGGTGGTGTTGTCGCGGTGCGGGTTGAAATGGCCCTCCTCGTCGGCCGAATAGCAGGCGACGATGAAGCGCTCCATGCGGGTGACCTGGAACTGGAAGACCTTGGCGATCTCCGGGATCAGGCGGCGCTGGATGCGCCCCTTGATCTCGTCGATCAGCGCGATGTCCTGGATGATGTAGTCGCGGCGACGCTTGTGGACGGGATCGTGGACGAGGATCGTCTTGCCGCCGACCTCGCGCATGAAGCCGCTCTCGTCGCCGCCATGGGCGTCATAGAGGCCGACGAGCCTTTGGCAGAGCTCCGGCTCGAACACGTTGGGCAGCATCAGGACAGGCGCCTGGACCTCGGCGCCGGTGTGGCGCTCGGGCGCGGGCAGCGCCTCGACGAACGCCATCACCTCGGCCCGGTCCGCGCCGTCCAGCGCGAAGGGGAACACCTTCAGCACCCGCAGCATCGGATCGAGCACGACCCAGAACCGCCGCGCCGGGACGTTCTTGTCCTCGATCCGGAAGTCGTGCGGCAGGGCGCCATAGGCGCGCGACGCCGCACCATCGAAATCGCGGAACCAGCGGGGAGTGTCCGGCAGGCGCTCCTTGTCGGCCTGGTCCAGGCTGACCCCGAAGAACGAGGCCTTCACGTCGTCGAACAGGCCCGCATGCTCCGCCGCCGCCGCCATCGCGGCCTTCCCCGCCTCGTTGGCCGCGCTGGCGAAGAAGCACAGCACCACATAGCGCCCGCCCGAGCGGTGCAGCGCATACCCCTCCTCGCCCAGCCTCTGCGTGAACCACGGCGCCGGGTCCCCGGGCGTGAGGTTGACATAGGCGCGCTGCGTCGCGGCGGGAGCGTTCATGGCGAGCACAATAGCATCGGGTTAAGAATGGGCATCTCCCCTTTGCTTTTTACCTTTCCACCCTGTAGGAAAGCGCGCCATAACCGCGCAGGCCTCTGATCTCTCGACGTTTTTTCCGCTTTCCCGTATATTCGACTTGCGGGCGAGGCGGACCGGTCGGGCCGGGGCCTTGCGAGGTATGCGGTGATCCTTGAGGGGCTTAACCCTTATAGGAGCCCACGGCCGGGGCCGTGCGGGCGCCGCGCTGGCTAGGCTGTCGGGGTTGAATATCGGTGATGCGGGGCATTTTTCGCGCCTTGACGCTGGTCCTTGTGGGCACCTGCTTGGTGAGCCCCGCATGGGCCGACCGTTTCACGCTCGCCGACGCGCTGGCGATGGCCTACGAGCACAACCCCGAACTCGAAGCCCAGCGCGCCAAAGTTCGTCAAGCGGACGACATGGTCGCGGAGGCGCGCGGCAACTACCGCCCCAGCGTCGGCATCACCGGCTCCTACGGCTACAATCGCAACAATGAGGTCGGGTTAGCCGGCGCTCGTCTGCCTTCCGGGCCGGTACAAGAATTTACACCCACCGTCGGCCGTGCGACGCTTACCCAGCCGGTATACACGGGCGGTCAAGCTTATGCGCAGGTTCAGCGCGCGATCGCGCTGGTACGCTCGGCACGCGCTGACCTGCTGAATGCCGAGCAACAAATCCTCTTCGCGGCCGCACAGGCCTATATGGATACGGTGCGCGACGCCGAGAACCTCAATCTTCACCGTAGCGACGTCGACGTATTGATGCGCCAGCGTCAGGCGACGCAGACCGAACTGGATGCGGGGGCCGCGACCAAGACCGATCTTCAGGAAGTCGATGTGCGACTTGCTGGCTCACAGGCCGATCTCGCTCAGGCTCAGTCTCAGCTTGCCCAAAGCCGCGACAATTTCGAACGTATCATTGGCCGTCCGCCCGAGACGCTGGAACAAGCGCCGCCCCTGCCACATTTGCCCGGCACGCAGGAGCAGGCGCTTGCATTCGCGCTTAAGCTCTCGCCGCGCATCCAAGGCGCTCAGGCAAACGATAAGGCAGCACAATACGGTGTCGATAACGCCGTGGGCGCGCTGCTTCCGCATGCGTCGATCCAGGCGGACATGAACTATTTCGACCAATCGCTGCAGAGCCCCTTTGGCGTCACAAATAGTTTTACAGGCCAAACCACCAAAGCCACCTCCTTCGACGTGATCGGCCAGATCCAGATCCCGCTCTATCAAGGTGGCTCGGAGGACGCGCGTATCCGCGAGGCGAAGCAGGCCCATGCACAGACGACGCTTGGCATCGTCGATGCGGATCAGGCGACGCGGCAGCTGGTGAAGGACGCGTGGGCGGCGTTCCATTCGGCGCAGACGGCGGCGGCCTACAACCAGAGCCGCGTCAAGTCGAGCGAGCTGGCGCTCAACGGCGTCATCCAGCAGCAGCACCAGGGCGAGCGGCTGATCATCGACATCCTCAACGCCGAGCAGGAGCGGCTGCAGGCCGAGCTCGCCTCCGCCGCCTCGCATCATGATATGGTCGTCACCGCGTATCAGTTGTTGGCCGCGTCGGGGGAGCTGACGGCCAAGCATCTGATGCTGAGGGTCAAGATCTACGATCCCAACCAGTATTACGACGAGCATTCGTCGAGCTGGATCGATTTCGGGGATTGAGGGCGCGATGAGCAGTTCGGGAGCAGCACGGCCGATGACGCAGACGCGCCCGCGTCCGCTCTATGACGCCGTGATGGCCAACCGGCGGCTGATGATCATGGCGTTCGCGTTCAGCGCGGCGATGAGCCTTCTGGCGCTGACGACCTCGTTCTACATGCTGCAGGTCTATGACCGCGTGCTGACCAGCCGCAGCTTCGAGACGCTGGTGCTTTTGACCCTGATCGCGTTCAGCGCCATCGGCGTCTTCGGCTGGCTCGATTCGCTGCGCCTGCGCCTGGTGCAGCGCATCGCGCTGCGCACCGCCGACGCGCTGGGCAAGCGCGTGCTGCGCGCGATGGTCGCCTCGGCCTCGCAGACCGGCGGCGGCGTCAGCCGCAACGGCCTGCGCGACCTGGAGACGGTCAAGAACTTCATCGGCAGCCCGGCGATCAACACGCTGATGGACGCGCCGTTCACGGTGGTCTTCCTGCTGGTGCTTCTGGCGCTGCACTGGGCGCTGCTGTTGATCGTGGTGGCGGGCGGGGGAATCCTGATCCTGCTCGCCCTGCTCGGCCAGCGGGTGACCAACGCCTCGCTGGTGCAGTCGATCGAGCTGCAGGCGCGCACGCACAATTTCGCCGAGGACGGCTTGCGCAACGCCGACGTGCTCGAGGGCATGGGCATGTCGCAGACCTTCGTCGACCGCTGGCACGAGCAGTGGATCGGCTCGATGCGCAAGAGCTCGATCTCCGCCGACCGCGATTCCAAGCTGACCTCGATGTCGCGCGCGGTGCGCCTGCTGATCCAGATCTTCCTGCTCGGCGTCGGCGCGCTCCTCATCCTCGACCTGCAGGCGACGGGCGGCATCATGATCGCGGCCTCGATCATCGGCGCGCGCGCGCTGGCGCCGATCGAGGCCGGCGTCGCCACCTACAAGAGCTACATCGCGGCCAGGCTCGCCTGGATAAGGCTCGACGAGATCCTCAACACCGCGCCGCGGCGCGACGAGGGCATGGCGCTGCCCGCGCCCAAGGGACGGCTGAGCGCCCAGCGCGCGGGCTTCGTCCATCCCCAGACGCGCCGGACGATCCTCGCCAACATCTCCTTCGAGCTGCTGCCGGGCGAGTCCGTCGGCGTGATCGGGCCCTCGGCGTCGGGCAAGTCGACCCTGGCGCGCCTGCTCATCGGGGCGTGGCCGTGCGCGGCGGGCAATGTCCGGCTCGACAATGCCGACATCTATTCCTGGCCGCGCGCCGAGCTCAGCCGCTATGTCGGCTACCTGCCGCAGGACGTCGAGCTGTTCTCGGGCACCGTGCGCGAGAACATCGCGCGCATGAACGCGGGCGACCCCGAAGCGGTGGTGACGGCCGCGCGCCGCGCCGGCGCCCACGACATGATCCTGCAGCTCCCCAAGGGCTACGACACCGAGCTTGGGACCCGCGGCACGCGGCTCTCCGGCGGCCAGGCGCAGCGCGTCGGCATCGCGCGCGCGCTCTACGGCGATCCCAGGTTCGTCGTCCTCGACGAGCCCAATTCCAATCTCGACTCCATGGGAGAGGAGGCGCTGCTGCTGACGCTGGCGGCCCTCAAGAAGGACGCCGTGACGGTCGTCGTCATCGCCCACCGCCCGAGCATCCTGGCCGGCGTCGACAAGATCCTGGCGCTGCGCCCCGACGGCACAGTCGACGCCTTCGGCCCGCGCGCCGAGGTCGTCCAGCAGTTCACCCGCAGAGCCAATCCCCAAGCCCAGCCGGCCCAGCCCGCGCCGGCCCAGCCTGCCGCCCCGCCGACCCAGGTGGTCAAGACATGACCGACGAAGCGCACGCCGCCGCTCCCAAGCCGCCCGCCGCGCCCAACTGGCTCGCACGGCTGGGCGCGCGCATCGCGAGATCGCCGACCGGCGCGCGCGTCATCAAGTTCGTCTTCCCGGAGGACGAGGCCGTCTATGACGATCCGGAGAAGGATTTCCTCAATCCCGGACGGCTGGTGCGCACCGGCGGCGCGGTGGTGGCGGTGTTCATCATCGGGTTCCTGGGCTGGGCCGCGCTCGCGCCGCTCGACAGCGCGATCGTGGCGCAGGGCATCGTCGTGGTGGAGACGCACCGCAAGTCGATCCAGCATCTCGAAGGCGGCATCGTGCGCGACATCTATGTGCGCGACGGCCAGGTGGTGACGGCCGGCGCGCCTCTGGTGCAGCTCGACGACACCGAGAGCAGGGCGAGCCTGGATCTCATCCGCGGCGAAGCCGATGCGCTCGCGGCCGAGGAGGCGCGGCTGGAAGCCGAGCGCGACAATGTCGACCACATCTCCTTCCCGAAGGATCTGCTGTCGCGCCGGGACGATCCCAAGGTCGCCGAGGCCATCCGCGGCGAGCAGAGCACGTTCGATACCCACCGCTCCACGATCGCCAAGCAGCAGGCGATCTACAACCAGCGCATCGACGAGAACAAGCGCATCGTCGGGGGGCTGACGAGCCAGCAGACCGCCATCGACCAGCAGAGCGCGCTCATTGACCAGGAATCGCAGAGCGTCGAGCAGCTCTACAACAAGGGCCTGTCCACCTTGCCGCGCCTGCTGCAGCTCAAGCGCCAAGCGGCGGATTTGACCGGCCAGCACGGCCAGGTCGCGGAGAAGATGGCGCAGGTCAATCTCGATTCCGGCGAGGACGAGCTTCAGATCGTCAACCTGCGCAACCAGTTCATGAACGACGTGGTCAAGGACCTGCGCGACGTGCAGACCAAGCGCTTCGAGGCGATGGACCGCCTGCACGCGGCCAAGGACATCGTAGCCCGCCTGCGCCTCAGCGCCCCGGTCGCAGGCAAGGTCGTGAGCCTCTCGGTGCATTCGCGCGGCGCGGTGGTGCGGCCCGGCGACACAGTGATGGAGATCGTGCCCGTCAACGACCAGCTCGACGTCGAGGCCCATGTGCGGCCCGAGGACGCCGACAACGTCCATATCGGCATGACGGCCAAGGTCAATCTCGGCGCCTACAACCAGCGCCGCCTGCCGCTCATCACCGGCGTGGTCAAGACCGTTTCCGCCGACCGCCTTGTCGACCCGCACACCAACCAGGCCTATTTCTCCGTGGTCGTCGTGGTCGACCGCAGCCAGATCAAGGACTATGCCGACATCAAGCTGATCCCGGGCATGCCGGTGGACGTGTCGCTCGACACCGGCTCGCGTACCGCGCTCGAATACTTCATCGAGCCGATCACGAGCGTGTTCCGGCGCGGCATGCGCGAACGTTAGAGAAGGGTCGACGATGAACTCGAAACGATGGATCGCGGCGCTTGCGGGGCTTGCAGGCCTGCTCTTGGCGGAAGCCGCGTCGGCGGCGCCGGACGTGACGGGCTTCGGCGGCCTCGTCGACGGCGGCTTCGTCTATGCGCGGGTGCGCGCGAGCGGCGCGGTGCTCGATTCCGACCAGTATGTCGGGCAGGGCGACCTGCTCTACACTTTCGACAATCCGGGCCTGGCGGTGCAGGTCGATGTCTCGGACGATTTCTACTACGGCGTCGCGCATCGGCTCGCCCATCTGTGGTCGGCGGGCGGCAGCGCGTTCTGGCGCGACGACAAGGGCACGTTCGGCTTCAGCGGCAGCTATTTCTCCACCGACGCGCCCGCGGCGCCCTTGTTCGCCGGCAAGACCTCGGTCGAGACCTACGGAATCTTCGGCGAATACTACATCATCAAGGACCTCACCCTGCAGGCGCGCGGCGGCGGCACGGAAGGCGGCGGCGTCGGCCTGCAGAGCTATTACGGCGCCGCGGGGCTCACTTGGTACGACGATCCCGATCTCGCGGTCCACGCCGAGTACAACTACACGACCTACAGCTCGGGCCATGACTGGACGGGCATCGAGGGCAATGTCGAGTACCTGCCGTTCCACAGCGTTCCGGTGAGCCTCTATGTCGGCTACGACTACGCCAACATCTCCAAGGCGCATGACGCCCATGGCGGCGATTCCGCGGCGGTGTATCTCGGCATGAAGTTCCATTTCGGCAGCGGCCTCACCCTGCGCGACTACCAGCGCACCGGCGCGATCGAATGGACCGGCGATTCCAGGCCGGGGGCGAATTTGAAGTTCTGACGGCGAGGCGGCACGTCGCCCTTCGAGGCTCGCTACGCTCGCACCTCAGGGTGACGTGCCTACTGATAGATACCAGCGCGTCATCCTGAGGTGCGAGCCGTCCATAGCGTCAGCGTATGGACAGGCGAGCCTCGAAGGATGACCCATCAGGATGGAGCTCAACACTCCAGCCAATGGATGCTGAACAGCTTGTCCGCGTCGCACCAGGTCTGCCTGGGCGTGAAGCCGGCCTGCTGCGCCAGCGCGCGGAAATCCTCCACCGTGTATTTGTGCGAGACCTCGGTGTGGATCGTCTCGCCTTGCGCGAACGCGATCTCGTGGCCGGCGACACGCACGCGCTGCGGGACGAGGCTCATCAGATGCATCTCGATGCGGCGCGCATGCGGATTGTAGAAGGCATAGTGCGCGAAGGCGTCGAGGTCGAACTCGGCGCCCAGCTCGCGATTGGCGCGCGCGAGCAGGTTCTTGTTGAACGCCTCGGTCACCCTGGCCGCGTCGTTGTAGGCGGCGTGCAGGATCGCGGGGTCCTTCACCAGATCGACACCGATCAGAAGCCCGCCGCCCTTGAGCATCGCCGCCGCCTTGCGCAGGAAGGCGAGCGCTTCCGCACCATCCATGTTGCCGATGGTCGAGCCGGGGAAGAAGCCGATGCGGCGCACGTCTTCTGGCAGGAGCGGCAGCGCGAGCGGCTTGGTGAAATCGGCGACCACGGGCAGCACCGACAGGGCCGGCCGCTGCGCCCTCAGCCGCGCCGCCATCGCGCCCAGATAGTCGCCCGAGATGTCGATGGGCACATAGGCGCGCGGGTGGGCGAGCGCGTCGAGCAGCAGGCCCACCTTGGTCAGCGAGCCCGCGCCGAACTCGATCAGCGCGACCTCCTCGCCCAGCAACCGCGCGATCTCGGCCCCATGGCGCGCGAGCAGGCCGAGCTCGGTGCGCGTCGGGTAGTATTCGGGCAGGGCGCAGATGCGGTCGAACAGCGCCGAGCCTTCGGCGTCGTAGAAGTATTTGCAGGGAAGGGTCTTCGGCGTCGCGCTCAGGCCCTCGATCAGCGCGCGCGCGAATTCGCCATGGATTTCGGGTGCGCTCTGGGGCGCAACAGCGAGAAGATGGGCGTTGCTCATGCGTCCTCCGCCAGGCGAATGCCGCTGAATTGCCAGCGCGCCGCCGGCGGGAAGAAATTGCGATAGGTCGGCCGGGCATGGCCTTGCGGCGTGGCGCAGGAGCTGCCGCGCAGCACGAGCTGGCCGATCATGAACTTACCGTTATATTCGACCGCCTCGCCGTCGAACGGCCTGAAGCCGGGATAAGGGTCGTAGGACGAACGCGTCCATTGCCATGCCTCGCCGAACGCCTGCGTGACGCCCGCCAGCGCCGACGCCGCTTCCCATTCGAACTCCGTCGGTAGGCGCTTGCCGGCCCAGGCGGCGTAGGCGGCGGCTTCGTAGAAGCTCACATGCGTCACGGGCTCGGAGGGGTCGAGCGGTCGCACGCCGTTCAGCGTGAACATGCGTCCCTCGTCGAGCCAATAGAGGGGGCCATGCCAGCCTTCGCTCTTCGCCAGCGCCCAGCCGTCGGAGAGCCAGAATTCCGCACGTTCGTAACCGCCATCCGCGATGAAGTCGCGATATTCACCGCAGGTGACCAGCCGCGAGGCGATGCGGAACGGGCGCAGGGTCACGACATGGCACGGGCCCTCATTGTCGAAGGCGAACCCCTGTCCGTCATGTCCGATCTCGACCTGGCCGCCCTCATGCGCGATCCAGCAGAGCGGCGCCGCGTCGCGCAAGGCGGCGAGCGGGCCCGGCGTGTAGGCCGGCAAGAGCGGGTTGCACCAGAACGCGTGCTTGATGTCGGTGAGCAGCAGCTCCTGGTGCTGCTGCTCGTGCTGCAGGGCGAGCTCGATCATGGCGTGCAGGGCTGGGTCGGCGAACACGGGCTCCATCGCGGCATCGACATGGCGGCGATAGGACATAACCTCGCCGGCGCCGGGACGTGTCAGCAGCCCGCGCCGCGCCCGGGTGAACGGCGTACCCAGGCCCAGATAGTAGGAATTGAACAGCGCGTCATAATCCGGATCGAAGACCGTATAAGCCTGCGACCGGCGCAGGATCATGCGCTCGATGAACCAGGTTGTGTGGGCGAGGTGCCATTTGGCGGGGCTCGCGTCCGGCATCGACTGGACGCACTGGTCCTCGGCCGAGAGCGGATGGGCCAGGCTTTCGCTGTGCGCCCGCACGGCGGCATAGCGTCCGGCAAGGATTCCCAGCCGGTCCCGTGCCGGTTCAAGACTGCCCTTGGGAGACATCTTCCAAAACCCTTCGTACGCCCGAGGCGAATGTGACAACGATCTAATGTGGGAATCGTTCAGAACAACGCCAAGAGGAACGCCGGCGGCCCATATCGTTTCAAGAGGGCTGGCATAAAGCAATCCTGGCGGCGCAAACCCCTCGCGATTGTGGGGGATTGACCGGCTGCCCGCGTTGCAAGCCCCGCGCCCCCGTGGCAACAAGCCCCTGGCCCCGTCATGCAAACCGTCCGCTTTATGCTTCTGATGCCGTGGGGACGCGTGGGCAGCAACCTGCTCTTCGCGATCCTTCGCCAATCGGCGCCGATGAAGCTCGCCAATGAGAGCCTGAATTCCATCCGCACCGCGGACGCGCAAGCGGCCTGGTTCCGCGAATTCTACGAGACCGATGCCGCGACGCCCGCCCACGCCTTCATCGGCTCCAAGCAGAACATGCTGGCGGTGCGCGACGATGCCGCGATGACGGGCATGATCGGAGCGGCCGGGGTGTGCGTGGTGCGGCTGCGGCGCGCCAATCTCGTCAAGGCCGCGGTCTCGCAGATCCGCGCCGAGCAATATGCCGCCAAGATGGCGGCCGAGACGGGCGAGCGTCCCTGGGCGATCAAGAAGGGCCGGCCCACGCTCGGCCGCGCGCCGATCGACCCCGAGCTTCTCGTCAAGCGCATCGGCATCATGGAAGAATGCGACCGCCGCCTGATGCAGGCCTTCGAGGCATCAGGCGTGCTGGACATCGACTACGAGGACGTCAACACAGCGCTCGACGCGACGGTCGGACGCGTGCGGGATCATCTTGGCGTTCCCCAGGCGTCCTACAAGGTGCCGTTCGACAAGGCGACGCCGAACCGCCTCGAGGACGCGATCGAGAATTTTGGCGAGGTGGTCGCGCGGCTCGCGGACACGCCTTATGCTGGGCAATTGTAACGAATGTGGAGCGGACGTGCAGATACGGCCCTTTCCCTATCCTTTCGCCTCGGCGCTCTCCATCGTGAGCGACGTGGATGGCGCCAGCAAGGCCCGCTACGAGGGCTATGTCGGCCAGATCGTGCGCAAGCACGGTCTCGATTTCGGCGACTCGACGTGGTTGAGGATGTCGTGCGAAACGGTCGCCGCCGGGATCCCGATCTCCCATGGATTGGGATTTTTTTCGCGGTATTTCGGATTTGGCGGCGACGATGTCGAGCGAACCTTCGTGCGGACGCGTACGTTTTTTGAATCGCTCGGCGAGTATCACCTCGGCAATCTGGATCACTTCCATGCCTTCGTGAATCGCGGTCCACGCGTCGCCGTGCTCGAAGGAGGCACGGTTACGGCGCAAGGCGTGGAATTCGAACTGACGGACTTCGAGACTGCGGGCTTTTGGCGATGCGGCGACATCTATATCGAGATGGTTTGCGTCGTCATGCGGGGCGAGAATGCACCCGATGTCGCCGACATCGTGGTCGCCGAAAGTAACGGCCGTCTGACCCGCTATGGGCGCGCCGTCTCCGGCCCCGCGGCCGAGCCGGGCGAGACCGTCCTGTGCTTCGTTCCCGATGCGGGCGTGGACGACAACCCTGCTCATCCCCTTCTGCCTCAGATCGCGCGCGTGTCGGTCGAATTCTCCGAAGCCGGCGCGGCGTCGCGGATCGCGAGGGTCCTGCTGGCGAGCTCGCCCGCCTCGATCCTGTTCGACCGCATCCGCGTGCTGCGCGAGCGCTTCAACGTCGAGACGCCGCTGATGGTGGAGCACGGCGGCCAGCATCTGCGCTCGATCTGGATGCGCCAACGCCGCGACGGCGAGCAGGATCAATACATCGCCAACAATCCCGGGCGGATCGCCGCGTTCAACGGCGCGCACAGCTCGGAAAAGGACGGCCTGGTCTTTTCGACCGACGCCGACGACCCGCGCTCGGTGGCGCGCGTTCTGCCCGAGCTGTCCGCGGATTTCGAGGTGCGTTTCGTCGTGCCTCAGGCGGCGACGAGCAACACGGGCTGGTCTGCCGAAAAGATGGTGCAGCCGTTCGAGTCGCGCGCCGGGACGGTCGTTTATCAAGTTCATCGCACCTTGCCGAACCTGACCGAGCCTGTGGGTAAGGCGCTGTTCGACGGCACGCAAAGCCTCAGTGAGAATTTCCCAACCCGGCTTGATAGGGTGTTGGATGCCTCGTCGGCGAATCCGGGCTTGTATTGGCCGATCTACACGCATCTCGGCGGCATCGGGGTGCAGATCGCGGACGCCAATCTGCCGTCTCCCTATTTCCAGGGCGACGCGCTCCATCGTCTTCAGGACAGAACCTTCAACATCTCCGGGAATGTCGCGCCCAACGGACGGATTTGGACCGTGCGCGCCTCCACACTGTACGACTACGCGTTGATCCACCGTTCCATTCCCGATCACGCGACGTGGACGGATGCGAACACCGTCAGGATCGCGTCCTGGCACGATCCGGTGCTGAACAAGACGCTGCCGCGCTCGCCCGCGCAGCTTTACGGCCTCACCTTCTATGTCGCCGATCCTGCGCGCGCGAAAGTCCTCCTGGACGGAGAACCGATTCGGCTTCTCGCCCGCAACCAAGCCGATGAGACGGGGCGCCCTTCGGTCACGATCTGCGAGGCCGAGATCCGCCATCTCGTCTTCGACGCCCTCGATCCGCTTCAGAAGGCCGGGCTGGAGGCGCAACTCGCCGGCGGCAATTGGCGCTTCACCCGCGCGGAGAAGCAGGCGCCTGCTTTCGGCCGGCTGAGCGTTTCGCGCGGTCAAAGCGCCAGCCTGCAGATCCCAATGTACGGCTGGAGCGCCGTGGGAAGCCAGCTTCTCCGCGTGATCGGCCGGCGCAGCAAGAGCGGCAGCATGGGACTCGTGCTCGAGACGGTAAGCGGTGGCAAGTTCTTCTTCGGCGACCGCGCGCTTCTGGACACGATCGAGCCCGTCACCGCCCATTACATCTTCGAGCACGATCGCGGCACGGGTTTGCGCAATATCGCCGCCCCGTTCCATTGCATGCGTTGGGCGCAAGGCTCCGCCACCGGAGGGCCGCTGCCGAGCCATGCGCTCGCCTCGATCACGCTGCATTGCGCGGGCGGGCGCGGCGCCTATGCGGATTTCGGCGATCTCGCGCTCTTGCGGCCGCGCGCGACCTCGCTCAATCACGGCGAGGCGCCGTCTTATTGTCTGGGCGGCGTGGTGCCGGAATTCAAGCCCGAGCAAGGCGTCTGGGCGCAGGCGAAAGGCAAGTCCGGCGCCGTCTCCACGACGGTCGACCAGCGCGGCTGGTTCTGTTTCCCGCAGCTGCCGGAGGGCATCTACAACGTCTGGACGGAAGGCGAGGGAGGAAAGATCTACGACCGCCGCGGCCCTCTGGTCGAGCTTCGGGGCGATGTGATGAACCTGGAACTGAGCCGCAAGAGCTCGGACAGGTCTAGCGCTTGACCGCGAGCACGTTCATGTTCACGGGATAGCGGTTGGCGATGTCGGGGTAGCGGACGAACTCGTTGCGGAACGCCTCGTCCTCTTCGAGGCGCCGGGCGAAGGCGGCGATGTCGCGCATCTCGTCGGCGAACATGTCCGACGCCTGCGCGCCCGCGCGCATCTGCGGCTCCATCGGATGCTCGCGCGACAGCTCGAAGCCGAAGGCCTCGAGCACCCGGCCGATGTGGTCCGGCGGGCAGTAGGTGAGGCCGTTGGTCTCGATCGACTCGGCCTCCTTCATCGTTCCAAGCCCGAACTTGGTGAGATGATCGCCGAGTCCGCCCTTCCCATACCCCGCGCAGAAATTGGCAAGCGAGGTCCCGAGCCCGATATATTGACCGAGGAAAAGCGGCCCGCCGGGTTTCAATATCCGCCGCATTTCGGTCAGGAACTTCGCGCGCGGAAACAGATGCAAGCCGTTGTTGCACCAGACGGCGTCGAAGGAGGCGTCTTCCGCCGGTATGTTGGTCACATCGCCCACTTCGAAACGAAGGTTCGGCAGCTCGAAATAATCGGCCAGCTTGCGGGACAATTCGACCGCGCCGGCATTTCGCTCATAGCCGCAGATGAGGCCGTTCACCTCGCCGAGAAACACGCTCCAGCGACCGTAGCCCGATCCTACATCGGCCACCTTGTCGAAACCGGTGAAGCCCCATTTCTCCACCAGTGAGCGGTGATGGGCGGCGCCCGGCCTGAACCCGGCCGTGATGAAGGGGTTGCCCCAGGGATTGACGCCGCCATTGAAGGCGACGAGGTCCATCGCGCCCAAATCCTCTATCGCGTCGACACGGCCCTTGCGCTCAACCATCGCCTCATCCCAACGCGTCGAAGTTCGTGATCCTGATATGCTTGCTCTTCTCGAACGACCATTCCGCCAGTGAGACGAGATACGACCAGCTTTCCGGCGTAAGCTTGCCGTCCGCCAGCGTCATGAACAGGAAGCCGTGCTCATTGAGCACATCGCGCTTCAGGCTCTTGAGAAAGACCCGCCAGTGATCCGCCGTCCAAGGCTGCAATTTCTCGTCGACGTTGAACGCGGCGAGAAATGCGGTGACCAGATCATACCGGCCGTCCAAGCCCTCGAGCGGCGCATTCGGCTTGATCCAATGTCCAATCCGCTTTACGCCATAGAGCGCGCAGAGCGCATCGTATAGATGCGTCGTGCCTGCGAAGGGTCCGATACGCGGCGGAAGGTCCGTGCCTGTGACATCATGGCCGTAGAAGCGGGCAACGAAGGGGAAATGCCCGGGCCCGGTCCCGAAATCCAGGATGCGCATCGGCGGCTTCTTGTCGAGGTTCAGCATCCATGCCAGCCGCAGCTTGCTCTCAAACCACAGGATCGGGTCGAGATACTTCACGACATCGGAGTCCCGTTCGACGATGTTCGGATCGAGATAGTGCAGCTGTATACGGCGGTAGTCGTTCGCGCCCACTTCCGAAAGCAGGTACGAAAAGAAGCGGCGCGTTTCGCTGTTCTGGTAGTCGTTTCCCGACACCTTCGCGATCCGCGTCTCGATGATCTCGCGGAAGTCGCCATAGATGATTGGAAGATGCTCGGCCCGGACCTTGCGCAGAGGGACCTCTTCAATGCCGAGGCGATTGAACTCACTGATCGTCATCGCTCTCGCTTTTCCTTCTTCCCGATCTTTGGGGATCATATGGCATGAAAGCGTCGCGGCCGGGCACTTGAACTGCTATCCTTGCCGCAAGAGAATTGAGCGCCGCCGCGCTTATTGGGAAAAAATACCTGGGCTGTCAAGATAATGCCGGTAATGAAGATAGCGATCTGAAGAGAATGATTGCGAATGTAACGGAGATCGCGAGTTTTCCCGCCCTGGCGCCCCACGCCGCGCGCATGGTTCTGCCGCTGAGCGAAATGATCGATTCTTTTGTCGCGGAAACGGGCTTGCCGGGCAAGCATGCCCTCGTCAAGTTCCTGGAGCATGTAAAGGCGAACTTCCCTGACGAGAAGTATGCCGAAATCCAGAGACACCACCTGTCGCCGGAAAACCTGGAGCGGATGAAAAGAAAGGGTCACAAGTCCCTTGAGCACAAATATCTGGACTTCCCCTATTGGATGAGGAGCAAGTTCAAGAGGGCCGTCGACCTCCAACTCCAGGACTATGCGGGCGAATCCATCCTCGACATCGGGGCGGGACCCGGCCATTTCGGCCTGGTCGCGAACTATTTCGGCTGCGACTACTGGGGCCTGGAGATGCCGCTGCAGCCTTGGAGCGGAACGAGGCGGCACGTATTCGACGACTTGACAGAATTTTTTCACGTGAAGCGCGTCATCCAGGAGGTTCGCAGCCTGCAGAAAATGGAGTCGGAGCGGCGCTACCGGTTCCTGACCTGCCTCATGGGGAATTTCTGCGCCGTGGCGACGCCGGAGGGCGGGACCAGGCCATGGACATGGGGGGAGTGGCTATTTTTCCTGGACAACCTGGTTTCCGATTTCATGCTTCCCGAGCACGTCATGTACTTCAACATCAACCGGGAACACATGTCCGAAGAAGCCAAGCAGAAGATCCACCAATTCGCCGAATCCTATGACGAGGCACGAAGCCTCTTTTCGTTTCGAAATCTGGAAATGGCCCGCGTCAGGTGACGCGCGGCCAGGCACTGCCCGTTTATCGCGGGCGCTTCATGGTCTGGTCGTGAGCCGCTTGCAGACGCTCGAACACCTGCTTCGCCATGGCGCTTTCAGCGATGACACGCGCATGGCTTTCGGGTAGCGGCGGCGGCTGGAGGGGCGAGATGTCCGGCGCATAATCGGCGCTCTTGAGACGGCGCACGGCCTTGTCGTTGCCGCCGATCGCGTGGCCGGGGCGAGCAAATTTGAGCACCGCTTCATCGAAGGGAAGCGATAGTGCCTCGCAAGCGGCGCGAAGCACTTGCGGCGGAGCCTGCACGAACTCCTCGAAGGAGAGGAATACTACCTTGCCCTGCGGCGAGAAGCTCTCCAGGAACATGTCGTAGTTTTTGCTCCATGTGGCGACATAGCGTTCGCATTCGGCCAAGTAGTAGGCCTCGTCCTGGCCGGGCTTGCGCTTCTGCAGCTCCGACCACCACGCCTGGGGCAGGCTCTTGAACAGCACCAGGGCGTCGAAACGCAGAAGCGGGTCGTTTTCAACGATCTTGGCCGGGTTCTTGTCGCAAGCGACGAGCGTTCTGGTCCCAAGCCGCTCGGCGACGCGAAAATACCAGTTGGTGCGGTCCGCCGCGAGCGCCCGGCGGAATTCGGCCGTCAGCGCGGCGCAGTTCTTGCCACATACGCTGCACTTCACCATGTCGCCGGCAAAGTCGGCTTCGAAGTTCAGCACGTCGTAGCCGCCGGTGGGAACCTTGCCCTTCACCAGCCAATGCGACTCGCCGATGCTGGCGGCGCCGGGCAGGGAGCCCAGCAGGCGGTCGAACAGCGTGCTGCCGCAATATGAGACGCCGCAGATCACGACATGCCGCACGCCTTCGCGTGGCGGCGGGGAAGCGGGCGCTGCCAGGACCGCGCGCAGGTTGTCCGCGAACGCGCCGGCGGTGCCGGCGGATGCGGCCCCGACCGCGCCGTCGAGCGTCGCGCCGTCGCGAAGCATGGCTTGCGCGACATGGAACGCGGCTTCGAAGTCCCTGGGGTCCTGCTCGCGCAGGGCGGCCCAATGCGGCAGCGCCTTGCCGCTCTCTCCGAGCTCGTCGAACTGCCTGGCCAGCGCGCGGCGCACGAAGGCATTGCCGGGTTGGGTACCAAGAATCGTCTCGCCGAGACGCGCGGCGGCGGCGAAGTCGCGCGTCATTCGCGCCTGCATGAGGGCGACACTCAAAGGCACGCGCCCGGTCTGGGCCATCGCTGTCGGTTTCTCGGACACGGGGGCGCTCAGGGATTTTTCTCGATCGGCGAAGCCGCGCTCCGCGGCTCTATATCAGCCATTTCCGCTTCGCCCAAGCGCTGGCGGCATCGCGCGAGCTGCGGCATGGCGGTCTCGCGCGTCTCGGGCGACAGCGCCATGAGCCTTTCCCATGCCGGGGCGGCGATCGCGTAGTCGTGCGTGCGCATCGCGGCCTGGGCGAGCAGGCGCTGGATGTCCTCATTGCCGGGGGCCGCACTCGCCGCGGCGGCGCCGAAGCGCACCACCTGCTCGTAGCGCCGCGCCTTGTAGGCCGCGCGCATGTCGCGGCGCAGATAGCGCGCCGTCTGTTCCAGCCGGCGCCCGGCGTCGTCGTGCTCCGGGCAATCGTCCGGCACGGCGCGGAAGAACGCGACGGCCTCGACATGGCGTTGCGCCTCGACGGCCTCGCGCCCCGCCTTGATGATGCGGGAGGGAAGCTTGGCCAGCGCGAGCTGCGCCTCGACGTTTTCGGGCTCCGCCGACAGGACCGCCCGCCACGCCGCGATCGCGCGGGTGAATTCCTGCGCGCGGTCGAGCGCGCGCGCATGCTGGACCAGGGCTCTGGCGTCTTGCGGAGCCGCCTCCAGCAGCGATGCCCACAGCCCGGCCGCCTTGCTCCAGTCCTGTTCCGCCATCGCCATCTGGCCGAGCGCGGTCAGCGCGCGGCCGTCGCGTGGCTGGAGATAGAGGATCTGCATCCAGGTCTTCTGCGCGCGCTTGCGATCCGAGGTCATGCGCTCCTTGGCGTCATCCTGGAGCGCCTGCAGCGTGCGGCGCTGGCCTGTCTTGGCGATCACGTCGTCGGGCTCGATCTGCGCCAGGACCGTATAGTCGAGATGGGCGTCGAGGATGCGTCCGCGCCGCTCGCCGGCGAGCGCGCGCGGCAGGAGATCGTCCGCGATGGTCTTGACGATCGCCTTGCAGGTTTCGCCGTCGCGCCCCTGGCGCAAGGCGCAAGCGGCAAGCGCGGTGGCGCGGATATCGGCCTTCTTCTCATAGGCGCGCAGCTCCTCGATCGCGCGATCGGGCGCCTCGGCGGCGAGGCGCGCGAAATGGGAGGCCGCCTCGGCCATCTGTCCGCGCTCGACGGCGAGGCGGGCGGAGGCGAGCAGGGCGTCGGTTCCGGCGATGCCGGCCAGGCGCCGCGCCGAGGCCGCCGCCGCATGCGGCAGATCGGCGCGCAATTGCGCGCGCGCGAGCTGTGCCCAGGCTTCGGGCCAGTCCGCACGCAGCTCGGCGACGCGCCGCCAGGCATCCGCGGCCACGCTCCACTGCTTCAAATTGCTGAAGGCGCGCGCGCAGAGCTGCGCTATCTCCCGGTCATGAGGGTGAAAGGTGAGATAGTCCTTTGCCGCTTCGCCCAGCATCCGCCAGTCGCCTTCGCGCCAGGCGAGCCGTGCCTTCCAGCGCTTGAGCTCCATCGAATCCGGATCGCGCGCGCCCGCTTCATCGAGACGCGCGCGGCACGCCGCCCAATCGCCCGCGCCATAGGCTTCGCGCAGGCGCAGGAATATCTCGGCGGTTCCGGCAGACTGCTCTTCCGTGTCCGTCATGCGTGATACGATTTGTACCATTCGACAAAGGCGGGAATGCCCTTGGAGATCGGCGTCTTGGGCTCGAAGCCGTAGTCGCGGCGGATCGCGTCGATGTCGGCGAAGCTCTCGGCGATGTCGCCGGGCTGCAGCGGCAGCATCTCCTTCTTCGCCTCCCGTCCGAGCGTCTTCTCGAGGACGCCGATCATGTGAAGAAGATCCTCGGGGTGGTTGTTGCCGATATTGTAGATGCGGTGCGGCGCGCCTTCGCCGAACGCCTTGTCGGGCTCGCTCACGATGGCTGTGACGCCGTTGACGATATCGTCGATATAGGTGAAGTCGCGCTTCATCCTGCCGTGATTGAAGACCTTGATCGGCTGACCCTTGATGATCGCCTCTGTGAACAGCCACATCGCCATGTCGGGGCGCCCCCACGGCCCGTAGACGGTGAAGAAGCGCAAGCCCACCAGCTTCATGGCGAAGAGATGGGCGTAGACGTTGCTCATCAGCTCGTCCGCGCGCTTGGTCGCCGCGTAGAGCGAGATCGGCGTGTCGACCTTGTCGGTCTCGCAGAACGGCATCTTGGTGTTGCCGCCATAGACCGAGCTCGACGAGGCATAGGCCATGACCTCGAAGCCGTCCTGGTGGCGGCACAGCTCAAGCATGTTGAGGTGTCCGGCGAGATTCGACTGTACGTAAGCGTGCGGGTGGTCCATGCCGTAGCGCACGCCCGCCTGCGCGGCCAGATGCACGACCCGGCGGAATTTGACGCCGCTCAGCGCTTTCGAAAGCGCGGTGAAATCGGCGAGGTCGGTCTGGTGGAAGCTGAAGCCTTCGTGCCTGGCGAGTTCGCTCAGGCGGTTCTTCTTGAGCGCGACCGAATAGTAGTCGTTGATGCAGTCGAGGCCGATGACCGTTTCGCCGCGGGAAAGCAGGCGTTTGGCGACGTGGAATCCGATAAAGCCGGCGGCACCGGTGACCAGATAACTCATATTCATATATCGCCGCGGCAGGTTCAAGTGCCGCCGTCGCTCCCCGGCATGCGCTCCCCGCCCCAAGGAGCCTTATCGACATCGACCTCTGTATAGCATTTGCGGCTCGGTTAGAAGGCTCAAGCCGCGATAGAATTTCTTAACGCTCGATACCCAAAGACGCGAACAGTTCGCAGATCGTTCGCTCGACGCCGAATTTGGCGTGCGCGAAGGCAGGGGCGCGGGCGCGTGCGGTCCGGCGCCATCCTTCGTCGGCGATGACCTTCAAGATGACGTCCGCGAAGGAATCGGCGCCGGCCTCCACCGGCACGAGGTGGCCGGTGATGCCGGGCTCGATGGTCTCGAAGGCGCCGCCGACGTCGGAGGAGACGGCCGGCACGCCGAAATGCTGTCCCTCGATGAGCACGTTGGGCAGCCCCTCGCGGTCCGAGGTCAGGAGATTGAGATCGATGACGCGCAGCCAGTCGGCGACGTTCGAGACGAAGCCCGGCATGTGCAGCCTTTCGGCGAAGCCGCGCGCGCGCGCGAAGCCGCGCATCTCTTCGGCCATGCGTCCGTCGCCGAGCACGACGAAATGCGCGAGCGGGCACTCAGCCGCGACCAGCGACGCGGCCTCGATCCACAGCAGCGGACGCTTCACCGGCTCGATGCGGAAGATCCCGCCGATGAGAAATGCCTCGCGCGGGATGCCGGCCTGCGCGCGCAGATCCGCCTGCGGCTCGCGGTCGAGCTTGGCGAACTCGACGGCGTTGTAGACGACGCGGAACGGCGCCGTGTCGGGCCACTGCGTCCAGTCGCGGTCTGAATCGGCGCCGGCGCGCGAATTGTTGACGATTGAGAAGCCGGGATGGGCGAGAAGACGGCGGTAGGTGTGCCGCATCGGGCGCAGGAAGAGGCTCGTCTCCAGCGGACCGTGGCCCCACAGATTGGGCGAGAGCGAGCCGCGATGGATGAGGAACTTGTCCACGCCCGCGAGCCGGCAGGCTAGCCCCGCGATGAAAAGGTCCTGTCTCAGATGCACCGCCTGCGGTCGCCGCTCCAGGATCAGCTTGGTGACGCGGATCAGCTCTTCGCGGTGCAGATGCGGCAACAGGTCGATGGCGCGCACCAGGCGCTCGCGGCTCTCGAGCGCGGGCAATTCGGCCAGCACGTTCGAGCGCCTGTTCCAGTCGGCGCCGAAATGCACGATCTCGGCCGGCGTGTCGCGCGCCGCGCGCAGGAACGACGAGGTGTCCGCGTCGTCCATCTGGCGCAGCGCGAGCACGACCTTCGTCAGGCACGGCTCGGCCGCCATCTTGCCCGCGACGGTGACGGTCTGCCTTTCGCTTCCTCCCGCGCGAAGCGACGAGCTCACGGTGAGCAGGTGGCCGCGGCGCGGCGCGTATCCGATTCCGCCGTTTCGCGCGATCTCCTCGAAGATGACGTCGATCAGGCATTCGGGGAAGCGCAAGCCCGCCTCCGCGCCGCAGAACTCGACGACGCTGCGCACGCGCTGCAGCGCCGCGTATTCGCCCGCCAGCGTCGCGGGATCGCGGATGGCGCGCATCGCCCCATAGGCCTCGCCGTAGCGATAGAAGCGCTCGTGCAGCAGCGCGATCTCGGCCGCGGGATCGATCTTGAGGCTCTTGGGCAGGTCTTGCGTCCGCACAGTCTCGAAATGCGCTGCCGCAGCCGGCACGTCGAGCGCGGCGCTGGCCAGCATGCCCAGCGTCCAGTTCATGATCGCGGAATTGTCGCTTCCCGCGCGGAGCGCGGCCAGGCGAGCGGTCACACCATCCGCGACGCGGGCGCGCCATGCGGCCCTGCGCAGACGCCGCACGATCTCGACGATCGGGGCAAGCTGGTTTTCGCCGAGCTTGGCGCTCGGAACATGGCGTTCGAGCGCATCCAACGCCTCGGCGATCACCTCGCGGTCGCGGCCGGATTCGAAAAGGACGCGAACGACGCGTCGGCGCGCATCGGCGTCGCCCTCATAGTCCGGTGTCCCGCGCAGCAGCGCCACGGCCGCCTCGTGCGCGCCGGCTTCGCACAGCATCGCCACGGCCTCCACGCCTACGGCGCGATCGGCGTCGGGGGCGCGAACCGCGCGCGTGCAGAACTCGACCAGGGCCTCGCGCTGGTTCCACGACGCGGCGAACCCCGCCGCCTCGAGCCACAATTGCGCGATGTCGCCATCCGCGCTCAGCCTGCGATAAACGTTGAACGCGCTCTCGGTGTCGCCGCGCCTGAAATGGAACTGGGCGAGCGTCCTGGCGAGCATCGGATTTCCGGCCGTGATCCGCCCGCTCTTGCGTTCGATCTCCTCGAGCGCGTCCGTCGAGGGAGCATCGCCGATCGTGTTCAGCTGGCTCAGGAATTCGAGCGACTCGCTTTCGCTCGAATCCTCGAAGGCCAGCGCGCCGCTTTCGTCCGCCGCGTCTTCGGCGCGCAGAAGCGCGTGGTAGGTCTTCAGCCGCTCGAAATTCGCATCGCCCGCGAGGCGTTTGTCCAGCACCTCGAGGCGCGACGCCATTTCGTCGGCGTTCGCCACGCCGATGCTCGCGGACAGGTCTGCGATCTCCTTGGCCGCGACCTTGGCCCTCAGGCGCCGGGCGTCGTCATTGGCGGGATTGATGCGCAAGACCTCGTCGAGCCTGTCCAGCGCGTCCGGCGTTCGGCCTGCGCGCGCGTGGACGCGTCCGAGCGCCATGCGCGGCTCGCCGTCCTTCGGCGCGAGCACGGCGATGCGCTCCCAATATGCGCGCGCCTCTTCGAAACGGGCCTGCCGCATGAGAAGACGCGCCAGGGGGCGCAGGACGGTGAGCCGATTCGGCTCGCGGGTGAGGATGTCCTTGAACATCTCGCCGGCGCGGCCGGGTTCGCGTTCCACGAGCGCCATCGCCTCGGCTTCGAGATCTTTGAGGGGCGCGGGCTGATCCAGGCTCATCGGCGGGAAACTAGCATGAAGCGCGGCGATCGGGCGTAGCGCGGCAGGTCAATTTATGGTAGTAATTTTCGGTGGGGGCGTATTGCTGATAGACTGGTTCACGCCTGCGGCCTCCATCCCATGTCGATCGCCACCCTTGAAGAATTGCGCGCCGAGTTGATCGTCCTCGAGGAGAGGATCGACGCCGGCGCGTTCGTGGACTCCGACCGGTTGCGCGCGCTCGCGCCGGCGGCGCGGCATTGGGCCAGGCAGTCGGACGAGGCCCATCCCATACCGCGCCTAGCGCGCCTGATGATGCGCACCAACGCGTCCTCGGCGGCGCGCGACCTTCTGGAGTTCGCCCGCCCGATCGCGCGCGACGAGGATTGCTCCATCGCGCTGATGCTGGCCAATGCCACGGCCGCCTGCGGCGACCACAGGCGGGCGCTCGCGATCCTGGCGCCCCTGGCCGACGCGAATTCCGCCAACGCGCAGCTTGCCGCGCGCGCCGCCGAGCTTCACGCGCGTCTCGGCAACGCCGAGGAGAGCCTCAGGCTTTATGCGCGGGCAGCCAAGCTCGACAAGGGCCGCAAGCCGCAGCTTCTGAACGCGCTCATCGCGGCCGGCCGCGGCGGCGACGCGCTGGACGAGGCGCGCAAGGCGCTCGTCGAGCGGCAGGACGATCCGGCGACGCGCATCGCCTGGTTCAAGGCGCTGGCGAAATTCTCGGGCGACAGGGACGAGATCGCGCGCGCCCGCGCCGATCTGCTCGCCTGGCTGCCCGACGATCTGGCCGGTTCGCTGTGGCGCGCACATCTCTTCAGGATGGAGCAGGACGACGAAGCCGCCTTCGCCGAGCTCAACGCCGCTTTCGCGCGCTGGCCGAACGACGGGGGCTTGCGCAAAGCACGTGCCGCGGCGGCGCTGGCGCTCGGCTTCTGGGGCCGCGACGCGGGCGCGATCTACGACGCCGTTTCCGTGTCGCTCGACGCGCCAGACCTGCGCGCGCAGATCGCGCGGGCGGACAAGCTCCTGCGCGCGTTCGGCGGCTCGCTCGGAAAGGCCGCGGCGGACAGCGGCGCTTTCGCCCATGTGCGCTCGCCGGAAAGCGTCTTCGCGCTGGTGGCGGACGAGAAGCCCGCCGCACCCGAGAGCGGACGCGGCAAGGGGCTCGCGATGATCGCCCATTCGCTCACCGCCGGCGGCGCGGAGCGGATCGTGGCCACCCTGTTCCGTCACCTGCGCGAGAGCGGGCGCTTCGATTGGGTCAAGCTTTATCTGCTCAATCTCTCCGAGACGGACGGCAGCGACTTCTATCTGCCGCTGACCGGCATCGACCGCGCGGACGTCGTGCTCCTCGACCGCGGCTGCAGGATAGAGGAGCCGTTCGACTTCCTGGCCCTCGACGCCGCGCGCACCGCGCAGGCCATCCACGACCAGCTCGTGAAGGACAAGCCCGCCATCGTGCACGCGTCGCTGGAGCCGCTGACGCTCACCGCCGGGCTCGCCGCGCTGAAGGCCCGCGTGCCGCGCATCGTCCTGCACACGCACAACATGCGGCCCACCGATCTTTATCCGGGCGCGCCCCAGCCGCCGCGCTGGCGCGATTGCTACCGCTCCATGCTCGCGCGCGCGGAGGTGCGGCTGGTGGGCTGCGCGCGGGCCTCGATGGAGGACTACGCCGATTGGATCGGGCTCGGCGCGATGGACAAGCTCCACACCGTCTACAACGGATTGGATTTCGAGCAATTCCAGCCGGCGTCCGATGCGCAGATTCCAGCCCGGCTGCGCGCCGCGCTCGGCATCGGCCGCGACGCGCCCGTGATCGGCACGGCGTTCAAGTTCCGCGAGGAGAAACGTCCCGCGCTCTGGGTCGAGGCGGCGCTCAAGGTGCTTGAGAAGCACGCCGATGTGCGCTTCGTGATGTTCGGCGACGGGCCGCTGCTGGCGCCGGTCAGGGAGCTAACGGCCGCGAAAGGCGCGCAAGCGAGTTTCGTTTTCCCAGGCCTCGTGCCCGATCTCAATCGCTGGCTGCCGATGCTCGACCTCTTCATGCTGTGCTCGAGCTCGGAGGCGCTGCCCAACGTGCTGCTCGAGGCGCAGGCCTGCGGCGTGCCGGTGATCGCCTATCACGTCGGCGGCATCGCAGAGACGATGATCGACGGCGAGACCGGCATCCTCGTGCGCGAGGACGGCGCCGCGGCGCTTGCCGCCGCACTGCTGCGCGCCATCGGCGATCCGGACTGGCGCAAGGGCGCGGCGTGCGCGGGTGCGGCCTTCGTGCGCGAGCGCTTCAGCACGCAGAACATGACGCGGAGCGTGAGCGATGTACTGCTGGGCTGAGCCATGCGGCGCGACCTGATCCGCCATCCCGATTTCCCGTGCGCCGCCGTCGAGCGGCTCACGACGGACATCGCGGGCACGGGCACTTCGCTGCTGGTGGACTATCATCTCACCGGCGATGTCGGGGCGCTCGCACTGCCTGCCATCGCCGCGCCTGAGCGCGTGAATGAGCTCTGGCAGCACACTTGCTTCGAAGTGTTCGTGCACCCGATGCCGGGCACGACCTATCTCGAATTCAATCTCGCGCCGTCGACGCGCTGGGCGGCCTATCACTTCGACGACATCCGGCAAGGCATGCGCGACGCCGACGTGCCGCCGCCCGTCATCGACATCGAACGCAGCGCCGAAAGCCTCGTCCTGCGCGCGACGCTGACGGTGCCGGACGGCCCGTTGTATCTGAGACTTTGTGCGGTGATCGAGGAACGCAGCGGCGCGCGGTCCTACTGGGCGTTTGCCCATCCGGCCGGCAAACCCGATTTCCATCATTCCGATTGATTTGCGCTCGAACTTCCAGCAGCGTGCGCGCGATGAAATTCGGCATCGACCGCCTTCTCGAAGAGCCCTCGCTGCGCGCGCCGCTCAAAGGCAAGCGCGTGGCGCTGGTCGCACACCCGGCCTCCGTGACCAGGGACCTTACCCATTCGCTCGACGCGCTCATGGCTTTGGGCGACGTCAGGATCTCCTCGGCCTTCGGTCCGCAGCACGGCATGCGCGGCGACAAGCAGGACAACATGGTGGAGTCGGCGGACTTCGACGATCCCGTGCACGGCATCCCGGTGTTCAGTCTCTACGGCGAGACGCGCAAGCCGACAGGCCAGATGCTCTCCACTTTCGACGTGGTGCTCGTCGACCTGCAGGATCTCGGCTGCCGCATCTATACCTTCGTCACGACGCTGCGCTACATGCTCGAGGCCGCGGCCCAGAAGGGCAAGGCGGTGTGGGTTCTCGACCGTCCCAACCCCGCCGGCCGGCCGGTGGAAGGTCTTCGGCTGCGCGGCGGCTGGGAGAGCTTCGTCGGCGCGGGAGCTCTTCCCATGCGCCACGGACTGACGCTCGGCGAGCTGGGGTTGTGGTTCATCGACACGCTCAAGCTCGACGTCGACTATCGCGTCGTCGAGATGGAAGGCTGGCAGCCGGAAGCAGCACCCGGCCACGGCTGGCCGCTCGGCGAGCGCGCCTGGATCAATCCGAGCCCCAACGCGGCCAATCTCTGGATGGCGCGCGCCTATGCGGGGACGGTGATGCTGGAGGGCACGACGCTGTCGGAAGGCCGCGGCACGACGCGCCCGCTCGAATTGTTCGGCGCGCCCGACATCGAGGCGCGCCGCGTGCTGGCCGAGATGCGCGCTCTCGCGCCGGAGTGGCTCGATGGCTGCCGCCTGCGCGAATGCTGGTTCGAGCCCACCTTCCACAAGCACAAGGGCCGGCTCTGCAACGGCGTGCAGATCCACACCGAGGATGCGAGCTACGGCCACGCCGCGTTCCGGCCCTGGCGCCTGCAGGCGCTGGCGTTCAAGGCGATCCGGCGCCTCTATCCGGACTACCCGCTGTGGCGCGACTTCGCCTACGAATACGAGCACGGCAAGCTCGCCATCGACGTGATCAACGGTAGCCCCTTGCTGCGTGAATGGGTCGACGACGCCTCGGCGACACCCGCCGACCTCGACGCGCTCACGCTCCCCGACGAGCAGGCATGGGATGCCGAACGCGGGGCCTATCTGCGGTATTGAACTCTACTCGCCGTTCACGCCCTTGGTCATGTCCTTGGCGTATTCCTTGACCTGATCGGTACCCGCGATCTGGTCGAAGATCCACAGCCACGCGCCGGTGATCCCGCATTGGCTGTGCCAGGTCTTGAGCTGGGCCTCCGCCGCGGTGGGCGTCTTGAAGGGCGGCGCGCCGGGCTGGTCCGACAGGCCGGGAAAGACCGGCACGTCGCCGAAATCCCATTCCGACGAGCACGGCGAGTTGCCCTGGCCGCCGGCGAAGGTCTGCAGATGGATGCCGTCCACCAGGCTGGGCATCTGGGTGTTGATCTGCGAGACGACCGACGTCCAGTAGGTGTTGTTGGTGTAGGGGTTCATCGTCACGTGATAGCCGAGCCCGCCCAGCATCAGCGCGAACTTGACCGTGGATTCGCTGTCGTAGCTGTTCTCGTCGTCGAAATCGATCGCGTCGATCGGCAGCGCCTTCGCGATCGCCGCGAAATCCTTGTACAGGATGCTCTTCTTGCCGGTGCCCTGTGAATCGATCAGCGCCTTGATGTTCTCGAAATCGCCGAAATTCGACGAGCCGATGCTGAGCGTGATGCGCGTCACCTTGCCCGTCTTGATGTTCTTCAGCGCCTTGGCGAATTTCGGCCAGGTCTGGTCGCCGATATATTTGCCGCCCGAGGTCAGCGGGAACTCGCCGTTGAGGTTCAGATCGCCGCTCGCGTTGACCTCGACGCTCCACACCAGCAGCTCGGTGAAGCCGGCCGTCTTCAGCTCCTTGATGTTGGTCTTGTCGTCGTTCTTGTAGACCGGGCCGCCGCCCAGGATGCCGACATAGCCGGTCTGCGCCGCGGCGCTCTGCGCCAACAGCGCCGCGCCGGCGAGCACGAGGGCCGCCGTCAGGCGCTGCAGGAGGCTCTTTCCTTGGGTCTTGGCGCGGGAAACCATGGTGAAATCCTCCGGTTTGGCTGGTTCGAGCGAGGGCGTGCCGGTATTTTTGCCCTAATCCGTCGGGCGCGCACAAGAGCGGTTCACAACTGCGTCAGCCGCGGCCATGGGCGTTGAACAATCGCCAAGGATGGAGAAGGCTGATCGAAATGCAGCGCGGGGGCTGGACGATGGCTTCGTATAAGAGTGCGGTTATCCTTCTCGCGACAGGGCTTTGCGCGGGCGCGCCCGCCTGGGCCGCCGCTCCGGCGACCACTTATCCCGCGATGGCGCCGGTCGCTCAGTACCGGATGGCCAGTCCCGCCGATGAGATCGCGATGGCACGCTCGGCAGCGCCGGTTTCGATCTCAGGCAGCGCGAGCGTCATGGTTCTCGGCGCCAAGGGTTACGAGACCGCGGTCACGGGCAAGAACGGGTTCGTATGCATGGTGCTGCGCGGATGGACGGCGAATTTCGACGATCCGGTTTTCTGGAATCCGAAGATCCGCGGGCCGGTCTGCTACAACCCCGCCGCCGTGCGCTCGGTGCTGCCGCTGGTCTTGGAGCGGACGGAGTGGGTGCTCGCGGGCGTCTCGAAGTCGCAGATGCAGAGCCGCGCCAAGACGAGCGTCGCCGCCAACAGGCTGCCGGAGCCCGGCACGTTCGGCTACATGATGTCGAAAGAGCAATACGTGTCGGACCAGGGCACGCATCATTGGCACCCGCATCTGATGTTCTACCAGGCCCATGCCAAGGCGGCCGACTGGGGCGCGGACTTGCCCGGCTCTCCGGTGTTTTCCGGCGAAGGCGATCCCGTCACGATGTATTTCGTCCCGCTCGCGAAATGGTCCGACGGATCATCCGCGGTCGATATGCACTGACGTCTGCCTCTATCGATCGAGAGTGATCTCGCGTGCTTGCGCCGTCGCCAGCAATTCGAGAAACCGAAAACTGGTCTCGCGTCCGGGCTCTTGCCGCCGCTCGACAATCGCCGCGCCTGTCTTCTGCCAGACGATTGCGACCGCATGGTGGAAAAAATCGTCCGCCACGTCGTGCGCGACTTCTTTCCGGAAAACGAGAATCCCCAAGCCGTCGAGCGTGTTGATCAGAGTGAAGACGGCTGTCCAGCGGTGGCCCAGCTGTGTCTGCAATTCCCGCCACGACAAGCCTTCGGGCACATCGTGCAGGGCGCTCAGGCCCTCGATGAGATCGCGCGAATACAGCATCTCCATGAGATGAAGCGAAACCTGCGTGGTCCGCGCCTTGGCTGCCACACGGATCTGCCATGCGCCGAAAATGACCCCGCCGACAACGGCAACCGTTGTCGCGATATTGAGCGCGAGCGCTAAATCCATGCCGTAACCCCCACGTATCTTGTTGTGGCCCGCAGCAAAATAGCGCCCGCCAGCGGACTCCGCAGAGAATCCTAATACGCTGTTTTTACTGGGAAAACCTGGAGCGGGCGAACGGATTCGAACCGTCGACCCTAACCTTGGCAAGGTTATGCTCTACCCCTGAGCTACGCCCGCTTATCCAGGTTGGGCGGGCGTTATGGCCCAGGGGAACGAAGGATTCAACAGCTAAAATAAGGCTTTGGTTTCCGTGAGGGGGCCAAGACGCTAGCATCGCGGAATGAACCCGATCCCCGGCCATTCCTATGTCGCGTTTGCCTCGCTCCACGAGAAGCCGCTCACCATCGCAGGCCGCCTGAGCGGGCCCGCGCCGAACGGCGGCAAAGCGCCCGCGGTCGTCATCCTGCACGGCTCTGCCGGGCCGTCGGCGCGGGAGGCGGGCTATGCGGCGGCGCTGCGCGAGGCCGGCTTCGTGACACTGGAGCCGGACCAGTGGGCGGCGCGGGGCCTGGGCGGCGGCGACAAGGGCCGGCCGAAGACGTTCACCGAGACGCTGCCGGACGTCTTCGGCGCGCGCGCCTTTCTGGCAGTGCGGCCCGAGGTCGATGCGGCGCGCATCGGGCTTCTGGGATTTTCCTTCGGCGGCGTGGCGACGATGCTGGCTGCGACGCGCGCCCACAGCAGCCGTTTCGCGCAGGCCGGGCAGTTCGCCGCGTTCATGCCGTTCTATCCCGCCTGCTGGACCTACAACACGCTGCCCGGCCAGGAATTCTCACACCTCGTCGCGGCGCCCCTGCTGCTCGTCACCGGTGCGCTCGACGAATACGACGACGATCCCCATGCGGGCGAGAAGCTCGCATCCTCTCTCTCGCCGGAAGACCGCGCGCGTGTGCGCACGCATGTCTTTGCTGACGCGCATCACGGCTTCGACGTGCCCGGCGTGGACGTCGCGGTGCCCGACCCTTTCTGCCATCGCGGCCAAGGCGGCCATGTCGTGATGCGCCACAATCCGGAAGCGACGCGCGCCGCGCATCGTCTCGCGGTCTCGTTCTTCCGCGAGACGCTGGCTTAGCGCCTGAACGGCGCGAACATCCGGGCGTGGATTTCCGCGATGCCGGGATAGTCCTCGATCGCGCGGCGGTCGTCGGCGTCGAGCGCGGCCGGCCGCGGCGCGGAGGAGCGGTCGGCCGACAGCTTCTCGATGCGCTGAACGACGCGCTCGGGCATGTCGAGGCCCAAAGGCTCGAACAGCTTCTCGCGATAGAACGCGGCCGGGTCGCCCCGCGCGATCAATTCGTCGAGGTTGAGGACGCCGACGCGGCCGGGCGCGCGCGCGATGATCTCGTCGAGCCGCTCGAAGGATTTCACGTAATGGGCGAGGAAGCCGCGCACCTCCTCATAGCGGTTCCAGTCCATCGCCTTGTAGGAGCGCCAGCAATCGAATGGGTTGCGCGCGCAATAGAAGTAGCGCGGCTTCAGCCCCGCCGAGGCGAAATGCGTCTCGTACTCGTCGAACAGCGATTCGAGCCGGGGCGTCTTGTGGCCCATATAGCGCGCGTCGGCGCGGCGGTGCAGCTTGCCGCGCCCGCCCTTCGACAAGAAGCCGAAGGATTCGAACATGTAGTCGGCCTTGCGCTCCAGCCACGCCTCGCGCGTGTCGCCTTGGGCGCGGTCGGCGGCGTCGAGCAAGGTCAGGAACTGCTTGAGCACCGAGAGCGATATCTCGCCGTTCATCGCCACAAGCGGATGCGCATTGACCGCGCGCTGCGCGTTGGTCGTACCCGAGCGGCCCATGCCGAAGATGAAGAGCGGCGTTACGGCGTCCATTGCGCCAGCCAGTCGGCGAGCGCCTGCGGCGACATGTGGCGCGCGTCCTCGATGGCCGAGACGCGTCCGGGATTGACGATCCGGCCGTCGGGCGTCGCCACGATGATCGCGGGCACCCCTTCCAGGCGCGTGGTGATGCCGAAGCGCGCGGGGATGTCGAGATTCTTGTTGAAGCGCCCGACATCGACGGTGACGAGCTCGTAGCGGCTCGCGAGGAAGGCGTGCAGCTCGGGCCGCTCCATCAGGCCCGACAGGATCCGGCAATCCGCGCACCAATTGCCGCCCAGGTCGATCATGACGCGCTTGCCGTCCCTGCGGGCGCGGGCGAAAGCGGCGTCGACATCGACTTCGGCATTCGCGTCGGCCGCGAACGGCGCGTCGGGCACGTCGAACTCGGACAGCGAGGAGATGCCGATCCGGGGCGCGGTCGCGGCCGGGGCAGCGGAGGAAAGGAGCAGGGCGGCCAGAAGGGCCGGAACGAAACGCATGTGAGGCCTCACGTTTGGCGCGATTCTGCGGGGCGGCGACCATATCGGCAAGTCCCGCTTTCGCCAAAGTGTCATTCCGGTAAGGTAGAAACTGAAAAATACCTTCGGAGGGGGCTCCCATGGCCGGTTTACTCGCGCGCGAAAGCATCGTCGCAGGTCCTCGTTTCAGCCGCTGGCTGGTGCCGCCCGCGGCGCTCGCCATCCATCTGTGCATCGGCATGGCCTACGGCTTCAGCGTGTTCTGGCTGCCGATGAGCAAGCTGGTCGCAGGCGCGCCGGCCTGCACGCATTTCATCGACGAGCTCACGGCCACGGGCTGCAACTGGACCGTCGCCGACGTCACCCACATCTTCGAGACCTTCATCGCCGTGCTCGGGCTTTCGGCCGCGATCTTCGGAAGCTGGGTCGAGCGCGCGGGTCCGCGCAAATCCGGCTTCACGGCGGCTTTGTGCTGGGGCGCGGGCCTCGTCATCGGCGGCTATGGCGTGATGATCCACCAGCTCTGGCTCGTCTTCCTGGGATCGGGATTTTTGGGCGGCGTCGGGCTCGGCATCGGCTACATCACGCCGGTCTCCACGCTCATCAAATGGTTCCCGGACCGGCGCGGCATGGCGACGGGCTTCGCGATCATGGGCTTCGGCGGCGGCGCGATGATCGGCTCGCCGCTCGCGGTGTGGCTGATGGCGCGTTACGGCGTGGCCGAGACGCTGATGATCCTTGGCGCGATCTACTTCGTCGCGATGACGCTTGGCGCGTTCGGTTTCCGCGTCGCGCCCGCGGGATGGAAGCCTGCGGGCTGGTCGCCCAACATCAAGGCGGGCGCGATGATCACCGACCGCCACGTGCATGTGAACCGCGTGATGCGCACGCCGCAATTCTGGCTGATCTGGATGGTGCTGGGCCTGAACGTCACGGCCGGCATCGCGGTCTTGGCGATGGCGAGCCCGATGCTGCAGGAAGTGTTCGGCGGCAAGCTGCTCGGCCTCGACGCGCACGCGGTCTTGAGCGACCCGCAGAAGAAGGCGATCGTCGCGGCAGCGGCGGGGCTGGTGGGCCTGCTCAGTCTTTTCAACAGCCTGGGCCGCATCTTCTGGGCGTCGATGTCGGACTATCTCGGCCGCAAGAACACATACTTCGTGTTCTTCATCCTTGGCATCGCGCTCTACGCGACGCTGCCGACGCTCGGGCATCTGGGTCTCGCCTTGGCGTTCGTCGCTTCTGCCTGCGTGATCCTGACGATGTATGGCGGCGGCTTCGCCACCATCCCCGCCTATCTCGCCGACATCTTCGGCACGCAGATGGTAGGCGCGATTCACGGACGGCTCATCACGTCGTGGTCGGTCGCGGGCGTCGTGGGACCGATGATCATCGCCAGCCTGCGCCAGACCCAGCTCGCCGCGGGCGTCGCCAAGAGCCTCGTCTACGACAACACGCTCTACATCATGGCGGGGCTGCTGTTCGTGGGGCTGATCTGCAACGCGCTCGTCCGCCCGGTGAAGGACAAGCACTATATGAGCGAGGAGGAGCTGGCGCGCGAGCGGGCGCTGCAGCACGAGGCGGCGTCGGCGGAAGCGGTCGCGAACGCGGCGCGCGGCGGCGCGGGCGCGATGTTCATAGGGCTCATTGCCTGGCTCGCGGTCGGCATCCCCTTCGCCATCGGCCTCTATATCGCGCTGCAAAAGGCGGCGGCGCTGTTCTGATCACAAGCCCGTAAGCGGCTGGCCCGAACGTCCCCGAACCGCTAAACATGCTCTCGAGGGAAGACGAGGGACCGCCATGAAATCCGTCTTGTTCGGAGCGCTCGCAGCGCTCCTGGTTGCCAGCATGCCCGCTTGCGCCGCCGCTCCGGCCGCCGACGCCGGCGATGCCGCCAACCCGGCCTATATGTGGGATTTGAGCGATCTCTATCCCTCGCCCGAGGCCTGGACTGCGGCGCAGGCCAAGGTGAAAGCGCAGGTCGACGGGCTCGACAAGTACAAGGGCAGCTTGGCCGAGAGCGCGAAGGCGATGCTGACCGCGCTCGACGCGATCTCGATGGCCGGCAAAGAGGTCGCGCGCCTCAACGTCTATGCCTCGCTCAAGGGCGACGAGGACGTGCGCGTCGCCGTCAATCAGGAGCGCGTGCAGCTCGGCCAGGCGCTGCAGGCGGAGTTCGGCGAGAAGACCGCCTGGGTCGCGCCCGAGGTGCTCGGCGTTGGCGCGAAGAAGGTCCACGCATTCGAGACGCAGTCACCGGAGCTCGCGCACCGCTTCGACTTCTATCTCGACAACATCCTGCGCGGCGCGCCGCACACGCTCTCGCCCGAGGCCGAGGGCGTGATGGCCTCGGCGCAGACCGTGCTCGTGCAGCCCAACAACATCTACAGCCAGCTCTCCAACGGCGAGCTGCCGTTCCCCGGCGTGACCCTGTCCGACGGCACCAAGGTCGAGCGCCTCGACCAGGCCGCATATTCGAAATACCGCCAGGCGCCGAACCGCGCCGACCGCAAGCTCGTCTTCGACACGTTCTGGGGCACGTGGAAGAAATACGAAGGCACGTTCGGCGCCTCGCTGAACACGCAGGTGCAGGCCGAGGAGTTCGACGCCAAGGTGCGCCACTATCCCAACGCCCTGTCCGATGCGCTCTTCGCCGACAACATGCCCGAGGCCGTCTATCGCCAGCTCGTGGCGCAGGCCAATTCCGGCCTGCCGGTGTTCCATCGTTACTTGAAGCTGCGCAAGAAGCTGCTCGGCATCAACGACGATCTCGCCTATTACGACATCTATCCGTCGATGTTCAAACTCGACAAGCCCGAGCACATCACCGTCGCCGACGCCGAGCGCATCGCCTTCGACGTGACCGCGCCTTACGGGCCGGAATACGCCGCCAAGCTCCATCAGGCGTTCTCGGGACGCTGGATGGACGTGCTTCCGCGCACCGGCAAGGCATCGGGCGCCTACATGAACGGCTCGGCCTATGACGTGCATCCCTATCTGCACCTCAACCACAATTACGATTACGAGTCGCTGTCGACCTTCGTGCACGAATGGGGGCACGGCATCCACACGCTGCTGGACGACGAGACGCAGCCCTGGGAGAAGTCGAACTACTCGACCTTCATCGCCGAGACCGCGTCGATCTCCAACGAGATGCTGCTCAACGACTACATGGTCGCGCACGCCAAGACCAAGGACGAGAAGCTCTTCTACCTCGGCCACGGGCTCGAGCTGATCCGCGGCACGTTCTTCCGCCAGACCATGTTCGGCGAGTTCCAGCTCGCCATCCACGAGGAGGTCGAGAAGGGCAACGCGCTGTCGGGCAAGCGCATGAGCGAGATCTATTGCGATCTTCTCAAGCGCTATCACGGCGACGCGCAGGGCGTGATGAAGATCGATCCCGCCTATTGCGTCGAGTGGGCGTTCATCCCGCACTTCTATTACGGCTTCTATGTCTGGCAATACGCGACCTCGATGGCGGGCGCGGCCGAGTTCACCGACGCGATCGAGCATGAGGGCGCGCCCGCGCGCGACCGCTACATCGCCATGCTCAAGGCCGGCGGCTCGGACTATGCGTATTCGCTCTACAAGAAGGCCGGCATCGACATGGCCGCGCCGGCGCCCTACCAGGCGCTCGTCGCGCGGATGAGCCGCATCCTCGATCAGATCGACGCGCTGGAGGCGCAGAAATAGCTCGCCGCGGCTAAGCCGCTTTCAGCGTCTGCACCTTCGCCCTCAGGCGGAACGCCGCGATCAGCATCGCGACGCCGAAGACGAGCGCATAGGCGCCGATCCACCAGGTCAGCACCAGCGCGCCGATCATCGGGGCCGCGACGAGCATCAGGCCGTAGACCGTCGACGCCAGCCCGCCGAGCACGAGCCACCAGCGCCCGTGATCGGTGTCGATCTTGAAAGCGACCGCCAGCATGCAGATGCCGGTGACGATCGCCCATACGGCCAGCAGCCAGACGAAGAAGACGACGGTGATGCCGGGCATCGCCACCGCCACGGCGCCCGCGGCGATATCCACCACGCCTTCGAGCGCGAGCCAGCCCCAGCGTTCATGGGCTTTGGCGGCGCGCACAGCGCTCACGATGGCAAAGACGCCGTCCGCGACCGCATAGGCCGCGAAGACCAGCACCAGCGACAGCATCGTGACGCCGGGCTCAAAGAGTGCGATCAATCCGAACACGACCGCGAGAACGCCGCGTATGACGAACGCCCACCAGTTCTGAATGAGAACGGAAATCATTGCCGGCCTCCCATGCGATTGGCGGGAGAGCATAGTTCCCCGCCCGGGCGCTGAAAAGCTGGAGAGGATGCTTCCTTGGTATCGTCCCGAAAGGCGTTCCCGTTCAGTGGCTGTCGCGTTATGCTCCGGGTACGGCAAGGAGCGCCCGTAAGTGAAACGCTTGGCCTATCTGGCGGTGGTTGCGTCGTCGACACTCACCGGCTGCGTCGGCGCGGGGTCCTCGCAGCCGGTGGCGGGCGAGGCGCAGGCGATCCGCATCGCCAAGGACCGCTGCACCTGGACGCGGCCGTTCGAGGCGAACGAACAGTGGCATGCGCGGCTGCACGAAGGCCAGTGGCATGTGTGGCTGGTGCGCGACCGCGATCCGCGCGAACCGGTGGTCGGCACGCTCGACATCTGGATCCGCGCCAGGGACGGCGACGCGGGAAGCTGCAACCGGGCGCCGTGACGATGTTCAAAGTCTACCTGCCGCTCTCGGACGCGGCTCGCAAGCGGCTCTACACGGCATCCGCTTGCCTGGTGGGCGTGTTTCTTCTCTCGTCGATTTTTTTGAGCCTCTATTGCCGGCAAACCGGCACGCTCGCGCCCGATCCCTCGACCGGACGGGTCTACCGGATGAGTGTGCATGGTGCGATCTACGTCCTGCACTGGCAGAGCGAGGCGATGCTGCTGTTGTTCTAGGGCATGGTTATGTCGTTCGCGCTGATGGCGGTGGTCAATCCGTATCGCGGGCGCGCGTTTCCGCTGCGCGACGAATGACCGGCACCGCGCTTCGCAAGGTCGAGTCCGGCGTGATGAAGCCGGTCAGCGGATCTCCCAGGTGATCGACACGTTCGCGGTGACGCTCTGCTCGCCGGCGGCGACGGGCGTCTGCGCGTTGGCCTTGAGCATGCTCATGGGACGGCCGACGGGCTCGATCGTCGTCTCGCCGCCGCCTTCGCTGATCGCGGTGATGGGACCCAGCGTGACGCCGGCGGCGCGCGCATAAGCCTCAGCGCGGTCGAAAGCGTCCTTCACCGCCTCCTCGCGCGCCTTGGCGAGCAGGGGCTTGGGATCGGCGATGGAGAAGGTCGGGCCTTCGATCTGGTTGCTGCCCGCCGCGACCAGGGCGTCGATCGTGGCGCCGAGCTTGTCGAGCCCGTCGACGATGACGGTCACGGTGTTGGAGACCTCATAGCCCACGATGCGCTGCGTCACGCCCGGCTTCTCGGCCGAATATTGCGGGCTGACCTGGAAGTTCGAGGTCTGGATGTTCTTCTCCGCGACGCCGGCGCGTTTGAGCGCGTCGAAGACGGCGTTCATGGCGCGCGCGTTCGCGGCGAGCGCGGCCGCGGCGGAGGGCGCGCGCGTGACGACGCCGGTGGAGAGCTGCGCGCGGTCCGGCGCATCCCTGACCTCGCCCAGGCCGTTGACGCTGATGAGGCGCGGGGCGGCTGCGTTGTCGGCCCAGGCCGCGGGCGCCGCTGCCGCCAGACACAGCGACAGAGCCAGTGCGATGCGCGATATCGTCACAATGCGGTCCTTCTTTACGGAAATCGCGCTATCCTTCGCCCGCGACAAGGCAAAACTGGGGCGGCGAGGGCAGCTATATTCAGACCCGCGCCGAATACTGCTAAGGAGGGCCTGGGGCCTGTAGCTCAGTTGGTTAGAGCTGACCGCTCATAACGGTCTGGTCGCAGGTTCGAGTCCTGCCGGGCCCACCAGTGTTTCGGTATGTTGGCGCAAACGCCGGAAGCAATTTCGGGGAGGCGGTCTTGAGTGATCGCCATACGCGAAAATAGCCTAACAGAATCAGCGGATTCGCAACCCTGCCGGGACGCACGGTAGGAATGCGCCATGTACGATATTGGAACGCTGTCCCTCTGCACGGCAAAGGCGCGCGCTGCAGCCTCCTGATGGTGCGCGCCTTTTTTCAATTCGCGGGTTGTTCCCGGGGCCGGAGCGACCTCAGAGCATCGGAACCTACCGTCGCTCCGCAGCGTAACCCGTCATCTGCGCGCGCCACCGGCCGAGCGCCACGACTGCCCAGATCCCTTCGACAATTCCGAACGGCCACGCGCCCTGGAGGAAGCCGTACACCGATCCAAGCGCGCACGCGGCGGCGAAGCCGAGCACGAACCACGGGCTTCTTCGTTCGAACGCGTAGCACAGCAACATCGCGGTGACCGCGAAGAGGCCAAAGAGAGACAATGCATCCACGTCAGGCATCCGACAGCTTCTGCGGATAACAAAATCATTCCCGAACGCCGTCAACAAGACGCGCGCAACCATGGGCTCGCGCTCTTCCTTGCGGCTTTTCCGGCCATGGGAGCTTTATGCCCAAGCCATGCATTCCGCATGGATTTTTTACGCCTGTCGACCCTATCACTCGTCACCTCGATAGCCGCGGTTCGTCGGCGCCAGCGGGTAGGGACGCAGTGCAATGGCTGAGGTTTTCAGGTTCCAAGACCTATTTGACGACCGTCAAGTTAATTCGCGTCGGCCAACACGGGAGCGGGTGACGCATGATGACGAGATGGACGACTACTGGCCTGATGTATCGAGCCGCTACACACTTGAGTGTCCGCAAACCCTGAAGCGGGTCTCGCTGCGAAGCGTCTTGTTCGAAACGTTTCTGGTATTCGCGGGCTCGGGCGCTCTTGTTCTGGCGGTATGGTTGTTTGTCCCACAGCCCTAGCTTTGCACGGTCCTGCGTTTTTGAATTCAGAGCAGCCAGCGCGTCCACAAGCCGGCACCGCATAAGAATTCCATTGGGATGTACGATCGAGAAAATAAGGTTTCCTGCAGGGTCCGCTCTCGTGACCGAAGCAACTTCGTCCGGCGCGCCGCTTCAACCTGTCCGCTTGAAGGCGCTGTCGCCGAACGCCGCGAACAGGGATCGCGGATCGCCGCCCGCACGGAGCTGATCGCGCACGTTGTGATCGCGCAGCGCGCGGGAAGCGGACACGAGGATCTCCAAATAGGTTTCGCTCGCCGGCTCAGGACCTAGAAACAGGAGCACGAGGTCGACCTGCCTGCCGTCCAAAGCGTGGTAGTCGATCGGCCGCTGGAGGCGCGAGAACAATGCAAACGGCCTGCGAAGCGCCTTGAACCGTATGCACGGCATCGCTACGCCCATTCCCAAACCCGTCGACGCGACGGCCTCTCTGTCGAGAAGCGCGCGAAGTATTTTCATGTGATCGATATCGACGAACGGCATTGCAAAGGCGGCCAGCTCGACAAGCAGTTGCGGCTTGCTCGTAGCGCACGAATTCACCACGGCCATGTACGGCGACGTCAAACAGCCGGCCCTTGCTGGCGCCCGAATTCTCATGATCGGCTCGCGCGCGGAATCCTCATCCCAAAGTCTGAATAGGCTTTGCCGCATAAAAATTCGATAGGAATCCGAATCGAAAAAAATAAGCGCCCGGGATGGTCATGGAGCGCCGCAGATTTGCGGCGTCTTTATTTTTGACACGATGAACCCGCATGGAATTTTTACGGCCCGTTTGTGTATGCCCCACATCCACGCGGCAATCAGTGTCGCATCACAGGAGAAATCAAAATGTGGAAAAATGCTGGGGCTGCACTGGTGCTGGCAGCGGGGGTTGCATGCTTGGCGAGTCCGGCGCTCGCGCTGAACGCCTGGGTGAGCAAGATCGACAAGAACGCCGACGGCAGCGCGACCTATCACTTCACCATTCAGACCGATCCGGGCGAGAGCCTGGCGCCGGGCACCGACTTCGTGACCGTCTACAATCTGGCAGGCCTTGCCGCCGGCTCGGTGAAGTCGCCGGCCGGATGGAGCGCCTCGTCCGAGGAGTTCGGCAAGACGCCGACGATGAACGGATATCCGATGGTCAATCCGGTGGATATCCCGGCGCTGAACAACGTCACATGGTCGCCGACCAAGGCGGTCGGCGGCGGCGTGAAGCTGGAAGGTTTCTCGATCACCACCAGCGTGGGCGGGACGACGCAGGGCGAATACACGGCCTCCGTCACGCGCGGCAAGTCCAAGCAGGCAGTGATCGGCACCATTGAGACACCGGCTTTCTGGCCTCACTGAGGCGGACACGGCCGTTCACGAATAGGAGAGCGCGCGCGACCCAAAGGCGGGTTGCGCGCGTTTTCACGTTGCGCGCGGCGACGGGATATTTCCCGCTTTTCCTATGGAATTCTTATGCGCGATATCGAAATTCCATATGGAATTCTTATGGCCGTTTTCTCTAGAACCGCCGCGTGGCGAGGGCCGGATCGCAATCCCGGCGGACGCCATTCAGGTGACGTCATGGCGGAAATTTTCAAGTTCGAAGACGTGGTTGGCGGCCGCAGCGGAGCTCGGCGAAACGGGGCGGCGAGGCGCATCCAGCAGGATGGGAACGATTCCTACAGCTTCTGGCCGGAAGTTTCGTGCGGCGCCTGGTCGATAAATCCCGCGCAAGCGGATCCGAGGAATTCTCCGCAGCGCGTCCTGTCGGAAATGATGCTGATCGTCGCAGGCGCGGGGTTCTTGGTCCTGCTGGCCACGATATTCCTCGCGGCGCCGTCTTCCTGAATGCGCGGCGGCTTGCGCGCCGATCGTTCCAATTCAAGCAGGAAATCACAAGACCCGGATGAAATGTCTCCGGTCAATTGAGCAGTTCGAAAAGAGGGATCCCGAATGAGCATCGTTGGAATCGAGCGGCAACGCCGTGCCATCAGGTCGGGGCTGAGCGCGGCAGGCATCGGCCTGTGCGTCTCGCTCGCCGCGACAAGCGCGCTCGCGCAGACGCCGGACGCCAAGCCTGCGCAACCCGGCTGCGATACGTCCGCCGGCGTTCCCGATCCCTACAAGAATTACGCCTGCTACGAACAATATCTGGGCAAGGACGTGTTCGGGCGCTTCCTCAAATACTACAGCCTCGAGATGGGGCAGGCCTCGGCGCCCAGCGACCCGAACGCGCCGTCCACCCACCGCGACGGCTGGCCGGCGACGCCGCAGAGCACGCCACCGATGCCGTTCACCGAATGGCCCTATGGCGCGGCGACGTCGCTCGGCGTGAGCACGCCCAACGCCGTCGACAGTCCCCTGATGGTTTCCATCGCCGATACCTCGCTCGGCCAGGCGCTGCAGGACGACCATGTGCAGGTCTATGGCTGGGTCAATGGCGGCTTCAATGTGAGCTCGAATTCGCGCCAGCCCGGCGGCAACGCGCCGATGGCGTATTTCTACACGCCCAACACGGCGGAGCTCGACCAGGTCGTGCTCTATGCGGAGCGCGTGCCGGACACGGTGCAGACCGATCACATCGATTGGGGCTTCCGCGTCTCGGCATTGTACGGCGAGAACTACCGCTACACGACGGCCTACGGAATCGACAGCTACCAGTTGCTCAAGCACAATCTGGTCAACGGCTACGATTTCCCGATGATGTACGCCGAGGTCTATATCCCGCAGGTCGCTGAAGGCCTGCTGATCCGGGTCGGACGCTATATCTCGATCCCCGACATCGAGGCCCAGCTCGCGCCGAACAACTACATGTACTCGCACTCGATGATGTACAGCTTCGACAACTACACCAATGAAGGCGTCGTCGCTTCGCTCGCGATCCGCAAGAACCTCATCCTGCAGCTCGGCATCGTCGACGGCACCGAGACCGCGATCTGGAATTCGGGCGAGAAGCTGAAGAACCTGGATCCCAACCCGCTGTTCCCGAACGCGACCTTCGCCAAGGATCCGGGGAACCAGCCTTCGCTCGTCGCCTGCCTGCGCTACACCTGGAACAACGGCGACGACACGATCTATCCCTGCGCCGACGGCATCAACAGCGGCACATGGGGCTACAACAATCTGCAATGGTACGGCTTCACCTATTATCACAAGTTCAACGACCAATGGCACCTGTCGTTCGAGACCTACGATCTCTTCCAGAAGAACGTCGCGAACGAGAACAATCCGATCGCCGCGGCGGCGGTCGCCAATGGCGGCACGCCGTTCTCGCCGCAATACATCCCGTTCAACGCGCCGGACGAGGCGCAGTGCGCTCCGCAGCGCTTGACCTGCACGGCGATGGCGACGGGCGCCGTCGCGTATCTGAACTACAAGTTCTCGCCGCTGGACAACATCTCGTTCCGTCCCGAGTTCTATGACGACATGCAGGGACAGCGCACCGGTGTCGCGACGAGCTACGCCAATTTCGGCATCGGCTGGCAGCATTGGCTTTCGCCGCAGATCGAGTTCCGTCCCGAAGTCGATTTCGACTATTCGCTCGACAGGGACGCCTTCAACGGCGACTCGCTCAAGGGCATAGCGCCCGACAAGAGATACACGCTGGTCGGAGCCATGGACGTCATCGTCCACTTCTGACCGAGGAGAACGGCCGATGCTCGACTTCATCCTGATCGCCGCGGGGTTCGGCTTCTTCGTCGTCGCGATCGCCTACCAATACGTCTGCGACAGACTTTAGAGGAACGACCGATGGTCATCGACTACGTACTTGGAGCGCTCGTCACCGTGGGCATCCTCTTCTATCTCGTGTTCGCCCTGATCCGCCCCGAGCGGTTTTGAGGAAGGCTGGTCATGACATTCAACGGCTGGATTCAGATCGCGCTGTATTTCGGGCTGCTGCTCCTGACCGTGAAGCCGCTCGGCCGCTACATGACCGACGTGTTCGAGGGCAAACGCACGTTCTTTTCCTTCCTCTTGCGCCCGATCGAGCGCGTCATCTACGCGGTCTGCGGCGTGAACGAGACGGAGGAGCAGCACTGGATCGTCTACGGCGTGGCGATGCTGCTCTTCAGCCTTGCGGGCTTCGTGTCGCTCTATGCGCTGATGCGCCTTCAGGCGACGCTGCCCTACAATCCGCAGCATTTCCCCGCCGTGAGCGAGCATCTTTCGTTCAACACGGCGATGAGCTTCATCTCGAACACCAACTGGCAATCCTACGTCCCCGAAACGACGATGAGCTATCTGGTCCAGATGGCCGGGCTCACGGTTCACAATTTCCTCTCGGCGGCGACCGGCATCGCGCTCGCCGTCGCGCTCATCCGCGGCTTCGCGCGGCGCTCCGCCCAGACGGTCGGCAATTTCTGGGTCGATCTGACGCGCTGCGCGCTCTACATCCTGCTGCCGCTCTCGATCGTGGTCGGCCTGTTCTTCGTCTGGCAGGGGATGCCGCAGAACCTGAGCGCCTATGTGGACGCCACGACGCTGGAAGGCGGCAAGCAGACCATCGCCTTGGGCCCCGTCGCCTCGCAGGAGGTGATCAAGATGCTGGGCACGAATGGCGGCGGTTTCTTCAACGCGAATTCGGCGCATCCGTTCGAGAATCCCAACGCGATCACCAATCTGGTGCAGATCCTGCTGATCTTCTCGCTCGGCGCGGCGCTGACGAACGTCTTCGGCCGCATGGTCGGCGACCAGCGCCAGGGCTGGGCGATCTTCGCGGTGATGTCGGTGCTGTTCCTGGCCGGAACGACCGTCGTCTACTGGGCGGAGGCGCCCGGCAATCCGGCCTTCGCCTCCATGCATGTCGACCAGTCGGTCACCGCCTGGCAGCCGGGCGGCAACATGGAAGGCAAGGAGGTGCGCTTCGGCATCGCCAACTCGGCGCTGTTCTCGACGATCACCACCGATGCGTCCTGCGGCGCCGTCAACACCATGCATGACAGCCTGACGCCCCTCGGCGGCATGATCCCGATGATCAACATCCAGCTGGGCGAGATCATCTTCGGCGGCGTCGGCTCCGGCATGTACGGCATGCTGCTCTTCGCGATCGTCGCCGTGTTCGTCGCCGGGCTCATGGTCGGGCGGACGCCGGAATATCTGGGCAAGAAGATCGAAGCGCGCGAGGTCAAGATGGCGATGCTGGCCATCCTCATCCTGCCGCTCTCGATCCTGGGCTTCAGCGCGATTGCGACGGTGCTGCCGGCAGGCCTTGCCGGGCCGGCGAATGCGGGACCGCACGGCTACAGCGAAATCCTCTACGCCTACACCTCGGCCACCGGCAACAACGGCAGCGCGTTCGCGGGCATCAGCGCCAACACGATGTTCTACAACGTGACGATCGGTTTTGCGATGCTGATCGGCCGCTTCCTGATGATCGTGCCGATGCTGGCGGTCGCGGGCTCCCTCGCCGAGAAGAAGATCCTGGCGCCGTCGGCGGGCACCTTTCCCACCGACGGCGCGCTGTTCGTCGGTCTCGTCATCGGCGTGATCCTGATCGTCGGCGGTCTCACCTATTTCCCCGCGCTCGCGCTCGGTCCCATCGTCGAGCATTTCGCGATGCTGGCCCACAATCTCTATTGAGGTTCGAACATCGTGGACACAACCATCCAGAAGCCCGCAGGCGCCGAGAAAGCCCGCAAGCGCACGCAAGCCGCCACGATGACCGATCCGGCCATCGTTTTTCCGGCCATCGGCGACGCCTTCAGGAAGCTCGATCCGCGTCACATGGCGGGCAATCCCGTGATGTTCGTGGTGGAGATCGTGGCGACGCTGACCACGGTTCTATTCGTTCGCGATCTCGTCATGGGCGGTGTGGGGTTGGGCTTTTCGCTCCAGATCAACATCTGGCTCTGGTTCACGGTGCTCTTTGCCAACTTCGCCGAGGCCGTCGCCGAGGGACGCGGCAAGGCGCAGGCGGACTCACTGCGCCAGACCAGAACCGACACGATGGCGAGGCTCCTCGATGACGCGGCCGGGACGAGCTGGCACTTCGTCGAGGCAACCGCGCTCAAGCAAGGCGACATCGTGCTGGTGGAGGCGGGCGACATCATCCCCAGCGACGGCGAGGTGATCGAGGGCGTGGCCTCCGTCAACGAGGCCGCGATCACCGGCGAATCCGCGCCGGTCATCCGCGAATCCGGCGGCGACCGCTCGGCGGTGACCGGCGGCACGCAGGTCATCTCCGATTGGATCAAGGTCAGGATCACCGCGGCGCAAGGCCATACCTTCCTGGACCGCATGATCGCGCTGGTCGAGGGCGCCGAGCGCCAGAAGACGCCCAACGAGATCGCGCTCAACATCCTGCTCGCGGGCATGACGATCATCTTCGTCTTTGCCGTGGCTTCGATCCCGAGCTTTGCGGCCTATGCGGGCGGCCATATCAGCGTGCTGGTGCTGGTCGCGCTGTTCGTGACGCTGATCCCGACCACAATCGGCGCGCTTTTGAGCGCCATCGGCATTGCCGGCATGGACCGGCTTGTGCGGTTCAACGTGCTTGCGATGTCCGGCCGCGCGGTGGAAGCGGCGGGCGACGTCGACACGCTGCTGCTCGACAAGACCGGCACCATCACGCTGGGCAACCGCCAGGCGACGGAGTTCGTTGCGCTGCCCGGCGTCGGGGAGCACGACCTCGCCGACGCCGCGCAACTTGCCTCGCTCTCCGACGAGACGCCGGAAGGCCGCTCCATCGTCGTCCTTGCCAAGGAGAAATACGGCATCCGCGGCCGCGACATGGCGCCGCTCAATGCGCAGTTCATCCCCTTCTCCGCCCAGACCCGCATCAGCGGCGTCGATATCGAAGGCTCCTCGATCCGCAAAGGCGCGGTGGACGCCGTGCTCGGCTGGTGCGGAGCGGCAGGTACGGACGAGGCGGCGCGCCTCACGACGCTCTCCGACCGCATCGCAAAGACCGGCGGCACGCCGCTCGCCGTGGCGAAGGACCGCAAGCTGCTCGGCGTCATCCACCTGAAGGACATCGTCAAGGGCGGCATCCGCGAGCGGTTCGCGGAATTGCGCAAAATGGGCATCCGCACGGTGATGATCACCGGCGACAACCCGCTGACCGCGGCAGCCATCGCGGCGGAATCCGGCGTCGACGACTTCCTGGCGCAGGCGACGCCAGAGACCAAGCTCAAGCTCATCCGCGACGAGCAGGCGCTCGGCAAGCTGGTGGCGATGTGCGGCGACGGCACCAACGATGCCCCCGCGCTCGCCCAGGCCGACGTCGGCGTCGCGATGAACACCGGGACCATGGCGGCGCGCGAGGCCGGCAACATGGTGGACCTCGACAGCGACCCCACCAAGCTCATCGAGATCGTGGAGATCGGCAAGCAGCTCCTGATGACGCGAGGTGCGCTGACGACGTTCTCCATCGCCAACGATGTCGCAAAATACTTCGCCATCATCCCGGCGATGTTTGTCGCCTTCTACCCCCAGCTCCAGGCCCTGAACGTCATGGGGCTGCGTTCGCCGCAAAGCGCGATCCTCTCGGCGATCATCTTCAACGCGCTCATCATCATCGCGCTGATCCCGCTCGCCTTGCGGGGCGTGACCTATAAGCCGGTCGGCGCCGCGAGCATTCTGCGCCGCAATCTTTTGATCTATGGCCTGGGCGGCATCGCGGTCCCGTTCGTCGGCATCAAGCTGGTGGACATGATCGTCAACGCCGTCGGGCTCGTGTGAGGAAGCGACGATGCTCAAGCAAATCAGGCCCGCCATTTTCATGATCGTCGTCATGACGATCCTCACCGGCCTTGCCTATCCGCTGGGGATGACGGGCATCGCGCAGTTGCTGTTTCCCCATCAGGCGAACGGCAGCCTGATCGAGAAGAACGGCAAGGTGATCGGCTCCGAGCTCATCGGCCAGTCCTTCGCGAGCGCCAAGTATTTCCACGGCCGCCCCTCGGCGGCAGGCAACGGCTACGACGCGGCCAACTCTTCCGGCTCCAATCTCGGGCCGACCTCGAAGGCGCTGATCAAGCGCGTGAGCGGTGATGCGGCCAAGCTGCACGCGGAGAATCCGAGCCAGCCGGTTCCCGTCGATCTGGTGACCACCTCTGCCAGCGGCCTCGATCCCGACATCACGCCGGCCGCCGCCTATTTCCAGGTGCCGCGCGTGGCGAAGGCGCGCGGGCTCCCGGAAGGCGCCGTGCGCGGATTGGTGGATGCGCATGTGGAGGGCCGGGTCCTCGGTGTCATCGGCGAGGCGCATGTGAATGTCCTGAAGCTCAATCTCGCGCTCGACGCCATGCAAGCCGGTCATGGCTGAGGCAGTTCAGCCGAATGGCGATGACCGTTGCTGACGATCGCCCCTCGCCCGAGGCGCTTCTTGCCCAGGCGAAAAAAGAAGGTCGCGGCAAGCTCAAGATATTTCTCGGCGCCGCGCCCGGCGTCGGCAAGACGTTCGAGATGCTGTCCCAGGCGCGCCAGCGCCGGCTCGAAGGCGTCGATGTCGTCATCGGCGTCGTCGAGACCCACGGACGCATCGAAACCGATGCTCTGACGAAGGGCTTCGAGTCCATCCCGAAAAAGCGCTCGCTTTACAAGGGGCGCGTGGTCTCCGAGATGGACCTTGACGCCGTTCTTCAGCGCCGGCCGGGACTCGCATTGATCGACGAACTGGCGCACACCAACGCGCAAGGCGCCCGCCATCCCAAGCGTTATCTCGATGTCCAGGAGATGCTCGCGGCGGGAATCGACGTCTACACGACCGTCAACATCCAGCACATCGAGAGCCTGAACGACGTCGTGGCCCAGATCACGCGCATCCGCGTGCGCGAAACCGTGCCCGACGAAATCCTGGACGAAGCGGACGAGATCGAGTTGGTCGATACGACCGCCGACGATCTCCTGCAGCGCCTGCGCGAGGGCAAAGTCTATGTGAAGGCGCAGGCCGAACGCGCTCTGAAGCATTTCTTCTCGCCCGGCAACCTCACCGCCTTGCGCGAGCTCGCGCTGCGCCGGACGGCTCAGCGCGTCGACCGCGATATGACGGGCTATCTGCGGGCGCATGCGATCGGCGGTCCCTGGCCGGCCGGCGAACGCATCCTGGTGTGCCTAAACGAGCACCCGTCCTGCGCGGAATTGGTACGCCGGGCTCGAAGGCTGGCCGACAGCTTCAAAGCCACCTGGACCGCGGTCTATGTCGAAGGCTCCAGGCATCTGGCGCTGAGCGAAATCGAAAAGGACCGCATTTCCGATACGATGCGCCTGGCGAAACGTCTTGGAGCCGAAGCCGTCACGATCCCGGGACGCGACATCGCGCCGGCCATCCTGGAATTCGCCCGCAAGAACAACGTCACGCAGATCCTCATCGGAAAGTCCGCGCGCTCGCGCTGGTTCGAGATGCTCCACGGCTCGGTCGTTCGGGACCTCATGCGCGAAAGCGGAGCCATAAGCATCATCGCCGTGATGGCGGAGGGCGATGCCGTCGGCCCGAAATCCGTCGCGACCGCGCGCAGGCCCGAAGGCGTGGCATGGCGGAACTACGCCTGGAGCGCATTGGCGGTCGCCGTCACGGTGGGCGTGGCCTGGCTGGTCAATGCCGTCATGGCGCACGCGCTTGGCAGCGTGGGGATGCTGTTTCTCGTGCCTGTTCTGCTGAGCGCGATCTGGTTCGGCCTCAGACCGGCGCTGCTGACGTCGTTCGTCAGCGTGATGGCTTACAATTTCTTTTTCCTGCCGCCGCTCTACACGTTCACGATCGCGGACCCCAACAATTGGCTGTCCTTCGCGGTGCTTCTTCTTGTGGCGATCACCGCCGCGAATCTGGCGTCGCGCGTCCGAGACCAGGCCAATCTGGCGGCCCTGCGCGCCTCGATCGCGGGGCAGCTCTACCAATTCACCGGCAAGCTCGCGGCCATCGCGCGCCTCGACGACATTCTTTGGGCTGCGGCCTTCCAGATCGCTTCGATGCTGAAATCCAACGTCGTGATCCTCCTGCCCGACCCCGGTACCAAGCGGCTTGAGATCCGCAGCGGCTATCCGCCGGAGGACGAGCTCGACGCTCAAGACTTGGCTGCGGCGGCGTGGTGCTGGGAGAAGGGCACCGCAACCGGCCGCAACGCGGAAACGCTCCCGGGTGCCAAGCGTCTCTTTCTTCCGATGCGGACGGGGCAGGGGCTGGTGGGCGTGATCGGCCTTTTGAGCCAGGACGGGCGGGGGCTGCTTTCGCCCGACGAAAGGCGCCTGCTCGATTCGCTTCTCGACCAGACCGCGCTCGCGATCGAGCGCTCGCAACTCGTCGAACGCGTGGACGAGGCCCAGGTCCGTGCGGAAGCCGACAAGCTGCGCGTCGCGATGCTGAGCTCCCTCTCGCACGACCTGCGCACGCCGCTCGCGACGATCCTCGGCGCATCCACGTCGCTGCTGTCCGGCGCCGGATTGTATGACGCGCAGCAAACCGCCGACCTGCTTTCGACCGTCCGGGAAGAAGCCGAGCGGATGGACCGTTTCATCGGCAACCTGCTCGACATGTCGCGCCTCGAAGCGGGCGTGCTCGGCGTCAAGCCGGAGGTCGTCCAGGTGCAGGAATTGGTGGCGTCCGCGATCAAGCGCCTGTTGCGCCGGCTCTCGGAGCATCGGGTCGACGTGGCGCTGCCCGAGAATCTGCCTTTGGTGTCGGTCGACCCGCTGCTCCTGGAACAGGCGTTGGTCAACCTGCTCGACAACGCCGCGAAATACGCGCCGTCCTCCTCCGTCATCCGCGTTCGCGGGGCCGCGGAGAAGTCGCGCGTGATCCTCATGATCGAGGACGAGGGATCCGGCATCCCGGCGGACGACCTGCCGCACATCTTCGACAAGTTCTATCGCGCCAAGGCCGCCGATCGGAGAATCGCCGGAACGGGTCTTGGCTTGGTCGTGGCCCGCGGCTTCGTGGAAGCCTTCGGCGGCACGCTCGACGCGGCGAACAGGCCGGGCGGCGCAGGGGCTGTGCTGACGGTTTCCCTGCCAAGGGCGACGGCATTGGGGGGCGGCGATGGCGACTAGCCTGCCCAAGATTCTTTTGGTCGATGACGAGCCGCAGATCCGCCGGTTCCTCCATCTCGGCTTGCGCCCCCACGGCTATGACTGCGTAGAAGCGGGAACCGCGACCGACGCGCTCAGGGTGTTCACGAAGGAACGGCCGGACGTGGTGATCCTCGACCTGGGCCTGCCCGACCGGGACGGTTTCACCGTGATCCAGCAGATCAGAAGCGCGGGGCTAACCCCGATCGTCGTGTTGTCGGCGCGCAGCGATATCGAAGGCAAGGTCAGGGCGTTGGAACTCGGCGCGGATGACTATCTCACCAAGCCCTTCGACATGTCGGAACTCCTCGCCCGCCTGAAGGCGGCGCTGCGCCATGGCTTGCAGACGATCGGTGAAGCTCCGGTATTTCACACCGGCCGACTGACGGTCGACCTCGTCAAACGGCAAGTCTACCTCGGCGACGCCGAAGTGCGTCTGACGCCGAAGGAGTACAGTCTCCTGCGCTTCCTGGTCGGCAACGCGGGCAAGGTAGTCACGCATCAGCAATTGCTGAAGGAAGTGTGGGGGCCGGCCCATCTCGAAGACCTGCAGTATCTGCGCGTGCTGATGCGGCAATTGCGCCATAAGCTGGAGCCGCAAGGTTCCCCCAATATTCTGGTGACCGAGCCCAGCATAGGTTATCGGCTGTTGCAGCTGCAGTAAGTTCACGCATCGATATGGCGGTTTATTTTTCACAACTGAAATTTGAATGGGATTCTTATGTGCTCTATCGTTACCTTTACCGGGAGCAGATTCAATCGCGGAAAGGTTCGCGCGATAGAGGACGATCATGAAGAGCTTCAGAAAACTGCCGGCGATGGTCGTCATCGCGCTGGCGATTGCCGGTTGCGAGACATCGAACGATGCATCGGGCGACTACAAGTTCGTGCTTGAGGGCAATCCTGTTTTTGCGAATGGCGGCACGACCATATCGGTCCGCCTCGCCCATGCGGACGGGAGCGCGGTCGCCGGCGCGGAACTCTACGCCACGCGCTGGGTCAACACCGGTCGGAAGAACACTCCGCGCCGCCTGCAACGCACGGCGATGCACGCAGATGGGCAAGGATCGTTCACCTACAGCGATGATGATTTGCACGAGGGCGATACGGTTCATCTCGAGGCGAAGCTCATGCCGGAGGGCTCGACGGTCCGCGGATATGTCGAGGTCCCGTGATCGTGGGAGAGGGGCGGTGTCAGCGCTCCTCGGATTCGTTCCGATCCCGCTGTTCGAACCACATCGCGTTCAGCACGGCGAAGGTCACCGCGAAGCCCAGTCCCAGAACCCAGGAGAAATACCACATGACGGTCGTTCCTCAGTAAGCGGATTTCGTGTTTTCGGCGATATCGCGTTCGCGCACGGGACCGCGCATCACGCGATATGCCCAGGCGGTGTAGGCGAGGACCGGCGGCAGGAAGATCGCGACCGCGCCCAGCATGACCGCCAGCGTCAATTTGCTCGACGATGCGTCCCACACCGTAAGGCTTGCGCCGGGATGGCTCGACGAGGGAAGCAGGAACGGGAACAGCGCCGTGCCGGCGGTGGTGATCGTGCCTGCGGGCACCAACGCCGATGCCAGAAACGCGAAGCCGGGCCGGTTGCGCAACGCGGCCGCCAGGATCGCGCCCATATAGGCGACGGTCGCGGCCAGCCATAGCCAGGGATCCGCCGCGGCGTTGGCGAACCATGCGCCGCTTTCGGTCGCGACCGTCTTGGTCATGGGATTCGACGGTGCATTCGCCACGAGCGTTCCGATGATGCGATAGCCGTCCATGCGGGAGACCCAAACACCGGCGGCGGTGAACAGGACGACGAAGGCGAGCGCGGCGAAAGGCATGACGCCCCTTGCGCGCATGCGCACATCGCCCTCCGTCTTCAAATTGAGCCACGCCGCGCCATGCAGGACGATCATGGCGAGGCTGACGGCGCCCACGAGCAGCGCGAAGGGGTTGAGCAGCGACAGCAGGCTTATGTCCGGATGGAAGCGCAGGTCGCCGTCGAAACCGAACGGCACGCCGCGGAAGAGGTTGCCGAACGCCACGCCGAACACCAAGGGCGGCACCACGCCGCCGGAGAACAGACACCAGTCCCACAGGCTGCGCCAGGCCGGCGCGTCGAGCTTGCTGCGGAACTTGAAGCCGACGGGACGCAGGATCAGCGTCGCCAGCACCAGGAACATGGCGAGATAGAAGCCGGAAAAGCTCGCCGCGTAGAGCGCCGGCCATGCCGCGAAGATCGCGCCGCCGCCCAGGATGAACCAGACCTGGTTGCCCTCCCAAACCGGCCCCACCGTGTTGATCGCGATCCTGCGCTCCACATCGTTGTGGGCGACGAAGGGCAGCAGCGCCGCCGTGCCGAGATCGAAACCGTCCATGACCGCAAAGCCGATGAGCAGAACGCCTAAGAGCGCCCACCAGATCAGCCGAAGCGTGTCGTAGCTCATCGCATTCACTCCGTCACAGCTTCAGCGGGGCGCGAGGCGGGAACGACGGCCGTCTGCGGTCCCAGGCGGATATATTTCGTCAAGAGATAGACGTCCGCCACCAGCAGCGCGGAATAGAAGACCACGAAGCCGATCAGGCTGAACAGCACGTTGCCCGGATCGGTGTTGGACACGCCGAGCGCGGTGGGCAGCACGCCCTCGATCACCCAGGGCTGGCGGCCGTACTCGGCGACGATCCAGCCGAGCTCCGCCGCGATCCAGGGCAAGGGCAGGGTGAACAGCGCGGCTTTGAGGAACCAGCGGTAGCGGTCGAGCTGACGCTTGGCCGAGAGCCAGAACGCGAGCGCGAAAAGCGCGATGAACCAGAAGCCGATCCCCACCATGACGCGGAACGACCAGAACAGCACCGGCACGTTCGGGATGGTGCTCGCCGCGGCGGTGCGGATGTCGCCCTCCGTCGCATTCTCGATGTCGGGGCGTATGCGCTTGAGCAGCAGCGCATAGCCGAGATTGCCGACATGGGCATCGAGCGTGGCGCGCAAGGCGGCGTCGCGCGGTCGGGTCTTGACGGCCTCTAGCGCGCGATAGGCGATCAATCCATCGCGGATCCGGTCATGGGCCAGCCCGACCAGCTGCGCGATGCCGGGCACGGGCTTGTCGACCGAGCGGGTCGCGATCAGGCCGAGCATCCATGGGACTTTGATCTCGTAGCGGGTCGTATGGGTCGCGAGATCCGGCAGGCCGAACACGGTGAAGGAGGCCGGCGCCGGCTCGGTGTTCCACATCGCCTCGATCGCGGCGATCTTCATTTTCTGATTGACGCCCGCCGTATACCCCGATTCATCGCCGAGGACGACGACGGAGAGCGCGGAAGCCAGGCCGAAGCTCGCCGCCACCGTCATCGAGCGCTTTGCGATCTCGGCGTGCCGGCCGCGCAGCAGATACCACGCGCTGATCGCCATCACGAAGACCGAGCCCGTGACGTATCCCGCGCTCACGGTATGCACGAATTTCGCCTGCGCCACCGGGTTGAACAGCACGGCCATGAAGTCGGAGACTTCCATGCGCATGGTGTCGGCGTTGAAGCGCGCGCCGACCGGATACTGCATCCAGCCATTGGCGATCAGGATCCACAGCGCCGAGAGATTGGTGCCGATCGCCAGCGCCCATGTCGCGATCAGATGCTGCACCTTGGTAAGCCGTTCCCAGGCGAAGAAGAACAGGCCCACGAAGGTCGCTTCCAGGAAGAACGCCATCAGGCCTTCCATGGCGAGCGGCACGCCGAACACGTCGCCCACATATTGGGAGTAGTAGGCCCAGTTGGTGCCGAACTGGAACTCCATGGTGATGCCGGTCGCAACTCCCATGGCGAAATTGATGCCGAACAGCGCGCCCCAGAACTTCACCATCTCGCGCCAGATCGGCCGGCCGGTCATCACATAGACCGTTTCCATGATTCCGAGCAGGACCGAAAGCCCCAGCGTCAGCGGCACGAAGATGAAGTGGTAAAGTGCCGTTGCCGCGAATTGCAGGCGCGAAAGCTCAACGATGTCCATGACCGTTTTCCGCTGTCGGTTGGGGGAAGAGGCGGGTTTCGAGCGAAGGCGGCGCCAAACGGCTCTGCGGCGCGAAGAACAGGTAGAAGATCAGCGAGAGCCCCGCGGCCTTGAGCGCCAGCAGGATCAGGATTTCGCGGCGAAGAACGCGCGGGAACATGTTCGGTGGACACCTTTGCCGTCATGCGCAAGATGGACCGGCGACAAACGCTCGCTTTAAAAATACCATACTGCAGCCCGCCGTGGATGGCGACCACGTCACGATAGCTATGCGGTGCGCGAGACTGGACTCGGTGTGAGCCGTGCTGGGCCGAGCGGCAAAGAGTTTGCGCCTGAGACTTCAGCTTAGTCCAAAGTCGACCGGAGCGCGATGCGTTCCATCGCCGGTCCGCCGCGCGGGCGATAGAACATGTGATTTCCGATCTGCGCGGTGGGAATCAGCCTTTTGCTCCAAACCGGGCTCACCTGCACCGCGTGATAGTTGATCGCCTCGCCGGTCGCGTTGGTGAGCATCTCCTCGCCCGTCAAGATCCGGGCGGCGAGCCGCTCGGCACTGCGCCAGTCCGCCGGCGATCTGGATTTGTAGCGCGAACCGTCGCAAGCAAAGGAGAACTGGCACCCGAGCCTCGGCGCGCCTTCATAGACGACTTGGCAGATGGAATGGCCGTACGCGCCGCTATGCAGCCTGTTCAGAACCACCTCCGCCACGGCCTTCTCCCCGGCGGCACCTTCCCCGCGTGCCTCGTAATATATCGCCTCCGCGAGGCAGCGATGCTGAGCGAGCAGGTTCGCGGTCGTGTCGCGGCTTGCATTCGTCTGCGCGGGCGCAACGGCGGGAGGCAGCCGAATGTATTCGACCACCTTGTCCATCATATGCACGATGTGCGTCGTGGTCGATGCGCGCGCCAGACCGAACATCGCACCCCCCAGCGCAGCCATGCCGATGAATACCAGGACCAGAACGCGGTCCGCCCTGCCATTGGCCGAGCGCCAGTAGAGTTCCGACAGGCTTCGTGACGTCACGCGACTTCTCCGCGGGCTTGGGCCTTCATATTGCCGCGCACGCGATAAGGGCGATGCCAATCGGTATCCCCCGTACGATTGGCGCGAGGGGCTTGGCGGCGTGAACCTTTCCTCCAGATGCCCACGCAGGAGATCCGGTTCGTTCCCGGTTCGCAGCGACGCCAGGCCGAAGGTATGAACGAGAACTCGCCGCGGCGATGTCTGGGGGTGAAGGCGTCTTTCGACCGTGCAATGGGCTTGGCGTTGCGGCTCGGAACCTTGGCGCATACGGCCCGCGCGGATGATGTGGTCATCGCATTCTCCGATGTAGAGCGCGCTTCTCGCGCCATGGCGCGGTGTATGGCTAATGCGCCGTAAGCTTGCATTGCGATTTGTCATCGCTAACGCCCGGCGAGCGCGACGATAGGTGAAACTGCCCATGGAAAACGGTCGGGACCACTGCGCCCACTTCTCCGTATGAGGACAAATCCCCATTCGCGACTACGCGAATCACCCTAGGTGGAAATCCGCTCTATCGATTTGGATCAACCTTAATAATGTCTTTCCCACGAGACGTTTCTCGTCGTCCAAATGGGAAGAACCAAGACATGCCGGTTTCACTCAGCGCAGCACGTCACGAACCCGCAGCGCGCGCGCGGTTCGCCGCCCTCGGCTCATTTTCGCGCACCGACTCCGAAGCGCCCGTGACGCTCAACGACTATCTGCGGGCCATTCATGGCTGCAGCAGCCGGCAGCATTATCGGCGCGGCGAAACGATTTTCTCGGAAGGCGAGCCGGCGGACCGCGTCTGCAAGGTCATCAGCGGCACGATCAGGCTTTGCCGCTATTCCCCCGACGGCCGGCGCCACGTCGTCGATTTCGTCAACGCCGGCGATCTGATCGGCTTTCTCGAATGCGCCGATCAGCCCTGGACGGCGGAAGCGGTGACGGACGTCACGCTTGTTTCCTATCCGCGCGCCAGCGTCGACCGCCTTGCCGCATCGAATGCGGCGATCCGGACGCGTATCGCGTGCCATCTCTCGGCGGGGCTGCTGGAGGCTCAGCACCGGCTCTTCGTCCTTGGATGCCAGTGCGCCAAGGAACGCGTCGCCTCATTCCTGGTGCGACAGGGCGACCGCGTCGACCTCATGGCGGGCGAAGCGCTCGACCTGCCGATGAGCCGTCAGGACATCGCCGACCATCTCGGTCTGACGATCGAAACGGTGTGCCGCGCGCTCTCGGCGCTCAGAAGCGGCGGCCTGATCGCGATACCCAATTCCCATGAGCTGATCCTCAAGGACATGGGCGCCCTGCGCGCCATGGCGATCGAGTCCTGAAGGCGCGCACCCATGGAATTCACGGTCCCTGCAATGCACCCGGCCACGGACGGGGCATCCATGATCTTCGTGATCGCCGGCCTGGCCATCCTCGCTGGAGTCTTTCTCAGCGCGATAGCCGTTTACCTCTACGCGCGTCTGGCCGATGCGCGCCGAACCGCCCAACGCGATCGCGAGCGGGCAAAGCACCAGATCGATTTCCGTGACGCTCTTCTATGCGCCGACGGCGAGGCGGTCGTCGTCCTGGGCCAGGATTTCCAGACGAACCTCGCCGGCGAGAGCCCGAACGGCCTGCTCAAGATCGCCATAGACGGTCCCGATGGCCGCCGGGTCGCGACGGCGTTCGCCGCCCTCCTGCAGGAGGGCCGGGAATTCCGTCTCGTGGCCCGTTCCCAGGATCTTCAGGAGGCCATCGCGATCCGGGGCAAGACCGTTCGCGGCCGCCCCGTCGTCTTTGCCCGGAGCCAGGGGGCGGCAATCCCCGCGATCGACTTTCATACCGTGCTTGACGGCATTGCGGTGCCCGTCTGGGTTCGCGGTCCCGACACGGCGTTGCGTTGGAGCAATCGGGCCTTCTCCGACACCGCAAGCGCCACCGGCCTGCAGAGGGCGTTGATCTCGAACTCGGCGCTGCAGCGATCCGAGCTCGATATGGCGTCCGCCGCCATCGAGGGGGCGAATATCGACGCCGTGCGCTTCGCGCTGGTCGACGGCGAGCGCCGCGCATTCTCGATGAAATACACGAGGCTTCCCGACGGAGCGGTCGCCGGGACGGCTGTCGACATCACCGAGAAGGCTCAGGCGGAAGGCAAGCTGCGTCTCCATCTGGAGGCGACCGCGGACATGCTCGATGGCTTGCCGATCGCCATCGCCGTCTTCGACGGGGAACAGCGGCTTCAAAGCTTCAATGCCGCCTATGCCAAAACGTGGTCGTTTGCGGAGGATTGGCTCGAGACGCATCCGACGCATGGCGATGTCCTGGACCGTTTGCGCGAGACACGGCAACTGCCCGAGCAGCACGACTACGCGCTCTGGAAGGCCGGACAGCTTGGGCTCTTCGAGGGTTGCGCGCGCAGGTGCGAGGATTACTGGCACCTTGCGGGCGGCCGCAGCTTCAGGGTCGTCACCAGCCCTCACCTCCAGGGCGGATTGGTCGTCACCGTCGAGGATGTGAGCGAAAGCCTGCGTCTCAAGGCCTCGCTCCAGCTGCTGACGCAGGTTCAGCGCGCGACCATCGACGCGGTGGAGGACGGGTTGGCGATCTTCGGACCGGACGGACGCCTGATGTCGTTCAACCGCAGTTTCTCGAGCCTTTGGCACTTCGATCAGAACGAGCTGGCGGATCAGCCGCATTTCACGAAGGTCGCGCGCCTGGCCGAGTCGCGGATCGGGCATGACGGCATCTGGAGCATGGTTGCGGCCGGTATCGCATCGAACGAACCTCAGCGCTGCAACGAATGGGGCAAGACGACACGCGCGGACGGACGGGTAATGTCGCTTTCCATGACGCGCCTGCCCAATGGCGCGACGATGGCGATGTTCCACGATCTGACGGATATCGTCCGCTTTCAGGAACTGACGGGGACATCGCATGCGGCCGCTTGAAAGACGCCGCGCCGATCCCAGGATATTGGTCGTCAACGGCCATCCCGATCCGCGGCCCGAGCGGTTCTGCGCGGCGTTGTGCGACGCCTATCTGCAGGGCGCCAGGGCAGCCGGCCGCAGCGTCGACGCGATCGCTTTGGGCCTGCTGCCGATCGACGACGAGCCGGGGCTGGAATCTCCCGAAAGGCTCGATGCGCTGAGAATGCTGCGCGCGTGCGACGCGCTTGTCGCCATCTACCCTCTATGGCTCGACAAACCCCCGCCGTTTCTCACCTGGTTCCTTGAGCTCGGCGCCTGCGAGGCGCGCGCAGCCGCGCAGCGCCCGGCGCATCTCGTCGTGACGATGGCCATGCCCGCGTTCATCCACCGCTCGCTCTGCCGCGCGCAGGACGCCGCCGATCCCCTCGCCGAGGGCGTCTCGCTTCCGGGCTGGCAGACAAGCGCGCTCGATTTCGTCGGCTGCGTGAACACGCTGTCGCAGGATCAGCGCGCAGAGTGGCTCAACCGGCTTCGGCAAGAAGGATGCAAAGGATTCTAAGCGAGGCTCGCCAGGTCGATCAGCCAGCAGGGGCCGAGCTGCGTGCCGCCGGCCGGCGGGTCCCGCGACAGGACTTGGCTGCGCCGGACGATGTCTTGCGCGGCGTCGTCGAGCCGGCCGGTGAGGCGGTAGTCGACGATCCTGGCCGCGCCGCCGATCTTGCCGGGCTTCTCGTCCCGCGCCTTGACCGCGACCAGCAGCGTGGCCGCGTTCGCGATGTAGAGACCGGCCTGCTCGTAATGCGCCGCGCGGGCCGGATTGATCCTGTCCGGGATGCGCGCGACGTCAGCCAACTCGTAGGCGCGCCCCGTCCCGGGATTGATCAGCATGGGAAGCACGTCCACGCGCGCCGCGCCCGAGGCGAGATAGGAGCGAAGCCAGGCGGCGCCCGCGGCGTCGAAATCCTGCGCATAGATCTGTGGCTCCAGGGGCAGCACGGCGACGGTCTGCCATTGCGCGCGGCCTGTCGCCTCTTCCGCGGCGATCCTGTCGGCGCCGTCGGCGAGCGAGGTCAGGAGGGTCTTGGGCGCGGCCGCAAAGTCGCGGTCCAGCCGGTCGAAGATCTCCGCGAGCGCCGCGCGCACGGCCGCGTCCTTGCCCAAAAGGTCGCGCTTTCCCGTTATGCCGATCGTCGTCGGCGCGAGAACCGCTCCGGTTTCGGTATTTGTCGTGGGCATGGAAATCCGCGACCTCGGCTCGGCGCGCGCGCCGCTACATCACGAAATGCGCTTCATAGTTCGATTTCAGGAAATTCACCATTTCGTTGTAGCTCAGCGTCTCCAGCGACGCCATCGCCTTGAACTTGTCGGATTGCGCGGCGCCTTCGTTGTAGCGGCGCTCGATCGACTTCAGCGCCGAACGGTAGGCGCGATAGCGCTCGATCTCGGGGCCGGGACGCAGTCCTTCCTCCAGCGTGCGCGCGGCCAGCGCGAGAATGGCCGCTGCGACGGCGGCGACGGACAGGTATTTCTCCGGCGCCGGCCAGTATCGGACGCTCACGAAAATGAGCACGTGAAGCAGCACCAGGCCGAACACGCAGGCCATCGCGATGCCGGTCAGCCAGGCGGCCTGAACGCGCGGAAACCGCGAAAAGGACCGGCGTCTTTTCATGAGCTTGTATTCGGCGAAACGGATCTGCCGTTCGATGCGCAGCATCTGATAGGCGTCGAAGAGCTGGGTCGCGGCCTCGCCGGGCGCAAGCGTGGGTTCGGAATAGGGAAACAGCCAGGCGTCGTGATTGTAGTCGGTCAGCAGCGTGTCGATGATCGGCAAGCGGCGTTCGACGACCCGTTTCTTGAACAAGGCGAGTTGGTTGGCGCGCTTGGCGTTGAACGCGTCCCATTGGCCGCTTTCCGCGGCTTCGACGATGTCGGGTGCGAACGCGATCAGGAACTGGAAATGGAATTGCCGCAGGCGTTCGGTCAGGAAGCGGTTGACCAGCCACTTTTCCTTCCGGTTCGCGAACAGCACGCCGAACGCGCCCAAGAGGATGCCGCCGACGCTGAAGACGACCGATACGCCGCATATCACCCAAAGAACGAACCGGTCGTCGCCCCAAAAAGCCTCGCCCGCCGTCGCGACGAGGAAGGCGGCCGTCACACATCCCACCGCGGAGAAGCCGAACCACCTGCTCGCGGTCTTGGCGTCGTTCGCGTCCTTGTCGAACGGCGCGAACAGCGTGCGCAGCTCGTCGTGATCGAGCGCGGGATAGATCTTTCCGAAGCGCTCCCGCGCCGTCTTGCGGTCCTCTTCGGTGAAAAGGAATTCATCGTTGAATGGGTAGTCCGCGTCGTCCAATGCTTCCTCCGCCGATGGCCGGCTTGACCGCGCAGGTTGTGATGGCCGGGGATGGAACACAAGGCCGGGCCGCTTCCTTCTTGCGCGCGATGCAGCCGTTTTGCCGCTCCCCCAAACCATGCATTATCGCCCCGGCGAAACGGCGTTGGCAGGACGGTCATGAAGGCAATCGCATGGACGGCGGGATTGATGTTCGTTGCGGGGGCGGCGGCTTCGCTGCCCATGCCCCTGGGCATGCCGGGCGCGACCCCGCTCCCTAAGGACGTGCGCTTCCCAGGCATGATCGCGCTCAATGTGGATGTGCGCGACACGGCGCGCGGCATCTTCAACGTGACCGAGACGATCCCCGTGCCCCAGGCCGGGCCGATGGTGCTGCTCTATCCCGAATGGCTGCCCGGCAATCACGGGCCGACGGGTCCGATCGACAAGCTCGCGGGCCTCAAGATCACGGCGGGCGGAAAGCCGCTCGCCTGGCAGCGCGATCCGGTCGACGTCTACGCCTTCCATGTCGACGTGCCGAAAGGTGCCGTCGCGCTCTCCGTCGCGTTCAGCTTCCTGTCGCCGGTCGAGGCGAAGGAGGGGCGCATCGTGGCGACGCCCGAGATGCTGAACCTGGAATGGAACGCGGTGGCGCTCTATCCGGCCGGCTATTTCTCGCGTGACATCACCTTTGTGCCCGCGATGACGCTGCCGCAGGGGTGGAAGTTCGCCTGCGCGCTCGACGGCGCGCAAGTGGGCGCGCAGAACATTGTGCGTTTCGCGCCCGTGACGTTCAACACGCTGGTGGATTCGCCGGTGTTCGCGGGCAAGTACTACGCGCAGGCCGATCTCGCGCCGGGCTCGAAAGCGCCGGTGCGGCTCGACATCTTCGCCGACCAGCCCGACGAGCTCGCGATGACGCCCGAGCAGCTCGCGCTGCACCGCAACCTGGCGGCGCAGGCGGCCAAGCTCTTCGGCTCGCATCACTACGACCATTACGATTTCCTCTTCGCGCTGTCCGACCGCATGAGCGGTATCGGGCTCGAGCATCACCGCTCGAGCGAGGACGGCACGCATGGCGACTATTTCCGCGACTGGACGAACACCGCGCCGCTGCGCGGATTGCTGCCGCACGAATACACCCATTCCTGGAACGGCAAGTTCCGCAGGCCCGCCGATCTGTGGACGGCGAACTTCAACGTGCCGATGCGCGACAGCCTTTTGTGGGTCTATGAGGGGCAGACGCAGTATTGGGGCAACGTGCTCGCTTCGCGCTCGGGGCTGTGGAGCAAGGCCCAGGCGCTCGACGCGCTGGCGATGGACGCCGCCACCTATTCGGAAAGCCGCGCCGGGCGTTCGTGGCGGCCGCTCGCCGACACGACGAACGATCCGATCACGACCATGCGCCGCCCGATCCCGTGGCGCAGCTGGCAGCGCAGCGAGGACTATTACAGCGAAGGCGCGCTCATCTGGCTCGATGCCGACACGCTGATCCGCCAGATGTCGGGCGGCAAGAAGTCGCTCGACGATTTCGCGCGAACGTTCTTCGGCGTCGACGACGGCAGCTATGTGACCGAGACCTATACGTTCGACGATCTGGTGCGGGCGCTGAACGCGGTGGTGCCCTATGACTGGGCCAATTTCCTGCGCACGCGCATCGACGCGGTGGCGCCGAACGCGCCGCTCGACGGGCTGGGCCGCGCCGGCTGGCGGCTCGCCTTCAGCGACAAGGAATCCGACTTCTACAAATCCAACGAGAAGAGCCGCAAGATCACCGATCTGACCTATTCGCTTGGGGTTTCGATCGACAAGGACGGCGCGGTCGGCGATGTGCGCTGGGGCGGCCCCGCCTGGAAAGGCAACGTGACCGTCGGCGCCCATATCGAGGCGGTGAACGACGTCGCCTACGATCCCGACGTGCTGAAGGACGCGATCCGCGACGCCAAGACGAGCCGCAAGCCGATCGTCCTCCTGCTCAAGACGCAGAACCTGTTCCATGCGAACCGCATCGACTACTTCGACGGGCTGCGCTATCCGCACCTCGAACGCGTCGCGGGAAAGGCGGATCTGCTCGATGGAATCCTGAGCGCGAGGAAGTAGGGCGAAGGCCGAACGCTCTCCCAAAATGTCATGGCCCGCGAATGCGGGCCACCCAGGTGACATCTGCTCGATCTCAAAAAGAATTGCACGCGGAGACGCGGAATCGCGGAGAAGAAAAGGACCTCCGCGACTCCGCGTCTCCGCGTGAATCATTTCAATGGTGTGCAGAACCCAACTGGGTGGCCCGCATTCGCGGGCCATGACAGATGTGTGATTGAACAAATGATCCGCGCCGAACATACGTTCCGTATACGGAAAATAATTTACTTCGCACCCCTTGAACTCTCGGTTGCAATCCCCATCTTCCGCCGGAAGTCTCTTCGGAACGCGTGAGTGCCGCGCGTCGATTTCGTCATCTCTTCTGTACAGAAGCGCGGCGGTGAAGAGCGAACGTTCAAGCAGTGGAGGGGGGTATCCCCTCGATGGTCGAGGTTCAATTGGGCAAGCGTACGGGAGGCAAGGTTGGTGCGCCGTTCGGCAACCGCAACCGGTTGCGGCACGGACGCTATACGCGCGCGCGAATTGCACGTCACGCAAGGGTGCGGGCGCGGCTGCGCGAGACGCGCAATCTCGTCTGCCGCCTGGATCTTGGGACCAATGCGCCGCGCCTTGGCGACGAAACGCGCTGCGAACGCGAATTCAATGATCAAGATATTGCGGTTTTGGCGCTATCAGACCATCCCCTTGTGGGGAGGTGAATTCACCCATACACCCGCGACTTTTGTTCCAGCGCCGCGCGGGCCGCCGCGTACTCTCGCGCGAGGCGGTCTACCAGTTCGCCGGCCGACACCACGGCATCCACCGCGCCAATGCCCTGGCCGCAGCCCCAGATGTCGCGCCAGGCCTTCGCCTTCTGGTTTCCGCCGGAGTTGAAGTTCATCGCCGACGGATCGGCGACGGGAAGGTTGTCGGGGTCGAGGCCCGCGAGCTTGACCGACGGGCGTAGATAGTTGCCGTGCACGCCGGTGAAGAGATTGGTGTAGACGATGTCCTCGCCGCCGCTGGCGACGATCATGTCCTTGTAGGCCTCGGTCGCGTTCGCCTCCTGCGTGGCGATGAAGGCCGAGCCGATATAGGCAAGGTCCGCGCCCATCGCCTGCGCGCCCAGGATCGCGGCCCCCGACGCGATCGCGCCCGACAGCGCGATCGGCCCGTCGAACCAGCCGCGCAGCTCCTGGATCAGCGCGAAGGGCGAGAGCTGGCCGGCATGGCCGCCGGCGCCGGCCGCGACCGGGATCAGCCCGTCGGCGCCTTTCTCGATCGCCTTGCGCGCGAAGCGGTTGTTGATGACGTCGTGCAGCACGATGCCGCCATAGGAATGCGCGGCCGCGTTCACGTCCTCGCGCGCGCCGAGCGAGGTGATGACGATGGGAGCCTTGTATTTCGTCGCGAGCTCGACGTCGCGCTCCAGCCGGTCGTTGGTCTTGTGCACGATCTGGTTGACGGCGAACGGCGCGGACGGCCGGTCGGGGTTCGCGCGGTCATGGGCGGCGAGCGTCTCAGTGACCTCGGCCAGCCACTCGTCGAGCAGCGAGACCGGGCGCGCGTTCAGCGCCGGGAACGAGCCGACCACGCCGGCCTTGCACTGCGCGATGACGAGCTTCGGGCACGAGATGATGAAGAGCGGCGAGGCGATCACGGGCAGGCGCAGCCGCTCGCGCAGGATGGGAGGCAGGGACACGGAAGGAACTCCTATTGGGACGGCAGCGCGCGCTCGAGCGCGGCACCATCTTCATCTTTAAGCGCGGCTTCGCGCAACCGGCGCAAGGTTGACGCCGCGTCGGGTGTGCCTCGGACGCGGCGATACGCCTCCATCACGGTCTCGAACTTGGCGAGACCGCGCGCATGCGTGTCGCCATAGCCTTTGATCAGGTTCTGCGCGCGTGCCAGTTCGATCGCCGCAGCCGGATCGGCTTCGCCTGCCACGGCCGCGAGCCAGACCTCGATGCGCGTGTTCTCGGTCCTGTAGCGCAACGTCTTGCGCCGCTTGCGGCGGCGTCGCGCCAGCATGCTGAGCATCAGGAACCAGCCGACATTCGTCGTGCGCACGCGCCGGCCCTTCGCGAAGAACGGCGCGAAGAGGCGTTTCAAGCTCCTGTTGCCGAGCAGCCAAGCGCCGAGCCCCGCGGGGAGCGTGTCGCAGACTTCCTCCCAGCGCGGATGCATGTACTCGCTGACATGGACGATCTGTCCGGGCAACGCCTTCACCTCTTCGCGCACCTCGTCCATGCGCGCGCGGCGGATCTTGAGCTGCGACACGCGCATAACGTCCTCGTAGGACATCCACAGCGCCAACGCGCGCGCCATCTCGGTTCTCACCTGCGGATCGGCGAAGGCCTTGAGCCGCTCCAGATAGAGCGCGGCGTAGTCGGCGTCCTGATACTCGGTGAGGCGGCGCACGCCTTCCTGCACCACATCGATCGGCGCGGCCGGCGCCTTGTCCGCGTCGCGCCCCTCGAAGCCGGCCGCGAAGCCCGCGAGATTGGCATCGACGGCGATCCTACTGTCGCGGATCGCCGTCTCGAAGGCGTCGCGCGGGAAGGGCAGCGTGCCGCTCGCGGCAAGCGCGCCCAGCATCACCGCGCTGATCGCGGCGCCGTTGCGTTCGCTCGCCGCGTCCATGTCGAACATGACGACGGCTTTCGCATTCTTCGCCGCCGCTTCCATCACTTTCGAGCCGTCGCCCGCGCCGCCGGACACGGCCGACTTCTCCGCGATGGCGTAGATGCGGTGCGTGGACGCGATGAGCGTCGTGCGATCGGGCGTGACGAAGCCGCGCAGGATCGCGCGGCCCGCTTCCATCAGCTCGGAGGCGATGACCACGTCGACGTCGCCCGGCGCGGGCATGAGCGCCAGCACCGGCTCGCCCTTGCGCAGCTCGCCTTCCGGGAAGAGCTCCAGATAGTAGACCGTCGAGCCGGTGCGCTGCGCCACGCCCTGGACAGAGGTCGCCTGGGCGTACCAGCCGTTCTGCTCCGCGACCGCGATCAGCCAGTCCGACAGCACGCCGCCGCCCTGGCCGCCCAGCGCCAGCACGGCGATGGTGATGCGCTTGCGCGTCTCAGCCATGCGCGAAGAGGGCGATGAGATGGCTGCGCAGCCACGCGGCCGCGCGGTCACGCCATGTCGGATTGAACACGATCTCGGCCTTGTAGAACGACGGACAGAGCACGTCGGCATGACTGATCTCGCCGCACAGCCCGCAGCCGACGCAGGAATTGTCGACATGGGCGACCGGATCGGTCTTCAAAGGATCGGGATTGGGCTTGATGGTGAGAGAAGGGCATCCCGAAAGCCGGATGCAGGCGTGATCGCCGGTGCAGGTCGCGGGGTCCACGCCGAAGCGTTCGCGCACCATGCGCTTGCCGTCCTTGACCGCCTTGGCGAAGAGCGGACGGGTGCGGCGCTGCTTGTTGAGCATGCATTCGGACTGCGCGATGACGAGTTTGGGGCCTTTCTCCTTCGTGGTGAGCGCCTCCCTCAGCACGTCCTGCATACGCTTGACGTCATAGGTGTCGTCGACCGAACGCACCCAGCTCACGCCTATGCCGCGCGCCGCCGTCTCGATGGCATGCTTGGTGCTGCGGTTCTTGTTGTCGGCGGCGGAGGAGAGCAGGTCCTGTCCGCCCGTCGCCGCGGAGTAGCCGTTGTCGACGACGATGGTCAAATTGTCGTCGCGGTTGAACACCGCGTTGCCGATACCGCTTGTCAGCCCGTTGTGCCAGAAACCGCCGTCGCCCATCACCGCGATCGCCCGCTTGCCGTCGCTGCGCTTGAACGCCGAGGCGCCCGCCGTGCCGAGCCCATAGCCCATCGTTGTGTTGCCGATGTTGAAGGGGGGCAGGATCGAGAACAGGTGGCAGCCGATGTCGGCGCTGACGTGATGCTGGCCGAGTTCCCGCTGGACGAGCTTCATCGCCGTGAACAGCGGCCGCTCCGGACAGCCGGTGCAGAACCCCGCCGGCCGCTGCGGCACTTCCCTGGCGAGCGCGGCGAGGTCGTTCGGCGCTGTCGCGGCGGCCGGCATGCCGCCCCACTGCGCCAGGAACTTCGTCACGCCGTCGCCCACCGCTTGCGCCGTGTACTCGCCCGCGCGTGGCAGAACCTCTTTGCCCACGATGCGCGTGTTGAGGTCGGCGCGGCGCAGGATCGTGTTGAGCTCGTGCTCGATGAACTCGGGCTGGCCTTCCTCGACAATGAGCACGGCGCGTTTGCCGGCGCAGAAGTCGCGCACCTCGTCGGGGATCAGGGGATAGGTGACGTTGAGCACATAGACCGGAAGCTTGGTGTTGCCGAAGCTGTCCGACAGGTCCTTCAGCTCCAGCGCGCGGTTGAGCGTGTTGAACAGGCCGCCCTGGACGATGATGCCGATGTCGCCACCGTCAGGCCCGAAGCGCTCGTTGAGCTTGTTCTCGGCGACGAACTTGATCGCGGCGGGCCAGCGCTGCTCGATCTTCTCGCGCTCGTGCAGGAAGTTCGCGGGCGGCAGCACGATGCGCTCGGTGTCGCGCACGGGATTGTCGGCCGCGTCGCGCACGGTGAAGCGCGGGCGGACGTTGTCCTTGGCCTGGAATCGCCCGTGCAGGTGGCAGGCGCGCACGCGCAGCTCCAGCATCACCGGCGTGTGCGAGGCTTCCGAGAGCTGAAAACCTTTCTCGACCATGTTCACGATGGAGGGCAGGTTGGGGCGGGGATCGAGCAGCCACATCTGCGATTTCATCGCGAAGGCGTGGCCGCGCTCCTGCATGATCGAGGAGCCCTCGCCGTAGTCCTCGCCCACGATCACCAGCACCCCGCCGGTCACGCCGCCCGACGCGACGTTGGACAGCGCGTCGGAAGCGACGTTCGTGCCCACGACCGACTTCCACGCGACCGCGCCGCGCAGGGGATAGTTGACCGACGCCGCGAGCATCGCGGCGGCGGCGGCTTCGCTCGCGCTCTGCTCGAAATGCACGTCGAGCTCGGCGAGCAGGTCGTTGGCGTCGGAGAAGACGTCGATCAGATGTGAGATCGGCGAGCCCTGATAGCCGCCGACATAGGCTACGCCCGATTGGAGCAGCGCCTTGGTGACGGCGAGGATGCCTTCGCCGCGGAATTCCTCACCCGCGCCGATGCGCAGCTGTTCGACTTCGGCCTTGAAGGACCGTTCGGCCATGTCAGCCTTCGATGAGCGCCAGCACGCGCAACGGGCTGCCGGAGCCGTTCTTGATCTTGAGGGGGGCTGCGAACACTACCGCGCCCGTCGGCGGAAGCTGGTCGAGATTGGCGAGGCATTGCAACCCATAGCGTCCCGCGCCGTGGAACAGCGTGTGCGCTGGGTATTGCGGATCGAGCAGATGCGCCTGGCCCGCGTCGGTGCCGATGGTCTCGGTGCCGAAGCCGTGCGCGTCGCGCTCCTCGACCAGGAAGCGCACGGCCTCCGGCGACGGTCCCGGCGTATGCGCGCCGTCGTTGCCGCGATTGGTATAGGCATCGCCCGTGCGCTTAGACCAGTCGGTGCGCATCAAGATCCACGAGCGCGGCGGTATCTTGCCGTGCTGCTTCTCCCAATCGTCGAGGTCCATGTTGGAGAGCAGGAAGTCGGGGTTGTCGGCGCTCTGCTTCGAGCAGTCGATCACCACCGCCGGCGCGATGAAGTCTTTCGGCACCATCATGTCGAGCGTGTTGTTCTTGAGGTCCTTGCCCGTCACCCAATGCACCGGCGCGTCGAAATGCGTGCCGGTGTGCTCGCCGACCGAGAAATTGTTCCAGTACCAGGCGACGCCGCGCTCGTCATAATGCGAGATCTCCTCCATCTTGAAGGGTGCGCATTGGCCGAAAGGCGGCGGCAGGACCAGGGTCGGCGTCTCGGAGCTCAGCGTCTGGGTGAGGTCGACCGCCCGAATGGAGCCGGAGGAAACCGCGGCCGCCAAGGCCTTGAGTGTGCCCGTCATTTCGTCCTCGAAAGGTGCTCTTGCGGAAGCGAGTTTGGCGCGGTGGGGCCGGGAATGCAACGAGGTATTTCAGGCTTGAATATTTCATGCATAAAGTATATCGTGCATCGTCGTTTCGAGGCCGTTTCCATGAAGATCGCCTGCATCGGCGCGGGTCCGGGAGGGCTCTATTTCGCGATCTCGATGAAGCTGCGCGCCCCCGATTGCGAGGTCGTGGTGTTCGAGCGCAACCGGCCGGGCGACACGTTCGGCTGGGGCGTCGTCTTCTCCGACCAGACGATGGAGAACCTCAAATCCAACGATCCCATAAGCGCGCGCAGCATGATCGACGAGCTCGCCCATTGGGACGACATCGACGTGCATGTGAACGGCGCTAAGATCACCTCGAGCGGTCACGGCTTCATCGGCATCGGCCGCAAGCGGTTGCTCCAGATTCTCCTGGCGCGCGCCCGCGAGCTCGGCGTGGTGATGAAATTCGAGACGGAGGTCGAGCCGGACTCCGCGATCTTGAAGGACTTCGACCTCGTCATCGCCTCCGACGGCATCAACAGCAAGTTCCGCGCGGCGCATGCGCCCGCCTACAAGGCCGAGATCGAGACCCGCGCCAACCACTTCATCTGGTACGGCACGCATCAGCGCTTCGACGCGTTCAACTTCATCTTCAAGAAGACGGAAGCCGGTTGGATCTGGGCACACGCCTATCAGTTCGACAAGGACACCGCGACCTTCATCGTCGAATGCGGGCCGGAGACCTTCGCCAAGTTCGGCTTCGGCGAGATGAGCCAGGCCGAATCCAGCCGCGTCTGCGAGGAAATCTTCAAGGATCATCTGGGCGGCCACGAATTGATGACCAACGCGGCGCATGTGCGCGGCTCGGCTTGGCTCCAGTTCCGCCGCGTGCTTTGCAGCAATTGGCGGCGCGGCAACGTCATCTTGCTCGGCGACGCCGCGCACACGGCGCATTTCTCCATCGGCTCGGGCACCAAGCTGGCACTCGAGGACGCGATCGAGCTTGCGAAGGTGCTGAGCGATCCCGCGCTCGATTTCGAAGCGGCGCTCGCACGCTACTATGACACGCGCCAGCTTGAGGCGCTCAAGCTGCAGAGTGCCGCGCGCAACTCGACGGAATGGTTCGAGCAGGTCGAGCGCTATCTGGGCTTCGAGCCACTGCAATTCGCCTATTCGCTGCTCACCCGCAGCCAGCGCGTCAGCCACGAGAACCTGCGCCTGCGCGACCCGGCATGGCTCGAGGGCGTGGAAACCTGGTTCTCCGGCCGCGCCATCGCGCCGATGTTCGCGCCGTTCAGACTGCGCGCCATGGAGCTCGCCAACCGCATCGTCGTCTCGCCGATGGCGATGTATTCCGCCGTCGACGGCGTACCGACGGATTTCCATCTCGTGCATTACGGCGCGCGCGCGCTCGGCGGCGCGGGGCTCGTCTATACCGAGATGACCTGCGTCTCGCCGCAGGGGCGGATCACGCCCGCCTGTCCCGGCCTGTGGAACGACGCGCAGGAGGCGATGTGGACGCGCATCGCGGCGTTCGTGCACGAATACTCGAAAGCGAAGATATGCCTGCAGCTCGGCCATAGCGGGGCGAAGGGCTCGACGCGCGTGCCGTGGGAGGGCATGGACCGTCCGCTGGAGAGCGGCAACTGGCCTCTCATCGCGCCGTCCGATGTCGCATGGACCGAGGAGAACGCCGTGCCCGCGCCGATGACGCGCGCCGACATGGACAAGATCCTCGACGATTTCGTTGAGGCCACGCGCCGCGCCGAGCACGCGGGTTTCGACATGATCGAGCTGCATTGCGCGCATGGTTATCTGCTCTCCGCCTTCATCAGCCCGACGCAGAACAGGCGTCGCGACGAGTACGGCGGAGCGCTTCAGAACCGTCTGCGCTTCCCGCTGGAGGTCTTCCGCGCGATGCGCGCGGTTTGGCCGAAAGAGAAGCCCATGTCGGTGCGTATCTCCGCGCATGACTGGGCGGGCGAGGAGAACGTGACGCCGAAGGAGGCGGTCGAGATCGCGCGCGCGTTCGTCGCGGCCGGCGTCGATATCGTCGACGTGTCGTCGGGGCAGGTGACCAAGGCCGAGAAGCCGGTCTACGGCCGCATGTTCCAGACGCCGTTCTCCGACCGCATCAGGAACGAGCTCGGCGTGCCGACCATGGCGGTCGGCAATATCTACGAGATCGACCACGTGAACTCGATTTTGGCCGCGGGCCGCGCCGATCTCTGCGCGCTGGCGCGGCCGCATCAGATGGATCCGAACTGGACGCTGCGCGCCGCCGCCGAGCAGAAGCATGCGGAACCACCCGTACCGGTGCAGTATCAAAGCGGCTATCGACAGCTTTCGATCAACCTGGAAAGGGCCGGTCAGATGGCGATGCTGGCGTGACGCGCGCGATCGTCACCGGAGGCGGAAGCGGCATCGGGCTGGCCGTCGCGCAGCGCCTGAAGGGGCTCGGCCACGAGGTCACGATCCTCGGCCGCAGCCAGGCGAAGCTGGACGCAGCCGGCTTTCGCGCCTTCGTCTGCGACGTCGCGGACCGCGCCGGCGTGCGCCGCGCGATGGCGCAGGCGGGCGCGGCCGACATCGTCGTCAACGCCGCGGGCATCGTGCGCAGCGCCCCGTTCCTGAAGCTCTCCGACGCGGACTGGTCGGATATGTGGGGCACCAACCTGATGGGCGCGGTGCATGTCATCCATGAAGCGCTGCCCGGCATGCGTGAACGCAACGCAGGTCGCATCGTCAACATCGCAAGTACCGCATCGCTCAAGGGTTATGCCTATGTGTCCGCCTATGTCGCGAGCAAACATGCGCTTCTGGGACTCACGCGATCGCTGGCCCTCGAATTCGCCAAGACCGGCATCACGATCAATGCGGTGTGCCCCGGCTACACCGACACCGACATCGTGCGCGATGCCGTCGCCAATATCGCGGCCAAGACCAAGCGCAGCGAAGCCGAGGCACGTGCCGAGCTCGCGAGCGCCAATCCGCAGGGCCGCCTGATCGACCCGGAGGAGGTCGCGGACGTCGTCGCCTGGCTCGTATCGGACGAGGCGCATTCCATCACCGGCCAGGCGATCGCGGTCGCGGGCGGCGAGGTGATGTGATGAACGACGCGCCGCACGCGAAACAGTCGCTGAGGCTGTGGTTGCGCCTTCTGACCTGCACGACGTCCATCGAAAAGAAGGCGCGCGCGATGCTGAATGCGCGCTTCGGCACCACGCTTCCGCGCTTCGACGTGCTCGCGGCGCTGGAGCGTGAGCCCGACGGCCTCACCATGAGCGCGCTGTCAGAGCTCCTGCTCGTCTCCAACGGCAACGTCACGCCCATCGTCTCGCGCCTGGTCGAGGACGGGCTCGTCACGCGCACCCAGGACAAGGCCGACCGCCGCGTGCTGCGCGTCAAGCTCACCGCGAAGGGCCGGCGCGATTTCCGCGCCATGGCGGGCGAGCACGAGCGCTGGATCGACCGCCTTCTCGCCGACCTCGCCGAACCTGAAATCTCCCAGCTGCTCGCGGGCCTCGCCCGCCTGCGCACCTCCATCGAAAGGAGCGGATTATGACCCGCCTCGACCCCGCCGCGTTCAAGCCCGAACATTTCCGCTGGGAGTTCGACCGCGGTGTCGCGACCGTCACGCTGAACAGGCCGGAGCGCAAGAACCCGCTCACCTTCGAGTCCTACGCCGAGTTGCGCGACATGTTCCGAGCGCTCGTCTACACGCCTCGGGTGAAAGCGGTGATCGTGACCGGCGCGGGCGGCAATTTCTGCTCCGGCGGCGATGTGCACGAGATCATCGCGCCGCTGACGAAAAAGGACATGCCGGGCCTCCTCGAATTCACGCGCATGACCGGCGACCTGGTGAAGGCGATGCGCGGCTGTCCGCAGCCGATCATCTCCGCCATCGACGGCATCTGCGCGGGCGCCGGCGCGATCATCGCCATGGCGTCGGACATGCGCTTCGCCACGCCGCGCGCGAAGACGGCGTTCCTGTTCACGCGCGTAGGCCTCGCGGGCTGCGACATGGGCGCGTGCGCGATCCTGCCGCGCCTGATCGGACAGGGCCGCGCGGCGGAGCTCCTTTTCACGGGCAGGTTCATGACGGCGGACGAGGGCGAGCGCTGGGGCTTCCACAACCGGCTTGTCGGGGCGGAAGAGCTGATGAGCACGACGATGGAAATGGCGCGCTCGCTTGCCGCGGGTCCGACCTTCGCGCACGGCATCACCAAGACGCAGCTCAGCACCGAATGGGCGGTGAGCGTCGACGTGGCCATCGAGATGGAGGCGCAGGCACAGGCGATCTGCATGCAGACGCAGGATTTCCGCAGAGCCTATGAAGCCTTCGCCGCCAAGACCCAGCCCGTCTTCGAGGGGAACTGACCATGCGCACGCTGCAACCGGCGGATTGGGCGCGCCCGCGCGGCTATGCCAACGGCGTCGAGGCGCGCGGACGGACGGTCTTCGTCGCGGGTCAGATCGGCTGGGACAAGGATCAGCGCTTCCAGGCCAAGGACTTCGCCGGCCAGTTCGAGCAGGCCTTGCTCAATATCGTCGCCGTCTTGCGCGAGGCCGGCGCGGGCCCCGAGCACGTCGTGCGACTCACCTGGTTCATTACCGACAAACGTGCCTATCTCGCGGATGCCAAGCGCATCGGCGAAATCTACCGCCGCGTGATGGGCCGCAACTTTCCCACGATGTCGGTGGTGCAGGTCGTCGCGCTGGTCGAGGACGAGGCCCTTGTCGAGATCGAAGCGACGGCCGTGGTGGAGGGCTAGCCGATCTCCCCCTTCGCAAGCCCGTCCAGGAAAAGCGTCGCCGCGAGCGTCGCGATGCGCTCCGGCGCGGTGGGACCGCGCGGGTCGAGCCAGGTATGCGTCCAGTTGATCATGCCGAAATAGAGCATGACGGCGGGGCGGCTCATGCGCTTTGCCAGCGTGGGGCGAATTTCGACGAGCAGCTCCTCGACGATCGCGATCAGGCGGCGCTGGACCTGCACCACCGCCTCGCGCCGTTTGGGCGGCAGGCGGGCGAGCTCGTTGAGCAGGACCTTATGGCGGGCGGCGGCGCCGACATAGAGCCGCATGAATTCCTGCGTCAGCGCGTGAAGCTTGGTGGTGGGCGCGAGCGCTTCGGCGGTCACGCGCTCGGCTGCGTCCAGCAGCGCACGCACGTGGCTGTGCATCACGTCGAAGAGGATGTCCTCCTTCGAGGGATAATAGTGATAGATGAGCGATTTCGACGTCTTGCAGGCGCGCGCGAGATCGGCGATCGATGCGCCCAGAAAGCCCTGCGCGGCATAGAGCCGCGCGGCCTGTTCGAGGATGGCGTCGCGCCGCTGCTCGAAATCGGCCGCCTGTTTTCGTGCCATCTGACGCGCTTCGCTTGATTGCCGACCGTCCGTTCGGTTAATTTAACACAGGTCCGCGCGCAAGAAAGAGAGAAGCGGTGTCTGCGACAGCCTTATCCACCGGCCGCGCGGCCGATCCCGGTTTCGACTGGAAGCGGGTCGCCTCGTTCGTGCTGCTCTCGCGCGCGCTCGACGCGATCGAGGAGACGCGCCTCGTTCCCGAAAAGAAGGTCTTCTACCAGTTCTCCGCGCGCGGCCACGATCTCGCGCAGATCGTCCTGGGAATGCAGCTGACGCACAGGCACGACGCGATCTGCGGCTACTACCGTTCGCGGCCCGTGCTGCTGACGCTCGGCGTCGATCCGGCGGATGCGCTCGGCTCCAGCATGGCGCGCGCCGGCGGCTATTCGGACGGGCGCGACATCGGCGCGGTGTTCAACTATCCCAACGCCCACGGACCGTCGGCGCTGCCGATGTGCGGCGGCGTGGGCGCGCAATACACGCCGACGGCGGGCTGGGCGCAAGCGCTCGAATACCGGCGCACGGTGCTGGGCGAGAAGGAGTATGACGGCGCCATCGGCGTCGTGCTCGGCGGCGACGCGTCGGTCGCGACCAACGGTTTCTGGTCCGCTCTCACCATGGCGACGACGCTGAAGCTGCCGATGCTCTTCTATATCGAGGACAACGGCTACGGCATCTCTGTCCCGTCCGACTTCCAGACGCCGGGCGCCGACATCGCGGCCAACCTCGCGAGCTTCAGGGACCTGCATGTGCTCTCCGGCGACGGCACCGAGCCGCAAGAGGCGGCCGCGCTGATCAGGGACGCGGTGACGCATGTGCGCGGACGCAAGGGTCCCTGCCTGCTGCGCCTCACGGTGCCGCGTCTCGAAGGTCATTCTTTCCAGGACACGCAAGCCTACAAGTCCAAGGCGACCGTCGATTCCGAATGGGCGCGCGATCCTGTGCCGAAGCTGCGAAAGCTTCTGGACGAGCGCGATTGGAACCAACTCGCCGCCGAAGCCGAGGCCACGGCCGACGATGCCCGTGCCCGCGCCGAAGCGCGCGAGATCGCCGATCCTTCCGGAATCACGCGCCATGTCTTTTTCGACGGCGAGGCGCTGCAGAAAAAAGGTGGTCAGTGGAGCCAAGGCTATGCGCCGCCGCCTTCGACCGACGCGCCGGTGACCAGCGGCCAGCGCATCAACATGGTCACCGCGATCCGCCGCACGCTCGAGCATGAGCTCGCGGTCAATCCCAAGCTGCTCGTCTTCGGAGAGGATGTAGGGCCGAAGGGCGGCGTACACGCGGTGACGTTGGGGCTGCAGGAGAAGTTCGGCGCCGAGCGCGTCTTCGACACGTCGCTGTCGGAAGAAGGCATCATCGGCCGCGCGGTCGGCATGGCGCTCGCGGGTCTCGTGCCGGTCCCGGAGATCCAGTTCCGCAAATACGCCGATCCGGCCTGCGAGCAGCTCAACGATTGCGGCACGATGCGCTGGCGCACCAACAACCGCTTCGCCGCGCCCATCGTGGTGCGCATTCCCGGCGGCTTCTTCAAATGCGGCGATCCCTGGCACAGCCAGACCAACGAGGTGCAGTTCGTCCATTCGCCGGGGTGGAAGGTCGCGGTGCCGTCGAACGCGGAGGACGCGGCCGGCCTGTTGCGCGCAGCGCTGCGCGGCAACGATCCGGTGATCTTCTTCGAGCATCGCGCGATGCTGGACGCGCCGTCGGCGCGGCGCCCCTGGCCGGGCGACGACTTCGTGCTGCCGTTCGGAAGCGCGCGTACGGTGCGCGAAGGGCATGACATCACTCTGGTCACGTGGGGCGCGATGGTCGAGCGCTGCGAGGAAGCGGCGGAGGGCCTCTCGGCCGAGATCCTGGACCTGCGCACGCTCATGCCATGGGACCGCGAGGGCGTGCTCGCCTCGGTCCGGCGCACGCGGCGCTGCCTGATCGTGCACGAGGATTCGATCAGCGCTGGCTTCGGCGCCGAGGTCGCAGCGACGGTGGCGCAGGAGGCATTCTTCGATCTCGACGCGCCGGTGTCACGGCTTGCGATGCCCGACATCCCAAGTCCGCACAATCCCGTTCTGATGGAAGCGGCGCTGCCGTCGGTGGAAGGCATCCGCGCCCGCATCGAAGAGTTGATCGGCTGATGGATATCGTCGCGCCCACCGAGCAGGAAGGCACCAAGTCTGTCCTCAAGACCTGGCTCAAGAAGATCGGCGATCCCGTGCGCACCGATGAGCCGATCGTCGAGCTCGAGACCGACAAGGTCGCCGTCGAGATCGCGGCGCCCGGCGACGGCGTGCTCGCCGAGATCCTGATAGAGCCTGACAGCGACGTGGAACCCGGCACGGTGCTCGGCCGCATCGCCCAAGGCGCGGCCGCATCCGTCGACAAGGCGATGGATCAGGCGGCCGCGCTGCCCACCGCGCCGCGCGCGAAACCGGCCGCGGCCGTGAGCCAGCTTCCGCCCGGCATCCGCAAGATGCTTGCCGATGCGGGTCTCTCCGAAAGCGACGTGCCGGTGAGCGGCGCACGCCTGACGCGTGAGGACGTCGAGGCCGAGATCGCACGACGCGCGACCGCGCCTGCCGACGGCGTGACGCGCGTGCCACATGACTCCTTGCGCCGTCGCATCGCCGAGCACATGACGCAGTCGGTCACCGTCGCGCCGCACGTCACCGCCGTCTTCGAGGCCGATTTCACGCGGCTTGCCGCGCACCGTGCCGCCCACAAGGCGGAGTTCGAGGCCAAGGGCGTGAACCTGACCTATACGGCCTATTTCGCGCATGCCGGCGCGGCCGCGATGGAGGCCGCGCCGGCGGTCAATGGCCGCTGGTTCGACGACCGCGTCGAGATCTATCACGACGTCAACATCGGCATCGGCACCGCGCTCGGCGACAAGGGGCTCGTCGTTCCCGTCATCCATCGCGTGCAGACGCTGTCGCTGTTCGAGATCGCGCAAGCCCTGCAGACGCTCACCGCGAACGCGCGCGCGGGAAAGCTCGCGCCGGCCGACGTGCGCGGCGGCACGTTCTCGATCTCCAACCACGGCACGTCGGGCTCGCTGCTCGCCTCGCCGATCATCATCAACCAGCCGCAATCGGCGATCCTGGGGGTAGGAAAGCTCGAGAATCGCGCGGTGGTGCGCGACGGCAGGGTCGAGATTCGCCCGATGGCTTACGTCACGCTTACCATCGACCACCGCATCCTCGACGGCCACCAGACCAACGCGTGGCTCACCCGCTTCGTATCGCTATTGGAAGCGTGGTGAAGCCGCGGAAGCGCGCGCGCCGGGCGCGCAACGGCGGCCCCACGAGCGCGTAATCGGGGAAGCGCTTCAAGAAGCCTTCCAGCGCGATCGTCGCTTCCATGCGCGCCAGATTCATCCCGGCGCATTGATGCGGGCCCGCGGCGAAGGCGAGGTGCGGATTTGGCCTGCGCGCGGCGTCGAAGCGGTCGGGACCTTCGAAGACGGCCGCGTCGCGGTTGGCGGCACCGATGCCCAAGGTGACGAAGGTGCCTTCGGCGATCTCGACGCCGCCGACCTCGCAATCACGGACGGCGAGCCGGTTGCCGAGCTGGTTGGAGCTTTCATAGCGCAGCACCTCCTCGATCGCGCTGCGCAACAGCGCGGGATCGTCGAGCACGCGGCGGCGTTCGTCCGGGAAGCGCGCGAACAACTCGAGCGCGTTGCCGATCAAGTTCGTCGTCGTCTCATGACCGGCGTTGAGCAGGAAAACGCAGTTCTCGACGAGCTCGTCGTCCGACAGCGGCTCCTCGCTTGCGATGAGACGCGTGAGCACGTCGCGCGCGGAATCGCCCGGTCTCATGCGGCGCTCGGCGATCAGGCCGCGAAGATAGGCATGGAATTCGGCCAGCGCCCGTTCTCCCTGCGCGAAGGCTTCGCTGGACAATACGGGTTCGAGCGCGCCCAGGATCGCGAGCGACCAGTTGCGCAGCGGCGCGCGGTCCGCGTCCGGCACGAGCAGCAGGTCACCGATGACCTCGACGGGGATGGCGGCGGCGAAGTCGGCGATGCCGTCGATCGTCTGCCTTTCGGAGGCGTCGTCGAGCAGGCGATCGACGAGCGCCGCGAGCTTCGGCCCCAACGGCGCCAGTGCGCGCGGGATCAGGGCACCCAGGATCGTGCGGCGCACGCGCGCGTGGTATGGCGCATCGTTGAACACCAGGCTCGTCGTGTGATGGCGGAAGAGGCGCGAGGTGGCGCCGTATTTCGTGCCGAACTCCCGTCTCTTGTCGGAGCTGAACGTCGCGGTATCGTGGTAGACGCGCGCCAGATCGGCGTGGTGGCTCAGGAAAACGCCACCGCCGGGAAGACGCTTCACCGGCTCATGCTCGCGCAAGAGCCGGTAGGTCGGATAGGGATCGTCATAGAACGAATCCGGCAGGCACGCGAGGTCGAACGCGACGCTCATGCGCCGAGCAGCCAATCCCAGACGGCTGCCGGCGCGTCGATCATCGCGTTGTGGCCTGCGCCCGCGATGTCGATCGCGGCGGGATCGAATTCGGCGAGTTGCGCGCGGCTCACCATCGCGTCGCTTTCGCCGCGTGCCAGACGGATCCGGCAGATCGACGACGCGAGCAGCGCCTGCATCGGTGGCGGCCCGACGCGCGCGGTCGCCGGATCGGCCGCGAGGCGCCAGCCCCCGCCGGCTTCGGCGACGCCTCGCTCGGTCGCATGCGCGCCGAGGCCGGAAACTTTCGCGAAGCGCGCCATCGCTTCGTCCTTGGCTGCGAACAGGCGTGGCGGCGCGGCGGCCATCTTTTCCAGTCCTGCAAGCTCGTCCGCGTTCCAGACGACCTTGATGGCGAGGCCGAAGACGCGTGACGGCGCCACGCCGAACCAGCCGCTCGCGAGCGCGAGGGCGACCGCGCCACCCATGGAATGGCCGAGCACGACGATCTCGCGCCATGGGCCTGCGATAAGCTCCGCGACATCGGCGGCGTGAAAGCCCAGCGCATAGTTGTCGGCATGCGCCGAGGCGCCGTGACCGCGAAGATCGGGCGCGATCCAGCTCCCTTGCCAGCGGTTCGCCGCCAGCATCGGCCGCCACACGTCGCGGGTCGCACCCAGCCCGTGCAGCAGCACGAGCAGCCGGTCGCCATCGCCGCCGCGGTCGTGCTCGAGCTTCATGCGGGCTTGTCCTTGCGATGATCGAAGACGCGCCTGGCCTTGCCTTCCGAACGCGGCAGGGTGCCCGCTTCCACCACGGTCACGGTCGCTGACAGACCGTAGCGCGACTTCATCCGTTCCGCGAGGGCGTTCACGCCTGTCCCTTCGACGGTGATGATAAGCTCGTCGCGCGCATTCTCGCGGCGCACGTCGATGCGGTAGTGGGAGCTAAGCGCGGCTTCTTCCAGGATCAGCTCCTCGATCTGGCGCGGGAAGATGTTCACGCCGCGCACGATCAGCATGTCGTCGCTGCGGCCGAGGATGCGGTCCATCCGCCGGAATGGGACGCCGCCCACAGGTGGATGCAGCCGCGTGAGGTCGCCGGTGCGATAGCGGATGATCGGAACGGCCTCTTTGGAAAGCGAGGTGAAGACAAGCTCGCCCTCCTTGCCGTCGGCAAGCACGGCGCCGGTCGCGGGGTCGACGATCTCCGGATGGAATTCGTCTTCCCAGATCGTGAGCGTGCCGCGGGCATCGGCACGTTCCTGCGCGACGCCGGGGCCGAGCACTTCCGACAAGCCATAGAGATCGAGCGCGGCGATACCAAGCCGCGCTTCGATCTCGCGCTGCATCTGCATGCTCCAGGGTTCGGCGCCGAAGATGCCGATCTCGAGCGAGGTGCCGCGCGGATCGACGCCCGCGCGCTCCAGCGCCTCCGCCAGCACCAGCATGTAGGACGGCGTGCAGCAGATGATGCGCGGCTCGAGGTCGAGGATGAGTTGCACCTGCCGCTCGGTCTGTCCGCCGGACGCCGGCACCACGGCGCAGCCCAGCCTCTGCGCGCCGCCATGCAGCCCGAGCCCGCCGGTGAAAAGCCCATAGCCATAGGCGTTGTGGATCAGGTCTCCCGGCCGTCCGCCGGCCGCCTCGATGCAGCGCGCGACGAGACCGTCCCAGAGGTCGAGGTCGTTCTTCGTATAACCCACGATGGTGGGCTTGCCCGTCGTGCCCGACGACGCATGCACGCGCGCAAGCTTCTCGCGCGGCACGGCGCACATGCCCCAGGGATAGTTGGCGCGGAAATCGCTCTTCAGCGTGAAGGGAAAACGTGCGAGGTCGCCCAGCGTGCGCAGGTCGGTGGGTGCCACGCCGGCCGCGTCGCATTTGGCGCGGTAATAGGCTGTGTTGTCATAAGCATGCGCGATCGAGCGGCGAAGCGCGTCGAGCATCACACGGCGTTCATCGTGAGCAGCTCATAGGCCGCGACCGGCTCGCCGTTCTGGTTGACGACGTTCACCGCCCAGCGCACCTCGCCGTATTGCTCGTTGCGCAGCGATTTGGATTTCGCGGTCAGGCTCACCTTGATCGCGTCGCCGGGCTTCACGGGCTTGAGGAATCTGAGATTGTCGAGGCCGTAATTCGCCAGCACCGGCCCCGGCGGCGGATCGACGAACAGTCCTGCAGCGAAGGCCAGGATCAGATAGCCATGCGCCACGCGTCCGCCGAACAGCGGATTGGCCTTCGCGGCCTCCTCGTCCATATGGGCATAGAAGGTGTCGCCGGTGAAATGCGCGAAATGCTCGACGTCGTCGAGCGTGATCGTGCGCGGCGCCGTGACAAGCGTCTTGCCGAGCTCGAGCTCGCCGAAGCGCAGGCGGAAGGGATGCGGTCCGTCCGTGAACTCCGGCGCGCCGCTCATCCAGTTGCGCGTGACCGCGGCCAGCATGCGCGGGCTGCCCTGCAGGGCCGTGCGCTGCATGTAGTGGAGCACGCCGCGGATGCCGCCCATCTCCTCGCCGCCGCCCGCGCGCCCCGGTCCGCCATGGACGAGGCCGGGAAGCGGCGAGCCGTGGCCGGTGGATTCCTTCGCGCAGTCGCGGTCGATGATCGCGACGCGGCCGTGGAACGCGCCCGCGCCCATCACGACCTGCTCGGCGACGGCCGGATCGTGGGTGAAGAGCGACATCACCAGCGACCCCTTGCCGCGATTGACCAGCGCGATCGCCTCGCCGATGTCGCGATAGGGCATCAAGGTGGCGACCGGGCCGAACGCTTCCACTTCGTGTACGCGTTCGGATTTCTCCGGCTGGTCGCAGCGCAGCAGGACCGGCGACATGTACGCGCCCTCCCGCGCGCCGCTGTCCACCTCGGCGACGACGATATCGGCGTCGCGGGCGAGCTCCTTGACTTTCGCGCGCACGTCGTCGCGTTGCGCCGTGCTCACCAATGCGCCCATCGAAGCCGCTTCCTTGGCGAGGCCCTCCCTCAGCGCAGCCTCCGCATCGTCGATCAACACGGACGGCACGAAGGCGCGACGGATGGCGGTGCATTTCTGTCCCGCCTTCACCGTCATCTCGCGCACGACTTCCTTGATGAAAAGCTCGAACTCCGGGCTCTCTCGCGTCGCATCCGGCCCCAGAACCGATGCGTTGAGCGAGTCCTGCTCGGCGATGAAGCGCACGCCTTCGCGGATGACCGTGGGGTGGCTTTTGAGCTTGGCCGCGGTCTCGGCCGAACCGGTGAAGGAGACGACGTCCTGTCCCGTCAGATGATCGAACAGATCGCCGACGCCGCCCATGACAAGCTGCACCGCGCCCTCGGGCAACACCTTGGCGTCCGTCATGATATCGAACGCGGCCCTGGCGAGCTTTGCCGTCGCGGTCGCGGGCTTGACGATGGCCGGCACGCCCGCGAGCAGCGTGGGCGAAAGCTTCTCCAGCATCCCCCAGACGGCGAAGTTGAACGCGTTGATGTGCACGGCCGTGCCTTGCAGTGAGGTATAGACGTGCAGGCCGACGAACGTGCCGCGCTTCGACAAGACCTCGGGAGCGCCGTCGATGAGGATACGGTCGTTGGGAAGCTCGCGCCGGCCCTTGGAGGCATAGGAGAACAGCGTGCCCGCGCCGCCCTCGATGTCGATCCAGGAGTCGGAACGCGTCGCGCCGGTCTCGGCCGACAGCGCATAGAGCTCTTCCTTGCGCGCCATGATCGCGTCGCCGAGGCTTTTGAGCATCTTGGCGCGCTGGTGGAACGTCATCGCGCGCAGCGCGGGGCCGCCTGTCTCGCGCGCATGGGCGGCCAGTTTGCGGAAGTCCATGATCTATCGTCCTGTGAATTTCGGCGGGCGCTTTTCGGCGAAGGCGCTGACGCCCTCGCGATAATCCGCCGAGCGGCCGAGTTCGCGCTGCATGTCGCGCTCGAGGTCCAGATGGGTGTCGAAATCGTTGCCCCAGGCGGCGCGGATCGCGTGCTTGATCGCGGCAAGGCCTTTGGTCGGTCCTTGCGCCAACCTTTCGACGAGCTTGTTCGTCTCGGACACCAGTTCCGCGTCGTCAATGGCGCGCCAGATCAGGCCCCAGGCTTCCGCCTGCTCGGCGGTGAGCGGCTGGCCGGTCAGCGCCAGGGCCATCGCACGCGCGTGACCCGCGAGCCTGGGCAGGATCCACGTGCCGCCGGAATCCGGCACCAAGCCGATATTGGCGAAGGACTGGATGAACTTGGCACTCTTCGCCGCGAGCACGATGTCGGCGGCGAGGGCGATGTTCGCACCCGCGCCCGCGGCGACGCCGTTCACCGCGCAGACGACGGGCTTGGGCAGAGCGACGAGCCTGCGCACCAGCGGGTTGTAGCTTTCGTCGAGCGAGCGGCCGAGATCCACGCCTTCGCCGCCGGGCGCGACCGCGCGGTCGGAGAGGTCCTGTCCCGCGCAGAAGCCGCGCCCCGCGCCGGTGACGAGCAGAACGCGCGCATCGTCGTCGGCTTCGACTTGGCTGAGCGCTTGCGCGACCTCCTGGTGCATCTGAAGCGTGAAGCTGTTGAGACGGTCGGGACGGTTCAGGGTAAGACGCGCGACGCCGCCCGCGACCTCGAACAGAATCGTTTCGAAGGCCATTGCCGCATCTCCCTTGGGAACGAGAACAGGTTTAAGATAGATCGTCCGGACGGTCAACGAAACACGAGGAGAACGCGATGGACGCCGATGCGCTCGCACGCGCGGTTGCCGACCACCTGCACGCGCGGGAAGGCACGAGCAAGGCGCTCGGCATCGTCATCGAGGAGGTGCGCGAAGGTTATGCCCGCATCCGCATGACGGTGCAGGGCTCCATGCTCAACGGCCACGGTGTGGCGCAGGGCGGGATGATCTTCACGCTCGCCGACACGGCGTTCGCCTATGCCTGCAATTCGCGCAATGCGAGCACGATGGCAAACCAGGCCTCCATCGTCTTCCTGTCGCCGGGCCGGGACGGCGAGCGGCTGACGGCGGAGGCGCGGGAGGAAGCCGTTTCGGGCCGCTCGGGCGTTTATCGCATACGGGTGACTGGCGAAGACGGCCGCGATGTCGCGGTTTTCCAGGGTCTTTCGCGCAGCGTCGGTGGGGCGGTCATTAATTGACCGACCGGTCGAGTTATTATAGGATGCGGCCATGTATACGACCGAGCTGAAAGACAAGAGCCAGAAGCAGGCGGCCACGCCGCTTTCGGCCGAAGACCCCGAGCGTCTCGCCGCCTTCGAGGCGCGCGTCGCGGCCGACGATTTCATCGAGCCGAAGGACTGGATGCCGGACGCCTATCGCAAGACGCTGGTGCGCCAGATCTCGCAACATGCGCATTCCGAGATCGTGGGCATGCTGCCCGAGGGCAACTGGATCACGCGCGCGCCGTCGCTGCGCCGCAAGGCGGTGCTCCTCGCCAAGGTTCAGGACGAGGGCGGGCACGGGCTCTATCTCTACGCCGCCGCCGAGACGCTGGGCACGAGCCGCGACGAGATGGTCGAGGCGCTGCATTCCGGCCGCGCGAAATATTCGACGATCTTCAACTATCCCACGCTCACCTGGGCCGATATCGGCGCCATCGGCTGGCTGGTCGACGGGGCTGCGATCATGAACCAGGTGCCGCTGCAGCGAACCTCCTACGGCCCTTACGCGCGCGCCATGGTGCGCATCTGCAAGGAAGAGAGCTTCCACCAGCGCCAGGGCTACGAGATCATGACCACGCTGGCGAAGGGCTCGGCCGAGCAGAAGCGCATGGCGCAGGATGCGCTGGACCGCTGGTGGTGGCCGTCGCTGATGATGTTCGGACCGCCCGACGACAATTCTCCTAATTCCGCGCAATCGATGCGCTGGCGCATCAAGCGCGAATCCAACGACGAGATCCGCCAGCGCTTCGTCGACGCCACCGTGCCGCAGGCCGAAGCCATCGGTCTCTCGATCCCCGATGCAGACCTCAAATGGAACGAGGCGCGAGACGCTTACGATTTCGGCGCGATCGACTGGGAAGAGTTCTATGCCGTGGTGCGCGGCGAAGGCCCGGTCGCGAAGGAGCGCATGGCCGCGCGCGTGAGCGCCCGGGAGGACGGGCGCTGGGTGCGCGAGGCCGCGCTCGCCCATGCCGAAAAGCGGGCTGTCCGGCTCGCGGCGGAGTAGCGCATGAGCAAGGAATGGCCGCTCTGGGAAGTCTTCATCCGTGCGAAGAATGGGCTCGCGCATAAGCATGCCGGCAGCGTGCATGCCGCCGATGCGCGCATGGCGCTGGAAGCGGCGCGCGACACCTATACGCGGCGCATGGAAGGCGTGAGCCTGTGGGTCGTGCCGTCCGTCTCCATCACGGCGTCCGATCCGGGCGAGGCGGAAGCCCTGTTCGCGCCGGCGCAGGACAAGGTCTATCGCCATCCGACGTTCTACACCGTGCCGGACGGCGTGAAGAACATCTGATGGCTTCGCTCTTCGATCACGCGATCCGCCTCGGCGACGACGCGCTCATCCTGGGGCAGCGCCTGTCGGAATGGGCGGGCCACGCGCCGATGCTCGAGATCGACCTCGCGCTTTCCAACATCGGCCTCGACCTCATCGGCCAGGCGACGCATTTCCTCAAGCTCGCGGGCGAGGAAGAGGGCAAGGGCCGCGACGCCGACGCGCTCGCCTTCCGCCGCGACGTCCTGGATTTCCGCAACTGCCTTCTCGTCGAGCAGCCGAACGGCGATTTCGCGCAGACCATCGCGCGCCAGTTCCTGTTCTCCAACTGGCAGGAGCTCCTGATGACGGAGATCGCCGCCGCCCCCGCGCCGGCCCTGTCCGCCATCGGCGCGAAAGCCGTGAAGGAAGTCGCCTATCACGCGCGCTATGCGTCGGAATGGGTCGTGCGCCTTGGCGACGGCACGGAGGAAAGCAGAGCGCGCATGGTCGCGGGTCTCGATTCCATGTGGCGCTTCGTCGACGAGCTGTTCGATCCGGCGGACGGCGCGGCGTCGTTGCGTCCGGCCTGGGATGCGCGCATCGCCGACACTCTGCATGCCGCCTCGCTGGACGTGCCGAAGCCCCGGCGCGCGGTGACGGGCGGCCGCCGCGGCCATCACTCCGAGCATCTGGGCCATCTTCTGACCGAGATGCAGTTCCTCCAGCGCGCCTATCCGGGTGTGACATGGTAGAGAGCGTCCTCGACGTCCTTTCGCGCGTGCCCGATCCGGAGATTCCGGTGGTCTCGGTCGTCGATCTCGGCATCGTGCGCGAGGTGCGCGACGACGCGGTGGTGATCACGCCGACCTATTCCGGCTGTCCCGCGACACTTGCCATCGAGGCCGGCATCCGCGCCGCGCTCGACGCCTCGGGTCATGGCGACATGAAGATCGAGACCGTGCTCTCGCCGCCCTGGACGACGGACTGGATCAGCGAAGAGGGCAGGGCGAAGCTTCACGCCTACGGTATCGCGCCGCCGTCGCGCTCCCAGGTGGTCTGTCCGCGTTGCGCCTCCACGGATACCGAAGAGATCAGCCGTTTCGGCTCCACGCCGTGCAAGGCGCTGCACCGCTGCCGCGCCTGCGGCGAACCGTTCGACCTCTTCAAATGTCACTGAACAAGGGATTCCATCGCCTGAGGATCGCGGAAGTCCGGCGCGAGACGCCGGATGCGGTGTCGATTCTCTTCGACATGCCGCCCGGATTGCGCGAGGCCTTCCGCTTCAAGGCCGGCCAGCACCTCACGCTGCGCGCCGACATCGCGGGCGCCGACGTGCGGCGCACCTATTCGCTCTGCACCGCGCCCGGCGAGGGCGACTTCCGCATCGCCGTCAAGCAGATGCCGGGCGGCGTGTTCTCCGGCTGGGCGAACAGCGCGCTCCAGGCAGGACACGAGATCGAGGTCCTGCCGCCGATGGGCCGCTTCGTGCTGCCGGAGAAGGCCACGGCGCCTCGTTACGTGGGCATCGCGGGCGGTTCGGGCATCACGCCCGTGCTGTCGCTTCTGAAACATACGCTGGCGAGCGATCCGAAAGCGCGCTTCACGCTCGTCTATGGCAACCGCAACACGCCCTCGATCATGTTCCTGGAGGAGATCGCCGGGCTCAAGGACCGCTATCTCGACCGCCTCGAAATCTATCACGTGCTGGAGGACGAGGCGGAGGAGATCGAGCTCTTCAACGGCCGCCTCGACCGCGCGAAGTGCGCCGAGATATTCTCGCATCTCGTCGATGTCGAAGGCGTCGATGCATTCTTCATCTGCGGCCCGGGCCCGATGATGGACACGGTCGAGGCGGCACTGAAGGAGCGCGGCGTGGCGCCTGAGCGCGTGCTCATCGAGCGCTTCTCGACCAGCGCGCCGACGGCGGAACAGCTCGCGCGGAGCGAGGTGATCAACGCCAAAGCGGCGGGCGTGGAGATGCAGGTCGTGCTCGACGGCCGCCGCTCGCGCGTGCGCTTCGATCCCGCCAAGGGCAACATCCTCGATAGCGTGCAGGCCGCGGGGCTGCCGGCGCCCTATGCGTGCCGCGGCGGCGTCTGCTCGACCTGCCGCGCCAAGCTTCTCAGCGGCAAGGCGACGATGCTCAAGAATTACGGCCTCACCGATGAGGAGGTGGCGCAGGGCTATGTCCTCACCTGCCAGGCGACGCCGGACAGCGGCGACATCGTTCTCAGCTACGACGAATAGCGGAACCAAGAGGGTGGGCGAACGTTTACCGTTCGTCCACTTTGACGAGGTTCCGCCATGACCGCCAGGTTCGCCCTTTCGCTCGCCGCCCTTCTTGCGTCGACGTCGCTGAGCTTTGCCGCGCCGCCCGACCAGCCGGGCCATATCAGCCCGCAGCCGAACACCGAGAACAACACCGTCAGCGCGGTGAAGGACACCGCCGGTCACGCGGTCGGCACCGTGTCGGCCGAGTTGACGACCAAGCTCCAGGACTTCGTCACCGCCGCCGCGACCAGCGACATGTACGAGGTCGAGGCCGCGAAGATCGCGCTGCAGCGCTCGCACGACTCGAAGGTCAAGGCCTTCGCGCGCAGGATGGAGAGCGCGCATACCCAGACCACCGATGAGCTCAAAGCGACGCTCACCAAGATCAACGCCACCGTGACGCCGCCGAGCGCGCTCGACGATCGCCGCCAGGGCATGATCGACGAGCTGCGCGGCGCCAAGGATGCCGATTTCGACAACCGCTACATGTCGCAGCAGGTCGACGCCCACAACGAGGCGCTGACCCTGATGGACCGCTACGCCAAGGACGGCGACACGCCGGCGGTCAAAAGCTTCGCGGCGAAGACCAGGACAGCGGTGCAGTCGCATCTCGACATGGCCAAGAAGCTGCTCGACAAGCACAACAGCTGATCTATTGTTAAGACGCGTTTCGGCCCGGAGATGGGTTCATGGCTTCCAGGAAGCTTTCCGTCTACCGGGCCAAACGCGATTTCCACAAGACCAAGGAGCCCAGCGGCGCGCGCAAAGTCGCAAAGGCCGAGCGCCTGCGCTTCGTCGTGCAGAAGCACGACGCGACGCGGCTGCACTACGATTTCCGCCTCGAGCTCGACGGCGTCTTCAAATCCTGGGCGGTGACGCGCGGGCCGTCGCGCGATCCGGCGGACAAGCGGCTTGCGGTCGAGGTCGAGGACCATCCGCTCGACTATGGCGATTTCGAAGGCACGATCCCGCAAGGCGAATATGGCGGCGGCACGGTGATGCTGTGGGACCGCGGCTATTGGGAGCCCGAGGGCGATCCGCGCGCGATGCTCAAGAAGGGCGATCTCAAATTCGTCCTCGCCGGCGAAAAGCTCGAAGGCGGCTGGGTGCTGGTGCGCATGAAGAACGACAAGTTCAAGAGCAAGCGCAACAACTGGCTCCTCATCAAGCATCACGACGCGTTCGAGAAGGAGGGCGACGCGGAGACGCTGCTCAAGAAGGACAAGTCGGTCGCCTCCGGCCGCTCGATGGCTGAGATCGAGGCCGGCAAGGGCAAGAAGCCGAAGCCCTTCATGCGCAAGAAAGCCTTCGCGCGCGACGCGGTGTGGGAATGAGCGCAGCGAAGAAGACGGCAGGCGGCGCGACGGTGATGGGCGTCGCGATCTCGCACCCGGACAAGGAATTCTGGCCCGGTATCTCCAAGCTCGATCTCGCGCGCTACTTCGAAGCAGTGGGCGATTGGATCATGCCGCATATCGAAGGGCGGCCGTGCTCCATCGTGCGCGCGCCGGACGGCGTCGCGGGCGAGCGCTTTTTCCAGCGCCACGCGATGGCGGGGTCGTCGAAGCTGCTCTCCGTCGTCAAGGTCTCCGGCGACCGCAAGCCCTATCTCCAGATCGACCATGTCGAAGGCCTGGCAGCGGTCGCGCAGAGCGGCGGGATCGAGCTGCATCCCTGGAACTGCGCGCCCGGCAAGCCCGACATGCCGGGACGTTTCGTCTTCGACCTCGATCCTGCGCCGGACGTCGCGTTCGATCTCGTGGTCCGCGGCGCGCTCGAGGTCCGCGACCGGCTGAAGACGCTGGGCCTGGTGAGCTTCTGCAAGACCACGGGCGGCAAGGGACTGCACGTCGTCGCGCCTTTCTCCGCGGGCAGGATAGGCTGGAAGGATGCCAAGGCCTTCGCCAGGATCGTCTGCGAGCAGATGGCCGCCGACAGCCCGAAGCTCTATCTCACGACGATGGCGAAGAAGGACCGCGGCGGGCGTATCTTCCTCGATTATCTGCGCAACGACCGCATGGCGACGGCGGTCGCCCCGCTTTCTCCGCGCGTCCGCGACGGCGCGCCCGTGTCGATGCCGCTCACCTGGGCGCAGGTGAAGAAGGGCCTCGACCCGAAGAAGTTCAGCGTCCGCACCGTGCCCGCGCTGCTCAGGAAGAGCGCCGCTTGGAAGGGCTATGACGACGCCGGGCGCCCGCTCGCGGCGGCAATCAAGCGGCTGTCCTAGCGCAGGCTTGCGCGCAAGCACGGCAGGCGGCGACGCATTCCTCCATCCCTTCCATGTCCGCGCAATCGTCGGCGTATTCGCCGCAGACCGTGGCGCAGAGCCCGCACAGCTCGCGGTGGAACTGGCTCTTGTGGAGCATGAAATCCGCCGTCGTGGCGCAGATCGCGGCGCAATCGATCATCATCCGGAAATGCGGCGGTGCCACGTGATCGCCGCCCGTCTCCAGGCAATGCGTCATCGCCAGCCCTAGGCACACCTTGTGGCAATCGAGGCAGGCATCGATGCAGGCGGAAACGCTCCGGTCGAAGGCATGCATGAGCGGCACTCCCCGTGAGTTCGAATAACTACGCGCGGCCCGCGCATTCGTTCCTCAGATCACCACCACGATCATCGCGCCCTTCCATTTCTCCATCACGCGCGCGGCGGTCTGGCCGACGGCCAAGTGGTCGCCGACGCGGCGGTTGGTGCCGAGCACGATCAGGTCGCTCTGCGACTCCTTCGCTTCGGCAAGGATCGCCTCATGCGGCTCGCCCTGGGTGTGCATCGCGTTCACGATGTTTTCGTGACCGTAGCGCTTGGCGAGCGCCTTGACGTCGTCCTCCAGCGCGCGCTCGGTCTTGCGGCGGCGCAGGCGGCTGCGCGCGGGTGCGGCCCGGCGGTCGGCGACATGCAGCGCGATGGTCTTGCCGTCCTGGGCTGCCGCGATCGCGAACGCGATCTCGGCACCGCGCCGGGCGGTGTCGGTGCCGTTCACGGGAACGAGCACGTTGAAGCCGCCCTCTTTCTTGAGATGCTCGCCGCCGATGACGAGCGCGATCGGGCCCTGGAAATCCGCCGCCGTGCGGTCGACCTCGGGCGCGAAATTGCCCTGGCTTACCATCTTCTCGATGCCGAGGAAGAGGATGTCGTAGCCTTTCGGCGCCTCCCTCGCGATCGCGGCCTTCGCGGTCTCCTGCGGCCGCGCGGAGACCTCGACGCGCTCGGGCTTGGCGTCGCCGTCGCCGTTGCCGCTTGCCTGATGGCCCTCTTTCGCGCCTTCGGTCGCGACGGAAGTGAGTGCGGCCGTCTCGACGGCGGTGGAGCTCTTCGCGCGCTTGATCGGCAGGACGGTGACCGGGATGCCGCGCCGTCCCGCGATCACGCCGGCGAGCCGCGAGGCGAGCTTGCCGTTGGCGCTTTCGTCGGCCGCGATCAGGAGCCGCTCGAACTTGCTCACGAAGCCCTTGGCGTCGAGCTCTTCCTTCTCGAGACGCGTCTTCTCTTCTTTGCCCATGGGCAGGCGGCGCAGCGCCCAGCGCAGCATCGGCGGCATCGCCATGGTCGTGATCACCGCCATGGTCACGATCATGGTGTAGAGGTTCTGCGTCAGCGCGCCCATGGTCAGTCCGATGGAGGCGACGATGACTTCCGTCGAGCCGCGCGCGTTCATCGCGCAGCCGAGCGCCAGCGACTCGCGCAGCGAAAGCCTGCTCACCATGCCGCCTGCGAACGCGCCCGCGAACTTGCCGACGCTGGCCACCGCGACGAGGCCGAAGGTGAGAAGGGCGAGATGCGAGTCCTTCAGGATCGTCAGATCCGCCGACAGGCCGGACAGGCCGAAGAAGATCGGCATCATGAAGGCGGTGATGAAGCCGCGCAGCTGGTCCTCGATATGTTTCGACAGGATCGGCGACTCTCCCACCAGCACGCCCGCGACGAAGGCGCCGAGCACGGTGTTGACCCCCATCTCCTGGGTCACCAGCGCGAGCAGGCACATGACGATCAGGATCGCGGTCACCACCGCATAGTCGCTGACGAAAGTGTCGTTGACCCAGCGGATCAGCCAGAAGACGAGCTTGCGTCCGACGGTGTAGCTGAGCACCAGGAACACCGCCGTGCCGATCACCGTCTTGGCGAGCGAGCCGAGCGCGAAGCCGCCGGCGCCCGCGATGCCCAGCGTGATGGAGACGATGATCCACCCCGTCGTATCCTCCATGATCGCCGACGCGACGATGATCTGGCCCAGGTTGCGGCGCGTGAAGTTCATCTCGCGCACGACCATGGCGACGATCTTGATCGAGGAGATCGAGAGCGCGGTGCCGAGAAAGAGCGAGGTGATCAGCCTGTGCTGCGCCACGGGCAGGATGGAGTCCGGGATGACCTGGCCGAGCGCGAAGCCGCAGATGAAAGGCACGGCCACGCCGGTCAGCGAGATCGCGATCGCGGGCAGCCCCACCTTGCGCACCAGCTTCAGGTCCGTCTCCATGCCGGTGAGCAGCAGCAGCATCATCACGCCCATGTTGGCGACGCCTGAGATGAGATTTTTCTGCTCCGGCGTCTTTGGGAAGACGAGGTCGTGCAGGTGCGGCATCACCCAGCCGAAGAGCGACGGTCCCAGGATCAGGCCCGCGAGAAGCTGGCCGATCACCGCGGGCTGGCCGAAGCGCTGCATCACTTCGCCGAGCCCGCGCCCGATCAGCAGCAGCAGCACGATCTGCGCGACCAGTATGGCCTCGCCCGTGCCGCCCAGGCCGGTGCCGCCGGACGTCTTGGCCTGCGCGGCCATCGCCGCGCTCGCGACGCAGGCGAGCACGAGGCCCAGCAAGCCGGATGAAACCCTTCGCACCACGCCCGCGTCCCGAATTGAGAAAGACTATCCGGATAAAAACGCGCGCCGGTTTGCGAAGGTTCCGCCCACAAGGGGAGGGGAATTCACGCCACCGCTTTCGAGCGCGCGGGCGCGTTCTTCAGGATCGCTTTCAGCGCTTCGGGCGCGACGGGCTTCTGCAGCATGGGACAGGACGCGAAACGCTTGTCGATCGTGTGCTGGCCATAGCCGGTCAGGAACACGAAGGGAATGCCGCGCGATTGCAGCAGCTCGGCCAAAGGATAGACCGACTTGCCGTTCAGGTTCATGTCCAGGATCGCGCCCTCGAACTGGCCTTCGGACGCGGCCGCCATCGCCTCGTCGAGGCCGGCATAGGGCTCGCTCGGCTCGAAGCCCCAATCGACCAGCATGTCGTGGAGCAGGATTCCGATCAGCGCCTCGTCCTCGACGAGCAGCAGCTTCCTGCCGAACGGTTGTCCGTCCGCGACGGGTGCGCCGCCGCGCGCGCTCTCGAGCCTGGCCGGGCCCGCGACCTGTCCGCAGGCGATGTCGATGCGGCAATGCAAACCTTCCGGCCGCCAGTCGAAGCGCGCCTCGCCTTTGCCGGACGTGCCGAGATTGGCGTTGATGATCTTCATGCCGAAGCCGGTGGCGGTGGGCGGCGTGACGTCCGGGCCGCCCTTCTCGGTCCAATCGAGGACGAGACGCCCGTCCTTCAATGTCCAATGCACCGAAAGCTCGCCGTCCTTGGCCGACAGCGCGCCGTATTTCGCCGCGTTCGTCGCAAGCTCGTGCAAGGTGAGCGCGATCGATTGCGCGGTCTCGGGGGCGACGAGCAGGGAGGGCCCGTCGACGGCGATCGTCCGGTTGCCCGCGGTGCGATAGGGCGCGACCTCTTCCATCACGAGCCTGTGCACGTCGGCGCCCTGCCAGCGCGCTTGGCTGAGCAGCTCATGCGTCTGCGCCAGAGCGCGGATGCGGCCCTCGATGGTCTGCACGTAGCCCTCGAGCGTGTCGGCGCGGGCGAGGCGGATGATCGCCTGCACGATGGCGAGCGCGTTGCGCGCGCGGTGATCGACCTCGCGCGCGAGCAGCGCCTGGCGCATCTCCGCATCCTTGCGCTCGGTGATGTCGCTGGTGACGCCGCTGACACGCACCATGCGGCCGCCCGCATCGAAGCTCGCGACCGCCGAAACCGCGCACCAGCGCAGCTCGCCGCTCGGGCGCACGACGCGCGCCTCGAGCTTGTAGGAGCTGTTGGATTGCGAAAGCTCCGCGAAGGCGTGGTGAAGGCTCTCCATGTCCTCGGGGTGCACGGCGCGGCGGATCGCCTCCAGCGTCGGCGCGAAATCGGTGTCGACGCCGAAGATGCGCCGGTGGCCTTCGTCCCATGTCCACATGTCGGAAGCGAAATCGTAGGCCCAGGAGCCCATGTCGCCCGCGGCGAGCGCCAGGCTGCGCCCCTGCTCGCTTTGCAACAGCCGCGCGGCCGCGGATTCGAGCGCCGCGGTGCGCTCCGACACGCGGCTTTCCAGCTCGCGGTTCAGCTCCTCGAGCTGGCGCGTCTTGCGATAGAGCTCGGCGAAGACCTTGACCTTCGCGCGCAGCACCTCGGGCACCACCGGCACCGGCACGTAGTCGACGGCGCCCGCATTGTAGCCGCGCAGATAATCGGTCTCGGTCACGTGGATCGCCGAGATGAAGATGATGGCGATGCGCTGGAAGCGCGGATGCTCGCGGATCATCTTGGCGAGGTCGAAGCCGTCGAGCTCCGGCATGCAGACGTCGATCAGGATCACGGCGATGTCGGTCTTGAGAAGCTGTTCCAGAGCCTCGCGTGCCGAGCTGACCTTGATCAGGTTCTCGCCCAACCCGCCCAGCATCACCTCATAGCTGAGCAGCTTGGCCGGCTGGTCGTCGACCAGCAGGATGTTGACCTTGTCGGACGCGCTTTTCTTCATCAGCGGTGCAGCCACATGCGCAGCGCCGAGAGGAGCTGTTCGGTGTTGACCGGCTTGGCGAGGTAGTCCGACGCGCCGGCCTCGAGGCATTTCTCGCGGTCGCCCTTCATCGCCTTGGCGGTGAGCGCCAGGATCGGCAGGCGGCGGAACTTCGGATTCTCGCGGATGCGCGCGGTCGTCTGATAGCCGTCCATCTCGGGCATCATGATGTCCATGAGCACGATGGCGAGGCCGGGCGTCTCCTCGACCAGCTTGATCGCGTCGGCGCCGTTGGTGGCGGTGAGCACGTTCATGCCGCGGCGCTCGAGCACGCTGGACAGCGCGAAGATGTTGCGCGCGTCGTCGTCGACGAGCAGCACCGTGCGGCCGACGAGATCCTCGTCGGAGTTCGTCAGCCGCTCGATCATGCGCTGCTTGGCCGGCGGCAGGTCGGTCACCACCCGGTGCAGGAACAAGGCGGTCTCGTCGAGCAGGCGCTCGGGCGACTCCACGCCCTTGACGACGATGCTGCGCGCCATGGTGTGAAGCTGCGCCTCCTCCTGCGCCGACAGCTCGCGGCCGGTGAAGACGACGACGGGGATGTCGGAAAGCATGGCGTCGGCGCGCAATTGCTCGAGCAGGTCGAAGCCCGAGATGTCGGGCAGCCGCAGATCGAGCACCACGCAGTCGACGTCGCCCGCGCGCAGATGGTCGAGCGCCTCCGCGCCGGTGCCCGCGGTCACGATCTCGATGTCGTCGTGGCCGAGCAGCTCGGCGATGCTCATCTGCTCGGCCGGATTGTCCTCGACGACGAGAAGGCGCTTGCGGCGCGGACGGACATACTCCTTCACGCGGCTGAGCGCGGCCTGGACGCCCTCGGCGGTCGTCGGCTTGGTGACGAAGGAGAACGCGCCGGAGGTGAGGCCGTGCTGGCGGTCCTCGTCGAGCGTCACGATCTGCACGGGGATGTGCCGCGTCTGCGGGTTCTGCTTGAGCTGGTTCAGGACCGTCCAGCCCAGCATGTCGGGCAGGAAGATGTCGAGCGACACCGCGGTCGGCTTGAATTCGAGCGCGAGATCGAGCGCATCCTCGCCGCGCGCGGCGACGAGCACCTTGAACCCCTCGTCGTGCGCGAGGTCCATCATGATGCGCGCATAATGCGGATCGTCCTCGACGACGAGCAGGAGGCTGTCACCGGGCTTGAGCACGTCGCGGTCGTCGAGGATGGGCTCGATCGCGCGTTCGGGAAGGGCGGTGAGCGCGAAGCCGCGTTCGGGCATCGGCTTGGCGTCCTTGACGCTCGCGCGCCAATCGCTGGCGGGTCCCACATAGCGCACCGGCAGATAGAGCGTGAACGTGCTGCCGACGCCGGGCGTGCTGCGAAGATTGATTTCGCCGCCCAAGAGGTTCGAAAGCTCGCGGCTGATGGCGAGGCCGAGGCCCGTGCCGCCGTATTTGCGGCTGGTGGACGCGTCGGCCTGCTGGAAGGCCTCGAAGATGAGCTTCTGCTTCTCCGCCGGGATGCCGATGCCGGTGTCGGAGACCTCGAACGCCACCACCGCCGGCGCCTGGCTCAGGACCGGGTGGTTGAGGCTCCAGCCCTCGAAGACCGACGAGACCTTGAAGCGCACCTCGCCTTGGCTGGTGAACTTGAACGCGTTGGAAAGCAGGTTCTTGAGCACCTGCTGCAGGCGCTTGGCGTCGGTGAGCATGGTGCGGTCGAGCGTCGGGTCGACGTCGACCCTGAAGGTCAGCTGGCGCGTTTCCGCCTCGTGGCGGAACGGGCGCGCCAGGGCCTCGACGACGCTCTGGAACACGATCTCCTCGGCATCGACGGTGACGGTGCCGGATTCGATCTTGGAGAGGTCGAGGATGTCGCTGATGAGGTTGAGGAGATCGGTGCCCGCGCCGTGGATGGTGCGCGCGAACTCGACCTGCTTGGGGGTCAGGTTGTGGTCGGGGTTGTCGGAAAGCTGCTGGCCCAGGATCAGGATCGAGTTCAGCGGCGTGCGCAGCTCGTGGCTCATGTTGGCGAGGAATTCGGATTTGTACTTGGAGGTGAGGGCGAGCTCCGCCGCCTTCTCCTCGACCGCGCGCCGCGCCTGCTCGATCTCCTGGTTCTTGCGCTCCACCTCGACGTTCTGCTCGGCCAACTCGCGCGCCTTCTGCTCGAGCTGCTCGTTGGTCTGCTGCAGCTCCTTCTGCTGCGACTGAAGCTCGCCGGCAAGCTGCTGGGACTGCTTGAGGAGGCCCTCGGTCTGCATCGAGGCCTCGATCGAGTTCAGCACGATGCCGATATTGGCGGTGAGCTGCTCCAGGAACGCGATCTGCAATTCGGTGAAGCTGGTGAGCGAGGAGAGCTCGATGACCGCCTTGACCTCGTTCTCGAACAGCACCGGCAGCACGATGATGTTCTTCGGCGTCACCTCCATCAGCGCCGAGCTGATCGGCACCGCGCCGTCGACATCGGTGATCAGCACCGCGCGCTTGTTGACGGCGCATTGCCCGATCAGGCCTTCGCCGAGCTGCACGGTCTTGCGGTGGCCGTCGACCGCGTGGTCGGCATAGGACGAGACGAGCTGGAGCCTCGGCTCCTCGCTCAGGTCCATCTGGTATATGACGCCGAGCTGCGCCTCGACCAGCGGCGTCAGCTCGTCGAGCAGGATCTTGGCGACGGTCGCGATGTCGCGCCGGCCCTGCAGCATGTTCGAGAACTTGGCGAGGTTGGTCTTGAGCCAGTCCTGCTCGGTGTTGCGCTCGGTGGTCAGGCGCAGGTTCCCGATCATGGTGTTGATGTTGTCCTTCAGCTCGGCCACCTCGCCGCGCGCGTCGACCTGGATCGAACGGGTGAGGTCGCCCTTGGTCACGGCGGTCGCGACCTCGGCGATGGCGCGCACCTGGGTCGTGAGGTTCGCGGCGAGCAGGTTCACGTTGCCGGTCAGATCCTTCCAGGTGCCCGCGGCGCCGGGCACGTTCGCCTGTCCGCCGAGACGGCCTTCCACGCCGACCTCGCGCGCCACCGTCGTCACCTGATCGGCGAAGGTGGCAAGCGTCGCGGTCATGTTGTTGATGGTCTCGGCCAGCGCCGCGACCTCACCCTTGGACTTCACGGTGAGGTTCTGCTTCAGCTCGCCGTCGGCCACCGCGGTCACGACCTTCACGATGCCGCGCACCTGCTCGGTCAGGTTCGCCGCCATGACGTTGACGGTGTCGGTCAGGTCCTTCCAGGTGCCCGCCACGCCCGGCACCGTCGCCTGGCCGCCGAGCTTGCCCTCGGTGCCCACCTCGCGCGCGACGCGCGTCACTTCCGAGGCGAAGGCGTTGAGCTGGTCCACCATGGTGTTGATGGTGTTCTTGAGCTCCAGGATCTCGCCCTTCACGTCGACGGTGATCTTGCGGCTCAAATCGCCGCGCGCCACGGCGGTCGTCACCTGCGCGATGTTGCGCACCTGGTCGGTGAGGTTGCCGGCCATCGAGTTCACGGAGTCGGTCAGGTCCTTCCAGGTGCCATCGACGCCCGGTACGACGGCTTGACCGCCGAGCTTGCCGTCGGTGCCGACCTCACGCGCCACGCGCGTCACCTCGCCCGCGAAGGAGCGAAGCTGCTCGACCATGGTGTTGAGGGTATCTTTCAGCAGCAGGATCTCACCGCGCACGTCGACGGTGATCTTTTTGGAGAGGTCGCCGCCCGCGATGGCGGTTGCCACCTCGGCGATGTTGCGGACCTGGGCGGTGAGGTTCGACGCCATGAAGTTCACGTTGTCGGTCAGGTCCTTCCAGGTGCCGGCGACGCCGGGCACCTGCGCCTGGCCGCCGAGCTTGCCGTCGGTGCCGACTTCGCGCGCCACGCGCGTCACCTCGGCGGCGAAGGCGTTGAGCTGGTCCACCATGGTGTTGATGGTGTTCTTGAGCTCCAGGATCTCGCCCTTCACGTCGACGGTGATCTTGCGGCTCAAATCGCCGCGCGCCACGGCGGTCGTCACCTCGGCGATGTTGCGCACCTGGGTGGTGAGGTTGGCGGCGAGCAGGTTCACGTTGTCGGTCAGGTCCTTCCAGGTGCCGGCGACGCCCGGCACGTTCGCCTGGCCGCCGAGACGGCCTTCGGTGCCGACCTCGCGCGCCACGCGCGTCACCTCGCCCGCGAAGCGGTTGAGCTGGTCGACCATGGTGTTGAGTGTTTCCTTGAGCAGCAGGATCTCGCCGCGCACGTCGACGGTGATCTTGCGGCTCAAATCGCCGCCGGCGATGGCGGTGGCCACCTCGGCGATGTTGCGCACCTGGGCGGTGAGGTTGCCCGCCATCGAGTTCACCGAGTCGGTCAGATCCTTCCAGGTGCCCGCCACGCCGGGCACCTGCGCCTGTCCGCCCAGCTTGCCGTCGGTGCCGACCTCGCGCGCCACGCGCGTCACTTCCGAGGCGAAGGAGTTGAGCTGGTCCACCATCGTGTTGATGGTCTCTTTCAGCTCCAGGATCTCGCCCGACACGTTCACGGTGATCTTCTTCGACAGGTCGCCCTGCGCAACGGCGGTCGCGACTTCGGCGATGTTGCGCACCTGGCCGGTGAGGTTCGAGGCCATCGAGTTCACGGAGTCGGTCAGGTCGTTCCAGGTGCCGGCGACGCCGCGCACGACGGCCTGTCCGCCGAGCTTGCCCTCGGTGCCGACCTCGCGCGCCACGCGCGTCACTTCCGAGGCGAAAGCGTTCAGCTGGTCGACGGTGGTATTGAGCGTCTCCTTCAATTGCAGGATCTCGCCGCGCACGTCGACGGTGATCTTCTTCGACAGGTCGCCGCCGGCGATGGCGGTTGCCACCTCGGCGATGTTGCGGACCTGGGCGGTGAGGTTCGACGCCATGAAGTTCACGTTGTCGGTCAAATCCTTCCAGGTTCCCGCGACGCCGGGCACCTGCGCCTGTCCGCCGAGCTTGCCGTCGGTGCCGACCTCGCGCGCCACGCGCGTCACCTCGCCGGCGAACGCGTTGAGCTGGTCCACCATCGTGTTGATGGTCTCTTTCAGCTCCAGGATCTCGCCCGAGACGTTCACGGTGATCTTCTTCGACAAATCGCCGCCGGCGATGGCGGTCGCCACGCCCGCGATGTTTCGCACCTGGGCGGTGAGGTTCGACGCCATGAAGTTCACGTTGTCGGTCAGGTCCTTCCAGGTGCCTGCCACGCCAGGCACCTGCGCCTGGCCGCCGAGCTTTCCTTCGGTGCCGACTTCGCGCGCCACGCGCGTCACTTCCGAGGCGAAGCCGTTCAACTGATCCACCATCGTGTTGATGGTATCCTTGAGCTCCAGGATCTCGCCGCGCACGTCCACGGTGATCTTGCGCGAGAGGTCGCCGCGCGCCACGGCGGTCGTCACCTGGGCGATGTTGCGCACCTGGTCGGTCAGGTTGCCGCACATCGCATTCACCGAGTCGGTCAGGTCCTTCCAGGTGCCGGCGACGCCGGGCACCAGCGCCTGGCCGCCGAGCTTGCCGTCGGTGCCCACTTCGCGCGCCACGCGCGTCACTTCCGAGGCGAAGGAACGAAGCTGGTCCACCATCGTGTTGATGGCTTCCTTGAGCTGCAAAATCTCGCCGCGCACATCGACGGTGATCTTCTTCGACAGGTCGCCGTTGGCCACCGCGATCGTCACCTCGGCGATGTTGCGGACCTGGGCGGTGAGGTTCGATGCCATCGAGTTCACGGACTCGGTGAGGTCCTTCCACACGCCGGTCACGCCGCGCACCTGCGCCTGGCCGCCGAGCTTGCCCTCGGTGCCCACTTCGCGCGCCACGCGCGTCACCTCCGAGGTGAAGACGCTGAGCTGCTTGATCATCGTGTTGACGATGTTGGCCGAGCGCAGGAATTCGCCCTTGAGCGGACGGCCGTCGACGTCCAGATGCACGGTCTGCAGCAGGTCGCCCTGGGCGACGGCGGCGATGGCGCGCGTCACTTCCGCGGTCGGCCAGAGCAGGTCGTCGATCAGCGCGTTGATCGAGCCTTCCATCTCGCCCCAGGCGCCGCTCTGCATCGCGAACTTCACGCGCTGGCGGGTCTTGCCTTCCTTGCCGACGACCTCGCCGACGCGCTCGAGCTGCTGGGCCATGCGCTCGTTGGCGGCGACGATATCGTTGAAGGCGTCGGCGATCTTGCCGCCGACGCCGGCCTTGTCGGCCGCCATGCGGACCGAGAAATCACCCACGCGCATCGCCTGCAGCGCGCGCAGCAGGGCTTCCTGGTCGATGTCGTCATGAACCGCGCCGTTGACCTTGCCGTTGGCCCGGATCGGGGGCGGGGCGGGCGCCTTCTTCGAGGAGGTGGCTTTGAGGCCGCGTGCGCTCATGGCGCTGCTCCTTTGGCTGCCCTTGCACAACCATTTGTAAATACAAGAGAATTTCCGAACCGCGCCATCGCGCGTGCCTGACAGCCCATGACATCCGTGCCCTTCTGCCGAGCACAGGCACGCGCCTTCGCGCGGCCTAGACCCAGCGCCATCCTGTCAAACGCCCTTATACGGAAATGGTTCCCCGGGCGCCGGACGGAACCGGCACCACGGCAGACCGTTGTTCCCTCACCAATCGGTTTAAGGAGATTCATGATGCGTTTACTCGCGCCTGCCGCATTCTTGCTGCTCAGCACCGCCTCCGCCCTGGCCGTCCAGGACACGCCCGCGACGATCAACGGCGTGGAGACCGTATGCACGGGCGTCGGCTCGGCCAAGGACGACCCGCGCTGGAGCGCCTATCCGGTCAAGATCGTGATCGCCAACACGGCAGGAGAGAACGTGGCGGCCATGCAGATCGCGTTGACCGCGAACGGCAAGCCGGTGGTGCAGACGACCTGCGACGCGCCGTGGATCCTGTTCAAGCTGCCGGCCGGCCATTACGGCGTCACCGCGACGATGGCCACTCCGCCGGGGACTTCCCGCAAAGCGGATTTTACGACCAGCGGCTCGGGCGCGCAGAAGGAAGTGACGATCGCCTTCCCCGCCGCGGCCCCCAACCAGTAACGAGGTGACAACGAAAAGCCCGCCGGAGCATCCTCCGTGCGGGCTTTTGCTTCAAAAGAAATCTGGTCAGGTCACGAAGGCCAGCGCTGCGCCGGCGACGATGGCGGTCAGCGCGAAGAGCGTGAAGCGCGTGCTGGGGAGCAGCAGGTTCGGCTGCCGGGGACCCTCTGCCATGGCCTGCAGCCGGTCGAACATGTTCAGACGATGATCGGCGCTGTCGTGTGCGATGCTCATGGCGAAAACCCGCTGGCCTCTCTCACCTAACGGCGACGGTCATGGAAAGTTCCGTCGCGCCATTCCACGACGCGGGCAATCGGTCTAAAGCTATCCCGGGATGGGAACCAAGCCGGGGCGCGGGCGTTTGGGTAGCGGCGAAGAGGGGGTAAGGGGTTCCTTGCGGGCAAATCGTTGGATTCTACTGGCCGCCATTCCTTTGTTCCTGGCGCTGATCGCCGAGGCCTATCTCTCGGTGCGCTTCGCCGTGGACGAACGCGAGCAGCAGAGCTGGGTCGTCCACACCTACAAGGTCATCGACCGGCTCCAGGACATCTTGAATGACGCCCAGGCAGCCGAAACCGGCCAGCGCGGCTTCATCATCACCCATCAGGACAGGTTCCTGGCGCCCTATCGCGACGGCATCGGCAAGGTGCATCGCGACCTGGGAGAATTCCGTACCCTGACGGCCGACAATCCCACGCAGCAGCGGCGCGCGGGCCTGCTCGACGCAATGGTCGCGGACCGGTTCAAGGCGCTCGACACGACGCTGGCCACATCCCGGCCCGCCGTCTCCCCCGAGATGCTCGCGGCCATGGACCAGGGCAAGGCCAAGATGGACGTGCTGCGCGCCGAGCTCGCCCGCGGCATGGCCGAGGAAGGCGCGCTCCTCAAGGCCCGCACGGACGAGCGCCGGCGCGTCGAGCGCAACGAGGTCGTCGCCAGCTCGCTCGCCGCCGTGGTGGCGCTGTTCGTGATCCTGGGCGCGGCGCTGCTCCTGGTACGCAGCAACCAGAGCCTGAGCCAGAGCGAGCGCAAGCTCGCGAACGAATCGGCCATCCTGCAGACCACGCTCGACACCATCCGCGACGGGATCGCGATGTTCGCGTCCAACGGCGAACTGTGCGTCTTCAACGACAATTTCTTCAAGTTCATGGGCTTTCCGCGTGACCTCGCCCGCGGGCGCGCGCTCCTTTCCGCCTTCGAAGACTTCGAGCGGGACCGCGCGGTGCGGATCTTCGACGAGGCCGAGGGCCGCGGCGCGGCCGGCCATCGCTCGGTTACGCTCGACGACCGCCAGCTCGAGGTCTATCGCGCGCCGGTCCCGACCGGCGGCTTTGTCGTCGTATGCATCGACGCAACCGAGCGGCTGACCGCCGAGCAGACCGCGCGGCAAGCACAGAAGATGGAAGCGATCGGCCATCTCACCGGCGGCGTCGCGCACGACTTCAACAACCTGCTGCAGATCGTCGGCGCCAATCTCGAGCGCGCGAGCATCGACCTCAAGAGCGATCCGGCGAGCTCGGAGCGCATCCTGAATTCCCTCGAGGCGGTACGCCGCGGCGCCCGGCTGACCTCGCAGCTCCTGGCCTTCGCGCGACGCCAGGCGCTCGATCCGCGCTCGACAAATGTCGGCCGCGTCATCCAGGACATGACCAATCTCCTGCGCCGCACCATCGGCGAGCGCATCGACATCGAAAGCATCGTCGCGGGTGGGTTGTGGAACACCTTCATCGATCCCGGACAGCTCGAAGGCGCGCTGCTCAATCTCGCCATAAACGCGCGCGATGCGATGCCGGACGGCGGCAAGCTTACTGTCGAGGTCGCCAACGCCTTCCTCGACGACGCCTATGCCGCCCAGCACAGCGAGGTCGCCTCGGGCCAATACGTGATGGTCGGCGTCAGCGACACGGGCGACGGCATGAGCTTGGACGTCGTCGCGCGCGCCTTCGAGCCGTTCTTCACGACCAAGCCCGAAGGCCGCGGCACGGGTCTCGGCCTCAGCCAGGTCTACGGCTTCGTCAAGCAGTCGGGCGGCCACATCAAGATCTACAGCGAGATCGGCCAGGGCACGACGGTCAAGCTCTATCTGCCGCGCACGCGCAAGCCCGAGGAGGGCACCGGCCCCGTCGCCACCGGCCCCGTCGAAGGCGGCCATGAGCGCATCCTCGTCGTCGAGGACGACGCCGCGGTGCGCGCCGCCGCGGTCGAGTCGCTGACCGAGCTGGGCTACGAGGTGCTCAAGGCCGAGAACGGCGAGCAGGCGCTCGCGATCCTGGGCAGCGGCGTCGCGGTCGACGTGCTGTTCACCGATGTCATCATGCCGGGGCCGATCGGCGCGCGGGAGCTCGCGCGCCGCGCGCAGGAGATGCAGCCCGGGCTCCTGGTGCTCTACACCTCGGGCTACACGCAGAACGCCATCGTGCACAACGGCAAGCTCGACGCCGACGCGCTTCTGCTGAGCAAGCCCTACCGGCGCGAGGATCTGGCGCGCAAGCTGCGCGCGATGCTCGCAGGCCGGCCGAAAGCGGCGAAGGCGCCGCGCAAGGTTCTGATCGTCGAGGACCTGGCGCTCATCCGCATGACGACGGTGGAAATGGTCGAGCAGCTCGGCTTCGCGGTTGCCGAGGCGGGTGACGGCAACGAGGCGCTGTCGGTGCTTCAAGGCGATCCGACCATCGCGATCATGCTCACCGATCTGGGGCTTCCCGGGATGAGCGGGCAGGATCTCGTGGCGCAGGCAACGCTGCTCAGGCCGGATCTCAAGATCGTCATCGTCAGCGGCTATTCCTCGGAGCACGATGGCGGCGTGCTCGCGCGCTTCGCGCATCTGATGAAACCGTTCGACATCGAACAATTGCGCCGCGTGCTCAAGGTGTGAGCCTGCGGAACCCGTTGCGGGACAAGACGTTATCTAGGTCCACAGCAAAAAGGATCACGTCATGGACAAAGACCGCATCAAGGGTGTCGCCGATCAGGCGAAGGGTGCCGTGAAGGACGCGGCCGGCAAAGTGACCGGCGACGCCAAGCTCCAGGCCGAAGGCAAGGCCGACAAGCTTAAAGGCAAGATGGAAAACGCCGTCGGCGGCGCGAAAGACGCCGTGCGCGACGCGGCCAACCAGCACTGATCTGCGTTTCGTCTGACGATAGGAGCGCCGCGCTTGCGGCGCTCCTTTTCGTTTGGGGGATCTTGTTCCTCTCCCCTTGTGGGAGAGGAAGAAAAATCATGGGTTTGGGCTGAGCGAAGCGAAGACCAAGCCCTTGATTTTTCAGGTGAGGGGTGAGTTTGGTTGAGCGAAGAACTCACCCCTCACCAGCAAAATCTTGCGCTTAACTGCGCTGCGCTCCGTTAAGCGCAAGATTTTGCGTCCTCTCCCACAAGGGGAGAGGAAATAAAAAACACGCCCGGTTTTGGCCGGGCGTGCTGTTTCAATCCAAGAGGACTTCACGCGCTGGCGTGAGCTTCCCGTTCCTTGCCGTCGGCATTGGCGGCGTGAGGGATCGTCGGCTTGTGGAAGAACAGAGCCTGGCCGATCGTGGCCTTCACCGTGTCGCGCAGGAACGGCTTGGCGATGAGATAGGTGGGCTCCAGCCGCTCGCCGGTGAGCAGGCATTCCGGGAACGCGGTGATGAAAATGACCGGGATGCTCGTGGAATGCAGGATGTCGGTCGCCGCATCCACGCCCGAGCTTCCGTCGGCGAGCTGGATATCGCAGAGCACGAGGTCCGGCTCGTGCTCCTTGGCGAGGCGCACCGCCTCTTGGCGGGTCGTGGCGATGCCGACGACGGTGTGGCCGAGCTCGGTCACCAGGTTCTCGAGGTCGAGCGCGATGATCATCTCGTCCTCGACGATGAGGATGCGCGACGTCAGGTCGCGGTCGATCGCGCGCAACGTCGCCCCGATCGCGTCCTCGACCTCATCGGTGCGCAGGTCGAGGATGATGGCGGCCTCGTGCACGAAGAAGCCTTCCACGGCGGTGAGCAGCAGCGCCTCGCGCTTGCTCGGCTGCAGCGCCTGCAGGCGCTGCTCGACCGCGGAGAGGTCGCCGGCGCCGTCGGCGTCGAGCGCGCGCGGGCTCGAGGCCGACCAGAATTCGTGGAACAGGCGGTAGAGCGCGATCCTGGGCGGGATATCCTGCCTGAGCGTCACATTGCCCTCCAGCATCGCCTCCAGCAGCGCGCGCACATAGGCGTCGCCGCTTGCCTGCGAGCCGGTGAGCGAGCGGGCGTAGCGGCGCAGATAGGGCAGGTAAGGCCCGACGGTTGATGTCATGGACATGCAGTCCTCCCCTTCTTCCTTAGCCGAGGATAAACGTGGGGACGGCCCGTTGGTTCCCTGGCGCGGCGTGGGAACTTTTGCTCCTAAGCCGGGTTCTTGCTTGCGAAAGCCGAGGACCAAAACACCATGCTGAGTTGGGCATTGACCTTCCTGATCCTGGCCCTGATCGCGGGGTTCCTGGGATTCTTCGGGCTCGCGGGGCTGGCCGCGGGGATCGCCAAGATCCTGCTGTTCGCCTTCCTGATCCTGTTCCTGATCAGCGCGCTGTCGGGCGCGCTGCGCGGCCGCGCGCCGCCCGTCTGAGGGGTTCCGGCGGAACCGATCCGGTTCCGCCGCGTTCCTGTCCGGCGAGCGGGATTTCGCAATGGCATCGCGGTCCCCCCCGATCTCAAAAGCTGTTCGGGGTCCCGCTCGCGCTTTTCAATCCGCTTTCATGAATTCGAACCGGCAGGACAGGCCCTCGGGCAGATAGTCCAGCTGGATTTTCGGGCTGCGCTCGCGCGCGATGCTCTGGCGGATCACCGCGCCGCCGAAGCCTTCCTGTGCCGGCGGCCTGACCGGCGGCCCGCCCGATTCCGACCAGTGCATCACGAAAGCCTGGCCTTGCGCGCCTTGCGTGAGCGACCAGGCGATCGAGATCCGGCCGGTTTCCGAGCTCAGCGCGCCATATTTGATCGCGTTGGTCGCAAGCTCGTGGAATGCCAGCGCCAGCCCGCCTGCGGTGTGCTCCGAAAGCACGACGTCGGGGCCGCCGATGGAGATCCGGGAGCGGATGTCGTCGCTTCCGAACGCCGTGAGCGTCGTCTCCAGGACCGCGCGCAGATCGGCGGTGCGCGCGGTCGAGGACAGCACGATGCCGCCGGTGTTGAGCAGCGTCATCAGCCGGCCCATGAACACGTCGATATATTTGTTGGCCTCGGGCTGACCCTTGGGCCGCGACATGCGGGCGATGGCCTGGACGATGGCGACAAGGTTGCGCGCGCGGTGGCGCATCTCGTCGGCGAGCAGCTCCTTGTGCTGCTCGGCCTGCTTCTGCTCGGTGATCTCCGAGGCGCTGCCGGCGATGAGCTGCGGCTTGCCGTCCTCGCCGACGGCGAGCAGCGTGTCGCGGCTCAGGAACCAGCGCCAGGCGCCCGCCGCGTCGCGCATGCGGAATTCCCACGACAGCGTCTCGCCCGGCCGGATCGCGCGCAGACGCTCGCGATGCTCGGGGAAAGCCTTGGCGTCGTCGGGATGGATATGCGCCGTCCACTCGCTGACGCGCGCGTCGTGCGGCGGCGGATGGCCGAGAAGCTCGCCGAAGCGCCGGTTCTGGAACACGCTCGTCTCGCGGCGCAGGTCATAGACATAGATCACCGTCGGAGCCGTTTCCAGCACGCGGCGGGCGAGGGCGATGTCGAGCTGCTGCAGCGGCATTCCCGAAAGAACCGTGAAATCTTTCCTGGCCGAATCGGCCTCGCGCAAGTCCCGTTCCAGAGCCTTGGAGGAATTCACCGCGCGCGGCCTCAACCCTTACGACGCTTCACTGTCGACCCGTTTCTTATACGTGTCCAGCCGCTCGATTCCGTTCCGCGTTGATACACATGGATACAGGCTTATACCGGGTGGTAAGGTCTCGGTTACTTTACAAAAGGTTACGCGCCGTTGCGTTTCCGGCGCAACCAAATCCCCTGGGGACATTAAATCCGCTTCGGCAAGCGCGGCCCGCGGCGCTAGGATCGCGCCGGCTCGCAATCGGAGGGACCCATGGTTCACAAGCATATCCTATACGGCGTCGAGGGCGGCGTCGCCACGGTCACGCTCAATCGTCCGGACCGGCTGAACGCCTGGACCGGCACGATGCATCACGAGGTCAAGCAGGCGATGCGCGAGGCCTGCGCCGACGAGAGCGTGCGCGTCATCGTTCTCACCGGCGCGGGCCGCGGCTTCTGTGCCGGCGCCGACATGGACCATCTCCAGCAGATCCAGGGCGGCAGCCGCGAGGCGCGCGGCGACGAGCCGTTCGATCCGAACGCGCCGGAAGATTTCCGCAAGACCTATTCCTATTTTCCCTCGGTTCCCAAACCCATCATCGCGGCGATCAACGGGCCCTGCGCCGGGCTCGGCCTGATCATCGCGCTCTACGCCGACATGCGTTTCGCGTCGGACGCGGCGGTGTTCACGACCGCGTTCTCGCGCCGCGGATTGGTGGCGGAGCACGGCATCTCCTGGCTCCTGCCCAGGCTCGTCGGCATCGCCAACGCGGCCGATCTGATGTTCTCCGCGCGCCGGGTGAGCGCCTTGGAAGCCAAGGAGCTCGGCCTCGTCAACCGCGTCTTCCCGCAGGCGACGTTTGCGCAGGAGGTCGCGGCCTATGCCGACATGCTGGCGCGCGAGGTCTCGCCGCGCTCGATGCGCGAGATGAAGCGCGAGCTGTGGAACGCGCAGTTCCAGACGCTGGCGCAGGCGATCACCGCCGCCGATGCCGACATGCCCGCGAGCTTCGAATCCGAAGACTTCAAGGAAGGCATCGCGCATTACATCGAGAAGCGCGCGCCGAGCTTCACGGGGCGCTGAGGTGATCCGCGTCGAGACGCACCCCAAGGGCATCATGCTGGTGACGCTGGCGCGGCCCAAGCGCCTGAACGCGCTCACGCAAGGCATGAAGCGCGACCTGATCGAGCTGATGACGCGCGCCCAGATGGACGATGCCGTCCGCGTCGTCGTCTTCACCGGCGAGGGCCGCGCCTTCTGCGCCGGCGACGACCTGCGCTCCTATCATGACGACGCGCCTGAGACTGTCGCCAAGCTCGGTCCCGGCCACACGACACCCATCGGCACGGCGAACGCGCTGCGGGTCTATTCGCAAGCGCTGAACCTGGCGGTGCGGGGTCTCGACAAGATCACCATCGCCGCGATCAACGGCCCGGCGATCCAGACCGGCCTGTCGCTGGCGCTGTCTTGCGACTTCCGTATCGGCTCGGAAGCGGCCGAGCTCGGCAGCGCGACCTTGCGCTTCGGCCTCTTGCCGGACGAGGGCGGCCATTGGCTGCTGCTTCAGCATCTGGGTCTTGCCGGCACGCTCGACTTCCTCCTGCGCAAGCGCATCGCGGACGCGAAGTCGGCACAGGCGCTCGGCCTCTTGAACGAAGTGGTTCCTGCCGCCGATCTTCTGCCCCGCGCACTCGCGCTCGCCGGCGAGATGGCGGACGGCCCGCAGGTGGCACAGCGCATGCTCAAGCGCTCGGTCTATCAGGCGGCGGAATCGAGCTTCACGCAGGCGCTCGAGGACATCGCCGCGCGCACCGCCGTGACGGACCATCATCCCGACGCGCGCGAGGGCGCCAAATCCTTCGCGGAGAAACGGTCGCCCCGCTTCAATGCGTGGCTGGAGAAACCTTGAGCCCGCGCTCGGCCTCGATGCGGTCATAGGCGACGTTGATCGCGGCGAGCTTGTCGGTGGCCAGCCGCACGAACTCCGGCGGCACGCCGCGGCCGATGAGGCTGTCGGGATGGTTCTCGCGCACCAATCTTCGATAAGTACGATGGATCTCCTCGTCGCTCGCGTCATAGGCGACGCCGAGCACGACGTAAGGGTCGGCCGCGTCGGGCGCGAAGTGGCTGGCGCGGATGCGGCGGAACTCGTTCGGCGCGAAGCCGAAGATCTCGGCGACGCGCTCCAGAAGCGCAAGCTCGCCGGGATGCAGCACGCCGTCGGCCTTGGCGATCTCGAACAACCCGTCGAGGATGTCTTCGAGCAGCGCGGGGTTGCCCGCGAACAGCCGCGCGATCTGCCGCGCATAGGTCTCGTAGCCGGCCGTGTCGCGGCGCGCCAGGTCGAAGACGCGGCGCACATTGGCGGCCTCGTCGGGATGGACGCGGAACAGCCGCTCGAACGCCTCGATCTCGTCGTCGGTGACGATGCCGTCGGCCTTGGCCATCTTGGCGGAGAGCGCGATGACGGCGATGGTGAAGGTGATGTTGGCGTCGCCTTCCGCCGGTCCCGTCAGGACGCGCAGGAAGGCGCCGGCAACGTCGGTGATTTTCCCCCAGATGGACATGGCGCGAGGCTCTAGTCCAATCTCGGCGGAATTGCGACAGGCAAAGATGACATATGAGTAAGCCATGAGCGGGGTGTGGAATTTCTATATCGACCGCGGCGGCACCTTCACCGACATCGTCGCTGAAGGGCCGGACGGCGCGCTCACCACACTCAAGCTGCTCTCCCAGAGCCCGGCCTATGACGACGCGGCGCCGGAAGGGATTCGCCGTGTGCTCGGGCTTGCCTCGAACGCGCCGATTCCGCCCGGGCGAATCGGCGAGGTGCGCATGGGCACGACGGTTGCGACCAACGCGCTGCTGGAGCGCAAGGGCGAGCCGACGGTGCTCGTGACGACCAGGGGCTTCGCCGACCAGCTGCGCATCGGAAACCAGGCACGGCCGAAGCTCTTCGCGCTCAAGATCGAGCTGCCCGACATGGTCTATGCGTGCGTCGTGGAGGCGCGCGAGCGTGTCGCCTTCGACGGCGAGGTGCTGTTGCCGCTCGACGAAGCCGCGTTGCGCGACGACCTGCGTAAGGTGCGCGACGGCGGCATCAGGTCCTGCGCCATACATTTCATGCACGGTTACCGCTTTCCCGCGCATGAGCTGCGCGCGACCGAGATCGCGCGCGAGATAGGCTTCACGCAGGTCTCGGCGGGCCATGCGACCGCGCCCCTGCCGAAATTCGTTCCGCGCGGCGACACCACCGTCGCCGATGCCTACCTTTCCCCGGTGCTCGACCGCTACACGGCGCGGATCGCCGCGACGCTGGGCGAGGCGGCGCGCCTATACTTCATGACCTCGAATGGCGGCCTGGCCGCGCCCGCTTTCTTCCGCGGCAAGGACGCGATCCTGTCCGGGCCCGCGGGCGGCGTCGTCGGCATGGCCGAGACGGCGAAGGAAGCCGGCATCGAGCGCGTCATCGGCTTCGACATGGGCGGCACGTCCACCGACGTCGCGCGCTTCGAAGGCGAATACGAACGCGTCTACGAGACCGAGGTCGCGGGCGTGCGGCTGAAGACGCCGATGATGGCGATCCACACGGTCGCGGCCGGCGGCGGCTCGATCCTGCATTTCGACGGCGCGCGCTTCAGCGTCGGCCCGGACTCCGCCGGCGCCGATCCGGGACCCAAGGCCTATCGCCGCGGCGGCCCGCTGACCATCACCGACGCGAACGTGATGACGGGCAAGCTCAGGCCCGATCTGTTCCCTGCGATCTTCGGCGAGAGCGCTGACCGCCCGCTCGACGAGGCGAGTGTGCGCGCCGCGTTCGCGGCACTCGCGCGCGAGATCGCCGACGGCCGCGAGCCGGAAGCGGTCGCGGACGGCTTCATCCGCATCGCGGTCGAGAACATGGCCAACGCGATCCGCAAGATCTCGATCGCCAAGGGCTACGATCCGCGCGCCTACGCGCTCAATTGCTTCGGCGGCGCGGGCGGACAGCACGCCTGCCTCGTCGCCGATGCGCTCGGCGTGACCAAAGTGCTGATCCATCCGCTGTCCGGGCTGCTCTCGGCCTATGGCATGAAGCTCGCGGCCCTGCGCAGTGTGAAGCAGCAAGCCGTCGGCACGGTGCTGGACGAGGCAAGCATCGCCGCCACGCGCGATCTGGCGGCGCGCCTCGAAAAAGACGCGCGCGCGGAGCTGGCGCGTCAAGGCGCGGAGCGCATGGACAGCCTGACGCGCCTGCACATCCGCTACGAAGGCAGCGATACTGCGCTCGCGCTGCAGCTGGCTTCGGCGGCGGAGCTGCAAAAGGCCTTCGTGCGCGATCACGCAAGACGCTTCGGCTTCGGCTTCGAGGGCAAGCCATTGATCATCGAGTCGATCGAGGTCGAGGCGTTCAGTGTTCCGGACGAGAAGACGGCGGCGTCACCTGCCGCGCGTGTTTCCGGCAACACGGATGCGAAGGTCATCCGCTTCTTCTCGCAAGGTTCCTGGCACGACGCGACGGTCCGCCGCTCCGAGGCGCTGGCGAGCGGCGAGAGCATCGAAGGACCCGCGCTGCTGATCGAGCCGCACCAGACGATCGTCGTCGAGCCCGGCTGGCGCGCGCGGATGTCGGCGTCGCGTGCGCTGATCCTCATGCGCAACGCTCCACGCGCAGCCGCCATCAAGGCGGGTACCGAGGTCGATCCCGTGCTGCTCGAGGTCTTCGCCAACCTCTTCATGGCGATCGCCGAGGAGATGGGCGTGACGCTGCAGAACACCGCGGCCAGCGTGAACATCAAGGAGCGGCTCGATTTCTCCTGCGCGATCTTCGATTGCGACGGCGCGCTGATCGCCAACGCGCCGCACATGCCCGTGCATCTGGGCTCGATGGGCGATTGCGTCACCGCGATCATCGCCAAGCATGCCCACATGCGCGAGGGCGACGTCTTCGTCAGCAACGCGCCTTACGACGGCGGCACGCATCTTCCCGACATCACGGTGGTGATGCCGGTGTTCGTTGACGGCGCGCGGCGCTTCTTCGTCGCCTCCCGAGGCCACCACGCCGATATCGGCGGCATCACGCCGGGCTCGATGCCGCCTTTCTCCAAGAACATCGCCGAGGAGGGCATCCTCTTCGACGGCCAGGTGATGGTGCGCGACGGCGGCTTCGACGAGCGCGCGGTGCGCGCGGTGCTGGACGGCGGCGCGTACCCTGCGCGCAATCCCGAGCAGAACGTCGCCGACCTCAAGGCGCAGGCCGCAGCCTGCGCGAAAGGCGCCGACGGCCTGCGCCATGCCTGCGCGCAGCACGGGCTCGACGTCGTCGAGGCCTATATGCGCCACGTTCAGGACAACGCCGAGGCCTCGGTGCGCAAGGTCATCGAGGCGCTCAAGGACGGCGCGTTCGAGATGCCGATGGACGGCGGCGCCGTGATCCGCGTCGCGGTCACGGTCGACCGCGCCGCGCGCTCGGCCCGCATCGATTTCACCGGCACGAGCGCGCAGGCTAAGAACAATTTCAACGCGCCGGGCTCGGTGACGAAGGCCGCGGTGCTCTATGTCTTCCGCTGCCTCGTGGATTCCGACATCCCGATGAACGCGGGGTGCCTGAGGCCGCTCGAGATCGTGGTGCCCGACGGCTCGATGCTGCGTCCGCGTCCGCCCGGTGCCGTCGCCGCCGGCAATGTCGAGACGAGCCAGGCGGTGGTCGACGCGCTGTTCGGGTGTCTCGGCGTTCTCGCCGCGAGCCAGGGGACGATGAACAACCTCACCTTCGGCAATTCGCGGCTTCAGTACTACGAGACGATCTGCGGCGGCGCGGGCGCGGGCCGCGATTTCGACGGACGTTCCTGCGTGCACACGCACATGACCAATTCGCGCCTCACCGATCCCGAGGTGCTCGAGGGCCGCTATCCTGTGATCGTGGAGGCGTTCTCCGTCCGCCACGGCTCGGGCGGGGCCGGCAGACATCATGGCGGCTGTGGCGCGCGCCGCCGCATCCGCTTCCGCGAGGCGATGACGGCCGCGATCCTCTCGACGCGCCGCGACACCGATCCTTTCGGCCTCGAGGGCGGCGGCCCCGGCGCGCGCGGCACGACGACCCTGATCCGCGCGAACGGCGAACGCGTGCGCCTGAAGGGCCGCGACGAGACACAAGTCGCGGTGGGCGACGCCATCGAGATCGAAACCCCCGGCGGCGGCGGCTTCGGCGCGGCGGAAGCATGATCGGCTAGAGTCACAAACAAACCTGTCATGGCCCGCAAATGCGGGCCACCCAGGTGACGCTTGCTCTTTCTGTCGAAGAAAAAGTCACAGCGAACTTGGCTCCCATGCGCAGAACCCAGCTGGGTGGCCCGCATTCGCGGGCCATGACACTGAGTATGGCTGGGTGAAATCGAACGCAACAAGCTGCGGACGTTTCGTAATGAGAGTGGCCGAACATTCGTTCTCCTGTACAGAACCGCGAAAATCTTTTTGTGCCCGTTTCGGGCATGGCTCCGCCGCCCATGCGAACGGCATTTTTCGAAACGCCGCGCCAGCGCGCGATTGTGCATCGCATCACGGCGGAGAATTTTTTTGCAAGGCGCTGGCGTGAACGAACGGTCTCGCGAGAACACAGGCCCGCAGCGCGGGGTTTCCAGCCCGCTTCGGCTTCCTTCGCAAATGTGGGGATTTAGCCGAGATGGTGATCCGACCGTGACGGTTCAAGGACCGTATTGTCCTTGGATCGCTTTTTTTGTCGGGCATCGGCGATGCGATCGAGCGCCACGGTTAACCTGCCGCTAATTCCATTCGCACTAAGCTGGAGGCTATCCGTCGCGGCAACCCCAATGTCTCCAGCAGAACAACTCATGAAAACCGTCCTGGAGGCGTGGGGAGAGGCAAACCTTGGCCCCGCCCATGAGGCACTCGACGAGCACGTCGTCTGGAAATCCGCTTCCACCCGTGAAAGCGGCGTGTTTCGCTTCGGCGGCGTCTACGAGGGCAAGGCCAGTGTCGTTGCGCTTCTGTCGAAACTGTCGACCCGGTATTTCTTCCGGCGATACGAGGCGAAGGAGATCATGTCGCGGGGCGAAATCGTTTGGGGCCTGTTCGACGTCTATGGCAGCTATCTCCCGCCTGGCGGACGCGAACGGGACCAGATGCCCTTCATCATAGAGACGGCATTTCGCTGGCGAGTCCGCGACGGCAAAATCCTGGAAGCGCAGACGTTCTTCGATACGGCGGCGCTTCTTGCGCAGCAAGGCGAATTTCGATCGACCCAGGTCAGCGTGTAGCGGCGCGCCGCTTGCCCGAGAGAGGGGACTCCTGCCGGGAAGTTTCCTCAACCAATTCTTGCAACATCTAAAGACGATCTCCGATGCTGTCCTAGTTGACCCCCGCAGTGTCCTAGTTTGTTCTAGAGACTGTCCCAATTCGCAAGATGCCAATGCACGCCTGCCGCCGAAATTTCCAGCGCCAGTTCTCTGGATTTCTCTTCCGCACCGTCGCGCTCGATGAGTTCGTAGCGTCGCCCGCAGGTGCGCCACGATGCGCATGGGGCGAGATTCGGCTCCGTATCCCACGATAGATCGGCCCGCCGCCGTAACTCGCCCACCGCTTCTCGGCGGGTTTCAAATTGCCCGCTTTGCAATTCGGCATGGGCTTCATCTTCGATGAACCACATATGTAGTCCCCAATCGTTGAGCGGTGTCCCAATGCGGGTGACGCTACCGGAATTGGCGGAGCAAGCGCAACACGCCCCAGCCGACCAGGAAGGCGCCGAGCAGCATCAAAAGCGTCCATCCTTGCATGGCTCACTCTTTATGAGTGTACACGGCCCGGATACCGCCGATGCCGGCCGCGATCTCCACCGCGCCACCTAATGCCACGCGCCAGATTAGGCCCCACGCGTCCGGCTTCATCTTTCCGCCCTCGAAATCCGCATTTATGCCGCCGCCGCCGTGCGGGGATCGTAGTTCAGGATGGGGCCGAGCCAGCGCTCGGCTTCCGCGACGCTCCAGCCTTTGCGTTTGGCGTAGTCCTCGACCTGGTCGCGCTCGATCTTGCCGATGCCGAAATAGCGGCTCTTGAGGTGCGAGAGGTATAGTCCGCTCACCGACGACCCCGGCCACATCGCGAAGCTTTCGGTCAGCCTGATCCCGGCGCGGGCCTCGGCGTCGAGCAGCTTGAACAGCGTGCCCTTCTCGCTGTGGTCGGGCTGCGCGGGATAGCCGGGCGCGGGGCGGATGCCGCGATAGGCCTCCTTGATCAGCTCGTCATTGCCGAGATGCTCGTCCGGCGCATAGCCCCAAAGTTCCTTGCGCACGCGCTCGTGCAGGCGCTCGGCGAAGGCTTCGGCGAGGCGGTCGGCGAGCGCGCGCAGCAGGATGGCGCTGTAGTCGTCATGGCCGTCCTCGAAGCGCTTGATGTGCGCCTCTTCGCCGAGCCCCGCCGTCACCGCGAAGCCGCCGATGAAGTCCGCCGTGCCTCTGGGCGCGACGAAATCGGCGAGCGCGAGATTGGCACGGCCGGCCTCGCGCGGCATCTGCTGGCGCAGCGTGTGCAGCGTGGCGATCGGGAATTTGCGTGCCTTGTCGCCGAAAACGAGGATGTCGTCGCCTTCGGCGTTCGCCGGCCAGAAGCCGACCGCGGCCTTCGCGGTCAGCCAGTTCTCGGCGACGATCTTCTCCAGCATCTTCTGCGCGTCGGCGAACAGCGCGCGCGCGGCGGCGCCCACCTTGTCGTCGGCGAGGATCGCAGGGTACGGCCCCACCAGCTCCCAGGTCTGGAAGAACGGCGTCCAGTCGATGTAGCGCGCGAGCTCGGCGAGATCGTAAGGCCCATAACTGCGCACGCCCATGAAGCTCGGCACCGGCGGCGCGTAGGCGGCCCAGTCGATCTTCTCCCTGTTGGCGCGGGCGTCGGAGAGCGAAAGCCGCCGCGTGGGGCCGGTGCGCGCGGCGTGCGCGCGGGCGACCTCTTCGTATTCGAGCCGCACCTGGGCGGAGTAGTCGCTGCGCGCGGTCTTGCTGAGCAGGCTCGAGGCGACGCCCACCGCGCGCGAGGCGTCGGCGACGTAGACGGTCTGACCGCGGCGGTAGTTGGGGTCGATCTTGACGGCGGTGTGCACGCGGCTGGTGGTGGCGCCGCCGATGAGGAGCGGGATGTCGAAACCCTGCCTCTCCATCTCGGCCGCGACATGGCACATCTCGTCGAGCGAGGGCGTGATCAGGCCGGAGAGCCCGATGATGTTGGCCTTCTTCTCGCGCGCGGTGTCGAGGATCTTCTGCGTCGGCGTCATCACGCCCAGGTCGATCACCTCATAGCCGTTGCACTGGAGCACCACGCCCACGATGTTCTTGCCGATGTCGTGGACGTCGCCCTTGACCGTGGCCATGACGATGCGGCCCGCGGGCTCGCGCGTGGCGTTCTTCGCCTGCTCGGCTTCCATGAAGGGAAAGAGGTGGGCGACGGCCTTCTTCATCACGCGCGCGGATTTGACGACCTGCGGCAGGAACATCTTGCCCGAGCCGAACAGGTCGCCGACGACGTTCATGCCCGTCATCAGCGGGCCTTCGATGACGTCGAGCGGGCGGGTCGCGGCCAACCGCGCGGCCTCGGTGTCCTCGATCACATAGGCGTCGATGCCGTGCACAAGCGCATGCGTGAGGCGTTCGTCGACCGACAGGCTGCGCCACGCCGCGTCCTCGACCTCGGCCGCCGTGCCGTCCTTCTTGTACTGCTTGGCGATGTCGAGCAGGCGCTCGGTCGCGGACGCCACGCGGTTGAACAGCACGTCCTCGATCGCCTCGCGCAGGGGCGTGGGGATGTCCTGATAGACGGTGAGCTGGCCGGCGTTGACGATGCCCATATCCATCCCCGCCTTGATGGCGTGGAACAGGAACACCGAATGCATCGCCTCGCGCACGGTGTCGTTGCCGCGGAACGAGAAGGAGAAGTTCGACACGCCGCCCGAGACGTGGGTCAGCGGCATCTCCTCGCGGATGACCTTCGTGGCCTCGATGAAGGCCAGGCCGTATTCGTTGTGCTCCTCGATGCCGGTCGCGACGGCGAAGATGTTGGGGTCGAAGATGATGTCCTCGGGCGGGAAGCCGACCTTGTTGACCAGCACGTCATAGGCCCTGCGGCAGATCTCGATCTTGCGCGCGCGCGTGTCGGCCTGGCCCTGCTCGTCGAAGGCCATCACCACGACGGCGGCGCCATAGCGCAGGATCTGGCGCGCGCGGTGCACGAACTCCGCCTCGCCTTCCTTCAGCGAGATGGAATTGACGATGCCCTTGCCCTGCACGCATTTGAGGCCGGCCTCGATCACGCTCCATTTCGAGCTGTCGATCATCACCGGCACGCGGGAGATGTCGGGCTCGCCCGCGGCCATCAGCAGGAAGCGGCGCATCGCGGCCTCGGAATCGATCAGGCCCTCGTCGACATTGACGTCGATGATCTGGGCGCCGTTCTCGACCTGGCCGCGCGCGACTTCGAGCGCGCCTTCGTAATCGTCGGCCGCGATGAGCTTGCGGAACCTGGCGGAGCCGGTGATGTTCGTGCGCTCGCCGACGTTCACGAAATTGAGCTCCGGCGTCAGCGTGAACGGCTCGAGGCCGGAGAGGCGCATATGGCGCGGCTTTTCCGGCACCCGGCGCGGCACGACGCCCTCGACCGCTTCGGCGAAGGCCTTGATGTGCTCCGGCGTGGTGCCGCAGCAGCCGCCGACGATGTTGACGAGGCCGGAGCGCGCGAACTCGCCCATCAGCGCGGACATGTTCTCAGGCGTATCGTCATAGCCGCCGAACTCGTTGGGCAGGCCGGCATTGGGATGGGCGCTGGTGAGCGTGTCGGCGGCGTTCGAGAGCTCGGCGATATACGGGCGAAGCTCCTTGGCGCCGAGCGCGCAGTTCAGGCCCACGGCAAAGGGTTTCGCGTGCCGGACCGAATGCCAGAACGCTTCCGGCGTCTGGCCGGTCAGCGTGCGCCCCGACAGATCGGTGATCGTGCCCGAGATCCACACCGGCAGCCGCTCGCCCAGCTCGTCGAACGCCTCCTCGATCGCGAAGATCGCGGCCTTGGCGTTCAGCGTATCGAACACGGTCTCGACCATGAGGATGTCCGAGCCGCCGCCGATCAGCCCGCACGCCGCCTCGAAATAGGTGCGTTTCAGATCGTCGAAGGTGATGTTGCGGTAGGCGGGATCGTTCACGTCCGGGGAGATGGACGCGGTGCGGTTCGCAGGCCCGATGACGCCGGCGACGAGACGCGGCCGCGACGAGGTGCCCGCCGCGTCGCAGATCTCGCGCGCCAGCCGCGCGCCTTCCTGGTTCAGCTCGCCGACGAGATGGGCGAGGCCGTAATCGGCTTGGCTGGTCTCGGTCGAGGTGAAGGTGTTGGTCTCGATGATGTCGGCGCCGGCGGCGATATAGGCGTTGCCGATCTCGCGGACGATGTCGGGCCGCGTCAGCGTGAGCAGGTCGTTGTCGCCTTTCAGCTCGGTCTTGTGGCCGGTGAAACGGCGCCCGCGGAAATCGTCCTCGCTGAGGCGATAGCTCTGCATCACCACGCCCCATGAGCCGTCGAGGATGAGCACGCGCTTCCTGGCTTCCTCCATCAGCCATTGGATGCGGGATGCGCGGTCGAAGCTCATGACGGAAGTCCCAGAAGGCGGCACGCCGCGAAGGTGAGGTCGGACTGGTTCAGCGTGTAGAAATGGAACTGGTCGAAGCCGCGCGCGTGCAATTCGTCGACCTGCTCGGCCAGCACGGCCGCCGCCACGATGCGGCGCGCTTCGAGATTGTCGTCTAGGCCGTCATAGAGCCGTGCAAGCCAGGCGGGGACCTGGGCACCGCAGCGCTGCGCCATGCGCGTCACGCCCTTGAAGTTCGTCGTCGGCATCAGGCCGGGGATGATCGGCACGGCGATGCCCTCGGCCGCGGCGTTGTCGCGCAGCCGTGCGACGGTGTCGCTGTCGAAACAGAACTGGCCGATGGCGCGCGTGGCGCCGGCGTCGACCTTTTCCTTGAGCAGATCGATGTCGTGGCCGAAGGATTTGGAATCGGGATGGCGCTCGGGATAGCACGAGACGCTGACCTCGAAATCGCCGATGCGGCGGATGCCCCCGATCAGCTCCGGCGTCGAGGCATAACCGTCCGGATGCGCGGCATAGCGCCCGGCCATGTCCGGCATGTCGCCGCGCAGCGCCACGATATGGCGCACGCCCGCGTCCCAATAGGCCTGGACGATCTCGTCGATCTCGCGTCTCGGCGCCGCGACGCAGGTCAGGTGCGCGGCAGGGCTGAGCGCCGTCTCCTGCACCATGCGCTTGACGGTCGCGTGGGTGCGCTCGCGCGTCGATCCGCCCGCGCCGTAGGTCACCGAGACGAAGGCGGGCTTGAGCGGCTCGAGCTTGCGGATCGCGGCCCAGAGCTGCTCCTCGGCCTGCGGCGTCTTGGGCGGCGAGAACTCGAACGACACTTTCATGGGCCGTTCGCCCGCGAGCATGGCTTTGAGGCTCATGCCGCCTCCGCGCGCGCGCGGGGAAGGGCGGTCGCGAGCCACAGCTTCACCGTCAGCTTCTCTTTGGATTTGTGCGCGGAGATCGTCTCGCTCGCCTGCGCCTTCAGGCCGGCGGCCTGGAACCAGCTCTGCACCTCGCGGTCGGAGAAGCCGAGCCGTCTATGCGCGAAATCGGTGCGCAGGAACTCCAGCGCATGCGGCGCGAAATCGGCGATCAGCATGCGCCCGCCGGCGCGCATCACGCGCGCGGCCTCGGCGACGGCCGCGCCGGGGTCGTCCAGATAGTGCAGCACCTGATGGAACAGCACCGCGTCGAAGCCGGCCAGCGCGCCGCCATTGGGGAAGGGCAGGCGATAGGTGTCGCCCAGCCGCACCTGGCATTGCGTCAGCCCCGCGCGCATCAGCCGGTCGCGCGCGATGGCGAGCATCTCCGGGCTCACATCCAGGCCCACGGCACGCTTCACCTGCGATCCGAGCAGCTCGAGCATGCGCCCCGTGCCGGTGCCCGCGTCGAGCAGATGCTCGATCGGCGCTTGAGACATGTGGCGCGCGATCGCGTCCTCGACGTCCTTGTCGGGGGCGTGCAGCGCGCGGATGCGCTCCCACTCCGCGGCATTGGCCTTGAAGTAGGCGGCCGCCTCGGCGGCGCGCGCCTCGCGCACATGGGCGAGGCGCTGCAGGTCGGCTTCGAGCGCGGAGGTCTCGGCCAGTGCGGTGAGCGCGCGGCCGAGCTCGGCGCCCGCGCCCATGTCCGCGGCGCGGTAGAACACCCAGCTGCCTTCCTTGAAGCGCTCGATCAGCCCCGCGTCGCAGAGCAGCTTGAGATGCCGCGACACGCGCGGCTGGCTCTGGCCCACGATCTCGATCAGCTCGCTGACCGTGAGTTCGGCCTGGCGCAGCAGAAGCAGAAGGCGCAGACGGGTGGGATCCCCCGCCGCGCGCAGCATGGTCACGAGCTTTTCCATAACTCATATAAACATATCTTTATATGATTATGCAATGCCGGTTGATCGCCCGCCCGGCTGAAGGCATAAGGCGCGTGGGGATGGGGCACATGCATACGTTGAAAACAGCATTGGTGGCGGCGTTCGGCCTTGTGCTGGCGGGCTGCGCGGGCGTGCCCGCCGGCCCGGCGACCGATCCGGGCGACCCCTACGAGTCCACGAATCGCCAGATATTCGCGGCCAATCAAGACCTTGACCGCATGTTCCTGGCGCGGACGGCGCGCATGTACAACGAAGCGGTGCCCGAATTCGGCCGCGAGCGGATTCACGACCTGCTGGAAAACCTCGACCTGCCGGTGACCTTCGCCAACGATTTGCTGCAGGGCGAACGCAAGCGCGCGGGCGAGACTTTTGCGCGTTTCACCGTGAACACGACCATCGGGCTGGGCGGCCTGTTCGACCCGGCGACGTCCCACTTCGACATGCCCAACCACAGTGAGGATTTCGGCCAGACCTTGGGGGTGTGGGGCGTGGGCGGCGATCCCTATCTGATGCTGCCCGTGCTGGGACCGAGCTCGCCGCGCGACCTGACCGGACGCGCCGTCGATATCGGGCTGGATCCGATGACGTGGCTACGCTTCAAGCAGCACGTCTGGTGGCAGACGGGGCGCGAATATTTCAAGGTCCTCGACCTGCGCGCGCGCAACCTCGATTCGATCGAGGGGATCGAGCGCGGCTCGGTCGATTTCTACGCCACGACGCGCAGCCTCTATCGCCAGTACCGCGAGAACGAGATCCGCAACGGCCGCGTGACCAAGGAAAATTTGCCCGATCTCTGATACGTTGCCATGAACTTGCCACAAGCCGCCGGAACGATCCGCTGGGCTTAGGGCTTTCCCTTGCAGGAACAGGATTGCGCGCGATGTCTAAATTTTCGTCCATATTCGTTTGGCTGCGCCGGGCTGCTCTCGGCGTCCTCCTTCTCTCGCCGGCCATGGCGGGACCGGCCATGGCTGCATCGCCGGCGGAAAGCTTCGTGTCGGTGAACATCGACAAGGGGCTCCAGATCCTGAACAACCGCGGGCTCGGCGCCGCCGATCGCAGCGCGCAGTTCAAGACATTCTTGGAAGGCCTGACCGACATCAACCGCGTGTCGAAGTTCACGCTCGGCGCCGCGCGGCACAGCGCCTCGCCCTCCGACATCGCCGCTTTCGACGCCTCGTTCCGGCAATATGCCGAGGCCGTCTATCAGTCGCGCCTGTCGCAATACACCGGCCAAACCTTGAGAGTGACCGGCTCGAGCGAACCCAATCCCGGCGACACCATCGTCAAGACGCAGATGATCGATCCTTCCGATTCCGGCCAGCAGCCGCTCGAGGTCGACTTCCGCGTCGCCAACGAGAGCGGGCGCCTTGTCGTGATCGACGTCTCGGTCGCGGGCGTGTGGCTGTCGATCGAGGAGCGCGACCAGTTCAGCGCGTTCCTCAGCCAGCACAACGGCAGCATCCCCGCGCTGGTCCAGCACCTGAACCAGCTCACCGTCCAGCTCAGGAACGGCGGCCCGGCGAAGTAGCGTTTCCTCTCCCGCGAGGGAAAAGGAACGTCAGGGCACGAACCCTTGGCCGCGCAGATAGGCGACGATCTCGGCGGCGCAGGCGTCGGCGGTGCGGCCCTGCGTCTTCACCGTGATCTCGGCGTGCTCGGGCTCCTCGTAGGGCGAGGAGATGCCGGTGAAGTTCTTGATCTCGCCGGCTCGCGCCTTCTCGTAGAGGCCTTTCGGGTCGCGCTGCATGCAGACCTCGATCGGCGTGTCGACGAAGATCTCGATGAACTCGGCCGCGCCGACAAGCTCGCGCGCCATGCGCCGCTCGCTCCTGAACGGCGAGATGAACGAGACCAGCACGATGAGGCCCGCATCGACGAACAGCTTCGAGGTCTCGCCGACGCGGCGGATGTTCTCCACCCGGTCGGCATCGGTGAAGCCGAGGTCGCGGTTGAGCCCGTGGCGGACGTTGTCGCCGTCGAGGATGTAGGTGTGCCGCCCGTCTGCGAACAGCGCCTTCTCGACGAGATTGGCGATCGTCGACTTGCCCGAGCCCGACAGGCCGGTGAACCAGAGCACCGCGGGCTTCTGGGTCTTCAGCCCCGCGCGCGCGTTCTTGTTCACGTCGAGCGCCTGCCAGTGCACGTTGGTCGCGCGCCTCAGCCCGAAATCGATCATGCCCGCGGCGACGGTGCCGTTGGTGAAGCGGTCGATGAGGATGAAGCCGCCCGTGTCGCGGTTCTCCGCATACGGATCGAAGGCGATGGGCATCGACAGCGAGACGTTGCCGTAGCCGACCTCGTTCAGCGCCAGCGTCTTGCCGGCCAGATGCTCGAAGGTGTTGACGTCGACCTTGTGCTTGAGCTCGGTGACGGTGGCGGGCACGGTCTTCGCGCCCACTTTGAGCAGGTATTGCCGGCCCGGCAGCATCTCCTCTTCCGCCATCCACAGGATGTGCGCGGAGAACTGGTCGGAGACTTCGGGGCGCGCGGATGCCGGCGCCAGAACGTCGCCGCGGGAGATGTCGACCTCGTCGGCGAGGCAGATCGTGACCGCTTCGCCGGCCACCGCGTCGTCGAGCTCGCCGTCCATCGTGACGATGCGCGTGACCTTGGTGGTGCGCCCGGAGGCTGCGACCACGACGGCATCGCCCGGCTTCACATGGCCGGCCGAGATCGTGCCGGAGAAGCCGCGGAAGTCGAGATTGGGGCGGTTGACCCACTGCACCGGCATGCGGAACGGCTTGCCGGCCACCGCGGTGTCGACGTCGACGGTGTTGAGGTGATCGAGCAGCGCCGGGCCGTCGTACCAGGGCATGCGCGGCGAGCGCGCGATGACGTTGTCGCCGTAGCGCGCGCTGATCGGGATCGACAGCAGGGTCTTGAAGCCGAGCTGCTGGGCGAAGGAGAGATAGTCCTTGACGATGTCGTCGAAGATCTCCTCCGAGAAGCCTACGAGGTCGATCTTGTTCACCGCCAGCACCACGTGGCGGATGCCGAGCAGCGAGGCGATGTAGGAATGGCGTTTGGATTGCGTAAGCACGCCTTTACGCGCGTCGATGAGCACGACGGCGAGGTCGGAGTTCGACGCGCCGGTCGCCATGTTGCGGGTGTACTGCTCGTGGCCGGGCGTGTCGGCGACGATGAACTTGCGCTTGTCGGTGGCGAAGAAGCGGTAGGCGACGTCGATGGTGATGCCCTGCTCGCGCTCGGCCTCGAGGCCGTCGACGAGGAGCGCGAAATCGATGTTGTCGCCGTCGGTGCCGAACTTCTTGGAATCCTTCTCAAGCGCCGAGAGATGGTCCTCGAACAGCATCTTGGAATCGTAGAGCAGGCGGCCGATCAAGGTCGACTTGCCGTCATCGACGCTGCCGCAGGTGAGGAAGCGCAGGAACGACTTGTTCTCCTGCTCGGCGAGATAGGCTTTGAGGTCGATCTGCGGGGCGGTCATGTCAAACCTGTAAACAAGTCACCATGGCCGGGCTTGACCCGGCCACCCAGCGTGTCCGCGTCAGCGGGCACAAGAAAGGATTTCACGCGGAGACGCGGGGGACGCGGAGAAGAAAAAGAACCCCGCGCACTCCGCGTCTCCGCGTGAACCATCACGGATTCGCTTCGCTCGCTGACGCTCGCTGGCTGGGTGGCCGGGTCAAGCCCGGCCATGGAGGTGTATTTTAGCATCTAAAAATACCCCTCCTTCTTCTTCTTCTCCATCGACGCGTTCTCGTCGTGGTCGATGACGCGGCCCTGGCGTTCGGAGGTGCGGGCAGTGAACATCTCGGCGACGATCTCTTCCAAGGTCACCGCGGACGACTCGACCGCGCCGGTGAGCGGATAGCAGCCCAAGGTGCGGAACCGCACCATCTTCATCTCGGGCGTCTCGCCGTCGCGCAAAGGCATGCGCTCGTCGTCGACCATGATCATCGCGCCGTCGCGCATCACGATCGGGCGCTTGGCGGCGAAATAGAGCGGCACGATGGGGAGCTGCTCCATCATCGTGTATTGCCAGATGTCGAGCTCGGTCCAGTTCGACAGCGGGAAGACGCGGATGCTCTCGCCCTTGTTCACGCGCGTGTTGTAGGTGCGCCAGAGCTCGGGACGCTGGCTCTTGGGGTCCCAGGCGTGCTGGGCGTTGCGGAAGGAGAACACGCGCTCCTTGGCGCGGGACTTCTCCTCGTCGCGGCGCGCCCCGCCGAAGGCCGCGTCGAAGCCGTATTTGTCCAGCGCCTGCTTGAGCGCCTCGGTCTTCATCACCTGGGTGTGCAGCGACGAGCCGGAGGCGAACGGGTTGATGCCCCGCTTCACGCCGTCCTGGTTGGTGTAGACGATCAACTCGAGACCCAGCCGCTTCACGGTCTCGTCGCGGAACTTGATCATCTCCTTGAATTTCCACGTCGTGTCGACATGCATCAGCGGGAAGGGCGGCTTGGAGGGATAGAACGCCTTCACCGCCAGGTGCAGCATCACCCCGGAATCCTTGCCGATGGAGTAGAGCATCACCGGGTTGCGGAACTCGGCCGCCACCTCGCGGATGATGTGGATGCTCTCGGCCTCCAGGCGCTTCAAATGCGACAGACGCGAACTTGTCATGAGATGTGTGACGCCCCTGGGTGAGAGACCCTATATTGCTGAATCCAAACGCAAACTTGCAACCGCTTCGCGTTTATCCTTAACTCGCGAAGGGCGCCTTATAATGTGTGCGGCGTCCGCGCGAAAGATGATCCGCAAACCTCGCAACCCCCACGACGCGCTGTTCAAGGCCGCGGAGAAGGCCGGCCATGCGTTCGAGCGCCGCAAAGGCGCCCAACTGCGGCAAAACGCGCGCACCGCCCAGCAGCAGAAGAACTGGGCCCTGGCCGAGAGCCTGTGGCGCCAGGCCTTGGCGGACGAGCCGGGCGAGCGCGCCTCGGTGATCGGGCTGGCCCAAGTGCTCGTCTATAACGGGAAATTCGACGAGGCGGCGGGGCTGGCGGCGCAGATCGTCGCCGACTGGCCGCAGGACGAGAACGGCCCGACCGTGCAGGCCCGCCTGGCCGAGGAGCGCGGCGACACGGCGGAGGCGCTCGCGCAATGGCGCCGGGTGCTGGAGCTTCAGCCGACCCGCGGCCAGGCGCTGATCCGGCTGGGGCGGCTGATGATCGCCGACGGCGATCTCGACGGCGCGCGGGATTGCGCGACCAAGCTCGCCATGGTCGCGCCCGACAATCCCACCGCCATCGCCCTGCTTGCCGAGATCGCGACCGCCAAGGGCGATCTCGCCGAAGCCGTGCGCCAGCGCCGGGCCCTGACCGAGAAGTTCCCGCAGGAGAGCGCGTTTTGGCGCGACTACGGCGCCGCCCTCATCGCCGCGCGCGATTTTTCGGCGTGCCAAGGCCTGATCGCGAAGCTGAAGGCGAGCGATCCGCAGAACGGCTTGCGGCTGGAAGGCCAATTGCTGGCCGAGCGCGCGCCGGAGAAAGGCCACAGCGAATTCTGGAAGGACGCGCACGCGGCGTTCCCCGGCAACGCCGATTTCCTGCGCAAATACCTCCACGCGGCGCTGCGCGACGGCAGGCGCGACGAGGCGCGGGCGCTGCTCGACGATCTCTTCGCCGGCACCTTGCTGCGCGCCAGCGACGCGAACTTCGTCGTCGGCCTGGTGAACATGAGTGCGGATGGAGGCGAGATCCGTGCGCTCGTGCGCACGTTCCTGAAGCGCTTCCGCGGAACGTCGGACTATCGCCGTCTCGCGCTCAGGCTCAGCCGCATCGTCTTCGCCGATTTCGCGCGGGCTCCGGTCGCGTCGGCGCCGCGGACGCGCGCGATGCTGCGCCACACGCAATGCGATCCGGCGGCGAAGGATTTTCTCGAACGCGCCATCGATATGCTCGACGGCACGCTCTGCGACACCGACATCGACAGGCGCCAGTGCGAGCGCTTCGTCGAAGAGGTGCGTGCGAAGCTTGCCGCCCGCGCACCCTGGTCGATGATCCGCGTCGGCGACGCCGAGAGCAACGCGCTCTCCTACGCGCCCGGCATCGCGCGCCACTTCGACGCCGACGCGGCCGAGCGCGAGATCGTGTGGTGGGGCCGCACCCTCGACGCGCAATCGCGCGCGGCGCTGGGCGCGCGCGTGCTCGCCGCGATGCAGGGCGCCGACGTGCTGGGCGTGCCCACGCTCGAGCGCCTGCTGCGCGACGTGCGCCCGGAGCGGCGCGATTTTCTCGGGTCCACGCGCGGCGGCCGCGGGCTCGCCACCGTGATGCGCGCACTGGAAGCGGGCGGCGCGCTCGCGGGAAAGCGAGATCTCGTGACCTCGGCGCATATCCAGCACGATCTGGAGAAGTGGGATCTCTATCGCGCTCTGACCGAGGGCGTGGACGGCATCGTCGCGGTGTCATGCCATGCGCGGCTGTCCGAGGTGATGCGGCTTTCGCTGAACATCGTCGTGCCGCCGCGCCATGCCTCGCTCGCGAGCTTCGGCATGAGCGAAATGGGCCCGAAGATCCTGCCCGAAGTGCTCGACGAGACGATCGCGAAACTTCCCGATGACCTCGCGGGCCGGTTGGTGATCGTCGGCGCGGGTTACGCCGGCAAGGTGATCATCCAGGAAGCCAAGAAGCGCGGCGCGGTCGCGCTCGATCTCGGCTCCATCCTGGACTACTGGATCGGTGCTGCGACAAGGAGCTATCTGACGGCGGGGCGGGGAGTGGGCTGAACAAGAGCGGCCGAACAAACGCCGCATCAGCGCGCTGACGACCTATCAACTTGACAGGTCGTTTGCTCCTATCATATTGATAGGTTGATGGCGGCGAAGATCGTCCCTCTGAAGGTTCGGCTCACGCGCGAGGGCGCCGAAGCGATAATTCGCGAGTGCTTCGAAGATACGTCGCGCCTTGGATGGACGGACCACGCGATTGAGCAAATGGACGAGAGAGGCATAGTTGACGGTCAAGTCCTCGCGCCTTGGAAAAGGGCATCATTAAAACCGGCCCCGATTTCAGCGAGGAGCATGGCGACTGGGTCTGTGTTTTGAGAAAGGTAGTGGCCGGAAAAGTGGTGCATGCGGTGGTTGGGATTGATGTCGAGCGGAGATGTACGACGGTAATCACCGCGTACTAGAAAGGAGGCTGCATGGCAGAGAAGAGATTCAAGTACACCGCGTGTGGACTCGATAATATCTATCTGGGCAATGGATTCAGCATCGAGAAAGCCTCCCGGGGCCGCATTGTTCGAATTGAAGATCTGCAAGGGCTGCATCGAGCGATCGGAGAAATGCTGGTTCGGCAGAAGAGGAGCCTTGTTGGCGTGGAACTACGGTTTTTGCGTCAAGAACTTGGACTTTCTCAGAGCCGGCTTGCGGGAATGCTGGGTGAGTCTGAGCAATCGGTTGCTCGACGCGAAAAGCGCGAAAAGCAATGGAAAAGGCCGACAGCACAGGAACGCATAATTCGATATATGTATGAGCAGTATATAGAAGGCAGCAATGAAACTCTTTCGGAGTTTCTGAATTTGCTCGGCGAATTGGACGACGTTCAAGACACAGCTATCGAATTCGAGAACGATGGAAAGTGGCATCGGGCCGAAGAGGGGCTCGCTGCGTAAGTGTATCCCGGTCGGGTTTCTGGCTTAGATACCTGGCGGATCGCTTTCTACTTCTTCTCCATCACCCGTTTTGCCCATTGCTTGGCGCGGTTGACCAGGGTGCGGGCTTCTTCGCGCGGCGTGCGCATCGGCAGCGTATAGGGCGGGCCGCCGCGCATCGTCTCGTAGAGCACCAGATCCTCGGCGTTGTCGGCCAGCACGCGCTCGCGGAAGGCGGGCGTGACCTCGCTCTCGTAGCGCTGCGCGTCGGGCTCGGCGTCGCGCACGTCCGTCGCGGGCCAGCCGAGCAGGCCGCCCAGCGCGCCCACGAAGTCGTGCAGGTTCTCGGTGAAGCCGACGCCGAGGAACTTCGCGTCGAGCGTCTCGAGCGCCACGCGCGCGTCCTCGACGTTGCAGATGCGCCGGCATTGGAGGTTGCGGTAGTAGCGCGGGTTCTTTTCCGAGGCGAGCGCATAGAACGTCTCGAGGTCGTTGCTCGCCGCGAGCGTGTTGTCCTTGTGCTTCTTCTTGCGCTTGACGAAGTGATAGAGCGACACGGCGCGATAGAGCGGATGGCGCAGCACCGCGATGGGCAGCAGCGGGCGCGTCACCTTGTTCTCGCGGAAATCGAAATGGTCGGCGAAGGCGCGGATGCCCGCAAGCTCGGCGTCGGTGACGTCCTTCCAGATCACCGGGTTCTTCTTGTACATGCGGCTGTAGACGCGGTCGGGGCCGTAGACGCGCGCCAGCACGAGCCGGCGGATCGTGTTTCCGCCCGTGCGCTGGGCATGGGGATGGACGATCAGCGCGGTCTCGTCCTTGGCGCGGGCGGCCAGCTTGTCGTTGATGAAGAAGGTCGCCACGGATGCTTTCGTTGTCTTGACTGCGCGCGTGCTTTGCGAACTTAGTGGCGCCAGACAAGGAGCGCAACGCGCATGCCGGGACTGAAGAGGGTCGCGCAACTCGCGACGTCGTTCCGCAAGGCGGTCAAGCGCGACGGCATGGGCGCCGTGCCCGGCCTCGTCAAGAAGTTCCTGCTCAGCACGCGATTGGGCAACCGCTTCGCGATGCGCGGGGTCAGCGGCAAGGTCGTGCGCGCCGCGGAAATCCCCGTTTACAAGCGCACCTATACGGTGAATCTGCCCGATGGATACCCCGCGCGGACGGCCGAGGTGACGATCAGCGTGCCGGCGATCCCGCCGCGCCCGCATCTGGAGTTCGCCGAGCACGTGACCGACGGCGAGGGCCGCGCCACCGACCTCGTGCTCGCCTCGGCGATGGGCGGCTTCGGCATCAGCCACGACCTGGGCACGAGCTGGAAATACGTCAAGATCGCGCCGGCCGCCGACCGGCGCATCCTGCACGTCAAGCGCATCGGCGAGGACCGCTATCTGTTGCTCGTCACCGACCGCATTCCCGATCTCACCAAGCCGCGCACGGTCGACCTCCTGGTCGCCAACGAGGCGGGGGAGGTGCTGGCATCGAACCATCTCGCGGCGTCACCCTGGCACGGCTGCCGCTCGCTCGACGCGGCGGACGGCACGCTGATGTATGCGGAATATCCCTACGAGGTGGCGAACGCGACGCCCGGGCAGCGCGACACCAGCCGCGTGTGGCGCTCGCGCGATGAGGGGAAGCACTGGGAGGTCGCGTTCGAGGTCAAGGACATCCGCCACTTCCATTTCCTCCAGGCGCGGCCGGGCAAAAAGGGCGAATGGTGGCTCACCTCCGGCGACGGGCTGGAAGAGTCGCGCATCTATGTCTCGAAGGACGACGGCGATACCTGGCGCGACGTGACCGCGGCCTATACCGGACCGATCCCGATGGACGGCGCGCTCTATCCGCGCACGTCGTTCCGCCTCACCGATCTCGCCTGGACCGGAGACGACGTGGTGTGGGGGACGGACGATTTCCTCTATGCCATCAAGGACGCCCCGATGGGCGCGCGCGTCTTCCGCAGCCCCTGCGCCGACATCATCCGCCCCGAGGTCGTCGGCCGCGCCCATTGGCAGATCCGCAACATGGTCGAGGTGGGGGAGTTCTTCTTCTTCTTGACGCAAGGCGGCAACAAGCCGGACGCGACGATGCAGGAGAAGATGCCCGGCGTGTTCCTGATGCCGAAAGCCGCGCCTGCCGCGGGGCCCGCGCTCACCCATCTCTTCGACGTCGACGTGCATTCACAGACGCGCACCGGCTTCACCTATTCGCGCGCCAGCCGCGCCGCCAAGGACGGCATCTTCTTCACCTTCCGCGCCAGCACCGACGCGTTCCCCACGGGACACAAGATGCTGAGGTGGGAGGTGCGGTACAGCTAAGAAGTAGCCCTCGCCCCCGCTTCAGCGGGGGAGAGGGTTGGGTGAGGGGGTTGTGCCGACGGTGCGTAGAAAAAATTCTTGAAGAGTTCTACGCCGCCAGCGCTCTACGCCGCGCACCCCCTCACCCCAACCCTCTCCCCCACTTCGTGGGGGAGAGGGAGTCATTTGGAATACGACTTCTCTTCCCTCAGCTCCGACCCCAAGAGCTCGTCGATGGCGCGCTTGATCTGCGCGCGACGGTCGTTGGTCGTATAGACGGCGCGGGCCAGCGCGACGAACGCATCGCCGAAATCGCGCTTGGCTTCGCGTGCGCGGATGTCGTCCTCGATCTGCCACAAGGCCTCGTTCACCGCCTTGAGCTCCGCGAACAGCGCGTCGAAGCCGGGGGCGAGCGCGACGTTGGCGAAGAAGGCGTCCGAGATCAGCGCGAGCTCGGTGCGCACATGGTCGAGCTTGGCCTCGTCGCGCAGGCGCTCGTTCTTGATGGTGAGGATCGTGATCCGGTCGGCGGCCTCGCCGTAGGAGACGGGGATGTGGACGGCGCGCATCATTCCTCCATCCGTGCGAGAAGCGCCGCCTCCACGAGATCGACGCCGATCTCGGCCATGCAGCGGCACTGGCCGCGCATGAAGCCCTCGACGTCCTTGATCTCGCAAGGCGCGCAGTCTTTTTCGAGCGCGATCGCCGCGGTCGAGGGGCGCAGCGGCAGGCGCGTCGCGGGATTGGTCGGCGCGAACAGCGCGAGCGTGGGCATGCCCAAGGCGTTGGCGATGTTCATCACGCCGCTGTCGTTGGCGATGAAATGGCTGCAATCCAGCATCGATTCGCACATCGCCGCGATCGAGGCGCCGGTGCGGTTCTCGGTGCCTTCGACATATTCGTCCGAGGTGCCGAAGGAGGCGACGCGAAGCCCGCGCGCGCGCAGGCGGTGCGCGAGCTCGGCATAGTGCGGCCAGCGCTTGACCGTCCAGCTTCCCGTCTTCGAGCCGGCGTGCAGCCCGATCAGGGGCTCGGCCGGCTTGTGCCAGGTGAGATCGCCGCAGAAATAGCCGAGCGTGTCCGCCTCGTCGTAGGGGATGGCAAGCAGGCGCCGCGCGGCTTCGAGGTTGAACGTCGTCTCGTGCATGCCGTCCGGCGAGAAATTGTCCCAGTCGCGCGACCACACGACGCGGCGCGCGTTGAAGGCGACGCGCGCGGCGCCGAAGGAATGCGTCACAAATACTGTGTCATAGGAGCGGCGCAGCACCGCCTGCTTCAGCGAATAGACCGCGCCCACGTAACGCGGGTCGTGCACCAGGAACAGGCTGCGCGCGTGATCCTCCGCGACGACGACGTCGACGGGCGCGCCGCGGCGCCTGGCGATGTTGCGGATCAGGGGCGTGGTGTGGAGCATGTTGCCGAGCCCCGATCCGATCGCGACCAGGAACGGCGCCGACGCGGCCGCGACCAGCTCGTCCAGCGCCGCGCCTTGCGCCGCGACGGTGTAGCGCTGCGAATTCTCGCGCGCCTTGCGCGCGCGCTCGGCGTGATAGTCCGGCTCGTCGAAGAGGCGCGCGATCTCCGCCGCCCAGGCCTGCGGCTCCTCGGGCAGCGACACGCCGCTGTGCTCGAGCAGATAGGGCACGTTGCCGCGGTCCGAGCCGATCACGGGTATGCCGAAGCGCTGCGCCTCGATGCAGACGCGGCTGAACGATTCGCGGAAGCGGTAGCTCGGCACCGCGCAGGCGCGCGCGCCTTCGTAGATCGGCGCCATGTCGTCCACGCGCCCGATGGCGGTGACGTTGGCGAGCCCCGCCGATTCGTAGGCATGCACCGCGTCGTCCAGCGGCGACTGGCTCGCGATGACGAGGAACTGCACTCCCGGCATCAGGGCCGCGACCTTGAGGATCAGGTCGTAGCCCTTGTCGGGCGTGGTGTTGGTGAGCAGGACGTAGTTGGAGGGAAGCGGCGCCATTGGCGCGACACTACTTTAACCTCCTCCTTGTGGGGAGGTCGAAAAATGCGAAGCATTTTTCGGGTGGGGGGCTGAGCCCCGCACCGGACCCCGACCCGAAAAATCCTTGCGCTGCGCTCCAGGATTTTTCGACCTCCCCACAAGGGGGAGGTGAGTCCCTCACTCCGACCCGTTGTCGGTCTTGTCGTCGCCGCCCTTGTCTCTGCGGTGGTTCTTGCGGGCTTCGATGGCGGTCTTGCAGTCGTTGGAGAGCTTGTCCATGTGGCTCTCCAGGCATTGGCGGCGGTCGCGGCCGGTCTGGTCGGCGGCGCAGAACTGCTCGATGTCGGCCTCGCAGGCGCGGCGCAAGCCACCGCGTCCTTCGCGTCCGGCGGCGCGTCCCTCATGCATGGCCGCGCGCCCGCCGAGCCGGGCGGCGGCGTGCTCGCCATGGCGTTCGCAGCTCGCAAGGCCAAGGCACATAAGGGGGAGAAAAAGAAGTAGGGGGTTTTTCATGGCTCACCAAGAACGTTCGTCGCGGTCGTTTCCGTCGCGCTGCGCCTTCTCATAGCACGCAGCCGGGAAAGTGGGGCACGAGGATCGCGGGAAATTGTCTGGCAGAAATATACAACGAAATCAAATGGATATAAATTATTAGCGGTTGTCCGTCACAATCAGACCATAGTCGCTCCCATTCCTGGCGTGACGGGTAGGCGCCGTCCGGCTCCCACCCGCGTTGTGAGGGCGTTGGGGCGGAAAGGCTGTTGCCGCGATGGTCGCCCATGACGTTTCTACTTTGCCGCGCATGACAATTTGTTGTACCCAGTCGACCGAGCATGCGTCGTGGGGCGGCAGAGGAGAGCGGAATGGGGAAGGTGGACTTCAGGACGGACGAGCACGAGCTGAAGGATCTGCGACCGCTCTTTTTCTCACGCTCCCCCAGGGCGGACGATTCGCTCGAGATCGAGGACTTCCCAGACTACCTGGCGAGCATACGAAAATATCTCAGATACGGCCCCGACGTCCTGCAGCACAAGCGGGAGTTCGGCCGCGCGCGCGTCCAGCTTTCGTATATCTGGTACGTAGAACCGCTGGGTGCCATGGTTAAGCTCATTGGCATCGCCATGATGGCCGGTGCCGTCCTGCTTTGTGCCGCGATGTTGGTCGTGGCGCTGCCGCACGTGTTCATGCGCGGCGCATCCGCCGAAACGATGAATGCTCTCATCTACGCCATCGCCGGGCTGGCGGCTCTGGAGGTCTTGTCATCGCTGGCCATTCTGATCGCGACGCGCAGCAGGACCGCTCCCGGCGCGCATAGTCACTACACGCACCGTTAGTACGTTCGGGCCCTCCCATGTCCCGAGCAAGCTTGCGCCGCTTGAGCATTGCCGTGCTTCCCATTGCGCTGGTGGCACTCTCGTTCTGCTGGGCAAAGATCAGCAGTTGCTGGACTGCTGATTGGCGCAACGGCAGTGTGATCGTGGTCAGCCTTGCGTCTGCCATATTCTGGGCTTTGTCCGCCGGCTTGTCTTTCGAGACGCCGGCTGACGTCGACTTCACCGGATTCACCTTTGACGTCAGCAGCAAATTCACGAACCTGCTGGCAGCGGTGTTGACCGGAGCCGCCGTGATCATGCAGGCAAATTACAGCAGCGGCTGCCCGGTGCCTTCCCCCGGAAAGGCACCCTTCGGTGCTCAAGGGGCGATGTTGCAGGCGCCGGTTGCGAGTCCCGACGTTACGCCGGGGGCTTGGGCGCGATCAATCGCGCGCCCCGGCAATGCGCCGGACATAAAGGAAGTATAAGTTCAAGTGATATTTCAAGTGGATAGGGCGCGGTTTGGCTTGCCCTGTCCTGAAAGGGCGCGGTAAAAGTCGCCCGCCTGTGCCTTTCCGGCGCGAGGCGGCTGTCTTCCTCTGGGGCGGACGATACGGATGCGATTTCAACTTCTTGGACGCCGGGTAGCGCGCGGCTTTCGGTTTGCCTGTATGTGCGCGATCGGATTGGGGATCAGCCAGGCTTCGGCACAGACGCTGGGCACGACGGACATCCAGAGCATCCTGCAGGGGGTGACCAACGGCCAGCCGCCGCAGCCCACGCCGCCGCAGCAGCCGACGAGCTCGACGCCGCTGTCGAGCTCGACGACGACCTTGCAGCCCGCAGCCGCGCCCTCGGCGCTGTCGCTGACGCCCTCCGCGCTCGAGAACGATTTCAGCACCCGCGCCGGCGTCACGCTCAAGCAGTTCGGCTATGACATCTTCGGCACCGGCAGCGCGGTCACGCCCACACAGGTCGGCGCGATGCAGGACAGCTACATCCTGGGCGTCGGCGACCAGATCCAGATCATCATGGTCGGCCACGAGAACGCGACCTATCAGGTGACCGTCGACCGCGACGGCCGCATCGTCCTGCTCAACCTGCCGCCGGTCCAGGCTTCGGGCCGCACCATGGGCGAGGTCCGCGCCGAGCTCGCCGCGCGCATCTCCTCGCAGTTCCTCGGCACCAAGAGCTACATCTCGGTCGCCACCATCCGCCAGATCTCGGTCCTGGTGACGGGCGAGGTGAACGTGCCCGGCATGCGCACGCTGACCGCGCTCAACACCGCTCTCGACGCGCTGCTGCTCTCCGGCGGCATCAAGAAGACGGGCACGCTGCGCGGCGTCTATATCGTGCGCGGCACCAGGCGCATCCCGCTCGATCTCTATTCGGTCATCACCCGCGGCTCGCTGGGCGCGGTCGGCGCGCTCGCCGAAGGCGACCGCATCGTGGTCCCGCCGCTCGGCAACACGGTCGCCGTGAGCGGGCTGGTGCAGCATCCGGGCATCTTCGAGCTTCCGGCCGGCCAATCGCGCATCGGCGCGCATGCCTTGCTGGATCTCTCCGGCGGCGAGGAGATCGCGGGCGCCAAGCGGCTGTCCAAGCTCTCGCTGCAGGCCGACGGCAAGATGCAGATGGTGTCGATCCCGAAAGAGGGTTTCGTCGCCAAGGGCGAGGTGCTGTTCGTCGACTTCAACCGCCAGGCCACCAACGCGCGCGTGACCTTGAACGGCGAGGTCACGGTGCCGGGCCAGCATGCGCTGGGCTCGTCGGCCACGGTCGCCGGGATCCTGCGCGATCCCGACGATCTCGGGCCCAACGCCTACACGCTCTTCGCGGTCATCGTGCGCCATGATCCGGCGACGAACTTCCTCAAGCTCGTGCCGTTCTCGATCCAGAGCGTGTTCAACAAGACGCAGACCGTGCGCCTGGTCGACAACGACTTCATCTACGTCTTCAACTATTCCGAGATCCAGGGGCTGTCGCAGGCCGCGGCTTCGCAGCTCTTCAACGCCACCCAATCGCCCAGCGTCACCGCGATGAACCAGCAGCTGCAGCTTCAAGCCCTGCAGCAGCAGGCGACCTCGCAGTCGCTGCCGAGCACGGGGTCGAACACGGGTCCGGGCACGCCGACCGCGCCCAGCCCCCTCTCGCTCGCGCAGATGGCGGCGGCTGCGCAGTCCACCAGCGCGACCCCGACCCCTGCCCCGACCTCTTCGGGCCCGGCCGCGCCGTCCAGCAGCCCGACATCGCAGACGAGCAGCCCGCCCGCGTCCGGCACGACGCCGTCTTCGACGCCGAGCACCCAGCCCACATCGACGACCACGGCTCCGGGCGCCTCGATGGGCACGAACTCGACCACGGTCGCGGCCGTCTCCACCAACCCCAACCAGGTGAACTCCATCGCCAACCGCATGGGGGTGACGCCGACCGCGCTCACCAACCTCGCCAGCGATTATCTCGTCTGGGTGAACGGCGAGGTGCTCAATCCGGGACCCCTGCTCGCCGCCGACGGCGCCAACCTGAACTCCGTGATCGAGGCCGCGGGCGGGCTGTCGCGCCAGGCCGATCTTTCCGGCGTCACCGTCACCTCGACCGACATCGATCCGCAGCGCGGCATGTCGCGCACGCTGCGCAACACCTATGCGCAGAGGACCCAGGACTTCGCGTCGGTGCAGATCCGTCCCTTCGACGCGGTGACGGTGCGCGCGGTGTTCTCCGACCGCATCGGCGAAAGCATCACGATCACCGGCCAGGTGCGCTATCCAGGCACGTACGAGTACACGCGCGACGAGAGGCTGTCCTCCGTGCTTGCGCGTGCCGGCGGGCTGACCGACGAGGCCTATGCCTATGGCGCGGTCTTCACGCGCCAGAGCGCCGCCGCCGCCGAGGTCCAGGCCAACCAGCGCGAGGCGAACATGCTTAACGACGCCATCGTCACGATCGCGTCGCAGCCGGGCGTCTCGGGCACGATACCGCCCAACCTCGCGCCGGTGCAGGCGATGGTGCAGACCTTGCTGCATCAGCCGGTGCTCGGGCGCATCTCGATCTCGGTCGATCCCGCGATCCTGCTCGCCCATCCCGACCGCGATCCGCTGCTCGAGAGCGGCGACGCGATCTACATCCCCAAGCGCCCCTCGACGGTGGCGGTGACGGGCGAGGTCTTGAACGCCGGCGCCTTCACCTGGAAGAAGGACATGTCGCTCGACGACTACATCGATCTGGCGGGCGGCGAGGCCGACGCGGCCGAGGACAGCATGGTCTTCGTGGTGATGCCCGACGGCACCGCGGTGCCGTCGAATTCGAGCTGGTGGTCCTTCGGCGGCGCGACCCACATCCCGGCCGGCGCCACCATCGTCGTGCCGCGCGACCCGCAGCCCTTCAACCTGACGACCTTCCTGTCGGTCTACACCGACATAATCAGCAAGGTCGCCATCACCGCTGCATCGCTGGCGGTGATCAAGGGGAGTTGATCAATATCCCCCTCGCTCCCGCGTAAGCGGGGGAGAGGGGCAGGGGTGAGGGGGATGGTCACCCAAGCGACCAAGTCGGAGCGCAAGTCTCGCTCGACCAGCCGCTCCCGCGCGCGCGAGATGCGGCACAAGCCCGTCGCGATGGAAAAGCTCTTCTGGGACGAAGTGCGCGACCGCAAGCTCGATGGGTTCAAGTTCAGGCGGCAATACCTGATCGGGCCTTACATCGTCGATTTCGTCTGTCTCGAGAAGAAGCTGGTTGTCGAGCTCGATGGCGCGCTGCACGCCAATCGCATCGCATACGACATGGAGCGTGATGCGTTTCTCGCGGGCGCTGGCTATGAGGTCTTCCGTTTCCGCAACGAGGAGCTTGGCGGCGATATCGCGATGGTCATGGCGACCATCCGTCACGCGTTGAAAGCTCCCTCACCCTAGCCCTCTCCCCCGCTTCGCGGGGGAGAGGGAACTTCTTTTTGTTTCGTTTGCCGCCCCAGCCGCGCCGCGAGCTTGAGCTCGTCGAGCATGCGCGCGGCGAACTTGTCGCGGCTGAAGTCGGCGGCGAGCGCGCGGCAGCCGGGGCGCATCGAATCGGCCAGGCCCTGCTCGTCGCGCAGGCGCTCGATCGCGGCGATCAGCGCGGGCACGCTTTCGGGCTCGATCGCCAGGCCCGCGCCGTGCTTCTTCACCAACTCGACCGCGATGCCTTCGGCGCCGATGACGATGGGGCGCTCCATCGCGGCGATCTCGAAGATCTTGGACGGCATGGTGTCGGAGAGCGTCTGGGTCTGCTTCATCGGCACCAGCAGCACGTCGCAGCAGGCGATATGGTCGGGCACCTCGTCCGCGGGCACGCTGCGCACGAAATGGAAATTGTCGAGGCCGGCACGGGCAACGTGACGCACGAGCGTCTCGTGCTGCGCGCCCTCGCCGACGAAGAGGAACGACACGTCGCGCAATTTCTCCGCCGCGCGCACGACGCTCTGCAGGTCGTGGGCGAGGCCCTGCGTGCCGATATAGCCGACGACGAAGCGGCTCTTGAGGCCGTACGTCTCGGCCAACGCATCGGGGCGCGGACGCGGCGAGAACTCGCGCGCGTCGACGCCGTTGGGCACGACGCCGATCTTGGCGCCTGGCACGCCGCGTGCGATCAGCCGCTCGCGCAGGCCCTCATTGGTCGTCACGATCCGCGACGCCGAGCGGTAGAGCCGATCCTCGATGAAGCGCAACAGCCGCACGAAAGGATTGCGCGGACGCATCATGTCCAGCGCCACGATGGAGTCCGGCCACAGGTCACGGACCTCGAACAGCCAGGGCTTGCGGCGCACGAAGGCGATGAGCGCCCCGGACATCGCCGCCAGGAGCTGGGGCGAGGTCGCCATGACGACGTCGGCGGGCTGCCTGAGGCCTGCGAAGAACCCGGTCACGGCAAAGCTCAGGAAGTCCAGGGACCGGCGGACCACGGCCTGGTTCGGCGCCAGATAGGTCCAGACCCGGACGACCGCCACCCCGGCGATTTCCTCGCGCTGCACCAAACGGTTGCGGTAGGGAGCCTGGACGATCCCGGCCGGGAAGTTGGGCACGGAGGTGACAACCGTGACCTGTGTCCCCGCCTCTACCCAGCGCCGGGCATGGGCCAGGGTGCGGATCGCCGGGGCGTTGCGCTCGGGCGCAAAGTTGTCTGTTACAACAAGGACATGCATGAAAAGGCGTCAGCCCGGATGTCTAAGGTTAAGCAGAAATTACCCCGCGCCCCCCGGTATAGCAGGCGGAGAAAAAACCAAAAGTCCAAATACCTTCAAGGCTGTGGCGGGGAAGTCCTTGCGGCCTAAGCTGGGACATGAGACGGTAGCGGCAGGGACGGATTTCGCATGGGGGCGAAACGCAGGCGGGGCTGCAGTGTGATCGTTGGGGTAAAAAGGACAGGACCGCGTGTCAGGTTTCGGGGGTAGATCACATGTTGCATGAGGGGGGCAAAGCAGGTGGGTCGCGGTTGCCGCGTTCCACCGTGGCGGAGCCCGTCGATGGCGATACCCAGACCTTTCCGTTCGCCGTCACAGCCCATCCCATTGCCCGCACAGCGTGCATCGGCTGCGGCTATTGGGGGAAGAAGGTCGCGCGCAATCTGGCGGCGCTGAACGCGCTGCATGCCGTGGCGGACACCTCGCCGGCGGCGCTCGCCGACACCTCCAACGAATATGCCGTTCCGGGACACACCTTCCAGCAGGTCCTGGACGATCCCGATTGCGACGCCGTGGCCATCGCCTCGCCCGCCTCGCTGCACGGCGATCACGTGCGCCGCGCGCTCAGCGCCGGCAAGCACGTCTTCGTCGAGAAGCCGCTCGCGCTGCAGGTCTTCGAGGGCCGCTCGCTGGTCAAGCTGGCGCGCGACCGCGGCCGCATCCTCATGGTCGGCCACGTGCTGCGCTATCACCCCATCGTCATCGCGCTCGTCGAGGCGGCGCGCAGCGGGCGTCTGGGCTCGATCAAGCACGTCTATTCGCGCCGTTTCGGGCTCGGCAAGATCCGCACCGAGGAAGACGTCATCTGGTCCTTCGCGCCGCACGACATCTCGATCATCCTGGCGCTGCTCGGCGAGACCCCGACCTACGTCTCCGGCGAGGCGACGAGCATCTTGAACCCCGGCATCGCCGACATCGCCAACATCCATCTGGGCTTCCCCAGCGGCGTCACCGCGCGCATCTCCGTCTCCTGGCTCAACCCGACCAAGGAGCAGCGCACCGTCATCATCGGCAGCAAGGCGCATGCGGTGTTCGACGACACCCAGCCCTGGGAGAAGAAGCTGCAGATCTACGATCACCGCATCGATCTGTCGGACGCCGCGCCCTCGATCAGCCGCGCCGATCCGGTGTCGCCGACCGTGGTGCAGGCCGAGCCGCTGCGCGAGGAGCTTTCGCATTTCCTCAACTGCGTCGCGACGGGCCGCCAGCCCGTGACCGACGGCGTCGAGGCGCTCGGCGTGCTCAACGTGCTCGAGCAGGCCGCCAAGTCGGTGCGCGCGAAGGCGGGGCATTAGGCAAACGCGCCATCCTTCGAGGCTCGCTTCGCTCGCACCTCAGGATGACGCTACTTAGAGATCGAGTTCTTTCTTAAATTCGTCATCCTGAGGTGGCCGCGAAGCGGCCCTCGAAGAATGACGGCGTCTTCGAAACTGAGACTCGCTCTCATCTTCCCGTCCCCGCTTGCCAACCTTGCGCACTCGTAACATTGTCCGCGTCGCGGCGAGCGGCCTGCTCGCACACAACCGAAATTCAGCCAAGGAGAGTTCCGATGTTTGCCTCTGTGCGCGTCATGGCCGCCTGTGCGGCGGCAGCCGCGGGCCTCGTGCTCGCCGGCGCCCCGGCCGACGCCTTCACCACTTCCAAGAACTATCACATCATGCCGACGCCCGCTTACATGGCGAAGCTGGCGCAGAGGGGCGTCGTGCCCGCGGGGCCGGTGAACTATTACGGCGGCTCGGTGTTCACGAGCTCCAAGGTCGTCTCGGTGATGTGGGGCAGCAGCGTCAATCCGACGATCGTCTCGACCATCCCGGGCTTCTCGGGCGCGATCGTGAACTCGACCTATGTCGACCAGATGAGCCAGTACAGCACCAAAGGCGTGGTTGCCATCAACGGCCACAAGAGCACGAAACAGATTATCAGCCGCGGCACCTATCTCGGCCAGATCGTGATCAATCCCAAGAACAAGAACACGACGCTGCAGGACAGCGACGTCCAGGCCGAGATCGAGCACCAGATCAAGAAGGGCGTGCTGCCCGCCGCCGACCTGAACACGCTCTACATGGTCTACTTCCCGCAGAGCGTGACCATCGAGCTCGACGGTCTGACGAGCTGCGTCGATTTCGGCGCCTATCACTTCGCCACCAACGACGTGAAGCTCGCCAAGAACAACATCTTCTACGCCGTCGAGCCCGATTGCGGCGGCTCGATCGGCAACATCACCTTCGCGGCGAGCCATGAGTTCGCGGAAGCGACGACCGACAACGTGCCGACGCCCGGCTCGGTGCCGGACTTCCCGCAGGCCTGGAACGACGCCAGCGGCTTCGAGATCGCCGACCTCTGCGGCGGCAGCGGCCAGCTCACCGCCGGCACCACGCATTGGACGGTGACGCAGTACTTCCTCAACACCACGATGAAATGCAGCCTCGGCAACTACACGAGCCCGTAGCGCTTTTGACGGCATTGCAGCGGCTGGGAGCTTGGCGCTCCCGGCCGTTTGCACATCCAGTGTCATGGCCCGCGAGTTCGTGGCGACAGCGTACGAACGGGCCACCAGGTGATACAGCCGCGCTCTTCGAATGGTTTCACGCGGAGGCGCGGAGTCGCGGAGAAGCAAAGAACCTCCGCGTCTCCGCGCCTCCGCGTGAGTCTTTGCCGGAGCGCGAAGAACCTACCCGGCTTGCCTGCATTAGCGGGCCATGACAGTTCAGCGATTACGTGTCATTCTCAATCTCGACGTTCGGGCGGAGTGGTCCATGCGAAAAACCCTAAGCGCGGTGCTCCTGGCGTTGAGCCTGGGCGCGCTGCTTCCCACGGCGGCCCACGCCGATGGCGGGGCGTGTCCGCGCTTCGATGCGGGCAGCGACGTGCAGCAGCCGCCGGACTTCTACAGCCAGAACGGCCGGCTCGACGTGGCGATGAACTACTTCACCTCGGTCGACGGCGAAGGGCGCACGCTGTTCTGCTTCGTCACCAGCGACGGAGCGGAATCGCCGACGCTGCACGTCAACCCGGGCGACGCGATCCACATCAAGCTCACCAACATGGTGCCGCCGATCCCGGGCGCGCCCACGATGCGCATGTCGAAGGACGGCGACGTCTGCGGCGATTCCGACCAGACGCCGACCTCGGTCAACATGCATTTCCACGGCACGAACACATCGCCCAAATGCCACAGCGACGAGGTGATCCGTACCCTGATCAATTCCGGCTCGACCTTCGAGTACACGCTCCACATCCCGCCCGACGAGCCGCCGGGGCTCTATTGGTACCACCCGCACGTCCACGGCATCGCGTCGGCGACGGTGCAGGGCGGGGCGACGGGCGCCATCGAGGTCGAGGGCATCGCCAACGTCCAGCCGGCCGTGGCGGGGCTGCCCGAACGCTTCCTGGTGCTGCGCGACGAGCGCTTCATCCAGCTCACCACTCCGCCGCCCACGGGCGGGGCGTTCACGCCGCTGCCGTTCTGGGACGTGACGGTCAACTACGTGCCGGTGCCGTGGCCGAACTATCCGCCCGGAATCGTCCGTATGCAGACGGGCTCGAAGGAGTTCTGGCGCGTCGTCAACGCCGGCGCCAACACCATCATGGACCTGAAGCTGATGTATAACGGTGTCGCCCAGCCGCTGCAGGTCGTGGCTCTGGACGGCGTGCCGACGGGCTCGAAGGACGGCAAGCGCCAGGGCACGATCGTGACCAAGACCGACATCCTGCTGCCGCCGTCGTCGCGCGCGGAGTTCATCGTCACCGCGCCGGGCTCATCCTCGACGAACGCGATCCTGGAGACCGAGACGATCGATGGCGGTCCGGTCTCCGACAGCAACCCGCAGCGCCCGCTGATCCGGATCGTGGCGAGCGATGCGCCGGCGCATCTGCCCAAGATGCCCGAGCCCGGGCGCGCGCAGGCGCGCATGCGCTTCGACGACCTCGCCGACGCCAAGGTGACGGCGACGCGCAGTCTCTATTTCGACGAGGTCATGCCGCCGGGCGCGCGGGAGAATGAGGGCACGACGTTCTTCATCACCGTCGACGGCCAGCAGGAGGAGCTCTTCGACCCCAACAACCCGCCTGCGATCATCACCAACCAGGGCGCCGTCGAGGAATGGACGATCCGCAACATCACCGGCGAGGTGCACGAGTTCCACATGCACCAGATCCACTTCCTGGTGGAGGCCGTCAACGGCGTGGCGATCCCCAAGAAGAAGCAGCAGCTCTACGACGTGTTCCAGGTGGGCTACTGGACTGGCCAGGGCGACCCGCCGAACATCAAGATCAAGCTAGACTTCCGCGGGCCGGACACGGGGCTGTTCGTCTATCACTGCCACATCCTCGACCACGAGGACGGGGGCATGATGGCCATCATCCAGGTGCTGCCGAAGCATTGAAGGGCCGACCCTCCCCTTGAGGGAGGGTCGAAAACGCGAAGCGCTTTCGGGGAGGGGTCCGAGCGAGGCGGCGGACCCCTCCCCGAAAAACACTTCGCTGCGCTCGTGTTTTTCGACCCTTCCTCAAGGGGAGGGTCGAATAGGCGGGCGAGGGTTTCTCTTTAGGTAAGAAACGGTTAACCCTGTTACGTGCTATGCATACAGCGGTATTCCCGCCGCCGCCCCGGGGCTTTGCATGAATATCTGCATGATCGTCCACAACAACGTCACGCGCGACGGGCGGGTCATGCGCGAGGCGAACACACTGCAGCGCGCCGGGCACAGCGTCACGGTGCTCGGCCTGCAGGACGCCGACGCGGCCTCGCCGGTGGAATATCTCGACAGCGGCGTGCGCATCCTGCGCGTCTTCTGGCTGGCCAATGCCTATCGAAGCCTCATCGCCTCGGCGCTGTTCCGCGTGCTGCCGGTGTTCGCGGTGATCGCTGCGCTCCTGTTCGGCATCGCGCTGGGCTTGCGCAGGCTCTTCGCGGCGCAAGGGCCGGTGGCGCGCTTCGGGCACGACGCGTTCGCGGCGGTGATGAACGTCGCCCATTGGCGCTGGCTCGACATGGTCTGGGGCGCGCTGGTGCTCGTCCTCATCGCCGCGCTGATCTACACCGCCTGGCGGGTCATCAAGGCCTATTTGACCCTGCTCTCCACCGGCGCGCAGCAGAGCGCGCGCGAGGAGGACACGGTGCGCCGCTATGCCGAGGCGCTGATGAAGGAAGGCGCGCTCGACGACGCCGATTTCCCGTCGGTGAAATCGCGCATCCCGGGATGGATTCCCGATTGGCTGCTCGCGGTGACGCTGGAGCCGCTGGAATGGTTCGGCGCCAACACGACGCGCTTCACGCTGCTGCGCTACCGCTCGCGCGAGATGACCGAGGTCGCGGTCAAGCTCAAGCCCGACATCGTGCACTGCCACGACTGCCTCACCCTTCCGACCGGCGTGCAGGTGAAGAAGAAGCTCGGCATCCCGCTCGTCTACGACGCGCACGAGATCTACGAGGCGGCGGCGTCGCGCATGGTCGGCATCACCGACTACTACGCGCGCATCCACAAGAAATACCTGCGCTATGTCGACGGCTTCATCGCGGTCAACGACAGCGCCGCGCTCTACTACCGCCACGCCTATCCCGAAGTGCCCAAGGCGGTGGTGATCCGCAACGCCATCCAGCTTTCGCCCAGCGAGCCTTACGACGGACGCCTGCACGACGCGGCCGATCTGCCGTCCGAGCAGCGAATCCTGCTCTATCAGGGCGGCTTCTCGGAAGGCCGCGGCCTGCCGATCCTGGTGCGCTCGGCGTCCATGCTGCCGCCGGGCTGGAGCCTGGTGATGATGGGCTGGGGTCCGCTCTCGGGTTCGCTCAAGCAGATCGCGGCGCAGGCGATCCTGCGTTCGGGGCGCGAGGAAGACCAGATCAAGATCCGCTTCATCCCGCCCGCGCCGCAGAAGGAGCTCAAATCGTGGACCCAAGGAGCCACGCTGGGCATCATCCCCTATGAGGGCAAGATGCTGAACCACTGGATCGCGACGCCCAACAAGCTCTGGGAATATCCAAGCGCCGGCGTGCCCTTGATCGTGCAGCCTTTCCCCGAGATGCGCCGCGTGGTCACCACCTATCACTGCGGCTGGACGCTGCCCGAGACGCTGACCGCCAGCGGCATCGCCGATCTCGTCGCGTCTCTGAGCGACGAGCAGATCGCGCAGGCGCGGCTCGGCTGCATGCGCTTCATCGAAGCCGACAACTGGACCGCGCGCTATGAGAAGCGGCTGCTGGAGCTCTATGCCGGCCTGACGGCGAAGGCGGGCTCCCATGCTTAAGCCCCCTTGTCATTCCCGGCGAGCAGCGCGAAGCGCTGCGAGGGAAGGGAACCCAGGGGACTGGGCACCGTACCCAGTCCCCTGGGTTCCCTTCCCCTCGCTTCGCTCGGCCGGGAATGACAATGAGCGGATGGTGGGAGAAAGAGGCCGATGACCACCACGCAAATGCTCATCGTCGCGGGCGTGTTCGTCGCGGGCGTCGTCCTCGCCGTCGCCGCGATGCTCCTGCGCGAGCGCTGGAACGCCCAGGCGCAGTCGCGCGTCACCGATATCCGCGGGACCTATGAGCCGCTCTTCGCCGATCTGTGGTCGGACGAGATGCATCGCAGGCTCGCCGCCCTCTTCACCGCCGAGCGCGTCGCCAAGACCAGGAGCAGCGCGCGGGGCTTAGGCAGCGTGCTGATCTCCTTCATCCGCCGCCGCCTCGCGAGCGAAGCCGAAGGCGACAGCTATGACGACGTGCGGCTGGCGCTGACGATCCTGGGCACCGCGCCGGTGCGCCAGTCGCTGGCGGAGAGCGGGCAAGGGCTCGACCTGAGCGGCATCGATTTCCGCGGCGCGACGCTGTCGGGCGTGAACCTGTCGGGCTTCCGCCTAGCGCAGAGCCGCTTCGACCGCTGCCGCCTCGCGGGCGCGAAGCTTAGCGGCACCGATCTGTCGGGCGCCTCGCTCGCCGGTGCCGATCTCAACGGCGCCGATCTCAGACGCGCGGATTTCTCCGAGGCCGATCTGTCCGACGCCGACTTCACCCGCGCGCGCGTGGCGTCCGCGAACTTCACCAGCGCCAATATCGGCGGCGCGATCCTGTCCGAGGCGAACGGGCTGATACAGGAACAGCTCGACCAGGCCTTCGGCGACAGCGGCACCGCGGTTCCCGAGCGCATGCGCTTCGTCCCCGGCCGCGCCGGCCGGCCCCGTCGCGAGTAGAGAACATGAGCGACGAGTATTTCCGCCACCCGACCGCGGTGGTCGACGAGGGGGCCTCGATCGGCGCGGGCACCAAGATCTGGCACTTCGCGCATATCCTCACCGGAACGAAGATCGGCGAGCGCTGCGTCATCAGCCAGAACGTGATGATCGGGCCCAAGGTCACCGTCGGAAGCGGCTGCAAGATCCAGAACAACGTCTCGTTGTACGAAGGCGTGACGCTGGAGGACGACGTCTTCTGCGGCCCGTCCATGGTGTTCACCAACGTGCTCTATCCGCGCGCCCATGTGAACCGGCGCGACGAGTTCCTGCCCACGCTCATCCGCCGCGGCGCCACCATCGGCGCCAACGCGACCATCGTCTGCGGCAACACGGTCGGCCGATACGCGATGGTGGGGGCGGGGGCGGTGGTGACCCGCGACGTGCCCGATTTCGCCCTGGTGCTGGGCGCGCCCGCGGTCCGGATCGGCTGGGTCAGCCGCAGCGGCGACCGGCTGGGCGCGGACCTCGTCTGCCCCCGCACGGGCGAGCGCTACTTGCTGGAAGACGACAGGTTGTCGCTTGCCTGAGGGGCGGCGGTTCTCCATAGTCCGCCCCCAAGACACGTCAAAAATCCAGGGAAAAGCATGAGATTGAAGGAATTGAACGACGCGATCGCGGCAACCTGCAACGTCCGCGCGAGCGTCGTCACCGCCGTGCAGAACGAGACGTTCCGCCAGATCCGCGCCGCCCTCGACCGCGGCGAAAAGGTCGTCCTGCCCGAGTTCGGCAGCTTCGTCGTCAAGGAAGCCCCCGCCGCCGAGCCCGGCGGCGAGGTCAAGCGCATCGTGCGTTTCCGCGAGCAGCGCCCCGAAGGCGGCCCCAATGCCGAGAAGCGCAAGGACAAGGCCGGCCGCAAGGCGTCGCGCGCCGAAGCCGCGGGCGGCGAGGACGACGAAGAGGATTGAGTCCGGCAGGGCTGCCGGCGACGGACATGCCGCGCGAGCGGCGCGACAGGATCGGAGGATTTTCATGGCCGAGAACCAGAAGAACGAGAACAAGAAGAAAAAGGTCAAGCCGCCCGGCGCGGAAGACCGCAAGAACGACCGCAAGCGCCTGGGCTACCTCAAGCAGCGCGCCAAGGAGATCAAGAAAGAGCAGCAGGCGATCAAGGACGAGACCAACGCGCTGCGCGCCAAGATGGGCATCTCCGAACGCGGCAAGAAATCCGGCGGCGGCGACGACGACGAGGATTAGAAATTTTGGCGCTTAGGCGCCAAGCGGCACGTCGCCCTTCGAGGCATCGCTTCGCGATGCACCTCAGGGTGATGTACCTACTCTATCAGTGGCGTCATCCTGAGGTGCGAGCGAAGCGAGCCTCGAAGGGCCCATAGCGTCAGCGTATGGGCGCGGTTAGCGGCGCTATTGCCCTCGCGTAAGCTGTGAAATACCGCCGCTTTGCCGCGCCGGGGCTTCTATGATTTTATGCGCCCAGCCGCGCGGGCGCCCAGGTGCCCAAGCAAAACTATAGGAGAAGCGACATGCAGGAACACCTCAAATTCTACATCGACGGCAAATGGGTCGATCCCGTCTCGCCCAAGACCGAGGACGTGATCAATCCTGCCAACGAAGAAGCCTTCGCGCGCGTCGCCCTGGGCTCCAAGGCCGACGTCGACAAGGCGGTCGCGGCCGCGCGGCGCGCCTTCGAGACCTTCTCGCGCACGACGCGCGAGGAACGTGTGGCGCTGCTCGAGAAGATCGTGGCGGTCTATCAGAAGCGCTACGCCGATATCGTGAAGGCGATCTCGATGGAGATGGGCGCGCCGCTCTCCCTGTCGCAGAACGCGCAGGCCGCGATCGGCATCGGTCACCTGAGCCAGGCGATCAAGATCCTGAAGGAATATCAGTTCGAGACGGTGAAGGGCTCCTATGCCATCCGCCGCGAGCCGGTCGGCGTCATCGGCATGATCACGCCGTGGAACTGGCCGATCAACCAGATCTCCTGCAAGGTCGCGCCCGCGCTGGCGGCCGGCTGCACCATGGTCTTGAAGCCGTCCGAGGTCGCACCCTTGAACGCGATCCTCTGGGCCGAGGTGATGGACGAGGCCGGCGTGCCGCCGGGCGTGTTCAACCTCGTCAACGGCGACGGCCCCACGGTCGGCGAGGCGATGTCGGCGCATCCGGGCATCGACATGATGTCGTTCACCGGCTCGACCCGCGCCGGCGTCGCCGTCGCCAAGGCGTCGGCCGACACGGTCAAGCGCGTCGCGCAGGAGCTGGGCGGCAAGTCGCCGAACATCGTCCTCGACGACGCGGATCTCGGCAAGGCGGTGGCGCGCGGCGTGATGCACATGATGCAGAACACCGGGCAGTCCTGCAACGCGCCCTCGCGCATGTTCGTGCCGAAGGCCAAGCACGACGAGGCCGCCCAGATCGCGAAAGCGACGGCGGAGAAGGTCAAGGTCGGCGATCCCTTCGCCGAGGGCACCACGATGGGCCCGGTCGTCAGCGAGACGCAGTTCAACAAGATCCAAGGCCTGATCCAGAAGGGCATCGACGAAGGCGCCACGCTCGTCACCGGCGGCGTGGGCCGTCCGGAAGGCTTGAACCGCGGCTACTATGTGCGCCCGACCGTGTTCGCGAACGTCACCAACGACATGACGATCGCGCGAGAGGAGATCTTCGGACCCGTTCTCGCGATCCTTCCCTATGAGACCGAAGCCGACGCCATCCGCATGGCGAACGACACGCCCTACGGCCTGTCGGGCTATGTGCAGTCGGGCAGCATCGACCACGCCCGCAAGGTCGCCGAGCAGATCCGCGCCGGCAACGTGCACATCAACGGCGCCGGCGGCGACATGAACGCGCCCTTCGGCGGCTACAAGCAATCCGGCACGGGCCGCGAATGGGGCGAGTTCGGCTTCGAGGAGTTCCTCGAGATCAAGGCCGTGCTGGGCTACGCGGAGAAGGCGGCGTAGGAGCTTTGTCTTGGTGGAGGTGCGCGGACAGGCGCGCGCCTGCCCGCATATCCAAATGCTCTAGGATTTCGCAACCGGCGGGAGGCGATGCAGCAGGATGTCGACGACCACCGCATCGCTCACGCCGCATAGGAGCCCGATCAGCAGGGCGTTTGCCGGGTGATGCGGGAGGTCATCCAGGCGGTAACTACCGACCCCGAGCACGAGTATCGAAAACCACAACGTGAGGAAAAGGATATAACTCAATAGCGCGACATAGGTGAGCCGAAGGTTGGGACTAAAGTTCGGGTCGAAGCTGCCAATGTTCTCGAACTCCAATTTTCGGTTGAGAATAAACCCCATTGCGACGACGCCTAGCGCCACGCCGGGATGAAGCAGGCATAGGGGCGTGAACCACGATGTAAATTCGGCCAGCGCTTCTCTGGATATGAGAGTTTCTGGAGCGCGCGCGGTTGCGAACAGGACCGCGCCCAGAACCGCCAACGGCACGAAAGCGACGACGGCGCCGCGTACTGCCAGACTAATCAGGTACTTGTCCCGCGATTCGCGGGCGAGGCGCACGATCTTCTTTCGGATGCGGTCCAATTCGTCGCGACCATCGCTCAAGTTGTAATTCGGTCCCTGTAGACCGACCTGGGCGCCCGCGAGAATCTCGTTGAACAGGAATGTGAACTCCGAATCCGCAGGGGAAATTTCCTTGAGCGCCGTTAGCGTGGCTTCATAGTCCGAACGCAGCTTCTCGACATTGGCATCGCTCGTCGGGGGGTCATGCGCGCGCCGGAAAAACAGCGTGGCGCCGGCGGTACGTCCGTCGGGCGCGAGGTTCACGGCGGTCACGGATGCAAAGTGTTCGGGCACGGCAGGTCACGGAATGCGGTAGTGATGGCATTGTGAACATTTCTCGTAGTAGGGCCCTGGTTTGTAGTCCCATGGGCCGGTGAGCTGCGCCTCAGCCTTGCCCGCGGCGTGTGCAATATCGGCTCCTGAGGCGGTGACTGCCATCGCGCTATATTGCCTGATGCCCACCAGAATCGCTTCAATGCGTCGTACGGTCTCGGCCTGCGCGCCGTATGCGGTCACGGCGCTTTCCGCTTTGCTGAGCAAGCCGCGCAATTCATTGATGAGGGCAACGCTGCGATCGGCGGCTTCCATAATGTCCTCTTCGCGAATGACAACAAAATACCTGCGGTAGTATAGCTCGCGCCGTCAATCCCTGTAAACGGCCGGCCGTGTTCACGATTTCGATGCAAAGAGCCCGCCGAATGTTCTAGCTTGGACGAATGTCTTCGGAATTCTCCATCGCCTCCGTCCCCATCTCGGGCCGCGTCCTGATCGCGCCGATGACCGGCGTCTCGGATTTGCCGTTCCGGCGCGCGGCGTCGCGCTGCGGGGCGCCTTATGTCGCGACCGAGATGGTGGCGTGCGACGCGTTCGCGCGCGGGCGGCCGGACGTCGTACGCCGCGCGGCGGTGGGCGAAGGCCTGCCCTTGATGGTCATCCAGCTCGTCGGCCGCGACGCGGAATGGATCGCGAAGGGTGCCGCGCTCGCCGAACAGGCGGGCGCCGACATTGTCGACATCAACATGGGATGTCCGGCGAAGGAAGTCGCGGGCGCGCTGTCGGGCTCGGCCCTGATGCGCGACCTCGACCATGCCGAGCGCCTGATCGCCGCCGCGGTGGGCGCCACGCGAAAGCCCGTGACGGTGAAGATGCGGCTGGGCTGGGACAGCCTCGCCGCGCCCGAGCTCGCGCTGCGCGCCGAACGCGCGGGCGCCGCCGCCGTCACCGTGCACGGCCGCACGCGGCAGCAGTTCTACAAGGGCCGTGCGGATTGGTGCGCCATCGCCCACGTCAAGCGCGCCGTGCGCATCCCGGTGATCGTCAACGGCGACGTCGTCGATGCCGCGTCGGCGCGCGAGGCGCTGGCGCAATCGGGCGCCGACGCGATCATGATCGGCCGCGGCGCTTATGGGCGGCCCTGGATCGCGAACACCTGGAACGAGCCGCCGCTCGAAACGCGGTTGGCCATCGCGCTCGACCATTTCGCCGACACGCTCGCCTTCTACGGCGACGCGCTGGGCTTGCGCGTGTTCCGCAAGCATCTGGGCTGGTATGTCGAGAAGGCGCCGTTCGGCGGACGCGAAGCGAAATCGCGCCTGTGCCGTCTCGCTTCGCCGCGCGAGGTCGAGGACGCGCTGATGTCGCTTTGGTCGTTGAGGAAAGCCGCATGATCGAGAGACACGCCGACATCGGCGGAATGAACACGTTCATCGTCCATCCCGAGCGCTGTGGTCCGCACCCGGTCGTGCTCTTCTACATGGACGCGCCCGGCATCCGCGAGGAGCTGCGCGACATGGCGCGGCGCCTGGCGAGCGTCGGCTATTACGTGATGCTGCCCAACCTCTATCACCGCTCCGGCGTCGAGGAGTTGGGCCAATTCATCGGCGAAGCGGCGGCCGAAACGCGCAAGAAGATGTTCGCGCTGATGGGCTCGCTGAACATTCCGCTGGTGATGGAAGACACGGACGGGCTGGTTGCGTTCGCCGATGCGGACGCGGCCGCGTCGAAAGGCGCGATCGGCACGCTGGGTTATTGCATGAGCGGGCAATACGCGATCAGCGCCGCGGCGCACCTGCCCTCTCGCGTGCGCGCCGCCGCTTCGATCTACGGTGTGCGCCTCAAGACGGACGCCCCCGACAGCCCCGACCTCGCCGCGCGCAAGGGCCACGCCGAGCTCTACGTCGCCTGGGCCGAGACCGACCACTACGCGCCGCTCGAGGAGCTGGCGCCATTCGAAGCATCGTTGCGCGAAGGCGGCGTGGCGGCCGAGGTCGAGCTCTACAAAGGCGTCGAGCACGGCTTCGCGTTCCCGCAGCGCCCCGCCTACAACCGCGCCGCGGCGGAGCGGCATTGGGAACGCCTGTTCGTACTGTATGAGCGGAACTTGAAATGACACGGCTTGCGATTGCCGTCTTCGGCGCGTTCCTGCTGGGCCTGACCACGGCCTGCGCGGCCGGTGACACGTTTCCACTGGGGCTCGAAAAGCTTCATTGGGATATGCCGCAGGCGGAGGCGAGCGGCCTGTTCCCGCTTCGCGACGATACGTTTCGATCGCCCACCTCGCCGCTGCTGCCTGGCGAGACACGGTTGAAGAGCGAGGCCTATGCTTGGCAAACCTGCCGCTTCGAAGGGGTGTGGCGGTTTTTCAAATCGGGTCTGCACGCAGTCACGCTTATGGACGCACAGGGCAGCGCGGCCTGCACTGAGGCGATCATGAACGCCCTTCGCGCGCGCTACGGCGAGGCCACGGTGACGACCGTGCGCGGTTTCGACAACTACGCATGGGAAACCGCCGCCACCAAGGTAAAATTCATGCCGTCGGCCGGGTTCGGCTCATACGTCTGGTTCTACAGGCCCTCGGACGAGGAGGCGCAGGCCAAGCCTTAGCCGGCCAAGAGCTCGTACGCTGCGAAGACGATCAGCGCGACGGCCACCGCCAGCATGGGCAGCACCGACGCCCAGAAAGCGAACGGGTCTTCCCCGCGCCGTGCCTCCACCAGCGGGTGGGACATATACGATATCCCGGAACGGATGCGCAGAAGCGCCCATGCGCCCAGGACCAGGCCGACGACGAGCAGCGCGACGGCGGTGCCGGTAGCCTCGCTCACGGCCGCATCAATCCTTCGCCCGCTCGACGTATGAGCCGTCCTCGGTCAGCACGACGATGCGCACGCCCGGCACGATGTGGGTCGGCACCATGGTGCGCACGCCGTTCTCGAGCATCGCGGGCTTGAACGAGCCGGACGCGGTCTGGCCCTTCATCGCGGGCTCGGTGTCGGTGACGGCGAGCGTCACGCGCTGCGGCAACTCGATGGAGATCGGCGCGCCGTTGAAGGTGGCGAGCCTCACTTCCATGTTCTCCTGCAGATAGGGCGCCATGTCGCCCAGGATGTCGAGGCCGACATGGATCTGGTCGAAGGTCTCCGGCTGCATGAAGACGTAGTGGTCGCCGTCCTGGTAGAGGTAGTTGTAGGTCTGGTAGTCGATGAACGCCTTTTCGAGGCTGTCAGTGGTCTTGTAGCGCTCGTTGATCTTCACCCCGTCGGAGATGCGGCGCATCTCGAGCTGGGTCACGGGCGTGCCCTTGCCGGGATGGATGTTCTCCGCCGTCAGCACGATATAGAGCTTGCCGTCCTTCTCGATGACGTTGCCTTTGCGGACGTTGCTGGCGATGACAGAAACCACTTTGTACCTCTTGGGCGAAGGGGAGGTGGGGCGTATAGCAGGGGCCGGTCCAAAGGCCAAGAAGATGAGCCCAACTCCCTGGTGGTCGCCCCATATCCATGCCGACAAACGCCCGGCTCTGATCGGGCGCGGGCGGATCAAGGCTGCCGCGCGGGCCTGGTTCGAGGGCCAAGGCTTCACCGAGGTCGAGTGCGGGGCGCTGGTCGTCTCGCCGGGGAACGAGGCGCATCTGCACGCCTTCGCCACGGAACAGGTCGAGACAGGCGGCGCGCGGTCGCGGCGCTATCTGCACACCTCGCCGGAGTTCGCCGCCAAGCGGCTGCTGGCCGCGGGCGAGACGCGCATCTTCGATTTCGCGCGCGTCTTCCGCAACCGCGAGCGCGGGCCGCTGCACGCGCCCGAATTCACCATGCTCGAATGGTACCGCGCGAACGAGGGCTATGAGTGCGTGATCGCGGACAGTCTCGCGCTGGTGCGCCTGGCCGCGGACATAACGGGGGCGAAGATGTTCGCCTATCGCGACCGTATCTGCGATCCGCGCAGCGACGCCCAGCGTCTCACCGTGGCCGACGCCTTCACCCACCACGCCGGCATCGATTTGCTCGCGACCTTGAACGCGAAAGGCGAGGGCGATCGCGACCATCTCGCGACCAGGGCGCGGCGCGCAGGGCTGGACGTGGCCGGCGACGACAATTGGGCCGACATCTTCTCCAAGGTGCTGGTCGCGCGCGTCGAGCCGAAGCTCGGGCTGGAACGGCCCACGATCCTCTTCGAGTATCCGCGCTGCGAGGCAGCCCTCGCTCGCGCCGCGCCGCATGACCCGCGCGTCGCCGAGCGTTTCGAGCTCTATGCGTGCGGCGTCGAGCTCGCCAACGGCTTCGGCGAGCTCACCGACGCAGTTGAGCAGCGCGCCCGCTTCGAGGCGGAGATGGCGGAGAAACAGCGCGTTTACGGCGAGCGCTATCCCATAGACGAGGATTTTTTGGCGGCGCTGTCGCAGATGCCGCCCGCGTCCGGCGTCGCGCTCGGCTTCGACCGTCTGGTGATGCTGGCGGTCGGCGCCCGCAGGCTCGACGACGTGCTGTGGACGCCCGCGCTATAGTTTCCTCTCCTCGAACTCCACTGTCATTCCCGGCCGAGCGATGCCAACGGCATCGCGAGGGGAAGGGAACCCAGTTGGAAAGAACCAGACCAGTCTATCCGCCTGGGTCCCCTTCCCTCGCATCACGTGCTTCGCACGCGATGCTCGCCGGGGATGACAATGTGTGGTGCTGGCTTGCCGCTAATCCTGCACCTTCCCCGGCCGGCGCTGGGCGATGTGCCAGAGGACGCCGGCGGGATCGACGAGATAGACGATGCGCAGGCCCCAGGGCTGCATCGCGGGCGGACGTGGTGCCGCGACGCCGAAGCGGCCCGGCAGGTCGAGGCCCTGGACATGCGCCCACCATGCGTCGAGGTCGTCGACCATGAGCTGCATCATGGTGTTGCAGCCTTCCTCGTAGTAGCGCTGCAGGATGAAGCTGCTGGGTCCGGCCGCGAAGATCGCCACATCGCTGTCGAGCAGCTTGGTGAAGCCGAGCGCTTCGTAGAATTGCTTGGAGAGCTCGAAATCCTTCGTCGGCAGGAACGGCCGCGCGAGCTCGGTGCCGCTGGGTATCATCGTCACATCCTTGGCCCGCTGCCCTTCTTGAAGAACGCGCTCACCTTGTGGCGCGTCTGCTCCCACCACACGACGCGGGCGCTGGTGACCCAGTTGAGCTGGATCACCTTGCGCGGGCCCTCGAACGGCTCGAAGCCGTGCCAGGCGTTGGGCTGGTTCCTGAAGACGACGAGCGTGCCTTCGTCGGGCGGCACCTCCGCCACCACGTCGCCCAGGTCGGTGCCCGAGCGCAGCAGGCGCAGGCGGCCCTTGGGGCTCTCCCATTTGCCGTTCATGTAGATGAGGACGGTGACGAGCTTGGTCACGCTGTCGGTATGGATCTGGCCGTCGCGCGCGCTCGATTGGCCGCGCACCGTCACCATGGTGGGGCGATGCGACAGATCGATGCCGAACTTGTCGGCGACGGCCTTCGTGAACTCCGGCCCGCGGATCGCGTCCATGAAGGACTGGAACGCGGGGCCGTAGGCGAGCGTCGGCAGCGGGAAGCTTCCGGCATGCGTCACGGCGGGGAAATCGCGCTCGATGGCCTCGATCGCTTCCGCCTTCACGAAGCCCGGCACCATCACGTAAGGAAACGGCTCGGCGACCAGGGTCGCGCCGCGCACCGCCTCGACGTCGATGGGAAGGGTCATGAGAGGCCGAATTCGATCTGGGTATACGCCGCGCTCACGATGCCGCCGTCGACGGGCAGCACCGTGCCGGTGACGTAGGAACTCGCGCGCGAGCAGTAGAAGATGGCGGCGCCGATCATGTCCTCGTCGCGGCCGATCCGCCCCCGCGGCACGGCGCGCTCCATCTGTTTGCGCCCGACGGCGAGCACGGGCGCCAGCATCTTGGTGTCGAACGGACCCGGCGCGATGGCGTTGACGTTGATGTTGTCGCGCGCCAGATGCTTGGCGAGGTTGCGGGTCAGATGGTGCACCGCCGCCTTGCTCGCGGAATAGGCATAGCTCTCGAGCGTCGGCTGAAGGATGCCGTCGATGGAGCCGATGTTGACGATGCGCGCGGGATCGTCCTCGCTCGCCGCGGCGCGCAAGAGCGGCAGGAGCGCCTGGGTGAGCAGGAACACCGTTTTCAGGTTCACCGCCATCAGCTTGTCCCAGCCTTTCTCCGCGTACTGGTCGATGGGCTCGGCCCAGGCCGCGCCGGCGTTGTTGACGAGGATGTCGAGCCTGGTCTCGCGCGCCGCGACCTCGGCGGCCAGCGCCTTGACCCCGGCGGTGGTGCCCAGATCGTGCGGCAGCGCGATGCAGGTGCCGGTCTTGCCCAGCTCCGCCTCGGCCGCCGCGCAGGCCTTGGCGTCGCGCGAGGAGATATAGGTCTTCACGCCGGCCTCGACGAAGCCGCGCGCGATCATCAGCCCGATGCCGCGCGACCCGCCGGTGACGAGCGCGGTCTTGCCGCTGAGGGAGAAGAGGGAGGATGTGGGCATGGGGTTGGCCTTATTTAGCGGCCGGCAATATGCCCCCTCGGCTCCGCCGGGTCGAGGGCGGAAAAGCCGCGCGCGGGCGCGTGTGGAGGATCGGCCGTGCCTATGACGCCTTGCGTCAACGTTCCGGCTGCAATGCGTCGAATTGGCCGGAGACGATCAGCGCGGATCCCCGCACATTGCCGGCCGAAGGCAGCGCGTGTTCGAGATCGACGATGTCGCGGCAGAAACTCCAGCCCACTTCCTGCTTGAATTTGTACCGTCCGGGCCTGAGCGCGAAATCGTCGTGGTAGCCGGGCCCCCGCGCGAAGGCGCGGAGATCCTCGTCGACCGTCAACGATGTGCCGGGAAAGATGAAGTATATGGGATCGCCATAACCGACGCCGTGGAAATCCTCCTTGGGTCCATCGCCGAACCTGTCTTGTTCTACGCGCCTTCCATCCGGACCGATGATCTCGATCGAGTTTATCACCGGCGCGAATTCCTCGCTTTGAATGCAGATCGCGCGTTTTGAGACATTCGTGAGCTTGATCTCGAGTGTCGCCGGCGGCTGCGAGAACGTCGTCGACACGGCGATCCACGGGTCCGGATAGGGATGCTGCCTGGGCGGTATCTCGAGGACGCACAGGGACGCAATCAAGAGCAGGGCTTCGAGAGCCTTCGCCATTTCAATATCCTAGCGCGGAAACGCTTGCATCTGGTAGGATGTCCAGCATTGCGTCCGGGCTGTACGCGCGCGTTGCGGCGATTGCGGCGACACTATCTCGACCCTGTGTTCGATATCTCGTGCCCGAAATATTTAGTATGCGGTAGCTCATTGCGACAGGTCCGGCGTTAATCCCGTCCCCGACCCTGCGTACCGATTCGTGCGCGATTGTTTGTACAATCTCCGCCGAAGATTGCCTGAAGAAGTTCGGATTGTTGATCACCATCCTGTCGCCAGCGGTCGAATATTCGGAAAAGCTGGTGCCAGCACTCAGTGGCCAAGCCCTATCAGCCAAATTGGCAGGCCGGTTGCTGTTCACCGCGCCCAGGATGCCGTTGGCGTATTGCATCAGGTGGCCCACGATACTGCCGTTCTCGCCGGCGCCGACGCCGAGATATTTGTCCATCATCGCCGCGGCCTGGGTTTCGGCGGCGTTGAGCGTACCGCCGCTCGCGAGCTTCGCCTGAAGCGAGCGGAGCACGGCGATCTTCCCCGGGAGCTGGCCTCGAAGCTGTCCCTGCGCGGCGTTTATCGCGCCGTTCTGGCCGTTGTTGCAGTTCGTGCATTCCCATCGGCCGCTCGGATCGGTCGCGTTCGCCGGATCGTCCTGGACATAGGTGTAGAGGTCCAAATCGTCCTGGTAGCCGACGGGATCGACTTGCAGGAAACGGGCCTGCGCTGCCGTCATGGTGCAGCAACAACCCAAAGCCGCGAGCAGAAAAACGCGTGTGGCTGGCGACATGCGATACCCCGTTTGCGAAATGCAACCAGTAGGGTAGACGCAACGCGAACTCGCCTCAAGGGTGCTTACCGATACCCCGCGTTCACGTCCGCCAGCGCTTTCGAGCCCGGACACAGCTCCTTCTCGCCCATTCGGTTCAAGGGCCGGGTCACGGTCCCCAGATGGGTATGCAGGTCCTCGGGCTCGGGGTCGACGTAGAGCAGGCCCGTCACCACCTCGCCGGCGGCCTGGCGCTGCTGCAGGTGGGCCATCGCCTCGGCGCGGTTGGTCGCGTCGTAGTCCTTGTGCAGCTTTGCGAGCTTGAGGTACGAGCCGTCGTGCTGGCGCACCACCTCGGTCGTGCCGGGCTCGAAATCGACCTTGATCTCGGTGCGTGCCGGGATGACGTCGATGCGGTTCATCGCCTCGTTGTGCTCGCGGACGTAGTCGAAGCTCTTGGTCGAGCCCGCGTGGTTGTTGAACTGGACGCAGGGGCTGATGACGTCGAGCACGGCCGAGCCCTGATGCGAGATCGCCGCCTTGATCAGCGGCACGAGCTGGTGCTTGTCGCCGGAGAAGCTGCGCGCGACGAAGGTGCAGCCGAGCACCAGCGCCAGGCTCACCAGGTCGATCGGCGAATCCGCGTTGGTGCCGCCGGCCTTCGACTTCGAGCCCTTGTCGGCGGTCGCCGAGAACTGGCCCTTGGTCAGGCCGTAGACGCCGTTGTTCTCGCAGATATAGACCATGTTCACGCCGCGCCGGACGCAATGCGCGAACTGGCCGAGCCCGATCGACGCGCTGTCGCCGTCGCCCGAGACGCCCAGATAGATGAGGTCGCGGTTGGCGAGATTGGCGCCGGTGAGCACGCTCGGCATGCGGCCGTGCACCGAGTTGAAGCCGTGGCTTTGTCCCAGGAAATAGTCCGGCGTCTTGGACGAGCAGCCGATGCCCGACAGCTTGGCGACGCGGTGCGGCTCGAGGTCGAGCTCGAAACAGGCCTGGATCAGCGCCGCGCTGATCGAGTCGTGGCCGCAGCCCGCGCAGAGCGTCGAGATGCGGCCCTCATAGTCGCGATGCGTGAAGCCGAGCTTGTTCTTCGCAAGGCCGGGATGACGCAGCTTGGGCTTGGCGATGTAGGTCATGAATTTGCCTCGAAAGCGTAACCGAATTCGTGGATGTCCTCGGCATAGCGCGCGGCCACGAAGCCGCGGCTCCAATCGTTGTAGTAGGTGGCGTAAGCGCCGTGCTCCGACGCGTTGCGGCGCGAAAGCGCGGCGCTCAGGCCGAGCCTTGCGCAGATGCGCGAGAAATCATCGCCCATGCGCTCGAAGCGGCCGATGAAATCGGCGCCGCGCGCATAGTCGCTCTGCGGGCGCAGGACGTGGAGCGGCTCGAGCCACGCCGCGCCGGAATCGATGAGCCGTATCATCCCGGCGAAGCTCGTCTCCTGGAGCTGCGGCAGGGTGCCGGCGAGATAGCGCCGCGCATAGGCGTAGAACGACACCAGCCGCTCCCACGGATTGCGCACGAAGGCGAATTTGAAATAGCCCGAAAGCTCCGGCTTGCGCGCGACGAGCGCCGGCAGGGTTTCATGCGTGGTCTCGCGCAGCACGTCCGCGTCTGCGTCCGCGAACGGCTCCAAAGCCGCGCGCATCGCGATGCCGCCGGTCTTGGGCACATGCGCGAAGACGAAACGGTGGGCGTGGGAGATGATCATAACTCTCCCCCACTCAAACTCGTCATGGCCCGCGAATGCGGGCCACCCAGTTGAGGTCTTCTCGAAAGGCGCAGCAGAAGTCTCCGTGAATTTTCTCCACCGGCGAAGGCGTCACCTGGGTGGCCCGCATTCGCGGGCCATGACAGTGAGTGCTTCATTCCGCCGCTTCCTTCCGCGTCGCGTTCAGGCGCTCGGCGATGGCTGCGTGGATGAACCGCGCGGTGATCGGCGTGCCGTCGTAATGCAGGATCGAGATCAGCCGCGCGGGATCGACGGCGCATTCGTTGACGATCAGCTTGGCGAGCTGCGCGTCGCGGTTCTGCTCGACGACGAAGACCTGCTCGTGGGCGAGGATGAAGTCCGGCACGGCGTCGGCGAACGGGAAGGCGCGGACGCGCAGCGTGTCGAGATGCAGCCCTTCGGCCGACAGCGCCGCGAACGCCTCGTCCATCGCAGCCGACGTCGAACCGTAATAGATGACGCCGTACTTGGCCTTCTCCTTCGCCCGGCGCGCGATCGGCGCAGGCACCAGCGACTTGGCGGTCTCGAGCTTGCGCAGCAGGCGCTGCATCACCTCGGTGTAGTCCTTGCCTTCCTCGCTGTAGACCGCATAGGCGTTGTGCGACGAGCCGCGCGTGAAATAGGCGCCCTTGGTCGGATGCGTGCCGGGCAGCGTGCGATAGGGAACCGCGTCGCCGTCGACGTCGAGATAGCGCGCGAAGGACTTGCCGGCCTCCAGCTCCTCGGCGGTGATGATCTTGCCGCGGTCATAGACGCGCGCGTCGTCCCATTCGAGCGGCTTGCACAGCCAGTCGTTCATGCCGATGTCGAGGTCCATCATCGAGAAGATCGGCGTCTGCAGGTGTTCGGCGAGGTCGAACGCCATCGCCGCGAACTCGAAGCTCTCGCGCGGATCCTCGGGGAAGAGCAGGACATGCTTGGTGTCGCCGTGGCTGGCGTAGGCCGCGAGCAGGATGTCGGATTGCTGCGTGCGCGTCGGCATGCCGGTCGACGGCCCGCCGCGCTGGATGTCGAAGACCACCGCGGGGATCTCGGCATAATACGCGAAGCCGAAGAACTCCTGCATCAGCGAGATGCCGGGGCCCGAGGTCGCGGTGAAGGAACGCGCGCCGTTCCAGCCGGCGCCGAGCACCATGCCAATGGCCGCGATCTCGTCCTCGGCCTGGACGATGGCGAACTTGTTCTGTCCCGTCACCGGATCGACGCGGAACTTGCGGCAATGGGCGGTGAAGGCCTCGGCGAGCGAGGTCGAGGGCGTGATCGGATACCAGGCGCAGACGGTCGCGCCGCCATAGACCGCGCCCAGCCCCGCCGCGTCGTTGCCGGAGATGAAGATGCGGTCGCCGACCTTGTCGGAATGCGTGACTTTCAGCTTGCAGATTCCGGCGAGGTTCTTCTCGGCGTAATCGTAGCCCAGGCGCAGCGCCGTGCCGTTCATGGTGATGAGCTTGGTCTTGCCCTTGAACTGCTTGACGAGCAATTCGTCGATGGCCTTGAGGTCGAGGCCGATGAGCGAGGCCAGCGCGCCGACATAGATGATGTTCTTGAGAAGCTGGCGCTCGCGCGGGATCGTGCCTTCCATCGAGTTGGAAAGCGCCGTGAACGGCACGCCCATGATGGTGATGTCGGTGCGCAGCTTCTGGCCCGTGAGCGGCTTGGTCGAGTCGTAGAGCAGGTAGCCGCCGGGCTCGACCTCGGCGATGTCCTTGTTCCAGGTCTGCGGGTTCATCGGCACGACGAGATCGACGCCGCCGCGCCGCCCGATCCAGCCTTCGCCGGAAACGCGCACCTCGTACCAGGTCGGCAGGCCCTGGATGTTCGACGGAAAGATGTTGCGCGTCGCTACCGGCACGCCCATGCGCAGCACGCTGCGGGCGAAGAGCTCGTTCGCGGACGCCGAGCCCGAGCCGTTGACGTTGGCGAACTTGACGACGAAGTCGTTGGTGGCAGTCAGTTGCTTCATTTCAATTCTCACGCGGAGACGCGGAGTCGCGGAGGGGAGCTGTGACGCTCCGCGACTCCGCGTCTCCGCGTGAATCCTTTTCTATCGTCCACATGCCTGCGCCGTTTCGAGATAGAACTTCTGCATGTCCCAGGCGCCGGTCGGGCAGCGTTCGGCGCACAGCCCGCAATGCAGGCAGACGTCCTCGTCCTTGACCATCACGCGGCCGGTCTTCAAGTAATCCGAGACGTAGAGCTCCTGCGTCGTGGGATTGTTCGTCGGCGCGGTCAGGTGCGTGCGCAGCGCCTCTTCCGGATCGTTCTCGGTGAAGGTGATGCAGTCCACCGGGCAGATGTCGACGCAGGCGTCGCATTCGATGCAGAGGTTCTTCTCGAACACCGTCTCGATGTCGCAGTTGAGGCAGCGTTGCGCCTCCTTGAAGCCCAGCTCTTTCGTAAAGCCGAGCTCGACCTCCATGTTGACGTCGCGTAGGGTCAGCTCGTGCGGCGCGTGCGGAACCTTGAAGCGCAGGTCCATCGACACGTCGTTGTCGTAGGACCATTCGTGGATGCCCATCTTCTGGCTGGCGATCGTGTGCGGATCGGCAGGGCGGACCTTCACGTCATGGCCGTTGCACAGAAGGTCGATCGACACCGCGGCCGCGTGGCCGTGCGCCACCGCCCAGATGATGTTCTTGGGCCCGAACGCCGCGTCGCCGCCGAAGAAGACCTTCGGGTTGGTCGATTGATAGGTGACCTCGTCGACTTTCGGCATGTCCTTCTTGTCGAACTCGACGCCGATGTCGCGCTCGATCCAGGGGAAAGCGTTCTCTTGGCCGACGGCGACGAGCACATCGTCACATTCCACGTGCAAATCAGGCTCGCCGGTCGGCAGCAGTTTGCGGTTGTCCCCCACGCCCTCGGCCTTCACCTTCTGAAACAGCACGCCGGTGAGCTTGCCGTCCTTGTGGGTGAATTCCTTCGGCACCAGGAAGTTCAGGATCGGGATGCCTTCGCCCATCGCGTCGTCCTTCTCCCAGGGCGACGCCTTCATCTCCTCGAAGCCGGAGCGCACGACGACTTTCACGTCCTCGCCGCCCAGGCGGCGGGACGTCCGGCAGCAATCCATCGCGGTGTTGCCGCCGCCCAGCACGATCACGCGCTTGCCGATCGACGTCGTATGGCCGAACGAGACCGACGACAGCCAGTCGATGCCGATATGGATGTTCTCTTTCGCTTCCTGGCGGCCCGGGATTTCCAATTCGCGCCCGCGCGGCGCGCCGCAGCCGACGAACACCGCGTCGTAGTTCTCGGCGAGCACCGATTTCAGGCTCGAGATTTTTTCGCCGAACCGCGTCTCGGGCTCGAGGCCGAGGATGTAGCCGCACTCTTCGTCCAGCACCGTCTCGGGCAGGCGGAATTTCGGGATCTGCGTGCGCATCATGCCGCCCGCGAACGGATCCTGATCGTAGATCACGACCGTGTAGCCGAGCGGCAGCAGATCGCGCGCCACGGTGAGCGACGCGGGCCCCGCGCCGATCAGCGCGACGCGCTTGCCGTTCTTCTCGGACGCGGGCTTGGGCAGGCGGTCGCGGATATCGTCCTTGCTGTCGGCGGCGACGCGCTTCAGGCGGCAGATCGCGACCGGCTGCTCCTCGACGCGGCCGCGCCGGCACGCCGGCTCGCAGGGGCGGTCGCAGGTGCGCCCGAGCACGCCCGGGAACACGTTGGACTTCCAGTTGATCATATAGGCGTCGGAATACCGCCCCTCCGCGATCAGCCGGATGTACTCCGGCACGGGGGTGTGGGCGGGACACGCCCATTGGCAGTCGACCACCTTGTGGAAGTAATCGGGATTGGAGGTATCGGTCGGCTTCATGCCCGGGCGGCGCGCTTGTTGCGGCGGCCGGCCCTCAGCGATCACAGAACTCATTCTTCCTGTTCGAACTCCCCGACAGCGCGCCCTTGCCCGGCTGACAGATCGTCAATGCGCCCTGTCGCGGCGCACTTATAGCGGCAGACGCCGAGCTTTTCCCCTCTTTTTGCGATATTAGTCGGTGGGAGCGCCCGCGCAACACCCGATTTCGTCGCAACCCCTTGAGATTCCTAAAATTATGGATATCGCGCTGACCCCCGAGCAAGAGGCCGTCGAGGCGGCGGTGACCCGGCTCGCCCAAGCCTTCGGCGACGATTATTGGAGCGCGTGCGACGAGGGGGCGCGCTTCCCGCACGAATTCCACAAAGCCTTCGCCGAGGCCGGTTTCCTCGGGATCACCATGCCGGTGGAGCTGGGCGGCGCCGGCTTGGGCGTCACCGAAGCCGCGATCATGATGCATGCGGTCGGCCGGGGCGGGGGCGGCTATGCGGCCGCCTCGTCGCTGCATCTCAACATCTTCGGTCCCCACGCCATCGTCGTCCACGGCAGCGAGGAACAGAAGCGGCGCATGCTGGCGCCGCTGATCAGGGGCGAGGAGAAGGCCTGTTTCGGCGTCACCGAGCCCAATGCCGGCCTCGACACCGCGAGCATCGAGACCTTCGCGCGGCGGACCAACGACGGCTACATCGTCCGTGGCCGGAAGATCTGGACCACCACCGCGCAGGAGGCCGACCGGATCCTGCTTCTCGCGCGCACCGCGAGGAAGGAGGACGGCAAGCGCCCGACCGATGGGATGACGCTGTTCTACACCGCGCTCGACCGCTCGAAGGTCGAGGTCCGCCGCATCCCCAAGATGGGCCGCGCCGCGGTGGATTCGAACACGGTCTTCATCGACGACCTGTTCGTGCCCGACGAGGATCGCATCGGCGAGGAGGGCAAGGGCTTCCGCTATCTGCTCGACAGCCTGAACCCCGAGCGCATCCTCATCGCCGCCGAGGCGATCGGCCTCGGCCGCGATGCCTTGGCGCGCGCCGCCCGCTACGCCCGCGACCGCGTCGTCTTCGGCCGTCCCATCGGCCAGAACCAGGGCGTGCAGCATCCGCTCGCGGAAGCCTGGGCCTATTTGGAAAGCGCGTGGTGGATGACACTACGCGCCGCGTCTTTGTATGACGCCAAGAAGCCCTGTGGCGCCGAGGCCAACGCGGCCAAGCTCTTGGGCGCGCGCGCCTCGTTCGAGGCGTGCAAGAAGGCGATCATGACCCATGGCGGCATGGGCTACGCGAAGGAATACCAGGTCGAGCGCCTGTTCCGCGAAAGCATGCTGCCGATCATCGCGCCGGTGACGGAGCAGATGATCCTGAGCTACATCGCCGAGAACGTGCTGGATTTGCCGAAGTCGTACTAAAGGCTTGAACGCGGAATCACGGCGACAAACGAATTGTTCCTACGCTTTTGGCCTTGTGCCCTTCTACGATCAAATACCATGTTCCCTCGTCGAGGTCGACCTGTTCATTCAGTGATCTTCGTCCGTTCCAAACCCGAGTGAAGCTATGACTTGCTAGTTGGCCGTGTTCATATTCTTGCATTTCTTCTCTGCCCAAAACTACCAGATTGACGGGCTTCGTCGCGATCATATCTATGTTCACAGCGGTGCGGCGCGGAAGTGAAAATCTGAACACTTCGTATTGCGACGGAGTAACTTTGAATTCGCGATAGCTCGCCATTACTCTGCTTCCTCAGAGGTCGATTGATTAGGTTTTTCGTACGTGCCTATGGGCACCATCGTGATCTTGTTGCCTCCGATTGCGACCTCGTTAACGCGCCTGATCATTCCTCTGATCTCCGAAACGAAAAACGGGGCAATCATGATCAAAGCGGCCTTCCAATGTTCGTCGAGGAACTCGAGGCCGTTGCGCAGGGGGGCGATAAGCCGTTCAGACCAGCCGGAATAGGGATCGATTTCATAGACAATGTGCGCAAGAGCTACACTGAAAAGCAAAAAAACCGTATATGACACAAGGCAGTAATATCCGATCACGCGAAGGTCGAACGAGCCTGGAAATTTGTAGTTGATATGCGGCATAGATGGTCTTGTCTCGCGCGGAGGAAGTTAGTTGTGCATCATTGGTTGGCACGGCAGCGCATCAAATCAGCACCATATCATATTTTGGGCTCTCAAACATGAGCGTACCGATTCTATCGACTGATCGTCTCATCCTGCGTGCCCACACGGCCGGCGACTTCGTGTCCTATCTGGCGGAGCGCTCCGACCCCATGGTGATGAAATATCTCGGCAAGGGCGATCTGCTCACCGAGGAGGAGGCGTGGCAGAAATTCACCTCCATGCCGGGACATTGGGCGCTGATGGGATACGGCACCTGGTCGGTCGTGGAGAAGGAAAGCGGGATGCGCATCGGCAATGTCGGCTTCACCGACAAGAGGCGCCCGCCGGAGCATCCGGCGTGCGGCGCGCCTGAGATGGGCTGGGCGCTCGCGGCATCCGCCCACGGCAAGGGCTATGCGACCGAGGCCGTGAACGCGGCGCTCGATTGGGGGCGCGACGTCTTCGGACGCGGCGCGCGCACGGTGTGCGTGATCTCGACGGACAACACCGCCTCCTTGCGCGTCGCCGGGAAAGTAGGTTTCAAGCAATTCGCAACCGCCACGCGCTACGGCCTTGGCCGCCTCGTCTTCGAACGGATGCTGTAGAGATGGATATCCCCGTCATCGAGACCGAACGCCTGATCCTGCGCGGCCACACGGTCGAGGACTTCCCGTCCTATGCGGCGATGTGGCGGGAGCCCATCGTCACGCGCTTCATCGGCGGCGCGCCGCTCAGCGAAGAGGACGCTTGGGCCAAGTTCATGCGCCTCGCGGGCCACTGGGCGCTTCTCGGCTTCGGCTTCTGGGCGATCGTGGAGAAATCGAGCGGCGCGCGCATCGGCGAGGCGGGCATCCTCGACGTCAAGCGCGACATCGTGCCGTCGTTCCACGGCGTGCCGGAGATCGGCTGGGGCCTTCTGCCCTCCGCGCACGGCAAGGGCTATGCGACCGAGGCGGTGCGCGCCATCCTCGCCTGGGCGGAGCGGCGCTTCGGCAAGGTGCGCATGGTCTGCATCATCGCGCCCGAGAACACGCCGTCCCTGCGCGTCGCCGAACGCGTGGGCTTCCGCGAGGAGACGCGCACGACCTACAAGGGCGAGCCGATCGTCATCCTGCAAATCCCGCGTTGAGATATCTCCCCATCGGCAGCCAGTAATTGTCATACCAGCCGATCGAGAGATGATTTCCCGCGCCGCGCGGAAAGCCGGTGTGGTTGAAGATCAGCCGTGTGCGGGCGCCTTCGTCGCGAAGCTCGAAACTTACCAGAGAGTAGGTGCCCGCATCCCACGATGCCTCGCGCCAGGCCTGGACGAGGCGCGTGCCGGCGGCCAGCTCGATGTTGCGGCCCGAGATGAAGCCGCCGAAGATCTTGAACGCGCCGCCGGCCTCGGTCGAGATCTCGGCCGGCGCCGGTCCGATCTTGCCGGAGCGCGCCGCGGCGCCGAGCTTGACGATGGCGTCGAACTGCGACGCGGTGGTTAGCGCGGCGTAGATGCGCTGCCGTTTGGTGAAGAAGCGGATCTCCTGATGGATCGCCTCGGCATCGTGCGACAGGCCGGGTGTGTCGGTCGCGGCGCGCGCGACCGAAGGCAGCGCCGCGCCCGCGGCCAGGACCGCGAGCCGCGCGATGTCCCGGCGGGTGGGATCGTTTGTCGTCGGCTGCTCCTATCCGTGCTGCCCCAGGCTCAGCATATTCCCGTCGGGGTCCTTGAACCAGGCGACGAAGATGCCGGGCGCGGGCGACCAGATGCCCTGTTCGTCCTGGGGCAGGCCGGGCACGCGCACGAACTCGATGCCGCGCGCGGCGAGCGCCGCCACCGCCTTCTTGATGTCGGCGACTTCCCAGCCGAGCACGGTGAAGGGCTGCGGCGTGAAACTCTTCACCGGCGAGACGCGCAGCGTCGTGCCGTTGGAGTCGAAGACGAGCGCGTACTGGTCCTCGTGGCGCAGCGCGAAGCCGAGCGTGCCACCGTAGAATTCCTTGGCGCGCGCGCGGTCGGTGACGGCGAGGAAGGCGCCGGTCTTGGCATCGGTCAGCATGGGCCGCTCCTTTTGCCTTCACTTTAGCGCGTTCGCCGCTAAAGTCGGAAGCGCGCGGTCAAGAGGACACCATGCCAGGTCTTTTTTTCGAGGAATTCTCGGTCGGACGGACCTTCGCCCATCCGATCCGCCGCACGGTGACGGAGGCCGACAACGTCTTCTTCACCGCGATGACGCACAACCCCGCCCAACTCCATCTCGACGAGGAATACGCCAAGACGACCGAGTTCGGCACGCGCATCGTCAATTCGCTCTTCACGCTGGGGCTGATGATCGGCATCTCGGTCGGCGACACGACCTTGGGCACCACCGTCGCCAATCTCGGCATGGACGAGGTGCGCTTCCCCAAGCCCGTCTTCCACGGCGACACGCTGCATGTGGAGAGCGAGGTGCTCGAGCTGCGCGCCAGCAAGTCGCGCCCCGGCCAGGGCATCGTCGTCTTCCAGCACAAGGCGATCAATCAGCGTGGCGAGATCGTCGCCCAATGCAAACGCAGCGCGCTGATGCTGGGGAAGCCGAAGCAATGAGCCGCTGGGCGGGAGCCGCGCTTGGCGTGATGCTCATCGCGCTCGGCCTTGCGTCGCTGTTTCCGGTGGAGGCGCTGCATCTGGTCACGGGTTACCATACGGTCGGCCTGAGCGGCGATGGCCTGTTCTATATCGGCGTCGCCGGCAGCTTGGCGCTGATCGCCGGGGTGGTGCTGTTGGTGTCGAGCAGGAAGGTGCCGCGATGATCCTGCGCTTGCTTCTCTTCGTGCCCGCCGACAGCGAGAAGAAGCTCGCCAAGGCGAAGGGCTCGCCCGCCGACGCGCTGATCCTGGATCTCGAGGATTCGGTCGCCGCCGAGAACCGGCCCGCGGCGCGGGCGCTGCGTGCGCATTCGTCGTAGCGTTGCGCGGAAAGTAGTCCTGATGTTGTTTAAAACCTGGCATTGATTCCCGCATCATTTGATGCTAAGAGTGATGCATAGGAGCTTCTCATGCGCACCACGATCACGCTGGACGACGAATTGCTCGCCGACGCGGAAAAATATACCGGCATCAAGGAAAGAACCGCGCTGGTGAACGCGGGGCTGAAGTCGCTCGTGGAGCGGGAGGCCGCGCGCCGGCTCGCACGGCTGGGTGGCACCGAACCCCAATTTCGCGCGCCGCCTCGCCGCCGCTTCGGCAAGCCGTGATCTTGGCCGACAGCTCGGTTTGGGCCGATCATCTTCGCTTCGAAGATCCAACATTGGCTATCTTGCTCGATGCGGAGCAGGTACTCATGCATCCCTTCGTCATCGGCGAAATTGCTTTGGGCTATCTGAAGCGGCGAGACGCGATCCTTTTGGATTTAAAGAAGATGACTCAGGCGCCTCGCGCTTCCGATGACGAAGTTCTTCATCTCATAAACAGCCGGGGTCTAGTCGTGAGCGGGATCGGGTATGTCGACGCGCATTTGCTTGCCGCGGTCAGGCTGCTGCCGGGTACCGGTTTGTGGACCCGCGACAAAAAGCTTCATGCTGCCGCCGAGCGGCTGGGCTTCGCCATAACTCCCGATCGCAAGACGCTTCCATGATCCTGCGCTCGCTTCTCTTCGTGCCGGCCGACAGCGAGAAGAAGCTCGCCAAGGCGCGGACCTCGCCCGCGGACGCGCTGATCCTGGATCTCGAGGATTCGGTGGCGGCGGACAACCGGCCCGCGGCGCGGGCGCTGGTGCGGGAGTTCCTGAAGGACACGCATCCGCAATCGATCTGGGTGCGGATCAATCCCCTGGGCAGCGAGGATTTCATCCGCGACGTCGAGGCGGTGACGGCTTGCGCGCCCGCGGGCTTCGTCATCCCCAAGCCGGACGGGCCGCAGGCGCTCAACGTGATCGACGCCCATCTCATCACGCGCGAGACGCAGGCGGGCCTCGCCCACGGCACGATCAGGCTCCTGCCCGTGGCGACGGAGACGCCCATCGCCGCGATGTCGCTGCAGGACTATCGCGTCAGGCCGCCGCGGCTGGCGGCGATGACCTGGGGTGCGGAGGATCTGTCGGCGGCGCTGGGAGCTGCGGGCAATCGCGGTGAGGACGGCGAGTTCCTGCTCACCTATCGCGTCGTGCGCTCGCTCTGCCTGATCGCGGCGAAGGCGGCGGAGGTACCGGCGATCGAGACGCTGTACGCCGATTTCCGAGACGCGAAAGGCCTCGAACGCGCCGCGCGCGCGGCCCAGCGCGAGGGCTTCTCAGGCATGCTCGCGATACATCCCGGCCAGGTGGAGACGATCAACGCCGCGTTCACCCCGTCCACGGACGACGTCGCGCATGCCGGGCGCGTCGTCGCCGCCTTCGCGAGCGGCGCCGGCGTCGCGTCGCTGGACGGCAAGATGCTGGATCAGCCGCATCTCAAGCAGGCCAGGCACGTGCTGGCGCTTCACGAGCAGATTGCGAACCGACCCTCCCCTTGAGGGAGGGTCGAAAACGCGAAGCGTTTTCGGGGAGGGGCACGGCGCAGACCGCTACCCCTCCCCGAAAAACACTTCGCTTCGCTCGTGTTTTTCGACCCTCCCTCAAGGGGAGGGTTGAGCGGGCTTGTGCGCCTTCGCCCGCGCCATGATCCAGCCGTAGAGCACCACGATCAGGGCCGCGAACAGCGCGGTCGAAACCCAGTTGATCCAAACAAAATCCACCGGCGCGAGCTGGAACGGCACCGGATTGTTCGTCGCCCAGATCATCCCGGCGTTGATCACGCCCCACAGGCTCTCGCCCACGATCATGCCCGAGGCGATGAGCACGGCCAGGCGCTGCGAATATTCCGGCGACGGCGTGCGCTTGGTCCAGTTGTCGTAGAGATGGCCGATGACGGCGCCGATCACCACGGGCAAGGTCGCGCTCACCGGCAGATAGATGCCGATGCCGACGGCGAGCGGCGACAGGCGCAGGAGCTTGGCGAGCCCGAGCAGCTCGTCCAGCACGACGAGGCCGACGCCGAGCCCGATGCCGGCATAGAGCATGTCCCAGTTGAGGTCGCCGCCGATCACGCCCTGCGCCAGCGCCGAGATCAGCGTCGCTTGCGGCGCGGGCAGCGGCTTGGTCCCGGCCACGACGTGCAGGTTGGGCGCGCCGAGGAAGCCCATCGAATTGGCGATCATGTTCAGCACCGGCGGGATCACCGCGGCGCCCGCGAGCACGCCTATGATCAGCGCCCATTGCTGGGCGCGCGGCGTGGCTTTCACGAGCTGGCCGGTCTTGAGGTCCTGCAGGTTGTTGTTGGAGATCGTGGCGATGGCGAAGACGATCGCGGTGGTGAACAGCGCGAAGGCGATCAGCGTCTTCTGCGTGTCGGGGCCGGGATGCTCGACGGCGACGAAGATCGCGGCGCAGGAGACGATGGCGAGGATGCCGACGCCCGAGATCGGCGAGTTCGAGGCGCCGATCAGTCCCGCCATGTAGCCGCACACCGCCGCGATCAGGAAGCCGCCGACGAAGACGAACGGCACGGCGATGAGGACGAGTGTCCTGGCCTCGCCCGACAACGGTGTCGGCTGCAGGAACTCGAACAGCAGATAGGCGATGACGCCGAGACAGGCGAGCGCCAAGAGCCCGATCCAGCCGGGCGACATGTCGGTGTCGGTGCGCTCGCCAGCGCCGCCTTTCGTCCGCCGCGAGGCCGACAAGGTCGAGATCACGCCGCTCACCACCGGCCCGATCAGCTTGATCAGCGTCCACACCGACGCAACCGCGATCGCGCCCGCGCCGATGAAGCGCACCTGCTTGCGCCAGATGAAATCGGCATAGTCGGACGGCGAGGCGATGGTGAAGGGATTGTGCGGCACGGGGAAGGGATGCGCGCTCAGCCACGGCACCGCGACGCCCCAGGCGATGACGAGGCCGAGCAGCATCGCCATGCCGACGGAAAGCCCGACGAGATATCCCGCGCCCACCAGCGCGAGCGAGAAGCCCATGTCGAAGCCGCTGGCCGCGTTCGGGAGACCCAAGCGGTCGAGGCGGAAGAAGCGGGTGAACTCGGCGGTCGCGTATCCGGTCGCGGCCACGATGGCGAGGCCCGCGGACGCGAGCGCGCCATAGACGACCGCGACGAGGCCCTCGCGCGATTCCCGCGTCGCCTGTCCGCGCGCGGCCTCGCCGACTTCGAGCACCTCCGCCGCGGCCACACCTTCCGGGTACGGAAGGTCGGTGTCGACCACCATCGCGCGGCGCAGGGGGATCGTGAACAGCACGCCCAGGATGCCGCCCGAGGCGCAGATCCAGAACGAGGTCCAGAACGGGAAGTCCACCCACCAGCCGACGATCAGAAGGCCCGGCAGCACGAAGATGATGGCGGAGAGCGTGCCCGCGGCCGACGCCACGGTCTGCACGATGTTGTTCTCGAGGATGGTGGAGCTCTTGAACAGCGACAGCACCGCCATGGAGATGACGGCCGCGGGGATCGAGGTCGCGAAGGTGAGGCCCACGCGCAGTCCCAGATAAACGTTCGCCGCGGTGAAGACGAGGGTGATGAGCACCCCCAGGATCACGCCCCTCAGCGTGAGCTCGAGCATGGGCTTTCCAGGCGCGGACATCTCTTTCCCCTCTTTAACCTCCCCCTTGTGGGGAGGTCGAAAATCCGAAGGATTTTCGGGTGGGGGAGCGGTGCAAGCCCCCCACCCGAAATCTCTCCGCTACGCTACGAGATTTCGACCTCCCCACAAGGGGGAGGTAGGAAAGAAAAGAAACAGCGCGCCGCCCGCGAGAGCTACGGCAGCGTCATCTCGAACACGACGCCGGCGCCGGTGAATCCGCTCGCGGTCGAGCCTCCCAGACCCGTGGTGCCGTACAGCGCGCCGTTGTTGATCAGCAACCCGCCGCCGAACGGGTCGGCGCCGTCCGCGCAGTTGGCCTGGGCGCAGAAATTGTAGAGCGTCAGGAACGATCCGGCATGGGTGTATTCGAAGATCGTGCCGGCGCCGGGAGGGGACGTGACCGGCGACGGGTTGGCGCCGCCGCTCTCCGTGACGCCGAAGATGTCGTCCTGTGAGTCCAGGACGATCGCGACCGGGCCGGCGCCGTCCGTGCAATTTGCGCCGCTCGGGCAGAAATCGTGCAGCAGCGCGTACTGGTAGATCGTAGAGCGGGCGCCGCATGCGCGGCAGCTGCCGGGCGCGAGGCTGAACAGCGTGCCGCGGGACGTCGCGCCGCCGCCGGTGTCCGCGATCCCATAGAGCGTGGCGCCGTCGCTTGCGAGCGCGAATCCGATATAGGTCTCGCCCGTGGCCGAGATGTAGAGGATGCTGTGGTTGAACCCGCCGGCGCCGTCGGGCGTGAGCTCGAAGATCGTGCCGTCCGACGTCCCGCCGAACAGATCGCCGTTCGCGTCCATCACCAGATTGCCTTGCGGCTTCATCCCGTCGGCGCAGTCGCTGATCTGGCAGAACGAGTAGATCACGCGCTCGCCCCACGCCTTGCGGCCGGGCTTGGGCGGGGTCAGTTCGTAGACGACGCCTTCGCTATTGCTGCCGCCCTTGGTCGTCATGCCGTACAGCGGGGAGACGCCGTCATAGATTTGGCCGCTCTCTTTGCCCTGGTAGTCGAGGCTGCCGGAACCGGGCTGGCAACCGTCGGTCCCCTGGAAGATGTGCAGCGGGTGGAGCTGCCGCTCGGTGGACTTCATATAGACCGCGCCGCACGTTTTCTCAGGGACGCCCGTCGTCGTGCCGTAGAGGTTGCCCGAGACGTCCAGGACCGGCGTCGCTTCGGGCTCGCCGCCCTCGCTGCAGAAGTCCGGATCGCAAAACGCCTTGAGCACGTGCTTGAAATAACGCGCGCCGCCATGCTTGGGCACGAGCTCGTAGAGCGCACCTGCGTCGAAGCGGCCGCCGAAGGCGGTGACGCCGAAAAGATCGCCGTTCGCATCGATCGCCGGCGCGCCGGCCGCCAGCCCGCCGTCGGCGCAGCTCGTCGCCTGGCAGAAGCTGTGCAGCACGCGATAGTTGACGATCGCGCCGGCCTGGGCCTGCGCGCTCCAAAGCCCCGCCGCCAGCGACAGGCCGCAAACGAACACGCTGCGCGCGAAATTCCCGCTCATGACACCCCCCTGGTTTTTCGCGACCATAGCATTTCGCGGCGGTGCGGCACATCCTGTCGGGTGACGAAACGATGAAAAAAAGAGGGAGAGCTTTCGCTCTCCCTCTTTCCCCGGCGCGACCATGTTGCCCCAAGGCGCGCCGGCGCGGAACCTCGGCCCTCAGTAGTGGACAACCTGCGCGGTGTTGCCGACCGCGGACGAGCTCACATTCACGCTGCCTCCGACATTGTAGGCATTGACGTTGGTGGTGGAGTTCACCGCCGACTGGTTGAGCTGGTTGGTGTTGACGAAATTGTACTTGGCGTTGGTGTCCTCGGTGTAGACGTTGGCCGCCACCGACCCCGCCACGTTGACGTCGTTCTGCACCTGCGCCGCGAAGACGTTCGTCGCCTGGCTCGGATCGCCGACCGCGCATTGCTGCTTGGAGTTCACCACCGTGTAGGCCGGATCGGTCGACACGTCGGCGTTGTTGCAGGCGACCTGGTTGCTCATGTTGACGCTGCCGTTGATGTTGGTGATCTGCGACGTCAGATCCGAGCCGACTGCGGCGCCCGAGGCGTACTGGTTGTTGTTGACGATGGTGTTGTTCATCGTCACCGCCTGGAAGGCGTTGGCCGTCGCGCTCGCCTGGCCGTTGACGTCGCCGTTGACGTTGTCGACCGTGACGTTGGTGTTGTTCCAGACCGTGTCCAGGTTGATCTGCTTGTTGATGATGTCGCTCTCATTGGTATTGCCGTCCGGCGCCGTGGCGCCATTGGACGTGGCGTCCGCCGTCGAATAGCCGGTCGGCTGGACCTGCATCACGCCGCCGCCCGCGTTCGAGCCCGTCGTCGGCGTGGCGGAACCGGTGGGGTTCACCATCATCACGCCGTTGCCGGCGTTGCTGCTCAGGTTCGGATCGGCCGAGCCGCCCTGCGGCGTCACGGTCATCACCGTGCCGCCCGCGTTGGGGCCGAGGTTGATGCTGCCGGCCAGGTCGTCGTTGGACGAGGTGGGCCGGATCTGCATCACCGGGTTGCCGGTGACGTGGCTGCTAGTCAACCCGTCCGCGCAGGCCGCCGTCGGAAGCATCAGGACTGCTGTAGTAGCGATAAGGCTCCTGGCGAGACGTGTCATTGTACTTCTCCTCTTTCATGGCGGTCGTGGTGTGCGCGGCTGCGACGGGTGCCGGAGCGGGCGCTTGCTGATAGACGGCATGCTGCTTGTCGGTCGCGTCGGCGAGCGGGTCGTTGTCGGTGCCGATGTTGACGTCGCAGGCGTTGGCGGGGATGCGGTAGAGGCGCGAGGTCATCTCCAGCACCGCGCGCTCGATCACCGAGCGCACCGCGAGCTGGACCGGCTCGAGCGCGCTCTCGCCGACGGATGCGTCGAAGAAGGTCTGGCCCATGAAGTCGAAGACGCCGGCCTGAATCTGATGGCCGATGATCTGCTTCTGGTAGGAGATCACGTCGACGACCTGCAGCGTGTTGGTGTCGACCAGACGCAGGTCCAGGCCGACATTCATCACATAGAGGCTGGCGGATGCCGAGCCTTTGAGGCCGTTGGTCGTCGTCTGGCCGCCGTCGCCATTGGCGCCTTGCGAGCGGATGTTGAAGTTGAGCTCGGTGATGCCGCCGACCATGTAGTAGTCGGAGCCGGGGATCGAGCCCGCCATGATGCGGCGGTAGTCGCCCGATTGCGGCTGGTCGTTGCCGATCAGCTTGTTGTTGGCGTATTTGAGCTCCATCTCGGCGACCGAGGTGTCGAAGCGCTCGACGAGCTGCACGCCGGACTTCGACAAGGCGGACATCGCCATCAGGGCTGCGCCCTGCGTCAGCTTGCGGCCCGAATTGTCGCTCTCGTTCTTGCCGGTGTAGTCGGCGATCTGGCCGACCGCGATGCGCAGCGGCCGCTGGGCGGTGTAGCGCGTCATGCAGCGCAGCGCCGTCGAATAGGGCGTCTCGTTGGAGATCACCGGCGAGCCGCCGATGGGCGCGGTGTAGCGGCCGGTGTCGTCGGGCGTCTGGCTGATGCAGCCCTCGAGCGCCATGGCGGCGATGAGGATCACCAACGGTTTGATGAGGTATTTGCGTCCGCGCAGTGTCATGGGATGGGGCCTCCCCTTTCAATTCAAGTTCAGTTCACGGTGTTGTTGGCGGTCTGGTTGCCGTTGTTGGTCTGGACGGAATCCACGATGACGATGTTGTTCGAGCCGGCGGTCACGACGTTGAGCTGGTTGCCGATCGCACTCGCGCTGCCCACGGTGCCGCCGACGCCGCCGGTGGTGGGGCTGAAGGCCTGCACGCCGCCGACTTCGGCGAAGGAGGACGAGGTGATCTGGCCGTTGACGACCGCGAGGTTGCCGTTGGCATCGCGCAGCGACGAGGTCACCGGCGCGTTCATCTGCGAGGTCGACGACATGCCGATGGGCGCGTTGTAGTTGCCCGAATTGTCATACCCGCCCGCGAGCGCGGTGCCGGCCGAAGCCGCGAGTGCTGCGCCTGCGATGAGAAGCGTCCTGATGTTCGTCATGGGCGTGGCCCTTGAATTGGTCTCCGACCCCATAGAGCAACCGCCGTGCCATCTATTGGCGGGGTGGCGATGCGGTATTTGTCCCAAAGCGGAACGGGACCAATTCTGATGGGTCATCCTTCGAGGCTCGCCCTACGGGCTCGCACCTCAGGATGACGAGTTTGTTGTTGCAGTAGGCACGTCACCCTGAGGTGCGAGCGTAGCGAGCCTCGAAGGGCGACGTGCCGCTTCTCCCTGCTTCAATATGAACGGCCGGTGCTCTAACCTGTCCCAAATTGGAGACGCGCGTGGCGACCCTCGAATTCTTCTTCGATTGCTCCTCGCCCTGGACCTATCTCGCGTTCACGCGGATCCACGGCGTGCTCGCGCGCACCGGCGCAGAGGCCGTGTGGCGGCCGATCCTGGTGGGCGGGGTGTTCAACGCGGTGAACCAGGACGTCTATGAGCGCCGGGCCCATCCCGACAAGCGCAAGGCGTCCTATTCCGAGAAGGACCTGCAGGACTGGGCGCGGCTCGCCGGCATCAGGGTCGGCAAGCCGCCGGTCTTTCCCGTGCGCGCGGTCTTAGGCATGCGCTGTGTCCTCGCCGCGGACGAACACGGTAAACTGGTCGCGCTGTCGCGCGCGCTGTTCGAGGCCTATTGGGGCGAGCTCAAGGACATCAGCCGGCCCGATGTCCTGGCCGAGGCGTGCCGGGCCGCGGGCCTCGACGCGAAAGCGATCCTGGCGCGCAGCGAGGCGCAGGATATAAAGGACCGCCTGCGCGCCAACACCGAAGAGGTCATCGCGCGCGGCGGCTTCGGATCGCCGACGATGTTCGTGGACGGCACCGACATGTATTTCGGCAACGACCGGCTGCCCTTGGTCGAGGCCGCGTTGACGCGCTGAGGCAAGGCAATGGCGTTCCTGCAGGCCGGACGAGGCGAAGGGCCCTTCTGGGGCGATGGGCGCCAGGCGATGCTCAACGTGCCGCCGGCCGTGCTGTGGCTGATCGCGGTGCTCGCGGCCGCGCATGCGCTGCGCGTCTTCATGCCGCCGGCCATCGGCAACACCATCCTGCACCTTTTCGCCTTCGTGCCGCAGCACGTCGCCCAGATCCACGGCCTCGGCTGGACGACGCTCGCGGCCGTCTCCTCGTTTCTCGCCTATATGTTCGTGCAACTGGACGCGACCGGCGTCGCGGTCGAGTGCCTGCTGCTGCTCGCTTTCGGGTCCGTCGTGGCGCGGCGCTTCGGGACGTGGCGGTTCCTGGCGATCTTCGCGGGCGGCGGGATCGCGGGCGCGCTTCTCTATGTGGCGACGGCGTGGAATTCGCCGGCCGGGCTCGTCGGTGCGGGCGGCGGCGTGACGGCCGTCATGCTGAGCGCGATCCGCGCGACCTGGATGCGCCAGACCCGCCCCACGACCCACCCGCCGGAGCTGGCCGGGGTCCTGTCGCCGCAAGTCCTGGTCACCGTCGTCCTTTGGATGGGCCTGTCGTTCATCTTCCCCGCGTCGGTCGTTCTGCCCACCGGCGTGGGCACGGCCCTGATCTGGCAGCAGTCGCTGGCGGGCATCGCCGTGGGCCTTGCGCTCTCGGAACTCTTCGATCGGATGATGCCGAAAATCGACTTGAGCAGGCACTAGGGTCCTTGAATTTCAAGGATTTGAGGCCAGCTATCTCCTGAAGGACGCAGGAGAACTCCATGTCCGATATTCCTCCGGGCGGCGCGAACGCCCAGACCTATCCGGTGCCGGTGCATCATCCGCTCCCGATCGCGCGCCTGCTCTATGCGCTCGGTTTCGCGTTCGTCGCCTGGCTCGTCCTTTGGATCGTCTTCGTGCTCGCGGTCGCGCAGTTCGTCGTGCTCGTGATCAACGGCAAGGCAAACGACGAGCTCAAGCATATTTCGCTGAGTCTGCTGCAGTACCTGTTCGAGCTGCTCGCCTTCATCGTTTTCGCGCGCGACGAACGGCCGTTTCCGTTCGCTCCTTTCCCCAAGGCGGGATGACACGCGGAGCGCGAAAAGGCGTGCGCCGGTATTCGCGAGAGCTGTAAAACATCCATATAAAGCAAAGGCTTATATCTAAAGTTCCGGCGCTATTCGAAAGTTGCGATAGCATGCCGTATAGTCGCTTTTCACTGTGGCATATTGGGTACAAAGCTTTCGCGAAATTGCGCCCCTTGTTGGCGCTTCCGAATATCCCCTTGCCCCCCTACTGACATTCCATCAATCTTGTTGCGCCAAAATTGCGCCGTGCTGGGTCTGCCCGGGATGGGCTGCGTCGCACTTGGTCATAGATGGCCTCAATGAAAACGAGGCCGCAACGGGGAGTTCAAGATGCCTGCGAAGCGTTCGCTTGGGACGAAACAGTCCCTCACGTTCATTGGTGCGCTGCTGGTGACAACCGCATTCACGGTGCCGGCTTTCGCGCAGATCGAGACCGTCGTGGTGACGGCCGAAAAGAGGGCGGAAGACATCCAGTCGGTGCCGATCGCGGTGACGGCCTATACGTCGCAGGACCTCGCGGCCCACCAGGTGAACCAGTTCAAGGACATCCAGTTCTCCACCCCGAACGTCTATTACTCGAAGACGAACTTCACGAGTTCGAACTTCCAGATCCGCGGCATCGGCACGCAGGTGATCTCCGGCGACGCCGAATCCGGCATCGCCTTCAACATCGACGACGTGTTCTACGAGAACGCCCCCGTCGACTCCGGCCAGTTCTACGACATCGACCGCGTCGAAGTGCTGCGCGGCCCGCAAAGCACACTGTACGGACGCGGCGCCACCGGCGGCGCGGTGAACGTGTTCTCGGCCAAGCCCAAGCTGGACGCCTTCGCGGCGAGCATCGACGCCACCTACGGCACCTACAACACCTCCGAGATCAAGGGCATGGTCAACATGCCGATCATCGACAACGAGCTCGGCATCCGCGTCGCGGGCGATTGGGTGCGCCATGATGGCTACGCGACCAACGTCGACGCGGCCAACACGCAAGATGGCGACGCCCACCCCGACTCGCGTGACCAGTGGTCGGGCCGCGCGCTCATCCGCTGGCAGCCGACCAGCAACACGACGGTCGACCTGATCTACTCGCACGGCGACGAGAACGACACCCGCATGCGTGGCGAGAAGCAGCTCTGCCACACCGATCCCAGCGGCGTGCTCGGCTGTCTCCCCGATAAGCTCGCCAACGGCCCGGTGAACCCGAACGCGACGTTCTTCAACATCCCGGTGTCGACGCAGGCGACGACGGAAGTTTTCGGACCGGTCTTTGGGCCGGGGCTCGGCCTGTTCGACCTGAACACTCCGTTCGTGCCGACGGCGAATATGGTCCCGAGCGATCCGCGCACGATCAACTCCGACTTCACGCCGACCACGAAGGGCCGCAGCAATTCGATCTCGGCCGAGGTGAAGCAGAAATGGACTGACTGGCTGGATATGACGCTGGTCGGCGGTTATGCGGACGGCAGTGTCACCTCGCAGGAAAGCTACACCAACTCGCCCGGCCAGCCCTTCGATCCCATCAAGCTGTTCACCAGCGAGGCGACGTTCGAAGGTGTGATGGCGGCGTATGTCGCCGGTGGCTTGGTTCCGGCGAACTATGCGCAGCACTACAACTACATCCTGAACGGCTTCGATCTGGCGACGTTCACGCCCGGCAACAACGGCACGCTGCCGACCTCGGCCACCACCAACAACGGTATCATCGGCGGTTCAATCGAACGCTACTCGAACAATCCGTTCGCGTTCGACCAGTCGAACGGTGCGACCAAGCAAATCTCGGCCGACCTTCGCTTCAACACGGATTTCGAAGGTCCGCTGAACTTCATGATCGCAGCCTATTATCTGAGGTCCCAGGGCGCGGGCGATTACTTCGTTAACGCAAATACGCTCGACTATGGCCAAAGCTTGCTCGGCGCAATCGGCGGACCGGCCAACCTTATCCCGCCCTATGGCGAGCCGAGCGGACACGATCCGGTTGTCGGCGCGCAATGCGCCGCGACCGGCTGCGTCTTCGGCACGCCGTACTACGACAACAATACCGAGAACACCGGCGTCGAATCGAAAGCGATCTATGGCGAAGCCTATTGGACCGCGATCCCCGACACGCTGAAGGTGACCCTTGGTCTGCGCGGCACCGAGGACATCAAGTCCTTCACCGGCCGCATCGCCATCTTCAACGGCTATGAATCGCTCGGCACCACCAACGCCAATCAAGGCCTCGCGCTGTGCAACGCGCAGCTCCAGGCGGAACTCGCGTCGCTCGGTGACAGCGATCCAACCAACGACCGCGGTTTGGCGCAGGCCGGTTGCGACTTCGACAGCGGCACGCCTGGCGCGCAGCTCTATGAAGTCACCCATCGCGACTTCGAGCAGCTGACCGGCCGTGCCGTGATCGATTGGACGCCGAAGCTCGACTTCACGGACCAGAGCTTGGTTTATGCGTCGTATTCGCGCGGCTACAAGGCGGGCGGCTCGAACCCGGGCGTGCAGACAGGCAACCTCAGTGGCATCCCGACCAGCTATGCGCCGGAATCGATCGACGCCTACGAAGTCGGCAGCAAGAACACGTTGCTCGACGGCCGCCTGCAGGCGAACCTGACGGCGTGGTACTACGACTACGGCAACTACCAGATCTCGTCGATCATCGCGAACACCTCGGTCAACACCAACATCAACTCCTTCCTGAACGGCTTGGAAGGCGAGTTCCTGTGGGCGCCGACCGACCGTTGGCAGTTCGACATGAACGCGAGCTGGACGGAGTCCAAGGTCGGCCAGACAGCGCAGATCGACACCCGCAACCCGGGCGCCGGACTGAACTACGCACTGGTCGTGAAGGACGCGACGCTGACGACGACCAACGCACAGAACTGCGTGCTCTATCACAATGGCACCAACGGCACCGGCAACTTCGCCGCTGACTTCGCGACGTTGAACTTGTTCAGCGGCGGCCTGTTCTTCGCGCCTCCGGGCGGCCTGAACGGTTTGTCGGGTGCGGGCGTTCCGAACGCGTCATATGGTACGTGTAACGCCGGCATCCTCGCGAGCCTGCCGACAGCAACCGTGCAGCCTGATGGCACGATCGACCTGCCGGGCGGCTTCACCACGGCCGATCCGGCGACCGGCGGCAGCCTGACGGGCGTGCCGATAAACCTCGACGGCAAGCAGCTCGCCAACACGCCTCCCTACACGGTCAGCTTCGGCGCGCAGTACACGGCGCCGGTGGGCGGCGGGTTCAACCTCGTCAGCCGCGCCGACTTCTACTGGCAGGCCGCGAGCTGGGGCCGCATCTTCAACGATCCGGCGGACAAGATTAAGTCCTACAGCGTGATGAACGCGCTGTTCACGCTCAACGCGCCGGACAATGCTTGGTACGTGTCGCTGTACGGCCGCAACCTGCTCGGCGGCAACCAGGTCACGGGCCAGTATCTGACGAGCTCCTCGTCGGGCCTGTGGACGGGCGTGTTCTACGGCGAGCCGCGCAACGTCGGCATCACGATCGGCGCGCGCTTCTAGGAAGCGGCACCGGTTCGAAATTGGGGGGCGCCGGGCAACCGGCGCCCCTTGTCTTTTCACAACCCTCCCCTTGAGGGAGGGTCGAAAAATGCGAAGCATTTTTCGGGGAGGGTTCGGCGCTTGCGTCATACCCCTCCCCGAAATTTGCCTCGCTACGCTCGCAAATTTCGACCCTCCCTCAAGGGGAGGGTTGATTTTAGAGCTTTGTTCGCAGCGAATTGCACTTGTGCCTGACCATAAGGAGCCGACGATGAAGACGCGCAAGCTCGGAAGCTCCGGCATCGAGGTCTCGGTCGTCGGTCTCGGCTGCAACAATTTCGGCGTGCTCGACGTCGAGTCGTCGCGCAAGGTCGTCGGCCGCGCGCTCGATCTCGGCGTGACGCTGCTCGACACCGCCGACATCTACGGCAATCGCGGCGGCTCGGAGACGCAGCTCGGCGAGATCTTGGGACCTCGCCGCAAGGACATCGTGCTCGCCACCAAGTTCGGCATGGCGATGGACGACGACGCCTCGAAGGCGCGCGCCGGCCGTAGCTACATCATGGACGCGGTGGAGGCGAGCCTGAAGCGGCTCAAGACCGATTGGATCGATCTCTACCAGCTCCACACGCCCGATGCGAAGACGCCGATGGAAGAGACGCTGCGCGCCCTCGACGATCTGGTGAAAGCGGGCAAGGTGCGCGCGATCGGCTGCTCGAACTTGGCCCCGCAAGGCGTGCGCGACGCGGCCGCGCTCGCGCGCGACAAGGGTCTCACGCCTTTCGTCACGGCGCAGGACGAGTACAGCCTCGTCGTGCGCGGCGCGGAAAAGGCGCTGATGCCCGCGCTCGAAGAGAGCCGCATGTCGCTGCTCCCCTATTTCCCGCTCGCCAGCGGCCTGCTCACCGGCAAATACGCGCGCGGAAGCGAGATCCCCGCGAACACGCGCTTCGGCCGCATGCAGCGCTTCTCCGACCGCTACATGAACGAGGAGAACTGGGCGATCGTCGAGCGGCTGCGTGCGTTCTGCGAGGCGCGGGACAAAAGCCTGCTCGAGCTCGCCTTCGCCTGGCTGCTCGCCCATCCCGTGCTCGCCAGCGTCATCGCCGGCGCCACGCGGCCGGAGCAGGTCGAGGCCAACGTCAAGGCGGCCGCGTGGGAGCTGACCGCGGACGAACTCGCGGATGTGAACCGGTTGAGCGCGAAGGATTAGAGTGCGCGGGAGGAAATATGCGAAAGCTCCTGCTCATCCTTCTGATCGCCATGCCGGCGGCCGGCTGCGCCGGCGCGGACCGCGATAAGGACGAGGCTTTCGCCGCGCGACATGATCCGATCGCGGCACAGAAGGCGTGCAAAAAGCAGGGCAAGCAGGCGCAACTCTCCCCGATGGCGGAAGATCACGGCCAGCATTTCGCCGTCTATTCCGGCTACAGATGCTTCGGTCCCGGAGACGAGGGGTATAAGCCCCAAGCCGCGCCGTCGAATTGAAGCGTGATTGCCCCATTCGGCGCCAAGCAGTTGGAACTACTCCGCTGCGGAAGGCTGCTGCGCTGCGCCGTGTCCGCGCGCGCCAGAGAGGCGGCTGCCGAGATTGTCGAGGCCGATATAGATCACCGGCGTGATGTAGAGGGTCAGGAGCTGCGACAGCAGCAATCCACCCACCACCGCCAGGCCCAGCGGCTGGCGCGCCTCGCCGCCCTCGCCCCAGCCGATGGCGATGGGAAGCGTGCCCATCAGGGCCGCCATCGTCGTCATCATGATCGGACGGAAGCGGATCACCGCCGCCTCGAAGATCGCCTTCTCGGGCGGCACGCCCTCGCCGCGCTCACGCTGCAAGGCGAAGTCGATCATCATGATCGCGTTCTTCTTGACGATGCCGATCAGCATGATCATGCCCACGAAGGCATAGAGGCTGAGCGGAATGCCGAACAGCCACAGCGTGATCAGCGCGCCGACCGCGGCCGAAGGCAGCCCCGACAGGATCGTCAGCGGATGGATGAAGCTCTCGTAGAGGATGCCCAGGATGATGTAGACGGTGATGATGGCGATCGCGAGCAGCACGCCCATGTTGCTCATCGAGCTCTGGAACGCCTGCGCCGTGCCCTGGAAGCTCGCCGATACGCCCGCGGGCGCGCCAAGCTGCTGCTGCACCTTGCCGATCGCCGTCACCGCGTCGCTGAGCGCCACGCCGGGCGCCAGGTTGAAGGACAGCGTCACCGCGGGGAGCTGGCCCAGATGGTTGACGCTGAGCGCCTCGACGCCGTTGTGCATCTTCGTCACCGCGGAGAGCGGCACGAGCTGGTTGTTCGTGCCCGTGACGTAGAGCCTGGAAAGGTCGAGCGCGCGCTGCTGGTATTGCGGCATCAGCTCCAGCATCACCCAGTACTGGTTGGAGGTGCCGTAGATGGTCGAGACCTGCTCGCCGCCGAAGGCCGCGCCCAGCGCCGTCTCTATCGTTGCCGGCGAGACCCCGAACGCGGCGGCGGCGTCGCGTTTGATGTCGACATTCACCGCCGGTGCCGAGACGTCCAGGTCGCTGTTGACGTCGAGAAAGCCCTTGGTGCTCGACAGAGCCTGCTGAAGCTGCACGGCGTAGGCCTGCAGCTCGTTCTGGTCGAGGTCCTGCAGCGTGTACTGATACTGCGACTTCGACTGGATGCCGCCGATCGGAATGGCGGGCGGGTTCTGCATATACAGCTTGAGGCCGGGGATCACCGAGAGCTTGGGCCTGAGCTCCTGGATGATCTGGTCGGCCGACAGGCCGCGGTCCGAGCGCGGCTTCAGCTTGAACAGCATCGTGCCCGTGTTCGAGCCCGAGCGCGAGCCGCCGCCGCCCACGAACGACATCACGCCTTGCACGTTCTTGTCCTGGGCCGCGATGCTTGCTGCTTGCTGCTGGTAGGCCGTCATCTTGGCGAAGGAGGTGCGGTCCGAGGCTTCGGTCGAGGCGCGGATCTGGCCGGTGTCGGTGCTCGGGATGAAATCCGTGCGCGAATACATGAACATCACCACGGTCATCACCAGGCTCGCCACGAACACGCCCATGATCAGGCCGCGGCGCTCGAGGCTCCAATGCAGCGAACGCTCGTAGCCCTGCTCGACCCTCTTGAAGGTGTTTTCCGACACTTCGTAGAACTTGCCGTGATGGCTGCTCTTGCCGGGCTTGATGAAGCGCGCGCACAGCATCGGCGTCAGCGTCACCGAGACCACACCGGAGACGACGATGGCCAGGATGATGGTCACGGCGAACTCGTGCAGCAGCCGCCCCACGATGCCGCCCATGAAGACGATGGGGATGAACACCGCCGCCAGCGAGACCGTCATCGAAAGGATGGTGAACCCGATCTCGGCGGAGCCCTTGTACGCCGCTTCCAGCGGCTTCTCGCCGTCCTCGACATGGCGCATGATGTTCTCGAGCATCACGATCGCGTCGTCGACGACGAAGCCGACCGACAGCGTCAGCGCCATGAGCGAGAGGTTGTCGAGGCTGTAGCCGAGCAACGCCATGCCGGCGAAGGTGCCGACCACGGCGAGCGGCAGCGCGATCGAGGGGATGATGGTCGCCGACAGCGTGCGCAGGAAAAGGAAGATCACCATGATCACGAGCAGGGCCGCGATCACGAGCGTCGTCTGCACGTCGGCGACCGAGCCGCGGATCGACTGGCTGCGGTCGTAGATCACGTTGAGCGAGACCGATTTCGGCAGGCTCAGCAGGAATTTCGGGATGACGCGATTGATCGAATCGACGATCTGGATGGTGTTGGAGCCGGGCTGGCGCTGGATCGCGAGCACGATGGCGTGCTGGCCGTTGTACCAGGAGCCGACGAGATTGTTCTCGACGCTGTCGATCGTCCGGCCGACGTCCTGGATGCGCACCGGCGCGCCGTTCTGATAGGCGATGATCTGGCGGTTGTATGCGGCCGCGTCCTCGAGCTGGCCGTTGGTGTGGATCAGCGTCGCCTGTGTCGGGCCGTTGAGCTGGCCGGTCGCCTGGTTGACGTTGGCGCTTTGGATCGCGCTCGCGACTTGGTTGATGCCGATGCCGCGCGCCGCAAGCGCGAAGGGATCGACCTGCACGCGCGCCGCGTAGATCTGCGAGCCGTAGACGTTGACCTGCGCCACGCCCGCCAGTGTGGAGAGCTGCCGGGCGAGCAGGTTCTCGGCGTATTTGTCGAGCTGGTAGAGCGGCATCGTCGGCGACTGCATCGCCAGATAGATGATCGGCGAATCCGACGGGTTCACCTTGCGCAGCGTCGGCGGGCTCGGGAGGTTGCTGGGAAGCTGACGCGCCGCGGCCTGGATCGCGGTCTGCACGTCGCCCGCGGCGCCGTCGATGTCGCGGTCCAGGTCGAACTGGAGGGTGATGCTGGTCGAGCCCTGCGCGCTCGAGGACGTCATCGAGGAGATGCCGGCGATGGTGGAGAACTGGCTCTCCAAAGGCGTGGCGACCGACGAGGCCATGGTCTGCGGATCGGCGCCGGGAAGGCTCGCCGACACCTGGATGGTCGGGAAGTCGACGTTGGGCAGTTCGCTGACGGGCAGCATGGAATAGCCGAACGCGCCGAAGATGAGCAGCGCCGCCATCAGCAGCGTCGTCATGATCGGCTTGCTGATGAACGGTGCGGAGATGTTCATTGCGCGCCCGCGGGAGCTTGGCTCTGGTTGCCGCCCTTGCCCGCGAGATTGCTTTTGATCGCAACCGGACCGCCGGGCACGACACGCAACTGGCCATCGGTGATGACCTTGTCGCCGGGGCTCAACCGGCCCTTGATCGGCTTGACGGCGACGGTCGTGCCGTCGTCGTTGAGCACGTCGACGTTCTGTATCCTGGCCTTGGACTGCTTGTCGACGAGCCACACATAGGAGCTCGCGGGACCTGCGTTCACCGCGTCATGCGGCACGACGAGCGTGCGCTGGAGCGTGTCGAGATCGACCGACATGTCGACGAGCTGTCCGGGCACGAGCTTGGAGTCGGTGTTGGGATAGGTCGCGCGCAATTCGATCGTGCCGGTGGTGTTGCTCACCTCGTTGCCGACGAAGTCGACTTTCGCCTGCAAAGGCTGTCCGTTCGGCAGGTGCAGGTCGATGGCGGCGATGAGCCGGCCCTGGGCCCAGCGCTGCTGGATGCGCGGCAGGTCCGATTGCGCCAGCGAGAACGACACCTTCACCGGCTGGATCTGGGTGATGACGACGAGGGGATTGGCGCTGGTGCCGCTGCTCGCCGACGTGCTGCTCGACGGCGTGGCCGACGCCGCCGTGGTGGCGGTGGGGCTGGTGTTGCTGCCGCCGCCGGTGGTCACCATGTTGCCGGGCTGGATCATGATCGAGCCCGTCTTGCCGTCGATGGGCGAGCGGATCGTGGTGTAGCCGACATTGAGCGCGGCCATGTCGATGGCGGCCCTGTCGGACTGCACCGTCGCCGCGAAACCTTTCGCCGCGGCGACCGCCTGGTCGACCTGCTGCTGGGTCGCGGCTCCCTGCGCGAGCAGGGCGCTATAGCGCTTCTCGTCGTTGGCGGCGCTGACGAGGCTCGCTTGGTCCTTGGCGAGCTGTGCGCGCGCCTGCTCCAGCGAGGCCTGATAGGGTCGGGGATCGATCTGGAACAGCACTTGGCCGGCACGGACGATGTCGCCTTCCTTGAAGGACGCCGTCATGAGCTGGCCGGTGACGCGGGCGGTGACCTGCACCGTCGCGTTGGCGACGACGGTGCCCAGCGTGTGCTCGGTCACGGTCACGTCCTGCCGGCCCACGATCGCCACCTTCACCGGCGGGGCCGGCTGGGCGTGTTCCTTGGCTCCGCCTCCGAAGAGCAGCTTGCTCGCCAGCCAGACCGCGGCGACGAGCAGCACGATCCCGAGCAGGCTGAGGATCAGCCTCAGGCGCGTGTCCGGGTTGCGGACCGCCGCAGGGATGCGCTGCACCGTCCCGGAGTCGAACGCGTTGGAAAGGCGGATATTCATTCCGTGGATCCTTGGGAGGCCCCTTAATTCGGGCTCCGGCGGGCATTTTCCTAGCATGCATTTCCGAAATATTGGCCCCATGCGGGGCTTTTTTGTAACGAAATGCATGATTCCAACGCGCCGCGACGAAGAAAGGCCGCGATTGCAAAACGTTAACGGTAGGGCTGCCCGGAGGGAGCCGCGGTTTCGGCCAGATTTTCCTTAAGGATATCCAGGACCTGCCGGGCGGCCTCCGTTCCGGCCCGCATCTGGCCCTTCCAGGTCAGCTTCTGCATCGGCGTCGCGGCCAGGAGCTCCTCGATGGTCGCGCGCTTGCGTTCGCCCAGCGGGCTTGTGCCCTCCTCGTTGCCCAGACTGGCGGCAAGCGCCACCCTGCCGATGTCGCCGACCGGGACCTTGGGCATCCGTTCCCAAAGGGCGGCCAGCTCCGGCCGCGAGGACAGGACGTATTCGAAGGTGTAGGGCATGAAGAAATAGCCGTGCACGCCGCGGCCTTCGCGCTCGATCGCCTCGAAATAGCGCGTGATCATGTGCTCCCACGCCGCCATCAGGGCGCTGCGCGGCGCCGCCGCCAGGAACCAGGTCGCGATCAGCCGCTCGGCATTGGGAAGGGTGTAGGCGAAAAGCCCCGCGGGGGCGACGCGCTCGTGAATCCAGGGATCGACGGCGCCCAAGCAGAAATTCGTCGCGTCCGCCCACACCCCGCCATGCGTGCGCAAGAGCCTGAGCCGCACGCGGTTCGCATAGCCGCGGACGAACGACATGTCCTTCTGTCTCGGCGGATCGTCGAGCACGGTCTTGAGCGATGCGACGTCGAGCGCGTGCACCTCGTAGCCGGGATTGCGCTGGCGCCAGGATCGCAGACAGAGATGGCAGATCTCCGGCGCCTTGTCCCAGCCGTCGTGCCAGTACATCCAGATCCGGCGCGGGATCGGAGCCGGGGCATTTCCGGGGAGGGCCGCGATCTCGCTTTCGGCGCCGAGCTTGCGCAGATAGTCGAACATCTCGGCCTTGAGCCGCATGTTCTTGGCGCGCCGGAACGCGCGGACGTCCGCCGGATCGCGCTTTTCCCCCCCGTTTTCCGGCATTTAGGACCCGATTCCCCTTCCATCCCCGGCGCGGTTGCCGCCATCAGACCCGCTCTATATAAGCCGCCCTTCCCCGACCCGAGTCCCTCAGCCCATGAATCTGCGCAACATCGCCATCATAGCCCATGTCGACCATGGCAAGACCACGCTCGTGGACCAGCTCCTCAAGCAGTCGGGCTCGGTGCGCGAGAACCAGCACATGCAGGAGCGCGCGATGGACTCCAACGACCTGGAGCGCGAGCGCGGCATCACCATCCTGGCCAAATGCACCAGCGTCGAGTGGCAGGGCACGCGCATCAACATCGTCGACACGCCCGGCCACGCCGATTTCGGCGGCGAGGTCGAGCGCATCCTCTCCATGGTCGACGGCGTGGTGCTGCTCGTCGACGCGGCCGAGTCGGTGATGCCGCAGACCAAGTTCGTGCTCTCCAAGGCGCTGAAGCTTGGGCTGAAGCCCATCGTCGTCATCAACAAGATCGACCGCCACGACGCGCAGCCGAAAGAGACGCTGGAAAGCATCTTCGACCTGTTCCTGGCGCTGGACGCCAACGACGACCAGCTCAACTTCCACTATCTCTATGCTTCGGGCCGCAACGGCTGGGCGGTCAAGGAACTGGAGGACGAGCACAAGAATCTGGATCCGCTGTTCGAACTCGTCGTCGCGGACGTGCCGGCGCCCAAGCCGATGGCATTCGCCGGCGACGAGTTTGCCTTCACCATGCTGGTGACGACGCTGGAGGCCGATCCCTATCTCGGCCGCATCCTGACGGGGCGCATCGAGACCGGTGCGATGACCGTCAACCGCGTCATCAAGGTGCTGAACAATGACGGCAAGGAGATCGAGCGCGCGCGCGTGACAAAGCTGCTCGCGTTCCGCGGGCTGGCGCGCGTGCCGGTGGCGCGGGCCGAAGCGGGCGACATCATCGCCATCGCGGGGCTTCAGATCGCAACCGTCGCCGACACGCTCTGCGACATGAGCGTGAGCGAGGCGATCCACGCCAATCCGATCGATCCGCCGACGCTCGCGATGACGGTGTCGGTGAACGATTCCCCGCTCGCCGGCCGCGAGGGCGACAAGGTCCAGTCGCGCGTGATCCGCGAGCGTCTCTTCCGCGAGGCCGAGGGCAATGTCGCGATCAAGGTCAGCGAGACGGGCGACGGCGCGTTCGAGGTCGCCGGCCGCGGCGAGCTCCAGCTCGGCGTGCTGATCGAGACGATGCGCCGCGAAGGCTTCGAGGTTTCCATCAGCCGCCCGCGCGTGCTGTTCCAGCAGGGCCCGAAGGGCGAGCGGCTGGAGCCGATGGAGGAAGTCACCATCGACGTCGACGATCCCTATACCGGCATCGTCATCGAGAAGATCTCGATCCGCAAGGGCGAGATGACCGACATGCGCCCGACGGGCGCGGGCAAGACGCGGATCACGTTCCTGGCGCCGTCGCGCGGCCTCATCGGTTATCACGGCGAGTTCCTGACCGACACGCGCGGCACCGGCGTCATCAACCGCATGTTCCATAGCTACGCGCCGCATAAGGGGGCGATCCCGAGCCGCACCAACGGCGTCCTGATCTCGACCGGGGACGGCGAGGCGGTCGCCTATGCGCTTTGGTACCTGGAGGAACGCGGCAAGCTCTTCGTCATGCCCGGGACCAAGGTCTATCAGGGCATGGTCATCGGCCAGAACGCCAAGGACAACGACCTCGAGGTCAACCCCTTGAAGGCCAAGCAGCTCACCAACATCCGCGCGTCCTCGAAGGACGAGGCGGTGCGCCTGACGCCGATCGTGCCGATGACCTTGGAGCAGGCCATCGCCTATATCGAGGACGACGAGCTGGTGGAAGTGACGCCGCAGTCGATCCGCATCCGCAAACGCGAACTCTCCCCCCACGACCGCAAACGCACGTCGAGAGCGGCGGTGGAGTAGTCAGGGGCGGCCGACCTTTACACCCGTCTTGCGATGGCTCGCGAAATAGAGCCGCAGCACCCAGTTCATCTTGGTCTGCCAGCCTTTGCCTTGGCGTTTGAACCACTTCACCACGTCTTCGTCGAGGCGGATGGTGACGCTTTTCTTCCTGCCGGGACCGGGCATGAGGCCGACATAGACCGTCCTGGGACGCCATTCCATATTGGGTAGCTCGGGCAAGTCGCTGGTATCGATTTGGTCATCCGGGAGTGCGGCGAGCGCGTCGAGCCGCTTCTTCTGCTCCGGCGTGAGTTCAGGAATCTCCGAAAGCCTTACGCTCACGAGGCGTGGCCCTGCGCGCCGTGATGATACGGTAGACTTCTTCTTCGCCTTCTTCGTAGGTGGTGTAGGAAACGACGTATAGCTTCCCGTTGATTTCACCGGTCGCACGCCAGCGGGTTTCTCCATGCTCGTCACCTTCGATGTCCTGTTGCCTGAACGGATCACGGAATACGCTTACGACTTCCTCGAACGTCAAGCCATGCTTGCGACGGTTCGCCTCCGCTTTTCGCGGATCCCACTCGAACCGGGTCGTTTCCGCCATCCTAGTCTCTCAACCATGTACTTACAAGCGTACATACGCACGAGCGCTCTGGCTGCATACCAGGGGTAACCGTAGCTTAAAAGCGGACTTTGTGGCAAGCCCGTGCCCGCTACTTCTGCGGCATCAGCCCCAGCCTGCCGCCGATCATGCGGTCGACGAGGCGCTTGGGGAGGATGTTGACCATCGTGTCCTGCACGCGGTCGGGCGAGACGGAATAGCGCGTCTTCGGATGCGCGATGGTGAGCGCCTTGTGGATCGCCTTGCCGAGCTCCTCGGGCTTGAGGCCCTTGGCGCCGCGCTCCAGCATGTAGCTCCTGATGCGCTTGAGCTGGTCGATATAGGGCGTGTTGGCGTATTGGTTGACGTCGATCTCGTCGGCCTTGTTCCAGATCGGCGTGGCGACGGCGCCGGGCGCCACGATGATCACGTCGATGCCGAACAGCATCAGCTCGCGGCGCAGCGACTCCGACAACCCCTCGAGCGCGAATTTCGACGCGTTGTACGGACCCACGAACGGGTTGGCGTTCTTGCCGCCGACCGAGGAGATCATGACGATCCTTCCCGGGGCGCCCTTGCGGGTCTTGTCCACGCCGAGCAGCGGCGCGAAGGCCTGGGTGACGATGAGCTGACCCACGACGTTGACCTCGAGCTGGTGGCGCAGCTCGTCGATCTTGAGATAGAGCAGGGGCCCAGCGACCGCGATGCCGGCATTGTTGACGAGGCCGGCCAGCGTCTCGTGCCCAAGCGCGGCCGACACTTTCTCGGCAGCCGCGTTCACCGCCGCCGCGTCGGTCACGTCGAAGAGCAGCGGCACGAAATTGTCGCCGAACTCGGCCTTCAGCCGGTCGCCGTCGGCCTGTTTGCGCACCGAGCCGAAGACCCGCAAGCCGTTCTCGATCAGGACCTTCGCGGCGCCCCAGCCGATGCCGGTGGACGAGCCTGTTACGACGACGCTTTTCATGGCATGACCTCATCAGTAGCGAATGCGGACATTATACATGATCGACGCCGAAACCATCGCCTTCGCCCACAAGCTCGCCGATGCCGCCGGCGCGGTCATCCGCCCCTATTTCCGCGTGCGTCTCGACGTCGACGACAAGGGTGCTGCGAAGGGCGACATCTTCGATCCGGTGACCGCCGCCGACCGCGAGGCCGAGCGCGCGATCCGCGCCGTCATCGACCGCGAGCGCCCCGACGACGGCATCCTCGGCGAGGAGTTCGGCGAGAAGGAAGGCAAGAGCGGGCGGCGCTGGGTGCTCGATCCGGTGGACGGCACGCGCGCCTTCATCAACGGCCGCCACGAATGGGGCTCGCTGATCGCGCTCGAGGAAGGCCGCCGGCCCGTGCTCGGCATCGTCGACCAACCGGTGCTGGGCGAGCGCTTCGTCGGCGTGAACGGAACCGCATCGCTGCGCGGGAGAGATAAGACAACGCCGCTTCACGTGCGCGAATGCGCGAGTCTAAATGACGCGATCCTGTGCTGCACGCATCCTTATGCCTATTTCGAGGCGGAAGAGCGCGCCGCGTTCCGCAGGGTCTCGAGCGCGGTCAAGATGAGCCGCTTCGGCGGCGACTGCTACATCTTCGGCCTGCTCGCGATGGGCTTCTGCGACGTCATCGTGGAATCGCATTTCCACCGCTGGGACGTGGCCGCGCTGATCCCGCTGATCGAAGGCGCGGGCGGCATCATCACGAACTGGCAGGGCGGCGACTGCAGCGAAGGCGGCCAATGTGTCGCCAGCGGCGACGGGCGCGTGCACGACGCGGTGCTGAAACTGCTGGCGGGATAAAACGTCAGCCGCGCGGCCTAGTGCGGCACGGACGCTGTGAACGCCAGATCCGCGTTGTCCGTGCTCCAGCTCACGGTCGTCCACTCCGTCAAGTCCCCGACATCGTCCAGATAGACGAACGTTCCCTTTGCATAGGTTGCGTCGGGCACGGCGCCCCACTTCATCGTGAAAGGGTTGTCCTGGCAGGCGGTGTAATCCTTGTCGACGGTCGCGAACACGACGTATTTCTTTTTCGGGGTGACGTTCACGGAGGATTTGAAGGTCACGCGATGGAAATTGCTGTCATTGAAGTTGAGCACCATCGGAGCGGATTCATAGAGCTGGCGCTGCTCCCAAACCTTAGAGACCGGCCATGACAATTACGGGCTGAGTTGGACATTCGCATGCATTTAAAGGTGCGCGCGGTACCCGCTATTCGCGTTGTCAGGCGAGCTTCGCGCTGAACGCAGCTTTCAAGGCGTGCGGATATAGCCGTGCACGACCTTGTTGTCGTCCACAAAATTGCCTGCGATCAGCCCGGAGGCAACGATGCCGGCGACGAAGGTGCCGGTGTTCGCCACGGTTCCCTCGCCGGCGTCGAAGAGCTCGATCGTTCCGTCGTCGTGACGGATCCAGCCATGCCAGAGCCCGCCCGGGAATGTCACGGCGTCCCCTACCATCCGCCGGTCGCCGTTCACCGTCGCGAGGCCCGTGAGGCCGAAAGAGCCGAAATTGCGGGGGAAGCGGAACGTGTGCAGCGTCCCATCGGGATCGCGGACATAGCCATCGGTGGCGGAACCGTGCCTCTTGAAGTAGTACCCCGCGACGGAGCCGTCGTCGTCGAGCGCGAAGGCGCCGGCGTCGATGCCGGGCGGCCGGATGAGGCTCATCGTCCCGTCGGGCTGGCGGAGGAAGCCATAGGAGCTGCTCTCGCCGTCGCATTCCCCGACGACGGCGCCGGCCGTGTTGATGCCGAACGTTTCGATGGCGCTGCAGCGGTTTGATTTGAACGGTGTCACCGTGCCGTCCGGCATGCGCACGAAGCCCTTGGAGTCCCCCATCTCGCCGGAGACGATGCCGGATTGGTTGATGTCCTCGGCGGTGACCCGCTTGTGGCCGCGCCGGATCTCCGTGACCGTGCCGTCCGCCGTTCGGACGAAGCCGATGACCTGGCTGCCCTGGAAGTAGAAGCCGGTGACGGCTCCGCTGTCGTTGACGCCGGTGACGTCGATGCCGTCGGCGCCGGAAATGGAAAAGGTCGTTATTGTCCCGTCGGGCGTCCTGACGAAGCCGCAACCCTCGCCGCAAGGACCGGAGGCGTCGTAATTGCCCGCGACGACGCCGGATTGGCTGACTGAGCTCACCGAAGTAAGGGTCGCGCCGGGCACGTCGAACATGGTGATGGCGGGTTCGGCGAGCGCGGGTGCCGCCGCGAGCAGCAGGAATGCCGTCAGAGCCGTGCGCATGGGGTTTCTCCTAAGAGGCGAAGTTGCCATTACGCTATCGGAAAACGTGCGCGCGCGCCACTTGAACGGGCGAGCGCGTGCTACAACGCCGCAAACGCGTCGAACGCCCCCCAGAATCTCGCGCGGATGGAGTCGTCCTCCATCAGGATCTCGTGCTCGCTGTCGGGGAGATCGAGGTATTCGCTATGCGGCATGCGATGCGCGAATTCGCGCGTCGCGCTCGTCACGCAGATGCGGTCCTTGCCGGGGCCGCAGACGAGTGTCGGCGTCTCTATCGCTTCGGCGTAGCCCGGCTCCGCCATGCGCGCCATGGAGCGGTAGGCCGCCTGAAGCCAGCCCCAGGACGGGCCGGCGAGGCGCAGGTCGGGATGGTCGCTCAGGAATTTCTGCGCGCGCGCGAAACGTTCGCGGTCCGAGGTCACGAGCTGCGTGTCGAAGGTGATGAGGAAGGGATCGCGTTCCGCCATGCCCCAGGCGAAATCGTCGCCGCGGCCGAGCGCGTTGTAGAGCCCGCTCACCGCGCGCGCCAGCCACGGCGGATAGCCGCGCGCGGAGAACTCGATCATCGGCGCGGTCGTGACCGCGGCGCGGATGGCGCCGGGCCTGTCGTGCAGCGTGCGCAGCAGGATGTGGGCACCCATCGAATGGGCGAGCGCGAAGGGTGGTCCGTCCGAGATCGGGCGGACGACCTGATCGAGGAAGCTCGTCAGGTCGTCGTCATATTCGGCGAAGTCGCGCACATGCGCGGGGAGAGGATTCTTCTGGCCGCGCTCCGATCCGCCCTGGCCGCGCCAGTCGAACGTCGCGACCGTGAAGCCGCGCGCGTTCAGTTCGCCGATGACCTCGTCGTATTTCTCGATGAACTCGGTCTGCCCGCCGAGCAGCACGCACACACCGCGCGTCTGCGGCTGCGCGCCGAACACGGCGCAACGCAGGCGCCGGCCGTCGCAGGCCTGGATGAAGCGGGGTTGAAAGGTGAGCGACATGGCGAATAGCGAATGGCGAGTAGCGAATAGGCCCTATTCGCCATTCGCTACTCCCTATTCGCTTATCCCCGCGCCTTCTGAAGGATGGGGCCGAGCTTCATCGCCAAGCCCATGTCGCCGGCGACGCGCAGCTTGCCCTGCATGAAGGCGCTGGTGCCGTCGAGCTCGCCTTTGACCATCTTCTCGAAGGTGTCGAGGCTGACCGAGATGGTGCAGTCGGCGTTCTTGCCGTCGCCGTCGCTCACCGTGTTGGGGGTCGACTTGCCGTCGATCAGGACCGAGCCCGGCTCGCCGAAATCGAATTTGAGCGTTCCGCCCAGCCCGGAATTGTCGCCGATCGCGGTTCCCATCTGGGTGATGATCTCTTGCACTTGCGGCGAGGCCATGGCGGTTCCTTCCCTTCGTGTGTTCTGCCTCCTTATATCCTTAATTCCGCCCCTTCTGCATAGGAGGAATGTGACAATCCTGCTAAACAGGGCGGGAGCCACTGGGGAGAGGCATGAGCCTGGCGCCCGAAGACGACACACCGGCGCTCGCCACGGCAGCGCCCTCGCCCGACGAGAAGCGCGACGCGCTGGGCAATTTCTGTTTCTACCTGCATTTCGCGATCATGATCTACATCGTCGCGGGTTGGGCGATCCCGGTGCACGCGACGCTCTATTTCTATCTCGCGTTCCTGCCGGCGGTCGCGGCGCATTGGCAGATAAACAGGAACTCCTGCATCCTCAACAACATCGAGTCCTGGCTGCGCTACGGCACCTGGCGCTCGGTGCAGAACGCCGAGGAAGGTGCGTGGCTGAAGACGCTGATCAAGAACGTCACCGGCCTCGACCTGGCGGCATGGCAAGTCGATCTCATCACCTATGGCATCATGGCGCTGTTGTGGGCGGCAGGCTTCAGTCATCTGCGCTGGTGGTAGGGCGGCGCCTCGTCCTGGCGCTGTCCTGCGTGCCGCTGCTCGCGGCCGCGGACGCGCCCCCGGTCGCGGACTGGTCCAAGGGCATCGAGACCGTCGTGGTCACCGCGCACCGCTCCGGCCCCCTGATGTGGCGGGTGAAGAAGGGCGACGCGACGGTGGTGCTTCTGGGCATCGTCGAGCCGGTGCCGGAGAAGCTCGAATGGGACGGCTCAGCCGTCCATGACGCGCTCAAGGGCGCGCGGCAATTGCTGCTGCCGCCGCAGGCGTCGGTCGGCATCGTCGAGGGGCTGTGGTTCCTCGCCTGGAACTCGGACAAGGTCTATCTGCCGTCCGACACCCCGATGGAATCGACATTGCCGGCGTCCTTGCGCGCGCGGTTCGTGGCGGCGCGCGAGAAGATCCACCGCGATGCGGACCGCTATGCGGGCCTGCGCGTGCCGCTGGCAGGGCTGCGCTACGAGGGCGACTTCTTCGAGGCGCGCGGTCTCGTCTATGACGAGCCGCAAGCGGGCCTCAAGCGCATCGCGCGCTCGCTGAACGTGCCGGTGAAGCCGATCGCGCAGTATGAGGCGATCCCGATGCTCAAGCAGCTTCCGAACATGTCCGCGACCGCGAATGAGATGTGCCTTGCGGCCTCGCTCGACGACGCCGACGCGCTCAGCGCCCATGCCGTGCCGGCGGCACAGGCCTGGGCGAAAGGCGATCTCGCCGGCATCGAGGCCAACTATTCCGAGCGCCGCTTCGAAAGCTGCATCCAGGCGGTGCCGAGCTTCGCCGATCTCTTCAAGCGCGCGGTGAACGATTCCATGAACGCGCTGAACGGCGCGCTGGCGAAACCTGGGACGACGGTGATGGTTGTTTCGCTGGGCGAGCTGCTGCGCGAGAACGGAATGCTCGACAAGCTCGCGGCGGAAGGGCTGAGCGTGGAGGAGGAGTGAGTACAACCCTCCCCTTGAGGGAGGGTCGAAAAATGCGAAGCGTTTTTCGGGGAGGGGTGAGCAGGACGATTACCCCTCCCCGAAATTTGCTTCGCTGCGCTCTGCAAATTGTCGACCCTCCCTCAAGGGGAGGGTGGTTTCTCACACCGTCACCTTCACCGGCATGTCGGTCTGCCTGCCGCCGCGCGACAGGGAGCGCGCCAGGGGCGAGCGCAGGAAGAGGTCGCCGCCCGCCGCATAGGCCTTGGGCCCGATCTCGCGCACGAGATGGGTGTATTCCTCCGGCGTGATGTGCGTGCGGTCCCACAGGAACGCGGCGCTCTTGAGCTCTTCGTAGCGCCGGTCGTCCTCGGCCACATCGCCCACCAGGTTGCATTCGCGCTCGAGCAGGCAGGCGGCCCCGCACGGCGTCTGCGGGCCGTCCTTGGCGATGGCCATGAAGATGCCGTCCATCACCTCGACCTGCGGCATGTTCACGCCGTTGAGAAGGCAGAACAGGATCGAGTCGTCGCTCTCGTCGATGAGGATGCCGTGGAGCTGACCCGCGAGCTGCAGCAGCGGCCCGCGGCACTCATAGGCCGAGTTGCCCCAGCGCATGTGCAGGATGCCGTCCTGCTTGCGGATCATGATCACGTCGCGGACGAACTCGCCCATCCGCGTGAAGGCGAGGCGCTTGGCGTTCCAGATGCCTTCGAAGCCGTGACCGCGCCGGGCCGTCTCGTTGCGCGCGGTCTCGATGAGGCGCGCTGGGAAATCGATCGCGGTGAACCCCGGCGCGGCCGCGTCCTTCACCGCCACGCTGGCATCGACTCCCAGACGCTCGGCCAGCGCCACCAGCGGCAGCTCCCAATCGAGCATGGTGAAGCGGGGATGGCGCTTGGCGACCAGCGCGGTGAGCGCCGCGAAATTGTGCGCGGACGGCGTCACCGTGCCCGCCGCCCAGCGCCCGACCAGGGATTTGTCGACCTTGAGCTCCGCCGCCAGCCGGCCGCGGCTCATCGAAAAGGCCTTCAGCACCAGGTTGAGCTTCGCGCCGAAATCCGAGCCCGCCACGTCCCCACCGCGCCTCAAATTCTGCCGCCAGGATCGCATGTTTGCGCTGAAATGCAACGGTTGCATGCACCGTTGCACAGTCCGCCGCCCGCCGATGCAACTGGGCGCACGGCGCGGATCAGACCAAAAGCCCCGCCCGGAAACGAACCCTGGGAGGGACCCATGAACAAGCTGCTGACCATCACTGCCGCCCTGGCGCTCGCGGGCGCCGCTTTCGCCGGCCAGGCCCACGCGGCCGCGACGATCACGGTGCTGCATTCCTTCTGCGCCAAGACCGATTGCACCGACGGCGGCCTGCCGTCCTCGCCGCTGGTGAGCGACGGCGCCGGCAACTATTACGGCACGACGCAGCAGGGCGGGGATATGAACGAGGGCACCGTCTTCAAGGCGCATTTCGACGGCACGCGCTGGGACGTCACCCGCATCTACAGCTTCTGCGCCAAGAACAATTGCGCCGACGGCGCCCAGCCCTATGGCGGCCTGGTCATCGACATGAACGGCAATCTCTACGGCGCGGCCACCGGCGGCGGCGCGAACGCCAAGGGCATGCTCTTCAAGCTCGCTCCGCACGGTTCGAAATACCTGTTCACTGATATCCACGATTTCTGCTCGGCCGCGAACTGCGTCGACGGCGCGACGCCGGGATATATGACGCTCGCCTATCAGGGGCAGTCGTCGGGCACGCCCTATGACGGCACCTCGCCGCTCTACGGCACGACGTTCCTGGGCGGCGCGAGCAGCGTTGGGCAGTTCGGCGTGGCCTTCTCGTTCACGCCCAAGGGCAAAGGCTGGACCTACAAGGACATCTACGACTTCTGCTCGCTTGCGAATTGCAACGACGGCGCTCTGGCCGACACGGGCGTGACGGTCGACGGCTCCGGCAATCTCTACGGCGCGCTGGAGGCCGGCGGCGAGTTTCAGAACGCCGATCACGGCGGCACGATCTACAAGCTGAGCTTCAACGGCACGCGTTGGAAGTTCAATCTGCTGCACGCCTTCTGCGAGGACGTGGACGGCGCCGGCACCTGCACCGACGGCGACGGTCCGTTGTCGCCGCCCGCGGTCGATGCCGACGGCAATGTCTACGGCACGACATTCAACGGCGGCCTGCTCAACGGGGGCGCCGCGTACGAAGTGTCCGCAGGCGGCAAGTTCGCATCGCTCCACAGCTTCTGCACGGTCGGTATGTGCCTCGACGGCCAGAACCCCGGGCCTGCCGGGCTCATGCTCGACAATCACGGCAATTTGTTCGGGACGACCACCGCCGGCGGCAACAAGACGCTCAGCGACGGCGCCGTGTTCCAGCTCTCGGGCACCAAGCACACCACGCTCACCACGATCATCGCCTTCAAAGGGACGAACGGCGCCATGCCCTATTCCAGCGTGACGGTCGACGGCTCCGGCAATCTCTTCGGCGTGACGACCGGCGGCGGCAAGGACAAGGAAGGCGTGCTCTTCCAGATCAAGCCCTGAAGCCCAAATCCGAAATCATGGAGACGACCATGAACAAGCTTCTCATCTCGGCGCTCGCTTTCGCGGCGTTCGTCCTGGCGACCGGCGCCGATGCCGCCCGCTATCGCGACATCCACGTCTTCTGCGCGAAGACGAACTGCCCGGACGGCGCGGCGCCGTTCGGCGCGCCGGTGGGCGACGGCAAGGGCGATTATTTCGGAACGACGGTCGACGGCGGACGCTTCGGCGGCGGCACGGTCTACCAGATGACGCTGGCAAGCGGAAAATGGCAGCAGAGCGTGCTCTACAGCTTCTGCGCCAAGTCGAGCTGCCCCGACGGGGCCGCGCCGCAGGGCAATCTGGTCATCGACACCTCCGCAAACCTCTACGGCATCGCCCGCAACAGCGGGAAGAACTCGGGCGGTGTCGTGTTCGAGCTGTCGCAGGACAGCAAGGGCTGGACCTATCGCAAGCTCTACGATTTCTGCTCGGCCAAGAGCTGCGCCGACGGCTTTGCCCCCATCAATATGTCGCTCACCTATCGCGGCGCCGCGTCGGGCGTGCCTTACGACGGCACCTCGCCGCTGTACGGCACGACGGCCAGCGGCGGCGCGGCGAGCGAAGGCGTCGTGTTCAGCCTGGCCCCGCTCCACGGCGTGTGGACCGAGACGGTGATCCATTCCTTCTGCCAGGCGAAGAATTGCGCCGATGGCGCGGTGTCCGTCGGCGGCGTCGCGGTCGACGGCTCGGGCAATCTCTTCGGGTCCACGGTGGGCGGCGGCAAATACGCCAAGGGCACGCTCTGGCAGCTCGCGCCGAGCGGCAAGAAATGGATCTTCACGACGCTGCACCATTTCTGCGCCGACCAGTCCGGTTGCGCGGACGGCGCGGCGCCGGAGAGCGCGATGATCCTGGACGGGACGGGCACGCTCTACGGCACGACCACGAGCGGGGGAACGAACAGCAACGGAGTCGTCTTCCAGCTCGTGCCGAACGGCGCCAAGTCGCATCACTCGGTCCTCTACACCTTCTGCCAGCAGACCGGCTGCGCCGACGGGTCCGTGAGCCTGGCTTCGCTCGCGCTCGACGGAGCGGGAAATCTCTACGGCGCGACGGAGGCGGGCGGCGCGAACGACAGCGGCACGCTGTTCCGTCTCGACGGACCGAAATTCTCGCGCTTCACGACGCTGGTGAGTTTCGGCGGCACCGACACGACCGGCACGGGGCCGGTCTCGCTGACGCTGGATGCCACGGGCGCCCTGTTCGGCGCCGCGGACAGCGGCGGTCCGAACAATGAGGGCACCGCCTTCCAGTACACGCCTTGAAACGGGGGATCACGATGAACAGGGTTTTTCTTTTCGCACTCGCGCTGGGCCTCGCGGTCTGCGGCAGCGCGCAAGCAGTGACGTACTCGGTTGTCCACGATTTCTGCGGCAAGCGGCACTGCACCGACGGAGCCCAGCCCTGGTCGCCGCCGGTGACCGACGGCGCGGACAATTGGTTCGGAACCACGCCGCTGGGCGGCGACAACAATGATGGGACAATCTACCAGATGTCCTTGGCGGGCGGGCACAAGAGCTTCACCCGGCTCTACAGCTTCTGCTCGAAGAAGAATTGCGCCGACGGCAGGGATCCGCAGGCCGGGCTGATCATCGATTCCAGCGGCAATCTCTACGGTACGACCAAGGCCGGCGGCAGCGGCGACGACGGCGTCGTGTTCGAGCTCGTCAAGGGCGCCGGCACCTGGACCTACAAGGTGCTCTACAAGTTCTGCTCGCAGGCGAACTGCGCCGACGGCGCCACGCCCTACGACGTGACGCTCGGCTATCCCGGCATGTCGGGCGGGTCCGCCTATAACGGCATCGTGCCGCTCTACGGCACGACGTCCGCGGGCGGCGCGGCCAATCTCGGCGTCGTTTTCGCGCTGACGCCCGGCGGCGGAAATTGGACCGAGCAGGTGATCCACGATTTCTGCCAGGACGCGTCCTGCAGCGACGGCAAGGCGCCGCTATACGGCGTGGTCGTCGATGGCGCGGGCAATGTCTTCGGCGGGACGGGGCAGGGCGGCAAGCATTCCTCCGGCGTGCTCTTCGAGATGACACAGGGCGGCGGCAGTTGGACCTATGGCGTGCTGCACAATTTCTGCGCCGAGACGAGCTGCGCCGACGGAAACAATCCGGTCGGGCCGCTCCTCACCGACATCGATCTCAACGTCTACGGCGTGACGGACGATGGAGGCAGCCAAGGCTTCGGCGTCGTCTTCAAGCTCGTTCCCAACGGCGCCAAGTCGAAGCTCTTCGTCCTCCACGATTTCTGCGTCGATGGCGGGAATTGCGTCGACGGCGCGCATCCGCGCGGAGGCCTGGTGCAGGACAGCATCGGCCTCATCTACGGCGTGGCCGGCTTTGGCGGCGACATGAATGTGGGCACGGTCTGGCGCCTCAGCGGCGCCAAACACACGGTATTCACGCGGCTTGTGTCCTTCGGCGATGCCTCGACGCCCGGCGGATCGCCGCAGGGCGGCCTCTTCATCGTCAACCCCAACGGGCCGTTCTACGGCACGGCGTCGTTCGGCGGCGCGAACAACAATGGCGTGCTGTTCAAGCTGAAAAAATGAGGGGGGAGCAGGGCCTCTTGAAACGTCAAAACCCGCTTCCTACCTAGGGAATGTCCGGGCGGCCAGATGGCGTCCGGGCCTTGAGAACGGCCCTTGCCCGGCAGGGAAGGGCCTCAACCAAACGCTTTTAGGAGGTTTGACCATGCGCAGTTTCGACTTCTCCCCGCTCTTCCGCTCGACCGTCGGTTTTGACCGCATGTTCGACATGCTCGATCAGGTCGCGGACACGAGCCAGGGCTATCCCCCGTACAACATCGAGCGCACCGACGAATCCAAGTACCGCATCAGCGTCGCGGTCGCCGGCTTCGGCGAGAAGGATCTGAACGTCGAGGTGCGCGACGGCGTCTTGTCGGTCACCGGCAAGCGCGAGGACGCGGACAAGCAGTCCTATCTCCATCACGGCATCGCCGGCCGCGCCTTCGAGCGCCGCTTCCAGCTCGCCGAGCACGTCGAGGTGAAGGGCGCCCGGCTCGAGAACGGCCTGCTCCATGTCGACCTGGAGCGCATCGTGCCGGAAGAGAAGAAGCCCCGCCGCATCGCGATCAACGCGCCCGCGGCGCCGGAGCTCAAGACCATCGAAGGCTCCGCCAAGGCGGCCTAACGACGGTCTGACGGAATGAAAAAGGCCGGATGGGAAACCGTCCGGCCTTTTTTCGCTTCAGCGCGTCCTCAGGAAGCCGTGCATGATGTTGTCGCCGTCGATGTAGTACCCGGCGACCATGTCGCCGTCGTTGATCCCGACAGGGTAGGTGCCTTGATACCGCTGGTTCCCGGCGCCTCGCATGCGGAACGTCGCGACCTTTCCGTTGGGGCGATAGACGAAGCCGACGCCGACGCTGTCGGCGCCGGTGCAGTAGCCGGTGACCATGCCCCTGCGGTTGATGCCGAATGCGTTGGCGTAGGAGAACCCGGGAGCGTCGATGGTCGTGAACGTCCCATCGGGCGCCCGGACATAGCCGTGACCACCCGTGCCGTCCTCGAAGTATCCGGCGATCGCGCCCGACTTGTTGATGGCCGCGACCTCGGTCTGAAACGAACCCGCGGGATCGAAGGACGTGATGGTGCCGTCCGCCGTCCGCACGAAGCCATGATCGACATTGCCGTTGTCGGGCCAGCCTCCCGCGACCGTGCCTCCGGCGTTTATCGCAGTCGGCGTGGGACCTCCGCGCGCGCCTGCGAGACTGAACGATGTGATCTTCCCGCGGGCGGACCGGATGAAGCCGAAAGTGTTGGTGGACTCGGAATAATACCCCGTGGTCACGCCTTTGTCGTTGATGGCGTTCGCGGATGTCCAATCTCCATCCCAATCGAACGTGGTGATCGTGCCGTCGGCTGCGCGGATGAAGCTGTGCGTGTGAAAGTCGGCATCCAGATAGAAGCCCGTCGTCGCGCCGTCGGTGTTGATGCTCTTGACGTAGGTCGAGACGGACCCCGGAGGCGCGAAGGTGACGAATGACCCGTCGATCTGGCGCAGGAAGCCCAGATACTGCGTGCCGTCGGCATAGTATCCCGTGATCGTGCCCGCTTCGTTGATGCCGGTCGTGTTGGTCTGTGTCGAACCGGGCGGATCGAAGGAGATGAACGTCGGCTTGGCCCCGGCCGGCGATCCGAGGCACAAGGCGCAGACGGCCATCCCGGCGATAAGGACATCGCGGAAGCGCCGCGACTGTGTTTCAGCTTTCTCGAACATGTCGCAATACTCCTTTCCAAATCGCCGATTATAGGCACATCGTCGCGCTTCGCGCGATCCTGGCCGCTGTTCTACTTTTTCGGGCAGCGGGGGCGTGCGTATTAATCTCGGCGGCGGCCTTTGCGTGACAGTCTTATGCGCTTGGGCCTATTCTCCGATTCGCATTCCGAGCCCCTGAGCGTATGCCGTCCTGGCAGAGTGAGTTGTTCCGGCGTTTCTCGCGCCTGTCGCAGCCGCGGGTCGCGGCGGGCGCGGCTGCGGATATCGCCGAGCTGCGCCGTCAGTACACCTATCTTTCCGACCGCTTCGGGGCCGCGCCCGGCGACGTCGCCTTCGAGGCTGGCCATGTGGGACCCATCAAGGGCGAATGGGTCAAGCACGGGCCCGCGACCGCCGACCGGCTCATTCTTTATTTCCACGGCGGCGGCTACATCGCGGGCTCGCCGGAGACCCATCGCCCGCTGATCGCGCGGCTGGCACAGGCCTCCGAGGCGCACGCCTTCGTGCCGGCCTATCGCCTCGCGCCGGAATTCGCATTCCCCGCCGCGGTGCGCGACGGCATCGACGCCTATCGCCATCTCATCGCCAAGGTCGATCCGAAGGCGATCGTGGTCGCGGGCGACGGCTCGGGCGGCGGGCTGGCCTTCGCGGTCCTGCTCGCCGCGCGCAATGCGGGACTGGCGATGCCCGCGGCCGTGGTGGCGATGTCGCCCTGGGCGGATCTGTCGCTCTGCGGCATGAGCGTGCTCACCAACAAGGGCAACGACACCGCGCTGACATGGGAGCTTCTGTTCCTGAGCGCGCGCCAATACCTGCGCAAGACCAATCCCTGCGATCCCTATGCGAGCCCGGCCTATGCGAACTTCCGCGACTTCCCGCCGGTGATGGTGCATGCGGGAAGCCTGGAGATGCTCAAGGACGACGCCAGCCGCATCGGCGACCGCGCCGCCGATTCCGGCACGCCGGTGAGCGTGGAGATCTACGACCACATGCAGCACGTCTTCCAGGCGAACCCCTACGTGCCCGAGGCGCGCGTCAGCCTGCAGCGCCTGGGCCAGTTCGTCCGCGCCAAGACGCCGGCCGCGCGCGACGCAGCCCCTTGACGGACGCGCGCCGCTTCTCGCCATCCACCGCGCGCAATCGCGAGCCGATCCTGGCCGTGCTGAAACGCGTGCTGGGCGAGCACGCGCGCGTGCTCGAGATCGCGTCGGGCGCCGGCGAGCATGCGGTCTTCTTCGCGCGCGCGATGCCGCACCTGCGCTGGCAGCCGAGCGATCCCGACGCCGCGTCGCGCGAAAGCATCGCCGCCTGGACCGCGCATGAGGGTCTCGCGAACGTGGCACCGCCGCTCGCCATCGACGTATGCGCCGCCGATTGGAAGGCGGAAGGACCGTTCGACGCCGTCGTGGCGATCAACATGATCCACATCGCGCCCTGGGCGGCGACGCAGGGATTGTTCGCGGGCGCCGGGCGCGTGCTCGGGCCCGGCGGCGTCGTGGTTCTCTATGGTCCTTACAAACGGGACGGTAGGCATACCGCGCCCTCCAACGAAGCATTCGAGGCGTGGCTGAAGGCGCAAGATCCCGCCTTCGGCGTGCGCGACCTCGGCGCGGTGGAAGACGAAGCGAAGAAGCGCGGCTTCGCTCTGCGCGAGATCGTCGAGATGCCGGCCAACAACCTGTCGGTGATTTTCGCGATCTGAAAGAGCGCGATCTGAGACGGATCGTCAAGTCTTTGGGACGGGCGGCATATCGCTGTCGCCGCGGTCGATGCCAGAGTCCCGCCGGGCCGTCTGGAGAGGCATCATGTCCCGTGTTTGTATCTTGATATGCGCTCTGGCGTGCCTTCTGGCCGCGCCTGCGGGCGCCAGTCCCGGTCCTTTCACCTACCGGGCCGTGGTCAGCAAATTCGGCGTGCTCAACCGCCACGGCGGCGGCGCCGTGTCGGCGGAGATGGCGAGCAGGGGACAGTACGTCGTGGGCTTCGCGTCCGACATCGACGCCTGCACGATCGTAGCCACGCTCGGCCGCGCGACGACCGACGGCGGGCAGGTGGAGAAGCCGGGATTCATCTCGGCCGCCCCCGTCGCGGTGAATTCCAATTTTGTCTCGGTCTATACGAGCGACATGCGAGGCCGGCCCCGCGACTACGCCTTCCATGTTCTCGTCGCTTGCCCATAGAGAGGACACGCGGATGTTCGTGAGAAACCTGTCCATAGCCGCCTGCGCCGCGACGCTGCTGTCCTTCTCCGCGGGTGCCACCCCGACCCCGGCGGACGGCTTCATCGTCGTCAATGCCGACGGAACGGTGGCGCGCGCGTCGAAGGGCTACGACGATTTCAAGTTCGACGTCGGCGCCTATGAAATCTCCTACCCGACCTCGCTGTACAATTGCGCCTACAGCGTCACCGAGGGCACAAGCGATGCCACGGCTCCCGCGGAGGGTTTTGCGACCGTCGTCGGGCGCGCCGAGAATCCGCTGATTGTCCATGTCCAGACCTATGATGCCTCCGGCCAACGCGCCGACCGGGGATTTCATCTCATCGTGCGCTGTTGAGGAGGCCGTCATGAGCCCGACGCGGATTTCCGTTCTTGCCGTGATCGCCGCAACCCTCGCCGGTTCGCCGGCCACAGCCACAACCACCGCGCCGCCCTCCGCCGCAGCGACGGTCGCCGGCGACGGCACGCTGGTGCGCGGCATCGCGGTCACAAGCGCGGCCCACGTCGATACGGGCGTCTACACCGTGACCTTCAGCAGCCCCGATGTCCCGTCGGCCTGTGCCTTCACGGCAAGCGTCGGTGTCGCGGTGGGAGAAAATGTGGCGGCGAGCCTCGTCAATGTCGGAGGCAGCGACAGCGCCGGCACCATCAGCGTGCGCACCTACAACGCCGCGACGCGCGCCCCGGCCGATCTGCCGTTCAACGTCTATGTCGCCTGCTGAAGCTTCGCTGCAACCCTTTGGGGACGGCCGGTTTCCCGTACCATCGTGACGCGAACGGTTCTCACCGGCAGCGCACCATCCTGAAGCCACTCCCCGCCTCCCGCCCCGCATGCTAAAGTGATGGGGAATTTGGAGGTACGCCATGCTTTGGAAACTCAGCGTGCCGCTCGCGCTTTTGCTCGCGGCGGTTCCTGCGGTCGCAGCCGCGCCCGCCCATAACGCGCCGTCGAAGACGACCGTCCACGGTGCGCCGGGGATCCTCGCCATCAGCTACACCGCGGTCGTCAATTCCGCGGGCAAGCTCGTGCGCGGCTCGGGCGCGACCGCGGCGTCGCAACCGGAGGGCCCCGGAACCTATGAGGTCGATTTCACCAATGACGTGACGAACTGCGCCTATGTCGCGACCATCGGCGAGCCGGGCAGCAAGGGCTCGGAGCCGGCTGCCTACGTCACCGTCGTGGGACGTTCGGGCGTCGGCAATGGGATCTTCGTGGAGACCTACGCGCACAACGGCAGCCTCAAGAACCTGCCTTTCCAAGTCGATGTCGGCTGCTGAGCGGAGGAAACCATGACACGCACGATGCTATCCACGGCACTCCTGCTCGCGGCGCTCATCTGCTCCGCCAATGCCGGCGAGCGCGCGATCCGCAGCGGCTGGGCCGTCGTCGGAAGCGACGGCACTTTGGTGCGCGGCGGCAACACGACCGGCGCCACCCATCTGAACACAGGCGTCTACGAGGTGGATTTCGCCAACTCGGTCAAGAAATGCGTCTACACCGCGACCGTCGGCCTGCCGGGCGTGGACGGCACCAACGCCGCGAGCTTCGTCACCGTCGCCGGGCGCGGCAGCAACGACGACGGCGTCTTCGTGACGACCTTCGACCAGCACGGCGATCCGGCCGATCTCGGCTTTCACCTGAACGTACGCTGCTAGGAGAGAGGCCATGAAAGGCACAACCATCTTCGTCGCCGCGGCCGCGCTGGCGCTTACGTTTTCAGCTGCCCTGGCGGGCGGCAACGCGCCGAGCGATTTCGCCGTCGTCGACTCCGACGGGACACTGGCGCGCGGCATGGGCGCCACGGGCGCGATCCATCTGGAAACGGGCGTCTACGAGGTCGATTTCGTCAAGAACATCACCGCCTGCGGCTACACCGCGACGATCGGCCTGTCGGGCACGGCCGGCGCGTCCGATCCGGGCACCGTCACCGTCGTGGGCCGCTCGGAAAACAACAAGGCGCTCTATATCCAGACGTTCAACACCAAGGGGAAGCCTGCCGATCTGGGCTTTCACGTGATCGTGCAATGCTGACGACGCGGCGCCGAAGGCGCCGCGCGGTTCACAAGGAGGGGAAATGCATTCGGGAAGATGTCTGGCGCTCGCGGCTTTGTTCGCGGCGTCGATGGTGAGCGTTGACGGCTCCGCCGCGCCCGCGCCGGGGGCAGCGTCGTTCAGCGCCACCGCGGTCGTCAAAAAGTTCGGCACGCTCAAGAAGGGACACGGCGCCGTCTCGGCGCAGCATCTCGGCAACGGCAAATATACGGTCACCTTCGCCATCAACGTCGCCTCGCCGGTTTGCGGGGCGGTCGCCACGATCGGGCGGGCGACCTTCGACGGCGGCCTAAACAACGACGCCAGCTTCGTCACCGTCGCCAATGTCACGGGCGACGACAACACGCTCTATGTGGAGACGCGCGACAAGCGCGGACGTCTCCACGATCTTCCGTTCAACCTGATGGTCGGCTGCTAGGAGAGATACGATGGGAAAAATTCATCCGCTTGTCGCGGCTCTCTGCGCAAGCCTGATTGCGGTGCCTTCTTTCGCGGCGCCGGGGCCGCCGGCGAGTCTTTTCGTCGTGGTCGGCGCCGATGGCACCCTGGCGCGCGGGTCGAGCGCCAAGATCGCCCACGGGGGGACGGGAAGCTATCTCGTGGATTTCCCCGTGAACATTCCCGGCTGCACCTTCATCGCCGGCGTCGGCACGGCCGACAAGACGCAGCCCTCCGCCGGCACGATCACGCTCGCGCCCGGCGCCGGCAACAAGAACGTCGTGTTCGTGTCGACCTTCGACGGCAGCGGCAATGCGGCCGATCAGCCGTTCCATCTCGTCGTCAATTGCGCGAGCGAGGCGCGCAACCCGGAAGTCGCCGGTGCCGTCGACGCCGGCGGCAACGTCGTGCGCGCGCTCGGCATCTCGGGGGCGAGCCATCCGGATACGGGCGTCTATGAGGTGAACACCGACATCTCCGACGCATCGAGCGCCTGCGCCACGCCCGCCACGATCGGGGCGGCGGGCACCACGGTGCCGTCGCCCGGCATGGTCAGCGTCGCGCAAGGCACCACGACGAGCGACATCGAGGTCTATACCTTCGACGTCGACGGCAATCCCGCGGACCGCCCGTTCCAGCTCTATGTGGAGTGTTGAGGTCTTAAGCCACGATCGCGGCGGGGGCGGGGGCCAGGTCCTGCGGCAGCTTGGCGCCGGTGAGATCGGCGTCGGCGCTGTTGGCGCCGCGCAGCTCGGCGTCGGTCAGATTGGCATAGGACAGATCGGTGCCGGTGAGGTTCGCGCGCCTTAGGTCCGCGCCGCGGAAATCGGCGTAGCGCGCATTGGCCTGGTCGAGCCTGGCCGGCAGGAGCCGCGCGTCGGAGATCATCAAGGGCCCGAGCTTGGCGTCGCGCAGGTCGGCGTGATTGAGCTTGGCGCCGGCGAGATTGACGCCGCGCAGATCGGTGCCGCACAGCTTGGCGGAGCGCAGATCGGCGTCCTGCAGGTTGCTTCCCTGCAGTGAGGCGCCTTCGAGATCCAACCCGTAGAGATTGGCGCCCGGCGCGATCAGTGCGGTGAGCACGCGATGCTGGAACAGCGCCACCTTGCGCAGGTCCATGCCGGAGAGATCGGCGGGACGGCCTTCGCGGCCGTCGCTCTCCACCCAGCGCGCATGGCTCGCGAGCATGTCCTCGATCGGCGTTTCGAGATCTTGCGGAACGCGTCCGCTTGGCTGCTCGGTGAGCGCGCCCGTCATGTCGGCGCCCTGCATGATGGCCATGGTCAGCCGGCAGCCTACGAGCACGGCACCCGCGAGATTGGCGCCCGACAGATCGCAGCTCGACAGGTCGGCGTTCTCGAGATTGGCGCCCGCGAACGTGGCCTGGCGCAGATTGGCGCGCACCAGGCGGCAGCCCTTCATCATCGCGTCGGTGAAGTCGGCCTGGATGGCGGCGGCACCGCCCATCTTGGCGCGTTCGAGATTGGCGGAGTTGAGCATGGCGCCGCCCATCTCCGACGGCCCCAGGTCGTGCTGCATCACGCGCAGGTTCCCGAACTTGTCCTTCTCCGCGATCGTGCCTTCGCGCAGATCGGCCTCGTAGAGATCGGCGCCGATCAGATTGGCGCCGCGCAGGCAGGCGCCGCGCAGGTCGGAGCGGCGGATGCTGGCGCCCGCCAGATTGGCCCGGCGCAGGTCGGCGCCGAAGAAGCTCGTCGAATCGAGCCGCGCGCCGGCGAGATTGGCCTCCTCCAGCACGGCGCCGGTGAAATCGGCGTCACAGAGGTTGCGCCCGGAAAGGTCGAGGCCGGAAAGGTCGCTGAACGCGAAGACCGCGCGCGCCCCGCCCATCCGCCCGGAATAGAGCATCTCGTGCCGGGCGACCGCAGCGGCGACGTCCTTCTGGGTTAGCCTGGCGAAGCTCGTGCGGCGAATGGGCTGCATCGGGGGGTGGCCCGCGCGTTAAGGATGACGGACAGGCATTCTTCGCCTAACCCTCTAATACCTGATTAAAATGGGGAAAGTTGCCTTTGGCCTCGGCGGAGGCTAGGTGACGGGTTGGGACTTGTGTATGGTCCGCCCGGGTTGCGCCTTAAGCTGGGGAAGCGGCGCGCGGGGACCGGTACTTGGTGTCGTTAACGCCAGCGCGGCCTGGGTTCCCACCCACGGTTCGATTGGCCGAGGAAATTTAAGGGGTTCGCCTTGAAAAAGCAGGTCCTGTTGCTGTCCGTTGCCGTGGCCGCTTTGTCGGCGTCGCCCGGCTTTGCCCAGACGGCCGATCCCATAGACGACATCACCACGGCGATCACCACGCCGGTCACGACCGCGACGGCGGGACCGGGCGGCGTCCCGGCCGATATCCTGCTCGACACCGGCGGCAGCATCGCGATCACGGTCGCGGGCGATCAGACCACGCCGCAGGCCGCGCTGACGATCAATACGCCCAACAGCTTCAGCGGTCTCACCGGCACGTCCATCAGCGCCAACAACACCGACATGGGCGTCGGCATCATGGTCGATCTGACCGCGGCCGACATCGACGCGACGAACGACGGCTGCACGACCAGTTGCACGCACACCTTCGAAGGCATCACCGACGCCGGCACGATCTCGCTGACCGGCACCGGCAGCGACAAGGTCGGCCTCTATCTCGAAGGCGCCGACCCCACGACCGCGACGACGGTCTACAAATTCATCGGCAACATCGACATGACCGATTCGACGATCACCATCACCGGTGACACGAGCGCGGGCATCAAGATCGATTCGCTGGCCGAACTCGACGGCAACCTCACCATCGGTTCGATAACCTCGAAGCCGAGCTCGACCACCTCGACGGCCAGCGAGATCGGCGTCGATATCCTCGGCACGGTCTACGGCGACATCATCACGGTCGGAGGCGTGAATATCACCGGCAGCGCGGGCCCGACCACCACCCCCGGCATCGGCATGGATCTGGCCGGGGCCATCTACGGCAACGTGACGGTCGGCACCGGCACCGGCGTGGACGCGATCGGCTCCGGTGCGCAGGGCATCCTGCTGACCGGCAGCCTCAATCCTTGCGATCCCAGCGTGACGACGACCTGCGCGGCCACGAGCCTCGGCTCGCTGATCGTCAACGGAACGATCAGCGTCGTGGCCAAGACCGGCTCGCTCACGGCGACCACCGGCAACAACGTGGCGGGCATCGCGCTGGCCATCGGCGGCAACATCGCCGGCGGCATCTACAACGCCGGTCCCACCTTCTCGGGCGACACGATCGCCACCGCGTCGATCTCCTCGCAGGGCATCGCGCCGACCGTGGAGATCAGCCCGACGCTCGAAACCGCGACGACCGTCGCGCCGATCGTCATCGGCACCTACACCGACGCCCTGGATCCGGGCTTCTCCTTCTACAACCGCGGCTCGATCATCTCGTCGTCCTCGAATTCGAACGACAGCACCGAGGCGGTGTTCATCGGCGGCGGCAACACGATCGCCACCACGACGCTGACGGGCGGAATTTTCAATTCGGGCACGATCCAGACGGTCGCCACCGACCTGAAGGGCGCCACCACGATCACCGACGCCGACGCGATCGCCTTCGGCGGCTTCGCCTATATCGGCGTGACCACGACGGACGGCAAGACCTTCACGGGCGACATCTGGCAGTTCTCCGGCGGCTGCACGGGCACCAGCATCGACGGCTTCCAGTATTGCGGTGCCAAGGCCATCGACCAAGCCGGTTTCGTCAACTCCTCCGAAGCCGGGGCCGGCAGGATCATCGCCTCCGTCGGCGGCGCCGCGAACGGCGAAGCCACCGCGATCAGCATCGGCACGAACGCTTATCTGGGCTCGATCATCAACGAGGGCCTGATCTCGGCCGTGGCCACGACGACGGACCCGATCGACACCACGATCCTCGAGGCGCGCGCCATCGTCGACAATTCGGGCACGCTCGCCTTCATCGAGAACAACGGCACGATCGCGGCCGCGGTGTCGACGCTCCAGAACGACACGCAGAAGGCGATCGCCATCGACCTCTCCGGCGACGCCGACGGATCGGTCGCCTCCCATGGCGTTCTCATCCTCAATCAGGCGACGGCGCAGTCGGCCGCGACGATCACCGGCGCCATCATCTTCGGCGCGGGCGACAACCAGGTCATCGACGTCGAAGGCGCGACGACGACCAACACCGCGACCATCAACGGCGACATCACCTATGGCGGCGGCGGCGCCACGCCGGGCAGCGACAAGCTTTTCATCGGCAATTTCGCCACCGTCACCGGCACGATCCTCGCCGACCCGGGACTGGGGGTCACCGTCGACATCCGCGCGGGCGGCACGCTCAACCTCTTGAACGACAGCCAGGCGCTCACTGCCTACGATTTCACCGTCGAGAACACCGGCACGCTCAATCTGACGGTGCTGGAGGAGTTCAAGTCCGGCATCGTCGACGCCCTGCACAGCGTGAACATCAACGACGGCGCGAACCTGAACATCACCTATGGCAGCTTCGTTCCGAGCAATTCGATCTTCACGCTCTTCACCGCGCCCAAGGGCGGCATCACCGTCGACCAGTCGCAGCTCAACACCTACAACGCCGAGCTCGCGCAGGACCTTCCGTTCCTGTTCGACTCCGCCACGATGTCGCTCGACACCACCGACAGTCCCGACACCGACGCGCTGATCCTGACGGTCGATCCCAAGACCGCGCAGGAACTGGGATTCAAGCCGGGTAGCTACGCGGCGCAGATGTTGCCGATCACCAACGTGGCGCTCGGCAACGACGACAAGCTCGGCGCGGCCTTCGTCGCCGGCATCACCAACCAGACCCAGGCGCAACGCGCTTATGAGCAGGCCGCGCCCGACGTCTCGGGCGGCGCGCGCGCCATCGCGGTCGCGCTCACCGACCAGTCCAGCGGCCCCGTCGCCGCGCGCCAGCGCATGCTGCGCATGTACGGCAAGCAGGACGGCGAGGTCACGCTCTGGGGCCAGGAGTTCGCCGAGTTCGTGAGCGATCCCGGCGACAGGAGCACGGGTCAGACCGGCTTCAAGGACCACGGCTTCGGCTTCGTGCTCGGCATGGACGGCGGCGATCCCAAGACCGGCTGGTACGGCGGCGCGTTCAGCTTCTACTCCGGCGACATCATCGAGCCGTATCCGCGCGACAGCCACTCCAACACGCTGTGGTACATGCTCACCGGCTACACCGACTGGCGCGGCAAGGGCCTGTTCCTCGATACCAAGGCCGATCTCGGCTACTTCGACGTCAAGTCCAAGCGCTTCATCGACCTGACGATCCCTGGCGCCAACGGCGCGGCGCCGACGGCGTTCCAGGACGAGGCCGACGGCCATCGTCCGGGCGAGATGGGCGCGCTCGGCATGACGACCGGCGCGATCCTGGCCTACGGCTCCACGACCATCACCCCGCAGCTCGCCATCGACGGCATGGCGATGCGCGAGGAAGGCTACACCGAGACGCATCCCGACCTCGTGGCCGGCACCTCGGCGACCGGCAACGGCAAGGGCATGGATCTGATGACCCAGTCCTACTACGCCAATTCGCTGCGCGCCTTCTTAGGGACCGAAGTCCGCGAGGACCTGAACTTCGGCGACTTCTTCGTGCAGCCCGACATGCGGGTCGGCTACCGCTACGACTTCCTCAACGACCCGACGAAGCTCAAATTCGCCTATGCCTTCGGCAATTCGACGGGCACGGGACCCGGGCAGATCACCACGCTGCAGGGCCCCGATCCGGCGCAGGGCAATTTCGTCGCCGGCGCGTCGCTCGCCGCCACGACCGATGCCTGGACGCTGGGCGCGAGTTACGACTTCGTCCGCGGCACTAACGGCGCCACGACGCAGGTCGGCACGATCCACCTGCTGGGAAGGATATAGGAAGCGCCAAGCGACACGTCGCCCTTCGAGGCCCGCCTTCGGCGGGCGCCTCAGGGTGACGTGTCTATTTCTAACAGTAGCGTCATCCTGAGGTGCGAGCGAAGCGAGCCTCGAAGGACGACGCGTCTCACCCCCGCGCCAGCGCGATGAGCTTGTCGACGTCCTCCTCGCGTGTCGCGAACGAGGTCACCAGGCGCACGAGCGTGCGGCCGCCCCTGGGCGGCTCCCAATCGTAGAATCGCGCGCCGCCCGCGCGCAGCCTTGCCGCCGTGGCGTCGGGCAGGCGCGCGAAGACCTCGTTCGCCTCGACGGGAAACTCCGTCTCGACGCCCAGGCCCTGCGCCAGGCGCTTCGCAAGCGCGTTGGCCCGGGCGGCATTGCGCAGCCACAACCCGTCGCTGAGATAGGCCTCGAGCTGCGCCGAGACGAAGCGCTGCTTGGAGATGAGATGGCCGGCCTTCTTGCGCCGCCAGACGAAATCGCCGCACGCCGCGGGATCGAAGAAGACGACCGCCTCCGCAGCCACCGCGCCGTTCTTGGTGGCGCCGAAGGAGAGCACGTCGACGCCCGCGCGCCAGGTGAGCTCGGCCGCGCTGCAGCCCAGATGGGCGAGCGCGTTGGCGAAGCGCGCGCCGTCCATGTGCAGCTTCAGGCCTTGGGCGTGTGCCGCGCGCGCGATCGCAGCGATCTCGTCCACGCCATAGACCGTGCCGAGCTCGCTGGCCTGCGTGATGCTCACCGCGGCGGGCTGGGCGTGATGCACCGAGCCCTTTTCGAAACGGGCGATCGCGGCCTCTATCGCGTCCGGCGCGAGCTTGCCGTTCGCGCCGTCCAGCGTCACGAGCTTGGCGCCGTGGGTGAACCACTCCACCGCCGCGCATTCGTCGGTCGAGATATGCGATGCCGCGTGGGCGATGATCGCGCCATGCGCCGGCACCAGGCTCGAAAGCGCAAGCGCGTTCGCGGCCGAGCCGGTGATCACCGGAAAGACCGCCACCTCGCGCTCGAAGATCTCGGCGAAACGGCGCGCCAGCCGCGCGCTCACCGCGTCGTCGCCGTAGGAGGCTTGCGCGCCTTCGTTGACGCGTGCGAGCGAGGCCAGGATTTCTGGGGCCGCGCCGTAGCAATTGTCGCTCGTGAAGTTCATCCGTCCTCCTTCGAGGCGCGCGGCCGTGCCGCGCGCACCTCAGGATGACGGATGAACTGCGTCACGCTGAGGTGCGAGCAAAGCGAGCCTCGAAGCGTCACCACGTCCCCGTGTTGGGCATCGAGGCCCAGGGCTCGGCGGGAGGAAGGCTGCCGCCGTCCTGCAGAAGCTCGATCGAGATCCCGTCGGGCGAGCGCACGAACGCCATGTGGCCGTCGCGCGGCGGGCGGTTGATGGTGACGCCGGCCGCCATCAGCCCGGCGCACAGCGCGTAGATGTCCTTCACCCTGTAGGCGAGATGGCCGAAGTTTCGTCCGCCCGTGTAGTTCTCGCTGTCCCAATTGTAGGTCAGCTCGACCATCGGCGCCTGGTCGCGCGCGGCGCGTTCGGCATCTTCGGGGGCCGCGAGGAAGACGAGCGTGAAGCGGCCCTTGTCGTTGTCGATTCGGCGAATCTCGGCGAGCCCGAGCTTGGCGCAATAGAAGTCGAGCGCCGCGTCCAGGTCGGCCACTCGAACCATGGTGTGGAGATAGCGCATGTCGCTTGCCTTCACTTTTTGCTGATCGTCACGGGGTGGATCACGCGACCCTAGCATCGCCGTCCGCCGCGACAACCGCGAATGCGTGCGTCCGGACGTTGGCGCGGCATGCGACGAAACTGCGCACGCAAGATTCTTTTTCGCCTTGTCACAAACGCAATTTCGCCATCACCGCCGAATATAAGGCCTTGAAAATGTGGGGCGATACGTCCCGTCGCGTTGCGGACGGGCCGGTGATGACGAAGCCGTGACGCCGTTTGGAGGCGCGCCGGAGACGCGCGAAGACGGAACCGGTCGAGCCCTTATCGCGTTGGGAAATGTTTCATCCACAGGGTCGAAAAGGGAACAATCCGGTTCCCTACTAGTTTTAACCAGATAGGATATGAGACAGAGTTAACCAATCGAAAGACTGGACCGATCTAAAAACGATGACTACGATGAAACCAAGATCGACGAAGCGCTCCGAAACGGGGGCGCCCGAAGGGGGTTACGTGAGTTCACCGCTCCGTCGCGGAGGATTTGTCCTCTGCGCCGCGTTTAGTCTTGCCAGGCCAGAATAGACCCATGGACCAGCCATTCCACAGCATGCGCACCATCCCGCAGCGGGCGTTCACGCCGCAGCGCGCTTTAGGTATGGTCGCCGCCGTCGCACTTCAAGCGGGCTTCGTCTACGCGATCGTCTCCGGCCTCGCCGCGACGATGATCCAGAAGCTTCCCGACGTGCTGAAGGTCGACGTGCAGCAGGAGAAGATCACTCCCAAGCCGCCGCCGCCGCCGCCGCCGCAAGTCGACATTCCGCCGCCGCCGACCGCGCCGCCGCCTGTGATCAACATCCAGACGGAATCCGCGCCCAGTCCGATCACGGTGACGAACAAGCCGCCGCCGCCGCCGCCGGTGGTGGTCCACCAGGCGGTCTCGACGCCGGTCTCGATCGGCCGCGCGCATTCCTGCCTCGATCGCTATCCCGAAGTCTCGGTGCGCCTGAACGAGGAAGGCACGACGACGCTGTCGTTCAAGGTGATGACCGATGGAAGCGTGAGCAACGTGACGGTCGCCAAGTCGAGCGGCTCGGACCGTCTCGACAACGCCGCCATCACCTGCGCCGAGCGCTGGAAGTACAAGCCCGCCAGCCAGGACGGCAACCCGGTGGAGACGCCTGGGTGGCAGGCCAACGTCGTGTGGAAGCTGCATTGAAGGATCAACGAGCTTAGGGCCGATCGAGGGGATCGGCCCTTCTTATGGGAATTAACCTGGAGTACCGAAAAAATGATCTCGAAATACCTGACGATCGTGGCCGCCGTCGTGTTGATGGCGGGCCCGGCCTTGGCCCAGAACAACGGCGCCGCGCCCGCGACGCCGCCGGCCTCGACGACGGCCGCTCCGACCGCGGCCCCGACGGCTGCGCCGGCCACCACGCCGACCGTCACCCCGCCCGCGCCCAACAAGCCGCAGACCTCCGCGGACCAGGACAATCCCTACGGCCTGATGGACATCATCCATAAGGGCAACCCGGTGTCGCTCGGCGTGCTCGCGCTTCTCGGCATCATGTCGGTCGGCAGCTGGTACATCTTCTTCGTCAAGTATCTCGAGCAGAGCCGCATCCTCGGCCAGGCGCGTTCGGTCGAGCGCCGCTTCTGGTCGTCGGGCACGCTCAACGAGGGCATCGACAAGCTGCCCAAGAACTCGATGTTCCGCCTCATCGCCGAAAGCGGCGTGCGTGCCAGCCAGGGCGGCACCTCGCTCGTCGGCTTGAACGACTGGATCGCGATGTCGCTGACCCGTCAACTCGAGGACGCCAATGCCCGTCTCCAGGGCGGCATCGCCTTCCTCGCCTCGGTCGGCTCGACGGCGCCGTTCGTCGGTCTGTTCGGCACGGTGTGGGGCATTCTGCAGGCGCTCATCGCCATCGGCGTCGCCGGCCAGGCCTCGATCGACAAGGTCGCCGGTCCGGTGGGCGAGGCGCTGATCATGACCGCGATCGGTCTGTTCGTGGCCGTGCCCGCGGTGCTCTGCTACAACTTCCTCGTCCGCCGCAACAAGGTCATCACCGAGAAGCTTCGCGGCTTCGCGGGCGACCTGCAGACCTACCTGATCTCGAAGAGCAAATAAGCTTCGGATTACGGTTTGTAGGAGATCGCACGCATGTCGATGAACGTTCAGGGTGACGGCGGCCAGGACGAAGCCGAACTGAACACCACCATCAACACGACACCCCTCGTGGACGTGATGCTGGTGCTGCTCATCATCTTCCTGGTCACCATTCCGGTGATCGTGAAGACGGTTCCCGTCACGCTGCCCAACCAGCGCAACATCGCCACGCAGACGAAGCCGGAAAACATCGTCATCGCGATCGATAAGGACGAGAACGTCTATTACAACAACCAGCCGATCGAATCGTCGGAGCTCCGCGACCGCTTCATCGACGCGCTGCGCCGCGCCCAGGCCCGTGGCCTGAGCGCGGAGCGGATGCCCGAGGTGCACATCCGCGGCGACCGCAACGTGCGTTTCGAGGCGGTGGGCCGCGTGATCTTCGCGGCGCAGCAGGCAGGCATCCTGAAAGTCGGGTTCCTCACCGAGCCGCGCAACGAAGGTCCGTAAGCGTCCCATTTGAAAGGTAGAAGGTAGTACGTCATGGCAGGCAGTGTCGGTCCGGCAAGCGGCGAAGGCGAGGTGATGGTGGAGATGAACACCACGCCGCTCATCGACGTCATGCTCGTGCTTCTCACCCTTCTCATCATCACGCTGCCGATCCAGACCCATGCGGTGAAGCTGGACATGCCGCAGCCGCCGAAGACCGAGCCGCCGCCGCCCCTGACCCCGCCGGTCAATCTGGGCGTCGATTTCGACGGCACGATCACCTGGAACGGCGCGCCGATCGACCGCTCCACGATGGATTCCTATTTCCTCGCGGAGACCCAGAAGGAGCTTCCGCTGCAGGCGGAAATCCATCTCAATCCCGACAAGCTCGCGAAGTATGACAACGTCGCGATGGTGCTCGCCGATGCGCAACGTATCGGCATCACCAAGATCGGGTTCTCGGACACTGCGCAATACCAATAATGTGAGGGGTTATCGCGGCGAAAAGGGAGCATGCTGTCCGCATGTCTGGCCTTGAGGCCGTGTGTTTGAAGACGAGGTTCTCGAAATGACTGCCCAAGATTTCCGCACCGCGCTCCGTACCAAGGTCGCGGCCTTCCTTCTCGGTGCCGCCGTCGTGGCGGGGACCGGCCTCACGCTGACCGTACCCGCGGACGCCGCAGTGCGCTCCGCCGTCGGCAAGCCGCTCCAGGAAGCGCAGAGCATGGCCGCGTCCGGCAACTACTCCGGCGCGATGGCGAAGGTCCGCCAGGCCGAGGGCGTCGGCGGGCTGACGCCGGAAGAGAGCCGCGTCGTCGAGCAGATGAAGTCCTATATCGAATCCAAGCAGGGCGGCTCGGGCCCCAAGGCGAAGTTCTCGAACGACTACCGCTCGGGCCGCTGGAGCGCGGTCTTGTCCGACGCCGACGAGATGCACGGCCAGCTCGACGGCAACGACATGGCCGCGGTCGCGACCGCCTATTACAGGCTCGGCCGCAACGCCGAATGCGTGAAGTACATCAAGGGCCATTTCGGCAGCGGCGCCAGCGAGCTGGTGCTGCAGATCGAGCGCGCCTGCGCGTTCGGCGCCGGCGACGACGCTACCCAGACCGAGACGCTCACCGAGCTCGTCGCGCGCACCGGCAAGACCGAATATTGGGGCCAGCTCCTGTCCTCCGCCGAGCACGCCAAGGCGCTCAAGGACCACCAGACGCTGGACCTCTACCGCATCCGCATGATCACCGGCACGATGAGCGGCGCCAAGGATTACACCCTGCTCGCCAAGCTCGCGATCGAGTTCGGCTTCAACGCCGAGGCCCAGTCCGTGATCCAGAAGGGCATCGACGCCAAGCTGCTCACCGATCCCTCGACGCCGCGCCTGATGGGCATGGCGACGAGCCAGGCCCAGGCCGACGTCGCGAGCTGGCCCAAGCAGCTCGCCGCCGCCAAGGCCGCGCCGTCGGGCGACGCGCTCGTCAAGCTCGGCGAGGATTTGATCGGCCAGGGCAAGGCGAACGACGCCGTCGGCCTCATCCAGCAGGGCATCGCCAAGGACAAGGCCGACATGACCAACGCCCAGACGCGTCTCGGCCAGGCCTATCTCGCCGCCGGCCAGAAGGACCAGGCGGTGCGCGCCTTTGGCAAGGTCCAGGGCACGCCCAACGAGATGCTCGTCGCCAAGCTCTGGGCGCTCGCCGCGAGGAAGTAGAACTAAGCGAATAGGGAATGGCGAATAGCGAATAGAACTCTATTCGCTACTCGCCATTCGCATTTTCTACCTCGCTGCCGTCTTCTGCGCGTGTTCGTGCTCCAGATAGCCGCGCGTGTCGATGTCGGGCGGTACGGCGACGCCTTTGCCGGCACCGGGGACTTTGAGCTCGTCCAGCGTGAAGTCCATCTCGGCGTCGTAGGTGCGGTCGATCTGGTTGCGTAGGGGCTGCTCGGCGTCGTACCAGGCCGCTTTCAGCGTCGTCTCCGGGCAGGTCGCGAGCTCTTCGGGCCTCGTCGCGCCCCAGCGCCGCTCGGCACACTGATAAGGATCGAAGGACAGCGCGAACAGCCGCTTGCGCAGCTCCTCATAGCCGAGCGTCACCTGCGAACCGTCGCTGCGCGCATAGGTGAGCGTGCATGCTTGCGCCTTCCTGTCGTAAAGCGCGATCAGGTCGGCCGTGAGATCGCTGCCCTTGTATTGCAGCTTGGGATCCTTGGCGCGGGCCATGCGCACGAAGCGCTCGGCCGCGTCGCGCAATTCCTTGAACGCGGTCTTCAGGCGGGCGTCGCGCGACGGCGTCGAAAAGGTCTCCCAGTCGCCGTCGGTGCCGTAGATGTTGTCGGGCAGGCGCGCGGGCTCGGCTTGCTGCGCCAGCCCCGCCTTCACCGCCAGGTCGACGGCGTCGAGGCGGTCGTGCAGGTCGGCGCAGTTGGAATCGATCATGTCGGCGACTTCGCGCAGCGGATCGAATTGCAGCTTGCCGCCGGCGAGCTTGGCACGGACATAGTCGTACCAGTCGAGCGAGGCGCCGTTCAGCGTGAACGTGCCCTCGCGCCAGTCATGGTCGTCGTCCGGCTTTTTGCCGTTGCCGTAGAACTGCTCGAGCGAGAAATCCGCGATCTCGTCGTTCGCGGCCGGCACGACGTGGCCGCCCGCGAAGCTGCCGTCGGCGAGTTGGCGCGCGCCCACGAGCTTGGCCGGCCGCCAGTTCTTGAAGCCCGCGCTCATGCCCGGGAACGCGCGCACGAAGCGCAGGTCGTAGAAGCCGTGGGTCAGCGAGCTGTCGGGATGGGCGTCGATGTAGTGGATGCGCCCGTCGGGCTCGACCTTGTAGACGGTCGCGACATGGCCGTTGGGATCGTAGATCACCGTGCCCGGCCGGATCGACTTGGCGTCGATCGCGGGCGAGTAGAGGTCGTCCTCTTCCGGCTCCTCGAGCGCGGGGTGGATGCGGAACGTGCCCGACGAGACGTTGTCGCGGATCTCGTCCCAGATCTCGTAGCCGCTCTTCTCGCCGCTCGGGATGGTGATGCGCTCGGCGACCGCGTTGCCGTTGAAGCCGTAGCGGAAGTCGCGCCCGCGTCCGCGCATGCTGACCTGGCTCACATAGCCGAAGGGCAGGCCGCGCTTCCAGGCGAAGTAGAAGCGCAGATTGTAGGCGAGGTCGGCGCAATCGGAGCGGAAATACACCCCCGGCGGATCGGTGCCATGGAACGGGTTGCGGGTGGAGTGCAGGCAGGAATCGACCGTGTTGCAGCCCGAATCCCCGATCTCCGCGACGAAGCGGCTGTAGTCGCGCTCGTCGGTGTCGCTCCAATGGTCGTGGCGCACGACGAAGATGGAGGGATAGGTTGTCTGGACCGGCGCCGGCGCGTCGGCGCGCGCGCCGCCCGCCAGAAGCGTGGCCGCCGCCCAGGCCGCCAAGGCCGTCTTTTCCCACCCCATGGCGGGGAGGGTAGGGGGTTCGTTTGGGCGGTCAAGCTGTCCAGGGGACGGTCCTGGCTCGGCGTTGCCCTCGGGCAACGCTCCCGCCGTCAGTCCAAAATGTCATGGCCCGCGAATGCGGGCCACCCGGGTGACATGGCGGTGCTCTTAAAGCCTCGCACGCGGAGGCGCGGAGTCGCGGAGAAGAAAAGAACCTCCGCGCCTCCGCGTGAGTCCTTCTGAGATCGTGCAGAACCCAACTGGGTGGCCCGCATTCGCGGGCCATGACATTGTGGTGCATGCCCGACCTTCTCACCCCCGACGAAGCCCAGGCGCTGCTGCTCAGCCTGCGGGTGTCGTTCGTGGGGGTGTTCGCGGCGCTGCCGTTCGCGGTCGCGGCCGCCCTGCTGCTGGCCAGGACGCGGTTTCCCGGCAAGATCGTCGTCGACGGGATCATCCACCTGCCGCTGGTCCTGCCGCCGGTGGCCATCGGCTTCCTGCTCCTGATCGTGCTGGGCACGCGGGCGGGGCTCGGCGCGTTCCTGCTGCAGCATTTCGGCATCCGCTTCGTCTTCAGCTGGACGGGCGCCGCGCTCACTTCGGCGCTGATCACCTTCCCGTTCCAGGTGCGCGCGATCAGGCTGGCGCTTGAAGGCGCCGATCCCGGCCTCGACGAGGCCGCCAGGACCCTGGGCGCGGGCTGGCTCGACCGGCTGGTCAATCTCACGCTGCCGCTTGCGCTGCCCGGCATCGTCGCGGGTGTGATCACGGCCTTCGCGGCCAGCCTCGGCGAGTTCGGCGCCATCATCACCTTCGTCTCCAACATCCCGGGCGAAACGCGCACCCTGCCGCTGGCGATCTACAGCGCGCTGCAGGAGCCGGGCGGCGAGGCGGAGGCCGCGCGGCTTTCGCTCATCTCCATCGCCTTGGCGCTGATCTTCATGACGCTCGCCGAAGCCGCGCAGAGAAAGATGCGGCGATGAGCGTCGAGGTCCGCATCCGCCACCGCTTCAAGACCTTCGCGCTCGACGTCGCGTTCGAGGCCGAGCGCGCGGGCGTGACCGCCCTGTTCGGACCGTCGGGCGCGGGCAAGACGAGCGTGATCAACGCCATCGCGGGCCTCTCGCGTCCCGACGAAGGCCGCATCGCGATCGGGGGCCGCGTCGTGCTCGACACTGAGGCGGGGATCTTCGTGCCCGCCCGCGCGCGCCGCACCGGCTATGTGTTCCAGGATTCGCGCCTCTTCCCGCATATGAGCGTCGAGGACAATCTGCGCTTCGGCCGCAGGCGCGCGCCCTTTCCCGTGGACGAGCACGAGATCGAGCACGTCGTCGAGATGCTGGGCCTCACCCATCTCCTGGAGCGCAATCCGCGCGCGCTTTCCGGCGGCGAGAAGGGGCGCGTCGCGCTCGGCCGTGCGCTGCTCTCCTCGCCCGACATCCTGCTGCTCGACGAGCCGCTGGCAGCGCTCGACGCGGCGCGTCGGCAGGAGATCCTTCCCTATCTCGAGCGCCTGCGCGACGAGACCAAGCTGCCGATGTTCTACGTCAGCCACGCCGTCGACGAGGTTGCGCGCCTGGCGCATGAGATCGTCGTGCTGCGCGAGGGCCGCGTCGCGGCGCAAGGCTCGGTGTTCGACCTGCTCACGCGCATCGAGGGCGGCATCGAGGGCATGGGCGCCGTGCTCGACACGCGCATCGAAAGCCATGGCGAGGATCTGAGCGTGCTCGTCTTCGATCATGGCCGGCTCTACGTGCCGCGCGTGCAGCGTGACGTCGGGACGCGCGTGCGCGTGCGGCTGCGCGCCGAGGACATCATGCTGGCGCGCGAGGAGCCGCGCGCGATCTCCGCCAACAACATCCTGCCCGCGACGGTGAGCGCGATGCGCTACGGCGCGCAGGCCGATATCCAGATCGCGATGGGCGCCGCACGCCTCGTCGCCCGCGTCACCCGCGCCTCCGCCAAGCGCCTGGAACTCGCGCCCGGCGCGCACGTCTTCGCGATCGTCAAGAGCGTGATCGTCGACGCGGCGGGGTGAATTTCAAAAGCATAAAATGTCATGGCCCGCGAATGCGGGCCACCCAGCTGGGTTCTGCACGCTCTGGAAAGGACTCACGCGAAGCCGCGGAGTTCGCATTCTACTCCGCGACTCCGCGTGAAACGAGCGAGAGCAAACAGGTGTCACCTGGGTGGCCCGCATTCGCGGGCCATGACAGTATGGGGCATTGCAATCTATGGAGCTCGGAGATGCCCCTGATCCCCTATGCCGATACCGCGCGGCTTCCCGAGGACGCGGCGCAGGCGTTCAAGAGCCTGCCGCGCAAGCTCAACATCTTCCGCATGTGGGCGAACGCGGCGACGTGCTTCCGGCCCGGCCTGTCGTTCGGCACGGCGATCCTGTCGAAGCAGAAGCTGGCGCCGGATCTGCGCGAGCTCATCATCCTGATGGTGGCGCGGCTGGAGGGCGGCATCTACGAATGGGTGCAGCACGTCCCCATCGGCAAGCGCGCCGGCTGCACGGACGCGCAGATCGCCGCGCTCGAGGCCCTGCGCTTCGACGACACGGCGTTCGATGCGCGGGCGAAAGCGATGCTGACGCTGGTGCGCGAGGTTGTGCGCGACGTGAAGGCGCGCGAAGAGACGGTCGAAGCCGCCAAGGCGCATTTCTCCCCACAGGAGATCGTCGAGATCATCCTGACCGCGGGCTTCTACATGACCATGGCGCGGATGACCGAGACGACGCGGGTGGACGTGGATGCTCCGCCGGGTGTCGCGGTGCCGGAGTGGGGAAGGGTGGTGTAGTCCAGCCCTCCCTCAAGGGGAGGGTAGGTCTTTCCTTCGAAACACCAGCCGCTTCGACAGGGTGAAGTTGAACACCAGTCCCGCGAGCACGCCGCAGGCCAGCGCCAGAAGCGGATCGAGCGCGAGGAAACGCGTCAGCGCTTCGTAGGTGGCGAGGTTCACCACCGCGCCGACGCTGTTGGTCGCCACGAACCGCGCCCATTCGGCGAGCAGATTGTCGCTTGCGTGCTCGCGGAAGGTGAGCATGCGGTTGCCCCACCAGGTGAAGGTCACCGACGGTACGAAAGCGAAGAACCAGGCGACGTCCTTGCCCAGATGCAGCAGGTGGAGCGCGATCCACAGCGCCGCCTCGTTGACGAGGAAGCCGGCGCCGCCCACCAGCGCAAAGCGCAGGAAGGCGCTCACGGCAGCTTCAGATCCTGGGGTCCGGGGATGGCGAGATAAGCCATGCGCTTGTCCTCCCAGCGGCCGCGCGTGACGGTATCGAGGATCAGCCCGCTCGCCAGCGACAGGAAGCCCAGCACCATGAACCCGACCGCCAGCACCGCCGTCGGCAGACGCGGCACCAGCCCGGTGTGGAAGTAGTCGAGCACCACAGGCGTGCCCAGAAGCAGCGAGGAGATCATCAACAGCGCCGCGATGGTGGTGAAGAAGACGAGCGGACGCTCCTCGCGCACCAGGGCTGCGATGGTGAAGAGGATGCGCAAGCCGTCGCGATAGGTATTGAGCTTGCTCACCGAGCCCTCGGGGCGCTCCTTGTAGCGCGTCTCGACCTCGGCCATCGGCATCAGAAGCCGCACGGCATGCACGGTGAGCTCGGTCTCGATGCCGAAGCCTTCCGCCGTGAACGGGAACGATTTCACGAAGCGGCGCGACATGATCCGGTAGCCGCTGAGCAGGTCGTTGAGCTTCACGCGGAACATCACCGAGGTCAGCGTCGTCAGCAGCCAGTTGCCGAGCACGTGGCCGGGGCGGTACGCGGCCTGTCCGGTGGCGACGCGCCGGCCGGAGACGATATCGAGGCCGTCCTCGACGAGCCTTCGGATCAGCGCAGGCGCGGCGGAGGCGTCATAGGTGTCGTCGCCGTCGACCAGCACATAGACGTCGGCTTCCACGTCGGCGAACATCCGGCGCACGACGTTGCCCTTGCCCTGGCGCAGCTCGGTGCGCACCACCGCGCCCGCCTCGCGCGCGCGGGCGGCGGTCCCATCCTTCGAATTGTTGTCGTAGACGTAGATCACAGCACCCGGCAGCGCGGCCTTGAAGTCGCGCACCACGGTGGCGATCGCGGCCTCCTCGTTGTAGCAGGGCACGATCACGGCGATGCGGGCGGTCATGTCGGTCATCGGTCTATCTCGGCCCGGGCTTCCAGCCGGGCGGCTTGGGGGACAATGGGCACAATTGATATTCGCCCGCGAGGTTGGTGTCGAACAGCACGCATTTGGGCCAGTCGATGATGAGGTCGTAGTCCAGCACCGCGTCGTGCGCCCGCGTCATATCGAACGAATCGGCAATAAGATAGAGCGCGCCCTTGAACGCCTTGACGCGGGCGCGCATCTCTTTGGTGAGCAGCGTGCCGTCCTTGGGCTGCAGCATCCAGCCGTCGATGCGCAGCACCGGGATCGCGGGCGGCATCTCCGGCACGATGAAGCCCATGGGCGAGTTGCCGGTCATCAACACCATGGTGTGCTTGGGATCGTCGAACTTCGGCAGCGCGATGCTGACATAGGGGCTCTCCAGCGGCGCGCGTTCGAGGAAATCGGCGCGCGTCAGGAGCAGGGCCGCGAAGAACAGGCCGGCGAGCGTGAGCAGCTGCGCGCGCCTGGGCATCGGCAACAGGCCGACCGCGGCGGCGATGAGGATCGGCGCCAGCATCTCGAGCAGCACGATGTAGCGGTAGATCGCGAAGACCTTGAGCCAGACGACATAGGAGACGGCCGCGAACGCGAAGAGCACCGCGGTGGCACGCGGCGAGACCAGCGGGTCCTTCGAGCGGCGCCCGAACGCCCAGACGATGCCGGCTGCGATCACCGAGACATAGGCGAGCGCGACGCGGATGTCGCGATAGGGCAGATCGTCGGCGACCGACCAGTCCTCGGCGAAGAGGATGGGATAGAGCACCTCGCGCCAGAAATGCGTCGGCACGAAGCGCAGGTCGCGATAGGGCCTGGCCAGCGCGAGCGTGGAATGGAAATGATCGTTGAAATAGGGGAACAGCGGATTGCCGGTCAGGTGATCCATCTGGACCATCCACCACGCCGAGAACAGCGCGAAGCCGGCGATGCCGCCGACGGCGCCGGCGAAGAGGCGCGTGCCCTGATGCTTCCAGTCGCCGCCGAGCACGATCAGACCCGCCGCGAAGCCGAGCGCGAACGGCGCCTCGGGCAGCTTGAGCCCCGGCGTGATGCCGACGAGGAATCCCGCGAGCGCGGTCCACAGCGCGGTCTTTATCAGCGAGCCTTCGCGCAACGCGCGCGCGTTCACGACCAGGATCGCGATGCCGCTCAGGATGAAGACGCTCATCACGTTGTCGTAGTAGTGCAGCCCGAGCAGCCCGAGCGTCAGCCCGCCCGTCTGCCCGAGCAGCGCCAGCGTCGCGGCGCCGAGCCTGTATTCGTCCATGCGCAGGCTCTGCCGCGCGATGAGGTAGAGGGGGACGACATTGGCGCCCTGCACCGCGCCCAGCACGGCGAGCGCGAACCACACCGGCGTCTTTGTCGCCAGCTCGTAGAACGGGATGTCGAGGAACGGGTTGTAGTAGCTCGCCTGGTGCGCGACGACGACGTCGAATCCCATGCGGCCGTGCAGGTAGGCGTAAGGGATGTACCAATGATAGTTGCGGAAATCCCACGACGTGTCCTTGCCCAGATAGACGACGAACCCCGCCCAGAACAGAATCGAAAGGCCCAGGAACAGCCACTCGCGCGGCGCCAGCTTGAGGTCGCGTGGATCGTCGGAGGTCAGGGACATCAACCGGCCGGTGGGAGATTTGCTGGAAGCAATCTAGCTCAATCTGTCATGGCCCGCGAATGCGGGCCACCTAGATCAAGTCTTCTTTGTTCCCACAAAAAAAGATCGTCATGGCCCGGACAAGCCGGGCAATGACGGTGTGGGGTTGGAGAGAGGGCACAGAACCCACCTGGGTGGCCCGCATTCGCGGGCCATGACATTTGGGCGCGGTAGGAACTACCCCTCCACCGCCGGCTCGACCGCCAGGTTCGACAGGAACTGGCGGGTGCAGGCGGACCAGGAGCGGGTCAGGGCATAGTCCCGACAGGCTTGGCGGGGGATGGCGAGCGCGGCTTGGCAGGCCTTGGCCAGGTCCTCGTCCAGCACGGCCACCGGTGCGCCGTCCACCACGTCCAGCGGGCCCTGAACCGGATAGGCGGCCACGGGCACGCCGCAGGCCAGGGCCTCCAGGATGACGAGGCCGAAGGTGTCGGTGCGGCTGGGGAAGACGAAGACGTCGCTGGCGGCATAGGCGCGGACAAGCTCCTCGCCTGTCTTCTGGCCGAGGAAGCGGGCGTCGGGGAACTTGCGCTCCAGCGCGGCGCGCGCGGGGCCGTCGCCGATCACGACCTTGGTGCCGGGCAGGTCGAGGGCGAGGAACGCCTCGATGTTCTTCTCCACGGCGATGCGGCCGACATAGAGCCACACCGGTCCGGGAACGCCGAGCGACGCGTCGGGGATGGGGCGGAAGCGCTCGACATCAACGCCGCGCGACCAGATGCGCAAATTCTTGAAGTCGTGACCCTCCATCTCGCGCTTGAGCGAGGGCGTCGCCACCATCATCGCGGTCGCGGGCGAATGGAACCAGCGCAGGAAGCGGTAGACCGTCTCCTCCGGGATGAAGGAGAAGCGCGCGCGCACATATTCGGGGAAGCGCGTGTGGAAGGACGTCGTGTAGGGGATGGCGTATTTGATGCAGATCGCGCGCGCCGAAAGCCCCAGCGTGCCTTCGGTCGCGATATGGATCGCATCGGGCGCGAACTCGCGGATCTCCTTCTCGAGGCCGGCGCGCGGGAAGATCGCCAGGCGGATCTCGGGATAGGTCGGCATCGGGATGGTGAAGCGGCCCTGCGGCGTCGCGTAGCGCACCTCGTGGCCGAGCGCGGTGAGGTCGCGGCCCAGCGTCTCCAGCGTGCGCACCACGCCGTTGACCTGCGGCGCCCAGGCGTCGGTGACGACGAGGATCTTCAGGTGGTCTTCGCCCGACAGGTGGCCTATGCCGGCCGGCATGGCGCCGCCCGGCCTCACGCGGCGGATCCTACGCAGGTATAAGCGCGGGCGGGGCGATGGCCGGGTGAGAGGCGCCTTGAGGAGCGGAGTTTGCCCAGCGCAGAATCTCCAGATTTCCCCGGGCATCTTCGACAAGGGCGGAGCAGCTTTCAACCCAGTCTCCGTCGTTGAGATAGAGGATGTCGCCGATTTTACGGATTTCAGCGTGGTGGATGTGGCCGCAGACCACGCCGTCGACGCCGCGCCCGGCGGCCGCGCGCGCCACGATCTCTTCGTAGCGCGAGACGTATTCGACGGCGTTCTTCACCGCGCGCTTCAAATAGGCCGAAAGCGACCAATAGGGCAGGCCGAGCGCGCGGCGGACCGCGTGCAGCCCGTCGTTGAGCCTGAGCGCCAAGGTGTAGGCGCGGTCGCCGACATGGGCGAGCCACTTGGCGCAGCCGATGACACCGTCGAACTTGTCGCCGTGAAGCACAAGCAGGCGTTTGCCGCCGGCGGTTTCGTGGATCGCCTCGAGGACGACCTCCATGCCGAACGCGGTCTGGCCGATATAGGGCCTCAGGAATTCGTCGTGATTGCCCGGAACATAGATCACGCGCGTGCCGTTCTCGATCTTGCGCATCACCTCGCGCACGACCTCTTCCTGCGCCTTGCTCCAGTACCAGCGTTTGACCTGCCAGATGTCGAAAATGTCGCCGACGAGATAGAGCGTGTCGCAGTCGTTGTGCTTGAGGAAATCGGCGAGCAGCTCCGCCTTGCAGCCGCGCGTGCCCAGATGGGTGTCGGAGATGAAGATCGTGCGATGGTTATGGACGGCGCGACCGCGGGGCACAGGCGGGCCCGCGCGGCGCTGGCGGCGTGCCGTCTCTTTCGGCTTTTCGGGAGCGTAGAAGCTGCGGCGCCAGGCGGTCTCGGCCAGGATGCGGGACGCTTTCTGCATGGCGCGAATCGCCTTTACGCGTTACGGCCCTTGCGTAACCTCTGCGCAAGAATCTTTTTTTGCATTGCAGCGACAGAAAAATGAATCCAACCGGATTGGTGAATCGGGGCGGTTTAGCTGCGCTGCACAAAGATTGGTCCGTTAACGCCCAAAATTCTCGCAACTTTTTGAAAAATATCCACTTTTTTCTGCAACAAATCTCTTGCCCAAGACCTTGGCTGCGAGCATATTGCTGCAACGCGATATCGCGAGTGCGAACTCACCATATCGCGGCCCTTCCTGGGCGTTTCCTCCCTGAACTTAAGCCGCTCCTCCCCGGAGCGGCTTTTTTTCTGGATTCTATCGGACGGCTATTCGTCCAGTGATCTCGCGACGGACCTGCAATTTGAGAAATTCAGACGTAGAATAAAATAGCGGAATTAAATGGCACTTGCAGAATCTGCAAGTTTCCGTTGACAGAAAATCTTACGTCCGTCAGAACGGACAAGCGTAGTATCTACATCGGCAGAAAGTTCAGGGTTTCTGCGGGTTTTTGAGGCAAATCACCCTGAAACAACTGAGCCCCGATCCGTGGTAGGACACGAACCGAGGCCCAGTCGCCCAGAGAGTACCGGGAGGGCACGAAGTGGGGTCGGCCCACAACCTTTCCCGGATTGGTGCCCGAGACGCTCGCTTGAGCTTCCCGTGCCATCGGTACCCACACCCGCCTTCTGGAAGGGCGGCCCGCGAGGCCTAGGAAGCGCTCCTCGATTTTTCCGCGTGGAAGCGCAACTAGGTATTTCGCTTCTACTCGTCGAATCTGACTTGGGCAAGAGTCCAACGACAGTAAAACACCCTTTGTGCCCCCACTTATTCACAAATAATCCCAAGGCTCAGGGAAAAGGTCCACAGGATTCTGGTGATTTCCGCCCTGACGCACAGATTTGTTTCGAAAAGGCAGTTGACTCCGCGTTTCGCACAAAACCAGCGAAGCGAGCGCTCTAAAATCGCTTCAACGCCCTAAAGAAATAAAACCTAGCGCCCCTGCCAGATTTTTCTGGCCGCGTCGCAGTCTTCCTTTGTTAGGAAATAGAAGCGGCACCTGGCGCGTACGGTGGTAATTATTTGTGGGTCCACTTCGCCAATTGGCCGCGTCTGTTTATCGTCGACCTTTATCATGATGTTGCGAAGGAATTGCTCGTCTAACGGATCGTACGTCTTGAATCCCTTCTCCTTACTGATGTCGAGATGGAACCAAATTCCAGCCTCAGTCAATTTGCCCCGCAAATCCTTAGTGCGATTGAGATCTAAAGCGCGATTAGGATCGTTGGGCTCAAAACATCTAAGCGGCTCGCGCAATAGAAACCGTCTTGCAAAATTTGACGCAGCGCCAACTTCACGGGTTGCGAGTTGCTTTAATAACGTCACGACATCAAAGTCGTCTAACGATAAATAGTGTTCCAGGCGCAATTCCGGCTTCAGGAAAAAATATTCTAGAAGCGGACTGACGATGCCAGACTCTCTGACATCTGAAATGTTTGTCAACGCGTCCTTAATTGCCTCCTCAACCAAAAACTGGATTCCGCGAGTTGTCTTGTGCAGATATACCGATTCATAGAGTTTGAGATAGGCAGAGATATAATCTTCCACCACTCTCAACCCTTTTTGCAGAACTACGAAGGTAGTTCGCGAATCATCCGGTCCAACGTCAAACGCAACTTCTTCGATGCGCAGGCTGTCGAATAACCACTCATGGTCTATCTGCCCGACCTTAATGCCTGTCGAATAGCGATCACGCGTGAGAAAGTCCAACCTGTCTGCGTCCAACTGGCTAGACACAATTGCGGTGTATGGACTGTCACGAACATCTTTCTCAAAGAACTGGAGGACAGGCTCAAATAGATCGAACTTCTTTAAAAGATCGCTGATTTCCGTCTCTGCGATAATCATCCGTGTGTAGTTTTCGTGGGGCATGTCCACTTTCATGTGATCCGAGATTTCCTCGAATACATGTGAATAGGGACCATGTCCTACATCGTGCAATAGAACGGCGGCGAGTGTCGCAGCACGCATTACGACGTGCTTCTTTTCCCTTGAAAAGACGTCGTTGCGCTCAAACGCTTCGAACATTCGTCGCGCCATCTGTAGGGCGCCAAGTGAATGAGATAGCCTTGAGTGTGTCGCACCCGGATAGACGAATTCCGAAAACCCCAATTGCTTGATCCGCCTCAATCGCTGGAGTGGCCGGCTTTGAACCAATCCCCATAAGAGGCAATCGTATTTATCGTTCTGGGAGAACTTAACTAGATCATGAACGGGATCACGGATTCTTTGATCTTTGTCCATGTTCCAACGCGCGCAATGCCGCGAGCCCCTTTAAAAGAGTTTTGCTGGTAATAATTTGATCCGGAGTAGAGATGGCAGGTTTAATCCGTTTCGTTTCCCGAATCGCGTCAGCCTCTGACAAACCTTGCTGCGTATAATACGCAATGGTGGAAGCTACCTCTAAAGAAGGCGTAGAGTATTTTGCAAGAAAGTCAGCAACTTGCGCAATGATTGGAGATGGTTTGTGGCGTGCCTTGCCATGGAGAGAAAACACGGTAGTGAAATAACCGTTCGGCCCAATTTGTTCATCGCGCATTTCTACGTCGCCAAAAACACTCAAAACCTCAAGCGCTGACGCGATTTCGGTGCTGAACACGCCAAAGTGCCGGATGCGGAACCGCGCGTCTATTTGCTCGTCGCAAAAAGAGCAGAAGAACGTGACCTTATGGAACCGCTTCTTTCCACGAATTTGATGGCATGGGCTTGCGGCCAAAACGGAGAGCACCGCATCTTCGGCGCTCAGTGGAGCAGAACTAGCCGCAAGTTGACGAATCATCGAGCTATGTTACATGAGTTCCTGGAACAAAGAAAGAACATAAATATCGATCCACAGCGCCAAACTCAAGGATTTTTTGCTGTCGCGATTAATCTTCTGTATGGAAAGCGTTGTCGAAGGAGCGATTCTGTCAGACGTCACTCCGCCGCCACCGCCGCCGGCCGTGCGCGGCCCAGCGCGTCCACGTCGATGGCGACCAGCGACGCCAGCGCCTGCGTCAGCCTTCCCCGCACCGCGTCGAAATCGGCGCGGGGCTCGATGCGCTCCTCGTCGAGATAGAGCGTGCGGTTGATCTCGATCTGCAGCGCGTGGATGAAATCGTCGCGCCGTCCGTAGAGATGCGTCGTGTAGCCGCCGGCATAGGGCGTGTTGCGCGCGGTGCCGAAGCCGGCGCGCGCCAGCGCCGCCTCGCAATGCTCGGCCAGCATCGGCGCGGCCGAGCTGCCGTAGCGGTCGCCGAGCACGACGTCGGGAATTGCGGCCGCGGACGGCATCGAATGGCAGTCGATCACGATGGCGATGCCGAACTGGCGGCGCGTATCCTCCACCAGCCGCGCGAGCGCGGCGTGATAAGGCCGGTGCAGCAGGCTCAGCCGCTGCTCGGCCTCGCGCGGATCCAGGCGGGCGCGATAGATCTCCTGGCCATCGCGCACGATGCGCGGGATGACGCCGAGCCCCGCCTGCACGCGCGGGTTGGGTGCATCGGCGCGCACGCTCAAAGGCCCGTCGAACATGGAGGCGTCGAGTTCGCTTGGGCTGCGGTTGGCGTCGAGGAAGGCGCGCGGAAAGCGCGCGGCGATCAGCGGCGCGCCCAGCGCCGTGGCGCCGGCGAACAGCGCGTCGGCATAGGCGTCCTCGGAGCGGCGCAGACTCACCGGATCGAGCGCGCTGCCTGCTACGAAGCTGGACGGATAGAGCCGCCCCGAATGCGGCGAGGCGAAGACGAAGGGGACGCGCTGCTGGTCCGGGCGGTGGATCTTGAACGGATGCGCGTGGAGCGCGGCCAGGACCGCGTCGAACACCGCCTCTTTCCGCTCCGGCCGCAAAAGGCCCATACGCTGCTCGTACCACGTCGGATGACGCCCCAGTGGACCATCAAGCGAGGGTGGCGATCAAGCGATTCCGGTAGGCCGTGAAGGATGATAAGCTGTCCATGAGCGAAGGGGGAGTTCGATGTTCGCTTTGCCTGCGGAAGACTATTCCGGCCTCGTCACAATTCTCGCGGTGCTGCTCTATATCGCCATGGGCGCGCGGGCGGGGACCTTGCGCGGCCGGCACGGCATCAAGGCGCCCGCGATGAGCGGCCATCCCGAATATGAGCGCGCCGCGCGGGTCCATCTGAACACGCTCGAGCAGCTGATGATCTTCCTGCCGCTGCTATGGCTGGCGACGCATTTCTTCGGCGGCCCGCCCTGGCTGCCGGGCGCGATCGGCCTTCTGTTCCTGGTCGGCCGGATCATCTTCATGCGCGCCTATATGGCCGATCCGGAGAAACGCCTGTCGGGGCTGGTGCTGGGCATGTTCGCCAATCTTGGGCTGCTGGCGCTCTCTTTGGTGGGCCTTTGGCAGCACTGGAGCGCGGACTGGCCCGCTCCTTAAGCTTTCCCGGCCTCAGCGTTAACCGGCATTTACAGATTTGCCTGTTATACGCTCTACTGCCCATCCGGAGCGGGACATGGCCACTATCCTACTCGCCGAAGACGACGAGTCCTTGCGCAAGTTCCTGGCGCAGGCGCTGATCCGCGCCGGCCACGACGTCACCGATTTCGGCGACGGCAGCGAGGCGTGGGAATGCCTCAAAGGCGCCGGCTTCGACCTTCTGCTCACCGACATCGTCATGCCGGGCATGGACGGCATCGAGCTCGCCAAGCGCGCCGCCGAGCTGAACGCCACGCTCAAGATCATGTTCATCACCGGCTTCGCGGCGGTGGCGCTGCATCCTTCCTCCCAGGCGCCCAAGCAGGCCAAGGTGCTCTCCAAGCCCTTCCACCTGCGCGAGATCGTGGCGGAAGTCGACCGCATGATCGCGGCGTAGGCGCCGCAATTGCGTCGGGCATAAGCCGCATTCGCGCCAATGCCGCGCCTTGATCCTCCATTAGCGTTTCTTCATCCGGCAAGAGCCGGTGAGGCCCGCGCATCCCGCGCAAGGCCAAGCTCCTGCCGGAAGGGCTTTGGCCCTTGAGGGAGGAGAGAATGCAACAACCCATCCATGCCATCGGACGCAAGCGGGAGATGACGCCCGAGCGCGTCATCGGCCTGGGCTTCGTGGGGCTTCTGCACGTCGTGGCGATCTCGGCGATCGTGTATGGCCTGCAGCAGCACTATACGAGGCAGGTGCCGGAAGGGCCGATCACGGTCGTCCCCGTCAAGCCGGACGATCCCAAAACCATCGTGAAGCCGACGCTGCCGAAAGTCGATCTGTCGCAACAGCACGTCGAGGTCCCGCTGCCTCAGTTCCTGATCCACGACGACACGCCCACGATCACCGACACGCGCCCGCAACAGCCGCCGCATGAGGAGCGGGTCGCGAACATCCCCGACACCGCGACGATGGGGATCATGGGCACGCATTCCTCGCCGCCCTATCCGTCGCTCGACCGCAGGCTCGGGCATGAGGGCACGGTGACGCTCAAGCTCGTCATCGCGCCGGACGGCGCGGTGGTCGATGCGCAGGTCGTCAAGTCGAGCGGCTATCCCGGCCTCGACGAGGCGGCGGTGAGCTGGGTGGTCGCGCATTGGCACTATCACGCCGCGACCCATGCGGGTGCGGCGATCTCCAGCCAGGCGACCGCAGCGGTGATGTTCAGCCTGAGGAATTCGGGCTAAGGCGACGCGGGGAGGGGCGGCCGCAAGGCCGTCCCTATCGGCTTCGCGGCGCTTTCGCCGGTCAGTGCGGGGGACGTAGGATCCCTCGATTGGCGGCGAGATATCTCTCATGCGGCGGAACGTGCGACCAAGCTGGGGGGCGTTAGATTGAGGCCCAACAGTTCGAATGGATTATTTCCTTCGTTCAACCGCACAGCCCTAGGCCTGTCGTTTTGCAATACCTTGATGCCGAATTGTCAATTGCCGAAGATGATAGACGCGCATTATTTTTTGCACGACGGCTATGCCACGCCAATTCCGATTAAAGTGAAACTTTTGCGCGGCTCTCGGTCCAAGACACGGGCTTCTTTTATGCGAACTCGAAGATCTTGGACTACGCCGACGATTCCTTCTCTAACTTCATGGCCGTCACCAACCAACTCACGAAGTGTGTTAGCTGAGATTGAGCCTCGTATCGGCTCGCCGACTGGGACAGGATGGATTTCGAATTTTCGTGCATCGGGTAACACGTAAAGGGTGCCGCGAACTATCTCTTCTGTTTCGGACAGCCGCAGAGAGTCGGTCCTGCGTCGAGCACGCTCGACATTTTCTCGCCCCAAAGAGAACTCCGAGTCGCTCTCGACGACTCTTAAAGTTGCTCCGCTGTCGTCCAGCAGTTTGAAAAATGCTCGCAGTGACCCCAGTAGCCGGTCGTCGACTATTTCTGTGACAGCTTGGAAAGCTTCCTCGTCGGGCGACGCTATTCGACGAATGAAGCTGCAAACTTCGTCGACAACTTCCTTGAGAGGAGTGTCGAGCAATTGGTGGTCATCGCGGACTTCTTCAAGTACGAAACCGACCGACCCGCGTGCAACATCGGTGATCATTAGTTGTGTTTGACCGCGTTGTGGCACCGGCCCGCGGCGCCCGAGCGGCCCATCTAGTTCTGCGAAGCGCGTGGCGATGAGCGACTGGAAATTCGATATGGCTTGCGTTCCGAAGTCAGCGAGAATTCCGCGCGATCCTATTACTGGCCGTCCACCGAAGAAAATTGCCACGCCGGCGTTTTCGCCAGCTTGCTCGCGTTGAAGATCAGCGATTCTCGCCTCGAGTTCGCGTTTTCGATGCTCAAACTGGAGAACCCCAATTGGGTCATCAGTTCGATCTCGCAAGTTCGCATCGACTGCCGAGAGATCGGCTCGAAGGGCATCCAGCTCCAGTCGCTTCAACATCCTATCGCCCCACAACATTCGTGCGCGCTAGCGCATCGTCAGAGTTCAACGGGACTATCAGCATTCCTTTCCACAACGAAGTCGCTCGTTGATGGGAGAATAGACCGAACCAGTAGGCAGTATCACGAACAATTAAGCCGGGATCCTTGGCCAGATCGACAAAATAAGCATCACACCGAAATGTAACCTTCGATTGGACGGGGTCGAATACGTCGAGATTGGCTTGAATCAGAGTATTCCATGCTGCTGAGTCAGCCATGGGGCGTGGCGCAAAGGTGACGACATCGACGTCACCGGGCGGAGCACTCCTTGTTTGCTCTACGTCTTCCACAAAGCTTCCGTCGATCCATTGAAAGCCTTGCGCGATGTTCAAAGTACGAAGGCGCTCACGGTAATTGAGTAAACCGATCAAGATTTCAATGCGCGGCTGGCTCGTCGCGAACCGGCTTACCAATTCGGTCATTGAGATTGAATAGGGCGAAACCAAAGCGGGCAATGTCGGATCAGGTCCGACGAACGGTGGAAGCACACCCGAAGTGTTGAACGCAGGAATCACGCCGTCATTCCAGCAAGGTTTCGTCGAGGCACATCCCACGAGACGATAGCAGGGAAATCTAAAAATCGCTTGGCGCCGACCGACATCCCGCCGCCCCGATTCGTTGTAGGCAACGGAGTCACGAGAGGTTTCTCTACTAACCCATTGATTACATTTATATAACTCTGTATAGGCAGTCGTGTACGAAAAGGTCTCCGGCAGCTATTCCCCTTGGTAACAGAAAAATCGCGAAATTAGGGATCGAAAATAGGCTGCAGGGAAAAAAGGTCCCTGACAGATTCACCGCGGATTTGACGGCGTCGCTGAGGTTCGGGATGCCCGAGCGGCGCTCGAGTGCGTATTCAGCCCCCGAACTTCACCGGCTGGAGCTTCGGCGACAGCAGCTGGATGACGAGCAGCGCCAGCAGGTAGGACGAGGCGGCGACGATGAAGATGGGCGTGAAGGTGCCGAGCCGCTCGAGCACCCAGCCGGCATATTTCGCCATTGCCATGCCGCCGATCGCGCCGCACATGCCGCCGAGCCCGATGACGGAGCCCATCGCGGCGCGCGGGAACTGGTCGGACGGGATCGTGAAGAGATTGACCGAGAACGCCTGGTGCGCCGACGCCGCAAGGCCGACCACGGCGACCGCCAGCCACAGGTTGTCGATATACATTGCCAGCGCCACCGGCGTCGCCAACAGCGCGCAGGCGAGCATCGTGCCCTTGCGCGCCGCGTTCACCGACACGCCGTTCCTGATCAGGCGCGAGGACACGAAACCGCCCGCGACGTTTCCCGCGTCGGACAGGAGATACACCGCGACCAGCGGCGGCCCGAAGGATTTGAGATCCAGGCCGTGGCGCTTGGCGAAGAAGTCCGGCAGCCAGAACAGGAACATCCACCAGATCGGATCGACGATGAACTTGGCGATGGCGTAGGCCCAGGTCTCCTTTTTGCGCAGCACCCGGTTCCACGCGATCTTCGCTGTCTCATCGGGAGGATCGCTCTCGATATGGGCAAGCTCCGCCGCACCCAGCCGCGTGCTGGCGCGGGGATTGCTGTAGATCAGTACCCACGCGACGAGCCACAAGAGGCTGGCGCTTCCGGTGAGCACGAAGGCGGAGCGCCAGCCGAGCGTCAGCACGAGGACCGGCACCGCAAGCGGCGTCACGACCGCGCCGATATTGACGCCGGCGTTGAACAAGCCCGTCGCGAACGCGCGCTCGCGCCTGGGAAACCATTCGGCGACGGCGCGCAGTCCGGCAGGATAGACGCCGCCTTCGCCTGCGCCCAGCGCCATGCGCGCGGCGATGAAATCGCCTGCGCCGCGCGCGAAGCCGTGCCCGATCTGGGCGAGCGACCAGATGAAGAACGCGACGCCGAAGCCGAGCTTGGCGCCGAAGCGGTCGACGAAGCGGCCGAACACGAGATAGCCGATCGCGTAGGTCGCCTGGAACCAGAACACGATGTCGCCGTACTGGATCTCGCTCCAATGCATCTCGTGGCTGAGCAGCGGCTTGAGCACGGCCAGCATCTGGCGGTCGAAATAGTTGAGGACATTGACGAGGAACAGAAGGACCACGACGATCCAGCGCACATGTCCGACGCGGGTGCTCACGCCTCGTAACGGAAATGGATGCGCGTGACCTGGCCGACTTCCTCGCCGTAGATCTCGTCCAGATGCGCGATCAGGCCGGGCACGTCGCGCACGTCGGGCGACGAGCCGAGGAAATCCTCAAATGTCAGCGCGTGGACCGGCTTTACCGTGAGCGAGAGGATGCGGATCGGCAGGCTGAGCTCGTTGAACAGCGGCGCGATGCCCAGCGCATCGGAGCCGGGGCGCTTGATGACGCGCGCGGTGACCGTCTCACCCTCGAGATAGCCGCGCCAGTTGGGATAGATCCGGTTACCCGGGCGGAAGACGGTCGTGATCTTCCGCGCCAGCAGCAATTCCTGATAGCGCATGCGGAACGCCATCTCGTTGCGCGGCAGCTCCAGCGCTGCGGCGGGCGAACGGCCGGTCCGTGCCGCTCTCATTTCTCGAGCGCCTTGCGCATCAGCTTCAGCAATTTCCTGTCGGACTTGTCGAGGCCGGTCAGGATCTTGAACGCCGGCACCGCCTGGAACAGGTTCATGTGCCGCCCGCTATGCGTGCGATGGCCCGCCTGGCGCGCCAGCTTCAGCGTCAGCGGCATGTCCTCCAGCAATATGTCGGCGACGATCGCCTTCTTCGGCAGGCGCTTGAGGTTCGCCAGCGACTTGGCCATGTCGCCGTCGACGTCGCCGGTCATCGCGGCGAAGGCGCTGAACTTCTCGTTGGGCTGGGCGCCCTTGTTGGAGGTGTTGACGACGATGCCGGCATCGGCGAGCTCGTCGCCCAGCACGTCCTCGCCGGTGGCACGCGCGCTGGTGAAGGGCGCGATGAGCTTGGCGATGGCCTCGCCCTTCGAGACCGTGCGGTTGGCGATCACGACTTCCTTCGGCGCGCATTTGGCGATTTCATACGAGATCGGCAGCGCCGTCCCGCCCGCGCCCAGGATCACGACCTTCTGGCCTGCGATGCATTTGGGATATTCGCTCTGCAGGCCTGCGACGAAGCCGATGCCGTCGGTGTTGTGGCCGACGAAGGCTTGGCCGTCGCGCGCGATCACGTTGACGCTGCCGATCGTTTCCGCCGAACGGTCGAGGCGGTCGAGCGAGGGTGCGATCTTGTCCTTGAAGCCGGAGCCCGCGCCGCCGCCGAAATAGACCGGGGCCTGCTTCAGGCCGGCGAAGATCTCCGCCGCGTTCTTCGGATCGCCGACGAGGAAGCAGCTGCGATAGGGCAGGCGGTAATGCGCGAACACCGCGTTGTGCATCGCCGCCGACCCGCCCGGATAGTCGTGATCGATGAGGAAGACATAGAGCCGCTTGATCCGCCGGCTGTTCAGGTCGAGCGCGTTGTTCCTGGGCTGGGCCGCGACGCTTACGAGCCCTTTGTCGATCAGTCCGCGGACGGCCGACAGCGGCTTGTCGCGGCCGCCGAACCCCAATCGGCTCCAAAACCCCATCGGCCCACCCCAGAGCTCTTATCCGTTTAACCATAGCGAAGAGGCGGGCCCAAGGGCAATTGCAGGGCCCGTGGGCGAGGCCGGAACCAGGGCGTGGCAAAGCCCCCTGGACTGGACTATGATCCTGTCAACGCTGGGGAATTGGCGGTGGGAAAACAAACATTCACGCTGGCGTGGCGGGGCCTTTGCGCGCTCGCTTTCCTGACCTGTGCCGCTTCGGCGCAGGTGATGGAGATCCGCGCCGACGGGAGTTCCGTCACCTATGCCGGCCCGGTCGTCTCGACGGCGCTAGGCACCGTGCCTCTCGTGCCGGCCGCGCCCGCGCGCGTCCGCGCCGGCAGGACGTCGGCGCTCGCGGCACTTCGCCTTGCCGCCATCCGTCACGACATGAGCCCGAGCCTCGTCGAGGCGGTGGCGTGGCAGGAGTCGCGCTGGAACCAGGACACGGTCTCGCCCAAGGGCGCGCGCGGCGTCATGCAGCTGATGCCCGACACGGCGCGCAGCCTCGGCGTCGACGCGCGCGACTTGGGCGGCAATGTCGATGGCGGCGCGGCCTATCTCGCGCAGATGATGCAGCGTTTCGACGGCGACATCATCCGCTCGCTCGCCGCCTACAATGCCGGGCCGGAAGCGGTCGCGCGTTACAACGGCGTGCCGCCCTACCCTGAGACGCGCGCGTTCGTCGACGGCATCCTCGACCATCTGGCGGAGGTTCAACGATGAGACGTCTGTTCGTGGCTGCGATGCTGGCCGCCTCTCCCGCCTCGGCGCAGACGGCGACGGACCCGGCGGGCTCGTCGCCGCTGCTGGCGGCGCTGGAATGGGTGCAGGGCACGCTGCTCGGCAACATCGCGACGACCGCGGCGGTGATCGCGGTGGCGATCGTGGGCTTCATGATGCTCACCGGACGCATCGAATGGCGCCGCGGACTGACCGTGGTGATCGGCTGCTTCATCATCTTCGGCGCGGTGGCGATCGTCGCGGGCATCCGCGGCCTGGCGGGAGGCCTGCACTGACGCCATGGCGCGACTCCAGTCGGATCCGATCTTCAGCGCCCTGACCCGCCCCCAGATGTTCGGCGGCGTCACCTATGGCTACGCCGTGTTCAACCTGATCCTGACCCTGGAGCTCTTCCTGATCACGCGCTCGTTCTGGACGTTCGCGTTCGCAGGCGTGGTGCACGCGGTGGGATATCTGGGCTGCCTGCACGAGCCGCGCTTCTTCGATCTGTGGATCGCGCGCCTGCGCCATTGTCCGCGCGTGCGGAATTTCTGGTTCTGGCAATCGAACGCGTACAGCCCATGATCACGAAATTCATGAAGACGCGGGTCGAAAGGGTGCTGGCGCCGCGCGAGGCATCGATCGGCGAGCGCCTGCCCTATGTCGGCCATGTCGACAATTCCACCTTGCGCACCCGCAAGGGCCTGCTCGTGCAGGTGCTGCAATTGCAGGGCTTTCCGTTCGAGACCGCGTCCGACGAAGAGCTCAACTATCGCAAGACGGTGCGCGAGACCCTGCTGCGCGGCGCCGCAAGCTCCAGGCTCGCGATCTATCACCACGTCGTGCGCCGCCGCGTGACCGCGGAATGGACGCAGGAGCCGGTCAACCCGTTCTGCCGACATCTCGACAGCGCCTGGAAGGCGCGGCTCGCTGAGCGCAATCTCTATGTGAACGAGATATTCCTGACGCTGGTGCGTCGCCCATTGCAAGGTGGTGCCGGGTTCCTGGAGCGCCTGATCAAGCGCCCCGGCACGGATGCGCTGTCGGAGGAGCGCGCGCTGCGGCATCTGAACGCGACGCGCGAGGCGTTCGTCTCGGCGCTGGCGCCCTACGGCGCGCGCACGCTGTCGCTGTATGACGGCGCGCATGGGCTTTGCTCCGAGCCTGCCGAGTTCCTCTCGCTGCTGGTGAACAGCGAGACGCGCCCGGTGCTGGCACCGTCGGGCGATCTGGGCAACGCGCTGGCGACGCGGCGGCTGAACTTCGGCTTCGACGCGATGGAGTTCGCGAGCGACGGCGCGCACGCGCCGGTGTTCGGCGCGATGGTGTCGCTCAAGGATTATCCCTTGCGCTCGGCGCCCGGCATGCTCGACGGCACGTTGCGCCTGCCGTTCGAGATGGTGCTGACGGAAAGCTTCGGCTTCGTCGACAATCAGAGCGCGCTGAACCGCATGAGCCTGGCGCTGCGGCGTCTCAGTGCCGCCGACGACGACGCGCTGAGCCTGCGCGGCGAGCTTGCCGCCGCCAAGGACGACGTAGGCGCCGGCCGCACCGCTTATGGCGAGCATCACCTCTCCATCCTGGTGAAGTCCGAAAGCCTCGACGGCGTCGACGCGGCGGTCGCCGACGTGCAGTCCGCGCTTGCCGAGACCGGCGCCATCGCGGTGCGCGAGGACGTCAATCTCGAGCCCGCCTTCTGGGCGCAGTTCCCCGGCAATTTCACCCACATCGCGCGCAAGGCGCTGATCTCCACCGCGAACTTCGCGAGCCTGGCGAGCTTCCACAACCATCCGCAGGGCCAGGCGGCGCATGCCCATTGGGGCGAGCGCATCACCGTGCTGGAGACCACCGCCTTCGGGCCCTATCACTTCAATTTCCACAACGGCGATCTCGGCAATTTCACCGTCATCGGGCCGAGCGGCTCGGGCAAGACCGCGCTGCTCGCCTTCCTGCTGGCGCAGGCGGAGAAGATCCAGCCGCGCATCGCCTATTTCGACAAGGACCGCGGCGCCGAGGGCTTCATCCGCGCCATCGGCGGACGCTACGATGTGATCTCGCCGGGCGAGCCGACCGGGTTCAATCCGCTGGCGCTGCCCGACACGGCCGAGAACCGCGTCTTCCTGCGCGACTGGCTGGCGCAGTTGCTCAGCGCGCACGGCAACACGCTCGATTCCGAGGACCGCAACATCATCGCCGATGCGGTCGATGCCAATTTCGCGCAGGCGCAGGACCACCGCCGTTTGCGCTATCTGCGCGAGCTGTTCCGCGGCGTGCGCCGGCCGAGCGCGGGCGACATGGCGGCCAGGCTCGGCGCGTGGTGCGACGGCGGCGAGTACGGTTGGCTGTTCGACAATCCGGTCGACCGCCTCGACATGGGCAATCGCATCGTGGGCTTCGACATGACGCGCCTGCTCGACCAGCCGGTGATGCGCACGCCCGCGATGATGTATCTGTTCCACCGCGTCGAGCAGCGCCTCGACGGCCGCCCCGCCATAATCGTCGTCGACGAAGGCTGGAAGGCCTTGGACGACGACGTCTTCGTCAAGCGCATCAAGGATTGGGAAAAGACCATCCGTAAGCGCAACGGCCTCGTCGGCTTCTGCACCCAGAACGCCGGCGACGCGCTGGAGAGCCGCATCGGCCGCGCCATCATCGAGCAGTCGGCAACGCAGATCTTCTTCCCCAATTCCAAGGCGCGCGCGGCGGACTACATCGAGGGCTTCGGGCTGACCGAGCACGAATTCGACCTGGTGCGCAGCCTGCCCGACACCTCGCACTGCTTCCTCATCAAGCAGGCCGACCACAGCGTCGTCGCGCGCCTCGATCTCGGCGGGCTGAAAGGCGAGCTGCGCGTGCTCGCGGGCACCGAGCGCAGCGTGCGCCGCCTCGACGCGCTGCGCGCGCGGCTGGGCGACGATCCTGGCTCCTGGCTCGAGCCGTTCATGGACGAGGCGAGGGATATCGCATGAGCGGTTCCTGCGCGATCTCCACCGACATGGGCGCGATCCGCGACGTGCTGGCGACGGTGGATTGCAACACCCGCGACTTCGCGCGGCTGGGCTACGACGCGCTGACGGCGCAGTCGGGGTTCCAGAGCATCCTGACGGCGATGCTGGTGATCTATGTCGCGCTCGTGGGCTACAGGATGCTGTTCGCATCTAGCGGCGCGCGGCTGGCCGACGGGCCCGGCATCGCGCTCAAGATCGGCACGATCCTCGTGCTGGTCACCAACTGGAACGTCTTCCAGACGCTGGTGTTCGACGTCGCCTCGAAAGCGCCGCTCGAGATCGCGGGCCTGATCACGGCGCCGTTCCACGCTCCGCTCGCGGCGCATCCGGTGGCGGGCGTGCAGGTGGCTTACGACACGCTGTCGACGGCGGCGCAGTCGCTCGGCAAGTCGCAGCCCGCAACGGCTCAGACCTATGCCAGCCGGAGCACGGCGGCGGCCGACGCGCTCGCCATCGCGTCCGGCACCCTCTTCATGGCGAGCGGGGGATTGATCGCGGTCGCGACCATCGCCATCGGCGTGCTCACCGCCATCGGGCCGGTCTTCATCGCGCTGTTCCTGTTCCTGGAGACGCGCGGGTTGTTCGTCGGCTGGGTGCGCGCGCTTGCCGCCGCCGCGTTCGCGCTGCTCAGCGGCTGGACGCTGATCGTGCTGATGCTGAGCGCGCTCCAGCCTTGGCTGGTGGAGCTGGCGCAGCAGCAGGACGCCGGCCGCCTCGACGCGCAGACCGCGATCACCACCTCCGCCATCGTCTTCGTCTTCGCCGCCGCCGAGATCGGCCTCGTGCTCGCCGGCATCATGGTGGCGCGCGGTTTCGATCTTCGTTTCGCGCGCCGCCGCGTGGACGCTCCGGCAGCACCGGGATCGCGCGCCGCCTTGCAGCCCACGCCGTTCGAGCTGGCGTCGCGTCCCGCGCGCCTCGCGGAGCAATTGCAGCAGTTCGATATCCGCGCCGCGGGGACGAGCCGCGCCGCCGTCACGGCGCGCGCGGCCGGTACCCCCGCAAGAGCCGCGCGCTTCGGCGAAGCGTCGGCCGGCTACACCTATCGCCGTACCGCCAAGGTCGACGACACGCGCTTGCGGAGCGTAACATGAGGCGCGGTCTTGCAGTTCTCGCCCTCCTGCTGCTCGCATCGCCTTGTGCGGCAGGCGTGGTACCGAAGCCCGGTCCCGGCGATCCGCGCAACCGCGTCGTGCAGTACGACGCGACGCAGGTCGTCGAGCTGCGCGGCGTGCTCGGCTACCAGATGGTGATCGAGTTCGCCCCCGACGAGCGCGTCGAGAACGTCGCGATCGGCGACTCCCTCGGCTGGCAGGTGACGCCGAACCATGCGGCCAACCTGCTCTTCGTCAAGCCGATGGCCGAGGTGCCGGTCACCAACATGACGGTGGTGACGAATTCGCGCCAATATGTCTTCGAGCTCAGCGTCGAGCGCCGCGGCGCGCGCGACAGCGGCATCATCTACACGCTGCGCTTCGACTATCCCAAGACGGCGGCCGTGGCCGACACCGCCCCCGCGCCCGAGCCGCCGCCCCAGGCCGTCAACAGCGGTTACTCCTACGAGGGCTCGGCGAAGGTCCTTCCCGCGCGCATCTTCGACGACGGGCACGCGACCTATTTCGAGTTCCGCCAGGGCGCGGAATATCCCGCGATCTTCGCGGTCGACGCCGAGCGTGGCGAGGCGGTCGTCAACTCGCATATCCGCGACGGCTATGTCGTGGTCGACCGCATCGAGCGCGAATTCATCCTGAGACAGGGCAATGAAGTGACCCGCATCTACAATGACGGCTACAAGGACGCGGCACCCGGTCCGCAAAGCCCGCAGCCGCGCAACAACAAGCCCGAATGCACGAGCTGGCTGTGCCTATGACCGCGCCCGGCAACAGCCCCGTCTTCGACCGCGCGCGGCAGGGTCGCGCCTCGGTCACCCAGCCCAATTCGCGCTGGACGCTGGTGCTCGGCGTCGCGGGCGCGATGCTGCTCGGCCTCGTCACGTTCAGCGCGCTGAGCAGCGGACGCGAAGCGCCGCCCAAGCCGAAGCCCGCCGCGATCAAGCCTCAAGCGCTCGCGCAAGCGCCGGCGCCCGTGAGGGTCGCGCAAGCGGCGCCGGCCCCGGTGCCGCTGCCGGCACGGCCCGCGCCGGAACAAACCACGCCGCAAAGCTGGCGGGCGCCCGCGATGATCGTGGATCTGAGCGAGGCCAAGCCCGCAAGCAGCTCGGCGCAGGCCAAGGCCGCCGCGGCCGACGACAAGCTCTCGCCCGACGAGCGCTTCTCGCTGCGCGTCGGCTCCGACAGCGTCGACACGGCGCGCGCGACGCGGCTGAAAGACACCGCCAGCGTCGCCTCCCAAGGCACCGTCATTCCCGCCGTGCTGGAGACCGCGATCGATTCCGACGTGCCGGGCTTCGCGCGCGCCGTCATCAGCCAGGACGTGCGCGGCTTCGACGGCACCAAGGTGCTGATCCCGCGCGGCTCCAAGCTCATCGGCCAGTATCGCAGCGGCGTCGCGCAGGGCCAGACGCGCGCCTTTGTCGTGTGGTCGCGTATCTTGACCCCCGACGGCGTGTCGATCGACGTCGGCTCGCCGAGCACCGATCCGCTCGGCCGCGGCGGGCTCTCGGGCGAGACCGACACGCATTTCCTCGAGCGCTTCGGCTCGGCGATCCTGCTCTCGGTGATCACCTCGGGACTCGACGCGCTGTCGCAGACCCAGGGCAGCACCGACATCGTCATCGGCTCCTCGACCCAGGCCAACCAGGTCGCCAGCGTCGCGCTGCAGAAGCAGATCGACATCCCGCCGACGATCAAGGTGCCGCAGGGAACCCCGCTGCAGGTCTTCCTGGCGCGCGACCTCGATTTCTCGACCCTCGAGCCCAAATGACCGCGGGCGTCTATCTCGATTCCTATCTGGCGCTGCTCGCGCCGTGGCTGACGCGCGACGACATCACCGACGTGCTCGTCAACCGTCCGGGCGAAGTGTGGATCGAGACCGCGGGCGGTCAGACCACGCGCGTCGCGGCGCCCCAGGTGACGGAGACGGCGCTCGCGCGCCTGGCGCGGCAGATCGCGGCGGCGAGCCACCAGGGCGTCAACCGCGAGCAGCCGCTGCTCTCGGCCGCCCTGCCGGACGGCGCGCGGGTGCAGATCATCGCGCCGCCGGCGACGCGCGACGGCATGGTGCTGGCGGTGCGCAAGCACAGCATCAAGGACCTGTCGGTCGACGATCTCGCGCAGGCCGGATTGTTCGACGCGGGCCACGCGCCGCGGCACGCCGGCGACGACGCCGACCTCGTGGCGCTGCTCGACGCGGACGATGTTGCCGCGTTCCTCAAGCAGGCGGTGAAGCGGCGCAAGACGATCGTGATCAGCGGCGGCACCTCGACGGGCAAGACGACGCTCTTGAACGCGCTGGTGCGCGAGATCGACCGTGCCGAACGGCTGATCGTCATCGAGGACGCGCCGGAGATCCGCCTCGATCATCCCAACGCGGTCGGCCTGATCGCGGTGCGCGGCGAGCAGGGCGAGGCGCGCGTCGACGCCGACGATCTGTTGCGCGCGTCGCTGCGCATGCGCCCCGACCGCATCCTGCTCGGCGAATTGCGCGGCAAGGAGGCGTTCGCGTTCCTGCGTGCCGTCAACAGCGGCCATCCGGGCTCGATCACCACCGTGCATGCCGACAGCCCGCAGGGCGCGCTCGACCAGATCGCGCTTCTGGCGATGACGTCGGGACTGGACCTGGAATGGGGCAAGATCCAGACATACGTCCGGCGCGTCATCGACGTGATCGTCCAGCTCGACCGCCGCGCCGGCGTGCGCCGCGTCGCCGACGTGCATTTCGTGACACGGGACGGGCGCGAGGGGTAGTTTTTTTACCGACAAGTTAAATTGTCATGGCCCGCGAATGCGGGCCACCCAGGTGACACTGGCTCTGTCTTGAAGAATCGCACGCGGAGACGCGGAGCGCGCGGAGTAAGAAACCTCTGTGTTCTCCGCGTCTCCGCGCGAATCCCTTTCAGAGCGTGCAGAATCCACCTGGGTGGCCCGCATTCGCGGGCCATGACAAATTTATTTGAAGAGGAAATCCCACCTCACGCCCCCGGCACGCCTAGCGCGCGGGCCTGGTCGCGCAGCGCCGCCTGCTGTTGCGGCGCGTCGGCGAAGGCTTTTGTCGCGTCGCGCAGGGCCTCGGCCGCCTTGTCGCTCTCGCCCAGGACCATGCGCGCGCGCATCAGGCGGATCCAGCCGTCGGCGTCGCGCGGGTTCTGCTTCAGCTCGCCTGCAAGCTTGTCGACCATGCCGTGGATCATCGCCTGCTGGTCGGCTTGCGGCATCTGGCTCGCGGCGGCGCTCGGGCCCTGCGGGGCGGCGGCGGGCGGCAGCCGGTTCGAGATGTCCTCTCCGCGCTCGCGCGCGGTGCGCTCGACGAAGCCGCGCACCTCGGCAGCCCAAGGCGCATCGGCGGGCGCGCTCTTGAGCAGCGCGATCCAATCCTGCATCGCGCCCTTGTGGTCGCCGCTCTGATCCTTGGCGACGGCGAGATAGTAGCGCGCGCGCGGATCGTCCGGCACTGCTGCGAGCGCGGCCTTGAAGGTCTTCAGCGCGTCGTCGCCCACTTTCCCGTCCGCGGCGACGGTCTGCGCTTCGCCTTCGGCGGAGAGATAGTCGGCGTTGCCCGGCGCCAGCGCCGCCGCTCTCGCATAGGCCTTCGCCGCGTCGGCGGCGCGGTTCATGTGCATGTAGGACCAGCCCAGCATGCGCCAGCCCTCGGCGTTGTCCGGCGATTGCCGGAGCTGCGCCTCGAGCTGCGCCACCATCGCCGGCACCTCGCCCATCGGATGCGCTGCCGCGGCGGCTGTTTGCGGCGCAGGAGCAGGTGACATGTTGTTGTCGGTGAGTTCGGGCCGTCCCATCGTCGCGTAGAGCCCCGTCGCGGCCAGCGCCACGATCGCCGAAAGCCCGATCGCGATCCACGGCATCGAATGGGCGGGCAGCGGACGGGCCGGCGTCTCGGCGGCGCGTCCTTCCGTGAGCAGGCGTCGCTTGATCTCGGTGCGCAGGCCTTCCGCGTCGGCCTGCGTGACGGTTCCCGACATAAGCTGCGCGTCGATGTCGGCGAGCTGCGATCTGAGCACCTCGACATTGCCGCCGCGCGCCCGCGTCAGGTCGTGGCGGCGCACCAGCGGGATCGTCAGCCCGCACACCGCCAGCGCGATCATCAAGGTCAGGACGATCCAGAGGGTCATGCGCCGCTATCCGTTCTCAAAAGATCTTCGATCCGCGTCTCTTCATCGGCGCTCAGGGCCGCGTCGGCAACGTCGCCGCGGCGGCGAAGATAAAGCACGACGCCCAATCCGCCTGCGAGCAGCACGAACAGCGGTCCGAGCCACAGCACGAACGTCTCGCCGCGGAACGGCGGCTTGAGGAGAACGAAGCTGCCGTAGCGCTTGACGATGAAATCGACCGCCTGGGCGTCGCTGTCGCCCGCCTTCAGCCGCTCGCGCAGGACGACGCGCAGATCGTGCGCCAGCGGCGCATCGGAATCGTCGATGGTCTCGTTCTGGCAGACGACGCAGCGCAGCTCCTGGCTGATCGCGCGCGCGCGCGCTTCCAGTTTCGGGTCGGAAAGCTGCTCGCTTGGCAGCACGGCGTAGGCCCATTGCGCGGAGGCGATCAGCGCGGCGCTTGCGATGATGGCGAGCCGCGTCATGCCGTTGCCGTGGCAGCGACGGTTGCGGGCGCGGCGGCGCCGACGCGGAAGCGCCGGTCGCCGAGCGACAGCGCGCCGCCCAGCGCCATCATCAGCGCCCCCGCCCAGATCCAGTCGACGAAGGGATGGTCCCACAGCCGCACCACGATGCCGCTCGCATCCGGATCGCCGATGGCGATATAGATGTTGCCGAGCACGCCGGTGCCGATGCCGGCCTCTGTCGTCTGCGTGCCGCTCGACGGATAGAGGCGGCGCTCCGAGATCAGCATGCGCTCTCCCGAACGCGACACGACGCGGAAGCGCGCCTGGTTCGCCTGGTAGTTCGGCCCGGCGACGCTCGCCACCGATTGCAGCGTGATCTCTTGGCCGGCGAGCTCCACCGTCTGGCCTGGCGCCATGTCGAGCACCTTGCTCGTCTGCCACGCGCTTACCGCAGCGATGCCGATGACGGTGACGCCGAGACCCGCATGCGCCAACGCCATGCCGAAGGTCGCGAACGGCGTGGAGCGCAGGCGGCGGCGCGCGAGAACCGCGAGCGCCCCCGCGATCAGGAACAGGCCGAGCGCGATCCCGCCCGCCGCCAGCGTCTGGGCGAAGCCGAAGCCGAGGATGCAGAAGACGAAGGCGAGTCCTGCGACGACGAGCGGCCATTTGAGCCTGGCGAGGATCTCGCGCGCGTCGTTGCGCTTCCAGTTCAGCATCGGCCCGAAGCTCACCAGCGCGAGCAGCGGCACGAAGATCGGGACGAACGTCATGTGATAATAGGGCGGCCCGACCGAGATCGAGCGGCCGTCGAACATCTGCACGAACACCGGATAGAACGTCCCTAAGAACACCGTCGCCGTCGCCGCGAGCAGGAAGAGGTTGTTGAGGGTGATGCCGCCCTCGCGCGACAAGGGCGCGAACAGCGCGCCGCTGCGCATCGACGGCGCGCGCCAGGCGAACACCGCCAGCGCCGACCCCGTCGCCACCGCGATGATGGCCAGGATGTAGACGCCGCGCGCCGCGTCCAGCGCGAAGGCATGCACGCTGGTCAGCACGCCGGAGCGCACCAGGAACGTGCCGATCAGGCTCATGGAGAAAGTGAGGATCGACAGCAGGATCGTCCAGCTCACCAGCGCGCCGCGCCGCTCCAGCACCAGCGAGGAATGCAGCAGCGCGGTGCCCATCAGCCACGGCATCAGCGAGGCGTTCTCCACCGGGTCCCAGAACCACCAGCCGCCCCAGCCGAGCTCGTAATAGGCCCACAGGCTTCCCAGCGCGATGCCGGTGGTGAGGCAGATCCATGCCGCCAATACCCAGGGCCGCACCCAGCGCGCCCAGCCGGCGTCGACGCGTCCCTCGATCAGCGCGGCCATGCCGAACGCGAAGGCGACCGAGAATCCGACATAGCCGAGATAGAGCAGGGGAGGATGGAAGACGAGGCCGGGGTCCTGCAGCAGCGGGTTGAGCTCGCTGCCTTCGAGCGGCGCGGGGCTCAGCCGCAGGAACGGGTTCGAGGTGAAGATCGAGAAGCCGAGGAACGCGGCGCCGATCATGCCCTGCACCGCGAGCACCCGCGCCTGCAACGTCTCGCGCAGTCCGTTCCCGAACAGCGCGACGCCGCCGCCATACACCGCCAGGATCAGCACCCACAGGACCATCGAGCCTTCATGGCTGCCCCAGGTTCCGGCGAAGCGGTAGACCCAGGGCTGGGTGGTGTTGGAATGCTCCGCGACGAGCGCAACCGAGAAATCGTTCGCCAGATACGCCACAGCCAGGCTCGCGAAGGCCAGGCCCACGAACAGCAGCTGCAGCAGCGCCGCGACCCGCCCCAGCGCCATCAGCGCCGGATCGCGCCGCGCCGCGCCGATCAGGGGAGCCGCGGCCTGCACCAGCGCCAGGACGAACGCCAGAATCAGGGCCAGTTGGCCGATCTCCGCCGACATGAAAAACCGTTCGCCCCCATACAGTTAGGGCAGGACTGTAGCGCCGTGTATACTGCGGCGCGAGGGGGGACGGGCGTGGCTGAGGTGTATCGCGTCGCGATATTGGGCTCGGGGCCGGCGGGCCTGAGCGCCGCCGCGCATGCGGCGCGCGCCGGGCTCAGCCATGTGCTGATCGAGAAGGCCGATCATCTCTCCGACACGATCTACCGCTACCAGCGCGGCAAGCACATCATGGCGACGCCGAGCGCGCTGGTGCTGCGCGCCGATTGCAGCTTCGCGCCGGGCAAGCGCGAATACATCCTCGACACCTGGAACCAGGAGATCGCGAAGTTCGGCGTCAACGTGCTGACCGGCACCGAGGTGAAGGCGATCACAGGCGCCAAGGGCGATTTCACCATCGCGCTCGCCAAGGGCGGCGAGGTCCATGCCGAGACGATCATCCTGGCGATCGGCACGCAGGGCAATCCCAACTTCCTGCGCTGCGAGGGCGCCAACCTGCCGCATGTGCAGTACCAGCTCGACGATCCGGGCGAGTATGTCGACGAGCATATCTTCGTCATCGGCGGCGGCGACGCGGGCATCGAGAACGCGCTCGGCCTCGCCGCCGATCCGGCGCAGGGCAACATCGTCACCATCGTCAACCGCTCCGCGGACTTCGCCCGCGCCAAGGACGCCAATGTCGCCGCGCTGACGGCGGCGCGCGACGCGGGGCGTATCTCCATCCTCACCGAGACCGCGCCGGTGAAGATCGAGAAGGGCTTCATCACGGTGGAGACCAAGGACGGCACGGCAAAGCTGCCCTGCGACCGCGTCATCGCGCGCATGGGCTCGCAGCCGCCGCGCAAATTCGTGGAGTCGGCGGGGCTCAAATTCACCAGCGAGTCGTCCGCCGCCTTCCCGCAACTGTCGCCGACCTTCGAGAGCACGGTGGACGGCATCTACGTCATCGGCGCGCTGGCGGGCTATCCGCTCATCAAGCACTGCATCAACCAGGGCTACGACGTCGTCGAGTACATCGCCGGCAATCGCGACCTCAAACCCGCCGACGAGCCGATCCTGGAAGCCAAGCTCAAAGGCCTCCCCGGAAGGCGCTCGGTGGAGGAATGGATCGAGTTCCTGCGCCGCGAGGTCGAGATCCTGCGCACCCGCTCGCCGCTGCAGATGCGCGAATTCCTGCTCGATTGCGAGGTGCGCGCCTATCGCGAGCATCAGGTGATCTTCGCCCGCAACGTCATCGGCTCCTCGCTGTTCGGAATCGCCTCGGGCTCGGTGCGCGTCGAGGTCGACCCCAAGGACCCTTCGGTCACGGTGCCGATCCCGACCGGCTCGATCTTCGGCGAGGTGGGGCTGATTTCGGGACGGCGGCGCGGCGCCACGGTGCGGGCGGGCCGCGACTGCATCGTCGTGGAGGTGCCACGCACCGCGGCACTGAAGCTGATGGCGCAATCCAAGCAGGCGCGCGATACCGTCAACCGCATCACCACCGAGCGCCAGCTCCTGCAGATCTTCGGCTCGGGACTTTCCGCCGCCGATGTCGCCGACGTGCTGGGCAGCGCGGAGCTGAAAGAGATCAAGGCCGGCGAGATCGTCGTGCGCGAGGGCGAGGACAGCCACGACATCTATGTCGTGCGCTCCGGCTCGATGACGGTGGAGAAGGAGATCGGCGGCAAGGCCGTGTTCCTCAACTACATCCCGGCGGGCTCCTATTTCGGCGAGATGGCGCTGGTCGACGGCGGCCCGCGTACCGCCACGGTGCGCGCGGCGATCAAGTCGGACGTGATCCGCTTCGACGGCGACGTGTTCCGCCAGCTTCTCGCCAAGAAGCCGGCGCTTCGGATGAAGCTCGAAGCCGACATGAAGACGCGGCGCGAGCTCAACGCCTTCATCGAGGACCAGAAGAAGAATTTCGGCGGCGTCGTCGACATGTACAGCTCGGTTGCCGAGTTCCTGGTCTCCCAGGGCATCGGCGAGGCGACGGACGTGCTCCTGATCGATGAGGAATTGTGCATCGGCTGCGACAATTGCGAGAAGGCCTGCGCCGACATCCATGACGGGCTGTCGCGCCTCGACCGCGAGGCGGGCCGCACTTATGCCCATCTGCACGTGCCGACCTCGTGCCGGCATTGCGAGCATCCCTATTGCATGACCGATTGCCCGCCCGACGCGATCCGGCGCGGCGCCGACGGCGAGGTCTTCATCAACGACACCTGCATCGGCTGCGGCAACTGCCAGCGCTACTGCCCCTATGGCGTGATCCGCATGGATTCGGTGCCGCCGCAGAAGCCGAACCTGCTTTTGTGGCTCTTGTTCGGCACCGGGCCCGGGCCCGGCGAGCCCGACAAGAAATGGAAATACGAGCACGCCAAGAAGGGCGAGGCCGCGCCCAAGGTGGCGATCAAATGCGACATGTGCGTCGGCAAGGTGGGCGGGCCGGCTTGCGTCAAGGCCTGCCCGACGGGAGCCGCGATCCGCGTCTCGCCGGAGGATTTCCTCTCCGTCGCCCTTCTCGAACGCGGGCGCTAGGCCGTGGCCGGGCGCGATCAATACGGGAAGCGCTCCCATGTGACGAAGCATGAGGGCTTCCTGCGCCATGCCAATTTCCGCTGGCTGAAGATCGCGTCCGTGCTGTCGCTGGCGTCGCTCGCGGCGTTCGCCGTACTTTATGCGCTCGGCGATTTGCGGCTGCAGCACGCGGGCGGGACGTGGCTCGGCTACACGCTGGGCACGATCGGCGCGCTGCTGATCGTCTGGCTGACGCTGCTGGGCATCCGCAAGCGCGCGATCACGGAAGGCTTCTGGTCGCTCAAGGCGTGGACCTCGGCGCATGTCTATCTCGGGCTGGCGCTGATCGTCATCGTCACGCTGCATACGGGCTTCCAGTTCGGCTGGAACGTCCACACCCTGGCTTACGGCTTGATGCTGCTGGTGATCGTGTCGGGCATCTTCGGCATCGCCATGTATGCGCGCCTGCCGAGCCGGCTGAGCGAGAACCGCGCCGAGACGACGCAGAAGCAGATGCTGGAGATCATCCGCTCGCTCGACAGCCGCATGCTGGAGGCCGCCCAGCCGCTCGACCAGAAGCAGGCGGCGATCGTGCGTCTGTCGCTCGACAAGACGCGCATTGCGGGCGGCTTCTGGCGCCGTCTGACGAATTCCCACCGCAATTGCGGTACGCGCAAGGCGATCGCGCGGCTCAAGCGTGCGCAGCGCGGCGCGTCTTCCCCGACGCTCGCCCATATCCTGGAGCTGCTCGAGCGCAAGGACGCCACGTTGAAGCGCGCGCGGCGCCAGATCCAGCTCAAGGCGCTCCTGGAAGTCTGGCTCTACGTCCACGTCCCCATCACCTTCGCCCTCCTGGCGGCGCTGACGGCGCATATCGTCAGCGTCTTCTTCTACTGGTGAGGCGGCGATGAGCTTCACCCTCAACCAGGTCACCCAGCGCGCCGGCGGCGGCGATATCATCCGTACCAAGAACATCGAGGCGGCCGAGCCGGTCATCGGCCGCGGCACGGATTGCGACATCCAGATCGCCGATCTCGCCGTCAGCCTGCGTCATGCCGTCATGCGCCAGACGGGCCGCGGCCGGGTCGAGGTCAAGGCGCTGGGGCAATTGTCGTTCGAGGCGAACGGTGCCTTCACCAGGAACGCGCAACTGGCGCTCGCCGACCGGCCCAAGCTCATCTTCGGCAGTCATGAATTGCGTCTGGCGCCGGGTGCGGGCGCCGACGAGATCGTCGTCACCCTGTCGCGCACCGCGAGCGTGGCGGGAGAGCCCGACGTCCAGGACGAGAAGACCGTCTTCCGCCTCGCCGCGTCGATGTTCAGCCGGCGCAGCGCGGCGTGGACGCTCGGCGCGGCACTTCTGGCGCTGTGCCTCGTCCTGCCGGTTGTCGTGTTCGCGTTTTACCGGGACGCGCCCGTCGCCGCGCCCGCGCAAGCGGTGCCACGCGCCGACGTGCAGTGGGAAGGCGGCGCGCTGTCGCCCGGCCATCGCTTCCTGGAAGGCAATTGCCAGGCCTGCCACCGCAAAGCCTTCGTCTCCGTGCGCGACGATGCGTGCCTGGCCTGTCACAAGACCGGTCTGGACAAGCAGGCCGCGCTGGACCTTGCGGCGCAGATGCGCGGCGCCGGAAGCGCCACAGCACCCGAGCCCGCGCGTGATCACGCCGCCGCGGACCGATTGGCGAGAGCGCAACCCTCGCGCGACGATCTCGCCCACGACATCCATGCCGCGGTCGCGCGGACGTTCAATCATCCCGACGGGCGCTGCGCGAGCTGCCACACCGAGCATGTCGGCCCGGCCGCAGCGCATGACGTGAAGACGGTCACCGCGGACCAGGTCGTGGGAACGGGCTGCGCCGATTGCCATGCCGGCCTGAAGCGCCGCCTGCCGGACACCGCTCTCCTCGACGTCGCCGATTGGGAACGCCATCCCGATTTCCGGCCGCTCGTGACGCTCTCGCCAAAGGAACCGCGCGTCGAGCGGATCGCGCTCGCCGATACGCCGTTGGAGAACAACGGCCTGATCTTCCCCCACGACCTGCATCTTTCGAAGACCGGTGGCGTCGCGCGCATGGCGCAGGAGCTCGGCCGCGCGCGCGGTTACGGCGCGGCGCTGGACTGCGCGAGCTGTCACCGCACCGATGCGAGCGGGCGCGGCTACAAGCCGGTCGAGATGGTGCGCGACTGCTCCGCCTGCCACTCGCTCGCCTTCGCGCATGAAGGCGGCAGGACGATGATGCTGCCGCACGGCCATCCCGACCAGGTCGTGGCGACGCTGAGCGCGTTCTACGCTTCCGGCGAGGCGGCGTCGTCCGACATGGGCGATCTGTTCCGCCGCCGTCCGGGCTTCGACGCCATGCCGCCCGTGCCGCCGTCGAGCGACGCCGTCGCGCGCAGCGTGCGGGCGGTATTCTCGCGCGGCGGCGCCTGCTACGGCTGCCACACGGTCGTGGCGCCGCCCCATCCGGGATCGCTCGCCTTCGGCATCGCGCCGGTGCGTCTCGCCGGCCGCTACCTGCCGCGCGGCGGGTTCGACCACAGCGTGCCCGCGCACCGCGTCGACGCGAACGGACAGCCCATCTGCAGCTCATGCCACAAGGCCGAAAGCTCCAAACACTCCGCCGACGTGCTGTTGCCGCAGATCGCGCGCTGCGCCGCCTGTCACGGCCAGTCCAAGCGCGTGTTGCCGACGGCCGCGTCCAGCAGCTGCGGCGAATGCCACGGCTATCACGATGCGGGCAGGCCCGCGATCAATGAAAATGCGGGTGCACTTTGGTCTCCGCACGGTGACCTTTGGACGCCTGGCCGTTGAAGATGTCGCGCGTCTGGCATCTGAGTTCGTCGCAGGGCGGCGGCGGCGGCGGTGGGGGCGGGTTCACGGGCAGGTCCAGAGTGGGCATGTCGCTGCCGATATTGCCGAAATCGCCGAGGCCGGAATCGCCCGACGCAGCGCCCGCCGAGCCGATATCGGGACCGCCGCCGCCGCCCGCATGCGGCGTCGGATTGAGCAGGGACGCGAAGCGGGCGTAAGCCGCGTCGGAAAGCACGAACGGGCCGATCACCGGCCGTCCCGGAAAATACACCAGCGCATTGCCGGGCTTGTTCACGGTCGTGGTCGCGTTGGCGCTTTCGACGTCGATCGCGCCCTGCTTGTCGGCGCCCTGCGTGCCGCTCGGACCGCGCAGCAGGATCAGCACGGCATTGGTGGGATCGCCGGTGAATGCGGGCACGCCCGGCTCGCCGGTGACGACGTCGACGACATCCTGGCCGACCGCGCCTTCGACGATGGTGCCGCGCACGCCGATCGTGGCGACGGGCGTGCGGATCGCCTGGCGTCCGGCGCCGGGCAGGAGCTGGCCCGAGAGGAAGCGGAAGGCGCCCTTGGTCACCGATGCGGCGATGTCTGTCGTGCCCTTGTTCGGATCGTAGACGAAACGGTCGATCTTCATGCGCGCATTGGCGCCGACGGTGAAGACGGAATGGTCGAGGAGAAGCATCTGCAGCGAGCTCTGCTCGCCGCTGGAGACCAGATCGCCCAGATGCACGTCCTCGCGCACGACGGCCGGGCGCAGGGCCGCGTCGGCGTCGGTCTTCATCTCGACCTTGTTGCGCACGGCGGCGTTGACGCCGACCCTGGCGGCGCCTGCCGCCGGGAAGGAAGCGAGCGCGGCCGTCAGTGCCAAGAGCGAAACCGAAAGCGTCGTTTTCATCGGGCTTCTCCGTTCAACGGTCGCCGAAACGCCACACCAGATTGATATTCACGCCGACGCCGCCGTAATCGGCCAGCGGCTCCGGCCTGACGCGGGACGCATAGGACAGCGTGGCCTCGAAGACGACGTCCTGCACGTCCTCGACGTCCGCGCCCAATGGCTTGAGCGCGGTGAGCGGCACGCCGAGCGTCGCGCTCGCATAGTCGCTGATGTCCTTGCGCGGCTTGGTGAGCTGCGGGATGAAGACGATGTCGATCGCGCGATAGTCCACCCAGCGCATGTCGCCCTGCACGTCGAGATAGACGCCCGATCCCAGCGAGCCGATATAATCCGCGCCCGCGAAAGGCGCGTTGTAGGCGAAGCCGCGATAGCTCGCGGTCTGGAACTCGTAGCCGCCGAGAAGCCCGACCGCGGAATGGGCATCGATCCGGTACGCGGCGCTCAGCTGCGCGTTGTAGCGGCCGCCGTTGCGCGACTGGATCGCGCCGGAGGGCAGGGTGACGAGCGGCGCGTCGTAGTCCTGCCACACCGCTTCCGCCGTCGTGCTGAGCGTCAAGGCCGAGCTCGCGCGCCAGTCCGCGCCGATGCGGCCGCCATATTCCAGCAGATAGGGATCGCCGAACACCCAGTAGCGGTTGGCGATGCCGCTCGCCGACAGCGACAGCGTGTCGATGGCCTTGCTCACCCCCGCTTCGCCGCTGAAATATTGCAGCTTGTTGTTGGGGCCGGAGATCTCGGTGCTGCTGTAGCCCGACGCCGAGCCGTAGAGCGTGATCCCGTCGAGCTGGTCGAGCTTGGTCGAGCCCGTGACCATGCCGGAGAAGACGGCCGCGGTGCCTTTCTGGTGCGGTGTGCCCAGGATGGGATTGTCGAACTGCGTCGCGAGCTGGCCCAGCGCGTCGGTGTTGTAGCCGAAGCCGCCGGAGAGCTGGCCGCCCCAGGTGCTGTCGCTGCGCCCGTCGACGATGATGCGGCGGTAGCGGTTCAGCTCGGAGCGGCCGAGCGGCTGCAATTGCGCGCTGTCCACCAGCGCCAGCTGCGTGTTGGCGTCCTGCAGGTCGCCCAGCCGGTAGAGCACGACGGCGTAGAACAGCCGCACCGACGCCGCGTTGGGATGCGCCATCAAGATGCGCTCGAGCGCCGCGGCGGCGTCGAGCAGGTGGCCGTCATTGGCCTGCGCCTTGGCATAGGCGAGATTGAGATCGACGTCATCGGGCGCCGCCAGCACCTGCTCGAAGGTGGGATTGTCGTTGGACGCGGCAAAGGCCGGGCTCGAGACGCACGCGCAGGCCGCGAGAACCACTGCCGCTTTCCAAGGGAACGGTGTGGCCTCGCGGTGAGAGCGTCGGGTCATCAGCACCCTTTTGGTGAATCGCAGCGCACGCCGAGAGGCAGGTCCAGGTTCTGCGGATCGGTGAGGAACTGGCCGTCGAAATCGCCGATGCCCAAGATGTCGCCCGAGCCGACCGACGCCGAACCGACGTCCGGCCCGCCCGCTTCTCCCGCGCCGGGCTTGGGGCTGAGCAGCGCGGTCAGCCGTCCATACGCCGCGTCGGAAAGCTTGAACGGGCCTACGAGCGGCTGGCCCGGAAGGAACAGCATCGCGTTGCCGCCATGCTCGACCGCCGTCGTCGCGTTGCCGCCGGTGACGTCGATCGCGCCGGGCTTGTCGAAGCCCTGGGCGCCGTTGCCCGGACCGCCGAGCAGGATCAGCACCGCGTCCTTGGGATCGCCGCCATAGGCGGGCACGCCCGGCTCGCCGGCCATGACGTCGAGCGCGTCCTGGCCGACCGCGCCTTCGACGATGGTGCCGCGCACGCCGATCGTGGCCACCGGCGTGCGGATCGCTTCGTGTCCGGCACCCGGAACCAGATGCCCCGACATGAAGCGGAACGCGCCTTTAGCGACCGAGGTCGCGATGTCGGTCGTGCCCTTGTCGGGATCGTAGACGAAACGGTCGATCTTCATGCGTGCATTGGCGCCGACGGTGAACACCGACTGGTCCAGCAGCAGCATCTGCAGCGAACTCTGCGGGCCGCTGACGACGAGATCGCCCAGATGCACCGCCTCGCGCGGCACCGCCGGGCGCAGCGCCTTGTCGGCATCGGTCTGCATCTCGACCTTGTTGCGGATCGCCGCGTTGACACCGACCTTTGTGGCGGCGAAGGACGCGGGCACGAACGCGGCCGCGAGCGCGGCTGCCAAGGCGGCTACAAGGGCGAGGCGGGGAACGCAAAGCGTCTGTTTCATCTGTTTCCTCCGCTCAGCGTCCGTCGCCGAAATTCCAAACCAGGCGAAGCTCGCCGCCGAAGCCGTCATAGTCGGACAGCGGGAAGGACCTGTTGCGCTTGGCATAGTTGACGGAGCCTTCGAGGGCGAAGTTCTCGAGCCCGTCCGCGGTCGCGCCCTCGGCGCTGAACGCGCTCAGCGGCACGCCGACGGCCGCGCGGGCGAAGACGTCGGTGTCGTAGCGCTTGGTGTTGAGCAGGAAGAACGTGTCCACCGCCCGGTAGCTGACCCAGCGCAGATCGCCCTGGACGTCGAGATAGACGCCCGATCCCAAGAGGTCGTGGAAGTTCGCACCGGCGAAGGGCGCGTCGTAACCGAACGCCTTGTAGCCCGCGATGTGCGTCTCGTAGCCGCCGGTCGCGGCGATCGTCGCATGCGAGTCGATGCGGTAGGTGACGCCGCCCTGGAAGCCGTAGCGCGCGCCGTCATTGGTGCCGCCGATGGTAGATTTGACGGCGTCGATGGCCGGCTCGTCGTAATCCTGCCAGACCGCTTCGGCCGAAGCGCTCAGCGTCGTCGCGGTGTCGAGGCGCCAGCTCGCTTCGCCGCGCCCGCCATATTCGGTGAGGTAGGGATCGCCGAGCAGGCGGTAGTAGCGCGCCACCCCGCCGAGCTGCCACGCGCCCATCCGGCCGGTCTCTTTCAGCCCGGCTTCGCCGGTGACGTATTGGATCTGATCGTCGGGGCCGGAGATCGAATTGCGGTCATAGCCCGCCAGCGCGCCGTAGAGCTCCATGTCGTCCGACGAACCGAGCTTGGTCGAGCCGGCGAGGAGGCCGGAGAACACCGCGCCGGCGCCCGCCTCGCGCGGCGCGCCTTTTCCGGTGAAGTCGAATTCGGTGACCAGCGCGCCGAGCGCGTCGCTGTTGGTGGCGATGCCGGCCGCGAGCTGGCCGTGCACCTTGGTGTCCTTGCGGCCGCTGTCGACGACGCGGCGGTACTTGTCGAGCTCCTTGCGCTCCAGCACCGGCAATTGCGCGCCGTCGACCATCGCAAGCTGCGCGTTCGCGCCCTGCAAGTCGTCGAGCCTGTAGAGCACGACGGCATAGAGCAGCCTGACGGACGCCGCGTTCGGCTTCAACATCAGCACCCGTTCGAAGGCGGCGGCGGCGCTCAACAGGTGGCCGCTGTCGGCCTGCGCCTTGGCATAGGCGATGTTGAGATCGACGTCGTCGGGCGCCTGCATCACCTGCTCGAAGGTCGGACCACTGCCGGTTGAGGCGTGCGCAATATCAACTGCGACGCAGGAGGCCGCGATCGCCCCCATCGCCCACACCGACGCCCGAAAAGCCTTCATGGCAGGTCCCCAAGGACACCTGGACAGGTGGCCGTATGCCCGACCTTCATGTTAAGGTATTGTTACGTTGGGGCAAGGGCAATCGGCTGGGCACGCCGTCACGGCGAATACTCCGCGCGAGTGGCCTAAAGGCGACAATTGGGCAATGGCTAGTGGGGGCGCCGGTCCGGGGGGCAAGGGCAATCGCCGTACAAGGCGGTCGTTTGCCGATTTCGCCAAGGCCGTTTGGCCGGGCCTGTTGGTCACCGCCGTGCTCCTGGTCGTCCACAGCCTGCATCCGGCCATCATGACCGAGGCGCGCAACCTTATTTTCGACGCCTATCAGCGCGCCGCGCCCCGTCCTTACGAGGATGCCCCGGTCCGCGTCGTCGACATCGACGACGCCACCCTGGCCAAGCTCGGCCAGTGGCCCTGGCCGCGCACCGACATGGCGCGTCTGGTGCGCACGCTCGCGCAAGCGGGTGCGTCCGCGATCGCCACCGACATCGTCTTCTCCGAGCCGGACCGCACCTCCACGCATGCCGGGTTGCCGCGGCCGGGCGATCCGCCCGACCACGACGCGGTGTTCGGCCAGGCGCTGGCCGAGACGCCGTCGGTCACCGGCTATTTCCTCCAGCACGAGCCCAATTCCGTGCGCCCGCTGCAGAAGGCGGGGTTCGCGATCTCGGGCAGCCCGCCGCTCGACGCGATACCGCAGATGGAAGGCGCGATCGTCCCCCTGGCCGTCATCGACGACAAGGCCGCCGGCAGCGGCTTCGTCAGTCTCGTCGGCGGCTCCAATGACGGCATCGTGCGCACCGCGCCGCTGGTCAGCCGTATCGACGATCTCATCCTGCCTTCGCTGTCGATCGAAGCGCTTCGCGTGGCGCAGGGGGCGGGCGCCATCGTCATCAAGAGCACGACCGGCAGCGGCGAGATGGGCGGCGGCAATTTGCAGGGCATCGTCGCCCTCAAGGTGGGCTCGTTCGAGATCCCGACGACGCCGTCAGGCGGGCTTTGGATGTACTACACCGCAGACCATCCCGAGCGGATCGTGCCGGCGTGGAAGATCATGACCGGCGCGCTCACACCGGCGCAGATGAAGAGCCTGTTCGCGGGCCGCATCGTCTTCATCGGCACGGGTGCGGCGGGCCTGCGCGATCTTGTCTCCACGCCGGTGTCGCGCAGCGAGCTCGGCGTCGTGGTCCATGCCGAAGTCGTCGAGCAGGCGATCCTCGGACGTTTCCTCATACGGCCCGATTGGTCGCTGGGGCTGGAGCGCGCGATCCTGCTGGTGCTGGGCGTCGGCATATCGCTGCTGCTGCCCTGGCTGGGCGCGCTGCGCGGCGGCATCCTGTCGCTCGCGGCCTTCGGCGCGTCGGCCGGCGGATCGTGGTTCGCGTTCCGCACCGGCTCGCTGCTGCTCGATCCGACCTATCCCGCTTTCGGCGTCGTCCTGGTCTACACGGCGGGGACGTTCTTCTCGTTCTACCGCGAAGAGCGCGCGCGCGCCTATATCCGCCGCGCCTTCGACCGCTACCTGTCGCCGGAGATGGTGGAGCGCATCGCGCGCGATCCGGGCCAGCTCGAGCTCGGCGGCGAGGAGCGCGACATGACCGTGATGTTCTGCGACATCAGAAGCTTCTCCCACATGTCCGAGAAGCTGACCGCGCCGCAGATCATCCAGTTCCTGATCGAGTTCCTCACGCCGATGACGGACGTGCTGCTGACCAAGAAGGCGACGATCGACAAATATATCGGCGACGCGATCCTGGCCTTCTGGAACGCGCCGCTCGACGATCCCGAGCACCACCGCAACGCCGCGATCGGCGCGCTGGCGATGCTCGACAAGCTCAAGGAGATGAACGCCGCCAACGCCGGCGCGGCCGGAAAAGTATGGCCGGGCGAGGTGAAGATCGGCATCGGGCTGAACAGCGGGCCGTGCTGCGTCGGCAATGTCGGCTCCAAGCAGCGGCTCAACTATTCGCTGATCGGCGACACGGTGAACCTGGCGTCGCGCATCGAGGGCCTGACCAAGATCTACGGCGTGCCGATCGCGATGGGGCACGACCTCGCCGAGAACCTGCCCGATTTCGCGCTGATCGAGCTCGACCTGGTGCGCGTCGTCGGCCGCGACATGCCCGAGCGGCTGTTCGCGCTGGTCGGCCCGCCGGCGCTTGCCGGGATGACGTCGTTCCGCGAACTGCGCGCGGCGCAGGACGCGATGCTCGCGGCGTATCGCGCGATGGATTGGGACGGCGCCGAGGCCGCGCTCGAGAAGCTTCGCCCGGCCGCGACCCGGTTCGGCTACGGCAAGCTCGCCGATCTCTATGCCGCGCGCATCAAGGCCTGCCGTGCGAGCCCGCCCGAGGCGGGCTGGGACGGCGTCTACCAAGCGACGGAGAAGTGAGCGCCATGCTGACGATCGCGCAAATCACCGATCTGCACATCACCTCCGACAAGGATCCGCTCAACAAGGCGCGCAACGAGGAGCGCCTGCGCAAGGTGCTGAAAGCCATCCACGAGCGCAAGCCGCGCCCGGTCGCGATCATCGCCTCGGGCGATCTCGTCGACCGCGGCGAGCCCGAGGAATATGTCGAGTTCAAGAAGATCGTCGACGAGGTCGAGATCCCGCTCTATCTGGGCCTCGGCAACCACGATCTGCGCGCGCCTTTCCGCGCGGCGTTTCCGGGCACACCGGTCGACAAATACGGCTTCGTGCAATACGCCGCCGATCTGGGCGGCGTGCGGCTGGTGATGCTCGACACGCTGGAAGAGGGCAGCAACGACGCGGGTTTCTGCAGGAAGCGCGCGGCGGTGCTCAAGCGCCTGCTCCGCCAGGACAAGCGCACGCCCACCATCGTGGCGCTGCATCATCCGCCGATCATCAGCGGCATCCAGTGGATGGACCCGCCGCCGGATGCGGACTGGATCAAGCGCCTGGCCAAGACGATCAAGGGGCGCGCGCAGATCCGCACGCTGATCTGCGGCCACGTCCATCGCGCCTATCACGGCATGCTGGCGGGCCAGCAGGTCGCGGTGTCGCCCGCGACCTCGATCCAATTGACGCTGAACCTGACGCCGGTGGATGTGCGCGTGCCCGACGGCCGCGAGATCCTGGTCGACGAGCCGCCCGGCTACACGCTGCTGATGTGGGACAAGGAACGGTTCATCACCCATGTCTGCGTCGCCGGCGATTTCGCGCCGGCTGTGACGTACGACTTCCCGTTCGTGAAGGATTGATCCAACCCTCCCCTTGAGGGAGGGTCGAAAAATGCGAAGCATTTTTCGGGGAGGGGTGAGCAGGACTGTTACCCCTCCCCGAAATTTGCTTCGCTTCGCTACGCAAATTGTCGACCCTCCCACAAGGGGAGGGTAGGGCTGCTACCGCTTCGCCATCTTCCGGGCCGGCACGTAGTCGTCGAAGTCCGGCGCGTCGCTGACGCGGTACTGGTCGCCGAGCGCGTCGATGAAGAATTTCTCCATCTCCTTGCGGGTGAAGGGACGCGCGCCCAGCCGCCCGAACACCGCGATCTGGTTGCCGGTCTCGTCGACGGCGCGGTCGCGGTCCAAACCCTTCGACAGCGCCAGCGCCGGCGAGGATGTGCGCGCCCAGGCGATGAGCTCGGGCTTGGGCGCGGGCGAGAAGCCGTAGAAATTGGGCTGGGTCTCGGGGCTGGTGAGCTGGAGAACCTTCAAGCCGTTCTTTCCGTCGGCGACGTAAGCGAACAGCGACGCATTCGTCGAGCCCACGATCACGTCCTCCGCGTCGTTCAGCTTCCCGTCGAAGGTCACGCGTTGGTAGAGCTTGGGCTTCTCGGGGTTCTTCACGTCGACGATGACGAGGCCGTCCAGCTTTGCCGCGACATAGGCATAGGTGCGCGCGACATAGACGCGCCGCGCGTCGGCGAGCGGTATGGTCGCGCCCTCCACGGGCTTGGGATGCGCCAGATCGGTCGCGTCGAGCACTTCGAGCCCGCGCGCGTCGGTGACGAAGAGATAGCGGAACTGCAGCGCCGAGGCGCGCACATCCGGCAGCTTCACGATCGCCGCGACCGTCGGCTTCAGCGGCTTGTCGAGATCGACCACGACGAGACCGGCATCGGCCGCGATATAGGCATACGACCCGCCGAGCGTGATATGGCGCGCGCCATTGAGCACGCCGTTCGGGTTCCAGGTCAGCGCGCGCTTGAGATTGTTGTTGCGCGGCTCGCGGTCGGTGAGCGTGTCGACGTCGACCAGGATCAGGCCTTCCTGCGCGTCGGTGATCACCGCGTAGTGGTAGATCGGATGGAACGGCTGCTCCTCGTTCATCGCGCGCATCTGCGGCGTGTTGCGCTTGGGCGCGATGGACTGGTCGGTCGGCAGCGCCATGTAGGTCGCGTTCTTCGTGGAGACGTGCATGTTCTGGCCGAGCGGCGAGAACGGCGCGGTGATCAGCTTCTCCGACACGCCCTTGTTGGCGATGCTGGCGGCGTCATAGACGCGGAAGCCCCCGGCGCCTTCGGCGACATAGAGATACTCGCCGCGCAACTGCAGGCAGCGCGCGGCGCCGCCCGCGGAATGGACGATATTCGCGATCTCCTCGGTCGGGTTGGTCTCGCCGCTCATGTCCTTGTCGAAGACAGCACCCCGCGTCCAATCGATCAGCTCGCGCTTGTTGCGCTCGACGTGCTGCTTGTAGAAATCGGGATAGGCGTAGCGCTGGAGATACGATCCGAACACAGCCTGCGGCTCGTTCCATTCGCTGACGCGCACGGCCTCGACCGCGCCGTCTAGGCCCACCCAGGCATGCAGGCCGACGAAGTTCACCGTGTTGGTGCCGAGCAGCAGGAGCTGCGCCATGATCGCGTTGTTATCGTTGGCCTTGGAGACGTGGCAGTCGCTGCAGGTCTTGGTCTCGGTCGTGCGCACCGTGTGCGGGAAATGCGGCGAGAACGCCTGGCTGGAGAAGCCGATCGACGAGATCGGCGGCTGCTGCACGTAGATGCGCTCGCGGTTGAGGTTGGTCGACGACAGCACCAGCGCCGAGGACGAGCGCACCGGCACGATCTCGTTGCCTTTGGTCGTCATGTGGCGGCCGAGCTGGAACATGTCGTCGCGCGCGACTTCGGGGTTATAGGTCGCGTAGTTGCGCGTCGTGGCGCCCTCGTATTTGTGGCTCGCCGTCTTCCAGTTCGCCTCGATCGGCAGGTGGCAGCCGCCGCAGGAGGGCGTCCACGCGGTGTGGCAGGTGAAGCAGGGCATCTCGGCGTCCTTGTGCGCGAGATCGCTGCGCGCCACGCCCTGGCCCCAGCGCATCTGCTGGCCTTTGACCGTCGTGCGCGCCATCAGCTTGGCGCGCGCCGAGCGGGGATTGTAATCGGGGCTCGCGGGATCGACGGAGTCCTTCACCAGCTTGACGCGCCATTCGAGCTTGGGATCGTCGATCGAGCGCTGCATCAGCACGCGCCGCCCCTCCTGCTCGACCCATTCGAAGCGGCGCTTGCCGTCGGGATTGCGCAGCAGCGAAAGGTCGTTGCCCATCGGCGGCGCCGCGGGCCCCGAGGTGCGCAGGTTCGGCGCGGCGTCGATGGTGCCGTGACAGTCCTTGCAGCCGATCTCGACCGCGTTGGCGACCTCGCCGTAGATCAGCCCGTTGCCGTGGCTGTCCTGCGCGAAGTGGCAGTCGGCGCATTGCAGGCCCTTCTCGGCATGGATGTCCATCATGTGAACGGCCTTGCCGGGATTGATGCCCGGCTTGACGAATTTCTTCTCGCCCTTGCGCCGCCATTTCTCCGGATCGTCGGGGGGCACGATGTTGCTCTTGGCGTCGAGCAGATTGCCGTCGCGGTCGCGCTTGAACACGGCGCGGAAGTTCCAGCCGTGACCGTGATAGTCGGCGAACTGCGTGTCCTTCAGTTTCGGATTGAGGTCGGTGACGTTGCGCAGGAAGTCGATGTCGGCCCATTTGCCGCGCGGCGCCGCCCCTTCCGGATTGCGGTCGAGGACTTTGCGCACCTCTTCGGCGGTCGGATATTTCTGCTTCTCCGGCCACATGAACGGCGCATCGGATTCGTAGTCCCACATCGTGTAGCCGAGATAGGAATTCAGGAACATGTTCGGCTGGTGCATGTGGCAGTTCATGCATTGCGAGGTCGGGATCGAGCGCGTGAACTCATGGCGGATCGGATGACCGGATTCGGTCTTGTCGATGGTGGGATCGGCGCTCGCGCTCTTGCCGTCGCGGCCATATTTCTCATAGCCCAAACTGTCGCGCGGCTCGCGGTCGTTGGCATAGATCACATGGCACGAAGCACAGCCCGACTGGCGATAGTCGCCCGGCTGGTCGTTCGTCCCCATGAACCAGGTGAACGGATCGTTGAGGCGGGTCTTGTGGATATTGAGGATCGGGATCGCGACGCGCAGTCCCGTCCCCGGCCCGCGCTTGGACTGGCGGATGTCGGGGCGGCCCGGTTCCTCGAGCACCTGCAGGTTGCCGCTCTCGTCGGGCAGGCCGATTTCGGCGAACTCGGTACCGATGCTGCGTCCGCCGCGCTCGAAGACGCGGAAGATGTCGGCGGGCGGGACGACCTCCCAGGTCGGCAAGGGATAGAGCGCGGGCAGCGCGCCGCGCTTCTTCTGCTCGTCGGTGACGGTGCCGGGCGGATCGCCGGGCGAGACGATCTTCGCGGGCAGGCCGTCGCGCGTATACGCCTCGCCGATGATGTAGTTCTTATAAGGGATGATGCCGTTGTTGTAGGACGCGCCGCCGTAGAACATCGCGCCCGTCGCCATCAGCGAGCGCTCCGCCGCCTCGATCAGCGGCATGTGGCAGGCGCCGCAGGACTGGCGCACCACGCGATAGTCGGAAGGATTGACGAAGCGGATGAACTCCGGCGCCTCGCGGTTCAGCAGCGTGTAGCTCTGTTTCGGATTGGCGGCGCTGGGGAAGTTCCAGGCTTGCGGATAGCGTGGCAAGACATGGGCGCGGTCGCGCAACGCCGCATATTGCGAATCGGTCTTCGCCAGTCCCGCCGGCGCGACGACGCTTGCATCGCCGCCGTGACAGCTCGCGCAGCCCAGCACCACCGCCTCGGTGCGGTGCATCGTCATCGCGTCGGTCGTCGTATGGCAGCTCTTGCAGCCGACGCTCTCGCGCGCCGCGTCCGCCGGCGTCTCGCCCTGGCGCGCGGAAGGCGCGGTCACATAGGTGCGCTCGACCGGCGTTTCGTCCTCGCTGGCGGCGGGACCGACGAGTCCCAGCAACGCGAACGCAAGCGCCCACGTCGCTGGTCGTGTCGTTGCTCGAAGGTGCCTCCAATCAAACCCCATTGTCATCCCCGGCGAGCATCGCATGCGAAGCATGCGGTGCGAGGGAAGGGGACCCAGGTGGTCAAGCGAGTCTGGTGTTGGAAATCAATATGCGGAGCCCTTCTGTCAGCACCATAGATGCTTCGACACCTGGGTCCCCTTCCCCTCGCATCGCTTCGCGATGCTCGGCCGGGGATGACAACTGGGTTTGGTTTCAACACAACTCAGCCCGCCCTAATAGGTCACGATCGCGTTCAACAGCAGCGAGTAGTAGCGGCTGTCGTGTCCGCTGTTGGTGAAGAGATCGCCGAAGCCCGCGCCCGGATCGAGAACCGCGGCCGAGGCGCGGAAGACGATGTTCTGGGTCATCAGCGGGCGGTACGTTGCGGCGACGGAATAATCCCAGCCGATGTCGTTGGGGATCGTGCCTTCCTGGCGCAACGTCTGCAGCACCGCGGTGTTCACGAACCACAGATGGTTGAGGTTCGTCGACAGGCGCAGTTGCGGCAGGACGTCGAAATCCGCGCCGGCGCCCAGGAGGATCGTGCCCGGATTGTTGAAGTTCGACTGGCCTTCGTCCTTCGACGAGCGTAGATCGGCCAGGACGCCGTTGCGTCCGTTGAGGGCGACGCCCTGGCCGCCGCCCGCGAACGGGATCGACTGGCGGATCCAATAGCTGGTGTCGGCGCCGGCGAAGAGCGGGTTCTCGTAGATCGCGTCGAACCCGGTCTCGGTGTTGTCGTGCGGGTTGCTGTCGCCCGAGGCGTAGAGCCCGGAAACCTTCACCCGGATCCAGTCGATGTCGTAGGACGGCTCGGCGGCGGCGAACCAGCTTCGGATGTTCGCGGGCTTGTCGGTGAAGATCGAGTTGCGGTCCTGGCCCAGCGCCGCATAGGCAGATGCGGTGAGGTTCACCTGTCCGAAATGGCCGTCGCCATTGTAGCCCAGATAGACGACGTCGAAATCGCGCGCGCGGTCGTCGCCGATCAGCGCCGGACGCACCGGAAAGCCGTTCTTGTCGTAATGGATATCGGTCGCCTCGCGGTCGGCGTTGTAGGCGACGGTGACCTGCGAGGTGAAGCCGGGGGTCGGGAAATCCTGGCGGTAGAGATTGGCGAACATCACGTAGTCGTGGCGCAGGTCCTGGCCCAGATCGTTCAGCCCGGAATTGGTGTCCTTCTCGAGCAGCGCGAAGGCCGCGAGATTGTACTGCCAGCGATTGTCGTCGCGGTCGCCGAACAAGCGGATGCCGAGCTGGTTGTCCTGGAACAGGAAGCCGCGGAAATCGTCGGAGAAGGGCTGGATGCCGACGCGCACGGAATCGAAATCGTAGCGCTCCGACACGTCGCGGATGTGATAGTCGACGAACGCTTCCTGCACGCCGACGAAATCGTCGCTCCTGTGCGGCGCCTTGCTGGAATCGATGGAGAGGATGCGCCGCTCGTCGGCCTCGGCATAGTTCCAGTTGAAGCCGAGCGTGAGGCGGAACTCGATCTCCGGCGGCTTGAAGGCGGTCGCGCCCTTGAACACCGAGGCGCCCAGAAGCACGGTCTGCGACAGGTCGATGCTGCCGTCGCGCCCGAACGTGTCGAGCGAGCCCTGGCCGCCGGTCTGCACCGCGACCGGCAGCGGGAACGAGCGCGGCTCGACCACCGTGTCCGAGATCGCATTGAGAGCGACGAACCAGTCCGTCGTACCCTTGATCGGCCGGTCGCCCTTGAGCGCGTTCTGGTTATAGGGATCGAACCAGTCGGCGTTCACGCCCAGCGTCTCGATCAGCCGCCAGCGGTCGGGAACCGGGATCTGGTCGGCGGGAAAGGCTTCCGGCGGCGGCGCGCTCACCGCGCCCGGATTGATCTGGGTCACGGGCGGCGGAAAGCTCTGCTCGGAGCCGGGCAGGCGGCGTCCGTCCAGCTCGGGATGCTCCGTCTTCTTGTCGGCGCCGATCAGATCGATGTCGGCTTTCGGCAGTCCTTGCGATTTCTCGTCGGGTTTCTTGTCGGGCGCGGGCTGATCCTGCGCGGCCGCAGCTCCGGTGGAGAGCAGCAGCAGTCCAAGGATGTGCACGGCCCGCTTCATCGCTATTTGCCGTCGCAGGGATGCTGGTCGTCGGAATTGAGGAACGGCGCGACGGGACAATTCACATAGCGCAGCCGGACCTGGTCGCCGTTGACGGTGATGACGATGTTGTCGGCGCGGATCGCGGTCGGCGCCTCCTCGACGCTGTGGATCGCCTGGCCGGAATTGTAGAGTCCCAGGAACGAGATCATGTCGTCCTGGTCGATGCCGTCGCCCGACACGCCGATGCCGCCGGCGAGCACGCCGCTCTTGTAGATCGGCACGCTGCCCGCGAAGATCTGGATGCCGTTCTGCAGGCGGTTGTGCGTGCTGCTGGTGGCCGGAAGGGCTGTGCAATAGCCGGGGTCCGAGCCCAAGAGGTTGCCCAGCACCAGCGCCGACTGCAGCCCGGTCGAGAACGGATTGAACTGCGCGATCGGGCGCGAGAACGGACCGTTGGGATTGCCGTCCTGGCCGTCGGGGAAGAAAGGCCGCGACAGATCGCCGTTGGAGCGGTCGGCGAAGGCGAACTTGCCGGTGAGCGCGGTGGGATCGGGAATGAAGTCGCGCACCTTCGTGACGAAACCCTGCACGTCGGGGCTGGGATCGGCGAGCAGGTCGGACGCCGCGTTTTTTCCTGAGAAGAACGTGGCGGTGCGCGCCTTCTGCAGCGACACGTCGATGCCGAAGATCGGCGCGTCCGGCGCGCGCACGATCCCTAAGATCGCGCCGTGCGTGTCGACGACCGACATCGTGACCTCCGCGCGGCTGTTCAGCGGGTTGCGGATCGCTGCGCGCGTGTTGCTCATGAGCTCGAAGGCCTGTTCGAGCACCGACTGCACTTCCGAGGCGGTGAGCGGCGCCGGATCGTCGGAGCCGTCCGTTCCCGCGCGCGGTAGGTCGCGCGCATTGCCCGAGCCGTCGGTCAGGATGAAGGCGTCGGGGTTGTTGAACTCCGCCGTCGTCGCCTTGCGGATGCCCGACGCCTCGGTGCCGTAGATCGCGCCGGGCAGGACGGCGCTGCCGGCGTAGAAGCCGCCGACCGCCGTCAGGCTGCCGGTGCCGGGCGGCAGCGTGTCGAAGGCGGGCGCCGATGCCGGATTGGACTTCAAGGTCTGCGCCGTCGCGTCGCTGTAGCGAAGGCTGGTGCCGTTGACGAAGATCTGGTCGGCGGTGATGGAGGTCGGCGCGGCAAAGGAGAAGGTGCCCGCGAGCGCCATGTTCTCCTCCGGGTCGTTGTCGACGTCCAGCACGTTGGGATCGTCGCCATAGACGCCGTCGGCCTCGACGCCGACGCCGCCGACGACGACGCCGTCCTTATATAAAGGGAAGCCGCCGGGATCGGCCGCGAGCCCGAGCGGCGAGCGCTTGGGTCCGATCAGCGCGCCGTTGCCGCCGCCGGAGATGAAGCGCGACGCCAGGTCCGAGCACGGAAGCTGGCTGAACTGCACGCCGAACAGCGGCCCGCCCGGCAGCCCGTTCGACGCGGGGCCCGGCGGGAAATGCTGCTGCACGATCATGCTGGCGGTGCGCGTCGAGAACGCGTTGCCGCCGGAGGAGAGATAGGCGCCGGTGATCGCCTTGGCGATCGCGGCGGCCGCGGCGGGCACGCTCACGCCCTGGATGTCGATGTTGCTGCCGTTCGGCGCGGGCAAGACGGTCGTCGTCGCCGGCGCGCCGGTCATCGCATAGACCGCGAGCACGTTGCCCACGCGATCCGTCACCGCGATCACCGCGGGCTGTCCCTGCGCCTGGGCCTCGAAGATGGCCTGGGCCAGGACGTGCTTGACGTCGTCGGCGCTCAGCCCCACCTGTGCCGGCACGGAATAGAGCGATCCCCCACCGCCGCCACCACCACCGCCTCCGCCGGAGCCGCCGCCCGAGCCGCTGCCGCCGCCGCCGCAGGACGACAGCAGGAACGCATACGCCACGAGCACGCTGGTCAACCGGTTGGGACGCAGCATCAGCGGAGCCTCCTGATGGCGGACGCGACGCGCGCGAGCGTGTCGCGGAATTCCTGGGAGCGATAGGCGTTGGGATCGCGCACGTCGCGATAGAGCGCGTCGATGTCGGGGCGCAGCGCGGCCTCGGCGCCGCGCGGCACGTGTCCGGCGGTGACCAGGGCGTTGAGCAGCGTGTCGATCGCCATCACCGCCTGCGCCCCGCCGGCGTAGTCGGTGTAGCGTTGCGTGCCCGCGCCGGCGAGCAGCCGGTCGAGGATCGTGAACGTCTCGGCGCGGCTGAAGGCATGGGCGGAAAACGCGTCGGCGAGCGCGCGCGACGTGGCGCCGAGCGCAGACGCCGCCTGCACCGCGCTTGAACGGTCGCGCGCCAGCGCCGCGTGGAAGCTCTGCGAGTCGTTTCGGAAGCGGTCGGCGAGGGCGGGGGCCGCGACGTCGACCGCGGCTTCGAGCATGATCATGTTCTCGTCGTCGAACACCGGCGTCCCCGGCTGGATGTGCCGGTCGGGGTTCGCCACCGCGGTGATCTGCGGCGCGCGCGTGTCGCTCAGCGCGCGGTGGCAGCTCTGGCAGTCGTAGAAATAGAAGTCGGGGAACATGCCGTCCTGGCGCTCGGCGAAGCCGCCAAGCACGCGCTCCAGCGCCATCGCCTGGCCGACGGCCCACAGCTTCACGCCGCCAGGAACCTGCTTGCGCTGCATGTAATCGGCGTCGAAATCGTAGTGGCTCTGCAGCGCGCCGAAGAGGTCGAGCTCGAAGGAGATGCGCGGATGGCCCGCCGCCATGATGCGGTGGGTGAGCGCATAGCCCGGCTTGCTCGCGCCGAAATGGCAGTCCAGGCACACCGATGCGCGCGCCTTCGCGTCGTCGAGCGGTTTCATGCCGTGTGCGAGGTTGGAGGCGTGCGTGGCGCCGACCGCGTAGTGGCTTGCGAGCCATCCGCCCGCGCCGCCGTGACACGCCTCGCAGCCGACGCCGTCGGAAAGCTGGAAGCGGCTGCCGCGCCCGGCCGCCGGCACGTCGTCGGAATGACAGCCGAGGCAGGTCTGCGCGTGCTCCGCCGCGCCCATACCCAGCCGCGCCGCGATGGCCTCGCCACGCGCCTGGGTCAGCACGGCCCATGCGCGGCTGTGCGCGCCCGCGGCGGAGGATTCGTCCTGCCAGGTGATGAGCTCGTTCTGCCGCACCACGCGCCCGCTCGGCGCCAGCCTGCCGTGACAGGTCGAGCCGCCGCACGATGCGACGCCTTCATGGGTACCGGTGTCGCTTGCGAGCGCAGAAGGAACGGCGAGACAGAGCGCCCAGCCAAGCAGGACCGCCCCGCAAAATGGGCGCAATCCCAGCAGCCTAGCCGCCCCCACCACCGTCTTTCCCCATCCCTCCGGCCGCAAGACCCCCAAAACGGCCGCTTGGGCCCATTTTCCACCACTTCCAGTGCGAATTCAAATCAGAGTGGTGGCGGGGAAAAGCCGGGGCGGGCAGCGAAGGGCCGGCCCGCCTCACAAATTGTGCACACACCGGCAGGCTGTTAGAACGGCAAAGTCCAATCGCCGCAAACATGGCGGAGTGATCCTTCATCGCCGCACAACAGCCCATCGCCGTCGTTACGGGTGCGACCGGGGGCATCGGCCGTTGGATCGCACGGGGATTGGCGCGTGCCGACCGTCATGTCGTCATGATCGCGCGGGACCGTGCGCGCGCGGAGGCGGCGCAAGCCTGGATCGCGCAAGAAGTCCCGCACGCGAGCACGGAACTCGTGACCGCCGATCTTTCCCTGCTGGCCGAAACGCGCGATGCCGGCGAACGCATCGCGTCGCGGCATCCCAGGATCGGCGTGCTGGTGAACAATGCCGGGATATTCGACGCAAAGAAGGTCGTCACCGCGGAAGGGCATGAGCGCGTGCTCGCCACCAACCTGCTGGCCCCCTTTGTTTTGACGTCTGCGCTGCTTCCGGCGTTGCGCGCGGGTGCGCCGTCTCGGATCGTCAACATCGGCTCGTCCACGTCCGATCGCGCCGAGATCGATCCGGACCATCTCGTGCTCGGCCAGGATTGGACGATGGTGCGGGCCTACGGTCAGTCCAAGCTCGCATTGATGATGACGACGTTCGCGCTCGCCAAACGCCTGGAAGGGTCCGGCGTCGCGGCCAATGTGGTCCATCCGGGCCTTGTCGCGACGGGGCTGGTGCGGACCGGCGGCATCATCGGCCTCGTCTGGCGCTGCATGGCGCCGTTCGCCCTGAGCGAGGAACAAGGGGCGGACACCGCGCTCTATGCGGCGCTCGCGCCCGAAATGGCGGCGGTGAGCGGCCTCTATCTCAAGAATCGGCGAGCTGCTCCGCCGAACCGCCGAGCTCTCGATCCGGTTCTGGTCGAACGTGTGTGGGCTGCGACCGAGCGTCTGGCGGCCGGGCCCGGCCGGGCCATGCGCGCCTGAGCACAGCCTTCATGGCCGTGAGCTGTCTCTCCAGGAACAGATGCGCGCTGCGCGTGCGCGCGCCGTTCCCGAACGGGCCGTGGACGTCGAACACGCGCTGCGAGGCCGCGAACAATGTCGGCTCCTGCAGGCGGCAGGCATCGCTGTCGCGGGTCAGTTGCCGCTCGATGCCGAACCGCGACACGCACCAAGCGATCAGGCCCGGCGCGATGCGGGTCGCCAGCGAGAATGCGGCGGCGGTGCCGCTGATCGTCATCTCCCGCCGTCCGCTGGCGACGGCCTGCCAGATGCCCTGGGCGACCACCTCCGGCTGGTAGACCGGGCGCGCCGGACGCGCGGGCCAACCCATATGGCTTACGGCGTGACTGAAGAACGGCGTGTTGACCGCGGGCGGGAACACCGTGCTGATGCGGATGCGGCTTCGTTCGAGCCGCAGTTCTCCCTGGACGGCTTGGCCGAATGCGCGAACCGCCGCCTTGGCGCCGGCATAGGAGGACATCAGCGGCAGGCCGTGGAAGGCGATGGCGGAGCAGACATTGACGATGCTGCCCGCATCGCGCGGACGCATGTTGGCAAGCGCCACCCGCGTGCCGTTGACGACGCCGTGATAGGTCACGTCCGTCACGCGCTGGAATTCCCGCTCCGGCACGTCGCCGAACCGGCCATAGACGCCGTTGCCGGCGCAATTGATCCAGACATCCACGGCGCCCAACGCGGCGACGAGGGCATCCGTCGCCTGCGCGAGGGCTTTGCTGTCCGTGACATCCGCCTGGGCCGCGGCGGCACGTCCTCCGACAGCTTCGATATCGCGAAGGCAAGCCGCGAGGCCTTCGGCTCCCCGCGCGATGAGTCCGACCGTCCAGCCGCGCCGCGCAAACAAGGCGGCCGTGCATCGGCCGATGCCCGACGACCCGCCGGTGATGATCACGACTTGCGCTGCAAGGTTATCCAACGCGAGGGCGCCTTCGCTCATGAGCACTTCGGAAACGCGCGATCGCCGGTATGGATGCCCATGCGCCGCCGATCCTCGTCGCCGGAAATTCGGCACGATGGCCTGCAGCGCGGCGTTTGCGCCGGGAGACACGTCTCTCGACTTCTTAAGGATTAGACCCGTCGCAACGAAAAAACTGAGCAAAATCGCACACAACGCGGACCGTTCGCGCGCCCGCGAGAGTGCCGGGTAAGGGCCGAAGGCGCGCGCCGCGCGTTTCCTGTGCAGGCAATGATGGGTTTCTTGATGCCGCGCATGGTCAAAGCGTGGACAACACACGGAAGATAAAGGCATGGAGAAGGCAACTGTTCTCATCGTCGAGGACGAAGCTCTCATTCGGATGAACGCCGTCCACATCGTGGAGGACGCCGGGTTCGCTGTCGTGGAAGCCTGCAACGCCGATGAGGCGATCGGGATCTTGGAGAGCCGCGACGACATTCAAGCGGTTTTTACCGACATCAACATGTCTGGTTCGATGGATGGGTGGAAGCTGGCCCAGGCGATAGGCGGCCGCTGGCCGCCGCTTCACCTGATCGTGACGTCGGGGCTGAGTGCACCGAATAAGGACCGGATGCCGCCCAAGGGCCGGTTCATCGCCAAGCCGTATACGGGTGCGCAAGTGACGGCGGTCTTGCATGACCTCTTCGGCGGCGGCCCCGCTCCCGGTCCGCTGACAAACGACAACGACCATGGCTATGGCAAGGTAGCCTGACGACGGGCCGGCCCCGCTGATCAAGACGTCTCCTCGTGGCGGTTCGCAGAGAAACTCAAGGGCGACGTGCTGAGGGAGCCTGCGTAGTTTGACGTACGCTGCGATCCGTACGCTCCGCGATGGCGAAACCTCGTTGAGTAGATTCCGAAATCGTGCGAACCAACGGCTAACCTTGCTGCCGCGTTACCATTACCGCGAGAAGGTCCAGCCACGAGCGGAATCGCCAATCGGCAGCTTTCGATAGCCGTTGATGACCGTGCCACGACGCCTTCACTCGCCAATTCGGTCGCTTAAGGACGCTCGAACGACTCGGCAGCTTGCCGTTCGTCGACGTCTAGGCGCCGATGATTGGAATTCAAATGGAAACGCCCCGCGGGAGCAACAGACTCAATCTCAAGAACCGGACCAACCGTGTGTTCGTGATCGACGACGACGCCGAAATCCGGGCGGCGCTGCGGATCGCGCTCGAGACCAACGGCTTTCACGTCGATACCTTCGATTCAGCCGTGCGGTTTCTGACCAGCGGCGGCGCGGCTTTGGTCGGCTGCGTGCTGACCGACGTGCGGATGCCGGGCATGACGGGCATCGAGCTTCAGAAAATCCTGCTTGAATGCGGCGCACATGTCGCGATCGTCGTCATGGCCGGCCGCGGCGTCGTCGATATCGCGGTGCGCGCGATGAAGGCGGGGGCGGTCGACTTTCTCGAAAAGCCGTTCAGCGAGGCGGTGTTGATCGAAAGCATCGCCCGCGCTCTGGAGCTTGTCTCCCAGCGCGAGTCGCTTTCGTCGCTCGTGACAAACGCACGCGACCGCATCGCCTTGCTGACAAAGCGCGAAAAGGAGGTTCTCGACCTCGTCGTGATCGGCGACTCGAACAGGGTCGTCGCGCGGGAGCTCAGGATTTCCCCGCGCACCGTGGAGGTCCATCGCGCGCGCGTGATCAGGAAGATGGGCGCGACGAGCCTGGCGGAACTGGTCCGCATGTCGGTCGCGGGCATGGCCACGGGTCCGCCGGTATACCAAATCGTAAGAAAGGCCGTATCGCGCGGCAGTTGATGAACGCAAATTAGTCAATGGCCTGAGTACATTCCGAACCTGTCAAAAGAAAATCAAAAGCATAGGGTTCGCTCCGATCTGCGGAGTGGGTCATGCCAACTGTTCAACATGGATCAGAGCGTTCGGAGCCGAGACGGGCCGAATTGGGCAACGGCCAAACAGCGGGAAGCGGCGCGGCCTCCGCATCAAGCCAAGGCCATCGATCCGCCGCGCCTTCACTCCCATCCAGCCGCACGCGCTGGGTGGCGCAGCGCAAGGCGGAAGTCGTCGAGGCGGTGCTGGGGGGCATGCTCACGCTCGACGAGGCGCGCGAGCGCTATGCGCTGTCGATCGAGGAGTTCCTGACCTGGCAGCACGGCATCAGCCTTTTCGGGCTGGCCGGATTGCGCGTGTACGGAGTGTCGGGCCGGGAAAGCGCGAAGGTGCCGCGCGCGGTCGACAGGTCCGAAGTGCGCCTTCACCGCAAAGCGGCGCGCGATCCGGCGAAACGCGATTGATGGGGAACCACATGCCCGAATTCGCCCTGCCGCTCACCCCGCGCGACCGTGGTTGGAGCGAGATGCGCGAACGCCTCTCGCGCGCCGCCCGCGAAATGCATTTTTACGCCTTCTCGAACGGCGCGGTGAACGGCGCAGCCCTGCTGGTCATTTCGGGGAACCTCGCGGGACTGGCCATGAGCATTCCGCTCGAGCCTTCGAATATCGGGGCCGTCGGCCTGGTTGACTCTTCCACGCTTTTCGCCACGCAAATCCTGCAACTCGACCACCGGGCGCGGGGCGGTTAGAGCGCCGTCGACGCGAACCAGGTGTAGCGGCGGCGCGGCCGCCGGGCCGGCGCGGGGCTTCACGCGATTTCAGATCCGAGGGGAATATGCAGTCCAAATCGCCGATCTCCGCCGTCCTTGCGCGCGATACCGATCAGGTCGGGCTGGCAAAGGTCCGTGTCGACGAGCTCATCGTCAAGTCCGGCGCCCTGCAGCAGGCGATCCTCAACAGCGCGAATTTCTCGGTCATAGCCACCGACGAGAAGGGCATCGTCCAGCTCTTCAATGCGGGTGCGGAAATCATGCTGGGTTACGCCGCCGCCGACGTCGTCGACCGCATCACCCCGGCGGAGATATCGGACCCGCAGGAATTGAGGGTCCGCGCGACCGCGCTCAGCAAGGAGCACGGCACCGCGATCACGCCGGGATTCGAGGCGCTCGTCTTCAAGGCGGCGCGCGGCATCGAGGACATCTATGAGCTGACCTACATCCGCAAGGACAAGAGCCGATTTCCCGCCATCGTCTCCGTCACCGCCTTGCGCACGGATCAGGGGCCGATCATCGGATATCTTCTGATCGCCACCGACAACACGGTGCGCAAGGATGTCGAGGACAAGCGGCTCTGGGCGGAGGAGAGCTTCCAGCTGATGGTCGAAAGCGTCACCGATTGCGCCATCATCATGCTCGATCAGGCCGGCCGCGTGAAAAGCTGGAACACCGGCGCACAGCGCATCCAGGGCTACGACGCCAAGGAGATCATCGGCCAGCACAATTCCCGCTTCTTTTCCAACGAGGACATCGCGATCAACAAGCCCGAGCGCGCGCTGCAGGAGGCGGATGCGGTCGGCCGCTCCGAGGACAATGGCTGGCGCGTGCGCAAGGACGGCTCGGCGTTCTGGGCCAACGTCGTCATGACCGCGATCCGCGATTCGGCCGGCGTGCTGCGCGGCTATGCGACGCTCGAGCGCGACATGTCCGAGCGCCGGCGCGTCGAAGCGGAGCTGAACCAAGCCAAGGCGACCGCGGAAGCCGCCAATCTGGCGAAATCGGAATTCCTTTCCAGCATGAGCCACGAGCTGCGCACGCCGCTCAACGCCATCCTCGGCTTCGCGCAGCTGATGGAATCCGACGTTCCGGCGCCGTCTCCCGGCCAGAAGATCAGCATCGATCAGATCCTCCAGGCGGGCTGGTATCTGCTCGCGCTGATCAACGAGGTCCTGGACCTGTCGCTGATCGAATCCGGAAAGCTGTCCCTGTCGTCCGAAAAGGTCTCGCTCGAAGAGGTGCTCACGGATTGCCGCATGATGATGGAGCCGCTCGCCCAGAAGCGCGGCATCACGATGACGTTTCCCAAGTTTGAAGCGCCTTGCTTCGTCATGGCCGACCGCACGCGCGTGCGGCAGATCCTGGTCAACCTGCTGTCCAACGCCATCAAATACAACCGCGTCAACGGGTCGATCGTCGTGGAGTGCGTTGCGCGCCCGCTGGGATATATCCGGCTCAGCGTCGCCGACACCGGACTGGGCCTGACCGCGGAGAAGCTCGCGCAGCTCTTCCAGCCGTTCAACCGCCTGGGCCAGGAGGACGGCGCCGAGCAGGGAACCGGCATCGGGCTCGTCGTCACCAAGCGTCTCGTCGAGGTGATGAACGGCACGATCGGCGTCGACAGCACGGTGGGGTCGGGCACGAAATTCTGGATCGACCTGGTGGCCACGACCGCGCCGCGGCACGACTTCACGCAGATGCCAGCGGAAACCAACGCCGAAACCCTGGCGCGCGCCGCCGGTCCCGTGCGCACCGTGCTTTATGTCGAGGACAATCCTGCCAACTTGAAGCTCGTCACGATGCTGATCGCAAGGCGCAAGGATCTGCGGCTGCTGACCGCCGAGAACGGCAATCTCGGCGTCGAGCTCGCGCAGGCGCACAAGCCCGACGTCATCCTGATGGACATCAACCTGCCGGGCATCAGCGGCCTGAAGGTTCTGTCCATCCTGAGCAAGGACGACGCCACCGCGAACATTCCGATGATCGCGCTGAGCGCCAATGCCGGACCGCGCGACATCGAGCGCGGTCTCGAGGCGGGGTTTCTTCGCTATCTCACCAAGCCGATCAAGGTCGACGTCCTGATGGAGACCCTGGATCTGGGACTGGCCCTGGCCGCAACCCACAAATCCCTCCACCCGAAGGCGGCGTGAGCCGATGGCCGGTGAGGCGACGATTCTAGACGGCAAGATCCTGATCGTCGACGACCAGCCGGCCAACGTTCAGCTGCTCGAGATGATGCTGCAGCGCGCCGGCTATCTCCATGTTTCGTCGACCACCGATCCGGCGGAAGTCTGCGCGCTTCATCTGGCCAACCGCTACGACCTCATCCTTCTCGATCTGCATATGCCTGGAATCGACGGCTTCGAGGTGATGGAGGCGCTGAAGAGGGCGGGACAGGACGACTACCTCTCGGTCCTGGTGATCACCGCGCAGCCCAGCCACAAGCTGCGCGCGCTTCAGGCCGGGGCAAAGGATTTCATCAACAAGCCGTTCGACCGCGCCGAAGTGCTGACCCGCATCCATAACCTGCTTGAAGTGCGTCTTTTGCACGAGGAATCCAAGGCCCACGCCAAGCTGCTCGAAGAAGCCGTCCAGACGCGCACGGCCGAGTTGCGCCGCAGCGAGGAAATGTTCCGCGAGCTCGCGGCCAACATTCCCGAGGCGCTGTGGATCCGCGACGTCGAACATCAGACCATCCAGTACGTCAATCCGGCGTGGCGGACACTGAGCGGCCTGTCCGCCGCGATCGGGGATCCGGTCGAATCCGTCTATCACATCATTCACCCCGACGACCTGCAGTGGGTCGCGCATGAGCGGCGCAGGACGCCCGGCGCGCATGCAAGCAACGAGTACCGGCTGGTGCGCCCGGACAACAGCGTGCGCTGGGTGCATGCGCGGACGTTTCCGATCGCCAACCCTTCCGGCGAGATCCCGTGGGTCGTGGAGATCATCGAGGACGTCACCCAGCGCCGCGAAGCGCAGCGCCAGCTCGTGCATCTCGCGGGCCACGATGCGCTGACCGACCTGCCCAACCGGACGCTCCTGTACGAAGCGCTGCACGAAGCGATCATGCGCGCGGAAGAGCACTCGCTCTTCGTCTCGGTGCTTCTCATCGACATCGACGACTTCAAGAACGTGAACGATTCGCTCGGCCACGCGGCCGGCGATGCGCTGCTGCGCGAATTCGCCTCGAGACTGGTCAAATGCCTGCGCCCGGGAGATGTCGTAGGCCGGCTCGGCGGCGACGAGTTCGCCGTCGTCGTGCTCACGCCCGGCAACTGCCATGGCGGCGTGGACGTCGCCAACAGGATACGGGCCGCGCTGCAGGTTCCGCACCTCGTCGAAGGCCAGGTCGTTCCGGTGACGATCAGCATCGGGATCGCGAACTACCCCGACGACGCCAGCGAGCTGAAAACGCTCATTCGATGCGCCGACGCCGCGATGTACGAGGCCAAGGCGGCGGGCCGCAATACTTTTCGCTGCTACACGGTGGAAATGAATGCGCGCGCATTGGAGAAGTCCGAAGTCGAGGGCGCGCTGCGCCTGGCGCAAGGGCGCGGCGAGTTCGTCCTGTACTACCAGCCGAAAATGGATATCGACAGCGGAGAATGGACGAGCGTCGAGGCGTTGATCCGCTGGCGCCGGCCGGGGCACGGCCTGGTCTCGCCCGCCCTCTTCATACCTGCCCTCGAGGAGATGGGCCTGATCGTTCCGGTCGGCGCCTGGGCGATCGACACGGCGTGCCGGCAGATAAGCGAATGGGAGCGCACCGGCCTCGGCAACGTCCGCATCGCGGTGAACGTGTCGTCGCGGCAGGTGCGCGAGGATCGCTTCGCCTCCCAGGTGGCGTCCATGATACGCGAGCACGGCGTGAACCCCAGGCTGCTGGAATTCGAGATCACGGAAAGCACGCTCATGACCCATGGGGACGCGACCAATGTGGCGTTGCGCGAGCTCAAGGATCTGGGGATCTCGATATCCATCGACGATTTCGGAACGGGCTATTCGAATCTTTCCTATCTGAAGCGGTTTCTCGTCGACGCGCTCAAGATCGACATCGCGTTCATCCGCGACATCACGACGAACCCGGACGACGCGAGCATCGCCATCGCCATGATCAACATGGCGCACAGCTTGCGGCTGAAGGTCACCGCCGAAGGCGTCGAGACGCGCGATCAACTGGAGTTTCTTCGCGCGCATGGCTGCGACGAAGCGCAGGGCTACCTGCTTTCCAGGCCTCTGCCCGCCGCAGAGATATCGGAAAAATTCCATCAGGCCGCCGCCCATCGCGGCCTTTTGCGCGCCGAACCTGCACGATGGAGCGTCGCTCATGCCTAGCTTGGAACGGACATCGCCGAACACGCTGATGCGCGACCCCCATCATACGGGCGTGCTCCAGACCAGGCCGGCCCGGCAGCGGACCTGCCTGAATGGAAAGCTTGCCTATGGCGACGGGATATTCGCGCCCGACGGAGCCCTCTCGCTCGACTGCGCGATCCGCGACCTTTCCGAAGGCGGCGCCAGAATTGTTCTCGCCAAGCGTCAGCCCATACCGGTGAACCTCTATCTGATCGTCGTCAAATTCGCCGTCGCCTATCACGCAAGCGTCGTGTGGTTGAACTATCCCGCGCGCGGCCTGAAATTTTCGGAAAGGTACGACCTGACCGGGCCGCTGCCCGTCGAGTTGAGGTTTCTCCACAGGCTGTGGGCCGAGCTCGGCACGAGGAATGGAACTCTAGAACCGTTCGGTGAGTGAAAGCCCGGGCCGGAAGCCAACCTGACGAGGCATGTCGTGTTCATCGGAGACCTCCTGATAGCCCATGGGCTGGTGACGCCGGCCGACGTCGCCGCCGCGCTCGACTGTCAGAAGACAAAAGGCGGCAGGCTCGGCGACGTGCTCATCGCCATGGGCAGGCTGCGGCAGGACGCGCTGGACGGCGTATTGCAGGCCGCTCCTTCCGAGCCGAGCTCCATCGCCGACACCGGTCTGCAGGCATCCGACCTGCTGAATTTGACGATCAAGGCGATCTATGGCGGCGCCGGCGAGACGGCTTCGGCGATCGCCGAGATCCTCAAGCTGCCGCCGCGGATCGTCCAGCTCGTTCTCGATCAGGCCCAGGAGCGCAAATTGGTGGAAGTGCTCGGCGCGGCCGGCGTGCGTATCCTGTCCGAACTTCGCTACGCCTTGACCGAACGGGGCATGCTGTGGGCCGTCGATGCGATCGCTCAGAACCAGTATGCCGGCCCGGCCCCGGTGCCGCTCGCCGCCTATTGCGAGCGCATCCGGCGCCAGTGCATCACCAACGAGCGCGTGGACCGCGCGTCCATCGAGCAGGCCTTTGCCGGCCTGGCGGTCGCCGCAAGCTTCATCCAGCAGATCGGTCCCGCGATCAATTCCGGCCGCTCGATCCTGCTCTACGGACCGCCCGGCAACGGCAAGACCACCGTGGCGGAGCGGATCGGCAACGTGTTCAAGGATGTCGTCTACATCCCTTACTGCTTTGAAGTCGAAGGGCAGATCGTCAAGGTTTTCGATCCCAGCCATCACGTGGCGCTCCAACCCGGGCAGGGGCACAAGGGAACCGCGGTCCGGCGCGAGGATTCCGACGCGCGCTGGGTGCCCTGCCGCCGTCCCTTCATCGTCGCCGGCGGCGAGCTGACGCTCGAGATGCTGGATCTCAGCTTCAACCCGATCGCCAAATTCTACGAGGCGCCGCTGCATGTGAAGGCGCTCGGCGGCATCTTCCTGATCGACGATTTCGGCCGCCAGATCGTCAAGCCCGAGACGCTTCTCAACCGCTGGATCGTGCCTTTGGAACGCAGGGTCGATTATCTCAAGCTCCATACCGGCAAGAGCTTTCCGCTGCCGTTCGACGAGCTCGTGGTCTTCTCCACCAATATGTCGCCGCAGGACCTGATGGACCCGGCATTCCTGCGGCGCATTCCCTACAAGATTCAGGTCGGCGCGCCGAGCGTCGCCGAATATCGAAGAATCTTCGCCGCGCTCTCGGCCGCGTCGGGTCTTGCCGCCTCGCAGGAGACGATCGACTTTGTCATTTCGTCGCTTCGGGACCGCTGCGGCGAGCCGCTGGCGAGCTACCAGCCGAAATTCATCGTCGACCAGATCCGCGCCGCCTGCAAATTCGCAGGGATCGCGCCCGAGTTCCGGCCGGAACTTCTGACGATGGCGCTCGGCAATCTGTCCATGGTGGAGCAGGCGGCCGAGGAGGCTGCGCCCAAAGCCCGAAGTCTGGCGGCATGAGTAGATTCCGAGCCTGCCGCGCCAAATCGCCTTGAGGTAGCGTCGCAATATTGGTCCCGCGCCGTTCGGCACCGAAAGCATTGACCGCGCTACCCCCCTCGGTCACACGGGAGGACCATTCCTAAGCCGCCGGCCCCGCAGCCCCTGTGGGCCGGCGGCTTTTTCCTAAGCATTCCAGCAATTTGCCCGCGGATCAACTTTCCGTGCTGCGACGCCAAATTCCACTCGCCGGGCGGAACTTCGGGTTGCACCGTGCCCTGAAAGACATCGTAATACGTGCGAAAGCATGATAACCTTTGGTTGTCTTACCGATTTTCGGTCTGCCGTTTCGAGAACAAAAAGAGAATGACGGCGTTAGGTCGTCTGCAAAGAGCAAAAGCGGCTCCTCCGCCGACGGATCAGCATGTCACGCAGGAGAACGGGTCTTCGGTTGCCGCCGACAATTTTCCGGTCGTGGGAATAGGTGCGTCCGCGGGCGGTCTCGATGCCTGCAGAAATCTTCTCGACGTGCTGCCTGCCGACAGCGGCATGGCATTCATCCTCATCCAGCATCTCGATCCGACGCACGAAAGCATGATGGTGGAGTTGCTGTCCGCGCAGACGGCCATGACGGTGCACCACGCCGCGGAAGGAATGCCGGTCGAACCAAACCACCTCTATATCATTCCGCCCGGAACATATCTCTCCGTCGGCAGCGGCGCGTTGCACCTCGCGCAACCCCAAGCCCGCCACGGCGCGCGCCTGCCTTTCGATTTCCTGCTGAACTCGCTGGCCGAGGAGTACGGCACGCGCGCGGTCTGCGTGGTTCTCTCCGGCACGGGGAGCGACGGCAGCATCGGGCTGAAAGCGGTGAGCGCAAAGGACGGATATGTCATCGCGCAGGATCCCGAGGAAGCCGGCTATGACGGCATGCCGCGAAGCGCCATTGCGACCGGACTGGTGGATCGCGTGCTCGCGGTGGCGGAGATTCCGGCAGCCCTCGCGGCACGCGAAATACCGCAGCGACGCATGCGCGCGGGGGACGGGCCTCGCGCCGGCGCCCAGGCGCAGACCTGGCTCGCCGAAATCATCGAGCTCCTGCGTACCAAGACCGCCCACGATTTCACGCTCTACAAGCCCGGAACACTGCAGCGGCGAATTGTGCAGCGCATGGCAATGATCGGGATCGAGGCCGACGGGACCGAGCGTTATCTCGAAATCCTTCGCAACGATGCAGCCGAGCTCGGGCTTCTTGCCAAGAACCTGCTCATCAACGTCACCGGCTTTTTCCGCGACCCGCTTGTATTCGACGCCCTGGCCGGCAAGGTCATTCCGGACCTCGTCCGCGATCATCCGGCCGCACAGCCGCTGCGCATATGGATCGCGGGCTGCAGCACCGGCGAGGAGACCTACTCCCTGGCGATGCTCTTCCGCGAGGAGATCACGGCGACCAGGAGCGGCGTCAAGCTGCAGGTCTTCGCATCCGATGTCGATCCCGATGCCGTCGACCTCGCCCGCGCGGGGCTGTATCCGGAATCGATCGAAGCCGACATCTCCCCGTCCCGCCTCGAGCGCTTCTTCATCAAGGAAGGAAACGGATACAGGGCCTCGCCCGAGTTGCGCGGGGCGGTGGTGTTCACGGTCCAGGATGTCCTGGCGGATCCGCCGTTCTCGCGTCTCGACCTGGTTTCATGCCGCAATCTGCTGATCTATCTCGGCTCCGAAGCCCAGGCGCGGGTGATATCGATCTTCCATTTTGCGCTGCGCGAGGGGGGCATCCTCCTCCTCGGCGGCTCGGAGACGATCGCGAATGCCGCCGGACGTTTCGAGGCGATTTCCAAATCGGAGCGGCTCTTTCGACGCATAGGCCGCAACCGGCCGGGGGAATTCGGGTTTTCGAGAGTCGTCGCCGGTCCGCGCTCCAACCTGCCGGCGGCGCAGGAGCCGCCGCCGCTGCGCCAGGCGGCGCTCGCCGAACTGTGCATGCGGCTGGTGACGCAAGCCTATGCCCCGGCGGCAATATTGATCAACCGAAAATACGAGTGCCAATACCTGATGGGTCCGACCGACCGCTATCTTCAGCTGGCGGCCGGCCGCCCGATCAACGATGTCATCGCCATGGCGCGCGACGGCGTGCGCGTCAAGCTGAGATCGGTGATCCAGCAGGCCTTTCAAGGCGACAAGCGGGTTGTCGTCTCCGGCGGCCGTTTGGACCGCGACGGCAACACGCTCGCGTTCAGCATCGCGGCGCAACCGGTTCGCAGCGGCGGCGAAGAACTGCTCCTCGTGTGCTTCATCGACGAGCGGGAACAGGAAGCCGGTCCGGAGCTGCCGGTTGCCGCGGGCGACCGTTCGCGCGTCGCCGAGCTCGAGCGGGAGCTGGAAGCCACGAAAACCGAGCTCCTGGGGGCCATCCAAAGCCTCGAAATCTCGAGCGCGGAGCAGAAAGCCGTCAACGAAGAGGCCCTCTCCGTCAACGAGGAATTCCAATCCACCAACGAGGAATTGCTGACCTCGAAGGAGGAGCTGCAGTCCCTCAACGAGGAACTGATCGCGCTCAACAGCCAGCTCCAGGAAACCCTGGAGCGGCAGCGCACGACGTCGAACGACCTGCAGAACGTTCTCTACAGCACCGATGTCGCCACGATCTTTCTCGACACCAGCCTCAGCATCCGGTTCTTCACCCCCGCCACGAAGTCGCTGTTCAGCGTCATTCCCGGCGACATCGGCCGGCCGCTCGCCGATCTCAGCTCGCTGGCGGCGGATGGCGCTCTTCTGCCGGACGCAAGAACGGTCCTGCAGAATTTCGTGGCGGTCGAGCGGGAGATCGAGGCCGCGAGCGGGGCATGGTACATCCGCCGCATCTCGCCCTACCGCACCCAGGACCAGGGCGTCGAGGGCGTGGTCATCACCTTCGCCGACATCACCGAGCGCCGGCGTGCCGCCGATGCGCTGGAAGAGGCCAAGCGCGAGGCGCTGTCGGCCAACGCCGCGAAATCGCGGTTTCTGGCGGCGGCGAGCCATGACCTGCGCCAGCCTTTGCAGACGCTCACGCTGCTTCAGGGGCAGCTTGCGAGAGCGGTGAAAGGCGGGAGCGCGCAGAGCCTCGTCGCGCAGCTCGAACACACCCTGGAGACGATGTCGAGCATGCTCAATACCCTGCTCGACATAAACCAGATCGAGGCCGGCACGATCCGCGCCGAGATCGCGGTATTTCCCGTGAACGAGCTGCTCGATCCGCTGCAGGACGAATTCGCCTATCACGCGCAGGCGCGAAATCTCGAATTGCGCGCCGTCTCGTCCAAGCTTTCGATTCAAAGCGATCCGCGCCTGCTCGAGCAGATGATCAGGAACCTGCTTTCCAACGCGTTGAAATACACCAGGCAAGGCAAGATCCTGCTCGGCTGCCGACGGCGCAAAGACGCGTTGAGCATCGAGGTGTGGGACACGGGCGCCGGCATCCCCGAGGAAGAACTGCATGCGATCTTCGAGGAATATCACCAGCTCGACAACGCCGCGTCCGAACGAAGCCGCGGCCTCGGGCTCGGCCTTTCCATCGTTCAGCGCCTCGGGAGCCTGCTCGGCCATCGCGTGCAAGTCCGCTCGCGCCTGGGGCAAGGTTCGGTGTTCAGCGTCGAGGTGCCGCTGTCCTCGAGCGGAGACGGATCGCAACGGCAACGCGATACGCTCGCGGCGGACAGCGAGGTCTTCGATCCCGTCCGGCGCACCGGCGCGATCCTGGTCGTCGAGGACGACCCGCAGATGCGCGAATTGCTGGAGCTGCTTCTTCAGGCCGAGGGCCACTATATCGCGACCGCGCCCGACGGCCCCTCGGCGCTCGAGCTGTTCGCGCGAGGGGGCATCCGTCCCGATCTCATCCTGGCGGACTACAATCTGCCCAACGCGATGGACGGCCTGGAGGTGAGCGTCAGGCTTCGCGAATTGATCGGCCGGCAGGTTCCGGTCATCATCCTGACCGGCGATATCTCCACCGACGTTCTGCGCAACGTCGCCGGCCACGACTGCATCCAGCTCAACAAGCCGGTGAAAGTGACGGAGCTGTCGCGGGTCATCCAGCAGTTGCTGCCGATCTCGCAAGCCGCGGGAACGGCGCATGCTCCACGCCCGGCCCAACCGGCGGACAGCACCGAGCCGCATGTGATCTTCGTCGTCGACGACGACGGCCAGATCCGCGAGACGATGCGGGCCGCGCTCGAACAAGGCGGCCGCGCGGTCGAGACCTATCCGACCGGCGAGTCGTTTCTCGAAGCCTATCGCCCCGTCCAACGCGCCGTTCTGCTCATAGACGCCTATCTGCCGGGACTGAGCGGGATCGAAGTGCTGCAGCGTCTGAACCGGGAAGGCCATTGCCCGCCGTCGATCGTGATCACGGGCAACAGCGACGTGCATATGGCGGTTGAAGCGATGAAGGCGGGCGCGTCCGACTTCATCGAGAAGCCCGTCGGCTATGCCGAATTGACCGCCAGCATCGACCGCGCGCTCGAGCAGTCCGCGGATTCGACCCGGCTCACGGCCTGGCGTGAGGCGGCCGCGAGACGACTGGCCCTGCTCACGTCGCGACAGCGCGAGATCATGGAGATGGTCCTTGCGGGCCACCCCAGCAAGAACATCGCCGCGGACCTCGGGATCAGCCAGCGCACCGTCGAAAACCATCGCGCCACGATCATGCGGAAGACGAATTCGAAATCGCTTCCGGCCCTGGCGCGGCTGGCGCTTGCCGCTGCCGGCGTGGGCGCCGCCGGGCCTTTGACCCAGACCCGATTTCCCGCAACCGCCGCATGGCCGATCGCGCACAGGTGACCGCGCGGGGCGGCGCTTGCCCAAATTGATGCAACCAATCTCGATGTCATGGCCCGCGAATGCGGGCCACCCAGCTGGGTTCTGCAAGATTGCGGAAGGGGTTCACGCGGAGACGCGGAGCAGGCGGGGCAGACTTTTCCTCCGCGTGCTCCGCGTCTCCGCGTGATCCATTCGTGAGACAAATCAGGTGTCACCTGGGTGACCCGCATTCGCGGGCCATGACAAGTTTGCTTGCGATTCCAACCGATCAAAGCTTGCTCTAGTTCATCGGCCGGATCGTGGTCGGCTTCGATCGCTCGATCTGGCGCAGGGTGGCCACGACCTGGTTCCAGACGCGATGACCTTCGACGTCGCCCTCGGCCAGGAGCGAGTCGGCCCGCGCGGCAGCCGTCAGCGTCGCGCCCTTCAGGCCGAATATCTTGACGAGCGCTCCCGCGGTGAGGCTGACATCGAGAACCCGCATGCCCGATTCCAGCTTCTCGATCAACATCGGGTTGCCCTCACCCAAAAAAGCGAGACTCCCGCGAGCGGGGAGAGTGGCGATGCCTACGGGAGCCTCGAAAGTGCGTTCCGGTTTGGTGGTGTCAAGCGAATGTCGATCAGGGTGTCCCCGCCCGCGCGAAGCGTAAAGGTTCGGAATCTACTCAGCACCCGTGATCGGCGCCGAGCCGCCCGGTCAGGCCGCCGCGGAGTCGGCAGCCGCAATGACGCGGGTGAGAGGAAAGGTGACGGTAACCGTCGTTCCGACATCCACTGTGCTCTCCATGCGGAGCGAGCCGCCGTGCAGCGCGATCAACTCCTTGACCAGCGGCAGGCCGAGGCCGGTTCCGCTATGCCGGCGGGAAAGCTTGTTCTCGACCTGCCCGAACCGCTCCAGCACTTTCGGCAGGTCGGCCTCGGCGATGCCGATGCCGGTATCGCCGACTTCGATGAAGAGCCCGCCCGTCGATCGGCCCGCGGTGACGGTGACGGTCCCGAAATCGGGCGTGAATTTGATCGCGTTCGTCAGCAGGTTCAGCGCGATCTGCTTGATGCGGCGCTTGTCGCCGCGAATCTCGGGAAGGCCGGCGGGAAGCCTGGTCACGACGGTCACATTGGATTGCTTCGCCTGGAGCTCGATCATTCGGCAGGCATCCGAAATCACCTGGCGCACGCAAACGTCCTCCTCGAAGAGGGTTTCCTCGCCGGCGCCGATCCGGGACAAATCCAGAAGATCGTTGATGAGCGCGAGCAGCTGCAGTCCGCTTCTGTGAATATCGTCGATGTATTCGTGATAGCGGGCGTTTCCGAGCGGCCCCAATTGCTCAGTGAGCATGAGGTCGGAAAAGCCGATGATGGCATTGAGCGGCGTGCGCAGCTCATGACTCATGTTGGCGAGAAACGTGGATTTGGCCTGCGTCCCGGCGTCCGCCTCATGCTTTGCGTCGCGCAATGCCACGGCGGAGGTCTTGAAATGGGCCATCGCGCGCGCAAGCCGGCCGATTTCGTCGCGCCGCCACAGCGCCGGAACCCGGGTGTCCAAATTCCCCGCGGCCAGCTTCTCCATCGCCTCCGTCATCCATCGCAGCGGATCGATGAGGATCTTGGTCAGCGCCCAGAACACGGCGATCGTCGCGCCGATCGAAAACAACACCGCCGTCAGGATGACGTCCGTTGAACGCTTTTGCGTGACGGCGCTCTTCAGCGTGGAGGCCTCGCCCGCCCGGTTGTTGATCGCGATAAACCGATCCACGAGGCTGTCCGCCTGAGCGAAGCGCCGATAGAGATCCCCGGAGAAAAGCGCCCGCGCTTTGCCGAACTGCCGGGTGTCCGAGAGGGAAACGAATTCATCGTTGGCCGCGAACAGACGCGACAGGCTCTCGCCGAGCGAAGCGACGATCCGGCGCTCCATGTCGGCATCGGCGAAACCGCCGAGCTTTTTCAGATCCGACGCGATCGTCCTTTTCATCTGCGGCAGCGAATTGCCGGTATCGGACCTGATCGCGGGATCGGCGGACAGAAGGTGCTGGGCATCCAGCATCTGCAAATTGGCGATCGCATCATCCAAGCGGGTCGCGGCGACCACGCCGGGAAGCACGTTGTCGCTCAGATCGCGGTTCAGTCCCGCCATGGTCGCGAATTGCGAGAACAGGATGAACTGCAAACCGCAGGCGAGGGCCAGGACCGCGCCGAAGACCACGGACGACTTCACTCTTATCGTCAGGGCGCCGCGCATCGCTCAACTAGCGACCGTCCTAGTTAGGACTCCATTAAGTTTTGCAAATTTTCCCGGCCGCGTCGGCCGAAGCGATTTCTCGTTTTGATTGTATCAAAACGGCACACAACTAGACTAGAGCAATATTGCACAGACTCGCTCCTGGTCGAGTGAAAAGCTGCGGGTCAAGAGGCGGGCAATTGTCGAGATGGGAAAAGGAAAACGCAAATGATCACGTCAAATATCCGCTCGGACGAGTCTCAACTTTCCACCGGCACGATGCAGAGTGAGGACCTGAGCCCCGCGGCCGTTCTGAACGTCGGCCCCGACGAGACCTACGCGACCATCGCCGGCGCGATGGGGGTCGCCAATGCAGGAGACCAGATCGTCCTCGAAGCGGGATACGGCAATGAAAACGCCCTCGTCACCGTCAACGACCTTTTCATCGACGGCACCCGATCGTCGACGAACATCGATCTGACGCTGGGCGCCGGCATCGACATGGTCACGCTGCAGGGTCATGCGCCGATCAACGTCGTCGACAATAGCGGCAACAACACGATCACCGGCAATATGGGAGACAACGTCATCGAGGTCACGGGCGGCGTCGACGTCGCGCATGGCGGGCTCGGAACGGACAAGCTGTTCGTCGACTATTCGAATGCCACGCTCTCCGTCATCGGCACCGCCGTGAACATCACCGACGGCGGCAGCCACGCCGTCACCTTCGACGGCTTCGAGAACTTCACGATCTTCACCGGCAGCGGCGACGACACCATCACGGTGGGAGACGGCACGAACATCGTGCGCACCGCCGGCGGCAACGACACCATCACCGCCGGGAACGGCCACAACACCATCGATGCCGGAACCGGCAACGACACCGTGACCGCGGGCAATGGCGGCAACAGCATCTGGGGCGGGTTTGGAAACGACACCATCACCTCGGGCACCGGCAACGACTACATCAATGGCGGCCTCGGCGACGACACGCTCAGCGGCGGCGGCGGCAACGACACGCTCGACGGCAGGGAGGGAAACGACACGATATCGGGCGGCGACGGCAATGACGACCTGATCGGCGGCACGGGCATCAACACGCTGGACGGCGGCGCCGGCATCGATACGGCGGATTATTCGCTCAGCACCAAGGCGGTCGAGGTGAGCCTCGCCATCGGCGTCGCCCAGGCGGTCAATTCGGTGGAGACCGACACGCTGACCAACATCGAGAACCTGACCGGCTCGGCCTTCGACGACACGCTCACCGGAAATGCCGGGAACAACGTGCTCACCGGCGGGTTGGGCGCGGACCACCTGAACGGCGGCGGCGGCTCGGACACCTTCGTCTATGCCTCGGCCGGGGAATCGACCTCGACGACGCGCGACGTGATCACCGGCTTCGACGCATTGTCGGACAATTTCGACCTCTCGTTCGCGCTCAATGCGGTCAATGCCGAGGTCACGTCCGGCGCCTTGGGGATCGGGCATTTCGATGCCGACCTGGCCTCGGCGATCGGCGCGTCGCAGCTCGGCGCGCACGACGCCGTGCTTTTCACCCCCACCTCCGGCAATTTGGCGGGCGACACGTTCCTCATCATCGACGTGAACGGCCAGGCGGGCTATCAGGCGGGCGAGGATCTCGTGATCCAGCTGGCCTCCGCGACGAATCTCGGGAGCCTGAGCACGAGCGATTTCATCTGACCGCGGCAGGCACGCGCGCGCCGACCTTATGAATCCGAACCGGTGTGGGGGGCACCGTCTCCGCGGCCGCCAGCCGACGGAAATCGCCCGGTATCGGGGAGCGGTAGAATGCCACCGCCATCCGCGTCGGACTGGGTGGTGGGCGCGACAGGGATCGAACCTGTGACCCCTACCATGTCAAGGTAGTGCTCTCCCGCTGAGCTACGCGCCCTCTAAGGAGCGGGGTATAAGGGGCCGCCGGGACGGGCGCAACCCTGTTTCAGGCCCCGTATTTCCGTGCCCATTGCTCCGCGTGGCCGCCGAAGATGGCGGCGCAGGCGCGCAGCTCGCCGGAGAATTTCTCCGCCAGCACGGCTTCGATCTCGGGCGTGATATCGATCTTGGGCTTGTCGGCCTTGCGGTTGTGGCCGGGATCGAGGTCGCCCTTGCCGGGATCGGCGCCGAGGAATTGAAGGATGTCGCGCCTGAGCCCCTCGGGATCGTTCTGCAGGTCGTCGAAGAAATAGGGGCGGTACTGCTTGGGCGGCACGTGGCGCAGCCATTTCTGGGTGATCGTCGCGGGCGAGCCCTTGCGGAACGCCTTGGAGCCCTCGAAGACGCGCATGAACTTCGCAGGGTCGCGCAGCTTGTCGGTGGCGACCTTCTTGCCGCGGTTCTTCATCGCGAAATGCGACCAGGCGCGCGCGACCGGATCGCGCATCATCAAGATGACCTTGATCTTCGGGAAGCGCCCCAGCACCTGGGCGATCAGGTCCTCGGGCATCGAGCAGTAGGACGGGCTGATGTCGCCGGAGCGCCGCTCGTCCTTGAAGCGGAACATCGACGCGTAGAATTCGAGGTCCATGTGCTTCTTGCGCGCGTCGATGGCCTCCTTGAGGAATTTGAGCTCCTTCTTGTCGTCCCCGTTCCAGGGACCGCCGCCTTCCTCCTCGTGCCTGTCGAGCAGGCGGCCGAGAAGCGCCTCGGCCGTGATCATGCGCGGCTGCTCGCGGTCGAGATAGTGCAGCTCCTTGATCGGAGGCATCCAGAAATCGGGATGGTGCAGGCATTGGTCGTAGAGCCATCCGGTGCCGGACTTGCCCATGCCGATGCAGAGGAAATCCGGGCCCAATGCCAGCTCCTGGTCGCCCTTCGCCGCGCGTCCGTGCATCTTGAAAACCCCACGGGGCGCGGCTTTCCCGCGCCTCCAGATGGGCCAAGCTAGACGCTCCGCAAGGGCCTGACAAGAAATCGCGCCATGTGTGGTTTCGGGCCCTGTTTCCCGCCAACTGCGCCGGGACAAGGCGAGGGATTTGGGCTAGCGTCCCGGCCTTTCCGCGAGAGAGTTCCATGACCGCTCCCCCCGTCCGCCCGATCACGCTTGCCGAAATCCGCGACGCCGCGCGCCGCATCGCGCCTACGATCCAGCGCACGCCGCTGGTCAAGCTGCAATTGGGGCCGGGCTTTCCCGACATCCGCCTCAAGCTCGAGAACCTGCAGCCGATCAACGCCTACAAGCTGCGTGGTGCGGCGAACGCGGTGGCGATGCTCTCCGACGCCGAGCGCGCGAAGGGCGTGTGGACGATCAGCGCGGGCAATGCCGGACAGGGCGTGGCTTACGCGGCGCGCCAGGCGGGCGTGCCGTGCACGGTGGTCGTGATCGGCTCGGCGCCCGAGGCCAAGAAGGCGCGCATGAAGGCGCTCGGCGCCACGCTGCTCGAGGCTCCCTACGATCGCGCCTGGAAAGCGCTCGAGGAGCGTGCCTATCCGGGCGCCGAGGGCACCTTCGTGCATCCCTTCGACGACCACGACTTCATCGCCGGCCATGGCTCCATTGGATTGGAGATCCTGGAGGACGAGCCTGACACGCGCGGGGTGATCTGCGGCATCGGCGGCGGCGGGCTGCTCGTGGGCGTCGCCAGCGCGATCAAGGCGCTCGCGCCGCAGGTGAAGATGTACGGCGTCGAGCCCGAGACCGCGGCCCCCGCGGCGCTGTCGAAGAAGATGGGCTCGCCGCAGCCGTTCAAGGATTGGCAGCCCTCCTTCGTCGACGGCGCGGGCGGCCAGAGCATGTTCCCGCGCATGTGGGAGCGGCTGAAACCCGTCGTCGACGACTATTTCGTCGTCACGCTGGACGAGACCAGGGCCGCGATGCGCGTCCTCGCCGAGAAGGCGCGCGTGGTGGCCGAAGGCGCCGGCGCGCTCTCCGTCGCCGCCGCGATGAAGGGCTTGGCCGGCGACGGCCCGGTCGTCGCGGTGGTCTCGGGCGGCAACATCGATCTGAAGAAGTTCTGCGAGCTGGTGTCCTGATCGACCCTCGACCCTCCCCTTGAGGGAGGGTCGAAAAATGCGAAGCATTTTTCGGGGAGGGGCCGGCGCCGGTGAGAACCCCTCCCCGAAATTTGCTTCGCTACGCTCGCAAATTTCGACCCTCCCTCATGGGGAGGGTCGAAGAAAATTCGCTTCTCCAGAACCTACTTTCCTTGAATCCGTTTCCCGCCGACACGATCTGTTGCGGTGAGCGGCGCGCGAAGAACGCGACGCTCACGCGTATCGCAATTGAGCCTCATGAATCGATTCAATTGGGCGTGTCCGTCAGACAGTTGAACATGGACGATGAAGGAAGCGGATTTTCCGCAAGCTTCAAAGCGTTAGGCAGTGAACAAGGGAATTGAATTCGACTTTCCCATGTATTTTTTTGTTTCACGCGTTCCGGGCCATCAGCCCGCCGTCGACGGGGATCGTGGTGCCGGTGATGTAGGAGGCGGCGGGCAGACAAAGACTGAGCGTCATATGCGCGACCTCCTCCGCGCGGCCGTAGCGGCCGAGCGCGGTGCGGCGCCTGGCGAAGATCTCCTTATGCTCGTCGGAGATCGACGCCGTCATCGCGGTCGCGATCGGGCCGGGGCAGATGCAGTTGACGGTGATGCCCTCGCGCCCGAGCTCGACGGCGAGCGCGCGGGTCAGGCCGGTGACGCCCGCCTTCGCCGCCGCATAGGGGCTGTCGCGCGACGTCGCGCCCAGCGCCTCGGTGGACGCTATGTTCACGATGCGCGGGTGCGGCGCGCGGCGCAGATAGGGAAGGGCGGCGCGGATCACGCGCTGCTGCCCTGTGAGCAGCACCGACAGCGCGCGCGTCCATACCTCGTCGTAGTTCTCGGAGTCGATCGCAGAGAAGGCGGAGATGCCGGCATTGTTCACGACGATATCCAGGCCCTGGAAGGTTTTGGCGATATCGAAGATCACGCGCACGACCTCCGCCGGGTCGCTCACGTCCATCTTCCAGGCGCGCGTGCCGACGCCTTCGGGCGCCGTAAGATCGGTCGCCGCCACGACGGCCCCTTCCGCTGCGAAAACTTCCGCCGTGGCGCGGCCCATGCCGCTGGCCGCGCCCGTGACGAGCACGACCGAACCTTTGACCGAGCGAAGAGCGGCGTGATCTGGCATGATGGCCTCCATGAAGATCGACCTGTTGTCGCCCAAGAGCTTCGCAGCCGGGCATCCTCATCCGCAATACCGCTGGCTGCGTGAGAACGCGCCCGTCCATTGGCACGAGGAGCCAAACGGCAAGGGCTTCTGGGCGGTGAGCCGCTTCAAGGACGTGTGGGAGGTCGACCGCGACTTCCAGACCTATTCGTCCGAGCCCACGATCATGATCAGCGATCCGGCGGCGGAGGCCGCGCTGGGCTTCGGCGGCTACAAGATGATGCTGATGATGGACCCGCCGCAGCACACCGCGTTCCGCAAGCTGATCCGCAGCGAGTTCACGCTGCCGGTGTCCTGTGGCCGCACGCCGCGCATGAACGCGCTGGCCAGGCAGATCGTGGACGCGGTGATTGCGCGCGGCGAGTGCGATTTCGTGAGCGAGGTCGCGGGTGAGATGCCGTCCTATGTCATCGCCGAACTGCTCGGCATTCCGCTCGACGACGGGCGCGAGCTCTACAAGCTGACCGAGATCATCCATACCGCGACCGACGCGCAGAGCGAGAACGCGGGCGGCATGGCGGTGCTCAAGATGTTCGAATACGGCCGCACCGTGATCGACGAGAAGCGCGCGCGACCGAAGGACGACCTGGCGACCAAGCTGCTCCAGGCCGAGGTCGACGGCAGGAAGCTCGAGGATATCGAGTTCCTCCTGTTCTTCCTGCTGCTCGTCGACGCGGGCGGCGACACGACGCGCAACCTGCTGTCGTCGGGGCTCATTGCGCTGCTCGAGAACCCGGACCAACTCGCCTGGCTGAAGGCCGATCTGCCGGCGCGCATCCCCTCGGCGCGCGAAGAGCTGCTGCGCTACACGACGCCCGTCGTCTATATGCGCCGCACCGCCAGGCGCGACGCGGTGCTCGCGGGCGAGCGCATCCGCGAGGGCGACAAGGTGGTGATGTATTTCGGCTCCGCCAATCGCGATCCGGAGAAGTTCGAGCGTCCCGACGTCCTGGATCTTTCGCGCGCGCCCAACGAGCACATCGCGTTCGGCACCGGCCCGCATGGCTGCCTGGGCCAGCACATCGCCCGCATCGAGATCGACGCGATCCTGATGGAGGTTCTGACACGGATGCACGACATCGAGATCGTGGGCGAGCCGGAGTGGCTACCGTCGAACTTCATCTCGGGCCCGAAGCGGCTGCCGGTACGGTTTAAGACCTAACTGTCATCCCCGGCCGAGCGTTGCGACAGCAACGCGAGGTTAAGGGGACCCAGGTGGGAAAAACTGAGCCAGGTCTATCCACCTGGGTCCCCTTAACCTCGCATCGCCTGTCGGCGATGCTCGCCGGGGATGACAGCGGGGCGTGTTGTTGGCACTCTTAGTCCATCGATATTGGAACAGAGGAACCCACTATGGCCATCGACTTCGAGATTCCCGAAGAAGCGAAAAAGATCCGCGAGACGGTGCGTGCCTGGGTGCAGGACGAATGCATCCCGGCGGAGCAGCGCCTGAAGGACGGCGGGTCCTACAAGCAGGTGCTCGCCGAGTTGCGTGCGAAGGCGCGCGCGCAGGGACTGTGGTGCCCGTTCATCCCCAAGGAGCATGGCGGCATGGGGCTCGGGCCGCTGGCGAACGCGCTGGTGCAGATGGAGCTCGGCCAAAGCCATCTGGGCGCGCTGTCGATGAACAGCCAAGGCCCCGACGACGCGACGATGCTCACCCTGCTCGCGCACGGCACCGACCATCAGAAGGAGAAGTTCCTCAAGCCGCTGCTCAACGGCGAGAAGCGCATCTGCTATTCGATGACCGAGAAGGCGGCGGGCGCCGACGCCACCGGCATGCAGACGCGCGCCGAGAAGAAGGGCAACAGCGCCTATGTGTTGAACGGCGAGAAATGGTTCTCGTCGGCCGCCAGCGCCGCCGACATCGCGCTGGTGATGGCCAAGACCAATCCCGACGCGCCGCGCCATCAGCAGTTCTCGACCTTCATCGTCGAGCTGCCCAATCCCGGCTATCGCATCATCCGCAACATCAAGACGATGGCGGTGGAGGGCCCGCTCTCTCACATCATGGGCGGCGGCCACAGCGAGATCGAGATCAAGGACCTCGAAGTGCCGGCGGAAAATATTCTCGGCGGCGAGGGCAACGGCTTCAACATGGGCCAGCATCGCCTGGCTTACGGCCGGCTGCGCCACGGCATGCACAACGTCGCGATGGCGCAGCGCGCGCTCGACATGGCGGCGAAGCATGTCACCTCGCGCTCGACCTTCGGCAAGAAGCTCGCCGAGCGGCAAGGCGTGCAATGGATGCTCGCCGATTGCGCCAGCGAGCTCTACATGGCGCGGCTGATGCTGCTGCACATCGCCTACAAGGCGGAGAAGGGCCTGGACCTGCGCCAGGAGAACTCGATCGCCAAGGTGTTCCTCGCGCATATGGTGCACAAGGTCGTCGACACCGCGATCCAGCTCCACGGCGCGCTCGGCTACAGCCAGGATCTGCCGCTCGCCTCCTGGTACACCCATATCCGCTCGCAGCGCCTCGTCGACGGACCGGACGAGGTCCATCGCTGGACCGTCGGCCGCAACGTCATCAAGGCGTATGAGAAATACGGCACGACCGCGAGCGCCGCGGGCGGGGACCTTCTGTAGCTACCAGATCCTCACCCGCTTCTCCGGCTCGACATACAGCTTCTCTCCCGGCTTCACGCCGAACGTCGCGTACCAGGCATCCAGATTGCGCACGACGCCGTTGACGCGGAACTGGCGCGGACTGTGCGGATCACTCACGACCTGGCGGCGCACGAAGTCATCGCTGACCTTGCCGCGCCAGGCCTGCGCCCAGCCGAGCAGCACGCGCTGGTCGCCGGTCAGCCCATCGATCACCGGCGCGGGCGCACCATGCAGCGAGGCGTGATAGGCGTCGAGCGCCAGCGTCAGGCCGCCGAGATCGGCGATGTTCTCGCCCATGGTGAGATCGCCATTGACGTGCGCGCCGGGGATCGGCTCGTAGGAGGAATACTGCGTGCCCAGCATCTTGGCGCGCGCCTCGAACTTCTCGGCGTCCGCCGCGGTCCACCAGTCGCGCAGGAGGCCGTCGGCGTCGATCTTGCGGCCCTCGTCGTCGAAGCCGTGCGTCATCTCGTGCCCGATGATGCCGCCGACCGCGCCGTAGTTGATCGCGGGGTCGGCCGCGGGATCGAACATCGGCGCCTGCAGGATGCCGGCCGGGAAGACGATGTCGCGCAGAAGGCCGTTATAGGCGTCGTTGGTCTGCGGCGTCATGCCCCAATCGCTGCGGTCGACGGGGCCCCAGTAGCGGTCGCGGTAGAACGCCCAGTCGAGCGCGCCGGCGCGGCGCACATCGCCCACGAGATCGTCCTCTTTGATCTCGAGCGTGGCGTAGTCGCGCGGATGGTCGGGATAGCCGACCTTGATCGTGTAGGTGTCGAGCTTCCTGAGCGCTTCCTTCTTGGTGGCGTCGCTCATCCAGTCGAGCTTCTCGATGCGCGCGTGATTGGCGGCCTTCAGGTCCGCGACCAGCGCCTCGATCTTGGCCTTGGCCTCAGGCGGAAAATATTTCGCGCTGTAGAGCTGGCCCACGCCGAAGCCCATCGTGCCGAACGTGCCGAAGCGGTCGCCGACCTGGAAGTCGCCGCCGCCGACGGAGAAGATCGCGCGCTTCCACCGCGCCTTCTGCTCCTTCTGGCCGGCAAGCGTCTTGTCGTGCATGTCGAACCACGCATCGGTGAAGGGCCTGGAAAGATAGGGCGCCGCGTTGTCGGCGATATGGAAGTCGTGCCAGGCCATGATCGTGTCGACCGGCGTCGCCGCATAGATCGCCGCGAGCTTCGGGAATGCGCTCTTCTCCGCGACGACGATGCGCTCGACCCGGCCGAGGCCCGCCGCGTTGAGGAAATCCAGCCAGTCGAAGCCCGGCGCGAGCTTGTCCAGCTCGGCGCGCGTCATCGGATTGTAGAGCGCGACGAGGTCGCGGTCCTGTACCTTGGTCCAGCTGGCTTGCGCGATCTCGGTCTCGAACGCGACGACGGCCTTGGCCGCGGCATCGGCATTGCGCTCGTTCACCAGATGCAGCAATTTCGCGACATAAGCTTCGTACTTCGCTTTCTGGGCGGCGAATTGCGGCTGGAGGTAATAGTCGCGGTCCGGCAAGCCCAATCCGCCCTGGCCGAGATAGACGGCATAGCGGCTGGGATCCTTCAGATCGACGTCGACATTGAAGTTGAACAGCGTGCCTTCGAAATCGGAATTGCTGCGCCCCATCAGCATCGCGAGATAGGCGTGGTCCTGTACCTGCGTTCTGCACGTACCGTTGCAAAGGTAGGTGTTGAACACGTCAGCGAGCTCGGGCTCGATGGGCTTTTTGCCGAGCGCGTCCACTCGCGCCTCGTCCATGAACGCGGCATAGAAGGCGCCGACCTTGCCTTCGAGATCGGTGGGCGGCTTCTTGGACGCGGCCTCCATGATCTCGTGCAGCCGCGCCTCGGTGCGGTCGGTCATCTCCAGCCGCAGCGTCACCGCGGGCTTGTCGGCGGGGATCACGGCCTTGTCGAGCCAGGCGCCGTTCGCATAGCGGAAGAAGTCGTCGCCGGGCTGGGTCTTCATATCCATGCCCGCCATGTCGAAGCCCCACGCGCCGTATTGCGGCTTGTCCGAGGCGAGGGCGGCAGTGGCCAGGAGGAGCGATGTGATGAGAAGCGCAGAACCAGTTTTCATAGTTTCCCCCGTTCCAAATTTCGTCATGGCCGGGCTTGACCCGGCCATCCAGCCGCTGGATGGCCGCCTCAAGGGCGGCCATGACGAATAGAGCTTACGACGCCTCCACCGCGCGGACCTTCTGGCCGGCTTCGAGGCGTTCGGCGCCGCGCACGATGACACGCTCTCCCGGCGCGACAAGCCCCTTGATCTCGACCAGGGCGCCTTCCTCGGCGCCGGTCTCGACGGCGACGCGCTGCGCCTGGTTCTTCTTGTCGACCTTGAAGACGTAGGTGTTCTCCTCGCGCAGCACCAGCGCGTCGCGCGGCACCGCGATCACGTCGCGCGGCTGGGCGGAGGGCAGGAAGACCTTCGCCGCGTCGCCCACCAAGCCTGCGCCCGGCGGCAGGCTGAGCCGCACCTCGATGGTGCGGCTGGCGATGTCGCCGACGGGCACGATGGCGCGCACCCGCGCGATGACGGGCTTGTTCTGGATGTCGACGGTGAGTGCTGCGCCTTCCGCGATATAGCGCGCCGCGTCGATCGGCGTCTGCACGCTCACCTCCAGCGAGCCGGTGTCAACCAGGCGCACGACCGCCTTGCCGGGTGTGGCGTATTCGCCGGCGTTGATCAGCCGCGCCACGACGCGGCCGGGGAACGGCGCGCGGATGTCGCTGTGGGTGAACTGGTATTGGCTCTTCTGGAAGCTCGCCTGGGCTTGCGCGAGCGCGGCCTGATCCATGTCCTTGGTCGACTTCGCCTGGTCGCGCGTCGATTTGGCGATGGCGTTCTGGTTGAAGAGGTTGTCCATGCGCGAGGCCTGGTCGCGGTCGAAGCGCAGTTGCGCGGAAAGCCGCGCGGCGGCGGCCTTGTCGGACTGAAGCTGAAGGCCTGCGAGCTTGTTGTCGATGCGCGCGACGACGTCGCCCGCCTTCACCGCCGTGCCGACCTCGGCGACCCAGGAGATGCGGCCCTCGACTTCGGAGGCCAGTTGGGAATCGCTGCGCGACATCACCGTGCCGGGCAGCGCGATCTTGGGCGCCATCTTGACCATGCGCGCCGTCGTCACGCCGACGGAGGGCGGCGGCGGGGCGCCGGGCGCCTGCTGCGCCTGCGCCGTCGGCAAGTGCGCAAGCGCGATCAGCAATGTGGCGAGCGCGAGGCCACCGGTGATCGAAACGAATTTCTTCATCGTCATGCCGCCTGTTGCAAAGGAGTGAACGGCGCCTGCTCGGCTGCGGCGGATTTCTCGCCCAGCCTCAGCATCGCCGGCATCAATACGAGCGTGAAGACATGGCTTACCAGAATGCCGCCCACGATCACAGCGCCGAGCCCACGGTAGATCTCGGTGCCCGGCCCGGGCACGAGCACTAGGGGAAGCATGCCGAAGATCGCCGTCAAGGTGCTGGAGAAGATCGGCCTGAGCCGCGTCTCCAGGCTCGAGCGCACCGCGTCGACGCGGCTCATGCCCTCGGCCTCGGCCTGCCGCGTGCGCGCGACGAGCAGGATCGTGTTGTTCACCACCAGCCCCAGCACGATGATGAAGCCGATCATGGTGAGCAGGTCGAGCGGCTGGAAGACGAACAGCCCCAGGATCTTCAGCGCCGCCATGCCGCCCACCGTGCCGAGCGGCAGCGCGATGGTGGCGATGGCCGCGTCCCCGACCGACTTGAACAGCGCCGCCATGATGAGGAAGAGCAAGAGCACCGCGAGCGCGAAGTTCTTGCCCATGTTCCACAGCGCGTTGTCGAGATGGTCGGCGGCCGCGCCGTAGGTCACGCTGCCGTCGGACGGAAGCAGCTTCTTCATCTCGGGCTCGATGTCCTTCTTGATGATAGCCATCGTGTCCTCGAGCGCCATGCCGCGCGGCGGCGTCAGGTTGAGCGCGATGGTGCGCCGCCTGTCGAGGCGGTAGGTGCCGCTCGGCGCCAGGGTCTTCTGCATCGAGACGAGATGGCCGAACGAGACCACGCCGCCCGACGGCGTCGCGACCGGGGCCGCGCTGATCGCGTCGGGCGAGGCGAGCGGCTGGGATTTGAGGATGAGGAAGAGCTGCTGCTCGCCGTCATAGCGCTGGCCGACATAGGCGCCTTCGCCGAGCGCCTGCGTCAGCGTGCCGACGTCGGCGCGCGTCCATCCGACCTCGGCGATGGAGCGGTCGTCGGGATGAAGCCGAAGCTGCGGCTGGTCGTAGTCGAGCGTCGGGTTGGTGTTGACCACGCCTTCGGGGAATTTCTGCGTCAGCAGGTCCATGCCCCGGCGCGCGGCGGCGCGCATCGCGTCGGCGTCGTTGGACTGGATGTTGATCGAGACGCCGCCGCCCGCGTCGAAGCCGCCGAACAGGCTGCCCATCTGCGCAAAGGCCTGCGCATCGGGCAGGTCCTTGATGATCTCGCTGCGCACGATCTTCTCGAGCGTCGGGAAGTCCTCGTCGTTGGGCACGCGCACGGCCATATCCATGAATCCGGGGCCGTTCATCTTGACGTAGTAGTTGAGGAGCTTGGGCTGCTTGGTGCCGTCGAGATAGGGCTGCAAGCGCTTGAGGATCGGCTTGGCGATGTTCTTGTCGACGGTATCGACGGTCGCGGACGCCGGAAGCTGGATGAAGCCGTCGATGGCCGCGCGCTTGACCTGCGGCAGGTATTGCAGCTTGGGCGTCAGCGCCCAGGTGCCCACCATCGAGCCCAGGATCAGTCCGAAGATCCAATACCAGCGCTTCTTCGGCGTATCGGTCAGGTTCATGATCACGTCGGTGATCCGCCGCCAGGTGCCGGCGAGGTCGGCGATCTTGGGCCGCGTCTTCAGGAACAGCATCGCCATCACCGGCACCACCGTCACCGCGACGATCAGCGACACGCCCACTGCGAAAGCGATGGTGAGGGAGAGGTCTGCGAAGAGCTGGCCCTCGACGTCTTTCAGGAAGATCACCGGCAGGAAGATCGCGACATTGGTCGCGGTCGAGGCGAGCAGCGCTCCCCATACCTGATGCGTGCCGGTTTCGGAGGCCTCGGCGGCAGGCATGCCGCGCTCGCGCAGGCGCAGGATGTTCTCGAACGCGACGATCGCCGCGTCGAGCACGATACCGGTGGCGAAGGCGAGGCCCGCGAGCGAGACGACGTTGAGCGTGCGTCCCGCGAGGTTGAGCAGGATCACGTCGGCCATCAGGCAGATCGGGATCGCGGCCGAGATGATCAGCGTGCCGCGCCATTCGCGCATGAAGAACCACAAGACGCCGACCGCGAGCAGGATGCCGATGATCAGGTCGGACGTGACCATGCCCATCGCCTGGTTGATGAAGTGCGAGGGATCGAAGGACCAGGCGAGCCTGACACCTTGCTCTTTGGCGGCGCCTGCGTTGATCTTCTCGATCTCGGCCTTTACGGCGTTGACGGTCGCGAGCACGTTGGCGCCGTCGGCGCGGAAGACCTGCAAGCCCAGGGCAGGGTTGCCGTTCTGGTAGGCGAAGCCGGTCGCCTTGCTGCGCCCGATATGGACGTCGGCGATGTCGCCCAGATGCACCGGCTTGCCGTCACGCCATTCCAGGATGAGGTTCTTCAGCGCCTGAACCGAATAGCGGCCGCGGAACTCGAGCCCGTATTGGCGCCGGCCGACGTCGATCGTGCCGCCGGAGACGTCCTCGGCGCCGCTGATCTGCTGCGCCATCTTGGGGATTTGCACGCCGAGCTGGGCGGCGCGCATCGGATCGAAGACGATGTCGATCTCGTCGGTGCCGCCGTTCGAGTTGATCTGCGCCGAGCCCACGCCCGGCACCGCTTCCAGACGCGGGATGACCGTATCCTTGAGCCATTGCGTATAGGCGTTCACGTCGCGGGTGTTGCCCGGCATCTTCTGCATGAAGACGTAGAGCAGCAGCGAATTGGCGCTCTGGGTGCTGGCGAGCTGGACGAAGGGCTTCTGCGCGTCGGCGGGGAGGGGCGGCAGCCGGTTCAGCCTGCCGATCACGTCGACCAGCGTGTTCTTCATGTCGGTGCCGAGCGCGAAGGTGAGCTGGACATAGCCGCCGCCGCTGTTGGCGAAGCCGTCCATCTCCTGAAGGCCCGGGATGCCCTGCAGCACGTCCTCCTCGGGCTGGACGAGCTGCGATTCGACCTCGCGCGGCGTCTCGGCGCGCCAATCGGTCTCGATGCCGATCTGCGGGCGGTCGATGTCGGGGAAGAGCTGGATGGGCAGGCTGTAAAGGGCGAAGACGCCGAAGAGGATCGTCACCGCGACGCCGACGGCGATCGCAGCCGGGCTCTTCAATCCCGCCTGGGTCAACGCGCGCATGGCTCCCTCCAAATAGCGCGCATGGAAGATTGTGGCGCGTCGTGTCCGAATGAAGGCAAAAAGGGCTCACGTTGACGTGAGAAGCCATGCGCAAATGCGTTGGCCGGGCGGCGGTTTGCGCGCAGCCGCCCAAATAGCGCGACGGCTTCATGAAAGTTCGTTTACTCTGGGACTTCACGCCGAAGTTTTTTGCCAGTCGCCCGCGCGGCGCTATGGTCCGCGCCGTTCTATCAGGGGATTCTCATGCGCCTGTTCCGCATCGCAGCATTGTCGTCCGTTCTCGTCGCCTTCACGGCTTTGGCCGCGGACACAGGGCATGGGATCGATCTGGCCGGCATCGACCACTCCGTCGCGCCGGGCGACGATTTCTACAAGTATGCGAACGGCGCCTGGATCAAGACGGCGGTGATCCCGCCCGACCGCGCCGTCGAGGGCCCCGGCGCGGTGCTGATCGACAAGACGCGCGAGCGCGTGCGCGGGCTGATCGAGGACGCGGCCAAGGCCAAGCCCGCGCAAGGCTCGGACGCGCAGAAGGTCGGCGACTTCTATGCGAGCTATCTGGACGAGGCCGGCATCGACGCCAAGGGGCTGGCGCCGCTCGGCCCCGACATGGCGCGCATCGCCGCGATCAAGGACAAGACGACGCTGTCGACCTATCTGGGCAGCACGCTGCGCGCCGACGTCGACGCGCTGAACTCGACGAACTTCTACACCGACCACGTCTTCGGCGTCTGGATCACGCAGGGCTTCTCGGACCCCGACCACAACGTGCCCTATCTGCTGCAGGGCGGTCTCGGCATGCCCGACCGCGATTACTACATCGAGCAGACGCCGCAGATGGCGAAGCTGCGCGACCAGTACCGCGCGCATATCGTCAATGTGCTCAAGCTCGCCAGGATCGCGGACGCCGACAAGAAGGCCGCCGCCATCTTCGCGCTCGAGACCAAGATCGCGCAGACGCATGGCACGCGCGAGGCCAGCGAGGACGTGCACAAGGCGGATAACCCGTGGAAGCGCGCGGACTTCACCGCGAAGGCGCCGGGCATGGATTGGAACGCCTATTTCGGCGCGGCGGGCATGGGAGGCCAGAACGATTTCATCGTCTGGCATCCGAGCGCGGTCGTGGGCATCTCCAAGCTCGTGGCCGGCGAGCCGGTCGCGCTGTGGAAGGACTATCTGACGTTCCGTCTTCTCGACCACTATTCGAACGTGCTGCCGAAGGCGTTCGTCGACGAGCATTTCGCGTTCTACGGCACCGATCTGTCGGGCACACCCAAGCTGCGCGACCGCTGGAAGCGCGCCATCGACGCGACCAACGCGGCGCTGGGAGAGGCGGTCGGCAAGATGTATGCCGCGAAATACTTCCCGCCGTCGTCGAAGACGCGCATCCAGGCGATGGTGAAGGATTTGCTCGCCGCCTATCACGCGCGCATCGAGAAGCTCGCCTGGATGTCGCCCCAGACGAAGGCCAAGGCGCTGGCGAAGCTCGACACGCTCTATATCGGCGTCGGCTATCCCGACAGCTGGATCGACTATTCCGCGTTCGACGTCATGCGCGGCGACGCGCTCGGCAACGAAGAGCGCGCGGAGATGTTCGAGTACAAGCGCAATCTCGCCAAACTCCACGGCCCGGTCGACCGCAAGGAATGGTCGATGCTGCCGCAGGAGGTGAACGCGGTGAACCATCCGCTCGGCAATGCGCTGAACTTCCCCGCGGCGATCCTGCAGCCGCCCTACTTCGATCCCGACGCCGATGACGCCTACAATTTCGGCTCCATCGGCGCGACGATCGGCCACGAGATCAGCCACAGCTTCGACGACCAGGGCAGCCAGTTCGATGCCCAGGGCCGCCTCATCAACTGGTGGACGCCCGCCGACCTCGCGCACTTCCAGGGCGCCTCGGCGCAGCTCGCCCGGCAGTTCGACGGATACCGGCCGTTCCCCGATCTCGCGGTCAACGGCAAGCAGACCTTGAGCGAGAACATCGCCGACGTGGCCGGCCTTTCGGCTTCTCACGACGCCTATGTCCTGTCGCTGCACGGCAAGCCCGCGCCGGTGATGCAGGGGCTCACGGGCGATCAGCGCTTCTTCCTCGCCTATACCCAGAGCTGGCGGGAGAAGGTCCGCGACGCGGCGCTGCGCCAGCAGGTCAAGACCGACGGCCACGCGCCGGCCGAGTACCGGGGCGATACCGTCCGTAACCTGGACGCCTGGTATCCGGCCTTCACCGTAAAACCGGGGCAGAAGCTCTTTTTGGCGCCCAAAGACCGGGTCCAGGTCTGGTAAACGGGTAAAAATTATTACAAGATTTTGAGAAACCATTCATGTCGGTGCGTGTTTCCGGCTTGGGGACACGCGCCCTGTGGATTCACATTGGGAGAATTGGCGATGAAAGCATTGTTTATCGGCGCCTTGAGTCTGGGCCTTGTCGTGGGCACAGGCGCCTGGGCAGACGACAACCATCACAACAACAATAACAACGAACATCACACTGGCGGCGGCAACCACGAGCAGCACGGCTCGTCCGGCGGCCACGAATCGCATGAGTCGTCGGGGGGCGGCATGCACCACGAGTCGGTGCATGAGGGCGAGCACCACGCCACCGAGCACCGCGACGTCGACGTGCATCGTCACGTCGATGTCCACCGCAACGTGACGGTCCATGGCGGCGTCGGTATCCGAGGCGGCGCGCGTCTTGGGCATTTCCATCGCTCGTTCCGCGCCCCGCACCGTTTCCATATGCGTGCCTGGGTCGGACCGCGCGGCTTCCACTATCGCCGCTTCGGGATCGGCGAGCGCATTCCGGCGGTGCTTCTGGTCGCGGACTTCTTCATCGCCGACTACGCGGCCTATGACCTCGAATATCCCGGCGACGAGTATGTGTGGGTGCGCGACGGCGACGACGCAGTTCTCGTCGACCGCTACACCGGCGAAGTCATCGAAGTCGAATACGACGTGTTCTACTGAGTCCAATCGACCCTCCCCTTGAGGGAGGGTCGAAAAATGCAAAGCATTTTTCGGGGAGGGGTATCGAGCATGCGGCTCACCCCTCCCCGAAATCTTTCTTCGCTGCGCTCGAAAGATTTCGACCCTCCCGGCTCCGCCTTCGGCTACGCCGCGGCAAGCGAGCCTCGCTTGGCACGCCGAAGCTGAAAGCGGAGGCGGCCCTCAAGGGGAGGGTTGATTGAGCCCCCCATTCGACCGCTAATGTTCGTGTCATGCTGGTTCTGTCGGGCATCGCCGTCGTCATCCTGGGCTTTGCGCTCAGGCTGAACCCGCTTCTCGTCGTCGTCACCGCCGCGCTCGTCACCGGGCTGAGCGCGCATATCGACCTCCTTAGCGTCGTTGCGATGCTGGGCCATGCCTTCGTCGCCAACCGCTTCATCGCCATTGCGTGGCTGGTCCTGCCGGTCATCGGGCTTCTGGAGCGCGGCGGCATCCGCGAGCGCGCCCGCGCTCTGGTCGGGCGTATCCATGCGGCGACCGCGGGACGCGTGCTGCTCGCCTATCTCGCGCTCCGGCAGCTTTCCGCGACGCTCGGGCTGACCGCGCTCGGCGGCCACGTTCAGATGGTGCGCCCCGTGATCGCGCCGATGGCCGAGGCCGCTGCCGAGCCGCTCGACGACAAGACGCGCGAGATCGTGCGCGCCAACGCCGCCGCGGCCGACAATATCGGCGTCTTCTTCGGCGAGGACGTGTTCGTCGCGATCGGCTCGGTCCTGCTCATCAAGGGGTTCCTTGAGCAGAACGGGATCGTGGTGACGCCGCTGCAGCTTTCCGTCTGGGCGATCCCGACCGCGCTGATGGCGTTCCTGGTCCACGGCGCGCGGCTTTTGCTGCTCGACAGGCGCCTCAAGCGGCGCGGCGCGGCATGATCGGGCTCGAAGGGATCTATGGGATCACGGGCGCGATGTTCGCGGCGTTCGCATTTTGCCAAGCGCTCGACGGCGCGTGGCGCAGCGCACTGTTCTGGGGATGTTTCGCGCTGCTGGTGGGCGCAGGTTCCTATCTGCCCGACCTCTATAGCGGCGCGCTGGTTCTCGTGCTCGCGGTGCTGGGCGCCATGGGCCTGAAGCCCAAGCCCGTGGCGACGACCGATGCGCAGACGCGCGAGCGCTCGGCCACTTCGCTCGGAAACTGGCTGTTCCTGCCGGCGCTCGTCGTTCCCGCGGTCACGTTCGCGGGCACGCTGCTCCTGCCGGCGACCCATCTCGTCGATCCCAAGCAGGTGACGCTGATATCGCTTGGCGCCGGCGCGCTGATCGCGCTCGCCATCGCGATGACGATGCTGCGTGCCTCGCCGCTGCGCGCGGTGCAGGAGGGCCGCAGGCTCGTCGACTCCATCGGCTGGGCGGCCGTGCTGCCGCAGATGCTGGCGGCGCTGGGCGGCGTGTTCGCGGCGGCCGGGATGGGCAAAGTGGTCGCGGGACTGGTCGTGAACACCATTCCGATGACCGAGCCCGTCGTCGCGGTCATCACCTTCACGCTCGGCATGGCGCTCTTCACCTTCATCATGGGCAACGCCTTCGCCGCGTTCCCGGTGATGGCGGCGGGGATCGGGCTGCCTTTGATCGTCGGCAAGTTCGGCGGCGATCCGGTGATCATGTCGGCGGTGGGGATGCTGTCGGGCTTCTGCGGCACGCTGCTGACGCCGATGGCGGCGAACTTCAACATCGTGCCCGCAGCCGTGCTGGAGCTTTCCGACCGCAACGCGGTGATCAAGGTGCAGGCGCCGACGGCTTTCATCCTGCTCGCCGCCAACACGATCCTCATGGCGCTCTTCGTCTATCACCGGTGATGACATGATCGAACTGACCGAAACCATGGCCGAGCATTTTGCGACGATCGCGCTCGGCCATGTGACGCGCGAATATCCCAACAAGCTCGACCATGTGATGGCCCAGGACATCGACGCGCGAACCCCGCGCGAGCTGCATCCGATCTTCTACGGCAGCTTCGACTGGCACAGCTGCGTGCATTCCTACTGGATGCTGGCGCGGATCCTGTGCCTGTTCCCCAACAATGCGCGCGCTGGCGACATCATGGCGCTGTTCGATCGCGCGTTCACCAGGCGCAACGTCGCCGACGAGGTTGCGTATCTGACGCGTCCCTCGGCCAAGGGCTTCGAGCGCCCCTATGGCTGGGCCTGGGCGCTGATGCTGGCGGCCGAGCTTCGTCTCTCGGACAAGGACGAATGGGCAGACTATTTCCGCCCGCTCGAGAACGCGTTCGTCGCGCGCTTCCTCGAGTTCCTGCCCAAGCTCACCTATCCGATCCGCGCCGGCACCCACGGCAACACCGCTTTCGCGCTGATCCTGGGCGAGGAGTACTGCCGTGTCGCGGGCGATGCGGAGCTTCGGGATTTCTTCGCCGCGCGCGCCCGCGACTGGTTCGCGAAGGATCGCAGCGCGCCGGCATGGGAGCCTTCGGGCGACGATTTCCTCTCGCCCACGCTAGTCGAGGCGCTGTGCATGATGCGGCTTCTGCCGTACGAGGAATTCGCGCGCTGGTTCGCCGCGTTCCTGCCCGATCTCGACAAGCGTGCGCCCGCGATCCTGTTCGAGCCCGCCACCGTCAGCGACCGCAGCGACGGCAAGCTCGCCCATCTCGACGGCGTGAACCTCAGCCGCGGCTGGTGCATGCGCCAGCTCGGGCACGCCGCGTTGCGCGAGACGGCCGAGCGCCACATCGAATCCGCGCTGCCCCACGTCGCGGGCGACTATATGGGCGAGCACTGGCTGGCGAGCTTCGCGGTGCTCGCGCTCACGTCCCCCGCGGCAGGAGCTTGAACGGATTGCCGTTCTGCTTGGCGATGCAGTACCAGCCGGTGGCGCCGGTATGGAGCGCTGCGTAATACGCGTCGCTCCCGTCGCCGGTGAGCAGTCCGTCCTTCGACGCGGCATCGATTCCGTTGCCGTCGGCGTTCGGCGCCGAGGTCTGGCCGGTCTCGATGTCGTTGAGCAGGATCTGCGCTTCGTTGAGATCGTCGCCCGTCGCGCGCGCCTCCAGCGCCGCGGCGGCGTGGCCGGTGCCCTCGAACCAGGCGCCGGAGCGGTCGGCGAGCGAGAAGCTCAATCCCTGAAAGTTGCCGCTGGTGGCCGACAGGTTCGCGAGCGCCCAGTCGATCGAGCCCTGATGCGCCACGAGGCCGGTCGCGAGATAGCTCCAGGTCTGCACGTCCTCCGGCGTCGGCTCGTCGCGGTTGACCGTCTTGCCGTCGGTCAAGGTGCCGACCCAATAGAAGCCGCCTTTCCTGCTCCACATCGCCTTGACGAAGACGAGCGCGTGCTTCGCATCGGCCTTCCATTGCGGATCGTGTGTCGCCTCGAACAGCATCGAGAAGAGGGCAGTGCAGTCGATATTGTGCTCGGTGGATTTCCACAGGTTCTTGGTCTGGTTCGCCTTGAAGCCGCCGACATAGCCGCCCTTGCCGCGCGTGTCGAAATCGTTCGCCTGGATGGAGCTCGCGATCTGCTGCGCGGCGGTGAGGTAGGTCTCATCGCGCGTGACGCGGTAGAGCTGCATCAGGCCCATGCCGGTCCACGCCATGTTGCCGGTGTCGCTGCCGCCGTCGGCGACGTTCACCGCGCCGTCGTGCTTCAGGAACGGGTCGGAGTGATAGGCGTTGCGCACGCGCCCATCGGCGAGAGGATCGTTCGTCTGCGCGTAGACGATGCTGTCGCCGAGCAGCTTGGCGCGCGCGAGATCGTCGTCCGTGCCGCGCTTGAGGAGCGCTATGATCAGCACGTCATCGTCATAGGTATAGCTCACGTCGCCGTCGTCGAAGGTCGGCGTCGGCACGAAGCTCTGCACCAGCCGCAAGGTCGTCCCTTGCGCGTGCATGTCCATCATCGTGTCGATGAAGCTATAGGCGTTGTCGAGCGGCCCCGCTTGCGCTGCGAACGGCGCCAGCACGAAAGCTGCAAGCGCCGCGCGGCGGATCACGACGGACGGAACCGCATCACCGCGAGCCCGCCGCTGACGATGAAGAGGACGAGGGCTGCGCCTTGCGCGATGTTGGGCGAGACGCCGTGCAGCGCGGGCAGCTTCTGGAACGACTGCACGATCAGCACGAAGACGTTGAAATAGAGCACCGAAACCGCTGAGATCACATAGGTCGGCCGCCAGCCGCTGCGCAGGTCGAAGACGTAGCGCGCCGCGACCGCGAGAAGCAGGATGACGGTGGAGATCATCCCCAGGATCAGCGCCGGCGTCAGGCCTTTGATCGGAAACAGGAAGCCGGTGACGTTGGTCAGCGCGATGAAGAGCAGGAAGACCGCGCTCAGCGTGCCCATCGCCTTGTCGGTGAGAAGGCCGATGAGGACGAAGAAACCGGTCGCGATGGCGACGAGCGTGATCAGCACGTGGATGGCGGTGAACAGCGGCAGTCCGAACATGGGGTCTCTCCAGACGATCCAAAGATTTGTTTTCAGATCGATCCGCCCATTTTGTCATGGCCCGCGAATGCGGGCCACCCAGGTGACGTCTGATTTGCTGTTGCGAAATATATCACGCGGAGACGCGGAGCGCGCGGAGCAACATCTCGTTTCCGCGTCCTCCGCGTCTCCGCGTGAGCTATATATAGACCGTGCAGAACCCACCTGGGTGGCCCGCATTCGCGGGCCATGACAGTTGGGGCATGGTCTTCACCCCCACCGCCCCGTGACCGGGTGCGAGCTGGACAGCCCGCCGTCGACCGGGAACGCTTGGCCGTTCACGTAGGACGCCTCGTCCGACGCCAGGAACAGCGCCATATGCGCGATCTCCTCCGGGTGGCCGTAGCGCTTGAGGGGATTGAGCTGGCCGATCTTGCTCTCGGTGCCGCGCGACTTGGCGTGGTCGAAGATCGGCTTGGTCATGCCCGTCTCGATGATGCCCGGGCAGATCGCGTTCACCCGCACGCCCGTGCCCGCGAGCAGGTTGGCGCTGAGCTGGGTCAGCGAGATGACGCCGGCCTTGCTCGCGCTGTAGGGCGCGCCGCCCGCGCCCGAGCGCAGCCCCGCGACCGAGGCGGTGCAGACGATGGCGCCTTTCTTGTTCGGAACCATGATCCGGGCGGCGTGCTTGATCGCCAGATAGACGCCGATCAGGTTGACGCTGAGCACGTCCATCCAGTCCTGCGCCGACAATTCGAGGAAGTTGCGGAAGCCCCCGCTCACCCCCGCATTGGCATAAAGCACGTCCAGCGTGCCGTATTCCGACACCGCCCGGTCGACAGCGGCCGCGATATCGGCCTCGGACGACGCGTCGGCCTTGAGCGCGAGCCCCGTACCGCCGGCTTTCCGGATCAGGGCCTGCGTCTCGTCGATCTCGGTGGCGCGGTCGACGGCGACCACCCTGGCCCCTTCCGCCGCGAACAAAAGGGCACTGGCGCGCCCGATGCCGCTGGCTGCTCCCGTGACAATGGCGACGCGTCCGTCCAAGCGTTTCATGCGTTGTCCCTTCCAGTATCCTTGCGCAAGCTTGCCTCAAGCTTCCCCAAGGAGCCAGGGGCCGGGTAGAGTTCAACGGGATGAGCATCCAAGACGCCGATTCGCCGTCCGATTCGCGCGCCTGGCTCCGCACCGAGCGGACGGGGCGCGTGCTGCGCCTCATCGCGGGCGGCGCATGGATCGTGCGCGACGCCGCCCGGCTGGACAAGCTGCTCGGCGACCTTCGCCCGGACGACGCACCGGAAGCCGTCATCGACGGCAGCGCGGTCACCCAGCTCGACAGCTCCGGCGGCTGGCTGCTGGTGCGCACCAAGCGCGCGCTGGAGAAGGCGGGCAAGCGCGTCTCGAGCTTCACCCTGCCCGAGGTCTATTCGCCGCTCATCGACACGATCGAGAAGGAGCATACCGCGCCGCCCGTGGTGATGGAGAGGCGCCACGGCCTGATGCCGCTCCTGGAGCGCATCGGCCGCTCCACGGTCGAGACTGGGCGCCAGGGCTACCGCATGCTCGGCTATCTCGGCCGCTTCACCATCGAGTTCATGGAGGCGATGCTGCTGCCGCGCAGCAATCTGCGCATCGCGGCGCTGATCCATCAGGTGGAGGAGGTGGGGATCAACGCGCTGCCCATCGTGGGCCTGCTCGGCTTCCTCATCGGCATCGTCATGGCCTATCAGGGCGCCGACCAGCTCAGGCGTTTCGGCGCGGAGATATTCACCATCAACCTGCTCGGCGTGGGCATCCTGCGCGAGCTCGGCGGGCTGGTGACCGCGATCATCATCGCCGGCCGCTCCGGCTCGGCCTTCACCGCCCAGATCGGCACGATGCGCGTCAACGAGGAGATCGACGCGCTGCAGACGATCGGCATCAACACCTTCGACGTGCTGGTGCTGCCGCGCGTGCTGGGCCTTTTGATCGCGCTGCCGTTCCTCACCTTCTACGCCGACGTGATGGCGATGATCGGCGGCGCGGTGATGTGCTATTTCGACCTCGGCATCACCATTCCCGCCTTCATGCGCCAGCTGCATGAGGCGGTCTCGATGAACACCTTCCTGGTCGGCATCATCAAGGCGCCGGTCTTCGCCATCGTGATCGGCCTGGTCGGCTGCTTCGAGGGGTTGCAGGTGGAGCGCAACGCCGCCAGCGTCGGCAAGCTCACCACGCGCTCGGTCGTGGAATCGGTGTTCCTGGTGATCGTGCTCGACGCCGGCTTCTCCATCCTCTTCTCGATCCTGAAGATCTGACCATGGCGGGGAAGAACGAAAAGGAGGTCGTGATCAAGGTGCGCGGGCTGGTGAACCAGTTCGGCAGCGACGTCATCCACGACCATCTCGACCTCGACGTCTATCGCGGCGAGGTCCTGGGCGTGGTCGGCGGCTCGGGCGCGGGCAAGTCGGTCCTGTTGCGCACCATCATCGGCCTCAACAAGGCGCGCGAGGGAACGGTGGAGGTGTTCGGCGAGGATCCCACGCCGCACCGCGAGCGGCCGGAGAACTCGGTCCAGACGCGCTGGGGCGTGCTGTTCCAGGAGGGCGCGCTGTTCTCGTCGCAGACCGTGGCCGAGAACATCCAGGTGCCCTTGCGCGAATACACCAAGATGAGCCAGGAGCTGATGAACGAGGTCACCTCGATGAAGCTCTCGATGGTGGGGTTGCCCGAGGACGCCGCGCGCAAATTCCCGTCCGAACTGTCCGGCGGCATGAAGAAGCGCGCCGGCCTGGCGCGCGCGCTCGCCGCCGATCCGGAGATCGTCTTCCTCGACGAGCCGACGGCGGGCCTCGACCCGATCTCGGCGAACCAGTTCGACGAGCTGGTCAAGGACCTTCAGAAGAGCCTGAACCTGACGGTGTTCATGGTGACGCACGATCTCGATACGCTTAAAGCCACGACCGACCGCATCGCGGTGCTCGTGAACAGGAAGATCAAGGTGGGGACGATCGAAGAGCTCAGGAAAGATCCCGATCCCTGGATACAGGAATATTTCTCCGGCGCGCGCGGCCGCGCGGCGCTGGACGGTTGAGAGGCAGGTCATGGAAACCAAGGCGAACTACGTAGCGGTCGGTGCCTTCGTGCTGGTGTGCATGCTGGGTCTCGTCGTGACCCTGCTCTGGCTCGCGGGCGCGCAGTACAGCCAGGAATACGTCTATTACCAGACCTATTTCAAAGGCCCGGTGACGGGTTTGGGCGACGGCACGACGGTGCGCTACAACGGCATCGACGTCGGCCGCGTCACCGAGCTCAAATTCGATCCCAACGATCCGCAGCGCGTCATCGTCAAGCTGCAGACCAAGCCCGACCTGCATATCCGCCAGGATTCGGAAGCGACGATCGAGAGCGAGGGCCTGACCGGCGGCTCCTATGTCGAGATCAGCGGCGGCACGAAGACGTCGCCGGAGCTCGTGCCCACGGCGCCCGGCCAAGTCCCGGTGATCAGGTCCAGCCAGTCGACCTTGCAGCAATTGGCGCAGAGCGCGCCGCTGCTGCTCAAGAAGCTCAACGACGCCGCCGACAAGGTCAACGATCTTCTCAATCCGCAGAACCGCAAGGCGTTCGGCGACATCTTGGGCAATCTCGATACGACGACGGCGGTGCTGGCCAAGCGCTCGGCGGACATCGACGCGACGCTGGCCAATTTCTCGGCCGCCTCGAAGAACCTGGCGCTGGCGTCGGACAAGATCGGGCCCACGCTCGCCGACGCCGACACCAGCGTGCGCAAGCTCGGAAAGCTCTCCGACGACGCCGATGCCTTCGTCAACGGCGAAGGCCTGGCGCAGCTGAGCAGCCTCTTGCGTGAGTCGCGCGGGCTGGTCGCGAGCCTCACACGGCTCTCCAACGAGCTCGACCGCCAGCCCACCCAGCTCCTCTTCGGTGACCGTCACAAGGGATACACACCCAAATGACCAAAGAACTTCCGCATTCCAGCCGCCGTGCCGTCCTTCTGGGCAGTGCGGCCCTCGTGCTTGCCGGCTGCAGCGATCTGATCGGTCCCACCGCGACGCCCAAGCAGCTTTATCCGCTTGCGCCCACGGGCGGCGCGTCGACGGCCGGGCCCAAGGTCGATTTCTCGCTCGCGATCGGCACCACGATCGACTCCCAGCATCTCGACAGCGCGCGCATCGCGCTGATCCTGGCCGACGGCTCGATCGACTACTACGCCAATTCGGAGTGGACCGATCACCTGCCGGTGCTGGTGCAGAACGCGCTGGTGGAGGCGTTCGAGGAGAGCGGCCGCATCGACGCCGTCGCCTCCGACACGGCGGGCTTCCATGCCGACTATTTCCTGGAGGCCGAGATCCGCGACTTCCAGGCGCATTATACCGTGCCCGACGGGATCCCCACGGTGCGCGTGCGCATCGAGGCCAAGCTCGCGCCCACGCGCGGCCGCGAGATCATGTCGGGCCTCAATTCGGTGCATGAGATCACGGCGAGCGCCAATTCCGTGCCCGAGGTCGTACGTGCCTTCGACACGGCGCTCGGCCAGGTCTTTTCCGAGATCGTCAACTGGGCGCTTGCAGCGCCCGGCCGCGCGGCTCCGGAGCCGGCACCCGCGCCGGTACCGGTGGTGAAGCACAAGAAGCACTGATCTCCACAATCGTCATGGCCGCCACGAGGGCGGCCATGACGATTGGGTGGGGCATGGAACTCCACGCGCTTCTCCCGCGTTTACGGTGGGATTGACGCGTTTGGAGATTCGCATGCTCAGATGGGCGTTCATATTCCTGGTCGTCGGCCTCATCGCCGCGGTGCTGGGCTTCACCAATGTCGCAGGCGCCTCGATCGAGATCGCCAAGATATTGTTCTTCGTGTTCATGGTCATCTTCGTCGTGCTGCTCGTCGCCGGCATCGCCGTGGGACGGCGTGTGACTTAGGCCGCGATTGTCGGCCATGCCTCCTGCTTGCTATGAAGACGGCGGGCAGGAGGGTCGGTATGGAGCGCATTTCCATCGTTGCCGTTGCGGCAATGTTGCTCGCGGGTTGCGCGGCCGGGACTCCGGACGGCGACGTCCATCTGAACGACATCACGACCGTCGGCACGCATAACAGCTACAAGCAGGCGATCGATCCCAAGCTGTTCGCGTTCCTCACCGAGAAGGCGCCGCAGGTCGCGCCCGGGCTCGACTATGCGCACCCCCTCTCGCTGTCGGAGCAACTGAGCGACGGCGCCCGCGCCATCGAGCTCGACGTCGCCTACGATCCCAAAGGCGGCTTGTTCGCGCATCCGTTGGGCCCGCCGCTCGTGGGCGAGACGGTGCCGGACGCTTATTCGCAGTACATGTCGAAGCCGGGCTTCAAGGTCCTGCACTTCCAGGATTTCGATTACCGCTCGAGCTGCGTGACGCTGCACGATTGTCTGGCGATCCTCAAAGCCTGGTCGCGCGCCCATCCCGATCACGTGCCGATCCTCGTCACCTTCAACGCCAAGGACGATTCGCTGCCCGGCACCACCCAGGCGCTGAAGTTCGATGTCGCCGCGTTCGACGCGCTCGACGCCGAGATCCGCGCCGTGCTGCGGCCCGCGGACCTGGTCACGCCCGACGACGTGCAGGGGGCCTATCCCACCTTGCGCGAAGCCGTGCTCGCGCATGGCTGGCCGACGCTCAAGGCCTCGCGCGGCAAGATCATCCTGGCGCTGGACGAGGACGGCGGGAAGATCGCGCTCTATCAGGGTAGCCGCCGGTCGCTCGAAGGCCGCGTCCTGTTCGTCAACGCGCCGGAAGATTCGCCCGCCGCGGCATACATGACTTTGAATGAGGCGCTCACCGACACGGCGCACATCGCCGCGATGGTGAAAGAGGGCTTCCTGGTGCGCACCCGCGCCGACGCCGACACGGCCGAGGCGCGCAAGAACGACCCGCGCCGCCGCGACGCCGCGCTGAAGTCCGGTGCTCAGTACATCTCCACCGACTACATGCAGCCCGATCCGCGCTTCGGGTCCTACGTCGCGCGCATGCCGGGCGGCGTGATCGCGGCCTGCAATCCCGTGCGCGCGAAATGCGAGGGCAAGCTCGAATGAAGAACCGCATCACCGGGCTGCTCGGCGTCGAATATCCGATTCTGCAGGCGCCGATGGGCTGGATCGCGCGCTCGCGGCTGGCCAGCGCCGTGTCGAACGCCGGCGGCATGGGCATCATCGAGACCTCGTCCGGCGAGCTCGACGCGGTGAAGCGCGAGATCGAGGAGATGCGCAAGCTCACGACCAAGCCTTTCGGCGTGAACGTCGCGCTCGCCTTCGTGCGCGATCCGGGGATCGTGCAATTCATCATCGACCAGGGCGTGAAGTTCGTCACCACCTCGGCCGGCGATCCGCAGAAGATCGTGGGACCGCTGAAGGAAGCGGGGCTGACCGTCTTCCACGTCGTGCCCTCGCTCAAGACGGCGTTGCGCGCGGTCGAGTGCGGCGTCGACGGCCTCGTCGTCGAGGGCGGCGAAGGGGGAGGCTTCAAGAACCCGCGCGAGGTGGCGAGCATGGTGCTGCTGCCGCTGGTCTGCGAGAAGGTCGCGGTGCCGGTGATCGCGGCCGGCGGCATGGTCGACGGACGCACCATGGCGGCCGCCTTCGCGCTCGGCGCCGAGGGCATCCAGATGGGCACGCGCATGGTCTCCGCGGCGGAATCGCCGGTGCACGAGAACTGGAAGAACGCGATCCTCAAGGCCCAGGAAACCGACACCGTGTTCCTGAACCGCTTCGGCCCCGGCCCGGCCTTGCGCGCGCTGCGCACCGAAAAGACCACGCGCTTCGAGAAGGAGCCGCCGCAGAACGTGATGGGCGAGTTCCGCAGCGCGCTGGATCTCTATTTCGGCGGCGACATGGAGGCCTCGATCGCGCTCTCGGGCCAGGTCGCCGGCCGCATCGACAGCGTCAAGCCCGTAGCCCGGATCATCTCCGAGACGATGGCGGAGTTTGGAGAGACGGTCCGGTCGATGGCGACGCGGTATGGTTGAGTCGACTGCGGTGACGTCGATCTGCTTGGCTTTGGGCTGATCATGAGCGCAGACGCAAAGATAAACTTCTTGCTTCATGCAAGAACCACGGGCGTCAAGTTTGGTCTGAACCAGTATCGAGGTCTTTTCCGATCAAGTGGTAGCCGTCCGATCGAAATCGGCGTGGGCCCGGCAGGCGGCAACAACACGCCTGGGCCCGGTGACGAACTCGTTTGGAAAGCGACGACTAGCCTGGCCGCCACAAATGAGCAGGTCGAATTTGTAGATGGGCTCGGGCATGGTCAGTTCAGGCAATATGGGCCAAATCCAATTCCATTGCCTCATTTTGCTTACGGAAAGGAGGTAATTGATAAGCAAGGAAACATTGCAGAGAACTATGGTCCTGCGTTCAAATTGTATCCCAAAGATTTACAAGATCTATGCCTTGCGGCTCGTAAGAAATTACGAAGCGATATAGACAGGTTCATCTCGCTTCTATGCTGGAGACAGAATATCGGAGCTTCCCATGATCCGGTTCAATACGATTTCCTGTATTGGAAGGTCTCCGGAGAGATTTATCGCGCGATTTCTGAGCCGTATGTGGATGTCTCCTCAACATTCACCGCTGGCATACAATGGAACTCGGAGCGAGAGGCCGATTTCGCCGAAGTTTGGGAATTGGAAAACTCGAATGAACTTCTTGGACATCAACTTCTAAGAGAGGCGGTCAACCTTGGTCGTTCATCGTCGCGTAGCGGACTTTTGATGTTAGCAACTGCGCTAGAGGTAGGCGTGAAGTCTCATATAAGTCGAATTGTACCTGATACGTCATGGCTCATGGAGAAAATTCCGTCACCGCCAGTTCACAAAATGCTCCGAGACTATGTCCCTTCAATTCACAAAGCGCGTGGAACCGATGTTGATTTCTGGCAAAAGCTAAGACGTACCCTCAATTCAGTTCAAGAGCTTGTCGAAATCCGAAACAGAGTCGCTCACAGCGGCAAGGTCGATGTTGGCACAGTTGATTTGGAAAAATACACGGCTACCGTTTCCGACGTGCTCTACATTCTCGATGTATTGGAGGGACATGATTGGGCCAAGCATCATGTTTCCAATAAGCTGCGCAATGAGCTTGCTTGGCCGTCGGGGCCCAGGAAATTGGGGGGAATGATACGTTTTGAGCCGCCCGAGTAGGGTGACAATGCGACAACCGCCATAGACCTCCTGAGTTCCCTCGGAGCGTAGGGTGGCGGACAGGGAGGCAAAAAAAGTCCCGTCCGAGGCTGTCCACACTTGTCCTACCTCGCAACCGCGAGCTTGCAAACACTGGGATTCTTTCCATGTTCGGTGCTGACACGTCCTTCGGCGTGTCCGTCAATCCACGACGCGTTCGTGGGTCGGTTCATGGGTAGAGGATGGCGCGGAGCATCAACAGACTATCCGCCTTGGGAGCGGCAAGGCTGACTCTGCCCGGCCTCCATCACGACGGCGGCGGGCTCTATCTTCAAGTCGGCGCGTCGGGATCGAAGTCCTGGACTTATCGCTACATGCTGGCGGGTCGCGCCCGTGAGATGGGTTTGGGCCCGTTGCAGGTCGTGTCACTGGCCGAGGCCCGCGAGAAGGCCGCAGAGGCTCGTCGTCTCAAGTTCGCGGGCGTTGATCCGATTGCAGCCCGCGACAGCGCAGTCCTGAAGGCGCGGATCGGTCCACGGTCGTCCAGGACGTTCATGGACTGCGCCCTGCAGTACATCGAAAGCCATCGGCCGGAGTGGAAGAACGAGAAGCACGGCACGCAATGGCAGGCCACGCTCGACACCTATGCGGGGCCAGTGTTCGGGGATGTGCCGGTGCAGGACGTAGACCTCGCGCTCGTCATGCGGGTCCTGGAGCCGATCTGGAAGACCAAGACCGAGACGGCCAGCCGGTTACGCGGTCGGATCGAGCGCATCCTGGATTGGGCGACTACGGCCGGATATCGCCAGGGCGAGAACCCGGCGCGCTGGCGCGGTCACCTGGAGAACCTGCTGGCCAAGCGATCCAAGGTGCGCAAGGTCAAACATCACCCGGCTCTGCCATACGCGGAAGTCGGTGCATTCCTATCCGCACTGCGAGGACACGAAGGCGTTGCGTCCCAGGCTTTCGAGTTCTTAATCCTCACGGCCGCCCGGACCAGCGAAGTGCTGGGCGCGCGTTGGGATGAATTCGATCTTGAAAATGCGATCTGGACCGTTCCGGCCAGCCGGATTAAGGCGGGCAGGGAGCATCGCGTCCCGCTATCGCGCCCGGCCACCCATATCCTGACGCAGATGGCAGAGGTCCGACAGGGCGATCTTGTGTTCCCAGGTCCGAAGAAAGACAAACCTCTCAGTAGCATGGCGTTGCTCGCGGTCCTGGACCGCATGGGACGCCGGGATATTACGGCGCACGGGTTCCGCTCGACCTTCCGCGACTGGGCTGCCGAGCGCACAAACTTCCCACGCGACGTGGCCGAGATGGCGCTCGCACACGCTATCGCGGACAAAGTTGAAGCGGCCTATCGGCGGGGTGATCTGTTCGAAAAACGACAGAAGCTAATGCAAGCCTGGGCGAAGCATTGTGAGGCACAAGTGTCCAAAGGTGAGGTGTTGGAGTTCAAGGTTTCCGGGTCCGCGCCAACTCCTCCCACCCCTACAAGCCATCCTCGGCGTCCTGGAATCCTCGTTAAACGGTGAACAATTTGCCGTATTCTGTTCACGGTTGAAGGTGACAAGTATTGGATTGCCCATCCCAGCGCGGCGCACACACACGCTCGAACTAAAGTCCTGATTCGACCCAGAGCTTAAGCAGCGAAGAGGTCTTCAGGACCGTAATAGTCGAGCCGGATGTTAGGAGCGTCCTGCGCGACCGCCACAAGCAGGCCTGCACGTCCAGGGTTAACCGCGCTGCACAGCGTTCCGGCTGGACCGTAAGTCGCGCTTAACAACTCAGTGCCGTCTTCTCCACCAACCCTAAAGGGTTGTCCCGGCGTAATTTCAAATGGCTTCGTCAGATCGACCTTTACCGTGAAAGCTTGATGCTTCCATACTTTTGTTTTTTCTACCGAAAATGTTCCCCGAAATGCTTTCCACATTTCTGCGGTTTCTGTGGTCGGCCACTTGTCCGTTGCACTCACTTTTTCAATCTCTTGCGAGCGAAGCCATGCGTATAGTTCCCTGCTATTAAGAAACGTCGCTTTCGTTTGTTCCACAGCCGAAATCGCCGCTAGTCGAGAATTGAACCCAGCCTGCATAAGCACCGCTGCTGACCGGCTGAGCGTTCCTGTCTCGACAGCCGGAACAGCGCAGCCGAGCTCATAGTCGCTGAGCGTCAATCCATCTCCAAGGTCGTCGCTCACCGCCAACCCTCGAACCCGGACAGCCTCCATGCCCCATGCCAGCCGATAAATCAGCCCGTTTTCGACAAATCGAAGGACTTGTTCTTCATTGCCCTGTGCAAATTCGGCTATTGGGCTACCCAAAAGCCACGCCTTTAGAACGTTTCTCCAATTTCCCGGTAAGTTGTCCGGAACAAATGGTGGGATAGCGAAAAGAATTTCAGCGATCGAGGTGAACGCATCTATCGCCGCGTCATTGTCTCCGACGAGCACGGCACCATTCGCCCGGATGAGTAAGATAGATACCACTTGCGAGACGGCGTCCAACCTCAATCCTGTGTCTAACCCTACGCCAGCCAGGAAGTAGCTTCTTCGTCCAATCCCGGTTGAATGAGTCCAAATATGCTTCGCACGCATTTCTAGTGTAGCTTTGATGAGCTTTTGCGTCGGCTCCGTTCGCCGAGCTAGAGACCGCTCCCAAAGAGAGGAGGTCAAAACCTCGTCGAGCTTTTCGGCGATGTCGCCGACAGGAAAGTCGTCTTCGCCCACAAGACTGAGCACGGCCGTGTCAAGGCTCGTCAGAAAATTGTTCCAACGATTTTGTTCGATCTGGGCAAACTCCGCCTTTTCCTGTGAAATGATCGGGAAATCCCACACCGCCGCATTGTTCATCACATAATTCATCAACAAGTTGGTGTCTCCACCAAGTTTCGCACGCATACGAAGCAAGAGTGTGATCACAAGCCTGACAAGGCCGCTTTCCATTGAGCGACTCGCGTCTTTCGAAGTTAGGGTTTTCCAATTTGCCTGCCGCTTGGCGTGATCGTCGAACATCGGGCAAAGAATTAGGCCTTCGACATCAACATAGGCGCGGCCAGCTCGCCCAATAACGTTCTTGAATTCAGAGTGTTCTATTACCTCTCTGTTGCGTGTAAGCGAGTGAAAAATGAGTGCCGACGCGGAGAGATTGAGACCTTGCGCTAGTGTGGGAGATGATACTGTGACCTTCAGCACTCCATCGCGCAGGAGCCGCTCAACTTCCTTCCGGAAGGGAGTCGGCAGAGAGCCGTGATGGATCGCCACTCCTAGTCTTAAGCATTTTAGGATGTTACTATTTTCGCCAAGCCATTCTCTGCCTATTTGCAGCGCAGTCGCTAGCTTCTGTTCGCTGCAATCCAGTATGGACGGAAGCGCTCCACGCTGGTTGAGGTCCACAATGGCGTCCGCGAAAGGCTCAACTGACGCTTTTAACGTGCAAAAGATTAGCACCGATTGACCGTCGCTGATCAAACGCCACGCTGTAGCGAGGCACAGCTCTCTCTGATCGCAGGGAAATAACTTTCTACGCTGACCAACCGGCGGCAGCTTCGCTTCAAGGAACTTCGGTACAAACGGCCTTTCGTCTCCTACCTGAAGATTAAGCTGCGCGGCGGCCCCGTTCCACACTATTTCTCCAAATCGGAGTCGAGTCGGCCGCCAATCGCTTTTGATGGCGCCCCCGGGCTTATCTGAAGTAAGCCACTTCACAAAGTCTTCAAGCAGTTCGCCGTCCGGGAGAATAGCAGAAAGGCAAACGATACGTCTTGAAGCTGCGTCGGCTCTTCTAAGGAGGCGCTGAATCTGAACTTCGTATCGAACCTCTCGCTCACCGAGGCCGATCATATGGCCTTCGTCGAGCACAACAAGACCGACATCGTCCAAAAGGGACGCATCGCTGCGCAAGGCAAAGTCGAGCTTCTCTGGTGTTGCGACTACAATGTCTTTCTTCCTCATCGCATCGTCTTCGAAATCACTAGTACCTATGCTCCCATACAAGGTGGATATTGACTTTCCGAGCGAGAGAAATGTGCGCTGTAAGCCAACTTCTGTCTGTGCCGATAATGCACGCAGAGGCGTCACAAAGACGACGCGCTTTCCGGCAGCTAGGCAACGCAAAATAGCTAGTTCCGCAATCCTTGTCTTTCCGGCGCTAGTGGGCAGCGATACGACCAAGTCGTCCTGTAGATTTACCGCGCGAGATGCCGCATCAAGCTGGGATGGCCACAATTCAATCTCGGATTTTTTTCGCCGATATAACAGAGAGATAAATAACTGGCGTAGTCGCCACCATTCGGTCTCACCTTCTTGGCCAGACGGCGCACTAGGCAGTCGTACGTGGAAGCTGGCAGCCCATAGATCTCCAATTAGATGGATTGCCAGACGATGAGTCCACCAAAGAGGAACAAAATTGAATTCGGCTGAGGATTCTAACCCACTGCGAAGAAGAGACGTAGCGGCTGCGATGAGATCGTTGTCGCCTCTTTCCAACGCAAGAAGGAAGGTGGCGATTCCCGAGTGAAAATTGTCGACTATGGCGAGTTCTATTGCTTCGTATATATGCGGAACCCCATCCTCATTAACGGGTGGCGCGCCATCTGGGGCCGCGTCCCACGACTCCAACATACTCGAAATTGACTCATCTGACCCACTTCCACTCTTTTTCCACCTCACAATGAGATCGTTCAGTCCGTCTATGTCTCGGGTGACTAGCAGAGCCAGCGAGCGTTCGACGTCCGATACATTCGCCCCGTCCAATATAGGGTGTAGGAGCGAATAGGCGCGTGCAGAAAAGCGTGCCAAATGATAAGCAGCAGCCGCGAGTACGTTGTGAAATGCCCACGAGCTTTCAGAAACATCGCCGCGCACAACCGCCGATTCAATTGCGCTTGCTGCGTGCTCAAAGCCCGACCGTGCCGTACTCGGATCACCCCCAAGTTCTAGTAACCGCACACTCATGTTGAGTAGGGAATAGCCGTAAGATAATAGGTCGTAGCTCAGGAGCGGGGAGAACGGTGGCGCACCCTCTGGAAGTTCTCCGTCTCGCCAAATCATCGCACGAGCCTGACCCCGCGCTAGCAATTGCCCTCTAAAGCCGGCTGCTATGCCGGCTTGAATATCGCGAACTATGCCATCAATCGTGTTTGCCATTTGCGATCACCTTGTCGTAAATGGCCTTGATAAATTTCTGATGTTTATCGACGAATAGTCCAACAGTTCGCTGCGCGACGTTTCCGTTATAGGCTGCTAAGTTAGCCTTAAGCAGCTCCAAGGGGTTGTTCTCTGAAAATGTAAACAGTAGGTGTTGAACCTGACTCAGCTTGATGCCGTCTTTTAGCTGTGCCTCATCTATTGCGTCTGCAATTGCAATTTCGCCTTGGTCGTATAAACGGTCAGCTATGAAGGAAAGGGCATGCGGCGATGGGCGATTGTTATCTTTCCTCAGCGCCTTGCGCGCGTCGGAAATCACTTTAGCCGTCAACGAAACACGACTTTTGACTTCGCCTTTGAGGAATTCTACGCGCTTGCTCTTCGCGTCTTGCCGCACCGCGATCAGATCGTCGCCGCGCATTGCCATTTCGCGGTGGTCCTTCCAACGGAGGCGATTAACCGCATGAGTGTAGGGGAAAAACTCGCGTACGTAGCTGGTGGCGACAATTTCACCGAGGTCGCCTGAACGAAGATTCTTGCTTGTCGGAAGTTTCTGCGCGATGAAACCGGCAGCTTTTGTTTTGCCTAGCTTTCGCAGCACATGAGCGATGCGGGCGGTCGATGCGTAGTGACCTGGTACGACAGCAGCGACTGAGGCAATACCAATTTGGCGCTTCCCCACCTGCTCCGAGACTAAGTCGATTTCGTGATCGTCTATTTTCTCGACGGCACGGTCACACCACTTATTGAAATTTGCCATGCTTCACCGAAAATTGCCCAATCCAGAGTTTGAAAAAGACGTTGCGGTCGGGGCCATTATGCAAGCCGCCGCGATGTTCAAGCTGAAGTGTAGTAGCCTTACAAGTTCAACCGAAATTCGCAAGCAGGCATCTTTGGTGGCCGAAATGACACTCGCCGAGAATTGCGCGCGGTTCTGCGCGGTCTGGGTCGGAAGCGGCTATGAATCGCGGAACACGCCTTCGACCGATTTCCACATCCTGCGCGCCAAATTCCGCTTTTCTTCGCCGATTGCTCCGGCATAAATGGCGGTCGTCTCGATACGGGCATGTCCGAGCCAGCGCTGTACAATGTTCAACGGCACGCCGTTTTGCCCGGCATCGATGGCGAAGCCGTGACGAAGTGCTTTCGGTTTGCAGAGCGCGTCAGATAATCCAGCGGCTTTCATCACGCGCTTAACCTGTTTCCACGCGTTTGTTCGGCCCCACGGCCATAGCCGGTCGGTTGTCGCATTAGATTTGAGCGAGTGTGCTGTGTCCATTATGAAGCAAAGCAATCGGCGCGGTATTGGGACCGCGCGGAACACGCCGCGCCTCCGCTGCTTCAACGTCTCAAAAACAATCGCTTCGTTACTTGCGTCTAACCGTTCGGCCGTGAGGGCGAGCGCTTCGGATATTCGTGCGCCAGTGAAAGCGAGCGTCAGGCAGAAGGCGCCAAAGGCTACGACACTGAAGCCATCCGCGCCGGCTTGCATGACGCAGGCATCCGCTCCTGCATTCCGCCCAAATCTACGCGTAAAGCCAAAATCCAATGGAACAGGCGCATCTATCGCGAGCGCAACCACATCGAGCGCATGATCGGACCCCTGAAGATCAATCGGGCTATCGCCACCCGATATGACAAGCTCGCGCGCTCGTTCCTCGATGCGCTTCATGTCGCCGCTATACGCAGATGTCTACACTATGCAACTCAGTAAGCAAGGCTTAGAGAATATTCATCTGAAAATCTGGGGCGGATGATGAAGTTCTCAATTTTTGCGGTTTGTGCGCTGCTCGCGTTTGGCAGCGAACACGCATTGGCGGCGCCTTGGCAGCCTCCGTTGGCGACTCCGTGGCAACCCGCTCCGGGGCATACCCAAATACCGATATGGCCGGGCGCAGCGCCTGATGCGCAGCCAGCTCGGGGGCCAGAAACCGAAGGGCAGTCCGACAACCCGGTTGCAGGCAAACCGTGGACGTGGGTCACCGACGTCACCCAACCCACGATGACGATCTATGCGCCGGAGGGGAAGAACACCGGGGCTGCGGTCGTGGTGCTTCCCGGCGGCGGCTTCTCAGTGCTGGCTATCGACCTCGAAGGCACCGAGATCTGCGACTGGCTGACATCGAAGGGCATCACGTGTGTTTTGTTGAAGTATCGCGTCCCGAGTGAACCTTATGATTGGCGATGCGATTGTCATCCCGTCGACGATTTCGTGACATCGACACGGTCGTTGGAGGACTTGCAAAGAACCATGGGGCTTGTGCGCCTTCACGCCAAGGAATGGCATATCGATCCGCACAAGATTGGCGTCATGGGGTTTTCGGCCGGCGGATACCTCGCGGCGGAAATCAGCACGAAATATCAGCAACGCTTGTACGCACCGGTCGATGATGCCGACAAAGAGAACGCCCGTCCGGATTTTGCCGCGCTTGTCTATCCGGGGCACCTCGCGACCGATAACGACAGTCTGAATCCGAATGTTCCAGTCTCCAGCGAAACACCACCCACATTCGTGGTGCAGGCAGAAAACGCTGACATAGACCCTCTTGACGAATCACTGGTCTACTACACGGCACTGGCGAAAGTCGGCGTGCCGGCGGAAATGCATTTGTACGCACAGGGTGGTCATGCGTTCGGACTGCGGCGAACGCCGCTTCCGGTTACCGACTGGCCTCAATTGTTCGAAACTTGGCTGCGCACGATTGGAATGATTTCCGAGTAGCGGCGCGTGCAAATGTCCCGCGAGAAGTTCCTCTTCAACACTTTGTAAACAGGGCCTAGTTGTGGCAAGTCGCTAGGCAGAATCGGCGTGACTATAGGTGGGTTCTTTGACGACAGCGGCACGCATGACTCGTCTACGCTTGTCGTGCTTGGCGGATTGCTTGGCACGGAAGAACAATGGGATGCCTTTGAGCCCGCGTGGTCGGCGCTCTTAAATAAGCCGCTCCCGGAAAGGCCCCCGCTAAAAGAGTTTCATCTCACAGAATGTAGCGCCGGTCGCGGCGAGTTCTCAAATTATCGGGAGGCGGATAAGTGAAACGCAATGCCGCGCTATGGCAACGGTTGGCGCGTTGACACGACCAGCGGAGGTGCTACAGCGGCTCCATGAATAACCCCGGCCTTCATTCTGCTCTTTGGGAAATTCTCGACAAGCGGCTCTGGCACGCCACGGGATCGAAAGGGTTGTCTCGGCATGCGCCGCAGAAATAAAGCTGCGCCGCCGTGGCGACAGAGTCAATTCTTTCGAGCGCTACGCGACCGGCCTGAAGATGGCCACGGGAGCTTCGCGGTGTTCTCCAAACAAAGCCTTCGATTTACGTAACTTTCATAGCACGCTGACCCAGTACGGTGCGCCATTCTTAATCGAGTTGTCATGACTAGAAAACGGGGTTACTTCAGCATGGAATAGTCTTGACGGATTTTCGAAACTCGTCGCCGGAAAATCAAAGTCTATATGTCCCTCGTCGAGAGTGGTGCACGAGCCACGATAGTTGATCTCTACGAATGCCTCATTGCAAATCCTGTATTCTTCAACCCATTGCCACAGCGCCCACACTACCGTTGTTCCCGCTGCAACCGGCACTTGATACGCGTTCGTGATGTCTTCCTCAGTGGTAATGGTTACGGAAGATTGGAAGACTTGAGAAGCTTTGGAGGATAGGCCCTCGATTGATATGCCTAGCTCGCTACTTAATATATTTACTTTCGTCGTCGACATCCCTGCTTTCGACAAATCTGTATAAGAAAAAGTTTGAGGACCAACAATTACCCTTTGAACAATGAGTTTCCAATAATTCTTACGCTCCAAATACAGTTGATTTGGTAGTGGAGGATCGGGAAACGCAGGTCGCGCAACCCATTCCTGAATTCCATTTGTTCGTAGCCAAGCTACATTGTAATAAGCCTCCCATTGGCCTTTTGCTATTCCCAACGCAGGCGGAGCTATAGCGTGAATGAAAAGGTCTGCGGGCCTTAAGGACATAAGGTAGCTAGACTGATCTGGCAGTGTATCTAGTGGAGACGTTGGCTTGGGTATCGGAATAGTCGACGGACTAACAGCCGTATCGCCGGTTGTAGCAGATGAGGAGATGGCGGGAGGCTGGCCGGAGACGAACAGTGTGGTGTTTCCACCAAACTGAGGAAACTTTCGCATGGCCTCAAATACCATGCGCAATCCTATCACGTCAGTTTTCTTTTCTGATTCGTCGGCAAAGATGGCGAAATGGTTTCGCAAGTAAGCCTCCTCAAAATGCGCGTGCGCAGGAGAGAAGTTTATCACGGCAGTACCCGAAGCGAAGAATTTTTGTGCACGATGTGTAATCGCCATTTTTCTAAGACATGTTGCCGTTGGGGTCCCAGATGAAGGTTGTGCGCGGGGTAAGTCCAGGAGTCTAATCATGGGAGGGCCATGCGCGAGTTGTTTTAGATGCAGGCACCGGGGCGACCACGCAAACGACGCGAATGATCCACGGTCCGCAAGTGTGGCCTGCAAATCTATAGTAGACCCGATTCGCCACACGCTCAAAGACGGAAAGAACAAAGCTCTCAGCGAACGTTGAGTGATCTGTGATGAATTACCCCGTCCAAGTAACACGGGGGGGTGTGGATACATGACCCGGTAGCTGGGCGCTGGCAGAATCGAAAGCGCCGTCGTCTAGACCGGGTTCCAAGTGAGTCAGCCGGCGAGGCGCGGACGAGCCCATTTGGTGACTATCGAGCTGAGGCCGTGCGGCAATTCCAGCAATAGAACATGTTTTTAATGCGACGATGACCTGCCCAAATTTTCCAACTAGCCCCGAACAAATAGTTAGCCCTACTAGCGGAAGTTGCGATTTTCCGCTGTATTCGAGATTGAGTTCGGAGGAGCTTGCCATGCGAGCGGTATCGTCAAGCATTAGTCTTTGCATATTGCTTATTCTTGGTGCGAATGGCGCGTATGCCCATAGCCGCTCATCGGAGAGCGTCCAAAACCTCCATTCATTTTGCGACAAGCCGCAATGCGGAGATCCTTTTGCGCCGGTTTCGCTAGACGGCACAGGTGATCTGTTCGGTGTGGCTGAAGACGACGATCATGGGCTGATCTATGAGTTGGTACCCCAGCCCGGACAAAAGCAGTGGAAGTACAAAACCCTTCACATGTTTTGCCAACAGAATGGTTGTCCCGATGGCGGCAACGTCGTGCAAAACAGGCTCGTTGTCGATGTGAACGGTAATCTATTTGGCACTACGCGCGACGGCGGGACGGAAAATGACGGCACGATTTATGAGTTGTCGCCTGATCAACACAGAAAATGGACGTATACGGTCATCTACAGTTTCTGCTCCGAGAAGCATTGTCGCGACGGTATTACGCCCATTGGCAATCTGAGCTACGCAGGCCAACAGCAGGGCAATCTCTACGATGGCGTTTCTCCGCTATATGGAACGACTTCGACGGGCGGCCGATATGACTCCGGTGCTGCCTATGCAATCAGCCCGCAGAGCGGAGGCGGCTGGCAACAGAGCGTTATCTACTCGTTCTGTGTTCAGAACCTAAAAGGATGCCCCGATGGTTCCGCGCCAGCGGCTGGGATGACGATGGATGTATCTGGCAATCTGTACGGGCTTACCGCCAGCGGCGGCACGGCCAATAACGGCACGGCGTTCAAACTCGCCGTTCCAACAACGGTGCGCACGAGTGTCCCCTGGATAGAAACCGTTCTTCATAGTTTTTGCACTCTCGCATTCTGCGCCGATGGCGTTTTCACCTTTGCCGAGCCTGTTCTGGACGGCGGCGGGAATTTTTATGGTGTAACCTACGAAGGCGGGACCGGCGCAAATTGTCCCGACCCTCCGGATTGCGGCTTGCTCTACGAAATTGCGGCGGACGGAACGTTCAACATTCTGCACGAATTCTGCTCAGATGCTGGGTGCGCTGACGGCACTCAGGCCGAAGACATGGGCGGGATGCGTATTGACGGTTCGGGAAATGTGTACGGAACAGCAGCAGCAAGCACAAAGGGCGGTGGCGGCCTGATCTTCGAGTACAACAGTACTAACGGGTATCAAGTGCTCTATAGTTTCTGTGCGCGTGCCAAATGCCTCGACGGCAGTATCCCTTCAGCCGGGCCCACTTTGGATTCAAGTCAGCATCTTTTCGGCACAACATCGTACGGCGGCAAGTTTCAGATGGGCATAGCATATGAGCTTTCTCCTTAGCCGCCTATCGCCAAAGCTCACAAGTCACCGGTGGCAAAAGACGCAGATGGATCAATGGTACGCAAAAGAACGTAGGATCACGCTTCGCGCCGATGGCCCGCCCCGCGATGAGTTTGGATATTGCGCGCACACGCGGTGACGACCACAACACGCGCAAAAATTAGAGCGCAATGGGCCCAAATAGGTAGGGGTAGGGGCCCCTATTGGGGCCTATGACCCTATCTAGACCCCAACAAAATGGGCCCTTTGTAGCCCCTATTCCATTTGGCGAAAGGCGGTCTGCACGACTCCATAGGCCCTAGTAAGGGGCCCTATAGGGGCCTTCAGCGGATAGCGTGCTTTCTGAACGCCGCCATTGCCGGTTTCGGCGTCCCCTCTTCATGAGCGTCAATTCAGAAATGCTTTGCGCTTGGCACAGGGAAGGGGTTTGAAGCCCGTCCGAACAACCGCGAATCACTGCTGCTGATTCGCGTAAATGCGCGTTCGCCTTTCAATTTCCAAAAGTCGTGCAGGCACGCAAGCCGCAGAATTCCTGGAAACTTGACAGAGGGTCTACTGGGTCCAGGAAAAGCTTCGACGGTCAGCGTTCCGCAACTGGTGGAGAAGACCGTGCAAATAGCCCCCTCTAGGCCCCATAGCGGCGCAAGCCCTCGACGGCGAAGTTCGTACTTTTGTACGGGAATGGCGCACCGGACGGGATTCGAACCGAACGAATTGTCGCGCGGATTATCGGCAACGGAGGGGCGGCGGCGCTATGCGGACGACGCCGGACAGCTCGATGGTCTTGGCGCGACGGACAATGAGCGCGAAATCCCCGCCGTGGTGTTTGTCGCGCAGGTAGTCGAGCAGACCGGAGAACGGCGCGCAGACGAGAATGGGAGGCATGAGCTTGAGACTGTCCCGCATGCGATAGACATACATCCGAAGCCGGGGATCGGGGTCGCGGAGAAGATCATCGAGTTTGATCTCCAGGCGCTCGTTGCCAAATACATCCGGGACGGTTCGAATCCTCTTCGATTTCCTTGGAGGTTTCTTCGAGTTCCCTTGGTGTGTGGCCTTGGGATGGCTAGGTGTGCGGCTTGGTGTGTGCAACGTGTGTGCGCTGGAGCGGGATAGGTGTGTGGCCTGGGATTCCGTTCCCGGCTCCGATGTTTGTTCTGCGGCACGTCTTGGGTGATCGAGCGAGAGACTGGATCGGGAGCGGCGGTCAGTCACGGCCGGTCTTACCGTAAGGTTTTGGCTGGCGGCGGGGATGACGGAGGCCGGGGTTTCCCCGGTGCCTGCCCGACGCCGCAATTCAGGCTGTTGAGCCAATCGTCTGCCGCCTGACGCGATATCAGCGTGCGCCGTCCCGCCTTGCGCGTCTTCAGCCGTCCGGCCTTGATCTCGACATAGGCGAAGCTGCGCGAGATGCCATAGGCCGTGCAGAATGAACGCATGTCATAGGCCTGGGGTGCGATTTGATCCACGTCGTTGTCTCCGTTCGTCCCCTTCTGTCCCGGCGTGTCCGAAGACGGTGCCGAGCGCTCTTGACCCGCCGCGACGATAGCAATATCTGCTATATATATAAAGCAGGAACGAGAACCATGTCGCCACAAGCCGCCGCGCCCCGAGGCCCCGGACGACCGCCCTTGCCGGGCGAGCGCGTGCCGTTGGGTCTGAGAGTCACCAAGGAAACCAAGCTCAGGCTGGATCAGGCCTCCCATGCCAGCGGACGCTCGCAAAGCCAGGAAGCCGAATTCCGCTTGGAGCAGACCTTCAATTCGCAGAGCACGCTCTTCGATGCCCTTGATTTAGCCTTCGGCCGACCTTGGACCGGGCTTCAGTTGCTGCTTGCCCAAGTGGCTCAGCTCACCGGAACGCGCGCACTCGGGGCGAGCGCGTTCAACTTCGAGGGCTGCGAGGATTGGGTGAACGATCCCTATGCCTACGATCAGGCTACGCGTGCAATTGTGTTCGCACTGGAAGCCATGAGGCCGCGCGGCAAGATTGTTCTGCCTGTCGAGAGATACGGCTTACCTGATGAAGCGTGGGAGCGCTTGGGCGAAGGCTTCGCGCGCGGCGTTCTGGCAGACCTAGCACGTCGATCCGATAGGGAAGCTGATAGCAGTATTGTTCAGGCTATCCGCCTGAGATTGGGCAAGCTCATAGGCAGAGTTCGCATTCCTCCCGACACCCCGATCGGTCAAGCCAAGAAGACGCGCAAAGGCTTCTGGCGATCCTAAACGCTGCGACAAATTGAACCGCTCCCGGCCGCAGTCGATTCGTGGGTCGGTTCGTGGGTAGAACGGACGTTCTTCCGCTATCACATTGTCCACATTGGGAAACAATGTGGGCAATGGCGGACAGGGAGGGATTCGAACCCTCGAACGGCTATTAACCGTTACACACTTTCCAGGCGTGCGCCTTCAACCGCTCGGCCACCTGTCCACCCAGGGAAGGGCAGGGATTTATAGGAAAACGCACGCAAAGCAAACCGGGCGGCTTGGGGCCGCCCGGCTGCCGGTCGCCCTGCGGGGAAACCTAATCCGTTCCCGCCTTGCCCAGGCCCAGATCGTGCTCGGCGGCGACGATGGAGATGGTGTAGCCCGCCACGACGTCGAACAGCGTGTAGAGCATCAGGAAGAAGAAGGTCGAGGTCGCGAAGCCCTTGAGCGTGATGAACTCGACCAGCGCGACCACGAAGACGAGCATCGAAAGACCGTGGTTGATCAGCTCGCTCGAGGTGGTGCGCGTCGCCTTGATCACCTCGATGAAGAGCAGCGCCACGCCCGAGAGCAGCAGGAAGTCGGCGAAGCTGAGCTTCCATTCGTCGCCCGAGAACATCTTGATGGAGAAGGTCGATGTGATCATCGACTGGATGTCGTGATGGCCGGCCACATTGCCGCCGAGCGCGACGAAATTGTAGATCGCGATCGGGATGATAAGCAGCGGAATCAGGCGAAGCATGGAAATCTCCCCGTGGTGTAGAACCCCGTCACCTTATTTACTGTATCACAATGGGGCGGAACAGGGGCCGGGGTGAGGCAGCCTTGTGAAGTTATGGTTAAGGGCGGGCGGTCGGGTTGCACTTTCCCCAAAATCCAAAACCGTCATCGCCCGGCCCGTGAGGGTCCGGGCGACCCAATTTGGCAACCAGCGCAAAATTGGGTCACCCGGATCGCGCGAGAAGCGTGACCGGGTGATGACGACCTTTTGCTTTGGGGGGAAGGTACCCTACGCCGCCCCCGCCACCTGTCCGCGCTCGCGATAGGTCAGATAAAGGTTGCGCGCATAGATGAAGAGGGGAAGCACGTTGCCCAGGACCAGCGGCAGGCTGCGCAGGTGGATCACGTAGACGAGGTTGATCAGCGCGCCCGCCAGGCTGCAGTACCAGAACGCGATGGGGATGACGCTCTTGCCCTCCATCTCGCTCTTCAGCCACTGGATGATGAAGCGCGCGCCGAACACGATCGCGCCCAAAAAGCCGATGGCGTCCCACATGTCGTAAGGGTGGCGGACCACCGCCAGAAGCCAATCCGTCAGCGTCTGCATCTCAAAGCTCTTTCGCCTGAACCTTGCCGCGGAAGCGGCGCATCAGCCACGCAACCCCGAAGAGATCGGGAATGCCGACCATGAGCCGTCCCCAATTGGTGTATTTGGACGTGCCGTGCGCGCGCGGGCGGTCGCGCACGTCGATGAGCTTGACCTGATAACCCTCGCGCATCACGAGCGCGATCAGGAAGCGGTGCATGTTGTCGAAATAGGGCAGGGCGAGGAACACCTCGCGCGGCATCGCCTTCCAGCCGCAGACCGAATCGCGCGTGCCGTCGTTGAGCAGCCAGCGGCGGATCGGGTTGGCGATCTTCGACGCCCAGCGCTTCGAGAACGTGTCCTCGCGCTTGATGCGCTGGCCCGCGACGATGCCGAGTTCCGGTCCGGCGCCGTCGAAGGGCGCGAGCATGGTGTGGATGTCGGCCGGGTCGTTCTGCCCGTCGCCGTCCATGGTGACGACGATGGGGAATCGCGCGGCGCGGATGCCGGTGCGCAGCGCCGCGCTCTTGCCGAGATTGCGGCCATGCACCAGCACGCGCAGCGCCGGCAGCACGGCTTTCAGGCGCACCAGCTCCTCTTCCGTGCCGTCGCTCGAGCCGTCGTCGATGAAGACGGCTTCATAGGTGGCAGGGTCGCGGCCCGCCATGCTGGCTGCGATCTCGGCGATCAGGGGTGCCATGTTCTCGCGCTCGTCCTTGACCGCGACGATCAGGGAAAACGCCGTCTCCGCCGCCATTTCGCGCCTTTGCCAACCGATGCGGGCGCCTTATACAAGGCGGCCTCCCCAAGGAACAGGGCCGCCACATGGGCAAGACCGCTCTCGAGCTGATCCGACGCCGGCCGCTCGCGCTCCTGTTCCTGATCTGCCTGGTCGCCTGGCTGCCCGGCTTCTTCACCATCCCGCCGCTCGACCGCGACGAGAGCCGCTTCGCCCAGGCCAGCAAGCAGATGCTGGAGACGGGCGATTTCGTCGATATCCGCTTCGGCGTCGAGCCGCGCTACAAGAAGCCCGTCGGCATCTACTGGATGCAGGCGGCGACGACCGAGGCGGTGAGCGCCGTCACCGGCGACACCGCGCGCAACCACATCTGGACCTATCGCATCCCTTCGCTGATCGGCGCGCTCGCGGCGGTGGCGCTCGCCTATTGGTGCGCGAGCGCGTTCCTGGGCGTGGAGGGCGCGTTCCTGAGCGCGTTGCTCCTGGGCCTGACGCTGCTCTTGTCGTCAGAGGCCAAGATCGCAAAGACCGACGCGGTGCTGCTCGCCACCGTCATCGGGACGCAGGGCGTGCTGCTCAGGGCCTATCTGGCGCGCGATCCCGCCCAGCCTGCGCTGAGCTTCAGGCTCGCGATGCTGGGCTGGTTCTCCTTCGCGCTCGGCATCCTGATCAAGGGGCCGGTGATCCTGGGCGTATGCGGCGCGACGGCGCTGGTGCTGGTGCTGTGGGATCGCGACTGGCGATGGCTGGGCCGCTTGCGTCCGGTCTGGGGCATCGCGCTGACGCTCGTGATCGTGGCGCCCTGGCTCATCGCCATCGCGCTCAAGAGCCACGGCGCGTTCTATCAGCAGTCGCTCGGCCACGATTTCGGCGCCAAGCTCGCGGGCGGCGAGGAATCCCACGGCCTGCCGCCCGGCTACTACCTGCTCGCGACGACGGCGACGTTCTGGCCGGTGACGCTGTTCCTTGCGCCCGCGCTGGCCGCGACGATCCTCAGCCACCGCCAGTCGGCCGCGCGGTTCCTCCTCGCCTGGGTCGCGTCCTGGCCCGTGTTCGAGATCGTGCCGACGAAGCTTCCGCACTACATCCTGCCGCTCTATCCGGCGCTTGCGATGATGGCGGCGGCGTTCGTTCTTGCCCCAGCCGAGGCGGGGTTGCCCGCATGGCGGCGCCGATGGCTGCCGATCGGCTCCAGCCTGCATTTCCTGCTGGGCGCGGGGCTTCTCTGCGTGGCGATCGTCTATCTCCCCAGGCTCTACGGCGCGGGAACGACGTGGGATCTCTTTGCCGCCGCGGGCGCCACAGCAGTGCTGTCGCTGGCGGCGGTCGTGAGCGCCTTGCGGGGCTCGAAGCCGGTGGCGGTCGCCTTCGCGGCGTTCGCCTCCATCGTGACGCTGTGGGCGGCGACGCTGGACGTGCTGCCCAGGCTCGACCAGCTCATGGTCAGCCCGCGCGAGGCGAAGATGATCGCAGGCCACATGGGCAAGGACGATCCGCCGCCGGTGCTCGCCGGCTATGTCGAGCCCAGCGCCATGTTCCTGATCGGAACGCAGACGCGGCTGACCGACGGCACGCTCGCCGCCGAGATCGGGGCGGCGCAAGGTGGACTGGTAGCGGTCGAGGACGGACAGCGGCCGCGCTTCCTCGCCCATCTGGCCGAGATGGAAGCCGACGCCAAGCCGATCGATGCCATCTCCGGCTTCAACTACTCGCGCGGCCGGCCGGTTCACATCACGCTCTACCGAGTCACGCCGCCGAGCCAGATCACGACTCCGCCGCAGGAGTGAGTCGCGCTTCCTGCACAAAACCGAGCGATCGAGACAACGCTTCATCAACGACTCACAGACTCATGCACGCGCCGAGCGATGAAGTCATAAGCGCGTTGAAGACTTCCGCTTCGCGCGCATGTTCTTCGCGCGCGCACAGCTACGAAGGGATGCGCGAAGTGGTCGCCAAGGCCCGCAAGCGGCTGGTCTCAAAAAACATTCGCTAAGGAGTAGGCGAGGCGCAGGGGTCGTGCGTTGCGAATACTTGTAATCACTTGCTAGTTCTTCAAGAATTCATCGATTTTCGCAGTCGTTTTGCTTGAGAAAATGCGCATCTGTTCCAGTACTCACCCCCCTTCACTTGACAAGCCGGTTCAATCGCTAAATATCGGCACATGTTGTTGTCGCGTCGACGAGAGACCGCTGGGGTTTCGGACGTGATGGCGGGAGTGGTTGCGAGACACCGATGAGTCTCCAGGTGCTGCGGCGGCGAGAGCTCAAGCCCCCGCTACGGACGGTCCGCCCGAAGCCGGACGCGCATCAGACCAGCTTCACGAACATCGAGGCGAGAGCGCACCGGCCGGCGCCGCTGCGCTTTCCGGTCGGCGTCGACACCAAGGCGTTCTACCGCCGCTTCTGGCCCAACACCTCCACGGTCGAGTGGAACGACTGGCGCTGGCAGATGCGCGCCAGGATCAAGAATCTCGCGGAATTGAGCCGTATTTTCAGGCTTTCGGACGACGAACGGACGGCCGTCGAGCGCCACGAAGGCGCGCTCCCCGTCGGCATCACACCTTATTATGCGAGCCTGATGAGCCTGACGGACGCGCGCGAGCCCTTGCGCCGCACCCACATCATGACCGGCGACGAGTACGTCCGCCTGCCCGGCGAGGACGACGATCCGCTCGGCGAAGACCACGACACCGTGGCCCCCGGCCTCGTGCACCGCTACCCCGACCGGGTGCTGTTCCTGACGACGGGGACATGTTCGACCTATTGCCGCTATTGCACCCGCGCCCGGGTGGTGGGCAATCCGGGCGGCGAGTACCAGTTCTCGACCCGCCAATGGGACCAGGCGCTGGCCTATCTCGAGACTCACACGGAGGTCCGCGACGTCCTTCTCTCCGGCGGCGACCCGCTGACCTTGGGCGACGACAAGCTCGACTGGCTGCTCGGCCGCCTGCGCGCCATCAAGCACATCGAGTTCGTCCGCATCGGCTCCAAGATGCCGACGGTCACGCCCCAGCGCATCACCAAGAGCCTGGTCGCGATCCTGAAGAAGCATCATCCCCTGTGGATGAGCCTGCACTTCACCCACCCGAACGAGCTCACGCCGGAGACGACCGAGGCGACGGCGCGGCTGGCCGATGCCGGCATCCCGCTCGGCAGCCAGACGGTGCTGCTCAAGGACATCAACGACAGCCCTGCCGTCATGGTCCCCTTGATGCACGGCCTGCTCAAGCGCCGGGTGAGACCTTATTACCTCTATCAATGCGACCCGATCCGCGGCTCGGGCCATTTCCGCACGCCGGTCAGCAAGGGTCTGGAGATCATCCAGGCGCTGCGCGGCCACACCACCGGCTATGCGACCCCGATCTTTGCGGTCGACGCACCCGGCGGTGGCGGCAAGATCCAGCTCGCGCCGGACCCCGTGGTCGGCCGCGACGGCGACGACCTGCTGCTCAGGAATTTCGAGGGGAAAGTGTACCGCTATCCCGATCCCGGCGGGAGCCTGGGAAGCGACAAGGGGGCTTGATGCGCATCGGCGTAACCTACGATCTCAGGGCCGACTACCTCGCCATGGGCATGAGCGAGGAGGACACGGCCGAGTTCGACAGTGAGATCACCATCGCCGCGATCTGCTCGGCGCTCGGCGGGCTGGGGCTGACGCCCGTGCGCATCGGCTCGGTGAAGCATCTGATCGCAAAGCTCGCCAAGGGCGAGCACTTCGATGCCGTGTTCAATTTCTGCGAAGGGCTGAAGGGCGTGGCCCGCGAGGCCCAGGTGCCCGCGATCCTCGACATCTACGACATCCCATATGTCTTCTCCGATCCGCTGACGCTGGCGCTCGCGCTCGACAAGGGCATGTGCAAGCGCGTGGTGCGCGACGCGGGCGTCCCCACGGTCGATTTCCGCATCATCGAGAAGCTTGCCGACGTGAAGAAGGTCGATCTGGCCTTCCCGCTGTTCCTGAAACCCGTCCGCGAGGGATCGGGCAAGGGCGTGGGCGCGGATTCCAAGGTCGAGAACGCGCGCGACCTGCGCCGGGTAGCGGGCACCCTGCTCGCCAAGTTCAACCAGCCGGTCCTGGTGGAGGAGTTCCTCCCCGGCCGCGAGTTCACCGTCGGCATCGTCGGCACCGGAGACGACGCCGCGGTGCTGGGCGCGTCCGAGATCGTGCCGATCGGCAATTGGGTGGGCGACGGCTACGGCTACGAGAACAAGGAGTATTCCGACGACAAGGTCTCCATCGTCGAAGCCGACGCGGAGAACACCAAGGCGGCGGGCGAGGTTGCGCTGGCGGCATGGCGGGCGCTGCGCTGCCGCGATGGCGGGCGCGTCGACATCCGCTGCGACGCCGACGGCAAGCCGCATTTCATCGAAGTCAACCCGCTCGCAGGCCTGCGTCCCGAATATTCGGACCTCTGCCTGATCGCGCAACGCAAGGGCATCAACCATGCCCAGCTCGTGGCCAAGATCATGGCGGCGTTCTTCAAGCGTCATCCGGACCTCAAAGTAAAGCCGCGTCCGCGGGTCGTGGCCGCCTGAACCACATGCGGGTCCTGGTCCTCCATTCCGACGTGGCGCCGGACGCGCCGCCCGACGAGTTGGACACGCTGGATTCCGCCGCCGCCGTCGCCGACGCGCTGGAGAAGCGCGGTCATCAGGCGCCCAAGGCCGCCTTCGCGCCCGACATGGCGTTCCTCAAAGGTCTCCTGGACACCCACAAGCCCGACGTCGTGTTCAACGTGGTCGAGTCGGTGTTCGGCGCCGGCATCTATTCGTCGCTGGCGCCCGCGATGCTCGACCGGCTGGGCGTGCCTTACACCGGCGCGACCGCGGCGCATTTCGCGGCCACGACGGACAAGCCCTTCGGCAAGAACGTGCTGCGCGTCGGCGGCGTGGTGACGCCGCATTGGGCCGTGGGCCCCGGCTGGGACGGCCTCGACGCGGACGCGCTCTACATCGTCAAGGCAGCGGACGAGGACTCCTCGGTCGGCATCGACGACGCGTCGGTCGTGCCGGGAAGCGAAGTGCGGGCGCGCGCCGAGCATTGCAGGAAGAAATTCGGCGGCCGCTGGTTCGCGGAAGCCTATGTCGACGGGCGCGAGTTCAACATCGCGGTGATGGCGGGCGAGGGCGGGCCGACGGTCTTCCCGCTGGCCGAGATGCGGTTCAACGACGAATGGCCGGACGGCAAGCCCAAGCTCGTGAGCTTCGCCGCGAAATGGGAAGAGGACACGTTCGACTACAGCGGCAGCCAGCGCCGCTTCGGCTGCGAGGCCGAGGAGCCGGAGCTCGCCCGCCAGCTCGTCGAGACGACGAAGAAGGTGTGGCACCTGTTCTCGCTGCGCGGCTACGCGCGCGTCGACTACCGCGTCGATGCGGACGGCAAGCCCTGGGTGCTGGAGATCAATCCCAATTGCTGCATCTCGACCGACGCCGGCTTCGCCGCCGCCGCCGAGCAGGCCGGCATCTCCTACGACGAGCTGATCAACCGCGTGGCGCTCGCCGCCCTGCACGCATGAGCGTCGCCGCGCTGTCGCGCGCGTATCCTTCGATCTTCAAGGCTCCCGTGCTGCGCAGCGTCGATACGCAGATCTTCGCGTTGCGCTATTTCACGCATTGCATGAGTTGCGGCTTCTGCGGCGACCAGTGCTGCTCCTACGGCGTCGATATCGATGCGGAGAACGCGCAGACGCTGCTCGCGCTGGGCGAGGGCTTCGAGGCGTTCATCGGTGTGCCGAAGAGCGAATGGTTCACCGACGAGATCGTCGAGGACGCCGAGTTCCCCTCCGCTCGCCACCGCCGCACGCGCGTGCGCGGCAGCCATTGCGTCTTTCACAAGCAAGACGGACGCGGCTGCCTGATCCATGCATGGTGCCTTCAGAACGGGCTCGACTATCACCTCTTGAAGCCGATGGTGAGCATCCTTTTTCCCCTGACCTTCGAGCATGGCTGTCTGGTGGCGTCGAGCGAGGCGGTGGATCGCAGTCTCGTTTGCTCGGGCAATGGCCCGACGCTCTACGAAGGCGTACGCGGAGAGCTTGCCTACTACTTCGGCGACGCGCTGGTCGCGGAGTTGGATGCGATGGCCATCTCCTCCTCTCCCCTTGAGGGAGAGGACGCAAAATCTTGCACTTAGCGGAGCGCAAGCGCAGCTAAGTGCTTAGATTTTGCTGGTGAGGGGAGATTGGTTGGTGCAGCCAGACTCACCCCTCACCTGAAAAATCAAGGGCTTGGTCTTCGGCTCACGCTCAGCCCAAACCCATGTTTTTTCTTCCTCTCCCTCAAGGGGAGAGGAAAGTTCGGAACATATGTTCCGTATACGGAAAATAATTCTGCCCGCACCCCTTGAACTCCCGGTTGCAATCACCATTTCTCGATGCGGAAGTTGCAAGAGGCACGTTTGCCGTTGCTCTAATCGTCGCTTGGGCAGGTCAGACAGGGAAGGGTGCAAGTCCAGGCGCGCCCGCGTGGAACGCAAGTTCCCGTAATCCCGCGGACGAATGCGAAGATGTCTGTCCGCTGCTTCTTGATTGGGCTCGCGGCTGCTCGCCGGAGCTTCGGAAACCCGAAAAAGGCCTGCGGACAGCGTCCCTCTGCGGGCCTTTTCGCTAGGTGAGGCTTCCTTCCGCGACGTGCTCGCGATGCACGCGGCGCTCGCGCCAGACGATATAAAGGCCCGCGACGATCACCACGCCCGCGCCGGCAAGCACGATGCGCTCGGGGATCTCGGCGAAGAAGAGGTAGCCGAGCGCCACCGCCCACACCATCGCCGCGTAGTCGAACGAGGCCAGCAGCGACGGCTCGGCGTAGCGGTAGCAATAGGTCATGCAGAGCTGGCCGACGCCGCCCATCAGCCCGCAGAGGACGAGCAGGCCCGTCTGCTCCCAGCCGAGCGGCTTGAACCACCACAGCATGGACACAGCGCCGGCGCTCGCGCAGACGACCATGAAATAGAACACGATCGCCTCGCTGGTCTCCGTCGCGCTCATGTGGCGGATGAAGACGACGACGAAGGCCGACAGCAGCGCGCCGGTGAGCGCCGCGCCCGCGCCCACCGCCGAACCGGCCGAGGAACCGAACACGCCGTGCGGCTCGGCCATCAGCAGCACGCCTGCGAAGCCGATCACGACCGCGAGCGCGCGGTGCGGTCCGACCTTCTCGTTCAGCAGAAGCGCCGCCAGCACGGTGGCGAAGATCGGCATCACGAAGCTGAACGCGGTGACGTCGGCCAGCGGCAGGCGCGTCACCGCGAAGAAGTTCAGGAACATGCCGGCGGTGCCGGCGATGGAGCGGCGCAGGTGCAGCCAGGGATGCCCGGTCCGCACCGCCGCCAGGGGATTGCTGCCGTGGAACGCGAACAGGACGGTCGGGATAAGCGCGAAGAAGCCGCGGAAGAACACGACCTCGCCCACCGGCACGTCTCCCGCCAGCCGGATCAGCACGTACATCACCGAGAAGGTGAGCGTGGCCGCGAGCTTGAGCAGGATTCCGAGGGTGACGGGTTTCACGGGCGGGCGAGTCGGACGGGGCGGCGATTGTTGTTACGCCAGTGCGCGCGCTGTGTCGAAGCATGACGGCCATGCATTTCGACCCAGCGGCACGTCGCCCTTCGAGGCTCGCTACGCTCGCACCTCAGGGTGACGTGCCTATTGTTAGAAACAAGCTCGTCATCCTGAGGTGCGAGCCGAAGGCGAGCCTCGAAGGATGACCCATCAGGATGCGTTCAGCCCAAGCATCCCCGCAACGACGCCGCGATCGCGTTGAGCAGCTTGGGATAGAGCTCCGGCCCCGGCACGAGCTCCGCGCCCAAGGGATCGAGCACGCCTATGCGCGCGGGACTGCCCTCCACCAGCGTCTGGATCAGCGCGGGCGGGAATTGCGGCTCGCGGAAGACGCAGGCGACGCCGCGCGTGCGGATGGCGTCGCGCAGCATCGAGACCCGCCTCGGTCCCACGGGCCGGTCCGGCGCGACGGTGACCGCCCCCATGGACGACAGGCCGAAGCGCCGCTCGAAATACTGGTAGGCGTCGTGGAAGACGATGTACCGCCGGCCCCGCAGCGGCGCGAGCTTCGCGGCGAGGTCCTTCTCCTGCGCCTTCAGCCGCGCGATCTCCTTGCGCCCGTTGGCCGCATAGAGCGCGGCATGCGCCGCGTCTGCCTTCGACAGGGAGGCTGCAATCGCCGTCGTCATCGCCACGGCGTTTTCCGGGTCGAGCCAGATATGCGGATCGGGAGCCGTCTCGGTGATGGCCTGGATCTCATCCCACAAGCCTCCCCAGCGGGCGGGCAGCCGCTCCACGCCGGGCGCGCTCTCCAGCACCACGACGCTGCCATGCGCCAGGGTCGCGAGCGGACGGGCGAGATAGGTCTCCAGATCGGGACCGACTTCGAAGATGACCGCCGCCGCGCCGATCTTGGCCGCGTCGGAGGGCTTGAGCGCGTAGGAGTGCTCCGACTGCGCGCCCTGGATGAGCAGGTCCGGCGTGCCCGCGCCCGCCATCACGGCCGCGACCAGCGAATGGATGGGCTTGATGGTCGCGAGCACCTTGGGCGCGGCATGCGCGGGAAGCGCGGCCAGGATGATGCATAGGGCCGTGGCCAAGGCGCTGCGCACTGCTAGTCTCCCGCCATGTTCGACGCCACAAGACCTCCGGAATTCGCCGATGTCGAGGCCGCCGCCGCCCGCATCGCGCCCCATGCGACCGAGACACCGCTTTTCGAAAGCCGCGCGCTCAACGAGACGCTCGGCGCCCGCGTGTTCCTGAAGCCCGAATCGCTGCAGCGCACGGGCTCGTTCAAGTTCCGCGGCGCCTATAACCGCATCAGCCTGATCCCCCAAAGCGAACGCCGTGGCGGCGTGGTCGCGTTCTCTTCCGGCAATCACGCCCAGGGCGTCGCCGCGGCCGCCAAGATCTTCGCCATCCCTGCCGTCATCGTCATGCCCAGGGACGCGCCGCGCGCGAAGATCGAGGGCACCAAGGCTTATGGCGCCGAGGTCCAGTTCTACGACCGCGTGACCGACGACCGCGAAGCCATCGCGGCGCGCGTCTGCGACGAGCGCGGCGCGACCTTGGTGCGTCCCTTCGACGACGCCGGCGTGGTGGCGGGGCAGGGGACGATCGGGCTCGAGATCGCGCGCCAAGCGCCGGTCAAGCTCGATGCGGTCTTCGTGCCCTGTAGCGGCGGCGGGGTGGCGAGCGGCATCGCGCTCGCGCTGTCCGGCGCGAGCCCCGGGACCAAGGTCGTCAGTGTCGAACCCGAGAACTTCGACGGCATGCGCCGCTCGCTTCTGGCCGGCGAGCGCAGCGCGGCGCCGGGCGGGGCGCTGTCCATCGCCGACGCCCTGATGGCGCCGATCCCCGGCAAGGTGCCCTTCGCACTCGCGAAAAGATGGATCGCGGAGGGCCTCGTGGTCAGCGACAAGGACTTGGCACGGGCCGTCGCCTACGCCGCGGGGACGCTGAAATTAATCATAGAACCCGGCGGAACGGCTGGGCTCGCGGCCCTCCTGGCCGGCAGGTCGGCCGTACACGGAAAAAGTGTGGCGGTGGTGCTGACCGGGGGGAATTGCGACCTCGAGACGGTCGCGGAATGCATCGCGGCGGCCGCGCGCGATTGAAAGTTTCATGACGGCGCGCCCGCGGTTACCAATTCGGCACAATCGCTTTCCAACCGGCCCGGTTTTCGCTACATTGAAGAAAATAAAGTGCAACTGGGTTGGGGTGACATGGTTGACGGGGGATACGGCTCGCGCCGTTACGCGAAACTTGGCGCCATTCTGGCTGTGACGCTGACGCTGGTGGGTTGCGGCGGCATGGAATTGCTGCCCCACCGTACCGACCTCTCCGAGGATCAGAGCTTCAAGAACTACTCCGACGTCGTGCTCGCCTATCAGAGCATCGTGCCCGGACAGACGCGCGAGGCCGATCTCGCCAAGATCGGCTTCGACGTCACGGTTCAGCCGAACGCGGAGTCGATCTCCTATCTCGGCGTCGTCGAGCGCTTCATGCCGCGCGATTCCATCAAGTTCGACCGGCTGGCCAAGCCCGTGCAGGCCTGCATCGAGGCGCAGGAGCGCTGCTCGGCCTACGTCTTCCGCCCCTCGCGGCTCGAGCAGCAGCGCACGGGCAGCATCTTCCTCGACCTGATGGGCTTCGAGCGCACCACGATCGACCACGGCTGGGCGGCGGAAGTCGTGCTCCTGATGCAGGACGGCCACGTCGCCTACAAGGTGATGTCCGGCAAGCCGCATATCGAGGGCTATCACGACGACATCCAGCCGCTCGGCCCGTTCCAGGACCTGGGCGACCAGGCGCTGCATGTGTCGGGGCGGTTCTTGTAAATCTCACCCCTGTGTCATGGCCCGCACATGCGGGCCACCCAGGTGATCAAACGCAAAGAGCTCGGAGGTTGTCTCCGAGCTCTTTTTGCTTCGCCGAATTCTACGCCCAACTGGGTGGCCCGCAGTCGCGGGCCATGACAGTTGAGTGAGCTGTCACCGCGGCGCCAAAACCATCATCATCTGGCGGCCTTCCATCTTGGGGTACTGCTCCAGCTTCGCGAAGGTCTCGGTGTCCTTCTGGATGCGGGTGAGCAGCGCCATGCCCAGATGCTGGTGCGCCATCTCGCGGCCGCGGAAGCGCAGAGTGACCTTGACCTTGTCGCCTTCGCCGAAGAAGCGCTGCATCGCCTTCATCTTCGTGTCGTAGTCGTGGTCGTCGATGGTCGGGCGCATCTTGATCTCCTTGATCTCGATGACCTTCTGCTTCTTGCGCGCCTCGTTGGCTTTCTTCTGCTGCTCGTATTTGAACTTGCCGTAGTCCATCAATTTGACCACGGGGGGCTTGGCCTCGGGCGAGACTTCGACCAGGTCGAAGCCTTTCTCCTCCGCGATGGCACGACCCTCGTCGATGCCGACCTCTCCGTATTTGTGACCGTCGTCGCCGATCAGGAGGATCGTGCGGGAGAAGATTTCCTCGTTGACGCGCGGACCGTCCTTGGCGGGCGGCGGCGCGTTGCCGGCTGCAAAACGTCTGGGGACTATGACTCTCTCCTTTGCTAGGCCCGCGCCAATGCCCGTTCGCTCCGCGAGGGCTTGGCCCGGCCTCGCGAAACGTTGTCACGGTTCATGGGCAGAGCGGGTGTCCTCGGGCTGGGCGGTCGCGGGGCGACCGTCGATGGCGCAGAGAATAGGGCGGAAACCGCGATTCGCAAGCCCTATTCGGCCACGTCCTTGCGGGATTCCGCCTCGTCCCTGATGCGTTTTATGAAAGTTTCCAGCGCCATCGCCCCCAGATCCTTGCCGGATCGCAGGCGCACGGCGACCTTGCCCTCGGCCGCCTCGCGCTCGCCGACGACCAGCATGTAGGGGATCTTCTGCAGCTGGGCGTCGCGGATCTTCTTCTGCATGCGCTCGTTGGCGCCATCCACCTCGACCCGCAGGCCGCCGCCCGTGTCGGGGATGGACACTTCCGAAAGCGCTCGCTTCACCGATTCCGCGTAGGCGTTGGCCTTTTCGCTGATCGGGATGATCTTGGCCTGCACCGGCGCGAGCCACACCGGGAACGCGCCCGCATAGTGCTCGATGAGGACGCCGATGAAGCGCTCCATCGAGCCCAGCACGGCGCGATGCAGCATGGCGGGGCGTTGCCGCGATCCGTCTTCCGCGACATATTCGGCGCCGAGCCGTCCGGGCAGGTTGAAGTCCACCTGCACGGTGCCGCATTGCCAGGCCCGTCCGATCGCGTCGTAGAGCGTGAACTCCAGCTTGGGCCCGTAGAACGCGCCTTCGCCCGGGTTGAGCTTGTAGGGAACGCCCATCTTCGTGCAGGCGTCGGCGAGATCGGCCTCGGCCTTGTCCCAGACTTCGTCGGTGCCGATGCGCTTTTCCGGCCGGGTCGAGAGCTTCACGTCGACGCTGTCGAAGCCCAGCTCCTTGTAGACCTCGAAGATGAGCCGCGAGGCATGCACGGCCTCGTCGGTCATCTGCTCGGGCGCCATGAAGATGTGCGCGTCGTCCTGCGTGAAGCCGCGCACGCGCATCAGTCCGTGCAGCGCGCCGGAAGGCTCGTAGCGGCTGCACGAGCCGAATTCCGACATGCGGATGGGAAGCTCGCGATAGGAGCGCATGCCCTGCTTGAAGATCTGCACATGCCCCGGACAGTTCATCGGCTTGAGCGCGAGCAGCTTGTCCTCGCCTTCGATCTCGACCGCGAACATGTGCTCGCGATACCAGTCCCAATGGCCCGACTGCTGCCAGAATTTGTGGTCCATCAGCAGCGGCGTCTTCACCTCGACATAGTCGTGGCGCTGGAACTTGCGGCGCGCATAGGCCTCGAGCGTGCGATAGAGGGCGTGGCCTTTCGGATGCCAGAACACCTGGCCGGCCGCCTCCTCCTGCATGTGGAAGAGGTCGAGCTCCTTGCCGAGCTTGCGGTGGTCGCGCTTCTCCGCTTCCTCGATGCGCTTGAGATATTCGTCGAGCTCCTTCTGGTCGCGCCAGGCGGTGCCGTAGATGCGCTGGAGCTGCGCGTTCCTCGCGTCGCCGCGCCAATAGGCGCCGGCGATCTTGGTGAGCTTGAACGCGTCGCCGATCTTGCCCGTGCTCGCGAAATGCGGACCGCGGCAGAGGTCGTGCCAATCGCCGTGCCAATAGATCGAGACGTCCTCGCCTGCCGGGATGCTCTCGATCAGCTCTGCCTTGTAGAGCTCGCCGATGCCTTTGAAATGCGCGACCGCCTTGTCGCGCGGCCACACTTCGCGTCTGGTGGGAAGATCGCGCTTGATGATCTCGCGCATCTTCTCCTCGATCCGGGGCAGGTCCTCGGGCGTGAACGGGGTGGCGCGCGCGAAGTCGTAATAGAAGCCGTCCTCGATCGCGGGGCCGATGGTCACCTGGGTGCCGGGGAAAAGCTCCTGCACCGCCATGGCCAGTACATGCGCCATGTCGTGGCGGATCAACTCCAGCGCCTCGGGGTCCTTCTTGGTGATGACGCGGATCTTCGCGTCGTGCTCGATGGGGCGGAACAAGTCCCACTGCTTGCCGTCGACCTCCAGGATCAGGGCGGCCTTGGCCAGGCCCGGCCCGATCGCCGCCGCGATCTCGGCCCCGGTCACGCCGCGCATGAACGTCATCGCCTTGCCGTCCGGCAGGGTGATGGTCACGTTGGCGCTGGAAGCGGGGGCGGACACGGCGTTCTCCTTTGGCGAGCGTAAAAAGCGAGGGGACCATCCCCACCGACCCCCGGAAAGTCAAGGGAACGGTCACTTTTCCGCGCGGGCGTTGAACTCGGCGGGCCTGGGGATCATTATCTCTCCCGCGAGGGGTCGCGACGTTTCGGAGACGAACTATGAGAACCTTGGTTTCAGCGCTGACGGCGGCGGCCATCGCCGCGGGCGCAGTGGTGCCTGCCGCGGCGGCGCCGGTGTGCCTGACATCCTATCTGATCGATCACACCAGCGTTCAGAAGGACAACCAGACGATCCTGTTCTACATGAAGGACGGCAAGGTCTTCGCCAACACGCTGATGTCGGCGTGCCCGAGCCTGCACTTCCACGGCTATGTGATGAACATCCCCGGAGGCAACGAGACGATCTGCTCCAACCAGCAGAGCATCCGCGTGCTGGTGACGAACGAAGTCTGCCAGATGGGCGCGTTCACGCCCTACACGCCCGCGGCGAAGGTGCAGGACAAGTCCTGATCGCGCATTCGGGGCTGGAGATGCGAAGGGCCGGAGGCGAGAACCTCCGGCCCTTCCCGTTTTGAGTCCGGCGCAGACTATTTGCGCGCCAGGATCTCGATGTTGACCGAGTATTTGCCCGCCGCGCTGCAGACCATGTTGAGGTCGCGGATGTTGCGGTTGCCGCCCGGCAGGTCGACGACCTTGACGCGGCCCTGGTCCAGGCGCCCGACGTCGAGCATGGCTGTCGAGCCATTGCCGAAGGTCACCCGCACGCGGCCGCAGCGCGCGTCGTCGTTGACCGCGCGGAAGCCCAGGCGGTCGACGTTGCGCCCGGCCCAGCCGGCGAAGGTCTGCTCGCTGTCGCGGCGGCCGTCGAAGCTCTCGCGGCCGAGCGTGACCCACGCGTTGGCGTCATAGCCGTTGTTGGGCGCCGACCAGTGGAACATGCGCGACCAGAACAGCGCCCAGTCCGGGCTGCGCATCCATTCGTCCTTGTAGCGGCCCACCTCGGCGGCGAGATAGATCTTGGCGCCGCCGCGCGCGTCGGAGCGGCAGGTGAACGACACGTCGCGCACCCGGCGCGTGCCGCCGCGCAGATCGACCTCGACGGGCCGGTCCTCGCGCAGCATCCCTGAGAACACATCCTGCTTCGAGCCGTCGGCGAAATGCGCGACGATCTTGGCGCACGCCACGTCGTTGCCGTCGGCGACGAGGCGCAAGCCTTCCATGCCGCCGCCGAAGCGCGTCCAGGCGGTGTCCTTGTCCATGCGGTAGCCGACATCGACGCTGCCCAGGCGGACATAGTCGGCCAGCGCGGGGGCTGCCAGCCCGACGGTCGCGGCGAACGCGGCCGTGGCCAGCAAGGTGGATCGTTTCATTGCCTACTCCTCTTCCCAATGGTTCCTCGCGCGACGACGCCACACGGGTTCGTTGCCGCACATTCGGGCAGGCAACATGTACTGAACATGAAGAGGGCGTGGTGGTTCCGTTCATATTGGCGGAACCGGCAACGGCCGGGCGGTCAATCGGCCGCGAAACGGGCGAAGGACTCGAGATGGAGGATTTGGAAGATCGGGTTCGCGCTGTCGCAGTTAAAGCTTATCTTGCGCAGCTTGGCGCCGCCTGAGGGCAGATCCACGGCGGTTATCCGGTTGGCTTTCAAAGGCGGGATCGCGAGCATCTGGGTTTGGCCGTCCCGCAGGAAAAGTTCCGCGCTCTTGCAACTCGCATCGCTGTCGACCGGCATCAGGCCGATGCTCTTGACCGTGTGGGGCAGGCTCACCGGCACCGAGCCTCTGCCTTTGCTCTTGTCGTTGCTGAGCCTTTGCCATCCCTGGGTTTCGCTCCTGTCGCGTCTCACGACGATGTGCACGTCGGTCGTGTGATCGGCATGACAATGCAGCACCAGATTGGACGGCGCGCCGGCGTCCGCCGGAAGCTTGGCGTATGCCACCATGCCTTCCCGGATCGTTCGTCCCTCGATGTGCAGGCTGCTGCTGTCCGGGTAGGTGACAGAAATGTCCGTGCAGAAGATCGTTTCCTTTGGCGACAGAAACCCGATTTCCTCCGGCTTACGGCCCTCCAGGCCACTGAAGATCGTCGGAACGCGATAATGCTCCCGCAGCGTGACGCTCCCTATCTCCTGCCATTGAATGAGGTTGTTGCGTTCCTCGTGCAGGGGAATATCCGCGGCAGCGGCAGGCAGCGGCGCCATGCAGGCGGCGATCAGGACCAACAAGCGCTTCATGGCGGTCTCCCCTTTGAGAGGAGGCTACCACGATCCGGTGGGGCGCGGGAGTTGCGCCCCACCAGCGGTTGCGAATTCTAGTTCCGCCGGTTTGCCGCGAGCCGCGTCGAGCCGCCGGTCACCATCTCACCGCTCGACGCTTCCGTCTCGCACGCCGCGTAGCCTTCGGTGTCCACCCTCTGGTTGGAGATGAAGGAGGCGAGCGAGCGCTGGCCGTCGGGATTGAGCGCCGTGTCGAACGCCGCGTTGGCCGCGGAGCAATAGGCCTGCATTCCGTGCAGCCCGCTCAGCGAGAAGTCGTTGGCGAGCGCCGTCTTGTAGGCGTGATACGCGCTCGACCCGCCATGGCCGTGCTGGAAATAGCCGAGCAGCGTCGCGTCCTCGTCCTGCAGCTCGTGCTGATATGACACCACGAACCGGTTGTAGAGACCGACATCGTTGCAATAGAGCGCCGCCACCATGAGCTCCTGCTGCATCGCCGCCGTCTTCAGCGCCAGCGCCTCGCCCGGCTTGGCGCACGACCCCGCGGCCCAGCTCTGTCCCGCCATCGCGACCAGCGCCAGCACGCTCCCCGCCGTCTTCATCACCGTTCTCATTGTCCCACTCCTCGTTGTTGCCCCAGTCCGCTTTCTCAAGATGCGTCGGCGCGCGTGCAGCGGCCCGCGGGCGGATCGGCCCGGTCGAGATGCGCCACGACGCTGCCGTTGCCGCCGCTGCATGCGACCCAGCGGAAGTCCCGTTCCGCGTCGGCAGATTTGATGTTGGTGTCCGTGAGCAGGAGCACGTATCCGTTCGCGCTCACCGCTCCGTTCTTGGCGCCCGCGCCGCAATCGGCGACCGGATCGCTCGACTTCTGCAGGCAATAGGCGAACTGCACGCCATAGGCGCAGCGGTTGCGGAAGCCGACGTTTGCGCCGTCGCTCTCGATCGTGAGGCAATCCGATGCGCCGTGTCCGTCGGGAACCGCGGAGGCGAGCGTCACCTGTGCGGGCGGGCTCGCCTGCGTGACGGGCGCGGCCGGCTGGACCGTTGCGGCTGGGGGGGAGATAGCCGCAAGCGGTGCCGCGACGGCAGCGTCGATCGTGTGCACATCAGATGTGCGCACGGCGATCTGCGTCAATCCGGCCGCGCCCGAACTTGTAACCGCACCGCCCTGGTACATCCCGATCTTGTAGGGACCCTGGGCGGGCGGCGGTGTCGCCTGTTTCCTGGCGATGTGCGATGGGGCCGGCGCGCAGCTTTGCGCGGGCCGCGCCGCTTTCTTGGCATGGTCCGCGACGCCCAGCCGTTCGGCATAGGCGGCAAGCGCTGCCTGCTTCTCGCTCGCGCTGAAGGCGTGACCCGACGGATACCAGGCGAAGCAGCTCATCTCGCCGCTTGTGGCATGCAAGGTCAGCGAGACGCCGCCGTCGCCGTTGGCGACGAGGGATTCGGTCCGCCCGTCGGCGAACTGCGCTTCCATGCCGTTTTCGGTCTCGCGGAAGAAGCCCACGACATGACCGGCATCGCCGTCATCGGCGATGGTGCCGAGCCTGTCCGAGACGAAGGAGAAGGTGGAATGCTGGGCCGCGCCGTTCGGCGCCGCCAGCGCCAGCGCGAAGCCGCCTTCCGACGACGACAAGGTCAATGTCGAGCCGTCGACGGCCATGAGCCTCACGCCGGCCAAGGGTGAAAGCCAACCAGGGCTTTCGGTCGCGGCCGGTGCTCCGCCCGCCTCCGCCGGGTGCGCATAAGCGCAAGCCAAAGCCAGAGCGCCGGCCGCTAACTGAAATGTGCCGCTACGCGGCGTCACGTGCCGCTCCGCTGCTGCTGCTCGCGCAGCGACATCAGCACGATCACGCCCAGCATCTCCTGCTGCGTGGGTTGCGAGGACGGCTGGAGCGCGGCTTTCACCGCCAGCCTCGCCATGCTCGCATCCAGCGTCTCGCGCGCCGCGACGCGCTGCTTCGGCTTGGCGTGCATGTCCTGCGCGAGAGCCGTCTCGCCCGCGCATGCGAGCGCGAGACATGTCCCCAATATCTTGATTGTCCTGGTCATCGTGTTCCCCAACTCGCTTTCGACCGTGAGCGATGATGCGCTCGTGCGCGCGCAAGTCGACTTAATCCCCGCACGAGCATGAAGCGCTGCTTAGGCGTGTCGGGAAGTGTTTCGTAAAGTTCGAATTGAAAGGGAGGCGATACGGTATGGCGGCGAACACAGGCACAGAAAAACGCTAAGACTTATGCGGGTATATAAAATTCGATTTAAATTCCAGATTGTGTATACTGCCTGACGAAGGGGGTGTCGGAACAAGGAAAGTAACGATGCATCCTCACATGCTTCGTGCCGCGGGTCTTTCGATCCTGCTCGCGTCCTCAGCCGGAGCCGCCATACGCAGCCGCGACTTTCCGCAAACCCCGGCCGACATCCATCTCGAGATGGTGTTCAACTCCAACACCACTCTCAGCGAGGAGACCGGCAACGTCGATGTCGTCTGAGGTTCGTCTAGCGCGACGCAGCCGCCCGGCATGTACAATTCCTTCTATATTCCGATCCCAGTGGACGCCGGCGATGGCGCCTTCCACAACGTGAATTGGTATCTGGCGCATCATCCGGACTGGCTGGAATACGAATGCGATCAGAAGACGCTTGCCTATACATACAAGGACAAGAAGCGTGCACCGCTCGATTTCGCCAATCCACAGGTTCGCGATTTCCAGTGGTCGAACTGGATCGATCCCGCTCTGGCGCAGGGATATCAGGGCATCGCGGTGGACGAAGCCGACCTGCTCAACGATTTCCATCGTTGCGGCCATTTCGACACGAGTCACCAGTGGGTCGCACAATACACGGGCGATGCGAACGACAGCGCTTTTACCCGCGACATGCTGCAATGGACGAAGCTCACGCTGAAGCACATCCATGCACAGAACGCGACCGCGACGATGCAGCTCAACGCGCCGTATAACCTTTCCGCCTCGGACGCCGACAACAAGACGTTGATGGCGACCACGGATCTGCTGTTCGACGAGCGCGGCTTCACCAACTACGGCGTTCCTCCGGAAGTGCCGACGCCCGACCAATGGCAGACGATCGTCGACCAGATCGACTATCTCCAGTCTAAGCGCATCTGCTATATGACGAACGGCGAGGAGCCGAGCATCGACATCACGCCGGCAGAGCGGCAATGGGTGATGTCGAACTATCTGCTCGTGCGCGACAACTGCACCTACATGTATATGACCGGTCCGGGTCAATACGGCCAGCTGGTGCAGTTCCCGGAATACAAGATCGTCATCGGCAAGCCCACGGACGACAAGTTCCAGACCCAGGGCGTCTGGGAGCGCGACTACGCGAAAGGCCTAACGTTGGTGAACCCGTCCAATTCTTCAGAGACGGTGGCCCTGCCCGCAGGACATTGGTTCGACGTCAACGGCAACGACGTCGGGTCCAGCGTCACGTTGGGTCAGCAGACGGGACTGGTTCTGCTCAATCACCGCTAGGTCTTGTCATGAGTGGGTGCCGATGGTGTAGGGTCGCGGCCTGCCGACACCATCAGGCCCGCTCATGACCGACACGCTTCCCGACCGCCTCAGCGTCAATCCCACGAGCCCGCATTATGACGAGGCGCTGCTCGCACGCGGCGTCGGCATCCGCTTCAACGGCCAGGAGAAGACCAATGTCGAGGAATACTGCGTGAGCGAGGGCTGGATCCGCGTCACCGCCGGCAAAAGCCTCGACCGCCACGGCAACCCCATGACGATCAGGCTGAAGGGCACGGTCGAGCCCTATCTGCGCGACGACGCGCCGGCCTAAGCAAGCCTGAGACTCTTCAGCCGCGTTTCGACGGACGCCGGCCGGTGTGGTGCACGTTGCGGCCGCGCGGCAGGTTCTTGAGCGCGGGCTCCTTCTCGGAAGTCGCCGTGACCAGATCGGCCACCGTCACCTTCAGGACCTTGGCCATCCTGGAGAGGAGCACGACGCTCGGGTTGGAGATGCCGCGCTCGATCCCGCTCATATAGGTGCGGTCGATATCGGCTTCGAGGGCGAGCTGCTCCTGCGAGAGGCGGCGGCCCAGGCGGAGGCGCCGCACGGTGCGCCCGATCTGTTTGCGAATGTCCATGTCCGATTGAATCCAGATTGTTGTTTATTGAACGACGGCTTATATGCTACATCAGAAAAAGAAGCCACAAACCTTGAGGTACGGATCCATGGTTGCGGACGGCGGCGGCGCGGCGCCGGGGCTTTTGCCGGCCCTGGAGGCGCTCCTCGGGCTCTGGCGAAGCCGCTACGAAAGCGGGCCTTTTCCGGCCCGCCCCCGGTTGGCGCCGGCCGATCTCGCGCGCTGGGAGGGCCATACGGCCTGGATCGAGGCCGTGCCCGGCGGCCGCCACCGCATCCACCGCTTCGGGGTCGGCCTGATCCGCCGGTTCGGACGCGAATCGACCGGCCACTTCGTCGAGGACCTGGCGATCGACATCGCCCGGAGCCTGGGCGCCAAGCTCGACCGGGCAAGCGAGACGGCCGCTCCGGCGGTCGGCGGCGCTTCTGTACAGCTCGGCCGCGACGCCGCGCTGTTCAGCGAGATCGTCTTTCCGCTCGCCCGCGACGGCCAACGCGTAACACAATTCCTGCTCGCAAGCTACGAGGTGCGCAAGAGGAGTTAGAGGAGGTTGTACTTATGTCGTCATCCTGAGGTGCCCGGCGCAGCCGGGCTCGAAGGATGACATCGCCACGGTGCGTGCTTCGAGGCACCGCTTCGCGGTGCACCTCAGCATGACGGAAGTTGGGCTCTGTATTCCGGCTTCAATCGATCACAACCTTCTAATTCGCCGGCAGCAGCTTGCCCGTGAACAGCACCGGCCCCGTCGGCGCGCCGGTGGGAGAGCCGCCCACCGGCTCGAGGCTGATCGCCAGCGTCGTGTCGGAAAGCGCCGTATCGCTCGTGCGTCCCAGCTGCTCCGACGGCACGCGCGCGACCGCTTCCACCACGCCCAGCGGCTGGGGCGCCGCGCGGCCCGCGCCCAGCGCCCACAATTCATAGCTATGCGCGTCCGGCGCATGGGCACCCAGGCTGCGCACGACCATCATCCTGCTCTTGACGTCGACCGCGGCGACATAGGCCGCCTGCGCGCCTTGCCCCTGGAGCACGGCGACATAGAGGCCTTTCTGCTCGGTCTGCTGCCACGGCGCGCGAACGGCGACGGCGATCAGCAGCACGGCCGCGATGGCCGACACCGCGATCGTCGCGCGGCGCCACAGATCGGCGCTGCGCTTGAGCATCACGACGTTGTTCGGCGCGGCATCGTCGAGACGCCGCAGAATGTTCGCAAGCAGATGCGCGGGCGGCTCCGCGGGCCCGGTCTCGGCATGCAGCGCCGCGAGCCGCTCCTGCCACGCAGCCGCCTCGGCCGCGAGCGTGGGATCGCGCGCCATGCGCGCCTCGAACGCGTCGCGGTCGGCCGGCCCAAGCGTGCCCAGCGCATATTCCGCCGCGTCGTCGCGGTCTTCGTTGTCAGCGCTTGCCATCGAGGCATTCCTTCAAGGCCGCCAGAGAGCGGCGCAGGATGGTCTTCACCGTCGCCACGGGGCGCGAGAATCTCTGCGCCAATTCCTCGCGGCTGTATCCCTGATGATAGGCGAGCAGCACCATGTCGCGGCCGTCCTCGCCAAGCCCGCCGAGGCATTGGCGCAGGCGGCGGTAGTCGGCGCTGTCCTCGGCGCTGGTCTCGGTGGCCTGCAGCGACACGTCCTCGAGCGCGACCGCTTGCGCCGCGACGCGCTCGTTCGCCTTGCGCTTGAGATCGATCGCCTGGTTGCGCGCGATCGCGATCATCCAGGTCATCGCGCTCGCGTGGCCGGAATCGTAGCGATAGGCGTTGGACCAGACGCGCACGTAGCTCTCCTGCAGCGCCTCCTCCGCCAGATCGGCGCGAACCAATATACGGCGTATGACGCCGAATAGTTTCGCTTTCGTCAGATCGTAGAGCCTTGAAAACGCGGCGCGATCGCCTGAGGCCGTGCGGCCCAGGAGGTCTGCGAGAACTGAAGCGTCGCTTTGGAAATCCATAAAGGAAATCTTTTGAAACCTTTTCGAAACCCTCTCCGTAAGTCGAGGCATCCGGGCGGATGCCTGGGCAACCCATTCGAAGGAAGGCTCCTTATGTCAAAGATTCGCACATTTCTGGCCGCGGCCTCAACAGCGGCGTTCCTGTCGGCAGGCCTGATGGCCGTCCCCGCGCAGGCCGAGACGACCACCATGGTCGGCGGCGCCCCCATGTATCCCTCCAAGAACATCATCCAGAACGCGGTGAACTCCAAGGATCACACCACGCTGGTGGCCGCGGTGAAGGCGGCGGGCCTGGTCGAGACGCTGGAAGGCCCCGGTCCGTTCACGGTCTTCGCGCCGACCAACGCGGCGTTCGCCAAGCTCCCGGCCGGCACGGTCGACACGCTGCTCAAGCCCGAGAACAAGGCCAAGCTCACGTCGATCCTGACCTATCACGTCGTGCCCGGGCGCATGACCAAGGCCGACCTGATGGCGAAGATCAAGATGATGGGCGGCAAGGCCGAGCTCAAGACCGTCGAGGGCGGCTCGCTCTGGGTCAGCTCCGACATGGGCAAGCTCTGGATCTGGGACGAGAACGGCGGCAAGGCGCAGGTCACGATCTCCGACGTGATGCAGTCCAACGGCGTCATCGACGTGGTCGACACGGTGCTGATGCCGAAATAGTCCGCGCGGCCGAGTTCCCAACCGGGCCGCGCATGGAAGAAGCCGGGACCTCTCACGGTTCCGGCTTTTTCTTTTTTTTCCGAAAAGTTTTTTCATCTTCGAGAAAACGCGGGTTTCCGCAGGCTTTGCGAATTCGTCAGGGAACTTTCGGAACCCGCACGCGAAAGCGCACGTTTCATATTGGACGACATCGAAGGAGCGGGGCAGACGATCGAACCGTAAAAGGAGAAGTCGAACATGCCACGCATGATCTCTAGCAAACTCACGCTTCTTGCCGGCGCCTGCGCGCTGAGCTTGGCCTTCGCGCCGAACGCGCTTGCCGCCGGCGGCGCCGGAGGCGGCGGCGGCCATATGGGCGGCACCATGGCGGCCGCGCCGATGACCGCAAGGCCGATGGTCGCGCCGATGGACCACAAGACGGGTCCGAACGCGCAGGATGTGAAATCGCACGCGCCGTTCAACAAACTCAATGGCCCTGCGTCCACGCCGCAGCCTGCCTCGACGAGCGAAAGCACGCATGGGCCGGTCGGCGTGAGCAGCCCTCCGTCGCGGCCCCAGCCCGTGACCGGCACGCGCATCCCGCCTTCGATGCCGCAGCAGCAGATTCAAGTCGATCCCCCGCCTCCGGGCCATGGCTCGGTCAACTAGCAAAGGCGGAAAGCGCAAAGGGCCGGAGTCTCTCCGGCCCTTTGGTTAAGCTTCGGGAACCAAAGACAGGCGCGCGCATTGTGGCCTCGTCGGGGGAGCGCTTCGACGAGGAAGAACTCCAATGAAGACGATTTTGACGGTCGGCGCCGCGGCGCTGATCCTTTGCGGCTGCATGGGTCCGGGTCCAAGGCATGCGGAGGTTGCGGTCGGCGTCGGCGCCGGTCCGGCCTACTACGACGGCTGGTATGACGGCTATTACGGTCCGTATACGGACGGGTATTGGGGCGACGACGGCTTCTTCTACTATTCGAGCGGCGGCGGCTTCGTGCGCGACAACGACCATCATTTCCGCCGCGACACCGCGCCGGGCTTCAACCACGTCCAGGCGCATCCCGCGCCGCATCCGGCCCCCGCGCCGGACGCCGGCGGCCGCAAACCCTAAGGCCCGACGTCGCGCGATTGAACGCAAGGCCCGGGCGGAAACGTCCGGGCCTTTGCATTCGAACCTCGCTTTTCGAGGGGAGGGGGGTGCGGGAAAATTTGAATTCAACCTCCTTCGCGTGCGCACAAGCACAAGATGTGGCGCGCCACGCTTCTGTACAGAACTTTTCGCATCTTTGAGTCGTCCTTTCGCGCAGACTCCGCCTCCGGAAGGGAAGTCGGCATCGCGGCGCGCCGTTTCAACCACCCACGAACGCATAGCGTTATGCGCGCGCGTTTTGATCGTAGGTTCTCATCACCCCGCGCGGTGCCAATAAGGCAGCAGGAAGATCAGGATCAGCGCCGCGAGCGCCGCGATGTTGAGGCGCTTGCCGCGCGCCAAGATGAAGACGAGCAGGACGAGCTTGATGGCGAGGTTGTAGGGCAGGAACCAGTGCCACAGCAGCGCCGGGTCGCGCGCCGTCTCCGCCCGGATATGCGGCAGATAGCTGCAGTTCACCACGAACTCGTTGACGAAGAGGATCTGGCCCGCCGCACGTTTGCGCTTGGCGAAATAATCGTCGAGCGACGGCCATTCGGCCGGGTGCTCGGGGAAGAGCCAAGCGGAGATGGTCGACTGGCCTTGAACCGCGCTGCCCCACCCTTCGACAAGCTCGGGGTGAGGGTTAGATCAGACCCTTCATCCTGAGCTTGTCGAAGGATGAAGGGGTGACTCGATTTCGACAATCATGCCGCGACGGCGGATTGCGTTGTGGGCGCAGCACCGCGGACCATCAGCCGCGCGCGCTCGTAGCGTGCGGGGCGCGCGATGTTGAGGCGGGTGCGGGCCGCGTCGAGCGGCTCGGCGAACAGCGTCGCGATGTCCTCATTGTGCAGCCAGTGCGCCTTGCGTCCGTGGGAATAGCCTTCCCACACCGCGCGCGCGACCGCGACGCCGTGCGGCCTGCGCAATCCTTTGAGCGCGCCGACCAGCGCGATGAAGCCCCAGCCCAGTCCGCGCGTCTGCGCATAGCTGAACGCGACGAGGCAGAGCTCGCCCAGCGGATCCTCGGCCGCATAGCCGGTGAGCACGTGCCATACGTCGTGGATGTCGCGCTCGCGCCGGCCGAACCACGCGTAAGGGTGCTCGGCCTCGCGCTCGCGCGGAATCTGAGCGCTGACATCGGCAAGGCCGTCGGCGGAAAAGCCGGTGCGCTCCAGGAATGCGCGATAGGCCGCGCCGACCGTGCCGGGCGCGAACTGCGCCAGCCAGTCCTTGTCCATCAGCGTCTCGACGAGCTCGACGCGCGCATAGGCGACGCGGCCGCCCTCAGGCGTGGACAGCAGCCGGCGATAGTTGCGCTCCGACGTGCCGGCGTTCAGCGCGGCCATCACGCGGAACACCTGCACGGTGTCGCTGGGATCGGCGAGCAGCGCGTTCACCGCGCGCAAGGCGCCGCGCCAGTCGCGCTTGGTTGCCGTCGCCGGGACCGTCTCTGCCATCGCCATGTCGCGCCTCTATCTGATAATCTTGATTGTCAGATTGTCAGATGCCATGATTTTGTCAAGAGGCATCGCGATTCTCATGGTCAAGCCCCTGGAAAGACGCCGTTATTCCGGCCAGAGCTTCGAGGACCGGCAGGCCGAGCGCCGCGCAAGGCTGATCAAGGCCGCGGCGCTGGTGGCGGGGCGGCACGGGCTGGAGGGCACCTCGGTCGCGGCGATCTGCGCGGAAGCCGGATTGACCGCGCGCTATTTCTACGAGTCGTTCCCCGGCCGCGAGGCGATCTTCGTCGAGGCCTATCGCGCGGTGCAGGACGAGTTGCTCGCGCGCATGCAGGCTGCACACGCCGGGGGCGACACGACCAAGCGCGCGCTCACCGGGTTCTTCCGCGCGATCCAATCGAGCCCCGGCGTCGCGCGCGTGTTCCTGATCGACCTCGACGACCACGGCGGCGCGATGCGCATGGCGAGCTTCGACGGCGCGCGCAAGCTGAGCAAGGCGTTCGGCCTCAAGGCCACGCATCCCTTGATGCTCGCCGGCATCGTCGGCGCGGTGGTGGACATCGCCAAACGCTGGATCGAAAGCGACTTCTCGGAAGCCGTGGAGAAGGTGGTCGAGATCGCGTTGCCGTTCACGAAGGTGAAGTGAGCGAACACCTAATTTGTCATGGCCCGCGAATGCGGGCCACCCAGATCGGTTCTGCACCTTCAGGAAGGGCTCACGCGGAGGCGCGGAGGCCGCGGAGGTTCTTTTCTTCTCAGCGAACTCCGCGACCTCCGCGTCTCCGCGTGCGATTTTTTTTGAAATCGAGCCGATGTCACCAGGGTGGCCCGCATTCGCGGGCCATGACATGGAACGCGAAAGGGACTCGTCCGAAACAGGCCGCGCGGAAGCCGCCTCAATACTTCCCCAGCGACGCAGCGATCGACTTGGCGTCGGCTTCGGCGAGCGAGCCGTCGAAATCGAGGACGGCGGTGCAGATGCCCGTCCGGGACGGGGTCACCACGTACCAGTGGCGCTTGGCGCCCAGCGCGCCCGCATATTCGACCCAGTAGCGGTTCGCCGAATCCTCGTAGGTCTTGGTGATCTTGAACAGCGACGGCAGCATCGCCTTGGTCTCAGCGATCGTGCCGTCCTTGTCGGAGATCAGCGCGCTCGCCTTGCTGCCCGGCGCTTCCATGCCGATGCCCGCGAAGCCCGGCTTCCAGCTTCCCGGCACGAAAGCCTGGCACTGCCCCTTGCGCGACTTGGCGGCGACCCAGCCCGCAGGCGCAGCCGAGAGCGCCGCAGGCGCGAGAGCGAAGACGGCGAGGGCGGCGAACAACGACGTGACACGCATGAACGGACTCTCCCCAATAATGGAGCGGGAGATTGTCGCACTCGGCGGCGCCGCGCAATCGCGGGGATTCAGAGGTCGCGCGCCGCTATGCGGCGCATCTCCTCGTCGGTGTCGCCGAGCGGTAGGCCGCGGCGCCAGCTCCAGATCATCGATGCGAGGATGACGATGTCCGCGGTCCCGATCAGCGCGAAAGCGAGGTTGAGGAAGTTGCGTCCATGCGCGGCCATGTCGCCCGCGCCCATCGCCAGCACCAGGGCGGACAGGATCGCGAGCAGCGCCGCCATCCTCTCGCCGCGTCCGCCGCGCTCCTCGCGGGGAGCGCGTCCGAGCCAGGCTGAGAAAAGCTGGAGCCCGCCGACGCTGAGCACGACCAGGGCGCCGAAGATGATCATCACGGCGAATTTCGATTGCGAGAGCGTTGCCATCCAGTCGGTCATCGTCCTTCTCCTTCGCTTTTCTGCTCCGCGTCCTTCAGGTCCTTGGCGCCGGCGCCGAGGATCTTGCGCGCCTGGGCGACGTCGATCTCGCCGTCCTCGACCATGCGGCGGATCGTGCGGCGCAGCTCGCTCACCGGCTTCTCCTTGGTGCCGCGGCGTATCTTCCCGATCAGCTCATCCAGCCGCTGCCGGATGGTGGGATAGGACACGCCGTATTCCTCGGCCATCTCCTTGAGCGATCCCGAGGCGAGCACGAAGCGCCGCACGAAGCTGAGCTCGTCGGCCTCCAGAAGCTCGGTCCATCGCTCGTCGGTTCTGGCCACTTCAATAAAATTCATTCCGCTTCAATAAAATTAAACCGGCCGCGCGGAATGTCAAGGGCGGAATGTCAAGAAGTCGCGCGCGTCAGCCTGCCGCTTTCCCGCCACTTCTTTTTGGCTAGAGTGCGCGCCTGCCAACACCGGGTGCCCGCGTGATCGTCATCGAGTTCATCGTTTTCGTCGTGTCGTCGGGGCTGTTCTGCAGCCAGAACTTCCGCCACCGCCTCTGGGCCGTGATCGTCGCGGGCGTGATCGCCACGGGCTCGTCGCTGCTGTTCATCTACGATTTCGCCGAGCGGATGCTGGTGCACACCGAGGCGCCGGTGAAGGTCGTCCGGCAGACGGTGCGCGTGCCCGTGGTGCAGCGCGTCTCCCAGCCGCCCGCGCTGTCCAAGCCGGAGAACTGCCGCGACGATTATCCTCTCCTCTCGCGTGTGTTCGGCGACGAGGGCACGAGCGAGCTCTCGTTCACGGTCGGGGCCGACGGCACGGTGAGCGCCATCAAGGTCGCCAAGTCCAGCGGCTCCGACCGCCTCGACGACGCGGCGGTGGATTGCGTCAAGAAATGGCACTACCGCCCCGCGCTCAAGGACAACGTGCTGGTGGATGCGCCGATGACGGTGAAGGTGAATTGGAATCTGGATGAGGACGACGCGGCCAAGAACACTGACGCGGCGAAGACCGGCGGCAACGGAGACGCGAACAAGAAGTAGAGCGCGCCCTCAATTTCGCTGCCGCGAGCCGCGCGGTGGTGTGTCCATGAACAGCTCCGCCGGCTGCACCCCGAGCGCGCGGGCGAGGCGGAACACCGCGTCGATGCCCGGATTGCCCTTGCCCGTCTCGATGCGGCCGAGGACATAGACGGACACATCCGCCTTCCGCGCCGCAATTCCGGCGTCATATCGCGCGCAAGCCTGAGCCGCCGCACATTGCGGCCGAGCAGTTTCAGGATGGCGCGCATGGATCATTTCCTGGGCGGCGGCGGTTTCCTTTCCAGCAACGCGATGGGATCGACGCCCAGGACGGCCGCGAGCTTCGCGATCATGTCGAGCGACGCCGCGTTGCCGCAATTCTCCATGCTGCTGACATAGGTCCGGTCCACGTCTGCGAGGTTCGCCATCGCGTCCTGGGTCAGCCCGCGCGCCAAGCGCAGGTGCCGCAGGTTGTGGGCGAAACGCTCTCGAATATTCGACCGCTTCATCATCTATAAATGTATTTTATAACACAACGGACTATACACGCCAAAATCGACGAAATGCAAGCCTCAACGTTTGCGGGCTTTGGGCGAGCGCCGTCCCTGATGATGCACGTTCTTTCCTCGCTTGAGGTTCTTGGCCAGGACGTCTTTGGCCGAGACCGACGCAAAGAACTCGACTGGTGGCACGCCCAGCGCGTCGGCGATTCGACCCAGGCGGTCGACGGATGGATTGGCCTTGCCTCGCTCGATATTGCTCAAATAGGACAAGGACATATCCACATCCAGCGCGATCTTCTGCTGCGAGACGCCGCGCTCCAAGCGCAACCGGCGGAGGTTGAGTCCGACCTGCCTTCGAATATTCATGGAGGCAGTTGGCGCTAATGTAGCTTATAGTGATATGCTATATACAGCAAATGTCAGGTGGTCTGGACTATGGCAGATGATAAGCATGAAGATCTCGTGCCGGAGCTCGTGGCACTGTTGAAACTATGGCGCCGCCGCCATGGAGCGCGGCCCATGCCGAAACGCACCCTGCTCACAACGGACGATCTGCAACCCTGGTCGCGCAACATCGCCCTGATCGAGCACGGCACCGATGGTCGCTTCTATGTCCGGACCTTCGGCTTCGACCTCATCCGCCGGTTCGGGCGCGAGTCGACGGGGCATTGCATCGACGATCTGGCGCGTGACATCCGCGAGAGCCTGCACGATTCACTGTGGCGTTGCCTTTCCACCGGTGCACCGGTGTCGGCATCGTCGTCCGTAAAACTGGGCCGGGACGCGGCCCAGTTCTGCGAACTCGTCCTTCCGCTCGCTTCAGCTTCGCTGCTGCTGGTGAGCTACGAGCAGAACGCGGCGGAGCGCCCAGCCATGAAGAACCAATTGGCCCGGAACTAGAGTTCGGCTGTGCATTTCGCAATCACTGCGCCGGCGATACTCATGATGCAAATGCGCCAGCTGCTGCCGACTGTACGAAGCGCATAGTTTTGGCCGACACCGAGTTTGGATTCTTGGGTTTCCAGTCTTACGGAATTGCCCACCGAAAGTACGCCTGTGAATCCCGCATCGATTGGCGATCCAAACGTGCCGATGAGCTTGCAACTGCCTGACATGAGCATGTCCTTTCCAGTGATAGTTTGGGGACGGCCCAGAGGTGAGCCTGTCCTTCTAGTCCTGATTTTGGGGACAGCCGGCGGGCAAGCGCCAACTCGCGTGAATTCGATAGCACAACAAGGCTCAAACAAAAAGGCCCGGGATCGCTCCCGGGCCTTTTCGCATTCAATCGGTCGACATGACCAACATGGCTTAAAAATCCATATCGCCCATGCCGCCCATGCCGCCTCCGCCGGGCATTCCGCCGCCGGCTGCGTCCTTCTTCGGACGGTCGGCGACCATCGCCTCCGTCGTGATCAGGAGACCCGCGACGGAAGACGCGTTCTGCAGCGCGATGCGGACGACCTTGGTCGGATCCACGATGCCGGCGTCGATGAAGTCCGCGAACTTCTCGCCCTGCGCGTCGTAGCCATAGGTCGACGACTTCTGCTCCAGAAGCTTGCCGACGATCATCGACGACTCGGTGCCCGAGTTCTCGACGATCTGGCGGATCGGCGCCTGGATCGCCTTGCGCACGATCGCGATACCCTGCGTCTGGTCGTCATTGGCGCCGGTCATGCCGTGCAGCGCCTTGGTCGCATAGAGAAGCGCCGTGCCGCCGCCGGGGACGATGCCCTCCTCGACCGCCGCCTTGGTGGCGTTGAGCGCGTCGTCGACGCGGTCCTTCTTCTCCTTCACCTCGACCTCGGTCGCGCCGCCGACGCGGATCACCGCAACGCCGCCGGCGAGCTTCGCCAGGCGTTCCTGCAGCTTCTCCTTGTCGTAGTCGGACGTCGTCTCCTCGATCTGCGCCTTGATCTGGCTGACGCGGGCCTGGATTTCCTTCTTGCCTCCCGCGCCGTCGATGATCGTGGTGTTGTCCTTGTCGATGCGCACCTTCTTGGCCGTGCCCAGCATGTTCAGCTTGACGTTCTCGAGCTTGATGCCGAGATCCTCGCTGATCACCTGGCCGCCGGTCACGACGGCGATGTCTTCCAGCATCGCCTTGCGGCGATCGCCGAAGCCCGGCGCCTTGACGGCGGCGACTTTCAGGCCGCCGCGCAGCTTGTTGACCACGAGCGTGGCCAGCGCCTCACCTTCGACTTCCTCGGCGATGATGACGAGCGGACGTCCGCCCTGCACGATCGATTCGAGGATGGGCAGAAGGTCCTTGAGCGACGAGAGCTTCTTCTCGTGGATCAGGATGTAGGGCTCGTCGAGCTCCGCCACCATCTTGTCGGCGTTGGTGATGAAGTAGGGCGAGATGTAGCCGCGGTCGAACTGCATGCCTTCGACGACGTCGAGCTCGGTGTCGAGGCTCTTGGCCTCTTCGACCGTGATCACGCCTTCATTGCCGACCTTCGCCATCGCCTCGGCGATCATCTTGCCGACCGACGCGTCGCCGTTCGCGGAGATCGTGCCGACCTGGCCGATCTCGTCGTTCGACTTGACCTTCTTGGAGCGCTTCTTGAGGTCGGCGACGACGGCTTCCACCGCCTTCTCGATCCCGCGCTTCAGGTCCATCGGGTTCATGCCGGCGGCGACGGCCTTCTGGCCCTCGCGCACGATCGCCTGGGCCAGCACCGTCGCCGTCGTCGTGCCGTCGCCGGCCGCGTCGTTGGTCTTGGATGCCACTTCGCGCACCATCTGCGCGCCCATGTTCTCGAACTTGTCGGCGAGCTCGATTTCCTTCGCCACCGTGACACCGTCCTTGGTGCTGCGCGGAGCGCCGAAGCTCTTCTCGATCACGACGTTGCGGCCCTTGGGGCCCAGCGTCACTTTGACTGCATCGGCGAGGATGTCGACGCCGCGGAGCATTTTCTCACGCGCGTCGGCGCCGAAGCGTACGTCTTTGGCTGCCATGTTGTTTGTCTCCTGAACAGATTTCGAACTTCGTTGTAGGGCGAATGGCGAATGGCGAGTGGCGAATAGGGGAAACCCCATTCGCTATTCGCTACTCACTATTCGCTAGGCGGCCCTCTTGGCCGCCTTGCGGCCCTCGAGAATGCCCATGACGTCGGACTCCTTCATGATCAGGAGTTCCTCGCCGTCCACTTTCACTTCGGTGCCGGACCACTTGCCGAACAGCACAAAATCGCCGGGCTTCACTTCCAGCGGCGTGCGCACGCCGGTGTGTTCGTTGATCGCGCCGGGGCCTGCGGCGATGATCTCGCCTTCCTGCGGCTTCTCCTGGACGGTGTCGGGGATGATGATGCCACCGGGGGTCTTCTGATCCTCCTTGACGCGGCGGACGACCACGCGGTCGCCGAGCGGACGGAATTTCATGCTTAGGTCTCCTAAAAAGATAGCTATCTCAAGGCCTTGCGGCCACGCAGCAGCACTCCCCGAAGGCGAGTGCTAACCGCTGGGCGGGAGATAGGGCGGCGAAGGCGGGGCGTCAAGGGCCGGGCGCCGCGAAATCCCTACACGCCGTCCTGGTTGCCGCGGGTTGCGGGTGACGCGCCGGCGCAATCCCGCAGCTGTAGACGTCAAGTTCGCGCGGGCTGTAGGGTGCAAATTCTACTTCGGAGTGAGGATTATGCTATTCGAGTTTAGGGCGATACGCCTCGCACTCCTCGCCGCGCTCGGTTGGGCTGCTTGCGGCCCCGCTGGAGCCATCGAGTTCACGTCGGTCAGCGCCTCCACCCCGAACGTTTCCAGCCTGCCCTCCGACGGTACGCCGGAAGTGGTCTATTCCGCGCCCGTCTCGTACGCGAGCGGCAACATCCTGCAAGTGGCGGGCGAATTCGAGGTCACGAACGGAACCAGCTCAACGTCCCATGTCTGGGCCAAGATGGTGCTGGGGAGCAGCACCACCGATACGACCGGCACACCTCTCGGCGAGACAAACGAGAAGATCCTTCGCTCCAGCGCCACCGGCCACCACGGCGTGCGGGTCAAAGGCGCGATAACGTCGTTGGGCTCGACCGGCAGCGGCTACGTGAACCTCGTTGCCTGGACCGATCAGCCCCTGACCGTCGAGCCCACCAACGGCGATATACAGGGCATGCTGATCGTGCCGCCTACCGGATCCGGCGTCACGACGTTCAACGTCTATGACAGCACGGACGGCGGCGAGCTGCTGACGAGCCTGCCGGGAGACAACACGTTCCGCAAACTTTATTCGGTGGATGTGAGCGACCTCGCGACGAACGATATCCTGATCGTCTTCTCCGAGGCGCAGCTGCAGGCTTCGAGCGTGAGCGGCAAACAGCGCCTGACGGCGCATGTGCTGCGCGCCGACCCCACCACCAGCGGCCTGACGGGAGTGAGCCTGGACGCGCCGAACGCGCTGAACGTCACCTCCACGTCGCTCATCGTCAATCCGGTCAAGGTGGCCATCGCCCAGGTCACGGGCAGCACGGCCGATACGCAGGTCAATTTCCTCGTCCAAGCGACGACCGCCCTGACCATAACGGCAGACACCGGCCGGCTCCAAGTGTTGAAGATCAGGCCATAGAGTTGAGGATCGCGAACATGCAAAGTCTTTCGAGAGTGAGCGGATTGTTGCCGGCGGCCGCGTTGGCCCTGAGCCTGGCTTGTATCGCGCCGGCATTCGCCGAGAGCTACAGTTACATCGCCACGCCGGCGGTCGGCGGCGAGAACTTCTCGACCCTGACCGGCACGGCGGAAGGAAGCGGCACCTGGTACACGCTTTACTGTGTCGATGTCGGGACCCTGCAGATGAACGATATCCTGGTCGTGGCAGGCGAGTCCCAGATACAGCAGCCCTCGGCGACAACCGCCATACTGCTTTCGGCGCAGTTGTCCCGCACGTCGACACCGTGCGCGGATATCGCGGCCGCGGGCTTCGTTTATCCCGGTGGCACGGATGTCGCTGCCGCCAACGGCTATAATGTCACTGTAAATGAATACCGCGGCGTTTCGCCAAAGACTGCGAACATAACCATTCCCCTGGGGGGCACCGACGCACACTACCTAGTCTACAATGTTCACGCGTCCGCGGATATGGCCGTTCCCGCCAACACCGGCGGGTTGCAGGTGCTCAGGATACGCCCTGACAGCTGACCACGCGGGTTCCGATTTGGATTATAGCGCGCATCCTGGCACTGTGAGCGCTCGCGGTTTCCGCGTGGGCATTCTCAGAGGGAAAGAATGCGACGTCCTATTCATATCGTGGCGACGGCCACCCTCGCGGTCGCGGTCCTGACGGGCTCCGCCCGCGCGCAGCAACCCACCGATGTCAGCGAGCAGTGGGCGGGGTATTGGAACGCGAAGAATTTGAGCGCGGTGCTGAGGCTCTATGGCGACGATCCAATCTTCTGTCCGACGAACGGGCACAGCTGGAACGGGGTCGCGCAGATCCGCAAGAGCTTCGCGGGGCTGCTCGCGGTGTACGATCCGCGCATCGCGCTCGCAAGTCGGCGTAGCGAGACGGCGGGAGATCTCGCTTACGACAGCGGCACCTATGAGGAAACGATTGCGCCGGTGAAGGGCGGCAAGGCGATCCATGCCGCGGGGACGTATCTCTTCCTGTTCAAGCGCGATAAGCACAAGCACTGGCGGATCGTCGAGCAGACCTGGACCTCGTTCGAGCCGGTCAAGCTTTAGCGCGGCCCTTGCGCTCGCGCGCCAAGCCGCGGCAGTGGTGGTAAGCATTGAGCACGATGCGCTTCACGGCTTCGTTCTTCTGCACCAGGCCGAGCGACCAGCCGAACGAGCCCATGTGCAGCACATGCCCGCGGCGCACTTGCGCTTCCGTCACCACGCCGACGCGATCGATCCGGCGGTAGCGGCGGCCGTTGTTGACGGTGAGGCCGGTGGCGATGATCTGCGGCTCGATCTCGTCGGCATCGTACCAGTCGCGGTCGATGCTGCCGTCGGGCTTCAAGGGGACGCCGTCGACCTCGCGATAGACGATCGGCACCTCGGCGCCGAACGTGTTTCCCGGCCCCAGCGTCACGCCCTCGAACAACGGATGATCCGGCTGCACCACGGTGAGCGCGCCCGCGGCCTCGATCTCGTCGTCGCTCAGGCCGGATACGAAGGCGGTGAGCATCGGCTTGCGCTTCGCATGCCTGAGCGCATAGCCGCCGAAGCGGTAGGAGGCGAGGAACGTCTTCTCTTCCGGAAAGCCCCTGAGCCACCAATAGGCCGTTTCGGGTCTCGGCCCCTTGTTGACCGTCAGATTGGGCCCGTCGACGTCGACCACCCACCAGCACACATTGCCGGCCGCGACGATGAGCGCGCCGTGACGCCGCAGATAGCGGTTCACCTGCGTGCGCATGTCCTCGGTCCAGTATTCGTCGTGGGTGAGCAGCGCCATCACGGGCGCGCGTCCCTCCGGCAGCGCCGCGCGGTGCAGGTCCCAGGAATCGACGCAACACCATTTCACGCCGCCTTGCGTATATGCGTCCAGGAACGCGAGCGAGGCGTCTATGGCATTGTCGCCCTTGCGATGCAGCGGCCGCAGCGTGCTGATCGTGCGCAAAGGGCCCAGGCTGCTGCTGTAGAAAGAGCCGCCGCCGCTCCGATTATAGGCGTGCCAGGTGAAGAACGGCAGCACGCAGACGATGTCGTAGTCGTCGAAGCTCTTCGGCTTGATGTTGACGAAGATGTCCTCGGATTTGTTGCCCGCCGTGTCGCGCACGACGCATTCGATCACGCCCACGGGCCAGCCCGTCGTGTCGATCTCCACCCTCGCGCGATAGGCCGCGCCGTCGTCGCGATAGCCTGCGGGCACCTGCTCCTCGATCGCGATCTTGGCTTTCGGCGTGAAGGCGGCGACGGTCTTGCCGCTCACCGCGTCGCGCAGTTCGATGTCGCGGACGAATATCTTGCGCGTCAGGCGCAGCTTGGCCGGCCTGATCGCGAGGCGCAGCGCGAGCGTCTCGCCCGCGAACAGCGAGAAGGTCTCGGCATAGCCGTTGAGGGCGGAGAGCTTGTTCAGATAGGTCTTGGCGAGCTTGCGGTCTTCCTCCACCAGCGCCTGGGCCTTGGCGTCCGCCGGAGCGTCGTCGTCGTCCTCGTCGTCCAGCTCGATCATGCGGCCTTCCCTTGGGGCCGGACACAAACAGGCTTGGCGCCGGGTTGCAACGGCTTTCGGACCGGCGCTACGGTCGGGCTTGAGGAGAGGTGCATGGCCGACGCGTTCCCGGGGATGCCGAAGGATTTCTTCGCGTTCTTCCGCGAGCTCAAGGCGCACAACGACCGCGCCTGGTTCGAGGACAACAAGCAGCGATACCGCCAATCCGTGCAGGCGCCGATGAGCGCCTTCGTCGGCGCCATGGCGCCGCACCTAGGGAAGATCTCGCGGAATTTCGTCTGCGATCCCAGGCCGAACGGCGGCTCGATCTTCCGCATCCATCGCGACGTGCGCTTCTCCAAGGACAAGCGTCCCTACAAGGAGAACGCGGGCTGCTATTTCCGTCACGCCGGCGGGCGCGACGTGCACGCGCCCGGCTTCTACGTGCATTTCGCGCCGGGCGAATTGTTCTTCGGCGGCGGCTCGTGGATGCCCGATCCCAAGGCGCTTTCGAAGATCCGCGAGGCGATCGCGGCCAGGCCCGCGTCGTGGAAGAAGGTGCTCGCCGACAGGACGTTCCGCAAGGCGTTCGGCGGCGTGCGCGGCGAGGGCTTGAGCCGTCCGCCGCGCGGCTTCGCGCCGGACCATGCGCTGATCGAGGACATCAAGCGCAAGAGCTTCTATGCGCTGCACGATGCCGATGCCGGTCTCGCGCTCTCGCCGAAACTGGTGGGCGAGGTGGCGAAGACCTTTGCCGCGGCATCGCCGCTGGTGCGGTTCTTGTGCGGGGCGCTGGACGTGCCGTTTTAGCCAGCCCACTTGTCATGGCCCGCGAATGCCGCCTTCGCTAAAGCTCCGGCGTGCCGAGCGAACCTCACTTGCCGCGGCGTAGCGTAAGCGGAGCCGGGCGGGCCACCCAGCTTGGTTCTGCACTATCCGAAGGGGTTCACGCGGAGACGCGGAGTCGCGGAAAAGAAAAATAACCTCCGCGACTCCGCGTGAGATTGTTCGAAGAGCGCATCTGTATCATCTGGGTAGCCCGCATTCGCGGGCCATGACAACGGGGTGACGTTCACTGCGCGCCCCTAAACCACTGCGCGCCCCTAAACGTCCGGCACCTGCAGGATCGGCACGAGGTGGTTCTGCAGCTCCGTGTCGCTCAGGCCGGCGAGCTCCTTCGGCACCTCGCGCCACAGCGTGGCCTTGACCTTGCCGCTCGCCACGCCGCGGAACTCGCCGACGCTGCGGCTGGGGGCGACGATCACGAGCTTGTTGAATTTGTGACGGTCGAGCGCGGCCTCGACGGCGCCGGCGATCGCCTTGACGAAATCGTGCTTCTCCAGCTTGCGCGGGTCGTGCTCGGATTCGTAGGCGTGGTGCTGGCCGCCGCTGGAGAACCCGCGCCCCGGCTTGTCGGTCTCGATGTCGCGGCGGTCGTGATGCAGCCCCGAGCTCACCTCGGCCAGGATCGGATCGAGCCGCCCGCGGGCGCGCTTGTACTCGAAGAATCGGACGCGGGCGGCGTCGAAAACCGCCACCAGGATATGATCGGTACTCATGCGGCACTCCTCCGGGCCAGGGATAACCCGCGAACATGTCATCCGTTCCCGTTGCGGACACGCGCGCAGTGCGTATGGTGTCGAACCGAGAGGGGGGACACGCATGCTCGTAAGCCGGCCGAAAAAGGAAGTCCGCAGCTGGACGACGGACAGCCGCCGCTGGGCCGCGTTCAAGCCGCGGCCGGGCGACATCGTCATCGCCACCGCGCCCAAATGCGGCACGACCTGGACGCAGCAGATCGCGAGCCTCCTCGTCTTCCAGGAGCCCAGCCCCCGCGACATCCAGAACACCTCGCCCTGGATCGATTTCCGCCTGCCGCCGGTCGACGCCATGATGGCGTTCATCGAGGCGCAGACGCATCGCCGGTTCCTCAAATCGCATCTGCCCTTCGACGCGCTGCCGATCTATGACGAGATCCAGTACATCCACGTCGCGCGCCACGGGCTGGACGCGTTCATGTCGTGGCACAACCACACCAGCCACTACACGCCGCATGCGATCGAGCAGCAGAGCGCCGCGGGTCTCGCGGACGAGACGATCGCCCGCCCGCGGCCGCTGCCCGATCCCTCGCCGCATGTCCAGTTCGCGGTGTGGATGACGGAAGGGCCGCAGGCGCGGCTGGTCGACGATGCCCCGGCGTCGAACTTCTTCGACATGGAGCGCAGCTGGTGGCGCGAGCGCAAGCGCGGCAACGTGCTGCTCGTCCACTACAACGACATGAAGGCCGATCTCGGCGCCGAGATGCGCCGCATCGCGGCGTTCCTGAAGATCGATATCCCCGAGAGCATGTGGCCGAGCCTGGTCGCGGCGGCGAATTTCGAGTTCATGCGCGAGCACGGCGCGACGCTCGTCCCCCGGGCTGCGATGAGCTGGGACAAGGGCCACGAACGCTTCATCAACAAGGGCACCAACGAACGCTGGCGCGCCGAGCTGACGGAGGCGGACATCGCCGCTTACAAGGAACGCGCCGCGCGCGAGCTTTCGCCTGCGCTGCGGAGCTGGCTCACGGGCGGCCGTCGCGTGGCGGGGGAACCGAGGGAGACGGGGGATTGATTGTCCCCCCCGCAAAGCGGGGGAGGATAAGTCTCACATCCCCAACTGATCCCCCACCATCGCGCGGACGAGCTCGACGATGGCGCGGCGCGTGCCGCGGTGGGCGATACGCGGGAAGAGGTCGGCGAGGTCGCGGCCGTAGCGCGTCTTGGCGAGGTCGAGCGAGGAGCGCTCCTGCGGCGACGTCACCAGGCGTTTGCCCGATGTCTCCGGCAGGCCGTCGAAGAAATACGCGACCGGCGCCTCCAGCGCGATCGCCGCCACATAGAGCGTCGAAGCGCTGATCCGGCACAGGCCGTACTCGTAGCGCTGGATCATCTGGAACGTCACGCCGAGATGGTCGGCCAACGTGCTCTGGTTCATGCCGAGCGACTTGCGGCGCGAGCGCACGCGCGCTCCCACATGTTCGTCGACGGCATTGCGTTTGCGGGCTCTGGGCATCGAAGGTCGAGCGAATCGTTTCTGCTTACTGCCAGTAAGTAGAACGTTTTTCGCGCCGACGCAACATTGCTCGCGTGCGGGATGATCAACGAGACCTTCTGGCGATGGGCAACGAGATTCGTCGCCATCGCAAAGCCAAGGGGCTCAGCCAGGAGGAACTGGCCGAGCTCGCCGGTCTCAATCGCAACTACGTCGGTTTCGTCGAGCGTGCCGAACGAAGCCCGCGCGCCGTCACCATCTTCCGCCTCGCCCGCGCCCTCGAGATCCATCCTTCGGACCTGTTGCGCGAGATGAAATGGACGCTGCGCTGAGAAGCGCTCGCCTTTTCTTATCGTGGATTATAACCGGCCTCTTCGCGAGGCTCAATGGGGTATCGGCGCTGCCCTCATGCTTCGACAGGCTTAATCTTCGAATCATCACCAACGTCATGGCCGCCCTTGTGGCGGCCATCCATAAGCGCGGTCTCGCAGTTGTGAGTATGGATGGCCGGGACAAGCCCGGCCATGACGGTAAGATCTGTGAATCAGTTCGCTCGGGAGCAGTCCCACCCTGCCGTAACGGCGCACTTGTCCTTGGGCGCCGCCGCCGCTAGAGCAGGGGCAATCGCCATTTCGTAAGGTTTTCCATGTCCAACGACATCCCCGAGGGGTTCGCGCCCTTCAAGCTCGCCATGGGCTTCGTCAACGTGAACGGCCCGCTCTACGGCAAATGGGACGGGACCCATCTGCTCCTGGGCTTCCGCGTCGAGGAGCGGCACTGCAACCCGGGCCAGGTCGCCCATGGCGGGATGCTGGCGACCTTCGCCGACATGCTGCTGCCCATCGCCTCGCGCTTCCAGGGCAAGACCGACATGGGGTTCCTGCCGACGGTCAATCTTTCCTGCGACTTCCTGGCGCCTGCGGCTCTGGGCGCCTGGGTCGAGGGCAGGGCGGAGGTCGTGCGCATGACGCGAAACCTGCTCTTCGCGCAGGGAATCGCCACGGCGGACGGCGAGCCCTGCCTGCGCGCCAACGGCATCTTCAAGATCAAGACGACGAAGGATGCGGGCAACATCGCCAACTTTTCGATAAAGTCGCTGTTCGACTTTCCGTAAGAGAGCCCGCGATGAGCGACGTCCAAAAGCCGCCTCAGGAGATCTTCCCGCCGCAGCCCGCGGGCGGGGCGCGCTGGAGGTTCCTGCGCGACGTCGCGGTGTTCGAGCTCAAGCTGGTGCTCAACAACATGCACAATTTCGTCCAGGTGCCGCTGACGCTGGGCGTCGCGCTGTTCGACCTGATCTTCAAGCACGGCGAGGAGGGCTCGCGCTTCTACTGGCTGGTCGAGCAGGGCAGGCTGATCGACGACCATATCGACATCTACAGCATCGTCGACCACCGCGAGCGCGGGCTGAACAAGGACTACACCGTCGACGCCGTGCTCAAGCGCCTCGAAGGGGTGATCGTGCGCGAATACGAGAAGGGTGGCACCGCGGCCAGCATCAAGAACGCCGTCGACCGCGCCTTCGACGAGATGCAGTCGCGCACGGCGCCCGCCTCGGGTAAGGCTGCGGAGGCGGCCGAGAAGGCGATGGAAGCGATGCGCCAGGCGGCGGAGAAGTTCCGGTCGAAGGGGGAAGGCGAGACGAAGCCGGAAGAAGAAGAAAAGCCGAAAGAAACGAACTGATTTTCCTCTCCCCTACGGGGAGAGGACGCAAAATCTTGCACTTAGCGGAGCGAAGCGCAGCTAAGTGCTTAGATTTTGCTGGTGAGGGTGAACCGGTCTAGGCACCGGCGACTCACCCCTCACCTGAAAAATCATGGGCTTGGTCTTCGCTTCGCTCAGCCCAAACCCATGATTTTTCTTCCTCTCCCTCAAGGGGAGAGGAGATTCAGTGCGCGCCTTCGAACGCTTCCAGAACGTTCACCGTATTCACCCCCAGCATCTCGACGTTGTAGCCGCCCTCGAAGACGAACACCGTCGGCAGCCTGAACGCGGCGATGGCTTCGCCCAGCCGCAGATAATCCTCGCTGGTCAGGCGGAACCGCGCGATGGGGTCGTCGATGAAGGTGTCCAGCCCCAGCGAAACGAGAAGCACGTCGGGACCGAACGCCTCGATCGTCGCGCGCGCCTTGGCGAACGCCGCGCTGTAGGCATGCCATTCGGTGCCGGAGGGCATCGGCAGGTTCAGGTTCGCGTCCTCGCCCCGGCCCGCGCCGGTCTCGTCCGCGAAGCCCAGGAAATGCGGATAGGCGAAATTGGGATCGGCGTGGAGGGAACAGAAGAACACGTCGTCGCGGTCGTAGAAGATCGTCTGCGTGCCGTTGCCGTGGTGATAGTCGACGTCGAGGATCGCAGGTCTCAAGCCGGCGTCGCGCAGATATTGCGCGGCGATGGCGATGTTGTTGAGATAGCAGAAGCCGCCGAACACGTCGCCGGCCGCGTGATGTCCGGGCGGACGCGCCAGCGCGAAGGCGCTTCTCTCTCCGGCGCGCACGGCCTCAGCGGCCGAGAGCGCCACGTCGACCGCGGCGCGCGCGGCGTCCCATGTCCCGCGCATGATCGGCGTGCCGGCGTCGAAGGCGAAGGTGCCGAGCCGCGACTCTATGTCGGGCGCGCGGCGCGCGCTCAGCCCCGGCGCGGGCCAGCGCGAGGGCAGCGCCGCAAGCGCCTTGGGCCCATAGGCCTTCTGCCACTGCGCGAACGCGTCGCCGAGGAAGCTTACGAGGCCGCCATCATGCACGCGCAGGATCGGCGCGTCGTCGAAGCCGGTCGGCGCCAGGATGGGTCCGAGCTTGCGCTCTTCGATGCGCGCGCGCACGGCTTCGGCACGCGACGGGATCTCGACGGCGGGAAGCAGCCTGCCGCCCTCGAACTCCTGGGCCGGGATGTGTCCCAGATGCGCGGGCGAATAGAACGTCTTCATTCAGCCAGCCTGCAACAGGATCGCGCCCGCCGCAATCGCGCCCGCCGCCAGCCAGCGCCGCAGGGTCATGTGCTCGCCCAGGAAGCTCATGGCGAGCGCGGTGCCGAACAGCACGCTCGTCTCGCGCAGCGCGGCGAGCTGGGCGGTGGCGCCGTAGCGGTAGGCGAGCATCGCCGCGCCGTAGCTGACGATGGAGAGCGCGGCGGTGAGAAAGCCGAGCTTCCATTGCCGCCGCGCCGCCGCCACCACCGCGCGTCCGCGGATGCCGGGCGCGGTCGTGAGAACGCAGATCCCGTGCGCCACGAAGAACCACAGCACATAGCTGAAGGGCTGGACCACCGAGCGCACGCCGGACGCGTCGATGACCGTGTAGCAGCCGATGGTGAAGCCCGTGCCCAGCGCATAGAGCAGGCCTGCGCGCGCGCCTTCGCTGGCGCGGTGCGAGATGCCGATGGCGATGACCCCGCCGCAGACCATCGCGATGCCGAAGAGCTCGATCGCCGGCGGATGCTCGTGCAGCAGCACGATCGCGCCCAGCGCGGTGAACAGCGGCCCCGTGCCGCGCGCGACCGGATAGACGGCGGAGAACGCGGCGCTCTCATAGGACTTCACCAGCAGCAATTCATAGAAGGCGTGCACGAACGCCGTGCCGGCCAGGAACCACAGCGCGCGTCCTTGCGGGAACGGCACGAAGAACAGCGCCGGCGCCACGATGACCGACGAGAACACGCCGATCAGCAGCCGCATGGCGTATTTGTCGTCCGCCCGCTTGGTCAGGATGTTGACCACGGCATGGACGGCGGCGGAGAGGAGAATCAGGGCAAGGGCGAACGTCATGGGCGTGCGACTTTGGTCCGCCCTGCGCCCGTCCGCAATCATGTGCGCAATCGCTGCGGAACGGCTGCCCGGCTCGCACGTTTACGCAACGGACGAACAGACGAGGAAGCAATGGCAAACAAGCACGATATGCGCGACGGGCTGCCTGGGCATGCCGATCCTTTGATCGCGGACCGCCTGCCCAAATCCGTGACGCAGGACGAACTCAACCGCGAGCAGGACGCGCGCGTCTCCACCGAGCCGCAGATCGTGACCCCCGAGCCCGGCAAGAACGTGCCGGAAGGGCAGAACACGAAGGGGTAAGCCCTTCAAACCAAATCACCATGGCCGGGCTTGACCGGCCACCCAGCGCGCCCGCGTTTGCGGGCGCAAAGGGATTCACGCGGAGACGCGGAGGACGCGGAGAAGAAAAAGAACTCCGCGCACTCCGCGTCTCCGCGTGAGATTTCCTTAGCTTCTTTTTTCGCTCGCTGACGCCCGCTGGCTGGGTGGCCGGGTCAAGCCCGGCCATGGTGTTGAGGAGAGTGCTGGATTCTCCTCCCATCTCCGCGCAAACTCCCACTCCCCGCGCGGAGTTCCCATCTTGCTCAACGACGATCTCATCGGCATTCCCGGCGGGCGCTGGAGGCTTCAGACGCCGGCGCTCGTCATCGATCTCGACGTGCTGGAGCGCAACATCGCGCGCATGGCCGATCACGCGGCGCGTCACGGCGTCAATCTGCGCCCGCACGCCAAGACGCACAAATCCGCCGAGATCGCCAAGCGCCAGATGGCGGCGGGCGCGCTCGGCATCTGCTGCGCCAAGCTCGGCGAGGCGGAGGCGCTGGCGGCGGCGGGCGTGGAGTCCATCCACATCACCTCGCCCGTCGTCACCGAAGGCGGCATCGCGCGGCTGATGGCGCTGAACGGGAGGATGAAGGAACTGATCGTGGTGTGCGACGACGCGGAGGTCGCGGCCAAGCTCGACGCCGCGGCGTCGGGCAAGACGCTGGACGTCTTCGTCGACATCGATCCGGGCATGGGCCGCACCGGCATCCGCCCCGATCTCGCGCCCGCGCTTGTCGAGCAGGTCGCGCGCGCGGGAAATCTCACGCTCAGGGGCCTGCAATGCTACGCCGGCCAGGTGCAGCACATGGAATCGCCCAACCAGCGGCGCGACGCGTCGTTCTCGGCGCTCAAGGAGCTGGGCGCGCTGCGCGACCGGCTGAAGGAGAAGGGGCTTGCGCCCGCGATCCTGTCCGGCGGCGGCACGGGCACGTTCGGCATCGATCCCGAGGCGCGGGTCTTGAGCGAGCTGCAGGTCGGCTCCTACGTCTTCATGGATCGTCAGTACAATGACGTTTGGACGAAGCCCGGCGACCGTCCGCCCTTCGAGACCTCGCTGTTCGTGCAGACGACGGTGATCAGCGCCAACCGCACCGGCCTCGTCACCACCGATGCGGGGCTCAAGTCCTTTGCGACGGATGACGGCGTTCCCGTCATCGCGCACGGAGCTCCCGAAGGTGCGGCCTATTTCTTCTTCGGCGACGAGCAGGGCGGGGTGATCTACTCCGAGGAGACGCGCAAATTGAAGCGCGGCGACCAGATCGCCTGCGTCGTGCCGCATTGCGATCCGACCGTGAACCTCTACGACCGCTACCACGTCGTGCGCGGCGACACGCTCGAAGCGATCTGGCCCGTGGATGCGCGGGGGCGGTCGGCTTAGTTGAGCCCAGCGGCACGTCGCCCTTCGAGGCCCGCCTGCGGCGGGCACCTCAGGGGTGACGTGCTTGCTTTAACAGTCGCGTCATCCTGAGGTGCGAGCGGAGCGAGCCTCGAAGGATGGCGCGCCGCTCAATGAACCCATTCCGTTCAGAATCACCCCCCAAACCCAGCTTTTCCGCGCCCTGCGGGCACCGAAACTATGACTGAACCGTTCATGTGGGGTTCAGCCGGGCTTGGCGATAGTGCGTCTTAGAGGAAGGGCGAGAGAAACCCCCTTTTACGGAGTGAGAACCATGAAAAAGATCACGAAATTCGCGCTCGGTGCGCTGATGCTGGCAGGCACGGCGGTCGGGCTGACGCAGCCGGCTTCCGCAGGCGTCTCGGTCGGTATCGGCATCGGTATCCCCGGTCCCGCCTATTACGGCCCGGCCTATGCCTGCGACCCGTACTACGACTACTACGACGCCTATGGCTGCGGCGCGTACTATTCGGGCCCGGTCTTCATCGACGGCGCCTGGTTCAACGGACCGCTGCGCTGGCGCTGGTGGGGCGGACGCCGCGAGTTCTGGACGCATGGCGGCTGGCACGTCGGTTCCGGCTGGCGTGAAGGCGGCTTCCACGGCCGCGGCTTCAACCCGGGCTTCCGTGGCGGGTTCCACGGCGGCTTCCGCGGCGGCGAGCATATGCACCCCGGCTTCGGCGGCGGCGGGCACTTCGGCGGCGGCCACATGGGCGGCGGCGGATCGCACTTCGGCGGCGGCGGCCACATGGGTGGCGGCGGCGGATCACATGGCGGCGGCGGATCGCATGTCGGCCACTAACCTCTAGGCGCTGCACCTCGATTTCGGTGTACGCTCCATCCGGCGCGGCCCTCCCCCGGCCGCGCCGGATCTTTTTTTGGGGATGCGAGATGAAAAGGCCGCTCAAGACGATCTTCGCCGCCGCTCTGCTCGCGGGCGTCGTGTTCGGCGCACCCGCGTCCGCGCAGGTGGGAATCTCGTTCGGCTTTGATGACGGCCTCTACGGCTTCGATCCTTGCGACTATTACGACTACTACGCGGCGCCGCCGCCTTGGGGATTGCCGGACGACTATTGCGACTATCCCGTCTCCTTCGAGCCGGTGTTCTTCGACGGCTTCTGGTATCGCGGTCCGATCTTCTATCGCTGGACGCACGGCCGGCGCGTGTTCTGGCTGAACGGCGGCTGGCGCGAGGACGGCTGGCGGGGGCCGCGCCCGCCGGGCATCGCCTGGCAGGATCGCGGCGGGCCGATGCACGGCTTTCGGCCAGGAATGGCGATGCGCGGCCGGATGGGACCCAGGCCCTTCGTCGAGCCCCGGATGGGCGGCGGTCACGGCCCGCGCGGCCGCTAGCTAAGATTGCGTGCCTGAGCGGCGCAGACCGTATATCCTGTCCCCCGTGAGGGAACGCAACTTGGCACAGCCCCTGTGCCGAACTTGGAGGATATTTCAGATGAAATACGCGTTGAAGACGGCCGCATCCGTGGCCGCCTTGGCGTTCGCGCTTTCCGTGCCCGCGAAAGCCGGGGTCAGTATCGGCATCAATATCGGGATTCCGATTCCGGTGCCTGGCGCCGTCGCGATCGACTACGACAGCGGCGGATATTGCGACGACTATGGCTGCCCCGACGAGTACTGGGACATGCCGGTCTATTACGGCCCCGTCTACTACGGCGGTTCGTGGTTCCAGGGTCCGATCTACTATCGCGACTTCGGCGGCGAGCGCTGGTACTGGGTGCGCGGCGGCTGGCGGCGCGACGAGTGGCGCGGCCCGCGTCCGAGGTGGTGGCGCGGCGACTATCGCTACGGCCCGGCGCTCGGCTACGACTTCTATCTCGGCCACGGCTTCCGCCACGACCGCGACCGCTACTGGCGCGGCAATGATTGGCGCGCGGGACGCGCATGGGATCGCGACCGCTCGCGGAATTGGGACCGCGACCATCACGATCACGGCGGCGAGCACATGCACCCCGACAACGACCATCACGACGATCATGGCGGCCACGGCAATGGCGGCGGCATGATGGGCGGCGGCGGAATGATGGGCGGAAACGGCCATGGCTCCGGCGGCGGCATGATGGGCGGCGGCAATGGTGGTAATGGCGGCAACGGCAATGGCGGCAACGGTAATGGCCATGGCGGTTCCGGCAATGGTGGCAATGGCGGTAATGGCGGCAACGGCAATGGCGGCAACGGCAACGGCCATGGCGGTTCCGGCAACGGCTCGGGCAATGGCAACGACAAGCCGAAGCACCACGACCATGACAACGGCAATGGCAATGGCGGCAACGGCGGCAACTAAGCCTCGCCTTTGAGAAGAAGAAGAAGCGGCCTCGGCGGGAAACCGCCGGGGCCGTTTCGCTTTTCGATATCCCCAACACCGTCATGGCCGGGCCCCCGGGACCGCGCGAAGCGCGGCCCGAGGACATGCTTCACGTCCCGGCCATCCATACACTCACTGCGAAACCAGGGAGTATGGATGGCCGCCACGAGGGCGGCCATGACGATTGAGAGTGATTCCATTCAATCGAAAACTGCTCTAGCTTTCGCGCTTTCCCGAAGAGGCACTGCATGAGCCGCGAAAGGCCCAACGATCTCGGCGCGTTCTGGCTGCCGTTCACGCCCAATCGCGATTTCAAGGCGCGGCCGCGCATGCTTTCGCGCGCGGAGGGGATGTATTTCCATTCCAACGACGGGCGCGCGCTGCTCGATGCGTGCTCCGGGCTCTGGTGCTCGAACGCGGGCCACGGCCGCAAGGAGATCGCGGACGCGATCGCGCGCGCCGCGCATTCGCTCGACTTCGCGCCCACCTTCCAGTTCGCGCATCCCGACGCCTTCGTGCTCGCCGAGCGCATCGCGGCGCTCGCGCCGGAGGGCCTCGACCACGTCTTCTTCGTCAATTCCGGATCGGAGGCCTGCGACGCGGCGCTGAAGATCGCGCGCGCCTATTGGCAGAAGAAGGGCGAGGGCGGCCGCTTCCGCCTGATCGGGCGCGAGAAGGGCTATCATGGCGTGACGTTCGCGGGCATCTCGGTCGGAGGCCTCGCCAACAACCGCAAGCCCTATGGCCCGCTTCTTCCGGGTACGGACGATCACCTGCCGCTGCCCTACGATCGCGCCGCGATGGCGTTCACGCGCGGCGAGCCGGAAGCCGGCGCCGACTATGCCGACGCGCTCGATGCGCTGGTCGCGCTGCACGGCGCCGAGACCATCGCCGCGGTCATCGTCGAGCCGATGTCGGGCTCGGCCGGCGTCTTCGCGGCCCCCAAAGGCTACCTGCAGCGCCTGCGCGCGGCTTGCGACCGGCACGGCATCCTGCTCGTCTTCGACGAGGTGATCACCGGCTTCGGGCGGGTGGGGGCTGCGTTCGCGGCCGAGCGCTACGGCGTCGTGCCGGACATGATCACCTTTGCGAAGGGCGTCACCAACGGCGCGGTGCCGATGGGCGGGGTGATCGTGAGCGGCAAGATCCACGAGGCCTTCATGACCGGTCCCGCGCACGCGATCGAGCTGTTCCACGGCCATACCTATTCCGGCCATCCGCTCGCCTGCGCTGCGGGGCTTGCGACGCTGGACATCTATCGCGACGACGCCCTCTTCGCGCGCGCGAAGACGCTCGAGAAGACGTTCGAGGACGCGGTGCACGGCCTGAAAGGCGCCGCGCGCGTCGTCGACATCCGCAATGTCGGGCTCGCCGCCGGGATCGACATCGAGCCAGACGCGCAGGCTCCGGGTCTGCGCGGCTTCGAGGCGATGCGCCGTGCGTTCTTCGACGAGGACATGGTCATCCGCGTCTCCGGCGACACCATCGCGCTCGCCCCCGCGCTGATCGTGTCCGAAAGCGAGATCGCGCGCATGGTCGAGAGCGTGCGCAGGGTGCTGGGGCGGCTGGGGTAAAAAAAAGCAAAAAATGTCATGGCCCGCGAATGCGGGCCACCCAGCTGGGTTCTCCGCGATCTTGAAATGATTCACGCGGAGCCGCGGAGGTCCTTTCTCTTCTCCGCGTCTCCGCGTGCGATTCTTCTGACAGATCAGGTCAGCGTCACCTGGGCGGCCGCATTCGCGGGCCATGACATTTGCCGCGTCAGCAATGTTCGCTCCGGAACGTGTTCGCGCCCGCAACATGATTTCGATTCCCGCGCGCGGAACGTCTGTCGTCGGGGCGGCTTCCTTTGGCCGGGCAAATGCGCTAATCCGCGCCATCAAATCCGGCCAAGAGGCAGATCATGCGCATCGGCGTTCCGAAGGAAATCAAGAACCACGAATACCGCGTCGGCATGACGCCGGCCGCCGTGCGCGAGCTGACGTCGCGCGGCCACGAGGTATTCGTCGAGACGATGGCTGGCGACGGCATCGGCCTTTCCGACGAGAACTACACCCGCGTCGGCGCCAAGATCCTTCCCAACGCCGACGAGGTGTTCGCCGGCGCCGACATGATCGTGAAGGTGAAGGAGCCGCAGGCCGTGGAGATCAAGCGCCTGCGCCCCGGCCAGACGCTGTTCACCTATCTCCATCTCGCGCCCGATCCGGAGCAGACCAAGGGCCTGCTCGATTCCGGTGCCGTGTGCATCGCCTACGAGACCGTGACCGACGCACGCGGCGGACTGCCGCTGCTCGCGCCGATGAGCGAGGTCGCGGGCCGCATGTCGATCCAGGCCGGCGCGCATTCCCTCGAGAAGGCGCAAGGTGGCTGCGGCATGCTGCTGGGCGGCGTGCCGGGCGTGGCGGCGGCGAAGGTCGTCGTGCTCGGCGGCGGTGTCGTCGGCACCAACGCGGCGCGCATGGCGATGGGCATGGAGGCGCATGTCACCGTCCTCGATATCTCGCTGCACACGCTCTACCAGCTCGACCTGCGCTTCGGCGCCGCGCTCAACACGATCTATTCGACCATCGACTCGGTCGAGGAATACGTCATCGGCGCCGATCTCGTGATCGGCGGCGTGCTGCTGCCGGGCGCCGCCGCGCCCAAGCTCATCACGCGCAAGATGGTCAGCCAGATGAGGAAAGGCTCCGTCATCGTCGACGTCGCCATCGACCAGGGCGGCTGCGCCGAGACCAGCCATGCGACCACCCACGCCGATCCGACCTACATGGTCGACGGCGTGGTGCATTACTGCGTCGCCAACATGCCGGGCGGGGTGGCGCGCACCTCGACCTTCGCGCTCAACAACGCGACGCTGCCGTTCACCATCGCGCTGGCCGAGAAAGGCGCGGAGCAGGCGATGAAGGACAACGCGCATCTGCGCGCCGGCCTCAACGTCTACAAGAACACGCTCACCTACAAGGCCGTCGCCGACGCCCAGCACCTGCCGTTCAAGAGCGCGGAAGCCGCGCTAGGGATGTGAGGATCTGAGCGCGCGGGTCCGCTCGCGCGTCTTCTTTTCCATGCAGCCGAAATAGAGCGTGGGGTAGATGCTGCCGCCCTCGCTCTCCGCCGCCTCGGCCTTGCAGTCGGCGTCGCGCCGCGCGATCCAGGCGCGTTCCTCCTCGCGCAACGAGGCCTTGGCGCCGTCCGGAAGCGCGCGCCAGGCGTCGTTCAACGCCCGGTCGGCGGCGTCGTAGCGATCCTGCGCGCAGCGGTTGATGTCGTTCTGGACGATGGCCTTGTCGCACTCGTCCGCCTGCGCGGCGGTCGAGGCGAGCAGGAGTGCGATGGTCGCAAGCAGGCGCATGGTTTCTCCCGAAGGCGTGCTAGGATCATCGCATGAAACTCGAGCGCCTGCCACCGGTGGTCTCGTCGCTCAAGGCGAGCAACCATCCCTACCTCAACGGCGCCTGGACGCCGCTTCTGGAAGAGATGAACGCGTTCGATCTCGACGTGATCGAGGGCAGGATCCCCGACGACATCGACGGTGTCTATCTGCGCAACACCGAGAACCAGGTGCACCAGCCGCTCGGCCGCTATCATCCCTTCGACGGCGACGCGATGCTGCACCGGATCAGTTTCCGCGACGGCCGCGCGGACTATCGCAACCGCTTCGTGCGCACGCGCTGCTTTCAGGCCGAGCAGGAGGCGGGCGGCTCGCTGTGGGGCGGGCTCGCCGATCCTCCGGCGTTGTCGAAGCGGCCGGGCTTCGGCGCGCATGGCAGCCTCAAGGACAACGCCTCCACCGATGTGGTCGTGCATGCGGGGCTTGCGCTGGCGACGTTCTATCAATGCGGCGAAGGCTACCGCGTCGACGCCTCGAGCCTGGAGACGCTCGGCCCCGATTGCTGGGTGCCGCTCGACGGCATCTCGGCGCATCCCAAGCTCGATCCCGCGACGGGCGAGCTCATGTTCTTCAACTATTCCAAGCATGCGCCGCATCTGCATTACGGCGTCGTCGACCGCGACAACCGGCTCACGACCTACATGCCGATCCCGCTCGCCGGCCCGCGCCTGCCGCACGACATGGCGTTCACCGAGCATTACGCGATCCTCAACGACATGCCGATGTTCTGGGACGCGGAGCTGCTCAAGCGCGGCGTCCACGCCGTGCGCCTGCACAAAGGCTTGCCGTCGCGCTTCGCGATCGTGCCGCGCCATGGCGGCGCGGTGCGCTGGTTCGAGGCGGCGCCGACCTACGTGCTGCATTGGGTGAACGCTTACGAACAGGGCGACGAGATCGTGCTCGACGGCTATTTCCAGGAAGAGCCCGAGCCCAAGCCCCGCGCCGGCGCGCCGCCTGGCTATGAGCACATGATGGCCTATCTCGACGAGTACAGCTTCAAGCCTAAGCTGCACCGCTGGCGCTTCAACATGCGCGACGGCACGACGAAGGAGGAGCGCCTGGACGACGCGATCCTGGAATTCGGCAGCATCGACCGGCGTGTCGCGGGGCGGCGCTACCGCTATGCCTATTCGACGCTCGCCGAGCCCGGCTGGTTCCTGTTCAACGGCTTCGCGCGCAACGACCTCGAGACGGGCCTGCGCAGCGAATACCGTCTCGCGCCCGGACGCTTCGCGAGCGAGGCGCCGTTCGTGCCGCGCGCCGGCTCGCGGGAGGAAGACGACGGCTATCTGGTAAGCTTCGTCACCGATGAGAACACCGGCACGTCCGAATGCATTCTCCTCGACGCGCGCCGCATCGAGGACGGCCCGGTGGCCCGCATCGCGCTCCCGCACAAGATCTGCAGCGGCACGCACGCCTGCTGGGCGGAGCGGCGGGAGTTGCGGAGCTAGGACTTAGGAAACCACGGCACGAAGGCCGGCGTGCGCGCGGCGTAGTCCGCGTGGCCGGGATGGCGGCGCATGCGGCTTTCGACGGTGGGCACGCCGCTCCAGCGCGCGAGCAGATAGGTCATCGCCACGGGCGCGGGCAAGGTCCACAACCCCCACGCGGATTCCGTCGCGATGAGGTACAGGCCCCACCACACGCAGGCGTCGCCGAAATGGTTGGGATGGCGGCTGTAGCGCCACAACTCGCGGTCCAGCACGCGGCCGCGATTCGCGAGCACGGATTTGAAGCGCACGAGCTGCCAATCGGCGACGCTCTCGAAGGCGAGGCCGAAGACGGCGAGCACGGCACCCGCGATGCCCGCGGGCCCGATGCCGTCCGCGCCCCATTGTCCGATCTGCACGGGAAGCGAGACGACGAATTGCAGGACGAACTGCAACGCGAAGACGTAAAGCAGAGTGCCGAGCGCGAAGCTCATCTTCACCCGCGCCAGCAGCCGCGTGTAGCGCGGGTCGGGGCCGTTCTTCTGCCAGCGCCATATCAGATAGAGCCCAAGCCGGATTGCCCAAGCCTCGGTGAGCCCGAGCAGAAGCTTGTTGTGCGCCCCGTGCGCGCCGGCCTCGTGATAGGAAGCGAGCGCGATGACGCCGATGCCCAGCCCCCACCACGAGTCGATGAAGCTCACATCCTTGAGCCGCAGCCCGGCGAGCCAGAGCAGCAGGAAGCACGCCGCCGAGATCGCGGCGTTGAGTGCGAGATGGAGCGCGATGGCGCTCACTTATATCGTCGCTCCGCCGTCGCAGACGATGGTCTGGCCGGTGGTGAACGAGCCCGCCTTCGAGGCCAGGAACACGGCTGCGCCCGCGATCTCGTCCGGCTCGCCGATGCGGCGCAAGGGCGCTCCTTGCGTCGAGCGCTTGAGCGTCTCCGGGTTCTCCCACAGCGCGCGCGCGAAATCGGTCTTGATCAGGCCCGGCGCGATGCAGTTGGCGCGGATGTTGTGCGGCCCGTACTCGACGGCGATGTTGCGCGCGAGCTGCATGTCGGCGGCCTTGGAGATGCAATAGGCGCCGAGCACCGGCGAGCCGCGCAGGCCGCCGATCGAGGAGACGATGATGATCGAACCGTCCTTGCGCTCGACCATCTCCGGCAGCACGAGCTGCGCGAGCCAATGATTGGAGCGGATGTTCGCGCCCATGATCTTGTCGAAGGCCTCGTCGGGGATGCCCATCTGCGGCCCGTAATAGGGATTGAGCGCGGCGTTGCAGACGAGCACGTCGATGCGTCCCCATTTGGCACGCGTCTTGGCGACGAGCTGCTCGAGCTGCTCCTTGTAGTTGATGTTGCAGGGGATCGCGATCGCGGCCTCGCGCGACCGCGCCTTGTTGATGTCGCCGGCCACCTGGTCGCAGGAATCCGCCTTGCGGCTGGAGACCACGACATTGGCGCCGTGCTCGGCCAGCCGGTGCACGATCGCCTCGCCGATGCCCTTGGTCGAGCCGGTGACGAGCGCGATCTTGCCGCTCAGATCGAACAGATTCATGGATATCTCCCCTATTTGAAATAGCGATGGGGCGATCATCGCCTAGATTTCGCCGCGGGGCCAAGCGAAACTGGCGGCCATGAAGAGGCTCTCCATCCCCGCCGTCCTGCTGGTCCTGGCCGCGTGCCAGAGCGCTCCGCCGCGCTATTCCTATCAGCCGCCGCCGCCCCCGCCATCGGCGCCGATGCAGCCCTACAAGGGGCCGCAGGCGCAGCAGCAGCGCGTCAGGCCGCCCGTACCCAGCTATGGCGGCGGCTCGGCCGGCCCGCTGAGCGCGAAAAACGTCGGCGCGTACATGGACGGATTGGAGCGCGACCTGCGCCATTACCTGCGCGGCATTCCCGTCGCGCGGCCCGGCGACGTGGTCGTCCTCAACCTGAAAAGCGACGACATGTTCGAGCGGTCGAGCCTGAGCGACGACGGGCGCGACCTTTTGCGCAACCTGTCGGCGGCGTTGCGCCACTACGACCATACCGCCGTGCAGGTCACCGGCTTCACGGACACGCGCGGCACGCCGGACAAGAATCTCGAGGCGTCGCAGAAACGCGCGGACGCCGTGGCGGCCGAACTGCGCGCCGACGGCGTCGACGCGCACCGCCTGACCGCGACCGGCATGGGCCGCAGCCATCTCAAGGTCGCGACCGGCGACGGCGTCAGCGAAGCGCGCAACCGCCGCATCGAGATCCGCATCGTGCCGAAGCCGGGATGAGCCCAAAAGGGGGAGCCATGAATCTTCGCGAGACCGAGCAGCAGCTGCTCGACGAATTGCGCAAAGTGCGCGCGGACCTGCGCGCCCAGGGTCATGCCGCGCCCGACCTCACCTTCGGCCAGCGCATCGCCGACGATGTCGCGGCGACGATGGGGTCGTGGCGCTTCATCATCATACAGAGCGTGATCTTGTTGGCCTGGATCGTGCTCAACATCACCGCCTATATCGAGCATTGGGATCCCTATCCCTTCATCCTGCTCAACCTGGCGCTGTCGTTCCAGGCGGCCTATGCCGCGCCGTTCATCATGATGAGCCAGAACCGCCAGCAGGACATCGACCGGATGGCGGCGAAGAACGACTACCAGGTCAACGTCAAGGCCGAGCTCGAGATCGAGCTGCTGCACCAGAAGATCGACCAGCTGCGCGAGACCGAGGTCGCGCGCCTGACGCAGGCGGTGAGCGACCTGACCGCGCTCCTCAAGGAAGCGCGGCATCAGGCCTGAAGACGCGCTATTGCTGGATCAGGAACAACGAGCTGTTGAGTTGCCACGACGTCGTGCCGACGCCGGTCGCGTAGACGCGGATCGTGTGCAGACGGCGACCTGTGAACGTATAGGTCGTCATGCGCGACGCGGAGACGAGGTTGCCGGTTGGAGAGCAGAAGGCGCTGTCCTTCCCCGACTGCGGATCCGTCGGATGGTTGTCGACGGTGATGTTGATCTCGACGTAGCTGCCCGCCGGACCCTCGGCGACGCATTCGGCGTTGAAGGTGAAGACCTCCGTCGGGCTGGCGGCCTCGTAAGTGAACGACACGTCGCCCGCGTCGTTCAGCGGAAGCTGCGTCTTCGCGTTGTCGGTGGCTTCAGTGGGCGTGCTGCGCGTCAGCACGTCGAGCACGACCGCCGCCGCCGGGGTTGCCGCGAAGCCCGTTGCCGCGACCATCGCGCCGGTCAGATATCCGATTGCCGTCTTCATGGGCTTTCTCCCTCGGTTTTAAGGCCGCGAGCCTAACCCGGATGCATGACGTTCACCACCGCGGCCGTCGGTTCTGGTAATGCCTTGGCGCATCTTCTATATCCGCAGGGCGAAGAGGAGTATCGAGTGGCCTGGACCCCGCAAAGCTGGCGCGCGAAGCCCATCCGGCAGGTGCCGGACTATCCCGACGCCGCGCGGCTGAACGCCGTGGAGACGCAGCTTCGCGCCTATCCGCCGCTCGTCTTCGCGGGCGAGGCGCGCACGCTCACCCAGAGCCTGGCGGCGGTAGCCGAGGGCAAGGCGTTCCTGCTGCAGGGCGGCGACTGCGCCGAGAGCTTCGCCGAGTTCAGCGCCAACAACATCCGCGACACGTTCTGCGTCTTCCTGAGCATGGCGACGGTGCTCACCTTCGCGGCCGACCTGCCGGTGGTGAAGATCGGCCGCATCGCGGGCCAGTTCGCCAAGCCCCGCTCCGACGACAACGAGACGCGCGACGGCAAGACGCTGCCCTCCTATCGCGGCGACATCATCAACGGCGAGGCGTTCAACGAGGACGAGCGGCGCCCCGATCCCGAGCGCATGCAGCGCGCCTACTTCCAGGCGGCGGCGACGGCCAACCTGGTGCGCGCCTTCGCGACCGGCGGCTATGCGGACTTAAGCCGCGCGCGGCACTGGTATCTCGACGACCACCATCATGAGGATCTGAAGGAGCGCTATTTCAAGCTCGTCGACCGCATCGCGGAGGGCGTCGGCTTCCTGCGCACCTTCTCGCTCGCCGACGCGGTCGCGGCGCGCACGTCCAAGGTCGATTTCTATTTCAGCCACGAGGCGCTGCTGCTACCTTATGAAGAAGCGCTGACGCGGCAGGATTCGATCACCGGCGACTGGTACGACACCTCCGCGCACATGATCTGGATCGGCGACCGCACGCGCCAGCCCGACGGCGCCCATGTCGAGTTCTGCCGCGGCATCAAAAACCCCATCGGCCTCAAATGCGGGCCGAGCATGAGCGAGGACGATCTCGTCAAGCTGGCCGCTTTGCTCAACCCGCAGAACGTCCCCGGAAGGCTGACCCTGATCGCGCGCTTCGGCGCCGACCAGGTGGCCGAGAAGCTGCCCAAGCTCGTGCGCGCGGTGAAGCGCGCCGGCGCCAACGTCGTGTGGTCCTGCGATCCGATGCACGGCAACACGATCAAGAGCGCGGCCGGCATCAAGACGCGCCCCTTCGAGCGCATCATCAAGGAGCTGCGCACCTTCTTCGAGGTGCATCGCGCGGAAGGCACGCGCGCGGGCGGCGTCCACCTCGAGATGACGGGCCAGAACGTCACCGAATGCACCGGCGGCGCGCAGCAGATCGGCGACGTCAACCTCGCCGACCGCTACGAGACGCGCTGCGATCCCAGGCTGAATGCCAGCCAGGCGCTCGAGCTCGCCTTCCTGCTCGCCGACAATCTGAGCCAGTGGCGCGCCAGGGGCGCAGGCCTCGCCCAATCGGCCTGAGGCGGGTGGGGCATGGGGATCGCGCGTCTGCTGGCGAAAGGTTGGACGGTGATCTGCCTCTTCGCGGCGGCGCATGCGCTGCGCCTGGCGCTCGCGCGCGGCACGGTGCCGCCGCTCGAGGTGGCCAGCACGATCGGCGTCAGCGCGGTGCTCTTCATCGCCATGGGGCTCGTGTTCATCTTCGGATATGTGGCGGCCTCCGATGTCAACAACGCGCCGCACGTTGCCGGCCGTACGCTCGCGCACTTCCTGCCGCATTTCGACGACGTGGTGCTCGTGCTTTTCGCGCTCGCAAGCTTCGTCAACCAGACGCTCTACGCGCCGGACCACATGCGCAGCCCGCCGGTCGAGGCGCTGGGCGCCGCGATGCGCTTCGCGGTGCCGGGCCAGCGCGTGCTCGAATCCACGCTCGCCTGCGGCCTCGACGACGGACGCATCGCGGCGTCCGCTTTCGCCTGGCTGCTCGCGATCGTCTACCTGTTCTCGGCCGCGTCGCGGGTGCGGCTCGCGGCGGGCCTGATCCGCCTAGAGCGCAACCGGCGGCCGGAAGGTTTGGGTCCGGTCATCCCCGCGGCCGTCCTGGGCGTGGCGGCGGTGGCCGGCTTCCAGCTCCTCTACATGGGCAGCGCGTTCGCGTTCATCGACTGCGACGTCTACACCGAGATCTCGGGCGCGCTGCTCGTCGGGCTGGCGCCTTTGCTGCTCGCCTATCTGATGGTGGCCGCGGCGGCGAACCTGCTCGCCATGGGTCCGGAATGAAGGTCTTGGGCCTGGATCTCGATCCCCGGACGCGTTGCGCCCACTGGCATGGCCCGCGCGACGTCATCGCGATCAGGATGCATTGCTGCGGCGTCTTCTACGCCTGCAAGGACTGCCACGACGCGCTTGCCGATCACGCGCCGACGCCATGGCCGCGCGCGAAATGGGACGAGAAGGCGGTGCTCTGCGGCGCCTGCGGGCACGAGATGAGCGTGCGGGACTATCTGCGCTGCGGGAATGCGTGTCCGGCCTGCGCGGCGCAGTTCAATCCGGGCTGCAGCGAGCACTATCACTTCTATTTCGAGGTTTAGTTCCTCTCCCCTTGAGGGAGAGGAAGAAAAATCATGGGTTTGGGCTGAGCGCGGCGAAGACCAAGCCCTTGATTTTTCAGGTGAGGGGTGAGTCGGCGGTACGAACCACGTCCCCCTCACCAGCAAAATCTAACGCTTAGCTTCGCGTTGCTACGCTAAGCGTAAGATTTTGCGTCCTCTCCCACGAGGGGAGAGGAAAATCACTTCACATTGCTCGTCGCGCGGATGAAGTCGGCGGTCGCGGTGTGCATCTCCTTCAGCGAGTCCTGGTGCGCGTACACCATGTGGCCCGACTGGAAGTAGTGATACTGGATGTTCTTCTGCAGCTGGTCGGGGATCGGAAGCTGGTGCATCTCGTACCAGCCTTCGTAATAGGGCGTCGCGAGGTCGTAATAGCCGCCCATGAGCAGGATCTTCAGGTTCGGGTTCTGCTTCATCGCGTTGGCGAGGTCGGGCATCACGTTGGCGGCGCCGCGTCCGGGGAACTGTTGTCCCGGCGGCTTGTGGCGCATGTCCCAGTCGCGATAGAGCCGCGCCGAGGGAACGTAGAGCCTGCCCTGGCCGTAGTTCAGCGTGGCCCGGACATAGGCGTTGAACGCCGAGATATAGGCCGAGCTGATCGAGGCCGATTGCGGGTCGTAGTCGGAGCGCTCGCTCAAGGGATCGAGCGTGATGCCGGAGAAGCGCGTGTCGAGGCGGCCGGTCGAGAGCCCCGCATCGTCCTGCAGCGTCTTCTCGAACTCGCCGCCGTCGATGCGCAGATTGGCCTTCATGATGTACCAGACCGGCAGGCCGGTGACGTTGTGCAGCTTGTTGGCGATGTCCAGCTTCTGCTTGGCGGGGAGGCCTGCGCCCGCCTGCAGCGCCTGGGCGTATTCGCCCATCGCGAAGCGCTCGACGCTCTGCACGAAGGAAGGCAGGTCGGCCGGCTTCTTGCCCGGAAGCTTGTTGTGATACCACGCCGTCGCCGCATAGGTCGGCAGCGCGACCTCGTAAGGCAGGTTGACGCCCGGATTGTATTCGGGGCGGTCGACCGACAGATCGAAGTTCAGGATCTGCGACAGCAGTATCACGCCGTTGAAGTCGATGTCGTGCTCGGTCTCCAGATCGTTGACCAGGACCGCCGAGCGCGGCGTGCCGTAGCTCTCGCCGAAGAGGTATTTCGGCGAGTTGAAGCGGTTGTACTTGGCCAGGAACTCCTGGATGAAGCTCGCGAAGGCCTGGCCGTCGGGATCGACGCCGTAGAACGCCTTCTCCTTGTCCTTGCCGGCGATGCGGCTGAAGCCCGTGCTCGGCGCGTCAATGAAGACGAGGTCGGAGGCGTCGAGCAGCGTCTGGTCGTTGTCGACGATCTGATAGGGCGCGGCCGGGTTGTGGGTGTCGTCCGCGGTGACGACGCGCTTGGGGCCCCACGCGCCCATGTGCAGCCACACCGTCGCCGAGCCCGGGCCACCGTTGTAGATGAAGGTGATCGGCCGCTGGTCCGGCCGCGCGCCGTCCTTGGCGTAATAGACGAAGAAGATCGACGCCTCGGCCGAGGATTCGTCGCCTTTGGCGTCCGGGTTCTTCGCGCCGCCGTTCTGCGCGGAATCGTTCCAGTCGGCCGGGTGGACGACGAGCGTGCCCGCCGTCGCGTGATAGGAGATGCCGCCGGCCGAGCCCGTGGTGACGGACTCCTCGGATTTGAAGAACTTGCCGGAATAGAGGTCGGGCTTGGGGGCTGCGTCCTTGGGCTGCGGCGCCTCGGCGGCAAGGCCTATGCCGACCAGTGCCGCGACCGCGACGGTCGCAAAGACGATATTGGCGCGCTTCATGCTCATCCCCTTGAAAAAGGCGCGAGGATATTAGTCGCGCGCCGGGGACGCGCAACCGGCAAATAGCGGCGACAATTTGGGACAGTTGCAGGCTGGGGCTATTTGCCGACATGGATGTTGGTGATGGTGCCCAACAGGCCGAAGACCTGAAGCAGCCAGATCACGACGGCGATCACGACGACGGCGTTCAGGATGCCTTTGATCTTGCCGTCCATCGGAATGTAGGTGTTGACGAGCCAAAGCAGCACGCCGACGGCGATCAGGATGATGACGATAGTGACGAGCGGCATGAAATGTCTCCTGGCAAATCGCGAAGAGAACGCGCCGTGGCGGGGATGGTTCCGGCAGCCCTACTGTCATCCCCTTGACCTCGCATCGACGCCGTTGGCGCCGATGCTCGCCGGGGATGACAACGGGGATTTCTACACCGCCTTGTCCGGCCCCACGCGCACCAGCATCTTGCCGAAGTTCTCGCCTTTGAAGAGGCCGATGAAGGCTTCGGGCGCGCGCTCGACGCCGTCATAGATGGTCTCTCGCCATTTCATCTGGCCCGCCTTCGTCCACGCGCCCATGTCGCGCATGAAGTCGCCCAGCATGTCGTAATGGTTGGAGACGATGAAGCCCTTGATGGTCAGGCTGAGCCCCACCGTCATGATCATGTTGCGCGGGCCCGGCGGCGGCTCGGTCGCGTTGTACTGCTCGATCATGCCGCATTCGGCGAGGCGCCCGAACTGGCGCATGTTGCCGATCGCGGCCTCCAGATGCGTACCGCCGACGTTGTCGAAATAGACGCCGATGCCGTCGGGGAACGCCTTCGCCACCGCCGCGTTCAGGTCGCCGCAGGTCTTGTAGTTGATCGCCTCGTCGCAGCCGATGTCGCGCAGGAACTTGCATTTCTCGTCCGAGCCGGCCGAGCCCACGACGCGCTTCGACCCCTTGGCCTTGGCGATCTGGCAGACGACGGTGCCGACCGCGCCTGACGCCGCCGACACGAACACGGAGTCCTCCGGCTTGAACTCGCCGATGCGCAGCAGGCCCGCATAGGCGGTGAGTCCCGGCATGCCGAAGGTGCCCAGATAGCTCTGGATGCCGACGCCGGGGATCGGCTCGATCTTCTGCATCATCTCCATGCCGGTGGAGACGAACGCCTCGCGCCAGCCCGCCATGCTCATCACATGGTCGCCAACCTTGAAGGGGGCGCCGGCCCCTGCCTCGACCACCTGGCCGACCGCGCCGCCGGTCAGGGCCTCGCCGATCTGGAAGGGGGGGACGTAGCTCCTCCGGTCCATCATCCGGCCGCGCATATAGGGGTCGACGGTCATGTAGGCGTTGCGGACCAGGACCTGCCCCGGCCCGGGGGCGGGCAGGTCGACCTCGGCAAGCTCGAAATTGGCTAACGCGGGCATCCCGGCCGGGCGGCTTTTTAAGCGAATTTCGCGGCTTTTGCGGTTGCTCATGGCAGTCTCTCCAATGGCTTAGGGGGAATGGTTTCGCGCCGTTGAGCCTAGCAGGGGGGCGAAGTGTAACAAGGCGAAACATTTTATGAGTCGCGTGAATCGGTGATCCCGGCCTTCATGTCTCTGATCCGACAAGGGATTTAGGGTTTGCCCCATCGCCGCACGCGTTCCGAAGGTCCGCTCAAGGCTGCCGTCATCGGCGCCGGCGCCTTCGGCCGTCACCACGCCTCGAAGTATCGCGGCCTCGACGGTGTCGAGCTGGCCGCGATCGCCGACGCCAATCCCGAAGTGCGCAGAGGCTCCTTTGCCGCCCATGGCGTGCATGCCGTCGCCGACTGGCACGAGCTGCTCGGCCGCGTCGACCTGGTCAGCATCTGCACGCCGGCGGTGACCCATTCCACGATCGTGCGCGCGTTCCTCAACTCCGGCGCCCATGTCCTGGTCGAGAAGCCGATCGCGACCAGCCTGGACGAGGCCGACGCCCTGATCGCGCTCGCCGAGGAGACCGGCCGTGTACTGACGGTCGGCCATCAGGAGCGCTTCGTCTTCGCCCGCACCGGCCTGCTCGACTTCCCGGACTCGCCCAAGGAGGTCACCTGCTGGCGCATGGGGCCGTGGACCGGCCGCGGCGCCGACGTCAGCGCCGTCCTGGACCTCATGATCCACGACCTCGACCTGATGCATCAGATGATCCCGGGCGAGGTGAGCGACGTCCAGGCCCGCTCGCATGCCGAGATGGGCCGGCTGGCCGACGAGGTCTCCGCGACGGTGACGTTCCAGAACGGCGCGGTGGCGAGGCTGGAGACCAGCCGCATCGCCGTCAACCGCCGCCGCGGCATGCGCGCGGTCTATCACGACGGCGTCGTGGAGATCGATTTTCTCACCCGCAAGGTCCGCAACACCACAAAGCGCAGGCTCGCGCCGCTGGAGCTGGGCGACCCGCTGGGCGAATCCGTGGCCGCGTTCGTCAAGGCGGTGCAGGAGGGCACGTCCCCCCTGGTGCAGCCGCAGGAGGCGCGCCGCGCGCTCGAGACGGCGCTGCTCATCGACGAAGCGTCCGAATGCGCCGGCGACATCCCCCGCCAGATGCGCTACGCGGCGTACGCGTAGGGGCCGATCAAAATTGTCATCCCGGCCGAGCGTAGCGAGTGCCGGGACCCAGGGCGCAAGCGGCACGCTGGGTCCCGGCCCCGCGCGATGCTACCGCATCGCTTGGCCGGGATGACAGTTTGGTGGTTCCACTTACTCTAACCAGCCTTGAGCCGTGCCAGCGCCTCGGCGCGGCCGATCAGGGGCAGGAGCTTTTTGAGCTCCGGCCCGTGCTCGCGGCCGGTGAGCGCCATGCGCAGCGGATGGAACAGCGAGCGGCCCTTCGCGCCGGTCGCGGCGCCGACCGCCTTGGTCCATGCGTTCCAGGTGTTCTCGTCCCACGGCTCGGGCGGCAGGAGCGCGGCCGCGCTCGCGATGACGCCCGCATCCTCGATCACGGGCGCGACCGGGCCCGTCACCAGAAGCGCCAGATCCCTCGCGTCGGAAAGCCGCGTGAGGTTCGGCTTCACCGCGTCCCAGAACGCGGCACCATCGGGCAGGCCCAGCGCCGCAAGCCGCGGCGCGACCGCTTCGTAAGGCAAGCCGTGCAGGAGCCTGGCGTTCAGGCCTTCCAGCTCCTTGGGATCGAAATGCGCAGGCGCGCGGCCGATCTTGCCGAAATCGAACTCGCGCGCGAGATCGTCGAGCGAGGCGCGCAGCTCGATCGCATCCGACGTGCCGGTCTTGGCGAGATAGGAGGCGAGCGCGAGCGGCTCGATCCCGCCGTCGCGCAATTCGCGCAAGGAGAGCGAGCCGATGCGCTTGGACAGCGCCTCGCCGCCGCTGCCCACGAGAAGCGGGAAATGCGCGAACGCCGGCACCGCGGCCTCCAGCGCCTCGAAGATCTCGATCTGCGCCGCGGTGTTGGTCACGTGGTCCTCGCCGCGCACGATGTGGCTGACGGCGAAGTCGACATCGTCGGCGACCGACGGCAGCGTATAGAGGAAGCGCCCGTCCTCGCGGATGAGCACGGGGTCGGAGAGATGGGCGGTGTCGATCTCGACCTCGCCGCGGATCAGGTCGCGCCAGCACACCTTGGTCTGCGAGAGCTTGAAGCGCCAATGGGGCGTGCGCCCCTCGCCCTCGAGCCGCGCGCGGTCTTCGGCCGAAAGCGCGAGCGCCGCGCGGTCATAGACCGGCGGCCTCTTCATCGCGATCTGCCGCTTGCGGCGGCGGTCGAGCTCGTCGGCGGTCTCGTAGCAAGGATACAGATAACCATCGGCTTTTAGATGGTTAGCGTAATTCTGATGGTTCTGCATCCGCGACGATTGGTGCGCCACCGCCGACCACGGCTGTCCGCTTTGAAACAGCCACTGCAAGTCTTGGTATATTGCTTGCTCAAATTCCAATTTCGATCGTTCAAAATCAGTGTCATCGATACGCAGCAGAGTCTTGCCGCCCGTTTTGATCGCGAATAGCCAGTTGACGACGGCCGTGCGCGCATTGCCGACATGCAGCAGGCCGGTGGGAGACGGAGCGAAACGGACGAGAGTCAAGTCACCTTACCTTCAAACTTCGGCTTCCATCGGCAATGCAGGAAAGCCTCAAGAAGAGACAATACATCGAGCCCCGCGGTGTCGGGCAAAATAAGATTGATCCTGTCAGTGCTTTCTTTGATCCATGGCCCGATGCCCTGTTCGGTCAAAGAGAACCTTTGAACCCAATCACGCGAATTTAGCAAAGATTTTGCCAGATTGCTCATCGAGCTGTTGGGAATGTAGTGCTGGCTAACGTACCGGGCTTGGCTCTTTGCTCCGACTTTTCCAACCTTCAGGCAAATTCCGTCATGAAAAAACGAGTACACGGCCATCTTTCCCTTTGGAAGGTTGGTCGGCGGACGATGTGGCTTTTGAAGAAACGAAATCTCAATTCCCGAAGGGTCAAATCCAGAGTTCGCAAGCTTCAGCACTCCTACAAACGCGCTGAGTGCGTCTCTAACGAGAAAATCCAAATCAACCGATTGACCGCTCATATGTCCCGCGCATCCCGGAACGCGTTCGTGATCGGATATCTCCTGTCACGCCCGAAATTCTTGTGCGTGATCTTCACGCCGGGCGGCGCCTGGCGGCGCTTGTATTCGCTGACATAGAGAAGCTGCTCGATGCGCTTGACCGTCGCGGGGTGATAGCCCTTCGCGCAGGTCGCCTCGAACGTCATCTCGTTCTCGACCAGGCATTCGAGGATGCCGTCGAGGATATCGTAGGGCGGAAGCGAATCCTGGTCCTTCTGGTTCTCGCGCAGCTCCGCGCTCGGCGGCTTGTCGATGATGCGCTCGGGGATGACGCGGCCTTTCGGGGCGAGTGCGCCCTTGGGATGGTGCGCGTTGCGCCAGCGCGAGAGCTTGAACACCTCGGTCTTGTAGACGTCCTTGAGCACGTTGTAGCCGCCGCACATGTCGCCATAGAGCGTCGCGTAGCCGACGCTCATCTCCGACTTGTTGCCGGTGGTCAGCACCATCGGCCCGAACTTGTTGGAGATCGCCATCAGCATCACGCCGCGCACGCGCGACTGGATGTTCTCCTCCGTCGTGTCCGGCCGCTTGCCCGCGAAGGACGGCGCCAGCGCGTGGCCCAATGCCTCCACCGCGCCTTCGATCGGCACGGTCTCGTAGGCGCAGCCGAGCAGCTCGGCGCAGCTTTCCGCGTCCTCGAGGCTCTCGCGCGAGGTGTAGCGCGACGGCAGCATCACGCAGCGCACGCGCTCCGCGCCCAGCGCGTCCACCGCCACGCAGGCCGACAGCGCGGAATCGATGCCGCCGGAAAGCCCCAGCACCACGCCCGGAAAGCGGTTCTTGTTCACATAGTCGCGCAGGCCCAGCATCATCGCGTGATAGATCGAGGTCGAGCGGTCCTCTTCCTTGACGACCGCGCCGGGCGCGCAGACCCACCCCTTCGGCCCGCGCGTCCAATCGCTCATCACCAGCGCCTCTTCCCATGCGGGCAGCGCATGCGCGAGCTTGCCGTCGGCGTTGCACACCAGCGAGGCGCCGTCGAACACGACCTCGTCCTGCCCGCCGACCTGGTTGAGATAGACGAGCGGCAATCCGCTCTCGCGCACCCGCGCCACGACGAGGTTGAGGCGCACGTCCTCCTTGCCCGCCTCGAAGGGCGAGCCGTTGGGCACGAGCAGGATCTCGCCGCCCGTCTCGCTCAGGCATTCCACGACCTCGGGCGTCCAGATGTCCTCGCAGACCGGAACGCCGATGCGCACGCCGCGCACGTTGAGCGGTCCGGGCAGGGGACCGGGGGCGAAAACGCGCTTCTCGTCGAACACGCCGTAATTCGGCAGATCGACCTTGAACGTCAAGGCTGCCACGCGGCCTTCGTCGAGCAGCGCGCAGGCATTGTAGAGCTTCTCGTCATGCACCCAGGGCGTGCCGATCAGCGCGGCGGGCCCGCCATCGGCGGTGTCGGCGGCGAGCCTCTCGACGGCCTCGCGCGCGTCGTCCTGCAGCGCGGGCTTGAGCACGAGGTCCTCGGGCGGATAGCCGACGATGAAGAGCTCGGTGAAGAGGATGAGATCCGCCCCCGCGCTCGCGGCCTGCGCACGCGCGCTGCGCGCTTTACGCAGATTGCCGGCGATGTCGCCCATCAGCGGATTGAGCTGGGCCAGCGCGATGCGGAAACGGTCGGTCATGGGGTGCTTATAGCGCGTTTCTTTTGACGCGAAACCACCCTGGATTTCTTGCCCCGGGGCCCGGTTGTGGCGCAAACTCGACTTGCTGTCGGGAGGATGAAGCCATGCCGAAATCGCAATCCGGAATTCTCGCCTTGTCATGCGCGGCGCTGCTCGCCTGCGGCTCCGCCCAGGCGGCCAAGCCGGTCGACATCCTCACCTATCATTTCGACAATATGCGCACCGGCTGGAACCAGGGCGAGAAGAAGCTGACGCCCGCGAACGTCAAGGGCAGGAGATTCCAGATGATCGCGTCGACGGCGCTCGACGACCAGGTCGACGCCCAGCCGCTGATCCTGGGCAGCCAGTCGGTCAACGGCAACAGCGCGCGCGAGGTCGTCTATATCGCGACCGAGAGCAACACGATCTACGCCATCGACGGCAATACCGGCGCGGTGCTGCTTTCGAAGAATTTCGGCAACCCGGTGCTGCGCAGCTCCCTGCCCGGCCAGTGCACCAATGGCGGCCCCAATCTCGGCATCAATGCGACGCCCACGATCGACCCGGCCACGCACACGATCTATTTCATCACCTACACGCAGGAGGCCACGCCGGTCTATCGCATCCACGCCGTCGATCCGTCGACACTCACCGACACGATCGCGCCGGTCGTGATCAGCGCCAGCGCGAAGCTGTCCGACGGCACGACGTTCCTCTTCAACCCGCACGAGGCGCGCAACCGCGCGGCCCTGCTGCTCGCCAACGGCAATATCTACGCGGGCTTCGCGAGCTTCTGCGACTACGACGCCGACAAGTCGCGCGGCTGGGTGCTGGGCTGGAACCAGGCCACGCTGGCGCCGCTTGCGAGCAACAAGCTGACCGACACGCTCGCCACCTCGAGCGACGATTTCTTCCTGAGCTCGATCTGGATGTCCGGCTTCGGGCTTGCCGGAAGCGTCGCGGGCGACGTCTATTTCATCACCGGCAATTCGGACTATGCGGGCGATTCCTACAACGCCAAGAAGAACATCGCCGAGAGCGTCGTGCAGATGCCGTCCGACCTCTCCAAGGTCAAGCATCTCTACACGCCGATCGGCGGCCCGGACGGCTGGGCGGCGCTCGACCAGTCCGATCTCGATTTCGGCGCGGGCGGGATCATGCTCTTGCCGCCGCAGGCCGGCGCCGCCACGAATCTCGCGATCGCCACCGGCAAGGTCGGCGTCACCTATGTCTTCAACGCCGACGACATCAGCAACGGAAAGAAGAAGGGCGGCGAGCCGCTCAGCCAGGTCACCAGCGATGCCTGCTGGTGCGGCCCGTCCTACTTCAAGGACAGCGACGGCACAGGCCGCGTGGTGACCAGCGGCGGCCAGAACTTGAAGGTGTGGAAGGTCGACACCTCCGGCGCGAACCCGGTGCTCGATTTCGTCAACCAGCCGGGCACGGTCGAGGGCGGCGTGTTCTTCCCGGGCTTCTTCACCAGCGTCTCCTCCAACGGCACCAAGGCGGGCAGCGCGATCGTGTGGGCGGTCGGGCGCCCGACCGATTTCAGCCAGGAGATCCTCAAGCTCCACGCCTTCGATCCCGACAAGGGCACCGAGCTGTTCTCGGCCGTCACCGGAAGCTGGGTGAACTCGTTCGGCGATTCCAACACCGTGCCCGTCGCCGCCAACGGCAAGGTCTATGTCGCGACCGTCCAGTCGCTGGCGATCTGGGGCATCGCGAGCGCCGACGCCAAGCCCGCGACGCTGCCCGTGCCCAAGCGCGTCGACCTGCGCATCGTGCTGGCGCCCGGCCAGCACGAGGTCCACGCCACGGTGCGCAAGATCGACGGCAAGGTGCTGACGGCGGAGCGCCGCGACGGGACCACGCTCGTCATCGACACGACGCGGGCCGCGACCAACTACAAGATGGCGCCGCCGTCGGCCGGCCACGCGCTCGACGCGGTCGGCACGTTCGACGCCGACGGGACGTTCAAGGCGGATATCGTCAACCACCTGGGCGACAGCCCGCAGGCCTGGCCGGCGGATCGGTGAAGGGAGCCATCAAAATTGTCATCCCGGCCGAAGGATAAAGGCACTACAACTCGTTGATAAAAAAGCATGATTTTCGGTCATTTTTGGCTGTGCAGGAGTTGTATAGGCCATTTTACCGAATCGCCGGGGAAAAGTGCTGTTTTGATGCCATCGCTGCGGGCGCGCGATAGCTATTCAGACATACCCTTCTCGCGGGACAAGTCCACCCCAAAACGATCTGCTGTGAACATCCCCCGAAGGAGCGCCGCGAGCGCCCCTTCGGGGGAATGCGCGATCAAAACAGCGACAGCTGGCGCGAACTTTCCTCGCGTTTCTTCCAAGCCGGGGCTTTCGCAGCCTCGTCAAGCCATGCCCGCGCATAGGCCACCGCTCCGCCCGCCTGCTCCACGAGTCGAGCCGAAAGGAACTGCGAGCGATAGTCGGTGTCGGTGATCGGCAACATCGCGCGCTCGGGCGAGAGCGCTTGGATTTCAAGATGCGCGTTCGACACGTCACCCAGCTTCGCCAGCCCCAGCCAGTCGGGCTCGTAGGAAACCGAGACGAGGATGCCCTGCCAGTCCAGCCGCTGAACGGTCTTCACTCGCTTGCGCGCCGGACGCTTGGCGGCGGGGCGAGCCTTGCGCTTCGTTGATTGGGATTTCGTGGAGATGGCTTTGCGTTTCTTGGTCATGTCTTGCTCCTGCGGGTTACAGCGCAGCGCTGCGCTGAACCCCTGCCCGTCGGCGAGACCGGGGTTAGCAAGGGGAAGGGCGAAGGCCGCGAGGGGGATCACCCGTTCTGCACAAGCGGAAGGCGCGGAAGAACGGGGAGACGCGGCCGCAGCCGCATGGCACATGCGGGTCTACCCCTTCCGCGCGCGAGGGGCAGAGCCCCTTAGAAACCTCTGAGGTCAGTTCGCTTGGGTCTACCGGCAAAGATGAGTGGGTAGAAACGTGACGGCTTCCGGTATTTCTTTCGGATTAAAGTCGACCGTGCCTGACATGAGTGTGCCGTCGTCACCCGGACAGATCATTACGCATAATTTCTTCAAGGCGAGAGCATCCTGACCAAGCCACAGCAAGATTTTCTCCGCTCCTTCTTTGACGCAAACGTCCTTTTCACCGACGTTATCGCGGCCCGTGAAATACTGACTCACCGCTCCTGCTGCCACATCCGTCGCACTTAACAAGTCGAGATAATCCGTGTCGCGCTTCTCAAACGGGCGCGCTCCGCCGATCATTCCGAATCTGCGCGTTGTGTAGAGGGCTAGCGCGTTGTGAAAAAGCGCCAGTAGGCGATTGTGCATGGCACTATTGGCGCAAATTGCGTCGTGATCTGACATCCAGAATATTTTCTGACCGTCGTGCCCGAGCAATGCTGTCAGGAACGCGGACGTGTGGACCACGCGCAGCAGCTTCTCAGCGACGCGCGGCGTTACCGTTCCAAATCCCTTTTCCTCTAACATTCGAGCAAGCGTTCTTGTGGTTGCCTGGTCTTGCGGGCCAAACAAAGACACAATCCGCTTATCGACAACCAAGGTAAAAAGAAGTCCCGGCACATAACCGTTCAGAGCTTCCAGATATGCGGGCAGCGCGTTTCGGATGAGGGCCATTCCGAAGTCTTTGAACTCAATTTCCTTAGTTCCCATCGCAAATTTCGTGCGAATCGCCCTCATTTCCCGCCGAAAAAATTCAAGCGATCCCCACGCGCACAGCAGAAACGAATAGGTATGGTAGTTTCCCACGCTCTCGCCGGCATAGTCTGAGTAGATTCCAATAGTCCGGTTGGAAAGCGCGCTCAGGTCGGGAAGCAACAGCTTCCCTACGGCCTCGCGTCTCTTGAGTTCCGCTTCGATCACTTCGACCAAAGGCGAATAATGCCCATCTTGCGGAGCACGCAATACGTTGAGATTGGGCCGGTGAAGTATCAACTCACGCGCTTTTGCGATCAGTTCTGGATCAAAAGAGAATTTCATGTGATGGCGGCTCTAACTATGTGACCCATGCGCCGCCGCGATTTGCGCGAGCAACGCTTCGTGATTTGCGATCACGATACGAACGCAAGTCTCGCAGATAAGCATGACAGATGAAAACTCAGTGGAGCGGTCGGGGTCACTCACTTGCAATATTGCACCGTCGTCGGTGATGAAGTGTGCGACAGCATTTCGGAATTTTGGATCGAGGAAATTATCGAAAAAATTCTTAATGGATTTTCCGACATACGGTCGAAGAACCGCATCACATTCCGATGAGTCAGGTACGATCTCCGGCAGTACGCTAATCTCGATGCTCTGTTCTCGCGCGCGTCTACGCGCGCCAGCCCTCATCTTGCCGAGCAACCCTTCTAGGATTTTGTAGAAGCATAGAAAGCGATAGAAATCGCTGCCCGTGTTTCTCGCCTCGCGGTACATGGCATAGACTGGCTGCATCTCGATCGGCATTTGGTTTGCGGGATTGCCGACAACAGCCGGACGAAACGGCGACGTATACACAAGAGACGTTCGGTGATTGGACACATCTTCGACACGCACCGCCGAGATAAAGACAGGCAGATTTCGTATATAGCAAAGATGATCGAGAAACATGGAAGTCGCCCGATAAAACTGGTTTCGGGCATCGTGTGCGTTCGTGGATGCACTCGAACTCGATGAATGACATTTCATTTTTCGCATTCTTATGGGCGTAGAAGCTGCCCCCGGACGTGCTGACATGAAGCGCGTGGATCGTTTCCGGCAGCACAAAGTACGAATCGCCGTCGAGCGCGGTGAACGCCGCATTGACAGCGCCGGCAGCGGCCGGAAGCTGCGATAGCTTGCCGTGAACCTTGAAGCGCCGAGATGAAGAGTCTGCTAGGCGGTCCGCGTCAGACCGGTGCTCGTCGGGCATCTGCGCAAGTACGTGAAGCTCGCTCTGAATGCCCGGCGGACCGAGTTGCTCAGCGCTTACCTCGATGGATGTAGCCTCGGTCGTCCCGAGAAATGCCAGTCTGCTGCGATCACTACCGCTCATGCGTCGCCACTCAGCTAGCGCGGCGCGAGATAGCGAAGCAGGCTGTTGAAATCCGAACCCGGGCTAAGCGGATTGGCCAGCCGAGGCAGATCCGTCAGCGAGTTCTGCCGCGGCGGCGGGGCGCGAAGAATGTCCGCGATGGTAGTTGCGCCCAGCGGGTTGGTGAACGCGTTCAACGCGCCGAGCGGACTGGCTTTGGGAGTACGCGGCCAATCCTCGACGTTGAACGGGTCCAACCGCCAAAGCCCGCTGGCATTGGCATTGATCCGCAAGCAACCGTCGTTGCGAGTCGTCATGACGTAGCGTCGCTCAGACGGGTTTGCGATGACCGACGCGCCTGAACAGCGCTGACGATACCAGGCATTCGTTTCCTGAGACTGATGTTGTTTTTCGTCGTCCGAGATAATGACGATCTCGGGCGTGAAATAGTAGAACAAGTCCTCGCAACAGCCGCTCTCGCGGCCATGATGGGACGCGACAAAAATATTGGTGCCGAGCAGGTCGTTGCGGAAATCGGCGAGCTGCAGCAGCTGACGCCACCCCTTCCTTTCGAGATCACCCGCGAACATGATCTTGAACAGGCCGAACTGGAGGACGACGACGAGACTCAGGTCGTTTGTTTGCCATCCTGGTGTGTGATGGTTGTAGTACCACCGCACTTGAACCTGCCCGAAATCGGGCTGCGGCAGCAATCCGTTCAGCGCTTTGGGCGCCGCAAGCCATTTGGCGACGGCCTGTGCGCCTCTGCCCATGCCGGAAGTCTTAAGCGCATGGAATTGCGCATGGCCGACGGTGGGATTCGAGAGAACCCAAGGCACCGTGCAGTGTTCCATCACCTGACCGAAATCGGCGAGGTGATCTTCGTCGAGGTTGAGAAGCGCCAGCATCTCAAACCGTTCTTTAAAAAAATGAAGCGAAGGCGTCCAGAAACGATCATCGCGCCAGCGCGTACCGCAATCGAGCATCAGGCGGTTGCCGTTGGGAGCGGTCGCGACGGCACATTGCCCGTGACCGACATCGAAAATCTCGATCTGCACGTTACTCAGCCTTTCCGTCACCTGCTGCATAGGTGGCAAACACTTCAACGCTGTAGGCACGATAGAATTTCAGATAGCGAAACAACATGGCGACGCAGACAGCGAGCGCGACCGCTCCGCGAAGCTCGTCGCTGGCCGCCGCCTGTGCTGCTCCATGCCGTATATCGGTTATCAGTTCTGCGATAAATATAAACGTCGCGCAGGCGGCGACGAACGTCAGGTTGCGGCAGAAGCCATAGAGCCTGATGAAGGCGCCAAGCCGATCTGCCGCGTGCGCATCACGTTTCGCCTGCACGAACGCCGCCCAAAACAAGTCTTCGCCATGCAGCGATGCACCATTGGCGCGCGCCTTGCGCTCGACCAAAGTTTTCAGGTGCGCGCTGAGGGGCGCATAGTATCCACGAAACAGCCAGCGTCGGATCGGGCCGGGCTTCGCTTCCCCGAACAGCGTCGACGACGGCGCGCGCAGAAGGCGATGCACGAGTTGGCGTTCAAGAATCCATGCGGCGGGAGAGGCGATGGCCTGCCCCAGCACATAAGAGCCGATCAGGATCGCAGCACCGTCCGGAACCGTCCACAGCGCTCCGGCGATGAAATGGGTGCCGAATGCCATGTCGGAGACGAGCAGCGCCACGGCGCCTACCGTCACGTAGGCGAAAATCTCGTAGTCGGAGAAACGCGACAGCCCTTCCATTGCCAACCGAGTGCATTTGTTCTTTATTCGTTCACATGAACGCTACCACATATGGGGTTTACGAGTCAATTGACATACAATTCGATGTAAGCGGTCTGGCATTTCCGTAATGACATTGTCATTACGCCGTGCTATAAGGGTCGTGAGAGGTACTTTATGACCGCAGCAATTCCATCCGTTCGGCGCGAAACGCTAAACATCCGTATCAAGGCGTCAGAGCGCGGCTTGATTGACCGTGCGGCAGAACTGACCGGCAAGTCGCGCACCGACTTCATTTTGGAAGCCACGAGACGGGCGGCCGAAGACGCCTTGCTCGATCGCACGCTATTTGCCGTGAGCCCGGCAGCGCATGCCGAGTTTTTGGCGCGGCTCGACACCACGCCTCAAGCGAATGCGCGCCTGCAACGCAGCCTGAAAACTCCTGTTCCCTGGAAAAAGAAATAGGCGTGACGCTCTCTGCTCCGCAGCCGCTGGCCGATCATCACCAGCTGGGCGAGTTTAATTCCGGCGTGCCGTCACTCGACGACTGGCTGAAACGGCGTGCTCGCGCCAATCAAGCGAGCGGCGCATCGCGTACCTTCATCGTCAGCGATGACGAAAGGGTGGTCGCCTATTACGCGCTGGCATCGGGCGCGGTCAGTGCAATCAAGGCACCGGGACGGTTTCGGCGGAATATGCCAGAACCCATTCCAGTGGCCGTGCTGGCACGGCTGGCCGTCGATCAGGCTTTCCATAAGCGGGGTCTAGGTCGCGCCCTATTTCAGGACAGCGCTTTGCGCGTCCTGAGCGCAGCCGACGCCATCGGCATTCGCGGGATGCTCGTCCATGCGGTTTCCGAGGAGGCCAGAGCATTCTACCTCGCGCTCGGCTTTGATCCGTCCCCTCTGGACCCGATGACGTTGATGGTCACATTGGCAGATATCGAGTTGAACCTGCGCTCATGAGTGCCTAGGCCTTAAGAAAGACATCCCCGTTTTCATCGTCCGATCCGAAGGAATTGCTTGGCGCGCCGCCTAAGACGATCTGCTCCCAATCAACCTTGCATTGCAATTCGATCATTTTGGCGATGAGGGCGCGGCATATTTCCGTGGCACGAGCGATAGTGTCGCTCGTTTTCGCGCTGCGTTCGACATGCCCGGAATGGGCCGCTTTCGAGCGCAGCTTATAGAGCGCTTTGAGTGACGCGAGAATTTCCAGCCGCTGCGTCTCGTTTTCCCCCAATAGCCATGCACCGCGAAGGCTAAGCCGGAATCCGAGCTCGCCGCGGTCGTCAGTATCTCGCAACAAGAGCGATTCAAGCGCTATGCCCAAATCAATAGCCCTGTCCGCAAAGTCCCCCTCACGTGCCGCCCGGCCGAGGCGATCTAGCGGGATACGCAACCAGTCGTTTCGCCGCCTGGCGGGCAACTCGAAATAGGCGGCTGCAATTGCCTCGGCCTGCTCGACTGGGACGGCCGTTTCGCGCTCATAAAAGCCTCCTGGAGCAAATTGCGAGCCGGAAGTTATCCCGCTCGACATCAGCCAATCGACCGGCTGCACCCAAAATGTCCGGTAGACCGGATGAATGCCCAAAACTCCAAGAACATTGCGCGCTTCATGCAATAAGTGCTGAGCGGCATGCGTCGGGATATGTGCCGCCATCTCTTCCGGAGGCTGGGGATTCTTCGGCAGATAAAATACTGGCGTATACTCAAACTGAGTGATGAGCGCACTGGACACGGGAGTTTCGAACCCAGCAAAGCCTGGGCGACTATTCCCCAAAGCCCACCCGCGCTGCATCGAGGGCGGCACCGACGACATGGGCATCAGCGAGATGTGCGGCCCCAACCTGATCTCGCGATCCAGCGTCACTCCCGAAATGCCCATTACAGCGAGAGAACTGGTCGCATTCCTTTCGACATAGGAAGAAAAGCGCGCGACCGTTCCTTCAACATCGTCGGTGGCAATCGCACGCGCCAGAAGGACGCGAGCGATATTTGGAAGATTGACGGACACGCCTCCACCATGCGGGACGTTGGCGAACAGCCTGTTAAATTTCTCCATGTCGCGGTCAGCCCTAAGCTCGCTGACAAAAGTCTCAAACACGGCTGGCTCTATCCCGATGTCGGTCTGAGTACGGACGGCGCTCGTATCATCACCGAGCGCGGGCATCGGCGGCGCCAGTACGGCTCCCCCTTCGATGGCCTTTCGGATGGCCCGCGCTATCAGTGTTTCGTCCATGACGGTGGCAATGCCACAAACCGAGCGAAGTCGGAAGGATTTTGGCAATGGAAGGCCGATCGTGTGGATGAGGTATCTTAGGCTGCCCCCATATTCGCCGCACTCGCCGGAAGGACGGGCCAGACCCTCAGGCGCGATGGCACGTCGCGCCGGGGCTGGCCCGTCCGTACATCGCCACTTATTCGCCAGAGGCTGCAAGGAGCCTCGCGCAACGGCGCGAGGCGGGACGCGCCGGCTCGCCGGCCGGTCGGCGGCCGCAGGCCGCGCGAAGCGGCGCACCCGCAGGAGCGGCGAAGCCGCAGGACCGAGTGCGACCGACCGGCCATCGCCGTCAACGACGGCGCCGACTAAGCCGCCAATTGTTTTCCAGAACATGGGCTCAGGGTGGACGCTGGCCCCGCTACACCCTATAGTTGTCTAGCGGGACTGGGGGCAATCTCATGAAATCCACGATGGCGGCAACCGTTGTCAAACATAAGGAGTTCTTGAAGAGAAGAATGGCGGGCGCTTCGTCATGAGCCACGCAGCCAGCGGGCCATCAATGCCGCCAGTGTCACCAGAGCCACCAACGCCACCAGCGCCGCCTGACATTGGAATGGTGGCGAAGAATCTACCGCAATGGTTCGTCGCTGGCTTCGCGGTGGTGTATCTCACGGGATACCTCGCAGATTTTTTCTATTTCGCAGCCATCGGTATTCCGGAAGCGGGGCTTGATGTCGCCGAGCTAAAATATGTCCAGGGTGGCCTGTTTTTTTGGCTAATATTTTTCTGCCTCGGTGGCCTCGGCTACTGGCTTCGATACAAAGAGAACGATCCCAAATCCGATGTCTTCATCTGCAGCGGTATTTCGGCGAATTTCTTGGCGACCGTTTTGCCGATGAGCATCGTTTCCGCCGTCATCTTCAACCCACCGGCGGGCTTTCTTCATCCAGAATCACGGATAGCGTTCGCCTTCTTGGTGATTGCAAACGTCACAGGCTTCCTGGCTGTCAATCGTTGGATTGAGGAAAAGCCTGACGAGAGACGCGTCAAGCATCGTCCACGGTTGGCTTTGGCGCTGCTGCTCATCACGATTGGCTGCGACGCGGTGATTTTTTGGCGGCTCGGCTCCGCCATCATAAGCCATGTCGCACTGGAACCATACAATAGCTTTGTCACGTCGCTGGGCGTCGGTCTATTCGGCGCATGCGCATTTTGCTTTTTTGAGGTTCTGGAACGCCTCATACGGCGAGCGCCCAAACTCGACTTTTCCAGCGCCGCGATCTCCTGGGCGATGTCGATGGTCTTTTTGCTGCCCGGCCTGCTGTATCTGTCGCTCACGTCATACGCCTACGTCATCTTTCCCCTGATCCCAATCGAGCGGGGCGGCGGAAATTTCTGCGCGGCACCGATGGTTCATGTTGAGTGGGGGCCCTGGGATAAGCGCGAGGGAATAATAGGTACGATTATCTACACGTCATCGGACACGGTTTTTGTGGTAGACGATCCCAAGCCATTCGATTCCTGCAACTGGAAACGGGGAACGGATTTCCCGCCCATCGGGGGCATCCCAAAGTCGGCGGCATTTCTGACGATCAACCCGATTGTCGCTGGACACCCGGTCGCGAAGTCCCCCTCCCTATCAAGCACGTCAAGTAACGCCAAGAGAGGTCGCACAGGCGCTGAGCCGGACAACGGCGCGGTGGTACGTCGCGCCGGGGCTGGCCCGTCCGCACATCGACCTTAGTCGCCAAAGGTTGCGAGGCGAGACGCGTCGGCTCACTTGGCTGGTCGGCGGGCGAAGCCCGCGCGGAGCGGCGCACCCGCAGGAGCGGCGAAGTCGCGGGACCGAATGTGACCAACCGGCCATCGCCAACAGAGTCTAGTCAGCTTCACCGTCACCGGAATTTTAGAGGTGCATTTCAGGATCACCACGGCCCCTGCTCAGTCACTGCGGAATGTTCACCTGGATGGTCGTATGGGAGGTATCGTAGGTGCAGGTCCCGGCCGAGCAAGACCCCGCGAGATCCATGAAATTGCGCCCCTCGGTCAGCGTAGTCGAACCACCTTGAACGGAAGCCGGCTGATCGTTGTTGGCAGTATTCTGTGCCGAAAAGGACTCCTCGGTTTCATGGGTACAGATGGTGGTCCCGGATTGAGCGGTTGTCGAAAAGCAAACGGAAGTCCCCTCCGTGCCGAGCGCGCTGTTAGCAACGGCGGCATTGACGGCCCAGGGAACTTGTGGAACCGGGTAGGTACCAGGCGCGCCAGGCGCGCCTGCGGAGACGAATTCTCCTTCGCAAGGCGTCGCGAGCGTCTTGTAGGTGCTGCTCGACGTCGTCGTGCCAGAAGTGCATGCCACCAACATCTTCTTGGGTTGCCGGTTGAACCAGCTGAGCACGTCACGCTTGGTCAAGGAGTCGTTCAACGCTTTGGAAGCGCCGACATAGACGATGCCCACAAGGGTATAAGTTGGCCCCATGCCTCTGATTTCCACCCCGTTCGGAGCAGTTTGATGGCCAATGTTCACGGCATCGATGCCGAGCAGTGTGCAGGTTCCTGTGAGGGGTATATTTGTGCCCACTAGCGTGCCGGCGTTAAAATCAAACTTCGTAGCGCTCTTCATCTTTGCCAGCCCGGAGATATTTGCTTCCGGCGTGCCCTGAATCCCGGAACATGTGGCCAGTACCTGATCGTTCACTGCAAACACGCTCGCGCCAGTCAGGGTCACTTCAATCGCGCTGCCCGTTCCCGCCGCAACTCCCGATACAGCAGACACGAAATTGGTAGCATAGATATAATTGAGCACACTGCTGTTGGTGGCGGATGTATTCTGCATATACAGGCAGCCGGCCGGTATCGCCTGAAGCACGTTATCGATGATCAAGCCGCCGCCGCCTAATGGGCAGAGTTGGAGACGCGCGTTGCCGGTGTCCAGGGACAGATAGACTTGGCCATGGGCGAGCATGCTTATCGGCTTTGTATACCAAGTCGACGACCCGTTAGAATTCGTAATCAAGACGTCTTGATTTTGCGCCGTCAGCGCGAGTGACCTTAGTCCATCGAGCGTGTCAAATGAACTCGTCATTACCGAACAAGTGTTGGATGACGTATCGATTTTCTTTATCTCGAACTGCCAGTTAGGAAGTGAGCTGCCTAAGGGTAGAGTCAAAGTCACGCCGCCGATGGAGGCGTCGCACACCCACACGTCGGCCGTCGTGTCGAGCGTCCTGCTGGCTGTGACGGTAGCACTGGCACCCGGAGGATGGCGGCAATGCCAAGCCAGGTTGGTGATCAGCGTGTCCCCGCAGCCTTTCATGGATGCAAAGGCTGCCGCATTCTCGTAAAGGAATGTCGTTCCGGACAAAAGTGAATTGGAAATATTCGTCGAGGTGGCATTACCGCCGACAAAGGCGTTTTTCTGTTCCGGCGAAGCGATGTTTACCAGAAGAAGGCAATCGCGGATATTCTCGAACTGGTTCAGCCCTTTGTTGGTAACCGGCGCCAACGTGTTGGAAAACGAGCTGCAGTATCCCGTGGGCGAGACGCTGGCCTGTACGAGATAAGCGTTCGATATGATTTTGGGAGTCGTGAAATAGTCGCCACGCGAGGTGAGCGTTATCTGAGTTGAGCTTGAGATTTCATAGGTGACATATTCCTCGTTGCCTTGGCATGCATTGTTCATCGTCGAATAATTGGAGCAGACCCCGAAGGTGCCTTTACCTCCGATGACACCTGGGTGGTTTTGGTCCGTCGGTATCGAGCCTGTACCACCGGTAACGGTCACGACTTGACCGACGGTCAACGATGGTATTGGCGCCCGAAAGTAAGCCCCGGTGTTGTCATCGACGAGCTTGTAAAAATTATTCACGATTCCGGTGCCGCTCTGCCCGCCCTTGCCGCCACTGGTGGTCGGATTGTTCGACGAACCATTGGCAACGTAGAAGTCCTCGCCCAGATCGTCGAGTTCGCCGTTCTCATCGCCCGCCCGGCCGATCATGAGCGTGGAATTCGCGTCCTGGACAACGTAGCCGTAATGGTGGCCGTAGCTGAACGTGTTGATCATGCTGAGGCCGGCGGTCTGTTGATCCAGATAGCCTGCGGCGAAATTGCGCGCGTTGCTCTGCGGCAGCATGACGGAAGCCGCGTCCGCTGGGTTGCTATTGCCGGCAAAAGCCCTCTCGTCGGATTGCAAAAATAAGCACTGGCCCAACAACGCATCGTCGCAGAGCACGCCCGAGCCGGGCGCAGCCGGCATGAACCGTCCGAGGCCGGCGGGATCGGACGTGATCGAGATCGTCGTATCCGTCCCGGTATTGGCCGCTATCGGCAGCGCGTTGTTGACCATGATCTCGGCGATGTATCCGTCGTAAGGGTCGAGACCCTTGGCGTTGCGGACCACGGAGGTGATCGTTGTGTTAGGCGGGATGGTGGACGGACCGGAGACGCCCTCTCCAGCTACCATGGCGTCCACGTTGCCGGATGCGATGCGGATCGCGCAAGGCGGTGTCGTGCAGGCGTCCCACATGACGTTTGCGGACATAACGTCCGATCCGGTCATCCCATACTCGCTTTCGAGGAGATCGAAGGAGACCACTTGGGTCGTGGTTCCAAACCACGGGTTCAAGCTGTTGGGGACCGAGGCACTCGTATTCACATTGGCAACGGCAAAAGCGCCGTTTCCGAGGCAAGAGATGTTGGCAGTCCCGCTATTCAGATTGGACAGCCAGACCGGATAGTTCACGGGATCGCCCGTCGCCCGTGTCGAAGTGACAGGCACCGGCATCCGCAAAAAGCCCGTCGAAGGAAATAGACTTGTCGCGGGCGCGGTCGCGTTGCCCATGCTGTCGTACCACTGTCCGGAATGATTTCCCGACACGATGTAGACCTTGCAATCGTGGCGGCCGTAGGAATTCGTAGTCGAAGAGGGCTCTATATCCGCGACCTGCCAATATTCCGAGTTGCATATGTTTTGGCCGCCGCCGTCCGACTGGACGCAGTGCGTGTTGGTTGGATTTGGCACTTTGGAAACGTCGTGCGTGAGCTGCACCATGCAGTCCGCATTCGTCAGGTTCGTAAGACCGCCCCCGCCAACCGTGTAGTAACAAATGTTTCCATCGGCGGCTGTGTTGTTCAACGTATAGTGATCTGCTGAGGAGATATAAAAGGGATTGTCGAACCCGAACACGAAGAGATCGTGCGAAGTCCCGCCGGAAACAGTATCGAAGTACAGTGGATAGTCCGCGCAGATGATCATGTTGGCGCGAATAGCTTCAAGATCGGCGTACGCGAGCGCGGGATAGTTGAAGCTGACGCCACTATTGGGCGAGGAAATGTTATCGCTGGTGGCCGAGCAAACGCTGCTCGCTTGTGTATTCGTGGGCTGCGTCTTGGAGTTTGGCAGCAGCCAAGACGGCAATATCAGGCAGTTATGGATTGAACTGCCGTCGTCATGCTGCGGGAAGTGAATATAGGCCTGGTGAGCAATGAATATCGTACCCGGCTTACCGAGGTAGTCCGCCCCGCTCGTTATCGTCGGTCCGGTCGCTCCACAGCCGAAGCTCACCGAAGCCGGAATATCGATCGCGCCGGAAGTGTTGTACTTATCGAGAAAAATGCTGACCTGACTCGTCGTGACGTTCGTAATTCCCGCAAGTGCAAGGTCGGGCAAAATTGTATGAACAAGCTGCTGCGACAGTCCCTGCGGCGGTGTCGGCGGAACAGCGGCATTGGCGTCATAGCTAGAGCCGACAGTGACGCCCCACTGCCGCAAATCGCCATTCAAATTCTGACGAAAAAAGCAACTATGTTTGCTATCCTGAAGAACGGCGCCGCCGTCGTCACCTCTGCCGTTGCATGCAGCTTTCACAAATAGTCCGGCCGCCCCATCTTGCGGCGTCACCGTGCCGGGCGTTGTGGTGCTTCCGTAAGACACCAAGTAAAAGCTGCTGTAAGATGCGTTTGTCGTCAAATCCATGGTGTTGACGGTAAACACGGTGTTTATTCTGGGGACGCAAGCGACGGTGTTGTCGAGTGGGTCGCAGGCAGGGTTTGCCGCCGCCCAGGCAGGGGTCCGATACAGGGCCAGAAGCAGCACAAGCAAGAAAGTCCGCCTTAGTGACATCCCGGCCCCCAATTTCCCAGTCACGCGAACATATACTGCTCTCGCGCGGTATCCGGATCAACCTGACCCGGATGCAACCGGAGGCTGACACTTTCGCTTTTAAAAGCGTGGTGGTAGAGTAGTCGTGCGTGCTGGCGGGAGATACGCGGTGAACCGGATCATATTGGGTGAGTCCCGTGGCTGGTGCACAGCTGCGTTGGTCATGGCGCTGTTGCAAAGCATACCGACAAGAGCGAATGCCGCTGTCGAAATCTCCTCGAAGCCGACGCAGAACGTGACTTGCAACTCGGGTGTCTGCTCTGCCACGGCGAAAAAAGCCGTCCTGAATGCAGCCGACCTCGACGGCATGCTTTCGAGCGGCGATGTCACGGTCAGCAGCGGCAGCCTCGCGCAGGACATTGACATCAAGGCGAAGCTGAGCTGGTCGACCACGAGCCGGCTCACCCTCGATGCCTATCGTTCGATTGCCTTCGAAAAGCCCGTCACCGTCTTGTCGAACGGCGGACTGACCATTGTCACGAACGACGGCAGTACAAACGGCGATTTCACGTTCATGGGAAAGGGCCGGGTTGAGTTCAAGGACACGACGTCCAGCCTCATGATCAATGGCCAGGCGTATTTCCTGTTTTCCTCGCTAAAGATGTTTAAGCAATATACGCACAACCCGGGCGGTTACATTGCGCTTGCGAAAAACATCAACCTGTCCCGCCACGATTTGACGAAAGCTCCCGTCGAAAATCTCGACGGCGTGCTCGAAGGACTGGGAAACACGATCTCTGGCCTGACCATCGACGATACTCACAATGGAGACTTTGTGGGTCTCATCGGAGACTTCGGGGGTACGGCGCCGCAAGATATTATTCGCGATATCGGACTCACGTCGGTGAATATTCACGCGACAGGCGGGTGCGTCGGAACGCTAGCAGGCGCGATGGACAACGGGATTATCACCCATGCCTACGTCACCGGATCAATCGCGCTCACAAACGAGGATGGCATCAACGCCGGTGGTTTGGTATGCGGTAATGCGGGTAGCATCTCGCAGACTCATGCGGCGGTGACGATCACCGTTTCGGGCGTGGCTGGTGGAGCGGTGGGCGGACTGGTTGGACTCAATCAAGGCGCATGCTTTCAAAGCACTTGCCTCGGAACGATTGACGAATCTTATTCGACGGGAGCAATCACCGGCGTCAACGGAACTATGGCCGGCGGACTCGTTGGCGAAAACACGGGCGGAGCGATTTCCAATTCCTACGCGACAGGAGCGGTCGGCAGTGGCAGCAACGGATTCGCTGGCGGCTTGATCGGCTCGAACGAGAACAATGTCGATGAACGAACTGATCCCGTTCTTTCGGACGTCTATTCCACAGGCGCCGTAACAGGCGGGACCGGCAGCACGATCGGCGGGTTGGTCGGTCAGGACATCGCCGATCCCGGGATAACCGATGCATATTGGGATCTGGACACGAGTGGCATCGCCAACCCGGCGCAAGGAGCGGGGAATGTCGCTAACGACCCCGGCATCACGGGCCTGAGCACCACACAATTTCAATCCGGCCTTCCGGCAGGCTTCAAGCAATCAATCTGGAAGCAGAATGGCGCCATCAACGGCGGCTATCCCTATCTCTCCGATCTCCCGCCAAACTAACGCAAGACAAACAAGGGTCCAGTTTGGCCGTTCGTATTTGTTATGGCGCCGCACTCGCCGGAAGGGCGGGCCAGACCCTCAGGCGCGGTGGCACGTCGCGCCGGGGGCTGGCCCGTCCGCACATCGCCCCTTATTCGCCAGAGGCTGCGAGGAGACTCGCGTGCCAGCGCGAGGCGGGAAGCGCCGGCACGCCTAGCCGGTCGGCGGCCAAAGGCCGCGCGAAGCGACGCACCCGCGATGGCGAGTGCGACCGATCGGCCCTTGCCCGTCGTGCATGTCTTTGCCCGGACGTGTCGCTTTTAAAGGGCTATCCGAACGTGAAATCGCCGGAAGTTAGAGAGGAGAGCGTGACGTTGTGCAGCAAAATCGTGTCGTTGCCGTCAAGGGTGATCAGGACGTCGCTATCGACCTGTACCATGTGCGATTGCAGGGCCGTGAAATTGGCAAAGTCATTGTGAGAAAAATGAATGGTGTCATGGCCCGATGTCGTCGCGAGAAAGTCAGTTATGGTATCGTTTCCGAAATTTCCCGAGAAATAGAAGGTATCGGCATTGCCGCCGCCGGTGAGCACATCATCGCCCCGGCCGCCGGTGATGACATCTTTTCCTGAACCACCGTTGAGAACGTCATCGCCGCTGCCGCCGTTCAGCGTATCGTTTCCGGTTCCACCGAAGAACGTGTCGTCAAACGAGCCTCCGATGATTGTGTCGTTTCCGGTGCCACCAGTGACGGTGCCGGTAATTTCGCCGTGACTGGTGTCGAGGAGGTTCGTGCCGCCGACAAAGGTTACATTGCCGTCGATCTCGCCGGTATTGGTCACCGTGGCTGTGCCAGTATCATTGATCGCTACGTCGCCACGGATCATTCCGTCATTGATCATTGTCGTGGTGCCGAAAAGTGTCACCGGGCCATGGATGATGCCGTCGTTTTCAAGCGACGTCGTGCCTCCCGCGCTTTCTCCGCCGCTGACGAGACCGATTATCGTTCCAGAATTATCGATCTGCGTGGTGATCCCGTCGGAAAAGACCTCGCCATGGATCGTGCCGGTATTGGTGAGGGTCCCGCCGTTGAAAAAATCAACGCCACCGATAATCGTACCCGTGTTGTCAACGTTAGCCGAGCTTGAGCCTAAGCTAATATCGCCCACAATCTTTCCACTGTTGGACAGAGACTCGTTCGTGGCATTGAGGGTGAGTCCGGCAGAGCCTGCATTCCAGGTTCCGTCATTGTCGATGGCGAGAACTGAGTTAGATGACGTGTCCCCCGACAAGCCTCCTTGTATCAGGCCCGTATTGGAAATTTGGACAGAGCTGGCCCCGTTGAGAACGAACGCGTAAAGGCCGCTTTCGGAGACAGTTCCGGCATTTATGACCGAAGTGAGATGCCCGGTGATGTAGAATGCTTCCGTCGTGCCGGAGACGGTTCCTAAATTGTCGATGTTGGTGTTGCTGCCTGTTACCTGAACGCCCTGTGCGCCAGTTATCATCCCAGCGTTGACCACGCTCGCATTGTTTCCGTCCAGCGCTAGTCCGGCCAGGGCCCCCTGGACGTAACCCGCGAGCCCAATGGATATATTGCTATTAGCATTGTCGGGGTCCAGGACGATTCCGAAATCGGTCGCCCCGTATACGTCTCCATTGATCGACATCGTCGTCACTGAACCCAGCGTCGAGTTCGCGGCGTTGCAGACGATACCGTCGAACTCGCCGAAGATGGTTCCATCGCTCACGACACTGTTGTTCGAGCCGTTTTCGGATATAAACAGGCCGGCTGCTGAGCCGTCGGTCCCCGTCGCGACCAAAGAACCGCTTGAGCTAATGAACACGGTATCGTTGTTGAAGAGCCCGAGTGCAAAGCCACTCGAAGATTGCATCTCGGTATCGACGAAATAGTTGGTCATAGCTGCCCCCTCTTATCCTAATCCCGCCAGAACCATCCTGGGTTGAGGGAACGATACACGCTTTGGGCGAAGCAAAGAAGAGCGCCCTTCGGAATGTTGGCTCGGGCCACTTGGTCTGGGCGAAGTGACGCCGCGGCGTCGGAGAAGCTTCGCTATCACCCGGGGTCTCGGGGGTGCGACTACCCCCGAGCCGCAGGGCGCGGGACGAGGCTGTCCCGCTCCGGCGTAGCACTCGCGCAGCCGGACTGCCGGGGTGAAACGGGGGCGGCATCAGCCCCCTCGCCAAGCCATCGCGCGGGTGTGTGCTCGATGCACCAATCGCGCGAATACTTGCCGCAAAACTCAACTGCGAAGCGAGACTTGTAAGTGCCACGTTGCGTAGCAATGTATAAGTGCACACATCCCTGGTTGAGGCTTACTTTTCTCGCTTTTGGAATGGCTTGGAGGTGCAAGGCTTGGCGATCTATCACCTACGTCTCAAGGTGATTTCTCGTGCGCTTGGCAGAGCGGCCCGACCCGGCGGCGCAACGCGCCGGTCGGTCGTAGCAGCGGCAGCCTATCGTTCCGGGGAGCGGCTTTACGACTCCGCCCAAGGCAAGTGGTTCGAGTTCGATAAGCCCGATGTCATCCATACGGAGATCCTGGCGCCCGCCGGTTCTCCGGATTGGGTCTTCGACCGGCAGACCCTCTGGAACCGGGTCGATGCCTCCGAGAAGCGGGTAGACGCCCAGCTCGCCCGCGAGGTGGAAATCAGCCTCCCCAGGGAAATGAACAAGGACCAGCAAATAGCGCTGGTCCGCACCTTCGTCGAGGACCATTTCGTCGGCCGTGGCATGGTGGCCGACATCGGCATTCACCGGCCGGACGCCTCCGACGGCGAGGAGCAGCCGCACGCCCATGTCATGCTGACCCTGCGCGGCCTCGATGGTTCAAGCCCGACAGGGTTCGGACCCAAGGAACGCGACTGGAACGAGACGCCCGAGGTGTTCCGGCTGGTGGCGGACGCGCGCAAGCGCTTCAACGATACCGGTCTGCCGGAAGACAAGGCGGCGCTCGACGCCGCCGATGCCCAGCGCAACGTCAATGTCTGGCGCGCGGAGTGGGCGTCTTATGCGAACCGCGCGCTGGCGGCCGTCGGCTCGCAAGCGCGGATCGATCACCGGACGCTGGAAGCGCAGGGCATTGAACGCCCGCCGCAGCCGAATCTTGGCCTCGCCCGGCATATCGAGAACGCCTACGTCTACCTCAAGGACCGCATCACGCAGTGGGTCGCGGTCAAGAAGCGCGAAGCGCTCTATCAGGAAGTCGACTCCTACAAGCTGCGCGATCCGGTGAAGATCGCGGAGTTCGTGCTGCGCCTCACCGACATGGCGGAGGATTTCACGAGGCAGTTCCGACGAACACGTCCTATCCCGGAGGTATCCCTTGACCACTAACGACTTCGACCAGGCGTTCGGCGCCACTCCAAGGTCGGGAAGTTTCGCGCAGCGGGTCGGCAAGGCCGAACCGCTGCGCGAGGGCGAAACCAGCGTCGGTTCCGGCGCCTATAAGCCCTATGGCTTCCTGCCGACCGCTGCGGTCAACGAAAGCTGCGAGGTCGTGCGCTGGATCGAGGGAACGGAGGAATTCGAGGGTATCGAGTTCCCCTACCGGCTCCTGATGGAGGTCGCTTTCAGCGGCGACGAGCAACTGAGGCTGCACCTGCCGACCTGCATCATTACGATTGACGGTAAGCATCTGCGCGATTTGCGCAAGAAGCTCGCACGCCGGCAGGTTACGTTCATTCAGCAATTCAGTTCGCGCGTATGGCCGAACGCAAAGCCGCAAGGCGAGCCCGTCATCGAGAAAATCCAAGTCATCCGGCCAAAATAGGTTCAGCGCAGAAGTGCGCGGCAATAGTCGGGAAGCTGCGCCAGTACATCGCGGATTGAAGGTGACGAACGCGGAACGGGGAGACACACCGCCACGTCGGGATATTTCGCAGGCGCTGCTCTAGCCGCCTTCTTTCTTCGCGGAAGGGCTTGGTAAATCAACGAACCGACACCAAGCGCCGTACCAAGCCAAAAACACGACTTGGCGATCAGCATTCCAGGCCCGTCATTGGGCAAAGTCATGACCCAGTAAAAACCCACACCCCACGCCGGAACGCCGATTAAGATGCGAACAAGCGGCGACTGCATGGTCAGCTTCCGCGCGGGAGTGCGAGGCTCGCCGCCCATTGCGTCCCATTCGCGCTTCCACTCGGTGTACTTCTGCAGCTGATCCATGGCGCGCATAGTCTGACAGAAGACCAAGAACGCGACGATGGCGGGAAGCAGCGAGGCGTCCTCGCTCCACCAGCGATAGCCGAAGAATGCCGTTGCGCCGAACGCTGCGAGAAGCGCAATCGGATTGCCGAACAGGTAGACGAACGGTCCCGGCTTTTTCATTGCTGGAACGTCGTCAAAAGGTAGTTGCGACGGCTGTCGTTGAACGTCTTGCCCGCCTGAAACCAAACCGCCGAGACCTGTTTGCCGTAAGCCGGACCGCCCGTTCGCAGCACGCGCGCGAAGTCGGCGGGCTCTATCTCGTAATCCATCGTCTCGCTGTAGCCTCCGGTGACGCTCTGGCCGCGGTTCAAACCGCGATTGCGGCCGATATTCTCACCCGAGCCGCCGCTGCGGCCGGAGCTGAAGTTGGTGCTGTAGTTACCTTGCGCGTCTCGCGACTGACCGGCGCTCGAATTCCAGCCCGCATTCGTGCTCTCGCCTTCGCTCATGCCATAGGAACGACTATCCGAACTGCCCTCGCTGTAGCTGCCACGACGCTGGATCACGCGCCCGATCGTATCGGCCGCCCAGCGGTTCGTCTCCGGATCGGCGTTGTTGTGAAAAATCTTGGTGCCGAAATTGCCAAGCAGCATATCGGCTTTGTGCTTGGCGTTCTCCGAACCCATCTTCGCGTAATAGGTCGGTAGCGACTGCGTGAGATAGACAGTGCAAGCCCGCGACGAGCGGCAGGTCGACTGAAAGTCGGTATCGAACGAGTTGACGAAATACTGGCTCTCATCCACCCATAAGAACACCGGGCGCTCGCGGTGACGCGATTCCAGCGCATTGCGCGACAGCACCGCGCGCTGCCACATATATTTGAACAGCTGCTGGGCGATGATGCCGTCCTCGTTCCAAGTCAGCGCCGGCATGTCCATGACAATGACAGCGCCATGCAGCGACATTTCGGGGACGACCGTTGTGTCAGTGCAGAAAGCTTTGTGTAGCCGCCCTCGATTGAAGCGGTCGAGCACGGTCGAAAGCGAGATCGCGATATTGCTGCGCGTCTTTGGATCGAGCTGGGCGAACTCGTCGCGCCAATAACTGCCGATCTTCTCGAAGTCGGCGGTGCTAATTGGACGCACGGGCTCCTGCCGGACGGCGAGCAAGGCGCGGAACATGAACGACTCCGCCTGCCAATCGGCGTTTCGCGCTTGGTCCATGCTCGTTGGTGCGGAAGACACAAAGCGGATGATGTCGGGAATGCGTACCGTCCCCGTTGCCGAATAAAGAATAGGAATCGTGTTGCGCAGAAGCTGACGGGTCGCGTCGTCCCAAAACTGCTGCCCGCCCTGGCTCGGGTTCGCACCGGTCAGGCGCGCCGCTTCCAGAATGCGCATCAAGCATTCGACAACACTACCGATCCCGTCGGCGCCCTGACGCGCCAGCTCGTATTCAATAAAGTTGAAGCCGCCGGCACGCTCGCCGAACTGCACAAACGAGTTCATACGCCCATTGGCATAGGCATATTGCGCCCATTGCTCGACCTCGTCCGGCTTGGCGGCGAGCACCAAACCGCCGAACCCGGCGCGCAGGTAGGCGGTAGCCAGGGCTTTGCCTGAGCCGGATGTCTTGCCCGATCCAATACCGCCGAAGACATGCACGCCTTGGCAGGCATCGCGCAGGGTGAACCTGTCCGTCGCCGACAACTGTAGCAGCGGCGCATCAAGGTCGCGAACAAAGCTCAATTTTCCCGCCCACCCGCGTTGCACGAACCGAGAATCACTGCAATTATTACTAGAGGACGGCGCCGAAAAAAGTAGGTCGGCGCGATTTATTCGCGGAGTTGGCGGATGGGTCGTGAAGCGCAGAAGCGGACAAAACCGCAGGGCCTGGGGGAGTTTCTCTCCAATGAATTCCGGCAGGCCGTGCAAGACATTCGCCAGAAGGTCGTTGAGCAAGGCTGGTTCGGCCGAGTAACAACGCCAAAACCCGTGGTCGAGATGCCGTTCCAGACTGTCGAAGCCGATCTCCCCAAGCGCGATCTTAATTGCGAACGTCGGCCGAGCTTTGAAGAAATGTGGGCCGTTCGTGAGCCTGCCGTGACGCCGGATCGTGCCTCGCTTGACATTGAGCACGATGTCTGACGACGACGATTTCTTGTCTGACGCAATTGCGTTCTACCATTCGGAACGCCGGCGATATGGACGCGGTTATAATCATCTCGCGTACGGCAAAGCACGCTGGCGCGAAATCTTAAAACTTGGTTCCAAATATGGTATCGGCGCTTTTATAGCGCTCGGGGCGATGGTTTGGTACGGCTTCGCGTTCGGAGTTTTGATTGCGCTTCTGGTCGGAGCCGGAATTTTCATATATCGAATTTCCACGTTTAGCGGGCCGCTCAAGGAGCAACTATTAGAAGAGTGGGGTAAAGCGTTTCTGATTACATCGGGCACCCTGATTTTCGTCTCATTGGCAATTCTGCGCCTGACTGGATCATTCGATTCCGCCGTCGTGCCGAGCGTAATCTACTTGCTTGTTATCATCTGCGCCGGCCGCGAGCGAATGCTCAATCATCCGTTGCTGTGGGAAGAGGCTTATGCTTTTGAGCGAATATCCGATTTGGAAGAGTTTCGCGACCTGCTGGCGAAGAACAGGGAGGCGGACACTACAGAAATAGAGGGGGCGCTAAATCCGGTTTCATTCCACGGCGAGCTCATCCTGGATCCAGAGATGCGGGACGGATTGAGGAAGCAGCTTGGACTCAGAATTCCAAGGCACTTGAAAAAACTAAATCTTGCCGAAGCTTGGGAACGCCGAGATACAGAAGAAATATCCGTTGCGCTGGAATTGATACAGCGGCGAATGTACCAGGCGTGGGGCGTCAATATCGCTCGTCTGGACGAGATCGTTCAAAAGCGGCACCTCGCACACGAGCTAGCGGCTACGTACCTCTGGAGGGCAAAGATCGTATTGGACGAACTGAGATTCGACCTGCGCACGGTCGCAGCCGGAAATGGCCTGAGAGCGAGCGGCGAAACCCAGTACACAATCCCGAAGAGCCTGCGATACGGTGCAATCCGGCAGTACAAGCTGGCGTTCTATTCCAGTGGCAGCCGGGCAATGGCCTATGCGACAGCTGGACAAATGAACCCTTGGCTCGCCGTGATAGCGGCTTTGGTGGGAATAGTGGGCGCGCAGGTCTACGATTCACGAGCGCTACGCCGCCTTAAGGAGGCCGAGGGACAGCTTACCGTCCTCGCAGGCAGCATTTTGGGCGATGACAGACTCATAGTTACGCTCATACAGACAAGGTTCCTTCCCGATATCGAGCGTCTTGTCGAAGCAGTCAAACAGATCGATTTATTGCTTCCCATAATCGGTCGCCGATATCAGCGAAAGGGGACACCGGAAACAAAAGATGTGATGGCACTCGCGCTGGCTTGTGCCGAAGCAAACCACGTACTCGAAATAAAAGAGAAGGTAGAACAATGAGCGACTCGCAAGACCAGCATGATCGACTGCTGGCGGAAGCTCGCCGAAGAGGCGCCGAAGCGCTTAGTGCAACTGTTGTTCCCACCGGCCTCGATAACGTCGCGGCGTATATCGGACTTGTGGCGAGCGCCCTGGAACTGGGAAAGCTCATTGCCACCGAAGAACGCGATCTTGCAACGATCGGCAACCATCACCAGCGTGAAATGGCAAAGATCGGCGCAGCTTTTACCGAAGTGGAACTGGCCATGAAAGCCGACTTCGCGCGCGACGCATTCCTTCGCGAGCAAACGTTTCAGGTGATCAACAATCTCGTCGCAACGGGACAGTCGGAGATCGCTATGAAGTTTTTTGAAGTGCTGACGAATAATTTTAGCCGTCCGGCGCTCGAAACTGTCTTGGAAGCGCGCAACGAATTTGCGGCCGCGAGTGGCACGCACATCAAGTTGAAATAGATCGTTCGAGATTTCAATGGGTTGAATTTGCGACGCCGTAATACGGCTGTAACAATTGTGTGCTATATTCATCAAATAATTGGGAGGTTCTTATGACGGACACTTTAGAAACCGACGCGCCGCTTCGCGGGCTGTTGCAGGTCTATCTCGGATATGCGCGCATTTCGGACAATCATAACAATAGCATGACTGGCAGAGAACTGACTTGCGGCGGCGGCAACGTCCACCGCGTCGGTATGGTGGATTTTGCGTGGCTGGTAAATTCCATTGGCGAGGCAGCGCTGGGTGCCTTGCCCGACGTTGCGAGTAAAATCACGTTCAACGGCATGAAAAGCCCGCTCGAAATCGAATGTCACGCGCTGGCTATTGCGAATCCCGCACCTGCATCGAGAGAGAAAAAGCGGTAACGTGCATTGATTGGTTTGCTACCGCCAATGCCGCCATATCCGGCGCGCCAGCGCGGCTTCCTCGCGGCCGACGGCCTGCTGGTAGATGGCGGTCGTTTCCAACTTGGCGTGGCCTAGCCATTTCTGCGTGGTCGCCATCGGCACGTTGCCCTCAGCGTTGGCGACGCCGAAGCCGTGCCGCAATCCCTTCGGCATGGCGTGCGCGCCAGCGATGCCCGCGCTCTCCATGATGCGCTTGACGCGCCGCCATGCGGTTTGGCGCGACCAGCGCCAGAGCGGTGCGTCCTTGGTGCGGCTCGCGGCAATGCGCCGTAGCGCGGCCATTAAGTCGGGCGGCACCGGCACCGCGCGGAAGACGGAGCGCCGTCGCTTCAAGGTACGGAACACGACGCGGCCGGTGTCGGGATCGAGACGGCGCGGCGTTAGCGCCAGCGCCTCGCTTAAGCGGCAGCCAGTATAGACGAGGAGGCGGCAGAAGGCATCCGTGTCGCTGTCCGCACGCTGCGCTGCCTTAAGGAAGCGTGGAAGCTCTTTGGCGCAGAGATATTTGCGCTCGCCCGACGTGTCGAACAAGATGAGTTCGCAACGCATCAGGTCATCTCTCCACCGCGTGCAACACTATGGGGAATAGTGTTGCAAGAGGCCGCCCTTAGGAAAGGGGCGGCTGTCCTGGCGAAATCGAGAATTGTGCCGATGGCGTTTCTATTCTTTGCGGAATTGACGGACATGCGGAAACCTCTGGCGAAAGCTGGCGTTCGCCGCAACAGAATTCCCCATAGTGTTACAGATTCCTTGCTTTCGACTGAGGCAAGGAACGCGCCATGGCAAATCAATACGAAGCAAAACACAGCAACGGCCAGACATACACGGTAACGACCGACCAACATCACGGCGACCATACGGCCGAGAACTTCAAGAAGATCCTCGGCGACATCGTGAAGAACAGCGCGGGCGGCGTGGTGAGCGGAACGATCCTGCATTTCGTATTCAAGGGCCGGAAGTAGCCCGATGCGTGCACTGTCCATCAAGGCGCGGTGGCTTTCCGCCGCTGCGCTGGCAGCCTGCGCTTGCCTGACGGTGAGCCAGGCATGCGCACAAGACGCCGTGACGCGCGCCAACCAGGGCGCGTACGAATGGGCCTTGAAGTGCTTTGTGGCGAACGGCTCGGCGGCCGGTACAAGCAAGGACGGCGGCGACGCCGCCAAGGCCGCGGCGTTCGAGGCTCGCGCGCGCACTTCGTTCGATACGGCGTCCGCGCTGGCGGACAAGCTCGGCTACTCCGGAACGCGGTTCAACGAAGATTTGGGCATGACACAGACGCGCGAACTGCCCAGGATCGTGAGGGACATCACCTACCTCCGCAGCACGCTGGCGACCTGTAAGTCGCTCACGATGTAGCTATCGGGTCCGGGCGGCGCCGGTTGCCGTGCCCGGCACGGGGGCGCTTCCCGTCTCGGACGGCGTGCTCGCGGCCGATGCCCGCGCCGTGCGCAACTGCGCGATCACTTCCGGCGAGATACCGTCTAGCGCAGGCGGACGGCTGGCCCCGACATCGAGCGAAGCCGCCGCCTCTTTGGCGGCACCCGGCTTTTGAGCGCTGCCGATGGCTTGCGACAGATCGCGCTCATTGTGTTCGAGCTTTTCGAGCGTCGGCTGGTAATCCCTGCTCCTATCCGCGCCATGCGCGCCCGCGTCTTTCAATTGCTCAATGGCGAGCTTGTTGGCTTGCAGATTGCCCTCCGGCGTGTGCTCGGCCATCGCCGTATCGATGGCGCGTTTGCGCTCCTCTTCGCGGCGGCGATATTCGTCCCGATCCTGCGTTGAGGCAAATTCCAGATACGCGTCGAACTTATGCTCGTCGTAGTACGCGTGCATGAAGTCCGTCACGCTGCCGCGCGCGGCCTCGCTGGCCTGTTGCAGCGCGGCCCTCTCGGTGGCGACGGCCGAACCGGCGCCCTGCACCTGCTGAACGAAGGATTGCGTCGCGGCGACCGATGCCGCGACTTCGGCGCGGATCGCCGCCAGGCTGGCCGGGCTTGCGGCGTCGATGCGCTTCTGCAGCAGCGCCAGCCCGCGCAGCTGCGCTTCGGCCTGCGTGATCGCAAGGCCACTCGACGCGCTCGCCAGCGCGTGACGCAGTTCGGCGAGCTTGCTTTCGATGTCGGCTTGAGCGCCAGCGATCTTTGCGGTCAGCTCGGCGCGGAGGCTAGCCTCCGCGTCATGCGGCGGAGCCGCATGACGGCCACTCGAAGAAAGAACTGTGGGCTCTTGCGCGATACATCCTCTGTATACGGACTATCTGCAATCATAGATTGCAGCCGTTAAGAATTCATTAAGTTTTAGCGACCGCTGCAAGCGACTGAACATACGGCGAAATGGGGCGGCCCGAGGCCGCCCCCTTCGGCTCAGCGGCTCCAAACGAGGACATGATCGCCGTTCTGCTTGCCGACGAGGCGGCAGTAGATCGCATCCGTGAAGCTCGGATCGTCGAGCTTGATGGAAAGGTAGGGCTTGTCGGCCTCACTGGTCTTCGACCAGCCTGCGCCGATCTCGACACCTGCTGCGTAGATGCGGAAGTCGGGGGCGTTCTCGACCGTCTTGGTGACGGGCTTGATTGCCACTTTGGCCTTGAGGGCGAGGGTCGCGATGGTGCCGGTGAAGCTGTCGCCGTCGCGGGTGAATGTGCCGATGGTCGTCATAAAAAGTCTCCTTTGCGTTCGGAAGCCGCCCAATGCGGCCTCGCATGCGCACCGTCAGGAGCCTTGAAGGAGCGGCCGGTTCACCGCAGGGGAACGGGAATTTTGCGAGCGCAGCGGTCGCGAGGAATGCGCCTGCGCAGGGGAAAATTCTCGTTGAACCGGACACGCAAGGCTCCATCTTGCGCATGACAACGAGGACGTGATTGGACAGCTGAGCCGCACAAGGGCAAGACTTAGGACCATCGGCCATTCCTTCGACAGCGCGGGCACACGGCACAGCAATCTCGCGAAAGGGCCAGCGCTAGCAGAAGCTCGCCTGACCGTTCCATAATTCTTCGAATGCGCCGCCGCGTCTTGCGCGGCTTCGTCGCTCTTATGCGCAGTTAGCAGACTAAATTTTCCAAGATGGAAGCCACGCGTTGAGCTGTACGGGCACTGATGCAATCGCACGAAGGAAACGGCTTCCTATGAAAACGTCCAGCACCGCCGCAGCAATGACTAGATCGATTCTCAGATCGATCGCGCAACAATAAAGCGGGCGCGCTCATAGCTTGGCATCTTCGGCACACGCGTTATAGGAATCTTCATCGCCCTATAAATCTCAATTAAAGCCGAACGAATACGGCGGGCATCCTGAAAGCTTTCGGTGCGGATGGCATCTTGCTTCATTGGCAATAGGTCCAGCATGAAGGCCCGCCTGTATCTCATCCCTGAGTACCGGGCGATCAGTGGAGCGCTGTCGCCCCCCAAAACCTTCGTGTAGGCGATGGGATCGAACACGCCGCTATCTAGGAAGGTCAGCGACTTCCTCTCGAGTTTTCTTTCCGTGTCGGATTGAACAGCTAGGATTTTGAGCTGCAACCCAATTGGATCAGCTCGAACTTTCTCTATTGGTATTCCGCGGGCGAGTTCAGCGCTCATGTGCTGACGGGCTGCCTCCTGCGCAACCGAATAGCCCAGCTTCTGCAATTCAATAATCGTGCTTGTCTTGCCAGAACAGGGACCGCCGGTAAGAACAAACCAATTACAAAGCATGGCTTACCCGTTCTCAGGCGTGGCTTCGCGGAATATTTGGAGGTGACGGAACCGGTGCCGCGCTGAGGCCGTGGGCATATTCGTCCGGGTTCGGATTGTCCCCACTATTGCCGACTGACCCGTGCATGTGAATGTAGATGTTCTGCCCCATTGATATTCGGGAAAGGACGATAACGAGATGAAATCCGTAAACTAGGCAGACGAAATTGAACAGGACTCGCCAGTACTGATTGAGCGGAACCAGAAACGGCAACGCTATGAAGAAGATGATGCTGGCAAAAATTCCGGCTCGTCGAAGGTTGTTTTCGAGTGAACGCTCTGACTCGGTGTCTCGCGAGGATGAATCAGCGCGTTGGTACAACGCTAGGCGTTCGGGTTTGTCATTTGAGCAAGAATCATTGGGATGCCTGCGAATAAAAAATAGAAGAAACACAGTTAAGGAAATTAGCGCCGGTGCAGCCCAGAGCATCCAAAATCGGCCAGGGGAGTACTCTTTTAGAGAGTTCAGAATGAGCGCCGATGGAAAATACAGCACAAATAGAAGCAGCGATTCCCAAGCTGTTCCGTGATGAACCATCTCTTGCGTTCGCTGTTTTATGAGGAGCTTCTCGAAAAGCGGAAAGCCAAAGCGGATCATCACGACCGCAATGGCAAAACTCAGTGTCTTGTCAGGTAAGTAGCGCGCGAAATTTTGTAGCACATTGATCGCGATTTGTGAGGAATACACGGCAGTATCTTGGTGCATGACCGGGGTGAGCAGCCCTTGCAGCGCGGTGCGCTCGGCAACCAATAGCTTGTCGAGGGCGCCAGCCACCGCCGGATCGAGTGCAAGAGTGAGACTTTTTCCAAGGGCCAACGTGATCGCGGTTCCTACTGGGGCGCACATAGCAGCGCAGCCTCCGCCGAATAAGAACAATAGTTTTATGTGATCCCTGGCGTGGTGCGGCGGGCTGAGGAAGTAGTCGCGAAGCCTACTTGTCCTAGCTAGGTAGCCCCAGAAAAAACCACCGGTCATGTTGACGAGTGACCATGGAAATACGACCAGATCTGCGCCAGCGCCTGGGTAAAGTATCCAGTTTACCAGCGAATTTGAAATCAAGCCGGTGATCGCGCCATACCATGGCCCGAGCAGCAACGCCACAAAGGCAGTGCCGGTCATGTCCAGATAGAGAATGTTCGTTAGCCGACTTGAAAGGGTTAGCGCGACGAAGTTTGTAACTATGCCGATACTCACAATTGGCAGTACTTCTTTATTCCAAAGGAAAGGCGAATGAACACCATTCACAGCCTGGATCGCATTTGGAAGCGTTATTCGAGGCAGGAAGTCGCGGACAGTGCGCGACAGGTTTCTGACAAACCTGCGTAGATATGTGACTAACTGTATTATAGCGACGATCCCGCCTAGGACCGAAAAAGCGACCATTATAAAATCGGTGAAGCTCCTGAGGGTCACCATCAAAACTCAGTCGACTTGCAGACACGGACAAGCTCCGCAACCTTGTCGATCGACTTCGACCCGTCAGAACGCTTTGCTCCAGAGTTTATGTCGATCGCTGACGGTTTCACAGTGCGTAGCGCATCGGAAATGTTTGTGGCATTCAAACCTCCGGCCAAAATAATGGGTACAGATGTTTTAGCGACGATTTTGGCGGATATAGACCAATCATGGGTGCGCCCTGTACCACCGACTTGGTCATTTGATCGAGCGATGGTATCAAGCAAAAGCGCGTCGACTGACGTCTGGATTTCTAAGGCTCGCCGCATGGCTCTATCGTCTTCGACGCTTACTTTGCCAATCACCTTACGAGGGAAAATCAGCGCGCGAAGCTTGGCCAAATTGGCGGCGCTCATGTCGCTGTGAACCTGAACGCTAGCGCTGGGCACTTGAGCGCAAAGAGCGACAATCTCGCTTGTAGTCTCCAAATGAGTGACGAGAACGGAGTTCAAGAATGGATGCGCTCTCTGCGTGATCGAGCGTGCTACATCCGGAGATACAAAATCTGGAGAAGAGTGAACCTGTCCAACGAGCACGCCAAAAGCATCAATGTCGAGTGCGCTAATGCTTTGAAGCTCTTCAACGCTTCGTATACCGCAGATTTTCAACTTTGCTATGCGCATTGAGTTGCTCGATGAAAGCTCAAACAAAACCGCAGCACTTGAGAGGTTAATGGAGGACCAGTGGTGCTATAGTTAACTGAATACCAAATACGCTGGCAATTCAAGGTTGCTCAACTTTATTGAGAAAGTAAATCGCTGCGCGCTTAAGCAGCAAAGAATAGCATAGATTGCGATAGGTTACCGGTCGCAAGGGGATGCCCGAATGCGCCCGTTCACGCACAGAAAAGCTCGAAATTCGTCCTGTGGTAATTGCGCCGATCCGGTTCAACGCGCCCGTTGCGGCCTTGGCTTGGTCGTAGCGCCTTCGGTCGGCTAAGGCGGCAAGTGCAAGCACTCCTCCTCTGACGTTGCGGTCGCAAGCGATGCAGCCGCCTCCTTCGGCGCAGGTCTTCCGCGCATGGCCGCGACGGTCGCGGTCGAAACGAAGGAGGACTTATGGAACCGCTGACGACAATCGAACTTGGCACCTGCAAATGGCTCGGGATCATCGCCCTGGCGTGCAGCGCCGTCGCTGAACTTCTCAGCCTCGCGAATGGTAACAGCCGCCCCCTGTCATGGACCGCTCGCGAAAACGCCCGTCGCCCGATCACGCACGGACCGGCACGCACTCGATAGGAGGCCGTCATGACGACCTCCGATCTTGCATCGCTACTTTACGCGATCTCTGCCGCGCTGGCGGCCCTGGCCAAGCTGCTGCGGCTGTTCAAGCGGCCGCCGTGACAGGTGGCGACGTTGCGCCACGCCCGATGTCACGATTTGACGGCGTGAGGCTTGAACGATTTCTGCAATTTCATCCGGCGTGCGCGAAGCTTGGCCTCTTCTGCTTCGATGTCGGCGAGTTCCGCTTTGGCTGCTGCCTCGCGCCGCGCTTCTTCACGTTTCGCTCTCCGCTCGACCTCACGGGCTTTGCGTTGCCCTTGCAGTTTCGCATCCGCCGCGTGGCGCTTCTGCGCGGCCGTCAGTTTCGGCGCGCGCGGTGCATCCGGCTCGGCCTTGAAAGCGCCCTTGGAGCCGGCGGGCCGTCGCAGCACCACGCCCGGCTGCGCGAGTGCGGCTTCGACTGCGGCGGTGTCCGTCGTCACGCGCGCGAAGCCCTGTGCAAATTCGCGCGGACTTGCGCCCCAGGCCGCCAGCGCCGCCTTCTGCGACGGCGCGGCGACAACGCTATCGTAAAAGCCCAGGTGGGCGCGAAAGACTTTCAGCGGGCGCGGCATGCGGTCGGTCCGGGGACGACTCTTCTGCAACGATCCTGCGCAAACGGCGTTCCGTGCGCCTGAGCGTTGCGTGAACGGGTTTCTCTTTCGCAGAGGTAAGTTGCTTTCGGAAGGTCCTCGCTTCCGCCCATCCCAGGGGCCAGCGGCCGATGGGCGGATACTGCGGAAGACGCCAGCGGGCGGGCCGCATCGAGGCTCGACGCGGCTTTTTCCGCCCGCTGTCTTGCCGTCCCTGCCGAGCAAGAGCGCCAGCGGCGCGCCGGCACGGCCGGAGTGGGAGTCAAGTGTCGCCGGGCGCAGCGAGGCTCGCTGCTTATTTCCCGGCGCCGCATGACTCCCTCAGTGAGAAGCCTGAGGCGACTTTGATTTGCGGCGAACCGCCAGGGCGCGCGCCGCTTTCGTATCGGCGTCCTTTGGACTGGCCTTCTTGGCCCGCGACTTCTTGCGCGGCTTGGACGGCTTGCCGTCCTTGTCCTGGGCCTGCTCAGAAGCTTCGGGCTGCGCTGCCTCGGCGGGCGGTGCCCAATTGCCCATGCCCTGCAATACGCGATCAGCGTGCTTGATGGTATTCACATGGCCGTAGTGATCTTCGATCATCTTGACGGACGTGCCCATCTGCTCGGCGAGGAAATACACATCGACGCCTTCGCTCAGGCGAAGCGTCGCATAGGTATGGCGGAAGCAGTAGGTCGAGCGCGGAATGCCCGAGGGGCCGTCGCGCAAGCCCGCAAATTTAAGCATGTCCTCGACCAGGTAGGCGTAGAGCACCTTGGTCGATTTGCCGGTGGAGGTGGTGAACACCGGATCGTCCGGCCCCGTCGCGACGCTTAGGCGCCGGATGCGCTCAAGGTACTCGCCCGCATTCTCGATCATGGGCGCAACCAGCTTGCGCGACTTGCCCTTGCCGCTGACGAAAAGAACGACCAGCTCGCGCCCGTCGCGGTCCTTGGCATGGGTCACGTCGCGCCAGCGCAGGTTTCGCGCTTCGGAGGGGCGCATGCCCGTGTTGCACATGATGAGCATGAAATTGTAGGCGACTTCGCGATACCAGCGGCTCTTCTTCGTCGTGGCCTCGGTAATCCATTTGCGGGCCTTGGTATGGAGCCTGCGATATTCCTCCAGCGTGAACTCGTCACGCCGCACCTTGCGGAAGTTGGGCTTGTTCTCGAAGGCGCGGTCGAGCGTGACGTAGCGCTTGTCTGCCGCGTAATGCATGACGGCGGAAAAGATCGACATCTCCATGCGGATCGTCGCGTCGCTCACGATGATCCACGGCTCGTCGATCTTCTTTCTCTTGGCATTGACCTTCGGAAATTTACGCTCGTCAATCTTGTTGCGGATCGCCTTCTGGCGCGCCGCGTCAGCGGCCGCCGCTTTCTTCTCCGCCCAGGCCACTTCCTCGGCGGTGCGCGGCCGGGTGGAGCCCGCCCGCGCCATCCGGCCCTCGCCGTTGGCGCGCCGCCAGTCGGGATAGCCCTCCCAGCGGTCAGGTCCGATCTTGCTGATCTGCGTCGTGCCGACATAGGCGCTGAGCATGCCATCGACCACCGAGCGCACGCGCCTGACGCGCGCGAAAGTGATCTCGCCGCCCTTGGCACGCTGCTCCTGCTTGGCGAGATATTCCTTGCCGATCTCGCTGAACGGCCGGTCGAACACCGGCACGTTGTGCTTGATGAGCGTGTGCATCTCCCCGTCCTGCTGATAGGCGCGGCTGCGCGCATCGGTGCGGTCGGGGGTCTTGAGGGAGACCGTCTTGTAGCGGTCCTCCTTCGGCACCTTCATCCGGCAATACCAGTTGTTATGCGCCACGTCGGCGCGGCGGAAAATGATCAAGCCGGGCTTGAGCTCTTCCTTATCGGTCACGAATGCCATCGGCTCCTCCCGTCTGTGCAGATTCCGTGCAGGTTTCCGGCCTAACCCATTGTTTTGCCGTAGCTGTGCAGGGTATGTGCGGGAGACTATATCAAAAATAGTTGTTTACTTCTAGTTATTTAGTTAGTAATTGTCATCCCGGCGAAAGCGATGCGTTAAGCATCGCGCAGGGCCGGGACCCAGCGTGCAGCGTCTCAATGGGTCCCGGGCCTCGCTGCGCTCGGCCGGGATGACACCTTTTGAGTGGATCAGATCGATAGCAAAATGCTCTAAAACACCTCCGCATCCGCCTGCGGGTAGAGCGGGTCGGGGCCGTAGCGGTTCGGTCCGCGCGTGCCCTCCAGGCAGACCATCACGATCGACCAGATGAGGACGCCGAGAAATCCGACGCTGGACAGGCCTATCAGCACGATCGAGCCCTGGCCGTGCGTATCCTCCTGCATCGCCAATCCCACGCCGAGGCTTCCGGCCAGGACGAACAAGCCGACGCAGAAGCCCAGCACCCAGAAGCCCGAGCGGTTCGTATCGTGCATGCGCCGCGTCCACGCCGCGAGCCAGGGAAGCAGCAAGGCCAGAAAGCCGAGCGTGCTGAACGGAGCGAACCTGCCGCCTTGCGTCGCGGCCGAGTCCAGGATCGAGGTGACGATGCGGACCAGCACGGTGAAAAGGTAGAACCACCAATACTCCGCGCGCCGCGCGCGGCCGGTGAAGTTCACGTATTTCTCGAAGCAGATCCGGATCGCATCGCCGAAGCCCATCATCGGCGGCGGCTGAGCGTAAGGCTGTTGAGGCGGGACGTAGGGCTGTTGGGGCTGGCCGTAGGGCGGCTGGCCGTAGCCCGGAGCGGATTGGCCATAGGGCGGGGCAGGTTGCGTGTAGGCGGGGGCGGCGGGCTGTTCCGCGGCGATCGCGTAGACGTCTTTCGCCTTGGCGCCGTCGGTCTGGAAGTCGACGTCCATCCCGGGGGCCGGCTCGCCGCGCCCACGCCAGTCGATCCGGACGAAGTCGTAGCGTCGACCGTCCTGCCCGGCGATCACGCCTTTGTACTCGGTGTCGCTATAGCCGAGGATTCTGCCCTTCATAGTCCCTCCCGCCGCGGTGCTCTTTCTTATCAAACCGCACGAAGGGCCGCCAGAACGCGTCGGCGAGCGGCGCCTTGGGACTCCAGCGCATTGCGGCCCGGTTGCGAGGCGCGCGCGCGGATGATAAGACGGCCGTCCTGAAGGAGAAGATGGCGTGAACACCCATCACAACATCGGTCTTGCGATCTGTTGCGGCTGACGCCGCGACCGCTCCTTTCCTTCACCTTATCCCACAACGCCGAACAGGCATTAGTATGATGCGGAAGAGTCGCCGCGTCGCAGGATTTTCTTCGAGAACGGGTTCAACGATGACAAAGGCAGCAACGCGGGGAAAATCATGAGCGGCCCGCGCTTCTTCAACACGCTGACCAAGGCCAAGGATGCGCTCGAGGCGCAGCCGGGCTTCGACCGCGCGCGCGTGCGCATGTATGTCTGCGGCCCGACGGTCTACGACTTCGCCCATATCGGCAATGCGCGGCCGGTGATCGTGTTCGACGTGCTGTTCCGGCTGCTGCGCCATCTGTATGGGCCGGCGCATGTCGTCTATGTGCGCAACATCACCGACATCGACGACAAGATCAACGCGCGCGCCGCCGAGATCGCGGCCGCGCGCAATATCGACGTCGAGGCCGCGCGCGTGGAGATCACGCAAGCCACGGCCAGGCAATATCTCGAGGACGTCACCGCGCTCGGCTGCCTGCCGCCCACGCACACGCCGCGCGCGACGGACTATGTGCGCGAGATGGTGGCGATGATCGCCACGCTCGTGGCCGACGGCTTCGCCTATGCCGCGGACGGCCATGTGCTGTTCGAGGTCGCCAGGAAGGCCGACTACGGCAAGCTCGCGCGGCGCTCGCTGGACGAGATGCTCGCGGGCGCGCGCGTCGACGTGGCTCCCTACAAGCGCAATGCGATGGATTTCGTGCTGTGGAAGCCGTCCGACGACAAGACGCCCGGCTGGGATTCGCCCTGGGGCCGCGGCCGTCCCGGCTGGCACATCGAGTGCTCGGCGATGGCGGCGGCGCTGCTCGGCGAGACCTTCGACATCCATGGCGGCGGCATCGATCTCGTCTTCCCGCATCACGAGAACGAGATCGCGCAGAGCGAGGGCGCCCATCACGGCTATGCGCTGGCGCGCATCTGGATGCATAACGGCTTCCTGAACGTCGAAGGCGAGAAGATGTCCAAGAGCCTGGGCAATTTCGTCACCATCAACGAATTGCTCAAAGACTGGCCGGGCGAGGTGCTGCGCTTCAACATGCTGCGCACGCATTACCGCCAGCCGATGGACTGGACCGTCGCGGGCATGAACGAGAGCTGGAAGACGCTCGAGAAATGGTACGCGGCTGCCGAGCCGATCGCCGATCCCCGGATCGGCGACGCGTTTCTCGCGGCGCTCTGCGACGACCTGAACACGCCGCAGGCCATCGCCGAGCTGCACAAGGCGGATGCGCGCGAGCTTGCCGGCGGGCTCGGCCTGCTCGGCTTCTCCAACGTCCAGCTCCGCATCGCGCAGAAGGTCGCGCTAGACACGGCGTGGATCGCCGACGCCATCGCCGCGCGCAACGCCGCCCGCAAGGCGCGCGACTTCAAGGAGTCCGACCGCCTCCGCGACGAGCTGCTGGCCAAGGGCATCGTGCTGAAGGATGGGCCCGACGGCACGACGTGGGAGGTGAAGCGGTAGGGTCGAAACGCGCCATCCTTCGAGGCTCGCTGCGCTCGCACCTCAGGATGACGCTACTGCTTACAGTAGGCACGTCACCCTGAGGTGCGAGGCCGAAGGCCGAGCCTCGAAGGGCGACGGGCCGCTTGCTCCGGCATGCCTCTGGAATGTAAGTTTTGTGACACCTTCACAAAAGCTTCGTTCTTCCATGGCGACCAAGGCTCAGCGCGACTACTACACCATGCCGGCGGCCGGCGAGGTGCTCGATGCGCGCCTGGATGCGATCGCCGAGGTGATGCCCAAGGGCGCCACGGTGCTCGATCTGGGCTGCAACGACGGCTCGGTGTCGAACGGGCTTCTGGAGCGCGGCGCGATCGCGAAGTCGTTCGGCTTCGATCTCGAGGACATCATCGCGCACCGCCGACCCGAGATCGTGTTCCAGGCCGCCGACATGAAGACGTTCGACCTGGGGGCGCTTCCCGACGCCGATGGCGTCTTGATCCTCAACCTCCTGCATCATCTCGTCGGCTTCTCGAAGGAGCGCGCGAAAGAGATCATCGACACGCTGATCGCGCGCTATCCCTTCGTCATCATCGACATGGGCTCGTTCACGGAGAACGGCGACTGGTACTGGCGCAGGGCCTACACCAGGAACTGGAAGAGCGACGCGGAGATGTGGAGCTTCCTCTTCTCTTCCGCGAAGTGGCGTTTCAAGCTCCTGCGCTATCCCACGCAGGGCAAGGGCCAGCGCACGCTGTGGAAGCTCTACCGCGATCCCTATCCGCTGGAGGGGCTCGAGACGGTCGAGACCTTCAAGCGCGTGCCGGGCACGCTCCACAAGAAGCTCATTCCCGTGGCCCAGGTGGGCGACACCGTCGTCGTCAACTCGGTGGAGTTCTCGCTGGCGCGCTCGCGGCAAGGCGACAAGTTCTGGATCAAGCGTTACCTGGGCGGCAACGCCGCGCTGCGCGCGGGGATCGAGTGCGAGCTCGCCCGCCTCGCGGGCCAGGAGGCCATGCTCATCAACCAGCGCGCGCGGCGCGACCTGCGCGCGGTCGAGCCGGTCGCGGTCGATGGCGGCGTGCTGACGTTCCTGTTCGAGCCCGAGCTTTTCGCCGGCGAGATCGTCCACTTCCAGGACTGGTCCGATTTCTTCACCCCGGAGCAGTGCAAGGCCGGCGGCGTTCTCGGTGCGCGGCCCGTCTCCGCGCTTCCCGGATTGCAGCCGATGAAGCTGCTCAGCGCCTGCGATTTCCAGATCTGCGTGACGTGGGACGGAATCTCCGCGCTCGATTTCGAACCCTACAATTGGTTGACGCAGCTGCGCGCCCGCGCGTGACGGCCATGCGCGGGCGGCGTCTCGCGCCTGCGTCGAAGCTTCGTTATATCGACGTATGATGGGTAGGCGCAGAGCGGTGCGAGTGCAGATATGACCAAGGACGGACTGCACGCGGCCGACGAGCCGCTCGGCATGCTCTATGCCGGCGGGACCTATGTTTTATGGGGTTTCGTGCCGCTCTACTGGGCGCAGCTCGCCGGCGTGCCGCCGATGGAGATCACGCTGCACCGCATCCTGTGGGGTGCGGTGTTCGCGGTGCTTTTCACCGCCGCGCGCGGACGGTTCGCCCAGATCGCGCGCATCTTCCGCGACCGCGCGACGCTCATCGCGCTCACGACGTCGAGCCTGCTGATCGCCGCGAACTGGACGGTCTTCATCTGGTGCGTCGCCACACATCAGCTCGTCGAGTCGAGCCTCGGCTACTACCTCACGCCGCTCGTCTCCATGGCGCTGGGCGTCATGCTGCTCGGCGAGCGCGTGTCGCGGCTCAGGGCGGCGGCGATGGGGCTGGCGGGCGTGGCCGTCGCCGTGCAGGCGTTCGAGCTCGGTCACGTGCCCTGGGTCGCGCCCGCGCTGGCACTCTCCTTCGGCTTCTACGGCTATGTGCGCAAGCGCACCCATGTGGATTCGCTCGACGGGCTGACGGTGGAGACGCTGCTGCTGTTCCTGCCCGCCGCCGCGGTGCTCGGCTTTCTGGCGGTCAACGGCACCGGGACGTTCACGTTCGCGCATCCCGCCCGCGATCTGCTCCTGATCGGCGGCGGACCCGTGACGCTGGTGCCGCTTTCGCTGTTCGCGGCCGGCGCGCGCCGCATCCGCATGACGACGCTGGGTTTCCTTCAGTACCTCTCGCCGTCGATCACGCTCTTGGTGGCGACGGGATTGCTGGGCGAGCGTTTCACGCGCACCGACGGGATCACCTTCGCCTTCGTATGGGGGGCGCTGATCCTGGTCGCGCTCGACGGCCAGCTCGCGCGCCTACGCGCGCGGCGCGCCCAGCAGGCGCTCTGAGAGGAAATCCATCGCCGCTTCCGGCGTGGCGGCGCGGCGGTAGGACGTCTTGACCCGCGCCTGCGCGAAGCCATGCTCCACGACGCCCGCGATGAGCGCGTCGAGCGGCGCGTAGAACCCGTGCGTGTCGAGCACCGCCAGGGGCTTGTCGAACACCTTGAGTTGAACGGCGGTGATCACCTCGAAGAATTCGTCCAGCGTGCCGAGCCCGCCGGGCAGCACCGCGAATCCGTCGGACAGGGACATCATCAGCTTCTTGCGCTCGAAAAGGTCGGGAGTGACCAGGATGGTCTGGGCATCGCGCGAGGGCGGCTCGAGATGGCGCAGGAAGTCGGGCAGAATCCCCGTCACATGCGCGCCCCCTTGCCGCGCGGCATGCGCGACCTCGCCCATCAGCCCGACATAGCCGCCGCCGAACAGCAGGTCGAAGCCGCGCGCGGCGAGAAGCTCGCCGAACCGCCTTGCGCCCTGCGCATAGGCGGGATCGGCGCCGGGCGAGGAGCCGCAGAAGACGCAGATGACGGGCTTCTTATCCATGATGGCTGCGGGGTTGCGGTTCTGTCACCTTGTTCCTAAACAGGTTCGCCCTTCAAGGCCACCCGGCCTAGGCTATACCGAAAGAGGTTTTCGTGTTGCGTTGGTTCCTCATCTTCGCCGCTATTGCCATCGCCGCGACCGTCGCGGGATATGTCGTGTTCAACGGCGGAAGTCTGGGGCACTGAGATGGCGCGAGCGGCGGTCGAGGAGGGTGATGGCGCGCCGTCGTTCAGGCCGCTGTGGATGCTGCTTCCCTATCTGTGGCCCAAGGGAAACCCGGAGCTGCGCCTGCGCGTCTTCGCGGCGCTGTTCTTCCTGCTGCTGGCGACGGCGGCCACCAGCGTCTCGCCGCTGTTCTACGGCTGGGCCGTCGACGTGCTGGCGAAGAGCCCGGCCGGGATCGCGCTCGGCCTGGCGCTCGCCTGGATCGGCGCCTACACCGCCTCGCGCATCCTCATGCAGCTCTTCGCGCAGTTGCGCGACGGCATCTTCGCCAAGGTGCAGTACCACGCGATGCGCGAGGTCTCGGTGCAGACCTTCGCGCATGTCCACAGGCTGTCGCTGCGCTTCCACCTGGAACGCAAGACCGGCGGGCTGTCGCGCATCATCGAGCGCGGCATCAAGGGCATCGACACGCTCTTGTCGTTCACGCTGTTCAGCATCTTCCCGACGATCCTGCTGCTCGTCTTCTATGCCGTCATCCTGTTCGTCAAGCTGAACCTGGCGGCGTCGGCGGTCGCGGTGGCGATGGTCGGCGCCTATGTCTGGTTCACCTTCGCGATCACCAATTGGCGCATCCAGTTCCGCCGCGATATGAACCAGAGCGACCAGGACGCCAACACCAAGGCGGTCGACAGCCTGCTCAACTACGAAACCGTCAAATACTTCAACAACGAGGAGCACGAGACGCGCCGTTTCGACGTGTCGATGGCGAAGTATTCGCGCGCCTCGATCCAGGCGCAGATCTCGCTCTCGGTGCTCAATACCGGCCAGGCGATCATCATGGCCGTCGGACTCGGCGCGGTGATGGTGCTCGCGGCCTATGGCGTCAAGGAAGGCCGCTACACGGTGGGCGCGCTGGTCGCGGCGAACGCGATCCTGGTGCAGCTCTACATCCCGCTCAACCTGCTCGGCACGGTCTACCGCGAGATCACCCAGTCGCTGGTCGACATGGATGCGATGTTCCGCCTGCTGAATCAGCCGCAGGAGGTGAAGGACAAGCCCGGCGCGCCGCCGATCAAGGTGGGCCGCGGCGAGATCCGCTTCGACAACGTCGTCTTCGCCTACGAGCCCGCGCGCACGGTCCTGAAAGGCATCAGCTTTACGGTTCCCGCCGGCGGCACGGTCGCGGTGGTGGGGCCGTCGGGCGCGGGCAAGTCCACGATCAGCCGCATCCTCTACCGCTTCTACGAGATCAGATCGGGCAGCGTGACGATCGACGGCCAGGACATCCGCGACGTGACGCAGGCATCCCTGCGCGCCGCCATCGGCATCGTCCCGCAGGACACCGTGCTGTTCAACGACACGGTGCGCTACAACATCGCCTATGGCCGCATCGGCGCCAACGAGGCCGAGATCAAGGAGGCCGCGCGCCACGCCCAGATCGACAAGTTCATCGGCGAGCTGCCGCTCGGCTATGAATCGATGGTGGGCGAGCGCGGGTTGAAGCTCTCCGGCGGAGAGAAGCAGCGCGTCGCCATCGCGCGCACGATCCTGAAGAACCCGCCGATCCTCCTCCTCGACGAGGCGACCTCGGCGCTCGACACCGGCACCGAGCGCGAGATCCAGAGCGCGCTGAACGAGGTCAGCCGCGACCGCACCACGCTCGTCATCGCGCACCGCCTGTCGACCGTCGTCGACGCCGACGAGATCTTGGTGCTCGATCACGGCGAGATCATCGAGCGCGGCCGCCACAACGAGCTCGTCGCCGCGGGCGGCCACTACGCCTCGATGTGGAACAAGCAGAAGGAAGCCGCCGCCGCGCGCGAGAAGCTCAAGGAAGTCGAGAACGACCCGGACGTGGCACCGGGCGTGGCGCGGGTGGCGGTGGATTGAGCTAAGCCGGAGGGGTCATCCTTCGAGGCTCGCTACGCTCGCACCTCAGGATGACGCGTTTGTTGTCAAAATAGGCACGTCACCCTGAGGTGCCCGCGAAGCGGGCCTCGAAGGGCGACGTGCCGCTTGGCTACTACTCCGCCGCTTCCTTCTCGCGGCGCCAATCGTCGACGTAGGTATTCGCAGGCGGAGGTGTCGGCCCCGCGCCGCCGCCGCGCCGGGCCGCGCGGCGCTCGCGCCAGCGATAGGGCAGCGCCAGCATCGATGGCACCAGCCCCAGCGTGATCATCTTCGAGAAGGCGAGCCCGAACACGATCGCGGTGGAGAGCTGAACCCACATCATCCCGTTGGGGCCGCCGATCGTGACCTCGCGCGTCCAGAAATTCGTCTCGACGGCGAACATCATCGGCAGCAAGCCGCCGATCGCGGTGATCGTGGTCAGGAACACCGGACGCAGACGCTGGGCGCTCGAGCGGATCACCGCCTCGATCGGATCCATGCCGGCGTCGCGAAGCCGGTGGAACGTGTCGATGAGCACGATGTTGTGGTTCACCACGATGCCGGCGAGCGCCAGCAGCCCGGTTCCCGTCATGATGATCGAGAACGCCTGGCCCATCACGACCATGCCCAAGAGCGCGCCGATCATTGCGAGCACCACCGCCACCAGGATCAGCGTGGCGTGGTAGAAGCTGTTGAACAGCGCGAGCAGCACCATCGCGATCAGGAACAGCGCCAGGAACGCGGCCTCGATCAGGAAGGCGCCGGATTCGTCCTGCTGCTCCTGCCCGCCCTTGAACGAGACGCGCACGTCCTTGGGGAAGCTCTGGGTGGCGAGCCATTTCTGGATCTTGGCCACTTCCTCGCTCGGCTGGGCCTTGGATTTCAGGCAGTTCGTCTTCACCGTGGCCGAGCACACCGCCTTGATGTTCGCGCGCACGTGATAGACGCGGCGGCCGTCGACGCGCTCGATCGAGTTGACCTGCTGCGCGGGCTTGCGGGTGACGAAGTTGCTGGTCGGCACCATGCTGCCGTCTGCGGTCGGCACGCGCAGATTGTCGAGCGCCTGGATGCCGCGGAACTCGGCCGGATAGCGCACGCGGATGTCGACCTCGTCCTGGCTGTCGTCCGGGCGGTATTTGCCGACCAGGATGCCGTTGGTGACGAGCTGGACCGCGGTGCCGATCGACTGCGCGTTGGCGCCGAAGCGGCTCGCCATCGTGCGGTTGATGTCGAGGTCCCATTCGATGCCGGGCAGCGGGCGCGTGTCCTCGACGTCGCGCAGCTCGTCCATCTTGTCGAGATGGGCGCGGAGCGCGGCGGTGACCTGCGCCAGCGCGGCGTAGTCGTCCGAGTTCACGTCGATCATCACGTCCTTGCCGGTGGGCGGGCCGTTCTGCGGCTCGCGCACCTCGATGTGGACGCCGGGGATGTTCGCGGTCTTGGCGCGGATCTCTTCCTCGATCAGCTTGGCGGGACGGCGCTCGCGATAGTCGAGCAGCTCGACGCCGATGCGGCCGATATTGTCCACCGGCACGCCGCCCGAGCTGTTGAGCGAGTTCGACTGGCCGCCCGACGTCGCCGAGACCGTGCGGATGCCGGGCACGGTCTGCACGATGTTGGAGATGCCCATGACGATGTCGCGCTTCTCGGCCGCCGACAGATTGCCGCGCGCCGAGATGTAGACCGAGGTGTAGCCCGGGTCCTGGTCGACGAAGAATTCGGTGCCGTGGTTGAAGAAATAGAACAGCGTGATCACCAGGGCCACGACGCCGCCCGCGCTCAGGATCACGGTGCCGGGGCGCTGGGTCAGCCACTCGGCCAGATGCGCATACCAGCCGGTGATGCCGGGGATCTCGCGCCAGTCGCCGGTCTCCGACGCCTCGATCGCCTTCTCGTGCTGCTCGTCATGCGGCGGCGTCTTGCCGAACATGCCGCCGAGCACGGGCAGGAAGATCAGCGCCACCACCATCGACGCCGACAGGATGATGATCAGCGTGATCGGGAAGTAGCTCATGAACTTGCCCGCGACGCCGGGCCACAGCAGCATCGGCAGGAAAGCGCCGATCATGGTCGCGGTGGCGCTGACCACCGGCCAGAACATGCGCAAAGCGGCCTGGGCGAAGGCCTCCTTGGGCTTGTGGCCCTCGGTCATCTTGCGGTCGGCATATTCGACGACGATGATCGCGCCGTCGACCAGGATGCCGACCGCGAGCAGCATCGCGAACATGATCATGAAGTTCAGCGTCAGCCCGAGCCCGTTCAGGATCATGAACGCCATCAGGAACGAGGTCGGGATCGCGACGCCGACGAGCAGGCCCGAGCGCAGGCCCAGCGCCGCCACGACGATGATCATCACCAGCAGGATCGCCAGGATGATGGAATCGGAAAGCGAGCCGAGCTGGTCGCGGATGTCGGTCGAATCGTCGAACAGATAGGTGACGTGCACGCCGGCGGGCCAGTTCTTGGCGGCTTTGTCGACGATGTTCCTGACCGCGATGTTGTTGGCGATGATGTTGGCGCCGATGCGCTTGGTGACGTCGAGCCTGAGCGACGGCTGGCCGTTGATGCGCGAATAGGTCGTGGGGTCGTAGAAGGTGCGGTGCACCTGCGCCACGTCGGAGAGCGTGATCGTGGCGTTGGGCGTCGAGCGGATCGGCAGGCTGAGCAGGTCGCCCGCGGTCTCGATGACGCCCGGCACCTTGACCGCGAAGCTGCCGTGACCGGTGTCGATCAGGCCGGCCGCGATCAGCCGGTTGTTGTTGGAGACGGCGTTGAACATCTCCTGCTGGGAGATGCCGAAGCTCTCGAGCTTGGCCGGATCGATGACGATCTCGAGCATCTCCTTGCGGTCGCCGCCGATGTCGACGTCGAGCACCGTGGGGACGAGCTTGATCTCGTCCTTCAGGTCGCGGGCGAGGTGGAGCAGCGTGCGCTCGGGCACCTGGCCCGAGAGCGACACGGCGATCACCGGATCGAGGCTGGTGTTGAACTCCTGCACCGTCGGCGGGTCGGTCTCGGCCGGCAGCAATCCGCGCGCCTCGTCGACCTGCGCGCGCACGTCCTCGAGCGCCTTTTGCTTGTTGAAATTGACGTCGAACTCCAGGATGACGATCGCAAAGCCGCTATAGGCGCGCGCGGTGATCGTCTTCAGGCCCTCGACGGAACGCAGGTTGGTCTCGAGCGGCTTGACCAGAAGGCGCTCGCTGTCCTCCGGGCTGATGCCGGGATAGGACGCCTGCACCAGGATCACCGGGATCGGGATGTCCGGGTTGGATTCCTTGGGGATGTTGAGGAACGCGAGCAGGCCCGCGACGATCACGACCAGGATGGTCGCGATCACCACGCGCGTGTTGCCCACGGCCCATTCGACGATCCGCGTCATGAGGCGTTTCCGTTCTTGTCGAGCACGGTCTTGACGCGCTCGCCGTCGGTGACGAATTCCTGGCCCACGGTGATGACCGGCGTGCGGTCGGGAACGCCCGCGATCCACATGCCGTCGGGCGCGTCGGAGATGATCTTGATCGGCAGGAAGCGCACGACCCCCGCCTCGACCACGCGCACGCCCACCTCGCCGTGATCGTCCAGCACCAGGATGCCGGGCGAGATCTTCATCGCCGGGACCTTCTTCACGGGGATGGCGATGTCGGCGCTGACGCCGTCGCGCAGCTTGGCGTCGGGATTGGGAAGCGTGACCTCGACGCGGAAGGTGCGCGTCGTCGTATCGGCGCGGTCGGCGACGAAGCTGACCTTGCCGGTGACGGTCTCGCCGGTCACCAGCTTGGCCGTCGCCGGATCGCCGATCGCGATCTGGCCGACCTCCTGCTCGTTCACCGTGCCCACCGCCAGGAACGGCTCGGGCGCGATCACCATCTCGCATTTGTCGCCGGCGCGCATGTAGTCGCCGACGTCGACATAGCGGTCGTCGACATAGCCGTCCCAGGGCGCGCGGATCTTGGTGTTGGCGAGCTGGACGTCCATCGTGCTCGCGCCCGCCTTGGCGGCCTCATAGGCGGCCTCGGCCTGGGCGAGCTGCGTCTTGGAGCGGAAGCCCTCCTTGTAGAGCTCCTGCGCGACCTCGAGCTCCTTGCCGGTCTGGGCGACCATCGCGTTCATCTGGCTGACCTTGGCGCCGCGGTCGTTGAGGTCGATCTCGCAGAGGATGTCGCCCTTCCTGACCTTCTGGCCCTTGTCGAAATGGATTGCCTTGACCGTGCCGTCGATCTCGGCGCGGACGTCGACGGCGTGCAGCGACTGGGTGCGGCCGCGCACGGCGACGGTGGCGGCGCGGTCCGACGTCGCGAACTCGACGACGCGGACGGCGGGGGTTGTCGAGGCCGAGCTCGACTTGGCCTCGTCCTTGTCCGCGATCGCCACGACCGGGCGGAAGACGAGGCTCGAGGCGATCCACAAGGCGGCCACGATCATGATGCCGCCGGCCCACTGCCAGCGCGCCTTCATGCGCAGCCAGAACCCGGGCATCACGGTGGTATAGGCCCCGTCCAGAAACCGCCCGATGGCGCGAAGGAACTGCAGGAAGAACATCTCGTTCGTACTCTCTCTACTCGGCGGCCGCGACGGCGGCAGGGGGTTCGGTTTCCAGGCGCGGGCGATAGGCGCGCAGGTATTCGAGCATCGCTTGATAGATGGCGCGCCCGAACCCGTTGGCAAACTCCTCGCCGGGCGTTTTCGGCTTGGTGTTGCTCTCGCTCAACTGCGCCAGCTTGATCTCGGTCTGGGCGGCATAGGTGTCGAGAAGGGCGCGCGCATGGTTCTCGGGCAAGAGGTCCGAGAACAGCATCGCGAAGACGAAGGGCGAGCGGTGGCGGTCCTCGGGCAGCGGCTTGAGCAGCGAGGCGATGAAGGCGCTGCGGCCGGAGGGCGTGATCGAATAGACCTTGCGGTCGGGGCGTTTTTCCTGGGCCTCGGCGCGGACCGAGACCAGGCCCTCCTCGGTCAGCCGGTTCAGGGCCGGATAGATCGAGCCGAAACTCGCCTCGACGAAGTACTGGTACCCGTCGTCCTGGAACAGGTTCTTGATCTCATAGCCCGTGGCGTCACCGCGGGTGAGAATGCCCAAGCAGATTGTGCGGACGTCCATGGTCCCAGCCCGTATCTATATTGGATCGATATAGATCGGTCCTATATAGGTGCGAGGTCTTACAATTCAAGCCACGGATTTGTGTGAAATACGCAATCCCCGGCTGCGTGGGACGAGGGGGCTGGGAACTAGCCCCACTTCCTCTCCCCTTGAGGGGAGATTGCTTGCGACCGCCGAACTCACCCCTCACCTGAAAAATCAAGGGCTTAGGCTTCGCTGCGCTACGCCTAAACCCATGATTTTTCTTCCTCTCCCTCAAGGGGAGAGGTGAAGGGGAACTGTCAGAGAACTTCCACCCGGTCGACTTCGACACCCTTGTTGCCCTGGCGGGTCGAGAAGCGGATGCGCTGCTCGGGGGCCAGGATCTGCACGCCGGAGCGCCGAAGCGCGCTGGCATGCATGTAGACATCGCCGCCGCCATTGTCCGGCATGACGAAGCCGAAGCCCTTCTGGTCGTTGAAGAACTTGACCTTGCCTTCCACCATGGGGCCGCTCGGACCGCTGTCGCGGTCGCGGAAGCCGCCGCCACCGCCGCCGAACCTGTCATGGCCGCCACCACCGAAGCGATCATGGCCGCCGCCGAACCTGTCGTGGCCGCCGCCGCCATGATGGCCGCGCCCGCCGCCGAAGCCGCCGCCGCTGTCGCCGAAATCGCGCCGGGGCCGGGGCGGTCTGCTGCCGCGGTCGCCGAAGCCGCCTCCTCCGCCACCACCGCCGGAGGTGTCGGCGGTGCTGTTGTCGATGTTGTGGACCGCCACGACCTGCAGCCCGCGTGGCGAGTCCTGAAGGTCGCAAACGATCGTCGCGCCCTGATTCAGGCTCGATGCCCCCAGCGTCTGCAGCGCCGAAGCGTGACAGAAGGCGTCCGCACCGTCATCGAGGGTGATGAAACCGTAGCCCTTGGTTGCGTTGAACCACTTGACCGTGCCCTTCGCAGAAGCTCTTGCGAGAGGCCCGCCGCTATTGTCGTAATTTGCCATTCGTGCCGATGCCGCGCTCAAACCGGGCGAGTTCCAAAGACCACGCAGGCTGTCCCGGCCAGGCCCCGCGCGTTAACGCCTATCATGTGCGCAAAACTGACCACACCGCAACGGGGTAACGGGCGGGAACCGGGGCTTTTTTGATGTCAAAAGGGGCTGCTTTTGCCTAGGTTTCGCCCTCCCAAGGGGTGAGCCAAGGGGGGAGGAACAATGCCCGGAAGTCAGGATTTTGCCGCCGATCCGCGCAACGAGAAGGTGCTCATCTACCTGAACGGCGCCCTGGTGCCGCGCGCCGAGGCCCGCGTCTCGGTGTTCGATGCGGGCTTCGTGCTGGGCGACGGGGTATGGGAGGGCTTGCGCCTGCACAAGGGCGGGCTGCTGTTCCTGGAAGCCCATCTGGACCGGCTCTATGACGGCGCGCGCGCCATCGCGCTCGACATCGGCCTTTCGCGCGAGGAGATGGTCGCGGCACTTCGCCGGACCCTTGAGGCGAACGCCATGGAGAGCGGTGTCCATATCCGCCTGATGGTGACGCGCGGACCCAAGAAGGCGCCGAACCAGGACCCGCGCAACGCGCTGGGCACGCCCACCATCGTCATCGTCGCCGAGCACAAGGAGCCGGCCGAGGAGATCGTCAGCCGCGGCCTCAAGCTCGCCACGTCGTCGATCCGCTGCACGCCGAAGGAGATGTTCGACATGCGGCTGAACTCGCACAGCCGGCTGGCGCTGATCCGCGCGCTGCTCGACGTGATCGATAAGGGCGCCGACGAGGCGTTGATGCTCGATCCCGACAGCTTCGTGTCGAGCTGCAACGCGACCAATTTCTTCTTCGTGAAGGACGGCGAGCTTCGCACCTCCTCGGGCGAGTTCTGCTTCAATGGGGTCACGCGCGCCAACGTCATCGCGCTTGCGAAAGCGAACGGCATCGCGTGCAAGCTCGGCAATTTCACCCTCGACGACGTGCATGGCGCGGACGAGGCGTTCGTCACCGGCACGTTCGGCGGGCTGACGCCGGTGCGCGAGATCGACGGCTACACCCTGCCGCTGTCGCTGCCGGGCCCGATGACGATGAAGCTGCGCGCGCTCTATGCGAAATTGAAAGACGACGATGCGGCGAGGTAGTTGCAAATCGCAGTTCAACCCTCCCCTTGAGGGAGGGTCGAAAAATGCGAAGCATTTTTCGGGGAGGGGTAAGGCGGCTCGATACCCCTCCCCGAAATTTGCTTCGCTGCGCTCAGCAAATTATCGACCCTCCCTCAAGGGGAGGGTGGGTTGATGCTTGAGCCGGTCCGCATCGCGATGTGGTCGGGGCCGCGCAACATCTCGACCGCGATGATGCGCTCGTTCGAGAACCGCCCCGACACCGCCGTCATCGACGAGCCGTTCTATGCCGCGTTCCTCGCCGCGACCGGCATCGATCATCCGATGCGCGAGGAGTCGATGGCCTCCCAGCCCAAGAACCCGCGCGCGGTGGTCGAGCGGATCCTGGGCCCCGTGCCGGGAGGCCGGCCGATCTGGTACCAGAAGCACATGACCCACCACATGGTGGCGGGCTTCCCGCGCGATTGGATCGTGCGCATGCGCAACGCGTTCCTGATCCGCGGGCCTGAGGACGTGCTCTTCTCCTACACGCAGAAGCGTGAAGCGGTGACGCTGGACGACATCGGCTTTGTCAGCCAGGCGGAGTTGTTCGACCGCGAGGCGCAGCGTCTGGGCGCAGCACCGCCGGTGATCCATGCCGACGACGTGCTCGCCGATCCGCGCGGAACGCTCGGCGCGCTCTGCGCCGCGCTCGACATCCCCTTCTCGGAGAAGATGCTCGCCTGGCCCGCGGGAAAGCGCGCGACCGACGGCGCCTGGGCGCCGGTGTGGTACGAATCCGTGGAGCGCTCGACCGGCTTCTCGCCGCCACGCGCGAAGACGGCGCAGACGCTGCCCGCGCATCTGCAGAAAATCGCCGATGCCGCGCGGCCGCATTACGAGAAGCTGGTGCAATACAAACTCAAATAATGCGCCAGGTAATCGTGTCGCCGTCGCATGCGGTCGCGAGTACCCGATCGCGATCATATGCAGCAAGCGCGCCTTCCCAGAGTGCGTTCCAGGCGCTGAAAGCTGAAGCGGCGTCGGCAAGCGCGACGCCGTCCATCAGGCGCCAGCCTTGCTGCATCACGGTGTTGCCGTCGACCGTGACGTTCTCGCCCTGGGCGCGCTGCATCATCGCGAGATATTCGACAAAGGATGCGGCGCCGGTCGTCGCATAGGTCTCCTCGAAGAATTGCAGGCCGATGAGGCACGCGGTGCGGCCGACGAGCGCGGTGGCCTCTTCGGGGCCGAACAGCTCCTGCATCGTGGGCAGCAGCGAGCGCACATATTCCATCGCGTAGGAACGCTCGACCTTGCGCAGCCTTTCCTCGGGCCAGTCCGCGCTGTCGAGCTTGGGGGCTGCGGCGGGATCGAAGCGCGGCATGCGCTCGCCGGCTGCGAAGCGCACGCGCTCGTCCGGCGCGATGTCGCGGTCGTATTCGAAGTAATAGCCTTCGAGGCCCGCATCGCCCTCGACCGTTTGTCCGGTGCAGACGAAGCCGAGCCTTGGGTTCTTCAGCGACACGCCGTTGTGGCCGTGCCAGCCGTGCAGCATCGCCTCGTTGACCTCGCGCGGGATCGCGCAGATCGCCGTGCCCTGCCAGATCCAGCGCGGCGGCGGATAGCGCACCCATGCCTTGCGCGGGCTCTCGGCGACGTATTGCGTCTTCACGCCGCCGAGCGCATTGGAGAAATAATGGTACTGCGCGCAGGCGACCGCGTGGGGCAAGCCGTCGAGGCCGAGCTTCTTCAGGCCGGGGAGGAACTTCTCCAGATGCTGGCGGCGGAAATGGGCGAACACGAAGCGCCGCGCGTCTTCGGCGCCCTTGCGGCTGACGAGCGTGAGCACCAGCCCCGTCATCAGCGCGTTGTAGAGCTTTGCCACGGCCTTGTAGCCGGCGACCTCGCTAGTCATGGGCATTCCCGTGAAACGTGTCCGGCATCATATGCTGCAACCGCATTGAATTTCCGTCTCGCTTTCCGCGCGCCAGGCGTCCATGGCATCGTGCCGCGATCGGGAGACGGGACGTGCAGGCCGCGCTGGGCACCATCGAAGGATATTATGGCACCGCGTGGTCCTGGGAAGCGCGCGCGCAGACGATCGCGTTCCTCGCCCCGTACGGCTACGGCTTCCACATCTATGCGCCCAAGGCCGATGCGTTCCTGCGCGAGCGCTGGCAGGAGGATCATCCGCCCGAAGCCGCGGACCGGTTGCGCGCGCTGGCCGCGCATTGCCGCGCGCTGGGCGTGCACTTCGGCGTGGGGTTGAGCCCGTTCGAGATCTATCGCGGCTTCGACCGCGACGCGCGCGCCGCGCTGGCGCGCAAGCTCGCCTTCTTCGCCGGGCTCGGCGTCGAGATGTTCGCGGTCCTGTTCGACGACATGAAAGGCGACACGGCCGGGCTCGCCGCCAAGCAGGTCGACATCGTCCACTGGATCGCGGAGCGCGCCTCGGCGCAAAGCCTGATCGTCTGCCCGAGCTATTATTCCGACGATCCCGTCCTCGACCGTGTCTTTGGCCGCAGGCCCGAAAATTATCTGGAGGAATTCGGCGCGCGCCTCGATCCCTCGGTAGACGTCTTCTGGACCGGCGAGGAGGTTTGCGCGCGCGCTTTCAGCATCGGGCATCTCGAGCGTATCGCGGGACTTCTCGGCCGCAAGCCGTTCCTGTGGGACAACTATCCCGTCAATGACGGCAAGCGCATGTCGAACCACCTGCACCTGCGCGGCTTCACCGGCCGGCCGGCGGAGATCGCCGATTGCATCGCCGCTCACGCCGTCAATCCCGCGCTGCAACCGGTGCTCACGCGCATCCCGATGCTGACGCTGGCTGAGAGCTATGCGAAAGGCGGCGCTTATGAATACGGCCGCGCCTTCGAGACCGCAGCGGAGGCCGTGGCGGGGCCGCAGATCGCTCAGGCTCTGAGACGCGACCTGTCGCTGCTTCAGGACACGGGTCTTGACCGTTTGGGCGACGCGGCGGAGCGCCTGCGCAAGCGCTATGCGGCGTTCGACCACCCCGCGGCGCGTGAAATCGTCTCTTGGCTCGACGGGGCCTGGCGCACTAGCTTCGGTCCATGACGGAACTGGGCCTCGTCGCCGATGCAGGCGGCACCAATGTGCGGTTCGCGCTGGTGGACGCGGACGGCAAGCTGTGCGCGCCGAAGAAGTTCGCGTCGAAGGATTTCCCCGGCATCGCCGAAGCGGCAAAGGCCTATCTCTCGGAGAGCGGCGCCAAGCCGTCGCGGGCGGTGCTCGCGGTGGCGGGCCCGGTGCGCGACAACGCGATCCACATGACCAATATCGGCTGGAAATTCTCCGGCGATGAGGTCGCGGCCGCGCTCGACCTCGCGCAGGTCATGCTGATCAACGATTTCGAGGCCATCGCGCTCGCGGTGCCGCATCTTGGTCCGGACGATCTGGCCGCCATCGGTTCCGACATTCCGATGACGCGCGCCACCGTCGCCATCGTGGGACCCGGCACCGGCTTCGGCGTGTCGGGATGCATCCCGGCGCAGGAGGGCGTCGTCGCGCTGGTGAGCGAAGGCGGTCATGCCTCCTTCGCGCCCGTCGACGAGGTCGAGATCGGCATCCTGAAAACCCTGAGCAAGAGGTTCGGGCGGCTGTCGATCGAACGCATTCTTTCCGGCCCCGGTCTGGTCGTGCTCGCGGAGGCGATGGGCGCGGCACCGGGCACGCTTGTCCCCCAAGAGATCACCGCCCGCGCCAAGGCCGATGCGGGCAGCTTCGAGGCGGAGGTGTTCGCGCGGTTCTGCGCGATCCTGGGCTCGGTCGCGGGCGACATCGCGCTGACGATGGGCGCGCGGGGCGGCGTGCTGATCGCGGGCGGCATCCTGCCCGCGATGCGCGAGGCCTTGGCGGCCAGCGCCTTCCGCGCGCGCTTCGAGGCCAAGGGGCGGTTCAAGGATTACATGCGCGCCATCCCCACCCATCTGATCGTGCAGGATTTCGCAGGGCTCATCGGGGCCGCGGCTGGCTTACGCGCCATGTGCAAGCCCTGACGGACAATTGATTTCCGTAGCATCCCGTTTGTGCTAGGCCAGCGCAGGCTTTCAGCGAGGGAAATCATGCGGATTCTCGGCATTTGTGCTTGCGCGTTTCTGGCCGTTGCCGGCACGGCACAGGCGGCCAACAGGGTGGTGCTGCCCACCAACGTCACGCCGTCGCATTACGACGTTCAGATCACGACCAACGCGACGCAGCTGAGCTTCACCGGCTCGGTCAAGATCGACGTCGACGCCAAGCAATCCGCCAGGACCATCACGCTGAACGCGGCCGATCTCGTCTTCTCCAAAGTCTCGCTCTCGGGCGCCGCCGCCGCGCCGAAGATCTCCTATGACGCCAAGGAGCAGACCGCGACGCTCACCTTCGGCCAAGCTTTCGCGGCCGGCCATCACGTGCTCGCCATCGACTATCGCGGCAAGATCAACGAGCAGGCCGCGGGCATCTTCGCCCTCGACTACGACACGGCCAAAGGCAAGAAGCGCGCGATCTTCACCCAGTTCGAGAACTCCGACGCGCGGCGCTTCATCCCCTCCTGGGACGAGCCCAACAAGAAGGCGACGTTCACGCTCACCGCCACCGTGCCCGCCGACCAGATGGCGATCGCCAACACGCCCATCGCCTCGACGGAATCGCTCCCCGGCGGACTCAAGCGCGTGAGCTTCGCGCAGTCGCCCAAGATGTCGTCCTATCTGCTGTTCTTCGGGCTCGGCGATTTCGAGCGCGTGTCGCGCAAGGTCGACGGCGTCGACATCGGCGTCATCGTCAAGCGCGGCGACACGGCCAAGGCGGACTACGCGCTCGACGCGGCGGCGCACATCCTGCCCTATTACGAGGAATATTTCGGCGTGAAGTACCCGCTGCCCAAGCTCGACCTGATCGGCGGGCCGGGCTCGAGCCAGTTCTTCGGCGCGATGGAGAATTGGGGCGCGATCTTCTATTTCGAGCGCGATCTCGAGATCGACCCCAAGCTCTCCACCGAAGCCGACCGCCGCGGCGTCTACGTCACCATCGCGCATGAGATGGCGCATCAATGGTTCGGCGATCTCGTCACCATGGATTGGTGGGACGATCTGTGGCTGAACGAGGGCTTCGCCTCGTGGATGGAGGTCAAGGCGACCGACCATTTCCATCCCGAATGGCATGTGTGGCTCGACTCCCAGGACGCCAAGGAAGCGGCGATGCGCGTCGACGCGCGCGCCGGCACCCATCCGATCGTCCAGCCGATCCTCGACGTCTTCCAGGCCAACCAGGCGTTCGACACGATCACCTACGAGAAGGGCCAGGCGGTCATCCGCATGCTCGAGAACTACACCGGCGAGGACGCGTTCCGCGCCGGCGTGCGCAACTACATCAAGGCGCATGCCTATGGGAACACGGTGACCGACGATCTGTGGCGCGAGCTCGACAAGACCTCGCCCAGGCCGGTGACCAAGGTCGCGCACGACTTCACGCTGCAGCCCGGCGTGCCGCTGATCCGCGCAAGCGCCTCGCCCAAGGGCATCATGCTCAGCGAGGACCGTTTCGCGATGGACGATTCGGCCCATGCCCCGCTTTCCTGGCAGGTGCCGGTGCTCGTGGGGCCGTGGCGCGGGACGGTGACGCGCGGCGCGCCTGTCGCGGTGCCGGCCCGGCCCGGCGCCGTCGTCAATGACGGGCAGGGCGGCTATTTCCGCACCACCTACGACCCCACCCTCATGCAGGCGCTGGCCAAGGGCTTCCGCGGGCTAAGCCCTGAGAACCAGCTCGGCCTCCTCAACGACAGCCGCGCGCTCGGCTATACCGGCTACGAGAAGCTCTCGGACTTCCTGGAGCTCGCGTCGCAAGCCGACGCCTCGATGAACCCCAAGGTCCTGGCCACGCTGACCGGGCGCCTCGAAGGCATCGACGACCTCTATCGCGGCCTTCCCGGACAGGCGGCGTACCGGGCTTTCGCGCGCAAGCTGCTCGCGCCGGTCTATGCCTCCGTCGGCTGGGACGCGAAGCCGGGCGAGGATTCCAACGTGGCGCTGCTGCGCGGCGACCTGCTCGAGGCGCTCAGCCAGTTCGACGAGCCCGGCGTGACCGCCGAGGCGAAGAAGCGCTTCCAGGCCTATCTCGCCAATCCGGCGGGCACGTCGGCCGACACGCGCCACACGCTGCTCCTGATCGTCGCACGCCACGCCGACGAGGCGACCTGGAACACGCTGCACGACCTGGCGAAGAAGGAGACCAACACGCTCGCCAAGCAGGAGCTCTACGGCGGCCTCGGCCGGGCGCTCGACCGCAAGCTGGCCGACCGCGCGCTCGCGCTCACGCTCACCAGCGAGGCCGCGGTGACGACGCGGCCGGGCATCATCGACAGCGTCGCTTTCGAGTATCCCGACGCCGCCTTCGACTTCACCCTCGCGCATCTGGCGCTGGTCGATTCCTGGCTCGAGGCCGACAGCCGGACCCAATACGTGCCGAGGCTGGTCTCGAACAGCAACGACGCCGGGATGATCGCAAAGCTCAACGCCTTCGCCTCAGCCCATATCCCCGCGACCGCGCGCGCCGATACCGTCCGCGCCGCGAGCGCCATCGCCTTCAACGCCCAGGTCCGCGCCAAGCGCCTGCCCGACGTCGACAAGTGGTTGGCGGGGCGCGCGGGGAAGTAGGGAGATCGAATAACACCGCTGTCATCCCGGCCCTCGCTGCGCTCGGCCGGGATGACATTTATTGATTGGGTCGGATCGATAGCAACTTGCGCCAAAAGAAAACGGGCCGGACTCTCGCCCGGCCCGTTTCTCATTTCTTCAGACCGTGACTAGTTCAGCGTCACGCTCTTGGCCTTCGACGGAACGCCGTTGACCACGACTTCGAGCGTGCTTGGGCCCGTCGTGCAGGTGTTCGGGATGTCGAAGCTCGTCGAGCTCGTGCCGCCGTTGGAGATGCCCATCCGCGAATGATCGTGGGTGCGGGCATAGCAGACGTTGCCGCTGCCGGTGTTGGTGATGCGCACCAGCGGATAGTTCGTCGACATCTGCGCGTCGTCGCCGTAATAGCCGCCGAAGGTCAGGCCCTGGAAGCCGAGGCCGGATATGGCGTTGTTGGTGCTGCCGACGGTGAGCGAAGCCGACACGTGCTTGATCTTCGGCTTGCTGGCCTTGACCGGGTTGCACTTCTTGGGCGTGTAGATCTGCACGTCGCCCACATCGCTCGCCCACAGCGCCTGGCCGGTGGGAAGAATCGACAGACGGCCCTCATAAGAGGACTGGCCGGAGGCGCTGGCAGGCTCGTTGACCTGGGCCTGGGTCACGGTGTTGGGGTCGGTCACGGTGACCTCGACGAAGTGCGACGGCGACTGGAACACGCCCGGGCTCACCTGCTCGAGGACCCTGCCGCAGGTCAGCACGACCGCCGGACCGTCGGAGGAGTCCATGGGCTGACCGCCGATGGTCAAACCGTCGGGACCCGCCGTCCAGTTGCCCGAGGACGGATCGAAGACGCCGGTATGGGCGGTGCCGCCGAGCTGGAAGACCAGGCCGTTCGGCAGAAGCGGCGCGGGGCCGATCTCGTGCGAGGTGGCGTCGACCAGCGAGTTCGCCGTGTTGTTGCCCGCCGCCCAGCTGCCGCTCGGGTTGGCGTCGGTGTAGATCTCCGTGTTGTTGCTGCTGCCGCCCAGATTCCTGTTGGCGTCGACGACAAGGATGGTCTGGTTGGGGAGCATCGTCCAACCTTCCTCGTCGTTGATGTCCGCCTTACCCGTGCCGGTCGAGGCGAAGGTGACGGTCGTGCCGGAGATCGTGGCCTTGGCCTCCTGCGTGGAGCAGCAATTGGCGAGCATGTAGGTGCCGTCGGTCAGCACGACACTCCCCGAGTCGCCGATCTTCGTCCAGCCCGTGGGTGGGCTCACGTTGGTCCAGCTGTTGGCGACCGGATCGTAGAGCGCGCCGGCCTTGGAGAACGCCGAAACGCAATTGATGTACTCGCCGCCGTTCACGATCACGCGGCCGTCGGCAAGGACCTGCGACGCGAAATAGAGAGGCGAGTAGCCGCTCGGCATCGACGCTTCCTTGGTCCAGGTGCCGTTGACGTAGCTGCCCGTGTTGTCGGGCGTGAGCTTGTACCAGTCGGTCGTGCAGCCGTCATGCATCAGCATCGTGCCGTCGGTGAGTTGCAGCGTGGTGTCGGGGAAGCCCGAGCCGGGGAACGCGTGCGTCAAGCCGGTCCACGTGCCCGAATTGGACCTGGGCGGGGCCTGGAAGCCCTGCTTGCTGGCATCCCAGCCATGGTGGCTGGGCAGCGGCGTCATGTGATGGGCGAAGGCGGTCGACGACAGCAGCGCTGCGGCGGTCGCGGCGAGAACTGAGATACGGCTGGAACGCATGCGTGATCCCCTTTCGGACTGGTTTGGTCACTGACGGCAACGCAAGCCCATGCCCACGCGCCGGATTCGCATTCTGGAGGAAACTAACGTGGATGTTAGTTTGGATGCGACGCGCTCGCAAGCGCCGGACCCCACTGCGCATCGCCAACGCGTCATGCTGCAGCGCGAAAATGCTTTGCCGAATTGACACAATCGGCGTCGCGGCGCGTTTTGCGAGTCGTTCGCGAATGCGACGATGCCGGCCCGCGGGCGGACCGGCATGCCGATCGAATCGAAATGCTACTTGTCGAGCTTTTCCATCGCGGCAAGGGCGACGGCGAGGCCGTCCGTGGGGACCGGGATCGCCACCTGCGCGGTACCGCCCGTCGGCTTGAACTCGAGCTGCAGGGTCTTGGCCTTGAGCAGCGTCGGCACGTCGGCGAACTTGATGGATTGGATCGAGAGGCAGAACGCCTTGGCGCAGGTGCGGATCGGGACCGACCAGGCGGTCTGGTCGAGCCGCATCGTCACCGGATCGCCCGTGCCCACCTGGTCCGGCGGGAAGCGCAGGAACATCGCCAGCACCCGCTTGAAGCCGACGGCGCGGAACGTGACCCGGATCTCGTCCGCCGGGTTCTTGGGGCTGCGCATGCCCAGCATCACGCGGCAGCGCGGGATGTGCCAGCCCGGCGGCGGGGGCGCTTCCTTGGGCGCGGTGCCTTGCGAGTTTCCGCTGTCATGGCCGTCCATCGGCGGCGCGTGAGGCAGCTCGTGGACCGGACCGCAGGCCAGCATCCAGCTTCCGACCTTCTGCTGGCCGATGAAATCGGGGCTCAGGTCCTTGACGACCTCGGCGGGGCTGAGATGCTTGGTGTCGACCGTGCCGACGGCCGGCTTGTGCCAATATTGCGCCGCGACGAAGAGGGCCACCACCAGGACGGCGGCAAGGGCCCCACCGATCACCGTATTGCGCATGTCTCACTCCGATATCTATCTGGCTTCGAACCGATTAGCCGTTGGGGGGAAAGTTCTCAAGCTTTCGAGTTTTTGGTGAATTCTTCCGGGACGTCCGGATAGCGCTCGTACACCGCGCCCAGCGCCGTCTTGAGCGGGCCGAGCCAGGGCTCGAAATGCTTCCAGTGGTCGACGCCGCTCTTGTAGAGGGGCATGCGCACCTGCTCCGAGCTCGCCGTGCGCACCGCGCGCTCGGTCTCGTGGAAGCGCAGCGTCTGCTCCTCGAAGGGCAGGCCCAGATATTCGAAGATGCGCCGGATCTCGGTCTCCGGGTCTTCGACGAGCTGCTCGTAGATCACGCGGTGCACCTTGCCCGGCAGCACCTGCTCCCAGAGCGCCATCAGCTCGACATAGTCGCGGTAGTAGCGCCCGACGTCGGTGAGGGCGTAGGTGAAGTGCTGGCCGCGCGCGAAATGCTGCTTGTAGTTGGAGAAGCACGAGCCCATCGGATGCCTGCGCGCGTCGATGATCTTGGCGTTGGGCAGGATCATGTGGATCAGCGGCACATGCGCGTAGTTGTTCGGCATCTTGTCGACGAAGTACTTGCGGCCGAGCTTCCTGTGCGAGCGGGTGTTGTCGATGTACTCCTTGCCGCGGCGCTCGAACTCGTCGGGCTCGAGCCAGCCGAGCAGCTCGGGGTATCCGACCTCGTCGCTTTCCGTCGCGTTGTCCTCGTTCAGGTGCCGCGCCAAGGAGGTGATGTCGGGCAGCTCCATCGTGCCCTCGATCTCGGAATGGCTGGACAGGATCTGCTCGAGCAGCGTCGAGCCCGCGCGGGGCAGGCCGATGACGAAGATCGGATCGCGCGCCTTGTGGCCGTAGCCGCGGCGCTCCTCGAAGAACTCGCGGCTGAAGATCTCCTTGCACAACTCGACGAAGGCATGCGTCTTCTCCGCGTCGTACTCGACGGTCGAGCGCCACAGCGCGTTGCCCTTCTGGTAGTTCTCGAAGGCGAGCTCGTATTTCTTCTGGTCCTCATAGGCCTTGCCGAGAGAGAAGAAGAACTGCACGCGCGCCTCGATGCGCAGGTCGCCGCGCTCGAGCTGGCGGTGCATCTCGGCGATGTCGGTGTCGGTGAAGCGGAAGGTCTTGAGGTTGGCGAGGCTCCAATAGCCGCCGCCGAGCTGCGGCAAAAGCTCGATCGCCTTGCGATAGGCCTGCACGCCTTCGTCCTGCTTGCCGGCGCCTTTGAGCGCGTGGCCGTAAGAGATCCACGAAGCGGGGTGGCTCGGATATTCCTGGACCAGGCCCTCGAACAGCGCCAGCGCGTCCTTGTCCTCGCCCATCTGGCCCAGCACCGATGCCTTCATGGTGCGGAACTGCGGATTGAGCGGGTCCTTCTCGAGCAGGATGTCGATATGCGGGATCGCCTCGTGCAGGCGGTTCTGCAGATAGAGCGAGGAGCAGAGTCGGTAGCGCGCCGCCGAGAAATCGGGGGCGAGCTCGAGGCAGCGCTCGAGCAGCGCCGAGGCGTCCTCGTTGCGGTCCTGCGCGATCGCGGCCTCGGCGAGCATCTTGATCGCGTTGACGTGGTCGGGATGGGTGTCGAGGAACTCGATGAGGATGTCCTCGGTCACGTCGGGGCGGCCGTTGCGCAGCGCCGTCACCGCGCGCTGCAGCGCCGGCTCGTGCACCGAGACGTTGAAGTGGTGCGAATAGGCGGCGTCCGACGCCAGCACGTCGCCGACCAGCACATATTGCTCGCCCAGCGCCGACCACGCGGCGGAGAGGTTGCGGTCGATGTTGACCGCCTCGGTCAGCACCTTGATCGCGGCATGGTTCTCACCCAGCACGCCGAGCACCAGGCCAAGTTCGAGGCGCACCTCGGCCCAGTCCGGCTGCTGGTCCACGAGGGGCGCGAGGACGTCCTTCGCACCCGCCGCGTCGCCTTTGAGCCGCAGCGCCGCGCCCAGGAGCATCGAGGTTTCCGGGTCGCCCGGATGGGATTTCAGGTATTCGCGCGCGGCGGCTTCCGCGAGCTTGGGTTCGCCGGGCAGATGCTTCTTCACGTCCGCGATGGTTGTCGCCGGCCTCTCGGCGACGTCATGAAGGTCGGACATCGTCTACTCTAACCCCTTGGCGGCCTGGACCGATTGGCCCGACCAGCGTTGCTCGCCGCTTCCCCAGCCGCCGGAATATTCTAGCTTGGTGTGAAGCTGGCTGTAAAACCGGGGCACGGCCGGATAGGTATCGAGAACGAAACCGAGCTCGTTCCTGAGCTGGCCGAGCCAGGGCTCGTAGTTCTTCCAGTGGTCGAGTCCTTCGGTGAAGATCGGGCGGCGCACCTGCTCGGCGCTCGCGGTGCGCACCAGCCGGTCGTTCTCGTGGAAGCGCAGCGCCGCCTCCTCGAACGGCAAGCCCAGATAGTCGAACAGCGCGCGGATATGCGTCTGCGGCTCGGCGACCAGCTCCTCATAGATCACGCGGTGCACCTTGCCGGGCAGCACCTCGTCCCAATGCGCCATCAGCTCGACATAGTCGAAATAGTAGCGGCCGAGGTCGGAGAGCGAATAGGCGAAGTCCTGGCCCTGGCCGAAATGCTGCTTGTAGCAGGACAGGCAGCTCGCCATCGGATGGCGGCGCACGTCGATGATCCTGGCGTTGGGCAGGATGAGCTGGAGCATGCCGACATGGGCGAAATTGTTCGGCATCTTGTCGATGAAGTGGGTGCGGCCCATGCGGCGGTGCATGCGCGCGCGCCAGAGATATTCGTCGCCGAGGCCCTTGAGGTTCGGCCCATCGAGGGGGTCGAGCGCTTCGGGATAGTTGACCGCAACGTCGGTGGGCTTGAGCTTGCCGCCGAGACGTCCGGCGAGATAGGGGATCGCGCGCAGCTCGGTCGTGCCCTCGATCTGCGAATGGCTGGCGAGGATCTGCTCGACCAGCGTCGAGCCCGAGCGCGGCAGGCCGACGATGAAGATCGGATCCTTCGATTGCGTGCCGAGGCCGGCGCGGGCGGCGAAGAATTCTTTCGTGAACATCGTCTTGGCGCGGCGCACCTGGCCGCGCGTCTCGTCGGCGTCGTAATTCGTGAGCCCGTGCACGATCTCGTTGCCGCCGCGGTAGAAGAAGAAGGATTCCTCGAAGCGGCTGGCGTCCTCGAGCGCCTTGCCGAGCGCGAAGCAGAACAGCGCGCGGTTCTCGCCCTTCATGTCGGGCCGCGCCACCTGCTGGCGCATCGTTTCGATCTCGGCCTCAGTGAAGCGATAGGTCTTCAGGTTCGCGAGGCTCCAATAGGCGTCGCCCAGGCCCGGCAGCAGCGACGTGGCCTTGCGATAGGCGGCGACGCATTCCGCCCCGCGGCCGAGCGCCTTGAGCGCGTGGCCGTAGGCGAGCCACGCGCCCGGCTGGTTCGGGAACGCCTTGAGCATGATCGCGTATTCGGCGGCCGCGCCCTCGAAATCGCTCATGCGGATGAGGGCTGCGGCCTTCAGGTTGCGGTGATAGGGGTCGTCCTCGATCTTCAGGATCTCGTCGACCTGATCGATCGCCTCCTGCGGCTTGTTCTGCGTCATCAGCAGCGTCGCATAGCGGAAGCGCGCGGCGACGAAGTCCGGCGCCATCTCGACACAGCGCTTGAACAGTTCCTCCGCGCGCACGACGCGGCCCTGCTTGAGCGCGATCTCGCCCAGCATCTTGACCGCGTTGACGTCGCTGGGATTTGCCTTGAGGTGCTCGAGCAGCAGTGCACGCGCCTCGTCGAGGCGGTTCTCGCGATAGGCCGCCATCGCGTCGCGCAGCACCGGATCGCTGATCGAGGCCTTGAAATACTCCGCATACGCCGCATCGGCGCCCTTGCGGCTCCTCATGCGCACCATCTGGTCGCCGAGCGCGTGCCAGGCGTCGGCGAAATTTGGATCGAGGTCGACGGCGTATTTGAGCGACTGGGTGGCGCCGCGGTTGTCGCCGAGCATGCCCAGCACCAGGCCGAGCTCGTAATGGACCTGCGGGCGATGCGACTGCAGCTGCGCCAGCGGCTCCAGGATCGCGCGCGCCGAGGTCGGCGCCCCCTTCCTGCGCAGGGCCACGGCGAGCAGCAGCAGCGCGTCGGGCTCGTCCGGGTTCTCGCGCAGGATGTCGCGCGCCCGCTGTTCCGCGGCAAGCGGGTCCGTCGGCAGCAGACGCCTCACTTCGGCCAGCGCAGCCGGGATGTCTTCGGACGTGTCCGTACTCACCAAAAGCCCTTTGGTTTTTGTGGAAATGCGCAGCGATTAAAGTCTTTGGGCGCCATTTCTGTCAACGATTTCCCATGCTTGGGTTAAGCGCGGTAGCCGGTCAGCGCCGGGCCGAGCGCCTGTTTCAGCGGTCCCAGCCAGGGCTCGTAATTCTGCCATTGCTCGATCTGGGTCTTGAAGATCGGCTGGCGCACCTGCTCGGAGCTGGCGGTGAGCACCGGCCGGTCGTTCTCGTAGAAGCGCAGGCAGGATTCCTCGAAGGGCAGGCCCAGGTAGTCGAGCATGCGGCGGATCTCGGCCTCCGGCTCGGCGATGAGCTTCTCGTGGAACACGCGATGCACCTTGCCGGGCAGGGCGCGGTCCCAATGCGCCATCAGCTCGGCATAGTCGCGCCAATAGCGGCCGAGCGTCTTGAGGTCGTAGGTGAAGGCGTAGTCGCTCTCGAAATCCTGGCGGAAGTTGGAGATGCCGCAGGCCAGCGGATGGCGCCGCGCATCGATGATCCTGGCGTTCGGCAGCATCAGGTGGATGAGGCCGACATGGCGGAAATTCTCCGGCATCTTGTCGATGAAGAAGGCGCGGCCGAGATTGCGGAAAGGCCGCGTCTCCTCGATGTATTCCTCGCCCAGCGCCTCGAACAGATCGCCGTCGAGCTCGAGCAGCGCCTCGGGATAGGGGCCGTCGAGGCGGTCGATGATGGCCGGCACGTTGAGCAGCTCCATCGTCGCCTCGATTTGGGAATGGCTCGACAGGATCTGCTCGATCAGCGTCGAGCCGGAGCGCGGCAGGCCGACGACGAAGATGGGATCGGGCGCGGCGCAGCCATGACCTTCGCGCTGGCTGAAGAACTCGGGCGTGAAGACGGCGCGGATGCGTGCGAACAGGCCGCTCGCCTCGTCGGCGTCGTACTGCGTCTGGGCGTGGCGGATCGCGTTTGCCTTGGCGTAGTGCTCGAAGGACGGCGCGTAGGCCTTCTCGTCCTCCGCCGCCTTGCCGAGCGTGAAATGCAGCAGGCAGCGGTCGGTCTCGCTCAGATCCGGCCGCGCGAGCTCGGCCAGCATCGCCTCGATCTCCGCGGGCTCGAAGCGGAACGTCTTGTTGTTGCCGAGGCTCCAATAGGCCTCGACGAGATGGGGGAAGCGCGCGATGGCGGCGCGATAGGCCGCGATGCTCTCCTTGCCCCTGCCGGCGGCTTTCAGCTCGGCGGCGTAGTTGAGCCAGAGGCCGTGCTTGTCGGCATGATCGCGCAGCAGGCGCTCGTGCAGCGCGAGCGCCTGGGCATAGTCGCCGATGCGGGCGAGGACGACGGCTTTGAGGCTCAGGCATTCGAAATTGTCCGGATCCCCGCCGAGCAGGCGCCCGATCTCCTCCAGCGCGCGATGCGGCTTGTTCATGCGGAAGAGCAGCGTCGCCAGGCGATAGCGCGCGGCGACGAATTCGGGCGCGATCTCCAGACATTCCTCGAGCAGGCCTTCGCCGTCGGCGAAGCAATTCGTGCGGATCGCGACCTCGGCCAGCATGCGCAGCGCGTTGGGATTGCGCGGCGCGGCCTGGAGGAATTGCCGCAGCGCCGTCTCGGCGGCCTCCAGCCGGCCCTGGCCCAGCGCAAGCGCCGCCTCGCGCAGCGCCGGCTCTGGCGGAAGGGCATCTGGCCCGGCTTGCGTCATCGCGACGCTTTGAGCTCGTCCGCGTAGCCGGCGAGCACGGGACCGAGCGCCGATTTGAGCGGCTCGAGCCACTGCTCATAGTGCCGCCAGTCGTCGAGACCTTCCTTGAAGATCGGCCGGCGGACCTGGTCGGCGCTCGCGGTGCGCACCGCGCGCTCGGTCTCGTGGAAGCGCAGCGTCTTCTCCTCGAAAGGCAGCTCGAGATAGTCGAACAGGCGGCGGATCTCGCGCTCGCTGTCCTCGACCACGTGCTCGTAGTGGACGCGGTGCACGCGGCCGGGCAGCGCCTTGTCGAAATGCGCCATGAGCTGGACGTAGTCGGCGTAGTAGCGACCGAGATCGCTCAAGGCGTAGCTGAAATCCTTGCCGAGCGGGAAGTAGTGCTTGAACGCCGAGAAGCAGCACGCCATCGGGTCCCGGCGCGCGTCGATGATCTTGGCGTTGGGCAGCATGAGATGGATGAGGCCGATATGGGCGAAATTGTCCGGCATCTTGTCGACGAAGAACGGCTTGTCCTCGACACGGTGGATGCGCGCGCGTTCGAGATATTCCTCCCCCAGGAGCTTGAGGTCGTCGGCCACGAGGTTGCGCAGGCATTCGGGGTAGGGCGCCTGGCTGTCGGTGGCGAGCGCGGGATGGCTCTGCCCGGCGCGGTACTGCATCGTGCCTTTCGCGCCGATGCGGCCGACGAGAAAGGGGAGGATGCGCAGCTCCATCGTGCCTTCGATCCGCGAGTGGCTGGCGAGGATCTGCTCGATCAGCGTCGAGCCCGAGCGCGGCAGGCCCACGACGAAGATCGGATCGCGCCTGTCGCTGCCCGCGCCCGCGAACTCGGCGAAGTATCTCAGCGTGAACAGCGTCTTGCAGTTCTGCACGTAGACGCTCGTCATCTCGGCATTGTAGTTGATGGTCGCGCGTTTCAGCGCGTTGCCCTCCTTGTAGCGCTCGAAGGCGGACGCGTAATCGGACTTGTCCTCGAGCGCCTTGCCGAGCGCGAAATTGATCTGCACGCGGCTCTCGACCGGAAGGTCGGTCGCGGCCAGCATCGCGCGCATGGCCTCGATCTCGGAATCGTCGAAGCGGAAGGATTTGAGGTTGGCCAGCGCCCAATAGGGCTCGCCGATGCGCGGGAAGCGCTCGATGACCTTGCGATAGGCCGCGATCGCGTCGTCGCGGCGGTTCAGCGTCCTCAACGAATGGGCATAGGCGAGCCAGGGCGCGGGTCCCTTGGGGACGTAGCGCAGCACGATCTCGTACTCGGAAGCCGCCCCCGCGTGATCGCCGACCCAGGCATGGGCCATCGCCTTCAGCCCGTGATGGTTGGGGTTGGCCGGCTCCTGGGCGATGAGGCGGTCGGCATGGGCGAAGGCTTCGTCGCGCTTGTTCTGCATCAGCATCACCGACACGATGGTGTGGCGGGCCGCGACGAAGCCGGGCGCGATCTCGAGGCTGCGCGTCAGCAGCTTTTCCGCCTCCTGGTGGCGGTCGAAGCGCATCACCGTCTCCGCCAGCAGCGTCATCGCGGTGACGTTGTCGGGATCGGCCTCGAGGAACTTGCGCAGAAGCTGTTCCGCCGCCTGCGGCCGGCCTTCGCGCAGCGCCGTCATCGCTTTCTGGATCTGCGGATCTTCGAAAGTGGCGTTGGGGTTGGCGGTGTTCACGTGGCTGTTCTTCCAGGCGAAAGGCGCGGCACAAAAGACGGCAGCGGCGCGCCTGTCAATGCCGTGTCCGCGCGGCCGGCCGCGGCACGCGAAAAAAAGAACGGCGCCGGCGATGTCTCGCAGGCGCCGTCTTCTTGAAGAGGCAGTGGCGGGGTCGCCCCCGCCACGCCGATAGTCCGCCTTAGTGAGGCGCGTGCGCCTGATAAAGGTGGTAGTCGTTCTGGTAGTGGCCGAGATAGGCCGGCGCGATCGTGTACAGATAGGTCTGTATCACGTGCGAGCCGGACGCCACGTCCAGGTTCGTCTGGTTGGTGCGGTTCGTGTACAGCGTCTTCGGCGAGAGAGCGCCGGAGAAGTAGCACGAGCCGTTGGTGAAATATCCATCCACCAGCGGGCAGATGCCAACCTGGTTGTACGAATAGTACGACAGAAGTTCCGCCGTATTTTCCGTAACCACGCGGCAGGCCTTGAGGCAGTTCACCGTCGTGGCCGCATCTTCGACCGCGAAGCCACCGAGCAGGTTCACCGTAGTGGTGCCCCACGTGTCGACGGTCTGCCGAGCCTTGAGATGGTTCGGCTTACCGTGATTCTGGTGCATGCGCTTGAACGGCGCCTTCGCGAAGTTGACGGCTGCATGGGCCTTGGCATTGCCCTGAGGGGCATGCTTCTGCCCAGCCGCCATCGCTGACGGGCCGGCAACGACAAACGCCAGACCGACCGCGGTGGAGAGAAGGAGATTGGTTCTATTCATGTGCTAGGTACTCCCCTTTCGACCGACGATCAGTTGTAGACGTGATAGTCGTTCTGATAGTGACCCATATAGGCCGGCGCGATCGTGTAGACATAGGTCTGGACCGTATGCGTGCCCGAAGCAACCGACAGGTTGGTCTGGTTCGTACGGTTCGTGTACAGCTCCTGGAACGAGAGCGCGCCCGAGAAGTAGCACGAGCCGTTCGTGAAGTAGCCGTCAACCATCGGGCAGATGCCGACCTGGTTGTACGAATAGTACGAGAGGAACTCTGCCGTATCGAGCGTGACGATCGTGCAGGCGTTCTTGCAGACGACGGATTGCGCGGCGTCTTCGGTGGCGAGGCCGCCGAGCAGGGACACCGTGGTGACTCCCCAAGTCTCGACCAGGAACCTCTCCTTGAGGCCGGTATGACGCGGCGGCTGGCCGTGCTTCACCTTGCCGAACTTCGTCGACGTCATATGGGTGAAGTTCTTCGCGCCATTTGCGGGCGAATGCTTTTTGCCCGCGGCCATCGCAGACGGACCGGCAACCACAAACGCCAGGCCGACAGCGGTGGAGAGAAGAAGCTTAGTCTTGCTCATTTGGATGGTACTCCCCTTTCGAAAGATGGTTCATATACGTGCGGCCCCTCGACACACCGCACCACTCTGTGAATGCCCAACGGGCTGCGCGCGAGGGACGCATTCTTGTACAGCCGGCGGAAACCTATCGTGTCTGTAATCGAAGATCAATTGCTGCAAGGCGCAGAAACGTGGGGTTCTTGCGATTGTCACATCGTGGCCCGCTGCACTGCAGCGAATCCGGGCAATGAGGTGCCAAGATGCTTATCCGGCAGGCGGAATCCCTGTCCCGGAATGCTCCAATCTCGATTTGCGTGTGTGAGATTCCTGCAACTCGGCCGTCCTTTATCTCGGCACCGGAGCGCCGTCGGTGTCGCGGGCGCTTTTAATCCGTCGCGATGGGAGAATCGGTATGATGGGCTCGCTTCAGGCCGTGACTGGCGCGGTCGCGTGCAACGACAGATAGTGGGGCCTGAGACGGCTTTCGCGTCACGCTCTTGTTTTCGGCTGAAGATAATTTAATTCCGCCGCGCGAGCGCTGCATCCGCGGGCCCCGAACGCGCTGTCTTTTCCTTCATGAGCGCGGTGTTATGCGGGAAAGCGGCCAAAACGTCCGTGTACGAAAGGTTTTCGACTCCATGTTAAGGCCGGGTAACCATGACGCTTCGGACACGGTGGCGATGCGCGGACTCGGCAACGCCGTTCGTGACATTGCGTACACATGGACCGCACGTGGCATTTCGCGCGGGCGCGGAATAGTGTGCCGGTCCAACAGACAAAGTGCGAAAACGCGATGAGGCTTGAGCAACTCGTTCTGGAGCGCGGGCTGGTGACGCCCGAGACCCTGGTGCGCGCCCGGCTGGTGCAGGCCGAGACCGGCGAGCGTCTGGATTCGGTCCTCACCCGGCTCGGCATGATCGCCGAGCAGGCGCTCGCGGGCGCGCTTGCCAAGGAAACCGGCCTGCCGATCGCGGCGACGAGCGACTTCCCCGCCGAACCGGTGCTGCCCGACGCGATCTCGGTGCGCTTCCTGCGCGACGTGAAGGCGATCCCGATCGCGGCCAATGACGACCAGGTCGACGTGGCGCTGATCGACCCGCTCGATCCCTATCCGCTGGAGGCGCTGTCCTTCGCGCTCGGCCGCAAGGTGCGGCCCCTGATCGCCAAGGCGAACGACCTCGAGGCGGCGCTCGACCGGCTCTACGGCGCCGCCGCCCAGGCGCAGGCGGGCGAGGAGACCGTCGACGAATCCGACGTCGAGCGGCTCAAGGACCTGGCGTCGGACGCGCCGGTGGTGCGCACCGTCAACAACCTGATCGCGCGGGCGTCGGAGCAGCGCGCCTCGGACATCCATATCGAGCCGGCCGAGGATTGCGTGCGCGTGCGCTATCGCATCGACGGCGCGCTGATCGACGTGGAGACCCTGCCGGCGCAGATGAAGCTGCCGCTGGTCTCGCGCATCAAGGTGATGGCCTCGCTCGACATCGCCGAGCGCCGCCTGCCGCAGGATGGTCGTCTTCGGGTCGCGGTGCGCGGCCACGAGATCGACCTTCGCATCGCGACCTCGCCCACGATCCACGGCGAGAGCGTGGTCATGCGTATCCTCGACCGCTCCAGCCTGTCGCTCGACTTCAAGACGCTGGGCTTCGAGGACGACGTGCTGGAGAAGTTCCTCTACGCGCTCAAGCAGCCGCACGGCATCATCCTGGTGACGGGGCCGACCGGCAGCGGCAAGACGACGACGCTTTATGCCTCGCTCGCCGCGATCAACCTGCCCGACCGCAAGATCCTCACCATCGAGGACCCGATCGAATACCGCCTCGCCGGCATCAACCAGACCCAGGTCAAGCCGCAGATCGGGCTGACCTTCGCCGCTGCCCTGCGCTCGTTCCTGCGCCAGGACCCGGACGTGATGATGGTCGGCGAGATCCGCGACCTGGAGACGGCCGAGGTCGCGATCCAGTCGGCGCTGACCGGGCACACCATTCTTTCCACGCTTCATACTAATACCGCGGCCGCGTCCGTGACGCGCCTGCTCGACATGCGCGTGGAGCCGTTCCTCATCACCTCGACCTTGAACGCGGTCCTGGCGCAGCGCCTGGTGCGCCGGCTCTGCCCCAAATGCCGCGAGGCCTATGAGCCGCCGAAAGGCTTCCTCAAGAGCCTGATGCCGGGAACCGAGATCGAGGACGTGCCCGTGCTTTATCACGCGAAGGGCTGCGATGCCTGCGGCGGGACCGGCTTCCGCGGACGCCTCGCGGTGATGGAGCTGCTTCCCGTCGACGACGAGATCGCGGGCATGGTGCTGGCGCGCGCGGAAGCGCGCGAGGTCCAGCGCTCCGCCGTGGCCCACGGCATGCGCACCATGCTCGTGGACGGCATCCGCAAGAGCCAGCAGGGCTTGACGACCATAGAAGAAGTCCTGCGGGCGACGCGCGAGGTCTGATGGCGACGTATCGATATCGCGCCGCCACCGCGGGCGGCCAGCTCAAGACGGGAATCCTGGAAGGGAACTCCCGCGCCGACGCCATCGAGCGCATCAAGCGGCTCGGCCTGATGCCCATCGAGACGGTCGAGACCTCGACCAAGGCCGCCGCGGACGAAAAGAAGCTGCGCCTCAACACCGCGACGCGGCGCGGCATCGTCAACGCCATCGGCGAGCTCGCGGTGCTTTTGAACGCCGGCCTGCCGCTCGACCGCGCGCTCGCCGTCGTCGTCGAGAATTTGAACCGGCCGCTAGTCAAGACCATCTTCGCCAAGCTGCGCGACCGCGTGCGCCACGGCGCGTCGCTGGCGCGCGCCATGACCGAGAGCAACGGCGCCTTCTCGCCCATGGCCTCGGCGATGGCGGAAGCGGGCGAGGCGAGCGGCAAGCTCGACGAGAGCCTGAGCCGGCTCGGCGAGACGATGGAGCGCGCGGAGAATTTGCGCCAGACGATCGTCTCCTCAATGGTCTATCCCATCATGCTGATGGTGATCGCCAGCAGCGTCATCCTCATGATGCTGCTCTTCGTCGTGCCGCAGTTCGAGGATCTGTTCTCCGACAGCGGCGCCAAGCTGCCGCCGATGACGCAGGTCATCATGGGCGCGAGCCATGCGGTGAAGAACTATTGGTACTACGCGGTGGGCTTCGGCGCGATCGCGATCTTCATGCTCCATCGCTGGGTGCAGCAGCCGGCGGTCAGGCGCCTCGTCGACCGCAGGATCCTCAAGCTGCCGGTGATCGGCTCCATCGTGCGCAACGCCGAGACGGCCCGGTTCGCGCGCACGCTGGGCTCGCTCATCGACGGCGGCGTGCCGCTCGCCGGCGCGCTCGCCATCGCGCAGCGCTCGCTCGCCAACATGCACATGCACGACGCGGTCGAGAAGGTCTCGACGGGGCTGCGCCAGGGCGGCGGGCTGTCGGCGCCGCTCGCCCAGACGGGCCTGTTCCCGCCGATGGCGATCTCGTTCCTGCGCACCGGCGAGGAGACGGCGCAGCTCGGCCTGATGCTGACGCGGCTGGCCGACGTGCTCGACCGCGACGTGCGCACCGCGATCGCGCGGCTCATCACCATCATGACCCCGGTGATCACGGTGACGATGGCGGCGCTCGTCGGCACCATCATCGCTTCGATTATGTCTGCTATCCTGGGCTTCAACGATTTGGCGGTAGGACCATGACCTTGATTCAAAAACTCAGCCTGCGTTCCGTGCGACTGAAGACGCGCGGCGAAGGCGGCTTCACCCTTCTCGAGCTCCTGGTCGTGCTCGCGATCATGGGCATGCTCGCGGCCATCATCGCGCCGCAGGTGATCAAATATCTCGGCACCTCGCGCACCCAGACCGCGAAGGTGCAGATCCAGAACGTGATGTCGGCGCTGGAGCTGTTCCGCCTCGACGTCGGGCGCTATCCCACACAGCAGGAAGGCCTGGAGGGGCTCGTCACCGCGCCGACGACCGCGCCCAACTGGAATGGGCCGTACCTCAAGAAGGACAGCGCGCTCAAGGACCCGTGGGGCACGCCCTACGTCTATCAGAATCCGGGCCAGCACGGCGAAGTCGACGTCTATACGCTCGGACAGGACAAGGCGCCCGGCGGAACGGGCGAGGCACAGGATGTCGGAAGCTGGTAGACACTCCGGCTTCACGCTGCTGGAGACGCTGGTCGTCGTGGCGATCACGGCGCTGATCGCCACGATCGTGGTGCCCAATCTCTTGGGCTCGCTGCAGATGCTCGACCTGCAGCAGACGACGCGGCTGCTCGAGGCCGATCTGCGCGTGGCGCGCGCGACCGCGCTCAGGACTGGTCAGAAGGTCGACCTGGAAGCGACCAATCACGGCCGCGAATACGACTGGATCGGCGGCTCGCGCTTCCTGCCCGAAGGCATCACGCTTTCGATGTCCAACCCTTACGTCGTCTATCCCGACGGCTCGGTGCAGAACGCCGCGATCACGCTGACCGCGCGCCACCGCCGCTATTCGGTCAACGTCGACCCGGTGAACGGCTCGGTCACAGTGGGGCAGCAATGAGCGGGGCACGGCGCGGCGATACCGGTTCCGTCCTCATCGAGGCCATGGTGGGGGCGGCGATCATCTCGATGACGCTGATCGCGATGTACACCTCCATCATCACGTCGGCGGCGCACAATCGCATGGCGGAGTCGCGCCGCACCGCCATGATGATCGCGCAGTCCGAGCTCGCCGCGGTCGGGCCGATCATCCCCTCGGCGCCGGGGACGACCGAAGGCACGAACGGCGACTTCTACTGGCGCGTCGACATCGCGCCCTGGCAGCAGGGCGGCCAGCCGCAGCAGCCGGCGCTGGGCCAGGTTCCCAATCCGACGGGCGCGCTCTGCCTCGTCACCGTCACCGTGGCCGACCAGCGGCGCGCGCCGCTCGCGGTTCTGACCACGCTCACGCTTGCGCGGGGGACGTGATGCGGCGCGAGGGCGGATACACGCTGATCGAGATGCTGGCGAGCCTCATCATCGTGGGCCTTGCGGCGGCGATGATGGTGTCGGGCATCGTCACCGGGCGGCGGGTGTGGGAGCACGCCGACGCGGTGACGAGCATGGGCGAGACGGTCTCGGGCACGCAGATGCTGCTGCGCGCGAAGCTCGAGCGCGCCTATCCCGCGACCCGCTACGACAAGATCCCGACCTATGCCGATTTCTACGGCGCCGAGAACACCGTCACCTTCCTGGCGCCGCCGCGCGATATCCATGCTCCCCAGGCTCTCATGCGCTACACCCTGGCGCTGGCCGCGAACGGCGACCTGGTGCTGGCCGACGTGTCCGACGTGGCCGCCAATCCCCAGGCCCTGGAGCCCCTGGTCCTGCTTCACAACGTCCAGCAACTCGACATCGGCTATTACGGCGTGGTACCGCCCGACAAGGCGCCGGCCTGGCACGACACGTGGCAGGGTCGGGCGGTCCTGCCGCTGCTCATGCGGATCCATGTGCAGTTCCCGCCGGACGATCCGCGCGGCTGGCCGGACCTGCTGATCAAACCTTTTGCGATGGTCGATACGATGTGCGTGCTCACGGTCATGACGGGAAAATGCCGGGGCAGGCAATGAACGCCAAAGCGCTCCTCAACATGGACATGGAAACGGCCATCCAGTGGCTGCTCCATTTCTGGCGCTGGTGGACCGGCGAGCTGACCTCCATGCTGCCGCCCGAGTGGCGCGAGCGGCTGTCGCGGCGCATCCGCACCACCGCCGAGATGAAGGGCGACGCGCTCGTCTACCGCAACGCCGAGACCGGGCAGATCCTAGGGGTCAAGCCGCGCGGCCGCATCGAGTTCCTGATGTCGCCCAACCAGGTCTTGACGCGCGAGGTCGATCTGCCGCTGCTGCCGATCAGCGACGTCAAGCGCATGATCGCGCTCGACATCGACCGCCTCACGCCGTTCCAGCCCGAGCAGGTCTATTTCGACGCGGACATCGTCTCGCGCGACCAGGAGAACGGGCGCCAGCAGGTTGCGGTCGGCATCGTGCCGCGCGACACGGCGGTCGCGATCCTGACCGCGGTGCAGGCCAAGGAGCTTTCGCCCGCGGCGCTCGGCGTGAAGGCGCAAGAGGGCGCGCTCGCACCGTCCTTCGATTTCCTGGCCGCGATGCGCGACGCCGAGGGCGGCAATGCCGCGCAGCGCCGCTCGGTCTATTGGTGGGTGGGCGTCGCGGCTCTCCTGGTCATGAATTTCGCGCTGCTGACGTGGCGCGATTCCTCGAGCCTCGACCAGCTCCGCCAGGCGGTGGAGTCGCAAGGGGCACCCGTCGCGGTGGCGATGCGCACGCGCGACCGCGTCGACCACGAAGCCGCGCGCCGCGCGCAATTGCTCGACGCGAAGGAGAAGCTCTCGCCGATGCCGGTGCTCGACGCGGTGACGGCGGCGATGCCGCAGGACGCCTGGGTGCGCCGCTTCGAATGGAACGGCAAGACGGTGCACGTCATCGGCGCGCGCAAGACCTCGCAGGACATCCTGGCGCGGCTCGAAGCCTCGCCCTATCTGCGCAACGCCAAGTCGCTCGCTTCCGACAACCGCGTCGACGCGCAGGGCTATCAGGCCTTCGACATGACGGCCGAGCGCGAGTTCCCGAAAACCCAGGTCGCGGCCGCGGCGCCTCCCGCCCCGGCGGTTCGCGCAAATCCTCATCTTCCCGGCACGGTCCCGCCCGCAGCGCGCATGCCTTTCCCGCATCGGCCCGGGATGCCGCCCGGGGTGCCGGGCATGATGCCGCCGGGGATAGTGCCCAATGGCGTGGCTCCCAGGGCCGCGCCTGGCGTGGTCCCCAATGCTGCGTCGAATGACGACAGCGACGACGACGACAGCGACGACGGCACGCCCGCGGCCAATGCCAAGCCCATGCGGCCGCATCAGCTCCCGCCCGGCATCCGCAGGCCGGTTCCCCTGCATCCTCAAAACACGCCGGGGCCGCATCCATGAGACCGCTCGAGCCCCGCGAGAGGAAGATCATCGCCGTCGGCATCCTGGTGGGGATGCTGGTCGTGGCGTGGTACGCGCTCATCGATCCCTTGATCGTGGGCTTCATCAGCCGCGCGCAGGAGCGCAGCGAGCTTCTCGCCACCTACCAGCGCAACGAGCGCGTGCTGGGCGCGATCTCGACCTGGCGCGAGCAGGCGGACGACCAGGCCGCGACGGCGTCGCAATACGGCATCGTCGCGCCCACCAAGGTTCTCGCGGCCGAGGCGCTGAAGCAGCGCGTCAGCCGTCTGGTGAGCACGGTCGGCGGCACGGCCTCCAACGTGTCGGAGCTTCCCGCCGAGCAGGAAAATTGGGTGCGCGTGCGCGCCGACATGCAGCTTACAATGAGTCAACTTTACAAGAGCCTGACCCGGCTCGAAAATGAGGCGCCTTATGTCGTTGTTGGATACGTTTCGGTCGCGGCCGACCGGGCTACTCAAACCGGACACCTTGCGACGATGGACGTCCGGATTGAGCTCTCGGCTCCCGTCCGGATCAACCAGCCGTCGTAGTCCGGAGCTGATCCCGGCTGCCGCCGTCGTGCTGCTCGTCGTGGCGGCGGGCGTGCAGTTCGCGCTGCCGTCGCAGGCGGCGCTGCCCGAGCGGCATCGCAAAGCCGCGGCGCAACAGCAGGAGGACGCGTCGGAGCAGCCGCGTCCGGTGCCGGCTGCCTACAGCGCGATCATGGCGCATCCGATCTTCGCGCCCGACCGCGCGCCGCCGCCGGCGGAGGCCGAGGACGCGGGCAACCTCAACGGCGTCGAGGTGCTCGGCACCGCCATCGCCGGCAACGACGCGGCCGCGGCGCTGGTGCGCGACACCGACGGCAGCTTCAGGCGCGTGAAGATGGGCGAGGAGATCGCGGGCTGGAAACTCGTCGCCATCGAGCCCAAAGAGCTCGTCTTCGACCGCAACGGCGAGCGCCGCACGCTCGACCTCGACGTCGCAAGGTTGAAGTCGCAGCCCGCGAGCGGTGCGGCGGGGACGACCAAGCCCGCCTTCGGGGCGAACGGCGCGATCCCCAACACCACCACCGCGACCGACGATTCCGACGACAGCGACGACGACCAGTGAGATGACAATGAACCGATTTGTCCTTTCCACGCTCTGCCTGCTCGCCGTATCGAGCGCTGCCATCGCCGACGGCCCGCCCGCGACGCCGTCCGCGAACAATCCGGTCCTGACGGGCCAGACGCAATCCGAGGTCTTCCCCGGCACGCAGACCTTCACTGGCCCGAAGCGCGCCGGTGCCCGCGCCGGGGGGCCGAGCGACGTCACGCTCAACTTCCCCAATGCCGACGTGCATGAGGTGGCCAAGGCGATCCTGGGCGACATCCTGGGCCTGAACTACGCCGTCGACCCCTCCGCCACCGGCTCGGTGACGGTGGTGACGGCGGAGCCGGTCGCCAAGGCCGACGTGCTGCCGATCCTGGAGGAGTCGCTGCAGGCGGCGCATCTGGGCCTCATCAAGAAGGGCGCGGTCTACACCATCATCCCCATCGACAAGGCCAAGAAGCAGCCGACGCTGCTCTCCGCCACCGAGCCCGGCTTCGGCAGCGAGGCGATCACGCTGCACTACGTGAACGCGGTCGAGCTCAAGAAGCTTCTCGATCCGCTGGTGCCCGATGCGGCGATCAGCCAGGCGGATGCAGGCCGCAATGTCGTCATCATCACCGGCACCGCGGACCAGCGCAATTCGATCCGCGGCCTCGTCGAGCAGTTCGACGTGAACTGGCTGCACGGCATGTCGTTCGCGCTGCTCGTGCCGGAGCGCACCGACGCGCACATGCTGCAGCCCGAGCTCGACGCCATCGTCAACACGCCGAACTCGCCGACGCAGGGCCTCGTCAAGCTCATCGTCATCGACCGCATCAACGGCATCCTGGCGATCTCGCCGCAGCCGCAATACCTCAAAGACCTCAAGAAGTGGATGGAGGTCCTCGACCGCGCCGGCGGCGACAACGAGCGCAAGCTCTTCGTCTATCACGTGCAGAACGGCCGCGCGGCCGACCTTGCCACCGTGATGATCAACGCCTTCGGCGGCGGCTCGTCCTCGTCGAGCGCGGCGGCGCATCCGACCGCGCCCAACCTGGCAGCGACCGGGCAGGCCTCGCAGATCGGCTCGACGACGTCCGGCTTCGGCACGACCGGTGGGACGACCGGCGGCTTCGGCAACACGGGCGGCACGACCGGCGGCGGCTTCCAGTCCGGCGGCTTCGGCAGCAGCGGCAGCACCAGCGGCTTCGGCCAGAACACCGGCGTGTCGACCAATCCTTCGCTCGAGCCGGGCTCGACCCAGACCCAGCCGCAGAACGTCTCGCAGACGATCCAGCTTCCCGGCGGCGGCCAGCCGATCACGGTAAGCTCCGACGAGAACAACAACGCCATCGTGGTGTGGGCGACGCCGCGCCAATACGGCACCATCCAGGACGCGCTGAAACAGCTCGATGCCGTGCCGCTGCAGGTCGTGCTCGAGGCCGCGATCACCGAAGTCTCGCTCACCAAGGAGCTGCAGTTCGGCGTGCAATGGCTGCTCAATTCCGGCGTGGGCTCGGTCGGCTTCTCGGAAGGCTCGACGTCGGCGCCGGTCCAGACTTTCCCCGGCTTCTCCTACATCGTCAGCAGCGGCAACCAGATCCAGGCGACGCTGAACGCGCTGCAGGCCATCACCACGATCAAGATCATCTCCGCGCCCAAGGTGCTGGTGCTCAACAACCACACCGCCTCGCTGCAGGTGGGCGACCAGGTGCCGGTGTCGACGGGCAGCTTCACCAACTCCACGACCGGTGATCCCGCGATCGCGACCGACATCCAGTATCTGCCGACCGGCGTCATCCTGCAGGTCACCCCGCGCGTCAACGACAGCGGCTTGGTCCTGCTCGACATCTCGCAGGAGGTGAGCGACGTGAAGCCGGGGACGGGCGGCAACAACTCCGCCAACCAGCCCACGCCCACCATCGAGGACCGCAAGTTCCAGAGCTCGATCGCCGTGCATGACGGCCAGACGATCGCGCTCGGCGGCCTGATCCGCGACAATAACAGCCATCAGCGCGACGGCATCCCCTATCTCTCGCAGATCCCCTATCTCGGCGCGCTGTTCGGCTCGACCGACAACATCGACAACCGCACCGAGCTGCTCGTGCTGCTCACCCCGCGCGTCATCCGCGACGCCAAGGACGCCAAGTCGATCACCGACGAGCTCAAGGAGAAGATCGGCACCGTGGCGCCGCCCGGGCCGCCGAGAGGCGTGATCCATTGAACGCGAAGCGCGAGCGCGGCTATGCGATGATCGCGGCGATCGTCGGCGTCGCCGCGTTCGGCTTCATCGCGTTCCAGCTCATCGCGCAGGACCGCGGCGTGCTCGCGGAAGTGCGCGGCGAGTCCGAGCAGGCCAAGCTCATCGCCGCCTGCAACGCCGGGCTCACCATGGCGATCCACGGGCTCGCCGATCCCGATCCGACGCAGCGCTGGGGCATCGACGGACGCTCGCGGACGGGAAGCTTCAACGGCATCGCGCTCACCGTCACCGTCGAGGACGAGCGCGGCAAGATCCCGCTGAACGGCATCATCGAGGAGGAGGCGCGCCAGCTCTTCCAGATGGCGGGTGCGACGGGGACGCAGCTCGACACGCTCACCGACAGCTTCGAGGACTGGCAGGACGTCGACAACACGGCCCGGCCTGCGGGCGCCGAGGCGCCGTATTACGCGCCGTTCGGCTACAAGCCGCGCAACGCCGGCTTCCATACCATCGGCGAGCTTCGCATGGTCAAGGGCATGACCGACGACATCTACAACAGGGTCGCGCCCGCCTCGACCGTGTTCTTCGGCGAGAGCGGCGGCTTCAGCGAGCAGACCTCGCAGGTGCTCGCGCTCGAGGTTCTGGGCGAGGAGGGGCCGAACTCGCTCGAGGTCCAGCAGCGCGTGGCGCAGCTCTCCGGCAGCGCGGCGACGCCGACGTCTCTGATCAAGGCGAGCTATGTCGCGCGCACGCTCACCGTGCGCGTCGAGGCGCGCGAGAACGGCGCCTACATGAAACGCAGCGCGATCATCGAGCTGACCGGCAACGCCGCGGACCCGTACTGGTTCAGGTATCTGGACTAAGTCGGATCGAACATCTCCGGCAGCCCGTACAGCCAGATGATCCAGATCGCAAACGCGAGAGCGACGCCGAAGGGGATGCGCTCGTCGAGCGCGGCGCGGCCGCGGCGCATCGTGGCGATGCCGACCCACACCAGCCCGACCGCGCAGGCGAGCAGGACGACGAATGCGAGCGCCTGCCAGTCGAGCCACGCGCCCGCGGCGGCTGCCAGCTTCATGTCGCCCATGCCCAATCCCTCCTGGCCGCGCATCGCGCGATAGAGCATGGCGATGGACCAGAACGCGGCGAGGCCCACCGCCGCGCCGATCGCGTGTCCCAGAAGATCGCGCTCCGGCAGGAACCACGACACGACCAGGCCGGCTGCGATCAGCGGCAGGGTGAGCAGATCGGGCAGGCGCAGCGCGAGCATGTCGACCGTCGCCAGCACCAGCAGCGTCCAGCCCAGCACGCAGCTCGCCGTCAGCAGCAATCCCGGCGGCATCACGTAAGCCGCCCACAGGCCGAGCCCGAGGCAGGCCGCGATCATCGTCCAGATCGGGGGCTTGCGCGTATGCGAGAATCTGCGCGCCGCGAACGCCGCCGCCGCGCCGGCGGGCAGCGAGCCACCGGCGACGATCAAGGCGGAGGCATTTGCCACGTCCACGAAAAGCACCTTGCTGGGCCGCGGAATCGGCCGGGATAACGCAATCTGCCCGTGTCGCCCGCGAATTCAAGGCGCGCGGACGGATAAGGATTTACGCACTACGCCGGAAATCCCTCTTCACCACCGTAGCGATTTAGTGTCATTCTCAACTATCGCCGGGCCCGGGTGGAGGGCTTGTGCGCGGTTTCGGTTGGAGGGAGTAGTTCGATGAACAGGTTCCTGTGCGCGCTGCTGCTCGCGCTCGGCGCGATGACGTTGGGATCCGGGGCTGCGCTGGCCGATGGCGGCGTGTGCCCGAGGCTTCCCGCGCAGAGCCCGGTCAACAACCCGCCGGACATCTACAGCCAGAACGGCATCATCGACATCGCGATGAACTACTACACCTCGGTCGACGATGCGGGGCGGTCGCTGTTCTGCTTCGTCACCAGCGACGGGATGGAATCGCCGACGCTGCACGTCAATCCGGGCGACACGATCAAGATCCAGTTGACCAACCAGGTGCCCGGCACGCCTGGCGGCCGCTCGATGCGGGTGTCGAACAGCAGCGACGTCTGCGGCGACGCGACCATGACCGACTCCTCGGTCAACATGCACTTCCACGGCACCAACACCTCGCCGACCTGCCATAGCGACGAGGTCATCCACACGCTGGTCAATTCCGGCGAGACCTTTCAATACGTCCTGCACATCCCCAAGGACGAGCCGCCCGGGCTCTACTGGTACCATCCGCACGTCCACGGCACCTCGTCGCACATGCTGCAAGGCGGAGCGACGGGCATGATCGAGGTCGAGGGCATCGCCAATATCCAGCCCGCGGTCGCCGGCCTGCCGGAGCGCTTCATCATCCTGCGCGACCAGCAATTCGTCGAGAGCCCGATCCAGGGCTCGGGCTTGCCGACGGCGCCGTTCTGGGACACGACGATCAACTACGTGCCGGTCAGCTTCCCGCAATACAAGACCGCGACCATCACGATGCAGCAGGGCAGCCAGGAGTTCTGGCGCGTCGTCAATGCCGGCGCAAACACGATCATGAACCTGCAGGTCGTCTATGACGGCGTGCCGCAGCCCCTGCAGATCGTCGCTTTCGACGGCGTGCCGACGGGCTCGAAGGACGGCCGTCACCAGGGCACGATCGTGACGCAGACCAACATCTTCCTCGTGCCGTCGGCGCGCGCCGAGTTCATCGTCGCAGCACCGCCCAGCACGGTGAAGAAGGCGCAGCTCGTGACGCTGACGATCGACGGCGGCCCGTCATCCGACGTCAATCCCTATCGTCCCTTCGCCACCATCCAGACGAGCACGGCGCCGCAGCATCTGCCGACCCTGGCCCCGCCGTCGCGCGCCGTCGCCAAGCTGCGCTTCGACGATCTCGCCAACGCCAAGATCACGGCGACGCGCAACCTCTTTTTCTCCGAATACTTCATCGCCTTCGGCTTCCACGAAAAGGAGGCCGGGACGTTCTTCATCACCGTCGACGGCCAGAAGGAGACGCTGTTCGATCCCAACAACCCGCCCGCCATCATCACGACCCAGGGCGCGGTCGAGCAGTGGCGCATCGAGAACTGGACCGAGGAGATCCACGCCTTCCACATGCACCAGATCCACTTCCTGGTGCAGGCGGTCAACGACGTGCCGATCCCCAAGGAGCAGCAGCAGCTCTACGACGTGTTCCCCGTGCCCTATTGGAACGGCGACGCGGGGACGCCGTTCCCCAGCATCACCGTCAAGCTCGACTTCCGCGGCAAGGACGTGGGCGACTTCGTCTATCACTGCCACATCCTCGATCACGAGGACGGCGGCATGATGGCGATCATCCGCGTGCTGCCGGCGGGTAAGACGCAGAAGACGGCGAGCAAGTAGAGGCTTTCGAAAGCCACCCTGTCATGGCCCGTGAATGCGGGCCACCCAGGTGACGTCGCTCAGCTCTAAAAAATGGATCACGCGGAGGCGCGGAGATCGCGGAGGAGAATGAATTCCGCGTCTCCGCGTCTCCGCGTGAGTCCTTCCGACAGCATGCAGAACCCAACTGGGTGGCCCGCATGCGCGGGCCACGACGGTTGGGGTGCTCTCGTCAGTTCGGCTTGATCAGCGCGATCAGGCCGTTGGTCTCGCCGTCGGGGCCGGCGGAGACCGTCACCGTGCCCTTGCCCGGACCGGGGTCGATCGCCCAGAGCCCGTCGATCTTGAGCGCCTTGCCCTTCTTGTTGGCGACGGTGCCGATGAAGGTGCCGCTCACCGGATCGAAAGCGTTGATCTTGCCGTCGCCGAAATTGCCGACCAAAAGGTCGTTCGCGAACGCCCCCCAATTGGCGGGGGCGATCGCCATGCCCCAGGGCGCGTTGAGCTGGCCGCCCGCGATGAGCTGCGTCTGCAGATTGCCGCTCAGGTCGAAGACGTCGACATAGCCGAAGCCGGGCTTGTCGACCTCGTCGCCGCCCTTGCCCTGCTTGGCGAAGGCGACGTAGACGCTGCTGCCGATGACCGCGACGTTGAACGGCGCGTATTTCTTCGGCAGCGTCGCGTCGGTGAAGCCGCCGATCTTGTTGAAGCTGGTGTCGAAGACCGAGACCTCGTTGTTCTTGAAGTCGGCCGCGAGCAGATGCTTGTTGGTCGTGTCGAGCGCGAGGCCTTTGTAGATCGCGCCGTGGCCGGAGCCGTCATAGCCGACGATGGCGTTGTTCTCGTCGACGGCGGGCGCCCAGCCGGTGATGAAGCCGGACTCCGAATCGAACAGGAAATACGCCCTGCCGGTCAGGCTGTTCTCGGTCAGATTGAAGGTGATGCCGAACGGCACCGAGACGCATCCCGTCGGCACGCCGTTGGGGATCGCGACGACGGGGAACTGCTTCTCGCCCGACGTGCGGTCGTAGAAAGTCGACTTGTTCGAGCCGTTGTCCGACGTCCATACCGGGTCGGCGTCGCTGTCCTGGCACAGCCCCCACGGATTGACCAGATCGGTGTCCTGCTGCAGCGCGACGCCGGGCTGGTTCGAAACCAGATTGATGATCTTGTATCCGGCGGCGTGCGCGCACGACGCGAACAGGCTTATGCTCAGTGCAAATACGATGGGCGTTTTCATCCAAACCTCCTTGGGCGCTTGATGAACACGCGCGCGTTCCCTCGCGCCGCGCGCGGAGACTGTCATTGGCATCCCGCATTGCCAAGGCGAAGAGGCCGTGAAATTTGATCGGCTTACAGCGTATTGTGGCGGATATTTTCCATTTACGTCGTCACGGCTCGCCAACGCATTGGGCGATGAGCAAAATCAACACCGCGACGAGGAACGAAGGCGCAAACACCTCGCGGAATGACAATAGCGTGAGCGGCTAGGGTGCCAGCACGTCCTTCGCGTCCGGGTGGCGCTTGAACCAGGCGATGGCGTAGGGGCAGGTGGGGACTATTTTGTAGCCCTGCGCGCGGGCCAGCGCCGCGATGCCTTCCATCAGCCGCCCGGCGGTGCCTTTGCCGCGCAGCGCGACCGGCGCCTCGACATGGGGGATGGTGAAGACGTCGCCCGCGCGGCGGTAGGTCGCGAACGCGGTCGCTCCCTCCTCGGTCAGCTCGAAGCGGTGGAGCGCGGGATTGTCGGCGACGCTCATATCCGCTCCCTGATCCAATCCGCCATCAGGTCGATGGCGGCTTCGCGGCCCTCTTCGCTGTCCTCGAAATAGTGCGCGCCGCGCACGAATTCCAGCGTCTTGTCGGTGCCGGCGATGCTGTCGAAGATCTTGCGCGCGTCGGACGGGAACACGCCCATGTCGGCCATGCTCTGGACGACGAGCGCGGGCACAGTGAGCTTGGCAAGCTGCGGCGGGCCTTGGCAGCCGGACGTCTCCAGGCTCCACATCGACAGCCACGCGCGCAACGTCGAGCTGCGGCCGATCCCGAACGGTCCGCGATTGGCGAATTTCGGCGGACCCGCATAGCAGCCGGGACAGGGGCGCTGCGTCGGCTCCACGGCAGGATCGATGAAGCGCAGATCGGCCCAGGTCCGGAACAGCGGGAAGATGCGGTCGGGGATGTGGGCGGCGTTCAATCGCTTCAGCTCGGCCTGCGCCCATGCCGTGATGCGGTAATTGCGCGCGATCTGGGCCGCGCGATAGCGAGAGATGAACTCGGCGGAGAAGGGCGGTCCGTTCTTCTCGTCGAACGGATCGAGCGAAGCATCGGTCTTCGCAGGATCGCTTTCATCGACGACCGACGCGTCCATCCAGTTCGTCAGCACCTCCGGGCGGCCCGGATGCGCGTTCAGCGAGATATAGAGGTCGGCCTTGTGCTCGGCCTCCGCCTGATACGCCGCCATCAGCGAGCCGCCGCCGGAATTGCCCAGCAGCACGATGTTCTCGACGCCGTGCTCACGCAGCCATTTCACGCCGACGGCGATGTCGGCGAGCGCGTGCTCGAGATGGAACAGGTCCTCCGCGCCGCGATAGCGCGTGTTCCAGCCCAGGAACCCGAAGCCGCGCGACGCGAAATAGGGCGCCGAATAGTGCTCGGCGAAGTCGACGTTGTAATGCGTCGCGATCAGCGCGGTCTTAGGGCTCGCGCCGTCCTTCGTCCAATAGAGTCCCTGGCAGGGATGCCCGCCCGCGCCCGCCCGTGGAAGCTTGGGCGAGGCGAGGCCGACGAACTCGCGTGCGATCATACGCGGACCATGAGCTTGCCGCGGTTCGTTCCCGCGAACATGCCCGCAAGCGCGCTCGGCATCTTCTCGAAGCCTTCGACGATGTCGACCGGCGCCTTCAGCTTGCCGCTGTCGAGCCAGGCGCTGAGTGCGGCTTCGGCCTGGGCGCGGCGGTTGTAGAAGTCCATCACCACGAACCCCTCCATGCGGATGCGCTTGGTGACGATGAAGCCGGGCACGCCGAACGGTCCGGGAGCCGGCGTGCCGGTGTTGTATTGCGAGATCGCCCCGCAGCAGGCGACGCGCCCGAACACGTTCATCCGGCGCAGCGCCACCTCCAGCACCGCGCCGCCGGTGTTGTCGAAATAGACGTCGAGGCCGTTCGGACACGCGGCCTTGAGCGCCTTGTCGAGATTGTCGCTCTGGTAGTCGATAGCCGCGTCGAAGCCGAGCTCGTCGACGATCCATTTGCATTTGTCCGCGCCGCGCGTCGTGCCGATCACGCGGCAGCCCGAGATCTTCGCGATCTGTCCCGCGATGGAGCCCACCGCGCCCGCGGCGCCCGAGACGAGCACCGTCTCTCCCGGCCGCGGCCGTCCCACGTCGAGCATCCCGAAATAGGCGGTGAGGCCCGTGATGCCGAGCGCGCCCAGGATGTGCTCGGGCTTGTGCTTCTTGTCGTGCCTGGTCAGCGCGCGGGCGGGCATCGCGGCGTATTGCTGCCAGCCGTACTCGCCGCTCACCAGATCGCCGGGCTCGAAGCCCTTGGCGTTGGAGGACACGACCTCGCCCAGGCCCCAGCCCGCCATCACGTCGCCGGGATTGAGCTGCGAGCGGTAGGTCGCGCCCTGCATCCAGGCGCGGCTGGCGGGATCGAGCGAGAGCAATGTGGTCCTGACCAGAACCTCGCCGGGCTTTGGCTCGGGGACCGCGCTTTCCCTTAAGTCAAAATTGTCCGGCCCGACCTCGGAAGCAGGCTTGCGCGCATATATCCATTGCCGGTTCTGTGTCACGCTTTCCTCCCGGATTTGTGTGCCGCTAGAATGACGCGGAACGAGGGCTGAGGGAAATGGATATCCAGGCGCATGTCGCCCGTGTGCGTCGCGACGGCTACACGGTCGTGGAGGACGCGATCGCGCCCGTGCTGGTCGACGCGCTGAACGCGGCGCTGGAGCGGCTGGAGCGCGAGCACGACGTCAAGCCCGCGATGAACGGCTTCGAGGGCCATAGGACGGTGCGCATCTACAACTTGCTGCGATACGGCGCGCCGTTCGAGCAGGTCCCGGTGCATGAAAGCGTGCTTCCCATCGTCGAGGGCGTGCTCGATTCCGGCTGCCTGATCTCGTCGCTGTCGTCGATCGCCATCGATCCGGGAGAGACCGCGCAGCCCATCCACGCCGACGACATGGTGATCCCGCTCGCCAAGCCGCATAGCCCCATCGTCTGCAACTCGATGTGGGCGCTCAGTGATTTCACCGACGCGAACGGCGCGACGCGGCTCGTTCCCGGAAGTCATCTCAAGACCAATCCGGACTATGGCGGCCGCTACGACACGATCCCGGCCGAGATGAAGAAGGGCAGCGTGCTCATCTGGGACGGCGCGCTGTGGCATGGCGGCGGCGCCAACCGGACGGGCACGCGCCGCACCGGCATCGCGATGAACTATTGCGCCGGCTTCATCCGCCAGCAGGAGAACCAGCAGCTCGGCCTCGCGCCCGAGCTCGTGCGCGGCTTCGCGCCGCGGCTGCAGGAGCTGATCGGCTACGGCGTCTATCAGGGTCTGATCGGCCACATCGACAAGAAGAGCCCCGCGCAGCTCCTGAACGGCGGCGGCGATTTCCAATCGATCTGGACCCGGACATGAGACGCGCGACGCTCGGCCCGCTGGGCGAAGTGAGCCGGCTGACGCTCGGCGGCGGCATCGGCCTCATCTGGGGGCCGTCGAGCCGCGACGAGGTCAAGGCCACGATCCATGCCGCGCTCGATTCCGGCATCGATCTCATCGACACCGCGCCGCTCTACAACCAGGCCGAGACGATCATCGGCGAGACCTTCGGCGGGCGCTTACCTGCGGGCGTGCGCATCACGACCAAATGCGGATTGGGCACGCCGCCGCCGGGCGAGGCGGGCGCGCTGCTCACGGCCTCGCTGGAGGCAAGCCTGAAGACGATGCGGCTGGAGCGCGTCGACGTCTTCTTCCTGCATTCGAACATCTGCGCCGACGATTTCGTCTATGCCGTGCGTCCCGACCGCCAGGACACCTACGCGACGCGCTGGTCGGTTTACGAGAACGAGGTGATCCCGGCGATGGAGCGCCTGCGCGAGACGGGCAAGATCGGCTGCTTCGGCATCACCGGCATCGGCGAGCCCGATGCCGTGCTGCGCGCCGTCGCGCATGAGCGCCCGCCCGGCGTGGTGCAGGCGATCGCGAACCTGCTCGACAGCGCGGGCGCCTTGCGCCGGTTCGCAGGCCCCGAGCGTCCGCGCGAGATCGTAGCGAGCGCGAAGGCGGGCGGCATAGGCGTGATGGGCATCCGCGCGGTGCAGGCCGGCGCGCTCACAGCGGCGATCGACCGCGAGACCTCGCCCAACAATCCGGACACCAAGGACTACGATCGCGCAGCACCCTTCCGCGCGCTGTGCCGCGAATGGGGCGAGGATCCGGCGCTGGTCGCGCACCGCTATGCGCTCGGCATCGCGGGCGTCGACACGGTCGTGCTCGGCGTGAAGAACCGCGACGAGCTCGCGCAATGCATTGCTGCGGAAGCGGCGGGGCCTTTGAGCGGCGAGTGGCTTGCGAAAATCGAAGGCTTGGGTCTGCGTGGAGGTGTTCCATGAAGTTTCGCCGCATCGGGATAGGATTTGGCGTGGTCGCGGCGATAGCGCTGGGCGTGGGGTATTTCACGCCGATAGGGCCGTTCGCGGTGACGGCGCTTCCGGTCGGCGCCGGCTTCGCGGCGCAACTCGCTTGCGGTGGCGTGTTCGTGTCCGACCGCGCACTCGACGACGTGGTAACCCACGACATCCTGCCGTCGTCGCCGCTGATCAAATGGAACAAGTACACGCTGGACCGCGGCGCGCGCACGGTGACGGTGTCGGTCCTGGGGCTGGCGTCGCGCACATCGTATTATCGCCCCGGCATCGGCTGCACCTTGCTCGTGGACTCCGACACCAAGACCTTGGACCGGCAGGCGCAAGGCATCCCCGTGCCCTCCACGGCACCGCGGCCGCAAGCCTGGCCGAAAGGCGACGCGGTCGAGATCGCGCCCGATCCGGCGCTCGAGCGCGCCGTCGCCGACAGCTTCAGCGACGACACGCAAGCGCACGACATCGACACGCGCGCCATCGTCGTCGTGCATGACGGACGCATCGTCGCCGAGCGCTATGCGCCGGGTTTCGGCAAGGACACGCGCCTGCTCGGCTGGTCGATGAGCAAGAGCGTGACGGCGTCGCTCATAGGCACCTTGATCGCAGCGGGCCAGTTGAAGCTCGACGCGCCCGCGCCGGTGCCGGAATGGACCATCGCGGGCGATCCGCGCCACGCGATCACGCTGCGCAACCTGCTCAACATGTCGAGCGGGCTCGCCTTCGAGGAGCCCTACAATCCGGGCTCGGACTCCACCGCGATGCTGTTTGCGAGCCACGACATGGCCGGCTATGCCGCGACGCGCCCGCTCGCGCACGCGCCTGGCACGTTCTGGTCCTATTCGTCGGGCACCGCGAACATCCTGTCGCGCATCGCCTTCATGAAATCCGGCGGCACGCTTGCCTCCTACGAGGCCTATGCGCGCGCGCATGTCTTCGGACCCGCCGGCATGACGAGCGCCGTGTTCGAACCGGATGAGAGCGGCAATTTCGTCGGCAGCTCGTATCTCTACGCGACGGCGCGCGACTGGGCCCGCTTCGGGCTGATGATCCTGGACCGCGGCACGATCAACGGCGCGCGCGTGCTGCCCGAGAGCTTCGTCGATTTCATCTGCGCGCCCGCGCCCGCCGATCCGCGCAAAGGCTATGGCGCACAGTTCTGGCTCAACGCGGTCGAGAAGCAGGGAGCACGCGAGTTCCCGCATCTGCCGACGGACTACTGCGCCGCCGAGGGCCACAATGACGAGTTCGTCTCGATCTTCCCCTCGCGCAGGACGGTGATCGTGCGGCTCGGCTGGACCGGCAACGACTTCGCCTTCAACCGCGACAAGCACTTCGCGGCGATCCTGGCGGCGTTGGCGAAATAGACCTTTCTATATGTTCGCCGCGATGCTCGCTCGAACGGTCGAAGGCTGTTTGCGACGCCCAAGCGCGGGATCGTGAAACCGCGAACCTCCGGGCAAAAAGCCAGAGATTTTCTGCGCTGGCGAACTCGGAACGAATACCGAACATAGGTGCCGAGAAAGTGCTAACATTTGTGCGTAGTGGTGATTCGAACTCATCACCGCACTACGCCCCGCGCCCTGTCAGAGCCGACGCGAGACGCAATCTGGAAACCTTCGGGCTTTCGGCTCCCCGACCTAGGATGGAGCGTGGAATGCCGCGGTTCAAAGTCGCTCATTTGCACGAGCAAGGGCAGGACATGATCATTGTCCCGCTAGATACAAATTTCGGACACCAACCTTCGAGCAGTCAGCACGGGGCTATCGATGACATTCAGCGACACGCTAGGGGCGCGGGGCTGAAAGGAACTGTAGTTCCTGTCTGGGACAATGGTGGTGGCAGGATGGCGTTTATCGCGCCACGGGCTTGGCATTCGTTCTTCACCAGCATCAATCTCTACTTCGTCGCGGCAAATATAAATCGAGAGATTTACTGGTGATTTGCTCCAACGCATGAGAGTTCGCACGCATGATGGGAAGCGGTTCAGCCGGTAAGCCCGGCGTGCGATGACTTGTACCTATTGCGGAATCAGAAAGTTTTTACGCTCGTGCTTATCGGTTGATATCGAAGACACGATCTCTTCTATCTCGTCGAATTAGATGGAGTCGCGAAAATGGCGATGAGTAAATGTGCGAAGTGCGAGTGGCATTTATTCGAGATCAAAGAGTTTGAACCGACAGGATCGAGATACAAAATATATTTTGTCCAATGCACGCGCTGCGGCGTTCCCGTTGGCACAATGGAATATCAAAATACGGCTGCCGTTATTGGAAAGAGCGAGGGCCTCCTGAAGGAAATGGAGGCGCGCCTCAAACACGTTGAGGGAATCGTCGTGCAAATGGCGAACGCATGGAATCGTTCTATTTGAGAAGCACTAACTCTTAACGGACTTCGCCCTCCCAGTAGGCCTACCGATCAGCGTTTGGCAGGTTTCGCGGTATGCGCCTTTTGGCCAACGTAGTCAGAAAATGCCTCACCACCCGCTGAAATTCGTGGTCGGCTCTTGGATCTGGCAATTCCCTATGTAGGGAGATCGAAAAGTGCGAAGCATTTTTCGGGTGGGGGAACGGTGCGGGGCGGTGACCCCCACCCGAAAAATCCTTCGCTGACGCTCCGGGATTTTTCGACCTCCCCACAAGGGGGAGGTTGATTGAATTCCAGGCAGGCACGAACTATCTTCCGTACTGACAATTTGTCACCCCAGGTGCCGCCATGTCCGATGCCCCTCTCCCCGGCGTGTTCCAGCTCACTCCGCTCAATCCCGAGTTCAACGACGATCCGCATGCGCTGCTCGACCGGCTGCGCGGCGCGTGTCCGGTGCATCGCGACACCGAGGCGGGGACGTTCATCCTCACGCGTCACGAGGACGTGCGCGGCGTGCTCTCCGACACCTCGATGTGGCGCGGGCCCGACCGCGCGGAGCCCGAGGCGATGATCCAGCGCGCGATCCTCGAGCAGCGCGTCGAAGGCATCCGCGTGTCCGACGAGGAGGCACGCTCCGGCATCCTGCTGATGGATGAGCCGGATCACATGCGCATTCGCGGGCCGTTCGCCAAGGCGCTCTACAAGCGCGTCGCCAAATGCAAGCCGCTGGTGCAGCGCGTCGTCGACCAATGGCTCGACCGCGTCGCGGGCAAGTCGCGCTTCGACGCGATGGAAGATTTCGCGCTGCGCGTGCCCATCGACGTGATCGCGCGCATCCTGGGCGTGGACGAGAGCCGCCTGGACGAGTTCCGCGAATGGAGCGAGGGCGCGATCCTGGGCCTGAACCCGTTCCGCAGCGAGGACGACACCAGGCGCCTCGTCACAGCCAGCAACGCGCTGTCGTCCTACATGAACGAGCTGATGCGCCGCCGCGCCGCCGAGCCCAGGGACGATCTCGTCAGCGACATGATGCGGCTCAAGGCGGAAGGTGCCGCGCTCGGCGACGGCGAGATCTCGAACAATCTGCAGGGCCTGCTGATCGGCGGCAATCTCACCACCACCGATCTGATCGGCAACGCGATCTGGCTTCTGCTCAAGCATCCGCAGGAGCTTGCGAAGCTCAAGGCCGATCCCGCGCTGATCAACAACGCGGTGGAGGAGGTGCTGCGCTACGAATCCCCGGTCGACATCACCGGCCGCATCGCGCCGCGCGACATGGAGGTCGGCGGCTGCCCGGTGAAGCAGAGCCAGTCGCTGTTCATGTCCTTGCGCGGCGCCAACCGCGATCCGGCCGCGTTCCCCGATCCGCACCGCTTCGACGTCGCGCGCAAGGACGCGCCGCACGTCGCCTTCGGCGGAGGCCTGCATCTGTGCATCGGCGCGCCGCTGGCGCGGCTGGAGGCGCAGGTCGCGCTGCTGACGCTGTTCGAGCGCTTCCCGAAATTGCGCCTGGCCGACGCGGACGCGAAGCCTGAGTGGCGCACGATGCCGTTCTTCCGCGGGCTGAAGGAGTTGCCCGTCGCGACCGGCTAGCGCCTCGTCCCTATTGCGGCGCGTACACCGTGATCTTGCTTCCGGAGACGACGACCAGCTTGCCTTCGCCGGCGGCCAGGCTCGACACGCTGCCGCCCGGATTGTCGGTCCATAGCTGGGCGCCGCTGGCGCCGTCGAGCATGTAGACCGGGCCGTTGCTCGATCCGATCACCGGCTGGCCGTTGATCACGATCGGCAGGCCGGTCAGGTTGCTGCCTGAAAAGCTCCAAGCCACATTGCCGCTCTTCACGTCGAAGCAATAGAGCTTGTTGTTGGTCAGGGTCAGCCCATAGCCGTGCTTGTTGCTGCCGGTGAAGAAGGCCGGCATCTCGCCGCCGGAATAGGTTCCCACGACGTCGCCGGTCTTCGCGTTCAGGACGAAGTTCCCGCTTGCCCAGTCGTTCACATAGGCGCGGTTCTTGAAATAGGAGACCGTGCTGCCGCCGCCGCCCTCGCAGTCGCCGCTATAGTGCCATACCGGCTGGCCGTTGAGCGCGAATTTGTAGTACTGGCACGGATAGGAGACGTAGAGGCCTTTATCGCCATAGGCGGGCGAGCTGTCGTCGCCGTTCTCCACGGACTGGGTCCAATTCACATGGCCGGTCTTCTCATCGACGCCGTAGAGCGTGCCGCCGCTGCCGGCGCCGCCGGTGAAGACCTGCCCCTTGAGCGCGATGGGCGGCGAGGAGAACGCGTATTGGTCGGGCATCTGCGCCGCCCATTTCGTCTTGCCGGTCGACGCCTTCAGCGCGGTCATCAGCCCGTCGAAATCGACGAAGAACAGCTGGCCGTCGTCATAGGCGCCGCCCAGCGATCCGTCGGAAACCAGATGCTCCCAATCCTGCGAGCCGCTGACGAGATCGAGCGCGAAGACGTCATTGCCGTTCGCGACGACGAAGACCTTTCCCTCCGCCACCAGCGCATAGGACAGATCGCCGCCGAGATCCTTGCTCCAAAGCTTGGTCAGCGGAGCGGCGAAGCCCTCGGAGAAGTCGACGCTGCCCGAATGGGCTAGGTTGATCTGCATCGCGACCGCATCTTCGCTCTGGCCCTTGGGCGCAAAAGCGCTTGCGGCGAAAGCCGGCAGTGCCGCGAGCATGACGCTCGAAGCGACCGCGCAACCCAAGGCATGACGACGGAATTTCATGACGTCCCCCAAAAGTCGCAACGTCCACAAGTGCAACCGATCAACCTGGCCCTGTCAAATTAAATCCATACTATCACTAATGGAACGGCCGCCGCGGCGTAGCGCCTTGCGTCACCTCAGCCGCCCTCGATCTCGCCGCGCAGCATCTCGAGGGTCAGCCAGCGCTCCTCGTGTTCGGCGAGTTCGTCCTGCGTGCGCGACAGCTTTTCGCTCAGCGCGGCGAAGCGTCCGGGGTCGCGCGCATAAAGCTCCGCGTCCGACAGGGCCGCCTGCAGCGACGCGATCTCGGCCTCGGACCGCGCGATCTTCTTCGGCAACTCCTCGAGCGCGTGCTTGTCCTTGAAGGTCATGCGGCGTTTCGCGTCGGCGGGCTTTTCGCGCGGCGCGGCCGCCTTGGAAGACGATTTCGGCGCGGCTTTCGCGGCGATGCCACGGCCGCGCTGGGCGAGCATGTCGCTGTAGCCGCCGGCATATTCGACGAATTTGCCGCCGCCCTCCGCCATCAGCACGGAGGTCACGGTGCGGTCGATGAAGTCGCGGTCGTGGCTGACGAGCAGCACCGTGCCCTCGTAGTCCGCGATCATCTCCTGCAGCAGGTCGAGCGTCTCCAGATCGAGATCGTTGGTCGGCTCGTCGAGCACGAGCAGGTTCGAGGGCGAGGCAAGCGCCTTGGCGAGCAGGAGCCGCGCGCGCTCGCCGCCCGACAGGACGCTGACCGGCTGGCGCGCCTGCTCGGCCGCGAAGAGGAAGTCTTTCATGTAGCTAATGACGTGGCGGGGCTTGCCGTCGACGATGACCGAGTCGCCATGGCCCTCGGTCAGCACTTCGGCGAGCGTCGTGTCGTCGAGAAGCTTGCCGCGGTCCTGGTCCAGGCGCGCCATCTGCACGTTGGTGCCCAGGCGCACCGATCCTGCATCCGGCTCGATCACGCCGGTGAGCAGGTTGACCAATGTCGTCTTGCCCGAGCCGTTGGCGCCGATCACGCCGACGCGGTTGCCCTTGAGCAGCCTATAAGAGAAGTCCTTCACGATCGTCCTGTCGCCATAGGACTTCCCGGCGCGGAACGCCTTGACGACGAGGGTGCCGGAGTTCTCGGCGTCCGCCGCTTCGAGCCTGGCGTCGCCGGCGACGCGGCGCTGCTCGCTACGTTCGCGGCGCAGCGCCATCAATCCCGCCAGCCGCCCCTGGTTGCGCTTGCGCCGCGCGCTGACGCCGTAGCGCACCCAATCGAGCTCGGCAGCGATGCGGCGGTCGAGCTTGTGGCGGTCGATCTCTTCCTGCTCGATCGTCGCGTCGCGCCATTCCTCGAAACGCGCGAAGCCCTGGTCGAGCTCGCGCGTGCGCCCGCGGTCGAGCCACAGCGTCGCGCGCGTCAGCCGCGAGAGGAACCGCCGGTCGTGGCTGATGAGCACCAGCGCCGAGCGCATCGAGGCCAGCTCGCTCTCCAGCCATTCGATGCCGGGAAGGTCGAGATGGTTCGTTGGCTCGTCGAGCAGCAGCACGTCCGGCGCCGGCGCCAGCACGCGCACCAGCGCCGCGCGCCGCGCCTCCCCGCCGGAGACTTCGTCCGGCTGCTCCGCGCCCGTGAGCCCCGCCTCGCGCAGCAGGTCCTCCGCGCGCTGCGCATCGTCGCCGGGCGCGAGACCCGCACGCACGAAATCGCCCAGCGTCGCGAAGTCGGAGAAATCCGGCTCCTGCGCGAGGTAGCGGATCGTGGCGCCCGGCTGGAAGAAGCGCTCGCCGGAATCGGGCTCGACGAGGCCGGCCGCGATCTTGAGCAGGGTCGACTTGCCCGAGCCGTTGCGGCCGACGAGGCAGAGCCGCTCGCCCGCCTCGATCGACATCTCAGCGCCGTCGAGCAGCGCGGTGGTGCCGTAGGTCAGGTGAACGTCGCGTAAGGTCAGGAGCGGGGCCATGGCGGGAGGCCAATAGCATTGCCGCGCTCCGGCTCCTATATAAGAAGCATGCCCTTCTCGAATTCCTATGCGCGCCTGCCGGAGCGGTTTTACGCCAAGCTGCCGCCGACGCCGGTCGCCGCCCCCCGCTTGATCAAATGGAACGAGGGGCTGGCGCGCGAGCTCGGCATCGCGATGCTCGACGTCGAGGTGCTGGCGGGCAACCGCCTCGCGGAAGGCAGCGAGCCGCTGGCGATGGCCTATGCCGGGCATCAGTTCGGCGGCTTCGTGCCGCAGCTCGGCGACGGCCGCGCGATCCTGTTGGGCGAGGTCGTCGACACCAAGGGCGTGCTGCGCGACATCCAGCTGAAAGGCTCCGGCCCGACGCCGTTCTCGCGGCGCGGCGACGGGCGCGCGGCGCTGGGACCTGTCCTGCGCGAATACATCGTGGCCGAGGCGATGGCGGCGCTGGGCATCCCCACGACGCGCGCGCTCGCCGCGGTCGCGACCGGCGAGACGGTGTGGCGCGAGGAGCCGTTGCCGGGCGCGGTGCTGACGCGCGTCGCGTCGAGCCACATCCGCGTCGGCACGTTCCAGTATTTCGCCGCGCGCGGCGACGAGGAGGGCCTGCGGCTTCTCGCCGACTATGTGATCGCGCGGCACTATCCGGATGCCGCGGGTCCGCGCGAGATGCTCGACCGTGTGATCGCGGCGCAGGCGCGGCTGATCGCCAAGTGGATGTGCGTCGGCTTCATCCATGGCGTGATGAACACGGACAACATGTCGGTCGCGGGCGAGACCATCGACTACGGCCCCTGCGCCTTCATGGACACCTATCATCCGGAGAAGAAGTTCAGCTCCATCGACGAGATGGGCCGCTATGCCTACATCAACCAGCCGCGCATCGCGCATTGGAACCTGGTCAGGCTGGCCGAGACGCTGCTGCCGCTGATCGGCGAGGCGCAGGCGCAGGCCGCCATCGACGCGTTCCCGTCGCTGTATCAGGACGCGCTCAGCGCCGGCTTCCGCGCCAAGCTGGGCCTGAAGGATGAGCAGCCGGACGACATGACGATGGTGCAGGAGCTTCTCGACGCGATGGCGGCGAACGAGGCGGATTTCACGCTGACCTTCCGCCGTCTTTATGAAGATGCGTTGCCGGACACGTTCGACGCCTGGCGCACGCGCTGGCAGGCGCGCTTGAAAGACGCCGACCGCGAGACGATGCGGCTGGCCAATCCCGCCTTCATCCCGCGCAACCACCGCGTCGAGTTCGCGCTCGCCGCCGCGCAGGCCGGCGACTTCTCGCCGTTCGAGGAGCTGGTGCAGGTTTTGTCGAGGCCCTACGACGATCAGCCGGAATTCGCAAAATATGCGGAGCCGCCCGGGCCGGGTGAGATCGTGCAGCGCACGTTCTGCGGAACGTAAACCCCCATTGTCATGGCCCGCGATTGCGGGCCACCCAGTTGGGTTCTGCACGCTCCTTGAAATGGTTCACGCGGAGGCGCGGAGTACGCGGAGGTTCTTTCTTCTCCGCGCACTCCGCGCCTCCGCGTGCAAAATTTTAGAAAGCGCCGCTGTATCACCTGGGTGGCCCGCATTCGCGGGCCATGACAGCTTGTTTGTTCTGAACATATATTCCGTACACGGAAAATAATTTACACCGCACCCCTTGAACTCTTGGTTGTGGTCACCATTTTTATTTTTGAAAAGTTGTGGAGCAGCGCATGCCGGTGACCTGATCAGGCCTGGGCACGTCAGACAGGGAAGGGCGTCGGTCCAGGCGCGCCCGCGGAACGTTCGTTCCATGATCCCGCGGACGAAGATGAAAGTGTCTGTTCGCGCGCCCTTGACTGGGCCAACGGCTGCTCGCTGGAGCTTCGGGAAAACGAAAGCCCGCCCGGTTGCGTCCCCCGCGCGGGCTTTGTGTTTTTCGCGACGGGCGTCAGATCGATCCCAGCACCACCGACAGCTGGTGCACTTTCCCGTCATCGAGCAAAGGAATGAACGAGCGCTGGTCGGCGCCCAGCATCTTGCCGTCGAGCTTGGCGGCGAGGATGCCGCGGCTGACACCCAGCGGATTGTCGACCGAGATCTGGTAGGTCGAGGAGCGATACCGGAACGTGATCTCGAAGCCCGGCCAGGAATGCGGGATGCAAGGCGAGATCGCCAGGTTGCTTCCCTGCACGCGCAAGCCCAGCAGCCATTCGACGCAAGCGCGATACATCCATCCGGCCGAGCCCGTGTACCAGGTCCAGCCGCCGCGTCCGACATGCGGCGGCATGGAATAGACGTCGGCGCAGATCACGTAGGGCTCGACGCGGTAGCGGTGCATGCCGGCCTGGTCGGAGGAATGATGGATGGGATTGAGCATCGACAGCAGCTCGCCCGCCTTGTCGCCGTCGCCCAGCATCGCAAAAGCAATAGCCGTCCACACCGCGGCGTGGGTGTACTGCCCGCCGTTCTCGCGGATGCCCTGCGGATAGCCCTTGATGTAGCCGGGATCGTGGCTCGGCTTCTCGAAAGGCGGCGAGAACAGCATCACCAGCTTCTCGTCGCGGCGCACGAGATATTTGTCGACCGCCTCCATCGCGCGCGCGGCCCGCGCCGGCTCGGCGCCGCGGCTGATCACGGCCCAGGACTGGGCGATGGAATCGATGCGGCATTCGCTGTTGGTGACGGAGCCGAGCGGGTGGCCGTCGTCGAAATAGGCCCTGCGGTACCAGTCGCCGTCCCACGCCTGGCCTTCGAGCGCGGATTTGAGCTTCATGGCCGCCTCGCGCCATTCGGCGGCGTGCTCGTTCGCGCCGCGCTTCTCGGCGATGGGCGAAAAGCCCATCAGCCCATGATAGAGGAACCAGCCGAGCCACACGCTCTCGCCCTTGCCGCCTTCGCCGACCCGGTCCATGCCGTCGTTCCAGTCGCCCGTGCCCATCAGCGGCAGGCCATGGCTGCCCAGCGCGAGCGATTTGTCGAGCGCCAGCGCGCAATGGTCGAACAGGCTCGCCTGGATTTGCGACGTCGCGGGCTCGAAGAACGCGTCGTGCTCGCCGTCATGCAGGATCGGGCCTTCGATGTAAGGCACCATCTCGTCCAGCACGCCCGCATCGCCGGTGACGCCGACATAATGCGCCGTCGCATAGGCGAGCCACGCGCGGTCGTCGGAGATGCGCGTGCGGATGCCGCGTCCGGATTCCGGCAGCCACCAATGCTGCACGTCGCCTTCGGGGAACTGGCGTCCGGCGGCGCGCAGAAGATGCGCGCGCAGCAGATCGGGCCGCAGCAGGCACATCGCCATCGTGTCCTGGATCTGGTCGCGGAAGCCGTAGGCGCCGCTCGCCTGGTAGAAGCCGGTGCGGCCCCAGATGCGGCAGGAAAGCGTCTGATAGGGCAGCCAGCGGTTCACCAGGATGTCGAGCGCGCGGTCGGGCGTCTTCACCTGAACGGTGGCGAGCGTGTCCTCCCATTGCTGCGTCACGTCCGTGAAGACCTGATCGAGATCGGCCTTGCGGTATTTGAGGACCAGCGCCTCGGCCTCGCCCTTGCCCGCGGCGCTGCCGAGGAGGAAGACGAATTCCTCGCTGCCCGCGGCACCCAATCTCACCGGCGCCTGCAGCGCGCCGCAGGGATCGTAGCCCGCGCCGATGCGGTTGGAGAGCGGCTGGCCGAGCGCGAGCGCCAAGGGACGCTCCAGCGTGCCGTCGCGGCCGATGAACTCGGTGCGGTCGCCGGTCCAGGCGAGCTGCTTGCCGCGCAGATCGGCGAAGGCTATGCGCGAGCCGAACTGATCGTTCCACGGGTTCTGCGCGAAGATCGCCCCGGTCGCAGGATTGATCTCCGTCGAGATGAACAGCGTGGTCGCGCCGCGGTTCGGGCCGAGCACCCATTCGGCGTAGGTCGTGACCGACAGCCGCCGCGCGCGCCCGGAGCGGTTGACGATCTTGAGCCGCGCGATCTTGACCGGATCGTCTTTCGGCACGAACAGAGTCAGCTCGAGCGCGATGCCGTGGGCCGTGTACTCGAAGCGGCTGTAGCCCTGGCCGTGGCGCGCGACATAGCTGCCCGTCTTCTCGCGGATGGGAAGCGGCGTCGGGTTCCACACCTCGCCGCTGTCCTCGTCGCGGATATAGATCGCCTCGCCCGGCGGGTCGGACGTCGCGTCGTTCGACCACGGCGTGAGCTGGTATTGCTGCGCGTTCTTGGCCCAGGTGAAGCCGCTGCCGTCGGTCGACACGGTGAACCCGAAATCCGCGTTGGCGACGACGTTGACCCACGGCGCCGGCGTGCGCTGGCCGCCTTCGAGGATGGTGACGTATTCGCGCCCCTGGAGCGCGAAGCCGCCGAGCCCGTTGAAGAACTCCATCTGCGGCCGGGGCGGCGGCACGTCGGGGATCGCCGGCGCGAACGCACGGCGCGGCGGCGCGGTGCCGGGCGTCTTGTCGCGCGCGCGGTTGACCTGCTCGGCGAGCGTTCCCGCGCCGCCCGTGAGCACGGCGCGCGCCGCCGAGAGCAGCAGCGCGCGGGTCTCCGCCGGGATGGTGTCGGCACGCAGCAGGTAGACCTGGCCGTTCACCTCGTCGCCCGCAAGCCTGGGTGTCGCCTGGTTGGCGCGCACCATGGCGTCGAGGGATTGCTGCAGGTCCTGCGCGTAGGACGTCGCGCGCTCGTTCAGGATCACCAGATCGGCCGCGAGCTGCTTCATCTTCCAATAGTCGTGCGCGCGCAGGAGCTGGCGCACCAGCGCCAGGTCGTTCTCGTCCTCGATGCGCACCAGCACGATGGGCCGGTCGCCGGAGATGCCGTTCGCCCACAAGGTCGAGACCTTGCGCGCGCCGCGGCGCAGCACGTCCGGCGGCGGGCGCAGGACGGGATCGGTATAGAGGACGTGATTGGCGAGGCGTTGATAGAGATGCGCGTCGTCGGCGCCGATGCCCAGATGGCGCAGCTGGATCTGCGCCTGCGTCCAGGCGAGCGTCGCCGCGCGCTCGAAAGCTTGCGCGTCGCGGTGCTTGTCGGCGAGGTCGAGCACCGCCTCGCGGGTCTCCGCCGCCATCGTCCAGAACGAGATGCGCACCGTGGCGCCGCGCGGGATGCGCACGCGCCGGCGCAGGCTGAAGATCGGGTCGAGCACGGGGCCGGAGGTGTTCGAGAGCGGCCAGCCGTCGACGATCGCCGACGGGCTGCGGATCGTCTGGCCGCGGCCGAGGAAGCGGGCGCGGTCGGTCTCGAACTGCACGTCGCCGACGCCTTCGCCCTCGACGACGGAAAGATGCGCCGCCCAGACCTGCGGATCGGACGCGGAACGGCGCCGGCGGGTCCCCAAGATCGCGCCGAGGCCGGTGTCGAACTGGGTTTCGACGAACAGCTTGGCGAAAGCGGGATGCGCCACGTCGTCGGCCTGGCGGGCGAGCGCGAGCTCCGCATAGGAGGTGATCTCGATCTCGCGTTCGCGCAGGCCGCGATTGGTGAGCGAGACGCGGCGGACCTCCGCGTCGTCTTCCGCGGAGATGATCATCTCCAGCGTCGTCGTCATCGTGCCGTCGCGGCGCACGATCTCGCTGCGGTCCTCGCTGAACGTGACCTCGTAGGAATCCGGTTCCGTGCCCGCCGGCTGGTAGCCGGCCGACCAGGTCTCGCCGCTCTTGGCGTCGCGCAGGAAAATGTAGGTGCCCCAATCGTCGCGCGTCACGTCCTCGCGCCAGCGCGTGATCGCTATGTCGCGCCAGCGGCTGTAGCTCGATCCGCCCGCGGTCAGCATCGCGCTGTAGCGGCCGTTGGACATGAGCTGGGTGCGCGGCACGCGCGAATGGGCGCTGGTGTAGCGGCGCTGCGCCTCGGGGATGAGCAGGGCCTCGGGCGTCGTCGCCAGCTGCTCGGGCGGCGGATGGGCCAGCGCCACGTCGCGCGGCATGCGTTCCTGCAGCAGAAGCTCGGCCGCCTGCACGATGGGCTCGGCGTGGAAGCGCGCGCGCATCGCGCCGTCGTTGAGCGCGTTGGCGATGGAGAGCACCGTCATCGCCTGATGGTGCGCCATGTAGCAGCGCACGATCTCGTAGCGCGCGCCTTCGGGAACGCGCGAGCGCGTGAAGTCCAGTGCCTCGTACCAGCCGTAGAACCCGCGCGCCCCCATCCGCGCCATGCGCTCGAAATTGCGCGCGGCGCTCATCGGATCGACCATCGCCGCCAGGCCCGTCGCGTAGGGCGCGATGACGACGTTCTCCGACAGCCCGCGCTTGTAGCCGAGATCGGGCACGCCGAAGCTCGAATATTGATAGGTCTGCTCGATGTTGCGCGCGTTGAAGGCGGATTCCGACACGCCCCAGGGCACGTTCAGCTCGCGGCCGTATTCCTCCTGACGGCGCACGACGAGGCGGTTGGTCTGGGCGAGCAGGCTGCCCGCCGGCGCGCGCATGACGAGCGACGGCATCAGGTACTCGAACATCGAGCCCGACCACGAGATCAGTCCTGCGCTGCCGTCGATGGGGGTCAGCGCGCGGCCGAGCCGGAACCAGTGCTTGGCGGGCAGGTCGCCCTTGGCGATGGCGACGAAGCTGGCGAGCCGCGCCTCGGAGGCGAGCAGGTCGTAGAAGCTCGCATCCAGCGTGCCGTCGCTGCCGCGATAGCCGATGGAGAGCATCTGCTTGTCCTCGTCGAAGAGGAAGCCGAACTCCATCGCGAGCGCCATGCTCCTGGCGTCGTCTTCAAGCGTCTTGAGGCGGTGGCAGAGGAGCCGTGCCGCGGGCACCGCCTGCGCGAGTGCCGCGATGGTGCCGGGCTCGCGCAGGTATTCCGCGTCGCGCTGGTGCGAGGCGATGTCATCCTTGAGTGCCTCGGCGCGGAAGAGAAGCTCGCCGTTGATCGCTTGCGCCTGGTTCACGAGCGTTTCCGCCGCCTGTGCGAGCTCGGGAAACGGCGCCGCCGGAAGCAGCGCGGCAAGGGCTTCGATGGCGGGCGCAAGCTCGCTCGCCTGCGCCGCCTCGCGCAGCAGCCCGAGATCGTCGGCGATGCCTTCGCGCCAGCGCAAGCACTGGATCGGCGCCGCCATCATCTCGGCGCAGGCGTTGGCGAGCGCGATCAGATGCCCCGCGAGATTGCCGCTGTCGACCGAGGAAATGTATTTCGGCTCCAGCGCGCGAAGGTCCTCGGTGCCGTACCAGTTGAAGAAATGGCCGCGGAAGCGCTCGAGCTTGTCCAGCGTGGCGAATGTCGCCTCCAGCCGCTCGACGGTCTTGAGCGTGCCGCTCCAGCCGAAATCGCGCGCCGCGACGCAGGACAGAAGATAGAGCCCGATATTGGTGGGCGAGGTGCGCCGGGCCACGATGTCCGCCGGGCTCTCCTGGAAATTGTCGGGCGGAAGGAAATTGTCTTCCGCCCGGACGAAACGCTCGAAGAATCTCCAGGTGCGGCGTGCGATCAGGCGCAGGCTGCGCGCGTCGGCGGCGCCGACCGTGAGCAGGCGGTCCTTGCCCGGCGGCAGGCTCGCCAGCCGCGCCACGAAGGGCGAGAGCGTCCACAGCGCCAGCAGCGGCGTCGACACTGGCCAGATATGCGGGCGCACGAAGGCGAGCAGAACGCCGACCGCGATGGTGAAGACGGCGCTCGCCACGATCTGGGTGATGAGCGAGCGGCGGTCGAAGGTCGAGGCGTTGCGTGTCTGCGCGGCCGTCGTCCATTCGAGCATGCGCCTGCCGGCGACGAGGCGGAACAGCGTGCGGAACACCGCGTCGACCATCAGCCAGGCCTGATGCGCGAGGAAGGTGAAGAAGAACGCGCTCTGCATCGCGGCCAGCTCGAAATCGTGCGCCAGCACGCGGAAATGATTGCGCAGCGAGATGTCGGGCTTGGCCGGCAATAGCCCCGCGAAGGCCGGAAGCAGCGTCGGCAGCGCGATGGTGAGAAGGATCGACAGCGTCCAGATCTCGGCGGCGCGGCGCGGCATGAACCAGCCGAGGAGGAGCGCGAGCAGCGCCGACGGCGCGGAGAGCGAGCGGCGCAGGTTGTCGAGCAGCTTCCAGCGGCCCATCAGCGGCAGCCTGGTGCGGCTCACGCCCTCATGCGCGGCCTTGCCGAGACCCAGGATCCACGGCAGCAGCTGCCAGTCGCCGCGCGTCCAGCGGTGCTGGCGCGCCGCCGCCACGTCGTAGCGCGAGGGGAATTCCTCGACGACCTCGATGTCGGTGGCGAGCCCCGCGCGCGCCAGGATGCCCTCGAGCAGGTCATGGCTCAGCACCGTGTTCTCGGCGATCTGTCCGTGCAGCGCCGCTTCGAAGGCGTCGACGTCGTAGATGCCCTTGCCGACGAAGGAGCCTTGCTCGAACAGGTCCTGATAGACGTCGCTCACCGCGAAGACGTAAGGGTCGAGGCCGTTGGGGCCGGAGAACACGCGCTGATAGAGCGAGCCTTCGCTGCCCAAGGGAAGCGACGGCGTCACGCGGGGCTGCAGGATGGCGTGGCCGTGGGTGACGAGGCGGCTTACGGGATCGAAGATCGGGCGGTTGAGCGGATGCGCCATCTTGCCGACGAGCCGCCGCCCCGTGCCGATCGGCATGCGCGTGTCGGCGTCGAGCGTGATGACGTAGCGGATGCCTTCGGGCAGCGGCGGCTGGCCGTCGATGGTGACGAAGCTCGTGTCGGCGGCGCCGCGCAGAAGGCGGTTCATCTCGTGCAGCTTGCCGCGCTTGCGTTCCCAGCCAATCCATTTGCGCTCGCCGGCGTTCCACATGCGCTTGCGGTGCAGAAGATAGAAGCGCGGCGTGTTGCCGGCGCCGGGATATCGCTCGTTGAGCCGCGCGATGCCGTGCACGGCTTCCTCGAGAAGCTCGGCGTCGTCCTCATCATGTTCCGTCGCGCTGTCGCACCAGTCGGAGAGCAGGGCGAAGGTGAAATTCGCCTCCGGATTGGAGAGATGGTGCACCTCCAGGCGCTCGATCTGCTCGCGGATGCCGGAGATGTCGATGAGCAGCGTGGGGACGACGATGATCGCGCTGAGTTCCCTCGGCACGCCGTCGCGCAGGTCCATCGCCGGCAGGCGCATGGCGCTCACCTGCTCGGTGATGATGCGGTTGACGATCGCGACGCCGACGTCGCTCGCCGGGACAAGGCCCACGAAAGCGAGCGCGATGAGGATCTTCGCGCCCGCGCCCACGCCCGAGACCGCAAGCAGCGACACGCCGAGCACGACGATGGTGGCGATGGCGATCATGCCGATATAGCCCATGACGCCCATGCGGTACTGCAGGCGGAAGATGCGCGCGCTGAGCCGCGGACGGCTGCCGAGCGCGTTCTCGAGCGTCTCGCGCCCGTGGCCGATCAGATAGTAGCCGGGCTCGCTCTCGCGCGCGGAGAGGGGACTCTTCGGCGTACGCTGCGCGGCGCGCTTGGCCTCGGCGAGCGCGCGGGCGGCGACCTCGCTCTCGTCGCGGCCGCCTCCGCGCGCGATCTCCTCGATGGCGCGGCGGTAGAGATCGCGCGTGGCGAAATCCATCTGCGCGAAGTCGCTGTCCTTGCGCAGCACGGCGTCGACGGGGCTCACCGTCTCGAAGAACTCGGCCCAGTTGACCGAGGAGATGAGCCGCATGGACGTGATCACGTTGCGCACGGTCACGTTGGTGGAGCTCTGGCGCTGGACCTCGTCGCGCAGGATCTGGTCGATGCTGGTGCCGGACGCGGCGAGCTTGTCGTTCAGCCAGTGCAGCGCGGGCGTCGTGCCCGGATCGCGGTCGCGCAGGCGCTGGGAGAGCTGGACCGCGAACGAGGTCGACCACGGTGCCGCGTCCAGGTCGCGCAGGATCGCGCCCGTCGCCGCGCGGTCCGCGCTCAGGATGCGTTCCGCGAGCCCGTCCGCGAGCTGGCCCGCGTTCAGCCGCGCGACGATGCTCTCGGCCAGGCGCCGCAGGTTCTCGACCAGGGTGATGCGCAAGGTGATGGCGATCGCCCACAATTCGCCGATGGTGAGCTTCTGGACGCGCTGGTACGCCTCGACGAAGCGGGTGAGCTTCTCCACGTCGATGGCGCTGTCGGAATGGGCGACCACCGCCCAGGCGATGCCGTAGACGCGCGGATAGCCTTTCAGCGGTCCTTCGGCGAGCTTGGGCAGCAGGCGGTAGAAGCCCGGCGGCAGATCGTCCCTGATCTCGCGGATCTGCTCGTCGACGACATGGAAATTGTCGAGCAGCCATTCCGCGGCGGGCGAGATCGGCTGCGACGCCTTCGTCGCGCGGACGATGTCGCGATAGGCGGCGCGCAGCACGCGCGCATTCTCGATGAGGCGCGGCGCGATGGGCCGGCCGCGTCCGTGCCCTTCCACCACATGTTGCGCGGCGGCAAGGCTGGCCGCATGCTGCTCGAGTCGCTCGATGCTGAACAGCTCGGCACGGATCGGCGGCGCGGGCGCGACCGTCTTGTGGCTCAATGCAAAGATGCGCGGAATATCCAAAGTGACGCCCCGCGGCAATGCACGGCCTTCAACGGAACCCGCGGGAACAACGCGCTATTCGCGGAAAAGTTCCCGAAGTTCCCGCCCGCGGGGGGGCGGTTTACGACGCCAATTTGAGCAGCTCGTGCTTGAGGATCTTCCCGGCCGGGCTCATCGGCATCTCGGCCAGGAGGCGGATGCGGGTCGGACGCTTGTAGGGGGCAAGTTGAGTGGCGGCGAAATCCGCCAGCTCGGCTTCCGTCGGCGACGCGCCGGGCGCTGCATGGACGAAGGCAAGGATGTCTTCGGTCCCGTCCCTGGCGAGGCCGATCACCGCCGAGCGCGCGACCGCGGGGTGGGCGTTGAGCACGCCCTCGATCTCGGCCGGATAGACGTTGAAGCCGAAGCGGATGATCATCTCCTTGGCGCGGCCGACGATGAACCAGCTTCCGTCCTCCTGGCGCGCGAGGTCGCCGGTCTTGAACCAGCCTTCGCCGTCGATCGCGGCGGCGGTCTCTTCAGGCGCGCGGTAGTAGCCCTTCATCACGCCGGGGCTGCGCACGTAGAGCTCGTCGTTGACCAGCTTCGCCTCGACATCGGGAAGAAGTCTGCCGATGCTGCAATCGCCGCGCGGCGCGTCCAGCGGCGTCAAGGTGATCGTCGGCGCGCATTCGGTGATGCCGTAGCCGTTGTGCAGCGGCAGGCCGAACGCGGCCTGGGCCGCCTGCTTCGTCGCCATGTCGAGCGGCGCCCCGGCGCAGGAGATGAGGCGCAGGCGCGGCGCCGCGATCTTGGCCCTACTCTTGCGGCCGGCATATTCGGCGAGCATCGCGTACATCGACGGCGTGCCGATCATCACGCTCAAACCGTCGTTTTCGAGCGCACGCATCGCGGCCGCGGGATCGAAGCGCGCGATCAGATGCACCGACGCGCCCGCGAGAAGCGAGCCGAGAAGCACGCCCGTCAGCCCCAGGATATGCGACACCGGCAGCACGGCGAAGACCCGGTCTTCGGGGGTGAGCGCGCGCGCCTCGCCCGACGCCCGCGCCACGAACATCAGGTTCGCATGGCTCAGCATCACGCCCTTGGGCTTGCCGGTCGTGCCGGTCGTGTAGATGAGGGCTGCGACGTCGCGATCGTCCTCCGGCGCGCAATCTTCATTGATCTGCGAGAACGCCATGTTGCGCGTGTGGATGACGAGCCGCGCGGCGCTGTGGGCGCGGATGTCCTCGATCTCGCGCGGTGTGAGCCGCGCGTTCACGACGATGGGCCAGGCGCCGATCACGGCGCAGGCGAAATAGAGCGCCACCGCGCCGGCGCCGTTCTCGCAGACAAGCATCACGCGGTCGCCCGGCCGCACGCGGTGCTCTTCGAGCCGCGCGACGGCATCTTTGATCGCTGCGTTCAGCTCTGAGTAAGTCCAGCTCCGCGCCGTCTCATGCAGCGCGATGCGCTGGGGCGCCTGCGCCGCCCAATAAGGAACTATCTCGGAGACGAGGGTGGGGGTAGTCATCATCTTGCTCTCCTGTCATCCCCGGCGAGCATCGGCGCCGCAGGCGTCGATGCGAGGGAAGGGGACCCAGGTGTTGGTGAGAGAAAAGGTCGGAAGATTCGAGCACTAAACCCGCGCAATGTGCCAAACGATCCACCTGGGTCCCCTTCCCTCGCGCCGCGCGCAATGCGCGCGACGCTCGCCGGGGATGACAGTGAGCGTTGGGCGAGGAGAGAGGACACCCGCTTCGCCAGCTCCCCCACCTGCTCCTTAAGGATCGAGCCGTGGTCGCCTTTGGTCGTCTGGATGTCGATATCCCCGATCAGCCGTCGCCAGACGTCGCGTGCGCTCGGCGGGAAGACGGCGCCGGTCTTGCCCGCGCGGATGAAGGTCGCGCGGCCGGCATAAGGAAGCGGCGTGTAGGCGATGAGCGCCGTGTCGCCCGCGATGCGTGCGCGCTTGAGCGGCAGCGGCAGGTTCGGGTTCACCTCGCCAAGCCAGTTGTTCACATGCGTCGCGCGGTCGGTCTTGGGCCCGAAGAATTTCCTGCTCAGCGCCGAGGCGAACGCGCGCGGGGTCATGTGCCGCACGCGCCGCGCCAGCTTGCGCGCGCGCACCGTCAGGCGCGTTTTGCGTGGCCAGGTATGCGGATGGGCGAAGGCATCGATCATCAAAAGCTCGGCGACGTTCTCGGGCCCGAGCAGACGCGCCATCTCCAACGCCACCAATCCGCCGAAGGAATAGCCGGCGATGAGATACGGCCCTTGCGGCTGCTTGCCGCGGATCACGTCGACATAGAGCGCGGCCATGCCGGGGATGGATTCGAGCGGCGGTTCGGCGCCGTCGAGTCCACGCGCCTGGATCGCATAGACGGCGCGGTGCGTGTCGAGCGCGCGGCCGAGGCCCGCAAGCTCCATCACCGTTCCGCCGACGCCGTGGACGATGAAGAGCGGCTGGGTCTCGTCGCCCTCTTTGAGCAGGACCAGATGCCGATAGCCCGGCGCGGCCTCGGCTGCGATCAGTTCGACCTGCGCTGCGATGGTCGGCGCGTCGTAGATCGCGGTGATGGGGAGCTTCACGCCGAGCGCGCTTTCGATCTCCAGGAACAGGCCGACGGCCATCAGCGAGTCGCCGCCGAGGTCGAAGAAATCGGCATCGTGCGCGACCGACGGAAGCCGCAACGCGCGGCACCAGATCGCTTCGAGGGCCGCTTCATGCGCCATAGCCGACTCCTGCGAGCGCGGGCGTGACGTCGTGCTTTGCGGCGGCGATCTCGCGCAGCCAGGCGCCGAAGACGGTGCCCGCGACCGTGCGGCCCGGCGCGATTCGGTTGGCGAGGACGGGGAACTGGTCCATCAGCGAAGCGTGGCGCTCACCCGTCGCGCGGGCGCGGAAGCGGTCGAGCAATTCCTTTTCCGTCGCGTTGAAATAGAGGCGCGGAGTGTTCGGATAAGTCTCGCGCTCGCCGGACAGATAGCGCCGCACGTCGCGGACATATTCGCGGCCGAGCGTCTGCGCGTCGTATTCGGGATGGCCCTGGAAGAAGAGCATGCGGTTGCGGCGCTGCTTGACGAACAGCTCCACGCCCGCGTCGTGGGATTCGGTGAGGATGCGGTAGCCGCATTCGCCCAGCGCCTCCGCCGGCACCTCGTTCCAACGCGAATGCGCGACGCGGAAGCTGGCGGGCAGGGCCACGGTCAGATCGTCATGACCGCAGGTCGAATGCTCGAACAGGCCGAAGCATTTGTCCTTCAGCGGACGGCGCTCGATGCCGTCATAGTGCAGCACCGCGGCATGGCTTGCGAGGCACGAGAACGCGGCAGGCGGTCCGTCGCGGTCGAGCCAGTCGAGCAGGTTCGCGAGCGAGTTCCAGAACGGCTCGTCTTTCAGGTGCGCGTGTTTCGGCTCGGTGCCGGTGACGATCACCGCGTCGAGGCCCGCGGCCATAAGCTGCGCAAAATCCTGGTACGAATTCTCCGCCAGATGACGCCGCCCCGTATCGCTGCGCTGCACGCCGCCCAGCGAATAAAGCGAGACGAAGACGCGCAGCTCCGGCGCCGCCGTGTCGATCACGTTGAGGAACTGGCGTGCGGTCGAGAGCAGGGCCGCGTCCGGCATGTTGTTGACGATGCCGAGCTTGAGGCCTTCGAGGCGCCGTCCGGCGCGCGCGCGTTCCAGGATCGCGGGCATCAGGACCAGCCGACGGCGCGCTTGGGTGCCATCTCGATGACCTCGCCCGCCGATGCCTCAAGCGCCTGCGTCAGGTCGGCGATGATGTCGTCGACATGCTCGATGCCGATGCACAGCCGGATCATCTCCGGCTTCACGCCGGCCTGCTCGAGCTGCGCGTCGGTCAATTGGCGATGCGTCGTCGAAGCGGGATGGCAGGCGAGCGATTTGCAGTCGCCGATATTGACCAGCCGCTTGAAGAGCTTGAGCGCGTCGTGGAAGCGCCTGCCGGCCTCGAAGCCGCCCTTGACGCCGAAGGTGAGGAAGGCGGGCCCGCGGCCGCCGAGATATTTCTTCGACAGCGCGTGGTTGGGATCGTTCACATGGCCGGTATAGCTGCACCATTCGACGCGCGGATGGGACCAGAGATAGGCCGCGACCCGCGTGGTGTTCTTGATGTGGCGCTCCATGCGCAGCGGCAGCGTCTCGATTCCCTGCAGCAGCATGAACGAGCTCATCGGCGCGAGCACCGAGCCGGTGTTGCGCTGGCAGACCGTGCGGCAGCGGGCGAGATAGGCGCTCTTGCCGTAATGCTCGGTGTAGACGACGCCGTGATAGGCGTCCTCGGGCTCGGTCAGCATCGGGAAGCGTTCGGCGTTGGCGTTCCAATCGAAGCGGCCGCTGTCGACGATGGCACCGCCCATGGTCGTGCCGTGGCCGCCGAAGAACTTGGTCAGCGAGTGCACGATGATGTCGGCGCCGTAGGTGATCGGCTTGAGCAGCATGGGCGTGGCGATGGTGTTGTCGACGATCAGCGGGACGCCGTGGCGGTGCGCGACCTGGGCCAAGGCCTCGATGTCGGCGACGTTGCCGGCCGGGTTGCCGATGCTCTCGCAATAGACGGCGCGGGTATTCCCGTCGATCAGCTTCTCGACGTCGCACGGCGCGTCGCTGGCGGCGAAGCGGAAATCGATGCCCTGCTTGCGCAGGAAGGAGTTGAACAGGGTGTAGGTCGCCCCGTACAGCGTCGGCAGGGTGACGATGTTCGATCCGGCCTCGGCGATGTTGACGACGGCGTAGTGGACCGCGGCCATGCCGGAGCCGACGCACAGGGCATCGACGCCGCCTTCAAGTGCCGCGACCCGGCGCTCCAGCACCTGGGTCGTGGGGTTGCTCAGGCGCGAATAGATGTTGCCCTGGACCTCAAGGTTGAACAGGCCGGCCGCGTGATCGGCGCTGTCGAACTCGTATGCGACCGTCTGGTAAATGGGCACGGCGACCGAATGCGTCGTGGGATCGGTGTCGTATCCGGCATGGATCGAGAGGGTTTCGTCGCGCATGATGGGTCACCCGATTCGCGATGGTTCAAAAAGGGACGTGTCGAAATGAACGGAGCGGAGAGCCTGGTGCGCACGCTGGTGGGCGCGGGTGTCGAGGTTTGCTTCATGAATCCCGGAACGTCCGAGATTCACTTCGTCCAGACGCTGGATCGCGTGCGCGAGATGCGCGGCGTGCCGGTTCTGTTCGAGGGCGTGGCATCCGGCGCTGCCGACGGCTATGCGCGGATGACGGGGAAACCTGCGTGTGCGTTGTTTCATCTGGGGCCAGGATTAGCGAACGCACTGGCCAACCTGCACAATGCGTGCCGCGCGCGTGTGCCCTTGGTTAACATCGTCGGCGATCACGCGACCTATCACCGCCGCCACGACGCGCCGCTGACCGCGGACATCGAGATGCTGGCGCGGCAATACTCGAAATGGCTGCGCACCTCGACGTCCTCCGCTGATGTGGGCAAGGATTGTGCCGAGGCCGTCGCTGCCGCGACCGCGGCACCCGCGGGCATCGCGACGCTGATCCTTCCCTCCGATACCGCCTGGGGCGACGACGGCAAGGTCGTCGCGGTCGAGAAGCCCCCCGCGCCGCCGCATCCCGGCGCCGCGTCAATCGAACAGGCGCGCGCCATGCTCAAGAACGGCGCGCGCACGGCGATCATCCTGGGCCCGCCGCTGACGCAGGATGAGGATGCGCTGCTCTGCGCGGGACGCATCGCCGCGGCGACGGGAGCAAAGCTGTTCGCGCCGTTCAACGTGACGCGGGTGCTGCGCGGCGCGGGCTTGGCCCCGGTGGAGCGTGTCGCCTATGTCGTCGACCAGGCGCTCGCGCAACTGCGTGAGTTCTCGCAATTCATCCTGGTCGGCGCCGCGGTGCCGGTCGCGTTCTTCGCTTGGCAGGGCAAGCCCAGCGTGCTGATCCCGGAAGGGTCGCAGGTGCATACACTCGCGGCATCCAGCGAAGATTGCGCCGGCGCGCTTGCCGATCTGCAGGACGCGCTCGGCGCGAAAACAGCCAAGCCGTATCTCCAGGAAGCGGCGCGGCCGCCGCTGCCCTCGGGTCCGATCACCATCGAGGGCCTCGCATCCGCCGTCGGCGCGCTGCTGCCGGAAGGCGCGATCGTGGTCGACGAGTCCATCACCTCCGGCCGCGGGATGATGGCCGCGACCAAAGGCGCGTCGCGGCATGACTGGCTGGTCAACACGGGCGGCTCCATCGGCATCGGCATGCCGCTCGCGGTCGGTGCGGCGGTCGCGTGTCCCGAGCGGCCGGTGCTCTGCCTCGAGGCTGACGGCAGCGGCATGTACACGCTCCAGGCGCTGTGGACCGCCGCGCGCGAGAATCTTGCGATCACGGTGGTGGTGTTCGCCAACCGCGCTTATCAGATCCTCAAAGGCGAGATCGCCGCGCTGGGCGGAAATCCCGGTCCGCGCGCTCTGGACATGCTGGAGATCGGCCGTCCCGATCTCGACTGGCTCGCGCTCGCCAAGGGCATGGGCGTGCCCGCGCGGCGCGTCGAGAGCCTGGACGATTTCGCGCGTGCCTTGCGTGACGGCTATGCGAGCCGCGCACCCAACCTGATCGAGGTGCCGCTGTAGCATTCCAACCCTCCCCTTGAGGGAGGGTCGAAAACGCGAAGCGTTTTCGGGGAGGGTTAGGATTGGTGCGGAATACCCCTCCCCGAAATTTGCTTCGCTTCGCTACGCAAATTGTCGACCCTCCCTCAAGGGGAGGGTAGGTGGTAGGAGCATGTGATGAAACCCTGGTCGAAGACCTGGACGTTCTATGACGGCGATTGGCTGGAAGGGAATCCGCCGCTTGCCGGTCCGCGAAGTGCTGCGATGTGGCTGGCCACGACAGTGTTCGACGGCGCGCGCGCGTTCGAGGGCGCGACGCCCGATATCGACCGCCATGTCGCGCGCGTGAACCGCTCTGCGGCGGCGATGGGGTTGAAGCCCGTAGTGGGCGAGGATACGTGGCTCGGCCTGGTGAAGGACGGGCTCAAGCGGTTCGACGCGGACAAGGCGCTCTATATAAAGCCGATGTACTGGGCCGAGCAGAGCGGCGTGGTTCCCGTCGCGCCCGATCCGGACTCGACACGCTGGTGCCTGTGCCTCTACGAGCTGCCGATGCCGCCGGAAGAGGGCCTGGCGATCACGCTCTCGCCGTTCCGCAAGCCCACGGCCGAAACCGCGCCCGTCGACGCGAAGGCGGGCTGCCTCTATCCCAACAATGCGCGCGCCGGCGTGGAAGCCCATGCGCGCGGCTTCGACAACGCGATCATGCTCGACGTGCTGGGCAACGTCGCGGAGCTGGCGACCTCGAACGTATTCATGGCGAAGGACGGCGTGGTCTTCACGCCCGCGCCGAACGGCATGTTCCTGGACGGCATCACGCGCCAGCGCGTCGTGCGGCTGCTGCGCGAGAGCGGCGTGGAGGTGGTGGAGAAAACCTTGTCGTATCGCGATTTCCTGGAAGCGGACGAGATCTTCTCCAGCGGCAATGCCGCCAAGGTGCATCCCGTCAAGCGCATCGACGAGCGCGCGCTGCAGCCGGGGCCGCTCTACCGTCGCGCGCGAAAGCTCTATTGGGAGTTCGCGCACGGATGAACGTCTTCGCCGACACCGTGCTGCTCACCTATGCGGCGCTGTTCCCGATCGTCAATCCGGTCGGCAGCGCGCCGCTGTTCTTGGGCCTCACGCAATTCTGCACCGACAAGGAGCGCCATTCGCTCGCCGCGCGCGTCGCGGCCGGCAGCTTCTTCCTTCTGCTCGGCTCGCTGTTGATCGGCTCCTATGTGCTTGAATTCTTCGGCATCTCGCTCGGCGTCGTGCGCATCGGCGGCGGGCTGGTGGTCGCGACCTTCGGCTGGAAGCTGCTCAATTCCGACGAGCGGCCCGACGGCGACGGCGGCGAGACCAAAAGCGCCTCGCCCGTGCCCGACGCATTCTATCCGCTCACCATGCCGCTGACGGTGGGGCCGGGCTCGATCTCGGTCGCGATCACCTTGGGCAGCCAGCGGCCGCGCGGCGCGAGCCTCATGCACTGGCTGCAGGCGGGCAGCGCCTCGGTGGTGGGCATCGTCGGCATCGTGCTGACGGTCTATCTTTGCTACCGCTTCGCCGAGCGCACGGTCGCGCGGCTGGGCAAGACCGCGACGAACGTGGTCGTGCGGCTCTCCGCCTTCATCATGCTCTGCATCGGCATCGAGATCCTGTGGAGCGGCTGGAGCGATCTGAACGCTCTGGCGAAGTGACGCGCGGCGCGGCATAGTCGTGCCCATGTCCACGCCCATCATCGCGCGCCCCAAGGGCTATTACTTCGAAGTGAAGGCCGGAAAGCGCTATCTGTGGTGCGCCTGCGGGCGCTCGGCCAACCAGCCTTTCTGCGACGGCAGTCATGCCGGCACCGAATTCAAGCCGGTGTTGTTCGAGGCGAAGCAGGACGAGGACGTGCTCTTCTGCGGCTGCAAGCATACCGGCACCGCGCCGTTCTGCGACGGCGCACACAACAACCTTCCCGGCGCCTACGGTTACGACGATCCCGACAGCGACGCCAACCGCGCGGTGCGCGCGGTGCCGCATGGCGAGGATGCGCATGTGGCGCTCGACGGCACCTGCTACGTCTTCGCGACCGCGCGCGCCAGGCTCACGCGGCAAGGCACGTTCGGCTGGTGCCGCATCGTCGGCCCCGACAAGGGCGCGATCTATCAGTCGCAATTCTATGCCGAGCTGACGTCGGGCGCCTCGCCGGTGATCGGTGCCGACGGGCGGCATACGATCCTGTTCGTCACCGAGGGCGAGGGCGAGGTCGAGATCTCGGGCCGCCGTTTCGCGTTCGGACCGCGCACCGGCGCTTATGTGAAGCCCGGGGAGGCGTTCCGCGTCCATGCCGCGCGGTCGGTGAAGTTCTTCGTCTCCACGGGCCCCGCGCTCGACGCGCTCGCGTTCCTCGACACGATGCCGGACAATTTCGACGCTGCGCATCCCAACCGCCTTGCCGAGATCGATCCGTCGCAGCGCCACGCGATGGCCGAGCGCTATTTCCAGATGCTCGTGACCAAAGAGCACGGCTCGACGCTCATCACCCAGTTCATCGGCAACATCCCGCTCTCCAAGGCTGAGCCGCACAAGCATCTCTATGAGGAGGTGCTGATCTTCCTGGGCGGCGCGGGCGTGGTGTGGACGGAGAATACCAAGACGACGGTCGGCGCCGGCGACGTGCTGTTCCTGCCGCGCAAGCAGACGCATTCGGTGCAGTGCACGGTCGAAGGCGGTTTCGATGTCGTAGGCGTCATCTGCCCTGGCGACAATCCGTCGATCAATTACTGATCTGCTTCGTCATGGCCGCCCTTGAGTAGGATATGTGGCCCGCGGTTCCGCAAACTGTGTAGGTTTATTCATCGTTGTCTGCGCCTGACCGCTGCCGTGCCGCGCGTTGAACCCCGCGAGCTTCGAAAAGGCAGCGGATTTGTACGACCTGATCGTCATCGCCACGTGGTGGAGGGTCGTCATGCACTATCTGCGCGATTTCCACACGAAATAGGCGAGCGACAGCAGCACCAGCCACGGCACGCCCACGATCCAGGAGATGTTCCAGTTGGAATCGAGGCCCATGGTCACGAGCACGGCGGCGAGCAGGACGAGCCCCAGGATCTGCATCACCGGGAAGAACGGCATGCGCACGGCGAGCGCACGCGCGTCGTGCACGCGGCGGAAGCGCAGATGGCTGACCAGGATCATCATCCACACCACGATCGCGCCGAACAGCGCCACGCCTTGCAGGTAGTTGTACGCGAACGGCGTGAACTTCGAGACGAGGGCGGAGGCGAGGATGAAGACGGCCGAGAGCAGGACCGCCGCCACCGGCATCCCGCTCGCGTTCAAGCGTCCCAGTGCTGCCGGCGCATATCGCCCGCGCGCGAGCGAGAACAGCATGCGGGCGCAGAGATAGATGTTCGTGTTCATGCTCGAAAGTGCTGCGCTGATGACCACGAAGTTCATGATCCCCGCCGCATAGGCGATGCCGGAATGGGCGAAGACGCGCACGAAAGGACTCTCGGCTACCACTTTCGCGCCGGTCGCGGTCCACGGCATCACGCTGACGACGATGCCGAGCGCCAGGATGTAGAAGAGGAACAGGCGAAGCGCCATGGTGCGCAGCGCGCGCGGGATCGCCACTTGCGGCTCCGGCACCTCGGCCGACGTCACCGCGATCACCTCGATGCCGTAGAACGACAGCACGCCCATGATCACGCCCATCCACATGCCCTTGAGCCCGTTGGGCAGGAAGCCGCCGGGAAGGCCGGTGAGATTGTGCAGCCCCACGGCCGGCGCGCCGATGCCGAAGACCTGCGCGAGCCCGAGCACGATGAACAGGACGATGGCGGTGACCTTGATGAACGCGAACCAGTATTCGATCGTGCCGAAATTCTTCACCGCGCGGGTGTTCACGAAGATGAGGATGGTGGAGAAGCCGAGCGACCACAGCCATACCGGAACGGTCGGGAACCAGAAGGTCATGTAGATGCCGGCCGCGACGGCCTCGCCGCCGATCGCGATCACCTGCGCGAACCAATAGGTGTAGCGCACGACGAAACCCGCCCAGGGCCCGAGATAGGTTTCCGCATAGGTGCCGAAGGAGCCGGCGGTGGGATGCACCACCGCCATCTCGGACAGCGAGAACACCATCACCACCGCGATGAATCCGGCAATGGCGTAGCTGAGCAGCACCGCCGGCCCCGCATAGCCGATGGCGATGGAGCTGCCCATGAACAGCCCGGTGCCGATCGCGCCGCCGAGCCCGATCATCACCACCTGACGTTGCGTGAGTCCCTTGTGCAGCCCGCTCTCGCGCTCGAGGATCGCGTTGTCGGTCATTGGTCCCCCGGATTCGATCAAAAGACACTAGAACAGCTTTCCACGGCGGCGTAATCATTCGGCCTCCCTCGAAGGGGGAGAGTTGGAGGAGAGAGCGTGACCAAGGACTTCCCCATCGACGATCTGCGCGCGAAATTCCCCGCGCTCGGGCGCGCGGCGCCGTTCGTCTACTTCGACAACGCCGCGGGCGCGCAGGCGCCGCAGAGCGTGCTCGACACGGTGGCGATGCATCTTCTCGACTTCAACGTGCAGCGCGGCGGTCGCTACCCCAAGAGCGTCGAGGTCGACCGCGTGATCGCAGCGGCGCGCGCCAAGGTCGCGACCTGGATCAACGCGCGCGAGCCGAGCGAGATCTGCTTCGGCATGAACGCGACCTCGTTCATCCGCCTCGTCAGCCTCGCCATCGGGCAGACCCTGGAGGCGCCGCGCAATCGCATCGTCGTCACCGACCTGGACCACGACGCCAACGTCGCGACGTGGCTGGCGCTCAAGCGCATGGGCGCGGAGTTCGATTGGTGGAAGATGCGTGACGACGGCAAGCTCCACGTCGAGGACCTCGTACCGCTGCTCGACGAGCGCACGCGCATCGTCGCCTGCAATTCGGTCAGCCACGCGCTGGGCTCGCTGCTGGACGTCGCCGCCGTCGCGCGCGCGGCGCATGCGGTGGGCGCGGAGCTCTTCGTCGACAGCGTGCATTACGGTCCGCACGCACTGGCCGACGTGCAGGCGTGGGATTGCGACTATCTCGTCTGCTCCGGCTACAAGGCGTTCGCGCCGCATATGGGGTTCCTGTGGGGGCGGCGCGAGAAGCTCACGGCGCTTCCCACCTTCCGCGAGGAGTTCATCCCCGACGAGCCGCCTTACAAGATCGAGGCCGGCACCTTCATCTACGAGAACGTCGCGGGCATGGGCGCGGCGGTGGATTATTTCGAGGCGCTGGGACGCGAGCTGAGCACCACGTCGAACACGCCGCGCGGCGCCATCGAGACCGCGATGAACGCGATCCGCGCCTATGAGCAGGACCTGTCGCGCGCGATGCTCGAGGCGCTCGCGGAGGTCGACGCAACGGTCTACGGCATCGCCAACCCGGCGCGCACCGCCGAGCGCGTGCCGACAATCTCGTTCAACCTTGGCGGCTACCGTCCCGCCGACGTCGTCGAGCGCATGTCGGACATGGGCATCGGCATCCGCGACGGCCATATGTATGCCCCGCGTCTGATGGGGCGGCTGGGCCTTGCGATGGACCGCGGCTGCATCCGCGCCTCGCTGGTGCACTACAACAGCCTGGAAGAAGTGGCGCGTTTCGGGGAAGCGCTGAAGAAGATCGCTGCCTAGAGCAGGGGGAGAAGAACGTGCGGTACATGAAATGCGTATTCCTGGCGGCGGCCACGCTCGTATTCGCCGCGACGGCAGTCCGCGCCGAGCCCACCATCATCGACCATGTCACGCTGATCGACGGCACCGGGCGCGCGCCCAAGCCGGACATGGCGGTGGTGATCGACGGGGGCAAGTTCACGCTGGTGGGGCCGAGCGTGCTGGCGAAGGGGCTCGCGGGGCAGCGCATCGACGCGACGGGCAAATACCTCATCCCCGGCCTGTTCGACGTGCACATCCACCTCGCTGGCTTCTCGCGCGGCAAGGGCAAGGAATGGGCGCCGGGCGGCAAGACGGGCGACAAATGGGTCGTCGACCGCAAGGCGGGCGAGCAGGCGCTGGCGAGCTATCTCTATGCCGGCGTCACGACGGTGCTCGACGTCGGCAACATCCCGGAGAACATCCTGCCGCTGCGTGCGGACGAGCGCGCGGGGAAGATCCTCAGCCCCCACATCTTCGCGACCGGGAACCTCGTCACCTATCCCGGCAGCCACGGCACCGACATCGCGGTGAACGTCTCGTCCTGGCCGGAAGCCGAGGCGCAGCTCCAGGCGCAATTCGACAGCCAGCATCCCGACGTGCAGAAGATCACCTATGACGACGAGGGCTGGGGCTCACGGCCGCTGATCCCGATCCTGCCGCGCGACCTGCTCGAGCATATCATCCGCTTCTACAACCTGCACGGCGTGCGCACGACGGTGCATGTCTCCAACGAGAGCCGCGCGCTGGAGGCGATCTATTCCGGCGTCGACACGCTGGCGCATACGCCGATCCAGGGGCCGGTGACCGACGCCTTCGTCAGGATGGCGGCCGCCAAGCAAATCCCGATGGCGACGACGATGATGATCGGCGACAATTACACGCGCCTGCACGAGCATCCGGAATATCTCGACCAGCCGCTCTATGTCGCGACCATGGACCCGGCCGAGCGCGCGCGGCTCAAGAAGCTCATAGCCGACGGCAAGGAGACGGCGCTCGCGAACTCCAAGCCGCTCTATCAAAGAAGCTGGCGCATGTGGATGAAGACTCAGACGCCGATCCTTCAGGACAATCTGCGCCGCATCGACGAGGCCGGCGGCGTCATCGCCACCGGCACCGACGGCTCCAACGGCGCGGGCGAGCAGCGCGAGCTCGAGCTGCTCGCGGAGGCCGGCGTCCCGCCGCTGCACATCATCCGCGCCGCGACCTACAACGGCGCGCGCTTCATCGGCAGACAGGAGACGATGGGCTCGATCGAGGAAGGCAAGGACGCCGATTTGGTGTTGCTGGCCGCCGACCCGCTCGCCGACATCAACAATGCCAAGTCCATCCTGATGGTGATGAAGGACGGGGCGATCATCGACGAGAGCAAGCTCGACCTGGCGGGAGGGATGCAGAAGAGACGGATGGAATAGACCAACCCTTCAAACGCCCGCCAACGCCTGCACCAGATCCGCGATCAGGTCGTCGGCGTGCTCGATGCCGACGGAGAGGCGGATGGTCGTGTCGAGGATGCCGAGCTTGGCGCGGATATTCGGGAGTATCCCCGAATGCGTCATCGCGGCGGGGTGGCTGGCGAGCGATTCCGTGCCGCCCAGGCTGACCGCGAGCTTGAAGATCTGAAGCGCGTTCAGGAACGCGAACGCCTCCTTCTGTCCGCCCTTGATGTCGAAGGAGAAGGTCGAGCCGGCGCCCGTCGATTGGCGTTCGAACACCGCGCGCGCGGGCGAGCCCGCGTCGAGGAACGGCAGATAGTGCACCTTCGAGACCTTGGGATGGTCGCGCAGGAATTCGGCGACGTGCCGCGCATTGTCGTTGGCGCGCTCCATGCGCAGGCCCAAGGTCTCGAGACTGCGGCCCAGCATCCAGCAGGTGTGCGGATCGAGCTGCGTGCCGATGCCGCCGCGCAGCGCCTTGATCGGCTCGACCACCTTCTTGCTTCCCAGCGCCGCGCCGGCGATCAGGTCGGAATGGCCGCCGACATATTTGGTCAGCGAATAGACCGACACGTCGGCGCCGTGCTGCAGCGGGCGCTGGAACACGGGGCCGAGCAGCGTGTTGTCGCAGACGATGATCGGTCGATGCGCCTGCACCGCGTCGATCTCGTCCGCGACGCGCCGCATCAGCGCGATGTCGACGAGCGAGTTGGTCGGGTTCGACGGCGTCTCGATCAGGAGGATCGAGATGCGGCCTCGGGTATGCGCCTCGCGCACCGCCGCGCGCACCGCGTCTTCCGCGATGCCGTCGACGAAGCCTATCGAGTCGATGCCGAAGCCGGACAGCGTCTTGGTCATCAGCGTCTCGGTGCCGCCATAGAGCGGCTGGGAATGCACGATCACGTCGCCCGGCCGCGCATAGGCGAGGATTGTGGTCGCGATCGCCGACATGCCGGAGGAGAACAGGATGCAGGCCTCCGCGCCCTCATAGATCGCGAGGCGGTCTTCCACGATCTCGCTGTTGGGATGGTTGAAGCGCGAATAGACGAGGCCCGCGCCTTCGCCCGCGGGCGGACGCTTGCGCCCCGACACATAGTCGAAGAAGTCCTGTCCTTCTTCGGCCGAGCGGAACACGAAGGTCGAGGTCAGGAAGACGGGCGGCTTCACCGCGCCTTCCGACAGCGACGGGTCGTAGCCGTAGGAAAGCATCAAGGTCTCGGGCTTGAGCGCGTGATTGCCGATATGCGTCTTGGAGGGCCGCGGCGCGGTCATGAGGGAATCCGGCTGTGATTGCGGCGGCAGTATGGGCGCTGTGCATGGTGCGATGCAATGAACGCGCAGCGCGCGAGAATAAAGCCGAATGGAGAGCCGCCATTCGCGGCACGCTGCACTGCGTCGATCAACACAGGCGAAGACGTTCGCGCACGTCGTCGAAATGTCGACGCTTCTTCGCATCAAGTTGATTTTAAATTGTTCCATGATTGCTTCCATTCCTAGTTGACTCTTTCGGAAATGCAGTTTCATATTTCTCCAAGAACTGTCGTTGGGGTTGGCGTTCCATAATCCGTCGATTGAAAAAAATTGATCTTGGCTCCGGCGCTTCAACGCTGCGGCCGAGCGAGGAGGTCGCATGCCCGTCACGCCGACTTATCCTGGGGTTTACATCGAAGAGCTTCCCAGCCCGGTCCACACCATCACGGGCGTGGCCACATCCATCGCCGCCTTCGTGGGCTATACGGCCAGCGGGATCGACAACCGCGCCCAGCAGATCCTGAGCTTCGCCGATTACGAACGGCTCTACGGCCCGCTCGAATCCGACAGCGAGCTGAGCTATGCGGTGCAACAGTTCTTCAGCAATGGCGGCGCGCAGGCCTATGTCGTGCGCACGCCGCGTGCCGGCGCCGGCGGCGCGAAAGTGGAGTTCGCCGGGATGACTTTCACCGCGCTCAGCAGCGGCTCCTGGGCGGATAACAACATCATCATCGATACCGACACCGCCGGCGTCGATGCGTCGGACGCCCTGGCGTTCAATCTCACGATCACCAATCTCGTCGACGGCACGATCGAGAAGTTCCCGAAGGTCACGCTGGATACGGCGAGGAAGAACTACGTCGTGACGGTCGTGAACGACGCGGACACCGGCTCGGAGCTCGTGAACGTGGTGGTGACGGGGCCGGTGAGCGGAGCCCCCGTGCCGACGGGCATCACGGGCACTGCCGACGTGCTCGGCACGATAGCGGCCGGGATGGCTCCCGCCCCTGCCATTCCCGGCACGGTGTCGACGAGCAGCGGTTCGAACATCGTGACCGGGGTCGGCACGACCTTCACGTCCAAGGTGCAGCCAAATCAATATGTGACCCTGGGCAGCGCCCCGGCGCTCTACCAAGTCGCTTCCGTCGCCAACAACACGCAGTTGACGCTGACGGGCAATCCCGCCGTGGTGTCCGCCGCTACGCTGTCGGTCGTCGGCGCGACCGCGGACAAGGACTATTCGCTGATCCTGGAGACGTCGGCCCCGTTTCCCGCTCAGCCGCCGCCATTGCCGCTCACGATCAAGATATTCGCCGGCGGTGCGCCGGTGCCGCAATCGGTCATGGGCATCGCCACGCAGGTCCAGCAGGTGATCAACACCACGCTCGGCGTGGCCTGGCCGGGGGCTTACGTGCAATGCACCCCTTCGGGGACGGGCTTGCGGATCAACGCCTATCTGCCGGGCAATATCGACGCGGTCATTTCGTTCGGTACGGTCACCCCCACCGCCTCGCTCGGCGACGCTTCCGCGATCCTCGGCCTGACGGGATCGGGCGTGATCGCGAACGTTGCCCACTATGCGCTCGGCACCGGGCACGGTGGTTCACCCTGGGGTCACCAGACGAGCTCGACCGCGGGCGGCGACGGAAGCTCGCTGCCCGGCACGGCGGAGCTGATCGGCGATCAGGCGTCGTTCACCGGCATCTACGCGCTCGACAAGGTCGACCTGTTCAACATCCTGTGCATCCCCGACGCGACGCGCGCCGACCCCAGCGATCCGTTCTCGCTGGATTCCACCGTCGATCCGGTCGTCATCTACGGCAACGCGATAGGCTATTGCGACCAGCGGCGCGCGATGCTGCTGCTCGATCCGCCGCCCGCGGTGAAGAATCCATCCGCGGCGCTCGACTGGAAATCGTCCACGATCGGCGTGCACGACAAGAACGGCGCCTGCTATTTCCCGCGCATACGGGCCGCCGACGCGAACAACAACTATCAGCTTCGCACCTTCGCGCCCTGCGGCGTCGTTGCCGGGCTGTGGTCGCGCATCGACGCCTCGCGCGGCGTGTGGAAGGCGCCGGCCGGCACCGAGGCGATCCTCACCGGCGTGCAAAGCCTGGTCTACAAGATGAGCGACGCCGAGAACGGCGTGCTCAATCCGCTGGCGGTCAACTGCTTCCGCTCGTTCCCGGTCTACGGCAACATCGTTTGGGGCGCGCGCACGCTGGTCGGCACCGATGCCGAGGGCGACCAGTGGAAATACATCCCCGTGCGCCGGCTCGCGCTCTACATCGAGGAGAGCCTCTATCGCGGCACCAAATGGGCGGTGTTCGAGCCCAACGACGAGCCGCTATGGGCGCAGCTTCGCCTCAACGTCGGCAGCTTCATGCACGACCTGTTCCGCAAGGGCGCGTTCCAGGGCCAGACACCGAACGACGCCTACCTCGTCAAATGCGACAGCACCACGACCACGCAGAGCGACATCGACCACGGGCGCGTGAACATCCTCGTCGCCTTCGCGCCCCTGAAGCCGGCAGAGTTCGTCGTGATCCAGATTCAGCAGCTCGCGGGACAGCTGCAGACCTGAGCGCGCTCATGCGCAAACTCAATTTCGAGAGGGCAAGATGGCCGAATTCACTGTGAACGCCCAGCGTTTCGATCCCTACAAGAACTTCAAGTTCCGCGTGAAGTTCGCGCAGGGCAGCGGCTACGTCGCGGGCGTCAGCAAGGTGAGCATGCTCAAGCGCACGACCGAGGTCGTGAAGCACCGCGAGGGCGGCGATCCCAGCACCAGCCGCAAATCGCCGGGACGCACCGAATACGAAGCCATCACGCTCGAGCGCGGCGTCACCCACGACACCGATTTCGAGATCTGGGCGGCCAAGGTCTGGAATATCAAGACGGGTCTCGGCTCGGAGGTTTCGCTCGCGGATTTCCGCCGCGACGTGATCATCGACTTCTACAACGAGGCCGGCCAGCTTGCGATCTCTTACCACGTGTTCCGCTGCTGGGTTTCGGAATACCAGGCGCTGCCCGATCTCGACGCCAACGCCAACGCCGTCGCGCTCCAGCACATCAAGCTCGAGAACGAGGGCTGGGAGCGCGACTTCTCGGTCGTCGAGCCGACGGAGCCCTCGCTGACGGTGCAATAGGCACGCCGCACGACGTACGAGCGCTGGGAGGACGGCAAGGTGAGCGCGGTACGTCCTTTATCGGATTCGGGGTTGCTGGAGCTGTGGGAGCGCTGCGGCGCGAAGCCGCCGGTCGAGCGCTCGCTGTCGCTGCTCGAGCACGGCTTCCCCGACATGGCGCGCGACGAGATCGAGATCCTCGACATCCGCACGCGCGACCGGCTGCTGATCGAGCTTCGCGCCGCGAGCATCGGCCCGCAGCTCGAGGGCCGCCTGCAATGCCCGCGTTGCGCGGAGTGGCTCGAATTCGCGCTCGAGACCGAGGCCCTGCGGCACACGCTCGCGCAAGATCCGCCGCCGCCCGCACAGGCTTCGGCCTGCGGCGGCTACGAAATCCATCTGCGGCCGGCGGATTCGCGCGACCTCGTGCTCGCCGCGCGCACGCGCGATCTCGCCGCCGGCCGTCGCCTGCTGCTCGAACGTCTCGTCGAGATCCGCGACGGCGAAGGCCTGTGTGTGCCGGCCGAGGCGATCTCCGCCGAGCTGCTGGCCGAAGCGACGGAGCGGCTCGAGACGCTGCAGTCGCAAAGCGAGATACGCCTGGATTTCGTCTGCGCGGCTTGCGGCGCGGAACATGCGCATTTCTTCGACGCGGGCGCGTTCTTCTGGCTCGAGATCTCGCAAGCCGCGCGGCGCCTGATCGACGAGGTGCACGAGCTCGCCTGGGCCTATGGCTGGCCGCAGAGCGAGATCCTGGCGATGAGCGCGCGGCGGCGTCAAGCCTATCTCGATCGGATCTGGCAATGAGCGGCGCGCTCGACCGCCTTCTCCTGGGCGCGCGGGACGGGCCGTCGAGCCTGTTCCCCATGCCGCTTGCGCCGCAATTCCGCGGCGCGAGCGATGCGGCGGCGCCCGTGGAGGATATCCGCGAGAGCACAAGGTCCGCCCGATCGAGAGCGGCGCCGCCCGCGTCACGTTCGTCGCCGGGCATCGACCGGCCTCTGGCGCAACCGCCGCGGCCGGCACAGTCATCGACGAGCCTTCCTTCGGCGCCCGCATCGCCGATAGCTTCGCGCGGCACGTCCGCGTCTGATGACATCCTCGCGCCATCCGCGCCGTTGCCGATTCCGGATCGTGCTTCGCGGTCCGGCGATCCCGTCGTGCGATCCGCACCGGCTTTGGATCGCGCTTTGCCTGCCGTCGAGCCCTTGGCGCAATCCGCGCCGTTCCCGGCCCGGGATCACGCTTCGCCCGCCGGCGCGTTCTCCGCGCAGGCCACGGAGCCGGACGGCGGCCCGCATCGCAAAGAGCCGGCCGCGCACGCCGATGTGCCGGCTTTCGTCCAAAGCGCCGGCATCGCGGCGGATGCGGCGTCGCATTTGGAAACGCAAGCTTCACGGCCGGTGTTCGGGGAGGGCGGAAACGCTTCCGTGACGCGGCCGGCTTCATCCGCGCATTCGACGTCGCGCGCTCGCGATGTTCCGGCGCAGGAGTCCATGCGACCTGCTTCGGATGCGCTGCCGCGATCGGCGTCGGCGCCCGCCGCCGCGGCATTCTCGCCGGACGGCCGCGATGTCTTCGACGCACGCAACGATCAGGAAGTGCCGGAGGTGCCGGCGCGCAATTCCGCTGAGCCGGATTCGGTGCGTGCGCACGAGCGGACAATCCCGCGCGAGCGGTCGCCGGAGCATGCGATCGAGCGGCAGCAGGAGCGGATGATCGTGCGCGAAACGATCTCCACCGCTGCCATGGCCGTCCTGCGCGGCGGCGATGGCGACCGGCGCGGCATGGCGCAGACGCCGCAGGCGCCATCGCCGCCCGCGATCCACGTGACCATCGGGCGCGTCGACGTCCAGGCGGCGCAGGCCCCCCAACCTCCGCGGCCGCGCGCGGCGGCACCACAGCAGCCGAAGCTGTCGCTTGAGGACTATCTCAAGCGCCGCGGGCGGCGCGCGCCGTGAGCGATTTCCTCGCCGTCGCCGGCGTCAGCGCCGTGCTCAAATCGATCCTCGACGACGCGCTTTCGGGGACCGATCTGTCGACGGCGCTCGGTGCGCCGCCGGTCGTCACCGCGCTCCCGCCCGACCGCATCCTGTCCGCCACCGGCTCCAACGAAGTGCCGCAGATCAATCTCTTCCTCTATCACGTCAACACCAATCCGGCTTGGCGCAACAACGAGCTGCCCTGGTACGACAGCAGCGGCCAGCGCGTGCGCAACGCGCCGCTGCCGCTGAACCTGCACTACTTCCTCACGACCTACGGTCCGGGCGAGTTCGATTCCGAGATCCTGCTCGGCTGGGCGATGCAGGTCCTGCACGAGACGCCGATCCTCACCCGCACCTTGATGCAGGCCAAGCTCAACGACCTCGCCAATCCCGGCGGCGGCAATCCCGTGTCGAGCGAGATCAAGGCGATCGCCACGACGACGCTGCCGGAACAGATCGAGCTGGTGCGCATCACGCCCGAAGTGCTCACGATGGACGATCTGTCGAAGCTGTGGACGGCGTTCCAGGCGCGCTATCGCACCACGGCGGCGTATCAGGCCTCCGTGGTGCTGATCCAGAGCAAGCAGCCGACGCGTTCCGCGCTTCCCGTGCAGACGCGCAACATCCAGGTCGAGACGTTCGCGGCCCCGGTCATCGACAGCATCCCGACCCCGGCGCTCGCGGCCGGCGAGACGCTCGTGGTGCTGGGGCGCAATTTCCTCGGCGACGATCCGAGCGCGACCAAGCTCGTGTTCGACGGCGGCGCGGGCTTGGTCCCGGATGTCGTGCAGGGTGCCGCCGTCAAGCTGGCGCTCCCGGCGACGCTGCTCGCGGGCAGGCGCCTTGTACAGGTCTCGCGCGACGTCGAGTTCGGCGCGCCGGCCGTTTCGCGTCCGGGGTTCCAATCCAACCCGGCGACCTTCACGCTGCAGCCGACGCTCCTCACGCAGCCGGCCCCCATCACGCCGGGCGATGTCCTGTCGCTGCAACTGTCGCCGCCGGTCGGGCGCGATCAGTCGGTCACGGTGTTCTTCGGCGACCAAGGCATCGACGCCGATCCGCGCGCGCCCGATGCACCGGATCCGTCCGATACGATCACGGTCACGATCCCGAGCGGGTTCGCAGCCGGAACTTCGACCCTGCGCGTGCGCGTCGACGGGGCCCAGACACGCACCGTGCTGGATGCGAACGGCCAGCTGCGCACGGTCAACACCGACACCACAAAACCGGCGAGCTATGGTCAGCTCCTTCCGCAGGTCACGGTGAGCTGACCATGCGCGCGCCCGGGACATGGCAGGAAGCAAACCAGACGGGGCTCGTCGCCGCGCTCAGGCCGGTACATGCGGCGCTGCTCAGATATGCCGGCCGTGAAGAGGACGCGGCGGCGCTGCCGGAGGAGCGCGCGGAATGCGCAGCCCTCGGCGCGCTGTGCGAGCGGTTCGAGCTTTCGGGCTTCGAATGCGCCACGCTTCTGCTCTGCGCGGGCGTCGAGCTGGACGGCCGCTTCGCGCAGCTCTGCGCCGCGGCGCAGGGCGATCCCAAGCGCGGCTATGCCACCTTCGCGCTGGCGCTCGCGGCGTTGCCCGATGCGCATTGGAGCGCGCTCAGCCGCCAGCAGCCGCTACGCTACTGGCGGCTTCTCGATGTGGGGCCGGGCGACACGTTGGCCATGAGCCCGCTTCGCATCGACGAGCGCATCCTGCATTTCCTCACCGGCGTCGAGTGCACGGACGAGCGCCTGGACGGCATCGTGCACTGGCTGCAGCCGTCCGACACGCCGTTCTATCTCGCGCAGACCGCGGCCAGGATAGCGCGCGTGATCGCAAGGCCGCATCGCGTGCGGCTCGCCGGGCGCGGCGCCGCCGATCGAAGGATCGCCGCCGTCGCGGGACTTGCCGAAGCCGGTGTTGCGGCCTGCCTGCTTTCGGCCGGCGCCGTTCCCGCGAATGCGGCGGATCGCGAGATCGTGCTGCGCCTGTGGAACCGGGAGACGCGGCTTTCGGGCGCGGGGCTCTATGTCGAGCTCGGCGATCTGCCCGCGGAACAGCTCAGGCAGACAGGATCGCTGCTCGAACGGGTCGAAGGCCCGCTCATCGTCGACGTCGCCGACAGCGAGCCGCTGTCCGGGCTGGGCGGCGTCAGGGTCGACGTGCCGCGGCCGTCGGCCGACGACAGGCGCGCGATGTGGCAGGCGCATCTTGGCCCGCTCGCCGCCGGGCTTGGCGGCGAGATCGACGCGGCTGCCGAGCAGTTCGAGCTCGATGCGAGCGGCATCGAGGTCGCGAGCGCGGTGCTGCGCAGCGCGGACGGCGGTGGACCGGGCAGCCTGTGGCAGGCCTGCCGCGACCAGGCGCGCGTCTCGATGACGGAGCTCGCGCAACGCGTCGAGCCCAAGGCGGATTGGGATGGGCTGATCCTGCCCGAGGCGGAGCTCGAGATCCTGCGCCAGATCGCGGCCCATCTGCGCGGCCGCGCGGTCGTGCGCGGGCGCTGGGGCTTCGAGAAGAAGTATTCGCGCGGGCTCGGCATCACCGCGCTGTTCGCCGGCGCCAGCGGCACCGGCAAGACGATGTCGGCGGAAGTGCTGGCCAAGAGCCTCGATCTCGATCTCTACCAGATCGATCTCGCCAGCACCGTGAGCAAGTTCATCGGCGAGACCGAGAAGAACCTCAAGCGCATCTTCGACGCCGCCGACGACAGCGGCGCGATCCTGCTCTTCGACGAGGCCGACGCGCTGTTCGGCAAGCGCACCGAGGTCAAGGACAGCCACGACCGCTACGCCAATCTCGAGGTGAGCTACCTCCTGCAGCGCATGGAGGCCTATCGCGGGCTCGCGATCCTCACCACCAACATGAAGCAGGCGATCGACCAGGCGTTCATGCGCCGCATCCGCTTCATCGTGACCTTTCCGTTTCCGGACGCGGCCCAGCGCACGCGCATATGGCGCAGCGTCTTCCCGGCCGCGGCGCCGCTCGAAGGTCTCGATTTCGACAGGCTCGGCCGCCTCAACATCCCGGGCGGCATCATCCGCAACATCGCCACCCACGCGGCTTTCCTCGCGGCCGGCACGGGCGAGCCGATCCGCATGACGCATCTGCTGCGCGCGACGCGCGCCGAATATTCGAAGCTCGAGAAGCCGCTCACCGCGGCCGAGCTGGGAGGCTGGACATGAGCTGGGGCAAGCCCTCGCATTGGCGGGAGCGCCGTGCCGCCCGCTTCGCGGCCGGCGCGCGCGGGCCCGCGCAGCAAGCCTCGCTCCATCTCGACATCGAGCGCCTGACGCTTTCGGGCGTGCAGCGCCGCGATGCGCCCGCGGTCGCGCGCGCGGTGCAGGCTGAGCTTACGCGGCTTGCGGCACATGCCGCATCCGCGCCGCCGGGCGCGAGCCGGGTCGAGGCCGGAAATGTCGCGCTTGGCCCGACGCCCGAGACGACGGGGCGCGCGATCGGGACCGCGGTGCACAAGGCGGTCTGGCGATGAGCGGAGGAGCATAGATGTCGCAGATCTCGCCGCGCCTGATGAAAGGGGCCCTGCTGCTTCTCGATCCCAATACCGGGATTCCGCTCGGCACGATCAGCCTGCAATACAATCCCGAAACGCTCACGCGCAGCCTCACGCCGCAGAGCATCGAGGATCCTCCCGACCGCTCCGAGATCCTCCGCCTCAAGGGCCCGCCGATCGAGAACATCTCGCTGACCGCGGAGATCGACGCCACCGACCAGCTGGAGACGCAGAACCCGGTCGCGCTCGCCAACGGCATCGCGCCGATCCTGTCGGCGCTGGAGACGCTCGTCTACCCGTCGAGCATCGATCTCATCGCCAACGAGGCGCTGACCCTGCTCGGCACGGTCGAGATCCTGCCGATGGAGTCGGTGCTCACCGTGTTCGTGTGGAACCAGGCGCGCATCACGCCGGTGCGCATCACCAAGCTCGACATCACCGAGGAGGCGTTCGATCCGATGCTCAATCCCATCCGCGCCAAGGTGGAGCTGGGCATGCGCGTGCTCAACGTGAACGACACCGGATTCCTCAACCCCGCCGGCGCCCTCTACATGGTCTATCAGATCCAGAAAGAGGCGTTGGCGCGGGTCAACGGCCAACTGGCCGGATTGCCCAGCGGAGGCTTGCCATGACCTCGCCGCTCGACGGGTTCATCAACGCAGGCGGCGCCAGCGGCGCGCCCACGGCGCCGAACAGCCGCTACTACGGGCTCCCGACGCTCACCTGGACGCGGCCGGACGGCACGCCGGTGCGCTACATCGCGCGCCGGCTGGTGCCGCAGCCGGAGCAGTTCACGGTGCTGCGCCAGTATTTCGTCACCGACGGCGACCGCATCGACAACATCGCCGCCAGCCAGCTCGGCGATCCGCTGCTCTATTGGCTGATCTGCGACGCCAACGGCGCGATGGATCCGCAGAACCTCACCGCCCAGGTCGGACGCGCGATCGAGATCACCCTGCCGTCGGGTATCGGGGGCAACAGTGGCTAGCGGGATCTACTTCACGCTCCTCGTCGGCCCGGTCGTGCCGCTGCCGGCGCCGAAGCCCGTCGTCGACGCGATGACGTCGGTGACGGTGACGACGAGCGCGACGGGCCAGAGCGGTTTCGAGATCGCGTTCAAGCTCGCCGACCGGTCGGTGCTGCAGACGCTGTTCCTGCTCGCACCTGTGTCGCCGGTGATGCAGATCCGCGTGATCCTGGTCGTGACGATGAACTCCATTCCCACGGTCCTGATCGACGGCATCATGACCCATCACCAGGTCACGCCGTCCTCGGGCAGCGGCTGGGGAACGCTGACGGTCAAGGGCGACGACCTCACCGCGGCGATGAAATTGATCGACATCCCCGGCACCCCGATGCCGATGCCGCCGGAGGCGCGCGTGGCGCTGATCCTCGCCAAATATGCGGTCTATGGGATCGTCCCCATGATCGTGCCGAGCATCGTGCCCGACGTGTCGATCGTGGTCGACAAGATCCCCGCGCAGCAGGGCAACGATTTCGAATATCTCACCCAGCTCGCGAACGCCGTCGGCTACGTCTTCTACATCGATCCGGGTCCGCTGCCGGGAATGAACATCGGCTATTGGGGGCCGCAGATAAAGTTCGGCGTTCCCCAGCCCTCGCTCAACATCAACATGGACACCTGGACGAACGTCGAGTCGCTCCAGTTCAGCTACGAGCCGGATCAGTCGGTGCTGCCGATCGTCACCATCCAGCTGGAGCAGACGGGGTTTTCGATCCCCATTCCGATCCCGCCGGTGACGCCGCTGGACCCGCCGCTCGGCCTCTTCGTGCCGATCCCGGTGAAGACGGAAGCGTCCAAATCGTCCGCCAACCTGCCGCCCGGCCAGGCCCTCATGCAAGGCATGGCGCGCGCGTCCGCCGCCGCGGACGTCGTAAGCGGCAGTGGATCGCTGGACGTGCTGCGCTACGGCAGCATCTTGAAAGCGCGCCAGCTCGTCGGCGTGCGCGGCGCGGGCCCGGCCTTCGACGGCCTGCACTATGTCGACAGCGTCACGCACAACATCTCGGTCGGCTCGTACAAGCAGAGCTTCACGCTCAAGCGCAACGCGCTGATCGCCAACACCCCCGTCGTTCCTGCCATGAGCATCTGAAGGAGAGGCGACAACCGTGGGACAATTCGTCGGGAAATATCGGGGCACGGTGCTCAACAACATCGATCCCATGCAGATGGGGCGCCTGCAGGCGAGCGTGCCCGACGTCGCCAACGTGCTGCCGACGACGTGGGCGCTGCCGTGCCTGCCGCTCGGCGGCATCCAGGCCGGCATCTTCACCGTGCCCGCGATCGGCACCTCGGTGTGGATCGAGTTCGAGCACGGCGATCCGGATTATCCGATCTGGACCGGCTGCTTCTGGGGCACGGCGGCGGAGGTGCCGGCGCTCGCGCTTCAGGTGCCCCCGGTGATGCAGCAGATCGTGCTGCAGACCACGATGCAGAACACGCTGCTCATCAGCGACATGCCGGGGCCGACGGGCGGCATCCTGCTCAAGACGATGACCGGCGCGATGATCTCGATCAGCGACGTGGGCATCACCATCAGCAACGGGCAGGGCGCCACCATCATGCTCACCGGGCCGAGCGTGACGGTGAACGCCGGCGCGCTCGTCGTGACATAGGGGAGAAGGATATGCCGGGCTTCCTGCTTCACGTCGGCGCCACCGTGCTGTGCGCCCATGGCGGCCAGGCGACGCCGACCGCGCCCAATCCGCGCCTGACGCTGATGGGCCAGCCCTCGGTGGCGCTTTCGGGCCCTTACACGATCGCGGGCTGTCCGTTCCCCCCGCAGGCGGGCGGGCCCTGCGTCACCGGACAGTGGATGGTGGGCACGCTGCGCGTCATCTCGAACGGCCAGCCGCTGGTCGTGCAAAGCGGCACCTCGGTGTGCACCCCGACGGGCACGCCGCTGATGCCCGTCGTGCAGCAAATCCGCGTCATGGCGATGTGAGGAGAACGATGAACGTCGCATTCCCCTTCGCCTTCGACAGCTCTGGCCGCACCGCGAGCGACGATCTGTCCGCGCATATCGGCGACATGATCGAGCAGATCCTGCTCACGTCGCCGAGCGAGCGCGTCAACCGGCCGACCTTCGGCAGCGGCACCGCGCAGCTCGTCTTCGCGCCCAACAGCGGCACCATCGCCTCCGCCCAGCAGCGGCTCGTCCAGGCCGGGCTGCAGCAATGGCTGTCGGGCGTGATCCAGGTGCAGTCGGTCAAGGTCGAGAACCAGGATTCGACGCTGCAGATCACGGTCCAGTACACGATCGTGCAGACGCAGCAGAGGCAGACCGCGCAGTTCTCCTATGGAGGGCCCGCGCCGTGATCTATGTCTGCGACCAGGAACGCCGCCGCGCCCAGGTGCTCGCGCACTCGACGCTGAACGGCATCGACTATCTGGAGATCCTCGACGGCACGACCGGGCAGCGGACGCTGGCGCTCACCTTCCTGAAGGACGTGACCGGTTTCACGCTTTTGCCCGCGCATATCCTCATCACCGGCGGCGAGACGGTCACGGGCATCAACGTCGTCGCGATCACGCAAGCGACGGCAGCGCGGCCGCTGACGGCGATCCTCGAGGTCGACAAGGGCGGCGACTTCTCCGGCTATACGCTCTCGCTGATCGGGGATTCGCCGCTGTTGCCGCTCGACGGCTTCGATCCGGCGCTGTCGAGCGTGGATTTCTCCTTCAAGGCGGGATGCCCTGCGACGGGCGATTGCGCGAGCGAAGCCTGTTGTCCGCCGGAGTTCGCGGCCGAGCCGGACATCAACTACCTGGTCAAGGACTATCCCGGCTTCCTCCAGGTGATGTACGACCGCCTCGCCGTCCTCATGCCGGACTGGACCGAGCGCAACCCGGCCGATGTCGGCGTCGTGCTCATTGAGATCCTGGCCTATATCGCCGACCAGCTCAGCTACCGCCAGGACGCGGTCGCGACCGAGGCCTATCTCGGCACCGCGCGCAGCCGCATCTCGCTGACCCGCCATGCGCGGCTCGTCGACTATCGCGTCGGCAACGGCGCCAACGCGCGCGCCTGGATACATTTCGACGTGCAGGCGGACATCACCCTGCCCAAGGCTTCGCAGGTCATCCCCCGCGTCGCGGGGCTGCCTTCGGTGATCCTGCGCAGCGGCGGCCTCTACCCGAAGGCCGTGCCCACAAGCCCGCTCGTCTTCGAGACGATGGCCGACGGCGATCTCCATGCGCAACACAACAGGATCAGCTTCTACACCTGGAGCGACGCCGATTGCTGCCTTCCGGCCGGTGCCGTGCGCGCGACGCTCGTGGGAACGCTGAGCGATCTCGCGGCCGGCGACGTGCTGATCTTCCAGGAAGTGCTCGGCCCCGAGACGGGCGATCCCAGCGACGCCGATCCGTCGCATCGCTGGGCGGTTCGGCTCACCTCCGTCGTGTCGCTGGGCGGCGGCGGCCCCGCGCTCACCGATCCGGTGACCGGCGCGTTCATCACCGAGATCGCCTGGGACGATGCCGACGCGCTGCCGTTCGCGCTCTGCGTCTCGTCGACGGCCGACGGCGAGCACGACTCCGCGCCGCTCTCCGACGTGAGCGTCGCGCTCGGCAACAACGTGCCGGCCGACCACGGCTTCACGCGCGGCTGGGAGGAGCTGGGTGTCGTCCCGCCCGCGCGTCCGGCGCCGGTTGTGGCTGGCGGAAGCGGCTGTTCCGGCGCGCCCGCGCCGGTCGCCCCGCCGCCGTTCTTCTTTCCTGCGCTCGCGAGCACGCCGCTGACCTTCGCGCGCGCCTACGATGCTTCGGGACCGGCCTCGGGCTTTGCCGCGCAGAACGAGGACACGCCCGTAGCCTCCATCGCCGTCAGGGACGGCGACGGCGCCGATCCGGATTGGACGATCGCCGGCGATCTTCTCGGAACCGGCGAGCTCGAGCAGCGCTTCGTCGTCGAGATCGACACCGACGGCACCGCGCATCTGCGCTTCGGCGACGGCCAGTTCGGAATGGCGCCGGCGAGCGGCCACGATTTCCAGGCGGCCTATCGCACCGGCAACGGGACGCTCGGCAATGTCGGCGCCGGGACGTTCGGCCACGTCTCACCGCCCATACCGTCCGTCCCGACCGACTATTCCGTGATCACGGGCGTGAGCAATCCCATAGGCGGCGCCGGCGGGCGCGATCCCGAGACGCCGGAGAGCATCCGTCAGAACGCGCCTTTCCAGTTCCGCACGCAGTTGCGTGCCGTCACCGAGGACGATTACGGCGTGGCCGCGATGCGTGACGCGCGCATCCGCGAGGCGCGCGCGAGCCTGCGCTGGACCGGAAGCTGGCGCACCGCCTTCGTCACCGCCGATCCGGCGAACGAGCTGCCCTGGGCCGCGACGTTCGCGGGCTCGCTGAAGAGCGAGCTCGACACCGTGCGCATGATGGGCGTCGACGTCGAGGTCGAGCAGGCGCTCATCGTCGGCCTGCGCATCGAGATGCATGTCTGCGTGAAGCCCGGCTATTTCCGCTCCCAGGTGCGCCAGGCGCTGATGGGCATCTTCACCTCGGCGAACATGCCGAACGGCTCGCCGGGGCTGCTCAATCCGTCCAACTTCACCTTCGGCCAGACCATCTATGTGAGCCCGCTGATCGCCGCGGCGCAGCAGGTGGACGGCATAGCCGCCGTGGAAGTGACCAAGTTCCAGCGCGTCGACGATCCGGCCGTCGACGGCGCGCGCGCGGGCTATCTCTGCATGAACAGGCTCGAGATCGCCCATGTCGACAACGATCCGAGCCGGCCCGATCGCGGCATCTTCGTGCTTTCCCTGGACGGTGGGCTATGAGCGACAACGCCGATTGCGGCTGCTGCGAGGGCGTGGGACGCGCGACCCCGGTCGAGATCTCCAACCGTCCGGGTCTCGCCCAGATCGCCTATCGCGTCGGCACGCATTCGGCGTTCAAGTCGAGCATGATCGCGGCGCTCTCCGACCCGGCCTTCCCGGGCGCGGGCCCGCTGACCACGCGCGACGACGGCGACTTCTCCATCGCGTTCCTCGACGCATGGTCGGTGTCGGCCGACATCCTCACCTTCTATCAGGAGCGGCTGGCCAACGAATCCTATCTGCGTACCGCGGGCCAGCAGCGCTCGGTGTTCGAGCTGGCGCGGCTCGTGGGCTACAAGCCTTCGCCCGGCGTCGCGGCCTCGACCGCGCTCGCCTACACGCTCAACGACGCGCCGGGCGCGCCCGATCCGGTGACGGTGCCCGCGGGCAGCCGCGCGCAGAGCATCCCGCCGCCGGGTCAGATCGCGGCGACGTTCGAGACCTCCGCCGATCTCGTCGCGCGCATCGAGCACAACGCGCTCGCGCCGCAATCCGCGCTGCCGGTGGATTTCTCGCAAGTGACGACACAGCTGTGGTTCTCCGGCACGTCGACGAATTTGAAGCCGGGCGATGCGATCCTCTTCGTCGCCGAGAACCGCTTCAACGACGCGACGAGCCCGTCCTTCGCGCTGCGCATCGTGACGAAGGTCACCGTCGACGCCGTCAACAAGCGCACGCTCGTCGCCTGGGACCGCACGCTCCAGCAGGGCAACCAGTACAGGCAGGATCCGCCGTCCCCCCCGACCGGGGTCAAATTGCCGGTCTGGCACGTCGAGAAGGCCGTTCTCACGGAGCGCGTGTTCTCGCCGAGCGAGGAGAGGTTCACGACCGTCACGTCCCCGTGGGACCTCAGCCTGCTCGACCAGGCCGCGATCTTGAGGGGGACGCGGACCGTGCAGCCGGGCACCAACGCCTCGTCCACTCCGAAAGACGGCGGGGCGCCCGTCAAAACGAACGATCCGCCGTTCACCGCCGCGAGCAAGGTCCATGCCTATGCGCTGCGCCGCAAAGCATCGCTGTTCGGCGCCAACGCGATCGATCCCGCCTTGGCGTCGAAGGGAAACAACAACGGCGACGATTGGTCGTGGCAAACCGACGGGCAGGCCTTCTATCTCGACGCCGCCTATCAAGGCATCGTGCCCACGAGCGATGCCGCAAAGGCGGGGGGCAACGATCCGGCGCAATATAGCTGGGCTGCGCTCACAGTCGGCGGGGGGGTGGATCAGCCTTCCAACATCTACGATCAGGTCTACCGCATCGACGCGGCGAGCGAGGAATCGCCGCTGCGCTACATGCTCTCGAACAAGGCGACGAAGCTCTCGGTGGACACCGTTGCGAGGCTGGCGGCGACCTATGTCATCCCGTGGACGCGCCGGACCGTGGCGTTCGCACAGAGCGAGCCGCTCGACATCCCCGATCAGCCGATCCTCGCGGCCGCGGACACGATCGCGGTCGAAGAGGGCATGATCGCGCCCGTGGGCGGCTCGAGCTTGACGCTGATCGGCGGCGCGCGCCTTGTGTCCAAGCAGGTGATCGCGGTATCCGGCAAGCGGCTGAGGCTGCAGTTCGTCTCCGGCACGGCGACGTTCACGCCCGCCTCCGGCAATGCCGCGATCGCGCCCGCGCTTGGCGACTATTTCCTCCTCGACGCATGGCCGCCGACCTCGGGCTTCGCGGTGCTGACGCCCAAAGGCGTCGCCGGATCGCTGAATGCCGATCCTTCGCAGCTTCTTCTGGTGCCGTCGGACGGCGCCGATCCGGATGCGGGCGAGCTTGCGACGATCGATCAGGTTTCGCCGGGCGGGACGGTCACCGCGCTGACGCTCAAGGCGCCGCTCATGCGTCTCTACGACCGCGCGACGGCCGCGGTGAACGCCAACGTCGTGGCGGCGACGCATGGCGAGACCGTGAACGAGCTTCTCGGCGGCGGAAACGCGGCGGTGGCGAACCAGCGCTTCACGCTGAAGCAGTCGCCGCTCACCTATGTCAGCACCGCGCAGGGGCAGGGCGCGCTGTCGACGCTGCAGGTCTGGGTCAACGATCTCTTGTGGCATGAGCAACCGTCGTTCCTCGCTTCCGGGCCGGCCGACCGCGACTTCGTCACGCGGCAGGGCGACGGCGGCGTGGTCACGGTGCAGTTCGGCGACGGCGCCGGCGGCGCGCGTCCGCCGACAGGCCAGATCAACATCCGGGCGAAATACCGCAAGGGCATCGGCCTGTCCGGCATGGCTGCCGCCGGCCAGATCAGCATGGCGATCGACCGGCCGGGCGGCCTCAGAGGCGTCGTCAATCCGCAACCCGCGACCGGCGGCGCCGATCCCGACGGGCCCGACGACGCGCGCAACAGCGTGCCGGTGCATGTGCAGACGCTCGACCGCGTCGTGTCGCTGGCGGACTACGAGAACTATGCGCGCGCCTTCGCGGGCGTCGCAAAAGCTTTCGCGTCGTGGGCGTGGTTCGGACTGACGCGCGGCGTCGCGGTGACGGTGTGCGGCGCGGGCGGCTCGGCGCTCGATCCGAACGGCGAGACGATCACCAATCTCGCGGCGGCGCTGACGAATTGCGGCAATCCACACGTGCCGCTCAAAGTGATGGCGCACCGGCAGTCGCTGTTCTCCGTCGGCGGACAGGTGCGGGTCGACGCCGATCATGACCCCGGGCTGGTGATGGACAATGTGCGCGCCGCACTGAGCGCTGCGTTCGGCTTTTCGGCGCGCAACCTCGGCCAGCCCGTGGCGCAAAGCGAAGTCATAGCCGCGATCCAGGGCACGGGTGGCGTGGTCGCGGTCGAGCTCACGCGCTTTGCGCTCAATCAAGCCGCCTGGGCGTTCCCGATCTTCGCAGCGCCGCCGACGCCCGCGTCCTTGGGCGCGTTTCGCCTTGTCGCCCGGCATCCGCTTCTCGGGCCGCCGTCCGAGTTCCTGAACGCCGGCAACACGCGGTCCGGCCGCGCCGCGGCGGGGCCTGCGACCTTGCTGCTCATCGATCCCGCGTCGCTCGGCGGACTTGGAGTCTGGCTATGAGCCTGAACGCCGACGACATCTACAGGCTTCTGCCGGCGATCTATCGCACGCGCGACGCGGCCAACGGCGAGCCGCTCAAGGCCATCCTCGGCATCGTCGCGGAGCAGGCGCAGATCCTCGCCGACAACATGCAGGACCTCTACGCCGATCAGTTCATCGAGACCTGCGCGCCCTGGGCGGTGCCCTATATCGGCGATCTCGTCGGCTGGCAGGGCCTGTTCGAGAACGTGCCGGGCACGGGAGGCGGCCGCGCCGAGGTCGCCAACACCATCGGCTATCGCCGGCGCAAGGGCACACGGATCGGGCTCGAGCAGATCGCGCAGGACGTGACCGGCAGGCCCGCCTCAGTGGTCGAGTTCTTCAAGCGGCTGGCCACGACGCAATACATGAACCACCTGAGGCCCGATCACGAGGGCTTCGTCGATCTGCGCCGGGGCATCGCGCTCGAGCGCATCGGCGGTCCGTTCGACGATTTCAACCGCACCGCCGATCTGCGCCGCATCGCGCCGCGCGCGCGCAGCGTGAGCACGCCCGATCTGGCGCCGCTGGACGTCCTGCTGCACGGCGCGGGCCGCTTCAACATTCCCGACATCGGCGCGTATGTGTGGCGCTGGAAGAGCTATCCGGTGACGCTGCAGCCCGCGTTCCGCGTCGACGACAGGCGGTATCTTTTCAGTCCGCTGGGCAACGACATGGCGCTGTTCAACGTCGTCAAGACGCGCGCCGCGTTCTCGTCGCTGACCACGCGCATGGACGTGCCGCAGCCGATCGCGCGGCGCGAGTTCCACGACAATCTCGCGCAGGTGCTGGGCGGCGCCGCGGTCGAGAGCTTCTACGGCGACAGCGTCTCGATCACGGCGGACGGCGCCCTGCTCACCGTCAACGACATCTGCGTCTGCAATCTCGAGAATGCGACCCCCACGGACTGGCCGCCCGGCGAGAACGGCAAAGTCGCGATCGATCCCGTGCTCGGGCGCATCCTGTTCCCGCCCGACCGCACGGCGCCGTCCGAAGTCCTGGTCAGCTACTGCTACGGCTTCGGCGCCGATATCGGCGGCGGAAGCTACAGCCGCATCGACGACGTCGAGGTCGATGCCGAGACGCATCTCCTCGCCGTCGTCGGCGCAGGCAGGACCGACATGTTCGGCCGGCCCTATACGCTCGCCGACGCGATCGCGGATTACAACGCCTTGCCCGCCGGCTCCAACGCGCTCGTCGTGCTCGCGGATTTCAACACCTATGCGACGGACGTGCCCCAGGCGAGCACGATCAATCTGGCGCCGGGCGGCAAGCTCTGGATCGTCTCAGCGCATGTCAGCCCCGACGGAAGCTGGTCGCCGGAAAGCGCGCGCGCGACGCTGACCGGCGATCTGGAGATCGTGGGCTTGAGCGCGTCGCCGACGAGCGGCAATCCGCCGCCGGCCGGCGAATTGATCCTGAGCGGCGTCCTCATGGCCGGCGCGATCCACGCCACCGGCGAGCCGGTCACGATCACGCTCGCCGACACGACGCTGGTGCCCGGCCTCGGGCTCACGCGCGACGGCATGCCGAAATCGCCGGGCAGCCCTTCCGTGGTGCTCGACGCCGCGGGCGGCGCGCTTGCGCTCACGCGCTGCATCACCGGGCCGCTCTTCGTCCATGAAGCGGCGAGCGCGAGCATCGAGTCCAGCATCGTCGACGCGTCGGACCGCTTCGCCGTGGCGTTCGCGGGACCGGACGGCGCGGGCGAGGGTGCGGCGTTGACGGTCTGGAACAGCACGCTGATCGGAAAGGCGCGCACGCATCTGCTCGAGCTCGGCTCCAACACGATTTTCCTGGGCGCGCGGGGCGTGCTCGATCCGTGGGACGCGGCGCTGTGGTGCACGCGTCTGCAGAAAGGGTGCCTGCGCTACTCCTTCGTGCCCGCCGACGCCATCGTTCCCGCCCGCTACCAGTGCCTGCCGAGCGGCAGCGCAAGCGAGCAGGAGACGCTTCCGAGATTCGTCTCGCTCGAATACGGCCGGCCGTCCTACGGCATGCTCGCGGGCGATTGCCCGGTCGCGGTATGGCAGGGCGCCGACGACGAGTCGGAGATCGGCGCGTTCCACGACCTGCACCTGCCGCAGGCGATGAACAATCTCGCCACGCGGTTCGGCGAATACCTGCCGTTCGCGCTCGAGGCCGGCATTTTCCTCGTTCCCTCGCACCACGCGCCGCTGGTCGTGCCCAGGCACGCCTATGGCTACGGCGCCCGGCTCGAAGGCGGGGATCTGGACGAACGCGACCTGCTCTCCCACGCCGTGGGCGCGTCGCTGATCTGAATTGGGTTTGGATGGACAAGTTGGGAACGACGCTCGCGAGGTTACCATGAAGGCCGATTTAAGCCGTCTCCGCTTCGAGCGGAGCAAGCACTACACCTCCGTGCTGATGCAGCAGGGGCGCGTGCAGCTCGATTCCGACGCCAACGAGCAGCGGCTCATAGACGAGCATTTGCGCATCAGCGAGACCATCGACGTCGTGGGTCCGGACGGCGCGCCGATCCATGCGCCGGGCTTCGCGATCGGGCTCACACCCGACGGTGCCTCGCTCACGATCGGGCAGGGGCGGTTCTACCTCGACGGCTTGCTCTGCGAGAACGGGGCGCCGCTCGATTTCACCGCGCAGGATTATCTCATCGATCCCAACACCCCGATCGGCGCGACGCTCGACGATCTGCGCGGCGGCCGGCTTCAGGCGATGCAGGTGTGGCTCGAGGCCTGGCAGCGCTTCGTCATTCCGCTCGACGATCCCGCCATCAAGGAAGTGGCGCTCGGCGAGGCCGACACGACGGCGCGCATCCAGACGGTATGGCGCGTGACCGTGCAGGGTGTTCCCGCGTCCTTCGATATCGGCGTGCTCGCGCAGAACGTGGACACGCTCAACCAGGCGCTCGGCAACCTGCGCCTGACCTCGACGGCGGACCAGGCCGCGGCGGTCACGCCGATCCAGACCGACCTCACGACGGCCTTCAACGCGATTCAGGCACGGCGAACGACAACGCCGACGTTGACGCCGACGGCCTTATCCCCCGCGTCCGTCGACAATCTGCGCCTTGTCTATGCCGGCGTCGTGAGCCGGGTCTCGAACCTCGATCTCCGGAGCATCCAGGGCGTGCAAGTGGTCCAGGCGACGACGGCGCTCGGCAATCTCATCGGCGCGCTGCCGTCGGCGGATTGCTGCGAGACCATGCGATCACGTCCGCCTACCTTGTCGCTGCCCGGAACGCTTGCCGCGCAGGTCAAGAGCACGTCGGACCAGGGCCCGTGCCTTCCGGCGCCCAACGCGGCCTATCGCGGGCTGGAGAACCAGCTCTACCGCATCGAGATCCATCAAGGTGGCGATGCCTCCACCGCGACTTTCAAATGGTCGCGCGACAACGGCTTCGTGGTGACCGGCGTGCGCGGCGAGTCCGGCAGCACGCTGACCGTCGACAGCCTCGGCCTCGACGCCAATTTCGGCTTCGCGCCGGGCCAGTGGGTCGAGATCTCCGACGACAGCGACGAGTTCGCGTTGCCGCCGAACAGGCCGGGCACGCTGGTGCAGATCCAGGCGACCGATCCGACCCGCATGCAGGTGACGTTGCCCGGCACCGCGCCGAGCGTCGATACGATCAACGGCCACGCCAAGATGCGGCGCTGGGACCAGACGACGGGCACGAGCGCGGGCATCGCGCTGGCGCCGGGGAGCTGGATCGAGCTGGAGAACGGCATCCAGGTGGTGTTCTCGGCCGACGGCCTCTATCAGAGCGGCGACTACTGGCTGATCCCCGCGCGCACGGCCACCGGCGACATCGAATGGCCGCCGGCCGACAGCGACGGCCAGCCCGCGCAGCCCGCAGCCCGGATCGTCGTCCATCGCGCGCCGCTCGCCTGCCTGCATCTCGACCAGGACCAGCTCGTCGTGGAGGATTGCCGGCGGATCTTCCGTCCGCTGGTGGAGATCGTACCGCCCGTCGTGCCGAACGCGATGCATGTGAAGACGATCAGCTGGACCCACGACGATTTCATCAGCTGGACCCAGCTCATCTCGTCCGGCCTGACCATCGGCTTCGACAAGGCGCCGAACCCGCTGATCAACGACGCGAACTTCATCGTCACGCTCGAGCTGCCGGTGTGGAACACATTCGGCTTCATCTTCCCGCACCCGGTGCACACTCCCGTTCATACCACGTTGCCGACGACAAACGAGGGATCCTCCACCAACGCCGGCAACGAGACGGCGCGCCTCGCGACCCAGGCGATACAGCCGCCGCCGTCCACGACCGCAACCTCGACCGTGATGCTGGACAAGGCCGCGACCGTTTCACCCACCCTCATGCGCGCGGCGACGGTCTCGGCAACCACACCGATCGCGAAGACGGGCGTGCAGAATACCGGCGTGCTGAATACCGGCGCCGCGTCGACCGCCGCCACGACGGCAACCCCGCCGCCGCCACCGCCACCATCGCCGCCGCCACCACCGCCGCCACAGACCGTCGACCCCGCGGCCACTTCGGCATCCAAGACCGCGTTGCAACAGAGCATATCCGTGATCTCCGGCGCCGGCGCGCCGACGGGATCGGTGGGGCCGGGCCCGAACGTCGACTTCACAACGGCGTCGCAATGGACCTTGAGCAACGCAGGCGTCGATACAGAGGGACCGACCCAGCTGGATCCGGGTGACACCTTGATCGTCGTCGATCCGATCTTCACGCTGCCGCAACGCCTCGGCTATGCACGCCAGCCCTACGTCATCGACGGCAGCATCAGCGACGACGGCACGGGCAGCGGCGTGCGCTGGATCGTGAGGCCGGAAGTGAACCTCTATGTCGCGCCGCTTCTCGTCACCGCGCAGCGCATGCTGGCGCTCGGGGTCTATCCGCGCCTGCGCATCGCGCTGAAGGGGCGCATGATCACGGCGACGGGCACGGGTGGCGAGATGCTCTATCTCGACGGCCAGTGCTTCGGCAAGAGCACGGACGGCTCGCAGCGTCTCGACCTCGTCCTGCCGTCGGGCAACGGCGAGAAGGCGAGCGACTTCGAAAGCTGGGTCTATGTCGTGCCGCAGCCGACGATCTCACTCACGCTCACCCCCGCCGTCGTCGCCGTCAACCAGGGCGATTCGCAAATCGTGGCCGGCAAGGCCACGCTCAGCTTCCCCGCGCTCAGCGACATGCAGGTCACCTTCTCCGTCGCCGACGACGTGGCATCGATCGTCGAGTTCGATCCGGCTTCCGTCACCATTCCCAAGGGTGCGAGTGAAGGGGACACGCAGATCCGGGTCATCGGTCAGCCCGGCACAGCGCTTCCGCCGCAGATATCGATCACGGCGACGCTGGCCGGCGGCAACACGGCTTCCGCGATCCTCGGCTGGTCGATCGCCCAGTCGTGACGGCGATGCGCGCGGTGTGGTCGTTCTGGAGCGTGCCGTTCGAGCGCTTCTATTGGCGCCATTGGGGGAGCGTGGAGAACCATCTGCTCGCCTGGGTGATCTCGGTCAATGCGGCGAGCCGGCACTATGCCGACACGATGCTCGTCACCGACACGCGGGGCAAGGCGCTTCTGGTCGACGCGCTCGGACTTCGCTTCGCGCAGGTCTCGACAGCGCTCGATCGGCTCGACGGCGCCGATCCGGGGCTTTGGATGACGGGCAAGCTCGTCGCCTATGGCCTGCAGGACGAGCCTTTCGTGCACCTCGATTCCGACGTGTTCCTGTGGCGCCGGCTCCCGCCCTCGCTCGAGCGCGCGCCGGTGCTCGCCCAGCATCTCGAACGCCACGCCGACGGCAGGGCGGTCTATTGTTGTCCGGGCGGGCTGGAGGCTTCCTTCGCCGCGGCCGGGGGCGTGCTGCCCGAGGAATGGCTGTGGGCGCGCAGCCAAGGACCGATCGTGCGCGCGCAGAATTGCGGCATCCTGGGCGGCCAGCACGTCGATTTCCTCAAATACTACGCGCAAAGCGCGCTCGCCGTGATCGAGGCGCCGGGCAACGCCGCCGCGTTGGAAAACGTCGCCGACAAATGGCAATTCAACTACCTCAGCGAACAATTCCTGCTGTCGGCGATGCTGGATTTCCACCGCCACCATCCGGAGTCGCCGTTCCGCGGCGTGCACGCGCGCCATCTTTTCGAGTCCTGGGGCGATGCGCTGGATCCGCAAAGCGCGCAGTCGCGCGGCTTCACCCATCTCATGGCCGGCGCCAAGCGCGCGCCGTCCGTGATGCAGCGTATCGCGCGGCGCGTCGAGCGCGACTGGCCCGACTACCGGTCGCGCTGCAGGGCGCTGGCCGGCGCGGCGTGAGGAGGCGACGATGCAAACGCGCCAGCTGTTGCGAAGGCCCGCATCACAGGCGCCGGCTGCTTGTCCATCTCAAGCCGCGCCGCGTGCGCGGCACGAGTCAACAGACGCGGCGAGCGTATGGTTCGACTTCGCCTCGCTCTCGGTGAACGGTGCGCCGCTTCGCCGCAAGCTCGCGGTCGGTTCCCCCCACGACGCGGCGGAGAGCGAGGCCGACCGGGTAGCCGAGCACGTGATGCGCATGCCGGAAACGGGGCCGGTGCTGCAGCGCGCCTGCGTGGCCTGCGAGAAGGAAGACGAGAAACTCCATCGCAAGGAGACCGGTGCCGGGCCGGCGGAGGCGCCGGGCATCGTCGAGGACGTCGTCTCGTCGGGCGGCAGCCCGCTCGACGCGGCGACGCGCGCCTTCATGGAGCCGCGCTTCGGCCATGATTTCTCGCGCATCCGCGTCCATACGGACGCCCGCGCGGCGCAATCGGCGAGCGCCGTCAACGCGCGCGCCTATACCGTCGGCAGCGACATCGTGTTCGGCGGCGGCACCTATGCGCCGCATTCGCAGTCCGGACGCGCGCTGCTCGCCCATGAGCTCGCGCATACGATCCAGCAGGGCTCTTCCGCGGCGCGTCCGGTCGTCCGGCGCGAACTCATGGCCTATAACGCCCAGCACACGGAAATGCTTCCTACCGGCCCGGAAGAGACGGGCGTGACGTCCATTGAAACAAGCGGCGACGCGGCAACCGTTCGAACGGCGTTGAATGCGTTGATCAACGCCGGGAAGGTCGCGACGCGCACCTTTGGCGGCGGGACGATTTTCACGAATCGATCTGCGACACGCAACGAGCTTGAACTCGCTCTGGCGTCCTTTGCCCCGCGCTCGGCGATGGTAGACGCGTTGCTCAACGAGCATAACCTTTATTTGTATGCCCACAGCGAAGTCACCCGATACCACGGCCTTTTCTCGTTCGAGATGGGCAGGCGAACGGATATCGCTGAAAGACAGGTCCGCCGGCCGCTGACGGCACAAGAGCGCACGGAGGCACGTATCGCGTTCGGCACCAGCCTCGACCTGGACGCCATAACGCTCGTGGAAGACGAGCTCATGTCCACCGGCGGGTATATCCGCACAACGCCGGCCGCGATATACGGCCCGCCCGGGTTCTTCAACGGTTTGAATTTCCCGAATCTATTGATCCACGAACTGACGCATTCGTGGCAGTATCAACATGGCGTCTCGCTCGCTACCACGACCTATCATGCGATCTTTTCAACCTACTACTACGGCGACGAAGCGGGACTTCTCGCCGCCGCCAAGGCCGGAAAGCATTTCAAGGATTTCAATACCGAGCAACAGGGAGACATCGTGGAAGATTACTACAAGCGCGTGAAGAGCGGGCAACCGACGACGGCTTGGCTTCCATTCATCAAAGAAGTCCAGCATCCGTGACATTGCCTTGAGAATGTGATGCCGGAGCAGGTAGCATGATCTGCTTCTCGACGTAGGAACGGCGCGTGGAAGATTTGCTGCGACGGATCGGCGTGGTGCTGCCGATCGTCCAGGCTCCGATGGCGGGCGTCTCCACGCCCGAGCTTGCGGCGGCGGTGAGCGAGGCGGGAGGCCTCGGCTCCATCGCCGTCGGTGCCGTCGACGCCGCGGGCGCGCGCGCGATGATCGACACCACGCGGGCCGGGACGCGCAAGCCCTTCAACGTCAACGTCTTCTGCCACAAGCCGGCGACGCCGGACCGCGCGCGCGAAAGCGCCTGGCTCGGCGCCTTGCGGCCGGCATTCGCGCGTTTCGGCAAGGCGCCGCCCGCGGCGATCGGCGAGATCTATGCGAGCTTCGTCGCCGATCCGGCGATGCAGGACCTGCTCGTCGAGACGAGGCCGTCCGTCGTCAGCTTTCATTTCGGCCTGCCCGCGGCGCGCGTGATCGCGCGGCTGAAGGCGGCCGGCATCGTTCTCTTCTCGACCGCGACCAATATCGACGAAGCCCGGGCGGCGGCGGACGCGGGCGTCGACGCGATCGTGGCGCAGGGCTTTGAGGCCGGCGGCCATCGCGGCGTGTTCGATCCGGCCGCGCCGGATCCGCAACTGGGCATTCTCGCGCTGACGCGGCTGCTCGTGCGCGGGGCCCCGCTGCCCGTCATCGCCGCCGGCGGGATCATGGACGGCGCGGGCATCGCGGCCGCCTTGAAGCTTGGTGCGGTGGCAGCCCAGCTTGGGACGGCCTTCGTCGCTTGTCCGGAATCGAGCGCGGACGCGGCGCACCGCGCGGGCCTCGCGGATCCCGGTGCCGCGCACACCACGATGACGACTGTGTTTTCCGGACGCCCGGCGCGCGGTCTTCCCAATGCGATGACGGAGCTTGAGCATGGTGCGCTCGCGGGTCTCGCGGTGCCCGACTATCCAATAGCCTATGACGCCAACAAGGCTCTCGCTGCCGCTGCGAAAGCGAAGCAGGATTTCAGCTTCGCCGCGCAATGGGCCGGGCAGGGCGCGCCTCTCGCGCGCGCAATGCCTGCTCGCGATCTGGTCGCGACGCTCGCCCGCGAGCTCGCGGCCGCGCGCGGCTAGTGCGTCCTCAATTCACCCTTTGCGGCGAGCCGAAATCCCACGGCGGATCGAGCTCGGGGAAATCGTCGGCGGTGACGCGAATCTCGCCGTTGGATTCGACGAGCTTCAGCCGGTACTTCACGGCCGCGATGAGATGAAACGCATAGCGGAACCTGCGATAGGTCTCGACGAGATAGGAGCCGGGACCGTCGCCGGTCCACAAGGCTTTGCGGATCGCGGCGTGCTCGATCGCGCAGACGACGAGGCGGCTTCCGTCCACGGCGGGAATCCGCACCGTATCGGTCGTGTCGTCGAAGATCGCGTGGTTTGAATGAAATTTTATCGACATCGGCCTTCAGGCTTTCTCTGCCCACCGACCCCGCTGGGCGGCAGGATAGGCATCGCGCGCGGCGGATCAAATCAAATTTTGGAAACATGCCGGTCGAATCTTGCGGGGCCTGCGGATATCCTGGCGGCCCGGGGCGTTTCCTAAGGTCGTTTGCGAGGGATGCATGCATGGCCGCCAGGAAGAAAACGAAGAAGCGCAAGGCTCCCGCCAAGGCGCGCCATGCCGCCCGCGACGAGGGCGAGGCCAAGCTGAGCGCGCGGCCGATCTGGCAGGGGCATCTCAAGCTGTCGCTGGTGTCGTGCCCGGTGGCGCTCTACGGCGCGGCATCGCGGGCCAACGACGTCTCGTTCCACCTCTTGAACCCCAAGACCAACAACCGCATCCGCATGATCCCGACCGATCCGGACACGGGCCCCATCGAGCGCGCCGACCTGGTGAAGGGCTACGAGATCTCCAAGAACAGCTACGTCGTCGTCACGCCCAAGGAGCTCGACGCCGTCAAGCTCGAGACCACGCACACCATCGACATCGAGCGCTTCGTGGACGCGAACGACATCGACCGGCTGTTCTGGAACAATCCTTACTACCTGGTGCCGAGCGAGAAGACCGGGCTCGACGCCTACACCGTCATCCGCGACGCGCTGGAAGAGACCGGGCGCATCGCGCTCGGCCGCGTGGTGATGCACACGCGCGAGCGCCTCGTGGCGCTGGAGCCGCGCGGCAAGGGCATTGTCGCGACCACCTTGCGCATGCGCGACGAGGTCGTCGATCCCGCGCAGGCCTTCGCCGACATCCCGGCCGCCAGGCCCGACAAGCGCATGATCGAGATCGCGACCAAGATCATCGAGCAGCAGGAAGGCCCTTTCGACCCCGACGTGTTCGAGGACCGTTACGAGAAGGCGTTGCGCGATCTCATCCGCCGCAAGGAAAAGGGCGAGAAGATCGTCACCGCCGAGCCGGTCGAAGACACCAACGTCATCGACCTGATGGCGGCGCTGAAGAAGAGCCTGAAGCACAAGGGCCGCGCCGAGGAGACCGCACGCCGCGTGAAGAAGCGGGCGCATAGGTAGGGTTTAAATTGGATGGGTCATGCTTCGAGGCACCGCTGCGCGGTGCACCTCAGCATGACGAGCTTGTTTCTATAAGTAGGCACGTCACCCTGAGGTGCGAGCCGAAGGCGAGCCTCGAAGGGCGACGTGCCGTTTCAACACCCGCAAACATTGCTACGCGATCTTCTCCGCCTTCTCCTTCTTGATCTCCCGCGCCGGCTTGTCCTCGCGCAAACCCTTGAAGGACGCCTGGCGGACGTTGCCGTCGCCGGTCCAGCCGGCGAACTCGATCTCGGCGACGAGGACCGGCTTGACCCAATGGACCTCGCGGCCGCGTCTGGGCGCACCCGCGCCGCCGAACGGGCTCTTCGCCGCTTCCTGCGTCTTCAGGCGCGGCAGGAGCAGGGCCACCTTGTCGCGGCCGAAACCGGTGCCGACCTTGCCGACATAGACGAGATGCGCCCCGCGATGCACGCCCACGAGCAGCGAGCGGAAGCGGCCCTCGGTCTCGTCCCAGCCGCCGATCACGACCTCCTGTCCGGCGCGGCATTTGGACTTCATCCAGTCGTTGGTGCGGCCGGAGCGGTAGGGCGCGTCGAGCCGCTTGGAGACGATGCCTTCGAGCGACATGCGGCACGCCGAGTTCAGCATCGCCTCGCCGCCGGTCGAGAAATGCTCGACATACTGGATGTTTGCTCGCTTGGCGCGCGAGAGCATGCGCTTCAGCCGCGCCTTGCGTTCGGACAGCGCAAGCTTGCGCAGATCCTCGCCGCCCGCGAACAGCAGATCGAAGACGAAGAAGACGAGCGCGTCGCTCCTGCCGTCCGACAGTGCGGCTTGCAGCGCGGCGAAGTCCGGCGCGCCGTCTTGGCCGAGCGCCACGATCTCACCGTCGATCAGGCAATCGGGCAGAGCCTGCGCCTCGCGCGCGATGGCCGCGAACTTCTCCGTCCAGTCGAGCCCCTTGCGCGTGCGCAGCACCGCGCGGCCGTCCGCGACGCGCAGCTGCATGCGGTAGCCGTCGAACTTGACCTCATGGCCCCATCCCTTGCCGTCGGGCGGCCGGGCGACGAGCTTAGTGAGCTCAGGCTCCACGAAGCGGGGCGGCTTGGCGGCTTTTGCCATCTCTAGCCGCCGCGCTTGAAATATTGCACGGCACGCTCGTGCTTTTCGGCCGCCGCGCGCGAGCGGAACGTGCCCAGGTTGCGGCGCTTGCCGGTCTTGGGGTCCTTCTTGCGCGAATAGAGGCGGTATTGGCCCGATTTCAGTTTGCGGATCATGACGCGGCTCCGGATTTCCATCTTGAAAGAACGGCTCCATCCGTCAAGCGTTGCACCGCGCGTGGGCTGTCTGCAAAGTGGACGACGTCTGGAAATCTGAAACCGGGGCGGACGATGAAGTTCTTGATCTTTGCGCTTTGTGCGGCGATCGCGCTTGGGTATGAACAGGCATCGGCGGAGGCTTGGAAACCATCTTCAGGTCATGCGCAAATGCCGATATGGCCGGGGACGCCACCCGATGCCAAGCCGATGCCGGGGCCGGAAGACCTGGCGAAGGTCAGCCATCTCGTCGCCGGGCGCCCCTGGATCGCGGTCCTGAAGGTCTCGCAGCCGACGATGACGGTCTATTCTCCGGCTGCGAAGAATACCGAGGCCGCGGTCGTGGTGCTTCCCGGCGGCGGCTTCGAGGTGCTGGCGATCGACCTGGAAGGCACCGAAGCGTGCGACTGGCTGACATCCAAGGGCATCACCTGTGTTCTCTTGAAGTATCGCGTGCCCAGCGAGCCTTATGACTGGCACTGCGATTGCCGCCCCGACGGTCTTGCGACACCGACGCGGTCATTGGAGGATTTGCAAAGGACCATCGGGCTGGTGCGCCTTCACGCCAAGGAATGGCATGTCGATCCGCACAAGATCGGCGTGCTCGGGTTTTCGGCCGGCGGATACCTGGCCGCGGAAATCAGCACGAGATATCGCAAACGCCTGTACGCGCCGCTTGATGATGCCGACAAAGAGAGCGCCCGCCCGGATTTTGCCGTGCTCGTCTATCCGGGGCATCTCGCGCCGGACAAGACGTACAGCAACACTCTGAACCCGAATGTTCCTGTCACCCGTGAAACGCCACCCACGTTCCTGGTGCAGGCGGAAGACGACGAAGTGGACGGTGTGAATCAATCACTGGCCTACTACGCGGCCCTGCGCAGAGCCGGCGTGCCGGTGGAGATGCATCTGTACGCGCAAGGCGGGCATGCGTTCGGCTTGCGGCGAACGGCGTTTGCGATCACCGACTGGCCTCGATTGGTCGAGGCCTGGCTGCACACCATCGGGATGACGCCGCGGTAGCGGTTGCCTCATCCGCGGCGGGTTCCCCAACCGCTTCCGCCCCGCACGAGCTTGATGACCGCGAGAAGGAGGATGGCGCCGATCGTTGCGTTGATGATCGCGGAGGCTATTCCGGCGCCCAAATGAATATTCAGTCTGGGCAGCAACCAGTCGCCGATGAACGCGCCGACGATTCCGACGATGATGTCGCCGATGATGCCGAGGCCGGTGCCTTGCACGATCTGGCCCGCGAGCCAGCCGGCAATCAGGCCCACGACAAGAATGATGATGAGACTTTCGCCTGACATTGCTTATGGCTCCAAGTTTTGCGCGCGGCGATCGACCGCCGGAAGGCGGAAAATCGGAATCGGGCGCGGTCGAAGGGGAACTGTACGCGCGCTGCAAACGTAGAGCCGCGGCAAGATCGAAACTGAGCAGAATTGCTCATTGTCGAAGAATTCGCAGCGCCCGGCGCGCGGGGATATTCGCCGGAATGGTCAATTCTGCTCAGCCGTTCCGGACCACGGCGTCCATCCCGCCAACCTCCGGGATTCGCATCGCTTCCCCCTATTGCGCGCAATCCCGGCTTTAGACCCCGGCCGGGCCAGCCGGCGTGGTCGCATTACGACCGCTTTTGCCGCCGCTGGTACTGGCGCTAGAGCAGGCTGTCTTCGATTTGACCCGCTCAATTTAATGTCATGGCCCGCGACTGCGGGCCACCCAGTTGGGTTCTGCACGGTCTTGGAATGACTCGCGCGGAGACGCGCAGATCGCGGAATTGTGCTTTTCCTCCGTGATCTGCGCGTCTCCGCGTGATCCATTTGCGAGAGCAAAGCAGGCGTTATCTGGGTGGCCTGCAGTCGCGGGCCATGACAGTTTTTTTTGATTCCAACCGATCACAACTGCTCTAGAAGCGGAGCCGTCCGATCCGATTGACGAGATGGCGTCCGCGATGTCGGCGAAGACAATCAAGATCGCACTCGCTCTGCCCCGAGGGTGGCGGATGTCTGTTTGTCGATTTGCGGACGATCAGGAGAAGAGCACCGTGAATCGCGTCCCGGCGCCGTTCTCGTCGCGCCCGAACCGCAATTCGCCGCCGATCTTTGTAACGAAGGACCGGATGATCTTCATTCCCAGCCCTTTGCAGGCGGCGGGATCGAACCCTTCCGGCAGGACGGAGCCGTCATTGCCGACCGACAGCGCGTAGCCCTTTCCGGCTTGCCCTTCCAGCCGGACCGAGATGTTTCCACGGCCGTGCTTGGCCGCGTTGGCGATCAGCTCGCTGACGATGAAGCCGAGCGGAATGCCTGTCGCCACCGGAAGCGTGAGTTCGACCGCCTCGATCTCGATGGGGCGCTCGGGCTGGCCGTGCGGAGACAGCATCACGGCGAAGTCGCGACATAGGTCTTCGACATAGCTCTTGAACACGACGGCTTCGGCGCCGTCGAAGCTGTGAAGGCGGCGATGGACCCGCGCGATCATGGCGACGCGATTGGCCGCGACGGACAGTTGCGCGGCCGCCTCGGGATGCTCCGCTGCCCTGCTTTGCAGCGACAGCAGGCTCACGACCGTCTGCAGCGCGTTCATCAGCCGGTGATCGGCTTCGCGGCCGAGGTTCTCCTGGTGCCGGAGCAATTCGTCCTTTTCGTCCAGCCTGGCGTCCCGGTCGGCCAGATCCTGCCGCAGCCCGATCTCCCTGCTGGTCTGGCGCTGCAGCGCGCGTTGATAATAGGCGACGGGGTCGAATGCGGGACTCGAGCGAATGAGCTCCGGATGTTTGGGTTCACCGTGCAGGTGCAAGACAGTCATCTCATCGGTCCTTCGGGCAGCCCCTGCCACGCCCGCACCCTGACGCTAGGCCCGCACGCCGGCGAAGACTGTGCACAATAGCTCACATGGAGAGCGCGCCGGCCGTCGACGGCCGGGGGAACCCAGCAGCTCAGCCCTTGATGTGCGGCTGGTCGTGGAGAACCAAGTTCAACAGCGAGGTATTGACCTTGATGCCGCCATTGTACTCGATCAAGCCGAGCTTGCGGAACTTGTTCATGAAGAAGCTGACGCGCGAACGCGTCGTGCCGATCATCTCGGCCAATGTTTCCTGACTGATCTTGGCGATCATCGGTTCCGGCTTGGTGTCCTTGCCGAAATTCGCCAGCAGCAGGAGCAGCCGCGCCAGACGCTTTTCGCTCGAGTTGAAGAGCTGGTCCACGAGATCGGCCTCGACGCGGATCGTGCGGCTCAGGAGGTGGGCGATGAACATCTCGGAAAACGCCGGTTCGTCGTGCAGAACGCGGGTGATCGCGGCTTTCTTGATGTGAACGACGGATGCCTCGCTCATCGTGGCTGCCGTCATGATGCGGCGGCGCTGGCCGGCAAGGCATCCTTCGCCGAAAAAATCACCGGTGCTCAGGATGGCGACGACCGCCTCCTTGCCCTGCGGCGAGACGACGGTCAGCTTCACCTTGCCTTGCTGGATGTAGAACACCGCTTCTGCCGCTTCGCCCTGGGAGAAGACGATCTCGCCTTTGCGGTGCTTGGCGACGCGGCGGCCCTCGCCGACCTTGGCGAGAAAGGCTTTCGGGTCGAATACGGCTTTTCGTTTTGGCGGCATCTTCAAATGGCTTTCAGGGAGGCCGCGGCAAAAACGCCTGCACCCGGTTCGCCAAAATAATGGCGATGGGATCCTCCAGACGTTCTTGTAACACGGAACTGCGCAAAACGCTGCATGTGCGGAACGAACGGCGTCGAGGCGCGTTTTAACCAGCGACGGATCAGCTATCCGCCTGCGTGTTTTCCCCCAGCGCACTCGCTTCGGCCCTCAACGGCGGATCCGGCGCAACAAAACACTCTTCTTAGAGCTTTTCGGAGCGTCGGGCGGCATCGCGCCGCCTGAATGGCTTCCGCAAATCAGGACATCGGCATGAAAATGATTCTCAAATCCGCGATCGCGATCGCGGCCCTTTCCAGCGCCACGGCGCTGGTTCCAAGTTCGGCCCTGGCCGGCGCCGTCGGCGTGACGATCGGCATCGGCGTGCCGTCGCCCGTCTATGTTTCGCCCTACGGCCCCGGCTACGTCGCCTATGACGACGATTACTACTACGATCCGATCTTCATCGGCGGATCGTGGTATCACGGTCCCTATCGCTGGCGGATGCATGAAGGTCAGCGCGAGTTCCTCGTCAATGGCGGCTGGCGTCGCAACGAATGGCGCGGCGGCGCAATGCCGAACACGATCATGTTCCGCAACGGCGGCTCGTTCCGAGGCGGCCGCAACGAAGGCTTCGGCGACGCGAACCGCATCAATGCGCGCTTCCATCCCGGCAACGACATGCGCGACGACCGCCGCGATCTGAAGGCCGATCGCCGGAACATGAGAGACGATCACAAGGACGTCCGGCAGGATCGCCGCGACATGCGCGACGACAAGCGCGACGGCAACAACCACGACGGCGACCACCCGCACAACTGATCGGGCAAAGTCCGGCAATCGGAAAGAAGAGTTCTCCGCCAACGCGGGGAACTCTTTTTTGCATCATCGATGCCTGGTTCAGGTTTCGATCGAGGCGGGCGCCTTCATGCCTGGTCGCGCGAACGCGCTTTTAGTCAAGGCAAAACGGCAGGCCGCAGCATCAAATCGTTCGCGCCCTCAACGGATCGAATGGTGCGCGAGCGGGTTCTCATAGCGAGTGAGCGCGTTGGCGCTTGCCCTAACCGGCGCTATTTCCCCTCGGAACCTCGCGCAGGCATATTTTGAGGAATGGACTTATGTTGACTAGAACGAACATGTTGCTTGCCGCGTCGATCGTCGCGCTGAGTGCCGCTTGCGCCGCCGTCGCACCGGCCGAAGCCGCACCCCATGGCGTCAATGTCGGCACATTGACCTGCGGCGTCGCCAGCGGCTGGGGCTTCGTCTTCGGCTCCTCCAAGGATCTGCATTGCACGTTCCGCCAGAACGACCGGCGCGCCGAGCACTACACCGGCTCGATTTCCAAGTTCGGCGTCGATATCGGCTATACCGAAGGCGGCGTCCTGATCTGGGGCGTCTTCGCGCCGAGTTCGGACACGCGCGCCGGCGCGCTTGACGGCGATTATGTCGGCGCCACCGCCGGCGCGACGGTCGGCGTGGGCCTGGGTGCGAATGTGCTGGTCGGCGGCTTCGACCAGTCCTTTGCCTTGCAGCCGCTCAGCGTATCCGACAATCGCGGCTTGAACGTCGCGGCCGGCGTCGGCTCGATCAGCCTCCACCATTCGCAATGAACTGCGACTGCGCGGGCCGAAAGGCCCGCGCAGCGTTGGCCGGCGGCGAAACTGTGACCCGCGCACTTGACAGCGAGCGCGCGCATGGCCATCTATGCAAAAGCGTCTTGAGGCGCGAACTCTCGTTCGACGACCCGGAGAGTGTCCGCCTCAAGCAAGCCCTGAACCATCCACGTAAGACCAATACGGCGCAGGGGCGCGCATTGCTGGTGGTCGTCCACAGCGAAAGCAAGATGAAAGCCACGAGACAGCCGCAGCGGGCGTTTGCCGCAAATCGGCACCAAAGACCCGACAAGACGCCGGCGGGAACGACGAACCGGGGATCGAAAGACGATTTGGAACATTGGCGCCGGCGCCATCAGCACTATCTGAACCTCGCGGAAAACGCGGGAAATGCGGACAGGGTCGACCGCGAAAACTACTGGCAGCACGCCGAGCATTTTCACAGGCTGATTGCCGCCGGAGCGGACTCACGCCGTCACGCGGGCATTGCCGCGGCCGAGCCTGTCTTCGCCCCCGCGTTGATTGACGGGATCGACTCGACCTCCGCCAAGGTGCCGGCCGCTCCGATCGCGGGGTCACAGGGGGTAAGATGACTTATGTAGCGCCCATCGCCTCCATGGAGCCGACGCCGCAGACGGCCGCCCTGTCTCGCAACGAGCGGGCGATTTTGGACGAGCTCGTCGAAGTGCTCTCGGCGCACCCCCGCGGGGTCCGGCGCTGGGTGGTGATGCGCTCGATCCGCGCGAGCAGGACCAAGCGCGGGCGGGATATTCCCCACAAATTCGAAGACGAGGTGGAACGGACTTTCCGCCGGCACTGCTCCACCGCCGCGGAACCGCACCCGGCGGAGCCGGGCGGCGCGCGCTTCTACCGGCCCAAGGAAACGGCCGGCGAGGTTTGGGCGATCATACCCCTGGCCGTGACCGACCCGACGGCCGCCATGCCGCATCCGATGTCTGCCGAGCCGGATGACGGTCACACGTAGAGCGTCTTGGCTCGCTCCAACACGCTCTGCCGGGGAAAGAGGATGGTCGCGGTCGTCCCGGCCCCCGGCACGCTCTCGATCGACAAGCTGGCGCCGTGAAGTTCTGCGAATTGCTTGGTGAGGGGAAGGCCCAGACCGACGCCCTCGTATCTGCGCGCGAGCGACGAGTCGATCTGACCAAAGCGCTCCAGCGCTTTTGGAATGCTGTCCGGCTCCATTCCGATTCCGGTGTCGCTGAAGGTGATGGCAAGTCCGGCCTGGACGACGGCGGCAAGGATCCGCACCTGACCGCCATGCGGCGTGAACTTCACCGCGTTCGATAGCAGATTGAACAGCATCTGACGCAGCCGGCGCCGGTCCGCCATCAGGAATGCCGGCTCGACATCGCACTGGATGCTGACGGATTCCTTTTGTGCCATCGGCTCGATGGCCTCGACGCATTCGTCGATCATCGCACCGAGCTCGATGGGCTCCAGATCGAGCTCGAGCTCTCCCGAATCCATGCGCGAAATGTCGAGAATGTCGTTGATGACGCCGAGCAGATGCGAACCGCTGCCGTGGATGCTCTGGGCATATTCCTTGTAGCGCGCGCTTCCCATCGGGCCGAACATCTCGCCTTTGAGGATATCGGAAAACCCGATGATCGCGTTCAGCGGCGTGCGCAGTTCGTGGCTCATGGTCGCCAGGAATCCGCTCTTCGCGCGGCTGGCCGCTTCCGCGCGGGTCAGTGCCTCGGTGAGCTCGTCGGCGTTGCGGCGCAATTCGTGCTCGGCCAGCACACGGTCCGTGACGTCGACGATGGCGCCGACGAAGCTAACTTTTCCGTCGCGCGGCAGGATGTGAATATAAGGTATGGCGAAGCGCAGCTCGCCGTCCTTGCGGCGTGGACGCCAGATGCGCTTCCCGTCATAGGGGCGCACGATGCCGGACGAAATCATGGCGTTCAGCGCCGGCCGCTCCTCGCCGCTCAACAGGTCGAAGACGGTGAGGCCAGGGATGTCTTCCCGCGCATATCCCAAATGCTCGAGCGCCGCTTTGTTGAGGTCGAGCACGCGCAACGAGGCGCTGCCTTCCCACAACCACATCGGCACCGGATTGTTGTCGAACATCAGCTTGAAGGCGTCTTCGTTGCGCCGGACATCCGTGACGTCGACGCAGATCGAAACAGTGCCGCCATCGGGCGTGCGCCGGTCCTGTACCTGCAGCCAATGGCCGTTGTTCAGATCCTGGATGCGCGAACCTTCGCCCCTGGCGCGCATGGCCATGCGTTCGTCGAGCCACGCCTCTTCACGCCCGTTCGCCTCGGCGTAATGGCCGCCGCGCAGATCCTCTTTCAGCATCTCGCGGAACTGGATGCCGCGGCGCAGAATCTTCAGGCAGGTGCCCGAAATGTCTTCGTAGGGCTTGTTCCACAGATAGAGCCGGTCGGATTTGTCGTAGAACGCGATGCCGGCGGGAAGTGCTGCGATGGCGTTGCGAAGCCTGTGGTCCGCGCGGATTTTTGCGCGCAACAGGAAGCCTGCCGCGATGATCGCGCAGATCAGCAATCCGATGAAGAACTCGAGTTCGAGCACGGGCCGGAAAAGCCTGGGTGTTCCGATGTGACACGGTAAGCAGTTGGAGTAAACGCAACCTTTATTTTTGCCGTGCCGTGGCCGCGATAGCGCGCGCGTGATCGCCTGTGGATTGCCCCCGGGAACGGGGCTGCGCCAATGGCGGCCATCGCGATCCCTGACCCGAAAGCGGCCATTCCTGCCGCGCGCTTCGAACGTCGAAAAAAATTTGCAGGGCGATGTCGATTTCCGGCAAGCTCGTTCGTCGTCACTATGAGGCGCCAAAGGGGCGGGCTCGGACAAGGAGACGGACGATGCGTGTGATGGTGTTCTTCAAAGGCCCGGAAATCAGCGAAATGACCCCCACGCCCGAGATGCTCGAGGCGTTCAAGGCGATGGACGTGTTCACCGAGGAGCTGGTCAAGGCCGGTGTCTTCGTGGCCGGGGCGGGTCTCAAGCCCTCGGCGCAGTCCAAACGCATCGCCATCAATGGCAAAAAGCGCACGGTCATCGACGGGCCGTTCGCCGAGGCCCGCGAGATGGTCGCCGGCTTCTCGATCTGGGAGGTCAAGGACATGGACGAGGCCTTGGCCTGGGTCGCGCGCATGCCTGCCCAGTCGGACCGCCCGGGCGAGATCGAGATCCGGCCGTTCTACGAGGCGACCGATCTGGCGGATTTCGTGACGCCCGAGGAACTCGCGAGCGCCGGCCGTCCCGGAGAGCGCGGAAAGCTCGGCGTCGCCTAGCCGCGTTGGGTATCGATATGACCGCGCAGATCGAAAATTATATTTCCGGCCAACCCGAACCGAAACGCAGCGACATGCGGGCGTTGCACCGCATCGTCCTGCAAATGATGCCAGGGTGTAGACTATGGTTCCTGGACGGCAAAAACAGTGACGGTAAAACCGTCTCCAATCCCAATATCGGGTATGGGCTCCACACCATAAAATATGCCGATGGAAAAACCCGAGAGTTCTATCAAATCGGTCTCAGCGCGAACACGACCGGAATCTCCGTCTACATCCTTGGCATCGAAGACAAGAAATACCTGACCCGGGCATTTGGAAAGAAACTCGGCAAGGCGAGCGTGAGCGGGTATTGCATCAAGTTCAAGGCGCTAAAGGATGTAAACGTCGCCGTGCTCGAAGCGGCAATACGATATGGGGTTGAGGCCACGAGTGAAAACTAGTTTGCCCATGGGGTCTGGCTAGCTTGCCTTCGCTGCGGCCTTGGCCGAAAAAGCGGTGTGAGCGCAGACGAGACGCACCGGGCGATCGAGGCGACCTTTCGCATTGAACGGGCCAGGCTCATCGCGGGCTTGGCCCGGATGGTGCGCAATATCGACCTTGCCGAGGAGCTGGCGCAGGACGCGCTGGTCACGGCCCTCGCCGAATGGCCGAGGACCGGCGTTCCCGCCAATCCGGGCGCCTGGCTGATGGCCGCCGCCAAGCGGCGCGCTATCGACTGGGTTCGTCGCGACAGGATGCGCGAGCGCAAGCACGAGGAGATCGCGCGGACGCTGGACGAGTCCGACGGCACGGCTGGACCGGAGCTTTGGGCGATCGAAGCGGCCATGGATGATGATCTCGGCGACGAGCTCCTGGGCCTCATCTTCACGGCCTGCCATCCCATGCTGTCGCCCGACGCCCGCGCCGCGCTCACCTTGAGGGTAGTCGGCGGCCTGACGACCGACGAGATCGCCCGCGCGTTCCTCACGAGCGAGGCCGCGATCGCGCAGCGTATCGTCCGCGCGAAGAAGGCGATCGCGAAGGCCGGATTGACCTTCGAGGTGCCGCGGGGCGCCGAACGGGCGGTGCGGCTGCCCTCGGTGCTCGAGGTCATCTATCTCATCTTCAATGAAGGTTATGCGGCCACGGCGGGCGAAGACCTTGTCCGGCCGGCCCTGGCCCAAGAGGCGCAACGGCTCGGCCGCATCCTCGCCGGGCTGATGCCCGAGGATGCCGAAGTGCTCGGCCTCCTGGCTCTGATGGAGATCCAGGCGTCGCGCCTCAGCGCGCGCACCGGGCCGGACGGCGCCTTCGTGCCGCTGACCGAGCAGGATCGCGCGCGCTGGGACCAGCTCTTGATCGGCCGGGGCCTCGACGCGCTGGCCCGCGCCGAAGCGCTGGCCAAGGCATCTGGGGAGTGCGACGGTCCCTATGTGCTGCAGGCCGCGCTCGCCGCCTGCCACGCGCGCGCGCGCCGGGCCGCCGATACCGACTGGCCGCGCATCGCCGCGCTCTATGACCGGCTGCGCGTCGCAATGCCTTCGCCTGTGGTCGATCTCAATCGCGCGATCGCCCACAGCATGGCCTATGGGCCTGAAGCGGGCTTGCGCCTGGTGGACGAGATCGCCAACGCCGGCATTCTGCGCGACTACGCGCCATTGCCGGCGGCGAAGGGCGACTTTCTGTTCCGGGCCGGCCGACTGGCCGAGGCGCGCGTCGAATTCAAAGCTGCGGCCGCGCTTACCCGCAACGTGCGGGAAAGGGCCTTTCTCCTCGCACGCGCGGACGCCTGCGACCGCAAGCAGTGAATCGTTGCTTCGCGCGCGTTTCGCGCGGGCGCCGCTGGAGGCATTGATCCCTGACATCGGCGACTACGGCGGGCACGTCATCCGCAGAAGCAATGACGCCCTGCGGCGTTGTATGACCTACGTGAAAGACCTCGACGACAGCCAGGCGCTCAGCAGTGCGGAATTGCGGCGTATCGTCGTCGCGCACATCCTCGATCTGTTCGCGGTGGTCCTGAAGCCGCGGCCACTATGGCGCCTCGCCGTCGCTGCTGCGCCAATCCGCGTCGGCGCCACCGCAACGCTAGGCATTCGCCGATCGCGCGTTACGGAAGAACGGCGCACGTTGATCGGCTCCCGACCGGCGCAGAAGCAGCGATCCCGCAGAATCGATCCGCTCAGAAAATAGTATATGATTCAATTGCTTATGTCGTTGGCTGTGTGGGCAGTCATGTCCGAACCAAGCTCCGCCAGAATTCCCTGTTTATCAGCGAATAACAGCGAATTTCCGGCGATTTGCACCGCTTTCGTTCGAAACGGACGCCGATTGACCGTTCACTTCAATCGGTTGCGAGCAAATTCCTTACGAAAAGTAACAGCGAATTTTTTACAGGAACAGGGAATTTGATCGAGGGAACAGCGGAGGCATTTGCGGTGAACACGGAACGGAATTTATCCGGCCCATTGCGCCGACCGGAATGGTCGCGACGAAAGCGGAGCTGGGCGGCTATCATCGCGGCGGCATCGACCTGGACATAACGAACACGCGCGAACATGAGCCAACTCATCCATACGGCATGCGACGCAGCGGTGGCCGGGGCTGCCGCCGGGGGACGGCCGCAAGCCCATCCGAACCTGGTCCTGGCCACGACGATCCTTGCCTCGAGCCTCGCCTTCGTCGACGGATCGGTCGTCAATGTCGGCCTGCCGGCGATCCGCGTGTCGTTCGACGCCACGGGCGAGACGCTGCAATGGGTCGTCAACGCCTATCTGCTGCTGCTCAGCGCGCTCTTGCTTCTTGGAGGTGCCGCGGGCGACCGGTTCGGCCGCAAGAGATCGCTGATCGTCGGCGTCGCGATCTTCGCGCTGGCGTCGCTGTCCTGCGCGGTCGCACCAAGCATGTCGTGGCTGCTGCTCGGGCGCGCGGTGCAGGGGATCGGTGCGGCCATCCTGTTGCCGAACAGCCTGGCGATCCTGGGCGATGCGTTCACCAGCGCGGAGCGCGGCCGCGCCATCGGCATCTGGGCCGCGATGGGTGCTATTGCCGGCGCCGTCGGGCCGGTTCTCGGGGGATGGCTGATCGATACGGTGGGATGGCGCGCGATCTTTCTCCTGAACCTGCCTTTGGCAGCCGCCGCGATCGCGCTCGCCCTCGCGGTAGTCGAGGACGGGCAGGTGCCCGCCGATCGCGCGCCCGTCGATCTGTTGGGAGGCCTCTTGGCGACGGCGGGGCTCGGAGCGCTGACCTGGGCATTGACGATCGGATCCGGCCGTGCGGGCTGGAACGCAGAAGCCGTTCTGGCGGCTGTGATCGGAGCTGCATTGCTGCTGGCCTTCGTCTGGCTAGAGCGCGTTCGCGGCGAGCGCGCGATGATGCCCCTCGCGCTCTTCGGTTCGCGGACATTCGCCGGACTTTCACTGTTGACGCTCTTCCTATACGGCGCGCTCGGGGGTCTGCTCGTCCTGCTTCCCTATGTGCTGATCGTCGACACGCACTACTCCGGAACCGAAGCAGGCGCTGCGCTCCTGCCGTTTCCCCTGGTGATCGCTATCGCGTCGCCCGCTATGGGTGCATTGGCGGGACGCATCGGCCCGCGGCTCCCGCTCGCGCTGGGCCCCATCGTGGTCGCCGCTGGGTTCTGCCTCCTGCTGCGGATCGACGGCAGCAACAACTATTGGAGCGTCGTCCTGCCGGCGGTTCTCGTCATCGCGCTCGGCATGGCGGGCGCGGTGGCGCCGCTGACGACGGCAGTGTTGGCGTCGGTCGACCATGCGCACACTGGATCCGCATCAGGCTTCAACAGCGCTGTATCGCGAACCGGCGGCCTCGTCGTCACCGCGCTGCTGGGCACGGTGCTCGCGGCGAGCGGGCAGGAACTGATCGCGGAGTTTCATGCCGCCGCGCTCGCGGGCGCCGCGATCGCTGTCGCCGCGTCCGCGAGCGTCTTCCTCCTGGTGAAAGCCTGAGGCGCGGCCTCAAGCTGCGCGCAGGCTGGTTGCCGCCTCGAGCGCGCCGCGCATCGCCTTCGCGCGCTGCTCCGCGCCGATCTGAAGACCTTCGGCGACGATGATCTCGAGATCGGTCACGCCGATGAACGCGAACACGGCGCGGAGATAGGTCTCGAGATGTTCGAGCGCGGCCGCCGGCGTGCCCGCGCCGTAGAAACCGCCGCGCGATATCGCGATGATCACGCGCTTGCTGCCCGCCAACCCTTCGGGTCCGGCGGCGCCGTAGCGAAAGGTCTTCCCAGCCACGACGATGCGGTCGATCCAGGCCTTGAGCTGGCTGGGGATCGTGAAATTGTACATCGGTGCGCCGATGACCACGATATCCGCAGCGAGAAACTCATTTAGTGCGGCCTGACTGGCGGCGACGTCTCCAAGCACCGCCGGCGATTCCGGCGTTGCGCCCTGCGCGGCGGCGAGATGCTCGCCCGAAAGATGCAACAGTGGCTGCGCGGCGAGATCGCGGTAGGCGACCTCGATCCCGGGCGTGGTCTTGCGCAGCTTGTTCACGACCGCGCCGGAAACCTGCCGGCTGGCGGAATTGGCGCCCAGAATGCTGGCGTCGATATGGAGGAGTTTCATGGTGTCCGTCCTAGGTATGGAATTGTTACCTGGACTATATGGGTAACCGGTGCTAGGCCTTGCAAGAAGGCACAAAAACGATACCGGAGCACAGCCAGGTGACCGTCCAGCTTCCCGACCGCGCGTCGGAGGATTGCCGTGCCGTCAGCTCGGTGCTGGCCCGCATCGGCGACAAATGGAGCGTGCTCATCATCGTGCTCCTGGGCGACGGCACCAAGCGCTTCAACGAGATCAAGCGGATGGTGGGCGGCATTTCGCAAAGGATGCTGACGCTGACGCTCCGGGGGTTGGAGCGCGACGGGCTCGTCACACGCACCGTCTATCCCACCATTCCGCCGCGCGTGAATTACGAGCTGACCGCGCTCGGCCGCTCGCTATGGCAAGCCGTCGAGCCGCTCGGCCTGTGGGCGCGGGGCCATGTGAAGGACATCCACGCGGCGCGGACGAAGTTCGATCGCAAAAAGCCCTGAAAGGTCTCGAGATGGAGCGATGGCCGGAATTGCCCTATGCGGCGTGGAAGGACACAAGCGCCACGCTGCAGCTCTGGACGCAGATCGTCGGCAAGACGCGGCTGATGCTCACGCCGTGGCTCAATCACGCGTGGCACGTCACGTTGCGCGTGACGGCCCGAGGCCTCGCGACGCCGCTCATCAGTACGGCGGAACGAGACTTTCAGGTCGAATTCGATTTCATGGATCATGTCCTGTGGCTGCGCAGCGCGGATGGTCATTCCCGCCAGTTGATGCTGCGGCCGATGACCGTGGCTGAGTTCTACGGCGAATATCTCCACGCCCTGTCCGAGCTCGGCATAAACGTGCTCATCAACGAGATACCGAATGAAATAGTCGACGCAATCCCGTTTGATCGGGATACGACACATGCGGCTTACGACCGCGATTACGCCAATCGATTCTGGCGCGCGCTGTTGCGCTCGCACGAGGTGTTCTCGCATTTTCGTACCGCCTTTCTTGGAAAAGCGAGCCCGGTGCATTTCTTCTGGGGCAGCTTCGACCTTGCGGTCACCCGGTTCTCTGGGCGCCGGGCTCCGCTGCATTCCGGCGCGGTTCCGCATCTATCCGACGCGGTGGTGCGCGAGGCCTATTCGCATGAAGTGTCGAGCGCCGGCTTCTGGCCGGGCGGCGGGGCAATCGACTATCCGGCATTCTATTCCTATGCCTATCCCGCGCCGGACGGCTTCGCTTTGGCGCCCGTGAGCCCGCCACAGGCGTTCTTCAGCAAAGAGCTCGGCGAGTACATCCTGCCTTACGAAGCCGTTCGGACGGCACCTGATCCAAGAACGGCGCTGCTGGATTTTCTTCAGAGCACATACGAAGCAGCGGCGAATGGAGGAAAATGGGACCGTGCGAACCTGGAATGCGCGCCGGGCGAGCTCGGAATACCGCGACCGGTGGAAAAACCGTGAAGGACCGGCGGGGCCGAAAATTCTCCGTGCCGAGGCGAGGGGACGGCGATTTGTTCGACCTGACGGTCTTTATCGCTTTCGCTACGCAAGATCGCCGGCTCAATGGTCGCCGCGCGAGCGTCCCACAATGCCGCGAGTACAATCCGTGCATATCGTGCAGGATTCTGCGCAAAAGTCTCTCGGGAACTGGTGCCCACTCTTGGCTATGAGGCGCTGGAGCGTTTCTGTACACGCGAACGGGACCAAAGCCGGGTTTGCCAGCGCATGGAATTTCGGCAGCATTTGACGGTGGTTTTGCGCATCAATGGCCTTGACCGCCAAATGCGAGTCGACGCGCGCACCACGCTGCTCGATTTGTTGCGCGAGCACTTGGCGCTCACGGGAACCAAGAAGGGCTGCAATTTCGGCGAATGCGGCGCCTGCACCGTCCATTTGAACGGACGGCGCGTGAATAGTTGCCTTGTCCTCGCCGCGTCGGCCGACGGCGCGGAGGTGACGACGATTGAAGGTCTCGCTGCCGCCGGCAAGCTCCATCCGGTTCAGCAAGCCTTCATCGATCACGACGCGTTCCAATGCGGCTTTTGCACGCCGGGACAGGTGATGTCCACCGTTGCGCTCATCCGCGAAGGGCATACGAGATCGGAAGCGGAAATTCGCGAATGGATGAGCGGCAATCTTTGCCGGTGCTCGTCCTATCCCCAGATCGTCGCGGCTGTCGAGGCGGCGATACGCGTGAAGGAGGGGTGATGGACTCCTTCGCATACGGCCGCGCGTCCGGCATAGAAGATGCGCTGGCGGAGGGCAGCGGCCCGAACACCGTCTTCCTCGCCGGCGGCACCGAGCTTTTGAACTGGCTTCGGCTTGGCATCGCGAAGCCTGAGCGTGTGATCGATCTCACCCAACTGACAGGGCTCGCCGAGATTGCGCGTCTGCCGGGCGGAGGCCTTCGCATCGGGGCGCTTGCGCGGCTCAATGACGTCGCCCTGAACGATGACGTAGCGCGGGGCTATCCGGTGCTTTCTCAGGCAATCCTGAAGTCGGCTTCCGCCCAGCTTCGCAATCTCGCGACGATCGGCGGCAATCCCTTTCAGAAGACGCGCTGCGGCTACTTCCGCGCCGAGGAGGCGTTACCTTGCAACAAGCGCAATCCCGGCTCCGGCTGTTCGGCGTTGAACGGCATCAACGACAGACATGCGATCTTCGGCTGGAATGAGTCCTGTGTTGCCACTCAACCATCGGACCCCGCAACGGCGCTTGTCGCGTTGGACGCCATTTTCGTCACCGTGCACAGGGAGGGCGAACGACGCATCGAGGCAACAGATTTCCATATCCTTCCCGGCGACACGCCGCACATCGAGAACGCGCTCCGGCATGGCGAGCTGATCGTGGGAATCGAACTTCCCGCCGCTGCGCCCCATTCGGCATACCTCAAGCTTCGTGAACGAGAATCCTATGAATACGCCGTCGTGTCGGCTGCGGTTGCTCTCGACTTGGAAGGAGAGCGCATCTCCCGCGCGCGCATTGCGCTGGGCTCGGTTGCGCTCAAGCCGTGGCGGCTGACGGAGGCAGAACACTCTCTGGTGGGCGTTTCCGCAAACGACAATGCCGCGATCCGAAAGATCATCGAAGGCTCATTCGGGGAAGCCAAGGCCCTCACGCACAGCGCATACAAGATCACACTCGCCAAGAACGCGGCTGTGCGGGCCGTTCGGCTCGCCGCAAGGGCTTCGCCATGAGCATCGGAGAACCTTTTTCCCGCATCGACGGACCGATAAAGGTCACGGGGACTGCGCGCTACACGGCCGATTTGCGCGCCGCGAACATGCTTTATGGGGTTCTTGTCACAGCGAGCATTCCCGCCGGGAAAGTGACCGGGATCGACAAAGGCGGCGCAATGCTGGAGGCCGGTGTCGTCCGTGTGCTCACGCATGAGGACATGCCCCGCGCCCGAACGCCGATAGCAGGGCCGCCTTTCGCACACAGTTTCCTTCCCCTGCAGGACGATCAGATCCGGCACGAAGGCCAAGTCGTCGCTCTTGTCCTCGCCGAGTCGCTCGAAGCTGCCGAAGCCGGTGCGCGCAAGGTGCAGGTCCGCTACGCGCCGACGAAGGCGACGATGCCGGTGGCACTGGCGTGGCCGGAGATCGACCGAGCCGCTGAGCCCCCGCGAAACACCGGCTACTTCTTTTTGGAACCGGAATTCTCGAAGGGAGACGCGGTCCACAATCTTGCGAAGGCTCCAAAGACTGTCGCGACCGTCTATTCGCAGCCGTCCCGCCATCACAATCCGATGGAGACCTCCGCGGTCCTGGCGCTTTGGGAGGGTGACGCACTTACGGTCTATGACTCCACGCAGCACGTATTCGCCGTGCAGCGAGGCTTGGCCGCGCTTTTCGGGATTCCGCCCGCGTCGGTGCGCGTCATCTCGCAGCACACCGGCGGGGCGTTTGGGGTGAAGGGCTTGATCGGCGCGCACGAAGCTCTCGCCGCGCAGGCCGCCCGGATTGCCGGTCGCCCCGTGCGCATCGCGCTCTCGCGGGCGAACATGTATTCGTTCCTCGGTTACCAGCCGCGCATCGTGCAGAAAATGGGCCTCGGCGCCGATGAAAAGGGCATCCTCACGGGAATCACGCATGATGTCGTCAATCTTGCGACGGTAACCGACGACTATATCGAAGCCGCGACCGAAGCATCGAAAGCGCTCTATGCCACGCCGACCATGTGGCTGCGGCAACGCGCCGAGCGTGCCAACGTGGCGATGCCGACGGCGATGCGTGCTCCCGGCGAAGGGCCGGGCATGTGGGCGCTTGAGAGCGCGATGGATGAACTCGCCGTCGATCTCGGCATGGATCCGCTCGATTTGCGGCTCGCCAACTACGCCGAGACCGACCCCGCCACGGGAGCTCCCTGGTCTTCAAAGAAGTTGCGCGATGCGTATGAAGAGGGCGCGCGCCTGTTCGGCTGGCGCGACCGTCCGCGTTTCCCATGGCGCGACGGCGACTGGATCGTCGGCCAAGGCATGGCGAGCTGTCTCATGGGCACGTTCCGGTTTCCCTCCCGCGCGCAAGTGCGCCTGCGCCGCGACGGATCGGCGGTCGTTGAAACCGGAACGCAGGACATCGGCACCGGCGTTCTTACGATCTTCCCGCAAATCGCCGCCGATGTTCTGGGCATTCCTGTCAGCGCGATCGAGTTCAAGATGGGCGACACCACACTTCCCGAAGCGGGCCCGACCTACGGTTCGTCCTCCACGATGGGCGTTGGCGCGGCTGTGCTTGCCGCGGCACAAGATGTTCGCAATAGGCTCGCGCGAATGGCAAATCTATCGCCTGCGGAAGTCTGCATGGCCGACGGCCGCATCGGCCGAACAGGCGCCGCCGAGAGTTTCTCCGTCGCGGATATCCTGGAGCGAGCCGGGGAATCTGAAATCGTCGGCACCGGTTCGTTCGATCCGACCAAGCACGGCGCGGGCTATTCCATGCGGACGTTCGGGGCGATCTTCGTCGAGGTCGGCGTCGATCCCGAGTTGGGCTTGCTGCGCTTGCGCCGCGCCGTCGGCAGCTACAGCGTTGGCCGTATCGTCAATCCGCGCACGGCGCGTGCCCAGCTTCTCGGGGGGATCGTGTGGGGATGGGGCATGGCCGCGATGGAGCAGAGCGCGTTCGAGCCCTCGCTCGGACGCTTCCTCTCGAAAAACCTCGCCGGTGTTGCGATCCCCGTGAACGCCGATATTCCCTCCGACATAACCGTCCACTTCGTCGACGAGGTCGACGAGAAAGCGAGCCCCATCGGCGGCAAGGGCATAGGTGAGCTGGGTGCCACCGGCGTCGCTGCCGCGGTGGCCAACGCAGTCTTCCATGCGACAGGCAAGCGGATTCGCGACTTGCCGATCACGCCGGAAAAGCTGATCGCCTAAAGGGTTACCGCGCCGCAGCGGCCCGATTTGGATGCAAGGACATTTCGTCCTATCCTTCATCGCCGACGATTGTTCGGCTTCGGATTGGAGGCGGGATGAGCGCGGGCCAGGGTTCGCAGGCCGCCGCGGGTCTTTACGGTCCAAGCTTCGGCAAAAAGTTTGGAGCCGGTGACGCTCCTTTCATCAGGACGCGAACGCTGCAAGGCACGGAGGTCGCGGTCACCGAGCTTCGCGTGACTGAGCCGCTTCAGCGATTGTCGGATCCGATACCGCGCGTCGATGCCTATACGATCTGTCTGATGCTGCACGAGATCCCCAACAATGCCTATTGGGAAGATGGGCATCAGGTTTCGGCCATCTCGTTGCGAGCGGGCGAAACGACCATCCAGGACCTGAAGCGTGAGCCGCTGGCGATGATGGACAAGAAAATCCACTCGCTTATCTGGTATCTGCCGCGCGCGACTCTCGACGCGGTGGCCGATCAGGCCAATGTGCCGCGCATCGCCGAACTTCGCTACGAACCCGGCCTCGGAACGGTTGACAAAACGGTTGAGCATATCGGTTTGGCGCTGTTGCCTGCCTTGCGGGCGCCCGAGCGCGTGAATCGTCTTTTTACGGATCATCTGATGTCCGCTTTTGCGGTACATGTCGCACAGGCCTATGGAGAAATGCCGGCCGCTTCGAGGCCGCCAAAAGGCGGACTCGCTCCATGGCAGGAACGGCGGGCCAAGGAATTGATTGTGAGCGATCTCGCCGGCGCGACGCCCCTGAAGGACGTTGCCGCGGCTTGTGGGCTGTCGGTCAGCCACTTCTCGCGGGCATTCAGCAAATCGACCGGCATTTCTCCGCACGCGTGGCTGCTTCAGGCCCGGATCGAAGCCGCCAAAGCCATGCTTCGCAATCGCGATGCATCGATGTCCTCGATCGCTCGTTCCTGCGGCTTCGCCGATCGGAGCCACCTCACTCGCGTGTTCACGCGTCATGCCGGAACAAGCCCCGGCGCCTGGCGCAGGATGGTTGTCGATTGATACCGGGGCGTCGGCAAGCCGGCGCCCCGACGTCACACAAGATTGGGCCGAAGTCTTATTGCCCCAGATAGCGGGCAACAGCGAGTTTGCCGTCGGACGTGCCGGCGACCACGATATTGCCATCGGCTTGCAGGCCGACGGCGGTGGCCAGCGCGTTGTTGCCGGGAAATGCCGTCAGAACTTCCCCGTTCTTGCCGAAACTCGCATCGAGCGCGCCGTTGGCGAGCACGCGCGCCATGCCGAAATATTCATTCGGCGCCCGGAAGAAACGACCGACGGCGAGGATGCTCCCGTCCGCCTGCACCAAATTCGCGTAGTCCTGGCTCAGGTTCACAATACCGGGGCCATACTTGATCACCGGGCTCTTGAAGGAGTGGTCCCGCGAGTTTGTCAGAGTGGACCGCTGCAGCTGGAACTGCTGCAGTTGCGGCCCGGTCGCCCGTTCGGTGATATAGCTATCGTCCGATTGCACGGCCAGCGGGGGCACAACGCTGATCTGTGCCTGCGCGGCGGTGCTGGCGATGACGGTGCCGGGCGTGGTGTCCGTATCGATCGTGCCGTCCCGCAGCAGCCGGGTCGCCGATGCCAGCGTGGGCGTGGATTCGATGGCAAGAACCTTGCCGTCGTTCTGCAAGGCCAGCGCCTCCGGCGCGCCGTCCGTGCCGCCCGGGATGGTCGCAATGCCGGCGTCGCCGAAGCCGGCGTCCACCGAGCCGTCGCCGTTGAGGCGCGTCACCTGCAACGGGCTCGTCTGGTCGGACGAAAAATCGTCGGCGATCAGAATTTGGCCATTGGGCTGCAGCAACAGGACGCGCGGCGAGTCGGTCTGCGCTCCGCCCAGCGCCGTCAGTTGCACAACACCGTTGGTGCCGAAGCTGCTGTCAAGCGTGCCGTTGGCGAGAAAGCGCGCGACCACGCCATGATGCAGAGGGCCGCGATGAACGGGGACATTCACGACGCCGAGAACGACGATCGCGCCGTCCGGCTGGAGCTGCATGTCGCCCTGCAGCGAGAACACGTTGTTCGGAACGGTCAGCGTGACGACGCCCTGGGTGCCAAACGAGGTGTCGACGGCGCCGTTCGGGAGAAGACGGACGATTTTGGCACTATTGGTATCGGCGGGGGCGTCCACCAGGAGTTTGCCATCCGGCTGCTGCAGGGTTTTGAGCGCGAGCGCAGCGCTCACAGGCAGCACCGCGACGCCTTTCTTGCCGAATCTCGGGTCGAGCTGACCCGGTTGCGCGAGCGCGGGTGAGGTCAGTGCGCCGGCCGCGACAACGGCAAGGGCGGCGATCATTCTTGATCTTGACACAGAGTTGTCTCCAGTTTGGTCGTCGGCGTTGATGCGCGACAAACTGGAGACCGATTCATGGAGCGGCTTATTCCCGCCGGCAGTTGTCAGGCAGTATTAATTCCGCGTAACGGCTGCTTTTTCTCCGCTTTGCTCGACTTATTATCCGCGATGCGGAATAAACGGCCGGCACGCGAGGTCATAACTGACGTAACCGCTACAGAGACGATGCGCAAGACGACGGGCAGAGTTAATGAGTGACAGGCGTCGACGGTTTGAAGCGCAAGCGCTTCCGCACCTCGATGCGGCATACAATCTTGCGAGATGGCTCGCGCGTCCGCCGTTGGATGCCGACGACATCGTGCAGGACGCGATGCTGCGCGCCTTTCGCGCGTTCGATTCGGTTCGAGGCGATGACGTGAAGCCATGGTTGATGTCCATCGTGCGCAATTGCTTCCTGACGGCTGTCCAGAGTTCCAAGGCCAAGCTCAACGTTCCGATCCCGTCCGACGACGAAATCGCCGCCGACGATCGCGCATTGATGGCGGAGCATCTGGATCCGGAAGCCGCCGCCATCCAGGCCGAGCGAAGCCGTCATCTCAACAGTGTGATCGCCACGCTGCCGCAGGATTTTCGCGAGGTTCTGGTGCTGCGGGAAATGGAGGACATGTCCTATCGCGAAATCGCGCAGATCACGGGCAATCCGGTCGGCACCGTCATGTCCAGGCTGGCACGGGCGCGCGCGCTGCTGAAGGAGAAGTGCCAACTTGACGGGGAAAGAGGTCGTCATGCCATGCAATGATGCCCTGCAGGTGCAGGCTTATTTCGACGGCGAACTCGACGCGCCGGCCGCGGTGGAAGTGGAGCGGCACCTTGAGAGTTGCGCCGAATGTGCCTTGTTGCTGGCAGACCTGGAAGAAACGCGGCGTCTGGTGCGCGACAACGCGGCCTATCACCGGGCTGACGACGATTTGCGCGAACGCATTGCCGGCATGATGGACCGCGAGGGCGGCCGGCCGGAGAAGCCGGCTCGCGGCTTTATCGGCGACCGCAGATTTCTTTCGGGCTTGACGAGCGGCGTGGGAGCGACGGCGCTGGCGGCGGCCTTCATCTTCTTCCTGGCCGCGCCTCCCGCGCCGAACCTGCTGGTCGCCGACGTGACGAACGCCCATTTGCGCTCGCTGATGTCGGATCATCTTATCGACGTGGTCTCCAGCGATCACCATACCGTGAAGCCGTGGTTCGCCGGCCATGCCGACGTTTCGCCGCCCGCGATCGACTACGCGAAGCAGGGTTTTCGTTTGATCGGGGGGCGGGCGGACTTTGTCGACGGGCACAGGGCGGCGGTGGTGGTCTACCGCCACGGCCTGCACGTCATCAACGTGTTCGCCTGGGCGGCGGATGGCGAAAAACTGCCGGACGCCGTCACGCGCAACGGCTATCACATCGTGTTCTGGAAAAGTGGCGATCTGGTCTTTTGCGCCGTGTCCGACACCGGCGAGAGCGAGCTGACGGAGCTGGTGCGGCTCATGAAAGAAACGAAAACTTAGAATCCGCCGGGAATAAATCGCCAGGCGTCACGGTCTACCTCTCGAACCAACACGAGAGGGATTCATGTCGTCCGAAATCGATCAATCGCGCCGCGGCGCGCTCAAATGCCTGGCCTTCGGCGGGGCAGGCACGCTGTTCATGCTGTCCGGTGGCGTCCTGGCGCCGATCGACCTGGCCATGGCGGCCTCGAAGAAGGTCGCGGGCTTCGTCACCGGAACGCCCTTGTTCCTGCAGATCAGCGACACGCATATCGGCTTCAACAAGGAGGCCAATCCCGACGTCGCGGGAACGCTCAAGCAGACGATCGATCTCGTCAACGCCATGCCGGTCAAGCCGGCTTTGACCATTCACACCGGCGACATCACCCATCTTTCCAAGCCCGCGGAGTTCGACACCGCTGCGCAGTTGCTGTCGGGCCTGAACATCACCGAGCTTCACACCGTGCCCGGCGAGCACGACGTCACCGACGGCTTGGGCACGGAATATTTCAGCCGCTTCGGGCAGGCATCGAACAACAAGGGCTATTACAGCTTCGATCACAACGGCGTGCACTTCGTGGCGCTCGTCAATGTGATGAACTTCAAGGCCAACGGGCTCGGCGGCTTCGGTGCCGACCAGCTCGCCTGGCTGGAACAGGATCTCAAGGGCCGTTCCTCCAGCACGCCGATCGTCGTGTTCGCGCACATGCCCATGTGGACGATCTATGAGCCGTGGGGCTGGGGGACCGGCGACGCGGATCAGGCGATGTCCTATCTGCGGCGCTTCGGTTCCGTCACCGTATTGAACGGCCACATCCATCAGATCGTCCAGAAGGTGGAGGGCAACATCACTTTCCACACCGCGCGCTCGACGGCCTACCCGCAGCCGACCGCGGGCGTCGGACCCGGACCCGGGCCGCTCAAGGTCGCGAGCGACCAGCTTCCGAAGATGCTGGGCGTCACCAGCGTCAGGGTCCTGGCGCATCCGCTCTCGGCGTCGCTCACCGATACCACGCTCGGCTGAGCTTCGCCCCCAGCATTCCCCGCACTCTCAAGGAAAGACACATGCTCATGAAGAATCTTACCCGTACCCTCATCAACGCGGTCGCGGCCGCGATGTTGCTTGCGGGTTCGCCGACTGCCATCAGCGCCGCACAGGCGCAACAGGCCAACGCGGTCATCATCAAGAATTTCGACTTCGCGCCCATGTCGATCACGGTCAAGGCCGGCACGTCGGTGACATGGAAGAACCTCGATGGTGAGCCGCACACTGTCACAAGCGTCGATGGCATTTTCCGCTCCGGCGCGATCGATCAGAACGAGTCGTTCACGTTCAAGTTCGACAAGCCCGGCACTTACAAATATCTCTGCTCGATCCACCCCAGGATGATGGCGGCGGTCATCGTGCAGTAGGTCGCCGTCGGCCGGGTGCCGAACCGCATGGGCCGCCGTCGCCCTACGCCCCCCCCGCTCGGGCGACGGCTGCTCTAAAGTGGGCGGGGCGCGCGTCCTCTCCGCGTCCCGCCCTACTTTTTCCGCTCATGAGCGGCGGCCAAGGGATCGTTTCATGGGCTCGTTCAGCATCTGGCATGTTCTGATCGTGACGATGATCGCGATCGTCCTCTTTGGGGGACGCGGCAAAATCTCCGACCTGATGGGCGATGTCGCCAAGGGCATCAAGAGCTTCCGGGCCGGCCTGAACGATTCCGAAGATGTCCGTCCCGAACCGCCGGCACACGCCTTGGCGCCCGAGCGGCGCGACGGGTGACGTCAATGGTTGTTTTTTGATCACCCAAGGCTCGCAGGCCGCTTCCAAACGGATCTACCATGTCTGACGCCTCCAAGATCAATTTCGACGTCCGCAAACCTCTGTCATTGGCCGCGCGTCCCTCGCGCTTGGAGGCGGAAGACGCCGTGCGCCTGCTTCTGCGCTGGGCAGGCGATGATCCGACCCGCGAAGGTTTGCGCGACACGCCGCAACGCGTGGCGCGAGCCTATGAAGACTGGTTCTGCGGCTATCGCGACGATCCGGAGGAATTCCTGCTGCGGACCTTCGAGGAAGTCGAAGGCTATGACGACATGGTCGTGCTGCGGGATATTCGCTTCGAATCCCATTGCGAGCATCATCTCGCGCCGATCATCGGTCGCGCGCATGTCGGCTATCTGCCCGCCAACAAGGTCGTGGGAATTTCCAAGCTCGCGCGGGTCGTGGAAGCCTACGCACGTCGACTGCAGGTTCAGGAAAAGATGAACGCGCAGATCGCGAGCTGCATCCAAAGAGTTCTCGAGCCGAAGGGTGTCGCTGTGGTCATCGAGAGTGCGCATCAATGCATGACGACGCGGGGTGTCCATAAACAGGGTGTCACGATGGTGACTTCGACCATGCTGGGAGAATTCCGTCAAAACCCGCTGACGCGCCGCGAATTCCTGAGCGTCATCGGCAATCCTGCCGCGCGCAACGGTGACTGACCAACTCCGTCGCGACGCTTGCGAGCGCGCGCGGAATAAAAAGGCGGGCGAGCAAGTCTCCTCTTCGACGTCACTTCCAACGAAACGGAGATCTGCCGATGACTCTTTTCACCCACCTTGCCCGCACACAGGCGGCGGCAGCGTTGATCGGCGCCATCACGGTCGCAGGCATGATCGCGCCTGCCCAGGCGTCCGGCAAGACCGGCGCGGAACAACTTGTCCGGCAGGCTTGCCAATCGGTCATTCGCGTCCAGCCTGGTGAGAGCCAGTTCGACGGCTGCGTCTCCAGCCTCGCGGATTCGCTGGAGAGCGCCAACCGCGGCCGCGCCGTGGCGCAGGCGCGCGATGTCTGCTTCGCGCAGGGCCTCAAGCCCCGCAGCGCCGATTTGAGCCTGTGCCTCCTGACGGCGGCCGACGCGAAGCCCGGTCCGGACGCCATCGAACTGCCCGATACCGCGAGCATGATGACCGGCGCGGCGGATGATCCGCAATCCTCCAAATCCTATTTCGTCGTTTCGTCCGACACCAAGATCCATCGGGAGCGGGAGGCCTGCGCCCGCCTGGGCTTCGATCCGGCTTTCGCTGCTTTCGCGAACTGCGTCGCCAACCTGCAGAGCTCGCTGCAGGGCAGCGACACGTCGGGAGGCTGATGCCGTGGCGGCCAAGGGCGATTTTGCGCGGTTCAACTACGTCGCGATCTTCTTTCACTGGATCGTAGCCGCGCTGATCTTCGCGAACATTCTCATTGCTTGGCAGTTTTGCTGGGTCCAGGGGCCGATGAGGCTCCTGGCCTTCCAGGCGCACAAGTCGATCGGGATCACCGTGCTGCTTCTGAGCGTGCTGCGCATAATGTGGCGCGCGGTGAGCACGCTGCCGCCTTTCCCGGACACGATGCGGAGTTGGGAGAAGGGCGCCTCGAAAATCGTCGAGCGCGGCTTTTATTTCATCATGCTGGCGCTGCCGCTTACCGGATGGGCGCTCGTATCGGCATCCGATCTGCATATCCCGACGATATTGTTCGGCATCGCGTACTGGCCCGACATCCCGCTGATCGGCGCTCTGCCCTTCGACGAAAAGCTTGCCGTGTACAGCGCGTCTGTCGATGCGCACCACATGCTGGCGAAGATCACATATGTTCTGATCGGGCTGCATGTCCTCGCGGCGCTTCGCCACCAATTCATCAAGCGGGACCATGTGCTCGCGCGAATGATCCCGTTTCTCGCGCCGAGAAGGGCGCCGATCGATCTGCGGCGATGGAGAATAGCCGCTAGCAAATGAAGGATATTGGCGCGCGTTCCCGCAGTGAAAGCACGCTCCGCGCCCTGGCGGTGACATTCGCGCTCGCAGGAATGCTGCTGCGCGGCTTGCTACCCGAAGGCTGGATGCCGAGCGCGAGCGTTTCGCCGCTCATGCTTTGTTCGATGGATGCGCAGCAAGCGTCGGCCCCGCCGACAGATACGATGGCGGGAATGCCCGGCATGTCCAAGGCGCCGGCGCATACGCCGATGCAGGACCGTTCGCACGCGCCTTGCGCGTTCGCGGCGGCCGCGCCGCTTTCGCCGCCGCCTGCCGTTTTGCTTGGTGTTCCTCCGACATTATTGGCAACCCGATTCGGTTCTCGTATCGCGCGGCTTGTCATTGTGCGATCCGCCGCCCATAGGCCGAACGCAGCCCGCGCGCCGCCTTTGTCTCTTGTTTGAGTGAAGCCATGCGTGCCGCGCCTTCGTAGGAAGGCGGGCACGATCATACACAACGCAATCGAGAGACGAACATGTTCAACAGTTCCCTGAAGCCATTCGCGTGCGCGCTTGCTTGCGCCACGCTTTTTACAATGCCTGCCTCCGCCCACGGCATTCTCGGTGATCGGTTCTTCCCAGCGACGATTACCAGCGACGATCCCTTTGCTGCGGACGAACTCGCATTGCCGACCTTCTCCGCCTTCCGGCGCGGCGATGGCGGCCCAGCGACGAGCGAGAAAGACTATGATTTCGAATGGTCGAAATCGATCGCACCGGGCTTCGCGATTTCGTTCGCGGGCGGCTATATCGATACCCCTTCGGGAAAGGGCTTCGACAATCTCGAAATCACGCCGGTCGCGGAGGTGATCCGCGATCCGGATCGCGAATTCATCCTCTCGGCCGGGGTGAGTTTCGACATCGGCCGCAGCGGGAGCAGGGCAGTCGCCGACAGCTTCACGACCTACACGCCGGAAGTTCTGTTTGGCAAAGGCTTCGGCGATTTGCCGGACGACATGGCGCTCCTCAGGCCGTTCGCGGTCACTGGCACGCTCGGCTATGCGATCCCTGGAACGTCCGTCACGTCCAGATCGGTGGAATGGGCGGGCGCGCTGGAATACAGCCTGCTTTATCTGCAGAACAACGTGCGCGATCAGGGTTTCGGCAAATTCGTCGCGCAACTGACGCCGATCGTGGAGTTCAGCATGGAAACCCCGACAGGTACGGGCGGCGGCGGAACGACGGGAACGGTCGATCCGGGTCTGCTATGGTCCGGCCAGTACGAGCAGCTGGGCGTGGAGGCGATCATTCCAGTCAACCGCGCCACGGGGAGAAATATCGGCGTGGTGGCGCAACTGCATTTCTATATCGACGACATGTTCCCGGACACGTTCGGCCGACCCTTGTTCGGAGGTGCACGATGAGACGCATCCTGTTGACGGCACTTCTGCTGACGGGTGCGTCCTCGCCCGCCGGCGCACACGCGATGCTTGAGCACGCAAGCCCGGGTGCCGGCGCTGTACTGAGGGTAACGCCGAAGAGTGTCGTACTCGATCTCAGCGAGGCACTGGAGCCGGCGTTCAGCAGTGTGAGCGTGAGCGATGCTGCCGGCCGCGACGTGAGCGCGGCGCGAATGGTCGTGTCGGGCGACACGATGTCGATCGCGCTGAAGCCGTTGGTGCCCGGCGCCTATAGGGTGACCTGGCATGCGGTTTCGGTCGACACGCATCGCACGCAAGGCTCCTACACGTTCGTCGTAAAGCCATGACGTTCCTTTTCGCTCTCATCCGGGCCCTGCACTTCGGAGCCCTGATGGTGGCGTTCGGCGGCAACGCCTATCTGGCGCTGATCAGAAAGCTGCCGGACGCGCGGCCGCGAGACTCTCGGCTGCGCGTTCTGTTCTGCTCCGCCGCGCTAGTCGCGTTCCTGACGGCGCTTGCCGCGCTTTGCCTGACTGCCGGCCTGATGAGCGGCGACTGGCATGCAGCCTATGATCGGCAGGCGGTTTTCGCCGTCGTCACCGCGACTGCGTATGGGCATGTGTTTCTCGCCCGCCTCCCGGTTCTCATTGCGCTGGTGCTGTCGAGCACTCTGATGAAGCGGCCGTTTGCGCCGCTCAACGCAATGTTGGCTTGTGCCTCGCTTGCAATGCTCGCACTGACGAGCCACGCGGCAGCGAGCGATGCTGGACCATCGCTTATGGCAGCGAATGATGCACTTCATCTGCTTTGCGCGGGCTTCTGGATTGGCGGCCTGACGGTGCTCGCGCTGACCGTCGTGGAACGCAGACCAGGCCTGCTCGGCGCCCTTGGCGTGTTCTCGCTGTGGGGGACCTACGCGGTATTCCTTCTGATCGTCGCTGGCACCGTCAACGCGCTCGGCATCCTCCATGGCCCGTTTGCCGGCTTGTCACGCACCTATCTTACCGTCCTGACGGCCAAAATCTTCTTGGCGACGCTGATGATCGCTCTCGCTCTCGCCAACCGGTTCCGCCTGACGCCTGCCATTCATGCCGGAGATCCGGACGGCACCGGCATGCTGCGCTGGAGCGTCGCGACGGAACTCACCGTCGGCGCGGTCGTCGTATTTCTGGCGGCTCTTCTCGGGCTGCTGCCATATGGCGCGCCTGCGTGACTACAATGCAATACTGCGTGCTTCAGACGTCGGCTTGAGAGACCCATTTTAACCGAAGATGATTTTCTCCTCGCCGAAAAACAGCGGTGAGCGCGAGAGGTCGATGAATTTGCGCTCCTCTTCGGCGCTCGACAGCGGCAGCCACGGCTGCTCCCGCCGCGGCGAAGTCCGTGACGTCGAGCGGCCTTAAGATGATCTGCTCGCCATATCGATCGGATAGGTTCCCGAGCGCGCTGATGTTGCGCGCCGTGGCGACGAGGTTGTCACCTGCACGAAGCACCGCTCAGGAAGCACGCACCAAGTCCGCGCGAACTTCCTGTTATGAGCCATGTTTTCGTCGTTGTGCTTGCTCCTGTTCTTTTGTTGGTGGGGAAGCGCCACGCCGAGTTCGAGCCCTCTCCATCGACTCGTTCAGCCCAGAATCGCCCGAACCTCCAGGTGAGCCTCCAGTCCATACCGGCCATATTCGCGCCCGATGCCGGACTGCTTGAACCCGCCGAAGGGCGCCAGAGGCGCATGCGGCGCGCCGTTGATCACCACACGGCCGAATTCCAGCTGCTCGGCGACGCGATGCGCGTGCCTCGGATCGGCGCTCTCAACATAGGCCTGCAGGCCGTAAGGGCTGTCGTTGGCGATTGCGATGGCTTCGTCTTCATCGTCGTAGGGAATGACGCACAGCACCGGGCCGAAGATCTCTTCGCGCGCGATCCGCATCGTGTTGTTGACGCCGGTGAAGATGGTGGGCTGTACGAACCATCCGCGATCCAGTCCTGCCGGACGGCCTTCGCCGCCGATCAACACCTGGGCGCCTTCTTCGATGCCCACGCGAATGTAATTCTGCACGCGATCCCACTGCTTTTGGCTGACCATCGGCCCGACGTTGACGGCGGGATCAGTGGACTCGCCGACCTTGAGGGCCGCGACTGCAGTCTTGAGGCGGTCGAGGATCAAAGGCAGGCGTGACCGCGGTGCCAATATACGTGTACCCGCAATGCAAGCCTGGCCGCTGTTGAGAAAGCCGACCCCGATGACGGTCGAGACCGCCGCGTCGATATCGGCGTCGGGCAGAATGATGTTTGCGCCCTTGCCGCCGAGTTCCAGCGTCACCCGCTTCATTGTATCCGCCGCCGCGCGCATGATGGAGCGGCCCACGGCCGTCGAGCCGGTGAAGGTCACCTTGGCGACGTCCGGATGCGATGTAAGTTCCGCGCCCACCACGTCGCCGCGGCCATTGACGATGTTGAACACGCCGGGCGGCACGCCGGCCTCGTGCAGCGCCTCGGCGAGAACTTGCGTCTGGATGGCGCTCATCTCGCTGGGCTTGATGACGAAAGTGCAGCCCGCCGCCAGAGCAGTGGCGAGCTTGCTGCAGATGGAGCCGATATTGCTGTTCCACGGGCTGATCGCGGCGACGACACCCATCGGCTGCAAAGTGACTTTCGCTCCGCCGACGGTTTGTGTGAATTCGAAAGCCTCGATCGTCTCGGCCATGTCGAGAAAGAGATTGGCTGCGTGGGTCGCCGAGAAGTTCACGAAGGACTGCGGCGCGCCATACTCCTGCGTCATGGCGGCGGCCAAGGCATCGGACCGCGCGGCAACGGCGTCATGCAGACGACGAAGCAGAGCGATACGCTCGGCCTTCGAGGTGCGCGAATAGGCCGGAAAGGCGTGTTTCGCCGCGGCGACGGCCGCCTTGGCGTCGACGGCATCGCCGAGGCGGACCTGACCGATCTTCTCTTCCGTGGCGGGATTGAACAGGTCGAACAGTTCCTGCCCGTGAGGGGTAACGAATTGGCCGTCGATGTAAATTTTGTCGATGGTGCGCATGTGTGTCTCCTCTCGCTGACGAGGACAGAAGTGACATGTCCCGACTGATCTGATAAGACGATCAAAATGGCACAGATTGATGCAAAATATCGCGCAATGAGGGCGAGCCAGCTTGAGCTCGAAGCTGTTGTGGCGGTCGCCCGCCACGGCGGCTTCCGCGTTGCGGCACGCGAACTCGACATGTCTTCCTCGGCGCTAAGCCACGCTGTGGCGGCGCTCGAAGAGCGCTTGGGGGTTCGTCTTTTCAACCGCACCACGCGCAGCGTCGCTCTCTCTGCCGAGGGCGAGCAGTTCGTGACCGAGATCGCTCCGGCTTTGACCGCGATCCGCACCGCCATGGAACGGATCGATGAACACCGCGCCGAACCTGCGGGAGTTCTGCGCCTGAACCTGACGCTCGGCGCCGCGCGGATGATCCTGGCGCCGCTGGTCTTCGAATATACGCGCCGCTATCCGCAAGTGGCCGTTGATATGACGACCGAAGCGGCGATGGTGGACATCGTAGGACAAGGCTTCGACGCTGGCGTCCGGCTGGAAGAGTTTGTCCCGCCCGACATGATCGCTGTGCCTATTACGCCTCCCATACGCTCGATCGTCGTTGGCTCACCCGCTTATTTTGCGGGGCGAAAGCGGCCGAAGACGCCGGCTGAGTTGGCAAACCACCGCTGCATACGCCGACGCACGGGGAGCGGGACGATCTATCGCTGGGAGTTTGAGAAGCGTGGCGAAACGATGGAACTCGACGTCGCGGGTTCGCTCACGCTCGACGAAGGCGACCTGATGTTGCAGGCCGCTTTGGCCGGACAAGGCTTGGCCTATCTCCCCGACGTGGCGATGGCTGATCACATTCAAGCCGGACGGTTGGTGGCAGTTCTGGAAGACTGGTCACCTGCCTATCCGGGCCTGTGCCTCTACTATCCAAGTCGACGAAACATTCCGGCGCGATTGCGCGCATTCATCGACCTAATCCGGCAGCAGGCCTCGCCTCGCAAGACCAAAGCCCCGGGACTGCCTCGGTCGTGAGCGCGAATTGATGTTCGCCGACAAGCGCGTGTGGTGTTCCAGAGATCATTCGCCCATATCTGGTTCTTTCTGGAGAGCCTGTTCGGGTGGTTGCTTCTGACCGCTGTCGCGATCGCGCTTGGGTCCACGATCTTCCACTACAGACGTGATCGCCTCGGACGCTACCGCATTCAACTGCATGCTAGACCCGCGATACCCCCAGCACGACTCAACGCCCATTCGGCGGGATGAGCGCCTCGAATTTTCCGTACTGGAAATCCTCGAAGGCGAGGAGTCTGATAAGCCGCCGCTTCGGCCAATCTGCAGGCATCAGTTTCGCCATGAAAACCAAGGCACGAAAAATTGTCGCAAAGCCGCCGGGTGCTCTGGAGGTTGCTCTCGACAAACTGCAGCTGACTTATGGCCCGCTCGCGCTCGACACGGCGATGCGCAACAGGTTGCGTCACCGGGGTCGCAGGCCGGACGCAGCGTCAAAACCAAGCTGATGGTCTGGTCCCTGGTAGAGGAATGGTCGCGCCGGTACAAGAAGCCCATTTCCGCGGCCTGCCACTTCGCGACATCGCATTGGGTTGTCTGCGAGACATGAATGAACTCGTCGGCGGGTTACATGCACCGCGGGAGACCATTGAACGCTGCCGGTATCCGCACTCCACTTGGCACCGAATCCACGCGGAGGCATCCAAGCTCCTGGCGGCGATACCTGAAGAAAAGGCCAGGCAAGAACAGTTCCTGGAGATGTTTTTGGCCACGGCATAGGCGGGGTCACAGGCTCGGCCTGGTTGCGCGGAATACCCCCTCTTTTGTTGCTCAATTCGAATCGGCATATCGGGCGCGAAGGCTTTGAAATGCTCCGATGGCGAAACCAACTGTCCATCCCAGAAGTCTCCACCGGGGCGTAGCGGCCGGGCTATCCACAACGCGCGAGACGATAGAGGTGGCACCAAGTTGAGATCGCTAGGGTGCAGGCGCAGTTTGTCTCGAATACGGCCGTTCGCCGGTCTGGAAAGTCGTTGAAAGAACCAAGCTTGCTGGCGGGGTTGCTGTTCGACGGCGACGGCAACCGGATGACGCCCTCTCATGCGATGAAGAACGGCAAGCGATATCGCTATTACATCTCCAATAACTTGATAGCAGGCACCAGTCGTGACCGGAAGAGCGAGACGGGCGAAGGTCTGCGGATCCCGGCGCAGGAAATCGAACAGCACGTTGTTACGTCAATCGCGGCGTTTCTCGCCGATGCGCAGAGGGTGATCGCAGAACTGTGTCCGAGCGGCATATCGCCCGCCGTTGCGGGTGCTGCCATACGACGGGCGTCTTCGCTCGGGAATGAATTGGAGACCGATAGCAGTCGAGAGCACTACGAAGCGATCCGCTCGTTGGTGGCGCGGGTTCAGGTCGGTGATGGCGCAATTGCCGTGACGTTGCGGCGGCAATCCTTGGCTGAACGGTTGAGCGCACCGACCGATCCCGGTTCGTCCAACGCGGACGCACCGCTGGAATTGACGATGCCGGCTGAGCTTCGTCGCATCGGGAAAGAGAAGCGGTTGATCGTGGCGGCGCTTGTGCCGAAGACCAATCCCGATGCAGCGCTGATAAAGGCAGTCGTCCGGGCGCATCAATGGTTCGAGATGCTCAAGAATCGGACCGTCGAGTCGATCACTGAAATTGCGAAGGCCGAGGGGCTGCCTCGAACTTATGTCAGCAGCGTCATTCCATTCGCTCTGCTGGCGCCCGACATCACCTCGGCGGTCCTCGAAGGGACCCAGCCGATCGATCTCAGTCTGGACCGGCTCATCAATGCCAAGCTTCCGCTCGATTGGGCCGAGCAGCGGTCGGTTCTCGGCTTCAAATAGCCGCCAGAGCGATGCATGCTGCGCGCGAGCGTCAGTCCAAAACTGGGCTCCGGAGCAAAGCTAGACAAAACGCCGGCAAGAGCGCCGTTAGACTCCAATTCACTGACGCTCACGGGCCTTGGTGGCGCTCAAGCCTTTGAAATATCGGGATGATTTCAGAACGCCAGAGCAAGCTTGATTCGGAGCAAGCCCGCTGGCTGGGGGACTAGGATTCGAACCTAGACAGGCAGAGTCAGAGTCTGCAGTCCTACCGTTAGACGATCCCCCAACGGAGGGACGCTTCTCTAGGCGAGGTGAGGGGCGGATTCAAGGCAAATGCGACGCGCGGACGGCGGGGCGAAAGATTCGCCTTTCTGTTCCCGCGCGGCACGTTAGTTTCAGGGCCGGATCGGCGGGATGGAATCTGTGGCCAGGCTGGCAAGGCGGCATGCACGTTCGGGCCGGGCGCGGAACTCCGTGCCCCTCTTGGCCGTGCTCGATCTCGGCAGCAACAATTGCCGGCTGCTCATCGCGCGGCCGGCGGCGGATGGCGGCTTCCGCGTCGTCGACTCCTTTTCGCGCATCGTGCGCCTGGGCGAGGGCGTGGCGCGCACAGGACGGCTCTCGGACGAGGCGATCGCGCGCACGCTCTCGGCGCTCGCGGTCTGCGCCCAGCATATCCGCGTCAGCGGCGCCCGTCATGTTCGTGCCATCGCGACGGCGGCGGCGCGCGGGGCCGACAACGCCGATGTGCTCATCGCGCGCGCGAAGGAAGAGGTGGGCATCGCGCTCGAGATCGTCTCGCCGGAAGAAGAGGCGCGGCTCGCCGCCGTCGGCTGCGCGCCGCTGATCGGCCGCAATTTCGAGGGCGCGCTCGTCTTCGACATCGGCGGCGGCTCGACCGAGATGATCTGGATGCGGCGCGTGGAGGCGGGCGAGGCGCGCATCGTGCGCTCGGCCTCGGTGCCGGTGGGCGTGGTGGGGCTGTCGGAGGAATATCCCATGCACGACGCGATGGACAGCGCGCAGTTCGACGCGATGCGCGCGCGCATGATCGCGCGGCTCTCGCCCGTGCGCGCGGCGATGGACGCCGCAGCACCCTTCAGCCGCGAGACGCATCATCTGCTCGGCACCTCGGGCACGGTGACGACGCTCGCCGCGGTGGCGATGGGGCTCGATCGCTACATCCGCGCGCGCGTGGACGCGAGCTGGCACGATTGCGACGACATCCTGGCGGTGATCGACAAGCTGATCGGCCTCGATCACGCGGCGCGCGCGCGCATCGGCGCGATCGGGCCGGACCGTGCCGATCTCGTGCTGGCGGGCTGCGCGATCTTCGCCGGCGTCCATGCGCTGTGGCCCTGCAGACAGCTTCGCGTCGCCGATCGCGGCCTGCGCGAGGGCATGCTGCGCGAGCTCCTGAAGGAGGCGCGCGCATGACGACGCGCGGACCCGACCGTTCCGGCCGCGGCGGCGAGCACGCGCGGCTCAAGAGCCGCAAGCAGCGCAAGCCCTCGTCGAAGCGCTGGCTCGAGCGCCAGCTCAACGATCCCTACGTCGCGAGCGCGAAGAAGGAAGGCTATCGCTCGCGCGCGGCCTACAAGCTGGTCGAGCTCGACGACAAGTTCCGGTTCCTGAAGAAGGGCGCGCGCGTGCTCGATCTCGGCGCGGCGCCCGGCGGCTGGAGCCAGGTCGCGCGCCGGCGCGCGGGCGATGCGGGAAAGGTCGTCGGCGCCGACGTGCTCGAGATCGCACCGCTCGACGGTGCAACGTTCCTGCAGGCCGATCTGCTCGACGCCGAGACGCCGGCGCTGCTCAAGGCGGCGCTCGGCGGCGCGGCCGACGTCGTGCTCACCGACATGGCCGCGCCGACGACGGGCCACCGCGCGACCGATCATCTGCGCACCGCCGCGCTGTTCGAAGCCGCGCTCGATGTGGCGCAGGACATGCTCAAGCCGGGAGGCGCCTTCGTCGGCAAGGTGTTCCAGGGCGGCGCGAGCGGCGAGCTGCTCAAGCGCGTCAAAACGCTCTTCCGCGACGTGAAGCACGTCAAGCCCCCCGCGAGCCGCGCGGAGTCGGTGGAGCTTTACCTCGTCGCCACGGGGTTCCGGGGCAATTCATGATGAACGCACGCGCCGCCGTTTCCATCTAGCGGTGTGGCGCGTCACGATGTCAGCGGCGTTCGTCTTGAACGGTTCATGACGGATACGTTAGCTTTGCGTCATCGCGCCTTGTCGAAGGGGACGCGAGAACGATGCGCGCGGCTTCGCAAAGTCATGCGCCGATCCGTCAAGAAAGCTGGGGGACCCATGCGCATTCCGTCCGTCCGTTCGTTGCTCGCGCTTATGCCGGCGCTTCTGCTCGGCGCCTGCCAGACCCAGATCCCGGCGCACGAGTTCGTGCCCAATGCGGCGCGCGACAAGGTCTCGTCCACGGAGACGGTGCTGCCGATCAAGCAGAGCGAGATCTATGTCTTCGTGCCGCAGTCGAACATCGCGGCGGCCGGCGGCGGCGGCCTTCTGCTGGCGCTGGTCGACGCGGGCGTCGACAGCGTGCGCACCTCCAAGGCCGAGGCCGCGGTCAAGCCGCTGCGCGACGCGCTGATCGACTACAGCTTCGACCAGTCGCTGCAGAACAGCCTCAAGGTCTCGCTGGCCCAGGACACATGGCTGCACGCCGGCGACGGCCACGTCGTGCGGGAAGTCACCGCCGCCAATCTCGACAGCGTGCTCGCGGGTTCCAAGAGCGACGCGGTGCTCTTCACCACGACCGACTACCAACTCTCCAACGATGCGGGGCAGCTCAGCGTGACGATGATCGCGAGCCTGTTTCCCAACAGCGACGCCTTGCGCGCGATCAGGCCCGCGAAGGACGCCAAGACGAAGACCGCGCTGAACAACACGCTCTATCACAACAGGCTGGTCTTCCAGGCGAATGCGCCGGTCCCGGGAGTCGAGCGCGATCAGGCGATCGCGGCGTGGTCGGCGAACCATGGTCAGGCGATGCGCGCCGCGCTCGACGAGGCCGCGTCCAAGCTCGCCTCCATGCTCGCCGCCGACCTCAACCGGCCGGAGGGCGACGTGGACACCGGCACGGGCGCCGAGGTGAAGACCAACAACGTCACCGGCCACGTCATCGCCAAGGATGCGGACGGCGGCGTGGTGCGCTATGGCGACGGCACGCTCGCCTACATGCCCAATTCCATGCTCGATCACTAGGTCCGTGATGTTGCGGATTTCGGCACGGTTCGGCGCGGCGCTGCTCCTGGCGACGGTGGCGGCGTCCTGCGCCGACCGTCCGCCGATGGCGATGTCGTCGCAGTTCTCGCCGTCGTCGCCGCTGCGCGAGCTGCCGGGCGAGCGCGGCGCCTGCCGCGTGCGCATCGGCGCGGTGAAGGATGCGCGGCCGCCGGCCGACATGGCCTCCATGGGCCAGCTCGGCTTCCGTGCCGTGCGCGGCGGCGACGTCGCGGTCTGGCTGCGCTCCGGCCTCGCCTCATTGGGCGGCGACAGGCATCTCGTCATCGTAGACGGCGCGGGCCCCGCCGATGTGGCGTTCGACGTGGATCTGCTCAAGGCCTATATCATGTCGAACGCGCTCGAGGCGAAGGCGGCGACGGTGGTGGTGCGCGTGAGCTACGGCGGCGAGGACACGCAGCTCTATCGCGGCGGAGACGCCGGCGTGAATTGGTCGGAAAGCGAAGGCGAGACGCAATCGGCCTTCGACGCGTCGCTCACGGAGATCCTGAAGCAACTGCGCGCGGATGTGGTCACGCGTTGTCCGAAGAGCTGACGATCACTGCCCGCCGGGATAATTCGGCGCCTCGCGGGTGACGACGACGTCGTGGACGTGGCTTTCGCGCAGGCCGGCGCCGGTGATGCGCACGAATTTCGCGCGTTTGTGGAACTCGGCGATGTCCTTCGAGCCGGTCAGGCCCATCGCGGCGCGCAATCCGCCGACGATCTGGTGCACGACATTGCCGACCGGGCCTTTATAGGCAACCTGGCCCTCGACGCCTTCGGGCACGAGCTTGAGGTTGTCCTGCACCTCGGCCTGGAAGTAGCGGTCGGCCGAGCCGCGCGCCATCGCGCCCAGCGAGCCCATGCCGCGATAGCCCTTGTACGAGCGGCCCTGATAGAGGAACACCTCGCCCGGCGCCTCGTCGGTGCCGGCGAGCAGCGAGCCCACCATGCCGACCGACGCGCCCGCGGCGATCGCCTTGGCGAGATCGCCGGAATATTTGATGCCGCCGTCGGCGACCACGGGCACGCCCGACGCGCGCGCCACCTCGACCGCGTCCATGATCGCGGTGAGCTGCGGCACGCCGACGCCGGCGACGATGCGCGTGGTGCAGATCGAACCCGGGCCGATGCCGACCTTGACCGCGTCAGCGCCCGCGTCGATCAGCGCGCGCGCGCCTTCGGACGTTGCGATGTTGCCCGCGAGAACCTGCGTGTAGTTGCTCGCCTTCTTGATGCGCGCGATCGTGTCGAGCACGTTCCTCGAATGGCCGTGGCTCGAATCCACGACGACGACGTCGCATTCGGCCTCGACGAGCGCGAGCGCACGCTTCAGCCCGTCGTCGCCGACGCTGGTGGCGGCCGCGACGCGCAAACGGCCGCGCTCGTCCTTCGCTGCGTGGGGATGCGCCTTGGCTTTCTCGATGTCCTTGACGGTGATGAGGCCGACGCAGCGATAGGCGTCGTCAACGACCAGGATCTTCTCGATGCGGTGCTGATGCAGCAGCCGCTTGGCCTCGTCGGCGCCGACGCCCTCGCGCACGGTGACGAGCCTGTCCTTGGTCATCAGCGCGCTGACCTTCTCGCGCGGGTCGCTGGCGAAGCGCACGTCGCGGTTGGTCAGAATGCCCACGAGCTTGCCCGCGCCCGTGGCCGTAGCGCCTTCGACGACCGGGATGCCGGAGATGCGGTGGCGCTCCATCAGCGCCAGCGCGTCGGCAAGCGTCGCGTCCGGGCTGATCGTCACCGGATTGACCACCATCCCACTCTCGAACTTCTTCACGCGGCGGACCTGCTCGGCCTGCTCCTCGATGGAGAAGTTCTTGTGGATGACGCCCAATCCGCCCGCCTGCGCCATCGCGATGGCGAGGCCGGCTTCGGTCACCGTGTCCATGGCGGCGGAGATCAGCGGGATGCCGAGCTCGACGGTCTTGGTGAGACGCGTGCGGGTGTCGACCTGGCCGGGGAGGATGTCGGACGGCCCGGGCACCAGGAGCACATCGTCGAAGGTGAGGGCTTCGCGGATGGGGGGGCGCGGTTCCATGCGGGCGTCTATCAGCACCGCGCGCGATTCGCAAGTCCTATCAGTCGCGGGGGCTGCGAGGCCCTCACCCTTCGACAGGCTCAGGGTGAGGGAATGAGACACCGCGCATGCTCTCGCATTCCCTCATGCTGAGCTTGTCGAAGCATGAGGGCGTCGCGATACATCAGAACGTTCCGCGCACTAGCCGTCCGTCTCCTGCTCCGCGATCAGCCGCGAGCCGCGCTCGTAGGTCGCGTAGCGCCACAGCCACTGGATCGCGACGAGCAGGCGGTGCTCGAAGCCGACCAGCAGATAGACGTGGATCAGCGCCCAGAACATCCAGGCGATCCAGCCGCGCATCCGCGTCCAGCCGAAATCGAACACCGCGGCGTGGCGGCCGATGATCGCGGTGTTGCCGCGATTGTGGAAGACGAAGGGCTTGGGCGTCTCGCCGCGCGTGATCTTCCGCGCCAGCGCGTGGCCGAGATAGACGCCCTCTTGCTTGGCCACCTGGGCGAGGCCGGGCAGCGGCTTGCCGTCCGCATCCAATGCCACGGCGATGTCTCCCAGCGCGTAGACGCCGTCGAGGCCCTGCACCGAGAGGTCGCCGTTCACGGCCACACGCCCGGCACGGTCGAGAGCAACGCCCAGCATGCGCGCAAGCGGCGAGGCGCTGACGCCGGCGGCCCAGATCGTGAGCCCCGTGCCGATCTCCTCGCCGCCGACGACGATCTTGTGCGCGGCGATGCTTTCGACGGGCGAATTCGTGCGCACCGTGACGCCCAGGCGCGCGAGCTTGCGCGTCGCGTAGGCGGCGAGGCTTTCGGGAAACGCGTTCAGGATCCTGGGCGCCGCCTCGAGCAGGAGCACGGTCGCGGTCTCGGCGCGGATGCGGTGGAAGTCCTTCGACAGCGTGTAGCGCGCAAGCTCCGCGATCGATCCGGCGAGCTCGACGCCGGTGGGCCCGCCGCCGATCACCGCGATGGTCATCAGCCGCTTCTGTTCGGCGAGGTCTTCGCTCATCTCCGCGCGCTCGAAGGCGAGCAGCAGGCGCGAGCGGATGCGGCGCGCATCCTCGATGGTCTTGAGGCCGGGTGCTGCGCCTTCCCATTCGTCGTGGCCGAAATAGCCGTGCGTCGCTCCGGTCGCGAGCACGAGGATGTCGTAGGCGATGCTCCGTCCACCGCCCAGCGCGACGGTCCGCGCCTTGGGATCAATGCTTGTCACCTCGCCGAGGATCACCTCCACGCTCGGCTCCCGGCGCAGCATCTTGCGGATCGGCTCGGCGATGTCGGCGGGCGAAAGCGCCGCGGTCGCGACCTGATAGAGCAGCGGCTGGAACAGGTGATGGTTCTGCCGGTCGATCAGCGTGACCTTCAAGCCGAAGCGCCCCAGCCCGCGCGCGACCTCGATGCCGGCAAAGCCCGCGCCGATGATGACGATGCGGGGTGTCGACATCTATTTCTTCCGCTCCGCCATTGCCGCCCATTGCAGCAGAAGGATGGTCTTGGCGTCGGCGATCTCGCCGCTCTCCACCATCGCGAGCGCGCGCACGAGCGGAAGCTCGAGCACCTCGATGTCCTCACCTTCGTCCACGAGGCCGCCGCCCTTGGCGGTGCGGCTCGCGGATGAATAGGTCGCCGTGAAAAGATGCATGCGCTCGGTCACGGCGCCCGGCGACATGAAGCAGTGGAAGACGCGGCGCAGCTCGGCGATCTCGACGCCGGCTTCCTCCATCGCCTCGCGCCGCGCGCAGACCTCCGGCGCGTCGCCGTCGAGCGCGCCCGCGATGACCTCGACGAGCGGCGCGGCATGGCCCGCGAGAAAGGCGGGCAGGCGGAACTGGCGCACCAGAAGCACCGTGCCGCGCCCGGGATCGATGGGCAGGACCGCCGCCGCATGGCCGCGGTCGAAGACCTCGCGGTCCTGGCGCTGCCACGCGCCGTCGCCGCGGCGGTAGTCGAAATCGTATTCGCGAAGCTTGTAGCGCTTTTCGGAAAGCAGCTTCACGTCGCGGATGCGCACGCGATCTGTTATGTCGTCGGTCATGACACCCGTCGCCCGTCTGCAAGCCGTCATCGATATCCTCGGCGAGATCGAAGCTACAGCCAAGCCGGTCGAAAGGCACCTGCGCGATTGGGGCAGGGCGCACCGCTTTGCCGGCTCCAAGGACCGCGCCGCGATCGCCGAGCGGGTCTATCGCGTCCTGCGCCACCGCGCGTCGTTCGCCTGGCGCATGGGAAGCGCTGCGCCCCGCGCGCTCGCCATAGCATCGGTGCTGGAGGAGGGCGATGTCGAGGCGTTGTTCGCCGGCACGGGCTATGGCCCCGCGCCGCTGAGCGTGGACGAGCGTGCGGCGATCGCGGCCCCGCCGGCGGGCGACGCGCCGCTCCACGTGCGGGGCGAATATCCCGAATTCCTCGAGGGCGAGCTCGCACGCGCCTTCGGCGATCGCCTGCTCGACGAGATGTGCGCGCTGCAGACGCGTGCACCGGTCGACCTGCGCGTCAACACGCTGCGCGCGGATCGCGACGAGGTTCTGGCCGTGCTGCGCGAAGGCGGCTACGCGGCCGAGCCCACACGGCGCTCGCCGCTCGGCATCCGTCTCGATGCCGGTGTGACGGGGCTGGAGCGCACGACGCTCTACGAAAGCGGCGCGTTCGAGTTCCAGGACGAGGCGGCGCAGCTTGCGTCGCTGTTGTGCGACGCGCGGCCAGGCCAGCGCGTGCTCGATCTCGCGGCCGGTGCCGGCGGAAAGTCGCTGGCGCTGGCGGCGACGATGAATAACGACGGCGAGATCGTCGCGGAGGACGTGCGTGAAGTGGCGCTCGAGGAATTGGAGCGGCGTGCAAAGCGGGCGGGAGTGTCGATTATTTCCACGCGGCTCCCTCGCCCCCGCGAAGCGGGGGAGAGGGCTGGGGTGAGGGGGCGGCTGCAGCGAGCCCAACTTTCGACACCCCCTCACCCCGACCCTCTCCCCCACATGCGTGTGGGAGAGGGAGATTCTTTTGATTTTGATTTGGTTCTCCTCGACGCCCCTTGCTCCGGCACCGGCACGTGGCGCCGTCAGCCGGAGCTGCGCTGGCGGCTGACGCCGGAGCGGCTGGCCGAGCTCATCGCGACGCAGGACGAGCTCCTGGCGCGCGCCGCCGCGCGGGTGAAGCCCGGCGGGCGGCTCGTCTATGCGACCTGCTCGGTGCTGCCGTGCGAGAACGAGGACCGGATCGCGCGCTTCCTAAAATCCCATCCCGGCTTCTCGGCCTCGGGCGACGCGTTCCGCGCCTCGCCGCTTTCGACCGGCACGGATGGTTTTTTCGCGGCCGTGCTGCGATACGGCCCGGCGGACGGAGGACAAGCATGATTCGCGGAAGCTGCCTGTGCGGGGCGATTCGCTTCGAGATCGACAAGGTGCTGGCGCTCACCCATTGCCACTGCGTCCATTGCCGCAAGCTCAGCGGCGCCGCGTTCGCCACCTATGCCCATGTCGCCCAGGACAAGTTCCGTTTCCTCTCCGGCGAGGACATGATGGCGGAGTTCGAATCCTCCCCCGGAAGCCGGCGCAAGCGCTGCCGGGTTTGCGGCTGTCCCGCGCCCGGAAAGGCGCCTTATCTCACCACCGTGAGCATCCCGGCGGGGCTGCTCGACGACGATCCGGGCGTGCGTCCGGTGCTGCACGTGTTCGCCTCGTCCAAGGCCTCGTGGTGGACCATCGCCGACGATCTGCCGCGCCACGAGAAATGGGTGCCCGGCTATGAGCCCAAGACATAGGCTGCGGCGCGAAGCGGGCGCCGCGCGCTCGAGCCGCATGCCTGGACTGCACGGCGGCGGCGCTCTACACCGTTACAGGTTTTTCACGATGCACGGGCCGATTGAAACGGCGCTTCAAGCGCCAGTGGAGGAAACATGTCCGTCCCGGCACTTGCCGCTCGCTGCTGCTGGCTTGTGCGCTGTTGAGCACGGCCTTTGTACCGGCCGCGCAGGCAAGGCACTATCAGGTGCTCCATAGCTTCAGCGGCAGCGACGGTTCCGGCCCGAACGGGAATCTGGTGCTCGACGGCGCCGGCAATCTGTACGGCACGACGGCGGTGGGCGGATCTTTCGGGGACGGGACGATCTTCAAGCTGAGTCCCACCGGGGATTTCACGCTGGCGTATTCCTTCACGGGCGGAAGCGATGGCCGCGTTCCCGAGACCGGCTTGACCCTCGATCCCGCCACCGGCGATCTCTACGGCACGACAGGGGGCGGCGGCGCCGGCTGGGGCGGCGTCTTCAAGCTGACATCGTCCGGTACGCTGGTCGTTCTTCATGATTTCAACCAGGCAACCGATGGCACCTCGCCCAGTGCCACGCTGACGCGTGACGCCAATGGGAATTTCTACGGCACGACGCAGGAAGACGGCGCCCACGGGAACGGCACGGTGTTCGAGCTCGCGGCCAATGGCCAAAGGAAATCTCTTCGGCACGACGTTTCAGGACGGCGGCGGGAACACCGACGGCACGGTGTTCGAGCTCACGGCCAACGGAAAATTCCGAGTTCTGCACGCGCTTGTCGGCACCGACGGGGCAGAACCGCTCGGCGGTCTCGTACGGCACGGCAAGGACCTTTACGGCGTCGCCACCATCGGCGGCAGCGCCAGCGGTACGATCTTCAAGGTCTCGACCGACGGCGCATTCACCGTCCTTCACACCTTGACCGGAGGCGTGGGGCTGGGCGGCGGGATGGCGCGCGACAAGGCGGGCAATCTTTACGGCACGGATTTCAGCGGCGGCCTTGGCTACGTCTTCGCGCTCAGCCCGGGCGGAACGTGGAGCCCGCTCTATAGCTTCACCGGGGGCGACGACGGCGGGATCCCCGCGGGCGACATGCTGCTGATCGGCAAGCAGCTCTATGGCGCGGCCAACAGCGGCGGCGCCGCGGGCGAGTTCGGAACGATCTTCAAGCTCGATCTCCAGGGAAACTTCACCCTCCTGCATGACTTTACCGGTCCGCCGGGCGACGGAGCCCAGCCGTCCGGGGGATTGACCAAAGGCCCCGACGGGAAACTCTACGGCACCACCACCAGGGGCGGCGCGCACGATATGGGGATCATTTTCAGCGTGTCGGCGCAGTAGCGTCCAAACCCGTCATAGCCGCCATGAATGCAGAGTCCCCCGACGCGCTGGACAGATCGCGACTCTCTGGGTAAATCCCGCCATGGCAGCTCCCGTCCTCGTGCTCGACTTCGGCTCGCAGGTGACCCAGCTGATCGCGCGCCGCGTGCGCGAGGCGGGCGTCTATTGCGAGATCGTCCCCTTCAACAAAGCGGATGCCGCGCTCGCGTCCTCGCCGCCGCCGCGCGCCATCATCCTCTCCGGAGGGCCGGCGAGCGTGACGGATGAAGGCGCGCCGCGCGCGCCGCAGCGCGTCTTCGAGATGGGCGTGCCTGTGCTCGGCATCTGCTACGGCGAGATGGCGATGGCCGAGCAGCTTGGCGGAAAGGTCGAGGGCGGACACCATCGCGAGTTCGGCCGCAGCGACATCACGATTCAGAAGAGCTCGCCGCTGCTCGCGGGGCTGGGCCGGATCGGCGACAGCGAGCCGGTGTGGATGAACCACGGCGACAAGATCACCGCCATGCCGCCCGGCTTCGCCGTGGTCGCGACCAGCGAGCATTCCCCGTTCGCGGTGATCGCCGACGAGACGCGCAAGCTCTACGGCATCCAGTTCCATCCCGAGGTCGTGCACACGCCGCGCGGCGCGCAGATGTACAGGAACTTCGTCATCGACATCGCCGGCATCAAGCCGGAGTGGAACATGCACGCGTTCCGCGAGGCGATGGTGGGGCGCATTCGCGCGCAGGTGGGTAGCGCCAAGGTGATCTGCGGCTTGTCGGGCGGCGTGGATTCCTCCGTCGCCGCGGTGCTCATCCACGAGGCGATCGGCGACCAGCTCACCTGCATCTTCGTCGACACCGGATTGATGCGCGCGGGCGAGGCGGACGAGGTGGTGTCGCTGTTCCGCGGCCACTACAACATCCCGCTCATCCACGCCGATGCGTCGGAGATGTTCTTAGGCCGGCTCGCGGGCGTGAGCGACCCCGAGCGGAAGCGCAAGATCATCGGCGCCGCCTTCATCGAGGTGTTCGACGAGGAGGCCAGGAAGATCGGCGGCGCCGAGTTCCTGGCACAGGGCACGCTCTATCCCGACGTGATCGAGAGCGTGAGCGCGACCGGCGGGCCGTCGGTGACGATCAAGTCGCATCACAATGTCGGCGGCTTGCCGGAGCGGATGAAGTTGAAGCTGGTCGAGCCGTTGCGCGATCTCTTCAAGGACGAGGTGCGCGCGCTCGGCCGCGAGCTGGGGATGCCTGCGCATTTCGTCGGCCGCCATCCCTTCCCGGGGCCTGGGCTTGCGATCCGCGTGCCCGGCGAGATCACGCGCGAGAAGCTCGACATCCTGCGCAAGGCCGACACCGTCTACCTGGACGAGATCCGCAAGGCGGGATTGTACGACGAGATCTGGCAAGCCTTCGCGGTATTGCTCCCGGTGCGCACGGTGGGCGTGATGGGCGACGGGCGAACCTACGACTTCGTGCTCGCCCTGCGCGCTGTCACCAGCAGCGACGGCATGACGGCGGATTACTACCCGTTCGAGCATTCCTTTTTGGCGCGCGTCTCGACCCGCATCGTCAACGAAGTCCGCGGCGTGAACCGCGTGGTGTATGACATCACGAGCAAGCCGCCGGGCACGATCGAGTGGGAGTAGAGTGGCTTACCTTTCCTCCGGAAAACGTGCGACAATGGTGCTAGAGGAGCTACGCTGTGCAGCCACCACTAAATGCATCTGCAAGTAGCGCGGGTAAGCTACTTTCAGGCTTCACGTTCGAAGTGCCACAGTTTCAGCGGGAATATTCCTGGTCCGAAGATGAAGTCACCGAATTTTGGGACGATCTTCAAGCGAGCCTTGACGACGATCAGCCCTATTTCCTCGGCCTAGTCATTCTGACTGATAGACCAAAGAGGAAATTCGTAGTCGATGGCCAGCAGCGACTTCTTACGCTGACCCTCCTGGCCACCGCTATATACTATGAGGCCATTAGAGATCGGCGCGCTCTTGCGGATCGCATCCAAGCGGACTTCATCCAGTCTATCGACTACGACACGGATAAAATTGAGCCGCGGATAATCCTGTCTGATGAGACTGATAACCGCACATTTCAAACCATTATCAAAACAGGAGTGTCACCTACAGACATTGACGAGGAAGACTCAGTTTCTTCGCGGATGGTTGAATCGTATGACCTTCTTAGAGGTAAACTTAGAGAAGACCTGAGCACCAATGCGTTCAAACGTCTCGGAAAATGGGCCGATTTCCTCACCCATAGGCTCTATTTTGCAGTGTTTGTTCATCCGGACGCATCATCAGCTTACCAAGTTTATGAAGTAATCAATACGCGCGGCAAGGAATTGACCACCGCCGATTTGTTGAAGAACTATGTGTTGAGCGAAGGTTCCGATGTAATTCGCAACCAGCGTTATAAGAAATGGAAGGAAATCGCGAAACAGTTCGGGGGCGACGGCGCCACGTTCGTTCAGTTCATTCGACATGCTGTTACGGTCGAAAGCGGTCATATCCTGCCAAAGGATCTTTTCGGATTCTTAGCCGGAAGAGAAGAGCATTCGGAAAAGAAGCCGCCCAGCACGCTACAACTACTCAAGCTTCTTGAGAAACATCTACCTTTATATCTGCAGATGATGGATCCCACCCTGCCTGGCCCTGCAAAACCTGAGGCCCTGGGGATTTTTGCGGCCTTAAACAACCTTGGGGTCATCGCAGTACGCCCGATATTGCTTGCTGTTTCCGAAGGGCAAGATTCTCTAAATGGTATGCGGTATGTGCTGCGATTGGTCGTGCGTCGTATCGTAGTTGGCGGTCTAGGCACGGGTAACGTCGAAAGGCGATTCGGTGAGGCCGCTAAAGGGGTGTTTGAAAGCGGCTCATGGAAGATTCTGGAGCGCAATCTGCGAGACCTCAATCCTGGAAAGGAGGACTTCGTCGACCAGTTGCGGCGACGTTCCTTCAGCAAAAGCATTCTCGCATTTCTTCGCAGATCGATAGTGGAGCAAACAACCACCCCGGAAATAGAGGGTACGCTCCATTTTATATGGGCGCGGCAGTTCGAAGATTGGACAGGAATGAGTAAAGAAGATGGGGCGTATTGGGGTGCCACAGTAGGTAACACTTTCCTCTCCGATTTGAGCAAGCGGCCCGAAGAGGCAACAACGTGGCGCGGTTTCAAAGAGGCTCTCCTGCCATCTGCCATCAAGGGTGAGTGGGTCGACCGCTTGGAGAAGATTCGAGACTGGGATGCGAGGGCAGTGGAAAAGATGGGCGCAAAATTGGCAGAGAGCGCTGGCGACATTTGGTATTAGCGGTCGTCAGAATATGGATCTTGGCCAGGATGAGCAGACCCTTATAAACGTTCTCACACGTAGAACGTCAGGCGACGCGCTCAGCGCGCTTATGTTAGCGCTTAGAGCTGATGCTCCCGTTGTCGGTTTGATGCAGACGGCGATAGGCTTTGATTCGAGTTCATTCTTGCGACTTGGCTCGCACCGTAAGAGTGAAGATATTCTAGACTATCTTCGCTCGCAGCACTTAGCCCCGCTTGTTCTTCCGGGGCAAGCGATTCAAGAATTCTGGAATAATCAGCTGCAGGCTGTAGAAACGATCGCAACCAAGGTGAAAGGTAAGTTCGATGCGTTTCAATCGGAGCTGAAACGAGCCGAGCCATTTTTTGAATCGTACGCTGAAAAGATTGATGAGCTTCTGGAGGAATTTCGAACTCAGCACGGTCATATATATGACGAGGCAACGATTCGGAAAACAGGAACAGTATTAGATCTGCTGAAACAGCGAGCTATAGTGTCGTACGCACCGCGGCTGCAGCTTGCAGAGGTTGCCGCCTATCGCAAAAGAACGAAGACGCCTCCTGGATTTAAGGACGATGGAGATGGTGATTTCTTCATCTGGGCCGACTTTCTCACCGGCCTTCAAATGGCCCGTGCAAGGGGCGATAGATTCTCTCGAGCTGTACTTGTCACTCGCGATGTAAAGCTAGATTGGAGCAGATCCGGTATCGCGCATCCGATATTGTCAGCGGAAATAAAAGCTCTGCTCGACATACCGTTTGAAATATGGGGTGAGGATAAGTTGGCATCGGAAATCGACAGAGCCTTGGCTGGCGGGAATGCGCCTCCGTAGGCAACTAGTTAAGAGCAGATTCAAGACGGCAACGCATCGGTGAGTTGTTCCGACTCGGACAAGTCGCCAGATTTCTTTCCAGCAACGGGGACGACCACTCCATGACCACCAACGACCGCACCGTCCTCTCCAGCGATCACGCGGCCATTGCGCTCCGGCAGGCTATTGCCGCGCATATCGCGGCGCGGGGATGAGTGGCGGTGGATATCGGGCCCACCACTCCGGAGAGCACGCACTATCCCGCTCATGGCGAAGTGGCGGCGCGGCGGGTTGGGCATCGTCAACGAAGTTCGCCGCGTGAACCGCGTCGTCCACGACGTGACGAGCAAACCGCCCGGCACGATCAGGCAGGGACGTATGTCAGCCTTACGGCGTCTTCGCCGACGGGTTCGGCTGCGACGAGGCGGAGCGGCGGCCGGGGGGCGGCGAAGTAGGGTTTGCCGCCGCCCAGCACAAACGGCCGGAAGTAGAGACGATACTCGTCGATGAGACCAAGCTCGGTGAGGCTTCCTGCCAGTTCCGGTCCGCCGACATCGATCTCCCCGCCGAGCTGAGCCTTCAGCCCGCGCATCGCCGCCTCGACATCATCCCCGACAAGGGTGGCGTTGGGGCCGACCGACTTCAGCGAGCGCGACACGACCCATTTGGGTTGCTTGCGCCATGCGGCGGCGAAGTCGTGCTCTTCCGTATCCCACTCGGGATGGTCTTCGTCCCAGTAGCGCATGATCTCGTATAAGCGGCGACCGTACACGCAGCCGCTCATGCCGCGTACGTACTCGATGAAGTGCTGGGAGAGAGCGGGTCCCGGCGGCCCCAAAGCCGTGTGGTCGACGTAGCCGTCGAGGGATTGCATCATTGCGAAGACGAGCTTTCCCATTCTCTCGCGGCTCCGCCCGGTTCCCCGCAATATAGAATGGGATGCCGTCACCGAGAAGAGTAAAGCATCGGTGACGCCGCGGCGGGGTTCGAGCACGTCGTCCGGCTACTTCCGCTCGAACACCATCGCGCTCGGCCTGCCGCTGCCGGGAACGCGCGCCGTGATCGTCAAGGTCTTCAGATCGGCCGAGAGCCCGATCGTCTCGGTATCCGTCACCTTCCCGTCGGCCTTGTCGGTGATCACGAGAGTGCGGTCGTCGACGCGCCGGGCCGAAGAGGTGGAAGCTTGGTACGCGGCGGGCCCCTCGAAGGGATAATCCTTGCCGTCGAACTTCACGTTTTGCGTCTTCTTTTCCAAGGGTGTGATGAAGGACAGGCCGTCGCCCTGGAACGCCTTCACCTGGAACGGAAAGGGCGAGTTCATCGTCTCCTTGATGCTCTGCCAGTCCGCCGCGAAGCCCGATCCCCCACCATTGCGCCCGTAGACGTAATCCATGCTGAACGTCGCGCCGTCGGATCCGAACTCGCGGAAATAGTCCGTGAGCGTGTTGCCGTCCTTCGAGAGCTTCCACGTCGCCCTGAGCAGCAACCGGCCGTCTTTCTTGCGCTCGACGATCCAGGTGTCGGGCGCTTCAGCCTTCACCGACAGAAGAGTCCCGCCATAGCCCCCCGGCTGGTCGCTCCCATCCACCACGATGGTCTCGGCGCCGCCGCCGAAATCGAACGCGTAGGTGTTGCCGCCCTTGCTCGCGACCTTCATCTCGTCGGGCATCCTGGTCTTCGACGGGTCGAGCTTCCACTCGCCGATGAAAGGGCTTTCCGCGGCCCATGCCGTGCCCGTCGCCAGGAAAACCGCCGGCAGGATTTTGACGATCCGCTTGAACACGAACGCCTCCTTCGCGCGGCTCGGAAGCGCATTTATGGCCGCCAATCCAGCACATCAAGGCATCCCGTCCTTGTCAACCGGCGACCGAGGGCGAGGCCTTTTCAAGCAACCAGCACCTTGCGCAGCGAAGCCTCGATCTTTCCGCCGCAATAGGCGTCGCCGTACTCCTCGCGCGCCTTCGCGGCCAGCTCGGCGAGCGGCGGCAGCGCGGCGACGCGTTGCGTGAGCGCGGCGGTCATCGGCGCTGTGCGCCGGAAGACCGTCTCGATCTTCTTGAAGCGCTCGGTCATGGTCGACCAGAGCGTGGCGGTCACGATGTCGGCGACGCCGGGCGCGTCTGCGCCGAGCAGCAAACCGCGGTCCACCGTCAAGCCGCAGCGGCGGCCGGTGTCTTCCCAGAGCGCCATCCATTTCTTCAGGCGCGGGACGAACTCCCGCCAGCGCTTTTCCGTCCACATCAGGCGGCCGCCGTCCAGCGTGATCTCGTCGATGACGTCGTTGGCGTCGCAAACGATCTTCAGGGTCATGGCGCGCAGGTCGGGCTCGGCGGGCATGAGGTCCAGCGTCTCGCCGAGATAGAGGACGATGGCCGGCATCTCGGCGATCGCGAAGCCCGTCTTGTTGTCGATCAGCAGGGGCGGCCCCATGAAAGGGACGGGCATCTGTTTCGCCGGCCCCTCCATCAGTTTCGAGATCGCGGCGTCGCCGGCCTCGGTCCAGGTCTTTCCGGCGAAGGCCAGGACGGCGCGCACGAACTGGCCGCGGAACGGCACGGACCAGTAGTAGAGGTCGTAGTCGGACATTGTGAGCTCCAATCCCGTGACGGATATCCGGATAACGCCGCCAAGCGCGTGTGGTTTCTCCCGCGCGACTGTGCCACGGTGCGCGCGGGGAGGCACATCATGAAACTGCCGATATTGGCCGCCGCGGCGCTGGCGCTGTCCGCCGTCATGCTTCCGGCGTGGGCGGCGGACGACGACGCGCTCTCCCGCATGGCGCTGTGCAAGGACTCGTGGGCCGAGTGGCGCACGGGCGAGCCGGTGAAGTTCCAGGCGTTCGCGGATCATGTGCGCGCCAATTTCACGCCGCACGGTAACGATCCTTTCGCGGTTCCGAAGGCGGGTACTTCCGTGCTGGGCCTCAAGGTGCTGGAAGCCTATCCCGACAGCGTCGGCATGGGCGTCGGCTTCTCTCTGACCGTCGATGCGACGTTCGACGACGCGCGCAAGACGATAGAGAAGGCGCTGGGCAAGACGCTCACGCATTGCGAGACGAGCGAAGGCACGCGCGATTGCGAGCTCGAGATCGCCAAGCAGCGCAGCGTCATGCTGATGGCCGAGGACAAGCCGGGCAACCATCGCACGCTGATCGGCTGCTATTACTTCTATGAAAAATGAATACGCGACTGCGTGCTAGAGGCGGTAGATGCGGCGTTGATTTGGTCCAAATATTGGACTAGATTTTGCCGAAGTCTTATTGTAGTCTAAATCCCATGCGTGTCACCGTCTCGGAAGCCAAGGCCCAGCTCACCGACCTCGTCCGCCGCGCGGAGCGGGGCGAGGAGGTTGTGCTCACGCGGCATGGGCATGCCGCGGTGAGGCTCGTGCCGGTCGCCGCCAAGCCCTCGGCCGCGGAGAAGGCGGCGGTGCTTGAATCCGTCCGCAAATCCGCCGCGAAGAAGGCAAGGCCCGGTCCGAGTGCGGCGCGCAGTCAAGACTACCTCTATGACGAGTACGGATTGCCGAAATGATCGCCGTCGACACGTCGGCGCTTGTCGCTATCCTCCTCAATGAGCCGCTCGCCGACCAGTGCGATGCCGCGTTGAAGGCCGACAGCCGCGTCGTGATGTCAGCGGGTACGCTGACGGAGGCGCTGATCGTGGCCGGCAGCCGCGGTGTGCGCGAGGAGATGGAGAGGCTCGTCGACGGTCTTGGCTTCGAGGTCGTGCCGGTCACGAGCGAAAGGGCGCGGCGCGCGGCGGCGGCACACGCGCGCTGGGGAAAAGGCGCGAAATCCGCCGGGCTCAATTTCGGCGATTGTTTCGCCTATGCCATGGCGAAGGAGAGCAATTGTCCGCTCCTCTATGTCGGACGCGATTTCGCCAAGACGGATGTGGGCAGCGTATTGTAGCCGGTGTCTAGATCCCGCTCGCCTTTGCGATCCGGCCTAGATGCAGCGCACTGGGCCGCGGCGTGCGCTTGAAGGTCTGGAGATCGACGGCGACGAGCCCGAAATGCTTGGCGTATCCCGACGTCCATTCGAAATTGTCGAGCAGCGACCAATACAGGTAGCTGTGCACGGGGATGCCGTCGTCGAGGCAGGCTTTGAGGCTCGCCAGCGCGCGGTCGATATAGGCTATGCGGCGCGTGTCGTCGTTGGTGGCGATGCCGTTCTCGGTGACGTAGATCGGCTTTCCGATCGCCGCGTGCGCCCAGCGCACCGTGGCGCCGAGCGCCTCGGGATAGAATTCATAGCCCGCATCCGTCATCTCCGTGCCGGCCGGCGGCCAGGTAAGCCCGTTCGCATTCACGAGGAAGCGCGTATAGGGCTGCACGCCGACGAAATCGGCGTGGCTGCGCGCGACGCCGACCCAATCGCCATACAGCTTGTCGCGCCAGGTATCGGCCCATGCAGCCGTGCCCGTCGACTGGATGTCCTGCGTCGTCAAGGTCAGGCCGACGGGAAGCGCGGGCCGCGCCCTCTTGATCGCGTCATAGCCCTTGCGATGCGCCTCCTGCAGCAGGGGCGTGGTGACCGCCGGATCAGCGTAGGCGAGGCTCGAGAATTTCGCCGAGCCCGCGGCCTTCGCCGCCGCCGCCATCGATTCCTTCACAAGGGGAGACGGCGGCACGACCTGCGACAGGAGCTGCACCAGATAGGCGATGTTCGCCTCGTTGAAGGTGGTCGCCAGATGTATCAGCCCGCCCAGATGCTCCGCCGCCCTGCCGCAGAACCGCGCGAAGAGACCGGGCGAATCCGCGGCCTCGAAGCCGCCGCGCGCCGCGAACCAGATCGGCGTCGTGAAATGGTTGAAGGTGACGACGGGTTTCAGCCCATGCGCGCGGCAGGTTTGAAGCACGTCCGCGTAGTGGTCGAGCTCGGCGTTGGAGAAAGCCCCCTCGCTCGGCTCGATGCGTGCCCATTCGATGCCGAGACGGTAACAGTTGAAGCCCAGCTTCGCCGCGATGGCGATGTCCTCGCCGTAGCGGTGATAGGAATCGCAGGCGTCGCCGGAGCGCTCCTTGAACAGCGTCGGCGTCACGTTCTCGCGGATCCAGGCGTCGGCATTGGTGTTGTTGCCCTCGCTCTGATAGGCCGAGATGGCGGTGCCCCACAGGAAATCCTTGGGCCATGCGCGCCTGGCCCGCGCGGCATCCGCCGGTGCCGCGATGCCGAGCGCGGCACCCGTCGCGATGAGATCGCGCCGCGAGATGCCGCTCATGTTTGGCTCCAATGCACCATCGGACGGCCCGCGACGGGGCTTTTGAAACAGGGAAGGGTGGTGGCTTTGAGGGAGCCGAGATAGACGGTCGCAAGATCGGCGCCGCCGAAGGTCAGGCTGGTGAGCCACGGCGCGGTCTTGCCGCCGGTGGCCGCGATCGTGTCGGCGCTCACCAGCCCGCCGCCGTCGAACTCGGCGTCGAAGCGCGCGGTGGCCTCGCGGTCGCCGTCCTCGAACAGCGTGAGCAGCTCGCCATCGGGCGTGATCGCGACGAGAGTGTCGGCGAAGATCATCGCCGCCCAGAGATTGCCGTAGGCGTCGAACGCGATGCCGTCGAGCAGGCCGCAGCCCAGCGAGCTCGGGCCGTAGACCTCGCGGTCGTGCAGCGAGCCGTCGGCGGCGACGCGCAATCGCGTCACCCGCCGTGCGCAGGTCTCGGCGACATAGAGCCACTCTTCCTTCGCGTCGAGGCGGATCTCATTGGTGAAATGGAAGCCGTCCGCGACGACGCGTGGGCCCTTCTCGTCGATCAGCACGATGCAGCCGTCGGCGAGATCGTTCCGGATCGCGTCGCTCCACGGATTGACCTTGGTCGAGATCGTGATCCAAAGCCGGTCGCTTCTGTCGCGCAGAACGAAGTTCACCTTGCCGAGCGGGGCGCCGTCGATGTTGTCGTGGAGCGTGCGGCACGCGCCGTCGCGCGTCATCAGCTCCAGCGCGTCGGTGCCGAAATTGGCGATGAGGATGTCACCGTTGCGCGCGAAGGCGAGCCCGTTGGGCAGCGTGCCTTCATAGAGGTTCGGCGCTTGCGCTTCGCTGTGGCCGCCGCGCGGCGCTATGAGGCGCTGGCTCCCGTCGGGGCGGATATGCACGACGCCGCCGCGCGAATCCGCCGCCCACAGCGAGCCGTCGCGCTCGGCCAGGATGCATTCCGGCCGCGACAGGTCGCGGCCCGCGGTGCGGATGGTACTCGGGTCGACCTGCCAACCCTTGAGCGGATTGGGCGGCGTCTTCTCGCGGATCAGGACCATGCTTCCCCCCTGGGCGGAGAAGCATGGCGCCCGCGGATCGGTCGGGTCAATACTCACTCGCGTGTGAATGAGTTTATCTTTCGCGTGCCTAGCGCGAACCCAAACTGTCATGGCCCGCGAATGCGGGCCACCCAGGTGGGTTCTGTACGCTCCCGGAATGACTCACGCGGAGACGCGGAGCCGCGGAGGTCTTTTTCTTCTCCGCGACTCCGCGGCTCCGCGTGATTCCTTTGAGAAAGCAGAGGAGGTGTCACCTGGGTGGCCCGCGTTCGCGGGCCATGACACGTTGTTGCTTGGCCTTGGACTTAGCCCGGAATCTCCGGCTCCACCAACTTTGCGAGATTTTCCAGCGATTGCTGCCAGCCGAGATAGCACGCCTCCACGGGGATCATATCGGGAATGCCGTCCTGCACGATCGAGACGTCCGTGCCGACCATCACCTTCTTCAAGCTGACCGTCACCTCCATCTGGCCGGGCAGGTTGGGATCATCGAACTTGTCGGTGTAGCGAAGCCGCTCGCCCGGCACGAGCTCGAGATACTCGCCGCCGAAGGAATGGCTGTTGCCGCTGGTGAAATTGCGGAAGGACATGCGGAACGTGCCGCCCACTTTCGCATCCTGATGATGCGACGTGGCCGCGAAGCCGTTGGGCGGCAGCCATTTCGCCATCGCGTCGGGCTCGAGGAAGGCGCGATAGACTTTTTCGGGAGTCGTGGCGAGTACGCGGTGCAGACGGACCGTGCCGGGCATCTCTGTCTCCTTCGCTGTTTGGGATCGCGCGGCTCAGGCGCCGGGGATCGGCAGGATGGGCATGATCTCGACGCCTTCGCCAGGGAAGATCGTGAATTGCGGATGGTTCTCGAAAAGCTTCGCGGCCGCCTCGTGCGAATCCGCGCGCACCACGACCATGCCGCCCAGCTTGTTGGTGATGTCGGAAATGCCCTGCGGCGAGACGAGCTTGGTCTTGCCGAGCGGTCCGCCCGCGAAGACGATGGCGGCTTGATGCTTCTGCATCCAGGCGCCCCAGGCGGCGATGCCTTCCTGCTCCCTGGCTTTGCGCTCGGCTTCCGGGAGCGTGAAGAACGCTTGGCTGCGCGCGCTCTCCCTGTTGCCGGTGAAGAGCGCGACATAGGTGCCGGTCGAAGTCGAGGTCATGACGGTTCCTTCCCTTGTGTTCGTCGAAGAGTCCCCTATAGCAGCAGTGTCCCCTGCGCGTCTTCCGCCGCGCCGAGGCGCACGCCTTCCAGCTCCAGCATCTTCGTCTTGGTCGCCGAGCCTCCCGGCGCCGAGAAGCCGCCGATCTTGCCGCCGGCGGCGAGCACGCGATGGCAGGGGATGATCAGCGGAATGGGGTTCTTCGCCATCGCCTGGCCGACGTCGCGGGCGAGTTCCCAATTGTCGCCCAGCGTTCTGGCGAGCGCGCCATAGGTCGTCGTCTCGCCCCAGGCGAGGCGCCGCGCCGCGGCATAGATGCGCAGGAACAGCGCGTCCGCGTCGCCGAGATCGAGCGCGGCGCTCGAGAAATCGACGCGCTCGCCGGCGAAATAGCGCTTGGCGGCTTCGACCACCGCGGCGGTTTCCGGCGGCGGCGCGGAGGCGCTTGCATCGGGCAGGCGGCGCTTGAGGCCGCGTTCCGTCGCCTGCGCGCTCGCCTCGGGCAGGCGAAAGCGCGTGATGCCCGTCTCGCTCCACGCGATGGCGCAGAACCCCTGCGCGGTTTCGAAGACGTGATAGTGCTGGCTCATGACCCTAAAGATCGGCGCGCGGACGGCGCAATTCAATCCGAATCTTGCGCTTTCTGCACCAGCTCGATCGACGCGCCGCGGCGGCAAGCGGTCCTATCGTTCCGGTCATTGCCATTATGCGCCGCGCGCACGGGGCAAAGCGCAAGGCCGCGTGATAGCTATGGTGCATGGCCCATCTCCTCGACCGTCCGATCTGGACCGCGCTGACCACGCGTCAGGCGCCGCTTGCCGAAATCAGCGGCCCCGCGCGGCGCTATCCCGCCGATGTCGCGCCCTTCGCCGACATGGCGGATTTCTCGCCCGAGAGCTTCGCGGCACTGCATGCGCTCATGCGCGCGGACGAGCCCGCGGTGCTGTTCACGCCCGAAGCGGTCGTACCCTCCGGCCCGCTCGAGATCGTGATGGCCGCGACGGGCGAGCAGATGGTGGGCCTGCCGTCCGCCTTCGAGGGCGAGGTGCCGGACATCGCCCCGCTCGGCGAGGCGGATGCGCCGCAGATGCGCGCGCTCGCCGAGCTCACGCGCCCGGGCCCGTTCGGGCCGCGCACGCACACGCTCGGCCGCTTCTTCGGCATCCGCGTGGATGGGCGTCTGGCGGCGATGACGGGCGAGCGCATGACGCCCGCGGACTGCACCGAGATGACGGCGGTATGCGTCCATCCCGATTTCCGCGGCCGCAGGTTTGCACAGGCGCTGCTCGCGCATGTCTCGCGCCAGATCGCGGCGCGGGGCGAGACCCCGTTCCTGCACGTCTTCTCGGACAACGCGTCCGCGATCGCGCTCTACAAGCGCCAAGGCATGACGATCCGCCGGCGCCTGCATGTGACGGTGCTCGGGCGCGTCGGCGACAATCTCAAGGAAAAGATGCCGCATTAACGGCATGCAGTGGCAGAACGTAAGTGCTGAAAATATTCCTTGTATGTGATAAAAGTCCCACTATACTCAACCCATGGACGAGAAACCGAAAGACATATCCGAAAACGCGCCGGACGTGGGGCAATTCGCGGTGGGCAAGCTGGCCGAGCATCTGGAGATCGGCGTGACGCTCGCACACCATTGCGAGATCCAGGCAGGCAAGGCGAAAGGCGACCGTCTCGGGCCTGTCTATGCCGCCGCGCGGCTGATGCGCGCCAACGCCGCGGTCGCCGAAGCGCTGGCGACGGTGGGCGGGATCGAGCGCCGCCGCCGCTCGATTGTCGAGCGGATTCAATCGCCTGATCCAAGGGCGGCCGAATTGAATTCAGGTTTGCAAAAAGAAAAAACGCTTGACGAAGAGCGCATGGAGAGGCTGCGGCTGTTGAACGAGCGTATCGTGCATGCCGGTCAGATGCGTCCCGGCGTGGATTGCACGGCCGAAGAGATCGCACAGATCCGCCGCGATCTGGAAGCCGAGCTGACGCTGTTTGAGAACGAGGGCATGGAAGCGGGCCATGGCTAGGCGCGGCGCGCCGAAGGGCAACAGCAATGCCCTCAAGCACGGCAAATACACGCGCGAGCGCCGCGCGCTCTATGCCGCGATCCGCGCGCATATAGAAGAAGGACGGCGGCTGATCGCGTGGGCCGAGCTCGTTTCTGCTAAGCTCGCGTTCGGGGAGAGCTTGCATGGCGTCGCGGCGCCGGAAATTCGGTCCCTCGCAGAAGGAGCGGATCTTCTTCGCCTGCCTGCCGGATGCGGCGGCGGCGGCGCGGATCCATGCGCGGGCGGAAAGCTTCAAGCGCGAACTGGGCTTCACGGGCGCCCTGATCCTGCCCGAGCACCTGCACGTGACGCTGTTCCATCTGGGCGATTGGGCCGCTCTGCCCGACGAGATCGTGAAAATAGCGAAAGACGCCGCGGCGCAGGTTCGCGCCGACGCGTTCGAGGCCGCGTTCGCCCGCGCGGAGAGCTTCCGCAATTCGACCGGCGTCTACCCGTTCGTGCTGACCGGCGACATCGGCCCGTGGCGTCCGCTCCACGACGCCCTGGCTGCGGCCCTGAAGCGCGCTGGGCTCGGCGGCGCGACGCAAGGCGAGTTCAAGCCGCATATCACGCTCACTTACGACAAGCTGCGCGTGAAGCCGCGCAGGGTCGAGGCGCTCGCCTGGACGGTGCGCGATTTCGTGCTGGTGCACAGCCGCCTCGGCAAGACCGAGCATATCCATCTGGGGCGGTGGGAGTTGGATGGGTGAGCATTCCACCCCCCCCCTTGTGGGGAGGTCGAAAAATGCGAAGCATTTTTCGGGTGGGGGAACGGTGCGGGCGGGGCCCCCACCCGAAATCTCTTCGCTGCGCTACGAGATTTCGACCTCCCCACAAGGGGGAGGTGGAAAGTGTGCATGCGCCGCCTATCTACTTCTAACACAATCGCTGCCCGGACACCCTCATGACCGATCTCTCCGCCTTCCCCGTCACCCGCCGCTGGCCCGCGCAGCACCCCGACCGCCTGCAGCTCTATTCGCTGCCCACGCCAAACGGCGTGAAGGTGTCGATCATGCTGGAGGAGACCGGGCTCGCCTACGAGCCGCATCTCGTCGATATCGGCAAGAACGAGAGCGCCACGCCGGAATTCCTCTCGCTCAATCCGAACGGCAAGATCCCCGCGATCCTCGATCCGCACGGTCCGGGCGGGGCGCCGCTCGGCCTGTTCGAATCCGGCGCGATCCTGATCTATCTGGCGGAGAAGACTGGAAAGCTTCTCTCCGCGGACGCCGCGCGGCGCTATGAGACCATCGCCTGGGTGATGTTCCAGATGGGCGCGATCGGCCCGATGTTCGGCCAGCTCGGCTTCTTCCACAAATTCGCCGGCCGCGACTACGAGGACAAGCGCCCGCGCGACCGCTATGTCGCGGAGTCCAAGCGCCTGCTCGGGGTGATGGAGACGCGGCTCGCGGGCCGCGAATGGATCATGGACGGCGAATACACCATCGCCGACATCTCGATGCTGGGCTGGGTGCGCAACCTGATCGGCTTCTACGGCGCGCGCGCGCTGGTCGGGTTCGACGCCCTCGAGCACGTCCCAGCATGGCTTGAACGCGGCCTTGCGCGACCGGCGGTGCAGCGGGGGCTGGAGATACCGAGGAGGGGATGACGATCTCGCTCGTTTCGATCGGGCGCCTATCCCGGCTTGCGCACGACGCGGAAGACCGCGCGGATGCCGACATCGGGCGCCGCCATCTCCTCCATCGCGTCGCTCTTGAAATAGCGGAGCGGCCCGAAGCGGCCGAGCAGGGCGTCGATCTCGGGCGGGGTGTATCGCATCGCGTTGAAAGCGCCGCCCTTGACCGGATCGGGATCGCGCATGTTCTCGAGCACCGCCAGGATCCCGCCCGGCGCGACGGCGTTCCAGGCGCCTTGCGCGAACGGCTGGCGCTGCTCGGCGGGCAGCATGGTCAGGACGGCGCAGACCATCACGATGTCGGCCTGCGTCCCGGAATACGCAGCACCTTCCTGGTCGCACAGCGTGACCTTGCCGCGCACACGCTCGCCCAATTGCTCGACCATCAGAGCGATGGGCCAGTGATGGACGCGATTGGGTTCGACCAGCGTCACATGCGCAATGCCGCTCGGATTGAGCAGCAGCTCGAGCGAATTGAGCCCGGTTCCGGCGCCCAGATCGACGACGCGAAGATCGCCGCGCCCCGGAAAATATTGCGCGGCGAGATATTGCATGAGCGCGGATTTCGTCGACGCGCTGCAGGTGCGGTAGGACTGGCTCTTGAGTTGGGCGAGGAAGCTGTCGGCGCGATTGGCGCTGCGCAGCCGCGCGCGGCGCACGCCGAGCGCGCGGATCGTGTCGGCGAGCTTGGCGTCGAAGCGGCCCTGGATCAGCGCGTCGCGGATCGGGAAATAGGCGTCGAGAGTGGAATAGGCCGCGTCGGCGGGGCGCTTGAGGCCGCCTCGCGCTTTGCCGAAGGCGAGGAACCGCTTGGTCGCCTGGCGCGGCGCGGCCCCGAACAGCGCCTTCAGCCGCGCGTCCGAGATGCGCCGCGCGGGATCGTTGCGGCGCGGCACGAAGATCGTGCCGTTCTCGCCCAGGAACCCGTTCAGCCTATCGAGGAACGCATAGCTCCAGGAATGCTCGTAGAGCTCGGTGGCGTGGTTGACGACGATGCAGTCATAGCTCGCGCGCGGCGGCGCCAGGAGGAAGCTCATCGTCCGCTCGTCCTCGCGCCGATAGGGTTGGAACAGAGGCAGCATGTCGATCTCGGCGCCGCGCGCCCTCGCCGCGTCGAACCAGGCTTGGCCCTTCGCGTCGGACGTCGCGTTGACGATGAAGGCGATGGAGCGCGCGCTCTCGATCGGCGGTCCCGAAGGCTCGACGGGCGGCGGTCCGCCGAGCGAGCGGCGGAGCGGCCGCACGACGCGGCGCAGGAGCGATTTCAAGGTGCTCATCGGGCTTGCAGCGGTATAGTGCGGCGGATGTCGGAAGCGCGGCGCACCATGACGGTCACGATCTACGGAATCAAGAACTGCGACACGATGAAGAAGGCGCGCGCCTGGCTCGACCGGCATGGAGTCGCTTACGTCTTTCACGACTACAAGACCGCGGGCGTCGCCAAGTCCCAGCTCGAAGCCTGGGCGAAGCAGGTGGGCTGGGAGGTGCTCCTGAACCGCGCCGGCACCACCTTCCGTGCGCTGCCCGACAGGGACAAGGACGGCCTGACGCAGAAGAAGGCCATCGCGCTGATGGCCGCGCAGCCCTCGATGATCAAGCGCCCGGTGGTGGAGACGGGTACCAAACTCCTCGTCGGCTTCAAGCCGGAGGTTTACGAGGCGGCGTTCGGCACGCACCGCTAGAGCTTGTTCGTGAAATGTTCCTGTGATAGCCTATGACCGGATCGGCCGTCCGGCGGCACGATCCCCCATTTCGGACAGGGCGGCAAAAAGTGTGTGGGTGATTCGCCCTCACGCGAGAATCGCCATTGTTCGCAAAGTGCGAACTGCGTTGAGTGCGCCCGAAGGCTCAAGAACGAGAGCGATGAACGTCGAGACATTCCGTCAGGTGCCGGTGGATATCGAGGTCGAGCAGGCCGTGCTCGGCGCGGTGCTGGTCGACAACCGCAGGCTCGAGCCGCTGACGACCGTCCTCAAGGAAGAGGAATTCTACGATCCGCTGCATCAGCGCATCTATTCCACCATGCTCAAGGTGTGGGAGCAGGGCCGGGCGATCACGCCGCTGACGCTCAAGGCGCTGATGCAGAACGATCCGGGCGTCGCCGAGATCGGGCAGGACTATTTCGTCAACCTCGCCGAGGCCGCGCCCGCCGTCGCCAATGTGCGCGAGCTCGCGCGCATCATCCACGATGCCGCCGTGCGCCGCGAGCTGTTCCGTATCGGCGAGGATCTGGTCAACAACGCGCTCGACGTCAACGTCGACCAGCCGCCCAAAGCGATCATCGAGAGCGCGGAGAAGGCGCTCTATCGCGTCGCCGAGAACTCCAAATACGGCGAAGGTCCGATCGATTTCGCCGAGAGCCTGCGCCGCGCGGTGGAGAACGCCGAGCGCGCCCAGGCCCGCGGCGGGCGCATCTCGGGCGTGACGTCTGGCTTCACCGAGATCGACAGCCTTTTGGGCGGGTTGCAGCCCTCCGACCTTCTCATCCTCGCGGGGCGTCCCGGCATGGGCAAGACCTCGCTCGGCACCAACATGTCGTTCAACGCCGCGCGCACCTGGGCGATGGACGTGCAGGCCGGCGCCGAGCTGCCGCGCGGCGCGCCGGTGCTGTTCTTCTCGCTCGAAATGGCGGCGCAGCAGCTCTCCGCGCGTATCCTCTCGGAGCAGACCGAGATCGAGATGTGGAAGATCCGCAACGGCAAGTTCTCGGAAAGCGAGTGGGAGAAGTTCGTCCTCACCATGCAGGAGCTTTCGACGCTGCCCCTCTACATCGACGACACCGGCGGCATCTCCATCGCCCAGATCGCCGCGCGCGCGCGCCGCTTGAAGCGCGAGAAGCAGATCGGCGTCATCGTCATCGACTATCTCCAGCTCGTGGAACCCTCGCGCCGCGCCGAGAACCGCGTGCAGGAGATCACCGAGGTGACCAAGGGCCTCAAGGCGCTCGCCAAGGAGCTGAACGTGCCGATCATCGCGCTCTCCCAGCTCTCGCGCGGCGTCGACAGCCGCGACGACAAGCGCCCGGTGCTCTCGGACCTGCGCGAATCCGGCTCGATCGAGCAGGACGCGGACGTGGTGATGTTCGTCTATCGCGAGGAGTATTACCTGAAATCCCGCGAGCCTGATCCGAGCTCGGCCGATCACGCCAAGTGGCTGGAAAAGTGCGAGCGCGCCCACCGCCGCGCCGAGGTCCTCGTCGAGAAGCACCGCCACGGCGCGACCAACAAGATCGACCTGCATTTCGACGAACGCTTCACGCGCTTCTCGAACTTCGCGAGCGAAGCGGGATAGCCGCGCGATTTCGATAGCTGGGGGCATCATGAGCGAAGAGGTCCTTAAGATTTGGGCACCACTTGCTGTGGCCGCCACTTCTTTGATCGTCGCGACGATTTCGTTCTTTTCAACGCGTCTCAACCAGCGTGATTTGCAAAAACTGCAGAATGCAAGTGCGGACAGAAGCGCCCTTCGCGACTATCAATATGAGGCACTCAAACGACTCTATCTGGAGTTCGAGCCCATAAAGTTTCACCTTCTCGAGTCTTGCGAGGACGCGCGCAAGCTGATCTTGGACATCGCGAAGGACAAGCGTTCTTCCGATCGCTCCATTCTCGAGCCGTCGGGCGGCAACTATGCAAGGTATTCGCGCATCTACAATTTACTGCGGCCCGCGGCTTATTTTCGTTTGTTGAGGCATCGCCTTACGCTCGTCGATTTCGAAGTAAACCAGGCCGTAGCACTGCAATATCAAGTCGCGAAGCAATTCGCTGAAATGCTTTCAAGAGACCACGATGTAGCAAGAGCTTGCGCATTGACTTACACGCCCTATGTCAAGGGATGGCGTCAGAAGCGGATTGACGAGCCGGCGAAGTTCAGGCGGCAGGGCCTCCCGCCGGGCCGACTCGAAAACGCGCTAGTGGCGCTGTTCGGCGAGGACGTAAATCGAGCGGCGATTGTAAAGGGGTTCGGGGAGTTTGAGCTCGACATGGAAAAGGTCGAGCCTGAGGACGTATCTAGCGCTTTGGGTGCTGCATCCGATCTTTTTGCCGGATTGGACGGAAGCTGTCCCGTTCTATGGCGGATATTGATCGTTCAATTTATTCTCTACGAGCTGTTCGAGGCAGCCGTAAGGAAAAAGCCAGTGACGATGGATGAACTGGTTGGTGAATTGCCTTCCATTCGCAAGCGGGCGATGGAGCTTGATCTCGGCGGCGGAGAGGCGGCCGATTCGGTAGCTTTTGTGGCGGAGCACATTTTCCCGGCCTCAGCCGATGGTTTGGCGGCGTTCTAAAGAGACTGCTGCCGAATTTCCCGCTGAACTTGTCAGTTCACCGCATCGCGCTCGTCGCAATGCGAGTTCCAGCCGCGATAGGGATCGCGGCGCAGGTGACGATCGTCGGGGCTGAGCCGCGCGGGGTTCTCGTCCTGCGAGGTATCGTCGCTCGCGTAATGCGCGCGGCCGTAGCCGTCGACCCAAGCCGTCTTGCGCACCTGCGCGTCATCGGCCTGCGTCATCGTGTCGGAAGAGCCCGGCGAATATTCCCGCGTCTCGCCCGACGACTCCGAATAGCTCCCGCTGCTCTCGCCATAGCCCGGATACATCTGCTCGAACTCGGCGACCGTGTGACGGTGATGATGGCGATAGTGGTGCTCGACCCGCGCGCTCTGGACCACGGGCGCGGGCGGCGGAGCAGGTTGGGCGCAGTTGCAGGGCGGCGGCGCGGCCGCTACGACAGGGGCTGCGACGGTCGCTTGAGGCCTGCTGTCGCAGCCGAACAACCCCGCGCAGAGCAGGATCGATCCCACCACCAGGAACATTGCACGCATGTCATTTCTCCGGCAAGCGCCCCATTTTGGAGCAACCGGGGCGCGGCGCGGCCAAACATCTTCAGACCTGGTTAACTTTGGGCCACGTTGTGCGCGCGCAAAACCTGCTAGAATAATCCCGCGGTCGCGGGCGCCTGCGCCTAGCGAACCGCTTTTCCGCCGGAACGTGCCTTTGGTGTCAGAACACAGCGTTATCGACACGTCTTTCGCCCTGATTGCGGACGAGCGCGCCCGAGCGAGCGAGGCCGAGCGCGAACGCATGCTCAAGCGCGTGACCGCCGGCATCGCGGTCGTGCTCGTGCATATCGTCATCCTGCTCGCGCTCTTCACCGCGGGCCACATCGCGGCGCTCCGCCACAGGGCGCAGCCTCAGGAAGTGCTGCTGCTGTTCCCACCGCCGGCGCAGCACACCAGGAACAACACCGCGCCCTTGCCCGTCACGCCCGCGATCCTGCGGAGGGAACAGGAAGAGGCGCCGAAATTCACCATCACGGTGCCGCCGCCCAAGCCCGAGCAGCAGCAGAAGCCCGGCGACGTCATGCAGGCGATCGGCAAGGATCTCGCCTGCGGCGCCGGACCCTGGGAGCATCTGAGCCAGGCCGAACGCGAGGCCTGCAAGCGCACCCCCTGGAAGTTCAAGAAGACGGCCAAGGGCGTCATCGTGATGGACACGCCCGACAAGGCGCCCGCCCTGCAGGAGCCCGAGACCGGCGCCGAAGAGGATCTGCACACCCTGCAGACCTCCGATCCCTGCCTCGCCGCCGGCAACACGCACAGCGAATGCGTCCACAAGACGATCTTCGGGCGATGAGAGGTGTTCGGTTTGAGGAGAATCACCCTCAGTCGTCATGGCCGCCCCTGTGGCGGCCATCCATAAATGCGGTCTGGCAGGGAGTGTATGGATGGCCGGGACAAGCCCGGCCATGACGGGAGTGGATGGATGTATTCGACTCGATGCGGCGACCCTACGTTAGAAATCGCGTCTGCCTTTGACGCCGCTCGCTCCGCACAGCATTCTCCGCCGCAAATGACCGGCAACGATTTCGAAGCAGCGCGCCTGACGGTGCGGTTGGGCGCGGTGGGCGCGAACTTCCGCGCGTCCCGGCGGCTCGCCGCGCCGGCCGCCGTCGCGGGCGTCGTGAAGGCCGACGCCTATGGCACGGGTATGAAACCGGTCGCCCGGCATCTGGCCTCGATCGGCTGCGACACGTTCTTCGTCGCGCGGCTGGAGGAGGGCGTGGCGCTCAGGCCTGCCGTGCCGGACGCACGAATCTTCGTCCTCGACGGCGCGCCCGCCGACGCGGTTCCGGCGCTGGTCTCCCACCGCTTGACGCCCGTGCTCAATTCGCTCGCCGAGATCGCGGCTTGGAGCGCCGCCGCGCGCGAGCTGCGCAGCGAGCTGGACGCCGCGATCCATTTCGACACCGGCATGAACCGGCTCGGACTTCCGCCGGGCGAACTCGCGACGCTCGCGGGCGAGCGTGCCAAGCGGCTCGAAAGCATCCGCGTCGTCTTGATGATGAGCCATCTGGCCTTCGCCGAGGATCCGGACGCGAAGATGAACCGCGTCCAGCTCGACCGTTTCCGCACGGGCCTTGCGATGCTGCCCGCAGCGCCCGCGAGCCTTTCGTCCTCGGGCGGGATCATGCTCGGCCGCGACTATGCCTTCGACATGGTGCGGCCGGGGCTCGGGCTCTATGGCGGCAACCCGCAGCCGGGCAGGGACAATCCTTTCGAGACGGCCGTGGTGCTCACCGGGCGCATCCTGCAGCTCCGACATGTCGAGCCGGGCGAGAGCGTGGGCTATGGCGCGACATTCCGCGCGGCCCGGCCCAGCGTGCTGGCGACGGTCGGTTTGGGCTATACAGACGGCCTGATGCGCGCCCTGGCGGGACGGGGCGCGGGGGTTGTCGGCGGCGTCAGGGCGCCGGTCGCGGGGCGGGTTTCGATGGATCTGATCACCTTGGATGTCACCGACGTGCCGCCGGCCCAGCGCAAGACGGGCGCCGAGGTCGAGTTCGTCGGCGACCATATTCCGCTCGAGGAGATCGCCGCCGCGTCCGGCACCGCGTCCTACGAGATCCTGACTTCGCTCTCGCGGCGCGTGCCGCGTCACTACGAGACCTGACATGAACGTCTTCGCCGCGATCGGACGCGTCTTCCTCGCCTTCCTGGGCGAGACCGGGCGGCTGTGCATCTTCATGGCCGACGCGGTGAGCGCGGTGCTGCGCCCGCCGATCTACTGGTCGCTGATCTTCAAGCAGATGATGCGCATCGGGTATTTCTCGTTGCCCGTCGTGGGCCTGACCGCGTTCTTCACCGGCGGCGTGCTGGCGCTTCAGATCGCCATCGGCACCGACCGCTACAATGCGGGCGCCTATGTGCCTCAGATCGTCGCCATCGGCATCACGCGCGAGCTGGGTCCGGTGATCGCGGGGCTGATGGTGGCGGGGCGCGTCGCCGCGGCCATCGCCGCCGAGATCGGCACGATGCGCGTGACCGAGCAGATCGACGCGCTGACCACGCTGGCCACCAACCCGATCAAGTACCTCGTCGTGCCGCGGCTGATCGCGGCGGTGATCTCGATGCCGATCCTGGTCGCCATCGCCGACTCCATCGGCGTCTTCGGCGGCTTCGCGGTCGCCACCCAGAAGCTCGACTTCACCGGCGCGATCTACCTCAAGAACACGATCGACTTCATCACCCACCAGGACGTCTCTTCGGGCCTGATCAAGGCCGCTGTGTTCGGCTTCATCATCGCGCTGATGGGCTGCTACAACGGCTTCCATTCGCGCGGCGGCGCGCAGGGCGTGGGCGCCGCGACGACCGACGCGGTGGTGTCGGCGTCGATCCTGATCCTCGCCGCCAACTACGTCCTCACCTCGGTGCTGTTCTCCAAATGACGGCCAAGGTCGAACTTCGCGGCGTCAAGAAGCGCTTCGGGCCCAAGGTCGTGCTCGACGGCGTGGACCTGACGATCGCCCAGGGCGAATCCCTTGTCGTCATCGGCGGCTCGGGCACCGGCAAGTCGGTGATGATCAAATGCGTGCTGGGCATCTTGAAGCCCGACGCCGGCCAGATCTTCGTCGACGGCAAGGAGGTCACGCGGCTCTCGGGCCGCGCGCGCGACGCGATGCTGCGCAAGTTCGGCATGCTGTTCCAGGGTGCCGCGCTGTTCGACAGTTTGAGTGTTTGGGAGAACGTCGCGTTCGGCCTCATCCAGGGCCGCGGCATGGCGAAGGCCAAGGCGCGCGACATCGCCATCGAAAAGCTCGCCAAGGTGGGCCTCGGCCCCGAAGTCGCGAACCTGTCGCCGTCCGAGCTCTCCGGCGGCATGCAGAAGCGCGTCGGCCTGGCGCGCGCCATCGCCGCCGACCCCGAGATCATCTTCTTCGACGAGCCGACCACGGGCCTCGACCCGATCATGGCCGACGTCATCAACGACCTCATCATCGCGACGGTGAAGGACGTGGGCGCCACGACGCTCTCGATCACCCACGACATGGTGAGCGCGCGCAAGATCGCCGGCCGCATCGCCATGCTCTATCGCGGCAAAATCATCTGGGAAGGCCCCACCGCCCAGATCGACACCAGCGGCAACGCTTACGTCGACCAGTTCATCCACGGCCGCGCCGAAGGCCCGATCAAGATGGAAGTGCGGCGGTAGCTCACCAACCCTCCCCTTGAGGGAGGGTCGAAAAATGCGAAGCATTTTTCGGGGAGGGGCACGGTGCCTGCAGCATGACCCCTCCCCGAAATTTGCTTCGCTGCGCTCCGCAAATTGTCGACCCTCCCTCAAGGGGAGGGTGGGAACGAGCGCTTGACTCCCGTGCTATGATCGATTCATGGCAAAATCCTCTGCTTCCTTCGCCTGCCAGGCCTGCGGCGCGGTCCATTCGAAATGGTCCGGGCGCTGCGATGCGTGCGGCGGGTGGAACACCATCGTCGAGGAGGGCGTTGGCCCGCCGCTGGGCGGCGACGGGCGCAAGCGGGCGCGCGGGCGGCAGTTCGCGCTCGAGGACCTCAAGACCGACGACGAGCATCCGCCGCGACGCGCCACCGGCATCGGCGAGTTCGACCGGGTGTGCGGCGGCGGCGTGGTGCCGGGCTCGGCGCTGCTCGTCGGCGGCGATCCGGGCATCGGCAAGTCGACGCTGATCCTGCAGGCGATGGCGGCCTATGCGAAGGCGGGGGGACGCGCGGTCTATATCTCCGGCGAAGAGGCGATGGCGCAGGTGCGCCTGCGCGCGGCGCGGATGGAGCTGGCCGAGGCGCCGGTGGCGCTGGGCTCGGCCACCTGCGTCGAGGACATCCTGGCGACGCTCGAGGCCGGTCCGCCGCCGGGCATCGTCGCCATCGATTCGATCCAGACGATCTGGACCTCCGCGCTCGAAGCCGCGCCGGGCACCATCGCCCAGGTGCGCACGGCGTCGTTCGATCTGGTGCGCTACGCGAAATCCACCGGTGCCGCGGTCATCCTCGTCGGCCACGTCACCAAGGACGGCCAGATCGCGGGGCCGAAGGCGGTCGAGCATCTGGTCGATGCCGTCCTCTATTTCGAGGGCGAGCGCGGGCATCATTTCCGCCTGCTGCGCGCGGTGAAGAACCGCTTCGGGCCGACCGACGAGATCGGCGTCTTCGAGATGACCGGCAAGGGCCTCGCCGAGGTCCCCAATCCATCGGCGCTGTTCCTCGGCGACCGTTCGTCGCTGTCGCCGGGCACGGCCGTGTTCGCCGGCATCGAGGGCACGCGTCCGCTGCTCATGGAGATCCAGGCTCTCGTCGCGGCCACCGGCTACGGCACGCCCAGGCGCGCGGTGGTGGGCTGGGACACGGGCAGGTTGGCCATGATTCTGGCTGTCCTCGACGCGCGTGGGGGCCTTGGATTGAGCGGTCACGATGTCTATCTGAACGTCGCGGGCGGCCTCAGAATCGGAGAGCCGGCGGCGGATCTGGCTGCTGCTGCCGCCTTGATCTCCTCGATTCACGGCCGTGCCCTGCCCAAGGACAGCGTGTTCTTCGGCGAGATCAGCCTTTCGGGCGATATCCGCCCCGCGCCCCAGGCGGAACTGCGCCTAAGAGAAGCCGCAAAGCTGGGGTTTTCCAGGGCCATCGTGCCCGCGGGCACCAAAATGGACGGTGGTGGCATGCGTTTGAGTGAGGTCGTGGACATCGCGGAGCTGCTGACGCTGATAGGCCACCCCCGCGCCGTGCCCGGCCGTGCTAGAATGGAATCATGAGGGCGCCCTCATGAGTGCATTGGGTATCACGTATATCGATCCGATCGTGGTGATCGTCGTGGTCGTCTCGGCGATCTACGCGACCTATCGCGGTTTCGTCTCCGAGACGCTGTCGATCTTCGCCTGGGCAGCGGCGGCGTTCGCGACGCTGTTCTTCGGCCCCAAGCTCGCCCCGATCGCGCGCGGGTTTGTGTCCTCGCCGGTGCTGGGCGTGATGCTGGGCTATGCGGCGATCTTCCTCGTCGTGCTGATCCCGCTCTCGTTCCTGAGCTTTCGATTCGCCCAATCGGTGAAGAACTCCGCGGTCGGCACGCTCGACCGCTCGCTGGGCGCGGCTTTCGGCGTGGTGCGCGGGCTCGCGATCATCGGCCTTGCCTATATCGCGTTCACCACCGTGATCCCGGTGAAGAGCCAGCCCGACATGATAGCCAACGCCAAGACGCTTCCGCTGATCCAGGTCTCGGCCCAGGCGCTTTTGTCGCTGGTGCCGGACCAGCATGTGATGGGCGGCAAGGCCGAGACGCCGCAAGCGGCCGCTCAGCCCCAACCCGCGCCCGCCGGCACGCCGGTTCCCGCGCCCAAGCCCGAACCCGCCAAAAAGCACGCCAAAAAAGCCTATGGCGCCAAGGAACGCAGCGAGCTAGACAACCTCATCGACAGCACCAGCGGAAACGGCAAGCCATGACGGTTCTTCCCGCGATGCCCGACTTCGAAAACGGCGACGACAAGCTGCACGAGGAATGCGCGGTTTTCGGCATCTTCGGACACGCCGATGCCGGAAGGCTCACCGTGCTCGGCCTGCACGCGCTCCAGCACCGCGGCCAGGAAGCATCCGGCATCGTCACCTACGACAACGGCCAGTTCATGGCCGAGCGCCACACCGGCCTCGTCGGCGACATCTTCGGCGCCAAGCACGCGGGCCGTGTCGAGAACCTCAAGGGCGATTTCGCCATCGGCCACAACCGCTATTCGACCGCGGGCGGCTCGCGCGCGGCCAACATCCAGCCGATGTTCGCCGACCTCGCCGGCGGCGGCATCGCGATCGCGCACAACGGCAACCTCACCAATGCGCGCATCCTGCGCGAGGAGCTGGTGCGCGAGGGCGCGATCTTCCAGTCGACCTCGGACACCGAGGTGATCATTCATCTCGCCGCGCGCAGCAAGTTCGGCCCTGTGGTCAACCGGCTGATCGACGCGCTCAAGCAGGTGACGGGCGCCTATTCGCTGGTGGCGCTGACGTCGAAGAAGCTGATCGGCGCGCGCGACCCGTGGGGCGTGCGGCCGCTGGTCCTGGGCGAGCTCGACGGCGCGCCGATCCTGGCGTCGGAGACCTGCGCCCTCGACATCATCGGCGCGAGCTTCGTGCGCGACGTGAAGCCGGGCGAGATGGTCGTCTGCACCAAGGACGGGATCGAGAGCTTCTTTCCCTTCAACAAGCAGCCGCACAGCTTTTGCGTCTTCGAATACATCTATTTCGCGCGGCCCGATTCGATGGTCGAGGGCCGCAACGTCTACGAGATGCGCAAGCGCGCGGGGCACGAGTTGGCGCGCGAGGCGAAGGCCGACGCTGACATCGTCGTCGCCGTGCCGGATTCGAGCATTCCCGCGGCGCTGGGCTACGCGGAGGCCTCGGGGCTGCCGTTCGAGCTCGGCATCATCCGCAACCACTATGTCGGGCGCACCTTCATCGAGCCGACCGACGGCATCCGCCATTTCGGCGTGCGCCGCAAGCACAACCCGAACCGCGCGACGCTCAAGGGCAAGCGCGTCGTGCTGATCGACGATTCCATCGTGCGCGGCACGACGTCGAAGAAGATCGTGCAGATGGTGCGCGACGCCGGCGCCAAGGAAGTGCATTTCCGCGTCGCCAGCCCGCCGACCGCGCATTCCTGCTTCTACGGCGTCGACACGCCCAACACCGCCGACCTTCTCGCGCACGGCATGGACGTGGAGGAGATGCGCCGCTTCATCGAGGCCGACAGCCTCGCCTTCATCTCGATGGACGGGCTCTACCGCGCGATGGGCGAGAAGGGCCGCAACGAGCGGGAGCCCGCCTTCTGCGACGCCTGCTTCTCCGGCGCCTATCCGATCACGCTGCCCGACATCTCCGGCGGCAAGCGCGACGGGCAATTGTCACTGCTCGCGGACGTGGCGTGAAGAAAGGGAGTAGCGAATAGTGAGTAGCGAGTAGAGAAAAGCTCGGTTTTTTAACTACTCCCTATTCGCTACTCCCTACTCGCTATTCTACGGTGCTCGCCATGAAATCTCTCGATAACAAGATTGCCCTCGTCACCGGCGCGTCGCGCGGGATCGGGCGCGCGGCGGCGAAGGCGCTGGCAAGCGCGGGCGCGCATGTGATCCTGGTCGCGCGCACGGTGGGCGGGCTCGAGGAAGTCGACGACGAGATCCGTGAAGAGGGCGGCGCCGCGACGCTGGTGCCGCTCGACATCCGCGACTTCCCGGCGCTCGACCGGCTCGGCGCCACGATCTTCGAGCGCTGGGGGCGGCTGGACGCGTTCCTCGGCAATGCAGGCTCGCTCGGCGTCATCACGCCGCTTTCGCATCTGGAGCCCAAGGCGTTCCAGGAATTGATCGAGGTGAACGTGACGGCCAATTGGCGGCTGATCCGTTCGCTCGATCCGTTGCTGCGCCGTTCGGAAGCGGGGCGGGCGCTGTTCGTGACGTCCGGCGCGGCGCGCAAGCACACGCCGTTCTGGGGCGGCTATGCGATGGCGAAGGCGGCGCTGGAATCGCTCGCGCTCACCTACGCGGCCGAATGCGCGAGCACCAATGTGAAGGTCAATCTGTTGAGTCCCGGGCCTTTGCGCACCGCGATGCGCGCAAAGGCGATGCCGGGCGAGGATCCCGATACGCTCCTCAAGCCCGACGCGGTGGCGCCCCTGATCGTGGAGCTGCTTTCTCCTTCCTGTGACAAGAACGGCGAGATCGTCGCGTTCACGCGATGATCTGCTCGATGTCGAAGCCGCTCAGCTCGCGCATGTACTCCTCGAGCGAGGCGAGGCCGACGCACGGATAGGCGCCGGGCGGGAGGCCTTCGTTGGCCATCAGTTTCCTGGCCAGCACGATGGCCGGGACGCAGGGCACAAGCGGGCCGTGGCCGTTGCGCGCGATCAGATACCAGCGCCGCTCGCGTCCGCCGCCGCGCAGGATCACATGCATGCCGCCGTTCGCGCTGCCGAAACCGTCGAACAGGTTGCTGATCCGCAGCATCAGCGCCGCATGGCGCGGCAAATCCAGCGGCAAGCCCAGCCGCACCAGCCATGACAGGCCCCACAGGCTCAGATGCAGGACGCCGAGCTCGCTGCCCGCGAAGAAGCGCACGCGCTTGATGCCGTAACGCGCAGGCAAAAGGTCGAGATCGGCGATGTCGCAATTGGCCATCCAGCGCTTGCCAAGCCGGGGATAGGCGCGGCGATGGACGTCCTGCCAGCCGCGGACGCCATGGAACTCCTTTCCGACATAGGTCATGACGGCGGCGACGGTGGCCGGCCCGCGCGGCGTCTGCTGCGCGGGCGAGATGCCGAAATCGATCTCATCGATCTCGTCGAACGCGTGCCGGAAGTGCTCGATCACTGCCGAGGAAAGCCCGGGCACCGAGCTCGCGCCGGAGACGACCGACACGCCGCTCGCCTTCGCGGCCGCGTCGAGCGCCGTGATGCCGGTGACGAAGCCGCGCGCATCGGCGAGGTCGATGTAGTGGATGCGGCGCGCGATGCAGGCTTGCGCCACGTCATAGCCGCTGGTCTGGAACGGGCCGCAGGTGTTGACGACCACGCGCGGCTTCAGAGCGTCGAGCCTTGCACCGAGTTCTCGATGGACGTCGAAATCCTTGCGGCCGCCCGCGGCGATGACGGGGACATCGTGGCGCTTCAATCCCTCGACGATGCGCCGGCCGAAATTGCCGGTGCCGCCGAGGACGAGCACCTCACCCGGCATAAGGGTTGGTGCCGCCGCGCAGGCGCAGGCGGATCGGCGTGCCGTCGAGGCTGAAGGCGCTGCGCAGGCCGTTGGTCAGATAGCGCAGATAGGCGTCGGGCAGCGCGGGGAGCTGGTTGCCGAACAGCGCGAAAGTGGGCGGCCGCACCTTGGGCTGTGTCATGTAGCGGATGCGCACGCGCCGTCCCTTGATCGCGGGCGGCGCGTGACGCGCGAGCGCCTCTTGCAGGAACCGGTTCAGCGCCGAGGTCGAGATGTGCGTGTTCCAGGCGCGGTCGGCCGCCAGCACCGCGGGCAGCAGGCGCTTCACGCCTTCGCCGGTGCGCGCGGAGATCGCGACCAGCGGCGCGCCCACGAGCTGCGGCAGCGACTCGTCGAGCTGACGGCGCAGCTTGGTGATCGCGCCGGCGCGATCCTCGATCGCGTCCCATTTGTTGATCGCGAAGACGACGGCGCGGCCTTCCTTCTCGATCAGGTCGGCGATGGTCAGGTCCTGCTTCTCGAAAGGCTGCGTGGCGTCGATCACCACGATGACGCAATCGGCGAAACGGATCGCGTCGAGCGTGCTGCCGATGGAGAGCTGCTCCAAGGTCTGGCCCGCGGCGCGCGCGGATCTGCGCAGGCCCGCGGTGTCGTGCAGCAGGATCGCGCGGCCGTTCGCCTCCCAGGGCGCGGCAATCGAGTCGCGCGTCAGTCCCGGCTCGGGCCCGGTGAGCGAGCGCTCCTCACCCAGGATGTGATTGAACAGGCTCGATTTGCCGACATTGGGCCGTCCCACGATGGCGAGGCGGAGCGGACGGTCCGGCGCTTCCTCTGTTTCCGGCGGCGATTCTTCCTCTTCGGGCCCGAAAGGCGCGAGCGCTTCGAGGAGCTCGGCCGTGCCCAGATTGTGCTCGGCGGAGACGGCAACCGCTTCGCCGAAGCCGAGGCGGTAGGCTTCCGAGATCGCCTGCTCCTGCGCGCGGCCTTCGCATTTGTTGGCGGCCAGGATCACCGGCTTGCCCGAGCGGCGCAGCGTCTCGGCGATGATCTCGTCGCCCGCCGTCACGCCGTCGCGCGCGTCGATGACGAAGAGGCAGACATCGGCTTCGTCGATCGCCGCCATGGTCTGGGCCGTCATGCGCTGGGCGAGGCTGCCGTCGGCACCTTCCTCGAAGCCGGCGGTGTCGATGAGCCTTATCGGAAACCCATCCGGCGCCGCTTCGGCCTCGCGCCGGTCGCGCGTCACGCCGGGCGTGTCATGCACCAGCGCGAGCTTCTTGCCCGCGAGACGGTTGAACAGCGTCGACTTGCCGACGTTGGGACGGCCTAGGATGGCGAGGGTCAAAGACATGGCGAATAGCGAATAGCGAATAGCGAGTGGAAAGGCGAATCTCCATTCGCCATTCGCTACTCGCCGTTAACGAAGCGCCACGAGCTGCGCGTCGTTGGTCCACAGATAGAGCGTGTCGTCGGCGACGACCGGGGCGATATAGGCCTCGCCCGGGATCGGCATCCGGCCGAGCAGCTTGCCGGTATAGGGCGAGAGCGACACCGCATAGCCCGCCGACGAAACCAGGATCAGCCGGTCGGAGACGAGCACGGGCCCGGCCCAGACGATCGGTTCGTCTTTCTTCTCCGCGTCCTTGTAGCGCGAGAGCTGATGGATCCACTTCACGCGGCCTTCCTTGCGGGTGAGGCAGATCACCTGCTGGTCGGTCGACAGCACAAAGATGAAATCGCCCGCGGCCCAAGGCGTCTGGATGCCGCCGACGTCGCGCGACCACGAGCGGTCGCCGGTCGAAAGGTTGATCGCCGCCATCACGCCGGAATGGCTGATCGCATAGACCATGCCGCGGTCGACGACCGGGCGGCCCGCGATGTCGTCGAGCTCGGACAAGGCGGTGACGCCGCCGGAGCTCGTCAGCATGTCGTTCCAGGCCGGGCGTCCGTTCTGGATGCGCAGCGCATAGATCTCGCCCGAGGTGTAGGGCGCGATGACGTATTCGCCCGCGACGGCGGCGCTGGTGCTCTCCAGGATGCCGGCCGAGGTCGAGATGCCGGTGTGGTCCCAGAGCTTGCGGCCGTCCTGCTGCGCCAGCGCGAAGAAATGGTTGTCCTGGGTGGAGACGAAGACGCGTCCTCCCGAGGCGACCGGCGCGTTCACGATCGGCACCTGGAGCGGCGTCTTCCACATGCGCCGCCCGTTCGCCGCGTTCAGCGCGAAGACGTCGCCGAAGCCGGTGGAGACGAAGAGCTTGCCGTCTTCGAAGGCCAGCCCGCCGCCGAAGCCCTTGCTGGGATCGATGGAATGGTTGGAACCGACCAGGCCGAGGCTGTATTCGTTGACGAAGCTCGTCTCGCCCCTGGGCGCGAGCTCGGTGTGCCAGCGCGGCGCGCCGGACTTGGCGTCGAACGCGTAGACGCGCGCCTGCGCGTCGAGGACGAAGACCGCGCCGGCCGCCACGATCGGCGGCGCGGTCAGCCGCGAATCGTCGTCGGAGCCCTTTCCGGCTTCCTGCACCCAGAGCTGCCTCAAGGGGCCTGACGCCTCCAGGTGATAGGGCGCGTTGGTCGCGAAGCCGCCGGGCTCGGACCATGCGTCGTTGCGATAGGGCGCGGGCAGGACGACGGGGGTGTCCTTCAGCGCCGGATCGGGCTGCAGCGACTGGTCCAGCGACATGACGGAGATGCGCTCGCCCTTGAGCGCCGATTTGCGCGTCGTGGTGTCGAACAGGCTGCTGACCTGGTCGATCGCGGTGCAGCCGCAAACGAGCGCTGCGACGGCAAGCGCCGCGGAGATACGGAACGGACGCGCGGTCATGGCGTGGGCTGGCCTTCGCTCGGTTGCAGCGGCGTGGGCGCCCTGTTGGGAAGCGGCACGGCGCCGAAGGTCTTCTCGCCGCCGGTCGAAAGGAACGTCGCCATCGCATGCGCGCGGTCGCGCAGGCCCTGCGAGCCGGCCTTGTCGTCGGCGAGCGCCTTGTATTCCTTCTGCGCCTGCTCGGTGGCGCCGGCACGATAGTCGGCATAGGCCAGGACCTCGCGCGCCATGAAGCGCCATTCCGACGTCTGCAGCGTCAGCGGAGCGAGCAGCGTCTCGAGCTCGCTGCGCGGCGCGCTGTCGGCTTCCGCCCAGGCCGCGCGCATGCGCGCGACGTCGCCGAGCGGCGATGAATCCTTCTGCGCGATCGATTTGTAGATCGTGATCGCGTCGTCCCGCTTGCCCGACATCAGAAGCGTGTTCGCCTCGGCGAGCTTGGCGACGGTGGCGTAGCCGCCGGGGCCGCTCTGCGCCAGCTTGCCGAACATCGCCGTCGCGGCGGCGGTGTTGCCGGCATCGGCGGCCTCCTGCGCCGCGACGAAGGTCTTGGACGCGTTGAAGCGCTGCTGCTCCTCGTAGCGGGTCCACAGCTTGTAGCCCGCGACGCCGATCACGATGGCAGCGACCCCGGCGATGATGTAATCGCCGTATTGCTTCCAAATTTTCTCGAAGCGTTCGCGGCGAACGTCTTCCTCGACTTCCTGGAAGATGTCGGTCACGGCATGAATTCCTTTTGGCGGGCGCCCTTGGGCCCGCAAACCTTTGACGGGCCGCGATAATTAGCCGGACCCGCCCCCAATGGCAACTTGCTTGTCTGTAACGGGGTAAATCCGCGCCCCGGGCGGGCGCGGCCAAAGGCTCAGCCCGTTTTCTTCATCGAGTAGACGTTTTCCTTGCCGGGGAAGCGGCGTTCGCGGACGTCGTGGGCATAGGCTTTGACCGCGTCCTCGATCATCGGGCCGAGATTGGCGTATTGGCGCACGAATTTGGGCGGGTTGGGGTTCAGGCCCAGCATGTCCTCCATCACCAGGATCTGGCCGTCGCACTCGGCCGAGGCGCCGATGCCGACGGTGGGGACGGCGATCTGGCGCGTGATCTTGGCGGCGAGGGGCTCGGCCATGCCCTCGAGCACGACCGCGAAGGCGCCGGCCTCGGCGACCGCGCGCGCGTCGGCCTCGATGGCGGGCCATTCCGCCTCGGTGCGGCCTTGCGTCTTGAAGCCGCCGAAGACGTTGAACATCTGCGGCGTAAGCCCGATATGGCTCATCACCGGGATGCCGCGCTCGCTGAGGTAGTGGACGGTCTCGGCGATGCGCGAGCCGCCTTCCATCTTCACCGCCTGGCAGCCGGTCTCCTTCATCACCTGCACGGCATTGCGAAATGCGATCTGCGGGCTTTCCTCATACGTGCCGAACGGCATGTCGACGACGACGAGCGCATGCTTGGAGCCGCGCATCACCGCCTTGCCCGCGACGATCATCATGTCGAGCGTGACCGGGATCGTCGTCTCGAGCCCGTGCATCACATTGCCGAGGCTGTCGCCCACCAGCATCAGATCGACATGCGCATCGAGCAGCCGCGCGGTGTGGGCGTGGTAGCAGGTCAGGCACACGACCGGCTTGGCGTTCTTGCGCGCGCGGATCTCGGGGACGGTGACGCGCTTGGTTTCGACGGCGACGGACAATGGTGCCTCCCTGCCTGAACGACGGGACTATACGCGATGCTGCACGTGCGAAGAAGCTGAACATTTCGAACGGACGGGGAACAAATCGCCCGACCGACAATCTTTGGTACATGTTGCTGTTAGAATTGCAGCCCAGCGAGAATCGGATGATGGGCGATTCCGACGTGCAATTCGATCCGGAGGGCGAAGAGCCCGAACTTCTAGCCTTCCTGCGCGACTATTGGCAGGACCGGCGCGGCGAGCGCGAGATGCCGGCGCGCCGCGACATCGCGCCTTCCACGATGAAGTCGCGGCTGCCGCATATCCTGCTCGCCGACGTGGTGGAGGAGGGACGGGATTTCCGCTACCGCCTCGTGGGCGGCGAGCTGCAGCGCTATTTCCGCGGCAATCCGACCGGCAAGCTGATGAGCGAGGCGCTCAGCCCCTTCGGGCCCGCGACGGTGCGGCAGACCATCGAGAGCTATGCTCAGGCCGTCACGCGGCGCGCGCCGGTCAGGATCAGCGGCGCGGGCGCGGCCTATTCCCAGAACGCCAAGCGCCTCGACGCGCTGCTTGCGCCGCTCTCCGACGACGGTCTTCGCGTGAACATGATCTTAGGCACGTTCCTCTTCGAATGGGACATCCGCGCGGCGCGCACGCATGTCGTCACCGCCGAACCCGACGAAGCCTCGATGGCGCACGCGCTCGCGGCGGGGAAATAGGGTTCTGTACAGAAGCGATTTTCGTTTTTCCGTGCCGCGCGGGCATGGCTCCGCCGCCCATGGGAATCCGGTAGCGCGCCGGCTTAGGGAACGATTGTTCATCGCGGGCGATTTCGCCGCGCTGGTCTTGCTCGCAACTGTGGGGATATGGCGTAGATGGTGTTTCGAGCGTGACGGTTCAAGAGGCGTCACGAATTTATTTTCGCGGACGGAAATTGGGGTCAACATCTTGGCGCACTTGCGCGAACAAAAATGACGCCTCGGATTTGATGCACCGCATCAACGTGGGAAAATATTTTTTGGGGGCGAAGTCGCCTCAAATTCCCTGATGTCATGGCCCGCGAATGCGGGCCACCCAGGTGACGTTGATCCGGTCTCAAAGAATTGCACGCGGAGTTCGCCGAGAACGAAAGAGCCGCCGCGTCTCCGCGTGAAGCCTTTTGGATCATGCAGAACCCAGCTGGGTGGCCCGCATTCGCGGGCCATGACATGTTGGTGTTGAATGTGTTGGCTGCAATCAAATACGGACTTCGATCGTAAGGCCCCAAAAAAAGAAAACCGCGGCTTTGCGGGGCCGCGGTTTCCTGTTTTTACGAGCGGTGAAGACGTCAGCCGTTGCCGGTTTCCTTGCCTTCTTCGGCTTCTTCTTCCGCCTTCGGGCCGGCGCCTTCCTCGAACAGTTCCTCGGCGGCGACCACGGCCTCTTCGGCCTCGGTCTTCTCGGCGAGGACGTCCTCGCCGCGCGCCTGGCGCTCGGCCTCGTCCTCGGTGCGGGCGACGTTGATCGTCACCTTCACGCGGACTTCCGGATGCAGCACGACGTGGATCGGCACCAGCCCGATGTCCTTGATCGGCTTGTCGAGCGGCACCTGGGTGCGGCTGACGGAGAAGCCGCCCGCGGTGATGATATCGGAGATGTCGCGCGGGCTGACCGAGCCGTAGAGCTGGCCGCGGTCGCCGGCTTGGCGCAGCAGCACGAAGGTCTTGCCTTCGAGCTTCTCGGCGACCTTGGAGGCTTCCGACTTGCGCTCCAGGTTGCGCGCCTCGAGCTGTGCCTTCTGCGTCTGAAAATATTCGCGGTTGGTCTTGTTGGCGCGCAGCGCCTTCTTCTGCGGCAGCAGGTAGTTGCGGGCGAAGCCGTCCTTGACCTTCACCTCGTCGCCCATCTGGCCGAGCTTCTCGACTCTTTCGAGCAGGATCACTTGCATGGCCGTTCTCCTACTTCACGACGTAGGGGAGCAGCGCCATGAACCGCGCGCGCTTGATGGCGACGGCGAGCAGGCGTTGCTTGCGGGTGGACACGGCCGTGATGCGGCTGGGCACGATCTTGCCGCGCTCCGAGATGAAGCGCTGCAGCAGCTTGGTGTCCTTGTAGTCGATCTTCGGCGCATTGGCGCCCGAGAACGGGCACGTCTTCTTGCGGCGGAAGAAGGGGCGGCGCTTGTCGTCGCCGCCGCGGGCTCCGGCGTGGCTCATTGTGCGGTCTCCTCGACGACAGCGGCTTCGGGCTTGCCGTCGCGGTCGTCGCGGCGGGTCTTGTTGGCGGACTGCTCGAAGCCATCGACCTTCACGGTGATGTAGCGCAGCACGTCCTCGTTGATCTTGTTCTGGCGCTCGAGCTCGACGATCGCCTTGGAGGGGGCGTTGATGTTGAGGAGCACGTAGTGCCCCTTGCGGTTCTTCTTGATGCGGTACGCGAGACCGCGCAGGCCCCAATATTCCTGCTTCTCGACCTTGCCGCCTTCGCCTTCGACGATGGTCTTGAGGTGGGTCGCCAAGGCGTCCACCTGCTGCGCGCTGATATCCTGGCGCGCGATCAGGAGATGCTCGTATAGAGCCATCCCGTCAACTCCCTGTTTTGGCTACGGAATCCGAAAGCGGCGGGTGCCGTTCCGGACCATGGTTCGCGAAGGACGCCGGACCTCCGGCATGGGCCCTTTAAGGGCCTCCCGCGACCGCAGCCGCCTTTGAGGGGCGGCTTATAGGGAAAAGGCGGGGACGGAGCAAGCCGGCGTCAATGGAAGTCGTGAATGCTCAGCGACGCGATGTTGCTGCTCTGGGTGACGTCGATCACGAGATCCTGGTTGGTCTGGTAACCGGCGACGCCGTTCTGGTCGATGATGAGGAAGACATGGCCGGCGAGATCGCCGCTGTCCGGCATGAAGAGCACCGCGTGGCCGGCGGCCAGATGGGCGCTGTCGACCGCGGCGGCGAGCTCGTTGTTGAACGCGTTGGAGTGCTTGTCGTCGAGCTCTCCGCCCTGGATGATCGCGTCGATGCCCGTGACCTTGCTCAGCGTGGTGATGAAGTCCCTCGTGACGTCGAAGCCGACGATCGTGTCGTAGTGGATGCCGGACGAGTCGGTGATGGCCGTGTAGACGAAGTCATCATTGCCCGCCGAACCGCCGTTGAGCGTGTCGGCACCGCCGCCGCCGATCAGCGTATCGCTGCCAGTGCCGCCGGTGAGGCTGTCGCGGCCGCCTCCGCCGGAAAGGGTGGAGGCGGGCGTGGAGGAGCCTATCAGCGTGTCGTCCCCGGCTCCGCCATATATCACGAGCGTTCCCTTGGCATTCGCGGAGCCGTCGAAATACAGCGAATCGCCGGCGCCGAGCGCGGATCCGTCGACCGTCGCGGTCTCATGGCTCGCGACAAAGGAGGTACCGCTCGTGAAATTGTAGCTGTGGCCGGCCGTGAGGCTCAGGACGCTGATATAGCTCAGGTTCGAGAGCGACTGTCCCGCGGAATAATCGCCGTCGAGAACGACCGTCGTCATGCCGTTGCCCTCGATGCCGTCGTTCGCGTTCAGCAAGGCGCCCATGTAAAGCGTGGAGGGGTTCTCGGAGGCCGTGAAATACACGGTGTCGCTGTTCTGAAGGTTGAAAGTCCCTGTGCAATCACTGAACGACTGGATACCGGATCCGCCATTGAAAGTTCCGGAACTCTCATAATAGAGGTCTTGCCCGGCGCCGCCGTTGAACGTCCCATTTGAGCCTTGGACCGAGATGCTGCCGTCGCCCAGGTTGACCGTGCCGGTGATCCCTTCGAAATAGTCGTTGCCGCCCCCGCCGGTCACCGTGCCGGTGATGGACTCGAACATGTCGGCGCCCTGGCCGCCGGTGATGTTGCCGGACAGGAACCGGAACGAGAAACTTCCATCGGTTTCGGCAGAGCCGTCGAACGTCACATTGGGCAGATCGGAAAAGTTCGTTGCCTCGATCAGCAGGGTCTTGCCGGCCGCAACCAGCGAATCGGCCGCGGTGAAGCTGTAGGTTCCTGCGGCGAGCGCGATGGTGCCGATGTTCGACAGCCACGAGCCGTCGAGCGCGACCGTGCCGGAGTAGTTGCCGCTGAGCGAAAGCGTGTTCGCGCCGCCGCCGCCGTCGATGTGATCGGATGAATTCAGCGTCGCGCCAAGGACGAAGGTGTCGTTGAAGGCGCCCCCGATGATCGTCGCGCGGCCGGCATTGCTCTCGACGAGGATCGAACCTTGCACGTCGGCGGAATCGTCGAAGGTCAGCACGTCTGCGGCGCCCAGCGCGGTGGCGTTGACTTCGAGCACTTGGCCGGAGCCGACCGTGGCGGCGTTCGTGGTCAGGCTGTAGCTGTGGCCGGCGTCCAGCACGATATGGGCGACGTTGATCATCGTGGAGGGGCCGAAAACCACGCCCGCCGAATAGTCCCCATTGAGCTCGACCGTGCTCAGGATCTCGGTCACGTGATGTTTTAAATGGGTCACCCCGCCGTCGATATGGTCGTCCTGGGTGAACGTGGCCCCGTAATAGAACGTGTCGGCTCCGCCGCCGCCACTCACGGTGTCATCCCCGCCTTGCGACATGTCGAAGGTGTCGGCGTGACGAGTGCCGGTGATCGTGTCGTCTCCCGACGTACCGTAAAAATGGGCCATGACCGTCCCTCTTTCTGCGCGCGGGCTTGACGGTCGTGAGGATAGGCCGATGCCGTCGGCGGGACAAACGTCCCGGCTCGATATCGTCTGCGGGCAGCCCGGATAAACGTTTCGTAACCTGGCCGGCGCCGCAATTCAGATCGGTGTGAACGAAGCCTATCCCTCGCGTGACCAATGCGTCAGCCCGTGATCACGCAAATAGGCCTCTGCCGCCTCGGGGTTCGAGAACCGCGACAGGATGTCGGACGAGGCGCGGTTCGGGGGCGGTTCCTGCAGCGGCGGCAGATCGGGCGTCACACCCAGGAACTCCAGCATGGCCTTCAGGCGGGACGGGCTGTTGAGCTCCTCATAGCGCGAGACATGAAAGGGCTGGCCGCCGGCGGCGAGACGGCGCTCGGTCTCGTCGAAGAACGTCGCGTGCTCGCGATGGAACGCGGCGAAGTCGGCCGCGTCGAATTCGACCAGGGGCTTTTCGGCATGGCGGCCGGAATCGCCCGTCGCCCGCGCGGCGAGGGCGGAGGCATAGCGCGCCAGGCCGTTCTCGCGACGATGAACGATCTTGGCGATGGCGCGGTCCTCGAGGATGCGCTCGAGCATCGGCCGGTTGTGCTTGTGAAAGATCTTGAAGCCGAGAACCGGCTTGCCGAAATCGATGGCGAGGACGCGCGCAAGAAAGGCTTGTGGATCGCGCGCGCGCAGCTCTTTCAGCTCGCTCGTGATCTCGCGCCCGGCCGGTCGCCCGCCCATCGCCTTGGGCCAGCGCAGATTGACGCCGTCGCGGTTGAAGATCTCGCCGCAGCAATGGATCTGCGGATGGCTGCCTAAGAGGTTCACCAGATAGCTGGACCCCGTCCGCTTCAATCCGATGATGGCGAACCGCTTCAAGGCGTGTGGGCCAGTGCCGCCGCGACGCGCGCCTTGGCGTTCTCGCGCAGGTTCATCGCGAAGAGCGCGTAGTCCATGCCGTGATAGTTCTTGCCGCCCATGTCCATGCGCGCGAACGGGCCGCCCGCCTGGTCGGCGACGGTCAGCACGCCGTCGCGGCATTCAGCCCAGGTCCAATGCGGCAACGGCGCCGCCAGCGGGCCGAACACGGTGCCCTTTGGCGCATCGCTGCCCAGGAAATTGGGCGTGAAGTCGCCCTCGATCGGCTCCGCGCCCACGTTCAGCGATTTGTCGGCCATGCCGCCGTCGCGCTGCCAGGAGAGCGGATTGACGCAGACGAGCTTGTCCTTGGTGAGGAAGGTCGGCTTGCCGCCTTCGCCCCAGGTCGCCCAATGGACGAAGCAGCCCGTGTCGTCCGCCGATGCGCAGACATGCACGCTCTTGAGCGACGCGGCATCCTTGTCGGTGATCTGGAAGCCGATCAGATAGGCTGCGACGAGACGCTTGGCGAGCGGCGTGCCGTCGATGCGCTCGCGCAGCAGGCGGAAGCCGTGCTCGGTGCCCTGGCTGTGGCTGGCGATGATGAACGGCCGTCCCTTGGAATAGTGCTCGAGGAAATAGGTGAAGGCGCGGTCGACGTCGGAATAGGCGAGGTCGCGCGCCTTGCCCGCGACGTCGGAGGTGTCGAAATAGCGATAGATCGACGTCTCGCGATAGCGCGGCGCGTAGATCGCGCAGCAGCCGTTATAGACGCTGGCCTGGTTCGCCATCATCCAGCGCGTGTTCTCTTCCGTCGTCGTGTTCGGATCCATCGGCGAGTTCCAGTCGCCGCCGTTCAGATAGCCGGTGGGGTGGATGAAGAAGACGTCGACGGGCGCATCCACGGCCGCGGCCGCTGTGCCCTTCGGCACCAGCGCGGTCAATCCCGGCCTGGACGGCAGCGCGGCCCAGTTCTTCGCATCGGCATAGTCCGGCGCCGGCGCCTTGTATTTCATGTCCCAGCCGTGATGCGGCCGGCCGATCAAGGCGACCACGGTGATCGTGTTGCCCGTGAAATAGATCGCGGCACCCGCCGCAACAAGCACGACGACAAGCCACATCACGACGCGCAGGAACGTTCTCATTCGCGGATCTCCCCAACCGTTTCTTAACTCTAGCGCATTTTTGCGTGCTGCAAGCAGGTCGCGTTTTAGTTGAGCTTTTACCGTTCGATGCCAAACATTCGCCCATGAGCTACGCAAGAATACTTCTCGCCGGCGCCTTCGCGGCGCTGGCGCTCGGCCCGGCCACAGCCCAAGCGGGCGTGGGCTACAGCGTGACCGATCTGGGCACGCTGGGCGGCAACTACAGCAGCGCGCGCGCCATCAGCGCCAACGGCCTCGTCACCGGGATCGCGAGCGACGCGAGCGGGGCGGATCAGGCTTTCGTCTACGCGCTCGGTCACATGCAGGGCTTGAGCGACCAGGGCGCGTCGCAGGCCGGCGGCAACGGCGTCAACGCCTCGGGCGAGGTGGCGGCCTTCGACCAGGAAACCACGTCCGGCCGGGCATTGCGCTACGAGAACGGGCGGATGCGGTATCTGGGCGATCTGGGCGGCGGAACAGCCACGGCCTTCGCCATCAACGTGCAGGGCAACGTCGTGGGTTCCGCGCGCACCGCGGACGGCCATGACGAGCCGTTCCTCTATGCCAACAAGACGATGACCGATCTGGGCACGCTGGGCGGCCACGACCAGGGCCAGTGGAACGCCGCCTTCGGCGTCAACGCCCATCGCGCGGTGACCGGAACGAGCTGGGCCGCGGACGGCCGCTACTACGCCTTCCTCTGGAAGGACGGCAGCATGCAGAGCCTCGGCACGCTGGGCGGAAGCTGGAGCGAAGGCAGCGCCATCAACGACTACGGCCAGATCACCGGCCTCGCCTACCTTCCCGGCGACGGCGCGGCGCATGCGTTCCTATGGAAGAACAACCGCATCAAGGATCTCGGCACGCTCGCGAACAGCGGCTTCAGCTGGGGTTTCGGGATCAACAACCAGGGCGTCGTCGTGGGGATGAACCAGGACAGCGCCTATGTCGACCGCGCCGTGATCGTCAATGGCGGGCCGATGCAGGACCTCAACGGCCTCATCGATGCGGGTTCGGGCTGGCAGCTCAACGTCGCCTACGCCATCAACGACGCCGGCCAGATCGTCGGCGAAGGCACGATCGCCGGCCAGACCCACGCGTTCCTGCTGACGCCGAATTAGGGTCTACTCTCAATTGGATATTGGTGTCATGGCCTGCGAATGCGGGCCACCCAGGTGACACGGCCGCGCTCTCGCAAAGGGATCACGCGGGGACGCGGAGGTTAAGCGCGACTCCGCGCCTTCCGCGTCTCCGCGTGTGTCCCTTCAATTCGTGCAGAACCCAGCTGGGTGGCCCGCATTCGCGGGCCATGACATGTTTGGAAAACATCGACTAGAGTTCGGTCCAAACGGGGGCAGCGTGGAAAAAAGCGTTTTTGCGAAAGCGGCGTGGCGGATCATTCCGTTCCTGATCCTTCTCTACATCGCCAATTTCCTCGACCGGGTGAATGTCGGCTTCGCGGCGCTGACGATGAACGCCGATCTGGGCATCGGCGCCGAGGCGTTCGGCGCGGTCGGCGGCATGTTCTTCCTGGGCTATTTCTTCTTCGAGGTGCCGTCGAACGTCATCCTGGAGAAGGTCGGCGCGCGGCTCTGGATCTTCCGCATCATGCTCACCTGGGGCCTCGTCTCGATGGCGACGGCGTTCGCGAAAGGCGTGACCAGCCTTCTCGTCCTGCGCTTCCTGCTGGGCGTCACCGAGGCCGGGTTCTTTCCCGGCGTCGTGTTCTATCTGAGCCTGTGGTTCCCGTCCGAGGTGCGCGCGCGGTTCGTGGGGCTGTTCCTGTGCTCGATATCGGTCGCCAACATCATCGGCGCGCCGGTGTCGAGCTGGATCCTGCAGATGGAAGGCGCGGCCGGGCTGCATGGCTGGCAATGGCTGTTCCTGATCGAAGGCCTGCCGTCCTTCCTCCTCGCCTTCGCCGTCCTCAGATTCCTGCCCAACGGACCTGGAGACGCGCGCTGGCTCGACGATGGCGAGCGGGCGGCGCTCGCGGCCCGGCTCGCCTCCGAGCCGCCGCGCAAGCACGAGGCGTTCTGGCCGATGTTGCGCGACGGCCGCGTCTGGGCGCTCGCGTTGCCGGATTTCGGCATCGTGCTTTCGACTTACGGTCTGGGGCTGTGGCTGCCGCAGATCGTCAAGGGCATGGGATACGCGACCATGCAGACGGGCTTCGTGGTCGCGATGGTCTATGTCGCCAGCAGCATCGTCTCGGTCCTGTGGTGCCTGTCGAGCGACCGCGCGCAGGAGCGCGTGCGGCATGTCGGGGTCGCAGCCCTGTTCGGCGCAGCGGGGCTCGTCGCGGCCGCGTTCACGCAAGGCACGGTGCTATGCATCTTCGCGCTCGCGGTCGGCATGGCGGGAACGCTCGCGGCGATCTCGGTGTTCTGGGCGCTGCCGTCGGGCTTCCTCGGCCGCACCGCGGCTGCGGGCGGCATCGCGCTGATCAACTCGCTCGCCAATCTCGGCGGCTTCGCCGGCCCCTATCTCATGGGCTGGCTGAAGAACGCGACCGGCGGCTACGGCGTGGGCCTGGGCGTGCTCGCTTGCGGCCTGATCATGACCGCCGTGATGATCCTCCTCGTCGGCCGTGCGCTCGGCTTCCCGGCCCGCGCCCGTGCCTTCGACAAATTTGCGCCACCGTTGTGAGATGACATTCGTGATGCAACCGTCCGCCGCTTGACACCTCGACGGCCTTGGTTTTTGTCACGCTCCATGACACGCGCATTCATCTTTCCCGGGCAGGGGAGCCAGGCCGTCGGCATGGGCAAGGCGCTTGCCGATGCGTTCGCCGCCGCGCGCGAGACGTTCCAGGAAGTCGACGAGGCGCTGGACCAGAATCTCTCCCGCCTGATGTGGGAGGGGCCGGAGAGCGATCTGGTGCTGACCGAGAACGCGCAGCCCGCGATCATGGCGGCGAGTCTCGCGATCATCGCGGTGCTCCGGCGTGAGGGCGGTCTCGATCTCGCCAGGCACGCGCGCTTGGTCGCGGGGCATTCGCTCGGCGAGTACAGCGCGCTTGCCGCTTCCGGCGCTTTCACGCTTGCGGACACGGCGCGGCTGCTCAAGGCGCGCGGCCGCGCGATGCAGCAGGCGGTGCCGGTAGGCCTGGGCGGCATGAGTGCGCTGCTCGGCGCCGAGATCGAGCAGGCGGAGGCGCTCGCGAAGGAATGCGCCGCCGCGACCAGCGGCGTCTGTGTCGTCGCCAACGACAATGCGCCGGGACAGGTCGTGATCTCCGGCACCAAAGCGGCCGTCGACCGCGCGCCCGAGATCGCCAAGACCATGGGCATCAAGCGCGCGATGGCGCTGAACGTCTCCGCGCCGTTCCATTCGCCGATGATGCAGCCCGCCGCCGACGCGATGGCGCAGGCGCTGGCGAACGTCACCATCCGCCCGCCCGCGGTCCCCGTCGTCGCCAATGTCACGGCCGCCGAAGTGCATGAGCCCGATCAGATTCGCCACCTTCTCGTCGAGCAGATCACGGCGCGCGTGCGCTGGCGCGAGAGCGTTCTGGCGTTCCGCGCGTTGGGAGTGCAGACGACGGTGGAAGCCGGCGGCGCGAAAGTTCTCACCGGCATGGTCAAGCGCATCGACAAGGAATTGCAGACGGTCACGCTCGACACGCCCGCGGATATCGAAGCCTTTGCGAGGACGCTCTAAGATGTTCGATCTCAGCGGAAAGACTGCGTTGGTAACCGGCGCTTCCGGCGGCATCGGGGGCGCCATCGCCAAGGCGCTCTACGAGCAGGGCGCGTCGGTCGTGCTCTCGGGCACGCGCGCGGACGCGCTGGAGAAGATCAAGGCCGAGTTGGGCCACCGCGCCCATGTTGCGACGTGCAATCTCTCCGATCCCGCTTCGGTTGAGGCGCTGCCGAAGGCGGCCGAGGCCGCGCTCGGCGCGCCCCTCGACATCCTGGTCAACAATGCGGGCATCACGCGCGACAACCTTTCGATGCGCATGAAGGACGACGAGTGGGACCAGGTCATCGCGGTCAACTTGACCGCGCCGTTCCGTCTCGCGCGAGCCGTCATGCGCGGCATGATGAAGAAGCGCTGGGGCCGCATCATCTCCATCACCTCGGTCGTGGGCACGACGGGAAACCCCGGCCAGGCGAACTATGCCGCCGCGAAGGCGGGGCTGGCGGGCCTGACCAAGTCGCTCGCCTGGGAGGTCGCCACGCGCGGCATCACCGTCAACTGCGTCGCGCCGGGGTTCATCACGACCCCCATGACCGATTCGCTGAACGACGAACAAAAGGCCGTCCAGATGAACCGCATACCAGCCGGGCGCTTCGGCTCCGGGCTGGATATCGGCGCCGCCGTCGTCTATCTGGCGAGCGAAGAAGGGGGCTACATCACCGGCCAAACCCTCCATGTGAACGGTGGAATGGCGATGATTTCTTAGGAAAAACAATCGCTTACATCGTGTATGGCGGGCCGGAAAGCATTGTGTTACGAAGCAGAACTTTCATCACCCCCGCACGTTGAAGCGTGAGGGCCTAGCTGCGGGCCACGAGCCAAAGCCCGCGGATGCACAGCAACGAGAGGTTTCTGAACCCATGAGCGATACTGCCGAGCGCGTGAAGAAGATCGTGGTCGATCATCTCAATGTCGATGCCGACAAGGTCACCGACAACGCCTCTTTCATTGAAGACCTGGGCGCCGACAGCCTGGACACGGTCGAGCTGGTGATGGCGTTCGAGGAAGAATTCGGCATCGAGATCCCCGACGACGCGGCGGAATCGATCGTCACCGTCGGCGACGCCGTCAAGTACATCGACAAGCAGCAAGCGGCCTAAGCGCGCGTGAACACGCGTCGCGTAGTGGTCACAGGGTTGGGGCTCGTCACGCCGCTCGCCTGCGGCGTCGAGGAGTCGTGGTCGCGGCTGATCGCGTCCAGATCGGGCGCGGGCCGGATCACGTCGTTCGAGACGTCCGACCTGGCGACGAAGATCGCCTGCCAGGTCCCGCGCGGCGACGGCACGGACGGCACCTTCAATCCGGACCAGTGGATGGATCCGAAGGAGCAGCGCCGGGTCGACGACTTCATCCTCTATGGAATCGCCGCCGCCAAGCAGGCGGTCGCCGATTCCGGATGGGTGCCCGCGACCGAGGAAGACCGCTGCCGCACCGGCGTGCTGATCGGCTCCGGCATCGGCGGCCTGAACGGCATCGCCGAGACCGCGCTGCTGCTTCAGGAAAAGGGCCCGCGCCGCGTTTCGCCGTTCTTCATCCCGGGACGGCTGATCAATCTCGTCTCGGGCTATGCCTCGATCGAGTTCGGCTTCAAGGGACCGAACCACGCCGTCGTGACGGCCTGCGCCACCGGAGCGCACGCCATCGGCGACGCAGCGCGGCTGATCGCGTTCGACGACGCCGACGTGATGCTGGCGGGCGGCGCCGAAGCCGCCATCGGCCGCATCGGCATCGCCGGATTCAACGCCTGCCGCGCGCTGTCGACCGCGTTCAATGATACGCCGCAGAAGGCCTCGCGCCCCTACGACAGGGACCGCGACGGCTTCGTCATGGGCGAGGGCGCGGGCACGGTGATGCTCGAGGAATACGAGCATGCCAAGGCGCGCGGCGCGAAGATCTACGGCGAGGTCTCGGGCTACGGCCTGTCCGGCGACGCGTTCCACATCACGGCGCCGTCCGAGGACGGCGACGGCGGCTTCCGCGCCATGCAGATGGCGCTCAAGCGTTCGGGCCTGACGCCGTCGGACATCGACTACGTCAACGCGCACGGCACCTCGACCATGGCCGACGGCATCGAGCTCGGCGCGGTCGAGCGCTTCATGGGCAACGCCGCGGCGAAGGTGTCGATGTCCTCGACCAAGTCCGCGATCGGCCATCTGCTCGGCGCCGCGGGCGCGGTGGAGGCGATCTTCTGCCTGCTGGCGATGCGCGACCAGATCGTGCCGCCGACGCTCAACCTCGACAATCCCGACGTCGAGACGCAGATCGATCTCGTCCCCCACACCGCCCGCAAGCGCGAGGTGAAGGCCGTCATGTCCAACTCCTTCGGCTTCGGCGGCACCAATGCGGCGCTGATCCTGACGCAAGTGCAGTAAGCTCTCGCTTGGGGGAGCGATGGCAACCAGCGACACTCTTAACAAGATCAAGGCCCTGGTCCGCGATGGTCGGGTGCTTGTGTCAGCTCACGGCTATGATGAACTCGCGGTGGATGGTATCTTCTTCGGCGAAGTGCTCGCCGGCGTGCCCGCCGCCGAGCTGGTCGAGGACTATCCGTCCGCATCCAAGGGGCCGAGCGTTCTGGTGTTGCAACGAGACAAAGACAACCTTCCGGTTCATGCGGTTTGGGGAATCCCAAAAGGCGCTCAAGGGCCCGCCGTGCTGGTGACCGCTTATCGACCCGATCCGGAGCGCTGGACGCCGAATTTCATGGAGCGCCGGAAATGACGCGCAAATCAGTGAAGCTTGTTCGCGAAGGCAAGTTCGCAGCTGAAGTCTCTGTCGAACTTATCGAAGAGCAGGGTGGTTGGTCGCCTTACCTTTCGACCGCAGACGCAACGAAACTGGATGACATGCGGCGCGCGCTTCGCGACGGTGACTTGGTCGCGGCGACAAAGCTCGGTCGCGTGTTCGAATTGACCCCCTTGGCTGGCTGATTGCCCCGTGAAGCGTTTTCTTCTGATCGTCGTGATCCTCGCCGCCGCTATCGGCGGTGCCTGGTATTGGGAGCAGTGGAACTGGCAGAAGCCGGGGCCGTCACCTACCTATAAGGTCGTCATGGTCGCGCCGGGCGATCACGTCGCGGTCATCGCGCAGCACATGGCCGACGCCGGCGTCGTCTCGAACGCCGACCTGTTCCGCCTGGGCCTGCGCGTCCGCAACCTCCAGGGCACGCTGAAGGCGGGCGAATACGGATTTCCGGCGCATCTCAGCATGGCCAGCGTCGCGGGCATCCTGGCCAGCGGCAAGTCGATCCAGCACAAGCTCACCGCCGCCGAGGGCCTGACAGCCAAAATGATCTACGACATCGTCGCCGCCGATCCGGTGCTCACGGGCGATGCGGGCGCGGTGCCGGACGAGGGCACGCTTTTGCCGGAGACCTATCTCTTCACCCGCGGCACGACGCGCGCGCAGATGCTCGCGCGCATGGCCAAGGCGCGTTCCGAGGTCCTCAGGAAGCTCTGGCCCGCGCGCGCGGACAATCTCCCCTACAAGACCAGGGAGGCGGCGATCACGCTGGCCTCCATCGTCGAAAAGGAGACGTCGATCCCCGAGGAGCGGCGCCACATCGCCTCGGTGTTCGTCAATCGGCTGCGGCTCGGCATGAAGCTGCAATCCGATCCCACGATCATCTACGACATCACCAAGGGCTATCCGCTCGGCCGCGGCATCCGCGAGAGCGAGCTGCAGCGTCCGTCGCCCCACAACACCTATGCCATTGCCGGCCTGCCGCCGACGCCGATCTGCGATCCCGGCAAGGACGCCATCGCCGCGGTGCTGAACCCCGAGACGACGGACGACCTCTATTTCGTCGCCAACGGCAGGGGCGGCCACGTCTTCTCCAAGAGCGTCGACGAGCAGAACAGGAACGTCGCCGCGTGGCGCAGGATCGAGCAGATGCAGCACCTGAACAGGCCGCTTCCGGTGCCCGAGTTGCGGAAGTAGACTACCGCCTCTTTCGGAGTCGCCCATGGCGCTTGTCAGCATGACCGGGTTCGCGGACGCGCAAGGCGGACGCGAGGGCTTGCGCTGGCGCTGGGAGGCCAAGAGCGTCAACGGCCGCGGGCTCGACCTGCGCCTGCGCCTGCCGCCGGGCTTCGACAGCGTCGAGCCCGCCGCGCGCGTGCTCGCCACCGAGCGCTTCCGCCGCGGCTCGATCCAGGCCACGCTGTCGATGGAGACGGCGGACGCCGCGCGCGGGCTGCGCGTCGACGCCGCCGCCCTGGCCTCGGCCGTGCGCATCGCCAGGGAGGTCGCGGCCGAGACGGGGCTCGCGCCCGCGCGCGTGGACGGCCTGCTCGCGCTCAAGGGCGTGATCGTGCAGGACGACGCCGCGCCCGGCGACGAGGCCAGCCGCGCGGCGCGCGATGCGAATATCCTCGAGACGCTGGCTACGGCGCTCGACGCGCTGTCGAAGGCGCGCAAGAACGAAGGCGCCAAGCTCGCGGCGCTGCTCGAAGCGCAGATGGCCGAGATCGAGCGGCTGGTCACGGAAGCCTCAAAGCTCGCGGCGGCGCAGCCCAAGGCGCTGCGCGACAGGCTTGCGTCGCAATTGAAGGAGCTTCTTGAGGTCGGCACGGTCGCGGAAGAGCGGCTGGCGCAGGAAGTCGCGCTGCTCGCGCTGCGCGCCGACGTGCGCGAGGAGCTCGACCGGCTGCGCGCGCATGTGCAGGAGGCGCGCGCGCTGTTCGCGTCGGGCGACGCGATCGGCCGCAAGCTCGATTTCCTGGCGCAGGAGTTCAACCGCGAAGCCAACACGCTGTGCTCGAAATCCGCCGACATCGCGCTCACGCGCACGGGTCTCGCCCTCAAGGCGGCGATCGATCAGTTCCGCGAGCAGGCGCAGAATGTCGAGTGAGATCAAGCGCCGCGGGCTGATGCTCGTGCTGTCCTCGCCTTCGGGTGCGGGCAAGACGACGCTGTCGCGCCTGCTGCTGGAAAGCGACCCCGGCATCGCGCTTTCGGTCTCGGCGACGACGCGCGCGATGCGCGCCAACGAGGTCGAAGGCCGCGACTATTTCTTCGTCACGCCGGACGAGTTCGAGAGCTGGGTGCGGCAGGACGCGTTCCTCGAGCATGCGGTCGTGTTCGAGAACCGCTACGGCACGCCCAAGGGGCCGGTCGAGGACGCGCTGGTCTCGGGCCGCGACGTGCTCTTCGACATCGACTGGCAGGGCACGCAGCAATTGAAGGAGCGCGCGCGCGAGGACCTGGTCAGCATCTTCATCCTGCCGCCCAGCCATGGCGAGCTCGAACGGCGCTTGAAGGAGCGCGCGCAGGACAGCGACGACATCGTAGCCAAGCGCATGGCCAAGGCGGCGTCCGAGATCAGCCATTGGCCGGAATACGACTACGTCATCGTCAACCGCGACATCGCGAGAGCCCTGGCGCAGGTCCAGGCGATCCTGGAAGCCGAACGCGCGCGGCGCCAACGCCTCATCGGCGTCGGCGAATTCGTGGCGGAGTTGACGCGATAGCGACACCAACTGTCATCCCCGGCCGAGCACCGCGAAGCGGTGCGAGGGGAAGGGGACCCAGGTGGGAAATTCGATCGCATTGTCTCAGTCATGCTCGCAGGAAAGGTCAGGATTATCCGGTGTGCCACTCCAGACGTATTTCCAATGGTGATGGGGTCCGCAAGGTTCACCTTCGTGCGGTCGCGATGGAGAGCTGAAGTAAGTCGTCGCTATTGCGACAGCGGCAAGGATTGCAAGTGCTACACTCTAAAGCAGGCGACTGTTTTTCATCTTGTCGGCTTCCAGCCGAGCTATTCGGAGCACCTGGGTCCCCTTCCCCTCGCATTGCTTCGCAATGCTCGGCCGGGGATGACGGGTTGCATCAAAATTTGCCGGGAACATCTTCACGCCGCGCCGAACCGCTCCCCCACCATCTCCTCGCTCTTCGCCCAAAGCGCCTTGGCGCGGGCGGGGTCGAGTGCATAGGCGCGCACGCCGCTGCGCGCCATGGGGTTCTCCTGCAATTCGGCGACGTGGCAGTCCTCGCAATATCTGCCGCCTACCGCGTCGGCCTCGGCGACGAAGCCGCTCCACACCGTCGTCGCGGCGCCTTGCGTGATGGTTTTCCATTTGAACGCCGGCGCGCCCGCTGCTTTGTTCGCCTCATCGATGCTCTTGAGCATGCCGTCTCTCAGTTCCGGCGTCATGTGGCGGCCGAGCTCCGTCACGATGCCGCCGGGGTGCACGGCGGTCGCGCGAATGCCTTCGCCGCGATGGCGCCGGTCGAATTCTACCGCGAAGAGGATGTTGGCCGTCTTGGAACGTCCGTAGGCGCCGAACTCGGTGTAGGGCGTATGCTCGAAATTGGGGTCTTCCAGATCGACGTCGGAGAAGCGGTGCCCCGCCGACGACAAATTGACCAGGCGCGCGCCGCTCTTCAGCAGGGAGGCGATGCGGTTCACCAGCACGAAGTGGCCGAGATGGTTGGTGCCGAACTGGGTCTCGAAACCGTCGGAGGTGGTGCCTTTGGGACAGGCCATGACGCCGGCGTTGCAGATCACCACGTCGAACGGCTTGGCCGCCTTGACCAAGGCGTCGGCACAGCCGCGCACGCTTTTGAGCGATGCCAGGTCGAGCTCGACCAGCTCGAGGCTGCCGCCATGCGCGGCATCCTTGCGCACGGCATCGGTGGCCGTGCGCGCCTTGTCCAGATCGCGTGCCGCGCCGACGACGCTCGCGCCGTGGGCCGCGAGTGTGCGCGCCGTCTCCACCCCAAGACCGGCGGAAGCGCCGGTCACCAGCACCCGCCTGCCGCTGAGATTGACGCCTTCCAGAACCTGATCGGTCGTGGATTCCGCTCCGAATGCTTTTGTCATGGATGCCTCTCAGCCAAGGTTGATGCGATAGACCTTCTTCGCCGTGCCGCTGAACAGCGCGGTCTTCTCTTCAGGCGAACAGCCCGCGGCGAGGCGCTTGAACGCGTTCCACAGCGCCACATAGTCCGCGCCGAAGCGGTCGACGGGGAAGTTGCTTTCGAACATGCCGCGCGAAGGCCCGAACGCCTCGATGCAGGTGTCGATATAGGGCTTCCATTGCGCGGCCAATGTCTCCGACGTCGGCAGCGGCTCGGCCATGCGTTTGCGCCAGCCCGCGAACGGCATCGGCAATCCGCCGAGCTTCACATGGACGTTCGGGCATTTGGCGAGCGCGCGGATGTGGTCGCGCCAGATGCCGAAGCGCTCCTCGCGCTTGCCCGCATAGGCGGCGATGCCGAGCGGCGTGCCGACATGGTCGATGACGATCGTGGTCTCGGGGAAGGCGCGGGCGAGGTCGGTGAGCTCGGGGATCTGCGGCTCCAGCAGCCAGGCATCGAAGGAAAGCCCCAGCGCGTGCAGGACCTTGAAGCCTTCGCGGAACTTGGCGTCGGCATAGAGCCCCTGCGGCACACGGCCGGCGAGGGGACCGAGCACGCCCGGATCGGCGTCCCACGAGCAGCTCTGGCGGATGCCGCGAAAGCGGCCGTGACCGGCGGCGATATGCGAGCGCAGCACGTCCTCGACCGCGGCGCCCATCCGGAAATCGACATGGCCCACGATGCCCGCGCAGGCGCGCAAATTGCCGTAGAGCCCGCTCGCCGTCATCGCGGCGATGCCGTTGACGAACTCCGTCTCGCCGACGCAGCGCAGCGCTTCCGGTCCGTCGGCGCGGTACATCGCGCCGCATTCCATGTAGACCGTGCCGATCACGTTATGGCCGCTCTTCAGGTCGGCGAGCAGCTCGTCGAGCAGATAGCGGGGGATGTCGCGGATGATGTCCATGAAGCCGTGATCGGACGGCGGCAGGTTCTTCAGGATCTCCGTCGGCCGGTCCCACAGGTGGTGGTGCGGGTCGATGATCGCAAGATCGGGCTCGAGGATCTGTTCCATTTTTAATCGTCCCTGAAAGTGACGGGTTCGCCATTGTCCGCTCTGACCAGAATCCAGCCTCGCCCCTTCATGCAAGCCCTCATTCTCCGCCATTGGGACGAAGCCTCGTCCGCAGAGGCAGGAACGGCCTGGCGATCGATGCCCAAATCTTGAAAACAGGCGTTCCTGTCTTGGTCGGCTACGTTCTGCGCGCGTGCTTGGCCGGTCGTGTCTTTCCATGTTGTCTCGAACGAACACGCGGTCAGAAGCAACAATAAAACGCACAACGCTCTTTTCACGGTGTTGTCACCATTCACGGCGCTGCATCCTCATTGGCGACGATCAGACGATAGCCGTAATCCATCGCGGTTTCACGCATCAGATGCCCGTTGCGGCGCATCCATGTCCCGTCTTCGAGATCGCGGCGCAGCCGCTCGATGCGCGGGTCGCCGCCGGCGACGTCGGCAAAGAAGGAGATCGCCCGGCGGACCGAAGGATCGAGATAGGCCTCCGGCCGCCGCCAATAGGCGGCAAGGAACCCGTCGGTGCAGTCATGCGGCACGGGCAACGGGACGATGCGCAGCCGCTCGAACATCGCGCGCGCGCGATCGAGCGGAAGCAGGGGACGAAAGCCCGCGCGCATTTCCGGGAAATAATCTTCGACCAGCCAGAACGTCGTCTCGTTCGGGGCGTGATCGAGGAAAACGCACGGGCCGCGCGCCACGCGACGCATCTCCCCAAGTCCCGCATCGAGATCGGACCAGTGATGCGTCGTCAGGAACGCGGTGGCGGCGTCGAAGCTCTTGTCCGGAAACGGCAGGTCTTCCGCGGACGCCTGTATGACATCGGCCGCGCCGGGCCGGCGTTGCGCGATCATCGTCGCGGACGGCTCGACGGCCACCGTATTGCGGTGCGCGGACTCGTAGGATCCGGCGCCGGCGCCGACATTGATCACCGTCTGCGCGTCGCCGAGCGCCGCCTCGATCGCGCGCGCGATACGCGGGTCGGGCTTGCGGTGGCCCGCGTAACCCTTCCCGATCGTATCGTAGAGCGCGTTCAAGGCGTCAGCACCACCCGGCCGACGATGCGGCCCTCGCGCAGATCGTTCAGCGTGTCGTTGGCGGCGCTCAAGGGGCGCTTGGTCACGGGCACGGGATCGACCTTGCCGGCGCGCACCAGCTCCATCATCTCCTGCGTGTCGGAGAGCGAGCCGACCATCGAGCCCTGGATGCCCAGCGCGCGGAACGGGAACATCGGCAGCGGCATCTGCATCGCGCCGCCGAACAGGCCCACGATGATCACCTTGCCGCCGCGGCGCACGCTCTGGCTCGCAAACGCGAAGCTCTTCTCCGAGCCTACGAAGTCGACGACCGCATAGGCGCCGCCGCCCGTCTCGGCCATCAGCCGCTTGGCTTCGCCGTCCTTGGACGGGTTGTAGGTCGCGCTCGCGCCCGCCTTCTTCGCGGCCTCGAGATGGCTGTCGACGATATCGGCGGCCAGGGGACCCTTGTGGAACATCGCGCGCGCGAACTGCACGCCCATCATGCCGACGCCGCCGCAGCCGAGCACCAGCACCTGGTCCTTCTCGCCGAGCTTGCCCACCTTCTTCATCGCGGCATAGGCGGTGAGGCCCGAGCACATATAGGCGGCGCCGAGCGCGGGATCGGTCTTGCCGTAATCGATGAGGTATTTCGGATGCGGCACCATCACATGCGTCGCGTAGCCGCCGGGGCAGCCGTTGTTGCAGCCGAGCTGGCGCGGGCCGCCCACGCAGATGTTCTCCTCGCCGCGCAGGCAGGACGGGCATTTGCCGCAGCCGATCCACGGGAACGCGGCATAGCGCGCGCCGACCTTGATGTCCTTGACCTCGGGCCCGACGGCCACGACCTCGCCCTCGATCTCGTGGCCGAGCGTGTGGGGGAGCTGGATGTTCGCCATCGGCAGCTTGTTGCCGCCGCCCAGGTCGAAATAGCCGTCATGGATATGCACGTCGCTGTGGCAGACGCCTGCATTGTGGACCTTGAGCAGGACCTCGGTGCCCTCGGGCTCCGGCGTCGGCGTCTCGATCTCCTTGAGCGGCGCGCCGAATTCGACCACGGCCTGGCTGAGCATGAGCGTCTCCCTTTGTGCTGACTGATTGTCAGTGTGGCACGGTGCTTCTAGGCTCTCAACTGCGACAGGTTGTTGCCGTCAAGGAAGCGAAAATGGACGAGGTTTCGACATTCTATCGCAGGCCCATCTTGGGCCGCCACGCCGCGCTGTTCGATGCGCTGCCGGACGACGTGGCCTCGCTGGCCCGCGTCGTGCCCGGCTTGCTGCTGCATCAGCATATCGGTCCTGCCTATGGTGAGCCGATCGCGCCTGAGCGCATCGCCGAGGCGCATCTGCGCTCCGTCGACGATATCCTGGACTGTGTGCTTGAGCATGACGGCGCGGCGTTCTCGGTCGCGCGGCCTTTGGCGAAGCGCGCGATCGGCGTGTGCCGGCATTTCACGTTGCTGCTGGTCGCGATGCTGCGGCACAAGAATATCCCGGCGCGGGCGCGTTGCGGTTTCGGCGCCTATTTCGAGAAGGGCAAATATCTCGATCACTGGGTTGCGGAATATTGGAACGGCGCGCGCTGGGTGATGGTCGATCCGCAGATGGACGACGTGCAGCGCAAGCTGTTCCGTATCGATTTCGATCCTCTCGACGTGCCGCGCGACCGCTTCCTGATCGCAGGCCGCGCCTGGGCCTCGTGCCGCGCGGGCAAGGCCGATCCGGACGCGTTCGGCATCCTCGACATGGGCGGCTGGTGGTTCATCGCCGGCAACATCGTGCGCGACCTCGCCGCGCTCAACGACGTGGTGATGCTGCCCTGGGACGTGTGGGGTGCGATGCCGCAGCCGGGCGAGACGCCCGACTTCGCACGCTTCGACGCGCTCGCCGAGCTGACGCGCGATCCCGACGCGCATTTCGCGGAGCTGCGCGCGACTTATGCGTCGGACGACTATCGCCTGCCGCCGGTGGTGTTCAACGCGGTGCTGCAGCGGCCGGAGCATATTCGACCCTCCCCTTGAGGGAGGGTCGAAAAATGCGAAGCATTTTTCGGGGAGGGGTATCGCGCAGGCTGCTTACCCCTCCCCGAAAAAATCTTCGCTGCGCTCGATTTTTTCGACCCTCCCTCAAGGGGAGGGTCGATACGCCCTCGCCAAGGCCGCGAATTCCGCGACCGACAGCGTTTCCGCGCGCCTCGTCGGATCGATGCCGGCGTCGCGGATCGCGTCTTCCGGCAACAGCGGCTTCAGGCTCTGGCGCAGCATCTTGCGGCGCTGGCCGAAGGCGGCTTCGGTGATGCGCTCCAGATCGTCGAGCCGGCACGGCGCGACGGGCTCGGCCAAGGGCTCGAGGCGCAGGATCGCGGAGGTCACTTTCGGCGGCGGGGTGAAGGCGCGCGGCGAGACGTCGAACAATATCTTCGCGCGCGTGCGCCACTGCGCGAGCACCGACAGGCGGCCATAGGCCTTGCCGCCCGGCGGGGCCACGATGCGCTCGGCGACCTCGCGCTGGAACATCAGCGTCAGGCTCCGCCAGAAGAACGTCTCCGCCGTCAGCCATTTCACCAGGAGCGCGGTGCCGACATTGTAGGGCAGGTTGGCTGCGACGCGCACGGGTCCGCCCTTGAGCAACACCGCTTCGTCGAGCGCGAGCGCGTCGGCTTCGATCACCTCCAGGCGTCCGGGAAACGCGTCCGCGATTTCCGCGAGCGCGGGCAGGCAGCGCGCGTCGCGCTCCACGGCCACGACGCGCGCCGCACCTTCCGCCAGCAGCGCGCGGGTGAGGCCGCCGGGCCCGGGGCCCACTTCGTAGACCGTCATGCCGTCCAGCGGCCCTGCGGCGCGCGCGATGCGGCGCGTGAGGTTGAGGTCGAGGAGGAAGTTCTGGCCGAGCGATCTCTTCGCAGCCAGACCGTGCGCCGCGATCACCTCGCGCAGGGGCGGCAGCGGATCAGCGCCGTCGGGCATCGGCGATCTTTGCGGCCAGACGGATCGCGGCGATCATGCTGCGCGGGTCGGCTTTGCCGGTGCCCGCGATGTCGAACGCGGTGCCGTGGTCGGGCGAGGTGCGCACGATGGGAAGGCCCAGCGTGACGTTGACGCCGTCCCAGAACGACAGCGTCTTGATCGGGATCAGCGCCTGGTCGTGATACATGCACAGCGCCGCGTCATAGGTCTTGCGCGCCTCCTCGTGGAACAGCGTGTCGGCGGGAAGCGGCCCGCGCACGTCGTGGCCATGCGCTTTCAGCGCCTCGACCGCGGGCGCGATGACGCGCAGATCTTCGTCGCCGAACTCGCCCGGATGCGGATTGAGGCCCGCGACCGCGAGTCTCGGCCGCGGAATCGCGAAGTCGCGCTTCAGCGCTTCGAGGATGATCGCGCCCTGCGCGACGATCGCCTCCGTCGTGACCGCGCGCGGCACGTCCGAGATGGGTATGTGGATCGTCAGCGGCACGACGCGCAGCGTCTCGCTCGCCAGCATCATCACCGCGCGCGGCGCACCGGTCAGATGC